>SCPO01000043.1_pt1 | contig 2432723 bp, 2908 predicted proteins | sample 6106821 | NCBI WGS metagenome assembly SCPO01 (sample SAMN10720448, study PRJNA508395) | human gut metagenome | isolation source: Participant 2 stool, 0 month | host: Homo sapiens | collected 2017 | reverse complement strand
CAGATTTTCGCGCACCATCTTGGTGAGCATGAAGTTGGTGGTGCCATTCACGATGCCCTCCACCTCGGTGATGACGTTTGCCGCCAGACACTGGTGCATCGGGGTAATGATGGGCGTACCGCCGCCCACAGAAGCCTCGAACAGGAAGGCACAGCCGTGCTCTTTGGCAGGCCCAGCAGCTCTGCGCCGTAGGTGGCCACCATCTCCTTGTTGGAGGTGCATACGCTGCGGCCGCTCTCAAGGCAGGCCTTTACATACGGATACGCAAAGCGGGTGCCGCCGATGGTCTCCACCACCACCTTGATCTCCGGGTCTTCCAGAATGGTATCGAAGTTCTTTATAAACAGGTGTGCATCCGGATGGTTTGAAAAATCCTTCGGGTCAAGGATGTACTTGACCTCCACCGGCTCACCTGCACGGCGGGAACACCCGCAGCGTTGCGGCACAGTACCTCATACACGCCGCTGCCCACCGTGCCAAAGCCCAGAATTGCAATTTTAGCCATTGTTGTTCTCCCTCGTTTTCTGAAGACTGCTTCCAGATTGTACCCGCAGTGCACGCCTACCACCATACGCTGACGCGAAAGTTTTCGGTCAGCTCTTCGGAAGTCATCTGCATGGTATCGGTGCGGATGGTGACTGCCACCAGTGCGGCACCGTTTTCCGGTGTGGACTGGTTGATGGTAACGATGCTGGCCCCCGCCTCGCTGATGCCTGCCAGCAGGGACTGCAACGCACCGGTCTCGTCCCGCAGAGTAGCCATGACGGTGATCACCTCACGGCCATTCTCGGAGTCAAAATGCAGTCCTTATACTTATAAAGCGCTGCGCGAAAGATCGACTGCGCGGGTGGCAGCGGAAATGCTGCGTGCCTCCCCGCTGGCCAGAAGTTCCTTGGCGCGCACCACCTTGAGAAAACCTCAGGCAGCACCTGCGCATCTACCAGATAAAGCGGCGTTCCAACTTGTTCACCTCACAAACACAAGTGTTCTTGCAGTGAATATAATAGCATCCGGCCCCTGCAATGCAAGAGGTCGGATGCGTTTTTGTCAGATTATCCAGTTTTGCTGCGGCAAGCGCGGTATTTCCTTGCCGGATTCACCCCGCGCCGGTGCCGATAGTACGCCTTTGTCCTTCATATGGCTACAGATCAGTCTGTATCCTGATTACCTGTATCCGCAGGAATGACAGCCTGCTCCGGTGCCGCAGTCTCCGCAGGTGCAGCCGCTGCAGGAGCTGCTGCATGGGAGTAGTTGCAGGTACCAGGCAGATCATCGGCGCGGTAGTAGCCCACGGCGCTGGGGCAGGAGCCGCCTGCCAGCAGGCCGCTCTGGGTGCAGTAGCGGCGCTCCACCACACCGGCAGAGGTCGGGAATGCCTTATACGGCAGGTCTGCCTGCACCTGTTCCATCAGCGCCTTCCACGCCATAACACAGGTACGGGTCTTGGCCTGCTGCTTACCCAGCGTCTTGGTCATATCATAGGGTGCATCGTAGCCCCACCACACGGCGGTAACGTAGTACGGCGTGCCGCCCACGAACCACAGATCCTTTTCGTCGCTGGCGGTACCGGTCTTGCCAAAGGCTTCCATGCCATTGGGTTGGGGTAGCAGCCGCCGGCGGTACCCACGCTGGAGTGCAGCACGTTCTTCAGCAGGCGGTTCATCACATAAGCGGTATCCGGGGTCAGGGCCTGATAGCTGGTGGAGTTGTTCTCCAGATAGATATTGCCGTCACGGTCCAGCACGCGGGTATACAGGTGCGGGGTGGTGTACTGGCCATCGTAGAAGATCTGGAACGCAGCTGCCAGCGCCGTGGGCGTAACGCCATGGGTCTGACTGCCCATTACCATCTGCGCCAGACCCACATCGTTTACCGGGTCCAGCGTGTTCAGCTGCAGGGTGTTGTACACAAAATTGAAGATGTTGCTTGCGCCCACCAGATCACCCACACGCACCGCAATGGTGTTCAGCGAGCGGGCCAGACCGTTCCACAGCGGCACATCACTGTTGTCGCCGTAGTTGCCGCCATAGTTACGGGGCCAGCTGCGCCATGCGTTGGGATAAGCGCGCAGCTGCTTGTCGGAAAGGCCCATCAGGCCGTTCTTGCGGCAGTAATCCTCATCGCGGATCACCATATCCTGCTTCTGATACAAGGGCGAGTTGTTGAGCATGGTGGACCAGTTCACCAGACCATACTCTACACCCAGTGCATACGCACCGATAGGCTTGATGGTAGAACCCGTCTGACGAGTGACACTGTAGGCACGGTTCAGCGAGGCTCTTGTTCTTTCGCCCAGACCACCCACAATGGCGATCACATTGCCGTCATAGTCCAGCGTGACCATGGCGCCTGAGTACGCACATTGCGGTAATAGTAAACGGTACCGTCGTCGCCGGTGCGGGTCTTGGGCGTGCCGTCCTCGTTCATCACCTGTACATCGTCGTCCGAGATAGAGGTCACCTCTTCCTCATGCCAGCCGGCCGGGAAGTAGGCATCGTCCGTGTTGAGCATCAGGTTTTCCATGGCGGACTGCACCTTGGTGTTCACAGTCGACTCAACGGTAAAGCCGCCGGTGTACAGCAGCTTCTGTGCCTCGGATTCCGAAATGTTTTCCTTGTCCATGATGTCCTGCACCAGCTCGGTGAACAGCGCATCGGTAAAGTAAGAGGTAACGGAAGAATTCTTCTTAGTATCCTCTTCCTCGGCCAGTACCAGCGGCTGGGCCGCTGCGTTGCAGTAGTCCTCTTCGCTGATCACACCCTGCTGCCACATGTTGTACATGAGGAAGTTACGGCGGTTGATCAGGTTTTCGGGTTGGTGTAGGGGTTATAGTTGGTGGGGTTTTGGTGATGGACGCAATGGTCGCACACTCCCACAGGGTCAGCTGGCTGACATCCTTATTAAAGTATTCGTTGGCCGCAGTCTGCACGCCCTGAATGGTGCCGGTAAAGCTGATGGTGTTCAGGTACGCTTCCAGAATGGTCTCCTTGGAATAGCTGCGGCTCAGACAGAGGGCGCGGTAGATCTCGCGCAGCTTGCGCAGTGCGCCTTCAATGCCGCTGGCGCTCTTGTCGTCGGTCAGGTTCTTGATCAGCTGCTGCTCCAGCGTGGATGCACCCTGCTTGGAGCTGTAGATGGGCAGCAGGTATTCGTTGACCATTGCGCCGATGGTGCGCTTGAAGTTGACGCCGGGCTCGTTGTAAAGTCCTTATCCTCGGTGCAGATGAACGCATACTGCAGGTTCGTGGGGATCTGCTCCAAATCCGCCCACACGCGGTGGCTGTTGGAAGAGCGCAGCGTGGCATACTCCACCTGTGCACCGGTGTCCGGGTCGGTAGCCATCACCACACTGGACTGGCTCAGCTCAATGTTGTCCAGATCCAGCAGGTCGCCGTCGTTGGCGGTAGCCTGCACCACGTAATACAGCACCCACTGCCACCAGACTGCCTGCCATGATGCCCAGACAAATCAGTGTAGCAATGGTTCGGCCAATGAAGCGCAGAATGGGATGTCTGCCCTTTCACAGGGTTCCTTTGGTTCTTTGGGTTCCCGGCCGTGTTTGGGTCCCGGCTGGGACTCCCGGCGGCTGTTGCTCACATTTACCTTCCGCCCGCCGGTGCCGGGGAATGCCCTCACCGGCACGGTTGATCTTTCTCATATCGGAGATAGAAATCGCCTCCTAACATTCAGGCTGCTTTTTCAGCGCCATGCGCTGGTACTTTTCCATCAAAGCGCACAGAACTGCACGCAATACCATATTATAGCACGTGCACAGAACGCGGGCAAGAACCAATCTTCGGCCCTGATAGGTCTAATCACCTGTAGTATAACACAATCTGCCGGACAAAGTACAGCATTCCCGTGTGAAAATTGACTGTTCCCCCTGTTTTGGGGCATACTTCAGCCGGAAAGGAGCGTGTTTCTCCATGCGCAAACTGTGCACCTGCCTGTTCTACGGGCTGTGCGTATTCATCATCGTGTTCAGCCTGTTCTGGATGGCCCTGCCCAAGCTCAGCCTTCCGGTGCCCGACCCCGGCAGCGAAGCACCGCCTTCCTCCGCAGCAGACCTTGCCGGGCCATGCCGGAGCTTGCTGCCCAAAGCTACCGCCTGTGCGACAAAGGCGGGCGCGTGGCCGTTTACCGCTGCGGCACCAATGGCCAGCCGGATGTGCTTGTTACCGTCACCGGCATCTACACCAATCTTCTGCCGGAGAACGATGCCGTGCGCATCAAGCGCGGTGTGACCGTGTACAGCGAACGGGAACTGGACCTGCTGCTGGAAGATCTGGGCGATTGAGTGCAGAATGCTCAATTTTTATCTACTTTTACTGATTATTTTTATTGACATCCCAATGTAAAAATTATATAATGATAATAGATGTAAAGTTTCTTAACCACCTGCAGCGATCATAAAGGAAGTGCTTCCTCATGTCAGAACAGATCACCCTCCATTACCAGTGCCGTCTTTGCGGCAAGCAGCTGGACCGCGGTATCCACCTCGGCCCGCCCAGCCCGGCACCTGCAGCAAAGCCGCCAAGGTAGACGGCTTTCACGGGCCGCACCGCTGGGTCATTGTCTCTTTGCCCAAAAGTGCCTGATTTTAACGCAAAAAGACCTCCGGGAAAATGCAGGGCTTCATAAAACAGTATTTGCAAAAGCTCCCGCAATGGGAAGATTTGGCGTGACTTCGGTCACGCCTTCTCTGCTTCCAGTTCATCCAGAGGGATATACCCAGCCCATCATACTTGATATGGATGTGCTGTACCCGCTCCGCTGGACTTATCCGGGGCATCCACATAGATGGCCGATACCAGTTCACGGAGGCATAGGGCGTAAGTTCTTCAATATGAACGTACTTGTGCGCTTTCTGGATGACCTTTTCAATATTCTCGATTTGCTGTTCCTGTACTTCGATTTCCTGCCGGATAGAGAGAACTTCCTCTTCCAACTGCTTCTGCTCGGCATCATAGCTCTGGCTCATCATGTCAAAACGGTCATCGCTCAGCTTTCCGCTGGCGTTGTCCTCGTAGATTTTCATGAACAGCCGTTTGAGGTCTGCGATTCGCTTCTCATTCCGGGCAAGCTGCTTCTTCAGGACAGTCAGCTTTTCGGTGCTTTCCACCCGAAGCTGTTCCTCCATGACCTTGCGGAAGTAGTCCTCATGGCAAAGGATGTAGTCCGTCACCCGCTGGACATGATTCAGCACTTGGCCTTCCAGAACTTTTACCCGGATGAAGTGCCCTCTGCATTTACTTCTGTTCTTCTTGTGCAGAGCGCAGTCAAAGAAGTCTTGGTTAAAGTCCTGTTATTGGATGAACCATACTGCATCTTGGAACCGCAGTCAGCACAATAGACCATGCCGGAAAAGATGCTGCTCTTGCCCGTTCGTGTCATGCGGTGACGCTGGCTGCGAATCTCTTGAACCTTTTCAAACACATCATCGTCAATAATGCGCTCGTGGGTATTCGGGAAGACAGCCTGATTCTCCACAGGATTCAGCCGTTGCTTCTTGTCCCAGATGGAGTTGGTGTAGGTCTTGAAGTTGACCGTGCAGCCTGTGTACTCCCGACGTTCCAGATTGCCCACAACGGTGCTATCCTTCCACGCATAGGGGTCTTCGGAGATAGCAGCCGCTGCTCTTCCGTGGCTCTGCTTGTAGGCACTCACGGTGAGCACCTTGTCCTCTTACAGTTGCTTAGCGATTTGGGAAGGCCCACGGCCTTCCATGCACAGAAGATGCGCTTCACGACCGCAGCCGCTTCTGGGTCAACAAGCCAATGCTTCGGTTCTCCGGGTCTTTTACATAACCGTACGGCACATTGACCGTCAGCGGCACACCACGCTCTCCCTTGGCCTTCTGAACAGCCCGAATCTTGCGGCTGGTGTCACGGGCATAAAACTCGTTGAACCAGTTCTTAATGCCCGCAAAATCGTTGTTTACGCTGTTCGGGTCAATGGTGTCGTAGTTGTCGTTAATGGCAATGTAGCGAACGCCATACTGGGGAAAGGTGAAGTTGGTGTACAGACCCGTCAGGGCAGAGTTGCGCCCCAGTCGGGACAGGTCTTTCGTGATAACGATTCCTACACGCCCTGCTTCGATCTCGACCAACATACTCTGAAAGCCGGGACGGTCGTAGTTCGTGCCGGAATAGCCATCATCTACAAAGAACACCGGGTTCGGTGGTTCTTCTTGGCGTATTCCAGAAGGATAGTCTTCTGGTTCTCAATGGACAGGCTTTCGCCGAGCCGTGCGTCCTCTTGCGACAGTCGGCAGTAAAGTGCGGTGATTTTATTCGTTGCTCCAGACATTGTTGTGTCCTCCTTACTCTGTGGAGCAACTGTCAGTGCAGGATTGGTTACCGGGTCAAGTATAGCAGAATTGGGCGCAGTTGTCATTCGTCTGCACCCTCATCTTCAAATTTTGCTGGGCGTTCTTGGCAACAATGCGCTCCAGCTTCTTCAAAAGGATTCCTTGCCCTCATAGCTGCCGGTCACGGTGTAGGTGGTGTGACCGACTTTCTCCGTGGTGGTCAGTTCAGGAATCCAGAACGCGGACAGGTTCTTTACATGGAGATTACCGTTCTCATCCACATAGGAGCCGTGCTTCTTCTGATCTTCGGTCAAGGACTGCCGCTTGAAATAGATTTCATTTTCGGAGATGCTCACGGTCTCACTGGTCTGCTCCTTCGGGGGTATCGTCATACAGCTGAGCGAAAAATGCCAGTGCATCTTCGGGTGGTTCTTCCTCCATGAGCTGCTCGAAAACCTGCTGTTCCTCTGCCGAGAGGTTGTTCCATGCGGCTTCCAACTCCTGTTCGTTGGCTGCATTGACAAAGGCTTCGATTTCTTTTTCATGGTGCATCCTCCTTTGGCTGCGAAAAGGATTTTCAAAAGTGCGGGTTTCGTGAGAGCAAGAATCGTCCCGTGGCCACCAATTTTCAATGCTTGAAAATTCCCCCTGGGACAGCTTCTTGTTGGGCCGTGCCTGCCCCAAACCCTGCTGGGTGATTTCATTCTTGGTGGTTGCTATATTGCTTATATGCCTTTTCAAATCCTGATTTGTTATATATGATAAATTTATAACATTCTCCGTCTTTCATGGAAATTGCTGCAACAGGAACGACCATCTGACTCCATGAAAGCTCCTTATCTCGTTCATGGGCAATACAAGGTTGCGATACAGTGGACTGACTGTGAGCTTTTGAGTTGAATATGTAATGCTCTGTTCATCAATGTACAAACCACCGCCAATGATTCCATTACGGCATAAGCTACACACAAAAGTTTTTCCCATAATATTACCGCCTCCTATTAGTTGATGGTTGGTTAAGTTGAGTATATCATATTGATTTCCAGAAGAACACCCTATATAGGAGATTTTAGCCGTTTTACTGCGTACGTGCGTACGAGAGATTGGTACGCACGTACGCAGCGATTGAAAGCGCACCCTATACAGCCGTTTCCCCTCGGAGAGCCCACACTTTGCAGACCGCAGGGATGAACGTGTCATAGTGGGTTATTACACTTCCGCAGAAGCGCCTTTCCTCGCCGCAAACAGCCGGGGTGCACTTTTGTGGAGCTCTTCTGTGCGAATCCACATCGCCCACAGGCGATGTGAGAAGGATTCAAAGGGGCGCAGCACCCTTGGCACACGACTTTGGTACAAAGTCTGGTGTGTTACACCTTGATAAGGTGTACAGAATCCCCTATGCAAAAGCCCCATGCCCAACACCTTAACGGTGCGGACATGGGACTTGATGCTTCCTCGGCCTAGCCGGGTACTCGTAACCAATCCTGACAGGCAGTTGCATGTCATTTCTCGAAAACTGTTTTACGAACACAGCTAAGCGTCCCGGAGGTCTTTCTTAGTTTCAGGCTTCCATTTCTTCCAGCGAACAAGGTAGGTCTTGCGGCACTCCTCGTATTCCAGCATGTAGTCCTTGGTGGGGTTGTGGTGCATGATGCTCGGGGTGTGGGAGTCGTAGTCCTCGCCGGCATCCATGCCGATCAGGCGGGCAGCAACGTTGGACATTGATCCGAGATGCGCTCTGCATTGTTCAGCACATCCAGGAACACGACACCCGTATCAATGGAGCACACGCCGTCCTTCAGGCGCAGGATGTGCTGGTCGCGCAGGCGCTCCGCCATCACATCGATCACCTCTTCCAGCGGTTCCACCTGAGCCGCCAGACGCATATCGCTGTTTTCAAAGGCATCGTTGGTCAGGTTCAGGATGCGGTTCAGCGCATTCTCCAGCAGCTGCAGCTCCTTGGTGGCGTTTTCACTGAAGGACGCTTCCTTTTCCTGCAGTTCTTCTGCCTTTTCCATAATGTTCACCGCATAGTCGCCGATGCGCTCGAACTCGGTAACAAAATTCAGCAGTTCGGTCACAGTGTGGCTCTCATCGTCGCCCAGCTCCTGATCGGTCATCTTGATCAGATAGTTGGAGATTGCCACCTCCATGCGGTCGATCAGGTTTTCACGCACCCGGATGGCGCTGACGGTATCCTCGTCCATCTTCAGCAGCAGCGGTGCAGCCAGATTCACATTGCGGGCAGCACGGCGGGACATCTTGATCACAGCGCTCTTAGCCTGCTGCAGGGCCACAGCCGGGCTTTTGAACAGGCGCTCGTCCAGCACCGGCATGCTCAGCTCCTGTGCTTCCTCGGCGCTGTCCGGCACAGTGAGCAGTGCCAGCTTGGACAGCACACCGCTGCACGGCAGGAACAGCAGCATGGCGCACACGATGGAAAGGGTGTGGATGTTTGCGATGGTGCTCTTGTTCATCACATCGTTACACATGGGGATGCCAACGGTGAACTGCACCGCATACACCAGTGCCAGCAGGATCACGCTGCCAATGATGTTGAAGTACAGATGGATCAGTGCAGCGCGCTTGCCGTCCTTGGAGGAGCCGCCAATGGTGAGCAGCGGCGTAAAGGCCGTGCCGATGTGTGCGCCCAGAATAATGGGAATGGCAGAGCTGAAGGTGACCAGACCCGTGCTGGACAGTGCCTGCAGGATACCCACCGATGCCGAGGAGGACTGGATGATCACCGTGACCACCACGCCCACCAGAATGCCCAGAACGGGATTCGTCATGGTAACGAACAGATTCTGGAACACGGCGCTCTCACGCAGAGGAGCCACACCGGTGTCCATCAGGCTCATGCCGGTAAACAGGATGCCGAAGCCCAGCATGATCTGGCCGATGTTCTTCCTTTTAGCGCTGCGCAGGAACACATAAAAATGCAGCCGATAAACGCCACCACGGGCGCAAAGGTCTTGGGCTGGATCAGTGTCAGCCAGAGACTGTCACCGGAGATATCCGCCATGCGGATCAGCTGGCCGGTAACAGTGGTACCAATGTTTGCACCCATAATGACGCCTACCGACTGCGTAAGGGTCATGATGCCGGAGTTTACCAGACCGACACAAATAACGACCGTGCCGGCAGAGGACTGGATGACACCCGTGATGAGGGTGCCAAAATAACGCCCTTGAGCGTTGAGGAGGTCAGCTTTTGCAGCACGCCCTGCATTTTGCCGCCGGCCAGTTTTTCCAGACCAGCGCCCATAATGGACATGCCGTACAGAAACAGCGCAATTCCACCCAACAGAGAGGTAATGTGTGTGATATCCATAACGATACTCCTAAAATGATCTTCCTTTTGATCCTTGTACATCTGCCCTGCCCGCACACCGGGCCTGCTTGATCCGGCAGATGCTGCGGCTGCCGCTCTGCTGCACAGAACGGCGCACAATGACCGCGCTTGGATCTATTATATCATTTTTATCCTGTCACAACAAGGTTTATTTTACAAGAAAATCACTTTTTCTACACATTTTTCGTCTCTTAATGAATTCGTGCTCTTTCCTTTTCAATTATTTTACATCAATTTTACATTTGCACCGAAGTCCCTGTCTGTTTGCGGGCGCTTACTCTGCCAGTTCTTCCATTGCTTCCCGCACCGTATCGGCCGAAAACAGGAACACTCCGCTGCCGGTGTATACTTCCACATGGCTTCCGACATAACGCAGTTCAAAATCTTTCATCCGTGTTCCCTCCTGTATCTCGTTTTTTGCAGCTTTTCAGAACGTTTTTGTTCCATGGCTGTATTATCGCACACAGCAGGTACCATAAATCGGATTTCCAACGTATTTTACAGACAAAAGCCGCCCGGCTTCAGATGCGGAACCGGGCGGCTGGCTACCTATTTATATCGTTCAATGCACAGCGGCATATTCCGGGATGCGCTGCTCATGGGCCTGCTGCTCTGTGCGGGCCTTCTCATAGCAGTAGCGGATGATGGCCTGCCGGCGCACGATGCCAATGAAGATGCCGCGGTCATCCACAACCGGCACAAAGTTCTGGTTCATGGCCGCTTCGATCAGCTGATCCATGCTGGTGGTCACGGTGACAGCCTTGTAGCCGCGCTTGTGCGGGAAGGCCGAAATGGGGACATCCTCAGCCGCTTCCAGATCCAGACCATGGAACTTTTCAGCCCCAGAGAATGTCGCCCTCGGTCAGGGTGCCCACATATTTTCCCTGCCGGTTGAGCACCGGAATGGACGCGTAGCGGTTATTCTCCCACTTTTCCAGCGTCTGCCGGAGGGTAAAATCGTCGTAAACATACATCAGATCCTGCTTGGGTGAAAGGAAAAACAGAATATTCATGACAACAGCTCCTAAACATTGTTCCACGCGCCGTGCGCAAAAAATAACGCAGTTCATCCGCACAAGCGGGACCCTGCGCCGCAGTCCCTATCCTTGTTTCTATTTTAGCACTTTTAATAGTCGGATAAAGAGTTATCACCCACCTTTTATATTTTTAACAGATTGTTTGCTTTCTTTCGTCATACTTTCGGTTTTGATAAAAACAATCAGCGTCCGTTATGCTATCACCTTCCCGGTGCGAAGCCGCCCGAACCATGCTGTCAATGCAGAAACCTGCGCAAAAGTTGATATACCAGCATTTTGCGCTGTACAAGCGCCCCAAAGTTGTATAATAATGTGGGTGTTTCTCGGCGCAGTATGTGTATCTGTCCGCCGCTGCGCCCCAGACCTTGAATGTGTTTTATGAAAATAACATAAAGGAGCAGAGCGACTATGATCACTTCCGTTTCCCTCTGGGGATGTCAGCTTTACGTCCGGGTATTTTGCTACTCTGGTAGGTGAAGCAGCTAAACAGTGTTACGGTGTTGCCGCAATGGCACCCCGTGATATGACCGATGCCGTCAGAAGCATGGTGCACGGTTCTGATTACCCGGAAAAGGGTGTCCGTGTCACGCAGGAGGATGGTCGTCTGGTGATCGAACTGCACATTGCAGTGAGCTATGGCCTGAACATTTCTACCGCCGCACGCAGCATCTCTCACCGCGTCAAGGACGAGGTGGAGCAGGCTACCGGCCTGAAGGTTGCCCGCGTTGTGGTTTCGGTAGACGATGTGATCGCCTGATTTTGTTGGTTCATCCGAATGCGCCGGGCTTTTCCGGCAAGTACAAGGAGTAAAAAAGAATGATTTCTGGTAAGATTTTGCGTGACGCCATTATCTCTGGCGCCAACAACATCAACAATCAGCGCTCCCGCGTGGACGAGCTGAACGTTTTCCCTGTTCCTGATGGCGACACTGGCACCAACATGGGCATGACCGTGGGTGCTTCTGTGCGCGAGCTGGAAGCATTGGACGACAGCTGCACCGTGGGTGAGGCTTCCAAGACCGCTGCTTCCGCCATGCTGCGCGGCGCACGCGGCAACTCCGGTGTTATCACCAGCCTGCTGTTCCGCGGCTTCTCCAAGGCGCTGGAAGGCAAGAAGGAAGCCACCGCTGCCGACATTGTCGAGGCTCTGAAGAAGGGTGTCGAGGGCGCTTATAAGGCCGTTATGAAGCCCACCGAGGGCACCATCCTCACGGTTGCACGCATTGCCTCTGAGGAAGCTGCTGCCTGCGGTGCCGAGGATGTGCCCGCTCTGTGGGATGTGGTGATGACCGCCGGCCAGAAGGCTCTGGAGGACACCCCCAACCTGCTGCCTGTTCTGAAGAAGGCCGGCGTTGTGGATGCCGGCGGTCAGGGCATCATGATTATCTTTGAGGGCATGGGCAAGGTGTTCCATGGCGAAGGCATCGTGGCAGGCGGCGAGGCTGCTCCCAACAAGGCAAAGCTCTCCACCGAGAACGCCGGCAAGGGCGTGTTCACCGACGACCTGATGAAGGTGGAGGACATCAAGAACGGCTACTGCACCCAGTTCCTGATCAACAAGTATGAGGGTGCAAGCGCCGCAAAGATGCGTGCCTTTGCAGAATCCAACGGCGACAGTGTGGTGTGCATCGAGGATGACGATGTGATCAACCTGCATGTGCACACCGCTGATCCCGGCAAGATCCTGAGCGAAGCCATCAAGTATGGCTACCTGACCAACTTCAAGATCGAGAACATGCACGAGCAGTTCCTGGCCCGTCAGAAGCAGGGCAAGAGCCTGGAAAAGCAGGCTTCTGCTGAGAAGGCCCTTCTCAGTCCAGCGAGTTCGTCTACGCTGCTGTGGACCCCAGCCGTGACTATGGCTTTGTTGCTGTTGCCGCCGGTGAAGGCCTGAAGGCCGTGTTCACCGATCTGGCTGCAGACGCAGTGGTCTCCGGTGGTCAGACCATGAACCCAGCCACCGAGGATATCCTCGCCGCCATCCAGAGCGTGCCCGCAAAGACCGTGTTCGTGCTGCCCAACAACAAGAACATCATCATGGCTGCTGAGCAGGCCCAGAAGCTGGCCGACCGTCAGGTGGTCGTTCTGCCCACCCGCACCGTGCCCATGGGCATCACCGCCATGCTGAACTTTGATCCCTCTGTGAACGCCGAGACCAACACCATCAACATGATGGCTGCTGCCGACAAGGTGTCCACCGGTCTGATCACCTATGCTGCCCGCGACAGTGAGTACGACGGCAAGCGCATCAAGAAGGGCGAGATCATGGCTCTGGAGAACGGCAAGATCGTTTCCACCTCCAACGATATCACCAAAGCTACCTACCGTCTGGCACGCGGCATGTGCAAGAAGGATTCCAGCTTCGTCACCATCATCTCCGGCTGCGACGTGAGCGATGAGGATGCCGAGAAAGTGACCGAGATCGTAAAGGCAAAGTGCCCGAACCATGTGGAGGTCAGCCACATCCGCGGCGGCCAGCCCGTTTACTATTATATGATCAGCGTGGAGTAAACACTCCCCCGTTCTGCTGAATTTTTAAGCACCTGCGATTTTTGCCGCGGGTGCTTTTAAAGAAAGTGCCTGCACAGCTAAAGCCGTGCAGGCACTTTTGCTTTCAGAATCCTCAGAAGAAGCTTACCTGACTGCTCTCCGGCAGGTCGCCCAGAGCGCCCACCTGACGCAGACGGTCCAGAATGCTGCTGCCGACACCGGAAGCCTGCTGCAACTCTTCCACCGAGATATATTCTTCGCCGTGGATGGTCACCTTTTCCAGTGCATCGGCGGCAGCACCGCCAAGACCCTTCAGCGAAGAGAAAGGCAGACGTACCTTGCCGTCCTCCACCACATACTTGGAGCCGCGGCTCTTGCCCAGCTCAATGGGTAAAAACTCGTAGCCGCGCACCAGCATCTCGTTGACGAGCTGCAGGCTGACCAGCACATCCTCGTCCTTGGCGTTCTTCTCTTCCTTCAGGCGGCGCTTGACTTCTTCCATGTGGGCGCGGGCCACTGCCGCACCGCCCACAGCGGCTTCGTAGTCGATGTCGTCGCCGCGTACGGTAAAGTATACCGCATAGAACTCCGGTGGACGGTAGATCTTGAACCACATCAGACGAATGGCCGACATCAGGTAGGCCACGGCATGGGCCTTGGGGAACATATACTTGATCTTGCGGCAGGACTCAATATACCAGTCCGGCACATCGTGCTCCCGCATGGCTTCCTCCCAGCCATCCTTGAAGCCGCCCTTGGCCACCTTGCCCTTACGCACAGCCTCCATGATATCAAAGGCCATCTTGGGTTCCAGACCCTTGCGCAACAGGTACAGCATGATGCTGTCACGGCAGCCAATGACCTCCGCAATGGTGCAGGTGCCGCTGCGGATCAGCTCATCCGCGTTGCCGGTCCACACATCGGTGCCGTGGGACAGGCCCGAGATCTGGATCAGCTCGGAGAAGTTCTTGGGCCGTGCCTCCACCAGCATACCGCGCACGAAGTTGGTGCCCATTTCCGGGATGCCGAAGGTTCCGGTCTGGCTGTCGATCTGCTCCGGGGTCACGCCCAGCGCTTCGGGGCTGGTCAGCAGGCTGTACACCTTGGGGTCGTTCATGGGGATGCTGTCGATGGGGATACCGGTGTACTCCTCAAAATACTTATAGAAGGTGGGCATATCGTGGCCCAGTTCGTCCAGCTTCAGCAGCGTATCGTGCAGGTACTTGAACTCGAAGTGGGTGGTCAGCAGGCCGCCTGCCACATCATCCGCCGGGTGCTGGATGGGGCAGAAATCGTAGATCTCGTAGGTGTCCGGCACAACGACCATGCCGCCGGGGTGCTGACCCGTGGTGCGCTTGACGCCGGTGCAGCCCAGAGTCAGGCGGTTCTCCTCCGCATGGTTCACCGTGCGGCCGCGCTCATCCAGATATTTTTTGACATAGCCGTAGGCGGTCTTGTCCTGAATACCGGACACGGTGCCCGCCTTGAACACGTTGGCTTTGCCGAACAGCTCCTCGGTATAGCGGTGCACATTGGACTGATATTCGCCGGAAAAGTTCAGGTCGATATCCGGCTCTTTATCGCCGTAGAAGCCGAGGAAGGTCTCGAAGGGAATATCGTGGCCGTCCACCAGCATCCGGGTGCCGCAGTTGGGGCAGTTTTTATCCGGCAGGTCAAAGCCGTCGTCCACGCTGCCGTCGGTGATGAACTCGCTGTGCTTGCACTTGGGGCAGCGATAGTGGGGCGGCAGGCTGTTCACCTCCGAGATGCCGGAGAAGTGGGCCACGGCCGATGAGCCGACCGAACCACGGCTGCCCACCTGATAGCCGCCCGCGTTGGAATAGGCCACCAGTTTGACCGCAATGACGTACAGCACGGCGTAGCCATGGCCGCAGATGGAGTCCAGCTCCTTCTGCAGCCGCTTTTCCACAATTTCGGGCAGCGGGTCACCGTAATCGCGCTTGGCGTGTTCCCACGTAGCATCGCGCAGCTGCTGCTCTGCACCCTCGATGCTGGGCGGGTAGGTGCCGCGCGGGATGGCACGAACATTGTTGTCGATCATCGCCGCGATCTTGCGGGGGTTCTTCACCACTACCTCGTAGGCTTTTTCCTTGGGCAGATAGTAGAACTGCGCCAGCATATCCTGCGTGGTGCGGAAGAACAGCGGCGGCTGGTTGTCGGCATCTTTAAAGCCGTTGCCCGCCTGCAGCACAGCGCGGTAAGCCGCGTCCTCCGGCTCGGTAAAGTGCACGTCGCCAGTGGCAATGACCGGCTTGTGCAGGTCCTCGCCCAGCTTGATGACCGTGCGGTTGAAGTTTTTGATGTCCTCTTCGCTGTCCACCTTGCCGTCCCGCACCATGTAGGCGTTGTTGCCCAGCGGCTGGATCTCAAGAATATCGTAGTAGGACGCAATCTTTTTCAGTTCTTCATAGCTGGTGCCATCCACGATGGCTCGGTACAACTCGCCGGCTTCGCAGGCGGAAGTGAGCAGCAGGCCGTCCCGGTATTTGTTCAAAAGGCTCCGGGGCACCCGGGGCTTTTTGAAAAAGTAGTTCACATGGGCTTCGCTGACGATCTTGTACAGATTTTTCAGGCCCATCTGGTTCTTGACCAGAATGATGAGGTGGTAATACTTCTTTTTCAGCACCTCGCGGTTGCCGCCAAGGCCGGTGTTGATCTCACTGACCTTTGCTACCTGCTTTTCTTTCAGGTCGTTCAGCATGACCCCGAAGATGCGGCCCAGCGCGGCAGAATCTTCACAGGCACGGTGGGCCTCGTAGGCAGGCAGCTCCAGATGCTTGTTGATGGTGCCCTGCTTGTAGTTGTGCAGGCCGGGGTACATGGCCTGCGCCATGGTCAGGGTGTCGATATAGGTCGGCTCCAGCTTGATGCCGCTGCGCTTGGCGGCGGCGCGCAGGAAACGCATATCAAAGGCGTGGACGTTGTGGCCCACAAGGATGCGGTCTCCCGCAAATTTGAGGAAGGCTTCCAGTGCTTCCTTTTCGCCGGGAGCATCCGCCACCATTTCGTTGGTGATGCCGGTCAGCTCGGTGATCTTGGGGTGATGGGCTTGCCGGGCTTGACAAAGGTATCAAATTCCTCCACCACTTCGCCGTTTTTCACGATGACGGCACCGATCTCGGTCATATACTCCACGCCGGGGTCAAGGCCGGTGGTCTCGGTATCAAACACGCAGAACTCCCCGTCCAGCGGCTGATCCTTCACACCGTATACACAGGGGATCATGTCGTCCACAAAGTAGGCTTCGCAGCCGTAGATCAGCTTGAAGTCCGGGTCTGATTTATGGATATCGTCCGCTGCCAGCATGGCTTCCGGGTAACCCTGACACACACCGTGGTCAGTGATGGCAACGGCCGGATGTCCCATGCGGTGGGCCAGCTTGACGATGCCGCCGGGATCACAGAAGCCGTCCATGCTGGAAAGCTTGGTGTGCAGATGCAGCTCCACACGCTTGACCGGTGCGGTATCCTCCCGCTTTTTACGCTCCACGATGAGCACATCGTAGGGGTAGACGATATAATCGTGTTCGTACTTGTCGTAGGAGCAGTCGCCGCGCACGATGAGGGTGGTGCCTTTGCCAAGGCTCTCCCACTTGGAGCAGTCCTCACCTTCCTGCGCGCGGATCTTCAGGTTGATGGAGCCCTGATAATCGGTGATGGATACGGTATAAATTTTGCGGAAGTTGCCCTTGACCTCCGAGAAGAACACATCGCCCCAGATCGTGCACTTGCCGCCCTCGCCGCCAAGGTCTTTCAGCGGGGTGAGGTTCTTGGGGGTGAACATCTTGCCGTGGAAAATGGTGACGGGCTTATCGGTCAGGTCCAGACCGTCCACCTTGATGGACGGTGCTGTGTTCTTTTTCTCAAACTTGACCACCGGTGGCGCGATCTTGCGCTCCAGCTTTTCTTCCATCTGGTGCTGCTCGGCTTCGCTTACAGCGCTTTGCAGCGTTACCTGCGGCGTTACCCCGGTGTGGGCCGCAATGCGCTCTGCCAGCAGCTTTTCAAAGTGCATCTCCTGCAAAAACTTGGTGCCATGGCATACGCCGATGGTGATCTTCTGTCCGATGATGTTGATCTTGCACCGGTCCAGAAAGCCGTTGATGGGCACGCCGTCCCGCTTCATCTCTTCCATCAGATCGCGCAGGGCCGCTTCGTCCAGCATGGCATAGCCAAACAGGTTCTGGATGCGCAGCTCAAAGCCCTCATAATCCGGCTGCAGGGATGCCAGCAGCCGGGCACAGAGATTTTTGTCCAGTGGCGCACCGCTGCGCAGGGTAAAGATGACCTGCCGCTCCTGCCGCAGCATCTGCGCATGCTCCACAATGACCTGCCCGAAGCAGGCCGCAAATGCCGGGTCAACCATGAACTGCGGCCACAGGTTGGATACGAGTGGTGTCACAAATGGTACTCCTTTTTATACAGCACAAACTGCCGCACCCGTTTTTTGCAGGTGTGGCAGCTGTGAAAAAAGCCAAATTACAGTTTATAGATCTCATCCATGAACTGATCCAGGATGTTGTCTCCGGTCAGCTTTTTGATGGGCTTGCCGTGGATGAACAGCACCGCCTCGCCCTTGCCGCCGGCAATGCCGATGTCTGCTTCGCGGGCTTCACCGGGGCCGTTGACCACGCAGCCCATCACGGCCACCTTGATGGATTTTTTGCAGCCCTGCAGCCGCTTTTCCACCTCATTGGCGATCTCGGTGCAGGGATACTGGGTGCGGCCGCAGGTGGGGCAGGTGATGACCTCCGGGCCTGCTACCGGGAAGCCCACGGCGCGCAGGATGTTGTAGCCCGCTTCCACTTCCTTTTCCGGCTCTGCGGCCAGCGAGACGCGGATGGTATCGCCAATGCCTTCCAGCAGCATTCCGCCGATGCCCATGCCGCTTTTCAGCAGACCCATCTGGTAGGTACCCGCCTCGGTAACACCCACATGGAGCGGGTAATCCGTGACAGCGCTGAGCTGGCGGTAGGCCTCCATCATGCGGGGCACATTGGAGTTCTTGATGGAGATGACGATGTTGTTGAAATCGAATTTTTCCAGCAGGCGCACATGGTACAGTGCACTCTCCACCATGGCCTCCGGCGTGGGTGGCGCCGTATTTTGCAAGGATGTGCTTTTCCAGACTGCCGCCGTTGACACCGATGCGGATGGGGATGCTGTGCTGACAGGCATCCACCACAGCCTTCACCCGGTCATCGTCGCCGATGTTGCCGGGGTTGATGCGGATCTTATCCACGCCTACATCTGCGCAGGCCAGAGCCGCCTTGTAGTCAAAATGGATGTCTGCCACAATGGGGATGTTCACCGCATTCTTGACGGCTTCGATGCACTTTGCATCCGCCGGGCTGGGGCAGGTCACGCGCAGGATCTGACAGCCAGCAGCTTCGCACCGCTTTGCCTGCGCCACATTGCCCTCAATATCCTCCACCGGCACGTTGAGCATCGTCTGCACCGCAACAGGATTCTTGCCGCCGATGGTCACATTGCCGATTTTCACTTCCCGTTTTAACTGCCGCATAAAGTTCCCCTTTCTGTTTTTGCTCACATTACACCGGTCACAAGCCGGATGATATCATTATAGGTTGCAAAGAGCATCAGGCCAAACAGCAGTGCAAAGGCCGCAATGGTCAGTGTACCCTGCAGCTTTTCCGGCACTGCATGGCCGGTAACGCCCTCAATGATCAAAAATACCACCTTGCCGCCATCCAGTGCCGGAAAGGGCAGCAGATTGAACACGCCCAGATTGATGGTGATGAGGGCCAGCAGCTCCAGCAGATCCTGCCAGCCGTAGCTTGCCGCCTGACCGATCGCTGTCACGATACCCACCGGGCCGGACAGATTGTTGATGCTCTCACGTCCGCGCACAAGGTCTGCCAGCGAGATAAACGCGATGCGTCCGTAGTACAGGGTACTGTTCCATGCTTCTTTTAACACATTGAGCGGTGTTTTTTTGATGCCGTACACCGTAAAGCCAAGGGTCATATGGGTCTGGCCGTCCTCGTCCTGCCAGGTGTCGAACTGCACGTCCGGCAGTTCCACCTTTTGGCCGTCCCGCTTCACGGTGAACCGGGCGCGATAGGCTTCGGTGCGCACCAGCTCATAAAGGATGTCGTTGGCCACAAAGCAGCGCCTGCCGTTCACGGCAACGATCTCGTCCCCCGCCTGCAGGCCGGTCTGGCCGCAGAGGGCATCGTTCTCAATGGAATAGATGGTCTTGCTGGTGATGGCTCCTTCCTGTGCTGCCACAAGAATGACCAGCACCACAAAGCCCAGCACGAAATTCATGAAGGCACCTGCCACCATCACAAGCACACGCTGCCATACCGGCGCCTCGTTCAAAGGGATGCCGGTGCGCTGCTCCGGCGGGACAGGGTTTTCGTCCTCTGCTTCCCGTTCGTCACGGGCCGCTTCGGCCTGCTGGCTCTCGGGGCTTTCCTCGCCCTCCAGCGCCACATAGCCGCCTACCGGCAATGCACGCAGGCTGTACTGGGTGCCCTTGTAAATTTTCTTCCACAAAGCCGGCCCCATGCCGATGGAAAACTCGTTGACCTGAATGCCGCAGAGCTTTGCCACGGTAAAGTACCCGAATTAATGAATGGCGATCACAGCGCTGAACACGATCAGTGCGGCGATCAGGGTGATAAAAATTGACATTGCGTCTCCTAAAGCTGAAAAGTCGGAACCCCTCTCAGTCAGGGCTGCCGAACGCAGTGAGGCTGAGAGGGTTTTTATAAGTGCGCTCTTACAAATTCCCGTGCCATGCGGTCGCACTCGTACACATCGCTGAGGGTATACTCGCCGCCAAAGCTGTCGCTGTCCACGACTGCTTCCACCAGACGGCCAATATCGAGGAAGCCAATTTTGTCCTCAAGGAAGAGCTTGACAGCTTCCTCATTGGCACCGTTGGCGGCACATGGGCCGAGACCGCCCTTTTTGATGGCCTTTTTGCAGGCGGCAAGGCAGCGGAAGGTCTCGTCGTCTGCCACATCGAAGGTGAGCACCTTGAGTGCGGCAAAGTCCAGCTCCGGCACAACGCCGGGTACGCGCTTTGGGTAGGTGAGCGCATACTGGATGGGAATGCGCATATCCGGCACACCCAGCTGAGCAATGACCGAATTATCGCTGAACTGCACCGCCGAATGCACGATGCTCTGGCGCTGCACCACGATTTGGATCTTCTCCGGCGGCAGGCCGAACAGCCACACTGCCTCGATCAGCTCCAGACCCTTGTTCATCAGGGTGGCAGAGTCAATAGTGATCTTTGCGCCCATGTTCCAGTTGGGGTGCTTGAGGGCATCCGCCTTGGTCTTACCGCGCAGCTCCTCGGTCTTCATCCCGAAGAAGGGGCCGCCGGATGCCGTGAGCAGGATCTTGGTCAGGCTGGGGGCACTCTCCTTATCCTGCAGACACTGGAAGATGGCCGAATGTTCACTGTCCACCGGCAGCAGCTTTACACCATGCTTTGCCACAGCCTGTGTGACCAGATGACCGCCGGTGACAAGGCTCTCCTTGTTGGCAAGGGCCAGATCATGGCCGCTTTCAATGGCGCACAGGCTGGCGCCCAGACCCGCAATGCCCACCACGCTGTTCAGCACCACATCGGTGCCGTCCAGTGCGGCCAGCTGCTTGAGCCCCTCCGGCCCTACCAGCAGCCGGGGCGCATCTGCACGACCGGAAAGCTCCGCATCCAGCCTGCGGGCCGCATCCGGGTCGGTCATGCAGACATAGCGCGGATGAAACTCTTCGATCTGCTGCAGGATCTTGTCTACATGGCTGTGGGCAGAAAGGCCGAACACCTCATAGCCCTGTGCACGGATCACATCCAGACTCTGGGTGCCGATGGAACCGGTAGAACCCAGCAGAGTGATTTTTTTCGACATCACACGTTCCCCCTTTTAATAGTAGAACACCGCCGTAATGACCATGGTCACAAAGGGCGCAATGAACATCACACTGTCAAAGCGGTCCAGAATGCCGCCGTGCCCCGGGAAGATGGTGCCGTAATCCTTGATGCCGCACTGGCGCTTGACCACACTGGCAAACAGGTCGCCATAAATGCCCAGCACCGCCGCCACGCAGCCCAGCAGCGCAATGATCACGTACATGGAAACGCCAATGTTGGAGCGGGTGAAGGCTTCCATCCGGTTTGCCGCCACCGAATACACCAGTGTGATGATCACACCGAACACCATGGTGCCCAGAACACCGCCAATGGCACCTTCCACGGTCTTTTTGGGGCTGACCACCGGGCAGAGCTTGTGCTTGCCAAAAGCACGGCCTGCAAAGTAGGCACAGGTATCGCCGCCCCAGGCAAAGCAGAGGATGAGCAAGATAAAGAACACCGCATCGTAGCCGTACTGCTCCACCGGCAGCAGCTCCTTGAGCCGGATAAAGGAATAGAAGCAGAAGATCACGATACCGGAGAACATCAGCAGGCCGCTGGCCTTCTGATAGCTGATGGTGCCGTTGCGCACCACCAGATAGATGGCGTAAAAGGTGACCAGCAGAAAGGACATCGGCATCACCAGCCGCCGCATGACCTGATAGTTGCTCGTCATGACCAGCAGTGTATACGGCACCAGAACCGCATACATCAGCCAGTCCTTCTTTTCAAAGCCGAGGGCACTGTAGATCTCGTGAACGGCGATCAGCGTAATGGCCGCGATGACCAGATTAAAGATCAGAGTGTTGAAGGTGAACATCACGCCGATCAGTACGATGATGCCCACGATCGCAGTAATAACACGTGTTTTCATAGATTGGATCTCCTTTTCACCGGTCGGTGCCGCACCCCTCTGGATTAAGTTTGGCTCCGGCAAAGCCGCCGGGCCGTCCGGTCCCTGCACCGTGTGCAGGAGGTCTTGGTTTTACAGTCCGCCAAACCGGCGGGAACGATGATTGAACTCCTCAATGGCAGCGTCCAGATCGCTGCGGGTGAAATCCGGCCACAGAACGTCCATTTCTACCAGTTCCGAGTAAGCTGCCTGCCAGAGCATGAAGTTGGACAGCCGCTTCTCTCCGCTGGGACGCAGGATAAAATCCGGGTCCTTCTGGCCAGCGGTATACATGGCATCGCTGAGCAGCTGTTCCGTGATCTCTTCGGGCTTTATCTCCCCTGCCGCCGCCTTTGCCGCCAGTTGCTGCGCCGCCCGCACGATCTCCGGGCGGCCGCCGTAGTTGATGGCAATGTTCAGGGTCATGCCGGTCTTGACCGAAGAATCTGCTTCCAGCTTGTTCATCAGCTGCTGCAGCTTTTCATCCAGCACCGTGCGGTCGCCCATGAACTTGATGCGGATATTGCGGTTCTTGTAGTCAAAGCCCTTCAGCAGATATTCGCCGAACAGCCGCATGATGGCGTTGACCTCTTCCAGCGGACGCTTCCAGTTCTCGGTGGAAAACGCATAGAAGTACACCGACGAAACGCCCAGCTCATCGCAGTAATCTGCGATATCGCTGAACACCTCTGCGCCTCTTTTGTGCCCGGCAGTGCGGGGCAGGCCGCGGTTCTTTGCCCAGCGGCCGTTGCCGTCCATGATGATGCCGATGGAAAGGCCCTCGGCAAATTCTTTAGGATGCGCCATTGTTTCCTCCCGGCAGCAACGCCGCCTTCAACAAAAGTGCCGCGCACTCTTCTTCAGCGCACGGCACCTCCAGTCTATTGCATCTGCGCAGATCAGACAGACATGATCTCCTTCTGCTTTTCTTCCACCGCAGCATCGATGTTCTTGATATACTTGTCGGTCAGCTTCTGGACATCCTCTTCCATGGTCTTCTGGCTGTCCTCGGTCAGCTCGCCGGCCTTCTTCATGGCCTTGGCCTTATCCATAGCCTCGCGGCGGATGTTGCGCACTGCCACCTTAGCCTCCTCGCCCAGCTTGGAAACTTCCTTTGCCAGCTGCTTGCGGCGCTCCTCGGTGGGAGCCGGGAAGTTCAGGCGGATGGTAGAGCCGTCATCAATGGGAGTGATGCCCACATCGCTGGCCATGATGGCCTTGCTGATGGGGCGCAGCAGAGTACGGTCCCACGGGGTAATGGTCAGGGTGCGTGCTTCGGCCACAGCCACGGATGCCACCTGCTGGATGGGAGTGGGGGCACCATAATAATCCACGCTGACCTTATCCAGCACAGCGGGATTTGCGCGGCCTGCGCGCACAGCGCCCAGTTCGCGGCCCAGATGTTCGACCGAGCTCTTCATCTTGTCTTCGTAAACCTTGGTGTTGCTGCTCATTGCGGTAGTCTCCTGTTCCTTTTTATCTTGGGGCTGCGCTGCAATGCGTCTGCCCTATAATGTATGTCGGCTGCAGGCGTTTCAGCCCTCGTAAACCAGTGTGCCCACATTCTCGCCCTGCACGGCACGGGCAATGTTGTCCGGGTCGGCCAGATCGAACACGAGGATGGGCAGCTTGTTGTCGCGGCACAGAGTGGCAGCAGTGCCATCCATAACAGCCAGCTGGTCTTCCAGCACCTTGGTAAAGGTGAGGGTGTCATACTTCTTTGCGTCGGCGTACTTGTGGGGATCCTTATCGTAAACGCCATCCACCATAGTAGCCTTGAACATCACATCGGCGCTCACTTCCACAGCGCGCAGAGCGGTTGCCGTATCCGTGGAGAAGAACGGGTTGCCGGTGCCGCCGCCGAACACGGCGATCTTGCCCTCATCCATGGCGCGCAGGGCATCCTTGCGGGTAAAGGGCTGTGCCACCTGTGGCATGGTGATGGAGGTGAACACCTCGGTGGGGACACCCAGCTGTTCCAGCTTATCGGAAACAGCCAGTGCGTTCATCACGGTTGCCAGCATACCGATCTTATCGGCCAGTGTGCGCTCCATCTTGCCGCTGGAACGGCCGCGCCAGAAGTTGCCGCCGCCAACCACGATACCGATCTGTACGCCCAGCTCGTGTGCTTTCTTCACGCCGCCGCAGATCGCGTCCATGGTGGGTTCATCAAAACCCATGCCCTTTTCGCCGCCCAGTGCTTCGCCGCTGATCTTCAGAAGGATACGCTGATATTTCAATGCCATAATCCAAACACCACCTGTTTTTATCTTCCGTCAGGGCATAGGCATACCCTGACATTTTTACTATAGCTTATTTTACAATAAAACATTCATAAAGTAAACAGGAAATCTGCGCGGAAATCCGGAAGCTTTTATGAACGGCTGCGCAGACCGCGCAGCAGCTGCTTCATTCCGGGCGGAATGCGGCGGCTTTCCACCGCTTTCTGGATGGCTTTGTTGTGGGTCCACAAATCCAGCCGCTTTTCTGTGAGCCACGGCAGCGCGGCATCCGGCTGCTTTGCCAGTGCTGTGGCAAAATACCATGCCCGCATCATATTGATATAGTATTCCGTGCTGCGCACATCGGCCACCCATTCCAGATATTCCGGCCGGAATGCATCATCCAGATAATAGCGCATCAGCATCTCCATGCCATAGCGCACGGTGTACACCTCGCCCGAATCCAGCCAGCGGCGAATGGGCACCAGTAGTTCCTTCTTGTGCTTTGCAAACACTTTGGGGCAAAAGCAGTCACAGGTGGCCCAGTTGTTGATGTAGGGCAGGAACGCTTCCGTTTCAGCCAGCGCCCTGTCGTAGTCCCGGATAAGTTCGATCAGAAACGCGTGGAGGTTGTTCTCTTCGTAGTATCCATGCGGCAGGGCCTGTAAAAACACTTCTGCTTGCGCTGTGCCCGCGAGCTGTTTTGCCAGCCTGCGCAGAGCCGGAACGCGCACGCCGATCACCGTTTCCGGCGGCACGGTGGGCATCAACGCACTGTGAAAGGTGCGGTATGTTTCATCCCGCAGGGTAAACAGCTGCGTACGAATGATCTCTGCTTCCGGCTCCATCCTCTCTCCCTCCGTTCTTTTCTATTGTAGCAGAGCCGTATGGAAAAGCAAGGCCGTTCCGGCATTCTTTTCCGGTGCTTTAAGGAACATACAAAAATTGGGCTGGACATTTGTGCCGGAACATGATATAATATCGTTCGTAAATGCGGGCATCGTACATCGGCTAGTATATCAGCCTTCCAAGCTGAGGAGGTGGGTTCGATTCCCATTGCCCGCTCCATGCAAAAGCGCCGTGGCCTTTTGGGTCACGGCGCTTTTGTTTTGCTTTATCGGTCCCACTTATCGCACAGGGCATTGATCTGGTCGGCAAACTTGGCAAGGTCTTTGTTTGCGCCGCCCTCGTTGTGCTCGATGACCCGCAGCAGGCGCTTGCCGGCGCTGACCAGCCGCTGGAACACACTGGCAGCACGGCTCTGGCCTTCATTGGCCTTGTGCTCAATGCGGACGCGCATACCCTCCTGCAAGCATACGGCTCCCTCGGCTCCGATGGCCCACTGTGCGCCGTTGTAGGGTGCGCAGGCAGTGAAGCCCTGTTCCGTCAAGGTCTGCACAAAGTGGTCCTCGGTCTCATCTTCGCCGTGCATCACGAACACACGCTTTGGTTTCTGCTCAAAGGAGTTCACCCACCGCAGCAGACCTTCTCTGTCCGCATGGCCGGACATGCCGGTGAGCTGGCACAGTTCTGCCTGCACCTCAATAGGTTCACCGAACAGTTTTACCGTCGTGGCACCTTCCAGCAGGGTGCGGCCCAGCGTGCCCACCGCCTGATAGCCCACGAACAGAATGGTGCACTCCGGCCGCCACAGATTGTGCTTGAGGTGGTGGCGGATGCGGCCTGCCTCGCACATACCGCTGGCCGAGAGGATGACCTTTGGCACGCGGTCTGCATTGATCATGCGGGATTCATCACTGGTCACCGTGACGCGCAGCCCCGGGAAGGTGATCGGATCAATGCCTTTTTCCAGCAGAGCGCGGGTGTCCGCATCAAAGCAGTCCGGGTCGGTATCTTTAAAGATGCGGGTCGCCTCGATGGCAAGCGGGCTGTCAATGTACACCGGGAAGTTGCCGTGCCCTTTGACCAGGCCCTTTTCCTTGATCTCACGGATAAAGTAGAGCATCTCCTGCGTGCGGCCCACCGCAAAGCTGGGAATGACCACATTGCCGCCACGGTCAAAGGTGCGCTGCAGGATCTTCGTCAGCTCGCTCACATAGTCCGGCTTCGGGCCGTGGCTGCGGTCGCCGTAGGTAGATTCCATAAAGGCGTAGTCCGCCTCTTTGATGTAAGCAGGATCCTTGATGATGGGCTGATCCAGATTGCCGATATCACCGGAGAATACCAGCTTGGTCGTGGTCTCACCCTCGGTGATCCAAAGCTCTATGCTGGCCGAGCCAAGCAGATGGCCCACATCCACAAAGCGGGCTTCAATGCCCGGTGCAAGCTGGAAGCGCTGCTCATAGGCCTTGCCCACAAACAGCTTCATGGCTGCTTCAGCATCCTGCACAGTATACATCGGTTCCACCGGTTCTGCGCCAGAGCGCTGGCCCTTGCGGTTTTTCCACTCCGCTTCAAATTCCTGAATATGGGCCGAGTCCCGCAGCATGATGCCGCACAGCTCCACCGTGGGGTTCGTGGCATAGATCTTGCCGCGGAAGCCGTTGCGCACCAGCAGCGGCAGCATACCGGTATGGTCGATGTGTGCATGGGTGGCCAGCACCCAGTCGATCTCGCCGGGTGCCACCGGGATGGGCTGGTTCTCGTATACGTCCTTGCCCTGTTCCATGCCGCAGTCGATCAAAAAGCGCTGCCCAGCCGCTTCGATCAAAGTGCAGCTGCCGGTGACCTCATGGTTCGCGCCCAGAAATGTGATCTTCATAAAAACACCTCCGGCTTTATTTCTTCTGTACCCTTAGTATAGCATATTCTAAAGGTACACGCCGCACAAATCGCATGGCTTTTCTCAGGCATTTTGCCGAAAGGTTGAAAAATTTTTTATACAATCTTGACAAACCACCCCTTTCTGTTATAAACTTAAACTTGTATGACGTTCGTTCGTATTTTATGAGTTTTAATAATAGAGAGGTTGAATTTTATGGTTCGTAACGATTTGCGCAACGTTGCCATTATCGCTCACGTTGACCACGGCAAGACCACCCTGGTGGACGCAATGCTGCGTCAGAGCGGCGCATTCCGCGATAATCAGGTCGTGGCTGAGCGCGTCATGGACAGCGGCGATATCGAGCGTGAGCGTGGCATTACCATTCTGGCCAAGAACTGCTCCTGCACCTACAAGGGTGTCAAGATCAATATTGTCGATACTCCGGGCCATGCCGACTTTGGCGGCGAGGTGGAGCGCGTGCTGAAGATGGTCAACGGCGTTCTGCTTCTGGTGGATGCCGCCGAAGGCTCCATGCCCCAGACCCGTTTTGTGTTGCAGAAGGCTCTGCAGCAGAACCTGAGTCTGGTGGTGGCCATCAACAAGATCGACCGCCCCGATGCCCGCATCAAGGAAGTCATCGACGAAGTTCTGTACCTGCTGATGGATCTGGGCGCTACCGATGAGCAGCTGGACTGCCCCATGCTGTTCTGCTGCGGCCGTGATGGCACCGCAAGTCTGGACCCCGATGTGCCTGGCACCGACCTGATCCCCCTGTTCGATACTCTGCTGAGCACCATCAAGCCGCCTGAGGGCGACCCCGAGGCTCCCTTCCAGATGCTGGTGTCCTCTGTGGACTATAATGACTTCGTGGGCCGCATCGGCATTGGCCGCATCCAGAACGGTGTTGCCAAGGTGGGCGAGGAAGTTGTCGTCTGTGACTGGCACAATCAGGATCTGAAGATGCGCGGCCGTCTGACCAAGCTGTACGACTTCCAGGCCAATGGCCGTCAGCCCTGCGATAACATCACCGCCGGCGATATCGTGGCATTCTCCGGCCTGCCCGATGTGACCATCGGCAATACCCTGTGCAGCCCCTCCAATGTGGAGCCGCTGCCCTTCGTGAAGATCAACGATCCTACCGTTGAAATGACCTTCTCCGTCAACGACAGCCCGCTGGCCGGCCGCGAGGGTAAGTATGTTACCAGCCGCCAGATCCGCGACCGTTTGCAGAAGGAACTGCTGAAGGATGTCGCTCTGAAGGTGGAGGATTCTGCCACCACCGATTCCTTCCGCGTTATGGGCCGTGGTGAGATGCACCTGTCCATCCTGATCGAGACCATGCGCCGTGAAGGTTATGAGCTGCAGGTCTCTCCCCCGCACGTTCTGACCAAGGTCATCGACGGCAAGACCTATGAGCCTATGGAGCATGTCGTCATCGATGTGCCCACCCAGTATCAGGGCGCTGTCATGACCGGTCTGGGCCAGCGCAAGGCTATCCTGCAGCAGATGGAATCTCTGGGCACCGACCGTGTGCGTCTGGAGTTCCGTATGCCCAGCCGCGGCCTGTTCGGCTACCGCAACCAGTTCCTGACCGATACCCACGGCGAAGGCATCATCAACCAGATCTTCGACGGTTACGATGTCTGGGCTGGCATGATTGCCAACCGCTCCACCGGTTCTCTGGTCAGCTTTGAGACCGGCGAGGCTGTCACCTACGGTCTGTTCAATGCTCAGAAGCGCGGCACCCTTCTGGTGGGCGCTGGTGAAAAGGTCTACGAGGGCATGGTCATTGGCTACACCGCTTCCGGCGAGGATGTGGATGTCAACGTCTGCAAGACCAAGCACCTGACCAACACCCGTGCATCCGGCTCCGATGATGCTCTGCGCCTGATCCCCATTAGCAAGCTCAGCCTGGAAGGTGCCTGGAATTCTTGGCACAGGACGAGCTGCTGGAGGTCACTCCTGAAAATCTGCGCATCCGCAAGCAGATCCTGAACCACGAGCAGCGCATGAAGGCCAAGAGCAAGCTGAAATAAGCCTTTCCTTCTTTATAATATGTACTTTACCGTCCTGCAGCGTTTCAAAACACTGCAGGACGGTTTTATTTTGCCAAAAATGATTTATTTTTTAAAAAAAGGCTTGCAAAAGGCATTCTTATGCGGTATAATATCTTTCGCAGTCACAAATGTGATCTGCCTCTTTAGCTCAGTCGGTTAGAGCACCTGACTGTTAATCAGGGTGTCGCCTGTTCGAGTCAGGCAAGAGGCGCCAGAAAAAAAGGCAATGTTCCACAGAACATTGCCTTTTGTTTGTCCCATACTACACCCTTTTTCTGTACAGCCATGCAGTCGTGTTTCTCCTCTGTTTTTTGGGCTTCTCTGTCCCAAAAACACAGCATCCATGCGAAAAAAGCATCAAGCATAATGATTTCTTAAAATTTGACTACTTGAAGAAGATGTCACATTGTGGTATACTGCTTATAAGCTTTGGGAATTTGTATCTGTTTTTCCAAAGTCCGGCACACAGATCAAAGGGTAGGTGCTCCTTCTTTGATAGCAGCCGACCGGTGTTTTGTCATGGTTCTCCGCAGGACAGGACAAAGCACCGGTCTCTGTGCTGTTGTTTCAGGCTCCGGCTCTTTTCACGTTGTCAGATCTGCGGCAGGCCGCTTTTCAAAACGCCTGCCGCTGTTTGAATAAATTTGTATATGATCAAAGGAAGCATCTATGCGTTATACCTATGTCCGGCAGCACGACACCACTGACTGTGCGGCTGCCTGCCTCGCAATGGTGTGCCTCCATTACAAAAAGGAAGTTACCATCACCCGCCTGCGCGATATGATGGGTACCGACCTGAAAGGCACGAACCTTGTTGGTTTGCAGAAAGCCGCTAATGAGTTGGGTTTCACCACTGCAGCGGTTCGCGTAGACCGTGAAAATTTCCTCAGCGATTTCTCGCTGCCCTGCATTGCGCAGGTCATCACCGATCAGGGTCTGGCCCACTTTGTGGTCGTCTTTAAAAAGACCACCATCAAAGATGACGGTGAGCGTCGTCGGCACATGCTGAAAGAAGCCGAAGCCGCCAAGGAAGATGAGAAGAACGGCAAAAAACACAAGTGCAAGGATTATGTCGTGATCGGCGACCCCGGCAGTGAGCTGAAAAAGATCAGTCTGGATGAGTTCTACAAGAACTTTACCGGTGTTCTGCTGCTGATGAACCCCACCTCGGAGTTCAAGGGCGGTAAGATCGAAAAGGGCGGCATGTTCAAGCGTTACGTCGACCTGTTGCTGCCCCAGAAAAAGCTCTTTGCCTATGCGATCCTGAGTTCTCTGATCGTTACGATTCTGGGCATTGCCTCCTCCATGTTCAACAAGATCCTGATGGACGAGGTCTTGCCATATGGCCTAGACAATCTGCTGGTCACGCTGATCCTTGTGTTCAGCATGGTCAGCATCACCAATACGCTGGTGGGCTTTGTCCGGCAGTGGGTTCTGATCCACCTATCCATCAAGATCGATATTCCGCTGATGCTGGGTTACTTCGGGCATATCTTCCGTCTGCCCATGAAGTTCTTTGCCACCCGCAAGACTGGTGATATCACCACCCGTTATTCGGATGCAAACACCATCAAATCCATCTTCACCAGCATTGCGCTGAGCCTGATCATGGATATCTCGATGGCCATTATTACCGGTATCATTCTGTTCCGGATGAATGCGATGCTCTTCTCGATCTCGCTGTTCATGGCTCTGGTCAGCATTCTGCTGGTGCTGATCTACAAGCAGCCTTACAAAAAGATCAACGAAGAGACCATGGTGCAGTCCGCTGCACTGAACAGCCAGATGATCGAAAGCCTGCGCGGCATTGAGACGGTCAAGTGCAACGCCAACGAGGATACCGAAATGGAGAACCTCGAGCGTGAGTACATCAAGAGCCTGAAGATCAGCCTGCGCTCCAGCAAGATCAGCACCACGCAGGGCCTGATTTCCTCCTTCATTTCCACCGGTTTCAGCATGCTGACCACCTATGTGGGTATCAGTCAGGTTCTGAAGGGGGAGATGACACTGGGCGGATTCATGGCCTTCAGCACGCTGTCCTCTTACTTTACTTCTCCGCTGAGCAACCTGATTGGTCTGCAGATGCAGATTCAGGAGGCCAGCATTTCCATGAAGCGTCTGGGCGAGATCATGGATTATCCCTCCGAGACGGTCGGCGACGAAGACCGCACCGATCTGGACAAGGTGGAGGGCGATATCGAGTTCAAGGATGTCACTTTCCGGTATGGCAACCGCACCCCGGCACTGGACCACATCAGCTTTACCATTCCGGCCGGTAAAAGGTCGCGCTGGTGGGCAGCAGCGGCAGCGGCAAATCCACGATCACCAAGCTTCTGCTCAAGTATTATGAACCGGAAGATGGCGAGATCGACTTGAACGGTGTGAATCTGGCTGAATACACCAATGATTCTGTCCGCCGCGCAATTTCTTATGTCCCGCAGAACGTTGAGCTGTTCAGCAAGACCATTTATGATAACATCCGCGTTTCCCGTATGGACGCTACGATGGACGAAGTTAAGGAAGCTGCCAAGAAGGCAGATGCTCACGACTTTATCCGTCATCTGCCCCTGCAGTATAACACCTACCTGGAAGAAGCAGGCAACGGCCTGTCCGGCGGTGAAAAGCAGCGCATTGCGCTGGCACGCGCTTTCCTGAAAGATTCCAACCTCTACATTCTGGATGAATCCACCAGTAATCTGGACTTTGCTACGGAAAATCTGATCTTCAACATGATCTACGATCAGCTTGCAGATCGTTCCATGCTGATCGTAGCTCACCGCCTGTCCACTGTTCGTGACTGTGATCTGATCCTTGTGATGGATCACGGCAAGATCGTGGAACGCGGCACGCACGATGAGCTGCTTGCCAAGGAAGGCAAGTACTACGAGCTGTGGAACATGCAGCAGGGTATCTACCGCAGCAAAAAGGCAGAGCCCAAGCAGTCTGTCATGCAGGCCGTGGTGGAAGAGGATGACGACGGTGAGTCGATCACCTATTGATGTGTTGCAGCCGGGTGCGTACCCGGTTACATATGAAAGGGAGTCATTCATGATGGATAGCTTGATTTGACATAGTTTTGCTGTGTCAGATAAAAGAGCTAGAAAGACTTTCTGTTTAGTATAAGTAGATGGTGTTATCCTGAACAGGCCCCGCCTGCTCAGGTAACTATGCCTCACTATGGTGTGCCCGGAGGCAAAATGCCTCCGGGCACATTTTATTTGCAAGATCCCTATTACTTTTATAAGTAGTAGGCGATCGGGAGCGGAGAGGAAGCTGCTCTCTGCAGCGATTTTCTCCCCTTTCTCGATTGCCTATTACTGCCTCTTCTGAGGTAAATCTGAAAAGGAACCGAGGTATTCAACATGAAAGAGATCAAAGTAGCCGAGAACAAGACCCTGAAGCTCACCAATGTGCTCTCCCGTGAGATCCATCCGGAAGAGATGGCCAGTCTGCCCGTGGTGCTGACCCAGATGCACAACTTTATCAAGAGCAACAACGCACAGCCCATTGGCCCCATTGTGCAGGCCATGGTGGTTGGTGAGGACCGTCAGATGCACCTGTACATGATGCAGCAGGCTACCCAGTTCATCGGCCAGATGGAGCAGGACTACCATATGGATGCTGTTCTGCGCGTGAAGAACTGCCTGTATGCCCACTACACCGGCCCCATGCCCGAAAGCCAGCTGGCTTCCTACAAGCTGCAGGTCCACGCTTTTGAGAATGAGCAGAAACTGACCGGCACCTCCTATACCATCTATGTCAATCAGGACGAGGATGATGCCGTGGTCGATGTCTTTATGGAGACCAAGTAATTATGACGATTAAAGTTCAGAACCTTTCGGATCTGCAGGACCGCCGCATCATGATGGAAAAAGCTGCCGCCTTATGGCTACGCTTTTGTCATTCTGGTGGGCATCTTCATGCTGTTTCTGGTGGTGTGGAGCACCCATACCAACCGCATTTATGTCAGCCAGAACGCAGGCACCGTGCAGGCCAGCAATAAAACCTATATCATGTCCAGTTATTCCGGCTCCATTACCGAGATGTATATTTCGGAGGGCAGCTATGTGAACGAGGGCGACCTCGTGGCCCACATCAAGAGCACGGATATCGACATGCAGCAGGATAACCTGGAAAGCCAGCTCAAGATCTACCAGACCCAGCTGGACCAGTACAACAAGCTGCTGCAGTGCGTGCAGGATGATACCAACTACTTCAGCGAGACAAACCCCGAAGATCAGCCCTACTACTATCAGTACGAGACCTACAAGAGCCAGGTCTCTCAGAAGACCTTTGATGCCACGGCCTATCAGGCTGCCGGTTACTCCGATGCTCAGATCAAGACCATGATGGAGCAGAGCCAGAGCGAAGTAGAAGCTCTGTACTACTCCACCATGCAGTCCATCTCCCAGAGCATTACCAGCGCACAGAGCAACGTGGACAACGTTCAGGCTCAGCTCGATGCCTTGAACACCGGTGCCAACGATTACTACATCTACGCCCCCACCTCCGGTGTGATCCACATGGATACTCCTTACAAAGAGGGCATGGTGCTGAGCGCAGGCTCCCCGCTGGCCACTGTTGCCAGCGAGAACGACGATCTGGAGATCGTTGCCATGGTCACCGTGAATGACCGCCCGCTGCTTCATGTGGGTGACCCGTGCAAGATTGCCATTACCGGCCTTTCGGAGTATTCCTATGGCACCCTGACCGGCACTGTAACGGCCATTGACAGTGACGTGACGGCCAGCTCCAACGCTTCCTACTATAAGATGACCATTAAGCCCGATGCCACTTATGTGGTGAGCCGCAGCGGCGACAAGGTGGATCTTTCCAACGGCATGAGCGTTACTGCCCGCGTGGAGTACGATCAGGTCACCTATTTCGAGTACGCAATGGAAGCCCTGGGCGTTCTGTTCCGCTAAACCGGAGCTGTGCTGACTGCCAGCCGCCGTTATATCACCCAAAGAGGTACACTTACTATGAAATCAACCGCAAAAAAACTGGCCGTCTGTGCGGCAGCGCTCTGCCTGCTGGCCTGCGGCACAGCTGTGTCTGCGGCCGCAGCAAGCCCTGTCTCCGGCCTTGCCCTGAGCGGCGTTGCCATGCCGTGGGATCAGGACGTGCCTGCCGAAAGCATTGAGGCCGGCAGCTATACCGCCAACATGCTGCTGGGTTCCTCTCAGCAGCTGTCTCCTGTGGTGCGTCCGCGCAACTCTACCGACTCGGTTGTCTTTATCTCGGACGATACTTCCATTCTGACTGTGAGCAACTCCGGTGTCGTGCAGGCTGTGGGCGTAGGCACCACCCGCATCACCGCTGCCGCAGGCAACCAGATCTGTGCCTTCACCATCGTTGTCTCCATGGATTCTTCCATGATCGTTACCGAGATGGACCTTTCCCTTTCCTCCAACACCATCTATGTTGGCAACTCGGTCTCGGCACAGCTGCAGGTGCGGCCTACTTCGGCTTCCAACTATGCCACCGTCGCCCTGACCTCTTCCAATGAGAAGGTCGCCACGGTGAACAATTTCGGCCGTGTTACCGGCATTGCCCCCGGCACCGCCACCATTACCGCTACCTGCGGTTCGGTGACTGCTACCACCAATGTCACGGTCATGAGTATTCCCAACTCCAGCACTGGCACCGCCAGCACTGGTTCTTCCAACAGCGGTCAGGTCGTCACGGTGAATCCTTCCTACGTTGTGCTCAAGCCCGGTGCCACCCGCACCCTGACCGCCAGTGTCAAGCCTTCTTCCGCTTCCCAGAAGTTCACCTATAAGTCCGCCAACAGCAACATTGCCACGGTCAGCCCCAGCGGCGTGATCACGGCTGTGGGCACCGGCGCTACTTCCATTACCGTTTCCAACGGCACTGCATCCGCCATGGTCACGGTCATCGTCAACCGTTCGGCTGCATCTTCTTCCGATAATTCTTCGGACAGCAGCTCCACCGAACCGGATAACGATACTCCCATCGAGATCGATCCCGTTGTGCAGGCCATTCAGGACAGTGAGGACAACGAGATCGTTTTCACACAGGCCGAGGTGCCTACCGTGACCGGTGATATCCTCAATGCGCTGCGCACCACCGGCAAGACCCTGTGCGTGGTGGGTGATGGCTACACCATGCAGATTGCAGGCAGCGGTGTCAAGAGCACCACCAGTGAGCTGGACACCATGCTCATCCTGACTGAGTCCGATCAGGGCATCGAGTTTGAGCTGGACAAGGGCAAGGCTCTTCCCTGCTCGGTGCGCATCGATCTGGATGTGAGCACCTATACCCGCCTGTATCTGTACAACGCCGTCTCCAACAAGTGGCAGTACCTGAACAGCTACACCGACGGCATCATCACTGCCGATACTGCAGGCCGTTATCTGCTAACCAACCAGAACCTGAAATTTGCCAATATCAACTGGACCTTCTTCATTGCCGGTGGTGTTGTAGTGGTTCTGATCGGCATTGCATATGTTGTGCTGAAAAAGCGCTACTGGTTCTGGTAATTTTCAAAACCACTCTTTCATGAAACAGTAAGACCCTCTCTGCGTGTGATATGCTCCCCCTAGAGTAGACAGAGTAAAACAAAAACTCTGCGTACTCTGGGGGTATTTTTATGTCAAGAAAGAACAATCACTTTTGCACAAAAAATTCGCCGTCTCCTTGTGGAAACGGCGAACAAAAACTTATATTATTTCTCTGTCTACTTGACGGAGCGCACTTCAATGGAACGCCTGGGCTTTGTTTGCATTATGATGTCTGCCTTCGTTACTTTTCAATGGGCTGCGAGGGCTTCCAGTCCTTGTAGTTCTCGTAGCGGCTCTCGCGGATCTTGGTGTGGGACCAGATCTCGTCCGCCGTGGGCTGCCAGTTGGCCGCATAGTTCTTGCACTTCTCGCACAGGTGCTCCACGCTCTCCGGCGACTGCAGGTCGGTGCTGTGGGCACCGGTCTCGTGCACCATCTTCTGCAGCAGTTCGGGGTTTTCCAGCATCGGGCAGGGACGCAGATGGTTCTTGTTGAAGGGCTGGCCGTTGTGATAAGCCATGAACAGCGGGCTGTGCAGAATTTCCAGAATGCTCTGGTCGTGGATATTGGCATTGGAGTAGTGGATGAACACGCACGGCTCTGCGTCACCGGCAGAGTTGATGTGGAAGTAGTTGCGTCCGCCGGCAATGCAGCCGCCCACAAACTCACCGTCGTTCTGGAAGTCCATCGGGTAGAACGGGATATCGCACTCTTCCGAGCGCAGATAGCGGATGCGGTCGATCATATATTTGCGCTGCTCCGGGGTAGGCATCAGTTCCGGTGCTGCCTCGTTGCCCACGGGCATGTAGTGGAAGTAGAAGCCGAAGTGTGCGCCCTTCTCGCACAGGAAACGCATGAACTCATCGTTGGTGACAGCTTCGATATTATCGCGGGTGTAGCAGATGGACGTGCCGAACACGATGCCGTGCTCCTTGAGCAGATCCATAGCATGCATAACAGCGGCATAGTGCCCCTCACCGCGGCGGGCATCGTTGGTCTCCGGGGTGCCCTCGATGGAGAGCATGAAGGCAATGTTGCCCAGACGCACCACCTCTTTGCAGAACGGCTCATCGATGAGGGTGGAGTTGGTGTAGATGGCAAACTGCACATCGTTGTGCTTCTCCGCCAGCTTCAGGATATCAGCCTTACGCACCAGCGGCTCGCCGCCGGTCAGCATGTACAGGTACACGCCCAGCTCCTTGCCCTCGGTAACAATCTTGTCCATATCCTCAAAGCTGAGGTTATTCTTGTGACCGTATTCACCGGCCCAGCAGCCCACGCAGTGCATATTGCAGGCGGAAGTGGGGTCGAACAGGATCAGCCAGGGGATGTTGCACTGATACTTCACGCGGTTCTCGCGGATGGTCTTGGTGCCGCGGAAGAAAGCCTCATAGCCCAGATTCAGGGCCATGGTGCGGGCCACGTTGGGGTCGGTCTGATCCAGCACACAGTTGATGAGCTTGGACCACTTGCTGTCGGGGTCGGTCAGGGTCTGTCTGGCGTGTTCGTAGGCTTCATCGCTGAACGAACTGCCATAGAACTGCTTTGCGACATCCACCAGCTGTCCCACGGTTTTCTGACGGTCTTTATCGGCATGAGAAAGCACCACGTCCACCATTTTACCAACGGCAGCACGCTGCATTTTATGAGTCAGGCTCTCAACAGAAGTATTCATTATCCTTTTCCTCCAAACGGTATTTTTCGGAAATCTCTTTTTCTATTTCTATGCCATTACTCTACCATTCTATCCCACAAATTGCCATAAACAGAAAAAGCACCGTGATAGAAAACCCATCACGGCTCAGATTATGATAAAATTTTGTCGTTCTTCCGGTTCAACCGTCCTGTTCCAGATGGATCTTATTGCTGGCAAGGCGGCATAACGCGCGGCGCAGATCGCCCTGCAGCATCCGTCCCATACGTTCTACCATCACAGCGGGCTCGGTCTTCATATCCCGGCGGATCCATTCCAGCACCACGCCCACCAGCGCATATTTGTAAAAATCCACCACAAACTGCTTGTCATCGTCCTGCACGGTGATGTCGCGGCATTCGCGATCCGCAAATTCCTTCAGCATGGAGTCCAGAAGCTTGTACAGATACTGCTCCACCTGTTCACGACCCACAGAGCGGTATACGTTCAGTACCAGTGTTTTGTTATCCCGGATCTGGTGCAGGATTTCCAGAAATGCTTCGGTCCATGTATCAAAGCTCTGGCGGCCTTCCATCGCCTTGACCGCATCTTCCATCAGGATCCAATCCACCAGATCGTAAATATCCTTGAAGTGGTAGTAGAAAGTCATGCGGTTCACGCCGCAGTCCTCGGTGATATCGTTGATTGTGATCTTATTGAGGGGCTTTTCCAGCATCAGCTTTTTCAGCGATGCTTCCAGTGCCCGCTTCGTTGTTTGTGACACAAAAACCTTCCTTTCCCGACCGTAGAAATTTTTCCCGCTGCGTACGGCGATTGGCAGCTTCGTACATTATAATACCGCAAAAGCCGTCCCGATTGCAAGCATTGATTCTGTCCATTTTGTAAACAAAGAATCTTCCTGCGTTTTCACTCCGGCAGTTTCTCGCTTCAAAAGCCGTTTCTCAGCCCCCTAAACCCCTTCCGGCGGTGCGCAATGCCTGCAAAAGCGGCTTCTTCCGGCAAAAAAGCGGAAAAGGCCCTTGATTTTATATTCCTCTACGCTTAGAATGGGAGCAGACGGCTGTGATTGAAGTGCCGTTTTGAGGGAGGGTACAAACTATGATGGATACCATTGGTTTTCTGGGCTGCGGCAACATGGGTGGAGCCATCGCCCGTGCCGTTTGCAAAGCTGTTGACCCTAAGAAGGTTTTTCTGGCAAACCGCACTGCGGCCAAGGCACAGGCACTGGCCAAAGAACTGGGCTGCAAAACAGCCACCAATGCCGAGGTGGCCGGTGACTGCGACCTGATTTTTCTGGCGGTAAAGCCCCAGATGATGGAAGCTCTGCTCCAGCCGCTCAAGTTCACCTTTGACGAGCGCCCCAGCCGTTTTGTGCTGTGCAGCATGGCAGCGGGCCTTTCGATTGCCCGTATTCAGGAGATGGCCGGTGAGGACTTTCCTGTGATCCGCATCATGCCCAACACCCCGGCTTCGGTGGGCGAGGGTATGATCCAGTACTGTTCCAGCAATGTCACCGCTGAGGAAGAAGAAGCCTTCCTCAGGATCATGGCTCCTGCGGGCCGTCTGGATGCCGTGCCGGAAAGTCTGATCGATGCCGCCAGCTGCGTTTCCGGCTGCGGCCCGGCATGGGTGTACCAGTTTATTGAGGCTCTGGCCGACGGCGGCGTGGCCTGCGGCCTGCCCCGCGCCAAAGCGCAGGAATATGCCGCGCAGATGGTTCTGGGCAGCGCAAAGCTGGTGCTGGAAAGCGGAAAGCATCCCGGCGAACTCAAGGATGCTGTGTGCAGCCCCGGCGGCAGCACCATTCAGGGCGTGCGCGTGCTGGAAGAGCACGGCCTGCGCGGTGCGGTGATGGATGCCGTGATCGCCTCGTACAATAAGACAAAGGAAATGGGAAAGGGTTAAGGATATCATGCGCATCGTTGTAAAAGTAGGCACTTCTACTCTGGCATACGCCACCGGACGGCTGAACATCCGCCACACGGAACAGCTGGTCAAGGTGCTCAGCGACCTGAAAAACGAGGGCCATGAGGTCATTCTGGTGTCCTCCGGTGCCATTGGCATGGGCGTGGGCAAGCTCTCACTGCCAACCCGCCCAAAGGACACCACCACCAAGCAGGCCTGCGCCGCTGTGGGCCAGTGTGAGCTGATGTACACCTACGACCGGCTGTTCAACGCCTACAATCACACCGTGGCGCAGATCCTGCTCACCGGCGTGGACGTGGAGCACACCGAACGCCGCGTGAACTTTCAGAACACCCTGTCCCGCCTGCTGGAGCTGGGTGCCCTGCCCATCATCAACGAAAACGACACCGTTGCCACCGATGAGATCACCTCCATTGGCGACAACGACACGCTGGCGGCCATCGTGGCCTGCTGCGCCAAGGCTGACATGTTGGTGCTGCTGAGTGACATCGACGGCCTGTACACCGCCAATCCCCACACCCACACGGATGCAAAGCTCATCCCGCTGGTGGAGGAGATCACCCCCGAGGTGATGGCTCTGGCCGATGGTGCCGGTTCGGCCCTTGGCACCGGCGGCATGGCCACCAAGCTGCGCGCTGCCCGCATGGTAACGGGCAGCGGTGCCGATATGGTCATTGCCAACGGCACACACCCGGAGCTTTTGTACGACATTGCCGCAGGCAGATCCGCAGGCACCCGCTTTGCGGCCCGCAAGGAGGACTGAACACATGACCACACAGGAAATTCTGGAAGCCGCCCGCAGCGCCAAAAGTGCCCTTGCGCTGGCCGATAACACCGCCCGCAACGCGGCCCTGCTGGGCATGGCGGACGCTTTATGCGATGCGCAGAACCAGTCTGCCATCCTTGCCGCCAACGCCGAGGACATGGCTGCGGCCAAGGGGCACATCAGCGATGTGATGCTGGACCGTCTGGCCCTGACCGTTCCGCGCATCGAAGCCATGGCGCAGGGCATCCGCGAGGTTGCCGCCCTGCCCGACCCGGTGGGCCGGGTGCTGAATCGGGTAGAGCGCCCCAACGGGCTTGTCATTGAAAAGACGGCTGTACCCATGGGTGTGATCGCCATTATCTACGAGAGCCGTCCCAACGTGACCAGCGATGCCGCTGCCCTTGCCATCAAAAGCGGCAACGCCTGCATCCTGCGCTGCGGCAAGGAGGCATGGCGCAGTGCTCATGCCATCGTCACAGCCCTGCGGCAGGGCCTGAAAAAGGCCGGTCTGCCCGAGACAGCGGTCTGCCTGATCGAGGACACCACCCACGCTTCTGCCAATGCTCTGATGACCGCTGTAGGCTATGTGGATCTGCTGATCCCGCGCGGCGGTGCCGGGCTGATCCGTGCCTGCGTTCAGAACGCCAAGGTCCCCTGCATCCAGACCGGCACCGGCATCTGCCATGTGTACGTAGACGACACCGCCGATCTGGACAAAGCTCTGGACATCATCGAGAACGCAAAAGCCAGCCGCCCCAGCGTGTGCAACGCCGAGGAGGTGTGCCTTGTGCACTCTGCCATTGCCGGGCAGTTCCTGCCCCGTCTGGCCCAGCGCCTTGGCCCGGACCGCGCGGCAAAGGGCCTGCACCCGGTGGATCTGCGGCTGGATAAGCGCGCAGCCTCCATCATCTCCGGCACCCCTGCCGGAGAAAAGGACTTTGACACCGAATTTCTGGACTACATCCTCGCGGTCAAGGTCGTGGACAGCGTGGAGGAGGCCATCGGGCATATTGCTGAGCACTCCACCGGCCACAGCGAAGCCATCCTGACCCAGACACAGGCCCATGCCGACCTGTTCACTGCCGCAGTGGACAGCGCCGCCGTGTATGTGAACTGTTCCACTCGCTTTACGGATGGCGGTGAATTCGGCCTTGGGTGTGAAATGGGCATTTCCACCCAGAAACTCCACGCCCGCGGCCCCATGGGACTGGCCGAGCTGTGCAGCTACAAGTATATCATCCACGGCAATGGTCAGATCCGCTAAAGCCCGCTGGACCCACCTTTCCAGTGCGGAAATCGGGAGCGAGCGTTTTCTCCATAATATTCATAATTTAGAAACGAAACTGAAAAGCTTTTTCCGAAACAGGCTGGTGCGATTTGCGCCAGCCTGTATTTTTGTTTTATTCCCATGAAATGTTCTTTCAGCAAAGACAAAAACTGAATTATGTTTTCAATCTGCCTTTCCTGTTCGCTCACTGATATGGATGATTGTATCCCAGTTTTCTGCACTTCTCACAAAGATATAGTCTTACTTTCTCCATTTTGTTTTGTAAAAAGTACAAGAACCCCCTTGACAGCCCCTATTTTGATGCGGTAAAACTATATTGGAAAACTTGATAACGATTTCACTTCATTTCACTTTCCAATGAGAAAGTTGTTCGTCACACGCAACACTATACTTGGAACAAAGGAGAGCAATATGACGATCGCCATTCTTGCACACGATTCCCGCAAAGAGCTTGCACTGCAGTTCTGCACTGCTTACAGCGCCATTTTGTCCAAAAACACAGTCATTGCTACCGGTACCACCGGACGGATGCTGGCGCAGACTACCGGCCTGCCCGTGCACTGTTATCTCTCCGGGCGCTTGGGCGGTGTGCAGCAGATCACTTCCCGCATTGCGTGCGACGAAGTGGATCTTGTGTTGTTCTTCCGTGACCCGCTGAAAGCGGATGCCGCCAGCATCACCGAGCAGAATCTGCTCCGTCTGTGCGATATGCACAGCGTACCCATTGCCACCAACATTGCCACCGCCGAGGTCTTGCTGCGCGGTATGGATCAGGGCGACCTGGACTACCGCGAGGGGATGCATCCCGCTCTTGTGGAGCCAATGCCCACCGTGCAGCGCCACGCCGTGTGATGAATCGTGTATAGAGTATCGGGAAAGAGACAGCGCCGCAGAAACTTCCTGCGGCGCTGTTGTTTTGTTTTGCTTTTATTTCAGTAAAGCCTGCAGCTTTTCCAGCCGGCGGACGGCTTCGTCCAGCACATCGGTGCCGCGGGCAAAGTGCATCCGGATCAGGTGGTTCACCGGCTCCCGGAAGAAGCTGGAGCCAGGCACAGCGGCCACGCCCACTTCCCGGATCATCCACTCACAGAACTGCAGGTCGGTCCAGCCCTTGAACTGGGGCAGCGCCAGAAAATCGGAAATATCGATCATCACAAAATAGGTGCCCTGCGGAACATTGTGCTTCAGCCCCACACGGTCCAGTCCGGCCAGAAAATGATCGCGTTTTTCGGTGTAAAGGGCCTGCAGCTCTTCGTAATAGCTGGCGGGCATCTCCAAACCGGCCACAGCGGCCTCCTGCAGGGGTGCAGCCGCACCCACAGTGAGGAAGTCGTGCACCTTGCGCGCGCCCTCAATGACCTCTGCGGGTCCGATCAGATAGCCCAGACGCCAGCCCGTGATGGAGTAAGTCTTGGAGAGCGAGTTGCAGGTGATGGTGTGCTCAAACATGCCGGGCAGGCTTGCCATGCAGATATGCTCTGCCGGCGCATAGATGATATGCTCGTACACCTCATCCGTCACCACAAAGGCATCGTATTGGATGGCCAGCTTTGCAATGGCTTCCAGCTCGTCGCGGCGGAACACCTTGCCGCAGGGATTGGAGGGGTTGCACAGGATCAGCGCCTTGGCACCCTCGGCAAAGCCCTTTTCGATCAGGCTGATGTCAAACTCATAGGTGGGCGGCACCAGCGGGATATAGATGGGTTCCGCGCCCGAAAGAATGGCATCGGCACCGTAGTTCTCGTAGAACGGTGAGAAGATCATCACCTTGTCGCCGGGGTTGCAGATGGTCATCATGGCTGCCATCATGGCCTCAGTGCTGCCGCAGGTCACGCAGATCTCGGTGTTGGGGTCTACTTCGTGGTGCAGGGCAGGGCTGGTCTTTTTTGCCAGCGCCTCGCGGAAGTTTTGCGCGCCAAAGGTCACAGCGTACTGGTGCGGGCCTTTGTAAGCCGTTTCGGCCAGAGCGTCCAGCAACTGCTTCGGCGGGTCAAAATCCGGGAAGCCCTGCGAAAGGTTGATGGAGTCGTACTGATTGTTGATGCGGGTCATGCGGCGGATAACAGAATCCGTGAAGGTACCCACACGGTCACTTAAAACAGGCATGCGCTCTCCTCCTTTTCAGTCCTTAAAATAAGCCTTCTGGATGGCCAGCAGCACGCCTGCACGGCTGGCAGCAAAGTTCAGACCGCCCTGCAGGTAGCAGGTGTACGGCTCACGCAGCGGGCCGTCGCAGGAAAGCTCGATGGTGCTGCCCTGTGTAAAGCTGCCGCTTGCCATGACCACCTCATCAGTATAGCCCGGCTCCGGAGAAGGTTCCGGGGCGGCATAGCTGTCCACGGGACTTGCAGCCTGAATACCCTGACAGAAGCCGATGAGCGCATCCGCAGTGCCTGCATCAAAGCAGGTGACGATATCGTTGTGGTCGTCGCAGTAGCGCGGCACTGGATTCTTGCCCAGCAGCTCCAGCATACACTGGGCGTAAATGGCGGTCTTGATGGCCTCGCACACCACGCCGGGCGCATAGTAGAAGCCCAGATACATATCACGGGGCGTTTCCAGCGTGCAGCCCAGATCCTTGCCGAGACCGGGCGCATTCAGGCGGTAAGCGCACAGCTCCACAAGGTCTTTGCGGCCCGCAATGTAGCCGCCGGTGGGAGCGATGCCGCCGCCGGGGTTCTTGATCAGGCTGCCCACCACAAGGTCTGCGCCCATCTGACAGGGTTCCTGCGTCTGGGTGAACTCGCCGTAGCAGTTATCCACAAAAATAATGATGTCCGGGTTTGCGGCGCGGGCGGTATCCGCAATTTTTCGGATCGTTTCCAGATCAAAGGCATTGCGCTGCAGATAGCCGCGGCTGCGCTGGATGTGGCACACCTTTGCACCGGGGGCCTTTTGGGCGATCAGGTCATAATCCGGGGTGAAGTCGGCTTTCAGCGGAGCTTCATCGTACCGGATGCCGTAATCCATCAGGGTGCCGGTGCCCCTGCCCTTGCCGTCCAGACCGATCACGCCTTCCAGCGTATCGTAGGGGCGGCCGGTGGCAGGCCAGCAGGGTGTCCCCTGCCCGCAGCAGGCCGAACAGCGCCACAGCCAGCGTGTGGGTGCCGCTCTGGAACTGGCTGCGCACGAGGGCATCCTCTGCGCCCATCACCTCGGCAAAGATCTGCTCCAGCTTTGCGCGGCCGGTATCCCACAGGCCGTAGCCGGTGGTGCCCAGCATATCGGTGGAGGACATCTGGGTATCCGCAAAGGCTTTCAGCATTTTGAGCTGGTTAAAATCGCGGATCTCCTCCATATGGCGGAAGTAGGGCTGGCACAGCTCCATAGCCTTTTCGTCCAGCGCCAGAACTTCGGGTTTGTAATTGAAAAAGTGGTTCAGCATTGACATTATAACGGTTCCTTAATTTTATAGATTTTATAGAGCGCAGGCTTTCTGTCGGAATGACTCCTTCAGCCGCACTTCGTGCGCCAGCTCCCTCAGGGAGGGAGCTCCTGACGAAACCAGAACGTTTCACTTATGCAGAAAGCTTTTCCGTCCTGCCAAAGGCTCCCTCATTGAGGGAGCTGGCAAAACCGTCAGGTTTTGACTGAAGGAGTTTGTTCATATCTTGCATATTCCCCAGCTTTTCAAAGCCAAGCCGGGTATAAAAGTGCACCCGCTCCGGGCTGCAGAGAAACACCGGGTGCTCCCCCTTGGCGGCAAGCTCGTTCGCCATCTGCACAATGAGCCGCCCGCCGATGCCCTTGCCCCGCAAAGGCTGGGCTGTCTGCCCGCAGGCCATGTAGGCCTGCCTGTTCGCAAGGGCATAGGCCCCTACCGTGCAGATCGTTTCACTTCCCTGCCGCAGCGCCCACACAAGGGCTTTGCCGCGGGTGCGCTTTGTGCAAAGCTCGGAGTAAAAGTCATCCTGCTTTGCCGTATCCGCCGGGTAGAGCGCCCGTGCCACATCCATGGCAGAGGGTTCTCTGTCAAGGGTCAGTCCGGCCCAAAGCGTCTCGTCTGCAGCGGGCAGCGGCAGAGCCTTGCCGGGTGCAAGGCCGAATACAGTCAGCGTTTCAGCTTTGCACCACCCGGCAGGCGGTGGGCATTCGTTTTCGTCTAAAATGATGCTTTCACACCCGCAGAAAGCCAGAAAGCTGGCCAGCTCTTCCGGGTTTGCGTGCCCTGCTGCCCATGCGGTGCTGCCGCTGAGTTCCAGCGCCAGTGTAGGTCCTGCGTAGAATCGCCACGGCTGGCTTTTGCTAAAAAGGGCAAGATTCAGCGGCAGGGTCGCCCCCAGCACCCATTTCCCCCCGCAGGCATTTAAAAAGCGGGCGCGGTGGGCTTTTGTGCTGACCTGCGCGATCACTTCAGCTCGTTGACGATCTTCTTGAACTCGCGGCCGCGCACCTCAAAGTTGGGGTACAGGTCAAACGATGCGCTGGCCGGGGACAGGATGATGATGTCACCGGGCTTTGCGCAGGCACGGGCCAGCTCCACAGCGTGCTGCATATTGTCGGCGTGCTGGATGGGCAGCTCTGCTTCGTTGAAGTTCGGGTCCTCGCGCACAGCCTTTTCGATGCGGGGGCCGGTGGCACCCATCAGCACAAGGTTCTTCACGTGGGCCACCACTTCCGGTGCCAGCGGCTCATAGGGAATGTGCTTGTCGTAGCCGCCAGCGATCAGAATGACCTTCTGGTTAAAGCTGCGCAGACCGGCAATGGTGCGCGTCGGGCTGGTGCCGATGGAGTCGTTGTAGTACAGCACGCCGTCCAGCGTGCGCACCGGCTCAATGCGGTGCTCTACCCCGGTAAAGGTGCTGCCCACCTTCTGGATGGCTTCCACGGGCACCTCGCCCCACACGGCAGCGGCAGCAGCCAGCAGGTTTTCAATGTTGTGCAGGCCGCGCAGCTTCACGTCCTTCTGGGCCAGGAAGGGGGTCACAACGCCATCCTCGGCCATGCAGAGCATGTTGTCCTCCTTGCGCAGGAAGGCACCGTTGTCGGTATCGTGCAGGCGGGTGAACCACACCTGCTTGCCCTTGCAGTCGGACTGCATGGAACGGCTGATCTCATTCTCATAGCCCAGCACAGCGCGGCAGGGCTGCTTCTGGTACAGCAGGATGTTGCGCTTGGCATCAATGTACTCCTGCATGTCCTTGTGGTGGTCCAGATGGTTGGGGGTGACATTGGTCACCACGGCAATGTTGGGGCTGGAATGCATGCTGATGAGCTGGAAGCTGGAAAGCTCCACCACAGCCACATCCTCGGGAGCCACCTCGGGCAGCATGGGCAGCAGAGCTGCGCCGATGTTGCCGCCCAGATGCACCTTGCGGCCTGCGGCCTCGTAGAACTTGGAGATCAGGGTGGTGGTGGTGGTCTTGCCGTCGGAGCCGGTCACGGCTACGATCTCGCAGGGGCAGAAGTCGAAGAACAGCTCCACCTCACTGGTGACCATGGTGCCTGCGGCCATGGCATCCTGCAGGGGCTTTTCAAAGTAGCCCACAAAGCCGGGGGTGCGCATGATGATATCCTGACCCTTGAAGCCATCCAGATAGTTTTCGCCCAGACTCAGGTCGATGCCCAGCTCCTTGATGGTTGCAGCGTAATCGCCAAAGTCCTCCACGCTCTTTTCTGGTCGCACAGGGTCACATGGGCACCCAGCTCCACAAACTCCTTGATCAGGGTCTTGTGGCTGACACCGGCACCAATGAAGGCCACTTTTTTGCCTTTGATGAGTTCAATCAGTTTCTGCTGATCCTTCTGCATAAAACAGTTCCTCCTCCATAATATCGTATTCAGAACGCACCTCAAAACGGGTGCAGAGATGTTTCGCTGTACCATTATAGTCCATTTAGCCGCAATTGGCAACGGAAAAACGCCCTTTTTGCCCAAAAGCAAGGTAAATTCACAATTCTGCAATTGTATTTTGCCGCTGTTTCTGCTACACTTGTCGAAGCAGAGTGCTTTTTGTATACAAAAAGCCTTTTTTCGCAAATACCATAGAATGAGGTCATCCCCTTGAAACAGTTCTTCCGTATTACCGCAGCATTGCTTGCTGCTGCGTTCCTGCTTGCGCTCACCGGCTGCGGCAGCAGTTCCAGTGCGCCAAGCTTTACATGGTTCGTGGATACCATTCCCGCAAACCTCGACCCGCAGGTGGCTTCTGCTGCCCCGGACGTGATCGCCTGCGAGAACCTTTACAGCGGGCTTGTCCGCAAAAAAGCGGATGGCGAGATCGTGCCCGATCTGTCCGAGAGCTGGACGATCTCCTCCGATGGCAAGACCTACACCTTCCAGATCAAGGACGGGCTGACCTACAAGGCCGTCAAGGGCGCTTCCACGGATCACACCATCACTGCCGAAGACTTTGTGTTTGCATTCCGGCGTATATTCCAGCCGCAGACAAATTCCCCTTATGCCGTGGAGTTTGCCGCCCTTGAGAACAGTGCTGCCGTGCTGGCTGGCACAGCCGATGCCAGCACGCTGGGCGTTTCGGCCGCCGGCCCGCTGACGCTGGTGTTCCGCCTGAGTGAAAAGGACGACAACTTCCTTGCCAAACTCACCCTGCCCGGTGCCATGCCCTGCGATGAAGCATTTTTTGAGAGCACCCGCGGCACCTACGGCCTGACCGCCAAGACCACCCTTTCCAGCGGCAGCTTCTATCTTTACAACTGGACGGCCAGCGGCCTGTTCCTGCGCCGGGATGTCTCTTCCCCCATGATCGGCAGCCTGCGTCTGGTGCAGAACACCGGCAGCACCGGCAAGAGCGCCGCCCAGCTCATTGCAGACGAAAAATGCTCCGCCGCGCTGGACGACACCGGCGAGGATACCTCGCTGCAGTCGGTGGATTACTCCGACACCACCTGGGCACTGCTGTTCAACAGCGCCGAAGATTCTGTGTTTGCCGATCAGGAACTGCGGCAGGCGCTTGCCGGCATCGCCCGGGAGAATGTGGATGTGCCCTCTTCCGGTCTGTACACCGCTGCCGAGGGTCTTGTGCCCACCGGCCTTTCCGTGGACGGCATCGATTACCGCAAGTCTGCCAGGAACCCGCTGCCCACCATCACCGACCCCCGTACATTGTACCTGAATGCACGGCAGGGCATGGCCAGCTCGGATTTTTCCGGCGTGACCATCCTGCTGCCGAAGGAAGCCGGCCTGACCGAACTGGCCGAGCAGATCAACGGCGCATGGCAGAAGGACTGCTCCCTTTTCTTCTCGGTGGAAGAGGTTCCGCAGGAGGAGTTCGACAAACGCCTTGCAGCGGGCAGCTACACCATTGCGCTGGCTCCCATCCGCGCCGAAGGCGGCAGCGTATACCAGATGCTGCAGCAGTTCACGGCCGAGGGCGGCGGCCTGACCGGCTGGTCCGACCCCATCTATTCTCAGCGTCTGGCCGAGAGTGCCCAGCAGACCGGCAACGCCCGCTGTGCCCTGCTGGCCGATTGTGAGCGCCAGCTGCTGGAAGGCTGCGCCGTGGTGCCGCTGCTGGGCCAGAACAGGCGTCTGCTGGTGGCGGACGGCATCACCGGCCTTGTGTTCGACCCCTTCACGCCGGTGCTGGACCTGACCGATGCCCAGAAAAACTGACATTCTCCGGCCCTTGACAATCCCGTCCCTCTTTGCTACAATAAATGAGCAACTTGCAGGGTTAGCTCATCCGGTAGAGCGGCTGCTTCCCAAGCAGCAGGCGGCGGGTTCGGGTCCCGTACCCTGCTCCAAAAACAAACGGCAAACCGTGGAATATCGGTTTGCCGTTTTTGCTTACAGCCGCTCCCTGCAAAATACGAAAGGACTCTGCCATGATCTTTGTTCCCCTGCTGCATTACTTCAAATGCAAAAATTCCTACAGCGGCAACGAATACGGCCTGCGATACCGGATGATCCCCGGCAAGCGCACCGTGCCGGACCCGGACGGCGGCGAGGGTGCCGCAAAGGAGGAAAGCATCCTCACCGTGGACTACTGGCCGGACCCCTGGACCATTGAAAAGACCGACCCTGCCCTGCGGGTGCAGAAGGTGTTTCCGCTCACCGACGAGGGCCGGGAGGCCACAGCCGCTTTTTTGCAGGACGCGTTCAATGCCGATCCTGACCGCTGGAAAAACTGCCCCAGCATGATGGACAGCGACCCGTGGGAGCCGCCTGCTGCCGAAGCCGAGCCGGACAAGCCGAAGGAATAAAACATGATCTATCGTTTAAAAGAACTCAAGGGCGATACCATTGCAGTGCCGCAGCTGGTGTTTTCCAAACTGGGCATCGCCGAAGAATACAATGTGCGCGTGGCTCTGTATGTGCTGGCGACCGGCATCACCGACCCGGACAAGATCTGTGCCGACCTCAAGTTGCGCAGCCGCATCAGCGCCGAGAGCGCCCTCTCCTTCTGGGCAGGCGCTGGCCTGCTGGAGCGGTACGAAGAGAACGCTGCACCGGGCGAGGAACCCAGCGCCCCCGCACCCATGACCTGGGCCGAGATCGCTGCGGCCAGCCGCACCGACCCCATGATCTCCAGCCTGATCGACTGCGCACAGACCGGCTTTGCCCGTCCGCTGACCCACAGGGAGATGGAAAAGCTGGTCAACCTTTATATGCAGGAGGGCTTTGCGCCGGAGACCGTGATGCTGTGCACCGCCTACGTTGCCAGCACCGGCCGCAGCACCATGGCCGCCGTAGTGCATGAGCTGAAGGTGTGGCGCACCGAGGGCGTGGAGACCGGTGAGCAGGCCGATGCCCACCTCAAACTGCTGGCACTGCGCCAGAGCCGCGAGCAGTATGTCAGCGGCCTTCTGAACATCCCGGAAAGCGAGCTGACCCTTGGCGGGCGCAAGGCCATTGCACGCTGGTACGAGGTTTACGGCTACGACGATGCCATGGTGCAGGAAGCTGCCGTGCAGGCCGGGGCCAAGCGCGACCTGTGGTACTGGAACAGCATCCTCAAGACCTGGAATGCCAAGGGCCTGCGCACCGTGCACGATGTGCGCAGCCCGGTGGCTGCTGCAGGCGCAAGCCGGAACCTCCGGGTAGACCGCGAAGCCCCCAGCGGCAACGATTTCCTCAAGAACGCTGCCCGCCGCCGTCCGTTGAAAAAGAAGCCGGAATAAGGAGGAGCCATGCGTACCAAAAACGAACTGTATCAGGAAGCCATGCGCACCGTGGCCGCCCGGCGGCAGGTGGCCAGAGCCAGAGCCGAGGATGCCCGCGCCGAAGCCGAAGCCGCCATTCCCGCCCTGCGCCATGCAGAAGAAGAGGTGCGGGTGCGGGGCATCCGCTGCGCACTGGCCGGTGCTGCGGGCAAGGACCGCACCGAAGCTGCCGCCGCCCTTGCCGATGCAAAGCAGAAGCTGACCGCCCTGCTGGCACAAAGCGGACGGCCCGCTGATGCACTGGAGCCGCGCTTTGTCTGCCCCAAATGTCAGGACACCGGCAGCGTGAATGGCCGCACCTGTGAGTGCGTGCACAAGGTGATGCAGCAGCTGCGCCGCAAGGAGATCGAGGCGCTGTCCAGCCTGTCCATTGCAAGCTTTGACACCATGGAGCTGCGCTATTACCCGAACCGTGCCGATGAAAAGGTGGGCGGTGCCATCCGCCCTTACATGGCCGATATGCTGGCAGACCTGCGCAGCTACGCGGAAGAGTTTGACCACCACAGCGAGAGCCTGATGCTGTTTGGCAATGCGGGCCTTGGCAAGACCCACGCGGCCCTTGCCATTGCGGGCATCGTGCTGGAAAAGGGCTACGATGTGATCTATGTTTCCAGCCCGGACTTTTTCTCCAAGCTGGAAGGGCTGCACTTTGGTGCAGACCCGGCAGGCGAGGAGGAAACGCTGATGCAGACCGCTGCCGGGGCCGACCTGCTCATTCTGGATGATCTTGGCTCGGAGTTCAACTCCGCCTTCCTCATCAGCAGCCTGTACAGTCTGCTCAACAACCGGCTGGGTGCAAAGCTGCCCACCATCGTCACCACCAACATCACTGACGGTGCTCTGCTGGAAAAGCTGTATACCGAAAAAATTTCCAGCCGCCTTTCTGCCTTTGTCCCCTGCCTTTTTGCAGGCGATGACATCCGCACACAGAAAGCAGCTGAATAAAACAAACGGCAATGCAAATGCATTGCCGTTTGTTTTATTTAAAACTCTAATACCGGACTCATTTCGTTGCGGCGCTGTGCCTGCACGATGCAGTCCTTCTCCGGCACAACGCCCGCCGCGCCCAGCGTGTTGAACACGGTCTGCAGGGCAAGCGCAGGCGTGTTATTCTCCTGCGAAAGATGGCACAGCGCAAACTTTTTGCACCCTTCCTGAATGAGCTCCAGCAGCTTTGCCGAGCACTCGTCGTTGGAAAGGTGGCCCCGGGTGCTTTCAATGCGTGCCCGTAAGTAATAGGGGTATGACCCGCTGCGCAGCATGTGCAGGTCGTAGTTGCTCTCCAGTGCCACAAGGTCGCAGCCGGAAAGCGCCTCGTGCACCGGCGGCGTGAGCACGCCAAGGTCGGTTGCAATGGTCATGGTCTTGCCGTCCGGGGTGTGGATGCGGTAGCCCACACAGGGCACATCGTGGCTGGTGGGAAAGCTCTGCACGCCAAACGCGCCCACGTCCTCTTCCCTGCCTTCCAGCTCGTGCAGCTCACAGCTGGCCGGTACGATGCCGTTGCTGTCCAGAAAATCCAGCGTTGCCGCTGCACCGTACACCGGCAGCGTGTTCTTTTTGAGGAAGGTGGAAAGCCCCTTCACATGGTCGCTGTGCTCGTGGGTGACAAGGATGCCGTCGCAGTCACTGGCGGCAAGGCCCAGCGCCTTGAGCGCCGCCGAGGTAGTGCGCACGCCCTTGCCCATATCCACAATCAGATACCGCTGCCCGCAGCGCACCACACTGCTGTTGCCGGAGGAACCCGAATATAACGAGATGAATTCTGCCATGAAAAACCTCTGATACACTCAAAAACAGCCCGCCGCATATGCAGCAGGCTGTTTGCTTTTTATAAGTTACAGTGCCTGATCCAGTGCAGCGGGCATACGCTCCACCTTGCTGATGTCTGCACCCAGACCGCGCAGCTTTTCCACGATATTCTCGTAGCCGCGCTCGATGTGGCCGATTTCCTCGATCTCACTGGTGCCGTCTGCCATCAGCGCAGCCACCACCATGGCAGCGCCTGCACGCAGATCCAGTGCGCGCAGCGGTGCAGGGGTGAGCTTATCCACGCCCTCAAACACAGCCACCTGACCGTCCACCTGCACGTTGGCACCCATCTTGCGCAGCTCGTCCACATAGCGGAAGCGGTTATCCCACACGCTCTCGGTCACGGTGCTGGTGCCCTTGGCCACGCTCAGCAGCACGCCCATCAGGGGCTGCATGTCGGTGGGAAAGCCGGGATGCGGCATCGTGTTGATCTTCAGCGGCAGAATATCACCGGTGCGGCGCACACGCACAGCATCGTCAAATTCTTCCACCTCCACGCCTGCACGGCGCAGCTTTTCGGTAATGGGCTCCAGATGCTTGGGGTGACGTTCTTCACCAGAACATCGCCGCCGGTGGCAGCAGCAGCCACCATGTAGCTGCCAGCCTCGATCTGATCCGGGATGATGCTGTAGGTGCAGCCGTGCATCTTTTCCACGCCCCGCACCTTGATCACATCGGTGCCTGCGCCGCGGATGTTCGCACCGCACATATTCAGGAAGTTTGCCAGATCCACCACATGGGGTTCCTTGGCACAGTTTTCCAGAATGGTCTGGCCCTTGGCCATTACAGCGGAGAGCATACCGTTCATGGTAGCGCCCACACTGACCTTATCAAAGAAGATGTGTGCACCGTTCATCTCCTTGGCGCGCACGCTGATCATGCCGTAGTCCACGCTGTCCTCTGCGCCCAGAGCACTGAACACCTTCAGGTGCTGGTCAATGGGGCGGGGGCCGAGGTTGCAGCCGCCGGGCATAGCCACCTGCGCCTTGCCAAAACGGGACAGCAGCGCCCCCAGGAAGTAGTAGCTGGCCCGCATCTGGCGGGACAGGTCGTCCGGGACGTTGGTGCCGGTCAGATGGGTGGTGTCGATCTCGTAGGTGTTGCGGTTAATCATTTTGATCTGTGCGCCCAGAACGCTGAGGATCTTCAGGCTCACCGCCACATCACTGATATCCGGCAGATTCTCGATCACACAGACATCCGCTGCCAGAATGGTTGCAGGCAGGACGCCCACCGCCGCATTTTTGGCACCCGAAATGGTAACTTCGCCGTGCAGGGGCTTGCCGCCCGTAATAACAAATTTCTCCAATTTTATGATCTCCTTGTCGGAGGCCCGCAGCCGCAGGCCTGTTAAGGTTCCTGAAAGCATTTTCCATAAAGCTGCCTGATGTGCATGGGCCATAAGGCCGTACACGTACAGCTATCTTATTATACACAACTTTCACAAAAAAGCAAAGCCCCGCTTGGTGTTGTTTTATTATTTTCTGTTTTGCCCATTTTCGCGCAGGATATTCCAAAATTTTGATTTCTTTTTCAGGTATTTTACAAAAACCAGATACATTGCTGTTGCGCTTTCTTTACCAGATGTGGTCTTCGCACCGAGTCTCAGTGATCCAGCCCAGCTGATGGCAGCCACCAGTTGCTTGAGGTCGTGTACACGCTCCCGCAGCACCTCACCCTCGTCGGTGTCCTCCACGAGAATGCGATGATTTTCGGTCTCCAGAATGTTTTTCTGGGAAATGATATCCAGATTATCCTTCACCGCTTTCTCGGCACTTTCAAAGGGCTGATGGGTGCGCAGGGACATGGTGCGGCTGGAATACACCAGCGTGTAGCCCGCAATGCCGGTCTTTTCGTGGTAGGCACGGCAGAAACCGCCGTCGATCACCACCAGCCGTCCGCCGCCCTTGATGGGGCTTTCGCCGTTCTTTTCCCGCACCGGCACGTGGCCGTTGACGATGTGGCTGGCACCGGGCAGGCCAAACTCGGCCAGAATGCGGCGGCAGACGGCCTCATCGTTATACCATGTATAATAGGGTCCTTCACCTCGGTGTGGGTGGAAGCGTCCTCTATATAGAGCCGCTCAAAGGTGGTCATGGCACTGCGGCCAAACAGCGGCGAAAGCTTGCCGCACCACAGATACCACAAAAAATCCTGTCCACTCTGGCGGGCAGCGCTGCCTTCCGGTGCATAGTAGCCCCGGCGGGCGCGGGCATCGCAGTAGTCCATCAGTGCGCGGCCGGAGTAGTAGCGGCCCTCAAAGCGCTCCATGGCAAAGGTGCCGCGGCTGGTCATGGGCACAGCGCCATGGTAGAGCAGGTTGCCGTTCTCAATGTGGTACACGCTGCCCTTTGCATAGAGAAATTCCACATGCTGCTGCAGTTTTTCGCTCTGGCGGAAGGACTGCACCAGCTTGCGCAGCACCAGCTGTTCATCCGGGTGCAGTGCGGCCGGGTCGGCGGGGTCCACCGTGGGGAACGAGGTATCCCGCAGCGGATACTCCTTTTCGCCGATCTTTACCGTGTGCTTTTCCCAGTCGATGCGGCGCAGATAATCTCGCTCCTGCATCTGGAAGTCCGGGTTGCGGTCGATGACATGGCACTCCAGCTTGAACATCAGAATGCTGATGGCCTTGTGCATCACGGCACAGCGGTGCAGCATTCCCCTGGTGTAGGGCCGCGGGCCGCATCGGTATGAGGCATCCAGATGGAAAGATCATCATTGCAGTAGAACTGCTCGGCCATGCGTTGCAGATGGCGCAGGTTGATGCCGTAGCAGTCCTCCAGCATTCCGTGGTTATGATAAGCCAGCGTGGTCTTGAGCACCGTGCAGATGCAGATGGGGCTGCCCGCAGCGGCACCCATCCATACTACATCGTGGTTGCCCCACTGGATATCCACATTGTGGTGGCGCATGAGCAGATCGAGGATGATATCCGGGCGTGGGCCGCGGTCGAACAGGTCGCCCACGATGTGCAGCTTGTCCACTGCCAGATGCTTGATCAGCTCGCACAGCCGCACGATAAAGTGGTCGGCGCGGCCATTTTCAATGATGCTGCCCACGATCTGGCCGTAGTACAGATCCTTGTCGTGATCCTCAAAATGGGCGTGGAGCAGCTCGTCCAGAATGTAGCCGCAGCTGGCAGGCAGGCATCTGCGCACATGGTCGCGGGTATGCTTGGAGGACACCAGACGGCAGATATCAATGAGCCTCAGCAGCGTTTCGGTGTACCACTGATCCAGCGCTTCCTCGCTGGTACAGCGTGCCTTGAGCTGGGGCAGCTTTTCGTTGGGGTAATAGATCAGCGTTGCCAGCTCGGCGCGGGTATGCTTCGGCACGGTATCGCCCAGCACCTGATCCACTTTTTCGCGAATGACACCGGAAGCGGAATTCAGAATATGCACAAAAGCTTCATTCTCGCCGTGCAGGTCGCTCATGAAGTGCTCGGTACCCTTGGGCAGCTTGAGCAGTGCCTGCGTGCTGATGATCTCGCTGGCTGCCGCCGCCTGCGAAGGATAATCCCGCGAGAGCAGGGTCAGGTACTTGAGATTATCGCGGATCTCATCGGTTTCGGTGCGCATGGTCTCCTCCATCACAACGTTCTCTCTGCCGCAGTCCGCCACAAGGACCTTGCAAAGATGTTGCTTTCCATATGTATTATTTTTCCTTATCTTATAGTATAGCACGTCCGGGGCGAAAAGTGGTATACTAGGGCTGACAAACTTTCAGCAAAGGACTTTGGATATTATGCCGAAAAGCGATTTCGTCTCCGTTCCCTCTTCCTGCACCCTCTGCCCGCGCCGGTGCGGGGCTGACCGTGCTGCCGGGCGCACCGGTTTCTGCGGCGCGGGCGGCGCCTTAAAAGCAGCCCGCGCTGCCCTGCACTACTGGGAGGAGCCATGCATCAGCGGCACAAAGGGCAGCGGCACGGTGTTCTTTTCCGGCTGCACCCTCAAATGCTGCTTCTGCCAGAACTATCCCATCAGCGCCGAGGGCCTTGGCAAGGAGATCAGCGTGGAACATCTGGCAGAGATTTTCCTGAATCTGCAGGAGCAGGGTGCCAACAACATCAATCTGGTCACACCCGGCCAGTGGCGGCCCTGGATCATTGCCGCGCTGGATATTGCCCGGGCTAATGGCCTGCATCTGCCCATCGTATGCAACACCGGCGGCTACGAAACGGTGGAAAGCGTGGAAGCATGGCGCGGATACATCGACATCTGGCTGGCCGACCTGAAATACGTCTCCTCCGCCCTCTCGGCAGAGCTTTCCTCTGCACCGGACTATTTTGCGCAGGCAAAGCCCGCCATTGAAGCCATGATGGCACAGGCCGGGCACCCGGTGTTCAATGCAGAGGGCATCCTGCAAAAGGGGGTCATTCTGCGGCACCTTGCCCTGCCCGGCCATGTTGACGACAGCTTTGCGGTGCTTGACCAGATGGCCGCGTGGAACGATGCAGACCCCGAGTGCTTCATCCCCAGCGTCATGAGCCAGTACACACCGTTTTACAAAGCCGCAGAGCACGGCATCGGACGGCGCATTACCACCTATGAATACCGCCGGGTGGTCAACTATGCCATGGACAAGGGACTGGCGCAGGGCTACATGCAGCAGAAGAGCAGCGCGAAGGAAGAGTATACGCCTTCTTTCGATTTGACAGGGGTATGAATTCGTCAAATCTCCCAAAAAAGGCTGATTATTTTCTCTTGCATCCCCGCGGAAATGCTTGCAATCCCATCCGGGCCGGATTATAATGGATACAACGATGTGTTAACAGAACTCTGATGAGCTGTAAATATCAGGAGGAGCGTTATGGAACATTTCAACCCGATCCTTGGCAACGATACCACCGGCCAGAAATTCATCACCTGCGGTGAGATCATGCTGCGCCTGACCCCGCCGAACTACGAGAAGATCCGTATGGCATCCGGCTTTGAGGCCAGCTACGGCGGCAGCGAGGCCAACATTGCACTGGCACTGGCTAACCTTGGTGTGGACAGCACCTTCTTCAGCGTGGTGCCCAACAACAGTCTGGGCAAGAGCGCCGTGCGCTGGCTGCGTTCCAACGACGTGCACTGCACCCCTATGATCCTGACCGAGCCGAACGAGACTCCTTCCAACCGTCTGGGTACTTATTATCTGGAGACCGGCTACGGCATCCGCCCGTCCAAGGTCATCTATGACCGCAAGCACAGTGCCATTACCGAGTACGATTTCTCGCAGGTGGATCTGGATGCTTTGCTGGACGGCTACGACTGGCTGCACCTGAGCGGCATCACCCCGGCACTGGCACCCAACTGCCGCGCCCTCATTCTGGATATGCTCAAGGTCGCCAAAAACAAGGGCCTGACCGTCAGCTTCGACGGCAATTTTCGCTCCACCCTGTGGAGCTGGGAAGAAGCCCGCGATTTCTGCACCGAGTGCCTGCCCTATGTGGATGTGCTGCTTGGCATTGAGCCGTACCACCTGTGGAAGGATGAGAGCGACCACTCCAAGGGCGACTGGAAGGACGGCGTTCCTCTGCAGCCCAGCTATGAGCAGCAGGACGAGATTTTCCAGCACTTCATCGAGCGGTATCCCAACCTCAAGTGCATTGCCCGCCATGTGCGTTATGCGCACAGCGGCAGCGAGAACAGCCTGAAGGCCTTCATGTGGTACGATGGCCACACCTTCGAGAGCAAGCTGTTCACCTTTAATATCCTGGACCGTGTGGGCGGCGGCGATGCCTTTGCCAGCGGCCTGATCTACGCCATGCTGCACAACTACAGAGCCATGGATATGATCAACTTTGCGGTGGCAAGCAGTGCCATCAAGCACACCATCCACGGTGATGCCAACATCACCGATGATGTGAGCACTATCCGCAACCTGATGAACATGAACTACGATATTAAGCGGTAAGTTTTATCGCCGTACAGAGAACGCCCGCCGGGTCTCCCCGGCGGGCGTTGCTTTTTCTATCAGATATACCGCCCGGTGATGCTCTCCGGGTTCTGTCTTACCTGTTCCGGCGTACCTGCCGCCACGATGCGTCCGCCGGCATCGCCGCCGCCCGGCCCCATATCCACAAGGTAATCCGCATTGCGGATCACATCCAGATCATGCTCAATGACCACCACGGTGGCACCGTTCCCGATCAGCTTCTGGAACACGCCCAGCAGGGTCTGTACATCCAGCGGATGCAGGCCGATGGTGGGTTCATCGAACACGAACACACTGTCTGCCTGCCCCTTGCCCATCTCGCTGGCAAGCTTCAGCCGCTGGGCTTCGCCGCCGGAAAGGCTGGGTGTCTCCTCGCCAAGGGTCAGGTAGCCAAGGCCCAATTCTTTCAGTACCTGCAGGCGCTGGCGCACAAGCTTGCAGTCTGCACAGGCTTCCAATGCAGTGGACACATCCATGTCCATCAGGTCGGCCATGGAGGCTGGTTCGCCGTTCGCCGTGGGCAGCTTCACTGCCGCCGCTTCCCGGCTGTAACGCGAACCGCCGCAGTCCGGGCAGGGCACTTCTACGTCCGGCAAAACTGCACATCCAAACTGATGACACCGGTGCCGTCACAGGTGGGGCATCGCAGCTTACCGGTGTTGTAGGAGAAATCGCCCGCCTTATAGCCGTGGTCTTTGGCATCCTGCGTTTTGGCAAACAGCTTGCGCAGCTCATCGTGCACATTGGCATAGGTGGCCACGGTGGAGCGCACATTGATGCCGATGGGCGTTGCATCGATCAGCTTCACCTGCGCGATTTCCTCGGCCTCCACGCTTTTCACATGCGCTGGCAGGGCTGTGCCGTTCACCTTTGCATGCAAGGCCGGGACCAGGCTTTCCAAAATCAGGGTGGTCTTGCCGCTGCCGGACACACCCGTAACCACGGTCAGCCGCCCCTTGGGCAGTTCCAGTTCCAGCGGCTTCACAGTATGGATGGCCGAGGTTTCCAGATGGATGCGGCCCTGTGCAAACAGTTCATTTTCCGGCACATGAGGCCGGGCGTTCACCCCCGCCCTGCCTGCAAGAAACGGGCCGATCTGAGAAGCCGCGTTCTGTTCAATTTCCGGAATGCTGCCCTGCGCGATCACATGTCCACCCTTTGCACCGGCTTCCGGCCCCATCTCGATCAGCCAGTCAGCTTCCTTTAAAATTTGGGTATCGTGATCCACCAGCACCACCGAGTTGCCGTCGGCCACAAGGTCGTGCATCACATTGGTCAGGCCTTCAATGTTAGAAGGATGCAGGCCGATGGACGGCTCGTCCAGCACATAGAGCACACCGGTGGTACGGTTGCGCACCGCGCGGGCCAGCTGCATCCGCTGGCGCTCACCGGTGGAAAGAGTGGAAGCGGAGCGGTCCAGCGTCAGGTAGCCAAGGCCCAGCGAGAGCAGCCGTGCCGCTGCCGTCTGGAAGGATTCGCAGATATTGCGGGCCATGGGCCGCATCTCTTCCGGCAGACTGTCCGGCACACCCGCCACCCAATCGGTAAGCTGCACAAGAGTCATCTGACAAGCCTTGTCCAGCGTGATGCCCCGCAGCTTTGGGGTACGAGCCGCATTACACAGCCGGGTGCCGCCGCAGTCCGGGCAGATGCCTTGCCGGAGGAACTTTTCCACCCGCTTCATGCCCTTTTCGTCCTTGACCTTGGAGGGCGTTCTCCACGGTATAGGTGGCATTGAAATAGGTAAAATCCAGCTCCCCGGCCTGATTGGAATTTTTGTTATGATAAAAAATGTGCTTTTTCTCCGCCGGGCCATGGAAAACGATATCCTTTTCCCGGTCGGTCAGGTCGCGGAAGGGCACATCGGTGCGCACGCCCATCTCCCGGCAGATATCCACCATCAGCGACCACATCAGGCTCTTCCACGGGGCCACGGCACCTTCGTCGATCGTAAGAGAATCGTCCGGCACAAGGGTGCTCTCGTCCACGGTCATCACCATGCCGGTACCGCTGCAGGTGCGGCAGGCACCCTGGCTGTTAAAGGCAAATTCTTCAGCGGAAAGCGCACCGCACTGCGGGCAGAGCAGCGGCTTTTCTGCCGCCACGGCAAGGCTGGGTTCCAGCCAGTGGCCGCACTGCGGGCAGGGATAGCTGGAAAGACGTGAGAACATCAGGCGCAGACTGTTCAGCAGTTCCGTGCCGGTACCAAAGGTGCTGCGGATGCCCGGCACAGCGGGCCGCTGATGCAGTGCCAGTGCAGCCGGAACATACAGCACTTCGTCCACCGATGCCTTTGCCGCCTGCGTCATGCGGCGGCGCGTATAGGTGGAAAGTGCGTCCAGATACCGGCGGGAGCCTTCGGCGTAAAGCACGCCCAGCGCAAGGCTGGACTTGCCCGAACCGGACACGCCCGCCACACCCACGATTTTGCCCAGCGGCACATCCACATTCACGTTTTTCAGGTTGTGCACCCGCGCGCCGCGGATCCTGATATGGTCGACCATCTTCTTTTCCCCTGCCGTCACCGCTTCTTTTTTAAATAGTATCCAATGCCAATGGCATCTGCCAGCGCCCAGCCGACGGGCACGCTGAGCCAGATGCCGGTAACGCCCATCGGCGTGGCCGAAAGCAGATAGGCCAGCATCAGCGGCAGAGCAAACAGCAAAATGCTGCCGGTGATGGGGCCTTTGGTCAAACTACGCTGCATTGTTTCCGATTCTCCTTTTTATACCGCTGTTTCAGCCGGTGCACTGGCTCTGCCGCCGTCCCGCCTTGAAAGAGACTGCTCTCTTCCTGCAAACTTCTGACGGTACTCTCTGGGCGTGCAGTGCTTGATCTCCCGGAAGGTCTTTGTAAAGTAGCTGGTATCCGAAAAGCCGCAGTCGGCACCGATCTCGCCGATCTTCATGCTGGTGGAAAGCAGCAGCTCGGCGGCCTTTTCAATGCGGTACTGCTTGACATACTGGATGGGTGTGATCCCCAGCAGCTGCCGGAAGCTGCGCAGGCAGGCGCTCTCACTCAGGGCCACGCAGTCGGAAATGCGCTCCACGTTCAGTTCCTCAGCATAATGCTCTTCCACAAAACGCAGCATCTGTTTCATGCGCTGGGCCGCGATCTGCTCCTGCTGAGAGACCTTTGTTTTTCCACCCTCGCACTGCATTCCCAGCAGATGCACCGCCGCCGAAAGATGGTACCGCGCCTGATTCTCATAGTCAAAGACCTCTTGGGCCACTGCGTCCCAGACTTCCCGCAAATGGCAGAGCACGGCCTTCTGCCCGTCGTCTGCCTCGTCCAGCAGAAAGAACGCCGGTGCTCCCGGCTGAAGCAGCGGGTGTACGAGCTTTTGCCAGAAGATGGTATCCATGCCGCCGATCAGGCGCGGATGGAATACCCCGGAATGCAGCAGGGCATCCCCGGTCTCAGCCTGCTCCACCGCATGGAACACTCCGGAATTGACAAACACGCCCTGCCCGGTCTGCAAAACCAGCCGGGCTTTGCTCACGTCCACCGCCAGCGGGCCTTTTACGGCAAGGATGTATTCAAACTCTTCATGCCAATGCCATGCTACCGAGTAGCTTTTGAGGTCCTCTTCATAGCAGGCAATAGGAAACAGTGCGCTGCCGTGCTGCACCAGTTCCCTGCCCTCGTCATCCGCCACAACATCCGGCAGGCAGTTGAGCCCGCCCGCTGCTGCACAGCTGGTGTGAAATGCCACGATCAGCCATCTCCTTTCCGTCAAGGTGCACATCCGCATCCGCGCCGGTTTTGTTGTATCAATCGGGCGTTTTTATCCTAATATTCAGCCCTGATGTGTGATATTATTACATCAGCAAAGTATAAGATGCATTGCAAGTATAACACGCTTCCCGGAGGAACTCAAGATTTATGGTACAGCTTCTGCTTCCGATCATCTACATCTCGTTCATCAGTCTGGGCCTGCCGGATTCCCTGCTGGGGTCGGCGTGGCCCTCCATGTATCCGGCGCTCGGTGTGCCGGTGTCCTATGCGGGGCTGATCTCCATGATCATCTCCTTTGGCACCATTGTTTCCAGCCTGAACAGCGACCGGCTCACCCGTGCGCTGGGCACCGGAAAAGTGACCGCCCTCAGTGTGGCCATGACAGCTGCCGCGCTGTTCGGCTTTTCGGTCTCCACACAGTTCTGGATGCTCTGCCTGTGGGCCGTGCCCTATGGGCTGGGTGCAGGCAGCGTGGACGCGGCCCTGAACAACTATGTTGCCTTACATTATAAAAGCCGCCACATGAGCTGGCTGCACTGCATGTGGGGCATCGGCACCATGATCAGCCCCATGGTCATGGGCCGGGTGCTGGCAGGCGGCGGGCCGTGGACATCCGGCTACCGGTACATTGCCCTGTTCCAGATCCTGCTGAGCGCAGTGCTCTTTTTCAGTTTGCCGCTATGGCAGAGCCGTACTGCAGGCACCGACACCGAAACTGCTTCGACGCATGCGTTGAGCCTTGGACAGGTATTCCGTCTGCCGGGTGCCAGAGAGGTGATGCTGTGCTTCTTCTGCTACTGTGCATTGGAGACCACGGCCGGTCTATGGGCCAGCAGCTACCTCACACTGACGAAAGGCGTTGCCGCCGGCACTGCCGCCAGCTTTGCCAGCCTGTTCTACATCGGCATCACTGCCGGGCGCGCCGCCTGCGGCTTTTGACCCTGAAATTCAACGATACGCAGATGATCCGCATGGGTCAGTGCATTCTGGCCGCAGGGGTGCTGGCTCTGCTGCTGCCCGGGCCGCAGATCCTTGCCCTGAGCGGTCTTGTTCTGGTGGGGCTGGGCTGTGCGCCCATCTATCCCAGTATCATCCACTCCACGCCGGAACACTTCGGCGCGGACAGATCGCAGGCGGTCATCGGCATCCAGATGGCAAGCGCCTATTTGGGCAATCTGGCCATGCCGCCGCTGTTCGGCCTGCTGGCAAACAACATCACTCCGGCACTGTTCCCTTTTTACCTGCTGGCACTGCTGGTGCTCATGGTATTCATGCACGAACAGCTGGTGCGCAAAACAAGCCGCTGCTAATTCTGCCATTCTCCTATTTCATATACAGCAAAAGGCTCCCTGTCCGGTCTCGGGCGGGGAGCCTGCTGTTTTAAAGGAGTTATTTACAGGATGCACCGGCTGATGGCGTTGGCGACCGCAAACAGTTCCTGCTGGCCGATAAAGCCGAACTTTGCCTCGTGTGCGTCCGCAAAGCAGACGGTCAGCTGCGATGCCTGCACCGGGTCGCCAAAGCCTGCCGTCTGGATCCCGAAGTGCAGCACCTTGCGGTACGGCAGCACAAAGATCTGCTGCCGGGTTCCGGTAACGCCCTGCATATCCACCATGATGATGCGGTGGGTGGTAAAGATCACCTGATCGCGCACCGTCTTGTAGGCACCCACGATGCTCTCACCGTCCAGCAGCAGCGCGCGGGCATTTTTGCAGATGTCCTTTTCCTGAAGGCGGATGAGGTTTTCCATTGGCTTATCACGGAATTCCATGGTTTTTGTCCCCTTTCCTGCGTGGTTTTCTGCCCTTATTGTAGCATTCCTGCAGGCGGTTTACAAGATGTGCTCTCGCCTTTTGGGCCGGGCTGTGCTATACTGTATGCCAAAGAGATTCTTATAAAAACGAGGTAACTCCCATGGAGATCATCATTCATCAGGCCATTCTGCACGTGCTGGACACCACCATGGATGCGCCTGTACTCAGCGGCAGCGGCATGGAAATGACCGCCGAAAAGACCGCCTATTTCCAGTACCACATCGAAAAGCTGCTTGCCAGCGACGATATCCGCCAGTGCCGCCCGCTGCCGGATTCCGCCTTTAAAAACGAGCTGGAGCACAACCACGATTTTGTGGACCTTTCCTGCCGCATCGCGGGCGTTCTGTTCGACTACATGCACGCGCACACCACCATTCCGGGGGCAGACCTTGCCGTGGTGGATTTTACCCGCGATGGTGAGCCGTGGCTGGGCATCCTGAAGTTGAACTACAAAACGGCTACACCCACTACACCGAGAATGTGGAGGGTGCCCCGGTGAACTCCATCATCCAGCAGCGGGCCTGCCTGCCCAGCCAGAGCGGCAAGGTGGAGGAAGGTGCCCTTGTCAATCTGACCGACTACTCCATGAAGCTGCTGGAAAAAGTTCGACATCGACGGCCACAAGGATTTTACCTTTCCACGGTAGTGTTCCAGTACACCACCGCCCAGCCGGAAAAGAAAAAGCTGCAGGCCATTCAGGAAGCCGCCGTGCAGGCCGTGCAGGAAAACTACGCAGATCAGCCCCACGTAGAGGCTCAGGTCGCGATGCTGATCGCCAATCAGGCCGCAGACAACGACAATCAGGTATCCATCCAGCAGGTGCGTCAGCAGTTGGAAGAGGAATATCCCCTTGCCGCCGTGCCCTTTGATGATTATGTGGAAAGAGTGATGTGCTGGAAGCGCCTGAGCAGCCCGTGACCGTGACCCTGCGCGCATCCGCCGCATGGAGAGCCGCAGCATCCACACCGCCAACGGCATTGAGGTGAAGATTCCCACCGAACTGCTCAACTCGGACAACGAGGTGGAATTTCTGCACAGCGACGACGGCAGCATTTCGCTGCTCATTAAAAATGTGATCCTGTAAGAAACGATTTAAAATTGTCTCCGCGCACGGATTGCGCTCCGACAATATCAGCGGAATCATTATTTTCATATTTGCAAAAGCCGAAAAATCTGCGGATTTTCCGGCTTTTCTTTTTTCACAGGAAGGAGCCGTAACGAGAAACAACAAAAAAGCCATCGTTTTTGCATTTCTGCATCAACGATGGCTTCGTATTGAGCGGCCGACGAGGCTCGAACTCGCTACCTCCACCTTGGCAAGGTGGCGCTCTACCAGATGAGCTACGGCCGCATATTGGAAACCCTGCTGGATTTCCTTAGCTGGTGCCTCCGATCGGAATCGAACCAATGACACGGGGATTTTCAGTCCCCTGCTCTACCGACTGAGCTACAGAGGCATAAGCGGTGCAATTATCCCTGCACCCTCCCACTCGTATTTCAAGCGGGGCCCCCGCAAAAATTTGCGAAGCAAAGTTTTGTGGGGAAGAGGAGGAATTTCAGAGTTTGTTACTGCGGTCTTACTTGTAAGACTGCCAGACAAACGACTGACATTCCGACGAAGCGACCCGGATCGGGCTCGAACCGACGACCCCCAGCGTGACAGGCTGGTGCTCTAACCAACTGAGCTACCGGGCCAAATGGTGGAAGTTAACGGGCTCGAACCGCTGACCCTCTGCTTGTAAGGCAGATGCTCTCCCAGCTGAGCTAAACTTCCACAAAATGGAGCGGCCGACGAGGCTCGAACTCGCTACCTCCACCTTGGCAAGGTGGCGCTCTACCAGATGAGCTACGGCCGCACATTCCATGTGTTTGTGCCGGACTGTTTACCGGCGACGCTGATTATTATACCGTACCGCCCGGCAATTGTCAACCACAAATTTGCATTTTCCGCAAAAAAGTTGGAAACCCGCCTGTCTGTATTCAAAAGACTTCACTTTTGCGGGCTTTACCTGTGTCATCATTCAAGTTTGTCACGACATACACGAAGAAAATTGATTTGCTTTCCCTTTTGTAAACTATTATAATGGAGAGTGTCATTTTGTCGCCTGTAAGAGCTGCGTCTGTTATGCCGCCGAGGGCATACAGGCGCGTTTTCGTGCGCAGAAATAGGAAAAGCCAGCATAAAGGAGCAAACACAATGTATAAGATCACTGAAAAGTCGCGCTGAATCCCACCGTGACGAAGATGGTCATTGAAGCCCCGCTGATCGCCAAAAAGGCAAAGCCGGGCCAGTTCATCATCGTGCGCCCGTTTGAAGACAGCGAGCGCATCCCCCTGACTGTGGCCGGTTACGACCGGGAAAAGGGCACTGTGGATATCATTTTCCAGATCGTGGGCGGTACCACGATGGAGCTGAACAGCCTGCAGGTGGGCCAGAGTGTCCACGACTTTGTAGGCCCGCTGGGCCGCGCCACCGAGGTGGAAGGCCTGAAGAAGGTATGTGTCGTGGGCGGCGGCGTAGGCTGCGCCATCGCTCTGCCCATTGCCCGTGAACTGCACGAGCAGGGCTGTGTGGTGCACAGCGTGGTGGGCTTCCGCAATAAGGACCTGCTGATCCTTGAGGACGAGTTCAAAGCCTGCAGCGACGAACTGCGCATTATGACCGACGACGGCAGCTACGGCACCAAGGGTGTTGTGACCGCCGCCCTGGAGGATCTGGTAGCCGCCGGCAACCAGTACGATCTGGTCATCACCATTGGCCCGCTGATCATGATGAAGTTCGTGGTCAAGACCTGCCAGAAGCATGGCCTGAAGAGCATCGTTTCCATGAACCCCATCATGATCGACGGCACCGGCATGTGCGGCGGCTGCCGCCTGACCGTTGGCGGCGAGACCAAGTTTGCCTGCGTGGACGGCCCCGACTTTGACGGCGACCTGGTGGATTTTGATGAGGCAATGGCCCGCGGCACCATGTACCGCCCGTTTGAGGCACACGCCCGTGAAGCGGCATGCAATCTGCTCAATCAGGAGGTAAAATAAGATGGCTTTCAATATGGACCCGAAGAAGTGCCCCATGCCCACGCAGGACCCCAATGTGCGCAACAAGAACTTTAAGGAAGTTGCACTTGGCTACACCGAAGAAATGGCCGTGAACGAAGCAAAGCGCTGCGTGCACTGCAAGAACAAACCCTGCCAGACCGGCTGCCCTGTGGGCATCGATATCCCCGAGTTCATCGGCCATGTGGCCGAGGGCGACTTTGAAGCCGCTTATCAGGTGATCAACCGCTCCTCTTCCCTGCCCGCTGTCTGCGGCCGTGTATGCCCGCAGGAGAGCCAGTGCGAGGGCAAGTGCACCCGCGGCATCAAGAACGAGCCGGTGGGCATCGGCCGCCTGGAACGCTTTGTGGCTGATTGGCACCGTGAGAATGTGCACACCGCCCCCATCGTGCCCGAATGGAACGGCCACAAGGTGGCCATCATCGGTGCAGGCCCTGCCGGCCTGACCGCCGCAGGCGATCTGGCAAAGCTTGGCTACAAGGTCACCGTTTACGAGGCCCTGCATGTGGCCGGCGGCGTGCTGATGTACGGCATCCCTGAGTTCCGTCTGCCCAAGGCCATCGTGCAGCAGGAGATCGACGGCCTGAAGAAGATGGGCGTTGATTTTGAGTGCAATATGGTCATTGGCAAGGTGCTCACCATCGACGAGCTGATGGACGAGTACGGCTACGAGGCCGTGTTCGTAGGCTCCGGTGCCGGTCTGCCCCGCTTCATGGGCATCCCCGGCGAGAGCCTGAAGGGCGTGTACTCCGCCAACGAGTTCCTGACCCGCTCCAACCTGATGAAGGCTTATCTGCCCACCAGCCACACCCCCATCCGCACCGGCAGCAAGGTCGCCGTTGTGGGCGGCGGCAACGTGGCCATGGACGCTGCCCGCAGCGCCCTGCGTCTGGGTGCCGAGACCGTGTACATCGTCTACCGCCGCGGCATGGCTGAGCTGCCCGCCCGTAAGGAAGAGGTGGAGCACGCCGAGGAAGAGGGCATCATCTTCAAGACCCTGTGCAACCCTGTGGAGATCCACGCCAACGACGAGGGCTTTGTCAAGTCCATCACCTGCATTGAGATGGAGCTGGGCGAGCCGGATGCTTCCGGCCGCCGCCGCCCCATCGAAAAGAAGGGCAGCGAGTTCGAGCTGGATGTGGACACGGTCATTATGAGTCTGGGCACCAGCCCCAACCCGCTGATCCGCTCCACCACCCCGGGTCTGGAAACCAACAAGCACGGCTGCATCGTTACCGACGGCGACGACGGCAAGACCAGCCGCGATGGTGTGTACGCCGGCGGCGATGCCGTGACCGGCGCAGCCACCGTCATCAAGGCCATGGGCGCAGGCAAGGCTGCTGCAAAGGCCATTGACGAGTACATTCAGAGCAAGTAATCCCCTGTGAAGGTGGGCACCGTCCACTGAATACCGGATATGAAAAATCCCCTGTGCCAGCGCACAGGGGATTTTTTGCATCTTATTCTGCGGTCTCCGTTGTGAGCGCCGGGTAGCCCGTCCGCACGCACCGCACAGCGCACCGGGCGCTGCCGCCGGTGGTACAGGTAAAGAGGGTCAGATCCCATTCATCGGACTCCTCCGTCTTTTCGGTCATTTCCTCAATTTGCGTGGGCTGCAGGTTTTCCACATAGGAGACCTCGTAGGTCCAGCGCATACCGTCCATATCCGTAAAATAGACCTGCGCGCCCTCGGTCAGCCACTTGATGGGGCTGAAATGCTTTGCATAGTTGTGGGCGCAGACCACCATGTTATCTGCATAGGTGGAACCGGAGTAACGGCCCGGTGCGATTTTCAGGCCCGCATAGCTCCACTGGCTCATCACCGGCAGTTCCAGCCCGATGGACGGAATGGACAGATAGCCGATGTAATCCCAGCCGTTCAGTTCGGTCACGGTCATTACCTGCGTGGGGTCCAGCTCCGGCTGCAGCGCCACGGTATCCGATTTTGCCTTTTCCTCAATGGCAGCGTTCAGGGTCTGCTCCAGCTCGCCCAGCACCTCCTGCGAGGCCTTGTCTGCACGGGATGCATCCCACTTGTTATAGGCCAGCAGGGCTGCTGCCGCAAGGATCAGCAGCGCGCCCAACACCATACACAATCTTCCGATTTTCTGTCGCATAGCAATGTTTCCTTTTGTTCCGCGGTTGGTTTCATCCCTTTCAGTATATGCGCAATTGGTATGTTTGTCCAGTAAAAACTTACCGCACTGCCCGGTCCGGCACAAGGCGGCACACAAACCGCACCATCAGCGGGGTCAGCGGCAGCCACACCAGCGTGCACATCACATTGAACAAGGTGTGCGCATTCGCGATCTGCCGGGCGATCACGGCAAGCTCCGGCCCTTTGGGCGAAAGTGCAGCCGTCAGCCGCACATACAACGGCAGACCGGCGCAGAACACCGCCGCGCCGGTCAGATTGAACACTGCATGGGCCGCAGCCACCCGCTTTGCGTCCCGGTTTGCGCTCAAGGATGCCAGCACTGCTGTGATGGTGGTGCCGATGTTATCGCCCAGCAGCACCGGCAGCGCACCCGCAAGACCCAACAGACTGCTGCCGTCCAGCCCGGGGCGGGCTGCAAAGTTCTGCAGCAAGGCAATGGTAGCCGAGCTGCTCTGCACTGTCAGGGTCATGCCAAGCCCCGCCAGCAGCCCCAGCCATGGGTGCTGCCGCACCCGACCCAGCCAGTGCACGAACACCGGGCTTTGCGCCAGCGGTTCCATGGCAGTGCCCATATCGGCAATGCCCTCGAACAGCAGGCCAAAGGCGAACACCGCCCGGCCAATAGCCCGGCCCTTCCGCCCCGCACAGGCAAAGCAGAGCAGCAGCCCGGCCAGCAGCACAAGGCCGCGCACATCTTCCAGCCGGAAAGCCAGCAGCTGTGCGGTAATGGTGGTTCCGATGTTGCAGCCAAAGATCACCGGGACCGCCTGCCGCAGGGTCAGCAGACCCGCACTTACAAAGCCCAGCACCATCACCGTGACTGCCGAGCTGCTTTGCAGTACCGCCGTGACCGCAGCCCCCGCCAGCACGCCCCGCACCGGGCTGCCGGTCACAGCGGCCAGCAGGCTTTTCAGGCGGCTGCCTGCCGCTGTTTCCAGACTGTGGCTGAGCGCATCCATGCCGTATAAAAACAGTGCCAAGCCGCCAAAAAGTGTAAAAATTCTTGTCAGGTTCTGTTCCACTGCCGCCGCCCCTCCCGCAGAAACGTTTCTTATTCTATTTATGCAGCTGCCGGGCGGTTCAGGCTTTCTGCCGCCCTCCCCTTTTTGTGAACTTTTTTAAAATTATCCTAAACTGCCCTTGCATTCTGGGTGCCGGAGGAATACTATTGTCAGGCGTTAATAGTTAACAGCTGTTAAGCATTTTGCAATGAGGAGGGATAGAATGTTGAACGAGACCGAAGCCGCCGCGAGCTTTCACGGTCTGTGCCATTTTTTCGGACGGCTGAGCAAGGCATCCCGGGCCGGCATGAAGGCGGCTCTGCGGGCTGTCCCAAGTGCCACTTTCCCATGCTGGAGGGTCTGGCTCACACGATCAGTACCCGCGGGCAGAACGGAGCGGTGTATGTTTCCGATTTTGCCCGGGAGGCACACCAGCCGCTGCCGGCCATCAGCCGCAGCCTGCGCCAGCTGGAACAGGACGGCCTTGTTCTGCGCGAAGCGGACCCGGCTGACCGGCGCAAAACGCTGGTGCGCATCACGCCGGAGGGCTACGCCGCCTGTGCCCGGTGTGAGGATGCACTCAGCGATTATTTTGCCTGCGTGATGGCCCGGCTGACACCGGAGCAGGTGCAGCAGATGAATACTTTGCGCGGCGCACTGATGGATGCCATCCTTGCGGAAAACGCTTCCCGTGAAGCAAAACAACGAAGGGAGAACCGAACTATGACGAAAATTTTCAAGCAGCTGGCCCGGCACTGGGCCGTCTGTCTTGTGGTGTTCTCGCTGCTGTTCGTGCAGGCGTACTGCGATCTTTCGCTGCCGGACTACACCAGCAGGATCGTGGACACCGGCATCCAGCAGGGCGGCATTGAAAGCCCCTGCCGGAAACGATACGCCAGAGCACGCTGGATGCCCTCACGCTTTTGATGAGCGAAGAGGACGCCGATGCGCTCCAGAACGCCTACGGGTATTATCTTCAGGACAACGGCGTGCTGAAGCTGCGCACCGACCTGACCGATGACGAGCGCACCGCGCTGGAGGATGCCGTCACCACGCCGGACATCGTGCTGTATATGGCGGCCGCCCAGGCAGCGAACGCCCCCGCCGGGCAGGACACCATGGGCATGACCGGTCTTGCTGACATGCAGGCGGCATCCTCTGAGAGCACCACCACGGATAGCGAGACCGTCACCCCCACTGCCGAAGATCTGGACACCGTATGCGCCCAGTTTGCCGCTATGAGCCAGATGCCCGGCTTCACCCGCGAAGCTGTCCAGCAGCAGCTGGCCGGTGCTTTTGCCAGTCTGGATGATACCCTGATGGAGAACCTCAAAAGCCAGTCCATGCTTCTGGTGCAGCTGGAATACGAGGCTCAGGGCATTGCCCACGATGTGCAGATGCGCTATCTTTACCGCGTAGGCGGCCAGATGCTGGGCCTGACTTTGCTGATGGTGGCTGTGTCCATTGCGGTGGGCTTCCTCGCCTCTCGTGTGTCCGCCGCCATTGGCCGCGACCTGCGCCGTGAGACCTTTGCCAGCGTCATTGGGTTCTCCAATGCAGAGATCGAGAATTTTTCCACCGCATCTCTCATCACCCGCACCACCAACGACATCCAGCAGGTGCAGTTCGTCTGCGTCATGCTGCTGCGCATGGTGGCCTATGCGCCCATTCTGGGCATTGGCGGCGTTCTGCATGTGCTGAACAGCAGCACCGGCCTTTCCTGGATCATCGTGCTGGATGTGGCCGTTCTGCTGTTGCTCATCCTCTTCCTGATGAGTGTGGCCATGCCCAAGTTCAAGATCATGCAGAAGCTGGTGGACCGGTTGAACCTCGTCAGCCGCGAGATTCTGACCGGCATCATGCCGGTGCGTGCCTTCAGCCGTGAAAAGTTTGAGGAGGAGCGCTTCGACAAGGCCAACAAAGACCTGATGAGCACCCAGCTGTTCACCAACCGTGCCATGGTTGCCATGATGCCCTTTATGACCCTCATCATGAACGGCACCAGCCTGCTGATCGTCTGGTTCGGTGGCAAGGCCATGGACAACGGCACCATGCAGGTGGGCGAGATGATTGCATTCATCACCTACACCATGCAGATCGTCATGTCCTTCCTGATGCTGGCCATGGTGGCCGTCATGCTGCCCCGCGCCGGTGTGGCTGCGGAGCGCATCGACGAGGTGATCCGCACCAGGGCCACCATCAACGACCCGGACGAAGCTGCTGCAAAGCCCGCGCAGGAGCACGAAAACTGGCAGGGTGAGGTAGAGTTCCACGATGTGAGCTTCCGCTTCCCGGGTGCGGACAGCGATGCGCTGGAGCACATCAGCTTTACCGCAAAGCCCGGCGAGACCACCGCCATCATCGGCTCCACCGGCTGCGGCAAATCTACCCTGCTCAACCTCATCCCCCGCTTTTATGATGTCACCGGCGGCAGCGTGACCGTGGATGGCATCGATGTGCGCAATATGCCGCAGGCACAGCTGCACGACCTGCTGGGCTATGTACCCCAGAAGGGCGTGCTGTTCAGCGGCACCATCGACTCGAACCTGAAGTTCGGCGGGGAGCACATCACCGACGCCGCCGTGAAAAAGGCCGCTGCCATTGCGCAGGCCACCGAGTTCATCGACGCAAAGCCGCAGGGCTACCAAAGCCCCATTGCACAGGGCGGCTCCAATGTGTCCGGCGGCCAGAAGCAGCGCCTTTCCATTGCACGCGCCATTGCCAAGGACCCCAAAATTTATCTGTTCGACGACAGCTTTTCTGCCCTCGACTTTAAGACCGATGTTGCCCTGCGCCGTGCACTGAAAGCCCAGACCGATAACGCTACCGTTATCATTGTGGCACAGCGCATCTCCACTGTGCTGCACGCAAACCAGATCCTGGTGCTGGACGAAGGCCGCCTGGTGGGCAAGGGCACCCATGCCCAGCTGATGGCTTCCTGCCCGGAGTATCAGGAGATCGCCCGCAGCCAGCTGAGCCAGAAGGAGCTGGACCTCAAATCTCTGAATACCGAAAAGGAGGGTGAGTGATATGCCAAGACCCGGACGCATGACGACCGAACGCGCCAAGGACTTCAAGGGCACCCTGCTGCAGCTTGTGCGCAACCTTGGCCGCTACCGCCTTTCGCTCGTTACCGCCATTGTATTTGCCATTCTTTCTACCATCTTCAACATTGCAGGCCCCAAGGTGCTGGCAAAGGCCACCACGGCTCTTGCCACCGGCTGGATCGCCAAGCTGCGCGGCACCGGCAGCATCGACTTTGTGTATATCGGCCGCATCCTGCTGTTTTTGCTGGGCATGTACCTGCTGAGCAGCGCCTTCAGCTTTATTCAGGGCTGGCTCATGACCGGCCTTTCCCAGAAAGTCTGCTACGACTTCCGCAAGCAGATCAGCGAAAAGATCAACCGCCTGCCCCTTGCCTACTTTGAAAAGCGCACCGTGGGCGAGGTGCTGTCCCGCATCACCAACGATGTGGACACGCTGGGCCAGAGCCTGAACCAGAGCATCACCCAGCTCATCACCAGTGTGACCACCATGATCGGCGTGCTGGTCATGATGCTGTCCATCAGCCCGAAGATGACCCTGATCGCCCTGCTGATCCTGCCGGTCTCGCTGGTGCTGGTGCTCATCGTGGTCAAGTTCAGCCAGAAATACTTCAAGGCACAGCAGGCCATTCTGGGCGTTGTGAACGGTCAGGTGGAAGAAGTCTACTCCGGCCACAACGTGGTCAAAGCCTTCAACCGCGAGGCCGTGGTGCTGAACGACTTCAACGCCGCCAACGATAAGCTGTACGAATCCGCATGGAAGAGCCAGTTTCTCTCCGGCCTGATGATGCCCATTATGAACTTTGTGGGCAATCTGGGCTACGTGGCAGTGGCCATCGTGGGCAGCATTTTTGCGGCAAACGGCACCATTACCATCGGTGACATTCAGGCCTTCATCCAGTACGTCAAGAACTTCACCCAGCCCATCCAGCAGCTTTCTCAGGTGTCCAACATGCTGCAGAGCATGGCCGCTGCCGCTGAGCGGGTGTTCGAGTTTCTGAACGAGCCGGAAGAGGATCAGCAGGCAGACCCGGCCCGCCGGGCCGACCCCGGCTGCATCAACGGTCAGGTGACATTCAGCCATGTCCGCTTCGGCTACACCCCGGACAAGACCGTCATCCGCGATTTCAGCTGTGAGGTCAAGCCCGGCCAGAAGGTGGCTATCGTCGGCCCTACCGGCGCGGGCAAAACTACCATGGTCAAGCTGCTCATGCGCTTCTATGATGTGGATTCCGGTTCCATCACCCTGAATGGCCACGATGTGCGTGACTTTGACCGCAGCGCTCTGCGCGAGGGCTTCGGCATGGTGCTGCAGGACACATGGCTGTTCAAGGGCACCATCATGGAGAACATCCGCTATGGCCGTCTGGATGCTACCGACGAAGAAGTGATCGCCGCCGCCAAGGCTGCCAACGCCGACCACTTCATCCGCACCCTGCCCGGCGGCTACCAGATGGAGCTGAACGAAGACGCTTCCAACGTGAGTCAGTGCCAGAAACAGCTGCTCACCATCGCCCGCACCATTCTGGCAGATAACCGCATCCTGATTTTGGACGAAGCCACCAGCAGTGTGGATACCCGCACCGAGCAGCGCATCCAAACCGCCATGGACCGCCTGATGGAGGGCCGCACCAGCTTTGTGATCGCACACCGTCTTTCCACCATCCGGGATGCCGACCTCATCCTTGTGATGCGAGATGGCGACATTGTGGAGCAGGGCACCCACGACCAGCTGATCGAAGCAGGCGGCTTCTACGCCGACCTGTACAACAGCCAGTTCGAGGACGTGGTGGAGTAAGCTGCCCGTCATCGCAGTATAAGCACAAAAATAGCACCTGCTGCCTTCGGAAAGGAAGGCAGCAGGTGCTATCCTCTCAGTCATCGCTACGCGATGCCAGCTCCCCCGAGAGGGGGAGCTTTTCAGCAGTTACCGGTCAGCTGCAATAGAGCTCTCCCTTCGGGAGAGCTGGCGCGAATGCGCCTGAGAGGGTTTTCTTTTCTTTATTCTTCCACCGCTTCCAGCTTCAGGCCGAACAGCTTTTCCGAGAGGGACGGCAGCAGCTGCTGCAAAGCGCGGACATAGGCCATCACCCACGGGTCCCGCGCTTTTGTCCCAGCACGATGCCGAACCGGTGTCCCCTGCCCCAGTCCAGTACCCGCGCAAAACTGAGGTCCGGCCTGCGGTAATAGACCGCCGGGACCATCTTGAGCGCAGGATCCCCATAGGATGCGCTGCGGATGCCGCCCACCGGCGTAAAGTTCACTCCGCACTCCAGCCCCTCCTGCAGCAGGCTGGTCTCGTAGACGGTCTGGTACATCTCTTTGACGGGCAGCCAGCGGTATTGCAGCGCCTGCTCCAGACTCAGCCTGCCCACCGGCATATCGGCGGGCGGGTGGATGGGAATGCACAGCTCCGGCACATAAAGCAGCGGGATGAAAGTGAACCCCTGCGCGTAAAATTCCGCACTTTCCAGCTGGAAAGAAAGGTCCGCGTCCCCTTTTTTCAGACTGCGCCAGACCTCGCTGCGACTGGCGCACTGCATCATAATAGACGTGTATTGCAGACACAGCTCGTTCGTCAGAGAAAACAGGTCGTACCCGAACATCCGCATCGCCTCATGGCTCCATGCAATGACCAGATGCCGTTCCGGCGGATTTTCCTGCTGCTGTACCGCACGGGCATGGCGCACTGCCTCCTGATACAAGGCCGTCAGCTGCTTTGCTTTGGGGTAAAAGTCCCGGCCTGCCGGGGTCAGGATCACCCGGCGCGGTACATGCTGAAACAGTTCAAACTGCAGCTGCCCCTCCAGCGTGCGGATCTGCTGCGAAAGCGCTGACTGCGAAAGATACAGTGCCTCTGCTGCTGCCGAAAAACTGTCCATCTCTACGATCTTCACAAATCCTTCCAGTGCACTCTGGTTCATCTGCGCATCCTTGCTTTCTTATATTAGCATTTCCTAAATTATAATATAACATAATTGAATTGTAAAGTGCGTCACTCTACGCTACAATTGTTAAAGATTCAGCAAAGTGGTTTTTACCTTGCTGCGCGATGAGAAGAAAAACAAGAAAAAGAGAAAGAGAGCGTACCTATGAACAAGATCTCCCGCAAGGGCTTTCTGAAAATCGCCGCTGCCGCCGCCATGAGCGGTGTGACCGCCGGCGCACTGGCTGCTTGCAATTCTGCCTCCAGCTCCACTGCCTCCGGTGCCGCCGGTCAGTACATTCCCGGCACCTACGAGGGCACCGCCGAGGGCATCTCCTCCACCGTCAAGGTCACCATGACCTTCTCCGACAGTGCTGTCACCGACGTGGTGGTGGACACCTCCGGCGAGACCGCTTCTTTCGGCGCTGCCGCTGCCGATGAGCTGCGTGAGCAGCTGCTGGCTGCTGGTTCTGCCGAGATCGACGGTGTTTCCGGCTCCACCATCACCTCCGATGCTGTGATGAAGGCTGCCAAGAGCTGCTACGCACAGGCAAAGGGTGAGGCCGTGGTGTCCAGCGTGCAGCTGCCCACAGGCGACGCAAACGACTGGCTGGGCAAAGAGCCTGATATCGACGAGACTGCCATCACTGAGACCGTGGACACCGACATCCTCATTGTGGGTGCAGGCAACGGCGGTATGTTTGCTGCCGCCTATGCAGCTGCGAACGGCCTGAATTTCCGCGTTATTGAGCAGAACGCCAACGTACAGGACACCCGCCACTGGTACGGCGCTATCGACTCCGCTGCCGCCAAGGAGGCCGGTGAAAAGCCCGCCGACCGCGCCAAGCTGCTGAGCGAGATCTCCCGCTACGCCTCCGGTAAGTGTGACCAGCGCGTCGTCAAGACCTGGATCAATGAGTCTGCCGCTATGCACGACTTCATGCGCAGCATTCTGGAAGATAAGTACGGCTGGGTGTGCGATTTCACCTCCGGCAGCGAGGCTGCATGGCCCACAGAGAATGCTGAGCACAATACCGACTACCTCTTCCCTGTGCAGGAGCATAACTACATGGCCAGCGAAAGCGCATCTGGTCTGGCCCGCAACGAGCTGCTGCTGCAGTACATTCAGGAGCTGGGCTACGATGTGGACTTCAAGACCAGTCTGGCCAAGCTGGAAAAGAACAGCGAGGGCCGCATTACCGGCATCATCGCCCAGAGCACCGAAGATGACCACTTTATCCGCTACAACGCCAACAAGGGCGTGCTGCTGGCCTGCGGCGGTTTCCCCGGCAACCCCTACATGATGGAGCAGCTGGACCCGCTTGGCACCAGCGTGACCACCGCCTGCTCCTACTCCCCCGCCGACAAGGGCTACGGCATCCGCGCTGCTGTATGGGCCGGTGCCAATCTGGACAAGGAAGCCGCTCCCATGCTGTTTGACCGCGGCGTTGTTGCCCCCGGCGTGGATGGCGGCTATGTGGACAGCGACTCCGCCTTTGGCGGCAAGGCCTTCCCCGGCAAGATCCGCCAGTACAACCCCGGTACCCAGCCCTTCCTGAAGGTGAACCGCAACGGCGAGCGCTTTGCCAACGAGCAGCCCTATAATGATATCGTCTACGCCGCTGCCCACCAGCCGGGCCGCGTCTACGCACAGATCTGCGATGCCAACATTCTGGAGGACGCAAAACGTTTCCACACCATCGGCTGCTCTGCCCAGACCCGCAACGGCGGCGAGAAGTACATTCAGGGTAAGATGGACGAGGCTATTGAGGCCGGGGCATTGTTCAAGTGCGATACGCTGGACGAGCTGGCCGACAAGATGGGCTTTACCGGTGCTGCCAAGGACACCTTCCTTGCTACCGTGGAGCGCTACAATGAGCTGTACGACAAGCAGAACGATGAGGATTTCGGCAAGCCCGCTTACCGCCTCAGCGCCATCCGCACTGCGCCCTTCTATGGCTGCTGGCTGGGTGCCTCTCTGCTGACCACCGAGCAGGGCATTGCCATCAACGAAAAGGGTCAGGCGCTGGACAACAACAATCAGCCCATGGAGGGCCTGTATATCACCGGTGATATGTCCGGCAGCTTCTTTGCCAACAACTACCCCTGCCTGATGGCTGGTGTGGCCATGGGCCGCACCCTGACCTTCGCCATGAAGGCCGTCAAGCAGATGGCTGGTCTGGATAACGCCTGATCCAGCGCGGTTTTCCGGCACAACTTAAGCGTTTTTCCATTTCTTCTTTCTTCATAAAGAGAGGCGGTCCCTGTTTGGGGCCGCCTCTCTTTGCTATTTTTTCGCCACGTGCCCCCTACACAAATCCCCACGATTGTGCTATGATAAAGCTGAACAGCCGGTTTGTGCCAGACAACCGGCAAAATCGAGGTGTTTGTACAAATGTCTGATCTCCTTGAAACTCTGCAGCAGGAAGGGGTAGACCCCGCTCTGCTGGAAGCAGTCCAACAGTACCGCGCTGCCCATGCCCTGCCGGACGCACTGCGCCCGCGCATCCCTTCCCCTGCCTTTACCTACTATGGCAAACAGGTGTGGGAGCAGGCGCTGGCGGCGCTGCTCTGCGGCGAAAACCTGCTGCTGGCAGGCGGAAAAGCCACCGGCAAAAACGTGCTGGCCGAGAACCTTGCCGCCGCCTTTGGCCGTCCCGCATGGGACATCTCCTTCCATGTGAACATGGACGCAGCATCCCTCATTGGCATGGACACTTTTGCGGACGGTCAGGTGGTGTTCCGGCCCGGCCCGGTATACCGCTGCGCCCAGTGCGGCGGCTTTGGTGTGCTGGATGAGATCAACATGGCCAAAAACGAAGCGCTGGCCGTGCTGCACGCGGTGCTGGATTTCCGCCGCGCCATCGATGTGCCCGGTTACGACCGCATCCCGCTGGCGGAGGAGACCCGCTTTATTGCCACCATGAACTACGGCTATGCCGGCACTCGTGAGCTGAACGAGGCCCTCACCTCCCGTTTCGTGGTCATCCAGATGCCCACCATTACGCAGGACGATCTGGAAAAGCTGCTGCGGACGCAGTTCCCCGATCTTGCTTCCAAGTATGTGCGCCAGTTTGCACTGTTGTTCCTTGACCTGCAGAAAAAGTGCGACAGTGCGGAAATTTCCACCAAGGCGCTGGACCTGCGCGGCATGCTGGATGCCCTGCGGCTGATCCGGCGCGGCATCCCGGCAGGCGCGGCACTGGATATGGGCATCACCAACAAAGCCTTTGACTCCTATGAGCAGGGCCTGATCCGTGATGTGATCGCGGCGCGCATTCCGGCCAAGCTGGATGCCGCCAAGCTCTTTGGCTGATGGACGCCCAGAGCTACACCGCGCAGGAGCGGCGTGCGGCCAATCAGGTCTGGGCTGCTGCAGGAGCCTATGGCTTTGAGCCGCTGTTTCTGGCCCGCTATACCGACGGCACCACCGATTTTTACATGAACACGGTCGTGGGCCTCATCCACAAATATTACGGTGACGCGCTGATCCGCAGCGTCTTTGACGCATGGGACGGTGATCTGCGGCAGACCATGCTGGACGACATGACATGGCTGTATCTGGAAAACGCCGCCTATCGGCTGGAGCTGCCCCGCCGCCCGGTGCTGGAAGCGCTGCGCCATGCCCATGCAGATTACTTTTTTGCGATTCAATACAAGCTCTCCCGTCAGGAGTGGATGGCAAAAAATCAGCTGGTGTACACCATGCAGGCTGCACGCTGGCGGCGTGTGCTGGGCCGTGCCGACCCGGTGATGACCCCTTATGAGTCCGGCCTTGCTGCGGCTCTTTCCCCGGAAAAAGCGCCGGCAGCGGAACAGCTGAAAGCCGAAATTTTATCGATCTACGCAAAATTCAACCTGTTCGACGGCACTGTGCACCAGAGAGCAGCTTTGCATCTGCATCTGGACGGCCTGCTGGCAAAGCTTGCCACCAAAGCCATGCCCACCCAGATGATCAAGACCGACCGCGTGACCGTGGAGCACTCAAGCTCCGTGGATGCCGTGGGCGGCGGACTGGCGGTGGACAAGCGCCGGGCCCACATCACCCTGAAGCAGAATGCCGCGCAGGACAGAGCCTACATCGAAAGCTGCTTCGGCCGCTCTCTCTACCCGCCGGAGCGGCTGCGCAAGGCTGAGCAGGAGCTTTGCGTGGGCGACCATCTGGGGTGCCATTTGTGGTTCAGCGCCGGTGTGCCAAGCCCGGAGCAGGCCCCCACCCCGGAAGCAAAGCATCTGGCTGAACAGGCTGAGCTGCAGGCCGACCGCAACCGCGCTTATTACGCCAAAAATCGGGAACTGCACCGCAGTGTGGTGCTGCGGCTTACCGAGCAGATCCGCAACTGCATCCTTGTGCACCAGCAGCCCAACGCCCGTGTTGCCCGCAGCGGCAACCTGAACGCTGGGCGCATCTGGCGCGCACCACTTTTGAACGATGACCGGGTGTTTTTGTGTGCCGAGGAAGAGAACCAGCCCTCTTTTACGGTAGACCTTTTATTGGACGCATCCGCTTCCCGCCTGCACTGTCAGGAAGTGATCGCGGCTCAAGGATCCATTTTGGCCCAGAGCCTTGCGGCCTGCGGTATCCCGGTGCGGGTGTCCAGCTTCAGCAGCCTGCGGGGCTACACCGTACTGCGGGTGCTCAAAGGCTTTGCAGACAAAAACCTGCAAAACATCAACCGATATTTTGCTTCCGGCTGGAACCGTGACGGCCTTGCCCTGCGGGCCGCAGGCGACCTTTTGCAGTATGCGCCCGGTCCTGCGCCGCGGCATCTGCTCATCGTGCTGACGGACGCTTCGCCCAACGACAGCCGCCGCATCCCGCCCAGTGCAGAAAACCCGCTGGGCTGCGGTTACGAGGACGCTGCCGGTGTGGCTGACACTGCCGCGCAGGTGCGTGCGCTGCAGCGCATGGGCATCCGGGTGTCGGCTGTGTTCATGGGTGAGGACAGCTCTGCCGGTGCCGCTGCACAGATCTACGGCAAAAACATGGCCCGTATCCGCGGCATGGACCAACTGGCCCGCGCGGCCGGGCGGCTGATTCAGAACGAGATCCGTGAACTGGGCGATTGAACCATATTTTACCAGAACAGCCCACAGATGGGAGGCTTTGGCCTTGCCGTCTGTGGGCTGTTTTTGATACAGAACACAACTGATTCACTCTTGCAACAACCATGTTTCGGGTCACTGTTGCAGGATGCGCGGAAATATTTTGTTTTTCTGCAAACTTATAGTTGTTTTTTGTTGTGAAGTATGCTATACTATGTTCAGTCAATAAAACATTCCTGCGTAAGCCGCCTGCTGTGCACCGGGTCGTTTGGCGCAGTGCCCATCCGTTATACAACGAACTGCTGTGTTATAGTTTCAGGAGGGAACCGATCATGGATGCCAACCGTTATTTTGATGCCATGCACAACGCTATGTCAGCTCAGCACCCCGGTGCGCAGCTGCTGTTAACGGTAAAGTTGCAGGACACCTGCGGCAACGATGCCTGCCTGGAGCTGAAGCAGCTGCCCGGTGAGAGCACCTCCATTCTGTGCTACTCCACCATGGGTCGCCGCTGCCTGAACTTTCAGCTGTTCCGCAAGGGCTGGCAGCTGTGCCACAATGCCGATGGCCAGCTGGTGGGCCGCTTTCCTTCCAGCGCCGACGGCCTGATCGACGAGACCGATTTCCGCGCCTACTGCCGTGAGGACAGGCTGGATCTGGCCCGCACCCAGCGCATCACCGCCGAGCTTCGCCAGTGCGCCGGTATCGATTATCAGGGCAGCATCCCGCAGAACGCCCGCACCGGTGCCGTTATTACCGTGGAGAGTTTTGTAGGGGCCGGTGCCCGCTGGACCTACTGGAGTCAGGATGTTCTGCCCAGCCTGCCGCTGGGTGCCATCCTCTACTGGCTGGCGGATCATCTGGCCGGTGCCGAGCGCCGCACCCTGCAGGCCGACCCGCAGGCAGCCCGCCTTGCCGCCCAGTGGCTGGCCGGTGATACAGCCGTGTTCTTCCATCCGTCGGTGCCGATGACCGCCATGAATACGGTCTCTTCCGGCTCTGCGCCCGCACGCCGCCGCACCACTGTGCCCGCTGCCAGCAACAAGAGCTGGCAAAGCATCATGGCCGTGATGGCAGGCATGTGAACGAAAAGCAAGGAAAGACCGATCGTCTCTCCTTGCTTTTCGGTATTATTCGAGGTACGGGTCCAGCAGGGCATCCACCGTTTTGTTCCGCTTGGGGTTCGGCTTTTTGATCACATGGCCGCGGCAGACCACCAGTTCCAGATGCTGCAGCGCACGCAGGTCTTCCAGCGGGTTGTGCTTTGTCACAATAAAATCTGCGCTCTTGCCCGGCTCAATGGAACCGGTCACGTCTCCTACTCCGGCCAGCTGAGCATTGCGCAGGGTGGCCGTGTACAGGGCGAACTGGTTGCTTACACCGCAGTATTTGTGGAAGTAGCACAGCTCCCGCCAGAAATCGTACTGGGTGATGTATGGGCAGCCTACATCGTTGCCCAAGGCCACCGGGATGCCGTTGGCAAGGGCGGTCTTTGCGCTTTCCACCACGCCGTCAAACACGATCTTGCCGTTATACTGGTCCTTTTCCGAAGCGCCGGAAACCGCCGTATCAAACAGTGCGTAGGGCAGCGCCGGGGAGATGGTGGTGCACACAAAGGCTCCCCGCTCCTTGTATAGCCGGATGGTCTCATCATCCATCTTTGCGCCGTGCTCAATGGAATCCACGCCGTTTTCCAGCGCCACCTTTACACCTTCTGGCGACTCGGTGTGTGCCGCCACGGTATAGCCCAGCTTGTGGGCTTCGTCGCAGACGGCTTTGATCATCTCCGGCTTCATTTTCAGCTCTCCGGGCGTTCCCTTTTCGGTGGCATCCAGCACACCGCCGGTGATCATCAGCTTGACAAGATCCACCTTCTGGCCGCTGGCCTTTTTGAGCTGAGCAAGTGCTTCGGCATTGTTATGGGCCGCAACTGCCACCGAGCCCGCCATGTGTCCCCCGGGCACCGAAATGCCTTCGTTGGCAGCAAGGATGCGCGGTGCCAGCAGCTTGCCAGCTGCAGCATCATCACGGCAGCGGGTGTCAAAATCTGCAATGCCGCCCACGGTGCGGATGGTAGTCACGCCACCCAGCAGTTCCAGCTTCGCGTAGCTGCATACCAGCCTGTAGGCCACCGCACGGGTCAGGCCATTGCTCAGAATTTTGCGCACCAGCGCAGCATTGTCCCGCGGCTTTGCGCTGGGCTTGCCGTTGCCTGCCAGATGCACATGCAGGTTGATCAGGCCCGGGCACAGATAGCCTCCGTGCAGATCGATCACCTCATAACCGTCCAGATCCACGCCCTCATCGACAATGGCAATGATCTTATCATCCTCGGTCAGTAGGATCTTGTGCGCTTCCGGCTGCATCTGCTCGGTGCCATCCAGCAGGATCCCGTTCGTATAGGCACGTTTCATTGGGAACATCCTCTCTTTTCAGATTTTTCGGACAGGAGTTGTTTTATTCCAGTATAGCACGTTCCGGCAGATGGTGCAATGCAAAAACGGGCAGGAAAGGTTCAGCCCTCTCCTGCCCGCTCGGTGTTTTATTTACTGTGCGGCTGCGCTGGAAGCTACTTCGGAAGCAGCAGCCTCAGAAGATGCGGCTTCCGAAGAAGCAGCTTCGCTGGATGCGGCATCTGCGCCGCCGGTCACGCCGCCCTCAACGACCAGCTCATCCTCATAGTCAAGGCCGTAGGTGTCCACAAGAGTCTCCTCATAGTCCTTGTGGAAGAAGTTCTCCTCGCCCAGAGCCTTGATCTCCTCGTTCAGCCAATCCAGAACGGTGGTGTTGCCCTGGCTCACAGCGGGAGCAATGGTGTCCTGACTGCCCAGAGAGGGAATGCCGACCGTGTAGCCGGTGTTCTGCTTTGCAAATGCAATGACCTCGGTGTTATCGTTGGCCCATGCCACGCCGTTGCCGTTCTCCAGTGCATTCTTAGCCGTTGCATAGGAATCGTACTTCTGCAGCGGAATGTCGGGGTACTCCTTGGTCAGGTAGGTCTCGGCGGTGGTGCCGGAAATGACGATCATCTGGTCGTCAGCGTTCCAGTTGTCCAGAGTGGTGATAACGTTGCTGTCCGGAGAAATGACACCCAGAGCCACGTTCATGTAAGGCAGAGCAAAGTCCACTTCCTCTGCGCGCTCCGGGGTCACGGTGAAGTTTGCCAGGATCACATCCGCCTTGCCGGTCTGCAGGTACTCGATGCGGTTGGCAGCCTCGGTGGAAACGAAGTTGATCTCTACGCCCAGATCCTCGCCCAGACGGCGTGCAAAGTAGACATCATAGCCCTGATATTCGCCGTTCTCGTCCACATAGCCGAACGGGTTCTTATCGGAGAACACGCCGATGTTGATGGTGCCGGACTCCTTGATCTGATCCAGAGTGCGGTAGACCACGCTGCTGCCGGATGCTGCAGTTGCAGTAGAAGCAGAAGAAGAGCCGCCGCATGCGGTCAGAACAGCGGCAGCGGAAACTGCACCCAGACCCAGCAGGAAGGAATGACGAGAGATCTTAGACTGTTTCATAATGATTACTCCTTTACAAAATCTTTCCCATTTGGCTGCGGAACACCCGCAGCCTTTATCTTGATCTGTGACTCATTTCACAGCATCAAACGTGAAGGTGCGCAGGAAGCGTTGCGCGCGCTCGGTCTTGGGCCGGTCAAAGAACTCGGCCGGTGCAGCTTCTTCCACGATCTTGCCGCCGTCCAGAAAGATGACACGGTTGGCAATGGCACGGGCAAACTGCATTTCGTGGGTGACGATGATCATGGTCTTGCCCTGCTTGGCAAGGTCCAGCATAACGTCCAGCACCTCGCGCACCATTTCCGGATCAAGGGCAGCGGTCACTTCGTCAAACAGAAGGATCTCCGGGTGCATACACAGTGCGCGCACGATGGCAACGCGCTGCTTCTGTCCGCCGGAAAGCTCCCGCGGGTAGCTGTTTTTCTTGGCAAGCAGGCCCACACGGTCCAGCAGAGCTTCGGCCTCCTGCTGCACTTCCGCTTTGGGGCGCTTCTGCACCTTGGTGGGTGCCAGAAGCACATTGTCCAGCACCGTCATGTGCGGGAACAGCTCGTAGCTCTGGAACACCATGCCGATGCGCTGGCGCAGCTGAGTCAGATTTTTACCGCCGTAGGCAACGGTCTCATTGCCCAGCCGCACCCGGCCGCTCTGGGTGGGCTCCAGACCATTCAGACAGCGCAGCAGGGTGCTTTTGCCGCAGCCCGAAGGGCCGACCACCACGATGACCTCGCCGGGCTTGACAGCAAAGCTGATATCATCCAGCACGGGGGTCTCGCCATAGGCCTTGATCAGATGTTCAACAGTCAAAATAGGTTCTGCCATGTACGGTCACTTCCATTTCTTTTCGAGATAGGATGCCAGCAGACTGATGGGCCAGCATACGAAGAAATATAACACGAAAACCGTGAGATAAATGCCAAACGCTGCGTTGGGGCTGGCGGTGCGGTTGGCCTCAATGATCTGCTGTGCTACCTTGATCACTTCCACCACACCGATCATCAGCACAAGGCTGGTGGTCTTGATCATGCGGGTAATCAGGTTGATGGACAGCGGGATCAGGCGGCGCACCGTCTGCGGAATGATGATGTACCAGTAGGTCTGCGCACGGCTCATGCCAAGGGCCTCGGCGCTCTCATACTGGTGCTTCGGAATGGCGATCAGCGCACCGCGCACAAGGTCGCTCATTTCTGCGGTGCCCCACAGCACAAACACGATGATGGATGCCGTCTCGCCGGAAAGGTTCCACCCAAAGGCACGGGTGGTGCCGAAGTAAACGAGGAACAGCAGCACCATCTGCGGCATGATGCGGACGAACTCCAGATACAGCCGCAGGACCGCCTTGATAACGGGGTTGCGGGAGGTCATGAGCACGCCCAGCAGGATGCCCAGCGGCAGGCTGATGATCACCGAGACGGCGCTGATCTTGAGTGCAACGCCAAGGCCCCAGCAGGCGGGCCATGTTTTGCCCTTGAACAGGACATCAAGACCCAAATCCAGCATAGCGCAGCCTCCTTTCGATCAGGCTGCCCACAATGGACACCGGCAGCAGAATGATAAGGTAGAACACCACCAGCAGGAACAGACATTCGATGGTTTTGGAGTACATGCCGATCAGGTCCTTTGCCGTGAACATCAGGTCCATCAGGCTGATGGCGCTGAACACGCTGGTCTCCTTGAGCAGGAAGATCACATTTGCCATGAAAGCCGGCATACTGGTGTACATGGCCTGCGGCAGAATGATGTAGCGCATGGTCTGCCAGCGGTTCATGCCAAGGCTGTAGGCACTCTCGGTCTGGATGGGCTCAATGGCTTCCAGACCGCTGCGGAACGCCTCCGCCATGTAGCTGCCGCCCAGGAACGCCAGACCCACAATACCGCAGATCTCGGCATTGGTGCGGATGCCCACCTTGGGCAGGCCATAATAAATGAAGAACAGCTGCACCAGCAGCGGTGTGTTGCGGGACAGCTGGATGTAAACACCCACGATCTGCCGCAGAACGGGCACCTTGTCATACTGGATCACTGCGCAGGCAAGGCCAATGATGATGGCAAAAATGATGCCTGCAACGCCCAGCCGCACGGTAAGTACAGCGGCCTTCTGGTAGAGCGGCAAATATTGCTGGATCGCATTCCAGTCCATTGCCGGATTCCTCCCTTGTATCCTGATTTGCGGGTCAAAACAAAACGCCCGGAAGCTCCCTCTTCAAGTAAGCTCCCAGGCGGTCAGCGACAGATCCTTCTGCGTGTTCCCACAGAATATGCAGATATGCTCACACGGCATACCATACTGCAGGGCGGCCGGTCCGGGAAGCGTTTGCGGTACAACAACACATTGCGCAACAACACATCATAGCCGTTTCCTCCCTGAATGATCTCAATTTTCGGATTTGCTCGACCCGATGCACGTAGTTTACACCCTATTACCCATTATGTCAATATGATTATGGGGCTTCTTTCGATTCTTTGCTCATTCAGCCTAAAATCATATCATTCTATGTGTAAATTTTATTCATTTTTCAACTTGACCGTATGCGTCGTGCGGACAGCAAAAGCCCTCCCGTCGGGGAGGGCCGGGCCGGATAAAGATTTTTAGGAAAGTTTAAGAAACAGCCGGTTTTGCTTTCTGCTGCCATATGCTCCCCTCCTGCCTTTTCTTTTGTAAATAAGTATCATGATCTCCCGGGAAAAGTGCAATCAAAAGGCACCGGCTTGTGCAAAAAAGCCGGTGCCTTGGGGCAGGAATATTTTACAGGTTCAGCAGCACATTAGCCCGGAAAACGTTGCCGCTCGTTTCCACCGTCAGATTGCCGTGATACCTGTGCACGGCAGTTTCGACGGAAACAAGGCCGATGCCCTGTCCGTCATGCTTGGTGGAGTGCAGAACGCCGCCCTGCTTTTTCAGCACGCCATCGTAGCGGTTCTCCACCATCAGGCCCATCATGGCCGGGCTGAGCATCCGGGCCAGCACCTTGACCTGCCGTTCTTCCGGCGGCAGCTTCTGGCTGGCATGGAGCGCATTTTCCAGCAGGTTGCCAAGAATGGTGCACAGGTCGGCCTCCGGCAGGGGCAGGAGCTTGGGCAGTTCCAGCTTCCATTCGATCTGGATGCCCTGTTTCCGGGCCTCGTAGTCGTAGTGGCCGGCAAGCGCATCCACCGCAGCGTTGACGCACAGGGTGGGTCTGGCATCGCTGAGTTCGCTCTCGTACTGGCTCAGGTAGCTTTTCAGTTCATCCAGCCGCCCGGCCTCGGTCAGGCCGGAGATCACATGCAGGTGCTGGCGGAAATCGTGCCGCAGGTGGCGGGTCTGTTCCAGATAGCTGCGCAGCTCCATATAGCGGCGGGACTCCACGGCCAACAGCTGGTTTTCGCGGTCCAGCTGGGAGCTGCGGGCATACTCCTTTGCCACGCGGTACATCTCGTACAGCAGCAGAAAGATGCCCAGCAGCGAGATGCTCACTGCCAGCACCGCGATGATGCGGATGCGGTTCATCAGGATGACGCCGATCTCCTTCGGCATACAGAACACCAGAAACGCCGCGTACAGTGCCGGCAGCGGCCATGCCGACTCCCAGAAGGCTTCGCCGTGGTACTCCTGCAGCAGCCACCGGCTCCAGCGCACTGCCGTAAAACGGAAGATGGCGCTGAGTATCACCGAGAGGGTCAGGCAGATGACCGAGGTGCTGGGCAGAAACACCGGCTGTGCATTGTCCAGCTCAGCTTCCGCGTTCAGCACAATGGCAAGCAGGGTGCACACAGACATCATCACTGCCGACACGGAGAACAGAAACATGGTCTGGCTGATCGATACTTCCCGGTCGGTGCGCCAGCGCAGCAGCCAGAAGCTGATGATGAGCAGCGGGATGAGCAGGAAGTTCGTTTCTATGTCCAGCATGCAGCACACCGCTGCGCCAGCCAGACCCATCAGTGTGATCGCCGACGCACCGATGGCATAGGTTTTACGCGGTGCACGCAAGTGCTCCTGCAGCGAGGCAAGGCAGAGGTATTCTGCCGGATACATCATTGCAAATTCCAGAAAAAAACGTCCAAACAATGCAAAATTCACAAGCGCTCTCCTTTCCGGGTCAGAATTCCCGCTGCATACCACGGAACTGGTACTGCGTAAATTGGGCAAGCAGACTGTTTTGTCCTTCTGCCGCACCGGCAGATGAGTCCCATCCAGCATTTCAATGCAGTCGCCCTCAAACCGCAGCACCTTGGACATGTTGATGATCACGCCGCGGTTGCACACCAGAAATTCCGGCTGGGTCTGAAGCTGTTCCTGCACCTGTGCAAAATTTGCCGTGGCCCGGCACTCGCCGTCATCCGTGACCACACGCACATAATGGTTCTGTGCCGTAGCATAGTAGATCTTGGTCAGCGGCGCACGATCTGCCGGGCAATGCGCACCTCCAGCTCTGGCTGCTGGCGGCACAGCACCCGCCGCAGCTCCTGCCAGCTGCTCAAACTTTTCTTCCTTATAAGGCTTGAGCAGATAATCGAATGGATGTACCGGAAAGGCATCCCACACGTACTCCGGCGAGGATGTCACAAACACGATCAGCAGGTCCGGGTCGGCCGCACGCAGCCGCTGCGCCGTCTCAATGCCATTGGTGCCCTCCATGCAGATGTCCAGAAACACCACCTGATACCCTTCGCGCCCGCCGGCCCGCAAAAATTCATCTCCGCTGGCAAAACAGCTGCAGGATATGTTCTCATTTTCAAATGCCTTTTTCAGCAGCTGTTTCAACCGTTCGGCATCCGGCTTGCTGTCTTCCACGATCGCCGTCTGCAGGTTCATTGCTGCACCCCCTTGTTCCTTCTGCTTCCCTGTTTTATATTATAGCACAAGTTCCGCCTTCCGTGGTCTGCCATTCGCGCACAAAACAGCCCGTTTCACGCAGGTTGCGGCAGTGGGCAGAAATTTTTTTGTGTTTTCCTGCTGCAATGCAAAACAAAAAAGGCACCACACAATGTGTGATGCCTTTCTGATCTGGTGGAGAATACCGGGATCGAACCGGTGACCTCTTGCATGCCATGCAAGCGCTCTCCCGAACGGTATCGAAACACACCCACACGAAAGTGCGGGGACAGGCTTAATATCGCGTTGATACGTTCTATCCACCAAAAGGTTCACAGTTGCATCCTGCTTCCAGGAATCATGCTCCGCCTACAAGGCAATTTTACCACCCAATTTTCAAGTGTGTCAATGGGTTTTGCTCAGAGAGAAGGTCATTTACGAGAAAAGTTTTTTCTGACAGCTTACTTAGCGCAATTTTGATTTTACACATCAAAGTTGCGCTTTTTATTTTCCCCAAAAGTATTGACAAGGAGGTTTTCTCAACGATGCCGATGTATTATCGCTGTTTTTTATCCATGAACCAACCGCATGACCCTTGACTACTTCTACGGACAGACTGGAGAGCTTTTCTCCTTCTACCGCATTCCAAAGGCTCTTTTTCAGGAGCAGCGGTTCCAGAGCCTGTCCACGGATGCCAAAACCCTGTATGGTATCCTGCTGGACCGCATGAGCCTGTCGGTGAAAAACGGCTGGCTGGACAAGCAAAACCGGGTGTTCATCATCTTCACAATCGAGGATGTCAAGAGGGCATTGTGTTGCGCAGACAACAAAGCAACCAAGCTGCTCCGGGAACTTGAAAAGTTTGGTCTGATTGAACGAAAACGCCGAGGGCAAGGAAAGCCAAGTTTGGTATATGTGAAAAACTTTTCGGCAGAATCTTCAAAAGAGAGTGTCAAGAATCGTGATAATGACGATTCTTGTGGCTTCAAAATCGCGTGTCAAGACCCTGCAAAATCACGGTGTAATAAGACTAAAGAGAATGATACTGAAATGAGTGAGACTAATCTCTTCTATTCCGAAGAATCGGATGGGATGAGTAAGCGCGCCCAACTGGAAGAATATTTTTCGCAGTCTTTGGAGGTAGACCTTCTGCTCCGGCTCTGCCCGGATGATGAGGACACCATCTATCAAATCGTAGATTTGCTGGTGGACACCTGTGCTACCAACCGCAAGCTACTGCACATCGCCGGGGACGATAAGCCCGCCGAGGTGGTACGTAGCCGATTTATGAAGCTGAACGCCGACCACATCAAATTTGTGTTGAAGTGCCTTGCAGAGAACAGCAGCCCAATCAGGAACATGAAGCAATACCTGCTCGCTTCTCTGTACAACGCACCGACCACCATGCAGCTTTACTATCAGAATCAGACCAACCACGATTTAGCGAAACGGGGGTGATAAAAATTTCCAAAAAAGCAACCACGATTGCCATTGTCAACCAAAAGGGAGGCACTGGCAAAACAACAACCTGTGAAAATCTGGGTGTTGGCCTTGCCGCCGAGGGTAAGAAGGTCCTACTTGTAGACGCTGACCCGCAGGGTTCACTCACCATTAGTATGGGCTGGCAGAAGCCGGACGAACTGCCCGTTACTCTTTCTACCCTGATGCAGAAAGCCATGAACGACCAGTGCATTCCGCCCGGTGAAGGTGTGCTGCACCATGCAGAGGGTGTAGACCTCATCCCGGCCAACATTGAGCTGGCAGGGCTGGAAGTTGCCCTTGTCAATACCATGAGCCGGGAAAAAATGCTGAAGCAAGTCTTGGACAGTGCAAAGCAGGACTATGACTATATTCTGTTGGACTGCACTCCCTCCCTTGGGATGCTGACCATTAACGCGCTGGCGGCGGCAGACACTGCTCTGATACCTGTACAGGCACAGTACCTTTCCGCGAAAGGTCTGGAACAGCTTTTGCAGACCATCAACAAGGTGCATCGGCAGATCAACCCAAAGCTGAAAATCGAAGGCATCCTGCTGACGATGACAGATAACCGCACCAACTATGGCCGACAAATCGACACGCTGATCCGGCAGGCATACGGAAAGCACATCAAAGTGTTCGGTCAGACGATTCCCCACTCCGTCCGTGCAGCGGAAATCAGCGCGGCGGGTAAGAGCATCTTTGTCCATGACCCGAAAGGCAAAGTGGCAGAAGCCTATAAATCTCTGACGAAGGAGGTGCTGGCCGATGCCAAAAGCAGCGTAAACGCCAGTCTGAGCAGCTACGATGATATTTTTCCACCGAAGAATCCCGGCAGGAAGAACAGCGCGAGCAGGTGCAGCAGATTCCGATTGGAGAGCTGTTTCCATTCAAGAACCATCCCTTCAAGGTTCTGGACGATGATTCTATGAGCGATACCGTGGAAAGTGTCAAGCAGTACGGTGTGCTTTCGCCGTTGATTGCCCGCCCTAGACCGAAGGGCGGCTATGAAATTATCTCCGGGCACCGCCGTCAACACGCTGCGGAGCTGGCCGGACTGGAAACCCTGCCGGTCATTGTGCGCCAGATGGACGATGATGCTGCCATAATCCTCATGGTAGATAGCAATTTGCAGCGTGAGCATATTCTGCCCAGCGAGAGAGCGTTTGCGTACAAAATGAAGTTGGATGCCATGAAAAATCAAGGTACAAGGTCAGATTTAACTTCGACACAAGTTGTGTCGAAGTTGCGGAGCAATGAAAGCTGGGCGCAGAGAATAATCAAAGTCGTGAGACTGTTCGACGTTTCATCCGTCTGACCAACCTTATTCCAGAACTGCTGGACATGGTGGATAACAAAACCGTGTCCTTCAATCCTGCTGTGGAGCTTTCCTATCTTTCTCCTGAACAACAGCAGGAAGTGATCCGGGCAATGGATGATACCCAGAACTTTCCTTCTGTCTCACAAGCAAAGCGTATCAAGAAGCTGGCTCAGGATGGAACTTTTACAACGGAGACGATCGTTGCCATTATGGGCGAGGAGAAAAGAGCGAGCTTGATACGGTGACCATCAAAAATGACACCCTGAGAAAATACTTTCCCGCAGCTATACGCCCAAACAGATGGAAGATACCATCATCAAGCTGCTGGAGCAGTGGCAGAAAAAGCGTCAGCACAGTGAAGAACGCTGACAGGATATGAATTGGAAAGACCCGGTTGGGTCTTTTCTTTAGAAAAAAGGAGAAAATGCCTATGAAAAATGATTCTAATCCCATTATTCGTTCCGAGGAAGTCACCATTGATATGCACATCTGTGCGGCACTGTCGGAGAGCCGGAGCAGTGGCGAGATCTATTTTGCTGCCATCGCCCCGGATATGGAACTGACAGTCATCACGCTGGACGAGGCTCCCGACATTCTGCCCTGCTTTGACGAGGATGATGCGTACCTGAACATCCCCGACAGCTCGCTGCTGCTCAGCTACAACCCGGCGCAGGTGCTGAAACTGGCGGGCAAGCACTATCTGACCGGTCCGGTCATTCTGGTGCGCACCAATATGGATGGCGAGTTCATCTCGCTGACGATCGATCAGGTCTACCTCTTTCAGAAGTACCTGATGCGCCACAGCGTTACCCTGATGGCTGACGGCCAGAAGCTTCCTGCATCTGCATGGAGTGAGGTGTCCTTATGTCAACCAGAGAAAAGAGAACAGCGGAAAGCCCGGAAAGCGAGGTTTGCTGCAATGTATCCGGGCTTGTCACACGATGAAATTATCTAGGAGTGCATCAAGGAGCTGAATCACTATTTCGAGGTTGGGCCGGAAGTTGCCCTTATCAGTGCCGAAAAAGGCGTTCAGTGTGTGCCGTTTGATGAATCACCTCAAAAGAAGTTTCCTTACTTTGAGGGAACTTACGAAGTCTTTGACGTTCCGCATACGGATTTCCAGATTCGCTATCAGCCAGAGCAGATTCTCGCTGCAAACGGAAGAAAAATCCTGACCGGCACGGCATTTCTTTGCCGCAAGGAAAATGAGCGTTGTCTTATGCTTCCGAGCCGATATGAAAAGGTCGATGTGGAAGATTTTATTCGGGAGCATCTGTTTTTCTACGATGATGCTGAGACGCGCCATGTTGGTGTTGAGCTTTCGGAGGTTGCGTAATGGAGTTCGTGAAAGACTTTCTGATCTATGAAGCCGGTGCGCTCTGCGGGTTCTTTATCGCAGCCCTGATGAATGCGGCACGCGCCGGACAGGAAATCGCCATCAAATTTGAGGAGGACAAGCATGGAGCAGGAGAAGAACACCCTGACGGTGCTGGAAATCGCACCGGGGCATTACCCGAAGCAGGTCGAGATCGACCCTGACCTGAAAGCCTTGCAGCAGGCAGTCGGCGGCAACATCGGTGCCAGCTACCCGTTCAGTGATCCTGTTGCCATCGTCTACAACGATGAGGGTAAGCTGATGGGTCTGCCGCTGAACCGCGCCCTGCGGGACGGAAGCGGCGAAGCCTATGATGTGGTTGCCGGAACCTTTCTGGTGGTCGGTCTGGGTGAGGAAGATTTTGCATCTCTCTCCCCGGAGCTGGCGCAGAAGTACGAGGAGCATTTTCATCAGCCGGAAGATTTTATCCAGCTGGGGCATCGGATGATGATTGTTCGTGTACCGGATGAGGCAGTCAGCCCGGAAGATAGCAAAACTGCACCGCCGAAAGATGCCGGACATGACCGTTGAGCCTGATTCTCTGCTCTGGAGACTAACTATTACCAGTCAAGCCCCAAAATGAAAAAATCCGCCAACCGACCGCCCCTGACAAACAGCATTCAAATGCTGGTCTTGGAACAGCGAGGGCGACGGAGAGAACAACAAAGCAAGCCCGGCCAACCCTCGCAGAAACAGAATAGCATTTGAATGCTTCGGTTCGTCAAGGGTTCGCTGCGCTAGCTAAGTTTCTGTTGGAATTAGCTCAGGCTCAGGAGAAAATCATGCAGCTGTAAGATATGTTTTCCAGACTTCTGCAAAGCGTAGATCAGCCGCACGAGTTTCTTCATGGCATGGGACAGGGCAACATTGTAGTGTTTTCCTTCGGCACGTTTTTTGGCAAGGTATTCAGCAAAGACAGGATTCCAGTAGCAGACGTACTTGGTTGCGTTGTAAAGGGCATGTCGCAGGTAGCGGGAGCCACGTTTTTCCATGTGAGCATAACAGTTCGTGAGTTTTCCGGACTGGTATGTAGATGGAGAGCAGCCAGCGTAAGCAAGAATTTTGTCAGGAGAACTGAAATTGGAGAAATCCCCGATTTCTGCAAGGATCACAGCAGCGGAGTTTACTCCCATGCCGGGAATCGAGAGAATTGGTGGATTGAGCTCATCTATGATTTTCTGAATAGAATCTTCAATTTCGTCGATCTCGGAGGCAAGTTCTTGAATGAGTTTAATGGTATGCTTCAATTCCAAAGATTTGGCAGGCATGACAGAGCCAATAGAAGCTCTGGCTGCCTCTCGAATCTGGATGGCTCTCTTTTCCGTAGCGTCCTTTGGACGCTGTTGTAGAAGGTTTGTCAGCTTGGTAAGATGGACTTCTGAAATTTGCTTTGCACCGGGATATTCGCTGAGAAGTGCGTAGATTGAAGTGCCATGGATAGACGAAACAAGCCCTTCCAATTCGGGAAACAGAATCGTAGCCAATCTGGACACCGATTGCTTTAGTTTAGCGCATTCCTGAACTTTATCAAATCGGTATCTTGTTAGTGACTTTAGCTCTTCGTTATGGTATGCTATATCCGTGTAGGACTTGAGGTCTACATCGGACAATAGCATAGTTGCAATCGTTCTTGCATCCACACGATCGGTTTTGGTTTTGCGAAGGCTGAGACTTTTTCGGTACAGGTTGGTGTGCAAAGGGTTAATGACATAAGTTGGCAGACCGTTGTCAAGAAGGAACCCAAGAATATTGTAGCTGTAATGTCCGGTAGCCTCAAGTCCTACTTTTATTTTGTCTGACTTTTGGTGCAGTTTCGAATCGTTTGAAGCAGCTGCTTAAATCCATCCATGTTGTTGGGGATGGTAAAGCAGTCAGCACGAACCATTCCGTCTGAATCAAGAATACAGCAGTCATGCTTATCCTTGGCAACATCAATTCCAACACAAACCATTTTGATACCTCCGGTATATTTATTTCGATGCTGTTCAGGACCACAGACTTCTTTGCTCTTGTAACCTCGTTCTAAATAAACCGTCTGGCGGTATCTAACTGATTAACATTTCAACAAAGAAGCTGTGGTTGGAGCCTCCCGAAAACCGTCTTTGCGGTAGGTGATGTTCCACCAATCCACAGCATCCTGAACTTATTGTAGCATTCCGCTGGAGAGCGGTCTATAAATACTACTATTTTATTATACGAGGTGATGCGCAACATCGAGCGCACCGTAAAAACAACCATTCGCCGCCGCAATGCAGAAAGGAGCCAATATGAATACGAACAGCAGGAACGTGACCTACTCGACCGTCGGGGATTACCTTCTCCCGAACCTGACCCTGAACCAGCCCCGGAAGCCGCTGGGCAAGTACGGCAGGCTGCGCCGGACGTATCTGATGAACCATCGCCCGGTGCTGTACCACACGATGCTTCTGAACGGGAGTCTGTACCCGCACCTGATGGAGGTGGAGCAGACGGCAGAGAGCCGGATGCGGCAGAGCATGGAGCAACTTCTGAAGCAGAACCCGGCCCCGGACAAAGCGCAGAACCAACTGATGTGGGTGCAGCACATGAACAGCCTGAAAGCGCAGGCAGAGGAACTGGTGATGACGGAGCTGATTTACAGCTAAGTTTTCTGGATGCGCCCATCCCCACCGAAGCCCAGCAAATTGAAAAAATCGACCGAGCGGAGAGCGAAAAAACGCCCTCCGCTTTTGTTTTGTCGCAGGCTGAAATTGAGAACGAGCTGCGGCGGCATGGTTCAGGGTTTGCCGGCGGCAAACAGCGCATTATGGCGCTGTACCAGACCCAGCCTGACCGCAAACTCCGTGCCAAAGCACTGGCAAAGGAGTACGGCATCGGTGGGCATTCCCAAGATTTTCTGGATGGCAGCAGCGGTTTTGTAAATCATGATGGAAAAGGACTTGAATTTGACCACTACCCGGATCATCAAAAGTTACGTTAAGCTGGACACAGGTCGAGAAATACATCGACCTGATGATTCAGTCTGACCGCTACCTGACCGATAAGGAAAAAGAGCATCGTGCCGCCGTGCAGGAAGCGGAACGACAGCTCCCAATGCTGGATGGTGATGCCGCTGCCGAATACAATGCTCTGAAAGAGCAGTACCCCAATACCCTGATTGGCTTTGAACTGGGCGGATATTTTCTGTTCTATGACAAAGATGCAATCACTGTAAAGGAAGTTTTTCGTTCTAATTTGCTGTCACAGGAAAATGCGCTGGGAAAAGTCAAAGTGACCGGCTTTTTGCGCAGAGAGTGGGTAGCAAAATCGCAGAAGCTGTGGGCCGAGGGCAACAGCATCTATCTAGCCGGACAGGGCGGAGATGGTACCCACCATCAGACAAAATATCTGCGAGAGGAAGATTATCTGCCGATCGGCATCATCATCAAGCTAGATGGCCGGGATTTCCGTGTGGATCACGTCAACTTCATGTTCAAATCCGTCAGCTTGCAGGACATGGACTTGACCAACAGCGGACAGCCCATCTTCCGGGTTGAACGGTTGCCCAATATCCGGGAACTGTATGAACAGCAGCAGGATGAAATTATTGACGTTTCTCCTGAAAAGGCTGTTGATTACAAGGTCGGTGACGAAGTTGTTGTTGACCTTCCCACCCGAACCATCGAAGGCCAAATCGGCTATGTTGGCGAAACCGATGTGCGCATCGACACCAGCGCGCATGGGCAGTCGTGGGATAACGAGGTACTCAACAAGCAGCAATTCGAGGACGGTCTGCGGCAGAATGAACCTAGCCAGCGTGTGGATGAAATGCTGGCGCAGGCAGAAACCATCTACAAGGAATCCAAGGTGCCGGAATATGAGCGTTTTTCTGTCCGCGAAGTGGTCGGAGGTACGTCCCCGCTTTTTGCTATCTGGGATGATCTCAATGAGGGCTACTACGCAAATGACAACGGAATGGCGCAATTTCCAGACAAGGAGCAGGCCGAATCCTATTGCACCGCTTTGAAAAAGAGACGGATGAACGAACCGCCGCCGATTGGCTTGCAGTGGAAAAGGCAAAGTTTTTGGCGGAAAATGAACCTGTTCTCGCTCTCCCAAAAGAGCGTGATTACCGTGTGGGCGATACAATCCGTCTGGACGGTAAGGATTTTACGATCGAAACTGTCGGAACTCTGAACATCCAGCTTCGTGACCCGGATGAGGTCTATCCGGTTGCCCGCTCGGAAAGCAAGGAAAATCTGGAACGGCTGCTGCGCCAGCCGGGCAACATCCATCTGCACAACCTGACGGTCAATCTCACTCCTGCGCATGAGCCGGACGAGGACAAACCGCCGCTTACGGACGAAGAACTGGACGAACTCCCCATCTCTACTGTGATGGACGGAAAAGTGCAGACCTTCCCGGATGCCGCTGCCTTGGATGAAGCTCTGAATGCTGAACCTGCGCCGGAGCCTGCCGGAAACTTCCACATCACGGATGATGATTTGGGTGTCGGAGGCCCCAAACAGAAATTCGCCCGGAACATCGAAGCTATCCGTACCCTGTTCAAGCTGGAAGAGGAGCACCGGGGTGCCACCGCCGAGGAGCAACAGGTGCTTTCGCAGTATGTGGGCTGGGGCGGTCTGGCAGACGCTTTTGACCCCGGCAAAGATAATTGGGCAAAGGAATACGCCGAACTGAAAGGACTGCTTTCCGAGGATGAGTACGCTGCTGCCCGTTCCAGCACCCTGAACGCCCACTATACCAGCCCCACCGTCATCCGTAGTATCTACGATGCCGTGGAGCGCATGGGTTTCCGCAGCGGAAATATTCTGGAACCTAGTATGGGTGTGGGCAACTTCTTCGGGATGTTGCCGGATACCATGCAGGACAGTCGGCTGTACGGTGTGGAACTGGACAGCATCACCGGACGCATCGCCAAAAAGCTGTACCCGCAGGCTGACATTACCGTGGCGGGCTTTGAGACCACTGATCGCCGTGATTTTTATGACCTCGCTGTCGGCAACGTGCCTTTCGGTCAGTACAAGGTCAACGATAAGGCGTACAACAAACTTGGCTTTAGCATCCACAATTATTTCTTTGCGAAAGCCATCGACCAGATCAGACCGGGCGGCGTAATTGCCTTTGTGACCAGCCGCTACACCATGGACAGCAAGGACAGCACTGCTCGCAAGCACATGGCAGAACGTGCCGATCTGCTGGGTGCCATCCGTCTGCCGAATAATGCGTTTAAGGCAAACGCAGGCACCGAAGTGGTTTCGGACATTATCTTCCTGCAGAAGCGTGACCGCCCTGCGGACATTGAGCCGGACTGGGTGCAGCTTGGCAAGACCGAGGACGGCTTTGCCATCAACCAGTATTTTGTAGACCACCCGGAGATGGTTCTGGGTGAATTGACCGCCGAAAGCACCCAATACGGACGGAGGAACTGACCGTTGCCCCATCGAGGGCGCAAACCTTGCCGACCAGCTTGCCGAGGCGGTACAGCATATTGAGGGGCAATACACCGAGGTTGAGGTAGAAACACCAGATATTGCGGATGCAGAAGTCGAGCGCAAGACGCTCCCCGCTGACCCGGATGTAAAGAATTTCTCCTATGCCGTGGTGGACGGTGAGGTGTACTACCGAGAAAATTCGATTATGACGCAGGTGGAGTTGTCCGATAATGCCAAAGCCCGTGTCACCGGCATGGTGGAACTGCGGCAGATCGTCAACCAGCTGATTCAGGAGCAGCTGGACGATTACCCGGATGAGGACATTAAGGCAACCCAAGCAAAGCTGAACACAGCTTATGACGCTTTTACCGCAAAATACGGTCTGCTCAACGACCGCAAAAATGGGCGTTTGTTTGAGGATGATTCTTCCTACTATCTGCTCTGCTCTTTGGAAAATCTCGATGAGAATAAACAGCTCAAAAGCAAGGCGGATATGTTCACCAAGCGAACGATTCGCCCGGAGCGCACCGTCACCAGCGTGGACACCCCAGCGAAGCACTGGCAGTGTACATTGGAGAACATGGCCGTGTTGATCTGCCCTATATGGCGGAACTTCTCGGCTCTCCCGGCGATTATGAGCGTATTACCACAGAGCTGCAAGGCGTGATTTTCAAAGACCCTTCTGCGGATGCAGATGAGCCGGAAGCAGGCTGGCAGACTGCGGACGAGTATCTTTCCGGCAATGTGCGGAATAAACTGCGCATGGCTCAGCTTGCCGCTGAAAGCCACCCGGAGTTCAAGATCAATGTGGAGGCTTTGACCAAAGCGCAGCCGAAGGACCTTGAAGCATTAGAAATCAACATCCGACTGGGTGCCACATGGCTGAATCCCGCCATTGTGCAGCAGTTTATGATGGAGACTTTTCAGCCGCCCTACCGCATCCGCTATAACAACCTGATCCAAGTCCGCTACTCTCCATTTACGTCCGAATGGCGCATCGGCAACAAATCTGCCGCCGGAATGTATGATATCATGTCCACCGAAACCTACGGCACCCACCGGGCCAACGCCTACAAGATTTTGGAGGACACCTTGAATTTGCGGGACTGCCGCATTTATGATACCATTGAGGAGGATGGTAAAGAGCGGCGTGTCCTGAACCAGAAGGAGACGATGCTTGCCCAGCAGAAGCAGCAGGCCATCAAGGATACCTTTGCAGGCTGGGTTTGGCAAGACCCGCAGCGGCGGAATCTGCTGGTGAAGCAGTATAACGAGTTGTTCAATAGTACCCGGCCCCGCGAGTATGACGGAAGCCATATCCATTTTGTCGGTATGAACCCGGAGATCAATCTGCAGGAACATCAGCGCAATGCAGTTGCTCATGTGCTTTATGGTGGGAACACCCTGCTCGCCCACGAGGTGGGTGCCGGCAAAAGTTTTGAGATGGCAGCTTCGGCAATGGAATCCAAGCGTTTGGGCCTGTGTCAGAAAAGCCTGTTCGTGGTGCCCAACCATCTGACCGAGCAGTGGGCCAGCGAGTTCCTGCGGCTATACCCCAATGCAAAGCTGCTCGTTACCAGCAAGAAAGACTTTGAACCCGCCAATCGAAAGCGTTTTTGCGCCCGCATCGCAACCGGCGACTACGATGCCGTCATTATCGGCCACTCGCAGTTTGAGAAAATCCCTCTTTCTGCGGAACGGCAGGCACGGATTATCGAAGATCAGATCGAGGAAATCGAAAATGCCATTGCAGAGGCCAAGGAACAGTCCGGTGAGCATTTTACCGTGAAACAGATGGAAAAGACACGGAAAACACTGGAGGTGAAACTGAAAAAGCTACAGTCCACCGACCGCAAGGATGATGTGGTTACGTTTGAACAATTGGGCGTAGACAGGTTGTTTGTGGATGAGAGCCAAGCGTTTAAGAACCGTGCGAAATGTTGTGCATAAGCCCTTGTTGACAGCAAGGACGAAAAGCACCATGTGATTGCACTTAGCAATAAGAAAATATCACAGAGAACTTTAATCTCAAAATCAGAGGTGAAATTCCTCTGCCGTACAGAACCAATGTCGAGGAACAAAGTTCCTGAGAATAGGTCAAAATTCAAGACAGTACGAGAGCTAATACTCCACTGTGCGTTGCCACCTGTAAGTGTGCATTGTACAGAGCGTGGTGAAGGCGTAACCTGAAAACCTAAACCTCTGCAAAGAGGCATGGACAATAATGGTGCGGGCTTCCGAAACCTATGGCTATCCGTTAGGAAAGCTATGCAGCATCGTAAGAGTTGACGACATCCGAAAGGGTGACCCTTGGAAAAAGTGTGTGTGGCTGGTTTTTCTGCACACGCCCTGTGGGATGAAATCCCCATCAGGAATCATGCAGCAACTGTGGTTCAAAGCATGGTTAGATTTTCCCGGTGTAAGGTAGCGGCCTAAGGGTTTCAGAACAAGGATAGAGATTAAGGAACGTTTGAGAGCCTGTTGTTGGAGCGTTACAGCGCAGTGAAAGCAACAGGAAGTCAGCCGTATCATAGTAGTCTGGGCTGGGTAATGCCAGTCAAACGGAATTGAAATATTCCATGGCGAAGGATACGAGTCAAATCGATTTGTAAATTTCACAAAACGAAAATCCTATAACTCCCTGAAAGATGGGTGACGAACTGCGAGGTGAAAACCTTGTGCATTTGAACGTCAGATTTTCAACGGAAATGGAACTTAAAAAGATTCAGGACTTTCTCTATGAGAAGTCCGGTCAAGGAGTATCGTTCACCGGTCTGGTGGAAGCGATGGCAAATGAAGTGACCATTGTAACCGCCGTCCACAATATCAAGTCCAACAAAGGCAGCAGAACTGCTGGCGTAGATAAGATAAAAATGGACAAATACCTTCAAATGCCCAAAGATGAGCTTATTTTATTGATTCAATCGAGTTTTCGCAACTACCGCCCCAAACCAGTCCGCCGTGAATATATCGAAAAGAGTAACGGCAAGAAAAGACCGCTGGGTATCCCCACTGTATTGGACAGGATCATACAGGAATGTGTGCGTATCATTATCGAGCCGATCTGTGAAGCGAGATTTTATCCGCAAAGCTACGGCTTTCGCCCCTATCGGGCACAGAAACACGCAATCCGGGGTATCATCAATGTCATAAATGCTGGATGTAAATCGCCCGACCAGCCCGTGTGGGCCATTGAGGGCGACATCAAGGATGCTTCGACAATATCAATCACCGACTGCTGCTCCAAAAGCTCTGGAGAATTGGTATCCATGACAAGCGTGTGCTGAAAATTATCAGTCAGATGCTAAAAGCTGGATATATGGAAAATGACCTGTTTCATGCAACAGAGCTTGGCACGCCGCAGGGCGGAATCCTCTCACCGCTTTTATCCAATGTTTATCTCAACGATTTCGATTGGTATGTTGGTCGTATGTATATGGAGCCGCACAGACAGTGCAAGCACAAATGCAACGATACGAGGCGACTAAAATGGGCTGGTGTAACGCCAAAGTACAATTATCGCTACGCCGATGATTGGGTGATTCTGACGTCAACGGAAGGAAGCGCTCCGCTTGAAACGTGTCTTGACAAAATATTTTCGGAACAGAATGAAACTTGAACTGTCGCAGGAGAAGACCTATGTAACAGACCTGCGGACAAACGGTATACACTTTCTTGGCTTTGTGGTAAAGGCCGAACGAAAACGGAAAACTCCTGACCCGGCAACATGGACGAAACATCTGGTTGGAAAGCCGCTGCCGGATATGGAACGGTTAGGAAAGAAGATCAAGAAACTGCTCGAAGAAGTGCACCGCATTGAACTTTGTCAAAAAGTCAATGTGCAGGCTGCGCAAATTCAGTACGTCAACTCTGTCATTATGGGTATGGCACAGTACTTGCAGACATCCATCTGCTCTCATGCCTACCATGCGATAGACCGCAGAGTAAACAATGCAGCACTGGCCGTATGGAAAAGGTTGTACCCCAAACGGTACAACTCCATGCAGGTGCCGCTGAAGGCGCTTTGCAATCTTCCTGACCGACACAAAGGCTACGACAGCAAGACATTTGCTGTATGGGTCGAAGGAAAATGGTTTGGCATAACCTTTGCGTTTATTACGCATAGCCACTATGAACCCAAGCCATTTGACCAGAAAATGACGCCGTATACAGCGGAAGGGCGCAGACGGTATGTGAGCTATCATGCTAAGCACAAGCCACTGCCATGTGACCGTCCATCTGTTAATTCCCCGAACGATATTGCAATGTCAGCATACGCAAAGGGAAAGATGAATTTCGAGTATTATATGAACCGGAGTATGCTTACAGCAGGGACAAAGGAAAATGTAAATGCTGTGGAAATGCCTTCTCACCTATGCTTCAAAAGCATTGTCACCATGTTAAAAACAAGCTTCCACTTGATAGAATCAATAAAGTGCCAAATCTGGCGGCTGTGTGAACCATGCCACCGCATGGTTCACAACAGTCAATACCGCCTGAGCTTGATGCAAAGACGGTAGGCAAAATCATGAAATACCGCGAAAAACTCAAGATGTGAAATTTACAACCACTCTGTGTCCGTGAGAACACAGCAGTGTTGAAATCTGAAGGAAGAAAGTAAATCGATTTGATGGTACGCCGGGTGCGCTGAAAGGTGCACGCCCGGCGTGAGGTGGGGGAAAATCCAGAGATTATATCAAAGGATTACCTATCACAACAAAGCGCACTACCTCGCAGACCGTTGTGCGGCTCCGAGGATGGCGCACATTATATCTTTACACCAAGATGCGCAATGTTGCTGGCCTTTCTACCTCCGAAGCACAGAAGTCCAGCGATATGTTCGGCAAGTGTCGTTATCTGGATGAAGTGACTGGCGGGCGCGGCGTGATTTTCGCAACGGGAACGCCCATCAGCAACTCCATGACGGAAATGTACACCCTGATGCGCTATTTGCAGTACAGCACTCTCCAGCAGAAACAACTGACCCACTTTGATGCATGGGCTTCTACGTTTGGCGAGACCACCACGGCCATTGAGCTTGCGCCGGAAGGAACCGGCTACCGTGCGCGCACACGTTTTGCCAAGTTCTTTAACCTGCCGGAGCTGATGAATATGTTCAAGGAGGCAGCGGACATCAAGACTTCCGACCAGTTGCATCTGCCTGTTCCGGAAGCCAAGTTTGAAACTGTCGTGGTCAAACCATCGGAGATCCAGCAGGACATGGTGAAATCCCTGAGCGAACGTGCTGCTGAGGTGCATAGCGGTGCGGTTGACCCCTCGGTGGACAATATGCTGAAGATCACCTCGGACGGACGTAAAATCGGCCTTGACCAGCGGCTGATGAATCCGCTCACCCCGGATGACCCGGACAGCAAGCTGAATGCCTGCGTCGACAATGTTCTGCGTATCTGGAACGAAACCAAAGAGGATAATCTGACGCAGCTGATTTTCTGCGATATGTCCACGCCCAAGGGAGACGGCTCGTTCAATGTCTACGATGATATTCGCACAAAGCTGCTTGCCGCCGGGGTGCCGGAATCGGAGGTCGAGTTCATCCACAACGCTGATACTGAAGGTAAGAAAGCGGATTTGTTCTCCAAAGTCCGCAGCGGCAAGGTGCGTGTCCTGCTGGGCAGCACTGCAAAGATGGGCGCAGGCACCAATGTCCAGACCCTGCTGGTGGCTGTGCATCATCTGGATGTAGGCTGGCGACCGTCCGATATGACCCAACGCAACGGCCGAATAATCCGTCAGGGCAACAAAAACAAACAAGTTTACGTCTATAATTACGTCACGGAGGGGACATTCGACGCCTACCTCTGGCAAACGCTGGAAAACAAGCAGAAGTTTATTTCGCAGATCATGACGAGCAAATCTCCGATGCGCTCCTGTGATGATGTGGATGAGCAGGCTCTTTCGTATGCCGAGGTCAAGGCCTTATGCGCAGGCGACCCGCGCATCCGGGAAAAGATGGATCTGGATGTGCAGGTAGCAAAGCTCAAGGTGCTGCGCTCGGATTACCAGAACCAGAAATATCGTCTGGAAGATAAGCTGCTCAAGCATTACCCGGAGGAAATTCAGAAAGCGAAGAACCGTATTGCGGCTCTGAAAAACGATGCCCAAATCGCAGACGCACACCCGCAGGATAAGGAGAACTTCTGCGGCATGACGATCAAGGGCATGGTGTTCGATGAGAAAAAGCAGCTGGTGAGCGGCTGATGCTCGCCTGCAAGGAGATGCCGAATGCGGATATGATGCTGCTGGGCACCTATCGCGGCTTTGAGCTGAACATTCGCTTTGACAGTTTCAAGAATGAGCATCAAATCGTTCTCCGCGGCGAGCTGAGTTATCCGGTACCGCTGGGCGATGACCCTCGCGGCAACATCGTCCGTCTGGACAATGCCATCGGCAATTTTGCCGACCGCATTGCCGATGCTGATGCCGCACTGGATTCTCTGGAACAGCAGAAGCAGGCCGCAGAGGTTGAAATCGCCAAGCCGTTTGCGCAGGCGGAAGAACTGCAAACCAAGTCTGCCCGCCTTGCAGAATTGGATGCGCTGTTGAACATGGAGCATCAGTCCAGCCGGACAGAACCCGAAGCGGAAGAAAAGCCGGATGCCCGCCCCTCTGTGCTGGCTGCGTTGGAAGAAAAGGCTGATAAAGTGGAGCCTGTCCGACCATTCAAATCTTACTTGGATAAGGATGGTGATGCCCGGTGACGGAGCGCCGTGACCAGCAGATCCATTTTCGTGTCAGCAAAGTCGAACTGGAACGCATTCGTCAGAAGATGGAAAGTTGCGGTATTTTGAGCATTGGCTCTTATCTGCGAAAAATGGCTCTGGATGGTTACTGCCTGAATCTTGATTTACCACAGCTGCGTCGGATGGCGTACCTTCTTCAGAATTGCAGCAACAACCTGAATCAGGTGGCGAAACGGGCCAATGAAAGCGGGCAGCTCTATGCCGCCGATTTAGAGGACTTGCGTAGTCGGTTGGATGAGCTGATAGCTATTGGCAAGCAACTTCTCGACAAACTCACCGAACTCTAAAAAATTTCCCGCAGTAGGAGGCTGCGGGCTTACATAACGGTTGACATCCTTGCAAGGCAGGGACCGATACCTTTATAATAGGGGCGAAAGGAAAGGTTGGTGTTTGATATGAGGATTCTGTTCAAGATGGTGCTTGCCCCGATCTCTCTGTTTGTAGCTTTTCTGGCTCTGATGGCAAAGTGGCTGCTTACCTTGTCCAGCTATATTGTTGCGCCATTGATGCTGTATATTTTCGGCTGCGGCATCTACACCGTCTACCGCCAGACTTGGGATCAGTTTTTGATTCTGCTGGTTGCTGAATTTTTGTGCTTTGTCCTTTTTGTCGGCGCAACTGCAATGGTGGAGGGCGTTGAACGATTCAGCGGTTGGTTCCGGGACGTGATTTGATTTTGAATCTTTTGCCGCCTTCGGGCGGCTTTTCATTTGGGGGTGATCTGCTCTGGCTGCTACTCGTCTGATTGCACTGCATCAGCACAAAGGGAAATCTATCGCCGCCTGCCTAAAAGACCGCACTGACTATGCACAGAACCCCGACAAGACTGAAAAGGGCGAGCTTGTCAGTAGTTATCAATGCAGCCCGCTTACCGTGGATGAGGAGTTCATGCTCACAAAGAAGCTATACGAGCAGGCCACCGGGCGCAGCCAAAAAGCAATGTCATCGCCTATCAGATACGGCAATCCTTCCGGCCCGGTGAAATCACGGCAGAGGAAGCCAACCGCATCGGCTACGAACTGGCCTCCCGATTTCTGAAAGGCAAACACGCCTTTATTGTTGCCACTCATACTGACCGGGAACACATCCACAACCATATCATCTACAATTCCACTGCACTGGACGGCACCCGGAAATTTCGGGATTTTTCTTTTCCGGTCTGGCAGTACAGCGGTTGAGCGACCTGATTTGTCTGGAGCATCAGCTCTCCGTAATCGAAAAGAAGCCTTACCGGGAACGGCAGAAGCGCATTACTTACCCGCCGAGGGAAAGCAACCGCGACCGGCTGTGCAGCGTCATCGACGAAATTTTGCAGCAGAAACCCACCGACTACGAAGATTTTCTGCAAAAGCTGGAACAGCAGGGCTATGAGATTAAGCGCGGCAAGTACACCTCGGTCAAAGGTGCACGGCAGAAACGCTTTATCCGATTCAAAACTCTGGGTGTCGGGTACAGCGAGGACGAAATCAAAGCTGTGCTGGCTGGCAAAGTGGAGCACCACCCCGCCAGAAACAGCCACCCAAAGAACAGCCCTTTCAACTGCTGGTGGATATTCAGGCGAAACTTGCTGAAGGCAAAGGCGGCGGCTATGAACGTTGGGCGAAAAAGTATAACCTGAAAGAAATGTCAAGACGCTGATTTTTCTGCAAGAGCAGAAAATCAGCAGTGCGGATGAGCTGAAAGAACGTGCTGATGCTGCACTTTCGCACTATCACGAACTGGGCGATTCCATCAAAGCCGCAGAGCAACGCATGACCGAGATTGCAGTCCTCCGTGCGCACATCGTCAACTACGCCAAGACCCGACCAGTGTACGATGTCTACCGCAAATCCGAGTATAGTTCCAAATTTCTGGAAGCACACCGGGAGGAAATCACGCTGCACCGAGCCGCCAAAGACGCTTTTGATGAAACAGGATTGAAAAAGCTGCCGAAGGTAAAAGAACTGAATGCAGAGTATTCTGCTTTGCTCACCAAGAAAAAAGCACTCTACCCGGAGTACCGAAAGGCACGGGATGAGATGCAGGAAATCGTAAAAGCGCAGAAGAATGTTGAGCTGTTCTTCGCGGAGGAAAAGGACAGCAAGGAAAAAGAACAAACCCGATAAGCCAAGACCGCCGAGAGCCTGACCTTTTATGGTCGGTTCTCGGCGGTCTTTTAGTTTATGTAGCAGCGATCTTGCGTCACGAGCCAGTCCTCGCACAAACGCTGGGCTTCGTCCATGGTTTTGCAAGTGCAGTTGAACAGTCTGCCGTGCAGCGAACAGTAAGTGTACCGAACTTTCGGTACGCCGTTTTCGTCCTGAAACTTCGCGTAGCGTTCCTCACCGGGCATCAGATAAAGCTGTTCCATCTCTGCATCCGTCCTCTCTTTTTCGTGTGTCAGGCACACAACGCATTCATTTTACCACGGATGCCATGACTGCGCCATTGACGCTTACACCAAAAAGCATTCGGAATTTTCAGGGAGAGTGTGCATTGACACGCAATAGAAGCGTTCCGCAGGAATGCTCAGCCTGCATCCACCGGATGCAGAACATAAGGGGTTTGGGCACAGCCCAACAAGCATTTTGAATTTGATTTTTAGAAATCGGATTCAAAAATCGTGCCGTGGTACCACGGCGCACTGCTTGCAGAAGCTTTGAAGAAAAAGAGTATCAGACGGGAGTATAGATATAAATGTTGCGTCCCATCTCTCCCGTTTCAACATCGAAGCTTCCCGATGCCACTAGTTTTCCGTTATGAGTTATCTCAACATAAATATCCCAAAGGCCAGCAGCCTCCCAATATGCTTTCGGCGATTGACGAATCTCTACATTAAGGTCATCCGGAACTCCCAAATCTTTTGCAATGATTCGCAGTTGCTGATCTGTAAAGCTATCTCCCTGAAATATTTTATCTGTGGGGTCGTCCCATTCGCAGATGTAGGCGCATCCGGCATCAATTATTCCATCTGCATCGTTCCATGTTCCATCTTGAAACTTTTCATAGAACATTGCATAGTGCTCAATACCATCCTGATTGCTCGGCTCACCAGAATGCCAGTTTGTATAAGATGTGCTGGTTCCATTGACCCATTTCCAGTTTCCTTCAGAGCTTTCATCGCTGAATCCAAAGTAGGCATTCTCATACCCTTTCGCTTTCATTGCGCTGTAGAGAAGGAAATTTTCCGTTGACGATTCAATGACCGCTAGATGACCTCCTTTCCACTCGCAGCGTTTCTCTGCCTGCTGCCATGTGATTGGGCCAGACTCCCATTCCGATTCGGGCAATGTATAGAACTCATAAAGGTGTCCTGTGTAACCTTCGACCTGTGTTTCCTCGGCTGCATCGGATGCTTCCCATTCACAAATGTAGCCGCTCTGTTCATATGTATTGCTGTTTGCCAAGTCGTTCCACTTTACCGGCCACACAGCCACACAACTCTCGTCTGCCACAACATTGCTGGAGTTGTTCGGCTCTCCATCGCCCCAGTTCTGATATTCCCATGGTTCACCTGTCACCCAGCACCACTGACCGGCAGAATTTTTATAGCCGCCGATCCAAAGCTTACTGTTCTGAGTATTCAGACTTTCAATCAGTTTCTGTTCCTCTGGCGAGGTAATGGTCACAAGATGGCCGCCTTTTGCTTCGCAGGCAGCTTTTGCCTGTTCCCACGTGAGGGTATCATAAAAATACCATAAGAGTGTTGCTTCGGCTCCTGTGAAATATCGACCTCTAACACATTGGCATTTTCGAATCCCGGATAAAAGGATACCCCTTTAACCCATTGTTTTCTACAACTCTCAGGTACTCTACTTCTTCCTGATTTCTTCCATTTGGGTCGGTTAATCTAAATTCGTAAATTCCCGGTGTTAGATCGATTTGAAATGCCTCTGCTTCTCGAATAGTGTAATCATACGCTACAATTTTCTGCACATTTTCATCGTACTCCCGTGGTAATATATCCGTATCCAACTGAGCAATATGCAAATCATAATTATCACATAATGTTCCATCCCATGCATAGACATAAAGTTTAGCCTGACCATCAATCGATACCACACTATTCTCGTTTTCGTCAAGAAATAAAGAATTTGGAATACCTGCTTTGATGCCCATAGCCCAATCCACCGTTGCAACCTGCCTTGCTGTCAGCATTCCTGTCTGGCACATAGAGTAAGCAGTATAGACAAGCACATTACGGAATTCACTGAAGCTGATATCAGACTTTGAAATCCCATATAGTGATTTGTAAAAAAGCTGTGCCAAATCATAGGTAGAAAGAGGTTCATACTTTGTTTCGTCCACAGACGGCTGCGTCATAAGGTACGCTGCGTGAGAAATTACTGTGCAATTAGAATGCACTCCCCATGATCAGAAAACTGTGCTTCGGGATCATAATTTTGTGACTTGCGCCAGTTTTCATCCTTGTATTTCGTCGGATAAGGTAGTCCATCCCCCTGAAGTACGCTGGATGGGTCAGCCAGATTCCGCTCAAGCTCACCCACAGTCCCAAAAATCCATGAAATATCTCCGTCAAGCCACTTCAAACTGGTTTCAAGTGGGATATCCCAATGCCTGAGAATATCCGGATATAATCTTTTAGGAGAGTCATTATACCAATCTTCAATTATTTCTCCCATAATATCCGAAATCGCCTCCATCAAGGCACCAGATTCTCCTTCATATGTCATCCGGCTGATGGATTGCTCAACTGCATGTGTGACTTCGTGTCCTAAAGTATCTATTGTCGGCGAGCAGGTTGCTCCAACAGAAATTCGCGTGAAAATCTTGCTTCTCCCATAACCTGCTGAGGCATTATTCGAATCCTTACCTCCTCTATGATCATTTGCAACGATTGCCACTGCCTTATTGTCATCGCCAAAGGCATCATATCCAAGCACGTCACGATAAAAATTGCTGACGGCCAGCAATTTTGCAAGTGCTACGATGGGTGTTCCCATGCCATCCGTCAAAGAGGCAATATCAATCGGCAAAAGTTCCGTTGCAGGCATACCACCCAATGCCTCTGTAGAGATTGAAATTCCGCCTTTCCCGATTTTTTTATAACGCTCACCGTTCTGGGCAGTCAATACGACTTGCCTCCAGCTTCCGCTCGTTGTATATTTTTGATTATTCAGTGAAACCCATTCGTCATCATCATCCCCATCATATATTGCTGTCGTTCCATCATCAAAATTATTCTAAAATCCACCTCAATATCCCGATTCTCAGCATTATACAAGTACACATTTGTAAAGCGATTGCTGCTGGATTCATTATCTGTCAATTCATTCGAAAAGGTCTTTAGAGCCCTTCCATCTACAGCTGATAAAAACACTGACTCCCACGAATTGTTTTGATGAACCGATATTTTCCATGCCAATTCAGGATTTGTTTTGTCCAGTGAAAATATCACCAAATTGTTTACATAGATATCCGCTTCTCCCGGATATAACCCTGCAACTATTTTTTCAGCGTCATTTTGGGTAATTTTAGCTTCAACGGAAAGATTTTCAATCGGATAAAATCCGGAAGTCAAAAGTGCAGCTTCACTGTCTGCGTCAGCCGATACGGTAACTTTTCTGCCATACACCGGTATTCCCCGGTACACCTGCGGAAAGCTGTAATATGTATCTCCCAATACTGTGCTGCAATCCGCAGTCCCAAGCTCATCCTCTACTGAAACAATTCCAAGAGTATCCGCCACATCATTGATTGCGTCTCTTGCAGTGGAAGGATCTGTGATCTTTCGCTCCGTAAAATGGGACGGCAGAACAATTCCTGTTCCATTCACCGCAGAGACTTCTTGAACAGTTTCAGTAGGCTTAGACGACAAATTGCTGAAAATCAAAAAAGCCAAAATCGTTCCCAGAAACAGTACAAGAATGCCAAGCAGGGCAAAGAGCCATACCAAGTTGTTCTTACGGCGTTTTCTGTGCATATGGTCCGCAGTAGATTTTTTCATAATGATATTCCTTTGCTTGAGTTACCGAAATTTGCGATGCAATAAAAAAACTGGAAGAATGCCATAAGTTAAAGCTCTGCGATACTTCGCAGAAGCCTAGAATTTACAGATAGAATGCAGCGAACAGATCGCCGATTCCATAGAAGAAGTCACCGAGACTGGTAAAGCCCCAGTTGCTGCCACCAGACATTGTGTGGGTATAACCATCGGAGTAAGTATATACACCGTTTTTCTTGGAAACGACAGCACCATGGGACTGCTCAAGCGTTTTGGATTCGCTTTCCCATTTATCGTAGTAGGTGCCACGGAACATACGTCCGAAAGCATAGCAGACCTGAGAAATGATACCGCCGCCCTCAACACAAGACATTTCACTTTCGTTCAGTGCCATATAATTAGCGGGCATCTGAAGTTTGCTGTTTGCCATAAAGCAACACTCCTTTTATTTTGTGCCTTCTTCCAGTTTTTATTGCACCTTTCTTTCTATAATTTTCCGATCTCAGCCTTTATATCTTGCCAATAGAACCGACGTATTATCGTGCCCTCCGGGAACAGCAAGTGCCGTTTTGACCATCTGTTCCGCCGCCTGTTTCAGATTTCCCGTCACGGCCAAAATTCTGCACATAGTGCTGTCCGGCAGATAGCGGTACAGCCCGTCCGTGCATTGAATGAGCACATCTCCCTTCCGAAGCTGGAACGGCATCCGGTTTCCGCTGATCAATGTCAGCTCCGAAATCCCAAGATAGCTTGTCAGAGCAGCACGCTGCGGATGATGCAGTGCCTCATCCTGTGTTATGCTGCCCTCCAGTGCCATTTGGTCAAGCTGGGCACCAAAATTGTGATCGATGTTCAACTGCTCTAGCGTACCATCTCTATACAGGTAAATATGGCTGTCTCCTATACTGCACCAGAACAGCTTCCCGTTACGGAGAAACACTGTCGTCAGAGTCGTCCCCGCTTCGATTTTCTGGTTGGCCGGGTCCCGGAGATTCTTGACTTCCTCGTTCAGTCGTAGTGCTGCGCGTCCCATCTCCGTAGGAATATCTTCCGCCTGAGCGTGTTCCAGCAGGTATCTCGTTACCCCATGCGCCGCCAAAGCACTGGCACGTTCGCCCCCGGTAAGCCCGCCCATACCGTCACACACAGCGCAGACTGTGCAGAAATCCCCAAAATCAAAGCATATCGAATCCTGCTGGCTTTTCCGGGTTCCAATCGACGTATAGCTGGCGATCTCCGCCTGACTCGTCTCATAGGCGTCGGCACACATCGTTTTTTCTCCTTCGTCTTTTACGGGTATCAGAAGAGTCTGTGTGATATCATCCATCGCTTCGGGAATGGTATTGGCTTCCTCGCCTGCCTTTTTTCGCTTGAACAGGGACATCACGTTTCAATCACCACCTTGAATGTGTACTCGGGCGACACGACACAAAAAATATCGCCATCTTTCAGTGTATACGATTTTTCTTTTTCCATTGGCTTTCCGTCCGCCAGATAGGTGCCATATTTGGACAGGTCCCTGACGATAAATTCCCGCTTGGGCTCGTTGTAAAACACCTCGCAGTGATTCCGGCTGATCTGGTTATCCGCTGGCATCATCACGTCGCTCGTCGCCAGACGCCCGACCTTCACCGTGCGATTCGGCTCGATTATCCACCGCCGTCTGGAAATGTGACCACCCGATTTCCGCATCGTCAGCTCCAGATATGCCAGCCTGCGTTTTTTCGGATGGAAGAATGCGGCCAGGCCCTTCGGCTCTGGCATATTCTGCTCCTCAACCTGACACATCTTCTCCGAGTCGTCGGAAGTCTCGACATGAATTTCAGCCTGCTTCGATGCCTTTGATTTCGGCATCAGTGCCCCCAGATCGATGTCGTAGTCCTCCGGCCGGACGACCTGTTCCAGTGCATCCAGAAAATCAAGCATCCTGCGATAACGGTCGTGGTAGTCGAACGCCAACGCCTTGTCAATCACGTCCGACAGCTGCCGGGAGACAGCGGGACACAGCTCGTGCAACGGGGGATAGGAGGCTCCTTTCGCACGGCTCAGTGCGTCCAGCATCTTGCGCCCTGACACGATAAAGTAGAAAGTTGCGGCCAGTGCGTAAATGTCCGTCCACGGTCCCTGACACGGTTTCTGCGTATACTGCTCGTAAGGGGCGTAGTTCGGCTTCAGGTAAATTTTTCTTTCTTTACTATCGCTCCCCTGACGGAACGAGCGTGCCGCGCCGAAATCGATGAGCTTTATTTCACCGTCCTGTGTGATAAGGATATTTTCCGGGCTGATATCCCCGTGGATCATGCCGAAACGATGGACTTCTGCCAGTGAACTTCCGAGCAGGAACAGCATCTGGAGTGCCATCTTGAGCGTCTGCTTCGGATTATGATTTTTTCGGAACACCCGCAGATTGCAACCCTCAATCAGCTCCATTGCAAAATATGCCGTCCCGTTTTCTTCAAAAAAATCCCGAATGTCAACGACAGAGATATTTTCTCGAAGCTCCTGAAGGGCGCATGCTTCTTCAATGAACTGCTGCTTTCCCTCTTCATACTCAGGCCGGTTTTCTTCATCTGCCAGGATGAGGGCACCATCTGGTGTCCTCCCCTGAAGCAGACCGGACGGGAAGTACTCTTTGATGCAGCAGCGTAGGCCGCTCTGCATATTCTCAGCAAGATACGTAATTCCGAAACCGCCCTGTCCCAAGCTCTTGCCCAACAGGTATTTTTCTTTCAGAATGGTGAACGGTGCCAGATAGTCTTTCACTGCAGAAGATTCTTCTGCATGATACCCGCAGTTCCGACACTCCCCATGCTCCATCGCTTCCTGAAAGCAAACGGGACAAAGTTTTTCTTCCAGACCCGCCATCTTTTATCTCACCCCGTCCTAATACTTTCCCGGCTCAGATTTTGAACTGGAAGATTTCGTTTCCGAGCGTGATATACATACCATTCGCCAGCGTCACTGTATTGCTGCCCAGAATTTTCTCGTCGCCCACGAACGTGCCATTTTTGGAGCCAAGGTCCTGAATGGTGCAGACACCATTACGGCAGCTAATCTTCGCATGGGCACGGCTGATGATCGGGTTGGAGACGATGATGTTTGCCTGAGAACCCTTGCCGATCACAACCTCTGTGTTATTGTAGATTGCAAAACTCCGGTTCGTGTTCATCTGGATCAAAGAGGCCACGACTGTCATCGAGTTGTCCGTTGCCGGCACGGTTGTGGCATTGCCGTCATCGACCAGATTCGTCTCGGCATCCCGACTCGGATCGTTGCTGTTCCAGTCGTCCACGAACGCTTCCTCGTCTTCATGCACCGCATAGCTAACGATCACGGAAGCCACGGACATGATTGCGGTCAGTACGAGGAGCACAATCAGAATCATAGTCAGTGCAGGGGCAACACGGCTGGTTATCGAAGTGTCCGTCGGATCGATGGAAAATTTACCCGCAAACACAAAGAAGTACACTGCCAGCAACTCGATGATGCCAATCAGGTTCGCCGCCAGTGCGCACCAGCTTATCGTGAACACACTGGCAATAGCCGCTACGACGACCAGCACGAAGAACAGTACCAACAGTGCCACGCAAATTTTAGAGATATCATCCGGGGCATCACTCATGGTTTCAAGATTTACCAGCCTTGCCTTCTGCAAATCGGGACTGACAAGATAGGAAAATACACTCGTACTGCCTTTTCAACGAATTCATCGATCTTATCGGAGGTAGTGCCCGCACCGAACTGAAAATTCAGCTTTGCTTCTTCTTTCATCTGTTTAAGCTCAGAAGTCATGGTTGCAGGGATATCCTTAAAGGTCCCCTTTTCCGTTTTCATCTGGTATCTCAGCTGATATCCCGGCACAAAAAGTGCCACAAGCAAAATCACCGTTGCAATCCACGAAAGAACCGCTCCAATTTTTTTGCCCTTGGGGGCATCCGCAAAGAATGTTGCAAATTTTCTGTTGTCCTCCATAATAATGTCTCCTTTGTTTTACAATATTTTATCCGCCGGAGTAGAGTGTTCCAGCAAGATATCCTTTATTACCTTTTTCCCCGCAGTCTGCGTAGCCTTTTTCCATAATGGGAAAAGACCTTTTTTTTCTCTGACCGCGCTGATAAGGATGCCTGTGATATTGTCCGTCTCTTTTCGTTTCATGCAGAGCTGTGCTGTTTCTTCCAGAGCCTCATGTAACTTTTTCTCCTTGGAAGAATACCTGCAGCTCTTTTTTATTTCAGCCTCTGTCACCTTGCGGCGAAACCCGTCGCAGCAGATCAGAAACGTCCGGTGCGGCAGAACCTCACCGGAAAGATAATCCGGTTTCACGTCTTTGCCCGCTCCCACGCACTGAAGCAGGAGGCTTTGTCTCGAATCTTTCCGGGCCTGTTCCGGTGTCAGTTTTCCTTCGGTAAGTTCACGCTGGACGATGGTATGATCTGTCGTAAGTTGCGTGAGGGTATCCGAAATGATATATGTCCGGCAATCTCCGACATGGCAGATGTAATACCGACCTTTCATAAAAAGAACAGCTTCCACTGTCGTTCCGCTGCGGAATCCGGCCTTTTCGGAGTAGTCTTTCAACCGGATATGAAGCGATTGGATAAGATTGTCCCAGTCATCGAACAGCTCCGTCTCCGGTTCTTCCTGTTCATATAGTTCCTCGACACGCTCATCGAACCAGTCCCGGAAGGCTGTCACGACCGCTGCGCTGCTCCGCTCGCCCATTTTCAGTCCACCTACGCCGTCGCAGATCACTGCGAGGACAGCTTCATCGTCCTGAGTCTGACCTCGTTGCACCAGAAGGAGAGAATCCTGATTCGTTTCCTTCTGTATTCCGATATCGGAATAATATGCGGCACAATATTTCATGTTCCTTTTCCTGCTTTCTCAGCGGTATTCGTGTTCGATTTCAAGAAGCACCATTTTCTTCTTTTTGTGCAGCAGAACGCTCCCGACCACGGCCAATAAAACAGCAACCAGCACCAGACAGATACCACACACCACCATGATTTGTCCAACCGTCATTTTCTCCACCTCTTTTACTGCCAGTTGTTCCGTGCCATGCGGTCCAGCTCATCCATCTGCGGGTCATACACGCCGGATGCCTGCTCTGCACGATAGAGTTCAGCAGCCGTTTCGTAATATCCCAGCGTTTTCGTGTAGGATGCTCCGTTCTGCAAATCAAGTTCGCCCTGAACAAAGGCGAGCCATTTATACACCCGGTAGTCCTTGGGGTAATCGTTTTTCAGTGCCTGAAGCATCTCCATCGCTTTGGAGAAATCATGTAGCTGATATTGCAACATTGCGATATTCAGCCGGACTTCCAGCGTGGTGTTTCCGTTTTTCTCCAGCTGCTGATAGGTTCGCAAGGCATCTTTTGATAGCCGGGATTCCCGGTCGCTTCCGCCTGACGAATATATGCGGACGCCAGCTGTCCGGCCAGCGCGTTGTAATATCCATCGGGGAGCTGTTCAATGCCCTGATTTAGGAGATTGATTTCCTCCGAAAGCATGGAGTCTCCGATATCCTCACAGATCGATACTGCCAGACGGTACGCGCGTGCAAGCTGGTCGTTGCCGTCCGCCGAGCCGATTGCCTTACGGGCGGCATCCAGCGCATCCGGCAGGTCTCCCTGTTTTCTCAGAAGCTCGCTTTGAACGACCTGATAGGCACCGCTTTGTTCGGCGTCAGGGACAGCTTTCGCCATCTCTGCAAGGACCTCATCCGCGCCAGAATAATCGCCCAGCTGAATCAGGGCGGTCGCCTCACCCTGATAATAGCTCAGGATATCAGGAGAGTATCCTATCGCTTTCTGGTACATCGTCGCAGCCGATTCATAGCTTTCCAGCTCGTAGTAGGCCTCCGCTGCCACGTTGTACAGGTTTGCCACGCTCTGTCTGCTGTAATATTTCAGCTCACGCGACTGCGTCGTTTCCACTGCATCGATGCACTCCTGATACTTTCCCTGCCGATAGAGAAGGACTGCCTGTTCCACATATGCTTCCAACTGGTCATCGTAAATCGCGATAGCCTGCTGCAGGTCCTGCTCCGCCTCATCAAAGCGCATTTCATCGGCGGCCGTCCGGCCTTTCCGCACGAGGGCGTCATAAGCGGCGTACCGTTCCACGCCGATTCGCTGTACGCCAAACAGGATAGCCAAAGTTCCTGATACCGCAAGGACAAGAGAGACCGCCGCCACAACTCGTTGAGAATGAACCACCTTTTTATAGCGTCCGTCAATTGCATGGATATCCTGCAGCGCCCGGAGCATTTCCTGTGCGTCGCAGAAGCGTTCTTCCTGCCTTTTCTTCATCGCTCTGGCGATGATGAGCAAAAAGCTACGGCTGAATTTGAGTTTATAGCTCGTGATGGGCCGAACATCCTTCAGCGAATGGCCGGGCTGCTGCCCGGTGATTGCATAGTATAGAGTCGCACCGATGCCATAAACGTCCGTCCTCTTGCTGATAGTGCCATAACCACCCGCATTGGTTGCTTGCGCCGCCGTGACAGAATTGCTCACACCTCTGCCGGACGGGCCCTTGTTGGATCTGACATTCTGATAGGCGAACGCATCTTTGTATCCTCGCAGCGGCATGGTTTCTTCAAGCGGAACCGTCTCGATCGTATCGGGCGATGCTCCCGGACGGGTATACTGTTCCGGTGCCGCATAGCCCGGCGTTGCGCCAATTGCCAGTACTCCTTTTGAAAAAACAAGTGATGTGTTGAAATCGATGACGCAGATATCTTCGTTGGGCGTTATCATAATATTGCTGGGCTTGATATCACAATGCAGAATCGGAGGTACCTGCGAGTGCAGATAGGCGATTACCTCACAGAGCTGGCAGGCCCACCGGTATGCAAGCTTCTGACTGACCGGGCCGTGCGTTTTGACGTAGTTTTGCATGTTCTCGCCCGGTATCATGTCCATGATAGTATAGACATAGCCGCTCGGGCTTTCAATCACGTCATAGATTCTCGGAAGATACTTGTGCTTCAACGTTTTGAGGATATTGGCCTCCGCGCGCTCGTCCATCCGTCCCTTGAACTTCTGTTTTACACGCTTGATGACGACATCAACATCCAGACTGTCTTTGTGCGCGCGGTACAGTGTGCCCATCCCGCCCTCGCCAAGAGGTCGGATCGAACTGTAGCCGCTTCCAAGATCCGCCGCCCATTGACTGGTTTCGTTATAATTCATGCACATTCCTCCACACGACTTTTAAGACGGAAATTCGTCTTTCAGACTATCAAACTCCGATTGAATCTGCGACCAGTCAAAATCATCGCTTTCGCCGCTGTCCTGCGACGGGTCATAGGTAGGCGCCGTCACTGTCCCGGACGATTCGGTTCCCTGTCCGCTTCCCGCGCTGCCGAGGCCCTTTCGGAGAGCCTCCTGAGCCATCGAATTTGCGATGCCGGCCGCTTCGCCGGTGAGTCCGCTTTTCCACGACCTTGCTTGCTGCGCTGTCCGCTGCTTTCTCGGCCACCTTTTGGGTGACCGTCTTAGCGTTGTCTTTCGCATCAACCTTGACACTTACAGATGCCGATTGCCCCGATTCATCCTTCAGGAAATCATTAATCTGTACCGTCAGCGTGCAGGTTCCATCCGAGTTCGTTTTGATCTTGGTATCGATGGTGTTGAAATCGACGCCATTTGTTTCCGCATTCTGGAGCAGTTTCTCAATGCCGATTTCATCGTCTAGTGCCGCATAGTGTGCTCCCAGCAGGGCATATGGGTCGGCATTCTGCGGGTCTGCCGCAATCCACGCCTCGCCCACGTCTTTTGCAAAGACCGAATTCAAGTCATTCCAAAAGTGTTCCGAAAGCATCTGGAAGGGAACGTTTCCACCACCGCTTTCAAAGACCAGCTTTGCATCATCCAGAAATCCTGGAAGAAAGTCCGCCTCGTCATCAAACACTTCCTGCGCCTGTTCAAAGACCTTGTTTGCCTCATCGGCTTTTCCCTGTGCTGCATAAGCGGCATACAGGCCCGCATAGGCTTCCTTGTTCGTCGGGTCGTGCTGGATGATATCGATATACTGCAAGATTGCGTTATCATAATCCAGCGAGGTCAAGTAGTTCGTTCCAAGATTCAAGACCTTGGCTAGCGAAAAGACCTCTGCCGTCTCCGAATCTGAATCGGTGGATAATGTTGCCATCGAGCTTCTCGGACTGCATCCTGCCAGTACTATTGCAGCCACTGCCACCAGTGCTGCAACGATGATTTTTTTACTCTTCATTGTCTGCTCCTAAAGCCGGACTCCTATCATCTTCGTCCGCCGCTTCTATCAGCTGAAACTTATTTGCACCATCTGCCAGTGCGACAATACTTTTCCCGGACACATAAGTCGGCACATTATAAGGAATACGCACCCCATTGACGAATACCCCGTTCCGGGAATGGTCGGTAACATTAAACCCAAGATCCTTTCCATTATATTGAACCGTACAGTGAATCCGGCTGATTTTTCGCCTCTTACGATAAGCGACACCTCCGCTGGGTTCCGACCCAGTTCCACCGATCGTCCGGGTATCAGCTCAAAGCTTCTGCCCGCCAAACTTCCGGTCAACCCAGACAGTCTCCCCCGCATACAGGGCGGGGGAGGTTTCGTGTTGGGGTTGTCGTGCACTTCCGTGCGCTTTTGCCTGCTCCGCTCATATGCCTCAGCTAGTCGGTTCGTATCCTGAATTGCTCGATACATTGCGACGAGATATCCAAGAACCGGAACCAGGATCATCCATACAAAGAAGGTTTCGCTGTCCTGCCGGACCTCCACATCGTATTCCGCCGCATTGTCACAAATGCGATCCACGATCTCCGCAAGCCACACATATTTGTACACGCCGAATGTCAGGACACTGAACAGCATCATTTTTTCGACGCCCACCGTATGTTTTCCATCCTTTTCGCACAGAATGTTGACATCCTTCGCCAACAAGTCCATGAAATAAAATGGTAGACCGAAAACGTCACGAAAGACAGCAGCACATACAACAGTAAGCTCCGATCCTGCTTCACCTCATCTGTTCCGCGATCCTGATTCGTTCTTTTTCTGCGTCTCTCAGGCATACTGCATCACTCAGCTCAGCCGGATGATATTGTTGTTATCGCCCAATGCAAGCTCCGTTCCCCGGGTCAGCAGCACCGGAGAATTCGCAGGGAGGCGGCTTCCGTTTACGTAGGTGCCATTGCCGGAAAAATCGGTAACACGATATTTCTGAACCTGACTGTTGAACATGACCTCACAGTGGCGGCGGCTGATCTTCTGCGCACCCTGAGAAAAACGATCTTCGCATAGGCAGGGTCTCTGCCCAGAATGACCGGCTGGTTCGGCTCCAGCGGATAGCTCGATCCCGCATACATACCGGCGACCCCCTCCAGAGCTGCTCCCGCAGCTCTGGAAGCAGCCGGGATATGAGAAGTCGGCTTCTTTCCACCGGTGCTGCCAATCCCCATCAATTTTTTCGGATCTACAGCAATCGTCATTCCGTTGCCGTCAGTGGACGGTTTGATGTCATCCACCATGACCGGGCGGCCCTTCATTTCTTCATAAACAAAAGCAGTTGCCATCATCTTGTACGGTGCAACATACAGGACAGAAAGAATACCGCCGGTAAGCAGACTCAGAATATTCCAGCCGAGATAGCTGAGGTCAAAGACAAACAGGTCGAATTTATGACCTTCCGTCATTACCTTGCAGCGTTCCATAACCTGTTCTGCATTCAGCTGCGGATGATCTGCCTGCACCAGAGCCATAGGCCAGAACTGATATGAACGGTAGGCCGCAACAACGAGAGCTGCAATCATGCCGATCATCACCAGCAGCATTGCCGCCAGATAACTCCGAGAAGCCGCTGCAACAACAGCCGCCAGCAACAGCGTAGCAAACTGGATCAGAACCGGGATCCACATGATCGTCAGCATCCGCACTCCTGTAACAAGGGCAAATTGCATAAAGAAATCAAATGCATCAAAGATGCAGGTGACTTTTGGTCGGATTCCATTCTTCCGCAGAGAAAGATAGTACCGGTATCGTGCCACTTCAAACGGCCCGGCAACTGCTCCACCGGCGATAGCACCGACGAGCGTTGCAATCGGAGTAATCAGCACATAGGCAATGATGATTCCCGCCAGACCAAACAGCTTGAACGGTGCCGACACAACCGCCGACACGACCCCAATGCCGCCTGCGATCATCGCACCCAGCAGGACACTTGTGATTGCCGCAATCACCCGATACAGAATCTCCATGCCGACCATTCCGGACAGATTTCCGTTTTCATTCAGAACACGTTTTGCCTTTTCTTTATTTCCAGCCCGATTTATCACAACGATTCCCCCTTATTTCGTTTTACCAGTGGAATTTTTCGCTGCACAAGGGAACAAACATCAGTTTCGTGTCGCCGATGCTGAGCTGGTCCATGGCCTTCAGCTCAATTGGGTTGAGCACAAGCTTATCGTTCACATAGAACAGCTCTTTAGAGCTGCCCGGCTGCGCAAGATACACATTACTACGCGGATCATACACAACAATCGCATGAGAGCTGCGGGAAACCGTGTTGTCGCCAAGGATGCAGACATCCATCTCCGAAGAACGACCCACAAAATTGCGGCCCTGATGCAGACGATAGTCGGTTCCCTTATTCACACCTTCCGTGCAGACGAGCCAACCAACAACTGGTGCCGACTTTTCTGTAGCACCGTCCAACATATCTGAAGTTACAGGGAGCGTGCGGTCATCGTCATCGGGGATTGCAGTGCTCAGAGGTTCAGTCGCTACGCTGGGACCCGGCTGAGACACCGGGACGTCCAAAGGAACCGTCGTCTGATCCGGCCCAACGTTCACACCTTCCATGCCGCAGAAGGGGCAGCTGCTGAACCGGGAAGCATCGTAGTGGTGGCCGTTGGGGCATTTCATCAAATTCATAATAAAGTCCTCCTCAAGTAAAAAGTTTGTTATATTCTCAGCAGACGAATTTCTGCCGTAGAATCAAAAGTTCCCTTTACACCCGAATCTATACGGTGTACAACAATGCACAGGTGAGTTGTTGGGATTATTTTCTGTCGCAGAGTAGCCCACTCTGCGATAATGGCGAAAAAACAACGGTAATTCGTTTGGCAATTCGGATTGACGGCTTATTTGACGGAAATAAAATCTGCCAGCTGTTCCATCGTTTCCCGCTTCAGCTCCAACGAAGGATGAACATATCGATTCATTGTGATGGTAACAGATGAGTGTCCTAAAATCTCACTCAGAGTTTTGATGTCGATTTTTGCTTCCACACAGCGTGTGGCAAAAGTGTGCCTTAAAACATGAAAATTCCTTTTTCCAATCCACAGGCATCCAAAATCTTGTGAAATCTTCGCTGAATGCACCGCGGTTCGATAAACTTCGAAGGAGAACCGCTCAAAAAGAATCCGGTGTGACTCAGGGAATAGCGCTCCAGAAAACCGAACAGCAAATTTGAGATTGGGATATTCCGATTAGCGGAGCTGCTTTTGGGAGACGCAATCTCGATATGTGTTTTTTTGCTCCCAGGTACCCGATTCTGGATACGTTGCATCGTCTGACAGATATAGATATTCCTTTCCGAAATCGAGATCTTTTCCCACGTCAACGCACACAGCTCCCCGATACGTATTCCTGTCAGTAGACAAAGAAGAATCCCCAGATTCAGAGCATCGGGATGTTCCTCTAGATATTGCTGCAAAATCATCTGCTCTGGGAGGCTTAAAATGGGCAACGACTTTTGCGTCTGCTTGACCCTGATATCAAGAACCTTCGAATCTACGAATATACCGAGTGTTCCTGCATAATTCAGAATGCGACGCAGAACAGAGAGCACATCCGAGATTGTCTTGGGAGAAAGACCGGTTTTATCCTTTTTTCCGTGCAGTTCAAGGTGTTTGCAAAGCTTCCTTACCATTTCTTTTGTGATCTTCTCGATTTTTACTGTCTGGAATGATGGCATGAGATAGCATTCGATTAGCGTCCGATAACGAATGTAGGTGGATTCCTTGAAGTTAATGGAAAAGGCGTCAAGCCACTCCATGGAAACAAGTTCAAATGTACTGTTTCTGGTTCTTTCCTCGCTTCCGGATGGTTTACCTTGGAGCTGGAGCGTGTGCTGTAGATCACATCGCACTTCGCGGTAGGAGGAAGCATACAGATAACCATATTTGGGCTTTCCCAGCGCATTTCGCGACTTTATGTAGCGTGTTTCCCAGCGGCCATCCTTCCTTTTATAAATGTTCACTCCTTTTCTTGACACAAAAACCTTCCTTTCGTTGACGGCTTATTTGACGGAGCATACAATCGGATTGTATCGAATTTGTTGAAATTGTCGAGTAAGTACGACATTATTTTCTTTTCAGAATTTCAGATTGCTTTCTCTTGACCATCCGTGTAATCGGCGGTAAAATTCAATTGAATCATCCTGTCGCAGAGTGGGCTACTCTGCGACAGAAACATAAACCATGAATGTAAAATTCATGGTTTTTATTTTTTTCCATTTTCTTTTAGTCTATCACAGGTAGTTGATTATATCAATTAAAAATAATAGATTTAATCATTCGGTTTCAGCTATGCTCTCGACTACAATAGAGTTGAGAAGGATGGTGGTGGCCATGTACGAAGAACAGTTTTCTAAGAGGCTTACTGAGCTGCGCACACAGAAGGGTGTGTCTGCAAGAGACATGAGCCTCTCAATCGGGCAGAATCCCGGCTATATTCGTGCAATCGAAAGTGGTACTGCCTTTCCGACGATGGCAAATTTCTTTTACATCTGCGAATATTTCAACATTACTCCACAAGAATTTTTAATTTCGGCGAGGAAACCTCCAATGGAATGAATGCACTTGTTGACCAGCTAAAACAGTTCGATGCCGAGCAGATCAATGCACTTACGGCTTTTATAAAAACAATCGTAAAAAAGTAAATTATCAGAGAACTTAATACTTGGTAAACCTACCGAAAGATAGGGCAACAAAGCCAAATGAGTCTAAAATCTCATATACGAGGTCATGGCAGCTGGTTGCTTTTGAATGGGATAATTTTATCCCTCTACCATGTTAGAACCGTCTGTGAAGATTTCAACTCACAGGCGGTTTTGTTATTTAAAAGCAAAATGATGGGGCATTCTTCAGCTTATGCGGTGGAGATAGCTTTACATAGCAGCATCCGGGATTCACCGTATTAAGCGGAAGAATGCCCGGATGCTGCTTTTTATTCAGGAGGTGTCTGTTATGCGGCAATCTGATTCGGTGAGCGAAGAACTTGACACGGAGAACGTTCAGTGTGCGCTTGATTTTGAGAACACAATGAATGAGCTGGAGACACAGTTATACTATCGCCATCTGCCGCCGAAGGAAGTTGCTCTGCGGGTCATGGAAGCGGCCTGTAAATTCTATGATGCCGACTGGTGCGGTCTAATTCAGGTTGATCTGGATTTGGGGCTGTGGAAGCCGCTCTGGTGGCACAATGAATGCCAAGAAGATAAAACCACTATCCTTACAAATGAGTTTGAATCGTCTGAATTTCTCGACCGCTGGGTAAAGGCAGTGCGCAGAGGAACCCCGATGGTCGTTTCTGATGCAGAAGATGTCAAGGACACCTACCCGGACGAATACCGGTTGTATGAGCGCTTAGGTATTAAGTCCGTCCTTGCGATTCCACTGGAACCACGGCAAATCGCCCTGATTGCCGTGCGCAACCCTCAGCGGTACACCCATCAGACCAGTATGCTTAAACTTCTGGCCTATGTGTTACTGGCGGCATACAACGATAAGCGAATGGCTGACAGTCTGAGCATGGCATTCTCGCCAGAAAATATCAAGAGCAGCCATGATGTCTTCATCAGCTTGTTCGGAGAATTGAAAATCCACACTTCCCACGGTGTCCTGCCGGAGTCTGACCTGAAATCTCCTAAAATCAGCCGTCTGCTGACTTTTATGCTGCTTTCCAATAAGAAAGCCCTTTCATCGTTGGAAATCGTACAGGAAATCTGGCCAGAAGAACTGGAGGATAAGGACGAACCCGGAAAAAGGTCAAACAGCTCGTTTACCGTCTGCGGCAAGCATTCAGCATTATCTCGGATGAGCAGCTGATTCTCTCCACGCCGTCTGGCTACCAATTCAACCCCGACCTCCATATCACGACCGATTTTCAGCGGTTCGATGAGTTGTGCATTGCAGCCGCAAAAGCCACTTCTGCTATAAATAAGGTGAGATTGCTCGAAAAGCGGCATCATTGTATCAGGGCAAACTTCTTTCTGCTGCCAATGGCGAACATTGGCTGGTTCTCTACGCAAACCGATACCACCTCGCATTTATGAGTACAGTTAATGAACTGCTGAAGCAATTGATGGACTTCCACGCATACGATCTGCTTCATCGGGATGCTGCACTGGCCCTGACCATCGCGCCGGAAAACACAAAAGCCTACTATTGGCTTATTCGCTCGTACCAGAAGCAGCACATGGACGAGATGGCAGCGGGCGAGCTTGCGGCTGCAAAGCAGAAACTGCCCGAAGATGAGTATCAGAAACTGCTCATTTCGCTCGAACGATAAAACAACGTAGTTTCGCTATATGACTTTCATGTGACCTTCATGCGACTTCTGCGTGACCCGATTTTTTCAAAAATCGCCCCATGTGACTTTCATAAGACCGTCATGTGACTTCTGTAAGACCCTCGTGTGCTATGATAGCAAGGCAAAGCCTTGTTGTCTGGCTGCGAGGGCTTTATTTTTTGTCCTTTTTTAGCCGGATAAACCGCTTTTGACCTGTAACGAAGAAAAATATATCGAAAGCCTGAGATGCATTAAAGGCTGAGGATACTCATATTGCTTTCCATCTACGGATGGAAAACAGTGTCTGTACCCTTTCTTTAATGCGTCTCTTTTTGCGCCCAAAGAAAAGCCAGTGCCCTGTCCAGCAGTGAGGTGTCCTCATCCTCCGCATCCAGCGGAAAGGACACTTCATGTTTCTTTTTGCCCTCTTTTCGTGGCTGGAACTGGCCGCAAAGTATCCCTAGAATCTCCAGATTTTCAATTTTTTACGAATTATCGAAAATTTGGAGGTCAACAATGGAATTTAATAACGGCAACGAACGTCGAAAACTGAACAAAAAGTGGGAACGGCTGCGTGTGCAGTACCAACAGGCGGGAATGAGTGAAGATGCAATCCAAGCCATGTATGATTTTGATTTGGGCGTTCTCAATAGTGAGCGTTCCTACGTTGCAAACACACTGGCAATCGTTGACGATGGTGATGACAACACGGGAAGGAAATCTTCTGACTTTAAGCAGTATGAAAAGGCAATTACTGTAACCGATACTTACCACGAGACCCGGACTCGGTTTGCATGGGTAGGCGAAATCAAAGACAAGCGTTTGCAAGAAGGGTTAGAAAAACTCTCCGATGAAGAACTTCGGCTTATCACGCTGTATTTCCGCGACGAATATAGTACCGTAGAATTATCTAAAGTTTATGGCATTGCACAGCAAAATATTAGCAAGCGAATCTTGAAAATTACTAAATTTTTGAAGAAGTTTGGATTTTTAGGTGTAGATTGAGGCTTCTCGATGGCTCGTAAGTGAGGGACAATTCACCAGACGGCTCTCGCCGCTGGTGATATGTCCACACTCACGGACCTTGAAAGCTGAATAGTTCAATCATCTGGTACTTCAAGATAATGATACTTCTGTTCAACGCAGCCCGGTCAGCGTTAGGCGGGGTGGCTGAGATGCCAATGGAGCGGTACAAGCCCGCCGCCAGATGATTCCCCACTCTCAGGGAGCCGAGGGCGAATATGAGAGAACTTTATTCATATTTTCATCGCACTGCCAAATCGGCAGAGCAGTGATCTGCAATCCCAACACGATTCCCCAACAAATAACACGTTGGTTTGCAATAAAGCAGGAGCGGTCGGATGCCGTTTTCGGTCTCCGACAACTCCTGTTACTTTTACTTATCCATATCTATCCGCAAAACAACTACCCGACATAGGAGGACATCTCTATGGTTGAATTGAATCCTACCGTGCGGGAGCAGGAGACCTACGAGGAAATGGAGCTGACCCCGGAAATGGTCAAATCCATCCGAACCCTCTGCGCGACCTGCCTCCGGCACTTCGTGGAAGCTAAGGCTTTCAAAATTGCGCTCGTGCCCATCCCTGACAAGAGCATGGACACCTGCACGGTCTGCCAGACCAACCGTGGGCATGACTATGTTGTTATGCACCGGTAAGTCCGGCACTGCACTTTGTCACCGGGGAGGTGATAACACACCCCATTAAAATGAATGCCACCATAAATTGAACGAAGCCCGCTGCCAAGAAAAAGCAGCGGGCTTTGTACATAACAAAACATGGAGGTAAACATTTGCAGCAAAACTGGAAGTTCCGGCGCGGAGACATTTACTACGTCCAATTCGGAAACACAAGTACCGGCTCGGAACAGCACGGCGACCGCCCTGCGGTCATCATTCAGAATGATGTGGGCAATACCTACGCACCGACCCTCATCGTTGTCCCTCTGACAAGCAATACGGAAAAGAAAGTAACTCAGCCGACACACTGCTTGTTGGAAAACGAAGGGCTGTCTATGTCCTCTATGGCTCTGGCAGAACAGATCTTCACCATCGACAAAAGCCGCATTTTGAAATACTTAGGGCATCTCGCCCCGGAAGATATGCAGCGGCTCGATTATGCCTTGAAGAACAGTCTTGCCTTGAACCCACTGGGCAGCATTCGGAAGCTCAAGCCCATCATCCGCTCCACGGCAGCGTATGCGCCGCCGGAAGTAGTGGATGGAAAGCCACCCATCTATCCCTACACACCCATCAAATCGTCCTTTGAGGACGCAGGGAGCGTGGAGGAAATGATGCTGTACACCGAGCTGCAATCCGCTGTTCATGCCATGATACAGCGACTCGAATACAGCTTTACCTTTAATCCCAGCCTGCTCGCCATCCCGAAGCGTAAGCAGCAGGTCAGTGAGATTTTAGCAGAAGCCGAAAAATACATCTGGAGAATCCGGGAGGAAATGCAATGCGACTGAGCAACACCAACAACTTTTCCGCATCTTTCAATGTGGCCACTCCTTATCAGATGGTGGTCATTCACAGCAGCAAGCTAATCTACCCGCGCGAGCTTTATCAGCGGGGCATCCAGCGTAAGCGCGTTGAGCTGATTGCAAGAGACTTCAATGAATATACGGCGAATGAGCCGAAGGTCAGCTTTCGCAATGGCCGGTATTATGTAACGGACGGTCAGCACACCATTGAAGCGCGTATCCTGCGCAACGGTGGCAAAGACCTCCCGATTCTCTGCAAGGTGTATACGGGTCTGACGATGCAGCAGGAAGCCCTGTTCTTCGCAGAGCAAAACGGTCACGCTGCACCGCTGACGGCGGGCATCAAGCTCCGTGCCAAGGTCGTGGGCGAGGATGCTCTTTCCATGGCATTCCTCGCAGCCACCAACCGGGTGGGTCTGGACTTCAACTATGACAGCTTGCAGTTGAGCGACTACCGCATCAGCTGCGTAGGCACTGCACTCAAGCTGTACAACCAGATGGGCGAGAAAATCTACTGCGAGGCTCTGCGGCTGATTGTGGACGCATGGGAGGGCAAACCCGATTCCTTCCGTGCCGCAGTCCTGAAGGGTGTGATGTACTTCGTGGAAGTGTATCACGGTGAGTTCAGCGAAGAACGGCTCATCCGTGCGCTGGGCAGTGTCCATCCTATGGAGATCTATCGTGTCGGCAGGGATAACCCCGCCAAGCTGCCCGGATGGAAAAAATACGTTTTCCCCATCTACATGGCCTACAACGGCAAGGGCCGCAAGGACGCTCTGCCGATGAAGTTCTAAAACATATTTTCTCTGCCAAGGGACATCTGCAAGCTGCGGATGTCCCTTGTTACATATTGAAAATTACAATATATAGGAGTGATGATACAATGGTCGATAAGTTTTCGCAGGTCGCGGGCAACGTTCCGGTGACCAATAACGACCCGAATCGCCGATATACCGTTATTAACGGCTATCCTGTCGTCCTCAATTTTGCAAAAGAGCCCAATCCGGGTGTCTTTGAGCGCGTCCGTGACATTCTGCTCGCCACCAGCTATACCAAAAAGACCAGCTGACATCGTGGACGAGGACATAAGAACGCGCTATACTGAGGATGGCAGTGGTATTCGGAGCAATCCATGAACCACGACCAACCGTTCTTTGATAACCGAATATCGTTCATCCTCGCTTTTATAGCGAAAGTGAGGAACCCCCTATGACTGAAAATAAAAACCGCGTCTGCTGCCTGTATCGTGTATCCACCGACAAGCAGGTGGATTTCAACTCGAACCATGAAGCAGACCTTCCCATGCAGCGCAAAGCGTGTCACAAATTTGCCGAAGCAAAGGGCTGGGTCATCGTCCATGAAGAACAAGAAGAAGGCGTGTCTGGCCACAAAGTCCGCGCAGAAGCCCGTGACAAGCTGCAAATCATCAAGGAATACGCCCGAAAGGGCAAGTTTGATATTCTGCTGGTGTTTATGTTCGACCGTATCGGACGTATCGCAGATGAAACGCCATTTGTCGTAGAATGGTTTGTACGAAACGGCATCCGGGTATGGAGTACCCAAGAGGGTGAGCAGCGATTCGACAACCACACTGACAAATTGCTGAACTATATCCGCTTCTGGCAGGCAGACGGCGAAAGCGAAAAAACTTCTGTCCGTACCCGTACCAGCCTGCGGCAGCTTGTGGAAGAAGGACACTTCAAGGGCGGCAGTGCGCCGTATGGTTATGACCTTGTGAAAAGTGGCCGCATCAACAAGCGCAAGCACGAACTCTACGAACTGCATATCAACGAACAGGAAGCCGAAGTTGTTCGACTGATTTTCGATAAATATGTATATGAGGGTTATGGAGCACAGCGAATCGCCACTTATCTGAACAACGCTGGATACCGTGCCCGCTCTGGCAAGTGCTGGCATCCGGGCAGCTTGCGAGGAATGGTCGGCAACCTGACCTATATGGGCGTTCTCCGCTGCGGAGATGCCCGCTCCGAATTGATGCCCGAACTCCAGATCATCCCGCAGGAGGAGTTTGAAGCTGCACAGCGTATCCGGGAAGATCGCTCTGCCCACGCAGCGGAAGAAGCCGAACACCATGTTCCTCTTCGTACCCGTGGACAGGCATTGCTTTCCAATAACGTTTACTGCGGTCACTGTGGTGCAAGGCTCGCCCTGACGACCAGCCGAAAGTGGCGCAAGCTCCCCGATGGCACTCTGGACGATACCCTCCGTATCCGCTACACCTGCTACGGAAAACTCCGCAAGCAGACGGATTGCACCGGGCAGACCGGCTACACTATGCACATTCTGGATGAGATCATCGACAAGATGGTTCGCCAGATTTTCTCCCGCTTGAGAGGTATTCCAAAAGAGCAGCTTATCACCAGCCGCTATGCGAAGGAAACTGCGGAGCGCAAGAACCATCTGCAAGCCCTTCAAGCAGAACGCGACAAGGCCGAAAAAGACTTGCTCGCCTTAAAAACTGAGATTCTGGCTGTAATCAAAGGGGAGAGTGCTTTTCCGAAAAGACACTCTTGCCGAGATGATCGCAGCACAGGAAAAGAAGCACACGGAGTTGGAAGCTCTGTATGAAGAAGCCAGTGCAGAACTGGAGCGAAACGCCGAATTGATGGCAAACGTATCGCAGCTGTACGAAGAATTGATTTCTTATGCAGACCTGTACGATAGTGCCAGCTTTGAAGCAAAAAAGATGATCGTCAGCCAGCTTATCCGCAGGGTAGACGTTTATCGCGGATACCAAATTCATGTGGACTTCAACTTTGATCTTGCACAGTATTTGGAGAATAGCGATGAACTTGCTTGCTGACAAACGCAAAAACACCGCTGACTTCGATTTGAAATCAACGGTGTTTGTAACTCTCATTTGAGCCGATGGTGGAGAATACCGGGATCGAACCGGTGACCTCTTGCATGCCATGCAAGCGCTCTCCCAGCTGAGCTAATCCCCATAATTTTCCAGAAGTAGAAACTTCTGGAAAAGAGACACTCAAATAAAAGCTGTCTAACATAATTCAGTTGTGGGGTGCGTGAGCGCACTGCTTGGGCTCCCAGCTGAGCTAATCCCCAGATGTTCGTGCCGTGCCTGACGACGTGATTTATTATATCAGCACATCCGGGAGTTGTCAACTGTTTTTTGAAAAATTCTGCAGCAGTTTGTCTGCCATCGGGAAATTGTTTTTGAATGGGTTATTCTCATTCCATCCCTGCGCCGTTTTCCCACAGCCTGCTAAGTTTTTATGCAAACAAAAACCCCGCACAAAACAATTGCTTGTCTTGTGCGGGGCCTCTCTAGCTCTTTTACCTGACACAACAAACGCTATGTCAAATCAAACTATCTATCCTATTCAGGAAAGATTAGTTATTAGAGAGTGGGCAGAGCGCCTTTCTTAGTTTCCAGACCGATGGAGCCGCTGCCCAGGGTGTAGATAGCGGACAGGCCGCCCAGGATCTGCATGCCAGCGTTCAGAGCGCCAACAGCAAAGCCCCAGTTGCCGCCGAAGGTGTTGTAGCCCTTGTTGTAAGCCTTATCCAGATTCTTAACAGAGAAGCCGATCACATCGCCGGGAACGTAGTTGCCATCGAACAGCTGGCCCAGAATGGAGCTGGTGTACGCATCCAGGAAAGAGTTGCCAACGATCTTGATCACGTTAGCGGAAACGTTCTGCCAGTTCTCAGTGGTCATGACAGGAGCCAGGACATCAACCAGGCTACCACCAACAACGTAGGTCATCTCGTTTTCTGCAACAGCAGAGAAGTTTGCAGGCATCATCATAATGAATTTCTCCCTTCAAATTTAGAAAGATATTTGCAAGCCATTTGTTTGGCTTACGTCCCTTACTAGGATGGCAATAATATACCACACTTTCCAGAAATGTTCAAGTACTTTTTTAAAAAATGTGAAAAATGTGATAGACTGTGAAAATCCGGTCTCAAAATTCTTACAGAAGCCGCTTTTTTGCACACAGTGACATGTTTTTTTGCGGAATTGGAAGATACTGGAATTTGAAAGGGATCGTGTATGAAAACCGTGATCTATCTGGACGAACTGCTGCTGACGAACTTTCTGGCCGCAGCAGCGCTGCTTTGGGCGCAGGGCTTTTGTGTGCGCGGCAGTGCAGCGGCCTGCGGCTGATGGCGGGCAGTGCGGCAGCGGCAGCGGCTTCGCTGGGCATTCTGCTGCCGGAGCTGCCCGAGCCTGCAGCTTTCCTTTATAAGGTGTTCACCTGCTGTGCTGCTGTAGCTGCGGCTTACGGTGTGCCGGGCCTGCGCAATTTTGTGCAGCTGTGTGTGTGGTATCTGCTGCTGAACCTGCTGCTGTGCGGAGCCGTGCTGCTGCCCGGAGTGCAAAGCGCAAATCTCTGCGTCTATCTGCCGCTGTCCCCGGGCCGGCTGCTGCTGTGCTGCGGTGCAGTGCTTGCCGTGCTGCGCGGTGTACTGTTCTGCTTTGGCCGTGCAGGCACCCGCTGCTTTGCCGCTGTGCTGGAGCTGGAAGGTGCAGCCCTCTCCGTACAGGCTTTCTGCGACACCGGCTTCTCAGTGCAGGACCCGCTGACCGGGCAGGCAGTGGTTCTGGTCTATTATCCTGCCGTGCGCAGTGCCCTGCCGCCGGAGCTGCGCACATTTTTGGACCGTTATTTTGCCTGCGGCACGGCACCGCCGCCGGAGCTGCGGGTGCGGCTGGTGCCCTGCACCACCATTGCCGGGCACTGCGTGCTGCCTGCCGTTCCGGCCAAGGCCCTGCGCACCAGCAAAGGCAGTGCAGCGGGCATTCTGGCCGCATTCTGCCGCCCGGAAGCACAACAGCCATGGACAGCTCTGCTGGGCAGCGAACTGGCCGTACAGCTGGGCATCCGCTGAGAAGCGTTTGATGCGATCGATATCTATAGATGTACAGGAGGGGTATTCATGTTTCATGTTCTGCACCGGTTCTGGCATTGGCTCCTTGCACGGCTGGGCTATTGCGGCGGCGCACATTTTCTGGCGGGCGCGCCCAGCCTGCCCCCGCCCCTGACCCCGGAACAGGAAAAAGTCCTGCTGGCCCGTATGGCTGCAGGCGATGCCGCTGCCCGGGACGACCTGATCACCCACAACCTGCGGCTGGTGGTGTACCTTGCCAAAAGTACGAAAGCAGCGGTGTGCCTGCCGAGGACATGATCAGCATTGGCACCATCGGGCTGATCAAGGCGGTGAACACCTTCACGCCGGAGCGCAGCATCAAGCTGGCCACCTACGCCAGCCGCTGCATCGGCAATGAAATTCTGATGTACTTACGCAAAGCTCCAATCGCCGTCAGGAAGCCAGCATCGACGAACCGCTGAACGTGGATGGCGACGGCAACGAGCTGCTGCTTTCTGATATTCTGGGCAGTGATGAGAACCAGATCAGCCAGCGGCTGGAGCAGGATGCGGAGCGCGCCGTTCTTCGCCGGGCCGTGGACAGCCTGTCCCCGCGGGAACGGCAGATCATGGAGCTGCGCTTTGGTCTGGCGGACGGCATTGAGCGCACCCAGAAGGAGGCCGCCGACGCACTGGGCATCAGCCAAAGCTACATTTCCCGGCTGGAAAAACGGATCATCCATACCTTAAAAGTACAATTGGAAAACGAGTGAGGTGAAAAAACGCGGACTGCCGCCCGCTGGGCTTGACAATCCACGCTGATTTGCGTATAATAAAACTACAAAAGGCGCTGGCCCTGCAAACGGCTAGTTCCTTACCGGATTAGTCAAGAAAAGATGACCGCTCGGATTGGGACTCGAGGCGGTCATTTTTCTTTGTCATCACTGTGAGAAACAGTCCATGTAATTTCAAACGTAACGTAGATTGCTCCGCCGAGAAGCGTGAGCAGAAGCACGACCTGTTCAAACGTCATGGTGCATCCCCTTTCCGCCCTTGGGCATCCGGGGAGAACGAGATCTTCAAGAAAAATCGTCTTTAGCCGGCACCCAAGTACCGGTAAGGACTAGCCGCCTGCGTTTGTGGGCACAGCGCCTGATGGCGGCGTTGCCGCCGCAAATACAGCATATCATAAATCTGCACGAAAAACAATATTTTGCCGCGCTTTCCTGTCAAACGGGAAAGCGCACAGTTTTTTCCACGCATACAATGCCGCTTCGCATCCCATACTCCCGGTGAAGATCAAAACAGACCGGGGGCGTTTGGATGTACAACAAAGTGGAGCTGTGCGGCATGAACACTGCAAAGCTACCTGTGCTGACCGAAGCCGAAAAGCGGGAACTGCTGGCCCGCGCCCACGCCGGTGATGCAGCAGCCCGGGAACAAATGGTGGAAGGCAACCTGCGGCTGGTGCTCAGCGTGGTGCAGCGGTTCGCCCAGCGCGGCGAAAATCTGGACGATCTGTTTCAGGTGGGGTGCATTGGGCTGATCAAGGCCATCGATCATTTTGACCCCGCCCAGCCGGTGCGCTTCTCTACCTACGGCGTGCCCATGATCATTGGCGAGATCCGGCGTTTTCTGCGGGACAACAATGCCCTGCGGGTGAGCCGCAGCCTGCGGGATACCGCCTACCGGGCCATGCAGAGCCGCGAAGCGCTGGAAAAGCAGCTGGGCCGCGAGCCGACCATGGACGAGATTGCCCAGAGCGCCGGGCTCACCCGCCGGGAAGTGACGGCGGCGCTGGAATCGGTGGTGGAGCCGATCAGTCTGGAGGAGCCGCTGTATACCGATGGCGGCGACGCTATGTATGTGATCGACCAGGTGCGGGACCCGGACGGCGAGGACAGCTGGATCAGCGGGCTGCAGTTCCGGCAGACCGTGGCCGGGCTGACCCGCGGGAAAAGCGGATCATGGAGCTGCGCTACCTGCAGGGCAAGACCCAGATGGAGGTGGCGCGGGAGATCGGCATCAGTCAGGCACAGGTCAGCCGGTTGGAAAAAGGCGCACTGAGCCAGTTCCGCACCCGGGACTGAACCTAAAAAAGGCGGCACAGCTTCCGTTTTGTTCGGAAGTGTGCCGTCTTTATCTGCGGCTGTATTTGCGCCGGGTGGCCGCACCGCCGCGCAGATGCCGCTCTGCCTTATTGCAGGCCAGAACCGCCCGCACCTGCCGGAACAGCTCCGGCTGCAGCGTCCGCAGCCGCACCGCAACATCCTTGTGCACGGTGGACTTGCTGCACCCGAACACCGCTGCCGCCGCACGCACTGTGGCCCGGTTGGCCGCGATATATTCGCCCAGCTGTACCGCCCTCTGTTCGGGGTCTCCCTTCATATCCAGACTCCTCCCATTGTGAACTTATGGTACAGCCTATGCACAGGCCGGGGCAGATATGTTCCGCTGGGGCTTGACTTTTGCGCCGGACGCGCTATACTTTTGCATGGACATAAAAACAGGGGTGCCGAAAGGCTGAGATCCGCGTTTTGCGTAGTACCCTTTTACCTGACCGGACAATGCCGGCGTGGGAGTTTGCAGAACTGTCCGTTCTTTCACAAACCCCGTGCGCCTGCTGGAAAGCGGGCGCATTTTGTTTTTGTGTACTATTGTTCTGAGAAGAGGAATCCCTATGACCAAAACCTATTCCAAGACCCGCATTCTGGTGGAGGGTGCGCTGATGATCGCCCTGTCCACCGTTTTGAGCATGATCCAGATCCCGCTCATGCCCCACGGCGGTTCCATCACCCTGTTCAGCATGGTGCCCATTCTGGTAATGAGCTACCGCCACGGCGCAAAGTGGGGCATCATGACCGCTTTCGTCAACAGCCTGATCCAGCTTGTGCAGGGCCTTGGCAATCTGGCATACTGCCAGACCCTCACGGCACAGGTGGGCTGCGTGCTGCTGGACTACCTTCTGGCCTTCACGGTGCTGGGCTTTGCCTGCCTGATCGCAAAGCCTTTCCGCAGCCGCACCGTGGGTGTCGGTGTCAGCGCCTTTGTGGTGTGCCTGCTGCGCTTTTTGTGCAGCTTTCTGTCCGGTTACATCGTCTGGAAGGACTACGACTACGCTTTCAGCTGGATGACCGAGATCGGCTTTCCCGGCATCTCCAACATGAGCGTGGACGGTCTGTGCTGGCTGTACAGTGCCGTGTACAACGCCACCTACATGCTGCCCGAAGCCATTCTGACCACGGTCCTTGTGGTGATCCTGATCCGTGTCGCACCGCAGATCTTCGACCCGCAGAACGCAAGAGCGTAAGTTTTTTCGCAGTCATTTTTCTTTTTTCCCGCCGGGAAGGGCATTTCCCCGGCGGGAATTTTTGCAGAAAATCCCAAAAAAGCTGTTGACAATCCGGCAAAGCGCTGGTATAATTACACCTGTCGTCAGGCACGGCACAAACATCTGGGGGATTAGCTCAGCTGGGAGAGCGCTTGCATGGCATGCAAGAGGTCACCGGTTCGATCCCGGTATTCTCCACCAGAAGGAAAAGCACCGCACGGAAACGTGTGGTGTTTTTTGTTGTTACCGACCAAAGGAGAAACTATGAGCTACGCGATCGTATTCAGCAGTAAAACAGGCAACACAAAATTATTGGCAGACACGCTGCACGCCTGTCTGCCACAGGAAAACTGCTGCTATTTTGGCACCCCGGACCCTGCCGCCATGGAAGCGGACGACCTCTATGTGGGCTTCTGGACAGACAAGGGAAACGCTGACGAAAGCACTTTGGACTTTTGAAGCAGCTGCACGGCAAAAATATCTTCCTTTTTGGCACCGCCGGCTTTGGCGGCAGTGAGGAGTATTTCAACAAGATCCTGAAAAAGGTGGAGCGTTCACTGGACAGGAGCAACACGGTCTTCGGCCGTTATATGTGTCAGGGCAAGATGCCGCTTTCGGTACGCCAGCGGTATGAGGGCATGAAAAAGCAGCCGATCCATCTGCCCAATCTGGATGCACTGATCGAGAATTTTGACAACGCCCTTTCTCACCCGGATGCAGAAGATCTGGAACGGTTAAAGCAGGCGGTAAAATGATAAAAAGGCAGCGGTTTTCCTCAAACAGAGGAGGCCGTTGCCTTTTTTGCTTAGCGGATGATCCTACGCTCCTGCCTGCGGCTCCGCGGTTCTTATCCCACGCTTCTTTTATAAAAGAACAGGTACTGCTGCACGATGCCTGCTTCCAGCCCGAACTGCGGGAACGGGTCCTGCCCGGCAAACTCGTCCCGGATGAGCCGTTCGATCCAGACATCCACCGGCACACGGCCCACACGGCCATAGCCGAACAGACACACGCAGTTTGCCACCTTTTTGCCCACACCGTCCAGTTCCATCAAACGGGCAAAAAGTGCTTCATCGGGCAGGGAAGCCAGCTTCTTCAGGTCCAGTGTGCCCTCTGCCGCCTGCTGCGCCGCATGCAGCACGTAGCGGGTGCGGTAGCCAAGACCGCACTCCTGCAGCGCCTGCTCCCCGGCACAGCAGAGCGCTTCTGCTGTCGGGAACGCATACACCGGCCCTTCGCTATCGCTGCCCAGCCGCTCGCCAAACCGCTCCGAAAGCAGCTCTACCGCCCTGCGGATAGCCGGGATGCTCTTTCGCTGCGAGATGATGAAGCTGACCAGCATCTCCCACTCATCCTGACGCAGCACCCGGATGCCCCGGCCATATTCCATGGCACGCTGCAGAAAGTCGTCCCGGCTGTCCAGCTTTCCGCGCAGGGCGGCATAGCTGCGGCCAAGGTCGAAGTAACCGTACCAGAAGGTTTCCCATGCGCCCGGCTCACACCGCACCGTGTAGGTTCCGCTGCGCAGCGGTCTGAGGTAAAGCAGCTGTCTCCCGGAAACAAACCGATACCAGCCCTCCGCCTGCTTCCGGGGGCGAAAGCACTGGCCGCTTTCCAGAATTTTGTCCGGGTCGAAATCATCCCGGATCTGAACCGTTTTCTCTTCCAGCTCCATTGCCCCCATCACAGCTCCAGCTCCCGGTACACTTCGCCTTCCAGCGTTTTCCAAAGGAAAGTCTCCCCTTCCAGTGTCATATAGCTATGTGCACTCCCCTCCTTCGGGATGCTCACAGAACCGGGGTTCAGGTAGAGATTGCCTTCGCCGAACTCTGTCCACGCCGGAATGTGGGTGTGGCCATGCAGCAGGACATCCCCCGGAGCCAGCGGCGGCAGGTTTTTCAGGTTGTGCACATGACCGTGGGTAGCGTAAACGAGCCGCCTGCCCACCGGCAGCACCGCATAGTCGGCCAGAATGGGAAAATCCAGCACCATCTGATCCACCTCAGCGTCACAGTTGCCCCGCACGCACAAAAGCGTCGGCTTCAGCCCGTTCAGGAGCGGGATGACCTCCTTCGGGGCATAACCCTCCGGCAGGTCGTTGCGGGGGCCGTGATACAAAAGATCCCCCAGCAAAAGCAGCCGATCTGCTCTCTCCCGCTCAAACGCTTTGATCATTTTTTTGCAATAAAACGCCGACCCGTGCAGGTCGGATGCGATCATCCATTTCATGGCAGGATTCTCCTTATTTTATAAAGTATCTATTTTTATTTTAGCCTCCCGGTGAAAAATGGTCAAGTCTATAAAAGTCATACTTTATCTGTTTGACCTCTTGACATCTGCCGGAAGCCGTGTTATCCTACAGTTAATAAAATTCGTGTGGATTTTTACAGCAGTATGCTACTTTTCGCCACACAATGACTTCAAAAGAGCCATTGTGTGGCTTTTTTGCGTCTGCTTTTATCTTCGAGCAGTCTCGCCCTGACGATTCCGCGGCTGCAGTAATTCATTCCTTTTCTCTACAGGAGCAATGCAAACACTATGAACGAGAAAAGAAAAACCGGTGCTGCCGCTGTTGGTATCCATGGCGCTGCCCAATGTTATCTCCATGCTGGTGAACAGTCTGTACAACATTGTAGACAGCCTGTTTGTGGCCCGCATCAGCGAAGACGCCATGACTGCGTTGTCGCTGGTGTTCCCGATCCAGAATTTTGCCAACGCCATCGCCATTGGCTTTGGCATTGGCATCAATGCCATGATCGCACTGTACCTTGGCGCGGGCGACCACAAAAAGGCCGAGACTGCCGCCACCCACGGTATGGCGCTGAGCCTGATGCACGGCATTCTCATCACCATTGTCAGCATTGTCATCATGCCGGGCTTTTTGCGCCGGTTCACCAGCGACGCAGGCCTGATCGCATCCGGCATCACCTACTCCACCATCGTATTCCTGTTTGCCACCATCAACATGGCGGCACTGGCCTTTGAAAAGATGTTTCAGGCCGTGGGCCGCATGAAGGTGACTATGGCGGCGCTGATCTTTGGCTGTGTGTGCAACATCCTTCTGGACCCCATCCTGATCTTCGGCCTTGGCCCGGTGCCTGCCATGGGCATTGCGGGTGCGGCCCTTGCCACCGGCATCGGCCAGCTGCTGAGCCTGTGCGTTTACCTTTTCGTTTACGTCCGTACTGAGCTGCCTATCCGACTGCGCCGCAGCTGCCTGCACCCGGATGCCGCACTGGACGGCAAACTGTATGCCATCGGCGTGCCGGCCATCCTCAATCTGGCCCTGCCATCTCTGCTGGTCACCTTCCTGAACGGCCTGCTGGCGGGCTTTTCCCAGAGCTACGTGGTGGTGCTGGGCATTTACTACAAGCTGCAGACCTTCCTGTATCTGCCCGCCAACGGCATCGTGCAGGGTATGCGCCCGCTCATTGGCTACAATTACGGTGCCAAACAGCACGCCCGCGTGAAAAAGCTCTACGAACTCACCCTCATCATGAGTGCTGCCATCATGGCTGCGGGCACGGTCATCTGCCTGTTCGCTTCCCGCCCGCTGATGCAGCTGTTCACCTCCAACCCCGAAACCGTCGCCATCGGCCAGACTGCCCTGCGCATCATCTGTCTGGGCTTTGTGGTTTCTGCCGTATCCACCACCTCTTCCGGTGCACTGGAAGGCCTTGGCAAGGGCGCAGAATCGCTGGTCATCTCGCTGTGCCGCTACATCGTATTCATCATGCCGCTTGCCGCTGTGCTGTGCCATTTCCTTGGTGCCAACGGCGTGTGGCATGCATTCTGGATCACCGAAGCGCTGTCCGCCATCGTGGCTTACCCGGTGTACCGCAAGGCAGTTGGAAAGTGCTGAGCCTTCTTGAAAGCGCTGGACGGCGAAGGCCAAGTAAAATAAAATAGTTTCAAGCAGTTGAGGGAGAGTTTGCCAAAACCCTCCCTCTTTTGTGCATTTTATTTGACAGTGCGCAAAAACGCGGTAGAATAAGATGTTTGTTTTCCGGCATTTCGGCTGGAAAAGCGCAATTTAACAGAGGATGTGGGAAAAATATGGTCGAGACGATCACGGCCGTCAATCAGGCGGTCAACCAATTCATCTGGGGCGTGCCCGCCATGGTGTGCATCATCGGCGTAGGCCTGCTCCTGAGCGTTCGCACGGGCTTTTTGCAGATCCGCAAATTTCCCTACGCCATCAAGACCACCATCGGACGAATGTTCCGCAAAAAAGACGCTTCCGATGGCGCCATGACCCCCTTTCAGGCGGTGTGCACCGCGCTGGCCGGTACCGTGGGCACCGGCAACATTGCCGGTGTGGCAGGCGCGATCGCCATTGGCGGACCGGGTGCCGTGTTCTGGATGTGGTGTTCTGCCCTGCTTGGCATGTGCACCAAGTTTGCCGAGGTCACGCTGGCGGTGCACTACCGTGAGCGCAGCGAGGCGGGCGAATGGGTAGGCGGCCCCATGTACTACATTAAAAACGGCCTGAGCAAGCATTGGCAGTTTCTTGCTGTGCTGTATTCCCTGTTTGGCGTGCTGACCGTGTTTGGCACCGGCAATGCCACACAGGTAAATACCATCGTTGCCGCTATCGATACCGCTCTGCTGGAGTACGGCGTAGTGGGCGGCGGTGCGCTTTCTACCCTGAACCTCGTGGTTGGCATCGCAGTGGCCATGCTGGTGGCCATGGTGCTGCTGGGCGGCATCAAGCGCATTGGCAGCGTGAGCGAAAAGCTGGTGCCCTTTATGGCGCTGTTCTACATCGTGCTGTCCGTGGGCGTTATGGTGCTGAACTTTGAGCGCCTGCCCTACGTGTTCGAGTCCATCATTGCGGGTGCGTTCAACCCGGCAGCGTTCACCGGCGGCACCATCGGCAGCCTGTTCGTCAGTATGCAGAAGGGTGTGTCCCGCGGCATTTTCTCCAACGAGGCCGGCCTTGGCACCGGTTCCATTGCCCACGCCTGCGCCGACACCAAAAAGCCGGTCAAGCAGGGCATGTTCGGCATCTTTGAAGTGTTTGCCGATACCATCGTCATCTGCACCCTGACTGCCATGGTCATTCTGTGCAGCGGCACCGCCGTGAACTACGGCACCGCAGCCGGTGCAGAGCTGACCATCAGCGGCTTTACCACTACCTACGGCGGCTGGGCTTCCATCTTTACCGCCGTGGCCCTGTGCTGCTTTGCTTTTTCCACCATCATCGGCTGGGGCCTGTATGGTTCCCGGTTCCTGGTGTTCCTGTGCCGCAGCGATAAGGTGGCAAAGCCCTTCTTTCTGGTCTACTCCTTTGTGTCCATTCTGGGCGCAACGATGGATCTGGGCCTGCTGTGGAGCATCGCCGATACCTTCAACGGCCTGATGAGCATTCCGAACCTGCTCGCGTTGCTGCTGCTTTCCGGCACAGTGGTCAGGCTGACCAAAGAATTTTTTGCATCGGAGGGCTGATTGCCCACAACAAAAAGAGGCTGCTGCACTTTCGGCTAAAACGATGTGCAACAGCCTCTTTTGTTATTCGGGCAGGTGTACCGGTACCCGCGCCACACAGTGCACCCAGCAATCGCCGTCCTTGCGGGTAAAGCAGAACACCTTGCGGAACAAGATATCCCCCGGCACAAGGTTCAGCTGCCGGGCGCGCTCCATCCGAACATGCGAAAAAGCTGTTGCAAGACAGCTCTCCAAAAACATTGTACAAAACCCGGAACTTTTTCAGGGCCAAAACGGCTCCAAAAAGGTTCCGGGTCTTTGATTTTTCGCAATTTCCCTGCGCAGGCTGCTACCGCATTTTTTCAATCCCCTTATTCTGCCCGTGTCCGGCTCTTTTCAACCCGGACAGTTCATGTTACAATATATATTAGAAAAAAAAAATGAATCGAGGGAATGAACCTTGGATTTTTATGGTACCATCGGCCCGGCCTGCGCACAGCCGGCGATCTTGCAGCACATGGTGGAAGCCGGCATGACCGGCATCCGCATGAATCTTTCCCACGGGCCGCTGGCGGCGCACACCGACTGGCTGGCCATGATCCGCGCAGCCGGCATCCGTCAGCTGCTGATCGACCTGCAGGGGCCGGAACTGCGCATCGGCACGCTGGCAGAGCCTGTTGCTCTGGTTGAGGGCAGCTCTGTACGCCTTGGCGCAGACGGCGTACCTTGCCCGGCAGCTCTGGTACAGGCGGCTGCGCCCGGGCAGCAGCTTCTGCTGGACGACGGCAAGCTTCTGGTGCAGGTCACACAGGCATTGCCGGAAGCCCTTGTGTGCACCGTGGTGCGCGGCGGCACCCTGCAGAGCCGCAAAGCATTGCTGCACCGGGCCTTGCGGTGCCCTCGCCTACCCTGACGGAGGAAGACCTGCAGAACCTGAAAATTGCAAAGCAGTGCGGTGTTACCGGTGTGATGCTGCCTTTTGTGCGCGGCAAAGCAGATATTCTGGCCCTGCGCCATGCGCTGGAAGAAGCCGGGGCTGCGGATATCCGTATCTTTGCCAAAATTGAAAACATGACCGGTGTGCGTGCCCTGCCGGAATTCATCCACCTTGTGGATGAGGTGGTGATTGCCCGCGGAGACCTTGGCAATGCCATGCCGCTGTGGGAGCTGCCCCGCTGCCAGAAGCAGCTTTCCGCCGCCTGCCGGGCTGCAGGCGTGCCCTTTATGGTAGTGACCCAGATGCTGGACAGCATGTGCACCCGCGCCGTGCCCACCCGTGCCGAGGTGAGTGACATTTACAACGCCGTGCTGGACGGCGCGGCCAGCGTGATGCTGACCGGTGAGACTGCTGCCGGACAGTACCCGATGCAGGCCATGGAATATCTGGTGCGCACAGCGCAGACAGCCCTTGCCTGACCTTTGCGGAGTTTTTGCGCAAAAGGGATGGCGCATTGTGTCAGAATACGGTATAATAGACGTAAATATTTCTTGTTCAGAAAGGTTTTTTGCTATGGGAATCGTTGTGCTCGGTGCTGTTTTTGTGGATATCAAAGGCTATCCCCTTTCCGCCTATATTCCGGGCGGGCGCAATGCCGGCCGCATTGAGCAGGTACACGGCGGAGTGAGCCGCAATGTGGTGGAGGATATCGCCAATGTAGAGCTGCGCCCTACCTTTGTCAGTCTGGTGGACGACACCGGCATGGGACAGGATGTGATCAACAAGCTGGAGAACCACAAGGTGAACACCAAGTACATCCAGCGCGTGCCGGACGGCATGGGCACCTGGCTGGCCATCTTTGACAACGACGGCGATGTGCATGCAGCCATTTCCAAGCGGCCGGACACCACTCCCCTCACCGGCCTTTTAAAGGAAAAGGGCGACGAGATCTTTGCCGACTGCGATGCCATTGCGCTGGAGCTGGATCTGGAAAAAGATACTGTAAAACAGGTGCTGCACTACGCCAAAAAATACAACAAAAAGGTTTTTGCGGCCATTTCCAACATGAGTATTGCCATGGAGCGCCGGGATTTCCTGCAGCAGATCGATTGCTTTGTGTGCAACCAACAGGAAGCCGGGCTGCTGTTCTCCGATGATTACGGCCATCTGGCCCCGGACGAGATGTGCAGGGTTCTGGCCGCCAATGTGCACAGCGCCAACATTCCCAGTATGGTGATCACCATGGGCGGTCAGGGTGCCGTATATGCCCGCGCCAACGGCGAGTGCGGCGTGGTGCCTGCCAAGAAGGTGGATGTGATCGACACCACCGGCGCAGGCGATGCCTTCTTTGCCGGTACGGTCATCGGCCTGACCTACGGCAAAACGCTGGCCGAGTCCTGCGAGATCGGCAGCCGACTGGCCGCATCGGTCATCTGCATCACCGAGAACGTCTGCCCCCGCTTCCGCCCGCTGGAATTCGGGCTGAACATTCCGGTGGTGGATTAAAGTAATATCAGAAAGCCGGGCAGACTGCGGTCTGCCCGGCCTTCTTTAGGATTCGGGGAAGAGGTTTATATCATGCTTCCAGCACCTTTTTGCCGGTAACTGGATCAGGGATATCAAGCAACGCCAGAATGATGGCCATGCGGATATACACGCCATTGTGCACTTGATCAAAGTAGGCGGCACGCGGGTCGTCATCCACATCCTTTTGATCTCGTCGATGCGGGGCAGCGGATGCAGCACCGGCATATCCTGCGGTGCCTTCTGCAGCAGCGCTTCGTCCAGCTGGTAGCAGCCTTTCAGGCGCAGGTATTCTTCCTCGTTGAAAAAGCGCTCCTGCTGGATACGAGTCATGTACAGCACATCCAGATGCGGCAGCTCGGCTTCAAGGTCAGCCGTTTCCTTATAGATCTGATGGGTCGGCTCCAGCGATTCATTCTTCACATACTGCGGCAGGCGCAGATCTTCCGGCGAGATGAACACGAACCGGTTGCCCTCAAACTGGCTCAGCGCAGCGGTCAGGGAGTGGACCGTGCGGCCAAACTTGAGGTCGCCGCAGAAGCCGATAGTCAAATGATCCAGCCGCCCCTTGCGCTGGCGGATCGTCATGAGGTCGATCATCGTCTGGCTGGGATGCGCGTGCCCACCGTCGCCTGCATGGGTCACCGGCACACGTGCAGAAAGGGATGCCCGCAGCGGTGCGCCCTCTTTGGGGTGGCGCATGGCGATCACATCGGCGTAGTTGCTCACCACGCGGGCGGTGTCCTCCACCGTCTCGCCCTTGCTGGCGGAAGAAAGCTGTGCCCCTGCAAAGCCCAGTGTCTTGCCGCCCAGCCGCAGCATGGCCGATTCAAACGAAAGGCGGGTGCGGGTGGAAGGCTCGTAGAACAGCGTTGCCAGAATGCGCCCATCGCACAGGTGGGCATAGGGTGCCGGGTCGGCCTCCATCCGGTCGGCAAGATCCAGGAGGGCCCGCTGCTCTTCCAGAGAAAAGCTGTTGGGCTCAATAAAGTGTCTCACAGCCATTCTCCTTTCAGCACGAACTTCTCGCGCTCGGCTCCGGTGGAGACGAACTGGATCTCATGGCCCAGTTGCTTTTCCAGAAATTCCACGTAAGCCTTGGCCTCTTTGGGCAGCTCATCCCAGCTCTTGCAGCCGGAGATATCCTTGTTCCAGCCTGGCAGCATAGTGACCATCGGCTCTACACGGTCAAGGTCGGACAGCGGGTCGAAGCTGGGGACTTGCACGCCATCCAATGTGTAACCGGTGATCACCGGGATCTCTTTCATGCTGCTGAGCACATCCAGCTTCGTCAGGGCGATCTTGTCTGCGCCCTGACAGGTAAGGCCGTAGCGGCTGGCCACACAGTCGAAGGGGCCGACACGGCGCGGACGGCCGGTGGCCGCACCATACTCGCCGCCTGCCTTGCGCAGCTGTTCATTCCAGTCCTCGCTCATGGCGTTCTCGGCGGCAAAGGGGCCTGCACCCACGCAGGTGGAGTAGGCTTTCAGCACGCCCACCACATGGTCAAGACGGCAGTTCGGAATGCCTGCGCCCAGCGGCGCATAGGCTGCCAGCGTGTTGGAGCTGGAGGTGAACGGGAAGATACCGTAATCGATATCGCGCATGGCACCCAGCTGGGCTTCCAGCACGATGCGCTTGCCGCTGTCGTGAGCCTGCTGCAAAAATGCACCCACATCACAGATATACGGTGCAAACTGTCCGGCCTGCATCCGGCACCATTCCAGCAGAGCATCGTAGCTCATGGGTTCCTGATGATAGCAGCCACCCAGCTCCAGATTCTTGGATTCCAGGATCATGTGCAGGCGGTCCTGCACGCGCTTTTCGTCCAGATGCAGCAGATCGCCCAGACGCAGGGTCTTTTTGCGGTATTTGTCGCTGTAGGCGTAGGCAATGCCGCGGCGGGTAGAACCAAAGGCCGCACCCTTCTGGGCAAGGCGGTCCTCTTCCAAGCCGTCCTGCACCTTGTGCCACGGCATGGAGATGGTGGCCTTATCTGAAAGTTTCAGGTTTTCTGAGCCTACCTTTACGCCGCGCTCCTCAATGGCATCCATTTCTCCGGCCAGATGGTCGAGGTCGATCACCATGCCCGCACCCAGCACACAGACAACATCCGGGTGCAGGATGCCGGAGGGCAGCAGGTTCAGGATGAACTTGCCCTGCTCCGTTACAACGGTGTGGCCGGCATTGTTGCCGCCCTGATAGCGGGCAACAACATCGGCATGTTCGGCTAACAGATCGATGACGCGGCCCTTGCCCTCATCGCCCCAATTGATACCAGTAACTGCGGTAAGCATAACTTCTTATTTACCTTCTTTTTCGTTATTTACAATAGCCTGTACCTTGGTGGGCAGACCATAGATGCTGATAAAACCGGTAGCATCACTCTGCTTGTAGTCGCCGCCGGCAGCAAAAGTTGCAATGTCCTCACGGTAGAGGGAATACGGAGACCAAACACCGGCATTGATCATGTTACCCTTGTACAACTCCAGACGCACCTTACCGGTAACGTTTTCCTGCGTGGAGGTGACGAAGGCACTCAGAGCTTTGCGCAGGGGGCTGAACCACTGGCCGTCATAGACCAGTTCACCAAATGTGATGGCCAGCTCGCGCTTTTTGTGGGCAGTGAGCTTATCCAGCGTCAGAGTTTCCAGCACCTCATGAGCCTTATAGAGGATGGTACCGCCGGGCGTCTCGTACACACCGCGGCTCTTCATGCCCACCAGACGGTTCTCCACCACATCGTACAGGCCGATGCCATTGCGGCCGCCGATCTCATTCAGCTTGGCAATGAGGACGGCAGGCTTCATCTTTTCGCCGTTCAGGCTCACCGGCACGCCCTTTTCAAATGCCAGCTCCACGAACTCGGACTTGTCCGGTGCGGTCTTGGGGCTGACACCCAGCTCAAAAGCCCGGCTTATCGTACTGCGGCTCGTTGCCCGGGTCCTCAAGGTCAAGGCCCTCATGGCTCAGGTGCCACAGGTTCTTATCCTTGGAGTAGTTGGTCTCGCGGTTGATCTTCAGCGGGATGTGATGTGCCTCGGCATAGTCGATCTCTTCGTCACGGCTCTGGATATCCCACTCACGCCACGGAGTGATGATCTTCAGGTCCGGTGCAAAGTGCATGATGGCCAGTTCAAAGCGCACCTGATCGTTGCCCTTGCCAGTGCTGCCGTGGCACACGGCATCTGCACTCGGCACGGGCGATCTCCACCACACGCTTTGCCAGAATGGGTCGTGCAAAGCTGGTGCCCAGCAGATAGCCCTCGTAATCGGCCCCGGCCTGCATGGTGGGGATGACGTAATCCTCCACAAATTCATCGGTCAGATCTTCTACGTACAGCTTGGAAGCACCGCTTGCCTTGGCGCGCTCTTCCAGACCTTCCAGCTCGCCCTTCTGGCCCACATTGCCGCACACTGCAATGACCTCGCAGTTGTTGTAATGCTCTTTCAGCCATGGGATGATAATGGAAGTATCCAGACCGCCGGAATAGGCCAGCACGACCTTTTTGATCTCAGACATAAGAACCGCCTCCGTTCAAACCACTTTATACTTTTGAATTCCCTCTTGCAATTTTTGATTGCGGTGTTATTATACTAGCAAGCAGAGAATGTGTAAAAAGTATCCTGCACATGATCACGATACAAAATTGACATGAAAGAGGGCACGCCGCCATGTATGTGGACTGGGAATATTACAAAATCTTTTATTATGTCGCGAAATATCAGAATTTCACCAAAGCCGCGCGGGTGCTGGGCAACAACCAGCCCAACATCACCCACTCGATGAACCGGCTGGAAAGCCAGCTGAATTGCGTACTGTTCATCCGCTCCAACCGCGGCGTTACCCTTACCCCGGAGGGTGAACTGCTTTACTCACGCATTGCATCTGCGGCGGTGCAGATCCAGGATGCAGAAGAAGAGCTGAGCGCCAGCGCCACGCTGGAACACGGTGCGATCAGCATCAGCGCTACCGAAACTGCGCTGAACATCTACCTTGCAGAAAAGCTGCGCGCCTTCCACACGGACTATCCCGGCATCCGCCTGCGCATCTCCAACCACTCCACGCCGCAGGCTTTGCAGGCCGTGAAAAACGGCGAGGTGGATTTTGCCGTCATCACCACCCCTGCCGAGGTGGAAAGCGGCCTGAAAATGGTGGAGCTGAAGCCCTTTTATGAGGTGCTTGTGGGCGGCAGGACCTTTACTGCCCTTGCCAGCCAGAACCTTTCGCTGAAGGAGCTGAACAATTATCCGCTGATCTCCCTGAGCGACGAAAGCATGACCCGCGCCTTTTACCGGCAGTTCTTTCTGGATCACGGTGCGGTGCTGAAGCCGGATACCGAGGCGCCACCACCGACCAGATGCTGACCCTTGTCAAAAGTGAGCTGGGCATTGCGTTCCTGCCCCAGCCCATGGCACAGGATGCACTGGCCCGCGGTGAGATCGTGCAGCTGCATCTGCAGGAGATCATCCCTCAGCGCTCCATCTGCCTTGTGTACGACCATCACCGCCCGCTGAACACGGCAGCCCGCAAGTTCCAGCAGATGCTGACCAAGGCGGGCCCCAAACGCCCGGAATACAGATAACTGCCGGACCTTTCCCTGCAAACTGATCTATACGGGACTGTTGCAAAATAGCTCTCTGAAAAAACAATGCACAAAACCCGGAACCTTTTCACAGCCAAAACGGCTTAAAAAAGGCTCCGGGTTTTTGATTTTGTGCTATTTCTTTGTGCAAGTTGCTATCGCATTTTTATTTTGCAACAGTCCCCTGTTTTATTTTTACTTTTCCTGGATCTGTTTGCCGGTGAGGTGTTCAATGGTGATCTCGTAAAGCTGCACGGCCTTGATGTCCAGCGCAATTTCCTTTTCCACCTCTTCCTTGCCGGGGTAATACTTCATGCCAAGCTCCCGCACGCGGGCCTCGGTAGCAGCGGCATCGTCGATCAGATGGCAGCGGCCAAACACCACGGTGCTCTGCACATAAGGTGCCCAGTCGCCCGGCTCAAAGTGTTCGTTACCGTAAACGGTAAAGCATACCTTATCATTCTGTTTCAGCGCGTCCACCTTCTGGCCGGACTTTGCACCGTGGAAGTAGATTTTGTCGTGCTCCTGATCGTAGTAATAATTCACCGGGATCGCAAAGGGATAGCCGTTGTCGCCGTTCACTGCCAGCACGCCCCGCCGGGACTGCTGAAACAGGTGCTTTGCAGCTTCTTCCGGGATGGCGCGGCTGGCTCTTCTCATGGGTCTGAACATTTTGTTTCCTCCATGTATCGCAGGTTTGCGGTGCGCACTCATGCACCCTTGATAATGCGGATGAGGGTCTTATCCAGCTGGATGGTGCGGTTCCACGGGTTCAGGATGATGCCGCTGATCTCCGGCACGGCAAGCGCTGCATCAAACAGCTTTCCGTATCCACAAGAAAGGTGGACTGCACCGGCTCGGCTCCCTTCATTTCCTCGTCAAAGCTGGTGAATGCATACCACCAGCTTGCGCCATCGGCCGTCCGGATGGCCCGCAGCTGCATCTGTTCACTGCCCAAATTGGGCTCCACCGCCACGACAAGCTGGCCATGCTCCTTTATGCGCCGCCGGATCACGGTAAGGGTGTGGGCCAGCTGTTCCTGTGTGGGCTCCTGCTGCAGGGCGGCTACCGCCTGCTCGATCTTTTCGTTGCCGTTCAGGCCCTTGTCTCTGGGTTGATTCATTGAGGTTGGTTCCTTTCTATTGTATTTTGGCAGAGGGAATAAGCGCAGCTCATCACAGCAGCAGATCGAACAGGCCGATCATTACCGGCATAGACACAATGGAAAGCAGAGTGGTCAGCACATACAGCGCGCTGGAATGCGCCGCATCGCGGTCATAGAGCTGAGCCATGGAGGTAACAGTAGCACAGGCAGGTGTGATGGCGGCAAGGTAGACCGTCATCAGGATGTTCTTGCCGTCGGCCACCCAGCTGGATGCATGGCAGACCCACAGCAGCACCAGAACCACCAGCGGGCATACCACCAGACGCAGCACTGTGGGCAGATAGTTGCGGCGGGTGCAGAACACCTCCCGCAGCGGCTTTTCTGCAATGGCCATACCGGCCAGCAGCATGCCCATCGGTCCCATCATGTTGCCCACTGTGCTCATGGTATTCTGCAGCGGTGCAGGCAGCACCACACGGAACCAGTACAGCAGTGCACCGGCTGCAATGGCGATCATGTTGATATTGGTGAGCACCTTTTTCCAGTCCAGCGCACTGCTGCCCTGCAAAGGGAACTGGCGTGGGTCCACAGCAGCACCAGCTGCACAATGATGAATGCGCAGGAGTAAATGACATACGCATCGCCCATCAGAGCCTTGACCAACGGGATCACCAGTGCAGCGGCGTTGCTGTAGATCACATTCACCTGCTCCACGGCATCCAGCTTGAGCGGGCGGCTCAGCAGGGCGCTGAGCACCAGCAGCACTACATGGATAGCCGCCGCAATAGCCATGGAGTACAAAAGTCCCTTGCGGATCTCCGGCGTATCGTCGATCTGGAATGCGTTGATGATCACGCAGGGCGTGACCAGATACACCATGACCACCGAGAGCACCCGGCTGTCGCTGGCCTTCAGCAGCCCTACCTTGACCACAGCATAGCCCATGATCAGAATGAGGAACAGCTGTGCGATCTGCTGCATCAATAACAGACTTATCTCCATTGTTTTTCCTTTCCCCTTCCCTTTTCAAAACCCAAAGGGAGAGCTGCCTTCCGCAAGGCAGCTCTCCCCTTTTTCTGATTTTATTTGCCGCTCGTCAGCCGCGCCACATGCAACGACAGATAGGCGGTTTCCTCGTTGGGCAAAAACACGCCGTACTTGCGCAGCACAAAGGTGCGTATTTTTTCCGCGCAGGTCACCGCTGCCGGATAATTCTGCTGCATCTGCTGGAACAAAAAGTCGTCTTCGCTGTCCATCAGTTTGCCGGAGAAGAACCGCTCGGCAAAATACTGCAGGTGGCTCACGAACCGCGCATAGTGGATGCTCTCGGTGCTCACCGGGCAGTGCATACTGTAGGTGACAATGTTGGACAGCTCACCGATCAGCTGCGCTGCCCGCATGGCATCGTAGCCGGCCTGCGGGTCCTGCCGGGCGTTGACGATATGGAAGGCGATGTTGCCTGCCTCTTCGTCCGGCAGCTCGATGCCAAGCTTTGCCTTTACCTTCTGCAGGCCGCGCTGGCCCACCGCATACTCCTTGGGATAAAAATGCTTGATTTCCCAGAAGATGCGGTTGGTCACCACAAGACCCTTTTGCTGGCGCTCCACTGCAAAATGCAGGTGGTCGGTCAGCAGCAGATAGATGTGCGCCGAAAGCTTGACTCCCAGCGACTGCTCTGCGTCGTCCACAATGTCCTGCGTCAGTTCCAGATAGGATGCCGGAATGCTGGAAAACAGCTCCAGCATAGGCTGTGCGTCCGGGTTGGACAATGGAAGGAACACGCGGTCTGAGGGCTGCCGTTCAATGGGCTCGCCCGCCTTGCGGCCATAGCCGATGCCCTTGCCCAGCAGGATGGATTCCTCGCCGCTGTCATCCTGCACCAGCACAACACTGCTGTTCAGCACCTTCTGAATGTGCATCGGTCCCTCCTCCTTCCGTTGAAACCTTAAGACTGCCGCTTAGTCCAGATCTTCGCCGTTGGAAGCAATGACCTTCTTGTACCAGTAGAAGCTGTCCTTACGGCTGCGGGCCAGAGTACCGTTGCCCAGATCATCCTGATCCACATAGATAAAGCCATAGCGTTTGGACATCTGGTTGGTGGATGCAGAGATCAGGTCGATGGGTGCCCATGTGGTGTAGCCCCACATCTCAACACCCTCATCGATGGCCTTGCCCATTTCGCTGATGTGCTGGCGGAAGTACTCTACACGGTAGGGGTCGTGGATGGAGCCGTCGGCCTCCACCACATCCTTGGCACCCATGCCGTTCTCCACCACCATCAGCGGCTTGCGGTAACGGTCGTACAGCTCGATCAGGCTGTAGCGCAGGCCCTTGGGGTCGATCTGCCAGCCCCAGTCGGTGGAGGGCAGATACGGGTTCTTGACACCCAGCACGGTGTTGCCAGGGGTACGCTCTGCGTTCGGGTCCACAGACTCGGTCATGGTCATATAGTAGCTGCAGGAAACAAAGTCCACACAGCCTGCCTTCAGGGTAGCGGCATCCTCGGGCAGCATTTCCACGTGGATGCCCTTGCGCTCGAACATCTTGAGGATCAGGCGGGGGTACTCGCCCCAGACATGCACATCGGCATAGAACAGGTTTTCCAGATTCTTTGCCTGAGTAGCCAGCTCATCATCGGGTGCGCAGGTGCGGGCATAGGTGGTGAGCTTGGTCAGCATGCAGCCCACCTTGCTGCCGGGGATGATCTCGTGGCAGTCCTTTACTACCATAGCGCTGGCCACCAGCTGGTGGTGCAGGGCCTGATAGCAGGTCTCCAGCATCTTATCCTCGGGCACGCGGCTGGGGATGATGCCGGCGGTGGTGAACGGGTGACGGATCACGCTGTCCACCTCGTTGAAAGTCATCCAGTACTTGACCTGATCCTTGTAGCGCTCAAAGCACGCATGGCAGAACTTTGCAAAGCAGTCGATCACGCGGCGATCCACCCAGCCATTGTACTTGGTGGCCAGTGCCAGCGGCATTTCGTAGTGGCTCAGCGTGACCAGCGGCTCGATGCCGTTCTTGTGCATCTCAGCGAACAGGTCGCTGTAGAACTGCAGGCCCTTTTCGTTCGGCTGAGCTTCCTCGCCGGTGGGGAAGATGCGGGTCCATGCAATGGAAACGCGCAGCATGGTAAAGCCCATCTCGGCAAACAGCTTCAGGTCTTCTTTGTAATGATGGTAGAAGTCGATGCCGCGGCGCTTGGGATAATAGGTATCATCCGGGTCGGCCATGGCGGCAGCAATGTGTGCGTCGTCCATGGCAACATGGGACTTGTAATCCTTCACGTCGGTGTTGGGCTTGTAGGTGGCAACATCGGCCACGCTGGGGCCTTTGCCATCCACGTTCCATGCGCCCTCTACCTGGTTCGCGGCAACAGCGCCGCCCCAGAAAAAGCCTTTGGGGAAACTCATTTATTTGCCTCCAGTTTCAGCAGTGCGGCACCGGGCACCACAGCGCCCTCGGCCACAGTCTTGATGGTGAACTCATCGGCGTTGGTCACGACGATGGGGGTAGTTACATCATAACCGTCTGCTTTGATTCCGTCAAGGTCAAACTTCATCAGCAGCTGGCCCTTCTTGACAGTCTCGCCGTCCTTGACCTGCGGATCAAAGCCCTTGCCGTCGCGCTTGACGGTATCCATGCCGATGTGCATGAGCAGTTCAGCACCGGCATTGGTCTTCATGGAGATGGCGTGCTTGGTGCCGAACACGGACTCGATCACGCCGTCAGCGGGAGCGTACAGCTCACCCTTCTCGGGCACCACGGCAATGCCGTCGCCCAGGATCTTCTGGGAGAAAACTTCATCCTTGACCTCTTCCAGAGCAATGGCCTTGCCCTGCAGGGCTGCTGATGGTGGAATCCGCAGCTGCTGCGTCTGCAGCAGTCTCGGGAGCGGGTGCAGCGGTCTCATCCTCTGCGGGGGTCTCGTCCTTATACAGGAAGAAGGACAGTGCGAAGGAAGCCACAACAGAGATCACCAGACCAACTGCAGCCCACAGGATGTTCTTGCCGTTATCCGGGTCAACGAACATGGCCATGCCAGCCAGACCGGGGCCCATGGCAACGAATGCCTTGACCTTCATCAGGCCAACGAACAGACCGCCGATGAAGCTGGAGATCACAACGGACATCATAACCTTCTTGTGCTGCAGGGTAACGCCGTACAGGGCAGGCTCGGTGATACCGAACAGGCCGGAGATGCCAGCGGAAATTGCGGTAGCGCGCAGGTTCTCGTCCTTGGTCTTCAGTGCAACGCCGAGGCAGGCACCGCCCTCAGAGATGTTGTGTGCCAGAGAAGCAGGCATGTACAGCATTTCAAAGCCGGGGTCAGAAATAGCAGCAACTGCGTAGGGGACCAGAGCCTTATGCACGCCCATGGAGATCATGAAGGGCAGCACGGCAGAGCAGAGCAACGGCCAGCCAGCCCAGCGTGTTGTACAGAGCAAGGATCACGGTGGTCAGCAGAGCACCGATGTTGTAGCCCAGAGGTCCGAGGACGACCAGTGCCACAGGGAAGCCAATGCCGAAGCACAGCATGGGCACAAAGAACACGCGGATGGCCTTGGGGCACCACTTGTTGGCCCACTTTTCAATAAAGGACATGAAAATGACGGTCAGGATAGCCGGGAATACCTGTCCGCCGTAAGCGATATTCTGCAGCTTGATGCCGAGGAAGTAAGCACCGCCCTCGGTAGCCAGCAGAGCGGAAACGCTGGGGTGGATCATGGCAGCAGCCAGAGCCACAGACACCAGCTTGTTGCAGTTGAACTTGGTTGCAGTGGTGAAGGCGACCATGACGGGCAGGTAGTACAGAGCCGCATCTGCCACGCCGACAAACACCTTATAGGCGATATCTCCGCTGCTCATCAGGCCCAGAGTGCTCAGCAGCACCATCAGAGCCTTCAGAACGCCTGCACCTGCAATGGCGGGGACCAGCGGCTGGAAGATGCCGACCATGTAGTCCAGAATAATGCCGCCGATCTCTTTTTTGCCCTTGGGGGCAGCGGGAGCTGCAGCCTGACCTGCGTTGAAGGTGCCCAGCTTGAGCAGCTCATCGTACACTTCGATAACATCGTTGCCGATGACCACCTGACACTGCGGGCCGCTGGAAATAACGCCCATAACACCGGCAGTCTTTTTCAGGGCTGCAGCATCCACCTTGGAGGTGTCTGCCAGAGTGAAGCGCAGGCGGGTGGAGCAGTGCTCGACCTGCACAACGTTCTTCTCGCCGCCAACCAGACGCAGCACGTCGGAGGCAGTCTGCTTGTAGTTCTTCATTTTGTTCTCCTTTATCTTGTGTGTGGTGGCATTTCCCTGCCGCCCGGCCGAAGCGGACAAAAGAAAAAAGACCCAACAGAATGACCCCGTGTACAATTTCTCCCGGAATCATAGTATCTGGCTACAATTCACCCAAAAGAAAAGGTATTCGTCATTCCATCAGATCCTGCCTGCATTACCAGTAACATGTCCAACTGGATATTGTGGTATTAGTATATCAATCCTCTTTTCGTTTTTCAATATGACTTTTTCACAAAATAACTCTTAAAAAATTATGAAGTTCGTATATTCATTTGTTTTTTCACATAGCTGTCGGTGTGTGCTCGTGTACTCCTTTCACCGCCTGCACTGCCCTGATGCCGATTGCGCATTGCCGCCGATGTGGCATCCAGTGAACCTGCAGAGCCGGGCCGTGAGGTGCGCTGCCCCGGCATGGGCGAGCACCGCAGCCGCAAGGAGAACATGGAGCTTGGCATCCCGGTAGCCGAGGAAAAGTGGGCCGAAGTGCTGGCGATGTGATGTAATGTTAAAAGGGGTGTCTCTCCGGCAGACAGAGAGACACCCCTTTTCTTTTTATCTGTGGTTTTCCGCAAATATCCGGCCCAGCTGGGACAAGATATCATGCGGCAGCATTCCGTACTCGCCAAGCGCAGCAGCGGCACGGTCGGCAGCGGCACCGTGCAGATACACCGCGCAGGCCGCAGCTTCGTATGCAGGCAGGCCGCAAGCCAGCAGGGCCGCCGTCATACCGGCCAGTACATCTCCGCTGCCGCCCCGGGCAAGACCGGGGTTGCCGGTAGAGTTTGTGCACACGCGGCCATCTGGTGCAGCCACCACGGTACGGCAGCCCTTGAGCACCACCACGGCGTTCCATTTTTCTGCATACTGGCAGGCAGTATTTTCACGGTCCGCATTGATCTGCGCCACCGAAAGCCCGGTGAGCCGGGCCATCTCTCCGGGGTGCGGGGTCACGATCAGCTCTCCCGCCGGGTGTGGCAGCGTTTTGCCCTCGGCCAGTAGCTGCGCGGCGGCGTTCAGGCCGTCCGCATCCAGCACCGCGCTGCCTGCAAAGCCGGGCAGCAGCTTCTGCACCAGCGTGCGTGTCTCTGCCGCGCGGCCTGTGCTCTGGGCTGTACCGCCAAGGCCCGGGCCCAGCAGCAGCACCGTCGCCTTCTGGCGCTGGAGCTGTGGAATGCTCTCCGGTGAGATGCCGCCTTCGGCCCCCGCCACGCAGGGACACAGGCAGCATTCCGGCAGGCGGGCCACCGCAGCTGCCAATACCGGCTCCACGCTGGCCAGCGTTACCATGCCCGCACCGGTGCGCAGCGCACCCTCGGCAGCAAGCAGGGCCGCACCTCGGTAATATGCGCTGCCTGCCACAGCCAACACGGTGCCAAAGCTGCCCTTGTGGCTATCGCGCGGGCGCGGCGGGATGTTGTGCCAGACAAATTCGGATGTGATCTCGGTTGACATTTTATGCTTCCCCCTGCACCAGTTTGCGGATCTGCTTTTCCACATTCTGCACTTCCTCATGGAACATGCGGGCGGAGACACGCAGCGCGCCGTGGCCCAGAATGATGATCTGCTCCATGCCGTCGGAAGTAGCCACACGCACCCGCCGCCCCTTGCCGATCTCATGAGTAACGTGCTCGATGAACATATCGGCGGTTTCGGCTTCCTTGGTGTAGACCACATGGATATTATGGTACTGCTCAATGCTGCCGGGGCTGCCCGGCACACGATAGGCATCGAATACAAGAATAAGATTGCACTTCTGGTAGCCCTGATAGTTGCACAGAATATCCATCAGCTTGTGGCGGGCCGCTTCCAGACTGTCCTTTGCAAGGGCGTTCAGCTCATCCCACGCAAAGATGATATTGTAGCCGTCCACCAGCAGATATTCGGGCAGGATTTCCCACTGCTGGGCATCAAAATCCGGGCGTTCCCGCTTTTGCACCGGGCGGAATGCCGCCAGCGGGTCCCGTTTGATGGGGCCATAGGTGCGCTCGAAGATTTTGAGCAGCTCGGCATCCTCTTCCAGTGTTGCGCGGTAAGCCGCTGTCCGGCGCTGGGGCACGGCCTGCGTCTCCTGCTCCGGGCTTTTGCTTTTTCCCCAGCCGCTGTCCACATGCATGTGGCTGCGCACCTGATCCCAAGGCACCACAAAGCCCGTGCCATGGGCACAGAACACCGAATCTGCCGGGTTGTCAAGGTCGTGCTCCGGCTCGTAGCCCACAGCTTCAATGATCTCCACCGCATTGTGGCAAGGCCGGTAGCCGTCCAGCGTCAGGGTCAGGTGTCCCCGGCCCCGGGTATAGCCCACCACCTCCATGGGGTAGCTGCGCATGGTGGCCACCGGTGCAAAACCGGTGAGCACAGCAGCCTCTTCCCCGCTTTCTGGCGGGTCAAAGCTGCCCTCCATGCGCTGGATATCGGTCATGGCACGGCCAAGGTTCTCCACCGGCACTTCCAGCCGAAAGGCATACCATGGCTCCAGCAGCTGGCTTTTGGCCAGCATCAGGCCCTGCCGCACCGCGCGATAGGTGGCCTGCCGGAAATCTCCGCCCTCCGTATGTTTAAGATGGGCGCGGCCCGCAATGAGGGTGATCTTCACGTCCGTCAGCGGCGCACCGGTCAGCACGCCAAGGTGCTGCTTTTCTTCCAGATGGGTCAGCACAAGGCGCTGCCAGTTCTTGTCCAGCACTTCTTCCCGGCAGTCGGCGGCAAACTGCATCCCGCTGCCGCGGGGCAGGGTTCCAGCTTGACATGCACCTCCGCATAATGGCGCAGCGGCTCGTAGTGGCCCACGCCCTCCATAGGCTCCGTGATGGTCTCCTTGTACAGAATGCCGCCGGGGCCGAACTCCACGTTCAGGCCAAAGCGCTCTGCCAGCAAACTGCGCAGCACTTCCAGCTGCACCTCACCCATGAGCTGCACATGGATCTCGCCCAAAGTCTCGTTCCATACCACATGGAGCTGCGGCTCCTCTTCTTCCAGCCGGTGCAGCTTGCCCAGTGCCGCGTGCACATCAGCCCCCTCCGGCAGCAGCACCTGATAGCTCAGCACCGGTTCCAGCACCGGCACATCGCTGTCGCGTTCCGCGCCAAGGCCCTCGCCCGGGCGCGCCTTGGTCAGGCCGGTGACGGCGCACACCTGCCCGGGCCGATGGCTTCCGCCAGCGTATACTTTACGCCGGAGTACAGCCGCAGCTGGTTTGCCTTTTCCTCCCACGGCTCACCATCTGCTTCGCCGGAGAGCTGGGCCTTTACCTTCAGTTCGCCGCCAGTCACGCGCAGCCATGTCAGGCGCGTGCCCTGCTCATCCTGCGACACCTTAAACACCTTGGCACCAAAGGCATCCAGCGCGGGAGCCGGACGGGTATAGCGGTCAATCCCGTCCATCAGAGCGTCCACGCTTTCCAGTGCATCGTCTTCGGTACGCCGCAGCGCCGAACCGAACCAGCACGGGAACACATGCCGGCGTGCAACGGCCGGGATGATGTCCACATTGGTCAACTGCCCGGCATCCAGCATCCGATCCATCAGGTTTTCGTCACACAGGGCCAGTGCTTCGTCCCGGTCGGCCTGCGGCACATCAAAGGCCACAAAGCCCTCGCCCAGACGGTGGTTCAGCTGGGCGAGCAGCTCTTCCCTGCTCTTGCCGGGCAGGTCCATCTTGTTCACGAACACAAAGGTGGGCACATGGTAGCGCCGCAGCAGCCGCCAGAGCGTCTCGGTGTGGCTCTGCACGCCGTCGGTGCCGCTTACCACCAGCACAGCATAGTCCAGCACCTGCAGGGTGCGCTCTGTCTCGGTGGAAAAATCCACATGTCCAGGGGTGTCCAGCAATGTGATATCCGTATTGCCCGCTGTTAACAGGGCCTGCTTGGAAAGATGGTGATGCCGCGCGCTTTTTCAAGCGTGTCGGTATCCAGAAAGGCATCCTTGTGATCCACACGGCCCAGCTTGCGGATCGCGCCGGAGCGGTAGAGCATGGCTTCCGAAAGGGTGGTCTTGCCGGAGTCCACATGGGCAAGGATGCCCAGAACGATTTGTTTATGCGTTGTTTCCATCCGCTTCTCCTACAATCAAAAATTCATTTTTATTGTAGCACGGATGGGGAAAAAAGAAAAGTTTTTGATTTAGAATGGGGGTCGAAACCCAAAAACGCAGTTTATCTTATCGGCTTTTCGCGTGAAAAACAGCTCTGGAAAATCCGCAGATTTTCCAGAGCTGTAAATATAAGAATAACAATTCCGCTATTCATAGCCAAAGCGAACGCGTCGGCTATTTTAATGGTCAGTTACTCCACGATGATGCTCTTGCCGGTCATTTCAGCAGGCACGGGCAGACCGATATACGGCAGCATGGTGGGAGCGATATCTGCCAGGCAGCCGCCCTCGCGCAGCTTCACATCGCCGCAGCCAACAGCCACAAAGGGCACCACGTTGGTGGTGTGTGCGGTGAAGGGGGTGCCGTCCGGGTTCATCATCTTCTCGGCGTTGCCGTGGTCGGCGGTGATGAAGGCGCAGCCGCCTGCGTTCAGCACAGCAGTGACCACCTGATCCACAGCGGTATCCACGGCCTCAACGGCCTTGACGGCGGCCTCGAACACGCCGGTGTGGCCCACCATGTCGCAGTTGGCGAAGTTGAGGATCACCACATCGTACTTGCCGCTCTCGATGCGCTTGACGCACTCGGCAGCAACCTCGGGGCGCTCATCTCGGGCTTCAGGTCATAGGTGGCGACCTTCGGGCTGGGGATCACGCAGCGGTCCTCGCCCTCGTAGGGAGCCTCCACGCCGCCGTTGAAGAAGAAAGTCACATGGGCGTACTTCACCGTCTCGGCAATGCGGAGCTGAGTCTTGCCATTCTCGGACAGGTACTGGCCCAGAACGTTCTTCAGCTCCACAGGCGGATAGGCGACCTCGCAGTTGGGCATGGTGGCATCGTATTCGGCCATGCAGACATAGTTCACCTGCTTGCGGCCGCCGCGGCGCTCAAAGCCGGTGAACGCATCGTCGCAGAAGATGCGGGTCATCTGGCGGGCACGATCGGGACGGAAGTTCATGAAGATCACGGTGTCGCCATCCTGCACGCGGCCCTCACAGGTGACGCAGGGCAGAACGAACTCATCGGTCTTGTCTGCTGCATAGGAAGCCTCGATGGCCTCGGCAGCGTTGGCGGCATGATTGCCCTCGCCGTAGACAAAGGCAGCGTAGGCTTTCTCCTCGCGGTCCCAGTTGTTGTCGCGGTCCATGGCGTAGTAACGGCCGGAGACGCTGGCGATCTTGCCGATGCCCAGCTCGTCCAGCTTGGCCTGCAGGTCGGCCAGGAAGCCCTTGCCGGAGTGCGGGTCGGTATCACGGCCATCGGTGATGCAGTGCAGGTAAATGTTCTTTGCACCCAGATGTTTTGCCATTTCCAGCACGCCGAACCAGTGGTCTGCGTGGCTGTGCACGCCGCCGGTGCCGACCAGGCCCATCAGATGGATGGCCTTGCCTGCATCGATGGCAGCCTTCATGTTCTTGACCAGAACCGGGTTCTGGAGCATCTCGCCGTCCTTGATGGACTTGGTGATGAGGGTGAGCTGCTGGTACACGATACGGCCCGCGCCCATGTTGGTGTGGCCCACTTCGGAGTTGCCCATCTGGCCGTCGGGCAGACCGACGGCCATGCCGGAAGCGTTGATGGTGGTCATGGGATATTTTGCCATCAGAGCATCGAGGTGGGGTTTCTTTGCGGCGACCACAGCGTTGCCGAAGGTCTCCTCCGGCACCCAGCCGAAGCCATCCATGATGCACAGAAGAACAGGTTTCTTTGCCATAAAATTGAATCTCCTTTGAATTTAACAAATCAGCGCCCGGCACAGCGCTGGAGATGCGGCGCAGCCGGGCGCTGAAACAGCTGATTTAAACCGTCGATCAGCCCTTGGTGGCTGCGTTGACGATCACTGCAAAGTCGGCAGCCTTCAGAGACGCGCCGCCGATCAGGCCGCCGTCCACATCCTTTTGCTCAGCAGCTCCTCGCAGTTCTTGGCGTTCATACTGCCGCCGTACTGGACAGTGGTAGCCTCGGCAACTGCCTCGCCGTACACCTCGCCGATCACCTTGCGGATCTGGCCGCAGACTTCCTCAGCCTGATCGGCGGTAGCGGTCTTGCCGGTGCCGATGGCCCAGATGGGCTCGTAAGCGATCACGACATTTGCCATCTGCTCAGCGGTCACATCACGCAGAGCGATCTTGGTCTGCATACGCACCAGCTCTTCGGTCACGCCCTCTTCGCGCTGCTGCAGGCTCTCGCCCACGCAGATGATGACCTTCAGACCGGCGTTCAGAGCAGCCAGAGCGCGCTTGTTCACGGTCTGGTCGGTCTCGGCGAAGTACTGGCGGCGCTCAGAGTGGCCCACAATGACGTACTCCACGCCCAGATCTACCAGCATGTCAGCGCTGATCTCGCCGGTGAAAGCGCCGGACTTCTCGAAGTGAACATTCTCAGCACCCACATGGATGTTGGTGCCCTTGGTCTTTTCCACAGCGGTGACCAGATCGGTATACGGGGTGCAGATAACCACCTCGCAGCCTGCGTCCTGCACGGCGGGGACCAGCTCATCCACCAGAACAGCAGCCTCGGAGGCAGTCTTGTTCATCTTCCAGTTGCCTGCAATGATAGCCTTACGCTTTGCCTTATCCATGATACTCTATCTCCTTTATTTACCTTCTATCGTGCAGAAAGCTCTGCACAAACAAAGATGCGGCGGCGCTAAAGCCGCCGCACCCATTATGATGCCGGGATCAGATTATGCGTTCTGAATAACTGCGATGCCGGGCAGCTCCTTGCCCTCCAGATACTCCAGAGAAGCGCCGCCGCCGGTGGAAATGTGGGTCATCTTGTCGCCCAGACCCATCTGCTGCACAGCTGCTGCGCTGTCGCCGCCGCCGATCACGGTGGTAGCATCGCTCTCAGCCATAGCCTTGGCAACTGCCAGAGTACCGGCTGCCAGAGTGGGGTTCTCGAACACGCCCATGGGGCCGTTCCACACCACGGTCTTGGATGCCTTGACAGCATCTGCAAACAGCTTCATGGTCTCGGGGCCGATGTCGCAGCCCTCCATGTCAGCCGGGATCGCGGTGACGGGAACAACAGTGGTCTCAACCGGAGCATCGATGGGATCGGGGAAGTCCTTGATGCAGACAGCATCAACGGGCAGCAGCAGCTTCACGCCCTTCTCCTGAGCCTTGGCCATCATTTCCTTGCAGTAATCCAGCTTGGAATCATCGCACAGGCTCTTGCCGACCTCGTAGCCCTGAGCCTTGACGAAGGTGTAAGCCATGCCGCCGCCGATAATCAGGGTATCGACCTTCTCCAGCAGGTTGGAGATAACATTCAGCTTGTCTGCGACCTTTGCGCCGCCCAGAATAGCGGTGAAGGGACGAACGGGATCGTTCACAGCGTTGCCCAGATACTTGATCTCCTTCTCCATCAGGTAGCCGACAGCGGTATCCTTGATGAAGTCGGTGACACCTGCAGTGGAGCAGTGTGCACGGTGGCAGCTGCCGAATGCATCGTCAACATATGCATCAGCCAGAGAAGCCAGCTCTTCGCTGAACTCAGGCATGTTCTTGGTCTCTTCCTTGCGGAAACGGGTGTTCTGCAGCAGAACGACATCGCCGTTGTTCATGGCAGCAACAGCAGCCTTGGCGTTCTCGCCCACAACGTTGTCGTCGTCAGCAAACACAACGGTCTTGCCCAGCTTTGCGCTCAGAGCCACAGCAACGGGTGCCAGGCTGAACTTTGCCTCGGGGCCGTTCTTGGGCTTGCCCAGATGGCTGCACAGGATGACCTTTGCGCCATCGTTGATCAATTTCTGGATGGTGGGCAGAGCTGCGTTGATGCGGTTATCGTTGGTGATCACACCGTCCTTCATCGGGACGTTGAAATCGCAACGGACAAGCACCTTCTTGCCGCAGTAGTTCTGATCGTCGATCGTCTTCTTACCTAAACCCATGGTAATAAACTCCTCTCAAGTTTTAATTTCTGAACTAGAGTTTCGCTCGCATTCGGGGGATCTTGCCCCGTTACTCTACTATTATAAACAAAAACCGTGCACATTGCAAGGTTGCAAGATAGATAATAGTTTAACAAACATTTGCCGCTGATGCACGGAAATGTGTGTATTTTGACCGAAAGCCGCAGCCTTACCGTGTTTTCCGGCAGAACATTCCGCAAATGCGGTCATACATTCCCCATATGAACTTCTGGTTCCGCTGATCCCGCTCAAAAATTGCTTCCACACCAGCATAGCCGCTCGCCTTATACTTCCTGAAAATATTCTGCTTTCAGAGGATTATTCGACACTTCTTTTTCAAAGAATTCTTTGAAGCCTTCCTCCAATACATCCAGAAAATCCGGAGTCACCCCCACATATTCATGGATATCAGATAATTTTTCTGTGACCCAGCAGGTCACTTGTTCCTTAAAATGTGACCTACTGGGTCACATTTTGGCCTCAGAAGCCATCTCCGCTAGAGGGGAAAAAAGAAAATTCTGACTTCTATTGTCAAAATACGTATCTACATAATTTAATTCACCGCTACGGTTAATAAAATCCTGCACCAGTGCAATCTGCGTTTCCATGCTTTCGTTATCTTCATCATCTTCCACCGAAAGCCGTCCATAGATTGCGGTTGGTATCTTTTCTTCATCCAATTCCGGGAACTGCACTGAAACCATTGCCTGTTCCGGTTGGGGCAAATTCTTTCTACTTTTTCGTGCCATCGTCTGTACCCTCCAATTCTATCCGTTCAAGCATCTGCTTTCATTCCTCTGTTTTCATCGTTAGACTGATTTCTGCCTGTCTATCGCCTAAAAATGTAACCACGACCTGTTCAATGTACTTTTTCACAAAATTACGATCCAGTGCCTCTGGGGTCTTATATTGTTCCATCTGCTGAATCCACGGATTTCGCAAACTCAATGCCCGTTCCCATACCATTGTATTTTCCATGATTGCTGTAAGCTGTTTATTCAGCTTTCGATGGGCTTCTTCATAATCCAGCACTTCAGCCTGATATTGTTCTTCCGTGATTTCATCAGCCATATAGCTTTCATACAACGGTACACGGCGAAACTGTTCCATATTAAGTTCAGCCAGAATGGTCTTCATCTGCATCGAACTTTCAGCTCTTACTGCTTCAATTGCTTTTCTGCCAGCTCCCTGCTGAATTGCGGAGTACATCTTTTCTTCTTCCCGATGTTCTCTCTCCATAGCATCTATCACCTTTTTATATACAGATGCAGCCGGAGCTTTCAATTCCTTTCCATTCTCCTTATGAGCACGGCAGTAGCTGCAATAGAATAGTTCTTCTCCCGTTTTCTTATCCTTATGCCAATAAAGTGGACGTCCACAGGTACAAATGATACGCTTTGCCAGTGGATTCGGTTTTTTGTATTTTTTCCGAGTCGATTTTTTGTTCTCACCCTGCCGCATATTGCACGGAAGCGCATAAAACTGTTCTTTTGTCATGTACGGCTCATGGCAGTTCTCTGCAATAATCTGATGGCTTCCGTTTGCCGTTGCACCCGTGTATGTTGGATTTCTGAACAATCCCCTCAGATTATCCGATGTCCACAAATCAGGTTCTCCCTCATATGGTTTTCCCTGAATTCTTTTTTTGTGCTTCATTGGCGGTTCGACGTTCTGTTCGTTCAACCATTTTGCAATATCACGCATCTTCTGTCCCGATGCATATCTGGAAAAAGCCTCGCTCAGATATGGAGCAACCTCTTCATCCTTTACCATGTTGCTTTCACCGTTCCTGCGGATATTCAGAATGGAGGAATAAGGTTCTCAGGCACGTCAGCATAATTTGCCAGAAGTTGCTTAGTATCCTTCGGCAGGCAGTATCCGCCATGGACGGTAACAACAACTCTTTTCCCAAACATCTTCGGCAGCCATGCAAAGAACGCCGGTCCTTCGGCGTGGATGTGCACCACATCGTATTTTCCAAATGCACTATAAAGTGCCGCAAATGCGGAGGAGCTGACTGCAGCAAGTCCGCGCCGTTCAATGGTCGGAACAGACTTCTGACGGATTCCCTCGTACTCCGTTTTACCAGCATCGTCATATTCTGCACTACTCACATGATGGCCTGCTCTGTTGTAGCAGGTCACGTCACAGCCATTCTGTGCCATTCGGGTGCAGAGCTCTTTGACAACGATTTCTACTCCGCCTTCTCTCGATAATCGCTTCTGTCCGAACATTGCAATCGCAAGTTTTTTACTCATAAATTTTTCCCACAATCCCACTCAATTTCTTCATCAATATCTCGGCCAACACAAAGAGCGGATAGGCTCGTACACCTGTCCGCTGGCAATCACCCCACCCTCATGGTCGAGATTTCTTTCTGGATGGCATTGCTGCCACCCAAAAAGATCAGTCGTTCATTCTTCGGGTAAGAAAATATGAACTTCGGGTTGCGGAGCCTTTCATTCTCTGCCGTACCCTTGTCCCTATTATGACAGCCGCGTATTATATCTCTAGCCCCGCGCCGTTCAATGGTCGGAACAGACTTCTGACGGATTCCCTCGTACTTCGTTTTACCAGCATCGTCATATTCCGCACCGCTCACATGATGTCCCGATCTGTTGTAGCATGTCACCTGACAGCCCTGCTGCGCCATCCGTGTGCACAGCTCTTTTACCACGATCTCCACGCCGCCCTCTCTCGACCACCTTTTGTGGCCAAAAACAGCAAGCCTCAATTTCTCTTTCATTTTCCCTTTCCCGTCGCTTTCCCCATTTAGGGATCTCATCCACATACCGTGCCAAACTCCGGCCCGGTTTCCTTTACATCAGAAAAAGCCCGGACGCATTTACGCCCAGGTTTTTGACTGATTTACGCCGCAATTCATTGACATTTTATTTCCAGAATCACCAATATCAATTTCGTAAATGTATTTATTGACACTAAAAATATTTTACCATTTTTTCCTCTGGGGTACAATACTTTGCAGCTGTATCATTGCCTGCATCATGGCTAAGATTTCCGTACTTTATTCCGTCTTTTTGTTGCAACCTATTCATTTTAGAAAGGAACTCGTTCCATTGCTTTTTTGCAGCAAAAAAACACCCTTACTCTCACGGAAACCCGCAAAAGGAAGGGTGTTGAACTCGTTATCCTGTTGTCGTACCAATCACAGCATGTTCGTATCAGCAAAGCCAATACTAGTTGTCATTCAGCACGGCACCTCAAGCACTTTTGAGCGTAAGAACGCAATTAGCAGTTCTCAGCGAAGTACTTAATGGTACGAACCATCTGAGAGGTGTAGGAGTTCTCGTTGTCGTACCAAGACACGACCTGAACCTGATAGGTGTCGTCGTCGATCTTAGCGACCATGGTCTGGGTAGCATCGAACAGAGAGCCGTAACGCATGCCGATGACGTCAGAAGAAACGATCTGATCCTCGTTGTAGCCGAAGGACGCAGAAGTAGCAGCCTTCATAGCAGCATTGATGGACTCCTTGGTGACGTCCTTGCCCTTGACGACAGCAACCAGAATGGTGGTAGAGCCGGTGGGAACAGGCACACGCTGAGCAGAACCGATCAGCTTGCCGTTCAGCTCGGGGATGACCAGGCCGATAGCCTTAGCAGCGCCGGTGGTGTTGGGAACGATGTTCTGTGCGCCAGCACGAGCACGGCGCAGATCGCCCTTGCGCTGAGGACCATCCAGGATCATCTGGTCGCCGGTGTAAGCATGAACAGTGGTCATGATGCCGGAGACGATGGGGTAGGTCTTGTTCAGGGTGTTAGCCATGGGAGCCAGGCAGTTGGTGGTGCAGGAAGCAGCAGAAATGACCTGATCCTCAGCGGTCAGGGTCTTCTCGTTGACGGAGAAGACAATGGTCTTCAGATCATTGCCGGCGGGAGCAGAGATAACGACCTTCTTTGCGCCAGCCTGAATGTGAGCCATGCTCTTCTCCTTGCTGGTGTAGAAGCCGGTGCACTCCAGAACGACATCAACGTTCAGTTCGCCCCAGGGAGCGTCCTTTGCGTCCTTAACAGCGTAGATCTTGATCTCCTTGCCGTCAACAATGATGGAGTCCTCGGTAGCCTCGACGGTGTGCTTGCCCTCGCCGATCTTGCCCAGGAAAGAACCCTGTGCAGTGTCGTACTTCAGCAGGTGAGCCAGCATCTTGGGGCTGGTCAGGTCGTTGATTGCGACGACCTCGTAACCCTCAGCATCAAACATCTGACGGAAAGCCAGACGACCAATACGACCGAAACCATTGATAGCAACTCTAACAGCCATGTTAATAGTACCTCCTAATTATTTTACCCATAATCGGATAAATCACGGTATCTTTATTTTAGACCAAAACGCAGAAAGTTTCAAGTGTCTGCCAAAAAATTAACAAGACATTCACTGCATTTTTTGCTTTTGTACGATTTTAATTCCTTTCATTCCCTGCTTTTCGGCAATTGCGCCAACAGAGTGCCAACATTTTTGTCAGCTCTCCCCGTTCAAGCAGGCTGTAACGCACGCTCCGCCAATGCCGCCCACGCAGCAAAGGCCCAGTCCGGCAAAGATCTCCGGCCAGACAGCCGGTGCGGCCCAGCTCAGGCCGCTCATCAAAACCAGTACGTAGGGCAGCTGCCAGCACAGGCAAAGTGCAAATGCGGCAAGCCCGGCTGCGCACAGTGTTTTGCCATTGCCCGGCTGCGGGACATGCAGCGCCCGGGCCAGCGCTGCCAAAAACACCAGTGCCGCAAGCGCCTGCCACACCGCCGCTGTAGGGGTCACGCGGTGCCAGCTGGAGCTGTTCTCCATAAAGCGCAGCAGCACGTTCCAGTAGAACAGCAGACTGCCCGCCACGGCCAGATACAGCCCGCCAAAGGGCTTTTTCCACTCGTTGGGGCTGAGCCAGCAGCGGCCCATGGTGCTGAGCCACGCGGAGCACAGGCATTCCAGAATGCACCGCACAAAGCCGCCCAGACCGGAAGCTGCGCCCAGCGCGATCTGTGCACCCGCTGCGGCCAGAAAACATACTGCACCGACAAAAGCCAGAATACCGGCCAGCGGTCTGCGGCTACGCACCGCTTCCGAGTGGGAAGGCTGTGTACGGCCCACAAGCACTGCAGCCAGCACCACGATACCCAGTGCCAGATAGCGCCACCACACCGAGCCGACCACGCACAGACCGGTGACGGCATCGGTGCCAAAGGCAAGGTCTGCCGCGCGCAGCACGCCCAGCAGAATGCTCAGGATAAAAACGAACAAAACAGAAGGATTCATCAGCGTTCCTCGATCGGCTTATATTTCTGGCGCACGCCCAGATACTTGTAAGCGGGACGAATAATACGGTTGGCGAATACCACCTCTTCCACGCGGTGTGCACACCAGCCGGGCACACGGGCAATGGCGAACAGCGGGGTGTAGATATCCTCAGAGATGCCCAGCATGTTGTAGATCAGGCCGCTGAACAGGTCCACGTTGGCGCACACCGGCTTGGTACTGCCCTTTTCCTCGGCAAAGATGCCGGGGGCCAGCCGTTCGATGCTGCACAGCATATTATACTCTTCCTCAAAGCCTTTGTCGTAGGCCAGATGGCGGGCGCGCTGCTTCAGGACCACTTCACGAGGGTCGCTGATGGTGTACACCGCGTGGCCCATGCCGTAGATCAGGCCGGAGCCATCGCCCGCCTGCTTGCGCAGGATGCGGCGCAGATACTCGCGCACCTCATCGTCATCCTCGGGGTTTTCCACATGCTTGAGGATATCCTTCAGCTGACGGTTCACCATCAGGTTGGCACCGCCGTGCTTGGGGCCCTTCAGTGCACCGATGGCCGCCGCGATTGCGGAGTAGGTATCGGTGCCGGAGGAGGACAGCACACGGGTGGTAAAGGTAGAACAGTTGCCGCCGCCATGATCCGCATGGACCAGCAGGCACATATCCAGCAGCTTTGCTTCTTCGTGGGTGAACTTCTGGTCCGGACGGTAGGTGCTCAGGATGTGCTCTGCCGTGCTCTGGCCGGGCTTGGGCAGGTGGAAGAACATGCTCTGCTTATCGTAGTAGCGGCGCTTCATCTGGTAAGCGTTCACCATCATGGTGGGCATGCTGGCGATCAGATTGATGCTCTGGCTCAGGATGTTCTCCAGACTCAGATCCTCGGCGTGCTCATCATAAGAGTAAAGGCCCAGCACGCAGCGCTGCAGCTTATTCATGATATTGGGCGAGGGGCATTCATGGTGTCCATGAAGCCTTCCGGCAGGGCGCGGTGCTCTGCCAGGATCTCACAGAAATCGTCCAGCTGCTCCTGGTTGGGCAGACTGCCGAACAGCAGCAGCCAGATCACCTCTTCAAACACAAAGCGGTCATTGCGGTAGGCCTCGTCCACGATCTCGTTGATGTTCACACCGCGGTAGATCAGCTTGCCAGGAGTGGGGATCACATGGCCTTCCTGATCCTTTTATAGCCCACCACGTCGCAGACATTGGTCAGGCCCGCCAGCACACCGGTGCCATCCGGGTTGCGCAGGCCACGCTTGACCCCCAGACGTTCGCTCGTCTCCGGATCGATGTAGTTGTTGGCAACATATTCCTCACACAAAGTCCGCATCGTGTTCGGGTCCAGCGTTGCCACCTCCGAATGTGCAAAATTCATAAGGGGAATTCTCCTTTCATCCTATTTATATACTTTCCCGCCCACCCTCAATGATGGGTATAATTCTATATTATCGCTTTTGACGAGTAAATTCAAGCATTAACTGCACCGTTCAGCGCTAAAAAAGTCGGTTTGGTGCTTTTTTGCGCTTGCACCACAAAAGGCTTTTTCCCTGTTTCGCATCTTTTTTCAGGGTATATCCGGTATTCTGATTAAAAAAACACCGCTGTCGGAGGGTTTGGGACTATGAAAAATTTTTCTGCCAATCTTTGCGGTCCTGCTGGTGCTGGGCAGCATTCTGCCGCTGGCTGCCTACCGGGTCACACGCGCCGTGCTCAGCGGGGCAGAGCCCGCATCTTCTGCCGTGTCTTCGCCTGCAGCATCTGCGCAGCCGCCAAGTGCCGTGCCTTCTGCGGATGCCGAGACCTTTCTGGTGGAGGATCAGGCCACCGGACAGGTGCTGGAGCTTTCCCGTCAGGAATACGTTCTGGGTGCTGTCGCCGCCGAGATGCCGGTGAGCTGGCCGGACGAAGCGCTCAAGGCACAGGCCGTTGCCGCCCACAGCTATGCGCTCTACTGCCGGGACCACACCACCCTGCAAAGCGGCGCTTGGCTCACTGCCGACCCAGCCCGGCGGCAGGGCGCCTGACCGAGCCGTGCTGCGCAGCTACTGGGGCACCGCCTACGAGCAGAATTATGCCCGCCTCTCCGCCCTTGTGGACGAGGTCTTGGATGAGATACTTTATTATGAGAACGCTCCTGCCTGCGCCAGCTACTTTGCCATTTCCAATGGGCAGACCGAGGCCAGCGAAAATGTATGGGGTTCCGCCCTGCCCTACCTCATTTCAGTGGACAGCAGCACCGACCGTTCCGCTGACAACTACGAATACACCATCACCTTTTCCGCAGAACAGTTGCAGCAGGCCCTTGCAGGCCTTGGCATTTCTGCCGACCTCGCCGCGCCGGAAGGCTGGTTCGGCCCGGCAGCGCTGACCAGCGCCGGATACACAAAAACCGTCACGGTCTGCGGGCAGACCGTGACCGGCACGACCCTGCGCCGGGCGCTGGGCCTGCGCAGCACATGCTTTACGGTACAGTACCAGAGCGGGAATTTCAGCTTTACCACCCGGGGTTACGGCCACGGCGTGGGCCTGAGCCAGTGGGGCACAAAGGCCATGGCGGAGCAGGGCAAAAGCTATGCCGATATTCTGGCGCACTACTACCCCGGCACGCAGCTGCAAGGATGAAAAAGCGGCCCGCACCGCAAAGGCACAGACCGCTTTTCTATTCACTCTTTTTCTTATACCCGCACCATATCCGGGGTGATCTCGGCCAGAGAATGCGCACCGCACATCTGCATGGTGTCAGCCAGCTCACCGGCCAGCTTATCAATGTAGCACTTCACGCCTTCCTCGCCGCCGCCATACACAGCCGTGACGAACGGGCGGCAGATCAGCACGCCGTCTGCACCCAGTGCCAGTGCTTTGAACACATCCACACCGGTGCGGATGCCGCCGTCCACCAGGATCTTCACGCCGGTGCCCTTGAGGGCTGCTGCGATCTCCGGCAGCACCTCGGCAGTGGCCGGGCACTGATCCAGCACGCGGCCGCCGTGGTTGGACACCACGATAGCAGCCGCGCCGGCTTCCTTTGCCTTCAGTGCGCCCTTAACGGTCATAACGCCCTTGACGATAAAGGGGCGTTCGGCCAGCTTGACGATCTCGGCAAGCTCTGCCACGCTCTTGCTGCCTGCGGGCGGAGTCATGTTCTTCAGGAAGGGCAGACCGGCTGCATCCACATCCATGGCCACGGCAAAGCAGCCGCTGGCCTTGGCCTCGGCCATCTTTTCCTTAATGGTATCAATGTTCCAGGGCTTGATGGTGGGCACGCCGCAGCCGTTTGCTGCGCCAATGGCCTTGGTGGCCATCTCCATAACGGTGGGGTTGGTGCCGTCGCCGGTAAAGGCAGCGATGCCGTTCTCTGCACAGGCGCGCACCAGCACATCATTATAGGTCATATCGGTATAGGCTTCGGAGTAGTGCAGGTTCACAGCACCCACCGGGCCTGCAAAGAACGGGTACTTGAAGCTCTTACCAAACAGCTCAATATGGGTGTCCGGGGTGCCGCCCTCGCACAGGGTGTCCATGTTCACGCGGATCTCGGCCCACTTATTATAATTGCGGATGGCCGTATCGCCCACGCCCTTGGCACCGGGGCCGGGGATCTGGTTTTTGCAGGCCACGCCGTTGCACACCGGGCAGGCCTTGCAGTATTTTCCGATGCACTCGCGCGCATTAGCCAGCACTTCAGGATAAGTCATAAGAAAGCATCCTCCTTTTTTATTCCACTCTGCGGCCGCAAAGATTTCCCGCCGCAGTACTCTCCTGCTTCATCATAGTCCGGTTCAACCGCTTCGTCAAGGGTTTTTGCTGCATCCCTGAATTTTTTGCCGTTTTTTGCCTGCACAGAGATGTCGTTTTGAAAAAAAAAACCATTTTTTTCAAAAAATCCTTGACAAAAGCGGTTCTTTCAGGTATTATAGTGTAGCGTTGCGGCGTACAACCGAATATGGAAAGATGGCTGAGTTGGTCTAAGGCGCACGACTGGAAATCGTGTAACGTGTCAAAAGCGTTCTGGGGTTCGAATCCCCATCTTTCCGCCAGAAATCCGAAACCTTACGGTTTCGGATTTTTTGTTTTATCTTCTCATTTTTCATTTTAAAAAAAAAGTGCTTGACAAATGCGCACCTTTCAGGTATTATAGTGTGGCGCTGCGGCGTACAACCGAATATGGAAAGATGGCTGAGTTGGTCTAAGGCGCACGACTGGAAATCGTGTAACGTGTCAAAAGCGTTCTGGGGTTCGAATCCCCATCTTTCCGCCAGAAATCCGAAACCTTACGGTTTCGGATTTTTTGTTTTTTCAGTGCTTCTCTGTTCCGCCTTGACTTTTGTCCGCTGTTCCGCTATGCTGAATAAAACATCTGAGGGAGGATTTTTTTATGGCATCTTCCAAACGGAAAAAGCACGGCGTGGGCTATGTGGTCCTGATCGCAGTGCTCATTCTTGTACTGCTTGCAGTCGTGGCCGCTGTAACCGGGTACAGTCTGGTAGCCCGCCGGGTGAAAGCGCTGCAGGCAGGCGCGGCCTTTACCTTTGATTATGAGATCACATCCACAGCCGATTCCCCTGCCCTTTACACCATCCTGCAAAGACAGGCTCCACCAAGGGCACCGTCAACGGCCTGTATGCGCCGGACGCACTGCAGCTGAGCATCTCGGCCCCGGATGCCGTTATCCCGGCAGGCCCGCTCACCCGGGTGTATATCAGCAGCAGCGAGACCTTATACGATGTCGGGCAGCTGTACAAAAATATCCGCTCTTCCATCACCGGCAGCTACCCGCTGGCGAGCCTTCTGCTGCCGGACTGGAGTCTTGGCAGTTATATCTCGCAGGCCCAGCTGGCAAGCCTGCTGGGTGTGGACACCACAGCCACCAGCCTGCAGGACATGACCGAGTTTGAGCTGCCGCAGAAAAAGCTGCAGCGCGTACAGCCGGAAAACGCAAAGGACGGCTACCTTTATTTTCAGCTGGATACCGGTGATGCCAGCGCCAATGCACCGGTACTTGTTATCGGGCTGGAAAAGAGCAGGTTCTTTGCGGATGCCATCCCGGTGCACATCCTGCTCACCATCCCGGAACACGGGGTCAGCATCCAGCTCACTGGCACCGTGAGTGCCCAGACCGTGGTGCTCACTGCGCCCACATCCCGCATGAAGGACGAAGACATCCAGACGCTGGTGCAGATCCGCGATACCATCCAGAGCGTGCTGCAGTTCGTTCAGACCGCTGCCAACAGTGTACAGAACGCGGGCTGATCTTTCCGCAAACAACAAAAGCCAGAAACGGCAGCAGTCGTTTCTGGCTTTTGTTCTGTCATTTTACCGGTCGAGGATGCGGCCATCGGTGGAGAAGGTGACTACATTCCACGGGATGAACTTGCCGCTGTTCTTCAGAGCAGTGATGGCAGCGTGCTCCAGCCCGCCGCAGCAGGGCACCTCCATGCGCAGCACGGTCACGCTCTTGATATCATTGCTGCGGATGATCTCGGTCAGCTTTTCGCTGTAATCCACAGCATCCAGCTTCGGGCAGCCGATGATGGTCACATGGCCCCTCATGAACTCCTCGTGGATATTGGCGTAGGCATAGGCGGTGCAGTCGGCGGCGATCAGCAGCTTGGCACCGTCAAAGTAGGGCGCGTTCACCGGCACCAGCTTGATCTGGCAAGGCCACTGTGCCAGCTGGGACTGCATGGGCACTGGGGCTGCGGCAGGTGCGGTCTGCTCGCGGTGGAACTGTTTCATCATGCTGCCCGGGCAGCCATGGAACGCCGGTGCGGCGGGCTGTGCCTGCTGCTGGGCGGCAGCGGCCTTTTTCTGCTTGTTTTCCAGCACAGCCTGCTCGTCATAAGCGGCGGCTTCGCGCTCGGTAAAGGTGATGGCACCGGTGGGGCATCCGGGCAGGCAGTCGCCAAAGCCGTCGCAGTAGTCGTCCCGCATCAGCTTGGCCTTGCCGTTCACAAGGCCGATGGCACCCTCGTGGCAGGCGGTGACGCAGGCACCGCAGCCGTTGCATTTTTCTTCGTCTATATGAATGATTTTGCGGATCATGGAAAAATCCTCCTTGCTTTGATGTTCTGAGTATACTATAATCAGACCGTGCTTTCGGTTGTTATAACCAAAGAAAGAGGATTTTTATGAAAAAGATCGCGTCGCCCCTATTTCAGGATCTTTCAGAAGCCGAGCTGGATACCCTTGCCGCTGCCGGGCACCTGCGCACCCGGCAGTTTGCAAAGCACGAGGTCATCTTCCACGCCGGAAGCTGCGTGCGGGAGATCGGCATCGTGCTGCGTGGTTCCGTGCACATTGAAAATCTGGATCTCTGGGGCACCAAAAGCATCCTGAGCAGCGTAGGTGCCGGGCAGGCCTTTGCCGAGACCTACGCCTTTTGCGGCGAGGCCTTGATGGTGGATGCTGTTGCGGCCGAACATTGCGAAATACTGTTCCTGCACACTGCCGCCCTTACCGATGCGCGGATCGAGCCAGCGCTGAAAGACAAGCTGCTGCGCCGCCTGCTGGCGGTGTCCATGCGCAAGAACCTCAGCCTTTCGCAGCGCATCTTCTGCACAACGCCCAAGACTGTGCGCGGACGACTGCTGACCTATTTTTCCGCACAGGCAGCACGCTGCGGCAGGATGGCGTTCGAGGTGCCCTTCAACCGCCAGCAGATGGCCGACTACCTCAATCTGGACCGCAGCGCCCTCTCCAAAGAGCTGTGCAAAATGCGGGACGAAAGTTTGCTGGAATTTGATAAAACCGCTTTGTTTTAAAGCAGCTTCCAGAATAACAAAAGCGCCCGCCGGGCAGGGCTGGACCTCCGGCGGGCGCTTTCATTTTAACAGGTCAACAGAACGAGATCAGACCGTCTCCTTCTTCTTGCGGGGTGCGCACTTGCGCTTGGGCTTCTCCGCAGCAGGCTTTTCCTCTGTAGGTACTTCTGCCTTTGCAGGCTCTGCTTTTTCGGCAGCCTTGGCGGCGGTCTTTTGCGGCGGTCTTACGGGCAGGCTTTGCGGGCTTTTCTGCCGGTGCTGCGGTCTCTGCCTTCCCCTCTTCTGCAGCTTCTGCCTTGGCGGCAGCCGCCTTTTTGCTGGTGCGGGGCTTGCGGGCCGCAGTCTTCTTGGCCGGTGCCTTTTCTGCAGCGGGTGCAGCTTCAGCGGCCTCCACAGCAGGCGCCTCGGCCTTCTTTGCGGCACGCTTTGCGCGCTCCTTCACCTCGGCAATGGTCCACAGCTGGTCATCTGCGCCGGACACCTCCTGCCAGATCTGCAGCACAGTGCCAACCGCAGCGCCCATGCCAACGGTGTCCACGCACTTGCCGCCGGCCCAGGAAGAGCGCAGGCGCACAGTTCCTTCCGGGGTGGGCTGAACGGTCCACATCTGAGAGGTGCCGCCCACATCCTCCCACAGGTGCAGCCAGGTGCCGTTGGCGGTGCCGGTCATGGTCAGGTCCAGCAGCTTGCCGGATGCGCGGTTGCGGATGCGGTAAACGCCGTCACCCACGCGGATAAAGCTCCACTCCTGCTCAGGCTTATGCTCGTACTTGCCCAGACGGACGGTACCGGCTTCCTTGGTGCCCTCCACGGCCTGAATGACGTTGCCGGTGTGCGCGGCAATGGTGTAAAAGTGATCGGCTTCGATCACGGTCTGTGCAACAGTTTTCATGGTTTGTTCCTCCTATGGATCGCAGCCGCCCGGCTCTGCCTGCGGCTGCCGCTTGTATTTTGTATGCAGCCTGTACAGATGCACAGGCTTTTTTGTTTCCCTTATGGTAAATGATACCACATATCGTGATTTTCTACAAGCAATTCGACCAGCCTTTAGCAAAACAGACAAAACAGTCAAGCTTTCCGTCCGTTTTCTCCCGCTCCATGGGCATTTCAGGCACCATTCTGTACCGGTTCGGCTCTCGACTTTTTGCCGCAGCTGCGTTATACTATGGAGCGTGCATCCCGTGCACACATTCAAATTATCCGCCGCTCTGCTGCTGGGCGGCTTTTCTTGACCTATTCCTTATGATAAAAGGAGGTTCTTTCATGTCAGCAGACGAGCTCAACATTCAGCAATACAAAAAAATGACCGAGACACCCATTCCAAAGCTGATCCTCGGTCTTGCCGCCCCTACCATTTTAAGTATGCTCATCACCAGCATCTACAACTTGGCCGATACCTTTTTTGTGGGCCAGATCTCCACCAGCGCTTCCGGTGCGGTGGGCATTGTTTCCAGCCTGATGGCCATTATTCAGGCGCTTGGCTTTACACTTGGCCACGGCTCCGGCACCATCATCAGCCGCAGCCTTGGCAGCCGGAACACCGATGCCGCCACCCGCTTTGCTTCCACCAGCTTTTTTACTGCTCTGGCCGCTGGCGTGGTGCTGGCCGTTGTGGGCCTTGCCACTCTGCCCAGCTTCATGATACTGCTGGGCAGCACCGAGACCATTCTGCCCCACGCCTGCGCTTATGCACGGCCCATCCTCATTGCAGCCCCGCTTATGATCTCCAGCCTTGTGATGAACAACATCCTGCGCTATGAGGGCAAGGCGAACTTTGCCATGATCGGCCTTGTGACCGGCGGCGTGCTGAACATCCTGCTGGACCCCATCTTTATGTTCGGCTTGGGCCTTGGCACCGCCGGTGCAGGCATTGCTACGGCTCTCAGCCAAAGCATCAGCTTCTGCATCCTGCTGTCCATGTTCCTGCGGGGCAAAACCGTCAGTCAGTTCCGTATTGCTGCCGTCACCCGTGAAGCGCGGGAGTTCGGCATGATCCTGGTGGGCGGCGCGCCCAGCTTTGGCCGTCAGGGCCTGCAGAGCATCGGCGGCATGCTGCTGAACATTGCCGCCCGCAGCTATGGCGATGCCGCTGTGGCCGGCATGAGCATCGTTTCCCGCATTTTCATGTTCATCATCTCGGTAGCCATTGGCGTTGGGCAGGGTCTGCAGCCGGTGGCCGCGTTCAACTACGGTGCGCGCAAATTCCGCCGGGTGCAAAAGCCGCAGTTTTTACCATGGGTGCAGCCTTTTGTATGCTGGTGGTGCTGGTGAGCCTGTGCTGGGTCAACAGTGATGCCCTCATCCGCCTGTTCCGTGATGACCCGGATGTTACCGCCGTGGCGCTGCCCGCCTTCCACTATCAGTGCCTTGCCATTCTGCTGCAGCCGGTCATTGTGGTGGCAAACATGACCTTCCAGAGCGTGGGCAAAGCCGGGCGCGCCACCTTTCTGGCCTGTTGCCGTCAGGGCGTGTTCTTCATTCCGCTCATCCTCATTCTGCCCCGCACTTTCGGCCTTGTAGGCGTAGAGATCTGCCAGCCCATTGCGGATGCGCTCACCTTTATTGTTTCCCTGCCGTTCCTGCTGGCCTTCCTCAAGCAGCTGGACCGGATGGACGATGCTGAAAAAGCCAAAGCACAGTCCTGAAAGTCTGTCATAAAACTGTAATCAACAGCCGCGTTTTCCTGCAATGGAATGCGCGGCTGTTTCGTATTATAATTGAGCTGGAAAACCTTTCCGGCTTTCTTTTAAACTTTGTTCCTTTCCATACTGTAAGGAGTGATCTTTATGAAGCGTAACGTTTGCCGCATAGGCAGCGCTGCTGTATGCGCTGCCCTGTGCCTTACCCTTGGCTGCAGCTGCAGCGTGCTGCCGCCCGCTTCCGGCAAGCCTGCTGCTCCTGCTTTCTCAGTGCCCACCGATGCACATGGGGATCCGCTTTACGACAGCTCCCGGCTGGACGACGGAAAGCTGCGGATGCTTTACGGTTACGACAATTCCGGCGGTGCCTGCACCGTTCTGTGCGGCAGCAAGGTGCTGTACCAGTCCTTCCGCAGCGAGAACATGAACCTTCTGCAGGACACCGTGACCGGTGAGACCAACTACTGGTTCCGCACCTGGGCCGACCCGGACGCTTATTGCGGACGGCGCAGCGGCCTGTTTGACAAAGGCGGCAATGAAGTCATGACCTTTGAGGGGGAGCAGAACGCCTCCATGCAGAACGGTCTGCTGGTGCTGCAGGAAGCCCACGCCGTGAACGGCAGCTATGAAAACGGCTACGACGATTACGGCACCTGTCAGGTGATCGACCTTTCCACCGGCGAACGTCTGCCCGTGCCGGATGGCGCATACCGCTGCATCGTGTGCGGGGACAGGCTGGTGTTCACCTGCTATGCCCGCCCAGCAGACCTTGCCGAGGACGCATGGGACGATGAACCCGCCCTGCACAGCTGGGTCATTATACAGACGAAGGACGGTACACAGACTTACGGCGCAGATGCCACTACTGCCCTGAGCCTTTCCTATGCACCGGACGTTCTGAACGACTGGGTGGAGCTGGACACCTGCCACGCCAGCGGCGAGCCAACGGACGAAACGCTCTATAACCCCGCCACCGGCGAAGGCTTCACCGGCTTCCGACAGGTATGCGGCAGCGGCACCGCCTGCTTCGAGACCAGCGATGGCCGCTACGAGCTGCGGGATCTCGCCACCGTGGACCGCACCCTCATTGTCACCTTCGACGACCAGCCCAGCAGCTATTTCCCGGGCTATGTGGTCACATGGCGCACGAGCGGCGACTTCGGCTATGATCTGCACGACCTTGTTACCGGTGAGGTGACACCGCTGTACGCTTCCAGCGTCATGAGCGACACCATCGCCCTTTACTATGAGGACGGACGGTTGAAGGTGTTCAACACCGAAACCGGCGATTTGATCACCGATACCACCGTGGAGCCAGTGAAGGGCCAGCAAAGCGTGATGATGGATAACAAGGGTGACGGCTACGTCTGGCTGGAGCTGCGGGATAACGATAACTTTGAGACCACCGCCACCCGCGTGTACGGCCCCGAGGGCCTTGTCTCCGACCTGACCCATCTGCAGGACAAGTATTATGCCCTGAACTATCTCATCACCACACCGGAGGGCAGGCCGCTGTACTGTGGCAACGCCAATGCGCCCAGCAGCAACGGCTCAATGTGTGACGTGCTGGATGAAAACGGCAACATTGTGTTCTATGGCCTTGGCAGCTGCTACAGCTACTACGACAACAGCCTGAACCAGCTGCCAGAACACGTGTTCGTTGCAAAACGCGGCTTTTACTACGGCTGGATGGATACGAACAGCAAATGGCTTTACTGCCAAAGCATCTTCTCTTCCATCAACGCCGACGATGAAATGGGCTACTGACCCAATAGGAGGAACGCCTTATGAAAAATGCTAAAATTTCCCGCCGCAGCTTTCTGCTTGGCCTTGCCGCCTGCTCTGCCGCAGGCATTCTCACTGCCTGCAAGGGGGATGACACCCCGCCAGCAGCGCTTCCACCTCGCCGGAAGCACCCGCATCTTCCGTGAGCGAGCTTGAACCCATCGGGCTGTTTACCGTGGAAGATTTTCCCAAGCTGGATGGCAGCACTGCCTGCATCCCGCTGATGGCCCAGATGATGGCCGATACCACCGGCATCGATCTGGAAGTAGCCCAGAGCGGCATTTCGGTCAGCACCACGGCCTATGCGTGGGAAAACTTCGGCCTGTACCCGGATGAGGAGTACACTGCCAGGATGCTGGTGGTCTACGAAGCGCCGGACTACGTAAAGGAAGAGCTGAAAGAAGCAAACGCTCAGCTGGAACAGAAACCCATTGGCCGGGACGCACTGGTGTTCATCGTGAACGAGAACAATCCGGTCAAGAGCCTGACCCGGCAGCAGCTGAAGGATATCTATGCCGGTAAGATCACCAACTGGAAGGAAGTGGGCGGCGAGGATCTTGCCATCGTGCCCTTCCAGCGGGGCGAAGACTCCGGCAGCCAGACCCTGTTCCGCAAGCTGCTCATTCAGGGCAGCGAACTGATGGACCCGCCCACCGAGCTGGCTCCCGCTGCCATGGGTGAGCTGGTGGACAGCATCGCCGCCTACAATAACAGCGCCAATGCCATCGGCTTCTCGGTCTACTACTACATCGACCAGATGTACTCCCAGCCCGGCCTGCGTCTGCTGGCCGTGGACGGCGTGACCCCTTCCAACGACACCATCGCCAGCGAAAGCTACCCGCTGTGCAACGAGTTCTATGCCGTTCTCCATGCGGACGCTGCCGCCGACAGCCCGGAACGCCAGCTTTACGACTGGCTGGATACCGCCGCCGGACAGGACTGCATCAAAAAATCCGGCTATGTAGCGGTGGCACCCGCCACTGCAGCGAACAGTGCCGTCTGATCTTCCAGCAATTGACAGCTTTCTGCATTTCTGTTACAATATTACACATGAATGTTGAAACTTTTTTGCAAAGGAAGGCTCAATATGGACAATTCCTCCTCCCATGTGGAAAGCCGCTGGCGCACCCAGCTGCGCAACCGCATCATTCAGGCGTCCAGTCTGCTGGAAATTTTGCTCTCCGGCCTTGTGCTCATCGGCCTGCTGCTCAGCGCTGTGCCGCTCATCAAGTGGATGCCCGGCCTGCTGTTTGACGGCAACGAAGTGGAGATCCGCATTTTTCTGGAGCGGAGCCTTGACATCGTGATCGGCATCGAGTTCATCAAAATGCTGGCCAAGCACAGCCCCGGCAGCAGTCTGGAAGTGCTGCTCTACGCCATTGCCCGTCATCTGGTAGTGGGCCATGACTCGGCAGTAGAAAACCTGCTCAGCGTGGGAGCCATCGCACTGATCTTCATTGTGCGCAAGTTCTTCTTTGTGCCGGCCTTTGGTGCCCACCTGCCGGACGGCCACCCGGCACCGGATCTTTCACCTCGCCAGAGCGGCATCCCCGCCTATGCGTTTCTCTCCCGCCTGAAGGAGCGCGCCAAGGCCGAGGTGGCCGAGGCCATTCCTTCCGAAGAAGAGACTTTTGACGAGTACGATTTTGAGCAGGCCGCCCCGGAACCAAAATAACATAAACAAAAATGCCCCGCAGCACTGCCGGAAAACCAGCAGGCTGCGGGGCATTTTATAATGCTTTTATTTTTTATTGTGCTTTCCGAAGCGGTACTCTTTGCCCTCACGGATGCGCTGGATATTGGCGCGGTGCATATAGATCACCATGCCGGACATAAAGCCGGAGCCAATGGCGCACACCAGCATATCACCGGCGGCATAGCCCTGCAGGGAACCGTAAATGATGGTCAGCACCGGGTAGAGTGCTGCCATGGCCACACTGCCCAGCGACACCATGCCGGTGGGGATCAGGCACACCAGAAAGATAATGGCCAGAAACGGCAGCAGCACCGGCTGGATGGCCAGAATGGCTCCAGCTGCCACCAGCACGCCCTTGCCGCCTTTGAACCCGAAGTACAGCGGGTACAGATGGCCCAGCACTGCAAAGATGGCGGCCAGATAGACACCCAGATACGGCGAAACGCCGGCATCGGCGGGCAGCATGTGGAACAGCCACCGGCCGATGCACACGGCCAGCACGCCCTTGAGCACATCGCCTGTCGCGGTCATGGCGGCAGCCTTCTTGCCAAAGGTGCGCAGCATGTTGGTCATGCCGGCCGCACCGCTGCCATGATTGCGCACATCGTCATGATATACGAATTTGCTGACGAGGATGCCGGTATCCACACTGCCCAGCAGGTACGCCTGCAGGATGGTGGCTGCGGCGATCAGGATCGCTTTCATCATAGAAACGGATGCCTCCTTTGCGGGCGCTTACACGTCCTTTGCGCCCACTTCGCCGGAGCCGCGCTCGCGGATCACCAGACGGATGGGGGTGTGTTCCAGACCAAAGTTCTCGCGGATCTGGTTGATCAGATACCGCTGGTAGCTGAAATGGAACAGCTGCTTCGAATTCACAAAGGCCACGAACGTGGGCGGGCGGGTGGATGCCTGAGTCAGATAGAAGATCTTCAGGCGGCGGCCCTTGTCGCTGGGCGGCTGCATCCGGGCTGTGGCGCGGGCCAGCATCTCGTTCAGCACGCCGGTGGGCACGCGGGCACCGTTCTGGTTGTCCACATCGCGGATCAGCTGCATGAGCTTGTTCACATTGTAGCCGGTCTGAGCCGAGATGAAGATGATAGGAGCATAGCCCATAAAGCTGAAGCACTCGGCATAATCGCGGCGCTGCAGCTCCATGGTGTTGGTCTCCTTGCCTTCCACCGCGTCCCACTTGTTGACGACGATGATGCACGCCTTGCCCTGATCGTGGGCATAACCGGCCACCTTGCTGTCTTGCTCGGTAAAGCCGACGGTGGCATCCACAAGGATCAGCGCCACACGGCTGCGCTCCACAGCGGCCAGTGCGCGCACTACCATATAACGCTCCAGACCGTCGGTGATGTTGCTGCGCTTACGCAGACCAGCGGTGTCAGTAAAGATGAACTTGCCATAGGCGTTATCCACCGGCGTATCGATGGCATCCCGGGTGGTGCCCGCCTCGTTTGCCACGATCATGCGGTTCTCGCCCAGAATGCGGTTGGTCAGGCTGGACTTGCCCACATTGGGGCGGCCGATGATGGCAACCGGGATGCGGTCCTCTTCCACCACCGTCTCGCTGAAGTCCAGATGGGCGCACACAGCGTCCAGCAGGTCGCCGGTGCCGTGGCCGTGCACGGACGAAATGGGCATCACCTCGTCAAAGCCCAGGTTGTAGAACTCATACAGCTCCATGGGCGGCCTCGCCCACCTGGTCGCACTTGTTCACCGCCAGAATAATGGGCTTGTGGCTGCGGCGCAGCATGTGGGCCACATCCTCGTCCGCGGCGGTCAGTCCGTCGCGCACGTCCACCACCATGATGATGCAGTCTGCAGTGTCAATGGCGATCTGGGCCTGCTCCCGCATGTGGGCCAGAATGCCCTCGGTAGCCTTGGGCTCAATACCGCCGGTGTCCACCAGCAGGAAGTCATGGCCGTTCCATTCGCAGTTGGCAAAAATGCGGTCACGGGTAATGCCCGGCGTGTCCTCCACAATGGCAAGGCGCTGACCGCACAGCTTGTTGAACAGGGTGGATTTGCCCACGTTAGGGCGGCCCACCACTGCTACGATCGGTTTGCTCATAGGGGTTCCTCCTTTCTTACAACCCTCTCAGGCACAGCTTACGCCGCGCCAGTTCCCCCGAAAGGGGGAGCTTTTATCACTTCTGCCGAAAGATGCATAAAACCTCGCCCTTCGGGAGAGGTGGCATCGCGCAGCGATGACGGAGAGGGTTTTCTTTTATGCTCTTCTTCTCCTTGCAATGTGCAGGCCGCTGCGCAGCAGGGCGCGGGCTTCGTCGCCGCCAGAGGTCGGCAGCACCTCCACCTTCACGCCAAGGCGCTGGGCCAGCTGGTCGGTGGTGATGTCGTCCAGAAAGGTGTCTTTTTCCTCCCGCAGCATCACGGCGGGCACGCCCAGCGTGCCGCTGGTCAGCTTGCCTTCGCACTGAGCAATGATATCGGTCGCCGTTACAAGCCCGGCCACACCCACATTTCCGCCGAAGAATTTGTTCTTGATGGTGTGCACCGTCACCTCGACCATGGGGTACTGGCGGTGCAGCTCAGCCATCATCTGGCGGATGAGCGGCGAAGCCATTTCGCCCGTGACCACGTCCATCTTTTTGGTGCCGTAGATGCGGTGGGGCTTTTCCAGCTCCGCCAGAAATTCCGAGGCATACAGGCGCATCATGCCCACGCCGTTTTCCAGCTGGTCGAAGTCCTCGTAGAACTCTTCCGGCGGGATGGGCCTGCCTGCCTTGAGGTACCATTCATCACTGGGATAAATGATGCGCTTGCCGTGGCGGCGCTTGCACTCATCGCCGAATTCTTCCATGATGTCGATGACTTCGGCGCTGGTCTTTGCATCATACGGTGTCTGCTTGAACAGCTTCTCGCGGTAGTCCGTCACACCGCAAGGCACCGCAGCGATGCTCTGCACCATAGGGGTCAGCTCCAAAAGGTCGGAGAGGGTACGGCGCAGTTCGTCGCCGTCGTTGATGCCGCGGCACAGCACCAGCTGACAGTTGACGGCGATGCCGCCCTCCACCAGACGGGGCAGATACTTGAGCACCTCGCCGCCGCGCTTGTTGGCCAGCATCCGCACACGGAGCTGCGGGTTCGTGGTGTGCACTGAAATGTTGATGGGTGAAATGTGCATCTTGATGATGCGGTCGATCTCGTGGTCCTGCATGTTCGTCATGGTGATATAGTTGCCGAACAAAAGGACAGCCGCTCGTCATCGTCCTTGAAGTAAAGGCTCTCGCGCATACCGGGGGGCAGCTGGTCGATGAAGCAGAACATGCAGTGGTTGGAGCAGGAGTGCTTCTGATCGCCCAGATAGGTCTGGAAATCGCAGCCAAAGGGGCCGCGCTCCGTGCGCTGCACATCCCACTCGCGGATGCCGTCTGCCACCCTTGCTTTCAGGTGGAAGCTTTTGCTGTCGGTGTAGAAATCGTAGTCCAGACTGTCGTTCAGCTCGTTCTCGTCCACGCTCAAAGCTCGTCACCCGGGCCAAGGCCCAGCACTTCCGCTTCGCTGCCGGGTTCCACCCGTGCGATCTTCATTGCCACCGCATCCACCTCCTTTCAGACAGAACAAGAAGGGGAAGGCATGCGCCCTCCCCTTCTGTACATAACACCATTATGCCACCAATTACGCGCAAATTAGGCCTTCTTGATGACTTCCTCGCCCTTGTAGTAACCGCAGTTGCCACATGCCTGGTGGGGGAGCTTCAGAGAGCCGCAGTTGCTGCACTTGACCAGTGCGGGGGCCTCCAGCTTCCAAACATTGCTGCGACGCTTGTCGCGGCGGGCCTTGGAAAGATGTCTCTTAGGTACTGCCATATTTTTGCACCTCCTTGATGGGTTTATCAGTTCAGCAGTGATTTAAGGATTGCGAGCCTTGTGTCTACGGGAGCTTCGGCATGCTCTGCCGGCTGGCAGGTGCATTCCGCCTTCTTTTTGCCGCACACGGGGCAAAGCCCGGCGCAGTCGGCACTGCAAAGCAGCACCGTGGGGATCCGGAACATAAACTCCTGATTGAGCCATTCATCTACATCCAGATGTCCTTTTTCGTCCAGCGGAAGGTCAAAATCCGGGTCATCCAGATCCCGTTCCTTTACCGTCCACTCCGTATCGACCGTCTCCTCCCGAATGACCGGGTCCAGACAGCGGGCGCACTCTCCGTGCACCGATGCGTTTGCCCGCAGTGTCATCCGGACCTCGTCGCCGTCCGTCTCCGCTTCAAAAACAGCGGTGACCGGCTGCGGGATCCTTGCCCCGGCATAATCATGTGCAGATAAATCACACTGAAACTCTGCATGATAGGGTTGTCTGCCGGTGGCGATAAACTTTCTCAGGTCAAATTGCATAGTACACCTCTAAAAGGCTGCTTTGTTAGTATAGCGCCAACGCAGCCCTTTGTCAACACCAAAACAGGCAGAAAACCGAAAAAATTTAAATTTCCCGGTTCTCTGCCTGTTCAAAGTGGTTCAGATCCCGATTTTCCGGAATTACAGGTACTTCTTCACATCGTGGGGCAGTGCAGCCTCGTCAGCGCTGACGGTAACAGTCACCTTCACGCTGTCGCCTGCAATGGCTGCCATCTCGTCCAGCACAACGCCCAGACGGTTGATGTCATGATCCAGCACCTTCAGGATGCCGTCGATGTACAGGTCGGTGATATCGTAGTTGCTTGCCATCAGGCCGGCAACAAAGCCGTACAGCATTTCGCCGCCGGAGATCTTGTACTCGTCCAGGTCGATCAGACGTGCAGCAGGAGCGATGTCGTAGGTGAGCTTCATGCCCTTTTCAACGACGACCACGTTGCCCTTGGAGGTCTTGACCGCATCATTGATCTGGTCGATCATAGCCTTGGTCTTGCCGGAGCCCTTGGTACCAACAATCAGTTTAATCATAGTTCAGTCCTCCTGTATTTTCCACGCCTTGCGGCGGGAGATCATTTTTATTTACTTCAGCTTTGCTTCCAGCTCGGCGGTCAGGCCTTCGTAGCCCGGCTTGCCCAGCAGAGCAAACATATTCTTTTTATAGCTCTCAACGCCCGGCTGATTGAAGGGATTGACGCTGAGCAGATAACCGCTGCAGGCACATGCACGCCAGAAGAAGTAGATCAGGTAGCCCACATTGTAAGCGGTCAGGTCGTCCACCTCGATCAGCACTTCGGGCACGCCGCCGTCGGTGTGGGCGAAAATGGTGCCCTCCATAGCCTTGCGGTTGACGACGCTCATGTTCTGGTTTGCCAGGAAGTTCAGGCCGTCGAAGTTGCCTTCCAGCGGGTCGATGAACAGATCCTGCGCAGGCTTCTTCACGTCCACGATGGTCTCGAACATGGTGCGGGAGCCTTCCTGAATGAACTGACCCATGGAGTGCAGATCGGTGGAGAAGATGCAGCTTGCGGGGAACAGGCCCTTGTTGTCCTTGCCCTCGCTCTCGCCGAACAGCTGCTTGTACCACTCGTTCATCAGGGCGAAGTCCGGCTCGTAGCACTCCAGAATTTCAACGCTCTTGCCCTTGCGGTACAGGATGTTGCGGATGGCAGCATACTTGTAAGCGTCATTGTCCTTGCTCAGAACGGAGAAGCGCTCCATGGAATCGGCAGCGCCCTTCATCAGGTCGTCGATGCTGATACCGGCAGCAGCAATGGGCAGCAGGCCCACAGCGCTCAGCACGGAGTAGCGGCCGCCCACGTCGTCGGGGACCACGAAGGTGGGCCAGCCCTGTGCGTCGGCCAGCTGCTTCAGGGTGCCCTTGGCACGGTCGGTGGTGGCGTAGATGCGCTTGTTGGCTTCTTCCACGCCCATCTCCTTTTCCAGCAGTTCACGCAGCACGCGGAATGCCAGAGAAGTCTCGGTGGTAGTGCCGGACTTGGAAATGACGTTGATGGAGAAGCGCTTGCCCTTGCACAGGCTGATGATGTTGTTCAGGTAGGTGGGGCTGATGCTGTTGCCGCAGAAGTAGATCTTGGGGCCATTTTCCAGCTCGTTGTGGAACTGGCCCTTGACGGCCTCGATGACAGCGCGTGCGCCCAGATAGCTGCCGCCAATGCCGGCCACCACCAGCACATCGGAATCCTCGCGGATCTTTGCGGCGGCTTCCTTGATGCGGGCGAACTCTTCCTTATCATAATCACGGGGCAGATACATCCAGCCGAGGAAATCATTGCCCGGGCCGGACTTTGCTTCCAGCTGGTTATGGGCAGCTTCCACCTGCGGATAGATGGCTGCATATTCCTCTTCGCTGATAAAGCTGGAGAGGTGTTTTGTGTTCAGTGCGACGCTCATTTTATTATAACCTCCAAACGATTTGCCGGGCCTTTGCCCTGCGAGGAAATATCTTGGTATAAGTGTACCGTTCCCTCCGGGCAAAGTCAAGGTCAAAATCCTTGGATTTCATACAATTTTAATAGTGTTTTTTTGTTTCTTCATCCAGAATTGTTCACACAGACAGTTCCACGCAGCTTACCGCAGCGCGCTTTTGTACGCTGAAGCGTGCATTCAGCTTTCGCAGCCGGTCAAAGCGTCCCACAACAGGCCGAATGCGGTGCCAAAGTCCATTTTTTCAGCATCGGCAGCGGCGCGCACCTCGTACTCGCCCAGTTGGGTCTCCCCGCTCAGGATGCGCACCGTGCCAACGGTCTGGCCCAGCTGCACCGGTGCTTCCAGCTCCTGCGGCAGTTCCAGCTGCGCGGTGAGGGCGGCGGCGTTTTCCTTGGGCATCAGCAGCGTTTCGGGCAGAGCGGTGTAGTCCAGCGGTACGCTTTCCTCTGCACTGCCCTTTACTTTTATAAGAAGAGGCCGGTCCTCCATGGCGGGCAGCGGCACGGCGGCGTAGGCCGCAAAGCCGTAGTCTAGCAGGGTGGTGGCCGCTGTGAACCGCTCCGAGCTGGAGAGCGACCCCAGCACCACGGCGATGAGGTCCAGCCCGTCGCGGGTGGCGCTGGCGCTGATGCACACGCCCGCGCCGCTGGTGGTGCCGGTTTTCAGGCCGGTGATGCCGTTGTAGCGCTTGAGCAGCTTGTTGGTGTTCACCAGCTGGGTGGCACCGCCGCGCAGGGTGTCCGTCCAGATGCCGGTATAGTGCAGCACCTCCGGGCAGGTGTTCAAAATCTCGCGGCTCATGATGGCAACATCGTGGGCGGTGGAAAGATGCCCTTCGGTGTCCAGCCCGCAGGCATTGTGGAAGGTGGTGTTCACCATGCCCAGCTCTGCTGCACGGGCGTTCATCATCTGCACAAAGCCCGGCTCGCTGCCGCCCACCAGCTCTGCCACAGCCACAGCGGCATCATTGGCGGAGGACACACAAATGGCTTTGATCATCTCGTCCAGCGTGAACTGCTCCCCCGGCTCCAGCCAGATCTGACTGCCGCCCATGTGGTAGGCGTGTTCACTTACTGGCACCAGCGTGTCCATGGCAATGCGGCCGTCGTGCACGGCTTCAAAGGTGAGCAGCAGGGTCATTACCTTGGTAATGGATGCAATGGGCATCTGCTGGTCGGCGTTCTTTTCATATAATATAGTGCCCGTCTGCTGGTCGATCAGGCAGGCGGCGCGGCAGGGCAGCTCCAAGGCAGGCTGTGCCGCCGCGGGCTGCACAGGCTGGGTCTGGTCTGCAGCTGCCTGCACCGCCGGGTTTTGCTGCCGCAGCCCATTGCCCTGCGCCGTGCCAAAGGCCAGCGCAAACAGCCAGAAGCACACCACCCCTGCACACAAAAGCGCCAAGTTTTTCCGCTCCATTTCGGTCCCTCCCTGCGCAATGTCTCTTGCTGAGAGAGTATGCAGGGGCCTTTTTGTTTAGAATATCCTGCGCCCGCACCGCAGCCTGCATTTTTTATTTTGTCTTTTTCTACAAAAGGGCTTGACTTTTGCCCACCTTATAGTGTAAATTGGAGATGGCCCAAAAGGCTGTATTGCTTCATTTGTGGAATTATTTTTAGGAGGATACTATTATGATTCTGTCTCGTCGTTCTTTCCTGAAGATGGCTGGTCTGACCGTTGTTGCTGCTGCAGGTGCTTCCATGTTCACCGGCTGTGGTGCTTTCTCCACCACTCCTATCAAGGTAGTCGCCGCTAAGGATTCTACCAAGGAGTTCCAGGCTGCTGTTGCAGAGCTGAACAAAAAGAAGCTGGTCGTATGGCCTGCTGATGCAAACGGCGCTTATCTGAACAGCTTCCTGATGACCAATCTGGCCGCTAATGGTCTCTCCGGCTTCGCTGTGGAAAAGGCCGAGTATAAGACCGCTAAGGACGTAGAGACTGGTAAAGAGTACAAGTATCTGGAAGTCACCGTCAAGTCCACTGCTAAATAATTTTTCTAAAGTTCTCTTTGAGAGACGGGCGTTTGCCCGTCTCTTTTTGTTTTGCCCGCTTTCCAGCAAAAAAGTGCCTGCTGCTGTGCATCCGGTCTTGCGCCGCACCGCCGCTGTGATATATAATAAAGAGCAATGCAAACACCACCCCGTTTTTTGTCGAAAGGATACCCCTCATGCGAGTTTGTTTTATACCCTTGGCTGCAAGGTCAACCTGAATGAGACCGGCGCGCTGGAACAGATGTTCCGCGCCAACGGCTTTACCATTGCGCAGGAGAACGAGCCTGCGGATGTTTTTGTGGTGAACAGCTGCACCGTGACCAACTTTGGCGACCAGAAAAGCCGCAAGTGGCTGCGCCGCAAAAGCGCGAGAACCCCGGCGCGGTCACGGTGCTTACCGGCTGCTACCCGCAGGCTTTCCCGGAGGAAGCCGCCCAGTTCACCGAGGCCGACCTTGTGTGCGGCAACGGCGACCGCAAGGCCATTTTAGATAACGTTCTCAAGCTGCTGGACGGCCATGAGCGCATTGTGGCCATCACGCCCCACCAGCGCGGCGAAAAATTTGAAGAGCTGCCCGTGGAGCGGTTCGAGACCCACACCCGCGCCTTTATCAAGGTAGAGGACGGCTGCAACCGCCAGTGTGCCTACTGCGTCATCCCCCGGGCCCGCGGCCCGGTGCGCAGCCGCGACGAAGCCAGCATCCTTGCCGAGCTGCGCCAGCTGGCGGCTTCCGGCTACCGCGAGGTGGTGCTCAGTGCCATCTCGCCTGCCCAGCTATGGTCTGGATACCGGCACCAACCTTGTGGAGCTGGTGGAGCACTGTGCTCAGGTGGAGGGCATCCAGCGCATCCGTCTGGGTAGTCTGGACCCGGATATGCTCACGCCGGAGTTCATCACCCGCCTTGCCGCCGTGGAAAAGCTCTGCCCGCAGTTCCACCTGAGCCTGCAGAGCGGCTGCACTGCCACCCTGCGCCGGATGCGCCGCGTGTACACCGCCGAGCAGTACGCACAGGTGGTGGACCAGCTGCGCGCCGCCTACGGGGAGCGCCCGGTCAGCTTTACCACCGACTGCATCTGCGGCTTTCCCGGCGAGACGCAGGCCGATTTTGAAGAGAGCTGCGAATTTTTGAAAAAGATCGGCTTTCTCAAGGTGCATGTGTTCCCCTACTCCCGCCGCAGCGGCACCCCGGCCTACGACTTCCCGGAGCAGGTGCACGAGCGGGAAAAGCAGGAGCGCAGCCGCGTGATGAACGGCATTGCCGAGGAGGTACGCCGCGAAGTGCTGGCCGCCTATGTGGGCACCGAGGACGATGTGCTGCTGGAGACCCGCTTTCCGGCACGCTGTTCACTGGCTACACCCGGCTGTACATTCCGGTGGTGGTGTCCGCCCCCGGCCACGAAAGCGGGCAGATCGTGCATGTACGCTTGGGCGAGTACGACGGCGAGCGTGTGCGTGCAGCACTTTGCTGAGTTTACGCGCAAAAAACTGTTGATTCTGTACACGAGGACAAATACAACAAATTTTTAACAAATTTTGCGTTTTATCCCTTTTCATCCGGCACGCTTTATGCTAAAATGAAGGTGGATCATCCCGGGCACAGCGCTGTTTGCAGCAGTGCGTTACCAATGTGCCCTGTAACGCGCCCGCCCTGCGCGGCAGAACGCTGTCGGCAGCCGGGTGCAGCCCGTTTGTTTTTAGCAAAGCAAGGAGAGAATTGGAATGAGTTTCAGAGGAATCAATACCACGGTCATCCAGATCCGCCGTCAGGTGTTCACCGAGGTGGCACGCATGGCTTACGCCAACGTCAAGGGCGAGCAGGCCAACCACCTGATGCGCAAGATCCCCTACACCATCATCCCCGGCGAGGAAGGCAAGCTGCGCAAGGACATCTTCCTGGAGCGCGCCATCGTTGAGGAGCGCGTGCGTCTGGCTATGGGCCTGCCCACCCGCCGCATGGACGAGCACAACAGCGTCGTCTCCGGTCTGGAGGATGCATCCATCGCCGATAAGTATTATGATCCCCCGCTGGTGAACGTGATCAAGTTTGCCTGCAACCGCTGCCCGGAAAAGCTGGTCAAGGTCTCCGACCTGTGTCAGGGCTGCCTTGCCCACCCCTGTATGGAAGTGTGCCCCAAGAAGGCCATCACATGGGAGAGCGGCCGTTCCATCATCGATCAGGACAAGTGCATCAAGTGCGGCCGCTGCGTCGGCGTGTGCCCCTACAACGCCATCGTCAAGACCGAGCGTCCCTGCGCTGCAGCCTGCGGCATGGGTGCCATCCACTCCGATGAGCTGGGCCGCGCCGAGATCGATTACAGCAAGTGCGTTTCCTGCGGCCAGTGTCTGGTCAACTGCCCCTTCGGTGCCATTGCCGACAAGGGCCAGATCTATCAGCTGATCCAGGGCTTCAACCGCGGCGACCGCATCTACGCGCTGGTGGCTCCCGCCTTCATCAACCAGTTCCCGGGTCTGGCTTCCACCGGCAAGCTCAAGGCCGCCCTGAAGGCCGTCGGCTTCTACGATGTGGTGGAGGTTGCCATTGGTGCCGACCTGTGCACCGTGGACGAAGCACACGACTTCCTGGAGGAAGTGCCCGGGAAGCTCAACTTCATGGCAACTTCCTGCTGCCCGGCATGGAGCATGATGGCAAAGACCGCTTTCCCGGATCTTGCCAAGAATATCTCCATGACCATGACCCCCATGGTGTTCACCGCCCGCATGATGAAGCAAAAGGACCCCGAGGCCCGTATGTGCTTCATTGGACCCTGCGCCGCAAAGAAGCTGGAAGCTTCCCGCCGCACCGTCCGCTCCGATGTGGACTTCGTGCTCACCTTTGAAGAGCTGGCCGGTATCATCGAGGCCAAGGATGTGGACACCAGCCTGCTGGAAGTGGACGAGGCCGAAGCTCTGCACGCTGCATCCGCAGCAGGCCGCGGCTTTGCACAGTCCGGCGGCGTTGCCAAGGCTGTTGCCGATAAGATCAAGGAATGGCACCCGGATATGGATGTCAAGATCGCATCCGCACAGGGCCTTGCCGAGTGCAAGAAGCTGCTCATGCTGGCCAAGGCTGGCAAGTACAACGGCTACCTGCTGGAAGGCATGGGCTGCCCGGGCGGCTGCATCGGCGGCGCAGGCACCATTGCCGACCCCGCACGCACGGCCATCCAGCTGAACAAGTACGTCAAGGAAGCTCCCTTCGCCGACCCGGAGCAGAGCCCCTTTATGAGCGAGATCCATGTGCTGAAGGACGACCCCGACTTTGAACTTTAAGCGCTGATTTTTCAAGAACCGCTTCTCCTGCCGGAGGGGCGGTTCTTCGTTATCTTCGCCTACCATATTTTATCAATGTGCAACATTTCTGTGAAAGCTTCACGAAGCGGATTGACAACTTTGCACAGTCATGCTATTTTAGCATTGACAAACCGGTATTACCGCAATTGTTCAACGCCGCCTCTGTGGCAGGAAAGGCAGATCATTCATGACGAACACTTATAAGCGCGTAAGCGCCGCCCTGCTCTCGGTGCTGCTGCTGTGCATGTTCACCTTTGGTGCAAGCGCTGCTTCCAGCCTGAACGTAGGCATTAAATTCTGGAAAGAAAGATCCGATAAGGAATCCATGGCCAACACCGGCATCGATGCCAGCCGTGATGTCACCCTCACCAGCCAGTCCAACGGCACCTACACGCTCACCCTGCCCATCCAGCAGGTAAGCAAGATGGGTGTCACCGGCTATCTGTCCGGCCTGACCATTGGTGATGTGACCTATACCGGCACCGTCTCCGGCGATGTTGCCAAGGGCACCGGCGTGCTCACCATCAAGAACATGCCCGCCTCGGTGCTGACCGGCAGTGATGTGAACAAGGCACTCACCGTTACCTGCAACATTCAGATGGATCTGAGCGTGCTGGGCGAGATCAACACCGCGGCCCGCATGTGCATCTGGAACAAGTAAGTTTTTTCAAGCAAAGAACGGCGTTCCCCACCGGAACGCCGTTCTTTGCTTTTATCACTCCATGTGCTTTTCCACAAAGTCGCCAACCATTTTGTCCAGCTGCAGCACAGCGTTCTCGGCACCCTTCATCACCTTGCGGGTGGTGCGGCGCAGCTGGCGCTGGTTCTGGGTGGCGGCCATCACGCCCACGGCACCCAGTGCCGCCCCCGCGGCCATGCCAAGCAGCATCCCGGAAGAACTGGTGGATTCATGTTTCATAGTAAAACTCCTTTCGGTGAAAAAGATCCGGTCTCCGGCGTTATTATTTCCTGTAAACTATCTGGTATCCGCTTTTTTTATGCAGAAATTTGTGGTATACTGTTCTACGATGTTTTAATGGGCGGGTGTGCCCGGCTAAAAAGCGCACTGCTCATTCCGCATACTGGTAAGGAGGTTCCTTATTTGATACACCCTGTTGAACCCAAAAAAGTCCTTTGCATCCACGATCTTTCCGGCATGGGCCGCTGCAGCCTTGCAGTGATCCTGCCGGTGCTGTCGGTCATGGGCGTGCAGCCGGTAGCCCTGCCCACGGTGGTGCTTTCCACCCACACAGGCGGGCTTGGCACACCTGCACGGCTGGACGGCTGCGCCTACGGCGAACAGGCGCTGGAGCATTACCATGCGCTCGGCGTGGAGTTTGACTGCATCTATACCGGCTATCTGGGCGGTGAGGATCAGGTGGCACTGGCCGAAAAAGCCTTTGCCCTCTGGCCCGCAGCCAAAAAGATCGTTGATCCGGTCATGGGCGACAACGGCAAGGCTTACTCCACCGTAACGCCTGCTTTGATCGACCGCATCCGTGCACTGTGCGGTGCTGCCGATCTGATCCTGCCCAACTACACCGAGGCACAGATCCTGCTGCAGCGCCAGCCGCAGACCGAGCTGCTCACCGATGAAGCCGCACAGGCTCTGGCTGACGAGCTGACCGCTCTGGCCCCCGGGGCTGTCGTCACCGGCCTGCCGCTGGGCAAATACATCGGCTGTGCAGGCAGCGGAAAAGACCGCTTCCTCATCAAAAAGCTGCACATCAGCCGCAGCTTTCCCGGCACCGGCGACCTGTACGGTGCGGTGCTCATCGGCTCGCTGCTGCAGGGCAACGCCCTGAGTGCCGCCGCCGACAACGCTGCCGAGTTCGTGGCGCTTTCCATCCAGAGCACGCCCGCCGCGCAGGATACCCGCTACGGGGTCTGGTTCGAGCCGCTTCTGCCGCGCCTGTGCCCGGCAAGCTCGGCAGAATAAGTGGGAGGTACACCGATGAACGAAAAGCCAACCTTGAACATCGTTCTGGTGGAACCGCGCATCCCGCAGAACACCGGCAATGTGGCCCGCACCTGTGCCTGCACTGCCTGTCGGCTGCATCTGGTAGGCCCCATGGGCTTTGCCATCGATGATAAAAAGCTCAAGCATGCGGGTCTGGATTACTGGCACTACCTCGACATCAGCTATTACGACAGTCTGGACGAGTTCTTTGCCAAAAACAGCGGCCCCTATTACTATTTTACCACCAAGGCACCGCAGCGCTACACCGATGTGAGCTACCCGGACGGTGCATACCTCGTGTTCGGACGCGAGGATGCCGGCCTGCCCGAAGCCTTGCTTGCCGCCAATCAGGAGCACTGCATCCGAATGCCCATGCGCGACACCTGCCGCAGCCTGAACCTTTCCAACAGCGTGGCCGTGGGCGTGTATGAGGTGCTGCGTCAGTGGGACTTTCCGGAGCTTTTGGACCACGGACACTTACGAGACTACGAATGGAAATGAGGGACATTATGAGCAAGATTGCGATCCTGACCGATTCCTCCTGCGATATCCCGCAGGAGATGGCCGAAAAATACGGCATCGACATCATGAGCTTCCACATCCTGCTGGACAATGTGGACTACGTGGAGCGTGAAAGCTGCACCAACACCGAATTTTACGATAAGATGCGTGCCGCTAAGGGCGTGCCCTCCACTGCCGCCATCACCCCCATCCAGTTCTGCGAAAAATACTGCCAGTACGTGGACGAGGGCTATACGGATGTCATTCATGTACCCATCAACAAATCCGGCTCTTCCACCTACAATAACGCCCTCATGGCACAGGGGATGCTGCGGGAAGAGCGCCCGGAGCACCACTTGAAGATCCATCTGCTGGACCCCCACACCTATTCCATGGTGTTCGGCTGGTATCTGTGCGAAATGGCCCGCAAGCTGAAGAACGGTGCAGAGATCAGCCATGTGATCCGGGAGTTTGAAAAGCAGATGGACTGCATGGAGATCGTTCTGGGTCCCTACAGCCTGAAGCAGATGAAAAAGAGCGGACGCATCTCTGCCGCTGCTGCTGTTATGGGCGAGCTGATGGGCATTCGTCCCATCATCACCCTGATCGACGGCAAGACCAAGGTGGAAGCCAAGGTACGCGGCGATGACAAGGTGGTGCCCGCCATGGTGGAGCTGTGCAAACAGCGCAGCGAAGGCGTGGAGAACTTTGATTATATGATCGGCCACACCAACATCCCGCAGACCGCCGATCTGGAAAAGGCCTGCCGCAAGGCCTTTGGCAAGCCGCCGCTGCTGGTGTTTGAGCTGGGCGGTGTCGTTTCCGCAAACACCGGCCCCGACACGGTGGCTCTGGTATACACCGGACACCCCAGAGGGTAACCCACGATTTTAATAGCCTCCGCTTTCGCTCTGGCTATTCCAGCGGTAATTCTATTTTTATTTTGAGGTTCCGAAAAGCCTGCGGGCTTTTCGGAACCTCTTTTTCACCGGAAGGGTCCAAACCAAAAACTGCATCTGTACCTGATTCTGCGAAAATTCGTTGCAATCTGCCAAAATTATGCTATACTGCCTTTTGCTGTGCTTTTTGTGCGGCATCCTTTCAGAGCAACTTAGGATTTTAGGCTCCCCGGCGTGTCTCGAACCATGCCGGGCCAAACCCACAGGGGCTGGCGGCCCTGTGCGGTCAAAATCATCCCGCTGGAGTATTATCATGAATCAGAATTCTTCCGTCCGTAAACTGGTGCGCTGCGGCGTGGTCGCAGCCATTTATGTTGTTCTCTGCATGGCTCTGCAGCCGCTCTCCTATGGTGCGGTACAGGTGCGTGTGGCCGAGGCGCTCTGCCTGCTACCGGTGTTCGGTGCCGAGTACATTGCCGGTGTGGTACTGGGCTGCTTTTTGGCAAACCTGCTGGGCTCCACCATCGTGGATGTCATCTTTGGCACCCTTGCCACCCTGCTGGCCTGCCTTGTCACCTACAAGCTGCGGAACATCCGCATCAAGGGTCTGGCTGTGGCGGCTTCTCTGCCGCCGGTGCTGTTCAATGCCGTGATCATTGGCATTGAGATTGCCGTCATGTTCCCGGACCCCACCTCCAGCGCTCCCATCTGGCTGGCCTGCATCACCAACGGCATCTCCGTAGGTATCGGCGAGCTCATCAGCTGCACCGTTCTGGGTGTGCTGCTGGTGAAGATCATCGAGAGCAGCAAGGCCCTGCGCAAAATTTTTGCAGCTTAATGACCGCAAGGAGGTTTCCATGCAGGCAAACGGTATGATCTTCTGGGACTGGAACGGCACTTTGATGGATGATGTTGATTTCACCCACAGCTGTCTCAACTGGATGCTGGAGACCCACGGTTATCCGCAGCGGTACGATCTTGCCGCTTACCGGGAAATTTTCGGTTTTCCCATTGAGGAATACTACATCCGCGCCGGTTTCAACTTTGCAAAGCACCCTTATGCAGAGCTGGCCGAGCGCTTTATGGAACATTATAACGCAGGTGTGGATGCCTGTCCCCCCTCTGCACACGCTGCCGAGACGCTGGCCGAACTTTCGCGCCGGGGCTGGCGGCAGAGCGTGCTTTCCGCCTCCCGCCGGGACTACCTGATCGAGCAGGTAGCCGCACGGGGCCTGCAGGGCTATTTTACTGAGTTGCTCGGCCTTGCAGACATCTATGGCGTAAGCAAAGTGCAGGTGGGCAAACAGTGGCTTGCACAAAGCGGCATCGCCCCTGCTGCCTGCGTGATGGTGGGCGACACCCAGCACGATGCCGAAGTTGCAAAGGCCCTTGGCACAAAATGCGTGCTCTACACCGGCGGCCACCAGTCCCGCGCGCGGCTCGAGGCTGTGTGCCCGAATGTCATCGACGATCTGGCACAGCTGCCGCAGCTGCTGGAAACCTTATAATGTACACCTGACCACTTCTGATTTGCAAAAATCAGAGGTGGTTTTTGTTTTAGCTGGCTCGCCCTCTCAGTCTCGCATTCGCTCGCCAGCTCCCCCAAAGGGGGAGCCTCTGGCGAAACCGGAAACTTTGCGTGGATTGCCAAGGCCTCCCGCTTTGGGGGAGGTGGATGCGACCAGCGGGAGCAGACGGAGAGGGCGAGGCTGTTCGCCTCCACCACATATCTTTTCCTTTTATGCCCCCTGCCAGCGCAAATTTACAGAAAATTCATTCAAAAGCCGGCTAAAATAACCTTGCAGGTTTGACGCGTCTGCCGCTTTGGTGTATCATATATGTGTGTATTTATGTCTATCTCCGGGAAGCATTTTCCAGAATTTGATCTATGAGGTGTTACCAATGTCCCTTGTTGAAAAACTCTTTGGCAGCTTCTCTGACCGGGAGCTGAAAAAGATCAACCCCATCGCCAAACAGGTGCTGGCTCTGGAAGAAAAATATGCCGCCATGCCAGATGCCGACCTGCAGGCACAGACCGCTGTGTTCAAGCAGCAGCTGGCCGACGGCAAGACCACCGATGATATCCTGCCCGATGCCTTTGCCGTCTGCCGCGAGGCCGCATGGCGTGTGCTGGGTATGAAGCATTTCCCGGTGCAGGTCACCGGAGGCATCGCCCTGCACCGGGGCGACATCGCCGAGATGCAGACCGGTGAAGGCAAGACCCTTGTGGCAACGCTGCCCGCCTATCTGAATGCACTGACCGGCGAGGGTGTCCACATCGTCACCGTCAACGATTACCTCGCCAAGCGCGACAGCGAGTGGATGGGCAAGCTTTACCGCTGGCTGGGCCTGTCTGTCGGCCTGATCGCACAGGGCATGGACGGCGATGCACGCCGCGCCGCCTATGCTGCCGACATTACCTACGGCACCAACAACGAGTTCGGCTTCGACTATCTGCGCGACAATATGGTGACTTACAAAGACAACATGGTGCAGCGCGGCCATGCCTACGCCGTTGTCGATGAGGTGGACTCCATCCTCATCGACGAGGCTCGTACGCCGCTTATCATCTCCGGCCGCGGAGAGGACTCCTCCAGCCTGTACACACAGGTGGACCGCTTTGTGCGCACCCTGCGCAAGAGCGTCGTGGTCGAGCTGGAAGACAAGGTGGAGACCGACGAGCAGGCTGACGGCGATTACATCGTGGACGAAAAGCACAAGACCTGCACCCTGACTGCCAAGGGCATCAAGAAAGCGGAAGCCTACTTCAAGGTCGAGAACCTGGCCGCCGCTGAGAACATGACCCTGGCCCACCACATCGATCAGGCCATCAAGGCTTACGGCGTGATGCAGCGGGACATCGATTACGTGGTCAAGGATGGTCAGGTCATCATCGTCGACGAGTTTACCGGTCGTCTGATGATCGGCCGCCGTTACAACGAGGGCCTCCATCAGGCCATCGAGGCCAAGGAGGGCGTGAAGATCGCCGCCGAGAGCAAGACACTGGCAACCATCACCTTCCAGAACTACTTCCGTATGTACGAAAAAGCTGTCCGGCATGACCGGTACCGCCAAGACCGAAGCCACCGAGTTCACCGAGATCTACGGCCTGAACATCGTTACGGTGCCCACCAACCGTCCCCGTCAGCGCATCGATTATCCGGATGCCATCTACAAGACGGTCAACGGCAAATACAATGCCGTCATCAAGCAGGTGATGGAATGCCACAAGAACGGCCAGCCGGTCCTGGTGGGTACTGTCAGCGTCGAGAAAGAGCGAGACCCTCGCCAAGATGCTGCAGAAGTACACCCGCGATTTCAATGTGCTGAATGCAAAGAACCACGAGCGCGAGGCAGAGATCGTCGCACAGGCCGGCAAAAAGGGTGCCATTACCATTGCCACCAACATGGCAGGCCGTGGTACCGATATCATGCTGGGCGGCAACGCCGAGTACATGGCCAAGGCCCAGATGCGCAAAGAGCACTTCTGCGAGAAGCTGCTGAATCCCGAAAAGCCCGAGGATGCCGACCCGGCTGCAGTGGAAATGCTGCTGACCGAAGCCAACGGTCACGGCGATACCGAGGATGCCAACATCCTTGCTGCCCGCAAGCGCTTCGATGAGCTGTACGCCCAGTGCAAGCCCCAGATCGATGCCGAAGCTGAGCAGGTGCGTGCTGCTGGCGGTCTGTTCATCATCGGCACGGAGCGCCACGAGAGCCGCCGTATCGACAACCAGCTGCGCGGCCGTGCCGGCCGTCAGGGCGACCCGGGTGCTTCTCGCTTCTACCTGAGCCTGGAAGATGACCTGATGCGCCTGTTCGGCGGCGACCGCGTCTCCAGCCTGATGGATACCCTCAAGATCGACGAGGACACTCCCATCGAGAACCGCATGATCACCAACACGCTGGAAAGCGCCCAGAAAAAGCTGGAAGGCCGGAACTTCGAGATCCGCAAGAATGTTCTGAAATACGACGACGTCATGAACCAGCAGCGTGAGATCATCTATGGTCAGCGCCGCAAGGTCCTGGACGGCGAGGACATCAGCGCCGAGATGCACAATATGCTGCGCGAGAACATCGATTCCAGCTGCGACCAGTTCCTGGCCGGTGATGTGAAGGACGACTGGGACTTTGGTGCGCTGCGCCGCCACTATCTGGGCTGGCTGACCACCGAGGAAGACCTCCACTACACCGTGGCCGACTTTGACGATATCTCCCGCAAGGGCATTGCCGACCAGCTCTATGACCGCGGCATGAAGATCCTCGCCGACAAGGAGCAGCGCTACGGCGCACCCCTGATGCGTGAGCTGGAGCGTATCTGCCTGCTCAAGTGTGTAGACCGCCAGTGGATGGACCATATTGATAACATGGACCAGCTGCGTCAGGGCATCGTTCTGCGCGGCTACGGCCAGAAGGACCCCGTCGTCGAGTATCGTATCGAGGGCTTTGATATGTTCGACCAGATGGTGGATTCCATCCGGGAGTCCAGCGTCAAGATGCTGCTGACCATCGAGATCCGTCAGGCCGGTGCTGCCCCCAAGCGTGAGCAGGTGGCAAAGCCCACCGGCGAGGGCTATGTGCCTGGCAACGGCGCACCCGGCGCAAAGGGCGCACCCAAGGGCCAGCCTGTCCGCGTCATCAAGATCGGCCGCAACGACCCCTGCCCCTGCGGCAGCGGCCTGAAGTGGAAAAAGTGTACCTGTGCCAAGTACCACCCCGAAGGCACATCGACGAACGAAAACTAAGTAAAAAACCTCTCAGGCTCTGCCATAAGGCAGGGTCTGGGAGGTTTTTGATAAAATAGAGGGAGTTGATTTTGGAATGATCACACCAGAAAAACTGCTCGAATCCGCAAAGGAGCTGGAAACCCAGCTGCGCACATGGCGGCGCACCCTGCACCGCCACCCGGAGGTAGGCTTTGACCTGCCCGAGACAAAAGCGCTGGTCAAAAAAGCCCTGACCGAGATGGGCTATGCCCCCGCAGGACTGCGGCAAGTGCGGCGTACTCGCGCTAGCGGGCGGCAAGCGCCCCGGCAAGACCATCCTGCTGCGCGGTGACATGGATGCTTTGCCCATTCAGGAGGAATCCGGCGAAGAATTTGCTTCCGAGGTGCCGGGCAAGATGCACGGCTGCGGCCACGATATGCACACCGCCATGATGCTGGGTGCGGCAAAGCTGCTCAAAGGACACGAGGACGAGATCGAGGGCACCATCAAGCTGGAATTCCAGCCTGCAGAGGAGATCTTTCAGGGTTCGCTGGACATGCTGAAAAACGGCCTGCTGGAAAACCCGAAGGTGGACGCTGCCGTGATGTTCCACGTTCTGGCCGGAATGCCGCTGCCTGTAGGTACGGTGCTGGTGCCGGGCGGCGGCATCACGATGGCCAGCTGTGAGCAGTACCACATCACCGTACACGGCAAGGGCGGCCATGGCTCCATGCCCAACGCCTGCATCGATCCCATCACGGCTGCGGCCCACATCCACATCGCCCTGCAGGAGATCAACAGCCGGGAGCTGGACCCCGCCAAGTTTGGCGTGTTCACCACGGGCCGGTTTGAAGCTGGCAAGGCATCCAACGTCATCCCGGATTCTGCCGATATGTGGGGCACTATCCGCACGGTGGACCCCGAAGGTGCCGTGAGCGAGCAGATCCACCAGCGCATGACCGAGATCGCGCAGGGCGTGGCGGCAGCCTATCGCTGCACTGCTGATGTGGAGTTCAGCGACCACTGCCCCTGCATGGTGGTGGATACGCCTCTTGCCAAGAATGCCCTGACCTATATGACCGAACTGCTGGGCCGTGGTGCCATGGATATGACCGTCCTCACCGGCGGCAAGCCCGGCGGCGGCAGCGAGGACTTTGCCTTTGTCAGCCACGAAGTGACCACCGTAAGCATGTTTCTCTCCGCAGGCAACGCCAAGGAGGGCTATGTTTACGGTCAGCACCACCCCAAGGTACGCTTTGACGACAGCGTGCTGTACGAGGGCTCTGCGGCCTATGTTTATATGGCTCTGCGGTGGCTGAGCGACCACAAGGCATAACCATTCGGAAAATTTATCATTTATTTGAACCTCCGAAAAATCCGCGGATTTTCCGGAGGTTCTTTTTCACGGATGGGTTCGGAGCAGCACGCTGCATCTTTAAAAATCGCCTTTATAAACAAAAAAATCCCGGAAGGTTCACACCCTCCGGGGTCTTTTTATATCAGCTTTGCCCCGCATGGGCAGGCTGTCGGCCCAAGGCTCTGCAGTCTCTGCGGCAGCGCGGTCAGGTCGCCGCCGGTGTAATACCACGCAGCGGCAAATGCGGCCAGTGCCAGAATCAGCAGAAAAATCAGGGCATTCCGCACCCTGTGCCGTTTGCGCGGCGCTGCTGTCGGTGCATCCGGCTCCGGCTTGTCCGGCAGGCGCTGCGCCGTCAGGGCATCTGCCGGGATGGCCCTGCCATACTTCTGCCAGATCGTTCCCGCCGCCTGCGGCAGACCGGAAGCCGCCCGGCGGATCATATCCAGCAGCCACAAAGCAGGCGTATCTGCATTGGCCACCGTGCGCACCCAGCAGCCTTTCCGGCTGCCCAGAAACAGCACCGTGTCCTCGGCGCGCTCCAGACACCCGGCTGCATAGTCTGCACCCACAAGGCGCTGCGCTGCCCGCACACGGGTAAGCTTTGCCGGCACCGGCCCGCCCTTGACCCGGCAGACCTTTGCGCTCAGCTTTTCCCGCACCTTTGCATCGGCATAGCTCATGGCTCCAAAATCAAACACTTTTTCTGCGCCGGCCACCGTTTCCATCCGGGCTTCCAGCAGAGTGCCTGCATCCGCATCACAGCATACCAGCAGCCTGTGGTGCGTTTCCAGCGCCTGCACCGCTGCATGAACAAGGGTCATCTCCCCTTCTCCGTACAGCTCTGCCGCAAAGCGGTCTGCCAGCGCTTTCCGCGCCTTGCTCAATGCCGTGGGCGTTTCTGCCTGCAGCGCAGCCAGTGTTTCTGCACCGCGGCTGCGGCACTGGGCAGCAAGTCCTGTCTGCTGCACTGCCTGTTGTACTGTCCACAGCGGTGCGCCAAACAACCGCAGCACACAGGTGGTCTGCGTTTTTTCTTCGTGTATCAACTGCTTCACCCCCGCGGCCCGGGGCCGCTCGTATTAACCCTTGAGGAAGGTGCTGTCCAGTGCCGTCAGAGCCGCAGCATCATGCCGGGCGCTTTTTGCCAGTGCCTGTGTATCTGCAGGAACTTTGCCCTGAGCCAGACGCAGCGCCAGTTCCAGTGCCGCCTGTGCCGCGCGGGCACGCACCAGCGCACGGTCGGGGCGGGAGACGAAGAGCTTTTTTACATAGACGGTCTCACCGCAGGCCGCACCCAGATACACCGTGCCCACCGGGCGGACGGCATCGCCGCCGTTGGGGCCGGCCAGACCGGTGACGCTGACAGCGATATCGGCCCCGGCAGCTTCGGCTGCGCCCAGTGCCATCTGTGCCGCCACCGGTGCGGACACCACATTGTACTTTGCGATCGCCGCCGGGTCTACGCCGATCATCTTTGCCTTGGCCTGCTCCCAGTAGGTAACAAAGCCGAAGCCGAACACCTCACTTGCACCGGACACATTGGTCAGCCGCTGGGCGATCATGCCGCCTGTGCAGCTTTCTGCCGTGGCAATGGTGAGCCCCTTTTCTTCAGGGTGTGCACCAGAGTCTCTTCCAGACCGGTCACATCCTCATCATACACCGCATCACCCAGCAGATCATAGAACTTTGTGGCGTATGCGCGGCACATTTTTTCGGCTGAACTGTCGGTTTCTGCCCGGGCAGTAATGCGGATCTCGCACTCGCCGGTCTTGCAGTAGATGGCGGCGGTGGGATTTGCGTTTTCCAGCAGATGCTGCACACGGTATTCGATATCGCTTTCGCCGCCCAGCACCCGCAGCATGATGGAATGCAGGGTGCAGTTCTGGCGGGCCAGCAGCAGCGGGCGCACGCTCTCCTCCCACATGGCCTTCATTTCGTGAGGCACGCCGGGCATCAGCACGGCACAGTGGCCATCCTGCTCGAACCATGCCCCGGGGCAGTGCCGTGGTTATTGGTGATCTTGTGGCCGTTCACCGGCACCATGGCCTGCTTGCGGTTGTTTGGGGTCGTCTTGCGCCCGGTACGAGTGAAGAAATCCACGATCTTCTGCCATTCTTCCGGGTCAAAAGCCAGCGTATCACCGTAGCATCCAGCAACCGTCTCCTTGGTCAGGTCGTCCGCCGTGGGGCCAAGGCCACCGGTGAACACCAGCAGGTCGCACCGCTGCTTTGCCTCGTTGACGAAATCCGCCAAACGGCCGTGGTTGTCGCCAATGGTGCTCTCGCGCTGGACGGTGATGCCCAGAGCCGCCAGTTCCCGGCTGAGGTACTGGGCGTTGGTGTTGAGAATGTTGCCGAGCAGCAGCTCGGTGCCCACACTGATGATCTCTGCTGTCATGGCTTTCACCCCTCAAATTCGACCTGATCGGTGATACGGATGCGGATGCGCTCGGCGCTCTCTGCTGCTTCGGCTTCCAGCGCGGCAAGGCCGGGCATGGCGGCTTCGGCTTCCAGAATTTCTTCCAGTTCCGGGCGGATCTTCGGATGCGGCGGGGTGAAGATAGTGCAGCAGTCCTCGTAGGGCAGGATGCTGGTCTCAAACGTGTTGATGTGGCGTGCCGTCTCCACGATCTCGGTCTTGTCCATGCCGATGAGCGGGCGCAGGATGGGCAGATCCTGCGCAGCATCGGTGCACTGCAGGGCCTTGACGGTCTGGCTAGCTACCTGAGCCAGACTCTCGCCGGTAACAAGGGCTTCGCAGCCCTGCTTTTTGGCAATGACGTTGGCAATGCGCATCATGCTGCGGCGCATCAGCACCGTGAACAGCACATCCGGAGCATTATCCCGGATGTACTCCTGCGGCTTGGTGTAGGGCACGACGAACAGATTGGAGCTGCCCGTATAGATGCTGGTGAGCTGCGCCAGAGCTTTTACCTTGAGCTTTGCGCGCTCCGAAGTGTACGGCGGAGACGCAAAGTGGATGTGGTCCAGTGCCAGACCGCGCTTTGCCATGCGGTAAGCTGCCACGGGACTGTCGATGCCGCCAGACAGCATGTTCAACGCACGGCCGCTGGTGCCCACGGGCAGACCGCCCTCACCGGGTACTTTCGGGCCGTGGATGTAGGCACCGTAATCACGAATTTCTACGATCACCTTAAAATCCGGGTTATGCACATCCACCTTGAGGTAGTTGTGTTTGCCCAGCAGATAGGCACCCAGCTCCCGCATCAATTCAGGGCTGGTCATGGGGTAGGTCTTGTCGGAGCGGCGGGCTTCCACCTTGAAGGTACGGATGCCGTGCAGACTGGCACCGAGGTAATCCTCAGCGGTCTGGCAGATGGTGTCAAAGTCCTTGTCGCAGACCACGGCGCGGCTGAGCGCCGCAAGGCCGAACACCTTGCTCACCCGGTCAAAGGCGAGGTCCATATCCACGTCCTCTTCCTCAGGCTCCATGTAAAAGGTGGACTGGGTGCAGTAGACCTTAAACTTGCCCACGGTCTTGAGCCGGTAGCGCAGAATTTTCATCATCGCCGACTCGAATTGGTTGCGGTTGAGGCCTTTCAGGGACATTTCACCCTGATAGCCCATGATAATTTCATGCATAAATGTTGTATCTCCTGATCGTAGGATTTGTAATAGATAACTTTTGAGGGCCCCCAGTCACCTTGGGTGACAGCCCTCTCTGAGATGGGGCCTTTGGCATAACGGAAAAGTTGTCCGCTATATCCCAAAGGCTCCCTCCTTGAGGGAGCTGGCACGGCGTAGCCGTGACTGAAGGAGTCTCACTTCCGGATCTTCTGCAGATGCTTCATTCCGTCCTCAAAGCGGTTGAGGAAAGCATCCACATCCTCGGGGGTGTTGTCGCCGCAGAAGGACACGCGGATGGCCGTATCGATGGCAAGCGGGTCTTTGCCCATGGCTGCCAGCGTGTGGCTGGGCTGGCCGCGGCCGCAGGCACTTGCCGAGGAAACATACACCTGTGCTTCGGCCAGCCATGCCAGCATGGTCTCGCTCTTGATGCAGTTCTCACTGAAGTTCAGCACCTCGGGCACGGCGTTTTCCGGGCTGTTGATCTCCACCTCCGGGAAAGCCTTCAGGCCGTCTCGCAGACGCTGGTTCAGGGCCTTCATAGCGGTGTCACGGCTCTTCATGGTCTTGGCAAGACGGGTGGCGGCTGCGGCAAGACCCATGGCGTAGGGCAGGTTTTCGGTGCCCGGGCGCAGGCCGCGCTCCTGCTCACCGCCGAGGTACGGCGGCCGGAACGCCTGCACCAGACGGTCAGAAAGGTAGAGCGCACCAATGCCCTTGGGAGCGTGGATCTTGTGGCCGCTCACCGACAGGGTGTCGATGTTCGTCAGCTTGATGGGCACACGCATCCACGCCTGCACTGCGTCCACATGGACAATGGTGCGGCTGTTGCGGCGCTTGACCTCGGCGGCAAGGCGTTCCACATCGTTGCGGGTGCCCACCTCGTTGTTCACCATCATGCAGGCCACGAGGATGGTGTTCTTGTCCACATGCTCCAGCATTTCGTTGATATTCAATGTGCCGTCCGGGCGGCGCTTGACCACCGTGACGTTGTAGCCCTGCTTCGTCAGCTCTTCCAGCGGGCGCTGGACGCTGGGGTGCTCAAAGCCGGACACCACGATGCCCTTGCCGAAAGTGCGGGTGCGCACCGCGCCAGCAGGGCCAGATTGTTGCTCTCGCTGCCGCAGGAGGTAAAATACAGCTCCTTTGACTTGCAGCCCAGTGTACGGGCCACAGCGGCACGGGCGGCGTTCAGCGCTTCCTCGCTGCGGGCACCGGGGCCGTACAGGCTGGACGGGTTTGCCCAGTGTTCCCGCATGGCCTTGTCGATGACATCCGCCACCTCGGGAGCCACCATGGTGGTAGCGGCGTTATCCAGATAATGCAATTCAGGGTTTTGCAGCATAAAAGGGATTCCTGCTTTCTGTTTTTATAATAATCCAGTTTAATTATAGCACAGAAAGCTGTAGAACGCAAAATATTCGCGTTTGCGAGCGCAGCGCAGCAATGAAAGCCCCAGTGGGGCTTTTAAGCGACAGAACGGTCTTGCGCAGCAAGATGGAGGGCCTCGCCCCGACAAGTTCGTATATGTTTTTCCTTGACAAACACCCCGGCATTGTGCTATCTTTACTGCATAGAGACCGTATCTCTGCTGACGGAACCTTGTGGAGCACCACAGTGCAGGGATGGCGGGAGAGTCAATGCCGACCGTCTGGGCAGCCTTGCGCAATTGCTGCGCAAAGCTGCCTTTTTTGTTGTCGGAAGTTGTTTTATAAGCAGGGTGCGTTGAATGGCGGGATTTTTGTCCGCAGACAAGGCGATTTTTCGCAGCAATCCTGACGGATTGCAAGGGGAAGCAACGCAGGATGCGAGCAAAAAGGCCGTTCAGGCGGCGTGCAATGCTTGTAAAAACGACTTCCAAAGGAGGATGTCTGATGAAAACCGATATCGAGATCGCACAGGAAGCCAAAATGAGACCCATCACCGAGATCGCCGCCCAGCTGGGCCTTTCCGATGAGCACGTGATCCCCTATGGCCGCTACAAGGCCAAGATCGATCACCGCCTGATCCACGATGCCAAAAAGCAGGGCAAGCTGATCCTCGTCACCGCCATCAGCCCCACCCCGGCGGGCGAGGGCAAAACCACCACCAGCGTGGGTCTGGCCGATGCCATGAACGCTCTGGGCAAAAAGACCATGCTCTGCCTGCGTGAGCCCAGCCTTGGCCCGGTGTTCGGTGTCAAGGGCGGCGCAGCCGGCGGCGGCTACGCACAGGTAGTGCCCATGGAGGATATCAACCTGCACTTCACCGGCGACCTGCACGCCATTGGCACAGCCAACAACCTGCTGGCTGCCATGATCGACAACAGCATCCAGCAGGGCAACCCCCTGAACATCGACCCCCGCCGCATCACATGGAAGCGCTGCATGGACATGAATGACCGCCAGCTGCGGTTCATCGTGGACGGTCTGGGCGGCAAGGTGAACGGCACCCCCCGCGAGGACGGCTTTGATATCACCGTTGCCAGCGAGGTCATGGCGATCTTCTGCCTCGCCACCAGCATTTCCGACCTGAAGGAGCGTCTTTCCAAGATCGTGTGCGCCTACACCTACGACGGCAAGCCCGTCACTGCCGGTGAGATCGGTGCTGCCGGTGCCATGACCGCCCTGCTGAAGGACGCGCTGGACCCGAACCTTGTACAGACGCTGGAAAACAACCCCGCCATCATCCACGGCGGTCCCTTTCGCCAACATTGCCCACGGCTGCAACAGCGTGCTGGCTACCAAGCTGAGCCTTTCTCTGGCCGACTATACCATCACTGAAGCAGGCTTTGGTGCTGATCTGGGCGCAGAGAAGTTTTTGGATATCAAGTGCCGCTACGCCGGTATCGCTCCCTCTGCCTGCGTGTTGGTGGCCACTGTGCGTGCCCTCAAGAGCCACGGCGGCGTGGCAAAGGCCGACCTGAGCCAGCCCAACCTCGAAGCCGTCAAGGCCGGTGCATCCAACCTCATCCGCCACATCGACAACCTGAAAAATGGCTTCGGCCTGCCGGTGGTGGTCGCCATCAATGCCTTCCCCACCGATACCGCCGAAGAGCAGGCCTATGTGGAGCAGGTGTGCGCCGAGCAGGGTGTTCCCTGCGTGCTGAGCGAGGTATTCGCCAAGGGCGGCGAGGGCGGCAAGGCGCTGGCCGAGAAGGTGCTGGAGGTGCTGGAGGATCGTCCCATCCAGTACACCTACCCGCTGGAAATTCCCCTGAAGGACAAGATCAACGCCATCGCCACCAAAATTTACCGGGCCGACGGCGTGAACTACAGCGCCGCCGCCAGCAAGACACTGGCCGAGCTCACCGACATGGGCTACGGTAATCTGCCTGTCTGCATCGCCAAGACCCAGTACAGCTTCAGCGACAACGCAAAGCTCATCGGTGCCCCCACCGGCTTTACCATGGAGGTGCGCGAGGTGCGCCTTGCTGCCGGTGCCGGTTTCGTGGTGGTCATCTGCGGTAATATCATGACCATGCCGGGCCTGCCCAAAAAGCCCGCCGCTGTGGGCATCGATGTGGATGCCAACGGCAAGATCACCGGCCTGTTCTAAGTTTCAAGTAAAAAATAAGAGGTTCGCTCAGTGAACGAACCTCTTATTTTTTATCCTTCTGTGTGGCTGCACAGATAATCCGTCCATGCGGCATACCCGGCGGGTCTCAGATGGTAGCCGTCCGGCTGGGCGTAGCTTTCGATCAGGTCGCCGTTTTCATCTGCCAGCACTTCCCACAGGTTGAGAAAATAGCAGTTCTTTTCCAGCGCAATGGCTGCCAGCTCATTGTTGATCTGGCACAGGCGGTCGCGGTTCAAGCCCTCATGGCCGGACTTCTGGCATACTTCCGGCCGCACCGGCGTGATGGACTGCACATAGATCTTTGCATTTGGCAGTGTCTGGCTCAGCATGTCCAGCATCAGCCGGTAATAGGTCAGAAAGCTGCTATAATCGGTATCGCGGCCCAGCACGTTGGTGCCCAACAGAACATAAATAGCTCTGGGCTGCTGGGCGGTCAACGCTTCCAGCGGCACCTCAGCCACGCCGTCGGCACGCTTGCAGGTGGTGCCGTTGACGATCACGTTCGGCCCAACACCCTTGTACGCACAGAACATGGCGTTCTGCATTCCTTCTTCGTACAGCTGCATGCCCTGCGTCAGGCTGTCGCCCACAAAGCTCACGTCATTGAACCATTCCTTGCCCACAGCCGTGCTCTTTGGCAGCGCCGCCATACGGAAATCCAGCGCAGTGGCCGCGCTGTCTGCAAGCGTCTGCACCGTGAGCTGCCGCGCCACCGCGTAGGAGGCCGTGTTCCAAGTATTATCCTGTGTTACCTCCTGCAGGATGGTGTTCTGCCCAACGCCGGAGGGCCGCTGTTCCCGGTGCAGGCTCTTCCACAACATCCCGATGGCTCCCACCAGCAAAAGCAGCAGCAGCAAAGCTGTCGCCATGAACCGCCTGCGCCAGCGTTTGCGCAACACGCGCCGCCGGTATTCCTGATAGTCTGCCATGCTGTCTCCCTCACTTTTCTGCCCGGGCTATGCTGCGGGCTTTCTCGTTCTTAGTATACCATATCTGTGCATTCCGGCAAGACCCGTTTTCTGCCAGAGTGCCTAAAATTGCAGATTCTTTTGCACGCAGGCATGCCATTGTGTGCAAAAAGCCCGCCTTCTATCGGGTCAAAAGCTTGCATCCTGTACCATAGATGTGTTATACTGAACTGAACTACTATTGATAGGGAGGCTTTCACGATGGCATTTACTCCAAAACTGACTTATAAAGGCAAGCCCCTCGTCCGCAAGGACAATGAGCTGTACTACGGCAATATGACCGACCCATATGTGCTCTATCTGCAGATCACGACCACCAAGCCTGTGGGCGACCAGCAGGTTGCAGACAAGGTCCACCTGATGCTGCTCTCTACCGACACCACCAAGGCTCCGCAGGAGCGCGTGATGCGTCAGACCACCAAGATCGGCCTGTACAACGCTTTGGACATCGGCAGCATCTGGCTGCAGAAGGCAAACGCACAGTAAACAAAAGACCGCTGCACCGGAGTGCAGCGGTCTTTTGCTTATTCTTCGGTCACCTCAAAGTCGAGGGGCTTGCCGCAGTTCGGGCACTTGGTGCGCCGTCCAGCAGTTCGTCTTCCTCAAACACGGCGGTGGTGCCGCAGTCCGGGCAGGTCACTTCGTACTGCACGGGGCCATCCTCGGCATCCTCTTCGCCATCCCCTTCCAGAGCGACCTCAAAGGTCACGCCGCAGTGCGCGCAGTTGGCTTCGCCTGCATCCAGATCATCCTCGCTGACGTAAACGGTCTCGCCGCAGTTGGGGCAGGCCACTTCATAGAACGGCTCGCTGGCGATGTCATCATCCTTGGCATCGTCGTCGCCGTCGGAGTCCTCATCCTCAGCGTCCTCGCTTTCGCCGTCTTCGTCCTCCTCCTCGTACAGATCTGCTTCCAGATCTTCCAGCTCATCGCTCAGGTCGTTGATCTGGTCGTAGGCGCGGGAAAGATCTTCGTCCACGCTCTCGATGACCTCAGCCATTTCACCCAGCAGTGTGCTCATGGCCTTGATGATCTTGCCCTCTTTGGTGGTATCATCAATGCCCAGACCATCGACCAGACCCTGCAGATAAGCTGCCTTTTTGTTCAGTTCCATACGAATGCCCTCCTTAAAATGAGAAAAATCGGAGTTTTAAAAAAACCGGGCAAACGGTTGCCCGCAGCCCGGTTTGGCGTTAAAGGGATCAGACGCGCTCCATATACTCGCCGGTGCGGGTATCGATGCGAATCTGGTCGCCCTCGTTGATGAACAGAGGCACACGAATCTCAGCACCGGTCTCGACGGTAGCGGGCTTCAGGGTGTTGGTGGCAGTGTTGCCCTTGACACCCGGCTCGGTCTGGGTAACTTCCAGCTCGATGAAGTTGGGGATCTCGACGCTGAACACCTTGCCCTTGTAGGACAGCAGCTTGCAGACCTCGTTCTCCTTGCAGAACTTGAAGTTGTCCGGCACATCGGTGACGTTGACGGGGATATCGTCGTAGGTCTCGTTGTCCATGAAGTGGTACAGATCGCCGTCCTCGTAGCTATAGGTCACGTCCTTGCGCTCGATGAAAGCCTGCGGGAACTTTGCGGTCGGGTTGTAGCTGGTCTCAACCACAGAGCCGGTAATCACGTTCTTGGTCTTGGTGCGGACAAAGGCCGCGCCCTTGCCGGGCTTCACGTGCTGGAACTCAACGACCTGAAGAACCTGGCCGTCCTGCTCAAAGGTCACGCCATTGCGAAACTCGCCTGCAGAAATCATAGGAATTCCTCCATTAGTTTAATCTCAAATGCTTAACGCATATCTCTATTTATTTTACCCAATCCGTTTGCATTTGGCAAGGGGTTTCGGCAAAAAAGACGATAAAAACACAAAATTTTTTACGTTTTGCACGCTGCATGGTACATCTGCTGCATAGCCCCGGCATCCTCAGCCTGCGTGCCTGCGCTCTCGCAGATGATGACCGGCTGCAGCTTCCGCTCAGCCAGCAGTTCCATCAGCGGCTGCGGCTCCGGGCCGAACTGGGTCTCGGCAAAGGTCCAGTGGCGCTTTTCGCCGCCCGCCGAATACTCGATGCGGGAAAATGCACATGGAACCGTTCTGCCCGTTGGTCCCCCAGCTTTTCTGCCATGCGGTCAAGGATGGCAGCGTAGTCCTCTTTCGAGCGGATGCCGCCCAGAGTGCGGGCATTCAGGTGGCCGAAGTCGATGCAGGGCGTAATGCGCTTATCCACGCTGCACAGCGCCAGCACCTCGTCCAGTGTGCCCAGCTGGCCGATCTTGCCCATGGTCTCCGGGCAGAGGGTCATATCGGCAAAGCCTGCTTCGTCCAGCGCTTCCACGGCACGGCGCATGGTATCCAGCGCTTTTTAGGGCCGCTTCCCGGCTCTGCTTGCCGCAGCTGCCGGAGTGGAAGATGATGCGTCTGCCGCCCAGCGCTTTGCACACCGCCGCACTTTGCAGCAGATACTGGATGCTGTTGAGCCGCTTTTCCTCTTCCAGACTGGACATGCTGATATAATACGGTGCATGCACGCTGAACAGGATATCCTTTGGCCCGGCCAGTGCGGCCATTTTTGCAGCCTTGTCCAGCCCCAGACGCACGCCGCGGCCGCACTGGTACTCGAAGGCGTTCAGCCCCATCTTTGCGGTGTACTCCGGCACATCCAGACTGCTCTTGTACCCTTGGGCTGCAAAGCTGTCGCTGGTGCCTGCGGTGCCGAACCGGATCTTCCAATCGCTCACAGGGTCTTGCCTCCCCGGTCATAGTATTTCTGCCAGTGTTTTTCTCCCACTTACGCTTGAGGATGACCTGCGCACCGAGGTCCGGGCCGCGGGGCACCACCATCAGGCCCGGAATGCCGTACAGCGCTGCCGCCATGCGGTCGGCATAGAGCTGGTCGCCCACCATCGCCATCTGACGGTGCTTCACGCCCATGCGGTGCTGCGCCGCCATCAGAGCAAAGGGCAGCGGCTTTGCGGAGCGGTACAGGTACGCAAGGCCCAGCTTCTGGGCAAAGGGCCGCACCCGCTTTTCCGCACCGTTGGACACGATGGTGAGCCTGACACCCGCCCTGCGCATAGTGTCCAGCCACACGGCCACTTCTTCCGGCAGCTCCTGACTGCGGTCGGCGGTGAGGGTGTTATCGATATCCAGCACCAGCGCAGTGATGCCTTTTGCCGCCAGCCATTCCGGCGTGATGTGGGTGACATCCTTGAAAACGTATTCGGGGGTGATGAGCATAGTATTTCTCCCTGCAATGAAAATAGGGGAGCCTGCAATACAGGCTCCCCTACATCGGCGTTAGCAACGCGTATGAAATCTAAAGCAACAGCGACTTCAAGTGATCAATTACTTGAACTTGCGCTTGCGGGCTGCTTCGGACTTCTTCTTGCGCTTGACAGACGGCTTCTCGTAAGCCTCGCGCTTACGGACCTCTGCGAGCACACCGCTGCGAGCGGTGCTGCGCTTGAAGCGACGCAGTGCGCTTTCCAGCGACTCGCCCTCTTTAACACGAATTTCCGACATCTTATTCCCTCCCTTGGACCGTGAGGCAGGAATTTCGTTGTTACATGGTAACTAACAGTAGACAGTATAGCGCATTTTCTCCGGTTCGTCAACCTTTTTTTGAAAGTTTTTTGCGCAAAATCTTTGAAAAGATTTTGAATAAACGTTCCCGGGTGTTTTATGCGCCAGTCCGCCTCTGCGGGTAGTTGTATATCCAGCCTTTCGGCAGGGTATCGGTTGGTTTAGCCCTTGACAGCCAGATTGACCAGACGGCCCTTAACGTAGATCTCCTTGACCAGCTGCTTGCCTTCCAGAGCGGCAGCAACAGCGGGGTCAGCCTTGGCGGCAGCAATGGCGGCAGCAGCGTCAATGTCGGCAGCCACCTTCAGGCGGGCCTTCACCTTGCCGTTCACCTGCACAGCGATCTCCACTGTGCTTTCCACGCACTTGGCCTCTTCGTACTTGGGCCAGGGGTAGTAAGCCAGCTGCTCGTCGTGGCTGTGGCCCAGCTTCTCCCACAGCTCTTCGGTCATGTGGGGAGCAAACGGGTTCAGCAGCTGAACAACGGTCTCCAGCTCGGCCTTGGTCACGCCGCCGTTGTCGTACAGGGCGTTCACCAGCGTCATGAGCTGGGCAATGGCGGTGTTCATCTTCAGGGTCTCGATGTCAGCGCCCACCTTCTTGATGGTCTGGTGCATCAGGGTCTCGACCTGCGGGCGATAGCCCTCGCCCTCCACCAGCTTGTCGCTCAGCGTCCACACGCGGTCCAGGAAGCGGTTGCAGCCTGCAATGGCAGAGGTCTGCCACGGTGCAGCCTGTTCAAAGTCGCCCATGAACATCTCGTACAGACGCATGGTGTCAGCACCGTACTGGTCCACCACCTCGTCCGGGTTGATGACGTTGCCCAGAGACTTGGACATCTTCACGATGGGGTGGCGTGACATTTCGCCGTACTTTTCTTCCAGAGCCTTTTCAGCGGCCTTCTGGCTGCCGTACTCCTTCAGCAGCTTTTCCTGCTCCTCAGCGGGCAGGTTGACAAAGCTGTGGGGGTTCAGGCCCAGGATCATGCCGTGAGCGGTGCGCTTCTGGTAGGGTTCCGGAGAAGGCACAGCGCCGATATCATACAGGAACTTGTGCCAGAAACGGGTGTACAGCAGGTGCAGGGTGGTGTGCTCCATGCCGCCGTTGTACCAGTCCACCGGAGACCAGTATTCCAGAGCTTCCTTGGAAGCAATGGCATCCTTGCAGTGGGGATCCATGTAGCGCAGGAAGTACCAGGAAGAACCGGCCCACTGGGGCATGGTGTCAGTCTCGCGGGTAGCGGGGCCGCCGCAGCAGGGGCAGGTGGTCTTGACCCAGTCCTTGTGGCGGGCCAGCGGAGATTCGCCGTCCGGGCCCGGCTCAAAATCGGTGATGTCCGGCAGGGTCAGGGGCAGGCTGCTCTCGGGCAGAGGCTGCCAGCCGCACTTTTCACACTTGACCATGGGGATGGGCTCGCCCCAGTAACGCTGACGGCTGAACACCCAGTCGCGCAGCTTGTAGTTGACCTTATCGCAGCCCTTGCCGTTTGCCTCCAGCCAGTCGATCATCTTTTTCTTTGCATCGGTGACGGACAGGCCGTTCAGGAAGCCGGAGTTGACCAGCGTGCCGGTGGCCACATCGGTGAAGGCGGCTTCGTCCAGATTGGACGGGGTATTGCCCTTGACCACCTCGATGATGGGCAGGCCGAACTTCTTGGCAAACTCCCAGTCGCGGGCGTCGTGGGCGGGCACAGCCATGATGGCGCCGGTGCCGTAGGTGGACAGAACGTAGTCCGAGATAAAGATGGGGATCTCGGTATCATTGACCGGGTTGATGCCCATGACACCTTCCAGCTTGACACCGGTCTTTTCCTTGTTCAGCTCGCTGCGCTCAAAGTCGCTTTTGCGGGCTGCCTCGGCCTGATAGGCCTTGACGGCATCGGCATTCTTGAGGATGCCCTTGTCCAGCCACTCCTTGACCATGGCGTGCTCCGGAGGAAACGACCATGTAGGTGGCACCAAACAGGGTGTCACAGCGGGTGGTGTAGACGGTCAGGGTATCGCCTGCGGTGGTGCCGAAGTTGACCTCTGCGCCGTGGCTGCGGCCGATCCAGTTCTTCTGCTGGGTGGCAACGCGCTCAATGTAATCCAGACCGTCCAGACCATCGATCAGCTTATCGGCATAAGCGGTGATCTTGAGCATCCACTGGCTCTTGACGCGGTGAACGACCTCGCTGCCGCAGCGCTCGCACACGCCGTTGACAACTTCCTCGTTGGCCAGGACGCACTTGCAGCCGGTGCACCAGTTGACGTTCATTTCCTTCTTGTAAGCCAGACCATGCTTATACAGCTGCAGGAAGATCCACTGGGTCCACTTGTAGTACTCGGGGTCGGTGGTATTGATCTCGCGGTCCCAGTCAAAGGAGAAGCCCAAAGCCTTCAGCTGACTGCGGAAGTGGTCCACATTGTTCTTGGTGACAATGGCCGGGTGGATGTGGTTCTTCATGGCAAAGTTCTCAGTGGGCAGGCCAAAAGCGTCCCAGCCCATGGGGTACAGCACATTGTAGCCGTTCTGACGGCGCTTGCGGCTGACCACGTCCAGCGCGGTGTAGCTGCGGGGATGGCCTACATGCAGGCCGGCACCCGACGGATACGGGAACTCGACCAGTGCATAGAACTTGGGTTTTTTGTGGTCGATCTCGACATGGAAGGTCTTTTCGTCCTCCCACACCTTCTGCCACTTGGCTTCAACTGCCTTGTAATCGTACTTCATGTTGTTAATCAGCTCCAGACTTTATCCAAAATACCGTTGCTTGGGGGCGTATGCTTTCAAGCTATCTGCCTTTGCCAGAAAACCCTCTCCGTCATCGCTGCGCGATGCCACCTCTCCCGAAGGGGAGAGGTTTTATGCAGACCGCAGCCTTCCCTCTTTTGCGCAAGCTCCCCCTTTCGGGGGAGCTGTCAGGGCGGACGCCCTGACTGAGAGGGTTCTATTTTTTCAGGTAGACAGCTGTTTGCCTGAATCATTCAAGGGTGCTGTCGGGGGTGAGGTACTCGGAGATATCAATGGGCTCACCGTCTGCCCACAGGTGTTCCAGATCGTAGTAGGTGCGGGTGTTCGGCACGAATACGTGCACGATGACGTTGGAATAATCCAGCAGCACCCAGTTCTTGGAATCGTAGCCCTCGGTGCTGTAGGGTTCCAGCCCCTTCTGAGAAAGCTCGTACTCCACCTCGTCGGCCAGAGATGCCACCTGCGTGGTGGAAGTGCCGGAGGCAATGACAAAGTAATCGGTGAGCACGGTCAGGCTTTCCACCTTGAGCACGCGCACATCGTGGGCCTTTTTCTTATCCAGGATCTTTGCGATCTCAATGGCAAGCGCCTTGCTGTCGTTGAAATTCTCCATATGTTTTTCCTTTCTGTCGGTTTCAGTTTGCGGAGCCTGCCGCCTGAACATCGGTGGTAACAGCGCCTTCAAGGTCTGTATCGCCGCTCAGGATGGCATCGTCCGACTCCTTATCGATGCGGCCCATATACTGCACGTTGGCATCGGTGGATGCACTGCCGTGGGGCCACTCGTCGGTGACAAGGTTCATTTCGCTCACATCAATGGGGCCGGTGTAGGTGCAGAAATACTGGTTGAGCAGGTTTGCAATGGAACCCGCATCCGGCACCACGCAGGAGTAACCGGCAAAGGTGTCGGTCTTGCCCACATTGGGCACGCCCATGAACACCGGTGTCTGCGCCAGAATGATGTTGGAGCTGTCGAGCTTGAGGAAAGACACCACCAGCTTTGCAATGGTGGAAATGTCCATATCCGTCTTGATATAGTTCTTGAACACCAGCGGCAGCTGGTTCAGGATATCGGTGACGCCCATGGCGCGGGCACGCTTGAACAGGCCGGCATAGAAGTAGCGCTGCATGTTCAGCCGGTCGATATCGGAATTGGCGTAGCCGTGGCCGTGGCGGCAGCGCACAAAGAACTCTGCCGATGCACCGTTCAGATTGCGGTAGCCCTTGAGCAGCTTGCTGCCGCCGTAGGACATATCATGAGGGATATACACCTCAATGCCGCCAAAGTTATCCACCATATCCACCAGTGCCTGCATATCCACCGTCACATAGTAATCGATGGGCAATCGGAACTGATCGTAGATGACATCGGCCAGAGCGGCGATGCTGCCGCCATTGGAGATTGCCACCGAGTTGATCTGATAATTCGTGGCGGCGTAGGTCTTTCCATTGGAAAGGGTGATCTTTTTTTGTTCTTGGTGGTGACAAGGCTGTTGCGGGGGATCTGCAGCATCCGCAGTGCACCGTTCTTGATGTCGAACTGCACGTACAGGATCATATCGGTCATTCCGTCGTTGGAAGTGGGGTCGTTGGAATAGTTGCGGCCCTCTTCATAGTCGATGCCGCAGACCAGAATGTTCACCACATCGCCCTTGTATTCCTCGGCTGTCTTCACCTCTTCCTCAATGGTAGGGGTGCTGTCGTCCGGGCGGATGCTGTCCTCCACCTTGTTTACAAGGCTGACTCCGTACACCACCACACCGGAGATCACCGCGATGATGGCCATGACCACTGCAAAAGGCAGCCAGAGGGGCATTTTCTTTTTTTTTGCGGCGGCGCGGCGGCTTCTGCCCTGCTCCCTGTGCCGGGCGGCGCGGCGGTTCATTGTGTGCACCGCCTGCGCGCTGCTTTGCATCCGTGCTGGACGCAGCGTGGCGCGGTGCGGCTGCTGCCGGATCCGGCCGGTTCAGAGAACGCGAAGTATTGATATGGCGTGGCGTCTGGCTCATGCTTTTTGTATCCTCCAGATTTTCGCGGTCCTGCAAAAATGTTCCTGCAGACCTGTCATGCTCTTAAGTATAGCATTATCCGACGAAATCTGCAATCCGTTTTCTGTTTCCGCTTGTTTCAGAGCCGCTGTGCTCTCACCGTTCATTCTTCCCGCTGCGGGCAAGGATATCCTCATAGGCAGCCTTGGACATCGGGTCAAGGGGCTTGCCCTGCGAGAGCACAAAATCGTTGGTCTGCTTCAGCGCGGCCAGCATAGCGGCATCCAGATTCTTTTTTTCCAGCTTGCGCAGCTTTTCCACGCCGGGCCAATCCCGCTCCGCGCTGGTCATATCGGCCAGATACAAAATTTTGTCAAGCCGGGTCATGCCGGGTTTGCCCGCCGTGTGGCAGGCAATAGCGCTAAGCACCGCTTCGTCGGTCACACCCCACTGGGTGCGGGCCAGAATGGCGGCGCACACGCCGTGCCACACCGGGGCCGGGCGCTCTTCGCTGCCCTCGGCATACTGGGGGTAAGCGCGCAGGATCTCGCGCATCTCATCCTTGCTGATCTCCTTGGCCGAGTCGTGCAGCAGGGCGCCAGCGCGGCGCGCTCCTCATCCTCACCGTAGATCTTTGCCAGCTTGACGGCCATTTTTTTTACATTCAAGGTATGCTCATAGCGCTTATCACTCAAGCGGCCGCGCACAAGCTCCTTTGCCTGTTTGAGGTTCATTGGCTGATACTTCCTTTTTGTAGAGTTTCTCCCGGCGGATGACCGCCCGCACCGCCTCCGGCAGCTCAGCTTCACATCCTTCGCCTGCAGTCAGACGGGTGCGGATGTCGCTGCTGGCCATGGGCAGCGCCTGTACCGGTGCAAACAGGATGCGTGCCCCGGTGGGGTCCAGCCGGAGAGCCTTTGCGTGCAGCTCGGGGTCGTCGCCCACATGGCGGCTGGTGACCACCAGATGGGCAAGGCGCAGGATATCCTGCCAGCGGTGCCAGCCGTCAAAGCTCAGCAGCATATCGCTGCCAATGGCAAGGTACAGCTGTGCCCCGGGGTAGTCCCGAGCTAGTTTTTCCACCGTGAGCACCGTATAGTTGCGGTTTCCGGCAGCGGCCTGCTCGATCTCCCAGCCGCTGACTTCCAGCTGCGGGATCGTGTCCGCATCCTCTTCCAGTGCATGGAAGCAGCTACACATTTCCAGCCGCAGTGCGCCCGACGCAGAGGTCTTCTGCTTGAAGGGCGAAAGTCCGGCAGGCATCACCACCACCTTATCCGGCTGCACGCGGGCAGCGGCAGCGCGCAGATTGTTCAGGTGTCCGTTATGGGGCGGGTCAAATGTACCGCCGTAGAGAAGAACTTTCATTTTTACTTCAGCAGATCAGCGTAGGCGCTGTCCTTTTTCTTCTGCAGGTACAGCACGAACTTGGAGCCGATCACCTGTACGCAGTCGGCACCGGTGGCCTCAGCCAGCTTGACCGAAGCTTCACGGGCATTGTACATGCTGTTTTCCAGCACCTTGAGCTTGATGAGCTCACGGGCATCCAGACAGTCCTTCACACCCTGGATCATAGTCTCGTCGATCTCGCCCTTACCCACGATGAAAACGGGGTCCATGGTGTTTGCCTTGCCGCGCAGAATGGCGCGCTGTTTGCTTGTCAGCATAGTTTTTCTCCTTTATTTTGAGGTTGATATTTCGATAAAGAAACGATTTAGAATTGTCTCCGCTTGCGGTGAGAAACTCCTTCAGTCAAAGCCTTGCGGCTTTGCCAGCTCCCTCAAAGAGGGAGCCTTTGGCAGAAACGAAACGCTTGCCGGACTGCCAAAGGCCCCATCTCCGAGGACGACTTCCCCCGGCCGGGGGAAGATGTCACCGTAGGTGACAAAAAGGGGAATCTGTCTGCGAAGCAGACTGGGGGAGTTCATTCTGCCAGAAATCCCGGCAGCTGCTGTTCCAGCACCGCCAGCGCATTGCCGCGGTGGCTGATGGCATCCTTTTCGTCCGGGGTCAGCTGGGCGTAGCTGCGGCCCTCGGTGTTGGGGCGCTTATCGTGCTTTCCCACGCCGCAGTCGGTGGGGATGAACAGCGGGTCGTAGCCAAAGCCGTAGTCCCCGCACAGCCGCTCAAAGGCGATGCTGCCCGGGCATTCGCCCATGCAGGTCAGATGCCGCCCATCCGGCAGGATGAAGCACACCGCGGACACGAATTTTGCACCCCGCTGCCCGGCAGGCACAGCCTGCATGGCGTCCAGAAGCTTGTCGTTGTTGGCTTCGTCGTCGCCGTGGCGGCCGCAGTAGCGGGCACTGTAGACGCCGGGCGCACCGCCCAGCGCATCCACGCACAGGCCGGAGTCATCGGCGATGGTGGGCAGGCCGCATGCCTTGCAGATGGTTTCAGCCTTGATGAGGGCATTCTCGGCAAAGGTGGTGCCGGTCTCCTCCGGCTCGATGGTGATGCCCAGCTGCTTCTGGCTGACCACCTCGTGGCCCTGCGCTTCCAGAATGCGGCGCAGTTCGCGGAGCTTTCCGGCGTTGCCGGTAGCTGCACAAATTTTCATGCTGCGAACCTCCTTAGTGCTTCCACTGGCGCGGGAGCAGCTCTTCCACAAAGCCCTCCGGGGTAAAGGGCAGCAGGTCGTCGATGGCCTCGCCTACGCCGATAAAGCGCACCGGCAGGCCCAGCCGCTGCTTGACCGCCACCACGCAGCCGCCCTTGGCGGTGCCGTCCAGCTTGGTCAGGATGATGCCGGTAGCATCTGCAGCCTTGCAGAATTCCTTGGCCTGACTGATGGCGTTCTGACCGGTGATGGCATCCAGCACCAGCAGCGTTTCAAGGCTGGCTTCCGGGCTGGCCTTCTTGACGCTGCGGCTGATCTTGGAAAGTTCTGCCATCAGGTTTGCCTTGTTGTGCAGACGGCCTGCGGTGTCGGCAATGACCATGTCATAGCCGCGGGCGGTGGCAGACTTTACGGTGTCGAAAATGACAGCCGCCGGGTCTGCGCCCTCGCCTGCGCTCACAATGGGCACACCGGCGCGGTCGGCCCAGATCTCCAGCTGTTCGCTGGCTGCGGCACGGAAGGTATCGCCTGCGGCCAGCATCACCTTTTTGCCCTCGCGGGTGTAGTGATCGGCCAGCTTGGCAATGCTGGTGGTCTTGCCCACGCCGTTCACGCCAATGACCAGAATGACGGCCGGCTTGCCGGAAAGATCCATCTCGGCATCCGGTGTCATTTCCTCGGCAATGATGTCGCGCAGGGCATCCGCCGCCTCTTCGCCGGTCTTCAGGCCCTTTTCGTGCACACGGTCGCGCAGCTTGTCCACCAGACGCACGGCCACCTCGCCGCCCACATCTGCAAGGATGAGCTGCTCTTCCAGATCATCGTACATATCATCGTCGATGACGCTGCCGGTGAGGGTGTTGAGGATATTGCCCCAGAAACCGGTGCGGGTCTTTTCCAGACCCGTTTTCATTTTTTCCTGTTCTTTTCTTTGTTTTTCTTGCCAAATCCGAAGAACCCCATGGTGTCCTCCTATCTTTTTCTTTAATATATATCAGGAAACCAGCGTTGCGTCAACCTGTTCCAGATCAAGCTTGAGCAGCTTGGACACGCCGTCCTCCTGCATGGTAACGCCGTAAAGCACATTCGCGGCTTCCATTGTGCCGCGGCGGTGGGTGATGACGATGAACTGGGTCTTGTCGCTCACCCGGCGTAAGTACTGGGCAAAACGCACCACATTGGCATCGTCCAGAGCGGCTTCGATCTCGTCCAGAATACAGAACGGGGCCGGGTTGACCGCCAGAATGGCAAAGTAGATGCTGATGGCCACCAGCGCCTGCTCGCCGCCGGAAAGCGCTTCCAGATTTTTGATCACCTTGCCCGGCGGTGCCACCCGGATGCCGATGCCGCAGGACAGCACATCGCTTTCATCCTCCAGCACAAGGCTGGCTTCGCCGCCGCCGAACAGCTCGGTAAATACGCGGCCAAAGTTTTCGTTGATGGCGCGGAAGCTGTCGGAGAAGATCTCCCGCATCTGTGCCGAAAGCTTGGAGATCATGCGGGTCAGCTCATTGCGGCTTTCCTCCACATCGGTCACCTGATGCATCAGGGCATCGTAGCGGGCCTTGACCTCCTTGTATTCCTCGATGGCGCTCACATTCACGCTGCCAAGGGCGCGAATTTTGCCGCGCAGGTCGGCCACCTGTGCGCGCAGGGCCGTCAGGCTTTAAAACTCCACGCAAAGGTTCTCTGCCTGACTGACCGAGAGCTGATATTCATCCCACAGCTTTGCCACGGTCTGGTCGTACTCGGTCTCGGCAGCGGCCTTGCGCTCTGCAAGGCGGGCCATCTCGCGCCCCATTTCCTCGCGGCTGTCGGAGGAAGTGCGCGCCCGGCTCAGTGCCGCTGTTTCAGCCTGCTGGCGTTCCAGCCGCTGTTCCGTGGCTTCCCGGATGGCCTTTTCTTTTGGGCGATCTCGGTCTGGCTGTCGGACTTTGCCTGCCGGATGGCTGCAATTTCTGCCCGGCAGCTCTCGCTGCGCTGTGCCAGTGCCCCAAGGCTTTCTTCCAGCGTGGCGCGGCGGGCAGCGGCATCCTGTGCCCGCTGTTGCAGCGCTGCGATCTGGCTGTAGGCCAGTTCTGCATCCTTCTGGCGGGTCACCTGTTCCAGCCGCTTTGCGCTGAGCTTTTGGCTCAGTTCGGTCTGCTGGGCCACAAAGTTGTCGTCGCCTTCGGCAATTCGGTTCATCTCCGCCGTCAGCAGGTCGATCTTTGCCGTCAGCCGGGCCTGCAGGCTGGCAGCTTCCTCTGCTTTGCCACGGCTCTCTGTCATGGCCGCCTGCAAAGCGTCGATCTGCTGCTGGCCGTTGCTGCGGGCCGTTTCCAGCTGGGCGGCAGCAGCTTCCAGCCGCTTCTGCTCTGCCTCGGCACGCACTTTGTCGTTGGCGGCGGTGATTTGTTCACTGGCCGTGGCGGTCAGCTCTGCCTGAAGGGCATCTACCTGCTCTTTGCAGCGGTCGGTCTTTTCCTGCGCGGCAAGGCAGTCTTTTGTAACTTGGCCGCTTTCACCCGCAGCTCTTCCATCTCCTGCTTGCGGGTGAACAGGCCTGCGCTGCGCTGGACGCTGCCGCCGGTAAAACTGCCGCCTGCATTGATCACCTGACCATCCATGGTCACGATCTTGCTGCGAAAGCCGTTGTCCCGCGCCACGCGGGAGGCTTCGTTGATGTCGTCCACCACGATGATGCGGCCCAGCAGGTTCGATACGATGTTGTCATACCGGCGGTCGGCCTGCACCAGACTGGAGGCAAGCCGTGCCGTACCGGAGAGTCGGCCACGGAACACGCCGGGCTGGACGGTATCCAGCGGCAGGAAGGTGGCGCGGCCTGCATTGTCATTGCGCAGCAGGGCAATGGCCGCTTTGGCAGCGGCTTCGTTCTCTACCACGATGTTCTGCAGCGCACCGCCCAGAGCCGTTTCCACAGCCACTTCACAGCCCGGCTCCACCTTTAAGATGGCGGACACCGGCCCGATGATGCCCCGCAGGCGGCGTGCACCGGCAGCACGCATGACGGCCTTGACCGAGTTTTGGTAGCCGTCCATGTTCTTTTCCAGTTCCCGCAGCACGGAAAGGCGCTGGCGGGCCGCATCCAGCTCCCGGCCAAGGCACTGCTCTGCTGCGTCGGCATCGTCCAGCGCAGCCTTGCGGCCTTTCAGCTTGAGTTCCATGCCGGAACGGACATTTGCCAGCTGCTTCTCGTTTTCTTCCAGCATCCGGCGATACTTGATGGTGTCGTCCAGATCCTGCTTTGCTTCGTCCCGCTGGGCGGTGCTTTCCTGCACGCTCTGCTCAAGGGCAGGCAGGCGCTGGCGGGCTGTTTCCCCGGCAGCTTCGGCAGCGGCCTGCGCCACCTGCGCTTCGGTGCGCCGGGCTGTCAGGCCGGCAAGTTCTGCTTTCAGGGTATCCTTGCGGGCACCGCTGGCACTGCTGGCATCGGTCAGACGTGCGATCTCCGCGTTCAACGCTTCGATCTCTGCCGCCAGCTTTTCGCCCTCCGCTTCCATGGTCTTTGCCACGGCCCGGTGACGCTGCAAGGCGGCCTGTGCCTCGGTGCTGTCCTGTTCCCCGGCGCTGATCTCTTCCTGCAGGGATGCGGCGCTCTCCTCGTTGCGGAGGATGTCGTTTTCCAGCACAGCGATACGGCTTTCCGACCCGCTGATCTGCTCGGTGATGCTGCGGATATCCCCATTCAGGCGCTCAACAGCAACCGTCAGCTGCTGTGCCTGCATCCGGATCTCCTCAGCCTCCTGCTCGGCGGCTTTCGTCTCCCGGTCAAAGCGCTCGTAGTCGGCCTGTGCTGTCTCGTAGTCCCGCACCTGCTGGCGCACGGCTTCGCGCGCGCGGTGCACACCGTCGGTCCACAGGGTCACTTCCAGCGTTTTGCGCTGTGCGGCCAGCTCGAGGAACTTTTCTGCCTTGGCGCTCTCTTTTTCCAGCGGGCCTACCCGGCTTTCCAGCTCGCCAAGGATGTCCCGCAGGCGTTCAAGGTTTTCGCCCGCCGCAGCAAGGCGGCGTTCGGCCTCGGTCTTGCGGTAGCGGTACTTGGCAATGCCGCAGGCTTCCTCAAAGATCTCGCGGCGCTCACTGCTTTTTGCGGCCACGATCTCCGCAATGCGGCCCTGCCCGATCACCGAGTAGCCGTCGCGGCCAATGCCGGTATCCAGCAAAAGTTCGTACACATCCTTCAACCGGCACACCTGCCCGTTGATGGTATACTCGCTGTCGCCGGAGCGGTAATATTTGCGGCCAATGGTCACTTCGTCCGCATCCACATCAAAGGTGTGGTCTGCGTTATCCAGCGTCAGCCGCACCTGCGCAAAGCCCATGGCTCCGCGCCGCCGGGTGCCGCCGAAGATCACGTCCTCCATCTTGCCTGCCGCGCGCAGCTGGCGGGAGCTGGTCTCGCCCAGCACCCAGCGCACTGCGTCCGAAAGGTTCGACTTGCCGGAGCCGTTGGGACCCACCACGCCGGTAACGCCTGCGTCGAACCGAATTTTGACTTTATCGGGAAAGCTCTTGAAGCCCTGGATCTCCAGTTCCTTGAATACCATTTACTTTTCCTTTATCACGCCCAGCAGCTTGAGCGCTTCTTTTGGCGGCGCACTGCTCAGCGGCCTTTTTGCTGCGGCCTTCGCCACGGGCCACGCGGTCAGAGTTGAACCGCACAGCCACCACGAAATGCTTGTCGTGATCCGGGCCGGACTCGCTTTCTACTACATAGCTCAACCGCTCTTCCGGGTTCTGCTGCACGATCTCCTGCAGGCGGGTCTTGTAGTCGGCCTCGGCGTGCTTGCCCTCGGTGATAAAGGGCAGGATGAAGCTGCGGGCCACCTCCATGCCGCCATCCAGATACAAAGCCGCGATCAGCGCTTCAAACGCATCGGACACAACGCTGGGGCGGTTGCGTCCGCCGCAGCGCTCTTCGCCGCGGCCAAGGCGCAGGTACTCGCCCAGATCGATCTCCTGCGCGAACTGGAACAGTGCACCCTCGCTGACAAGGCTGGCGCGGATGCGGGTCAGATCGCCCTCCGGCCGGTCGGCATAGGCGTGGAACAGATAGTCTGCCGAGACGATCTGCAGCACGCTGTCGCCCAAAAATTCCAACCGCTCGTTGTGCTTTACCGGGGTGCGGCTCTCGTTGGCATAGCTGGTATGGGTGAGCGCGATCTCCAGCAGCTCCGGGTTTTTGAACTTATAACCAATAATTGTTTCCAACTGATGGCTCATATGTTTTAGCTCCCTTATTGATGGTCAGCATCCTCGCCCTCTCAGGCTCACGTCCGTTCGCCAGCTCCCCCAAAGGGGGAGCCCTTGGCAAATCGATGCAGTCTGCACGAACTGCCAAAGCCTCTCACTCTGAGGAAAGACTCTCCCCGGCCGGGGAGAGATGTCGCAATAGCGACAGAGTGGGGAATGTGGCATTGCGAAGCAATGACGGAGAGGGCAAGCCCGCTTCCCTTATTCCTCAGTTTTCTGTGCCGCAGCCAGCTCGTCCAGCGCAGACTGCATCGTGCCGCACAGATCGTTCTCCACGCAGATCTTTGCCTGACGGATGGCGTTCTTGATGCCCTTGGCCTTGGAAGAGCCGTGGGCTTTGATGACCGGCTGCTTGGCCCCCAGGAAGGGTGCGCCGCCGTACTCCTCGCTGTCCATCTGGTGCTTCAGGTCTGCCACACTGCCCTTGAGCAGCAGGTAGGCCAGCTTGCCGCCGAGGTTTGCGAGGAACATTTGTTTCAGCATGCCCAGCAGCATTTTTGCCACGCCCTCGGTCAGCTTGAGGATCACATTGCCGGTAAAGCCGTCGCACACCACAACGTCCACTTCGCCACCCGGCACATCGCGGGGTTCAATGTTGCCCACAAAGCGGATGCCGGGGGTGGTCTTGAGCAGCTGATGGGCTTCCTTGAGCATGGGGGTGCCCTTGCTCTCCTCCGCACCGTTGTTGGCCAGCGCCACGCTGGGGCTGCGGCGGCCTTCCACCTTATTCACATAGCAGCTGCCCATGACAGCGAACGCCGCCAGCATCTCGGGGCGGCACTCCACATTGGCACCACAGTCCAGCAGCAGATAAGCCTGCTTTTTGGCGGGCACCATGGTAGCCAGAGCCGGGCGCTTGATGCCCTTGAGGGTGCGCACGATCAGGCTTGCGCCCACATGCAGCGCACCGGTGCTGCCGGCGGAAACAAAGGCATCACCCTTGCCGTCCTTGAGCATGTTCAGGCCCACCACGATGGAGGAATCCTTCTTCTGGCGGATGGCGCGGGCAGGCTCATCGCACATATCGATGACCTCGGTGCAGTTCACCAGCTCAATGCCATCCAGCGGGATGCTGTTCTCCTGTGCGGTCCTGCGCACCAGCGCTTCGTCGCCCACACCTACGACGGTGACGCCGTACTCTTTCACGGCCTGTGCGGCACCCTCCAGCACCGCCAGAGGGGCGTTGTCGCCGCCCATCATATCCACGATAATCTTCATAGCTTTTTCTCCCTTCTTAAAGAGAAGTTTCATCCAGCCAGTGCTGGAAGCTGGCAACAGCGCGCTGAGCCTGTGCCATGTAACGCAGGCGCTTGTCCCGCGGGCGGCTCTCCTCCGGCAGCGGAGGAAGGATGCCCATATTCGCGCCCATGGGCTGGAAGTTCTTGTTCTCGGTGGTCAGGTACTGCACCAGCGCACCGCACATAGTATCCACAGGCGGGGCGGGCAGTTCTTTGCCTTCCAGCCGGGCATACAGGCTGCGGGCCGCCAGCAGGCCACAGGCAGCGCTTTCCATATAGCCCTCAAAGCCGGTGACCTGGCCCGCAAAGAACACATTGGGGTGTTCTTTCAGGCACAGCTGGGCGCTGAGCACCCGGGGCGCATCGAGGAAGGTGTTGCGGTGCATGACACCATACCGCACGAACTCGGCATTTTCCAGCCCGGGGATCATGCTGAACACCCGCTTCTGTTCGCCCCACTTGAGGTTTGTCTGGAAGCCCACGATGTTATACAGGGTGCGCTCCTTATTTTCGGCCCGCAGCTGTACATTGGCCCACGGACGGTGGCCGGTGTTGGGATTCACAAGGCCCACCGGGCGCAGCGGGCCGAAGCGCATGGTGTCGGCACCCCGGGCGGCCATGATCTCGATGGGCATACAGCCCTCGTAGACCGTGACGGTGTCAGCCTTTTTGCCGTGGGCATCCGGGTCGGGCTGAGCAGACTGCTCGGCCCCGGTGTCAAAGTCGTGCAGCGGGGCACGCTCTGCCGAAGCGAGAGCCGCGTGGAAATTCTCGTACTCTTCCTTGTTGAAGGGGCAGTTCAGGTAGTCGGCCTCGCCCCGGTCATAGCGGGAGGCGGCAAACACCTTGTTGTAGTCCAGACTTTCAGCGGTGACGATGGGGGCCACGGCATCGTAGAAGTGCAGACGCTCGTCACCGGTCAAGGCCCCGATCTCATCGGCCAGTGCGCCATCGGTCAGGGGGCCGGTGGCCACCAGAATGGGGGCAGATGCATCGATGTGCTCCACCTGCTCCCGGTGGACGGTGATATTTTCACAGCTTTCCACCATGCGGGTCACTTCGGCGCTGAATGCATCGCGGTCCACCGCCAGCGCACCGCCAGCGGCCACGCGGGCCATCTCGGCGGCGTTCAGCAGCTGGCTGCCCATCCGGCGCATCTCTTCCTTCAGCAGGCCGGAAGCAGAGTCCAGCCGCTCAGCTTTCAGGCTGTTGGAGCAGATCAGCTCTGCAAAGCCTGCGCTTTTGTGTGCGGGCGAAAAATGCACGGGCTTCTGTTCGTACAGGTCCACCTGCACGCCCTTACCCGCCAGCCAGAGGGCGGCTTCACAGCCCGCAAGACCAGCGCCCAGCACGGTTACTTTATAGTTCATAGTTTTATCCTTTTAGTCCTTTTTCGGCACCGGCATCTCGTAGCCGCAGCCTTCCTTTGCGCAATACAGCTTGGAGCCTTTGCGGAACATGGTGCTGCCGCACTTGGGGCACTTGGTGGGCACCGGCATGTCCCATGTCATAAAGTCGCAGTCCGGGTAGCGCTCGCAGCCATAATAGATGCGGCCCTTGGCGCTCTTGCGCTCCAGCATACGGCCTTTGCCGCACTTGGGGCAGATGCCGCCGGTATCCTTGACCAGCCGCTTTGTGCCCCGGCACTCCGGGAAGCCGCTGCAGGCCAAAACTTGCCGTACTTGCCCACCTTGATGACCATGGGCCGGCCGCACAGGTCGCATACCTCACTGGAAGGCTCATCCGGCACCTTGACCTTCTTGCCTTCCATGTTCTTTTCGGCCTGCTCGAGGCTTGCCGCAAAGCCCTGGTAGAAGTCATCCACCGTCTTGTGCCAGTCAGCCTTGCCGCTCTCGATCTTATCCAGATTCTTTTCCATCTGGGCGGAGAAGTCCACATCCACGATGTGGGGGAACTGTTCCAGCATCAGGCCATCCACCGCCCGGCCCAGTAGGGTGGGCTTGAGCTTTTTCTGGTCGCGCTCCACATAGCCGCGGTCGATGATGGTGGTGATGATGGGCGCATAGGTGGAGGGACGGCCGATGCCGTTTTCTTCCAGAGCCTTGATGAGGGTCGCTTCGGTGTAGCGGGCGGGCGGCTGGGTGAACTTCTGCTCGCTCTTCAGGTCGCGCAGCTTCAGCACCTGACCCTGCTCCAGCGGAGGCAGGGCGGTCTCCTTCTTTTCCTTTTCGTCGGTGGCTTCCTCGTACAGGACGGTGAAGCCGTCAAAGGTAACGGTATAGCCGCTGGCCTTGAAACGGTAGTCCGCCGCGCTGACCGTGACGGACACGGTGTCCTGCTGGCAGTCTGCCATCTGGCTTGCCATAAAGCGGCTCCAGATCAGGCGGTAGAGCTTTGCGGTGTCGCCGCTGATGCTCTGGTCCACCTCGTCCGGTGTCAGGGACGGCACCGAGGGACGGATGGCCTCGTGGGCATCCTGTGCGGCAGTGGCGCTCTTGGTCTTCCATGTGCGCTTGTAGGGGCAGATATAGGCTTCACCGTAGGCCCCTGCGATATATTCCTTTGCGGCGGCAACGGCTTCATCCGAGATGCGCAGGCTGTCGGTACGCATGTAGGTGATCAGACCCATGGTGCCGTGGCCCGCAATGTCCACGCCTTCGTACAGGGTCTGGGCAGCGCGCATGGTGCGGGTGGCCGTAAAGCCCAAGCGGCGGGATGCCTCCTGCTGCAGGGTACTGGTGATAAAGGCCGGAGTGGGCTGCTTTGCCCGCTTGCCCTTTTTCAGCTCTGCCACCACGTACTCGGCCCCTTCCAGACCCTTTTCAATGGCGCGGGCCTCGGCTTCGCTTTTGGGCAGCAGCTTTTTGCCGCTGGCATCGGTGGCCAGCCGGGCGGTAAAACTCTTGTGGCCTGCGCCGAGGGTGGCATCCACGTTCCAGTATTCGTCGGGCTTGAAGCTCTCGATCTCCTTTTCGCGGTCATCGATCAGGCGCACGGCCACGCTCTGCACGCGGCCTGCGGACAAGGCCCCGGCGCACCTTGCGCCACAAAAACGGGCTGAGCTTGTAGCCCACCAGACGGTCCAGCACACGGCGGGCCTGCTGTGCGTTGAACAGATCTTCGTCGATGGCGCGGGGATGGGCCATGCCCTCCTTCACGCCCTTTTTGGTGATCTCGTCAAAGGTCACGCGGTTCGGCTCGTGGGGGTCCAGCCCCAGAATGTTTGCCAGATGCCAGCTGATGGCTTCGCCCTCACGGTCCGGGTCGGTTGCCAGCAGCACGCCGTCTGCGTGTTTGGCCTTGCTCTTCAATTCCTTGATGAGCTTTTCCTTGCCTTTGATGCTGATGTACTGTGGGGCATAGCCGTGCTCCACATCGATGCCCAGCTGGGAAGCGGGCAGGTCACGGATATGGCCCATGCTTGCGGTGACCTCGTAATCATCGCCCAGATACTTGCCAATGGTTTTCGCCTTAGCAGGCGACTCCACGATAACCAGTTTCGCCATTCGAGTTTACTCCCATTTCAAATTTTCTTTCTTCTCTATCAGGAACGCACCGTGCAACTGCACAGTACGGGATTCTCTATTTTTATATCATACCACAGCTGTTGTGTGCTGCGCCAGCAGAAATTATACTATTTTATCACATACCGCTTGCCCGGCATGCACAGCACCCGGCCGGAAAGCTCCAGCTTCATCAGAGTGCCCAGCAGCACCGCTGTGGGCAGGCCGCTGCGCACGCAAAGCTCCTCAATGCCAAGGGGCTGCGGCCCGATGCAGGAAAGCACCTTCCGCTCGTTCTCGCTCAGAGGCTCCGGCTGCTTTGCCGTCACCGCCGCTGCGCTCTGCCGGCGCAGGCCCAGCGGGCCAAGCAGGTCCGCAGCAGAACACACGGCACGCGCTCTGCCGTCCCGCAAAAGGCCGTTTGTGCCTGCGGAATTGGGCGAGTAGATGCTGCCCGGCACCGCGAACACCGGCTTGCCATAGCGTTCGGCGTGAGACACGGTGGACATGGTGCCGCTTTTTTCCTGCGCTTCCACCACCAGCAATGCACAGCTGAGCGCCGCAATGAGCCGGTTGCGCTGCAAAAATCCATTTGGGCCAACGCCCTCACTGCGGGGCGGGTACTCACTGATCACGCAGCCCTTCTGCTCGATCTTGTGCCGCAGCACCACATTGGCCGCAGGATAGGTGCGGTCGATGGGCACGCCCATCACAGCAATGGTAGGGCAGTTGTTTTTGACAGCAGCGCGGTGCCCGGCGCTGTCCAGCCCGTCCGCAAGGCCGCTGACGATCAAAGCGCCGCTTTGGGCCAGTTCCCCGCCAATGTCCGCCGCTGCGTTCAGGCCGTATTCGGTAGGCTTGCGGCTGCCCACGATGCCCACCGCGCCCGGCTCGTTGAGCCAGAGCGGATCGCCGGTGCAGTAGAGCACCAGCGGCATATCCGGGATGCGGGAAAACGCCAGCGGATAGTCCGGGTCGTCAAACGGCAGGATGCGCACACCCAGATCATCGCACCGCATCACCAGCGGGTGGTACTGTTCCGGGGCCAGCTGCTGCGCCCGCAGAGCTGCTGCCTCTCCCCGCTGCAAGACGAAATTCTGCCGTATCGCGAGCCTCCCATGCTTCCTGTGCACCGCCAAAGGCATCCAGCACACGGCCCGCGTGAACGCTGGCCGGGCCAAGCACATGGGCCAGCCACAGCCAGCACAGCAGCGGATCCGGGGCAGGCTCCGGCGGGAAAAGGCTGGTCTGCCCTGCGCATAACCCGGAAATCAGGGCTGCCTGCAATGCCGGCGTTCAGGCTTTCCACCCGGTCGGTCATGGGGATGCGCACCGTGCTGCTGCAGGCAGCAATGGTCTCATCGGTCAGGCCCTGACCCTCGCTGCCGATGACGACGCAGACGCCGCCGGGGTAGCTGGCCTGCGCCGCGCTCAGCGGCTGGGACTTGTACAGCGCGGCCGCAAGGCAGGTGATTCCCTTTGCGCGCAGCTGGGTGATGGCATCGGGCATGGCACCGGCTTCGATCACCGGGATACACTGCCGCACCCATGGAAGCGCGCAGGGTCTTGGGGGCATACACACTGGCACAGCCGTCGCTCAGGATCACACCGTCAAAGCCAAAGGCCGCAGCAGAGCGCAGCAGGGTGCCCACATTGCCGGGGTCCTGCACCCGTTCCAGTGCCAGATACCGCCCGCCGGCCTTCACTTCGTCCAGTGTGTGCACCGGGGTGCGGAACACGCCGAACACTCCCCCTGATGGGTGCCCACATCGGCCAGCTTATCGGCCACATGGTCTTCCACAAGGTAGTGTTCACCGGGCAGCCCGGCAAGCTCCGGGCACTTTGCCATAGCGCTCTCCGTATAAAATAAGGTCTCCAGCTGCGCACCGCGGGCAAGCTCCGGGCAGAGCTTGCGGCCCTCGGCCAGAAAGCGGCCCTCGCTGCGGCGGAATGCCGCGCTGGAAGAAAGGCGGCAGGCGTATTTGATCTTTGCGTTTTCCCGGCTGGTGATTTTTTCGTCCATCGTGTGTATTCAACCTTTCGCTGTACTGTCGTTCAAAAAGTAGTCTGCCGTCTTGTTCAAAAAATGCAAAAAGGGCAGCGTCTGCCACAAAGCGTTCCTGCGGCAGGGCGCTGCCCTGAAAAACATGTTCCCCTGCCGTAAGAACCCCGGATACAAAACGGACGCCCGCGTATACGCGCGGGCGTCACGATTCAAGTTCCTAATCAGGCGTTCTTGACGGTCTCGACCAGAGCTGCAAAGCTCTTGGGATCGTTAATAGCCATCTCAGACAGCATCTTGCGGTTCAGCTCGATGCCAGCCTTCTTCAGACCAGCCATGAAGGTGGAGTAGTTCATGCCCAGAGGACGAACTGCGTTGTTGATGCGGCAGATCCACAGGTTGCGGAACTGACGCTTCTTCATGCGGCGGCCAGCCAGAGCGTAGTTGCCGCTCTTCATGACCTGCTGCTTGGCCATCTTAAAGTGCTTGCTCTTGCAGCCGTAGAAGCCCTTGGCCAGCTTCAGCATCTTCTTACGACGTTTGTGAGTCATGGTTGCGCCCTTGATACGTGCCATTTTTTATATCTCCTTTAGTTGTCTCAATAGAATGTGTTTGCCTGCGGCTCGCTCTTAGGCGTAGGGCAGCATGCTCTTGATGGTAGCTGCGTTGGTCTTATCAACGTAGCTGGGCTGACGGTAGCCACGGGTCAGCTTGGTGGTCTTCTTGGTCAGGATGTGGCTGCGGAATGCGTGGCCGCGCTTGATCTTGCCGTTCTTGGTCAGCTTAAAGCGCTTCTTAGCGCCGGAGTGCGTCTTCAGTTTCATCTTAGCCATTTTAGTTTCCTCCTAAAATTAGTCCTTATTGGGTTTCGGGATCAGCAGAATGGACATCGTGCGGCCCTCGAGCACCGGCGGCTTATCGGTGGATGCCTGAGGCAGAGCCTCGGCAAAACGTTTCAGCACGTCTGCGCCCAGAGCACTGTGCGCCATTTCACGGCCGCGGAAGCGGATCGAAGCCTTAACCTTGTGGCCAGCTGCCAGGAACTTGGCAGTCTGGTTCAGCTTGGTATTGAAGTCGTTGGTGTCAATGTTGAGCGAAAGGCGGGTCTCTTTAACTTCGACCACCTTCTGGTTCTTCTTGGCTTCCTTCTCCTTCTTCTGCTGTTCAAAACGGTACTTGCCGTAATCCAGCACCTTGCACACAGGCGGAACAGCCTGCGGTGCGATCTTGACCAGATCCAGACCAGCATCTTCAGCAGCGCGCATGGCCACCTGAATGGACACAACGCCCTTCTGCTCGCCGTCTGCACCGATCAGACGGACCTCACGGTCACGGATCTGACCGTTGATCTCCAGTTCCTTCGACTTTCCAGCGGTAGCGATAATGAATGCACCTCCAAACAAAATCCATTTTGTTGCAATATTTGGCATAGAAAACGCGGCCGCCCATTTCCAGGACAGCCGCGCAAAAATTCACTCAAAGCTGCAGTCCATTCATAATGAACTGCCTTCAGGTATAGCCCGGGGGATCTTTCCCTCGCAAGGCGAGCGCGGCACAGGCCGTAGCTGCTTTCTTTACTCGGTTATTCTACCACAGGCAGAAAGCGCTGTCAAGCACTTTTTATGCGTTTTGCGGGAAAAATATGACTTTTCCGAAAGGCAGGCCATCAGGGAGCAGCATCTGCCCGGGCATCGGTGCCGCCCACTCCGGCAGGATGACGCGAAGCCATGGTCTAAAGTGTAGGCTGCAATTAAAATCGACCAAAAAGCCTTAACGGGAAGTGCGAGGGCTTCTCACACTGGATGGACTGGCGAGCGGAAGCAGGCCGGAGTGGGCGGCACCGACGTTCTCCTACGCTTCGATCAGCCTCCCCAGCTCCAGCGAGTAGATGCCCTTATACGTTACCTTCTTCGGCGCAAAGCGCTTATCGATGGCAAGGGCATAGAGGTTCAGCTGCGGGCGGTAGGCGCTCAGGAAGTCCGCTTCGGTCTTGCGGCGGTCGGTCTTGTAATCCAGCAGTTCCAGATGATCCGGGAACACCAGCACAAGGTCTGCAATGCCCTGCACCAGCACCTGCTCATCCTGCACGGCAGCGGCTTCCTGCGCGGAAGCTCCCTGTGCCGTCAGCACGGCCGACGCGGGCAGCGCCGTGATGAAGGCCAGCTCCCGCAGCACCTTTTCGGATGCGCAGATCTTTGCAAAGGCCTCGCCTTCCACAAAGCGGCGAATCCGGCTCACATCCAGCTTTTCCGCGATCTCCGGGGCCACAAGCTGCCTGTCCACCTGCCGCTGACGCTCGGTCAGAATGGCTTCCTCCAGCGTGCCCGCCGCTTTGGCAGCAGCAAGGGAGGCAAAGTCCGCATGTTCCAGAAAAGCGTGCAGAGCCGTGCCCATCTCGGCGGCGGTCAGTCCGTCCTTGGAGAGAAAGGCAGGGCGTTCCAGCGTGGTCTGCTCGGCCTTGTGCACGATGCTGGTCACGCTGACCTTGGCGGGCACCGCAGCCAGTTTTGCCGCCGGATACCGCCATGCAAAGCCCTCCTGCAGCTGAGCCACCAATGCCGGGTCTGCCGGGACAGGCTCTGCCGCTTCCGGTTCCTGTTCCGGTGTTTCCGGCTCCGGCTGAGCTTCCTGCACCGTGACCATGATCTCGCTTTCCGTAAACACAAAGGGCAGTTCCAGATCTCCTGCCAGCCGCCGCAGCGGCCCGCCGAAGGGATGCACCAGCAGCGCTGCACGCAGCCAGTCGGCAAAGCTGCCCGCCTGCTGGTTCAGCGTTTCTCCCGCGCCCGCAGCAAGGAATGCTGCCGCCTTGGCAAATGGATTGCCGGTCTTGGTCATGCCCAGCGGCACCGTGAGGATCAGCTTATCCTGTGCACGGGTGAGCGCCACATATAAAAGGCGCATCTGCTCGCTGCGCGTTTCCTGTGCATGGACGCTGGCAAGGGCTGCGTAGGCTGCAGTCTTGTACATGCTCTCGCCCTGTTCCGGGCGCAGGCGCAGGCCCGCGCCGTATTCCCGGTGCAGCAGCACCGGCTGGTAAGTGTCGCTCAGGTTGAAGTGCCGGGCCGTGTCGCCCACGAACACCACCGGGAACTGCAGGCCTTTAGAGCGGTGGATGGTCATGATGGTCACACAGCCAGGCCGCGCACCGCCGGGCACAGTGTCCTGCCCGGTAGAACCGGCCTGCGCCGCCGCGTCGATGGCTCGCACCAGCGCCGAGATGCCGTTTGCACCGGTCTGTGCACAGAAAGCCGCAAAGCGCCGGGCATCTTCCCGGCGGTGCGCACCGTTTTCCAGTACGCCCAGCGCGGCAAGATAGCCGGTGGAGACAAAGATCTCTTCCAGCAGCTGTTCTGCCGGGGCACTGCGGGCCATGCGCCGCAGTGCGGTGAGTCGGTCATAAAAGTCTTTCACCTTTCGGGTGAACGGTGTTTCATCGTCATTCTGCACCACCTGCAGCACTGCGCCGTACAGACTCATGCGGGAAGCCCTTTTGCCCGTTTCTTTCGCGCCCTGTTCCTCCTGCGCCTTTTTCTGCATTGCGGCGCTCTGGGCACGCAGGCGTACAAGGTCGTCGTCCGTAAAGCCGAACATCGGCCCCAGCATGGCGGCGGCAAGGTAGATATCCTGCGCCGGGTTGTCGATGACCTTCAAAAGCGAGATCAGCGGCCGGATGTGCGCTGCTTCCATCAAGTTTTCGCGCGCATCCGCATACACCGGGATGCCCCGGGCCGTGAGCGCTTCCTCATAAGCGAGGAAGTCGCCGCGCGCCGCCAGCAGGATGCAGCAATCCTCGTACTGCACCGGGCGGGTGGAGCTGCCGTCCCGCACTGGTTCGCCGTTTTTCACCAGTTCTTCAACGCGCTGGGCGATCCACGCCGCATCGGTCTCAGCGGTGTCGTCGGGCAGGAAGTGCGCTTCCACGCTGCCTGCGTAGTCGCCGGGTGCACCGCACACCAGCCGCTGGCCGTCGCCGTAAGCCGTATCTCCCAGCTGGGGAGTCATGAGCTGTTCAAAGATAAAGTTGATGCCTGCCAACACCTGCGGGGCGGAGCGGAAGTTCGCATCCAGCGCCAGCAGAGCGTTTCCGCCTGCCGTACCCTCCTCCGGGCGGGGCGGGCAGTGCCGCTGGGCAACGGTGCCCATGCGTTCAGCTTAGCCCGGAAGATGCTTGGGTCGGCCTGACGGAAGCGGTAGATGCTCTGCTTCAGGTCGCCCACAAGGAACAGGTCATCCCCCGCCGGGGAAGCAAGGCAGCGGTAAATGGCATCCTGCAAAGCGTTGGTGTCCTGATATTCGTCCACCATCACGGCGGCATAGCTGTGCCGGATGCTCTGGCACAGCGGGGTGCACACGCCATCCGGTGTGCGCAGCAGCCGCAGGGCCTGATGCTCAAAATCGCTGAATTCCAGCAGCTTGCGCTCCTTTTTCTTTGCCGAGAAGCGGGCATCAAAATCCCGCACGGCGGCAAACATCGCCCGCAGCCGGGGCAGGGCCGCTCTGCGGTCCGCTTCGGCTTCCTCCTCGCTGCAGGAGACAAGCTCCGTAATGTGCTCAAACAGCTTGGCGGCTTCGTCTGCGCGGGTCCTGACAGCCGCCTTATGATCGCCGGTCAGCCGTTTTTTCATGCCCTTGAAGCCGGGCATCTCCTCCATGCCCAGCACATAGGGTGTCAGCTTATCGTACAGCGGTGTCCACTGCCCTGCCGCAGCCAGCCGTTCCACCTCGCCCAGCAGGGCGGCGGCGCTTTCCAGCCGGGAGAGCGGCTCTGCAAATTTATCGTTGACACCGGCCACGGCCTTTGCCTTGGAAGCAGCGGTCTTGCCTTTTCCTCGGCCTGTGCCTGTGCAAGGATAAAATCTTCCTTACAGTCTGCCAGTGCTGCCGTCAGCAGTTCCCGCGCGGCCTTTGCGCAGCGGGCCGCTTCCGCCAGCAGCAGGTCATGCCAGCAGGTAAAAGCAAAGCCGTTTTCCCGCTGCCATGGAGCCAGATATTCGTCCAGCCTGCGGTCGTAGTCCGGCAGAGCGCGCAGAAAATCGTACACATGCAGGATGGTATTGCCTGCGGCCTGATCGGTGCGGCCCTTTCCGTAAAGGTCTGCAAAGGCACAGAAGTCCGGGTCGCGGTAGGCATTTTCCAGCGTTTCGGCCAGCGCCGAAGCCCGCAGCACCTCCACGCTGCCGGGGTCTGCCGGGGCAAAATCCGGCGGGATGTCCAGTGCCTGAAAGTGCTTGTGCAGCAGGTCCAGACAGAACGCGTCAATGGTGCAGATGGGTGCGCGCTGCAAAAGCATCCGCTGGCGGCGCAGGCTCGTGTTGTGGGGCTGCTGCTGGCTGAGCCGCAGCAGTGCCTGCCCGATGCGTGCCCGCAGCTCTGCCGCCGCCGCATTGGTAAAGGTGACGATGAGCAGTTTGTCCGCATCCACCGGGTGGTCCGGATCGGTGATGAGCCGCACGGCGCGTTCGGTCAGCACGGCTGTTTTGCCGCTGCCCGCCGCTGCGCTCACCAGCAGCGCACCACCCCGGTCCTCAATAGCAGCGCGCTGGGCCGGGGTCCATTTGGGTTCACTCATGCCTGCTCACCTTCCTTCTCGTTCTCGGTCTCTTCCGGCTCAAAGGGCTTGGCCGGGGCTTCCAGTGCCCGCTCGCCGATGCCGGTCTCGTGGCAGCAGATAAAGCTGTAGTCGCACCAGACGCAGGGGTTCCTGCCTGCCCCGGCCACCAGCGGTTCCGCAGCGATCTGCCCATCGTAAAGCTGCTGGCCCATCTGGGTGACAAGATCATCCAGATGCAGCTGGATGCGGTTGAGCTTTGCAATATCGGCACGCTTATCCTTCTGGCTGGGGCTGGGTACACCGTTGCGGTAGCCAAAGGGCAGGTAGCGGCCCGTCTCATCCGCATCCATGGCATCGAACACCTTTTGCTCGTCCCTCACAAGGCCGTCCAGCTCGTACTGCACGTCCTGCTGTGCCTGCTGGCGGTTGGTGGTCTTGGGGGCCGGGTCTGCCAGCAGATACAGCACGCCTGCCGGTTCCGCACCGGTAAAGCGGCCGCTCTTATCCCGGGTCAGGCTGAACAGATACAAAAGCATCTGGCAGTCCAGCCCGCAGTATACCTCTTTCAGGTTCAGTTTTTTGGTACCGGTCTTATAGTCCACCACCCGCACCCAGCGGGTGCCGTCTTTCCTCCACCCACTCGTCGGCGCGGTCCACCGTGCCCACCAGCTGCACGGTGCGCCCGTCCGAGAGATGATACACCTGCCCGGGCACGGTGTCCTCCCCGGAGCCGATGCGCAGCTCACAGGCTGCCGGGTGGAAGCAGGACTGCTTCTGTTCGTCCCGCAGGTAGCACAAAAGGCTTGTCATGCTTTTTTTGAGCCGCGAGAGCAGATAGGCGAACCGGGCCGTATCCTCCGGCAGATAACGCTTTGCATATTTGTCCACCAGCAGGCTGGCAAGCTCTGCCATGGCTTCGTCGTCCAGCTCCAGAAATGGGGCCAGCCCGGCGCAGGGATTATCCGCATCCGGGTGCGGGTCCAGCGCCATCTGCAGCACCCAGTGCATCAGGGTGCCGCTCTGGTCGGCAGAAAGCTCGGCCCGTCTGCGGGGCTTCAGGCCCAGCACATACTGCAAAAAATAGCCATACCGGCAGGTATAGTATTTTTCCAGCTGGCTGGGCGAAATGCGCAGCCGCTGCCCCAGCAGGCCGCTCAGCGCAGACAGGTCGTTCACCTGCCGGGGCGGGTCCTCCTCCATGCGGCGCAGCAGCGCAAGGCCCCGGGGTGCATCCGTCTGCGGCAGACGCAGCGCCTCAGTCAGGCTGGCGCGTTCCGTGTCGGTCAGCGGCCAGCCGCCCAGCGTATCCAGTGCATCGGCGGGGTGGCTGCAAGGTCGGGAAGCTCCAGCTCCGGTGCCGCCGGGTGCAGGGCTTCCACGATGGGTTCCAGCGCTGCGCACAGGGTCTTGCCCTGCCCCTTGGGCCAGCTGAGCCACAACCCCTTTGCCGGTGCGGTGAGGGCTTTGTAAACGCACACCTGCTCGCGCACCACGCGGTTCTCAAAGCAGTCCGGCAGATCGATCTGCTTTGCCATCAGAACATCGCGGTCGGCGTGGGTCAGAAGGCCCGTCTCGGACGGTGCACAGGGAAATTCGCCCTCCGCAAGGCCCAGCACGAACACATAGTCCGGCGCGTCCAGACGCATTTTGCCCGCGCTTGCCAGCACCACGGCATCCAGCGTCTGCGGGATGTGCCCAAGGTCCGAAGAGCGCAGCAGCAGGCTGAACAGGTCCTCATATTCTGCAAAGGTCACACCCTGCCCGCCCAGCAGGTGGGCCATCTCGTTGAGCAGCTGCATCACCACGTTCCACTCGCGGGCCGCTTCCTCTGCCGCCGGGATGCCCCGGGCAGTGCGGACGGCTTCCACCAGCGCTGCCTGCTGCTCTTCTGCACCCAGCTTTTTCAGGCAGAAATACAGTTCCCGGCTGATCTGTTCGGCGCTGCCGCCCCGCACCTTGCTGCGCAGTTCGTCCACGGCTGTTACCAGCAGCTGGCGGGCAGTCTCGGCATCCTCCAGCGTTTTTGCATCCTCATCGGACAGTTCATTTTCGCCGAAGCCCTTGGGGCTTTTCTCAAATTTTGTGCGCCATGCCGCCGCATTGGGTGACCAGGTATAGGCATAGTTTTCCAGCGCGCAGACCTGCGGCTCGGTCAGAGCGCACAGGCCGGTCTTGGCAAGAATGGTCAGGTTTTCGGTCATATCCGCACCGCGCAGCAGTGCCAGCAGTGCACGCACCGCCGTAGCCGGGGCGCTGAACTCCGGGGTGGTGGGTTCATCGCAGTAAAGCGGGATATCTGCCATGCGGAACTCGTACCGGATGGCCGCACGGTAATCCGGGATATTGCGGCAGACCACGGCCATTTTGCCGCAGCGCACGCCCTGCCGCATCAGGCGGCGGATGGCCGCAGCGGTGCAGCGGGCTTCCTCTTCCCGGCTGGCAGCGGCAAACAGCCGCACCTCCGGCGCAGCGGGCGGCACCTCACAGGTGCCAGTCTCCAAAAGCTCTGTCACAGCCGCAAGGCCGGGCGCATCCTTATGGCGCAGGTCGCGGCGCAGCAGCTCCGGCACTGCCGCATCAGCACCGTTTTTGCGGGCCAGCTGCCGCAGCTGTGCGGCCACCTGCTTTGCGCCGGAAAAAAGCCCCATATCCCCCGGCACCATGGGCGCACCGTCGTCGCACAGGGCCACCGTGACGGTGGGCAGCGCCGCCAGCATCGCGCCCATCAGCCGCTTTTTTGGTGCGTTGAAGGTATCGAACTCGTCAATGAACACCTCCCGCTCCCGCAGAAAGTCCGGCAGCTCGCCCCGGGCAAGAGCGGCTTCCAGCCGGTCAGCCGCCAGCTCCAGCCGGTCGGCGGGGTCCATGCCGGTGCCCGCCAGCAGCGTTTCGTACCCCTGAAAAATCAGTGCCAGCTCGCTCAGCTTGCCGCTTTCCGGCCCGCAGTCCGGCGCAAGCTCTGCCAGCTGTGCGCCGGAAAGGCCGGCACTTTTCAGCTCGTCGATGGTCTGGGCCGCCATCTGGCAGAAGGCCGCACTGCGGCGGTGGCGGTAGTAGTAATGCACATGATCCTGCAGCTCTTCCAGCGCGCGGCGCACCAGCACGGCGCGGCCCGCGTCCGAAAGGGTCTGCACCGCCGCGCCGCCCTCGGCAGAGAGGATGCGCTCGGCCAGACTGGTAAAGGAAAAGCTTTCCACCATGCCGGAAAGAGCATCGCCCAGCTCCCGGTAGATGCGGCCCTCCGTGCTGGAAGTGAACTGTTCCGGCACCAGAAGGATGCTGCGCCGGCCCTGTTCGGCCCGGGCCTTGATGCGGGAATAGAGCAGGGTGGTCTTGCCGCTGCCGGAGCCGCCTAAAACCAGTTTGAGCATGGGGCACTTCCTCCTAAAAAAACGATCTGTGTTTATTGTAACACGAAAATCCTCTCAAAAAGTGTGATTCTCTACCTTTTAGCCTGCAGCTGTGGTACACTTGGACCGACAAACTTTTCCACACAAGAGAGGAAGCCTGTATGAAAATTTTAGCTGTTGACTACGGCGACAGCCGCACCGGCCTTGCCACCTGTGACCGCACCGAGTTCCTTACAACGGCCATCACCCCGCAGATCACCCTGAAAGCCCGCAACAAGGTGGCGGCACGGGTGTGCGAAGTGGCCAAGGAGATCGGAGCCGAGCTGATCGTGATCGGCCTGCCGCTGAACATGGATGGTACCGAGGGCGAACGCGCCATCAAGAGCCGCAAGCTGGCAAAGACGGTCGAGATCTGGAGCGGCCTGCCGGTGCGCATGTGGGACGAGCGCCAGACCACCTGCGCCGCCGCCGACATTCTGGATGAGAGCGGCACCTTTGGCACAAAGCGCAAGGAGATCCTGGATTCGGTCAGCGCCACCGTCATTCTGGACGATTATCTTGCATGGCGGAAGGAACATCCGGGGGAGATATAAGAAAAAGGACACCTGACGGTGTCCTTTTTCTTATTCGTACTGCGTAATGCTCACGCTGTTGATGGTGATGTCCTCACGGGGCTTCTGGTTTTCGTCCACGGCGGTCTGGCCGATGGCATCCACCACGTCCATGCCCTCGTACACCTGCCCCAGCACGGTATCGGTGTAGTCAAGATAAGGCGCACCGCCGGCGGTCTGATAGGCCGAAACCACCTCCGCGCGGTAGCCCGCGCTGTTCATCTGGTCCACAAGCTCCTGCGTCACAGACTGCTCTCCCGGCAGCGTCTGCATCACGTAAAAAACGCTGGCACACTCGCCGGAAGCATCGGTGCCCATACACAGCGCGCCAGAATAGTGGTGCAGGCTGTCGGTGGTCTCAGCCGGGTAGCGGCTGCCGTTCCAGATGGTGTTGCCCCTGCCGTCGGCCCCCTGCCCGGCTTCCGCCACAAAGCCGCTCTCCACGCGGGAGAAGGTCAGGCCGTTGTAGTAGCCTGCCTGCACAAGGCCCGCAAAGTTATCATAGGCCTGCGGGGCCTTATCCGGGAAAAGCACCGCCTTGAACACGCCTGCCGAGGTATCGAACACCGCAATGGTGTCCCCCGCCGCAGGGTGGGCAAACTGCAGCTCTGCCGATTCCACTGCCGGGCGGTCGATCTTCTGGACTGTACTGCCGCCGCTGCCTTTGCCAAAGTGCAGAAAGCTCCCGGCACTGCAGCCCGTCAGCGCCAGCGCCGCTGCCAGCACAAACGCCGCCCATCTTTTTTTATGCATCATTTCCGCCCACGCTCCATACTCTATAGTAACCTGCACGGCACACCGTGCACAGAAGATTCAGAGGATAGTATATCATATTCTGCCGCAGAGTGCGAGAGCAAATGCGTGAAAATTTGCTGCACAATTTCTGTGCGAAAAAGCATCTTGACGAGCAGGCAAAAAAACGCTACACTATATGCAGGCCAAGCGGGCGGCACACAAACAGCCCGTTTTATGACACGATACAGGAGACAATATCTATGTCTGACGAAATCAAGAACCCTAATACCGAAGAAGATCAGCCCGACCTGATGACCCTGGAGGATGAGGACGGCAACGAGATCACATTTGAGGTGATCGATGCGCTGGACCACAAGGGTGTGCATTATCTGGCTGCTGTGGAATACGCCGAGACCGAAGAGGAAGCTGAGAATGCTCAGCTGGTCATTCTGAGCGTTGGCGAGGATGACGAAGGCGAATATCTGGATGTTGTGGACGACGACGAACTGCTGCTGGAGCTGGGCAAGCTGTTTGAAGAGCGCCTGAGCGACGAGTACGACATCGAAGAATAATTCCAGACAAATTACCCGGCAAAACTTCCTGCCCGGCTCGATTTGTTGCGGTTTATATGATCCTACTAATCATTCAACGGGAGCTTGGAGTTCCCCGGTGGATTGCAGACCTCCCCGTCATGGGGCGACCATGAAGGCTCGATGAGGAAGCGCGAACCCGGAGACAGGGCACCCACCTGTCCGTAAGGGTAGGTTTGATTGACCGCAGACGACCGGGCGGGATCTTTTTATAGCAATCCATCCACCTCTGTCCTCTGCACTTTCTGCAGAGATGCAGTGTGTGGATTTTTTTATTATCTTGAAAGGATGTGCATTGCGGCATGAAGTCAGAACATCTGGTGGGCACCTCCATCCCCCGCTTTACCTTTGATACCCCCACCACACCGGGCAATGATTTTTACAAGCTGTGCGAAGGGGAGCACCCTCTGGTCATGATCTTCCTGCCTGCCTTTGACCACCCTGTCACCCGGGAATATCTGACCCGCTACCTGCAGACCCTGCCCAGACTGCGCGGCGTGCGGCTGGCCTGCGTGGTGCGTTCCTCGCCTCGCATGGTGGCAAAGGCCACGCAGGGGGCCGAGTTTCCCTTCACCCTCATCTGCGACGCGCCGGGGTGCTGTACGGCTACCTTGGCGTAGAACAGGCCCGCGGCATCCTGAGCTGGAGCTTTGCGGCCCAGCGCATCTACAAAGCGGCCAAAGAGCAGGGCTACCGCTACAACAGCAATGCTCCACAGCAGCTGCCGCTGACGCTGGTGGTGGGCCACATTGGTAAGATCCTGTTTACCCACTCCGGCCGCAGCCAGACCGACCTGCCGGAGGACTGCGCCGCCATCCGCGAGATCACCCGCGAGGTGGTGCGCACCATGGCCGAGGACCAGCGGCGTGCACACCCCCACTGCTCCGACGAGACGCTCACCCTGCCGGATCTGGTAGGCTGGGATGATCTTGACGGAAGCAGTAATTGAGTCAACAAGCAAAAGCACCTGCAGAATCAACCGCAGGTGCTTTTGTTTTAGCGAGCTCGCCCTCTCCGTCTTTGCTTCGCAAATCCACCTCTCCCAAAGGGAGAGGCCTTGGCATAACGATGAAGTCCGCACTGACTGCCAAAGGCTCCCACTTTGGGGAGCTGGCGCGTCAGCGCCTGAGAGGGCGAGGCCGCTTTCAATTTTCAGAACTATCGTCCGAAAACAGCCCCGGGATGCCGCACAGGGCTGCAATGCCCACCAGCGTGAACACGATGCGCGACCAGATGGATGCGCTGCCGCCCAGCAGCCAGCCCACAAAATCGAATTGGAACAGCCCCACAAGGCCCCAGTTGATGCCGCCCACGATCATTAAGATCAGACAGATTTTATAAAAGGTCTGCACAAAAAAGACCTCCTTCCTTTGCGGGCAGTATGCCCCGTAGGAAGGAGGTCTATGCATTTTTATCGGCTCACCCGTGCGCCGCCGCGGTCAGGCTGCGCCACGTACACCTGCTTCCAGCGCCGCTTTGCGGCCTGTGCAGCAGCCCGTGCGGCCCCTTCGTCCCGGAATACGCCGAACACCGCTGCACCGCTGCCGGTCATCAGGGCGGTGACAGCGCCATGCTCCCGCAGCAGGGCCTTGATGGCCCCGGTATCCTTTGCTCCGCTGCACTCTTCCAGCGCATTGCCGGCGGCGGCGCAAAGGGCATCCAGATCTCCGGCACGGATAGCGGCTTCCTGCGCTCCGCAGTCCGGGTGGATGCTGCTGCCCACCTTATCGTAGGCGGCAAAGGCCTCCGGGGTGGAAACGCCGTAGTCCGGCATCACCACCGTGAACCAGCACTCCGGCACCGGCGGCAGCGCCTTGAGAAAATCGCCCACACCCTGCACCCGGCAGGTGCCGCCCATCAGGGCAAAGGGCACATCCGCCCCGATCTTTGCGCCCAGCGCGCACAGCTCACTCATGGAAAGGTGCGCACCGTACAGCTCGTTCATGCCCACCAGAACAGCGGCAGCATCGGCACTGCCGCCCGCCATGCCCGCCCGCACCGGGGTATTTTTATAGATGGTGATGTCCACGCCCGCCAGAAGGCCGGTGTAGTCAAAAAAGGCCAGCGCTGCCTTGATGGCAGTATTTTTGTTATTGGGGGCCACCAGACTGCCCGGCAGACGCAGGTTCAGGTAGGGCTGCGGCGCAGCACCACCCGCTCGTACAGGGTGATGGCCTGCATGGTCATGTCCAGATCATGGTAGCCGCTCGGCAGAAGGCCCACCACGTCCAGCGCCAGATTGAGCTTTGCGGGGGCCAGAACGGTCACGCAGTTCAGCCTTGCCATTTGTTCCTCCTCAGATGCCGTGATAGATGCTGTTTTCCTGCAGGAATTCCCGGATGCGCCGGAGCGCTTCCTTCAGATGCTCCACGCTGTAGGCGTAGGAAATGCGGGCGTAGCCTTCGCCGGAAGCGCCAAAGGCATCGCCGGGGATGATGGCCACATGCTTCTGTTCCAGCAGCTTCGTGCAGAAATCCTGACTGCTCATGCCCGTGCTCTTGATGCAGGGGAAGGCGTAGAACGCACCGCGCGGCTCAAAGCAGGTCAGGCCCATATCGTTAAAGGACTTCACCACAAGGCGGCGGCGCATATTGTACTCGTCGCGCATGCGGTCGATCTCGCCGTCGCACTCCTTCAGGGCAGTGATGGCGGCGTACTGGCTGGTGGTGGGAGCGCTCATGATGGCGCTCTGGTGGATCTTGGTCATGATCCGGATGATGGGTGCCGGGCCGCAGGCATAGCCCAGACGCCAACCGGTCATGGCGTAAGTCTTGGAGAAGCCGTTCACCACGATGGTGCGCTCGGCCATGCCGGGCAGGGTGGCAATGGAAACATGAGGCCGCAGGCCATAGTTCAGCTCTGCATAAATTTCATCGGAGAGCACCATGATGTTGGTGCCGCGCAGTACCTCTGCAACGGCTTCCAGATCCTCGCGCTCCATCACCGCACCGGTGGGGTTGTTGGGGAACGGCATGATGAGCAGCTTTGTCTTGGGGGTGATGGCTGCTTTCAGCGCATCGGCACGCAGGCGGAACTCGTCCTCCTGACGGCAGGCCACATGCACCGGCACGCCGCCGGTCAGCTGGGTGATGGGCTCATAGCAGACAAAGCAGGGTTCGGGGATGATGACCTCGTCCCCGGGCTGCACGAGCGTGCGGATGCACATATCAATGGCTTCGCTGCCGCCCACCGTGATGAGCACCTCGTGCAGCGGGTCGTAGTGCAGGCCCATGCGGCGCTCCAGATACTTTGCCACCTCGGCGCGCAGCTCCTTCAGGCCTGCGTTGGAGGTGTATCGGGTGCGGCCATGCTCCAGACTCTCGATGCCGGCTTCGCGCACGGCCCATGGCGTTTTAAAGTCCGGCTCGCCCACGCCCAGACTGATGCACTCGGGCATTTCGGCAGCCAGATCGAAAAATTTGCGGATGCCGGAGGGGCGCATGGCCTCAGCGGCAGGCGCGATCAATTTATCGTAGTCCATCACAGCACCGTGCACTCTCTTTCATCGATTTCTTCGTCCTGATACAGGCCCTCTTTTTTATAGGTGCGCAGCACAAAATGGGTGGCGGTGGACAGCACATCGTCCAGCGGAGAAAGGCGCTTTGCCACGAACAGGGCGATCTCCTGGAAGGTCTGGCCCTTGATCACCAGCTGCAGGTCGTAGCCGCCGCTCATCAGCAGCACGCTCTCCACCTCGTCAAAGGCGGCAATGGTGGCTGCGATCTCGTCAAAGCCGCGGCTCTTCTTGGGGCTGACGTTCAGCTCGATGACGGCCTCCACACGGTTCACACCGGCCTTTTCCCAGTCCACAAGGGTCTTGTAGCCCTTGATGATGCCCTGCGCCCGGGCCAGATCGATCATGGCCGCCACCTCGGCGGGGGATTTATTCAGCATCGTGGCGATATCCTCAATGGGCAGCCGCGCATTGTCTTCCAGGATCTTCAAAAGCTGTTCCATAGTATTTTGCTCCTTCTCAGCCCGTAATCGGGAAATAAATTATCTATAAGTATAGCACAAGCCGTAAAAGATTGCACCCAATTTTTGGGATAGAATGTCTTTTTCCCCTCGTGTCTGTTCTTTTTTACAAAAAGTGTGTTCAAATTTTGCCAAATCTGCTATACTGGAAGGGTAAGAGTGTGCCGGAACGCTTGCGGCACCGTTCATCAAAAGGAAAACGAGGGTGGAAACGATGAAAGCATTCATTACCGTCATTGGTCACGATACCGTAGGCGTTGTTGCCAAGGTCGCTGGTCTGTGCACCGAACTGAACATCAATATCGAGGACGTGACCCAGAGCATCCTCCAGGGCATGTTCGCCATGATCATGCTGGTGGATATCAGCAACTGCAATGTGAGCCACGAAGAGCTGCACAAGCGCACCGACGCGCTGGCTGCCGAGATGGGCATGCAGATCAACGTTACCCGTCAGGAAGTTTTTGATGCCATGCACACCATCTGATGGAGGGAGTACACAGCTATGAGTATGTTTAATACCGGTGACATTCTCGAGACCATCGAGATGTTCACTCAGGACAATCTGGACGTGCGCACCGTCACCATGGGCATCAGCCTGCTGGACTGCATCGACCCGGACCCGAAGAAGGCGTGCGAGAACATCTATAACAAGATCACCACCAAGGCCGCAAACCTTGTGCCCACGGTGGAGCATATCAGTGCCGAGTACGGTATTCCCATCATCAACAAACGCATCAGTGTCACACCCATCGCCATGCTGCTGGGTGCCTGCCCGGATGCCGACCCTGTGGAGTTTGCAAAAACTCTGGATGCCGCCGGTAAAAAGGTGGGTGTAAACTTTGTGGGCGGCTACAGTGCTTTGGTGCACAAGGGCTTTTCTGCCGGTGACCGCCGCCTGATCGAGTCCATTCCCCGTGCACTGGCCGAGACCGACATCGTGTGCAGCTCGGTGAACATCGGTGCCACCAAGGCAGGACTGAATATGGACGCTGTCAAGCTCATGGGCGAGGCTGTCAAGAAGGCCAGTGAGCTGACGGCTGATCGTCAGTGCATCGGTGCCGCAAAGCTGGTGGTGTTCTGCAACGCACCGGAGGACAACCCCTTCATGGCCGGTGCATTCCACGGCCCCGGCGAGCCGGACTGTGAGATCCACGTGGGCGTTTCCGGCCCCGGCGCTGTGCGCGCCGCACTGGCCCGCCTGCCCAAGGATGCCCCCATCGACGAGGTGGCAGAGCTGGTCAAGCGCACCGCCTTCAAGATCACCCGCGTGGGCCAGCTGGTGGCCAATCTGGCTTCTCAGGCACTGGGTGTGCCCGCCGGTATCATCGACCTGTCGCTGGCACCTACCCCCGCCATCGGCGACAGTGTGGCCAACATTCTGGAAGAGATGGGCCTTGAGACCTGCGGCTGCTGCGGCACCACCGCCTGCCTCGCCCTGCTGAACGATGCCGTGAAAAAGGGCGGCGTGATGGCCTCCAACCATGTAGGCGGTCTGTCCGGTGCCTTCATCCCGGTCAGCGAGGATGCCGGCATGATCCACGCCGCCGAGATCGGTTGCCTGACCATTGAAAAGCTGGAAGCCATGACCGCCGTCTGCTCGGTGGGCATCGATATGGTCATCATCCCGGGCGACACCACCCCGGCTGTCATCAGCGCCCTGATCGCTGACGAAGCCGCCATCGGCATGGTGAACAGCAAGACCACCGCCGTGCGCGTGATCCCTGCCATTGGCCGCAAGGCCGGCGAGGTGCTGGACTTTGGCGGTCTGCTGGGCTATGGCCCCATCATGGCCGTGAACCAGCACGACCCGTCCGTGTTCATCAACCGCGGCGGCCGCCTGCCTGCCCCCATGCAGTCGCTGAAGAACTAAAGGACCCTCTCAGTCATCTCGCATACGCTCGATGCCAGCTCCCCCGAAAGGGGGAGCTTTTTTGAAACCGAAAGCAGGTGTTTCCTATGAAACCGAACATCGTTCCCAAAAATGGCGATATGCTGCCTCGTGCACGCGAGCTGCGCCGCGAAATGACGCCGCAGGAAAGAAAGCTATGGTATCAGTTTTTGCGCCGCTATCCGGTAAAAATTTATAAGCAGCGCATCATTGAATCTTTTATTGCTGATTTTTACTGTTCTCGCGCACAACTGGTCATCGAATTGGATGGAGCACAACACACCACCGAACAAGGGCTTCTGTATGACCGTGAACGGAGCAGCATCTTTTCGCAGTACGGCTTGGATGTTCTTCGTTTTTCTAATTATGAAGTGGATCTTCAGTTTGAAGCAGTCTGTGAAAAAATCCATCAGACGATTCAATCTCGCCTTTGAAGCTGCACTTTCCCGGTATATGCACAAAAGCTCCCCCCGGGGAGCTGGCATTGCGCAGCAATGCCTGAGAGGGTTCGTTCTTTCCTGAATAAAACCTTTTCAACAGGCCCATCCTCTGGATAACATTTCCAGAAGAAGGGTCTGTTTTTATGTTATCCAGAATGCTTACACGTTCTCAGATGGCTCTGCTCTGCCTTGGCCTGTTTCTCGCCCTTGCTCTGTGTGGCGCATGGCAGGCATTTGCATGGGGCCGCACCCAGCTGGACACCGGGGCGCTGGTGTGCGCCGACACCCTGCGCCTGCACATCCGGGCTGAGAGCGATTCCATCGCCAGCCATAGCGCAAAGCTCCATGTGCGGGACGCCGTGCTGGCCTATCTGGACGCCGCCTGCCCTGCCAAAAGCAAGCCTGACGCCCTTTGCTGGGCGGCACAGCATCTATTTGAGCTGCAGCTCACGGCCCGGCACGCGCTGGCAGGGCTGAACATCCGCGCCCCGGTGCGGGTGCAGCTGGTGAACATGTACTTCGACACCCGGCGCTACGCTTCGGGCATCCTGCCCGCCGGGCGGTACGACGCGCTGCGCATTCAGATCGGCGCCGGCACCGGCCGCAACTGGTGGTGCGTGCTCTACCCGGGCCTGTGCCGCTCTGCCTGCGGCAGCTATGCCCAGCCTGCTGAAAACGACCTTGTGTGCGGGGAGTACATCCTCCGGCTCCGGCTGGTGGAATGGGTGCAGCAGCGCACCGCCCGCCGGGAGGATGTGGTGCTGCTTGGGTAACGCCCGGCGCTTTCGCCGCATAGCATAGGGCGAAAGGAGCGTGTGATCATTATGGCGATCCCTGCTTATTATTCCCTGCTCCAGCGCGGCTCCTCCGGGCCGGACGTAGCTCTTGTGCAGACCTGGCTCAACGGTGTGCGCGACGCCTGCACATGGTACAGCGAGCTGAAGGCCGATGGAAAATTCGGCATTTCCACCGAGAACGCCGTGAAGGAGTTCCAGCTGAAAAACAAGATGAATGTGGACGGCAAGGTGGGCGCGAACACATGGAACGTGCTCTACACCCGCTACACGGCCAAGCACGGCCTGCATGTGCCCTACCCCGGCATTGCCCTGCGCAGCGGCTCTTCCGGCGGCACGGTGCGTCTGGTGCAGCAGAAGCTCAATTCGCTGGGTGAACGGCTGAACGCCGACGGCAGGTTCGGCGCGGCAACGGCAGCGGCTGTGCAGCGGTTCCAGCGCCGTAACAGCGGCCTTACCGCCGACGGCGCGGTCGGCGAAGAAACGTGGGAGAAGATGTTCTGATTTAAGGGAAGCGAACTCCTTCAGTCACGGCTTGTGCCGTGCCAGCTCCCTCAAAGAGGGAGCCTCTGGCAAAACCGGAAGCTTTTCCGCACTGCCAAAGGCCCCATCCCCGAGGGGGCTGGCATCGCGCAGCGATGACTGGGGGAGTTTTCCTTGCCCCCACCCCCGCCCTGCTGTATAATAAAGAAAACTCTGAAAAGGCGGTGTTTCCGTTTGCGTTTTCTGCATCTTTCCGACCTGCATCTGGGCAAGCGGGTGTGCGAGTTCTCCATGCTGGACGACCAGCGGTACATTCTGGAACAGATCCTCTCCCTGCTGGACAGCACGCCCGTGGACGGTGTGCTGCTGGCGGGCGACCTCTACGATAAACCCGTTCCCCCTGCCGAAGCCGTGCGCCTGCTGGACTGGTTCCTCACCCAGCTGGCTGAGCGGCAGCTGCCCGTGTTCGCCATCAGCGGCAACCACGACTCCGCCGACCGCATTGCCTTCGGCTCTGCCCTGCTGCAAAGCAGCCGGGTGTACGTCAGCCCAGTGTTCTCCGGTGCGCCGGTGCCCATCCCCCTCACCGACGAATACGGCACGCTGGATGTGTACCTCCTGCCCTTCCTCAAGCCCGCCATGGTGCGGCATGTCTGGCCGGACGAGCCTGTGGAGAGCTACAACGATGCCCTTGCCTGCGTGCTGCGCCACTGCCCGCCGGACCCGGCCCACCGCAGCGTGCTGGTGGCCCATCAGTTCGTGGCCGGTGCTGCCTGCTGCGAGAGCGAGGAAGTCTCGGTGGGCGGTGTGGACAGCGTGGATGCCAGCCTGTTCGATGCCTTTGACTACGTGGCGCTGGGCCACCTGCACAGCCCCCAGAAGGTGGGCCGCGATGCCGTGCGCTATTGCGGCACCCCGCTGAAATACTCCTTTTCGGAAGCAGACCAGCACAAGAGCGCCACCTTTGTGGAGTTGGGTCCAAGGGCGAAGTTTCCATCACCACCGCGCCGCTTACCCCGAAGCACGACCTGCGGGAAGTGCGCGGCAGCTACATGGAGCTGACCGACCGCCGCAATTACGACGGCACTGCGGTGGACGACTACCTGCACATTACCCTGACCGATGAGCAGGACGTGCCGGACGCACTGGCCCGCCTGCGGGTGATCTACCCCAACCTGATGCGGCTGGACTACGATAACCTCCGCACCCGGGAAGATCAGGAGATCACCGCACCGGAGCGCGCCGAGAGCATCACCCCGCTGGAGCACTTCTCGGCGTTCTACCAGCTGCAGAATAATCAGCCGCTGACGGCGGAGCAGGCGGCATTCTGCCAGCAGCTCATTGAGGAGATCTGGAAGGAGGGCGAGGACGCATGAGACCGCTGAAGCTCACTCTTTCGGCCTTTGGCCCCTATGCCGCCGAGACGGTTCTGGAACTGGCAAAGCTGGGCAGGGGCGGCTTATACCTTGTCACCGGCGATACCGGCGCAGGCAAGACCACCCTGTTCGATGCCATTACATACGCCCTGTACGACCATTCCAGCGGCGGCGTACGCGAGGGTACCATGCTGCGCTGCAAATATGCTGATCTTAAAACGCCCACCTTTGTGGAGCTGGAATTTGAGGTGAACGGCCAGCGCTATACCGTGCGCCGCAACCCGGAGTACCAGCGCCCCAAAAACCGCGGCGAGGGCATGACCACCGAGAAAGCGGATGCCACCCTCACCTATTCCGATGGCCGTCCGCCGGTGACCAAAGCCAAGGATGTGACTGCCGCCGTGCAGGAGATCATCGGGCTGGACTACAGCCAGTTCTGCCAGATCGCCATGATCGCACAGGGTCAGTTCACAAAGCTGCTCAACGCTTCCACCGAGGAGCGCAGCCGCATTTTCCGCAAGCTGTTCCGCACCCAGCGCTATGCCCGGCTGCAGGAGCGCCTGCAGGCCGAAAGCGCCGCCCTCAGCCAGCAGCGCACCACCCAGAATGCAAAGCTGGACAGTCTGCTCTCCGGCATCCGGTTTTCTCCCGACGACCCGGATGCCGATGCCCTTGCCGCACTGAACGCCCAGACCGAGCCGGAGACGGCCCTTGCCCTGCTGGAAGGTCTGCTGGCCCGCCAGCAGGCCGCGCAGGAAACCGTTGCTGCTGCCCTCAAGGACACCGAAGCCAAGCTGGACGAAGTACAACGTCAGCTGGGTGCTGCCCAGCAGGCCCGCCAGCTGGCCGCACAGCTGGCCGCAAAGCAGGCAGAGCTTACCGCTGCCCTGCCTGTGCTGGAAGCTGCCCGTGCCGAGAGCGCCCGCCACGCAGGCGATGCCGCCCAGCTGGATGTTCTTGCCGGCCAGGTGACGCAGGCACAGACGGCCCTTGCCGCCTACGATGAGCTGGATGCCCTGTGCCATCAGCAGCAGGCCGCGCGGGATGCTGCCCAGCTGGCCGCTGCCAAGGCCAAAGCGAAACGCACCCAGCTGGCCGCACTGGACACAGCGCTGGCCGCTGCTGAAAAGGAGCTGACCGCGCTGGAAGATGCTCCCACCCGGCTGCTGGCCTTGCAGAACCGGGAAAAGGAGCTGGCCCAGCGCAGCACCGCCCTTACCACCCTGAACCAGCGGCTTGCTGCCTGCCAGCAGCAGGCACAAAAGGCCCACCGTGCGCAGGATGCCTACCGCACTGCCGCCGAAGCCAAGGAGCAGGCCCATGCCCGGCGGGATGCGCTGGACAAAGCCTTTCTGGACGCACAGGCCGGACTGCTGGCGCAGGCGCTGGCCGAGGGTGCGCCCTGCCCCGTGTGCGGCAGCGTCCACCACCCGGCAAAGGCCCAACTGCCCCACACAGCCCCCACGCAGGCGCAGGTGGATGCCGCCAAGCAGGAAGCCGAAAAGGCCGATGCACTGGCCCAGACTGCCAGCACTGCCGCACAGAGCGCCCTTGCCGCAGCCGACGAAGCCCGCCGCTCCCTGCGCCGGGATGCCGAGAGCCTATTGCCAGAGCGCTTCACTTCCCGGATGGGACGGTACAGCTGACCTTCAAGGGGATGAACGCTGTCCTGACGGAAGAAGCCTGTGCCCTGCACGTAGCACAGGCCGAGTGTGTCGCCGCGTTTCGGCAGGCCGAAGCAGACTGCGCCCGCCGCACCGCATTGGAGGCCGACCGTCAGGCAAAAAGCCGCCAGCGCCCGGCACTGGAACAGGCCGCCGCTGAAGCTGACAGCACCGCCGCCGCGCAGAATGCCAGCGCCGATGCACTGGAACAGCAGGCCGCTGCCGCTCGTGCAGCCCTGCCCTATCCGCAGCGGGCCGAGGCACAGGCCGCGCTGGATGCATTGGAAGCCAGCCGCACCGCCCTGCGCACCGGCATGGAGCAGGCTCAGCATTCCCTCAAACAGGCAGAGCAGGCCTATGCCGCTGCCAAAGCCGCTGTGGATGCCCTGCAGACCCAGCAAGCCACTGCCGAAACCACCGGGCCTGCCCAGCCGCTGGAATTTTTACAGGCAGAACAGGTCCGCCTTGCCGCCGCCCGCACTGCCCTGCGGGAGCAGGCCCAGCAGCTGGCCGCACAGCGGCTGCCCAACCGTGCAGCCGCTGAAAAATACCGCACCGCTGCCGAAGCGCGCACTCAACTTGAACAGCGCTGGCAGTGGGTGAGTGCCCTTGCCGCCACGGCGGGCGGCACCTTGACCAGCAAACAGAAGATCAAATTGGAAGCCTACATCCAGATGAACTATCTGGACCGCATCCTGCGCCACGCCAACACCCGCCTGATGCAGATGACCGCCGGGCAGTACGAGCTGGAGCGCATTGGTGCCGAGAACCAGCGCAGCCAGTCCGGCTTGGACCTTGGCATCATCGACCACTACAACGGCACCCGCCGCAGCGTCAAAACCCTTTCCGGCGGCGAAAGCTTCAAGGCATCGCTGGCGCTGGCACTGGGCCTTTCGGACGAAGTACAGAGCACGGCAGGCGGCATCCGTCTGGACACGCTCTTCCTCGACGAGGGCTTCGGCAGTCTGGATGACGAATCGCTGGAACAGGCCATGCGCGTACTTGCAGGGCTGACCGAGGGCGACCGGCTGGTGGGCATCATCTCCCACGTAGGTGCTCTGAAAGACCGCATCGACCGACAGGTTGTGGTGCGCAAAGCCCGCACCGGCGGCTCTACCGTAGAATTGATCGTGTGAAACACCGCAGGCCACTTTATAAGTTGCGTCCTTTCGGGGCATCCTATGGGCGGAGGTGATTTTCCAATGAGCTTGACGCCCTTTATCCGCCACGAGCTGGAACACCAGCCCGGCACTGCCGCCGCACCGGAAAACAGCTGCACCCGCTGCAGCCCACCGCTAGGCAGGGAGCCGGATCCCCTGCTGCCAGGCTACCCCGCTGCCCCCGGCACACAGGTGCCGCCGCAGATCGAAACACCGGGCCAGACCCCGCACCCGGACACAAACAGCACCCCGCAGGGTGTGCCCATGACCAACGGCACCCCGGCCGCCTGTTACCAGAAGAACGCCCGGGAATTTTTGGCCGGGGATGTGCAGACCAGCGTGATGGCCCACTATGCACCCGGACTGTTCAGCACAGACCAGCACACCCATTCCTGCCATCCGGCCCCGGACGAGGATGCTTCTCAGGTGCTGAGCCTTGTGGACTGGCGTGAGGATGCACCTTACGGCTAACAAAAATTTTTCAAATTATTTTTGCTCTACCTGTTGAAATCTGCGTCCGCTTCCCTTATTATGGTAGCAAACAAAGATAAAGGCAGGTTTTGCATCATGGCAGAGATCAAATATGAAGTTGTTCAGCGCATTGCAGTTCTCTCGGAGCGCCCCCGCGGCTGGGAGCGTCAGCTGAACCTCATCAGCTGGAACGACGGCGAACCCAAGTACGACATCCGCGACTGGTCCCCGGACGGCACCCGCATGGGCAAGGGCATTTCCCTGAGCCACGACGAAATGGCCATCCTCAAGGGCCTTCTGGACGATCTGGAGCTGTAAGCATGGGCGGCCGCGAAGAGTTTTTGCAGATCTGGCAGCAGCACATCACCCGCCCCGGCAGCGAAAAGCTGCTGGACTGGCTGGACCATAAGACGGATTTCTTTACGGCACCGGCCTCCACCCGGTTCCACGGTGCGTGTGAGGGCGGGCTGTGTATGCACAGCCTGAACGTCTACCATGCGCTGCACGACACCTTTTTTACCGAGGGTGACAGCGAGGAGACCTTTGCCATCTGTGCACTGCTGCACGATCTGTGCAAGGCCAACTACTACAAGCCCGGCACCCGCAACGTGAAAAACGAAGCCACCGGCCAGTGGGAAAAGGTGCCCAGCTACAGCGTGGAGGATCTGTTCCCCTACGGCCACGGCGAAAAGAGCGTGTTCCTCATCGAGCGGTTCATGAAGCTGCACATCGAGGAAGCCGTTGCCATCCGCTGGCACATGGGCGGCTTTGACGATGCGGCCCGGGGCGGCTGCTTTGCCATCTCGGAAGCCTACGACAAGTATCCCCTTGCCGTCAAGCTGCACATCGCTGATCTGGAAGCCACCTATCTGATGGAGCACCGCACCAGCGCTGTGCGCTGAAAAAACAAAAATACCCGGACAGGCACAGCAGTGCGATACTGCAGCCTGTCCGGGCTTTGTTTTGTTTAATTTTGCGCTCGGCCTTATTCTGGTACATTTTGCGTCCGCCTGACGGATGGCCTCGGTGAGCGGATGTACACCGCACACACCGCCAACACTGGCCGAAAGCTCCAGCTCCGGGTAGCCTTCCACTCTGGCACTAGCCGCAGCCTCCCGCACGCGCTGTATCACATGTTCCCCGGGCCGGATGTGCGGCACCAGCAGCAGAAATTCATCGCCGCCGTAGCGCACCAGCACATCGGTCTGGCGCAGGTTGCTCAGGATGGACTGTGCCACGCTCTGCAGGGCCTTATCGCCCACCAGATGGCCGAACCGGTCGTTGACCTCCTTGAAGTGATCCACGTCGATCATCACTACGCCTTCCACCTGTTCGCTCTCCGCAAGGAAGCACTCGAAGTACTGGCGGGAGTATGCCCCGGTCAGCGAATCCACAAAGGCGCTGCGGTCAAAGTTGGAGCCGCGGTCCAGCAGCATCCGGCGGCCGCCCATATCCAGCCAGCGTCCGTCCGAAAGCTTGGACACCATTTCCAGCACGCAGCCGCGTCCGCCCACTTCCACATACTTTGCCATGACAAAATAAGCCTGATCGTCCTTGAACTCGATCTTGTTCAGGGATTCCTTGCGAGCAAGGGCCTTACTGGAAATGCAGTTTTCGCACCGGCCCGATTTGTTCCACACCATGTGGCAGGTGCCGGGCATCTCGGTCAGCCGGCCATCCTTGCCCAGGCTCAGCACCTTGGTGCTTTCCGGGTCCACCAGACGCACGATGTCAAAAATGCCCTTCAGGCGTTCCAGCAGTGCTTCCGGCTGGTCGCTGTTCACATCGCCCAGCATCAGCTCCTGCAGGCGGGCATGGTCATCTGTGATCTGGCCCACCACGCTTACGCAGTGGCGCACACCGGCGCGGCTCCACATGGTGTGCATCACCAGCCGGTGCAGCCGGTATTCCTGATCCACCGCGATCAGCACCAAGAATGCGGCATCCGGCTCTTCCGGCGTTGCGTCTGCAATGGCATCCAGCAGCTTGCAGCGGTCCTTGCCGGAGAGAAATGTCAGGCCCATGCCCTTATCAAAGTCCAGCTTCTGGGTTCGGTTGACCGGGTCCTCGTAGCGGTTCACCACAGTCACGCTGCCGCTGAGTATATCGTAATCGAACTGAATACCGCCGCGCTGCTCGGCATAAAAAGCGGTGCGCTCCCGTTCCAGATCCAGCAGGCGCTGGGCACGATCCTCACGGGGCAGAGCTTCGCGGTGCAGGATCTCCTCCGAAAGGCGGCGGGTCTCGTGGCGGAAACCGCGGTCATACTCCGAGCGCTGCAGCTCTGTGCGCAACAACTCCGAGGATTCTTTCAGGCATTCCATCAGCAGCGGATTGAAGCTGCCGCACTCGCCGTGCAGGATCATGTCAACGGCCTTTTCGTGGCTGTAGGACTGCTTATAACAGCGCTCGCTGGTCAGTGCGTCGTACACATCGGCCAGTGCCACCACCTGTGCTGCAATGGGGATCTCGTCGCCCTTGAGCCTGTCCGGGTAGCCGCCGCCGTCCCACCGCTCGTGGTGCCAGCGGCAGATAGCGTGTGCCACCTTTACCAGCGGTTCGTCCTGCCCGATGGCAAGCCCCTTCAGGATCCTGGCACCCTCGGTGGTGTGGGTCTTGATGTTGGCGTACTCTTCCTCGGTCAGGCGGCCGGGCTTGTTCAGGATTTCTTCCGGGATCATGATTTTGCCGATATCGTGCAGCGCCGATGCTGTGCTGATCAGCGAGATATCACTCTCATCCAGCTGGTAACGGTCCGTCTTCTGCACCAGCTGATGCAGGAGCAGGTCGGTCAGGGTGCGGATGTGCAGCACGTGCAGGCCGCTCTCACCGTTGCGGAACTCGACGATATGGCTGAGAATGTTGATCATCAGCACACCGTTGTGCTCTTTTTCGTATACCTGATCGGTCACAAGGCGGGTAAGGCGCTTCTGCTTTGCGTAAAGCATGAGCGCATTCTTCACCCGGCGCAGCACCATGACCCGCTCGAACGGGCGGCGGATGTAATCGGCCACGCCCATATCATAGGCGCGCTCGACGCTTCGGTTGTCCTCTGCCGCGCTGATCACAATGACCGGGATTTCCTCCTGCCATGCATAGCACTGCATCACCCGCAGCACATCAAAGCCGTCCATTTCCGGCATGATCAGGTCCAGCAGCACCAGCGCGATATCAGTGCGTCTGCGCAGAATTTCGATCGCGCGCAGGCCGTTCTCGGCTTCCAGATATTCGTAGCCCTCGCCCAGAATCTCCTTGAGCATGGCGCGGTTGATCTCCGAGTCATCCACGATCAGTATTTTCTGTTTTGGTTCCATCTCAACCGCTCCTCGCTCCTGTACTTCCGGCCGCAGGGTCTTCCGTTTCCTACCGGACCACAAAAAAAGCTGCTGCAACAGCTTTGCGCTTTGCAGCAGCTTTTCATTTCACTCATATCTGCTTTTTTTGCAGGTCATCCAGCTTTCCGTCATGCGCCCATCATATCGTCGAACCAGTTCATCAGCTCCACCGAGAGGTGCTCCAATCTGGTCTGGGGCTTCCAGTCCGGCTGAGCAGGCTGCGGAGCCTCTGGCCCGGGCTGTGGAGGCTGTTCGGCCTCCGGCTCCGGCCGCGGACTCTGCGCTGCCGATGGTTCCGGCTGCGGGGGCGTATGCGCCGCAACCGGCACAGGCCGCACAGCTTCCGCATGGCGGGCCAGCTCCTGACGTAGCTGCTCTGCATGAGCGCTCGCGCACTCAGCCTCCTGCCGCGCCTGCTCACAGGCCGCTTCCAGCTGGGCATTTTCCTGCCGCAGCGCGGCCATCTGCCGTTCACAGGCAAACAGACGGGTCTGATAGCGCAAAATTTCCGCACTGGCCGCTGCCAGCTTTCGGTTCATCTGCTCCAGCTGGGCACACACCGCCTTGGGCGGCTCTGCCGGAGCCTTTGCCGCGGCAGACTGGGCACAGCGCTGCCGCGAACCATTGTTCTGCTGCCTGCCCTGCGCCATGGTGTCCCTCCGATCCATCCGATACGCCTGATCCGCTTATGACGGCCAGCCTTTTATCTGCGCTTGTTCAGCATGGCCATCAGCTGGTCGTAATAGCCATTATCGCTGTTGTCCTCTTCCACGGGCTTTTCAGCAGTGGGTGCCGGTGCAGCGCCGCCTGCGGCAGAAGCTGCCGGGCTTGCAGTCTCGCTGCTGAACACAGCAGACGGAGTGGACTGTGCGCCGCCCATTGCATTGCTGATGCTGCTGCGCAGGTCGCTTGCGCTCTTGTTGTCAAAACCGGTAGCAACCACGGTCACACGCATCTCGTCCGAGAGGTTCTCGTCGAACGCAGTACCCCAGATGATGTTTGCATCGGGATGTGCGCTCTGGGTAATGAGACCTGCTGCGGTCTCCACATCCTCCAGACCGATGTCCGGGCTGGAAGTGATGTTGATGATCACGCCGTGTGCACCGGCAATGCTGGTCTCCAGCAGCGGAGAAGAAATGGCAGCCTTTGCGGCGTTCTCGGCCTTGCCTGCGCCCTTGGCGCTGCCCACGCCCATGTGTGCGTAGCCGGCATCCTTCATGATGGAGCGCACGTCGGCGAAGTCCAGGTTGATGAAGGCAGGCACATTGATCAGAGCGGAAATGGACTCAACGCCCTGACGCAGCACGTTATCAGCTGCCTGGAAGGCATTCATCAGGGTGATCTTTTCCTGGCTGATCATCTTCAGGCGCTCATTGGGAATGACGATCAGACTGTCCACATGCATGAGCAGGTTTGCAATGCCCTGCTCTGCCAGACCCATCTTGCGCTTGCCCTCAAAGGAGAAGGGCTTGGTGACGATGCCAACGGTCAGGATGCCCAGATCATGTGCCACCTCGGCCACAACGGGTGCTGCACCGGTGCCGGTGCCGCCGCCCATACCGGCAGTGATAAACACCATCTGGGAACCCTTGAGCGCATTTGCGATCTCGTCCTTGCTCTCTTCAGCGGCGCGCTGGCCGATCTCCGGGGTCCGCACCGGCACCGCGGCCCTTGGTCAGCTTGGAGCCCAGCTGCACCTTGGTGGCGGCGTGGTTCTTGGCCAGAGCCTGCTGGTCGGTGTTCATTGCGATAAATTCGACGCCCTGCAGGCCGTCGCTGACCATGCGGTTGACAGCGTTGCCGCCGCCGCCGCCCACGCCGATCACCTTGATCGTCGTAACGTTTTCGTCCATTTCTTCATCGAGCATGAGTGCCATAACTTTGTCCTCCATCGGATTTTATCGTAAAACTGCGCATAGCGCACAGAAATTATCTGCTTACACTTATATAACTGTATCGTATCATCTTTTGCCCTGAATGCAAGTCAATTTTGCTTTTTTGAAGGTGTTTTTTTCTCGCTGGCGCTTTCCCGCGGCATTTCCCGCTCAATTTGGGCACCAAGTTCCGCCAGCATCTGTGCAAAACCGGCATATCCGCGGTCGATGTAACCGGTGTCGGTAATGCGGCTCCGTCCCCTTGCCGCCAGCGCGGCCACCACCAGTGCCGCGCCTCCGCGCAGGTCCGCAGCCCGTGCACACGCGCCCTGCAGCTGCCGCACCGGCCGGATGTCCAGTGTGCGTCCCTGCACCTGCACAGCGGCTCCAAAGCCGCAAAACCCTCTGCACAGCCGAATCTCCGCTCAAACACCACATCCTCGATGCTGCTGGCGCTGTCGGCGGCAAGCATGGCAGCAGCAAGCAGCGGCGCTGCGTCTGTTGCCAGTGCCGGGTATACCCCGGTAAACACTCTGCCCGCGCCGTGCAGCGCGCCCAGCCGGGTAATGACCGCACTTTCCGGCCCTGTTTCTACCCTGCAGCCCATTTGTGCCAGAATTTCCAGCAGCGGTGCATAGGTCTCCGGCCTGCAGCCGGTCAGTTCCACCCGGCCTCCTGCCGCCGCGCAGGCACAGGCAAGGGTGGATGCCACGATGCGGTCGGCCATGGGCGCAAAGCTGCAGCTATACAGCATTCGTCTGCCCTGCACCCGGATGGTGCTGGTGCCCGCGCCCTGTACACAGCCGCCGCAGCGGTTCAGGAATGCTGCCAGATCGCTGATCTCCGGTTCTCGTGCGGCCCCGCGCAGGACCGTCTCGCCCTGCGCCGCAGCTGCTGCCAGAAGCAGGGTCTCGGTAGCACCCACGCTGGGGAACCCAAGTGTAATGTCCGCACCGTGCAGCCCGGCAGGCGCTGTCAGGATCAGCCTTTCCCCCTCCTCCCGGCAGTGCACGCCCATCTGCGCAAGGCCGGAAAGGTGCAGGTCCACCGGCCTTGCACCAATGCGGCACCCGCCGGGCAGCACCGTTTCCACCCGGCCAAGCCGTGCCAGAAGCGGTGCGCAGAACAAAATGGATGCCCGCATCCGCGCAGCGGCTTCCGGCGCAAGGCGGCAGGTGGAAGGCACGCCCTGCACCGTGATGTCGCTGCCCTGCCAGCGGGCCGTGCAGCCCGCACCCTGCAAAAGCTCCACGCTGGTGTCCACATCCGCAAGATGCGGCACCTGCAGAAAACGCACCGTGCCATTGCACAAAAGGGCCGCTGCCAGCAGCGGCAGCACGCTGTTTTTGGCTGCCGGGATGTGTACTGTGCCGTTCAGCGGCATGCCGCCTGTGATGATAAGATCTCCGCCCATGCAAAAAGCCCCCGTTCCGCAAAAGATACCTCATGCTATGCGGCGCGAAGGCTTTTTGTTTATTTTGTCTGCAGTTGTGCCATTTGTTTGTCTGGTTATTTGTAGCTGAACCGGCAGCGGATGCTGTCATTTTATGGCAGGGAACGCCCGGTTTTATGTCTCCCCGCGGGACACCGACAGCACGATGCCCATTTCGCCCAGCAGCATCATCAGACTGGTGCCGCCGGAGGAAAAAAACGGCAGGCTGATGCCGGTATTGGGGATGGTGTTGGTGACTACCGCCATATTCAGCACTGCCTGCAGGGCCACCTGCACCACAAAGCCCACTACCAGCAGCGCACCGAACCGATCCGGTGCATGCGCCGCCAGCGTGATGCCCCGCCACAGCAGCAGTGCAAACAGCAGGATCACCGCGCAGGCTCCCACAAAGCCAAGCTCCTCGCACAGGATGGAAAAGATGAAGTCGTTCTGCGGTTCGGGCACGAACAGGTGCTTCTGGCGGCTGCTGCCAAGGCCAAGGCCCGCCGCGCCCCCGGAGCCGATGGCATACAGGCTCTGGATGGTCTGGTGGCCGTCGCCCAGCGGATCGGCAAAGGGGTCCAGCCATGAGCTGAGACGGCTGGCCGCGTAGGGCACAAGGTCCGGCATAATGATGATGGCAGCTCCAATGGCCGCTGCACCGCCCGCCCCGGCCAGCACGAACCACTTGAGGCCGGTGCCGCCCACGAACATGAGCACCGCGCCGATGCCCAAAATGAGCACGGTGCCGGAAAGGTGCGGTTCCAGCAGCATGAGCACGGCCACCGCTCCCAGCACCAGTGCAAAGGGCAGCACCCCACCGCAAAGCTGCCCATGCGGTCGTGGTTGAGCGCAATGATATGCGCAAACACCAGCACCACCGCAAATTTGGCGATCTCGCTGGGCTGCAGTGTGCCCAGGCCCGGCAGCACCAGCCAGCGCTTGCAGCCGTTGTACTCCGGCATGAACAGCACCGCCGTCAGCAGTACCATTGAAAGCGCCAGCAGCGGCCATGCCAGCTTGTGGTAAATATGGTAGTCCACCCGGCTTGCCACCCACATGGCCCCGATGCCCAGCGCAGCATACAGCAGCTGCGGCCGCAGGTAGGCAAAAGCATCGCCCCGCCGGTACAGCGCCACTGCACTGCTGGCACTGCCCAGCATTACAAGGCCAAAGCCCACCAGCGTGAGCACCAGCATCAGAAACGGCAGGTCCATGGCCGGCAGATGCCGCAGCGGCAGGCCGCGCTTTGCATGGGCAGCAGCTTTGTGCATCCGTATCACCTCCGTTCCTTTATTGTACGCGGCGGCGGTGTCGGTTAGTCATATACCCCGGCGCACCGGCGCATACACTTGCCCAGAGAAGGAGGTGCCTGCCATGCCAAAACCGGAGCCGCGTCCCTTGCGCACCCTGCCGGAACGGGCATTCCGTGCCCGGGCACGGCTGGTGGCCGCGTTGATGTGCTGCGTCTGCTTTGCGGGGCTTGCCGCGCGGCTGGCGTATCTGCAGCTGTTTTCAGGCGACTGGTATACGAGCCGCGCCCTCGGCCAGCAATTGCGCGATACTGTGGTGCCTGCCGACCGGGGCCGTATCTACAGCGCCGACGGTGTACTGCTTGCCGCCAACAGCAGCTGCTGGACATTGCGGGCCTCCCCGCGCGAGATGCCGGAGGAAAAGCTCAGCCTTGCCGCGCAGGGCCTTGCGGAAATATTGGAGCTGGACGAAGCGAAGCTGCTGGAAAAATTCAGTGACCGCACCTCCAACGACTGCCTTTTGCGCTACCGCGTGGAGCGCGACACCGCCGACCGCGTGCGGGATTTTTGTGAAGAGAACGGCATCACCGGCATCCGCATCAATCAGGACTCCAAGCGCTGGTACCCGGAGGGGGAATTTCTGGCCAGCGTGCTGGGCTTTACCAATGTAGACAACGCCGGTGTGAGCGGGCTGGAGCTGAAATATAACGATGTGCTCACAGGGCAGAATGGTGTGGTGCTCACCGCCGTCAACGCTTGGGGCTACACACTGGAGCAGAGCTACGAGACCGAAAAAGTGCCCTTGGAAGGCAGCGGCCTGCGGCTGACTGTCGATGCCAACATCCAGCATTACCTTGAAAACGCGCTGGATTATGCGGTCAAGGAGCATCATGTGGCGGCGCGCGCCGTGGGCATCGTGATGGACGTGAACACCGGGGCCGTGCTGGCCATGTCCACCACGCCCGCCTACGACCCGAACCAGCCGCGCGTGATCTACGATGCAGCCGCCCGCAAGGCCGTGGATGCCCTTACCGGCAGCGAGCGCGCTGCCGCCCTGCAGCTGGCCCAGCAGACCCAGTGGCGCAACAAAGCCGTCAGCGACCTGTACGAGCCGGGCAGCGTGTTCAAGCTCATCACCTGCGCCGCCGCGCTGGATGCCGGGGCTGTGAGCAAAAACTCCACCTTTTACTGCGGCGAGTCCATCTCGGTGGCGGGCACACGGTTCCACTGCGCCAACCACAAGCGCCACGGCAGCCAGACCGTGACCCAGGCGCTGGAAAATTCCTGCAACCAGAGCTTTATCCAGATCGGCGCGCGGCTGGGCAAGGAAGCCTTCTGCGATTACTTTGCCGCTTTCGGCCTGCGGGAGCCAACCGGGGTCGATCTGCCCGCCGAACCAAAAAAGAGTCTGTACTACACCGCCGACCGCATGGGGCCGGTGGAGCTGGCCTCCTGCGCCTTCGGCCAGAGCAGCAAGATCTCCTATATGGAAATGGCCGCAGCCGTGTGCGCTGTGGTGAACGGCGGCAGGCTGATGCAGCCTTATCTTGTCAGCGATATCCTGAACCCGGACGGCAGCATTCTTCAGCACACAGAGCCGGTGTGCAGGCGGCAGGTGATCAAACCGGAAACTTCTGAAACCATGCGTGAGATGATGGAAGCCGTGGTGCTCTACGGCGGCGGGCGCAATGCCCGCATCCAAGGCTACCGGGTGGGCGGCAAGAGCGGCACCAGCCAGAAGCTGGACAGCGCCGACGAAAAAGCCCGTATTGCCAGCTTTGTGGCCGTGGCTCCCATCGACGACCCGCAGTTTTTGTGTCTGGTGTGCTTGGACGAACCCCACAGCTGGACGACTGCCGGCGGCACTTTCAGCCCGGTGTGCGCCGAGGTTCTGGAACAGACGCTGGTGTACAAGGGCGTGCCCCGCGCCGTGGAACCGGAAACCGATACCGATCCCGCCCAGACCGCTGCCGACCTGCCCGCCGACGGTGACAGCTTTGACGGGGCGTAAGCAAAAAATGGCCCCGGAAAGGTCTTCCGACTTTCCCGGGGCTGCAATGTTTTTTTGTTTAATTCTGCTGCGGCTGCTCGCGGAAGACGATCTCGCCGGTCTCGCTGTTAATAGACTCCACAATGGCAAGGCTCTCCAGCTGGATGCCCTTGCTGCGGATCAGCTCGCCGCCCTGCTGGAAGCCCTTTTCCACAGCGATGCCGATGACCTCCACGGTGGCACCGGCCTCCTGTGCCAGCTCCAGCAGGCCCATCAGGGCACAGCCGTTGGCCAGGAAATCGTCAATGATCAGCACATGGTCTTCCGGGGTGAGGAACTTTTTGGAGACGATCACATTGTAGATCTTTTTGTGGGTGAAGGACTGGATCTTGGTCTCGTAGTTGTTGTAGTCCAGATTGATGCTCATGGACTTTTTGGCAAATACCACCGGCACGTTGAACTCGCTGGCCACGATGGCTGCAATGCCAATGCCGCTGGCCTCGATGGTGAGCACCTTGTTGATGGGCTTGCCTGCAAACAGGCGCTTCCACTCCTTTGCCATCTCCCGGAACAGCGGAATGTCCATCTGGTGGTTGATAAAGCTATCCACCTTGAGCACATTGCCCTCGCGTACGATACCATCTTTGCGAATACGATCTTCCAGCATCTTCATAGTGCAGCAATTCCTCCAACCTGATCTTTTCCATGCCCATGCGTTTGCAGCGCATATTTCTCTTTTTATTTCACTTAGTATACCGGATGCTCTTTCCTTTGGCAAGAGGTTTTCTTGATAAATTTATAGGTTTTCCGCTCTTGTACTTTTTACAGATTCGAGTATACTGTAGTTAATATAAGGTGTGTCCGGCATCTGTGCACCGGCACACAGGAGGGGAGAGCATATATGAAAACGGGTCTTGTGCTGGAAGGCGGTGCCATGCGCGGCATGTTTACCGCCGGTGTTCTGGATGTATTGATGGAGCATGGCATCGTGCTGGATGGTGCCATTGGCGTTTCGGCCGGTGCGGTGTTCGGCTGCAACTACAAGTCCCATCAGATCGGCCGTGTGATCCGCTACAACACCCAGTATTGCAACGATAAGCGCTACGCAAGCTTCGGCAACCTGCTGCGCACCGGCAACCTGTACAGTGAGCAGTTCTGCTACCACACCGTGCCGGAAAAGCTGGACGTGTTCGACGCAAAGGCATTTGCAGAGAACCCCATGGACTTTTGTGGTGTGCACCGATGTGCGCACCGGCGACCCCATCTACCACAAGTGCCGCACCGGCGACGCCGAGGACATCCAGTGGATGCAGGCGTCGGCTTCCATGCCGCTGGCGGCCAAGATCGTAAAGATCGGCCATTATCAGCTGCTGGACGGCGGCATTGCCGATTCCATCCCCGTGCGGTTCTTCGAGTCCATCGGCTACAAACGCAACCTCATCGTGCTGACCCAGCCCAAGGGCTTTGTGAAAAAGAAGAACAAGATGCTGCCCGTCATCCGGGCACGCTACCTGCGCTACCCGCTTTCGTGGAAGCCGTTGCCGACCGTCACGAGCGCTACAACGAAACGCTGGATCACATTGCCATGCTGGAGCAGACCGGCAAGGCGTTCGTCATCCGCCCGCCCATCCCGCTGGAGATCGGCTCCATGGAGCGCGATCCGGTCCAGCTGCGCCGCGTCTACGAGACCGGCCGTGCCGTTGCCGAAATTCAATTCAGGTGGATAAGCATCATAGGCGCTCTTTTGATGAGCGTTTCCCGATGGCTTCATGTTTGGGTCGAGCTTGCGGAACCGGGTCAGCCAGCAACCGAACCTGATTTTCACTCAACCGTGGCCAGAAGCGATTTTTCTTCGGCAATCCGAACTTCAAGTTCTTTCTGCTGGGCTTCCAGCTTTTCCAAACGCGATTTGGTGGAGTTGGTCAGCACACCTGCTTGAATGGCGTTCAGCATATTTTCAATGCCGTTCTCTACCTCGCGCATCTGCTTTTCCAGCAAAGGGAGAGTGGTGTTTTCCTGATCCTGCAACTCCATCACTTCTGCAACGATGGCATCAATCACGGCATCGTCCTGAATGAGCTTCATGGTTTCAGCTACGACCAAATCTTCCAGCCATTCCTTACGGACGGTCTTTTTCTTGCAGGTCTTGAAACGCTTCGCGGTGGCGCACTTATAATAATGATGAACGACCTTGTTTCTACCCGTACCGCACTCGCCGAACATCATCGCGCCGCACATTCCGCAGAACAGCTTGGTGGTGAGCAGATAATCATCCTCGGCCTTGTGGCGGGCAGGAGCACGGCTGTTCTTTTTGATTTTCAGCTGCACTTCCTCAAACAAATCCTTGTCCACGATGGCCGGGATGCTGTCGGGCATTACGATGTCCTTGAAGTGGTTTTCTCCGATGTAACGTTTGTTCGTCAGCAACTTCTGAACACTGTTATAGGTGAACTTCTGGTTGCGGTTGGTAGTCACACCGCTGTTGTTCAGCCAGTTCATCAGCTCTTTCATAGTTGCACCATCGTTGTAACGCTGAAAGACTTCTACCACAAAGGGAGCTTTCAGCGGGTCGATTTGAAAGAACTTCTCCTCGTCCACCTTAAAACCAATGGGAATCGTACCGCCGTTGTACTTGCCCTTCAGAACATTCTCGGTCATGCCGCGCACAACTTTTTCAGAAAGTTCTGCCGAGTAGTATTCAGCCATGCCGGTGAGCATACTCTTGACCATGATACCCGCAGGGCTGTCAGAGATAGGCTCCGTGGCAGATACCAGTTTGACATGATTTCGTTCCAACTGGTACTCGTAGTGTGCCGAATCATAGCGGTTTCGGGCAAAGCGGTCAAGTTTCCAGACCAGCACAATGTCAAACAGCCGCTTTTCGCTGTCCTTGATCATCTGCTGGAAGTCCGGGCGGTTATCGGTTTTGGCGGAAAGGGCGCGGTCGATGTAGTGTTTGACCACAGTGATGCCGTTCTTTTCGGCGTAGGCCGTACATTCACGAATCTGGCCTTCGATGGATTCTTCGCGCTGGTTGTCGCTGGAATAGCGGGCGTAAATCACGGCGGTCATGCAAACACCCCTTTCACTTCATTCTCCGCAGACGGCGCACAAGGTCGGATGCACTGTACAGCACACGAGCCACTGACACCGCATCCTCGCCCACGATGTAGAACACCGAGTAGTTGTCCACCAGCATCTGCCGCAGCCCTTGGGTGCGCTCCGGCTCGCTTTCCACCAGCGCACAGCGTTCCGGCAGGATGTTCAACGACTGGATGGCTTCTGCAATGCGGTTATACTGCCCCATAGCCGTGTCAGGTTCCAGCAGACGGTCAGCAATGTAGCTGTAAATCTGCTCCATATCGCTGAGGGCCGCATGGGAAATTTTCACGTCATACTGCTTCATCTGTGCTGTTCCCTGAACTGTGCGAATGCGCTTGCAGCATCCACGGTATCACCGTTCTGGATTTCCTTAATGCCCACCTGCAAGGCTGCATGAAGCTGGTCATCGGTCATGGTGTCAGCGTTCAGAGCCGCAGGAGCCTTCGGCAGGGACAGCGAGAAGGGGAATGCCGCCAGTCAGGGTGATCTGGCGCAGGTACATATCAATGGCTGTTGCCATCGGGATGCCGAGCTGCTTCAACACGTCTTCGGCCTGCTGCTTGACGGTAGGGTTTACACGAAGATTGAGCGTCATCGTTTTTTCCATGGTTATCACCTCAGTTTCATTGTAACGCATTTTGCGTTGCAAGTCAATTCGAGGTGAACGCGCAAATGAAATTCTCCATATCGCACAATATATTCATCGTTAAATTGTTCAAAGCGCGGGATATTCACCCTCTATAATAAATTCTTGGAGTGTGCCTAGCTTTTGCTGAGTAGTAAGTTTGAATATTATCTCTCTTGGCTGCGACCATGGCAGACTGGAAGTTTAACCTTCAATAAACTATTTACTGTACAATTCTTTTAGAATACACCAAAGATTCATTATCACACCAACGCCACCAACAAGTGCAATGAGAATCCCTGCAACTACTGTAAGGCGAACATTTTGATTAAAGGCATACCATAAAAAATTAGTATCCGCACAAAGTATAAGCAAAATTCCAACAATAAATATGCTTACCGATACGATTGCTGTAAGAATTTTTTTCATGTTACACTCTCCTTTGTGTATCACTGTTATTCTCCGAGAAAGTTCGACTCACATCCCTATGATAGTGAACACATCATTCGTTTCAAAACACTTTGCTGCCCAAGGAACTGCTTCTGCAATAATCTCTTTGCAAGTACATCCATCCGATTGACTTTTTGTTAAAATATTATCCCATTGTACTTTTGTAACGATTGTTATTCCATAAAAGTCAAACTCTGGAATCACTTCAAGAATCAGATCTGAAACATGGCGGCTATTCCATACTTCATCACTGATGCTAATAGATGTGTCAAGCCAGCACTTGTCATGATACTGCCCTTGTTGAAATTCCAAGTAGCAGCTGCTGTGTGAGGCTTTTCTTTGATCTTCGTCAATAAAATACTTCAAATTAGTTCACCCGTATTAGCAGATAGCTGTGGTCATCGCTATGTACTACAAGCGGAAAAGTTATATCAAATCCCATTGATCGTTAGCAATTCAACCCATCACAGTAACCATCTGGAAGTATTGATACTGATATTCGTCTTCTAATACAGCCTGCATCTCTTCCATGTATAACGGGTCTTTCAACAGTTTGAGATGAAATGCTCGCTCTCTCCAAAGTCGGACTCCAATTTCAGGGAAAAGATATTCCGTTCCCAGTTGCAAGTCCTTTTCGTTGCAAACAACGTTGTCCTTTTCATTAAGCTATCAATAATACACTCGGCGGTTGTATTAAACATATCCAGCCCGAACAATTTTATTGATGCCACTTTAGACAACTCTCTCTGGATGCCGATTTCAGTAGCTTTTCCGTTCCGATACTGCACCAGAAAGAACGAATCATTATCCATATATCGTCCTGTTATCAAATTAGGATCACCAGTTTCAGCACAACGCTCCATTTGCATTGCTTCATCAGAAGAATTCGACCACTGTTTCTTCATTTGTAGAAGAGCATTTTCTAGCTCATCTGGTGCCATACCTAATTTTAATTGTCCAATTCCAATATGTGGTATAATAATTATCTCTTTCATAACAAAACCTTATACCAAAAAGGTAAACCACACAAATGCAGCAGTTGCACATATCATCAGAACCAGTAGTATCGTACTTGCAAGTTTCTTCTCAATGGAAACTTTCTGATTTTCGCATAGGACAATCTGCTGAAGATTGTGAAATTCGGCTTCGCTGACATTTCCATTTAATGCTTTCCATGCAGTGCAGCGATCTGTAACCAGCAAAAAATCGGACAGCATTTCCATAAAGATGACAGCGAAAAATGCCAGAGAAAAGAACCACATCCCATTCCATTGAAGTTCTGTCAACACCCTCTGAAGGCTTGAAGGCTTTAATGACACTAACGAAATAATGTAAATCAACGTGTTGCAGAATTCTCTTGCTAATGGCCCTTTTTGTTTAAGAAAATCCATTTTCAACCCTTTCCTTACAAACGGAGTGACTTAACCACCAATAGCCTGATAGTAATCCGTTTTAGAACGAATCAAAGAACCGTTTGACTTGTATTCTTTGACAGTTTGATGGTAGCAATATTTTCGAAATATGTGTTCTATTTTTTCTGCATTGGAATCACCTCATATCAAGTTTGAATTCATATTCTATGCGTCAAATTGTGACTGATTTCAATGTTTTTTTTGGTGATGACTAAGATGTTTTATTTAGCTCATTTCGTCCGATGCGGTAAATCTTCTTGTCTTGTTCTCCTACTTCAACAATAAGTTCATTTTTATTGTGATGAACTATTACTGGAATATAGCTATCGGAATTTTCCACCATCAAACATGTGACTCCATTCGTCCATTCACTGTTCAATTCCTTTGATAGCATGGAAATGATTTCTTCTTTCGTCATTTTGATTAATGAATAACCTCCATTTTGTACACTCCCCCAGGAGCTTTTGCTTAGTCAACGTTGCTCACACTGCGTTTGTGACAGCTTTTTTGAAAAAAGTTCAAAATCTTGTCAGCTTTGGACGCTTCAACGAAAAAGTGTCCACACATTTGTAAATAATTACAAGCGTGTGGGCAAAAATTCAGCCAGTTAGGAAATGCTCTCTGCAATTTTTAGAATCTCTTCACGCGGTATCTTTCCAATGATCGTATGTGATATGCCATCTTTCTCCCATACTAGCACATATCTTGTACGGCCTCCGCTATTGTTTGTTCCGAGTGTGGCATCGGCTGTTCCAACTTAACCTCGTTCTAAATAAACCGTCTGGCGGTATCTAACTGATTAACATTTCAACAAAGAAGCTGTGGTTGGAGCCTCCAATATTGAGCAATCCATTTTCTTTCCACTGCATCATAGGGATAACCGGGATTCCCCAGCATCTCTTTTATTCAGGATTTTTCTACTGAAATCCGGATTCCAAATCCTCCCTCTGAGTATGCAATGCTTATCCATGTTTCATCTTTTCTTAGCAAAACGCCTGTCGAAACGCTTTCTGAAGCCGATGCCTCTTCAGCGTATCCTAAGGTTTTCAATTGGTCAATATATTTTTGTATTTCTTCTTCAGAGATATTATTATAAAAGATTGCATAATACCCAGCATTAGAACCATCCAATATATATTCTATCGTTCCACTTTCCGGCTCACAAATAAGCCTAGTGTATTCATTATCCGGCCAAACTGAAGTATAAATACATTTTACATCAGACGGATTGGTTCCTCCATGTGTAGCAAATTTTCCCTGACCTGAAAAACGAATGCAAAGAAAGACCAATATCAAAACTATAAAGGCAACCGCCATACTGCTAAAAAATTCCAATTTCTTATTCATTTGGCTTGCTCCATAATTCAAACGTACAAAGCCACGATTCTTTCTTTCGACTCTAAAGAATCGTGGCTTTTATACCCATTATCTAATGCTTTTATTACGGAATCGTGATGTCGTAGGAAATGGAGAACTGGCCACCGTTTGCCAAAGCATTCAATTTGTTTTCAAGGAAATTATCTGCATTGGAATCACCTCCATCACGGTTTCCATTTTAGATGTTGATAATAGCAAAGCACAAATAGAAAAAAATCCACAATATTGTAGCAAGACGGAGAAAAAATGTCACCAAAACGGTGTAAGCGCAAAGCAGGGATTGGTTCTTGATCTCTGTTGTGAGAGTTCACAAACGTCCGGGTGCTGTTGCCGGAAGGATGCTTTCTTCAATTTTCTTCCAGAATTCTCTGCAAATAGCGGGCTGTTTATGCTTCTTGAGAATCCATCTAGTGAATACCGACACCCTCCATGATCTTTTCTATCCAATTTGTGGAAGAATCATTTTTCTCACTAAATGACCCCAAATAATGTGACGAACTCTCAACCTCTATTATTACACCATCCGGCATTCTGTATTTTTCTAAACTGAGATTAAAACCTTTAAGTGGGATTGTTCTAGCCAGTTGAGGGATAGAAACTGTATGGAGAATATCAATTTTGATAAACCTCTATACGTTTCTGTCTTTTCGGCTTCACTTAGCAACCGTTCTGCATACTGATTTGAAATAACCTGTATGCGAAATTGTTCTTTTTCATCCTCGGTCATCTCAAGTGGAACGCCGTGCAATGTGTCCACAATATAGGACGAAATTTTAGCGAAGTGCTCGTCAAAATCAGCGGTATCTTCGTTGGTCATATTTCTGTTCTACCCTCATTATAAGCTTTCCGGTCTGCTTAAAGTTACAGCTTTCAGCGTAAAGCTTCCGTAGTTTTAATGCTAAACGATAGTTATCGAACTTTTCCACAGCTTTTGCAAAATCGTCGAGAAAAAGTTCTGTATCTTTTTCATTCGTACCACTTTACCCCATTATTAGAATTGAAAATTAGTAGCCCTTTGATATAAATAAGTAAACGATGAATCCACCCCACAAAACAACTTCATTGCTGCAATTTTTCGGGGTCAATTTCGCCTTTTTTCAGAAAATCATAAATTGAATTTCGCAATTTATCTATGTCTTCCTGCTTGATTTCCAGTTTCAAATAAAATTTTTCCCGAAAAGGAGCTGGTGCATCCCATAATATATTGAAAGCAATATTAAAAATGAAGTAATACTTACAAGCGCTGGCTGGGTCCAGCTTATTGTCATACCTTCTACCGATGTAAGATTTCTATAAAAAACAATATCACTTAAACCAGCTACAAACAACAGAAAATTCCAAACCAAAAATGTATATAAAGTTTTCTTCATTTTCTATACCTTCTTTCACTACTGCCCACATTGCTGGAAATATCAAACGCCTACTTTATTTTTATGCCCTCATTTTTTACAAATCATCAAACCTTCCCGCCTTGCTTTTTGTTTAGATAACGAAATTTAAGCCTGATTTATTTCGTTTGTCCACAAAATTTTTCAAAATCGTATAGATGCACATAAACTTCCTGAAAATTTGTAGCACAATCGCAATCTTCTTTTAAATAAACACGCTATAAGGATAAACTTTTTGTTTTACCTCGATTGAAAGCCATCTTTAGCTTTCTGGTTTGAGAACTGTACTTCGGGCCGGATTCTTTGGGTCTACTAGAATTTTTATTGGTGCCCCTTTCGGAATACATGGATTGAACCAAAACCACTGCGACTTTCCATTATAGGTTTCACCTTTAACTTTATACTGATAATGTACCACATATGGATAGATTACATCCTCATCGGCAAGGTGGTAGGTACTCATATGAAATTTTATATGTACCCGTTTTGTTGCTGTAACCTTTCCGATGATTCTTGTTCCATTTTTCAAAAGTTCTGCCTTTTTATAGTCAGAAATAATCGCCAATCCGATAATTATACCTGCTACAATCCATGCTAATATCGCAGCCACCCAAATACCAGACTTACACGCTCCAACCGATATAATTGCCGCCACGAACATTCCGACATATGCCATTGTATGAATAAGATCTTTTGAAAAAAACATTTTATCTCGTGTAATTTTCATAAAACGGCATCCTCCTCAAATCCTACAGTCGGTAATCAGCGGCTCCGTGAAATCAACGTTCCTTAGATACTTAGATTTAATCCTATTTTGTTTCATCCGTCTACAAAATTTCTCAAAATCGTATAGTTGCACATAAATCCCCATAAAGCTTGTAGCACAATCACGATTTTTTCTTTTCATTCAGATAAACCACCACGGCAGTTCCAGCCAAAGGTTATCCATGGCCTGTTTCTCCGTCTTTTTTGCGCGGCCTTTTGTCAGGTGAAAGTATATCGCCGTGCCGATCAGAGGATGCTCCTCGCCATCGGTGAAGCCATAGCGGTACAGAAGATAGGTCTGCTCCCGCTGGCTCAGCCGTTTCAGAGCATCGTACAGTTCCCGGCGCGATTCCTGTTCTTCCATAATACTCTGCGGCTGCATGGCGTAGGGGTCGGCTATGGCTTCGATGCGCCGTAGTTGTTCCTCTCCCGGCAGAACATCATCCAGCGAAACACGCTGGTAGCAGAATACCGTCCTTGTCCTCTGTCACCATCCGCTGCTCAAAAGCAGCAAAGGCATCCCGCACCATGTCCATCATGGCGTTATGAATGGCAGGAGCCGCATAGGTCAGGAACTTCATGCCGCGCGCTGCATCGAACTTCGGCACGGCCTTCCACAAGCCCATATTCCCTGCCTGTTTCAAATCGTCCGTGTCAAGGTTCAGGCCGGACTGTGCCAGATTCATGCTGCGGAAAAGGTCATTTGCCACCTTGCCAATAAAGGACTTGTTGTTGTCGATCAGGCTGTCCAGTGCGGTGGCGTCCCCTTTCTGTGCCAGCGCACAAAGCCGTTCATTCGTCTGCTTCATGGGCGTTTTCCTGCTCTGCGGCAGACTGCAAGATTCCCAACAGACCGCTTCGCAGCTGTTCCAGTGCTTCCGGCGTGGCTCCTTCCATACCCGAAACGCTGTCCAACATTGCATCCGTCAACTGCTCTGCCGTAATCGTTGGGTGCTGCACATCCTGCCCTTTGGTCAATTCGGTGAACATCTTCTCTGCCACTTTCTTGCTCATGGCTTCCTGTTCAGCGTAGTGGCTCCCGATACCCTTTTTGATTTCCTTGACCGCCGCCATGAAGTACATCTCAATGTCATCAAGGTCGCCTTGGTACACCGGTTTTCTCCGAAGGCTGATGTCCTTTGCGGCTTTGGCTGCTTCCGGGGTCTTGACCTTTGTGCGCAGCAGGGTGCTCAATGTCGTGAGCATGGCGTTCTGTGCTGCGATGCCAGACGCAAAAGTATCATCAAAATACTGCGCTATGCGGTAAGTAAGCTCTGCAAAGCGGGCGTTTTCCAGCAGCAGGTTGACTACCTCTGCATTGACGCGCCCCGTGTAGAGGTTCTTTGCGGCTTCTACGGACAAGCCCAGTTCGGCAATGTCGTAGTTCTTGCGGTCGGGGATGTTGGTTTCTCCCAGCAGAAAATCCGTGGACACATTAAACAGCCTTGCGATTTTCAGCACCTGCTCATGGGTCAGCGTCCCTTTTGCGCCGCTGATGAAGCGGCTGATGGTGCTTTTGGAGCAGCCGATTTCCTTGGCAAGCTCCGGTTGGCTGATGTTGTGCTCTTTCATCAAGTCCGCAAGGCGGATGTTGGATGGTGCGGGCAGATATTCCTGTGCCATGTGGTCGGTCCTTCTTTTTGAGCTTTTTCCTCATTATAATACGCTCTGCCGTTTTGTTCAATATACGGTTACCTCTCCGCCCTTGCTGTTGCAGCCCTGCAACCAGTAAGGGCTTTTTTCTTTTTCCGTTGCAGTTCTGCCGCTTTTTCGCCTTTCCTGCAAAATTTTCCGTATATTCAGGCAGGAAGCAAAAAACACCAGAGTTCCCACTTTGGGGTCTCTGGTGCAACACATAACACCGCCCTGCCCGGTGGCCGCAGAGTGCAGGGCTTTGTGGACATCGAACCGCTTGTCCACCCCTGCCCGTAAAAAGTGCATTTTTTTCACGGAAGAAGTTCGTACAACCTGTACGGCCTGTACTTGTACGCACCTGTACGGAAAATTCAAGTAAATTAAAACGTGCTATCGTTTATATTTCAAATTTCCGTACGCCGTACAGACCGTACAGATTATTTGAAGTCCGTACGCGATTTTTTCGGATGCGTACGGAGCAATCAAGTTCGCATTGTGCGAACTTGATTGTAATTCTCCCGCAGGAGACGTTCCCCCTCGGAGAGTCCTCGAAGAGCCCACTACACTTTGCAGCCCATAGGGATGAAAGTGTCATAGTGGGTTATTACACTTCCGGGGAAGTGCATCTCCGTCCCCGTCACCCTCCTCTGAACCCCGAAAGGAGGGATGCCCTTTGGCAAGAAGTGATGGTATTGACCGCACAAGTGTCCGAAACCTCGCCGTTTCGGATAAGGCCGTTGGTAACACCCAGCAGCACAACGAGCGCGAAAAGGACAGCTATCGAAACCCCGACATTATCCCCCAGCGCGCCTCATGGAACGTCCACTTCAAAAAGCCAACCGCCAGCTACACTGACCTATTCGCCCAACTGGAAACCGCTGGTACGATTTCAACGCGCGGCTTGAAGCCGGATGCTACCCATTATTGCGAGCTTGTCTTTGATGTCAACTCGGCCTATTTTGACAATCACGGTGGCTATGAGTTCGCCAAGCAGTTCTACGCAGATGCCTATAAAGCCGCTGTCCAGATCGTGGGCCGTGAGCAGTATATCCTCTCCGCCGTCATGCACGCTGATGAGATCAACCGTGCCATGACCGAAGCACTAGGCCGCGAAGTTTACCACTACCACCTCCATGTGGTCTAAGTGCCTGTGGTGGAAAAGCAGATCCTGTGGTCGAGACGCTGCAAGGACAAGGCACTGGTCGGCACCGTCAAGGAGACTGTCATGCAGGTCAGCCGGAGCGAGAAGTGGGCATCCAAGCCCCTGCTGGACGATGCCGGAAAGCCTGTTTTGCAAAAGAACGGCAAGCCCGTCCTGAAGAAGTCGTACAGCATCCTGCAAGACGATTTCTTCCACTATATGCACAATGCTGGGTATACCGATGTAGAGCGCGGCGAACGTGGCAGCACCGAAGAACACCTGACCGTCACCCAGTTCAAAGTTCAACGGGAGCAGGAACGGCTGGACTCCTGACCGCCCAAGCCGACCAAAAGGCGCAGTCGCTTGCCAAAACCAGTCAGACCCTCTCCAAAAAGGAGAAGGAACTTGCCGCTGTTCAGAAAAAGGCCACGCTCACAAAGAAGCCCTCATTCACGCGCGCGATCTGGATTATATCGGTAAGCGAACCTTCCTCGGCAACTATTCGCTGACCGAAGAAGAATTCTCCAAACTGAAAAAGCAAGCCGACCACGGCTATATGATGGACGTGGAGAACCGCCGCTTGAAAGAAGAACTTTCCACCGCCAAGAAAGAGGCCGTTCGTTGGAGCAACAAGTACCACGACCTGTGGTACGACGTGAAACCCTATCTGGATGCTCTCCACCGTGCGCCCGAACTGGTGCGCGGCTTTCTGGAAAAGATTCTTGCCCCCAAGCAGGAGCGCACCATGAATGTGCCGCAGCGAAACCGCAAGCGTGGGCAGGATATGGAACTTTGATTTTCGGAGGATACCATTTGAACAAAAAGAAGAAGTCGAACAAATCCGGCTACCCGGATGAAGCAATCAAGACCCTTGCGCGTTGCTTTTATCCCTCCATGGTTGAGTTTTTCAACAGTGAGGAAGGCCAGCGTGAATATGAGGAATGGCTGAAAGAGCAGGAAGCTCTGCAAGCCTTGCCTGTTGCCGCATAAAAACAGCAGGACGCTCCCAGTAAAGAGGGAACGCCCTGCCTTATATAGATGTATTCACCGAGTTGTGTCCAGTTGGACACAACTCTTATTTTTTGTCCTTAATCTTCTAACCCATGGCTCCCTGCTACATTCTTCAAATATTCCTCTGGGTCGCCATTCAAAATCAAGTCCGCATAGCCCAGCGGGTCATTGTAGATGAGGTAGTCCAGTTCTGACCTCTGCTCCATGGTAACATCCAGAGCATCCTCAACCCCGGTGCAGTCAATGGAAATTTTTCTCCCATCTTGGAGAGTCAACTCCACACACCCGGTATCCATGTTAAACTTGCAGGCTCTTTCATCGTACTTCATAATCATACCCTCCAAATCTTGTTATTGGCTTACGGTCTATGACAAGGTATCGGAGTTTTGCGCCGTCCACGGGAGCCTTCATTGCTGTACCCAAAGAAAACGAAAAATCCGAACCCTTCTCCAATCGGAAACAGGTTCGGATTTTTCTTGTTTGGTGGGCGCGGGTGGATTCGAACCACCGAAGCTGAAAGCAGCAGATTTACAGTCTGTCCCCATTGGCCACTCGGGAACACGCCCATATTCAGTTTTGCAGTCCATGGATTGCCTGTATATATTACCACCCGGATGATAGTTTGTCAACATCTTTTGCGGAATTTTTGGATTTTTGTGCCGAAAGCAAAACACAAAAGCAAAAGCCGCCCAGAAATCAACGTTTCTGAGCGGCTTTTTGGAGCTGGTGACAGGAGTTGAACCTGCAACCCACTGATTACAAATCAGTTGCGCTGCCATTGCGCCACACCAGCATGGACCAAGCGGTCTTTTGATAGAATACCAAAAAACGCGCGGCTTGTCAATATCTTCTTGGCGCGCAAAAACAACCCATTCCCCAAACAGTATACTATACCGTTTAACAAATGAGGTGCCATTGCCATCAGTTCATGCTTTCGTCTGCTTTTAGCATTCTTTTCTGTTGTATCACGTTTTGATACCAGGAATTTTCAACGCAATACATCGATAATAAAATCGAACCATTCGATTCTATTATCATAAAAACCCCACAGGAACCGCGGACGGCTCCTGTGGGGTTCAAAGTCTGTTGTATTCTTTTTTGAGCAGCGGGCTGCTTCAGCGGGCAAGGGCCTGCTGGATCTTTGCAAAATCCTCCAGTGTGAGGGCTTCCGGGCGGATGCGGGCATCAAAACCGGCGGCTTCAATGGCGGCTGTCACCGCGTCCTTGGGCATCCCCAGGCCGCTGGCAATGGCGTTTGCAGCCGTTTTGCGGCGCTGTCCGAAGGCGGCACGCACCAGCGCAAAATAGCCTTCTTCGTCCTCCACCTGCACAGCGGGCTGCGGACGGATCTCCATGCGCACCACGGCGCTGGTCACCTTGGGAGCCGGGTAAAAACTGCCGGGCGCAGCGGTGAACATCATTTTGGAGGTGGCATAGTAGCTCACCGCGCAGCTGATGGCGCTGGATGCACGGGTGCCGGGCGCAGCAGCCAGACGGTCGGCAGCTTCCTTCTGTACCATGACGGTCAGGCTTTCAATGGGCAGGCGGTCGCCCAGCAGCTTCATGACAATGGGACTGGTGATGTAGTAGGGCAGGTTGGCGCACACAGCCACCGGCATACCGGGGAACTCTTCCGCAATAAGAGCCTTCAGGTCAACTTTCAGTACATCCTGTAATACCAGTTTAAAATTGTCCACTCCGGCCATCGTTTCGGCCAGCAGCGGCGGCAGGCGTTCGTCCACTTCAATGGACACCACCTTGGCGGCGCGCTTTGCCAGTTCCCGGGTCAGCACACCGATGCCGGGGCCGATCTCAATGACACCATAGCGCTTGTCCACGCCACTGGCATCCACGATCTTGGGCGGCAGGCCCGGGTTGATGATAAAGTTCTGTCCAAAACCCTTGGAGAGTGCAAAATCGTATTTTTCACACAGGGCGCGGATCACCGAGAGGTCGGTCAGTTCGGGCATAGATTCCATCCTTTTTCATAGTACGATTTGAATGCCCTCCGCGTCGCTTTGGGCATATTCAGCGGAAATATTATTATAATATGGCAACCCAGCCAGACCTGCGGGTCTGGCTGGGTTGCATTTTCACGAGAAGGGGTCGGTACGGTAAACGGGAGCGCTGCGGGGCGCTCCAAAACGCCTTTCACGTGAGGAGTCGATACGGCAGGTAGCATCACCGGCCCTACGGGCGCGATCAAAAGCCGTTTCAAGAAAGGAACATGCGTACGGCAAACAGCACCGCAATAAACCGGTTTCCTTTTTACAAAAAGAAGTCCATGCAGCATTTCTGCCGGTTTTACCCTTTATTCTGCGCTGGATGCTGCTTCGCTGCCAGCTTCTGCTTCGGTGGAGGAAGCCGTTTCCTCAGAGGAAGCGTTCTCCGGCTCAGTGGAAGCGCTGTCGGCTTCTTCGGAAGCAGCAGCCGAAGAAGCTGCTTCGTTGACACCGCCCAGAGTCGTGGTACCGCTCAGCTGCTGTGCTGCGCTGACCGCACGCTGGATCTGCGGGTCATCCTCGGGGGTATAATCGTAGAAATTCGTGGTCTCTTCGGCACTGAGGGCACGCTCCACATCCACGCTCAGGCCGGTGCCATCAAAGCAGGATCCGTCGCCGCAGATGAGCTTTGCCACCGTGATGCTCACGGCACTGCCATCCGAAAGGCGCTGCGGGCTGCTCTGGATGGTTCCCTTGCCCATGGTGGTGGTGCCCACCAGACGTGCGCCGTTCATGGTGCGCAGGCTGGCAGCAAACAGCTCTGCTGCGCTGGCGGTGTTGCCGTTGACCAGACAGACGATGGGCAGCTCCACCTTGCTCTCATCGTCACTGCTGCCAATGATGGTGCGGTTTCCGTTCTTATCCTCGGCATAGGCCACAGTGCCTTCCGGGGCGATCAGGTCGATGCAGCTGATGGCATCATCCAACACGCCGCCGCCGTTATCGCGCAGGTCGAACACAAGGCTCTGGGCACCGCTGGTAGTGAGAGACCGGATGGCATAGTCCAGCTCGCTGGGCGTGCTGCCGTCGAACTGGCGGATCTTGATGTAACCCACGCTGTCCAGCATCTGGTAGTCCACGGTGGTGCTGGTGTAGCCGGAGTGGGTCAGGTCCGTCGTCCGGGAAGCAGCCTTGCTGTCGAGCCATGTAACATTGACGATGGTGCCGGCTTCGCCCTGCAGGCGGGACTGCACAGCATCCACCCCGGAAAGGCTCTTCACATCGGTGCCGTCAATAGCAGTGATGTAATCGCCCACCACGATACCGGCTTCCTGCGCAGGCGAGTCCTCATACACCCTGGTCACTCTGGCATAGCCGGTCTGGTCCATGCCAAGTTCCACGCCAATGCCCATCACCTTGCCGCTCTGCTGGTTCATCAGCTCGGTGTAGGCGTTGGCGGTGTAGTAACGGGCGTACTTGTCGCCGGTGCCCAGCAGGTAGCCTGCGGTCAGGCGGTCGTACAGCACCGTTTCATCGATGGTGTAGTAGTCGTTGCTGCGCACATAGCGGTCCACCTCGGCCACTTTGTTGTACACGCTTCACGCTGCTCATGACGCATGGCAATGAGCATGGTAATGGAAAAGGTCACGGTCATGGCAAGGATCACAATGGTGACAGCCATGCCCACAGAGATTTTACGGTTCATGCTTGCCCCTCCCTGTTAATACAGCAGCATCATGATCACACTGCTCAGCAGCGAGAGTGCAAACACGCCTGCCAGAACAAGGCAGCCGATACGCAGCCAGCGCTTGTGTTTTTGTTCGTTCATAGAATACCAGACTCCTTATAAACACACTCAGTTGTGCGGGAACGGGATATAACCGCGCGGATTGACCGCATTGGCCTTTTTGCCGCCCTTCCAGACCTCCAGATGCAGGTGGTTGCCGGTAGAGTTGCCGGTAGAGCCAACGTAGCCGATCAACTCGCCCTGCTTGACATACTTGCCTGCGCTGGTGGCGACCGACCTCATGTGGCCGTACAGGGTGCTGTAGGCATTGCCGTCCGACATGCTTCCGTGGTAGATGATGACGTAGTTGCCATAGCCGCCGCTGGACCAGCCTGCCACCTGCACATAGCCACTGGCGGCTGCATAGATAGGCGTACCGCCCGGGGCCGCCAGATCGATGCCGGCATGCAGCCTGTTGACGCCGGACACCGGATTCTTACGCCAGCCGTACTCACTGGAAACGCGGGTATAGCTCTTCAGCGGGCAGGCAAAGCCGGTAAAGCTCAACTGCGGCTTGCTGGATGCAGCGGCCGCGATCAGCTTCTGGATCTCTTTCTTGACGGCCTCATAGTTCAGCTCGTCCGATTCAATAGCGGCCTGTGCCGTCTGCTGGGCCTTCTGGGCATCCTGTGCAGAAAGCTGCGCCGCAGAAATGCTGCTATTCAGCTCGCTCTGCTTTGCCTTCATCTGGTAGTTCTGGGTATCCAGCTCCGCCTTCTGGCTCTGCAGTTCCTTGCGCTGGGCCTCCAGCTCCACCTTGTCCGCTTCCAGTTCGGACTTGGCCGCCTTCATGTTGTCCATGATCTCGGTATCTTTGATGGAGATATCCTGCATGACCTCGTTGAAGGTGAGCAGCTCATACAGGTCGTTCACTGCGCTCAGCATGGCCACGCTGCCGCCGTCGCGCAACTCCTGCATGGCAGCCATGTGCTTTTAAAATCGCCCCACTGGCTGTCGATCTCGGCCTGCTTCTGGGTGATCTCGCCTTCCTTAGCGGTGATCTTCTGCTCGGTCTGGCCAATGTTATTCTGCACAGCAGCGATCTGGGTGCTCAGCACACTGATCTGAGACTGAATGACGCCCCACGCGCTCCTTCAGCTCACTTTCCAGCGCTTTTGCAGCAGCTTCCTTTTCTTTGCGTCCGAAAGCTCCTTCTTGTGCTGGTCGATGGATTTGGAAAGGCTGTTCAGCTTGTTCTGCAGGCTGGCCATGCTGGTGGCTGCCGTGGCCGGCTGGAAGCTGACGCTTGCCGCAAGGCATACCGCCGCCAGGCACAGACTCACGCCGCGCAGCAGCTTGCTGCGGGCAGGCTCCGGCCGTGCATGGCGCGGCGTATGGCCGGGCATCTGCAGCCGGAAGGGCTTTGCATGAAGTGCTTTTTTCATGTGCGGCTCCTTTCGATCACACGTTCAGGTGCTTGCGGATGGAGAACATACTGCCCAGACCACCCACAACGGCACCGCCGATGAGGCTGTACGGGATGATAGTGGACCAGACGGCGCTCACCGGCACCAGTGCCTGACCCATGATCATTCCCACACGCCACCCAGACCGTCGGAAGCCTGCACCATGTAGGAGTAGCCGCCCAGACTGATCGCCGCAGTGAGCACGCCGGAGATCAGACCCATGGCCAGACCTTCCACAACGAAGGGCAGAGTGACCAGACCGTTGGTGGCGCCCACGTACTTCATGATCTCAATTTCGCGGCGGCGCGCAAACACGCTCAGGCGGATGGTGCTGCCCACCGTGATGATGCTGACGACCATCAGCACCAGCACGATACCGCGGCCCACTTTGGTAACAGAGCGCTGCACCTGCACAAAGACGTTGGTCATTTCCACCGGGGCGGTAACGCTGTACACGCCCTGAATGGCCTGCATCTGCTTGCTCATGCTCTCCATCTGGCTCAGATCCGCGATGGAAACGCGGTAGTTGGCCTTGAAGGGGTTGTCATTTTCAAACTCATCCCACAGGGAGGAGTAATCTTCCATGTAATTGCGGTAGGTGTTTAGCACGTCCTGCTTGGAGACGAACTGCACATTGGTCACGCCGGGCATTGCCGCCAGCTTTTCGCCCACGGCCTGCGCAGTGGCATCATCACACTCCGGGTCCAGATAGACCACGGTCTCGTTCTGGCTGCCCAGATAGTTCACCATGCTGTCCACGTTCACCTCGGCAAGGCTTGCAAAGGTGTTCAGGGTCATACAGACACTGAGGGACAGGATGCACACAAAGGTCATGGCCCAGTGCTTGCCCAGATTGCGGATGCCGCGCCGGATCAGAAAAAAGAAGGTAGAAGGTCTCATCATACGGTGGCCGCCTCCTTTTCTGCAGTGTCAGCAGGTCCCAGCTCGGTCTCGAACAGGCGTTCTTTGCGCTCTGCGCGTGCGCGGATGGCTTCCTTGTCGGCAGGCACATCCGAAATGATGCGGCCCTTTTTCAGGGTGACGACGCGCTGGTGGAACTGGCGCACCAGCTCGTGCTCATGGGTAACGACCACCACGGTGATGCCCGTTTCGCTCACCCGCTCCAGCAGCTCCATCATTTCCAGGCTCAATTCCGGGTCGATGTTGCCGGTGGGCTCGTCCGCAATGACCAGCTTGGGGCCGTGGGCAAGGGCGCGGGCCACAGCCACGCGCTGCTGTTCACCGCCGGAAAGGGTGTCCGGATAGGCCTTGGCCTTATCCTCCAGATGCACCAGCTCCAGCATGTACTCCACACGGTCGCTGATCTCCCGGCTCTTGACGTTGGTCACATGCATGGCAAAGGCGATGTTCTCGTACACAGTCATGGTGGGGATCAGCCGGAAATCCTGAAAGATAATGCCCATCTGACGGCGCAGATACGGCACCTGATGGCGGTGCAGGCTGGCAACATCCTTGCCCAGCACGGTCACCTTGCCCTCACTGGGCAGCTCTTCGCGCAGCAGCAGCTTGAGCAGGGTGGATTTGCCTGCGCCGGAATGGCCCAGCAGGAACACGAACTCGCCGTCGTCCACATGGAGATTGATATCGTCCAGTGCCAGCGGTCCGCCCCGTTTATATTCCTTGGAAACGTGTTCTAAATCGATCATAGGGTAATATTAGCTCCTGACATTAAAATCTGTTTTCACAGCAAAAAGAACCGGCCAGCATCGGTTTCGAGCGGCCGGTTCTGCACTGCAGGCAGAGCCTGCAGCTTATTAGTATTTGGCCGGATTGTTGGACAGGTACTTCTTGACCATCAGTGCCACCTTAAAGACGATAGCATCGTCGAACTCACGCAGATCCAGGCCAGTCAGCTTTTTGATCTTTTCCAGACGATACACCAGCGTGTTGCGGTGCACAAACAGGCCGCGGCTGGTTTCAGACACATTCAGGTTATTCTCGAAGAAGCGCTGGATGGTGAACAGGGTTTCCTGATCCAGGCTTTCGATGCTGCCCTGCTTGAACACCTCGCGCAGGAACATCTCGCACACGGTGGTGGGCAGCTGATAGATCAGGCGTGCAATGCCCAGATTATCGTAGCGGATGATCTGCTTTTCGGTGTCGAACACCTTGCTCACTTCCATGGCGATCTGTGCTTCCTTAAAGGAGGTAGCCAGATCCTTCACGTTGGAGATGGGGGTGCCGATGCCCACCACAGCCTTGATGTAATGCTCGCCGGACAGGGTATCCACGATGCTGGCAGCCAGCTTTTCCATATCGGTGCGGTCGATGCCCTTGCGGATCTCCTTGACCAGCACGGTATCCGTCTCGCTGATATTGAACACAAAGTCTTTCTGCTTGTCGGGGAACAGGCTGCTGACCACATCGTAGGCGGAGATATCGCCGCCGCTGGTAACACGCACGATGAACACCACGCGGGAAACATCGGTGGCAAAGTGCAGCTCACGGGCCTTGGCATAGATATCGCCGGGCAGGATGTTATCCAGCACCACATTCTTGATAAAGTTGGACTTATCAAACTTTTCGTCGTGGTACTGCTTGATGCTCTGCAGGCTGATGGACAGCATGGCGGCAAACTGACCAGCCGTCTCGTCCACGCCTTCCACGAATACTGCATAATCATTATGCTTGGCGCTGGAGAACTGCTGATAGGTGTAGCCATCGCGCACAAAGCGGTCGCCTGCGGTCAGACGCTCCGCCATGAAACCCTCGCGCACCTCGCCGATCAGGTTCAGTTCCGAGCAGGAAATAACAGCGCCGGTCTCATCCACCACGCCGACCACCCGGTTGATCGCGTCTTTCATCTGGTAGATCACGCTTTGAAATACTCTATTGGCCATAATGGATACCCCTTTTCCTCGTTTGTGCAAACCGCAGCGGCAGCCGGTCGTGATTTTTAACAATTTAGCTGCATTACATTTTATATTTTACACAAAAGAATTTACTTTTGCAACATATTTCAACAAAAAAGATAGTTTTTTCTTGTGAATATTATCTTCAGGGGCCATTCTGAACCAAAAAAGTGCCTTTTTGCGTGGTTCTGCCCCCTATTCTACCGGAAAAATGTGTTGCTTTTTTGAAATTCGGGTGAAAAGCCGACCCTGTCAGCTGGAAATTTTTGACACTTCTTCGGCAGAAAGCTCCCGCCACTGGCCCGGTGCAAGGGCCGGGTCGAGTGCAAGGCCGCCGATGGCATCCCGGTGCAGGCCGTTCACGCCTGCGCCGTACACGCCGAACATCCGCTTGATCTGGTGGTATACGCCCTGCTTGAGCACCACCCGCACAGTGCAGCCATCGGCCGAAAGGGCCGTCACCTCCGCAGGCGAAAGTGCGGTGCCGTCGGCAAGGGTCACGCCCGCCGCAAAGCCGGTGCGCATCTGCTCGGTCAGCGGCGTGTCCAACACCACGGTGTAGGTCTTGGAGACGTGGCGCTTTGGAGCAAGGATGTCGTGGGCAAAGGTGCCGTCATCGGTCAGCAGCACAAAGCCGGTGCTGGTCTTGTCCAGCCTTCCCGCCGGGAACAGCTGCCGCCGGGGATAGGCATCCCCCACCAGATCGACCACGGTGGTGTCACGCTTGTCGGTGGAAGCGCTCACCACGCCCTCGGGCTTGTTGAGCATGATGTACACGAACTGCTGATAGCTGAGCGCCCTGCCATCCACAGCCACAGTGTCACTTTCTTTGAGCTGGGTGTCCCCTTTTTTGCAGACAGCACCGTTCACCTGCACCCGCCCTTTGGAAAGCAGCGCCTTTGCTTCGCTGCGGGTGCACTGGGCCGTCTCGGCTAAGTATTTATCCAATCGCATACGCGGTTCTCCTTTTACATAGGTTTGGAGTTTTAGTGTAACATGATAAAATGATTTGCGCAAGAGAACTCCTTCCGTCATCGCTGCGCAATGCCACCTTCCTTTATTAGGGAGGCTTTGGCCGTACGGTAAACTCTTCCTCTTCGTCAGAGGCTCCCTCTTTGAGAAAGACTTCCCCGGTCGGGGAAGATGTCACCGAAAGGTGACAAAAAGGGGAACGGCTGACGCACGAAGTTCAGCTGAAGGAGTTTTTCTTTCCGGTCCTTTTCGTGAAAAAGCAAGAAGGAGAAGCCCGCAGGCTTCTCCTTCTTGCAAAACAAACTGTAACTTCCGCTGTTTATGCTCAGAGCGTAAGCGGAGAGCATTTAAAATCAAACACTCAAAGATGCGTGCTGCTCCACGGCATCGGGGTTGGCATCGAAGATGGGCTTGAGCACATTGGCGATGAACTCCTCCACCTGCTGCGGTGCACGGCCCACAAAGTTCTCCGGCACAAGGCCCGCCACGATCTCCTCGCGGGTCAGGCCAAAGGCGGGGTCGGCAGCAATGCGGTCCACCATGTCGTTGGGCAGGCCCTCTTCCTTGACCTGCTTGCCGGCGGCGATGGCGTGCTGGCGCAGGCGCTCGTGCAGCTCCTGACGGTTGCCGCCCTTTTCCACAGCCTGCATCATGATGTTCTCGCTGGCCATGAAGGGCAGCTCTGCCATCAGACGGCTGCGCACCACCTTGGGATACACCACGATGCCGTCGGTGACGTTGAGCATGATGTTCAGGATAGCGTCGGTGGCAAGGAAGCCCTCAGCCATGGCGACACGCTTGTTGGCGCTGTCGTCCAGCGTGCGCTCAAACCACTGGGTGCCGGTGGTGAAGCTGGGGTTCAGCACATCTACCATCAGGTAGCGGCTCAGCGCGCAGATACGCTCGCAGCGCATGGGGTTGCGCTTGTAAGGCATGGCGGAGGAACCGATCTGGTTCTTTTCAAACGGCTCTTCCATCTCCTTGAAGTTAGCCAGCAGACGCAGGTCGGTGGCAAACTTCATGCAGCTCTGGCCAATGCCGGCAAGGGCGTTCAGGATGAAGGCATCCACCTTGCGGCTGTAGGTCTGGCCGGACACGGGGATGACCGCTTCGGGCGCAAAGCCCATCTCCTTGGCGATGGAAGCATCCACGGCGCGGATCTTATCGGCATCGCCCTTGAACAGCTCCATAAAGGAAGCCTGCGTGCCGGTGGTACCCTTGACACCGCGCAGCTGCAGAACAGCAAGACGGTGGTCGATCTCCTGCAGGTCCATCACCAGCTCGTTGGCCCACAGGGTGGCGCGCTTGCCCACGGTGGTGGGCTGAGCGGGCTGGCAGTGAGTGTAGGCCATGCAGGGCATGTCCTTGTATTCCTCTGCGAAGCGGCCCAGCTTTGCCAACACACCGATCAGCTTTTTGCGCACCAGTTCCAGACCCTGACGCATCACGATGATGTCGGTGTTGTCGCCCACATAGCAGCTGGTGGCACCCAGATGGATGATGCCGGCAGCCTTGGGGCACTGCTGGCCGTAGGCGTACACATGGCTCATCACGTCGTGGCGCACCAGCTTTTCGCGCTCAATGGCCACTTCATAGTTGATATCGTCCACATGGGCTTCCAGCTCAGCCACCATATCGGGGGTGATGTTGGTCAGGCCCTGCTCCATTTCGGCCCGGGCCAGCGCCACCCACAGGCGGCGCCATGTGCGGAATTTGTTATCGTCCGAGAAGATATACTGCATCTCGTCCGAGGAATAGCGGGTGGAAAAGGGGCTGATATAACGATCATGCTGAGACATTGATTGTTTCCTCCTGAAAATAACCCTCTCAGTCTCGCTTTGCTCGCCAGCTCCCCCGAGGGGGGAGCTTTTTGCGCTCTGCCGGTCAGCACCAGAAAGCCTCCCCCTTTTTCGAGGGAGGTGGCATCGCATCAGCGATGACGGAAGGAGTTTTTCTCTATTCTACCATCAAATCTTGAAATAGTCCACGCCGCCCTCAAAGATCGGCTGATATTTGTCACCGGTAACGTTCTTGTACAGGTACTCGCCGCTGCGCTCCGAGTGGCCCATCTTGCCGAACACACGACCATCCGGGCTGGTGATGCCTTCGATCGCCAGCACAGAGCCGTTGGGGTTATAGCTTTGATCCATGGTGGGGTTGCCCTCGATGTCCACGTACTGGGTGGCGATCTGGCCATTCTTCATGAGGGTGTCCAGCACCTCCTGCGGAGCCACGAAGCGGCCCTCACCATGGCTGATGGCAACGGTGAACTGTTCGCCCACCTCGCACTTGGACAGCCACGGGCTGCCGGTGGATGCAATGCGAGTGCGCACCAGCATGCTCTGGTGGCGGCCGATGGTGTTGAAGGTCAGGGTGGGATCGTAAGCGGTGATGGGGCGGATCTCGCCGTAGGGGACCAGACCCAGCTTGATGAGGGCCTGGAAGCCGTTGCAGATGCCCAGCATCAGGCCGTCGCGCTGCTGCAGCAGACGGCGCACCGCCTCGGTGACTTCCGGGTTGCGGAAGAAGGATGCAATGAACTTTGCACTGCCATCCGGCTCGTCGCCGCCGGAGAAGCCGCCGGGCAGCATGACGATCTGGCTGTTATCGATGGCCTTGACCAGTGCCTTGCAGCTCTCGGCCACGTCGGCGGGGGTCAGGTTGCGGATGACCAGGATCTCCGGGTCGGCACCGGCGCGGGCAAAGGCCTTGGCGGTGTCGTACTCGCAGTTGGTGCCCGGGAACACCGGAATGATGACCTTGGGCTTTGCCACACCGATCTTGGGTGCGGCGGGTGCGGTCAACTTGCCGTTGATCTTTTCCACGGTGGGGCCTGCCTTGCGGTAGGGGTACACCGGCTCCAGCTTGCCTTCCCAGATCTCCTGCAGCTGTGCCATATCCAGCTTTCGCCGCAGGCTTCAAAGACGTATTCCTTGGTGGTCTCGCCCAGGATCTCACCGGCGGGCGAATCGGACACCATTTCCAGAACGATGGAGCCGTACATGGGCTGGAACATCTCATGGGTGGTCTTATCCGCACGCATCTTGAAGCCGATGTGGTTGCCAAGGCCCATCTTGAACAGAGCCTCGGCAATGCCGCCGTAGCCCACAGAGCAGGCGGATGCCACCATGCCCTCTTCGATCATCTCCTCCACGATCTTGTAGTTGGCCTTCAGGGAGAAGAAGTTGGGGCAGCCGGTCTCGGGGTCGATGATGGGCCGCACCAGCACCACCGTGCTCTCCGGCTTCTTGAATTCGGTGGACACCACCTTGTTTGCCTTGCCGATGGCGGTTGCAAAGGAGACCAGCGTGGGAGGCACATCCAGCTTTTCAAAGGAGCCGGACATACTGTCCTTGCCGCCGATGGATGCAATGCCCAGACCCATCTGAGCATCCAGTGCACCCAGCAGAGCGGCCAGCGGCTTGCCCCAGCGCTCCGGGGCGGTGCCCAGACGCTCGAAATATTCCTGGAAGGTGAGGTAAGCATCCTCATAGCGGAAGCCGGAGGCCACCAGCTTGGTAACGCTCTCGATGACAGCCATCTGAGCGCCCTTGTACTGGTCTGCGCTCATCAGGAAGGGGTTGAAGCCCCATGCCATGCCGGAGCAGGTGCTGGTCTCGCCGTCCACCGGCAGCTTTGCCACCATGGCGTTCTGCGGGGTCAGCTGATAGGCACCGCCAAAGGGCATGAGCACGGTGGCAGCACCAATGGTGGAGTCGAACCGCTCAGACAGGCCCTTCTTGCTGCAGACGTTCAAATCGCCCACCATGTTCTTCATCTTCTGGCTGAAGGTCAGGCCCTCCCACTGGGGCTGCCAGACCGTGGCCTTTTCCACATGGACCTTCTGGTGCTTCTCGGCACCGTTGGAGTTCAGGAACTCGCGGCTGATGTTCACGATGGACATGCCGTTCCACACCATGTTCAGGCGGGGCTCAGCCGTCACCTTTGCCACCGGAGTGGCCTCAAGGTTCTCTTCGTTGGCGAGAGCAATGAACTTGTCCACGTCCTCGGGGGCCAGCGCCACAGCCATGCGCTCCTGGCTCTCGCTGATGGCCAGCTCGGTGCCGTCCAGACCCTCGTACTTCTTGGTGACCTTGTTCAGGTCGATGTACAGGCCGTCGGCCAGCTCACCGATGGCAACGGACACACCGCCTGCACCAAAGTCGTTGCAGCGCTTGATCATCCTGCAGGCATCCTCGCGGCGGAACAGGCGCTGCAGCTTGCGCTCGATGGGCGCGTTGCCCTTCTGCACCTCGGCACCGCAGTGCTCAAGGCTGTCCAGCTTGTGGGCCTTGGAGGAGCCGGTAGCACCGCCCACACCATCACGGCCGGTGCGGCCGCCCAGCAGAACGATGACATCGCCGGGGGCGGGGCACTCGCGGCGGACGTGGGAAGCGGGGTAGCGCCTACAACGGCACCGATCTCCATGCGCTTTGCCACATAGCCGGGGTGATAGATCTCGTCCACCTGACCGGTAGCAAGACCGATCTGGTTGCCGTAGGAGGAATAGCCGGCAGCTGCGGTGGTCACCAGTTTGCGCTGGGGCAGCTTGCCGGGCAACGTCTCGCTGACCGGGACCAGCGGGTCACCTGCGCCGGTAACGCGCATTGCCTGGTAGACATAGCTGCGGCCGGAAAGCGGGTCGCGGATTGCACCGCCAAGGCAGGTGGCCGCGCCGCCGAAGGGCTCGATCTCGGTCGGGTGGTTGTGGGTCTCGTTCTTGAAGAGGAACAGCCAGTCCTGGTCCTTGCCGTTCACATCGCACTTGATCTTGACGGTGCAGGCGTTGATCTCGTCGGACTCGTCCAGATTTTTCAGGATGCCCTGCTTCTTCAGCTCCTTGGCACCGATGGTGGCAAGGTCCATCATGCAGCGGGCTTGTTCTCGCGGCCCAGATCGGCGCGCATGGCCATGTAGCGGTCAAAGGCCTTCTGCACCACGGCATCGTCGATCTGCACATCGTCCAGAATGGTGCCGAAGGTGGTGTGGCGGCAGTGATCGGACCAGTAGGTGTCGATCATCTTGATCTCGGTGATGGTGGGGTCGCGGTGCTCCGAGCGGAAATACTTCTGGCAGAACTCGATATCGCCAAGATCCATGGCAAGGCCGTTGTCCGCAATGAACTTTTTCAGCTGCTCTTCGTCCAGCTGGTTGAAGCCCTCCAGAACCTTGACCGGGGCGGGCACAGGGTACTCCATTTTCAGGGTCTGCTTGGTGTCCAGCGAAGCCTCGCGGGCCTCCACCGGGTTGATGACGTATTTCTTGCTCCCGGCCACCGGCTCGTCGGTCAGGGTGCCTTCCAGCAGATAGACGCGGGCAGAGCGCACCAGCGGGCGCTCGCCCTGACTGATGAGCTGGATGCACTCAGCAGCAGAGTCGGCGCGCTGGTCGAACTGGCCGGGCAGATACTCCACTGCAAAGGACACGCCGTCGCTGGCGGGCAGCTCGGCATAGGTGTTATCCACCGGCGGCTCACTGAACACGGTGTTTGCACACTGGTTGAACAGTTCTTCGTCGATGCCTTCCACATCGTAGCGGTTCAGCAGACGCAGACCGGTAAGCGACTGGATGCCCAGCAGGCTGGTCAGCTCATTTTTCAGGCCGGTGGCTTCCACATCAAAGCCGGGCTTTTTTTCCACATAAATACGATAGACCATTGGGTAGGTTCCCCCTTATGATTCTAAAATTTATCTAGCGTCCTCGCCCTCTCCGTCAGCGCTCACGCGCTGCCACCTCCCCCAAAGTGGGAGGCCTTGGCAGTCCACGCAAAGTTCATGGTTTTGCCAAGGGCTCTCCCTTTGGGAGAGCTGGACGCGAAGCGGCCTGAGAGGGCGAGCCATTTATTCCTTCTCTGCCAGTGCCTTCAGGGCGCGCAGGCCGATATCGCTGCGCTTGTGCAGCTTTTCAAAGCTGATCTTCTCTGCCGCCTCATAGGCATGGCTCAGCGCATTGGTCAGCCGCGGGCCGGTGGCGGTGACACCCAGCACACGGCCGCCGGCCGTGACAAGGGCGCCGTCCTCGGTGATGGCGGTGCCGGAGTGGTAGACCGTCACATTCTCCTCGCCGGGCAGCTGGCCGTCCACAAGGCCTGTGATGGGCTTGCCCTTCTCGTAAGCCACCGGGTAGCCGCCGGAAGCCAGAATGACGCAGGCGGCAGCACCGTCCGAGAACTTGACCTCCTCGTTTTCCAGCGTGCCGTTGGTGCAGGCCTGCATGATGTGCAGCAGGTCGCCTTCCAGCAGGGGCAGCACCACCTGCGTTTCGGGGTCACCAAAGCGGCAGTTGTACTCGATGACCTTCGGGCCGTCCGGGGTGAGCATCAGGCCAAAGTAGAGGCAGCCCTTGAAGGGGCAGCCCTCGGCGTTCATGGCCTTGATGGTGGGCAGGAAAATTTTCTCCATGCACTCAGCGGCCACTTCCGGGGTGTAGTAGGGGTTGGGAGCAATGGTGCCCATGCCGCCGGTGTTCAGGCCGGTGTCGTGGTCGTTGGCACGCTTGTGGTCCATGCTGGACACCATGGGCTTGACCACCTTGCCGTCCGTAAAGCTCAGCACACTGACCTCGGGGCCGGTGAGGAATTCCTCCACCACCACATGGTTGCCGGATGCGCCGAATTTCTTATCCAGCATGATCTCCTTCACGCCGTCCGCAGCCTGCTGCTCGTTTTCGCAGATCAGCACGCCCTTGCCCAGTGCCAGACCGTCGGCCTTGATGACCACCGGGTACTTGCCCTCGGCCTTGATGTACTCCATGACCTTGGCGGGGTCGTCAAAGGTCTCGTACTTTGCGGTGGGGATGCCGTACTTTTTCATCAGGTCCTTGGAGAACACCTTGGAGGCCTCGATGCGGGCAGCGGCCTTATCCGGGCCAAAGGCCGGGATGCCCACTGCTGCCAGCGCATCCACCATGCCCAGAGCCAGCGGGTCGTCCTGCGCCACCACAACGTAATCGAACTTTTCTTCTACGGCAAAGCCCACCATGGTGTCCACATCGGTAGACTTGATGTTTTTGCACTTTGCGTCATAGCTGATGCCGCCGTTGCCGGGTGCGCACCAGATCTCGCCGCAGTCAGGGCTCTTTTTCAGTGCCTTGATGATGGCGTGCTCGCGGCCACCGCCGCCGACAACCAGAATTTTTTTCTTCATAATTGCACCTTCTCTATGCATCGGCACGGCGGAAGTTTCTCCGAGGACCGTCCGCTGGGGTGGGACCCTGCCGCCGCAGGCCGCAGGGCGGGCGATGGAATGGCCCGATTCGTGTCCGAGGAGGAAGCTTCCGCTGTGCCGTACTATCAGTGATGGAACAGCCGCAGGCCGCAGAAGGCCATTGCGATGCCGTACTTGTTGCAGGTGTCAATGACCTGCTGGTCGCGGATGGAGCCGCCGGGCTGCACGATGGCGGTCACGCCGGAGCGGCGGGCACGCTCGATGTTGTCGCCGAAGGGGAAGAAGGCATCCGAGCCAAGGCACACGCCGGTCACTTTGCTCAGATATTCCTTCTTTTCCTCAGCGGTCAGCGGGGCGGGCTGCTCGGTAAAGGTCTCGGCCCACACATCGTCGCCAATCACATCCTCGGGCGTATCGCCGATGTAAACATCAATGGCGTTGTCACGGTTGGGCTTTGCCACATCGTCGCGGAAGGGCAGGTTGAGCACCTTATCCATGTGGCGCAGCTGCCAGTTGTCGGCCTTCTGGCCCGCCAGACGGGTGCAGTGGATGCGGCTCTGCTGGCCTGCGCCCACGCCGATGGTCTGGCCGCCGTAGGCATAGCAGACGCTGTTGGACTGGGTGTACTTCAGGGTGATGAGTGCAATGACCAGATCACGCTTCTGCTCTTCGGTCACATCCTTGTTCTCGGTGACCCAGTTGTTCAGCATGGTGTCGGCGTTGATGACCAGCTCGTTGCGGCCCTGCTCAAAGGTGATGCCGTACACCTGCTTGTGCTCGATGGGAGCGGGCTTGTAGGCAGGGTCGATGGCCACCACATTGTAGTTGCCCTTTTTCTTGCCGGACAGGATGGCCAGAGCCTCCGGCTCGTAGCCCGGAGGCGATGACGCCGTCCGAGACCTCGTGCTGGATCAGCTTTGCGGTGGGCACATCGCAGATGTCCGAAAGGGCGATCCAGTCGCCAAAGGAGGACATGCGGTCCGCACCGCGTGCACGGGCATAGGCATTTGCCAGCGGCGACAGCTCCATATCCGGGGCAATGTGGTACATCTTGCGTTCCACATCGGTCAGGGGGCCCCAGCGCTGCGCCTGCCGGGGAAACGTGCTTGAAGGAAGCTGCTGCGGGCAGACCACAGGCAGCTTTCAACTCCTTGACCAGCTGGATGGAGTTGAGCGCGTCCAGAAAATTGATGTAGCCGGGCTTGCCGTTCAGCACAGTGACCGGCAGGTCAGAGCCATCTTCCATATAAATGCGGCTGGGCTTCTGGTTGGGGTTGCAGCCGTACTTCAGTGCCAGTTCGTTCATTGGTGCATCCTCCTTATTTCTCTATTGTTTTAGTCCTGTTTTTCCTCTGCGTCAAGCTTTTTGAGCAGTTCCAGCTCTTCGGGCAGCAGCTCCGGCTCCTCGGGGTCGTCCAGATCGCTGCACACGGCATCGTACTTGTTAAAGATCATGTCGCCGGTCTCGCCGGAGTCCAGATCAATGACCCGGGCAAACAGGCTCACCTTGTTGTCCGGGTTCAGGCTGCTCCACAGACCCTGTGCAAAATCGCCGATGGTGCGGGGGCAGGCAAAACGCAGGGGCTCGCCCTCAAAGCTGGGGATGGGATTTCCGTTGTGCTTGTAGGTGCTGATGAAATGGCCCTCGCCTGCAACGGGCTGCGGGTAATCAAAGAAATAGCGCTGCACGCTGTCGCCATTGCCGTCCGCAGACTTGAGAATGCTCATCTGATAGCTGCCGTCGGCGTACACCACAGCGGAGATGCGGGGCGGTGTAGTTGGGGCCGTCCGGCTCAAAGGTGCGGGTGCGCAGGGCATCGGCAAAGCTCTTGCCCTGACTCATCAGGTCATAAATGGTATCGGTCTGGTCGCCGTTGGTCACGATATGGGTCTTGCCCAGCGTCAGCACCGGATTGTAAATAATGAGGCTGGGGTCCTCCAGCTTTGCGGGGTCCGCTGCGATGGTGCAGATGCCGCCGCGCTCGGGCACGGGGTCAAACACGCGGTTGCGGCTGTTCTCGCTGCGGCCCATGATAAAGTAGCCAATGAACATCTGGCGGCCATCCGGAGCCATTGCCACAGCAATGCCGCGGCCGGGATACTCGTTGGATGCCAGATACTCGTTCAGGTTGATCTTTTCCATGTCAAATTCTCCTATTACGGAACTCCCCCAGTCGCCTGCGGCGACAGCCCCCTCGGAGAGGGAGCCTTGCCTCCCTCCTTGAGGGAGGTGGCACGCCGTCAGGCGTGACGGAAGGAGTTTTCACTCAATTTCTCCGCTGCACACCATAGCCACGGCCTTGGGCAGCAGCTTCCACTCGGCCTGCTCCATCACACGCTTCTGCAGCACCTCGGGGGTGTCGCCGGGCAGGATGTCCACGGCCTTCTGCAGCAGGATGGGCCCGCCGTCGCACTCTTCGTTCACGAAGTGGACGGTGGCACCGGTCACCTTGCAGCCCCGGGCCAGAGCCGCCTCATGCGGACGCAGACCGTACATGCCGGGCCCGCAGAAAGACGGGATGAGTGCCGGGTGCACATTCAGGATGCGGCGGGGATACGCTTCAATGACACTGGGCCCCAGCACGGACAAAAAGCCTGCCAGCACCACCAGGTCGATGTTGTGGTCTTTCAACGTTTTCAGCAGAGCTGCGTCAAAATCCTCACTACTGGCGTAATCCTTGCGGCGCACCACGCAGCCTTCCACACCGGCCTTTGCGGCCCGTTCCAGCGCATAGACACCGGGCTTGGAGGCCACCACAAGGGTGATCCTGCCGTTGGGGTTCTCGCCTCGGGCTTCGCTGTCCAGCAGAGCCTGAAGGTTGGTGCCTCCGCCGGAGACTAAAACTGCGATGTTCAGCACAGCTCCACGCCCTCACCTTCTGCAATAACACCCAGACGGTAAGCTTCCGGCTCGCCATTTGCGTGCAGGATGTCCAGCGCCTTGTCGGCCTGCTCTGCGGGGACGGTGAGCACCATGCCAACGCCCATGTTGAAGGTGTTGAACATATCGTGCTCGGAGATATTGCCGGTCTTCTGCATCAGCTGGAACAGAGCCGGGGTGCGGACATCCTCCTTGCGGATGCGGGCGCAGCAGCCCTTCTTTCAGGCTGCGGGGGATGTTCTCGTAGAAGCCGCCGCCGGTGATGTGGGAAATGCCCTTCACATCCACCTCTTCCAGCACCTTGAGCACAGGCTTTACGTAGATCTTGGTGGGTGCCAGCAGGGCCTCGCCCAGCGTCTTGCCGCCCAGCTCTGCAGGGGCAGTGTGCAGCACATCGGGGTTTGCGTCAATGTCAAAGATCTTGCGCACCAGCGAGAAACCGTTGGAGTGCACACCGGTGGAAGGCAGGGCAAGGATCACATCACCGGCTACCATGGTCTCATTGCTCAGGATCTTTTCCTTATCCACGACACCCACGGTGAAGCCGGCCAGATCGTACTCCTCCTCCGGCATCATGCCCGGGTGCTCGGCAGTCTCGCCGCCCACCAGAGAGCAGTCGGCCTGCACGCAGCCCTCAGCCACACCCTTGACGATCTCTGCGATCTTCTCGGGAATGTTGCGGCCGCAGGCGATGTAATCCAGGAACACCAGCGGCTTTGCACCGGCGCAGATGACATCGTTCACGCACATAGCCACGCAGTCGATGCCGATAGTATCGTGCTTGTCCATGATCATGGCGATCTTCAGCTTGGTGCCCACGCCGTCGGTGCCGGAGATCAGCACCGGGTGCTTGTAGCCGGTGCAGTCCAGCTCAAACAGGCCACCAAAGCCGCCCAGACCGCCAATGCAGTGCTCGTTCATGGTGCGGGCCACATACTGCTTCATCAGTTCAACAGAGCGATAACCGGCGGTGATATCCACACCGGCGGCTGCATAGCTTTCAGAATAGCTTTTTTCCATGGTCTTACTCTCCTAACTTTTTCTCGTCCTTGGGACGGTCGTTCAGGTGGCGTTCGTGAATATCGGTGGAAAGCACCTCGTCCGGCTTCACGGCATATTCGCCGGTAAAGCAGGCGGTGCAGAATCCGCATTTTGCGTTCTTTGCAAGCTGGACAACATGCTCAGTGGAAAGGTAGCCCAGCGTATCAGCCCCGATCACTTCATTGATCTGCTCGACCGTGCGGCCGGTGGCCACCAGCAGCTTCTGATCCGGGATGTCAGTGCCGAAATAGCAGGGGTACTTGAACGGCGGTGCCGACACCATAAAGTGCACCTCGGTGGCACCGGCATCCCGCAGCAGCTTGATGATGCGGGCAGATGTGGTGCCGCGCACGATGGAATCATCCACCAGCACCACGCGCTTGCCCTTGACCGTGCTGGAAACGACGTTCAGCTTGATGCGCACGCTGTTCTCGCGCTGCTTCTGGCTGCCCTGAATGAAGGTGCGTCCGATGTACTTATTCTTAATAAAGCCGATGCCATAGGGGATGCCGCTCTCCTGCGAGTAGCCGAGAGCTGCATCCAGACCGGAATCCGGCACGCCGATGACCACGTCCGCTTCCACGGGGTGTTCCTGTGCAAGGAACCGGCCAGCCTGCTTGCGGGCCTCGTGCACCGAGCTGCCCTCGATGATGCTGTCCGGACGGGAGAAATAAATGAACTCGAACACGCACATCTGGGTGTCCGGCCGACCGCAGTGATCCTTGATGCTGCGCAGCTCACCGGTTTTTGCGTCTGCCACCACGATCTCGCCGGGCTCCACATCCCGCAGCAGAGTGGCACCAGCGGCATCCAGCGCACAGCTCTCGCTGGCAAATACGTAGCCGCCGCCGGGCAGGGTGCCGATGCACAGGGGGCGGTAGCCCCGGGGTCCCGGACGGCAATGAGCTTGGTGGCCGACATGATCACCAGACTGTAGGCACCCTCCAGCACATCCATCGTCTTGCTGATGGCGGTCTCGATGCTGCCCATGCGCAGGCGGTTGCGGGTGATCAGGTAGCAGATCACCTCGGTATCGGAGGAGCCGTGGAAGATGGCACCTTCATTTTCCAGCTGGCGGCGCAGCTCGATGGCGTTGGTCAGGTTGCCGTTGTGGCACAGTGCCATGGTGCCGCGGCCATGGCGCACGATCATGGGTTGTGCGTTGGCCCGCACGCGGCTGCCTGCCGTGGCGTAGCGCACGTGACCGGTAGCCATGTGCGCATTGGGGTTTGCCAGACTTGCCAGCACCGCCGGGGTGAACACCTCGTTCACAAGGCCGAGGTCGCGGTGGCCGTTGATCACGCCATCATCGTTCACGGCGATGCCGCAGCTCTCCTGACCACGGTGCTGCAGGGCATACAGAGCCGAGTAGGCCGCAGCGGCCACATCCTCGGTACCGGCACGGTCGTAAATGCCGAAAACGCCGCATTCTTCGTGCAGCGGATATGCAAAATCAGACATTGGTTCTCCTTTTTCGCTCTGAAACCCTCTCAGTCATTGCTCCGCAATGCCGGCTCCCCCGAGGGGGGAGCTTTTATACCGCTTTCCCGTCAGATGGCGTAAGACCTCGCCCTTCGGGAGAGGTGGCACGCCGCAGGCGTGACGGAGAGGGTCCGCGTCTTACAGCTCGTTCAGTTCGTTCTGCAATTTTTCCTCTTTGGCAGCGATCTGTGCGGCCATGGCGGTGCGCTCTGCTGCCAGCTTTTCGGCCAGAGCGTCGTCGCTCAAAGCCAGAATTTCCGCAGCCAGCCATGCGGCGTTCTTGGCACCGTTCAGAGCCACCGTTGCCACCGGGATGCCGCTGGGCATCTGCACCGTGGCAAGCAGGGCATCCATGCCGTCCATGGCACCGCCCTTCATGGGAATGCCGATCACCGGCAGGGTGGTGTTGGCAGCAAAGGCACCCGCCAGATGTGCTGCCATGCCTGCTGCGCACAGGATCACGCCGAAGCCGTTGGCACGGGCGCTTTTGGCAAACTCCGCTGCCCCGGCAGGGGTGCGGTGTGCCGAAAGAATGTGTGCCTCAAAGGGATGTCCAGCGCCTTCAGCTGGGCACAAGCGCCCTTTACCACCGGCCAATCGCTGTCAGAACCCATGATCACAGCCACTTTACGAACCATATCCAAACCTCTCTTTCTCAACCGACAAACAAAAAAGGCTGCGGTACACCCGTACCACGGCCTTTAATTCTGCGTATGCTCTTCCGACGCTTTGCACAAAGTTGCACGATGCCCCTGACATGCCCGAATGTTGTTTCGACCCATGAGACCCGGCAGCATCTTCATCATTGAAGTTCTCCTCCGCAGTTCCTTGTGCTTGCGTTTTCAGGCGGCGGAAAAGCCCTTTCTGCGGGCCGCCGTCCCTGTACTACATACAGTTTACGGCAAAAAAGCATCTTTGAAAAGAGTGTTCCCACAAATTCTACCTTGTGTTTTCATGCCGTCAAAAAACTTTCAAAAGTTTTGTGCAGTTTCGACATTGTTTTTCTTTTTAAGTATGACTTATAGTTTAAGTATATTTTATGTAAATAGGATGCGTCAACTTTTTGTACAATAGACGGACTTTTTTAAAAAATAATTTTTGCTGTAATTGCCCGTGCAGCGCGGATGAGGTCCGCCGGGGCACAGCACACCTGCGTGCCGATGCGCCCGCCGGAGACATAGACATTCTCCTGCGTCAGCACGCTCTCATCGAACACAGTCTTATACTGCTTTTTCATGCCTACCGGGCTGCAGCCACCGCGCACATAGCCGGTGACCTTGTTGATATCGGCCACATGGATCATGGCAACGCTTTTTTCGCCCACACTGCGGGCAGCGGCTTTCAGATCCAGCTCTGCTGCCACCGGAATGACGAACACAAAATAGTTTTGCTATTGCCCTGCGTCACCAGCGTCTTATACACGCAGGCAGGGTCTTCGCCCATGCTGCCTGCCACATCCACACCTGCCACGGCAACGCCCTCTTCATGAGCGTACTCGTGGGCGGTGTAGGGCACCTTCTCGCGCTCCAGAATGCGCATGGCATTGGTTTTGCTTCTTTTCCCATTGTAGTATTCCCCTTTATATTTAGCTGGTTCTATTCTTAAGTATGATGGCATTGGGTCAGCGTCCTCGCCCTCTCCGTCATTGCTAACGCAATGCCACCTCTCCCAAAGTGAGAGGCTTTGGCAATCCACGCAAAGTTTCCGTTTTGCCAAGGGCTCCCCCTTTGGGGGAGCTGCTGAGCGCAAGCGAAGCTGAGAGGGTGAGCCTGCTTTTCCTTTTCCTGCCCCCATTCTACCACTTTCTTCAAAAATTCAAAATTCTCTTGACTTCAGTTTCCTGAAGTGATATCATAGCGTCACACACTTCAGAACCCTGAAGTTTGACACTGCAAGCTGCGGCAAAGGAGCCGGTCTCCCTCGCCGTTTCACACGATAAGGCAAAGGAGACAAAGCACTATGATCATCGTACTCAAACAGGACGCACCTGAGGTACAGGTACGCGAGTTCTGCCACGAACTGCAGGATATGGGCCTGCAGATCAACGATTCCAAGGGCAGTGAGAGCCACATTCTGGGCCTGATCGGCGACACCAAGGCCGTGGCCGAGAGCTGGGTGCTGGCAAACCCGGTGGTGGAGACCTGCCGCCGCGTGACCGAGCCTTATAAGAAGGCCAACCGCAAGTTCCACCCGGACGACAGCGTGATCGATGTGGACGGCGTAAAGATCGGCGGCGGAAACTTTGCGGTCATTGCAGGCCCCTGCAGCATTGAGAGCGAGGAGCAGATCACCTACTGCGCACAGCGCGTGAAGGCTGCGGGTGCTTCCCTGCTGCGCGGCGGCGCATTCAAGCCCCGCACCTCGCCCTACTCCTTTCAGGGGATGCGCAGCGAGGGCCTCGACCTGCTCAAGCTGGCACGCCGCGCCACCGGTGCTCCCATCGTGACCGAGATCATGAACACCGAGCACCTGCCCCTGTTCGAGAATGTAGACCTCATTCAGGTGGGTGCCCGCAACATGCAGAACTTTGAGCTGCTCAAGGCCGTCGGCCGTCAGAAGAAGCCGGTGCTGCTCAAGCGCGGCCTTGCCAATACGCTGGAAGAGTTCGTGATGAGCGCCGAGTACATCATGGCTGAGGGCAACGAGAACGTCATCCTCTGCGAGCGCGGCATCCGCACCTTTGAGACCAGCATGCGCAACACCCTCGACCTTGCCGGTGTGGTGATGCTGCACAAGATGACCCACCTGCCCGTTATTGTGGACCCCAGCCATGCCTGCGGCCACGCATGGATGGTGCCGGATCTGGCAAAGGCCGCTGTTGCTGCCGGTGCCGACGGTCTGATGATCGAGGTGCATAACAACCCCGCCAAGGCAAAGTGCGATGGTGCCCAGAGCCTGACCCCCGACCAGTTCGACGAGCTGATGCAGTTCATTGGCAAGGAAGTGGAGTTCTTTGGCAAAAAGCTGAACTGATGATTTGAAAGATCCTCCGCTTCGCTCTGGATATATTCAGCGGAAAGAATATTTTTGATATTGCAAACAAGCCAGACCTGCGGGTCTGGCTTGTTTGCTTTTTCACGGGAGGGTTCGTGGATATAAACTGCATCTTCCGGTTCTGCCCCTTTTCCTGTGAAAAGAACAACCCCGGGGCGCTTGCGGTCACCCCGGGGCTGTTACAAGAATGATCTACTTTTTCAGGAGATCAGGCTCTCTTTTCCTTGGCCTTATCCCAGACAAGGCAGGTTTGGAGCTTGGTCACATAGCGATAGGGGCGGAACTCGTTTTCCTTCACATCGTCCATCAGACCCTGCTCTTCCATCCAGCTGGCAGCCTGCCGCAGATGAAGGTCGGCGTCATCGATGTCGCTGAAGCTCTTCACCGTCTGCGGTTCCGGGCAGCCGGCCTTTTCCCAGATCAGGGTCGCCAGACCGGCGCGGTTGGAGGGCATGGGGACGCCGGGCATATTCAGCACGCGATAGATGCCGGTTCCGGTTTCGTAAATGCCCCACACGGCTGCACCGGTCAGCGCAACAGCCGCAATGCCGGTCACCACATCGCTGCTGCCGCCGCCGGGATTGACAGGGTCAACATTTCCACCCTGATACAGCGCTTCGACGGTCACGTTGCAACCGGGCATCTCAAAGTGTGCAGTCTGATCATCGCCCAGATCCAGCTCTTTGCCATCGTCACGCACGGCGCTCCAGCCGAGGAACTCTGCGCCCTCCGGGAGGTTTGCCGTCACGGTCACGGTGGTGTTTTCCGGCACAACGGTGGCAGTATCCAGCTCCTGCTCCCCGGCACCGAGGTCAGCGGTTGCATTCGCATTTACAGCGTTGACGATGTTGCCGTTGGCATCTGCCAGATAGCGGTATTCCACGCCATCATCGCCGCGCTTATAGCCGATGATGTAGCCAGAATTCATGCTGAAGAGTTTCAGCTTGTTCTGATAGCTGAGATCCTCGTTTTCCAGCGTGATATGACGGCCGCGGCTTGGATCGTCGGTCAGGATCGTTGCCGTACCGGTAAAGGTCTTTTTGATGTTGATCGTCTGACCCTCACCCAGATGGATATCGTTGGTGTTGTTTTCGAACTTCACCTGCTCCAGGGTCACTTCCGAGCTGACAAGGTCCTTCAGACGGATGCCGTCTTTGCCGCCCTTGATGGTGCCGCCGTTGATCCGCGTATCGCCGTAATTGCCGGCGCAGTCAATGACCGCGGCATCTGGATTCGTGCTGGCGACCGTACCGTTGTTCATGTGCAGGCCGCCGCGGTTTTCGATGGTGTAGTCTGCGGCCGAGGTAATGGTGCCGCCGTTGATCTCCACACGACCCCATTTGTTGTTGATGCAGCTGGCACTCCTTCCATCAAAAGCACCACGATCAATTTTAAGACCAGCAGATTCATTGCGGATACAATTAAATCCATTATCTGATGTATAGTTGCCGCCATCAATCGTTAACTCACCGTTAGAATTTGTGACTGCAACTTGACACGAGTTCACCGTAACATCGTGCAGTTCCATCGTACCGCCGCCGTTTCCGATTGCTCCATTTTCTGTACTGGAACTAATTGGACCACTGCGCGTATAAGTACCTCCGTTAATGATGACTGTACCGGCACTCGTTATTGCATAGCTGCTTTCAGTTTGTGCTGTAATATTATTCAGAGTCAAAGAACCGCTGAAGTTCATCATCAGGTGTGTTCCACCGGAGCCCTTGTATTTACCGTTCGTTACCGTTACCTGTGCCCCAGAATAACTTATGAACATGAAGTGACTCGGGCGCGTTGTACAGTCAACTTCATAGTTACCTTCATTTTCGATGTTTACAATTCCCGCTTTTTTGATATTAAAGAAAGGGTCACATTTGTCTGTAGCTGTAACCTTACCTTTAATGGCAATATTCACCGGCTGTGTCGTATCGGTTACATTGATCTCGATTGACGAGTATAAGTCCCTCCGGGATCTCGTAATTGCCGCCTTCGGTGATGGTCATGCCTTCAAACGGGATCGTTGTGGCTGCGGTATCTTCCTGCGCAGTTACGCCATTTTCAGGCGTACCCCCCCCCAGAGCAAGTGCATTGACCGGAAGGACAGATGTCATCATGCATGCCGCAAGCACTGCACTGATGAGCCGCATCTTCTGTTTTTTCATCCTCAAAACCTCTGCTTTCTGTTAAATTTCTAAGACTTATGTCTTGCATTTTAGTATAGCACCTCTATTTTCTGCATACAATCTTCACCTGCACTGAAATTTGCCTTGTAATTTCTTCTAATTTTTGTTGCCTTTGCTCGAAATTCTCCGAAACTTCTCCCGGTAGTACCGCCCCCCCCCGGCATTCCATTTTTTGCGTATTTGTGTTATACTATAGTGTATTTGCAATCCACCCTGAAATGAGGTTTTTTTATGAAAGCACATATCGCACGCAACCAGAACGCCGGTGTCCCGCTGATTCTGGGCTGGAACCTTTCCCCCGCCGACCGCGGCAAGCTGGAAGGCATGGCTCCTGCCTTTGGCATGAAGGTGCTGCTCGTCTCCCCTGCCGATGCGGGCAAGACCGTGGCACAGCTGCTGGGCGAGGTGGAGACCAAGGCCGCCCGCACGCTGGTGCTGGAACCGGGTGCCTACCCGCCGGCAGTGGTTCTGGCCAACTTCAAGGAGAAGGATGTGGACACCCTGCTGGATCTGATGAAGCAGGCACAGGTCACCATTCCGCTCAAGGCCGTTGTGACTGCCTCCAACCGCAGCTGGGTGTTCGGCGATCTGCTGGCCCACCTGCAGGAGGAGCACGCCGCCTTTACCGCCGCAAAGGAGAACCACACCGTATGAAGACCCGCGCAAAACGTTTCGTCAGCACCCTGCTGGCCGGGGTGCTCTGCCTGAGCCTGCTGGCAGGCTGTGCCTCCAAAAAGAAAGAGCTTACCCGCTATTCCACCGTTTTTTATGATGTGTTCGATACCGTAACGCAGGTGATCGCCTACTGCGAGAGCGAGGAAGAATTCAACACCCAGATGGATGCCCTGCACGCAGACCTTATTACCTATAACCAGCTGTATGATATCTACAACGATTACCCCGGCGTGACCAACGTCAAGACCATCAACGACAATGCCGGCAGCGCTCCGGTGGAGGTGGACGACCGCATCCTCTCCATGCTGGAGCTGGCCGACCAGATGTACCAGACCACCAACGGCAAGCTGAACATTGCCATGGGCAGCGTGCTGAATATCTGGCACAATTACCGCGAAGCTGCCGAAGCCGCCGAGACGGATGCCGACAACAAGCTGCCCACCATGGAAGAGCTGGAAGCAGCCGCCCAGCACTGTGATATCAACAACGTGATCATCGACGCGGATGCCAAGACCGTTTATCTGGCCGACCCGGAAATGCTGCTGGATGTGGGCAGCGTGGGCAAGGGCTACGCCGTGGAAATGGTGTGTCAGGCTGCCGAGGCCCGCGGTCTGACCAGCGCTCTGGTGAGCGTGGGCGGCAACCTGCGCGCCATTGGTGTAAAACCGGACGGCAGCCAGTGGACCGGCGGCGTGGAAAACCCGTGGAGCTCTTCGGATGTATACACCTCGGATTCCATGCTGGACGGTGCCATCAACATGAGCGATATGGCCCTTGTGACCAGCGGCGACTACCAGCGCTACTACGTGGTGGACGGCAAGCGCTACCACCACCTGATCGACCCGGATACCCTGTTCCCCGCCGCCTACTTTAACGGCGTGACCGTGCTGTGCAGCGACTCCGGCCTTGCCGACTGCCTGACCACCGGCCTGTTCTGCCAGCCGCTGGAGGACGGGATGAAGATCGTGGAAAGTCTGGACGGCGTGGAAGCCATGTGGTGCACACCGGATCAGCAGGTCATCACCTCTTCCGGCTGGGATTCCCATTTGAAAAAGTAACCCTTAAAACGGCAAAAGGCCGACGCAGTACTGCGTCGGCCTTTTGCTGTTTTATCAGATGGTGAACTGCACCACACAGAATGCCGCGTAGATGCACAGCAGCGCAATGCCCTGCGGGCGGCTCAGCTTGCCCTTGAAGAGAGCGGGCAGGGTGAGCAGCAGCATCACGGCGAACATGACCGGGAACTCCAGCACCAGCGATGCATTGTGGCCGAAGAGCATGGAGTTCTGCGAGATGGTAAAGGGTGCCACCGTGGCGGAAACACCGCTCACCAGCACCAGATTGAACACGTTTGCACCAATGACATTGCCCAGCGAAAGTGCACCGTGGCCCTTTGCCAGCGAGGTGATGGCCGTGACCAGCTCCGGCAGCGAGGTGCCCAGTGCCACGAAGGTGAGCGCGATCACCGACTCCGGCACGCCCAGTGCCTGTGCGATCAGGGTACCGTTGTCCACCAGAAGGTTGGCACCCACGGCAATGAGCACAGCGCCCACGGCCAGCAGACCCAGCTCCTTGGCAAAGGATGCATTTTCTTCCGGTTCTTCCTCTTCTTCCGGGGCGGGGGCATTCTTCATGGCCATCACGTTGCAGATGATATACGCTGCGAACATGGCCAGAAGAATCAGGCCCACCGGGCGGGAGAAGTAGCCGGTGGTGTAGGCCACACCGGCATAGAAGGCCGCTGCCACAAAGAAAAACAGCACCGGCGTGCGCAGGCTCTTGGGGTCTACCTTGCCCGGCTTTACCGCAATGGTGAGGGCCGCAATGAGCGATGCATTGCAGATGATCGAACCGATGGCGTTGCCATAGGCGATCTCGCCGTGGCCGGTAAAGGCCGAGGTGGTGGAGACCATCACCTCCGGCAGGGTGGTGCCGATGGACACCACGGTGGCACCGATGAGCAGCTCCGGCACATGGAAGCGGCGGGCGATGCCGGTGGCACCGTCCACAAACCAGTCGCCGCCCTTGATGAGGCACAGCAGACCCACGATGAACAGCAAAACAGGAATGAGCATAGTTTTCTCCTTTTGTTTTTGGCAGAGCAGCAATAAAAGAGGCCTTTATTACATCCTGCCCAGAAACGGGAAAGTGTAATAAAGTCTCAAGCTTCCGGTGACACAGCGGGCATTTCTGCCGGGATGTCGCTGCGCCACAGCGCACCGTTTTTGCAAAACGAGCGCCCTTTACTCCCTTTTATCCGGAAAATATTATACCGGTTTTTGCACCAAAGTGCAAGAGGAGCGTTGAAATTTCATCCGGCCTTGGCTACTTTCTTCGCGTTGGGATAAATACGCTCCATGCGGGCATCGTCAAAATGCGCATCCAGCAGCATATCGATGCTGCTTTTGGGCGCTTCACCGCTGGTGCGGGCATCGTACCGGGCCAGCGCCAGCGCACTGGTGAGCATGTTCACCGCCATGAACACTGCCAGCAGGGCGGTCATCCATGGGCGGACGCGGCTGCGCACCTTCTTCATGCCTCTGAGCACCAGCGGATAGCCGTAGCGCATCCATATCACCGCCGCAATGCCCCAGAAAAAGCAGTACAGCAGGTTGATGCGCCCGCCCAGATTGAACTTGAACTTGCTGTAGTCCCAGAACACGGTGCCGAACAGCAGCTCGGTGACGGCGCTGCACACGTATTCGTACACACCGCCCATGACGGTGCCGAAGGCGAACAGGTAGCGGTCGCTCCGGTCCTTTTCCTGACGCAGCAGCACCGTTGCCAGCACCAGCGCCAGACCCCACACCACGCTGAACGGCCCCCAGACCAGACTGGAGCGGCTCATCCAGACCCCGGCGGTCACGCGGCAGAACACCGTCTCCACCATGTCGCCCAGAAACGCGCCGATCACGAACAGCCACAGCAGGTCGGACACGCTGAGGAAGTTCTTTTCCCCCTTCCGGAGCGCAGTCTGCTCCTGCCGGGCCGCAGCCGGGTAAGCATACTGGATGCGTTTTTCAATGTAAAGCGCGATCCTGCGGCGCAGCGTGTCCGACCGCTCCCCCAGTCTCTGGTTGAGCTGCTCCAGCATCGGGTGCCGGGCCGCATACTGCTGCACCAGCACCGCCGAACCGATCTGGTCCAGCACCGCCACCGTCAGCGAGACCCATACTGCCGGACGCAGCAGCCAGACCGGGATATGCGCACACAGCCGCAGCAGCACATTATTGCCCCACAGCACACTTGCCGTGCCCAGTGCACCCCACAGCAGCGAATACTGCAGGCACACATAGCCGTTCAGATTGAATTTTTTTCCGGAATAGTCCCACCACTTGCGGCGGTGCAGGCGTTCCAGCAGCTTGGCGGTGATCCATTCCATCACCGTTGCCGCCATCATACAGGCAAAGAACAGGTAGACCGGCTCGGTGCGCAGATCGCCGAAACTCACGGCCAGCAGCACGCCGGTGGTACCGTAGATAAAGCAGAACGGGCCTGCCGCCGCACCGCGGTTGGCAAACCTTCCGCCCCGGATGGTCGCGACTACCGTCTCCGCCACCCAGCCCAGAAAGGAATATACTAGATAAATAACACCCAGAGTATAGAAGTTCAGCGTCATAAGGTTCCTTTCGCTTCCAGTTTTTTCTTACTGCATTGATTGTACCCGTTTTGGGCGCTGTGTACAAGAGCCGTGCAGAAATTTTGTCACTCTGCGACGCGGCAGGCTCTCCGGGCATCTCTGAAAAGACGAAGATCCAGTCTGTTGCTTTGTTTTCAGATACATCTTAGAAAAAGGCCCTGCCATCCCGAAGGACAGCAGGGCCCAAAATTACAGCTTGAATTTACAGAGCGGAATCACAGCTGGCTCTTATACAGCTCCACGATCTCTTCCACGCTGGTGTCGCGGGGATTGCCGGGACGGCAGGCATCCGCAAATGCGGACTCGGCGAGGAACTGGATATCCTCTTCCTTCAGGATGCCGTGCAGATTTGCGGGGATGCCCACGTCTGCGCTCAGCTGCTTGACGGCGGCGATGGTGGCATCAGCGGCTTCCACATCGTTCATCTCGTCGATGCCCATAACGCCCATGGCCTTGCCCACGGCGCGGTAGCGCTCACCGGCAACGCTCTTGTTGTACTCCAGACCCACCGGCAGCAGGATAGCGCAGGCCACACCGTGCGGGGTGTCGTACAGAGCGGACAGGCCGTGTGCCATGGAGTGGACGATGCCCAGACCCACATTGGAGAAGCCCATGCCGGCGATGTACTGGCCCAGAGCCATGCCCTCGCGGCCTTCCGGGTGTTCTGCACTGCGCCGCGCAGGCTCTGGCTGATGAGCTTGATGGCTTCCAGATGGAACATATCGGAGATGACACAGTGGCCCTTGGTGATGTAGCCCTCGATAGCGTGTGTCAGAGCGTCCATGCCGGTGGCGGCGGTCAGGCCCTTGGGCATGGAGGACATCATATCGGGATCGACCACAGCGATCTCGGGGATATCGTTGGTATCCACGCAGACGAACTTGCGCTTCTTCTCCACATCGGTGATGACGTAATTGATGGTGACCTCGGCAGCAGTGCCGGCGGTGGTGGGAACAGCGATGGTGAACACAGCGTGCTTCTTGGTGGGAGCAACGCCTTCCAGAGAGCGGACATCCGCAAACTCGGGGTTATTGATGATGATGCCGATGGCCTTTGCGGTATCCATGGAGGAGCCGCCGCCGATGGTCACGATGCAGTCAGCTTCAGCAGCCTTGAAAGCGGCCACGCCGTCCTGCACGTTGGCGATGGTGGGGTTGGGCTTGATCTCACTGTAAACAGCGTAGGCAAAGTTTGCAGCATCCAGCAGATCGGTGACCTTCTTGGTGACGCCGAACTTGATCAGGTCGGGATCGGAGCAGACGAATGCCTTCTTGTAGCCGCGGGCGGTCAGTTCGGGAACGATGTTCTCAATGGCACCGTGGCCATGGTAGGAGATGGTATTCAGAACGATGCGGTCAGCCATAGTTATTTTTCCTCCAAATCTCTTTTCCGCCGCTTTCCGGGCGGAGCTCTCTGTTTTTCAGCATAGCACAGTGTCAAAAGCTTTGCAATGTGAAATTGTTTGAATCTATTGTAATTTTTTATCAATGTGCAGTGTTTTATGGGCACTTTTCCAATTTCCCACAGTTTTATGGTGTTTTTTCTTTTTCCCCTTGACAAACAGCGCAAATCGTGTATTATTGTATCAAGTGCTTAATACAGCAAGACAAGGAGATGATACCATGGGCGAACAGTTTGATGCCAGCCGCCCGATCTATGCCCAGCTTGTGGAACGGCTGAAGGCCCGGATCCTAGCCGGCACCTACCCGCCGGGCGGGCATCTGGATTCGGTGCGTGATCTGGCCGCAGCCGCCGGGGTGAACCCGAACACGATGCAGCGGGCCCTTGCCCAGCTGGAGACGGAAGGGCTGGTGCGCACCGAACGCACCGCAGGCCGCTATGTTACGGAGGATACTGCATTGATCGAACAGCTTCGCGCCGATACCGCCCGGACGCTGGCGTCGGATTTTCTGGAAAAGATGCGCGGCATCGGCTACAGTCCCGCACAGGCGGCCGCGCTTTTGGAACACTGGGACGCAAAGGAGGACCGCAATGAATGAACTTTGAGCTGTGAAGCACTGACCAAGTGCTACCAGAAGGATAAGACCGCACTGGAAAATGTAGACCTGCACATCGGCTTTGGCCGCATCGTGGGGCTGCTTGGCCCCAACGGCAGCGGCAAGACCACCCTCATCAAGCTGGCGAACGGTCTGCTGCAGCCCAGTGCAGGCAGCATCCGGATCGCCGGCATGACCCCCGGGCCGGACACCAAAGCCATCGTGTCCTATCTGCCGGACGCCGACTGGCTGCCGGACTGGATGCGTGTGGAGCAGCTGGTGGAAATGTTCCACGAATTCTATGCCGATTTTGACCCCGCCAAGGCAAACGAAATGCTGGCCCGGCTGGAACTGGAACCGAAGGCGCGGCTCAAGACCCTCTCCAAGGGCAGCAAGGAAAAGGTGCAGCTGATCCTGGCCATGAGCCGCGCCGCAAAGCTCTACCTGCTGGATGAGCCCATTGGCGGCGTGGACCCTGCCGCCCGGGACTACATCCTGAGCACCATCCTGAACAACTACAGCCGGGATGCGACCGTCATTCTTTCCACCCACCTCATCGGCGATATCGAGCCCATTCTGGACGAGGCCGTCTTTTTGAAGGATGGCCGGGTGTTCGCCCACCGCAATGCCGAAGAGCTGCGCGAGACCGAGGGCATGAGCGTGGATGCATATTTCCGGGAGGTATTCAAATGCTGAAACAGCTGTTAAAATATGAATTCAAGGCCACCGGCCGCACCTATGGCGGGCTGTATCTGGCCCTTGTTGCGCTGGCAGTGCTGAGCGGCTTTTCCCTGCGCAGCTCTTCCAAGGACAACTTTGCATCTCTGCTGCTGTTCGCCTACATGGTCGTAGCCGTTGCGGTGGCAGTGGTGTCCGTGATGACCATTGTCACCCGCTTCACCCGCAATCTGCTGGGCCGCGAAGGCTACCTGATGCACACCCTGCCGGTGACGGAAAGCCAGCTCATCCTTTCCAAGCTGATCTCCAGCGTGGTGTGGATGCTTTGCAGCAGCATCGTGGGTATTTTCTCCTTTGCGGTGATGCTGCTGGCTCTGTCTCTGAACAGCGCGGCCCTGCAGCAGCTGCCGGAGCTGTGGCAGAAAGTGGTAGAGATTTTCCGAGAGATCTTCCGCATGACCGGCAGCTCCGGGTGGCTCTGGCTGGCCTTTGAAACGCTGAACGGGCTGGTGGCACTGGTGTCCAGCATCCTGTGCATCTATGCCGCATGCATGATCGGCCACCAGTTCAAAAAGCACATGGTCCCGGCCGGTATTCTGGCATTTTTCCTGCTGTCCTTCCTGCAGAACTGGCTGAGCTCCGGTGTCAGCAGTGCCGACATGCTGCAGGCTGTTTCCGATCCCACCCTTGGCGGTGTAGATGTTTCCATTGCTGCGCCCAGTGCGTTCACCACCCTGCTCGGGCTGGCGGTCAGCATCGCCTTTGCCGCAGGATACTTTCTGCTGACCCGCTGGCTGATGGAGCATAAGCTGGATCTGGAATGATCTTAATGTCCTCCGCTTTCGTTCTGGGCATTTTCAGCGAAACTACTTCTTAATTGCAATTTGTAAAAGGCCGAACCATAAACTTCATCTGATACAAAAAACATCTGCAAGCTGCCCCATTCCGGGCAAAGCTTGCAGATGTTTTTCTTGTTATAAAGTGTTCAGCACTCGTCGTACTGCTTTTTCAGGTAGTTCAGGCATTCCACCGCGTTTTCCGGGGTGGTGTTCTCCAGCGTTGCAAAGATATAGGGCTTTTCCTGCTTTGCAAAGCGCAGGATGGTGCGGTAGTCCTCCATACCGCCCTGCCCTGCACCCGTAGCAGCCAGCTGGCCGCCCGCATCCTTGCGCAGGAAATCCTTGAAGTGGATCATGGCAATGTCCTTGCCCAGAAGCTCGATGGCCTCGGCGAACACTTCCTCGCGGCGGTCCACATTTTCCATGTTCAGCAGGTTGACGGGGTCGAACAGGATCTGCAGGTTCGGGCTGCCGATCTCATCCAGCACGGTGCGGGCGCGTCTGGCATCGTACACGATGTGCTTGACCACCGGCTCAATGGCAATGGTCACGCCGTACTGCTCGGCGCAGCGCACCACCGGCTTGAAGTTCCGGATAAAAGTGGAAAGGGCTTCGTCGCTGCGGCACTCCGGACAGAATTTGTACTCCGCGTTGGGCGCACCGGTCTCGGTGCCCACCATGCCGCAGCCCAGCAGACTTGCAAAGCGGATGTGCGCATAGTATTTTTCCTGAATGGCGTGCAGGGCATCCGCATCCGGGTGGGCAAGGTTCAGGTAGTTGCCCAGCACGGCAATATCGATGCCGTTTTTCTCAAACAGATGCCGCAGATACAGCGCATAGCCGGGGGTCAGGGCGCTGGGGTGCAGGGCAGCTCCTTGAAGGATTTGCTCAGAGCCACATGGGCGCAGGTAAAGCCTTTCTGGCGCACCAGCGGCAGCACCTGTTCAACGGGCAGCTTTTCCGCGTCATGCAGACGCAGGCCGAATTGGATCATGGAAAACCTCCTCCTTTCCCGCACAACACGCGGGGTTGCATTGACCTTATTATACACGAAAGCAGCGTTCCATGGAACCGCCTGAAACAAAAAAGAGCATCACTTTGCACCCTCAACGGATACAAATGATGCTCTTTTTTCAGATCTGGTCCTGGCAGATGCGGCTCATTCTCAGCGCCGGTACTTTGCAGCGGCCTGCAGGCGCTGCATCGCACGGTCGAGCGCGATCTTGCTCTGATAATATTCATGCATGCTCTGCTGATGCTGCAAACGCTCCTCGGCACGGATGCGGGCAGCCTCGGCACGGTTCTTGTCGATATCCTCCGGACGCTCGGCGCTGTCCACCAGCACCATCACGTAGGCAGGCGTCACCTCGGCAATGCCGTCGCCTACCAGGATGTCCCGGCTTTCACCGTTCACCTCAAAGTGCAGGATACCCATGTGGATGGCCACCAGCACCGGGCTATGTCCGGCCTGTATGCCGTACACACCATCGCTGATGGGCAGCACAAGGTCTTCGCAATCGCCCTGATAGTACTCACCGCTGGACGCAGTGATGTTCAGCATGAACTTGTTCATCAGACGGCACCGCCCTTTTCCTCAGCCAGCTTTTCCGCCGCCTTCTGGCGGGCATCTTCCAGCGTACCAACGTTGAAGAACGCCCACTCCGGCAGATCATCGGCCTCGCCGTCCACAATGGCGGCAAAGCCGCGCACGGTATCCTGCAGCGGCACATACTTGCCCTTCAGGCCGGTAAAGTTCTCGGCCACAGCAAAGGGCTGGGACAGGAACTTCTGCAGCTTGCGGGCACGGGCAACGGTGAGCTTGTCGTTCTCGTCCAGCTCGTCCATGCCCAGAATGGCGATGATGTCCTGCAGTTCCTGATAGCGCTGCAGAATGGACTGCACCTTGCGGGCCACGCGATAGTGCTCCTCGCCCACGATATCCGCTTCCAGAATGCGGGAGGTGGATGCCAGCGGGTCCACGGCCGGGTAAATGCCCTGCTCCACGATCTTACGGGACAGCACGGTGGTGGCGTCCAGATGTGCAAAGGTGGTGGCAGGGGCCGGGTCGGTCAGGTCGTCGGCGGGGACGTAGACGGCCTGGACAGAGGTAATGGCCCCGTCCTTGGTGGAGGTAATCCGCTCCTGAAGAGCGCCCACCTCGTTGGCCAGGGTGGGCTGGTAGCCCACGGCGGAGGGCATCCGGCCCATCAGAGCGGACACCTCGGAGCCTGCCTGCACAAAACGGAAGATGTTATCAATGAACAGCAGCACGTCCTTGTGGGTCTCCTCACGGAAGTACTCTGCCATGGTCAGGCCGGTCTCGGCAACACGCATACGTGCTCCTGGGGGCTCGTTCATCTGACCAAAGACCAGTGCGGTCTTATTCAGAACACCGGACTCGTTCATCTCGCCCCAAAGGTCGCAGCCCTCGCGGGTGCGCTCCCCCACGCCGGTGAAGATGGAGTAGCCGCCGTGCTCGGTGGCCACGTTATGGATCAGTTCCTGGATCAGCACGGTCTTGCCGACGCCTGCACCGCCGAACAGACCGATCTTGCCGCCCTTTGCATAGGGGGCCAGCAGGTCGATGACCTTGATGCCGGTCTCCAGGATCTCGGTCGCGGGCTTCTGCTCCGCAAAGCTGGGGGCCTTGCGGTGGATGGGCCAATGCGGCACATCATCCACAGAGCCCTTGCCGTCGATGGGTCTGCCCAGCGGGTCGAACATGCGTCCCAGCGTGGCTTCACCCACCGGTGCGGTCAGGCCGTGGCCGGTAGCGGTCACGGTCATGCCCTTGCCCAGACCCTCGCTGGCGGAAAGCATGATGCAGCGCACAGTGGTCTCGTTGACATGCTGTGTCACTTCCATCGTGCGCTCGGTGCCCTCGGCGGTCACGGTAAGCGCTTCCTGCAGGGCAGGCAGCTTGCCTGCGGTGAACTGCACGTCCACCACAGGGCCGGCTACGCGAATAATAGTTCCCTGTATCATACGATTGCCTCTATACTAATTTGTAAATACGTTTTATTCCGCCCGGTTCTGCACGGCAGCCGCACCGCCGATGATCTCGGTGATCTCCTGTGTAATGGAGCCCTGACGGGTGCGGTTGTACTCCAGCTGCAGCTCACGGATCATATCGTTGGCGTTCTTGGTGGCGGAATCCATGGCGGTCATGCGGGCGCTCTGCTCTGCGCAGTAGCTCTCGGTCATGGCACCAAAGATCATGCCGTGCATATAAATGGGCGCGATTTGTTCAAACACCGTCCATGCAGACGGGAACATCTCCACATCGCCTTTCGGATCGCCCAGACCCTTGGGGGCAGGCTGCAGATGGGCGCGGTCCAGCGGAAGCAGACGCACCATGGTGGGCTCGCTGGTCAATGCATTCTCGATGCGGGTATAGATGAGATAGATCTCATCCAGCTTGCCGGTCTTGAAATCATCGATGGCGTCCATCGTGATATCGCGGGCACGCTGCAGCGTAGGCTCCGTGGCACCGTAGTGGAAATCCTCCACCAGCCGCGGATCCTTGTGGTACAGGGCGCGGTAGCCGGTCTGGCCGATCACATAGAACCGGTCATTCTCATCCGCATTTTCCTTGAGGAACTTGATGATGTTCTGGTTGTAAGCGCCTGCCATGCCCTTATCTGCCGTCAGCACGATGTAAGCGCGCTTGGGGTTTGCGGTGTTGCGTTCGTGGAAGAACGGATGCACCGGCTCTTCCGGCAGGTGGGGCACCACGCGGGAAATGGTATCGCGCATACGGTTGAAGTAGGGCGAAACGTTCTGGTAATTCTTGCGTGCCTTGCGCAGCTTGGACGAGGAGATCAGGTACATGGCGTTCGTGATCTTCATGGTGTCCTGAATGCTCTCGATGCGCTCCTTCAGCAGCTTACTGGACGGCATGGCTGTCGCCTCCCGCATAAGCTTTCCAGGCGTTCAGGATGGCATCGACCATTTCAGGTTCCAGTTTGCCGGTGGCGGTGATCTTATCCATCGTACCGGACACATCCGCGCGGAACTGACGCACAAATGCGGAAGTTTTGGCGCGCAGCTCGGCAGTGGGCAGTTCGTCCAGCACGCCGTGGGAAGCCAGCACCAGCGTGACCACCTGCTCGGCGTCGGACTTGGGCTGATACAGCGGCTGCTTGAGCATTTCCATCAGAGCCTTGCCGTGATCCAGCTGGCGGCGGGTCTCCGCGTCCAGATCCGAGCTGAACTGTGCAAAGGACTCCATATCCTTGTACTGTGCCAGCTCGATACGCAGGTTCGCATTGGCCTTCTTCATGGCCTTGGTCTGGGCAGCGCCGCCCACACGGGACACGGACAGGCCCACATTGACGGCCGGGCGGTTGCCTGCATTGAACAGGGCGCTCTCGAGGAAGATCTGACCATCGGTGATGGAAATGACGTTGGTGGGGATGTAGGCGGAAACATCGCCTGCCTGCGTCTCAACGATAGGCAGTGCGGTGATGGAGCCGCCGCCCAGATCGTCGCGCATCCGGCAGGAGCGCTCCAGCAGGCGGGAGTGGAGGTAGAACACGTCGCCGGGGTAGGCCTCACGGCCCGGAGAGCGGCGCAGCAGCAGAGAAATGGCACGGTAGGCCACTGCATGCTTGGACAGATCGTCGTAAACGATCAGCACGCTCTTGCCCTGACTCATGAAGTACTCGGCCAGTGCGGTGCCGGCATAGGGTGCAATGTACTGCAGGGGAGCGGAATCCGAAGCAGTAGCCGCCACGATGGTGGTGTAGCTCATGGCACCGTGCTTCTGCAGATCGCCTGCCACGCGGGCAATGGAAGAAGCCTTCTGGCCGATGGCCACATAAATGCACAGCACACCGGTGTTTTTCTGGTTCAGGATGGCGTCCGTGGCGATGGAGGTCTTGCCGGTCTGGCGGTCGCCGATGATCAGTTCACGCTGGCCGCGGCCGATGGGGAACATGGAATCGATGGCGAGGATGCCGGTGTGGAGCGGGGTATCCACGCTCTGACGCTCCAGAATGCCGGGGGCCTGCTTTTCGATGGGGTTGTAGCCCACAGCTTCAATGGGGCCCTTGCCATCGATGGGCTCGCCCAGCGGGCTGATGACACGGCCCAGGAAGGCATCACCCACCGGGATGCCGGCACGCTTGCCGCTGCGGGTCACCATGGTGCCCACACCGACGGTCTCAGCTCCGTCGAACAGCATGATGCCCAGCTGTTCGGGGTCCACGCTCTCCACCATGCCCTTGGCACCGTTGTCGAAGGTGACGATCTCGCCGTACACGGCGCGGTTCATGCCTTCGACGTGCACGATGCCGTCGGCAGAGGAGATGACCACACCGCCCTCGGCAGAGGTCTCGGCGGGCTTGTAGTCCTCAATGCGGGTCTTGAGGGTAGCCAGCGAGGGCTTGCCCTCCATCATCTTGTCCAGCTGATGACGGCCGGAGTTATCGAACACGCGGTCGCCCACCTGCAGGACATAGCCGGACAGCAGGCTCTCGTCCACCGTCACGTTCAGGATGACCTCGGTGGCATCATACAGCTTGCGTACCTCGGCGCGGATCCGGTTCAGCTCCTCTTCCCGGGGCTTGCGGGCGCTGCGCAGCTCGGCCTTGACGATGCGGTTGTCCGCAAAAAATTCACGACTGAATTCAGTTGCCATTGCCTGCACCTGCTTTCTCCAGCAGATCGTCCAGCAGACGTGCGTCGTCCTGGGCGGTCAGATTGCGGGCCAGCAGCTTCTCGCACATCGCACGGGCCAGTGCCGTGGTCTGGGCATCGGCTTCCCGCAGCTTGCTCTGGCGTTCGGCCTCGGCGCTCGCCTTGCCGGCGGCCACGATGGCGTCCGCCTGCTTGCGGGCATCTGCCAGCAGCTGCTGCTTTTCGACCTCAGCCTGCTTTTCGTAGGCTTCGCGGCGGGCAGCGGCCTCATTGTCCACATTGCGCAGTTTTTCCTGCGCGGCGTTCATGGTCTCTGCGGCTTCCTTCTTGGAGGTCTCCGCATCGGCCAGGTTTGCGTCCACCATCTGCTGGCGCTTTGCGATCACGTCCTGAACAGGCTTGAACAGGAACTTGCGCAGCACCGCATACATGACGAGGACGTTCACGACGGTCCACAGCAGGTTAATATCCAACTTCAGCATTCGTCTGCGCCTCCGTTACTGACCCAGGAACAGGATGATCAGCAGTGCAACGACGAAGCCGAAAATGGCGGTGCCTTCTGCCAGGGCGGCGCCCAGCAGCAGGTTGGTCTGGATCTTGCCGGATGCCTCGGGCTGACGGGAGATTGCCTCCGTTGCCTTACCCGTTGCGATGCCGATGCCGATACCGCCGCCAATGCCGGTCAGCGCTGCAATGCCAGCGCCCAGAGCAATCAAACCATTCATAGTAATAATCTCCTTTTAAATTCAGTAAATATCAATGGATCAGTCTTCTCCGCCCATGGTCTCTTTCATGAACAGCGAAGTCAGGAACACGAACACGTAGGTCTGGATCAGACCGTCGAACAGGTCAAAATACAGGCTGAACACCGCCGGGACGAACACGGGCACCACGAGCTTGATCAGCTCCATGATAACAAATGCGCCCAGCACATTGCCGAACAGTCGCATGCAGAGGCTGGTGGGGCGGATGGCGATCTCGAGGATGTTCATAGGGGTCATGACCGGAGTGGGGGCAGACAGACTCTTGAGGAAGCCCACGCCGCCGCGTGCACGGATGCCGGCGCCCTCGATCAGGACGATGCTCATCAGCGCCAGCGCTGCAGTCACATCCAGATCCTTTGTGGGGGGCTTGACGCCGAACACGCCGATCAGGTTGCTGAAGGCGATGTAGATGGCCACGGTCATCAGGTAAGGCACATAGCGCCTGCCCTTTTCGCCCAGCAGACCTTCAAAGAAATTAGTGCCTGCGAGGTAGGCCATTTCCAGCACGGCCTGACGCTTGCTGATATGGTCCACCTTCAGGTTTCTGGTAAGCAGGATCGAGCCGATGGTGACGATGGCCAGGATCACCCAGCTGATGACCACGGATTCCGGGATCTGCAGCGGGCCGACCTTGACGTATTCGACGGTCAGCTCTTCCATCAATGCTTTGGTCAGATTATTCAATTGTTTTTCCTCCTTCCTGAAGAATAGGGTTCCGGGGGTAAGACCGCCGCACCGCCCCGGCGGCGCAGCGTCCTTCTTATCGCTCGAAGAAAAGGCGCAGCTTTGTGAAAAAAGTAAGGAAGGTGTTCGGCTCTGTCCGGTCACACCCTCCCTCCTGCACGGGTCACTTCGTCTTTTTTCGTTGTGTATGATAGTACGATTGACGAAAATTGGCAAGTGGCTTTGTGCACATTCTACATTTTAGGTGATTCTACTGCATTGATATACAAAAAAAGTTGTGCATCTTGTCCAACAAAGCGCTCTTCGCATGTACTTTTTCCACAAATTTCTTAGCTAATTCTTAGGTTTCAATGGCTTTTTCAGGGCATTCCGGGGAATATTTCCATCAAAAATGCCCCATTGTACATACTTTATATGCCCGATATATAAAATTCGTATAGGTGTCTCGTCCGGTATTACACCCGCTCCTATACATATTTATTATAACTGCATATCTAAAATCTGTCAGTCCGCCTGTTTTGCGCCGCGGCGGAACACCAGCCGGAAGATGGCACGGGCAAGCGGCCCGCAGTACAGCATCTGCCAGCACAGGGCCATGGGCATATTGCAGCCCCAGGTATGCACCCAAGTGCCAAAGCCGGGTTCTTTAAACAGCACCGTTGCGATCAGGCTCATCACCGGGCACATGATGCACACGATCATCAGCGAGATGGCATAGGTGATGAACTGCGGACGATCTGTGGGCCGCATGAACATAAACGCCAATCCGGTGGCCAGTTTCTCCACCACGAAAAATTCCAGCACGCAGGCAATGGGAACCATGATCGGCATCTCGTGCAGTGCCATAACAAAGGTGGCATTGGTGACACCGCCTGTGTTCAGCGCCACATTGTAAACGATCATGCCATAGACCATAATTGCAGCCATAACAATGGTAAAGAAGATACGTTCCGGTAAAGTTTTAGGCATTTTGATTCTCCGTTTCTTTTGTGTCTAAATTTTTGCCGCAAAAAAGCCGCCCCGCGAAACTTTCATCTCGCGGGGCGGCGGCGACTACCATTCATTGGTGCTATTTTAGCACAAATCGATCTGACGCATAATACCCTGTGGACACTTTCTCCCGTTTTGCGCAAAATCCTCCACAAACGGCCCGGAACTTCTGGGCAGCTTTGCTGTGACTCTCCCGGCCCTCCCTGCAGGGCACAGAGTTCCTCCCCAAAGGGCCCGATTGCCCGGGCACACCGCACAGAAAGCGGCATTTTGCACGTTCTATCTGCTGTTTTTCAAGAACTGCACAATTTTATATTTCTATCCTTGTGCACTCTGCGAATAGACAAATCAATCAGGAATATGTATAATAAAGCCAGAAACCAGAGAAGTACAGCAGAAGCTCAAGAGAGAGCTAATCCCGCTGACTTGAAGCAGAAAGGAGCGAGACCGATGGTCGATATGGAACCCGCACAGCAGGGACAGGCTGTCGGGATTCGCTGAGAAGCAAAATAGAGGCTCACCACAGACGGGATGTTTCCCCCGTATAAAAACACAACAAAAATGAGCCAGTCTTGAGCATCAAAAATGCGATTACACGACAACCTGTCGATAAACTTAACCCCCAGCGATTCAAATAGATCCGCCGGAGATGATTCCTATGAAGGTATCTTTTGTACGGAGAACATTATTTGAATAGCAAAAGGAGTTCTACCAATGTACTAAGTAGTTTGCCCCTGGCGAATCTAACTCGAAAGAATGTGGTAATATGAAATTCATCTTCCGAATCTCGGTGCCGCACTCCATCAGTTAAGAGAAGGGTCAATCCAATGTACTAAGTAAATTCGTCCCCTTGAAATAGATTCTCAGTTTCCAGTAGTTTCTAAGGAGAGTTACCCTATGAAACGTTTACTCCGAAAATGAGGAACCCCAAGGAGAAGAGGCTTATGACTCCGAAGAAGTAAGTATCCAGCCGGACGAGGGCTTGCAACCGCCTCGTCCGGCTGGTTTTATTTTTGCTGTTTTCACCCACAGTCAACGCCCGATTTGTGCAAATTTTACGCAGGAAGGTTGAATACCGTCCTTTGTTTTTGCACTTTTCTGTGGTATACTGTGGAAAAAGATGGGAGGTTCATTTCATGGAGTCGTTCGTTTCGGTTTCCACTCTGCTTAATCTTGTGCTGACCGTCATCTGGTTCATCTCCGGCATTCGGGATCTTCAAGGCAAAGACCCGTTCCTCGATCTGCCGTTCAACCAGTATCACCGCGACCCGGAGTACCGCGCCTTCTGGCAAAAAAAGAACGGCGTGTTTTACATGCTCAACAGCATCGCCTTTCTGATCTTAGCCTTCACACCTGTTACATCGCTGATTTACCGTATCATCTTCGGCATCGCCATCGTGGGAGACCTTCTTTATCTTGTCGCTTACGAAAGCTGGAACCATAGTGCGGATTGACAGCCGGAAAGGGGCCACCATGAATTTGAATCTTTCGGACTGGGATTGGCTGAACGCCGCGCTGGGTGTGCTGTTTTTGTACCGCGGCATCCGGGATCTGTACAATGGCACCGGCACCGGATGGAGCAGTGAGGACGAAAAGAAGCACTTCCGCAAATTTTACGGCATTGCTTCGATCCTTTGCGGTGCACTCTATCTGGTCAACACCTTTCTTCCCAGGGTCGAGCCGCTGCACTCCATTTTGATGGTGGCAGCGCTCGTGTTGTGCGCTGCCCTGCTGATCTCGTATCTGTGCTATGCCCTGAGTAGGAGCGACAAAAACAAAAAGTGAGGGATTGCTATGGAAGTCATCTGTGCGATCTTAACCGCCCTTTTCGGCATCGGATTCGGCATTTTTATGGCGCTGCATCCGGAAGATGCCATTGCCCTGCGCTCCCGCAGGCGGTACACGCAGGTACCTGAGCCCACGGAAGAGTACATCAAATTGACCCGGCTGGAGGGCATCGTAGTTTCGGTGCTCTGTGCCGTGCTTCTGGTGGTTCTGCTGTTCGCACCCCAATAATACTTTGCAGCTTTCCTCTTGCGGATTTTTTCTCACCCTGTTACAATGAGAAAAAAACGCAGGAGGTATTTTATTATGGTCAAGCATGTGATCCTGTGGCAGCTGAAGGACGAGCTGTCCGATGCCGAAAAAGCCGCCGTCAAGGCAGGCATCAAGGAAGGGCTGGAAGGTCTGGCAGGCAAGGTCCCGGGCCTTGTGGAAGTGCATGTCAACATCAACGGTCTCCCCTCTTCCACCGCTGACCTGATGCTGGACACCACCTTTGAAAGCGCCGAGGCCCTCAAGGGCTACTCCGTCCATCCCGCCCATGTGGCTGTGGCCGACGGCAAGGTGCGGCCCTACACCAAGGCACGGTTCTGTCTGGATTACGAGATTTAATGTTGACAAACCCACCGTTTTTGCGTATTATAGACATAACAATGTAAATTGGCTGTGAAGAGAAGAGTACGCACCGTCTGCGCCTGACAGAAAGCCCGAAGGATGGAACCGGGCAGGCCGCGCGATGCCGAAGATGGTCTCGGAGCTGCGCAGGTGAAAATTGAGCCTGCGACGGGTGCGCCCGTTACCGCGCTGCGCCGTGCTTTTTGGCCCGGCAAAAGGCTGCACCCGCAAGGGTGCGGCGAAGCAAGGTGGTACCACGAAAGTTTCAGGCTCTCGTCCTTGTCCGGCTCAGTCCGGCAGGATGAGGGCTTTTTTCGTCCCCCGCCAAATCAGGAAAGGAAGAGTATCAACCTATGAGTGAGCACAAGACATTCTACATCACCACTCCCATCTACTACCCCAGCGACAAGCTGCACATCGGCCACAGCTATACCACTGTCGCCTGCGACGCACTGGCACGCTTCAAGCGGATGCAGGGCTATGACGTCATGTTCCTGACCGGCACCGACGAGCACGGCCAGAAAATTCAGGACAAGGCTGCCGATGCCGGTGTGACCCCCAAGGAGTATGTGGACAAGATCGTAGCCACTGTCAAGGATCTGTGGAAGCTGCTGGACGTCAGCTACGACCGCTTCATCCGCACCACCGACGACTACCACATGGAGTCCTGCCAGAAAATTTTCACCAAGCTGTATGAGCAGGGCGACATCTACAAGGGCGAGTACATCGGCCACTACTGCAAGCCCTGCGAGAGCTTCTGGACCGACAGCCAGCTGGTGGACGGCAAGTGCCCCGACTGCGGCCGCGAAGTGTACGACGCACACGAGGAAGCCTACTTCTTCAAGACCAGCAAGTATGCTGACCGCCTGCTGAAGCTCTACGAGGAGAACCCCCAGTTCATCCAGCCCGAGAGCCGCAAGAACGAGATGATCGCCTTCATCAAGCAGGGCCTGCAGGACACCTGCGTGTCCCGCACCTCCGTGAAGTGGGGCATCCCTGTGCCCTTCGACCCCAAGCACACCATGTATGTGTGGGTGGATGCCCTGAGCAACTATATCTCCGCGCTGGGCTACGGTAACGAAAAATATCACGACTACGACAAGTTCTGGCCTGCCGACCTTCACATGGTGGGCAAGGAGATCCTGCGTTTCCACACCATTCTGTGGCCTGCCATGCTGATGGCTCTGGATCTGCCTCCTGCCCAAGCGGGTGTTCGGCCACGGCTGGCTGCTGATGAACGGCGGCAAGATGTCCAAGTCCGTGGGCAATGTGGTGGACCCCGTGATCCTGTGCGACCGCTACGGCGTTGATGCCATCCGCTACTTCCTGCTACGTGAGATTCCCTTCGGCAACGATGGCATGTTCACCAACGAAGCCCTGATCACCCGCATCAACAGCGATCTGGCGAACGATTTGGGCAACCTGCTCAGCCGCACCGTCGCCATGTGCGAGAAGTACTTCGGCGGCACCGTGCACAATGTGGCCGGTACCGAAGCCATTGACACCGAGCTGGAGACCATGGTCAACGAGCTGACCGCCAAGGTCACGGCCGACATGGACAGCCTGACCATCCCGCAGGCCCTGATGGAGATCTTTGCGGTCATCCAGCGCGCCAACAAGTACATCGACGAGACCGCTCCCTGGGCGCTGGCCAAGGACGAGGCCAACAAGGCCCGTCTGGAGAGCGTGCTGTACCACCTGTGCGAGGCACTGCGCGTGTGCGGCATCCTGCTGAACGCATACCTGCCCACCACCGCACCCAAGATGATGGAACAGCTGGGTCTGGACGCATCTGCTCTGGACCTGACCAAGACCACCTACGGCGTACAGGAGACCTACACCGTGCACAAGGGCGAGGCACTGTTCCCCCGCATCGATGTGGCAAAGGAAATTGCCCACCTGAAGGAAGAGGACGAGAAGCGCAAGGCCGCTGCCGAAGCTGCCAACAAGGCCAAGGCTGAAGCGGAGAAGAAGGTTGCCGCCCCCGCCGAGGAGAGCACCGTGGACTTTACCCACGAGGAAGAGATCGACTTTGACACCTTCTGCAAGGTGGAACTGCGCGTGGCCGAAGTGCGCGCCTGCGAGAACCTGAAGGAGAGCAAGAAGCTGCTGCACCTGACCGTGTTTGACGGCGAGCGGGAGCGCTGCATCCTTTCCGGCATTGCAAAGTGGTTCAAGCCGGAAGACCTGATCGGTAAGAAAGATCGGCATTGTGTGCAATCTGGCACCTCGCCCCATGATGAAGGGCAAGTATGTCAGCGAGGGCATGATCTTTGCTGCTGATACCGCCGACGGCGGCTGCTCCATTGCATTCTATGGCGACGACACCCCCGTGGGCAGCCGCATCCACTGAGCCGCCATGCAGGAAAACAAAACGCTTTCCCGCGCGGAATGGCTGGATAAAATTTTCGGCACGCCGGTGTTCGCCGTGCTGCTGGCCATCTTCTGCAATGTGCTGTGGGGCTCGGCGTTCCCGTTCATCAAGCTGGGCTACCGGCTGTTCTCCATTGAGACCAGCAACACCGCGTCCATCTTCTGCTTTGCCGGTGTGCGGTTCATGCTGGGCAGCTTTCTGGTGCTTCTGGGCAGTGTTCTGCTGCAGAGCCGCCTGCCCAAGTTCCCCTGCGGCAAAGTGGCAGCGGAGTGCTGTGCTCTGGGCCTGTGGCAGACCACGACCCAGTACGCATTCTATTACATCGCTGTTGCCATGCTCACGGGTGCCTTTGGCGGCATCCTGAACAGCACCCAGAGCTTTCTGGGCGTGATCTTTGCCCACTTCATCTACGGCAATGCCGACCGCATGACCCCTGCCAAAACGCTGGGCTGTGTCATCGGCTTTGCGGGCGTGCTCATCGGCACGCTGGGCAACCACGGCAGCGGCAGCGGCTGGGGCGTGTTCTGCATGATGGCCGCTACCATCATCTTTACCCTGTCCGGCCCGTGGAACAAATCCGTGACCAAAAAAGCAGACAGCTTTGCCGTCTGCTTCATCAACCTGTTCGTGGGCGGTCCGGCACTGTTCGTGCTGGGCACTGTGCTGGGCGGCAGTCTCCATGTGCAGAGCGCACTGGCGGTGGTGGTCATGCTGTATCTGGCCTTCATCTGCGGGGCAGGCTATGTGCTGTGGGCCCTGCTGATGAAGAACAACCCGGTCAGCCGCATTGCCATCTTTGGCTTCGTGAACCCGGTGGTCAACGTGCTGCTGAGCGCCGTGCTCAACGGCGAACCCCTGTTCCGCTGGCAGTATCTGGCGGCGCTGGTGTTCGTGTGTGTTGGCATCTGGCTGGTGAACAAGGCCCCCGCCAAAAAGGAGGGCAAATGACCGGCCCCATTTTTGACACCCACGCGCACTACAGCGCCCGCGCCTTTGATGCCGACCGCTATCCCCTGCTGGACAGCCTGCCCAGTAAAGGCGTGGTGGGCGTGTGTGAACAGGCCACCCACTCCGGGGATGCACCCCGGGTGCTGGAGCTGGCGCACCGCTACCCGTGGGTGGTGGCCGCCGTTGGCATCCATCCGGAAAGCCTGCTGCCCGCCGCCGACTGCGGCGAGGAAGGCCCGCTCCTACGGTCTCGGTGTACGGCGGCGACTGGGCCGCCGAGATGCGTGCCCTGATGCCCTATTATGCCGACCCCAAGGTGGTAGCTGTGGGTGAGTGCGGGCTGGACTACCACTGGCCTGTGCCCAAGGATGCCCAGCTGGCCATGTTTGAGGCGCACATCCGGCTGGCGCTGGAGCTGGACAAGCCCATCATCGTGCACGACCGCAATGCGCACGCCGATGCTTACGCCCTGCTCAAAAAATACCAGCCCAAGGGCATCGTCCACTGCTATTCCGGCAGTGCCGATGACGCGGTGTGGCTGGCAAAGCAGGGACTGTTCATCGGTTTTGGCGGGGCGTGTACCTTCAAGGGTGCCAAGCGGGCGGCAAAAGCCATCAGCGCCCTGCCGCTGGAAAGCATCGTGCTGGAGACCGACTGCCCCTACATGGCACCGGAGCCGGTGCGCGGCACCCGCTGTGACAGCTCCCTCATCCGCTATGTGGGCGAGTATATCGCCCAGCTGCGGGGCATCTCTGTGGAAGAGGTGTTCCGCACCACAGCCGAAAATGCCCGCCGGGTATACGGGCTGTGATCCGTTTTTCGCAAGTTGCACAGGTTTTTCTCTGTGCTTCTGTATAAATCAACAATCAAAATCCAAACTGTTATAAGGAGAACCTACCATGAAAGCACGTATTCCTAAGCACCGCGAGTTCATCATCAACTTCCCCGACAGCATCGACCAGAACAAGGCCAACGAGGGCTGGGCAAAGCTGCAGCAGATCGTTGAGGACTACAAGAAGGCCCACAATGGCGCTTCTGTCTACGCCCCCACCTTCATCGAGGACTGCGAGGCCGAGGTGAAGAAGCTGCAGGAAGAGTACGGCTTCGAGTACACGGTCGAATACGTTCAGTAATTTCTGATATTTAAAATCCCCTCTGTGCATCTGCGCAGGGGGGATTTGCAGTTTCAGGGGGAACCGCTTTTCCCTACGGTGCGCTTCCCCGCAAAAATACAGCCCCGGCAGACTGCATGGTCTGTCGGGGCTGTGCTTTTCTGTCCGGGTCACTTTTCCACTTTACTCAGCAGGATGCGGTCGTTGTCCAGATTCTTGCCTGCGTTCTCGCGGAACTTTTCAAGCAGGTCGTCCACGGTCATCCGGCTGCGTTTCTCGCCCTTCACGTCAAAGACGATGCGGCCGGAATCCATCATCAGGGTGCGGTTGCCCAGCTCCAGTGCCTGATGCATGTTGTGGGTGACCATCAGGCAGGTGATCTTCTTTTCGGCCACGATGCTCTTGGTCAGCTCCAGTACCTTTTCGGCGGTGGCGGGGTCCAGTGCTGCGGTGTGCTCGTCCAGCAGCAGCAGCTTGGGGGTGACCAGCGTGGCCATCAGCAGGGTCAGGGCCTGCCGCTGGCCGCCGGACAGCAGGCCCACCGGCTGCTTCATGCGGTCCTCAAGGCCCATATCCAGCAGCGCCAGCTTTTCGCGGAACACTTCCTTGTCCTTGCGGGAGATGCGGGAGAAGATGGCGTGGGGCGCGGTGCCGGCACGCAGATAGGCCAGCGCAAGGTTTTCCTCAATGGTCATGTTTGGTGCGGTGCCCTTGAGCGGGTCCTGGAACAGGTGGCCGATGACCTTGCTGCGCTGGTGCTCCGGCTCAAAGGTGATATCCTGTCCACCCAGCAGGATGCTGCCCTCGTCGGCGATGAAGCCGCCGGTGATGGCGTTGAACAGGGTGGATTTGCCCGCGCCGTTGGAGCCCACGATGGTGGCAAAGTCCCCGGCTTCCATGTGCAGGCTGACACCGTTCAGGGCCACTTTTTCATTGACCGTGCCGGGGTTGAAAGTCTTGTGCAGATCGTTCAGCTGAAGCATTTCCATCTTACTTTCCCTCCTTGCCGGTAGTCACGCGGCGGCGGCAGGCCCCATGCTTGCGCTGCTCAAAGGCGATTTTTTCCTTGATGGCCGGCATCGAAATGGCGATGGCCACGATGATGGCGGACACCAGCTTCATGGCGGCGGCAGGCACATTGAAGCGCAGGGCCACAGCCACGATAAAACGGTACAGGCAGCTGCCGAACACCACGCCGATGATCCGGCGCAGCATGGTGCGCTTACCAAGCAGTGTCTCGCCGATGATGAGGGAAGCCAGTGCGATGGTCACCATGCCGGTGCCCACATTGATATCGCAGCTCTTCTGATACTGCGCCAGCAGTCCGCCGGAGAGGGCGCACAATGCGCCGGAAATGCACAGGCCCACCGTAATGGTGAAAGCCGGGTTAATACTGGAAGCACGCACCATGGCAGCGTTGTCACCGGTGGCGCGGATGGACAGGCCCAGCCGGGTGCCCAGAAAGCCCAGCATCGCCGCACCGGCAAGCAGGATCATGGCCAGCGCGATGGCCAGCTTATACCAGCCGCCAAGGAAGCTCAGTGAGCCCTTTGCCAGCGAGAAAACAGTGTCGGTCTTGACCAGCGACATGGTGGAGGAAAAGCCCATCACGGCCAGATTGATGGTGTAAAGGCCGGTGTTGACGATGATGCCTGCCATGATGCTCTCCACGCCAAGGCGGGTCTGCAGAAAAGCCGTAACAAAGCCGGAGCACACGCCTGCCGCCATGGCTGCGAACAGGGCCAGAATGGGGTGGCCGGTCAGTGCTACCTGACAGGCCACGGCGCAGCCCAGCGTGAAGCAGCCGTCAGTGGAAAGGTCTGCGATGTTCAGGATGGAATAGCTCAGGAACAGTGCCAGCGCCACAAGGGCATAGATACAGCCCAGTTCCAGCGCCGTCTGTAGGACGTTGAGCGAAAAGATACTCGCCAGCATGTGTGTGCTCCTTTTATGTTTCTTTTTGATTGGACGATTTAAAATGGCCTCCGCTTTTGCTCTGGCCATATTCAGCGGAATTGGGTTTTTATTCGGGATTCAGAAAAGCCTGCGGGCTTTTCTGAATCCCCTCACGAGTAGGGTCGTGACGGAAAACGGGCTCGCCCTCTCCGTCACCTACGGTGACACCTCTCCCAAAGGGAGAGGCCTTGGCAGAAAGATGAACTTTACGTGGACTGCCAAAGGCTCCCACTTTGGGGGAGCTGGCAAATCCGTAGGATTTGACTGAGAGGGCGAGCCTGCTAACCACGAAGATACCGGACTTATTTAATTTAGCTTCTTGTGATGCGGTGCACTGTGGGCAGCAAAACACTTCCTCAGAACCGCCAAAAGCTCCCCCTTTTGGGGGAGCTGGCAAAACCGTCAGGTTTTGACTGAGAGGGTACTTTTTTAAGAGAAGTTCTCTGCGGTGGTCACTTCCACGATCTCGGTGCAGTAGGGCTTGAAGGCCTCCTTCACGGTGTCGAGGTCAAGGCCCAGCGCTTCGCATGTCTCGGTGTTGATGGTGACGATGCCGTTATCAAAGGTCTGGTAGGGCAGGTCTGCAGTGGTCTTGCCCTCGCACAGCAGCTCTGCCACCATATCGGCAGTGGCTTCGCCCAGCTGGACGTAATCCACGCCGTAGCCCACGAACGCCCCGTTCAGTGCAAAGCTGTCAGCACCGGTGTAGTGCTGCACGCCTGCCTCGGTAAAGGTCTCGTAGATGGACAGCTCTGCGGTCATCACGGTGTTGTCGGTGGGGGTGAACACGGCCTTGACGCCGGAAGCGATCAGGGCTTCGGCCGCCATCTGCACCTCGGCGGTGGTGGTGCCGTTCTTCTCAATGTACTTGATGCCGTTGGCATCGCAGAAGGCCTTGGCATCGGCAATGGCCTGCGTGGAGGCATCCTGACTCAGGTCGTACAGCAGGCCAATGGTGTCAATGTCCGGGTTAACGGCAGTGATCAGGTTCATGATGGCCTCGGTGTTCAGTGCGTCGGAGGTGCCGGTGATGTTCTCCTCGCCGTCAAAGCCTGCAGCGGCGGGGTCGGTGACAGCAGAGTAGACAACGGGGATATCGGTATCCTCCACAGCGGCCAGCATGGTTGCGGCGGTGGGGGTAGCCACAGCCACGATCACATCCACGCCGTCCCCTACGAGGTCGGCACCGATCTGGTTCAGGTTGGACTGGTCAGCCTGTGCATTTGCGTAGTAGTCGGCGTAGTCGAAGGTAACGCCCTTCTCTGCCCCCAGCTTATCCAGACGGCTCTCCACAGATTCCACGATCTGGTTGAGGGAAGCATGATCCACATAGTTGACGATGCCCACCTTGAAGGTCTGGCCGCCCTCGGCTGCTGCGGAAGCGGCAGCGGAAGAAGCGGTGGAAGATGCAGCCACGGTGCTGGAAGCGGAACCGCCGCAGCCGGTGAATGCCAGTGCAGAAACGGCGGAAGCAGCCATAGCGGCCTTGAGGAAGCTGCGGCGGGAGATCATGGTAACGTTTTTCATAACAGTAAACTCCTTTCCCGGAGCGGGCGGCAAAAGTAAAAGACCCGCTCCCCTTGCGGGACGGGTCTTACAAATAAAAACGACCCTGTCCCTGTGTGTTATCCACAAGGACAGGATCGGTAAAGTTCGATTCTGCGGTGCCACCTTGCTTGCCCTGCTTTGCAGACTGCAGAGCCTCTCACGGAGAGCCAACACCCCTGTCCTGTAACGGAGACTTCCGTCCAAAGCTACTAAGGCTTGCTGCCCATTTGCCCGGCCCTCGGCGGCCCACGAAGCTCTGCCCCTCTCGCCCGTTTTCACTGTCCGGGCTCACTGAAGATGCGCTGTGCAGGTTCTCTTCCGCCTCATCGGTTTGATTGCATTATACACTTTATTGGCATAAAGTCAAGGGGAAATTTCAAAAATTTCTTTTTTCTACAGCACAAAGTCATTCTTCCGTGCATCAGGCCCGCTTTGTGCGGCGCTTGCGCCAGACGAAGTACGCCGTGTACGCCAGCCATACCACAATGCCGCCCAAAGTCAGCGCACGGCTCAGCCGGATGCCGTCGGGCTGGTAGACAAAATCGATGCTGTTTTCACCTGCCGGGCACAGCACAGCCATCAATCCCTCGTCCACCTCCACAATGTCGGCCTCCTGCCCGTTGACATAGGCCGTAAAGCCGTCATCGTAAGGCACGGAGAAGAACACGAGGTTCTCTTTTTCCAGCGTGATCTCGGCGTGGAAGCCCGAATTGTTCATCTGGAACACACTGGCAGCCGTGGCACGGCGCTCGCGGCAGTCCTGCACGTAGGACTCATAGTACAGCTCCTCCCGTCTGTCTTCCGGCAGATGGGTGAGGTACTTGCCGTAGACTGCAGCATCCTCGTCGGTAAGCACCAGTGCACGCATCAGGAGGTTTGCGCGGGTGGCCTTGGCTGTTTCTTCGTACTCGGTCTGGGTGAGGTAATAGTCATAGGCAAAGCCCATGGGCACGTAGTTCGTGTTGCGGTAGACCGCATAGCCGTCCTTTGCAAAGGCATATTCCCAGCCGTCGTCGGCTTCGTTTTCAAAGTCGGTCTGCTTTTCCGGCGTGGTGATAAGGTACTCCACACTCAAAAGGCCCCGCAGTGCATAATTGGAAAGCTCCGGCTCACTGCGCACATCCCGCTTGACCCCCAGCGCCGGGTAGAAGCTGAGGATGCTGGGGGCTGCCGTGCTGCCAAAATACTGCAGGCAGCTCTTATCCAGCCACATGCCGATGTTGTCGTGGATCTTGTACGTATCCACGCGGTAATCGCCTTCGGGCAGGTCGTTTTTCAACAGCAGGGCGCTTGTGTCCTGCTTCACAAGGTCGCTGTCGGTATACCACTGGCCGAACTTGCCAATGCCGATGTGCACCACGCTGAACAGGAAGGCAAACGCCAGCACTGCCGCCGTCAGGCGCTGGGCAAAGCGGCTGTCGCCCCGCCACTTCTGGCAGAGATAGCGGTACAACAGCAGGCCCAGCAGGCCAAAGCCCAGCACCGCACAGTACTGACCGGGGTTCTTGAGCACGCCGAACGACCAGCTGCCGGTGTCGCTGTCCTGCACCGGCACCACCGCAAAGGCCACCGTGGCGATCATCAGCCAGCTGATGCCGCGGGCCGGGCTGTCCAGATCGGTGTTGTGGTCTTCCAGCGCGTTCACGGTCATTGCGGCCAGCACCAGCACCGGCATATAGTACCAGCGCGCATAGTAGCTGGAATTGAGGGCGTAGAACGCACTGTTCAGGATGGGCACCAGTGCGAACACGGCGCAGGTGCCCACGATGCGCTTTTTACTGTCGCCGCACTTTGCTTTCCAGTAGGCCACGGCACCGGCCAGACTGCACAGCGGCAGATAGGCCGACATGCTGGTCCACTTGATCACGCCCTCCGACCAGATGGATGTGAGGTAGGGAGAATCCGGCGGCATGATCCAGCTGACGAGAATTGCAAGGTACTGCTGCACCTTGCTGTAGGTCAGAAAGCCCCAGCCGGAGGAAAGGTCGATGGTGCGCGGGTTCTGCAAAATGGAGAGCACCGCAGGCACCAGCAGGATGCTGCCCATGGCAGCGCCCAGAACGCTTTCAAAAGCCAGCAGCCCGAACTTTTGCAGTGAGACGGAAGTCCCTTGTGCTGAGCTTGCAGATGAAGTAGATGGCCAGAAACACCACCTGACCGATGAAGAAGAAGTAGTTGTTGACAAGGTTCACCGCCACCCAGAACGCAAACCAGCTGCGGTGGTCGTTGTAAAGGGCCTCGTCCAGCGACCACAGCAGATACGGGAACAGCGCCACCACATCTACAAAGTGGTTGAAGAACACATTGTATACCGTAAAGCCGGAGAAGGTATACAGACAGGCTCCCAGCACGGCGTAGTCGATATTTTTGACGTAGCGGCGCAGATACAGGTACGCACCGCCGCCCGCCACGGCAAACTTGAGCACCAGCAGCGGTACCATGAGGTAGGGCAGCCACCCCTGCGGGAAGAGCAGCGAAAACCAGAAGAACGGCGAGCCGTACAGGTAGAACGAATAGGCGTTCATCACGCCGCTGCCAAGGTCGGTAGCCCATGAGAAGGTATTGTGCACCGAGGTGAACGCACTGTCCGGGTAGCCTGCGCCCTTGATAAAGCCGTTCATATAGCGGTAAAAGCTGATCTGCTGGCTGTTGAAATCGCCTGCATAGTGGAAAAAGCCGCCGTCGATGATATAAAACGGCAGAAAGAACAGGGCCGCCGTGAGGGCACACAGGCCCACCGTCAGCCAGAATTTATCCTTTTTTTGTCCCAGCAGCTGCGGCTGCCGGGCAGTACCAGACCGCTCCATGGTTTCCTCTTTTCTCTGCCAAAGCGGCAGAAAGTTGGTTTGTTTTAGTATAGCACGAACACTGCACAGAAAAAAGGGCTTGACAACGCTCTGCCGGACAGGTATGTTGGAGAAAAAAGGAGGAAGCTGCCATGCTGTACCCGTTCAGCGCCCTGCTGGCGCGCATGAAATACATTACCCGCTGGAGCCTGATGCACTCCACCCGGGCCGAATCTCTCAGCGAGCACACCTGCGATACCGCCCTGCTGTCCCACATGCTTTGCCTGATCGCACGGCGGTACACCGGCACGCCCTGCCGCCCCAAAACGGTAGCAGTGGCGGCGCTGTACCACGACGCGCCGGAGATCATTACCGGCGACATGCCCACACCGGTCAAGTACAGCAGCCCCACCCTGCGGGATGCCTACAAGGCGTTGGAAACCGAGAGCGTGCGCTGCATGACCGGCCTTCTGCCGGACGAGTTGAGCGAAGAGCTGTCCCCGTTCATCTCCGGGGAACTGCTCACCGCCGAGGAAAAGCGCCTGCTGAAGGCCGCCGACCGGCTGAGCGCCCTCATCAAATGCATGGAGGAGCAGCGCAGCGGCAACCACGAGTTTGACGCGGCGCTGGCCCAGCAGAAAGCGGCCCTGCAGGCCATGCACTGCCCGGAAGCCGACTGGTTCATAGAGCACTGTCTGCCCTGTTACACCCAGAATCTGGATGAGCTGACCCGGCAGCAGTAATATTTCCCTTACGGAAACGGCACCTCGCGCACGTCGTCCGGGTCGATGCCCGCTTTGCGCTGCTCTTCAAAAACAGCATCGATCAGCTCGTCCAGATCTTCCAGATGGGTCAGGGTGCAGCAGTAGCGGCGCAGATTGGCCGCACCTTTCAGCCCCTTCATATAGTGCATGGTCTGAGAGCGGGCCTGCGGCATGGCGACGAACTCGCCCTTCTGCTCCACCATCTCCTCCACCTGACGGCGCAGCGCATTCATGCGGGCCTGCAGGTTGGGTGCCTTGGGTGCGGGCAGGCCTTCAATGGCGGCGTTCACCCACTCAAAGAGCCACGGGTCGCCCAGCGCGCCCCGGGCGATCATCACGCCGTCACAGCCGGTGGCCTGCATCATCTCCACCGCATCCTCTGCCGAGTGGATGTCGCCGTTGCCCAGCACCGGCACTCTGACGGCATCCTTCACCCGGGCAATGATCTCCGGGTCGATGCCGGGGTGTACATCTGCTCCCGGGTACGGGCGTGCACCGCAATGAGGGCTGCGCCGGCCTGCTCACAGGCCTTGGCACACTCCACTGCAGTGATGTGGTCGGCATCCCAGCCCTTGCGCATTTTCACGGTGACAGGCCGTTTTGTATTTGCCACAACCTGCTCCACGATGCGTCCGCAAAGCTCCGGGTCCAGCATCAGCTTACTGCCTGCGCCGCCGGAAACGATCTTGGGGGCCGGGCAGCCCATGTTGATATCCACAAAGTCGAACTCGTACTGTTCGATGGCGGCGGTGGCTTCGCCCATGATCTCAGGCACTTCGCCAAAGATCTGCACACCATAGGGTGCACCGTTGGGTTCGGCCTTGAGCAGGCTCACCGTCTTGTGGTCGCCGTACACCAGCGCCCGGCTGGACACCATTTCGCTCACAGTAAAGCCTGCACCGTGCTGGGCCATCAGGCGGCGGCAGGGTGCATCCGTAAAGCCCGCCATCGGGCCGAACACCGCCCGGTGCGGCAGGATGATATTGCCGATTTTCAAAGGTTCCATTGGTTGTTCCTCGCTGTTATCGAAAAAAGCTCCCCCGCAGGGGAGCCAGATTTTTGGGGTACGAACCCTCTCAGTCACGGCTTGCGCCGTGCCAGCTCCCGAAAGGGGAGCCTTTCATCTGCCCGAAACAGGCTTCTTGCGGGTGAAGAAATCGTTTATCTTCATAGCGCATAAAGCTCGCCCTTCGGGAGAGCTGGCAAAACCGTAAGGTTTTGACTGAGAGGGTTTTTGCATGTTACATCTTCTCCGGCACGTTGATCTTGAACATGGTCAGCACGTTGAAGATGGCATTCTTCACGCCGATGCACAGAGCCAGACGTGCCTGCTGCACAGCAGGGGTCTGCACCCTGGATGCGGCAGTTGCCGTAGAAGCGGTGGAACGCACTGGCCAGATCGATCACAAAGCGGTTGATGCGGCTGGGGTCGTACTTCTCGGCCGCCATGACGATCTCCTGCGGGAAGGCTGCCAGCATCCGGATCAGATCCATCTCGGAAGGCTCGGTGAGCAGGGTGGCATCCACCTTCTCGGCACCGGCAAACTGCACACCCTCGCTCTCCATCTTTTTCAGGATGGAGCAGATACGGGCATGGGCATACTGCACATAGTACACGGGGTTATCGTTGTCGGTCTTGACAGCCTGATCGAGGTCAAAATCGATGCCGCTGCCTGCGTCGTGCATATTGAACAGGAAGCGTGCGCTGTCGATGGGCACCTCTTCCAGCAGGTCGGTCAAGGTGATGGCATTGCCGGTGCGCTTGGACATCCGCACAGGCTGGCCGTCGCGCATCAGGTTGACCATCTGCATCAGCACAACGTCCAGATCTTCGCCGTTCAGGCCGATGGCATCCATGGCACCCTTCATGCGGGCCACATGGCCGTGATGGTCTGCACCCCAGACATCGATGGCCTTGGCAAAGCCGCGGGTAGCCAGCTTGTTGTAGTGGTAAGCGATATCGGCGGCAAAGTAGGTGGGGATGCCGTTGGCACGGACGAGCACTTCGTCCTTGGCTTCCTCCTCGGTTCCGTCCTCGGTCTTTTTCTTGTTCACCGTGCCGTACTTGGCAGCGTACTGGGCGCTGCGGTACATGATGGCACCGTCCTCTGCCTTATAGCAGGCGCCCAGCTCCAGCAGCTTATCCACCACAGCCATTACTGCGCCGGACTCATGCAGGGTGCTCTCGTGGAACCACACATCGTAGTCGATGCGGTACTTGCCCAGATCGCGCTTGAGGGCAGCAATGTTCTTGGGCAGAGCGTAGGCCACCAGTGCGTCCTTCAGGGCGGCAAAAGCCTCGCTCTCGAACAGAGTCTCCTCGTCCATCCCCTTGCAAGCGGCAACGTACTTGTCGCCGTTCAGCTCGGCAAACTCACCGGCCAGCACCTTGATGTCGCCGCCCTGATAGCACTCGGCGGGCAGCGGATAGGCTTCCTCGCCGCAGTACTTCTGCAGGTAGCGCACGGCAAGGCTCTTGCCGAACTTCTGGATCTGGTTGCCGGCATCGTTGATATAGAACTCGCGGGTCACATCATAGCCGGACCAGTCCAGCACAGCGGACAGACAGTCGCCCAGAGCGCCGCCGCGGGCGTTGCCCATGTGCATAGGGCCGGTGGGGTTGGCGGAAACGAATTCCACATTGTACTTGGCGCCCTTGCCGTGATCGGTGCGGCCATACTCCTTGTTGGAGCAGGCAGTCAGCACGACACCGGCCCAGAAGGACGGAGCCAAAACAGGTTGATGAAGCCGGGGCCAGCCACTTCCACCTTGGCAAACACACTGTTCTCGATGGAGGGCAGATGTGCCAGCAGCGCATCCGCGATCATCTTGGGAGCCTTGCGCCAGCTGCGTGCACCGGCCATGGCGATGTTGGAGGCGATATCGCCGTTCTTGGTATCGGCGGGGATCTCCACGATGAAGGCGGGCAGCTCAGCTTCCGGCAGAGCACCATCGGCCATGGCGGCCTTGGCAGCAGCAGTCAGCAGAGCGCGTGCCTCGTCCAGCGCAGCCTGACGGGGGTTATAGTTCTGGTAGGTCTTTTCAAATTCAGTCATTGGTCTGGTTCCTTTCACAGTCTGGGAAATATCTCAGTTTACGTGGGTCACGGTCACTTCAAGGCGGTTGCGGCTCACAAGCTCGGCGCTGTTGGCATCCAGCAGGTAGCCGAACTTTGCGATGCCGCCCTTCTCGGTCAGGCCGCACTCGATCTCGTCGGCGGTCACGCCCAGCGTCATAGAGCCGTAGCCTGTCTCGTAGTGGCAGAGGTTGCGCTTGCCTTTTTCGATCAGCAGCTGGGTGCCGGCCCCGCCGCCCTTGCCAAACCGCAGCATCGCCACGCGGCTGCCGTCGGCGGCAATTTTCAGGGTGGTAGTGCAGCCCTCGTAGCCGGTGGTCTCGGTCTCTTTATAGGTAATGTAGTAGCTGCCGCCCTTCTGCACGAACTGGCCGCGGGTCATCAGCTCCACAAACTCTTCCTTTTCTTCCTGCTCCACAGGCTCTTTCACATGCTGCTCAATGCGGCTCTTGATGCGGATGATATAATCTTCCTTCAGCGGTTTGCTCACGTTTTTCTGTCCTTATCAATATTTATCAATGGCGATCTGATCCACCGGGCCGCCCTTGTACTCGCCCAGGAACAGGTCTGCCGTCTGCACAAAGCTGTCCGGCACATCGCTCACGTAGAAGTGCGCCTGACCCTCGTGTTCCTGCGCCGCTTTCAGGCCGCGCTCGGAGAGCATCTGTTCCAGATGGTGGGCAGCGGTCTTGGCCGGATCCACCAGCGTCACGCTCTGGCCCATGAACTCGCCGATCATGGTCTTGAGCAGCGGGTAGTGGGTGCAGCCCAAAATCAGGGTGTCCACACCGGCCTCACGCACCTCGGTCAGGTACTGAGCGATCACCAGCTTCGTCACCTGCTGTCGGCTCTCCTCGCTGTGGTCCACGTAACCGGCCTCCACCAGCGGCACGAACAGCGGGCAGGCCTGCGCGGTGATTTCCACCCCCGGCACCAGCTGACGCAGCAGCTTTTCGTAGCTGCGGGAGCGGATGGTGGCAGCGGTGCCGATCACGCCGATGCGGCGGTTGCGGGTAGCAAAGGCTGCTTCCCGGGCGGCAGCATCCACCACGCCCAGATATGGCACCGGCAGCTTTGCCGCTTCTGCAGCCGGGTAGGTGCTGGACACGGTGCCGCAGGCCGCCATGATGCACTTTACATTTTTAGAAAGCAGGAATGCCACGTCCTGACGGGCATACTGCAGGATGGTCTCCGGGCTGCGGCGCCATAGGGCACGCGGCCGGTATCGCCAAAATAGATGATCTCCTCGTGGGGCAGGCGCTTGCGCAGCTCCCGCACACCGGTCAGGCCGCCAAGGCCGCTGTCGAATACGCCGATCGGGCGGTTATCCATGCTGCTTTTCCTTCCTTTCCAGCGCCAGCGCGATCAGCCGGTCGATGAGCTGCGGCACCGGCAGGCCCTCGTGCTCCATCAGCTTGGGGTACATGCTGATGGACGTGAAGCCCGGGAAGGTGTTGATCTCGTTGATCAGCACCCGGCCGGTGCCCTTTTCAACAAAGAAATCGCAGCGGGCAAGGCCCTCGCAGTTCAGGGCAGTGTAGGCCATGGCGGCGTAGGTCTTCACCTCGTCCAGCTTTGCTTCCGGCAGGTGAGCCGGGATGACGGTCTGGCTCACGCCGTTCTTGTACTTGTCGTCGTAGGTATAGAACTCGGCACCGGCAAGGATCTCGCCCGGACGGGTAGCCACGGCGGGGTCGGAGCCGATCACGGCGCACTCCACTTCCTGTCCGTCCACAAAGGCTTCAAACACCACCTTGCGGTCGTTTTCCAGTGCAAGGTCGATGGCCTTTTTCAGCTCGTCACGGCTGGACACCTTGGAGATGCCCACGCTGGAACCGGCGTTTGCGGGCTTGACGAACACGGGCCAGCCCAGCTTCTTTTCCACACCCTCGCACACACCTTCCAGATCGGACTCGATCTCCCAGCGGTCGGCAGCCAGCCATCTGGTGTGGGGCACACCGTTGGCCTCGAACAGAGCATTGGCCACGGCTTTGTCCATGCACACCGCGCTTGCCAGCACGCCGCAGCCCACGTAGGGGATGCCGGCCAGCTCCAGCAGGCCCTGCACCGTGCCATCCTCGCCCCACAGGCCGTGCAGCACCGGGATCACAACATCCACATGCACTTTTTCCACATGGCCTTCCGGGGTGAACAGGATCATGCCGTGGTCGGCGCGGTCCGGACTGATGACGCAGGCCATGTTGCCTGCCAGCTCTTCCCAGCTGCCATCGGCCATCTGGGCGGCCGTGGCCTCGGTGTACAGCCAGCGGCCCTCCTTGGTGATGCCCACAGTGAGCACCTCATATTTTTCACGGTCAATGTTGTTGACGAAGTTGCCCACAGAAACGCGGCTGACCTCGTGCTCACTGGACATACCGCCGAACAGCAGCACAACGCACATTTTTTCAGACTGCATGATAACTCTCTCCTATTTATAAAGCCCAAGACCTGGGTGGGATATAACCGGTAAAATGCCGTTCTGGCTTATTATACAATATCTATGCGCGCGATGCAAGCAGAATGCCAAAAGCTGCCGGTGGGTAAAAGAGATATTTTTCAAAAAAACTTTCCAAAAATCGAAGGTTTCCGCTTGACGGATGGAAAAGTGCGTGGTACAATGATATCACCTCTTTTGCGGGGTTATTAAGTGCGCCTGTTTTGCAGGTACCACCCGCAACCCGAGGGAGGTTCAAAACAACCGTTATAATGGAGGTGTCAACAAATGACCGTTAAAATCACTCTGGCCTGCACCGAGTGCAAGCAGCGCAACTACAACACCACGAAGAACAAGAAGAACAACCCCGATCGTCTCGAGATGAAGAAGTATTGCCGTTTCTGCAAGAAGCACACCGTTCATCGCGAAACCAAGTAAGAAAGGCGGACGCATCATGGCAGACAAAACCGAGAACAAGCCGGGCTTTGTGGCCAGAGCAAAGGCCGCTGTGAAGAACTTCTTTGGCAAGTGTGCCAAGTTCTTCCGCGACACCAAGAGCGAGCTGAAGAAGGTGGTGTGGCCGTCCAAAGAGGACGTTAAGACCAACACCGTCGTCGTGCTCGTGACCGTCGCCATCGCAGCGGTCGTGATGATCCTGCTGGATGCCATCTTCGGCGGCATCCTGGGCCTGATCATCGGCGCCTGAGAATCATCTTGAAACGGAGGGCAGACCAAAATGGAAGAACAATCCAATGAGGCACTTTGGTATGTAGTGCATACCTATTCCGGCTATGAGAACAAGGTCGCGAACGACCTGCAGACCATGGTGGAGAACCGTCATCTGCAGGATCTGATCTGCGATATCAAGGTTCCCGTCGAGATGGTTCCCGAAATTGACAAGAATGGCAAGCAGAAGATGGTGGAGCACAAGCTCTTCCCCGGCTACGTGCTGGTCAAAATGGTGATGAACGACGATACCTGGTACGTGGTGCGCAACACGCGCGGCTGCACCGGCTTCGTCGGTCCCGCATCCAAGCCCGTTCCCCTCTCTGCTGAAGAAGTAGAGAAGATGGGCGTGGAAAAGGCTGCACCTTTGGCAGTCGACTTCAACGTCGGCGACACCGTGCAGATCACCGCCGGTCCTCTGGAAGGCTTTATGGGCCTTGTGGAGGAGATCGATACCGAGAACTTCAAAGTGAAGCTCAAGGTCAACATGTTCGGCCGCGAGACCCCCGCAGAGGTGGAGATCGGTCAGGTCGAGCTGCCGTAACCAACCGGCACAAATCGTTTACCAAGGTAAGACCGCAGTGCGGTTCTTATAGAGCGTGTGCACTGTGCACATGCTCGTGGGAGGCACGGAGACACCGTGCCGCAACTCACCACAAAATTTTGGAGGTGCAAGTATTATGGCACAGAAAGTTACTGGCTACATTAAGCTGCAGATCGAGGCCGGCAAGGCAACTCCGGCTCCCCCTGTTGGCCCTGCTCTGGGTCAGAAGGGCGTCAACATCATGGCATTCACCAAGGAGTTCAACGAGCGTACCAAGAACCAGATGGGTTATGTGATCCCCGTCGTCATCACTGTGTATGCTGACCGCTCCTTCAGCTTCATCACCAAGACTCCTCCGGCAGCCCGTTCTGATCAAGAAGGCAGCTGGCATCAACACCGCTTCCGGCAAGCCCAACAAGGAAAAGGTCGCTTCTCTGACCGCCGCTCAGGTGGAAGAGATCGCCAAGACCAAGATGCCCGACCTGAACGCTGCTTCTCTGGAAGCTGCATGCAGCATGGTTCGCGGCACCTGCCGTTCCATGGGTGTCACCGTCGAGGGCTGAGACATAAACAGTGGGAGGGCATAAAACTGCCCGCATGACCACACAGGAGGATATACAATGAAACATGGCAAGCACTATGTCGACGCTGCAAAGCTGGTCGATTCTACTAAGGCATATGATGTGAACGAGGCTCTGGAGCTGGCTTGCAAGACCGCTTCTGCCAAGTTCGACGAGACCGTTGAGCTGCACGTCCGCCTGGGCGTTGACAGCCGCCATGCTGACCAGCAGGTCCGCGGCGCTGTTGTCCTGCCCAACGGCACCGGCAAGACCGTCCGCGTCTGCGCAATCGCCAAGGGTCCCGCAGCTGCCGCTGCTGAGGCTGCTGGCGCTGATATCGTCGGTGATGACGAGCTGATCGCAAAGATCGCCGGCGGCTTCATGGATTTCGACGTTGTCGTGACCACTCCCGATATGATGGGCCGCGTTGGCCGTCTTGGTAAGGTCCTGGGCCCCCGCGGCCTGATGCCGAACCCAAGGCTGGTACCGTTGCTCCCGACCTGGGCAAGGCTGTTACCGAGGCTAAGGCCGGTAAGATCGAGTACCGTCTGGACAAGCAGAACATCATCCATGTGCCCGTGGGCAAGGCTTCTTTCGGTGCAGAGAAGCTGTACGCCAACCTGGACACTGTGATGGAGGCTATTGCCAAGGCAAAGCCCGCTGCAGCAAAGGGTACCTACTTCAAGAGCGCTACCATCGCCACCACCATGGGCCCTGGCATCCGTCTGAACACCTTGAAGTACGGTGTCTGATTTGAAGTTCTGATCGTTTTTCTGCCGTTCGTATGGGCGGCAGAAAAATTTTGTCAGAAAATTTTAAAAAAGACTTGACAACTCCGCACGTTTGCGGTAAAATAATCATGCTGTTTTTGAGACAGCAGGTACTGGAGTCCAGTGTAAGGCTATGCCGCCTGCCGAGAAACGTGCGTAAAGTTGTTTTATGCCTCTTTCTCGGCCAAGTGCGGGAAAGAGGCTTTTTTCATACTTGCTCCGGTTTTCGATACAAGTTTTTGAAACGAGGTGAAACCGAATGCCCAGTGCAAAGATTCTTTCTGAAAAGCAGGCTTATGTCGCTGATCTGAAGGCAAAGTTTGAGAGTGCGGTTTCCGGCTGCGTCGTCGCTTACGGCGGCATTAACGTCGAGAACGACACCAAGCTCCGTAAGGAGCTGCGTGAGGCAGGCGTCGATTACATGGTCGTGAAGAACACCATGCTGCGTCTGGCTGTCAAGGGTACCTCTCTGGAGGGCCTGGCTGAGCAGTTCAAGGGCGATACCGCTATCGCTTTTGCTCACGAAGCAGATCCCATGTCCGCTGCCCGCATCCTGTGCAAGTATCAGGATGGCGATAAGTCCAAGAAGTTCGTCGTGAAGGCTGGCTTCATGGAAGGCAAGGTCATGGACGCTGCCGAGACCAACGCAATCGCAAAGCTGCCCAACCGCGAAGGCATGCTGTCCATGTTCGCAGGCGCCCTCACCAGCACTCTGTCTGGTCTGGCCGTTGCAATGCAGGCTTATGCCGACAAGCAGGAGGAGCCTGCAGCCTGATGGCCGCATGACTGCTGCTTAAACAAAACAAGAAACTAACAAACAAAACCATTGATATTGGAGGGTTACTACTATGGCTTCTGAGAAGATTACTGCCATCATCGACTCCGTTAAGGAGCTGTCCGTTCTGGAGCTGAAGGAACTGATCGACGCTTACTGCGAAGAGTTCGGTGTTTCCGCTGTTGCTGCTGCTGCTCCCGCTGCTGCTGGCGCTGCTGCTGCCGCTGAGGAAGAGAAGACCGAGTTCGACGTCATCCTGGCTGAGGCTGGCGCTACCAAGATGCAGGTCATCAAGCTGGTGAAGGAGATCACCGGTCTGGGCCTGAAGGAAGCTAAGGCTATCGTCGATGGCGCTCCCAAGGCTGTCAAGGAGAAGGTCTCCAAGGCTGAGGCTGAGGACATCCAGAAGAAGCTGACCGAGGCTGGCGCTAAGGTCGAGGTCAAGTAATTGAACCTCTTCTGAGAGTCGTTCATTCTTGAACAATGAGGTGCCCGTACCGAAAGGTGCGGGCACCTTTTTTGTTTGATGATTAGAATGCCCTCCGCTGCGCTCTAGGCATGTTTAGATGAATTATTATTTTTAATTTGTGTTCAGAAAATGTCTGCGGACATTTTCTGAACACTTTTTCACTGGAGGGGCGGTAAAGGCAAGTGGCATCTGTACGGTAGGAAAATGCATTTGACGCTACGACTCTATGGTGAAAAAGCAGCTCCGAAACGACCGCAGTCGTTTCGGAGCTGCAAATATGATTTCCGCTGTTTATGCCCAGAGCGAAGCGGAGGGCATTCTAAATCGTCATCGTCGTATCTTTTCTGCATTCAAAAACTATGCTATACTGTTCTCAACAGGATGAACGGCAGAGCCTTCACCCCCCTCTGCCGCAAAAAGAGAGTTTATGGAACACCGCAACTGGAACAAAAACAACATCCGCACTTCCCTTTTGGGTTACGGCTGTATGCGTTTTCCCACCAAAGCCGACGGCACCATTGACGAAGAGCGCGCCGAAGCTTTGCTGAACACCGCTAAGGCCGCCGGTGTCAACTACTTCGATACTGCCTATCCCTATCATAACGGCCAGAGTGAGCCGTTTGTGGGCCGCGTGATCGCCAAATGGGGCCGCAGCAGCTTTTATCTTGCCACCAAAATGCCGCTGTGGAAATGCAAAAGCCTGGACGATGCCAAGCGCATTTTTGAAGAGCAACTGCAGCGGCTGGGCGTGGACTACATCGACTTCTACCTGCTGCACTCCCTGCACAAGGCCCGGTACGAAAAGGCAAAAGCCATGGGCCTTGTGGACTGGCTGTGGCAGCAGAAGGCCGCAGGACGCATCCGGAACTTTGGATTTTCCTGCCATGACAACTCTGCCGGATTTGAGTATATTCTGCGCGACCAGCCGTGGGATTTCTGCCAGCTGCAATACAATTATCTGGACCGGGACGACCGTGCCGAGGAGATCAGCGGTGACCGGGGCTATCAGCTGACCGAAGAATGCGGCGTGCCGCTTATCATCATGGAGCCCATCAAGGGCGGCACGCTGGCCTCCCTGCCTGCAGACGCCGCCGCACCGCTGCACGCCCTGCGTCCAGACGCCACCGATGCGTCGTGGGCGCTGCGCTGGGTGGGCAGCCACAAAAACGTGCACGTCATCCTCTCCGGCATGAGCGCCGAGGAGCAGCTGACCGACAACCTCGCCACCTTTGCCCCTTTGAGCCGCTCTCCCTGCCGAAAAATCCGCTGTGGAAAGCGTAGCCAACGAGCTGCACCGCCGCATCAAGATTGGCTGCACCGGCTGCCGGTACTGTATGCCCTGCCCCATGGGGGTGGACATCCCGGACAATTTCAGCATCTGGAACAAGCTGGGCATGTTCGGCCAGAAGGACGCCATCAAAGCCCAGTGGACCACCTGCTTCCCGGACAGCGAAAAGGCCCTGCACTGTGTGCGCTGTGGTAAGTGCGAAGCCGTCTGCCCGCAGAAGCTGCCCATCCGCGATTCTCTGGCACAACTGCAAAAGGAGCTGGACGCACTGTAACTCCTTCCGTCATCGCTGCGCGATGCCACCTCCCTCAAAGAGGGAGGCTTTAAGGCCCCATCTCTGAGGGGGCTGTCGCCGCAGGCGGCTGGGGGAGTTTCATAACAAAAAAGACCGTCACACGTTTTTCGTGCAACGGTCTTTTTTATGCAGTTCTTACCACAGCCGGATGACCTTGATCACGCTTTCAGCCTTATCGCGGGCCAGCTCCAGATGGTGCTGCAGGGAATCTGCAGCACTGTCCCAGTTGTCGGCCAGAGCGGCATCCAGAATTTCCAGATGTTCGTCACAGGTCTGCTCCTGATTGATCATGCTCACCTTGCCGGTCATGATGCGGAAGCGGGTGTTCAGACCGGTGATGCGGTCATACGCCGAACGCAGGTACTTGTTGGGCAAAGTGCTCATGAGCAGTTCGTGGAACTCATCGTCCGACTCGCAGAAGTCGGTGATGCTGTCCGGGTGATGCATCAACTCGGCAAATGTCTCCAGCTGTTCCCGCGGGATGCCGCTGCCATAAGTACGCAGGGCGTAAGGCTCCACCAGCAGGCGCATCTCGAACATGCTGTGCACATCCTCCTCGGTGATGCCGGAAACCATCAGGCCCTTCTTGGGCAGAATGGTGATCAGGCCTTCCTGCTCCAAGCGGCCAAGAGCATCCCGCATGGGGGTGCGGCTGATGTTGCCCATCTCGGCACAAAGCTTCTGCTCGTTCAAAAACTCGTTGGGCCGGTACTCGCAGTTCAGGATCTTGGTCTTAAGGTACTGGTATGCCTGCAGCTTCAGGCTCGTTTTGGTCTGCGACTCCATTTCTTTCATGTTCTGCACAACTCCTATTCCCTTTTCCCTTGCAAAGAAAAAGGTTCTTCTCCTATAATACTCTGGGGCGCATGCTTTCTAACTTCAAAGCATCTTGTATTCTTGCTGCAATCCAAGTAGTATTCCAGTTCTATTATTTCATAATAGGGCAATTATTACAATACTTTTTTGTGAACTTTAGCGCGTTTTATGTTTTATCTAATTTTTATGTCTCATTTTTGCCAAAATTAACAAGTTTTTTTGTGCTTGTAGCCAATGCCGCTTCTTTTGGCCCGGTTCTTTTGCATCCAATGCAAAAATATGCTACAATGTAAAAAATATTGAAAAGGGTGTGGATCTCTCTTATGGCACGAAGCGACGGCTACAATACCAAGACCCGTCAACTGATTTTAGATTATCTCATCAACAACCGGCAGCACGCGGTGAGTGCTTCCAACATTCTGGAGCATCTGGAAGAGCAGGGCGCAAGCCCCAACCCCACCACGGTGTACCGCTATCTGGACAAGCTGGCCGGGGAGCAGCGCATCATGAAATACGTTGCCGACAAGGGCGAAAAAGCTGTGTTCCAGTACGTGGACGAGGGCCGCCACTGCCGGGAGCATCTGCACCTCAAATGCGTACAGTGCGGGCGCATCTATCATCTGGACTGCCACTTCATGGACGAGGTGCGCGCCCACCTGATGGCAGAGCATGGCTTTACCCTGCAGTGCGAGGGCAGCGTTCTGTATGGTTTGTGCCGCCACTGCGCCCAAAAAGAGGAACAGTCCGACTCTGATGGTCAAACCGCACAAAAATGCGCCTGCTGTGTTGACACGGACAAAAAGCCGTGATACAATGCATGCAAGAAAAAGCGTTGACCGGGAAAAGTAAGGTTTCAATGTCCTCTTTCAGAGAGTGCGGGTAGGTGGAAGCCGCGCAGAGAGCGAAACCCGAACGAACACCCGCAAGCTTCACCCTGAACCTGTTTATGCAGCAGTAGGGGCCGACGTGCGCCGCTCGTTATCGCGGCAGTGCTTTCAACGGGGAGAGCGCACAAAAGTGACTGGCATGGTTTTATGCCGGTAATTTAGGTGGCACCACGGATACGGCAGCATATTCGTCCTAGCGATTGGGATGAATGAGCTGCCGTATTTTTTATTTAAAAAGAGGGGTAAGAAATATGTGTTGTGTTATGGGCTATACCGGGCACGATCTGAGTGCCGCCAAATTCAAGGAATACCTGCTGCGCACGGTCATGCGCGGCCCGGACGACCAACGTGTGGTGGAAGGGCCTTTCGGTCTGATGGGTTTTGGCCGTCTAGCCATCATGGGCCTGACACCGGAAGGCATGCAGCCGTTCTACCGCGGTGCCGATTGCGTGGTGTGCAACGGCGAGCTGTACGGCTTCCGCTTTGAGAAAGAGATCCTCAAGCGCCGCGGCTACAAGTTCCAGTCCGACTGCGACTGCGAGATCCTGCTGCCGCTGTACTATGAGTACGGTCTGGATATGTTCCGCCACATGGACTCCGAGTTCGCGCTTATCATGTACGATTCCCGCAAGGACCGGCTCATCGCCGCCCGCGACCCTATCGGCATCCGTCCGCTGTTCTACGGCTACTCCAAGTCCAGCCACCAGATCGCATTCGCCTCCGAGATGCAGAACCTCATTGGCTGGTGCGACGACATCCGGCCCTTCCCCATTGGCAGCTACTACTGCGATGGCCGCTTCGTCCGCTATGAGGACATTGCCGATGTGCCCGCCCCCATGCAGGACGACATGGACACCGTGCTGCGGAACATCCGCGAAAAGCTGATCGCAGGCGTAGAGAAGCGTCTGGACGCAGATGCCCCTGTGGGCTTCCTGCTCTCCGGCGGTCTGGATTCCTCGCTGGTGTGCTCCATTGCCGCCAAGAAGCTTGGCAAGCCCATCCGCACCTTTGCCATTGGCATGGACACCGATGCCATTGATCTGAAATATGCGCGCCAGACCGCAGAATATCTGGGCAGCGAGCACCACGAGATCATCATCAACCGGGATATGGTCATCAACAGTCTGGAAGAGGTCATCCGTCTGCTGGGCACCTGGGACATCACCACCATCCGCGCCAGCATGGGCATGTACCTGCTGTGCAAGGCCATCCACGAGCAAACCGATGTCCGCGTGCTGCTGACCGGCGAGATTTCCGATGAGCTGTTCGGCTACAAGTACACCGACTACGCCCCCACCGCCGATGCCTTCCAGCAGGAGAGCCAGAAGCGCATCCGTGAGCTGTACATGTACGACGTGCTGCGCGCCGACCGCTGCATCTCCTCCAACAGCATCGAGGCCCGCGTGCCCTTTGGTGATCTGGATTTTGTGCGTTACGTCATGGCCATTGACCCGGAAAAGAAGCTGAACAGCTACGGCAAGGGCAAGTACCTGCTGCGCAAGGCCTTTGAGGGCGATTGGCTGCCGCCGGAGATCCTGTGGCGCGAGAAGGCCGCCTTCTCGGACGCTGTGGGCCACAGCATGGTGGATGATATCAAGGAGTATGCCGAGAGCCTTTACACCGACGAAGAGTTCCAGCTGCGCCGGGCGAACTATTCGGCCCACTGCATGCCGTTCACCAAGGAAAGCCTGTTTTACCGTGAAATTTTCGAGAAGTACTACCACGACCAGAGCCGCACCATCGTGGGCTTCTGGATGCCCAACAAGGCATGGCCGAACTGCAACGTCAACGACCCCTCGGCCCGTGTACTGGCAAACTACGGTGCTTCCGGCGTGTAACGCCAGACCATTTTGAATGCGCTCCGCTTTGCTTTGCGCATGAATAGCGGAAAGAATATTCTATAATTTGTAGATCGGGAAAATCTGCGGATTTTCCCAATCTACTTTTTCACGAGAGGGAACCCTCTCCGTCACCTGCGGTGACACCTCTCCCAAAGGGAGAGGCTCTGGCGAAACTGGAAACTTCGCAGTTGAGCTGGAAACCTTGCCGCCATGCCAAGGGCTCTCCCTTTGGGAGAGGTGCCGAGCGGAGCGAGGCTGAGAGGGCTAGCTCTTCCCCCGCTGCGCCGCCGCTTCCATAGGAAGCAGGCGCGGCATCCGCCCCTTGCCGTCCAAGCTCCATCTGTGAAAATGCAATGCCGGGCGGTCCGCAGACCGCCCGGCATTGCTCTATTAAAATTATTTTTCCGCTATTCATGCCCAAAGCGCACGCGGCGGGCATTCTAAATTGTTGTGTTACATCCTGATTTTTTGCGCCGCCCGGGCAATGGACGCAAGCAGAGCCACCAGCCGCTTTTCGTCCATCTGGCCGCAGTAGCTGGTGAAGGTGTAGTAGCAGCCCTGCACGCAGAAGGAAAGCACGATCTTACGCACCACATCGGCATCAAACGAGGGGTCGCTCTCCGAGATGCATTTGCTCATTGCAGCTTCCACGCGGTTGATGAACAGCCCCTGACGGGAGCCGGAAAACAGAATGCCGATCTCGGTCTGATTCCGGGTAAACGCTCGGAACATTTCCCGGGTCAGCCACTCGGTGCGCTCGCTCACATCACGGGCGGTCAGCTGCGGCAGGCTTTCCACCACCACCTCCACCATTTCGTCCTCCATGGCGTTGGCCAGCGCATAGATATCCTGATAATGCGCATAAAAGGTGGACTTATTGATGCAGGCCAGATCGCACAGTTCCTTGACCTTGATCTTTTCCAGCGGTTTCTGCGCCCGCAGCTCCATGAATGCCTGCTTGATGGCACGCTCCGTTTTTTCAATGCGAATATCCAGAAAACCCACCTCTTTTGCTTTTTCGTTGATTATCCAACCATTTTCCTGTTTTGCGGATAGACAAGGCCCTCAGCCTTTTTTATACTGGGTCTATCCCCATCCGCATCACTCCTTGCGGTACAGGATGCCTTTTCTTCCAGCTCTTTTTGATGCGCTCAAAGCTCCCGGCATCCGGGCAGTGCAGGGTGTGCAGATGCACGCCGCCGGTCATGCGGCTCAAAAGCGCTTCCGGCGTGTCTTTGGCCTGCTGGATGAAGTTGTCTACATCGTAGCGGCTGGCAAGGTTCAGGTTGCCGCGCAGCTCGCCATACAGGCTGTTCTCCACGGCCACATCCACCACGATGCCGCCCTGATCCACCACGGTGTACAGCTCGGTGCGCATCTCGTCCTCGGTGCTGTGCACGCAGGCCAGAATGGCGGTATAGCCTTTTTCCGCCGGGTGCAGCTGATAGCCCCGGGGCGTTGCATCGATCTGCGCACCGCCTGCCCGCAGCAGAGCCACATCCCCCACCACGATCTGGCGCGAGACCCCCAGCAAAGCCGCCAGTGCGCTGGCACTGACCGGCGCTTCGGCCCCGCTGAGCCGTTTCAGAATGGATTCTCTGCGCTGCGCTGCATTCATGGTTTTCAAAGCTTCCTTTCCGCTTTACGGTATTATGCTCTTATTGTAGCAAAAGACGGCGGATCATGCAAGAATGCGTTTACTTTTCCAGCTGCAGGATGGTAGCATAATTGGAGGGCAGCTGCACTTTCATGCGGCCCCACTCCATGCTGGTCAAAACGGGCTGTGCGCCCACCGTGTCGGCCAACAGGTCCTTTGCAGAGGATGCCTCCACCGGCAGCTGGAATTCCAGCTGTGCGGGACTGTCGCCGTTGTTCAGCACCACGACGCAGGCCTTTCCATCCAGCACCCGGGCAAAGGCATAGCACTGGGTGGTGAGCTGCAGCTCTTTCACCTCGCCGTCGGTCAGCTCCGGCAGCTCCGCCTTCAGTCTGCCCAGTGCGGCATACACGCTGGTGACAGGGTTGGTGATCTCAGCGTCCCTGAAGTCGGAAAGTTCCAGGCAGGGGCGCAGCGGCCAGTCGCTTCCCCACTCTTTTTTGCCTTCAATGCCAAATTCTGAGCCATAATAGATGGACGGAATGCCCCAAAGCGTATATACTAGAATTGCAATGTGGCGGATGTGCTCCCGGTTGCGCAGCTTGTTGGGCAGGCGCTCCACATCGTGGTTGTCCGAGAAAAGATACAGCCGGGTATCGTGGCACAGGCCCTGCAGACGGCGCATGGTGTGGGCGATCTCGAAATAGTTGTGGTCGTTGTGGCCGCTCCACAGGCCCTTGTGCAGCTCGTAGTTGGTCACCGAGTGCAGCATCTCCGGGTTTGCCCAGCGGCTGTAATCGCCGTGGATCACCTCGCCCATGAGCCAGAACTCTGGCTTTACCTCGTTGGCAAGGCGGCGCAGACCGCGCATAAAGTCAAAGTCCAGCACATCGGCTGCGTCCAGCCGGATGCCGTCGATGTCAAACTCGTTCACCCAGAAGCGGATGGTATCGTAGTGGTAGTTCTGCACCTCCGGGTTGCGCTGGTTCAGCTTGACCAGCAGATTGAAGCCGCCCCAGTTTCCGTAGGAAAAGCCGTCGTTGTACTCGTTGTTGCCCCAGAAATTCACATCGCAGAACCAGTCCTTATAGCGGGCGTTCTCGCGGTTTGCCTTCAGGTCCTGAAACGCAAAGAAATCGCGGCCCACATGGTTGAACACGCCGTCCACGATCACCTTCTGGCCCCGGGCATGGCACCGGGCCACAAAGTCCTTGAACTCTGCGTTCGTGCCAAGGCGGCGGTCTACCAGCCGGTAATCGATGGTGTCGTAGCCATGGGAACCGCTCTCGAACAGCGGGCCGATATAAATGGCCGTGCAGCCGATGTCCGCTGCGTGCTCAGCCCATGCGTTCAGTTTATTAAACGCGCCGGGCACCGCCTGCCCATCGTTCTCATGTGCGCAGCCGCACAGCCCCAGAGGATAGATGTGATAAAATACCGCGTTGTCATACCAAGCCATTGTTCATACCGCTCCCATACAAAAAATCAGCCTCCGCCCACTGCGGCGGCAGGAATAGTATAGCACAGAATCTGTAAAACATGTTAATTTTTACCGATTTTTGTCAAGAATCTACAAGAATATCAGCCACTGTGCCCCATTTCGTCTTGTTCTTATTGGATATATTGCCCAAACACCTGTGTCGCATGCAGTGCCGCCGGGCGCTGCCTATCATAGAATGTAAGGAGATCTTTGCATGAATTACCCCGCCATTCCCCGTGAATTCTTCAATGGAGACTGCTTTGATGCCTACCGCATCCTTGGTGCGCATCCCTGCTCTGACAACGGCACCGAAGGGTGGCGCTTTGCGGTGTGGGCCCCCGGTGCCACGGCAGTGGAAGTCTGCGGCGGCTTCGACGGCTGGGAGGCAGGCGTGCCCATGGAAAAAGCCGATACCGGCGTGTGGAGCGCATTCGTCCCCGGCCTTGCAGAGGGCGACCTTTATAAATACCGGGTGCATGGTGCCGACGGCAGTGTGGTGATGCGCAGCGACCCCTACGCATTTTCCACCGAGCTGCGGCCGGGTACGGCCAGCCGTCTGGCAAAGCTGGACTTTCATTTTGATGACAGTGCATGGATGGAGCGCCGCGACAAATGCCGCAACCGCCCGCTGAACATCTACGAGATGCACGTTGGCAGCTGGCGGCACAAGCCCGGCAGCAAGCAGGAGGACGGCTCAGACGGCTGGTACAACTATGAGGAGCTGGCCAAGGAGCTGATCCCATGGCTGCTGGACCATCACTTTACCCATGTGGAGCTGCTGCCGCTGGCCGAACACCCCTTTGATGGCAGCTGGGGCTACCAGACCACTGGATACTTTTCGGCTACCAGCCGCTACGGCACTCCCCGCCCAGTTTGCTGGCTTCGTCAACGCCTGCCACCGCATGGGCATTGGGGTCATCATGGACTTTGTGCCGGTGCATTTTGCAGCCAACGCCGACGCTCTGGCAAAGTTTGACGGCACCCACCTCTACGAGTACGACAGCGATGTGGGCCACAGCGAGTGGGGCACCTGCAACTTCAACTACTACCGCCGCGAGGTGTGCAGCTTTTTGAACAGCGCTGCCGCCCTGTGGATGGACGTGTACCACTGCGACGGTATCCGTATGGATGCCATCTCCCGCGCGCTGTACTGGCAGGGCGACCCGAACCGCGGCGTGAACGAGGGTGCCGTGAACTTTCTGCGCAGCCTGAACCACGGCCTGAACGAGCGCTGGCCCACCGGCATCTACACTGCCGAGGACTCCACCAACTTCCTCAAGGTGACAGCTCCCACCCGCTACGACGGCGTGGGCTTCGACTACAAGTGGGATATGGGCTGGATGCATGATACGCTGGACTATTTTGCTACCCCCTTCGGTGAGCGGCCAAATGCCTACGGCAAGATCGTTTTCAGCATGCACTACTTCTACAACGAGCTGTATCTGCTGGCCTTGAGCCACGACGAGGTGGTGCACGGCAAAAAGGCCATCATTGATAAGCTGTGGGGCACCTATGCGGAAAAATGCGCCCAGCTGCGCACCCTCTATTTTTATATGTACATGCACCCGGGCAAGAAGCTGAACTTCATGGGCAACGAAATGGGACACTTCCGGGAGTGGGACGAAAAACGGGAGCTGGACTGGGACCTGCTGAAATACCCCTTCCACGATGCGTTTCAGAAATACTTTGCCCACCTGAGCCGGGTGTATTCCACTGAGCCTGCACTCTACGATGGCGAGTACAACCCCGACTGCTTTGAGTGGGTGGCCTGCGAGAGCCGCAGCGAGGGCGTGTACGCATGGCTGCGCAAGGGCCGGGGCGAAAACCTGCTGTGCATCATGAACACGCAGGACCACGCCCACAAAAAGTTCCCGCTGTATCTGCGCTTTCCCTGCAGTGCCGAGGAGGTGCTGAACACCGAATCCCCCGAGTGGGGCGGTGCACTGAAGGGCCGCCGCAAGACAAAGCTTCACACCACCGATGGCGGTGTGTTTGGTCGGGACTATACCCTTACAGTAGACCTGCCTGCCATGGGCAGCTGCCTGCTGCGCCTTGCGCCGGAGGCCCCGAACCCCGATGCGGCCCGCATCAGCGCCAACAAAGCCCTGAACGCAAAGCGCCGCGCTGCCCGCAGCACAAAGGCCGCAGCCAATTCCAACAAGTAATATTCGTTTCAAAATGTCCTGTCTGCGTTCAAAGCGGCGGGACATTTTGTTGTTTTCCGTGCACAGCGGCTGGACAGTGCAGATTTTGCTTGCTATACTGTAGCTGTGATATTCTGCAGCTGAGAGGTTTTTGGGATGAGTGGAATCGTTTCCCGTCTGTCTGTCCTTGAAAGGTCTGGCTGGGCCTTGCTGCCGGGGCGCTGGCGCTTATCGTATTCGGCCTTGCCGCACCGGGCAGCGGCCTGTTTTTTCCGCTGGTGAGCCTGTGGTGCAATGCAGCGCTGTTTGCACTGGCGCTGCTGGTGCTACGCCGGGCCGGTGTGGAGCTGGACCTGTTCCACAAGGCGGTGCTGGTGGGCCTGTGGGCAGCGGCCGTGCTTTACTTTTACTGGACCCTCGGCAGCCGCACCTTCCTCTACCACTGGGACTACGTAAACTACATTCTAAAGCAGTATCATGCCGAAGCCGCCTTTGCCCAGAGCACAGGCGCAGGCTTCCGGTTTTTCCTCGATTCCATCACCGAGGACTATACGAATTTCATCACCCTGTTCACCGAGTTTCCGTTCTGCCTGAGCGGCAAGACCGGCGACGACTACGCATTCTGTCAGGTATTCAGCGTACTGCCCAGCCTGCTGGTGCTGCTGGCGGGCCTGACGGTCAAGGTGGGCCGGATGCTACGGGTAAAAAACCGGTTCTGGTATTTCCTCATCGGCTTTTCGTGGTGCGCTACCTTCCCGTTCGTGCGCATGTCGGCGGTGCTGGGCCAGCCGGACTGGTTCGGGCTGATTTTGCCTTCATGCTTATGCTGCTCACACTGGACTACCGCTTTGACGGCATCGACCTGCCCCGCTATCTGCTCATCTTCGCCGCCACGGCGGGGGTCATCCTCACCCGGCGGTGGTACTTATACTTTGTGGTGGGCTACTGCTTCGCCTACGTCCTGCTGCTGGTGGTATCCAGTGTCCGGCTGGCAAAAAGCGGCCAGCAGTCCCGGGCTGTGCACCGCATGGTACGGCTGGTGGTGTTCGGCCTGTGTGCGGCCGGGGCCATGGTGCTGCTGCTTCTGCCCATGGTGCGCAAAATTTTAAGCTTTGACTACGCTGGGCGCTACTCTTACTACAACTTCGGCGGCATCACGCTGGAGCTGGCCGCACAGACACTGCGCATCGGTTTGCTGAACTTCATCCTCATCGGACTGGGGCTGTGGTTTGCCACAAAGCGCCGTCTGCCTGCCCTGCCCTGCCTTGCAGGGACAGAGCTGCTGGTGAGCCTTGTGCTGTTTACCCGGGTACAGAACACCGGCTCCCACCAGATGCTGCTGTTCGTGCCTGGGTGGCTGCTGCTGTTCCTCGTTGGTTCCGCCGCACTGGCCGACGGCCTGAAAAAGCACACCGCCGTCAAGCTCTGCTACTGGGGCTTTACCATGGTGTTTGCAGTGTCCGTGCGCTGCTCGCCGCTGACCACCGTTGCTCTGCCGGGCTTTGTGGTGGATCATTTTCCCCCAAGGCCGTGTCGGAATTCGTCCGGCTGGACAAGCTCACCTACGACCGCACCGACGCCGCCCAGATCCAGCGCGTGGACGACTGGATCGATGCCCACTGCGATGCGGAAAAGGGCGAGTTCGCCTACATGATCCCCCACGATATGCTGTACAACTCGGACATGTTCCAGTACGCCGCCCTGCCGGACATCCAGCTACAGGGCAAGCTTGCCGCCGGCATCTCCATCCCGGGCACCCACGAGTTCCCGGTGCGGTTCTTCGAGGCAAAGTACGTGCTCACCGCAGAGCCGCTCCCCCAGACCTTTGTCAGCGGTGGCGAGCTCTCCGGCCGGTGGAATGCCCTCTTCTGCGCCGCGCGGGATGAGCACTTTACGCAGGCCGCCAGCTTTGACATGGGCAATGGCACCGTGTTCACCGTGTGGGAGCGCACCGAGCCTGCCGACCGGGCTGAGGTGGAATATTATCTGGATGCCTTCGCGCAGGAGGATGCCCTCTACCCCGAAATGTTCTCGCAGGTGGCGGAAGCCTGGCTTGCCGGACATGGACTTTAAATTGCAAACGCTTTGGATATAAAAGGAGTATTTCCCATGGAACAGAATGCAAACGCCCTGCCCAAGGTCACGCTGGGCCAATACAAGGGGCTGGAATTCACCCGCCGGGTGCGCCCGGTATCGGAAAAGGCCGTGGAGCTGGAGGCGGCGAACCTCACCCGCACCCACGCCCCCTTTGCACCGGTGGAAAAGTCCGCCGCGCGCGGGATGCGCGTCACGCTGGATTTTGAAGGCTTCATGGACGGCGCACCCATCCCGGAAAGCAAAATGGAAAATGTGACCGTGGTGCTGGGCACCGGTCAGCTGATGCCCGCCGCCGAGGATGCCGTGTACGGCCACAAAGCAGGCGAGAGCTTCCGATTCGATTTTACCTATCCCGCCGAGTTCCGGGTGCCGGAGCTTTCCGGCAAGACGGCGCAATTCGCCATCACCCTGCACACCGTGGAGCAAAAGCAGCCTGTACCGCTGGACGATGCCTTTGCCAAGACACTGGGCTTTGATACGGTGGATGCCCTGAAGGAGAGCATCCGCGAGAAAAAGCGCCGCTCCCACGAGGCCAACGCCGACCGAATTGCCGGAGCCGCCCTGCTGGGCATGGCCGGTGCCAACCTGACGGCGGAGCTGGATAACGCCATTCTGGACCAGAATGCCGACCATGACATGAACGCCCTGCGCGAACGGCTGCGCCGCAGCAAAATGACCATGGAGCTGTACTGCAAGGCAGGCCAGACCACACCGGACGAGGTGCGCGCCGCCTTCCGCCGGGATGCCGAGCGCAAGATGCGCAGCATCCTTGCGGTGCAGGCCATAGCCAAGGCCGAACAGATCACCGTGTCCAACGCAGAGGTGGATGCCGAGTACGTCCGCCTTTCCAAGCTGCACGATACCCCGGAAGCCGAGATCCGCAATGTGCTCAGCCGGGACGCTGTGGCCTCTGCCGTGACCACTCAGAAGGTGCAGCGTTTCCTGATCGACCACGCAAACATCACTTCGGTTGTGGAAAAGGAGTAAACTATGGGCTTTTTTACACGCACCGCGATGGATATGCTGATGAAAACTACCCATCCCGAGATCAACCGCCGCCAGTGCTGGAACCTGCATCCCCATCGCAAGCCCTGCACCGAGTGCAAGGATATCTGCCCCTATGGCGAACAGATTTTTACCCGCCCGAACCTTGTGAAGGACTGGGACCCCTGTACCGAGTGCGGCCTGTGCGTCTCTGCCTGCCGCAGCGGCTGCATCATCCCTTCGCCGGAACAGGTGCAGCGGGACACCTCTGCCGCCGATACCGACAATGACACCATCTGGATTGGCTGCGAAAAGTCCACCCGCAAAAATTCCATGGTGCGCACCTGCATCTCTGCCCTCACATGGGAGACACTGGCCTACCTTGCCCTGAACAAAAAGATCGTGCTGGACCTGACCCCCTGCGGTGAATGTGAGAACGACCTGTGCGCCGCCCAGCTGCGCAAGGAGCTGACAAGGCTTGTGGATTTCTTTGGCCAGCCCATGTTCGAGGCACGGTTCACTCTGGCCTACGAGCCGGACGAAGCGCTCTACCACGTAAAGGAGCTAAGCCGCCGCGAAATGTTTGAGCAGGTGAGCCACGGCTCCAAAAGTGGCACCAAAAAGCTGCTGCAGATGCTGCCCGGCCTGCACAGCGAGGACGACGGCGGTGTGGATTTCCGCCTTTTGCTGCACCAGCGCACAAAGCAGCTGAAGGCAGCCATGGAAACGCCGCTGAAGTACGGCTACTACCTGCCCAACTTTACCGATAAATGCTTTGGCTGCGGCAAGTGCGAAAAGGCCTGCCGCGCCGGTGCGCTGAAGCTGGAGGACCTGCCCGACGGCCAGACCCGCATCGTCATCACGCCGTGGAAGTGCAGCGAGTGCGAGGTGTGCGTGGCCTCCTGCTCCAACCATGGCATCGACGGCATGAAGCTGCGCCAGCTCACCACCCTTGGCCCGGTAAGTGTACACAAATGCACCAAGACCCTGTGCAAGGAATGCGGCAAGCCCATTGCGCCGGGCAGTGTGGATGGTGTGTGCACCGTGTGCCGCATCAAGGCCCGCACCAAAAAGCGGCAGGAAGAAGCCGCCGCCCGGGCAAAGCAGCTGCGTGAGGAGCGCGAAGCCAAAAAGGCTGCAGAGGAAGCCGCCAAGGCAGCAGCCGAAGCCGGTGCCGACGCTGCTGAGACAGCTGTACAGACGGCTGCCGCCCCCGCAGAAACCGCTGCGGCCGGTTCCGTGATCACAGCACTGACCCCGGAAAAAGCAGCCCCCGCCGCGCTGGACGAAACCCCTGCTGCCGCACCGGAAAACACCGCAGAAAAGGATGTGCCCGACACACCGAAAAACGATTGACGGCGCACAGATTCAATGCTATACTGACCATAAGACCACGCACCGTGGCCACCGACTGTTACAAAGGGGTAACGGAGCTATTTCCGTTACCCCTTTCTTATCCCAAAGCACGAAGCAAGCTTTTGCCAAGATCTTACGAAAGAAGGATTTTACTATGGCTCATTCCATCTCCCGCCGCCAGTTCCTGCAAGGCAGCGGCGCAGCCGCCCTTCTGTAGCAGCGGCTGGTCTGCTGAGCAGCTGCGGCGGCTCTTCCGCTTCCAATGGCGGCAGCACCGGCGCTGCCGGCAGCAGCTCCACCTACACCGTGCTGTATTCCCGTCAGCCCGCCACCCTGAACTATCTGGTCTGCTCAGCTGACCCGGACCTTTACCACGGCACTCAGTGCATCGACACGCTGGTGGAGTACGACAACCGCGGCAAGATCCGGGAGGGCCTTGCCACTGCTTGGGAGTGGGATGCCGACAGCCTGACATGGACGTTCCACCTGCGGGATGAGAACTGGGTGGACTGCAACGGCGAGGTGCTTGGCCCTGTGACCGCGCAGGACTTTGTGGATGCGCTGGCCTATGTGCTGAACCCGGACTACGCTTCCTCCACTGCAAGCCTTGTCACCCCCTATGTGGCCGGTGCGGACGACTACTATAACTACCGCGTTTACCGCAACAACGCCAATAACGGCACCGTGGCCGAGGACGGCACCACCTACGCCATTGATGCCAACGGCACCGTGACCGCCGCTGCCGCCGACGGCACCACCACCGAATACCCGGCTGTGGATTTTTCCACCGTGGGTGTGAAGGCTGTGGACGACCACACCCTGACCTACACGTTGAACTTCGACTTTCCCGGCTTCCTCAGCCTGCTGAGCTATGCTCCCTACGAGCCTGCCTACGGCCCGCTGCTGGAGGAGTTTGCCGACCAGTTCTGCACCAGTGCCGAGACCGCCTGCAGCTGCGGCGCGTTCTATCTGGCCGAGTACACCCCGCTGGAAAACTGGGTGATGAAGAAGAACCCCGAAAACTACGATGCCGACAGCGTTTACATCGACACGGTGCGCTACATCTACAATCAGGAAGAGCTGATCAGCGGCCCGGAGATGGTCAAGCGCGGCGAGATCGATCAGGCTACCATCAGCTCCGACATTCTGGACAGCTGGTTGGCCGACGACACCACCAAGGACATGGTTTCCATGGAGCGCCCGGAAACCGGCAAGAGCTACTTCTACATCTTCAACTTCCTGCCCTACCGCCACGAGTTCTCAAACTGGACCGTGACCGGCGTGGATGCCCAGTACGAGCCGGACAATTGGGCCAAGGCCATCAACTCCACCAACTTCCGCAGGGCTTTCCTGTATGCCATCAATCCGTCTGTGACGCTGGCCGTCACCGCGCCGGAAGGCTACGATAACTACAAGCTGCACACCATCACCCCGCCGTCCTTCTGTGCCAACAGCAAAGGCGTGGATTATACTGAATGCGGCGGCCTTGCAAACCTCTCCGACTTCTTTGACGAAGCCAAGGCCAAAGAGTACCGTGATGCCGCCGTGGAAGAGCTGACCGCCGCCGGTGTCACCTTCCCTATCAAGATCCAGTATCCGTACAACCCCGCTGTGGTGGACTGGGACAAGCAGTGTCAGGTGTTCAAGCAGCAGGTAGAGTGCGTGCTGAACGACGGCTTCGACTTCATCAACATCATCATCACGCAGGGTCCGTCCGACAACTTCCTGAACGCGGTGCGCCGGGTGGGTGCCTACCAGCTGATGTCCTACTACTGGGGTGCCGATTACTCCGACCCCGAGACCGAGGTGTACCCCTTCTATCAGGAAGCCGGCGACCGCGGCACCTGCTACAGCTTCCTGCGCACCGGCGTGGAGGACGGCATCGTGACCGGCGAGACCGCCGACCTCGTGATGCAGTACATGTCCATGGTAGAGAACGCCAAGACCATCACCGAGGATCTGGATGCCCGGTACGAAGCCTTTGCGGATGCCGAAGCCTTCCTCATTGAGAACGCACTGGTCATCCCGCTGGGGATGCCGGTGCCGCCCTACATTGCCACCCGCCTGAACCTGTGGGAGGGCCAGTACGCGCCCACAGGCCTTTCCACCAACCGACTGAAGGGCGTGCACATCCTCGACCATTACGTTTCCATGGAGGAGTACAACCAGAACCGCGACGCCCGGTAAAAACTGAATCGGAAACTCCCCCAGTCTGCTGCGCAGACAGCCCCCTCTGGGATGGGGCCTCTGGCGAAACCTGAAACTTTCCCGTCATGCCAAGGGCTCCCTCCCCGAGGGAGCTGGCTTTGCGCAGCAAAGGCTGAGGGAGTTTTTGTTTGCTCCTCATTTTTCCCGCAAAAACTCACAAATCACTTTCCAAACGTAAGATTTTGCGTTATTCTATACTTATCTGTATTTATAAAGAAAAGAGAGGTGCACGGCTATGGTGCAATATCTCGCAAAACGCATCGGGCGCTCCATTCTGACCCTGTTCGTCATTGTGACGCTGGTGTTCTGCCTGCTGCGGCTCATGCCGGTGGAAGGCTACTTTGCAAACTACGAAAAAATGACCGAGGCACAGATTCAGGCCGGGCTGCAGTCCATGGGCCTGCTGGACCCGCTGCCGGTGCAGATCGGCCATTTCTGGCGGGATGCGCTGCACGGTGATCTGGGCGTGAGCCACATTTACAAGCTCAACGCTCCCGTGACCAAGATCCTTGCCCAGAAGCTGCCCATTTCCATCGAAATGGGTGTGCTGGCCATGCTGCTGAGCCTTGTGCTGGGCATCCCGCTGGGCCTTGTCATGGGCCGTTATAAGGGCCGCTGGCCGGATAAGCTGGGCACGGCATTCATCGTGCTCATTCAGGCGGTGCCTGCGGCAGTGTACTTTTTGTATATCCAGATGTACGGCACCACCGCCATGGGCGTGGGCCTGCTGTTCGATGCCGCCAACTGGCGCTATTGGGTGCTGCCGGTGTGCAGCATGAGCCTTGCAAACCTTGCGTTCTACGCCATGTGGCTGCGCCGCCATATGGTGGACGAGAGCAACAAGGACTACGTCAAGCTGGCCCGCGCCAAGGGCGTGAGCGAGAACAATATCGCCCTGCACCACGTATTCCGCAACGCCATGGTGCCGCTGGTGCAGTACATTCCCTCCGCATTCCTGAACACCGTCGTCGGCTCCATCTACATCGAAAGCCTGTACAGCATCCCGGGCATGGGCGGCCTGCTGGTCACCTGTGTGCAGCGCCACGACAACACCATGGTGCAGGGCATCGTGCTGCTGTACGCCTGCGTGGGCATCATCGGCCTGATTTTGGGCGATGTGCTCATGGTGCTCATTGACCCCCGCATCAACTTTGGCAAGAAAGAAGGTGGACGCTGATGCTCTCTTTTCTGAAACGCGAAAAATCGAAGCAGCTGGAGGATCAGCTGAATGCTGCTCAGGCACAGCGCCGCACCGGCTGGGAAAATCTGCCGGAGGATGAGCTGTTCACCCCCGCCGGGTTCAGTGAGGAACAGGCCGAAGCCACCGCCAGCTCCAACTACAGCTACTGGGGCAGCACCTTCCGTGCCTTTTTCAAGAACAAGTTCGCCGTGGCCCTGCTGATCGCGCTGGTGGTCGTGGTTGCCTTTGCCTTCATCCAGCCCCACCTGCCCGGTCAGGCAGACCCGAACCTGTGCGCCGTGGACCCTGTGACCGGCATCCAGTACCGCAACATCGCCCCCGGGCAGGACGGCTTTATCTGGGGTTCCAACTCCATTGGTCAGGACCTGTGGGCACGCATCTGGGCCGGTGCACGCACCAGTCTGACTATCGCCTTCTTCGTGGCCCTCATCGAAGCTGTGGTGGGCATTACCGCCGGTGTGCTGTGGGGCTATGTGCGCGGGCTGGACTTTGTGTTCACCGAGCTGTACAACATCTTCGATAACATTCCCACCGCCATCGTGCTGATCCTCATTTCCTATGTAGCCACCCCCAGCATCTGGACCATGGTCCTTGGCATGGCCATCAAGGGCTGGATCGAAATGGCACGCTTCATCCGCAACCAGATCCTCATCATCCGCGACCGGGATTATAATGTGGCTTCCCGCTGCATCGGCACGCCCACCATCCGCATCGTGCTGCGCAACCTGCTGCCCTACCTCGTCTCGGTCATCATGCTGCGCATGGCCCTCACCATCCCGGAAGCCATCGGCAACGAGGTGTTCATCACCTACATCGGCCTCGGGCTTTCGGTGGAGACGCCTTCGCTGGGCAACCTAGTCAATGATGGCCGCAAGGTGATGATGCAGGCCGGGCTGCGCTATCAGCTGCTGTACCCCACCCTCATCCTGAGCTTTGTTACCATTGCGTTCTATCTGATCGGCAACGCCTTCTCGGATGCTGCCGATCCGAAGAACCATCTACAATAAGGAGGGGATATCATGGAACACAACCAGCTCATTCTCTCCGCAAAAGATGTCAACATCCAGTTCAACCTGCGTGGAAAAGTGCTGCACGCCATCCGTGGCATCGATCTTGACCTCTATCAGGGAGAGGTGCTTGCCATCGTAGGCGAGAGCGGCTCCGGCAAGAGCGTTTTTACCAAGAGCTTCATGGGCCTGCTGGATGCCAACGGCTCCATTACCAGCGGCACCATTGATTACTACGGCATGGCGGACGGCAAGCCGCTGCGCCTTTCTGACCTCAGAACCGAAAAGGACTGGCTGCGGGTACGCGGCCGCGAGATCGCCATGGTCATGCAGGACCCCATGACCAGCCTGAACCCGCTGAAGACCATCGGGGCACAGATCATGGAAGCCGTTGCCCTGCATCAGGGCTTAAAGGGTGCTGCCGCCAAGGAAAAAACGCTGGAATACCTGCGGGATGTGGGCATCTCTGACCCGGAAAAGCGCTTTAAGCAGTACCCGCACGAGTTTTCCGGCGGCATGCGCCAGCGTGTGGTCATTGCCATTGCGGTGGCCTGCAGCCCCAAGATCCTGATCTGCGACGAGCCGACCACCGCACTGGACGTGACCATTCAAGCCCAGATTTTGCAGCTTTTGAAGGAGATGCGGTTCAAGTACGATCTGACCATCGTCATGATCACCCACGATCTGGGCGTTGTGGCAAACATTGCAGACCGCGTGGCTGTGATGTACGCAGGCGACATTGTGGAGATCGGCACTGCTGACGAAATTTATTACGATCCCCGCCACCCCTACACATGGGCGCTGCTTTCCAGTATGCCGCAGATGGGCGTGAAGGGCGAGGACCTGTTCAACATCGTGGGCACACCGCCAAACCTGTTTGCGGAAATTCGCGGCGATGCTTTTGCGCCCCGCAACCCGCAGGCGCTGAAGATCGATTTTGTCAAGCGCCCGCCTTACTTTGAGGTAACGCCCACCCACAAGGCCAAAACATGGCTGCTGGACCCCCGGGCACCCAAGATCGAGCCGCCTGCTGCGGTAAAAATGCTGCGAGAGGAGGGGCTGTAAGATGGAAAATGAACGCGAAGTTCTTTTGGAAGTGAACCACCTGAACGTAACCTACGGCTCCGGCAAAAAAGCATATGAAGCTGTGCAGGATGCCAACTTTAAAATTTATAAGGGCGAGACCTTCGGTCTTGTAGGCGAAAGCGGCAGCGGCAAAACTACCATTGGCCGCGCCATCCTGCGCATTCTGCCCACCTCCGGCGGCGAGATTCTTTATAAGGGCCAGAAGATCAACGGCAGAATTTCCCGCCAGCTGGACAGGCAGATCATCAAAGAGATCCAGATGATCTTTCAGGACCCGCAGTCCTCGCTGAACGAGCGCGCCAAGGTGAGCTACATCGTGGGCGAAGGCCTGCAGAACGTCCGGCCTGATCTTTCCACCGCCCAGCAGGAGGAAAAGGTGCGTCAGGCTCTGCTGGACGTGGGTCTGCTGCCGGAATTTGCCTCCCGCTTCCCGCCACGAATTTTCCGGCGGACAGCGCCAGCGCATCGGCATTGCCCGGGCCCTGATCGTGGAGCCGGAGTTCATCGTTGCCGATGAGCCCATCAGCGCACTGGATATGTCCATCCGTGCACAGGTGCTGAACCTGCTGCGCCGCCTGCAGAAGGAACGCGGCATCACCTACCTGTTCATCGCCCACGATCTTTCCGTGATGCGCTACATCTCCGACCGCATCGCCGTCATCCACAAGGGCCGCATCGTGGAGCTGGCCGGGGCCGAAGAGTTGACAGCCCACGCCATCCACCCCTATACCCGCAGCCTGCTTTCCGCCATTCCCATGCCGGACCCCCGCCGGGAGCGGCAGAAAAAGCTGCTGGTGTACGACCCCGCCATGCACGACTACTCCAGAGAGGCCCCCCAGTGGCGCGAACTGCGGCCTGAGCATTTTGTACTGTGCAGCGCTGCCGAAGCCGAGCAGTGGCTGCTGCGCTGACCCCCGACATTTCGGGCTGAATCGTTGTTTTACGGCACTTTTACGCAACGTTCATAGTTTATTTCTTGACATTCTCCGGCAGCTCCACTATAATAGAATCTGCATCATTGATTCTGATTTTTGAGTTATTAGCGTGTTCTGACCGGCGGCTTTCATCTTCTTTGCAAAGTTGTCGGCTTTTGGCAATGAAAAGAAGAAGAAAGAAAAGAGGACTTTATTCTATGACTACTGAACAGCGTGAACCGCTCTATGCGTCCACTGCGAAGCCCTGGCTGAAGTACTATGACCAGAAATACATCGACATGCCCCTGCCCAAGTGCAGCGCCTTTGAGTATCTCTGCCATCAGAACAAAAACCATCTGAGCGAGACCGCTCTGGAGTATTATGGACGCAAATTCACCTTTGCAGACCTCTTTGTGAATGTCAAGAAAACCGCGGCCGCCTTCCGTGCTCTCGGCGTGAAAAAGGGCGACATCATCACCGTTGTCAGCGTGATGACCCCCGAGGTGATCTATGCCTTCTACGCTGCTGATATGATCGGTGCAACGCTGAATCTGGTGGACCCGCGCTACAGCGTTGAGGGTATCCACGAGTACATCGAAGAGGTAGATTCCCGCCTGCTGATCTGCCTGAATGTGACCTATGAGCGCTGCCACAAGGCAGAAAAGCGCACCAATGTGGAGCGCGTTCTGGTCATCAGCCCCGCAGACTCTCTGCCGCTGCATCTGGCCGTCGGCTACAAGCTGACCAACCCCGATAAGAACCGCTACAAGTCCAATGTGATCCACTGGAAGGACTTTATTGCACAGGGCAAGGATCAGAGCATGAACGCCGAACCCTACGATCCGCAGCACGCCTGCGTGGTGGTGCACACCGGCGGCACCACCGGTTCGCCCAAGGGCGTTATGCTGACCGACGACAGCTTTAACTCTCTGGCCCACGAATTCATCGCCCAGAGCAACCTGTTCTGCCGCGGCCAGAAGCTGATGAACGTCATGCCTCCGTTCATTGCCTACGGCTATGCCTGCGGCGTGCACATGCCGCTGGTCATGGGCCTGCACGTCGTCATCATCCCCAATCTGGACCCCGACAAGCTGGGCGCACTGATCTGGAAGCACAAGCCTGAGCACATGTTCGGCGTTCCGGCCCACTACCAGCAGATGGCAGCTTCTCCGCTGCTCAAGAAGAAGAAGGATCTCTCCTTCATCCGCAACTATGCCGCCGGCGGCGACTCGCTGCCGCTGGGCGCTGAGCTGACTGTGAACGAGTTCCTGAAGGCGCACAACGTGGAATATCCGCTGGCCAAGGGCTACGGCATGACCGAGGTCGCCTCTGCCGCTACCGTTGCCGCCGGCAACGTGACCAAGCCCGGCAGCGTAGGCATTCCCATGCTGAATACGGTGGTGTCCATTTTTGAGCCTGGCACCGAGACCGAACTGCCCATCGGTGAGCGCGGCGAGATCTGCATCTGCACCCCCACCGTCATGAAGGGCTACTACAATAAGCCCGAGGAGACCGACATGATCCTGCGCCGCCATGCAGACGGCCAGATCTGGGCACACACCGGCGATGTCGGCTACATGGACGAGGACGGCTTTGTGTATCTGGATTCCCGCATCAAGCGCATGATCATCCGTCACGACGGTTTCAAGGTGTTCCCGTCCATGATCGAGAACGTCATCAGCCGCCACCCGGCCGTGCATCAGTGCTCGGTGGTGGGCTGCACCGATAAGGACCATGTGCAGGGCCGCCTGCCCTTCGTCTACGTGGTGCTGGACCCGGAAGGCGACAAGAAAAAGCGCCAGATCGTGCGGGAACTGCGCCAGCTGTGCAATGAAGAGCTGCCGGAGTATGTGCAGCCGGTGGGCTACAAGTTCATCTCCGAAATGCCCTTTACCCCTGTTGGCAAGGTGGACTACCGCAAGCTGGAAGAAGAGATCACTCCCGCGATTACTGATCCTGAACTTCACCCTGTAATTTTTCAGACACTGAGCTCTCCCGAAAGGGAGAGCTTTTTTGTATGGAAGAAACCGCAGAATACGGACACAGCGATGGCCGCAATTTTTTGAATTTTGTCAGTTGACAATTTTTACTTTCCATTTTATCATAGAGACAACAGCTGTGCCGCACAGGTGCAGTCATTCCAGAAAGAAGGAATTACAATGAAAAACAAAAAGTTTGCCAGCTTTCTGGCCGCAGCGGCAGCGCTTGTGCTGCTGGCCATGCCTGCATTTGCTGCCGACGAACAGACGGAGCTGCCTGCCGCCGAAGCAGCAGAGGTGCAGCAGGAGCAGACCGCAGCGCCTGCCGAGCAGGAGACCGCCCTGCCCGCCGATGCCCAGACAGTCGGCGAACCGGAGCAGCAGCTCACCTATGTGGCGCTGGGCGACAGCATCACCTCCGGTGTCGGCCTTGCCGATATGAAATACAACATCGCCCAGATCGGCTATGATCTGCAGCCGAACTTTGAGGGCTACCCTTCCCAATGCTACACCGCCCTTGTGGGCAAGGGCCTTGGGCTGGACCGCCAGCACGCGATCAATCTGGGCCTGCCCGGCCTGATGAGCCCTGACATGCTGGATATGGTGCAGAACAGCGCCATGCCCAAGATGAATCAGGCTTCCGGCGCATATTACGTCTACCCGGAATATCAGGAGTATCTGCGCAAGGCCGATATCATTTCCATCCAGATCGGCTCCAACGATGCGCTGGTGCCCTGCATCGTGGGTCTGGGCGAGGCCACCAACTGGAAGAGCGAGCAGCTTGCCGCACTGATGGTCAGCGGTGCCCTGCGTGATTTCAACTTCCAGAAGCTGGGGCTCTTCCTCGAAGCGCTGAACCGTATGACCCTTACCTTTGACGAGAGCCGCGCCACCAACCGCCTGCTGTTCCGCGGCATGGATGAGATCTGCGATCAGGCCTATACCAATGTGACCGCCAGCCTGCCGCAGATCGTGGCCAGTATCCGCGCACTGAACCCGGATGCCAAAATCGTGCTGCTGGGCTACACCAATCCGGTGCCTCTGCTGCCCGCATGGAACCGCTATTTCAGCAAATTGAACCGCTTTGCCAAAGACCTTGCCGCACAGGAAGGCTTGATCTATGTGGACATTCCCCGTGCGCAGACCGCTGCCGACGGCCACCCCACCGTTAAGGGCCACCAGTACATTGCAAACCAGATTTTGAATGCTCTGAAGTGAGCTTTCCATCAAAAAGCCTGTCTCATTTTGCGAGACAGGCTTTTTGCGCTGTTCTGTTTTCAGCTCAGCCGGCCACTTTCCACCGAGAAGCTCACATCGGCTGCGGCCATCGTGGACTTGCGGTGGGAGACCAACAGCACCGTTTTGTCTTTGCACTCTGCCCGCACAGCCTTGAGGATCACGCCCTCATTCAGGCTGTCCAGATTGGAGGTAGGCTCGTCCAGCAGCAGGAAGGGTGCATCATGCAGGAAGGCACGCGCCACACCGATGCGCTGGCGCTCGCCGCCGGAAAGTGCACCGCCCAGCTCACCCACCGGGGTATCATAGCCCTTGGGCAGGCTGTGGATAAAGCCGTCCAGCGCAGCCTTTTTGCAGGCTGCTTCCACCTCTTCCCGGGTGGCATCCCGCTTTGCAATGCGGATGTTGTTCTCAATGGTATCGTCGAACAGCTCTGTCTCCTGCGTCACAAGGCTTTCCTGTTCGCGCAGGGCGGCGGTGTTCACGCGGCGGATATCCTCTGCGCCAAAGCGGATGCTGCCGCTGGATACATCCCAGAAGCGCATCAGCAGCCGCAGGAAGGTAGACTTTCCGCTGCCGGAGCGGCCGGTGATGCCCACGATCTTCTTTTCCGGAATGGTCAGGCTCAGGTCATGCAGCACCTCCTCATTGGCATAGGCAAAGTTCACATGCTCTGCCGCAGCACCTGCAAATGCGGTGTCTGTGCCGTCGGTCACATCGGCGGTGACGGGCTGTTCGTCCAGCAGGTCCAGCACGCGGTCTGCGCTGGCGAACACCTGCGTCAGGCTGGCACCAAGGTTTGCCAGCGCCACCACCGGGCCAAAGGAGCTGAGGGCCGAAAGGGTGCACACCAGTACGCCCTCCACGCCCATTTTACCGCTCTGGTAAAGGTTCAGGCTCACACCCAGCACGGCCAGCACCGTGAGCAGGATCAAGGTGTTCGTGATGGCCACGGTCAGGCCCTCGCGGTATTTCATCGCCTTCTGCTTTTCGCCCAGCATCTCACTGTGGGCCGTGATGCCCTCGGCGCGGGCTGCGGTGTCCTGATACTGCAGGGTATCCTTCAGGCCGCGCAGGCTTTCCAGCACATAGCTGTTGGTATCGGCCAGTGCCTGACGGTACTCCCGGGCGGCACGGTCGCCGCGCTTTGCGCTCCACACCGGCAGGGCCACGCCCACCAGCAGATAGCCCGCCAGCAGCACCAGCGCAGGCAGGATGTGCCAGCTGCCCACAAAGCCCGTCATGCCGATGACGCAGATGCACGCGATGCAGATGGGCGAAATGGTGTGGGCATAGAACACCTCCAGCGCCTCGATGTCGGCGGTGATGAGCGAGATCAGGTCGCCGCGGTCACGGCCTTCCAGCTTTGCAGGGGTCAGACGGCGCAAGGCACCGAACACCTTATCGCGGATCAGGGCCAGCAGCTTGAAGGCGATATAGTGATTGGACGCCTGCTCTGCGTAACGCAGAACGCCGCGCAGCAGCGCAAACACCAGAATGCAGGCAAAGGCCGTGCCCACGGTCCTCACCGGGCTTGCAAGCCCCAGCGCACGCAGGATGCCAAAGCCGCCGAAGATGGTAATGAAGGTGGCGCAGAAATGGCCTGCCACCCCCATCACGATCGCTGCCAGCATAACGGGCAGCATGGGCTTTACCAGTACGATCAGCCGTCCCACAATGGCAAAGGGGCTGCGATGATTGCTCTTGTTCATGCTCAGGCATCCTCCTCTTCCAGTGTTTCCAGCTGCCGCTGTGCCAGATACAGGCGGCTGTAAGCTCCCTGCTTTGCCAGCAGCTCGGCGTGGGTGCCCTGCTCGATCACCCGGCCATTGCTCATTGCATAGATGCAGTCGCTGTGCACCACGTTTGCCAGACGGTGGGAGATCAGGATGACCGTCTTTTTCTCCGGCAAGACTGTGGATGGCCTGCATGATGTCGTTCTCGCTCTCGGCATCCACGTTGGAGGTAGCCTCGTCGAAGAGGTAGATGGGCGTATCATGCAGCAGGGCGCGGGCCATGGCAAGGCGCTGGCGCTGGCCGCCGGAAAGATTGCTGCCGCCCTCATGCAGAGCGGTCTGCAGGCCGTTCTGGCTGCGGCAGAAATCGGCCAGATTCACCTGTTCCAATGCCGCCCAGAGCTGTGCCTCGTCCGCGTCCGGCTTTGCCATGCGCAGGTTGCTCTCCACCGTACCCTTGAAGATGGCGGCGTTGTGGGGCACCAGCGTCAGGGTGCGCAGACGCTGTTCCTGCTGCAGCTCCTGCACCGGCACGCCGCCCAGCGTCACGCTGCCGGTATAGCCGGTGCGGCTGCCGGACAGAAGCGCCGCAATGGTGCTTTTGCCGCAGCCACTCTCACCCACCAGCGAGACAAAGCTGCCCTGTGGAATGGTAAAGGAGACATCGTTCAGGATGGTGCGGTCCTTCTCGTAGCCAAAGGTGACATGCTCAAGCTTCAGAGTCGTATTCTCTCCGGGCACGCGGTCACCATCGGCAGGCTCTTCCGCTGCCAGAAGCTTGAAGATCTTCTCTGCCGAAGCGGCACCGTTCATGGCAATGTGGAAGTAGCTGCCCAGCAGCAGCAGCGGCAGGAAAAGTCCGCCGCCAGCAGCACGATGGTCAATGTGGCGGTCAGGGTCAGCCGGCCTGCCGCAAATGCAGCCACCGCGCTGATGATGCCAAGGCCCGCACCGCCGTAAGCCATCAGGTCCATCAGTGTCACCGAGTTCAGCTGCATGGTGAGCACCTTCATGGTGATCCTGCGGAAGCGCTCGGCCTGCGCATTCATCTGCTCGTGCTTCCAGCCGTCGGCCTGATAAATTTTCAGGGTGGTCAGGCCCTGAATGTTCTCAAGGAAGCTGTCGCCAAGGGTGGTGTACTCGCCCCAGTAGTTCGCCAGCAGCTTTTTGGCAAACTTCTGCACTGCCACAATGGACATGGGGATCAGCGGCACGCAGCACAGCAGGATGATGGCCGACCGTGCGTGCACACCCACCAGCAGCACAAACAGGGTAACGGGTGCCAGCAGGCTGTAAAACAGCTGCGGCAGGTATTTTGCAAAGTAGGTGTCGATCTGCTCCACACCTTCGCTGGCCAGCATCACCACCTCGCTGGTGGCCGCCGTCTCGGTGTAGTTGGGGCCAAGGCGGGCAAGCTTTGCGTAGATGCTGCTGCGCAGGGTGCGCTTGACATCCTTGGAAGCCTGATCGCTCATGGCCGATGCCAGCATGGTAAAGGCAAAGCGCATGGGCACCGTGGCAAGGCAGAGCACAAGGTTCTGCCACAGCTGTGCACTGGTCAGGCTACCCGCAAAGGCTGCGCCCACCAGCTGGGCAATGGCCCGCACAAAGATCACGTTGCACAGCATCCCCAGCCATTGGAAAGCCACATTGGCTCCCACATACCGCAGCGCACCGCGGTCAAAGGACAGCAATTTTTTGTTGATCACTGGGCTTTCTCCGTTTCTGCTTTTTCTGCATCACTGCCAAACAGACGCTCATATTCGCCGGTAAAGATGCGCTCCGGCAGTGCACTGGTCATGGCAAGGGCAGCGGTAAAGCGCTCTTCTTCGCTCAGCGGCTCACTGACCGGCGGGAAATGGGTCAGGATCGTTTTCAGCTCCCGATCCACCTGTTTTGCCACCCAGATGCCCCGGTATGTCATATAGATCTTGCCGTAGTGCTCCTTTACGATCATGCCGCGCTCCATGAGCAGATTCATGATACGCACCACCGAGGGCTTGGTCACGCCAAGCTTTTCGGCAATGCTGCGGGAGCTGATATCCAGATGGGTCTGTGAGACTTCGTAGATCGCCAGCAGATAGCGCAGATGTGCCGACGTCAGTTCCATGCCGATCACTCTCTTTTCTGATAGATTTTCCAATGTTATCCAAAGCTAACTTTTTGTTTCTGAAAAAAGGGCGCGAGCCGAAACTTCCAGCCCGCGCCCTTTGCGGATCATTTCAATGCTCAGTGACAGCCGCTGCAACCGCTGCAGCTGCCATTGCAGCCGCCTTCGCCGCAGCCGCTGCACCCACTGCAGCCGCCGCCATGCTTGTGGGAGTGCCATGTGATCCAGCCCACACCGCCAAACACGATGACTGCCACAATGATCGTGGGCAGATTAAAATTTGCAGCGAGGAATTCCATCATACAAAACACACCCTTTCCGTGCAAAGCGTTCTTTTAGATCTTGGAGATGTCGATTTTGACCTCGTTGTCGCCAACATACTTGTTGGGACGGACCAGCAGGTAGATGAAGCCAACCAGAACCACAGCAGCCACGATGGTGAAGAAGTTGAAGCCAATCTCACCGGTGATCAGGCCGCCCAGCTGGTACACCACCAGAGCGGCGCAGTAAGCCAGAGCGCACATATAACCAATGGCGATGGCGGTCCACTTGCCGTTGTTCATCTCGCGCTTGATGGCGCCCATAGCAGCGAAGCAGGGAGCGCACAGCAGGTTGAAGATCATGAAGGCGTAAGCCGACAGAGCGGTGTAGTCCTGCGCAACAGCAGCCCAGATCTCATCGCCGTTCTCAGACAGCTCGCCGCCGAAGTGATACAGAACACCGAAGGTACCAACCACGTTCTCCTTTGCGATCAGGCCGGAGACGGAAGCGACAGTTGCACGCCAGTTGCCGAAGCCCAGAGGAGCGAAGATCCAGGCGATCTTGGTAGCGATCGCAGCCAGCACGGAGTTGTCCTGATCCTCGACCATGCCGAAGACACCGTTCTCGAAGCCGAAGCCCTGCAGGAACCACAGCACAACGGTAGCGGCCAGAATGACGGAGCCTGCGCGCTTGATGAAGGACCAGCCGCGCTCCCAGGTTGCACGGAACACGTTGCCCCATGCAGGCACATGGTATGCGGGCAGCTCCATCACGAAGGGAGCGGGGTCGCCAGCGAAGAGCTTGGTCTTCTTCAGAATAACACCGGAGCAGATGATGGCAGCCATGCCAATGAAGTAAGCAGAGACAGCCACCAGAGAAGAACCGCCGAACATCGCACCTGCGATGAGGCCGATGATGGGCATCTTTGCGCCGCAGGGGATGAAGCAGGTGGTCATGATGGTCATGCGGCGGTCGCGCTCGTTCTCGATGGTACGGGAAGCCATAACACCGGGCACGCCGCAGCCGGTACCGACCAGCACGGGGATGAAGCTTTTACCAGACAGGCCGAACTTGCGGAAGATACGGTCCATGATGAAGGCGACACGGGACATATAGCCCACATCCTCCAGAATGGACAGCAGGAAGAACAGGACCAGCATCTGGGGAACGAAGCCCAGAACCGCGCCGACACCGGCAACGATACCGTCCATGATCAGGCCGTACAGCCAGCCTGCCACGCCGATGCTCTCCAGAAAACCGCCCAGAGCACCCGGCACGATCTCACCGAACAGGACATCGTTGGTCCAGTCGGTGGCAAAGGTACCAATGGCCCAGCCGCCGTCTGCAATGGAGGTGCCCATGGACAGGGAGTACATCAGGAACATGACCAGTGCGAAGATGGGCAGAGCCAGAATACGGTTGGTCACGATCTGGTCGATCTTATCGGAAACGGTCAGGTGCTCCACGCGGGCCTTTTTCTTAACAGCTTTGCCCACGACGGTGTTGATATATGCATAGCGCTGGTTGGTGATGATGCTCTCAGCGTCATCGTCCATCTCAGCTTCGCAGTCCTTGATGTGCTGGTCGATGTGGTCGCTCAGGCTCTTGTCGAGCTTCAGCTCGTCCATGACCTTCTCGTCGCGCTCGAACAGCTTGACGGCATACCAGCGCAGGAAGCGGTCATCCACCTTGCCCTGAATGGACTCTTCGATGTGGGCAATGGCGTGCTCCACGCTGCCCGTGAACACGTGGGGCAGCTCAGCAGCCTTGGTAGCCTTTGCAGCAGCCACAGCAGCCTTTGCAGCAGCCTCGGTGCCCTCGCCCTTCAGTGCGCTGATCTCCACCGCCTGACAGCCCAGCTCTGCGCTCAGCTTCTTCAGGTCGATCTTATCACCGTTCTTGCGCACCAGATCGATCATGTTCACAGCCATGACCACCGGGATGCCCAGCTCGATCAGCTGGGTGGTCAGGTACAGGTTACGCTCAATGTTGGTACCATCGATGATGTTCAGGATGGCATCGGGCTTCTCCTTGACCAGATAAGTACGGGAAACCACTTCTTCCAGCGTGTACGGAGACAGCGAGTAGATGCCGGGCAGGTCCTGAATGACCACCTCCTTGTGGCCCTTCAGCTTGCCTTCCTTTTTCTCCACCGTAACGCCGGGCCAGTTGCCGACATACTGGTTGGAGCCGGTCAGATTGTTGAACAGGGTCGTTTTACCGCAGTTCGGGTTGCCGGCAAGTGCAATTTTAATGCTCATTGCTTAATCCTTCCTCCCTTTGGGATCAGACTACTTCGATCATTTCAGCATCGGCCTTGCGCACGCTCAGCTCGTAGCTGCGCACGGTCAGCTCCATGGGGTCGCCCAGAGGTGCGACCTTGCGGACATAGATCTCAACACCCTTGGTGATGCCCATGTCCATGATGCGGCGCTTGACCGGACCTTCACCGTGCAGCTTTGCCACAGTAGCAGTCTCGCCGACCTTTACGTCTTTCAGAGTTTTCATACTTAACCATCCTCCTCTGCTTGTCTTTATAGAGAGACTATTCCAGTTTCGGAGCAGCTCCCAAACAGCGCCGGGGCACTGTTCAGCCAATCATGATACGGTTTGCCATGGTCTTGTCTAGCGCGATGCGGCTCTCCTTGACCTGAATGATCAGGTTGCCTGCGATCTCGTTGACGACCGTTACCTCACTGTCCACCACAAAACCCAGCTCTGCCAGATGCAGCCGGATCTCGTCCTTGCCGGTGATCTTTTTGATGGTGACGGTCTCCCCTGCTTTTGCCATTGTCAAAGGCATCATACTTCCGCTTCCCTTCCTGTTTGAATCTGGGATATCGCTGCGGTTAGTCAGCCGCAACTACCAACGTGGATAGTTTACGCTCACTAACCTTTTATGTCAATAGTTTTTTCACAATTAAAAGTTAGTTCATATGAACAAACAATTTTTCTGCCCGATTTTTCCGTTTTTCACCACAATCAACAACAACTAACTCAAATTATTGAATCAAAGTTAGCCATTGTTTACATTTTCTTGTTCTTTTTGTGGCTGCATCTTGTAAACTATCACAAAGCTTTTTCTCTGCCCTGCTGTGCTCTTTTGCTGCAAATGACACAGCCGCGTGGTACAGTGTTCAGTCTGCACCGCGCGGCCGCGTGTCAAAAGGAGGATTTCTTTCCTGCCAGTGCGTGGACACCAGCAGGTGCCAGGATAAAAGAGTATTTGAAAAGAGAATGACAATTTTTAAGCCGCCACGGCAAGGCGGAGAATGGGTGTTCCACTGTGGAACAGCCGCAGATAGACTGCTGTGCACTTGCTCAGCTGGTCAAAGTGCTTCTGCGCTGCATCCGGGTCGCCGTAGGACTTCCAGCAGCCGCAGCAGGTAAAGTTCTTGCCGCGGTTCTCGATAAAGCCCACAACATCACCCAGAGGATAGCCAAGGAACACCCCGATCTCATGCGGAAATTCTGCCGAACAGCACAGCTTGCGGGAAAGCTGAGTGAGCATATTGCCCACATCCGGTGCTTCGCCCGCTTCCGGCAGGCGGTAGCCCTCCTGCCGCAGAAAGCTCTGCACCTTTTCATCTGCCAGCACGGCAGCCAGCTTGCTTTCGCGGTAGACATACACAAGATACCGGTGGTTGAGCACGCAGCCCTTGAGCACCCGCACACGCAGGCCCTTGGGGTTCAGCTGAGTGTTCCAGTTTTTCACCCGGCGTGCAAGGTCGGCGCAGTCGCGGGTCTCATAGCGGAACAGGCCTGCCGGTTTCAGGCTTGCCAGCACCGGGGCACACTGTTCGATCATGACCGTCTCAAAATTACGCTCCATGTCTGTGCCCTCCCGCCTTGTTTCTCCGGGCTATTGTTCCCCGGATGCGCCGTGGTTATAAGTTAGATATTTCTAACCCTGATTCCAAAAAAGAAGCAGCTTTGCACGTAGCATTCAAGGCTTCGGCCTGCCGATCTGTTTCTTGTGGTTAGTTATTTCTAACGTGACTGTATCTTACCACAGCGGTGGGCCGTTGTCAACACTTTTCTTGAAAAGAAGTTATTCGTGGCAAACCCTCATTTGCTTTGGTCTGTTTTTTTCGCATCCTACCGTTTTGAGGCACGGTATGGTATAATAAGGAAAACCCTCTCAGGCGCTAACGCGCCAGCCGTTCCCCTTTCTGGCTTCGCCATCTTCCCCGGCGCGGGGAAGTCGTTCCACTCAGGGGAGCTCTTTATAGAGTCAGCGCATTCAAAAGCTCTCTCCTTCGGGAGAGCTGGCATTGCGCAGCAATGACTGAGAGGGTTCTATCTTATAAAAGGAGCACGCATCCATGCCACAGAACATTGCACCGCCGGGCCTGATCTCCCTTCTTGCCGCCGCACTGGCACAGCAGCCCACAAAGCCGCTGGTGCTGGCGCTGGATGGCCGCTGCGGCAGCGGCAAGACCACCCTTGCAAATACGCTGGCCCGGCAGTTTCCGGCCAGCATCACCCTGCACACCGATGATTTTTACCTGCCGCCTGCACAGCGCATCCGCGGCTGGGAGAAAACGCCCTGCGCCAATATGGACCTTGACCGCCTGCGGGACGAAACCCTGCGCCCAGCCTACGAGGGCCAGCCGGTGCAGTACCGTGCCTATTCCTGCCGCGAGGGTGCGTACCTGCCCGCGCGGGAGCTGGCCGCGCAGCCGCTGGTGATTTTGAGGGCAGCTACAGCCACCACCCGCTGCTGACCGGCTGCGAAACGCTGCGGGTGTTCCTGACCTACGCAAAGAAGAGCAGACCCGCCGCCTGCAGGCGCGGGAGGGGGAGCGATATGCCAATTTTGCCGCCCGGTGGGTGCCGCTGGAGGAGGGCTATTTTGCCCAGTACCACATTGCGGAGACGGCGGATTTTGTGGTAGACACCACCCAAGGCGGAACGATTTGAAATGGCTTCCACGCCGCTCTAGCCATTATCAGCGGAAGAATTATTTTTATTTAGTTCCGAAACGCCTGCGGGCGTTTCGGAACTACTTTTTCACGGGGAGGGGGCTCCCTTTTTGCGCACCTTGCCCAAAAAGGCGGGAAATATTTTTCTCTCCCCCTGCCCCTGCGGAATGGGGGTTATTTTGCATCAAGTCGCACTTGCGCAGGGCGAGTGGCGAGTTGATTGACATTCTGCTTGCCAAGGTTCCAGCCAACACCCCGGAAGGCAAGGCAGAGCTGTCGGAAGCCTTGAAGCATCCTGCCTTTAATCGCAGCGCTTGCACGAAAATCGGCATTGCCGTTGTGACCATTGACGGGCAGATGTACTGGACCTGCAGCGTGTATTCCTGATTTCCCCTTTCCGCGCGGAAGAACACCCCTTGAAACAGAACAAAGCCGGACAGCTTGCGGGCTGTCCGGCTTTTGGTTTGGCCTGATCTACAGGCTGTTACTTATTCTTGTACATATCCTGATAGTAGTTCTGGTAGTCGCCGCTGGTGACGTGGTCCATCCACTCCTGATGGTTCAGGTACCAGTCAATGGTCAGCACGATGCCCTTCTCGAAGGGAGTTTCGGGGTACCAGCCCAGATCGTTCTTGATCTTGGTGGGGTCGATGCCGTAGCGGCGGTCGTGGCCCAGACGGTCGGCCACATGCTTGATGAGGTCCTCGCTGATGCCCTCGTCCTGCAGGCGGTCGTGGAGCTGGTTGATGATGGTCTTGACGATGAAGATGTTGGGGCGCTCGTTGTGGCCGCCCACGTTGTACACCTCACCGATCTTGCCGCCGTTGGCTACCATGTCGATGGCCTTGCAGTGATCTTCCACATACAGCCAGTCGCGGATCTGCATACCGTCGCCGTAGATGGGCAGCTGCTTGTGGTGCTTGACGTTGTTGATCATCAGGGGGATCAGCTTCTCCGGGAACTGGTAGGGGCCGTAGTTGTTGGAGCAGCGGGTGATGTTCACGGGCATGCCGTAGGTATCGTGGAATGCCATAACGAACATATCGGCGCTGGCCTTGGAGGAAGAATAGGGGCTGTGGGGGCACAGGGGGGTGGTCTCCATAAAGTAGCCGTCCGCACCCAGTGCGCCGTACACCTCATCGGTGGACACCTGCAGGTACTTCTTGCCCTCTTTCCAAGTCTTGGCATCGGCATCATACCATGCTTCCTTGGCGCGCTGCAGCAGGTTGACGGTGCCCATCACGTTGCTCTGCACAAAAATTTCGGGGTTCTTGATGGAGCGGTCCACGTGGCTCTCGGCGGCAAAGTTGATGACGTAATCGAAATCGTACTTCTGGAACAGGCCTTCCACCAGCTCCTTGTCGCAGATATCGCCCTGCACGAACACATGGCGGGGGTCGCCCTCCACATCCTTCAGGTTTTCCAGATTGCCGGCGTAGGTCAGCTTATCCAGATTGACCAGCAGGATCTCCGGGTATTTCTTGAGCATATAATGCACAAAGTTGGAGCCAATAAAACCGGCGCAGCCGGTGATCAGATAGGTTTTCATAGGTTCAATTTCCTCTTTTCAGTCTTTCATCCCGTTGTCGCCGTCCCAGTGGGCGAAGAAGCAGGCCAGAGCGTCTCTCCAGTCGCGCACATCGTTGCCCACGGTGCAGCGCAGCATCCGGTTGTCCAGTGCGCTCCACTTGGGGCGGTCGGCGCTTTCCGGGTGCTTTGCCTTGTATTCCTCGCTGGTGCAGGGTGCCACAGCGGCATCCACGCCGGACAGGCGGATGATCTCGGACGCAAAATCATACCACGAGCAGATGCCCTCGCCGGTGCAGTGGTACAGGCCGTACTCGTGGGTGACGCACAGCTGCAGGATCTCGTGGGCCAGATCCACCGCATTGGTGGGGTTGCCCAGCTGGTCGTTGACCACTTCCAGCTTGCCAAACTTCTTGCCTGCGTTCACGATGGTCTTGACGAAGTTTTTGCCGTAGTAGCTGTAGAGCCACGCGGTGCGCACGATGAAGTGACGGTGGCAGAACTGTTCCACGTACTTTTCACCCATGAGCTTGGTAGAGCCATAGGCGCTGATGGGGCCGGGAATGGTGGCTTCGTCCTGTGCAACGCCGCCGTTCTCACGGCCGGAGAACACATAATCGGTGGAGACGTGTACCAGTCGTGCACCGGTCTTTTCCGCTGCCTGTGCCAGATTGCGGGGGCCGAGGGCGTTTGCCTTGAAGGCGGCATCATGGTTCACTTCGCAGCCGTCCACATTGGTGTAGGCAGCGCAGTTGATGATGACATCCGGGCGGTTGCGGCGGATGAACTCGTCCACCATTTTGTAGTTGGAGATATCCAGATCCGGCAGGTCCACGGCGATCACCGTGGCATTGAGCAGCTTTTCGGGGATGGGGCCGATCTCGCTGCGGCCTTCGCGCAGCTGCTTGAGGATCTCGGTGCCCAGCTGACCCTTGCAGCCGGTAACAATGATTTTCATATGGGTATGCCTCTCTTTTTCTTAATAGCGCAGCTTGCCGTCTGCAACGTTCTTCAGGTGCTGGCCGTAAGGACTCTTGCCGTAGCGCTCAGCGCTTTCCAGCAGGGTGTCGCGGTCGATCCAGCCGTACTTGAAGGCGATCTCTTCCGGCGCACTGATCTTGATGCCCTGGCGCTTCTCGATCATGCGCACAAAATCGGCTGCTTCCACCAGACTGTCCATGGTGCCGGTGTCCAGCCATGCAAAACCGCGGCCCAGCAGCTGAACATCCAGCTCGTCCTTCTTCAGATACATGTCGTTCAGGGTGGTGATCTCCAGCTCGCCGCGGGCAGAGGGCTTGACCTGCTTTGCCATCTTCACGACCTCTTTGTTATAGAAGTACAGGCCGGTGATGGCGTAGTTGGACTTGGGATGCTGAGGCTTTTCCTCCACGCTGAGCACCTTGCCGTCCTTGTCGAACTCCACGATGCCAAAGCGTTCCGGGTCCTGCACATAGTAGCCAAACACGGTGCAGCGGCCTTTGTTTTCCGCATTGGCGGCGGCGGTCTTGAGGATCTTGGAGAAGCCGTTGCCGTAGAAGATGTTATCGCCCAGGATCATGGCGCAGCAGTCGTCGCCAATGAACTCTTCGCCCAGAATAAAGGCCTGTGCCAGACCGTCCGGAGAGGGCTGAACTTTATACTGCAGATGGATGCCGTACTGGCTGCCATCACCCAGCAGCGCCTCAAAGCGAGGCGTATCGGTCGGGGTGGAGATGATCAGGATGTCCTGAATGCCTGCCAGCATCAGCGTGGACAGGGGGTAATAGATCATCGGCTTGTCGTAGACCGGCAGCAGCTGCTTGCTGGTGACCATGGTCAGCTGGTAAAGCCGGGTGCCGGCACCGCCGGCAAGAATGATACCTTTCATATTTGTGCACTCCTTTAAAATAGATTGAAAAGTTGTGCAGCTGTACGCCGCCCAGACGGAAGACCGCCCGGATGACGTATGGATTCAAAGCGGAGCTGCGTCCGCTGTAAACAAATTCAGGAGCCGCTCCCCCTGCCCAAAATGGCAAAATGGGAATAACAGTTCACTTTATTTTACTATCAAATCACACAAAAAGCAAGAAAGAACGGCTTTCCCGAAAAATTTTCCGGAAAAGCCGTTCTGAAACTCCTTCAATCTCGCATTTGTTCCGCCCAAAAGGCCCCCTCTCCGAGGGGGCTGGCAATGCCGCAGGCATTGACTGGGGGGAGTTACCACGCAAAGCCCCACTTGGAGAAATAGCGCAGCAGGCTGTGCAGCTGCCACAGAAAAGGCTTCAGGCTGCGGTGCGCCGCGCGGTGCCATGCATGGATGGCGGTGTACTGGGGCACCAGATACGCCTTGCCCCGGGTGCGCATCTTCTGGGTCAGGTCAGCGTCCTCCACATACATGAAGTAGTCCTCATCAAAGCCGCCCACGGCCTTGAAGGCTGCAGTATCCACCGCCGAGAAGCTGCCGGTGCAGAACTCGATCTCGGTGGGGCTGGTCAGGTCTTTGTCCGCCATGAGATAGCGCTCGTTGTACTTTGCCCAGAATTTCAGGCAGGGCAGCTGGCGGTACACCATGGCCCGCACACTGCACCGGCGCAGCGGCAGACGCTGGGGCCGCCCGTCCGGGAAGGTGAGTGCGGGCCGCGCCATCACCACGCCAGGGTGCTGTGCCATCCAGTCCGCAAGGTCACTCAGCGTATCCGCAGTGAGCTGGATATCCGGGTTCAGGATAAAGTGCACCCGGCTTTGCAGCAGGCTGAGCACCGTGTTGTGGCCGGTGCCAAAGCCGCCGTTCTCTGTGCGGCAGAGCACCTCCACCTTCTGGTCCTCGCGGATGTGCAGGGTGCCGTCCTTCGCGGCCTTGGCAAGGCACTGGCCGCTGCCGTCCGGGCTGGCGTTGTCCACCAGATACAGTGTCAGCGGGTGGCGGCGGGTGCAGTCCAGCACGGTCTGTGCCGCCCTGAGCGCTTCATCCGCGCCGTTATAAACTACGATACAAGCAGAAAGCTCCACCGGGGTTCCTCTTTTCAATCAAAAATTCCTCATAAAGCTCGCCCTTCGGGAGAGCTGCCTGCGCAGCAGACTGAGAGGGTTTTACTCCAGCGGTTTGATGTCAAAGCTGAAGTCCTCTTTCATCAGGTCAAAGTTCGGGTTCATGCAGGGGTCGCCTGCGGCCAGCTGCTTTGCCCACCGCTTCTGGAAGCGCTCCACCTCCGAGATGAAGCGCTTGCGCTTGACCGGGTTCTCGTCCAGACCGCGGCTCTTGCTCTCGTAGTGGTACAGCTGTGCAAACGGGGGTGAACACGTTGGTATAGCCCGCTTCACGCACGCGCACGCAGAAGTCCACGTCGTTGAAGGCCACAGCAAAGCTCTCGTCCAGACCGTTCACCTGCTCGTAGACGCTCCTGCGCACCATCAGGCAGGCGGCAGTGACCGCATACACATCCTGTGCATAGACCAGACGTCCCATATAGCCGGGGTGGCCCACCGGGAAGTTCTTGTGCATGTGGGCCGCAAGGGTCAAAAAGCCGAAGCCGATGCCCGCGTGCTGGATGGTGTTGTCCGGATAAAGCAGCTTTGCGCCCACGCAGCCCACACGGTCCTGCTGGGCGTACATGAGCATTTCTTCGATCCAGCGCGGAGAAATGACCTCGGTATCGTTGTTGAGCAGCAGCAGGTATTCGCCGGTGGCTTCCTTTGCGCCAAAGTTGTTCAGGGCGCTGTAGTTGAAGCCGGTGCCCTGCCATGTGATCACCTTCAGGTTCTTGTGCTCCTTCTGCAGCTTTTCATAGCAGCGGAAGGTGGCAGGCTCCCTGCTGTTGTTCTCGATGACGATGATCTCAAGATCCTCATAGGTGCTCCTGCGGTAGATGGACTCCACGCAGGTGCGCAGGTCGGAAGAATGGTCGCAGCTGGGGATCAGGATGCTGACCCGGCCCGGCTTTGTGATGGTATAGTCCGTCTTATAGAAGCCCGGCGTACCCGGGATCATGGAAACTTCATCCACCGGCACACCCACACGCTCGTAGTGGGCATACAGGGCCTTGACCGCAGCTTCCAGACAGTAGGTCTTGGCCGAAATGTTGCTTGCCACGCTGGTGGGGCTGGAGCGCCAGTAGTACAGCAGGTGCGGGATATGCACGATCTTGTGCGCCTTTTCGGTCAGGCGCAGGTAGAGGTCATAGTCCTGACTGCCGTTGTAGGCTGCACGCTCATCGCCGCCCACAGCGGCCAGCAGCTTTGCGCTGAACACGCTCAGGTGGCAGATATAGTTGTTGGAGCGCAGATTATCCAGCATATAATCCGGCTTGAAATGGTAAACGGTCAGATGGTCGATGTCGCCCTCAAAGGTCACTTCATCCGTATACACAAAGTCTGCGCCCTGTTCGGCAATGGCCTGTGCCACGTACCACAGAGCACAGGGGTGCAGGATATCATCGTGGTCCAGCAGGGCGATGAACTCGCCCGTTGCCAGCGCAAAGCCCTGATTGGTGTTGCCCGCAATGCCCTCGTTCTTTTCCAGCTTCTGGTAGCGGATGCGGGGGTCTTCCGCAGCACGGGCTGCTACGGTCTGGCCCACCGTCTCGTCCTGACCGGCATCCACAAGGCACAGCTCCCAGTTCTGATAGGTCTGGTTCTGCACCGAGTCCAGCAGCTCCACCAGAAACTGCTGCGGCGTATTGTACAGCGGCACCACGATGCTGATGCGCGGCGCGGCGGGCTGGTCGGCCGCCTGCCTTACCAGCAGCTCTGCGCTGGCAAAGCGGTCGGCGCGCATGGTCCTGCCCGGGAACAGCTTCGCATATTCCTTTTTGGCCTTTGCCTGCGCACGCACGCCGGAAATGCCCACCCGGCGCAGCTGGCCCAGAAAGACGAACGGCGGGAAGGTGTGTGCCAGCTGACGGCCCTTGCTGACAAAGTAGCGCAGCGGCCAGCTCATCTTCCAGAAAGTAGAGCTGGTCACATTGTTCAGTGTCTTTTCCAGATCCTGCTCATGGCTGCGGCTCAGCGAAAGATCGCTGCGCAGACGCTCCAGCTGAGCCGTCTGCTCTTCGCCGGTGCGTTCGGCCTGCTGCATCCGCTCTCGCAGATCGTCCAGCGTCATCTCGTAGCCTGCCAGCAGCTGCTGTGCATCCTGCACAGCGGCGCTGCGGCAGAACAGCGCGGTCTGCTGGGCTTTGCCGCGGTTCTTCCACTCAAAATCCCGGAACAGACCCTGTGCGGCCAGCTGCTTTGCACAGTCAGCCATGGCCGATGCATCGGTGCATACCAGCAGCACCTGTGCACACTGCAGTGCGGGCAGATCCACCCATTCCGGGTCATCCACCACCAGCAGGGCAGCGGTGCCCTGCTCTGCATTCTCCGGCAGCAGCTGTGCGCCGGCCTTTTCCAATGCTTCGGCCAGTGCGCCGCTGCCGCCCAGCACCTGAATGCTGGCAGGGGTCAGCTCCCGCACGATGCGCTGCGCCAGTGCACGGCAGCGCTCGGCCTGTCGTTCGGTTTCTTTTTCCTGATCCATTCCGATCTCCGCTCCTATGGAACTTTTTTATCTTAAAATGATCTCTCAAAAAATTACATGATTTATAGTATACCAAATCCGGCATGATTTGAGAAGGTTTTGCGTGCATTTCTTTGCAGTTTTCCACTGCTTACCAGTGGAACAGGCTGTGTAGCCAGCCAAAGAACCCACCGCCGGAGCTGCTGGAAGTGGAAATGCTCACACCCGTGTAGTAGTGGCTCAGGATCTCCCGGTAGCCCATGCCCTGCTCCTGTGCGTAACCCACAGCACCGCACTGGCTCATGCCCACGCCATGGCCAAAGCCGTAATAGGTCATGCAGGGAGGTGCCGCTTTCGTCCGCGCCAAAGTCAAAGCAGTAGCGGGAGGAAACGAACTGGCCGATATAGCGGTAGCTGCGGCCATTGGAAACAAAGGTGTTGTACTGCACAAAGCCGCCCAGATCCTTGTGGGTGGTGTCGGCGCTGACATAGGGCTCGCCGGTGCGGCTGTCGTTATATTCTTTATAGGTATAGTCTTTTCCGATGACCCGGCGCAGCTTGTTGTGGTACTGCTCCTCGTAGGGGCTCTCCACGCTCTGCAGATAGGGCACATCGGTGCCCCATGCGTCCCGGCTGGAGCAGGTGCCGTACACGCCGGTCTGGGTGTTATAGCCCGCACTGGCCGACCACACGGCGTCGCAGACGCTGCCGTTGTAGGTAAGGATCTCATTTTTCACCGGTTCCACCGCCCTGCGGATGGCTTCCCGTGCCGAGGATGGGATCTGATCCACCGGAGTGTAGATGAGCGCATTGGAAGAGGAGCCGTACTGCTTGTGGTATTCCAGATAGGAATGGATGGCCACGGCCTGCGCCTTCCACGCCTGCTGGGCGGCACTGGCGCTGACATAGCTGCCAATGGAGCCAAGCTCCGTGTAGGTAATGCCCACAAGGCAGTCCACAAGGTTCAGCGTGACATTGCGCTGAAGGCCTTTTCCCTTGATGTTGAGGTAAGGCATGGTGATGGTATCACTGGTGCCAAAGAGCCATGCAAGGCAGTTTTCCTCCTCGGCAGGGATCAGGGTCGTGTCCGCGCCGCCTATAGTGGTGGCTGCCGAAGCCGCCGGGACCAGCACGCAAACGCACAGCGCTGCTGCCAGCACAAACGCCGCCGCGCGACGCACAAACCGATGCAGATGTTTCAAAAGTGATCTCCTCCTGTTTTTTGCAGATTTCTGACCGTGTTTTTTACAGTGTAACACAGCCTGCGCCTGCGGGCAAGGACTGGACTTTCGTTTTCACATCTGGACAAAGAAAGAAACCGGAGGGCCTTTCCCGTTCGGGCTGCTCTCCGGTCTGATTTATAAGGTCTCCGGCCGACGACGCATGGCATCGTCGATCTCGTTCTCGATCTCCCGCAGGCAGTCCAGCAGCACCGGATTGAACGCCCCGGCCTCGCCGGTGCAAAGCATCTGCACTGCAGCCGCGCAAGGTACCGGCGGCTGGCTTCCGCTGCCAGTAGTCAGCGTTTCGTAGGCATCCGCAAGGCCGACCACCTGTGCCGCAATGGGGATCTGTTCGCCAACCAGCTGGTCCGGGTAGCCGCTGCCGTCGTACCGCTCGTGGTGCCAGCGACAGATCTGATAGGCTACCCGCACAAAATCTTCGTCGCGGTAGGCATCCAACTCTTCCAGCATCCGTGCACCCAGCAGGGTATGCTGGCGCATGGTTTCTTCATCCTCCGGCGTGCGCGGCTCCGGGCTGTTCAGGACCTGCTCCCCGATCTCCATTTTGCCAATGTCGTGCAGCACCGAGGCCATGCTGATGGTACGACGCATCTCCTGCGTCAGGGGGTAAGTCTCGGTCTTTTGCACCAGATGGTCCAGCAGCATTCCGGTCAGGGTGCTGATGTGCTGCACATGGGTGCGGCTCTCGCCGTTGCGGCGCTCCACCACCCGGCTCAGAATGCCGATCATCATTTGGCTGCGCTTTTCCTTTTGCGACACCTGATCCGCCACCATGGCGCTCAGGCGGCGCTGCTTTGCATACATGCGGATGGTGTTGGTAATGCGCTGATACACCACCCTTGCATCAAAGGGGCGGCTGATATAATCGGACGCACCCAGATCAAAGGCGCGGCGCACCGTGTCCACATTGTCCTCGCTGGAGATCATGATGACCGGGATCTCTTCCAGCATTCCGCGCTGGCTCATGGCTTCCAGCACGGTAAAGCCGTCAATGCCGGTCATGTGGATATCCAGCAGCACAACGGAGATGCCGGTGGGGTTCTGTTCCAGCAGGCGCAGGCAGTCCTCGCCGGAAGCCGCTTCGGCAGTGTCGAACTGGCTGTTCAGCATCTGGCTGAGCAGCATCCGGTTCATGGCCGAGTCGTCCACGATGAGCACACTCTGGCGGCTGTGGGTGGGCTGCAGGGCGTGCGGCTCCGGCTGACGCTCGGTGATCACGGTGTTTTTCTGGATGCGTGCATAGTGCATCAGTCGTTCCGCGTGCTGCACCGCATCGTCCACATTTTCGTCGTCGATCCACACGCCTCCAATGCTGGCTGACATGCGGATGCGGGAGTAGCCCGGCACGCTGGCCGCCTGCAGCTGCAGACGGATCTGTTCCAGACGCGGGCTGAGCTGTTCCTGCCGGATGTCCGGCAGCAGCAAAAGCAGCCTGCCGCCGTCGTAGCGGATCAGGCGGTCTTTTTCCGAAAGGCCGCGCCGGATGGTGCTTACCGCCGTTTCCAGCACGCTATTGCCTGCACCGGAGCCGTAAACATCGTTGGAGAACTTCAGATCGTCCATATCCAGCATCGCCACACCGGCGGTAATGCTGCGGTAGCGGTAGTTCTCATCGTAATAGGTGCGGTTGTAGGCACCGGTCAGCGGGTCGCGGTAGCGCTTTTCCCGCTCGTCGGTAATACTGTTGAGCAGCCGCTCACCGTTTTCCGGGTCCAACAGAACGCTGCGGTCGATCTTACGGGTCAGCTCCAGCACACAGAGTTGGCCATCCACCTGCACACAGCTGGCCGTGATCTCGTACAGCTCCTGCCCAAAGTATTCCAGCCTTGTTTTCCGGGTGTTCTTTTCCAGCGCCTGCCTTGCCACGCAGTTTTCACACGGACGGCTGCGCCGCCACTGGGCATAGCAGGGCGCGCTGCCCTTTTTGCCGCCCTGCACCTCGTCCGCCTTCATCAGGCGCACCGTCATGAACACCTTGCGGAGCTGGCGCATTTCCTCTTCCATCTGCTGGCGTGTTCTGTCTTTTTTGCTCATCATCGCATATCCCCCGCTGCAAAACCGCGCGTTTTGGGCCGCACGGCATTCCTTCACGAATAACATTATACTATTTTTTACCAGAATACGTCAATCTTCACCCCTTGCAGCCCGCGGTGCGGAATGTGTCGTTTTGATCCTGTAAAATCAACGTAAGCTCTTTATTTTTGTCAAATTTCCTCATCAGACACCGTACTGTGCCGCACAAAGCGACGCAAATTGGGGAGTGCAGTTTTCCGGCCGTCTGCTGCCCGCTCTGCCCGGGAACAGTCCACGTGTTTCCGCCGGAAACTCAGTCTTGATTTTGTGCGCAGAATCCGCTATAATAGTAACGTTCTTTTGAATTGTATATCAGCCGGTGTGTCGGAATGGCAGACGAGGGGGACTCAAAATCCCTTGTGCTAATAACACGTGTGGGTTCGACCCCCACCACCGGCATAAAAAGGAAGCCCTCCAGCTTGTCTGGGGGGCTTCCTTTTTATCTGCGGCGTGTGAGCGGGTCGAACAGCACGACCCTGCACAGCAGGGGAGCAATCAGCCCTGCGGGCTGTTGCTCAGTGCGCGGGAGACCCCCACCACCGGCATAGCAAGCAGCTCGAAATCGAAAGGTTTTGGGCTGCTTTTCTTTTTCTGCTCAGTTTCTTATACTTTGGTGTTTTCTGGGAAGATGCGGAATCATTTTCAGTTGTTGACCCGCTGACAGCCTGACACATTGCCTACAAGCACCGATTTCTTTGCGGAAACCGGTGCTTTTTGCAGTTGCACTTTCCCCGGGAGATTATTATACTTATAAAAAAGGCCGGGATGCTGCAAGGACAGGAGGGAAAGCGTATGGCAGGGAACAAAACCGCACAGGGCGGTATCTCCCTGCGCCGCAAGGTCACGGCATGGCTTGCCGCGATTTTGCTGGTCACCATGCTTTCTACTGGCATTGCTACCATGGCAGGTCAGTGGACGGTACGCTCCTTTGATATGCTGCTGGCCGACAACGCCGTCTGCTACACGGTGCAAAACGCCCTCAAGGACGAAACACAGGCCTTTGCTCGCTATGTGCGCCAGCCTACTTCTGAAACCGAACAGGCCTATACCGCCGCCTGCACCGCTTCCGAGCAGAGCCTTGCAGCCCTGCCCTTCGATTATGCCCGCATCGGCGAGGAGCGCTATGCCCGCACATGGAATCTTTTGCAAGGGTATGCGGGCTATCGGCAGGAGCGGGATGCCTTTTGCAGCTTTCCCCTCGGCAGATACCTATATTGAACAGATGTACCGTGTGATGGCACTGCAGGACTACCTTGCCGAGTATGCGCTACGTCTGACACAGGCCACGCTGGAACAGGAAAACGCCCTTTACAGCAGCACGGCGGCTCACATCCGGCATCTGCCGTGGCTGTATCTGGGGCTGTTCCTGACGGCGGCTGTACTGGTGCTGCTGCTCATCCGGGTGCTGAGCCGCGCGGTGGTGCGTCCGCTGCTGCGGCTGGCGCAGGCTTCCCGCAGCATTGCCGAGGGCGATTTTTCCAGGCCGGACCTACCGGTGAAAAGCAGCGACGAGGTGGGGCGGCTGACGGGAACCTTCAACCAGATGAAGCACGCCATGGCGCAGCAGCTGACCACCCAGCAGGCTTTGCACCGGGAAGAGGTGCGGAACCTTGCACTGGAAAAAGATCTGGAGCACACCCGGCTGGAGGTGCTTAAAAGTCAGGTGAATCCGCATTTTCTGTTCAACACCCTGAACATGATCTCCTGCATGGCACGGCTGGAGGATGCTGCCACCACCGACCAGATGATCGTGCATCTGGGCAGTTTGTTCCGGCACAACCTGCGCACCAAGCGTCAGCAGATCACGCTGGAGGAGGAGCTGGACGGGCTGGAGGATTACATTTATTTGCAGCAGATGCGATTCGACGGACGCATTACCGTAGAAAAGCATCCATGTACAGTCTGCGGCGGTTTTGGTGCCGTCCTTTATGCTGCAGCCGGTGGTGGAAAACGCTTACTCGCACGGGCTCAAGTCCCGCGAGGAAGGTGGACGCATCCTGCTGCGGGCATGGATGCAGGACAAGGTGCTGGTGCTCACGGTCGCGGACAACGGCAATGGGATGACCGCAGAGGAACTGGACGCCGTGCAGGCAAAAATTGTCCAGAGCGAACAGACCGGCCGCAGCATTGGCCTTGGCAATATTTCCCGCCGCATCGGGATGCTGTATCCGGGCGGTAAAATGCAGGTGTACAGCCGCGCAGGTCATGGCACGGTGGTGCGGTTTGAACTACCGCAAACGCAGCAGTCGGAAGAAAAGGAGGAGACGCTCTCGTGAAGTGCAAATTGCTGGTGGCAGAGGATGAATTGATCGAGCGCAAGGTGCTGTGCCGGACCTTGCAGAAGTATCTGGGAGATCTGATAAGCCTGTATGAAGCCAAAACGGCAGAGAGGCTCTGGAAATTTTTGCCCGCGAAGCGCCGCAGGTGGCTGTGCTGGACGTTGAAATGCCGGGTCTCACCGGGCTGGAGGTGGCGCGCAAGATCCGTGAAACAGACAAAAATTGCGCCATCCTGTTCCTGACCGGCTTTGATAAGTTTGACTACGCACGGCAGGCGATCTCTGTGCGGGCGATGGACTATCTGCTCAAGCCTTACAACGAGCAGGAACTGGTATTCGCGGTGGAGGATGCCATCCGGCAGGTGTCGGTGCCGCTGCCTGCCCGCCCGGCACAGCCCCCTGCGCCTGAACAGCCTGTCCGCCGGGAAGAGGACGAGGATATGCGCACCGCCATCATCCGTGCCGAGATCAGCCGCTTCATCGACGCTCATTATAGGGAGGATATCTCCATGCAGGATGCCGCCGCTGCGCTGCGCTACTCGGACGCCTACTTCTGCAAGTTGTTCAAGCAGTGCTTTAAGGTAAACTTTTCGGCCTACCTGAACGAATACCGGGTGAACAAGGCGCGCCAGCTGATTTTGGACCCGCGCCTGAGCCTGAAGGATATCGGCGCTGCTGTGGGTTACAGCGACGCCAACTATTTTACAAGGGTGTTCAAGCGCCTGACCGGCCAGACCCCTTCGGAATACCGCGTAGCCGCAGCGGAAAAAGCGGCACAAGGATAAATCGGATCCAAAGAAGCGCTCGTTCTTTCCTGCCTGTGAACAGGAGAGGAACGGGTGCTTTTTTGTTTTTGCCAGTTTTTTTCGTCCAAAAAACACAAAAATTGTACTTGGATACAACAAAGACAAAATCGTACTGCGTTTCACAAAATAATCCGGTTTCGCAAAAATGAACGAGTTGTTAAAATATAATCATAGAAAAAACGTGAAAAGAGAGGATGCCATTCATGAAGAGAAGAACGTTTCTGTCGCTGATGGGCGCGGCGGCACTGACCAGCAGCATGATGCTTACCGGCTGCGGTGCCGGCTCCGGTGACGACCGCAAGATCGTGCGCATCGGCCATGTGCAGTCCCAGACCCACCCGGATCATCTTGGACTGGAAGCCTTTGCCAACTACATCAACGAGAAGCTGGGCGATAAGTACCGTGTGGAGGTGTACCCCAGCGAGCTGCTGGGCTCCCAGACCGAAATGGTGCAGCTGACCCAGACCGGTGCCATCGACTTTGTGGTGGCATCCACTGCCATCATGGAGACCTTCAGTGCCAAATACCAGATCTTCAACCTGCCTTACCTGTTCTCCAGCGTAGAAGCCTACCACGAGGCGATGGACGACCCCGAGGTGACGGACCCCATTTTCAAGACCACTTCCAAGGCCGGTCTGGAAACGGTGGCATGGCTGGATGCCGGCACCCGCAACTTCTACACCATCAAGACCCCCATCAACCAGCCCTCCGACCTAAAGGGTCTGAAGATCCGCGTACAGCAGTCGCCCACCAACGTGGAAATGATGCGTCTGCTGGGCGGCACCGCTACGCCCATGGGCTTCGGCGATGTGTACACCGCCTTGCAGGCCGGTATTCTGGACGGTGCCGAAAACAACGAGCTGGCTCTGACCGATAACGGTCACGGCGATATCTGCAAGTATTACTCCTACGATATGCACCAGATGGTGCCGGATCTGCTGGTTGCAAACTACGCCTTCCTGAACGAGCTCAGCGACGAGGAGCGCGCGATCTTTGAAGAGGGCTTCCAGATCGTGAAGCGCACCGAGCAGGATGCTTGGGAGGATGCTGTGGCTGAGGCGAAAGATAAGGCCGAGAACGAGCAGCACGTCAACTTTATTTACCCGGACACTGCACCGTTTCAGGAGGCTATGGCCCCTGCACGATTCCGTGCTGGCAGCAAACCCGGAACTGCAGCCCATTTATGACCTGATCCAGCAGCACAACGCTGCCCACACTGCGGACTGAGGAGGAGCATCATGGAAAAACTGAGAAATACCCTGAACAAGGTGCTCAACCTGCTGGCAGGTCTGAGCATGACGGTCATGGTGGTGCTGACCACCTATCAGGTCATCGTGCGTTACATCTTCAACTCTCCCTCCACATGGTCGGAGGAACTGGTGGGCTATCTGTTCGGCTGGAGCACCATGCTGGGTGCCACCATCGTCTCTGGCGAACGCGGCCACATGAACATCCCCGTGCTGGTGGACCGGTTCAACCCCACCATGCGCAAGGCCTTCAACATTTTTGCCGAGATCATTGCGTTCGTTTTCTCCGCGACCATTCTGGTGTTCGGCGGTTTTCAGGTGTCCCAGCTGGCTATGGGACAGCAGACCTCCTCGCTGGGCGTAGCTGTGGGCGTGTTCTACTGGGTCATGCCCATCTGCGGCGTGATCATTCTGGTGTATTCCGTGCTGAACATTATCGGCATCGCCAACGGCTCCATCTGTCTGGATACCCCGGAGGATGCAGACTTTGCAAAGGTGGAAGCCGAAATGGCTGCCGATGCCGACAAGGAAAATAAGGAGGACTAAGCTGTGGCAATTCAAGCGTTACTCGTAATTCTGGCAGTGCTGCTGGTGCTGCTGTTCCTCGGCGTGCCCATCTCGTACGCCATTGCAGTCTCTTCCCTGACTGCCATCCTTTCTTCCATTGACCTGAACGTGGCCGTGCTGACCGCTGCCCAGCGCACCTTTGTGGGCATGAGCAAGTTCAGTCTGACCGCCATCCCGTTCTTTATTCTGGCCGGCAACATCATGAATCAGGGCGGCATCGCTAAACGTCTGGTGGATTTCGTCATGGCCATTCTGGGCAAGATGCCCGGCGCACTGCTGGTGACCAACATCGGCACCAACGCTCTGTTCGGCGCCATCTCCGGCTCTGCTTCCGCTGCGGCGGCTGCTGTTGGCTCCATGATCCGCGACGGTGCCGAGGAGCAGGGCTACGACCCCGCCGTGACCGCTGCCACCAATGCCGCTTCCTCCTGCTCCGGTTTGCTGATCCCACCGTCCAACGCCCTGATTACCTACTCTCTGGCATCCGGCGGCACCTCTGTGGCTGCGCTGTTCATGGCCGGTTACATTCCCGGCATCATCTGGGCGCTGTGCTGCTGCGTGGTGGGCGTGCTGCTGGCGGTCAAGCTGGGCTATAAAGGCACCCCCGGCAAGTTTGACTGGAAAAATCTCGGCATCTGCACCCTGCGCGCTCTGCCTTCCCTGTCCCTGATCATCGTGGTCATCGGCGGCATCATCGGCGGTGTGTTCTCTGCCACCGAAGGCTCTGCCATTGCCGTTGTCTATGCGCTGATCCTTGCCTTCTGCTACCGCTCCATCAACCTGAAAAGCCTGTGGAAGATCCTCGTGGACTCTGCCAAGATGTCCGGCATGGTGGTGTTTCTTGTGGGTGTTTCCAACATTCTGGGCTGGGTCATGGCCTTTTTGCAGATCCCGGATGCGGTTGCGGCAGCCCTGCTGAGCCTGACCAGCAATAAGTACATCATCCTGCTCATCATGAACGTGATCCTGCTGGTGTCCGGCACCTTTATGGATGTGACCCCGGCCATTCTCATCTTCACCCCGCTGTTCCTGCCCATCTGCCAGAGCTTTGGCATGAGCACCATCCAGTTCGGTCTGATCCTCGTGTATAACCTGTGCATCGGCAACATCACCCCGCCTGTGGGCAACGCCCTGTTCGTGGGCATCAAGGTGGGCCGCACCTCGCTTTCCAAGGTCATGCCGTACATGCTTATGTACTATGTGGCCATCATCGGCGGCCTGCTGCTGGTCACCTTTATCCCGGCAGTGTCTACCGCACTGCCGCAGGCAATGGGCCTGATGTAACTGAGACATTCCCTTCTTCTCCTAAAAAAGGCGGTACCTGCTTTGCGGCGGGCACCGCCTTTTTCTGTCTCTTGCACAAAGGCAGCCTTGTGCGCTATACTATCTGCAAAGGGAGGGAGGGCACCATGCGCAGACGGACTTTTTGCCGGGCTGGGCTTTGCAGCCTTGCAGCTGGCAGGCTGTGCCGCAAAGCCGCAGACCACACCGGACTATGTGCTGACCTATGCCGACAACCAGCCCGCCGGGTACCCCACTACGCAGGGCGCGCAGTATTTTGCGGACCTTGTGCAGCAGCAGACCGGGGCAAGGTGGTCATTCAGGTCAAGGCGAACGGCGAGTACGGCTCGGAACAGCAGGTGTGGGAACAGCTTGCCATTGGCGGCGTAGATTTTGCCCGTGTGTCGCTCTCGGTGGTCACGGACGATCTGCCCCGGCTCAACGTGCTGCTGCTGCCGTATCTCTACCGGGATGCCGACCACATGTGGCGCGTGCTGGACGGCAGCATCGGGGCTGAGTTTTTGCAGGACTTTACCGCGCAGGGACGGGTAGGCCTGAGCTGGTACGACGCGGGTGCCCGCTCGTTTTATGCCCGTCAGCCGGTGCGCAGCCTGAACGATCTGCAGGGCAAGACCATCCGCGTGCAGGATTCGCAGATCGTGATCGACATGATCCGCCTGCTGGGTGCAGTGCCGGAGACCACGGCGTACAGCGACGTCTACTCGGCGCTTGAGACCGGGCAGATCGATGCCGCCGAAAACAACTGGCCGGCTTACTATTCCATGGAGCACTACAAGGTGGCGCGGTACTACATGGCCGATGAGCACAGCCGCGTACCGGAGGTGCAGCTGGCTTCCGGCCGCACATGGGATGCACTGCCGGAGGAATACCGGCAGATCCTGCAAGCGTGCGCCCGGGCATCGGCGCAATACGAGCGCCAGCTCTGGGCGCAGGAGGAAACAGCTGCCCGAAAAGCGGCATTGGCTGGCGGGTGCCAGGAACTGCCGCTGCCCGAAGAAGAAATGCAGAACTTCCGGCAGCTGGTGCAGCCGCTATACCGGAAATACTGTGCCGACTATCTGCCGCTGGTGGAAGAGATACAGGCAGAGTGACAACAGAAAAGGGACGAGTCAAATAAAAAGGCTCACAGCTTTGAGGTTATGCTGCATGGAAGGACGCTGCCTGTGCAATGTTACAAGAGATGGATCTTGCAGAACCGCAATCACCCCAGCATCATCCTGTGGGGCGTGCACATCAACGAGAGCGTGGATGACGATGCTTTCTATAACCGCACCAACAAGATCGCCCACCAGCTGGACCCCAGCCGTGCCACCTCCGGCGTGCGATACCATCGGCGAGCTGCTGGAAACGCAGGAGCACTTTTCCTCCACGCCCACTCCGTGGAACAGCAAACAAGCCAGACCCGCCGGTCTGGCTTGTTTGCAATATCAAAATAAATGTTTCCGCTTATTGTGTGTCGCTGCCGGGGTGTGCACCCGGTTTTGTCGCTTCATTCCGGATACAAATGAGCCGCCCTCGGAATTGCACGGGTTTGAAATATTTTCCAAAAAAAGAAAAAAGCCTGTGTGCACAGTCCTGAATGACAGGCTCTGCATCCCTCCTGAACATCCCTCCAATTTCCTTTTTTGCCTTCCAAATCGAGAAATCGGAGCCGAGGGGAAACGTAACGAAAAATCGTGGATATTTCAAATTATTGTTCGTCGATACGTGAATTTTGCCTTTGCGCAGTGGGGACCAGATGACACCAAATGGAAAACCCTCCCCAAAACTCAAAATCCCTTGTGCTAATAACACGTGTGGGTTCGACCCCCACCACCGGCATAAAAAGGAAGCCCTCCAGCTTGTCTGGGGGGCTTTCTTTTTATCTGCGGCGTGTGAGCGGGTCGAACAGCACGACCCTGCAGGGGAGCAATCAGCCCTGCGGGCTGTTGCTCAGTGCGCGGGAGACCCCCACCACCGGCATAAAAGCCCATCAGGCATTCGCCCAATGCCGTTAAGTTAAGAGGCTAAAGAAAAATAGACTTCATCGAAAAGATGAGGTCTATTTTTTTTTTGAAAAAGATCAGAAACAAATTTTGCGCACCCTTTGCCGGATATGCCAAGGCCCCCACAGAACACGGAATCTGCGGGGGCCTTGCGGGCAATATTTTACAGCATTTTGACCGCCAGTGCTTCACTGGTGCGATCCTGTGCGGCGTTGGCATTTTCGGGGTCGTCCATGGTGTAGCGCAGCACCAGCACTTCAGCCACATACAGCAGCGCCACCTTGACCGGGATGTTGCCGGAGTCCAGCGGGCTTTCCTGCGCACCACAGCAGCACGATATCCGCCAGCTTTGCGCCGGGCGAATCCTCATAATGGGTGAGCAGAATGATCTTTGCGCCCGCCGCCTTGGCCGCGCGCAGCGTTTCCAGCATATCGCGGGTAGCGCCGGAATAGGAAACGAACAGCACCACATCCTCCGGGGTCATCAGGCTGGCCGTAATCAGCTGCATATGGCTGTCGCCTGCCGTGCGGAACTTGGTGGAGATGCAGGCAAAGCGGGCGCAGATATCATTTGCAATATACATGCTGCCGCCCTGACCAAGGCAGTACACCTGCCGGGCCTTGTGCATCAGCTCCGAAGCCTTGTCCACCGCCTCCGGCGAAAGATTGTTTTGGGTGCCGTTGATAGTAGTCATCAGCAGGGCGCTGGCGTGCTCGCACAAAGTTGCCGTGTCGGCATCCGGCTCCGGCACATGCTGGTTGACCAGTGCACCGGTGACGTTGGCCTGCGCCAGCGCAATGCGCATTTCATGATAGCCCTCAAACCCCAGCGCCCGGCAGAAGCGGAACACCGTTGCCTCTGCCACACAGCACTCCTTTGCCAGCGAGGAGATGGACAGATACTGTGCCTCTGCCGCGTGCTGCACAAGATAGTCCGCCACGGTGCGGCCCGATTTTGTCAGGTCGCCCTGATGCTGCTGCAGCAGCTCCCAAAAATTCGTTGCCATTTTTCTTTTTCCTCTTTTCCGGCGCAGCAGTCCACCGACCCGGATCAGCTGCCGACCGTTTCATTCACCTTTATAAAAAGTATAAAAGAATCGCCCCCGCTTCGCAAGAGACGCATTGCCCACATTTTGGCCCGCAGTTCTGTGCAGAGCACACAGTTTTGGCGGAAAAACCGGCCATTCTGTGAAAATATCTTTCAATTTTACATTTTGTTTAGAAAAACATTTTCACTATCGTTTTGGTAGGTTTGTACCATTTTGTAATAATTTCAGAAGAGCAAAGCAAGATTTTCTTTGCATTTCAACATATATCCCACACTTTTGTGCACAATGCACACTGTTATTCTGAAAATTTATGAAAACCATGAATGGACAAAATGAAAATATTTTTCTATAATGGAGCCATCAAGAGCGGCCGCTGGCACGGCAGGCCGCCAACAACGTGAAGCATCTTGAATGCGAAGGAGAAACTACTATGAAAAACTGCATTTCCCGCCGTTCGTTCCTGAAGGCCGCTGGCATTCTGGGCGCAGCCGGCGCTCTGGCCGCATGCGGCGGCTCTTCTGCAAGCACCAGCACTGCTGCTTCCACCGCAGGTTCTACCGCTGCAAGCGCAGCTGCTTCTTCCACCAGCATCAAGCTGTGGACATACCCCATCGGCGGCTGGGGCAATGACGACACCGTTCAGGGTCTGGTTTCCAGCTTCAACGCAAAGTATCCTGACATCAAGGTCACTGTGGAGTATCTGGACTACACCAACGGCGACGATCAGGTGAACACCGCCATCGAGGGCGGCAGCGCACCCGATCTGATCATGGAAGGTCCCGAGCGTCTGGTTGCAAACTGGGGCGCAAAGGGCGTTATGGCTCCGCTGAACGACCTGTGGACCGACGATGCCAAGAAGGACATCTACGAGTCCGTTGAGTCCGCCTGCAAGGACACTGCCGGCAACTACTACGAGTATCCCCTGTGCATGACCGCACACTGCATGGCCGTGAACATGACCAAGGTCAAGGAAGTGGGCGCTGACCAGTACATTGATACCGACAAGCATACCTGGAGCACTGACGGCTTCCTGAAGACCGTTGACGCCCTGTACAACGGCGGTTACGAGAACGTTGCAGCCATCTACTGCGCAGGTCAGGGCGGCGACCAGGGCACCCGCGCCATCATCAACAACATGTACGGCGGCACCTTTACCGATGCAGCCCACACCAAGTACACTGCCGACTCCGCCGAGAACATCAAGGCGATCCAGACCCTGCACGACACCAAGGGCATCAACTTTGACGCTTCCATCGCAGGCGGCGACGAGATCACCCTGTTCCGCAACGGCACCCTGCAGATGGCATTCTGCTGGAACATTGCACAGCAGGCCAACAGCGACAACAACGCCGCCGGTCTGACCAACGATGGCGACGAGATCTTCCCCATGGCCTTCCCCACCGACAGCGGCGACCCGAAGCTGTGCGGCGGCATCTGGGGCTTCGGCATCTTCGACAACGGCGACGAGACCAAGATCGAAGCAGCCAAGACCTTCATCGACTTCATCGCTGCCGACCCCGATCAGGTCAAGGACAGTGTGCTGGCTTCCACCTACTTCCCGGTCCGCACCAGCGTGGGCGATATCTACGCCGACAACGAGATCATGAGCGAGTACAGCAAGTTCATGGCTTATCTGGGCGACTACTATCAGATCACTCCGGGCTGGGCAACCGCACGTACCGAGTGGTGGAACATGCTGCAGCGCGTCGGCTCCGGTGAGGATGTCGAGACTGCCGTCAAGACCTTTGTGGACAACGCAAACGCTGCCGCACAGGCATAAGCCCATCCACTCTGCCGGGGGCAGATAATTATTGACGCTTCGCCCCTTCCTCGAAGATCCCGACGAGGGAGGGGCTTTATTTGTAAAAAAAAAATCATAACCGAAAGGAACGGTGATTCTCTTGGCTGCAAAACGGCGATCAAAGAGCCTAAGCGCAGCAGTGCGCTGGTACGGCGCGAGACCTTCGCTTCCTATTGCTTCCTGCTGCCCAGCCTGATCTTCTTTCTGGGCTTCGTTATTTACCCCATGGTGCTGTGCGTGGTGACCAGCTTCTTCGATTCCACCATGAACCGTGCCGACATCTTTGTGGGCCTTGCAAACTATAAGGAACTGTTCACAGACCCCATCTTTCTGGGGCCTTAAAGAACACCTTCATCATTGTGGTGGTGTCCGTGCCCGTGACCTGCGCCTTCTCGCTGTGGGTCTCCTCTGCCATCGTAGACCTGCCCGAGTGGGCTACCAGCCTTTTCCGCTGCGTGTTCTACCTGCCCGTTGTCACCGGCTCGGTGGCTGTTACCGTGGTGTGGAAGTGGATGTACAACAACTACTACGGCATCTTCAACTACCTGGGCAAAAATATGGGCCTGATCGATAAAAATATCAACTGGCTGGGCGATGAGCGGTTTGCTTTGGGCTGCATCATCCTGATCCTGCTCACCACCTCTGTGGGCCAGCCCATCGTGCTGTACGTTTCCGCTCTGGGCAATGTGGACCAGTCCATCGTGGAAGCCGCAGAAGTGGATGGTGCCACCGATTTCCAGTGTTTCTGGAAGATCAAGTGGCCCGCCATCATGCCCACCACCCTGTACATTCTGGTCATTACCACCATCAACTCCTTCCAGTGCTTTGCGCTGATCCAGCTGCTGACTTCCGGCGGCCCCAACCACAGCACCGATACCATTATGTACTACATCTATTATACGGCCTTCAAGATGTACCGCTACGGCTACGGCAACGCAATGGGTGTGGTGCTGGCAGTCATCATCGCCATTCTGTCGGCTGTTCAGTTCAAGCTGGGCAACCAGGATAATTAAAAGGAGGTGCCGGACAATGAGTGCAAATGCCGCTGCAAAAAAGCAAAAACCGTTGAAGCGTCACCCCAGCAAGCTCAAGAGAATGAGCGCCTACATGATCCTGACGCTGATCCTCATCAGCATCGTTGCGGTGCTGTTCGCCTTCCCGCTGTACTGGATCATCACCGGTTCCTTCAAGACCGGTGCCGCCATCAACGCCACCACGCCCGGAGTGGTGGCCCAGCCAGTGGGTGCTGACCAACTATCAGAAGCTGTTTTCCGGCAAGAGCGCCCCTCTGTGGCAGCTGGCAGTGCCCTTTGGCTCCAAGTTCAGCGCTAACGGCGAGCCCATCTACTTCTCGGTAGGCCCCACCGCTCCCGCTGCCATCCGCTGGATGATCAACACCGTGTTCATGGCCGTCATGTCCATGATCCTCACCTGCATCACCGCCGCCATGGCCGGCTATGCACTGGCAAAAAAGCGCTTTGTAGGCCGCAAGCTGCTGTTCACCCTCATCGTGTGTGCAATGGCTCTGCCCAAGCAGGTCATTCTGATTCCCCCTGCTGCGCGAAATGAGCAGCCTGAACCTGTACAACACCATCTGGGCCGTCATCTTCCCCATCGTGGGCTGGCCCTTTGGTGTGTTCCTGATGAAACAGTTCAGTGAGGGAATACCGACGGAGATGATCGAAGCGGCCCGCATCGACGGCGCCAGTGAGGCAAAGACCTTTATCGACATCGTGCTGCCCATGGTCAAGCCCGGCATCGGTGCGCTGGCCATCTTCACCTTCATCAACTCCTGGAACGACTACTTCATGCAGTTGATCATGCTGTCCAGCACCAGCAACCTGACCATCTCGCTGGGCATTGCAAAGCTGCAGGCAGAAAACAGCACCGACTTTGGCCTGATCATGGCAGGTGCAGCACTGGCAGCTGTGCCCATCATCATCATCTTCCTGATTTTCCAGAAGTACTTTACCAAGGGCATCACGATGGGTGCTGTTAAGGGCTAAAAATCCGACCGCCGCCTGTGGGCAAAGACTTCCCCGGCCGGGGGAAGATGTCGCGCAGCGACAAAAAGGGGCATGCAGGGAGGGATTTTTGGCGCAGCGGTCTGCAAGACGCAAGGCCCGCCCAAGGGCCGAAGCGGATGCAGGGCACCGCAAGAGGGCGCTGATGCCGCTGCCCGGAACAGAAAGCGTACGAGCTTGATGCAAAACCATTTCATCTGTATTTATTACTATTTTTAAAGAAGGGTTTGGAACATGAAAGATATCAAAAAATATCAGGGTGTCATCCCCGCCTTTTACGCCTGCTACGACGCAGAGGGCAATATTTCTACCGAGGGCGTCAAGGCCCTTACCCGCCATCTGATCGCCAAAGGCGTCAAGGGCGTGTATGTAGGCGGTTCCTCCGGCGAGTGCATCTACCAGCACGTGAATGAGCGCAAGGCCGTTCTGGAAGCCGTGATGAGCGAAGCCAAGGGCAAGCTGACCGTCATTGCGCATGTCGGCTGCAACAATACCGCCGACAGCGTGGAGCTGGCCCGTCATGCCGAGAGCGTGGGTGTGGACGCCATTGCATCCATTCCTCCCATCTACTTCCACCTGCCCGAGTACGCCATTGCAAAGTACTGGAACGATATGTCCGCTGCCGCCCCCAACACCGAGTTCGTCATCTACAACATCCCGCAGCTGGCAGGCACCGGCCTGACCATGAGCCTGCTGAAGGAAATGCTCAAGAACCCCAATGTAGTGGCTGTGAAGAACAGCTCCATGCCCACGCAGGACATCCAGATGTTCAAGGATGCCGGCATTGCCGCCCGCGGCGAGGGGAATTTTGTGGTGTTCAACGGCCCCGATGAGCAGTTCGTTTCCGGCCGCGTCATCGGCGCAGACGGCGGCATCGGCGGCACCTACGCCGTCATGCCGGAGCTGTATCTGGCCATGAACGACCACATCAACAAGGGCGAGATCAAGCAGGCTCAGGAGATCCAGTACGAGGCCGACCGCATCATCTACAAGATGTGCGAAGCCCACGGCAACCTGTACGCCGTGCAGAAGGAGATCCTGCGCCGGATGTACGGTCTGGAGCTGGGCGGCGTGCGTGAGCCGATGCCCGGCCTGATCCCGGAAGATGAAGCCATCGTGGCCGAAGCACAGGCCATGATCGAAGCTGCCATCGCAAAGCTGTAAAATTGAAGCAGCGCCCCTCTCCGTCTCTTTTCAGAGGGGAGAGCGGGCGCTTGTTTTTGGAGGGACGTTTTATGATCTGTGATACCCTGCAGCACCTGACGCGCTACAAGGGCCTTTGCAAAAATCTCGACACGGCCATTGATTACCTGCTGACCCACGACCCTGCCAGCCTGCCTCTGGGCCGCACCGAGGTGGATGGCGAGGAAGTTTTTATTAACACGATGGATGCCACGCTCCATTCGGACGATGGCTACCACCCGGAATATCACAAAAAGTACGCCGACCTGCAGCTCGACATCACCGGCAGCGAGGGCTGGGGCTTTACCACAAATCCCGGCAGGGAGATCGGCGATTTTACTGGCGACTGCGGTTTTCAGGACAGCGCCAGTGTCGTGACCGGCACACTGGGCGAAGGACGCTTTGTGCTGTTCTTCCCCACGGAGCTGCACAAACCCGGCCTTGTACAGCACGGCTGTGTGGGCGTGCGCAAGGCTGTTGTAAAGATTCGGATGGAGGATTGAACGATGGATAAGGAAAAGCTGTTTGCTCAGATCAAGGGTGGTCTGATCGTCTCCTGTCAGGCACTGGAGACCGAGCCCCTGTACACGAAAGAGGGCGGCGTGATGCCGCTGATGGCAAAAGCCGCCGCCATGAGCGGTGCTGTGGGCATCCGTGCCAACACCGTGCGCGACATTACCCAGATCAAGCAGGTGGTGGATCTGCCGGTCATCGGCATCATCAAAAAGGACTACCCCGGCACGCCCATGTACATCACCGTTACCATGAAGGAAGTGGACGAGCTGGTGGAGTGCGGCGTGGACATCCTTGCCGTGCAGGGCACCGGTGCCCTGCGCCCGGACGGCTCCACCTCTGCCCAGTTCATCCGCGCCATCAAGGCAAAGTACCCCGACCAGCTGGTCATGGCCGACTGCGACAACTTTGAGAACGCCATGGCCTGCGCCGAAGCCGGTGCCGACTTTGTGGGCACCACCATGCGCGGCTACACCCCGGAGACAAAAGGCATTGACGATATCGACTTTGATTTTGTCCATAAGCTGGCCGCAGAGTGCCCGGCAAAGGTCATTGCCGAGGGCCACATCCACTACCCGGAGCAGGCGGTCAAGGCGCTGGAAGCCGGTGCATTCGCACTGGTGGTGGGCGGTGCCATCACCCGCCCGGCAGAGATCACGGCCCGCTTTACCGGTGCCATCAACGCCGCAAAAAAGTAAAATGGAGTGTGCCGGATGAAACAGTATTTTGGCATTGATATCGGCGGCACTGCCGTCAAGCTGGGCATCGTGGACGAGACCGGCAGGGTGCTGCTCAAGGGCGAAGAGAGCGTCAGCTTTGACGGCTACCAGACGCCTGTTCTCACCACCGTGCGCAGGGCCGCAAAGGAGTTTTTGACCGCAAATTCCATCCCGGTGGAAAGCCTTGCGGGCATCGGCGTTTCCGCCACCGGTCAGATCGACAGCCGCAAGGGCATCGTGGCCGGTACCTGCGGCAACTTTCCCAATTACATCGGCAGCCCTATCAAGGCTGCGCTGGAAGAGGACTTCGGCCTGCCCGTCACAGTGGCCAACGACGCCAACTGCATGACACTGGGTGAAGTGTGGGTCGGCGCTGCACAGGGCTATACGGACGTGATCGGTGTGACCCTTGGCACCGGCGTGGGCGGCGGCATCATGACCGGAGGCCATTTGTTAGAGGGTGCACGGGGCCTTGGCGGTGAGCTGGGTCACTACCGCACCCACGCGCTGGACGGTGTGGACTGTACCTGCGGCGCAAAGGGCTGCTGGGAACGCTACGCTGCCACCACCGCGCTGGTGCGCGCCGCACAGGAAAAGAACCCCGATTGGAAGGATGGCCGCGCCATCTTTGCCGCAGCCGAAGCAGGCAACGAGACAGTTCTTGCCCTGCTGGACCACTGGACGGACGAGATCGCACAGGGCCTTGCAGGCATGGTGCACATCTTCAACCCGCAGCTCATTCTGATCGGCGGCGGCGTGAGCGCGCAGCAGAAACTGCTGATCGAACCCATTGCCGCAAAGGTGAAAGCATCGGTCATGCCCGCCTTTGCAGAGGGGCTGGAAGTGCGCGCCGCTCAGCTGCACAACGATGCCGGTATGGTGGGCGCAGTGTACTACTTCCGGCAGACCATGGAAAAGGAGTAATCATATATGAAAACACATATCCTCTGTCTGGGTGATTCCAACACCCACGGCTACTGTGCCGACCCGAACGACTGCGCCGACCACGGCATCCGCTTCAATGAAGAGGAGCGCTGGACCTGCCGCCTGCAGAAGGCGCTGGGCGACGAATACCTTGTGACCGAAGAGGGTCTTTCCGGCCGCACCACCGTATTTGTGGACCCCATCCACGAATCTATGGATGCCCTCAGCGTCATCTATGCCCTGCTCAAGAGCCACGAGGTCATCGACCTGCTCATCATCATGCTGGGCACGAACGATGTGAAGGAGCGCTTTGGTGCCAATGCCGCCTGCATTGCTGCAGGCATGGAGCGGCTCATCCTCAAAGCAAAGAGCGTAGACTGCTGGGGCACCAAGCAGCCCAACATTCTGGTGGTGGCACCTCCTCCCATCGGCGCAGGCTTCCACGACGCTGTGATGGGCGATGGCTGTGTGGAAAAGTCTGCCGGTGTAGCCGGGCAGCTCCGCATCATCTGCGAGCGGCAGGGCGTGCACTTCCTGGACGCAAAGGACTGCGAGTTCAACAAGGTGGATTTCATGCACCTGACCCGCAAGGGCCACGCACAGCTGGCGGAGCTGCTGGCAAAAGAAGTACCGGGCCTGATCTGAGCAGAGCACGATTTTAAAAGCTCCGCTCTGAGCATCTTTAGCGGAATTATTATTTTTATTGGGTTCTCAAAAAGCCTGCGGGCTTTTTGAGAACTTTTTTCACGAAATAGGGTCATAACCACAAACGGCATCAAACTCACAAGCAGCCTATATTTTATTTTTAATTTCCGTTTTGTTCATCTTGTAAAACATAGCAGAATCGGCTATACTTTCCGCAGAAAGAACCATTGAAAGGAACTGTGCCATGCCTGAACTTTTAAAAGCGCCTGTCACCCCTGCTCAGCAGGCAAGAGATACCCTTTTGGGTGCCCTTGTGGGGCTTGCCCGGGCCACCACCAACGAGCCCAAAACTGACGACACCGACGAGGTGCTGAACGCCGGTCTGCGCCTTGCCGCGCAGCCGGATGCACCGGAGGAAAGGCTGCAGCGGATGCTTGCCATCGTCCAGACTGAAAAGCACCGCGTTGCCCCGGGCTGCGCCACCTGTGCCATGCCCTGCGGCAACACGAACGATTACGATTTTGTCCGCCTGTGGGCTGCGCCCGAGAGTATCCGCACCCTCAAGCTGCAAATGCTTTCTGCCGCGTTTGCGCTGGCCCAAAAGCGCCCGCAGGGTCAGGCGCAGGCCGCCGTTTATCAGCTGCTGTTCACCCTTGCCGAGGACTGGGACGAGGAGCTTCTTGCCCCTGTTGTGCAACGCGCCAAGGAGCTTTGCCGGGAGTAAATCCGGGCCGGAAAGCCGCCGCTTTTACCCGCCGGGTTTGTAGCGGGAGCGTTCCCGGCGCAAACCAGAAAGGTCCGCCTTTTTTGCGTGTTTTTGTGGCAGTTCCGTAATACTGTTGCATCAAAATGCATTCCAGTGAGTTTCACACCCGATTTCCTGCCTTTTTCCGAAAGTTTTTTGCAAAAAGACTTTACAAACCATTTCTAAAAACTTATTATATAAGTAATATATTTCATGGAGCCAATGCTGTGCAGCCCCCTGTGCAGCATTCAAATACGATCAAGGAGGGGTTTATCTATGCCCGAAAAGAAAAAGACCGCAGCGGCTGCTCCTGCTGTGGAAGCTCCTGCCGCTGAGGCCAAGGAGTCTAAGACCCGTAAATCTGCCAAGGCCCCTGCACGCCGCGGCCGTCCCCCGCTTGCACCGGAGCTGTACGTGGAGTTCAGCGGCAAACAGTACAACGTGACCGATATCATTGACCGTGCCAAGGCCGATTACCGCGCTACCCACAAGGTTGGCGTGCAGTCCTGCAAGGTATACGTCAAGCCCGAGGAAGACGCTGCCTATTACGTGATCAACAAAGTCTCCGGCAAGCTGGAGCTGTAACTTTTCCTGTCTTCTTTTCTCCTGCTGCAAAGCACTCCGCACCTGTTTTGCGGCAGGTTGTCCGTTCCCACACAAGGCTCCATTTTAAACCGTAAAAAAGCTGCCCTGCATCCAAAAATGCAAGGCAGCTTTTCATTTTACATCAAACCATCTTTTCCAGAACGGATAATGCTGGATCACGGGGTCCGGGTCCGGGATCTCGAACACATAGCGCTCGGTAGCGTTGATCACGGTGGTCTTGCCGCGGGTGCACACGCGCGGCAGCTTTGCATCATAGTTCAGGTGCACATGGCCGTGCACGAACCACTGCGGCTCGTATTCATCCATCAGATCATTGAAGCACGCAAAGCCCTTGTGAGCATGATCCGTGCTGTCGTTCAGGCCAGCCGCCGGGGAGTGGGTGAGCAGCAGATCGATGCCGCCCACATGATGGGCCTTGCGCCAGAGTTTGCGCACACGGCGGCGCATTTCCCTTTCCGTATACTGGAAGCTGTCCTCCCGGTTATTGTAGCGGATGCTGCCGCCCAGTCCCATAATGCGCAGGCCCTTCCACACATACACGCTGTCGTCCACACAAATGCATCCGCCAGGTTCATTTTCCTGTAACTGCCGTCGTGGTTGCCGTGGACATACAAGATGGGCGCAGCCGTAAAGTTCGTAAGATATTCCAGATACTTCTGCGGCAGATCCCCGCAGGAAAGGATCAGGTCGATGCCTTCCAGATGTTCGCGGGTACCGTAGTCCCACAGTGCTTTAGAGGGCACATCCGAAATTGCAAGAATTTTCACATCGGTTTGCTCCGTTCTCTCTCGGCCTGAGGGCCGCTTATTTCACAAACCCTTTCAGGGTATTGAGGCCGTTGATCGCCATAAGCGTATGCGTTTTTACATCCAGTTCATCGTAGTGCGGCAGCGCACCTTCCACGCATTCGTCCAGCCAGTCCATCTCCATCAATTCCTTGGGACTGTAGACCACGGCCTCCGGCGAGTGCAGCACATGCCCCTGCGCGTACAGGTCTTCCGGGAAGATGCGCAGGTCATCCTCGTGCAGCATCTTTTCCATCAGGTCCAGCAGCTGTAAAGTGCCTGCGGGCAGGTCTTTGCTGTAATCGATTTCCTCTGCGCCGCTGCGCATGCCCCACCAGTAATTCACGGCTCTAGCTCCCGCTGCATCGCTGTCCCACGCGCCGTCAAAAATGGAGCGGATGATCTCGATATAAAACGTATCCCACCGCCACACGGGCAGGCCCAGCGGCTGCAAGCTGCCGTCCGGCAGACGGCGGCACAGGCCATAATCCCGGTGGGTGCCTTCCGGCTCGCGGTTATCGCCGGGCATAGAAGATTTCCACATCCGGCCGGTCAGAGAAATCCAGCGGGTGTGCCGGGTCCGGCAGGCAGGCCCAGCGCAGCACCACCTTTGCGTCCGGGCGCACGGTCTTCAGACCCTGCGCATAGGCGTTTACTGCCGCCGGGATGCCATACACCGGGTTTGCCGCCACATAGCCCACGCGGTCGGTCTTGGTCAGCACGCCGGCCAGCATTCCCAGCAGATAGGTCACTTCATACGTGCGGGGATAGTAAGTGCGCACCAGCGGATGCGGCGCGTTGAGCGAACAGTTCAGGATGCGGGTCTTGGGGTGCTGGGCCGCCACCTTCAGGCAGGCGGTATGCATCCGGGCACTTGAGGTGAACACCACGTCGGCATTGTCGTGAGCCACATCCTCCAGCACCTGCTCCGCGTCCACCTCAGGCTCGATGTTCTCTTTGCGGGTGATGAATACCCGGTCCGGGAACGCCTGCTGCAGCGCTTCGATGCCCTTGTCGTGGGCGCGCACCCATGCGCTGTTTTCGGCGTTGTGCTCGTGCAGGAACACCACCCGCAGCTCGCTGGGCTTTGTAAAGATGTTCAGCTTTGCCAGCAGCGGTTCGCCTGGGCCCTGCTTCGGCTCCAGCGAAAGGGCCACGGCCTGCGGCTCGGTGAGCACCTTCACCTCATCCCACAGCTTTTCCAGATTCTGCTTCATCTGGCTGGGCGTGCTCTCGCAGGCATCCGCGTAACGGTAGACCGACAGATACACCAGCATGGCATCGCCGGCAGTCAAATTCAGTCCGCCGCCGCCCAGAACCAGAAACTGCTGGCGGAACATGGTATAGAAGGAGGAAAAGCTCAGCCGGTCATCATCCGTCCAGCTTTCACCGCTGGCCTTGCACACCAGCGTCTGCAATTTTGCGTAACCCCCCAGACGGGAGAAATGCACATCGTTGACCTTGGAGAGCTTATAAAAATCCAGAAATTCGTAGTAGATACGGTTTTCCAGACTGTCGTTCCGTTCCGGGACGAGCCGCGTGACCGTGCCCGCGATCCTGACCGCATCAAAATACTTGAGCACCGATACCCGCTTGTTGCCTTCCTGCACATAGAATTTGTTCAGGAACTCGTAGGCGATGATGGGGGTGTGGATGCCCTCTTCCAGATGTGCATCGCAGAGGTTCGACCACTTGCCTGCAAACTCGGTGTCCGGCTCCAGCAGGGGCATAAAGTTCGGTGCAAAGGCGGTGTGACGGCCGCTGGTCTTTGTGCCGACGATGCTTTCCGCCGGGATCTCCACAAGGCCCAGTGGCTCCTGCGCCACGATGTTCACATTGACCAGAATATCGTCCAGCACCGCAAGATACGGCGACTGGCCGCGCGCCACACAGGCACGGTAAGCACGCTGGCCGCTCTTCAGTGCGTTCTTGTAATCTTCCAGCATAGTTGCTCCTTTTCTCATCTGCAATGCGCTGCAGCCAGCTGCCGCAGCGTCCTTCTTTAGTATACCATGAAATTTGATTTTATGGGAGGATTTTCCGCACAAAAGAGTTGATTTATCCTGCAGTTTCAGGTACGATAATAGAAAGCAAACAATGATAGGAGCATTCTTTCCATGCAGACCGAACAGATCCCCGTACTCAAGGCCGACGAATATCCCGGCGGCATCTGGTATTACGAGCCGCATACATATCAGCCTTACCGTTACGTACTGGGCCGCGTTGGCACCCACCCGCTGGTATGCATTGGCATCAACCCCAGCACCGCCCAGCCCGGCGCACTGGACCCCACCTTGAAAAGTGTGGAGCGTCTTGCCGCCGCCAACGGCTTTGACAGCTGGATCATGTTCAACGTGTATCCCCAGCGCGCCACCGACCCTAACGATATGGACCGTGTGCCGGACCGCGCCCTGTGTGACGAAAACCTGCGCTGGCTCAAAGCCGTTCTGGCCCAGACCGAACCCACCATGTGGGCAGCGTGGGGCACGCTGATCGAAAAGCGGGACTATCTGCCCGGCCTGATGCGGGAGATGGTGGCCCTGACGCGGGAGCGGGAGATCCCGTGGGTCACCTTTGGCAGGCGCAGCAAAAAGGGCCACCCCCACCACCCGCTGTACCTGCGCAAGGATTCCACCCCGGAACCCTTTGATGTGGAAAATTATCTGGACACCTGCTTTTAATTTTTCAGGTGCCCGATGCGGAGGGATTTTTTTGACCGCAGAACATTATCACGCCCTGCACAGCTGGATGGATGCCCACCCCACAGCCAAGCGCTGTGTGGTGGCACTGGACCGCTGGCTGCCGCTCATCCCTTTTGTATGTTATCCGGTGCTGCTCTGCCTGCTGAACGTCCGGCTGTTTCGGCTGCTGGGCAGTCAGCGTCAGGCCGCGCTGGACCTCACCGCCGTCATTGCGCGGACGGTGTTCGTGCCGGGGCTTACCTTCTGGGGCGGCACCATCCTGCGGGACAGGCTGAACCTGCCGCGTCCCTATGAACAGCCCGGCTTTGAACCGCTGCGGCACAAGGAGACCCGGGGCACTCCTTCCCCTCCCGCCACGCCCTGAGCGCTGCCGTGCTGGCCATGGTATGGATGTATTTCTACCCGAAGGCGGGCTGGGTGATTGTGGGCATCACGGTGCTCATCTGTGTTGGCCGTGTGCTGACCGGCGTGCACCATATCCGCGATGTCGTGGGCGGAGCCGCGCTTGGCTTTGCTTTGGGCTTTGCGGGCATGTGGCTGCTGTAAAGCAGTGCTTTGCGGGCTTTGAAAAAAGAAAAAAGATTTTTGCATTTTTTGCTTGACAGAATGGGGCCTGTATGGTATTATACTTCTCGCAGCGTGTGCCGACACACAGCTGCCGCCATAATGGAACCCATGGGATTACAACGTGCGCCCGTAGCTCAGGTGGATAGAGCAACTGCCTTCTAAGCAGTGGGCCGGGGGTTCGAGTCCCTTCGGGCGCATCTATGTGGTGCCCATAGCGTAGTCGGTTAACGCGCCAGATTGTGGATCTGGAGACCGTGGGTTCGAGTCCCACTGGGCACCCCACCAAAATCCGCTGATGCTTTGCATCGGCGGATTTTTTTATTTGGTGGGGTATCCCAGTGGGACTCGAACAAGGCGGCTCTGACGCATCAGCGGCAGAGCAACCAACAGCCCAGTGGGCTGTTGGTTAGCCTGCGGGTTCCATCCCTTAGGAATGTCTACCGGGGAACCTTCTGCCGCTGTTCAAAACAGCGGATTTTTATTTGGTGGGGTGTCCCAGTGGGACTCGAACAGCACGCCATTATTTTCTGCTAAAAAGCATGTGCAGAACACCTCTGGCCGGAACGGCTCCTGTGTGCTCTGCACATGCTTTTTATTGTTTGGTATCCACCCGAACGGTCAGCGCCTCATCTGCTGCAGGATCTGTGCGATCTCTGCGCTGGAATAGCCATCCTGCCGCAGTGCGGTGCTGATGCTGGTATCGCTCTTGCCCTGGCTGCGCATCAGCATGGCCATGTAGGGCACCGTCACATTCCGGGAGGTGTAACTGCCCAGACGGGTGGCAGTGCCCGTGCTGCGGTTGGCTGTACCGGAGGACGTACTGCCCGTGCCAGTGCCGCCAGTCTTACTGCCTGCCGCCGTGCTGCCAGCGCGGCTTGCTTTCTGCGCTGCATTGGACTTTTTCAGGTTCCACTCGCCCAGTGCGATGTTCAGCTTCTGGCTTGTGACATCGTTGTTGAATTTCTGCTGGTTGAGTTTGTCCTGATACTCCCGCTCGCTCGTCTCGTTCTCGTAGCGCTGCTGGTTCAGGCTGTCCTGATACTGACGCTCCTGCAGCTGCTGGTTCCACTGAGTGTCCGCACGGTCTGCCTCGTACTGACGGTTGCCGGAGTAGATGTTGTAGCCGGTATTCAGCAGACCGCTCAGCATGGAGCCAACGCCCGTGGTGCCGCTGAGAACGATCTGCACCGCATCGCCCAGCACACCCAGCACGGTCATCACATTGCTGAACACCTGCTGGCGGCGTGCTGCCTGCTGCTGTTCCTGCGCGGAGTAATAATCGTGCAGGGTGCCCAGCTGGCTCAGATAATCCTGATACTTGCCGTAGTCCTGCGCATAGGCGTTGTTGTATGCTTCGCCCTTCTGCTGCAGCTGGGTGTAGTAGTCCGAGAGCTTGTTGTTGTACTGTTGCTGGGCATCCTGTTCGCTGTTGTTCAGCTGATCCAGCTGGCTCACCAGCTCGTTGCCGCCGCTTGTATACGTATCCAGTGCCAGACTGTACAGCGTGGGGATGGCGCTGCTCAGCGCGCCGATCTGCTGCTGATACGCCTGCTGGGCGGCGCTCGTGGCATAACTGGAGCCATAACCGCCGGTCAGGGCTGCAGCCTGCGCCGCAGCATCTGCGCTGGCGTTGTGGGCGTTCTGCAAATAGTTCTGCTCGTACTGGCGGTAGAGCGGATCCTTGGTGTAGCTGTACTGGAAGCTCTCACGCTGCAGCAGCTGGTTCAAAAGCTGGTCGATTCGCTCCTGATAGCTGCTCTGATAATCGCCCGGGCGGTTTGCCTGCCACTCCTTCAGCGCATCTGCGGCATCCGTCACGGTCTGGCTGGGCTTGTAGCTGGAATTTGCCAGCGCGTTTTCCACCTCCGAGCGGCTGTCCAGTCCCGCCGCCGAATAGCCGCTTTGCACGGCAGGCTGGCCGCTGCCCTCCGTCTGCGCCTGCACAGCGGCAAGCGCTTCGTCCTTTTTCTTTCTGTTTGCCATATATGATCCTTTCCTTATAAATTCTGCAGTTTCGTGCGCATCTCGTCGGACATGTTCTCAACGTCCAGATTGCTCAGCACATACTGCAGCTGTTCCTGCATCTGGTACAGGTAGCTGCGCAGGGCACGGGCATCCTCCGGGTCCATGTTCTCGCTGAGCTTGGGCAGGCCGATCTTGTTAATGCCCATCACGCTTGCCATTCGTCACACCTCCCCGCCTGCAATGCCGCCCTTGGCAGCGGCCATTGTTTTTGCAATGCTGCGCAGGGTGATCTGTCCCCTGCCCTTCAGGCGCAGCCGCAGGGTGCCGTGCCTCCGGGGCACGAACGGCAGATCAAAGCTGCGCCGCTTGTCCCGTGCCGTCAGGCTTGCCACCGTCTCCCATGGGCCGCCGTCATAGCTGGCGGCCACCTCCACCGTACTGCTGCACTCGGCATCCAGCCGCAGCGTCAGTCGGGAAAGATACCGGTCCTCGGCCCCGTCCAGCCCAATGTCACCAGTGGTCAGCTCAAAGTTCAGCTTTTCCTCCACACCGTCGGTGGCCTGCCAGTCCGCTTCGCGGCTGGGATCTGCGGCCCACAGTGCCTGCCCGTCCCACAGATAAAGCTGTCCGCCGGTGCTGGTCATCTCGTAGGAGCACACGTTTTCTTCGCTCCAGAGCGCGCGCTCGGTATCGTACACCAGCAGCCTTGCCGTATTTTCGCCTGCCGCCGCGCGGGCCACATGCAGGTAATAGCGACCATCCAGCGCACTGCCCACCGCGCTCTGCACATTGGCCAGTCGGCCCGAATCCAACGCGCCTGACACTTTTGTTGGAATGCTGCCGTCCCATGCCATCACACCGTCCGGCGAAAGATAATAGAGCGTCTCGTTCAGCACACACAGGCTGCGCGCCGCGTTTTGGCAACGCCCCGGCAGCGCAGCGAGGTGAGCTGAAAATCCGAAGGCTTGGAGCCATAGAGCTTGTGCAGTGTGTTCTCCTTAAAGAACAGCGCATAGCCCATGCATGTGGCCGCGCCGGTAAACGCACCATCACTGCCCACCGTCACTGCGTAGCTGTCTGCCGCAATGCCCCGGTAGGAAAACCAGTTGGTGGGGTCGCCTAAGCGGCAGGCATAGATCACGTTTTCCTTGCTGCTGCAGCCCCATACCCGGTTGTCGCACTCGGTAACGTAGTCCAGATCCGGCACGCGGCGTTCCATCCGCACCGGCGTGCTCACCGCAAAGCTGCGTGTCTCCTTGCCGTCTAAGCTGGTCCACTGGGCGCTCTCGGCGCTCTGCACCAGCGTGCCGTAAACATGATCTCCCTCCGGGCTTACCCGCACGCGCAGCCCGTTTTCCAGCACATCGTAAACTACCAGATCCCCGTCCAGCTTTGTCCACATGCCAGCCTGCTGTGCTGCCGTGCCCTGCACGGTCACGGTGTCCCACTGGGCAAATAGCCTCTGCGCGCCCGCCGCTGTGATGCGGCAGTATTCCAGCGGCACTGCCGTCCAGCTGCCGGAGGATGCGCTGTACTCTTCCAGTGTGCTGGTGCTGGCCCATGGGTGCTCCTCGTCCTCCACCTTCAAAAGAGCTGTCCGTCTGCAGGCTTCTCCGGTTCCTCCTTGCCGTAACCGCTCACCTCGTAGGCCTTGCCCGCGGCATCGCAGGGTGCAAACTGCACGCTCTGTCCCTCTGCCTGCCATACAGCTCCCAGTGCCGAAACACTTCCGTCCGCTGTATCAAAGGCTACCTTGTCCGGGAAGATCAGGATTTTTGTACCAATGCCCACCAGTGCCTTTTTGCCGTCGGTCACTGCCTCGGTGCAGGTCACTGGGTTCGCGCCGTCGGCATCCGGCGTGTAGATCAGATCCTTCCCGCAGACGGTCAGCAGCCCGTTCAGGTGATACATGCCGTTCAGCCCGGTCAGCTCCCTCAGCTTGCGGCGCGGCTTGCGGGTGCTCAGCGCCGGGAAATCCCGGGCAGAAAAATTCACGCCCGCGCTGTACTCTGCTTCCGAGCAGGCATAGGTCTCGTTCAGCCCGCCGAATACCCGCACAAGACTGCGGCTGTTCTGCAGCTTCGCTCTGTTTGCCAGAACCATGCTCTCACCTCCTTACCAGCGCCACTGGGCACCCGTCAGGGTCGGGTAGCTGCGCCGCAGCCACGCCGCCAGATCTGCCAGCAGACTGTTGTACTGGGCCTGCTCCCCGACGTAGCGGTCGGTCTCACCAAGGGCCGCATCGGTCATGGCACACAGATAATGCGGATACAGCGCATCAAAAGGTGCCGGTGCCAGCAGCACATCGTCGTCCTGCAGGCTGTCGTCCCATGCAAGGTCTGCGCCCACATCGTCGTATGCATCTGTGATGCTGTTTTTAAAAAAGCGTTCCCGCAGCATCGCGTCTGCTTCCTTCAGCCACGCCTGCCGGGTGGCCAGCGCAATGCGGCTGCCCGGGCGCAGCTCTTCGGCGCGTTCCAGCGCCTGTCCTACGGTCATATGCTCACTCTCCTTTTTATAAAGGCCCGGCCGGGCAGGCTCCCCAGCCGGGCTTTTTGTCTGTTTCGGGTTTACTGGGCGGCGTTCTCTGCCGCCGCAATGCGGGCGGCGGTCAGCTCATCCTGCATCTGGCTGTGCTCCAGCACCTCGGCCACTTCGGGCGGCACTTCCACCTCCACGCCGCGGCGGATCTTATAGTTCACACCGTTCACGCTCACGAACAGATCGCCCTTGTAGCGGCTGTTATCCTTGAACAGCCGGATGCGCACATTTTTCTTTTCAGCCATGGCTCACGCCTCCTCAGTTTGCAGCAGCGGTGGCGGAATAGCTGGACGCACTTTCAATGCGCACCATGTACTGCTCCACCAGACGCTCTGCCGCACGCATGCCCTTCCAGCCCACGGAAGCGCGCTGGTTCAGCGGGTCGTCGCCGTAGCCCAGCTGCTTGACGATGTGCTCCAGACCGCCGCCTTCCAGCTCGGTCACGCCGTAGGCGTGGGCACCCAGCACCAGCGTACCGAACACAGCCAGACCGTCCGGGCAGGTGGAATCCTTCCAGATCTTGGCCTCGCTGGTCTCGATGAAGCGGATGTTGCCCAGCTTGCCGATCTCGCCGCGGAACATGGTGTCCGGGTCGGCGTACTTGTGCACCTCAATGAACTCCTTGCTGGTCTTCAGGTCGTAGGCGGCGTAGGGGTGGATGATGGCAATGTAGCTGTCGCCGATGGGGTCGGCGTTCATCGCGCCCAGCTGTGCCGCTGCCTGAAAGAACAGCTTCGGGGTCAGGGTGCAGGTCTTGTCCAGTGCCTTGCGGCTGGCAACGGCAGTCTCGGTGCCGTCTGCGGCCAGCTTGGGCGCATAGATCACGTTGGTGCCGCCCGCCAGCACATCGCGGGTAATGCTGTCCATGGTGCGGCCTGCCTGACTTGCCAGCACACGGGTGGCCTGCACCACATTGTTGTCAATGGCGGTCATCTGCAGCACGTCGGTCAGCGGAGTCCAGCCGCCGTACTGGTGCAGATCGCTGGTAATGGTGGTCACATTCAGTGCCTGACCGTTCGGGGTCACGCCCTCGGTCAGCGGAGTGGATGCCTTGGGCAGGCTGTCGTACTTGCGGAACTCGATGGTCTTGCCGCCGTTCTGGGGCACAGGGTAGTAGTCCGCAAACTGGTCGTGCACCAGACGCGGCTCTGCCTGATCGATGAGACGCTTCTCGTAGAAGGTCTTCATCTCTTTCGACATGGTAGCGGTGGTGTTCAGGTTTTCCGCAAACAGCTGGATGTTGAAATTCTTGTTCATGCTCATATTCCTTTCTCTTGTAAAATAGTCACAATTCGATCTGTGCTCCGTGGAGCACACGGCGTTCCAGTGCTTCTCGCTGGGCGCGGGTCATGCTGGCTACATCCGGGCGGACGGTAGCCGCGCCGCCGGGCCGGATGCCGTTTTCGGTGGGCCGTGCGGCCCGCTGCTGAATGCGTTCCACCACGCCCTGCTCCACAGCCTGCGCTGCAGTGCGCAGGTTTTCGTCGTAGTGGGCCAGACGGTACGCATCCCGCACCCTCATGCCGGGCAGCTGCATCAGGCGGCGCATCTCCGGGCTACGCAGCTCGTTCTGCAGGTCGAAGTCCGGCTGGCTGCGGCGCATGGCCGCTTCCTCTGCCGCCCAGCGGGCATGCAGGCTGTGCACAGCAGCCTGTGTGCTGCGGGCAAAGCTGGACAGCGGCGGCAGTTCCGGGCGCTGCACAGGCAGTTCCTGCCGGGGCTTTTCCGGCTGCAGCTCTACGGTTTTCTGCCGAAGCCTGCGGCGCAGCGGGTACTTTTGCTTCGTCCGGCTTCATGGTGCCGGAGGCCACCGCCTGCCGGGTCTGCGCTTCGCTCAGGGCAGGGGGAGCGGCTTCTCCCTCTGCAAAGAGCTGTAGCATAAAGGCTCCCCACGGGTTGCGGCTCCCAGCGTCCACTTCGTGCCTTGAGCGGCACTCGTGTTCTGCTGGCCGCTGCCCCAGCCTCGGCTCCCTGTTTCCGCCGCAGGCGGCGGTCGCCTCCGCTGCAAACAGCTGCAGATCCATCATGCTCTCCTTTCCTCTGCGGCTCACATCTGCAAAGCGGACATTCTCCGGGTAGCGTTCGGCCAGCAGCACAAAGCAGGCTTTGGCCAGCTCAAAGGCACCGCGCACCCATTCTTCGCAGGGCGCATCCACGCTCACTGCCAGACGCGGGCCGTCCGGCTCATCAAAGGCCTCGCTGTGGGCATTCTCTTCCCCGGCCAGCAGGTACACAAGGCCCTGCATCACGGTGCTGGCTCCTGCACAAACGATGTCCTGCCCGGCAGGCGCATAGCCTGCATGACCGTCAGCTTCCAGCCGGCAGCTCAGCCCGGCGGGGGTATCCATCTCGCTGTAACAAACTTTCATCATAAAATTCACCTCCTTTTTAATGGATGTCCATGGCACGTGCAGCGGCGGCCACCGGCAGGGCATTGCCAAGGCCCGCCAGCTTTACCGCCTGCCCGTCCTTCTGCGCAGACGCACCGCCTGCACTGCGGGCCGGTTCGTCAGGCCCGGTGCCCTGCTGGGCGATCACCGCTGCCATCTGTGCCATCTGCTGCTGCATCCTAGCCAGCTGCTGGGCAAGGGTGCCGTTCTGCCGCACCCTCTGGCGCACCTTCTCAATGCCTTCAAAGTCCATCATTTCCAGTGCCGCAAGGGCGGCATCGGCATTTTCCGGCTTGAAAAATCCCAGCTGATAGCACTCCTTGGCCGTCTCGTTCTGGGAAAGGCGGCTGAAGGTGCTCTTCTTGGCGGCGCTCACCACGATGTCAAAGATCGGCTCCCGGCTGCCCAGTTCCACGCCGCCCACGCTGCCGCCGGGCACCGCCCGCAGCGCCTGCGCCGAGAAGGGCACGAACCGGCTCTCGCCGCTTTCGCCCACGATACGGAATACCCGCTGCTCGTCGTAGAACTGGCGCATCAGCTCGATGATGAGATAGCACTGCTTTGCAAAAGCACGGTAGGCGCTCTTGAGCATATCGCGGCTGAGTTTGCTGCCTGCCTCCTGCAAGGCCGCAATGGCGCTGGCTGCAGTCACGCCTCCGGCAGTGCCGCCCTGCGTCATGTCCCGGTTGCCGCTGATCTCCTTCAGCTCTTCAATGCGGCTCTGGCGGTAACTCAGGCTGTTGCCCTGCAGGCCCGCCGTCTGCAGCGGACGAAAACTGTCGTCGTTGAGCCGTCCCACCACATGCACGATGTCCCGGCTGAAATCGGCCAGCTCTTCCTCGTTGACCCCTGCCGTGTCGCTGAGCACATACCGCTGCTTTGCACTCAGCAGCACGTTCTCGTCCATGGCATGGTTCATCTTATCAATGGCCGTCTGGCAGTCCTTCATCACATCGATGTAGCCAAAGCCCGCCGGGCTGTCCTCCTCCACGAACAGCGGGTCAAATACAAAGGGGTACTGCCCGTGGTCATACAGGCCGCTTTCTGCCAGCGCCGGGTCGTTCTGGCTGGCGTACAGCACCACGCCGTTGCAGAACTTGCAGTAGTGCAGCACCATGCGCCCCGTTTCATCCGGGCGCTTGTAGTACCAGTCCACCACCACGCTCTTGGAGCTGGTGTCCTGCCCTTCATCGTGGATGTACCGGGGCACGTCCAGCACGCTGGCGGTGTGTCCTGCCAGCTGCGGGTACTGCGCGCACAGCCGGGCCGTGTCCTCAAGGCTCAGGCTGAAAAAGTCCGGCGATGCCTGAATATCCGCCACGCCCGGCTCCCAGTAGAGCATCAGCAGGTTCACGCTGCGCACCGCAATGTCGCCAATGCCGCCGCGCATTGCAGGGTCCCAGAAGATGCCGGTCACGCCGGTGCCCTGTTTGAGCTTGCGCCACCAGCAGTCGCTGTACACCTGCTCGTAGTCGGCCTGTTCCAGCACCACCGGCAATACGCTGGAAAGTGCCCGTGCGGTGTCCTCGTCATCCGCCTCTCGGGGCAGCACGTTCGGTTCCGGGTAGTTGTCCATGGCATCGGCGTGCTTGTTGGCAATGCTGTTGAACAGCCACCCGCTGGAAGGCTGAGCCTTGCCGGGCATCATGGGGTTCTGGTAGTTCTTCCAATGGCCCATGCGGAACCACAGCTCGTTATCCACAATGCGCTTGTCCAGCGCAGCCTTGCCCGCCTTGTACCGCTGCAAGGTCTGCATGGCCTCGGCCACCTGTGCTTCACCCACGGGCAAAGCTTCGTTCTCGTAATCGTCCATTGCGTTTCTCCTTTAAATTCTGTAAAATCTTGCCCGCTTGTGCAGGTTCAGCGGGTCGTCGGGCATGGGCGGCGCAGCACAGCGAACCGGCGGGCTGATAGGGTTCTCCATCAACACATAGCGGCACTCGTCGTAAATGTGATCCTCCTGCCGGGTGTCGATGTCCTCCACGTTGCTTTCGTCGTACACAAGGTTCGGGATCGTGCGGATAAAGTGCTTGCAGGTATTGAACACCTGAAACATCGGCCTGCCGTCCGCATCAAAATTCAGCCGGTAGTGGAACTGCATCTTGCCCGCAAGCCGGGTGTTGTCGCCGGGGGACCAGCGCAGGAAGTTCGGGCTGCGCTCCATCATAGCGGCAATGCTCTCGCCGCGGCTCTCATCAAAGATGGCCGGATCGGCAATGCCGTGGATCACCCTGCCGCGCAAAAGCGGGTCGTTCTGCTCTGCCTCCCGGATGCGCCGGGCCTGTTCCACCGGGTCGATGCGCAGGCCCTCGTTCGGCCTGCCGGTGCAGCCGTACAGCTCCTTGATGCGGTACAGCCGCCCCTCCTCGTCCGCTGCGTACCACCCCACCGAGAACGGCTTGGAAAAGCCAAAGTCGAACCCGCGGTAGAGCTGCCAGTGCTTCGGGATGGTGAACTGTGCGATCACATGGGTCCAGCGCTGGTCTTCGTAGCGGGCCGGGTCGTTGCGCCATTCGGTAAACACCTGTCCGGAAAAGCTGTCCCAGCTGCCGTAGAGCAGCGCCTGCTTTTCTGCTTCCGGCATACTGGCAAGGCTTGCAAGGTAGCCGGGGTCGTTTGCCAGCAGGGCGGGGTTATCAAAAATGCTGGAAGGGATGAACACCCGCGCCCGCTGCAGCTTCTGTTCGGTGCCGTCCGGCAGCTTTACCGTGTATTCCTCGGTGATAGGCGTGCCGGGTGGTGCGGGCGTGATGAACCGTGCCTTCACCCACCCGTGGCCGATGCCGCCGGGATTGGTGGTGGCCCGCATGTACACCCGGGTGCCCGGGCCGGTGGGACGGTTGCGGCTCATCATGTAGCTGTACTCTTCCCATTCAAAGTGGGTCAGCTCGTCAAAGCCGATAAAATCGAAGGCCTTGCCCTGATAATTGGTACGATCCTTGGTGTACTGCATGGAGCCAAAGTAAATTTTTGCCCCGCTGGGGAAGTTCCACACATGGGCCGTGGCGTTGTACTGTGCCTGCGGGAACGCCCTGTGGTAGTACACCTGGCTCTTGTCCACCAAATCGGAAAGCTGCGGGTAGGTCTTGCGCAGGATCAGCGCCCGGTAGTGCGGAATGTGCACCTGCCGCAGCGCTTCGATCACCAGCGCGTCGCTCTTTCCGCCGCCTGCTGCACCGCCGTACAGCGCTTCCGGTTCCGGGCGGCTCATAAATTCGGCCTGCCGCGGCTGGGGCCGCCAGACCACCGGCACTCTTGCTTGTACAATGCTCATGGTTCTTCCTCCACCGTCGGCAGCAGCACCACGCCGCACTCCGCTCCTTCTGCCTGTGCCCCCTGATCGTTCAGGGTCTTGGCTACACCGGCCAGATCCTTGAGCACCGCCGTGGCCTCCTTGAGGTCTTTCATGGTGCCTGCTCCCGATGCGCCTTCCTTTTTTGCCGCCTTCTGCCGGGCATTCAGTTCCCGCATCTGCTGTGCCAGCAGGGTGCTCAGGGTGTCCGTGGCTCGGCTCAGGCTGGCCAGCCCTCTGGCCTGTTTTGTCTGCCCCATGGTGTTGGGTATCAGCTCCTTTCCGCCCTGGTGTGCTGGGCTATGGCAAAAGGATACCACTGGTGCTGCTTTCCCAACAGTGTGCACTTTTACAGGGCCATAGTGTATATTTTAAATTTAAGAATCCGATTCGTATACTTTCGTCTCTTGTAATTCATCGCTGTTTCGTATCTTTTCAAAAGCAGTGTTTTTTCTCCATCAAAATTTGTGGCAGACCCGCAGAAAACCTTCAAAGTCATACTCATTTGCGATTTTTGGACAGAAAATGAAAAAAGTGTGTTTATTCTGTGGACAAATGCTTTTGTAAAATGTTACAATAGGTTCTGTTCTTTCCCGTCCCACGCACGGACGGGATGTTTTATCTGAATCAGGAGGTTCCTCATGTTAGAAAACATCTTTCATCTGAAGGAGAACCACACCGATGTCAAGACCGAGATCATGGCAGGTATCACCACCTTCATGACCATGGCTTACATCCTTGCGGTCAATCCCAACATCCTTTCTGCTTCCGGCATGGATTCGGAAGCCGTTCTGATCGCCACCGCGCTGGCATCCTTTGTTGGCACTGCGCTTATGGCTCTGCTTGCCAACTATCCGTTTGCACTGGCACCCGGCATGGGCCTGAACGCCTACTTCTCCTACACGGTCGTTCTCACCATGGGCTACAGCTGGCAGTTGGCCCTGATGGCCGTCTTTGTAGAGGGCATCATCTTCATCGTGCTGTCCCTCACCAATGTCCGTGAGGGCATCTTCAATGCCATCCCCATGACCCTGAAGAGCGCCGTCAGCGTGGGCATCGGCCTGTTCGTTGCTTTCGTTGGCCTGCAGAACGCAAAACTGATCGTCAACAGCGATTCCACCCTCGTCACCTACCAGCACTTCAAGGGCGAGACCTTCTCCAGCGTGGGCATGGGCGCGATCCTTGCCCTGTTGGGTATCGTGATCACCGCCATCCTGCTGGTAAAGAAGGTCAAGGGCGGCATCCTGTACGGCATTCTTATCACATGGGTGCTGGGCATCCTCTGCGAGATCGCCGGCATCTATGTTCCCAACCCCGACGCAGGCATGTACTCCGTTATCCCCACCGCTTTTGTCAGCTTCGACTTCTCCGCGCTGGGCAAGACCTTCGGTCAGGTATTCAAGACCGATTTCTCCGGCGTTGGCATCCTGAACTTCTTCGCCGTCATGTTCTCCTTCCTGTTCGTTGACCTGTTCGATACTCTGGGCACCCTGATCGGTGTTGCCTCCAAGGCCGACATGCTGGACGAGGACGGCAAGCTGCCCCACATCAAGGGCGCACTGATGGCCGACTCCATCGCCACCTGCGCAGGCGCTGTGCTGGGCACTTCCACCACCACCACCTATGTGGAGAGCGCCTCCGGCGTGACCGAGGGCGGCCGCACCGGCCTGACCGCTATGACCACCGGCGTTCTGTTCCTGCTGGCCACCATCTTCAGCCCTCTGTTCCTCACCATCCCGTCCTTTGCAACGGCTCCGGCCCTGATCATCGTGGGCTTCTATATGATGGGTTCCGCCGTCAAGATCGACTTCAATGACCCCAGCGAGGGTATCCCCGCCTTCCTGACCATTCTGGCCATGCCCACCGCTTACAGCATTTCCGAGGGCATCGCCATCGGCGTCATCTCCTGGACCATCATCAACGTCATCTCCGGCAAGGCCAAGGAAAAGAAGATCAGCCCCCTGATGTACGTGCTGACTGTGATGTTCATCCTGAAGTACGTGTTCCTCTAAGCCGCTGATCTTACCGCAAGCAAAAAAGCTCCCGTCCTGATGATGGACGGGAGCTTTTCTGCTTCCTGTGATCCGGAACAGCCTGCGTATTCGCTCCGGGCTGTCCGGCGTGGAACTATTCTTTTAGCAATCGGGGTTATTTGCGCCGCGGGTGGATATGCACTTCCGGGATAGCCACGTTATCATAGTGGATCGGCTTATCTGCCGCCGGAGTACCGTCCGCATCCGTATGATGTGCCACCTTGCCGGTATGGATTTCCGGCAAGGCCACGGTTTCTTCCTCATGGGGATGCTCCCGCTTTTTTCCGAGCCACATTTTCAGATGGTGATAAAGCGACATTGCACGTCTCCTTTCCCGGTGCGGAAGCCCGCCCGAACTGTAAAGATCAGCTTCAGATAAAATTGATGAACACCGTAATGACCAGACTGTTCAGAAAGTCCGCAAACAGACTGCCCACCAGCGGGATCAGCAGATACGCCTTGACCGAGGGCGAATATTTATCGCAGATGGCCTGCATGTTGGCCATAGCGTTGGGCGTTGCGCCCATGCCAAAGCCGCAGGTGCCGGATACGATCACCGCCGCGTCGTAATCGCGGCCCATGATGTTGAACACTACCAGCACCACATACAGGATCATGAACAGGGTCTGCCCGGCCAGCAGCACGATCAGCGGCAGGGCCAGCTCTGCCAGCTGCCACAGCTTCAGGGTGATCATGGCCATACCCAGGAACAACGAAAGGCAGATGCCGCCAATGTCATTGATCTCGCCCATATACACGGTGTATCCGCCGCCATACTCACCCACATTGCGGATGATGGCCGCCGCGATCATGGCACCGATATAGATGGGGAAGGTCATGCCCGTCAGGCTCAGAAGCTTCGAGAGCACTGTGCCGATGCCCATGGCGACGATCAGCTGAAAGCTTGCCGCTGGGTACATGGTGGTGTGGCGCTCGTGCTTCATTTCTTCTTCCACCAGCAGGCTGTCATCCTCCGGTACCACCGTGGCCAGCAGGTTGTGCCGCTCAATGAGCATCTTGCCGATGGGGCCGCCCATCATGCTGCCCGCGATCAGGCCATAGGTGGCCGCTGCCGTACACAGGGTGGTGGCCCCCTGAATGCCAAAGTCCTCCAGCACCGGGCCAAAGGCACCGGCGGTGCCGTGACCGCCCACCATGGGGATGGAGCCGGTGCAAAGGCCCACCAGCGCATCCACGCCCAGCAGCTTTGCCAGCCCCACGGCCACAAAGTTCTGGCTGACGATCAGCACGATGACCACGCCCAGAAACACGATCATCGCTCTTCCGCCGCTTTTCAGCACCTTGAGGTTTGCCTGGAAGCCCACTGAAGTGAAGAACATCACCATGCAGACTTCCTTTAGAATATCATCAAATGCAAACTCGGCAACGCCGGTCACATAGCACACACAGGTAAAAATGGCGAACAGCACGCCGCCAATGACCGGAGCCGGAATGCAGAATCGTTCCAGCACCTGCACCCTTGCCCGCAAAAATTTGCCCAGCATCAGCACCAGCACAGCAACGGCCAGTGTCTGATACATATCCAATTCGATTTTCATTGCTCTACTTTCCCTCAGTTCCCAGCCGCTTCATCGACCGTAATTCCTGCCGCCTTATAATATGCGGCCGCACCCGCATGAAACGGGATGCCAACGCCCTCTACTGCGTTTTCCTCCGGGTCCAGCGGGATGCCCAGCTGCTCTTCCAGCCCTTCCCGGCTGGAGAACAGAAGCTGTGTCAGCTGCTGCACCTGCTTTGCAGGCAGCGCGTTGCTGGCCAGTAGAACGGCTTTCACGCCCACCGTCTGCACCTCCTCCGTCTGTCCGGGATAGGTGCCTGCCGGCAGCGTAACGCCGCTGTAGGCGCTGTAAGCGCTCTGCAGGCGCTGTGCTGCCGCACCGTCCACGTTCAGCAGCCGGATACCGCACTCGTCTGCCAGAGCGGTCAGCACCGGGCTGGGCGCGCCCACTGTCATAAAGATGGCATCCACCCTGCCCGCCTTCAGCTGGGCAGCGGCATCCTCATAGTTCAGGTTTACCATGCTCACCATCTTGTCGTTCAGACCATAGGCAGATAAGATCTGCCGCGCGTTCTGCTCCGAACCAGATTCCTCCGCGCCAATGCTCACCGTCCTGCCATGCAGGTCCTCAATGGACTGGATGTCGGAATCCGCCCGCACCACCACCTGACAGGTCTCGGTGTACAGCGCCGCCACGGCACCAAAGCCCCGGCTTTCCTCCTCGTCGGCAAAGATGCCGGTCTGGTCATAGGCATCCTGCACAAGGTCTGCCTGTGCAATGGCCAGCTGCAGGTATTCGCCGGCCAGCAGACGCAGGTTCGCTGCGGAACCGGCGGTAGCCTTCAACTCCACCTGCCCGTTGTCCGTCTCGTTTTCCAATGCTGCGAACCGCTCACCGAACTCTCGGTAGATGCCGCCCTCGCCAGCCACGCCGAAGCGTAGCCGTTTAACGGTCTCCACCGACGAGCATCCGCTCAGCAGTGCTGCTGCCAGCAAAGCTCCGGCCAGCACCGCCGCGAGCCATTTCTTTTTCAAGATCACCACTCCTCTTCCTGCCGCCGCAGTGCGGCAGAGCTTTATCCTAAATTATACGCATATTGCGGATGAAATGCAATCACCTGCTGCAGAAAAGGAACGCACTTACCCTCCGAACAGCCCGAAGAAGCTGGTATGGGTCACCCCCAGCACAAGGAACAGTGCGATCAGTGCAAACAGTACCCCGATGATAATATCCATCTGGTGCACGGTCAGCGGAAAATGGTCGTACATTTTTTCTTTCGCATTCACAAAGTTTTTGTCGCCGTTGTTCAGCAGGCTCTTTTTTCCTTCCTCAAAATCTACCTTCTGCGCGGCCAACTCTGCCTGCTCCTGTGCAAGCTGTTCTTCCCGGGCCGCAAGGGCAGCTTCCCGCCGGGCAAGCTCCTCTGTGAACTGCTCCCTTGTTCGGTTTTCCTGTGCCATAAGCACACCTCCTGATGTTGTTTTTCTTTATGATACCACACAAATGCAAATAAAAAAAGCGGGCCGCCTGCCCAAAAGCAGACGACCCACAGAAAAAGCTCTTACTTCTTTGCCAGATACTTGCGGATATCGATAGCCACAGCCACGATAATGACAAGGCCCTGAACGATGTAGGTGTAGGAGGAGTTCACGTTCATGAACTGCAGAGCCACCTTCATCAGCTCAAAGACCAGAACGCCGACCAGAACGCCGGGAACAGTACCAACGCCGCCGGTGGTGGAAACGCCGCCGATGGTGCAGGCTGCGATAGCGTCCAGCTCATAACCCATAGCGGTGTTGACCGAAGCGCCGCCGGACTTAGCAGCCAGCAGGCAGCCTGCCAGACCGAACATGCAGGAGGCCAGAATGTAGATGCGGATCTTGGTAGCGTGCACGTTGACACCGGCCACCTCAGCAGCAGCCTCGTTGCCGCCGATGGCGTACATGTACTTGCCGTGGCGGGTCTTGTTGTACAGGAACCAGAAGCATGCAGCCACCACCAAAGCGATCCAGATCAGCACGGGCACACCGATGATGGTGTTGGAGGCCAGAGAGGTGAAGTTTTTGTTCAAAGAGCCGATGGGGGTACCGCCGGTGTACACAAGGCAGATACCGTAGACCACCTGCTGCATACCAAGGTAGCAATGAAGGGCTGCACCTTCAGGTAGCTGACCACCAGACCATTGCACAGACCCACGATGGCGCAGATGGCAATAACCAGAATGAACACCACGGGGGTGGACAGGGTGGGCATATTGGGGTAGAACTTGCCGGAAGCGCCTTCGGTCTGCGCAAAAATGCAGGCCAGACATGCGGCAAAACCAGCCAGACGGCCAGCGGACAGGTCGTTACCGGTGGTGATCAAGCAGCCGGAAATGCCCAGAGCGATGATGTAGCGGATGGACACGTTCTTGAACAGGTTGATCATGTTTGTGCCGGAGAAGAAGTTGGGGTGCATGATGCCAACGATCAGAGTGATGGCCAGCATCATCATAATAATGGCGTTGTTGCTGAGCCACTTGCCCACAGCCTTGCCATTCAATTTTTTGGTAGCTTCCACGATAGACAGCCTCCTTAATTACTGATTTGCCGCAGCGGTGGGTGCGGTCTCGAACTGGGTAGCCAGCGCCATGATGTTCTCCTGCGTAGCGTCCTTGCCGTCGATAAAGCCGGTGATGCGGCCATCACACATGACCATGACACGGTTGGACATACCGATGATCTCGCTCATTTCGGAGGAGATCATGATAATGCTCTTGCCCTGCTTGGCCAGATCGGCGATGATGCAGTAAATTTCATACTTTGCACCGACGTCGATGCCGCGGGTAGGCTCGTCCAGAATGAGCACATCGGGGTTGTTGGCCAGCCAGCGGGCGATCAGCACCTTCTGCTGGTTGCCGCCGGAAAGGCTCTTGATCTGGGTCTTGGGGCTGGGCACCTTGATGGCCATCTTTTTCCTTGTTGGTAGCCACCAGATCCAGGATCTTCTTGTTGTCCAGCATGATGGGGCCCTTGCGCAGAGCATCCAGCGATGCAATGGAGATGTTATCCGCAACACTCAGCACACCCATGATGCCGGTGGCACGGCGGTCCTCGGTCAGCAGAGCCACGCTCTTCTGGATGGCGTCGCGGGGCTGCTTGATGTTCACCTCTTCGCCCTTGATCCACACCTTGCCCTCTGTGTGGGCACGCAGACCAAAGATGCCTTCCATCAGCTCGGTGCGCTGTGCGCCCACCAGACCGGCCACGCCCAGGATCTCGCCTTTTTTGACCTCGAAGCTGCAGTGGCGGAAGGAGCGCGGATGGATGGATGTAAAGTCCTCCACCTTCATCATCACCTCGTCCGAGGGATGGTTCTCCAGCGGGGGATACAGGTTGGACAGCTCACGGCCCACCATCTTTGCAATGATCTGCTCCTTGGTCATGTTGGCAACGTCCCACTTACCGATGTACTGGCCATCGCGCATGATGGTGACTTCGTCCGCGATCACCTTGATCTCGTCCATCTTGTGGCTGATATAGACCAGTGCCACGCCCAAAGCCTTCAGCTCGCGCATGATGCGGAACAGCGACTCAACTTCGTTTGCGGTCAGTGAGGAAGTGGGTTCGTCCAGGATCAGCACCTTGCAGTTTGCGGAAACAGCCTTTGCAATTTCCACCATCTGCATCTGTGCGATGCTCAGAGAGCCAAGCTTTGCACGGGGATTGATCTCCAGCTTCAGCTTTTTCAGCAGCTCCTCCGTATCCTTGTACATTTTGGCGTGATCCACCACCGTAACAGGGCCGTACTTTTTGGTGGGGTAGCGACCCAGCCAGATGTTCTCGGCCACGGTGCGTGCCGGAATCGGCTGCAGTTCCTGATGCACCATGGCAATGCCGCGGTTCAGTGCATCCAGAGGGGTGGTGATGGTAACTTTTTCGCCCTCGTATTCAATTTCGCCCTCGTCCATCTTGTAAATGCCAAACATGCATTTCATCAGTGTGGACTTACCGGCGCCGTTTTCACCCATCAGCGCCATGACCTTACCGGGGCGAAGCTCCAACTGGGCGTGATCCAGCGCTTTGACGCCGGGGAAGGTCTTGACCACGCCTTTCATTACCAGACGGTATTCTGACATTGTTCCGCAGAGCCTCCTTGTCGTTTATTATAAGGCCGCAGAAAAACCTTTTTTCAAAACAAGGCGCGTGCGCGGAGAATATTTCTCGCACGCACGCGCTTTATAGCTTTGCTCAAGCCGTCAAGGTCCACTGCGCACCTTGCATTGTTTCAGGAAAACTTTGGTCTTACTTCACGTACTCGGAAGCGTTGTCCTTGGTCACCTTCACATAGTCGACCCAGTAGTACTGCTCAACCTTGGAGCCTTCAACGTACAGCTTGGTAGCCTCAGCAGCTGCGGTAGCCTGGCCCACGTCGTCGTTCAGCACGGTACCGGTCATGTTGCCGTCCACAACGTTCTGCACAGCCTCAGACAGAGCATCGACGCCCACCAGGTAGACGTCCTTGCCGACGGTGCGGTTAGCCTGCTGGATGGACTGCAGAGCGCCCAGTGCCATTGCGTCGTTGTTGCAGAAGACAACTTCGATCTTGTCGCCGTACTGAGACAGAGCGTTTGCAACGTCCTGCTGAGCGGTGGTCTGATCCCAGTTGTCCAGGTACTCGTACAGGCACTCAACTTCCTTGCCTGCATCGGTCAGGGCCTTGATGGAGTACTCGGTGCGGTACTGAGCGTCGATGTTCTCGGGGTCGCCCTTGCACATAATGTAAGTAACCTTGCCGTCGCCGTTGATATCGCCCTGAGTCTCGGTCTCCAGGATCAGCTCGCCCTGATAAGTACCGGACTGACGTGCGTCAGCACCAACGTAGCAGCACTTGTCTGCGTAGGAGTCCAGAACGCTCTTGTCGGGCTCACGGTTGATGAAGACGATAGGAGTCTCAGAGGGCTTGACGGTATCAACGATGGTCTGTGCGGAAGTGGTCTGGACAGGGTTGATGACCAGCACGTCCACGCCCTGCTGCAGGAAGGTGTTGATCTGCTCGGTCTGGGTGTTCTGGTCGTTCTTGCCGTCCATGATGGTGACGGAGTAGCCCATGTCCTTCAGGTACTCTTCCAGATCGGAGCGGTACAGGGTCATGAAGTTATCAGCAAACTGATAGATGCACACGCCGATGTTTGCGGAACCGTTGGTTGCAGCAGCGCTGGAAGCAGCAGAAGATGCAGCAACAGAAGAAGCAGCAGTAGAGGTGCTGGAAGAGCCGCCGCAGGCGGTCATAGCAGCAGTTGCACCAACAACAGCAGATGCCTTCAGGAAGTCACGACGCGAAATCATTTTCATAATAATGTTCTCCTTCAATTCGTATCTCAGCATTTTCACAGGAGCAATCTTGCATGCACCTGTAATTCCTGTTCGTATTATACCCTTGCAGCACCCCACTGTTCAAGAGAACAAGTTCACAAGATTGAAGGAGTTCTTTTGTGCTATTTCAACAAATGCTTTTTGGGCTCGCCAATTTCTTTTCTCGAAACATCACAATTTTTCATACATTTGCAACCTCCCTACAAAAGCAAAAAAATTATGTCATTTTTCTCTCAAAAAGATTACAAAATGTTGCATCGTCCGGTTTTGGCAGCTTTTTTATTTCTTGTATATCTTGAAAAATATTTTCAGGAATAGTTCATCCCTGTTCTTCCGCATTTTTTCGCTTCATTTCTGCAATTTTCTGCAAATCTCCTGTCATTCCCGGTTTCTGCCGCTCGCCTTTTGCAAAGAAAATGCCCGGAAGCTTTCCTGAGCCTCCGGGCATTCCGATCCGAGTATCTTTTACAGATGCAGCAGCATCTTTGCAATGTTGAAGTAGATCAGCAGCGTGGTGGTATCCACAATGGTGGTGATCAGGGGTGAAGCCATCACGGCCGGATCCACATGCAGCTTTTCTGCCGCCACCGGCAGAATGCCGCCGATGATCTGCGAGAGCAGGATGGTGCAGATCAAAGTCAGGCACACCACCAGCGCCACCGGAGCCGCGATGCGGTCAAACACCAGCAGCTTTACAAAGTTGCATACGGCCAGCGTGCCGCCGCACAGCAAGGCCACGCGGCTCTCGCGCCAGAGGATGAGTGGCAGATCGCGGGGCTGGATATCGCCCACCGCCATGCCGCGGATGATGGTGGAGGTGCTCTGGCTGCCCGCGTTGCCGCCTGCGTCGGTCAGCATGGGGATGTATGCAGTCAGCACGGTCACAGCGGCCAGTGCATCCTCGTACCCGCGGATGACCATGCTGGAGAAGGTGGCGCTGATCATCAGGAACAGCAGCCACGGCGCACGGCTCTTGTACAGGTCCCACATGCTCTGCTTGAAGTAGGGCTTGTCGGAGGGGCCGATTGCGTTCATCTTTGCAATATCTTCGCTGGCCTCGTCCTGCAGGATGCTGATAGCATCGTCAATGGTCACGATGCCCACCAACCGGTTCTCGGCGTCCACCACCGGAATAGCCAGAAAGCCGTATTTCTCGAACAGGTTGGAAACATCCTCCTGATCGGTGGTGGTGCTCACGCTGACCACATTGGAATCCATCAGGTCCTTGATAGGCTCTTCTGTGTTCTTTGCCAGCACCAGCGCCCGCAGGGACACCACGCCGATCAGCCTGCGGCTGTCATCGGTCACATAGCAGTTGTTGATGGTCTCCTTGTCAAAGCCATTCCTGCGGATGGCCTCCATAGCCTGTGCCACGGTCATGTCCGGCCGCAGCTCCATCAGCTCGGTGGTCATCACGCCGCCGGCCGAGTCCTCCGGGTACTTGAGCAGCTAGTTGATCATGCGGCGGGTGGTGGGGTCGGCCTGACCCAGAATGCGCTTGACCACGTTGGCAGGCATTTCCTCCACAAGGTCGGTGGCATCGTCCACGAACAGTTCGTCCACAACAGCCTTCAGCTCGGTATCGGTCAGGCCGTCGATCAGCTTCTGCTGGGTCTCAGGGGTCAGTTCGGTGAACACATCTGCGGCCAGATCCTTCGGGCACAGACGGAACAGCACCGGGAGCTTTTCTGCAGGCAGATCCTCAAATACCGCCGCAAGGTCGGGCGCGGGCAGAGTTTCCATCACATCCCGCAGGCTCTGGTATTTCTTGGCATCGTCCAGATTTGCCAGCATGGTCTTGAGGGTATCGATCGAGATTTCAGACATAAAAAAGCTGCCTCCTTTTCAGTGGCAGCTCTCGTTTCTTCTTTTCAGGGAACGCAAACACGCACCGTGTGCATTCACACACAGCAGGGTCTGCGCAAAGCAGAAACGGCGGCTGCCATCATATAAAGTAATCGGGGAGAAAGACTGCTGCTACTGCCAGCAGGTTCCATGACAACCACCTCGTTTTCCTGTTGTAAAAGACACTTTTGCCTTTTCCGCCCATTACTTTACCACTGCTTTTTTGCTGCGTCAACCCTGCTTTTTAAATTTTTCCGTTTCTTTACAAAAAGTAAAAGTGCCCGATGACATTTTTCGTATCATCAGGCACTTTTATCCTGTCAGAGCATGTCCCGGGCGGGATGGAAGACTCTTTGCTTACAGTGTCTCTACCGTATCAAACAGGTCTTTTGCGGCTTCCACAGCATCCTTGCTGCCAAACACCACCCGCACGCCGTTTGCCATGGCGGCACCCAGCTCTGCGGCCTGCTCCTTCAGCAGTGCGGCATCCACCGCACACAGGGCCTTGCGGTCTGCCGCCATCATTTCATCAGTGATGCCGCAGAAATACCGGCGGTCCGTCTCGCGGGCCTCAGCACGCGGCTTGCGAGGGGTGTCCAGCTTGGCCACAGTACCCACAATAAAATCGTTCAGGTCTTTTTCGGTGTACTCCCGTGCTGCCAGTTCTGCCGGACCTTTTGCAAAGGTGTCGTAGCTTTCCTTTACATGGGGGTCGCGGTAGGTGTACAGGTATTCCACGCCGTCCGAGGAGAGCATTCCGGTGCCGTAAGCGCCGCCCACCTCACGGATGTTGTGCCACAGGTATTCGTAGCTCATCACGCGGGCCAGCGCCTTGCGGTCGCTGCGGCGCTCCATGGGCCATACCTGTACATCGTAGTTCACACCGCCGTCAATGATAAACGCTTCGTTCACCGGCGGTGTCAGCGGCTCCACATAGGGCTTTGCCGCAGCGCGGCCCTCGGCAGCAAAGCGGCTGTCCGGCAGCAGAGTGCGCAGCTTTGCAAGGGCATCCTCGCTGCCGTACAGGCTGACCGTCAGCTCCGCGTGCTGCAGCACCTCTGTGCGCAGGGCATCCAGCTTTTCGCCCAGTGTTGCCCAATTGCCGCGCTCCTGCACGCCGCACAAGAACTTGTAATAGCTCACACCGCTGCAGCGTTCACTCACCGCGCCGTCCACCGTGTAGTGGGCACTGGCGCGGGTGGCTGCGTATACATTGCCCTGCTGGATGAACTGCTGTTCCATGTTCAACTTCTGCTGGCTCAGCACCCGTGCAAAAGCAGCTTCTGCCGCCGGGCCGGTAAGGATGGTATCATACAGCCATTCGCCGCCCAGCTCCACAGCCTTTTCCAGACTGCGTTCCAGCAGGCTCAGGCACAGGCTCAGCTTGGCATGGCAGGGTGCACCCTCCTGCCGCCCAGTCCAGATGTCCAGCTGGGTGCGGCTGTCGCCCAGCCATGTGCTGCGCAGAGTGTTCAGTTGCTGAGCGGTGTGTTCGGTGCTGTCCAGCTCGTCCAGCACATCGGTCAGCAGGTCCAGATACGGCATGTCCTCAGGCTTCACATTGCCAAGGTCATAGTAGAAGTTCAGGTACAGGCTGCCTGCCGAAGGGTGATGCAGCAGCTGTGCCCCGGCCAGAAGTTCCCGCTCGCCTGGGGCCGTCCTTGCTCCGTCGCCAAGGTCGGCAACGGTCAGCGGGTGCTCCAGCACAAGCTTGCCGTCGGTGCGGATGGGTTCGCCCTCCTCTTTTTTAGGCAGGGTGGGCACCTGCACCACCTGCACCGGAGCCGGTGCAAACAGCTCACGTAGCAGCTCATCGAACCAGCCATCGGCCAGCTTTTCCCGCAGGGAAGCAAACAGCCTGTCCGTGTGCAGCAGCAGGGCGGGGTCGCCGGTGTGCAGCCAGCCGGTAGAAGCGTTGATGGCATCCAGCACGCCGTCTGGCAGGGTGCCCGGGCGCTCCAGCGATGCAAACTCTGCTGCGTTCAGCGAAGCCAACAGCAGTTCCTGCGGGATGCCCTCGGCCAGAATGCCGTCCACCGCCTTGCGCACAGCGGCAGCAAACTTGCGGGCGCTCTCCTCGGTGGCACCGCGCAGCACCAGTTCCAGCACCGGCTGCAGGGTGCTGTCGTCAAAGCCAATGTCAATATCTGCGCCCAGCTTTTCGGCCAGCAGCGCCGCCTTCAGCGGGGAGTTATTGGTGCCAAGCAGGGCATCCAGCAGGATCTCCACGCCCAGCTGCCGCTCCCGGTCTGCAAAGGCACCGGTGTACCATGCCAGAGCACACTGCACCTCGTCCGGCTCCGGGTTTTCGGTATAGTAGGGCAGTTCCACGCAGGCACCCGCCTGCTCGTGCTGCACGGTCAGCTGCGGACGGCTGGTGCCCTTGGGCATTTTGGAGAGATAATCCCTGTCCAGCAGTTCCAGCTTTTCAGCCATATCCATTTTGCCATAGAGGGTAATGCAGCAGTTGTCGGCGCTGTAGTGGCGGTGATATACCCGCTTATACTTTTCATAGGTCAGCGCCGGGATGCTGGCCGGGTCGCCGCCGGAAACAAAGCCGTAGGCCGTATCCGGGAACATGGCCCGTTCCAGTGCATTTTCCAACTGAGCATCCGGTGCAGCCAGAGCTCCCTGCATCTCGTTGTACACCACTCCGCTCACAGTGCCGTCGGCACTGCGGTGCCAGCCCTCCTGTTCAAACACGCTCTTGTCCACCATGGCCAGCGGGCAGAACACCGCGTTCAGGTAGACATCCATCAGGTTTTTGAAGTCGGTCTCATTGGGCGTAGCGAACGGGTAGACCGTCTTATCCGGGAAGGTCATCGCATTCAGGAAAGATGCCATGCTGCTTTTGAGCAGCTGCAAGAACGGCGAGGTCACCGGGTATTTTCGCTGCCTGCCAGCACCGAGTGCTCCAGAATGTGGAACACGCCGGTGTCATTGGACGGGAAGGTGCCAAAGCCGATGCCAAACGCCTTGTTGGTATCCTCATTTTCCACCAGCAGCACCGTGGCACCGCTCACATCGTGGGTAAGCACGGTCAGGGTTCCGTGCTGTTCAGGGCAGTCCTCGGTACGCACGAGGGTATAACCGGGAAATCGTTCCATTTCGTTTTCTCCTTTGTGGTTTTGAAATCGTTTGACACTATTGTATCATTCGAGGGCAAAAAACACAATTACAGGTTTGTTAATTATAACCAGAAGAACGGTTTTTGATGATTTGCTTCCCGTGCAGAGCGTTTTCGCGTGGGGCAGGTTCTATGGCTTTTGCAAAAGGCATTGCCGCCGAGTACGTTCTCTTTTGGTTGCAAAAGAGAACCAGAAAGGACGGCGGTGCCCGCAGGGCATGAAAGCCCCAGTGGGGCTTTTAAGCCGCAGACCGGTTTGCGCAGCAAATGCTGTGTGTTCAGCACAGCAAGGTCACAGCGATTTCAACGCGCTGGATCCATGAAAAAGGGGCTGCTCGCCCCTTTTAGACCCCAAAGCAGATGGGCTCCATACAAAAAATCCAAGTCGCTTCGCTAAAGGATTTTTTGTGTTCCGCCGATTTCGAGTCGCTTACGCGACGAGCTGTACGGGTAAGTTTGTGCTTTATCTGCTGCGCGGCTGACAGCGGCAATATGCCGTTTGCCATTGCGCCCTTCCCGTGAAAAAGGAAACAAGCCGGCCCCGCAGGGCTGGCTTGTTTGCAAAATTATAAAATAATATTTCCTCTGATATTGCCAAAGCGAAAGCATCGGCAATTTTAAATCGTATTTTTTACACCTGTTTTGCGCCCTCAGTCCGGCAGGACACCCGGAACAGCACAAAGCCCACTGCAAACAGCAGCGCCAGCATCCCAATGCCCACATTGGCGCTGCCGGTAAGCTGGCTGCCCACGCTGACGATCATGGTGCCAAGGAAGGATGCGCCCTTGCCGCAGATGTCGAACAGGCCAAAGTATTCGCCGGATTTTTCAGCCGGGATGATCTTGGCAAAGTGGCTGCGGCTCAGTGCCTGCACGCCGCCCTGGAACATGCCCACCAGCACGGCCAGTACCCAGAACTGCCACTGGCTGGTCAGGAAGAAGGCGAACACCGCAATGCCGGTGTAGGCCGCGATGCAGACCGGGATAAGCTGGCTGGACGGGTATTTTGCACTCAGCCGACCAAAGATCAGCGCCGAAGGGAAGGCTACGATCTGCGTTACCAGCAGCGCCAGCAAAAGGCCGGTGGTGTCCAGCCCCAGTGCCGTGCCGTAGGCGGTGGCCATATCAATGATGGTATACACGCCGTCGATGTAGCAGAAGAAGGCCAGCAGGAACCAGAACACCTGCTTATCCTCGCGCAGATGCTTGAGGGTGTGGCCGATGCGCACAAAGCTCTGCCGGATGGCGTGCTGCTCTACCTCCACATAGTTGATCTGCTTATAGCTCCGCAGCAGCGGCAGGGTGGTGCCCAGCCACCACACAGCGGTGATGAGCAGCGCCACGGAAAGGGCGGTCATCTGGCTCAGGCCGATGGCCCCGCTGCCCAGCACCAGCGCCAGACACACCACAAAGGGCACGCAGCTGCCAATGTAGCCCCATGCATAGCCCTGCGAAGACACAACATCCATGCGTTCCGGGGTGGTCACATCGCCCAGCATGGAATCGTAGAACACCAGACTGCCCGAAAAGCCGATCTTTGCAAGGATGAAGATGATCAGGAACGGCAGCCATGTAGTGGCAAGGCCCATAGCACAGCAGCCTGCCACGCCCACGAACAGGCAGAGCATGAAGATGGGCTTTTTAAAGCCTCTGGTATCGGCCAGCGTGCCCAAAATCGGCCCCAGCACTGCCGTGATCACCGTGACCACCGAGCTTGCATAGCCCCAGTAGGCCAGATAGTTCACCGGACTCAATCCCCCGGCCTCGGCCAGCGCATTAAAGAAAATGGGCACCAGTGTGGCGATCATCAGCACAAAGGCCGAGTTGCCCACATCGTACAGGATCCATGACCGCTCCAGCGGGGTCACCTTGAATTTTTCGCTTTGCATTTTTACTCTCTCCCTGCACCGCCGGGCGGTGCACCCTCATTTTGTGCCCGCTCAAAACTCCCCGAAGGTGTGGTCAAAGGCCTTGCTCAGGGGCTGGTCCGTGTCCAGCTTTGCCACAAATTCCAGGATCAGCGTTTCTGCCAGCGGAAGCGCCTGCGCATACAGTTCTTCCAGCCGCTTGCCGCTCTCCACGCACTTCGGGTTCGGCTGCGGGTTTGCCACAAGTCCGTGCAGCATGTCGTATTTGCCCACCACCTTCATGCCTGTCAGCACCACCCAGCGCTTGACAGGATTGGACGCCTGCAGCAGCCTGTGCACTGAGATCATGCCCTTGAGCGAGTCCAGCGCCACCTGCTCCGAGATGCCCTCGTAAAAGGGCGCGATCGCCTTTGCATTCTGTTCCGACGGGTGGATATGGCTGGCTGTGAAAAACTTCAGCGGGTCGTATCCGTCCCGGCGCAGCAGCATGTTGTCAAACTCGGTCTCGATCTCGCAGTGGGTCACGCCGCTTTCCCGGGTGAACTGCTCCACATACGGGTGGCAGGTGCTGTCCAGCGCAAAGTGGCAGACAAAGCCCAGTGCATAGGCCAGCGCAGCATCCCGGTCTGCCTCGCAGTGCACCACCCTGCGCGCCCGGTCAAAAAAGGCCCGCCCCGGCTCCTCGTGCATGGCGTTGCCCAATGCACCCACCGGGTTGGACTTGGCAGCATGGTAATAAAACAGCAGGTCCGGCCCGTGCAGGCCGATATCGTAAAGCTCACGGTTCTGTTCCAGCTGAGCACGCAGTTCATCCGGCAGATGTTACAGCACATTGGTGCCAAAGCGGCGGTGCGCATAAGTTGACGGCATGGCAGATTCCTCTCTTTCTCTCCGACAGGGTGCACAAAACGTCCCCCGGTTTTTGCGTTCTGTTTCAGTATAGCAGAAAGTTTCCCGACCTTCTACCCTTTTACGTCTGATTTTGGTAAAAAATTTGAATTATTTTGTGTTTTCGGCCAGTGGGCAGGCCGCGCAGCAAAAAAGGCACAGCCATCTGCAGACAGCTGTGCCTTCTCCCTTAAAATTCAGACTTTTTCGTAGCCCTGCGGCATCTCGTTCTTCCGGTTGCGGTCCATCAGGGTGCGCAGCGCGTCGCTGGCGCTCATGCCCTCCTTCACGATGGCGTTCACCGTCTGCACAATGGGCATTTCCACATTGTACTTTGCTGCCAGCTCCATAGCGGCAGGCAGTGCATTGATGCCCTCCACCACCATGCCGACCTCCTTCACGGCCTGCTCCGGGCTTTTGCCCTTGCCGATCAGAATGCCCGCACGATTGTTGCGGCTGTGCATACTGGTCGCCGTCACGATCAGGTCGCCGATACCGGCCAGACCCGCAAAGGTGTGGATGTTGCAGCCCATGGCCACGCCCAGCCGGGCGATCTCGGCAATGCCGCGGGTGATGAGGGCTGCGCGGGCGTTATCGCCGTAGCCAAGGCCGGTGGAGATGCCAACACCCAGCGCAATCACATTCTTCAGCGCGCCGCTCAGCTCCACGCCCTTGATGTCGGCGTTGGTGTACACACGCATACAGGTGTTGCTGAACACATCCTGCACATACTCGGCAGCGGCTTCATCCGGGCAGGCCGAAACGATGGTGGTGGGCATGTCCAGCGCCACCTCTTCGGCGTGGGTGGGACCGGAGAGCGCTACCAGCTTTACCCCTTTGGGGCCGCCCTCACGGTTCAGCTCGTCGGCGATGACCTCAGTCATGGTATATAAGGTGTCCGGCTCCATGCCCTTTGCAACGTCCACAAGGATCTGGCCGTCCGGGATGTAAGGCCGGGCCTTTGCCGTGGTGGAGCGCACAAATACCGACGGCACTGCAAACAGCAGCACATCCTTGCCGGTGCACACTTCCTCAATGCTCTTGGTAAACTGCAGCTCTTCCGGGATCTTCATGCCCGGCAGATTGGGGTGCACCCGCGTAGCGGAAAGGTTCTCCACCTCAGCCGGAAGCGCCGACCACACCTGCACATCATTGCCGCTGACACACAGCATCCGTGCCAGAGCCATGCCCCAGGTACCTGCACCCAGAACGCCAATTTTTTTCTTCGTCACGTTCGTGTCCTCCGTGTCTGCACCGCGCAAAGGGCACTGCGCCCTCTGCGGTGAATTTGCGCCTGTGCCGGGCCAAGCCCGGTGCGCGTTGTTATGTTCATTGTACACGAAAGCCGGTGCGCCGTCAACCGCTTGCCGCATTGCACAAAGTTTTCCAGATGGGTCGTCCGTTTTTGTACACATCACGCGTTTTGAGCAAACCGTTTGCACTCCATCCGGATTCATGCTATAGTATTCTGGTAGGTTTTGTAGGAATTTTAGAAAAAGCCCTTGACTTCAAGCGCACTCCAAGCCTTATAATACCTTTGTTCTTACGATTTACAAAGTATTTGAATACCGTTCTGAGGGAACATTTTTCATGTTTGAAGCATTTCTTTCCAACCGTACGGTCAGCGTGCTGGCGGAGGCCCTGCCCCGTATCCTTACGGCAGGCCTTACCATGACCATCCCGCTCACGCTGGTCTCCTTCTTTTGCCATGATCATTGCCGTGGCCGTTGCGCTGGTGCAGTACGCCAATGTGCCGGTGCTGCGGCAGATCGCACGGTTCTACATCTGGGTCATCCGCGGCACGCCGCTGCTGGTGCAGCTGTTCATCATCTTTTATGGTCTGCCCAGCGTGGGCATCATGCTGGACGCTTTCCCTGCTGCGGTCATCGCCTTTGCCTTCAACGAGGGTGCCTACTGTGCCGAGACCATGCGCGGCGCACTGGAAAGCGTGCCGCAGGGCCAGCTGGAAGCCGGTTACTGCGTGGGCATGAGCTGGTGGCAGATCATGCGCCGCATCGTGCTGCCGCAGGCCCTGCGCACCGCAGTGCCCGCCCTCTCCAACTCGCTCATCGGCATGATCAAGGACACCTCGCTGGCGTCCAATATCACAGTAGCCGAGCTGTTCATGGCCGGTCAGCGCGTGGCCGCCCGCACCTACATCTTCCTGCCCATCTACTGTGAGGTGGCCGTGGTGTATCTGCTGTTCTGCACGGTCATTACCAAGCTGCAGGCACTGCTGGAGCGTCGGCTCAACGCCCACGGCTTCCAGTAAGAAAGGAGTGTGGCAACCATGTCCATGTTAGAGATCAAAACGTCCACAAATCCTTTTCACCTACACAAAGCCCCGCCTGCAGGCAGGCATCTTCCACCGGCCCGGTGCACGCAAAGTGACCAGCGAGCTGCAGGTGCTGCGCGGCGTGGACCTGACCGTGGAAAAGGGCGATGTAGTGGCCATCCTCGGCCCCTCCGGCTCCGGCAAGACCACCCTGCTGCGCTGTCTGAACTTTCTGGAGACTGCCGACGCAGGCCAGCTCACCTTTGACGGTGAGACGTTCGACCTTGCCCAGGCCAGCCGCGCCGACATTGCCCGGCTGCGCAAAAAGACGGCCTTTGTGTTCCAGAGCTACAATCTGTTCCGCAACAAGACTGCCCTGCAGAACGTGACCGAGGGCCTCATCATTGCCCGCAAAATGCCCAAAGAGCAGGCGGATGCCGTTGGCATGAAGATGCTGGAAAAGGTGGGCCTTGCCGACCGAGCCGACTACTATCCGCGCCAGCTTTCCGGCGGCCAGCAGCAGCGCGTGGCCATTGCCCGGGCACTGGCCTCCGACCCGGAAATCATCTATTTTGACGAGCCGACTTCGGCCCTTGACCCGGAGCTGACTGGCGAAGTGCTGGCCGTGATGCGGCAGCTGGCCGAAGAGGGCATGACCATGCTGGTGGTCACCCACGAGATGGGCTTTGCCCGCAATGTTTCCTCCAAGACCGTTTTCATGGAGAACGGCGTGGTAGTGGAGCAGGCTCCCTCGCATGAGTTTTTCGCCAACCCCAAAGAGGAGCGCACCCGCGAATTTTTGCGGAAGATCGCTCACACCGAGTGAGGTTTAACCAACTCCCCCAGTCTGCTTCGCAGACAGCCTCCTCCGGGATGGGGCCTTTGGCAAAACCAGAAAGTCTCCCTCTTTGCCTGAAGGAGTTTATTTCACAAATATTTTTATAGAGGAAAGGGAATCCAACTATGAAACGCAGAACCTTTATTTCTCTTATGAGCGTCATGGCCGCTGCCGGCGTGCTGACTCTGTCCGGCTGCTCCAATTCTTCCGGCAGCACCGCTGCTTCCGGCACGGCCGCCTCTGTGGCTCCTGCTGCCGGCGACCAGCTGTCCAACATCCAGTCCAGCGGCAAGCTGATCGTCGCCCTGGAAGGCGCATGGCAGCCCTGGAGCTACCACGACGAATCCGATACTCTGGTGGGCTACGATGTGGAAGTCTCCCGCGCCATTGCCGAAAAGCTGGGCGTGGAGCCGGAGTACGTCGAAAGCGACTGGGACAGCCTGTTTGCCGGTCTGGACGCAGGCCGCTACGACATCGTGTGCAACGGCGTGGAAGCGACCGACGAGCGCGCCAAGACCTATGATTTCACCGAGCCCTACGGCTACATCCACACTGCCCTTGCCGTCCGCAAGGATAACGACGAGATCACCAGCTTTGAGGACCTGAAGGGTAAGACCACCGCCAACAGCCTTGCTTCCACCTACATGGAACTGGCCGAGAGCTATGGTGCCACCGTACAGGGCATCGACACTCTGGAAGAGACCATCCAGCTGCTCACCGCAGGCCGCATCGACGCCACCCTGAACGCTGATGTCTCCTTCTACGATTACCTGAACGTCCATCCGGATGCAGATTTCAAGCTGGTGGCCCAGACCGAGGATGCATCCCACGTTGCCATCCCCCTGCGCAAGGGCGATGCCAGCGCTACCCTGCTGGATGCCATCAACACCGCCATTGAGGAGCTGCGTGCCGACGGCACCCTGAAGGAGCTGAGCGAGAAGTATTTCGGTCAGGATATTTCTGCGGAGAACTGAATCATTTGAATGCCCTCCGCTTTGCTCTGGGCATTTTCAGCGGAATATTTATTTTAATATTGCAAACCCCGGCAGACTGCGGTCTGCCGGGGTTTGCCTTTTCACGGGAAGGGCCATAACCGGCAAATGCATCAATCGCGTTTTTCAGCTCTGCACATTCATTGCATCTGAATGCAAAAGCTCTCCCTTTCGGGAGAGCTGGCATCGCGCAGCGATGACTGAGAGGGTTTTATTCGTGAAAATATGCGTAGATGATCTGTGCCGTCTGTTTGCCCACGCCGGGGGTGTTTTCCAGCTGGTCAGGCGTGGCTTCCTTCACGGCGCCCACGCTTTTGAACTGGGCCATCAGCGCCTTGGCCGTTTTGGGGCCGATGCCGGGGATTTCCGTCAGGGTGGAGAAATAACTCTTCTGCTTCATCTGCTGCTTGCGGTAGGCATTGGCAAAGCGATGGGTCTCGTCCTGAATGGCCGTGATGAAGGTAAAGGTGCCCCGGTTCATATTGATGGCAATTTCCCGGCCGTCGCTGTCCACAATGGCGCGGGTGCGGTGGTGGTCGTCCTTCACCATGCCGTAGAGCGGCACATCCGCAAGGGCAGTCCCGGCCAGTGCATCTTTTGCCGCGCTCACCTGCCCCTGCCGCCGTCCATCAAAAGCAGATCCGGCTTCTGCCCGAACCAGTTGCTGCAGGGCTCTCCCTTTTTTGCAAGCTCTGCGTACTTTTCGTACTCTGCTGCCCGCCGGGAGACAGTCTCTGCCAGTGATGCATAGTCGTCAGTGCCCGCAACGGTCTTCATCTTGAACTTGCGGTAGCCCGCCTTGTAGGGCTTGCCGTCCTTGAAGGTGACCATGCCGCACACGCTGGAGCCATCGCCCCAGTTGGAGATGTCGTAGCTCTCAATGGCCCGGGGCGGCTTTGCAAGGCCTAGCACCTGCGCCAGCTCGTCCAGCAGCTTTTCCTCCCGGGCATAGCGGCCGCTCTCCCGGGCAAGACGCTCCACCGCATTGGTGTGGGCCATCTCCACCAGATGGGCCTTATCGCCGCGCTGAGGCACATACAGCTGCACCTCACTGCCGCGCTTTTCGTTCAGCGCCTGCTGCAAGGCATCGCTGTCCGGCGGCAGCTCGTCCACCGCAATGATTTTGGGGATCTGTTCGTCATCCAGATAATACCGGGGCAGGAATTCCTCCCGCACGGCGGCAATGTCCGAGGTATCGTGGAACAAAAACTCCCGCTTATCGGTCAGCCGTCCGTCCCGGAAGCGCAGCACCGCCGCACACACGCTGTCCGGCGTGCCTGCCAGCGCCACCACATCCATCTCCACATCCGGGTCCACAATGACCTTCTGCCCGGCGCTCACCTTGGTGATGGCTGCGATCTGATCCCGCAGCAGCGCCGCCGTCTCAAACTCCAGCCGGTCCGAGGCCTCCTGCATCCGCTCGTTGAGGATCTTCAGGATGTCCTTTTTTCCATAGCGGATCAGGTGCACGGCGCTCTTGACGGCCTGATTGTAGTTTTCGCAGCTGATCCTGCCGCTGCACACCGCCATACACTTGCCGATGTGCGCGTTCAGGCAGGGGCGTCCTTTGCCGATCTCCTGCGGGAAGCGCTTATTGCAGCGCGGCAGCAGAAAGGCATCCATGGCCGTTTCCGCCATCTGGCGGGCTGCAAAACTGGAAGTATAGGGGCCGATATACTCAGCATCGTCCTCCTCCTTTTGCAGCACGAAGGAGAGCCGGGGCCATGGCTCCTTTGTCACCTTGATATAGCTGTAGCCTTTATCATCCTTGAGCAGGATGTTATACTTCGGCGTGTGGGCCTTGATCTGGCTGGCTTCCAGCACCAGCGCTTCAAACTCGCTCTGGCAGACGATCACGTCAAAGGCATAGGCATGGGCGATCATCTGGCTGACCTTGTTGTCGTGGGGCACGCCCTCGCGGAAGTACTGGCTCACCCGGATGCGCAGCCGCTTTGCCTTGCCGATATAAATGATGGTGTCCGTCTTATCCCGGATGATATACACGCCGGGCAGCAGCGGCAGCATGCAGGCTTTCTGATACAGTTCAGCTTTGGTCATGGATTCTCCTTGAAAAACAAAAAGCGGCAGGTTCCCCCGCCGCTCCATTTATAGACACAAATTACTCAGCAAAACCGGACTCCACCAGCTTGATCAGGCCGTCCACAGCTGCCTGCTCGTAGGCACCGTCCGCAATGATGCGAATGGTGGTGCCGCCCACAATACCCAGAGACAGAACGCCCAGCAGGCTCTTTGCGTTCACGCGGCGTTCTTCCTTCTCGACCCAGATGGAAGACTTGAACTCGTTAGCCTTCTGGATGAAGAAGGTAGCCGGACGAGCGTGCAGACCAACCTGATTTTCAACGGTAACTTCTTTCACGTACATAGTAAAGCGCTCCTATCTAATATCGTTTTGGGTATAGAATCTGTATCCTGTGCCTGTTGCGTTACGATTATTTTAGCGCAAGTCGAAACGGTTGTACAGCCCCCGGCGCATTTTTGGCGGTTTCTCCAATGAAAAGCGGCCCATTTTTCATTATTTATACAAAGATAATAAAATTATTCCCCGAAGGTTAGAGGGTAGATACAAAAGTTTTCAACATTTTTTCGACCATCGGGCAATATCTCGGCCGTTTTTGTGCGTTTCCAGCACCATACCCTCCGGCCCGAGCATCCATTTTCGTGCCTTTTTCGCTGTCCGATGCACCTGCAGCTGCCGCCCGGAGTTACTTCTGTGCGCTGCCCTCGTACCGCATCCAGACCAGCGCACACTTTTCACCACAGCCGGATATTGCTCCGGCGTGAACTCCAGCTCAGTGCCGCTGGTCAGCTTCCAGCCCATGCGGGTGTAAAGCGCTATGGCGCGGGTGTTGGTGTTCAGCACGCTCAGCACCGGGTGCTCGTGCTCGCTGAGCTTTTTGCGGGCAAAGTCCAGCATCTTCATGCCAATGCCCCTGCCGCGGGCTTTTTCAGTGACGAACAGATGTTCGATGTGCCCCACCTTGTGGTTGATGCTCACGATGCCGTCCGGCACATCCTTGGTGGTGTGCAGGTAGCACACCCAGCCTGCGGCCTTTTCCTGCCGCAGCTGCAAAGATATTCTTCCTCGTTGAGGCAGGCACAGTATTCCGGGGTCCAGTTCTCGGCACAGGTGGTGCGGCCCTCCACAAAGATGCGGGCGGCAGCAGCAAACTGCTCGTCGGTCTTGACAAGGCGCATGTTCTCGCCGCGCTTCCACTTGGGCAGCTCGGTCACAGGGTGGGTCTCATACCACTTCTCGTACAGCTCCGGGCGGCGCAGGCGGGTGCGCTCCCGGCTCTGGGCCCCGCGCCATGCGTCGATCTTCTTGTGGTCGCCGGTCAGCAGCACCGGCGGCACAGCGCGGCCCTCCCACACCTCGGGGCGGGTGTACTGGGGATACTCCAGCAGGCCGTCCCAGTAGCTTTCTTCCTCGTAGCCCTTCTGCTCGGCCAGCACGCCGGGCTTCAGGCGCAGCACACTGTCCGCCACCACAAGGCTGGCCAGCTCGCCGCCGGTGAGGATGTAATCACCGATGGAGATCTCTTCATCCGCAAAAGCATCGATGACACGCTCGTCGATGCCCTCATAGTGGCCGCATACCAGTGTCAGGTTATCGTACTGGGCCAGCCGCTTTGCGTGCTCCTCGGTGTAGCGCTGGCCGCCTGCCGTCAGGAACACGATATGCGGGGCCGGACGGCCCTGTGAAGCCACTTCCTGCTGCACAGCACGCAGGCAGTCTGCGATGGGCTGAGCATACAGCACCATGCCGCAGCCGCCGCCGTAGGGGTAATCGTCGGTCTGCTTCTGTTTGTTCAGGGTGTAGTCCCGGATCTGGTGGCAGTGGGTCTCAATAAAGCCCTTCTTTGCCGCACGCCCGATGATGCTGGCATCCAGCACCTGCTGGCACATTTCCGGGAACAAGGTCACAATGTCTACACGCATCCCCATGGGTCAGTCCTCCTCCCGCTCGCTGCAGGAATCATCGTCCAGCAGGCCCGGAATGGGGGTGACGAGGAGATAGCCCTCCGGCGGGTTGCGCTCTTTCAGAAAAGCATCCACGCCCGGGAACATGTATTCCTTGCCGTTCGGTGCTTTGACGGTGTAGATATCCTGTGCACCGGGGTGATCCACACTGGTCACAACGCCGTACACCTTGCCGGTATCCGCATCCCGCACCTCACACCCGATCAGGTCTGCCACATACAAGCGGCCTGCGGGCAGGGTGGCATCATTGCGGTCAAAGTAGAACACCTGCCCCGCAGCGCACGGGCAGCATCCATATCGTCCACGCCTTCCAGCTGCAGCAGAGCCATCTGGCCCTGTGCGCGGATGGACACAATCTTATAGGCCCTGCCGCCCTGTGCCGAGGGGTACAGCCTGCCCACCTTTTTAGAAAGTTGACGCCGTCGCACCAAAGCTCCAGCTTCATTTCGCCGCGCACGCCGTGGGTGGTCACGACCTTGCCCGCTTCCAGATATTGCTGCATAATCTTGCTCCTATAATCAAAAAGGCCCCTTGCCGCAAGGGCAAAGGGCCTGTAGGGTGCTCAGTCGATCTCAACAAGGACCTTTTCATCGACCCGCACAGCAGCCGCGCGCATCACCACACGAATGGCTTTTGCGATCCGGCCCTGCTTGCCGATGACACGGCCCATATCTCCCTCTGCCACGCTCAGGTGGTAGACGATGGTGCCGTCCTCGCGAGGCTCGTCCACCGTGACCTTAACGGCTTCCTTATCCTCCACGAGACCGCGGGCAACTGCCAGCAACAGCTCCTGCATGAGTCAGCCCTCCCTACTTACAGAACGTTGGACTTCTTCAGCAGGACGCGAACGGTATCAGTGGGCTGTGCGCCGTTGGCGATCCACTGCTTTGCCTTCTCAGCGTCGATCTTGATCTCGGAAGGCTCCTTGTTGGGATCGTAGGTGCCGATCTCTTCGATGAAACGGCCGTCACGGGGGAAGCGGCTGTCAGCAACAACAACACGATAGAAGGGAGCCTTCTTGGCGCCAACGCGGCGCAGACGAATCTTAACTGCCATGGTAAATATCCTCCAAAAATTGTTTTGTGCGGCCCTTGCGGGCGCATGTTGATTATATTGTACAAACCCGCAAGGGGGTTGTATCACAAAAATTATTTCAGTCCGCGGAAGGCATTGGGGTTGCCCATCATGCCGCCCAGGCGGCGGGCAAAGCCCTTGGGGCTTTTCTTGAACTGCTTCATCATCTTCTGCATCATTTCAAACTGCTTGAGCAGCTTGTTCACGTCCGCCACGGTGGTACCGCTGCCTGCGGCAATGCGGCGCTTGCGCTTGGGGTTGATGATGGAGGGCTTCTCGCGTTCTTCCTTGGTCATGGAATAGATCATGGCCTCGATGCGGTCGAATGCCTTTTCATCGACCTGACTGGGATCGATGCCGCTGCCGCCGGGCAGCATGCTCAGCATCGCGCCTGCACCGCCCATCTTGCGGATCTGTGCGAACTGGTCCAGCATGTCGTTCATGTCGAACTTGTTCTCCATCATCCGCTTGGCGGTCTCTTCGGCAGCCTTTTCGTCTGCCGTCTCCTGCGCGCGCTCGATCAGGCTCAGCACATCGCCCATGCCCAGAATGCGGCTTGCCATGCGGTCGGGATGGAACACATCCAGATCGTCCAGCTTTTCGCCGGTGCCCTGGAAATTGATGGGCATACCGGTCACGGCCAGCACCGAAAGCGCCGCACCGCCGCGGGTATCGCCGTCGGTCTTGGTGAGGATGATGCCGTCGATGCCCACCTTCTCGTTGAAGGTCTTGGCAACGTTCACGGCATCCTGACCGGCCATGGCGTCCACCACCAGCAGGGTCTCGTCCACAGGAACGGCTTCCTTGATGTCCACCAGCTCCTGCATGAGCACATCGTCGATCTGCAGACGACCGGCGGTATCCAGGATCACGATGTCATTGCCGTAATCCTTGGCGTGTGCCAGCGCCTTCTTTGCAATTTCCGGCGGCTTTGCGCCCGGCAGGGTGAACACCGGTGCGCCCGCCTGTTTGCCCACCACCTGCAGCTGATCGATGGCCGCAGGGCGGTAAATATCGCAGGCCACCAGCATGGGGCGGCGGCCCTGTTTGATAAAGTACTTTGCCAGCTTTGCGGCGTGGGTGGTTTTACCGTTGCCCTGCAGGCCGCAGAGCATGATGATCGTCTGGCCCTTGTTCTTGATGTTCAGGCGGGCCGCTTCGCTGCCGCCCATCAGGGCAACCAGCTCTTCGTTGACGATCTTGACCACCTGCTGTGCCGGGGTCAGGCTTTCCATGACCTCCTGACCCATGGCGCGCTCGGACACCTTTGCACAGAAGTCCTTGGCAACCTTGTAGTTGACATCGGCTTCCAGCAGGGCCATGCGCACCTCACGCATCGCGGCCTTGATATCTGCCTCGGTCAGCTTGCCGTGACCGCGCAGCTTTTTGAACACACCGGCAAGGCGGTCGGTAAGGGATTCAAATGCCATTGTACGGTGCTCCTTTCACAGGTTTCAGCTCTCGTTTGCTTCGTCGATGGAGCGGATGAGCTTTAACATTTTGGTCAGCTGGTGTTCGTACTCGGTGGTGGTCAGGCCCTGCGGGCCGGTGCACTCGAACCGTGCATCGATCACCATTTGCTCCAGCTCTTCCAGCTTCTGCTGCACGCGGCGGTAACGCGCCGCAAAGCCGACCTTTTCCTCCAGCTCCTTCAGCGCGTTCTCGCCATGCTTGATGGCATCCCGCGCACCCTGACGGGTGATGCCGAAGTTCTCGCCGATCTCGCTCAGCGAAAGGTCATCGTTGTAATACTGGCGCAGCATTTCGCGCTGTTTCTCGGTGAGCACCTCACCGTAAAAGTCCAGCAGATAGCCCATTTCCAGATCTTTGCCATCCTCTGATCCCCCGGTTTTGTGCCTGTACTTTCGAGAAGTGATGTAAAGTTCATTTGCTTTACGGATGAAGTATAGCAGATGCACCGCATCCTGTCAAGAGCCTTTCGGAGATTTTTCCAGAAAATCCGCCAAAAATTCGCCGTTTTGCTAAAACGCATCTTGACGCGCGCAGTCCTTTTGCGTTAGGATAATATTGTTGTATCCCATGAAAGGAGGGTCTTCGTGCCGATCTACCCCAATTTTTACCAGACGCTCAGCGCCTGCCCCATCGTGGAGCTGCGCGGCTATGCTGCCGCCTGCGGGCTGAAGGGACGGCTGTATGCCTATCTGGACTTTGCAGGCCCCACCGGCACGGCCCGGGACGGCCTTGCCGAAGGGATGCTGGCCCTTGCCATTGAAAAAAAGAAGCTGATCTCCGGTCAGCCCATCATTGAAGCGGCCTCCGGCCCGTTTGCCGCTGCGCTCACGCTGGCGGGCCTGACCGCCGGTCACCCGGTGGTTCTGGTGATGCCGGAGGATGCCCCCGCCCTGCGGCAGGAGACCCTGCTGCGGCTGGGTGCGCAGATCCGCCACAGCCCGGCCCGCAGCGGTGTGAACGGTGCCCGCCGTCTGGCGGCACAGACCGCCGCCGCCAACGGCTGGTACTACATGGACTGGCTTGCCAACGATGATAACCCGGAGTACCACCGCCGCGTTACCGGCCCTGCCATTGTGCAGAGCATCGCGCGGGAGGGCAAAAGCGCTGTGGACGCTATCGTGATCGGCGTGGGCAGTGGCGGCACCGTGACCGGCGTAGGCGAGACCATCAAGGCATGGACGAACGATGTGCGCATCGCCGCCGTGGAGCCTTACGAATCGCAGGCGCTGGGCGGCGGCCTGACCGGCCCCCACGGCATCAGTGATCTGGGCTACGGCTTTGTGCCGGAAAACTTCAACGCCTATGTGGTGGACAACGTGGTGGCGGTGAACACCACCGATGCGCAGCGGGCCGCGCAAAAGGTGCTGCGCACCGATGCCATCCCGGCTTCGGTGGCATCCGGTGCCGTTTTGCAGGCGGCCGCACAGCTCATCCATGTAGGTGCCAGCCGCTCTGCCCTTGCCATCCTGCCCGGACGGCAGATCGTAAATACATTATAAGGAGAAATCATAGCGTTCCCATGACAAACGACATGACAAAGGGAGCCATTACACCGCTCCTGATCCGTTTTACTATTCCGCTGGTACTTGGCAACCTGTTCCAGCTCACCTACAACGCCGCCGACAGCATCATCGTGGGCAAGTTCGTGGGCGAGGAAGCTCTTGCCGCCGTCGGCACCTCCAACCCGCTCATGACTCTGGCCATCCTGTTTATCAACGGCATGTGTCTGGGTGCCGGCATTCTTGTCAGTACCGCATTCGGTGCCGGTAATACCCAGCTGATGGAGCGTCAGGTGTCCACCACCGCCATTGCAGGCACCGTGTTCTCGCTGGCATTCTCGGCGCTGTGCGTCATTCTGGCCACGCCCCTGCTGCAGCTGATGCAGGTGCCCGCCGATATCCTGCCCATTGCGGCCAGCTACCTGCGCATCGTGTTTGCAGGCCTGATTTTCACCTTCTTCTATAACTTCCTTGCCGCCACCATGCGTGCACTGGGCGACAGCAAGAGTGCCCTGTATTTCCTGATGATCAGCTCTGTGCTGAACATCGGCGGCGACCTGTTCTTTGTGCAGGTGCTGAACTGGGGCAGCAACGGCTGCGCCCTTTCCACCGTGGTCAGCGAAGCACTGTGCTGCGTGCTGTGCGTACTGTACATCCGCTGGAAGGTGCCCATCCTGCAGCTGGGCAGGCGCTGGCTGGTGTTTGACGGCAAGCTGCTGCGCAAAACGGTCATCTACGGCTGGGCCAGCGCCATGCAGCAAGCCACCGTGCAGCTTGGCAAGATCGCGGTGCAGGCCATCGTGAACACCATGGGTGTCAACGCTATGGCTGCCTTTACCGCTGCTTCCCGCATTGACGACTTTGCCTATACCCCGCAGCAGAACATCGGCCACGCCATGACCACCCTCATGGCGCAGAACCGGGGGGCCGGCAAGCACGACCGTGTGAAGCAGGGCTTCCACTGCGGTATGCGCATCGAAGCCGCTTACGGCGTGCTGATCGCCGTTGTATGCTTTTCCGGTGCGCCCTTTATCATGAAGCTGTTCGTCACCGACCCGGAGGTCATCCATCTGGGCGTGCGCTTCCTGCGCACGGTTTCCCTGTTCTACCTGATGCCTGCAGCCACCAATGGCATTCAGGGCTTCTTCCGTGGCATTGGCGATCTGAAGGTCACGCTGGTGTCCAGCACCTTCAACATGGTGTTCCGTGTGGCGGCAGCTGCGGTGTTCGTGCTGGTGTGGAAAATGGAGATCGAAGCTCTGCCTTACAGCTATGCGGTGGGCTGGGTCGTCATGCTGCTCTACGAGCTGCCCATGCTGGTTCGGTATCTGCGCAGCCATGGAGACGAATTATAATCGTTTTATTTGATTTGTGATACGCAAAAGGCTCTGCATCGCAAGGATGCAGAGCCTTTGCGTATTAAACTTACTTGCGGCTTGCCAGCAGATTCTCGATCTTCTTCAGCGGATCGATGATGCTGGAAACGGACATATCGTGGTTCAGAGCCACCACAAAGTATGCAGCGTACTTGGAAACATCCACATCCACATACCAGTCGCGGGTGAGCAGCTCAGGCATACGGTAGGTCAGGTTGGTGCCCACAACATAGGTCAGCTTGCCCTCGGCCACAGCCTTGTCGAACTTCTCCAGACCGCTGGTGAACAGGGGGAAGGTGGCGTTGGCGATGATGTTGGCAGCGCCGCGCTCCTTCAGGTTGCTGGCGACCTCCAGCATGCTCTCGCCGGAAGCAATGATGTCGTCTGCGATAAAGACGGTCTTGCCTTCCACGCTCTCGCCCAGATACTCGTGGGCCACGATGGGGTTACGGCCATTCACCACGCGGGTGTAATCGCGGCGCTTGTAGAACATGCCCAGATTGCAGCCCAGCACACTGGAGAAGTACATGTTGCGGTTCATGGCGCCCTCGTCCGGGCTGACCACGGTAAACTTGCTCTTATCAAAGGACAGGTCCGGGTCCTTCTTCAGCAGGCTCTTCAGCACCTGATAGGTGGGCATTGCGTTATCAAAGCTCATCAGCGGCACAGCGTTCTGCACGCGGGGGTCATGAGCATCAAAGGTGATGATGTTGCGCACACCCATGGTCTGCAGCTCCTGCAGGGCCACAGCGCAGTCCAGACTTTCGCGCACCACACGGCGATGCTGACGGCCGCCGTACAGGCTGGGCATAATGACCGACACACGGTGTGCCTTGCCGGCCACTGCCTGGATCAGGCGCTTCAGGTTGGCGAAGTGATCGTCCGGAGACATGTGGTTCTCGTAGTTGAACAGCTTGTAGGTCACACTGTAGTTGCCGGGATCGACCACGATGAAGATATCGTCGCCGCGCACCGACTCCTTCACCAGACCCTTGGCATCGCCACTCTGGAAGCGGGGGCAGTCGCAAGGAATAATGAAGGTCTCTTTGTCAATTCCGGCAGCCTTGGCCCAGCGGACCAGATGCTTGTCGATCAGGCCGGTCAGTTCCTCTGCACCGGGGCAGGAGATCAGCCGCATATCTGCCACGCTGGGCTGCTCAAAGAACGACTTCGGGGAAATTTCAATAGACATAGTCATAACTCCTTATTGCTGTTTACGATCCGTATCATGCACACAAGAGCGCATATCTGGTTTTATTTTATCACATTTCGTCGATTCTGCCATATCAATTTGTTTCATGTCAGGATTTTCTGCGCCTTGCACAGCTGTTTTTCTTTTTTCTCAAAGAGAATGTGTGTTTTCGACAAAAGACAGCCGATTCTTTGCCATTTCGCAAATTTCGGCCGATTTTCGTAGAAAAGTAAGACTTTTCTTTGTCTGAGCAGTCTGCCGGGATCGCTCTTCCGGGAGATAAAAATGCAGTGTGCCGGGCAGCGGAGATGCTGCTGTTTTCGCTCGTTCGCCCTCCCCGGCAGAGCCGCAAAAACAAAGGCATCTGCAGCAAATTTGCTGAGCTTCAGAAGCTCAGAAGCGATCGTTGCAGATGCCTTCTTATTTTATATGATTGCGATAGGTGCTTTGTGTTCCGCTTACAGGGCAGCGACCGCAGCCTTCAGGGCATCCACGCGGTCGGTGTTCTCCCACTTCACGCCCAGATCCTCGCGGCCCATGTGGCCGTATGCGGCCAGCTTGCGGTAGATGGGCTTGCGCAGGTCGAGTTCGCGGATGATGGCGGCGGGGTCAGGTCGAACACCTTCTCCACAGCCTGCTCGATCTTCTCATCTGAGACGGTGCCGGTGCCGAAGGTGTCCACCATGATGGACACAGGCTTTGCCACGCCGATGGCATACGCCACCTGCACTTCGCACTGCTTGGCAAGACCTGCAGCCACGATGTTCTTTGCCACCCAGCGGGTCGCATAGGCAGCGCTGCGGTCCACCTTGCTGGGGTCCTTGCCGGAGAAGGCGCCGCCGCCGTGACGGGCATAGCCGCCGTAGGTGTCCACGATGATCTTGCGTCCGGTCAGGCCGGTGTCACCCTGCGGGCCGCCCACAACGAAGCGGCCGGTGGGGTTAATGTAATACTTGGTGTTCTCGTCCAGCAGCTCGGCGGGGATGGTGGCCTTGATGACCTTTTCCATCACGTCTGCACGCAGCTGTTCCATGCTGACGCTGTCGCTGTGCTGGCTGGAGATGACCACAGCATCCACACGCACGGGCTTGTTGTTCTCATCGTACTCCACGGTGACCTGGCTCTTGCCGTCCGGACGCAGATAATCCATCTCGCCGTTCTTGCGCACCTCGGTCAGGCGCTTTGCCAGCTTGTGAGCCAGACTGATGGGCATAGGCATCAGCTCCGGGGTCTCGTCGCAGGCGTAGCCGAACATCATGCCCTGGTCGCCGGCACCGCCCACCTGATCGTTGGTGCCCAGTGCGATGTCGGGGCTCTGGCCGTCGATGTTGGAGATGACGGCACAGGTGTCGGCATCAAAGCCGAACTTTGCGCGGGTGTAGCCGATGTCTGCCACCACCTCGCGGACGACCTTCTGGAAATCCACATAGCAGTTGGTGGTGATCTCGCCCATGATGTGCACAAGGCCGGTGGATGCACAGGTCTCGCAGGCCACGCGGGCATTGGGGTCGTGGGTCAGAATTTCGTCCAGAATGGCATCCGAGATCTGGTCGCAGATCTTGTCGGGATGTCCTTCGGTGACGGACTCAGAAGTAAACAGGTGTCTTGCCATTTGTTTTGCCTCCTAAAGTTTTTACAGCAGGGTGTGTATTTCTTGCTCCAACATTCCGTTCAAGCTTTTTGCGCGAAAATAAAAGCGCCCAGAGCCCGAAAGCTCTGAGCGTTGCACTCTTATCTCTCGGTTTCCCGCAGGATTTGGCACCTTGCGCTCACGCGCAGGTTGTCGGGCTTCACAGGGCCTGTCCCCTCAGCCGCTCTTGATAAGTCGGTATTCAGTTGGTACGTTCAGTATTCTATCATTGCTTCGTCAGATTGTCAAGAAGAGTATCACTCTTTTTAGACATTATTCTGAAATTGATGGAGCATTCCCCTGCTCCGGTACGGCATGGCCGTTCCGGGCGGCGTGGAAGGCGCGCTTTTCCGCATACATCCGCTCGTCCAGTTCCGCCAGAAATTTCTCCACGCTGCCGCCCTCATACTTTGCCACACCGGTGGAGAAAGACAGCTGAAAGCTGCCCGCCGGGGCGGCGGCGTTATAGCGCTGCACCCGCTGCTCGATGGCGGCACAGATCTTATTCAGGATCTCCTCCGAGCCGTGCCGGATCAGCACCATGAACTCATCGCCGCTTATGCGGATAGCCACCGAGTTTGCCACCAGCGCCCCGGACAGGATGTGACCGATCTCCTGAATGGCGCGGTCGCCCGCACCATGACCGTAGGTGTCGTTGATCTCCTTGAAGCAGTTCACGTCCATCATGATGCCGTAAACATCCTTTTCCTGCGTGGCGTGGATGCGCTCCAGACAGTAGTTCATGTACTTGCGGCCAAACAGACCGGACAGCTCGTCGAGATAGCTGCGCAGACTGCGGAGCTGACTGTCCACAAACACAAAGGCGATGGCCACCGACAGCCAGCCGAAGGCCATACCGTAGAACGCACCCTGCAGCACCGTGCCCACCGCACAGGTGATCACAAAGTAGTACACCGAGAAAAACTCCACCGTAACGCCATCGCGCTTGGCCTTATGCACCTGCCACACGCTCTCGGCATAATAGCCGAACAGCAGCAGGTAAAGCAAACTGTTCAGCGGACCGCGATGGTAAACGTTGTCCGCGGAGATGGTAAAGATCCATCCTGTGCCGAAAAGGTTCGCCGCCAGCAGCGCCAGAACAGCCAGCAGCGGCGCGCCCAGAAACAGATGCCTTCTGCGCAGGCGTCCGGTGCTGTGGTAGACCCGGAAGTCCACATACAAACACCACGCAAAGCCCACGCTCACGGTAGCGCCGGTGCAGACGGTGTTCATGAGGTACAGCCAGAACCGGCTTGCCGCACCGGGCACGCCGTCCAGCAGAAAGCTGATCGTCTCTGTCGCCTGTGCCAGCAGAGTCACCACCAGCATCTGGCAGAACAGCTCACTTCCAACACCGTTTTTACTCTCGCCGCGCACCCGCAGCAGAAACAGAAAGCATACCAGCACCGCCCCTGTGCCATTGGCCACAAGGATCTCGGGTATATTCATTGCATTTCCTTCCCTGCCCGCCTTATCCCACAAGGCAGACAGCCCCTGTTTTATACAGTATCTATTTGTATTATATACCCTGCCGCGCCCCGCTTGCAAGGCTTGGCATCAAAAAGGGCCGCTGCACAGCAATTTGTGCAGCGGCCCTTGGGAAAACCAGACGATCCAGAACAGCCTTCGCGTGCGCTCTGGTTCTGTTCTGCGGAAATATTACTTATAATTGCATTTTTTCGCAGAAAAATCAATAGCCCTTTGCCTGCTCGCCGTTCAGAATTTTGACAGCGCGGGAGGTGCCCAGACGGTCAGCACCCAGCGCAAGGAAGGTCTCCATGTCCTCCACGGTAGAAATGCCGCCGGCAGCCTTGACCTTGCAGCGGCCATGCACGCCCTTGACCATCAGCTCCACATCGTGGAAGTTTGCGCCTGCGGTGGAGAAGCCGGTGCTGGTCTTGATGTAGTCCGCGCCTGCCTCGCAGACGATATCGCACATCTTTTCCTTTTCCTCGTCGGTCAGCAGGCAGGTCTCGATGATGACCTTCAGGATCTTGTCGCCCACCGCCTGCTTCACGGCGCGGATGTCCTCGCGCACGGCATCGTACTCCTTGTTCTTCAGGCGGCCGATGTTGATGACCATATCCACCTCGGCGGCACCATTCTCAATGGCAGTCTTGGCTTCAAACGCCTTGCTGGCGGTATCCATGGCACCCAGAGGGAAGCCTACCACGCAGCATACCGGGATGCGGCCCGCCATATACTCCACCGCCTGCCTGACGTAGCAGGTGTTGATGCAGATGGATGCGGTGTGGTTTGCAATGGCTTCGTCACACAGGGTCTGGATCTGGGGCCAGGTGGCCTCCGGCTTCAGCAGGGTGTGATCGACATGGGAGAGAATTTCTTCACGAGTCATGTTTTTTTCTCCTTTTTACTTGCTGGCACGGCGCACCTTTGCCATGCCGACAGCACTCAGGGCAATTGCAGTTGCAGAGACCGTTGCACCAATGATGCCCAGCACCAGACCGGAGACCAGAAATGCAAAACCTTTCAGACCACGCTTCATAAAACCGTACCTCCTAAAGTGTTGATGATTTGTAAACCCTTCAGTCATCTCGCATACGCTCGATGCCAGCTCCCCGAATGGGGGAGCTTTATGCTCGGAGGAGAAGTTTTTCTTCTCCTGCAAAAAAGCTCGCCCTTCGGGAGAGCTGTCGCCGTCAGGCGACTGAGAGGGTTTTGCTTACTTTTTCTTAAAAATGATCAGCTTGCTGAACACATAGTTCAGCACGATCACCAGTACATTGGAAAAGACCTTCACGGCAAGGCCCCACAGTGCCTGCGCATTGTAGCGGCTGGTAACGAAGATCGCCGTGGGGCCGTCTGCACCGCCGATGACGGCAATAGCGGCAGAGCCATCCGTGACCCCGCCGGTGTGCCTGCATAGGAGGCTGCCATCTGGATGGCCGTATCCGGGCCAAGCCAGTGGGCCACCACACTCAGCACCCCCTGCATCAGCTCGTCCATCAGCGCTGCACCCTGCGCAGCCAGCAGATTGCCCAGCACCAGCATAATTGCAGTGTCCAGCAGCATTGTACCCAGACGACAGGTGACGAATGCACCAAATTCCCTCGCCATGGCCTTGCCCTGCGTTTTGCTGCGGAACACAAAGGCGCGGTTGGTGCAGTAGGCAAACAGGATGCAGATGATGTTATCCAGCACATTGCCCCAGCTGTTGGCGGCTGTATAGCCAAACAGCTTGTTGAACAGCGCATACAGCACAATGTTCAGCAGGGTGCACAGCACGCCGAAAACCAGATAGCTCAGCACTTCCCAGTGTTTCTTGAAAAAATTTATCATAGTTCGTCAAACCCTCTCCGTCCGCTCGCGCTGCTCGCGTCCACCTCTCCCGAAGGGCGAGGTTTTATTGCGGGCGCGGCGAGCCTGCCCTCTTTTGCCAAAGCTCTCCCCTTCGGGGGAGCTGTCACCGCAGGTGACTGAGAGGGTTCTCTCCTTAACAAAAACAGCCCCGCCGCCGTTTTCCCGGCAACGGGGCTGTTGATCGCATTGTGTCAGAAGCTTTTCTTCCGAACGAAAGGCTGATTACTCAGCGTCGTCGTTCAGCAGGGCCTTCATAGACAGGCTGATGCGCTTATTGTCGAAGTCGACATCCAGCAGCTTCACATCGACCATATCGCCGACCTTCAGTACGTCAGAGACTTTCTCAACGCGGTCATTGCTGATCTCGCTGATGTGGACCAGACCATCAACACCCGGCAGGATGCGGACGAATGCACCGAACTTGGTCAGGGAGACGACCGGAGCATGGAAGGTGCTGCCGATGGGGTAGTTGTTCTTCAGCTGCTCCCAGGGGTTGTCCTCGGCCTTCTTGTAGCCCAGAGAGACCTTGTGGTTCTCGGTGTCGATGTCCTTCACATACACTTCGATGGTGTCACCAACGGAGACGACCTCGGAGGGATGCTTGATGCGGTTCCAGCTCAGCTCGCTGATGTGGCACAGACCGTCCACACCGCCGATATCGACGAATGCACCGTAAGAAGTCAGGCTCTTGACAACGCCGGTGTAGGTCTTGCCCACCTCAACGTTTGCCCAGAACTCTTCACGCTTTGCCTTGTTCTGCTCAGCGGTCACCTTGTTGATGCTGCCGACGATCTTGCGGCCGGAGCACTCGGTGACAACCAGCTGAACGTGCTGGCCAACCAGAGCGGTGTAGTCCTCATCACGGCGCATAGTAGCCTGAGAACGAGGAACGAACACCTTGACGCCCTTGACGTTGACCACAACGCCGCCCTTGTTGAACTCGGTGACATCGCCTTCGACGACCTCGCCGGACTCAGCGGCCTTAGCGATCTCTTCCATGCCCTTGCGAGATGCGAGCTTCTTGCGGGAGAGCTGGATGACGCCGTCCTGATCCATAACCTTCTCGACGATGAGGTCCAGCTCATCGCCAACCTTCACCAGGTCTTCGACCTTGGCGGAGGAATCATCGGTCAGCTCGCTCAGCTTGACAAAGCCGGTCTGCTTCGCTCCGATATCCACCTGGATCTCGTTGGCAGAGATGCTGGTCACGATTCCTTTCACAATACTGCCTGCATGAACACGCTTTTCCTCGGATGCATTCAGCATCTCCTCAAAGCTCATGCTGTCATTGATTTCTGCGCTCATACTGTTAAGTACCTCCTCAATAATAGACGATGGCGTTGAAGCCCCGGCTGTCACGCCCGCCACTTTAACATCTGCAAACCATTCCGGCCGAAGTTCGCTCGCTGTCTCGACCGTTACGGCACGCGTGTGTTTTGCGGCGACCTGTACCAGCTTTTGGGTATTGGAAGAATGATGACCGCCAATGACAACAATGATGTCGCATTTTTGGCTGAGGTCTTCCGCTTCCTGTTGCCTCGCCCACGTCGCATTACATATTGTATCAAAAATTCGGGCGTTTGTATAGGCTTTTTTGAGAAACTCCGAACTTTCTCGCCATTTTGTAACCTGAAATGTGGTCTGTGCAACTGCAAACAGGGGTTTTTGCGGGTCAGAGGGGCCTTTCCATGCCTTCAACTCGGCCAGATCGGCAAAAACGAACACCTCTCCGCGGGTGTGGCCCACGATCCCCTGCACCTCCGGATGGGTCTTGTCGCCTGCCACAAGCAGCACTGCCCCCGCCTTTTCGGCCTCGGCGGCAATGCGCTGGATCTTCTGCACGAAGGGACAGGTGGCATCATGGTAGGTGATGCCGCGCGCATCCAGCTCGTCGTACACGGTGCGCGGCACGCCGTGACTGCGGATGACCACCTCGTACCCGGCGGGCACATCGGCGATGGCATCCGCCACAAGGGCACCCTTTTTCTGCATATCCTCCACTGCCTGCGGGTTATGGATCAAGGGGCCCAGGGTCGCCACCTTGCAGCCTTCGTTCAGCAGGCCATAGGTCAGGTCCACCGCCCGCTTGACACCAAAGCAGAACCCCGCCGTTTTGGCAACTCGGATCTCCATCTTTTACGCCCCCATCTTTTCCCACGCATCCAGCAGGGCCTGCTTGTTGGCACGCAGCTTTTTGGTGTCGCGGCGGCTCTCCATGGCAAACTGCTCTGCAGGCATCGGCTCGCCGTAGATCACCCGTACTTTGCAGAACAGGTGCATTTTTCCATCCGGCGTATCGTACAGGATGCGGCAGGGCACTACGTCCACCCCGGCCCCCGCCGCAATGACGAACAGTCCGCTCTTGGGCGGCAGAAGCTTCCCGTCCTTTTCGCGGGTGCCCTCCGGGAAGATGAGCAGTGTTTCGCCGTTTCTGCACTTTTCTACGGTCTGCTCAATGGCAGCCATTTCATCCTTTGTGCCGCGCACGCATACCGCGCCGCAGCAGCGGAAGAACCATGTGAGCAGGGCGTTGATCTCGAACAGTTCCTTCTTGGCGAACACGATCATCCGCCTGCTCCACCGGGTGACCACGATGAACACCGGGTCGATGGCGGAGACATGGGTGGGCGCAAGGATGCAGCCTTTGGTCTGCACCTTTTTCAGGTTTTCGCGCCCCTCTACATGGATGCGGAAACCGATATGCCACAAAAGCCACGCAAAGGGCACTAAGATGTAATATAATATCATTTTATCGTTTTATTCACTTTCTCCGCAATGATCTTCTTCATTGCAGCAAGGCTCTGTTCAAAATCCAGCTCCGAAGTGTCCAGCAGCACGGCATCGTCCGCCTGCTTCAGGGGTGCAGCGGCACGGTGGGTGTCCTGATAGTCCCGCTGCTTCACGTCGGCCAGCACCTCTTCATAGGGAGTATCGATGCCCTTGGCCTGATACTCTTTCCACCTGCGTGTGGCGCGGGCTTCCGGCGTGGCGGTGAGGAAGATCTTCACCGTGGCATCCGGCAGCACCACCGTGCCGATGTCGCGGCCGTCCATCAGCACGTCCTGCTTTTTGGCCATATCCCGCTGCAGTTCCAGCAGAAAGGCGCGCACAGCCGGGTTTGCGCCCACGGCAGAGGCAGCCATACCTGCGGCCTCGGTGCGGATGGCGGTGCTCACATCCTCTTCCTTTAAATAAATGTGCTGCTCGCCCTCAATGGAGGCCAGCCGCAGCTCGATCTGGGGAAGCAGCGCGTTCACTGCGTCGTTGTCCTTAGGGGTCCTTGCCTGCGCGCAGGGCATACAGTCCGATGGCGCGGTACATGGCACCGGTATCCACATAAATATAGCCCATTTCAGCCGCCAAACGGCGTGCCAGCGTAGATTTGCCTGCACCTGCAGGCCCGTCGATCGCAACAGATACCATTTTATATCTTCTCCTTTTTTGAACTGAACGATTTAAAATGGCCTCTGCTCACGCTCTGGCCATCTTCAGCGGAAAATCATTTTAAATATTTACAACTCTGGAAAATCTGCGGATTTTCCAGATTTGATTTTTCACAAGCGGGGCCGCAACGGCCAACTGAATCTGCTGCTCGTTCCCTTTGGGAACAGTTGCGCAGCGGTCTGTGAGACTATCCCGGCAACAACTCTTTTTGTGAAAACGTATTTTGAAAACGACCGCAGTCGTTTTCAAAATACAAATCAAAAAAATCCATTCCTATAAATATGCCCAGAGCAGCGCGGAGGGCATTTAAAATTGTTTTATCTGTAATTACAGATTATTTGCAAATGCCTGTGCAGTGCAGAAGGCGATCTGCAGGTTGTAGCCGCCGGTATAGGCATCCACATCCAGCACTTCGCCTGCAAAGTAAAGGCCCATCGCCTTTTTGCTCTGCATGGTTTTGGGGTCCACCTCCCGCACGGACACGCCGCCGCTGGTGATCACCGCGTGGGCCAGATCGCCACGGGCATCAACGGACACCCGCCAGTGCTTCATCAGCTGCACCAGCTTCCTCTTCTGCTCCCGGGTGATCTGGTTTGCCTTGGTAGCCGGGTCGATGCCCCAGCGCGCCACCATCACCGGCTGCATACTGGACGGCAAAAGCTTGACCAGTGCGCCCTGCGCCGCATGGTTTGCCAGCAGGGCAAAGTCCCGGGTGATGCGGTCATAGAGCTGCTCCTCGCTGAGGGCGGGCTTGAGGTCGATCTCCGCATGATACTTGTGTTTTTTCATGTCGCCCAGATGGCTGGATGCGCTCAAAGTCAGCGGGCCGCTGATGCCAAAATGAGTGAACAGCATTTCGCCCTGCTCGTCAAAAATGGCCTTGCTGTCCTCGAACAGGGTCAGGGTGACATTTTTCAGCGCCAAGCCCATCATCTTTTTGCAGTCCGCGTCATGGCTCACAAGACTGACCAGACTGGGCACCGGCTCGATGAGGGTGTGCCCGGCCTGCTGGGCCAGTTTGTAGCCGTCGCCGGTAGAGCCGGTGGTGGGGTAGCTCACGCCGCCGGTGGCCACCAGCACGGCATCCGCCCGGTACTCCCGGCCGGAGGTGCCCCGCACACCGATGCACCGCAGTGCCGGACCTGCCTTTTTCTTTTTGGGGTGGCGCGGGTTTTCCGGTGCGGCGGGAGCTGCTTCCGGCTCCGGTGTTACCTCTTCCAATAGCAGCTTTTTCGCGCCGTCATGCACGAGTTCAGCATCCTGCGCATAGCGCAAAAGAGCCTGCCGGATCTCCTCGGCCTTGTCCGATACTGGAAACACCCGGCGGCCGCGCTCCACCTTCAGCTCCACGCCAAGGCCCTCGAACAGTTCCATGGTCTTTGCCGGTGGAAAGGCCCCCAGCGACGAATACAGAAAGCGCGGGTTCGTGCGCACATGGCGCAGAAATTCCTCTGCCGGGCAGTCGTTGGTCACATTGCAGCGGCCCTTGCCGGTGACAAGGATCTTCTGGCCGGGCTTGTCCATGTGTTCCAGCACCGTCACCTGATGCCCCTGACGCACGGCGGCACCCGCCGCCATCAGTCCTGCCGCGCCTGCGCCGACGATCAATACTTTCGCCATCCGTTTTCTCTCCCATCGCCTAATAATACGAGTATATCATACCAGAATCGACACTCAAAAGCAATGTGTTGCCGTATTTCTGCCAATTACAACAGCTGGGCAAGGATGCTGTTCTGCACGATGAGACCCGCCGGGGTCAGGGCAAGGGTGCGGCCGTCAAAGCTTGCATAGCCCGCCCGGACGCAGTTTTGCACAAAGGCCAGCTGTGCGGTGGAAAATTCTTTCCCGTAAAGTTTTTTGTACGCATCCAGCGAAAGGCCTTTGCGCAGACGCAGCTGTAAAATAAGGTAGTCCTCTGCGCCGCAACTGCCGTCCATCACCGGGGCGGCGGCATCGTTCAGGAAAGCGGCGGTGTCCGGCGGGTAGTAGAACCGTCTGCCGCCCATGCAGGAGTGCGCCGCCGGGCCAAGGCCCAGATAGTCGCCGCAGTCCCAGTAAATGAGGTTGTGCCGCCCCTCATAGCCGGGCTTTGCAAAGTTGGAGATCTCGTACTGTTTGTAGCCGTGGTGTTCCAGCTGTTCCACTGCATAAAGGTAAAAATCGGCGGCTTCATCGCCGGTGGGCAGGCCTTCGGGCGGATGTTTACCAAAGGCCGAATCCGGCTCGATCTTCAGCAGATATGCCGAAATATGGGTAGCCCCACCACCCTCGATCAGTTCCAGCGTTTCGTCAAACTCAGCTTCGGTGTAGTGCGGCAGTGCCAGCATGATGTCGCCGCTGATGTTCGCAAAGCCTGCGCGCTGCGCGGCGGCAAATGCAGCCCGCGCCTGCTTTGCCGTGTGCGGTCTGCCCAGCGTGCGCAGCTGGGTATCCCGGGCAGACTGCACCCCGAAAGAGATGCGGTTCACGCCCGCCTCCCGGAAGCCTGCAAGGCTTTCTTCCGTCACCGTCTCCGGGTTTGCTTCCAGTGTGATCTCGGCCCCCGGCATCGGCCGGGCCGCATCGATCAGCCGTTTTGCCTGCTCCGGGCGCAGCAGGCTGGGCGTGCCGCCGCCAAAATAAAGGGTGTCCGGCTGCAGAGGTGCTTCCGGCGCAAAGCGGGAAAGCTCCCGCAAAAGAGCATCCACATAAGCTTCCGGTACGCCGCGCTCACCGGGATGGGAATAGAAATCGCAGTACCTGCATTTGGAAAAACAGTAGGGTATGTGTAAATAAAGCCCAAGAGACATACAATATCACAGCCTTTTTCATGAAACGTTCATTTCTATGCAGTATACTATATTCCGTAGACCGGAGCAAGGAAAAAGTGTTCCGGCAGAAAGAGACTGGAGGAGTCCCATATGGATTACAATTACAATGGTTACGATCGAGGCTACACGGAGCCTGCCATGACCTCGGCTGACTATATGAACCGCACCTACCGCTGGATGGCGGTAGGCCTGCTCATCACCTTTGCAGCGGCGTTCGTTACAGCCGCTACCCCGCTGCTGTACGTCGTCAACTCGCTGTATCTGGTGTTCACCATCGCAGAGCTGGTGCTGGTGTATGTGCTCAGCTCCCGCGTGCAGAACATGTCGGTGGGCGGTGCAAGAGCCACATTCTTTGCCTATGCACTGCTCAACGGCATGGTGCTGAGCTACTACTTCCTGGTATTTGATCTGGGCACTCTGGTGCTGGCCTTCCTTGCCACCTCGCTGTACTTCGGCCTGATGGCGGTCTACGGCACCACCACCCACAAGGATCTGTCCGGCTGGGGTCCCAAGCTGATGATGGGCCTGTTCGCGCTCATCATCACCGGCTTTGTGGGCATGCTGTTCGGCATGAGTTTCCTCACCACGGTGCTGTACAGCGCTGTCGGTCTGGTGGTGTTCATGCTGCTGACCGCCTACGACACCCAGAAGCTGAGCCAGATGTTCTCCTACTACGCCTATGACGGTGAGCTGGCCGAGAAGGCTTCCATTTACGGTGCACTGACGTTGTATCTGGACTTCATCAACATCTTCCTGTATGTTGTGCGCCTGCTGGGCATGAACAGCCGCCGCCGCAACTGATTATTGATCCGCAAAGGCTCTCCCGAAAAGGGAGGGCCTTTTTGTTTGGTACTATCATTTAGAATATCCTCCGCTTCGCTTTGGGTATCAACACAGAAGGCCACAGAGGGAAGATGCATTTTCCGGCTGCAGCCCTTCCCGTAAAAGTGCAGCCCAGCCAGACCCGCAGGTCTGGCTGGGCTGCTATATTACAAAATATCATTTCCTCTAAATATGCCCAGAGCAACGCGGAGGGCATTTAAATAAAAGAATGCATAAAACCCGCCCTGCTGTCCCACACTAAGCCCAGAAGCAATGCGTACACAATGCAGCAGATGGGAGTAACGACAATGGAGCAGATCAAAAAGTTTTTGCGCAGCAGGGGCTTTACACTGGCACTGCTGGCCTGTCTCGTCGCAGCCGCAGCGGCGGGCGTGTGGGCAGTGCGCACCGTGCGGGATGAACTGAAAAAGAGCTACGACGACCTGACGGCCCCGCAGGAAGAACCTGCCCCGGAGCCGCAGCTCACCCTTGACCCACAGGAGGACGATGTATGGCAGCAGCCCGTGACCGACGCCGCAGAATCTGCGGCAAATGTACCCAAGCCCGCATCCTCTGCGTCCTCTTCTGGGGCGCAGTCTGGCTCTGGTTTGGTGCACGAACCCTCCGCACTGCAGGGCGCATCCTCGCCTGCCAGCAGTTCAGCTGCGCCTGCCTCCACGCAGCCCGTCTCGGGCAGGGTCTTGAACGCCTACAGCGGCGATGAGCTGGTGTACAGCAGCACCCTTGGCGACTGGCGCACCCACAACGGTGTGGACTACGCCTGTGCGCAGGATGCACAGGTGTGTGCTCCCGCCGCCGGTAAGGTGACCGCCGTGGACACCGATGGCCGCTGGGGCAGTGTGGTGTGCATCGAGGACAGCGCCGGGCACCTGTGGCGGGTGTGCGGCACAGCCGACCCCACGGTGCAGACCGGCGATGAAGTGAGTGTGGGTCAGATACTTGGCCGTGCAGGCAGCATTCCCAACGAATGCGCCGAGGAGACGCATATCCATCTGGAAGTACTGCAGGGTGAGCAGTACCTTGACCCGGCAAAGCTGCTGAACTGATGCAGTTCGCCGTATCCCCTGCGTATTTTTCAGTAAAATATTCCAAGTAGCAAAAAATCGGAAAGGCCGTTCTGGTCTTTCCGATTTTTCATTCTATAGGATAGATGCAGGCTCAGGCATTTTCCAGCTCAACCACCGGCCAGCCCAGAAGGCGGATGGCTTCGCGGTCGTGGGTAGCCAGCAAGACAGGCTTTTCTCCGCAGCGCTCCCGCAGCAGCGCCGCAGCGGCGGCAAGGGTGTCCGGGTCCATGCCGGTGAAGGGTTCGTCCAATAGCAGGGTGTCGCTGGGTGCCCACAGGGCCCGCAACAGGGCGGTGCGCCGCTTCTGCCCGCCGGAAAGCCGTGCTGCAGGTAGAGTCAGCGCCGCATCATCCATGCCAAGCTGTTGAAAATCCGATTTAATTTGCTCTTTGTATTGTTTTTCACTGCCGGGCAGCACCAGCGTCACGTTCTGGAGCGCCGTCAGCTGCGGGCAGAGCCTGTCCTCCTGAAACACTGCCGCGGCCCGGCCCACGCCCCGCACCCGGCCTGCAGTGGGCGTGTCCAGCCCCATGAGGATGCGCAGCAATGTGGTCTTGCCCCAGCCACTGGGTGCCCACAGCACCGCCGGGCCTTCCACCGTGAGGCAGAGATCCCGGAAAAGCGTTTTCTTCCCGAACTGTTTTGTCAGATGCTCGATGGTCAGCATTGCGGCACCTCCCCGGTCACGGCGCGGGTCACGCAGTCCAGAAGCAGCAGGAACAGCTTTTCAAACCCGGCGCTGAGCAGGATGATCACAAACGTCCATGCGAACAGCTCCCCGGTGGAAAGGGTGATCTTGGCCCGGTAGAGTGCATCGCCGATGCTGCCATTGGGCAGGCCGATCACCTCAGCGGCAACGCCGCTCTTCCAGCAGATGCCAAGGGCCACGCTGCATCCCTGCCGGAAGGCCGGCAGCACCGCAGGCAGCCACACCGCCCGCAGCCGTCGGCCCAGCGGCAGGCGAAACACCTTCGTCATCTCCAACAGCTGTGGGTCTGCGCTCTGGATGCCGGTGCGCACCGCACCGTACAGCACGGGCAGCACCATTAAAAAGCTGATGAGCACCGAAAGCGATGCCCCCCGCACCCACACCAGCGCCAGAATGATAAAGCTTGCCACCGGCGTGGCTTTGACCAGCTGCAGCACCGGAGCAAGCAGCACATCCGCCGTGTGCCACGCCTGTGCGGCCACAGCCAGCACGATGCTTACGGCCACGCCCAGCCCAAAACCCAGCAGAATGCGCCCGGAGCTGAAACCCACCCGCTGCCAGAACTCTGCCTGCGGCAAAAGCTGCAAAAGAGTGCGCACCGCCTGCACCGGCGAAACAAGGAACACCTCCTGTCCCACCGCCATGGCGGCGCACTGCCACACCGCCAGCCAGAAGGCCGCAGCGCCCAGCCGCTGAAAAATTGTTTATGTCGCTTCATAAACTTACCTGCTCCTGATTACAAATAAATGCAGGACGGCAGGGAATTTCTTCAGCGAATGATCCGAGGATAGGACCCTGTTGCCATAAGGCAACAGGGCGGGAGCTGGAAGCCCCGAATTTCGCGGAGAAAGCGCCCTGATAGCCTGCTCAGTTCTACATTATACATTATAATACCATATCTCTTTCCAAACGCCAATGACCCGTGCATCATGATGCATAAGAGCTTATCATGCCTGTCATTATTTTTCTTCATGTTTTTCTTTCTTGACATGAAATGCATAAAACGATAAACTGAACTGTATAAATCTCTGTCATCTTTGATGCAAGAAAGAAATGAGGTGTCTGTCCTATGCAGAAGCTTTCCGGCAAAAATCTGCTTCTGGTCGGCTTTACACTGTTTTCCATGTTTTTTGGTGCAGGCAATCTGATCTTCCCGCCGCATCTGGGAGCACAGGCCGGTACCAGCCTCTGGCCGGCCTTTGCGGGCCTTGTCGTCAGCGCCGTCGGCCTGCCCATTGCGGGCGTGGTGGCTGTGGCACGGGCAGGCGGTCTGGATAAGCTTGCCGGCCGGGTGCATCCGGTGTTCGCCATGGTGTTCACCATTCTGGTGTATCTTTCCATCGGGCCCTGCCTTGCCATCCCCCGCACCGCCAGTACCTCCTTCCAGATGCTGGTGCCGCTGATAGGCGGCGGTACCGGGCTGCAACTGGGCTACTCAGTGCAGTATTTTTTTGCCGCGGCCTTTCTGGTGGCGCTGCGGCCGGAAAAGCTTACCGACTGGCTGGGCCGCATCCTCTGCCCCAGCCTGATCGTGCTCATCGTGGTGCTGTTTGCCGGGTGTCTCATCCATCCGCTGGCGGCACACTACGGCACACCCAGCGCAGAGTACGCAGCCCTGCCCGCTGTGCAGGGCATCCTGTACGGCTACCAGACCATGGACACGCTGGCCGGGCTGAATTTTGGCGCGGTCATCGCCCTGAACATCCGCGCCCGGGGTGTCACAGAAAGCCGTGCCGTGGAGGGCGGCACCATCCGGGCCGGTTTTATTGCAGGCGGGCTGATGCTGGTGGTCTACGCCATGCTGGGCCACGCCGGGGCCGAGACCGGCACGGTGTATCCGGGCCTTGCCACCGGTGCCGAGGTGCTCACCGCTCTGGCACAGCAGCTGTTCGGCCGGGCGGGCCTTGTGCTCATTGCGGCCATTTTTGTGATCGCATGCTTCAACACCTGCGTGGGCCTGATCGCCTGTGTGGGGCAGTATTTTCATCAGCTTCTGCCCCGCATCCCCTACCCTGCCCTTGCCGCTTTTTTTGCTGTGGCCAGTATGCTGGTATCGAACCTCGGCCTTGCTGCCATCATCCGGCTGTCCACTCCAGTGCTGAACGCCATTTATCCCGCAGCCATCGTGCTGATTCTGCTTTCCTTTATGCCGGGCCTTGAAAAGCACCGGGCGGTGTATCCGCTGTGCATGGGCCTGACCGCCCTGCAGAGCATCGCCGCTGCGCTGCCGCTGGGGGCAGTATCTGCCGCCGCCAACGCTCTGCCGCTGGGCAGCATGGGCTTTGGCTGGGTGCTGCCCGCGCTGGCCGGGCTTGCAGGCGGGCTGCTTTTAAACAAATCTGATCTGCAATAAAATAACCTGAAAGGCCCGGTTCCCATGTTACAGGGAGCCGGGCCTTTGCTATTTACTGCAGTTTTTTGCGTTTTTCGTAGTCGTTCAGGGCGGCAAGTGCTTCCTTTGCCATGGGCACCAAGGCTATCATGTTGAAAATGGTCATCAGGCCAATGCCCACGTCGCCCAGATCCCACACCACCGTGTAGGCCTGCATACCGCCGATCACCAGCATGGCCAGCGCGATCAGCTTATACACGGTCTGGCTCCACCAGTTGTCGCCGCACAGATAGGCCACATTGCCGCTGGCATAGTACAAAACGCCCAGAAAGGTGGAAAAGCTGAACAGCGCCAGCGTGGCCGCAATGAACACGACACCAAAGCCGCCCAGATGGTACTGCAGGGCAGTCTGCAAAAGGTCCATGCCCGCAAGTCCTTCTGTGATCTCCTGCGGCACCAGCAGCATCAAAAAAGCCGTGCAGCTGCAGATCACCACCGTATCGATCAGCACGCCCAGTGCCTGCACAAAGCCCATCTTGACCGGGTCGTCGCACTCTGCGGCGGCAGCTGCACAGGGTGCCGAACCGCTGCCCGCTTCGTTGGAGAACAGGCCGCGCTTGACACCGTTCATCAGCACAGCACCAAAGCCGCCAGCCACGGCCTGCCGCAGACCGAACGCTTCCGCAAAGATGCGTCCGAACACCGCCGGGAGCTTGGGCAGGTTGAACAGCACGATGCCCACGGTGATGACAAAATAGCACACCGCCATGATGGGCACCATCACATCCAGACTTTTCACGGTGGCATTCTTGCGCAGCACGATCACCGCCGCAATGGCCGTGAGCACCAGTGTGGTAGTAAGCGGCGGAATATGGAACGCATTTTCAAACGCAGAACTGACCGAGTTGGAGATCACCTGACTGATGCCGCACCAGCAGATGAGGCCAGACACCGCAAACAGCGCCGCTACCACAGAGCGTTTGAGCTTTTTGCCGCGCCTGCGCTCCGCCAGCACATGCAGATAGTAGGCCGGTCCGCCGCGCCAGCCGCCGTACAGCGGGTCGGGCTGGCGGTATTTCTGGGCAAGGGTGGATTCGATAAAGGAGGTGGACGCACCCAGAATGGCAGTGACCCACATCCAGAACACCGCACCGGCACCGCCGGCAGAAACAGCGGCCACAACGCCCACCAGATTGCCCATGCCCACGCGGGTGGCGGTGGAAATGACCAGCGTCTGGAAGGAGGAAAGGCCGTCCCTGCCCTGCTTTTTCTCGCACACGGCGGCGATCATATCCCGGAACAGCCGCACCGGCAAAAGACGGGTGCGGCAGGTGAACCAGATGCCCGCCGTGAACAGCAGCACCACCATGAAGGAAATGCCGATGCCGCCGCCCAGCGGGATGGTGAACAGGTCGCCCCACAGCAGGCGATAGACGGATTCGATAAGATTTACCAGCAAGGCAGATTCCTCCTGTAGATCAATGGAATGAAGACGATAACTTCATTATAGTACAGTACAGAAGAATTGTAAAATCTAAAATATTGATAGAAATAATCGATGGAACAGGATAACTTGACAAATCACATAGCTTCGATTATACTACAAACAGAAGGGGCGCTGACTGCAAAGGTCAGCTTTCCATCCCGTTAGTCAAAAAGATTGACCGCTCGAGTTGGGGAACTGTGAGGCGGTCAATCTTTTTTGTTATCATCGCTTTTCATCTGGGAAAACTTTGCCATGACCTCAACGGTCAGACGGATCACATCCACGACCAAGCTCAACAACGCGAGAATGAACGTGAGCAATGCGAGAGTCTCCAGCAGATTCATTCGATATCCCTCCCTTCGCCTTCAAGGCTCCGGGCAGGGTACTTTCAAAGTTTCCTCCCGGACCTCTGCTTGTTCTATGTAGAAATAGAAAAACCAGCGATACGGGATAGAAAGCATGACCACCAATTTTGCAATCAGCGCCTTATTGTTATTTTAACACAATCTTTTTGGAATTACAACACAAAAGCCGCCCGGCGGTCATACCGGGCGGCGGAGGAAGATGCACGCTGCTGCGCGCAAAACAGAAGATTTTACAGAATGTCGATGTACTCACCGGCCAGCGCCTTGTTCATGCTGCGCACGGCACAGAATTTGCCGCACATGCTGCAGGTGTCGCTGTGGTCGTCCTCCGGCAGGCGGGCATCGCGGATGGCTTTTGCGGTCTCCGGGTCCAGTGCGCAGGCGAACTGTGCTTCCCAGTCGAGCACGCGGCGGGCATCGCCCATCTTATCGTCGATGTCCCGGGCGTGGGGGATGCCCTTGGCGATATCGGCGGCGTGGGCAGCGATCTTGGAGGCCACGATGCCCTGCTTCACATCGTCCACATTGGGCAGAGCCAGATGCTCGGCGGGGGTCACATAGCACAGGAAAGCTGCACCGCTGGCTGCAGCCACAGCGCCGCCGATGGCAGCGGTGATGTGGTCATAGCCCGGTGCAATATCGGTGACGAGGGGTCCCAGCACATAGAAGGGTGCGCCCATGCAGATGCTCTTCTGCACCTCCATGTTGGCAGCCACCTGATTCAGGGGCACATGGCCGGGGCCTTCCACCATCACCTGCACGTTGTGTGCCCATGCGCGCTTGGTCAACTCGCCCAGACGCACCAGCTCCTCGATCTGGCACACATCGGTGGCGTCAGCCAGACAGCCGGGACGGCAGGCATCGCCCAGCGAGATGGTCACATCGTGCTCGGCGCAGATCTCGCAGATCTCGTCAAAGTGCTCGTAGAAGGGGTTCTCGTTGCCGGTCATGCTCATCCATGCAAACACCAGAGAGCCACCGCGGCTGACAATGTTCATCTTGCGCTTGTGCTTGCGGATCTGCTCGATGGTCTTGCGGGTGATGCCGCAGTGCAGGGTGACAAAGTCCACACCATCCTCTGCATGCAGGCGCACCACATCGATGAAGTCCTGTGCGGTCAGCTCAGCCAGATCGCGCTGGTAGTGGATGACCGAATCGTACACCGGCACGGTACCGATCATCACCGGGCACTCGTGGGTCAGCTTCTGGCGGAAGGGCTGGGTGTTGCCGTGGCTGGAAAGATCCATAATGGCTTCGGCACCCATGTTGACGGCGCTCATCACCTTCTGCATCTCCACGTTGTAGTCCTTGCAGTCGCGGGAGACACCAAGGTTCACGTTGATCTTGGTGCGCAGCATGGAGCCGACACCCTCGGGGTTCAAACACTCGTGGTGCTTGTTGGCCGGGATGGCAACCTTGCCCTCGGCCACCCACTGGCGGATCTCCTCGGTGGTGCGATACTCTTTTTTAGCCACGATCTCCATCTGCGGCGTGATGATGCCCTTGCGGGCAGCATCCATCTGAGTGGTATAAGTCTGCATACGCTCTGTTCCTCCAAATGACAGTTTATCTCTGAACAGCAGGGTGCTGGTCATACAAGGGTAGGGAAAGGCAGCCGTCATTCAGAAAAAACAGAACGTTCTGGATGCCGGCACCTGCGCAAAATACGCTTTTCATGTTGGTTTTCTCCATGAATTTTATAACGCGGCCCAAGGTGGTGTCCCCGGTTTGCCGCGGGATCGGTCAGATGATCTGCTCCGACAGGGCTTTCAACTCTTTGCACTCGGTCTCGATGTCGTCTGCTGCAAAGATGGCGCTCACAAGGGCCACGCCATCCACACCGGTGCCCTTGAGCTGCAGGATGTTCTCCTTGTGGATGCCGCCAATGGCCACCACCGGGATGTCCACGGCATCACAGATGGCCTTCAGGGTCTCGTGGGGCAGAACGTCCACATCGGTCTTGGTGTGGGTGGCAAAGGCTGCGCCCACGCCAAGGCAGTCTGCGCCGTGCTTGACGGCTTCCCGTGCTTCCTCCACACTGTGGACGGAAACGCCGATCATCATACCCTCGCCCACACGGGCGCGCACCTGCGCTGCTGCCATATCCTCCTGCCCCACATGCACGCCCTCGGCGTGGCAGCGGATGGCAATGTCCACATTGTCGTTCACAAAGAACGGCACGCCGTAGCGCTGGCACAGAGCATGGATCTCCACAGCCTCTTTCAGAAAAGCTTCGTCGTCCAGCTCTTTTTCACGCAGCTGCACACAGGTGACACCGCCTTTCAAGGCGCTCTCCACCTGTTCATAGAGGGTCTGTTTGCCCACCCATGCGCGGTCGGTGACGGCATACAGAAGCATGTTCTGCTTATCGCACTTCATAGTTTGCTCCTTCTTCCAGCTGATCCGGGGTCATATTGTAAATGGCATCGATGATATAATTGCGGTAGGTGGAGTTGCCGTCCAGCGGGGTCAGGCGCTTGTGGGCGGTCTCGCCCGCAAGGCCCATGGCGCACACTGCAGCTGCAGCGGCTTCCAGCGGATGGCCGGGGTTGGCGGTGACGAACGCCGCCGTCAGGGCCGAAAGCTGGCAGCCCGTACCGGTGATGCTGCTCATCATAGCATTGCCGTTGCGGATGCAGTAGGCTTTTTCGGCATCGGCCACGATGTCGATGGCACCGGTAATGGCAATAACGGCACCCGTCTGGGCTGCAAAGGCCTTGGCAAAGGCCACGGCACTGTCCAGATTTTCCTCAGTAACTTTATCGGCCACATCGGCATCCACGCCCTTGGTGGTTCCCGCGCCGGAGGCCAGCGTTTTGATCTCCGAGATGTTGCCGCGGATCACGGTGAACTTTACGTCCCTGAGCAGGCGGAAAGCCGTGTCGGTGCGCAGGCGGGATGCACCCGCACCCACCGGGTCCAGCACCACAGGATGGCCCAGCTGGTTTGCCTTTTGCCCGCCAGCAGCATGCTGGTGATGGTGCGGCTGTTCAGGGTGCCGATGTTGATGTTCAGACAGCCGCAGATGGTGGTGATGTCCTCCACCTCGGCGGCATCGTCGGCCATGATGGGCGAAGCACCGCAGGCCAGCACCATGTTGGCGCAGTCGTTCACGGTGACGTAGTTGGTAATGTTATGGATGAGCGGGCAGGTGCGGCGGACATTTTCAAACTCTGTTTTAAACATTTGCACGCACCTTCGTTAAGAAAGGCTCTTCTGCATGCTGTGCAGAGCGCCGGAGCGCTGCAGGCTGTACACCAGCACGCCCGCAATGATGGAACCCACTGCAGTGGAGATGAGGAACGGCACGATGTAGGCATAGAACGCGATGTCGCCGGCGCTCTTGCCCATGAGGAAGATGGCCACCGGGTAAGCGCACAGGCCGCCCAGAATGCTGGTGCCGAACACCTCGCCCACCATGGTGGCAAGGATGTTTTTGGTCTTATGGTACACAAGGCCGCACAGCAGTGCGCCGAACATGCTGCCGGGGAAGGCCATCAGGCTGCCCAGACCCAGCAGATTGCGCAGCAGCGAGGCCACAAAGGCCACGCCCACGCCCCACCACGGGCCAAGCAGCACCGCGCAGGTCACATTGACCATGTGCTGGATGGGTGCACATTTGCTGCCGAACATGGGGAAGCTGAATACGCTGCCCACCACGCACAGAGCGCACAGCATGCCGGCCAGCGCCAGCTTTTTCACAGAGATTTTTTCATAAGGCAAGGCTCCTTTCCAAACCTGCGGAAGCAGCAAAAACCATACAGCGCCTCCGCAAACAGTCCGCACCCGGTGCCAGACCCGGCGCAGGAACTATAAGAAGCGGTCGAGACTTTCTGGTCTCCTCTCACGCCGGAACACGGCTTCCCATCGCTGACGGTCACAAAGCTCAGGGCGCTCCCCCTCAGCCCGCTGCGGCACTTCCGCAGAAAAGTACAAGGCATCCTCCTTAATGGTAATCGGTACACAACAAAAAAACAGGAGACACCTTCCGCGGTGCCTCCTGCAAAAAATCATCCATTCTGACTTCCTACGGCGGCATTATCCGCATCAGGTAAAAGGGTCGAAGTTTAAGTACTTCCTCTCAGCCTGCTTCACAAGCTCCCCTGTATTTGATTGTGACTGTATTTTACACCCTTTGCGCACAAATTGCAAGAGGGGCAAAGGCGCGCACAGCGGTTCAAAACGTTTTTCACGCAGTTTTTGGGGCGTTTCACGCAGGTTTTATTGAAAAAGAAGGTGAACTATGGTATTTTCAAGGTGGACGCATACCCCCCCCCCGTAAGCAAAAAAGAGGAATTCCGTATGAAGCAGACGACTTTTGCGCAAAGGCTGACCGCGGCCCTTGTGGCGCTGTGCATGGTGCTGAGCGTGTGCGCACCCGCTTTTGCGGATGTGACCGACCCTGATATGGCCAAGGCCGCACAGTGGTGCACCGAGCAGGGCACCATGGGTGCCAAGGGCGACCGCTTTGAGCCCGAAGGCTGGACCCCGAAGTTCAAGGTGATCGAAGTGTGGAACAAGGCGTTCCCCGCAGCCTAATGCCGGCAGTGTGGATGCCGTGCTCGGTTCGGACCTTTTCCGTGAAAATGGGGCTGTTGCAAAATAGCTCTCTGAAAAAATCATGAACAAAACCCGGAACCTTTTCTCGGCCAAAACGGCTCAAAAAGGGTTCCGGGTTTTTGATGTTATGCTGTTTCCGCCTTATCCGTTCCACCCTCTGGCAGAGGGGTCCAGCATTTCGGTGGCAGAGTAAATGAGGGCGTTGCAGATGGCTGCAGCCACATTGCTGCCGCCCTTGCGGCCCATGGCGGCGATGGCAGGCACGCCGTATCGCTCGCAGGCGGCAAACAGTACTTCCTTGCTTTCCACCACATTCACAAACCCCACCGGCACGCCAATGACCAGTGCAGGCCGCAGACCGGCTTCCATTTCCTCCGCAATGGTCAAAAGGGCCGTGGGCGCATTGCCAATGGCCAGAATGGCCCCCGGGTGCTCCCGGGCAGCGCGGTGCATGGCGGCAACGGCACGGGTGGTGCCCGCCTGCTTTGCGGCTTCGGCCACAGCGGGGTCTGCCATGTAGCAGATGGCTTCACCGTTCAGTTTTTTCAGGCCCGGCTTTGTGATGCCCGCCAGCGCCATATTGGTGTCGGTAACGATGAAAGCACCCGCGTGCAGGGCCTTGACTGCGGCTTCCACCGCGCCGGGTGTAAAGCGCAGATTTTTGGCATAGTCGAAATCCGCGGTGGTGTGGATGACCCGCTTGACCACCGCAGCCGTCTCCGGCGGCGGAGGTCAGGCCCAGCTCGTCCAGTTCCCTTGTGATAATGGAGATGCTCGTCCGTTCAATGTCGGCGGGCAGATGATGCTGCGGTGTCATGTGTTGTCTCCTTTTGCATTCCCATAGCGGCATAGATGGCGGGCATATCCAGTGCCGCGCGCACACCATCGGCAAGCAGATCAAACTGCTGCTGACGGTACTGCTCCATGGGGATAAGCTCGGCCCCGGCCGGATCGATGCCCTTCCGTTTGCACAAAAATGCGGTCAGTTTTTCGGTCAGTTCGCCGGTGTCGAACAGGCCGTGCAGGTAGGTACCGAATACACCGTCCTGCACACAGCCCTCCGGCGTGCCGTCTGCAAGGGTGCAGAACGCACTGCCCCGCACCTCGGTGCGGCCTGCGTGGATCTCGTAGCCCGTCAGCTTTGCGCCTGCAAAGGGTTCTGTGGTCACACAGGCTGCGGTCTGGGTCAGGTGCTTTTCGGTGCCGAACACCGTCGTGGTGGGCAGCAGGCCAAGGCCCCGCAGGGTGCAGGGGGTGCCGCTCTCCTCCCCTGCCGGGTCGCAGAGCTGTTCGCCCAGCATCTGATAGCCGCCGCACACGCCCAGCACCGGCGTACCGGCTGCCGAAAGCCTGAGCACCGCCGCTTCCAGTCCGCTTTCCCGCAGCCAGTGCAGGTCGTCCATGGTGTTTTTGGTGCCGGGCAGGATGACGAGATCCGGTGCACCCAGCTGGCGGGTGCGCTGCACATACCGCACGCCCAGCAGCGGGTGCTGTTCCAGCGGGATAAAGTCGGTGAAGTTGGACACATGCGGCAGGCGCAGGATGGCGATATCCAGCGGCTTGACCGCAGCTTTTGTATCCAGCCGGTCGGAGAGGGAGTCCTCGTCCTCGATCTCCACCCGCAGATACGGCACTACGCCCAGCACGGGCAACTGCGTTTTTTCTTCCAGCATGGCAAGGCCGGGCCGCAGGATCTCCACATCGCCCCGGAACTTGTTGATGATCAGGCCCCTGATGCGGGCACGCTCGTCGGCTTCCAGCAGCTCCACAGTGCCGTACAGCTGGGCGAATACGCCGCCCCGGTCGATATCCCCTGCCAGCAGCACCGGTGCATCCACAAGCTTTGCCAGTCCCATGTTCACGATATCGTCGGCTTTCAGGTTGATCTCCGCCGGGCTGCCCGCGCCTTCGATCACGATAATGTCGTTCTCGGCGGCAAGGCTGTTGTAGGCTTCCAGAATGTCCGGGATAAGGCTGCGCTTCATTTTAAAGTAGGCGGCGGCAGGCATCTGGCCCCGGGCCTTGCCGTTCACGATCACCTGACTGCCCACATCGCTGCTGGGCTTGAGCAGGATGGGGTTCATGCGCACATCCGGCTCCACGCCTGCAGCCTGTGCCTGCACCACCTGCGCACGGCCCATCTCTGCACCGTTGCGAGTGACAAAGCTGTTCAGGGCCATGTTCTGGCTTTTGAAAGGGGCCACGCGGTAGCCATCCTGCGCAAAGATGCGGCACAGCGCCGCGCACAGCAGGCTTTTGCCCGCACCGCTCATGGTGCCCTGCACCATAATGCATTTTGCCTTGCTCATTGTGCCACCTCCGGCAGGGTCTCGGCCAGCAGTGCAAGCAGCTGCCGGTTCTCGTTTTCTGTGCGCACGGCGGTGCGGTACCAGCTGGCATCAAGGCCCGGATAATTGCCGCAGCTGCGCAGTACCGCACCCTTGCGGCGCAGCGCTTCGCCCAGCGCTTCCGGCGCGCGGAACAGCAGATAGTTAGCCCGGCCCTCGATCACCCGCAGGCCCAGCGCCCGCAGGCCGTCTGCCAGCACAGGCCGCTGTGCTTCGATCAATGCACGCACCTTCGCCACATATTCCGTCTCGTCCAGCGCAGCAATGCCCGCCGCCTGTGCCAGACTGGAAACCGCCCACGGCTGGCCCGCTGCCCGCATCCGGGCAAGCAGCTCTGTATCAGAGCACAGGCAATAGCCCAGACGCACGCCTGCCATGCCGTAAAGCTTGGTGAAGGCTTTTAAAATAATCAGTTTTTTGCCGTTTTTCAGCAGATGCTTTGCCGAAAGGCCTTCGCCCTCCGGCAGAAAATCCAGAAAGCATTCGTCCACGGCCAGCACCGCACCCACGGCTTCGCATCTGCGCAGCAGCGCTTCCACAAGGGCAGGCTCTGCCAGCTGGCCGGTGGGGTTGTTGGGCTGACAGAGGAACACCATATTTGTACCCGGGTGCACCGCGTTCAGGAGATCTTTCGTCACCGTAAAATCGTTTTCTTCCCGCAAAAAATGCCGTTCCACCGTGCAGCCTGCCGTTTCAAGGGCGGTGGCATACTCGGCAAAAGTGGGGGCCGTTACCAGTGCAGTGCGGGGCTTTGCAGCCAGCGCCAGCCGGAAGATGAGGTCTGCCGCGCCGTTGCCGCACAGCAGCCATTCGGCGGGCACTCCCTCAGCCACCGCCAGTTTTTCACGCAGGGCCCGGCACAGCGGGTCGGGGTAGCGGTCTGCCGTGGCAAGCGCTGCCGTAATGGCCTTTGCCACCCCTTCCGGCAGGCCCAGCGGACTGACATTGGCCGAAAAATCCAGCGGGTCGCGGCCAAACTCGGCGCGGTAGCCCGCCCAGTCGCCGCCATGGGTCAATTGTTTCATGCAAGGAACCCCCGTATTGCTGCACCCCATGCCAGCGCAAAGCCGCTTGCCACATACATCATGCGGTTGGCGCGCAGGATGTCCTGCGGTTCAATGGGGCGCAGGGCATCACCGATGGTAGGCTTGGGGTAATATTCGCCAAAATAGTAAGCCGGGCCGGCCAGCTGCACGCCCAGTGCACCGGCGCAGGCGCTTTCGGTCTGGGCGCTGTTGGGGCTGGCGTGGTTGCGCCGGTCCCGCCGCCAGATGCGCCATGCGCCCTTGGCATCGTTGCCGGTAAAGGCTGCAGCGGCCACCCACAAAAGGGCGGCAAGGCGGCTGGGGATGTAGTTGGCCACATCGTCCAGCTTCGCGGCTGCGCGGCCAAAATAAAGGTACTTTTCGTTCTTGTAGCCCAGCATGCTGTCCATGGTATTGATAGCCTTGTAGGTCAGCGCCAGCGGTGCCCCGCCGATGAGCATATACAGCAGCGGCGCAATGACGCCGTCGCTGGCATTTTCGGCCACCGTTTCCACCGCGGCCTTGGTCACGCCCTCGGCGGTCAGGTCCTGGGTGTCGCGGCCCACGATGCGGCTCACGGCTTTGCGGGCAGCGGGCAGGTCGTTCCGGACCAGCTCGTTATACACATTTGTGCTCTCCTGCGCAAGGCCCTTGGCTGCCAGCGCCTGCCCGCACCAGAACATCTGCACCGCAAGGCCCAGCCACGGGCTGAGCTTTGCCGCCGCCAGACACACAAGGCTCGTGACCAGAAAGGTGCCCACCGGCAGGCAGAACGCCGTCACGGCACCGCCCAGCAGCTCTCCTGCGGGGTGCCGGGCAGGCGGGCACGCAGGAATTTTTCCAGCCGGGAGATGCATCTGCCCATAAGCACCACCGGGTGCGGCAGCCACGCCGGGTCGCCGAAGAGCGCGTCCAGCACAAAGCCGCCGACAACTGCCTGAAGGATCATGCCCTGCTCTCCTTTGTGTACTGGACGGTCTTCACGAGATACAGCAGATGCTTTTCCGTCCAGTCCTTTGCATCCAGCACAAAGCCGCCCGCGTTGGGCCCGCACCATGCGTAGTAGTCCCTGTGGGGGACGGCAAACCGTTCCATAGCGGCCATCTGGGTGCCGCCGTGGGCCAGAATGACCAGCCGCTCTTCGCCTGCGGCAAGGGCTTTATCGATCAGCTCTGCCACGGTGCGGCAGATGCGGTCTGAAAAATCCGTCTTCCGCTCTCCGTCCGGGCAGGGGCTTTCGCAGTTGGCCTTCACCCATGCCTGATACTCGGGGTCCTTTTCCATCTCGATGAAATTGCGGCCCTCAAAGCTGCCAAAGCACATCTCTTTCAGGCCGTCCACCGGCACAAGCTTTGCCTCCGGGAACAGGATGCGCGCCGTCTGGCTGGTGCGCTGCAGGGTGGAAACATAGACCACATCGGGGTCAAAATCTGCCCGGCGCAGCTGGGCAGCGCCTTCGGGTGAGAGCGGGATGTCGCGCTGGCCCTGATAACGCTTCTGGGCGTTGTATTCCGTCTGGCCATGACGCAGAAGATAGATCAGCATTGAGACAATTCTCCTTTCAAAACCGTGGGGATGCCGCAGAACATCTGCACCACGCACTCTGCCCGTGCGGCCAGCAGGCAGGCAAGCCTGCCCGCCGTCTCGCGGTCTGCGCGCTGTTTGACATCCATCGGCACAACACCGCCGCCTACCTCGGTGGCGATGAGGATATCGTATTCATGGGCAAGCTTGTCTGCCAAGGCAGGCAGGTCGGCGGCATCGGCAGCCAATACCTGCACGTCCGAAAGACGCTTGCCAGGAAGTGTTTGCGCAAAGGTGCGCTTGCCGCTGTAGAGCGGCCCGGTAATAAAGATCATAGCAGCCCTCCCCACTGGCAGGCACACAGCGCCGCCAGCATCCAGAGCTCGGCCTTTTGCAAAAACCACCCGGCAAGGTCGCCGGTGATGCCGCCGAACTGTTTCCGGCTCACGGCATGGTAGCGCCAGAGCACCGCCAGCGCTGCCAGCACCAGCGCCCAGCCGCCCAGCGCCGCCATGCCCACGCACAGCACTGCGGCCAGCACCGCCAGCACCCGGCGCACCGCAGTTTTGTCTGCTGCAGTGGCAAAGGTGTGTGCAAGACCGGTGTTTTTTGCCATGGGGAACGATGCCACCGCAAGGCCCGAAAGCGCCCGTTCCAGCACCAGTGCCAGAACCCACAGCACACCCACGCGGGGTGTAAAACTCACACAGGTGCACAGGGCAAAATAGGCCAGAAAATAGCTGCACAGTCGGATGACCGCAAAGGCACCGCAGTGGGGTCTTTAATATTTCCAGCTTCTTTTCTCGGTCGCCGTAGCTGGAAAGGGCATCGCAGGTGTCGGCATAGCCGTCCAGATGGATGCCGCCGGTGATCCATACCGGGATCAGCGCAAAGCCCGCCGCCTTGGCAAGGCCCGGCAGGGCATCGCGCCACACACACACCACGCCGCACCAATAACGACACCAATGAGCGGGAAGGCGCACATGGCGTAGCGCATATTTTTTTCGTTCCAGTCGAACTGCGGCACCGGGATGGCCGAAAACATGGCAAAGGCCACCGCAATGGTCTGCAAAACGATCATTTTTCCACTCCTTTATGATAGACTGGGATGCCGCATACCACCCGCACCACATTGTCGGCCCGGGCGGCAAAGGCATTGTTTACCTGCGCCAGTGCCAGCAGATAGCGGCCTGTGTCACCGGCATAGTCGGCCCCGCCGCTGAACACCTCGTTGGAAACAACGATGAGGTTTTCGCACTGGGCTGCAAGGCTTTCCAGCCCGTGCAGGATGGCTTTGGCCGCGTTTTCCCCTGCTCCCGCCGGGTCGTACAGCTCGTTGGCCGCAAGGTTGCCCAGGTCTTCCAGCAAGGCGGTGCCCCGCGCAGGCAGGCGCACATTGTCCAGATGCAAGGGACACTCCACCGTTTCAAACTGCTTTGCTGCCCGCATTTTGCGGTGCTTTTCTACCCGGGCGGCACACTCGGCATCCCACACCTGCATGGTGGCAAGATAGTAGCGGGGGCCAGTGGTCCTGAGCACAAGGCTCTCGGCATATTCACTTTTGCCGCTGGCCGCACCGCCCAGAACCAGCGTCAACATTGGGGCGTATACGGCGCAATGCCGCCCTCCGCAAAGGAGTAGCACCCGCCGTATACGGCCAGCGCCATATCCCACAGCGGGATGCTGGCCACCGCGCCGGTGCCCTCGCCCAGATGCAGCCCGCCGTCATGATGGGTGCCTTGCCCAGTGCTTCCAGCACGATGCACGCGGCAGGCTCTGCCGAGCAGTGGCTTGCAAACACAGCCTTTGCCGCCGCCGGGCACAGCCGCACGGCGCACAGCGCGGCCACCCCGCTGATAAAACCATCTGCCAGCACCGGCACCCCGGCCAGCGCCCCGCCCAGAAAGATGCCGCACAGGCCCGCGATGTCAAAGCCGCCCAGCTTGGAAAGCACATCCAGCGGGTCCTCCGGATCCGGCTCATTCTTCAGGATGCCGCGGCAGATGGCATCCACCTTGCGGGCAAGCCCTTCGTCCGAGAGGCCCGCACCGCGCCCGGTCATAAGCTCCACGGGCTGGCCCAGCAGCACTGCCGCCACCGCGCTGGAGGTGGTGGTATTGCCAATGCCCATTTCACCGGTGGCAATGAGCCTGTAGCCATCCTCTGCCAGTTCCCGGGCAAGGGCAATGCCCTCCCCAACGGCCTGCACCGCCTCAGCCCGGCTCATGGCAGGGCCTTTGGTAAAATCCGCCGTGCCTGCGGCAATGCGGCAGCTGCGCACGCCGGGCACCGGTTCGCCTGCCATGCCCATATCCACGGGCAGAACATCGCAGTGGGCCGTGCGGGCCATCTGGCACACGCTGGTGCGCCGCATGGCAAGGTTTTCGGCCACGGCACGGGTCACTTCCTGCCCGGTCTGGCTCACGCCCTGCGCCACCACGCCGTTATCCGCGCAGAGCACCACCACCACCCGGCGGGAAAGATCAAGCTCCGCACTGCCGGTAAGGGCGGCGGCATCCTCCAGCATGGTCTCCAGCCGGCCTAACCCGCCCAGAGGCTTTGCAAGGCTGGCCCAGTGGGCGTGTGCCGCCGCGCGGGCAGCTTCGTTGGCAGGGGTGATACCCGCCAAAAGTGCATTCAGTTCCGTTTCGGTCATTTAGGTCATCCTTTTGTTTTGCTGTATCGTTCTGCCGCGCGCACAAAGCGGCCCGGCAGGGGCGTGCCCGCCCAGTATAAATGCGGGAACCCCGCATAGAAATTCTCGTTTGCATAGCCGCATTCCCACTGCATTTTTTCGTTTTACGGGCCGTAAATGCAGTGCCGTTTGCGGTGGAATCCCAGTGGTGGAATTCGTGGATGGGCAGCGTTTCTCCGGCGCAGAAGAGCATACTGTCCGCCTTGGCGGTCATTTCGGCATAGCCAAAGCGCACCAGCCTTCCCACCCGGATGCCATCGCCCGGCAGAACATCTGCCATGGGCCACGCCTTACCGTCGGCATCCTCAAGGCTCCGGCCCAGATACAAAAGCCGCCGCATTCGGCTGCTGTGGGCAGGCCCGCCTGCACGGCCTGCCGGATGGAAGCCAGCATGGTTTTGTTTTCGCTCAGAGTTTTGGCGTACAGCTCCGGGTAGCCGCCGGGCAGATACAGCCCACCTATATTTTCCGGCAAAGCCGCATCCTGCACCGGGCTGAAAAGCACAAGCTCCGCCCCGGCATCCCGCAGTGCGTCCAGCGTTTCGGCATAGGTAAAGCAGAACGCCTCGTCCTTTGCCACCGCAATGCGGACGGATGTGGGTGCAGCTGCTCCCGGCAAAGCTTCCGGCGCAGGCTTTTCGGTCAGCACGGCAAGGCGCTGCCAATCCAGCACCAGTGCATCGGCCAGCAGAGCGATCTTTTCCTGCAGGTCGGCAATTTCATCTGCAGTCTTCAGGCCGAGGTGTCGGCTTTCTACCGCTGCCTGCGGCAAATGGGGCAGATAACCCAGCACCGGCAGGCCGGTCTCCCTTTCCAGCAGGGCCTTGAGCATTTTATACAGCTTTTCGGAACAATCATTGAGCAGGATGCCCGAAACATGGCTGTTTTTGCGGAAGTTCATAAGGCCCTGAATTTGCGCGGCCAGCGTCACGCTGGCACCCTTGGGCTGTACCACCAGCAGCACCGGTAGGCCCAGCGTATCCGCCAGTTCCCAAGCGCTGGCACGGGTGGTCAGGCCCTGACCATCATAAAAGCCCATAGCGCCCTCGCACACGGCGGCACCATGCCCGGCGGCATAACGGGCAAAAATGGCCCGCACCATATCCCTGTTGGAAAGAAACAGATCCAGATTGTGGCTGTCCACCTGCAGAGCCGAGCGGTGGAACATGGGGTCGATGTAGTCCGGCCCGCTTTTGAACGCACAGGGGTCGGCCCCGCGCTTTTCAGCGCCGCCAGCACTGCGCAGGCAACAGTGGTCTTGCCGCTGCCGGAAGAAGGCGCGGCGATGAGGAATTGCATCATTTGCGTGTACCCGTAATGAGGAAGATGGGGTTATTGGCCATGAGCAGGTGCAGTCGGCCCGCCGGTTTTGTGCGGCTGACGGCGATCTGCGTTACCTCTGCGGTCAGGCCCCGGGCCGTGAGGGCGGCAATGGCAGCGCCCAGCGTTTCCAGCGCAATGGCCGAAATGCAGATTCGTGCGTTCGGATTCTTGCCGAGCACTTCATCCAGCACGGCTTCCATGCCGCCTTTGGTGCCGCCGATGAACACGGCATCCGGCGCAGGCAGGTCTGCCAGCACATCCGGTGCGCGGCCCTCGATGAGGATGAGGTTGCAAGCATGGAACTTTGCCCGGTTTTTACGGATCAGTTCACAGGCATCCGGTTCACACTCCACGGCGTAAATGCGGCCTTTGGGTGCCGCCAGCGCCAGCTCCACGCTCACACTGCCGGTGCCTGCGCCCACATCCCACAGAGTGTCGGTGGGCATTACCGCCAGCTTTGCCAGCGCAGCAGCGCGCACCTCCTGCTTGGTCATGGGCACCTCGCTCCGGATGAAGCTTTCGTCCGGGAAGCCCGGCGCACGCAGCTGCGGCAGATCAAAGTTTTCCACCAGAAGCACGCTGAGTGGTGCAAAGCTCTGCCCCGCCAGCTCTGCAGCAGAGCCGTAGCGGATGGCTTCCGCCTCGGTGCCAAGGTTTTCGCCCACCACGCCGTGGGCTTCGCCCATACCGGCATCGGTCAGCTTCTGGCACAGAGAGGCGGGCGTTTCAGTGCCGCCGGTGAGGAAGAACACCGAACGGTTCATCATGCACTCGGCCACCGGGTCGCAGGCGCAGCCATGGGCCGAGACCAGCTTCCAGTCCTGCCACGGTCGGCCCAGCGCCGCTGAAAGCAGCTGGATGCTGGAAACGCCCGGATACACCCGCGCGGGGATGCCCAGCGCCCGCAGCGGCGTGAGCAGACCGGACGCACCGGAGTAAAATCCGGTATCGCCGCTGTAAAGCACGGCAGCATCCTGCCCGGAGTTTTGTGCCAGTGTTTCCAGAATGTCAGCGGGCTGGTAGAGCGCGAACTGCCGGGCAGTGCACTCGGGAGGGAGGCCCACCAGCAGCCGCTTTGCACCGAACACAAGGCCCGCGCTGCGCACAGCCTGCTGTGCCTGCGCCGAAAGGGCTTCCCATTTTCCGCTGCCCATGCCGATCAGTGTGACCATTGCAAAATCTCCTTGCAATACGCTAAAATTTGTGTTTCCGTCTCGCCAGTTTCCGGCGGGCGGCGCAGCACCACCAGCTGTGCGCCGGTATCGGCAGCGGCCTGCACCTTCTCGGCAAAGCCGCCCGCTGCGCCGCCGTCCTTGGTGACGAGGTACCGGATCTGGAACTGTGTGATCAACGCCTTATTCAGCGCCAGACTGAACGGCCCCTGCATGGCAATGATGTTCCGGTGCGGGACATTGGCCGCTTCACAGGCGGCAATGCCCTCCGGCGTGGGCAGGACGCGCGGGTAAAGCCGCGCCGGTTCCAGCCCGGCAAACACAGCCAGCTCCTTGGCACCGGTGGCAAGCAGGATATTGCCCTCTGTCCCGGCCAGATATTCTGCAGCCTGCGCTGCTGTTTCAAACACCGCACAGCCGGGCGGCAAGGGGCTTTGCGCACGCAGCAGGCGGCGGTATTCCACGCCCGCCTGCACCGCTGCAGCGCGGATATTCCTGGTGGCATCCACTGCATAAGGGTGGGTGGCATCCACGCAGAGATCAGCTCCCGCCAGCAATGCCGCCATGGCATCCGGCTGCAGCCGCCCGGCGTGCACCGTGATGCCCGCCATTTCGCCCTGCTCCTCGGCACCCAGCGGCGTTGCCACGCACACCGTTACCGCAACGCCAAGCTCTGCCAGCTTTTTGGAAAAGCGACGGCCCTCGGTGGTGCCGCTGAACACGACCGCCTTCACTTACGGTACCCCGCGGCGTGACCATCCGGCCCGAAAGGGCGCGGGTATTGCTGTTGCCGATATACACGGTGGTGAACATATCCACCGGCGTGTTTTCCAGCTCGGCCAGCGTCAGCACCCGGGCACTCTGGCCCTCGCGGCCAATGTTGCGCACAAGGCCGCAGACGGTATCATCCGCCTTGCCGTTTGCGCGCAGGATGCGCACTGCCTTTTGCAGGTAGTCCGGCCTGCCCTTGGAGGAAGGATTATAGAGTGCAACACAGAAATCTCCATGCGCTGCGCAGGCCAGCCGCTTTCGATGACCTCCCACGGGGTAAGCCGGTCGGAAGGGAGATCACGCAGAAATCGTGGGCCAGCGGCGCGCCCAGCACAGCCCCCCGCTGAGGGCGGCCGTAAGGCCGGGCACCACTTCTACGGCAACGTCCGGGTAATCCTGCGCCAGTTCCAGCACAGGGCTGGCCATACCGTAAACGCCTGCGTCGCCGCTGCACACCATCACCACGCGCCTGCCGGTATCCGCCTTTTCCAGCGCCCAGCGGCAGCGGTCGATCTCCTTGGTCATGCCGGTGGAATAATATTCCTCACATGGGAACTCCGGCTCGATCAGGTCAAGATAAAGTTTATAGCCGCAGATGGCATCTGCGTGTTCCAGAACGTTCCGGGCTTCCTGCGTCAGGTAGTAAACATCTCCGGGGCCAATGCCCACCACGTAGACTACCTTTTCCGGTTCGTCGATCTCAAATTCCATCGGGTCAAACATTCTGCCACCTCCAGTCCGGGGCATAGGGCCGCACGGCCAGCGCAAAGGTCACGCCGGTATGGGCATATTTGTGAAAAACGAGTGTCCCGCCTGCGGCCAGCACTGCCGACCGTTCACAGACATTGTCCACGCCGGTAACGCTCTGCACAAAGGCCGAAGGCGTAAAGCTGCCGGGGGCGGCACGCAGCTGTTCCGCTGTGAAAAACTGCACAGGCCAGCTGTGGCTCTTACAGAAGGTCAGCAGGCCCGCCTCGTTTTGTTTTAAGTCGATGCTTGCCGCCGCCGTGATGCATTGCGGCGCAAGGCGGTTCTGGTCACAGAAAGCTGCAAAGGCTTCGGCCAGCGTTTCGGTGCTGGTGCCGCGTTTGCAGCCCACGCCCAGCACGCCGATGCGCGGCACCAGATGCAGCGCATCCCCCGCCGGGCAGAGGGTGAGGGCAAAGTCCGGGGCATCTCCCGCCGTGATCCCATCAGGCGGTGCACCCGCAATGGGCCAGTCGGATGCAAACTGCACCGTTTTGCCCGCCAGCAGTGCACCGCTGACAAGCTTGATGCGCTCCGGCTCCAGCACGGTGCAGTTCTGGTGCTTTGCCCACTCGTCCACCGCAAACACACCGTTTGCGTCGGTGGCTGTGGTGATCACCGGCACCGCACCGCACACAGCGGCAAGCGCCCGGGCAAGGTCGTTGGCACCGCCCAGGTGGCCTGAGAGGATGGGCACGGCAAAGCGGCCGCACTCGTCCAGCACCACAACGGCAGGGTCCTGTGCCTTGCTTTGGCAGTGGGGCGCAATGGCCCGCACCGCAATGCCCACAGCACCTACAAAAACAAGGGCATCGCTCCCGGCAAACTGGCGGGCCGTCCAATCGGCAAGGTGCACCTGCCCGGCTTCATGGCCGCAGCGGGCCACGCTGCCGGGATATGCCGCCGCCAGTTTTTGGGCCAGTGCAAGGCCCTTTGCCGTAAAGGCCAGATAGGCGCGGGTCACTGGTCTGTCCCCTTGCGGAACTCGGTGGTAAAGGCCGGGTCGTAGAGCTTGCTGCGCTCATAGTTCCGGCCTAGAAAGCCGCCTGCCACAATGAGCGCCGTTTTGGTGATGCCCGCTGCATGAACGCTTTCCGCCAGCGTACCTACGGTGCAGCGCACCGTTTTTTCTTCCGGCCATGTGGCCTTATACACCACCGCTGCCGGGGTATCTGGCGTATAGGCACCGCCTGCCAGAAGCGCCTGCTGTACTTTGTCCACAAGGCCGATGGAAAGGAAAATGACCATCGTTGCCCCGTGGGCAGCAAGGCTTGCCAGCTTTTCTTTTTCCGGCACCGGGGTGCGGCCCTCCATGCGGGTGATGATGACGGTCTGGCTCACGGTGGGCAGCGTGTACTCTGCATTCAGTGCCGCCGCTGCACCGCAGAAGCTGGACACACCGGGGGTATCATCGTAGGGAACGCCCTCGGCATCCAGCACATCCATCTGCTCCCGGATGGCACCGTAAAGGCAGGGGTCGCCGGTGTGCAGGCGCACGGTGATCTTACCCGCAGCTTCCATCTGCCGCATCACATCCAGCACCTGCTCCAGCGTCATTTCAGCGCTGTTATAAATGGCGCAGTCTGCCTTTGCAAGGCCCAGCAGGGCCGGGTTCACCAGACTGCCCGCATAGATGATGCAGTCGGCTTTCTGAAGCAGGGCCGCGCCCCGCCGGGTGATGAGGTCCGGTGCGCCGGGGCCTGCACCAACAAAATGTACCATAACGTTACTCCTTTACCAAAACGGTGGCAAAATAACCGGCCTGTTCCTGCGGCCGCTCAAGGGAAAGATCCGGGTAGACCCGCTCGTCCGGCAGACCGCAGTTGCACACAAGTGCGCTTTTTTTCAGCTTATCTGCCTGCTGCAGGGTATCCAATAAGACAGGCAATTGCCTGCCGGCTTTCATCAATACCTTGGTGCCGGGCATTTCCAGCACGCGGTCTGTCCAGCCGCCGGGCGCAATGGTAAGCGGCGTATCCATGCCGCCGGTCAGCGGCATATTCAGCCGCGCCGCCGCCGCACAAAAGCTGGGCACGCCTGCCGCCATGGCGGTGGCATAACCCCCGGCCTGCAAGATCTCCTGCAGGTAACCAAAGGTGGCATAGATGGAAACATCACCGATGTTCAGCATGGCAACGTCCTGCCCGGCATCCAGATACTGCCGCACCGCGGCGGCGGCTTTTTCGTGCGAAGCCGCCAGCGCAGCCGGGTCACGGCTCATGGCAAAGTACAGCGGGACGATGGTCTTACCGTCCAGCGCTTTTCCCAGCGCACTGCGGGCGATGTCCAGCGCCAGCATCTGGCCGGAAGCAGTCTGCGGCGCGGCCAGCACCGGGCACTGCCGGATGAGCCGCACAGCCTGCAGCGTCATCAGCTCCGGGTTGCCGGGGCCGACGCTGACACCGTAAAATGTACCTTTCAGTTCTGCCATTCCTGCATCAGCTCCTTTGCCGTTTTTGTCTCGCCCAGCGGGCCGTGCTGGTTGGAAAACAGCACCGCGCCCACCCGGAACGCCCCGCCTGCCCGTCGGTCCAGATGCATCTGGATGGCGGCAAGGATGCTTTCCAGCACCGGGCCGCGCAGCCCCGCGGCATCCAGAATGTCAAGGCAGGCATCCGTGGTGGCGGCATCCATCAGGGCAGCGCACACTTCGCGCCGGGCCCCGCACAGCGCCGCATGGGCACAGAACACTTCGGCGCGGCCATCCGCCGTGTGGGAATGGGTGTTCATGACCCCTGCCGCCAGCTTGCAGAGCTTACCCACGTGGCCTACCAGAAGCACTTCCTCAAATTTGGCCGTGGCAGCCATATCCAGCGTATCCCCGATGAAGTTGGAGGTCTTGACCACCGGGAACCGCTCGAACTGCGGCAGAGCGCTGGCCAGATAATCCAGCCCGTAGTTGCCGGGGGCCAGCACCAGCCGCCGGGGGCCGGGGGCATTTTTTGCGCGCAGTGCGGCCTGATTCATTTCCAGCTGGATGGTATCCAGAATGGCCTGCTGGCTCATGGGTTCCACAATGCCGCTGGTGCCCAGAATGGAAAGCCCACCCTCCACCCCGATGTGCGGGTTGAAGGTGCGCTTTGCCGTCTCGGCACCGCCTTCCACAGAGATGGTCACCGCAAAGCCGCCGGTGTAGGCAGCATTTTCAGCTTCCCGTTCCAGCGCTTCGGCAATCATCTGGCGGGGCACATGGTTGATGGCGGCCTCGCCCTACGGGCTGGTCAAGGCCGGGCTTCGTCACCCGGCCCACCCCCTCGCCGCCAAAGATGCGCACGCCGGGGGCATCCGGTTCCAGCACCACCGATGCAATCACCGGCAGGCCCGTGGTCACATCCACATCGTCGCCGCCGTCCTTGCGGATGGCACATGCGGCACCCGTGTCAGTTCTGCGGCACCAAAGGGGAGCCACCTCCACCACGATGCCCTTGGGTGTGCGCAGGGCCACCGTTTCCGGTTCGCGGCCGGTCAGCAGCAGACGCGCCGCCCCTGCAGCCCCCAGCGCGGCACAGGTGCCGGTGGTATAGCCGCAGCGCAGCAACTTCTGCCCGCTGCGGACGTAATGCTCAAACTGCGGCTTTCCGGCGGGTGCCTTTTCGGCTTCCGGCTCCGGTGTGCCGAACAGAGCCGTGTACTGCTGTTCGGTCAGGCCGTACAGGGTGCGGATGTTCTCCGGCTGAAACGCCTGTTCCGGGGTCAGCACGCCGGAAACACCACCGGGCGAAACGCACACCACCGTGTCCGCTATTTTTTCAGCCAATTCCAGCTCGTGCAGGCTCAGGATCACCGCCAGCTGACCGGTATGGGCCAGCTCCTTTAAAATGGTGAGCAGCTCGATCTTGCCCTTAATATCCAGAAAAGAGGTCGGTTCGTCCAACAGGATCACTTCCGGCTGCTGGCACAGGGCCCGGGCCAGCAGGATGCGCTGGCGCTGGCCATCGCTGATGCGGTTAAAATCCCGGTCTGCCAGCTGCGCCGCACCCACCAGCTCCAAAGCTCTGTGCACCTGCTGCCTGTCCTCGGCAGACAAAATGCCCAGCCGTCCGGTGTAGGGATAGCGCCCCGCCGAAACAAAGTCAAAGCAGGTGGTCAGCTCCATCCGGCGGCTGTGGGGAGCCATGAGAGCCAGCTTCTGCGCCCGCTGGGTACCGGTATAGGCAGTAAGATCCTTCCCCGCCAGAAGCACTGTGCCGCCCATGGGGGCAAGCTGGCCCGCCAGTGTGCGCAGTAAGGTGGATTTGCCTGCGCCGTTGGGCCCGATCAAGGTCAGGATCTGCCCCGGCTGCACCCCGAGGCAAATATCCGAGAGCAGCGGTGTCTTGCCGTAGCCGATGGCAAGCTCCCGCGCAGTGCAAAGTGCTTTTTCGTTCATCATGCGCCCTCCCGCTCTGAATTGCGCCGCACCAGCAGCCAGATGACCACCGGTGCGCCGAACACGGCCGTGACCGAGCTGATGGACAGCTCCGTGGGCGCGAACAGACTGCGGGCCAGCAGGTCGCAGAACAGGCAGAAAGCCGCACCGCCCAAGCAGCACCCCGGCAGCACATACAGCGGCTTTGCGCTGCCCAGCAGCTGCTTGACAAGGTGCGGCACCGCGATGCCTACAAAGGAGATCGGCCCCGCAAAGGCGGTGACACAGGCCGCCAGCAGGCTGGATAGCAGCACCAGCGCTGCCGAGAAAGGCTTGACATTCACGCCCACGCTGCGGGCATATGCTTCGCCCATCTGGTAGGCGGCCATGGGCTTGGAAAGCAGAAAGGATGCCGCCAGCGCAGGCAGCACCACCAGTGCCGCAGCCTGCACATTGGCCCATGTCACGCCGGAAAAGCTGCCCTGCGACCAGTTGTGCAGGTTGACGATGTTGGAATCCTGCGCAAAGGCCACCACGATATCGGTGATGGCGGAGCAGATATAGCCGATCATCACACCGCAGATGACCAGAATGCTCATGCGCTGCACCCGCCGGGCCACCGCCAGCACAAAGGCCATGGCAGCCATGGCCCCCGCAAAGGCAGCCGCGATCATGGTGGCCGAGCTGGTCAGCATCCCGCGGTCCAGAAACACCACCATGGTCAGGGCCACCGCCAGCTTTGCGCCGCTGGAAACGCCCATAACAAAGGGCCCGGCAATGGAGTTTGCAAAAAAGGTCTGCAGAAGGTATCCCGCTGCGCTGAGGGCTGCCCCCAGCAGCGCCGCCATGACCGCGCGGGGCAGGCGCAGTTGCAGGATGATATTCCCCGCAAGCGCATCGCCGCCCTTGCCCAGCAGCGCCGTCAGCACCGCACCCGGTGCAAGGGATACGCTGCCCCAGAACAGGTTCAGCGCAAAAAGCACCGCCACGGCTGCCGCAAGGGCAATATAGGCGGCTGCAAGGCGTCTGGTACGGGTCATAGGCTTTCCTTTCTGTAAAATTTTCCTTCTTTAATCCACATGGGTGAGGAATTTCAGGGTACTGGCGGCAGGTGTGCCCTTGGTAAACACCCGGTTCATATCCACGATCAAGTCTGCCAGCTCCATGCTCTGCTGGAACAGGCTCTGGGTGGTGCACCACACCTGACCGTTCTGCACCGCTTTGAACTCGTTCAACAGTGGAAAACGCTCGGTCAGCTGGCTCACCGATGCGATCATGCCCTCGATGGCGCTGTTGTAGATGAGCACATCAGCATCCTTTGCACCTGCATAGAAGTCCTCAAGCGGCAGGTTCATGGTAGCAAGGCTGTTACCATTGTCCGTCAGGTCCGCAAAGACATAGCTGCCGCCTGCCATTTCGATCATGCGGGCCACATAGTCACTGCCCTTGCGCACAGTGGCAAGGTTGTTGGTGGTCAGCGAGAAGAAAGCGCAGCTTTTTCCCGTGGGTTTCTGCGAGAGGATGGGCTGAACGGCTGTCTCCTGCGCGGAAAACACCTGCTCGGCCTGTTCTTCCCTGCCCAGCAGGATGCCGTAAAGCTTGATCCACTCCATGCGGGCCAGCGGGTCGCTCTCGTAGCTGGAACGCTCCACCAGCACCGGGATGCCAAAGTGCTCCAGCTGCTCCTTTACCTCCGGCGTGTGCAGGATCATAGTATTCTCAATGGCAAGGCGGCAGCCCGCTGCCAGGATCTGCTCGTAATCCGGGGCGCTGTACTTGCCGGCATACGCGATTTTTCCCTCTTCCATGGCCTGCTTCACCTCAGGCAGATACCAGCCCTCGGCCTTGGTGCCGGAAAAGGCCACGCTGTCCAGTGCGTCCAGATGTAAAAGCAGATCCATCACCGAGGTGGAGACCAGATAAATATTCTCCACCGGCTGGCGCAGCACAGTCACATCAGCAGGCAGACCGTCCACCTCCGCAGCATCTTCCGGCACAACAAGGAACCGTGCATCCGACTCCGCGATGGTCAGCATGGTATAGCCGCCCTCATAGCAGTCCGCTGTGAACTGCTGTGCATAGTCCAGCTTGTAATGATGGGAGAAAACAAGACTTTTCGTATTGGCAGGTTGAGCCTTGCTGCCGCAGCCGGTCAGCGTCAGCGCCGCAGCGGGGATCAGTTTCAGAAATTGGTTGCGAGTGATTTTCATTCAAATATCCGGACGTTTGTCGTTCCGACCCCTCTTGTGAAAAGGCGTTTGGAGCGGCCCTGCGGTTGCGCAGCAATGAAAGCCCCAGCGGGTCTTTCAAGCAGGCGAGCGATCTGCGATAGCAGATGGAAGGGCTTTGCCCTGACAAGCGTCGGACCGCGAAAAAATTGATTTTCCGCTGAGTATGCCCAGAGCGTGAGCGGAGGGCATTCTCAATCGTTAGCCTTCAGACTTGCAGAATCAAAGGTCAGCGTATACTCGATCTCGTGGGGGGTGCTCATGGCAACGGTGTCGGCGGTGACATCCAGTACGGTATCCAGCGCCGATACCGGAATTTCAAAGGTGGAATTGCCCTCGGTGTTGGTGGGCAAATACTTCTCGCCGTCCACGATCATATAATCATAGTTCGGGCTGCTCCACACGATGGTGGCGGTCATTTTGCCGTCTGCCACGGTCAGGGCGGCGGGGCTCTCCACGGTGGCACGGCCGGAGCCGCCCTCCAGCGTCACCTCACAGGTGTAGGTGCCGTCTGCCGGGGTCTCGGCTTCCGCAGCCTTTTCCACGGCATCACGCACGCTGACGACATGGTCGTACCACTTGCCCTTGGTGCCCAGAATGGCAAGATCAAAGTCCGTATCCACAGCAGTGACCGGAATGTCAAAGCCGTACACCTCCTCCGAGGTGCCGTCGGAATAGGTGACGGTATCTGTGGTGGGCTGCAGCCAGTCGGCCTCGTGGTCGGCGGCATCGGAAGCCTTGCCCAGATACAGGTTGACGATATTGGTGGAAGCAAGGCTGACATGGAAGGTCATCTGGCCGTTCTCCACGGTCAGGGTGCCCTTGCCGTCGCAGGCTTCGTTGGCGTGGAACATGCTGCTGTCGGTGTCAAACTCGGCGGTATACACGCCATCCGGCAAAGCGGCGGTCTCAGCGGCAGAAGAAGCCACGGAAGAAGCAGCCTCCGAGCTGGCAGCACTGGAAGCTGCAGAAGATGCCGTGGAAGAAGCGCCGCAGCCCACCAGCAGACTCAATGCCAGAGAAGCAGCGACAACACAGGAAAAACGCGTTTCATAGGAAATACCTCTACATTATAAAAATCAGCTTTTATTATACCATTGTTCAGATAAAAAATGAACCCTCTCCACCGGATGCCGCAAAGCGGCCGCGAGACGGAGAGGGTTCGTTTGATCAACCGTTCAGAGAATCGATCGCCGCCTTGGTGTGGGCGACATACAGCTTCTGGACATCCTCGATCCCACCCAGACCAGCGATCTGGCAGTCGATGCTGTCGAAAGCACCGGAAGCCTTGAACTGGCTCAGCCAGGAATCGGCATCCTCACCGGCCATATCGTTGTTGGCGTGATCGCCGGCAACCACCATCAACGGGCGCAGAATGACCTTGGTGTAGCCCGCAGCCTTAACAGCCTCGATGACGTTCTCGCAGGCAGTCTCTTCCGGCTTGCCCTCAACGGTGCCAATGAACACATTGTCGTAGCCCAGAGTCTGCATAGTGGTCTGCATCTGGCTGTAGCTCACCTTTGCGGTGTGCGAGGTGCCGTGGCCCATAAAAACAAAGGCGACCTTGTCCACAGCAGCGGCATCCAGACTGTCGTAGCCGGCTTCCTTCACGGCAGCAGCGGTGACAGCCTTGGCAACGTCTTCCTTATCCTGATTGATGATGGTGGCATCGGAACCGACCTCGCCCAGCAGGGGCTCAGCCACAGCGACAGATTCAAACTTGTCGCGGTAGGTGTCGATCATTTCCATCATCTCGTCGTACTCAGCACCGTGCATCAGGTGGGTGGGCTGGACGACCAGATTCTTCACGCCGTTTTCCACAGCGCGGTCCATGGCCTGCTGCATGTTGTCGATCTTTTCGCCGTCACGAGCCTGCACATGGTTGATGATGATCTGTGCGGTGAATGCGCGGCGCACAGACCAATCCGGGTATGCGGCCTGCAGAGCATCCTCGATGCCCTTGATGTCCTTCACGCGGCTGTCGTTGAAGGAGGTGCCGAAGGAGACCACCAGCAGCTCGTTGTCGCCAATGTCGTCCTGATTGCGGGCATCGTCCTTGGAAGCATCACCGGTGTCACGGCCAAAGTAGTCGGGGTCGGCGTTCTCACCTTCCACCAGTTCCTTCTGGGTGTCGGTCAGGGAATCCCATGCAGCCTTGGCGGCTTCGCACTGGGCATCGGTATCCTCATTGCGCTCCTGCACATAGATGGCATCGATTAGGTCTGCCACATTCTTTGCTGCCATTTCGTCAGCCTCCTCGCTGCTCGCTTCGCTGGAAGCGGCAGGCGCAGCGGTGCTGGATGCAGTGCCGGAAGCAGCCCCGCCGCAGCCGGTGAGCACGCCGGCGCACAGAGCCAGAGCCGTAACAGCTGCGGCCAGCTTTTTGGTTTCGATCTTTCTCATTGTTCTTGTCCTTTCCTGCTGGATAAATTGCGGTTTGAACCAAACAAAGGGTACAGGAAAGAGAGATGAAAAAAGAGGCCCTTCTGTCCTGCGGATGGCATGACAAAAAGACCTCTGTTGTTTCAGGGCTTTTTGGTACAACCAATTCCTCGTGATCTGGGGTTTGCACCCCCGTACCAACAGCAGGCAGGTTTCCTGACTGAAAGATCGCCGCCCGTCATCTCCTTCCCAGAGCAAAAGCTCCAGTGGCTGGTGCAAAGCACCCTGATGCGGACTCCCTTATCACAGTGACGAGATCGTGCGGGATCTGCACCCGCTTCCCTTTTACCCTTTCCGCCGTGCAGTGCATCGGCAAAAGGCACCTGCTGTTTTTCTGTTCAGTTCGTCCGGCATTATATCATAAAACTGCGCAGAATGCAATAAAAACGACATCCTGCCTTTTATAAGGAAGGATGCCGTTTGGAGATCGAGCCAAATGCGGAGCTTACTGGAGCGCACGGATCGCATTGATGGTGATTTTGTACTGGCAGGTCACGCTGTCAAACAGCTCCTTGGTACCTTCCAGTGTGCCTGTGCGCAGCACCTCGGTCAAATCGTAGGTGGGCTGATACAGGTTGGTAAAGCCCAGGTTCTGGCACACGCCCTTGAGCGTGTGTGCTGCACGGAATGCTTCCTTCACATTTCCTTCCTTCAATGCCTGCTCCAGTTTCGGATAGCTGTCGTCGTTCAAAAACATCAGCGTAAATCTGCAGATCATGCCTTCGTTGTAAAGCCGCTTGAGCACGTCCTCATAATTTGCGCCCATCTGTCTATAACATTCCTGAATCGTCATGGTTTGTCGCTATGCCTTTCTTTTTCTACTTATCCCGCCTGATTTGCCACAGAGTGACAAAAGCGCCATCCATTTTGTTGCACTTTGTTGCGCTTTTAATATATCACGTCTTCCTGCGTTTTCAATGCAGAGACAAAAGTCTTGCACTTTTCACATATTGTCCCGAGTTTTTCTTGCAATTTGCCTATCAATTTCTTCCGGCTGGCTTTTTTCTCCGACTTTGCCGTGCCTGCATGGCTGCAGGGCTTTTCCTGCCGTTTCTCTGCACGGAAAACGCATTTGAAGAAAAAGGTAAAAAAACAGTTGACAAAAGCCTTTCTGCATGATAGAATAAACAAGTCGTCCGGCGAAGGACACAAAAAGTGAATATGGGCGTGTTCCCGAGTGGCCAATGGGGACAGACTGTAAATCTGCTGCTTTCAGCTTCGGTGGTTCGAATCCACCCGCGCCCACCAAAAAGCCTCAACGTATGCAAGTGCGTTGAGGTTTTTGTTTTGCCCGGCATCTTAAGTCTCACTCTCGAGGATGGATTCGAACAGCTGCGGCACCGTTCAGCAGGACGATCTCCAGCAGTGCAAGGATCAGCAGAACAATAAGAACCGTAGTAACCATCGTGTACCGTGCATCATAATATTTTGCAACGGTATTCAGGTTGGTACTCTGTGCATTGATTTTTTAAATTTTTCTTCAAAAAAATCATTGACAACGCTTTCTGTGCATGATAAAATCACATTTGATTTTGAGAGACAAAGCATAGCAGAGTCTTTTCAAAGCAATTTACCATGGACCGCCCAGCGGGGCTAAGGCCATACGGACAGCCGGGTCCACTGCCGACCGGCGGCACAGCCGCCATTATTGATTGAGCGTAGCAGCTCAAATTTTATAAGTTGGTTCCTTTACAACCATGAAATTGCGCAGTCAGTGTGCAGACTTGTGAAACGGTCAATAAAGAGCAGTAAAAGCAGAATTGCTATATAGACTCTCATAATCCCGTCTTTTTTGAATCATGCGAAGCGGCCTTTGTACTCTGGTGTTTCTTCCGGGGGTCTTTGGCGGCGCATTCAAATGCTTTTCAAAGCGCAAGTCTGCACTTTTTGTGCGGTACTTGCGCTTTTTTGTTTGCATCGGGATCAGGGACGGAGGAAAAACATGAGTGAGAACCGAACACGGTTCCGGCTGAACCAGAACCGTGCGCCCATCTATGAAGCGCTGGAACAGTTCCGCAAAATGCGGGTGGTGCCCTTTGATGTGCCCGGCCACAAGCGAGGCCGCGGCAACCCGGAGCTGACCGCCTTTCTGGGCCAGCAGTGCGTGGGCGTGGATGTGAACAGCATGAAGCCGCTGGATAATCTCTGCCACCCGGTATCGGTCATCCGGGAAGCAGAAGAGCTGGCCGCAGATGCCTTTGGCGCTGCCCACGCGTTCCTCATGGTGGGCGGCACCACCAGCAGTGTGCAGAGCATGGTGCTTACCGCCTGCAAGCGCGGTGATGAGATCATTCTGCCCCGCAATGTGCACCGCAGTGTGCTGAACGCACTGGTACTGTGCGGCGCGGTGCCGGTGTATGTGAACCCCGAGGTGGACAAGCGCCTTGGCATCTCGCTGGGCATGAAGCGGGAACAGGTGGAAAAGGCCATTAAAGAGCATCCGAATGCTGTGGCTGTGCTGGTGAATAACCCCACCTACTACGGCATCTGCTCTGACCTGCGCGCCATCGTAAAAATGGCCCACGATGCCGGGATGCTCTGCCTTGCGGACGAAGCCCACGGCACCCACTTCTACTTTGGCGGCGGCCTGCCGGTGTCTGCCATGGCGGCCGGGGCGGATATGGCCTCGGTGTCCATGCACAAGAGCGGCGGCAGCTTGACCCAGTCCAGCCTGCTGCTCATTGGCCCCAATGTGCACCCGGGCTATGTGCGGCAGATCATCAACCTGACCCAGACCACCTCCGGCAGCTACCTGCTCATGTCCAGTCTGGATATTTCCCGCCGCAACCTGGCGCTGCGCGGGCGGCAGGTGTTCCACCAAGTCGCCGACATGGCCGAGTACGCCCGTGAGGAGATCAACGCTGTGGGCGGCTACTACGCCTTTGGCAAGGAGCTGTGCAACGGCGACTCCGTTTTTGACTTTGATACCACCAAGCTCAGCGTCCACACGCTGGATATCGGCCTTGCAGGCATTGAGGTGTACGACATCCTGCGCGATGAGTACGACATCCAGATCGAGTTCGGCGACATCGGCAACATCCTTGCCTATCTTTCCATCGGCGACCGCCCGCAGGAGCTGGAGCGGCTGGTCAGCGCACTGGCCGAGATCAAGCGCCGCTACCACACCGACGGCTCCGGCCTGCTGAGTCAGGAATACATCGACCCCGTTGTGGCCGCCAGCCCGCAGGAAGCGTTCTATGCGCCCAAAAAGAGCCTGCCGCTCCGGGAGACCGAGGGCATGGTGTGCAGCGAGTTCGTCATGTGCTACCCGCCGGGCATTCCCATTCTGGCCCCGGGTGAGCGCATCACCAAGGAAATTTTGAACTACATCGAGTACGCCAAGGCCAAGGGCTGCAGCATGACCGGCCCCGAGGACCCGGACATCGAGCGGCTGAACGTTCTGGCATAAGGAGGGAATGCAGATGGAATTTTGGTTTTCTGAGTTTCACACCCCGGACGTGAAGCACAGCATCCGGGTGAACAAACAGCTCTACTCCAAGCAGAGCGATTACCAGCGCATCGATATTTTTGAAACGCCGGAGTTTGGCCGGGTGCTCACATTGGACGGCAATGTGATGCTGACCGAGCGCGACGAATTCATCTATGATGAGATGATCGTGCATGTGCCCATGGCGGTGCACAAGCAGGCAAAAGACATCCTTGTCATCGGTGCCGGTGACGGCGGCGTGGTGCGGGAGCTGACCCGCTACGACCGGGTGGAGCGCATCGACCTTGTGGAGATGGACCCGCAGGTGGTGGAAGCCTGCCGCGCCTTCCTGCCCAGCAACGCCTGCCGCATGGATGACCGCCGGGTGCACATCTATTTTGAGAACGCCCTCAAGTATATCCGCCGCTGCGAGGAGGAGTACGACCTCATCATCGTGGACTCCTCCGATCCCTTCGGCCCATCCGAGGGTCTGTTCACCCGCGAGTTCTACGGCAGCTGCTTCAATGCCCTGAAAGCGGACGGCATCATGGTGAACCAGCAGGGCAGCCCCTTCTATGCCGAGGATGCCAGCGCCATGCAGCGCAGCCACAAGCGCATTGCGTCCACCTTTCCCCATCAGCCGAGTGTATCAGGCACATATTCCCACCTTTGCGGCTGGGTACTGGCTGTTCGGCTTTGCCAGCAAAAAGTATCATCCCATCGATGATCTGGATGCAGACGCATGGAAGGCGCTGAACATGCGCACCCGCTATTACACCGCCCGGCTGCATGTCGGCGCATTTTACCTGCCGGCATTCCTTGAGGAAATGCTGCGGGAAGTGGAGGAACACTGATGCAACCCAACATTGAAAACTTCATCGGCTGTGACAGCAGCTACCGCGCCGCCAGCATCGTGCTGTACGGTGCGCCCTACGATTCCACCACCAGCTACCGCCCGGGCGCACGGTTCGGCCCGGCGGCCATCCGACACGAAAGCTATGGCCTGGAGACCTTCAGCCCCTACCAGAATGCCGATTTGACGGATTATGACATCTTCGACAGCGGCGATCTGGAGCTGTGCTTCGGCTCCAGCGAGAGCGCCCTTGCGGACATCGAAGCCCGCGCAGAGGAGATCCTGCAGGACGGCAAGTTCCCGTTGCTGCTGGGCGGTGAACATCTGGTGACGCTGGGTGCCGTGCGGGCTGCTGTGAAGAAATATCCGGATCTGCACATCGTGCACTTTGATGCCCACGCCGACCTGCGGGACGACTATCTGGGCGCAAAGCTGAGCCACGCCTGCGTGCTGCGCCGCTGCCACGAGCTGGTGGGCGACGGCCGCATCCACCAGTTCTGCATCCGCAGCGGCGACCGCGCCGAGTTCGAGTTTGCAGCCCAGCACACCGAGATGCACAAATTCGATTTTACCGGCCTTGCCGAGCTGACGGAACAGCTGTGCGAGAGCAAGGTGCCCGTCTACCTGACCATCGACCTCGACTGTCTGGACCCCTCCTGCTTCCCCGGCACCGGCACGCCCGAAGCCGGCGGCGTGAGCTTTTTGCAGCTGCTGGATGCCATCCGCACCGTGACGAAAGCCAACATCGTAGCCGCAGACCTCAACGAGCTGGCTCCCACGCTGGATACCACCGGCGTTTCCACCGCCACCGCCTGCAAGGTGCTGCGCGAAACGCTGATCGCGCTGGACAAGGGCTGGCCCGGCTTTCAGGTCTGACCGAATTTGCACACATTGACATAAAGGAGAAAAATCATGAGCAAAGTTCTGATCATCGGCTGCGGCGGCGTGGCCTCCGTTGCCATCCACAAGTGCTGTCAGGTACCCGAGGTGTTCACCGAGATCTGCATCGCCAGCCGTACCAAGTCCAAGTGCGACAAGCTGGCTGCAGAGCTGGCCCCCAAAACCGCTACCAAGATCACCACCGCACAGGTGGATGCCGACAAGGTGGATGAAGTGATCGCCCTCATCAAGGCTTATCAGCCCGACCTCGTGATGAACATTGCCCTGCCCTATCAGGACCTGACCATCATGGATGCCTGCCTTGCCTGCGGCGTAAACTATATGGACACCGCCAACTACGAGCCGGAGAACACCGACGACCCGGAGTGGCGTGCCATCTACGAGAAGCGCTGCAAGGAAGCAGGCTTCTCCGCCTACTTTGATTACAGCTGGCAGTGGGCCTACGCAAAGAAGTTTGAGGAAGCCGGCCTGACCGCCCTGCTGGGCTGCGGCTTTGACCCGGGCGTGACCCAGGCTTACTGCGCCTACGCCAAAAAGCACGAGTTCGACACCATTGACACCATTGATATTCTGGACTGCAACGGCGGCGACCACGGCTATGCGTTTGCCACCAACTTTAACCCGGAGATCAACCTGCGCGAGGTGTCCGCTCCCGGCAGCTACTGGGAGAACGGCCACTGGGTGGAGATCCCGGCTATGAGCATCAAGCGGGAATACAACTTCGATCAGGTGGGCGACAAGGATATGTACCTGCTGCACCACGAGGAGATCGAGTCCCTTGCCAAGAACATCCCGGAGGCACGCGCATCCGCTTCTTCATGACCTTTGGCCAGAGCTATCTGGACCACATGCGCTGTCTGGAGGATGTGGGCATGCTGTCCACCACCCCGGTCAACTTCAACGGGCAGGAGATCGTGCCCATCCAGTTCCTCAAGGCTCTGCTGCCGGACCCCGCCAGCCTTGGCCCCCGCACCAAGGGCAAGACCAACATCGGCTGCATCTTTACCGGCAAGAAGGACGGCCAGGACAAGACCTACTATATTTATAATGTGTGCGACCATCAGGAGTGCTACAAGGAGGTCGGCTCTCAGGCCATCAGCTACACCACCGGCGTACCGGCCATGTGCGGCGCACTGATGCTGCTCACCGGCAAGTGGACCACCAAGGGCGTGCACACTGTGGAAGAGTTTGATCCGGACCCGTATCTGGACGCTCTGGACAAGTACGGCCTGCCCCGTTCCGAGAGCCACAGCCCGGCGCTGGTGGACTGATGCGGCTGGCCGATACCCGCCCGCCCTTTGCGGGCCTTGCAAACCTTTCTTGGGAAGCGCTTGCCTCTCTGCCCACCCCCTGCTACCTGCTGGACGAAGGGCAGCTGCGCCGCAACGGCGAACTTCTGCTGGGGGTGCAGCAGCGCACCGGCTGCAAAATTCTGCTGGCGCAGAAGGCTTTTTCCAACTTTAATGTTTACCCGGTGCTGGCTCCTTATCTGGCGGGCACCGAGGCCAGCGGCCTGTACGAGAGCCGCCTTGGCAAAGAAGAGCTGCCGGAAAAAGAGAACCATGTGTTCTGCGCGGCCTACCGGGCAGACGAGTTCGCGGAGCTGCTGCAGTACGCCGACCACATCGTGTTCAATTCGCCCAGCCAGCTGGCAAAGTTCGGCCCGGCAGCAAAGGCGGCGGGCAAGAGCGTGGGCCTGCGGCTGAACCCGGAGTGCTCCACGCAGGAAGGCCATGCAATTTACGACCCCTGCGCCCCGGGCAGCCGCCTTGGCACCACCCGCGCCCAGTGGGATGCCGCCGTGCAGGCAGACCCGGCCCTGCCCGAATTACTGGACGGACTGCACTTCCACACCCTGTGCGAGCAGGATGCCGATGCACTGGCCCTGACGCTGGCGGCGGTGGAAGCAAAGTTCGGGGGTCTTCTGCCCCGGATGAAGTGGCTCAACTTTGGCGGCGGGCACCATATCACCCGCCCCGGCTACCGCCTTGCCACGCTGGAACAGTGCATTACCGAAACACAGAAAAAGTACGGCGTGCAGGTGTATCTGGAGCCGGGCGAAGCATGGGCGCTGAACGCCGGGTATCTTGTTACCACTGTGCTGGATACTTTGCAAAATGGCGAGACGAGCCTTGCCATTCTGGACATGTCTGCGGCCTGCCACACCCCGGATGTGATCGAGATGCCCTACCGCCCGCCGCTGCTGGATGCCGGGGACCCCGGCGAAAAGCCGTACCTCATCCGCCTTGGCGGCCCCACCTGCCTTGCCGGGGATGTGGTGGGCGACTACAGCTTTGCCTCCCCGCTCACCGAGGGGCAAAGGCTCATTTTCGGCGATATGGCCATCTACACCACCTGCAAAAACAACACCTTCAACGGGATGCCGCTGCCGCCCATCTGGGCAATGGACGAAAACGGCACCTGCCGGGAGCTGGTGAAGTTCGGCTACAGCGATTTCAAGATGCGGCTGGGACGTGCAGCGGATTAAAGTATGACCCTTACGGCAAATCTGTATTTAATCAAAAGACAGCCTGTATCAAAACCGCCCAAAATGCACGCTGTTCAAGTACAGTTTCTTTTTATCATCTGACGAAAATTTAAAAAAATTCATATTCAGCCTAGACAAGTTCCTTTTCATGTGCTAAAACAATGCTAAGAAACCCGCAACGATGCAGGATCTGAGGATCACTGCGCCGTTGCGGGTTTTTCTTGTTTTATCTGGGAAAGTGTCAAGAAATAATAGAGGAGGCAATTCTTATGAAAGCATTCATTTCGCGTCGTGATTTCCTGAAAGCGGCAGGCATCACCGCAGCAGCAGCTTTGGCAGGCTGCTCTTCTTCTGGCGGTTCCGCAAGCGGCTCTTCTGCAGGCGGCAAGACCATTAAGATCGGCGTGTTTGAACCGGCTTCCGGTGATAACGGCGCAGGCGGCAAGCAGGAAGTGCTGGGTGTCGAGTATGCCAACAGCCTTGCTCCCACCGTGGAGATCGGCGGTGAGACCTATAACGTGGAGCTGGTGGAAGTGGATAACCAGTCCAGCACCGATAAGGCCGTGACCGCTGCACAGGAGCTGGTCTCCAAGAAAGTCTCTATCGTGCTGGGCAGCTACGGCTCCGGTGTTTCCATTGCAGCCGCTCCCACCTTCCAGTCCGCTTCCATCCCGGCCATTGGCTGCTCCTGCACCAACCCCGCCGTGACTGAGGCCAACCCCTACTACTTTCGTGTCTGCTTCCTTGACCCGTTCCAGGGCTCGGTCATGGCAAACTTTGCAAAGGATGAATTCAGTGCTGCCAACGCCTACGTGCTGAGCATGCTGGGCGAGGACTACGGCTCCGGTCTGGCCACCTACTTCGTCAACGCTTTTGAGGATCTGGGCGGCACTGTTACCAGCGAGCAGTTCCCCGAGGGCACCTCGGACTTCTCCGCCTACATCCAGAACGCCATCAACGCCGGTGCAGATGTGATCTTTGCTCCCTGCGCCACCACCTACGCAGCCCAGATCATCACACAGGCTGCTTCTGCAGGCTTCGATAAGCCCATTACCGCAGGCGACACATGGGAGTCCAGCGTTATTCTGGATGCCCAGAAGGGCACCAGCGTGCAGGTGTATTGCTCCACCTTCTTTGATGAGAACGATGATTCCGGCGCAGCCAAGGAGTTCGTCACCGGCTTCAAGGAGTGGCTGAACGCCGACAGCCAGAAGCTGACCAACAACGGCGGCAATGACATCGTGGCAGCTGTTTCTGCACTGGGCTACGACGGCTACATGGTGGCTCTGGAAGCCATCAAGGCAGCAGGCAGCACCGACGGCACCGCCATCCGCGATGCTCTGTACGGCGTAAACTACGACGGCGTGACCGGCAACATCACCTTTGACCAGACCACCGGTGATGCCAACAAGGATATGGCTTACATCAAGAAAGCTGCCGACGGCGCATTTGAGTTCGTCAAGACTCAGAGCGTGGAAGGCTGAACAAAATTTTAAACTCCCTCAGTCAACGCCTGACGGCGTTGCCAGCTCCCTCAACGAGGGAGCCTTTTTGTAGCTTTCCGGCAGGTTTGGCTTCCTCCCCTGAGGGAGGGGGCTGTCACCGGAGGTGACTGGAGGAGTTTATTTTATTAAAAGTTGTAAGAAATGGAGGGTCCCCCTTATGGCTGCAAAGTTTCTGCCCTATTTGCTGGCAGGTATCTCGGTGGGCGGCCAGTATGCATTGATCGCCATTGGCTACACGATGGTGTACGGCATCCTGCGCCTGATCAACTTTGCCCACGGCGATATCTTTACCGTAGCCGGTTTTCTGATGGTGTACGCTACTGCTTCCCTTCCGCTGACCATTTCCATCCCGTTGGTGGTGGTGGCAACGGTACTGCTGGGCATCGCAGTGGAAAGATCGCCTACAAGCCCCTGCGCACCGCGCCGCGCATGTCGGTAATGATCTCCGCGATCGGTATGTCCTACCTTTTGCAGAACTCGATGTGGTATGTCACCGGCGGTCTGGCCAAGCAGTACCCTGCCCTGCCGTGGATCAGCGACACCGTCACGGTGCTGGGCTGCCAGACCAAGCGGGTGACGGTGGTAACGCCGTTCCTCGTCATTGTGCTGGTGGCAGCACTTGTTACCCTGATCCAGAAGACCAAGATCGGCATGGCCATGCGCGCCGCTTCCCGCGATTTTGAGACCGCCCAGCTGATGGGCATCAAGATCAACCATGTCATCTCCTTTACCTTTGCGGTGGGCAGCTTTCTTGCGGCCATCGGCTCCATGATGTATTTTTCCAACTACACGGCAGTCACCCCCACTGTGGGTGCCATGCCCGGCCTGAAAGCCTTTGTGGCTGCGGTGTTCGGCGGCATCGGCTCCATTCCCGGTGCGGTCATCGGCGGCTTCATCATCGGCATCTGCGAGAGCCTTATTAAAGGTGCAGGCGCTACCACCTTCAGTGATGCGTTCACCTTTGCACTGCTGATCGTGGTGCTGGCCGTCAAGCCTACCGGCCTGTTCAGTGAAAACCTGACCGAGAAAGTGTGATGACCATGAAACAAGAGAAAAACGCATCTATCTCCGGGCCGCACTGGCGCTGGCCGCTCTGCTGGTGGTGCTGCTGGCACTGGATAACCTGAGCTTTGTGCCCTCCATGCTGCTCACCGTGCTGCGCAAGGGTGCCATCTATGCACTGGTGGCTGTCTCCATGAACCTGCTGAACGGCTTTACCGGCCTGTTCAGTCTGGGTCAGGCAGGCTTTATGCTGCTGGGTGCCTACACCTACGCCATCCTCACCATTCCCGCCGCTTCGCAGAAGTCCATCTATCAGCGCTATGCAAACGGCGGCATCGGTTTCTCCATCCCGGAACTGCTCTCCAAACCTCTGGGCGGCTTCGGCCTGCTGCTGGGTGTTGTGTTCTGCCTGATCCTGGCCGGTTTTATCGCAGCGCTGTTCGCCTTCCTCATCGGCCTGCCGGTGCTGAAGCTCAAGAGCGACTATCTTGCCATTGCTACACTGGGCTTTGCCGAGATCATCCGTGCCGCCGTGGTTTACGAGGGCTTTGGCCCGCTGACCAACGGCTCCAACCTTCTGTACGGCTTTACCAGCTTTGCCAGCTTCAACCTTTCACTGGGCAGTGTAACTCTGCATCTGGAAACCGTGATGCCCTTCCTCTTCTCCGGCATCTGCATCGCCATCATTCTGCTGCTCATCAACTCCACCTATGGCCGTGCCTTCAAAGCCATCCGTGATGACGAGATCGCTGCCGAAGCCATGGGCATCAACCTTGCCAGCCACAAGCGCATGAGCTTTATCATCAGCAGCTTCTTTGCCGGTATCTCCGGCGCAATGCTTGCCATGTATCAGGCCAGCGTGCAGGCCACCACCTTCAAATCCAGCATGACCTACGAGATCCTGCTGATCGTGGTCATTGGCGGCATTGGCTCGGTGTCCGGTTCCATCATCGCGTCCTTCCTGTTCATCGCCAGCTCCGAATGGCTGCTGCGCTTCCTCGACAACGAGACCTGGATCGGCGGCTTCCGTGTGCCGCTGCTGCGTTCCGGCTTCCGCATGGTGGTGTTCAGCATCATCATTATGGCGGTGGTACTGTTCTTCCGCAAGGGCATCATGGGCGACCGTGAATTGTTCTAGAAAAAGCCCGCATCCACTGCAAAAGCTACCAAAAAGGAGGCGCGTTCCAAATGAGTGAAAACGTATTGACCATTGAAAACGCCACGATGCAGTTTGGCGGCGTTGTGGCTGTGGACAATCTGAACCTGAAGGTGGATAAAGATCAGATCGTCTCCCTCATCGGCCCCAACGGCGCGGGCAAGACCACCGCGTTCAACGTTGTCACCGGCGTGTATGCGCCCACCAACGGCGCGGTGTGGTTCGAGGGACGCAAGATCATTGAGAACACGCCCCACGGCAAGATGAAAAAGCTCTATAAGGGCCAGAACGCGAGCAAGTATTCCCACATGATCGCCCCCACGCCCGATAAGATCACCCAGATGGGTATTGCCCGCACCTTCCAGAATATCCGTCTATGGAAGAGCCAGACCGTGTTTGAGAACGTGCTCATCGCCAAGCACTGCCGCCGCTCGGCCAACCTGCTGAGCGCTGCCTTCCGGCTGAATGCAGACGAGGAAAAGCGCCAGCGCGAGGAGTGCGAAAACCTGCTGCATGTGCTGGGACTTGAGGATGTGCGCAATGAACTGGCTACTGGCCTGCCCTACGGCCTGCAGCGCCGGGTGGAGATCGCGCGCGCGCTTGCCACCGAGCCGAAGCTGCTGCTGCTGGATGAGCCTGCTGCCGGTATGAACCCGCAGGAGACCGAAGAACTGACCGCCTTTATTGACCGCATCCGCACCGATTTCAGACTGACTGTGTTCATGATCGAGCACCACATGGATCTGGTGATGGATATTTCCGACCGGGTCTATGTGCTGGACTTTGGCCGCTTGATCGCCGAGGGTACGCCCGCCGAGGTGCAGAACGACCCGCGGGTGATCGACGCTTATCTGGGGGTGGACGAAGATGCTTGAGATCAAGGATTTACATGTTTCCTATGGCGGCATTCAGGCCTTGCGCGGTGTGTCGCTGAACGTGCCGGACGGCAAGATCGTTACCCTGATCGGTGCCAACGGCGCAGGCAAGTCCACCCTGATGCGCACCATTTCCGGCCTTGTAAAGGCACAGAGCGGCTCCATTTTGTGGAACGGGCAGGAACTGCTGGGCAAGCCCATCGACCAGATCGTGGCCAGCGGCATTGCCATGTCGCCGGAGGGCCGCCGGGTGTTTGCCGACCTGACTGTGCTGGAAAATCTGAAGATCGGCGCATACCTGCGCAAGGATAAGGCCGAAACCGAGAAAGACCTTGAGTGGGTGTACAGTCTGTTCCCCGCCTGAAGGAGCGCAGCTGGCAGAGCGCCGGCACCCTTTCCGGCGGCGAGCAGCAGATGCTGGCCGTGGGCCGCGCCCTGATGAGCAAGCCGAAGCTGCTCATGCTGGACGAGCCGAGCCTCGGCCTTGCACCCATCGTGGTGCGGGAGATTTTTGATATCATCCGCACCGTGAACCAGCAGGGCATCACCGTGCTGCTGAACGAACAGAACGCCAACATGGCCCTGAAGGTGGCCGATTACGCCTATGTGCTGGAGACCGGTACCCTGACCCTTTCCGGCACGGGTGCTGAACTGCTGACCAATGAACAGGTCAAGGCCGCATACCTCGGCAAAAAGCGCGTTGACCGCACCTGAAACTTTATAAGAACCGCTAACGGCAGAGAGGGGCTGCTGCAAAACAGCTCCATGAAAAAATAACGCATAAAAATGCCTCAGTATGGCAGGCGGAACAGGCTCATCACACTACCAACAAAGAAAAACAGGGCGTTCCCGACGTGGAACGCCCTGTTGTACATATCGCTTGTCTGTGGTCTTTTGCAGGGTGCGTCCGCAGGGCGCACCCTGTTTTTATCTATGCTTCATCATTTTCTGCGCGCAGCATCCGGTATCCGACACCAACATGGGTCTGGATCAGATGCGGCGCATCCGGGTATCGTTCCAATTTTTTGCGCAGGGATGCCATGTAAACTCGCAAGGAAGCGATGTCATTTTCCTGCGTGCTTCCCCATATTTGCTGTGTGATGGATGTATGCGTCAGCACCTTGCCCACATTATGCGCCAGCACACACAGCAGCTTGTACTCGATGGGGGTCAGATGCAATTCATTCTCACCCAGCCAGACGCACCCGGCCGAGAAGTCGATCTTCAAAGGACCATTGACAAAAACCGGACTGTTTATGCCGTCAGAAGCCAGCAGATTCAATCGGCGCTGCGTTACACGCAGTCTCGCCAGCAGCTCGTCCACGGAAAACGGCTTTGTCAGATAATCGTCTGCGCCGTTGTCCAGTGCTTCGATCTTATCAGAATCTTCGCTCCGGGCACTCAGGACGATGATGGGCAGGTTCGACCATGTGCGGACGCTGCGGATGACCTCAATGCCGTCTATATCGGGCAGCCCAAGATCCAGCAGCATGATGTCCGGATTGTGGCTGGTAGTCATCATGATCGCCGTTTCCCCATTGGAAGCAGTCAGATATTTATAGCCGTGGGTCTTCAGGGTCGTTGTGATCAGACACCGTACAGGAACATCATCCTCTACGACCAGAATGGACGGCTTATTCATGAATGTTCACCTCGCTTTGCGGCAATGCAAAGGAAAAGACACTGCCATTGGGAATGTTGTCACGCAGGGTCAATGTTCCGCCGTGAGCCGTCAAGATTGCACGGCAGAGGGGCAAGCCCAAGCCAAGGCTGCGGTGGCTGTCTGCGATGCGGCTCTGCCCGGTATAAAACATCTCGAACACCTGTGCTTTTGCTCGATCCGGAATGCCGGGACCGTTATCTGCAACGTCCACTACGACCTGATGGTCTTTCCGGTAAGCCGAAATCTGAATGACCGAGCCCACGGGGGTGTATTTGATGGCGTTATCCACCAGATTGACAACGACCTGCATGATCAGCCGTGCATCCACATTGACCAAGAGGATCTCGTCCCCATACTGTGTTGTGATGGTGTGTTCGCAGCTTTTCCGGTTGACATGATGCAGCGCTTCTTCGATCATTTCGTCCATCAGCTGCGGTGAGATCTGCAGATTCATCCGTCCATCTTCAATGCGGGTGATGGAAAGCAGATTTTCCACCAGACCGATCAGCCATTGTGCATCGTCAAAAATATCGGTGCAGATCTTGTTCCGGGTCTCTGTATCCAGCGTTTCGCCGTTGGAAAGCAGATTGCTGGCATTGCCGGAAATGGAGGTCAGCGGGGTGCGCAGGTCATGCGAGATCGTGCGCAGCAGGTTTGCCCGCAGCTCTTCATTTTTTGCCTGCACGGTTGCCTGCTCTTTTTCCAGCGCATTTCTGCGGTTTTCGATGGCCAGCGCGCCTTCACCCAGAATGGAAAGCAGCACACTGTTTTCAAAGGCATCCAGCGGTTTTTCAGACAGATCGATTCCGATCACTCCAAACACGCCGCCTCCGGTCCGAAGTGCAAGATAAAGTCCCTTTGCATCCGGGTAGCTATCCGTGCCTGCACCGGAACGCTTTTGTTGGCAAACGTCCAGTTTGCTGCATCCCGTTCTTCCGGTGCAGAAAAGATGTTTTGCGCCGTTTCCCCGTCAACTCCAAAACCTGTTCTGCCCCAAGACCTCCGTTTTGTTCCAGGTAGACGATCAGACTCCGGTTCAGCAGCTTCATCAGCTGGGATGCCGTCAGTGAAAAGATTTCTTCTTCACTTTTGGCTTTCTGTAAAAGCTGATTCGTATCAAATAGTACTTTTGTCCGGAATGCTGCCTGCGCAGACATTTTTGCATGGTCTTTCAACCGTGTCGTCAACGTACAGGTAATAATTGCGGAGGTCAGCATCAGGGCAAACGTAACCTGATAACCGGGGTCATACGCATGGAATGTCAGGCGCGGTTCCGTCAGAAAAAAATTGTACAGCGCAACACTGGCAACGGACCCCAGCACACCGCAGGTATAACCGCTGGTACACAATGCGGTGAACAGCATCCCCAGCATATAGAGCATAATAATGTTATAACGCGCAAAGTCCAGCTGCAGGAAAAAGAAGCCGATGAGCGTGATGCAGCTCAGGATGCCTGCGGTGATCAGAAGATCACGGACAGACGGCAGAAGCGGACGGGTGAACAGCTTCCGTCCTGAACCGTAGCCGTTCTCTGCAGAAGCATCCGGGATGATGTAAATATCCAGATTAGGCGCAGTCATCGTCAATTTTCAGTCAGTGACGGTCCACTCCAGAAATGGCGGCGATGTACGCTGGAGCTCCCCAGTACGATTTTTGTAATGCCGGAGATGCGGGCAAACTCTGCGATCTGCTGCGGAATGTCATCCCCATAGATCGTAGAGATGTCGGCACCTGCCTGCTCTGCCATACGAATGTGCTGCTGCAAGCGCCGACGATCTTCTTGTCCCATCTGATCCGAATCCGGAGTCCGGACATACAGAGCTGTAAAGGTCCCTCCAAACGCCTTTGCCATCGTTGCTGCCGTCCGCACGATCTTTGCATTGGAGGGAGAGGACGACAGACACGCCAGAATATGTTCAGTGGGTGGGTCGTTCTGATTCATAAAAATCACCTGCCTTGCCCACAGTATAGCACAATTTGATGGTCACGACCACCAGCCACGTCTTTTTCCTTCCTGTTGAAGGATCTCCTTCCGCATGTGATCCAGCGCATCTGCTGCCCAAAAACCACTCAACATGACTCCAAGAACCATCAATAACAAAACGACATCCATATGATCCGTCCTATCTTTTCAGAGCCGGAAACACTTCTGGATCGATGCATATTTTCCCAAAACCAGCATACTTTCGTCCCGGCACAGCTGCGTATCCGGCGTAATGCTCATATCGAGCTTTCCGTCTTTTTTCAGCGCAAGAATATTGATGTTATACTTTTTTCGGATATTGATCTCACCGATCGTGCGATCCACCCATTCCGGCGGAATGGTCACTTCCATGATGGCGTGGTCGTCCTGCAGCTCGATATAATCCAGAATGTGTTCAGAGCTGTATCGGATCGCCGCCCACTTTGCCAGCTGCTTTTCCGGGTAGACCACTTCATCCGCACCGTTGCGCAGCAGGAACTTGGCTTGTACATCCCGCTCTGCACGCGAGACCACAAGCTTTGCGCCCAACTCCTTGAGCAGTGATGTTGTTTCCAACGAGCTTTGAAAATTGCCGCCGATGGTTACGATACACACATCAAAATTGCCAACACCAAGGGAGCGCAGAAAGTATTCGCTGGTGCTGTCACCGATCTGTGCATTCGTCACATAGGAAAGCACGGCGTTCACACGGTCTTCGTTGCTGTCGATTGCCATGACCTGATGACCCAGCTCATTCAGTTCCTGCGCAATATGGCGGCCAAAACGGCCAAGCCCAATCAAAAGAATCGATTTCATACTTGTCTCCTTTATCCGATTGCGATTTTCTCCTGCGGCAGACGAGAGTGGGCAGGGCTGCTGCCAAATGCCGCATAGATCAACGTCAATCCGCCAACACGTCCCAAAAACATCAGTGCAATCAGCACCCCCTGCGAAAGGATGCCCAACTGCGGCGTGATGCCCAATGTCAGACCCACCGTTGCCACAGCCGAAGCAGTCTCATACAGACAGACTGACATCGGCAGCTGCTCGGCCGCAGCAATGACAAAGGCTCCGAGGAAGAACAGCGTCAAATACATCCCTGCGATGGTGGCAGCATTCTTGACCGCAGAACCATCTATGCGCCGCCCGAAAATTCGGCATCTTCTCTGCGGCGGAAGGTCGCCCACATATTGGCCAGCAGAACGGCAAATGTTGTGGTTTTCATGCCGCCTGCCGTAGAGCCGGGCGAACCGCCTAACAGCATCAGAACCACCATCAATGCCTGTGAAGCGCTGCCCATCGCAGCAAGATCGGCGGTGTTAAAACCGGCAGTACGGGGTGGTAACGGATTGAAACATCGACAATAAAATGCGCTGCCGGGCAGAGCCTGCCGTGAACTCGAAACAATAAAAGTACAGCGTCGGCAATACCAGAAGAAACGCCGTTGTGACAAGGATCACCTTGCTCTGCATCCGATAACGGTGAAAATCAAGGCGATATGTACAAATGTCCTCCCATGTCAGAAAACCAAGGCCGCCAAAGACGATCAGTGCCGCGATCACTGTGGTAAGCAATGGGTCACCTGCATACCGTGTCAGCGAAACAAATTTTGCCCCCTCTGTTCCCAGCAGGTCAAAGCCGGCATTGCAGAACGCCGAAATGGAATGAAACAACGCGTACCAGATCCCGCGCAAACCATAATCGGCGCAGAACGTCGGCAGCAGCAGTGCAGCACCGACCAATTCAAACAGGGCGGTGATCCGCAGAATAAAGCCTGTCAGCCGCACGATGCCGCCCATCTGCGGGGCAGCAGTAGCTTCCTGCATCGTGCTGCGCTGCTTGAGGGAGATCTTTCGCCCGGAAAGCAGCGCAAAGGCAGCGCCCACCGTAATGACACCCAATCCTCCGATCTGGATCAGAAGAAGGATCACGCTTTGCCCAAAAGCCGACCAGTAGCTGCCGGTATCCTGAACCACAAGTCCGGTCACACAAAGGGCGGAGGTGGAGGTAAACAGTGCCTCATGGAACGGTGTGACGCACCGCTGCTGTGCAGCGATCGGGAGCATCAGAAGCAATGCGCCCACTAGATCGACTGCCGCAAAACCTGCAATAATAACCTGAAAAGAAGAAAAACGGTGCCGCTTGTAACGAGGATATTGAATCATAAAAGCTCCTTTACCTATCCGTGTGCATAAAGATTAGCATGGAACAGATAAAAGAGCCGTAAAGAAAATTGTAGAAGTATAAAGATTCCATTAAAATTGATCGATCAACACCAAATAATAAATGTAGGAGATCGAGCCGACCACGACAACATCCTTGAACTGAATATACGCACCAAAAAGTACCCATGCAGCTTCAGCGCAAAATCTCCAGCAGCCGTCTGCCGGCTTCCTGCTGCGATTCCCCAAACGCCACCGCCAGCTCCTCCCGCAGGACGCGCTCTACCATCTGGTAGAAGTAGGTATCCATAGCGTTGATCTTCCGGCCGCGGCTTTGCTGCTGGGTCTGTTTTTGTCCCAGCTCCTTGAACAGGGTCAGATACTGGTAAAAATCATTGGTGTGGAGCAGTGCCTGATAGTGTTCTGCCAGCGCCGTCTGAATTCCCGTAGGGATGGGCAGCGTCTCCGCTTTGATCCGTGCAAGGTCGGCTGCTGCCTGCTGTGCCGGGGTCACCGGGCGCAGAACACCCTCTTTTGCCGTGGGGATATAGCTGCGGTCGTGGGAATCCGAAAAATAGGGCCGGAGGGTGTAATACTCTCTGGCGGGCTCATCGCAAAAGCGCCGCAGCCCGACCCCTTCCACCTCGTGCACTCCCAGATTTCCGTAGACCACCAGCGCTCCCGCCTGAAACCGTGACATGGTATTGCCTCTTTCCCTTGTATGAAAAGGCTGCAAAAACAGACTTTCCAGCGTAATTTTACTCTTTACTTTATTGTACCACGGTAGGTTGGCGGGCTTCAAAGGGCATCTTTCACAAAGTTTTCCTCGTGCAATCTGCGCAGAATGCCCAGTACAATTCTTGTGCAAAACTGCCTTTGCAAATTCCAGACAGGCAGGCTATAATGATTTCGTACAACGAGTAGCACTCATGCGTAAAACCGGTTGCATGAGGGCTGCCCGTTGTTTTTATTTGCCCCAAAATGGAAAGGCAAGGTGAATCCCATGGAAAGCTCCAATCAATTTCTCGGCACGGAGCGCATCAGCAAGCTGATGCAGAAGTATGCGATCCCGTGCATTATTTCACTTCTGGTGGGTGCGCTGTACAACATCGTGGACCAGATCTTTATTGCAAACGCCAGCTATCTTGGCTCTTATGGCAACGCCGCCAATACGGTCGTTTTCCCCCTGACGGTGGTAGCGCTGGCTATTGCCGTGATGATCGGTGACGGCTGCTGCGCCTTCGTCAGTATCAGCCTTGGACAGAGCGAAGTTCCCAAGGCAAGGCGGAGCGTTGGCAACGCAGTGGTGATGTGTCTGGTCAGCAGCATTGTGCTGGCGGCGCTCTATCTGGTTTTTGCGGACAACATTCTCGCCATGTTCGGCGGAACGGTCAACGCCGAGACCTACCACCACTCCCAGGAGTATTTCTTTTATATCACGCTGGGCGTGCTCTTTTATATGTTTGGGCAGGCCATGAACCCCATCATCCGCGCGGATGGCAACCCCCGGTTTGCCATGATCTCCACCCTTGCGGGTGCGGTGCTGAACATTATTCTGGACCCCGTTTTCATTTTCGGCTTGCGCTGGGGCATGATGGGCGCGGCGGTGGCTACTGTGATCGGTCAGCTGGTCACCGCAGCGCTGGCAGTGTGGTATCTGCTGCACATGAAGATCATCCGTCCTGAAAAGGGCGACTACCGGCTGAAAGGCTCCATCTGCGGCCGTACCCTGACCCTTGGCATGACCAGCTTTCTGTCCCAGATCAGTCTTGTGGCGGCTATGGCAGCCATCAACAACATGATCCGCAAATACGGCGCACTGGACACCGTGTTCGGGCAGGAGCAGTATGCACAGATCCCCATGGCAGTTGTTGGCATCGTGATGAAGTTCTTCCAGATCGTCATCTCCATCGTGGTGGGCATGGCGGCCGGCTGCATCCCCATGGTGGGTTTCAACATGGGCGCAAAAAAGCCTGACCGTGTGAAGGAGCTGTTCACGAGACTGCTACTGGCAGAAGCGGCCGTGGGCGTTGTTGCGCTTGTGCTGGTAGAGTGCTTCCCGCGGCAGCTGATCGCCCTGTTCGGTGCTGCCAACGAGAGCGTCTACTACACAGACTTTGCCGTGAAGTCCTTCCGCATCTACCTGTGCATGATCATTCTGGCCTGTGTCAACAAGGCCTGCTTCATCTTTTTGCAGGCCATGGGCAAGGCAGTGGAATCCACCGCCCTGTCCATGGTGCGTGAGGTGGTGTTCGGCGTGGGCTTTGCCCTGTTGCTGCCCCGGTTCTTCGGGCTGGACGGCGTGCTGTACTCCATGCCCATGTCGGATATCCTCACCTTCCTGATTGCAGGCTATCTGATCTGCAAAACCTACCGTGAACTGAACCAGAAAGGAGAAGTCTAATGGAAAAACATATCATTACCATCAGCCGCGAGTTTGGCAGCGGCGGCATTGAAAAGCGTGCGGAGATCATTGAAAGTCTTTCATAATTTCCGGCAGTCTCAGAGCCGATAGTGCAAAACACCGCCCATCTGCGTTCCGTTACGCAGGTGAGCGGCAGTTTTTGTCAATGGAAATTTTTCTCCCATCCCGGAGCAGCAGTTCCACGCAGCCGGTGTCCATGTTGAATTTGCAGGTTCTTTCATCGTACTTCATGTTTGTGTCCTTTCCGCCTTACGGCACCTTTACAGTTGTGACTTTCGTTACACGGTTTTTCTTCTGATAAGGTTTTGGACACACCGCGGTCTGAAACGAGCCGGAATTCTCATTTCCGAAGAAAACAAAAAATCCGAACCCTTCTCCTATCGAGAAAAGGTTCGGATTTTCATTGTTTGGTGCGGATAAGAGGACTTGAACCTCCACCGAGTTGCCCCGATTAGAACCTGAATCTAACGCGTCTGCCAATTCCGCCATATCCGCATATTCTGTTTTGTTTGCGAGCTGTGTTGCTCGGAACGATAGTTATTATACCAGATATGGCAGAATTGTCAAGCATTTTTTCAAAAAAACACTTTTTTCCTCACTACAAAGCGTCATACTTTCGCGAAAAAAGCCCTCTGCAGGCCGATTTTCCGGCGGTGCAGAGGGTCGGAGTTTCTTTGTTTTTCTTCATTTTCTTCAGAAGATCAGACTTTGCCCCACACCAGCCACAGGTACGCATAGCCTGCCAGCACGGCGGCCAGCGTAAAGGGCACGCCGATGCGCAGGAAGTCGCGGGTGGTGACGGTCTCGCCGTTTTTGCGCAGAATGCCAATGGCTGCGATATTGGCCGAAGCACCGATGGGGGTCAGGTTGCCGCCCAACGTTGCACCGGTGAGCAGGCCGAAGTAAAACACATAGGGTTCCACGCCCACGCCATCGTTCATCAGGGCGGCGATGCTCTGCACCACCGGCAGCATGGCGGCCACGTAAGGGATGTTATCGATGAAGGCCGAAAGCACCACCGACACCACCACCAGCAGGGTGAACAGCCGGAAAGGGCTTTCCCCTGCCACGGCATGGAACAGCCGGGCTGCTGCGTCGATAACACCCGCCGCGTGGATGCCCGCAATCACGATGAACAAGCCAAACAACAGCAGCAGGGTATCGCAGTCCAGCTCGCCCAGCACATGCGCCAGCGGCTTTGCTGACCCTGCCCGCAGGCAGGCGCGCGCCACGCCAAACAGGCACAGCCCCATGCACACAAGGCCGCTGCGCAGCTCGTACACCGTATGCAGCGGCCCGGCTGCAGGCTCCGGCAGGAAGGATGCCGCAATGAGCAGCCCCACCGTGAGCAGCATCAGGGCAGTGGGCACATCGTCCTCCACCTCAGTCTCCACCTTTGCGGCGATAGGCTGGGTCTCGCGGCGGAACAGCCACAGCAGCACTGCCAGCGAAGCAAGTGCGCCCAGCTCTACGCCCCAGAAGATGCCCGGACGGCCCCGCATCCAGAAGAAATCGAAGAAATTCATGTCGGCAAAGCTGCCCAGCAGGATGCTGGTGGTGTCGCCCACCAGCGTGGCCGCGCCCTGCAGGTTGGAGGACACCGCAATGGCAATGAGCACCGGCACCGGCGAGATCTTCAGCTTGCGGGCAATGGCAAGGCCCACCGGTGCCACCATGAGCACCGTGGCCACATTGTCCACAAAAGCACTGATGACACCGGCGAACAGCGCCAGCATACACACCGCCCACTTGACATCCGGCACACGGACGATAAGCATTTCCGCCAGGCGGGCAGGCATTTTGCTCTCGATGAACAGTGCCACCGTACCCATGGTGCCCGCCATCATGAGCAGCACATTATAATCCACGGCCTGCAGCGCGGCGCGGAGTGAAAACTCGTAGACCCCTGCCTCGCCCAGCACAATAAAGAGCACCGCACTGCACAGTGCCACCCACGGCGGTACTGCTGCAGCCGCAGCATCAATACATAGGTAACAGCAAACAGGATCAGTGCAAGTATCATTCGTTGATCTCCCCGCTGCGGGCATCCTCGTCGATCATGCGGTAGCCCACGCCCAGCTCATTGAGGATATAGGCATTGCTGCCCGGACGGCTGCCCAGCTTTTTGCGGATATTGGCCATGTTCACCTGCAGCTTTTTGGTGCTGCCGATGTCGGTATCGCCCCAGATGGCCTTGACGATGGCCGCATAGGTCATCACGCGGCCCGCATGCTGGGAAAGAAACGCCACGATGTTGTATTCGGTCTGGGTCAGCTTGATCTCCTGCTCGTCCACGAACACCTTACGGCGGTCATAGTTGATGCGCATTCCCTGTGCGCGGAACTCACCCGCCGGGGCATTGCCGCCGTGCATGGCACTGTAGCGGTTCAGCCGCAGGGCAGCGCGCACGCGGGCCAGCAGTTCGCCGGTGCTGAAGGGCTTGGTGATGTAATCATTGGCACCCAGATCCAGCGCTTCGATCTTATCCATCTCGTCGGTGCGGGCCGAGAGCACCACGATGGGGGTCATATACTTCTGCCGCACGGTACGGATGAATTCCAGCCCGTCCCGGTCCGGCAGGCCCAGATCCAGAATGACCAGATCCGGGTTGTGGGAGGCGAACAGAGTCAGGCCCATGGTACAGGTATGGGCCACCAGAGCCTGATAATCGTTGGTGGTGAGCAGCGTTTCGATAAAGCTGCAGATATTTGCCTCATCCTCTACGATCAGGACCTTGAATTTGTTATTGCTCATCTTCTGCATCCTCCATTTCAATTTCTTCGGTCTCCAGCCAGAAGCGGATGGTCGTTCCCTCACCCAGACGGCTCTCGGCCTTGATCTCGCCGCCGTGCGCCTTGATGATGGCCGCACACACCGAAAGGCCGATGCCCATGCCGTGCTTGCGGCTGTCTGCCGGTACATCCGGGTCGGTGCCGGAGAACAGCGTTTTCAGCCGTTCTCTGGGGATGCCGCAGCCATCGTCCGTCACCTCGAACACCGCACGATTGCCCACCGTGAACACCTTCAAGGTCAGTTTTGTCATGCCCTCGGCGTGCAGAGCGGCATTTTCCAGCAGGTTCATCAGCACCTGCTGGATGAGCATGGAATCCATGGGGATCACGATAAAGGCATCCGGCGTTTCCAGCTCCACCGGGATCTCCGGGTAGCGCTTGCGGAACTTGACCAGCACCGTATCCAGCAGTTCGTCCAGCACAGTGGGGGTCTTTTGCACCGTCACCTTCTCGCTGTCGATGCGGGTGACGGAAAGCAGATTCTCCACCATGCGGGTCAGCCACTGGGCATCGCTGCAGGCTTCGCCAAGCAGTTTAATGGTCTTTTCCTTATCCAGCGAGTCATAATTTTCGATCACAGTGGAGCAGGCACCGTAGATGGAGGTGAGCGGGGTGCGCAGATCGTGAGAAACCGCGCGCAGAAGGTTTGCACGCATCTTCTCCTTCTCGCTTTCCATACGCAGCTGTTCCTGCTTTTTGATGCGGGTGGTGAGGGTGCTGGTCATGATGGACACCACCAGCATCACAAGGCCGGAGAACAGGTTTTCCGACAGGGTAAAGTTGAAGGCGAAATACGGTGAGAGGAAGGCAAAGTTCACAGCCAGCACGCTGATGAGCGAAGCCGCCACGCCCCACGCATAACCTTCTGTATACATAGAGGTGACGAATACCGCCAGCATAAAGATAAGCATTGCTACGCCTTCAATGCGGCCCATAACGGCCTGTGTAAGCATCACCATGGCATAGGCGGCGAACAGAGCCAGCAGCATTACGGTGGCATCCCGCACAAGCGTCTGTTTTTTCATGCACATTCCCCTTCCCAAATAATATATTCCGTTTCCCGCATTATACCATAGAAAAACTAAAGATACAGTAAAAATCCTTTGCCGTAAAGAGGGACGCGATTTGACACTCCCTCTCCCCCGTAGTAGAATAGCCCTATCAACACTTTATCTCACTGGATCAGGAGTAACGATATGCTGTATTTCGAGAACGACTACTGTGAGGGTGCACACCCTGCCATCCTGCAAAAGCTGGCCGAGACCAACTTTGAAAAGGTGCCCGGCTATGGCACCGACCCCTACTGCGCCAGCGCCAAAGCAAAGATCTGCGCTGCCTGCGGCTGTCCGGATGCAGACGTGACCTTCATCTCCGGCGGCACCCAGACCAACGCCATCGTCATTGCGTCCATGCTGCAGCGCTGGCAGGGCGTGATGGCTGCTGCCACCGGCCATGTGGCTGCACACGAAGCCGGTGCCATTGAGTATACCGGCCACAAGGTCATTGCCCTGCCCGCCCACGAGGGCAAGGTGAGCGCCGCCGATGTGCGCGACTGGTGCGCCACCTTCTATGCCGATGCCAACCACGACCACATGGTGTTCCCCGGCATGGTATATATCTCTCACCCGTCCGAGTACGGCACCCTGTACACCAAGGCTGAGCTGGAAGAGCTGCACGCTGTGTGTCAGGAGTACCACATGCCCCTGTTCATGGACGGCGCACGCCTGGGCTACGGTCTGATGGCCAAGGGCACCGATGTTACCCTGCAGGATATCGCCCGCCTGACCGATGTGTTCTACATCGGCGGCACCAAGGTGGGCGCGCTGTGCGGCGAGGCCGTGGTGTTCCCCCACGGCGCACCGGCCCACTTTATGACTATGGTCAAGCAGCAGGGCGCGCTGCTTGCCAAGGGCCGTCTGATGGGCCTGCAGTTCGATGTGCTGTTCACCGACGATCTGTACACCCGCATCAGCCGGAACGCCATCGAAACCGCAGACCGTCTGAAGGAGGGCCTTGCTGCCAAGGGCTACCGCTTCTATATGGAGTCGCCCACCAATCAGGTGTTCCCCATTCTGGAAAACAGCCAGCTGGAAGCGCTGGAGCCACTGGCGAAGTTCGGCTTCTGGGAGAAGTACGACGACACCCACACCGTGATGCGCATTGCCACCAGCTGGGCCACCCGCATGGAGGAGATCGAGCAGCTGATCGACCTGATGTGATGCTGCCAAAGATTTTTGGCGGTTTTATGCGGGATACCAATTGCAATTCCTTTCACAATGTGGTATCTTTTGGGTAGACCAATGGGTTGGAGACGGTGGGCCTTGCAGGACAGCGTTCCGGCCAGCTGGCTCTATGAAATGATCGGAAAGAAGGTATTTTAACATGGGCTTTTTTTTAAGCTGTTCGGCGGCAAGACCGAGCAGGAAGAGACTGTCAAATTCTTCGGTCAGAGCAAGACCGTTCTGACCCCCATCCGCGGCAAGGTGCTGGCACAGGCCGACATCCCCGACGAGACCTTTGCACAGGGCATCCTTGGCCCCGGCTGCGGCATCGAGCCCACCGGCAAGACCGTGTATGCTCCCTTTGACGGCACCGTGGAACAGGTGGCTTCCACCCTGCACGCCGTGGGCCTGACCAGCGAGGACGGCATCGAGATCCTGATCCATGTTGGCATGGACACTGTGGAGATGCAGGGCAAGGGCTTCAAGGCACTGGTCAAGGTGGGCGATAAGGTCAAGGCCGGCACCCCGCTGCTGAAGGTGGATCTGACGCCATCCGCGCCGCAGGCCATCCCACCGCTACCGCCATCATCGTGACCAACGGCGATGACATGGGCGAGCTGAAGATGCTGGCCGAGGGCGATGTGCTGGCCGGCACCCCGCTGTTCAAGTTCTGATCGTAATCGTAAAAGGCGTGCACTTCCGCAAAGGAGGTGCACGCCTTTTTGATTTCCCGATCTTACTGGCCGCCCGGCTTGTAGTGCAGCAGCCGCCCGACACCAGCCCGTTGAAGAACTGGATGAAGGGCCCCAGGCAGAAGGCACAGATCAGCGTACCGATGCCCACAAGGCCGCCCAGCAGCCAGCACAGCAGCGCACACAGTGCATCGGTGAACACGCGGCAGCCGAAGTACGGCACCGGGGTGTAGTCCCGCAGGCCCAGCGAGAGGTAATCGTACGGGGCGATGCCCAGATCTGCCGTCTGGTACAGCGAAGCCCCCAGCGCCGTGACCGGCACCGCCAGCGCCACCCACAGCAGCTGCACCGGCAGGCCCAGCGCCTCGGCCGGGCCAAAGTGGGCTGCAATGGGGTCGTAGAAGGCCGTGACAATGAACCCGACGCCAATGCCGTTGACAAAGGTGCCCAGGCCGATGTACTTGCGCCCGAACCAGAACTGCAGTGCAAAGAACAGGATGTTCGTGCACAGGTTCTACGCCCAGCGAGATGCCCAGCATCTCGGCCAGACGCATATTCAGTGCGCTGATGGAGTCGTTGCCAAGGTGAGACTGCTTGAACAGTGCAATGCCCAGCCCGATGATCACAATACCGACCACCATGCCGAGGATGCGCCGCGCCGAGGGCATCTGCGGGTTCTTTTTCATGATTCTGTTCTCCTTTTTGCACCAGTTTTACAACGTTCGTTGAAAGCTCAGCGGTGAAGCTGCGTTTCGATTCTTGCCCTGTCTAGTCCTTCTCCAATGACGATGAGCACATCCTGCCCCTGCGGGATGGGTTCCAGTGTTCTGCCGGCAGCGGTGGCGTTCAGCTCCAGCCAGCCGGTGGTGCCCTGCGGGTCCGGTGCAAAGCCCTTCACCCGCAGCACATGGCCGCAGGCGGCATCCGCAAACAGATGGTCGGCAGCGGCCTGCAGCTGCTGCAGCGTCAGGTGCTGCTCCAGAAAGCACAGAGAGCTGAAGGCTTCGTGCTCGTCAAAATGCAGCTTTTCGCAGCTGGCCTGCCTGCAGCCGCAGGCCGCAATGGCGGCAAGGTCGGCATCGGTAAGCCGTGCCCAGTCCTTGGTGATGATCTCTTCCGGCGCAAAGCGGCGGGAGCACTTGCAGCCCTCCAGCGCACGGGTCAGGTGGGCCACGGCGGCAGCGGTCTGCTGCTGCCCGGCCAACTGGGTACGGCTGACCAGCACCCGGCCCGCGTTGGCCGTCTCGGATGCCAGCACATACTCAGCCTGCGGCGAAAGCGTTTCCGGCAGCATGGCATCCACTATGGCGATCACATTGCCGATGTGATACCAGCGGTCCAGCGGGTCGTCCCGCAGCACGTCAAAGAATTCGTCCACATCAAAGATGCCGCTGGGTTCCACCACCACCCGGTCGAACCCGCGCATGGCCATGGCAATGAGCTTGGTGCGCATCCGGCGCTGGTGGGTGTCGCAGTCGCATCCGCCGCTGATGGTCTCAAGGTCGCAGTTCGGGCCAAGAAGGTCCTGCACCAGCATGGCATCCACGTTCACTGCGCCGAAGTCGTTTTCCAGAATGCAGACATTGTGGCCCTGTGCCACCAGATACCGGACATACCGGCGCAGAAAGGTGGTTTTGCCTGCGCCCAAAAAGCCGGTGATAAGGTCTACCTGTACCATAATAAAAAAGCACCTCCTGTGCTGTTGTTTGCCCGGTTCCAGTATACCGCAGCAAACTGCAATACGCCAGTGGCAGATGCAAAAAGCCCCGCATTTCTGCGGGACTTTTATGTTCGTATTCAGCCGCTGTCGGATGCAGAGCTGTACTCGGCAATGACCTTGCGGGCGGCAGGTGCCATTTTGGCCGGCACGGCGGCAGGTTTTGCAAGGAAGTAGCCCTGCAGCGCATCCGCGCCCAGCTCGATGACCTTGCGCAGCTCGGCGGCGGTCTCCACACCCTCGGCAATGATCTGCATGCTGCGCGGGTGGGCGAAGGTCTCCAGCGATTTGAAGAAGGTCAGCCGCTCGATTTCATACAGTGCGCCCTGCTCCTGCGCCAGCTTCATGATGGTAGCGGGTGAGCGCAGCGCTTCCATATCGGAGCGCATCAGGGCTTCGTAGGCCATCACCTTGCGGGCGCTGCTGCCGCAGCCCACGCAGCCAAGGGCCAGCGCCGCGGCGCACAGCCCGGACACGACCGCTTTGAGATATTTTTTCATCGATTTTCTCCCCTGAGGGCGCTCACGCAGCAGGACGTTCCGGCTACCATATCACCCGATTATACCTAGTTTATCATACCATCTTTTTCCGGGTGCGTAACCAAAATCCGGCAAAAACCTTCACGATCACAAGAAAGCGGAAGAACTTTCCACCCATCGGAATAAAAAGCACAGCCCTTCCCATTGACTGGGAAAAGCTGTGCTTTGCTGCTGTTATTCGTTTTTTTTTGCCGGGACGGTGGACACAGTGATCTGCTCATAATCCGCACTGTGTGCAAGATAAACGCTCAGGTCACCGGTGTTGGTGGTCTCCATGCCGTCCAGCTTTGTGCAGGCGCAAAGGCCAAAGGCCAGCACATCCATGCCGGCAGCAGCGCCCTGCCAGAATTTATCCTCGCAGCCAGGCTTTGCCCAGCGCCGCGGCAGATACTGCACAAAGCCCACAGCCGTCAACAGTTCATCCGCCTCGGCCAGCTGGGCCTCGGCAGCGGCATCGTCCAGCATATCCCTGCCCGCGCAGCGCTGCAGGATGACATGGCACACCGGGCGGCGTGTGGCCTCCAGCACCGAGTGACGGAAGCCGTAGCGGGAGACGTTCTTTTTGCCGTACAGCAGGATGAAGCCCATGCTGTTGCGGCTGTCCGCCCGCAGGAAGCCGTGGGTGATGTAGGGCATGCCCACCTGCCTGTTCACCCGCCGGGGCGACACCCGGCCCGAGATCCAGACACTAAAGACCCTTGCTCTCGCCGAGCACGCCCGTGCCGTGGAGGACGGCAGATTGTAAATGGTAAATATAGAAAAAGCACCGCTGCGTAGTACGATTTTGCCGCCATCATTGAACGCGCGCAGCCCCAGCAAGACCTTCAATCTGGCGGGCCTTGTGGGCAGCTACCATTTCAGCGGCGAGTGGGTGTAAATTTTTGATACAGTAAGAGGGGCTGCTGCACTTTCGGCTAAAACGATGTGCAGCAGCCCCTTCTTCGTATCGGATACAGACAACAAAAAAAGCGTTCTGAGAGATCTCAGAACGCTTGGTGGTTGCGGGGGCCGGATTTGAACCAACGACCTTCGGGTTATGAGCCCGACGAGCTACCAGACTGCTCCACCCCGCGATATTTACTTTGTGCTCTCAGCGGTTCTCGCTGACTGCTCAAGTATAATACCACAAGGGCGGGCGGATGTCAAGTATTTTTTTGATTTATTTTTCTTCTTTTTCCAAACCACGAACCCTGCGCAGGCGGCGGCTGCGATCACCACCACCGGCCATGCACCGGCAAGGGTAACGATGACCTGCTGCAGGCCATCCACAAAGTTCTGCCAGCCAGCGGAAAGGGCGCTGACAAAGCGGTCGCCGAAGCCCTCGCTGGGCGGCGAGTAGGTGCTCACCTCGCTCAGGCTCACGTACACGGTGCACTCTTCCACCTGATTGTTGTACCAGTCCATCTGGCTCTGCCAGCTCTCGATCTGGCTCTGCACATCCGTCAGGCTGGACTCGATCTCAAGCAGGTCGGAGAGGTTGTCGGCCTGCTGCTGCAGCTGCTGCAGGCGGGTTCGCTGGTTCTTGAGATTCTCAAGCCGGGTCTCCACGTCCATGTACTGGGCGGTCACGTCGTCGGCCTGCTGGTTTTTGTAGGTCACGTTGCCTGCTTCGGCCACGGCGGCAAGAAAGTTCTCGTAGTTCTGCTGCGGCACCCGGTAGGTCAGGCTGACACTGCGGCTGTCACCGGCATCCGAGTATTCACTGCTGGATTCCAGATAGCCGCCCGCTTCAGCAAGGGCAGCATCCAGCGCGGCGCGGGCTGCGTCGTAGTCCTTGCTTTCTAGGCTGAGGTTCGCGGTGTAGATGATCTTTGCGTGGTCGGTGCTATGGGCCGCTGCTGCCGCGTCGTCCTCCGAATAAACAGCGGTGCCGTTGTCTGCACTGCTTTCCAGCGCCATGGTGTTCAGACTGTAATCGGCTGCCATAGGGCTGTCCACAGCGGCGCGGTCCGCGCCGCCTGCCGCCATCACCGCCGCAGTGCTGTCCGCAGAATAATAGACCGCCGGGCTGCTGCTCTTTGCGCCAAGGCCGATTTGTCCGGTGGCAAAGCACCATAGCCTACCACGCACACAGCAAGGCAGGCCGCCAGTGCGCCCACCCGCTTTGCGGGGAAGCGGATCAGTTTCTTCTTCGGCTGCACCGGGGCGGACTGAGCCGGTACCGGTGCGGCGGTTTTCATCATGGGCTGGGCCTTTTCTTCTTCGGTCAACTGGTCGGTCATGGCCAGCAGCTTTGCCTTCAGATCGTCCGGGGCGTAGAGGTCGTCCGTCTCCATCTTGTACTCATACCACCTCATCTTCGATCTCCTCCTTCAGCATCGTATGTAACTGCGCCCGGGCACGCCGCAGCCAGCTCAGCACCGTGTTGGATGGTGCGCCCATCATCCGGCCGATCTCCGCCGCCGTGTACCCCTCATAATAATGGAGATAGATAGCATTGCGGTAGTTTTCCGGCAGGGCGCGCACTGCGTCCAGCACACTGCCGTCCTCAAACGCATCGGGCGCGGGCAGGTTCTCGTCCAGCTCGGTGTCCTTCTGATGGGCTGCGCGGGTCAGGTCCCGGCAGCGGTTGATGGCCACCCGCAGCAGCCACGCCTTGAGGTGCTCCTCACTCTCAAACGTACCATTATAATGCAGGAGCTTCTCGTAGACATCCTGCACCACGTCCTCGGCATCGGCTGTGCATCGGCTGTTGTGTATGGCAGCGCGGTAAACAGCATCGCTGTATTTCTGCACTGCCAGCGTAAATACTTCGTTTCTGGTCAGCTGTCCCATAGTTTCAAGCTCTCCTTTACCGCCTGTACAGGGCTGGTGGAATTCGTGTTCCACGGGGACATTCACCCTATACACGGCTGAACGCCCCGAAGATTGCATTGCAGGAAAAATTTATGAAAATCACCTTTTATATACTCTCTGCAGCAGGGCCACCCGTTCTGCAAGGAAGGTCTCGGCCTTCGGATGGTGCAGCCAGCGCTTGTTCGCCGCTGTGCCAGCCAGCTTTCTGCCCAGCGCTTCCGGGTCGGTATCGGCCTGCATCACATCCTGCATGGTCAGCTGCAGCGTCAGCGCCGCAGGGTGTCCGGCAGCGGCGGCAGCGGGTCCTCCACAAAGGGCGGCAGCAGCTGCACCGCCACCGTGGCGCGGGTGCACTCCTCGGTGCAGCAGGGCTGCAGGCGTGCCGTCCGGCTGGACGTGCAGGGTACTGTACAGCAGCTGCAGACTGCCCTCGGCCAGCAGGCGGATATCCCCCTCCCGCCCGGTAGGCGAAAGGCTCAAATATTCCCGCGCCTCGTCCAGATAGATGTGCCGGGCCGGTGCCTGCACGCGGGCATACAGCGCAGGCAGCGCAAAGCGGCCCGCTTTGTCCAGTGCGTGCTGCAAAGCAGGTAGAACTCGGTCAGTGGGTAGGCCGGGTCCGGCTGCGGCATCCCGAAATCGGGGCGCGATACGTGTCCTCCACCCATAGGGAACCTCCTTGACAAATAACGCTGATGCGGTATAATAAATACAGAAGGGGCGCTGACTGCAAGGGTCAGCTTTCCATCCCGCTTGTCAAAAAGATTGACCGCACAGTTTGGAAGCAGGGCGGTCAATCTTTTGTTATCATCGTCTTTCTTCTGGGAAAACTTTGCCACGACCTCAATGGTCAGGCGGATCACATCCACGATCAGGCTCAACAGTGTGAGAATGAACGTGAGCAATGCGAGAATCTCCAAAAGAGTCATCCGACATCCCTCCCTTCGCCTTCAAGGCTCCGGGCAGCACTTGCAAAAAGTTTCCTCCCGGAACCTCTGCTTCATCCTAAGTAGAAAACTAGATAAGAAGAATCAGCGATAACGGGACAGAAAGCATGACCACCAACTTTGCAATCAGCGCCTTATTGACAGTATATCACATTTCCCGACTCGACACAATGTGTTTTGTCCCCAGTCAGTGTGCCGGGAGTTTTATTGTAAACCCCTCGAAACTTTATTGTTGACCATCTGTCTCCCGCTGCGCTATACTCGGGCACAGATGCCTTGTAAATTTTTAACAGAGGGGAATTCTATTCTATGAAAAACAAAAACTGACCACCTATCAGATGGCTGTCACTGCGCTGATGGTCGCCGCGCTGTGCGTGCTTGGCCCGCTGAGCGTGCCCATCGGAGCCATTCCCATTTCGCTGTCAAACTTTGTCATCTGCCTGACCGCATGGCTGCTGGGGCCCAAGTTCGGCACCCTGAGCGTGGCGGTGTACCTGCTCATCGGCCTTGTGGGCGTGCCGGTGTTCTCCGGCTACGGCGCGGGCATTGCCAAGTTGGCAGGCCCCACCGGCGGCTATCTGGTGGGCTACCTGCTGCTGGCCTTCATCGGCGGTCTGTTCATCGAAAAGAGCAAGGGCCAGCCGGTGATCTCCGGCATCGGCCTTGTGCTGGGCGATGCCGCCTGCTACGTGCTGGGCACCGCATGGTTCGTGTTCCAGATGCAGTGCGAGCTGGGCTATGCGCTTTCGGTGTGCGTGTACCCGTTCATTGCGCTGGATCTCGCCAAGATCGTGGTGAGCTGCATCGTGGGTGCACTGCTGCGCAAGCGTCTGGTACAGGCTGGCGTGCTGAAGCTGAAGGAAGCCTAACAGGCAAAGCAAAAGGGAGACTGCAAACGCAGCCTCCCTTTTTTATTTGTGATCCGTTATTTTACATAGCCAAGGGTCGCAGCCATCACGGCCTTGATGGTGTGCATCCGGTTCTCCGCCTCGTCAAAGACGATGCTCTGGGGCCTTCAAACACTTCATCGGTCACTTCCATGGCATCGCGGCCAAAGCGCTCGCCCATCTCCTTGCCCACGGTGGTCTTGTGGTCGTGGAAGGCGGGCAGGCAGTGCATGAACACAGCGTGCAGGCCTGCAATGTCCATCAGCTGCTGGTTGATCTGGTAGGCGGCAAGGTCGTTGATGCGCTCAGCCCACACCTCCACCGGCTCACCCATGGACACCCACACATCGGTGTACAGCACGTCGGCACCCTTTGGCGGCCTTGGCGGGGTCCTCCTCAAAGGTGAGGGTGGCACCGGTCTCGGCAGCGATCTTCTGGCACTCGGCCACGAGGGCAGCGTCCGGCTGGTACTTCTTGGGTGCACAGGCGGTGAAGTGCAGTCCCATCTTGGCGCAGCCCACCATCAGGCTGTTGCCCATGTTGTAGCGGGCATCGCCGAAGTAAACGAAATTGATGCCCTTCAGATGGCCAAAGTGCTCCCGGATGGTGAGGAAGTCAGCCAGGATCTGGGTGGGATGGAACTCGTTGGTCAGGCCGTTCCACACCGGCACACCGGCGTAGTGGGCAAGGTCTTCCACGATCTGCTGGCCATAGCCGCGGTACTCGATGCCGTCGAACATGCGGCCCAGCACACGGGCAGTGTCGGCGATGGACTCCTTCTTGCCGATCTGGTCGCCGGACGGGTCAAGGTAGGTCACTTCCATGCCCAGATCGTGGGCCGCGACCTCGAACGAGCAGCGGGTGCGGGTGGAGGTCTTTTCAAAGATCAGGGCGATGTTCTTGCCTGCCAGCTGGTCATTGTGGCGGATGCCGGCCTTCTTTTTTGCCTTCAGGTCTGCGGCAAGGTCCAGCAGTTCTTCGATCTCGGCAGGGGTGTAGTCCAATAGCTTCAAAAGCTGCGGTTCTTCAGACTCATTGTATATTTCCCTCTCTATGCAAATGTTATTGTATATTTATACTTATATTATATATTATACTGGGATTCTGAAAAATTGCAATACCCTGTCGGATATGCTATACTGGCTGTGCTGCCCTTCTCCATTCTGGCAACAGAAGGGGTGGATATCATGGACACCATTCTAACCAATTTTCTGGTGGCTGTCGCAGCACAGGTAGCTGCACACTTCCTGTGCAAGTGGCTTGAGAGTCACCGCAAGGGCAAGTAAGCACAAAAAGAACCCTCTCGGAGCTGCAACTCTGAGAGGGCTCTTTTTTGTGCGTGGATACAATGGAATGTTCTAACCAACTTCCTACCCTTAGTATATGCAATCCCACACAAAAGTCAAGATGCTATGAAAAAGTTCACAGCTCCAGCTCTGCCTTCCGTCCGGTGGATTGATAGGCAGTCAGCTTCACGCCGGCCTTTTGAACATGAACCGCGCCGCCACGCTGGAATCGCTGTCGTGGTACTTGTCGCCGTAGTACACCACCTCGGCAATGCCCGACTGGATGATGGCCTTGGTGCACTCGTTGCAGGGGAACAGCGTCACGTACACCCGCGCACCTTTCAGGTTATTGTGGGCGCTGTTGAGGATGGCGTTCAGCTCGGCGTGGCACACGTACATATACTTGGTGTCCAGCGGTGCGCCCTCCCGCTCCCAGGGCATCTCGTCGTCGCTGCAGCCAATGGGCATACCGTTGTAGCCCAAGGACAGAATTTTGTTTTCCGAGCTTACGATGCACGCGCCCACCTGACTGTTGGGGTCCTTGGAGCGCATGGCCGTGAGCAGCGCAATGCCCATGAAATATTCATCCCAGTTGATGTAATCCGTGCGTTTCATTTTGGTATGCTCCTTGTGCCTTTATTCTGCCTTTTATTATAGCGTATCGCTGTGGATTTTACAATAAACTTTGGCACTGCCGTGCAACTTGCACAAAACCTTGCCCCGAAGTTTGGCGCTTGATTCGTCAGAATTTTCAAACGAAATATTTAAAAATCATTTTGAGTGTGGTATTATCTTTGTAAAATATGCCACAAAAGCGGAGAGAATGCTCCGTGCGGCGGAAATGAGGGAAAACCGATATGAAATACGCAAGCAACAACATCCGCAATATCCTGATTGCCGGCCATGCCGGCAGCGGCAAAACCACGCTGACGGAAGCATTGGTCTATTTTTCGGGCGCTGCCGAGCGTATGGGCCGGGTCGAGGACGGCACTACTGTTTCGGACTTTGACCCTGAGGAAGCAAAGCGCAAGGCCAGCCTGTCTGCATCGGTCGTCCCCGTGGAGTACGAGGGCATCAAGTACAACCTGATCGATGCGCCGGGCCTGTTCGACTTCGAGGCCGGTGAGTACGAGGGCATCCGCGCAGCCGAGAGCGTGCTGGTGGTGGTGTCCGGCCGCAGCGGCGTGACTGTGGGTGCCGAGAAGGCGTTCCAGCTGGCCCGCAAGAATGGCAAGGCTACCATGGTGTTCGTCTCCAAGTGCGATCTGGAGAATGCCAACTACTTCAAGATCCTTGAGGATATGAAGATCAAGTTTGGCTCCACCGTCTGCCCCTGCGTGGTGCCCGCCAAGCTGGACGACGGCACCCCCGTGTACATCAACCTGTTCAGCCAGAAGGCCTTCAAGTACGAGGGCGGCAAGCAGATCCAGGTGGACCTGCCGGACATCGGCCACCGTTTTCAGGGCCTGTTCGAGGCCATGAGCGAAGCCATTGCCGAGACCGACGATGAGCTGATGGAAAAGTTCTTCGGCGGCGAAGCCTTCACCACCGAAGAGATCGTGGAAGGCATGCGCAAGGGCGTCAAGGATGGCCTGATCACCCCCGTGTTCTGCGGCAGCGCCGTGAACCAGCAGGCACTAGATATGCTGCTGTTCAACATGCACAAGCTGCTGCCCAGCCCGGAGAACGAAGCCAGCACGCTGGCAGAGGATGCCGCCGGCGAGCCGGTGGAACTGCACTGCACCGTGGACGAGCCTACCGCCGCCTACGTGTTCAAGACCGTGGCCGACCCGTTCGTGGGCAAGCTGAGCTACCTGCGCGTGGTCAGCGGCAAGGTGACTGCAGGCGAACCCCTCACCAACGCCCGCACCGGCGATGTGGAGAAGATCTCCAAGCCCCTCACCGTCATTGGCAAAAGCAGGTGGACGCCGACGGCATCATTGCCGGTGACATCGGCGCAGTGGCAAAGCTGGTGAGCGCCAAGACCGGCGACACCCTGTGCGACGCTGAGCGCGTGGTCAAGCTGCCCGCCCCCGTGTTCCCCAAGCCCAGCCTGTTCATGGCCGTCACTGTGGCCAAGAAGGGCGACGAGGGCAAGATCAGCAGCGCGCTGGCCCGCCTGATGGAAGAAGACCCCACCCTGAGCTACGAGAACAATGCCGAGACCCATCAGCAGGTGATCGGCGGTCTGGGCGAGCAGCATCTGGACGTGGTGAAGGCCAAACTCAAGAACAAGTTCGGCGTGGAGATCGGGCTGGAAGCACCCCGCATCGCCTACCGCGAGTCCATCCGCAAGGCCTGCCAGAAGCAGGGCCGTCATAAGAAGCAGACCGGCGGTCACGGCCAGTTCGGTGATGTTATCATCAACTTCGAGCCCTGCGACAGCGAGCAGGTGGTGTTTGAGGAGAAGGTGTTCGGCGGTAGCGTGCCCAAGAACTTCTTCCCGGCTGTTGAAAAGGGCGTGCGCCTTGCCGCCGAAAAGGGCGTGCTGGCAGGCTACCCCGTGGTGGGCCTGAAAGCCACCCTGCTGGACGGCAGCTACCACCCGGTGGACAGCTCCGAGATGGCCTTTATTATGGCCGCAAAGCTGGCTTACAAGGCCGCTATGCCGGAGGCCGGCCCGGTCATTCTGGAACCCATCCACACCCTGAAGGCTCATGTGCCGAACGACAACACCGGCGATATCATGGGCGATGTGACCAAGCGCCGCGGCCGCGTGCTGGGCATGGAGCCGGACGATGACGGCCTGCAGACCATCATCGCTGAAGTGCCGCTGGCAGAGCTTGCAAACTTTACCACCTTCATCCGGCAGACCACGCAGGGCCGCGGCTGGTTCACCACCGAGTTTGCCCGCTACGAGGTTCTGCCCGAGATGCTGGTGCCTGCCGTTGTGGAGCAGGCCAAGAAGCTGGGCAATCTGGACGAAGCCGCCGACGACTGACCCCTCCCGCGCATGAACTGAACAAGACATTTCCGAAGCCCCGTTGACACTTTTCCCTCTGTCAGCGGGGCTTTTTTTTTTTCCATGCTCTGTTAAACCGCTAATATACTTTTAGTATTAATCCGTATTTCATTTACAGATAAATTGTGCTAATATAATAATGGTTTAATATACTTTTTGAATATTATCCGGCATCTAACTGCCGAACATATTTTCTGGAGGAGCTACGAATGCCAACCAACAATATAAAAGAAGGGTACTTCACCGACTATATTTCCGGACTTCCTGTTAAAGAAACCCCAGAAGAATTGGAAGCAGTTCAGCCCTTTTCTAAGATTCTGGTAGATGACTATGGTTACCCTAAAGAATTCATTCACACACGTCCCCAATATCGTGTAAAGGCGCGGCCTTCTGACCGACGAAAAGAATATCCCGTCGATATCGCTGTTTTCAACAGCTCCGTCCACGACGAGAAATCCATCTATATTATTGTTGAGTGCAAAAGAAGAATCGGAAAGATGGCCGCGATCAGCTGGAGGACTATCTTCGTTTTTCCAATGCTAGTCTCGGTGTGTGGTTCAATGGTGAAGAGCGGTTATATCTTCATAAAGTAATCAAAGACAACGAAATTCAGTTCCGCGAAATTCCAAATATCCCACGCTACGGTGAACGTCTGGAAGATATTGGTATGTTCAAGCGCAAAGATTTGCGCAAGGCCGAAAATCTCAAACCAACATTCCGTGCAATCCGTAATTATCTTGCCGCCAATGCCATCGGCATCACACGCGATGAAGTCTTCGCTTCGCAGCTGATCAACCTTATCTTCTGCAAAATCTATGACGAACGTTTTACCAAGCCAGATGATACCGTTAAATTCCGTGCCGGTGTAAACGAAAGTGAGGAGGATATTTACAATCGCATTCTCACTCTGTTTGATCGGGTCAAGCATCAGTACAACGATGTGATTGAGGTCTCTGATTCCATCCTTCTGGATTCCCGTTCTGTCAAATACATTGTCGGTGAACTTCAACTTTACAGCTTGAAAGATAGTTCCCGTGATGCTGTTGGTGACGCTTTTGAAATTTTCATCGGTCCTTCTCTAAAAGGTGCACAGGGACAGTTTTTCACTCCACGCAATGTCGTAAATATGGTCATCCGCATGATTGATCCTGGCATTGACGAGCGCATTTTAGACCCTGCATGCGGTAGCGGCGGATTTCTGGTAGAATCGCTGCGTTATGTCTGGAATAAGCTTGAAGAAAAAGCTGCCGATCTCGGTTGGCCAGAGTCTGAGATCGAAGCTGAAAAGCAACGAATCGCAATCAAAAATCTTCGCGGCATTGATAAGGACAGCTTCTTAAGCAAAGTTGCAAAAGCTTATCTCGCCATCCTTGGCGACGGACGCGGCGGCATTCACTGTGAAAACAGCCTTGAAAGCTTCCGCAATTGAGCGCTAAAACCTTTGAAGATATTCAGCCTGAAAGTTTTGATGTAATTGTCACCAATCCTCCCTTTGGCAAAAAGCTTTCTATTGATTCTACTGAAATCCTCGAATTATATGACCTCGGTCATCGGTGGAATTCTGTTCCGGGCGGAGTATTTGAAAAGGTGCATTGGCCGACAAGCAGCCTCCACAGCTTTTGTTTATTGAGCGTTGTTTCCAAATGCTTCGCCCCGGTGGACGAATGGGCATCGTCCTCTTGGAAAGTATTTTCGGAATGCCAAAATATCAATATGTCGTTAACTATATCCGTTTGCAGGCAAAAATCAATGCAATTGTCACCCTGCCTGAAGACCTGTTCCAGCCGCATACCCATGCAAAATGCTGCGTTCTAATCTGTCAGAAATATAAGAAAAACGAATCCTATTCCAGCTGTGACAACTACGATATTTTCATGAGCGATGTACAGTGGTGTGGTCATGACAGTCGAGGCAATATAACGTATTCTTATACCAGCACCGGTGAGAAAGTTGTTCTTGATGAAATCCCTCTGGTTGCCGACCGCTACCTGGAAATGAGGTAAAACATGCTAACCTATAAGATTAACATTCAGGATATCAAGAATCAGATTTTCATTCCCAAATACTACGATCCTGCTCTCCGTCAAGAGCTCCTTTCTTTGAAAGAAACGCATGATCTTTTAGTCCTCGGCGACCTAATTGATGCAGGCATCATCGGTGCCCAGACCGGTCATGAAATTGGGAAAATGGCCTACGGTACAGGTTCCATCCCCTTTGTACGCACTTCAGATATTTCCAATTGGGAAATCAAAACTATTCCAAAACAGGGGGTTTCACAGGAAATATATGACTTCTATGCTTATAAGGAAGATGTTCAGCCCGGAGATATCTTAATGGTAAAAGATGGGACCTATCTAATCGGCACAAATTGCATTGTTACGCCGTTGGATATTCCTATGATCTATCAATCCCACATTCTGAAATTCCGTGTTGTGTCCTCTGAATTGCTTGACCCTCTCATCCTCTTTTGGCATTGAACTGCCCTCTCGTTCAGCGTCAAATCCGAAACATGCAGTTTACTGCCGATATCATCGACACTCTTGGCAGCCGCTATCGTGAAATTATTCTGCCAATTCCAAAAGATATAACTTTTAGAAAAGAACTTTCTGAAAAGATGAAACAGGCGCTTGATACTCGCATCCGCTATAAAGCAGCCATCAAGCAAATGCCGCTCCTGATCGAAAGTGTTCTAGAATCCGGCACAACACAGGCTTTTGATACCTTCTTTTCAAAGCCTATCGATGAAGTTCTTAACGAGCTTGTTCAAGATACCACAACACTTGAATTTGGTTTTTTTTCCGCATTCCGGTTAAATTCATCAGCTATAACAAACGGTATCTACCTTCCAAAATATTATGATCCTGCAGTCGAAAATATCCTCAGAAAACTGGATGGCACTTGTACCCGCTATAGCATTCAATCTCTACTGAATGACAAGGTCATTGAACTTGCTACAGGCGATGAAATTGGTAAGATGGCCTACGGAACTGGCTCTATCCCCTTTGTTCGCACATCCGATTTTTCCAATTGGGAAATCAAGGCCGATGCCAAACAAGGCGTTTCTGAAGAAATTTATGAACAATATGCCCTAAAAGAAGACGTTCGGCCCGGAGATATTCTTATTGTCCGAGATGGAACTTATCTTGTCGGTACGTCTTGCCTCATTACGGAATATGATCAAAAAATGCTGTACTGCGGCGGTCTAATCAAGATTCGGGTCCTAAAAAAGGATATTCTTGATGAATATCTTTTGCTTGGACTTTTGAATTCTTATATCGTCAAACGCCAGATTCGTACAAAGCAGTTTACCCGTGACGTGATTGATACGCTTGGTCAACGCCTACGGGAGGTCACGCTTCCACTCCCACATTCGGTTGAACTTCGCCATTCCATCTCTGTTCAAATTCGTCACATTATTGAGAATCGTATTGAAGCCCGCGACTGCGTATCGAATTTGTCCCGCCAGCTGATTGAACTGTAACAATTTTCCTCATCCGGACTTCCTTTTTCCGCCCAGTGCCGCCTTTTTTGTTGACAAAGCAGCCGCCTGCTATTATAATAATGTAGTCAAAATGGCATTCTTGTGCGGCTTTGCGGCTGCACAGCACAAATAGAGACAAGGAGAGATTCTCAACATGGCACAAGAGATCAAAATGTCCGCTGCCGGTCTGAAGGCAATGCAGGAGGAGCTGGAATACCTCAAAACGGTGCGCCGCAAGGAGCTGGCCGAAGAGATCAAGGAAGCACGCAGCCACGGCGACCTTCCGAGAACAGCGAGTACGACGAGGCCAAGAATACGCAGGGTCTGGTGGAGAACCGCATCACCGAACTGGAGCAGATGATCAAGAACGCCGTCATCATTGATGAGAGCGAGCTGAGCGTGGACAATGTCTCTGTGGGCACCCACGTCACCATCCTCATGACCGGCGAGGACGAGAACGAGGAGTACGACATTGTGGGCCGCACCGAAGCCGACCCCCTGAACGGCAAGATCAGCGACGAAAGCCCCGTGGGCCACGCTCTGCTGGGCAAGGCTGTGGGCGACAAGGCCGAAGTGCTGCTGCCCACCGGCCACACCGTGGAGTACACCGTGCTGAACATTACCCACGCTGCAGGCTGAGCAGGCCAAACGAATAGGAGAAACCATGGAAGAACAAAGAAGAACCCGGCGCAGGGCCTGTCCGAGAGCGAGCAGGTGCAGGTGCGCCGCCAGAAACTGGCCGACCTGCAGGCTGCAGGCCACGACCCCTTCACCCTGACCAAGTACCCGCAGGATGCCTACTCTGCCGACCTGAAGGCCGAGTTTGCCGACCTGCCCAACGAGACCGACAGCGGCAAGACCGTGGCGCTGGCTGGCCGTATGATGTCCAAGCGCGTAATGGGCAAGGCAAGCTTTGCCCACCTGCGGGACGATAAGGGCGACATTCAGCTGTACGTCCGCCGCGATGAGCTGGGCGAAGAGCCTTACGCCGCCTTCAAGAAGCTGGACGTGGGCGATATCATCGGCGTGAAGGGCGAGGTGTTCCGCACCAAGACCGGCGAACTGAGCGTACGCGCCACCGAGCTGACCCTGCTGGCCAAGAGCCTGCATCCCCTGCCCGAGAAGTTCCACGGCCTGACCGACACCGAGATGCGTTACCGTCAGCGCTACGTGGACCTGATTGCAAACCCCGAGGTGAAGGACACCTTCGTGAAGCGCAGCCAGATCCTGAAGGAGATCCGCTCCTATCTGGACGAGAAGGGCTTCCTGGAGGTGGACACCCCCATCCTGACCCCCTTCGAGATTGGTGCCTCTGCCCGCCCCTTCTACACCCATCACAACAGCCTGAACATGGACATGGTGCTGCGCATTGAGACCGAGCTGTACCTCAAGCGCCTGATCGTGGGCGGCATGGACCGCGTGTATGAGGTGGGCCGCATCTTCCGCAACGAGGGCATGGACCCCAAGCACAACCCGGAGTTCACCAGCATCGAGCTGTATCAGGCCTTCACCGACTTCCACGGCATGATGGATCTGGTGGAGGAGTTGTACAAGCGCCTTGCCCAGAAGATCTGCGGCAGCATGGTCATCCCCTATCAGGGCAAGCAGATCGACATGGGCCACTGGGAGCGCCTGACCATGGTGGAAGCCGTGAAGAAGTATTCCGGCGTGGACTTCAGCGACTGGAAGTCCGACGAGGATGCCATCGCCGCCGCCAAGGAGCACCACGTGGAGCTGCCCGAGGTGCCCACCAAGGGTTCCATTCTGGCTGAGTTCTTCGATGCCTTCGTGGAGGACAAGCTCATCCAGCCCACCTTCATCTACGATTACCCCGTGGAGATCAGCCCGCTGGCAAAGCGCAAGCCGGACGACCCCGCCTTCACCGAGCGCTTTGAGTATTTCATCGACTGCACCGAGTACGGCAACGCCTTCAGCGAGCTGAACGACCCCATCGACCAGAAGGGCCGCTTTGAGCGTCAGGTGGCCGAGCGCAAGGCCATCGAGCCCGACTGCAAGGCACAGGTGGACTACGACTACGTGAACGCTCTGGAGTACGGCCTGCCCCCCACGGGCGGTCTGGGCTTCGGCGTGGACCGTCTGGTGATGCTGCTCACCGACAGCGCCTCCATCCGCGATGTGCTGCTGTTCCCCACGATGCGCCCGGAATCTAACTAAGCTACGTGGTAATCCTTGTGTCTCCGACAGTCCGCACGAACTGAAAATCCGACTCTGAATGTACCAAAAATCTGAATGTTCAGACGGATTTCTTAGGGGCTTGTCGGAGAAGGCAAAAGTCCCAAACGGAGCGTGACGGATTTTCGCCAGTTCCACATCCAGCAGAAAACTGTAAACGAGAAAACAGTCAAGAGGACATTTCACCATCGGCAAAAGCCGAAAGTGGAGTGTCCTTTTTCTATATCCTGATATGCAAGTATACCACATAACCTTGACAAAGGAGAAGAATACCATGGCACATAAGCGAAACTCGGTTGAAGTTCCTGAACTGGAAAAACTGCTGGCTGGAAAGAAAAAGAAATACGTTCGCTATGAGGAAGGGGCAGTCCTCTACTCAATGGGAAAAAACTCTTTCCGGCAAGTCGCACAGGATGCTCATGCCATCGTCCGGCTGAAACGCATTGCACTTGTGAACGTAGAAGTGCTGGACGAATATTTGGAATCCTTTCGTGAATAATTGAATCAGCTTTACATAGCGCACTTTCAGTTTCCGCAAAATTGAAGGTGCGCTTTTTCTTTTGCAAAAATTGAATAAGGAGGTTTTGCACATGGACACGCACTCACAGTTGAAAATTCGAGGCCACACCAAATGACGCTCGACTACTTCTATGGACAGTCGGGCGAACTGTTCGCATACTTCCGCATACCGAAAGCACTCTTTCAGGACAGCCGCTTCCGTCAACTTTCCACCGATGCCCGGACGCTGTACGGCATCCTGCTTGACCGCATGAGCTTGTCAGCAAAGAACGGTTGGCTGGATGAGCAGGGGCGCGTGTATATCATCTACACTGTCCGGGAAGTGCAGGAATCTCTCTGCTGCGCCGAACACAAGGCGGTCAAGCTGTTCCGGGAACTGGAACAGGCCAATCTTATTGAGCGCAAACGGCGAGGGCTGGGCAGACCCAGCTTGATCTATGTCAAGAACTTTTCGTCTGGACTGCCAAAAGCACAAGTACAGAATTGCGCAAACAGCAATTCTTGTGCTGCTGAAAATGCAGTTCAGGTGCAGCCAAAACCGCAATCTAATAAGACTGATAAGAATAAAACAGAGAGGAACAATCCTTTCCTCCCGGATGAATCGGACAGAGAACAACTCGAAGATTATTTTTATCAGGCATTGGAGGTCGAACTGCTGCTCCGGCTTTGCCCGGATGATGAGGACACTATCTATCAAATTGTGGAATTGCTTGTGGACACCTGCTCCACCAAACGCAAGATGTTGAGGATTGCCGGGGATGATAAGCCCACCGAAGTGGTGCGCAGTCGGCTGAAAAAGCTGAACGCAGACCATATCCGCTTCGTGCTAGGCTGTCTGGCAGAGAACACTTCCCCAGTGCGAAACATGAAGCAATATTTGTTGGCAGCACTGTTCAATGCGCCCACGACCATGAATCTCTATTATCAGAACAAAACGAACCACGACTTTGCGCGTGGCTCTCCGAAAGCGGGGTGATGTTATCGCAAAGAAAGCTACCACAATCGCCATCGTAAACCAAAAAGGCGGCACGGCCAAGACCACTACCTGTGAAAATCTTGGTATCGGTCTGGCAATGGAGGGCAAAAGGTTCTGCTGGTGGATGTTGACCCGCAGGGTTCACTTACCATCAGTATGGGCTGGCAGCAGCCGGATGAGCTGTCCACCACATTGTCCACCCTTATGCAGAAAGCCATGAACGACCAGCCCATCCAGCCCGGTGATGGTATCCTGCACCATGCAGAGGGCGTTGACCTTATCCCGGCCAACATTGAATTGGCAGGAATGGAAGTCGCCCTTGTGAACAGTATGAACCGGGAAAAGATGCTCAAGCAGGTGTTGGACAGTGCTAAACGCGAGTACGATTATATTCTGCTGGATTGCACTCCCTCATTGGGGATGCTTACCATCAACGCACTGGCAGCGGCAGACACGACACTGATTCCGATGCAAGCACAGTACCTTTCAGCAAAAGGTCTGGAACAGCTTTTGCAGACGATTGGCAAAGTTCGGCGGCAGATAAATCCAAAACTGAAAATCGAGGGCATTTTGCTGACCATGACGGACAGCCGCACCACCTATGGCAAGCAGATTGACAATTTAATCCGACAAGGCTACGGTCGGAAGATCCATGTGTTCGAGCAGACGATTCCCCATTCTGTTCGTGCTGCTGAAATCAGCACAACGGGAGAAAGCATTTACCAGCATGACCCGAAAGGCAAGGTGGCCGCAGCCTACCAATCTTTAACGAGGGAGGTGTTGGCAAATGCCGAAAAACAACGGAAACTTAGCTCTGAAAGGATTAGATGAGCTGCTATTTTCCACCGAGGAGCAACGGCAGGAAGAAAAAAGAGAGCAGGTACAGCAAATCCCCATTGATGAGCTGCATCCGTTCACCAACCATCCTTTCAAAGTTGTGGACGATGAAGCCATGACCCGAACAGTGGAAAGCATTGCTCAGTTTGGTGTGCTGGCTCCGCTTATCGCAAGGCCGCGCCCGGATGGTGACGGCTACGAGACTATCTCCGGCCACCGCCGCCAGTTCGCCGCAAAGATGGCCGGACTGGAAACTCTGCCCGTCATCGTGCGTGATATGGACGATGATGCCGCCACGATTCTGATGGTTGATTCCAACTTGCAGCGAGAACACATCTCACCCAGCGAAAGAGCGTTCGCGTACAAAATGAAGCTGGATGCTCTAAAAAATCAAGGTGCTAGGTCGGATTTAACTTCCCGACAAGTTGTCGGGAAGTTGGAGGCTGCTGACGTGATAGGAAAAGCCACCGATGAAAGCGGCAGACAAGTACAGCGGTATGTCCGACTTACGAACCTTATTCCTGAACTGCTCAATATGGTGGACGAAAAAATGATTTCATTCAATCCTGCCGTAGAGCTGTCTTATCTCTCGCCTGAGCAACAGCAGGAAATGATAAAGGCGATGGACGATACGCAAAACGCACCTTCCGTTTCACAGGCAAAGCGCATCAAAGAACTGGCACAGAAAGGTCAATTCACCTCTGATGCCGTTGTTGCCATTATGGGAGAAGAAAAGAAAGGCGAACTGGACACAGTAACTATCAAAAACGACATCCTGCGCAAATACTTTCCGCGCAGTTACACGCCCCGGCAAATGGAAGAAAAAATCATACAGCTTTGGATGCGTGGCAGAAAAACGTCAGCGTGGCAACGAGCGTTGACGGCGTATACGCCGAGAAGACCCGCTTGGGTCTTTTATTTTTGCAAAAAATTTGGAGGTAACGCCTATGAACAATACGATTGATTTCAATACCGCAAAGACTATCGACACCATGAGCAAGAAAATCGACCACATCGACGATACTGTGTCCGGCTTCTTCTCTTTCATGCACATGGTCATGCAGAACGAACTTGGCAATGCAGAGCCGTACTTTGCAGCAGTTTCTCCCGTTCTGGATTTGACTGTGATCCGGCCTGACGATGCGCCGCATATCCTGCCCTGCTTCGATGAAGCAGATGAGGGCATCGGCATTTCTGAAGATGAACCGCTGGGCTTCCGCTACAATCCCAAGCAGGTCATTAAGCTGATGGGCAAGCGGTATCTGATCGGCCCGGTGATTTTCCATCGCTTCGATGATGACGGGAATTTTGCATCCCTGACGATGAGCGATATGTACACCGTCCAGAAATATCTGGAAAGCAACAGTGTCACTCTGATGATCGACCGCGACAAGCTGACTTGCATCTGCATCGACTGAGGTGTGCATGAAGAAGTTTGATGTAGAAATCACAGAAACACTCCAGCGCACGGTTTCTGTCGAAGCTGTTTCACAGGAAGAAGCAGAGAAAATCGTCACGGAAGCGTGGAATAATGAGGACTACGTTCTCGATTCCACGGATTTTGTCGGTGTGGATTTCAAAACCGTGGGTGAGCAAGAGTTTTCCGAGAACAGAAAAATGGAGATTCTTTTGGTTCAGCCCGGTATGTATCCGCAGAAAGTCACCATCGGCACAGAACTGAAAGATTTTCAGGATGCTGTCGGCGGCACCATTGCGGCAAGCTATCCTTTCGATGATCCGGTTGCTATCGTGTATAACGATGAAGGTAAGCTGACGGGGCCGCCCTTGAATCGTGCCTTGCGTGATGAGCATGGTCAAATGTACGATGTTGTTGCCGGAACTTTTCTGGTTGTCGGAGCGGGTGCGGAGGATTTTGAATCGCTTTCCCGGAACTGGCACAGAAGTATGAGAAGCATTTTCACCAGCCTGAAACCTTTTGAAGTTAGGAAATCGTCTGTTGGTGATTCCTATCCCGGACGACGCTGTGAAGTCCGCCGAGAATAAAGCCGTGAACAAGCCCCCAGCGGAACATGACCGTTAAATCCAAATTTCTGCACGGGAGGTGGTAAAATGCAGGAAGAAGTCGAGCAGAAAACATTCAACATCGTGGTGTCTACTACAAAGTTGACCGCCCGGACAATTCTTAATGCCGGAAAAACTGCTATTCAACAGCAGCAAGCGAAGATGGCTGGCGGCAAACAGAGCGTCCGAATGCTACTGCGGCAGAATCGTGGTGTTTCCAGTGTGGAAATCGACAAAACAAATATCCGTGGGTTTGAACGGTATGCAAAAAAATATGGCATTGACTATGCTATTCGCAAGGACAACTCTGAAATGCCGCCCCGGTATCTGGTCTTTTCAAAGCCCCAGATGTGGAGGCATTTAATGCGGCTTTCAAAGAATATTCCGCATCCCTTCTGAGTAAAACCAAGCGACCCTCTGTACTGGAAAAGCTGCATGAGCTGGTGCAAGCCGCAGCAGAACTTCCCGGCAAGGTGCGCCGCAAGGAACAGGAGCGCGGACTATGACCACAAAAAAGCTGACGAAGCTGCTTGCTCTGTATCTACCCTATATCCTGCTGGGACTGGTGGCAACAAATTTCGGTGAAGCATGGCGGCTGGCCGAGGGCAAAGAACTGGGCGATAAAATCATGTCTATGGTGGGAACACTGCCTTTAGCCTTTGCGAATCCGCTGCCCAGTTTGCACCCATTGGATTTGCTTATCGGCTTTTTTTGCGGCGCAGGGTTACGGCTTGCCGTATATTTGCGAAGCAAAAATGCAAAGAAATATCGGCACGGCATGGAATATGGCTCTGCCCGATGGGGTACACCCAAGGACATTGAACCTTTTCAAGCTCCGAAGTTTGCCGACAACATTATTTTAACCAAAACAGAGCGGTTGATGATGAGCAACCGCCCACCTGACCCCAAGAACGCGAGAAACAAAACGTGCTGGTGGTCGGCGGCTCTGGCTCCGGCAAAACGAGATTTTGGCTGAAACCAAACCTCCTGCAATGTCACAGTTCCTATGTGGTCACTGACCCGAAAGGTACGATCGTGCTTGAATGTGGGCAAGCCATGCTGAAAAACGGTTATAAGGTAAAAATCCTGAACACCATCAACTTCAAAAAGTCGATGCACTATAATCCGTTCAGTTATGTTCACAGTGAAAAGGACATTCTGAAACTGGTCACGACCCTGATGACCAACACGAAGGGAGAAGGCAGCGGCGGCGATCCATTTTGGGAGAAAAGCGAACGTCTTTTGCTTACTGCCCTGATCGCTTATCTGCACTATGAAGCCCCGGTGGAGGAGCAGAATTTTGCAACACTGTTAGAAATGCTCAACACCATGCAGGTGCTGGAGGACGATGAAGAATACCAAAATCCAGTTGATTTGCTCTTTGAGGATTTAGCCAAAAAGAAGCCGAACAGCTTTGCAGGACGGCAGTACAAGCTCTATAAATTAGCTGCCGGTGTTGTATGCTCTAAAAGACTTCTTAATCAAGCGGTTGGGAAGTCTCTTAGAACACACAACCTAAAACCGAAGAAAGGAGCGCAAGTTATGAGAAAAAATACGAGAAAATCACAGCTCTGTACGAACGACTGAGCCGTGATGACTTTGGCAAAGATGATGACCAACAGCGTGAGAGCAATTCCATATCCAATCAAAAGGCAATGTTGGAGGAGTTCGCCGCACGGCAGGGCTTTACAAACATTGTCCATTTCACGGACGATGGCATTAGTGGTACTTGCTTTGACCGTCCCGGATTTTTAGCAATGATGAAAGAAGTGGAAGCCGGGAATGTGGAGTATTTGTGCATCAAGGACATGAGCCGCATGGGTCGTGACTATCTGAAAGTCGGTCAGATTATGGAAATCCTGCGTCAGCGTGGCGTTCGCCTTATCGCCATCAATGACGGCGTGGACAGTGCCAGAGGGGACGATGATTTTACCCCTTTCCGCAACATTATGAACGAATACTACGCCAGAGACACCAGCCGTAAAATCCGTTCCACTTTCCAGTCCAAAGGCAAGTCCGGCAAGCACCTCACAGGCACGGTCATTTACGGCTATCTTTGGAACGAAGCAAGAGACCAATGGTTGGTTGACCCCGAAGCCGCCGAGGTGGTCAAGCGCATCTTTGCCATGACGATTGACGGCTACGGTCCGTATCAGATCGCCAGCAAGCTGAAAGAAGAAAAAATCCTCATTCCGTCCGCTTACCTTGCCCAGCACGGCGAGGGTGTGAATAAAAACAAGACTTTCAAAGATGTGTACGGCTGGGGTTCTTCCACCATCTGCAACATTCTTGAAAAGCGTGAATATCTGGGACACACCATCAACTTCAAGACTCGAAAGCACTTCAAGGACAAGAAAAGCCATTATGTCCCGGAGGACGAATGGACGATTTTCGAGAATACCCATGAAGCTATCATTGACCAGCAGACCTTTGACCTTGTGCAGAAAATCCGTGGGAATGTCAGACGCTACCCGGACGGCTGGGGCGAAGCAGCTCCCCTCACGGGCTTGCTCTATTGTGCCGATTGCGGCGGCAAGATGTATGTCCACCGTACCAACAACGGCAAGCGTATTTCTCAATATACCTGTTCCCAATACAGCAAAGTCCCAGTTGGAAAGCTCTGCACGACACAGCACCGTATCAATGAAGATGTGGTACTGTCCCTTGTTTCCGAAATGCTCAAAGCTATTGCCGAGTATGCGAAGCATGACAGAGCCGAGTTTGTCCGTGTGGTGCAGGAAGCGCAGTCCAGCCAGCAGACGGCAGAGGTCAGGAAACAGCGCACACGCCTTGCCACAGCAAAGCAGAGAGTTTCCGAGCTGGAAGTCCTGCTCTGTAAAATCTATGAGGACAACATTTTAGGAAAGCTGTCCGACAGCAGATACGCCACTCTGGACGCTCAATACGAAAAGGAACAGTCCGAGCTTACCGCTGAAATCTCTGTTCTGGAAAAGGCTGTCAAGAGCTATGAGAAGCACGAAAAGGACGCTGACCGTTTTATCGCTCTGATTGACAAGTATGAGAACTTCGACAAGCTGACGATTGCCATGCTCAATGAGTTTATTGAGAAAATCCTTGTGCATGAGCGTGACCGCAAGGGCAGTATTCAGACCACACAGGAGGTCGAGATTTACTTCAATTTCGTGGGTCGTTTCGTTCCCCCTGCGTTTGGCGAAGTGGAGCTTACCCCGGAGGAATTAGAGGAAATCCGCAAGCGTGAGGAACGCAAGGACAGGCTCCACCAGAACTACTTGAAGCGGAAAGCCAATGGTAAACAGAAAGAGTATGAGGAGCGCACGAAAGCCAAGAAAAAAGCGGAGATTGAAGCCAGAAAACAGGCAATCCGCACCGAGGATATTGCCAGAGGGGTATTTATCCCGGTGAGCAGTTTGCCGCAGCTGGGACCGAGAAGGGAGCGTGATTTTATGAAAGAGTTGAAACCGAGAATCCATGAGAACGGTATGGACTATGTGTTGGTGGGCGACTACTATGTGCCGGACTTGAAGCTGCCGGAGGAACGCCGACCTATTGGGCATTGGGGACGCTTGCACCAGTCCTATCTGAAATTGCACCGTCCCATGCTTTACAACGAGCTAATTTTGTCCGGCAGGCTCCACACCGTCGTTGCCGATCTGAACGAGCAGGCGGCAGACAGGCTGGACTTGATTATCCGGCAGATGATGAAAGCCGAGGGCGTGACCGAAACCATGAAAGCAGACAATCAGATGTTGTGGGTACAGTCCATGAACTCTATCCGCTGCCGGGCAGAGGAAATCATCAAGACGGAACTAATCTACTGTTGAGAGAGGTAAAGCTATGATTTTGGAAGCCATGTATAATGGGGAGTTTTATCCCTGCGAGACAGTTGTACCTACATCACCGGAATACCGAAAGGCAGTCATAGCCTGTGAAAAGCTCATGGAGCAGTTGTCCCAGCGGCTCAGCAAAGAGGACTATGAGCTGGTGCAGGAACTCCGGGCGCAGACAGCAATCGCCCAATGTGAAGAAAGTGAAAGTCACTTCAAGTATGGCTTTTCCACTGGGCTGATGTTCAGCAGGAAGCCCATGAACAAGTGCAGCAGAAGAAAGAAAATAGATGAAGAAAGCCGCCTGAGCAGAAAGAAACTGTTCGGGCGGTTTCAGCATTCGCCAGTAGATTTATTCACACTCTTGTGATAAAATTTACTACAATAAAGAGCGTGATAGCACTAATTTTATGGGGGGATGCTTAATGAATAGAATTTTGAAAAAATTTTTACAGCGGGGTGTCGATTTAAGTCCTGTGGGAGTTGAACTCCGTGAGGATAATACAAATTATTTTTGTACCCCAAAAGGGGCATCGGTTTTTGGATGGGCAGGGATAGATGGTATCCACTTCTGTTTCATTCGTGGATTTGGAGAGATGGTTTTCTCTGTCAGCCCCATGAATACTTCTCCTGATTATGTTCATCCAGTAGCTGAAAATTTTACCGACTTTCTGCGGCTTATACTGGCTTGTGGTGATGTGGCGGCAGTGGAACAAGCGTGGATGTGGAACGAAGCACAGTTTGAAGCCTTTCTCAATGAAAACCCTACAACCCAGGAACAACAGCAAACTTTATCGGAAATTTCAGAGAAGATGAATTTGTTGCCTATGGAACAACCGTGGACATATATCAAAAACCTGCAATCTTCCTTTGATTACAGTCAGATTAAATACACAGAAGATTATTACGATAATGATATGACTTCAGAGGCAGAATTGGTTGCCCCTGAATGGAAGGTCTACTTTGATGGAGATTTCTGGGGACATCGAGGTAAAGACCGTGCCGGAAAAGAGATCAAGCTGGATAAACAATTCGATTGGGCTGGATATCATTGGGTAATTCCGGCAGCTTATTCATGTAGCAAAGGACTTGTCGTTGATTTTTGTATGCGAGTTGATTCAGAAAGCATCCGTGACTTCATGAAAAAATGGAATCTGGACTGGGAAAATGACTCATGTGAAAATTTTACCCGTGAGCAACAGATGCAGATGGAATGGGAAAACCCACTTTGTTTTAACTTCAAACCTTGCTTGAAGTTAAACGAGAAAATATTACAGACAACCCATGGCTGCGCTGTGAGCTTTAATCCTTGTCTGCCAGATGGCGTTATCAATGAGTTGGAAGCAAAATGGGCAATCGACCATTATGGGCTGGATAGTACTTATGGCTGGGTCATATGCAGAGACGTATTTCCTTGGGGAACCAAGCATCACCCTGAAATCAATAAACTTTTTCTTACAATGGAGCAGCAACCAGGACAAGTTCCAGGCTCACATTTCAAAGTTCACGCACCCGGAGATTCATTTATGTTTTCCCATCCTGTTAGCGGAATAACCCATACACTGACCGTGCAGGAAATAGAACAGAAGACAGTTCCTCAAAATAGTTTTGGTTCTGATCGCTGGATTTATCCGACACATTATATTGCCATGAGTTATACACTTACCCCTGAACCGATGGAGAACATTTCGGTTTTTGACTGTGATGAAGGCGATAGACCGATAGAAGTTACACCAGACGATCATTCGTTCCGTCCAGTTGGCAGTAGTTCCTGTTTTGTTGTTGGTGTTATTGGTGGTGCAGATGGTCCGACAGCAGTTATATATGGAACAAATTCACAAGAAAAACTTCATGCTGCTTGTTCTGCTCTGCACTTTGAACCGGTTGGTGATGATGTCGAGTGGCGTATCGTGTTCAATGTTACGCAGTTTGACAAAGAAACATTCCCAATTATCTAAAAATACCCTTAGAACTCCAAGGGCGCACTTCTATACTCTCTATCGAGAGTAGTGCGTCCTGCGGAGCTTCATTCTCTGTCAGCAGAAGAAAACTGCTTGCCTGCGAATGTTGCGTCACTTCGTTCCGTCAAGGTGGCTACACCCCCTTGCACCGCTAAAGCGGCTATCCCCTGTGGACTTGCCGTCCGCAAACGGTTTTGACAAACCGTTCGCCGCCAGCAAGTTTGAAAATAGTAAACGATAATTTAACAAAGGAGCGTGAGCGTATGAAAAAGATTATGTTTGGAAACAGTTTAATGCTATTGGGTATTGCTATAATGATACTTGCAGGATTAAAGGTGATATATGTAGGAACACTGTGGGTGTCGTTTCTTTTAATTATCGTGGGTTTTGTTATGGCTACGATTGGTTTTTTCGGTAAGGATAGCAAATAAATTATCTAACTGAATACAACAACCGAATACCGAAAAATAGACCGTTGACTGGTCGCAATGTGCGAAAAGTTGGCGGTCTTTTTTTATACCCATTTTCAAAAAAGGAGGTCAACCAAAATGGCAAAACAGAAAAGCCTTGAACAGCTTCGAGCTGAAAAAGAGCAAGTGGAAAAGCGGCTTGCACAGGAACAGCACAAACTGGAGCGTTTGGAGAACAGAAAGAAATATCTGGAGAAAGGCGAAAGGCAGAAACGTACCCACCGCCTTTGCAATCTGGGCGGCACGATTGAGAGCCTTGCCCCGGAGGTCAAAAATCTCACACGCACCGAAATGACCGAGCTGATGGAACACATCTTCGGTCTGCCGGAGGTACAGAGAGCCGTCCGGCACATGGAGATTACACACATCAACCAAGCAAACAGAGGAAAGGAGCTGAAAGCCAATGGCACTATTCCACTTCACAGTAACCCAAACGAAACGCAGTAAAGGTCAGTCTGCGATTGCTTCTGCCGCCTATCGTTCCGGCGAAAAGCTGTACAGCGAGTATTACGGCGAATACAGCGACTACACACGCAAGGGCGGCGTGATCTGCTCTGACATTCTCCTGCCGCCCCATGCACCGAAAGAATACGCAGACCGTCAGACCCTATGGAACGCAGTTGAAAAAGCCGAGCGTGGTAAGAACGCCCAGCTTGCATACAGTTTTGAAATTTCCTTGCAGAATGAATTTTCTCTTGAAGAAAACATCGCTCTGGCAAGGGAATTTTTGTTTCGGGAGTTTGTCAGCCGGGGCATGACCGTTGATGTGTCCTTTCACGAAAAGGAGTGTGAGGACGGCGGCACACCCAATCCCCATTTTCACTTTCTCTGCCCTATTCGACCAATGGAGCAGGACGGCACATGGGGCATAAAACAACGGCGAGAATATGTGCTGGACGAGGAGGGCAACCGTATTCGAGACGCAAACGGTAAGTATGTGTTCAATGCCGTTCCCACTACCGACTGGGGCAGTCCCGAAACGCTGGAACATTGGCGTGAAGCATGGGCGGAGATGTGCAACGCCAAGTTTGCGGAGAAAGGTCTGGATGTTCGTATCGACCACCGCAGCTATGAACGGCAAGGCGTGGATTTACTTCCCACTATCCATGAAGGCGCAACCGTCCGGGCAATGGAGAAGAAAGGTATCCGCACCGAGAAAGGCGAGTTCAACCGCTGGATCAAAGCCACCAACGCCGTGATCCGGGACATCAAGAAGAAAATCACTTCGCTTATGGGCTGGATTGCGGATATGAAAGCCGAGCTTGCCAAGCCACAGGCACCCGACCTTGTTTCTCTGCTGAACGCCTATTACACCCAGCGCAGAGCCGGGGCATATTCGCAGAAAGGCAAGGTCAGCAATCTGAAAGAGATGAACGAGACCTACAATTATCTCCGGGCAAACGGCATTTACTCCCTTGAAGATTTGGAAAGCCGTGTCAGCGAACACAGTGCTGCCACAGAGAGCTTGAAGAAAACGCTGGACGAACAGACCGCCCGAATGAAAGCAATTAAGCAGCTCTATGACAGCTCTGCTGCTTTCCAGAGCTTGAAGCCTGTCTATGACGGCTTGCAGAAAATCAAGTTTGAGAAGCCCAGAGCCAAGTACAAGGCTGAACACGCCGACGAACTGAAAATGTTCTACGCCGCCAGACGAAAGCTGACCGGGGAGTTCCCGGACGGCAAGGTGGATATGAAAAAACTGTCCGACGAGTATGACGCTCTGGAACAGGCGCACGAAACCACCTATGGCGAGTTTAAGACCGTCAGAGACGATTTACACCGCCTTTGGAAGGTCAAGTCATGTGTAGATACTGCCGCCCGTTTTAACGAGCGTACAGAGGAACAAAAGCTCCAAAATCGACCCCAAACACGACAGAAAAAGGAGGAACTATCCCGATGAATTACACCCAAGCGCAGATTGACCGGGCAAATGCCGTCAGTCTGGAAGATTTTCTCCGCACACAGGGTGAGACGCTTATCAAAAGCGGACGAGAATACCGCTGGAAAGAACATGACAGCCTGACCGTCCGGGGAAACAAGTGGTTTCGCCACAGCCAGAGCAAGGGCGGCTATCCCATTGATTTCGTCATGGAATTTTACGGCAAGTCCTTTCCCGAAGCCGTCCAGCTCCTGACCGGCGAAAGCGGCGAGGGACAGACCGAAGCCACCACAGCACCGCCCGCAGCGTTCCACTTGCCCCTGCACAACCGAACAGCCGACAGAGCAATTCAATATCTTTGCGAAAGCCGAGGTCTCAACAAAACGCTTGTTGAGGCTTTTCTTCTTTCCGGGGATATTTACGAGGACGCAAAGCGGCACAATGTTGTGTTTGTCGGCAGAGACCGAAACGGCACACCGAGATATGCCCATGTGCGAGGAACGGCAGACTCATTCAGACAGGATATTACCGGGTCTGACAAGTCCTATCCGTTCCGCTATGAGGGCAACAGCAACCAGCTCTTTGTCTTTGAAGCGCCAATAGACCTGTTATCATTTATCTGCCTTTATCCGCAGGATTGGCAGACAAGAAGCTATCTTGCCCTGGGCGGCGTTTCGGGCAAAGCCCTTGACCGTTTTCTTTCTGAACGCAAGGACACCCGAAAAGTATTCCTCTGCCTTGACAGCGACACCGCAGGAAGCGAAGCCTGTACCCGACTGGCACAGGACATTCCCAGCGAGATCGCCGTCATTCGCCTTGTCCCGGCAAGGAAAGACTGGAACGATGTTCTCCGTCAGCAAGGGGACATTCCCAGCCGCAAATTTATAGCCGAAACAATCACGCTGCGAGAGCTGCCCACCGCCCAGCCTGTCCCAATGCTCCGTATGGCTGATGTGGAGCTGACGAGCGTGGATTGGCTATGGTTTCCGTATATCCCCTTTGGAAAGCTGACGATTATACAGGGCAACCCCGGCGAGGGCAAGACCTACTTTGCCATGCGTCTTGCGGCGGCTTGCACCAACCGAAAGCCCTTACCCGGTATGGAGACACTTGAGCCTTTCAATATCATCTACCAGACCGCAGAGGACGGTCTGGGCGATACCGTCAAGCCCCGGCTGATGGAAGCGGACGCAGACCTTGAACGAGTGCTTGTCATTGATGACAGGGACACACCGCTGACCCTTGCCGATGAGCGCATAGCAAGGGCAATCCGGGAAAACAACGCAAGGCTGGTTATCATTGACCCGGTACAGGCGTTTTTAGGAGCAGATGTGGATATGAACAGAGCAAATGAAGTCCGTCCCATCTTCCGCAGTCTGGGAGATATTGCACAGGCTACCGGATGCGCTATCGTGCTGATCGGACATCTGAACAAAGCCGCAGGAACGCAAAGCACCTATCGGGGATTAGGGTCTATCGACATTACGGCGGCAGTCCGCAGTCTGCTGTTTTATCGGCAAGCTGAAGGACAGCCCCACAACGAGGGTACTTATCCATGAGAAAAGCTCCCTTGCGCCGCCCGGACAGTCCCTTGCCTTTTCTCTGGGAGACGAGAAAGGCTTTGAGTGGATAGGGGCTTATGACATTACCGCTGACGAGCTTCTTGCCGGAACAGACACCGCCAATACCGAGAGCAAGACCGCACAGGCGCAAATGCTTATTCTGGAACTGCTTGCGGACGGAAAGCGTATGCCGAGCGCAGAGCTGGAAAAGGCAGTCAATGAGCGTGGGATTTCCTCACGCACCATGAGAACGGCAAAGAGCCGTATCGGGGACAAGCTTGTGACCGAGAAAGACGGCACAGCATGGGTCTGCTATCTCCGAGACTGACAACAGGAACACGGCAAGCGTGGCAAAGACGGCAAGGTTTTTATAGATACCTTAATGTTGCCGCCTTGCCTTGTTCCCTCATACCGACACCGCCCGATGATGAAAAGTCACCGGGCATTTTTTATTTACAGGAGGATTTTGAATGAACAATACCGCAACCAACAGTACCCCTTGCCCGACTGTCAGAAAGCAGATCGGCAAGACCACCTATATCGTCCGTGTGCATTTCAGCCAGACCGCAAAAGAGACGATGGAGGACAAAATCAAGCGTCTGCTCCGTGAGGAAGTCCGCAAAATGTGACTTCTTTTTGAATTTGATGAAAAAGTCCTTGACTTTTCGTCTCTGGAAAGACCGCAAAATCCATCCTCATTTCCTGCGGTGCTAGGCTTGCCCCATTCGACATTCAAGAATTGCGCGATTTAACGATGTATGATGAGCTACAACTGGATACGCTGGGCGATAAGAAAACAGCTCTGTTCCTCATCATGTCGGATACGGACAGTACATTTAACTTCCTGATCTCCATGATCTACACCCAGCTTTTTAACCTCTTGTGCGACAAAGCGGATGATGTGTACGGTGGCAAGCTGCCTATTCATGTGCGCTGTCTGATTGACGAGTGCGCCAACATCGGGCAGATTCCAAATCTGGAAAAACTGGTAGCGACAATCCGAAGCCGTGAGATTTCGGCTTGCCTTGTTTTGCAGGCAAGAAGCCAGTTGAAAGCCATCTACAAGGACAACGCAGATACCATTGTGGGCAACATGGACAGCCAGATTTTCCTCGGCGGCAGTGAGCCGACCACCCTGAAAGACCTGTCGGAAATGCTGGGAAAAGAGACCATTGACGCATTCAACACCTCAGACACCCGTGGCAATAGCCACAGTTACGGCACTACGTTCCAAAAGATGGGGCACGAGTTATTGAGCCGGGATGAGCTGGCGGTGCTGGACGGCGGCAAGTGTATTTTGCAGCTGCGAGGTGTGCGCCCCTTTCTTTCTGACAAGTACGATCTGACCCAGCACCCCAACTACAAGCTGACCTCGGACTATGACCCCAAAAACACCTTCGATATTGAAAAATATCTGAACCGAAAAAAAAATCCACCCCGGTGATGAGTTCATCGTGGTGGATGCCGATTCGCTCCCGTCTGCCTGACCCGGTAGGCGGTTTTATTTTATCCTGACCAGAGAGGTACACCAGCAAGCCTACTCCCGCCGCAGTTTGCGGCTTCATTATGCAGCTTCAGGTGTGTACGGATGGTCTACAACTTTCATTTATAAAGGAGAAACGACTATGGAATTCTTTAACTCTGCTATCGAAGTTCTTCAGACTCTGGTTGTCGCTCTGGGTGCCGGTCTTGGCGTTTGGGGTGCCATCAACCTGCTGGAAGGTTATGGCAACGATAACCCGGCAGCAATGCTCATGTGCGGTAAAGTAACACACAAGAATTTGATAGACAGCCTTCACTATTCAGAAAAATTAACCAAAAAAAAGCAAAATTGAATTTGATAATTGATATAATAGCTAAAATATGGTACTACAAAACAAAAGGAGATGATGCCAATGGTTTGATGAAACACACAACAAAATATAACTTTTTAAGCAAAGGAGGAAGTCCATAATGAGAAAAATCAAAACAATATTAGGGATAGTTTTTTCTTTAGCTATTGTAACAACAATGAACACTACTGTTTTTGCAGCTAACGATTCAGGAATACCAGAACGTAGAGGAGTATATATACGAGAATGTGTAGGTTATGAGCCTAATTATACGAATATTGATTATACTCATAAATTATTAGGTTCTGTTTCAGGCGATAATACTCAAGGCTCAAGTCCTATGCAAATTACATATCAATATGAACAAAGCGGAACAACCACCGCATCTATTGCGGGTTATGCCAATGGCACAACAGAAGCAAATGTTGTTTTTGCAAAAATGCAGGCGGAAGTAGGAGTTGAAGTTACCGGTTCACGTAGTTGGACAAAAGGAACATCAGCGGGTGTCTCATATAGTATTGCACCGGGGAAATTTGAAGTGTTAAATGTTTATATTCCTGCTGTTAGAACAGCTGGTCGTTTAAAATACAAGGTTTATATGGACGGCTATCCTGAAAATGTTTTTTATGAATATAAAACATTAACAGAATCTTATGCACCACAAAAAAATTCTGTCCATTATAAAGTAACAACTTCTAGCTACTCAGCCATAAAAGTTCCAAAGGGAATGACGGTATACACGCCAACAGGAGTATATAAAGCACAATGAAAAACAAATTGTTTATATTACTATTAGCTTTTGTACTTTTGTTGAGTGCTTGTTCTAATAATTCTCCACCTGATGACAACACAAAAGAAGTACTGCCAGAGCTTGAAAGTGCCGGTTCTATTGAAAGCCGGGGCGAGAAATTTATTGAAAATTTTCCACAGGACTATCCTTCATTTGAATTATTAGAATATGTTTTTGGTTCCGCTGAAAATGCCCCAATACAACTGGTTGCGATAGCCCGAAATAAAGAAACTGGTTCATCAGCTACATTATTTGTGCTTGATGAAAATGGGGTAGGTCAGGTAGTTCTTGCAAGTGGTTATTCAGCGACATATTGCAAAGAAGATGGATTACAACTTGATAAAAACGTAATTTCTATTTCTTTGAATTTGGAAATCTCTAGTACAAATTCTGAAATTCACGACTTTAATATTACAGTAACACAGGAGGAAAATCAAGGTAAAGTCAATACAGTGTATTCTTCACAAGAAAACATCAGATCGAAAGTAGCAAATCCAGCCGAGCCAGTCAACGGCAAGTAAATGGGCTTCGCCCACCGTTGACAGCCCCGCCTGTCTTTGCAAATGTGTAGCCAAGAGGACGATAGCCCAAAGTGCTACCGCCCTCTTTTATTTTACAACTGAATAACCGCTGCCCCATAGCGGCACATGAAGCAGTAAGTCTGAAAAAGATTTGCTGCTTTTTTTGCGCCCATTTTTGGCAAATCGAGAAAGTATCGGTACTGATAAGTGAGCAGGGGGAAATTCCCGTTTTCTATCAAGCAGCGGGCAAAACACAGCTTCTGAAACGCCTTATTGTTGGGAAAGACCAAGCCGCCGGAAAAGTCTTTGCCAGAAAGAGAGGGAGAACGCCAGCCCGCAGCCTTTTATGAAAAAACTGGTTGCGATTTCCCGAAAAAGTGGCAGTAGGAAGTGAGCGGCAGTCCGGCAGTTTCTTAGAGCAAGATTCTACCGAGGTGCCAAAATTCGCTTATCGCTCCTTTTGCCCCGGTGGATCTTGTTGGGGAGTGCCTTCCCCAAACCCTGCTATGGCGGCTAAAGCCGCTTGAAAAATTCCCGCAAAGTCTTTTCGGATTATTTCAAAAACAGTTCCGCTGCACACCCCGTTTTTCTCCTATTAGTGAGAGGACACCACGCACAGAAAGGAGGTCAACCACCTATGAAACGATATAACACGCCCCACCGCAGCCGGGTAGTCAAGACCCGGCTGACAGATGAAGAATACGCCGACTTTACCGCCCGGCTTGCCCCTTATTGTATGAGCCAGTCCGAGTTTATCCGGCAAGCCATACGGAAAGCGACCATACGCCCCATTGTCACCGTTTCCCCGGTCAATGATGAATTGCTTGCCGCTGTCGGGAAGCTGACCGCCGAATACGGCAGGATCGGCGGCAACCTCAATCAGATTGCCCGCTATCTGAACGAATACGGCGTACCCTACAACACCCTTTCCGGCGAAATCCGCGCCGCCATATCCGACCTTGCCGCCTTGAAGTTTGAAGTCTTGCAGAAAGTAGGTGAAGCCGTTGGCAACACTCAAGCATATCAGCTCTAAAAATCGCCGACTACGGAGCAGCCGAGCAGTACCTTATCTTTTGAGCATGACGAGTTTACCATGAAGCCCACCCTTGATGAAAACGGGCAGCTTGTCCCCCGTGAGGACTACCGTTTTGCCACGCTGAACTGCGGCGAGGAAGATTTTGCCGTTGCCTGTATGCGCTCCAATCTCCGCTACGGCAAGAACCAGAAAACGGGAAGATGTGAAGTCTCACCACTATATCATCAGCTTTGACCCACGGGACGGAACGGACAACGGTCTGACCGTTGATAAGGCGCAATCGCTGGGCGAGGAATTTTGCAGAGAGCATTTTCCCGGACACCAGGCCATTGTCTGCACCCACCCGGACGGACACAACCACTCCGGCAACATTCATGTGCATATCGTCATTAACAGTTTGCGGATTGAAGCTGTCCCGCTTCTGCCCTATATGGACAGACCAGCAGACACAAAATCCGGCATGAAGCACCGCTGCACAGACGCAGCTATGGAATATTTCAAGTCCGAAGTCATGGAGATGTGCCACCGGGAAAATCTGTATCAGATTGACCTTTGCATGGCAGCAAGAACCGAGTGACCGAGCGTGAGTATTGGGCACAGAAGAAAGGGCAGGCTGCCCTTGACAAAGCCAATGCCCCGATGATAGTGGACGGTATCACGCCCCGGCAGACGAAGTTTGAAACGGACAAGCAGCGGCTCCGGCAGACCATACGGAAAGCCCTTGACCGGGCTGGCAGCTTTGACGAGTTTGCCGCCCTGCTTCTCCGGGAAGGTGTAACCGTTAAGGAAAGCCGGGGCGGCTGTCCTACCTACCCCGGACAGAACCAAGCCTATCACAGCCCGGAAGCTGGGGACGATTTTGACCGTGCCGCCGTTCTTGCCCTTTTGGAGCAGAACGCCCACAGAGCCGCCGAAAAGACCGCACCCATACCCGAATACCCCGGCAGCATTATGGAGCATTTACAGCGGAAAAGCCACCAAAACCGCCCCGAAACAGGACGGTTTACAGCGCATGGTTGACCGGGAAGCGAAACGAGCCGAGGGCAAGGGCGCAGGCTATGACCGCTGGGCTTCCCTGCACAATCTCAAACAGATGGCGGCTACCCACAACTTCCTCATGGAAAATGAACTGCTTGACCTTGACAAGCTGGACGCAGCCGTGGAGAGCAGCCGGAAAGCCCTGTCCGAAGCGAGGGAAAGTCTGCGGGGCATTGAACAGAGCATTTCCGATCAGAAAAATCTGCGAAAGGTTGTCAGCGATTACCGCCGCACCCGCCCCACCATTGACGCTCATAAAAAGCTGTCCGGGAAGAAAGCGGAAGCCTACTACCGGGCAAATGAAGCGGATTTTATCATCTATGAAGCTGCCCTGCGTCAGCTAAAGGTACTTGCACCGGGAAAGAAGCTGCCAGCCACTTCCAAACTGAATACGGAGATTGAAGCCCTCATTTCCGAGAAAAACGCAGCTTACAACACCTACCGCACCGCCAAAGCTGAGCATGAGCAGCTTGCCACCGCCAAGCGGAACGCCGAGCAGATACTACACGGCACACCGAGCCGTCAGAAAAAGCACGAACAGGAGCGTTAAAAACCGCCTCGAAATGATACCGAAACCATACAAAAGGCAGGGAGTATGCCATACCCTATCCGCAATACCCCTAACCTTTCCAACGGGGCTTACAGGGCAGATTTTTCCCGAAAATGACACCGGGAACATACAGATTTTGCCCCTGTCCCCTCATACCCGACCAAACCGAAGAAAGGAGCGTTTTTTCATGCCGAGAATGAGCAAGAAGCGGCGGATGGAATGGGCGTTCTTCCTCAATGAGCGAAACCGCATTACTTTCAATGCCCTTTGCCGGGGCTGTACCCATGACTGCAAGCAGAGTTTTAGGGCTATCGTGGTACTCTGCCCCCGGTATTACTCAAAGAGATGGAAAGCCCGCCCCGCAGATAAGGAGAACCAAGATTATGTCAGATAACCGCAAATATTACTACCTCAAGCTGAAAGAGAGCTATTTTGACGATGATGCAATCGTGCTGCTGGAAAGTATGCAGGACGGTATTCTCTATTCCAACATTCTCTTGAAGCTGTACTTAAAATCGCTGAAATACGGCGGGAAGTTGCAGCTTGACGAGAATATCCCCTACACCGCCCAGATGATTGCGACCATTACCCGCCAGCAGGTAGGTACCGTAGAGAGAGCTTTGAAAATCTTTATGAAGCTGGGGCTTGTCGAACCGCTGGACAACGGGGCTTTGTATATGAGCAACATCGAGCTTTTCATCGGTCAGTCCTCTACCGAGGGGGAGCGCAAGCGCAGGGCAAGAATGAAGATTTCAGAGCAAAAACGGCTTAGTGGACAAGTGTCCGAAGCAAAAGCGGACATTTGTCCACCAGAGATAGAGATAAAGAAAGAGATAGATATAGAGATAGAAAAAGAGAGAGAGTTAAAACCGGGACGAGCCGCCCCCGCTTCCTACGGCAGATATGAAAATGTGATTTTGACAGATAAGGAGTTTTCTGAACTCAAAGCAGAACTGCCCGACAAGTGGGAGTATTATATTGACCGTCTTTCCGGCTATATCGCTTCTAGCGGGAGGAAATACAAGAACCATGCCGCCACTATCCGCAGATGGGCGACTGACGATACCGCTAAAGCTGCCCCGAAAAAGGGCATACCCGATTACAGCTACAAGGAGGGAGAAAGTCTATGAAACCAGCTTTTGAAGATATGAATTTACAGATACCGACCACAGCAACCGAGCCGGAGGACTACACGGGCGAGGACGGTCTGCTTTACTGCGGCAAGTGCCGGACACCGAAAGAAGCCTTTTTTCCGGCAGATAAGATAGCCCTGTTTGGGCGTGACCGACACCCGGCAGAATGTGACTGCCAGCGGGCGCAGCGCATGGAGCGTGAAGCCGCCGAACAGCAGAGAAAGCACCGGGACAAGGTGGAAGAACTGAAACGCCGGGGCTTTACCGACCCGGCTATGCGGGAATGGACTTTTGCCAATGACAACGGCAGAAACCCGCAGATGAAAACCGCCCGTTTCTATGTGGAGCATTGGGAGGACATGAAAGCCGGGAACATCGGCTATCTGCTCTGGGGCAGCGTCGGCACAGGCAAAAGCTACCTTGCAGGCTGTATCGCAAACGCCCTCATGGAGAAAGAAATCCCCGTCCGCATGACGAACTTTGCCATTATCCTGGGTGACCTTGCCGCCACCTTCGAGGGCAAGAACGAGTATATTTCCAACCTCTGCCGCTATCCGCTGCTTATCCTTGATGATTTTGGAATGGAGCGTGGCACAGAGTACGGATTGGAGCAAGTCTACAACGTGATTGACAGCCGTTACCGCAGCGGCAAGCCGCTGATCGTCACGACCAACCTCACGCTTACCGAGTTACAGAACCCGCAGGACACGCCCCACGCCCGGATTTATGACCGATTGCTTGAAATGTGCGCCCCGGTCTGCTTCTCCGGCGAGAACTTCCGCAGGGAAAGCGCACAAAACAAGCTAAACCGCTTAAAGCAACTGATGAACGATTGAAAGGAGTTCGCCTATGACCGATAAAAAGAGCATATCAGACACAGCATGAAAAGCACCGCACCCGCCGACTGCGTGACGGAAATCCGCATAGGGAACTCTGTTCTTGTGGTGTCCGGCTTTTTCAAGCAGAGTGCCACAGAAACCGCAGCCGACAAAATGGCTAAGGTGCTGGAAGCGGAAGCTGCTACACAAAAATCGGCAATATGACGGGCTGTAAAGAAGCGCTTTTTACACTTTGCCGCTATACACGCCGCCCCGCTGTATGGTACAATCGAAGTACGGAATAGTGGGGCTGGCTGTCGGAAACGGAGGAAACCATGTTAAGACAGACAACCCAAAACCTTATTACCGCCCTTTATCCGAGATTATCCCATGAAGATGAACTGCAAGGAGAAAGCAACTCTATATCCAACCAAAAGCGCATTTTGGAAACCTACGCCAAGCAGAACGGTTTTACCAACCTCTGTTGGTACACGGATGATGGTTATAGTGGTGCGAACTTCCAAAGACCCGGATTTCAAGCCATGCTTGCAGACATTGAAGCCGGGAAAGTCGGCACAGTCATCGTCAAGGATATGTCGAGATTAGGGCGAAACTATCTCCAAGTGGGAATGTATACGGACATGCTTTTCCCACAGAAAGGCGTCCGCTTTATCGCTATCAACGACGGAGTGGACAGCGCAATGGGCGACAACGATTTTACCCCGCTGCGCAATCTTTTCAATGAATGGATGGTGAGAGATACGAGCAAAAAAATCAAGGCAGTTAAGAAAGCAAAAGGTCTAAGCGGCAAGCCTGTTACCAGCAAGCCCGTGTACGGCTACATCATGGACGATGACGAGAATTTCATCATTGACGAGGAAGCCGCCCCGGTAGTCAAGCAGATTTATCAGCTCTGCCTTGCCGGAAACGGGCCTACCAAGATAGCCCGTATGCTGACCGAGCAGCAAATCCCCACGCCGGGGACGCTGGAATACCAGCGCACAGGCAGCACACGCCGCTACCACCCCGGCTATGAATGTAAGTGGGCGACCAATACTGTTGTTCATCTTCTGGAAAATCGGGAGTACACAGGCTGTCTTGTGAATTTCAAGACGGAAAAACCATCCTACAAGATGAAGCACAGCGTAGACAATCCCATTGAGAAACAGGCGATTTTCGAGAACCACCATGAGCCAATCATCGACTTGCAGACATGGGAACGGGTGCAGGAGTTACGCAAGCAGCGCAAACGCCCCAACCGCTATGATGAAGTGGGCTTGTTCTCCGGCTTGCTGTTCTGCGCCGACTGCGGTCATGTGATGTACCAGCAGCGGTATCAGACCGACAAGAGAAAGCAGGATTGCTACATCTGCGGCAGCTATAAGAAGCGCACCGCCGACTGTACGGCGCACTTCATCCGCACCGACCTTTTGACGGCGGGTGTGCTGGACAATCTGCGGAAAGTGACCGCCTATGCACAGAAGCACGAAGCCCGGTTCGTGAAGCTGCTTATCCAGCAGAATGAAATGGGCGGCAAGCGGAAACTGGCGGCAGCCACGAAGCAGCTTGAACAGGCACAGAGCCGCATTGCAGAACTTTCCCGCTACATCAAGCGTCTGTATGAGGACAATGTAAACGGGAAAATCAATGACGAGCGTTTCATGGAAATGTCCGCAGACTACGAAGCCGAGCAGCGGGAACTGAAAGAGAAAGCCGCCGCATTGCAGGGCGAACTGGACAAGGCACAGGAAGCCACGGTTAATGCGGAAAAGTTTATGAACGTTGTCCGCAAGTACCTTTCTATCGAGGAACTGACACACACCCTCTTGCGTGAAATGGTGGAGAAAATCGTTGTCTATGAATGTGAGTATGACGAGAACGAAGTACGCCGCCAGCGCATTGATATTTATTACAGCTTTGTCGGCAAGATTGACTTGCCCGAAGAATAAGCCCGACCTATCCGACACCCTGCGCAAGTGCCGGATAGGAACGGCAAAATTTTTTACACTTCCATTACTTCTTTATCACACATAAGCAAAGAGTCAGGGTATGAAGCAGCTTATGGCTAAGTAGATGTAATCAAGAAAAGAAAGGAAAAGCACAATCCAGACGGAACCGGCGGTTGTGTCAAGAAATATTTGTGGAATAGCAAGAACTTTGATATAATGGGAACAGAAACCCCAGAACCGGGAGAAAGGCAGGAGGATAAATGCACATAAGTTATAAACCCCCTCTGGCACACGCTGGTTGAGCGCAATATGAGGAAAGAGGACTTGCGGATTGCCGCCGGTCTTACCACAAATATGATTGCCAACATGGGTAAAGGCAAAAACATCAGCATGGAAACGCTGGTTCGTATCTGCGAAGCCCTGAATTGTGGCATTTTGGATGTAATTGAATTAGAGCAGGACAAAGACACTGAAATATTAAATTGACAAGGAAGGCGCTGCGAAATGGACAATAGAGAAAGAAATTATCAGACTTTGGTTTGATATGTGGCTTGCAAAAAAAGATTTGGGTATATTTAATGTATTTTCTGATAATGCCGTATATATTGAAAGTTGGGGGCCAGAGTACCACGGCTCCAAGAAAATAAAACTTTGGTTTGAGGAATGGAATACCCGTGGAACTGTCTTGCAATGGGACATCAAGCAATTTTTCCATAAAGGCAATCAAACCATTGTTGAATGGTATTTCAAAAATAAGATGGACACCGGTAACGTAGAAGCGTTTGATGGAATGTCACTAATAGAATGGACGCCAGATGGCAAGATTGCTCTCTTAAAAGAATTTGGTTGTAACGAAAATCGGTATGACCCTTATAAAGATGGCAATATACCACATTTCAGAGATGAAAATGCAAAGTGGTTTTAACTGGAAATTCAGTTGCTGGAGGTAATTATGCGGAATGGATAATTGGTTTACCATTGAGCAAATAGACCGTGATACATTCTCTATTAGCGAATACAAGCACTGGGAAGAAACACATTGTTATCTATTATGTGGGGAAAAATATGCTATTCTCATTGATACAGGTTTAGGCGTTTCCAACATCAGAAAAATTGTGGACTCTCTGACAAAGCTGCCTGTTATGACAGTTACAACTCATGTTCATTGGGACCACATTGGCGGGCATAAGTATTTTGATAATATCGCCGTACATGAAGCGGAAAAGGACTGGCTATCGGTCAGGTTTCCGATACCATTGCAAGTTGTGAAGAATAATTTGACAAGGATTCCTTGTGATTTTCCAAGAGATTTTGATATTAACGCTTATCAGATTTTTCAAGGTATTCCACAAAGAATTTTACACGATGGCGATTTTCTAAATTTAGGTGGGCGGGAAATTCAAGTTGTTCACACGCCGGGACATTCTCCCGGACATTGTTGCTTTTACGAACCAGAACGAAACTATTTGTATTCCGGGGATTTGATATACAAGGGAAGCCTGGACGCATTTTACCCAACTACCGACCCGAAGCTATTCTATCAATCTATAAGGCGAATACGGAAATACAATATAAAAAAAGTTCTGCCCGGACACCATCAGTTGGATATTCCCGTTTCTTTGATAGCCGATATTGAAGCCGGATTTGCACAATTAGAGAGAGCCGGAAAACTCAAACAGGGAAATGGATTGTTTAAGTTTCAGGATTTCCAAATTCATATATAATCAAAGCTGCCGTTGTAGGAACACCAATTCCCACAACGGCAGTTTTTCATTTCCACGGCCTGCGCCGGAAGTTCATACCGGACTGTTTTATCAGCGGGGATTTCTTGAACAGCTTCTTCAAAAGGCTTCGTTCCTCTTGTGAGAGCCGCTTATATTTAAGCTGGAACGCCTTGCAGAACATCTCCGTGAATTGCTGAACCCTGTCCCCCGGCGATTGCATGGCTTTTTGTACTTCCCGTATCAGTTCATCGGCGGACGTGGTATCCGGCGCACTTTCGCTGTCATTTTCGTGCGCCTTGCGTATGTCGTGGAGAATGACGTCCCATGTTTTGTGCGTCACATGGCAAAAGAAATCTTCTTCCTCTACCTGACAGGCTTCCAATACTTTGATTGCCCGGTCTGCCACCGCTTCGGGATGTCCTTCCAGTATCATAGCCCGCACAGCGGCCAGCGAGCTGTTCATGTCATGGAAGCGCATGGTTGCCATTCCGTCCACATAGATTTCTGCGTCTGCCAGCAGTTCCTTGAATTTTTCATGGGAGATAATCTCACACAGCAGACGGTTGTTGAAGCGTTCACTTTTCAGCAGTTCCACGACTTCATCACTCAAATGCAATTCTTCTATCGGCGTGTTTTCATATTTCCGATTGTTGGTAAGGCCGAGCAGATAGTCAACGGACACTTGATAGAAGTCTGCCAGCTTCAACAGGCTGCCGTGATTGATTTCCTTGTATTCATCGTTGTCGTTTTCATAGCTGCCGAGGGCTGATTTTGAAATGCCGGTTTCCTGCGCCAGTTCTTCCAGATTTAAGCCCCGTTCCACCCGTAAATCTTTCAGGCGTTCCTGTACGGAAATGCGGGTTTTCATAGATACATCGCTCCTTCCTGCGGCTGGCTGCCGCCGTCCATCCTATTATACCATACCCGTTCCGCAATCGTGGAAATTTTCGATTTTGGGGCGGTTTTCCTACTTTGTGGATATACGGGAGAAGGCTCAAAAATGTGCCATAATGGGCTTAGTTCATCGATGGATTATTCCAATCGAATGACCGGCCTGTATGGGATATGCTCCCCGGCGATGTAGCGCAACGACTTGCGGCAGGGAAATGGAGGAACCATGACCGCAACGAGCGTACCAAAGGGAGCGAAACGCCGTTGTAAGAGCCAGGGGCAGGAACGACATCAGGGAGAACCGGCGAAAATGAACACCGAATTGATACTGAAACACAACAATCTGATAGGGCATAGTCTACCCTATCTGTAATACTACGGGGGATTTCCGGGCGGCTCTATGGCCGCTTTTCCCTTGAAAATCGCCCCGAAACACGACACTAAAATCTGCTATCCGTCTATTGCGGCTGTTACGGCTGAAATGGGCGGATTTTTGTTTAAGGAGGCACCATGCCGAGAATGCCGAAAAAGAGGAAGCTGGAACTGTCCTTCTTCCTCAATGAACGGGGGCGGGTAACGTACAACGACCTTTGCCGGAAATGCCAGCGTACTTGCAAACAGAGTTTCCGGGCGGTCATTGTGGACTGCCCCCATTATCTTTCCAAACGCTCAAAACGAAAAGTAAAGGAGGACACCGATTGAATGGAAGTTGAATTTATGACCGCAGACACCACCCTGCCGCCCTGTATGCCGCTGCCGAGAGCCATGCTGCGGCTCCCGATCAGCAGCACCGCCAAGGTCATGTACGCCCGAATGTTGGATATTGTTTTTCTATCCGGCATAGAGGACGCCAATGGGATTTTATTTATCCATTTCCCCATCATGGAACTGGCGGCGGCACTTGCCCGCAGTACCATGACCGTGAAGCGTTCCCTGAATGAATTGGAGGACGCCGGACTGATACTGCGAGTGCGTCAGGGCTTCGGGGAACCCAACAAAATATATGTACTCATTCCCAAGAAAGGAGGACAGCCGCTTATGAATGAAAAGCTGGAAGCACTCAATCAGGAGATAGAGAAAACGGAAAAGAAGCTGCGGAGGGCGCAGCATGAAGAAAAGATATTGGAACACCAGATAAAGACGCTGACACGGAAGGAACGGACGCACCGGCTTTGCACCAGAGCCGCCATGCTGGAAAGCTACCTTCCCCACCCGGAAGCCATCACGGATGAACAGGTCAGTTTGTTTTTAAAGCTGCTGTTCCATAAAGACAGCACCCGACAGCTTATGGAAAAAGTGTTCGGCGGTAACGACGATTTTCAGGGAAGAGGACGCAGGCCGGAAACGGCCATGATTGCTTTCAGAGCCGCAGCCCGTGGACTGCCCCTCTGAAAGAGGGCGCAACTATACACCACCTGAAGGTAGTGTGTTGCGCCCTGCCGGGGGCTTCCTGCGGAAAGCGGATGATTGCCCGCAGCGTTCCGGCTCCTGTCAATCATCACAGGGGAAGCTACACTTCCCCTGCGCTGGCTGCCGCCAGCTACCCCTTTGTGGACTTGCCGCCCGGAAACACCTTGCGCTGCAAGCTGTTCCCGTTCAGCAAGTTTATTCAAATCCAATCACAATTACATTTTTCAAGATTATTTTCAAACCGTCTCATTGCATGGAATAGTCTACTCCACTATAATTAAGGCAGGAGGTGTTGAGAAATGGCGAATGAAGATAAAAAAGATTTTAATGCCATGCTACACGATAGCAAGGATATGCCTAAATTTCAAACCATTACCGACCAGAAAAGCATTGAGAAATATGGCGGAAGCAGAATGTATTTTGCCCCGCCAATCGATTATGACAAGGTAATGAAACTAATTCCTTATGGCAAAGTAATTACTGTCGGAAAAATCCGTGAATATTTTGCTGAACTGAATGGAGCGGATTTCACAGAGCCTATCACAGCAGGAATTTTTGTATCTATTGCAGCATGGGCGAGTTACCAGCGTTCCGAAGATGAAACCCCGTACTGGCGAACCTTAAAGGCAAACGGGGAATTGAACGCAAAATATCCCGGCGGTATAGAAGCACAAAAGGAAAAACTGGAAGCAGAAGGCCACACAATTATTCAGAAAGGACGCACAAATATAAAGTATTTCGTAAAGGACTATGAAAGCGTTCTTTTTGATTTGAGATAGGAATTTTGAGTTGTAAAATATCCCATCATCGGGCCAACCTGACCCGAACTTTCAAAACTGAATACCAGCCGCCCACCGGCGGCACCACCGAGCAGGAAATCTTGAAACAGGTTCCCTGCTCTTTTTATGCCCGGACGCCGGGAGAAAGGAGGACACTGCTTGCCATGCCCGCACTTTGATGTGAAAATCATCCAGCGCAGCAAGCGCCAGTCAGCCGTTGCGTCTGCCGCCTACCAGAGCGGGGAACGGCTGTTTTCTGAATACGACCAGAAGCAGAAATACTATTCCCATAAAAGCGAAATCGTCCACACCGAAATCATGCTGCCGCCCCATGCCCCGCCGGAGTACGCAGACCGGAATACCTTGTGGAACGCCGCCGAAGCCATTGAAAAACAATGGAACTCCCAGCTTGCCCGGAGGTTCGTGCTTGCCATACCGAGGGAACTTCCCCGGTCACAGTATGCCGACCTTATCCGGGACTACTGCCGGGAGTTTTTCGTTTCCAAGGGCATGATTGCCGACTTTGCCATCCATGACAAGGGGGACGGAAATCCCCACGCCCACATCCTTCTTACCATGCGGGCGATGGACGAAACCGGGAAATGGCTCTCCAAGAGCCGGAAGGTCTACGACCTTGACGAGAACGGCGAGCGTATCCGGCTTGCGTCCGGCAGATGGAAAAGCCACAAGGAGGACACCGTGGACTGGAACGACCAGAAGTACGCCGAGATATGGCGGCAGGGCTGGGCTGACACGGCGAACCGCTATCTGGAAGCCATCGGCAGCCCGGAGCGCCTTGACCTTCGCTCCTATGCCCGACAGGGGATTGATAAAATCCCCACCGTCCACATGGGGCCAGCGGTCAGCCAGTTGGAGAAAAAAGGGCATACAGACCAACATCGGCAACCTGAACCGGGACATCAAAGCCGCCAATTCCCTCATGCAGTCTATCCGGCAGATGGTACGCAGCTTAAAGGGCTGGCTGTCCGGCCTGAAAGAGAAAAAGGCGGCATTGCTGGAAGCGCTGGAACAGGCAAAGGAGCCGACCATTCCCGAACTGCTTTCCCGGTATCTGGATATGCGGAGCGAGTAACGTACCGGCTGGACTTCCAAGGGGAAGCTGAAAGGCACTGTTGGAGATTTCAACAAGGTCATGGAAGCCCTTGACTTCCTGCGGCAGAAAGAGATTTCCACCGTGGAGAGCCTTGACGCCTATCTGGATGAAGCCAGCGCACAGGCCGTTTCCATCCGTGAGGAAATCAGGCCGATGGAGAAACGTGTAAAAGAGATTGACCGGCTGCTTTTCCATATCGGGAACTTTGAAGCAAACAAGCCGGTTCATGCGAAATATGCCGCTATCCGCTGGAAGAAAACCAAGGAGAAATTTGCCGCCGACCATAAGGAGGAACTGGACGCCTACAACGCTGCACTGCGGTATTTCAAAGTTCACCTTGATGGGGCGAAGTACAGCACAAAGAAGCTGGCCGGGGAACAGGCACAGCTTTCAGAGAATGTCGCTTCCAAGACGGAAGCGCTGACTGCCGTACAGGAGGATGTAAAGATTTTGCGGGATGTGCGCCACTGGCTCAATCAGGTTTTGCCATCCGAGCAGTACCGCCAGACCGCAGAGCCGGGAAAGAAACCGTCCATCCAGCAGGCAGTCAAAGGCCGGGAGCAGCGTATCCGGGAGGAACAGGCAGAGAAACGCCAGACGCCCCGCCGCCAGCAAAAACAGGATATGGAACTTTAACCAATCAGGCGCTTGCCATTTTCCCCGTGAGAATGACAGGCGCTTTTTCTTATTTTCAGGAGGATTTGCCTATTGAACGTATTTGAAGCCGTGAAGCAGTCTGTTACCACCCGGCAGGCTGCCGAGCATTACGGTATCCGGGTAGGGAGAAACGGGATGTGCGTCTGCCCCTTCCATGACGATAAAAACCCCAGCATGAAGGTTGACCGGCGCTTCCATTGCTTCGGCTGTCAGGCAGACGGGGATGTGATTGACTTTGTTTCCCGTCTGGAAAACGTCAGCCCCAAGGGAAGCCGCCCTCATGCTGGCGCAGGACTTCTCCATCCCCTATGAGGATAAGGAGCCACCAAGCAGGAGCCGCCCGAAGCGAAATCCCCGGAAGGAAAGCCCGGAACAGCAATTTAAGCGCATGGAGCGCCATTGTTTCCGGGTACTGTCCGACTATCACAATCTGCTGCGCCGCTGGAAGCGGGACTATGCCCCCAAGACGCCGGAGGAAGAATGGCACCCGCTTTTCGTGGAAGCCTTGCAGAAACAATCCCATGTGGAATATCTGCTGGATGTGCTGCTGTTCTCCGACATAGGGGAACGGGCTGCCCTGATTGCCAGCTACGGAAAGGAAGTGAGGAACCTTGAGCGGAGAATGGCAGACCTTGCCGCCCGAACTGCGGCAGGCCGTGACGGACACCATCGAAGCCGCACCCCCGCCCCGGAGCGTTGAGGAAGTCAAGGCCATGCTGGAGGGCACCGAGAAAGGCGGCGTGCGGAACAGTATCCGCAACTGCCTGACCGTGTTCCAGTATGACCCCATTCTTTCCGGGGCGGTTGCAAAAAATCTCCTGACCGAGCGTATTGACCTTCTAAAGCCCATCGGCAGGAAACGCAGAACCGGCAGCAAGGCCATGACCGACACGGACATGAAATATATCCGGCTGTATCTGGAAGATACCTACGGCCTGACAAGCGAGAAAAAGATAGCAGACGCCGCTGATCTGGCCGCAGACGCCAACAGCTACCATCCCATCCGGGACTACCTGAACGGCCTTGTCTGGGACGGGAAAGAGCGTATCCGCTACTGCCTGCGTCACTTTCTGGGAGCCGACACAGACAACTTCACTTACCATTCCCTGCGGCTGTTCCTGCTGGGAGCCATCCACCGGGCATTCTGCCCCGGCTGTAAGTTTGAGGTCATGCTCTGTCTGGTTGGCGGTCAGGGAGCCGGGAAATCCACCTTCTTCCGGCTGCTGGCCGTAAAAGACGAGTGGTTTTCCGATGATTTGCGGAAGTTGGACGATGATAACGTGTACCGCAAGCTACAAGGCCACTGGATAATTGAAATGTCGGAGATGATTGCCACCGCAAACGCCAAGAGCATAGAGGAAATCAAGTCATTTTTAAGCCGCCAGAAGGAGGTCTATAAAATCCCCTACGAAACCCACCCGGAGGACAGGCTGCGGCAATGCGTGTTCGGCGGGACTTCCAATGCGCTGGACTTCCTGCCCCTTGACCGTTCCGGGAACCGGCGCTTCCTGCCGGTCATGGTCTACCCCGGACAGGCCGAGATACACATTTTGGACGATGAAGCCGCTTCCAGAGCCTATATCGAACAGGTATGGGCGGAAGCCATGACAACCTACAAAAGTGGCGATTTTAAGCTGTCTTTTACGCCCGAAATGATACAGTACCTCAAAGAACACCAGCGGGATTTCATGCCGGAGGACACCAAGGCCGGGATGATACAGGCATACCTTGACCGCTACACTGGCAGCGCCGTATGCTCCAAGCAGCTTTTCAAAGAAGCCCTGAACCACCCCTTTGACGAGCCGAAGCAATGGGAAATCCGGGAAGTCAATGACATCATGAACCACTGTATCACGGGATGGAAGTATTTCTCCAATCCCCGGATATTTGAGGGATACGGCAGGCAAAAGGGCTGGGAACGAGAAGCCCCGGCAACGGGCGCTGACAACGGGCGTGAAAAAACGCCGGACGGATTTGTGGAAGTCACGGAGCAGATGGAACTTCCCTTCTGAAAAATCCGGGGAAACCACAGCCGGTTGCCGACCCCGTTGCTATCCCGTTGCCGAGCCGGTTGCCGGGAAAAAGCCCGTAACTGCGGGCTTTTCTCCCCTCTGACAACCAAAGCAACAGAAAAATAAAAGAAAAAGTAAATAAACAGTAACCCGCCAGACAGAGATTGTTTTCGAGGTTTTTTGAAGCCCGTTGCCGGACTTCGTTGCCGACCCTCTCCTGTCTGGCTTATTTCATTTATGGAGGTAACTGCCTATGGCAAAAAACAAAACTGAAATCCATGTCACAACGGTATTTGACGGCGAACTGGACGCTACGGACGTTTTCGTGAGCCTGATTGCACAGAAATACAGCCAGAGAAATGATAAAGAATATCTTGCGAAAAAGCAAGATTTAGAGTATAATAAAGACAAGGTTCAGCATGACCGTGTTCCGTCTGGATTGTGCGGGTAAACGGTTATGATGAACGGAATGGAATATACAGGCATGGACGCAATACTGGCGGGCAGCTTCCGGGCGGCTATTTATTGCAGGCTTTCCAAGGACGATGACCTTGACGGGGAGAGCGCCAGCATTGCAAACCAGCGGGATATGCTGGAAAACTACTGCGAGAAGCAGGGATGGGAGGTTGTTGCAGTCTATCAGGACGATGGCTACACGGGGCTGAACATGGAGCGCCCCGACCTGAAACGGATGTTGAAAGCCATCGAGCGCAGGCAGGCCAACCTTGTGATAACGAAAGATTTATCGAGGTTAGGCAGGAATTATTTGCAGACCGGCTTCCTGATTGAAGATTTCTTCCCCCGCCACGGCGTGCGCTATATCGCCATGAATGACGGTATCGACACCATGCGGGACAACAACGACATTGCGCCGTTCAAGAACATCCTCAACGAGATGTACAGCAAGGATATTTCCAAGAAGGTTCATTCCTCTTATCTGCTGAAAGCGCAGAAAGGCCAGTTTACCGGCTGCCTTGCCCCCTTCGGCTACCAGAAAGACCCGGAGGACAAAAACCACCTGCTGATTGACGAGGAAACGGCACCCATTGTCCGGCGTCTGTTTGCGTGGGCGCTGGAAGGACACGGCCCCAACTACATCCGGCGCAGGCTGGAAGAAGAAAAAATCCCCTGCCCGACCTACTGGAACCGGGTACGGGGGCTGCGGAACGTGTCAACCAAGTGGGAAAAGAAAGACCCGGTAAATGGGCGGTATATCTGGGACTTTACCGTGATTAAGGACATCCTGATGAATCCCGTCTATACCGGCGCTATCGCTTCCCAGAAGAAGGAATACCGCTTCAAAATCGGCACCATCGGGGAGAAGAAGCCGGAGGAATGGATTGTCGTGGAGAACCAGCATGAGCCGCTTGTTGACCGCAAGACCTTTGACATCGTGCAGCGCAAGCTGAAATCCCGGCAGCGCCCCCGCCAGACCGGGGAAATCAGCCTGTTTGCGGGGCTTATCAAATGCGGCGAGTGCGGGAAGTCGCTGACTATCCGCTACACCAACGAGAAGCACCCGAAGCAGATTTATTCCTGTAAGACCTACAATGCCTACGGGAAACAGCACTGTTCCCAGCACCGGGTTGAGTACGACACCCTGTACCGGCTTGTACTGAACAAAATCCGGGAGTGTGCCAGAGCCGCCCTGATGGACGGGAAAGCCGTTGCCGGGAAGCTGTCCGACACCTGCGAAGCCGAGCAGAAAGGCCAGCGGGAAGCGTTGGAACGCTCCCTTGCCAAAGACGAGGAACGGATTGACGTTCTGGAAAAGATGGTTCTGCGGCTGTATGAGGATATGGTTGCCGGACGTATCAGCGAAGCAAACTTCAATCTGCTGATGGAAAAGACGCAGAAGGAACAGGCCGAGTTGAAGGCGAGGGTTGAGGAAGGCCGGAAGAAGCTGGCCGATGAAATCCGGCTTGCGTATGACGCCCGCCAGTGGGTAGAAGCCATTCAGGAATACGCCGACATCACGGAACTGGACGCAGCTACCCTTAATCGCCTGATTAAAGAAATCGTTGTCCATGAGAGCATAGACAGCGATAAAACAAGACACATTTCTATCGAAATTCATTTTAATCTCAAACCCCTCCCGGAAGTGGAGCAGGTCACAGCCTGACCTGCCCCGCCGGGGCGGTTCTAAAAAAACTCCATAGATATTTCTTGACACGCCGCCGCCCGCCATCGAGCCGGTTTCCTACACCTATTTGGGTATGAAACAGCTCATGGCGGGCGGCGGTGTCGCGCTGGTCGGCATTACCCTGATTCCTCTGCTGAGCGGCCTGTTCGGTTAAGAACCGCGGGCGGATTTATTCCGCCTGTACATACGCAATCGCTTCAATCCTCGCTGTGGATAACAGCCCCTATTATAATAGGAAGTGAATTGCTGCAAGACCATCCACCCATCAACGAAAGGCGGTGCTATTATGCAGCTTCTGACCCACATTATTTTTGTTCTGAACCTTCTCAAGACCCTTATCAACCACTTCACCTAAAGGACGGTGACTGCTGAATGGAAACCGTTCTCAAAGCCATAGCCGATTGGATAAAGGGTATCCTGACGGCTGGCATCATGTCAAACCTGTCCGGGCTGTTCGATGCCGTAAATGAGCAGGTCGGTGACATTGCGCAACAGGTCGGCACACGGCCATCGGCCTTTGAACCACGCGTTTTTGCGATGATCGAATCGCTCTCCCGGAATGTTGTGCTGCCTATCGCGGGCATCATCCTCACATTTATTGCCTGCTATGAGCTGATCGAGATGATAACCCAGCACAACAACATGACGCAGTTCGAGCCAGCTCTCATCATGCGATGGATCTTCAAAACAGCAGTGTCTGTGTGGCTTATCAGCAATACCTTCGATATTGTCATGGCCGTTTTCGACCTGACGCAGAAAGTTGTGTCCGATTCCAGCGGCATTATTGCAGGAAACACCAGAGTGAACGACATTGGTCTTTCTATGTTGGAAGCCAGCCTGATGCAAATGGATGTTGGCCCTCTGTTCGGTTTGTTTCTGCAATCGTTCTTCATCGGAATCACCATGAGAATACTGTCAATCGTGATTTTCGTCATTGTGTACGGACGCATGATCGAGATTTACTGCATGGTGAGCCTTGCACCGATTCCCATGGCAACATGGGGTAACCATGAACAAAGCCACATGGGGCAAAACTACCTGAAATGCCTGTTTGCGCTGGGATTTCAAGGCTTTCTCATCCTCATTTGCGTGGCAATTTACGCCGTGCTGATACAGTCGGTAGCGATTTCTGGTGATGCCATCAACTCGATCTGGGGCATTGTCGGCTACACCGTCCTGCTCTGTTTCAGCCTGTTCAAGACCAGCTCAGTCACAAAAAGCGTACTGGGTGCGCATTAAAGGAGGTGTTCTATGGCTGCGTATATTTCTGTTCCCCGCGACTTAACTAAGGTGAAGTCCAAAGTGGCTTTCAACCTGACAAAGCGGCAGCTCATCTGCTTCGGTACGGCGGCACTGATTGAGTGCCGCTTTTCTTTTGCTCCGGGATTCCGGCGGCAACTCTGCTGCCACCCTTGGCATGATGGCAGTCATGCTGCCTGCGTTTTTTCTCGGTATGTACGAGAAAAACGGTCAGCCGCTGGAAAAGCTGCTGTCGCACTATATTCAGGCGCGGTTCTTGCGCCCGAAGATTCGACCTTACAAGACCAACAACTACTATGTACTGCTTATGAAAGGAGGGTCAGCCCATGCCGTTTTGGAAAAAGACCAGTAAGGGCGGCAAGAAAAAGCCGCCGAAGCCCACTGTTCCCCGGACAGCGCAGCAGTCCATCCCCATGCAGCGGATGTTTGAGGATGGCACTTGCCGGGTGAAGCCGAACTACTACACCCGGACGATCGCCTACCAAGACATCAATTACCAGCTTGCCCAGCAGGAGGACAAGACTGCGATTTTCGAGGAATGGTGCAGTTTTCTGAACTTCTTCGATTCCAGCATCAAGTTTGAATTGTCCTTTGTGAACATGGCAACGGATAGCAGCGAGTTTGAAAAGAGCATCCGTATTCCGTTCCAGAAAGATGGTTTCGATGATGTTCGTGCCGAGTATTCGCAGATGCTGCGCCAGCAGCTTGCCAAGGGCAATAACGGTTTAACCAAGACCAAGTTCATCACCTTCGGCGTGGAGGGTGAAAGCATGAAAACCGTCAAGACCCGGCTCGACCATGTTCAGAATGATTTGCTCAACAATTTTCATCGGCTGGGTGTGCAGGCCAAGCCGCTGAACGGTGCCGATCGGCTGAAACTCATGCACGATATGTTCAACATGGACGGTGCATCCAAGTTCCATTTTGACTGGAAAGATCTCGTGAAAAGCGGCCTTTCGGTGAAAGATGCCATTGCACCGACTGCTTTCGCCTTCAAAAACAGCCGCACTTTCCAGATGGGCGGCATCTACTGCGCCGCCAGTTTTCTGAGCATCACGGCCTCCGACATCAGCGACCAGCTTCTGAAAGATTTTTTGGATATGGATTCCAGCCAGATCGTCACCATGCACATCCAGTCGGTAGACCAGAACCGCGCCATCAAAACGGTCAAGCGCACCATTACGGAACTCGATCGCAGCAAGATCGAGGAACAGAAGAAAGCAATCCGTGCCGGGTACGACATCGACATCATTCCGTCCGATTTGGCAACCTATGGCCGGGATGCAAAGGCTCTGCTGAAAGAATTGCAGAGTCAGAACGAGCGGATGTTCCTTGTCACTTTTCTGGTGCTGAACACCGGCCGCACTGAGCAGGAACTGGAAAACAACGTCTTTCAGGCCAGTTCCATCGCACAGAAGCATAACTGCAATCTGTGCAGACTGGACTACCAGCAGGAACAGGGGCTTATGTCCTCTCTGCCGCTGGCCGATAATCAGATTGAGATTCAGCGCGGCCTGACCACCAGCAGCACAGCCATTTTCATTCCATTCACCACACAAGAATTGTATCAGGCGGGCAAGGAATCTCTGTACTACGGCCTGAATGCCCTCTCCAACAATTTGATTATGGTGGATAGAAAGAAACTGAAAAATCCGAACGGCCTTATCCTTGGCACTCCCGGTTCCGGCAAAAGTTTCTCGGCAAAACGTGAAATCACCAATGCCTTTCTCGTGACGGACGATGATATTATCGTGAACGACCCAGAAGGAGAGTATGCGCCGCTGGTAAATCGGCTGAAAGGTCAGGTTATCAAAATCTCGCCCAACAGTACCCAGTTCATCAACCCGATGGACATTAACGCCAACTATTCGGAAGAGGATAATCCACTGTCCCTGAAAGCGGACTTTATTCTTTCCCTGTGCGAACTGGTGGTCGGCGGCAAGGAAGGTCTGCTCCCGGTGGAAAAAACGGTCATTGACCGCTGTGTGCATCTGATTTATCGGAAATACTTTGCTGACCCCTGCCCGGAAAATATGCCGATTCTGGAGGACTTGTACAACGCCCTGCTCCAGCAGGACGAAAAAGAAGCCCATCATGTCGCCACTGCTCTGGAAATCTACGTCAAGGGCAGTCTGAATCTGTTCAACCACAGAACCAACGTAAACGTCAATAACAGAATCGTGTGCTATGACATTAAAGAGCTGGGCAAGCAGATGAAGAAGCTCGGTATGCTCATCGTACAGGATCAGGTCTGGGGGCGTGTCACCGCCAACCGCAGCAGCGGAAAGTCCACCCGGTATTATATGGATGAGATGCACCTTCTTTTAAAAGAGGAGCAGACAGCGGCCTATTCCGTGGAAATTTGGAAACGCTTTCGTAAATGGGGCGGCATCCCGACTGGATTAACGCAGAACGTCAAAGACCTGCTTTCTTCGCGTGAGGTCGAGAATATTTTCGAGAACTCGGATATGATTATCATGCTAAATCAGGCTGCGGGCGATAGACAAATCCTCGCAAAACAGCTCAATATTTCGCCCCATCAGCTCTCGTATGTGACCCACTCCGGCGAGGGCGAAGGTCTGCTTTTCTTCGGCAATGTTATTCTCCCGTTCGTGGACAGATTCCCCACCGATTTGGAACTGTATCGCATCATGACCACGAAGCTGGGTGAGGTTTCGGAGGGCAAAAAGGAATGAGCAATCCGAAGCTGAACTTCAAAGAGGAAACGTCAGCCCAAAAGACACGCTCTCCCCCGAAGAAAGCGAGGGTCGAGCAGTCCACGCCCAAAAAGAAAAAGCTGAAAACCGATGCGGAAAAGGCAGCAAAAAAAGCCCAACACTTGAGGTTCGGCAAGGCGGAACTGACCCCGGACGAACTGAGCCGTTTGAGCAAAGCGCAAAAGCGCGAGATGTACGCTGCCAATGCCGCCCGGACTGCGGTGCATCGGGAAATCGACCAGTATGAGGAAGATAATGTCGGTGTGCAGGCGTTGAGCGCGGGTGAAAAGGCCGCTGGAAATGTCCGCGATATTTCCAAGAGCCGCTATGCCCGGAAACTGAAAAAGAAAGCCAAGATGCAGGGCAAGAAAAACTCCAAAACCGCAAAATCTTCTGCGCAAGAACCAACTGCATCACAAAATGCAGGAGATTCCGGCATCGGTACCCGTGAGGGCGGCTCCAATTGGCTCTCCCGATGGCGGCAGAAACATGACATTCGACAGAGCTACTATGCCGCAGCCCGGTCTGGTGGCACAGCGGCACAGACCGTTGGAAGCAAAAAAGCCGTATCCGGCGGTGCATCTGCCGCACGGTCTGGTGTAGAACAAGTAGTGGACAAGGGAAAATCTGTGGTCGGTTCGGCAGTAAACAGCCTTATGACCGCCGCAAAGAGTAATGCGCACGTTCTTGTGATCGTGGGCGTTTTTGTTTTGCTCATCCTGATGGTGATGTCTGGCTTTTCCTCCTGCAGCATCCTCTTTTCGGGCAGTACCCAAGTATCCGGGCAGACGATTTATTCTGCCGAGGACAGGGACATTCGCGGTGCAGAACAGGATTACAAGAAGCTAGAAAAGGAACTGGACAAAAAAATCAAGCGCACTCCGCAAGACCATCCGGGCTACAACGAGTATCAGTACCATCTTGACCCCATCGAACATGACCCGTGGCAGCTCACTTCCTTCTTGGCTACCCTGTATGACGATTACACCCGGTCGGAAGTGCAGGGTAAGTTGCAGGAGATTTTCAAAAAGCAGTACAAGCTGACAACGTGGGTCGAGGTGCAGATTCGGTACAAGACCGTATGGATCATTAGTCCTGCGGGCATCCCAGTTCCTACGCAGGTGCCGTATGAGTACAAGATTTTCCACACCAAACTGGAAAACCGTGGTCTGGAAGTTGTTATCCGGGAAGAGCTGACCGAAGATCAGTGGAAACGGTACGAGATTTTTCAGGACACACTGGGCGGTCGGCCTTACCTGTTCAACGGTGGTCTGCCGCCCGGTGGCTCGGATGGCTCCGGCGCACCCGGCATCGACTACACGGTTCCTGCGGAAGCTCTAACTGACACGGAGTTTGCCGATATCTATGAGGAAGCCAAAAAATATGTTGGCACTCCCTATGTTTGGGGTGGCTCCACCCCGGAAACAGGCTTCGACTGCTCCGGCTATGTCTGCTGGGTCTACAATCAAGCTGGTTATGATGTTGGGCGCACCACCGCTAACGGATTATGGCAGAAGAGCCAGCATATTTCCGAAGCCGAAGCAAAGCCCGGTGACTTAGTTTTCTTCAAAGGAACGTATGATACGCCAGGGATGAGCCACGTTGGAATATATCTCGGTAACGGAAAAATGGTCAGTGCTGGCGACCCCATCAAATATGCTGACATCCACTCGTCCTACTGGCAACAGTATCTTGCCGGATTCGGACGGCTTTCAAAATGATTGGAGGGTTCTATTATGAGCGAAAAACTGGAAAAACTGCGAGCGATGCTCGAAAAAGAGAAAGAGCGGCGCATCAAGCTGAATAACCGCATCGAAATTCTGGAACGGCGGATTCAGGAGGCCGAAGCCGCCGAGGTAAACGAAATGGTGCGTAGTGCAAAGGTCAGCCCGGAACAGCTTGCCGCTCTGCTGCGGCAGTCGGCCAACGCCACCCCGAACCCGGCTGCGCTGGCCGTGGTCGGTGCTGTATTTGCAAAGGAGGAAGATACCAATGATGAAGATTAAGAAATTCGGCGCACTGCTGGTATCGGCAGTGCTGTGCATCGGCATGGCCGCTCCTGCTTTCGCCTATGAGGGCGATACCACCCCGGTAGAAGAACCTGTTTTGCCGGAAATCGTGGAGGAAGAAGATGCTGTCACCATTACGGATGAGGAAACGGGCGCATTGACCCCGGAAGGCAATCTGACACTGGTGGACGATTACTACACCAATTATTCGGACGGCTCCGGCCAGCAGTTCATTACGATGGTGAAGCGTCGGGTGCCACCTTCTATCTGGTAATCGACCGCAATGCCAAAGGACAGCAGACCGTTCACTTCATGAATTTGGTGGATGAAGGCGACCTTTTGACCCTGATGGAGGAAGAAGATGCAGAAGCCTACAATGCTGAAAAAGAAGCGGCGAAGCAGGCTGAACTGGACAAGCTGAAAGCCGAGGAAGAAGCAAAGAAAGCCGCAGAGGAAGCGGAAAAAGCGGCAGACGCTCCAAAAGAAAACAAGGTGACAAAATATGCTGCGGCGTTTCTCGGTGTCGTGGCACTGATCGCGCTGGTAGCGGGCGGCGGTTTCTATTTCTTCATCCAGCAGAAGCAGAAAAAACAGGCTGAAAAAGAAGCTGTTGACCCGGACGCAGACTACACCGAGGACAATGGCGACTTCGAGATTCCCCCGGAGGATGATTCGGACGATGAGGATACCCGAGGAACAGGATATAACTCCTATCTGATTTTAAGGCGGCGGTTGCCGCCTACATACCATAATCAGAAATAGATTGGAGGGATTTCTTATCGCAAAATTGATCGTGACCGAAAAGCCATCCGTTGCCATGTCTTATGCCAAAGTCTTAGGTGTGCATGGGCGGCAGGATGGCTACCTTGAGGGCAGCGGCTATCTCATAAGCTGGTGTGTCGGGCATCTAGTGGAACTTGCACCACCCAGTGCCTACGGTGAGCAGTATGTAAAGTGGAACATTGCCGATTTGCCCATCCTGCCGGAAAATGGCAGTATCTGGTGTCTGCCAGCACAAAAAAGCAGTTTTCTGTTCTGAAAAGCTCCTGCACCGGGCAGACGTTGAGACCGTGGTAAACAGTTGTGATGCAGGATAGTGCGGTTGGGTGACAGAGAAAAAGAGACCTCATCTCGTCAAAAAACTAAATCATAAAAGCATCAAAGAGGGCATTCAAATGAAACAAAATCGAATTTTTGACCAGAATAGTTCTCAAAAGCACGTTCTTGGCACTATAATATGGACACCAACCGAGCGGAAGCCCAGTTCGCTGATGGCTCTGCCATTGCCATTGACTGCCTTGCCATCGAGGACGAATACTGCAATACCCCGGCACAGCGAGCTGAACTTGATTGGCTACTATACAACAAGCCCTTGGAGTGCGTCCAGCTTGTGCTGAGTGGTGAGATTGAGCATTATCTCTCACTTGGCTGTGACCATGGCAAACTGAAAGACTAACCTCTAATAGGCCAAACAACCCGCTACTTGCAGTCGCTGCAAATGGCGGGTTGTTTGCTTATTTTAAGTTTTTCCTTTGCTCATAGTAGTGCAAAATCAATGTAGTGCAAAATCAATGGCCCAACGGTCAAAGAAATCACAAATATCAGGCAAATCTACTGGTTTCTTATAAATGTCATTCTAAAATTCAATGGCTTTTGCTATTTCTAGCACTTGTTTTTCGACACGAAAGTCGATTTAACCCTATATTTTATGTATCTCTCGATGATTTCAAGTTTGCCATTTTGGGGGCTTGATTATTGAGAAAATTCTAAATTCCAAAAAGGTCTATCATTTTCATCAATCGCATCGTTATGAGAATAAGCACTGCACCACCACTTAACAGAGGAGGCAGCTGTAAATAGCTTATATTATTTATTGAGAAAATGAAACGCTATTGCAACAGTTGAATACTGTATATTTTATCAAATTGATACGGATCTGATAGCAACACCTTACCGTTTGATATCACAAGAATGCTTTCGCCTTCTTTAAGATACGACAACTGAAGATTTCCTTTCAAGTAGTTTGATACGCCATAAATTATATAATTGTCATCCGTATCATATAATTGATTTTTTGCAGTCGCATAAATACAATTGTTCTTCAGGTCAACTTCTTCAATTATAAGTTCCGATTTTTTCTTCCGATTTTATTCGATTGAAATAGAATGCAGAGAACCACTGCCACAAATGCTATGCCAACCATAATCTTCCGTTTGCATTTCATTTTATCAACCTCTGTATGAAAGGAACAGCGTATAAAGCGATTGTGTTATTCTCAATGCCCCTGTATAAGAAGTTGGATATGAAGAACCATCAATTGTGCTTCCATCTTTATGGATTCCGATAGCTACCTACCCAGCTCCAGAAATATATTCTACAAGAGGACCACCACTAAAGCCACCTGTCAAATCCCAATCGCCCTTGAGATATTTTGAAGTCTGACTTCTAATATACCCAGAAGATTTACACATCCGATATCTCGCATCGGCACCATTTATTTGGCTCGGATAGCCATAAGCATACACCAACTGTGATGATGAATAATTGCTAGACTGCCAATAACCCGCCATCCCGTTTTCGTTCCTAAATTATTCTTGAGCGTAATAATCGCCCAATCCTCCGAACTTGTTCCAGCAAGATAAGAATCACTAACAATCATCGAACTTGCCGATACATTTTCGCTTCCAAAAGGTTTACTATTATCAGATCGAGCAGGTGCGACATTTACCGACTTAACGTAGGCTTTTTCCTTTATACTGTATAGATTATGTGCTGCTGTTGCAAGTGCATTAGGCCCAATCATAAATCCAGAACCATAATTTGTCCCTCCATTATTGGTCGTTATCTGTAGGCATACCGTACTACAATATGGTGTTGCCGTTGGATTATCAACAACAGTGATATCATTGCTTCCGATAATCGCATACAGATCGGATAGATCAATATCCGAAATCTTTCCATTTGGAAAATAGCCTGCAGTTGTCTCTCCATCCGTGAAGGAATTGGTTTCAACTATAATTTCCTCTATAGATTCTTCTTTTGTATCAAAATCGTATCTATGGTATCTCTCGATATGAGATTTGCTTCCATCACTTTGATTATCTGCAAAAGCAGTCAGCCCAGAGTTAAGCTCCATTGAAGAAAGAGCCACAATCCCACTTGCTTTCAAAAAAATTCTACGAGATATTTTTTCACTAGCTATTTTAATTTTCCTTCTTTACTTTTAGAGTATACACAAGATTTCTTATACATCAGTTGCTCTGCATTGGAAACACCTCCGTAAAATTTTTCATACGTTAGAGCCATCCTTATTTTAGATTTCAACTTTTACTTTCGCAAAAAAATAAATACCACTGATTTTTTATCCAATAGCCGTGCTAAGATTTATCTCTATGGGATTCAACACATGCGTCTGCTGGCACAACCAAGCCCAATTGTTCACTGTAGTAGTAAACAAGTCGTCATAGTTGTTGTCATATGCAAAATCAAATGTGTCATGAACGGTAATCAAGTAATACATTATAGAATTACCAATCATGAAGCCTGTTCCAGAGGTGCTTACCCTATGCAATGCATAGAATAAATCTGCATTATCAGACTTTTGAATTGTAAAAGACCAACTTCCTCCACTAAAATCTTTCAAGCCACTATTAAGTACTTTGTTTTTATAATTATTAAAAACTGTTGTCGTGTTTAACTTGTCAAGCAATGGCGTCGAAGAATCCGTCACACTCTCAGAATAGTCAATATTATATACAGAGAATTCAACCATAAGAGCCGCACATTCATATCCCTTATCCCGTGCAATTTGCGCAGCTGCCAACCATGCAAGCTGTGTATTATTTAACAAATTTCCAGATGCACGTGTTTGATCTTCATCTTTCATCTTATCGATAAACTTATTTAATTCATCTATCGACATTCCCGAAAAATCAACATGATACTTATCATTCATGCTTTGAATAACAGGATTGCTAGCTTTACGGCTGCTTATGTTAGCAGCATAAGACACAGTATTTATCGAAAACAAAAAACACACTGAAAGAATTAATGATACGAACCTCTTCATAACGAACCTCCTTAAATTCTGTACTCTACTATATAAATTGTGTGCTTCTCATCATCCCAGACAACGAGACTAAAATTCACATCTTCAGAATGTAAAAGCAATGTATTCATTTCGGCTTCCGAGCGTAGTTCCTTATGCTGACTATTATCATAAAGAAAAAAATTTCCACTTGCAATTTCAGGAATCACAAAATCTAATCCAAAATATGACGACACATTTTTTAATATAGAAGATATGGTTGGAGAATCATTAATTTTCTCCCATGAATCGAGTTGATGAATAATTTTGGCTGCATCCACATCGTAGTATACCGCTAACATTATCCCATCATTTTGCAATCCGCCATAAGCCTCATATATCAACGATTCAGAGTATGTTGCTTTTCCAATTTTGAATTGTTTCAAATAATCTCGTTTTTCATATTTGCTTTTTCTTCCAAGCATAAAGCCCAAAAGCAAGCACAGTGCGACTATAGCTAGGTATCGGATAACTCGCGTTGGTCTCGCCTTTATAATTACCTCACACCTTTCTAACTTGCTGAAATATATAACAAACTCCACTTATCTACTGGTACTTCCGGTAATGGTTTCGCTCCGTCCATCGGAATAGCTAAAGGTCGCAGAATACTCAAGCCTATAAGATTTTCCGGGCTTAGTGTTAAAGCTACTGCTCACCATGCAGGTTGAGGTCGTGCTGCTGTTTGAGCAGCTACTTACTTTGCCATGTTCCAATTGTCCCCTTTTCATAGAGAACGCCTGAAACGCTGATTTTCTTTACTCCAGTTCGAGTCTGGGCATCAACCTGATAGTATGTTTGGTAAATAGATCCGTTGACCGTACTATCGCCTACATACCGTTCAGACTTTTCAGCGGCCATTGCGGTGCAGGCAAAGCTCAAGAGAATCACCGCTGAAACAACAATGGACAACAAACGCTTTTTCGACATAGACATACACCTCCGTTTTTTTGCTCCCATCAAGAGCCTTTGTATAATCAACGCAATTCGCATTCGCTTCGTTTCAATTTTCAGGAGAAAATTTTTCAAATTTTCCATCTTTGTAAGTTCAGACAAAAAGAAAGCCAGACATTTGTGAACTCTCACAAGTGTCCAGCTTTCTTAACGGATACCTTCCGCAATTTTCATAATCTCATCGTATGGAATGTTTCCCATAACGGTATGTGTAATCCCCCGATGTTCCCAACTTAGAGTATAAACATTCTTTCCATGTTCATCCGTACTGGTTCCAAGTACACCATCTGCTTCTCCGACCTTTACGGTTTCGTACACTGTATGCTCATTATCAAACAGGGACTGCTGCCCTGGCTGGATAATTGAGCAACGGACTGTGTAGCTTTCCTCTGTTTCTTTTGACGAGTAAACATGTAAAAAGTTTTCTGCTCGCTCAAATTTCTGCACATCGTCCATTTCAAAGCCGTTCGGCACATAATGGTCGCTGTATCCATCCGGGAGCCACTCCAGCGGTTCGCCATCCACCTGATAAGTCAGCTGCATCTCAATGGGCAGAAATTTTTGAATCATCGTATAGACTGCCCTGCGGAAATCAGCGCTGACCGCAAGAGCACCAACCGTCAGCATTACGAGTGTCAATGCCGCAATTAGTACTCGTTTCAACACTGGGTGGTGCTTTTTCTTCTTTAAGGCCTCTGTCATTCGTTCGTCCCATTGGGACGTATCTGGGTAGATTTCCTCAAACTGCTTTGGCGTTGGAAGCGAATCCAGTTCTCTTTGCGCATCTGCACGAAGTGCCATCATCAAAGCCGCATCAAATGAAATGTCTGTCCGCTCACTCATGGCTGTTCATCTCCTTCCATAATAGTTTTCGTCCTCGAAAGAGCCGTGTTCGTACCACTTCATCCGTTAATCCCAGCGATTTTGCAATCTCACGGTTTGTATATCCCATTGCCAAAAGGCGTAGCGGATCACGGTACATCGGTTTCATTTGGCCAATCAGTTCTGTTAGACGTTCAATGTTATCGGTGCTAACTGCTGCATCATCCGGCACCGGAGCGGCATCTGGTTCGTTTGGGACATCTTCCAGCAATTCTTCTCGTTGTTTGCGAAGCATATCATATGCACGGCTTCTACTACAACTAACGAGATAAGCAGCGAGTTCGTGACAGTTTTCTCGATGAATTTTAGAAAAATTTTTTGCAACGTACAAAAATACCTCTTGTAGCACATCCTCTGCCAGATACGAATCATCCATGATTTTGTAAGCGGTATGGTAAACCAGCCGTTTGTATGTATTGTACACCTCGGTAAAATCTTCTTCAAAGTTTCGATCATCAAGCACACTTAGATATAACGCAAGCAACGCAGTCACCTCTATTCACATTGATTGTGTGTAGTGTACCACGAACCAATAAAAATGTCGAATACAACCAACTTTTGAAAAGGAGCGTGATGCCATTGACCCAACCGAAAACCGATCTCGCCTATCTCCGCAGCGAGAAAGCCAAAGCAGAACAGCAGCTGCGCTACTACCAGCACCGGGAGAAAATTCTGGAACACCAGATACCGGAGCTGACCCGCAAGGCCCGTGTGCATCGGCTGTGTACCCGTGCCGGAATGCTGGAAAGTTTTCTGATTGCGCCGGAAGAACTCACCAACGATCAGGTGATGGAGCTGCTGAAAATCTCGTTCCGCCAGCCTGAAGTCGTGCTGGCACTTGCAAAGATGGTGCATGATGTTCACGAACGCAGCAACGTCCAAAAACCTTTAGAATAAAGGGCGCAATTATACACCGTTCCGGTGAAATTGCGGTCTTGCAGACGGCTCGATGAAATCGAAGCTGGCGTTTGTGCGCCAGCCCGATTCCATCCCAAGGAAAACTGCATTTTCCTTGCGCTGCTTTGCAGCTATCCTTTTGCGGCTCCCGCCTGAGATCGAAGCGCATGGCACTCCGTTCTAAGGCGGCGAGCAAAACCGAATACAATTCCAGACCGTTCACCAAGAGCAATCTTGCTGGGCGGTCTTTTTGTTTGGGGGTGATGCCTATTCCGTGTCCGCATTTCAAAATTACCATCGTCAAGCGCAGCCAAGGGCAGTCCGCTGTTGCCGGGGCCGCTTACCAAAGCGGCGAACGGCTGTTCAGCGAGTACGACCAGAGAACAAAATTCTACAACAAGAATAAAGAGCTTGTCCACGCTGAGATCATGCTGCCATCCTATGCGCCGCCCGGATATGCAGACCGGGCGACCCTCTGGAACGCCGTAGAAGCTGTGGAGAACCAGTGGAACTCCCAGCTTGCCCGGCGCATCGTGCTGGCGTTCCCGGTGGAGGTGCCGAAGGAGCAGTATTTGTCCATGATAAAAGAGTTTTGTCAGGAGCAGTTTGTTTCCAAGGGATGATTGCCGACTTTGCCATCCACGACAAGGGAGATGGAAACCCACACGCTCACATTCTGCTGACGCTCCGGGCAATAGATGAACACGGCAAGTGGCTCCCGAAAGCCAGAAAGGTGTACGACCTTGACGAGAACGGTGAGCGCATCCGGCTCGCTTCCGGCAACTGGAAGTGCCACAAGGAAAACACGGTGGACTGGAACGACCAGAAGTATGCCGAGGTCTGGCGGCATGGCTGGGAGACCATTACCAACCGCTATTTGGAAGCGGCTGGCCGCCCGGAACGTGTTGACCTGCGCTCCTTTGAGCGACAGGGCATCCAGCAGATACCGACCGTGCATCTCGGTCCCGCCGCACACCAGATGGAAAAGCGTGGAGTGGAAACTTTTCTCGGCAACCTGAACCGGGATATTCGCGCCGCCAATAGCCTGATGCAGTCCATCCGCAGTGCGATTCGTGGGCTGCAACGCTGGATCGCAGACCTGAATGAAAAGAAGCAGATTCTTTTGGATGCACTGGAACAAGCCAAGGAGCCAATGCTGTCCGACCTGCTGGTGGATTACTTCAACCTCCGCAACGAGCAGCGCAGCGATTGGTCTGGCAAGGCAAAACTGAAATGCACTGTCCGAGACTTTGAGGAAGTCAAACGGGCGGTGGACTATCTGAAAGCCCATTCTCTGAACACCATCGAGGATCTGGATACCGCAATTTCTAACCTGAACCAGACCGCCGCCCCTCTCCGTAGGCAGTTGAAGCAGAACGAAAACCGTATGCGGGCAATCGCCCAGATCAAGGATGCTGCCGCCGCCCATGCCAAGCTGAAGCCCATCCACGACACCTTTATCAAGAAGAACTTCAAGTTGACCAAGGACGCTTATGCCGCCCAGCACAAAGGAGCTGGACACCTTTAATAAAGCTGTCCGCACTCTGATGAAACTGAACGGCAGCACAGCGGTAGATTTTTCGGCATTGGATGCCGAATTTTCTGCGCTGCAATCCGGCAGCGCAGAACTGCGTACCAAACTGGAAACCTTGCAGCCGGATGTCTCTGCCCTGAAAAATATCCGCAAGTATATCGACATGGTGCTGAATAAGCAGCAGCTTTCCACACCGGGCGGCAAGCCCCGGAGAAGGAATCGGTGCTGAAACAGCTGGAGCAGCTTCAGCAGAAAAAGTCCAACTACAAAACGATTTCTACCACCCCAAACCGCGAAGAATCGCTCTAAACGATCTTTCTGTCACCGATATGCCGTTGCAATCAGTGGCAGAAGTACATAATTCATTTGGTTTTTTTTGCTGGCTTTTGGCTATTCTCGCTGGCTAGTGAGTAGAGGCGTACTTTTAAGGCAGAAATTTTCTCCAACACCCCCCATTTTAGGCCACTTTTTCTGTTAATAGTAGAAGCGCCTCTTTGAAAGCCGGTCATTTGTGACCTTTTTGTTAATTCTCAAAAAGATGGTTGTCTTTGGGCTGTTTTCGTTGCCTACCTATTGAGAGGATTTTTCAAAAGCGGAGATTTGGTCTCAAGAATTACAATTTAATTACAAGTTTCTCACCAATGCTACGAAACAGGTGTTCTCGATGCCTACCAAGTGTAGGGCATCTTTTTCAAGACCATTCTCGGACTATTATGACGTTTTGTTTACAAAATTGCTTGCAATGCTACGAAATGGCCTTTTTCATCGGCTACCAAGTAGAAGGATGTTTTTCGTCCGTCAAAGTCCAGAAATCTTCCATATGTTCCTTGACAAGTGAATAGTTCAATCGTCCGGTACTTCACAAAGGTACTTCTGTAACTCGCAGCCCGGTCATAACGAAGACGGGGTGGCTGAAATGCCAATGGTGCGGTGCAAGCCCGCCGCCGGACGATTCCCCACTCCTAGGGAAGTCGAGGACCAATATGGGAGACCTTAACTTATTAACGCAGTTGAGCACTTGTTTCGTGCTTTTCTGCGACTGGAGAATTGAACCCTCCAATTCTCGTTACATACTCTTTGTTCCTGATTTCTGCTTCAGCTGGAGGTGATCAACATTTCAGAATATCTTACCACGCAAACTCCGCTGCCGCCGTTTCTCCCATACCCACGCTTCCTTTTGGAACTTGACCTGAGTCAGACTGCAAAAATGACTTATGTGTTGCTACTCGACCGTGCCACACTCTCGCAGAAAAATCTCTGGATAGATGAACGTGGATTCGTGTTTGTCATTTTTACGATTTGCTCTTTGGCTGAGCAGCTAGGGCGCAGCACTGTCAGTGTTTCCAGTGCGCTTAAGGAATTAGGACGCTGCGGGATTAATTGAGCGCAGACGAACGCGGTTTTCTTCGCCCAATCACATCTTTGTGAAAATTCCAAATGTTGAATAGTTCTGCGTTTTTCACGATTCAAGAACCGCCAAAATCACGATTCTGTGATGCAGATTCTTAATGGCATCTGCAAAAGATATTTTTCCTATGCAGTATAGCAGCCTTTAAGACTGTATCGAAGAAAACTTTCACCTAACCAACGTAATAAAACAAAAAGAGAAAAACGAATAGAATCCATCCATTCCTTTCCGTATTTGCACCACATGAATGAGGAGGTCTGCCCTTGAACAAACAAAAATCCGAGAAGAAGCCCACCACACGCAAACGTGCGCCGAGAAGTCCGAAGTCCGTGCGCCTGATCGTGGAACGCCATTATATCGGCAATGTGCCGATGAATACGCTTTTTCAGCGGCTTGTGGAAGAAGAAATTCGTAAAACTGCCGAATCGTATCTCGCCGCTGGCTAATTGGACGTTTTACTGCGGAAAAGGGCTTGCATCGTCACGCAGCATCCGCTACAATGTGATTGATGAGGTCTCTTTTCCATTATGGAGGTACACATGGAAAAGGACAAAAAAGTAACTGCTTTATACTGCCGACTGTCAAAAGATGACGGTTCAAACAGCGAAAGCCTGAGCATCCGCACTCAAAAGTCAATGCTTATGGAGTATGCCACACGCAACGGTTTCGGGAATTGCCAGTACTATGTTGATGATGGTTACAGCGGTACGAACTCTGACCGCCCTGCCTTTCAGGAACTTCTGGATGATATCCGGGAAGGAAAGGTGGCAACAGTCATTACCAAAGACCAGTCCCGACTTGGACGCAACCACATCGAAACCGGAACGTATATGGAAATCTTCTTTCCTGAACACGGTGTCCGCTATATTGCAATCAACGATGGTTATGATTCCAACGAGCAATCTCAGATGGATATTGCCCCGTTCCGAAACATCATCAATGAAATGTACGCCAAAGACACTTCCCGAAAGATCAAGAGTGCCCTTCGGACACGCAAGAAAAGTGGAAAGTATATCTCCAGCGGCGCACCGTTTGGCTACCAGAAAGACCCTGCCGACCACAATCACCTTGTGATCGACCCGAACACCGCCCCCGTTGTTGAGTATATCTATTCAATGGCAGAGGAAGGGCTGGGGCTTCACCGCATCGCCAAGCGGCTCCACGATGAAAAAGTCTTGAAGCCGTGTTACTACAAGAAAGAGATGTTTGGCCGCTTTATTGATGATGAAAAGATGTATGATTGGGACAGTGCCTATATCAGTCAGGTTCTGCACAGCCCAGTCTACGCCGGACACATCATCTACGAAGCCAAGCCCACCGTGTCCATGAAATCCAAAAAGCGGCGTTATATTCCATTTGAAGAACGCGCTATCGTTCCGAATACACATGAAGCAATCATCCCACAAGACCGTTGGGAGAACGTGCAGCGAATCCTTTACAGCCGTTCCAGTAGTTTTATGTGCGATAAGACCGACTACGACAATATCTTCAAAGGCATCGTCCGCTGTGCAGACTGCGGCAGAACGATGTTAGTCAAGGTCGAGCACAGGCGCAAACGTAACAGTGTTCTGGATCAGACCTTTTATTGTTGCAGCACTTATCGGAAATATGGTGCGAAAGCCTGTGACTCGCATAATTTGGAAGCCCGTGTTCTGCATGAAGCTGTCTTTGCGGACATTCAGGCACACGCAAAGGCCGCTGTGAGCAATCGGGAAGCCCTTGTGAAGAAGATTGCAAATCAGATGCACCTCCGGGTGTCCTCTGACCGGGCGCAGCACAAACGGGATTTGAAGCAGTGTAAAGCACGAATCGCAGAAATCGAAGACCTGTATGCAAAACTTTATGAGGACGTATCAAAGGGACTTCTCCCGGAGAAACGTTTTCAAATGCTTGCAGATCGCTACGACAAAGAACAGGCTGAACTGACCGAGAAGATTGAGCAGTACGAGCGGGAAGGCCGTGCTGAACACGATCAGCTGGACAAGATTCAGGATTTTATTGATGAAGTCAGCAAGTACGCTGGTCTCACCGAACTGAACTATAAGATTCTGCATCAGCTGATTGACAAGATTCTGGTATCCAGAGCGGAAAAGGTCGATGGCGAATACGTCCAGAAAATCCAGATTTTCTACCGCTTTATCGGCCCATTGGATGCCATCGAGTAACAAAGTCAGAAAAGTCACCTCCGAGAACTATCCTACAGACGCAGGCCGCGAGGGAGAGCTGATCTTTCGGCTTGTCTACGAACAGGCCGGGTGCAGGAAGCCCGTTTCCCGGCTGTGGCTGTCCAGCATGGAGGACAATGCCATCCGGGAGGGCTTTGCAAATCTGAAACCATCAAAAGAATATGATGCACTGTATCAGGCTGCACTCTGCCGGGAACGTGCCGATTGGATGGTCGGCATCAACTGTTCCCGGCTTTTTCCTGCCTGTATGGTCGGCCTTTGGCAGTCGGGCGTGTTATGACCCCGACACTTGCCATGACAGTGGAACGAGAAGCCTCCATTGCCGCTTTTGTGCCGGAAAAGTTCTACACGGTGGCTCTGGAACTGACGAGCGGTTTTGTGGCATCCAGCCGCCGTATTTCGGAAAAAGATGCAGCAGAAAAGCTCCTTGCGGAGTGCAGAAAGGAAATGGTATCCACGATTCAAAAATCACGCGCAAGGAAAAATCAGAAAATCCACCACCTCTCTATGACCTCACCACGCTCCAGCGTGATGCAAACCGTCTGCTGGGGTACAGTGCGCATCAAACACTGAAGTATGCGCAGAGCCTTTATGAGAAAAAGCTCACCACCTACCCACGCACCGATAGCTGCTATATCGCAGACGAGAATGAAGAAATGCTGGAAGAACTTGCCGAGGAAATGGAACACTTTCTCGGTATCACGCCCGAAGATATGGACGATGCAGCTCCCCGGACGCGGCGTACAGTCAACCGAGAGAAAGTCACTGACCACCACGCCATCCTTCCTACCCGTAGTATGCTGCAAACCGATTTGGATGCACTGCCCAAAGGTGAGCGGAACATTTTGAAGCTGATTATCGCCCGAACCCTGATGGCGGTCAGCAAGCCCTTCCGGTATCTGGAAACGCTGCTCACCACGGAATGTGCAGGCGAAGAGTTTACTGCCAAGGGCAAGGAAATTCTGGAAGAGGGCTGGAAAGCTGTGGAGCGTAAAGTGCTGGCCGATATTCTGAACCGCAAAAAAGAGTTCACCGCCCTGCCGCCCGTGGAAGAAAGCGAGTGCGGTATCCTCCATGCCGAGCTGAAAGAAGGCCAGACCTCGCCGCCGAAGCATTACACGGAGGATACACTCCTGCACTCCATGGAAACCGCCAGCGCAGAATCCATGCCGGAAGATGCAGAGCGTCAGGGCATCGGAACTCCGGCCACTCGTGCCGCTACCATCGAAAAACTGGTGCAGAAAGGTTTTCTGGAACGCAAGGGCGACAAGAAAACCAAGGTGCTGTTGCTCACCGACAAAGGTAAAGCCCTTATCACTGTAATGCCCGAAGAAATCCAGTCCGCTGACATGACTGCCGACTGGGAAACAAAACTGCTGCGCGTGGAGCGCGGCGAGATGGAGCCAGAGACATTTATGACTGAAATCAACGATATGATCTCCTCGCTGGTAAACACCACCGAGGCCGTGAAAGGAGCGAGTGCGCTTATGAAAAATAAAGTGATTGGTATCTGCCCGAACTGTGGCAAATCTGTTGTGGAGCGCGAAAAGGGCTATTTCTGCGAGAACCGGGAATGCCGCTTTGTACTGTGGAAAGACAACGCCTTCTTCAAGCGTCTGGGCAAACGGATGGATGCTCATGTAGCCGACAAGTTGCTGCGGGACGGCCGCGTCCGCCTGAAAGACTGCCGTAGTGCCAAGGGCAAGACCTACAATGCAACGGTTTTACTGACCACTGAAGCCGATGGTCGCAGCAACTTCTCGCTGGAATTTGAGGGCAGTTGCTGATGGAAAAGCTAAATGAAGCGGTCTACCTCATCAACGATGAACGCTATCTGCACCTCCGAGAAAATAGCGCAGGTGTTGGCTTTGCCACTTATAATAAGGTAACGGGCGAACCGCTGGAAAGCGGGCAGATTTCCGAAAAGAATCTGCCCCCGGATGGCAGGAACATGATGGCTGCTGCTCGGAACTGGTATCTGTTTGTACTTTCGGAAGATGAGCGCAAGGTCATCCAACTTGAAAGCATAAAAATTCTCGAAAGCGTTCCCGCATCCGGCATCCACAAACGGCGTATTTGGGAGCCTGAAACGATGCCAAAAGATATTCGGCTCATCAACAGTCACTATGACGATCTCTACCGAATTCCTGATGGTGGTGTGATTCAAGTGGACTACCCGGATGGCCGCAGTTTTACGGCAAAGCTGGAACATTTGGATGATTACCACTTTGATATGGGCGGTCTGGGCAATGTGTTCCACATCTGCCAGTTTGCCGATGTTATGGGCAGGAACCACGCAGATTTCTACCCAGAAATTCAGACGCAGGATAATCAGGGTGCATGGGAGCTGGGCGGCAAGGGCTATATTGCTATCCAGTCCTGTGATGATGGCTGGGATTATACACTTTATCACAGCGACTTTTCCGTGATGGATGGCGGGCAGGTTGACGCGCCGGAGCTGACAATTCAGGAAGTCAGGGAGCAGATTCTGGAAGCACATCACATGGAAAAGGGGCGACGGCTGTTGCAGGACTATGACTTCGTCATGGACAGAGCCGCAGAAGCTGAAGAACTTGGTGCAAACAACCGCCCTTCCACGCTGGAAAAACTGGCTTCGCTGGCTGGCGCAAAAGAAAAATACGATGTCCCGGAGTGCAGCCCGTTGGGTGCCGGAAAGCGAGTGATGCTCATGAACTTTAATGGCGAAGAATTGATGCTGATGATGCTCTACAATTCCGGCACCCGACTGGGGCTTATCCACGAACTGCGGCTGATGCAGTGTTACCTGATGCCCGATGAAACTGCCCTGCGGGAACTGTCGGAGGGCGTTATCGAAAAGCTGAAACTGCTGACCGATGCGGAGTTTGGCGAGCTGGAATTTCCCCCGGACTGATTTTTGCCGCCTGCGGGCGGCGTACATATTCTCTTTTACAATGCTGTTCAGTGTGGTATACTGAACTCGACAAATCGGAATTTGACAAAGGAGTGTGATTATATGGGTAAAGCAATTTTGGCAGCAATCGTTACATTGATTGTTGGTTATTTAGGTATGGTCGTAGGACTTGAACTTTTAGGTAATTGGGTTGAGTTTGGATTGCTCATTGCTATTGCAGTAATGGGTGCTTTTATCATCTACTTCAATGACAAGAAGTAAGACAATTCCAGTTTGTGGGGAAGGTACACCTATATGTCAAAACCCAAAATCGCCTTTATCTGTGTCCATAATTCCTGCCGCAGTCAGATTGCCGAAGCATTTGGCAAGGCACTGGCCGCAGATGTGTTTGAAAGCTACTCCGCCGGAACCGAAACCAAACCGCAGATCAATCAGGATGCTGTGCGCCTGATGAAAGAACTATATGGCATCGACATGGAAAAGACACAGTATTCCAAGCTGGTTTCTGCAATTCCAACCCCGGATATCGCTATTTCCATGGGCTGCAATGTCGGCTGCCCATTCATTGGCAGACCTTTTGATGAGAATTGGGGTCTGGATGACCCTACCGGGAAAAGCGATGATGAATTCAAGGCAGTCATGGAGCAGATTCGTCAGAATGTCCTTACGTTAAAATCGAAACTTTGCGACGGTTCCAGTTTTTGAAACCCTCAAAAGTATGGTCTTGATAGCACCAGCGGATTCATGTTATACTAATGATACTTTACCAATTTCGATTCACAAAAAAAGAAAGCGAGGCTTGCCAATGGACACCACAAAACGCTCTCCCCTTGACCGCCTGCTCTTTGCCACTTTTCTGAAAGGCCGCACTTCTTCCCGTGATGTATGGGAAGAAAAGGGCGATATGACCCCCGAAGACAACCAGAAGATCATCGAGGAAACCAACGAGATCATCGACGATGATTCCACCTATCCCTTCATCAGCTACCTGTCCGACCTGCTTGCGAAATCCAAGCCCTCCGATGATGCTGTCAAGAAACTGCACGACTGCATCGACAAAGTTGCAGTTGCGTTGGGGCACGACAGCACCGATGTGTTCCGCGCCCTGCTTGCAAAACTGATTGAGCAGCCGGAGGAAAATCAGACATTTGACCGTCTGCTTGAGATGGCAGAAAAATTCGCCGCAAAATACGATTAAAATACCATAGATTCCATAAGCGAGTGACCTGAAAAGGCCGCTCGCTTTTTTGTTTTCCACGAAACATGAAGGGAGGAACGCAATGCCAAATAAAACGCAAGAATATCTTAATCTCGCCCAGCAAACGGCAAAGGAACTGACCCGGTATTGGGAAAACTGGACGGACTATCTGACCACTGCATCCCGGTTGTATAAATACAGCTATGCAGACCAGCTCATGATCTACGCCCAGCGTCCTGATGCTACCGCCTGTGCCAGTTTCGACCTCTGGAACAACCGCATGAACCGCTACGTCAGGCATGGCTCCAAGGGCATCGCCCTGTTAGACCAGTCCAGCAGTGTCCCACGTCTGCACTATGTCTTTGATGTGAGCGATACCGGGGTGCGCCGCAATTCTCGTGACCCTGAGGTGTGGCAGCTCGGCCCTGATCTGGTTCAGCCTGTGTCAGAAATGCTTGCCAGAGAATACGGTGTCCGGCATGAACGAATCACCCAGCAGATTGCGGACATTTGCGGCAAGCTGGTGGATTCCTATTGGGACAACAATAGCAATGACATTCTCGACATCGTTGACGGCTCGTTCCTGATGGATTATGATGAAGCCGGACAGGAGTTCCAGTTCAAAAGTGCCGCTGCAATCAGCATCACCTATGCTGTCCTTGAACGATGCGGTTTTGAGCCGGAAGGACATTTTGACCGGGACGATTTTCAGGCCATCTTCTCCTTTTCCACTCCTGCCGCCGTGTATGCGTTGGGCACCGCAGTCAGCGAGTGCAGCCGGGATGTGCTGCGCAACATCGAAAGAACCGTAAAGACGACAATCCGCCGCCGCAATGTAGAAAGGAGCCAGTATGAATATGAACAGCAGGAACGTGACCTACTCGACCATCGGGGATTATCAGCTCCCGAACCTGACCCTGCCCCGGCAGGAGAAAACACTGGGCAAATACGGGCGACTGCGCCGGACTTACCTGATGAAGCATCGCCCGGTGCTGTACAACTCGATGCTTCTGTCGGGAACTCTGCATCCGCACCTGTTGGAGGTGGAGCAAACCGCAGAGAGCCGGATGCGGCAGACCATGCAGGAATTGCTGAAACAGAACCCGGCTCCGAACAAGGAGCAGTATCAGATGGAGTGGGTGCAGCACATGAACAGCCTGAAAGCACAGGCCGAGGAACTGGTTATGAACGAGCTGATTTACAGCTAAGTTTCTTCGATGCACACATTCCCACCGAAGCTGAACAAATTGAATCCATCGACCAAGCGGAGAGCGAAAAATCGCCCTCCGCTTTCTCTTTGTCACAGGCTGAGATCGAAAACGCGCTGCGGAGAGGTTCTAACTTTGAAAACAGCAAACTTCGCATCTGGAAAATTTATCAGCTCCAGCCTGACCGAAAACTCCGGGCAAAAGCTCTTGCCAACGAATATGCACCGTATGGCCCCGGCGGTTCTTCACACACTTATCTGAACGGAAGCAGTGGTTGGCTTGACCATGACAGCAAGGGTCTGACGTTTGAGCATTATCCCGACCATCAGAAAGTGCTTCTCCGCTGGGATCGGGTCGAAAAATATATTGATCTGATGATTCAGGCTAACCGCTACCTGTCGGACAAAGAAAGAAGAGCCAGCGACTTTCCCCTTGAACTGAACGCCGCCAGTGCAGCCGAATACACTGCATTAAAGGCGCAGCACCCGGATACTCTGGTTGGATTTGAAGCTGGCGGCAATTTTATGTTCTATGGAGAAGATGCTGCCAAGGTCGCAAAGTTCTCAACAGTGCTTTGTTTACGAGAGAAACAGCACTGGGCGAAGTTCAGGTCACAGGCTTTCCACCTAGCTTATGGGCAAGAAAGTCAAAAGAATTGTGGTCTGCGGGCAACGATGTTTACATTGCCGGATTGAACGAAGATGGGACTCATCACCAGACTAAACATCTGCACAAAGAGGACTATCTGCCCATCGGCTCCATCATCAATATGGATGGCCGGAAATTTCGGATTGACGGAGTGGATTTTGATAAGGGCAAGGTTTCCTTGCAGGATATGGCACTGGCCGATATGCGGGTGCCGATTTTTCGGGAAGAACCGCTGTCTGTTGTCCGGGAATTGTACGAACAGCAAGACGAAGCTCTTGACACCGCTCCCGAAAAAGCAGTCGATTATAAGGTCGGGGATGATGTCGTTGTTGAACTGCCTACCCGAACCATCGAGGAAAGGTCGGCTATGTTGGTGAAACCGATGTGCGCATCGACACCAGTGCGCAGGGCTATTCGTGGAGCAACGAGGTGTTGAACAAACAGCAGTTCGAGGATGGTCTGCGGCAGGATGAGCCGGAACTCTCCGATGAAGAACTGGACAAGCTGCCCATTTCCGTGGAAGTCAACGGTGAGTGGCAGACTTTCCCGGATGCCGCTGCCGCAGACGAAGCTCTGAACGCCGAACCTGTGCCGGAAGCCGCCGGAAACTTCCACATCACGAACGATCATTTGGGCGAGGGCGGTGCAAAACAGAAATACGCCCGGAATATTGCCGCCATCCGCACCCTGTTCCAGTTGGAGCAGGAACACCGTGGAGCCACCGCCGAGGAGCAGGAAATGCTTTCGCAGTATGTTGGATGGGGTGGTCTGCCGGATGCCTTTGACCCTGACAAGGACAACTGGGCAAAAGAGTATACCGAACTGAAAGGACTGCTCTCCGAAGATGAATATGCTGCTGCCCGTAGTTCTGTTCTGAATGCCCACTACACCAGCCCAACCGTTATCCGCGCTATCTATGATGCAGTCGAAAAAATGGGCTTCCGCAGCGGCAACATTCTGGAGCCGAGCATGGGCGTGGGCAACTTCTTTGGTATGCTGCCGGACACCATGCAGGACAGCCGCTTATACGGCGTGGAACTGGATAGCATCACAGGCCGCATTGCACAAAAGCTCTACCCGGAAGCCAGCATTAAAGTTGCTGGATTTGAAACCACTGACCGCCGCGATTTCTATGACCTTGCCGTGGGTAATGTTCCCTTTGGCCAATACCGGGTAAACGACAAGGCGTACAACAAACTTGGTTTCAGCATCCACAACTATTTCTTTGCCAAAGCCCTCGACCAAGTGCGTCCGGGCGGCATTGTGGCCTTTGTCACTAGCCGTTACACGCTGGACAGTAAAGACAGCTCTGCCCGCAAGCACATTGCAGAACGCGCTGATTTACTGGGAGCTATCCGTTTGCCGAACAATGCGTTCAAGGCAAATGCTGGAACAGAAGTTGTCAGCGATATTATTTTTCTGCAAAAGCGTGACCGCCCTATCGACCATGAGCCGGACTGGGTGCAGCTTGGCAAAACGGAAGATGGCTTTGCCATCAACCAATATTTCGTAGACCACCCGGAGATGGTGCTGGGTGAGCTGACTTCTGAAAGCACCCAGTATGGCCGTGAGGAATGCACCGTGCACCCCATCGAGGGTGCAGTGCTGGCAGACCAGCTTGCCGAAGCGGTACAGCATATTGAGGGGCAGTACACCGAAGTCGAGGTGGAAATACCAGATATTGCGGATGCAGAAAATGAGCGACACATTCTCCCTGCTGACCCGGATGTGAAGAACTTCTCCTACACCGTGGTTGACGGTGAAGTGTATTACCGCGAAAATTCTGTTATGACACAGGTGGAGCTTTCCGACACCGCCAAAGGCCGTGTGACCGGGATGGTGGAGCTGCGGCAAATCGTCAATGAGTTGATTGACCAGCAGCTAAACGACTACCCGGATGCCGACATTCAGGCTACGCAGGAAAAGCTGAATGCCGCCTACGATGCCTTTTCTGCAAAATACGGCTTGCTGAATGACCGCAAAAACGGCAGATTATTTGAGCAGGATTCTTCTTACTATCTGCTGTGTTCTCTGGAAAATCTGGACGATCAGGGGCAGCTCAAAAGCAAGGCGGCGATGTTCACCAAACGCACCATTCGCCCGGAACGTACTGTCACCAGCGTGGACACTCCACGGAAGCACTTGCAATTTCCATCGGAGAGCGTGGCCGGGTGGATTTGCCCTATATGGCAGAGCTGCTCGTCACTCCCGGCGACTATGAGCGAATCACCAGCGAACTATCCGGCGTAATTTTCAAAGACCCCGGCACAGACCCTACTGACCCAGAAGCGGGCTGGCAAATGGCGGATGAATACTTGTCCGGCAATGTCCGGGCAAAACTGCGCATGGCACAGCTTGCTGCTGAAACCAACCCGGAGTTTGCAGTCAACGTCACCGCATTGGAAAAGGCGCAGCCGAAAGACCTTGAAGCGTCTGAAATTGATGTGCGGCTGGGTGCAACATGGCTTGCGCCGGAGATCATCCAAAAGTTTATGGCAGAAACTTTCCAGATTCCCTACTATCTGCGTCATGCAGTTAAAGTGAGATATTCTCCCTATACCGCAGAATGGCGCATTGAGGGCAAGTCGGCTATGGGCAGAGGCGACATTACCTCCACCGAAACCTATGGCACATCCCGCGCCAATGCCTACAAGATTCTGGAAGATACGCTCAACTTGAAAGATGTGCGCATCTATGATGCCATTGAAGATGAAGAAGGCAGACCGAAGCGCGTCCTGAACAAAACGGACACCATGCTGGCGCAGCAGAAACAGCAGGTAATCAAAGATGCTTTCGCCAACTGGATCTGGCAAGACCCCCAGCGGCGCATTGCACTGGTGAAGCAGTACAACGAACTGTTCAACAGCAACAGACCGCGCGAATACGATGGTTCCCACATCCACTTTGTCGGTATGAACCCGGAAATTTCGCTCCGGGAACACCAGCGTAACGCCATCGCTCATGTGCTTTATGGCGGTAATACGTTGCTTGCACACGAAGTGGGAGCCGGAAAGACGTTTGAGATGGCAGCATCCGCAATGGAAGCCAAACGGCTGGGGCTGTGTCAGAAAAGTCTTTTTGTGGTGCCAAATCATCTGACGGAGCAATGGGCGGCAGAGTTTTTGCACCTATACCCCAATGCCAAGCTGCTGGTGGCTCGAAAAAAGGACTTTGAAACCGCCAACCGCAAAAAATTCTGTGCTAGAATTGCGACTGGGGACTACGATGCGGTCATCATCGGTCATTCACAGTTTGAGCGCATCCCGTTGTCCTATGAGCGGCAAGAACGCATTATTCAGGAGCAGATTGATGAAACGCTTGCTGCCATCAATGAGCTGAAAGCCAATGCTGGCGAAAATTTCAGCATCAAGCAGATGGAAAAGACCCGCAAAACGCTGGAAACGAAGCTGGAAAAGCTGCGCTCCGATGCGCGCAAGGATGATGTTATCACCTTTGAGCAGTTGGGCGTTGACCGTCTGTTTGTAGACGAGTCACACTTCTACAAAAATTGTGCGAAATGTTGTGCATAAGCCCTTGTTGACAGCAAGGACGAAAAGCACCATGTGATTGCACTTAGCAATAAGAAAATATCACAGAGAACTTTAATCTCAAAATCAGAGGTGAAATTCCTCTGCCGTACAGAACCAATGTCGAGGAACAAAGTTCCTGAGAATAGGTCAAAATTCAAGACAGTACGAGAGCTAATACTCCACTGTGCGTTGCCACCTGTAAGTGTGCATTGTACAGAGCGTGGTGAAGGCGTAACCTGAAAACCTAAACCTCTGCAAAGAGGCATGGACAATAATGGTGCGGGCTTCCGAAACCTATGGCTATCCGTTAGGGAAAGCTATGCAGCATCGTAAGAGTTGACGACATCCGAAAGGGTGACCCTTGGAAAAAGTGTGTGTGGCTGGTTTTTCTGCACACGCCCTGTGGGATGAAATCCCCATCAGGAATCATGCAGCAACTGTGGTTCAAAGCATGGTTAGATTTTCCCGGTGTAAGGTAGCGGCCTAAGGGTTTCAGAACAAGGATAGAGATTAAGGAACGTTTGAGAGCCTGTTGTTGGAGCGTTACAGCGCAGTGAAAGCAACAGGAAGTCAGCCGTATCATAGTAGTCTGGGCTGGGTAATGCCAGTCAAACGGAATTGAAATATTCCATGGCGAAGGATACGAGTCAAATCGATTTGTAAATTTCACAAAACGAAAATCCTATAACTCCCTGAAAGATGGGTGACGAACTGCGAGGTGAAAACCTTGTGCATTTGAACGTCAGATTTTCAACGGAAATGGAACTTAAAAAGATTCAGGACTTTCTCTATGAGAAGTCCGGTCAAGGAGTATCGTTCACCGGTCTGGTGGAAGCGATGGCAAATGAAGTGACCATTGTAACCGCCGTCCACAATATCAAGTCCAACAAAGGCAGCAGAACTGCTGGCGTAGATAAGATAAAAATGGACAAATACCTTCAAATGCCCAAAGATGAGCTTATTTTATTGATTCAATCGAGTTTTCGCAACTACCGCCCCAAACCAGTCCGCCGTGAATATATCGAAAAGAGTAACGGCAAGAAAAGACCGCTGGGTATCCCCACTGTATTGGACAGGATCATACAGGAATGTGTGCGTATCATTATCGAGCCGATCTGTGAAGCGAGATTTTATCCGCAAAGCTACGGCTTTCGCCCCTATCGGGCACAGAAACACGCAATCCGGGGTATCATCAATGTCATAAATGCTGGATGTAAATCGCCCGACCAGCCCGTGTGGGCCATTGAGGGCGACATCAAGGGATGCTTCGACAATATCAATCACCGACTGCTGCTCCAAAAGCTCTGGAGAATTGGTATCCATGACAAGCGTGTGCTGAAAATTATCAGTCAGATGCTAAAAGCTGGATATATGGAAAATGACCTGTTTCATGCAACAGAGCTTGGCACGCCGCAGGGCGGAATCCTCTCACCGCTTTTATCCAATGTTTATCTCAACGATTTCGATTGGTATGTTGGTCGTATGTATATGGAGCCGCACAGACAGTGCAAGCACAAATGCAACGATACGAGGCGACTAAAATGGGCTGGTGTAACGCCAAAGTACAATTATCGCTACGCCGATGATTGGGTGATTCTGACGTCAACGGAGAAGGAAGCGCTCCGCTTGAAACGTGTCTTGACAAAATATTTTCGGAACAGAATGAAACTTGAACTGTCGCAGGAGAAGACCTATGTAACAGACCTGCGGACAAACGGTATACACTTTCTTGGCTTTGTGGTAAAGGCCGAACGAAAACGGAAAACTCCTGACCCGGCAACATGGACGAAACATCTGGTTGGAAAGCCGCTGCCGGATATGGAACGGTTAGGAAAGAAGATCAAGAAACTGCTCGAAGAAGTGCACCGCATTGAACTTTGTCAAAAAGTCAATGTGCAGGCTGCGCAAATTCAGTACGTCAACTCTGTCATTATGGGTATGGCACAGTACTTGCAGACATCCATCTGCTCTCATGCCTACCATGCGATAGACCGCAGAGTAAACAATGCAGCACTGGCCGTATGGAAAAGGTTGTACCCCAAACGGTACAACTCCATGCAGGTGCCGCTGAAGGCGCTTTGCAATCTTCCTGACCGACACAAAGGCTACGACAGCAAGACATTTGCTGTATGGGTCGAAGGAAAATGGTTTGGCATAACCTTTGCGTTTATTACGCATAGCCACTATGAACCCAAGCCATTTGACCAGAAAATGACGCCGTATACAGCGGAAGGGCGCAGACGGTATGTGAGCTATCATGCTAAGCACAAGCCACTGCCATGTGACCGTCCATCTGTTAATTCCCCGAACGATATTGCAATGTCAGCATACGCAAAGGGAAAGATGAATTTCGAGTATTATATGAACCGGGAGTATGCTTACAGCAGGGACAAAGGAAAATGTAAATGCTGTGGAAATGCCTTCTCACCTATGCTTCAAAAGCATTGTCACCATGTTAAAAACAAGCTTCCACTGGATAGAATCAATAAAGTGCCAAATCGGGCTTGGCTGTGTGAACCATGCCACCGCATGGTTCACAACAGTCCAATACCGCCTGAGCTTGATGCAAAGACGGTAGGCAAAATCATGAAATACCGCGAAAAACTCAAGATGTGAAATTTACAACCACTCTGTGTCCGTGAGAACACAGCAGTGTTGAATCTGAAGGAAGAAAGTAAATCGATTTGATGGTACGCCGGGTGCGCTGAAAGGTGCACGCCCGGCGTGAGGTGGGGGAAAATCCAGAGATTATATCAAAGGATTACCTATCACAACAAAGCGCACTACCTCGCAGACCGTTGTGCGGCTCCGAGGATGGCGCACATTATATCTTTACACCAAGATGCGCAATGTTGCTGGCCTTTCTACCTCCGAAGCCCAGAAATCCAGCGATATGTTCGGCAAGTGCCGCTATCTGGACGAGATCACCGGCGGACGTGGCGTGGTGTTCGCCACGGGCACGCCCGTGAGCAATTCCATGACCGAGTTTTACACGGTCATGCGCTACCTCCAGTACAGCACCTTGCAGCAGAAAAAGCTGACCCACTTCGACTGCTGGGCATCTACCTTTGGAGAGACCACCACCGCCATCGAACTGGCCCCGGAGGGCACCGGCTATCGGGCAAGAACGAGATTTGCAAAGTTCTTCAATTTGCCGGAACTGATGTCCATGTTCAAGGAGGTTGCGGACATTAAAACATCTGACCAGCTTCATCTGCCTGTGCCCGAAGCAAAGTTTGAGACCGTGGTAGCAAAACCCTCGGAGATTCAAAAGAAAATGGTGCAGGAACTGAGCAAACGTGCTGCAGAAATCCACTCCGGTGCAGTAGATGCCTCCGTGGACAATATGCTCTGCGTCACAAACGACGGCAGAAAAATCGGCTTGGACGTTCGCTTGATGAATCCCATGCTGCCAGATGATCCCAACAGCAAATTGAACGTATGCGTTCAAAATGTGTTGAAAATCTGGGAGGAGGGTAAAGAACAGAAGTTGACCCAACTTTTGTTCTGCGACCTCGACACCAAAGAACGATGGCAACTTCAATGTCTATGAGGACATTCGCAAAAAGCTGATTGCCGCCGGTGTGCCGGAAAACGAGATCTAGTTTATCCACAACGCCGACACCGAGGCGAAAAAGCGGCTTTGTTCTCCAAAGTACGCTCTGGCGATGTGCGGGTTTTACTCGGAAGTACGGCGAAAATGGGGCAGGCACCAACATCCAATCGCGGCTTGTGGCGGTGCATCATCTGGATGTTGGTTGGAAGCCCAGCGACATGACCCAGCGCAACGGGCGCATCATCCGGCAGGGCAACATGAACAAGGAAGTCAAGGTGTTCAACTACGTCACCGAAGGCACATTTGATTCGTACCTCTTTCAGACCCTTGAGAATAAACAGCGATTCATCTCGCAAATTATGACTTCAAATCCCCGGTGCGCTCCTGCGAGGATGTGGACGAGCAAGCGCTATCTTACGCCGAAATCAAGGCACTGTGTGCCGGAAATCCGCTCATCAAGGAGAAGATGGACTTGGACGTGCAGGTGGCGAAGCTAAAGGTGCTGAAAGCCGACCACCAGAGCCAGAAATTCCGCTTGCAGGACAAACTGCTGACAAAATTCCCGGCAGACATTCAGGAAGCGAACGCCCACATTGCCGGGCTGAAAGCGGACGCACAGCTTGCCGCCGCCCATCCGCAGGGCAAGGAGGAGTTCTGTGGCATGGTCATCAAGGGCGTGACCTACGACGAGAAGAAGACCGCCGGTGAGCGTCTGGTGCTTGCCTGCTCCGAGTTGCCCAACGCCGAGGAAAAAGTCATCGGCAGCTACCGGGGCTTTGAGCTTTCTCTGCGGTTTGACGCTTTCCGCACGGAGTATCAGGCTCTTTTGAAAGGGCAGCGGAAGTACACGGTGCCCTTGGGCACCGACCCGCTGGGCAACATTATCCGTCTGGATAATTCCCTGAACAGCTTCCCGGAGCGCATCACTGCCGCCGAGAATGAGCTGGAAACCCTGCATCAGCAACAGGCGGCGGCGCAGATCGAGGTAGAAAAGCCCTTCCCGCAGGAGGAAGAACTGGCGGAGAAGTCCGCACGGCTTGCAGAGCTGAACGCCCAGTTGGATGTGGACGAAAAGAGCCACGAGCCGGAACAGGACGAGGAAGAACAGGAGGATGCACCTCGCCGCTCCTCGGTGCTGGCGGCGCTGGAAGAAAAGTCGGATAAGACGGAGCCGGTGAAGCCCTTCCGCAGCTATTACGACAAGGACGGTGATGCCCGGTGAGGGAAAAGCGGGACGAGATCATCATCCTGAGAACCACAAAAGCCGAGAAGAACCGCATTTACGAAAAGATGCTGGGCATGGGCATCCGAAGCCTGAGCGCCTATATCCGCAAGATGGCTCTGGACGGTTACTGCCTGCATCTGGACTTGAAAGAATTGCGCCGCATGGCATATCTTTTACAGATGTGCAGCAACAATCTGAACCAGTACGCCAAAGCCGCCAATGAAAACGGTCGGGTCTACGCCGCCGATTTGGAGGACTTGCGCACCCGGCTCGATGAGTTGATCTCCATTGGCAAGCAGATTCTCTCCCGGCTGGCTGACCTCTGACCCTGCCCCACGGCTCCGGCTGTGGGGTACATAGTGTCTGGCATCGTTGACGGTGCGCAGAATCTTCTATATACTGAAAGCGGAAAGGTGGTGCATCCGAATGAAATTCGTGGTAAAAGTTCTTCTTCTCCCTCTGGTTCTGGTGAGTGCATTTCTGGCTTTGATGCTGCGGTGGACGCTGAATCTGTCCGCTTTCATCCTTGCACTGCCGATGATGTATATTTTCGGCTGTGGGCTTTACACGCTGTACTGCCGGGAGTGGCTGCAGTTTTTGATTTTGCTGGTGGCAGAGTTTGGATGCTTCCTGCTCCTCACCGCCGGAACGGTCATTGTGGAAGCCGTGGAATGGTTCAGCGGCTGGATTGCAGAATTATAAAATTTTTATGCCGCCACTGTGCGGCATTTTTTTGCCGGGAGGTGGTCAAACTGGCTACAACAAGATTGATTGCACTGCACAAAAACAAGGGAAAATCCGTTGCGGCCTGCCTGAAAAGCCGCACGGATTACGCCCAGAACCCGGACAAGACACAGCAGGGCGAACTGGTCAGCAGTTACGAATGCAGTCCCCTGACCGTGGATGAAGAATTTGTGCTCTCCAAACGCCAATACGAATTTGCCACCGGGCGCAGGCAGAAAAGTGATGTGATCGCTTATCAGATTCGGCAGTCGTTCAAACCCGGAGAGATCACCGCCGAGGAAGCCAATAAAGTCGGTTATGAGCTTGCCATGCGGTTTACCAAGGGCAAGTATGCTTTTATTGTGGCGACCCATACCGACCGGGAACACATTCATAATCACATCCTCTACAACTCCACCGCACTGGACAGTACCCGGAAATTTCGGGATTTTTGTTGTCTGGGCTTGCGGTGCAGCGGTTGAGCGATTTGATTTGTCTGGAACATCAGCTTTCCGTCATTGAGATCAAGCCGTACCGGGAGCGGCAAAAGCGCACACTTTATCCACCCAAAGAAAGCAATCGTGACAAGCTGTGTTCTGTAATTGACGGCATCCTGCTGAACGAGAAGCCCGCAGACTTTGAAATCTTTCTTCAAAAGCTGGAACAGCAGGGCTATGAGGTCAAACGAGGAAAGCATACCTCGGTCAAAGGTGCACGGCAGAAACGCTTTATCCGTTTTCGCACATTAGGCGCAGGATATAGTGAAGATGAAATCAAGGCGGTCATTGCAGGAGAAGCCGAACACCGCCCGCATCAGAAGCAGCCTCCAAAAGAACAGTCGTTCCACCTGTTGGTGGACATTCAGGCAAAACTCTCCGAGGGCAAAGGCGAAGGCTACGCACGGTGGGCAAAACGCTATAATCTGAAAGAAATGTCCAAGACCCTGATTTTCTTACAGGAAAATAAAATCGGTAGCATCGAAGAAATGCAGGAGCGAGTAAATGCAGCGACTGCACGATACCATGAGCTAGGCGATTCCATCAAGGCCGCAGAGCAGCGTATGACAGAGATTGCTGTCCTGCGGGCGCACATCGCCAACTACGCTAGGACACGACCTGTGTATGATGCATACCGTAAGGCTGGGTACAGCAAGAAGTTTTGAAGAACACCGGGAGCAAATCACGCTACACAAGGCGGCAAAAGCCGCTTTTGACGAAGCGAATTTGAAAAAGTTGCCAAAGGTAAAAGAACTGGATGCCGAATACTCCGCACTGCTTTCTCAAAAGAAAGCTGCTTATCCAGCCTACCGTAAGGCACGGGATGAAATGCAGGAATTGAAAAAAGCACAGAAGAATGTGGAGCTGTTCTTCGCCGAGGAAAACGCCACCAAGGAAAAATCGCAGACCCGATAAACAGAGGCCACCGAGGATTGCTCCCGCTTTTTGGGAGAGTCCTCGGTGGTCTTTTTCGTTATAGAAGCATTTGGCACAAATGCGCAGCCTGCATCCAGCGGATGCAGTACACAAAGGGTTTGGGACTATCCCAACAAGCATTTTGCAACGCAAAAATGGCGTTTGTATATACGAACGCCCTGCTTGCTGCTATTGCGTTAGATCTATCCTTGGTTATTTACGATTAAAGTAGTTTTTCCATCAACGATGTGATTGATGACACTTTCGATGCCGTTAGAACACGTTCACCCGCATATTGTGCAGCTTTCTCTTCACCTGTTCTAATGATCTCATCAAGAAGTTTTTCGACATCTTGTACTTTGGATGTGTTGATGTCCATGAAAACAGCTGTTCCATTAAAATCAATATCGTAGTTTATTTGTCCATCGTGGTTGACTAATGTTGCGTCCTTACCGCTGCACAACCAAAACGAACCTTCACGACTACAGATAGAACTTGATGCAAACAAACCATAGCCTGAATTTTCCCATTTATCAAACGGGTCTTGTTTCTTTCCATAAGTATTTGTAATGCCCGGCTGTAACGCCATTTTATTGGCCTCTCTATCATTTCTTGGATTATAATGGCTATTCTGCCTCAAGCTATTCCATATTCCCATACCACGGTCAATAATTGCAATCTGCGCTAGATTTTTTGATTCCCAATACTCTCCACAAACCCATACTTCCTCTGTGTTTCCATGTTCATATGAATTTCTAATGATTTCTCTTAAACAATAGCGAAATGCGCTTGTAAGAGGAGAATTAGCATCTCTTGTTAGCGTTACCGCCAAATCTTGAGAATATTTCTCGACCATCTCACACAAAATAATTGTGCTATCCAGATATTTATTCTGGAGATCTTTAATGGAAATTCTTTTATTGGAATGTATGTTGCTCCATACGATTCAGCGGATGGCAATCGCCCAATATCCCACCCACACATACGAAAAAATCCAAAATCGGAAGCAAAAAGACAACCTTGGGTTTCATCATAGCTTTTGGGAATATGTTCACTTTTCGGATAGGCGGCTTGTTTTGCACGGATAGCATTGGCTACAATTAGCATTCCAAACGGTGGGCAATGCTGCATTTTTGAAAAATCATAAATATATTTATTTTCTCTATGCATTGATTTTAACCATTTTGCAAAATTCAATGCATTGAGTGGCGTAAGCTGTTGCGGAATATGAATCACCATATCTATACTCCTCCGAAAACAATTAGTGTATGCTTATATCATTTCGTTCATACGCAGCATAAAATTTTTTGCAAACATTTTGAAACTCACATGGATTGTTTTATAAAGATCATACGTCTTATAAAACAGATTGCTTGCGCCAGACATACCTTCCTTGCCGCCTGTTACAACATAATGAATACACCCAAGCTGCATCTTCATTCCTGAAAGATTTCTGAACTTATCGTCCACATTCAGTCCCAAGATATTAGCACGATTCCGATAGATTTGAGACAGTTTCAACAACTCATCATTCGGAACACTGAGGGTCGCCCCATATCTAAAGTACAAGTCCATCAAAGCAACTGCTTCTTCCAATTCCCAGCGCACTCGAATCATATAAACATCCTCCTCAAATGGTTGCCCCAAAGATCTATTTACAGCATTTCCTTTGCTACAGAAAGTAGTTCATGGATTGATGCAGCAAAAACTTCAGGGGCGATATTGGGTCCCCAGCTAATTCTCACTGCGCTTTCAATGCGATCTGGATTTAATTTCATTGAGGTCAAAACATAACTTGCACTGTAATCATGCGAATTGCAGGCCGACCCATTAGAGATTCCGCAGTATTGTTTCGATGCCAGCATCAACGCTTCAGACGATATACCATCTATGCTAAAGTTAATTGTATTGGGCACACAATATGTTGGATTTCCGTTGATTTCGTATTTAAGACCACTATTTGACAATTCCTGAAGGACAATTTCTTTTAATGCTGCACAGTGTGCGTTATTCTGCTCATACTCCGCCAAAGCAATTTCACAGGCTTTTCCCATTCCAGCGATCAACGCAGTAGGAAGTGTTCCCGGTCGCAGGCCGTGTTCCTGTGCCCCACCAAACGTGATTGCCTGTACGGGCGGAAGTTTATAACGCCTCTTTTTTAGAATCAGCGCACCGATTCCTTGTGGGCCAGATAATTTATGCGCACCGATGGACAGCATATTATAGTTGAGCGTTTGCAATTCCTTGACGAGTTTTCCGCAGCTTTGGGTTGCGTCAACATGGAACAGTACGTTTTTCTCTGCAAGTGCCTGTCCGATTTCGTGAACTGGCTGAATAACGCCGGTTTCGTTATTGACGTGCATCACACTTACAAGCAGCGTATCCTCTCTGACTCTGTTTAACACATCCTCTGCCGAAATCCGCCCTGTTGCATCTGGTGAGACACATTCAACAGAGAACCCATACTTTTCCAAATGCCTTGCTGCATTGATCACAGCCTTGTGTTCAATGGACGTTGTGACAATATGCTTTTTCCCGGTCTGCTCGCCATATTCTTGCAGTCCGAGAATCGCAATATTTGTACTTTCAGTTGCTCCGCTTGTAAAGAACACCTCACCCTTTGACACATTCAATAATTGCGCAACCTGTCCTCGCGCTTTTTCTACGATTTCTCTGGAATCATTTCCAAAATCGTGAGTCCGGCTGTCCGCATTTCCATAATGGTTTTTATAGGCATCGACCATCGTTTCTAGCACCCTTGGGTCAATCGGTGCAGTTGCGTTGTAATCCAAGTAGACGCTCATTTTTAAGCCTCAATTCCAAGTCTGAGTAGATCATCAATACTTTTTATGAAATTTGTGCCAGACAGGTGTGCTATGCCACGTTCAAGGTGCAGCTTGAAGTATTTTGACACGGTGTCCTCATCCGTGGGCAAGTCCATTTCCTCACACCACGCATACACCAATGCTTCATACAGTTCGTTGTATTCGCCGCCAAACGTATACCACGACATTTCAACATTGCTGTCCAATGCAATCGGGAGATCCGTCGGAACAGTGTGTTCACTTAAAGAATAGCACAGTGCCCATCTGCAAAGGATATTCCAGTTTTTATTCCGGTTTTTCCTTTAAGCCGTGAAAGACGTTCTTTAGACTGATTTGATATTTTGACCTGTTTAACAATCATTTGAACTCCTCCGGGAAATAACCACTTACGATACTTGAACTCTTGGACAAATCATCATAAACCAAGGTGTATTCATCATCCACATTCTCTTTCATCAGATCGTAATAGTGCTGGTCGATTTCCGAATCGGTGGAGAGAATAATTGTTTGGTCACTCGCATGAGGGAAATATGTTTTTATTAAAGCTGTCCTGTGGTTTGAATCCAAACGAGAAAGGGAGTGTCAATAATTACAGGAAGCCGCTTCTTGGAACAGATTCCCAAAGCCCAAAGCAACGCAATAACCATCAGTTGTTTTTCGCCTGCCGAAAGAGAATCTTTAGGAACAATGTTGCCATCGTAATTGTAATACAGGAGGTCGAGTGTGTTTTCATCCATTTCAATGTGTTCAATCAGATTCTTTTTATCAGCCAGCCTCTTGTAACACTCGGTCATTGTTTTTGCGAGGACATCAATCTTCTGCGCCTGTAAACGAATTCTGTATTCACCCAAAACCGATGTGATTTGATGAATATACTTATTAATCCGTTCGCCATCATCATGGACTTCAAGTGTTTTCAAATATTTCTCAACAAAACGATTATATACTGTTGTCGTGCGAATCACATCACCGTGTAATGTAGCACGTTTTTCCTTTGCTGCTCGGAGAGCGGCCTTAAGTTCAATTATTTTCTTTTCTGCTGCGGAAATTTCACTGTAAAGTTCGGTCAATCTCTGCGTATCGACTTCAACCGCCAGATAATGCTCGATTTCATTGATCTTATTCTGTAAATCTGTGCGAGTTTCCAAATGTTTTTTAGCGTCAATAATATCAGCATCTAACTTTTGACGCAGCAGTTCCCGCAGTTGATAGGTTGCAATATCTGACAGGTTGATGCTTTGTGCTTCACTGGTTGGGTACTGCTCTGAGACAAATTTGACAAACTGACGGGCATCCAATTCGTCTGTGGAACTCGCAGCCTTATATGCCTCAAAAAAATCATTGATTCGTTCAATCGCCAGACGATTCAACTTATCATTTTGCGCTGTTTCTGCTTGACCTTTGATTTTCCATAGGAGATTCTGAACAAGCGCAAGCGGAAGATCGCCCGATGCATCCGTAATCAAGTCTTCGTTAATCTGATCCAGCTGCATTGTCAGGACGGTCTTTTGGTGAAGCATTTCCTGACGCTGGGACACTATATCGCCGCCAATGGATGAATATTCAGCCCTCTTGCTCTCAAGTGCCTTCGTCTCGCAATCTACCTGTTGCTGGATATTTGCAATTTCTTCATCGGTTTTTTCAAGATTTTCTTCTACGGCATCTTTCTCCGACTTCAGTTCCGCAAGTTTGTGTTCATCGCTTCCTTCTTGAGCGAGACGAATGTTCTTGGACAAAATTCTTCTCAGATCATTCTCCAACGAATCCACAACAGAGATTCCAAGCAAGGCTTTGATGGACTCTTTCATCTGAGAGCTTGTGCTTTCGACCGCAAGTTCTGCTATTTTTTCACCGTCGAAAAGAAAAAGCTAGACAGTCCACTCGGCAAAATATTTTCAATAAACATCGCCCAGTTTTCAGTCAGGAACTGGCTATATTCGCCATTTTTTGTTGCCGAAATTTGTTCTCCTGTACGCAGCCCCTGTGCAGACCACTCTCTGTGAATTAAATACGTTTCCGAATCATCCGGATTAACTTTGAACTCCAGATCAATATAGCTTTGATTTGTTCCATCTTCCCGATTGACGTAGTTCTTCAGATACTGTGCATAGCTAGAATGATGTCCCTCCGCGTAGGCGAAAGAACTAGCTCCATACAAAGCCAACAATACGGCCTCCAGAAATGTTGTCTTTCCGCGACCATTCATTCCGCCAATAAGTACAACTGGTTTTTTTCCATGAAATTCAAATGTGTTTGTCCCGGCATAAACTCCAAAATTATGCAAGACCAACTTTGTGATTATCATTCGTCCACCTCAGGCTCCTCAGAGCTGTCCTCTCCATCCGATGCAAATTCTTCCGTTTCCTCTTGAATGTTTGCAAAAATTTCTCATCATACTTCCCACCGTATGTCTTTTTCCGCGTGAGCTGGTCAAGATAATACTGGGTCGCATCTGCTTCATCTTTATAGAAAGTATGTTTGATACATTTTTCCAGTGTATCCAAAATACCTTTTCGCTGATTCAAGGAACTTGCTTGATTTTCAATATCAATCAAGCTATACGCCATCTCAAACAGAAGTTCTTCATCAGGGAATTTTTCGTCGCACACATCCTTTAGTGTGTCCCACTCTGGTTTTCTAAATGCTTCCGATCCAACCCATTCAGGATCATAGAATTCTTTTCCCATTACGTCCTGATAAATACGAGGCAGCGCATCGTCAAACTCGTGCTTATCAAAAACCCATATTCTACGGATTGCTCGAAGTTCCGGCAAAGTAATCAACTCCAAATGAGAAAACTCCTCTGGGCCATTCTGATTGACTTCAATTTGCATTTCCAAAAGTCGCCGCAACCACTTTTCACGATATTCTTTTAGATATGGGCCATGATGCAGGCGACCATAACTTCCTTGCAGAAATCCGCCCAGTTTTCTAAAGCTGCGCCGCTCACGATCATGTTCTTCATCACCAAATTCATTTCTGAATTCGAGAAGCGGTGTCATCCATGCTTTTTCATCGTCATTGGCAATCATCGCTTCCATGGATTTATCCTGTGCCACCATTGTACAGACCCAACAGCCAAATCTGCTATTGCCACAGCTGGGAAGGCTTTTATCCTGCATTAGTGGGCATTCATTATCAGCTGTTGCGCCACGATACAGCGTCAACAAATCCTGATTAGAGTATCCCCATGGATTTTTATATTGCATCAAAAAAATCCAAACATCATCATCTGTCCACTCCGAAAGTGGCGAAAAACAAGCTCATTCACCAGCGTGGGATTGGGGCTGAGCAACTCGCGCACTCGCTTTTTCGTAGTAGGCCATTGTTCTGGCTCTGTTTGCGCTTTCTGCTTTCCGAGTACCCAAAACCATAATGATCTCGCCGTGTTCAGCAATTTTTCTTTGATGAATTTATTCACAGGCTGGATTTTCATTCGGTCTGTACACCATCTAAACTTCTTCCGAGGAAAAGGGTAGCCGCGTCCCAGCAAATTGACCCAGAATGTATTATCGGCATCCGGCGTTAATCTATGGGTTACAAAGGGGAGGTGCTGTTCCTTGGCTGAGGCATCCATCATTTTAAGAGAGTTCTGTGCCCATTTTGCAACAACAGGTGATTCAACCAACGTATCCGTGTTGATCACATGAATTGTTTTATGCCGTTTTTCTTCCGGCAGCTCCTTGATTGCAAGCCAAATCAACTGCACTGTTGCAGTACTATCCTTTCCGCCTGAATAGCCAATGACCCAAGGAATCTCATCAGACAAATATAGATTGCGTACGGTTTCTTTTAATCCCTCTAATGCTTCTTTTGTCAGAGGTTTATGCACATTTTCTGCTTTCATTTTCTTCACCAATCGCTTAATTATATGATTTTCCTTGTTTTCCTCATCTCTACTCAGAGGGAGTCCAATACTCTTTTTTATAGCCGAGCAAGTCAAGATGATGGCTTCATCACTCGTTTGCACCTTTCCATTTTCTCGGATTGTACGCCCCATCCAAATCGGATTTGATCGCATCCAATCTATATTTTTCAATTTACAAAGATAGGATTCCATATCATAGTCTCGAATTTTATAAAGACTCTCCCTAATCGCCCAAAGGCGTTTATGGTGATTGAAAGCGATATGATATAATCTTCTCGCAAGGATTTTTTTGCGAGTTGTTTATTCATAACATCCTGCCATTCTTCAATGTTGTCCGAAAGGAGTTTCCAATATTGAATCAGAAACCGTTCGTCTTCCTTTGAACATTGTGTGGAGTGCAGGATTTTTTGATTTGCTTTGTATAGCGTACTTAACGTAAAGAGCTTTGACGAATTTTTTCCGAGAATATCTCTTTCCTTATCCGTATACTTCTTGAAAAACGGAATTGAATCAATCACATTCTTAGTAGCAACAGCAATCTGATCTCGTGCATCATAAAGCGTCGAAAGCGAACTGGATGTTTTCACGGCGTGCTTGTTCAAGTCAGTGAACATCTGCTGGCTTCTCTTTAAGCCCTCATCATTAAAAAACACAACCGATATAGTCTCGTTTTCCAACGTCGGATCTTCAGCAAGTGCTTCCTCGATAGCGGATTTTCTATGTTGACCATCATTGATTAGAAAAATAGCTTCCATGCTCACGGTCAAAACGCCTGCGTCTCCATCCGCATAGGGTATAAACTTGTGTTCTCCATTTATGGCAGCTGATAATGCAGAAAAAACATAGTTTGTTCGATTATCCAAGATATACTTTTTGATTTCAGGGATACGGGATTCATTGATTCGTCTTTGCGCTCGACATTCAGGCGGCACAATTTCGTCATCAGACGGGAAAAGACGGGGGAGTAATTTAAGAGGAACCATTGAAACATAATACTCCCTACCAGCTTGTATGCCTCGAACAGCTGGGAAATTGTATGAAAAATCCATTTGCACACTCCAAAAAAGCCACGCATGATGTGTACTTAAGTATATACTTAAGTGTACCATGCGTGGCTTTCCTTGTCAACGGAATCAGCTCATTTCAATGTCGTCAACGGCAAGTTCATCCAATGCCATATCATCCGGCAACCCATCAATGTCTAAATCTCGACCTTCTACGATTGCTGCCAGATACTCATTGATTTGATCCATGGTTTGGAGAGAGTCTACACCAACTTTCTCGATCAGCCTTGTCACTCCGTAGTTTGCGAACTCTAGCAGAAAACCCAATTTATTAAAATCGGTGGATTCTCCAAAGGCCAATGTCAATCGCTCATCTTCGCTCAAAGATTCTGTTCTAGTTGAGAGAATCGCCGCTTGAAACAAAAAATCGAGTTTTCCATTGATATTAGCTTGATTTTGCAAAACATTACGCGGAACAGACGGAGGGTTGTGATCTTCTACTTCTCCCATATCCGGATCTTTAATTCTCTTATCATACATTATCCCTAAAGAAAGAGAAAGCATAAACAAGCTGTAATTCGTGCGTGTTCTAAAAATATCAGAGAGGCTTTGCACAGCAGTTGCCCAAGCTGTCCCGCGTAGATAAATATCCCTCGTCAGTTCCACAAGAATCCCTCCTCAACATGAGCCACATTCTTTTCCTCGTTGCTCTGAATTGTCCATACAGAGCCGATGCTCTCTTTACTGAACACTTCCTGCAAATCATCCTTGGAAAACAGGATTACCTGCGGAGCGAATTGAGGAAGTTCGTCAACAACATTTTGACGCTGAATCGGGTCCAGTTTTGAGAATGGACCATCCAAGACTAACGGATACTCCTTTTGCTGGAGGCTCCCTTCGCTCTGCAACATTTTCAGAATGCCACCAATGTACGCAAACGAAACAACAGCAAATTGTCCCTCAGACTTTGACTCATCATTGTAGCTATCCGTGATCCGAACAGAAAATTCTGGAGTAACAGATACTTTTCTCTGGCTTGTCAACATACGGTTGATAAGATCTTGAATATTTATCTCAAGTTTTTGACTGAAGGCCAAAGACTCCGTTTTCAACTGGCTCTGAAAGCCGTCCGAAACCGCTTTCAAAATGTCAATCCTACGCTGCGCTATTCTTCCTTCCTGACTTTGTTTGGTTTTTCATCAAACTCGCCCATCTTCTTTTTCAAGCGCGCCTGTAACACTTTGCCCAAGGTTGAATTATCTGCAATTCTTCTATCAATCGCAGCAATTTCCTGTTCGGCCTCTTGGCGTTGAACAATCAAGTCTTCGATATCGGTGCTCTTTTTTTCTTCTTCATCAAGTTCCCGAATTGCTCGATCACAAGCCGCCGCTTCAGCATTGTTGTCAGAAACTGCTAGAATTTTTGCATCGATAATTCCTTTATCGTACCCTTTTCCCCACAATTTTGCAGTTTGAATAAACTCATTGTAGAGGTTGGTGTAGGATTTTGGAGGCAGCATATCCAAAATCCTTCTAAGTGCTTTCTCTCATCCTCTCCTAATGGTCTTCCACAAATGCACTCTGTGGTGCTTCTGGATAGCAGATAGTGTAAGAGCCTTTTCTGCAAACCGGCGGGGAGCTTGTTCTGTGCAATTTTAAGTTGATTTTATTCTTCGCATCATCAACGGATTTTGAAATCAGCAACGGAGGAAACATATCCATCACTGCATCGCCGAACTGCTTTTTGCTTTCATCTGCATTGCCCAGAAATACATCTCTTTGACGTTTTAATTTGCGTCGCTCCGCTTCATATTCTGCCTTTGATTTGTGCTTTCCGATTTGTTCTGATACGCTTTGGATTACCTGCTGAAGTTCTGCTTTACGGGCAGTGTCTTTTTCGAGAGCTGCTTTCTGCCGCCCAATTTGAGTCTGGATGCCCTCAATGTCTGTTTTTAGTGCCTTGGTTTCGCTATCGCTTGCAATTGTTCCTTTGCTTAAAACAGCTTTCCCAAAGCGGTTGTCTTCAAATCATCCCGGCCAATATCATTTAGGGCAGCTTCGATTACATCAAGGTCGAACATCGAGTAAAGTGCCGATTTCAGCTTATCAGCCGAATCTCGCCCTTTGACACGAAGGTCGGCAATCATGCTCTCACCATCAAAAAAGAAATAGTCAGAAAGTCCAGAAGGGATCAATTTCTCAATGACATCTCGCGGGTTATCCACCCTTCGCCAGTTATGATCTTCATCTTCGACACTCACCGAAAAATCTTCCGCAACCTTAACGGATTCCTGCAAGCCCTTTTTATAGGTGTACACACGCCTTACAGAATAATTTTTTCCTTCATGTTCAAAGTCAATGCAGCCCAAAACCGGGAATTCCTCTCCAAGAGCCGCTTCACTTTCATACTGATGATTGTAAAGTCTATCTGTGGTAGTTTTGTTGAAATGAACTTTACCGTAAAAGACCCACTGAAACAGCTGGTGCAAGGTGGTTTTGCCATCGCCGTTTCTGCCATAGATGATTGTCACCTTTCCGTCTGTTGAGCAACGAACCTCTCCGTGATCCTTAAAATTTCTGAAGTTTTCAAATTCAATTTTGCTGATCTTCATCTGTTACCACCTTCTCAAGCTCCCCCAAAATTGAGTTTACAATACTGCTCTTACTCTGTGCCCCGGAAATCAATTTGTTTCGCAGTGCAGTCTGCTCCAATTTCCTTATGTACTCTGTCATGTGGGCTACTGCCTCCTGATCATTCATCTACATCAACCTCCATATCTTCATAGTCATAAACATTTACATCTTCCTCAGTCAACCCATATTCCATCAATCGACTGTTCAAATCATCCTGAAGTTCATTCCAGTTCAGTGCGAGGTGTGCATATTCTCTATATCGACGCAATTCAATTTTTGCCCACGCACTCATGTCGTTAGGCGGCAGCACAATGACATCATAGATTTTTGCATACTGCTTGTTCTTATACAATCGCAGGATACGACCTCTACGTTGCACAAACTCACGATAATCATCATTGCTTGACAAAATCAATGCGCTTTTAATCGACGGGATATTTATGCCCTCATCCAAACAACGAATTGCCGCCAGCGCAGTAATCTCTCCCTTATTAAAAGCGTCCACCAACTCCATACGGTCATCCATGCTTTCAGTCGCTGTAAATTGACTTGCCTTGTACTCATGTTGAGCCAGTACCTTTTTTATAGCTTGGATGTGCCGGAGTTCAGCACCTGTTTGATCATCAAAGAGCTTTCCGTCACCGCAATAAACCACTATATGATCTTTCTCATCGATTTGGTCTACAATACGGTCGATGTTTTCCATTTTCTCGCTCGACATGGAAATCACTCTCAAACGACCCCTGAGCGATTTCACGAGCAAATCCGGGTTAATGCACCTTCCATTCTTAAAACAGGATGATATTTTTTGATTGTACGAACGGAATTGAGCAACTTCGGAATCTGTTGCATTAACATAAATTGATAGTAATAATATGGAACCAGAAATCCCCGTTCCAAGGCACTTTCAATCGGAAGGCTAAACACCTGTCCACCGAAGAACTTCATAAGTTCTTGTCCCTTTTGAGCTGAACTTCCACTGAAAGGTGTCGCACTCAATCCAAGCATATACTGGAATTGCTTATGCAATACATCCGGTCGCTCTGTAAAACGATGTGCTTCGTCTACAATCAGCAACTTCTGCTCTCTTGAATATCCAAGAGCCTTGTTAAAACGTTGCATCTTAAACGATGCAATCGTAGAAATAACAATAATCTGTAGGTCTTTCTGATACTTCTTGCGAATTATCAAATCCGAGAGTTGGCTTTCCCATTTTGCATTTTCCGAGGACACCATAACAATTTTTGCATCTGGAAACGCCTTTATTACGTCATCTGCCCATTGGCGAACCAAATGTTTGTATGGCGCACAGATTACGACCATCGCAGGGTGCTGTTCTAATAATTTTTTTGCAGAAAAAATTGCTGTCCAAGTTTTTCCTGTACCAGTTGCCATAACATAAAAGCCGTGGTAGTCATTTGCAACCCATGCTGCGATGGCTTCTTCCTGATAATCTCTAAGTTTAATAGGATCTTTAGCATCTTCCGCTTCAGTTTTTTTGTTGTGAATAATCGTAATCAAATTTTCTTTTGCGGACTCACTATAACTCAGGACATTAACATATGGATTTTTCCCTTGCCAAAGGGATTCAAACTCGTTTTCTTCCTCCTCAATTACATCATTTTCCGTTTCGTCCCAGCTCTTTACTACACGAATTTTCTCATAGTTGTTTTGATAGGCATTGATGCTTGAATTGGCTGAGCCGAAAAAGACGATAGCATTCCCCTCAAAGTCTTTTATAATACCTAGTTTATCATGGTAAATTCCAACAGAAGTCAATGTTGCGATCTTGATGTCTAATGTGCCTGAAGCTATGAGGTCAACCAACAACTGTAACTTCACCTCATCAAACTCTTGGAAACTACTCATAAAGTCGCGCGTTGCCGCATCCGTTATAACCTTATCTCTTTTTTCATATCCAAGGTTGATTGCCTGAATATCTTCTTCGCTTAACTGCGGACTTGCAATCAGCTGAATTTTTCCACCATTTCGGAACAGAGACACAATTCCATCCATAATGGGGAGAAACACACTGGATGAAAAAAAGCCAACACTTCTCTGGTAGGACTTTGCATACCGCAACGCTGGAACAAGAAACGCTTTTGGAATATTATCATCCCCGTAGCTGATATAGCTGCGTTTAATGTCCAGATTTTTAATCCCATAGATTTTCCTCCAAAATAGAATCGCCATACTCTCCCGCAAGCAACTCGTCAATATCAAAATCGGTATTTCTCCTTTATAATCCGGGTCTTTATAGGCATACTCAAACGATTCTGCACACATTTTCCCTTTTGGCGAAGCCAAAGGAATTGCATATCTAAATTGTTTATTTGAAGCCGCAAGATCAATTTTGTGAGACCACTTTTTTAGAACGCTGTACACAAGCCAATCCGTCCATGGAACATTAACTTTAGGAAGTTCTCTCAAGCCAATTATCTTATAGATTGGTGTTGTTTCTTCAATCTCACCGACAACAATATTTTCAACTTGCTGCGCAATCTGTTCATCCACACCAATAGATGCTATTCTCATCATCTTCTGATCGCTAATCATCAAATATTCATCATTGCAGCTGTCAATAAAATCCAATGTAGAATTTATTACAAGATGGTTTTCATTTGCAAAAGAACTCAATTCTTTTAGATCGTAGGATTCATGTGAGTAGACTTCTTCGCGCAGAACATCCGATGTTCCGGTAATTTCCACTCCCTGTTGTGCAATAAATGGTCTTGTGAACTTATAGTCATCTCTGAAAAGATACTCGATCAAGCTATATGCCGAGAACGGATAAAACACACCATTTCTTGTAAAGATTTCCGGGCGTTCTATCGAAACCAAATTATAGAGTTCTTTAATGTGATGCTGTGCCCCATCAGCAATAATTGCGTCAATGTTTTGTTTCAGATACTCCTCTCGCTCTCACTTATGCGCAGTTTACTGGCATGGATATATTTGCCAAAGCAGTTGATGATTTCAGGACTTTCAATCGCAAACTGAATCACAATATCGGGCACACCGGGAAAATGTTTTTGAATTTGAGCACGGTCAACCTGAAAAGCTGCTTCTTTAATGAAATCAACGATAGTGGGGTACAGAGAAGTGTCCTCACCATCTTTGGACAGATAATCTCGTGTGAAAACAAACTCATCCCCATAGAGTTCATGTAAGATACCCTGCAAATAGTATTTGTTATCGACTCCCTCTTTTTCCAAATCTTCCTTAAAAACTTCATACAGCGTATTCATAAGGAAGATCGAGGATTGGCTTTCCTCAATATAGCTGTGAATCCGATTTGCAAGTTCCTTGGAAATATATTCTTTTTGTTTTAATTTATAGCAGCCCTTTCCACAGAGCACTCCGATTCGGGAAACTGCTGCAACTAATGCATGGTCATTCACAGGAAGGTTGACATCGCCATATTTTTCTTTTATGTTATCTCGGAACGTTTTAATTTCTGTTGCAGAACCCGTGCAAAAGCCGTTTGGGTATTTTTCTGAAAGAATGTCTCGATAAATCGAAGCCAGCGATAAACGAGAACGATGATATGTTTCACCTGTTAATTTGTACACTCCGTCAATTTCTTTAATAACAAGATCCTCTGGAAGCCCAAGCTCGATTGCATCGGTAACATAGCCGACCATCTTTTTCGATGTAAACACATCAGGAAGCGATTCAACATATGTCGAAATCTTTTCAGAGATGCTATTATTTCCTACTATTAGAACATCCAGTCCCTTATCATAAGTGAAATTTCCGTTGTGGCTACTTTCCATCAAAAAGAAAAAATCTCGTGCGTGTAAAGGAAAACACTTTTCAATGTCCTCACGGTGAATTACAGGGTCTCCGCTCTTTTCTGCTGAAACTTTAGCAATAAATCGTAACTGACTTTCCTTTCTCTCAAATATTCTAACAGCCTTACTTTCAATCTGGCGAATTCTTTCTCTGGTGATGCCATGTTTGTTACCAATTTCTTCCAATGTACGCCCATGTGCTTTTAAATGAAGAACATCCTTGACATTATCTTTCGGACACGAAGCATCCCAAAGCTCCTGAGCTTCTTGGGTGAGATCAAATGTGCACCAAGACAAGAAACTTTTCAAAATAACATAATCGTTATAATCCAGATCATTTATCAAATCGGGCGTTTTCAGAATTGTTGAGTTTGCAAAGAATCGATAAAGAATATCCTGTGTTTCTTTATCGTCGGTATATGCAACAATATAATATTTAGCCAAGCAATTTTTTCTGGACGAAGGAATTCTATCAATAACCTCATAGATTTCTTCTTTTCTTTTTTGTCTTTTTGAGAAATCCAGAAGACAGCCAATAATTAAAGCTACGCTTTGTGGATTATTTTTGCATTGTTCTAAAATATCACCATCCAGAAGTTTATATCCATCCTCATACATTTTTACTTTGTCAGCATACTGCTCTGGAAAGTCATCTTTTTCAGCAAAGGAAAAATCACCTTTGAATATTTGATCTCTGTATTGGTAGAAATATGCTTTTTCAAAGCGGATACATATCTATCATCGGCCCTGTACACCCCAGTATTCGTCGCATTTGATGCCTCTTCCATCGGATTACTTACATCTGCCCTAGAAAATCCGTTTTTTAACTCTGAAACAAATTTCTCAACCTCTGACAAAGAAAGTTTTCCAAAACCTTTAATATTACAGAGATCACTTTCTGTACAATTCAATAAGTCTTCTGCTGTAAACACACCGATTTTTTTAATACAGTTTACTGTTCTAACGGAAAATCGAGGAGTGTCTATTTGGATTAAACGAAAATTCGCCGGGTCTAAACTGTTTTTTTCGCCGTAGGACATCTCGACTTGATGCACATTTATTCCTTGATGATTTAAGATTGCAATAACTTCTCGACCTCTTATATTCAAGCCATGCGCAATATCCACAATCGGCTTTCCTTTTTTATACAACTCAACGATTGTCTCTGGGGTAAACTGTTCCATATTATTGTATTTCATCTACTGCTCCAGCTTCAATTAGAATGCAGAAATATTTTTTGCTGTTCTATAATGGACTCAACCATTTTCCGATACTGGAAAACAACACTTTCAGGGGATCTAATAACGATTCTGCCGCCCCACCCGAAAATCCATCTGAAAAAATTCGGACTTGCGCTGACCGTTACCTGCGCGGAAAAATGATCATCATCATACCTCTCAGTATGAACATCTATTCCAAACTGATCTATGATATATTTCATCAGAGCATTTTCAACTATTAGCGTGATTTTTTCCGACTTATATGTGTCAAACATTTGAAACACTCCAAGTGCATACTCCGAAGTGTCAAAATCTGCTGGCATGGGATAGGCATCCTCACTCAAGATTTCCGGTTGACGCGCTATTCTGTCTATACGGAATGTATGAACGCGGTTTCTCGCTTCATAAAACCTACAACATAATAATAGTCCCCGTTCCAAATTAATGAATATGGGCTTATGCAGTAAGGCTTTCCCCCATTTTTTATGATAAGATTCTTTTGCTCGTCGTATTCAGTATAATAGAAAGAAATTTTTTTGCCAGAATTAATTGCGGAATTGATTGCATCAATTATGTAATACGTCTTTTCATTTTCGGATTTAACCTTACTTGTATTGATAAGGTTTCGCCTGAGTTCTTCCTTGCTTTCCTCGCTTGCAAGGCTTGTGAGTTTTTCTACAAGTGCCTCGCTCTTTTTTGCAGATATGAATCGGGATGCTTGAACCGCATCTATTAGAAGTTTTAATTCTGGGAGATCAAATGTTCGATCGTTGACATAATACTTCTTGCTACGCGACCTGATTTCTACAACGTCTATTCCACTGCTGCATAATAGTTCGACATATTTTAAAACAGTCGTTCGATGCATTCGGATACCATACATGGAATCAAAATACTGAAGAATCTGATTGGTTGACAGAGGATGATCTACATCCGAATAGCGCATAAGTATTTTGTATAGGTACAGAACTCGAAGCGATGTTTCATTTTGCATTTAAGATTCACGCCCCTGCCATCTTCATTTCGCACAAAATTGACAATACTATATTTATAATAATACTTCATTCTCCACAACAATGCAACCATGAGATGTCATCATATGGTGACATCTCACAAGTGAAGTTGTTCAGTATTGCTTTATTAGACACCATATTGTTTTACGGCAAGGCTTTTTCCTCGTCGGATTCTGCCTGGGGACATTTTTCAAAATCCTTTTATATTCTTTATACAACCGTCTTGCCCTTTCTGGAAACTTTCCGTTAGCATCCCGTAGCGCATCAAATTCCCTCTCAGCGTATCCCTGCCAGTACGAACTGAGGTTTCCTTCTCTCGCATCAATTATGCAATCCTCTATTTCAGAGTAACCAATTTCATCGTAGTCAAGCATTTTCCACCTCTCAGCGACACATTTGATTTTTTCGTTCTCATACAAACAGTCTATCACGAATGATTGATTATATCAATTAAAAATTGTAGATAGAATCGTCCGGTTTTGAGCCTTCTCTCGACTACAATAAGATAGAGAAGGAGGGCGGCAGTTATGTACGAGAAACTTTTTCAAAGAGGCTTGCTGAACTACGGATACAAAAGGTGTCTCCGCAAGGGATATGAGTCTTTCCCTCGGACAGAATCCCGGATACATTCGTGCTATCGAGAGTGGATCAGCGTTTCCTGCCATGTCGAGCTTCTTCTATATTTGCGAATATCTCAACGTAACTCCGCAAGAATTTTTTGATTTCAATGAAGACCATGCAGATGGAATCAATGCACTTGTAAATCAACTCGATAAACTTGATGGAGAACAGATTCAAACTCTCACAGCCTTTATAAAGACTATTGTTAAGTAGGTAAGAACAACAGCAAAAATGCCCACCAGCTTTCAAGCTGGTGGGCATTCTCTTATTTGTACCGTATTACAGGTAGCTGCTTTACTTTGCCGCTAACCATTTTACGTTCAAGTGCAAAGACCATATCTGGAGTGCGTTCAAAGAAACCAATATCACGCTTCCAGCTTGTTCCGCACTTGCAATGAAACAGACCTATGAACTGCTGCTTCATCTTGCGCCCGCAATTCGGACAGATACGCTTGCTTGCGCCCATAACGCATCACTGGAGCTTGGCAAGGATTTCTTCAGCAGTCATACCACTGGCCAACAGCTTCTTCAGCACATCCTCGGCTTCGCCTTTCTTGGCTTCCTCTGCTGCCTTTGCTTCAACAGCGGCCTTCTTTGCTTCAGCCTTCGCCAGATCTTTAGTCGCAGCCTTTAGATTGGCCTTTTTGGTTTTCAGCTGCGCCTTCAGATCATCGATATTGGCAATTAGCGCAGCAACCTCAGATTCGAGTTTTTCCTTTTCTGCGGCCTTTTCTGCAACGACTGCTGCATAATCAACGGTAACTTTTACGATACGGGTCTTGTTCTTGCTTCCCTTGGGTCTTGCCATGATAATGTCCTCCTATACGGTGGAATGATTTGGTACTTATAAGTATATTTCTATATAGTTAAAATTGCAATAGACAATTCGTACTGCCTAAGACATTGATGAAATATTGTCATCTTTTCGTCAATATACGCAGGTGCGTACACGAAAAATTTCAATATCCGTTACTATCATGCAAAGGAGGCGCAGCATGATAGTAAAAGATGTTATTGAGCTGTCTGTAAAGGACGCTGTGGCGATTCGTTTCAAAGAACTTTGTGACCAGCGGGGATTCGTCCAAATGAACTTGCTGTCCGTTCCGGTGTTACGCCATCTACCGTTTACAGTATGCTCGATTCCTCCCGACATAGTGTTTCTATCGGGACGATCAAAAAACTCTGCGACGGCCTTAACATGTCTCTTGGAGAGTTTTTCTCCTGCCCTTTGTTTGATGATCTTGAGCAGGAGATTCAATAGGAGTACTTACACTCCCTTGATTCGATTTCGCCAACAACCTGACCGGATTTGAGGAAGCCTATGCCTACGATTAACCTGAAAGAGCATTATCCTACCACATACACTGAGGATTTTTTTGTTGAAGTTTCGGAGGAAATCCATCAGTTATTTATTGATTTTAAGCATCAAGAAGATGCTTTTCTACGGCAGGTAAGCCGATATCATGCATATCATTCATTGGATGATCCGAATTTTCCAGTAGAGCAATGTGTCCTTTTTCAGAAACCGGCTCTCGTGGATGCTGTCGAACAGCGGCATTCTGCTATGAGCATTTATGAAGCCATTCTGTCCCTCCCACCCAAACAGGCCAAACGGTGCTACGATCACTATTATCAGGGATTTAAGATATCGGATATTGCACAAAAAGAGGGGGTAACAGCAGGAAGCATCTCGGAATGTATTAAATTCGCTTTATCTGCACTTCGAGAAAGATGCAACTTTTTCAACTTTTACGATTGAATCCTAACTTTTATCCGTTTTTTGTCCTATATAATATAGGGATGTTTTTCTCTATCATGGAGAGCGCACCGTGCATTCTCCATGCTCCGCCCCATAACATTGCCATAATCGACAAAGGAAAGGACGAAGAAAGCAATGAAAAGAAGATTGATTGAGTACGAACCCAGCCCTGGCAGTCAAATGAACTGCTGGTGTCGAATGTCCGCCCGCGCTCTGACCCTGTGGTGTGGCCTGTGGCTGCACTCCTGCATGGTCGGAGGGCTGGCTTATGTACTTTAATCCTTACGCCGCTGGTTATAGAATCCAGAAATTACGCAAAGCACATGGACTGACACAAGAAGAAGCCGCAATCAAACTGAACATTAGTGATCGGCACATGAGAAGTCTGGAAAAAGGCACTTATGCACCGCTGGACTTGTTTGTTGAGATTGCAGTACATTTTGATGTCACTCTGGATTACCTCATTCTTGGGAAAGTTGAAACAAAAACTGAGCTGGCACTCAGTAAAAATCAATGACCAGAAGCAGGCTATGAAATCGTTGAGGGAACAGCTTCTGGCATTTGCTATGGAGATTGAGGTCGAATAACAAATCTACGGGAAGTCGGAGAGTGTTCTCCGGCTTCTTTTGTTGTCAAAAAATTAAACGTGTCTATGTGAAACCGGAAGGAAAGCTTCCGGTTTTGCTGCTTTTTTCAGCTGAAAAAGCCCAAAAAGCGGAAGGAATGCATCCTAAAAAGGCAATCAGTTTTCAGGTACACTATGGTCACAGCAAGGGCAACACCCCAGACGGGGAGAAACCCAAATCTGGAAACCGTACCTTGAAAATTGAATATCATTCCCTCGGACAAAATAATGAAACTTCCGTAACTCGCGGCCCGGTCATAAAGAAGACGGGGTGGCTGAAGAAGCCAATGTGGAGTGGGGTGCAAGTCCCCACTTACCGAGGTGTATTCCAAATCCAACGGGGGTCGAGGACAAATAGGTTGGAAAAACTTAAAGCAAAACTTCAAAGCCCACCACCGGGATTCTTCTGAACCACGGCAGTGGGCTTTTTCCATACCGAACACTCACCTATACGAAACGGAGGTAATGATTATGAGCCGTAATTTTACTCGCCAGCCCGATGAATCGACCCTGACCACCCTCTGCCCGCACTGCCTGAGTGCTTTCCGCAACGCGCGCGGCATCCGTGTCCGCCGTGCTGACCCCTACCAGCTCACCAAGGAACCCTGCACCTACTGCCAGACCCGTTTTGGCTACGACTACTACATCCAGCCCACTAGCCCGAAAGCCACCTATTTTAAGAAAGGCCGGTTCGATGATGAAATTGACTGCGCTTAAGATTGACCCTGAGTTTCAGGGCAAGATTCCGCCGCTGACATCTGAGGAGCTGGATCAGCTCGAAAAGAACATCGTCAGCGATGGCAAGGTTATCAACCCCATCATCGTGTGGAATGGACTGATTATTGACGGTCATAACCGTTACGCAATTCTTCAGAAGCATCCCGACATCCCGTACACTGTCCACGAAAAAGAGTTTGCAGACCGTTATGAAGCCATCGTCTGGATCTGCAAAATCAGTTGGGACGTCGCAATCTTACGGTTGAACAAAAGAACTACCTTATTGGAAAGCAGTATGAAGCAGAAAAGCAATCCGATTTCAACCGTGGCAACCAATACACTTCATCAAAGAAAAGTGGCTGTTACCAAAATGGTAACAGCCAAAAAGCAAGTCGAACCTGTGAACGAATTGCTTCCGAAAATGGCATCGCTCGAAATACCGTTATTCGGGCGGAAAAATTCGCCAAAGGCGTAGATGCCGCCGAAGAAGCAGTTCCCGGTACCCGCCAGAAAGTCCTTTCCGGCGAGGTAAAACCAACAGCTGCCGAGATTGCATCCGTTGCTCGCGCACCGCCCGAAGATCGTCCGGCACTTGTCGAAAAAATCTGCAAACCTAAAGAACCAAAAAAATCTGGCAGTAAATCAACCGCTAAACTAAAGAAAGTTGAAAAGTCCACTACTTCTACCGCTCCATGTGAAGTACAAGCAGAGCCACCAGTCATTGAAGTCCCTACTGAACCGATCATTCAGCCAAAGCAAAAACAGACTGCATTGCAGACGATTCGCACACTATCTACAAAAATGGAATCTGTCGAACAGGTGGCCGATGCCGAAGGAATGCTCAGCGAAGTGTCATCGGCAGCAGACAGCATGATCTATCGGCTGGATGTCTGCTTTGAGCACTACCCGGAATTCCTCAAAAACCCAAAAATCCGTCAGAAAGTCGTTGGACTTTTGCAGAAAGCAAAGGATTATATCGTAAAATTGGAAGGAGAATTTGCCTATGATTAAACTTGTTCATCACGAAATGGTCATCAACAGCAAGTTTTTGGAAGTTCCGCGCAGCTACTACCAGCGGAATCTCAACGCCAACCGTGTCAAGCGAATCGCCGCCGAGTTTGATGAGCGAATCGCCAATGCCCCGAAGGTCAGCTACCGGGACGGTCACTACTATGTTTTCGATGGTCAGCACACCATCGCCGCCCGCAAGCTGCTGAACAACAACTGCGATTTGAACATCGTCTGCAAGGTTTATTCGGGATTGACGGAGCAGCAGGAAGCCTTGCTGTTTGCACAGCAGACCGGTGTCTCTGCACCGCTGACCGCAGGCGCAAAATGCGCGCCAAGATTCGCGGCGGCGACCCGGAAGCCATTGCTTTCCTGAACGCCACAAACCGTGCAGGTTTTGGCCTGAGTTTCGCTCAGAGCCACGCAAAGTGGAAAATCGCTTGCATCGCTACGGCATTTGCCGAGTATCGGAAACACGGTGAGCGCATTTACACTGATGCGCTCCGTGTACTGGCAGAAGCATGGGAGGGCGATATCGATTCTCTCCGCGCCGAAGTGTTGCAGGGCGTGACCCAGTTCGTTGCTCTGTACGACCATGAATACGACCCCATTCGCCTGATTCGGCAGCTCCAGCGCACCAGCCCGGTGGCGATTTATCGCAGCGGTCAGGCAATGACCGGGCCGAACTATCAGAAGTATATGCTTCAGATTCTGAAAGCCTACAACGGCTCCAGTCGAACGAAAAGCCTTCCCATCAAACAGTAAGTCATCTCCCTGCTCATGGCAGATTTCCTTTCTCACTGCAAAAGCCGTTCTGCCGGTCGGCTTTTGCTACATATTACAAAGGGGGCTTGATCATTATCGTTTATGTAACAAAAAATTTCGGATTCCGTCGCGGAGAAATCTACTTTGCGGATTTAGACCCACACTATGGTTCAGAGCAAGGAGGTAAACGTCCTGTTATTGTTATTCAAAATAATACGGGAAACAAATTTTCTCCGACTGTCATTGTAGCCGCAGTGACCTCTAAGATTTCCAAAAAGCCCAATCAGCCAACCCATGTTCTTATTGATAAGAATCCGGCGTTTAATCGTCCATCTGTTGTGCTGTTGGAGCAGCTTTTCACCATTGATAAAGAGCGCATCAACAATTTTATGGGTTTGACAAGCGACTGGGAAATGGCACAAATTGAGAAAGCACTGAAATGCAGTCTGGCACTGGATCAGGAGAATCTGGTCAAAAGTGATTCCCAAACAGCATAATCAGTGCAAAAGATACAAGCAGTAAATCTGATGATTTTGGCATCCTTGCAATCACGGAGCAATCTGGATATCCTTGGAGCAGGATGGCATTCAATGGCATCTGGAAAGCAATCACTCATAATAGAAAAGAGGTACAATATGGCATTTGCAAGAACTGAAATCAAGGAACTGGAACCCATGGTCAAGTCGGGCAAGAAGCGTTTTGTCCGCTATCAGGAGGGTGCAGAACTCTACTCGATGGGTCTGCATACATTTGAACAGCTCGCAAAGGAAGCAGGAGCAATTTACAAGATTCGCCGCGTGGTGCTGGTGAATCTGGACATTTTTGATGAGTATCTGGACACCTTCCGTATGTGAGCATTTTGCACCTCCGGCGCACCGCCGGAGGTCTTACATAAAACCCTGTTACCTGTTCTTGTGATTCCGGGCAGATTAGAGTATAATGAACATAATAATATTCGCACGATGGGAGGTTCCTGCATGGGCAGTTATCTGAATCCGGGCAGCAAGGGCTTTCAGGAAAGCCTGAACTCTGAGATCTATGTGGACAAGTCCGGGCTGATCTAAAAGACGAACGCTGTCATCAATACCCGGCAGAAGTTCATCTGCGTCAGCCGCCCCAGACGCTTCGGCAAGTCGATGGCTGCGGATATGCTTGCAGCTTACTACGACCGTGGTGAAGATACCGCATCCCTGTTTGACCCTCTGAAAATCAGCAAGACAGGTTCTTATCAGCAGCATCGGAACGAGTACGATGTCCTCAAGGTCAATATGCAGGAATTTCTGAGCATGACACACAGCATGGATGAAATGCTGACCATGCTGCAAAAGTATCTGGTCTTTGACCTGACCGACCATTTTCAGGAAGTGCGTTTTCGGGATGAGGGAAACCTCATTCAGGTGATGAAGGACATCTACGCAAAAACGAAACGGTCGTTTGTGATCCTGATCGATGAATGGGACTGCCTGTTCCGTGAATATCAGCAGGATCAGGATGCGCAGAAAAAGTACCTCGATTTCCTGCGGGCGTGGCTCAAGGATAAGGACTATGTTGCGCTGGCCTATATGACGGGCATCCTTCCTATTAAAAAGTATGGCTCCCATTCTGCGCTGAATATGTTCACGGAGTATTCCATGACAGATCCCGGCGATCTGGCGGAATACTTTGGTTTTACCGAACAGGAAGTGGCTGCTCTCTGCGACAAGTATCAGATGAACTTTGAGGAAGCCAGAGCGTGGTACGATGGCTATGATCTGATTGCCCACCGGCAGTCCGGCGATGCGCACTATTCCATGTACAGTCCGAAATCGGTTGTGGAAGCCATGCTGCGGCACAAGTTCGGCACCTACTGGAACCAGACTGAAACCTACGAAGCCCTGAAAATTTACATCCAGATGGATATGGATGGTTTGCAGGATGCCGTAGTTCGGATGCTGGCCGGTGAGCGTGTGAAGATCAACACCGGCACGTTCAGCAACGATATGACCACTTTCTCCTGTAAAGATGATGTGCTGACATTGCTGGTGCATCTGGGCTATCTGACCTACGATAGTTCAAGCGAAACCGTGACGATTCCCAACAAGGAAGTTTCGCAGGAGTACGTCAATGCCATCAGCACGATGAACTGGAAAGGAGTCATGGATTCCGTTGACGCATCCCGCAAGCTGTTGGAGGCATTGTGGGCGATGGATGCGGATGCCGTGGCAGCCGGTATCGACAAGGCACATGAAGAAGTCTCTATCCTGCAATACAACGATGAAAACTCTCTGAGCTGCACCATAAATCTTGCGTTCTATTTTGCGCGGGAGTATTACACGCTGGTGCGTGAACTGCCCGCAGGCAAAGGCTTTGCGGATGTGTGCTTTATTCCCCGCAGGCTGCATCAGGATAAGCCCGCTGTGGTAATTGAATTGAAATGGGACAAGAGCGCATCCGGCGCATTGGCTCAGATCAAGAACAAGAACTATGGGGATGCCTTGAAGGACTATCAGGGAAACCTGCTGCTGGTAGGCATCAACTACGACAAAACCACGAAGAAGCATGTGTGCCTGATTGAAAAGATTCAAAAGTAAATATTCCATACCGGGTCGCCGTTTCATTTGAAACGGCGATTTTTTGTTCCCCAGAATCCGACATCCTTGCAATGATGGAGAACATAGAGTATCCTTGGAGCAGGACAGCAAAAAGTGATTGCAAAATCTTTGATGCAGTCCATCAGGATATGGCTGTTTTCCTCTAATCTGAAAATGAGGTGAGAAGAATGGCAACAAAAGCAAGAAAAGATTCCCGTGGATACGCTTTGAAAAAAGGCGAATCCCAGCGTAAAGATGGTCGCTATGTGTTTCGCTATACTACGATTCGCGGTGAGCAAAAAGCGGTCTATGCAAAGGAGTTGAGCGAACTAAGAAAAAAGAGGTAAAAATTCGCAGAGCAATCGAAGATGGTCTTGACCCCGACCGTGCAGAGCGCATTACGTTGAACGAACTGTTTGACGAGTACATTTCCCAGAAGTACGACCTGAAGCAATCCACCCTGACCAACTACAAGTATATGTACAACCACTATGTCCGGGTCGATTTCGGGAAACGGCGCATCAGCAAGATCAAATATACGGATGTGAAGAAGTTCTACTACTCCCTGATTATGGAAAAAGGCTTTAAGCCAAACAGCATGGAGATTGTGAATACTCTCCTGCATCCGACCTTTACAATGGCTGTCCGTGACGGACTGCTGCGTTTGAATCCTACGGAGGGCGTTATGACCGAAATCAAGAAAAGCCATAGTTGGGAAAAGAAAAAGCGTCATGCGCTTACCATTCCTGAGCAGAAAGCATTCACCAATTACATCGCCAACAGCGAAGAGTATCGCGGATGGTATCCACTGTTTACAGTAATGCTCGGTACTGGCTGTCGCATTGGCGAAGTATTGGGTCTGCGGTGGCAGGACATTGACTTCAAGAATCGAACGATCAGCATCAATCACAATCTGGTCTATCGCGTTCAGGAAGATGGTTCCTGCACGAATCATGTCAACTCTCCTAAAACCAGCGCAGGCATCCGTATCATCCCGATGCTGGATGATGTGTTCGACGCATTTCTGGAAGAATATCAGTATCAAAAGGTGATTGGATTCTCCACGGATGAAATTGATGGCTATTCTGGATTTGTGTTCTGCACGGGGGAAGGCAAGGTCTATCTGCCGGGAATGATCAATCGCACGATTCATGCAATCTGCGCAGACTACAATAAGGAGGAAGCAGCCAAGGCTGATGCAGAAAATCGTGACCCGATTCTCCTGCCCAACTTTAGCTGCCATCATCTCCGGCATACGTTCTGCACCCGCTTCTGCGAAAACGAAACCAATCTGAAAGTCATTCAGGAAATCATGGGTCATGCGGACATCACCACCACAATGGATGTGTACGCAGAAGCGACCCAAGAAAAGAAGAAAGCATCTATGACCGCATTGCAGAGTGCGCTGCTCGTGCGGTAAAATCAGATGCGATATAACTGAAATGTTCTCCTCTGTTGGGCAATGAAGCACATCACGGATAGTTATGTTCAACAGCCTGCCACAAAGTCCGTCCCAGTTTCCGTCAAGACCCTTGGAAAATGGGTCGTGAACAAACTGTGTACAACTTTCGTGGACAGTGTTGGAGCTTGACGGACTGTTCCCGATGAACTTCGCCAGTTTTGAGGATGTTGTTGGAGCCTGTTGGACGAAAACAGGGCTGAATCTTGCCACATCCCCACGATGAAGCCGATTGACCAGTAAATTCCGCGTTTGCGCAGCAATGAAAGCCCCAGTGGGGCTTTTAAGCGGCCGAGCGGTCTTGCGCCAGCAAGATGGAGGGGCCTTGCCCCGACAAGCTCCAATTTGAACAAAACAAAGCCTGAAACTTCTTGATGTACCGAGAAGTTTCAGGCTTTTTTTTGATGGATTTCCAGCGAAAACTACGCCATACGCCAAACGATGCAGGATTTTGTGCAGAGCAAAAGAGCGTTGTTCGCGTTTGCGAAGCGTAGCGCAGCAATGAAAGCCCCAGTGGGGCTTTTAAGCAACCGAACGGTCTTGCGTGAGCAAGATGGAGGGGCCCCGCCCCGACAAGTTCGCGTTTGCGCAAAGTTGGAGCATATGGTGGATAGGCATAGACCTGTAAAGAGCTAATATAACAAACACAGCTTTGGCGAAGGAGAAGCCAAAGCGGGGCTGTATTCAATGAAGGAGAAATGAAGGAAATATCAGATTACAGGTCCAGTTCAAACTGCTCCACCGTAACAGTTGCTTTGCCGTCTGCGGCAAAGGTGATGCCATCGGCAGACTGGGGTGTAGATCCATGCGGTCATGGTCTGCTCACCGTCGTTGGCGAAAACTTCGATGCTGTTTTTTCCAGCAGGATGCGGAGCTTGAGCGCACCGTTCTGGCTGCGTACTTTGCAGCTGCGGCTGTGTACGATGTCTGCACGGGAACCGGCATGGCTGCGGTCCAGCGTCAGCTCGGAAGTGTAGGGTCGTAGGTCAGGCTGGTGTGATGGTCTGCATCGGCGGCCAGCTTCAAGGTAAAGGAGCGGTACTCGCCGGGCTGCACCGTAACGGTCAGGTCGGCCACACGGCCCTTGATGCTTTCCAGAGAAGTTTCGTTTTGCACCGTTACGTTTTCGTGCAGGGTGCGCTTACCGTGGACGGCATCCAGCTCCCGCACCGGGGTCTGAAGAATGCGTCCGTCCTTGATGTGCAGCTCGCGCGGGCAGATGGTCTGTCCGAACCACTTGCAGCCCTGAGGCTTATCCTCGGTGTCCGACCAGGTCTGCAGCCATGCGGTCATGAGCCGGCGGCCATCCGGGGCAAGGGTAGTCTGGGTAGCGTAGAAGTCGATGCCGCCGTCCATCTGCTGCACGTTTTCCTTGGTGAAGGTGTGGGTGGCTTCGTCGTAGCTGCCGATGAAAGCAATCACGTTGTGACCGTTGTGGAACTCGCCCTTGGGCAGCATCTCCATGGGTCCCAGCATCAGGACCTGCTTGCCGTCCAGCGGAAAGAAGTCCGGGCACTCCCACATTTTGCCGTACTGATTGTTGCAGCGTTCCAGCACCGTGACAAAGTGCCAGTCGAAGCCGTCCTTGCTCTGGAACAGTGCCGCTGCGCCGCTGCCATCCTCGGCAAGGCAGACGGTGACGGCGGAGTAGGTGCCGTCGGCCTCACGCCAGATCTTGGGGTCCCGGAAATCGAACTTACTGAAGCCCTCCGGCAGGTCTTTCTGGGTCAGCACCGGGTTGCAGGCAGGCTTTTCGTAGTCGAGACCGTCACCGATGGCGATGCTCTGGGTCTGGATATCCCGCATCTCCCCATTGGGCTGCTTTTCTGCCACCACGCTGGTGTACATCAGCAGCTGCTTGCCGTCATCCATCTCGGTAGCAGAACCGGAGAAGCAGCCGGGGCCCTTATCTGCCGGGGAATCCGGGGCAAGCGCACAGGGCAGATACTCCCAGTGCAGCAGGTCGGTGCTGACCGCGTGACCCCAGTGCATGGGCGCCCACCGCACATCGTAGGGGTTATACTGATAGAATTGGTGATACTTCCCTTTATAATAAGAGAAGCCGTTGGGGTCGTTGAGCCAGCCCACATAAGGAGTCATGTGGTAAGCAGGGCGTTCCGCCGGGGAAATGGCAGCGCCGTGCTCGGCCTCGTAGGCACGGGCTTTTTGTAAAGTCAAATCGTTCATGGAATCCTCCAAAGGAAAGAATTCTTATGCGTAGTAAGCATCCAGATATTTCTGCATAATGCCCAGATAGTCGGACAGGCCGTAGGCTTCCAGCTTGCTCAGATATTCGTTCCACTCTGCATCCTTCGTGCCGTTCATGATCCAGTTGGCCTTCTGCGTATTCATGTAGGTCTGCAGATCTGCCTGCAGGTTAGAGACCTGCTCGGTGTCCTCGCTGCTCATAAAGACATTGGGATAGACATAATCGTTGTTCATATCCGGGGTGTAGATCTCCTTGATCCAGTCCAGACGGTACTGTGCATCGTCCGGGCAGGTAACGTATACACCATAGTAATCATCCAGAACAGCCAGAGGTCCACTGACACACTGCGCTTCACGGACTTCCACGGGAGAAGCATCGCCCAGAGGAGCGTGCTTCAGCATGGGCTCGCCCTTATCGTTGGTGGACAGTTCAAAAATGTTAAAGCCTTCCGCATCGCCGTAGGTACCCCAGTTGTTCTGCGGAGACTGGAGGGGAGCGTACATCTGATCCAGCCATGCACAAACCAGTGCAGGATTAGCCGCCTTTGCGGTGACTACGCATCTGCCGCGGGCAAAGCCGCTGGTGAAAGAGCCGTTCTGCGGAGTGATATTTCGGGTATCGGCGGTCAGAGCAGGCAGCGGCTCCAGTCGGTCAGGTTGTCAATGTTGGCAACATCCCAGCTGAAGCAGACACCATAGCGGCCAGCCTTGCCCTTGGAAACATAGGTGGACCACTCCTGCGTGAAGCACTCCGGGTCAATGAGCTTCTCGGCATACAGCTTGTGCAGCCAGTCCAGACCATCGCGGTAGCCCTGCTGGGTGGCGGCACAGATGACTTTCCGGTCGTTGGTAACGGCGATATGACGGTCTTTGTCTGCATCGCCGTAGCCTTCACCAAAGCCATTGATGAGGATGCTGGGGTCCTGATCGCCGTTGTTGACGATGCAGGACATGGGGATGATGTCGCCGTCAATGCCATACTCTGCCTTGAGAGAAGCGGCGTTATCACGGAATGCCATCAGCACCTGCTCAAACTCGTCCACTGTGGTGGGCATCGACAGACCGAGGAAGTTCAGCCACTTGGTATTGATGAAGCTCATGTTGCCAATGGTCTGGATGGCGGTCTTTTCTGCGCCGAGCTGCTCGATCCAGGGCAGTGCCCAGATGTGGCCATCGCTGTCGGTGCACATGGTGCGGTACTCCGGGTACTGCTCAAAGACCTTCTGGAGATTAGGCATATTGTTGTCAATGTAGTCTTCCAGATTGAGGATGACACCCTGATCTGCGTAGCGCAGCAGATTGCTGTCGGTAAAATCAGCAGTAAAAACAAAATCCGTGAGGGTGTTGGGGTTGGACATATTCAGGGTGATCTTATCGCTCCACTGGTCGGACTGGATGGCGGTCCAGTCGATGTGCACATTGGTCTGCTCTTCCAGACGCTTGAAGATGGTGCGGTTGTTCGGCTCGGGTTCGCTGCCCACAGGGAAGCTGGTCATACCGGTAAAGGTGACCTTTTCGGACAGCGGAAATGTAACGGCACCAGTCACATCCACAGCTGCGGCAGCAGAATCGCCGCTGCCGGTGGATTTGCCGCCGCCACAGGCAGACAGAGCAGCGGCAGAGCCCGCCAGAGCGCAGACCTTGAGGAAGTTGCGGCGAGAGATCAGCTTTTTCATGGTATTTTCTCCTTTTTCATGTTTCTTTTTTCGTGTAACAGATGAGCGTACCGGCTCATAAAATTCTGGAATATCCTCAGCCTTTAATGGAACCAGCCATGATGCCGGCATCAAAATACTTCTGGAAGAAGGGATACATCACCAGCAGCGGCAGACTGGAAATAATAATGGTTGCATATTTGAGCAGCTCTGCCATCTTCGCACGTTCGGCAGTACTCTGGATATCTGCGATCATGCCGGATTCCGGCTGGCTCTGGATCAGGATGGAACGCAGCACCAGCTGCAGCGGCTGCTTCGATGCGCTGTTCAGGTAGATCATGGCGTCAAAGTAGCTGTTCCACATTGCCACGAACTGCCACAGAGCCAGAACTGCCACCACCGGCATACAGACGGGCAGCAGGATCTTGAAGAAGTAAAGCATCTCGCTGGCTCCATCCACATCCGCAGCTTCGCGCAGCTCACGCGGGATGCCTTGATAATAGGTACGGGCAATGATCATGTTCCACACGCTGAATGCTCCCGGCAGAATGACCGCCCACATGGAATCCAGCAGACCCAGATTGTTGATGAGCAGGTAGGTGGGGATCAGACCGCCGCTGAAAAACATCGTGATCACAAACAAGGCGTTGAAGATCTTTTTGCCTTTGAAGTCCGGCAGCGACATGGGATAAGCGGCAAGCATCGTCACAGCTACCGAGATGATGGTGAAGATGATCGAGTAAAGGATTGCGTTCTTGAAGCCGACCCAGATCTGCTTGTCCGAAACGACACGCTGGTAAGCATCCAGACTCCACTTGCTGAAATCAAAGGAGATGCCCTTGTTTTGCAGAGTGACCGGGTCCATAAAGGAGGCGATGACGATGTAGATCATCGGAACGATGATCGCCAGCAGGAACAAGCCCAGAAGTGCGTAGCCGCAGTACAGGATGATCTTATCTTGTCTGGTGTAGAGGGCCATTTTTGATTTTTTCTGTTTTGCCATGGTAAACCCCTCCTTACAAGCCCTTGCCATCGTTCATTTTGGCAACGACCTTGTTCACTGCGATCAGCAGGATGACGTTGACAATGGTGTTGAACAGACCGACTGCCGTGGAAAAGCTGTAATCGCCGTCCAACAGGCCCTTTTTATAAACGTACGTTGCAATGATCTCGGCAGTGTTCAGGTTCAGGTCAGTTTGCAGGGCATAGGCTTTTTCAAAACCGATGCTCATGATGTTGCCTGCCTGCAGGATGAACTGAATAACGACCATATCCTTAATGGCGGGCCACTCCACTGTCATGATCTGCTGGATCAGGTTTGCGCCGTCGATCATCGCAGCTTCCTTCAGATCTTTGCTGGCGTTAGAAAGGGATGCGGTGTACATGATGGATGCCCAGCCGGCACCCTGCCAGATGCCGCTGATGATGTAGATGGGGCGGAACGCTTCCGGTAGCGTCATGAAGTTGATGCTGGTGTGAAGCAGGCAGTTCACCGGACCGGTGACACTCAGCAGCACCCGGACGATACCGCACAGCACGATGACCGAGATGAAGTTGGGCATATACAGCACCAGCTGCACCTTCTGCTTGATCTTCTTGCTCTCGATACGGTTGAGCAGGAATGCCAGCAGGATGGGGATCGGGAAGCCCCACAGCAAACCGTAGACGCTCAGCTTCAGGGTGTTGATCAGATAGCGCTGGAAGTCCGGCGAGGACATGAAGCGGGTAAAGTTTTTGAAGCCTACCCACTCGCTGCCCCAGATGCCCTTGAAGGGATTGTACTTCTGGAATGCGATCAGCACACCGCCCATGGGAGCGTACTTGAACACCAGCGTCAGCGCCACGGCAGGCAGCAGGAACAACAGGTAAAGCTGCCAATGCCGTTTGATGTAGACCCATGTGTTGTGCAGCTTGCGTTCTGCTGTCAGCACAGCCGTTTCCGGCGAGGCCGTCTTTGCTTTCATGAATCATTCTCCTCCTTTTTGATTTGCTTGCCGCTTGATTTGTATTTTACATTTGCACCTTTGAATTTTGCGTTTTTCACTTCGATTGTGCAAATGTAAAATTCTGTAATTCATTTATACCACTCAGGCAAGCGAATGTCAACGATAATTCATGGTATATATCCAAAATTACTGTGGATTTGTACAGATGCACAAATTCAAAAGTGCGCAAATATGCAAAATGATGATTTGCATTTTTGCATTTGACTAATTTGTGCATTTGCACTATACTGGAGTCGCAAAGAATAAGATCCGTCACCAGACTTTATCTATAAAAGGAAGAGGATGACTTATGGCAACCAAGGTCACCATTCAGGATATTGCAAGCGAACTGCAGCTTTCCCGCAACACAGTTTCAAAGGCCATCAACAACACCGGTGTGCTGGCAGATGCCACACGGGAGAAGATCCTGCGCAAAGCCGCCGAAATGGGCTATAAGCAGTTTGCCTATCTGCCGCTGTTTCAGGAAGGCGCTGCAAAAACAGCAGGGCTTTCCATTCTGCCGAGTGACAAACGGGAGATCGCCATGCTGACGACCCAGTTTCTGAGCAGCTCTCACTTTTCCTCCATGATGCTGGATCGTTTCCAGTCGGAAATCGATCATCTGCACAGCGGCATGACCATTCATCGCATTTCTCCCATAGAGCTGAAAGAGAAAAAACTTCCATCTTCTCTCGACATCCAGCGCACAGCCGGCATCATCTGCTTTGAAGTATTCGACTATGACTACGCACAGATGCTGTGCGATCTGGATGTTCCGCTGCTGTTTGTAGACACCCCTGTGATGGATATGCGTCCTCCTCTTAAAGCCGACCGCCTTTATATGGAAAACCGCATTGAGATCCAGAATGCAGTGGCCCACATGGTCCAGCGCGGCAAAAAACGCATCAGCTTTGCGGGGGATAAAAACCACTGTCAGTCCTTCTTTGAGCGTTATATGGCTTATAAGGATGCAATGGAGTACTTTGGTCTGACAGAAGGCCTGAGCACCTGTGCGATGCCATCTGGACAGCAGAACTATCCGGTATCCCTGTACGAAACCATACGTCGGTTCAAAACGATGCCGGATGCCTTTGTCTGCGCCAATGACTTTGTTGCTATGGATCTGGTCAAGGCATTGAATGAGCTGGGGTATTCGGTTCCCGATGATATCTGGGTCTGCGGCTTCGATGACAGTCAGGAGGCTTCCTACTTTTCCCCCCATCTGACTTCGATCCATATCCATGAACAGATCATGGGCTACACCGCTGCCAATCTGCTTATGACCCGTATCGAAGAGCCATCGCTGAACTATCGCACCGTCTATACGGAAACCAATCTGATCCTGCGCGAATCCACAGGAGATTGAGCGAAAGGAGAACCACCCATGCGTGACCTGTGCAATACGGACAAGCCGCTGTTTGCTGTGCTGACGAAATTGACTTACAGTGCTTATCTGAACATCTTATGGCTCGTGTGCAGCCTGCCCATCGTTACCATAGGGGCTTCTACGACCGCATTGTTCTACGTCACGCTCAAAATGGCGGAAGATCGGGACGATGGTCTGACCCGGATGTTTTTTAAGGCGTTCCGGGAAAATTTTAAGCCTGCCACAAAACTCTGGCTTATCCTGCTGGCAGTCGGCAGTTTCCTGGCTGCGGATGGCTTTGTGCTGCGCCGAATGTGGAGCGAAAACATTTTTTGGACGCTGCTCACTGCAGTGCTTATTGGTGCGGCTGTTCTGTACGGCATCGTTCTGCTGTATGCCTTTCCTCTGCTGGCACGGTTTGAAAACACCACCTTCGGCATCCTGAAAACGGCGTTTCTCGTGGGTGTCCGGTATCTGTTTTGCACCCTGCTGATGGCGGCGATCTATGGCATCATGGGGTACGTCATAGTGTTTGTGTTCACGCCCGCATTCCTGCTGGGCATGGGCTTCTGCGCCATGATCTGCTCCTTTCTGATGCTTCGGATCCTCTATCTGATCGGTGGAGACCCTGATGCAGTACACGAGGAATACGACCATGACAAAAACTGACCGGGATACGCTCCGCTCCCTCCATGGGCGCAAAAAGTGGGAGCACATCTGGGCATATTACAAGCTGCCCATTGCGATCGTGCTCATCGTCGTCTATATCCTCGGGTATGCAGCCTACCGTCATGTGACGAAAAAAGAGGATGTGCTTTACCTTGGTCTGGTAAATATCACTGCCGGGTCTGATCTGACGGAACAGCTTACCACCGGCTTTGCCGAGGCGCAGGGTCTGACCAAAAAGCAACAGGTCGATCTGCTGTCCGGCTTGCTGCTCAGCGAAAGCGAACGCGCAGAGGAGCAGTATGTATATGCTTCGGAGATGAAGCTGCTGGGTGCAGTCAGTGCCCAGCGGTTAGATGTTGTTCTGATGGACGAATACGCACGGGATCGACTGTTGGCAGATGATTATTTTCTCGATCTGCGGACACTGGATGCGTCTTTCCATGCACTGTCGGGTTTGAACGCCGGTGGGACCGTGCTGGATATTTCGGACGCGCCGTTTGTCAGACAGGCAGGTTTTTCTGGCAAGGTCTATCTTGGGGTAGTGCAGAATGCACCGCACCCGGAGCGTGCGGCCGCTTACATTCATTATCTGTTCCAGCGGTGACCGTTGGGTTTTAGCTTATAAAATAAGGAGAAAACGCATGGACATTTTAACGATTGGTGAAGTTTTGATCGACCTGACCCAGACCGGCAAGGATGAGCGCGGCATCCCTCCAGTTTGCCGCAAACCCCGGCGGTGCTCCGGCCAATCTGGCGGTGGCTGCCGCCCGGCTGGGCGCACAGACTGCCTTTATCGGCAAGGTGGGCGCAGATGCCTTTGGCCGCTATCTGAAAGAGGTTCTGGCAGAGAACAAGGTGGATGTTTCCGGTATGGCGGTGGATGCAGACCACCCCACCACCATGGCGGTGGTCTCGGTGGATGCTACCGGCGAGCGGGATTTCAGCTTCTACCGCAGCGCCAACGCCGATGTGATGCTGAGCAAAGAGGACATTTCGGACGAGGCTCTGAAAGCTGCCAAAATCATGCACTTCGGTTCTGTCAGCCTGACCGCTGACCCCTCCCGTACCGCTACGCTGGATGCCGCCGCCCGTGCCAAAAAGCTGGGTGCTGTCATTACTTATGACCCAAATTACCGTGCAAACCTCTGGAAGGACAAAGAGGATGCCATTGCCCAGATGAAAGCACCCCTGCCGCTGGTGGATATTCTGAAAGTGTCCGATGAAGAGCTGCCTCTGCTCACCGGCACCACCGACTGTGAAAGCGGCACAGCACAGCTGGCACAGAATGGCATCCGGCTGATTTTCGTCACCTTGGGTGCAAACGGCGTATTCTATCGCTTTGGGGACAAGACCGGCCATGTGGCTGGCGTTCCCTGCAAGGTAGGCGACACCAACGGCGCAGGCGACACCTTCTTTGGAGCAGCTCTGTCCAAGCTCTGCAAGGAGGAGCTGGACACCCTGACCGTGGACAAGCTGGAAGGCATTCTGGCTTTTGCCAACAAGGCAGCCAGCATTACCACCAGTCGGCATGGTGCTATCCCTGCTATGCCCACCCTTGCAGAAGTGGAGGGCTGAACCATGGCAGCAAAACAGGAATTTGCGTCCCGGTTTGCCAAGCACAAGGACGAGCTGGAATGGCTGTTCATGGAACTGTACCACAACCGGGAAGGGCTGGAGGTTCTGGAGCGGGAGATGGCAGAAGCCTACAACGCCCGCAGTGCTGAGCTGAAAGCACTGGATAAGGCACGCTCTGCCGACCCGGACTGGTACAAGCGTGGCAATATGTTCGGCATGACCATGTACACCGACCTCTTTGCCGGGAACTTGAAAGAGCTGGCAAAGAAGCTGCCCTACCTCAAAGAGCAGAAGCTGACCTATCTGCACCTGATGCCCCTGCTGCAGATGCCCCACCCCCACAACGATGGCGGCTATGCGGTGGAGGATTTCGACACCGTAGACCCTGCCCTTGGCACCAACAAGGATCTGGAAGATCTGACCCGTGAACTGCGCAAGGCGGGCATCAGCCTGTGTCTGGATTTTGTCATGAACCACACCGCCAGCACCCACCGCTGGGCCATGGCAGCAAAGGCAGGCGACCCGTGGTTTCAGGCGTATTACCATCTCTATGACGACCGCACCATCCCCGACCAGTACGAGCAGACCGTGCCACAGGTGTTCCCCAACACCGCACCCGGCAACTTTACATGGTGTGAGGAGATGCACAAGTGGGTGCTGACCACCTTCCACGACTACCAGTGGGACCTGAATTATGCAAACCCGGCGGTGTTCGTGGACATGACCAAGAGCATTCTGCACCTCGCCAACCTTGGCGTAGAGGTGTTCCGCATTGATGCGGTACCCTACATCTGGAAGCAGCTGGGCACCACCTGCCGCAATCTGCCGCAGGTGCACACCATCGTGCGGATGCTCCGCATGGTGCTGGAATGCGTCTGCCCGGCGGTCATCCTCAAGGGCGAGGTGGTGATGGCACCCAAGGAGCTGGCTGCTTATTTCGGCACCCCGGAAAAGCCGGAATGCCACATGCTCTACAACGTATCCACCATGGTCAACCTGTGGGGTGCCCTTGCCAGCCGGGATACCCGACTGCTGAAGGCGCAGCTGGATGCCCTCCACGCCCTGCCGGACAACTGCTGGTTCGTGAACTATCTGCGCTGCCACGATGATATTGGCTGGGGTCTGGACGAGGCGGTGGAAAACCGGCTGGGCATCGACCCGCAGAAACATAAAGAATATCTCTACCACTTCTACGAGGGCAACTTCCCCGGCAGCTGGGCAAAGGGCGAGCTGTACAACTACGACCCTGCCACCGGCGATGCCCGCAGCTGCGGCACCACCGCCAGCCTGTGCGGTATCGAACAGGCACTTGAAAAAACGATAAAACCGCACTGGATTATGCCGTGAAGCGTGACCTGCTGCTGCACACTGCTATGGCATTCTTTGCAGGGCTTCCCCATGCTGAACTGCGGAGATGAGATCGCTCAGCTCAATGGCTGGGACTACAAAAACGACCCCGACCGTGTGGAGGACAGCCGTAACCTGCACCGCAGTAAATTCAACTGGGAGGACGCCAAGCAGCGCACCCGGAAAGGCACGCTGCAAAACCAGTTGTGGCAGGGCATGGAGCAGCTGCGCCAAATGCGGGCAGACCCCTGCTTTGCCCCGGATGCGTGGGTGACCACATGGGACAGCCACAACCCCGGCGTGTTGGCACTGGTACGCAAGCGCGGCGAGGAAACGCTGGTGGGACTGTTCAACTTTACCGAGTACCCGGCAGGGGCCAGTCTGGACGCTCTGGGCGGCGAGTATCACACCCCGGAGGGCACTTCCGTCTGGCTGGCGGATGTGGAACTGGAGCCGTATCAGGCACTGCTGGTAAAAACAAATAAGTAAAGCGGAATACTCCGGTAGCTTTCTCTTGGTTGGAAAGTTGCCGGAGTATTTTTGTTTCGCGCAAACTGCAAGGTCACTGGATCATTGAAATGCCGGAGATGATTGCCACCGCCAATGCCACGCGTGCCTGCGCAAAAAATCCCCCCCGATACCGGGTATCCGGTATCGGGGGGATCTGTCATTCTGAGGCTTTACGGAGGAAGCGCTCAGAGGTTACTTTTGGGAACGCCTTGTTCCAGATCTCAATGGTCTTGAACTTGGGCATCCAGCCGTCCGATTCAAACTTGCCTTCCCGTGCATCCAGCAGACCCTGCTCCACGCACCACTGAGCGGCCTTGGCCTGCTCGGCATCGGTGATGTCTGCAAACGCGGGCTGTGCGGCGGGTTCGGGCTTGCCCTTCTCAGTCCAGATGAGCAGTGCCAGCTGGCCGCGGTTTGCGGGGATGGCTGCACCCTCGGGCAGGAGGTCGTTCAGGATCACGCGGGTGGCGATCTCGTAGCCGCCCCAGATGGCTGCACCGCCCACGGCCACGGCGGCAATGGTGCCACCTGTGGTATCCATGGGTGCGGGTTCTACGCCGAAGTCTTCATCAAAAGGTTCGTCCGGGTCAGCCACCGCGCTGGCCGACCAGTGGGCGATCAGTTTGACCGGGTAAACGGGCATCTCAAACGTCGTGGCCGCGCTCTTGGCATTGTCCAGCTTGAGCTGCAGCTCTTCCGGAATGCCATCGGGGAATTTCTCGTAGAAGCTATCGGGGTACACGATCTCCCATTCCACGAACTCCATGCCGGGGTATTTCTCGGCATCATACGGGTAGCTGTGATCTCCACCGTGGTGCCGATCTCTGCTGGGATATCGCTGCCCTCGTCCAGAGTGGACTTTGCCGTGCCGCCCGTAACAGTAACGGTACTCCTCAGCACGGAAGCGGGGATGCTGTAAACGGCGGTCAGCTTCACGCCGTCCTGCGGCATGGTAAAGACGATCTTTTCCGTGCCCTTTTCCGTTTCGGAGCCCAGACTGCCCTCAATTATGCCAATATTCTTGCTGGAATCTTTTTCCACCTTCCAGTGGTGGAACGACTCATTCTCCTTGGCAGGCTCATTGGCTTCGATCGTGACGGTCTGGCCCTGCTGTACGAACACCGTGCCCGTCTGGCTTTTGCCCTCCTCCGACGCGGATCGTGCCGCCCTTCACTGTGACCTGCATATCTACTACAGGTGCCGGGAAGCTATAAGAAGCTTTCAGCTCCACCGGGCTGGCCGGCATGGTGAAGGTCATATTTTTTTCGGAATTTTTCTGCGCTTCGGTCAGTTCAAAGCTTTCCGGGCTGATCACTTTCCAGCCGCCGAACTTTGTAACACTCGGGTTTTTGTTGTTACCGCTCACCGTGACCGTTTCACCCTCAAAGGCGCTGGTCAGGCCGGTGGTGTCGTCGCCCACCTGCGCGGTGCCGTTTTTCACGGTAATGCTGTAAGTCTCCCTCGGCTCAATGCGCAGGTAGTTGCTTTCTATTGTCTCAGGAATCGGGGTAATGCGGGAGTCCTTGTACTCCGAAGATTGGTCCGTGAAATAGACATAGGGTTTTTTCTTCGCCTGAGTGAAGATCACTTTGCCAAGGTTACGGTAACTGTCACTGTTCAGTTCCACCTTGCCAGCTGCCTTGATATTAATCACCTTGTCATTGTACTCATACTCAAGAGAAACATCTTTTCCTGCATCTATCGTCACATCACCTTTGATTGGGCTCATACCGCTAATTATTACCGTACCGCTGCATTTGATCACTGCGCCCTGATCGATCAAACTATACCAACTGCCGGACGTCATCGTCACATTGTCTGCACTGTTCACCATCAGCTTTGAAACCGTCGTGCCCCACTCATTACCAAGCTTTATATCGCCAGTACAGTTAATAATCGTTTCGCCGCCAATGCCGCCTTCGGTCGTGACCGTATTTGCCCGATGCACGGTAAGGCCATTCCCTATCAGGTTTCGGCCGTCACCATGCGAACCGCCAAAACTTTTGAGGATCACATCACCGGAACAGGTGATCTCCGCCTTGCCTTCAATTGCTGCAGCCGCATTGCCACCTAGCTTGGTCACTTTCACATCCTTTGCGCTGTTCACGGTCAGGTTACCTTTCACAACGTGGGACGCATCCGCTTCCAGATCAATGGAAACATCCGCCGGTGCTGTGATGGTCAGGGCGCCTTCAAAGGATTTTCCATCCTTCAGCTTCAGGGTCTTTTCCTCAATGTCATAGTAGAGGGTACCGCCAAGGATGTTGTTGTAGTTCTTGCTGTTGACAGACTGACCATTGATTATGATATCGAAATCCTGTACAATTTCGTCAACCACATTGCCGCTTCCATTCAGATAGGTAACGGTACCGGTCAGGCTGTCTTTGCCGATTTCGCCATCCTTACCGCCGATCCAGACACCAGTACCGGATTTTACGGTAACATTGCCGCCGGTGATCTGGATGTTTTTGCCTACACCATTTACACGCCCGCCGCCAATAGCCGCAACTTTTTCACCGCCGCCGGACTCTGCATGTATCGTGCCGCCATTGATGGTGATGTCTTTGCCGTTGCCCTTGAGGCCGCCAATGCCTGCTGCTTCGCTGCCGCCATAAGCCTTCACATCACCGCCATTGATCGTAATATTTTGACCCGCTGCGCCGTGACCTCCGCCAATGCCTGCACCCCAGTTACCGCCGTTGGCCTCGATCGTACCACCTTCAATCACAATATTGCTGGCATTTTTATGCCATGCGCCGCCAATGCCCGCGCCGCTCTCGCCGCCGTAAGCATTCAGCGTACCGAAGCCGCTGATGGTCAGGGTCCCGTTGTCGTCGGCCTTTTCCACACCGGCGTGTTTCGGGCCGCTGCGCAGGGTATTCGTGTTCGTGCCTGCAATGATCAACTCCACATTGCCGCTGACCGAGACTGCCGCGCCGGAAGCATTGATCTTGACATTAGACAGTGTGACTTTTGCACCAGTGGTGCCGCCTTCGATGGTAATGGTATTTTCCGTCGGGCTGCCGTTCGTTGTGATAGACAGATTACCCCTTTGCTGGGGAGCATTTTCGCCCTGCCGGACATACTGTTTGCCATCAGCCCCAATATAGACTCTGATGCTGCCGTCCTTGAGATTCATCTGATACGCAGGTTCTTCTTCCATCATACCGTTCTCTTCGTCCAGCACGCTCACCGCGCTTTTGGCGGCGGTGCTCTGCTGGAGCAGGGCATCGGTGCTTGCGGCCAGCGCCGGAGCGGAAAGGCTGAACATCATGCACGCTGCCAGCGCAGCGGAAGCCGCCCGCCGGGCCAAAATATTTCGTTTCATAGGGGTTCCTCCTTTGCGAAAATTATTACGGGGGGGGGTATGCATTACGGTACTTTGATTATCTCACACTTTACCGGATTTTGGAAGCAAACCTGCGTGAATCGCCCTAAAAGCAGCGTGAAAAGCATGATTTGTGCCGGTTCTGTTGCAGATGCCCGGCCCGCAGGCACAGCAAAGCCCCCGGCAGGTTTGCGCCTGCCGGGGGCTGTTTGCTGTTTTACTGCTTGGGGAACGCCTTATTCCACACTTCGATCACCTTGAACTTCGGGGTCCAGCCTTCGGGCTCAAAGCGGTCGCCCTTGGCATCCATGGTGCCCTGCTCGGTGCACCACTGTGCGGCCTTTGCCATATCGGGGTCGGCCACATCCGCAAACGCGGGCTGTGCGGCGGGTTCGGGCTTGCCTGCGGTGTTCCACATCAGCAGAGCCAGCTGGCCGCGGTTTGCCGGGATGGCTGCGCCCTCGGGCAGGAGGCCGTTCAGGATCACGCGGGTGGCGATCTCATAGCCGCCCCAGATGGCTGCACCGCCCACGGCCACGGCGGCAATTGCACCGCCCGTGGTATCCATGGGTGCAGGTTCTACGCCGAAGTCTTCATCAATAGGTTCGTCCGGGTCAGGCTTGGCCACCGGGCTTGCCGACCAGTGGGCGATCAGTTTGACCGGGTAAACGGGCATCTTAAACGTAGTGGTCGCGCTCTTGGCATTGTCCAGCTTGAGCTGCAGATTTTCCGGCACATTCTCCGGGAAGTTCTCGGGGTACACGATCTCCCATTCCACGAACTCCATGCCGGGGTATTTCTCGGCATCATATGGGGTAGCTGTGATCTTCACCTCGGTGCCGATCTCTGCGGGGATATCGCTGCCCTCGCCCAGAGTGGACTTTGCCGTGCCGCCCTCAACAGTAACGGTACTCCTCAGCACGGAAGCGGGGATGCTGTAAACGGCGGTCAGCTTCACATCGCCTTTGGGCATATCAAAGCTGATTTCCTCGGTGCCTGCTTCCTCCTTGGAGCCAAGCTTGCCATCGGTCAGGGTAAAGGCGGTGTTTCCCTCTTCCACCTTCCAGTGATGGAACTTCACGCCCTTGGCGGCATCCTCATCGGTGGGTGCGTTGGCCTTGACGGTGACCGTTTCGCCCTCAAAGGCGGTAGTAATCCGGCCTGTGGTGTCGTCGCCCACCTGAGCGGTGCCGTTCGCAACGGTAATGCTGTAGTAAGTCTCCCTCGGCTCAATGCGCAGGTAGCTGCTTCCTGCCGCTTCTGCAAGCGGATGAATGCGCGGGTCGATCAGCTTTGCATCCTCGGCTTCGCTGGTATAGTAGACGTATTTTTTGTCTTCTGCCTGTTTGAAGGTGACAGTGCCCACATGGCCGCCCGGTGCATTGTTTTCAGGATCACAGTACCGGAAGCGGTGATGTCGGTATTTTCGGAGACTGCTCTTTCGTAATCACTGATGGTAATTGTGACATTCTCAGCCTTGTTGATCGTCAGGTTTTTCGCCGCTCTACCGTCGGTACTCTCAATGGTCACGTTACCACCGCTGGTAATGGTAAGAGCCTTATTCGAAATACTATTGCCGTTTGCATAAAGATCAACATCACCGAGATTGTTAATACTCAGATTTCCATTCACAACCACGTCTCCGCCGCTGCGGATATCCACCTTACCGGTGCAGTCGATTGTGCTGGTATCATCTCTGGCGAAAATCGCAGCAAACTTATTGCTGCTGATCGTTACATTATGTGCATCCACTACAATCAACTTTGCAGCCACAGCAATCTGATCTTTACCATCCAGATTTATATCCTTGCCGGGTGCGTTGATTTTTTGAAGCGACCTTGGTAGTTTGCCATTCGACTTCAACGTTTGGGTGGTCGGGTCATAACTCAACACACCCTTATTTAAAATGTCTTTACAGTTTTTGCTGGTAACGCGGGTTGGTGTAGTGTTCTCGCTGCCCACCTCAAGGCCATAATCCTGTACAACATTGTAATTCGGGGTCAGAGTCACGTTATTGCCCGGCATGGTAAAGGTGACTGTGGGGTTCGCCTTCTGCTCCTTTGTAAGCGTGATGCCCTCAGCAGTCCAGCCGGTAAACTCAGCGTTTTCTTTGCCTGCAGCGGTCACGGTGACCTCTGCGCCCTCGTAGGCCGAGTTCACTGCCTTACCATCCACGGTGATGGTGGCATCGTCTGCCGTGGTAATCGTATAGGAAACTTTCGGCACAATGTGCAGGTAATTTACCGTATTGGCCGGAATCGTCCCAGTGCCCGCATCCGTCGGCGTTGCATCAGGCGCATCGCTGGTATAGTAGACAAAATCGCTCGCACTTACCGGAGCGGCAAACTCAATTCCGCTAATTGCAACTCCATGATTTATGCCTGCTCCCGTGTGCTCAAGGGTAACAGGGCAAGCACAGTAGATGAACACTTTTCCATAAACCGGTGCCCAACTACCAGTGCTGGAAACTTTCACGGAACGAGCGTTTTCGATCAACAGATTAAAATTCACAATCATATTTGTGGATTCCAGCACCACGTCCGTGTTCGGTGCATCGATGGTCAGATAATTGACTGTGCTGGCACTCGGATTCAGCAGGGTCAACTTTTGCTTATCAGGATCATACTTCAGGAAGCCAAGAATGTTGTTGCAATTATCGCTGTCAACTTCCACCTTACCTCTGCCATAGATTTCAATGGTAATGCCATACTTCGTAGCAACAGACGCATTAGCATCCGTTCCGCTGTTCTCCGCGTCCAGCACGCTCACCGCGCTTTTGGCGGCGGTGCTCTGCTGGAGCAGCGCATCGGTGCTCTCAGCCAGCGCCGGAACGGAAAGGGTGAACATCATGCATCCGGCCAGCGCCGCCGATACTGCACGCCGGATAAGTTTGCCTTGTTTCATGGTACAACCTCCTTTTTCCCCTCGCATTTTTACGGGGGGGGGTATATATTACAGTATCTTGATTATTTCACACTTTACCGGATTTTGGAAGCAAACCTGCGTGAATCGCCCTAAAAGCAGCGTGAAAAGCACAATTTGTGCCGGTTTTGTTGCAGATGTCCGGCCCGCAGGCACAGCAAAGCCCCGGCAGGTTTGCGCCTGCCGGGGCTTTACTATGTTATGAAAGATCAATCCTTCTTCTCTGCTGTGCGGGCAAAGAAGTTGGCGAGGATCGCACCGGAAATATTATGCCACACGGAGAACACAGCGCCGGGGATGGTAGCCAGCGGATACTGTGCAAAGTGTGCGGCGGCCAGACTGGTTGCAAGGCCGGAGTTCTGCATGCCCACCTCGATAGAGATCGCGCGGCACTTGGTGGAGTCCAGCTTGAGCAGCTTGCCCACGCCAAAGCCGGTGAGGTAGCCCAGCACATTGTGCAGGATGACCACCACAAGGATCAGCAGACCGCTGGTCATGATCTTGGCGCTGTTGGCGGAGACCACGGCGCAGATGATCAGCACGATGGCGGTAGTGGAGACCAGAGGCAGCACACGGACGGCTTCCTCGGTGAACTTATGGAAGAAGTGATTGACCACAAAGCCCAGTGCGATGGGCACCAGCACCACCTTGACGATGGACATGAACATGCTCATGGGGTTCACGTCAACACGCTGGCCAGCATACAGCAGGGTGAGCAGCGGGGTGAGCAGCGGAGCCAGCACGGTGGAAACAGCGGTCATGCCAACGGACAGTGCAACGTCGCCCTTGGAAAGGTAGGTCATCACGTTGGAAGAGGTGCCGCCGGGGCAGGTGCCAACCAGGATCACGCCAATGGCCAGCTCGGTGGGCAGGTGGAACACCTGCGTGAGCGCCCATGCCAGAAACGGCATGAGGGTGAACTGTGCAACGCAGCCCACGATCACATCCTTCGGGCGGCTGAACACCACCTTGAAGTCCTCCGGCTTCAGGGTAAGGCCCATGCCGAACATCACGATGCCCAGCAGGTTATTGACCCACGCCGTCTTTACCACGCTGAACGGGCCGGGGAAGAACAGGGCACCCGCGGCCACCACAATAACGATGGCGGCCATGTACTTGCCCACAAAGTCGCTTACTTTTTCCAGTGTTTTCATAATTGTTTCTCCTTTTCCTTCTGACATGCTTTGGGACAAAAGCATCCGCAAAACAAAACGCCCTTGTCCCCTACGGTCTGTAAGAGACAAAGGCGTGTAAAATCCTCTGCGGTACCACTCTTATTGCCAGCACAACGCTGACCACTCAGTGCACGTCCAACAACGCGCGGCCCGTGATAACGGGGGCCTGCCGTTCCTGCTTACTGGGGCGCACACCGTCCATTCAGCCGGAAAGCTCGGAGAGGATCTTCCCACGGATGCCCTGCACTGCCTTGCACCAACCGGCAGCTCTCTGCAGCATTCCTTCCGGGTACTTTTCTCGTCATAGCCGTAATATTCTTGGTGACATGGAGTATACTCCTGCAAAGGCAAAGTCAATAGAATGGGGCCTTCTGATTTTCATGCAGTTCATTTCAGGAGTGAAAGTGGTTCACGCAGCAGACAAAGCAGAACGGCATCGGCACCGACTGCTCCGGCAGGATGACGCGAAGCCATGGTCTAAAGAGTCGGCGGCAATGCCATCCCATCACACAACAAAAGACCGCTCATCTTTTCGGGTGAGCGGTCTTGCTGTTTCTGCGGTTTATTCGCCTTTGGCTTTTGTAAGCAGCATGTGCACGTATTCCGCGCAGGCATCCCAGTCGCGGGCGGCGGCCTTGTCCTTCGGCATCAGGCTGCTGGCAAGGCCCACGCCAAGGCATCCCGCCTTGCGGAACTCCGGGATGTTCTCCGGCGTTACGCCGCCAATGGCAACATAGTTTGTGTCGTCCTGGAATCCGACAATCTGGGGCAGGAGAAAAACGACCTCTGAGCCGCTTTTCGTTTTTCCGACTGATACGCAAAAAGATCCCGTCCACCTTTTAGGGTGGACGGGATCTTTATTGCTTATGGGGCTTTCCTGCAGCCGATCAGGCTTTGACGAAGGCAGCTGCTTACTTTGCAGCCAGGTATTTGCCCAGTTCGCGGCCCAGCGTCAGGCACATACCAATGCTCACACCGGGGATCGGGGTGATATACTCGGGACCGAAGCGCATACCGCAGGTGTTGCCGGAAGCGTACAGGCCCTCGATGGGCTGATAATCCTCGTTCAGCACCTGCTGGTCATTGGTGGTCACAAAGCCGCCGGTGGTCACCAGTGCAAAGCCCAGACTCGGGGTGGTGACATGGGCGTAGAAGGGAGCCTTTGCAACTGCATTCAGGAAGTGCGGGTCCTTGGCAAAGTCGCTGTCGTAGCCCTCGGCGCAAACCTTATTGTACTGCTCCACAGTAGCGGAAGGGCTGCAGGCTCCACACCGATGTACTCAGCCAGCTGCTCGATGGTGTCGGCGCAGTACCAACCGTTGGCACCCTCGGCACCAGCAGCCTTTGCGGCCTCAAAGTTGCCCTTCATGGCTTCCACCACAGCGGGCATGTCGTACTCGAATGCCTGATGGCCGGGGAAGCCGCGCAGGATCTGGGTCTCATAGGTGCTGTCGTAGATGGAGGTGATATTGCCGCGCTTTGCACGTGCCATGAAGAAGCCGTTGATCTCCGGGCCGGCAAAGGCTTCGTTCTGGAAGCGCTGGCCATTCTCGTCCACCCACAGGGGGCCGGGCAGATAGTCGGGCACGGCCATGGAGTCGAAGTTCATGGTGGAGATGTCGCCCTCCAGACGGTAGCCTGCCCACACACCCATCTGGATGGTGGAGCCGTCGCGGCCAAAGGGAGCAAAGAAGTCCTCATCCTTGGTGAACAGACGCTTGATGTCCGGCAGCAGATCGTCCATCATTTCCTTGTTGCCGCCAAAGCCGCCGCCTGCCAGCACAACGCCGTTCTTGGCGTTGATCTTGAGGTAATTGCCGTCGCTGTCCTGTGCGATCACGCCGGTGACCTTTGCACCGTCCATTACCAGCTGCACACCCTTGGTGCCAAACAGAGCGGTGGCATTGTCAGAGAAATTCTCCTCCACATAATTGTAGTTGTCCCAGCTCAGGTCCTTCAGCTCCAGCTGACCGGCGGTGTTGTTGTTCTTCTCGCCGCTGGCGGGGTTCTCCCAGTAGTTCTCCCACCATTCCAGCGTGCCGGTGTAGTAGTGCATGCCGTTGTTCAGCTGGTGCACGGTGTACTCGTTGTCCGGCCAGAACTGGATGCGGGTCTTAGCCAGCGTGTCCGGGTTGATTTTGTCCAGCCACCAGTCCACAGTGCTGCCACTGTTCTTGGCAAACTTCATCACCAGTGCGGTGTTTGCCTTGCCGTGGGTCTGCATCATCCAGTTGTTCACAAACTCCACTTCGTCCACCTTGGGCACACCGTGGCTCAGCAGGTAGTCCGAGTTGATGTGGCCGATATCGTGGCCGACCGTCCACCAGCTTTCGCGGGGCATGGCTTCCAGCACCAGAACGTTCTTGCCCTCTTCGGCCAGCTCACGGTAGCAGCTCAGGCCGGCATAGCCCATACCGATGATGGCAACGTCAACATCGTAGGTCTTGGTGATCTCACTGTCCGGATGGCTTCCGGGGCGGTGCGCCAGCTGGCGACCTGCTCAGAAGCTTCCGGGGCAGACACTGCAGTGCCTCCCATAGCCTGTGTGATGCAGTCGTTCATGCACTGCTTCACAGCATCGCTGGTAATGGTTGCACCGGACACGCCGTCGATGGTGCTGTTCTGAGCTTCCAGCAGCTGCTTGATCAGGTCATCCTTTGCGGCCTGACCAATGGAGTCGGTCTCACCGGACAGATCCAGCTGGATGTCAGTAATGGCTGTCTCGCTGAAGGTGGCGGTCATGGTGATATCGCTCATGCCCTTGGCCGTGGCAGTGTAGGTGCCCGGGGTGTACTTTGCAGCGGGCGAAGATGCAGCCGTGCTGCCGGGAGCAGCATTGCAGGCGACCAGTGCGCTGGCGGTGATGCCGCTCATGGCAGCAGCAGAAGCCAGCTTCAGAAAGCTTTTGCGCGAGATCTTTTTCATCTTGGTGGTTCCTTTCGTTTTCTCTTTCTTCTCAATGTGCAGAGCTGTGTGCTCCTTTCGGTTGTTAATTCTATCACAATATCTCACACTTGAAAATATTGCTTTCTTCTTACAATTAGAAGTAAAAGTTATAAGCATTTTTAAGAGAAAAGGAGCCGGTCATGACCCTGCAGCAGATGCGCTATTTTATTGCGGTGGCACAGAATTTGAGCTTTTCCAAAGCGGCACAGCAGCACTATGTTTCCCAAACAGCGGTCAGCCAGCAGATCAAGCTGCTAGAAGAAGAACTTGAAACCGAGCTGTTCCAGCGCACACGGCACTCGGTGGCGCTTACCAGTGCCGGGCAGGTATTCTACGAGTATGCGGTGCGCATCACCGATCTTGCGGAGGATGCCGCCCGCCGCACCCGCGCCGCTGCTGCCGAGTGCAGCACCCCGCTTGAGATCGGCATGATGAGCGGCATGGAAAATCTGCCCATTCTGGAAAAGCTGTTGCTGTTCAAGGAGCAGCACCCTGCCATTCCGCTGCACTTTCATCTGGTGGATTTTCCCACCCTGAAAAAACGCCTGCAGCAGAAAAGCTGGACTTTGCCCTGCAGCTGGAGCTGGTCCCGCTGGAGGATACCCCTCCCTGCTGCGTGCTCAAGTAGGCCAGCTGCGCCAGTACGTAGTGCTCAATCGCCAGAGCCACCTGTCCAGCTATGCGTCCCTGCACCGCAGCCAGCTTGCCAGCGAACAATATTATGTACCCGCCCTGGACCGGGAGTTGTGGAACCAGTTTGCGCAAGTCCTCACCCGCCACGGCAGCGACCCGCAGAACATCAAATTTGCGTATTCCATGGAGGAGTTGATGCTGCAGCTGGCTTTCTACGGCGGCTATACCATCCTTGCCGAGCCGGTGCTGGCTCAGCTGCCCGCCAACAAAAACCTCACTTTTATCCCGCTGGAAAACGATACCGTTCCCGCTTGGGCCGTGTGGAACCGCGAGAACATCTCGCCCGCCCTCCGGCTGCTTCTGCGTGAGCTGGATATTGACCCGTGACATGCTACAGAACGCATTGACGATCTTGCGCAAAAGCGCTGCACTTTTCAGAAATTCAGCAAGAAAGGTCTCTCCGGCGCTGCGTGGAAATGCAAAGGTCGATCACATGAATCAAAACGATCCTGTCCCGGACGATTTCACTCTTTCGCCGGCCCTTGTGGATGCACTGCCCGCACTGTTTTTTTGCCTGCAACATGGTACTGGTGGCAGGAATTTTGCTTTATCATGAATATGCAGTGAGCCGGAAGCCTCTGATCTACAGAAGGCTTCCGGCTCATTTGCTATGGATTTTTTACGTAGATGCCATTCGAGTCCTTGATCGAAACAAAAAATTCCACGTCATACGACTTGGGATTTCCTGGTAGCCTATTCTGTTGCTCAAACACCCCACTGGGGTGTTTGTTGCTGTCGCAAACGCAAACTTCTGATAAACAAAAAACGCACCCGAACCCTTTTTCACAAAGAATCGGGTTCGAGTACGAACTGTATGGTGGAGAATTAGGGACTCGAACCCCAGACCCCCTGCGTGTGATGCAGGTGCTCTAACCAGCTGAGCTAATCCTCCATATTTTGTTTTGTGCGTTCCGAACTGGAACGTGATTATTATAGCACGGCCTTTGCCAAAATGCAAGCCCTAATTTTAAAAAAATCACACTTTTGTATCCGCTTTCCGGTTGCCCTTTGATGCCAAATCGTGTATACTGAACACAGAAACTTTCCCACCGGGAAAGAGGTACAAAATGCTGACACTTCGTGGAATCATTACGCTGATCGTTCTGATCGTTCTGTTTGCACTGGCCGTTGTGTGGATCTCCAAGCAGGGCGGCTGGAAGGGCGAGGGCTGCGGCGGCAACTGTGCATCCTGCCACAGCCACTGCGAAAAACAGGACCCGAACAAAAGCCTGAGTTCAAAATGCCCCGGACATTGCCTGCTGGCAGCGTCCGGGGCATTCTGCTTTCAGCTTTCCGTCTCGCGGTAAAACACCCCGCGCTCTGCCGCGTACACGGCAATGGTGCTCAGCAGGTCCTGATGGGCTTTCTGGTAAGTAGTACGGCCGATGTGCAGCTGATCGATCACATCGTCCTCCGTGCGGTGCTGTACATAGCGCAGCTCGAACAGATCCGCACGCAGCGGGTCGTTTTGCCGGTAATAGGCAAGGCCCTCCTCAATGGCGGCGCACCAGCTGCGCTCCACCGGGCTTCGTGCACGCTGCCGCATCCCATACCGGTACAGTGCCAGCCGCGTCTGATTTCTCTGCTCGCTTGTCATGTTCTGCCCTCCTCTTTTCATCCGCGCGGCGTGCCAGCACTTCGCGGCGGTTCTGCTCTTCAAAAAAGCAGAGATCCCGCTCGTACATGCTCAGACCAAGCACCGCGCTCAGCCGTTCTGCTTCGCTCAGCTTGAACTGTGTGCGCCCCTGCAGTTTCAGGTTCAGCGCATTGGGGCTGATCTTCAAGGCTCGTGCCACATACTGCATCTTGTACCCACTGGCGCGGATATAATCCCGGATCATTTCAGTATTTGCCATATTCCGCTCTCCTTTTTTCGTATCGGCAATGCCGTTCAACAATCTTTAGTTGTAGTATATTCCTGCATTTATTCAGTGTCAACCCATTTTTGCAAATTCGCAGAAAAAAGTTGATTTTAATGCAATTTTTTGGTATACTTCTGGTAACAGCATTCTTTTTACAGAACAACCATACGTTTTTCAGAGAGGTTTCGCATGTCTGAGCTTTCTACCCGTCTGCATCTGCGCCGCAAAGAACTGGGCCTTTCGCAGGAAGAGCTTGCCCAGCGCATGGGCTATCGGTCCAAATCCTCCATTACCAAGCTGGAAAAGGCATCAACGACCTGCCGCAGTCCAAGGTGGAAGAGCTGGCGACCGCGCTGGAGACCACCCTGCCTATCTGCTGGGGCTGGACACACCCTGTCCGCCGCCGGGCTTTGAGCCGCTGCCTGCCATGACGCAGGTCCCGCTGATCGGTTCCATTGCCTGCGGCACTCCTATCACGGCAGAGCAGAACATTGAACGCTATATCGGCGTTCCCGCCGCGTGGCGCGCCGACTTTGCCCTGACCTGCCACGGTGACAGCATGTCCCCACCATCGGCGACGGCGTCTTCGTATGCATTCGCTGCCAGCCGGAGGTGGAGCAGGGCGAGATCGCCGCAGTGCGCATTGGCGGCGAGGCCACCCTCAAGCACTTGCACCGGCAGGGTGATGCTGTGATGCTGCTTGCGGACAATGCCGCCGTCTGCCCACCCATGATCTTTACCGGCCTGCAGCTGGAAGAGCTGCACATTGAGGGCCGCGCTGTCGGCCTGTGCCGGGGCTGTGAACCGCCTGCAGTCTTTCAGGCACGTTTCATAAAGGAGGAGGCTTCTCATGTTTTCTCCCGCAAAAGCCTGCCCGTTCTTACGACCCGCCACCCAGCAGCCTGCACTGCGGTGCAGCATCTGCACCGGGGAGCAGGTGGCCGGTTTCATCTCCCGGATGGCCATTTTGAGGACGTTCAGCTCATTCGCACGCCTCAGGAACTGGACGCATTCCGGGCACGGTACAGCATTCCGCCGGAATGCCCCTGAAAAAGATCTATTAAAGGAGTTCGCCATGCCCACTGCACCTGAAGAGATGACCCTGAAGGTCATTGCCCATATCCATACTGCCTTTCCCACCAAGTTCGGCATCCCGCGCCAGAGCGGCCTTGTGGACGAGCTGCGCGGCGAGGTGATCTTTACGCCCGAATACCGCAATGCCGATGCCGTGCGCGGTCTGGAAGATTTTAGTCACATCTGGCTGGTGTGGCAGTTCTCCGGCGCGGTGCGGGACAGCTGGTCCCCACTGTACGCCCGCCGCGTCTGGGCGGCAACACCCGCATGGGCGTGTTCGCCACCCGGTCGCCGTTCCGCCCCAATCCTTTGGGCCTTTCCAGCGTGCGTCTGGAAGGCATCGAGCACCGGCCGGACATTGGCCCGGTGCTCATCGTGCGCGGTGCCGACCTGATGGATGGCACCCCATCTACGACATCAAGCCTTACATCCCTATGCCGACTGCCACCCGGATGCCGCCGAGGGCTTTACCGGCCAGACCCAGTTCCACCGTCTGCAGGTACAGTTCCCGCCCGAACTGCTGGCACAGGTGCCGCAGGCCGACCGCGCCGCCCTGACCGGCGTACTGGCAGGTGACCCGCGCCCCTCCTACCAGCACGACCCGCAGCGGGTGTACGGCATGGAGTTCGGCCCGGTAGAGGTGCATTTTACCGTGGATGGCGAGGTGCTCACCGTGACCGGCATCGCCCGCCGCTGAGAGGAAGCGTTTATGGAACTGCGGAACATCAATACCTTTTTGCACATCGCCGAGCTGCACAGCTTTTCCCGCACTGCGCGGCAGCTGGGCTATTCCCAGTCGGCGGTGTCCTCCCAGATTGCACAGCTGGAAGCAGAGCTGGGCGCACCGCTGTTCGACCGCGTGGGCAAGACCGTGCGGCTCACCGATGCGGGCCAGACCTTTTGGGCTATGCACGCACCCTGCTGGCCACGGCCCAGCAGGCGCAGGCTGCCCTGCAGCCCGCCCGGCAGATCAGCGGCAGTCTGCGCATCGCTCTGGCGGATTCGGTGTGCTCCACCTTCCTGCCCGGTCTGCTCAAACGCTACCACGCCCTGTGCCCCCAGGTGGAGCTGGTATTGCGCACCGCCACTGCCGACGGAATGCTGCAGATGCTGGGCACAAATCAGATCGATCTAGCCTATACGCTGGACCAGCCCCTGCTGCAGCCCAATCTGGTGCTTGCGGCGGATGTGCCGGAGCCGGTGTGTTTTATTGCACCGTCCGCTCACCCGCTTGCCGGGCAGGAAACCGTTACGCTGGAAGAGCTGCCCCGGCAGGAATTTCTGCTCACTGAGCGCGGCATGAGCTACCGCGACGCTTTGGATCAGTGCCTTGCCGCCCGCGGCCTTGCCATCCACCCTTATCTGGAGCTGGGCAGCGCTGCGCTGCTGTGCCAGATGGTGGAGCAGGGCATGGGTCTTTCCTTCCTGCCGGAGTACATCGTGCGTCCGGCGCTGGCCGCAGGTCGTCTTGCCCGGCTGAATGTGCCGGACTGCACCGTGGAGATGCACCGTCAGCTGTTTTACCACCGTGACAAATGGCTGACCCCTCAGATGAAAGCCTTTATCGAGCTGGTGCGCCAGCCCGCGCCCAGCACTGCCAGCAAATGAAAAGAGCACGGGTCCATTGAAGCGTAAAGCTGAACACACAAACGAAAAACCGCCGAAGGCTTCCCTTCGGCGGTTTTTCTTATGATAGGAGGATCAAAATGATCGTCGCTAAATTTTAGTTCAGGATGGTCAGCTCGGTCTCGATGTCGAACAGGTGGACCTTGTGGGGATCGAATGCAACGCGGACGGTGTCTCCGTTGCGTGCCTTGGAGGTGGGAGCCACACGAGCGGTCATCTTGTTGCCCTTGTACTCCAGATACAGGTAGATCTCAGCGCCCATCATTTCGGAGACGTCCACCTGAGTATCCAGCTGGCAGTCAGCGTGCTTTGCCATAAACTCGGGCTCGTCGTCGATGTACTCGGGACGGACGCCCATCTTGATCTTCTTGCCGACGTAAGCATCCAGCTTGCCGTCTGCGGTCTTCTCCTTGGGCAGGGGGATCACGTCGCCGCCCAGATCAACACCGTACAGCTCCCCTTCTTGATCAGGGTGCCGTCCAGGAAGTTCATCTGGGGGCTGCCGATGAAGCCAGCAACGAACATGTTGCAAGGCATATCGTACAGGTTCTGCGGGGTATCGACCTGCTGGATGATGCCGTCCTTCATAACCACGATACGGTCGCCCATGGTCATAGCCTCGGTCTGGTCGTGGGTAACGTAGATGAAGGTGGTAGCCAGCTTCTTGTGCAGCTTGATGATCTCGGTGCGCATGCTGGTACGCAGCTTAGCATCCAGGTTGGACAGAGGCTCGTCCAGCAGGAAGACTGCCGGGTTACGAACCATTGCACGGCCCAGAGCAACACGCTGACGCTGACCACCGGACAGAGCCTTGGGCTTGCGGTCCAGCAGGTGCTCGATCTCCAGGATCTTAGCAGCCTCGTGCACGCGCTTGTCGATCTCGTCCTTCGGGGTCTTGCGCAGTTCCAGACCGAAAGCGATGTTCTTGTAAACGGTCATGTGGGGGTACAGAGCGTAGCTCTGGGACACCATTGCGATATCACGATCCTTCGGGGGGACGTCGTTGATCAGACGGCCGCCGATGTACATTTCGCCCTTGGAGATCTCCTCCAGACCGGCGATCATGCGCAGGGTGGTGGACTTGCCGCAGCCAGAGGGGCCGACGAAGATGATGAATTCCTTATCCTGGATCTCCAGGTTGAAGTCGGTAACGGACGGGAGCGGTTGCGCCCGGGTAGATCTTGTAGATATGCTGGCAGCTAATCGAAGCCATAGTCGTTTGCCTCCATAATTTTAAGGTTCTCACGCTCTTGACGGCGTGTTCATTCGTTGGTACTATAATAACAGATAATTTTGTGATATAAAATAGCATTTTATTGATTAGAGGTGTCAGATATTGCTTTTGACTGGAACACCATCGCTGTTCCCGCTTCCGTGCAGGATCTGCAGCTGTCTGCCCCTCACCCTCTCCGGCGAAGGACTGTGGGTGTGCCTTGTGTCCAGCGGCCAGTGCTCTGCATCCGTACCTGCTGCCGGGCCGCTGCCGCTGGGAGCAGCGCTCATTTTGCCGCCGCAGTCCGTGCCTGCCGGGCACCTGATCCTGAGCCGTGCCCCGCTGGCCCTTGTGCCGGAAAGCATCTGCCATCTGCTCTGCGTCCAGCTTACCGGGCAGGCGGCTTCCCAGTTTCTGGCCGGGCTGCACGAACTGCCCTTCCTTGCCAAGGGCGGTTCCTGCCCGGCCGCTGCCGAACTGATGGACCGCCTTGCTGAGGAAAAGACCGCCCACAGCCGTGCCCGCAGCCAGTTGGCCTACGCACTGCTGTGTGAGCTTTCCGACGCCGACAGTGCCGCGTCCGCCCTGCCGCCGCTGGTGCAGGCCGCCATTGAGGACATCCGCGCAAACTACGCGGGCCTTTACGGCGTGGAGGAGCTGAGCGAACGGCTGGGCGTGTCAAAGAGCCATCTGGTGCGCACCTTTACCGCAGCCATTGGCGTGCCGCCGGGCAAATACCTCACCACGGTGCGCGTTGAAGCAGCCCAGCGGCTGCTGCTCCACCGGGAGTACACACTGGACGTGGTAGCCAGCCTGTGCGGCTTTTCCGGTGCCAACTACCTGTGCCGGGTGTTCAAAAAAGAAACCGGCCAATCCCCCGCACAGTGGCGGGCAATGGCCGGTCACGCCGCGCAGAGTGGGCTTTCGCCCGAGGAATCTCTGCGCGAACAGGAGCTTTATATTTAAAGGCTATGCGGTCTGCTTTTACCGCGCAGCAGCAAAACAGGGTCAGCACTGCGGTGAGCAGTTCCGATGCCGGGAACGCTGCCCACACACCATTCATGCCAAACAGGCGGCTCAGCACCAGCGAGCAGACCACGATGGCCACCATGCCGCGGCAGATGGAGGTGACGGAGGCTTCCACCGGGCGGTTGGTCGCGCTCAGGTAGCCCGCCGCCACGATGTTGAACCCGGCAAAGAAGTAGCCCACAAAGTACAGCCGCATGCCCATGTGGGCAAACTGCGCCATCTGGGTGGAGTTCTCGCTGTTGAACACGCCCACCAGCGCATCGGTAGCACCAAAGATGATGCCGTACAGCACCGCTGCCAGCACCAGTGCGGTGCAGCTGCCCAGGATGAGCAGCTTTCTGGCACCGGCCTTGTCGCTTTTGCCGTAGCACTCGCTCACCAGCGGCTGTGCACCCTGTGCTACACCATTGAAGATGGCCGTTGCCACCAGCGCAAAGTTCGCCACCACGCCATAGGCCGCCACCGCCACATTGCCCGCCAGACCCAGCAGCAGGAAGTTGAATACGGTGGTGGTAACGCCGGAGGACATCTCACCCACAAAGCCGGAAATGCCAAGCTGGCAGCTCTGGCCCAGCAGCCTTGCCGAGGGGCGCTGGCGCACGAACTGCACGCTGTTCTTCTTTTTAAAGAAGTGGCGGCTGCAGATGGAAATGCTGATGATGGGAGACACGGCGGTGGCCAGCGCCGCACCGGCCAGCCCCAGACCCATGGGAAACATGAAAATATAGTCGAACACCACATTGAACAGGCTGCTGCTCAGGGTAGCCACCATGGCAAGGGAGGGGTCGCCGTCGTTGCGCACAAAGGCCGACACGATATAGTTGCACATGAAGAAGGGCGTGAACATAAGGAAGATACGGGCATACGGGATGCCCAGCGCCATGATCCCCGCGTCACCGCCCATCAGCCGCAGAAGGCCGCCGGGCGCAAAAATGCCCACCAGCAGGAAACGGCACGCTGAGCACACAGGCACAGAAGATGGCATTGGAAAAATAGCGCTGGCAGCGCTCGTCTCCCTGCGCCTTGAGGATGGCGTAGCGGGTGGCCGCGCCAAGGCCGACCATGGAGCCGACGGCAAAGATGAAGTTGTAGACCGGCAGGCAGAGGTTGAGCAGGGTCACGCCGTCGGTACCCGCCGCCTGCGAGATGAAATAGGTATCGGCCAGAATGTAGCACGAGGTGCCCAGCAGGCCGAAGATATTCTGTGATACATATTTAAAGAACTGTTTTGTCAGGTTCATCCAAGTTCCCTTTCATGGCATTTTTTACGCATACCGGCATATTTTAGCACACCCCAAAATGCAAGTCAACACAAAAACGCCCTGTACCGCGCAAAAAAGCATTGACAGTCCGGGCTCTGGCCCTTACACTCGGAGCGGTCACAAAATCATCCCCCTCGCCGGGGAAGTCTTTTATTACCAGCATCTTAATTTGGGAGGTTCTCTATGTCCGGCAGCACACTGTTTTCCATTGGCGAAGCACTCATCGATATGATCCCGTCCAGGGTGGGCTGTTCTTTTGACGAGGTTCCCTCGTTCAGCCCGCGCACTGGCGGCGCACCGGCCAACGTGTGCGCCGCCTTTGCCCGGCTGGGCGGCAAAAGTGCTTTTCTGAGCCAGCTGGGCGACGACCCCTTCGGCCACAAGATTGCACGGGAGCTGGAAGCCTGCGGCATCGACCTCTCCCATCTGGCCTTTACCGATAAGGCCAACACGGCCCTTGCCTTCGTCAGTCTGGAAGAGGACGGCAGCCGCACCTTCAGCTTCTACCGCAAACCCTCGGCGGACCTGCTTTATTCTCCGGAGCAGATCGACCCTGCATGGTTCGCCGATGCCTTTGCCCTGCACTACTGCAGCGTGTCACTGGTGGACAGCCCCATGCGCTACGCCCACCTTGCGGCCATTGCCGCCGCACGGGAGGCCGGCAGCATCGTCAGCTTTGACCCGAACCTGCGCTTCCCCCTCTGGCCGGACCGCGACATGCTGCGCGGGACCGTGCTGCAGTTCCTGCCGCTTTCCAACATCCTCAAAATTTCGGACGAAGAGCTGGAATTTCTCACCGGCACTGCGGACATTGAAGCCGCCCTGTCGCAGCTGCTCGTGGGCGATGTGCAGCTGGTGCTGTACACCTGCGGCAGCAGCGGTGCCCACGCCTACACCCGCACCGCCCACGGCTTTGCCCCCTGCCGGAAAGTCCGGGCTGTGGACACCACCGGCGCAGGCGACGGCTTCATCGGCTCGTTTTTGTGGCAGCTGGAACGTGACGGTGTGACACTGGAAAAACTGGCAAAGCTCAGCAAAACAAAGCTGAACGAATACCTTGCCTTTTCCAACCAGTTCTGCGGCATCAGCGTGCAGCAGCACGGTGCCATCGACAGCTACCCCACCCTTGACCAGATGCAGTAAAACATACAATATGCCCTATGTCACAGAGCCGCAGGGCTTCTTTTTCATTTACAATTTGTAGTATTGTGTCGCTATATTTCAGTTTTGTCCTGTTTCCGACATCTTTTCTGCCGGTTTAAGATTTGTTTATCCTTTGTACAAGCCTTGTTCTTATTCTCTGCCCGGTTCCATGATACCATAAGGGCAAGAACAACAAGCAGGGAGGCTTTATCCATGTCCTTTGAATTTACCCTTCTGGATGCCTTGCAGGATCTGCGCTGTCCGGTGCTGGATGCACTGGCGGTGTTTTTCGATCAGGCCGGTGCCCGCGGCGAGATCTGGATTGCCTTCACGGCGGTGCTGCTGGCGTTCCGGCGCACCCGCCGGGCCGGGCTGGCCATGGCGCTGGCACTGGGCCTTTATATGCTGGCGGGCCACTGCGCCTTAAAGCCGCTGTTCGCACGCCCGCGCCCCTGCGACCTCCGGCCGGAGATGCTCACGCTGGTGGCCCGGCCGCATGGCTGGTCCTTCCCTTCCGGACACACATCCTCCGCCTTTGCCGCTGCCTTCGCACTCTGGCTGCAGAACCGCAGGCTCGGCATCCCGGCTCTTGTGCTGGCCGGGTTCATCGGCTTCACGCGGATGTACCTGTATGTGCATTTCCCCACCGACATTCTGGGCGGCGTGGCACTGGGCCTTGCATTGGGGGCCTGCGGCTCTCTGCTGGCAGATAAGATCAGCAACAAATGGGCGAAACGCAGTGAAGTAAAACGAACTGTATAAACCAATTTCGTCTCGCACTCGTTCTCGCTTTGCTTTTTACATTCAGATGAAGTATATCGCTTCGACCCTATTCGTGAAAAAGAGCCTCGGAAAAATCCGCAGATTTTTCCGAGGCTCAACTAATGATAATAGAATTTCCGCTAAAACAGCCAAAGCGCACGCGGCGGCTATTCCCAATCGTTCTCTTGCATTCAGGTAAAAACAAAAGCAGCCAGCACCGTGGAAAGGAGGATAAAGCGGTGCTGGCTGCGGTATGAGAACTCCCGAACTTTGCGGCGGATCAGGAGGGATTTGGTAGTCTGTCCGCCGTCGTTGGCGATTGCCTGGCATAGGCGGGGGACAGTGTTTTAATAAGTACCTGCTGGGCTGTGCCAGATGCACCAGCCCCCGCAGGTGAAAGCCCTTGTCGGCTTTGGGGAGATGTCTTTGCATCTCCCTGACTGCACCCTTATACTACCAGACAATCGTGGCATTTCTTTGTGGAGTTTTTGAACAATTTGCAAATAGATTTTCAGGTGTTTTCAAAGGAGGCCCCTGCTTATCGGGATGGTGTGCCGGAAGTTTCTCCGAAGACCGTCCGCTGGGGTGGGACCCTGTTGCCCGAAGGGCAATAGGGCGGGCGATGGAATGGCCCGATTCGTGTCTGAGGAGAAAGCTTCCGGCACACCGCTCCTTCGCTCTTTTACTGCGCCCCGAAAAAAATTCCTTGGCGATGTCCGCGCTGCGCTTGGCATCCTTGGCGTACCAGTCCGCGCCGATCTTCTCGGCATATTCCGGCGTGAGCACCGCACCGCCCACCATGATCTTGCAGTCCAAGCCCGCTTCGTGCAGGGCGGCAATGGTTTCCTCCATGCTCTTGAGGGTAGTGGTCATCAGGGCGGAAAGGCCCACCAGATGCACATTCTTTTCCCGCACAGTGTTCACCACCGTCTCCACCGGCACATCACGGCCCAGGTCGATCACCTCAAAGCCGTAGTTTTCCAGAATGACCTTGACGATGTTCTTGCCGATGTCGTGCACGTCGCCCTTGACGGTGGCCAGTACGATGCGGCCCTTGCTGGCGCTGCCCTCGCCCTTCTGGGCAATGACGTTCTTGATCTCCTCAAAAGCGCTCTGGGCCGCACTTGCGGCCTGCAGCAGCTGCGGCAGGAACAGCGTGCCCTTCTCGTACTTGGCACCCACGATGTCCAGCGCCGGGATCAGTGCTTCGTCCACCACTTCCAGCGGCTGCTTTTCGGCCAGCAGTGCCTTGGTCTGGGCGGCAGCATCACCCTTCAGGCCCTTTTCCACCGCCTTCATCAGCAGAGCATAAGGACCGGTAAGCTCTGCGCTCTCACCGGATGCGGATGCCGAAGCCGCAGGCACCGTCTGCGCGGCCTGCTTGATGGCCACCGAGGCGGGCACGCGGTCGGCATAGCGCTCAATGTATTTGGTGCTCTGCGGGTCGCGGTTGGTCAGCACGTTGTAAGCGTACACTGCCGCCATCATCTCCTCGCTGGAAGGGTTCATGATGGCGAGGTCAAGGCCCGCATACATCGCCATGGTGAGGAAGGTGGTGTTCAGATAGGGGCGGCAGGGCAGGCCAAAGCTGATGTTGGACACGCCCAGAATGGTGCGCACGCCCAGCTCTTTTGCAGGCTTCCAACGCCTGCACGGTGGCCAGAACGTCCTTCTGCTGGGCGCTGGCGGTCAGGGTCAGGCAGTCGATGTAGATGTCCTCCCGCGGGATGCCGACGGCAAGGGCCGCCTCCGTGATGCGGCGGGCAATGGCCACCCGGTCCTCGGCGGCGGGCAGGATGCCCCGCTCATCGATGGCAAGGCCCACGATGGCCGCACCGTACTTTTGCACAGGGGCAGTATCGCGTCCAGCTTTTCCTGCTCGCCGTTGGTAGAGTTGACGATGGGCTTGCCGTTATAAACGCGCAGGCCGTTTTCCAGTGCCTGCACATTGGAGGAATCCAGCTGCAGCGGCAGGCTGGTGACGCTCTGCAGGGCCTTGACCACCTTGGGCATCAGGGCAGGCTCGTCCACCCCGGGTGCGCCCACGTTCACGTCCAGCACCTGAGCACCGGCTTCCACCTGACTGACCGCCTGCTCCAGAACGTAGTTCATATCCTCTTCCCGCAGTGCCTGCTGGAAGCGCTTTTTGCCTGTGGGGTTGATGCGCTCACCCACCACCGTGATGCCGTCCACATTGACAAAGTCCACCGGCGTGCAGAGCACCGAGGGCATTTTGTGGGCCGGACGGCCGGGTACGCAGCCTGCAAAACGCTGTTCAGCAGCTTGATGAACTCCGGCGTGGTGCCGCAGCAGCCGCCCGCCGCGAACAGATGCAGATCCCGGTAGGGCTTCATTTCCATAGCGAAGAGCTGCGGGGTGATATCGTAGCCGCTGCCGTCGGCCCGGGGCAGGCCCGCATTGGGCTTGACGAACACCGGAAAGTCGCCGGGCACAGCCTCTGCCAGACGCTTTGCCATGGGGAAGATCTCCTTGGGGCCCAGTGAGCAGTTGATGCCCACCGCGTTGGCACCCAGGCCACGGGCGGTCACGCCGAAGCTTTCCACCGTGCAGCCGGTAAAGGTGCGCCCGCCGGCTTCAAAGCTCATGCTGGCTAAGATAGGCAGGCCGCTGTTTTCCTTTGCGGCCAGCAGAGCGGCTTTCAGCTCGTACAGATCGGTAAAGGTCTCAAAAAAAATGAGGTCGGCCCCGGCGGCAGCGCCTGCCCGGACGATGCGGGCGTACTCGCTCACTGCATCCTCAAAGGCCAGCGTTCCGCTGGGTTCCAGCAGTTCTCCCAGCGGGCCGACATCCAGCGCGGTCAGGGCACCGTAGGGCGCACAGGCGCGCTTGCAGTTGGCGATGCCCGCCGCAATGATTTCTTCCAGACTGTAGGCGCTGCCCTCCAGCTTGTGGGCCGATGCGCCAAAGGTGTTGGCGTTGACGATGCGGCTGCCCGCAGCGGCATACTTGGCATGGATGCTCTCGATCAGCTCCGGATTGGTGATGTTCAGCTCCTCCGGCTTTGCACCCAGCTTCAGGCCCGAAGCCTGCAGCATGGTGCCCATGCCGCCGTCCAGCAGGACGGTATTGCTCTGTTTGAAAAGTTCACTCGCTTGCACAGGTCTTTCCCCTCTTTCTATACTCACACCGGGTGCGCAGCACGCAGTGGCCGCACCCGGCCAGTTTTCCCTTTACCGGGTGGCCGCTGACCCCCAGAATGGCCGTCACGCTCTTGCGCGGGGTCATCAGGTTGGTATCGGTCACACACAGGCCCGCCCGGCGCACCGTATCCAGCGCGTTTGCCACCAGCGGCTGTACTGCAATATCCCAGTCACCGTAGCCGGGCGAAAACCGCCCGGTCAAATACTTTCCCTCTTTTGCGGCCCACTGGCGCAGCTCTGCTTCGGCTGCGTCTGCGGCCTGCTCGGCCAGCGCGCTGCCCAGTGCGTCGGACGCAACGCCCGCCGCGATATCTCCCACACCGGCACGGCGGATCTGTGCATCCACGCCGGGGCCAAGGGTCACGGCCAGCAGCACCGCCTGCGGGCAGTTTTCCAGATGCTTCATCACATCCCCACCCCACAGGATGCCTGCTTCGGCAAGGGCAGCCGTGTCCGCTTCCAGCCAGACCGCCCGGGGCGTTGCCGCCGCCAGCAGCGGCATGGCGCATGTTTCCAACAGGGTCATGGTGCGGTCGTCCGGTTCCCCTCTGGCCCCGAAATACCGCGCTGCCTGTGCTGTATCGATCGCCGCCGGTTTTGCCAGCACCAGCGGCTGCGGTGCACCGATCATCCGCCGCACCTCCTTGCTTTTTTGAAATAAAGTGGTCTTAAGTATACCGCACCTGTGGGATTTTATCAATCCCGCAGAGCGGCGGATAAAAGAAAACTCCCTCAGTCACAGCTCACGCCGTGCCAGCTCCCTCAAGGAGGGCCTCTGGCGAAAAGGTAAGCTTTCGGTTTTGCCAAAGGCCCCATCCCAGAGGGGGCTGTCTGTGAAGCAGACTGGGGGAGTTCGTTCTTTATTTGATGCAGCTGGAACAGGGCGTATAGCCTGCTTCCACGGCTTCCTGATAGCTGGAGAAGAGGATCTGGTTCTTCTCTGCCGGCAGGTTCGGGCAGGTAGGCAGATGGAACTTTTGCTGTTCACATTGCCAATGTACGCCTGCTGGGCCGTGCTGGATGCCGCCGGGTCGGTGGGGTTCAGCGCGGAATCTGCCGCAAAGTGCTCGGTGCCCACGGTGTAGTTCTGGCCGTCACTGCCAATGGTGATGGTGCCCTGTAGGTCAGTGCGGTACACATCCACCCTGGCATCCCGCAGGATGCTCAGCGTTTCCTCGTGCGGGTGGCCGTACTTGTTGTTCACGCCGCAGGAGATGATGCCCATTTCCGGCAGCACCGCGTTCAGGAAGAGGTAGCTGGTGGAGGTGCTGGAACCGTGGTGGCCCACCTGCAGCACATCGGCCCTGAGGTTCGCGCCGCTGTTCACAAGGTCGGTCTCCGCAGTCTTTTCCATGTCGCCGGTCAGCAGGAAGCTGGTGGAGCCGTAGTCGATGCGCAGCACAATGGAGGTATCGTTGGTGTCGCTGTACTGTGCCACCGGGCCAAGCATGGTCACGGTAGCGCCGCCCAGCGGCCACATCGTGCCCACGGCGGGCACCTCTACCTGCAGGCCCTGCTGTTGGGTGTACTTGACAAAATCCTGAAAGCACTTGGTGGAGGCATCGGTCACCGGGCTGTACACATGGTACGCCGGGAAGTAGGCCAGTGCGGCAGCCAAGCCGCCTACATGATCCTCATGCGCGTGGGAGCAGAACACATATTCCAGCTGTTCCACCCCCTGACTCTGCAGGTAAGAGACGATGAGACTGCCGTCGTCCACATTGCCGCCGTCGTAGAGCATGAACTGTCCGTCACATTCCACCAGCACGCTCAGCGCCTGACCCACATCGATGAAATGCACCTCCAAGGGTGCGTCCACTGTATCCACAGCCGCCGCAGCAGAAGCGGACGGGTTCGGCACTACATCGGCGCTTCCGCCCGGGACGGACAGCAGCCCGCTGCAGCCCGCAAGGCTCAGCACCAGTGCGGCGGCAGCGGCCAGCGCAGCAAGGCGCTGCCACAGGCCTTTCTTAGGCGCGTTTACTTTTTCTTCTTTCCAGTTTTCCACGTTGTGTTCTCTTTCTGTTGATCGTTTTTTGGCTTGCGCGCGGGTGCCGAATGGGGCGCAAAGCGTGCACCGGGGCTGGGCGCACGGCCTGTCGGTGCAGCGGCACGGCTCTGGCCGTGGGCAGGCTTGCCGTTATGGCCCTTCTGGTTCGGGCGCACCGTATAGGTGCCGTCATTGTGGATCGTCACATCGGCGGCTTCGGCCCGGCGGGCAGAGCGCTGCACGGCGCGGCGGCCTGCGGCGGGCACCAGCAGGGGGATCAGGTCCTCCCGGTGGGTCATCTTCAGCGCCTTGACTACCTTCTCGGCGTTGCGAGGCTCGTAGTATTGCAGCAGCGCCCGCTGCAGCGCCTTGCCCTCGGGGGTCTTTTCCACAAACACCGGCTTCAGGGTGTAGGGGTCAAGGCCGGTGTAGAACATGCAGGTACTCACAGTGCCGGGGGTGGGGTAAAAATCCTGCACCTGTTCCGGGCGCATGTGGTTTTTGTAAAGATATTCTGCCAGATAGACTGCATCCTTGAGGGTGCTGCCCGGGTGACTGGACATCAGATAGGGCACCAGATACTGCTTTTTGCCGGCCTTTTTGCTCAGCTCATAGAATTTATCCTTGAACTTGTTGAAGGTCTCGATGGGCGGCTTGCCCATATAGGCCAGCGTGTTGGGGGCACAGTGCTCCGGAGCCACCTTCAGCTGGCCGGACACATGGTGCTCCACCAGCTCCTTGAAGAAGGTGTCGTACGGGTCTGCCATCAGGTAGTCGAACCGGATACCGCTGCGGATGAACACCTTTTTCACGCCCGGCAGCTCCCGCACCCGGCGCAGGATCTTCAGGTAGTCGCTGTGGTCCACGATCATGTGGGAGCAGGTGGTGGGGGCAAGACAGTGCTTGCCGCCGGTGCACATCCCCTTCAGCATCTGTTCCCGGCAGGAGGGAAAGCGGAAGTTTGCGGTGGGGCCGCCCACATCGTGGATGTAGCCCTTGAAATCCGGCTCGTGGGTCATGCGCTCGGCTTCTGCCACGATGCTGTCCGCGCTGCGGCTGGTGACACGCCGGCCCTGATGCAGCTGGATGGCGCAGAAGTTGCAGCCGCCAAAGCAGCCGCGGTTCTGGATGATGGAGAACTGCACCTCACGGATGGCGGGCACGCCGCCCATGCTCTCGTAGATGGGGTGGTAACGGCGGGTGTAGGGCAGAGCGTAGACCTTATCCAGCTCCCCGCGCACCAGCGGCTTTGCGGGGATGTTCTGCACCAGATACTTTTCGCTCTGCTTCTGCACGATAATCTGGCCGCTGACCACATCCTGATTGTCCATCTGGATGCGGCAGGCCTTGGCATACGCCGTCTTATCCGACGCTACCTTTTTAAAGCCTGCGCACTCCACGTAGCGCTCGGGCAGATGGTCGAAGTCGGTCATGTAACAGGTGCCGTCCACGTCCGTGATGCTCTCCACCGGTTCCCCGGCGGCAAGGCGGCGGGCGATCTCCACGGTCTGGTGCTCGCCCATGCCAAAGCTGATGATGTCCGCGCCGGAATCCTCGGCGATGCTGGGCAGCACGGTGTCCAGCCAGTAGTCATAGTGGGCAAAGCGGCGCAGAGAAGCTTCCAGACCACCTAAGATCACCGGCAGGTCGGGATAGGCCTGCTTGGCAAGGCGGGTGTACACGGTGGCGCTGCGGTCCGGGCGTGCGCCGCCCTTGCCACCGGGGGAATATTCGTCCTCGGCGCGGGGGATCTTTGCCACGGAATAATGGCTGACCATGCTGTCCACGTTGCCGCCGCCGATGAAGAAGCCGTACTTCGGCTTGCCGAACCGCTTGAAGTCCTCGCAGTCGGTGTAGCGTGGCTGGGCCAGCACGCCGATCTTATAGCCCTCGGCTTCCAGCAGACGGCTGATGATGGCAGTGCCAAAGCTGGGGTGGTCCACATAGGCATCGCCGCCCACCACCACAAAGTCCAGCTGCTCCCACCCGCGGGCCTCCATATCGGCCCGGCTGATGGGAAGAAATTCGGTGTAGATCTTTGGGGAAGAGTTGTCCATAATGCTCCTTTTATTGTTAAACCCTCTCAGGCAACGCCTTGCGGCGTTGCCAGCTCCCCCGATGGGGGAGCCTTTTGCATCTTTTCATCCAGTTTTTCTTTGAAGGCAGACGATATCTTACCCACTCATAAAGCTCGCCCTTCGGGAGAGCTGGCGCGTCAGCGCCTGAGAGGGTCATTCCTCCGGTTGGTTCATCTGCTGTTCGATCCACTGCTGGCGGCTGATGAGCACTGCACGGGGCTTGGCACCCTCGTAGGGTCCGATGATGCCTTTTTGTTCCATCTCGTCCATGATACGGGCCGCGCGGGCGTAGCCCAGCTTACAGCGGCGCTGCAGCAGGCTGGTGGAGGCCTGACCGGCATCGATGACCACCTCCACGGCCTGCTTGAACATCGGGTCGGTATCAGGATCCTCGTCGGAGTCCGCGCCGCCGCTGCCCTTCTTGCCGTCCTGAATGGCGTGCTTTTCCATGGCTTCGATCATGGCTTCGTCATACTGCACGGTGCCGCTCTGCTTGATGAAGTCCAGCACACGGCTGATCTCCTCATCCCGCACGAAAGTGCCCTGAATACGGGTAGGCTTGGGCGCACCCACGGGCATGAACAGCATATCACCCATGCCCAGCAGCTTTTCGGCACCGGAGCCGTCCAGAATAGTGCGGCTGTCCACCTGACTGGACACTGCAAATGCGATGCGGCTGGGGATGTTGGCCTTGATCAGGCCGGTGATCACGTCCACGCTGGGGCGCTGGGTGGCTACGATCAGGTGCATACCGGCGGCGCGGGCCTTCTGGGCGATGCGGCAGATGGAGTCCTCCACATCCTTGCCCACCACCATCATCAGGTCGGCCAGCTCGTCGATGATAATGGCGATGTAGGGCATCTTTTCCAGATCAGGCCGTTCTGCGGCCAGCTTGTTGAAAGACTTGATGTCGCGCACATTGTTCTCTGCAAACAGATGATAGCGGCGCTCCATCTCCTGCACCGCGCTGCCAAGGGCACCTGCGGCCTTTTTCGGCTCGGTGACCACCGGCATCAGCAGGTGGGGAATGCCGTTGTACTCGGCCAGCTCCACCACCTTGGGGTCGATCAGCAGCAACTTCACGTCCTCCGGGCTGGAGCGGAACAGCAGGCTCATGATGATGCTGTTCACACACACGGATTTACCGCTGCCGGTGCTGCCTGCAATGAGCAGATGGGGCATCTTGCACAGGTCTGCCACCTGTGCCACACCGGCAATGTCCTTGCCAAGCGCAATGCCCAGAGGTGAGGTCATGCGCAAAAAGCTCTGACTCTCGAACACGCTGCGGATATACACCGGGGTCTTTTTGTGGTTGGGCACCTCAATGCCCACCGCAGGCTTGCCGGGGATGGGCGCTTCCATACGCACATCTGCCACCGCAAGGTTCAGGGCGATATCGTCTGCCAGCGAGGTGATGCGGCTGATCTTGACACCCGCCATGGGCTGCACCTCGTACCGGGTGACGGAGGGCCCGCGGGAGATATCCAGCACACGGGTGCGGACGCCAAAGCTTTCCAGCGTATCCACCAGCTTCTGGGCGTTGGCTTTCAGCTCTTCCTGCGCGCCGGGGTCGGTCTCGTCCTGCGATTTTTCAAACAGCTCAATGGGCGGATACTGGTACTGATAAGTATCCACCGGTTCGGTCTCGTCCACAGGGGCCGCTGCCGCGGCCTGCTCGGAAGCGGCAGGCTTTTCCATTGCCGCTGCCACCAGCGTGCTGATATCCTTTTCCTCCACCGGTTCGCTGGTAATGCTGATCCAGCCGTCCTCGTCGGGTGTGCCGCGCATGGCAACGGCGTTTTCGGCGCTCACCCGGGCGGGTGCCGCCGGGACTGCGGGCTGGATGGGCACGGCGGGCATCTCCGGCGTGACTGCCGCTGCCGGGCTTTCCGGCTGGGCCGTCGGCATTGCCGGGGTCATGACCGGAGTATCAAAGCTTTCCGCTGCCGCAGGCTGCACCGGCTGTGCAGCCTTTGCAAAGAAATCGGATGCATCGGTCTCCACCGCGTCCTGTACGATGGGCTGCGGGGCAGGTCTGGGGGCCGGGCGCAGCGGGTTCTGCCCAAAGGTGCCGCCCGGGCCCACGATGAGCGGCTCGATGGGTTCGCTGCCGCCCTCCTTCACCTCAGTGTGGTCCGGGCCAAGGTCTACGTCAAAGGAAGCCCGGGGCCGGGATACCCGTACCTGCACCGGCGTGATGGCCGGGGCGGCAGGCTCCGGCTGGGCAAGCGGCTGGCCGGAAGTATCTGCGGGCGGCTCCGGCTGCGGGGCGGCCTCCGGCTCCTCCGCCTCCATCTCTTCGGTCACCTTGTGGCCCCAGTGGCGGATGCCGTTCAGCCAGTCCGGCACACCGATGCGGAAAGCCGGAGTTTCCATCTCCTCTTCGGCATCTTCCTCATCCCGGTATTCATCTTCTGCTTCGTCGTAGTCTTCCTCAGCCTCGGCTTCTGCCGCGCGGGCAGCGGCACGTTCAGCGCGGCGGGCTGCGCTCTGCTGCGCCATGGCCGCACCCTTTGCGTGCACGCCGCCAAACGCAGCGCACAGCCATTGCCACACCTCTGCCGGGGTCAAATCAAAAATGTACAGGCTGACACACAGTGCCAGCACGATCATGATAAGGGTTGCCGCAGGCCGTCCGCACAGCAGCAGCAGGCTGCCGCCCAGCAGTGCGCCCAGCGCACCGCCGCCGATCCATGCATTCACGCCGTTTGCGTAGCAGGCAGCCGTCATCTGAAATGCCGACATGCCCTGCGGCTGGATATCGGAAAAAACAATCACCGTGCCGCAGGCAAACACCAGCCCCAGAACCAGCTTGAAGATCTTGGGCAGAAGGTCTTCGCCCCGGGTATACTGCACAGCAAGACAGCACACTGCCGCGCCCAGTACAAAGCTGCCGCAGCCAAAAAGTCCGAACAGCACATCGTGCAGGGCCTTCCATGCCGAATCTCCCTCCACAAAGGCCAGCACCACCAGCAAAAGGCCTGCAAACAGGGTGCCAAGCCCCGCCGGGAAGCCGCTGTTCTGCGCGTTTTTTGCGCGATGCTGCGCGCCGTGTTGTCGTTTTACGTTTTTTTGTTGCCATGTTTCTTTGTTCCCCGCGTTTGTAGTAGACACACTATTTGATTTTATTATTGTACCACGCAGGGAAGGAAATGGCAAACCTATTGTTGTACAAAATCGGCCTTCATTTGCGTTCAATCTCTTTATACAACCACGCCAGCGCATCCGAAAGTCCGCCCAGCTCATCAATGAGCTTTTCCTTCACGGCCCGGCGTCCATCCAGCACGGTGCCCATGTCCATCACCAGCTCGCCGGTGTGGAGCATCAGGTCGGTGTAGCGTTTTTCGGTCATGCCGCTGTGGGCCGCCACAAAGCCGGTGATGCGCTGCTGCATCTGCTCAAAGCTGCGCATGGTCTGCGGCACCCCCAGAATGACACCGGAATGCCGCACCGGGTGCACGGTCATGGTGGCTGTGGGCACGATGAAGCTGCGCCGGGCGCTGACGGCAAGCGGGATACCGATGGAGTGCCCGCCGCCCAGCACAAGCGTTGCACTGGGTTTGGACACGCTGGCGATCAGCTCTGCCAGCGCAAGGCCCGCTTCCACATCCCCGCCTACCGTGTTCAGCAACACCAGCAGGCCCTCGATGCGGGGGTCCTCCTGCGCGGCCACCAGCTGCGGGATGACATGCTCATACTTCGTGGTCTTCTGGCCCTGCGGCGCTTCCGAATGGCCTTCGATCTGGCCGATGACGGTCAGGCAGTGGATCACATGCTCCCCGCGGGCCAGCGTGACCGTGCCCAGATCCTCGATCTCTTCTTTTCCAGCCGACGCGCATCGGTCAGCTGCGTTTCATCGTTCATATGTTTTCCTCCTGCGTTTTCTGTCAGCATTCCCCAGCCTGTGCCGGGCTATGCAGACCCGCTGCAGCAAAAAAACGGTAACATTTCATAAAATTTTTTTGAGAATGATTTGACATTCTCCATCGGTGCAGTATACTTTAAATAATTGACTGTAATATCTGCAATATGGACCCGTAAACGGATCGGGTTTCTCTGTGCCGCATCTGTAAAGCAGGCAGCTGCGGCAAGTACTGCGATAGAGCGAAAGGAGAAAGTATTCTATGAACACTCCCTGCAAAGGCTTCGCTTCCCGTTATCAAGCGTCTTCCCAAATATTACCGCTATCTGTGCTCTCTGCAGGCAGACGGCATCAACAGCATTTCTTCCCGCGAGCTGGCTGCTCAGATGGGCACCACCGCTTCGCAGGTACGGCAGGACTTCAACTGCATCGGCGATGTGAATGGCCGGCAGGGCATCGGCTACTCGGTGGAAAACCTGCTCTCCATTCTGGAAGGCCTGCTGTTCGGCAACGGCGACCGCCTGCCCACCATCCTGATCGGCTGCGGCCGTCTGGGCAAGGCAGTGAGCCGCTTTATCACCACCGATACCAACGGCTACCGCCTGATTGCCGCCTTTGATGTGGCACAGAGCGAGGTGGGCAAGGAGATCAACGGCATCCAGATCCGCCATATCGACGAGCTGGAGTCTTTCTGTGCCGAGCATCACCCCAAGGTCGCCGTGCTCTGTGTGCCCCGCGACGGTGCGGAACAGGTCAGCGGCCGTCTGGTGGATCTGGGCATCGAGGGCTTCTGGAACTTCTCCCACTATGACCTCTCTGTGCCGTATCCCGATGTGGTGGTGGAGAACGTCCATCTGGGCGACAGCCTGATGAGCCTTGGCTACCGCCTGCGCAATCAGGACTGAATATACCTATTATAAGTAATAAGAGAACCCTCTCAGTCAAAGCCTGAGATGCCGCTGAACCCTCTCAGTCTCGCATACGCTCGACAGCTCCCCCGAAAGGGGAGCTTTGTGAGTGGGGACGGGAAAGTTTCTGCTTCTCCGGCGAAGGACAGCCTGCCCGGAAGATACAGAAAAGCTCCCCCATCGGGGGAGCTGGCAAAGCCGTCAGGCTTTGGCTGAGAGGGTTCGTTCTGTAAGGAGAGTTTTTCAAATGGCAAAACTGTATTTCCGTTACGGCGCGATGAACAGCGGCAAGAGCACCGCCCTGATGCAGGTAGCCCACAACTACGAAGAACAGGGGATGCGGGTGCTGATCCTCAAGCCACAGGTGGACACCAAGGGCGGCGGTGAGCTGGTGAGCCGTCTGGGCGTGCGCCGCAAGGCTGATCTGCTGATCCCGCCGGAGACGGACGTGTTCGAGGCCGTGCGCACGGCCAACGCTGACGGTGCGCCGCTGGCCTGCGTGCTGTGCGACGAGAGCCAGTTTTTCACTGCGCAGCAGGCAGAACAGCTGTTCATGGTCACGGTGGATTTGAACATTCCGGTGATCTGCTACGGCCTGCGGGCAGATTTTTCGCTCAAGGGCTTTCCCGGCTCTACCCGCCTGCTGGAGCTGGCCCACACCATCGAGGAAATGAAGACTATCTGCACCTGCGGCCGCAAGGCATCTGCAACTGCCGCAAGGTGAACGGCAGATTCGTCTTTGAGGGCGAGCAGGTGGCCATCGATCTGGAAAACGATGTGCAGTACGTGAGCATGTGCCCCCAGTGCTATTTCAAGGCAAAGCGCGCGTTCTACGCCGAAAAAGCTGCTTCGCGGATCGAATAAACTTGTATACAAGGCTGCTGTGTCCAACGACACGGCAGCCTTTCTTTTTTATTCCCGGCCCACAGGCGCAGTCCACGCAGCAGCGCAAAATATGTTGCTGTCGGTGCTTCTTCACCCCCCAAAAGGGCGAAGAAGCACCGATTTCCACGCCTGCAGACCGGTGCCGGATGCCCGCTTCACGCAATTGATATATCAGAGTGAACATTTTTTGCGCTATTGATATATCAGTTCAAAGGCTCCCATCCGGGCTTTTTAAGCTGTTATTCGTCCACAATGTATGCAACGCTTCCACGTTCTGAAACGGAATGTTTACAAAATTATTGCAAAATTCGACGTTCCTCCTATGATGCATCCCAGTTTTCTATGCAAAATAGCGAAGTATACATGTTGCACAGTTTTTCGAGCCAAGTTTATTCATTTCAGCGAAGGCGTCAATTCTTGCGCGGAAACAAGAGCAATATTTGTACGTTTTTTGTTTAGATATCTGCAATTTGCGTCTTTCTTTTTGGTTGTTGTTTTGTTATCATAATTGTATACAACGGGGTATGTGCAGACCCCCGTTCGAGATGATGTTTTCTGTATTTAGGAGGAGAACAAAAATGAGCAAGGCAATTTCTCGTCGTGATTTCATGAAGGTCACCGGCGCTGTGGGCGCTGCCGGCCTTCTGGCTGCCTGCGGCGGCAACTCTGCTGCATCCGGCTCTGCTGCTTCCACCGCTTCTTCCGCTCCCGCTGCTTCTGCAGACGAGAGCCTGGCACTGTCTGACGGCCCTGTTTCCATGACCATCAGCTGGTGGGGCGGCGACAGCCGTCACGAGGCTTACCAGAACGCCATCAAGGAGTTCCAGGCTGAGCACACCAACATCACCATCGAGCCCACCTTCGCCGCATGGTCCGGCTGGGAAGAGAAGATGGCAGCTGCCTTCATCGCTGGCAACGCACAGGATGTGTGCCAGGTGAACTGGAACTGGCTGTACAACTACTCTGCTGACGGCAGCAAGTTCGTGGACCTGAACACTGTTTCCAAGTTCCTGGATCTGACCCAGTGGGATGACGCTGCTCTGAATGCCTGCTACGTTGCAAACAGCCAGCAGTGCGTGCCTGTCTCCATGACCGGCCGTATCTTCTTCTGGAACATGACCACCTTCAACAAGGCTGGCATCACCGAAGTTCCCAAGTCTCTGGATGATCTGATGGCTGCCGGCAAGGCATTCAAGGAGAAGCTGGGCGACGATTACTACCCCATGCACCTGGGCGCATACGACCGTATGATCATGATGGTCTTCTATCTGGAGTCCGTCTACGGCAAGGCTTGGGCAGACCCCGAGACCTCTACCCTGAACTACACCGAGGACGAGATCGCTGAGGGCATCGACTTCATCAAGAGCCTGGTGGATGGCCACGTCATGATGAACCTGAAGACCTACTACTCCGCTAACTCTGATACCGCTACCCACCAGTCCAACGAGTGGATCACCGGTAAGATCGCAGGCATCTTCGAGTGGGATTCCGCTGCTTCCAAGTACTCCTCCGCTCTGGATGATGCCAACAAGGACGGCTTCACCGTTGGCGAAGAGATCAAGTTCGGCGACAACAACGGCGGCTTCTCCAAGGTCTCCATGGGTCTGGCCATCACCAAGACCAGCAAGTGCGTTGCCGAGGCTGCTACCCTGATCAACTTCCTGCTGAACGAGGAGAAGGGCGCTTCCATCATGGGTTCCGAGTGCGGCATCCCCGCTTCCAAGGCTGGTCTGGCTGCTGCTCAGGCTGCCGGCGCTGTCAAGGATCTGGTTGCTGAGGCAAATGCCAAGGTCATGGCCTTCACCACCAACAAGCTGGATCCCCTGTTCGAGAACAACGACCTGAAGGCTTCCGGCACCGGCATCTATCAGGAAGTGTTCGATACCGTTGACTACGACGGCGTTGCCGGCGCAGACGTTGTTGACACCCTGCTGGACGGCATGGAGTCTGTTGGCTACACCATCGGCTAAGTTACATTTTTGAGTGCCGCCGTGTGCGGTCACGCACAGAAAAGGGCACCCTTTGACTGAACCTGAGGGGCACCTGCCGCCCGACCGGCAGATGCCCCTTTTTTGTCAGAGATATATTACAAAATCTTGACAAAGCTGTATCCAGTCTGTTACCCCTTCGTCCGTCTCATGCTCCGAAATTCCTTAAAAGGAGGATTTCCCAGATGAAAGAAAGCAATGCTCCCGCCATCGGGCGCACCCCGTTCCAGAAATGGCTGGACAAATATCAGGGTCTGTTTTATCTGATCCCCTGGATCATCGGCTTCGTCGTCTTTAAGGCAGTTCCCTTCGGTCAGTCGCTGTACTACAGCTTCACCGATATGAACTTCTTCAAGAGCGGCACCCAGTTCGTTGGTCTGGCCAACTACATCACGGCCTTTACCAACACCAAGATCACCAAGGCGCTGATCATCACCTTCAAGTACGCTTTCATCACCGTGCCTCTGAAGCTGGTCTTTGCGCTGTTCATCGCATACATCCTGAACTTCAAGATCGCATGCGTCAACCTGTTCCGCACGGTGTACTACATTCCCTCCATTCTGGGCGGCTCTGTTGCAATCGCCGTTCTGTGGAAGGCTGTGTTCAGTGTGGACGGCCTGCTCAACACCGTGCTGCGCGCTGTCACCTTTGGTCTGGTGCAGGGCCCCGAGTGGCTGTCTGACCCCAGCTACGCGCTGTGGATCATCTGCTTCCTGCGCATTTGGCAGTTTGGTTCCGCCATGGTGCTGTTCCTGGCCGCTCTGAAGGGCGTGCCTGCAGACCTGTACGAAGCCGCTACCATTGATGGTGCCGGCAAGTGGCGCCAGTTCTTCTCCATCACCGTTCCGATGATCACCCCCATCATCTTCTACAATCTGGTCACTCAGATCTGCCAGGCTTTCCAGGAGTTCAATGGCCCCTACATCATCACCAACGGCGGCCCCCGTGGTTCCACCACGCTGATCTCTCTGCTGGTTTACAACTACGCATTCAAGTCTTATGACATGGGTATGGCATCCGCTCTGGCATGGATCATGTTCATCATCGTCTGCATCCTGACGATCATTGCATTCACCAGCCAGAAGAAGTGGGTCTACTACTCTGACGAAAGGTAAGGTGACCAGTATGGGAATGAAAGCATCGAACAAAATCGCGACCTTCTTCAAGTATTTCGTCCTGATCCTGGTCGGCATCATCATGATCTATCCTCTGCTGTGGATGATCAGCGCTACCTTTAAGGACAACAGCGAGATCTTTGCAGGCATCAGCCTGTGGATCAAGCACCCCACTCTGGATGGCTACCGCGGCGCACTGAACAACTTTGGCGGTTCCATCAACATCCTGCAGGCCATGCTGAACACCTACAGCTACGTCATCCCCAAGGTGATCTGCACGGTGGTCTCCGCCTGTGTGGCTGCCTACGGCTTTGGCCGCTTCGATTTCCCCGGCCGTAAGCTGATGTTCAACATCATGCTGGCCACCCTGTTCCTGCCGCAGGTCGTTCTGAATGTGCCGCAGTACCTGCTGTACAACAAGTTCGGCTGGCTGGACAGCCCCTTCTATCTGGCTATCTGGGTGCACTGCGCATTTGCGACCGAGACCTACTTCGTCTACCAGCTGGTGCAGTTCATGCGCAATGTCCCCGTGATCTGGACGAAGCCGCTGCCATCGACGGCTGCTCTTCCTTCCAGACCCTGTACAAGGTCATCGTGCCCATGCTTGGCCCCGCTCTGGTGTCCTGCGCACTGTTCCAGTTCATGTGGAGCTGCAACGACTTCATGGGTCCGCTGCTTTACGTCAGCACTCCCGGTAAGTACCCGATGTCCCTGTTCGTCAAGCTGTCCATGGACGGTGATACCGGTTTCGCATGGAACAAGATCCTTGCTCTGTCCCTCATCTCTATCCTGCCGCAGCTGATCGTCTTCTTCTGTGCACAGGACCAGTTCGTTGAAGGTATCTCTGCCGGTGCCGTCAAGGGCTAAGCCCTTTCCCCGCACAGCGTAAGATCATCTGATACAAACAAACACCCCCTGTGCCGTTCCCGTAGATGGCGCAGGGGGTGTTTCTTATTTCTTATGTCCTTTGCGGTACTGCAGTGGGCCAGTACCCATCACCTCGCGGAACACCCGGCGGAAATGGGCGGCGCTGGCAAAGCCGGTCTGCTCGGCTACCGCACTGATGGAAAGCTCGGTCGTTTCCAGCAGCTTCTGGGCCGCTTCGATGCGGCGGTTGTTGATGTAATCCACGATGGACTGGCCCGTTACCCGCCGGAACAAACGGCTCAGGTAGTAGGGCGAAAGATAAAACTGCGCCGCCACCTCGGTGAGGGAAAACTTCTGCCGGTAATTGGCCGCAAGGTAGGCGCAGATCTGCTCCACCGTTTCGTTGTGGGGACGCGCCACGGCGCTGCTCTCGGCAATGCACTCCTGCTCCACATAGTGCAGGATCAGCAGCAGGTACAGCGGGCCGGGGTAATCCTGCTCGGTGCTGGCGCTGGCCATCATTTCCAGCAGGGTACGGATGCGGCTCTGCCACTGCACCGGTGCGTACAGCACTGTGCGCTCCCCGGGCGCAAACAGGCGGCCGAAATCCCGCCCGGCTGTGTTTTTCAAATCATGCAGCATCCCCAGCGGAAAGTGGCACCCCACGATCTGCGGCACGGCGCTGCCGGTCTGTGCAAAGCGGCAGCCGCCGGGGCCAAGCAGCACGGCGCTGCCGGGGTTTACCAGCACATTCCCGCCCTCGTATTCCAGCGTGACGCTGCCCTCCGACACCAGCAGCAGATAGCAGGTGTCCTCATCCGGCGGCAGCTCGTAGCGGTTCGCATTCAGACGCAGGGTGGCAGCGGCCACCTTGCCGGTGATCTTTTCACGTTCTGATCTCATAGGTAACTCCTTCAGTCGCGACTGATGCCGCGCCAGCTCCCTCAAAGAGGGAGCCTCTGGCGAAGAGGAAAAGCTTTCCGGTATGCCAAAGCCTCCATCACGGATGGAAGTGGCAAACCCGCGAGGGTTCGACGGAAGGGGTTCCCTTCATTCTAATCTTTATCATATCATGTCCGCTTCCTGCGGGCAAGACAAAACCATCAGGAGGTTCTCCCATGAATCTGTCGCTTATCCGTTCCATGACGCGCAGCGCTGTTTTCGAGCTGGAAAACGGCCTGTGCTATCGTCCGGCCCACCCGTTCACCGTTACCCTGAACGGCAAGACCGTCTACGAAGCCTGCCAGACCAACGTGTTCTCCCTGTTCTCCCTGCTGCCCGGTACGGAGTACACGGTGGGTGTGCAGGCCGAGGGCGAAAGCCTGACCTGCACCTTTACCACCGAGGCCGAGACCTTCTTTGTGGATGCTTCCCGCTACGGTCTGGTGGCCGACGGCACCACGGACAACACCCTCAAGCTGCAGGCGGCTCTTTCCACCTGCCCCAAGGGCGGCACAGTGTACGTGCCCGCAGGCCGCTACCGCACCTGCAGCCTGTTCCTGAAAAGCAACACCACCCTCTATCTTGAAAGGGCGCTGTGCTGCTGGGCGACAATGACCGCACCCACTACCCCATCCTGCCCGGCGTGATCCCCAGCGAAAACGAGGTGGATGAATACTACCTGACCGGCTGGGAGGGCAACCCGCTGGACAGCTTTGCGGGTCTGTTGAACATCACGCAGGTGCACGATGTCGTTGTGACCGGCGAGGGCACGCTGGACTGCGATGCTGAGAACGGCGACTGGTGGGTGACTCCCAAGATCAAGCGCATCGCATGGCGGCCCCGCGCTGTGGCTGCTGTGGACAGCGAGAACATCTGCCTGCACGGCATCACGGTGCAGAACAGCTATTCGTGGACGATCCACCCCATCTTTGTCAAGCACCTTGACCTGCTGAACTTCAACATCAACAATCCTTACAATGCCCCCAACACCGACGGCATCGACCCCGAAAGCTGCGAGTATATCCGCATCATCGGCGTGAACATCCATGTGGGCGACGACTGCATTGCCATGAAGGCCAGCAAGGTATTCCTCGGCATGAAGCTGAAAAAGAGCTGCGAGCACACCGTCATCCGCAACTGCCTGCTGGACAAGGGCCACGGCGGCATCGTCATCGGCAGCGAGATGAGCGGCGGCGTCAAGGACATGGTGGTCACCCAGTGCCTCATGGACCACACCGACCGCGGCCTCCGCGTCAAGACCCGCCGCGGCCGCGGCAACACCGCCGTCATCGACGGTCTGGTGTTCCGCAACGTGGAGATGCGGGGCGTCAAGGCTCCCTTCGTCATCAATATGTTCTACTTTTGCGACCCGGACGGCCACAGCCCCTATGTCCAGTGCCGCGAGGCTCTGCCCGTGGACGAGTACACCCCGAAGCTGGGCAGCCTGACCATGGAAGACATCGTGGCCACCGACGCACAGTTTGCGGGCTGCTACTTTGACGGCCTGCCCGAGCAGCCCATCGAGGGCGTCTCCATGAAGAACGTCACCATCACCTTCGACCCCGACGCAAAGGAGGGTCAGGCTGCCATGGCCGACAACCGCCCGCTGGTCAAGAAGCTGGCCATCTACGCCGAGAACGTCAAGAACATCGAGCTGCACAACGTCAAGATCGAGGGCTACGAGGGCGAGCGCCTGCGCTTTGCCAACGTCGGCCATTTTGAGGAGGACTAAGCCATGACTCATGAAGAGATTTTGTCCATGCTGGGCGATTATGTGGACTACCTCATCGCCAATTCCAGCGCCGAGGCACCCATGTGGAACATCGAGAAGGTCCGCAGCGGCAAGCCCAACAAGTGGAACTACATCGACGGCTGCATGATCACCGCCTGCCTGAGCCTGTATAAGACTACCGGCGACGAAAAGTATCTGAAATTTTCCAAGGATTTCATCGACTGGTTCGTGCAGGAAGACGGCTCCATCAAGACCTACGACCCGAAGGAGTACAACCTCGACAACGTGAATCAGGGCAAGAAACCTGTTCATCCTCTACGACATCTTCGGCGACGAGAAGTACCGCAAGGCCATCGACACCATCCGCAGCCAGCTGCTCACCCAGCCCCGCACCAAGGAGGGGAACTTCTGGCACAAGGACATTTATCCGTGGCAGGTCTGGCTGGACGGCACCTACATGGCCCAGCCCTTCTATATGGAGTACGAGACCCGCTACAACAAGATGCAGGGCTGCATCGACAGCTACAAGCAGTTCATGAACATCAAGAAAGCATATGCGGGACGAGAAGACCGGCCTGTACTACCACGGCTACGACGAGAGCCGCCAGATGTACTGGGCCGACCCCGTCACCGGCTGCAGCCCCAACTTCTGGCTGCGGGCCATGGGCTGGTTCATGGTGGCGATGGTGGACGTGCTGGAGCGGATGGATGAGCAGCTGTACAACGAGTACCGCGGCATCATGGCGATGTTCAAGCAGACCATTGAGGACGTCCACAAGTTCCAGGACGAGGAGACCGGCATGTTCTGGCAGGTGATGGACCACCCCGGCGTCGAGGGCAACTACCTCGAGACCAGCGGCACGGCCCTCTTCGCCTACGCCGTGCTCAAGGGCGTGCGTCTCGGCTACCTGCCCAAGCGGATGGCCGCATGGGCAGAAAAAGCCTTCTACGGCACCTGTGACAAGTACCTCTCCAAGAACCCGGACGGCAGCCTGCAGCTGGACGGCATCTGCCTCGTGGCCGGCCTCGGCGGCAAGGACCACCGCGACGGCTCGCTGGCTTACTATTTCAGTGAGCCGGTGGTCTGCAACGACGCAAAGGGCGTCGGCCCGCTGGTGCTGGCCTATACCGAGATGATCGCACGCAAGTAAACTGCATATCGTGGGCGGGCAGCTTTCTTGCCGGACACGAGTCGGGCCATTCCATCGCCCGCGGGGCTGTTGCAAAACAGCGTCCCTTTAAAATGTTGAAAACAGCCGCATTCACCGTACAAAACGGGCAGAATGCTGAAAACTCAAAGGCAGATCTCAAAAAAAAATGAGATAGGCAGCCCCTTTCGGGGAAGCCTATCTCATTTTTGTTGGGGCTGTTTTGCAACAGCCCCTTCTCTATGGAAAGAGGTTCAACATGAATTCTCGAAGATGTCTTATCAGAACTTGAACAGGTTCACGATGCGCTGCCACAGGCGGGTAAAGATATTGCCTTCCTTCACCGTCTCAGTCACGGCTGCAGTGGTGTCGGCGGCGGCCACGGTTTCAGCGGTCTTGTAGACGAACTTCACGCTGCTCTCGGCATCGTCCGGTGCACCGGCTAAGCTGGTGTAGTCGTTCAGGCGGTCGGTCATCTCGTCCAGCACGGTCTTCAGGCCATGGAGCTGATCCTGATCCAGCGCGCCGGTCAGCTTGGAGATGCCTTCCTCGTTGAACTGGTTCAGACCGTCGTTCAGCTGGCCAGCGCCGTCATTCAACTGACCTGCACCGGTGTTCAGGGTGTTCACGCCATCATACAGGGTCTTGGTGCCTGCAGCCAGCTGTGCGCTGCCATCCTTTGCGGAGTGGGCACCGTCCGCAGCGGTCTGCACGCCTGCGGTGTACTGGTTCACGCTGGAAACAAAGAACTGGATCTGAGAAAGGCTGGTCTTCAGGGCGCGGACATCGGCCATATCCTGACTGTTCTCCACCTGATACTTCAGCTCGGCCTTGGCGGTGTTCTTTGCATCGGCATTGGTCACCATTTCCAGAGCGCCGGTCAGCATGGAAGCGTCAAAGTTCTGCATCAGCTTCAGGGCTGCTTCCAGATCGTGGTTCGTCTTGGTCGCGGACAGATACAGGGCCAGATCCAGCTGGCTGTCCTTGAAGCTGGGTTCCTGCTCCCACACGGTGCGCACGATCTTGCGGCGTCCGGCAGCAAGGGTCTTATCGTTCATGGTGAGGATGTTGTCGATCACAGCCTCGTAGTTCGACCATGTCATGTCCTCGTCGATCAGGCCGCCTTCCTTCAGGGTCTTGTTGGCAGAAGCCAGCACACCGTCAGCCACCTGCTGCGCACCGGCGTTCAGTGCTGCATTGTTGGCGCTCAGGGTGTCCAGACCGTTGGTCAGCTGGCCAAGGCCGTCGTCCAGAGCGGCAGCGCCGTTGTTCAGGGTGTTGGCACCGTCCAGCAGGGCCAGAACACCGCCTGCCAGCTGAGAGGTGCCGTCCACCAGCTGGGAGGCGCCGTCCATGAGCTGGCTCATGGCATCGTTCAGCTGGTTGATGCCATCGGTCAGGTCGTTGATGCTGCTCAGGTCGAACACGTTGCTCGTGCCCAGAGCGGCCGTGCTGGTAGCGCAGGCCACCATGACCTGCGGGCAGGTAAAGTCTTCCACATCGGCTTCCACAGTCACGGTGTCCTGCAGATAGTCTTCGATGCTGTTCACCTCATCGGGCAGCAGGCCGGACAGGGAATCCTTCACGCCCGGCAGGGTAACAAAGGCGGCAACGCTGCTTTTGGCGGCGCTTTCGATCATACCGTGTTCTGCGGTCACGTTGGAAGCATCCCCGCCCAGAATGACGCCCACAGCGGTGATCAGCGGAGTGACGATGGTGCGGTCCTTGCCGTTCACGTTCACGGTGCCGGTCTCGTTGTTCTTCAGGTTGACGGTCACAGTCAGGTGGCCGCTCTTGCCAATGATGTCCTCAAGGGCGGCTTCCTGCCCGTCCAGAGCGTAGGTCACCTTCACATCGATGGGCAGGGCCTTGTCGGTATTGCCCTTGTAGTAAACATCGGTGTCGTTGGTGTTCCACACCAGCTCTTCCCCGTTCTGGGTGAACTCGGCATCGCTCTCAGTGTTCTGGATGTCGGTCAGGGTGGTCTTGTCGGTGACGTTTGCAAGGCCGGAGGCGCTGTACAGGTGCTCGCTGACGGTGGTGCTCTTGATGGAGCCGTCGCCGTTCATCACAGCATAGACGGTCTCGGATTTGGAAAAGCTGCTCTTACCAGCTGCAAATGCGGGCATTGCACAGCCTGCGGCGAGGGTGAGAGCCAGCGCCGCACTGGCGAAACGAAGCGATTTTTCATAATGTAATTACTCCTTTTCAGACTTCTTGGCGTTGGCGGATTCGGGTACCATCCACTTGAGGGTGGTGTGGCGGATGATCCAGTCGCACAGCATCAGGGCTGCGGGCAGCATCACCAGGATGACCACCATGCTGATCAGTGCGCCGCGGGAGATCAGCAGGCAGATGCTCTTCAGCAGCTCCATCTTACTGATGGCAGCCACACCGACGGTGGCGGCAAAGAAGGTCAGGCCGCTGGTCAGGATGGACTGACTGCAGTGCTCCAGCGACTGCTGGGCGGCTTCCTTCGGGGTGCGGCCAAAGGCGCGCTCCTCGTGGTAACGGGTGGTCATCAGGATGGAGTAGTCCACGGTAGCACCCAGCTGGATGGTACCGATCACGATGCTTGCAATGAAGGGCAGCTGCGTACCGGTGAAGTACGGGATGCCCATGTTGATGGCGATGGCGGCTTCAATGCTGGCCACCAGCAGCGCCGGGATGGAAATGCTCTTGAAGGAAACGGCGATGATGACCAGAACGGCCATGATGGACCAGACGTTGACGTTCTTGAAGTCCACATCTGCCACTTCGATCAGGTCCTTGGTCATGGCACCCTCACCGGTGATGACGCCCTCGGGGTCAACGGTCTTGATGAGGGAAATCATCTCGTCCAGCTGGTTGTTGATGGCATCCGTGCCGGTCTTATAGGAGCTGTTGGCAAGGATCAGCTTGTAGCCGCCGGACTGCAGGATCTCCATGATGCTGTCGGGCAGCAGCTCGGTCTGGAAGCCCGGGCCGGTGATGGAATCCAGACTTACCACCTGCGTAATGCCATCCACGTCCTTGAGTTCATCGCACAGGTCGCTCACCTCGGTGGCGGTCAGATCGTCATGCACCAGAATGAAGTGGCTGGTGGTCATGCCGAAGTCCTCGCCCAGCTTGTTGGTGCCCACGATGCCGGTCAGGTCCTGCGGCAGGGAGTCGAACAGAGTGTAGTAGACCTCGGTCTTGTTCTGCGCGATGGCAAAGGGGATGAGGATGAGGATAAAGATAACCACGATGGGCACCGAGTGATTGGAGACAAAGTAGCTGAGCTTTTTCAGCTTGGGGATCACGGTGCGGTGCTTGTACTTTTCCACCCATTTATCAAAGGTAAGGATCAGGGAGGGCAGGATGACCACGGTGCAGATGACACCGAGGGCAACGCCCTTTGCCATGACAAGGCCGATATCGCGGCCCAGCGTCAGGCGCATGGCACACAGTGCAAGGAAGCCCGCGATTGTGGTCAGGCTGGAAGCGGAGATGGAGGTCATGGTCTTGCAGATGGCGCTGGACATGGCCTCCTCGTTGGAAGAGCGCAGCTCCTTTTCTTCCTGATAGCGGTGCAGCAGGAAGATGGAGAAGTCCATCGTGACACCCAGCTGCAGCACGGTGGCCAGTGCTTCGGTGATGTAGCTGATCTGGCCCAGAAAGATGTTGGTGCCGAAGTTGTACGCAATGGGGAACAAAAGACCCAGCATGAACAGCAGCGGGGTGATGGTGCTTTCCAGCGAAAGGAACAGCACCAGAAGGCTGGCACCCACGGCGATCAGGATGTACATGGGCATTTCCTGATTGACCAGTGCCTTGGTGTCCTGCAGGATAACGCTCATACCGCCGAAGAAGCAGTCCTTGCGCAGCAGCTTTTCGATCTGAGCGACGGCTTCCATGGTCTCGTCGCTGGCGCTGGGGGCGTCAAAGCGGACGATCAGCATGGTGGAATCGTTTTTGCCGAACATGAACTGCTGCACATCGGCGGGCAGCATCTCGGTGGGAATGCTGGGGTCGATCACATCGCTGAGCCAGAAGGTCTGGGTCACGCCGGGAACAGCCTCGATGTCCTTCTTCATGGCGATCAGTTCGTTTGTGGGTAAGCCTTCTACCGTGATCATGCCGGTGGAGGCCAAATGGAAATCGTCCTCAAGGGCTACCTCGCCGATCATGGAGTCCAGATCCTGCGGCAGGTAGGTGAGGATGTCATAGTTGATGCGGGTAGCAATTGCGCCGATTGCGGAAGGGATCAACAGCAGGAATGCTACTGTCAGGATCAGCTTGCGCAGCCGCACAATGCCCTGTGCGATCTTTTTCATGAGAACCCTCCATAGAAAATGGTTAAAAATCTTAGTAAAATGACTGGTGGTCATTTCCAAGCAAACACTATTATAACCATGACAAACCGGGTGTCAAGCACAAAAATGACCAAAAGTCAGTTTTCTTATCAACTGCCTGAAATTGTATAGCTTTTTGGGCTTGCACTATCGGAAAAGGACTGCTAAAATGATTGAGATAACACAAATGAGCGAATGAAACCGAGCGGAAAAGAGGAATCGTCAGGGAATATGGGTACCGTGGAGGGCAAAAAGCAGGAGAAGCGCCGGGCGCTGCTGGAAGCAGCCTATGATCTGTTTTGGAGCGAGGTGCCGCAAAACCAGCGTAGAGGACATCACCAGCCGGGCCAAGGTGGCCAAGGGCACCTTTATCTGTATTTTCAGGATAAGGGTGCGGTGATGCAGGCGCTGCTGGGCCGGGTGAGCTACCAGCTGCTGAGCGACGCGTGCGAAGCGGTGGAAAAGCAGACAGAGCTCGAAAACTTCCCGGACAAGATGGTGGCGGTGATCGACCACATCATCGAAGCACTGCGGAAGGATACGCTGGTGCTCAAGTTTCTGGAGCACAACTTCATATGGCCGGGGCTGGATCAGATCGAGGCCAGCCGCGAAGCCGAGCCGCTGATGCGCAAGCTGCTGAATGTGGTGCTGACCAGCCCGGAAATGGCCGGCCGCACCGAGCGGGAGATCTACCAGCGCATCACGGCACTGGGCAGCATGTGCATGTCGGTGTGCTATTCCAGCGTGCTGGAGGGCAAACCCGATGATATTGAAGCCATGAAGCCGGTGCTGTACGATATCGTCCGCAGGTCGCTGAAGGCGGAAAAATAAAAAGTCACAGAAAAGTATTGCTTTTGCACAGGCTGTGGTAAACTATTCAAGTCGATATGACTTATGGACGGTTAGCTCAGCTGGTAGAGCATCTGCTTGACGTGCAGGAGGTCACAGGTTCGAGTCCTGTACCGTCCACCACGAGTCCCCAGACCTTTGGTCTGGGGACTTTTTTCGTGGTGGGCGGTACAGGACTCGAACTATTTCTCCCCGGATACAGGCAGAAAACGAACAAAGGCAGGGTACCACCATGAGGGTGGTATCCTGCCTTTTGAATCTTTGTGTGGAAAACCTGCTTACAGCAGCGGGATGCCTGCCTTGGCGCAGGCTTCGCGGGTGGCTGCGTCCCAGACGCTGGCCTGCACTTCGCCAATGTGGGCGCTGCCCAGCAGCAGCATGCACAGGCGGCTCTGGCCGATGCCGCCGCCGATGGAGTAAGGCAGCTCACCGTTCAGTACGGCCTTGTGGAAGGGCAGGGCGCGGCGGTCGTCGCAGCCAGCCATGGTCAGCTGCTTGTCCATGCTTTCAGGGCTGACGCGGATGCCCATGCTGCTCAGCTCATAGCTGCACTGCAGCGGGTCGTTCCAGAACAGCAGATCGCCGTTCAGATCCCAGTCGTCATAGTCGGGGGCACGGCCGTCATGGGGCTTACCGCTCTTCAGCGGAGCGCCGATCTTCATCAGGAAGGTGGTGCCGTGCTCCTTCACAAAGGCGTTCTCACGCTCCTTCGGGGTCAGGTCCGGGTACTGGTCCTCCAGCTCCTGCGTGGTGATGAAGGTGACGTTGGGGCTGTGCAGCGGCAGCTCCTGCAGCTGGGGGAACATGGCGTGCAGGTTCATCTCGGTGGCGCAGACAGCGGACACGATGGAGCGCACCACGCTCTTGAGGTAAGCCTCGTTGCGGTCTTCCAGACGGATCACCTTTTCCCAGTCCCACTGGTCCACATAGATGGAGTGCAGGTTATCCAGATCTTCGTCGCGGCGGATAGCGTTCATATCGCAGTACAGGCCCTTGCCCACACGGAAATCGTAGTCCTTCAGGGCCTTGCGCTTCCACTTTGCCAGTGACTGCACCACCTGTGCCTCAATGCCGCTTTCCTTGATATCAAAGGTGACCTTGCGCTCGACACCGTTCAGGTCGTCGTTCAGACCGGTGGATGCTTCCAGAAACAGCGGAGCAGACACGCGGTACAGGTTCAGTGTGGCGCACAGGGTGTCGGCAAACAGACGCTTGACCGTACCAATGGCGCGCTGCGTGTCGTACAGGTTCAGCGCGGGCGTATAGTTTGCCGGGATGATGGTTTTGCTCATAACAAAAAACCTCTTCTGTTGGATTCTGGCCCTGATTTCCCAGTACAGGGCACGGCTTTTAAACCGAAAAATACTGGTTTCATTATGGCATATTTTTTTAAGAAAGTAAAGTGAGAAGGCAAAAAAAGAGACCGCCGGTAAGGCAGTCCCGTTTCCGCAGTGAGAAGGGCGGCTTTGCATCAGCCGAAAAGCCCCTTCAGCAGGATCAGAAGCACTTTTACAAAATCGCCGGTGCCCAGCAGCTTGTACAGAGATCAGAGTAGATAACATGAATGTTTTGCTCCTTTTTTTTTGCAATTTCGGGCCAAAATGCCCGGCATGCATGGAATACGGCTGGGCAGAGCAGCAGATTGCAGGAAAAAATTGGGAGAAAACAAAACGGCACCCGTGCCGCTGCAAAAGCAGTACGGGTGCCGGAAGATCAATTGGTTTTCAACAGCTTCAGCGCTTTACGTTGAAAGCTGCCATGCCGGGGTAAACGGCGCTACCGCCCAGCTGCTCCTCAATGCGCAGCAGCTGGTTGTACTTTGCAACACGCTCGGTACGGCCCGGTGCACCGGTCTTGATCTGGCAGGTGTTCAGCGCCACGGCCAGATCGGCAATGGTGGTGTCCTCGGTCTCGCCGGAGCGGTGAGAGCTGATGGCGGTGTAACCGGCCTTGTGAGCCATCTTGATGGCTTCCAGCGTCTCGGAAACAGAACCGATCTGGTTCAGCTTGATCAGGATCGCGTTGCCTGCACCCAGCCCGATGCCCTTGGCCAGACGCTCGGTGTTGGTCACAAAGAGGTCGTCGCCCACCAGCTGGACCTTGCCGCCCAACTCGCGGGTCATCTCCTGCCAGCCTTCCCAGTCTTCTTCATCCAGACCGTCCTCGATGGAGATGATCGGGTACTTTTCCACCAGACTCTTCCAGTGTGCGATCAGCTCGCTGGAGGTGAACTCGGTGCCGGCCTTGGGCAGCTTGTAGAAGCCCTTGCCCTTGGGGCTCTTCCACTCGGAGGAGGCGGCATCCATAGCCAGCATGAAGTCCTTGCCGGGCACGTAACCGGCCTTCTCGATGGCGGCCAGAATGGTCTCGATGGTCTCCTCGTCGCTGGACAGGTTGGGGCAAAGCCGCCCTCATCGCCCACAGAGGTAGCCAGCCCCTTGGCCTTCAGGATGGAAGCCAGAGCGTGGAAGACCTCCGCGCACCAGCGCAAAGCTTCCTTGAAGGAGGGCGCGCCCACGGGCATGATCATGAACTCCTGCGTATCCACCGTGTTGGTGGCGTGTGCGCCGCCGTTCAGAATGTTCATCATGGGCACGGGCAGGCGGTTGCCGTTCACACCGCCCAGAAAGCGGTACAGCGGCATATCCAGAGAAGCAGCGGCTGCACGGCAGGCGGCAATGGACACGGCCAGAATGGCGTTTGCGCCCAGATTGGATTTATCTTTGGTGCCGTCGGCCCGGAGCATGGCGGCATCAATGGCATAGATGTCGGAGGCATCCATGCCCACAACAGCATCAGCAATGACGGTGTTGATGTTCTCCACGGCCTTGCTGACGCCCTTGCCCAGATAGCGGCCCTTGTCGCCGTCCCGCAGCTCCAGAGCTTCAAACTCACCAGTGGATGCGCCGGAAGGTGCGCAGCCGCGTGCCACAGTGCCGTCGGCCAGAGTGATCTCCGCTTCCACGGTGGGGTTGCCGCGGGAGTCCAGGATCTCGCGGCCAACAACAGATTCAATTTCCAGATAGTTCATCTTGAAAACCTCCTGAATATCATTTCCTTCCCTGTGCTGCCCGGGGCGGGCAGACGGGTGACGGCCAATTATGATAGTTATGTCTAACTAACCAATAGTATCCTACCACGCTTTCCGGCCCGGTGCAAGAGCCGATGCGCATGTTTGTGGATGTAAACTTTTGAGGGGCAAAACGGCCGCTGATGGGGCAGAACATTCCGGCAAAGCAGGAAACAGCTGGTCTTTACAGTCTGCCCACTGGCAGCAGCGGGGATGCATCATGCCTATCATGTTAATTTCATATGGCAGATATGCTAAAATTTTTCTTTACTTTTGTCAGGATGACTCTATACTGTTTTTGGTTCTAATATGTTTCTTTATGGTAGATAGAGGAGGATTTTCTATATGAATAAGGATCTGACGGTCGGCAAGCCGTCACAGGTTTTGTGGCAGTTCTGCCTGCCCATGTTCGGCAGCATCATCTTCCAGCAGCTGTACAACATTGCCGACAGCCTTGTTGCAGGCAAGTTCATCGGCGAGAATGCACTGGCTGCTGTGGGCAACAGCTACGAGATCACCCTGATCTTCATTGCATTTGCCTTTGGCTGCAACATTGGCTGCTCGGTCATCGTGTCCCGCTACTTTGGCGCAAAGGACTACGATGAGATGAAGACTTCGGTCTACACTTCCCTGATCGGCTCTGCCGTGCTGTGCGCCGTGCTGATGCTGATCGGCCTTGTGGGTACAGCCTGCTGGAGCTCATCAACACCCCGGAGGAGATCCTTGCGGATTCTTCGCTGTATCTGGATATCTACGTGCTGGGCCTGCCCTTCATGTTCTTCTACAACATCGCCACCGGCATCTTCTCCGCTCTGGGCGACAGCAAAACGCCCTTCTATTTTCTGGCAGTCTCGTCCCTGTCCAACATCGGCGTGGACATCCTGTTCGTGGCCGGTTTCAAGATGGGCGTAGCCGGTGTGGCATGGGCCACCTTCCTGTGCCAGGGCGTGAGCTGCGTGCTGGCCATGGTGGTGGTGTTCCGCCGCATCGGTGCCTTCAAGTCCACCCACAAGGTGGTGCTCTTCTCCTGGAACATGCTGGGCAAGGTAGCCATGGTCGCCATCCCCAGCATCCTGCAGCAGAGCTTCGTCTCTGTGGGCAACATCATCCTGCAGAGCGTCATCAACACCTTTGGTGCCAGCGTCATTGCAGGCTACTCTGCAGCCGTCAAGCTGAACAACATGGTCATCACTTCCTTTACCACGCTGGGCAACGGCATCTCCAACTACACCTCCCAGAACATGGGCGCGGGCAAGATGGACCGTGTGCACAAGGGCTTTGGCGCAGGCCGCAATCTGGTGTGGATCATCTGCGTGCCCATCGTGCTCCTGTACTTCTTCTTCGGCCGCTTCCTGCTGCTGCTGTTCATGAATGACCCGCAGGGTCCGGCCATCGACACCGGTATGCTGTTCCTGCGCATCCTGTCTCCCTTCTATTTTGTGGTGTCGCTCAAGCTGGTCACTGACGGCATCCTGCGCGGCTGCGGCATGATGGTGCGCTTTATGATCGCCACCTTCTCCGACCTGATCCTGCGCGTGGGCATCGCCATTGTGCTGAGCAGCACTGCTCTGGGCAGCACGGGCATCTGGATGGCATGGCCCGTGGGCTGGTGCATCGGCACCGGCCTGTCGCTGGTGTTCTACTTCACCGCTATCCGCAAGATCCTTGCAGAGTCTCCGGCCAAAGCGGAAGCAGAGGGCAAAGCTGCCGAGGCACGTGCAGAGGCCGAGTTCGCCGCAGATGCCGAAATGGAGACCCTGTAACCCTTTTGCAACTTGTGAATTGTGTTCACCTGACACACAAACAAAATGAAGCAATTGAAATAGTGCACAAAACAGGCCCACTGCTTTTGGCTATTTTGGCAACAAAGTCCACAAAATGCCCCTGAAAGTATGGACGGTTTGTGAATTGCGGATTTTGGCTCACAGGTCTATAATATTGATAACGAAGCAAGGTCGCTTTGAGGGAAGAGGGCCTTGCTTCCGTTTTATACTGAAGCACGAATGCTCCTAAGGAGGATATTCACTATGAAAAGATGATTTCTCGTCGTAATTTCTTGGCCGCTGCAGGTGTTGTTGCTGCAGCCGGCGTTCTGACTGCATGCGGCGGTTCTTCCAACAGCACTGCTGCTTCCGCCTCTACCGCAGCTTCTGGTGCCGCTGCTTCCGGCGACACCATCAAGGTGGGCGTTCTTGGACCTCTGACCGGTGATGTTTCCGTTTACGGTCAGGCCGTTGTCAACGGCGCTACCCTGTACCTGAAGCAGGTCAACGAAAGGGCGGCATCAACGGCAAGCAGCTGGAGATCATCGCCATGGATGAGCAGGGCGATGCAACTCAGGCTGTTACCTGCTTCACCAAGATGTGCGATCAGGGCATCACCGCTCTGGTGGGCGACGTTACCACCACCCCGACTCTGGCAGTTGCTGCCGAGAGCGCAGACTACAACATGCCCATGGTCACCGCTTCCGCTACCGCTTAGGCTGTCACCTACGATGCCGAGACCGACACCGTGAACGAGAATGTGTTCCGCGCAACCTTCACCGACCCGTTCCAGGGCATCAAGATGGCTGACTATGCTTACCAGCGGTTGGGCTACACCAAGGCGCCGTCATCTTCCAGAAGGGCGCTGACTACAACGAGGGTCTGGCAGAGAACTTCGTCAACGAGTTCGAGAGCCTGGGCGGCACCATCGTCGATCAGGAAACCTACTCTGAGGGCGATGTGGACTACAAGACCCAGCTGACCACCATTCTGGGCAAGGCTCCCGAAGTGGTGTTCTGCCCCAACTACTATCAGGAAGTCGGTCAGATCCTGGCTCGGGCTGAGAGCATCGGTCTGGCAGTTCCTTCCTGGGCGGCGACGGCTGGGATGGTCTGGAAGGCTACGCAACTGCCGACCAGCTGAAGGATGCCTACTTCTGCGCAAACTACGCAAAGGGATCCAACCCCGACTTTGAGAACGCCTACAAGGCTGAGTACGGTGAGGAGTACCCCAACGGCTTCGCTCCTCTGGGCTACGATGCTGCCATGACCGTTGTCTACGGCATTCAGGCTGCTGAGGATGCCGGTCTGGCTGCTGGCGATGACGACTATAAGCAGGCCGTCATCGATGCTATCGCAGGCGGCACCATCGATGGCATCACCGGCACCTTCACCTTCGATGAGCACCACAACCCCGTCAAGCAGACCGCTATCCTGTGCTTCGACGGTGCAACCCCGTTCTGAAGGAAATGTTCTGATCTGCTTTGATCCTGCGCACCGTTGTGCGGCATAAAGGCAGCACTCAGAAATAAAAGACCCATTGCGGAGACCGCCGGAACAGGTTTTGCTCGGCCGTCTCCGCTTTTTGGTAAAAGTGCATTCCCAAAAGGCGTGCAAACGCCGCAAAGAAAGGAAGTATCAGTCCATGACAGTGTTTTTTAGCCAGCTGATCAACGGCTTGTCCCTTGGCAGCATCTATGCACTGATCGCACTGGGTTACAGCATGGTGTACGGCATCATCCTGCTGCTGAACTTTGCCCATGGCGATGTCATTATGGTTGGTGCGTACATGTCCTGGTTCGTGATGAATCAGCTGGGCCTTGGCCCGGTCACTGCTGTGTGCGCCACCATCATCACCTGCACGCTGCTGGGCGTTGTGATCGAGAAGATCGCCTACACCCCGCTGCGCAACGCACCCCGTATCTCCCTGCTGATTACGGCAATCGGCGTGTCCTTCTTCCTGGAGTACACTGCAGAGCTGATCCTTGGTTCCGGTGCAAAGGTCATTCCGGCCTACTACACCAACCAGACCTTCCACATCGGCTCTGTGCCGCTGGGCCTCACCTCTGTCATCACCCTGCTGGTCACGGTGCTGTCCATGCTGGTGCTCACCTTCCTTGTGCAGAAGACTAAGCTCGGCAAGGCCATGCGTGCCGTGTCTGAGGATATGGACTCTGCCCGTCTGATGGGCATTAACGTCAACAGCACCATTTCCTTTACCTTTGCGGTGGGTTCCGCTCTGGCCGGTATCGGCTCGGTGCTGTACTGCTGCAGCTACCCGCAGGCGACCCCACCATGGGCTCCATGCTGGGCCTGAAGGCCTTCGTTGCAGCCGTTCTGGGCGGCATCGGCTCCATTCCCGGTGCCATGATCGGCGGCATCGCCATCGGCCTGTGTGAGTGCTTTGTTGCCGCCATCGGCCTTTCCGCATGGAAGGATGCCGTCACGTTTGCGATCCTGATCATCGTGCTGCTGGTCAAGCCCACCGGCTTCCTTGGCCGCAAGGTTCAGGAAAAGGTGTAAGGAGGGCATGAAGATGAATACCAAACGCAAAACGCTCAAAATGCCCGTGCGCTACCTGATGAACGCCGTGCTGGTGGCTCTGCTGTTCGTGGGCCTGTCCTTCCTCACCCAGAACGTGCTGTCCACCTACCAGAACAATGTGCTTCTCACCGTGGGCATCAACATCATTCTGGCTGTCTCGCTGAACGTTGCCACCGGTTATCTGGGCCAGCTGCCGCTGGGCCATGCCGGTTTCATGGCCGTGGGTGCTTACACCTGTGCCCTGTTCACGAAATACAGCAATCTGCCCTCCGGTGTCGCTTTTGTCGTGGGTCTGGTGCTGGCCTGCATCGTGGCGGGCCTGTTCGGCGTGCTGATCGGCATTCCTGCTCTGCGCCTGACCGGTGATTATCTGGCCATCCTGACGCTGGGCTTTGGCGAGATCATCCGCATCACCCTGAACAACATCGATGATGTGCTGGGCTTCAAGCTGTTCTACGGTGCCAAGGGCCTGAAGAACATCCCCAAGTATTCCAACTTCGCCAATGTGTTCATCTGCGTGGTCATTACCTGCTTTGCCATCCACGCCATGATGAAGAGCCGCCACGGCCGTGCCGTGCTGGCCATCCGCGATAACGAGATCGCTGCCGAGAGCTGCGGCATCCAGACTACTTATTATAAGGTCATGGCCTTTGCATTCTCTGCCGCCTTTGCCGGTCTGGCCGGCGGCCTGTACGCCTGCTATCTGGGCGTTCTGGACCCTCCACCTTCGGCTTCATGAAGTCCATCGAAATTCTGGTCATGGTGGTTCTGGGCGGCATGGGCTCCATGCTGGGCTCCATCCTGTCCGCGACCGTGCTTACCATCCTGCCCGAGGCGACCCGCAGCTTTGACAGCTACCGCATGGTAGTCTACTCGCTGGTGCTGGTCCTCATGATGATCTTCCGTCCGGGCGGCCTGCTTGGCAGCTACGACTTCTCCATGAGCCGCATTGTGGAAAAGATCATGAACGGCGAACTGTTCCAGGAGAAAGCAAAGGAGGGCAAAGACCATGAGTGAATACCAGACTAAGCTGCACAGTGTGCCCTCCGGCGGCTTTTGACCGACCGCGACATGGACAAAAAGCCCATTCTGGACGTGCGTGAGCTGGGCATCGACTTCGGCGGTCTGACCGCCGTGGATGGCTTCAACCTGATGATCGGCCGCAACGAGATCACCGGTCTGATCGGCCCCAACGGCGCCGGTAAGACCACCGTGTTCAACCTGCTGACCAACGTCTACCAGCCCACCCGCGGCTCCATCCTGATCGATGGTATGCCCACCGCCGGCAAAAGACCTATCAGGTCAACCGCATGGGCGTGGCCCGTACCTTCCAGAACATCCGCCTGTTCAAGGAACTGAGCGTGATCGATAACATCAAGGTGGGCCTGCACGAGTCCATGAAGTACAATCTGGCATCTTCGCTGATCCGCCTGCCCAACTACTGGAAGGAAGAGAAGAAGTGCACCGAACGTGCTCTGGAGCTGCTGGATATCTTCCACATGGCAGACCTCGCCAATGTGCAGGCAGGCAGCCTGCCCTACGGCGCACAGCGCCGTCTGGAGATCATGCGTGCACTGGCCACCAGCCCGAAGCTGCTGCTGCTGGACGAGCCTGCTGCCGGTATGAATCCCTCTGAGACTGCAGAACTAACCGAGACCATCCGCCGCATCCGCGACGAGTTCAACATCGCCGTGCTGCTGATCGAGCATGATATGAGCCTGGTCATGGGCATCTGCGAGGGCATTGCCGTGCTGAACTTCGGCCGCATCATCGCCAAGGGCACGCCGGATGAGATCCGCAACAACCCGCAGGTCATCGAAGCCTATCTGGGCAAGAAGGAGGGCTAAGCCATGGCTGATACGTTACTGAAAGTTGATAACATCAACGTCTATTACGGCAACATCCACGCCGTCAAGGACATCTCCTTCGAGGTGGATCAGGGCGAGATCGTCACCCTGATCGGTGCCAACGGTGCTGGCAAATCCACCACCCTGAAGACCATTTCCGGCCTGCTGAAGCCCAAGACCGGCGACATCCTGTACAAGGGCAGCAGCATCAAGGGCATGCGCGCCCACAAGATCGTGGAAGCAGGCCTTGCCCATGTGCCGGAAGGCCGCCATGTGTTCCTGCACATGACCGTGGAAGAAAATCTGGACATGGGTGCATACACCCAGCCTGCTTCCACCATTGCACCCAACAAGGAAAAGGTGTTTGAGCTGTTCCCCCGCCTGAAGGAGCGCCGCAAGCAGCTGGCCGGTACCATGTCCGGCGGCGAGCAGCAGATGCTGGCTATGGGCCGTGCACTGATGAGCAACGCTTCCATGCTGATGCTGGACGAGCCTTCCATGGGCCTTTCGCCGCTGCTGGTGCAGGAGATCTTCGACATCATCCAGAACGTGCACAAGGAAGGCATGACCATCCTGCTGGTGGAGCAGAACGCACAGATGGCTCTTTCCGTGGCAGACCGTGCCTACGTCCTTGAGACGGGCCGTGTGGTCATGGAGGGCACTGGTGCCGAACTGCTGACCAACGAGCGCGTGCGCAGCGCATATCTGGGCGGCTAAGCAAAAAATCGTATAAGAAAAGGGGCTGTTGCACATGCAACAGCCCCTTTTTTGCAGTATTTGTTATGCCAGCAGAGACATGATATTTGCGGTAATCAGGCCGCCTGCCGTGCCAATGACGTAGCCCATCAGAGCCATCAGAACGCCAACAGGCACCAGAGCGCCGCTGTAGGCACCAGCCAGAATGGGAGCGGATGCGGAACCGCCGATGTTTGCCAGAGATGCAACACCGCAGGTGAACATATCCAGATGGAAGATCTTTGCCAGCAGCACCAGAGTGATGCCGTGGATGGCCAGGATCATAAAGCCTGCCAGGATCCATGCGGGTGCATCGGTCAGCTCCAGGAAGCTTGCGCGGGAGGCAAGCAATGCCACCACGGAGTACAGCAGCAGGTTGGACAGCTCGGTACTGCCTGCCATGCGGCCCACGGGGGTGACAGCGCCGATCAGGCCGGACAGCGTGATGAGCAGGACGGTCCAGGTGGCCTTGTCCAGGAAGGGCATTGCGCCGTTCAGGGCTGCGCCGATGTCCTGACCGAAGGCGGAGATCACCAGAGCCAGACCCAGCAGGAAGATCAGGTTGACAAAGGTAGCCTTGTCCTCGTTGGACTTTGCGTCCTCTTCCAGGCGGCGGGACACTTCATCCAGCGTGGTGGTGTCGGCCTTGACCCACTTGTTGAACTTGGGAGCAAGGTTGATGGCCCACAGCAGGAACATGACCCAGATGGAGTAGTCGATGGAGTCCACCACCAGTGCGTAGGCCATGTCAGCTTCGCCGATGTCCAGCGCAGCCTGCACGGCGACCATGTTGCCGGAGCCGCCCATCCAGCTGCCGCACAGAGCGCCCAGTGCCTTCCATGCTTCGGAGCCAAGGGGCCCCTTCATGATGGCGAAGGTGGCAATGAAGGCCAACGAGATGGAGACGGAAGCGGCAAAGAAGCCGCCCAGCATCTTGGGACCCAGCTTGATGATCTTGCGGATGTCGCAGCGCAGCAGCATCAGGAAGATCATTGCATACAGCAGGTTGTTTTTCAGCACGGAGTAGGCAGGCTTGGTGGCCTCCATGTCCCATGCACCCAGCGTGCAGAGAATCATGGTAATGAGGTACAGCAGAACGATAGGTGGTGCATAGTCGAAGAATTTCGACTTCGTGTAGCGTTGCAGCCACACCAGCAGTGCGGCAATGAACACCAGCACGGCGATGTAGGTGAAACCGTTTGTGATCATGAACCCAATCCCCTTTCTTTTTGTGCAATTTTTTGCGGACAATTGTCTTTACAATATCGACAATTTCGTATACAATACTACCATAGATTTCATAATCTGGCAATATTTTTTTATCGAAAGGGGTAGGTTTTTGCATGAAAATCACGGAAGTACGTCTCGGTCTGATCTCCGTGCCGCTGCGCGTGCCTTTTAAGACGGCTCTGCGCTCGGTCAGCAGCGTGGAGGATGTGATCGTAGAGATCCACACCGACACCGGCGCTGTGGGTTATGGTGAGGCACCTCCCACCGGTGTGATCACCGGCGACACCACCGGTGCCATCATCGGTGCCATCCGCGACCATATCGCAAAGACCATCATCGGCCGCGATGTGGACGACTTTGAAGACCTGATGATCGCACTGAATGCCTGCATCCAGAAGAACACCAGCGCCAAGGCTGCTGTGGATATGGCCCTGTGGGATCTGTACGGCCAGCTGTACAAAATCCCTGTGTACAAGCTGATGGGCGGCGCAAAGAAGTCCATCGTCACCGACATCACCATCAGCGTCAACGACCCCGAAGAGATGGTGCGCGATGCCCTGAACGCCATCGACCGCGGCTACGACTGCCTGAAGGTCAAGGTGGGCAAGGAGCCGGAAAAGGATATCGCACGCCTGAGCGCCATCCGCGGTGCTGTGCCCAAGGAGACCTGCATCCGCATCGACGCAAATCAGGGCTGGACCCCCAAGGAAGCCGTGCGCATCCTGAACGGAATGCAGGAGAAGGGCCTTGATCTCGAATTCGTGGAGCAGCCGGTCAAGGCCCACGACTTTGAAGGCCTGAAGTATGTTACCGAGCGCTCCTATGTGCCGGTGCTGGCCGACGAGAGCGTGTTCTCCCCGCAGGACGCACTGACCATCATGCAGATGGGAGCCGCAGACCTCGTGAACATCAAGCTGATGAAGTGCGGCGGCCTGTACAACGCCCTCAAGATCGCATCCGCTGCCGAGGTGTACGGCGTGGAGTGCATGATCGGCTGTATGCTGGAAGCCAAAATCAGCGTGAATGCCGCCGTGCATCTGGCCTGCGCAAAGCAGATCATCACCCGCGTGGATCTGGACGGCCCCGTGCTGTGCAGTGAGGACCCCATCCTCGGCGGTGCAGTGTTCAACGAAAAAGACATCACTGTTTCCAACGAGCCGGGCCTTGGCATCAAGGGCATTGAGCCGGGCAAGATCAAGTATTTGGACTGACCCTCTCAGCTTCACTTCGTTCAGCAGCTCCCCCGAAAGGGGGAGCTTTTTGCGTCTTTACAGTCAGCACAAAGAAAGCTCCCCCTTTCGGGGGAGCTGGCACAGCGCAAGCTGTGACTGAGAGGGTTTTATGCTTTGTAAGCCAGAATAGCCTTCAGGTATTCCCACACACGGGCCACCGATGCAATGTCGGCGCGCTCGTTGGGGGTGTGGACGTGCAGCAGGTTCGGGCCGAAGGAGATGCAGTCCAGCCCTTCGATTTTGCCGGAGAGGATGCCGCATTCCAGGCCCGCATGAATGGCAACGATCTGGGGCTTTGCACCGTACTGTGCCTCGTACACAGCTACGCAGCGGTCGCGCAGGGCGCTTTCGCGGGCGTAGGTCCAAGCAGGGTAGTCGCCATGGAACCGCACGCTGCCGCCCAGCAGCTCGGTCAGGGTCTGCAGTTTGCAGCTCAGCAGCTCCTTCGCCGAGGGCACCGAGCTGCGCAGGGAGAAGCGCAGGATGGCTTCGGTGCCGCTCATCTCGGCCACGCCGAGGTTCAGCCAGGTCTCCACAAGGCCGGGCACATCCATGCTCATGCTCTGCACACCCCAGGGCATCAGCAGCAGGGCTTTGCGCAGACGCTCGGCGGAGTTCGCATCCAGTGCATCGTATTCGCCGCAGCCCTCCTCGGTGAGCTGCAGGCGGATGCCCGGGTCAGCAGTGCCGAATTCTGCTTTCATCTGCGCGGTAAAGTCTGCCCCGGCAGCGCGCACGGCTTCGGTGATACCGGCGGGCAGCACCAGCGTAACGCTGCTTTCTTTCGGGATGACGTTTTCCTTTGCACCGCCGGAGAGGGTGAGCACAGCGTACTCTGCACCGTGGTCAGACAGCAGGGTCAGGTAGCGCCCCAGCAGAGCGATGGCGTTGGCGCGGCCTTTGTGAATCTCGGTGCCGGAGTGCCCTCCCGCAAGCCCGCGATGTCCGCCTTCACGGCGGTGCCGGTCACAGCCGCACGGGCGATGGGCAGATGGCATTCAACGCGGCGTCCGCCTGCACAGCCTGCGGTCAACACCCCCTCTTCCTCGGAGTCGATGTTCACCAGCATCCGGCCCTCAAGGTCGGAAAAATCCATGGCAGATGCACCCAGCAGGCCCACCTCCTCGCAGACGGTCAGCACGACCTCCAGCGCAGGGTGGGGAATGTCCTTTGCGTCCAGAACAGCCAGCGCATAGGCCACGGCAATGCCATCGTCGCCGCCAAGGGTCGTGCCCTCGGCGCACACATAGCCGCCGTCTACGACCGGGTGAATGGCATCCTTCTCAAGATCCAGCGGGCAGTCGGCGGTCTTGTCGCCCACCATGTCCAGATGGCCCTGCAGGATCAGGCCCGGCTCCTTCTCGTATCCGGGTGTGGCCGGTGCCTTGATGAGCACATTGCCCATCTCGTCCTGACGGCAGGAAAGGCCGTGGGCCTTGGCGAACTGCACGCAGTAGTCGCTCAGTGCCTTTTCGTGGTGGGAGGTGTGCGGAATGCCGCAGATCTCCTCAAAGTAATAAAAAACCGAAGCTGGTTCCAGATTGGATAATACGCCCATAATGTTCCCTCTCCTTGTGCTGTATTTTAAGAAAGAAAACCGGCAGAGCTGTGAGCCATGCCGGTCTTTCGGGTCTTTACTCTGCCTGACTCAGGCAGTCGTCCATGGCGGTGAACACAGCGTCGCTGGTCATGGTAGCACCGGCAACAGCGTCCACACCGCTGGTGGAACCGGCCTTGGTCAGCTGGTCTGCCAGAGTTTCAGCAGCGGTGCCGCCCAGTTCGGGAGTCTCGCCGGATGCATCGATCTCCACACCGGTCACCCGGCCGCCGGTGACGGTGACGGTCACGGTCACATCACTCAGGCAGCCCTGAGCGCTGGACGTATAGATGCCATCCGTCAGGCTGGCGGCGTTGTCGGCAGCGGGCACAGTGCCGGTGTACTTGATGTACAGGCCGAGCACAACTGCCATAATGACAGTGACAACAGCCATGATGATAACATTCCGGGTGAGTTTCTTCATAAAAGATCAAATGCTCCCTTTGACGTGATATATTTTTACTTTGCGGGTTTGAAACTGTCGCGCAGGGTGACGACGCGGTTGTAAACGCCGGGGTTCTTGGAGTCCGGCGTAAAGAAGCCGGTGCGCACGAACTGGAACTTCTCACCGGGCTTTGCGTCCTTCAGGCTTTCTTCCAGCTTGCAGCCCTTGCACACAACAACGCTTTCCGGGTTCAGGTAGTCCTTGTAATCGCTGCCCTCGGGGATGGCGTTCATGTTGGCCTCGGTGAACAGATTGTCGTACAGGCGCACCTCGGCATCCACGGCATGGGCGGCACTCACCCAATGGATGGTGCCCTTGACCTTGCGGCCGTCGGCGGGATTGCCGTTGCCGGTCTCGAGGTCGGCGGTGCAGTGGATGGCGGCAATGCTGCCGTCGGCATTCTTCTCCACGCCGGTGCACTTGACGATGTAGGCGCCCATCAGACGCACCTCGCCGCCGAGGGTCAGGCGCTTGAACTTGGGAGGCGGCACCTCGGCAAAGTCCTCATTCTCGATCCACAGCTCTTTGGTAAAGGCCACCTTGGACGGGTGGAGGTATCGTTGGCTTCGCGGTTGGGGTTGTTGGCTACATCAAAGTACTCGGTCTTGTCCTCCGGGTAGTTGTCTACGATCAGCTTTACGGGGTCCAGCACGGCAATGCGGCGCTGAGCGGTCAGGTCCAGCTCGCTGCGGATGCAGGCTTCCAGCTGGCGCATATCGATCAGGTTATCGCTCTTGGAAATGCCGGCCTCCCGCACAAAGGTAAAGATGGAGGTGGCGGGTGTAGCCGCGGCGGCGCAGGCCGCACAGGGTGGGCATACGGGGGTCGTCCCAGCCATCCACAATGCCCATTTCCACCAGCTCACGCAGGTAGCGCTTGCTCATGACGGTGTTGGTCATGTTCAGGCGTGCAAACTCACGCTGCTTGGGGAAGGCAGTGCCGAAGATGTTCTCGATGACCCAGTTGTACAGCGGACGGTGGTTCTCGAACTCCAGACTGCACATGCTGTGGGTGATGCCCTCAATGGCATCCTGAATGGGGTGTGCGAAGTCGTACATCGGGTAGATGCACCACTTGCTGCCCTGACGGTGATGCTCGGCGTACTTGATGCGGTAGATAGCCGGGTCACGCATGTTCATGTTGGGGCTGGCCAGATCGATCTTGGCACGCAGGGTCTTTTCGCCCTCCTGGAACTCACCGGCACGCATCCGGCGGAACAGGTCAAGATTCTCTTCCGGGGTGCGGTCGCGCCACGGAGAGGGACGGGAAGGCTTGCCGGCATCGGCACCGCGGTACTCGCGCATTTCGTCGCGGGTCAGGTCGTCCACGTAGGCCTTGCCCTCCATGATGAGCTTTTCGGCATACTCGTAGCATTTATCAAAGTAGTCGCTGCCGTAGAAGATGCCGCCGTTGGGGTCGGCACCCAGCCAGTGCAGATCCTCGATGATGCTGTTCACGTACTCCTCACCCTCGCGGGCAGGGTTGGTGTCGTCCAGACGCAGATTGAACTTACCGCCGTACTGGTTTGCAATGGACCAGTTGATGTAGATGGCCTTGGCACTGCCGATGTGCAGGTAGCCGTTGGGCTCGGGCGGGAAGCGGGTATGGATCTCGCTGATCTTGCCCTCGGCCAGATCAGCGTCGATGATGTCGGTCAGAAAGTTTTTATCTGCCATATGTTTTCCCCCTGTCAAAGGCACAAAGTGCCTATATATTCCATAATACTATATAATACACTATTCTGCCGATTTCTTCAAGAGAAAACCCTCTCAGTCTCGCATACGCTCGCCAGCTCCCCCGAGAGGGGGAGCTTAACTCCTCCAGTCACCTTCGGTGCCAGCCCCCTCAGAGATGGGGCCCTTGGCAGTACGGTAAAGCTTTTCCTCTTTGCCAAAGGCTCCCTCCCCGAGGGAGCTGGCAAAGCCGTCAGGCTTTGACTGAAGGAGTTCTCCCATCCGAAAATCCCCAATTCATGTTGTTTTCCACAACTTTTTCCCTATCCCTTGACACCGCCGTGCAAGGAGAGTATATTTTTGCATGGCATACAGCGCATTTTGCCGTGTTTAAAATAGGAGGAACCCCATGAACAGTTTAAAAGAAGCGTTCAGCAGGAAAAAAATGCTGAAGAATTTAAATTTCTTCGGTGAGCTGAATCTCGGCCTGATCCTGACGGCGGTCGGCATCGTTTACTTTAAAAATCCCAATCATTTTGCATTTGGCGGCACCTCGGGCCTGTCCATTCTGCTGGCAGACCTGTTCCCTAAGATCAACGTGGGCGGCTTTATGTGGATCATCAACCTGATTCTGGTGGTGCTGGGCTTCGTCTTTCTGGGCATCAAGACCATGGGCTGGACGATCTATTCTTCCTTTGCGCTGTCCTTTTTTGTGTCGGCGTGCGAGTGGCTCTATCCCGTCAACGTTTCCATGAGCGGCGATGCCATGCTGGATCTGGTGTTCGCCGTGTTCCTGCCGGCGCTTGGTGCGGCGATCGTGTTCGACATCGGTGCATCCACCGGCGGTACGGATATTGTGGCCCTGATTCTGGCAAAATATACCTCTATGGAGATCGGCAAAGCCCTGATGGTCAGCGATATCCTCATTGTGCTGGCGGCGGCATGGCGGTTCGGCATGGGCACCGGCCTTTACTGCATCCTTGGCCTGATCGGCAAGAGCTTTGTGGTGGACGGTGCCATCGAGAACATCCGCCTGCGCAAGGTGTGCACCATCGTGACGTCCAACCCGCAGCCCATTCTGGACTTCATCATCAAGGAAATGAACCGTTCCGCTACCGTGGAAAAGGCTTACGGCGCTTACACCCACCACGAGCTGAGCGTGCTGGTGACGGTGCTGACCCGCCGTCAGGCCCTGCAGCTGCGCAACTTCCTGCGGGAGAACGACCCCCGGAGCTTTATCACCATCGTCAATTCCAGCGAGATCATCGGCAAGGGCTTCCGCTCCTTTAATTAAAGGCACGGCAGGGCCACGCCGCTATTGACGAACCGCTCCAAAAACGATATACTATATTCCGGCGGTGCAGCAGTGCCGCCGGATGCCGGGGTGTTGCGCAGTTGGTAGCGCGCCTGCTTTGGGAGCAGGAGGCCGCGAGTTCGAGTCTCGCCACTCCGATATGACAAAAAGTCACGATGAACCGTTTACAAATGCGGTTTCGTCGTGGCTTTATTTGTTGCCAGTCTCCTGAGATCCGGCTGGAAGATGCCTTATTTGTGCGTTACCGTCTCAAAAACTGCCCCTGCGCTAAAGGGCAAATGCGCACCCGGCAGCTTTCCGATTTTGTTCTTTTTATTTACAAACAGTACCTTGACACCGAAATATCCTTTTTGTAATCTGAAAGAGTATTCTGAATGTAAGTGAATGCCGTCCCGAATCAATACGGTTTTTTCGGGCAGGACGGCAGGAAGTTTCTCCAGCGAATGTCCTGGGGGTGGTACCCTGCTGCCACAGGCAGTAGGGCGGGACTGAAGTTCCGGGCTGTTCGCAGAGAAAGCTTCCTGATGGCCTGCCAAGTGAGCGCAAGCTGACGGCAATGGGAAAGGAGCAACTACCAATGGATCATCTGCAGAACGTAATGGGATACTTCGACCAGCAGCAGCCGCTGTGCGCCGAACACGACCGCATCAGCAAGGACCTGTACAAGGAGTTTGGCGTTAAAGCGGGCCTGCGCGACGAAAACGGCAAGGGCGTGCTGGCAGGCCTGACCAATATCTCCGATATCCGCGCCTTCCAGTATGTGGACGGGGTGAAAAAGCCTGCCGACGGTCAGCTGCTCTACCGCGGCTACGACGTGAAAGACCTGATCCGCGGGTCGTCCGGCAGCCGCTTTGCCTTTGAGGAAGCGGGCTATCTGCTACTGTTTGGTGAGCTGCCCACGCAGGAAAAGCTGGAAGAGTTCTGCCGCGTGCTGGGCGAGTGCCGCACCATGCCCACCAACTTTACCCGTGATGTGATCATGAAGGCCCCCAGCCACGATATCATGAACTCCATGGCCCGCAGCGTGCTCACGCTGGCATCCTACGACCCCAAGGCCGGTAATCTGGAAATTTCCAATGTGCTGCGCCAGAGCATCCAGCTGGCCGGCATCTTCCCCATGCTGGCCGTGTACAGCTACCATGCCTATAACCACTACGAAAAAGACGGCAGCATGTACATCCACCGGCCGGACCCGGAGCTTTCCACCGCAGAGAACTTTTTGCGGATGCTGCGCCCGGATATGAAGTACACCGAGCTGGAAGCCCGCGTGCTGGATGTGGCATTGCTGCTGCACGCCGAGCACGGCGGCGGCAACAACTCCACCTTTACCACCCGCGTGGTCACTTCGTCTGGCACCGATACCTACTCGGCCATGGCGGCTGCCCTGTGCTCCCTCAAAGGCCCGCGCCACGGCGGTGCCAACCTGATGGTGATGCAGATGATGCAGAACATCCGCGAAAACCTGCACGACACCGAGGACGATGAAGAGCTGGAAGCCTACCTGAAAAAGCTGCTGCACGGCGAAGCATTTGACCGCAAAGGCCTGATCTACGGCATGGGCCACGCGGTGTACTCCCTCAGTGACCCCCGTGAGGTGGTATTCAAGGGCTATGTGGAACAGCTGGCCCACGAGAAGGGCCGCGACAAGGACCTTGCCCTTTACAACAAGATCGAGCACATGGCTCCACAGCTGATCGCGGAGGAACGCAAAATTTTCAAGGGTGTCAGCCCCAATGTGGACTTCTACAGTGGCTTTGTGTACGATATGCTGGGCATCCCCATGGAGCTGTACACGCCGCTGTTCGCCGTGGCCCGCGTGATGGGCTGGAGCGCCCACCGCATTGAAGAGCTGCTGTCCGCCAACAAGATCATCCGCCCGGCCTACAAGAGCCTTGGCGGCACCCACGAATATATCCGCCGCAATGAGCGGGAATAACAGGGAGGATACATGATGAGCGTGGAACTGAAACATCACCCGGAAGAATGGTTCTTCCTGCACAATTTTGATATCGACAAGGTGTTCAGCACCATCCAGCGGGCGGATTACCTGATCTTATATTACATCAAGATGCAGGCTGAACAGCACCCGGACAGTAAGGTTTATCTGGCTGACCTTGCTGCCGTTATGGGCCTGAAGGTGACAGAGCTTTCCAAGGCCGTTGAAAAGCTGCAGGACAATGGCTTTGTGGCATGGAAGACCGACCGTGAAGCGGGCCGCACCTATGTGGAGCTTTCCAGCAAGGCTGTGGAGCTGATGGCGGAGGAGCGCGCGTTCATGCAGCGCTGTTACGCCCGCCTGCGTGCAGAGCTTGGCGACGAAGAACTGCATCGTGCAGTAAGCACCATGCAGAGCGTGACGGCCATCCTGAAGGATGAACGGGAACACAGCGGCGTATAAAAACAGCCTCAACAAAAAAATGAGATAGACTTCCCCGAAAGGGGTTGCCTATCTCATTTTTGTTGTAAACTGAGGTTCCCGGATCAATAAATAAATTCTACTGAAAAAAGCCAGAGCGGCTATTTTAAATCCTTTACCGGATCAGGTTCACAAACACCGGGCAGAGCACTGCGGTCAGCACACCGGCCACCGCAATGGAAAGGCCGCTCATGGCACCTTCCACCTCGCCCATCTGCAGGGCTTTGCTGGTGCCCACGGCATGGGCCGAAGTTCCGATTCCCACGCCCTTGGCGATGGGGTCGGTGATGTGGAACATCTTGCACACCGTCTCAGCCAGCAGCGCCCCCACGATGCCGGTAACAATGACGATCGCACCGGTCAGGGCAGCAATGCCGCCCAGCTCAGCGGCCACATCCATGCTGATGGCGGTGGTCACGGATTTGGGCAGCAGGGTGGCATACTGCTCACGGGTCAGGTCCAGCGCCAGTGCCAGCGCCAGTGCGCTGCCAAGGCTCACCAGCGTGCCCACCGAGATACCCGCAATGATGGCGGCGGCGTTCTCTTTCAGCAGGTCGATCTTTTCATACAGCGGAATGGCCAGTGCCACGGTGGCGGGCAGCAGCAGATAGTTCACCGGTGCCGCGCTGGCCTTGTAGTCCGCATACGGGATGTTGCACACCGACAGAAAAATGATCACAAAGATGCTGCCCAGCAGCAGCGGGTTAAAAATGGCTTTGCCTGTCACCTTATTGATAAGGGTGCCCAGTGCAAACGCGGCCAGCGTAAGCAGAACGCCCCATGCTGCGGAGCCGGACAAAAAATCATTCAGCAGCTGCGTCATTGTCAGCCTCCTTTTTCTTGCGGCCGGTCAGGGCCTGCGTGGTCTTGCCTGCACTCACCATCACCAGCACAGTGACCGGGATAATGGCAACGAGGATGGGCAGCAGCATCTCGCCCATCTCTGCCCACAGTTCCATCACACCGGCGGCAGCGGGCACGAACAACAGCGGGAAGATGCCTGTGAGATAGGTTCCCACCTCTTTCACATCGTCCAGCTTTACCAGCTTGAAGTTCAGCGCTGCCAGCAGCAGCACCAGACCGTAGACGCTGGCCGGGACCGGCAGCGGCAGCACTACATGAAGGATCTCGCCCAAAAAACAAAACGCAAGAATGCGCGCAAACTGAAAAATATATTTCGTAGTAAAGTTCCCCTTTCCTCGATCAAAAGCGTAAATGGACACATCAAGGGTAAAGTATACCGCAGGAGCCCCAATCCATCAACCGTGATTCTGGATAAGAAAATTTGCACATTTCGCCGAGAACTGTGCAAAAAAAGGCGCGCCGGTCAAGCCGGTGCGCCTTTTTGCATGTTATCAGAAATACCGTCAGATCACATAATCATTCCCAGCCTGATCAGGCCGGGCGAGATCGGCCAGTGTGATATTGCCGAAATAATTGGAGATCAGATCGTCCAGCCCCTTCCACATCTCGTAGGTGCGGCAGTTTGCCATGCGGGAGCAGGGGGTCGCATTGGGGGTCAGGCAGCTCACCGGCGCAAGGCTGCCCTCGGTCAGCATCAGGATCTCGCCCACGGTGTACTGATCCGGGCTGCGGGTGAGCCGGTAGCCGCCGCCCTTGCCGCGCAAGCCCTCCAGAAAGCCGTTCTGCACCAGCACCTTAAGGATGTTTTCCAGATATTTTTCCGAGATCTCCTGCCGGGCAGCGATCTCCTTGAGAGGGACATATTTTTCAGACTGATGCTCGGAAAGGTCGATCATCACGCGCAGTGCATAGCGCCCTTTGGTGGACACGATCATAATAGTGTACTTCCTTTGTTGGTTATAGATTGAGTTTTTAACCTATTATACAACAGGGTAAATAATATTTCAATCCCACTTTTTTCAAAAAATCCATTGACAACCGCACAGAACGGGTCTATAATACCATCAAACCCACAAACAATGTTGGTATAAAGGTTTTGGAACCAGGTCGTCCAGCAGGGCACATGTACCCATAACTGTATCAGGGAGGAAACTACAATGAGCAAGATTTATACTGCCGCAGATCAGCTGATCGGTCATACTCCGTTGCTGGAGCTGACCCACATTGAAAAGGAGCAGGAGCTGCCTGCCCACATCATTGCCAAGCTGGAATACTTCAATCCGGCCGGTTCTGTCAAGGATCGCATCGCCAAAAAGATGATCGATGATGCCGAGGAAAAGGGCCTGCTGAAGGAAGGTTCCGTGATCATTGAGCCTACCTCCGGCAATACTGGCATCGGTCTGGCCGCTGTGGCAGCCGCCAAGGGCTACCGCATCATCATCGTGATGCCCGAGACCATGAGCGTGGAGCGCCGCCAGCTGATGAAGGCTTACGGCGCAGAGCTGGTGCTGAGCGAGGGTGCCAAGGGCATGAAGGGTGCCATTGCCAAGGCCGATGAGCTGGCAAAGGAGATCCCGAATTCCTTCATCCCCGGCCAGTTCGTGAACCCGGCCAACCCTCAGGCCCACATCGAGACCACCGGCCCCGAGATCTGGGAGGACACCGACGGCAAGGTGGATATCTTTGTGGCAGGCGTGGGCACCGGCGGCACCGTGACTGGCGTGGGCCAGTACCTGAAGAGCAAGAACCCGAACGTCAAGGTGGTGGCTGTAGAGCCTGCTTCCTCTCCTGTGCTGAGCAAGGGCACCGCAGGCGCACACAAGATCCAGGGCATCGGCGCGGGCTTTGTGCCGGACGTACTGGACACCAAGGTGTATGACGAAATCATCGCCGTGGAGAACGACGATGCCTTTGCCACCGGCCGTCTGATCGGCCACAAGGAAGGCGTGCTGGTGGGTATCTCCTCCGGTGCTGCTGTTTATGCTGCCCTGCAGCTGGCAAAGCGCCCGGAGAATGCTGGTAAGAACATCGTGGTCCTGCTGCCCGATACCGGCGACCGCTATCTGTCCACCCCGCTGTTTGCAGACTGATCTTTCAAAAAGCTCGCTTCTCCCGTTCTGTGACTTCACAGGGCGGGAGTTTTTTGTTACAATATCCCTATCAAACACTTTGGAGATTTGCCCATGAATTACTATGCTGCCCCCATGGAGGGCCTGACCGACCGGGTGTGGCGGCAGGCACACCAGAAATGGTTCGGCCCTGCTGGCAATGCCGACCGCTACTATGCCCCTTTCATCTCCCCGCCGGAGAACCGGGTGCTCATTAAAAAGAAGATGGCCGAGCTTGCCCCTGCGGCAAACCCCGGCGCACCGGTGATTCCGCAGCTGCTGGCAAAGGACGGCGAACTTGCCGCATGGATGATCGGCGAGCTGCGCGGCCTTGGCTACACCGAGGTGAACCTGAACCTCGGCTGTCCTTCCGGCACCGTCACCGCCAAAGGCAAGGGTTCCGGGATGCTGCGCGACCCCGTCAAGCTGGACGCTTTTCTTGCCGCCGTATTTGCCAATGCGGAAGGGCCTATCTCGGTCAAGACCCGGCTGGGCGTGGAAAAGCCGGAAGAATTTGCTGCCATTCTGGACATCTATAACCGGTATCCCATCTGTGAGCTGACCATCCACCCGCGTGTGATGCGCCAGCTCTACCGCGGGCAGGCCGACCGTGCCGCTTTTGCTGCCTCCCTGCCCGGGTGCCGGATGCCTGTGTGCTACAACGGCGATGTGACCACCGCTGCGGACCTGCACACGTTGGAAGCGCAGTATCCGCAGCTGTCCGGCATCATGGTGGGGCGCGGCATCATTGCGGACCCGGCGCTCTTCCGTGAAGCACGCGGCGGCGCACCGGCCGCACGGGAAGAGCTGCGCGGATACCTTGACGACCTCTACCACGGATACTCCGAACTGTTCGGCAGCGCCGGGTGCGCGGTGAGCCGCATGAAGGGACACTGGTTCTACCTCATTCACAAGTTTGAGGGGGCCGAAAAGCTGGAAAAGCAGCTGCGCAAGGCGCGGGAACCGTGGGAATATGAGGTCGTCGTAAACCAGATCTTTACGCTGCCGTTCCGGCCGTAACGGTTGGAATGGCCTCCGTTTCGCTCTGGCCATCTTCAGCGAAAATTTTATTTTATATAGTTGCAATTCAGAAAGATCTGCGGATTTTTCTGAATTGCGTTTTCACCGGAGGGGCTGTAACGGTAAACGGCATCTGCATTCTATTATGAAAAAGCCCCGCCATCATAGCGACGGCGGGGCATGAGCAGACAAGCGATATCAGACGTTCAGATAACTGCGCAGCATGGCCTGCAGCAGATCGTCACGATCCACCTTGCGGATCATGGAACGGGCATTTTTATAGGTCGTGATGTAGGTGGGGTCTTCGGACAGGATATAGCCCACCAGCTGATTGACCGGATTATAGCCTTTTTCCTTTAAAGCATCGTACACCTGCTGTACGATCTCATGGATCTCATAGTCCTTTTTGTCGTGGATCGAAAAAATAGCGGTCTCGCCACTCACGGAATACACCCCCTTAGGAAGAACTACATTCATTGTACACGAATTGCGAGGAAACTTCAAGCTAAACAGACCGGATTTGCACAGTTTGCATAAAATTTCCGGTCCTGATTTTGCAGGCTGACGGCCTGCACCGCCGCAAATGCGGCAGAAGGAGGGCCTTTATGCTGTATGGCATCGGCTGCGACCTGTGCGAGATCGCGCATCTGGAAAAAAGCCTTACCGGCGCACACGCTGCAACCTTTATCCGCCGGGTGTACGGCGAGGCCGAACGCGCTGCGCTGAGCCTTGACGAACCACTGCCCGCCGGGCGCAGCGCTGCCCACCGGCTTGCCAGCGCCGCAGCCAACTTTGCCGCCAAGGAAGCCTTTTTAAAGGCGGCAGGCACCGGCCTGCGGGAGCCGTTCTCCTGTGTGAGATCGAGGCTGTCCGGCTGGAGAGCGGTGCACCCGCCTATCATTTTTCCGGCCAGACGGCGGAATGGATGCAGGCCCATGGCCTTGCCGCCCGGCTCTCTCTGAGCCACGAGGGCGGCATGGCGCTGGCCTTCTGCACACTGGAAACTCTGTAAGCCTTTGTGCATACAATGGAATATCCCCTGCGCTGCATAACCGGCGCGCAGCCGGCTCATACTGAGATCAGACGAAGATGCGCCGGACGCATCACATAAGCGGGGCGCATCCTCCAAATGCAGGGAGGGAGATTCCATGGAGGTACACAGAGGAGAAGTTTTTTACGCAGACCTTTCGCCGGTGGTGGGGTCGGAGCAGGGCGGCGTGCGCCCGGTACTGATCGTGCAGAACGAGATCGGCAACCGGCACAGCCCTACCGTGATCGCTGCGGCCATTACATCCCGGCTGGACAAAGCCCGCCTGCCCACCCACATCAATATCCGGGCAGCGGATACCGGCCTCGCCAAGGACAGCGTGGTGCTGCTGGAGCAGATCCGCACGCTGGATAAGCACCGCCTGCGGGAGCGGGCCGGGCAGATCACGCCGGAAGATCAGAAACGTGTGGATCAGGCTTTGGATGTAAGCCTGGGGCTTACTTCATATTAAGGGGCTGTTGCAAAACAGCTCTCTGAAAGGATCATGCACAAAACCCGGAACCTTTTTTCGGCCAAAACGGCTCAAAAAGGCTCCGGGTTTCTGATTTTGCGCTGTTTCTTTGTGCAAGCTGCGATCGTTTTTTCATTTTCCAGCTTAATTTTTTTGAAAAGGCGCGCGAAGGCTGGTTATTCCCGCCAGAAAATGCTATACTTTTCTGTAGAATGGTTGTGCTGTCGTGCGCAGCATATGCAGGTTTTATGATGATATCGGAGGGCTGATTATATGATCATCCAAAGCAAAAAAGTATGGATCGCCGACCAGTTCATTTCTGCCGCAGTCGAGCTGGAGCAGGGCAAAATCACCGGCATCTTCCCCTATGGTGAAAAGCAGGCCGATGTGGACTATGGCTCCAAGCGCATCGTGCCCGGTTTTATGGATATCCACTGCCATGGTGCCTACGAGTTCGACACCAACGACGCAAAGCCGGAGGGTCTGCGCTACTGGGCAAAGCATATCGTCTCTGAGGGTGTGACCAGCTTTCTGGCCACTACCGTCACCCAGAGCGTGGAGGTGCTGACCAACGCCGTGGCCAATGTGGCCGACGTGATGGAGGGCAGCTACGAAGGTGCCGAGATCCTTGGCATCCACTTTGAAGGCCCCTACCTCGATATGAAGTACAAGGGCGCACAGCCTCCGGAGTACATCGCAAAGCCCAGCGTGGAGCAGTTCAAGCACTACCAGCAGGCAGCACGCGGCCACATCCGCTATGTGACCCTTGCACCGGAACACGACGAAGGGTTTGCACTGACCCATTACCTGACCGGGCACGGCGTGGTGGTCAGCATCGGCCATAGTGCCGCCACCTATGAGCAGGCCGTGATGGCCTATGCCAACGGTGCCCGCTCCATGACCCACGTGTACAACGGCATGTCCCCCTTCGCCCACCGCGCCAACGGTCTGGTGGGCGCAGCCTACCGCATCCGCACCATGTACGGCGAGATCATCTGCGACGGCTGCCACTCCACCCCTGCTGCCCTGAACAACTACTTCATGAGCAAAGGCCCGGATTACGCCATCATGATCTCGGATGCACTGATGGCCAAGGGCACCCCCATTGGCAGCGAGTACATCTTTGGCGGCAACCATATCACCATCTACCCGGACGGCAGCGCCCATCTGGACAACGGCACGCTGGCCGGTTCCACTTTGAACATCAACAAGGGCCTGCGCATTCTGGTGGAGGAGGCCATGGTGCCCTTCAACTATGCACTGAACGCCTGCACCATCAACCCGGCACGCTGCCTGCATCTGGACGACCGCAAGGGTTCCATCCAGATCGGCAAGGATGCCGACCTTGTGGTGCTGGACGACAACTACGATGTGCTGCAGACCTACTGCATGGGCAAGGCCCAGCTGTAATTTCTGGCTGACGCGAACAAAGGATGTGTTAAACCCGTTATGATCCAGATCGCCTTCTGCGACGATGACCAAACAGTTCTGGACCAGCTCTCTGCCCTGTTGGAAAAATATCGCGCCCAGCGCTGTGTCCAGATCCAGTGCACAGCCTTTCACAGCCCGCTGGATCTGCTGGCCGAGATCGAAAAGGGCACCCGGTACGATATCCTGTTTCTGGATGTCATCATGCCGGCCGAAAACGGCATTACCGCCGCCAAGGAGATCCGGCAGTACGATAACGTCGTCAAGATCATCTTTCTTACTTCTTCCGCCGAGTTTGCAGTGGAATCCTATGTGGTGGGTGCCTACTTCTACCAGCTCAAGCCCATCTGGGAGGACAGCTTTTTCCGTCTGACGGATTCGGTGATCGCCGAGTGCCGCCGCGCCGACCAGCGCAGCCTGATCCTGCGCTGCAAGACCGGCATCTCCCGCATCGATCTGGACCAGCTGCTCTACTGTGAAGTGCTGGGCCGCACTGCAGGATGCCACTGAGCTGGTCGTCACCCTGCCGCTGCTGCTGGCACTGGTGCACTGGATCGCGCCTTCGGTGCGCGCGCTGTCGCACTCTTCGCTCAAGCTGCAGCTGCAGTTCGGCGTGGACGGCAGCGCAGGCTTTTTACCGCATTGAAAAGTCCGGCACCTTGCTCCGCCTGAAGGCAGAATAAAATCACAGTGCGCATTCGTTCCACCCTTAATACGCAAAACACCCCTCGGCTTCCGCAGCAGGAAACCGAGGGGTGTTTGTTATGCTTTATTTGTGTCGGGTCAAGCCCTTACGCGATCACTTGCGGGGATTCTTGATCGCAGCCTGGGCGGGCGATAAAATTGCAGAGTTCTCCTTTCCAGAAATATCATTTCACTTTCCGTTGCGCCCGTGGTTCTTTTTTGTAAGCCCCGCGTATGCGGGGAAAAGTTGAAGTTCATTGCCACACTATTTTCGATGTGGGGATCATCCCCGCGTATGCGGGGAAAAGAGAGTATCGCCGTCGGCATCGGTGACGGTATAGGGATCACCCCCGCGTATGCGGGGAAAGTGACCTGACCAGCGGCACCCAGACCCTTTGCAGGGATCACCCCGCATATGCGGGGAAAAGCTATCGAAGTAGGACAGTTTTGCGCCCTCGGTGGGATCACCCCGCATGTGCGGGGAAAAGCAGAATTAGGGCCGGGCGCGGTGCTGCTTTCGGGGATCACCCCCGCGTGTGCGGGGAAAAGGGCACGCACTCACTCAGCGGCCCCCGCCGCTGGGATCACCCCCGCGTATGCGGGGAAAAGGGTATGCTTAGATTAAAGCACAGCCACAAGCTGGGATCACCCCCGCGTATGCGGGGAAAAGACTAAAAAGATCCCGTAGCACCGTGCCTCCTGTTGCTATTGTACCGCTGTTTCCTTCAGTTTGCAATAAACCTGTTGTATCAGACGGCAGTCCGGCAGGGCGCGATGCTCCACTTTTTCTGCCAGCTGAAAATGCTGTGCCAGCGTCACCAGCTTATAATTTGCGATCCTTGTAAGGTTTCGGCGGGCAAGTTGTGCAAGGTCGATCTGGCGGTTGGTCGGTGCCGGAAAGCCATATCGTTTGCAGGTCATGCGCAGAAACTCCAGATCAAAGGCAATATTATGTCCCACCAGTGGGTCTTTGCCAATAAACAACAAAAAGCTATTCAGCGCTTCCCGTGGTTCTGTTCCCTGCTGCAATTCCGCAGCGCTGAGTCCTGTCAGGGCTGTGATCTCTGCCGGAACGTTTTCTTCCACGCGGACCAGCATGGTCAGCTCCTCCACCGGTACATCGTCCCGGACCCGCAGCGCTCCATATTCGATGATGGAATCGCACGCGGCTGCTCACATTGCCCACATAAACGCCCGTGTTGATCTCGCACAACCATTTGGACAGATCCCCGCGCAGTTTTGGCGGGCAGTTCGTCATGGTGAGAACTACGATGTTTCATCACCCTCTTCTTCAAAATAATTGATGCCGTTGGCCACAGTGCCCACTTTGTTGTCCCACAGATAAACAGCTTCCAGCTCCTGTTCCCGCTCATCCGCATTCAGGAGCAGATACCGGATATCGTGCACCATGCGCTCCAGAATATGATGCTCTACCATGGCATCCCGCACCCGGCGGCGCACTACGGCCGGCAGGTCGTCCGGAGCCTGTGCCGCCACTTCAAAGGCGATGGGAATGGTCACCTCGGCCTTGTACAGGTCGGCAATATCGTACACAAAGGAGCACTCGTGCCCCACATGAACAAAGCCAAGACCCGGGGCGCAGCCCAATGCCACGATCACCGCGTGCGCCAGACCGTACAAACAGGCGTGCCCGGCAGAAAGCGCCTGATTGACGGCATCTCCCGATGCAAAATCCTCCGGGCGGTACAGTCGGCCGCTCCACGGAACACCGGTATCCTTGGAAGCTTTGCGGTATACCTGCCGCACACGGCTGCCCTCGCGTCCCCGCAGCTGCTGCATCGTCAGCCGGGAGATATCTTCGTCCGGGAAACGGAGCTGATACATCTTGCGTACCACATCCAGGTGCTTGCGGGTGTTGCTGACAAGCTCTGCCTGCCGCAGCAACAGTTGCGAGTGGGTGGTCAGGGGACGGCCATGGGCGTAATACCGCACACCGTGCTCACCTACCCAGACAGCACCCACGCCCGTGTCACCCATAAGTTCCATGGCACGGTGGGTCACCCGTGTACCCGGCCCCAGCAGCAGCACCGAGATGCCAGCCGCCGGGATCTGAACGATCCCTTTTTCGTCTGTAACGGTGATTGCGCCGTCCTGTCGGCCAAGGGTGCAGTGTTCCAGATACAGAAAGGTCATCCGGTCTTTCACCTGCGGCAGCGCCTGCAGGTCCGGCCGGATCATGCCCGGCATCTCGTCCATCTCAGTTTCCTCCGCGCATAACGGTCATCAGTCCAAGGCCATAGGCCTTGCCGCGCCCCATGCCCTGACACAGCAGTGCCCGGAACTGCTCTGCATCGGTCACCTGCAAAATGCCCTCATAGGTCACTGCTAACAGGGTCACCGGCCGGGTGCCGTGCTTTGCAAAGTACTGCCACTGCACCCGGGTCACGGTAAATTCCTCCTCCCGCAGGGCAAAGCCGTGCTTTGCGGCGCGCTCCAACAGCCACTGCTTCTGGTACTGTGTCGTGCAATGTGCGGCTACAGTTCCCCGCGCTGCGAGGTTTTGGGGGTCTTTGCAGCTTTTGGTGGGGTTTGCGGTCAGCCGAAACTGCCAGCAGCTGCCCGGCTCCACCCGCTGCAAAAGCGGGTCGTAGCTGCGGGTCTCCGCAGCCGCTCCGGTGCCAAACTGCTCCACCACGCCGGACAGCTCTGGCGCATCTTCGCTGAGCAGCAGCAGATACAACCGCTCTCCCAGACGATCCAACCGCCACAGTCTGCGGCGGCGCTCCCCTGCAAAAGCGCTTTCCACTGCGCCATGCAGTTTTTGCGGTGCCGACAGCGCAGCCATGGTGCTGCGGCGGGTGGGATCGAGCTCTACCCGTGATAAATACATTCTCTCGCCCCCTTTTTACAATTCCCGGAACGGGTCATGCTCCGTCTTTTCCGGGCTGTCCGGCACTTTCTGCCAAAGCTCCCGTACCGAGCGGTAGCCGTACTGCCGATGATGCGGGTCAAAGCTCACCGGTACATCCCGCTGCGGAGCCGTGCCCGGCTCCAGCGGGTCGGCGTCCAACAAGATCCGGCTCTGCCGTCCCGGACACAGGGGCGGTTCCGCTTGCAGCACCTCCTGCAAGCTGCCCGGGCGTACTCCCAGACAGAGCGGCAGGGTAGGCGGGCAGCAGCGGCGGCCGAGATACAGCGGAAACACCGGGTGTAGCAGCGCCTGCTGCAGCTGCTGCAAAAGGGCGGCATCCTCGCTTTCAAAACCGGCCAGAAACACGGCGTCCTGCAAATAATGGCGGTAGGTCACATAAGAGGACTTTTCATCCTGCGTCTTTGCCGTGTGGTAGTCCACCAGCAGCTGCCCTTCCCGCTCCACGCGGACGCCGAACCGCAGCCCGGTCAATCGGAGCAGTGCTTCACGCTCGTCCCGCCGCAGCCCAAGAGCTGCCGCCAAAAGGCCGATCACGCCGCTCTTGGTGGGTTCACGGCCCGTCTTGCGGGTCTCAAATTTAGAGTCTGCGCCCCACGCCTGTAAAGGCGCTGCCAGCCGAAGCAACAGCGTTGCCATTACCCCACCTCATTTCCGGCAAGTGCATCCCGGACAGCCTTTTCCAGTGCGTCCAGCATAGCCTTTGCCGTCTGCGCCGGAGCCAGTTCCTCCAGCCCGCTGCCCACGGTAAAGCTTTGCGCCGGGGCCTCGGCAAAGCTGCTGTACATCTGCTGTGCATACTGTGCCAGTGCCGCCTTGGAAGGCGCGGCATACCCCTGCACACTGCGGGGCACGGCCCGCTCGAATGCGCCGCACAGGTTCACCGGCTGATCCTCCCGCAGGGTCACATATACCGCATCCGGCAGAGTGCGGTTTGCAAAGGTGTTCTGCTTGCCGGTGGGCATGGAGAAGAGGAACGCCTCACCCAAAAGCCCGCACCGTTTCCGCGGCCTGCGCTGTACCCAGCTGCCCGGCCAGCTCCATCACGTTCACTGTGGCATAGCGGTACAGGGTGGAGGAGTTGTACTCCACCGTGCCCAGATGGCCTGCACCGGCGTTGTCCTCTGCTTGACAGTCATCCACGGCGGTAAAGTAATCGTACTCGTTCTGCACGGCATGGGTAGAGATACTGTGCGCCACCTGCGCAGCGGCGTCATAGTTCAGAGAAGGCTCATCTGCCACCATGCGGCCAAACAGCGCCATGTCCATCGAGGGCGCTGCTTTCAGGGCATCCCGATACTGCTTTTATCCGCAGAGCCCTCCACAGCCAGCTCTGCCAATGCCTTTGCCTGCGCAGCGCTCATGAAGAACAGTGCCTTGGTGCCCTTATCGTCGCTCTTGATGCCCGCATTCTCCAGCGCTTTCTTTTTGCCAGCTTGTCCGCATCCGCAGCCGGAGCCAGTGCAAGGATCTGCGCCTTCACCAGTTCTGCGGCCTTTTTAGTGCGCTTGCCCACGTCCAGCTGAGCATTCTCCGCAAAGGCCGCACGCATGGCATGCTTCCATGCCTGCGAGGATACCCGGGCGCGGAGCACACCGCCGTACACTGCCGTTTTTGGGCTGCCGGTATCGTCCCGGTTGATGCAGCTGGGCGGGACGGTCTGCAAAATGTGGAAATCAACATACAGGCGCTTATTCATGATCAATTCTCCTTTTCTTTCTCATCCGGTGCAGGCTTCGGGTCGCGGTACAGGTCCTGTCCCCACCGCAGACGGACATTGGCGGGGGTCTGCGCATATCGCGGGTCGGTGCATTGCAATTCATACAAGTCTGCCGCAAGCTGCGGATAGTCCAGCGGGATGCCGCCATCCTTTGCCGCGCTCAGCAGCTGGATCATGCCCCGCAGATGGTAGCTGATCTCGGTAATTTCTTCTGCGGTGGCCAGCGCATTGAACCGCCGGAGCACACTGGCCTCGGTCCAGTCCTGTCCGGCACTGTTCCGCTCTGCCAGCTGCCGCACCGCACGCCCCAGCGTGTTGCCGGGGCAGTTCATAAGGCGGTCGTTCCCCTGCTGATGCATAGCATACAGGGTCAGGGCGAGGTAGACCGCCCACTCTGCCGCCGAGGGAGCACTGCGGCCCTGAAAGCTTTCCGGCATTTCCAGCAAAAAGCTTCCCCACAGTTCCGGCAGCTCGCCGGGTGCGTGGCCGATGCCCCGACGCAGCTTTGCCAGTTCCGCCCGCCGCTGGTTGTCCGGCAGAGCCTGAAGCCTGTGCAGCTGCTGCGCCGCATACAGTTTGACGTCCTGTGTTTTCATACAATTCCCCCTTTATGGTTCTGTTTTGGGATAGATCTCCCAAAGCCCTGTGCGGAAACGATTATAGGCCTTTGGCGAGGTATACAGGATGGTGCGCTCGGTCTTTTTATCCTTATCCACCACAATGCGGTGTCCCTTCAGGGCGGCATTTCCGGCCTCCATCACCATCTGTTTTCCCAGCTTTTCCGCGATGTTTCGCGCCTGCGCCTGCCAGCGCAGCGCTGCCTCATCCGGGTCGTCCTGCTCCGGGTCGATCGCCTGCAGCCACTGCCGAAAAGGCTGATCCACTGCAAAGTAGAATTGTGCACGAACCGCGCCGCCTGCATTTTCATTCCGGTCACCGGCGGCAATTGCCAGTTCCTGCGCAAAATGTCCGACCAGCGCCGCTGTCTGTTCACAGCGCTCGATTTCTCTGACGATCCGACTCTGCCATGGACGCCCTATCTCATCCAGAATCCCTGCCTGAAAGGTCAGGCTGTCGCTGAAAGAATCATTTACAAAGAAGTCCTTATCGCCATATTGGACACCGGAGATGCGGAAATGTACCTTTCTGCGGGGATCCAGAAGTTTCAATCTCTTTTCCTGCAACTTTTCGATCCAGCATACAATGCCCGGGCGATGCCCGCTGTCCTGACAAAAGACAGCCGGGAACTCCCGCCAGAATTGTTTAGCCGGGTCATGACGACAGGGCACAAATACCACCGGTTCATTTTTCTTGATTGGCATCGTGCGCCAGATGGTCATCTGTTCGGCAAAGACGTTTTCTCTGGGGAAGAAATCTCCTCCCAGCAGACAGAACCCATCCACATTCTCCCCTGTCCTGTGCAGCAACAGCCTTCTGGATTGCAGGGTGAGCAGCTGTGCCGGGTTGTCCGGGCAGCAAATTTCTGTCCGTTCCGCGCTCTTTGGTGCTTCCAATTCCCAACAGGGCTTGCTTTCGCCCCAGCATTCCCGGCTGTCGCGCAGCAGCGTCAGGTTCAGCATCAGGGTATCGTACAGATTATCGCCCTGTGCCTGAATAAAACCGATTTTGCCCAGCCACCCGGCTCCTACTGACGGAAGTCCCTTTCCTTTTGGCTTCGCGGAGGTGTCATCATAGCCGTTCACGCACAGCAGCCACCGCGCCGCCTGCGGATAGCTCAGCTGCTCCTTGCTCTGCCCCGCATACAGTGGAAAGAGCCGGAGTTTATTGCTGCTTTCCGACATTTCACCGTTGAGTTTGGCCGCGCCGTATTCCGTGCCGATCTTTGCCTGCGGCACCTGCCAGAAGGGTGTGTCGGGTGGAACAGCCAGAAGCGGTCCTTCCACTGCTCCAGGTAGTCCCGGACAGGCTCTGCCGGGAAATGCCCAAGCTGCCACAGCTCGCTCCAGCGCTCCAGTGCATCATCGCTCTGTGCCAGCGGTTGGGGTTTTCCCTTTGCATCCACCCGGGAGAACACGGTGAACAGCACCGCCAGCAGCAGCCGCAGCACGGCGGCGTTCTGGGTGGGCATCTCGCCCGCAAGGTCCACATAATCCTGCGCCGACACCAGTGCCTCGGTCAGGGACACCTCCCGCACCGTGTTGTCCCGCAGCCGCACCCGTATCCACGGTTCGGTCAGCAGGTTGAATTCAATCTCCTTCATCCGTTTCCTCCTTTTGGTAGGTCAGGCCGTTTTCACGGTCATAACAAAGTTCCATGCCCGCAAGCCGGGCAGTCAGGTTTTCATCCAGCAGCAGGATCAGTTCTCCGTGCAGCAGCGGCGACAGCTGCCACGCCGCAAGGCGGCTGCGGTTATCCGCTTCCAACTCCCGGATGACCCTATCCACCTTCCACGCTTTGCCGAACACCGCCGGGAGACGCAGCTTCTGCCGGGCAATCTTCAGTGCCGTTTCCGGCGGGGGCGGGCTGTCAGCAGCTACGGCGCTGCCACCCTCCTGCCACGGCAGAAAGTGGATGCTGCCGTCTGCCCGACACTGCATTACAAGCACCTCTACCGAGGGGTCGCCGTCCCGCACTGCTGCCCGCGCCGCCGGGTCGGAGCGGGCACCCTCGTTCTGCATCCAGTCGTCCAGCGTATTCAACTGCGCCAGCCGGTGCGTTTCCGGCTGCGGCACAAGGTACACCTCGGCGCGCGCTTTCTTTTTCTCCTGCGTCTGCTCATATACGCAGCGCATTTTCTCCCCCTGCGCTCCACCGGGAGCTTCCCGCTCCCAGCCGTAGACCTGCTGCACCAGCGGAGAGATTTCCTCCGGCAGCCGGATGCTCCGGGGCAGAAACTTCCGGGTGCGCCAGAGCAACCACTGTCCATATACCGCCTCGCTGCCCGCATCAAAGGCATCTTCCCCGGTGTCCAGCACCGCGCAGCAGGCCTGCTGCAATGGGGCGGGGCGGCTGCGGCGGTGACGGTGCAACCGTCCGATGCGCTGCAACAGCAGATCCATGGGGCAAAGCTCTGTAACAAGAACGTCCAGATCAATGTCCAGCGACTGCTCCATCACCTGCGTGCCCACCACGATCAGGTCGTTCCGGCGCTCCGGTGCAGAGCCCTTGCCAATGCGTGCCATCAGCTGGTTTTCCCGCGCTGCGCGGTCCGGCATCAGGAACTGCGCATGGAACAGCTGCACCTCTTTGTCCGGCAGGCTTTCCCGCAGCAGCTGCGCGATCTTCTGCGCTTTTTTGACTGTATTGACGATCACTCCCGCGCAGCCGCCCTCTGCCAGCTTCCGGCGCAGCAGCGCGGGCAGCTCCGGCTCTGTGAGCGTGGTCAGCTGCACCGTTTTACCGGGTGCGTCTGGTGGGATGGCCGTCTGCTTTACCTCTGCGCCGTCCGTCCATGTCAGCAGCGGATAGCCGCAGCTGGTTTTCCATGAGGCGTCCGGGACAGCCTTTTTCTGCTGGTAAGCCTCGACCAGTTCCGCGCGCCGCCGGGCAGGCAGGGTGGCTGACAGCAGAATGACCGGCACCTTGTACCAACCCAGCCATTCCAGTGCGCGGTCCAGATAGCAGTTCATGTAGGTATCGTAGGCGTGGCACTCGTCAATAATGACCACCTTGCCCGCAAGCCCCAGATGCCGCAGCATAACGTGCTTCTGGGCAAGTGCCGCCAGCAGCAACTGATCCACTGTGCCAATCACAAAGTTTGCCAGCAGTGCCTGCTTGTTTCCCCGAAACCACTGGTGTACCTGCACCTGATGCGCTTCCTGCGCGTCCTCCTCCAACTGCACTCCGCGCCCCTGCAGCCGCAGATAGCACTCGTTCAGTTCTGCCATGCCGTGTGCCAGCTTTATAGCCTGCGGCAGCGTCTCCTCAGACTGTGTGTCTGCCCAGCCAAGCAGCCGGGGAAAGATGCCGTTTGCCGTGGCCTGTGTGGGCAGCCCGAAAAAGACACCACCCAGCCCGAACCGGCTGGCCATGACCTCCGCAGCGGCCAGCGCTGCCTCGGTTTTACCCACGCCCATCTGTGCTTCCAAAATCAGGATGCCCGGTTCCGCTGCGGTATCCGCAGCCTCCAGAACAGCCCTCTGCACCGCATTGGGCGCAAAGCCGAACCGCACCGCAAACTCCTGCGGGTCTGCGATGCCCGGCTGTGCCTCCCACGGGAAGGGCAGCGCCAGCTTTTCCCAAGCCCTGTCCACCCGCGCCGGGTAATCCTCCATGCTGCCCAACTCCTCTACCGGGATCAGGGGAAAGTATTCCGTATTGCTGGCGATCCAGTCTGCCATGATCAGAAGTCCGGTCAGAAGCACTTCCTCCTGCGGATTCAGATCATCCAACTCCGCTGTGTCGTCAAAGCCACAGTCCTGCAAAACAGTCATGAGCAGTTCTGTCCAGAAGTCCTCCCAGACCTTTTTCTGTCCCTTGGGGTAGTAGTTGCTCTCCCAACCCTCTAACTGATCATCGACCGCCGCGCAGCTCTGTGGCTTGCCGTGGTGCGCCCCCACAATGGAGGCGATCCCGCCGGGGCAGTCATCCCACAGCAGGACTGCCTCGCCCGCCCGGGCATGCGGCGACTCCCGGCGGTTCTGTTCAGGACAGTCCAGCGGCGTCAACGTTTCCAGCCGCTGCCTCGCCTCCGGCAGGGTGCGCAGGATATTTGCCTGAAAGGCTACCGTAGCCTTGCCTATATCATGGATTCCACCCAAAAACCGGGCATGCGCGAGCAACGCTTCCTCGCGCTCAAAGCCCATGGCTCGTTTTACACTTTCGGGGAGCCACTGCCGGACTAGCCGCTCCATGATGCCCGCCGTATCCCACAGATGCATCCAGAGCGGCAGCCACAGGCTGGTATTTTCCGGGTCCGTTTTACCGGCCAAAAACCTTGTTTTATTCAACGTCCTTCGCATTTTTGCTCCTTTTCCGGTGTGTGCCTTCCATGTACCGAGCATAACAGATAATGTGTACTATAATCCGTACTTTTTGTATTTTATCTCCGCAAATGAAAAAAGCGGCACACCGGGTCGTGCCTCATCAAAACGAAAGTGTCCTCGCAAGGTAAAGAAACATGCTATTTATAGCCCGGTTCCGTTTTCTGTTTCAAAGATGCGCTTCTGCCCTTCTGCTGTCAATGACTCTGCGCCAATTCATCAAAGCTACAAAAACGATTTCTTTTTGTAGCCGCCCCGGCTTCCATTACGGAAGCCGGGGCGGTTCGTTTGCTTTATTTGTGCTTTTTCAAGCCCTTACGCCATTACTTGCGGGGATTCTTGATCGCAGCCTGAACGGGTGCCAAAATTACAGAGCGTTCGCACGTACTCACATCTGGTACAGTGCCACCATCAGCGGCATCGTGACGATACACAGCAGGGTCGTTACCACATTGATAGCGCTGGCGTAGTCTGCATCTTTGCCGTACACCTGCGCCATCTGGGTCAGTGTGGACGCGGACGGTGTGCAGATGGCAAGCAGTGTAACCAGCAGTATTGTTCTGCCCTCCGGCACTAGTGCTGCAAGGCTGCTGTATTTCAACAGTACGATTCCTATCAGCGGGATGCCCACCAGACGCAGCAGTGTGATCCACCATAGTCTGTGATAGCTCATCAGTTTTTTCAGGTCCATTTCTGCGATCAACATACCGAGTATCAGCATTCCCATTGACCAACCATACTGCTGATCGAATCCACCGCATCCTGCACAGGTGCAGGCAACTGGATCTGCAGCAGAAAAAGCTGCACCCCAGCAAAAATGGCGATCATGTTGATATTGGTCAGAATCTTTTCGGCTGTTTTTCCACCAGCAAATATTCATCATAGTTTGTTTTATTTTCGATAAAGGTAATGCAGCAGTTGTTTTCAGGTCAATATCCACAATCTCTGACATAAGCGTACTGGGCAAAGCTACGCCATAAGGTTCTGCTGCGCTGAGTCGAAGTTCACCCTTTGCAGCAAAATCGTGCAATCGCCCGAAAGCTCGTAGAGTTCTGGACGGGCATAGATTCCCAGAAATGAAAGCTGATCCCGTTCGCCAAGTTCCGCTTCCGTACAGGCCGCCGCCAGTTGGATATTATACTTACGTGCAATGCCGAGAAACAGTTCACGCACATTTCGCTCAAAATATTTGGTGTCGTGGAAGCACTGGCTGCTGAATGCACGCATCGTCACACTGCCGGACAGCTCTGCGTACCGCTGGAATGTAAGCAGCAGGTCCTGCAACAAATGGTCGTTCTCTCTACAAAAGTCGGCACTCTCATGCTGTTCCGTGCCTGAGTGCATACAGCATCCCGCCATGCTGCGATCCATGAAACAGGATTGCCCTCCAACTTTTGCGTAATAAGACGTTCGCCCTCTTCCGCCCTTTTGCGGATGCACTCTGTCGGCGCATTCATAGCACTGTGCGACCCGTTCCAGATCCAGCACGATGCAGGAGAGAACGCTCTGCTTTCTCGCCCATTCCAGACGCACCAAAGCCTGCTGCTCCAGCTCCCGTGCCGCAGCATTGTATGCATCCCGAACCACCGCATCTTCGTATTGATACTCCGGCAATTCCCTTTTATCAATGCGCAGCATTACCCGGCGTCTGGAAACATTAGGTTCGGAAAGATGCTTGCTGTTTTCAAACTTATCCAGCAGCCGGTTCAGGATCACTTGCGCTTCCTTCATTCTGCATCTCCTTTCCAAAGGGAATGATGTGCATCCGATACCAGTCTTGTCCACCAGAAGCGTCCGGTCAGCAATGGGCATAATGTCCGAAACCTTATCCGGCGGCGTGCAAATGATCGCCTGTAGCCCCATCTTTCGGAGAAGGAGTACACTCTCCGTGATCCGGTCACTATCCATTTTATTGAAAGCTTCATCGAACACCACCAGACGCACCGTGTTGCCAAAGCGGGTGGCATCGTTCACACGGTACAGCTGAGCAAATGATGCCAGCACTGCAATATAGAACGGTGTCTGTGTTTCACCGCCGGACTTCATATTCAGTGTTTGAGAAAGCAGCTGCTTGGAACCGTTCTGATCGGTCGTTTCCAAATCAAACTTCAGATACGTCCGGAAGTCTGTATAGCGGACGATATTCTCCTGTAGTTCGCTCTGTTTTCGGGTATTGAGCTGCGTATCGTCTGCCATTGTGATCTGACTGAACAGTTTTTCGATTTGTTGGCCGTATTTTTGCTGAAAGGGCAGTGCGAATAGACCGGATTCGCCTTCCATCAGTTCATCTGACGTGATCATGTTATAGTAATCCAGATAATCCGGGTTTGGCCCTACGCGAAATTGGTACTTGTCTGTGCCAAATTGTGCCTGGCGCAGGGCCTTGTTCAAATTGTGCACCTGTTCTTGCACCTGATCGATGCTGGATTTCAGTTTGGCAAGGAAATCGTTCTGGAATTGCTCCATTGCACTTTCCCGTGCCGCCCGGATCTTTTCTTTGTATCGGGGCAGCTCGCTTTCCTGCAGAGTACGCCGTTCTTCCTCGTATTCGGTGTTATCCATCACCTCGATCTGGAATGCACAGGGTTTGAACCGTTCTGCATATTCTCTGCGTGCTGCAAACAGTTTCTTCTGAGCCCCGTCCATTGCCTTTGTGCTCTGCGCCAAACTGTCGCCGAAGTTCTTGCGGATGACATCTGCCTTTTTCAAGCGGACAAGCTCCTGCCGATAGCGGGGAACACCGATGGTTTCTCGGTATTCCTCCGTGAATCCTTCTTTCAAACCATCTTCGATGGCCTCATACCGCTGATATTTTTCCGGCAAGATCTCATATTCCAGCTGGTGGATGCGGCTTTCCAGATTGCCCCTTTTTTTCGCATCTTTTCCTTGTTAAGTGCAAGGATCTCTTCTTTCAGATGCTCAATGATCTGCCGCTGCTCATCCAACCAGAACAGATTCAGCTGGGAAAGCTGATTTTGACTTCTGCGATTTCCTTGGTGATCGTCTGGACGCGCTGGTAGTCCTCCTGCTTTTGCGCCACATCGATTCGGACAAATCTTTGAGTAAAAGCGGGTCCTGCAGGCAGGCTAGCTGTTTTGGAGCGGCTGCCAATGCCGCTGCTCCTCCTGCAGACAGGCCAATTCCTTTTCCAGATGGTCGATGCGGAGCTGTACCGCACGCCGCCCGATGAAAGCATCTTCCATCCGGTCCTTCCGAAGTGCGCGGGCCACATAACCCTGATACAGCATTCCTTCCGCCGTGATTGCCGTCCTATAACAGCGCAACTGTTCTGCCGTGTCGCAGCATATCACCCGACCCAGAAGATAGTCCACATAGCTGCGTGCCAGCTTGTTTTCTGTCTCCACCTTTTCTGCCAGACTGCCGGGCAGCGGCCGAAGCGTCTCTTTTCCCGCAGTTTTCCGATATCTACCAGACCAAACGCACGGTACTCTGCTTCCTTCTTCAGCCGGTCGTAAATATTAAGTGCTTCCTGATAGTGTCCCGGCTCCACCAGCAGATAATATTTCTGGTTATTTAGGTAGCCTTCTACCGCTCCACGCCAGCGCTCATCCGCCATTTCCAGCACATCTGCCAGAATATAAACGGGAACCGCATGCCCTGTTTTGCCCGCCAGATCCTTTTCCAGCCGGTCTTTGAACAGCAGAAGCCCATGGGGATAATCTTTGATGTTCCTGCGCAGATTTGCAAGCACCGCACTTTTCTTGTCGGCTTGTTTCTTCAGCTCTGCAATGCGGTCCTCTGTTTTATGAGCCGCACTGCGGACAGCATCCGACAATTCGGCCGCTGCCTGCTGCCCCGTTTCAAACAACTCCGCAGGCCAGGCAAACAATTCCTTCTCGTCACCAGTAAATACAGCATATGCTTTCTGCGCAGTGTTCGCCGCTTCCTGCACCGGTATGAGAAGTTCTTCCGGTTCCAGTTCTTGTATCTCCCCACAGAATCTCTGCAAATGCCGTGCTTCCCGCTTAATCTCCACTTCAAGATTTTGCAGACCCTGTTCCAGCTTTTTCTGCTCATCTCTCAGAGCCTTTTCCGTGTTGAGCAGACGCTCTTCCTCCTGGAAAACGTTGCTCTGCCTGCAGGCCAGCTCCAGCTCACTGCGGCGCGTTTCTTTCTGTTCGATCTGCCGCTCAAGCTCCTCCCGTTGCTCATTCACATTTGCAAGGTTCTCCTTGCATTCAGTTCGTTCAATTCCCTCTGGTCGATCTCTGTCTGCGCAGCTTCTTTTCGGCCCACCGTACCAGAAACTTCTGGATCTGGCAGCGGTCTATGGCTTGGTTCATCTCCTGATACAGCCTGCTGATTTGCTGCAGCGCATCCAGCTTTTCCTGCTGACGCTGCGCCAGCAATTCGTGCCGTTTATAATCCCGGATGTTTTGCTGCATCAGCTCAATATTGGGTTTATCCGGAATATCGCAGATGTTCTCCGTAATAAATTTTGGATATCCACAATTGGCCGGAACGAAACAGCCTTCTTCATCATCCGTAAGACCTGCTCGTTGTGGACGTTCCACTTTGCAAGCATGTTGTGGCGATACTCTTTTGAGTATCGTAAAATTCTGCCGTGCATAGTTCTGCTTCAAAAACGGCGAAGTGCAGAAGTCTCCATTGCCTCGCCCTGCTCAATAAAGCAATTTTTCGGCAGTGTCCCCGTGTAAATAAAGAATGTATCACGGTAACTTCCATCGCTGCGGCAGTCAAAGGTAACGCCCGTCACAAAGCTGCTGCCCTCCATCTCATCCTGAAATTCGCAGACAATATAGGTGGAAAAGTCCTTACCACGACGGGAATACGGGCTGTTATCATCCATGTCGGCGCGCAGGTAGCCTTCCAATGTGCGCTGCGATTTTCGTTGGCCGCCTGATTAAAGTTGCGGGCGTTGGTCTCGCCCAGCAGTACGATCTGCAGTGCATCGATGACCGTTGACTTTCCGGCGCCGTTCTTGCCTGTCAGAAAATTGATGTCGCCCACTTCAATCAGTTCCTTACTGAAATAGAGCCAGTTGATCAGCAGGATCTTCTTCAGCTTCTTCATCTGTTTCCTCCTTTTTCAAAACAGACACCACCAAGTTCAGCTTTTCGCTGGAGACCGCAGAGAATGGTGGGCAATATTGCGATCCTGCAGCTGCCCTGGTTGCATTTTCCTTCCAGTCTTTGAATCACAGAATGGTTTTCCAGTACCGTAAACGCGCGTTTGACCTCTTCCATATTCGGCTTAGCCGGAAAAACGGGATAGTCGGTCACCACTTTTTCCAGAACATCCCGCACAGTACACACGGCATCCTGCTCCAAACCCAAACGCTCCATATTTTCTTCGTAGATCAGCCGTAATGCCAGCAAAATCGCCGTTTCTTTTTATTGAGGTTGCAACGGTTAGCCTCGTCTGTGTTCAACACATAAAAGTATCCGTTCAGTTCATCCCTGCGCAAATCCCAGTCCAGCAGGCTCAGGTACTCCTGTACAGCCTCATAGTGCCGTGATAGAAAAAGATAATCTGGGTTATCCACCCTGCCTTTTCCCGGCTGGTAGATGGTTCGCACAGTGTATGTGCGGCTGAGCAGCTGATTGCAGACAGATTTGAATTGTTCCAGTTCTTTTGCCGTTGCATTGGTAACAAAATCAAAATTCACGGCTTCTTCTCCTTCCTCCGGATCAGCATTTGCGGGATCGAATAGCCATTTTGCAAAAATGCCATCGAGTTCCTGGACCACATAACCGGCAGATGCATCTTTGCTTCCAAGGATTGCCAGCAAACTCATGATATAATCCTTGTCCTCTTCAAGCGAGAGCTCCTCCGAGCAACGAATGTCAGCGTCTCCCAGCCATCCCTGCACGTAAGCATTTACTGCTGCCCGGCCATATTTCGATTGCAGTAACTGTGCCGCTCTGACCTGTTCTTCTGTATTCGGTGCCTGATCATCTTGTATCAGCACCGACGCGGTTTTGTCCGTTTTTGGACGCTTACGGTACCACAGACTTTTTCTGACAAAAGACTGCTCATACAATTGAAATGCCGGTCGTATCTGGTCCACCAGCTCAGACGCCCTGCGGTTTCTGGACAGTGCCGTCAGCAAAACATTCAAATTGCCGCGCACGCTTTGATCTCGGTTCGTCAGGTTCTCGATTTTCTGTGTTGCTGCCCTGGTATAGCGCCGGACCTGCGTATCAATTTCTTCAAGATAGTCCTTCTCTAAATTGTCATAGCGTTCTTCGATCCAGAAAATTTTCCTCAGCAGATCGGCACGGCAGTCTTCCAATGTCTTGCCCCGCTTATCACGCAATGCTTCATTTGCCATCGCCATCAGCAAGGTATCATCCTCTTCCCAGCGCCTAAGCACAGACTGAATGGGCACACGATACTTCGGCACTGAGTCTTTGATTTTCAGCGGACGGATGTATGCCTCCACAACTTTTTGTCCGAAGTCGTTAAAGTGTGCAGCCAGCACCTGGTTGACATCCTGCATATCGATCTGCGTCTGAAAATAATGCTTCACATTATGATAGACCATTTGCAACAAGCTAATCAGCGCCGTTGTGTTATCGTAGGCACTATAGAGAGCCGTCATTTTATCGTAAGCATTGTTGCTGTCGTCGGCGGTCCTTAAGACTGAGAAAGTTCCGAACACATAGGAATACCCACGAGCCGGGCTATCATCGCAGAGTTGGTGGAATAATTCCAGCAAGCGGCTGCTGTAATTAGGAATCGTGATATACTCTTCAAAGTCGTCCCCGCGTTCTTTCTCAAACCACCCCTTACTACACAGCTTGCGGATCAAAAAACGAGCGCGGCCAAAGATATCCCTCAGTTCCTCTTCGTCAATGTCTTCATCTTCAAACGTAGCATCCGCCAGTTCCTGTTCCAGCCTGCCGCGTAGCATTGAATACAAGACATCTTCCCGTATTTTCAGGTTTTCTTGGTATGCTGCGTACAGTACGTCCAGTGCATCCGCATATAAAATACGGTTGGGCGAAGCCAGCGGCGAGAAAAGTTCACTGGGAACCACTTCAAAAACTTCATAGGCCTACCACCTTATTCGACTGATATACGCTTTCTTTTCTATTATTGTACCTTCTTTCCGCTTACAAAACAAGACGCAAAAAAGGGGCTGTTGCAAAATAGCAAAAGCGAAAGACGTTGAAAACTTCAGCAAAGAGTGCCTGAAACAGCCCAAAAGTTGAAAACTTTGTCATAAATTCAGAGAAAAGGTATAGCAAAGCTGAGCCTCTGTGAAAAGCATGTGCTCAGCTTTTACATTTTCAGTTCCAAAAATTCTACTCTTTTGAGGGGAAAAAGATGATTTTCTCTTTCCGCGTTGCAATTTGGAAAAGAACTTCTGGAGGTCAAAAGCAATGCAGAGGAGAAACAATTCGGTAGAGATATTGGTTCTCCCTCGCATCAAGAAGCGCCGGAAGTTCCTCAAGCTGGGCGTTGGCTACATACACCGGTTCATGTTCATCTATTAAAATATTTTCGCTTATTGGCAGGGTCAGCTGTTGATATATGCCGCCCTTTCCTGTATACTGTTCATGTTGTATCTGGTTCATTGCAGTTTCAGTTTACAACAAAAATGAGATAGGCAACCCCTTTGGGGAAGTCTATCTCATTTTTCGTTGGCTATTTTGCAACAGCCCCTTGTCGCTCGCTCAAGCTACCCAACGCAAAACTGCCCCGGCTTCCTGTTACGGAAACCGGGGCGGTTTGTTATACTTTATTTGTGCTCTTTATTCACGTTTTTCAAGCTCTCGCGCAATTATTTGCGGGATTTTTGATTGCAGGCTGGGCGGGTGCCAAAATTATAGAGTATTCAGAGACATCCATGGATGTTTATGGACTCAGCGGCTCACAAATGCCATGTCCTTTTCCAGCAGGTAGGGCCGCAGATAAGCCACTGTGCCGCACATGGGCAGTACATCTTCCGAAAGCTGAATGCCAAGCTGCTGGATGATATACTGCCGACGCACCTGCATCCGCTGCCACATCTCCGGGTACTGCTGGCAGATCTGCTCCTTCAGAGTCTCATCGGCCAGCACCACGGTGCTCTCGGCACAGCTGCCGCCGTAGCCCGGCACCGATGGAATGATATCGATCTGCAGCATCATGCCGCTGCGCAGAACCTCTGCGGAGTGCTCATAGATCGGAGAGCAGAGCCATTCTTCCTCGGCCACCAGATGGCCAGGGCAGAGCGACCAGCCGTAGGTTGCACGGGGCAGAATTTCTTCCACCTTGTCGAACATCTCACCGCCGGTCATGCCCACATGGATCTCCTCCAGCCAGCGGGTATAGGCAGCAAAGTAGGGAGCCGCTACCTTTTCCACATAATCCTGAGCGCCCTGCGGCAGCTCCGAAGCGTCGTGCACTGCATAGGCTGCGCGGCTGGAGGAGCCGCCCGAATAGCCGACGGTCAGCGAAATGGTATCGCCCACCTTGACCGTGTTCTGGGTGGGGAACATATTGCCCTTGATGAAGCGCGGGCCGCTGGCGGCAATGGTCACGATGCTGTTGTGCTGGCCCTGCCGGTTGAGCTGAGCGCCCAGTGCGGTCTCCGGCACACCGGGAGCCAGAAGATCCATAGCATCCAGCACACCGTCTGAAGCCAGTGCAGCGCCATATTCGTAATGGGCGATCTCGTTAGCGTTGTTAGTGGTACGGGCACCGCCATCGCCAAGGAACAGATCTCCGGCATTGAACAGGTTCTCGTCGCCGCCGGTAATGGCACGGATGGCATCAGAATAAAGGCCGGGATGTCAAAAAGTTTTCGTTTTTCTCCACCGGGCTGGTAAAATGCTTCCATCCTGCAATGCCGATGCGGCGGCCCGGCGCAATGCCTGCCTCCTCCAACAGAGTGCGCAGGGGCTTGTCAGCACGGTTGGGCTGGTTGGGCAGTGAGAACAGTGAAACATGCACGGCCTGCCCGGGATACGGGCTTTGGACGCCTTGTTCAGATTCTCATTGCCCAGCACAAAGTGAGCCGTGCCGTCGGCGTCCAGAACCAGCAGAGACTCTTCAAAGCGGGTAAAATATCCCATCAGGTACTGGAAATTACCGCAGTGTTCGGCGTCACCGTACACCACCAGTTGCTCAAAACCGCGGGACTTCATGCCCCGCAGAACCTTGTCCAGACGTTCCTGGATAGTGGCATCCGTCAGCATGACCGGCTCTCCAGTACAGTCCTTGGGCGGCTGCGGCACCTTGGCCAAGCGGATATCGTACTGTTTCATTTTCTTACACCTCTCGTTATTGATTTCTTGTATTTGGCCTGCGGCCGGTTTCAGATTTTGTCAATGGGGTACATGGGGCGCATGATCTGCTTGAAGGGAATGATCCGGGTATCCTGCGGGGTAGCTCCCTGCGTCAGGGACATGACCGAGAACGCAGCCTTTCCTTCAGCTCCGGAAAGATATAGCCCTGCTTGACCACAATCACATCGTATGCGTCCCAGTCCAGTCCAGCCCCCACGAACTGGTGCTCTTCGCACATGGTCTGGCGGGTACTGCCACATTGATATCCAGTGGCAGGCCGTCCACCGACACCGCCACCGAATAGCCATACACGGCATCGTGGGGATGGTGCAGGTAGCCGCGCAGAGTACCCTTTGCCTTCACCGTCACATCCAGCTCCACCGAGTGGGACATCTCATCGTGATTCACACCCAGATGCAGGCAGGCCTTTGCGCCGATCTCCAGCTGCGCCAGCTTCTGGTAGGCAACGGGGTCGCAGATGTTGGCAAACAGGATCTTCTTTTCAGTTCCTTCTCCACCAACACCTGCCGCAGGATGTAGGTATTCCAGCCGGTGGCACCGCTGGTTACATTGTCGCCAGAGTCAGTGATGAAAGCAGGCTTGCCCTCAAACTCCAGTGCCATCCGCAAAGCCTTGTCTGGAGCAGCTGTCAGGCCGGTGTAGTGGAACTCACGGCGTTTGTTCCAGACGTAGACAGCCAGCCAGTCGGCGGCTTCCTCTGCATAGGGCAGGTCGGCTTCGGTCTGGGGCACCACAACGATGCCGCAGCCAGCCACCGGCGTGTCATGGCGGATGTAACCCACATGCCAGCTCACACTGCGGATATGGGGATCCTGTTCCAGCTTGTCCATATACTCGTTGATGGATCGCACTGGCTCGTCACCGGAAACGCTCTGCTCGCCGCCCAGGATCAGGGGCAGCTTGCGGTATACCGAGTGGATGTTCTGGCGGTCTTTCATAAAGTCGCACAGCATGGCGGCTACCTTGCGCATGGTGGCAATGCTGTCGGTGTGGGGTGATTCGCGGTAGCTGCGGATCAGAGTGGTGGCCTCGGCATATTCCTTGCACAGATTGCCGTGGGGTCACACACACAAAGATGGGCAGGTACGGCCCTACCACCTTGCGGATCTCAGCCAGAATGGGGTGGTCGCCGGAACCAATGCCCTCCACCTCGCTGGCACCGTGCAGCATCAGGAACATACCATCGATCTCGTGGATGTGCTCTTTGACCGTCCGCACGAAGCAAGATTCGATGTAATCAAAGGTATCTTTTGATCACGCCCGCAGCACCGGCATCCGCCACCACCGAGGGGATCAGTTCAAAACCGGCCTGCTCAAACACATCGGCCACATGCAGTGCCTGAATGCAGTCATCACCAAAAGCATCTTGTAATTGCTGATCTCGCATTTCTGCGGGATGTTCGCATTGGACTCCGTGATAAATTCGCCGACCAAGATTTTCATTGTTGTTTCTCCTTTTATTGTACCGTTTCCACCATCAATCCGCAACCGGACAGGCCGCTTTTTCATGCGCTGGTGCGGCGAAAGCCGCATGGTTACTGGCAAAACCAGCCCATGCAGTGCCCAGCAGAAGCATACTAACCAAGTATCTTCCCGCAGGGTAGTAAAGTCAGATGGAATATCAGCACCAGTTCCGGACTCAGTGTCAGCAACAAATTGGTCAGGCTGCCATCCGGGTCGATATACCCTAGCAAGGCACACAGTCCCGGGTAATAATGGCGTACAGGCCTACGGCCCATGTACCAAAGGTGTCGCTCGCCCATATCATGCCGCCAGTGAACCAGTAGCACCGGGATCACCGGCGAGACGCAGCCGGCAATGAAGTCCAGCACCACATCCACGCCATGGCGGATACGTCACGGCTTTTGGGGAGCCGTCTCCTGTGGCTCTCATATTACTCTCCGCTTCTTCGGTTTTCTGATATTCCTCGATCAAATTCTTGAACCAGTAATAGCTCTTTTGGGGTACGCTTGTTGTCATGGTCAAAGTCCACACGCACAAAGCCGTAGCGCTTTTCGTAGCCATTGACCCAGCTGTACAAATCCATGGTAGACCATGCATAGTAGCCCAGCACATTGCAGCCCTCTTTTGGCCTTAAGCATATAGTCGATGTAGCCCTGCATCATTTCGATGCGGTCATCGTCCTGCACATAGCCGTTCTCGTCCGGGGTCTCGTAGCAGCCATGGCCGTTCTCGGTGATGTACACCGGGATGTCACCGTAGCGCTCCCGGATCTCCATCAGGGTGTTGTACATGCACTTGGGGTAGATCTCGCGGCCCCAGAGGTTGCGCTTGGTGTCGGGGGCAATGGCGGTCTCGTACCAGCCCTTGATGCGCATACCCTCCTTGGCCTTGGAGCCTGCGCCGCGGTTGTTGTGGAACACCTCGGTCTCGCCCTCCGACCAGTCGGTCAGGTACATGCGGTTGTAAACGTTCATGCCGATGTAATCCACCTTGCCCTTGGCAAAGATCAGGCATCGTCCAGCTTGATATAGTCGTTCTCAATGCCGTTTTCCCGCAGCAGAGGGATCAGCTCGCCGGGCAGCTCGCCCTTGATGGAGGTGTCCAGGATCAGGCGGTTATAGAACAGGTCGCCCAGCAGGCGGACCTTTCGCTTCTTTGGTGCCCGGCGCGATCTCCACGTTGCTGCTGTCGTGCACGATGCCGATCTGACCCTTCAGACCCATGGAGTGGTACAGGGCCACCGTCTTGGCACTGGCCAGCACTTCGTAGTACATCTGCTTAAAGTAGCGGTCAAAGTCCAGCTTGTGGTTCGGGGGATAGTTGCCCACCATATTGGTGCAGTAGGCGTAGTACTTGGGCTCGTTGATGGTGCTCCACAGCTTGACCCGGTCGCCAAAGGCCTCAAAGCAGACCTTGGCATAGGCTTCAAAGTCGTCCACGATGGAGCGGTTCTCCCAGCCGCCTTCTTCCGCAAGGACATTGGGCAGATCGTAGTGGAACAGGGTGACATTTGGCTCGATGCCCTTTTCCAGGCAGTAGTCGATCACATTGTTGTAGAACTCAATGCCCTTGGGGTTCACCTCACCCCGGCCGTTGGGCAGGATACGGTCCCATGCAATGGAGAAGCGGTAGGTGTTCTGCTTGCCGGCAGCCATCATGTCGATGTCCTCTTTGTAGTGGTGATAGAAGTCACAGGAGACATCGCCGGTGGCACCGTTCAGGTTCAGCGGGTTGCCGTGGGAGAATACATCCCACTCGCCCAGACCTTTGCCGTCCTCATCCCAAGCGCCTTCACACTGATATGCGGCAGTTGCACTGCCCCAGAGAAATTTCTGCTTTTCCATACTGTACAAGTCCTTTCTTTGATAAGCTCTCGTTTTGTTTTTAAATATCGTCCACCGGGAACATGGGGCGCATGATGCGCTTGAAGGGCAGGCGGCGGGTATCCTGCAGGGTAGCGCCATCGGTCAGGGACATCACGCACAGCGCGCCAAGCTCCTTCAGCTCCGGAAGATGTAGCCCTGTTTTACGATCACCACGCCGTAGTCCGCGCAGTGGGCACCGGCTGCTTCGAACTGATGCAGCTCCACCACAGCATGGCTCGCCTCGGCTATGATGATATCAATGGGGTAGCCCTCTACCGACACCAGCACGCAGGCACCGTAATCTCCCTCATAGCCCATAAAGCCTTCCAGACGACCATTGTGCTTCACGGTCACGTCCAGCTCTACCGGGCGGGACAGCTCGTCCAGATCCATGCCCAGACGGATATGCGTCTTTGTGCCCTCCGGAACATCGGCCAGCTGTGCCACTACAGCCGGGTCGGTGATGCAGCCGAACAAGAAGTTCTTGCCCTTGGTATCCGGCAACGCCATGACCTGCCGCAGCACCCATGTATTGGCACCCACAGAGCCGCTGGTGGTGTTGTCACCGGAGTCGGTGAGGAACACCGGCTTGCCCGGGCAGTTCAGCGCGGACTGAATGGCCTCTTCCGGTTCCTGCGTCAGGCCGGTGTAGTGGAACTCATGGCGGCGCTCCCACATAAGCGGCCAGTTCGTCAACCTTCTGCTCGGCGTAGTCCTGATCAGCCTCGGAGTTTGGCACCACCACGACGCCGCAGCCTGCTACGTCCGTGTCGTGACGGATGTAGCCCACATGCCAGCTGGCACTGAGAATGCGGGGATCTTTCTCCATCTCGTCCATGTACTGGTTGATGGAGCGCACCGGCTCATCGGCGGAGACGCTCTGCTCGCCGCCCAGGATCAGCGGCAGCTTGCGGTATGCGGGGCGGATGTTGCGGCGGTGCTCCAACAGATCTACCAGATACCGGCAGCAGGTCTTGACCGTGTCGGCAAGGTCGGTGTGGGGCGACTCGCGGTAGCTGCGGATCACGGTGGTGCCGTCCACATACTCCTTGCACAGATTGCCGTGGGGGTCGCAGGCCACTACAATGGGCATATACGGACCCACCAGCTTGCGTGCTTCCTTCAAAATGTGATGGTCGCCGGAGCCGATGTCCTCCACCGCGCTGGCACCGTGCAGATGCAGGAACATGCCGTCCAGCGTGCCGAGGTTTGCGCGGATATCGTTCAGCAGGCGGTTCTCGATGTAATCAAAGGCGTTGCGGGTGACCACACCGCCCGAAAAGCCATTGGCATAGACCGAGGGTACCACTTCGATGCCGGCATCCGCGAACACGGTGCCCATGTTCATCTGAGAAATGGCGTCCTCGCCAAACCGCAGGTCATAATTTTCCAGATCAGTTTTGTAGGGGATGTTGGCGTTGGACTCGGTCACAAACTGCGCCACCAGAACTTTTCTGCCCATAGCAGATCCTCCTCTCAAAGAAGCCTGAGCACACATTGATGCCCGCCGCCGTAGCGGCGACAGGCATCAATGTGCTTGGCTTTGTGCTTTGCTTTATGATGAAATTATGGCTGTGAATGTCAAAAGTCTAAACAGGGATCAGACGTCCTCTTTGTATGCCTTTTGAGGATGACGGTGCAGGCGATGAACGCCACGACCACGGCCACGATGCCGGAGGCCAGCGCCACGATCATGTTGCCCATGGAACCGTCAGGAGGCAGGAAGAACAGCAGGGCCAGGAAGCCCGGGCAGCCGCCCACAACGTAGTTCTTCAGCTGGAAGATGCCTGCGATCAGGCCGCCGGCCGCTGCGCCGATGGCAGTGCCCACCAGCACACGGAGACGCATGATCAGGGAGCCGTAGAAAGCAGGCTCGGTAACGCCGCACAGTGCGGTAACACCGAAGGAAGCGATCATGCCCTTGCGGCCCTTATCCTTGAGGTGCATGGCAACAGCCAGTGCGCTGCCGCCGACTGCCAGGTTGGAGATAAAGCCCATCGGCGTAACAACCAGGTCGTAACCGATGCTGGAGATGCCTTCCACCATGATGGGGTGATGGCCTTATCCAGGCCCAGCATGACCAGATAGGGATAGATAGCAGAGCAAACAGGAGTTGCAATAATACTTGCTGCGCTAAAGAATGCCTGAAGAGCATTGCCGACCACACCACTGAGCTCGGTGCCAATGGGTCCGAGGACGATCAGCGTAATGGGAACGACGATCAACATGGTAAGCAGCGGCTTTAAGAAGTAACGCACCATTTCAGGGATGATCTTCTTGAGCAGCTTATCCACCCAGTACATCAGGATGATGCCCATGACGATGGGCATCACGCTGGAGGTGTATTCCACGGTGGGAATGGGGATGCCGAAGAAATCCAGACCCTCAACACCGCTGATGGAGCTGCTGACGAGGACAGCGCCCAGGAACGCGCCCATGATAGGCTCCATCTTGAGCTTGTTGGCCATGGTGTAGCCGATCCAGACGGGCAGCATGGAGAAGCCGGCGCTGAAGATAGCCAGGCAGACCTTTGCGGTGCCGCTGTCGGTGCTCATTCCAAGGTAGTTGACCAGCAGGTTCTTGATGGCAAGGATCAGGCCGCCGGTGATCAGAGCGGGAACGATCGGCATAAAGACAGCTGCGCTGAAGTTGCCGAACTTCGTGACCCAGTACATAAAGCCCTTCTTTTCAGGCTCTTCCTCCACGACCGTGGGCGGTCATCGGTGGGTTTCCAGCCGGAGACCTCCAGGAAATCGTTGAATGCATCGTTGACTTCCGGTCCGATGATGATCTGCACCTGGCCGGTCTTGTCCACAACGCCCACGACATGTTCAATGCCCTTGATGGCTTCCACATCCACCTTGGACTTGCTGGCGTAATGGATGCGCAGCCGTGTTGCACAGCGCTCAACGAAGGTGATGTTGCTCAGTCCGCCGACCTTCTCCAGGACTTGCTGGGACATCTTTGTATATTTGCCCATGAGTAAATGCCTCCCTTTCGTACCGTAAAATGTTACAAAATATCACATTTTGCACTTCATGTGATGAACAGCTGTGAAATATATTCACCGCTCGGCCGCAGCGAAAACCCGCAGAATTTCGTTGAGTTTTAACCATTCATCGTCTTTTCTACATTGTACCACTCCGGGTCAAAGTCAATCAGTTTTGTTACATTTTGTTCGTAAATGTTATTATTTGTTGCTTTTAACAAACAAAAATCGAGTTTTGCATCATTTTCACTAAATTTTCGACTCGTTTACGCAAAAAGAATGAGCTTTCCGGTGAAAGATAACATTTTCTCCGAAAAGTTCATTCTTTTGTTATTTTATGTTACTTTTAATTTCAAGTTATTCTCAGGCCAGCACCAACGGGATATTGTTCTGCCGGAACAGCTCCTGCGTAGCTGCATCCAGACCATCGTCCGTGATCACCAGATCCACATCCGTAATGGGGCGATCTTGTAGAAGAACGACTTGTTGAATTTGCTGTGGTCGGCCATGCAGATCACCCGCTTAGCTTTTCCACCAGCACCTTTTGGTATGGCCATCCTGCACATCCACCACCGAAAGGCCATCAGTCAGATCGATGCCCTCCAGCGAGAGAAACAAGGTATCGATCTGAAAATGCTGGATGAAATCATCGGTCAGCGGCCCCAGAAAAGCCATGGAGTTCTCACGGAACTCGCCCGGACACATGATGAGCTTGATGTTCCGCATGGTAGCGGTGGTGTTGGCTACCAGCAGAGAGTGGGTCAGTACACTGATGTTGCGTTTGCCGCGCAGCAGCGCAGCCAGCTCGTTGGGCGTGGTGCCCGCATCCAGAAAACGGAATCGCCTTCGTTGATGTACTCCATACACTTGGCCGCGATGCGCTGCTTTTCGGACACATTGATCTCATTTTGAAGCTGATGCTGCATTCAAACAGCGAGCCGCTGTTCAGCACTGCGCCGCCGTGTTCCAGCGTAACCATGCCATCCTCAGCCATCGCATTCAGATCCCGCCGGATGGTCATGGAGGACACCTGAATACGCTCTGCCAGGTCGGTGATCACCACACTGCCGTTGCGCTGCAATTCATCCAGAATATAGCGTTTTCGTTCGATTGCATTCATAGCATTTCCTCACCGGGACTCCCATGGCCCCTCTTACACCATTTTCCCAGTTTCTTTACCCGTTCTCTTCCGTTTCGTCCAGTCGCAGCTCGTGCCCGCCGGTGCGGATCATATAGCGTTCGCTGTCAATGTACTGCTCATTCAGCAGCACCACCCGGTCTTTGCCGTCCAGATAGCAGGTGCGGGTGTATACCACAGGCCGCCCTTAGCAAACCCCAGCGCAGCCGCTGTTTCTGCATCGGCGTACCGCACCCGAATGATGGTCTCCTTTTCCCGGATGACTCGCAGCTTTCTCCACTGCCGCAGCAGCCGGAACACCGACCCGCTCAACAGCTCTTTTGTCAAAATTCCGCATCCTGCGGCGGAAAGTAATCGATCTCATACACCGCCGGCTTGCCGTTCAGGGCACGCACCCGCCGGGCGCGGCAGTAGCGTTCCTCGCCCTGCTTCACCTCAAACAGGCGGCACACTTCAGTGCTTGGCACCATGTCCAGCTCTGTGCACACGGTGGAGGGCCTGTACCCGTTGGCAATGGCATTTTCGGTCCAGCCGCGGGCGCGTTCAGGTCGTTGCGCATCACCACCCCGGTCACAAAAGTGCCCTTGCCCGGGTGACGCACCACCAGCCCTTCCTCGCACAGTTCCTCCACGGCACGCCGCACCGTGATGCGGCTCACCTTGTATTGCTCCACCAGTTCATTCTCGGTGGAGAGCTTGTCGCCCTCCCGGCGGCTGCCGGAAAGGATCTCCTGCCGCAGGATCTCTTCCAGCTGCAGATAAAGCGGGGTCGCGCTGTCCGGCACCAGCATATTGTTTTTCCTCCAAAAGCACACATTCTATAATCTACTATGAGCATAACACAATTGTGTGGTAAAATCCAGTATTTCATCGGCAAATTTTGCCCGAGAGCCTATTGTAAATCGTCTTATATTGTATTATAATGTCTTATATACTTATTCCATTGCAAATTGATCAACCCAGGAGGTATCTTGCATGTTTCATATCCTTGTTGCACGCTTTATCCTGGAGGCCAATGAGAACATCCCCAAAAGTGCAATCTAAATGATGTCAGCCTGCACTTCGGGCAGGGCTGCATTGCGCATCTGCAGCTGGGGACGTGTTTGACCGTCCTGACGTGACCCTTGTGCCAGCGCTGGACGCCAATGCGGCTTCCAACGGCGTGATGAAGCGCACCGCCTTTGATTACATTGAGTCCACCATCCTGCTGACTGTGCAGGAGCATCTTCCGAACTGGATGGCATCTACCTCCACCTGCACGGCGCCAGTGAGGTAGAGGGCATCGGCTCCGGCGACCACCATATCTTAAAGGAAGTGCGCCGCATCGTAGGCCCTTACATGCCCATTGCTGTGGTATGCGATCCCCACGGTAACCTGTGCAAGGAATATGTGGAAGGCACCACCCTCATCCGCAGCTACCGTGAGTCCCCCACACTGATGTGGAGCAGACCATCCGCTTTGTCTGCTCCCACCTGTTGGAGCTGTTGAGCACCGCCGCAGCATCACTCCTGTGTACCGCAAACTGCCGCTAATTCTGGGCGGTGAGCAGAGCGTCTCCGCCGACGAACCGGTGCGCTCCATCAACCAGTATATGGATGAGATGGAAAAGGATGACCGCATCCTCAGCGCCAGCTGGCATGTGGGCTACATCCGCCACGACACCGATGTAGCCGGCTGCGGTGTCGTGGTGATTCCCTCTTCCAATGAGTTCCGCCCCTATGCAGAGCAGAAGGCCGATGAGCTGGCCGCCTATGTGTGGGACCGCCGCCATGAGTTCCACTATACCGGCCTGACTCAGGAACCAGACGAGGCCCTGCAGACCGCACTGCACTGCACCGGCAAGCCCGCCTTCCTCACCGACTCCGGCGACAACACCACCAGCGGTGCCATGGGTGCCAACACATGGGTACTGCGGCAGGTGCTGGCTAAACCCGAAGCCCTGCAGGGCAAGCGGGTGCTGTTTGCCGCCATTCAGGACCCCGCCGTCTATACCCTGCTGGCCGGTCATACCGTTGGTGACACCCTGCCTCTGACCCTTGGCATGGGTCTGGATTCCCTGACCGAGCCGGTACAGCTCACTGTAACCCTGAAGCATCTGGGCCGTCAAGAGGGCACCGTCTTGTTTGCTGAACATGGCGATTTTGGCGGCTGTGCCACCGTGTCGGTAGAGGGCCTGCCCATTGATGTCATCGTCACTGACACGAACCATCCCTTTGTAGAGCGGCATCAGACCCTTGCCGCCGGGGTGGACTGGATGGACTACGATGTGGTGATCGTCAAGACCGGCTACGCCTTTCCTGAACCGACCCAGCAGGGCGCGCTGTGCGTGATGTCCCTGACCGACGGCGCTACCTTGCAGGATACCCGCCGCCTGCCCTTCAAGCGCATCATGCGTCCCATGTTCCCGGTAGACGACATTTGATAAAAAGGAGAACTGCCTTATGAAGATCCTTGTTGCAAAATTTCAGCTGGAAGCCAATGAGCATGTAGACATGAAGTGCGACCTGCCCAACGTGGCCCTTTCCTACGGACGTGACGCCCTGAGCCATATGCAGGTGGGCGACGTATTCGATGACCTAGGCATTGAACTGGTGCCCGTGATCTGTGCAGACGCTGCCTGCAGCGGCGTGATGAAAAGACCTGCTTTGATTATATTGAACAGACCATCCTGAATGCCGTGCGCGACAACCTGCGGGATCTGGACGGTATCTACCTGCACCTGCACGGTGCCAGCTATGTGGAAGAGATCGGTTCCGGCGAGCACCATTTGGTGGCCGCCATCCGGCAGATCGTGGGTCCTTACCTGCCACTGGCGGTCTCCTGTGATCCGCACGGCAACCTGACCAAAGAGTATGTGGAGAACACCACCTTTATCCGCAGTTACCGTGAGGCTCCCCACACCGACATTGCCCAGACCGTACAGCGCACCTGCCGCGCCCTGATCGAACTGATCCGCCACCGTCAGAACATCACACCGGTATACCGCAAGCTGCCGCTGATTTTGGGTGGAGAACAGAGCGTTTCTGCCGACGAGCCGGTGCGTTCCTTCAACCAGTACATGGACGAGATGGAGAAAGATCCCCGCATCCTCAGCGCCAGTTGGCATGTGGGCTACCTGCGGCATGACTGCCCAGAGGCCGGCTGCGGCGTGGTGGTGATCCCTGCCACCGGAGCCGACCATGCCTATGCCGAGCAGAAAGCCGACGAGCTGGCCGCCTATGTGTGGGGCAAGCGCCATGAGTTCCACTACACCGGCACTACCGCCCAGCCGGACGAAGCTCTGCGCATGGCGCTGAACTGCCCGGACAAACCGTCGTTTATCACCGACTCCGGCGACAACGTGACCAGCGGTGCTCAGGGCGCTAACACCTTTATCCTGCGTCAGGTGCTGGCTGTGCCGGATCTGCACAAAAGGTGCTGTTTGCTGCCATCCATGATGCAAAACTCTGCCACGCCCTGCTCAGCCTGCCCATTGACACCGTAACGAATGCTTCTGTCGGCATGGGTTTTGATTCGCTGTCGGCTCCAGTTCCGCTGACTCTGCGGGTACTATACAAAGGCATACAGGAGGGCACCCACATGTACGGCGAGGACGGCAGCTATGGCCCGCTGGTGACCGTTGCTGTAGAGGGCACCCGCTGGTACTAACGATCACCGACAACAACCACTCCTTTGTGGAGGAGCACCAGTTGGATGCCTGCGGCGTGGACTGGAAGAACTTTGACATCATCGTAGTCAAACGGGGTTATATCCATCCAGAGCTCAAAGCTGCCGGTGCCCTGTGCGTGATGTCCCTCACCGACGGTGCCACCCGCAGGACACCCGTCTGATTCCCTTCAAGCGCATCATGCGCCCCATGTTCCCATTGACAACATCTGAGCATGTACCTTTTGCCCGTTTTCTCCAGCTGGCCAGGTATAACAAACCGCCCCGGCTTCCTGTTACGGAAACCGGGGCGGTTTGTGCTTTATTCGCTTTCTCAAGCGCTCACGCAATCACTTGCGGGGTTCTTGATGGCAGCCTGCGCAGCGGCCAGGCGGGCGATGGGAACACGGTAGGGAGAGCAGCTGACGTAGTCCAGACCGACATTGTGGCAGAACTCCACGCTCGTGGGATCGCCGCCGTGCTCGCCGCAGATGCCCAGACCCAGATCGGGACGGGTCTCGCGGCCGTCGTGGGCAGCCATCTTGACCAGCTTGCCAACGCCGATCTGATCCAGATGCTGGAACGGATCGCTCTCGTAGATCTTGTTCTCGTAGTATGCGCCCAGGAACTTGGCGGCATCATCACGGCTGAAGCCGAAGGTCATCTGGGTCAGGTCGTTGGTGCCGAAGCTGAAGAAGTCTGCTTCCTTGGCGATCTCGTCGGCAGTCAGGGCGGCGCGGGGGATCTCGATCATGGTGCCGACCTGATACTTCATCTCAACGCCTGCAGCAGCGATCAGCTCGTCTGCGACCTTGACCACAACGTCCTTGACGAACTTCAGCTCCTTGACCTCGCCGACCAGCGGGATCATGATGTGCGGGGTGATCACATGGCCGGTCTCAGCAGAGACGTTCAGAGCAGCCTTGATCACAGCGCGGGTCTGCATCGCAGCGATCTCAGGGTAGGTAACAGCCAGACGGCAGCCACGGTGACCCATCATGGGGTTGAACTCGTGCAGAGAAGTAACCACGTTCTTCAGATCGTCATAGGTCATGCCCATATCGGCGGCCAGCTCCTTGATGTCCTCCTCCTTGGTGGGCAGGAACTCGTGCAGCGGGGGATCCAGATAACGAATGGTCATCGGGCGCTCACCCATGATGCGGTACATGGCCTCGAAGTCACCCTGCTGGAACGGCTCGACCTTGGCCAGAGCAGCTTCGCGCTCTTCCACGGTACGTGCGCAGATCATCTCACGGACAGCCTTGATGCGATCCTCTGCGAAGAACATGTGCTCGGTACGGCACAGGCCGATGCCCTCAGCACCCAGATCCACTGCCTGCTGTGCGTCGCGCGGGTTATCAGCGTTGGTCATGACCAGCAGCTGACGAGCAGCGTCTGCCCAGCCCATGAAGCGGTTGAAGTTCTTATTGCCGGTAGCGGCCACGGTAGCGACCTGCTCGCCGTAGATGTTGCCGGTGGAGCCGTCGATGGAGATCCAGTCGCCCTCGGCGAACTTGTGGCCATTGATCTCGAAGGTCTTTGCTTCCTCGTCGATCTTGACCTCGTTGTCATTGCCGCAGCCGGAGACACAGCAGGTGCCCATACCACGGGCAACAACAGCTGCGTGGCTGGTCATGCCGCCGCGGACGGTCAGGATGCCCTGAGAGACCTGCATGCCCACGATATCCTCGGGGCTGGTCTCCAGACGGACCAGAACGACCTTCTTCATCTTGCCGGACTTGACCATCTCCTCTGCCTCTTCAGCAGTAAAGACGATCTGGCCGCAGGCAGAACCGGGAGAAGCTGCCAGACCCTTGCCGACGACCTCGGCGGCCTTCAGGGCAGCGGCATCGAACTGGGGATGCAGCAGGGTATCCAGCTGCTTGGGCTCCACGCGCAGGACAGCTTCCTGCTCGGTGATCATGCCCTCGTCCACCAGATCACATGCGATCTGCAGAGCAGCCTGAGCGGTACGCTTGCCGTTACGGGTCTGCAGCATGTACAGATGGCCGTCCTCGATGGTGAACTCCATATCCTGCATATCGCGGAAGTAGTTCTCCAGACGGGTTGCGATCTCAACGAACTGATCGTACACCTCAGGCATCTGATCCTTCAGGTGGCTGATGGGAGAAGGAGTGCGCACGCCGGCCACAACGTCCTCGCCCTGTGCATTGATCAGGTACTCGCCCATCAGCTTCTTAGCGCCGGTGGCGGGGTCACGGGTGAATGCAACGCCGGTGCCGGAGCGGTCGCCAGAGTTGCCGAATGCCATCTGCTGAACGTTGACTGCGGTGCCCCACTCGTAGGGGATCTCGTTCATCTTACGATAGACATTTGCACGGGGGTTGTCCCAGCTGCGGAAGACGGCCTTGACAGCCTCGATCAGCTGATCACGAGGATCCTGCGGGAAGGGACGGCCTTCGTTCTCCTCGTAGATCTTCTTGAAGACACCGACCAGTTCCTTCAGGTCATCAGCAGTCAGGTCAACGTCGTTCTTGACGCCCTTGGCTTCCTTCATCTTGTCGATCTCGACCTCGAACAGGCTCTTCGGGACCATCATAACGACGTCCGCGAACATCTGCACAAAGCGGCGGTAGCAGTCGTATGCAAAACGGGCGTTGCCGGTCTTCTTTGCCAGACCTTCAACAGCCTCGTCGTTCAGGCCCAGGTTCAGGATGGTGTCCATCATGCCGGGCATGGACTGACGTGCGCCGGAACGGACGGAGACCAGCAGGGGGTTCTGGTTATCGCCGAACTTCTTGCCGGTGATCTCTTCCAGACCCTTGAGGTGCTCAAAGATATCAGCAGTGATCTCGTCATTGATCTGACGGCCGTCTGCATAATACTGGGTGCAGGCGTCGGTGGTGATGGTGAAACCCTGCGGCACCGGCATACCGGCTGCGGTCATTTCTGCCAGACCAGCACCCTTGCCGCCCAGAGTATTCTTCATGGTGACTTTGTCGCCGCCGAAAGCATCATTGCCTTCGCTGAAGTAGTACAGATACTTTTTGCTCATGCGTTGTTTACCTCCCATTCGTGACTGCAGCACAGCCGCACCGCAGTCTCATCGTTTGCCTTGTCTTAAAAACTCGACCGATGAACATTGTTTGTGAATGCTAAACTATTATACCAGAAAATCCATTCCTTTCCACCATGCAAAATCCCGAATTTGTCTGTTATTTTTTATGCAAATCCCTTGAAATTTGCCAAGTTTTAAGGTAGTATAAAATGGGAGAAAGTTCGAGAGGTTTTTTGTTTTCTGATGCGGATTATCCGTCTGTTGGATACAACTTTCTATCCCTGTAATTTCAGCTTTTCTTTTTTGTCGGCGCAAAGCTTCTGTTGTATCCATCTTTGGATATGGATGCATCATTTTTCCGGGTCAGGCCTTATCATCCACCCGCCGGGAGCCGCCGTGCCGGAAGGGAGATCTATCGTATGGAAAATTCTGTTTCTTCTGCTGCGCTGAATGCAGCGCGTGAGCAGCTGGATGCCGCCGAAGCCGCCCGCGAGGTCATTCTGCTGCAGCACATCGCAAACGGCGTGATCATCGACAGCCGCACCGTGCAGATCGCACCGGACGTGGTCATCGCCCCGGGTGCCGTCATTCTGGCCGGTACCATCCTGCGCGGCAGAACGGTCATCGGTGCGGGTTGCATCATCGGCCCCAACACCCTCATTGAGGACAGCATCGTAGACGAGGGCAGCACCGTCAACGCCAGTCAGGTGTACAGCAGCCACATCGGCCCTCACAACAACATCGGCCCCTTCACCCATGTGCGGGTGAACACCGTCACCGACTACGGCGTGCATCTGGGTGCCTATGTAGAAACCAAGAACTCCAACTTTGCCCGTGGCAACACGGTGAGCCACCTGACCTATATCGGCGACAGCGATGTGGGCAAGTACTGCAACTTCGGCTGCGGCACCGTCACCTGCAACTACGACGGCAAGGATAAGTTCCGCACTACGATCGGCGATTACTGCTTCATCGGCTGCAACACGAACCTTGTGGCCCCCGTGAAGGTGGGCGATGGTGCCTACACCGCCGCCGGCAGCACCATCACCAAGGACGTGCCCGCACAGGCGCTGGGCATCGCCCGGGAGCGCCAGACCAATCTGGAGGGCTGGGCAGAGCCCAAGATGGAAGCCTACATTGCCAAAAAAAAGAAGCTGGAAGACGAGCAGAGCAAGTAAGCTGTCCGTTTTTCGCGTACAGACCGCTGCACAGGATGGCCCTGCGCGGCGGTTTTGTTTGCAGGTGCATCTTTTTCGCTTATAATGTATATCTTTTTGCACGCGCGTATGTTATACTTAGGACTTGCATCGGACAATTTATCACAAAAAGGAAAATATAACACTCATGAATACAAATGACATCTGGCTGATCGCCGGTCTTGGCAACCCGGAAACAAAATACGACGGCACCCGCCACAATGCGGGCTATGCCGCGCTGGACTATCTGGCCGACAAGTGGGGCATTTCGGTCAGCAAAACCAAATTTGAAGGCCTGTGGGGTCAGGGCGAAGTGGACGGCCACAAGGTGGTGCTGCTCAAGCCTCTGACCTACATGAACCTTTCGGGCGACTCCATCGCCCCCACGGCGGGCTTTTTCAAGATCCCTGCCGACCACGTCATCGTTCTGTGCGACGATATCACCCAGAACCCCGGCAAGCTGCGCATCCGGCCCTCCGGCTCCGCAGGCGGACATAACGGCCTGAAGAGCATCATCGCCCGCTTGGGCGGGGAGAACTTCCCCCGCATCCGCATCGGCGTGGGTGCCAAGCCCCACCCGGACTACGACCTTGCCGCATGGGTGCTGGGCAAGTTCCCGGCAGAGGATGCCAAGGCTCTGAGCGGCCGCTACCCTGATCTGGAGGCCGCCGCAAAGCTCATCATGGACGGCAAGCTGAGTCTGGCACAGAGCAAATATAACGGGTAAAGCGGAACGAACCCTCTCAGTCGCCTAACGGCGACAGCTCCCCCGAGGGGGGAGCTTTTCCGCATCACCCCATAAACTTTCCCTTAAATGATAAACGAAATCTCTTTGTCAAAAGCTCCCCCTTTCGGGGGAGCTGGCATCGCGCCAGCGATGACTGAGAGGGTTTCGAGAAAGGAGGTTTTTCCATGTACGAAGCCTTACTCAAGGCCACACCGGAATATCAGAAGGTCGCCGCCAGCTTTGCAAAGCCCGGCCCTGCCGCGCTGTTCGGTCTGCCGCCCGCAGGCCGTGCCCTGCTGTACGCTGCGCTGCAAAAAGACCTTGGCCGGGTGCTGTGCATCGTGACCCCCGGCGAGGCCGAGGCCACCCACTTTGCGGACGACCTCAAGGCACTGGGCCTTGCTGCTGCGGTGTTCCCGCCCCGGGACTTTATGCTGCGCCCAGTGGAGGGCGCGGGCCGCGAGTACGAGTACCGCCGCCTTTCGGTGCTGGGCTCCCTTGCAGGCGGGCGGCTGAACGCGGTCTGCGTGCCCGCCGAAGCGCTGTTGCAGTACACCGTGCCCCGGGATGAATTTTTAAAGAACACTCTTACCCTCAAACCCGGCATGGTGTACAACCGTGAGGGGCTTGTGGCCCGGCTGTTCGCCGCCGGGTATGTGCGGCGCAGTCAGGTGGACGGCCCGGGGCAGTTCAGTGTGCGCGGCGATATCGTGGATATCTATGCGCCGGATATGCGCCAGCCTGCCCGTGTGGAGTACTGGGACGACGAGATCGACTCCATCTCCACCTTTGACCTGCTCACCCAGCGGCGGGACAGCGCACTGGAAAAGATCTATCTTTCCCCTGCCCGCGAGGTGCTGTTCGGCGATACCGCCGAGACTGCCGAGGCCCTGCGTTCCGCCATCAAAGAAGGCACGCGGCCGGCACCGCACCGCACTGGAAAAGGCCACGGAAGCCGACCTTGCTCAGCTGGACTCCGGCCTGATGCCGGAAGCCATGGATAAATACTACGGCCTGCGCTATCCGAGCCCGGCCACCCTGCTGGATCATCTGGACACACCGCTGTTCATTCTGGACGAGGTGGGCGGCATCCGGGATGCCCAGAAGGCCACCGAGTTCCGTCGCAGCGAAGAGCTGACCGGCCTGTTGGAAGAGGGTGTGCTCTGCCCCGGGCTGGATGTGCTCTACCAGACCATGGACGACCTTGCCGCTGCCGCCCAGAAGCAGAGCACCCTGCTGTGCGAGAACTTTCTGCGCGGCATGAACGAGTTCAAACTGAAAGATCTTATCAACACTGAGGCCTTTGCCGCCCCCAACTGGAACGGCGACCTTGCATCCCTGCGGGAGGATCTGGACCCCCTCATTGCGCAGGGCTATGCCGTCACCCTGTTTTCCGGAACGCCCAAGGGTGCCGCCGCCCTCACCCGCGACCTTGCCGACAAGGGCTACTCCGTGAGCATGAGCCGGGATGTGCGGCCCACAAAAGGCATCGTACAGGTGCTGCCGGGCCATCTGACCGCCGGGTGCACCTTTCCGTTTGCCCATGCGGCAGTGCTGTCCAGCCGCAGGCACGGTCTGGAGGAAGAGACCTCCGCCGAGACCAAAAAGCGCAAAAAGAACAAGAACGCCCTTTCCAGCCTTTCGGACATCAAGCCCGGGGACTATGTGGTGCACCAGAGCCACGGCATTGGCATGTATGCGGGCATCCAGCGGCTGGAAGTGCAGGGTGCCACGAAAGATTACCTGAAGGTGCAGTACTCCGGCTCGGACGTGCTGTATGTGCCGGTGACCCAGCTGGACCTGCTGAGCCGCTACACCGCCCCCGGCGACGAGGAAAAGGTAAAGCTGGCAAAGCTGGGCGGTGCCGAGTGGCAACGCACCCGCGCCAAGGTAAAAAAAGCCACCGAGGAGATGGCGCAGGAACTGATCGAGCTCTACGCCCGCCGCCGTCAGGCCACGGGCTACGCCTTTCCCGCCGGACGGCGACTGGCAGCGGGACTTTGAGACCCGCTTTGACTACGACGAGACCGACGACCAGCTGAACGCCACCGCCGAGATCAAGCAGGACATGGAAAAGGGCTGGCCCATGGACCGCCTGCTCTGCGGCGACGTGGGCGTGGGCAAGACCGAGGTGGCCCTGCGGGCCGCCTTCAAGTGCGTGATGGGCGGCAAGCAGTGCGCCATCCTTGCCCCCACCACCCTGCTGGCGTGGCAGCACTACAACACCATTCTTTCCCGCATGGAAGCCTTCCCCGTAAAGGTGGAGATGATGTCCCGCTTCCGCACCGCAAAACAGCAGAAGGAGACCCTCCGGGGCCTGCAGTCGGGCAGTGTGGACATCGTGGTGGGCACCCACCGGCTGCTGTCCAAGGACGTGAAGTTCCACGACCTCGGCCTTGTCATCATCGATGAGGAGCAGCGCTTCGGTGTGAAGCACAAGGAAAAGCTCAAGGAGAACTTCATCGGGGTGGACATGCTCACCCTTTCGGCTACCCCCATCCCCCGCACGCTGAACATGGCCATGAGCGGAATCCGGGACCTTTCCACCATCGAGCAGCCGCCCATCGAGCGGCAGCCCGTGGAGACCTTTGTGCTGGAATACAACGACATCATCCTTGCCGAAGCCATCAAAAAGGAGCTTGCCCGGGGCGGGCAGGTGTACTACCTGCACAACCGGGTGGACAACATCGAAGCCTGCGCCGCCCATGTGAGCAAGCTGGTACCCGGCGCACGCATCGGCATTGCCCACGGCAAGATGACCGAGGAAGAGCTGAACCCCGTGTGGCAGCATCTGCTGAACGGCGAGATCGATATTCTGGTGTGCACCACCCTCATCGAGACCGGCATCGACGTGCGCAACTGCAACACCCTCATCATCGAGGACGCCGACCGCATGGGCCTTGCCCAGCTGTACCAGATAAGAGGCCGGGTGGGCCGCTCCGGCCGCAAGGCCTATGCCTACTTCACCTTCCGGCGGGACAAGACCCTGACCGATATCGCCCAGAAGCGGCTCTCCGCTATCCGGGAGTTCACGGCCTTCGGCTCCGGCTTCCGCATCGCCATGCGGGATCTGCAGATCCGGGGTGCGGGCAGTCTTCTGGGCCACAGCCAGCACGGCCACATGGAGGCCGTGGGCTACGACCTCTACGTGAAGATGCTGGGGCAGGCCATCGCCCGGGCCAAGGGCGAACCTGTCCGCCGGGACAAGAGCGAATGTCTTGTGGATCTGCGGGTGGATGCCTTCATCCCGGAGAAATATATCGCAGACGGCCCGGGCCGCATTGAAGCTTATAAGCGCATTGCCGCCATCCAGACGGCAGAGGATGCCGCCGATGTGCTGGACGAGCTCATCGACCGCTACGGCGACCCGCCGCCCTCGGTGAGCGATCTGGTGAACGTGTCGCTGGTGCGCGTGCAGGCCAGCACTGTGGGCGTGACCGAAGTGACCCAGAAAAGGACACCCTCACCCTGCAGCTGGAAAGTCTGGAGCTGCCCATGATCCGGGGCCTGCTGGTGGCCTTCAACGGCCGCGTCACCGCCGGTGCAGGCAACCGGCCCTATCTCTCGGTCACACTTCAGCCCGACGAAAAGCCGCTGGAGCTGCTGCAAAGCATCCTCAAGGCGATGGCAGAGATCCTTGCCTCCGCCGAGCAAAAATAAACATCATAGGAGCATTGCCATGAAAAAGAAACTTCTCGCGCTGATCTGCGCACTTGCGCTGGTGTTCAGCCTTGTGGGCTGCACCATTTCCGCCCCGGACGCCGTGGGCAGCATCGGTGATTTTGAGATCACCTCCGGCATGTATCTGCTGGCACAGTACGGTGCTTACCAGCAGGCCGCCCAGCTTGCCGGCACCGATCAGGACACCACCGACGTAAAAGCCTTCCTGAAAGAGACCATCACCACCGACTCTGACAGCGGCGAGACCGCAGTTGTGAGCGACTATGTGGCCCAGAAAACACAGGAAACGTTGGAAACGCTGGCCGCTGTGGATGCCCGCTTCAAGGCGCTGGGCGGTGAGCTGACTGCAGAGCAGCTTTCCACTGCCGACCGTTATGCCCAGCAGATGATGGACCAGTACGGCGACACCTACACCGCCAACGGCATTGGTCTGGAGACCGTCAAGGCATATGAACGTCTGCAGGTGGAGCACACCGCCCTGCTGGATATGGTCTACGGCCCGGACGGCGAGACCCCGGTGGAGGACGACGAGCTGACCAGCCATCTGGACGACAGCATGTATGAGATCTGCTACATCAGCATCCCGCTGTACAATACCAGCACCTACGCCTTTGCGGACGATGACCAGAAGGCCGAGATGCTCAAGCTGGCACAGGCCGCTGCCGACAGTGTCAACGCCGCAGGCGGCGAGACGGTCTCGGATCAGGTAAGTGCCCTGCATGAGGCCGCACAGAATGCCCTGCCGGACATCTACGCTGTGCTGGACGGCAAAACTTCCGACGACAGCGCCAGCGTCCAGACCGAGCTGCTGACCGAGAGCGATGTTGCTTCGGCCTTTACGCAGGATGGCGCAGCCGATGCTCTGCGCAGCCTTTCCTACGGCGAAGCCGCTGCCGTGCAGATCAACAGCAACACCCTGCTCCTGATGGTGCGTGTAGACCCGCTGAGCGTTTCTTCGCTGGACGACCTGCGCAGCCAGATCCTGAGCGATATGAAGGGCGGCGAGCTGGACGACGCACTGGCCGCAGGCGGTGCAGAGCTGGCACACGATCTGGACAGCTCTGCCATGAACAAACTGCCCGCCAAAAAGATCGTGAACAACAGCGCCAACAGCTGAGAGCTGCTGTAACATAAAACTCCCTCAGTCATCGCTGCGCGATGACTGAGGGAGTTTTTTCTTTCACCGCGTCACTTTTGCGAACTCTGCGGCAAGGGCAGCATTCACCGAGCGGACGGCATTGGCATCCGGCTTGATCTCGGCCCGGTCATAGGTAAACAGACCGTTCACCTCATCTTCCACATCCGTCAGCTGGGTGTACACCAGCGCCGAGAGTCCTTTTTTGAGCTGCGGCAGCACCGTGCCCAATTGCAGCTTTTTGCAGCGGGCGGTCAGGTCTGCGCGGCTCTTGGCCGTGCCGTAGCCGTAGGTTTTGCCCGGTGCTTCGTGCCCCGGCATGGGCCATGCAATGCCGCCGTATTCACTCAGGGCCACAGTGCGCTTTCCGGGCTTTACATGCAGCGGATAGAAATAGTTGTGGATGGAGCACACATCTCCGCCGCCCTGATCATACCAACCGCTGGCCTCGTCCACAAGGCGGGTATCGTCCAGCGTGCGGATGGCCTGCACTGCCCCGGCCGCATCAAACTGACCCCAGCCTTCATTGAAGGGCACCCAGCAGCCGATGCACGGATGGCAGCGCAGGGCTTCCACGGTGGCTTGCAGCTCTTTGCGGTATGTTTCCCGGCTGGATGCTTTTCCGCGGCTCAGCAGGCCCCAGAGCGGCTCTGCGTCGGGCAGGCGGCGCACAAGGGGCTGCAGCACATTGGTCAGGTAGGTGACGAACCACAGGTTGTATCTGCGCCGCCGTTCACCATGTCCTGCCAGACCACAAGGCCGAGCCTGTCGCAGTGGTAGTACCAGCGCTGCGGCTCGATCTTGGCGTGCTTGCGCAGCAGGTTGAATCCCAGCGCTTTCACCTCGCTCAGCTCCCGCTCCACCGCCGCATCGGAAGGCGGGGTATACAGGCCCTGCGGCCAGTAGCCCTGGTCCAGCAGGCCGTTGAGCAGGATGGGCTTTCCGTTCAGGCAGAAGCGCAGCACCCCCGCGCATCCGGCTCACAGCTCCACTTGCGCAGGGCAAAGTAGCTGTGCACGGTGTCGAACTGCTCCTCCCCTCCCTGCGTGGTGCCCACGGTCAGGTCATACAAAAACGGGGTATCCGGGCTCCACGGAAAGAAATGTTCCTCCGGGATGTTCAGCGTCACCTCGCCGTCCTGGTCCGCTTCGTCGCTGCCCCAGTCCTCGGCAATGGTCACGCCCCCGGCCCTCACCACGGCCCACAGGTTCACTGCACCTCCGGGCATGGAAGTATGGGCTTTCACGGTCACGGTGCGGGCATCGTAATCCGGCGTGACCGTGAGCGACTGGATGTAGTTTTCCGGCACACGCTCCAGCCAGACCGTCTGCCAGATGCCGCTCTGGGCCGGATAGAACATGCCGCCGGGCTTCAGAGTCTGCTTGCCCCGGGCCTGCGTGCTGCTGTCCGTGGGGTCCTGCACGGCCACCCACAGGCTGTTGCGGCCCGTATCGTTGAGCTGGGCGGTGATATCCAGCGTGAAGGGCCAGTAGCCGCCCCGATGGCCGCCCACAAGATGGCCGTTCACCTGCACCGCACAGGCATCGTCCACTGCGCCGAAGTGCAGCAGCACCCGACCCCCTTCTCCCGGAGGGGGAGCAAAGGTGCAGTGGTAGTGCAGCCACTGGCCGGGCTGCAGGGTGCGGCCCACGCCGGAGGCCTTTGTTTCCGGAGAGTAGGGCACCAGAATGCTGCCGTCCCACGCAGCGGGGTATTCTGCTGTCTGAGTAATGGCGTACTTCCACAGGCCGTTCAGGTTCTCATAGCTGTCCCGGCGCATAGCCGGGCGAGGATATTCCGGGAGTGGGTGCATGGTTTCACCGCCTTTGATTTGTTGGTTTCATTCTAGCACAGGGCGGGTGGCTTGTATAGACTGAGCAGCAACGATTTGGAATTGCCGCCGCGTTCGCTTTGGACGAGTTGTGGCACAAAGCAGGGCTGCGCAACCGGGTCTGCGCCTTGAAAGCCCCACCGGGGCTTTCATGCCCTACGGGCACCGCCGTCCTTTCTGGTACTCTTTTGTGCGTGCAAAAGAGTACATATTCGGCGGTAATGCCTTTTGCAAAAGCCATAGAATCTGCCCCACGCGATTACGCTCTGCACCGGAAGCATTTTCCACATACAAAAAGGCCGCTGCACCAAATGGCGCAGCAGCCTTTGCTTTTGCAATGATAAAACAGAAAACCAGAAGTCAGAGCTTACTCTTCGTCCTCATCCTCGTCATCCTCTTCGTCATCATCGTCCTCTTTCGGCTTATAGAAGATGCCGCTCAGGAAGATGCTGATGAAGTACAGCAGCACCATGGGGCCGGCCACCATGCACTGAGACACGATATCCGGCGGGGTAACAACGGCCGCGATGAAGAAGATGATCACGATGGCAACGCCGCGCACCTGCTTGAGCAGCTGCGGGTTGATAATGCCCATCTTGGACAGGATGATGGTGATCAGAGGCATCTCAAACACGCAGCCAAAAATGATGAACATGGTCAAGCAGAGGTTGACATAGCTCTCGATACTGGTGGTGGTCTGGATGTACTCGGCACCCTCGATGCCAGTGCTGAGGAAACGCAGCATGAAGGGCATCATGAGCTTGTAGGCGAACAGCACGCCCACGCAGAACAGGATAAGGCCCAGCAGCATGACCAGCTTGAAGAAGGTGCTCTCGCTCCGTTTCAGACCCGGCCTTGCAAATGCTTAGATGTGGTAGAACGCCACCGGCACAGTGACCACCACGCCTGCCAGAATGGAGACGCGGAAATACTGCATCAGCTTTTCCTGCGGGGCAATGGAAACAAACTCGTAATAGTCGCGGCCCATGGCAGTGAGCAGATCGATCAGACGGTCGGCATATGCCAGCGAGACCACAACACCCACCACGAACACCACCGCGCAGATGATCAGCCTGTTCCGCAGTTCTTTCAGATGGCCGGTCAGCGTCATGCTGCCGTCCTCTGCCATGACTTCGGCTTTTTTCTTTTTGCGCTTAACGTTCGTAGCCACAATTACTCCTCGTCTTCGTCCTTCTTGGAAACCTGCTTCTCGGTCTTCTCCTCGGAATCATTGGAACCTTCCTCGTCCTCCATGCCCTTCTTGAAGCCGTTGATGGTCTTGCCGAACATCTTGCCCAGCTTCGGCAGGTTCTTGGGTCCAAAGATCAGCAGAGCGACGACCAGGATGATCAGCAGTTCGTTAGTACCAATACGCATAATAAAAATCTCCTTTTTACTTTGCCGCGCCGCGTGGCGGGCTTATTGCATGTATCAGGCAACCGCGGGCGCGGGTGCATCCAATAAGTAATCAGTCCTTCGGCAGAACATCATTCTGACGAGGGTCTTCCTCCACCGGCTCGGCCGCAGGAGCAGCCTCGGCAGCTTCCTGTGCGGGAGCCGCTTCTGCAGCAGGCTCAGCCTTTTCAACCGGGGCGGCGGGTTCTTCGGCCTTCTCGGCAGGTGCAGCGGTCTCCTCAGCGGGAGCGCCCTCCTCTGCCTTGGCGGCAGGTGCAGCGTCCTCCTCCAGCTCTTCCACCGGCTCCTCGGTCAGCTCGGTCACTTCCTCGGCAGCTTCTGCCTTGGCAGCTTCCTCCTTGCTGGTCTTGCCGATACCGGTAAAGCTCTTGGTCACATCCTTGACGCTGTTGTCGATATCCTTCTTGATATCGGTCAGCGGGGCAACGGCTTCCTTCAGGGGAGCCTGGATTTCATTCAGCGGCTCCACAACGTTCTTCTGGATCTCCTCAGAAGCAGCGCCGGTGTACTTTTTCAGTTCACGCAGCATCTTGCCGATCTTCTTTGCGTAGACGGGCAGCTGATCCGGGCCGATGAACACGAACGCCACGATCACGATGACGACAAGTTCCCAAAAACCAATTTTCATACTAACTCGTTTCCTTTCCTGTGCGGCGGGACGTTTTCCGGGGCCGACGCACCTGCATTGCAGTGCGTGCCGCGAACCGTTCTTTGCCCTGTTCTTCGTCCGCTTCCGTGGGAGTTCGGCGCTCTTTGCGCCTGTGTTGCCCTACTTATACCGAAAAGTGGTGAACTCATTCTGAACAATATATGAACTTTTCATGAACGAGTGCATATTCAGGGTATTTTTGTAAACAAATAATATTTTACACTTGCTTTATTACGTTTTGGATAGGATACAACAGCGCAGTCTTTTGCAAAAAAAGAGGACACCGCACAAAACGGTGTCCCCTGAAGCGTCCTTTGCGGGGATCAGTGGCCGCAGCTCTCGCAGTGGTCGCAGTCCTCTTCGAGCTTACCCACGATGGGTTCCGGATCGATGCCCTGACGGCGGTAGTAGTCGGACAGAGCAGCCTTGACGGCCTGCTCGGCCAGAACAGAGCAGTGCACCTTGATGGGAGGCAGACCTTCCAGAGCTTCCACAACGGCCTTGTTGGTCAGCTTGAGAGCCTCGTCGATGGTCTTGCCCTTGATGAGGTCGGTGGCCATGCTGCTGGTGGCGATGGCGGCACCGCAGCCGAAGGTGAGGAACTTGACATCCACGATCACGTTGTTCTCGATCTTCAGGTACATGCGCATGATATCGCCGCACTTGGGGTTGCCCACTTCGCCCACGCCGTTTGCGTCGGGGATCTCACCCACATTGTGCGGATTTGCAAAATGCTCCATGACCTTTGCGCTATACATGCTTGCCATATTACTGCTCTCCCTTCAGGCTGAACTTGCGGGCCGTGTTCTGGCCCTGCAGCCACATACAACTCATAGCACGGCGGCGGGGGATCACTTCCTCCAGCACGTCGCACAGATATTTTGCTTCTTCCATGGTGTTCTGCGGGCCAAAGGTGAACCGCATGGAGCCGTGGCCAATCTCCTCAGGCACGCCGATGCTCAGCAGGACGTGGCTGGGGTCCAGACTGTCGGAGTTGCAGGCAGAGCCGGTGGAGGCGCAGATGCCGTGCATATCCAGATCCAGCAGGATGGTCTCGCCTTCCAGACCCGGGAAGCTGATGTTCACATTGTTGGGCAGACGGGGGCTGCGGCCGCCGTTCAGGCGGGCTTCCGGGATGTTCTTGAGGACGCGGTCAATGACATAATCGCGCAGCTCGCTCTCGTGGGCCATGCGCTCATCCAGATGTGCCGTGGCGATCTCCAGTGCCTTGCCCATGGCAGCAATGCCGGCCACGTTCTCGGTGCCTGCACGGTGGCGGGCCTCCTGACTGCCGCCATCGATCAGGTTCTGGGGCCATACGCCCTTGCGGCAGTACAGCGCACCCACGCCCTTGGGGCCGTTGAACTTATGGGCGCTCATGGACAGCATATCCACGCCCAGCTCCTTCACATCCACGGGGATGGCACCCACAGCCTGCACCGCGTCGGTGTGCATCCAGACACCGTGCTTGTGAGCGACCTCGGCGATCTCCTTGATGGGCTGGATGGTGCCGATCTCGTTGTTGGCCATCATGATGCTGACCAGCGCGGTATCGGGACGGATGGCAGCTTCCACGTCCTCGGGACGGATGTAGCCCTCGGCGGTGGGCTTGATATAGGTCACTTCAAAGCCCATGCGCTCCAGTGCAGCCATGCTGTGCATGATAGCATGGTGCTCAAAAGCGCTGGTGATGAGGTGCTTTTTGTTCTGGCGTGCCTTGGTGAAGGCGGTGCCCTTTACGGCCCAGTTGTCGGCCTCGGAGCCGCAGCTGGTAAAGAAGAGCTCAGCCGGACTTGCATTGATGGCCTTTGCCACCTGCGCACGACCGGTGTCCACGAATTCCTTAGCCTCATAGCCCACACTGTAATGGCTGCTGGGGTTGCCGCAGGCACCGCTCAGGGCTTTGACCATCAATTCCAGTGCCTCGGGAGCACAGGGAGTGGTGGCAGCATTATCCAGATAAACCACTTTTTCCATGTTTTCCATAGGAATGATCCTTTCTTATTGAACGCGTCTGCGGGAGCCTTGAATGCCCTGTGCAGATGCGGAATCCTTTCAACGGATAAGTTATACCATATCATTCCCTAGTATGTCAATATGAATACTGGATTTTCGTGATTCAGTCACCTTTTTTGCCCTTTCCGGTCAGTTTTCCCAGTACCACCTTCCACTTGGGGTAGCCCCAGCGCTTATCCTCGGCAAAATCGTCCGCCAGCTTCCACGGAAAATTGCTGCCGTCAAAGTAAAGATTGCCCGCCTCGTCCACGCGGTCCAGCTTTTTGGGGCAGATACGCCTCGTCGTAGTAGCTCTTGCGGCGGTCGGGCAGCACCCAGTGCAGGGTGCCGTCCTCGTCCATGCCGGATGCCCATACGCCGAACACGAAGGTTGCGGCTTCGCCGTAGCAGTGCTGCTCAAAGCGGATGGCACCATCATAATAGAACTTGATGACCTCCAGCGTGCCGGATTCCTTTTTGCCGTCGCGGCCCAAGGTGGGGCGGTAGTCCTGCTGGTAGCGGCAGCCGCAGTGACTGCCGGCAAAATCTTTTGCGTGGAACGACATGGAGTTATCCTTCTTTCTTTTTAAAAATGCCCTTCAAAGTCGCCCTCGATCTCATAGGGCCAGCTCAGGATGCCGCCCAGATCGTACAGGCGGGTGTAGCCAAGGCTTTCCAGCTTGCGCACGGCATCGGCACTGCGGCGGCCGGTGCGGCAGTAGACCAGCCACACAGCGTTCTTATCCGGCAGCACATCAGCCGCACGGCTCAGCACCTGACCCAGCGGCAGCAGCTTTGCGCCGGGGATGTGGCCCACGGCAAACTCGTCCGGCTCCCGGACATCTACAGCAGCCGCCTCGTGTGCATCCAGCAGACGGATGGCATCGGCAGCCGTGATCTTCTCACTCATACTCTCACTCCTTATAATATCCTCTTATCCATCCTATGATAACAGACCTTTTTTGTTTGCACAAGAGGATACCTTTGCAAAATCCGAGCAACGTGCTATACTATAGGAAGCAATAAGGAGAGGATCGCCATGAAATTTTCGACCAAAAGCCGTTATGCCCTGCGCCTGATGGCCGAGCTGGCACGTTATGCGCCGGGCACCACCGTGAGCCTGAAGGAGATCAGTGAGCGGCAGAACCTGAGCCTGAAATATTTGGAGCAGATCGTGACCCCGCTGGCCCGTGTGGGCCTTGTAAAAAGCGAGCGCGGCAGTCAGGGCGGCTACCGCCTGACCAAAGCCCCTGCCGACTACACCGCCGGCGAGATCCTGCGCGCCATTGAGGGCAGCGTGGCACCCATTCCCTGCCTTGGCAGCGAGACCAACGAGTGTCCCATGTGGGAGCAGTGCTTCACCCTGCCCTTCTGGACCGGCCTTGATGAGGTGATCAACCAGTATATCGACAGCGTAACGCTGGAACAGCTTTCCAGCCAGCTGCCTGCATCCGATAAAAAAGAAGGCTGTTGCAGCTGCGGCACGAAAAATGCCTGAATCTTGAAAGAAATGCTTGACATTCGCCTTTGCATCGGCTATAATAACAAAGCATTCAGCGAATGCCTATAGGGGTATAGCTCAGCTGGTAGAGCAGCGGTCTCCAAAACCGCGTGCCGTGAGTTCGAAACTTACTACCCCTGCCATAAACGCACAGGTTCTTCGGAGCCTGTGCGTTTTGTTTTTGTACTCAAAGCAATCCGCACTCCGTCAGCCTGCTTTTGCAGTCATACAACAAAAAAACACCCCGAAGTCCTAAGGCTTCGAGGTGTCTGCTGTGGAGCTGCTATCCAGATTCGAACTGGAGACCTCATCCTTACCAAGGATGCGCTCTACCAACTGAGCTATAGCAGCAAATGGCGACCCGGATCGGGCTCGAACCGACGACCCCCAGCGTGACAGGCTGGTGCTCTAACCAACTGAGCTACCGGGCCATGATCGCTCAAGTTTCGCGCGGCGCTTACCGCCGGAACGTGCTTTATTATATCGAAAAAGCGTCCGCTTGTCAAGCATGAATTTACGAAAAACGCAAAAAAGCCTGAAAGAGCCGTTCAAAGCCCGCTCTGCCCTGTTCCGGACCCGCACAGCAGAAACGATCTACAAAAGAAAAACGCCCCGAAATCTTTCGACTTCAGGGCATCTGAGCTGGAGCTGCTATCCAGATTCGAACTGGAGACCTCATCCTTACCAAGGATGCGCTCTACCAACTGAGCTATAGCAGCGCAATCACAGCTCAGTTATAATACCACAGTTTCCACCGTTTGGCAAGAGGTTTTTGCAAAAAAATCTGGATTTTTGCAAAAAAGTCGTTTTTTACGAAAAAACTCCCCCAGTCTGCTTACGCAGACAGCCCCCTCGGAGATGGGGCCTTTGGCAGTACGGACAACTTTCCGGTTTTGCCAAGGGCTCCCTCTCTGAGGGAGCTGGCATCGCGCAGCGATGACTGAAGGAGTCTTACTTTATCACTCGATCAGGCCGTTCAGCAGGGACAGGCACTTGCGGCTGTGCAGCTTGCGGATCGCCTTTGCCTCGATCTGGCGCACACGCTCACGGGTAACGCCAAAGTCACGGCCAACCTCTTCCAGCGTACGGGGACGGCCATCGTCCAGACCAAAGCGCAGGCGGATGACCTTCTCTTCACGAGGGGTCAGGCTCTTGAGAGCCAGATTGATCTGCTGTGCCACCATGGCGCGGTCTGCGGCCTTGCCAGGGGCTTCGGCGTTTTCGTCTGCGACGAAATCGCCCAGAGAGGAATCCTCTTCCTCACCCACGGGGCTTTCCAGACTTGCCGGCTCCTGTGCCATGCGCTGGATCTCGCGCACACGCTCCACGCTCATATCCATAGCCTTTGCCAGTTCTTCCGGCGTAGGCTCGTGGCCGTTCTGGTACACCAGCTGGTTGGTGGCCTGACGCATCCGGTTGATGGTCTCCACCATGTGCACCGGAATGCGGATGGTACGGGCCTGATCCGCAATGGCACGGGTGATGGCCTGACGGATCCACCAGGTTGCATAGGTGGAGAAGCGGAAGCCGCGGTCACAGTCGAACTTCTCGGCAGCCTTGATCAGGCCGATGTTGCCCTCCTGGATCAGATCCAGGAATGCCAGATTGTGGCCCACATGCTTTTGGCAATGGACACCACCAGACGCAGGTTCGCTTCGCTCAGGCTGCGGCGGGCGTTCAGGCCATCGCGGCGGGTCTTGAGCAGCTCAGCGCGCTTTTCGTCGCTCAGGGGGCCGTTCTCCACAGCCTCCATAGCTTCCTCTTCGGCAGCCTTTTCCTCGGCATCCTCGCTGGGCTTCTCGTTGCCCTCCTCGTCCAGATCTTCGGTATAGCTGCGGCTGTTCTCATCCTCTTCAAACGAGAAGCGGGCGCTGTTCTTTTTGATGTACTCCGGCCCGCCGTACTTCTGGCGGTCGGCCTGCAGGATGTGCGCCGCCTCGGCACCGGCATGGATGCGGCGGCTCAGCTCCACCTCCTGCTCCGCGCTCAGCAGCGGGATCTGGCCGATCTGCTTGAGGTAGTTCTTAACGGGGTCGTCCAGCAGTTCGTCCATGGCAGCCTTCAGGTCTGCAGGGTTCTCCTCGCTCTGCTCTTCCTCGTCCTCGCTGATGCCCATATCATCGTTGTTGTTCTCGGCATTCTCGACCTCGGCCATGATGCTGTCCACATCCAGCGTAGGCTCTGCATCCTCTTCCAGAACCTTGATGCCGCGTTCTTCCAGAAGGGTGTAGAGCGTTTCCTCATCCATTCTGCACTGTGCAGCCAGCGCCTTGGCCTCCTTGGCCGAAATGGTGCCTTCGCCTTTCGTCAACAGTTCCTTTAAAGTCATGCCCATTTTGCTCTCTCCTTCTTGCTCCGGGGATGCTCCCGCCGGGGGAAATCCTGTAATAAAGTGTTCCTGCGCATCAGATCACAAGTCCTCCGTTCACGCCGAACACCTGACCGGTGATGTAGCCCGCACCCTCGCCGGCAAGGAACACCAGCAGCTGCGCCACTTCGTCTGCGCTGCCAAGACGGCCTACAGGGGTCTCTTCGGCCAGCGCGGCCTTATCCTCGGCGGTGAATGCTGCCATCATATCGGTATCAATGACCCCGGGCGCAACACAGTTCACTGTGATGCCGCTTGGGCCTTCTTCTTTGGCCAAAGCCTTGGTCAGGCCGATCAGGCCTGCCTTTGCTGCAGAGTAATGCACCTCGCAGCTGCCGCCGGTCTGGCCCCACATGCTGCTCACGGTCAGGATGCGTCCGGCCTTGCGGCGGATCATACCCGGCAGCGCCAGCTGACACAGGTGGAACGCACCGGTCAGGTTCACGTCCAGCATATGCTGCCACTCTTCCGGGGTGATATCGGTGAACAGCTTCTGCTGGGCGATGCCCGCATTGCTCACCAGCACATCCACACGGCCCAGTGCCTGTTCTGCGGTGCGGAACGCAAGCTCGCAGCTGGCGCGGGACGCCACATCGCACTGCACGGCGGTGATGCCGGGCAGCTGTTTTTCCAGCTCTGCAGCGGCTTTGGCATTGCTGTGGTACAGCACCGCCACGCGGTAGCCCGCCGCATAAAACGCCCGGGCCGCAGCGGCACCAATGCCGCGGTCGCCGCCGGAGATCAGCACACAGCGGCCATTGGCTGCTGCCTGCACGGTAGGTGCCGGTGTTTTCTCCGGCTCTTCCTGCACAGGCTCCGGCATTTCCGGCTGCGGCGCAGGCTGGGGCTTTTCTAGCACCATCACCCGGGTGGGTTCGTCCACCACGGGTGCTGCCGCCTTTGGCTTTGGCGGTACGGGCGGCTCCTGTGCAGCCTGTTCCGGCTGCGGCTCCTCACCCGACAGATTGAACGTCAGTTCAAATTCATCTTCGTACAAGAGTATAGTCCTCCTGTCGTGATCTCTGCACTGCAAAGGTATGCCGTGCAGGAGATGTCTGTGCGGCCCATCGCCGTCCGTTCAGCGTCCATTTCTTATCCGGTCAAAGTCCGGTGCTCGGCGCGGCAGACAGCTGCATAAGATGGGTTTCGACAAAACACCATTAAATAATATAGCACAATTTGCCGAAAAAAGAAAGTGGAAGCCGCCTACTTTTTCACGCAGCTTCCACTTTTTTACGGTTTCTTCATATTCCATGCCGGTCATACAGGCGGTTTCCACTTCGGCCGGGCCGCAAGCCGTGCCCGCAGATCCTTGAAAAACACCTGCAGCAGCTCCTGTGCTTCCTCTGCGCGCAGCCCCTGCTCCACCACCGGGTGGTGGTTGAAGGGCATTGCAAACAGGTCGGTCACACTGCCGCAGCAGCCCGCCTTGGTGTCTGCCGCGCCGTATACCACCCGCCGGATGCGGCTGTTGATGATGGCCCCGGCGCACATGGGGCACGGCTCCAGCGTGACGAACAGCTCGCACTCCCACAGCCGCCAGCCGCCCAGCTTTTTGCAGGCGGCATCAATGGCCAGCAGCTCTGCATGATGCAGTGCGTTTTTTTCGGTCTCGCGGGTGTTGTGGGCGGCAGCTACCACCTCGCCGTTGCGGGCCACCACGGCCCCTACCGGCACCTCGCCCAGTGCAGCCGCCTTGCGGGCTTCTTCCAGCGCAAGGCCCATCAGTTCAGAATCGGTCATAGGTTCCCCTTTATCCTGCTGCAAAAACCAGCAGATTATTCAATGTATGCAAAAGCATCCCCGGCCATACCCTGCCGGTGCGTTCACGAAGTGCGCCCAGCACAAGGCCGCAGCCAAGCGCCCACGCCATGCCCGCCGGGGTGCCGTGCTGCACCGCAAACAGTACCGCCTGCAGCGTCGCGGCCTGCCATCTGCCCAAGGGCTGCGCCAGCTGCTGGATGGCCCCGCGGAACACCAGTTCCTCCACGACAGGTGCAGCGATGCAGTGGTGCACAAAACTCAGCGCCCGCACATCCCACGCCGGGGCAGGCAGAAATGCCAGCACTTTTCCTGCCAGCAGGTAGGTCAGTGCGCAGCCGAACGCAGCCAGCAGCGCCCTTGTTTTGCCTTTTGCTCCATGGCCTGCCCTCCCTGCCGTGCAGTTCTCAGCGCCTATCTTATCATAAGCAGCGGCTTTTACGCAAGTATTTTGCGCTGGGACGAAGCAATTTTCGCTCAGGTAATTGACTTTTCCCTGTGGATTCTGGTATAATGTTTCCCGACGTTTTATTGCAAAGCGTCGGGAAACATGACTTGAATTTGTTTTACCGGAAATCCGGAGGTATTTTATGATCCGTATTCTCACCGATTCTGCGTCCGACATCCTGCCCGCCGAAGCCGAGCAGCTGGGCGTGACCGTGATCCCTCTGAACGTGACGCTGGAGGATGGCATCATCCTGCGGGATGGCATCGACATGACCCCAACCGAGTACTATGCCCATCTGGCCAGCTGCCGCAAGCTGCCCACCACCAGCCAGCCCAGCCCGGAGCTGTTCGAGAAGTTCTATCTGGAAGCCGCTGCCGCCGGGGACGAAGTGCTGGGCATCTTCCTGTCCCACGAGCTGTCCGGCACCTGGCAGTGCGCAAAGCTGGCCGCAGACCTCGCCAATGTAGATAACGTGCTGTTTGTGGACAGTGCCACCGTGTGTCTGGGCGAATCGCTGCTGGTGCGTCTGGCCGTGCAGCTGCGTGACGCAGGCAAAACGCTGGTGCAGATCGCCACCGATCTGGAGCACGCCAAGGAGCACCTGCATCTGGTTGCCGCAATCGACGATCTGAAGTATCTGCGCAAGGGCGGCCGTCTGCCTGCCGCTGTGGCCGTCGCGGGCGGGATGCTGGGCATCAAGCCCCTCATCACCATCAAAGACGGTAAGGTAGCCATGGCCGGTAAGGCCCGCGGCCTGCCCGGTGCCTATGTGGCCCTGTTCAAGAAGATCGAAGAGCTGGGCGGCATCAGCCCGGACTTTGCCGCTGTTGCCGGTTATTCTTCCAGCCTGCGGGAAGTGCAGCCCATCGAGAACTACTTCCGTGAAAATCTGCACATGGGCGAACCGCTGGTGCGCCAGATCGGCTGCGTTATCGGCACCCACGCAGGCCCCGGTGCATTTGGTCTGGCATTCTTTGACAAAGGGCTGGTGCTGGAATAAGCGACCACCGAGAAAAGATCATCCGAGCAAAGTCGGGCAGCCTGCGGGCTGCCCGGCTTGTTTTTGCAGCGGGAAACGGGCGCAAACTCCCTCAGTCAAAACCTGACGGTTTTGCCAGCTCCCTCGGAGAGGCCTCTGGCGCGCCCGGCGCTCACAGCACTGCGTCCGAGATGAGCTTGCCCAGCAGCAGCACCAACACCACCAGCATCATGGGACGGATGAAGCGCGCACCCTTTTCAGGGCGAAATGGGACCCCAGCAGGTTGCCCAGAATGTTGCTGACGGCGCAGGGGATGCCGATGTGGAACACCACCAGACCGTTCATCAGATAGGTGAACAGGCTGGCGTAGTTGCTGGCAAGATTCAGCACCTTGCCGTTGCCGTTGGCGGTGCGCAGGTCAAAGCCCATCAGGGTGGTAAAGGCAATGATGGCAAAGGTGCCGGTGCCCGGGCCCACGATGCCGTCGTACAGGCCGATGCCCAAGCCGATGCCCAGCGCCAGCGGGATCTTTTCAGGTTCAGGGTGCCGTCGTCCCGGTTCTGGTCCGGCAGGTCGCGCTGCCACAAAATGACCACCGCCGCCACTGGCAGGATGAGGAACATCATGGTGCGCAGCAGCTCATCGCTGAGCAGCAGCACGATATGTGCCCCCAGTGCACTGCCCGCAAAGCTGCCAATGGCTGCAAGGATGCCCACCTTCAGGTTCATTGCACCGTTTTTGAAAAAGTTGGCTGTGGCAAAAGTGGTGCCGCAGGCGGCGCTGAATTTGTTGGTAGCATAGGTGTAGTGGGGCGGCAGCCCGGCAAACAGATAGGCCGGCAGGCTGATAAGACCGCCGCCTCCGGCTGCCGAATCCACAAAGCCTGCAAAGCCCGTCATCAGAACGAGAAACGCCGTCATCCATGGCGAGAGCGTGATACCCATTGTTATAATTCCTTTTATTTTTCCAATTTTGTTCTTTGGGAGAACGTGCGTCTCAGGGCAGGGACAGCCGTCCCTCACAGGCCAGCACCTGATCCAGGATCATCCGCGAGACGCGGGCACCGTACACCATGGCGGGGTGTTCATTGTATTCGATGATATCGTGAAAATCCTTGTTCATCAGCACGATGACATACTCGCCGTAGGGGGTGTGGACGATGCCGCCGTCGTTGCGGCAGGCGTTCATGCTGCCGCTCTTGCTGGCTACCCAGATCAGCTCCGGCGCTCCGGTCTCCTCGCAGTCGAGGTAATACTGCGGGAAGTCGTGGGTCAGCATGGTGTTGTAGTGCTGCTGGCGCAGGATGGCAAGCATCTCCGCGCTGGCTTCCCGGCTGACCAGCTCCCCTTTTGCAATGCGGGCGAACAGCGCCGCGTAGTCGCGCGGCGTGGTGGTGCCAAGCCGGCGGTAGCGGTCAAAGTGCAGCGGATTGTGCAGCACAGTATGCGCAAAGCCCAGCTCCCGGATGCAGGCGTTGATGGTGTCCAGCCCCAGATAGTCGATGAGCATATTGGTGGCGATGTTGTCCGAGCAAATGATCATCATGGTAGCGGTGTCCTTCACCTTGAGCTTTGCGCCCACGCCCAGCGCGCGCAGCATACCGCTGCCGTCCACGAACTGGCTCTGCTCATAGGCGATCTCTTCGGCAAGGTCTGCTTTGCCGCGCTGCGCCTGCAAATACAATGCAGCGAGAATGAACGCCTTGATGGTGGATGCCGTCTCAAATTCTTCGTCCGCGCCCACCTCCACGGTATGGCCCTGCAGGTCGTCCACGAACACGCTCATTTTGCCCTGATAGCAGTACAGCTCCGCAGCAATGCGCTTTTCCAGCGTCATGTTTTTATCCATATCGGCATATTCTCCGTTGTTATTACAGGTTTTCCTCAAAAAAGCGCATGGCATTGCAGTAGTAGATGCCTTCCACCTCGTCCTCGGTAAAGCCCTCCTTGCGCAGGGCATCCGCCAGCAGCGGCAGGAAGGCAGCATTTTCCAGCTGGTGGGGGCCATCGATGCCATCAAAATCGCTGCCAAGAGCAATCATCTGCGCACCGCCCACCTGTTTGTAGTGGCCCGCATGCTTTGCGATCAGCTCCACCGTGCTGCGGCAGTTTTCCGGGTGGGTGGGGTCGGTGTCCAGAAAGGGCGCATAGTAGTTCAGGCCCGCAATGCCGCCGCGCTCCGAAAGGGCGCGGATCATCTCATCGGTCAGGTTGCGGGTGTGGGGTGCCAGTGCACGGCAGTTGGAGTGGCTGGCCGCAAAAGGCCGGGTACCGTGCTCCACGATATCCCAGAAGCCCTTGTCCGAAAGGTGGCTCACATCCACGATCATGTGCATCCGTTCCATCTCGGCCAGAAATTCAAAGCCCTTCCCGGTCAGGCCCTTTTCGGTCTGGGGCACCAGCACCCCGCCGGGGTTCCGCTGCGGGCTTGCCAGCTCGTTTTCGTGGTTCCATGTCAGGGTCATCATGCGCACGCCCAGCTCATACATCCGGCGCAGTACCCCCACGCTGCCCTTGCAGCAGGCACCTTCCTCGATGGTGAGCATCCCGCTGATCTTTCCCGCCGCAGCATTCCGGCGGATGTCCGCCGCCGTGTACACCGGAGCAATTTTTTCCGGGTATGCCGCCATGATGCGCTTGAACTGGTCGATCTCTTCCAGCGCTGTCACCAGCGGATCCGCTCCGGGCGTCTTATCACCCAGATTGACGAATGCTGCAAAGCACTGCAGCAGATAGTCGCCTTTTTGTAATTTTTCAAGGTCGATATGCAGATCGTTCTGCGCGAAGCTCTTGGGCCGGCCCGCATGTTCGGCTTTGCGCAGCTCGCTGAGGGTATCGCAGTGCAGATCCCAGACTTTCATGATGTTTTCTCCTCTTTATTCCTCTTGCAGCAGCTGCAGCAATTCCTCTGGTTTCATGGACAGGATCGCTCCGTCTGCCGAGCCGGTAACCGTCTCGGCAAGGTCCTGCTTTGCCTGCTGCAGCTCCACGATCTTTTCTTCAATGGTGTCCTGCGCAATGAGCTTGTACACCTGCACCGGATTGCGCTGGCCGATGCGGTAGGCGCGGTCGGTAGCCTGATTCTGCGCAGCCACGTTCCACCACGGGTCGTAGTGGATGACGATATCTGCCGCCGTCAGGTTCAGGCCGGTGCCGCCCGCCCGCAGCGAGATGAGGAACACGTCCGCTTCGCCGCTGTTGAACCGGCGCACAAGCTCCGCACGCACCGGCTTTGGGGTGGAGCCCTGCAGGGTAAAGTGGCTCACGCCCGCTTCGTCCAGCCGTTTTGCCAGCAGTTCCAGCATGGAGGTGAACTGGCTGAACAGCAGGATGCGGTGTCCGCCCTCCACAGCAGCCGTCACCAGCTCCATGCAGGCTTCCAGCTTGGCACTGCCGCCGTCCCAGTTGTCTGCCACAAGGCGCGGGTCGCAGCAGATCTCCCGCAGGCGCATGAGCACTGCGAACACCGCCATTTTATCCTCCGGCTTTGCAGCGCGCAGCTTTTCCCGCGCGTCCACCACAGCGGCAAGGTAGAGCTTGCGTTGCTGCTCGTCCAGCTCGATACGGTGGAGATTCTCGGTCTTGGGGGGCAGCTCTTTGAGCACCTCGGACTTCATGCGCCGCAGGATGAACGGCCCGGTGAGCTGGTTCAAACGGCGCAGTGCGTCTTTGTCGTCCTCCTGCACGATAGGCTTTTCAAACCGGGCGCAGAAGGTCTTGTAGGGCGGCAGATACCCCGGCATCAGGAAGGAGAAGATGCTCCACAATTCGCCCAAGCGGTTCTCCACCGGGGTGCCGGTAAGGGCAAACCGCACTTTGCTGTTCACCCCGCACACCGCCTTGTACTTTTGGGTAGTGTGGTTCTTGATGGCCTGCGCTTCGTCCAGAATGCAGGCGTAGAATTGCTGCCCGCTGTAAAGCTCCTCGTCCCGGCGCATCAGGTCATAGCTGGTCACCACAAGGTCGGCTTCCGCCCACTGCTTTGCCAGCTCTGCCCGGTGAGCAGCGTCGCCGTCCACAGCCACGCAGGAAAGCTGCGGCGTGAACTTCTGGCATTCCTCCTGCCAGTTGAGCACCAGCGATGCCGGGCAGACGATGAGGCTGGGCAGGCGCTGGCCGCTTTCCTTCATGGCCAGCAGGTAGCTCAGCACCTGCAGGGTCTTACCCAGGCCCATATCGTCGGCCAGGATGCCGCCCATGCCGTAGCCGTCCAGCGTGCGCAGCCAACGGTAGCCATCCCGCTGGTACTTGCGCAGCACATTGTGCAGGCTTTCCGGCGGAGTATACTCGCTGTCCTTCACGGCGTGAAAGCTGCGGCTGATGCGGCGGAACGCATCGTCGCGGTTGAAACGCAGGCCGTTCTGGCCCGAGAGCGCCCAGTCGAGACTGGGTGCACGGTAGAGCGGCAGCTCGGCGTGGCCGCTCTTGAGCTTGGCCCCGGAAAGTTCCAGTGTATCGTTCAGTTCATCCAGCCCTTCCAGACTGTCGTCCAGCCGCAGCAGACGGCCGTCCCGCAGGCGGTGGTAGCGCTTTTTCTGGTGCAGGGGCGCAGCAGGTCTTTCAGCTCTGCCACCGGGAACTCGCCGGTATCCACTTCCAGATCCAGCACACTGCCGTGCACCGAAACGCCCACCGTGATGCGAGGCGGCGCGGCCTGCAGGCTGCGGAAGGCATCCGTCAGGTATACTTCACCCTCGGCCAGCAGGGCCGGCACGCCCTCCTCCAACATGCGGTAGATATCGTCCTCGTCAGCGGTGCCGTACACTTCCTCTCTGCCGCCCACACCGGGCTGCAGATAAGAGGCCAGCAGCCGCTTTGCCCGGCTCTCGGCGCGCACATCCCGCAAAAGCCCTGCCGGAGACGGCACGAACGGCGTGACCTTATCCTCCCCGTACAAAAACTCCGCGTGTGCTTCGATGCGGAAGCTGTCCGGTGCGTCCAGATAGAACTGCACCACCGGTTCCAGCGGGATCTGGTTCAGCAGCAGACGTTCCGGGTCCACGATGTTCAGCTTGCTGCCCAGCTCCGGCAGCACATAGCTGCAAAAGGCCGTGGCATCTGCGCTGGTAAAGAACAGGCTTTTGCCGCCCAGCGCCTGCAATGCGGGCAGGATGCGGGTGCACCGGGCCGCTGCAGCCGCCAGAGCGTATCCTCGCTGAACAGGTAATCATAGTCAAGGCCCTGCACAGCGGAAAGTGCGGGTTCGCCTTCCACCTGCACACCGCCGCGGCGGCGCTCCACGGTCATGGTAATGACGGGCAGACCTTCCCGCAGCTCGTACCCGCCCAAAAAACCGGTATGCTCGTACAGCTGCACAAGGTCATCAAAGATCTCGCCGGTCAGGATTATGCCTCCCGCCGGGCCTTGTTCGGCCCCGCCGTACACCCGCACGGCGGCTTTGTCCATGCTCTGCCTTGCGTTCACCTGACGGCGCAGCAGCTGCAAAAGCGCACGGGACTCTTCATCAAAGGCATCCCACCGGTGCACAAAAGCCAGTGCCTTGCCGTAGCTGACGCTTTTGCCCATCTCGACGGCTTCCATCAGGTTCGGGATGCTTTTTACCACATACTGCCGCCCGCCGTCCGAGATGCGCAGCCGCAGCCATGGCTGTGCGCCGGGCACGAGGGTCAGCTCCGGTTCCAGATGGGCAAAGCCGGTGCGCTGGGCGGTCTCGTCCACGCCAAGGTTTTCAAGGGCTGCTTCCTTATAGGTATCCAGCAGCCTGCGGGCCTCGTGATCCGACACCGGCGTTTCGCCGTGCCACTTTTTGCCAAACAGCATTTCCAGCCCGGAGGCATAGCTGTCCCGCCGGGCCGGTTCCGGGGCAAGGCCCGCCGCGCCGCGCACAACACCGGGAATCGCATCCGGCTTTGCCGCCGGTGCAGGGGCATTCTTTTCGGCATCGTCCAGCAGCAATGCGCCGATATGCTTGCAGTAGGTGCCCTCGCCGTTCTGGTTATACGGGCAGCTGCAGGACGCACTGACAAAGCTGCCGTTCTCCCGCAGCCATGCCTGCGTATAGTAATAGCTGCCGCCGCTGCCCTGTACCATGGCCGAAATATGGCGCACGCCATCGGCGTTCACGGTACAGGTGCTCTGCTGGATGCGCTTGCGGTATTTCTTGGCCCGCTCAAAAATGTTATCGCCCAAAAGCGTGCGGATCTCGTCTGCATCCATGGCTGTTTCCTCCCGGTTTGGCTGTAAAACCTTCTTATCTTATAAGAATACCGCACCCGCACCCCGGATGCAAGAGGGATCTGCCGCCCAATTTCCATACAAAAAAATCCCGCTCCTTTTCAGGAACGGGATCATTTTACGATCTTGGAATGCTGCGGGGATCACTTGACAGTCTTGCCAAGCTCAGCATCCGTCTCAATGGCGCGCTCACGGATCTTTTCCAGCGTCTGCTCACTGAGGATATGCTCTGCCTTGCAGGCATCTTCGGCGGCGGTCTTTTCGTCCACGCCCAGCTGCATAAAGAAGTGGGTCAGCAGACGGTGACGGCTATAGATGCGCTCTGCGATCTCGCGGCCCGGTTCCAGCAGGGTCAGGTTGCCCTCGCCGTCCACCGCGATATAGCCGTTCTCGCGCAGCTTCTTCATGGCAATGCTGACGCTGGCTTTGGTAAAGCCCAGCTCATTGACAACGTCAATGGAGCGCACTTTGCCCATACGCTGGGTCAGCATCAGGATCGTTTCAAGATAATCTTCTGCGGATTGGTGGATCTGCATGGTATGTTTGCCTCCTGTCTGTGCCGGGATGCAAAGCACCACGGTTTCATATAGTACAAGATATCACACTTTTTGCCGATGTGCAAGCAATTCGCGGAAGTTTGTTAAAACAAACTAAATTTATCCTGCGCAAAGCTGCTGTTTTGCCGGTTTTTAGTCGGCCGCGTTTTGTGCAAAGGCGATAAATTATTTTGCTTCCAGATATGCCGCCGGGCCGGACTGGTACAGGTCGCCGCCGTGGGCGTCCAGGATCACCGTCAGCGGCATATCCTTCACAATCAGGCGGCGCACGGCTTCACAGCCAAGGTCCGGCCATGCGATCACTTCCAGCGTCTGCACGCTTTTTGCCATCAGCGCACCGGCCCCGCCAAGCGCTGCCAGATACACAGCCCCGTTGCGCACCACAGCTGCCTTTACAGTATCGTCCCGCTTGCCCTTGCCGATCATGATCTTATTGCCAAGGTCCAGCAGGCGCGGGCTCATGGCATCCATGCGGCCGCTGGTGGTGGGGCCCGCCGAGCCGATCACCTGGCCCGGGCGTTCCGGCGTGGGGCCAACGTAGTAGATGGCGCTGCCGGTCAGATCAAAGGGCAGCGGTTCGCCTTTTTCCAGCGCTTCGGTCATCCGCCTGTGGGCCTGATCCCGGGCGGTGTACACCACGCCGGAAAGCAGCACGGTGTCGCCCGCCTTGAGCGGGGCAAGATCCTCGGCCGTGCAGGGAGTCGTCAGTCTGTATTCCATCTTTGCCCCTCCTTACAGTTCCGCGCTTGCACGGCGGGTCACATGGCAGGAAATATTCACCGCCACGGGCAGACCCGCCACATGGGTAGGCATCTGCTCAATGGCAAGGCCCAGACAGGTGGTCCTGCCGCCAAAGCCCTGCGGGCCGATGCCCAGCTCGTTGATGGCGGCAAGCAGCTCCTGCTCCAGCTGTGCGTAATAGGGGTCCGGGTTCGGCACATCCAGCGGACGCAGCAGGGCCTTCTTTGCCAGATACGCCACCTTGTCAAAGCTGCCGCCCACGCCGATGCCCAGCACGATGGGCGGGCAGGGGTTGGAGCCTGCCAGCTTCACCGTGTCCAGCACGAACTTTTTGAAGCCCTCCACGCCGTCGGCGGGCTTGAGCATTTTGATCTGGCTCATGTTCTCGCTGCCAAAGCCCTTGGGTGCCACCGTGATGCGGCAGCCCTCGCCGTCCACCAGATGCACTGTGATGGCCGCCGGGGTGTTGTCGCCGGTATTGCCCCGGCGCAAAGGGTCTGCCACGATGCTCTTGCGCAGGTAGCCGTCGGTGTAACCCCGGCGCACGCCCTCATGGATGGCGGCTTCAAAGCTGCCGTCGATGTGCACATCGGTGCCAAGCTCCACAAACACGCAGGCCATGCCGGTATCCTGACAGATGGGCAGGTTTTCTTCTTTTGCGGCGGAAAGGTTCGACCACAAAAGGTCGAGAGTGCTCTTTGCCAGCGGCCACGGCTCTTCCTGCCGGGCCTTGTCCAGCGCCGCCTGCACGTCCTGCGGCAGGCGGGTGTTGGCTTCGATGCACAGCCGTGCAACGGTATCCGTGATCTCCTGTGCGGAAATGGTTCTCATAAACGCTTCCTCCGCTTACAGACGGGCAACGCCGGTCTCGCGGGCAGCCTTTGCCACGGCATTTGCCACAGCCTCGGCCACGCGGGGGTCGAACGCGCCGGGGATGATGTTCTCCTCGCTGCGGTCGGCATCGGTGATGAGGTCGGCGATGGCGTAGGCTGCAGCCAGCTTCATCTCATTGTTGATGTCACGGGCGCGGACGCTCAGTGCGCCCTTGAACAGGCCGGGGAAGCACAGCACGTTGTTCACCTGATTGGGGAAGTCGCTGCGGCCAGTGGCCATCACCCGCACGCCGCCGGCCTTGGCCTCGTCCGGCATGATCTCCGGGGTGGGGTTGGCCATGGCAAAAACGATGGCATCCTTATTCATGGTCTTGCACAGCTCAGCGGTCAGGATGCCGGGCTTGGAAACGCCGATGAACACGTCGGCACCTTCCAGTGCTTCCTTCAGGCCGCCCTTGACCTGACGGGGATTGGTCACCTCACCCAGCCAGTTCTTGTGGGCTTCGGCGCTGTTGCAGCCCTTGTACAGGGTGCCGAACTGGTCCACTGCAATGATGTCCTTTGCACCGGCGGTCATGAGCATCTTGATGATGGCAGTACCGGCGGCGCCGGGGCCGTTCAGCACGATGTGCACATCTTCCATCTTCTTGCCCACCACGCGCAGGGCGTTGATGAGGGCAGCAGTAACGACGATAGCAGTGCCGTGCTGGTCATCGTGGAACACAGGGATGTCCAGCTCACGCTCCAGTGTTTCTTCGATCTCAAAGCACTCGGGGCTCTTGATGTCCTCCAGATTGATGCCGCCAAAGGTGGGCGCAATGGCCTTGCAGGCTGCAATCACGCTGGCAGCGTCGTGGGCATCGATGCAGATGGGGAAGGCATCCACGCCGCCGAACTCCTTGAACAGCACCGCCTTGCCCTCCATGACCGGCAGACCGGCTTCCGGGCCGATATCGCCCAAGCCCAGCACGGCGGTGCCGTTGGAAACAACAGCCACCATGTTGCCCTTGAAGGTGTACTTATACACGTCGTCGGGGTTTTCCTTGATCTTGCGGCAGGGTTCGGCCACACCGGGAGTGTAGGCGGTGGACAGGTCATCGCGGGTGGCGACCTCCACCTTGCTTACGATGCCCACCTTGCCCTTGTGGGTCTCGTGCATTTCCAGAGCAGCTTTATTGTAATCCATTTGAATTTCCTCCAATATCTTACCGTCCTCGCCCTCTCCATTGCACAGCGATGACGGAAGGAGGAACTCCTCCAGTCTCGCATACGCTCGACAGCCCCCTCAGGGAGGGGCCTTATGTTCCCGGAAGGCTCACTTATTTTTATTGTAACAGAACCGCCTGCCCATTTCCACCGGTTTTGGTCACTTTTGCGCCTGTAGACGGGCAAAAGTGATACAAACCCACCGCAGGATTTGTGGAAATTTTGCAAAGAACTTTCCTTTTGCCGTCAGAACGTATATAATAAATGGGTATCTGTTCTGCCTGTACCGGTCTTTTGCTGTGCATCAGGCCGATTTTTATGGAGGTATTTCTTTTGAAAAACAACACCAAAAAACTCCTGTGCATCCTGCTGGCCATCGCCGCAGCGGTGTGCGTCATTTTTGCCTGTTTCATGCTGACAAAGCACAAGAAGACCGACAGCGCTTCTTCAGCTGCCGCATCCGTCTCGCAGTTTGGCTCTGTTGCCGACTTCGACTACGAGGCCTTTGATTACAGCGATGGTCTGGACGAAAACGGCTATTGGAGCGGCATCAAAGCGCTGGACTATGTGACCCTGCCGGAGGACTTCGGCTCCATCGCCCTGAAGGAGAACGACCTGACCCCCACCGAAGATGAACTGCAGCAGCAGGTGGACAACCTGCTGAACCAGTACACCTCTTCCCAACCCGTTACCGGCCGTGCCGCCCAGAGCGGAGATGTTGCCAACATCGATTACACCGGCACCGTGGACGGCGTGGCCTTTACCGGCGGCACTGCCACCGGCTACGACCTGACCCTTGGCAGCGGTTCCTTCATCGATGGCTTTGAGGACCAGATCATCGGGCACAATGTGGGCGATACCTTTGATGTGACCGTCACCTTCCCGGACGGCTACGGCGATTCCACCGATGCCGAGGGCAACACGATCACCCTCAGCGGCAAGGAAGCCGTGTTCAGCGTGACCCTGAACTCCATCTCCGAAAGCGTGACCCCCGAGCTGACCGACGAGTGGGTGGACTCCAACTTTGGCACCAGCGATGATCTGCACACCGCCGACCAGTTGCGCAGCTACCTTAACGATGCGCTGTATGCCACCAACTATGAGAACGCCATCGTGGACTACCTGATGTCGAACTCCACCTTCAAGGAGCTGCCCAGCGAGATCACCAGCTATTACATCCGCATGTTCCTGAACTACTACAACCAGTACGCCACCGCCTACGGCATGGATCTGAATGCTTTTGCCCAGACGCAGGGCTACACCGATGCCGATGCCATGCTGGCCGCATCCGACGCTTACTTTGAGCATCTGGCAAAGCAGGACCTGATCCTTCAGGCCGTGGCCGAGACCAAGAGCCTTGCTCCCACGCAGGAAGAGCTGGACGACGCCGAGAGCACCTATGCTTCCACTTACGGCGAGAACCGTGCGCACCTGAACGCCCTGCAGTCCTGTGTGCTGGACTGGCTGGAAGAGAATTCCACCGTAGCGTAAAAACACAAGAACCATTTAGAATGCCCTCCGCTTTGCTCTGGGCATATTCAGAGGATAATTTATCTTTAATTTGCAGCTCCGAAAAGCCTGCGGGCTTTTCGGAGCTGCTTTTTCACAGGAAGGGCCGGAGCTTTCAGATGCTGTTTTTCTTTGCGGCCCCTTCTGTGAAAAATGCAATACCGGACAGACCGCAGTCTGTCCGGTATTGCTCTAATAAAAAATAGTATTTCCGCTATTTATGCCCAGAGCGAAGCGGAGGGCATTTCAAATCGTCAGGCTTTTTCTTTCTTCCCGCCGTTCAGCTTCCAGAGCAGCCATGCATAGAAGTAATTCATCAGCAGGATGGCGATGCACCACAGCACCGACGCCTGCACGCTCTGGTCATACACCTTCATGAAGGGATATGGCCCATCTACCACGCGCTGGATGTTCAGCCACAAAATGATGCCGCCGTACAGCACCGTGGGCAGCAGCGCCCACTTGACCGTACTGCGGGGCAGGCGCGGTGTGCGCTCCAGCAGCACAAAGGAGAAGATGGCCGCCAGCGGGTTGAGCAGGTGATGGTACAGCATGGAGCTGGTGCACAGCATGATGTACCAGCCGTTGCCGTCCTCATACATGGGACCCAGCACGAACACCACCGTGAGAAAGGTCATGGTCAGGCAGCAGGTGGCAATGTACTTGAGGGTGTGCAGCCAGTGCGGCAGTTCCCTGCCGGTAAAGATGCATACCAGCTGGCCCACCGCCACCATGGCGCAGATGCAGGCCGAAAGGATGTTGGAATCCTCGGTGTAAAAAATGAACATCTGCTCTTTGCCCCAATCCCAGCTCATGGGCAAGGCAATGGGCTCCGCCCAGACGATGAACAGGTTCAGTGCGATGGAGAGCAGGCGGCGCACTGTATCAGCAAATTTTTTCATGGAAAGCCTTTCCGTCTTGTAATATTTCCTCGAAAATTTGAAAAAGGGCAGGTCTCCCTGCCCTTTTTCAAAAAACGCTTTATTTTGCGGTGTTGATGAAGCTGCGGTTGTCCCACAGGTACTTGATGCCGGAAATGGCCGTCACGGCAGCTACCAGCCAGCACAGCACCATGGAAATGCTGATTACCAGGATCTGCCGCACGCCCTGCTCTGCGCCGGTAGCCGACATGCTTGCAATGGACATGCCAAAGAAGTAGAAGATGATGCTCAGCATCTGCAGCACGGTCTTCACCTTGCCCCACATATTGGCGGCGATCACCTTGCCGTCCTTGGCACCGGCTGCCACCATGCGCAGGCCGGACACAGCAAACTCGCGGGCCAGAATGATGCACAGCACCACCGGGCTGCATACGCCGTCCCGCATCATGTAAATGAAGGCCACGGTGGTGAGCAGTTTGTCGGCCAGCGGGTCGGCAAACTTGCCGAAGTCCGTTACCATGTTCCACTTGCGGGCCAGATGGCCGTCCAGAAAATCAGTAAAGCTGGCAACAGCAAAGACGATGCCTGCGATCAGGTAATACGTCGGCTGGAAGGAGCCAGCCGCGATGCCGCTCAGGCTGGTGAGGGACACAAAGACCATGAACACCGGCACCAGCAGGATGCGGGTCAAAGTGAGTTTATTGGGCAGATTCATACAGATTCCTCCAACTTGTTATTTTGCAACAGTACCATACAGATCGTAAAGGTCGCTGTCGTCCACCAGAACATCGTAGAACTGGCCGGGGTACAGCGGCTCCTCGCTGGAAACACACACATTGCCGTCCACCTCAGGAGCATCGCCGGTAGTGCGGCACAGATACAGGCCGCTCTCCTCGTCGATGCCGTCGCAAAGCACATGCACGGTCTGGCCCACCTTTTCGGCCTGCTTCTGGGCCATGATGCCGGTCTGGATCTGCATCACCAGTTCGGCGCGCCTGTCCTTGGTCTCCTGATCGATCTGGCCGTCCATCTTGGCAGCAACGGTGTTCTCCTCGGCCGAGTAGGCAAAGCAGCCCAGACGGTCGAACTTTACTTCCTTGACAAAATTGCACAGATCCTCGAACTGCTCCTCGGTCTCGCCGGGGAAGCCTGCGATCAGGGTGGTGCGCAGGGTGATGCCGGGGATCTCGCGGCGCAGCTTGCCGATCACCTCCAGCAGCTCGGCGCGGTTGGAGCGGCGGTTCATATTCTTGAGGATGGTGTCATTGCAGTGCTGGATGGGCAGATCGAGGTAGGGCACCACCTTCTAATTGCGCTTCATGGCGGCAATGAACTCATCCGTGATGCGCTCCGGGTAAGCGTACATAATGCGGATCCACTCGAGGCCCGGCACCTTGTTCAGCTTATCCAGCAGCTCGCAGATGCTGCCGGGCTTGCCCCAGTCCTCGCCGTAAGCGGTGGGGTCCTGTGCGACCACGATCAGCTCTTTCACGCCCTCACCGGCCAGCCAGCGGGCTTCGGCCACGCAGTCGGCCATATCGCGGCTGTGCAGCGGGCCGCGGATGCCGGGGATGGCGCAGTAGTGGCAGCGGTTGTTGCAGCCTTCAGCGATCTTTAAGTACGCATAGTGGGCAGGCGTGCCGATGACACGCTTGCCGCCCAGCGGAAAGTCCTTTTTGGCACCGTAGCTTTCCAGATGGTCCTCACCATGGAACAGGCGGGCCACGATGGTGTCGATGGCCTTGTTGGAGGCACAGCCCACCACCGCGTCCACCTCGGGGATCTCTTCCTCGATCTGGCTGCGGTAGCGCTCGGCAAGACAGCCGGTGACGATGACCTTCAGCTCCGGGTTCTGCTGCTTGTAGGAGCAGGCTTCCAGAATGTTTTCAATGGCTTCGGTCTTGGCGCTCTCAATGAAGCCGCAGGTGTTCACAAGGATCACATCTGCTTCGGCCAGATCGGCCACGGTCTCGTGGCCGGCAGACAGCAGGATGTGCACCATCACATCCAGATCGACCTGATTCTTGGGGCAGCCAAGGGAAATACACGCAATTTTCATAGGGGATGATACTCTCTTTCTCTTTTGAGGGGTGCTTTTTATTCTTCTTCCGCTCTTTTTATCGCTTCTTTTATGACCGAATACGCAAAGCCGCGGCGCTGCAGGGCAGCCACCACAAGGTCGCGGCGGCCATCGGCCAGCTTTTTCATGTAGCGGCTGCGCACCAGAGCGGCGGCAGCTTCCAGCTCCGGGCTTTCGCCGTCTGCGTCCGGGGCATAGACGCTTTCCAGCGCCTGCTCGATCTGCGCGCCGGAAAGGCCCTTCTGCCGCAGGTTCTGGGCCGCCGCACGGCGGCTCTTGCGGGCGGCAAGCAGGCTGTGTGCCCGGGCTTCGGCATAGCGGTCATCGTTTACGTAATCCAGCTCCACCATCTCAGCCACAGCAGCCGCTGCAGCCTGCTCGGTAAAGCCATAGCACAGCCGTTCATACAGCTGTGCCGAGGACATCTCGCGCGAGGCCAGCGCATCCAGTGCGCGGGCGCGGGCCTTGGCCGGGTCGGCGCACTTTTCTTCTTCCTGCTTCGGGCGGCGGCGTTTATAAAAGGACATTTAGTCCTCCACCATGATATCCAGTTCGCTCTCGCTGCTGCGGGCAGGAGCCTTGACCACCGGCTCCTTGGCATCTGCAGCCTTGGCGGGTTCCTCGGCCTTGGCCGCAGCGCCCTGCCTGCCGGGCGGCGGGATGCGTACAGCTTATCGGCATTGGCGCGGATCTGGCCCTCGATGTCGTTTGCGATCTCGGGATTGTCCTTCAGGAACTGCTTTGCGTTGTCGCGGCCCTGACCCAGACGGACATCGCCATAGTTGAACCATGCGCCGCTCTTCTGCACGATGCCCAGCTTTACGCCCACATCGATGAGTTCGCTCATCTTGGAAATGCCCTCGCCGAACATGATATCGAACTCTGCCTCACGGAACGGAGGTGCCACCTTATTCTTGACGATCTTGGCGCGGGTGTGGTTGCCGATGAACTGGCCGGAAGAGTCCTTCAGGCCCTCCACGCGGCGGATGTCGATGCGCACCGAGGCGTAATATTTCAGGGCGCGGCCGCCGGTGGTGACCTCCGGGTTGCCGTACATCACGCCCACTTTTTCACGCAGCTGGTTGATGAAGACGCAGACCGTGTTGGTCTTGCCGATGACCGAAGTCAGCTTGCGCATGGCCTGACTCATCAGGCGGGCCTGCAGGCCCACATGGCTGTCGCCCATTTCGCCCTCGATCTCAGCCCTCGGCACCATGGCGGCAACCGAGTCCACCACGATGGCATCGATGGCACCGGAGCGCACCAGTGCTTCGCAGATCTCCATGGCCTGCTCGCCGGTGTCCGGCTGGCTGACCAGCAGGCTGTTGATGTCCACGCCCAGCGCTTCGGCATAGGTGGGGTCCAGCGCGTGCTCCACGTCAATGAAGGCCACTTCGCCGCCCTGCTTCTGGGCTTCGGCCAGAATGTGCAGAGCCAGCGTGGTCTTACCACTGGATTCCGGGCCGTACACCTCAATGATGCGGCCGCGGGGCACACCGCCCACGCCCAGAGCCAGATCCAGACCCAGACTGCCGGTGGAAATGGCATCCACCTGCATGGAGGCGTTATCACCCAGCTTCATCACGGCACCCTTGCCGAACTGCTTTTCGATCTGGGCCAGCGCAGTGGCCAGCGCATCCTTTTTGGCCTCCGGCTCGGTCTTTTGGTCGCCGGGGCAACGGTGTTGTTGTTCTGATTTTTTGCCATAGCGTGCTGCTCCTTTTCTTCCTGCTGCCCGCCGTGCGCGGGCTGTCCGTATACTTTCCAGTATAGTATACCACAAAATCAAAATATTACAACAAGAAGTTGTTTCTATTTTCACTTTTATTTTTCGGGTCTGTGGGCGATCATGCACCGGTCATTGCCGCCAAAATCCTTGCGGCATTCAATGTCTGCCCAGCCGTTTGCAGCCAGCAGTGCCGCCACAGCCTGCCGCTGCTGCCAGCCGATCTCCAGCACCAGCGCGCCGCCGGGCCGCAGTGCATTCTGGTAATGCTCTGCAAGGGCACGGTAGAACACAAGGCCGTCCTTTCCTGCTTCCAGCGCCATGGCCGGTTCCTGCGCCACCTCCGGCTGCAGGTGCCGCATTTCCTCGGCGGTGAGGTAGGGCGGGTTGGATACGATCAGATCAAGCTGCCCTTCCGGCAGGCCCTGCCAGTAGGTGAACAGGTCCCCCTCCACCGGCTGCACCGCATAGGCTGGCTTTGCCTTTGCGCGCAGAGCGTTCAGCGCCGGCCCCCAGTCAAAGGCCGGGGCATCTGCCTGCTCAAACGCGGTAGGCTCCAGCAAGTCCTCCGTCTGCCCGCCCTGCCCTTTCAGGGCGCAGCGGCAGTTCTTTTCCAGATAAACAAAGGCTTCCGGGCTTTTTTCCACGCAGGTCACCTGCGCCGCCGGGCAGAAGCGCTTGATGCCCAGCCCCAAACAGCCGGTCCCCGCGCAGAGATCCAGCACCCGGGGCGCTGCAATGCCCGTCAGGGTATTGGCAGCCGCTTCCGCTACCACCTCAGTGTCTGCCCGGGGGCAGAGCACACCGGGGCCAACGGCAAGGTCAAAATCCAGAAAGCTCCAGATCCCGCACAGGTATTGCAGCGGTTCCCGCTGCTCACGGCGCGTGCAGAGGGCTTCCAGCTTTTCCGCTTCCTCTGTGGTCAGCACCCGGTCGGAAAGGCGGGCATCCCGCCCGGCTGCCACGCGGAACAGCTCCCGTGCATCGTAATCGGCATCCGGACACCCTGCAGCGGAAAGCCGGGCTTCCACGGCCCGCACCGCTTCGCGCGGGGTCAAACCAGCAATTACCATCTGCCATCCTCCGGGTCCTCGGGCAGCACAGGGGTCACAGCGGCAATGGCCACCTCGATCATGCTGTCGTCCGGTTCAAACACGGTCAGGTGCTGCACCCAGATGCCGGGCTGGCGGATGATGCGGGTGGCAATGTTATCGGACCGGCCGCACCACTTGAGCAGCTCATAGCTGATGCCCATGACCAGCGGCAGCAGCAAAAGCTTGAACAGCACCCGCAGACCCATGCTGCCCCAGGGCAGCACGCTGTACAAAAACACGCTGACGATCACCACCAGGATCAAAAAGCTGGTGCCGCAGCGCGGATGGAACCGAGTGTACTTGCGCACATTCTCCACGGTCAGCTCATCACCGGCCTCATAGCAGGCAATGGTCTTGTGCTCGGCACCGTGGAACTCAAACACGCGGTGGATCTCCTTCATCTTGGAGATGGCCACCATATAGGTGAGGAAGATGCCAACTTTCAGCACCGCTTCCAGCACCACCTTGGCCCAGCGGCCCAATGTTACAAAGTGGTTCACGCCGCCCACGATGAGGGTGGGCAGCACGGTGAACAGCAAAATCGCCAGCAGTCCGCCCAGTACGGCGGCACAGGCCAGCAGTGCGTCCTCTGCCTTTTTGCCCAGGTGGTCGCCCACCCATTTTTCAAAGGCAGTCTCTTCCTCTTCGGGGTCGTAGTCGTCACCCATGCTCACCTGAGCCGAGTACATCATGTAGCGGTAGCCCACGATCAGGCTTTCGATCATGGAGATGGCACCGCGCACCAGCGGGATCTTTGTCCAGATGCCGTGGTTCTTCACAGGGTCGATCTTGGTCTCAATGGTGCCGTCCGGCTTGCGCACGGCGCAGCAGATGAGCTTCGGGCCGCGCATCATGATGCCTTCCATCAGCGCCTGCCCGCCGACGCTGGTCTTGAAACGTTCCTTTTTGGGTTGATTCATTGGGTTCTCCTATCGGATCATATTTTTCCCGGTTATTTTACCACAGAATTGTGACAAAATCTTCACGCCTTATGGTACAGCGGCAAGCCCAGTGTGACCACTGTGCCGCGGCCCAGCGTGCTCTTGATGTCCATGGTGCCGTCCAGTGCAGTCATGATGGAATCCACCAGCGCCAGGCCGATGCCGCTGCCCCGAACCGAATTGCTGCCCTTGTAGAACTTGGTCTTGACATTCTCAAGGTCTTCCGGCGGGATGCCGCGGCCCTGATCGATGATCTCCGCAAAAGCCTTGTATTCGCCCGCCCACAGCTTGACCGTGATGCGCCCGCCGGGGGCCGAGTACTTGATGGCGTTGTCCATGATGTTGATGAACACCTGCCGCAGACGGTCCGGGTCGGCATAGACCGGGATCATCTCCTCCGGCTCGGTGTAGCTGAGCACAAGGCCCTCGCGCTGGATGCGTGCTTCACAGAACAGCACCGCATCGGTCAGCTCTGCCACAAGGTCCAGCGGGCGGCAGTCCATACGGATGCGGCCGTTCTGCAGACGGCTGAAATCCAGCAGCTCTTCCACCATGTTGTACAGGCGGCCCGTCTCATTGTTGATGATCTCAAGGCCCTTGCGGTAGTTCTCGTCTGCCGGGTCGTCCAGGGTGCGCAGGGTCTCCACCCAGCCCCGGATGGAGGTAAGCGGCGTGCGCAGCTCGTGGGAGACCGAGCTGATGAATTCGTTCTTCATCTTCTCGGTCTCTTCCAGCCCTTAGGCCATCTGGTTGATGGTGCCGCGCAGGCGGTCCACCTCGTCGTGTTCGTTGCCGGTGACCGGCAGGCGCACATCCAGCTCACCCCGGGCGATGCTGGCTGCGGTGCGCTCCACCTGTCCCAGCGGCACCACGATGCTGCGGATGAAGTACAGGCCGGACATCACGGTGAAAGCAAGGATCACCGCCGCGATCACAACACTTACCGCGAGGGCGTTCTTGATCTGCGCTCCCACAAGGGTCAGGCTGGTGACAAGACGCATCGCCGCCACATCCTCGGCGGCATAGGGCACCAGATAACAGGCCGCCATCACCAGCTCACCGGACTGGGTGCGGTAGACCGCCACACCAAGGCCGTCAGAAGCCTCCTGCGCCTGCTCAAAGTCGATGCCGGTCACAATGCCGTCCGCATTTGTGCCGCTGGAGGACGCAATGACCCCGCCATAGCTGTCCAGCAGCATGAACTCGTATTTGTCCTTATCGGCAAACTGCTCCACCATGCGGCGCAGGGCCACGCTGCGGGTAGCCGCCGTGCTCTGCACCGTATCGCCGGTGTACATTTTCAGCTGGCCGGACACCGAAGAGAACCGCCGGTACATGGTCTGCTGCACGCTGTTATAATAGCTGCGTGTGTAGTTGTACAGGAACATGGTTTCGGCCAGCAGCACCAGCAGCACGGTGATGAGCAGGTTGCCCCGCAGCCACCGGCGGGTGATCCCGCTTCTCATTCTTCCCATCTGTAACCGTAGCCCCACACAGTAAGGATATGGGTGGGATGGCTGGGTTCATCCTCCACCTTCATGCGCAGACGGCGGATGTTCACATCCACGATCTTCACGTCACCAAAATAGTTCTCGCCCCAGACACCCTTCAAGATCTTCTCGCGCACCAACGCAATGCCGGGGTTGCGGAAGAACAGCTCCATGATCTGGAATTCCACCTGCGTCAGCTCAATAGGCTGGCCTGCCTTGAGCAGCACGCGGCGGTTCTCGTCCAGCACAAATTCGCCGCTGGTGAGCATCCCCAGCGGGTTTTCCTTTTCTTTTTCGTCCCCGCCTGCAGTACGGCCGACGCGGCGGCACAGCGCTTTCACACGGGCCAGCAGTTCGCTTACGCTGAAAGGCTTGGTCATATAGTCATCGGCACCAATAGAAAGGCCGCGGATCTTGTCCTGCTCCTGTCCCTTGGCGCTGAGGATGATAATGCCGATCTTCTGATCGGTGCGGCGGATGGTCTCGCACAGGGAGAAGCCGTTCATGCCCGGCAGCATCACATCCAGAATGGCCGCATCGCAGCCCGGCTTCTTCTCCAGCAGCGGCAGAGCCGCCTCGGCGCTTTCGGCCTCCACAGCCTCCATGCCCGCAAGGCGCAGGTTCAGCGCGATCATCTCGCGGATGTTGGCTTCATCTTCAACGACAAGCACTCGTACCATGAACTGTTCCTCCGTTCTTTAGTTGAGCAGATACAGCGCCTTGGACAGGCGGTAATTTTTATCACGGATCTCCACATCCGGGGCAAGCTTCGCCTGCATCTGGCGGGATGCCACGATGCCAAGGCGGGTCCAGCCCTTCAGGCTGGAGGTGGTGCGCACCAGACGCAGGGTCATTACCAGCTGGTCTTCGTCCACCGTGCGCAGCTCCACTGCACCATCATATTGTTCGCTGTCGGTCAGTTTGAGGTTGCCCTCCCACTCCATGGGCAGCTCGATATAGCAGTTGGTCTCTTCGTCCAGCAGCCCGAAGCTTTTTTCCGGGTGCGGGCTGGTATAGTCCATCCACACGATAAAATCCATGCGGCGGCTCTGGCTCATGTTCAGCAGGCCCGCTTCGTCCGGCTGGGTGGGGATCTCCACGATGCCGTCGCCGTCCAGATCCTGACTGACCAGACTGGGCACATTGCGCAGGGATGCGGTGTAAAGCTTTTCGGTGCTGATCTGATCGGCAGGCACCATCTGCTGCGTGTCCTCGTCAAAACGCAGCAGCACGCTGGCCAGATTGTTGCCGGAAATGCCGGTCCAGCCATCCAGCACCAGATAATGCCTGCCGTCCGCACCCACACCCGCCGCCACCGAGGCGCAGCCGGCGAACCGATTGGCGGAAAGGCCCATAACAGCCACCTGCTGGAAGCTGCCCTCTTTATCCACGGTCAGCAGCTCGATCTGCACGCCGCCGTCCTCCAGCGTAGACATCAGGATCAGGTCCTGATTGCCGCCGCCGGTGATATCCTCCACCAGATACTGCTGGTACTGCTGCTCCAGGATCGTGGAAAGCACGCCGTCGGTGTAGGAATACACAGCCAGATAATGGTCGCCCTGTGCCGCTGTATAACCCACCACCAGTTGGGTGGCATCGCCGGGCTGCAGCTGGGCCAGCCCCACCGACTCTACCGTGTCTGCAAGGCCCTCTACGTTCTGGCGCACATGCCAGATGTCGGCATCATCCTTCTGCAGGATGGCAATGCACACGTTGGAGCTTTGGGCGGTGGTGTAAAGCACGGCGGCATCCTGCCTGCCGTCACCGTCCAGATCCTGCAGCAGGAAAGGCGAAAGCAGGTCGCCCTGCATGGGATATTTGAGCTGTGCGCTCTCCCCCAGCCAGTCGTTCAGGGCAGTCTGCACATCGCCGTAATCGCCGGAAAGCTTGGGCGCACGCAGAAGCTCTTCCACCTGCACCTGTTCACCGGGCATGCTGCAGCCTGCCAGAAGCAGGCACAGCAGCACGCAAACCAACCACCGGCCAAAATGATTCGGATGTTTCAACCGCTGCGCCTCCTCTGTGTGGAAAACTTGTCCGGCCAAAGGCCGAAAACATGCTATTGTCAGTATACCACGGGGCGGGCGCAATTCCAACACCCGAAAACGAGAAAAGGGGCTGCCGCACCACATTTGGTGCAGCAGCCCCTTCGGGGTCCTGATTTTTATTCTTCGGTCTTGTCAAACAAGCCTTTTTCTTTTGCGGCGTTCCAGGTCAGGCAGGTGCGCAGCTTGCTGACGGGGAAGGCCGGGTGGAATTTATTGTTGTCCGCATCGTCCTTCATCAGATCCTGCTCCACTGCCCAGCGGGCGGCCTTTTGTGCGTCGGTATCGCCCTCGTCGATGTCGCTGTAGAGGGCGGTGCTTACAGGCTCAGGCTTGCCGGCGTGCTCCCACAGCAGCTCGGCCAGCTCGATGCGGTTGGAGGGCATGGGGATGCCAGGCATATTGATGACGCGGTAGATGCCGGTGCCGGCTTCATAGATAATAGCACCTGCGGCAGCACCGATCACCACAGCAGAGATCGCGCCCTGAATGTTGCCGGTATCGCTGGGTCCAACCGGGTCGGGTTCACCCGGAATGGGGTCATTCTCGAAGGTTGCCTTTACTTCCACGTTCTCAGTCGGCATGGTAAAGGTCACCTTGGTGGGGTCGCTTGCGTCCGTGGTCTTCAGGAAGGTGTCTGCTTTCTGCTCCTCATCGCCTACCTTCACCGTCCAGCCGGTGAAGTGCTGTCCCTCCGGCGCAATGGCTGTCAGGTGCACGGTTTCACCCACCGGCACAGTGCTGCCGCTCGGTACGGACGCATCGTTGCCTTCAATGGTCGCCGTCACATGGTCGCCGACCCTCAGAGTGGGGTTCAGCGTGGGAATCCCCTTGAAGTTTGCCTTTATTTCCACGTTCTCAGCCGGCATGACAAAGCTCACTTTGGTGGGGTCGTCCGCGTCCGGTTTCAGGAAGGTGTCCGTGTCTTGCTCAACACCATTCACCGTCACCGTCCAGCCGGTAAAGCGCTCGTTGGCTTTCAGCGCCCTGCGCGTTGCTGTTACAGTATCGCCCATAGGAGCTTCGGTCTTATCCACAGTGCAGTCTACAGCCGTGATATTATACGGAATATTGCTATAATACGGTTCCGCCTTAACATTATAAGCGGGCATGGTCAGGGTCGCAGTGGTTTCGGTGCCATTCTTCAACAGATTGGCAAGTTCTGTTTCGTCCGTGATTTGACTCTCAGTATCACTTACAACTTTATACAGCTTCCAGCCTGCAAATGTCTTTCCTTCGGGAGCATCTCCGGCAGTCAAAATCACTTCAGTGCCTGCGGCCACAGGAGCCTTCAGTTCTTCAACTTCGCTCTCAAGCTTTGCAGCGGCATTGTCTGTGGTCACAGTGTACAGCGGACGCACATAACCGCATGTATTGCAGTCCTTGTCTTTTGCATTGTCGTAAACATGGGGGGCTTTTGCCTCCTGCGCACCCGTCAGACCCGGGCAGTTTGCAGTAATGCACTTCCTCCAGTGTTTGGTACCGTCATGTTTCCACCGGTAATTATGCCAATGCACATCCAGGTTAAAGGTTCTACGGCCGGTATAGGGGGCGCTGCCGGTATTGTACTTATAAATAACCGTAGTGCTGCCCGGGGTAACTTTCAGTTCGGTTCCGTTCCGCTCGCCATTCGTCCAGTCACTGGTCTTGCTGACATCAAAATCTCCCGGCAGCTGACTCAGGTCGTAGATGCCATCTGCATCCACGGCAATCTGGTAATGGTTGTTGCTTGTATAAATACTAGCAACCGGAGGCATTACCACATTTTCATTGAAACTCAGCGAGGTCAGTTTATTATCGTTGCACATCAGATGAGTCCACCTTGTGTTCTGACTTATATCCAACACTGTCAGCTGGTTTTCATCGCATTCCATGGAGCTCACTGCTGAACCAAACTTTAGTGAAGTCAGTCCACACCTTCTGCAATCCAAGCTTGTCAGCTTATCGTTCTTGCTCACGTCCAGCTCAGTCAGCGGGTTTCCATCACAAGCCAGCCGTTCCAATGCTTCATTACTGCTTACATCCAATGATGTAAGACCATTCTTCGTGCACTCCAAGTGTTTTAGTGCTTTATTGTAACTCACATCCAGCGAGTTCAGCTTACTTCGCATATCATTCGTGCTCAGCCATTCCAGTGCTTCATTTTGGCTCACATTCAACGTCGTCAGGTAGTTGTCACCACACCGCAGATCTTTCAATGCCTTATTCTTGCTGACATCAAGCTGCTCCAAGTTGTTCCAATTGCACCACAGCGTTTCCAGTTTCAGGTTCTTGCTCACGTCCAGCGAGCGCACATGGGTATTAGAGCATTTCAATGTGACTAGTTCCGGGAAATACTCAATACCCTTCATTGTCGGGCAATATGAGTCATCTGGCAATTCGATCGTTGTTACCTTATTTCGCTCCTCCAGGCTGAGGCTGTCATTTCCATCTTTGTCATACTGTTTGACATAGTTTTGGAAGTCCGTATCTTGGAAGTTTGTGCTATTGATTTCAACAGACTCCGGCTGTACAAATTCTTCCTCCGCCTGCGCACTCGCGCCATTTTCCTGTTCTGCCGCCCCCGGCTCCGCCGCAAACGCGCCCACCGGCAGAACCGACAGCATCATGCACACCGCAAGCGCTGCACTGAGAAGTCTCGTACTCTTTTTTCTCATGTTCTCTTCCTCTTTTCGTTTGTTATTTTGCAGGCACCCACCCCAAAAGGCACCGTCTGCTCTTCAAGTTTACCCCCCCATACAACATATCAAGAGGCATTTTGCTAGAAAATAGGTTCATGTTTTTTAGTGGAATTGTTGAAATGTTTACGGCTTGGCCTGATATTCCCGGGAACATTCAGAAGCAATGAATATGCCACGCAAAAAAAAGCCCTCTCCCATTGCTGGGAAAGGGCTTTTGAACACTGTATCAAACAGTCAGAGCAGATCAGACGAGCTCCAGAACTGCCATCTCAGCAGCGTCGCCGCGGCGAGCGCCGATCTTGATGATGCGGGTGTAGCCGCCGTTGCGGTCAGCGTACTTGGGGCTGATCTCATCAAACAGCTTCTTTGCAACATCTTCCTTGGTGATGTAGGCATAAACCTGACGCTTGGTGTGCAGGTCGCTTGCCTTGCCAAGGCTGATCATCTTCTCGGCCATGGAACGAACGTCCTTAGCGCGAGTGACAGTGGTCTCGATCTTGCCGTTCTCAAACAGGTAGGTAACCATAGCACGCATCATGGCGTTGCGGCTGTCGCTGGTTCTACCGAGCTTTCTGGTACCGGGCATCCCGTTTCACTCCTTAATTATTTTTAGTTATCGTCATCCGTGTTCAGCTTGAAGCCCAGAGAATCCAGCTTTGCCATGACCTCTTCCAGGCTCTTGCGACCGAGGTTGCGGACCTTCATCATCTCGTCCTCGCTCTTGCTGACCAGATCTTCCACCGTGTTGATGCCTGCGCGCTTCAGGCAGTTGAAGGAACGCACGCTCAGATCCAGCTCTTCAATGGTCATTTCCAGAGCCTTTTCCTTGTCGTCGTTGGTCTTCTCCACCATGATCTCAGCGCCGGCTGCCTCATCGGACAGGTTGACGAACAGGTTCAGGTGCTCGGTCAGCACACGGGCAGCCAGAGAAACGGCTTCCTGCGCATTGATCGTGCCATCGGTCCAAACCTCAATGGTCAGCTTGTCATAATCGATCGCCTGGCCAACACGGGTGCTCTCGACGTTGTAGTTCACCTTGAGCACAGGGGTGTAAATGCTGTCAACGGGAAGAGTGTTGATATCGTTCTTCTCGATGATAGCCTGTTTGTTGCGCTCTGCGGGCACATAGCCGCGGCCCTTATCGAAGGTCAGCTCCATGACGAGCTTGCCGCCCTCGCCCAGGGTTGCGATGTGCCACTCAGGGTTCAGAATTTCGATGTCGTCGCCCTGCTTGATGTTGTCAGCGGTGACCTCACAGGGGCCGACTGCCTCAACACGCACTGTCTTCGGACCATCGGTGTACAGCTTTGCAGCAATACCCTTCAGGTTCAGGACAATTTCGGTAACGTCTTCCTTGACGCCCTCAATGGTGGAGAACTCGTGAACCACGCCATCAATCTTGACGCTGGTCACGGCGACACCGGGCAGAGAGGAAAGAAGCACACGACGCAGGCTATTGCCCAGTGTGATGCCAAAGCCACGCTCCAGCGGTTCTGCCACGAATTTGCCGTAGCGGCCGTCCGGGGACAGGCTTGCCGTTTCGATTTTGGGACGTTCAATCTCCATCATATCTATGCCCTCCTTGTCAAACCGGCGCTGCCGCCGGCCCATTATTAAATTCTTTCAAAGAAAAGAATGCGAAAGTGAGCCGTCCACGGGGAAGGCCCAGCCTTCTTAATGGATTACTTGGAGTACAGCTCGACGATGAGGTGCTCTGCGACTTCGTAGTCGATATCGCTGCGCTCAGGCAGCTTTGCGACAACACCCTTCAGAGAACCGGTCTCACGGTTCAGCCATGCGGGCAGAGCAACAACGGGAGCCTCGGGGCCGGTCAGCTTTGCAAACTTTGCAGAGCTGCGGCTGGACTCGCGCACTTCGATCACGTCGCCAGCCTTGACCTGGTAAGAAGGAATGTTGACCTTCTTGCCGTTGACGGTGAAGTGAGCGTGGGACACCAGCTGACGAGCGTCGCGGCGGGTCTGAGCAAAGCCCAGACGGAACACGACGTTGTCCAGACGGCACTCCATGATCTGCAGCAGGTTCTCACCAGTCTTGCCGGGGCGGGCCTCAGCACGCAGGTAAGCATTGTGGAACTGCTTTTCCAGAACGCCGTAGATAAACTTGACCTTCTGCTTTTCCTTCAGCTGAGATGCGTACTCAGACTGCTTCTTGCGCATGTTGCCATTGGAGTTGCGGGTGGTATTCTTCTTTGCATAGCCCATGACCGCAGGAGAAATGCCCAGGGCCTTGCAACGCTTTGCGATAGGCTGCGTATTCTTTGCCATAATTCAATTTCCTCCTTCGATCAGACACGACGGCGCTTCGGGGGACGGCAGCCATTGTGGGGGATGGGAGTCACGTCCTTGATCAGGGTGACTTCCAGGCCGGTAGCCTGCAGCGCACGAATAGCGGACTCACGGCCAGCGCCGGGGCCCTTGACGTAGACCTCAACGGTCTTCATGCCATGCTCGATAGCAACCTTGGCTGCGGTCTCAGCAGCAGACTGGGCTGCGAACGGAGTGCTCTTACGGCTGCCGCGGAAGTTCAGGGAGCCGGAGGAGCACCAAGACACTGCATTACCCTGCAGGTCGGTGATGGTGACAACAGTATTGTTGAAGGTAGACTGGATATGAGCCTGACCAGCAGCAATGTTCTTGCGCTCTTTGCGCTTCATGCGGACATTAGCGCCCTTCTTGGCATTATTTGCACTTGCCATTTCTCAAATCCTCCTTACTTCTTCTTGTTAGCGACAGTGCGCTTGGGACCCTTGCAGGTACGTGCATTGGTCTTGGTACGCTGGCCGCGGCAGGGCAGATTCTTGCGATGGCGGGTGCCACGGAAGGACTGGATCTCAACCAGGCGCTTGATGTCCAGAGCAACGTTGCGGCGCAGGTCGCCTTCAACGATGATGTTAGCCTGATCGATGTAGTCACGGATCTTAGCCTCTTCTTCCAGAGTCAGGTCCTTGACGCGGGTATCGGGGTTGATGCCAGTTGCTTCCAGGATCTTGTTAGCAGTGGTCTGGCCGATACCATAAACGTAGGTGAGACCCACCTGAACGCGCTTCTCGCGGGGCAGGTCAACGCCGGCAATACGTGCCATAGTAGTTTCCTCCAAAAATCATCCCATGTCAGTGTCGGGGTCTGCGCCGGGACTCTACGCACTTGACCCCCAGGCGCCCGAATTAGCCCTGGCGCTGCTTATGCTTGGGGTTCTGGCAGATGACCATCACGCGGCCTTTGCGGCGGATGACCTTGCACTTTTCGCAGATGGGTTTCACGGAAGGCTTGACCTTCATGATGTTGAACCTCCTTTTGGTTGATACCCTGGTGCTTATTTGGAGCGCCAGGTGATGCGGCCCTTAGAAAGATCATAGGGCGACATTTCCACGGTAACCTTGTCCCCGGGCAGGATACGGATGAAATTGGTCCTCAGCTTGCCGGAGATGTGCGCTAAGAGGATGTGACCGCTGGGAGTGAGCTTCCCGGTGTTCTTATCCTCGCTCAACATTTCCACCTTAAAGATGGCGTTGGGCATGGCTTCACGCACAATGCCTTCGATCTCGATAACGTCTTCCTTAGACAAGCTATTTGCCTCCTCATTGGATCTGCTCAGTTTGTCGTTGAACCTGAACCGGTGCCTTTGCCTTGGAACCCTGAAAGCGCCGCAGTTTTCACGTGCCTGCGCCCGTTTGACCGCAGCTTGCCGCTTCAGCGTTCTCCAGTTCCAGTGCCGGTCCACAGACGGACAGGCGGCGATGATCGCCACATACTTCATCTTTCGCGGCACAAAATCCGCAAAACGGGCAGAAAATCCCTGTCCGCCGAGGAAGTATCTGGCTTCCACAGCCATTTATAGATTATACACCTTTTGTTGTCAATTTGCAAGAGGTTTTTTCCGTATTTCCGATAAAAAATTCTCGAAATTCAAAAGCTGTCCTTTCTCTCCCCCGCCTTGGTTTTTCTCCACCGCAAAGATGAAACTTTTTCACCAAAAGTTGTCATAATTGCACAAACAGCAGGAGCGGAAAGGGAAAAAGGCACATCGCACAAGGGCAGCAGCCTCGCCCTCTCAGTCAAATCCTGCGGATTTGCCAGCTCCCCCAAAGGGGGGAGCCCTTGGCAATCCACACAACCTTCATCTTTTTGCCAAGGCCTCTCCCTTTGGGAGAGGTGGATTTGCGAAGCAAAGACGGAGAGGGCGAGCCCGCTAACCAAAAAAGCAGCTGCGACAAGAATACTCCATACGCAAAAGGAGCCACCACACATCATCTGCGCAGCGGCTCCTTTTTATGATTGCTTACTTCAGGCTGAACTTTTCCGGGTCAAAATCCGGGTCATCCCAGAAGCGGGTCATGATCTCAGTGTGATCCTTCAGGATCGCATTGGAGTGCTCAAAGTGCGCAGCCAGACCACCATCCTTGGTCTTGACGGTCCAGCCGTCCTTGGACTGGGTGATCTTGCAGTCATACTGGCAGATCATGGGCTCAATGGCAATGGTCATGCCGGGCACAAGGCGCGGGCCGCGGCCCTGATGGCCGTAGTTGGGCACTTCCGGGTCCTCGTGCAGCTCACGGCCGGTGCCGTGGCCCACGAACTCGCGGACGACCGAGAAACCGGCATCCTCGCAGTAGCTCTGCACGGCATAGCCAATGTCGCCGATGCGGTTGCCGGCCTTAGCCTGCTCGATGCCCTTATACAGAGCAGCCTTGGTCACATCCAGCAGGCGCTGTGCTTCCAGATCGACCTTACCTACCGCATAGGTGCAGGCATTGTCGCCGTTGAAGCCATCGATCTTTGCGCCGGTGTCGATGCTGACGATATCACCGGGACGAATGACGATGTCATGCGAAGTGATACCATGGATGATGGTGTCGTTCAGGCTGATGCAGGCCGTGCCCGGAAAGCCATACAGACCCTTGAAATTGGGGGTGCCGCCATGCTTCACGATGAAGTCGTAGATCAGCTTATCCAATTCCCATGTGGTCATACCTGCTTCGATATGCTCACCGCCGTACTTCAGGGCAGCTGCGCTCAGGGCATTTGCCTTGCGCATGCCGTCCAGCTCTTTCGCATTTTTGATCTGAATCACGATTATGCCTCCAAAGCTTTCATGACTTCAGCCGTGGTCTCCTCGATGGAGGGGCAGAACTTGATCTCTGCCAGCTTGCCGCGGGTACGGTAGAACTCCACCAGGGGCTCGGTCTGCTCATGGTATGCTTTCAGACGATCCAGCACGGTGGCAGGCTGGTCGTCCTTGCGGATGACGGTCTTGCCGCCGCACAGGTCGCACACACCCTCGACCTTGCTCTTCTTGTTGACGATGTGGTAGCTTGCGCCGCACTTCTCGCAGACGCGGCGGCCGCTCATGCGGTCAACGATCACATTGTCCTCGACCTGCAGCTCCAGCACCTTGTCGATGCGGATGCCCATGGTCTCGATGGCCTCGGCCTGAGCGATGGTGCGGGGCACACCGTCCAGGATAAAGCCGTTTGCGCAGTCCGGCTGAGCCAGACGCTCTTTCAGGATGCCGATGATGACCTCATCGGGCACCAGAGCGCCAGCGTCCATAAAGCTCTTTGCCTTCAGGCCCATCTCGGTGCCTTCCTTGACAGCAGCGCGCAGAATGTTGCCGGTGCTGATGGAGGGGATGTTCAGCTTGGCGCAGATGATCTCGGCCTGCGTGCCCTTACCAGCACCAGGTGCGCCCAACAGGATCAGATTCATAGGATCATTCCTTTCCTTTGCTAGAGGATGTAAACTCCAAAAAAGTAAAAAAGCACTGAAAAGTTCGAGCGTACTCTCCTTTCCAGTGCTTTCTCACATCTTAATTATTGTGGATCAACCAAGGAAGCCCTTGTGGTTGCGCATCGTCATGAAGCTGTCGAGGCTGCGGGTGGTATCAAGTGCCACACCGACCACGATCAGCAGGCTGGTACCGCCCAGCTGGATGCTCATACCGGTCAGGTTGCCCAGAATGATCGGCAGCACAGCCACCGCAGCCAGGAAGATGGCACCGATGAGGGTGATCTTGTTCAGGGTGCGGGTGATGAAATCGCTGGTCGGCTTGCCGGGACGGAAGCCGGGGATCGAGCCGTTGTTGCGGCGCAGATTGTTGGCGATCTCAACGGGGTTGTACTGGATGGCCACATAGAAGTAGTTGAATGCCAGAATCAGCAGCAGGTAGATCACAACGTACAGCCAGGAGGTGTAGTTGAAGGTGTGGAAGAATGCATACCACACCGGGTGTGCCTGCTGGTCGACCTGCATGAAGCTGCCGATGGTGCCCGGGATGGACACCAGAGCCGAAGCGAAGATGATGGGCATAACGCCGCTCATGTTCAGCTTCAGGGGCAGGTAGCTGTTCTGACCGCCCATCTGCTTGCGGCCTACCACGCGCTTTGCGTACTGAATGGTGATGCGGCGCTCTGCGTTGGTCATGACGACCACGAAGACCACAGCCACCAGTGCCAGAACGAGCAGCAGGGGCAGGAAGATGTAGAACTGGGCTTGCCGGACGCTGCCTGAGTCAGCAGACCCTTGACAGAGGTGTACAGCGAAGACCAGTTGGAGACGATCGAAGCAAAGATGATGAGCGAGACACCGTTGCCGATGCCCTTGTCATCGATCTGCTCGCCGCACCAGGTGATCAGCTGTGCGCCGGCCACAAAGGTTGCGATGATGACGATGGCGGCAAAGATGCCGGCACCGCCGGAAACGTACTTCAGTGCGCCCATATTGCGGATCACGAAGTAGTAGCCGATGCTCATGATCAGAGCGACCACAGCACCTGCGTACCGGGTGATCTGCTGCAGCTTCTGCTGGCCGTCCGGTTCCTTCGCAATGTTTTCCAGCGAGGGGATGGCCACAGTGAGCAGCTGCACGATGATGGATGCGTTGATATAGGGTGTCACACCTAACGCGAAGAGCGTGCACCGGGACAGTGCGCCGCCGCTCATCATGTTCAGATAGGAGAGCATGTCGCCGTTTGCGAACATCTGCGTCAGCGCAGAGCCGGAAACGAACGGAACGGGATGGCACAGCCCAGACGGTACACCACGAGGATCGCCAGCGTGAACAGGAGACGATTTTAAGCTCGGGGATCTTCCATGCGTTACGGAATGTCTGGAACACCTTACATCACCTCAGCCTTTCCGCCTGCCTTTTCGATTTTCTCTTTGGCAGAAGCGGAATAGGCTGCGGCCTTAACGGTCAGAGCCTTGGTCAGCTCGCCGTTGCCCAGAACCTTAACGCCGTCCAGAGTCTTCTTGACCAGACCCTTTGCCTTCAGAGCCTCGGTGTCGACGACTTCGCCGGCCTCGAAAGCTGCTTCCAGATCAGCCACGTTGACGATGGCGTACTGGGTAGCAAAGATGTTGTTAAAGCCAACCTTGGGCAGGCGGCGTGCCAGAGGCATCTGGCCGCCCTCGAAACCAGCGTGCTTCACGCCGGAACGGGCCTTCTGGCCCTTGCTGCCGAAACCGGCAGTCTTGCCATTGCCGGAGCCAATGCCGCGGCCCTTGCGGGTCACAGCCTTGTTTGCGCCGGGGATCGCGTGGATTTCATGAAGCTTCATTATGCGTATCCCCCCTTGATTAGGCTTCGGTGACGCTGAGCAGGAAGCCGATCTTAGCGATCTTGCCCTGCGTAGCGGCATTGTCAGGCTGAACGGTAACGTCGCCCGGCTTCTTCAGGCCCAGAGCCTCAGCGGTAGCGATCTGCTTAGCGCCGCGGCCAATCAGGCTCTTCTTCAGCTCGATCTTGAGCATCTTATCTGCCATGGTTTGTTACCTCCTTAACCCAGAATTTCTTTCACGGTCTTGCCGCGCTTCTCAGCGACAGACTCAGCGCTGACCAGGCCGCACAGACCTGCGAAGGTAGCAGACACAACATTGATGGGGTTGTTGGAACGCATCGACTTGGCGCGAATGTCCTTGATGCCGGCTGCCTCGATGACGGCACGCACGGGGCCGCCAGCGATCATACCGGTACCGGCGGCAGCCGGCTTGAGCAGAACTGCGCCTGCGCCGTACTTACCGACGATCTCGTGGGGGATGGTGGTGCCCTTCAGGGCAACCTTGTGCATATTCTTCTTAGCAGCGGCCTCACCCTTGCGGATAGCCTCGGGCACCTCGCCCGACTTGCCGATGCCGTAACCGATGGTGCCCTTGCCGTCGCCCACGACAACCAGAGCGGCAAACTTCATGATGCGGCCGCCCTTGACAGTCTTGGAAACGCGGTTGATGGAGACAACCTTGGTGATCATGCCGTCGTCTTCACGGTTTCTCATAGCCATAATGTGTTTCCTCCTCTCATTACAGCTTCAGGCCGCCCTCACGGGCGCCATCAGCCAGGGCCTTAACACGGCCATGATAAACGTAACCGCCACGGTCGAAAACGACCTCGGTGATGCCCTTTTCCAGAGCCTTTGCTGCGATCTTCTTGCCGATCTCAGCTGCGGCCTCGACGTTGCCGCCGAAACCATTGAAGTCCTTCTCCATGGTGGACGCCGACACCAGAGTAACACCCTGCTCATCGTCAATGATCTGGGCGTAGATGTGCTTGGCGGAGCGGAAAACATCCAGGCGAGGACGTGCTGCGGTGCCGCTGATCTTGTTACGAACGCGGCGATGACGACGAAGACGAGCTTCGTTCTTGTCGATCTGCTTAACCATTGTCTTTCACTCCTTACCTTATTTCTTGCCCTTGCCGGCCTTGCCTTCTTTGTGCTTGACGACCTCGCCCTCGTAGCGGATGCCCTTGCCCTTGTAAGGCTCAGGCGGCTTCTTGGCGCGGATCTCAGCAGCGTACTGGCCGACCTTCTGCTTATCGATACCGGTAACAGTGAAGTGGTTGGGATCCTGCCACACGATGGTGCAGTCCTCAGTATCAGGAATGTTCACCTGATGAGAGAAGCCCAGGTTCATGACCAGGTTGGAGCCCTGCTTCTGGCAGCGCAGACCAACGCCCACGCTCTCCAGCTTCTTCTCGTAGCCGTTAACAACACCGTTCACCATGTTGGCGATGTTGCTGCGGGTCAGGCCGTGCAGGCTGCGGGCCTCGGGTTCGTCATTGGGGCGGGTAACCAAAACCTCATTGCCCTCGACCTTGACGGTCATGAGGGGATGATAGTTGGAATTCAGGCTGCCCTTGGGGCCCTTGACGGTGACGCTGTGTGCTGCCTCATCGACAGTGACAGTAACGCCGGCAGGAATGACGATGGGTTTTCTTCCAATTCTCGACATTGTCTTTTACCCCTTTCTTACCACACAAAGGCCAGGACCTCGCCGCCAACGTGCGCAGCACGAGCAGCCTTGTCGGTCATGATGCCCTTGGAAGTGGAAATGATCGCGGTGCCCAGGCCCTTCATGACCTTGGGCATATCCTCGCAGTTGGTGTAGATGCGCAGGCCCGGCTTGGACACGCGGCGCAGGCCAGCGATAACGGGCTCGCCGTTAGCCTGGTACTTCAGGGTGACAACGATGGTACCCTGAACGGTGTCATTCTTCACCTGCATGCCCTTGATGTAGCCCTCGTCAACCAGAATCTGGCAGATAGCCTTCTTCATGTTGGAAGCGGGGATCTCCACAGAAGGGTGTTTGGCAGTGCTAGCGTTGCGGATGCGAGTCAGCAGGTCCGCGATAGGATCGGTGATTTGCATGCCACTAACCTCCTTAGATTAGCTCTCAGTGTTTTTATAATGATACCGCCCCGAAACATCGTTGCCCCGGGGCGGAATCCGACAAATTCCGGCCCTGTTGATTACCAGGAAGCCTTCTTCACGCCCGGGATCTCGCCCTTGTAAGCCAGCTCACGGAAGCAGATACGGCAGACACCGTACTTGCGCAGCACGGAGTGGGGGCGGCCGCAGATGCGGCAGCGGGTGTATGCACGGGTAGAGAACTTAGCAGGACGAGACTGCTTGAGCTTCATAGACAGTTTAGCCATTGTAATCTCCTCCTTAGTTATTCTCAGCGAACGGAGCGCCCAGAGCCTTCAGCAGCTCCTTGGCTTCCTCGTCGGTCTTTGCGGTGGTAACGAAGCAGACGTCCATGCCGCGGACTGCATCGACCTTCTCGAAGTCGATCTCGGGAAGATGATCTGCTCCTTGATGCCGCATGCAAAGTTGCCGCGGCCGTCAAAACCGTTGCCGTTGATGCCGCGGAAGTCGCGAACACGGGGCAGAGCCACGTTGAAGAAGCGATCCACGAACTCGTACATACGCTCACCGCGCAGGGTGACCTTGCAGCCGATGGGAGTGCCCTCGCGCAGCTTGAAGTTAGCAACGCTCTTCTTGGCACGGCACACAACTGCCTTCTGGCCAGTGATCTGGCCCAGATCCTTCATGACAGCTTCCAGGATCTTCTCGTTGTCCTTAGCTTCGCCGCAGGCAACATTGATGACGACCTTGTCCAGCTTGGGGATCTGCATAACGCTCTTGTAACCGAACTTCTTGTTCAGAGCAGGAGCAATTTCATTGACATACTGTTCTTTCAAACGAGCCATTGTTCCTTACTCCTTTCTTACAGCTCAGCGCCGCACTTCTTGCAGACGCGGACCATCTTACCGTCCTTCTCGACGTGGCCCACGCGCACGGCCTTGCCGCACTTGGGGCAGATGGGCATGACCTTGGAGGCGTACAGAGCGCCCTCGGCCTTAACGATACCGCCCTGCTCGCCCTGACGGCGGGGCTTGACGTGCTTGGTAACCATGTTCTGGCCCTCAACGATGACCTTGTTCTCAGAGGGGCTGACCTGCAGGACCTTACCAGTGTGGCCCTTGTCCTTGCCGCTGATGATCATTACGTTGTCGCCGGTTTTAACATGAAGATTATTCATTTTTAAAACCTCCTTACAGCGATTCCGGAGCCAGGCTCAGGATCTTGGTGTAGCCGGCATCGCGCAGCTCGCGAGCAACGGGTCCAAAGATACGAGTACCCTTGGGGCTCTTGTCGGCCATGACGATAACGGCGGCGTTCTCATCGAAACGGATGTAGGAGCCGTCGTCGCGGCGGACGCCATGCTTGCTGCGCACGATGACAGCCTTGACGACGTCGCCCTTCTTAACGGAGCCGCCGGGGGCTGCCTTCTTGACAGAGCAGACCACGACGTCACCAATGTTTGCGTATCTCTTGCGGGTGCCGCCCAGCACACGGAAGCACATTAACTCCTTAGCACCGGTATTGTCGGCCACTTTGAGATAAGTTTGCATCTGAACCATTTCAGATATCTCCTTTCAAACTGTTCAAAGCAGCGGGCAAAGAAACTTACTTTGCCTTCTCAACGATACGGACCAGGCGCCAGCGCACATCCTTGGACAGGGGGCGGCACTCCAGGATCTCAACACGGTCACCGATGCCGCACTCGTTCTGCTCGTCACGAGCCTTGAACTTGGCGGTACGCTTCAGGATCTTCTTGTACAGGGGGTGCTGCACGCTATCCTTAACGGCAACCACGATGGTCTTATCCATCTTGTCGGACACGACGACGCCGACGCGGGTCTTTCTCAGATTACGTTCTTCCATCGTTTAACCTCCTTACTGCTTCTCTGCCAGAACGGTCATCACGCGAGCGATGTCCTTCTTGACTGCTTCGATGCGGCCGGGGTTCTCCAGCTGGTTGATGGCATGCTGGAAGCGCAGGTTAAACAGCTCGGCCTTCAGGTCTGCCAGCTTGCTGGTCAGTTCTGCGGTCTGCATCTCGCGGAGTTCATTAGCCTTCATTGGTGCCATCCTCCTTCACGGAGTCCTCACGGACAACAAATTTGCACTTGATGGGCAGCTTGTGCATAGCCAGGCGCAGTGCCTCACGAGCAGTTGCCTCATCGACATCTGCCAGCTCGAACAGAACGCGGCCCGGCTTCACAACAGCGACCCAGTACTCGGGAGAGCCCTTACCGGAGCCCATGCGGGTCTCGGCCGGCTTTTCAGTCACGGGCTTATCGGGGAAGATCTTGATCCACACCTTGCCGCCACGCTTGATGTAACGAGTCATGGCAACACGAGCAGCCTCGATCTGGGTGGAAGAGATCCATGCCGGCTCCAGAGCAACAAGGCCGTACTGGCCCTGGCACACCACGTTGCCGCGGGTAGCCTTGCCGGTCATGCGGCCGCGCTGGACGCGGCGGTACTTAACACGCTTAGGCAGTAACATTACTTGTTGCCTCCTTCCTTCTTCTGAGCGGTCTTAGCGCTCTTGAGGACCTCGCCCTTGTAGACCCAGACCTTGACGCCGATGCGGCCGTAGGTGGTGGCAGCCTCAGCGAAGCCGTAGTCGATGTCGGCGCGCAGGGTCTGCAGGGGGAATGGTGCCGTCGTGGTAGTGCTCGGTGCGGGCGATGTCAGCGCCGCCCAGACGGCCGGAGCACATTGCCTTGATGCCCTTTGCAGGGACAGTTGCGCGATCGCGGGGGCTCATAGCGTTACGCATGCACTGCTTCATAGCGCGGCGGAAGGTAACGCGGTTCTCCAGCTGACGAGCGATGTCCTCGGCAACCAGCTGAGCGTTGGTAGCAGCGCTCTTGACCTCGATGACGTTGACGATAACAGTCTTGCCATACTCCTTGGTCAGCTTGTTCTGCAGAGCAACGCGCTCTTCGCCGCCCTTACCGATCACCATACCGGGCTTAGCGCAGTAGATGTTGACGGTAACGCGGGGAGCGGAAGTGGAAGGATCCACAGTGCGCTCGATCTCGATCTTGGGGACGCCAGCGTCCTTCAGCTGAGCCTTCAGCTCAGTGCGGATCTTGTGATCCTCGACGAGGTTATCGCTGAAATCCTTCTTGGAGGCAAACCAGCGGCTGTCCCAGTCTTTAATAACGCCGACACGAATGCCGTGCGGATTTACTTTCTGGCCCATTGTTTTCCCTCCTTACTCTCTTTCAGAACAACGGTCATGTGGCTGGTGCGCTTCAGGATGCGGTAGCCGCGGCCCTGTGCACGAGGCATCATGCGCTTCAGCGCCGGGCCGGGGCAGACGTAGCACTCGGCGACGTAGAGGTTGTTCTTGTCCATATTGAAGTTGTTTTCCGCATTTGCGGCTGCAGACTTCACCAGCTTCAGAAGGGGCTCACAAGCGGCCTTCGGGGTGTACTGCAGGATTGCCAGCGCTTCGTCCAGGGGCTTGTTACGGATCAGATCCATAACGATGGACACCTTACGAGGACTAATGCGGGCATAACGAAGAATTGCCCGAGCTTCCATGTTGTGTTCCTCCCTCTATTACTTAGAATTACCGGTGTGGCCCTTAAAGGTGCGGGTGGGGACGAACTCACCCAGCTTGTGGCCAACCATGTCCTCAGTCACATACACAGGCACATGCTTGCGGCCGTCGTGAACGGCAAAGGTGTGACCAACGAATTCGGGGAAGATCGTGGAGGCGCGGCTCCAGGTCTTGATGACCTGCTTCTTGCCGGAAGCGTTCATCGCTTCAACGTGCTTCATAAGAGCAGCCTGGACGAAAGGACCTTTTTTAATGCTTCTACCCATTGTCTTAAACTCCTCTCTTACTTAGCACGCTTCACGATGAGCTTATCGGAGCGCTTATGATGCTTGCGAGTCTTGAGACCCAGAGCGGGCTTGCCCCAGGGAGTCATAGGACCGGAGTGACCAACAGGTGCGCGGCCCTCGCCACCACCGTGGGGATGGTCGCAGGGTTCATGACGGTACCACGGCGCCGGACGGACGCCCATGTGGCGCTTGCGGCCGGCCTTGCCGAGGTTGACGTTCTCGTGGTCGATGTTGGAGACCTGGCCGATAACTGCGGTGCAGTTGACAGGCACATTGCGCATCTCACCAGAGGGCAGACGAACCAGAGCGTAGCCATTCTCCTTAGCCATCAGCTGAGCCATGTTGCCAGCGGAGCGCACCAGCTGGGCGCCGCGGCCGGGGTACAGCTCGATGTTGTGGATGATGGTACCGACGGGGATGTTCTCAAAGGGCAGGCAGTTGCCGGGCTTGATGTCGGCGCCCTGCGCCGCTGACGACAACATCGCCGACCTTCAGGCCATCGGGAGCGATGATGTAGTTCTTGACACCGTCAGTGTACTCCACCAGAGCGATGAATGCGCTGCGGTTCGGATCGTACTCCAGAGTCTTGACGGTAGCGGGCATATCGGTCTTCTGACGCTTGAAGTCGATGACACGGTACTTGGTGCGGTTGCCGCCGCCGTGATGACGGACGGTGATACGACCAGTGTTATTGCGGCCGCTGTGCTTCTTCATGGGCTCCAGCAGGCTGCGCTCGGGAGCGACCTTGGACAGGACGCTGTAATCCGTGACGGTCATGCCGCGGCGGCCCGGAGTAGTGGGGCCATACTTTTTGATAGCCATTGTGCTATTCTCCTTTGTTTATCTTATGAATTATTATCGGGGTCATATCCCCATAGAGGAACCCTCGGTGGGTTCTATCAGACCATGCTGTTGAAGAACTCGATCTCCTTGGAGTCCTTGGTCAGGGTCACGATAGCCTTCTTGGATGCAGCGGTGTAACCGGCGTGCATGCCCTGGCGGCGATAACGGCCGCGCACAGAGATGGTGTTGACCTTTGCGACCTTAGCGCCCGGGAACAGGACCTCAACGGCCTGAGCGATCTCGACCTTGGTAGCATCGGTAGCGACCTTGAAGGTGTACTTCTTGTCAGCGATACCGGCCATGGAGTTCTCGGTAATGACCGGCTTCAGGATAATATCATGTGCGGTTTTCATTAGCCAAGCACCTCCTCGAGCTTCTTCGCTGCGTCGACGCTGATGATCAGCTTGTCGGCGTTCAGCACATCGTAGGTGTTCACGCTGCCTGCGAAGGTGGTCTTCACACCGGCAATGTTGCCAGCGCTCTTGACGAACTTTGCATCGACAGTCTCGTTGACCAGCAGGTTCTTCTTGCCGGCACCAACAGCGTTCAGCATTGCAACCACGGTCTTGGTCTTGTACTCATCGCAAGCGAACTTGTCAACAACGACCATGTTGCCATTGGCGCCTTGTCGGACAACACGCTCAGCAGAGCCAGGCGCTTGACCTTGTTGTTGATGTGGTAGTTGTAGCTGCGGGGCTTGGGGCCCAGAGCGACGCCGCCGTGGGTCCACTGCGGTGCACGGATGGAACCCTGACGAGCGTGGCCGGTGCCCTTCTGACGCCAGGGCTTCTTGCCGCCGCCGGAAACTTCCATGCGGATCTTGGAGTTCTGGGTGCCCTGACGCTGGTTGGCCAGGAAGTTCACCACAGCAATGTGGACAGCCTTCTCGTTCGGGGTGATACCGAACACGGCGTCGGAAAGCTCGATCTCGCTAACATGCTGACCGTTCATATCGACTACGTTAAACTTTGCCATTGTAGCTTTCCTCCTTACGCCTTCACGCTGTTGGCCAGAGTGATGATGGTGCCCTTGGAACCGGGGACCGCACCCTTGACAGCGATCAGATTGTTCTCGGTGTCAACCTTGACAACAGTCAGGTTCTGCACGGTGACGCTGACAAAGCCCATGTGGCCGGGCAGGCGCTTGCCGGGGAACACGCGAGCAGGGGTAGAAGTGGAACCGTTAGAACCTGCATGACGAGCAACAGGACCGGTGCCGTGGCTCTCACGCAGACGGTGCTGGCCGTAGCGCTTGATAACGCCCTGGTAGCCCTTGCCCTTGGAAACGCCCACAACGTCCACCTTGTCGCCCTCTGCGAAGACATCAGCCTTCAGCACGTCGCCAACGTTCATTGCGGAAACATCTTCCAGACGGAACTCGCGCAGGGTCTTCTTGGGGCAACGTTTGCCTTCTTGAAGTGGCCTGCAGCTGCCTTGTTGACCTTCTTGGCGGAAACCTCGCCGTAGCCCATCTGAACAGCCTGGTAGCCGTCAGACTCAACGGTCTTCTTCTGCACGACAGTGCAGGGGCCGGCCTCAATGACGGTGACGGGAACGACCTTGCCGTTGGCGTCGAACAGCTGGGTCATGCCCAGCTTCTTGCCGATGATACCTTTTTGCATTGTGTTTGTCCTCCTGTAAAGGTTATTGGTTGGCAGCGCACGTCACTGCCAACATGACCCCTCGGGAAACGAGGGCATCGAATTTGATCGAGTGTCTTTTACAGCTTGATCTCGATGTCCACGCCAGCGGGGAGCTGGAGGCTCATCAGAGCCTCGACCGTCTTGTTGGACGGCTTCAGAATGTCGATCAGACGCTTATGAGTGCGGCTCTCGAACTGCTCACGGCTGTCCTTGTACTTGTGGGCAGCGCGCAGAACGGTAACGATCTCACGATCGGTGGGCAGGGCGGATGGGGCCGGACACGCGTGCACCGGTGTGCTTTGCGGTCTCCACGATCTTCTCTGCTGCGGCATCGATCAGCTGAGCATCATAGCTCTGCAGACGGATTCTGATTTTCTCTTTGACTGCCATTGCTTACGCCTCCTGAAAAAATTGATTTTGCCCTAGGCGAGCCGATAAATTGCTCTACACAGTTCCGGGTGTTCCTCGATTTGGCACTATAAAAACCGGTGAACCGCATGGCAGTTCTCCCGGAAACATATTAGCAAATCAAATCCGAACATTGGTTCCGCCCGTTTCGCAGAGGAGTAACTTCTCTGCCGAGGGAACGTATTCCATCGCTGTCAGTAATTCTTTCGCCCGGTTCTAAGATCGGACATACTCCGCGGAAATAACCCATCGCAGCTATCGCCGGATGACAACCTCCCGCATCTACGCATATCGCTGGCCTGCACGACTTGTATCGCACAAGCCCTTTGCAGCCGAGAGTTATTCTATCACACCTTCGTGCATTTGGCAAGTGTTTTTTAGAAAAAAGAACGAATTTTCTTTTTTATTTTCTCCGTTTTGTCAAAAAGCACATTTTCTGTGCAAGATGCACAATCCGCAGGCTTTTCTGCCGGTGGAAAACTCCCCTGCCCCGCTTTTGCAGAGGTAGTATGGACGGTTTTGCTGCGGATTATACCTATTATACAAAGGGAAGCGGCCTCACCCTCTCCGTCACTTCGTGCCAGCTCTCCCAAAGGGAGAGCCCTTGGCAGTCCACGCAAACTTCATCTCTTTACCAAGGCCTCTCCCCTTGGGAGAGGTGGATGCGAACGTAGTGAGCAGACGGAGAGGGCGAGGCTGCTTTCCTGCCGCGCTGCTGCTTCCGCAGGAAGCAGGCGCTACAGATGCCGGTCGCCTTTACGACCCCACCCGTGAAAATGGCATACCGGAGCGTCCGCAGACGCCCGGTATGCCGAAAATATAAATAATTCTTCCGCTGAAGACGGCCAGAGCAAAGCGGAGGCCATTTAGATCATTTCTTTTTCAGCTGTTCCGCCAGCCCATCCCGGGGCGTGATGTAGACCGTGGTGTACACCTCGTACAGCACCATGCCGGGCTTGGCACCGCTGGCTTTCCAGATGTTTTTCACCTCGGTGGTGTCCACCGCCACCTTGGCGCCGGTGCCTGCCTTGTAGGTGCTGGAGTAGATGACTGCCAGCTCCGCGGCCTCCTGCTTGGTGGTGTCCGGGATCTCCTCGCCCCGGCTCATGACCACAACGTGGCTGCCGGGGGCCTTCTGCACATGGAACCACAGGTCTTTGCCCCGGGCGGTGTGCAGGGTGAGCTTGTCGTTCTGGGCGTTGTTGCGGCCCACCAGGATCTCAAAGCCATCGGTGGAAGTGAACCGCAGGAAGTCTGCAGGCTTCTGGCGCTTATCCCGCTGCTTGTAGTATTTCAGGTAGCCCTGACTCTTCAGCTCTGCCCGGATCTCGTTGAGGGCCGCTTCGCCGGAAGCGGACTCCACCTCGTAGAGCACCGTTTCCAGATAGGCGATCTCCTTTTCACCCTCTGCCAGCAGATCCACCAGCATCCGGGCGGCGGTCTGCTTCTTTTTATAGTTTTTGAAGAAGTTCTGAGCGTTCTGGCTGGGTGTGAACCGCAGGTCCAGCGGGATGGTCACTTCCTTGCCCTCGTCGTACCAGTTGGGCACGGTGATGCTCTTCATGCCCTTCTGGGCCAGATAGAGGTTGGCCGAGAGCAGCTCGCCGTACAGACGCAGCTTTTCGCTCTTGCCGCTGGCAGCAAGCTCTTCCTGACGGGCGGCCTGCTTGCGCACGGCGCGCTCGTACATATTGTGCACGGCCTTGTGCAGCTCCTTGCTTTTGGTGCGCAGGCGTTCCGCGCGGTCCTTCTCAGCGTAGTAGCCCTCCAGCATGGCGTTGAAGGAGGGCCACTCCTTTATAATATATTTTTCGCCGTACTGCTGCGGGCGGAAGAAGGTATACTCGATGGGCTTGCCGCTGGGGTCGGTGACGCTGCAGGGCGTACCGCCGGTTGCGTGCTCTTCCTTCAGCTCGTCGATGGCAGCCATAAGCTTGCGCTTCTGTTCCTCGGTCAGCTCATTGGCGGGCAGATGTTCGCCGTCAAAGGCACGCCATGCAGCTTCGCGGCAGACCACCGGGCCAACACCGGCCACGGTCTTGTTGAGGGCATCTGCCACCGGCAGATCTCTCTGGCAGGCTGCTGCCACGATGGACGCACTGCTCACCAGCAGGAAGTCCGGTCTTGCAGGCTTGGGCGGCGTGGTATAGGGCAGGCCCGGCAGCAGCTGGCGCACATCGCTGTCCTCAAAATCCACGCGCTTGAGTGCGTCAATGATCTTGCCGTTCTGCACCAGAACCAGATTGGAGTAGCGGCCCATCAATTCGGCACACAGGGTGTTGCGCACAAGGTCGCCCATCTCGTTGGTGCACTGGAAATCAAAATACACGATGCGGTCTCCCGGCTCCATCCGCACATCCAGCAGCCTGCCGCCGGACAGATGCTTGCGCATCAGCATACAGAAGGAGGGCGGGGTCTCCGGGTTTTCAAAGCTTTCTTCGGTCAGGCACACGCGGGCGGAACCGCTGCGGGCCGAAAGCAGCAGCGCATAGGTATCCGTGCGGGTGCGCAGGGTGAGCACCAGCTCATCACGGGTGGGTTCAAATAGTTTTGCGATCTTGGCGTCGGTCAGCGTTGCTTTGAGCTCTGCTGCCGTAAGGGCCAGTGTCGCGGCATCCAATGCCATAGTGTTTACCTCATTTAACGATTTTAAATGGCCGCCGCATTCGCTTTGGCCATAATCAGCGGAATTTTTATTTGTATTTGTAATTCGGCAAAGCCTGCGGGCTTTGCCGAATTACTCTTTCACAGAAGAGGCTGCAGCGGCAATCTTCATCTCAGCCGGAAAATCGCTGCAAGAAAAAGCAGCGGCTTTCCCTCACAAATACGTATACGGGTCCCGGTTCTCGGTGCTCACCAGCACTTCCAGCTCCGGCAGGGCGGCGCGCAGCTTTGCAGCCACGGCGGCAGTCACCGGAAATTCGGTGGCATAGTGGCCCGCCGCAATGAGCGAAAGGCCCAGCCGCTTGGCATCGATGGCGTGGTGGTGGTTGGCTTCACCGGTCAGCAGGCAGTCCGCGCCCATAGCAATGGCATCTGCAAACAGGCTTCCGCCCGCACCGCTGATGACCGCCAAGCGCTTGACCGGCTTACCCGCATCCACAAACTTCACCTGCACCGCCGGGCCGTTCTTCGGCTGGTTGCAGCGCGCAGCAAGCTCCTGCTGTGCCTTGCGGGCAAGCTCCGGAACCGCGATTTCTTCAATGGCTCCCACACGGCCGCAGCCCTCGGCAAAGGTTTCCATATTCTTCATGTCAAAGATGCCTGCCAGCACTTCGTTCACGCCGCCCTCGGCAGCATCCAGATTGGTGTGCATACAGATGGCAGAAATGCCCGCCTGCACCAGCTGGAAAGGCACATCCTGCGGGCCGATCTTTTTGAGCGGATCAAAAATGACCGGGTGGTGGGACACGATCATCTCACACTGCTTTGCAGCGGCTTCGGCCACCACTTCGGGGGTGATGTCCAGTGCTGCCAGCACCCGGTGCATCTGCCCGCCGCAGTCCACCAGCAGGCCGGGATTATCCCAGTGTTCCGCCAGCTCCAGCGGCGCGATGGCCTGCATTGCTTCGTATACCTGCCGTACTGTTGTCATCCTTCTGTCCCTCTTTTAAAATTGCATCGATCTCGGCGGCAAGCGGACTGCCATCCGGCACGCCAAGGCGCATCCGGGGCAGCTTTGCCTTCTGCCAGTCGGCGTAGCCTTTTCCCTCGGGCCACTCTCCCGTACTGCCAAACAGGCACTCGGCAAAGGTGGGCGCATACACCCTGCCGGTGTACTCCGCCGCCATCACCGCGTACCAGCGGCCCGCCGCCTGCACCGGGCGGTCGGCTGCAAAGGAGAAGCCATGCTCCCACAACCAGCGGCGCAGCGCGTCGTGGCGGGTGGCCGGGATCATGATGATCCGCGGCCCTCCCACGGTGAACACCCACGGGGCTTTCTCTAAAATTTCCCAAGTGGTCTGGGCGGAAACGCCCGCCAGCACGATGCTGCCTACTTCGTTCTCCGTAAGCACAGAAAGACCGTCGCCAAGCCGAAGCTCAGCGCGGTCTTTACAGCCTGCATGTTCCAGCGTCTGCTCTGCCTTTGCCAGCGGGCCGGGCCGCAGGTCGGCACCGATCACCTTCGGGTATTTTCCCGAAGCCGCCAGCACCGCCGTCAGCTTGCCGTGGTCGCAGCCGATGTCCGCCACCGGCTCTCCCGGCCGCACAAGCTCTGCGGCGGCAGCCAGACGCGCATCCAGTGTGGGCAGCAATTTATGCCTTCTTTGCGGACAGATGCTCGTTCAGCTTCTCGATCAGCTCATCGCAGTCCACGCCGTGGACAGCACAGGCCTCCTCGATGCTCTCGCCGCGGGATGCAGGGCAGCCCAGACAGTGCATGCCGATCTCCATGAAGTAGGGAGCGGTGGTCTGGTCCATATCCAGGATATCGCCGATGATGGTCTCGCGGGTCACCTGCTTTGCGTCCTTGTGTTCTTCCTTCTTGAGCATATTGAAAATATCAAACATGATGGTTTTCCTTTCCTGTTGGGTAAAATCACGGCATAACCTACCGTTCTTCTATACTATACCCTAAACCGGTACTGTTTTTCAAGTATCTGCTGGGATTTTCAGCGTTTACTGGTAATTCTTATCCAGCGAGAAGCCGCGCCCGCTCACCTCGGTCACATGGCTCACGATCATAAAGCAGGTGGGGTCGATGGCATGGGCCAGCTTTTCCAGCTTCGGCAGCTGGCGGTTGCTCACGATGCTCAGCAGCACCTGCTCCGGCTCGTGGCTGTAGCCTCCCTCGCCATGCAGCACGGTCACACCGCGGTCCAGCTGGGTGAAGATGGCCTCGCGGATATCATCGGCGTGCTGGCTGATGATCTTTACCTCGGTGCGGGTAGTGCCGAAGATGAGCACCTTGTCCAGCACCACCGTATACACGATCACCATCACGATGCCGTACAGACACTGCTGCAGCGGGCTGAACGCCGCCTGCAGGCAGAGGATGAGCATATCGAACACCAGCATACTGGCCGACACCGGGATGTGGAAATATTTGTTCAGCACCAGCGGAGGGATGTCCATGCCGCCGGTGGATGCGCCTGCCCGGATGGTGATGCCCAGCGAAACGCCTACGCCGAGGCCTGCAAAAATGGTGTTGAGCACCAGATCATCGGTGAGCACAAAGCCTGTGAACACCCGCTCCCACAGGGCCAGAAACAGGGGGCTGAGCACGGTGCTGGCAATGGTGGTGATGGCAAAGCGCCGCCCCAGCAGCACCCAGCCCACCGTAAGCATGGTCATGTTGATGACGAACAGCACACCGGACACCGGCAGTCCCAATGCACGGTTGATGCCCAGTGCGATGCCGGTGGCACCGCCGGTGATCAGGCCTGACGGCACAAGAAACAGCACCACCGTGAGCGCATACAGTGCATTGCCCACGATGATGGACAGCGAATTGAATGCGATCTGCTGCTCATATGAAAGCTTTATCATCTTTTGTCCCTCATTCTTGAATTCCTTTCTTCTATGATAACGAAAAAATCCGCATTTATCAAGCGTTTCGCCCATAAATGCGGAATAATCCCGGAACAAATTACATTTTGTTGTTTACTGCGCAGAGGTTTCCTGCACCGGTTCCTCGTCCTCCAGCAGACGCAGACCGGCGGTATCCGTCACCGGCAGCGAGAACACGATCGCGCCCGCCTTTGGCCCGGCACCGTCCATGATGGCTTTCATGATGCGGTTCTTTTCCGGCGTGCGGGCCACGATGAGCACCAGCTCCTTTTCGTTCACCAGCTCCACGCCAAGGAACTGGGCTGCGCCTTCCATGCCGGTACCCTTGGCGTGGATCACCGTGCCACCGCCGGCACCTGCGGCGCGGGCGGCATCCATAATGGTGCCGGTGTGGCCCTGATTGGCGATCACCAGCAGCAGTTCGTAACGGGTATCCTTCAAGGTGCTCTCCTCCTTCAATGTCAGCGGCTGGTGCTGGGTGAGGAACATCAGCGCCCTTCTGCCGCCGATGCTGCTCAGCGGCACCGTGAATGCAATGCCGGTGCCCGGCACGTCGATGCGCATTTTGCGGCGCAGGTCTGTCCGGACGGCCTTCCATGTATCCTCTGTCACCACCGCCAGCAGCACCGCCTTCTCGGTCTTTTCCAGACCCAGCGTGGCCAGCGTTTCCCGCACCGCTGTGCCGCTGCCCACCGTGCGCAGGTTCACATCCACGCCGCGCTGCTGGTACAGCTGCAAAAAGGCATCGGTGGAGCGGCGGTCGGTGATGGTCACCATCAAAAACAACGAACTCATACCGCACCCTCCTTACAGTTCAATGATATCATCGTCCGGCAGTCCGGCAAAGGCCGCACCCATGGCCGCAGGCTGCAGCCGCCGGGCCTTGCGGGTGCGCAGCTGTGCCACAAGGCCCATCAGCTGCACCGTAATGAGCGGGTCATGGCCACCATGGCCACCACGCCGAAAGCGTCGGTGACGATATTGCCGCCCACGGCCACGCAGGCACCCTGTGCCAGCGGCAGCAGGAAGGTGGCTGTCATGGGGCCGGATGCCACGCCGCCCGCGTCAAATGCAATGGCGGTGAACAGCTTTGGCACCACAAAGGAGATGCCGATGGCAAACACATAGCCCGGCACGAGGAACCACAGAATGGAAACGCCGGTGAGCACTCGCACCATGGCAAGGCCCACCGAGATGGAAACACCTGCCGAGAGTGCCATGCCCATGGCCTTGGCCGAAATGGCACCGTCGGTCACCTCTTCCACCTGCTTGTTCAGCACATAGACGGCCGGCTCAGCCTTGACGATGAAGTAACCGATGAGCATTCCAATGGGAATGATGATCCAGCGGAAGCTCTGCCCGGCCAGCACCTGACCCAGATAATTACCGGCGGGCATAAAGCCCACATTTGCGCCGGTGAGGAACAACACAAGGCCCACGTAGGTATACGCAAGCCCCACCGCAATGCGGCCCAGCGACCGGCGGTCCATGTACAGAGCCACAAATTGAAAAATGCCGAACATCACGATGATGGGCAGCAGCGAGACAGCGATCTCTTCCAGATACGTAGGCAGGCTGACATGGAACAGCTGCCACAGCTCCACCGAGTCGCTCACCTCCGGCAGCACCGGCGGGATATAGGTGCTGTCCGAGGCGCGGAACACGATGCCCAGAATGAGCACTGCCAGAATGGGGCCGATGGAGCACATGGCCACCAGACCAAAGCTGTCGTCCGCCGCGTGGCGGTCGCCGCGGATGGACGAAACACCCACGCCCAGCGCCATGATAAAGGGCACCGTCATGGGGCCGGTGGTCACGCCGCCGGAATCAAAGGCCACAGCAAGAAATTCCTTGGGCACAAACGCCGCCAGAAGAAAGATCATGCCGTAGAACAGCACCAGCAGCTTTGGCAGCGAGATGCCAATGAGCATACGCAGGAAGGCAAACACCAGAAACAGGCCCACGCCCGCCGCCACCGATAAAATAAGGGTGCGGTTCGGGATGGAGGGCACCTGATTTGCCAGCACCTGCAGGTCCGGCTCCGAAATGGTGATGAGGAAGCCCAGCAGAAAGCCGATGCCCAAGATCACCGGCAGCTTCCGGCTTTTGGTGATCACCGCACCCACGCGCTCGCCCATGGGGGTCATGCTCATCTCCGCGCCCAGTGTGAAGAACATGATGCCCACCACGATCATGGCGGCCCCCAGCAAAAAGCACAGCAGGATGCTGGGCGACACCGGCGCAATGGTAAAGCAGAGCACCAGCACGATGGCTGCAATGGGCAGCACTGCCTGTAGCGCTTCCAATAGTTTTTCCCGCAGTTTCGGGAGGGATGCTTTCAGGATAGCGTCCACCGCCTTTCACCGTTTTATATCCATTTTGTACAAATCAGAAACAAGTATATGAATAGTATACAAGGCAAAAGCCGCCCCGTCAACAAACGGAGCGGCAAAGATCGGCAAAGACGCAAAAGCTTTACAGTTTCTTCCAAGTTTGTCTTTATTTCGTCAGATCTCCTGCTTTGCCAGCACGTCCGAGGTGGGGGTCTGGAACACCGGGATATTGGCATAGGGGTCAGCCACTTCTTCTGCAGGCAGGCTCTTCATGTAGGCATCCATGCTCTCGGCCACCTTCTTGGCCACAGCCACCGCCTCCACCACGGTGCGTGCGCCCATCACGGCATCGCCGCCGGCAAATACGCCCTCGCGGGTGGTGCTGCCGTCCTCGCTGACGGTGAGCAGACCCTTCTGGTTGGTCTCGATGCCGGTAGTGGTCTTGACGAGGTTGCTCTCCGAGCCCTGGCTCACCGAGACGATGACGCCGGTGTGGGGGTAGAAAATCTCACTGCCCTCCACCTGAGTGAACCTGCCATCTTCGCCCTTGACGGTATCGCGGCAGATCAGGCCGTTCTCACGGATCTCCACCGGTGCTTTGCAGAAGCGGAAGCCCACGCCCTCCAGCTTTGCATAGCTCACCTCGTACTCGGAAGCACTGATGCAGCTCTCGTCGCGGCGGGCATAGCAGGTGACGTGGCGGGCACCGTTGCGGATGGCGGTGCGGGCGCAGTCCATGGCAGAGTTGCCCACGCCGATCACCGCAACATCGCTGCCCAGACGGAACGCCTTGGAGTTTGCCAGATAATCGATGCCAAAGGCTACATTTCCCAAAGTTTCGCCCTTGATATGCATGGCGTTTGCCTTCCACAGACCGGCACCGATGAACACGCTCTTGTAGCCGTCGCGGAACAGATCATCGATGGTGATGGTCTTGCCGATGGTGGTGTTGGGCCGCACCTTGATGCCCTTCAGCTCCAGATGGCGGTACTGGAAATCGTCCAGCACGCTGTCCGGCAGGCGATAGTTGGGGATGCCGTAGCGCATGACGCCGCCAATCTTATCCCGGGCATCAAAGATGGTCACATCGTAGCCCCAGCGTGCCAGCAGCACCGCAATGGTCAGGCCCGCCGGGCCGGAGCCAACGACTGCCGCCTTCATGCCGTTTTTGGGGGCAGGGCCGGCGGTCATTTTGTTGGCGTAGGTCGTGGAAATGTAGTCTTCAATAATGGAGAAGTGCACCGGGTCGTGGCTGGGCATCCGGTTGCGCACGCAGTGGCCCTCGCACTGGTTCTCGTGGTTGCACACCAACGCACAAACGGTGGTCAGCGGGTTATTCTCAAACAGCATTCTGCCAGCTTCGTCCATCTGGTTTGCCTTGAGCAGCCGAATGACCTCCGGGATGTTGGTGTGGATGGGGCAGCCCTGCTGGCACAGCGGCTTTTTGCAGCCCAGACAGCGGTTGGCTTCGTCCAGAACGTGAAGTGCCATGAAGTTTCCTCCTTATTGCGTGCGGTTTTCTGATTCCGTTCTCATTTGTTGTATCCAACATTGCATTGCTTTAATCATACACCACAAACCGTCCGGGCACAAGTGTTTCTGCATAAAATTTCTTCGATTATTTTTGTCAATTCGTCAAAAGATAATTTTTGACGATATACTCCCCATCGGCCCGGGCACCCGGCGGCACAGTGCGCCAAAATCGCTGGCTCCTGCCTGTGCCGCCGCCATGCGGGCGCAGGCATCGTTTTCTTTTTCCAGCTTTGCCAGCGAGTGGCTCAGCGGCAGGGATGCATGCTTCAGCAGCGGAAGTGCTTCCCGCCTTGCCCCCAGCAAATGCAGATAGGGCGGCAGGGCAGGCACGATCTCCGCCGTATAGCCCAGTGCCGCATCCATAGCAAGACGGCGCATCCGGGCCCGGGGGTAACGCACAGTGGTCAGCGCGTCCAGCAGCTGGGGCAGGCCGGTGCAGCTGCGCACGGCGTTTTCCAGCCGGTGGTCCAACCCCTCGGAAACGCCCCGCACTGCGGCAAAAGGTTCCGGTCGTGCACAGGCCGCCCGCAGCAGAGCCAGCTCACACCGGCCCGCAGCGGCATGATCCGTATACATTCCGTCGATTTCCGCTTTTTTATACAGCCCCAGTGCTTTTTCCGGCACATAAGGAGTCAGCGCATCCGCGCCCTGCTCTGCCCAGAGGGCGCGCAGCGCGCTGGCACTGGCAAACTGGGCGTGGCCGCTTTCGGCAAGGGCCTGCCCGTGGCCCGCCCCCACGCGGGGCAGCGGCACCGGGGTCATGGGTGCCTCCTGTTCCAGAATGGCCTTGCAGTATTCCACTGCCAGATTGTTGTTGGGCTTATCCAACAGCGCGGCCAGTGCCGTGCCAGGGCAGAGCGTTTCCACCGCCGCTTGCCGCGCCGCCGCAAAGCTGCGGGCACCGGCTGCAAGCCGGCGCTTCAGCTCGGTGCGGTAGGCCTCGCTGTTCAGTACCCGGGCAGCTTCCATCAGCAGGGCTGCGTCCGGCGTCTCTGCCCCGAACACCAGCGCATCGCACCCGGCGGCGGCAAGGATGCGCACCCCCGCCCGGGCAAAAGCCTCTGCCCCCGCACAGGCACAGGGCGCAGGCAGGGCAAATATCAGATCTGCCCCGCACTGCAGGGCGGCCTGCACCCGCACCGCTTCCGGCAGCAGAGGCAGTGCGCCGCGCTGGGTCAGCCCGCAGCTCATGGCCACCGCCACATGCTGTGCTCCCAGCGCTTTTGCCTGCGCCAGCTGCCATGCATGGCCGTTGTGAAAGGGGTCGTACTCTGCAATGATACCGGCAAATTTCATAGATAAGCTCCTCTGCAGGGCTGCTGCGCCCTCGGAAAGATTGTTAAATTTATATCGTATATACAGAAAACTGCAGTGGTTTTGCGCATTTGTGGGCAGGATGTACAAAAACCTTGTACACAAGCTTTACCGCTTTGCCCGGGTTGCGGCTTGAAAAGCCGCCCACCCTATTATATAATAAACACAGGAATCTGTAAAATTCTGTCCTCAGGTTTAAAAAGAGGGCAGACCAAAAACATACAGGAGGCAACACAGATGAAAGTTCTGGTTATTAACTGCGGCTCTTCTTCTCTGAAGTATCAGCTGATCGATATGGACGGCGAGAAGGTGCTGTGCAAGGGCCTTTGCGAGCGCATTGGCATGGAAAGCAGCATGATCACCCACGAGGCCAACGGCCATAAGGCCACCACGCCCGCCATCTTCCCCACCCACACCGAGGCTTTCACCGAGGTCGTCAAGAAGAAGATGACCACCGGCGAAGGCAAGTGCATCAACGACGTCAGCGAGATCGATGCCATCGGTCACCGTGTCGTGCACGGCGGCGAGAAGTTCAAGGAGAGCTGCCTGATCACCGACGAGGTCATCGAGACCATCCGCGAGCTGAGCCCTCTGGCTCCCCTGCACAACCCCGCCGGCATTCTGGGCATCGAGGCCGCACGCAAGGTGTTCGGCAACATCCCCATGGTGGCCGTGTTCGATACCGCTTTCCACAGCACCATGCCTCCGAAGGCTTATATGTACGCCATCCCGTATGAATATTATGAGAAGTACGGCGTGCGCCGCTACGGCTTCCACGGCACCAGCCACAAGTACGTTGCTCACAAGGCTGCCGAGTATCTGGAAGAGCCTATTGAGCGCCTGAAGCTGATCACCTGCCATCTGGGCAACGGTTCCTCCATTGCCGCTGTGGATCAGGGCAAGGTCGTGGACACCTCCATGGGCATGACCCCGCTGGCCGGCCTGATGATGGGCACCCGCTGCGGCGACCTGGACCCCTCTGTGGTCAACTACCTGAAGTACACCCTGAACATCACCGGCCACGAGCTGGACGAGATCCTGAACAAGAAGTCCGGCCTGCTGGGCATCTCCGGTGTTTCCAGCGACAAGCGTGACGTGGAAGAGGCAGCTGCTGCCGGCAACAAGCGCGCACAGCTGGCTTCCGACATGCTGAACTTCCAGATCAAGAAGACCGTTGGCGCTTACATCGCTGCAATGGGCGGCGTGGATGCCATCGTCTTCACCGGCGGCATCGGCGAGCACGATGCAATTGCCCGTGCAAAGGTCTGCCACCACATGGATTGGCTGGGCATCCGCATCGACAGCGAGAAGAACAAGGACATCCTGGGCGATGTGTGCGAGATCACTGCCTGGGGCGCAAAGGTGCGCACTCTGGTCATTGCTACCGACGAGGAGCTGATGATCGCCCGCGACACCAAGGAAGTCATTGAGAAGTAATCGTTTTCCAAAGGGCTTTGCAGGGGGCTGCTGCACGGAATGTGCGGCAGCCCCTTTTTCATCTTTCGGCAGTTATTTTACCCAAATCAGCCCTGTCGGATTGTGCTATCTATACAAATAACAAGGCGAATGGTTGTTTTTTGGTTGACAAATTTCAAAAAGAACGGTACAATAGAAAAGTCCTCAATTGGAGGACGTCCATTCATTCAAGCCCCTGGTAAGCTTACTGATCAGCGCGATGGTCCCAAAACCAAAGGTATGGTTACAATCCTTCCGTGGGCAAGAACTAACTAAAGAGGAGATACTACTATGTTTGAAGACAAGACTCTGGTCTGCAAGGACTGCGGTAAGGAATTTGTTTGGACTGCTGGTGAGCAGGAGTTCTACGCATCTCGCGGCTTCGAGAATCAGCCCCAGCGCTGCAAGCCCTGCCGTGACGCCCGCAAGAACGGCGGCGCACGCAGCAACAGCGGTGAGCGTCAGATGTTCGATGCTGTCTGCGCAGCTTGCGGCAAGGCTTGCAAGGTTCCCTTCCAGCCCCGTGAGGACCGTCCGGTCTACTGCTCTGACTGCTTCGCTCGCATGAAGCAGAACTAAGCGCTGATTTTTATTTAAATCGGTAACAAAAGGCCCGCTGTCGAAAGGCAGCGGGCCTTTTTTGTATTCAGAGCATCTCCAGTCTGATTACGCAGCCATGACGGAGGAAGTCTTTCACACCAGCGGCGCAATGAACTTGAGCAGGATGCCCGCCAGATGCAGCAGCTTTTTGCCCTGCCAGATACTTTCTCTCGTCTGCTCCACCCTGCGGCACCGGGTGAGTGTATCCTGAAAATCCGCTTCCATGTTGGCAATGCAGTCGGTGCCGCGCATCCAGACCGCGTTTTCAAAGTGATGGTACAGGCTGCGGTAGTCCAGATTGATGGTGCCCGCCACAGCTTCCACGCCGTCGGCGATCACGATCTTCGCATGGGTAAAGCCGGGCTGCCACTCGCTGATCTTCACACCCGAAGAAAGCAGCGCCTTGTAGTGGGTCTTGGCCAGTGCATAAACGAACCACTTATCCGGCTTGCCGGGCAGGATCAGGTGCACATCCACGCCGCGCTCTGCCGCAAAGCGCAGGGCCGTTTCCAGCTCGCCGTCTAAAATCAGATACGGCGTGATGATGTGCACATACTTCCGGGCGCGGTTGAGCATATCCATGTACACCATTTCGCCCACCCGCTCACCGTCCAGCGGGCAGTCTCCGTAGGGCACCACAAAGCCCTTGGCGTTTGCTGCCGCCGGGATGGGATCGGACAGGAACTGCTCAAACTCCGGCTGGCGCAGGATGCTCCACATCCGCAAAAACAGCGCCGTCATGGAGCGCACACCTTCGCCTTCCAGCATCAGGGCCGAGTCCTTCCAGCGGCCATACTTTTCTATGTGGTTGATGTACTCATCTGCCAGATTCACGCCGCCGGTAAAGCCCACCTGGCCATCAATGACCAGAATTTTGCGGTGGTCGCGGTAGTTGTAGTGAGTGGAAACAAAGGGCGTGACCGGCGAGAACACCTTGCACTGGATGCCCAGCGCTTCCAGCCGGCTGGGGTAATCCCGCGGCAGGGTGGAAAACTCACAGGTGCCATCATACATCACCCGCACATCCACCCCCTGCGCCGCCTTGCGGGCCAGCACTTCCAGAATGCGGCCCCACATCAGGCCTTCATCCACGATGAAATATTCCAGAAAGATGTATTTTTTTGCCGTTTCCAGCTGGCGCAGCATTTCATCGAACATAGCTTCGCCGCCGTTGAAGTAGGTGGCCACCGTGTCGGCATAGACCGGAAATCCGCCGCCCTTGCCCCGCAGATACCGTGCCAGCGGCATCGCTTCGGGTGCCTGCTCCTGCAAAAGCTCCACGGTCTGCTCATTCTGCGGCAGCTGGGCGCGGGTCTGGCCCTCCAGATCCAGCAGGCGGCGCTTCAGGGCATTGTGGCCCACATCACTTTTGGTGTACCAGAACAGCGGCACGCCCAGCACCGGCATCAGCGCTGTGACCACCAGCCATGTAATGCGCACGCTGTTGTCCATGTCCTGATTGAGCAGATAGACCATCATTGCCGCTGTTACCAGCAGGGTGCCGCCAAAATAATGCGGCAGCAGCTCGCCGAACCACTGCAGCAGGCTGAACAGCGCGAACGCCTGTAAAAGCAGCAGAACCAGCACTAGGCCAAAACGGCCGAAAATAGCGTGTACCACGCCCTTCTGTCCCCGTTTGAGCAGGCGGATGCCGCCATCCTCAAACACCCGGACCTTGTCCTTCATATTTTGCTGAAATTGTTTTTTCTGCATGGCATTTTCCCTTATCTCACACATTTGCAGCCCTGGGGCTGTAAAAATGTGTCGGTTTGTGTTATGATGTACAGGAACAAGCCCGCCCGGCGCTGTGTCCCGGACAGGCAGCTTTGTACCTATTATAATCCATTCCTGCCCTTTTTTCCACCCAAAGCGGCAGGATGATGCAGGAGGGACCCCTATGAATAATCTGATCATTGGCATTGCAGGCGGCTCCGGCAGCGGCAAGACCACCCTTGCTCTGCGGCTGAAGGAGCGTTTTGGCGAGGATGAAGTGCGCCTGATCTCCCACGACAGCTATTACAAGCGCCACGACGAGCTGCCCTTTGAGGAGCGCTGCAAGCTGAACTACGACCATCCGGATGCTTTTGACAACGCCTTGCTGATCTACCATCTGCAGGAGCTGAAGGCAGGCCGCGCCATCGACTGCCCGGTGTACGACTACTCCAACCTCAACCGCAGCGACAAGGTGCAGCACATCGAGCCCGCACCGGTGCTGATCGTGGAAGGCATCCTGCCCTTTGTGGAGCCGGAGCTGTGCGCCCTGTTCGACTACAAGATCTATGTGGACACCGACGCCGACGAGCGCATCCTGCGCCGTCTGGTGCGGGATGTGAAGGAGCGGGGCCGCAGTCTGGACAGCGTCATCAATCAGTACCTGACTACCGTCAAGCCTATGCACGAAGCCTTTGTGGAACCCAGCAAGCGCAACGCAGACATCATTGTACCCAACGGCGGCGAGAACACCGCTGCGGTGGAGATGCTGGCCCATCACATCCGTAACCTGATCGAGAAGGCAAACATGGTGTAAATTTCTACTTTATTTTTGCACGCAAAAGGAGCCACCGCACAGTTTGTGCAATGGCTCCTTTTTTTTGTCTCAGTGGATAGAGGTACGCACCAGTGCGCGCTTGAGACGCGCCTGAGCCAGCTCGTAGTCCCGCTTGTCGAGGTTCTTCTGCGCAAGAATCTCCTCCGCGCGCTTCTTGGAAGCCTCGGCGCGGGCCTGATCGATCTCCTCGGCCCACTCCCATGTGGTGGCGACCAGACGCACTTCGCCATCCAGCACGCTCAGCAGCCCGCCCATGCAGGCGGCGCGGCGGCGCTGGCCCTCGGCATCCACGATATGGGCTTCGCCCATGCCCAGCGCGGTGCAGTAATCCCCGTGTTTGGCAAGGATGGCCAGATCGCCGTCAATGGCGCGGCAGACGATGCGCTCGGCCTGCCCGTCAAAGGCGCAGCCGTCCGGCGTGACCACCGTCAGATGAAAGGTCGTCATGGTTTACCCTTTCTTCGCTTTTGCGAACACGTCATCGATGGTGCCCGCGAACAGGAATGCGCTCTCGGGCAGCTCATCGCACTCGCCGTTCAGGATCATCTTGAAGCCGCGCAGGGTCTCCTTAAGCGGCACATACTGGCCGGGCATACCGGTGAACTGCTCTGCTACGTGGAAGCTCTGGCTCAGGAAGCGTTGCACCTTGCGGGCGCGGCTGACCGTGCGCTTGTCTTCCTCGCTCAGCTCGTCCATGCCCATGATGGCAATGATGTCCTGCAGCTCCTTGTAGCGCTGCAGCACCTTCTGGACGGCGCGGGCGATCTCGTAGTGCTCCTGACCCACGACCTCCGGGCTGAGGATGCGGCTGGTGGAATCCAGCGGGTCCACAGCGGGGTAGATGCCCTGCGAAGCAATGTCACGGCTCAGGACCGTGGTGGCATCCAGATGGGTAAAGGTGGTGGCAGGGGCCGGGTCGGTCAGGTCATCGGCGGGCACGTAGACGGCCTGCACCGAGGTGATGGACCCCTTGCGGGTGGAGGTGATGCGCTCCTGCAGAGCACCCATCTCGGTGGCCAGCGTGGGCTGGTAGCCGACGGCAGAGGGCATACGGCCCAGCAGTGCGGACACCTCAGAGCCTGCCTGGGTGAAGCGGAAGATGTTATCGATGAAGAGCAGCACATCCTGATTCTTCACATCACGGAAGTACTCTGCCATGGTCAGGCCGGACAGTGCCACGCGCATACGGGCTCCCGGCGGGTTCGTTCATCTGGCCGTAGACCAGCGCAGTCTTGTTGATAACGCCGCTCTCGGTCATTTCGCCGTACAGGTCGTTGCCCTCACGGGTGCGCTCGCCAACGCCGGTGAACACCGAGTAGCCGTTGTGCTCGGTGGCGATGTTATAGATCAGCTCCTGGATCAGGACCGTCTTGCCGACGCCTGCACCGCCGAACAGACCGATCTTGCCGCCCTTTGCGTAAGGGCAGATCAGGTCCACGACCTTGATGCCGGTCTCGAGGATCTCGGTGGTGGACTGCTGCTCCTCGTAGCTGGGAGCAGGGCGGTGGATGGGCCAGTAGGCCTCCGGGGCCGGGGCGGGCTTGTTGTCCACGGGCTCACCCAGCAGGTTGAACACGCGGCCCAGACACTGGTCGCCCACGGGCACTTTGATGGGTTCGCCGGTATCCACGGCTTCGGTGCCGCGCACCAGACCATCGGTGCTGTTCATTGCAATGCAGCGCACCACGTTATCGCCGGTGTGCTGTGCCACCTCGACCACCAGCTTTTCGCCGTGGTTGTCGATCTCGATGGCGTTGAGCAGCTCCGGCAGCTGGCCATCCTCAAACTGGATGTCCAGCACCGGGCCGATGACCTGGAGCACCTTGCCGATATGTTTTTCGGACATAGGCTACAACTCCTTTTTGATAGGTTTTAAATCTCCGCGCCGGCCACGATCTCGGTGATCTCCTGCGTGATGGCAGCCTGACGGGCACGGTTATAATACAGGTTCAAATGGTCGATCATCTCACCGGCGTTCTTGGTGGCGGCATCCATGGCAGTGCGGCGGGCTGCCAACTCACTGGCTACGCTCTCACACACGGCACCGTAGACGATGCCTGCCACATACTCCGGGATGATCGCGCTGAATACTTCCTCGCTGCTGGGCTTGTACAGGATCTGGCTGCGGCGGGCATCGGCCTTCTGCTGCTCGGTGGGTTCGATGGACAGCGGCAGCACCTCCATGGTGGCTGCGGTCTGGGTCATCATGGAATCGAACCGGGTGTAGCAGATCTTTACCGCATCGTACTCGCCCTTGAGATATCCTTCCGTGATCTGGCGGGACAGCTGGAAGCACTCGCCCACCGAGACATCTGCCGCCAGCAGCACCTCCTGCGTGAACAGGGGCACCTCGTGATGGACGAAATACTCTGCCGAACGCTTGCCGATGGGCAGCACCAGCACTTCGCCTTCTTCGGCCCCGGCCTGCTTGAGCACGTTGGAATTGTATCCACCGGCAAGGCCGCGGTCGCCTGCGATCACGATGAGCAGGGTGCGCTTCACTTCGTCACGGCGCAGGTAGGGGTTGCGGGCGCGGGGGTCGGCCGCGGCGATCTTGGTCAAAGTCTCATGCAGCGTTTCAAAGTAGGGGCGGCTGTGCTCCACCCGTTCCTTGGCGCGGCGCATTTTGGAGGAAGCCACCAGTTCCATTGCCTTGGTGATCTGCATGGTGCTCTCTACGCTTTTGATGCGCAGCTTGATGTCCTTCATGGAACCAGCCATGCGTTACGCCTCCTTCCTTAGTGCGCCTTGACGAAGCTGTCGGTATAGGCTGTGAGCACGCTCTTAAGCTGCTCCTCAGTGTCCTTATCCAGATTGCCGGTGGTGCGGATGGTCTCCATGACGGCGGCACCCGCAGCATTGTTGTCCAGATATTCGTACAGGCCCTTCTCATACTCGGCCACGTCCGGCACCTTGACCTTCACAAGGTGATCGTGAATGGTCGCATACAGGATGGCCACCTGCTTTTCCACAGGCACGGGAGCGGAACGGTTCTGCTTGAGCACTTCCACGATGCGCTCGCCTTGTGCAAGGCGGGCCTTGGTGTCGGCATCCAGATCGGAACCGAACTGTGCAAAGCTCTGCAGCTCGCGGTACTGGGAGTAGATCAGCTTCAGGGTGCCGGCGACCTTCTTCATGGCCTTGATCTGGGCATTGCCGCCCACGCGGGACACCGAGATGCCGGGGTTGACTGCCGGCATGACACCGGAGTGGAACAGCTCCGTCTCCAGGAAGATCTGACCATCGGTGATGGAAATGACATTCGTGGGGATGTAGGCGGAAACATCGCCCGCCTGCGTCTCGATGATGGGCAGAGCCGTCAGGCTGCCGCCGCCCAGCTCATTGGAGAGCTTGGCCGCGCGTTCCAGCAGACGGGAGTGCAGATAGAACACGTCGCCGGGGTAAGCCTCACGTCCCGGGGGACGGCGGATCAGCAGCGACAGTGCACGATAGGCCACGGCGTGCTTGGACAGATCGTCGTAGATGATGAGGACGTGCTTGCCCTGATGCATGAAATATTCGCCCATGGCACAGCCGGAGTAGGGTGCGATATACTGCAGGGGCGAAAGCTCGGATGCCGTTGCGGACACCACGATGGTGTAGCCCATAGCACCGGCCTCGGTCAGGCTCTGCACAAGGTTTGCCACGGTAGAGCGCTTCTGACCGATGGCAACGTAAATGCAGATGACGTCCTTGCCCTTCTGGTTGATGATGGTATCGGTGGCGATGACGGTCTTGCCGGTCTGGCGGTCGCCGATGATCAGCTCACGCTGGCCGCGGCCAATGGGGATCATGGAGTCGATGGCCTTGATGCCGGTCTGCAGCGGCTCCTTGACCGGCTGACGGTCGATGATGCCGGGAGCGCGGCTTTCAATGGCGCGGAACTCGGTGGTCTCGATGGGGCCTGCGCCGTCGATGGGCTGGCCCAGCGCGTTGACCACGCGGCCGATCATCGCCTCGCCCACCGGCACGGACACCACCTTGCCGGTGCGCTTGACAGTGCTGCCTTCCTTGATACCGACGTCGGAGCCCAGCAGAACGATGGAGACGGTGTTTTCCTCCAGATTCTGGGCCATGCCGTATTCGCCGTTATCAAACTGAAGCAGCTCACCTGCCATGCACTTTTCCAGACCACTGGCGCGGGCGATGCCGTCGCCCACCATAATGACCGTGCCGGTCTCGCTCTGCTCGATGGTATTTTCGTAATGCTTGATCTGCGCACGGATGATCTTGGAGATCTCTTCAGGTTTCAGTTGCATCTTTGTTTGTTCACCACTCAATTCTTAAAAATCTTTCGGGTGGAAATTCGATCACAGTGTCACGGAAGCAATATCCCTGCGCAGGGCGGACAGACGGTTCTGCACCGTGCCGTCCAGCTCGGTGCCTTCGATATCCAGCCGGATGCCACCCAGCACTGCCGGATCGACCTTTGTTTTCAGGTCGATGGTCTTGCCGGTGAGCTTTTCCAGCTTTTGCAGGCTCTTTGCCTGCTGCTCCGTCATTGCCACTGCAGTGGTCGCCGTTGCTTCCAGAATGCCGTGCGCCTGATTGTAGCGCACACGGTAAGCCCGTGCGCAGCCGGACAGCTCCCGCAGGGTGCCCTTCTCGCACAGGATCTTCAAAAGTTCAGCACATAGAGGTGGACCCGATCCCGCAGCGCTTCGTCCAGCAGGCCGCAGCGCTCTCTTTTCGGGATGCTGGGGGTGCTGAGCAGATGCAGGTAGTCCGGGTTTGCCTTAAAAAGCGCCACGGCTTCGTCCAGCTCGCCCAGAATGCGGGCCTCCAGCCCTTCCTCCGCCGCCAGATCGTACAGGCTTCCGCCGTACATCCTTGCAGTCTCGGTCATGATGCTTCACCCACATTTTTGATAAATTCGTCGATCAGATCCTTGTGGTCCTTCTCGCTGATCTCACGCTCCACCACCTTGGAGGCGATCTCCATGGCAATGCCGCCGATCTCGTCCTTGACCTCGTTCACTGCCTTCTTGCGCTCCTGCGCAATGTCGGCTTCGGCCTTCTGCTTGAGGGCAGCAGCCTGTGCGCGGGCCTCGCCCACGATCTCTTCGCCGCGGGCGGTGGCCGTCTTCTGCGCATTGGCAACGATCTCGTTGGCCTCGGTGCGGGCATTCTGCAGGTTCTGCTCGTACTCTGCCTTCATGGCTTCGGCTTCAGTGCGCAGCTTGGTGGCATCGGCGATCTGGCTGTCTGCCTTCGCCTTGCGCTCTGCGATCACGTTTTTGACCGGATTCAGCAGGAACTTTTTGAAGATGAACAGCTGGATCATCAGGTTGCAGATCTGGGCCAGAAAGGTCCAGCCGTCCAGCGTGATCAACGCCTGGTACAGTTCCATAAGCGTCTCCTTTCGTTATTTTGTAAAGGTTCCGCTTATGCCAGGAACTTCATGAACATACCCGGTGCCAGGAAGATCAGCAGCAGGCCGGTAACGAAACCGTAGATACCAGTGGTCTCGGACAGTGCAACGCCCAGGATCAGGGTGCTGGTAACGTCGCTCTTGCACTCGGGCTGACGGCCCACAGCTTCACAGGCAGCAGCTGCTGCGTTGCCTTCGCCGATACCGGGGCCGATACCTGCGATCAGTGCGCAGCCTGCGCCGATGCCGCAGCCTGCCAGAGCGATACCACGAGCGAGGTACTGAAAGTCAGTCATAAGATTTGTCCTCCAAAAAAGTTTTTTGTTTTGGGAGATGCCGTTGTGAGGGCTTAGTCCTCACCGGCAGCACGTTTGATGAAAATTGCGGTCAGGGTGCAGAAGATGAACGCCTGAATGCAGCCGCCGAACCAGTCGAAATACAGGCCCGTAAAGGCCGGGATGCCGATCTGGAACAGCTGGATCTGACTCAAGGCACCCGGCAGCCAGCCGAAAATGACGTGGCTCAGGCTTGCCAGCGCCCAGTACAGCAGTGTGGAAATGACCGTACCGGACAAGATGTTGCCAAAGTGACGGAACGCCATACTGACGGGGGTGGAAACCTCCGACAGCACATTGATGGGTGCCATGATGAAGATGGGGTCCAAAAGACCTTTCAGGTAGGAAAGGATGCCGTTGGTCTTGATCTTGTAGTACATGATCAGCACGAACACCACAATGGCCCACGCCGCCTCGGTGTTCAGGTCGGCTGTGGGGCTCCACAGGCCGATGACACTGATGAGGTTGCAGCCGATGCTCAGAGCGAAGATCGCGCCGATGAGCGGGATATACTTATCAAAGTGATAGCCCATGTTGTCGTGCACGAACTGGTCCAGCCGTTCTACGATGAACTCGGCGGCGGCCTGCCGCTTTGAGACATTTTCCAGCTTGAGGTTGCTGCCCAGCCAGATGGCAAGACCCGAAAGCAGCGCCATGACGATCCAGGTACTGACTAGGGTCTGGGTGATCTTGAGATCGCCCAGCAGGGGGATGTCCGTATGGATGGTATACAGGATCTTTGCGCCGTTCAGTTCCATTTGTTACGTTTCACCCCCTTCGTCACGGGGTTCAGCTTCCGGCTCCGGTGCGGGTTCGGGGTCGTCCTCCACAGAGACGTCCACCGAAGGCCCGGCCGGTGCAAGAGGCTTGTACTTTCCGGTTATTTGCAGGTAGTAGATCGTAACACGCGGGAAAAGCAGGGGCAGAACACCGGCAAACGGCTGGAACACCGGTGCCCCGATGGCAACGATGATCCACACCGCCTGCAGAAGCATCCGGACATTGTAGGAAGCCTGCAATGTCGCTTTGCGCCGTTTCTCATCCTGCTCGTCGATGACCTTCTGGCATACGAGGCAGATGCCCGCAAAGTTGCCGATGGCCACCGCCGCGCCGATGAGACTGCCCAGAACAACAGTGTAATCAAATTTCACCCAGCCAACCAGGTGCAGAGCTGCAAAGATCACCCACATGACGGCGGTACAGATGGCCGTGCCGCAGGCAATGCGGGTCAGCTCCTTTTTGATTCCGGCTGCAGTTTCATAAAGGGAAACCTCCTGTTAAGTTTACTGATGCGAGTTGAACCCCACCCGCTTTGGTTTTTCCTTTTTGGTGCGGTCCATGTGTTCCTTTGCAAAATACCAGAAGTTCTGTGCCCCGGCAGCAAGCCCCAGCAGGATGGCCGGCAGGAACACCCATTCCGGCCAGCTCCAGTTGTTCACCGCCCACCATGCACCGCCCAGACACATGACCAGCGGCAGCAGCATATTCAGGCCCAGCTGGGTCAGCCAGACAAGATCCTCCAGTGCCTTATACCAGCCCTTCAACCTGCGTTTCCTCCCTGTGTGATGTGCCTTTGCAAAAGCCAGATTCTGGATTCTTTGCCAAGGATTTGCAATCAGCAAAAATCTTATAACGATAGTATAATTCAAACCGGCCGTTTTTCAATCAATTTTCCACTGTTTTCTAGTAAAATTTCATAGTTTGTTTACACTAATGCCGTAACTGTACGCCCTGTATGGAGTTTGTGCGTCTGCGGGCGCATCAATACCAAAAGTTTGATGGATCTATTGTGCAGAATGCGAAAAAGCAGAACTCCTTCTGTCATCGCTGCGCGATGCCACCTCCCTCTATGAGGGAGGTTTTTCCGTGATAAGGCTCCCTCATTGAGGGAGCTGGCTGCGAAGCAGACTGAGGGAGTTTTAAAAAAGCCGCCCGGCTCTTTGGGAACCGGGCGGCAGCTGTTATGCAGTTTTTAGAACATTACCAGAGGTTTGCGGTCTCATTGTACAGGCCCTCATAGCTCTTGGCGGAGACATCCCAGCTGAAATCGCACTCCATGCAGTGATGCACGAGGTTCTTCCAGTTCTCCTTGTCATAGTAAGCATTCTGTGCATTGCAGCAAGCCACATACAGCTCGTGGGCATTGTAGCCCGCAAAGGTGAAGCCGTTGCCCTCACCCATGGTGCTGTCGTGGATGGAGTCGCGCAGACCGCCGGTCTCGCGGACGATGGGAGGCGTGCCGTAGCGGCAGGCCACCATCTGTGCCAGGCCGCAGGGCTCGCTCTTGGAAGGCATGATGAACGCATCTGCACCGGCGTAGATCTCCTGCGACAGGGCCGGCTCGAAGCCGATGTAGGTGCCTACGCGGCCCGGATGGCGTGCGCACAGGTCGGAGAAGAAGTTCTCGTACTGGCTCTCGCCGCTGCCCAGAATGACCAGCTCGATGCCGCGATCCACCAGACCATCGGCGATGCTCTGCACCAGATCAAAGCCCTTCATGCCGACCATGCGGCTGACCATGGCAAAGACGGGGCTGCCGTCCTTGTTCAGGCCGAACTTATCCTGCAGGGCTTCCTTGCACTTTGCCTTGCCCTCTTCAAAGTTGGTGATGTCGTAGTTGAAGGGGATGTTCTTATCTGTAGCGGGATCGTTGGAATCGGTATCGATGCCGTTCAGGATGCCGCACAGCTTGTACTGCTTCTCCCGCAGCAGAGCGTCCAGACCATAGCTGAACCACGGGTCGAGGATCTCCATGGCATAGGTGGGGCTGACAGTGGTGATCTTATCGGCAGTCTCGAAAGCACCCTTCATGAAGTTTGCGCAGCCGTCGTACTCTACGATGTGCTGGTCGCGGCGGCCGATGCCGCAGGTGTCCTCCAGAATGTCGGTGCCGTACTTGCCCTGATAAGCGATATTATGGATGGTGAAGATGGTCTTGATGCGGTTGAACTTATCCAGATGGCGATAGTACAGGTTCAGGTACACCGGCACCAGAGCGGTCTGCCAGTCGTTGCAGTTGATGATATCGGGGGTGAAATCGATGTAGAACAGGGTCTCTAAAACGGCGCGGGAGAAGAAGGCGAAACGCTCGCCGTCATCGTAGAAGCCGTACAGGCCGCGGCGCTTGAAGTAATACTCGTTGTCCAGGAAGTAGTAGGTCACGCCGTTCCGCTCGGTCTTGAACAGGCCGCAGTACTGGCTGCGCCAGCCCACGGGGACGGAATAATTGGTCACGTACTCCAGCGTATCACGGAACTTCAAATCGCCGTACAGGGGCATAATGACGCGGGCATCCACGCCGTCCTTGACCAGAGCCTTGGGCAGAGCACCCGCAACGTCGGCCAGGCCGCCGGACTTTGCAAAAGGGGCAGCTTCCGAAGCAGCATACAGGATTCTCATAGGATCGCTCCTTTCATATAGTGGGATATTTTCGTTCTCCCCCACCGCCCTTGCAGGCAGCACGAACCATTTTTACAAAAGAGCAGGCGGGGGCACACAGATGCCCCCGCCCCTCTCAAGAGGGGCTACCGGGGAGGAAGCCGCCCCTATGGATAACTCAGTAAAATCAGACGGTGTGCTTCTTCTGCACGTACACCGGGAAGCTCTCGGTGCCGGACAGCTTCTTGCCGGCGGTGATCTTCACGTTCTTATCGGTAACAACGCAGTCCAGCTCGGCATTGGCTTCCACAACGGTGTCCTGCATGAGCACGCAGTTCTTAACGACAGCGCCCTTCTTGATCTTGCAGCCACGGAACAGCACGCTGTTCTCGACCGTGCCCTCGATGACGCAGCCATCGGCCAGAATGGAATCGGTCACCTTGCAGCCCGGCACATAGCGGGTGGGATTGTCGTCGCGGATCTTGGTGTAGACCGGGCTCTTCTTGGGGAACAGCTTTTCCAGATTTTCGTCATCGGTCAGCTTGAGGTTCTCGTCGAAGTAGCTCTTCATGTCACAGACATGTGCCACATAGCCGGTGTACTCCAGAGCGTGGATGTTCAGGATGTTGACATTGTGGGCCAGAATATCGCGCTCGAAGTAGATCAGGCCGCGGGAGGTCGCATCCCGGACCAGCTTGAGCAGGGTCTCGCGCTCCAGAACATAGATGTTCAGGTCAAGGTTCTGCACGCCGGGGCGATAATCGTTGAGCAGCAGCTCGGTAACACGGCCGTCTGCATCAACGGTCAGGGTGTAGTTGTCGTTTTTGCGGCCCTCGGGGATCTCGGTCTTCTGGTAAGCGACGGTCACATCGGCACCGCTTGCCTGATGAGCAGCCAGCAGGGCGTTGAAGTCGTAGTTCAGGGCAACGTTGGCGTCGCTCATAACCACGTACTTTTCCTTCTGGTTCTCCAGGAAGTTCATGATGGAGCCCAGAGCTTCCACACGGCCGGAATAGATGCGCACGCCCTTCTCAGCGAAAGGCGGCACGATGTTCAGGCCGCCGTGACGGCGGGCCATATCCCACTCACGGCCGGTGCCCAGATGATCCATCAGGGAGTGGTAGTTCTTGCGCACCACGATGGAAACATTGGAGATACCGCAGTTTGCCATGCTGGACAGAACAAAGTCCACCATACGGTAGCGGCCCGCGAAGGGGATAGAAGCCATTGCGCGCTCGGTCACCAGCTCGGGGACGGTATTATCATAACTGTTGGGGAAAATAATACCCAACGCATTGGTGTTCTGGCTCAGCATACTTCCATACCCTCCTTGACGGATTCAAAGACTTTGGCACCTTCCTTGACGGTTGCGCCTGCGCCGACGGTCAGGCCGGTGCCCACATGGGCAATGGGGCCATCGCCGCCCACACGTGCACCTGCACCGACCACAACATCCTCCGCCAGGATGCAGCGCTTGACAACAGCACCAGCCTTGACCACAACGCCGTCCATCAGGACTGCGTCCTCAACGGTAGCGCCCTCTTCCACAACAACGCCTGCGCTCAGCACAGAGTGATGCACATTGCCGTAGATCTTGCAGCCCTCCGTGACGAGGGAATCCTGCACCACAGCGCGGGGGCCGATCTTCTGCGGAGGCAGGACCGGGTTGCGGCTGTAGATCTTCCACTTCTCGTCGAAGATATCGATGCCGGAGTTTTCGGGGTCCAGCACTTCCATGTTGGCTTCCCACAGGCTGTCGATCGTACCCACGTCACGCCAGTAACCGGCAAAGCGGTAGGCGTACATCTTGCGGCCGTCGCGCAGCAGGGCGGGGATGATGTTCATGCCAAAGTCGTTCTTGGAGTTGGGGTCTGCTTCGTCCTCTTCCAGATACTTCTTTCAGCACATCCCAGTTGAAGATGTAGATGCCCATGGAAGCCAGATTGGACTTAGGTACCGGGGGCTTCTCCTGGAACTCGGTGATGCGGTCGTTCTCGTCAGCCACCATCAGGCCGAAGCGGGAGGCTTCCTTCCAGTCCACTTCCATAACAGCCACAGAGAACTCTGCGCCCTTTTCCTTGTGGAAGCGCAGGAAGTCGGCATAGTCCTGCTTGCAGATCTGGTCGCCGGACAGGATGATCACATACTCGGGATCGTAGCTGTCGATGAAGCCGATGTTCTGGTAGATGGCGTTTGCAGTGCCCTTGTACCAGTCGGTGCCCTTTGCCTGCTCGTAGGGCGGCAGGGTGTGCACGCCGCCGTGCAGACGATCCAGATCCCAGGGCTGGCCATTGCCGATGTACTCGTTCAGCTTCTGGGGCTGATACTGGGTCGCGATGCCAACGGTGTCGATGTTGGAGTTGACGCAGTTGGACAGCGGGAAGTCCACGATGCGGTACTTACCGCCGAAGGACACCGCAGGTTTGGCCGTTTTCTGTGTCAGCGCGTACAAGCGCGAGCCACGTCCACCGGCAAGGATCATTGCCACAATTTCTTTTGCCATAGCTTTATTCTCCCCTTTAACATTAACATTTCCGTTGTTCGGAAATGAGCGTCAACATGTGCGGTATGGGTCGGCCGAAGAGCCGGGTCATTCCTTGGGCTCCTTCGGTTTGCGGGTGCGTTTTGCGGGTGCTTTTTCCGCCTTGGGTTCTGCCTCTGCCTTGGGCTTGCGGGCGGTCTTTTTCACCGGCTTTTCCTCTGCAGCGGCAGCTTCTGCCTTGGGCTTGCGGCCCGGCTTCTTTACCACCTTTGCTGCAGCTTTCTCCGCAACGGTCTTTGTCTTTTTGGCTGCAGTCTTTTCCCGCCTTATCGGTCTTGTCCGCTGCGGCCTTGCGGGTGCGCTTGGCGGGCACTTCAAAATACAGGGTGCTCATGGGCGGCAGGGTGATGGTGATGCTCTGCTCAAAGCCGTGCATCGGCTTTTGTGGGTGCGCACGGCCTTGTTGTGGACTGCGCCGGAACCGCCGAACTCTGCATCGTCGCTGTTCAGGATCTCCTTGTAGGAGCCTGCCACCGGTGCGCCCAGAGTGTAGCCCTCGCGCAGGACGGGGTTGAAGTTGCACACCACCAGCAGCTGCTTGCAGGCGGTGTCCTTGCGCAGGAAGGCGATGACGCTCTGCTGCGAGTCATCCGGCACGATCCACTGGAAGCCCTCCCAGCTGTAATCCACCTGCCAGAAGGCGGGGTGCTCCTTGTAGAAGGCGTTCAGGGTCTTGACGTAGGTCTGCAGCTCGGTGTGCTTATCGTAGCCCAGCAGCATCCAGTCCAGCGGCTTTGTCTCGTTCCACTCGGCGAACTGGCCGAACTCCTGACCCATGAACAGCAGCTTCTTGCCCGGGTGGGCCATCATGTAGCCAAAGAAGGTGCGCAGGTTTGCAAACTTGGCGTCGTACTCGCCGGGCATCTTGTTGATCAGGCTGCCCTTGCCGTGCACCACCTCATCGTGGCTGATGGGCAGCACAAAGTTCTCGCTGAAAGCGTAGAAGAAGCTGAAGGTGACCTTGTTGTGGTTGCCGGAACGGAAGAGCGGGTCAGTCTTCATGTAGCTGAGCATATCGTTCATCCAGCCCATGTTCCACTTGAAGTTGAAGCCAAGGCCGCCGTCCGAAGCAGGCTTTGTGACCATGGGCCATGCAGTGGATTCTTCCGCGATCATGTACTTGTGGGGGTGACGGCCCAGCACGGTGTCGTTCAGCTTGCGCAGGAAAGCAACAGCCTCCAGATTTTCCTTGCCGCCGTCCTTGTTCGGCTCCCACTCGCCCTGCTTGCGGTTATAGTCCAGATACAGCATGGATGCCACCGCGTCCACGCGCAGACCGTCGATATGGTACTGCTCCAGCCAATACAGCGCGCTGGAGATCAGGAAGCTCTGCACCTCGCTGCGGCCGAAGTCGAACACCATGGTGCCCCACTCCTTATGTTCGCCGCGCTTCGGATTCGGGTCCTCGTAGCAGGCTTCGCCATCAAAGTTGTACAGGCCGAACTGATCCTTCGGGAAGTGAGCAGGCACCCAGTCCATGATCACACCGATGCCGGCGGCATGGAGCTTATCCACAAAAGCCATCAGGTCTTTGGGGGTGCCGTAGCGGCTGGTGGGTGCAAAATAGCCGGTGACCTGATAGCCCCAGCTGCCGTCAAACGGATATTCCATGACCGGCAGCAGTTCCACATGGGTATAGCCCATCTCTGTGATATACGGGATCAGCTCGTCTGCCAGCTCGGAATAATTGTAGGGCTTACCGCCCTCCTTCATCTTCCAGCTGCCGGCGTGCATCTCGTAAATATTCATCGGGCTGTTGATCACATCAGCCTTTTTCTGTGCTGCCTGCCATGCATCATCGTGCCACGCAAAACCACTGATATCGTAGACCTTGCTGCCGTTGGACGGGCGGGTCTCGGCGTGGAACGCATAGGGATCGGCCTTATAGACCAGATCACCTGCGCGGGTGGTCACGCAGTATTTATAAACATCATATTCCTTCATGCCCGGGATGAACAATTCCCATACGGAATCGCCATCCACCTTGCGCATCGGGTGGCTGCCCGGCTTCCAGCTGTTAAAGTCGCCCACCACGCTGATGGCTACAGCATGGGGTGCCCACACGCGGAACACCACACCTGCTTCACCGGCACGCGTTTCCATGTGTGCGCCAAAGTAGCGGTATGCTTCACAGTTATTGCCCTGTTTGAACAAATACACCGGCAGGTCCGATGCATTGCTTTGGATCTTCTCCTCGGTCGGTTTCATAGACTGCTCCTCCCCGTACAGATGCACAAAGCGCACCTGTAGCTTTTTACCCTTTTATATTAAAGAATTTCGGTCTGTTTTTCAAGAGTTTCGCCGCATTTTACTGTAAAATTTACCATAATCTTTTCGTTGATATTTTTTCCTTATATACATACCCGCCAAATTTTTACAAATTTTATGGTGAATCCTGCCAATCTAACAATAAAAAAGAGCCTCTGCGCACCCTCCCAAAGGGAAGGTGTACAGAAGCTCTCTGTTTCTGTTGAAAATTTTCAGTTCCGGTTTCCCCGGTTCTTTTCAGCCTGCTCAGTCCACCACGTAGACGTTCACCTGAATGGCTCCATTGATCACGCTCTCGGCGTAGGTCTCGTAGAACAGGTCCACAAGGATCTGGCCCTTCTGCACGGCAATGCCGGTATCGGTAGCCACCGCATAGCCGTACACGAACTTGCCGTCGGTGGAGGTGATATACAGCTTGGTGCCGTAGGGGATCACATCCGGGTCCACAGCCACAGTGCCGTAGCCCAGACCCAGACCGGAAGAACCCTTGCCGGTCTTGGAATAGTAGCCGGTGGCCTTGCCGGTGAGCACCTTGCTGTAAGAGGCGGGTGCATTGGTGGTGCCGTCCGGGCCGGTCAGCGGGGAGACCGGCGCGCCTGCGCCATAGGTCTTTACGATGTGGTTGGTCGGCTCCACAGTGGTGGTGGAATCCACCACGATGCTGTTTTCCAGCTCGCCGTCCACATAGCGGTCGCGGGTGGTGATGGTCTGCTGGCCTTCCGCACCATGGCGCACCGTGGTGGCGCGGCCGGTGTTGCGGAAATACAGGCTGGTGTAGACGTACTCGGTATCGTAGGGGATGGCCTGCGTCTCCACACGGTCGGTGTAGTCCACGCGGTGCACCGTGATGGTGGAACCTGCGCTCACCAGCTGGTCCAGAGCAGGCTCGGTGTAGTCGTCACCCTCCAGGGTGATACCGGCACGCTTCAGGGCATCCGCCACGGTGCCGAACACCATTTTGACGGGGTACTCCTGACCGTCGGCAGTGATGCTGACGGAGAATGCGCGCTCAATGTTCAGGGCGGCAAGGTTGCCGCTGTAGGCCGTGTAATAGACCTGATCGCCCTCTTCGGACTGGATGCCGGAAAGGTTCATAACCTGTGCAGGGTCGGTCTCGGAGGTGAGGATCACCTGCCGGGCACCATTGGAGTCTGTGACGTAGGTCAGCCGCAGATTCGCAGCGGTCACACTGAGTGTAGCCACAAGGCACACGACCATGACACAAAACGCCAGCACACGGGGAGAGACTGCATGCTTGCAGTCAGACAATGCTTTCTTCAATTTTACGGAAGCGATACGAGACAACTCCTCTCTTTTCAAAATTGGCTGCGGCTGCGGACATGTTTTTCATGCCCCGGCCGCCCGGACTGCGGGGCGGGCAGAAGCCATCTGGCCCCACAATCAAATACGATGCCCTCTTTTTGGTAAAATCGAGCATCGTATACAATTTGGACTCCGCTGCGGAGGGTGCAGTTACCCTCCCGGCCCGGACCCCATCTGCCCGCGCCGCGCCGTATATAAGACGGCTTTTTACTTCATCCAGATAAATTTTAAACGCTGCAACGTCTGTTGGTTCCGTTGAGCGGCTCTTATTTTACCAGTCCAATGGCCATTTGTCAAATCACCTTCTCATACTTTGTTAGTTTTTTGACGTTATTTTTTGTGCAACTTTAACATTGTTTTCTCCAAAATATTGTTTTTTCGGTTATTTCCTTCCGATTTTCGACCTGTTTTCTGGGGTGTTTTGTTCACGAATTTTTAACATTTATTTTGGACTTTTTGCACCGGAAACTGCACTTTTGGGTTCGTTTTCCCATACGGCAAGCGGCCAAAAATCGCTGGTTTTCCGTACGAAGCCACCTCTTTTTTATCCCATTTTTCACCCACAAAGAACTGTGCGAATTACCCATGAAAAGCGCCTTCCGGCAAAATGCCGAAGCACAGAAATTTGTGCAGCAAAAGACCACACTGGCAGCTGCCGGGCAGCGGCTGTACAATCAAACAAAAAACAGAAAGGAAGGTTTTCAAGTGAACATCAAGATCATTCAAAGGCAGTGCTGCGGCACTGAATTTCTGTCCCAGCCGCACCGCCTGCACCTCGGTGCACAGAACGCTGCCGGTGTGGACGAGCTGTGCTTCACGCTGCCGGAAGCATGGGCCGGGTGCACCGTTGCGCTCTACCTGCGCCGCAGCGACGGCACCCTGCTGGCACCGGTCTCACTGGACACGCAGCACTGCGTCACCGTGGACCGCCGCCTGACCGGAAGCACCGGCGGACAGTGGATGCTGGCAGCCATCGATGCCAGCGGCTACGCCGCCTATACCCGGCCCGGCAGCTACGACACCTACGCCATCCTGCCCACCGACGGCGGCGCGGAAGAGCTGCCGCCCTCGCAGTATGAGCAGTTCGTGGCGCGTGTGCTGGAAAGTGCCAGTACCGCTTCCACCGCCGCGCAGCGTGCCGCAGCCAGTGCTGCAAGCACGGCATCCAATGCGGCACAGGCCCAGACCGCGGCACAGCGCACCAGCGCCGACAGTGCCGCTGCATCCCGCTGTGCAGCCCGTGCCGAGGCTGCTGCCGCACGGGCAGAGGAGCTGGTGCCTACCGACGGTCAGGTAGTGAGCGTGAACGGCAAAAGCGGCATCGTAAAACTGACGGCGCAGGATGTGGGGGCGCTTCCCTGCCCGGCAGTTCCGGTCTCCGGCCAGCTGCTTCGGGTGCTGAGCGTGGACCCCAACACCGGGGCCGTGTTGACCGATACTGCCGCCATGCCGGATCTGTCGCCCTATCTGCGCAGCAGCACGGTGCCCACGGCTTCGGCCCCCGGCGCAGTGCGGGTGGACCCCGCCTGCGGCATCAACGTGCGCAGCGACGGAACCCTGATCATCGCACCAGCTGCCCGCGAACAGCTGGACAGCATGACGGATGCACTTCTGCCGCTGACCGCAGCCCTGCTGCCTTATGGCGTGAAGAAGGCTCTGACCACCGCCGCAGCCGCCGGGGAATGGACCGCTGCTGAAAAGGCAAACGCCCTGCGCACCTTCGGTGCCGATTTTTCTTCCTATTATACAAATGAAGATGTCGATGCTCTGCTGGCCGCACCCAGCTCCGCTGCCTACCCGGTGGGCAGCATCTACCAGAGCACCGACCCCACCAGCCCTGCCGCCTTGTTTGGCGGCACATGGGAGCAGATCGCATCGGAGCGCGTGCTGATGGGTGCCAGCAGTAGCCACGCAGCGGGCACCACAGTAAAGGCCGGTCTGCCGAACATCACAGGCTCTTTTGTCGCGGATGTAAAAAAGGGTGAACATAAGGTATCCGGCGCATTCACTGCCGGCAACGTGATCGCATCTACGGGCGAATACAATTCCTTTTCTGATGTATATAAGTTCAGTCTGGATGCGTCCAAGTCTAATGCCATCTACGGCCGCAGCGCCACCGTGCAGCCTGCCGCCTACTATGTGCACATCTGGCGGCGCGTGGCCTGAGAAAGGAGGTTTTGAACCATGAAGATCATTGACGAGAACGGTGCAGCCATTGAAAACCCCTGACCTGACGCTTGGGTATCTGGTGGGCGGCACCGAGCCAGTGGAGCACCCCGCCGTGGAAGGCGTGGAGGAAGTGAGCCACTACGAGACCGTAACGGAGTATCCCGGCGGCGGCAGGGATGTGCGGAAGGTCATCGATGTGCCGGGCGTGCCTGCGCAGGCCGCATGGACCGAACAGGTGCCGGTGCAGAGATACATCCGCTATACGGAAGAAGAATTGGCCGCGCGGGAAAAAGAGCGCCAGCAGGCCGAGGAAGCAGCCCGTCTGCCCGAGACGATCGCCAGCCTGACCTGCCAGCTGACCGACCTGCAGCTGGCCCTGTGTGAACTGTACGAAGGAGGTGGTGTGTAATGGCAAGGATCTATGCGGCCCTGATCCGCAAGGGCATCAAAACGCTGGAGGATGTGCCCGCCCGGCTGAGGGATGCCGTGGCAGCGCTGCTGCAGGAGGACGGCCATGCTTAACGTTTACTCCCGCGCAAGGGATGGCGAAACGCTGCTGAGCCGCAGCTTCCGCGCAAAGGAATTTGCCTGCAAAGACGGCACCGACCCTTTGTTTGTGGACAGCGAACTGGTGCAGGTGCTGCAGGCCATCCGTGACCATTTTGGCGCACCGGTGATCATTACCAGCGGCTACCGCACCGCTGCACACAACAGGGCTGTGGGCGGGGCGTTTTACAGCCAGCATCAGTATGGCCGTGCCGCGGATATCCGGGTGTCCGGCGTGCCGGTGGAGCAGCTTGCCGCCTACGCCGAGACCCTGCTGCCCGGCACCGGCGGCATCGGCCGCTACCCCGCAAAAGGCTTTGTCCATGTGGATGTGCGCAAAGCAAAAAGCCGGTGGGTCGGGTAAAGGCGGTGAACGGAATGGAAACGATCTTATCCGCTGTCATTGCCGGGGCCGTGACCCTGATCGGCGTGCTGATCGCCAACAGCCGCAGTCAGGCCGTGACCGACACCAAGCTCGAAGAGCTGACCCGCGAGGTGCGCGAGCATAACAATTTTGCCCGCCGCGTACCGATTTTAGAAGAACAGATGAAGGTGGCCAACCACCGCATCGCTGACCTTGAACAAAATGAGAAAGTGAGGAATTGATATGAACTTTGGTAAAATTTCTGCCGCCACCATCGCCCGCACCGCTGTGCTGCTGCTTGCCCTGACCAATCAGGTGCTGAGCGCTCTGGGCAAACCTATGCTGCCCATTGAGAGCCAGACTGTGGAACAGCTGGTGACCGCCGGCATCACCACCGTGGCCGCGCTGATCAGCTGGTGGAACAACAACAGCTTCACCTCTGCAGCCATTCAGGCCGATGCCGAATATGCCCGCCTGAAGCAGAAAAGTGAGTGAGAAAGCCCTCGAAGCAGTGTATCAGTAGTACTTTTTGACCGAAAAGTATTACTGATGCAGTCGTCTTTCACAGCAGCCCCGGAAGGCACCCAGACAGCCTTTCCGGGGCTTTTTTGCTGCCCAGATGATTCGTTCACGCAGATTCAAGAACGTTTCGCGCAGGTTTCGATGACTTTCGCACTGAAATCATGTATAATCCGGGCAGAAGCAAATCGGAAAAGAGCAGTCAAGAGACTGTAAGCGGCCCCCTAACGCCCCAACGTAAAGGGACTGTTGCAAAATAGTCCCAACAACAAAAAAGAGATAGGTTTCCCCGAAAGGGGGTGCCCATCTCATTTTTTGTTGTAAACTGAGGTTGTAAAAAAACAGATAGAACCCGCGTTCCGGGTGCATTGCAGCATACCAGAGCGTGGGTTCTCTTTGATCTATAAAGTTTAATCGTCGTCGCTGTCCAGCTTGAGCACAGCGGTAAAGGCTTCACTGGGCAGGGAAACGCTGCCCAGCTGACGCATCTTCTTTTTGCCTTCCTTCTGCTTTTCCAGCAGCTTCTTTTTGCGGGAGATGTCGCCGCCGTAGCATTTGGCAAGCACGTCCTTGCGCATGGCTTTGACCGTTTCACGGGCAATGATCTTGCCGCCGATGGCAGCCTGTACCGGGATCTCGAACAGGTTGCGGGGGATGTTATCCCGCAGCTTTTCGCAGATGCGGCGGCCCTTGGCATAGGCGTTATCGCGGAACACGATCATGGACAGCGCGTCCACAGGGTCGCCGTTGAGCAGGAAGTCCAGCTTGACAAGGTCGCTCTCGCGGTACTCCTTAAACTCGTAATCGTAGCTGGCGTAGCCCCGGCTGCGGCTCTTGATGGCATCAAAGAAGTCGTACACGATCTCGCCCAGCGGCAGAGCATAGTGCAGATCAACGCGCACATCGTCCAGATACTTCATGTCGATCAGCACGCCGCGCTTGTTCTGGCACAGATCCATCAGGCCGCCCACATAGTCGTTGGGGGTGTACAGGTGCACATCCACAAAAGGCTCTTCCTGCTTGACGATATTGGAGGGGTCGGGGTAGCTGGAAGGATTGTCGATCATCTCCACAGTGCCGTCGGTCATGGTCAGGCGGTAGCGCACGCTGGGGTGGTGGTGATCAGGTCCAGATCGAATTCCCGTTCCAGCCGCTCGGTGATGATCTCCATGTGCAGCAGGCCCAAAAATCCGCACCGGAAACCGAAGCCCAGGGCCGCACTGGTCTCCATCTCAAAGGTCAGGGAGGCATCGTTCAGCTGCAGCTTTTCCAGTGCATCCTTCAGGTCCGGGTAGCGGGCGCCGTCGGCGGGGTAGATGCCGCAGAACACCATAGGCTTGACCTGACGGTAGCCGGGCAGTGCTTCGGCGGTGGGATTATTGGCCAGCGTGACGGTATCGCCCACGCGGGTGTCCTGCACGGTCTTGATGCTGGCGGTCAGATAGCCGACCTCACCAGCCTGCAGCTGGGCACAGGGAGAAAGGTTGGTAGCACCCATGTGGCCCACTTCTACCAGCGTGAACTCCGCGCCGGTGGCCATCATGCGGATGGTATCGCCGGGCTTCACGGTGCCCTCAAACACACGGATATAGACGATGACGCCCTTGTAGCTGTCGTAGATGCTGTCAAAGATCAGCGCCTTCAGGGGGGCATCCGGGTCGCCGGTGGGAGCAGGAATGTCGGTGACGACACGCTCCAGCACCTGATCCACATTCAGGCCGGTCTTGGCAGAGACGCGGGGCGCATCCAGACAGGGCAGGCCGATCACGTCCTCCACCTCCTGCGCCACCTCGTCCGGGTGGGCACTGGGCAGGTCGATCTTATTCAGGATGGGCACCAGTTCCAGGTCATGCTCCAGAGCCATGTAGGTGTTGGCCAGCGTCTGAGCTTCCACGCCCTGGGTGGCATCCACCACAAGGATGGCACCCTCGCAGGCGGCCAGACTGCGGCTGACCTCGTAGGCAAAGTCCACGTGGCCCGGGGTGTCGATGAGGTTGAACTCGTAGGTCTTGCCGTCCTTGGCGGTATAGTTCATGGTGACAGCGCGGGCCTTGATGGTGATGCCGCGCTCGCGCTCAATGTCCATGTTGTCCAGAATCTGGTTTTCCATGGTGCGCTCGTCCACACTCTTGGTCAGCTCCAGAATACGGTCCGACAGGGTGGATTTGCCGTGGTCGATGTGTGCAATGATGCAGAAATTGCGGATATTGTCTCTTGCCATGTAGTTCCTCCGGGAGAAATTTAAGCTTCCAGTATCCAATCCTCGACATCCACGATCTTTCCGTGCTCGAGGTAGACGCGGGGCACGCGGCGGGACACGCCGCACAGCACCTCGTAGGAAATGGTGTCGGTCTTGCGGGCGATGGTCTCGGCAGTATCACTGACGCTGCCGCCCCACAGGATGGCTTCGTCGCCCTCGTGGATGTCCGGGATACCGGTCACATCCACCATCATCTGGTCCATGCACACGCGGCCAAGCACCGGGCAGGCCTTGCCGTGGATCTCCACGATGCCCTTGCCGCAGCTCAGCTGGCGGGGATAACCGTCCGCATAACCGGTGCACAGGGTGGCCACCAGCGTGGGCTTATCGGCGGTGAAGCGGCGGCCATAGCTGGCGCTCTGACCGGGCTGCATTTCCTTGACCATGCTCACCACGGTCTTGAGGGTCATCACCGGCCGGAACTGCCCAAAGCGCACCTCGTCGCTGGGGTCGTAGCCGTAGAGGATGATGCCGGGCCGCGCCATGCAGCGCTCCCGGGCCAATCCCTCGGGCCAGTCCGGGTGCAGCATCACGCCCGCAGAGTTGTCACAGTGGACGGTCTGCGGCTCACGGCCTGCCGCCTTGAGCGCATGGAACGCTCTGACGAACAGTGCGTGCTGCTCCGCGGTGTAGGCAACGTTCTCTTCGGCGGTGTCGTCGGCCACCGAGAAGTGCTGGAACAGGCCGGTCATCTCAAGGCCCGGCAGCTCACACACAGCCAGCATTTCGCGAATGGCGGCATCAAAATCGGTGCGCAGGGCAAAGCCGATGCGGCCCATGCCGGTATCTGCCTTGAGGTGGATCTTTACTCTGCCGCCTGCCTTTACGGCAGCAGCGGAAAGGTTCTGCGCCTGCTCGGTGGAGTAGCACGCTACGGTGATATCCTCGTGGATGAGGGTCTGGGCGTACTCCGGCTGAACATGGCCCAAAATAAGGATGGGCAGAGTCTGCCCGTCCTGACGCAGCTGCACGGCCTCGGTCAGGCAGCTCACTGCCAGCCATGCTGCACCCTCCTGCGCAAAAACGCGGGCACACTGCACAGCGCCGTGGCCATAGCTGTCGGCCTTGACCACCGCGCACAGCGGCAGTTCACCGGCCCGGGCTTTGACGGCCCGGAAGTTATGCCGCAGGGCATCGAGGTCGATCTCGGCCCAGACGTGTTTTTCAAAAGGTTGAGTCTTCATGATTCATTCTTCCTCGTTTGTAATTGCAAAGCTGCCGCGCCCGTGTGGACGGGCCGCCAGCCATCGATGCCGCTCTCCTGCAGTGCGTGCAGGGTTTTCTGGCGGAAAGCGTGGTCGGTGCGGCAGCGCTCCTTGACGAACTCCTTGGTCTGTTCGCGCACGGTCACGCCGTCGGCAGGGCAGACGCTCTTGACGATGGGCAGCCCCTCGGCGTTCACTGCGGAAATGACCTCCTGCTCGGTGGCCAGCAGCATGGGCCGGATGAGGGTGAGGTCCCGGCGCGAAAGATAAGTGACCGGCGAGAAGCAGCCGATGCGGCCCTCCCGCCAGAGATTCATGTAAAAGGTCTCCACGGCATCGTCCAGATGGTGGCCCAGCGCCACCTTGTTGCAGCCCAGTTCCTGCGCTGCCGTGTGCAGTGCACCGCGCCGCAGCTTGGCGCACAGGGCGCAGGGGTTCTTCTCCTTGCGGTAGTCGAACACCACAGGGCCGATCTCGGTGCGGCGGATCTCATAGGGGATATCGTACTGGGCAAACAGCTCCTGCAATACGGTATAATCCATGGGCCTGCCGCCGAACTGCGGGTCCAGCGTGACGGCCTGCACCGTAAAATCAAAGCCGATGTACTTGCGCAGCTCCGCGAGGCCAATGGTCAGCGCTACGCTGTCCTTGCCGCCGGAAACGCCCACCATCACTTTATCGCCGGGGGCGATCATTTCATAGTCCTGCACAGCCTTGCGCATCAGGCCGCACAGACGCTGCATCGCACGGGAACTGCTCATGACAGGGTCACACTTTCCACAAGATTCACAATGTCGTTGATGGAGGCCAGTTTGGTCAGGCCGGAAACATACACCACGTCACCGCTGGGGTAGGTAATGGTGGCCAGCACCGCATAATACGCCTGAATGTCGCAGCGCACGGCCTCCACCTCGGCACCGTCCACGGTCAGGTTCACCTTGCGGGGCTTGATGACGCCATAGGCCTGCTTGAGGTCCTTCTCGGACGCATCGATAAAGTCCGCGTAGCTGTCGGCAGTGCCGCGCTGCAGCAGCACAGCTTCGTAGTCCTCACCGTCGGCGCTGTCTGCCGTGGCGAGTTCCAGCACGGTGCCAAGGGTGCTGTCCTCGGTCATCTGGCATACCTTCCAGATGGAACTGTCATAGTAGACGGAAACGCCGTTTGTGCCGGTGTAGTGGGTGTCCGGGTTTGCGGGCACGCTGCGGTTGACCAGCAGCGTTAAAATAATGTAAGCAATGATGCCCAGAGCAACAAAGATGCCCATAGCGGCCAGAAGCTTGGAGGTGCGGCGCTGGGCAGAGGCGTTGCGGTCGATGTCGTTTGGCATGTAAAAAATTCTCCTTGTATCAGTGCGCAGCAAAAGCTGCCATATCTTTTATAGTATACCACACCGGCAGACAAAATTGTAGCGGGCAGCGGCAGAAAATGTGCGGCCGTGGGCAGAAAATTTTGCAGAAAATGCGTTTTTAGAAATAATGAGAATTCAAGAGAAAACGTGAGATTTTGCAAGATTGAAAAAATTACAATGAAAAAATCAAAAAATGCTGTTGACAGGCACCTTTTTATGATGTATACTGACACTCGCGCCCCAGAAAGGCGCCTGAAACGTACAAAAAGCTTATCAGGAGGAAATAGATATGAGCACTACTCTCGTGAAGCCCGCTGAAGTCGAGCGCAAGTGGTACCTGCTCGACGCTGCCGGCAAGAGCCTGGGCCACGTCGCTGCTGAGGCCGCTGTTCTGCTGCGCGGCAAGCAGAAGGTCGATTATACCCCCAACGTGGACTGCGGCGATTTCGTTGTTGTCATCAACTGCGATCAGGCTGTTCTGACCGGCAAGAAGGCTGAGCAGAAGTTCCACATCACCCACAGCAAGTACATCGGCGGCCTGAAGAAGGTCCAGTACAGCAAGCTGATGGCTGAGCACAGCGATCTGGCCATGACCTACGCTGTCAAGGGCATGATCCCTTCCAACACCATCGGTGCTAAGGCTCTGACCCGCCTGCACTGCTACCAGGGTGCCGAGCACGCTCACGCAGCTCAGAAGCCCGAGAAGATCGAGTTCTAAGAAGGAGGCAATTGAATATGTACGAAACCAAACCTTATTTCTACGGCACTGGTCGTCGTAAGCATTCCGTTGCCCGCGTTCGTGTTTACACCGGCACTGGCAAGATCACCATCAACGATCGTGATATCGACAACTACTTTGGTCTGGAGACCCTGAAGCTGATCGTCCGTTCTCCGCTGGTCCTGCTGGGCCTGGAGGGCAAGTACGATGTCGTCGTCCGCGTTTCCGGCGGCGGTGTTTCCGGTCAGGCTGGCGCTATCCGCCACGGCCTGAGCCGCGCTCTGCTGCAGCAGAACGAGGAGAACCGTGCTGCTCTGAAGAAGGAAGGCTTCCTGACCCGCGATCCTCGTATGAAGGAACGTAAGAAATACGGTCTGAAGGCTGCCCGTCGTGCACCTCAGTTCTCTAAGCGCTGATTTTACCCATATTGCAAACTTTGCAGCTCTGCCTTGGCAGAGCTGCTTTTTTATTGCAAGTTTTCTGCTGAACTGGGGTGCGCGATTGCGCACATCAGGCGGTTGCCCCGCATTTTTTTGATTCCTATACATCCTGCCTAAAAAACGGAGAATTATTTCTCACAATGCGCGCGAAAGGGGTTGAAACCTACGTGAATGCAGATTGACCCGGGGGGGGGAAAAAAATGTATTACAATAAACAAGAAAAGGGGGTAAACCCCGACTGTAAAGGATGGAATCAGAAAGGATGTGTTTTATCGTGAGAAAAATCTCAAGACGGGCAGTTTTGCTTTTAGGCGGCGCATTGACACTGACTGCACTGACAGGCTGCTGGCCCAGCGGCATCAGCAGTTCAGAGCAGACAAAAAATGCAGTAAAGACTGCACTGAAAGCGGCAGTTGAGCAAAGCGAGGAATCTTATACTCTGGTCGAAAACAAAGCACTGAGTGTAAATGCACGGGCCATTCTGGAGGCATATCTTGAGGAAGTTGAGGCTGGATACACGGATGTCTTTGAGCCTCAGAATGTAACCAATTTTTGCCCGACAGATGTAACTGTCGGTGACGACGGATTCGGAACGGCTGTCTTTTCCATGCCGGAGAATGCTGTTGATCCGCAGGCGTGGAAAAGAGCTGCGAATGCATTGGTGGCAAATTTTCTGTGTTATTATCAATACAATGGCAACAATGTTGAGTTCTGCGTTGAAATTGTGAAGCAGGAGGCCGCAGATGGACAAGGTGAAGCGGCAGACTATATGGTGATTTTTGCCAAAAAACATGATGGGGAGGAAGGCGGAGAAATCTGGACGCCGCCGGCACTCTGATATTTTTTGATACCAGCATCCCTGTATAAACTCGGAGAAAAAGATTTGACAAAGCTTTCCGGCAAAAGAAAAACGCCTCAGAATTTCTTCTGAAGCGTTTTTGTTCAAGTCGGCGACTACCTATTTTCACGCGCCGTTTCCAGCGAACTATCTTCGGCACAAGTGAGCTTAACTTCTGTGTTCGGAATGGGAACAGGTGGAACCTCACCGTCATCGACACCGACCGATCTGACTGAACCAGTATAACATGTTTGTCGTACTTTGTCCAGTGTTTCTTAGAAGGACGTGCCTTCAAAACTGAATAATCACTGCTTACATTTTTTCGTTGACTCTCAGAGTCTCAAGCGAATTGTGGTCAAGCCCTCGACCTATTAGTACACGCTTGCTGAATGGATCGCTCCACTTACACATCGTGCCTATCAACCTTGTAGTCTTCAAGGGGTCTTATTTGTTTGAAACAATGGGATATCTTATCTTTGGGTCGGCTTCACGCTTAGATGCTTTCAGCGTTTATCCGATCCGTACATAGTTGCCCAGCTATGCTCTTGGCAGAACAACTGGTGCGCCAGAGGTACGTCCGCTCCGGTCCTCTCGTACTAGGAACAGCTCCCATCAAATATCCTGCGCCCACGACAGATAGGGACCGAACTGTCTCACGACGTTCTGAACCCAGCTCGCGTACCACTTTAAATGGCGAACAGCCAAACCCTTGGGACCGAATACAGCCCCAGGATGCGATGAGCCGACATCGAGGTGCCAAACCTCCCCGTCGATGTGGACTCTTGGGGGAGATCAGCCTGTTATCCCCAGGGTAACTTTTATCCGTTGAGCGATGGCATTTCCACTCACATACCACCGGATCACTAACTCCAACTTTCGTTACTGCTCGACCCGTCAGTCTCGCAGTTAGGCTCGCTTCTGCGTTTGCACTCTTTGCTTGATTTCCGTTCAAGCTGAGCGAACCTTTGAACGCCTCCGTTACTTTTTAGGAGGCGACCGCCCCAGTCAAACTGCCCACCTAACAATGTCCCCGCCTTGATTCAAAGGCGCAGGTTAGAATTCCAATATCGCAAGGATGGTATCCCAACGGCCACTCCACAAGCGCCAAAGCACCTGCTTCCCAGTGTCCCATCTATCCTGTGCATGCAACATCGAAACCCAATATTAGGCTACAGTAAAGCTCCATGGGGTCTTTCCGTCTTGTCGCGGGTAACCGGCATCTTCACCGGTACTACAATTTCGCCGGGCGGGCTGTTGAGACAGTGCCCAAATCATTACGCCTTTCATGCGGGTCAGAACTTACCTGACAAGGAATTTCGCTACCTTAGGACCGTTATAGTTACGGCCGCCGTTCACTGGGGCTTCGATTTAATGCTTGCACATCTCCTCTTAACCTTCCAGCACCGGGCAGGCGTCAGCTCGTATACGTCATCTTTCGATTTAGCACAAACCTGTGTTTTTGGTAAACAGTTGCTTGGGCCGATTCTCTGCGGCTGCATTGCTGCAGCACCCCTTCTCCCGAAGTTACGGGGTCAATTTGCCGAGTTCCTTAACAACCCTTCTCCCGTTGGCCTTAGAATCTTCTTCCTACCTACCTGTGTCGGTTTGCGGTACGGGCACCGCAGAAATACACACAGCTTTTCTCGCCATCTTCCATCTCGGACTTCGGTACTAACTTCCCTCGATCGCTACCGGAACCAACACCCGGCTCCGAGACTTCATATGTGTCCCTGTGTTTAACTCTTTTGGTGGTGACGGAATCTCTACCGTCTGTGCATCGGCTACGCCGTTAGGCCTCACCTTAGCTCCCGACTAACCTGGAGCGGACGAACCTTCCTCCAGAAACCTGAGGCTTTCGGCCATGCAGATTCTCACTGCATTCGCGCTACTCATTCCGGCATTCTCACTTCTATACACTCCACAGCCGCTTGCGCTACTGTTTCACCGCGTATACAACGCTCCCTACCCAGCATGTAATCATGCTGCCTAAGCTTCGGTGTCAGGTTTAGCCCCGTTAAATTCTCCGCGCAAAGACGCTCGACCAGTGAGCTATTACGCACTCTTTGAATGAGTGGCTGCTTCTGAGCCAACATCCTGGTTGTCTGCGTATCTTCACATCGTTTTCCACTTAACCTGACTTTGGGACCTTAGCTGTAGATCTGGGCTGTTTCCCTTTGACAATGACATTTATCTGACACTGTCTGACTCCCAAGCATCAATACTCTGGCATTCTGAGTTTGATAAGCTTCGCTAACCTCTCGGCCGCTAGGCTATTCAGTGCTTTACCTCCAGGTATCTAACTTGAGGCTAGTCCTAAAACTATTTCGGGGAGAACCAGCTATCTCCGGGTTCGATTGGAATTTCTCCGCTACCCACAGTTCATCCGCCGCCTTTTCAACGGAGGTCGGTTCGGTCCTCCATGGAATTTTACTTCCACTTCAACCTGACCATGGGTAGGTCACCCGGTTTCGGGCCCATTATATGCAACTTAACGCCCTTTTCAAACTCGCTTTCGCTTCGGCTCCAGACCTTAAGACCTTAACCTTGCTGCATATAATCGCTCGCCGGACCGTTCTACAAAAAGTACCCTATCACGCTTTGACGCGCTCTAGGTGCTTGTAGGCACAGGGTTTCAGGTTCTTTTTCACTCCCCTCCCGGGGTGCTTTTCACCTTTCCTTCACAGTACTATACGCTATCGGTCACTGGGTAGTATTTAGGGTTGGAGGGTGGTCCCCCCGTATTCCGACCAGGTTTCACGTGTCTGGCCGTACTCTGGATCCTGCGCAGCTCTCTCCGCTTTCACCTACGTGGTTCTCACACTCTCTGACCGGCCTTCCCATGCCGTTCGGTTAACAGATTAAGTCCTAAAAGCAGTCCGTACCCCGAAAGTATTTCTACTCTCGGTTTGCCCTCTTCCGCGTTCGCTCGCCACTACTTACGGAATCTCGTTTGATGTCTCTTCCTCGCCCTACTTAGATGTTTCAGTTCAGGCGGTTCCCTCGATATACCTATTTTGAAGTTCAGTATAACGTACTTGAGTATGAACCCAGGTGAGTTTCCTCATTCAGAGATCTCCGGATCAATGCTTATTTGCAGCTCCCCGAAGCTTATCGCAGCTTATCACGTCTTTCATCGGCTCCCAGTGCCAAGGCATTCGCCCTGCGCCCTTGTTCGCTTGACCTTTCAAACGTTCTCTTGGAACATTTGGTATCCTCTTGATTCTCTCTTGCCAACGAAGATTATGTTACCCTTCCTTTTGAAATTGCAATATTTCTTAAAAAAGAACTTACTATAATCTTTGTTTCGCAGTTATTATTCAGTTTTCAAGGTACGTCTTTGAGTGTCCTTTTCAGGGCCCTCAAAATCGAACAATATCTACTCTTCTCGTTTGTTACCTGTCCGAAAGATCTCCATCTTTGATGTCGCTCTTTCGCCTGACTCCTTAGAAAGGAGGTGATCCAGCCGCAGGTTCTCCTACGGCTACCTTGTTACGACTTCACCCCAATCACCAGTTTTACCTTCGGCGGCGTCCTCCTTGCGGTTAGACTACCGACTTCGGGTCCCCGGCTCTCATGGTGTGACGGGCGGTGTGTACAAGGCCCGGAACGTATTCACCGTGGCATGCTGATCCACGATTACTAGCAATTCCGACTTCGTGCAGGCGAGTTGCAGCCTGCAGTCCGAACTGGGACGTTGTTTCTGAGTTTTGCTCCACCTCGCGGTCTTGCTTCTCTTTGTTTAACGCCATTGTAGTACGTGTGTAGCCCAAGTCATAAAGGGCATGATGACTTGACGTCATCCCCACCTTCCTCCGTTTTGTCAACGGCAGTCTGGCCAGAGTCCTCTTGCGTAGTAACTGACCATAAGGGTTGCGCTCGTTGCGGGACTTAACCCAACATCTCACGACACGAGCTGACGACAACCATGCACCACCTGTCTCCTTGCTCCGAAGAGATTACATATTTCTATGTCTGTCAAGGGATGTCAAGACTTGGTAAGGTTCTTCGCGTTGCGTCGAATTAAACCACATACTCCACTGCTTGTGCGGGCCCCGTCAATTCCTTTGAGTTTCAACCTTGCGGTCGTACTCCCCAGGTGGATTACTTATTGTGTTAACTGCGGCACTGAAGGGTCAATCCTCCAACACCTAGTAATCATCGTTTACGGTGTGGACTACCAGGGTATCTAATCCTGTTTGCTACCCACACTTTCGAGCCTCAGCGTCAGTTGGTGCCCAGTAGGCCGCCTTCGCCACTGGTGTTCCTCCCGATATCTACGCATTCCACCGCTACACCGGGAATTCCGCCTACCTCTGCACTACTCAAGAAAAACAGTTTTGAAAGCAGTTTATGGGTTGAGCCCATAGATTTCACTTCCAACTTGTCTTCCCGCCTGCGCTCCCTTTACACCCAGTAATTCCGGACAACGCTTGTGACCTACGTTTTACCGCGGCTGCTGGCACGTAGTTAGCCGTCACTTCCTTGTTGGGTACCGTCATTATCTTCCCCAACAACAGGAGTTTACAATCCGAAGACCTTCTTCCTCCACGCGGCGTCGCTGCATCAGGGTTTCCCCCATTGTGCAATATTCCCCACTGCTGCCTCCCGTAGGAGTCTGGGCCGTGTCTCAGTCCCAATGTGGCCGTTCAACCTCTCAGTCCGGCTACCGATCGTCGCCTTGGTGGGCCATTACCTCACCAACTAGCTAATCGGACGCGAGGCCATCTCAAAGCGGATTGCTCCTTTTCCCTCTGTGCCATGCGGCACCGTGGGCTTATGCGGTATTAGCAGTCGTTTCCAACTGTTGTCCCCCTCTTTGAGGCAGGTTCCTCACGCGTTACTCACCCGTTCGCCACTCGCTCGAGAAAGCAAGCTCTCTCGCTCATTCGACTTGCATGTGTTAGGCACGCCGCCAGCGTTCGTCCTGAGCCAGGATCAAACTCTTTATAAATGATATTTATCACTTTAAAGTGTTAAATCTTGTTCGCTCAGCACGCAATCGCTTGCGTCCTGTGTGAATTACTTTTGGAATTGTTTTTAGTGTTTTTCCAAACACTTAAAAGGTTCCTTACAAGTTTTTCGATATTGTTCAATTTTCAAGGTCCTGTGCGCCTCAGCCTTGCGGCTGACGACCTGTTCATTGTACCACCGAAGTGGTTTTTTGTCAAGCCTTATTTTTAGAAGCTTCTGAACTTTCTGAACTTGGACATCCAAGAAGTTTCTCGGAGCAAACCGGTCTTTCTTGACGTCTATTGGTTCTTTTCAAGGGCTTCCCGCTGAGGCTTCGGAAGTCATTCTTTTGCCTCAGCGCTTGGCGCTCAAGTATAATACCACACCCCCGCCTCCTTGTCAACACTTTTTGACAGATTTTTTCCATTCTTTTTTGCGTGCACCCCAAAACAGCAGCAGGCCGCAGGAAAAACTACGCCGCAGCTGCTTTGGTGCAGCTTGGCACGAATGCCCTTTCTCTTTGCTTATATAATGTATTATAAAGCTTTCGCCGTATAATATTTTGCGATATTACACCTCGGAAACAGGTGTGCGTTGTCAAGAGGTCTTGGCTCAGATTTTATCCTGAAAATTATCCATGAATTTTGGCTAAAACTCCAAAACGCAAAATGTAGTGGTATTTTCCTTGACTTGCCACTAGATAGTGATAGAATAGAGCTACATTCAGTTTGTTGGATATCGTGTGCGCAAAACGGGTATCTCTTATTGTAAGAGATACCCGTTCACACTGTGCTTTATTTGTTAAGGAGGAGAGCCGATGAAGATCATCAAACGCAACGGTGCAGAGGTCCCCTTTGATATCACCAAGATCATCACCGCTGTTACTAAGGCCAGCGATTCTGTGAGCGGCCAGAGCCGTCTGACAAAGGACCAGATCACCCAGATCGCCGCTGCTGTTACTGACCAGTGTCAGGCGCTGAACCGCGCCGTCAGTGTGGAAGAAGTGCAGGATATGGTGGAGAACCAGCTCATGGACATCAAGGCACATGATGTGGCCCGGCACTACATCACCTACCGCTATGTGCAGAGCCTGAAGCGCCAGACCAACACCACCGATGAGCGCATTCTGAGCCTGATCGAGTGCCAGAACGAAGAGGTCAAGCAGGAGAACGCCAACAAGAACCCCACCGTGAACAGCGTACAGCGCGACTATATGGCCGGTGAGATCTCCAAAGATCTGACCGCCCGTCTGCTGCTGGACCCGGAGATCGTCAAGGCCCATCAGGAGGGCCTGATCCACTTCCACGATTCCGACTACTTTGCCCAGCACATGCACAACTGCGATCTGGTGAATCTGGAGGACATGCTGCAGAACGGCACCGTCATTTCCGGCACCTATATTGAAAAGCCTCACAGCTTCTCCACCGCCTGCAACATCGCCACCCAGATCATTGCACAGGTGGCATCCAACCAGTACGGCGGCCAGAGCATCAGCCTGACCCACCTCGCCCCCTTTGTGGATGTCTCCCGCAAGAAGATCGCCGCTGAGGTAGAAGTGGAAATGGCCGGTCTGGACGTTTCTGCCGAGCGCAAGAAGGAAATCGTAGAGCGCCGCCTGCGCAGCGAGATCAACCGCGGTGTGCAGACCATCCAGTATCAGGTGGTCACGCTGATGACCACCAATGGTCAGGCCCCCTTTATCACCGTGTTCATGTATCTGGGTGAGGCGCGCAATCCGCAGGAGAAAGCAGACCTTGCCATCATCATTGAGGAGACCATCCGCCAGCGCTATCAGGGCGTGAAGAACGAGGCCGGTGTGTGGATCACCCCCGCCTTCCCCAAGCTGATCTATGTGCTGGAAGAGGACAACATCCGCCCCGGCACTCCCTACTATTATCTGACCGAGCTGGCCGCAAAGTGTACCGCAAAGCGCATGGTGCCCGACTATATCTCCGAAAAGAAGATGCTGGAGCTCAAGGTGGACAAAAACGGCGAAGGCCACTGCTACACCTGCATGGGCTGCCGCAGCTTCCTGACCCCCTATGTGGACCCCGAGACCGGCAAGCCCAAGTACTACGGTCGGTTCAACCAGGGTGTTGTCACCATCAATCTGGTGGACGTGGCGCTCTCCTCCAAGGGCAACTTTGAGAAGTTCTGGAAGATCTTCGACGAGCGTCTGGCCCTGTGCCACCGCGCACTGCAGGCACGGCACAAGCGGCTGCTGGGCACTCCCAGTGATGCCGCACCCATCCTGTGGCAGTATGGTGCGCTGGCCCGCCTGAAGAAGGGCGAAAAGATCGACAAGCTGCTGTTCGGCGGCTACTCCACCATCAGTCTGGGCTATGCCGGTCTGTATGAGTGCGTGAAGTATATGACCGGCAAGAGCCACACCGATGCCGGTGCAAAGCCCTTTGCTCTGAGCGTGATGCAGCACATGAACGACAAGTGCAACGCATGGAAAAAGGCCGAGAACATCGACTACTCCCTCTACGGCACCCCGCTGGAATCCACCACCTACAAGTTCGCCAAGTGCCTGCAGAAGCGCTTTGGCATCGTGCCCGGCATTACCGACAAGAACTATATCACCAACAGCTATCATGTGCATGTGTCGGAGCAGATCGATGCCTTCACCAAGCTGAAGTTCGAGAGCGACTTCCAGCGCCTGTCCCCGGGCGGTGCCATCAGCTATGTGGAAGTGCCCAACATGCAGGACAATCTGGAAGCCGTCATAAGTGTGCTGCAGTTCATCTATGACAACATCATGTATGCGGAGCTGAACACCAAATCCGATTACTGTCAGGTCTGCGGCTATGACGGCGAGATCAAGATCGTGGAGGATGACGGCAAGTTGGTGTGGGAGTGCCCCAAGTGCGGCAACCGCGACCAGAACAAGCTGAACGTTGCCCGCCGCACCTGTGGCTATATCGGCACCCAGTTCTGGAATCAGGGCCGCACGCAGGAGATCAAGGACCGCGTGCTGCATCTGTAACCTTTTGTAGAAAGGAAAGCATTCTTGCCCTCTCCGTCATCGCTGACGCGATGCCACCTCCCCCAAAGTGGGAGGTCTTGGCAGTCCATGCAAAGTGTGTGGTTTCGCCAGGGGCTCTCCCTTTGACAGACTTCCCCGCGCCGGGGAAGATGGCGAAGCCAAAAGGGGGAACAGGCTGGACGCGAAGCGGCCTGAGAGGGCTAGGCCGCTAAAATTATGAACTACGCAACCATCAAATACTATGACATTGCTAACGGCCCGGGGGTGCGCACCAGCGTGTTCGTGTCCGGCTGCCGCCACCACTGCCCCGGGGTGCTTCAACGCCGTGGCGTGGGACTTTGACTATGGCCAGCCCTTCGACAAACCCACCCGCAACGAGGTGTTTGCATCCTGCCAGCCGGACTATATCGCGGGCCTATCGCTGCTGGGCGGCGAACCCATGGAGCCGGAAAATCAGCGGGAGCTGCTGCCCTTCGTGCGCAACTTCAAGGCCTTGTACCCGAACAAAACGGTATGGTGCTATTCCGGCTACACCTGGGAACAGCTGACCGGCAAAGAGCCAAGCCTTGCCCGGTGTGAAGCTACCGACGAGCTGCTGAGCCTGCTGGATGTGCTGGTGGACGGCGAGTTCGTGCAGGCAAAGCACGATATCTCCCTGCGGTTCCGCGGCAGCAGCAACCAGCGTCTGCTGGATGTAAAAAAGACCCTTGCCGCCGGTCAGCCCGTGTGGTGGGAGGACGAAAAGGTGTTCGCCACCCATACCATGGAAAAATAAACAGAAAGAGCGTCCGGTTTTCCACTTCCTGAACGGAACGTGTGGAAAACTGGACGCTTTCTTTTTTGTTTTACTCTCTGCTGCCCACGGCATCCTCGATGATGCGCAGGAAGGCATTGCCGTAGCGGGCGGCTTTCTTCTCGCCCACACCGCTGATATTCAGCAGTTCATCGGTGCTCAGTGGCTTCTTCTCCACCATTTCCCGCAGGGTGGCATCGCTGAACACCATAAAGGCCGGGATATTCTGCTTTCCGGCCAGCCGCTTGCGCTGAGCATAGAGGGCATTCAGCAGCTTTTCGTCAAACTCGCTCAGCTCGCCTGCCACCGCCTTTGTGCGGCGCGGCTTCTCGGTCAGGCGGCGGGCATTATCCGCCGCGCGCCGCCGGGAATACTCCACCTGCAGCTGCGCTTCCTGCTCTGCGGCCAGACAGCAGGAGCAGTTGCCGCATTTCTTTGGTGCAGCTTCGCCGAAGTAATGCAGCAGAAATCCCCGCAGACAGTCCTGCGTGGTGGAATAAAATGTCATGTACTTGAGCCGTTCCTCGGCCTTGCGGGCAGCTTCGGCCTTCACATCGGCGGGCAGGCCGTTGTCTGCCTCCATCTCCTTTTCAATAAAGAAGCGGATGGTGCGCACATCGGTGCCGGAATAGAGCAGCGTGCACCGGGCGGGCTGTCCATCGCGGCCTGCACGGCCTGCTTCCTGATAATAACTTTCCAGATCCTTGGGCATATTGTAGTGGATCACGAACCGCACGTTGGGCTTGTCGATGCCCATGCCGAAGGCATTGGTGGCTACCATGACCTGCACCCGGTCGTAGAGGAAATCGTCCTGATTCTTCCGCCGGGTATCCGCGTCCAGCTTGGCATGGTAGGCCGCAGCCCGGATACCGCGGCTCTGCAGCAGGCGGGCAGTCTCATCCACCTGCTTTGTGGTGCTGCAGTAGACGATGCCCGCGTTGTCACCCTCTTTCAGCACAAGATCCAGCAGCTCCTTCGGCTTCTGGCTGGGCAGGGCGCGCCGGGTCTCAAAATAGAGGTTGGGCCGGTCAAAGCTGGTGGTCACCTCGTAGGGCTTCTGCAAGGCCAGCTGTTCCCGGATGTCGTCCCGCACATGGGCGGTGGCCGTGGCTGTGAATGCGCCCACCACCGGACGGCTGGGCAGGCTGTCCACAAAGGCTTTGATGCGCAGGTAGCTGGGCCGGAAGTCCTGTCCCCACTGGCTGATGCAGTGGGCCTCGTCCACCGTCACCATACTGATGGTCCGTTCCTGCGCAAACCGCTGGAAGCCGGGCATTTCCAGCCGCTCCGGTGCCACATAGATGATCTTGTACCAGCCTTCCCGGGCGCGGCGCAGCATCAGGGCCTTCTGGTTATCGTTCAGGCTGTTGTTCAGAAACGCCGCCGCCACGCCCGCCTGCACCAGTGCCCCCACCTGATCCTTCATCAGGCTGACCAGCGGCGACACCACGATGGTGATGCCCGGCAAAAGCAGCGCCGGCACCTGATAGCAGATGGATTTGCCCGCACCGGTGGGCATCACCGCCAGTACATCCTGCCCGGCAAGCAGGCGGCTGACGATCTCCTCCTGCCCGGGGCGGAAGCTGTCGTAGCCAAATACCTTTTTTAAAATCGAGTGCGGGTTTTCCATGGGTCCCTCCGTATCATAGAATAGGTTTTTTTCTGCGCAATGTCTTCAAAACCATATCAGTATACCACAAAAGCCGGGCTTTTGCGCAGGTGCAGAGCCGTTTTTGGCAAAAGCACGAAATGTCAAAGGTATTTTTTGCAAATGATAGCTTTTCAGGCGCGAAAATGATATAATAGGAGCACATAACTCCATGTCCGGCGTTTTTTGTGCGCCGACTGTTGATAGAAAAAGGAGCAATCATCTTATGCAGCAGAAACTCATCACCTTTGCCGTTCCGTGCTACAACTCGGCGGCATATATGCGCCATTGCGTCGAGACCCTGCTTTCTGCCGGAGAGCAGGCCGAGATCATCCTTGTGGACGACGGTTCCGTGAAGGACGATACCCCCGCCATCTGCGACGAGTACGCCGCCAAATATCCCACCATCGTCAAGACCATCCATCAGGAAAATGGCGGCCACGGCGAGGGTGTGAATCAGGGCATCCGCAACGCCACAGGCCTGTACTATAAGGTAGTGGACAGCGACGACTGGCTGGACACCGACGCCCTGAAAAAGGTTCTGGCCCGCCTGACCACTCTGGTGGCCCGCGGCACCGCGCCGGACATGATGATCTGCAACTATGTGTACGAGCATGTGGAGGACAACACCACCCTGACCGTGCGCTACACCAACGTGTTCCCGCCAGAACCGCCTGTTCAACTGGACCCATGTGGGCCACTTCCGCCCGGACCAGAACATCCTGATGCACTCGGTGATGTACCGCACCGAGGTGCTGCGCAAGTGCGGCATGGTGCTGCCCAAGCACACCTTCTATGTGGACAACATTTTTGTCTACCAGCCCCTGCCCTATGTCAAGAGCATGTACTACATGGATCTGGATCTGTACCGCTACTTCATTGGCCGTGCCGACCAAAGCGTGAACGAGAGCATCATGGTCAAGCGGGTGGATCAGCAGCTGCGGGTCACCCGGCACATGATCGACTGTCAGGATCTGGATGAGCTGAAGGATCAGAAACGTCTGCACGCCTACATGGTGCACTATCTGTCCGTGATGATGGCCGTGAGCGACATCTTCCTGCTGCTGGACGGCAGCGACGAGGCAAAGGCCAAGCGCACCGGGCTGTGGCAGTACCTCAAGGACCACGTAAGCACCGGTGTTTACCGCGCCGTGCGCTACAATCTGGGCGGTCTGACCGACCTGAAGTTCCCCGGCGGCGACAAGCTCACTCTGGGCGTCTACCGCCAGCTGCGCAAGGTCTTCAAGTTCAACTGATTCTTTGGAATTTACTCCTTCCGTCACGTCTTACGCCGTGCCAGCTCCCTCAAAGAGGGAGCCTTTGGCAGAATGGAACACCTCTCCTTCTCGCCAGAGCCTCCCTCCGTGAGAAAGCCTCCCCCGGCCGGGGGAGGTGGCACGAAAGTGCCAGAAGGGGAATGGGTGGCATCGCGCAGCGATGACGGAAGGAGTTTCTTTTATTTGCCCGACCGGAGCTCTTTGCCGGGGCTCCATATTCCGGTTGCTTTTTGTCTGGGCGGATAGTATACTGGACGTATATGCGTTTTTTCTGGCTGCGCTGCGTTTTCCCTTTTCGTTCTTCCCTTTCGCTGATCGCGGGCCCGCTGCAGTGATGATATCCAGAAGTACCTCGGCATCACCCTGCTGCCGCAGGCCGGTGTGGCACTTGGCATGGCTGCCACAGCCGCCCAGCTCTCGGACGGCCACATGGTGCGCAACGTGGTGCTGTTCTCGGTGCTGGTGTATGAGCTGGCAGGCCCCACGCTGACCAAGATCGCACTGACTGCCGCTGGAGAGATCCGTCCCGAGGGACGCACCTGCGCCCGTGTGGAGAACAAGCCGGAAGAAGTTGCATAAAAGGTTGTTTTTTTGTCGAAATGTCACGCAATCATTGACGAACCCTGTTATTTTTTGTATACTGAGCATAGCGCCACTGGAACAATTTTCCTATTGTGTCACAGACTGGCTATCACAGGAAAAGGATAAAGGAGAATGGAATACTATGAAAAGTACCGGAATTGTCCGCGGCATCGATGCGCTGGGCCGCATCGTTCTGCCCAAGGAGCTGCGCACCAGTATGCATCTGGACACTGACACCAAGCTGGAGATCTTTGTGGATGGCGACTCCATCGTGCTCAAAAGCATCGGCCCGCCGGCAGCTGCGATTTCTGCGGCGAGGTGGATGAGTCTTCGGTGCAGTTTGCGGGCTACTGCATCTGCCCGGCCTGCCGCCGCAAGATCGGTGCACTGTAAAACACACAAAAAGGAGGCTCTGCTATGAGCCAGATGATCGATTTCACCGTCCCGTCCACTGTGCCGGGGCGGACTTTGCATGCCTTCCGCTGTGTGCCGGAGGGTGAAGTAAAGGCGGTTCTGCAGCTGTCCCACGGCATGGTGGAATTTATTGACCGCTACAAGCCGCTGGCGGAATATCTGGCCGGGCGGGGCATCCTTGTTACCGGCCACGACCATTTGGGCCACGGCGGCTCCATCCGCACCAAAGCGGACTACGGCTACTTTGCCGAGCCGGACGGCAACCGCGCCGTTCTGGCCGACCTGCACGCCATGACCGTGCGCACCAAAGAGCTGTACCCGGGCGTGCCTTATTTTCTGCTGGGGCACAGCATGGGTTCGTTCTATGCCCGGCAGTATTTGTGCGAGTATGGCAGCGAACTGGACGGAGCCATCATCATGGGCACCGGCTTCCAGCCCAAAGCGCTGGTGCAGTTTGCCAAAGCCCTCTGCCGGGTGCTGGCGGTCTTTCATGGCTGGCAGTACCGCAGCAAGTTCGTGACCAACATGTCCTTTATGGGCTACAACAAAGGACTGGAGGGCCGCACCACCCACGACTGGCTCAACCGCGATCAGGCCGAGGTGGACAAATATCTGGCCGACGAACGCTGCACCTTTACCTTTACGCTGAACGCCTACTACAGCATGTTCAGCGGCATCCTGCGCCTGCACGACCCGGCGTTCCTTGCAAAAATGCCCAAAGACCTGCCGCTGCTGTTCTTGGCTGGCGATGCCGACCCGGTGGGCGAACAGGGCAAGGGCGTGCAGCGTGCCATCCAGAGCCTGAAAGATGCCGGTGTGCAGAACATTGAGTGCAAGCTGTACCCCGGTGCCCGGCATGAACTGCTGGTGGAAACGAACCATCAGGAAGTGTTTGAAGATATCGGCAGCTGGCTGGAAAAGCATCTTGCCTGATCTGCCGCATCCGTTTTACCGTCATTCTGAGGAATGGCGGTACTTTTTGCCCTAATGGCTGGCGGCACTTTTGCCAGCCTGACCGGCAAAAATGCCCGGCACTGAATGTTTTCCCGATTGCTGAAAAAGTCCCCGGAACCAGCGTTCCGGGGACTTTCTGCGTTTATTTTCAGTTATGCTGTTATGCTTTCTTGGGTGCGATCCAGCCGTCGATCACATTTACCAGTGCCTTGCCGCGGCGGCCCAGAAGCTTGGGCAGCAGGACACGGGCCATGGCCCACACACCTGCAAAGTTGTACAGGATGATCAGCGCCGTGATGATGCCGGTCCACAGGCCGTAGAGCGGCGTTTCGGCCAGCAGCACAAAGGCTTCGATCACCAGCGCGGCGGCGTTCACTAGCACGCGGCCCGGATGTACCTGCATCCCGATCATGCGGTGGGCATCGATGGCACGCAGGATGAACACCAGCGCAAGGCCAAGGAAGGACGCATAGGTAGCGCCCACAGGCCCCCACCACTTGATGAAGAAGTAGTTCATGATGCAGTTGCTCACAGCACCCGCCATCATGGTGATCATGCTGCGGGTGGACTTTTTATTCACCACATACACGCTGTTCATGAACTGGTTGAAGCAGCTGCAGGTGGAAGCCAGCACAAGGAAGGGCACAAAGTGCCATGCATAGTAGTAGTTGGACTTCATCACGTGCATCACCGGGCGGCACAGCCAGATGATACCGGCTGCGCAGCAGAACAGCACACTGGAATAGGTGCGGAAAATTTTGGTAAAGAACTTTGCGCGGCCCTCTTCCTCGGTCACAGCGGAGAGCTGCCATGCATCGTAGAAGATCAGGCCCAGCGTAGTAAGGATGGTGGGCAGGAAATAGCCGGTGGAAAGCAGGCCGCTCCACGCATTGCCGTCGCGGCCGTCCAGACCGTTGCACATCTCACGCACAAAGAACAGGTCGGATGCGTTGATGATCCAGAAGCTGATCTGTGCCGGGATCATGGGCAGCGAGAAAGCGCAGCATCTGCTTCCACAGATCCTTGTTGATGCCCTTCAGCTCCACATAGTTCCACAGCTTGCCGGTGAACATCAGGAACAGCACACTGGAAAGGTCGCCGCTGATGATGGCCAGCAGGTAGCCGTTGGCACCCCACTTGAAGCCCACCAGATACAGCACGTAGAAAGCCATGGTGGCCACGGTGCACAGCACGCCGTCCACGGCCACCAGCTTGTTCCACTGGCGGCTGCGCACGAACTGGGTGCACAGGGTGCGCAGGCAGCTCATGAGCACATAGATGTAAATGAGCAGGCCGTACTGTGCCATATCGGGCAGGAACTGCGCAATGGGCCAGCACAGCACCAGAATGCCAAAGCCGCCCAGAATGGTCAGCAGGCCGTTGGTGAACACCTGTTTTTCGCTGTTGCCCTTGTCCAGACCAAAGCGGATGATGGCGTTGGACATGCCCATGGACACTAACGGGATGAGCAGGTTCGCGTACTGGCTCAGGATCTTGGAAAGGCCCAGATCGGAGATCTCCGCCATTGCATAGGTAAGGAACGGCTGGACGATCAGGGTGAGCAGCTTTGACGAAAAGCTGGAAATGGCAAAGATCAATGTGTTGCCGGCAAGCTTTGCATATTTATCGCCGGACTTTTTCGTTTTCCAAGGAACTTCCCTCCTGTTTTACAATTCGGATGCGGGCCGGTCTGTGACCGCCCGCATCCGCTTTCCCACTATTTAGTCACTTTAAAAGCGCCCGCCGGGCTTTCCAGTACGGCAGCAGCTTTGCCACCTCGGCCCAGAACGCCGGGCTGTGGTTGGGCTGCAAAAGTGGCAGTACTCATGCACTACCACATAAATCTGCGCCGCCGGGGGCATATGATACAGCTGCAGCGCAAAGGTGATCTGCCGCTTTGCCATAAAGCACACGCCCCACCGGCTGGTCATGCTGCGCACCTTGATGACGGGCTTGTGCCCGCCCAGCACTCCGGCAAAGGCCGGGTAGACCTTATCGCTCATGGCCGTAAAATAGGCCAGCGCTGTTTCCTTATCCGGCAGAGGCCGCGCTTCCTGCGCTGCGCGCCGCATGGCACGTTCCCGGGCCTGCTGCACCCAGTCGGCGCGTGCGGCCACAAAGCGGTCTGCAGCTTCCGCGCTCGTCCGCAGGGGGATGCTCACCGCCACGGTGCCATCCTCCCGCACACGGATGTTCAGGTTCTTGACCCGTTTGCGGGTCAGCTCGTATTGGATGCCGCCTGCCGTGCGCAGCTGTGTCTCCTGCTTTCTGCCCGCCATGAGGTCAGGTAGTCTTTTTTGGTCTTTTTTCAGCATTTCCAGCGGAAGCTGGGCCAGCACCACGGCAGCAAAGATCAGCACGCAGCCAAAGACTTCCCGCGCGGAAAGGCTCTGGCCGAGCAGCAGCCAGCCGCCCAGCGCACTGAACACGCTTTCCAGACACATGATCAGGCTGGCAATGGCAGGGTTCAGATCCCGCTGGCCCAGGATCTGCAGGGTGTAGGCCACGCCGCTGGACATGATGCCGCAGTAGAGGATCGGCAGCGCATTCTCCGCGAACTGCGCTGCGGAAGGTGTCTCGAACAGCAGGGCCGCAGCGGTGCTTTCCACCGACACCACCAGAAATTCGGCAAGGCTCAGCCGCACGCCGTCCACCTGCGGGGAAAAGTGGTCCACCGCAATGATCTGGAAGCTGAACAGCACCGCACAGCTCAGCAGGAGCCAGTCGCTGGACTCGATGCCGCCAAAGCCGTTTTTCATGCACAGCAGATACAGGCCCAGCACGGCCACCACCATGCTCACCCACAGCTGCGCGCTGCCCTTACGGCCCAGAAACAGGCCGAACACCGGCACCAGCACCACGTACATGGCGGTCAGGAAGCCGGCCTTTGCCGTGGACGGATTGATGGTAATGCCGATCTGCTGTGCAGCGGAAGCAGCAAACAGAAGGGTGCCGCACACAAAGCCTGCCGCCAGCAGCTTTTTCTTCTCAGCAGCAGTTTTGGGCTTTGCATCGGTGCCGCTTTTGCGGCGGATGGCATCAAACACCATCACCGTGGGGATCAGCACCAGTACAGCCAGCCAGCTGCGCCCGGCCAGAAAGCTGTAGGCTCCCATGCCGGAACCGGCGCTCTGGGCCACAAAGGCTGTGCCCCAAATAAGGGAGCACAGCAGCAAAAGCAGAGAGTTCTTGGTTTGTGTGTTCATCAGCCAATGCCCTCCACCTTCAGCAGGCCGTACAGGTAGTACTTGCTGGAGTCATAGGAGATGGTCACACGGTACTGCGCCGCCGGGTCCAGCCCGGAGATGGTGCAGCGGTAGTCGGTGCCGTCGGTATGGATATAATAGGTGCTGTCGGTCACATATTCTGCGCCGCCGTCCACCTTTTTCCACACGGCCACCTTGAACCGCTGGGTGCCCTCAGCCGTGCCGCAACCCATAATGCTCAGCGTGCCGGAGGGCACGGTAAAGTAGCTGGTCTGGCGGCTCCAGATGCCGTTGAACACTGCATACAGGCAGCCATCCGCCGTGGCCGTGGCAAACTTGGCCGAGGAGTCTGCAATGCCCTGAATGATCAGCGGATCACTGGTCTGGTCGGCCCAGCGGGTAGTGTCCTCTTCCTGCACTTCGTCCGAAGTGCCCGATGCCTTGTGCACGATGCTCTTCAGGGTGTCCTTGCAGCCGATCAGGCCCACTGCAAGCACCAGCGCCATCAGCAGCACAACGATCCTTTTTTTCATCTTCATACGTTTCCTCACGAAGCAATGCGCTTCTCTTTGTTTTTCATCCCTCCGCCCTGTTCTTGTACAGAGCAGATACAGATATAGTATACCGCATTTTCGGCGCTGTACAAGACATTTGTCCTGTGCCGTACTGCAAGAAAAGCCCCGCCGGGGCTTTTCTTTTTGTGCGGTTTGCCGCCTGATTTTACGTTTCTTTGCCAGTGACCGCCCGCAGGGCAGCACACTCGGCAGCGGTCTGCTCCGGTGCACCTGTACCAAACAGACTGCCGTACCGGTACAGCGCCCAGCCGCCCGCGTTCTGGCTGCGCAGGTCCTGCACCTGCCGGGCCAGCACATCGCCGGTGCTCCAGCCGCTCACGCTGTCCGGGTTCGCGCCGCCGTCACCTGCGCCCACGCGGTACGCGCCCAAGCCAAAATAGAGCGCCACGCCCTCTGCGCGCGGGTACGCCAGCCACGCGGGCACGATGTTCTCAAAGGCAAAGCGGGTGCTGCCGCTCTGCAGCGTGTAGCCATAGCCCCAGTAGATCTGCGGGCAGAGATAATCCACCACCTGTTCTTCCCCGCCTGCGGCCAGCCACGCCGTCACATCGCTGTACTGGCTGTTGAGGTCGTTGTCGTGATTCCCCTGCGGACTGATGCCAAAGCGCAGCGTCGGGTCTGCAGTCTTCACCGTGTCGTGCACCTTCTTGACCAGAGCGGTCACGTTCTGCCGCCGCCATGCTGCAAGGTCTGCCGCACCGCTGGCCGCAAACTGCGCCGCATCGATGCTTTCTTCGGTCGTAGGGTAAAAATAATCGTCAAAGTGGATGCCGTCCACCGCGTAGTTCTGCAAAAGCTCGGCCACGCCCTGCACCACATAGTCCGCCGCTGCAGGCTCGGCCGGGTTCAGATACAGCCCGTCGCCCACTGCACACACCCATTCCGGGTGGGTGTTGGCAAGGTTGTTCTCTGCCAGATTCGGCGGCATGGCTGCAGAGGACCGCAGCCGGTAGGGATTCAGCCACGCTTCCACCGAAAGGCCGCGCCCGTGGGCCTCCTGCAAAGGATGTCCAGCGGGTCAAAACCGGGTCCTGCCCTGCACGCCGGTGCACAGGTGGCTCCACGGGAACAGCTGGCTTTTGTAAAGTGCATCCCCGAAGGGCCGCACCTGCGCAAGCACCGTGTTCAGCCCAAGGCCCGCGCAGTTTTCCAGCATTTGCACGCACCCGGCGCGAAAGCTATCCGCCGAGGAAAAATCCATTGCTGCCCATTCCAGATAGCTCACCCATACGGCCCGCCACTCGCCTGCAGGCAGGGCAGGGTTCTCAACAGGCTGTTTTTCTGCTTTCGTTTTGTCCCGTTTGGAAAACTTTTTTCTGCGCAGCCACAGCCCCGCAACCACACAGGCAGCAGCACCGGCCCCGCCAGAAAGGTGCGCCGGTTCACACGGCGCGGTTCCGCTTCCGTTTTTTTGGACTTGCGCCGCTGGGTCACAGGGTCTCCTCCTGGGTCTTATACAGCACAAGCGCTGCCCAGCCCCGGGCGCAGGCCAGCAGCACGAACATGATGTTCGTCCAGAAGGCAAGGGCGCTCATGCCCGCATACTTCGTCAGCAGCCAGAACAAAAGGCGCAGCGCTTCCGAGATGCACACCAGCTGCAGCGGACGCTGGATGGGCCTGCCGTGGCCGTACTCGATGGCAAGCAGGCCCGGCCACACCAGTGCCGAGCACAGGTCGCCCGCCCAGCCGCCTGCAGCCAGCTTGCTGATCATCAGCAGCACGAACACCAGCGTGTAGCTGCGCTTATCCTTGGCGGGAGCACCCTTCTGTGCGGCCAAAAACAGCACTGCAATGCCGGTGATGCAGAACACGATCAGTTCCAGCCCCGAAAAATCCATGCCGCCCAGCACGGCAAAGCCGCCCAGCATGGACATTGCCGCTGCCGCCAGCAGGAAAAAATACCAGGTCTTGCGTGTAAATTTGAGCTTCATTGTGTTCCTCCCGCCTGCAGCAGTGCGCAGGCTCCTGACAAAATTTTCAAAGAATTAAAAATATTATAGCACAAAAGTATGCGGGTTGTGTTACAATAAGAAAAACTCTTCAGGAGGATCTTCATGAACGCCGCAGTTTCCATTGTCCTGCTTGCCGCCGTACTTGGCGTGATCGTTTTTCTTTTGTCCCGGCGCGAGAATACCCGCCGCAGCCAGTACGGTCCCGCCGGTCTTTCGGAGTTCCGCACCGACCTGCCGCTGGACGAGTGCTTCGACCGGCTGGACGAGCACAGGGACGCCGACGAGTTCGTGTACGAGTGCCGCCGGGAAAAGGACGGCGGCTTTCTGCTGCATCTCACCCTGCACCAGCCCACCCAGCAGCCGCTGGACACCCTGTATACCCTTCGGCTGGACCCCGGTCGTCAGACCGTAGTGACCCTGATCTTCATCCGCGAAGCCTTTGGCTACAAGGAGCCGCTGTTCCCGCAGGAAATGCTTGATCGTTTTATGCAGCAGAAGCTGGATGCCCACCGCACCAAATAAAGTTTTGTGTAAATGCTTTTCATTTTGCGCTGTTTTTGGTATACTTGTAAATGCCGCAGCGCAGAATATGCGGGCTAGTAGCTCAGTTGGTCAGAGCTGGCGGCTCATAACCGCTTGGTCCCGGGTTCAAGTCCTGGCTGGCCCATAACAAAAAAGAGCACCCATCGGGGTGCTCTTTTTGTTGCCAGTCAGGACTTGAACAAGGCGGCGACGCGAAGCGACGCAAGTAAAGCCCCGGTGGGGCTTTACTTAGCCTGCGGGTCCCAGCGCATAGGAATATCAAAAAGTGTCGGATGCCGTTCTGAGGGCCAGCCAGGACTTGAACCCAAAACTTATAAAGTTCTCATTGCGGAATCCCTGCTCCCATGATATGATTAAACCAGCTTGGAGGAGGATATCATGCAGAATACAAATAACGAACTCGTGTCCGTCATTGTTCCGGTATATAAAGTAGAACCCTATTTGGACCGGTGTGTCGCCAGCATTCTGGCCCAGACATATCCGAACCTTGAGGTGATCCTGGTCGATGATGGTTCTCCCGATAACTGCCCTGCACTCTGTGATGCATGGGCACAGCGGGACGCACGCATCAGGGTCATCCATAAGAAAAACGGTGGCCTATCCGATGCCCGGAATGTGGGACTGGATGCGGCATCCGGTGCGTACATCTCCTTTGTTGACAGCGATGATTACATTGCAGAAAATTTCATCGAGACCCTTTATGATCTGCTCCATGAGTACCACACCGATATTTCTGCCGTCCATTGGAAACTCGTCTATGCTGACGCGCCAGAGGTCCCTGCTCCACTTTCTTCCCGAAACGTTACGCTCTTTCAGGGTGCTGATGCCATCCGGGAGCTTTTTACGGAGGATACCTACGCATGTTATGCATGGAATAAATTATGCAAACGGGAACTGTTTGACACCATCCGGTTTCCGGTCGGTCGTGTTATGGAAGATCTTGGCATTTCACACAAGATCCTGTTCGACGCAGGGCAGATCGTGTACTCGGACGAACCCCTGTATTACTATTATCAGCGCGATGGCAGCATTCTCCATACAGACTGTATAAAGTTCTTTCAGGACAGGCTTGCGATGGTCACAGAGCGTTATCTGTTTCTTGAAAAGCTATACCCCGACATGCTGGAAAACGATGCCTATTTTGTGGATATGGCCCTGAATGATTACCCGATCCTCTATCGTTCTGCCTTAGACCCTGAATCGGATCAGCTCATCCGTCATGCCTACCAAAAGAGCCGTTCTATTTTGTCCTTCTACAATAAAATGCGCTTTGCCTTTTTCAGCCGGAGCAAAGCCCTGTACTACTTTATCGAACGCCGCAACTGCAACCTTGCCCGCTACGATAACTGCTGAATCTCCTGCATTCCATTCCTTTTCTGCGTAATTATAATAAAACAAAGAAGGAGCGTTTCCACGCGGGAACGCTCCTTCTTTGTTTACTATCATTTACACCATTTTGCAAACTCTTCGTCGGTGCACTTGACATAGTGGCTGCCGCTCACATGGTGATCGGTACCCTTGTTGTAATCGATGCCGGAAGTGGCGTAGTCGTAGGTCTCAGCCACGCGGCGCTTCTCCACAACGGGGTTCGGCAGCGGGATGGCCGACAGCAGGCTGCGGGTGTAGGGGTGGATGGGATGCTCGAAGATCTCTTCGGTGGTACCCGTCTCCAGCAGGTGGCCCAGATGCAGCACGCCGATGCGGTCCGAGATGTACTTGACCATGGAAAGGTCATGTGCAATGAACAGGTAGGCCGTGCCGGTCTCCTGCTGGATATCCTTCATCAGGTTGACCACCTGCGCCTGAATGGACACGTCCAGCGCCGAGATGCACTCATCTGCGATGATGAGCTTGGGGTTCATGATGAGGGCGCGGGCAATGCCCACGCGCTGGCGCTGGCCGCCAGGAGAACTGGTGGGGATAGCGCTCGGCATGTTCGGGCGCAAGGCCCACCTTGGCCAGAATTTTCTCCACCTTTTCGCGGCGCTCTTCGCGGGTCTTGTACATGTGGTGGATGTCCAGACCCTCGCCGATGATATCCTCCACCTTTTTGCGGGGGTTCAGGGACGCCATGGGGTCCTGAAAGATCATCTGCATCTGGGTGCGCAGCGTATCGTTCTGCACGCGGCTCAGCCTGCCGCTGATATCCTGCCCGTCAAAGGTGATCTTGCCGGCAGTGGGGTCATACAGGCGGATGACGCTGCGGCCGATGGTGGACTTGCCGGAACCGGACTCGCCCACCAGGCCATAGGTCTCGCCGGGATAGATCTCAAAGCTGACGTTGTCCACAGCCTTGACGGTATAGCTCTTGCTCACGCGGAAATACTGCTTCAGGCCCTCGACCTTCAGCAGCGGAGCAGCATTCTGTCCTGCCATTTATTCCGCCTCCTTGATCTTTTCTGCCTCGGCACGCATGCGGGCAATGCGCTGAGCAAGCTCAGGCGGCATGTCCACCTTGGGTGCGCGGGGGTCCAGCAGCCATGTAGCTGCATAGTGGGTGTCGCTGATCTTGAACATGGGCGGGTCCACTTCGTCGTCGATGTTCAGGGCAAAGTGGTTGCGCGGCGCAAAGGCATCGCCCTGCTTCTCATGCAGCAGGTTCGGCGGCGAACCCGGAATGGTATACAGACGGTCGTCTGCGGTGTCCAGATCGGGCATGGCAGAAAGCAGGCCCCATGTGTAGGGGTGGCGCGGCTCGTAGAAGATCTCGTCGATGGTGCCGGTCTCTACGATCTTGCCTGCGTACATCACGTCCACATAATCGGCCACCTTTGCCACAACGCCCAAATCGTGGGTGATGTAAATGACAGAGATGCCGCGCTCACGCTGGATGCTGCGGATCAACTCCAGAATTTTGGCCTGAATGGTCACATCCAGTGCCGTGGTGGGCTCGTCACAGATCAGCAGGTCGGGGTCGCAGGCCAGTGCAATGGCAATGACCACGCGCTGGCGCATACCGCCGGACAGCTGGTGCGGGTAGTTTTTCATCCGCTTTTCCGCATCGGTGATACCCACCTCTTCCAGCAGCTGCACAGCCTTTTTGTAGGCGGCATCCTTGGGCATCTTGTAGTGCCACAGCATGCCCTCCATGATCTGCTTGCCGATGGGCATGGTGGGGTCAAGGCTGGTCATGGGATCCTGAAACACCATGGCGATGCGCTTGCCGTTGATGTGGCGGCGGATCCACTTTTTGTCCTTCTGCAGCAGGTCCACCGTCTCGGGGCTGCCGTCGGCGTGATGGTAGCTGAACTGGATGGAGCCGCTGTTCACAATGGCGTTCTGTGCCAGAATGCCCATGGCGGCTTTCATGGTAACGGACTTGCCGGAGCCGGATTCGCCCACCAGCGCCACTGTTTCGCCCTTGTACAGGTCGATGTTCACGCCGCGGATGGCGTGCACCGGGCCTGCGGTGGTCTTAAAGGTGATATCAAGGTCTCGCACCGACAAGACCTGTTCTTTTTCTTTTCAGGCATGGGGTGTTCCTCCTTACATACTCTTCATCTTGGGGTCCAGAGCCTCGCGCAGGCCATCGGCCACGAGGTTGAAGCTCATCATCAGCAGGCTCATGACCACCATCGGCGGGATGATCTGATAAGGATGGGTGGTGAAGCTGTTGTACAGCTCGCTGATCAGAGAACCCAGCGAGCACTGCGGCACCGGGATGCCAAGACCCACAAAGGACAGGAATGCCTCGGTGAAAATTGCGGTGGGGATGCTGAACATGACCTGCGTGATGATGGGTCCGATGATGTTGGGCAGCACTTCCTTGAAGATGATGAAGAAGCTGCCTGCGCCCAGCGTGCGGGAGGCCAGCACGAACTCCTGATCCTTCAGCTTGAGCATCTCAGCGCGGGCAATGCGGCTCATGCCCACCCACTCGGTGAGCATCAGAGCAAAGATAATGGTGATCATGCCGGGCTTGAGCACCAGCAGAAGCAGCGTGACGATCACCAGACGGGGGATGCCGTTGGCAACTTCCAGAAAACGCTGCATCATCATATCCACCTTGCCGCCAAAGTAGCCGGAGATCAGGCCGTAGCTCATGCCGATGACCATATCGATGATGGCGGCGGCAACCGCGATGATCAGGGACACGCGGGCACCCTCCCAGGTGCGGGTCCAGATATCGCGGCCATAGGTGTCGCTGCCGAACCAGTAGTAGACATCCTCCTTGCCCTTTTCCACATAGGCATTCACTGTCTTGGAACCGGTGGTGGTGCTCATTTTCTCGTCACCGTTGAAGATGCCGAAGTTCTCCAGCATCTGCACACGGGGCGCAAAGTTTTTCTGGCTCAGCTCCTGACCGGAGTAGGTATACTCGTTCATGCCGGGGCCAAATGCCGCCAGCAGCACGATAAAGACAACGAGGATCAGGCCGAGCACCGCGCTCTTTTTGCGGAAGAAGCGCACCCGCACATCCTTCCAGAAGCTCTGTGCGGCAAAGTTCGAGTCCATTGCGATCTCTGCGTCGTTATGCTTGAGCACAAAGTCCTTCTCGTTGAAGGTGTGCTCGGAATACATGGTATCCACTGCGCTGACGATGGCATCAGCCGTGGCTTCGCCGCCCAGGTGAATCGCTTTTTCTGCCATATCAGTCGTCCCCCTTTGCCAAGCGGATGCGCGGGTCGATGATGCCGTACAGCAGGTCAACGACCAGCATGATGCCAATGTACATGGCACTGTAGATGAAGCTCAGGCTGATGACCACATTGTAGTCGTTGGACTGGATGGCCGTCACCAGCAGGCTGCCCACGCCGGGAATGGCGAAGATCTTCTCCACCACCAGCGAGCCGGTCATCAGGTCCACGATCAGCGGGGCCAGCACGGTGATAATGGGGATCAGCGCGTTGCGCAGCGCGTGGCGGAAGATCAGCGCCGGGCCGGAAATGCCCTTGCTCTCGGCCAGCAGCATATAATCGGAGTCCAGAACTTCGATCATTTCACTGCGGGTAAAGCGGGCAATGGAAGCCATGGTGAACATGGACAGCGAGATGCTGGGCAGCACACTGGAGCCGAACACGTCCTTTGCGGAGAACAGCATGGGGAACCACTTGAGCTTGAAGCCAAAGGTATAGCTCAGGGCCAGTGCGATCACGTAAGACGGCACCGACACGCCGATGACCGAGATGATGGTGGCCAGAGTGTCGAAGATGGTGTCCCGCTTGAGGGCTGCAATGATGCCGAGCACAAGGCCCACGATGGCACCCAATGTGACAGCCATGCCGCCCACACGGATGGAAATGGGCAGACGGGACTGGATCAGCTGGGAGATGGGCGTGTTCTTGGAGATATTGTAGCTTACGCCGAAGTCACCGCGCAGCATGTTGGTCACATAGCGGAAGAACTGTACATAGATGGGCTGATCCAGACCGTACTTTGCGTACAGGGATGCGCGCATTTCCGGCGTCAGCTTTTCATCATTGAAGGGCGAACCGGGCATCAGCTGCATGAGGATGAACAACACCAGCAGGATGGCCAGCAGCGTAAACAACGAAGTGATAATACGCTTGAGCGTGTATTTTTTCACGTTGGGTAGACCCCCTTAAAGTTTCTTCTTCTCCCTGCTCAAGACAGGGCGGCTTTTTCTGCCGCGGTCAGCCGTGCGCCGGACGTGGACAGTGCAAAAGCCAAAAAGTCGCACAGCGGCAATCACGCTGCCACTGTGCGGCATTTCAGTTCTCGATCAGGATCAGACGCTCTTCTTTGCGTCCTTGTAGACGCGGTTCAGAGCAACCGGGTGGAAGTCCACGCCGGTCACAGCAGAAGAGATCATCTCGGCGTTGCACTGACCATACAGCGGGAAGATGGCGGCCTGCTCCAGCACGATGGACTCAGCGTCATACATGGCTTCCCAGCGACCCTCGGGATCGGTGCACAGATCACCGGTGGTGCACTCTGCGATGATGGCATCGTAGTCAGCGTCGCTCCACAGACCGTAGTTGTTGGAGTTGCCGGTGACCCACATGCCCAGATAAGTCATGGGATCGGCGTAGTCGGGGCCCCAGCGGGTCAGGCCGATCTCAAAGTTGCCGTCCTGCATATCCTGCACGCGCTGCTTCTTGGGCTCTACCTTCAGCTCCAGAGTGAAGCCGGGCAGGGTGGTCTGCAGCTGCTCCTGAACGACCTGAGCGACCTTCTGAGGAGCATCGTCGGCATCGACGACCATGGTGAAGGAGAAGGAATCCTTGCCCAGCTCAGCCTTGGCCTGCTCGTAATACTCTGCAGCCTTGTCGGGATCGTATGCGCAGAACTCTGCAAACTTGGTCTGGTCGGCGCTGAAATCGCTGCCGTCCGGGCCGGTGGCGAACTGTGCGGGCACTGCGGTGTAGGCGGGAGAAGAGCCATCCTTCAGCACGTCATTGGTGATGGAATCACGATCCAGTGCAAAGGTGATAGCACGGCGCAGGTTCAGGTTTGCCAGCTCCGGCACAGCGTCCATGTTGGGGCTGATGTACCACAGGTAGCCGGCGCCCACGCTGGTGAACTCGGGGTCGTCCTTGACCTGCTCGACCTGCTCACCGTTCAGCAGGGTGATGTCCAGATCGCCGTTCTGATAGCTCATCAGAGCCTGCTGGCTGTCCTTGATGACCTGATAGTTCAGGCCGTCCAGAGCAATGCGGTCAGCATCGTAGTAGTCGGCGTTCTTCACCAGCTCAAAAGCGGTGGCGGCCGGCTCATAGCTGGTCAGCACGAATGCACCGTTGGACAGCACGGTGTCTGCGCTGGTGCCGTAGGTATCGCCGCAGCTCTCAAAGAACTTCTGGTTCATGGGGTAGAAGGTGGGGAAATACATCAGGCTCAGGAAGTAGCTGACCGGAACGTTCAGCTCCACCTTCAGGGTCTTGTCGTCCACAGCGGTGATGCCCAGATCGGTGACGGGCTTGCTGCCTGCAATGATCTCGGCGGCGTTGACCACCTGACCGATATCGCTCAGCATGTAGGCATACTCGGATGCGTTTGCGGGGTCAACAGCACGCTGCCAGCCAAACACGAAGTCGGCTGCGGTAACGGCATCGCCATTGGACCACTTTGCATCCTTCAGGTGGAAGGTGTAGGTCTTGCCGTCCTCGCTCAGCTCATAGCTCTCTGCCAGAGCCTCCACGGCTGCACCGTTCGCATCCATCTGCATCAGGCCGTCGGTGTAGTTGGCGATGACCTCAAAGGAGGTGCCGTCGGTAGCCAGCTGGGGGTCCAGAGACTGGACTTCGGTCTCCAGCATGACGTTCAGCACACCGCCCTCAGCAGAGGCGGCTGCACCAGAAGCAGCGGTGGAGCCGGAAGCAGCGGTGCTGGAAGAGCCGCCGCAGGCAGTCAGAGCCAGTGCAGCAGCCGATACGCCTGCAGCAGCCAGGAAGCTGCGGCGAGAAATACGACGATCGAATTTCATATTTTTTCCCTCTCTCTTACCTCAATGCTTTATTGAAGTAAAGCATTGAATGGTGAAAAATGCACAAAGGTTTTTTGCTCCTCCTCTGGAGCACTGCACACCTTTGTGCGATATCCGCATTATACGCTGTTCCACCTGAAAAGGAAAGGCTTCCGGCTGTTTTTCTGTGCTTTGACCAATGGTCAGCAAAAATTTTGTTTTTTTTTGTGCAGTTTTGAAGATATACTGTAGTTGCTCAAAATACAGTTTCACGAAAACATGAGTTTTTTGTGTTTTTCGGGGAAACAGATGAAGAAATTTCACCTGCGTATTTTCATTTTTTGTGCATAAGTCGCACTTTCAGCCTGTTTTTTGTGCACATACCAGACACAAAAAATCCCTGCTGAAAACGCACCGTTCTCAGCAGGGAAACACCGTTTTTTCGGTTTTTAGGCAAACATAGCCACTACGTAAGTCTCGCCGCCGTATTCAATGAACACCGCGCCCATCTGTGTGCGGCCTGCCGCATAGCTGCGCAGTGCACTGCCCGCCTCGCTCAGCGGCGGAGCATATAAGTAGCCGGTAAAGCCCCATTCGTTGTTCATTGCAAGGCCGATCACCACGCCTCTGGGCAGGAACAGAAAGCTGGTGGAATGATCGATAAAATCGTACACATTCGTGTCCAGCATGGCACCGGAGCCGGTGGTCATGGGCACCTTGCGTGTCAGCAGGCCGGACTGGGTGGTCAGCTGGGTGGAGTCCTCCACCAGCCAGTCTGCCAAACGGCTGGCTGCATCTTCCAGATCGGTATTATAGGTCAGGCTGGGGTCTACCTCTTTCATCAGGGCCTTGGCCTGTTCTGTATCCTTCTGCACCGTGCCGCCCATCAGTGCACTGCATCCGGTCAGCACCGCCAGCGCCAGTGCACCCGCCAGCAGGCAAGCCAGCCATTTTCTTGCATGTTTCATATAGTGGTTCTCCCCTTTCGGTCTGTTTTTCTCCATGATACCTTTTTTGCCGCCGGATTACAAGCAGAAAAAAGCTGCTGTGCATCTGCACGGCAGCCTTTTGGGCAAAACTTTATTTTGCGTACTCCACAGCGCGGCTCTCGCGGATCACATTGACCTTGATCTGGCCGGGGTAATCCAGCGTGTCCTCGATCTTCTTGGCAATGGAGCGTGCCAGCAGGATCACCTGATCGTCGCTGATGACATCGGGCTTGACCATGATGCGCACTTCGCGGCCTGCCTGCACGGCAAAGGCCTGCTCCACGCCCTCAAAGCTGGAAGAGATCTCCTCCAGATTTTCCAGACGCTTGACGTAGCTTTCCACGTTCTCACGGCGGGCGCCGGGGCGTGCAGCGCTGATGGCGTCGGCAGCCTGAATGATGAAGGCCAGCGGAGTCTTGGGTTCCACGTCGCCGTGGTGGGCCTCAATGGCATGGATGATCTGGGTATTTTCCTTATACTTGCGGCAGATATCCACACCGATCTGCACATGGCTGCCCTCGATCTCATGATCCAGTGCCTTGCCGATATCATGCAGCAGACCGGCACGGCGTGCCATGGTCACATTCACACCCATCTCGCCTGCCAGCAGACCGGCCACCCATGCCACCTCCATGCTGTGGGTCAGGGCGTTCTGGCCAAAGCTGGTGCGGTACTTCAGCCGGCCGATCAGCTTGACCAGGTCCGGGTGCAGGCCATGGATGCCCAGCTCCATCACGGCACGCTCGCCCTCGCGCTTCATCTGCAGCTCCAGCTCGTGGCGGCACTTTTCCACCGTCTCCTCGATGCGGGCGGGGTGGATGCGGCCATCACCGATCAGGCGTTCCAGCGTCATGCGGGCCACCTCGCGGCGGGTCTGGTCAAAGGAGGACAGGGTGATGGCCTCCGGGGTATCGTCGATGATCAGGTCCACGCCGGTCGCGGTCTCCAGAGCGCGGATGTTGCGGCCCTCGCGGCCGATGATGCGGCCCTTCATTTCATCGCTGGGCAGCGGCACCACGCTGACGGTGGTCTCGCTGCAGTGGTCGGCAGCGCAGCGGCTGACGGCCTGACCGATGAGGTTGCGTGCGATGTTGTCGCAGTTCTCCTTCAGGTCGGTCTCATAGGCGGCAACGCGCACGGCCTTTTCGTGGGTCAGCTCCTCGTCCACCTTGTGCAGCAGCACCTCGCGGGCGTCCTCCTGACTCAGACCGGCCAGCGTCTCCAGACGCTCCATCTCCTTGGCACGCAGGGCCTCGATCTCTGCCAGACGCTCCTCGGCCTCAGCGGCGCGCTTTTTCAGCTCCTCTTCCTTCTTTTCCAGTACCTCGGTCTTGCGGTCGAGGGCGGTTTCCTTCTGGTCGATGCGGTTCTCCTGACGGCTGATCTCCGCACGGCGCTGCTTGATCTCCTTATCGGCTTCTGCCTTCTGGGCATCCACCTCGGCCTTCAGCTTGAAGGCCTCGTCCTTTGCTTCCAGAACCGCTTCCTTGCGTTTCTGTTCTGCGGTCTTGATCGCTTCGTTCACCAGACGGGTGGCCTCGGCTTCCGCGCTGCCGATCTGGGCTTCGGCGGTCTTTTTACGGTTGTTGTAACCAATAAAATAGCCTGCACCGATGCCCGCAGCAAGCGCGACGATCAAGATCACGATCCAGATGATCGTGGACATCGCATTTCACTCTCCTTTGTTAAAATTCAAAATTCTGAATCATAAGCAGGAGACGCTGTAGGGCAGGTGTAGGCTGCAAACATTTTTATAAGTGAGCTTTCAATGCAAAAAGTGGCAACAAGACCACACGCACGGCAAATGCCGCACGAACAGGCTGCAAGCTTTTCTATCTACAGTTCTATCTTATATAAAAACAGGCAGGCTCTGCCTGTAAGGGACACGGGTCACGGGAACGACCTGCACACAGCGTCTTTTATTCCATACTACTAATTATAGTACGAAACAATTGCCCGCTTGTCAAGAGGAAAACCCTGCCCCGCAGAACATTTTGTGCAGAAAACAGGGACAGTATCCACACCGGATGCCGTCCCCGTTCCCGTTTATTCCAGATACATCCTGCGCAGCCGCATCAGGCGCGCAGGGGTCAGGCCGTATTCGGCTTCCAGATAGTTCTCGGCGCTGCCGTATTTTGCGCGGATGGTGCGCAGCACAAAGGGTGCGGTTGCCGGGTCCACGCCCGCCTTGCGGTAATAGCGCATCCGGCAGGCCGGGTTTGCCGCGATCTCTTCGGCGTGCTCCGCCAGCACTGCGTCGATCTCAGCCTTGCGGCAGAGGTTCGTGCGCTCATAGTCCGCACAGATCGTCTCATCCGAAGCGCCCAGTGCCAGCAGAATGAGCATGGCCGCCACGCCGGTGCGGTCCTTGCCGGCCGAGCAGTGGAACAGGATGGGGGTCTCGCCTGCTTCCAGCGCACGGAACAGCTCCTTGAACGCCTTGTTGCCAAACAGCATCCGCTCGTACATAGCCTGCACGAAGGTGCTGCCGTCGGCGCTTTCTTCATGGCCCTTCATCAGGGCGGCGATATCATCCGGCGCAAAGGAGATCTCGTGGCCGTCCTCGGCGCACAAGCCGCAGATCTGCACCAGACGTGCACCGTCCGGTACGTAGTCCGGTTCTTTCTGCACTTCCCCGCTGCTGCGCAGATCAAGGATCAGGCGCAGGCCCAGCGCGTCCAGCTTCGCGCGGTCGGCCTCACCGGTGAGCTTGCAGGTAGGGATGCCGCGCCAGATCTGGCCCCACTTGATATGTTTGCCCTCGTCGGCTTCGTAACCGCCCAGCTCCCGGAAGTTGGTGCCGCCGGCAAAATCCAGCTGGGTGCCGGGCACCGGGTGGGCCGGTGCAGCCTTTGCCGCAGCGCTGGACAGCACCGGGAAATTGTAGAACGGCTTTGCGGGCCGTCCGCGGCGGGGCGGCAGGCTGGCCGAACCGCCCAGCACCTCCATCAGGTAGCTGCGCAGCAGGTCGATGTAGGCGGAGGAATGATCCCGCCGCTGCACCAGTGAGACGCACAGCGGGGGCAGATCTTCCAGCAGCACATCCCGCACACGGTCCAGTTCCCGTCTGGCCCCCGGTTCATAGCGGGTCAGACAGGTGCAAAGCTGCTCCTGCACAAGATAATAGGCCTGATAAAAGCTGGGGCCGATCTCCGCATTCGGCGCAAAGCCCAACCGGGCGCAGGCCGACCACAGCGGGCTGAACAGATCCTGCCGCAAGCTGGGCAGCAGCACCCGCTGACCGCGCAGCTCTGCCAGCGGGATGCTCTCCTTATCCCAGAACGCGTGCCCCCGAGGCACCAGCAGGCAGGCAGGGTCTGCCCGCAGGGTAGTGCGGGCCAGTACCGGCGCAGCACAGCCCAGATCGATGACCAGACCCGCGTCCAGCTCCCCCTGCTCCACATCGTCCGCCACCGCATCGTTGTCCATCATGCGGAAGCGCATCTCCACATGGGGATACTGCTGGCGGAACTTGTCCAGCTGGGTCTCCAATCCGGGCAGGTAGTCCGGCACCAGCGACACGCTGATGCCGATGCGCACCGGCTGCGCCGACTGGATCTCGGCCCGCAGGGATGCCTGCATCTGCTGGAACTGCTCCACTACTGGCGCGGCATGGCGCTGCAGGCTCATGCCGCGGTCGGTAAGGGTGAGCTTGTGGTGGGCGCTGAGGAACAGCGGCCCGCACAGCTCGGCTTCCAGCGCAGAGATGCTCTGCCGCAGTGCCTGCCGTGACAAAACAGCCGCTGTGCCGCGCGGCTGTAATTCATTTCATCGCACAATACCAGAAAGTAGTGCAGCTGGCGGATATCCATGGTTTCCTCCCTGAGAAAAGTATCGTATAAAGAATACCGCCTTTTTGCGCGATTGTAAAGCCGTTGGCAGCAAAAAACTGCCGCACGGCATTGCACTGTGCGGCAGTCAGAGCGTGGAACGATCAGATCAGGCTCAGAGCTTCCTCGTCGCCCACCAGCGTGAAGTCGGGATGCATCTGCAGGATGCTTGCGGGCACCTCCGGAGTGACGGGGCCGAAGAATGCCTTCTTGACGATCTCGGCCTTGCCCTTGCCGTTTGCCACCATGAGCACCTTGCGTGCCTGCATGATGGTCTTGATGCCCATGGTATAAGCCTGCTTGGGCACCAGATCCACATTGCCGTCAAAGAAGCGCTTGTTTGCCTCAATGGTCTCGGCGGGTCAGGTTCACACAGTGGGTCTCCAGTTCAAAGGCTTCGCCCGGCTCGTTGAAGCCGATGTGGCCGTCGTGGCCGATGCCCAGCAGCTGCAGGTCGATGCCGCCCACAGCGTGGATGATCTGGTTGTACTTTGCGCAGGCATCCTCTGCATCGGGGTTGGTGCCGTCCGGCAGGTTGATCTTTGCAGGGTCGATGTTCACCTTGTCGAACAGGTTGCGGTGCATGAAGCTCCAGTAGCTTTCCGGGTGCTCCTTGGGCAGGCCGCGGTACTCGTCCAGATTGACGGTGGTCACCTCAGAAAAATCGATGTCGCCCTTGTTGTACCAGTCCACCAGCTGTGCATACGCGCCCACGGGGGTGCCGCCGGTAGCCAGACCCAGCACGCAGTTGGGCTTCATAATGACCTGTGCCGAAATGATATTGGCTGGCCTTGCGGGACATATCCGCATAATCTTTTGCACGAATGATCTTCATTACAAACGACCTCACTTATCATCTTTTTTGCCGCTCTGCACGGACTGCGCAGAGTACTTCTACGTTTAGTTTATCACATTTCGCAGACAAGCGCCAGTCATCCCGGCCATCTTTTCGGTGTGTTTGCACAAAAAGATGCAAAGCCCCGCCGTTTGGGCCGGCATTTCCGGTCACGAACGCGCAAAAACGCCGCCGAGCGTTTCCACACCGGCGGCGCTGCATGTTGAAAGATCAGTTCCCGCTGCACAGGCCGCAGGCGGCACAGGCGGCGGGGGTGGCGGCACAGCCGCCAAGGGCGGTCTCGCGCAGCTCGGCGGGCAGGCGCTTGCCCACGGCGTACATGGCCTCCAGCATCTGGTCGAAGGGGATCAGCTGGCGGATGCCGCTCAGGGACAGTTCTGCTGCAATGAGGGCGTTGGCCACACCGGCAGCGTTGCGGTTCTGGCAGGGGTACTCCACCAGCCCGCCTACGGGGTCGCACACAAGGCCCAGCATGTTCATCAGCACGGTGGAAGCTGCATCCAGACACTGCTGCGGGTTGCCGCCCATCAGCTCCACGGCGGCAGAAGCAGCCATGGCAGACGCAATGCCCACCTCGGCCTGACAGCCGCCCACGGCACCGGCCACGGTGGCGTTGCGCATGGCAAGATAGCCCACGGCACCGGCGTTGAACAGGGCATCCACGATGCGCTGGTCGGAGATGCGGTAGCACTCCTGCAGGGCCAGCATCATGCCCGGCACCACGCCTGCAGAGCCTGCGGTGGGTGCAGCCACGATCAGGCCCATGGAAGCGTTCACTTCCAGCACGGCCATGGCGTAGGTCATGGCCTTCTGCAGCACATCGCCGCAGATGTTTTTCTTCTTATTATAATGTGTTTCCAGCTTTTTGGCCTCGCCGCCAATGAGCCCGCCCATGGATTTGATGGGCTTTTTCAGCGGCTGGGTGGCAGAAGCGTGCATGATCTCCCATGCCTTTGCCATGCGGTGATCCACAGCATCCCGGGGCACTTCGCCCAGAATGCACTCCCGCTGGCGCATCACTTCCGAAATGGGCAGTTGGTTTTCCTCGCACAGGTCCAGCAGCTCCTTGGCGGACTTGAAATCCATGTTCATCGCTCGTCCCTCCTTACGGCTGCACGACCATTACATCGTTGATGTTCGGGTTTGCCAGCAGCAGCTGATCCACACCCTCGGGCAGGCGCTCATCCGACTCCACGATGGTGTAAGCCGTGTGCCCCTTTTCCTCGCGGAACAGACGCATGAACGCGATGTTCACGCCGCGGTCGCTGAGGATCTTTGAGATATGCGCCACCACGCCGGGCTTGTCCTTCTGCACCACGATGAGGGCATTGTACTCGCCGGTAAAGTCCACCTCCACGCCGTTGATCCGCACGATGCGCACCTTGCCCCCGCCCAGCGATTCACCGCGCACGGTCATCACCTGACCGGCCGCATTCTCCATGCGGATATCCACCGTGTTGGGGTGGATGTCGGTCTCCACCTCATTGGGGGTGAAGCTGTAGCCAAGGCCGCGGTCGGTGGCAATGGCAAAGGAATCCCGGATGCGGGTATCATCGGCCGAAAAGCCCATGATGCCGCCCAGCAGGGCGCGGTCGGTACCGTGGCCGTGGTAGGTCTTGGCAAAGGAGCCGTAGAGGGTAAAGTCCGCCCGCTTCAGCGGCGGGGCGATCATCTTCTGTGCCAGAAAGGCGATGATCTCCGCGCCTGCGGTGTGGGAGCTGGAGGGGCCGATCATGTTCGGGCCCAGAACATCAAATAACACTGATAAATGCCATGGGGTGTCACTCCTGTCAGGTCAAGAACCGCGCCGCGCATCAGACGCTTGCGCTGCTCTTGTTGATGAACTTCTGGTAGATGGTCTCCACGATCACGCCGATGGCGTTGTCGCCGGAGACGTTGCAGGCAGTGCCGAAGGAATCCTGAGTGATGTACAGAGCCACCATGATGGCGCAGATGGGGCCATTGGGGTCACCGGCCTCAGCGCCAAAGATCATGTACAGGAAGGGCAGAGCGGTCATGATGGAGCCGCCGGGAGCACCGGGAGAAGCAACCATGGCAACGCCCAGCGTCATGATGAAGGGCACCACGGTAGCAAGGCTGATGGGCAGCTGGTTCATCAGGCAGACGGCAGTTGCGCAGGCGGTAATGGTGATCATGGAGCCTGCCATGTGGATGTTTGCGCACAGAGGCACCACGAAGTTGCGGATCTGCTCGCTCACGCCATCAGCCGCAGCGCACTGCAGGTTGACCGGGATGGTGGCTGCAGAGGACTGAGTGCCCAGAGCGGTGGTGTAGCCGGGGATCTGGTTGCGGATCATCTTGAAGGGGCTCTTGTGGCTCACAGCGCCTGCAACGCAGAACTGCAGGAAGATGCAGACCAGATGCATGATGATGACCACCAGGAACACCTTCCACAGGATGCCCAGAATGGCGTAGGTCTTGCCGGACTTGGTCATGTCGATGAAGGTACCGCAGACGTACAGGGGCAGCAGCGGGATGATGACGCTGTGCAGCACCTGATCGATGATGCCGGAGAAGTCCTTCATGCCATTATAAAGTGTATCACCGATGGTCTTGCCGCGCAAGGTGGACAGGCACAGGCCCAGCACGAAGGCCAGCACCACGGCAGACAGGGTGTCCAGCAGCGGAGGGATGGAGATGGAGATGTAGCTGACCAGAGAGTTGTCAGCCGTGGCGGCGATCTGTTCCAGAGCGCCTTCGCTCATGAAGCTGGGGAACAGGCTTGCGGACACCAGATAGGATGCCGAGCCCGCGATCAGGGTGGAGCCGTAGGCCAGAGCCACCGTGATGAGCAGCAGCTTGCCTGCGCCGCTCTTCAGGTCGGCAATGCCCATGGTGACGTAGGCCACGATCATCAGCGGGATGATGAACTTCAGGAACGAGCTGAAGATGCTGGATGCTGTGACGACGACCCGGCAGAACCACACCGGGAAGAACTGGCCGATGATGATGCCCAGCACGATGGCGATGAGCAGCTTCGGCAGCAGTCCGAGCTTGAATTTTTTCTTTTCCATAAGAATAAAATCCTCCTTTTCCTATCCTGACCTTTGTGCAGCACCTGACAGCGCTCTCTCCGCCGCAGCCCGCACGGCCAGCCTTTCACGAAACGTCAAATTTTCACTTGACGTGTTGACACATTTAGTTTAACATAGACATATGCATGATTCAAATTCATAAAAATAAAGTTATGGTTTAAAAATCTTAATAGCAAGGGAGCTTCGCCATGGAAGTGCGCCAGCTGAACACCCTGATCCGTGCCGCCCAGTTCCAGAGCTTTTCCAAGGCAGCGGAAAGTCTGGGCTATTCCCAGTCTGCCGTTACCGTGCAGATCAAAGCGCTGGAAGAAGAGCTGGGTGTGCGCCTGTTCGACCGCATGGGCAAGCGGGTGATCCTGACCGCACAGGGTCAGTGCTTTCTGGAATACGCCAACAGCATTCTGGATACCATCCACAACGCCCGCCGCGCCCTGAGCGAGGATGCCGAGCTGGAGGGCGCCTGCACATCGGCACGCTGGAATCCCTCTGCTTTTTCCGTCTGCCCGGCCTGATGCATCAGTTCCGGGTGGAACACCCAAAGTCAGCCTTCGGGTCACTACCGGCTCCCCGGAAGAGCTGATCGAAAAGATGGAGCGCGGCGAGGTGGACCTGATCTGCATTCTGGACGAGCCGCGCTACTCCAACAGCTGGCACAAGTGCAATGAGGTGCCGGAGGAGGTGGTGTTCGTGGCCTCCCCGGACATCGACCTCGGCCACCCCGGCCCGCACCGGGCGGCAGCGCTTCTGGACAAGCCCTTCTTCCTCACCGAACGCAACGCCAACTACCGCCGCACCTTTGACCGGTTTTTGGCTTCCCGCCAGATCGAGCTGACCCCCAGCCTTGAGATCAGCGATACCTCCTTTATCATCAAGATGCTGGAGCGCTCCTCCGGCATTTCCTGCTGCCGCGCTTCGCTGTGGCCGAGCCTGCGTCCAGAGGAGATCTGCGCATTCTGGAGGTGTCAGACTTCCGGCTGACCATGTACCGCCAGATGTTCTACCACAAGGATAAATGCTGCACCCGGGAAATGGACGCCTTTATCCAGCTGGCCTCCGGGCCGGACCTTCCGCTTTTATAATACAGAAAGCAGCAGACCCCCGGACGGTAAACCGCCCGGGGGTCTGCTGTGCTGAGGAGTTTTCAGGAATTTGCAAAGCATTGCGCAGACTGTGTGCAGGCACAGCCCCGCAGAGGAGGATGATTAAGCAAAGAAGGAGATGATGAGTGCTACCAGGAAGCCCACACCGCCAACCAGAGTTTCCATGATGGTCCAGGTCTTGAGGGTGGTCTTTTCGTCCATGCCCACAAGGCTCTTCACCAGCCAGAAGCCAGAGTCGTTGAAGTGAGAGCACACGGTGGAGCCGCCGGCGATGGCAGCGGTGACGCAGGCCAGATACAGCGGGCTCAGTTCGCTGATGCCGGGCATGGCGGAGATGATGCCTGCTGCCATGGTCATGGCCACGGTAGAAGAACCAACCGAGATGCGCACCAGAGCAGCCACGATGAAGGCCACCAGAACCAGCGGCAGGCTGGCGTTTGCCACGGCGTTGCCGATGACATCGCCCAGACCGGAGTTCTGCAGCATGTAGCGCAGCACGCCGCCGCAGGCAGTGACCAGCAGGATCATGCCGGTGGACTCAAGGGACTTGGTCATGATCTTTTCCAGCTGGGCATTGTTATAGCCGTGACGGGTGCCCAGCAGATACATAGCAGCGATGGTAGCCAGCAGCAGAGCCATGAAGGGCTCACCGAGGAAGGCCAGAACGGGCTGGATGCCAGCCAGAGCGGGTACCACCTTTGCCACGGAGTTTGCAATGATGAGGACCAGCGGGATCAGGATGATGCCCACGATGGTGCCGAACTTGGGCAGCTTGCTCTCGTCGATGTCTGCCTGCTGTGCAACGTGCTCGGGCACCTCGATCATATACTTCTTGCCGCAGATGGAGCCCCAGATGGGACCGGCAGCGATCATGGCGAAGATGCCGCAGAAGATGCCGATGAGGATGACCCAGCCCAGATCAACGCCCAGCATGCTGGCCACCAGAACGGGGCCCGGCGTGGGAGGGATGAAGGCGTGGCCGACAGCCAGACCGGCCAGCAGAGGGATGACATAGTACAGGACCGAGCGCTTGGTGCGCTTTGCCAGAGAGAAGGCCAGCGGGATCAGGATGATCAGACCGGCATCAAAGAACACCGGCATGGCCACCACCAGACCTGTGATACCCAGCGCCCATGCGGCTTTTACGTCGCCGAACCTGCGCACCATGGTCACGGCCAGCGTCTGTGCGCCGCCGGATTCTTCCAGAATGGCACCGAACATGGAGCCAAGGCCCACCAGAAGAGCGATGCCCTTTAAGGTGTTGCCGATACCTTCGTTGACCGAGCCGATGATGTCAGACAGGGGCATACCGGCCATCAGGCCGATGCCCACCGCACCGATCAGGATGGAGATCATGGCGTGGACTTTGAACTTGATGATAAGGATGAGCAAAGGATCAGGCCCGCCACCGCGGCGAACACGAGCCGTGCGGCGTCCGGGGTTGCAACAGCTGTCATAAACGTTTCCTCCATTTTTTGATGTTTTGTGTGCTTTGGGTCTTATTTCAGCGCCGTCCCCGCAGACGGACACCGGATTTCGATGGTTTTTATAGACGAAGCAATATCCGCTTTTTTGTTTTTTGCGTAGCTTTATCCAGACCGTTCAGCTAAACAACGCTGAACAGTTGATTTTTGTTTTTTGTTTTTATCGTAAACGAAGCGTTTTTACTCCATATATGCACCCTTCATGGGGCTGACGGCGTGCTGAGAGTAGAGCTTCAGCAGGCCCTTGGTGTACTTGGGCCTTGGGCTTCCAGTTGGCACGGCGCTGGGCAAGGATGGCCTCCATCTCTTCGGGGGTCTTTTCCTCACCGTTCACGCCCACGATGGCAAGCTGGCGGTTCGGCACATCGATGCGGATGAGATCGCCCTCTTCCACCAGAGCGATGGGGCCGCCCACAGCGGCCTCCGGGCTGACATGGCCGATGACCGGGCCGCGGCTTGCGCCGGAGAAGCGGCCGTCGGTGATGAGCGCCACGCTGGAAGCCAGCTTCGGGTCGGCGCAGATGGCCTCGCCGGTGTAGAACATCTCGGGCATGCCGCTGCCGCGGGGGCCTTCGTAACGGATGAAGATGGCATCTCCGGGCTGGACCTGCTTGTTCAGAACGGCGCTGATGCACTCTTCCTCGCTGTCAAAGGGCTTTGCGCGCAGGGTGGCGTGGAACATGTTCTTGGGGCAGGCGGTGTGCTTGATGACACTGCCCTCCGGGGCCAGATTGCCCTTCAGGATAGCGATGCTGCCGTCGGTGCCCTTGGCGTTGTCAAAGCTGTGGATGATGTCCTCGCGGGTGACTTTGATGCCCAGACCCTTGGTCTTTTCCTGCAGGATCTCGTCGCAGTGCTCGTAGAAGCCGTTCTTCTTCAGGTCTTCCAGGTTTTCGCCCAGCGTCTTGCCGGTGACAGTCATCACATCCAGATGCAGCATGGACTTGATCTCTTCCATCACGCGGGGCACGCCGCCTGCATAGTAGAAGTACTGTGCGGGCCAGTCGCCGGAGGGACGGATGTTCAGCAGATAGTGTGCGCCGCGGTGCATCCGGTCAAAGGTGTCGGCATCGATCTCAAAGCCGAACTCGTGTGCAATGGCGGGCAGATGCATGGTGGCATTGGTGGAGCCGGAGATGGCGGCGTGCACCATGATGGCGTTTTCAAAGCTCTTCATGGTAACGATGTCCTTGGCCTTGATGCCCTCGGCCACCAGCTTCATCACCTGAACGCCGGCATCATAGGCAGCCTGCTTCAGCTCCGGGGCGGTGGCCGGCATCAGGGCGGTGCCGGGCAGCATCAGGCCCAGAGCCTCGGCCATGATCTGCATGGTGGACGCCGTTCCCATGAAGGAGCACGCTCCGCAGCTGGGGCAGGCGTTGTGCTTGTAGTAGTCCAGCTGCTCGTTGGGGATCACGCCCGTCTTTTCCCATGCGTCGAACTTGCCGATCTGTTCCAGCGTCAGCAGGTCGTTGATGGCGCAGGCGGGGTAGTTGACCACGTACTTCTTGGGCAGGGTGTGGGCTTCCATCACGCCGCCGGTGACTACGATGGCGCTCATATCCTTCAGGCAATGCTCATCAGCATGGCGGGCATGGACTTGTCGCAGCTGGCGATGAATACGCCTCCGTCGTACACGGTGGCGTTGGCCTGAGCCTCCACCAGATTCACGATGGCGTCGCGGTGGGGCAGCGAGTAGTTGATGCCGTCGTGGCCCTGTGCGATGCCGTCGCACATATCGGTTGCAAAATAGCGTGCAGCCTTGCCGCCGTGGGTGTTGACTGCCTGTACAGCCTCCTTCACGAACTGATCCAGATGGGCGCTGCCGGGGTGGCTGTCGCCAAAGGTGCTCTCCACCATGATCTGGGGCTTTGCAAGGTCGTCCACCTTCCAGCCCATGCCGATCTTCAGCGGATCGTTTTCCGGTGCCAGTTTACGCACTGCCTGAGAACGCAGTTCCATGATCATACCTCCAAAATGCTCTTTTTTCTGCTTTGCAAATCGTCCTTTTGACTGTCGGACATCTTACATATTCATTTTAATCGAATCCCGCCTCGTTTGCAAGTTGTCGCAGTCAGAACCCACTTTATAACAATAACCAGCCCAGTTTTTCGTGCACATTGCTCTGAAATCTTGGATACATCATATAATCTAACCCATTTTCCGACTTTTCTGTATCATTCGTCTTAAAAAGTCATCAGACAACTTCAGGCATAAAAAGTCCCCGCACAGACCTTGCACTGTGCGGGGACGTAAAATGCAGCGGCGTCAGGTTTCCCATTCGCCGTCGTAAAGCTTTCGGATGCAGTTGCGGTTGAAGTTCAGGTGCATCACCATGGCAGACCGGGCGCCAATGGGGTCATGCCGGGCAATGGCTTCAGTGATCATGCGGTGGGTCAGGATGGTCTCCTCCGTCAGCTTTTGTGGGTGACGTTCACGAACATCATGACCGCCGTATCGATAATGGGGATGAGCTGCTCCACCACCATGTTCTTGCTGCTCTCGGCAATGCAGGTGTGGAACGCGATATCGTCCTCAATGTACAGATCACCGCTGTGGATCTTGCTCTCCACCCGGTCGCACAGGCGCTGGATGCGCTCAATGTCCTCGTCGGAAGCGTTCAGCGCTGCCATCTCGGCCATGCCCGGTTCCAGCAGCAGGCGCACGTTCACCAGATCCAGCGCCAGTGCGTTCTTGTCCTGCACGCTGCGCAGGTTCAGCGGGTCCGAAAGGCCCTTGGCGGTCGTGACCACATAGGTGCCGGAGCCGCGCCGCACCTCCACGATGCCCTTGCTGGAAAGCAGCTTCACGGCTTCGCGCACCGTGCTGCGACCCACGCCGAATTTTTCGCCCAGCTCAAATTCATTGGGCAGCTTGGCTCCCGGCTCCAGCGGGGTATCCAGAATATAGTGGTAAATTTCGTCCTCCACCTGTTCGGCAAGGAGTTTGTTTTTCAGATGGGAAAATTCGCTCATGGGTGTTCCCTCCCCTGTTTTTAAGTTATTATAAGGCAGGGCAGCAGACAAAAGCAAGGGCTGTCCTCATTCACAGACAGCCCTTGCTTTTGGTATTTTATTCGTTTGCGGCCTTTTCCAGCTCCGCTTCCTCTGCGGCGGCTTCGGCCTCCTCCTGCTTCTTGTACTCCAGGAAAGCCGACCACATGGGTTCGATGTCCTTGCCCTTCACCCGGCGGTCGAAGTAGTTGCGAGTGATGTCCACCACAGTGCCGGACAGCACCAGCACACCGATCAGGTTCGGGATCATCATCAAGCCGTTGAAAGTGTCGGAAAGATCCCACGCAAGGCCCAGCTTCATGGTGGCCCCACCACGGTCATGCACACAAAGACCACCTTGTAGATGCGGCGCCGGTGGTGCCGAAGAGATACTCCACGGCCTTGGTGCCGTAGTGGCTCCAGCCAAGCGTAGTGGAGTAGGCAAACAGCAGAATGGAAACAGCAATGAACTTGGGGCCAAAGCTGCCAAATGCGGCGGTGAAGGCCTGACCCACCAATGCGTTGTCCTGCACACCGGCCAGTACAGCGCCGCTCTGCAGGTCCACCACGCCGGTGGTCAGGATGACCAGAGCAGTGAGCGTGCAGACCACGATGGTATCGGCAAACACCTCAAACACGCCCCACATGCACTGATGCACCGGCTCCTTGACGTTGGAAGCGGAGTTGACCATGACGGCAGAGCCGAGACCGGCTTCGTTGGAGAAGGCACCGCGCTTGAAGCCCCAGGTGATGGTCTGGCTGATGCCGTAGCCCAGCGCACCGCCGCCTGCCGCGTTCAGGTTGAACGCACCCTTGAAAATAGCCGCAAATGCCGCTGGGATGTTGCCCGCGTGCAGCACTACGATGATGAGCGCGCCTGCAATGTAGAATAGGGCCATGAGCGGCACCAGCTTTCGGTAACAGCGGCAACGCGCTTCAAACCGCCAATGACGATAAGGGCCGTGACCACCATCAGGCACAGGCCGGTGACGAGGGTCGGTACGCCAAAAGCAGCGTTCATGTTGGCCGCGATGGAATTGACCTGACTCATGTTGCCGATACCGAAGGAAGCCAGAATGCAGAAGCAGGCAAACAGCACTGCCAGCACCTTGCCCAGCTGTTTGCAGCCCTTCTTTGCGCCAAGACCATCGGTGAGGTAGTACATGGCACCGCCCGACCACTCGCCTTTTCGTTTTGCGGCGGTAGTACACGCCCAGCACATTCTCCGAAAAGCTGGTCATCATGCCCAGCAGGGCCATGACCCACATCCAGAAGATGGCACCCGGCCCACCGGAAACGATGGCCGTTGCCACACCCACGATGTTGCCGGTGCCGATGGTGCCCGCCAGCGCCGTGCACATGCTCTGGAACTGGCTGATGGCCATATCCTCCTTGCTGGTGTGCGCGGTGATGTCCTTGTTGGTGAAGATCGCGCCGATGGTGTGCCGGAGCCAGTAGCCCATTTTGCGGAACTGGAAAAAGCCCGTGCGGGCGCTCATCCAGAAGCCGGTGCAGAACAGCAGTGCCAGACCAAATGGCCCCCACACCACGCCATTGATGGCATTGTTCACCTGCGTGATCATCTCGACCATTCTCTCTTTCCCCCTATACACAAAACAAAAGCGGACAGAACCCACCAAAGGCTCTGCCCGCAAAATTCGGAGCGCTCTCATTTTCCGCAGCCGGGGTGCGCCGCATTCCCGGCTGCGCCCCATTGCGCAAAGACGATGGCTCTGTCCTTTTGCCTGAGAGATACAGCCGCTTTCCCTGCGGCCTTACACCTTCGGCACCCACTTTACAAGCGGGCTTCTCCAGAGTGCACGGTCTTTCCCCGCCGTGCACGTCTTTTTCAGTTCTTCTGGCGCACAGTTGTGCGCGATAGAAAGACTATACCATATTCTGTCCTTGTGCGCAAGACATTTTGTATATCATACGCTGCTTTTTCATCTGTTATGCCGACAGATGAATTTTGTTTTGGTATTACTTTTGTCCTTCCTCATCATAGCGCTGCCATAAATTTATTTTACTTTTCTTTCGGCTCTGCGCCTTCAAACCCCCGGGCTTTGCCGTCCGGGCTTGCATCGCCGTTTTCTTTCGCGGTCTCGTAAGAATCTGTGCCGTAATAGGCGCTGGCGGGGCCGATCTCCAGCCAGAAGTTCTCCCGTTCTTTCTCTGTGGTCGGTGCTGTCTCTTTTTTGTTTTTCATCTGCAAACGCCTCCTTTTCTGCATAAAGTCTTGCCTGCAGGCTAAAGCTTTATGCAAAGGAAAGGCGGTGTATCCCATGCGCAGTGGAGGTTGGAAGCCCTTTTGGACAGCACTGTTTGCTTCGCTGCTGGTGCTGGTGCCACTGGTGGGCGGCACAGTGCTGCTGTCCCGTCAGCAGCTGCGTACCCAGCTGCGGCAGGCTACCCGCAGCGAGAGCGGTGTGCCCATCCAGCTGCCCAAGACCACCGACCAGCTCACTGTACTGCTGTGCGTCTCCGGCGAACAGCCCGGCTTTGTGCTGGCCTACCTGAACGCCAGCCAGAACTGCGTGCATCTGCTCAGTGTGCCTGCCGTGCTCACCGTACCTTTGCAGAAGAAGAAACATCCCTTGCCCGCTGCTATTCCGCCGCTGGCCCGGCCCGCTGCCGCGAAGCGCTGGCACAGGTGCTGGCCCTGCCGGAGGGCACAAGGTATCTGGCCTTTTCTCCCGATGTACTGGAGCGCATTGCCAGCCGGTATGGGCCGGTGCGTGTAGGCTTTACCGGCGCACTGACCGAGGAAGAGCTTGCCCGCTATGGCCGCAGCCGGGCCGTGCAGGGCATTTCCGCCGGGGACGCGCACAAATTCCTGTGCCAGCTGCAGGCCGACGAAGCCTTTTCACCAGTACGCACCGCAGCGGCCCGCGCGGCCGTGTGGGATGCGTTTCTCCGGCAGGATCTGGACCTGCTGCCCGCCACCCTGCCGGATGCCCTGCGTGCCAGCAGTTCGGCCCTGCTCACCGACCTGACCGCGCTGGACTATGACGCTTTGGAACGCACACTGGAATTTCTTGCCAACAACAGCGCCACTGTGGCGGCGCAGGCCCTGCCCGGCCAGTGGAATGCCGCCAGCGGCACTTACACGGTCACGGATGCTTCCCGCGCTGCCATGCAGACCTTTTTCAATGTTTCGCCCACCGAGGCGCAGGCCTCATCCTTCAGCGAGCCATAACCCAGCACCAGCGTGCCCGCCGCTGAGGGTGCTTCTCCGGTCAGGTCGTAATCGCTCAGCAGGCTCAGCTGCACACCTTCGGCTTCCGCCGCGCAGCGCAGCGCAGCATCCGGCGGCGGGTCTTTGAGCTTTGCCAGCAGGTTCAGTCCGGTGTGCAGGCCCGCAAGGGTCAGCTCGCCGGGAGCAAAGGCAGTGTTCAACGCTGCCGCCAGTGCGTCCCGCCGGGCCTTGTAGGCCACACGTTCCCGGGCCAGATGCCGGGTGAAGTAGCCCTCGGTGATAAAGCGGGCCAGCGTCTGCTGCTCGAACCGGCTCACCGTGCCGGAGTAAAGGCGGTATTTTTCCGCCATGCAGGCAGAAGATGCTCCGGCAGCACCATATAGGCGATACGGATGCTGGGAGCCAGACTGCGGGAGCAGGTGGAGAGGTACACCACCGGGCCGTCTGCACCCGCCATGCCCTGCAGGCTGGGCAGAGGCCGGGTATCAAAACGGAACTCCGAATCGTAATCATCTTCTATAATATACCGCCCGCCCGGCCTGAGGGTGCCAGTCAGAAGCTCGGCCCTGCGGCCCGCAGGCATGGTAACACCTGTGGGGAACTGGTGGCTGGGCGTGACGTAGCACACCGCTGCATCCGACCGGTTCAGTGCTTCCACCGAAAGGCCGTCCTCGTCCACCGGTAGGCAGCAGCAGTGCACACCGTTGTTCTGCAGCACCTGCAAAGCACGGGGGTAGCCCGGCGTTTCCACCGCTGCAGGGCCGGGCAGCAGCGGTGCCAGCAGGCCCAGCAGATATTCCAATCCCGCCCCCACCACGATCTGATGCGGCCCGCACTGCACACCGCGGTATTCAGAGAGATATTCCGCCAGCGCCTGCCGCAGGGCCGGGTCGCCCTGCGCATCGCCGTGGGTGAGCAGCTGGGGCGAAGAATAGAGCAGCTCCTTTTGCAGCCGCGCCCATGTGCGGAACGGGAACAGCTCCGGGTCTACCCCGCGGGTGGAAAGGTCGTACCGCACCGGCAGCACAGGCGGTTCCGGTTTTGGCGGTGCGGGCTGTTCCGTCCCGCCGGCAGGCCGGGACGGCAGGGCCAGATATTCCTGTACATAAAAGCCGCTGCGCTCCCGCGATTCCAGATACCCTTCCGCCGCCAGCATCTGATAGGCGACATCCACCGTATTCACCGAGACGGACAGCTCTGCCGCCAGCCGCCGCTTGCCGGGCATCCGGGTGCCCGCCGCAAGGGTGCCGCTTCGCATCTCTCCGGCAAGGCTGCGGTACAGCTGTTCGTACAGCGGCACGCCAGAAGAAGCATCCAGCGCCGTGGTCAGATGAACCATAAATTATCCCCTCCTGTCTGGGTATTGCATCAAACTGACCCCATTAAAAAACTTTATTCTGGGTATTTTCATGGTGTCAGTTCTGCGTATAATAGGAGCATACCCGCTGGACGCCCAAATGTCAAGTAGGATTGTAGGTAAGTGGTTGCGAAGCAATCAAAGCCCCAGTGGGGACTTTAAGCGACCGAACGGTCTTGCCGCAGGCAAGATGGAAGGGCCTCGCCCTGACAAGTTCGCGTTTGTGAAGCGAAGCGGAACAATAAAGTCCCCAGTGGGGACTTTAAGCGACTGAACGGTCTTGCCGCAGGCAAGATGGAAGGGCCTCGCCCTGACAAGTTCGCATGGGTTTAGGCTGGTATTTTGGAAAATTGGAGGGAAAGTAAAATCATGTCTACTACTGCAATGTGGCTGCTTCTGGCAGTCGTTGTCATCGTCATTCTGTTTGCAAGTGTGCTGTACAAGCGCACCTTCACCACCAAGGAGCTGGCCCTGACCGGTGTCATGGCCGCTTTAAGCCTTGTGGCCTATCTGTTCTTCCGTGTGCCGTTCTACGGCGGTTCTTCGTTCCATCTGGGCAACACCTTCACCGCCCTGACCGCCCTACTGCTGGACGGTGTGTCCGGCGGTCTGGCCGGTGCCATTGGTCTGGCGCTGGCCGATATTCTGGCCGGTGACCCGGGCTATGCCGTCACCACCTTTGTGCTCAAGTTCATCATCGGCGTCACCTGCGGTGCCGTGGCGCACAAGGCATTCAAGCTGCGCGACCTCGACAAGCACAGCTCCGGCTATCTCGTCAAGGTGATCGTTTCTGCCGGTTCCGGCCTGCTGCTGAACGTGCTGACCGACCCGTTCCTAGGCTACTTCCGCAATGTGTACATCTTTGGTCAGGAATACACCGTGGCGCAGGCGCTGACCAAAATTGCAGGCGGCATCACCTTTGTAAACAGCGTGGCCTCCACCGTGTGTGTGGTCATCCTGTACCTCGCCCTGCGTCCGGCCCTGGAGCGTGCCGGTCTGCTGCCCAAGGGCGAAAAACACTAAGCGATCTCTCTATCCTGATACAGCACTGCTGCCCTCACCTGCCGGACTTCTCCTATCCTCCGGCGGTGGTGGCAGTGGTGTTTTTCGTGGACGACCTATCACACGGAACTCCTCCAGTCTCGCATTCGCTCGACAGCCCCCTCGGGGACGGGGCTTTTGACAGAAACTGAAGCAAAAAAGCGCTCGTCACACAATTCTGCATGACGAGCGTTTCTGCTTTTTATCGCAATTTTCAAAAATAGTGCCTATTAAAACGGCATATTTGCGATATGCAGTTTGCGGATGTTGCTTGTGCATTAAAACGCAAACTGCTATCATTACAGCTTTTCAAACACAAGGAACCGGAACGAGATATCGGTTTCCAGCTGGGACAGCGCAGCAAGGCGCTCCGCCCCGCCGCGCGGCGTTTTCCAGTAATAGGGTGTCATGGCGAACAGCGCTTCCAGCTGTTCGTGGGGCACCGTGACGCGGCCGGTCACTTCCCGTTCCCCAATGGCGGCAAAACCGTCATAGGCGATCTGCTGCACCGGGTTTTTATAGGGTTTTCGTAGAGCACGGCCTTCATCTGGTACAGATGTTCGGCACCGGGCACCACATAGATCATCCGTCCGCCCGGGCGCAGCACCCGCAGGAATTCCTCCTGTGCAAAGGGCGAAAAGCAGTTCAGCAGCAGGTCGGCCCAGCCGGTGCGCACCGGCTGGCTGAAGCTGGATGCCACCGCATACTGTGCCGTGGGCAGGGCCTTGGCCGCAAGACGCACCGCAGGCTTTGCGATATCAAAACCCGCCAGCTGCACCCGGCGGCCTTTTTCGGCAAGCGCCTGCGCGATGCAGCGGTCGTACCAGCCCTCGCCGCAGCCTGCATCCAGCAGATGCAGCGCCGCCTCCGGGCTGGCAGGCTGGCCGTACTCTGCGCACAGCTCACCCACCGCTTTGCCAAAGATGCCGTAGTATCCGGCATTCAGGAACGCGCGGCGGCGGCCACCATCTCCTTGCTGTCGCCGGGGCCTTGGTGCGCATGCTCTGCACCGGCAGCAGATGCCAGTGGCCCTCCTTGGCGCGGTCAAAGCAGTGGCCTTTTGTGCATTTCAGGGTGCTGTCGCCGGTCAGTTTTCCCCGCACAGCGGGCACTGCCATGGGGCAAACGGTTCATTTTTGCTCATACTTCGTCGCTGTGGTCCTCAATGGGTGCAGTTGCACCGCCGTGGGCGTTCATATACTCCTCAAAGTTCGTGAACTTCTGCTGCGGCGGACGGCGGCTGATGAGCATAAGGCCCGGGTCTTCGTCCCTTGCAGCAGCGGCACGGCCGCGGCGGCTGCTCTCCGCTCTGGGGCACGGGCCGGTGCAGGCTGTGCATTGCGGGACGCATTCTGACGGCCGCGCTGGCCGTTGTTTGCACCGCGGCCCTGCTCTGCGCTCTGGCTCTGGGCGGCAGGCTGGCTGTTCTGGCGGGCCGGACGGTCGCTGCGGTCATTGAGACGGCTCTTCTGGCCTTGCATGCTGCTGTTCTGCTGAGCAGGCTGTGCAGCCGTACGGATGGCCGGGGCGGCGGGTGCAGCCGGAGTCTTTTGCCGGGCGCAGCGGGTGGCCTCCGGGGCACTCACAAAATGCGGGTCAAACTTGGGCTGCGCATTGCTGCCGCGGGCAGGAGCGTTCTGCTCCCGGCGCGGGCGGCTGTTATTATTGGAACGGCGGTCATTGCTGCGTCCGCCGGTAGTACGCTTGGTATCATCCATGAGTGGTTCCTCTTTTCGGTTTTGCGGGCTTTGCCTGCACCTTGGTGCAGGTGCAGCCTTTTTCAGGTTTTGCGTTTTCGCTTCGGCCTTTGCGGGCTTCGGCTGCTTTGCGGCAGGCTTTTCTGCCGGTTCAGCGGCGGCTGCCTTGGGCTTTTTGCCGCGCACCGGCGGCTCCGGGCGCACCGGCGCGGGCACGCCGTCCCACGGGTGGCCGCTCACCACGGGAATTTTGCGGCGGTTCAGCTTTTCGATGCCTGCTAGATACTCCTGCTCCTCAGGTGCACAGAAGCTGACCGCCGTACCGTCGGCACCGGCGCGGGCCGTGCGGCCGATGCGGTGCACGTAAGTCTCCGGTACCTCGGGCAGGTCGTAGTTGAACACATGGGACAGCTCGCTGATATCGATGCCGCGGGCGGCGATATCGGTGGCTACCAGCACCTTGGTCTTACCGGCCTTGAAGTTTTCCAGCGCGGTCACGCGGGCGGTCTGGCTCTTGTTGCCATGGATGGCCGCCGCCGGGATGCCCTGCTTGGTGAGGTCTTTTGCAATTTTATCCGCGCCGTGCTTGGTGCGGCTGAACACCAGCGCGTTCACCACCGGGGGCTGCAGGTTCTTGATGAGCCACGGCAGCAGGAATTTCTTGTTGCCCTTTTCCACATGGTACAGGCTCTGCTGGATGCGGTCCACGGTGCTGGACACCGGGTCCACCTTGACGAAGGCGGGCTTGCGCAGGATGCCTGCGGCCAGCTGTTCGATCTCGGTGGGCATGGTGGCGCTGAACATCAGGTTCTGACGCTCCCCGGGCAGCTTTGCGATCACCTTCTTCACATCGTGCACAAAGCCCATATCCAGCATCCGGTCGGCTTCGTCCAGCACAAAGATCTCAAGGTTCGAGAGATCGATAAATCCCTGACCGATCAGGTCGTTGAGCCGTCCCGGGCAGGCGATCAGGATGTCCACGCCCTTTTCAGCGCTTCCACCTGCGGTGCCTGGCCCACGCCGCCAAAAATGACGGTGCTGCGCAGCTTGAGATACTTGCCGTAGGCATCAAAGCTTTCGCCGATCTGCAAAGCAAGCTCACGGGTAGGGGTCAGGATCAGGGCGCGGATGGCACCCTTTTGCGGGGCGCATTGGCCGTGAGCCGGTCCAGCATGGGCAGCGCAAAAGCAGCCGTCTTGCCGGTACCGGTCTGGGCGCAGCCCATCAGAGCCCGGCCGGACAGCACCGGCGGGATCGCCGCCGCCTGAATGGGCGACGGGGTCTCATAGCCTGCCTCCTGCACAGCGCGCAGAAGCGGGGCGGACAGATTCAATTCTTTAAATGTCATGGTTCTCCAATAATTATTCCGTAATTTTCCGGCACTCCACATAGTACCGCTTTTCTTCTGCGTGGCCCATGCTGAAGGTCTTGCGCGGCAGCACGCCGCCCATCACAACGCCTTTGAACAGGTCACTCTTGGCAAACGGCGGCATCAGGAATGCCACAGCACCTTTTTTGCACAGGGCGCGCACAGCAGGCTCGTCGTGCACATAGTCCACGCGGGCTTCCTTGTGGTGCTCAAGATAGTATTCGATAAATTCGTCAATGGTGCCCACGGTCAGCGGTGCGGTCGGGTCCTCAAAGCTGAGCACGTTGGACATGTGCGGCCCGGCCAGCGTGAAGGGCTGCTGCTTGCTGCCGCCAAAGCTGCAGCCGGCCATATTGGAATCGCTCCACGTGATCAGGCTCAGCAGCACCGCTGCGCAGTCCACATTGAACAGCACGCGGTGGATCGGCTCGATCTCGATTGCAGACGAGTGCACATTGCACACCTCGGCCAGACACCAGCGGGCCGGACGGTTTGCTGCCTGCTCCGGTGTGAGTGTCTTTTTCAGCTCCTCCCAGCAGGCCTTTGCAGTGGCCAGCGAGTGGTTGCCGTCGCCCACGGCCAGCGTCAGCGGGTCGCGGCGGGTGGCATCCGGATACTTTTGTCGAATTCTTCCTGACTGCCCAGCACAGCCAGCGCATCTTCGATCTGCGCAATGAGGGCAGGGTCTTCCACAGCCCAGCCCGCAATGTGGCCGCCGTTCAGCATCAATTCGCCCTCGTATACCTTGGGCAGTTCGGCTTTATGCGCCGCCACCGGCTCGATGAGGGTGCAGCCGGGGTCGTCCGCCAACATCATGATGTGGGGCGTTTCCAGCGCGGCACCGGTGCGCACCTTCATGCGGGGCGGGATGCGGCTTTCCACGGTGCTCTCGCTGGGACGCACCGTGCATTTCTCCCCCGGCTGTAGGCTTCCAGATCCACCATGCCCACAAGGCCCTGCCGCACCTTGCCGCTCTGCTCGGTGCGCTCCACGTAAACAAAGCCGTCCACCGCGCGAGTCAGCACGTTCCGGGCATAGTCATCCATGGTGGCATGGATCTTCTCAATGCGTGCATCGGCATCGCCGTCCTCCAGATAGACCTCCGGCAGGATCATGTTCAGGGTGCTTGGGGCTGCCTGCCGCGGCAGCCTCGGCTTTCTGCCAGTAATCCCGGTCACTGGTGAACTGATCGCAGGCAATGCAGCCCCACTTTTCCAGTGGGATCTGCTCCGAAGGCAGAAGGATGTGGGCCGGTGCAAAGCAGGATTTGGTATTCATAGCAGATTCCTCCCTCTTATAAAACCAGAGACGTTACTGGAAAATGTCGGCGCTGTGCAGCACCAGATGCTGCACGCCCTGTCCGGCGGCAGACTGCTCCAGTGCGGTGCGGCTGTCGGCGTCCATCGCCTTGTCTGCCGTCACCAGCAGGTTGTCCATGCCCAGCGTCACAGCGGGCACATCCAGCGACACGCTGTTGGTATTGCACTGATCCAGCGTGTAGCTGAACCACAGGGTCATGCTGCCCGCAAAGCGGCTCTGCAGGGCGGCGATATCCGCCTTGAGCTGATCCGCGCGGGAAACGCCGCTGGTCTCGCCGTAGTCCTGTTTGCGGCTGAGCTTCGGGAACTGGACATTGGTCAGGACTACCTGCTCAAAGCCCATGCCCTGCACCTCGGCTACCAGATCGCCTACATATTCCACTGCCGCAGCGGAGTAGGGATTCAGCCATGCATTGCCGTCCTTCTGGGCGTCCAGCCACAGGCCGTCGCCGTAGTGGATGGCCATGCTGCGGTCGGTGCGGGAGGAGATGGGGTCCTTGAAGGCTGCAAGCTGGGCCACAGGGATCACGCCCTCTTCCCGGAAAATGGCCGCGATGCGGGCCGGGTCCACGGTGGTGTCGGCAATGCTCTGGGCGGCAGCCGGCACCTGCGAAGCGTAGCAGATGCTGCCATCCGGTGTTTTCAGGGTCACAAGGCCGTAATCCGCTCCCTGCGCCTTGAGCTGCTGCGCCGCTGCACGGATGGCCGCATCATCGGCAAGGGTGCTCACATCCACTGCGGCCCAGCTGCCGCCGGTAATGGCCTTGCCGTCCAGCTCCTTGGGCTGTTCCGGCTCCGGCTGGGACGAAGCCGCTTCCTGTACCGCCGAGGATGCAGCTGCTTCGGACGAGGCGGCTGCGCGGGATGCCGATTCAGCTTCCAGATCACGGTTCTTCACCACAGTATACCAGGTGTGGGTAGCCCAGTCCAGCACGTGGGGTGCTGCCAGCCAGGCTGCGCCCAGCACCGCCAGCACCAGCACCACGATGCCGATGCCTTTTTTGATGCGTGTACCGCGGCTGTAGAAGCTGCGGCGGTAGCGCTTGACCTTCTGACGTTTATACTTTGCCATTGTCGATTCTCCTCCCTGCCAATGTTACAGGATCACAGAATGTCCGGTGAAACCATAGATCGCCAGTGCCAGCACGCCGATATACACCAGCGTGATGGGCAGGCCGCGGAATGCTTCCGGGATGGCCTTGCTGCGCAGGCGGTGGCGGGCTTCCGTTACCAGCAGCACCGCCAGCACATAGCCAAGGCCGCTGCCAAGGCCAAAGCCAAGGCTCTGCCCCAGCGTAAAGCTCTGGGTGCGCTCCACCAGTACAGTGCCCAGCACACAGCTGTTCAGGCCCGCCAGCGGCACGATGCGCAGCAATGCGCTGCGGTGCGGCAGGCCCTTCGCCAGCCACAGCACGGCGTGCTCCAGAACGCACACCACGGCAATGCTGGCAATATACACCAGCGGGCGCAGCTGGGCACGGTTTGCCAGCGGCGCGATCCGGCTGCCGGCATACCACGCAAACGGCGTTACCAGCACCTGTGTGATGCACAGCTGTATACCGAACAGCCAGCTGCTGGTGCGGTCATCGCCCACCAGCTGCACCAGACGCGAAACGCCCAGTGCACGGGTAAAGACGGCGTTCTGCGCGAACACCGCCAGCAGTGCATAGCTGAAGAACACTGCGCTTGTTGTTACAACATCTCTCATTGTTCGCGGTCCGCCTCCTTCTGGGAATGCACATCCACAAGGTTGCGTGCCTCTTTGGTGAGATATGCCTTGCGCTTTTGGGCCAGTGCACGCCATACGGCGCACAGCACGCCCAGCACGATAAAGCCGCCTGCCGGCATGCTTGCCATGGGCAGCACCGGGCGGCTGACAACCACACCGAACATGGTGCCTGCGGCCAGCCATTCACGGATGCAGCCCAGCAGCACCAGCAGCAAAGCATAGCCCACCGTGATGCGCAGGCCCTTGGAGACAGCCTTGCGCACCGTCTCCTGCACGCGGCCAAAGCGGTAGGTCAGCAGCGGCTCCACCGTGAGCAGGGGCAGGTAGATGCCAAGGCTCAGCAGGCTGGTGCTGAACAGCATATTCAGGATGGGATACACCGCCAGATACACCACCGCCGTGCTGAAGCCGTACACCAGTGCACGGGGCAGCAGCTTTTTTTGCAGCGTTTCCGGGGCGGGGTCCTCGTCGTGCAGGGGCACAAGGCGGCTCAGCAGACAGGCCAGCACGCGGGAGGGCACCAGCAGCAGCGCCACCGCCACCGCCAGCATCACCGCATTCTGGCCGCTGGTGGCAAGCACCACCAGCGGGGCAAGGCCCATGCCCTGCATGACCACCGGGTTATTCAGGAACACACGGTCGTGGTGGGCAAACTTGTTGGGATCTTTTACGATCAGTTCAGCCGTTGCGCGTCTCATTGTGCTGCCCCCTTTCCGGCATCTGCCTGCAGATGGGTCAGGTGATACAGCTTTGCCTCGGTGCGGTCGATCCATGCCGACATACTGTTGACCGCCAGCAGCGCAAAGCACACACCGGTCTCGTACACGCCATAGTAGCGGAAGCCCATGCTCACAACGCCCACCAGCACGCCGTACAGCACACGGCCCATGCGGTGGTGCACGCAGGTGTAAGGCTCGTTGATCAGGAACACCGCGCTGAACAGGATCGCGCCAGTCAGCAGCTCATCCCGCACACACTGCAGGCGGGGCAGGATATTTGACAGCACGGCACTGTCGGCAAGGCCCGCCTGCCGCGGGAAGAAGAACGCAATGACCGCACAGGTCACAAGAAAGCTGATCGATGCAGACATGTGGGCATCCTTCTGGGTCCACAAAAACAGGCCGCAGGCAAGGATCACCAGCGCAGCGCCGGTGCCCATGGGAGCAGCATATTCGCCCAGACCCAGCGCCAGCGAGCCGATGTTCAGCATGCCGCCGCTGCGCAGGGTGTCCTCAATGGCGCTGGAGACCGGCACCATGGAAGCGTCCCACAAAGGGATGTTCGTATAGTGCTGCGGATAGCGGAACACCTGTTCCGGCCATGACACTGCCGCCACCACATAGCCCACAGCAGCCGGGTTGAAGGGGTAGCTGCCGTAGCCGCCAAAGATCTCCTTGCCGATCAGCACACCTGCAAGCACTGCGGCGATCAGAACATAGATATCCACCGTCACCGGCATCAGCAGGGCAATGACGAGCGCAAAGCTCTCGTTGGAAAAGTCACCGCCCTGATACACGCGGCGGCGCAGCAGCGAAACGAGACGGTCGCACAGGTTGCCGGTAAGCACCGCAATGCCGCACAGCAGCAGCGGGCGCACACCGTACAGAAAACAGGCCATGCACAGCACCGGCACCGCCATAAAGCAGATATGCTTATAGTAGCGGCCGGTCTTCTGGAGCTGTGCCTCCTGCTCCCGGATCAAAGATTCATCCATAAATGGTTATCCTTTCAAAGGCTGGCGAGGTGCTGCACGGCTGCAGCAGGGTCTGCCGCGCCGAACACTGCACTGCCCGCCACCAGAATATCAGCGCCCGCTTCCACGCACTGGGGCGCGGTGGCATTGTCCACGCCGCCGTCCACTTCCAGCAGATAGTGTGCGCCGCGCGCTTCGCGCTCTGCCTTGAGCCAGCGCAGCTTGTCCAGCGCCGAGGGCATGAACTTCTGCCCGCCAAAGCCCGGCTCCACGCTCATCACCAGCACAAGATCCAGCTGGTCAAGATACGGTGCCAGCGCCTGCGGCTCGGTGCCGGGCTTGATGGTCAGCCCCACCTTGCAGCCCAGCGCCCGGACGGCATCGATGGTGGCCTGGATATCGTCCTCGCACTCAAGGTGGAAGTTGTACAGGGTGGCACCGGCTTTGATGAAGGCTTCCGCATACTGCAGCGGATGGCTGATCATCAGGTGCACATCATAAAAGGCATCCGGCAGATTTTTGTGCAGGCTCTTGAGCACCGGCACGCCAAAGCTGATGTTGGGCACAAAGTGGCCGTCCATCACGTCGTAATGCAGCATCTGTGCACCGGCGTCCAGCACCATGCGGCAGTCTGCACCCAGTTTGCCAAAATCAGCGGAAAGGATCGAAGGACTTACGATTGCCATATTCTATCTTTACGCTCCGTTATTTTATAAATTCTTATTCCCATTTGTCCCATTGTACTAGCGGTTTCAAACCGCAAAAACAGCATGGGCATGGTTATCTTTTAGTTTACATGAAAACGAGCAAAAAATCAAACCCGCCAACGGCTTTTTCACGGAAATGACGTATTTGGAAAGATCTGTCCATTTGCGAAGTAAACTCCCTCAGTCAAAGCCTGACGGCTTTGCCAGCTTCCTCGGAGAGGGAGCCTCTGGCACGCCCGGAAGATTTGCACTTTAACCGGAAGCTTTACCGCCATGCCAAGGGCCCCATCCCAGAGGGGGCTGGCATTGAGCGCAGCGAGATGACTGGGGGAGTTTCATCGGCGGCAAAGTTTCCCCACGCCAAAACAGCCAGACCGCCCCGGGTCCGGGGCAGCCTGGCTGGAAGTTCATTCTACGGGCTTCATGCTTGCAGGGTCTTCCACGGTGGGTTCACCGCCGGCTTCGTCCGGCAGACGCTTCATGCCGCCGGGGTTCGGGGCCACGGTGGGCAGGGTGAACACGAACCGGCACCACTCGCCCTGCTGGCTCTCCACCCGGATCTGCCCGCCGGAAAGGTTCACCAGCACCTTGCAGATGTTCAGGCCAAGGCCAGCGCCCCGGGCGTGCAGGCCGCGGGAGCGGTCCTCCTTGTAGAACCGCTGGAACACGTAGGGCAGCGCTTCCGGGCTGATGCCCTGACCGGAGTTCCAGATGGAGATCTCGGCTTCCGGGCCAAGCTTTTCCACCCCGAAGCGGATGGTGCCGCCCGCAGGCGTAAACTTGATGGCGTTGTCCAGCAGGTTATACACCACCTGATGGATCAGGTCGGGGTCGGCGTAGACCAGCACCTTTTCGTCCATGGTCAGGCCGTCGATGTCGATCATGCCGTCGTTGATGCGCTGCTCTGCCGAGAGCGCCACGCCGGTGATCGTCTCCCAGATGTTGAACATCCGGGCATTCACCTGATATTCGCCGCTTTCCAGCTTGGAAAGATCCAGCATGTTCTGGATGAGCCGTGCCAGACGGCCCGTTTCCTCACTGACCAGCTGCAGGTAGTGGTTCTGCATATCCGGCGGGATGGTGCCGTCCAGAATGCCGTCCACAAAGCCCTTGATGGTGGTCATGGGGGTGCGCAGCTCGTGGGCGATGTTGCCCATGAACTGACCGCGGGAGTTGTCGTTCATCTGGATGTTGTCTGCCATGCGGTTGAAGGTGCGGGCAAGGTCGGCTGCCTCGCCTTCGCCTTCCACCCCCTCCCTCCACACGGACGGAAAGATCACCGCCGCCAAAGCGCTGGGCGGCATCCGTCACCTTCTGCAGCGGGTCGGTGAGCTGGCGCATCAGGATCTTGGTCAGGATGCTGGCACACAGCAGCATCACACAGGCCGACAGCAGGAAGTTGGACCAGAACTGCTGCTTGAACTGGGTCAGCTGCTCGCCGGAAGAGCACAGGAACAGGTAGCCGCTGGGCTGGCCGTTCTCATTGCGCATTTCGCTGACCGTGATGTAGCTTTTCCCGTCCAGCATGCCGCCCAGCGTGCCGAACACATGGTAGTAGTCCGCATCGGAAGCGTCGATCTTCTCCATCATTTCTTCCGGCACGGTCAGGCTCTCCAGCTTGTCCGGGCTGGAGGCGATCATCACCCGGCCGTCGTTGTCGGTAAAGAACAGATAGGCCTCTGCGCTCTCGCCGATGATCTCCAGCTTGGTGCTCAGTGCGTCCAGCTCATCGCCTTCCGGCAGCTCCGCCTGCTGGACCAGATACTGGGCCGTGCGCTGGGTGACGCCCACCACCTGATCCAATGTTTCGTAGCGGTCCTTGGCGAAGTAGTTCTTGAACAGCACCCACTCCGAAGCGCCCATCAGCACGATGCCCAGCACCATCAGGGTGGACACCAGCGAGAAGAACGCCACCGAGATACTTTTGCGCATTACTGACGCACCTCGAACTTATAGCCCACGCCCCATACGGTCTTCAGCTCCCATTTGTCGGAAGCACCGGCCAGCTTCTCGCGCAGGCGCTTGACATGCACATCAATGGTGCGGCTGTCGCCGTAATACTCAAAGCCCCACACCTCGTCCAGCAGCTGGTCACGGGTGTAGACGCGGTTCGGATGGGAGGCCAGACAGTTCAGCAGTTCCAGCTCCTTGGGGGGAGCCTCCACCACCTTGCCCTTGACCCGCAGCTCATAGCTGTTCATGTCCAGACGCAGGTTGTCGAATTCGATCACGCCCTCTGTGCTCTCGGCAGCAGCCGTGGTGGTCTGGCAGCGGCGCAGCACCGCCTTGATGCGGGCCACCACTTCCTTGGCATCAAAGGGCTTTACCATGTAATCGTCTGCACCCAGCTCCAAGCCCAGCACCTTATCAAAGGTCTCGCCCTTGGCCGTGAGCATCATCACCGGGGTGTTGCCCGCCTTGCGGATGCGGCGGCACACTTCCAGACCGTCCATCTTGGGCATCATCACGTCCAGCAGCACCATATCGGGCTTGACCTGATTGAACTTTTCCAGACCTTCTTCGCCATCGTTTGCCACCGTGACCTGATAGCCTTCCTTGGTCAGGTACAGCCGCAGCAGCTCGCAGATATTGGTATCGTCGTCCACAACGAGGATCTTTTCGTTGGCCATAATGATCTCCTCCCATTTTATCGGATGCCCGCCGGGCGGGCAGAGCAGCAAAGTATTCCATTTCTTATTATACGGAAGAGTTATGACAAAATAAAGAAGGATTTGTATGATTTTTTCACAATTCCGGCCCGGCCTTACTCGATCATCAGCCGGATGATCTCCTCATTGGTCTCCTTCATGCCGTCCTTGCCCAGACGGCCGATGCCCTTGATGGTGGTCTCGATGTCCTTCATCACGATGCCGTCGCCGCCCTTGAACTCCTGATGGCACTTGTACATGTTGTAGCCAAGCAAGGCCGCATCCACCGAGGAAGCGATCTTTGCCGCGCAGGAGGCCTTTGCGCCGTCGCACACGATGCCGGACACGATGGCCAGCGCATTGACCACCGTGTGGATGGCGGCCTGATAGCCGTCGCCGCACAGATATACGATGCCCGCGCCAGCGCCCGCACCGGCGCTGACTGCGCCGCAGTAGGCGGACAGGGTGCCGATGCCGGTCTTTTCGTGGATGGCCACCAGATTGGAAATGATGAGGGCACGGTAAAGCTTTTCCTTGCCGCTGTGCAGTTCCTTGGCATATTCAATGAGCGGCACCGAGCAGGTGATGCCCTGATTGCCGCTGCCGGAGTTGATGATGACCGGCAGCTCACAGCCGTTCATGCGGGCATCCGAACCGGCGCTTGGCCTTGGCCCGGATAGACACATCGTTGCCGTAGGTAGAAAGCAGCACCCGGCCGATGTTCGCGCCATAGTCGCCCAGAAGGCCCTCCTCTGCAATGGCGTTGTTATAGCGGATCTGGCGTTCCAGCAGGTCCGCCACATCCTGCAGGTCGGCCGTCTCGGCAAAGTCCCAGATGTCCTTCATGTTCAGCAGGCTGCGGTCGGCCCGGCTGTCCCGCCGGGTCTCCTCGTTCAGCAGCGGCTTTTCGTAGAGCACCCGGCCATTCTTTTCGATCAGGCAGATGTTGGTGTGAAAATCCGCAATGCGCACCTTTGCGTAGGAATCCCCGCTGCGCTCGGTAACGATGATATCGAACACATGCCCCTGCTCGATGTGCTGGATGGAAATAGGCACCGTCTGCAGATAGTCCCGGATGGCAGCCTTCTTGTCCTCGCTGACCTCGGAGATGACTTCCAGCTCTCTGTCTGCCGAACCGGCAATGATGCCCGCTGCCACAGCGGCTTCCATGCCTTTCAGGTGGCCGGTGTTGGGCACGATGACGCTCTTCACGTTTTTGATGATGCTGCCGCTCACCTGCAGCTGCACACTTTCGGGCAGTGCGCCCAGCACCTCGCGTGCCCGGGCCGCAGCATAAGCCAGTGCAATGGGCTCTGTGCAGCCCATTGCCGGGATGAGCTCCTCTTTTAATATTTCCACATACGCCTGATAGCGCGGATCGCTGCGTTCCATGACGGTTCCCTGCCTTTCCTGTCGATTCGATATTTACCAACAGGAATAGTATACTATAGAACCCGCGCAATGTAAAATAAATTCTTCCCCGCCCGCAGGGCCGGCTATTGCAAAGCGCAAACCACAGAAGTAGAATAGGAGCATCCAAACCGATAAATCCATGGAGGGTCTTCCAATGATCGAAAAAGAAGTACAGGAGCTGCTGTCCTTCATTGACGGCAATCCTACCGCATACCACACCACTGCATCCGTCCGGAACATCCTGCTGAAGGAGGGCTTTTCCGAGCTGCTGGAGAGCCGCCGGTGGCAGCTGGAACCTGGCGGGAGCTATTTTGTCTGCCGCAACGGCTCCAGCATCCTTGCATTCCGCATGGGAGAACAGCTGGAAAACTACAGCTTCAACGTGGCCGCTGCCCACACGGATTCCCCCTGCTTCCGCATCAAGGAAAACGCCGAGATCCACATGGGCCGGAAGTACACCAAGCTGAACACCGAGGGCTACGGCGGCATGATCTGCTCCACATGGATGGACAGGCCGCTGTCGGTGGCAGGCCGCGTGCTGATAAAGGAAAACAATGCCATCACTTCCCGCCTGCTCACGCTGGACCGCGACCTGCTGATGATCCCCAGCGTGGCCATCCACATGAACCGCGAGGTCAACGACAAGGCTTCCTACAACAAGCAGGTGGATATGCTGCCTTTGCTGGGCAGTGCCGCCGAGGAAGGCGTGCTGAAAAAGCTGATCGCCGCTGAGCTGCAGGTCGCAGAAGACCAGATTCTTGGCAGCGACCTGTTCCTCTACATCCGCGAAAAGGCCGCCGTCTGGGGCTGCAATGAGGAGTTCATCTCCTCCGGCCGTCTGGATGACCAGCAGTGCGTGTTCGGCATCCTGAAGGGTTTTCTGAAAGCACACAGCGCCCCGTCCATCAATGTTGCCGCCTTTTTCGACAACGAAGAAGTGGGTTCCGGCACCAAGCAGGGCGCGGCTTCCACCTTCCTGTACGACGTTCTGCACCGCATCGCGCAGAACGTCTGCCCCGGCGATGAGGACTTCCACCGTGCGGTGGCCTCCAGCTTCATGTTCAGCGCCGACAACGCCCACGCCGTGCACCCCAACCACCCGGAATATACCGATGTGAACAACTGCACCTACATGAACGAGGGCGTTGTGGTCAAGGTGCACGCCGGCCAGAAGTACACCAGCGACGGCATGAGCATGGCCGTGGCAAAGGAGCTTGCCGCCCGCGCCGGTGTCCCGCTGCAGTATTTTGCCAACCGTTCCGATAAGGTCGGCGGCAGCACTCTGGGCAACCTTGCCATGGCGCAGGTATCCATGAACTGCGTGGACATCGGCCTGCCCCAGCTGGCCATGCACTCCTGCTACGAGACCGCCGGTGCCCGGGACATCGTTTCTCTCATCCGGCTGATGGAGGAATTCTACGCCAGCCATTTTGAGGAGACCGCGTCCGGCACCCTTTCCATCTGCAAGTAAGACCCGTACAACCTGAATCATAAGGACTGCCCGTGGAAAAGCAGCACTGCTTTTCCACGGGCGGCTTTTCGTTTCCACTTAAGTGAGTATTGAGAAAAAACGTCCATTGTGCTACAATTATCCTGTTATAATATCGCTTTTACCGCAGCGTAAAATCTTTTCGCAAGGAGTATAATAAAATGAAATTAGGTATCGTCGGCCTGCCGAACGTCGGCAAGTCCACTCTGTTCAATGCCATCACCTCCACCAAGAACGCAGAAGCCGCAAACTATCCCTTCTGCACCATCGAGCCGAACAGCGGCATCGTAGCCGTGCCGGACAAGCGTCTGGACAAGCTGGCCGAGATCTGGCAGACCAATAAAAAGACCCCTGCCATCGTGGAGTTCGTGGATATCGCGGGCCTTGTAAAGGGTGCCAGTCAGGGCGCGGGCCTTGGCAACAAGTTCCTGGGCCACATCCGCGAGTGCGATGCCATTGTGCATGTGGTGCGCTGCTTTGACGATGACAACATCATCCATGTGGTGGAGGATGTTTCCAAGGCTGAGGCCGTGGACCCCATTGCCGACATCGATGCCATCGACTACGAGCTGATCCTGTCCGACCTTGAGGTGGTGCAGAACCGCGCAGGCCGCATGGCAAAGGCTGCCAAGAGCGGCAACAACAAGGGTGCTGCCGCCGAAGCCGCATGGCTGCAGCAGCTGGCCGACCACCTGAGCGCCGGCAAGCCTGCCCGCAGCTTCGATTTTGACGAGGGCGATGCCGAGCAGCAAGCCGTTCTGCACGAGATGGGCCTGCTGAGCGCAAAGCCGGTGCTGTACGCCTGCAATGTGGGCGAGGACGACCTGATGGAGGGCATCGAAAACAACAAGTATGTCCCGCTGGTGGCCGCACGCGCCAAGGAAGAGGGCGCACGCTACATTCCCATCTGCGCCAAGACCGAGGAGGATATCGCCGACTACTCTCCCGAGGAAAAGAAGGCTTTTCTGGCTGAAATGGGCATTGAAGCCAGTGGTCTGGACAACCTCATCACTGCCAGCTATGATCTGCTGGGCCTGATTTCCTTCCTGACCGACGGCAAGAAGGAGTGCCGCGCATGGACCATCCGCAAGGGCACCAAGGCACCGCAGGCTGCCGGCAAGATCCACAGCGATTTCGAGCGCGGCTTCATCCGTGCCAGCGTCATTGGCTACAGCGATCTGGAAGCCAACAACTTCGATTACGCCGCCGTCAAGGCCAAGGGTCTGCAGCGCACCGAGGGCAAGGAGTACGTTGTCAACGACGGCGATGTGATCGAGTTCCTGTTCAATGTTTAAAGGGAAACCCTCTCAGTCAAAACCCGACGGTTTTGACAGATTCCCTTTGTCGCTGCGTGACATCTTCCCCCGGCCGGGGGAAGTCTTTCCTCTCAGGGGGAGCTCGATTGCAGCGAACCGGAAGAGCCATAAAAGCTCTCCCTTTGGGAGAGCTGGCATCGCGCACTGAGGGTTCGTTCCCCAGCCTTCCTGAATTAAAAGAGTCATTCCCTGAATATGGCCAGAGCGCACGCGTCGGCCATTTAAAATCGTAAAAGAGGTTTCCTATGATTTTCGGTATTATGGGCGCAATGCCCGATGAAGTCGATCAGCTGTGTGCAAAGCTGGAAAACGTCACCGTGGAGCCCTACGGCGGCGTGGATTACCACAAGGGCACGCTGGCCGACAGACAGGTGGTGGTGTGCTGTGCCGGCATGGGCAAGGCCAATGCCGCCGCCACCACGCAGGTGCTCATCACAAAATTCGGCGCGGAGAAGATCATCTTTTCCGGCATCGCAGGCAATATGACCTCGAAGATCGGCATTGGGGATGTGGTCATCGGCAAGACCGTGGTGTACCACGACGCACAGCTGGACATGATCTGCCAGAACCCGCCGTTCCTCACGGAATACACCGGCGACCCGGAGCTGATCGCTGCCGCCGAAAAAGCCTGCGCCGAAGCGGGTGTGAAGGCTCTGGTGGGCAAGATCGCCACCGGCGACCTGTTTGTGGGCGACAGTGAAACCAAGGCTGCCATTGAAGCCAAATGCGCCCCCGACTGCGTGGAGATGGAAGGTGCCGCTGTGAGCCAGATCGCCGCCAAGAACGGTGTGCCCTGCGTCATCCTGCGCGCCATGAGCGATAATGCCGACGAGGACGGCCACGAGGTGCTGGTGGTGAAAAGTTCAGCATTGCGGAATATGTAGCCACCGCCACCAAGATCGTGGCAGCAATGGTGGAAGCACTGTAAAAAAGAACCCTCTCAGTCAATGCTTCGCATTGCCAGCTCCCCGAAAGGGGAGCTTTTGACATTCCGGAAACGTTTTCCGTTTTGCCAATGGCTCGCCCTTCGGGAGAGCTGGCGAACAAAGTGAGCCTGAGAGGGTTTTCTTTTACAAGAAACTGTTCCAGCTTTACCCGGCTATCCTCCTGAAACTCCTGCAGTCTTTGGGCAAGGCGCTTTGCGCCGGGCGCGGCATTGGGGTAATCCTTCTGGGCCTTTACGCAGTCCACCACCCCCATGCCGCTGCCCTGTGTGAGCATCTCGGCCAGATTGCGGGTGGACTTGTCCGTGAGGGTCTTCATACTGATGCCCATTTTCGTGTTCAGCTTTGCCATGGCGCTCTGCCCTGCGCGGTGCCGCCGCAGGCCTCGATGGCGGTGTGCGCTTCCTGATTGAGCTGGTGGTACACATTGCGCTGGCGCAGCAGCTCGGCCTTGAACTGCACATCGTCGGTCATCGGCACGATCTGTTCCAAGGTGTTCTTGCCCATCTCGGTATTCTGCACCACGGCTTCCAGCAGGTTCAGGTTGTCGTTTTTCTGGTTTTCCATACAAAAAATCCCCCTTCTGGCCTTAGTCTGCGCCAAAAGGGGGATTTTATACACTGGTTTTATTCTGCACGCATCTGATCGCCGCCGGCGTTCTGTGCCTCCCGCAGGCGTGCATCGCACAGCTCGTACAGCGCCTGCCAGTTCTTTGCAGAGACATTCTCCAGCCCGGCTGCGCCGCAGCTCAGGGTAAAGGGTACCCGGCGCATCATGCCGGTGGTGGTGATGCATTCCCGGGGCATCTGCCGATACAGGTTCTGCATTTCCTCTGCCAGCTGCTTGCCGTCGGCATCCAGACAGCCCACCGCAAAGATGCTGCCGGTCAGGCGGCAGACCACGCGGGTCGCAGGGGTATCAAAGTTCTTTTTCCACTGGTTGCCCACAAAGCAGTGCAGCTGGTCCATCACAGGCTGGCCGTAGGTATCCCGCAGCTTCTGGCCATTGTCGATGCTCACCAGCGCCACAGCCGCCTTGCGGCCCTGCGCTGCACACTGCTCCAGCTTTTGGGCAAACACCGTTTCCAGATAGCGGCGGTTGTACACGCCGGTAAGGAAATCGTGGCTCATATCCTCGCGGCACAGTTCCCGCTCCCGGGGTGTCATGCGCTCTTCCGGCAGCACATTGCCTGCCAGCGGTGCGCACATTTCCAGCTCCCAGCATTTGCCGTCCGCTTCCACTCTGCGGTGCAGCACACAGTCCACACGGCCATTGCGCAGCTCGTAGTCCACCCGCAGGCCATCGTCCTGCCAGCCGTCACAAAGCGGTGCTTCGGTCAGGGTCACTGCCTCAAATACGGCCTGCGCTGAGCGCGCAAGTTCCCGCAGATCCTGCTCGGTACATTCTTTCTTCATGTAATTTTCCCCATCATCTGCGCACGCGGCGCTCCCGTATCCCGCGTGCAGTCACCTGTTCCCCATACGTTCAGGAACCATCTGCCGCATTATGCATCCCGCGCCCGCCCTGTTTCCGGAAATGCCGGGAACGCATCAGGCAAAGAAAAATGGCATAATGCCGCTTTAGCAACATTATACCATTCAGCTTCCGATTTTACCAGCAAAACGCACAATTTTCTGCCGGAGTTTTTACATTTTCGTCAAATTGCTAAGCTCCCGCCGCTCTGTGCCTTCTGTTTATACGCGGCAGTACACACTGCACTCGTCGTGGATGGTCTTGGCCAGTGCCTTGGCGGCAAAGCCGTCAGCGGCGCGCCATGCCCAGTTTCCGCCCAGCTTGCCGGGGGTATTCAGGTGTGCTTCCGCGCCCAGACCCAGCCAGTCGTACATGGGGATTATGGCCCGGTCAGCCACCGACCCCAGCGCTGCGCGCAGCAGAGCGATGCGGACATCATCGGTCCGGATGGCCGCCAGCTCCTTTGCGGTGGGCTTTACGCCGGTCAGGTGCAGGTAAGCGGCAGCGGCAGCCTTTTCCTTTTCGGAAGCGCCGTTCTCCCACCAGTCGGTCAGGGTGGTGTTATCGTGGGTGCCGGGGTAGACCACGCAGTTGGCTGTGTGGTTGTGGGGCAGATACTCGTTATCGCCGCCGCCAAAGGCGAACTGCAGCACCTTCATGCCCGGGAAGGTGCTGTCGGCCAGCAGCTTTCGCACACTGGGGAACAGTTCACCCAGATCCTCGGCAATGATGGGCAGCTTGCCAAGGGCAGCTTCCAGCGCATCGAACAGCTCCATGCCGGGGCCGTTCTCCCACCTGCCGGTGCGGGCGGTGGTGCTGTCCGCCGGGATGGCCCAATAGGTATCGAAGCCGCGGAAGTGGTCGATGCGCAGCAGGTCGTAGATGCCCAGGGCGTGGCGCACCCGGCGCACCCACCACGCGTAGCCGGTCTTTTTGATGGAAGGCCCAGTTATACAGCGGGTTGCCCCACAGCTGACCGTCAGCAGAGAAGTAATCCGGCGGGCAGCCCGCCACACGGGCAAAGCCGCCGTCGGCATCCAGCTCAAACAGCGCGCCGCCCACCCATGCATCCACCGAGTCGGCAGAGACGTAGATGGGGATGTCGCCCAAAATCTGCACGTCCTTTTTGTTGGCGTAAGCCTTCACCGCCTGCCACTGGGCCGCAAACTTGTACTGCACGAACTTCCAGAAGCCGATCTCCTCCTCGTTTTCGGCGGCAAAGGCAGCAAGGGCCTTCTTGTCGCGCAGGCGGTAGGGCTTGTCCCACTCCACCCAGTTCTTCATGCCGTTGGCCACTTTCAGGGCCATGTACAGGGCGTAGTCGTCCAGCCATTCCTCATTGGCGAGGGTAAAGGCATAATAATCATCCGGGAAGTAATAGCTGCAGCCGTGCAGCCCGGCGCACTGCTTGCGCCATGCGGCGTAGGCGGTGCGCAGGACTTTAAAGCGGCTCACATACAAAGTGCCGTAGTCCACCTCTTTGGGGTCTGTGCCCCATTTTTCGGCCTTGAGCTGGGCGGCGGTGAGCAGGCCTTCTTCCTTCAAAGCGTCGAGGTCGATAAAATAGGGGTTGCCCGCAAAGGCCGAGCAGCTCTGATAGGGGCTGTCACCGTATCCGGTGGGGCTGAGCGGCAGGATCTGCCAGATCTTCTGGCCCGCTTGTGCCAGAAAATCCACAAACTTGAATGCTTCCTTGCCAAAGCAGCCAATACCGTAAGGGCCGGGCAGGCTGGACACCGGCATCAGGATTCCACTTTCACGCATGCTATTACCTTCCTCATTTTTAACATTTTATGGGAATATCGTTGTTTCTTATCATAACATATCCGCAGACTATTTTCCACAGGCAAAAAACGTGGTATACTTATTTTTACGGGATAACCCTCTCAGGCGCTTCGCGCCAGCTCCCCCGAAGGGGGAGCTTCAGACGATGGCTTGGTGAGAGGCGCCTTCAGCCCGGAAGTCTTATTTTCCCTCCAGAGAAAAAGCTCCCCTTTCGGGGGAGCTGGCATCGCGCAGCGATGACTGAGAGGGTTTTTGGAGGTACCATGCAGCGCACAGAAAAATACTTTGAACAGGACGCTTTCCGCACCCAGTGCGAAAGCACCATCCTTGCCGCAGAGCCGGACGAAAAGACCGGCGGCGGGCGCATTGCGCTGGACGGCACGGTGTTCTACCCGGAGGGCGGCGGTCAGCCTGCCGACCGGGGCACCCTGACCCTGCCGGACGGTGCCACGCTGAATGTGACCGATGTGCACGAGCATGACGGCATCCTCTGGCACAGCGTGGACGCTCTGCCGGAAAGCGCTGTTCCCGGCACTGCCGTTTCCGGCTGCATCGACTGGGAATGGCGGTTTGACAAAATGCAGCAGCACACCGGTGAGCACATCCTTTCCGGCATCCTGCACCAGATGTTCGGGGCCGAGAACGTGGGCTTCCACATCGGTTCCGAGGCTGTGCGCATGGACACCAGCGTGCCCATTTCTGCCGAGGGCCTGCAGGCAGCCGAGCTTGCCGCCAACCGCATCGTGTGGCAGGATGTGCCGGTGCTGGTCAGCTACCCCACCCGGGAGGAGCTCGCCGCCCTTGTCTACCGCTCCAAAAAGGAGATCGAAGGGCAGGTGCGCATCGTGACCATTCCCGGTGCGGATGTCTGCGCCTGCTGCGGCACCCACACCCGCACCACCGGACAGGTGGGACAGATCAAAATTCTGGCCAGCGAGAACTACAAGGGCGGCGTGCGGCTGAGCGTGGTGTGCGGCCAGCGGGCATTGCTTGCTGCACAGGCTATGCGCCAGCGGCAGGCAGAGATCGGGGCGCTGCTCTCGGCCAAGGCCGACCAGACCGCTGTGGCGGTGCATCGCGTCTACGATGAGTATACTGCGCTCAAGTTTACACACTTTGGCGTATGTTCTCAGCTGTTCGATGCACTTGCCCAGCTGGCAAATCCCGGTGAGGATGCCATCCGCACAGTGCCCGGCCTTGACCCGGACGGCCTGCACCGACTGGCGGTGCGCCTGACCGAAGCCACCACCGGTCTCTGCGCCGCCCTGACCCCACCGAAAAGGGCACCGGCTACTGCATCGCACAGGCAGACGGCGATGTGCGCGCCCTGACCAAAGCCCTGAACGCCGCCCTGAACGGACGCGGCGGCGGCAAGCCCGGAATCTGTCAGGGCAGCTGCGCCGCTGCACCGGAACAGGTGGAGGAATTTTGCGGGAGCAAAACCGGTAAGCATCCTCGCCCTCTCCGTCTTTGCTTCGCAAAGCCACCTCTCCCGAAAGGGAGAGGCTTTGGCAGTACGGAAAACCTTCCGGCTTTGCCAAGGGCTCCCCCTTTGGGGGAGCTGGCGCGTCAGCGCCTGAGAGGGCGAGCCACGTTAATTTTAAGGAGAACAACAAACTATGAGAATGCGTTTCAAACCCTATGCCCACGACGAGCTGATGGCAGCCGACTTCCATGTGCACGAGCCGCTGATCTGGGGCGGCAAGTGGCACGCCCAGTACGCCCGCCCGGAGCAGCCCTTTATCCTGGAGCTGGGCTGCGGCAAGGGCGGCTTCATCTCCCAGTTGGCCTGCGCCCACCCGGAAAACAACTATCTGGGCATTGATATCACCGATAAGGTGCTCATCCTCGCCAAGCGCAAGATCGAAGCCGCCTATCAGGCCGCAGGCCCCATCGACAACGTGAAGATCATGAGCACCGACATCGAGCGCATCAAGGGGGTCATTACCGCCGAGGATACGGTCAGCCGCATCTACATCAACTTCTGCAATCCGTGGAGCAAGAACGGCTCTTCCCACAAGCACCGTCTCACCTACCCGCGCCAGCTCATCAACTACCGTGAGTTCCTCAAGGACGGCGGCGAGATCTACTTCAAGACCGACGACGATGATCTGTTCCGCGACAGTCTGGAATACTTCCCCGCTTCCGGCTACGACATCGAGTGGATGACCTTTGACCTCCATGAGAACGAGCCGGAGTGGAACATCCGCACCGAACACGAGGGCATGTTCACCGAAATGGGCATCAAGATCAAGGCCCTGATCGCCCGCAAGGACCCGGACCCCGCCAGCGTGACCTGGATCGAGCCGAAGATCCTCAAGCGTCAGGCCCGCGAAGCGGCCGAGGCCGAGGCTGCTGCCAAGGCCGCACAGGAAGGCGAAGGCAATGAATGACCCCTGCGAGATCTGCCTGAACAATGTGCAGGACGAGTACGGCAGCTGGTACTGTGCTCAGGGCGGCTGTCTGGACGAGGACGAGATGGCCCGCTATCTTTCCTGCAGCACGGCTGCCTGCCCGTTCTTTGAGCCGGGCGATGAATACAAGATCGTACAAAAGCAGAACTGACCTGCACAGCAGCATGATTCTCACAGGAGGTGTTTTATGCTCAACTTTCTCACGACCACCACAGTATGCGGCTTTTCGCTGTATCATGTGCTGGCCTTCTTCCTCATTTATTCCTGCACCGGCTGGTGTCTGGAGGTCATCTTTGCCGCCGCCACCACCGGTCAGCTGGTGAACCGCGGCTTTCTCAACGGCCCGGTGTGCCCCATTTACGGCTTCGGCATGGTCATCGTGCTGTTCACCCTGACCCCTTTGCAGGACAGCGTCCTGCTGCTGTACATCGGCGGTGTCATCCTGCCCAGTGCGCTGGAACTGGTAGGCGGCTGGGCACTGTATAAGCTTTATCACACCCGCTGGTGGGACTACAGCGACTTTCCCTTCAACATCGGCGGCTACATCTGTCTGGAATTCAGCCTGCTGTGGGGCGTGGGCACGCTGGTGGTCATGCGCATCGTCCACCCAGTCGTCGCCGGTCTTGTGGATATGGTCCCGCCCTTTGTGGGCTTTGTCGTTATGTGTGTGCTCTATGCAGTCTACGCGGCAGACGTAGTCGTTACGGCCTTTGCCGCCTCCGGTCTGGCCAAGACGCTGGATGCCATGGAGCAGCTGGCTGACAGTATCCATGCCGTCAGCGATGCCATGACCCAGCTGCTGGGCACCACCACCCTGAACGCCGACCAGAAGCTGGACGAGCAGCGCCTGCAGCTCAAGCTTGCTGCCGCCGAGGCCCGCGAAGCCGCACCGAAAAAGCGCGCCCTGCGTGAAACGCTGGCCGCCGTCCGTGCCAAGACCGAAGAGGCCCGCGAGGCCGCAAAGCGTGCTTCCGAGATCGCCAAGCTCAACACGGCCGAAGCCGCCAAGGCTGCACAGCTGGCCGCCAAGGGCACGATGGAGCGCGCTGCCGAGCTGCTGCGTCTGGAACAGCTGGCCGAGGAGCTGCAGGCCCGCAGCGATGAAATGCAGGCCCAGCTGCTGCGCACCCCGCATCGTTGGCCCGCGCCGCATGCTGCGCGCCTTCCCCGGCCTGAAGCATGGCGTAAAAAAGACCACCCTCAAGGCCCTGCGCCTTGGTCTTGCCCGCCGGGAAAGCCCCGAAGAAGAACCGAAGAAAAACGGCTCCGACACCCGCAAGGATGCCTGAGACCGCTGCCCAAAAGACCGCTGCACAGGAATGCAGCGGTCTTTTTATGCCCCGCCTTCCGGACCCGTCCGGCGTTCCGTTCTTTTTTGCCGCAATGTCGCAATGTTTTAAATATCTATTTTCAAAGGTTTAAAATCGTGCTATACTGTTTTCTAAAATGCCATATTTTGTCGAAAACATCCAACAGCGAGGGATTTATCATGTCCGAAGAACTGAAGTCGAATGAAAATGTCGGCGCACTGCAACCCGATGCACTTGCACAGATCGCATCGGTAGACCCCAGCCCGGCCGTAGGCGGTATGCACCCCTTTACTCCGGCCATGCTCAGCCGTCTCAAGAAGCAGCGTCAGCTGCTGAGCGAGCTGGAGCACGCCCTGAAAAATCACGAGTTCTGCTTCTTTCTGCAGCCCAAGTGCAACAGCATGACCCGCGCCATCGTGGGCATGGAAGCACTGGTGCGCTGGAACCACCCCACCCGCGGCTGCGTGCCCCCGTCTGAGTTCATGCCCCTGCTGGAAAGCACCGGCCTTGTGACCCAGCTGGATCAGTATATCTGGGAGTCTGTCTGCAAGACCCTGCACAAGTGGCAGGAGAGCGGCAGCAATCTTGTGCCTGTATCTGTGAACGTTTCTGTGGTGGATATCGTCAATCTGGACGTGCCGCAGATCTTCTCCAACCTTGTGGAAAAGTATCAGCTGGAGCCCAAGCTCCTGCTGGCCGAGATCACCGAGACCATGCTGGCCGAAAACGCTTCTCTGGTGGAAAACACCATCCAGGGCCTGCACCGCAAAGGTTTCTCTGTGATGATGGACGACTTTGGCAGCGGCTATTCTTCGCTGAATATGCTCAAGGACACCAACGTGGATGCCATCAAGCTGGACATGAAGCTCATCGACATGAACCAGCAGAACCGCAGCAAGGGCGTGCAGATCGTGGAATCGGTGGTGGATATGGCCCACCGCCTGAATCTGCCCATCATCGCCGAAGGCGTGGAAACGCCGGAGCAGGTCTCCATGCTGCAGGCCGCCGACTGCCTGTATACGCAGGGCTATTATTTCTACAAGCCCATGCCGGTGGAGAACGCCGAGGCCCTGCTGGCCCAGCCCAACAGCGAGGATTACTGGGATATGCGCCGCGACCTGCTGCGCCGCGACCTGCTGCGCCGTGACCGCCGGGTCCCCGTCTCCGACAGTGAGCAGACCGCGCTGGCACTGCAGGCCTACCAGATCTTTGCGGATAATGTGCTGGAGCTTTCCCTGCTGAATCTTTCCACCGGCGAATACCGGGTCATCAAGCGGGATCCGCGCCTGCCCGGTGCGGGTTCGGACACTGAGGAGGACTTTGCCGCTTACTGTGAGCGCATGGTGACGAACAAGGTGATCCACCCAGACGACGCGGAGATGTTCACCGACCAGACCGATCTGGAGGCCCTGCGCTCCGCTGTTTTCAGCACCCAGCAGCCGGAGGCCTACCGCTTCCGCAAAAACGTGTCCGGCCAGTTCGTGTGGATCACCATGGAATTTCTGCCCTGCCGCAACTGCTGCGCCCAGAACCCATGGGCCACCGTGGTGGTGCGTGAGGATGCACAGGCCGACCATCTCAGCGAGGAGCTGGACTTCTCCTACAGCCACGACACCCTGACTGGCCTGCTGAACCGCAGCCTCTTCGAGACCGATCTGCGGACGCTGCAGTCCAGCGAATACGACTCCATGGTGTGCACCTACATCGATGTGGTGGGCCTGCACGAGATCAACAACCATCTGGGCCACCGCAGCGGCGATGCCATGCTCTGCTTCATTGCCAATGCGGCCCGCAAGTTCTTTGTTTCCAGCCGCATCTACCGCATCGGAGGTGACGAATTCGTGATCTTCACCCCGAACCAGCCGCCCTACAGCGTGTGGGTGGCTGTGGACAAGATGCGTGCTTTCCTGCGCGAGAAGGAATATGAGATCTCGGTGGGCATCCAGAGCACCAACAACCTGCACCGGCTGGACGATGCCATGAATCAGGCCGAAGCTGCCATGCGGCAGGACAAGCAGGCCTATTATGCCCGCAACGGCCAGGAGCGCCAGCTGCGGGGCCTGAACGAGAAGCTGGAGCAGACCCTGACCGAAAAGCGGGATGCCGAGCATTTCCTGCGGGTCCTTGCCCCCAAGTACAAGAGCGTGTTCGTTGTGGATCTGAAGACCGACCGTATGCGCGGCGTGATCGTCCCGGACTATTTCCAGAAAATTCTGGACACCTCCGGCGGCTCTTTCCTCGCCGTTCTGCAGCAGTACCGTGATACGCAGGTGCAGCCCGCCTACCGCGAGAGTCTGGCGGACCTGCTGGACTACAACTATATCCGCAGCAAGGTCCTGACCGGCGACATCGTGGAGCACACCTATAAAAAGACCGACGACACCACCTTCCGCGTCAAGGTGACACCCTACTCCAGGAGTGGCTCTCATATCGATGAAACGCTCTGGATCTTCTCGGATGAAGGGGCATCCCTTACCCCTCCCCAGACAAAATAAGTGATTAAACGTTAAAAAAATCGGAAACGACCGCGGTTGTTTCCGATTTTTGTTTTTACAGAGAAGTTGTGCCGGGTGCCCAGAGCCAAGCGGAGGGCATTTTAAATGGTCAGGCCCACAGATTTTCCGGGTACTGGCCCTCTGCCGTTTTGCGGGCGATGGCTTCCACCACCAGCGGCTTGTCCTCACGGTAGGTAACGCCGTACCATTTATCCGTGCTGCGCAGCACTTGAATTTTTGCCTTGCCCTCTTCGATCAGCTCCGTGACCACCAGCGGCAGGAAATACTCACACTTGAGCGGGTTTTGGGGCAGATTTTCGGTCAGCCAGCCCGCAAAGCGCTGCTCGGCTTCGTCCAGAAAGCTTTTGCCAAAGCCCCACAGGTTCATGCTCACCGGGGTATCGCCGGGCAGATCGGTCCAGCTTGCGCCGCCGTCCTCGGTGAAGTGTACGCCGTTTTCGTACGTTTCAATGCGGGTGCGTTCGGTCACACTGTGCAGGGTGCCGTCGGGTTCGGTCACGCATACGCCGCGGGCCACGCTGCCATTCTCGGAGACAGTGTTCCGGAGCAGATAGCTTACCATGCAGTAGTCGTAATAGCTGCCGTCCTCGTGGGTGGACAGGTAATCATACATCACCCGGAAGGCCTCCGGGCCGTAATAATCATCGGCATTGATGACTGCAAACGGGCCGTCGATGAGGTCCTTTGCAGCCAGAACGGCGTGGCAGGTGCCCCAGGGCTTGACACGGCCCTCCGGCACGGCAAAGCCTGCGGGCAGCTCATCCAGCTGCTGGAAGGCGTATTTCACGTTCATGGCCTTGGATACACGCTCGCCGATGGCTGCCTTGAAAGCATCCTCGATCTCATGCTTGATAACAAAGATCACCGTCTCAAAGCCTGCGCGGCGGGCATCGTAAAGGGAATAATCCACGATCACCTGACCGTTCGGCCCCACCGGGTCGATCTGCTTCATGCCGCCGTAGCGGCTGCCCATGCCAGCCGCCATGACCACCAGTACCGGTTTGTTCATATAAGGTTCCTCCCGTATCTGAGCCGCAGCCGCGGCAGAAATTCTTGCGTTTATTATACTACTCTTGGCAGGCGTGAGCAAGGGTGTTGATGTTGGCATTGGCTCCACTCACTCCGTCCGCCCTCCGAGGCATTCTGCAAGTTAAAATTTCCAAAATATGCAATTTATTCTTGCAAAAGTATTGTTTTTGTCATGTGAATATTGTATAATGGCGGCATCAATGCAGGTTTCACCTGTCAAAAAGTGTCATTTAGTGAAAGTAAAGCTCTCCAATACGATCAAGAAAGAGGTATTTTATCATGAATGAAGCCGTTACCAAGCGCTTTCTGCTGTATTTCCGCCTGATGCTGCTGGTGTGGATCCTGATCGCCAATGCCATCATCCATGTGACCGGCCTGGAGTACAGCTGGCTGATCTTTCTGAGCAATATCATGATGTTCACGCTGGAAGGCGATGTGAAGGATCGCTTCGTCACCGTTGAGCTGGGTGGTCTTGTAGGCCTGATCCTCACTGTGATCGCTCTGCTTTCCATCACGGCCCTGAACCCGGTGCTGGGCGGCTTCTTCGGCTTCCTCATCCCGCTGGCCGTGGTGCTGTTCATCCTCATCATCCTGCACCCCTACGCACCCAAGGTGCTGAACAACGTGGGCTTTGCCTACCTGACTGTGGCCTGCATCGACACCACCGCTCTGGCCACCCACCTGCCCCAGTTCTTCATCACCTTCATCGTGGGTTCGATCCTCTTCAACGGCGTGTGCGTGCTGCTGATGAAGCCCGCCAAGGCTCTGGCCGTCAAGAGCGTCCAGAAGGAAAACGCGTAACTCTTTTTACGGAGTATATAACATAAGCGAAGGCCCCGTTCCCATCGGAACAGGGCCTTCTCGTTTATGTGTTGTTATTTGTCGAAAATTGCACACTGTCGATTTTTGTGCTATACTGGTCGCGCTGCCCTTCCCATTCTGGCATCAGAAGGGGGTGAGGACCGATGAACTCAATTTTAGTCAACTTTCTCGTGGCTGTCGCAGCGCAGGTAACGGCAAACTATCTGTGCAAGTGGCTTGATAGTCACCGCAAGGGCAAGTAAGCACAAGAACCCCCTTGGAGCGGCAACTCCGAGGGGGTTCACTTTTGTGTGAGACCGATGCAATACTCAATCTCTATCAACTTTCTCTACCCTTATTATATGCATCCCTGCAAAAAAGTCAAGGCGGCGGTATTTTTTTCAGTTTGCGGCATCCATACGGATCCTTACATTCGTTGTTGCCATGCAAAAGCGCCGCTCTCCTGCCGGGAAAGCGGCGCTTTGTGTTTTGCAGTGTCTGCTTACAGGCTGAGGTTGCGGATCTCGGCAGTCACCTTTGCGATGAATGCATCCAGCTCCATCGTGGTGGTCTCGCCCTTGCGGTCACGCACCGAGATGTTGCCTGCTTCGGCTTCCTTGGCACCCAGAACCAGCATATAAGGCACACGGTCCACCTGCTGTGCCTCGCGGATCTTGTAGCCGATCTTCTGGTTGTCGTCGTCCAGCACAACACGGACACCGGCTTCCACCAGCTTTTCGGTCACGCCCTCGGCGTAGTCCAGCGTCTTTTCGGAGACGGGCAGCACCTTGACCTGCGTGGGAGCCAGCCAGGTGGGGAACTTGCCCTTGGTCTCTTCGATCAGGTAAGCCATGAAGCGGTCCAGAGAGCCCAGGATGGCGCGGTGCAGCACCACGGGAGGTCTTTTCGGTGCCGTCCTTGTCCACGTAGGTCAGGTGGAACTTTGCGGGCAGGCAGAAGTCCAGCTGGCAGGTGGACAGGGTGTACTCGGCACCCACGGCGGGCTTGACGTTCACGTCCAGCTTCGGGCCGTAGAAGGCAGCCTCGCCGATCTCCTCGGTGAAGTGGATGCCCAGCTCAGTCAGCACTTCGCGCAGGGCCTGCTCTGCAAGGTTCCACATGGCATCATCGTCGTGGTATTTCTTCTTATCGGCAGGATCACGCAGGCTCAGCACGCAGCGGTAATCGGTAATGTTGAAGTCCTTGTACACCTCAAAGATCAGGTTGCACACGTCGGCCACTTCGCTCTTGATCTGCTCCGGGGTGCAGAACAGGTGGGCATCGTTCTGGCAGAAGTGACGGCCGCGCTCGATGCCCTTCAGGGTGCCGGAGGACTCGTAACGGAAGTCGTGGGCGATCTCACCGATGCGCATGGGCAGGTCACGGTAAGAATGGGGACGATTTGCGTAGATCATCATGTGGTGGGGGCAGTTCATGGGGCGCAGAACATAGCTCTCGCCCTCCATCTCCATGGCGGGGAACATGTTCTCACGGTAGTGATCCCAGTGACCGGAGGTCTTATACAGGTTCACAGTGCCGATGCAGGGAGTCATAACGTGCAGGTAGCCGCGTGCACGCTCCTTCTCCTTGATATAGTTCTCCAGCTCCTGCCAGACGGTGTAGCCTGCGGGCAGGAACATGGGCAGGCCGCGGCCAACCAGATCGTCGGTCATGAACAGGCCCATCTCCTTGCCGATCTTGCGGTGATCGCGCTCACGGGCCTCCTGCTGCTCCTTCTCCCAAGCATCCAGCTCTTCCTGATTGCGGAAGGCCACGCCATTGATGCGGGTGAGCATCTTGTTTTCCTTGTCGTTCTTCCAGTATGCGCCGGACTGCTGGGTGATCTTGAAGGCCTTCAGCGCCTTGGTGTAGGTCAGGTGGGGTCCGATGCACATATCCACGTACTCGCCCTGCTGGAAGAAGCTGAACTCGGTCTCATCGGCCAGATCAGCCATGTGCTCGATCTTGTAGTTCTCCTTGCGCTCTTCCATCAGCTTCACGGCCTCGGCGCGGGGCAGGATGAAGGGCTTGATGGGCAAATTCTCCTTGACGATCTTGCGCATCTCTTTTTCGATGTTTGCCAGATCCTCGTCGCTGAGCTTCTGGTCGCCCAGATCGACATCGTAGTAGAAGCCGTTTTCGGTAGCGGGGCCGAAGGCGAAATCAGCCTGCGGATACAGGCGCTTGATGGCCTGCGCCATGATGTGGGCTGCGGTGTGGCGGATAACGTGCAGTTCCTGATCCTGCGGGCACTCGTCCACATGACCGTCCTTATAGATGATCTTCATAATGTTTGCTCCTTTGACAGATAAAGTAAAACAAAAAAGCGCTTCATCCCGCACACTTACTCACGGGATGAAGCGCCTGAAAAAATCAGAAACGTTCCACGGTTCCACCCGAATTGCACGCCTCTGCGTGCCACTCGCTGTGCTGTAACGGGCGCACCCGGCAGAGGTTCTCCTCTGCGCTCTGCGGTGGTAGAGCTCCGGCACATGACAGGCTGCTTGCAGCGCCCTTGCGGGGCAGCCCTCTCTGGGTCATGGAGAAACAGGAACTCAGTTTGTCCGCATCATCGCTTTTACAGGATGAAACTACGCTGATTGTAGCACGTCCCGCCGAAAAAATCAAGAGACGCAGCCATGAAATTTTTTCTTCATTTTTCTTCCTTCGGCTGCAGGAATTCCGAAAAAAGCTTGCTGGTGCGGAACCCCTGACTGGAATACAGGCTGTGATAGCCGGAGAACATATAGCTCAGGCCGCAGGCCAGCGCCATCAGCTCAAACCCGGCCCCGCTGAACAGCTCAGCCGCCAGTACAATGGAAGCCACCAGCGTATTGGTCGCCCCGCAGAACACGCACACCAGACCCACTGCAGCAGAAAAGCCCGCCGGGAGCCCCAGCAGCGGCCCCACCACGCAGCCAAACGTTGCGCCGATATAAAAACTCGGCACCACTTCGCCGCCCTTGAAGCCCACGCTCAGGGTCAGCACCGTAAGCACCATTTTGCACACAAAGTCCCACGGCAGAGCCTGCTCCAGCTCAACGGCATCCATAATGACATCCATGCCGGCACCGTTATAGCGGCCCACCCCATCAGGTAGGACAGCGCCACCACAGCCGCACCGCCTGCAGCAGCCCGCACCCACGGATTCGGCAGCAGTTTGGGGATCTCATGCTCAAAAAAGTGCAGCATCTGGCAGAAAATCACCGCCACCACCGCACAGCACATGGCCAGCACGGCGGTGCGCACCACCGTCCGGGCATCCAGCGGCGGCGCTTCCATCACAAACCGTGTGGGCGCAATGCCGGCCTTCAGCGAGATGCTGTATGCAATGAGCGCCGCCAGAAAGCCCGGCACGAAGGCCACGGTCAGCATCAGACCCACATCCACCACCATCATCGCAAACAGGGTCGCGGTCAGCGGCGTACCGAACAGCGCCGAAAAAAATGCCGCCATGCCGCACACGGTAGCCGTGCGGCAGTCATGATTGTTAAAGTGCAGCACCCGGCCGATATTCCAGCCGATGCTGCCGCCCATCTGCAGCGCTGCGCCCTCGCGGCCGGCCGAGCCGCCGCACAGATGGGTGAGCACAGTGCCCAGAAAGATGGCCGGGACCAGCCACGGCGTCACCGAGCTGCCGTCCTGCACGGCCCGCAGCACATCGTTGGTGCCCTTGCCGACACAGCCCGTCGCCTTATACAGAGCCGTGATGGCGATGCCCGCCGCAGGCAGAAGCCATAGCAGCCAGACATGCTCCGTGCGCTGCTCGGTCACCCATTCCACTGCCAGATGGAACAGCGTTCCGATGCCGCCGCACAGCACGCCGGTGCACACAGCCAGAAGCGTCCACCGGAACAGCGCCAGAAGCGAGACCCGGATCGCTTCCTTATAATGCAGGAACCATTCCTTTATTTTCCACATGTTTCTTCCCCGCACCTCTCTTATTTTCGATCTGATTTTGTCTATATGCGCCAAAACATAACATGTTTTTCTATCAATGTCAACCAAAGAACGGCAAAGGATATTATACAACTTTTACATACCCGGTAAAACAAATGCCAAAAGCCCCGCTTCTTTGTGCGCAGAAGCGGGGCTTTTGATTTGGTTGCCATTAGAGATTTTGGAGCTTTACTCCACATCCTGCAGGGCGGCAAAGTCCTCTTCGCCGGTGCTGATCTTGACCACGCGGGTCACATTGTAAACAAAGATCTTGCCGTCGCCGATATGGCCGGTGTACAGTGCCTTCTTGGCGGCCTCCACCACAGCGTCCACGCTGATCTTGGAGACGATCACCTCCACCTTGATCTTGGGCAGCAGGGTGGTATCCACAGGCACGCCGCGGTACTTTTCGGAAGTGCCCTTCTGGATGCCGCAGCCCATCACCTGCGTGACGGTCATGCCGGTAACGCCCAGATCGTTGAGGGCAGTCTTGAGCTGATCGAACTTGGAAAGCTTTGCAATGATGGACACCTTGTGCATACCGGTGTCGTACACGCCATCGTGGATCACGGGCGAAGGCTCGCGTACCACAGGAACGGCAGCGCTGATCTGCTTGTCGGTGGCCTTGGTCACATCGTCCTCGCCGAGGTCGGTGTTCTCGTTGGGCACCATGGCAGCAGAGTTTGCATCGGAGATGGAGAAACCAGCGTAAGCGGATGCCAGACCATGCTCGTGGATATCCAGACCGTCGATCTCCACCTCTGCGGGAACGCGCAGGCCGATGAACTTATCGATGAGCTTGAAGATAATGAACATCACAACGACAACGTAGATGTCAACGGTAACGAGGCCCAGCAGCTGGGTGCCCAGCTGTGCCAGACCGCCGCCGTAGAAGAGACCTGCGTGCTCAGTGTTGGCACCGGTGGAGAACAGGCCCACCGCAATGGTGCCCCACACGCCGTTTGCAAAGTGGACGGAAACTGCACCAACAGGGTCATCCACCTTGGCGATGTTATCGAAAAACTCAACGCTCAGCACAACGAGCAAGCCGGCCACAAAGCCGATGAAGAATGCGCCGAACGGAGAAACGGTATCGCAGCCTGCAGTGATCGCCACCAGACCGGCCAGAGAACCGTTCAGGGTCATGGAGACATCGGGCTTGCCGTAGCGCAGCCATGTAAAAATCATGGTCACACAGGTGGCAACGGCTGCAGCAAGGTTGGTATTGAAGCAGACCAGACCGGTCATGGTCATGGCCTCGTCGGTGGCAAGGCTCAGAGAGGAGCCGCCGTTGAAGCCGAACCAGCAGAACCACAGGATGAACACGCCCAGAGCACCGGCGGTCAGGTTGTGGCCGGGAATGGCGTGAGGCTTGCCGTTCTTGTCGTACTTGCCGATGCGGGGACCCAGCATCCATGCGACCAGCAGAGCGATGACACCGCCCACATTGTGGACTGCTGCAGAGCCTGCAAAGTCATGAAAGCCCATGCTCTGCAGCCAGCCGCCGCCCCACATCCAGTGGCCGCAGATGGGGTAGACCACCAGCGAGATCGCAGCAGAATAAACGCAGTAAGCCTTGAAGTTGGTGCGCTCGGCCATGGAGCCGGAAACGATGGTGGCAGCCGTTGCGCAGAACACGGTCTGGAACACGATGTAGACCCACAGCGGGATATCCAGACCCAGATGGCTGTAATCGCCCTGAATGAACGGGTCGAAGCCGCCGATCAGTGCGCCGGTGCCGCCGAACATCAGGCCAAAGCCGATGATCCAGTAGCACGGGGTGCCGATGCAGAAGTCCATCATATTCTTCATCAGAATATTACCGGTGTTCTTGGCACGGGTGAAACCGGCTTCGCACAAGGCGAAGCCCGCCTGCATGAAGTAGACAAGGAACGCTCCCACGAGCGTCCAACAGGTGTTGACGGAGCTGAACATAACTTTTCATACCTCCCACGAATGTGATGCCGCAAGGCCACCAGAACCTTTGGCGTGTGCGGTGTTCCCCGTGCCGATCGCACGCAGGAACGCTTCATTTGCACTCAGGAGACCCTCTATCTTCCCCCGAGCGGCAATATCCCCGAAAACACAAAAGGCGCTGGCGGAATCAATTCCGTCAGCGCCTTTGCTTTCGATGGCAAGAGTATAGTCCCTTTGTGCAAAAGTGTCAAGGGCTCATGTCAAGGTTTTACGTTTTTCACAACGCAAAGAAAGTTATCACGGCAAAAGTTTGGCAAAACTCTGTTTTCAGCTGCGCACTAGTCATTCTTTTCCGCTTCTGTGTCGTTTTCTGCTTTTTTGCGGCCGGAGCGGTGTCCGCCCTGCATTTCCCAGTGCAGCATCAGGCTCATCATGGCGCGCAGCGCAAAGGTGGCAGCCAGCGGCACCACCGACTCCAGATTCTGCAAAAGGAAGGTCTTTGCGATCTCCGCCGACATCAGAAATTCCAGCGCCGTGGTCAGGCCGCTGCTCATCTCGTGGTGGAAATCATGGTGGTCATGGAAGAAGGTCGCCCGCACATAGTGGTAGGTGGCCTTGATAAGACTGGTGACGATGATAAACAGACCGATCACTTCGGCAAGGCCCGCGATCATAGGCACTGCGGTCTCCAGAAAGCCTTCCAGTCCATGGGTAATGCCTGCGTTCAGATGATAAAGCCAGCCCATAGCAGCATCCTCTTACAGCAGGGTCTTGACGTATGCTGCCAGCTCCTCGTCCTTGCAGGAGGCGAAGAACAGCTCGCTGAACTTTGCACCGGCCACAGCGCCCTTCAGCAGGTCCTGATCGATGCTCTTCAGGCACTCGATCAGCGGCTTGAAGGTAGCGGCACGCACGCCGTCCAGGATCTTCTTGTTGCGCTGCTCAGGCTCCACGCGCTCCTTGGGGTAGCCCTGACCGTGGCCGAAGCCGAACAGTTTCTCGAAGCAGTACTCAAGGTTCAGCTCACCGCCCCAGCCGAAGCCCTTGGCAAACGGCATGGCAACGGCGTTGCCGTCGTTCACGTGGGCAAAGGTGTAGGCATCCACAGGGTCCTCCACATGTCCGCAGATCACGCCGGGGAAGCTGTTCAGGGCCAGCATGGCACCCTCGCCGGTACCGCAGCCGGTGATGACGTAATCGGCTGCGCCGCTGTTCAGCAGGATGGCAGCCAGAATGCCGCACTGCACATAGGTCAGCTGGGCAGCATCGTCGGCAGCGTACATGCCGTAGTTGACCACCTCGTGGCCCATGGGTTCCACTACCTTTTTCAGGGCAGTTTCAATGATGCCATTCTTGGCGGCCTGACTGTTCTCGTTGATGAGTGCAATCTTCATAGTAGTTTCTTCTCCTTTTATGATCTTCTCCTGCAGATGCAGGTGTTATACAAAGTCCTCGCGCATGGGGGTAAAGAAGTCCAGCATCACGCCGCCTTCCAGACACACACAGCCGTGCATCACGCCGTCCTGCTTGAGCAGGGTGTCGCCGGGGCCCACCTCGCGGGTCTCGTCGCCGATGGTAAAGCGGTAGCGGCCGGAGACGATGTAGGTGACCTGCGTGTGCGGGTGGCAGTGCATGGCACCCACACCGCCGGTTTCAAAGGTATTTTCCACGCACATGGCATCCTTGCTATAGGCCAGAATGCGGCGCTTTACGCCCTTGCCGCACACCTCCGGCTCGATCTCGGCATGGGGCACCCATACTGCGTCTTTATGCTGTTTTTCCATTATAACACAACATCCTTTCCCATACAAACACAAAAAGCGGCAGCCAGCAGGCAATGCCTGCCCGGCTGCCGCCGTGCTCAGTCCTTTGGGATATCCTCAGCCATTACTGGGGCTGCTTACCGATGTAAGCCAGAATGCCGCCATCGACGTACAGGATCAGGCCATTGACAAAGTCAGAAGCCTCAGATGCCAGGAAGACAGCAGGTCCGCCCAGATCCTCTGCCTCGCCCCAGCGGCCTGCGGGGGTCTTGGCAACGATGAACTGGTCGAAGGGATGACGGCTGCCGTCGGGCTGGATCTCGCGCAGAGGTGCGGTCTGCGGGGTAGCGATGTAGCCGGGTCCAATGCCGTTGCACTGGATGTTGTATGCGCCGTACTCAGAAGCGATGTTCTTGGTGAGCATCTTCAGGCCGCCCTTGGCTGCAGCGTAGGCGGAGACGGTCTCACGGCCCAGCTCACTCATCATGGAGCAGATGTTGATGATCTTGCCGCCGCCCTGTGCGATCATGCCGGGGATGATGGCCTTTGCCACGATGAAGGGAGCGTTCAGGTCAACATCGATGACCTGACGGAACTGAGCAGCGCTCATCTCGGTCATGGGGATGCGCTTGATGATACCGGCGTTGTTGACCAGAATGTTGATGTGGCCAACTTCCTCGGTGATCTTTGCCACCATGGCGTTGACGGCATCCTCATCGGTCACGTCGCAGACGTAGCCGTGAGCCTTGATGCCTGCTTCTTCGTAAGCAGCGATGCCCTTATCCACCAGCTCCTGCTTGATGTCGTTGAACACGATGGTTGCACCGTTGGCTGCCATTGCCTTTGCAATTGCCATGCCAATGCCGTAGGATGCGCCGGTGATCAGCGCGACCTTGCCGGTCAGATCAAAAGATTTGGGAGTGCACTGTGCCATAATAGAGTCCTCCAATCAAATTGTTCCTTTGCGGGGAAGCCCCGTTTTTGCTCTGCAGGACGCTCAGAAAGCCGAACTCTCGATTTTAGCATCCTTCTTGTATACAGGGTAACATTCTTTTTGGGCTCTGTCAAGGCATTTTCTTCTGCATTTTTGCTGTATTTTTAATTTTCCGGGAAATTTTTTCGTGAAAAGTCGTGCAAAGCTGCAAAAGCCCGGGTTTTTCTTGTATACACGGTTTCAGTCATTAGCGGTGCGCACAATTTCGGCGGAAAAATTTGGGCTTGTTGACAAGAGCCATATTGAGCCATCCAGAATATCATCCCAGCTTCTTTTTCTGCTGCCGTGCCACAATGGGCATCAGCAGGGAGGCAGGCAGCAGCTTCTGCGCCGTGGTGCATGCCCGCATAAAGGCCGAGGGCACGATGATAGTCCTGCGGTGCATCATGCCGTGCATGGCTTCCTGTACGCAGAACTCCGGCGTGATGCCCTTGAGGGCAAACACCACCCCCGCCCGGTCGTTGAACTCGGTATCCACCGGCCCCGGGCAGAGCGCACACACGTAGACCGGGCTGTGCAGCTCCTGCAGCTCCCGGGCAACGCCCCGGGTCAGGCTGACCACATAGGCCTTGCTGGCATAGTAGCCCGCCATATAGGGCCCGCCGGGCAGCAGCCCCGCCGAGGATGCCACGTTCAGGATGGTGCCGCCGCCTGCCGCGTGCATCCTGCGCACCGCAAAGCGGAACAGCCGCGCCATGGCTTCCACATTCACCCGGATCATTTCCTCTTCCCGGGCGTCGTCGGTCTCCAGATAGCTGCCGCACACGCCAAAGCCCGCGTTGTTGATAAAGATATCAATGGTCTCCCCCTCCAGCTCCTTGAAAAGGCGCTGGCAGTCCTCTTCCTTTGCAAGATCGGCAGGCAGGATGCGGCAGGGCGTGCCCAGTTTTGCGGCCAGCGCTTCCAGCCGGTCGGTGCGGCGGGCGGTCAGGATGAGCCGGCAGCCCAGCTTTGCATAGCGGCGTGCAAACTCCTGCCCGATGCCGGAGCTTGCGCCAGTGATCCAGATGGTCTTTTGCATGGTGATTTTCCTTTTTTCTCTCGCCCCCAGAGCGGGGGCTTTCTGTACTTATTGCCCCTATTTTAACACAGTTTGACCGCATTTTCTATGCAGTTTTCGTAAACTATAAAAAGAGTGTCCGGAACACCTGCGGCATCCCGGACACTCTCATAGATCTTATTTCAACAGGTTGTCATTCTCGAAGTAATCGATCCGCATGGACTTGCGCACCTCGGCCAGCGTAGCAGCGGCAGTCTTTTCGGCATAAGCGCTGCCCTCTTTCAGGATCTCCACCACCTCGGGCAGGCGCTGTTCCCACTCCTTGCGGCGGGTGCGGATGGGCTCCAGCTCGGCCTGCATGACGCTGTTCAGGAACTTTTTCACCTTCACATCGCCCAGACCGCCGCGCTGGTAGTGCGCCTTCACCTCGTCGAGGTTCTGGTATTCCGGCCAGAACTCGGCAAAGTGCTCCGGGCGGCAGAAGGCATCCAGATACAGGAACACCGGGTTGCCCTCCACCTTGCCGGGGTCCTGCACCCGCAGGTGGTTGGGGTCGGTGTACATGGACATGACCTTCTTTTTGATGTCCTCCGGTTCCTCGGACAGGTAGATGCAGTTGCCGAGGCTCTTGCTCATCTTGGCCTTGCCGTCGGTGCCGGGCAGGCGCAGGCAGGCGGCGTTCTGGGGCAGCACGATCTCCGGCTCGGTCAGGGTATCGCCGTAAACAGCGTTGAATTTGCGCACGATCTCGCAGCACTGCTCGATCATGGGCTTCTGGTCCTCACCGGCAGGCACGGTGGTGGCGTGGAAGGCGGTGATGTCCGCAGCCTGACTGATGGGGTAGCAGAAGAAGCCCACCGGGATGCTGGTCTCAAAGTTGCGCATATGGATCTCGCTCTTGACGGTGGGGTTGCGCTGCAGGCGGCTCACGGTGACGAGGTTCATATAGTAGAAGCTCAGCTCAGTCAATTCCGGCACCATGGACTGGATGAAAATATGGGTCTTGGCGGGGTCGATGCCGCAGGCCAGATAGTCCAGCGCCACCTGCAGGATGTTCTGGCGCACCTTTTCCGGGTTGTCGGCGTTATCGGTCAGGGCCTGTGCATCGGCAATCATAACGTAGATCTCATCGTACTCGCCGGAGTTCTGCAGGCGCACCCGCTCCTTCAGGGAACCGACATAGTGGCCCACATGCAGGCGGCCGGTGGGGCGGTCGCCGGTCAGAATGATTTTTTTCATGATGTTCTCCTTTATTTTGCCGGAAGGCGGCTCGCCCTCTCCGTCTTTGCTCCGCAAATCCACCTCTCCCAAAGGGAGAGGCCTTGGCATAACGGTATACTTCGTGTAGACTGCCAAAGGCTCCCACTTTGGGGGAGCTGGCGCGAATGCGCCTGAGAGGGCGAGGATGCTGCCCTTAAAAGCATCCGCCCACCAACAAATTTTCAATTCTAAAACATGCTTTAAGTATATCCCGCCTCGCATTTTCTGTCAACAAAAGCGGCCGGAGAAAAAGAAAAAAGCGATGGAAAACTTCCATCGCTTTGCTGGCGCCTCTTGCCTGACTCGAACAGGCGACACCCTGATTAACAGTCAGGTGCTCTAACCGACTGAGCTAAAGAGGCATCTATATAAAACGGCACATGACCGTTTTACTACTATAAAATGGTGACCCGTACCGGAATCGAACCGATGTTAAAGGCGTGAGAGGCCTCTGTCTTAACCGCTTGACCAACGGGCCATACGTCCATTTTGCATCGGGTGTTCGCTCCCGACTTGGCTATTTTAGCATAGCACGCCTGCTTTGTCAACACAAAAATTCAATTTTTTCAAAAAATCTTCCGCACTCGGGCCGCGCCGGTGTGGAACAGGCCCAGCGCCAGCCCCAGATATACGCCGATCACCGTATCGTTCTGGTCAAATTCCATCTGCTGGCGCTGCGGCAGTCCGGCCAGTGTACCCTTGTATACGCACCGCAGCTCTTCCAGCCGGGTGTAGTCGTTCGGGTGCATCAGGGTGCTGTGCTTGGGCAGCTCCATGGCACCGCTCTTTTCCAGCACCTCGCTGACGAACTGGGAGCAGAAATAGTGCCGGCGGCGCTTCCAGCGGATATGCATCCCGCAGAGCGCAAGACCGATAACGTTGAACTGGTAAAGGCTGCCGTGGGCCATCATGTGCTCGGCACGGCGGCGGGCACGGGTGTAGGCTTCATCGCTCACATCCAGCGCATACAGTGCGCAGGGCACGTTCTCCCGCAGACGGAACACACCCCGGTTCAGGTATTCCCTGCTGGGCCCTGCCGGGAACATGGTATAGCCGTTTTTGCGGGTAGAGCTGTACAGGCAGCTCAGGTCTTCGTCAAAAGCCAGCGAAGCGTGGGTATAATTTGCACCGGTAACAGCGTAAACAAGGTTTGAAAGCAGGGTACCCGACCGGGTGAGCAGGATGTAGATGGTCTTCATGATCTTTTTCCTTTTTATATGTAGCACACAGAAAAAGCGGGGCTGTCCTTTTGTCAGATACAGTATACCACAGGCAAAGCTTCTTTGTCATAAAAATCGTCAAAATCTCGTAAATTTTGCACAAATCGGGCCGTGGATCCTGTTCCGCTCTTCCCTGCCGCGCCGTTTTGCGGGAAGGGCCGTTTTTGTGCTCGGTTTTCATGCATCCCAGCTTGTTAAAATTTTACCAAAAAATTGTTTTTCTGCCTTTCCACCTTATTTTTTAGGTTTTGCCCCCTGCTTTTGTTTCCTGAAATTGTTTCAGGCAGTTAAATTTCTTAATGAAATTTGTTTCTTTTCTGCAAATAGCACGATTCGTTTATTGATTTCGGGATACTTTTATGTATAATGGTATACAGGAGAATTTGCATTTACAAACTGCAAGCCTTCTGCGCAGCGCCCGGCCCGCCGGGAAACGCTGTGCCCTATACAGGACGTATGGATCAAACGAAAGTAGAGGTATAGCGAATATGGCAAAGTTGGATCTTACCAAGTATGGCATTACCGGCACGACTGAGATCGTGTACAACCCCTCCTACGAGCAGCTGTTCGAGGAAGAGACCAAGCCCGGTCTGGAAGGCTACGAAAAGGGCCAGGTCAGCGAGCTGGGTGCTGTGAACGTTATGACCGGCATCTATACCGGCCGCTCTCCCAAGGACAAGTTCATCGTTATGGACGAGAACTCCAAGGATACCGTGTGGTGGACTTCCGACGAGTACAAGAACGACAACCACCCCGCTTCTCAGGAAGCATGGGCTGCTGTGAAGGCCATCGCTCAGAAGGAGCTGTCCAACAAGCGCCTGTACGTGGTGGATGCATTCTGCGGTGCCAACAAGGATACCCGCATGGCCATCCGCTTTGTCATGGAAGTTGCATGGCAGGCACACTTTGTCACCAACATGTTCATCAAGCCCACCGCTGAGGAGCTGGAGAACTTTGAGCCCGATTTCGTCGTCTACAACGCATCCAAGGCCAAGGTTGAGAACTACAAGGAGCTGGGCCTGAACTCTGAGACTGCTGTTGTGTTCAACATCACCAGCAAGGAGCAGGTCATCGTGAACACCTGGTACGGCGGCGAGATGAAGAAGGGCATGTTCTCCATGATGAACTACTTCCTGCCGCTGAAGGGCATGGCTTCCATGCACTGCTCTGCCAACACCGACCTGAACGGCGAGAACACCGCCATCTTCTTCGGTCTGTCCGGCACCGGCAAGACCACCCTGTCCACCGATCCCAAGCGTCTGCTGATCGGCGATGACGAGCACGGCTGGGACGACAACGGCGTGTTCAACTTCGAGGGCGGCTGCTACGCAAAGGTCATCAACCTGGACAAAGACTCCGAGCCCGATATCTACAATGCAATCAAACGTAACGCTCTGCTTGAGAACGTTACTCTGGATGCTGAGGGCCACATCGATTTCGCTGATAAGAGCGTTACCGAGAACACCCGTGTGTCCTACCCCATCAACCACATCAAGAATATCGTCCGCCCCATTTCTTCTGCACCCGCTGCAAAGAACGTCATCTTCCTGTCTGCTGACGCATTCGGCGTTCTGCCCCCGGTCTCCATCCTGAGCCCCGAGCAGACCCAGTACTACTTCCTGTCCGGATTTACTGCAAAGCTTGCAGGTACCGAGCGCGGCATCACCGAGCCGACTCCTACCTTCTCTGCATGCTTCGGCCAGGCCTTCCTGGAACTGCACCCCACCAAGTATGCTGAGGAGCTGGTCAAGAAGATGCAGAAGAGCGGCGCCAAGGCTTACCTGGTCAACACCGGCTGGAACGGCACCGGCAAGCGCATCTCCATCAAGGATACCCGCGGCATCATCGACGCCATCCTGAACGGCGACATCAATAATGTTCCCACCAAGAAGATCCCCTACTTCGACTTCGAAGTTCCCACCGTGCTGAACGGCGTGGACACCGGCATTCTGGATCCTCGTGACACCTATGCTGACGCTTCCCAGTGGGAAGAGAAGGCCAAGGATCTGGCAAGCCGCTTCATCAAGAACTTCAAGAAGTACGAGGGCAACGAGCACGGCAAGGCTCTGGTCTCTGCCGGCCCCAGCTGTAAGCTGATCTTCGCCTGATACTGAAGCGATAAAAAAGGACGTGTTCCCGCAAGGGAGCACGTCCTTTTTGTTTTGCAGACTGGCAGGTAAACGCTCCGTCGGTTGTGTTTTCCACATTTCTGTGTTATCCTGTGGAAAAGGATGTGAGCAGAATGGATGCAAAAGAATTTGGTGCATTCCTTGCACAAGTGCGCCGGGAGCGGAACATGACGCAGGCCGAACTGGCTCAGCAGCTTCACGTTACGGATAAAGCTGTCAGCCGCTGGGGACGCGGCATCGGGCGCCAGACATCAACACGCTGGAGCCGCTGGCCGATGTGCTGGGCCTGACCCTCGCTGACCTGATGCACTGTCATGACTCCCGTCAAAAAGATGACACTCCTCCCGTTCCTCTGGAAGATTTTTTCACCATGCTGCGCCGCCAGCACACTGTAGACTGGCGTTCTGTGCGTACTGCTCTTCTTGCATTAAGCATTGCACTTGCCCTGTGGGGAATTTTTGCCTGTCCAGGCAGATTAGCTGTGCACTGGCGGACTCTCAGCGATGGTTCGCTTCAGGCCGACGGCTGGATGTCCTCCCTGGTCATTTTTCCATTGTTTGCCGGATTTGAATTTCTATCTCTTGAGCTCTGGAACAATTTTGAGCAAACTGGTTACTACCGGCGCTGGGGTGAGGTGAATCTTTTTATCATTCACGCCATGTCTCTCGGCACGCCGCTTACCCGTCTGATGCGGCTCGTGCTGGATCTTCTGTTCTTTTTCTGTTTTGGATTTCTGCTTCCATGCTGCGAAGCATGGCTGATCCTTTTGAATTAAATGCCGCTTTCCTCTGCGTCCCCACCCGTGAAAAAGCAAAAGAGCAAAGCCCACCGGCTTTGCTCTTTTGCATAAGGATCAATCATTTTCCGCTGCTATGCCCAGAGCACAGCGGAGGGCATTTTAAATCGTTTTTACTTGGCAGCGTCGAACTCTGCCTCGATCTCTGCCGAGGGTGCCGGGGTAATAAGACTCACCACAACACAGACCAGCAGAGACATCAGGAAGGCAGGCAGCAGCTCGTAGATGCCAAACACGCCGCCCAGCGGGCTGACGATGTACTTCCATACAAAGACCATCAGGCCGCCGGAGAGCATACCGGCCAGTGCGCCCTGCCAGTTGCAGCGCTTCCAGAACAGGGAGCACAGCACCACTGCGCCAAAGGAGCCGCCAAAGCCGGCCCATGCAAAGCTGACGATGCCGAACACGCTGGAGTTGGGGTCGCGGGCCAGCACCACGCCCACCACGCTGATGCAGATGATGGTCAGGCGGGCAGCGAACAGGCTCTGCTTCTCGGTCAGCTTCATGTGGCCGAACTCCTGCAGGATGTTCTGGGATACGCTGGAGGCCGCTGCCAGCATCTGGCTGTCGGCGGTGGACATGGTAGCGGCAAGGATGCCGGCAAGGATCAGACCTGCCAGAATGGCTGCCAGCACGCCGTGCTGAGCGATCAGGCTGGCCACGCGCACGATCAGGGTCTCGCTGGAAGAACCGCTCAGGAACTCCAGCGCGCCCGCCTTGGTCATGCCCAGGCCCACCATGCCGATGACGATGGAAGCGGTCATGGCAATGACCACCCACACGCTTGCAATGCGGCGGCTGAGCACCAGCTTCTTTTCGTCCTCAATGGCCATGAAGCGCAGCAGGATGTGGGGCATGCCGAAGTAGCCCAGACCCCATGCCAGCGTGGACGCGATGTCCAACAGGCTGTAGGAGGTAGCGGTGTTGTCTGCCGCATTGTGGCTTGCAGCCATGGTCAGGTAGCCGGGCAGGCTGCGGGCGTTGTCCAGAACCACGTCCCAGCCGCCTGCCACATTGACGCCATACACCAGCACCGCGATCAGCGCCATGCTCATGACAACGGACTGGATCAGGTCGGTGGTAGACACAGCGCGGAAGCCGCCCATGATGGTGTAACCCACGATGACCACAGCGGACAGGATCATAGCCGCCATGTAATCCACGCCAAACAGGCTGTTGAACAGCTTGCCGCAGGCGGCAAAGCCGGAAGCGGTGTACGGGATGAAGAACACGATGATAATGACCGCGCCCAGCGCGTTGAGCAGGTTGCGCTGGTCATGGAACCGCAGGGAAAGGAACTGCGGCACCGTAATGGCATCCAGATTGGCCGAGTAGCGGCGCAGGCGGCGGGCCACGATGAGCCAGTTGAGCCATGTGCCCACAGCAAGGCCGATGGCCGTCCAGCCCGGCGACGCGATGCCGGTGAGATATGCAAGGCCCGGCATACCCATCAGCAGCCAGCTGGACATATCGCTGGCTTCGGCGCTCATAGCCGTGACCAGCGGGCCCATCGTGCGGCCGCCGAGGTAGAAATCGCTGCTGTCCTCGTTGGATTTGCTGTAGACAAAGCCAACCAGCAGCATTCCCACCAGATAGATCACAATGGTGGCAATGATGCAGATATTGATCATTTGATTACCCCTCTCTTTCTTCCCCTCAACGGGAACATATCTTAAATATTACCACAAAAACCTGCATTCCTGCAAGCTTTTCGGGCAATTCAAGAGCACAAACTGCTGTTTTTCCGGGTTTTGAACAGAAAAAGCAGCATTTCTGGTGCAAAATCCATCAGAAACACTGCCGTCGTAAATTGATATCCGCAGCCCGGCGTAAAGCCGTATCCGTATTGAACCAAAAAAGCACCCCCCTGCCATGGCCTTGTAAGGGTCAGCAGCGGGTGCTCTTTTTGGTTTATGTCTGTACAAAGAAATCCGGGAACCGTTCCAATATCTTCTGGAAATTCTCGCGGTACATGCCAAGGTGATGCTCAAACAGGGCTTCTACGTCCACGTCCAGCGGCAGGCCGTCCCGCAGATAGCCAAAGATCTGCTCGTGCTCTTTCTGCACCGAGGCAATATTTCCCCGGCAAAGGGCCGAGTCCAGATACCGCACACGGTCCATATGGGACGTAACGTTGTGCATAGCCTCCCAGATGCGGTCGTAGCCGGAATCGTGGTACAAAAGCCTGTGGAAGTCGTTATCCAGCGAGATGAAGAAGTCATCTGCTGCATCCTGATCCAGATAAAGGTCTTCGTTCTGCCGGTTCAGCAGTTCCTGAAATTCGTTCAGCTGTTCCCTTGTCAGCTTTCCGGCCAGCCCGCGCAGCAGCGCCGGTTCCAGAATGCGGCGCATGGCAAAGCCTTCGTTCAGGTATGGAACGCTGATCTTGGACACAATGCTGCCGCGCTGCGGCAGAACATCCACAAGCCACTCGCTTTTCAGCATCATCAGCGCTTCGTGTACCGGTGTGCGGCTCATGGCCAGCTGTTCGCACAGTTCGGCCTCGCCCAGCTGACAGCCCGGCTGCAGCTGCAAGGTCATAATATTTTGCGCAGCATACGGTAGGCGTAAGCCCGGTTATTTTCGTCCATTCTGCGCACGTCCAGCAGCAGCGGCAATGCGCTGGCCTTTTCTTCTCTCATAGCAGTTTCCTTTTTTGCTTGCCGTAATTTTACCGCAGGGCGCACCGCCCCGCAGGCATCTGAAATCATTCTTATTATAAAGCATCCCGCGGCACATGTCAAAAAGAAAAAGCACCAAGCATTGCTGCTCCGTGCTTTTTGTGGTGCGCCTCGCGCACTCCTATCCGGACGGTGCGCCGCTGGTGGCCATCACCGGCCAAGTGGGGTGCACGGCCGGATATGACCATTCCCCTTTTCCTGTTTCATCTCTCCCTCAAAGCCGCCTTGCCTTGCAGGGTAACAAAAAAAGACGCTTTGCGATCTCTCGCGAAGCGTCTTTGCCTTTTGATGCTTAAAGTATCGCGTTTTCTGTTATTTCTTTCAATCCGAAAATTGCAACAACTTTTGCCTCCGTATTTTCTTGTTTTGTAAAGTTATACAAAGTCCTTCCTTGATTTTTGTCAAAATTAAAAGTCACGCGTCCCGATTCATATTCTGTACTTTTTTATTTGTTCTTTGTCGTTTTTATTTTTGAATAAGTATTACTTCTGCCACTATTCTGCAATAAACTTTCCAAAATCAAGTCCAGAACACGATACTGTCACGCCCAGTTCATCCGGCCGTAGCGGGTGGTCAGCTGGCAGATCTCCTTTTGGAGCTTTTTGCTCAGCTGGGTCTTTTCAGCCGCCAGCGCCAGTTCTGGCCCACGGTGGAGGGCTTGTTGATGCGGGCAGAGTTGTCCAGCCCCAGCCAGTCCTGCATGGGAACGATGCAGGTCGCCGCTGCGCTGCGCAGGATCAGTGCGATCATGCTTTTATAGAGCTGCTCCTCCGGGGTGGCGTAGTCGTACAGATAGTCCCGCACCATGGCGCGCTCGGCATCGGTGACAGTCTGGTACCACGATACCAGCGTCTCGTTGTCGTGGGTGCCGGTATAGGCCACGCTGTTCACCGGGTAGTTGTGGGGCAGATAGTCGCTGGCACTGCCGGTGTCGCGGGAGTCAAAGGCAAATTCCAACACCTTCATGCCGGGGAAACCGCTGTCCCGCACCAGCTGACGGACGGTGTCGCTCATGTAGCCAAGATCCTCTGCAATGATCTCCCGCTTGCCCAATGCCTGCTCCACGGCACGGAACAGCTCGATCAACCATATCGAAAACCCGAATCTTCTGGCAACCAAGATCATCGTGCCGCATAAGCTCATCCAACGGGAGAGCTGCTGCCCGCAGCCGGAGATCTGATGTGCAAAAAACGAGGCCGTTCCCTCTCTTTTCCAGAGAGGCAGAACGGCCTCGTTTTGCTTATTTTTTCCGGTACTCCCGGGGTGTCATGCCGAAGTGCGCCTTGAACGCCCGGTTAAAATAGGAGAGGTTCTCAAACCCGCACCGGGAAGCGATGGTCAGGACCGTTTCATCCGTGGCCTGCAGCGCTTCGGCGGCGGCGTTGAGCCGGTACTCGTTCAGAAAGGCCACAAAGCTCTGCCCCGTCATCTGCCGGAACCACCGCATGAAGTGGCTGGCACTGAAGGAGCAGACCCCGGCGGCATCGGCGACCCGGAGTTCCTCGGTATAATGGGCCGAGAGCCATTGCAGGAGCGTTTTCAGCCGCTGGGTGTCGGCTGTCTCGGCGGCAAGCCGCTGCCGGCCCTGTGCAAGGAGCAGGGCAAGAAACCGCAGCAATGCCCCTTGACCTGCAGCTCGTAGCCGGGGAGCTTGGCGCGGTTGGCATCCTCCACCTCCCGCAGGCAGGCGGCGGCCTGCAGATAGCACAAATCGTTCGGGGTCAGCCGCGCAGGCAGCGACAAGCGCCCGCTTTGCAGCGGAAGCAGATATTTCTCGGCACAAAGGTCCTCTGCGCCGCCCAGAAGCTCCAGCTCAAAAATGATATTTTCGTATTCCATGCACTGCCCTTCGGCCTGCCGCAGGGCATGGAGGGTGCCGGGCGTAAAATAAAGATGTCCCCATGCGGGCCGGGCAGCTCTCAGCGCCCACCTGCACCAGTCCTGTGCCCCGCTTGACAAAGACCAGCTCCATGCTCTCCTGCCAGTGGAGTGCCACCTGCGGAAAGTCCCCCGGAATGGTGCAGGGATACAGATTGAAGGGAAATCGCACGGCACCATGCTGCTTGGTCTCCTGCAAAGATGCCTGATTTTGCATTGTTTCACCTCCCGATGATAGGATTGTACCATATTTTGCACTTTTCAGGCAAGATTTTGATTGTTTTATGTGATATATCTGGAGGTACAGATGTCAAACCTGTTTTCTGCAAGGTGTATTTGAAAACAAAGAAATGACGAATATTTCGCAAGCACAAGCGGGATCCAAGGCTGTTTCACGCAAGATCCGGCTGTGCTTGTAGAAATAGACTAAATTTTCAACTTTTCAGATACACCCTAACAAAGGAGGATGCATTTATGAGCTTTACCGAAACGTTACAGGGTCTCACGGGCAAGCCGCTGGCTGACTGTACAGATCAGGAGCTGTACCTGGCTCTGCTGGAACTCGTACGACAGAAAAGTGCCGACCGTGTACAGAGCGTCACCGGCCGCAAGCTTTACTACATCAGTGCCGAATTTCTTATCGGCAAGCTGCTGTCCAACAACCTCATCAATCTGGGACTGTACGATGAAGCCCGCGATGCACTGGCTGCCGTCGGCAAGAGCCTTTCCGATATCGAAGAGGTGGAGCCGGAACCTTCTCTGGGCAACGGCGGTCTGGGCCGTCTGGTCGCCTGCTTCCTCGACTCTCTGGCAACGCTGAACCTGCCCGGCGACGGTGTCGGCCTGCGCTATCACTTCGGCCTGTTCCACCAATCCTTCAAGGACGGCGTCCAGAACGAACGCCCGACCCGTGGCTCACCGCCCACAGCTGGGCGGAAAAGACCGACATCACCTACCCGGTGGAGCTGGCGGGCAAGGAGTACACTGCCAGGCTGTACAAGCTGGCAGTTACCGGCTACGAAGGCCGCACCAACACCCTGAACCTGTTTGACCTCGACACCATCGACGAAAGCATCGTTCATGACGGTATTGCCTTCGATAAGACCGCCATCGACAAGAACCTGACGCTGTTCCTGTACCCCGATGACTCCGACGAGGCCGGCCGCCGCCTGCGCGTGTACCAGCAGTACCTGATGGTTTCTGCCGGTGCCCAGCTCATTCTGGCCGAGTGTGCCGCCCGCGGCTGCGATTACCATGACCTGGCCGACTATGCCGCCATCCAGATCAATGACACCCACCCCAGCATGGTCATCCCCGAGCTGATCCGGCTGCTGGGCGAAAAGGGCATCGAGTTCGACGAGGCCGTCGAGATCGTCACCAAGACCTGCGCCTACACCAACCACACGATTCTGGCCGAGGCGCTGGAAAAATGGCCTCGTGCCTATCTGGATGCCGTGGTGCCCCAGCTGATGCCCATTATCGAAAAGCTGGACGCACTGGCCCGCACCCGCACCAAGGACGAGAGCCTTGCCATCATCGACAAGGACGACCGCGTCCATATGGCCCACATGGACATCCACTTTACCCACTTCACCAACGGCGTGGCGGCGCTGCACACCGAGATTTTGAAAAATCCGAGCTGCACGGCTTTACGAGCTGTACCCCGAGAAATTCAACAACAAGACCAACGGTATTACGTTCCGCCGCTGGCTGCTGGAGTGTGATCCGCAACTGACTGCCAGACTGGAACAGCACATCGGCTCCGGCTTCCGTAAGGATGCCACCGAGCTGGAAAAGCTGCTGGCTTTTGCTGACGACGAAGCTGTGCAGGAGCAGCTGACCGCTGTGAAAAAGGCCAACAAGGAAGCTCTGGCAGACTGGCTGCTGCGCACCCAGAAGGTGAGCGTGAACACCGATGCTGTGTTCGACATCCAGTCCAAGCGCCTGCACGAGTACAAGCGCCAGCAGCTGAATCTGCTGTACCTCATCCATCAGTACTACGAGATCAAGGCCGGGCACCTGCCTGCTGCTCCGCTGGTGAGCATCTTCGGTGCCAAGGCGGCACCTGCCTACACCATTGCAAAGGACATCATCCATGCGCTGCTGACCCTGTCCAAGGTCATTGCCGCAGACCCGGAAGTGTCAAGTGGCTGCAGGTGGTGTTCGTGGAGAACTACAACGTCACCGCTGCAGAAAAACTGATCCCGGCCTGCGATCTGTCCGAACAGATCAGCCTTGCCTCCAAAGAAGCATCCGGTACCGGCAACATGAAGTTCATGCTGAACGGCGCGCTGACGCTGGGCACCATGGACGGTGCCAATGTGGAGATCAGCCAGCAGGTGGGCGAGGAGAATATCTACATCTTCGGCCAGAGGTCCGACCAGGTCATCCATCGCTATGACGCGGGCGACTACGACCCGCCCAGTGGGTGGAGGGCGATGTCAACATCCGCCGCGCCATCGACTTCCTGACCAGCCCGGAAATGCTGGCCGCAGGCCACGCCGAGAACCTGACCCGCCTGCACGATGAGCTTATCCACAAGGACTGGTTCCAGACCCTGCCGGACTTCAACGCCTACGTTGTGCGCAAGGGCAGGCCCTCAGCGATTACGCCTGCGACCCGAAGGGCTGGCGGCGCAAATGTCTGGTGAACATTGCCAAAGCGGGCATGTTCTCCTCCGACCGCACCATTGCCGAGTACAACCGCGACATCTGGCATCTGGGCGAATAGTTTATTATCGCAATTTTATTGATCTTCTGCCGCAGGACAAGATCTATCTAACCATGGGCACCGCCTACGATTTGCGGCATCAAAGAAGATTTCCAAAATCTACTGTACGCAAAATTTCTATCGGCACAAACTCTATACTGCCAGAATTTCTGCGCGACCCGCCTGGATGAGGTGGTTGCCGCCATCCGGAAGCACCCCTATTTGGAGCTGCTCTATGAGCCGGGCGCAGATGAACACAAATAAAAGACGGGGTGCTGCACAAATGCACAGCACCCCGTCTTTTACTTATTAAGAACTTGAGTGAAGAAAAGCCACCAGCTAAGCTGGTGGAATAAAAACGGCTTTAGCCCTAGACAAAGAGAAACCTCTCTGTAGAATAGAGTGTGGGTTTGCCAACCACATTCTAGGAACAGAGAGGTTTATCTTTGAAATAAAAAATAAAGACGTAGATAGTTTAAGCCATACGACATGGAGATGTCAATACCATGTAGTGTTTGCACCGAAATATCGGAGAATGGTGATATATGGCCAAATCAAAAAAGATATTGGTCAGATACTTCGCAAACTATGCGAGCAAAAGGATATTGAAATAATTGAAGCAGAAGCCTGCCCGGACCATATCCATATGCTGATAAGTTTTTCGCCGAAGTACAGCATTTCTTACGTTATGGGATATCTCAAGGGAAAGAGCAGCCTATTTTCGACAGACACGCGAATTTAAAGTACAAGTATGGAAATCGGCATTTCTGGGCCAGAGGATATTTTGTGGATGCAAAGGAAAGCAGGCTGTGCAAACGGTGGTGCAGAAAGTGTGCAGTCGCTTTCCTGTATAAAAAAGAACGCCAAATCTTACGATTTGGCGTTCAATATCTGGTGCACCTCCAGGGACTCGAACCCTGGGCCCACTGATTAAGAGTCAGTTGCTCTACCAACTGAGCTAGAGGTGCATATTATCAGAATGCGGTTTCTTCATTCTGATAACTCAAGTCGGCGACTACCTATTTTCACGCGCCGTTTCCAGCGAACTATCTTCGGCACAAGTGAGCTTAACTTCTGTGTTCGGAATGGGAACAGGTGGAACCTCACCGTCATCGACACCGACCGATCTGACTGAACCAGTATAACATATCTGTTGTACTTTGTCCAGTGTTTCTTAGAAGGACGTGCCTTCAAAACTGAATAATCACTGCTTACATTTTTTCGTTGACTTAAAAGTCTCAAGCGAATTGTGGTCAAGCCCTCGACCTATTAGTACACGCTTGCTGAATGGATCACTCCACTTACACATCGTGCCTATCAACCTTGTAGTCTTCAAGGGGTCTTACTTGTTTGAAACAATGGGATATCTTATCTTTGGGTCGGCTTCACGCTTAGATGCTTTCAGCGTTTATCCGATCCGTACATAGTTGCCCAGCTATGCCCTTGGCAGAACAACTGGTGCGCCAGCGGTAAGTCCACTCTGGTCCTCTCGTACTAGGAACAGCTCCCCTCAAATATCCTGCGCCCACGACAGATAGGGACCGAACTGTCTCACGACGTTCTGAACCCAGCTCGCGTACCGCTTTAATTGGCGAACAGCCAAACCCTTGGGACCGAATACAGCCCCAGGATGCGATGAGCCGACATCGAGGTGCCAAACCTCCCCGTCGATGTGGACTCTTGGGGGAGATCAGCCTGTTATCCCCAGGGTAACTTTTATCCGTTGAGCGATGGCATTTCCACTCACATACCACCGGATCACTAACTCCAACTTTCGTTACTGCTCGACCCGTCAGTCTCGCAGTTAGGCTCGCTTCTGCGTTTGCACTCTTTGCTTGATTTCCGTTCAAGCTGAGCGAACCTTTGAACGCCTCCGTTACTCTTTAGGAGGCGACCGCCCCAGTCAAACTGCCCACCTAACAATGTCCCCCGCCTTGATTCAAAGGCGCAGGTTAGAATTCCAATATCGCAAGGATGGTATCCCAACGGCCACTCCACAAGCGCCAAAGCACCTGCTTCCCAGTGTCCCATCTATCCTGTGCATGCAACATCGAAACCCAATATTAGGCTACAGTAAAGCTCCATGGGGTCTTTCCGTCTTGTCGCGGGTAACCGGCATCTTCACCGGTACTACAATTTCGCCGGGCGGGCTGTTGAGACAGTGCCCAAATCATTACGCCTTTCATGCGGGTCAGAACTTACCTGACAAGGAATTTCGCTACCTTAGGACCGTTATAGTTACGGCCGCCGTTCACTGGGGCTTCGATTTAATGCTTGCACATCTCCTCTTAACCTTCCAGCACCGGGCAGGCGTCAGCTCGTATACGTCATCTTTCGATTTAGCACAAACCTGTGTTTTTGGTAAACAGTTGCTTGGGCCGATTCTCTGCGGCTGCATTGCTGCAGCACCCCTTCTCCCGAAGTTACGGGGTCAATTTGCCGAGTTCCTTAACAACCCTTCTCCCGTTGGCCTTAGAATCTTCTTCCTACCTACCTGTGTCGGTTTGCGGTACGGGCACCGCAGAAATACACACAGCTTTTCTCGCCATCTTCCATCTCGGACTTCGGTACTAACTTCCCTCGATCGCTACCGGAACCAACACCCGGCTCCGAGACTTCATATGTGTCCCTGTGTTTAACTCTTTTGGTGGTGACGGAATCTCTACCGTCTGTGCATCGGCTACGCCGTTAGGCCTCACCTTAGCTCCCGACTAACCTGGAGCGGACGAACCTTCCTCCAGAAACCTGAGGCTTTCGGCCATGCAGATTCTCACTGCATTCGCGCTACTCATTCCGGCATTCTCACTTGTATGCACTCCACAGCCGCTTACGCTACTGTTTCACCGCGCATACAACGCTCCCCTACCCAGCATGTAATCATGCTGCCTAAGCTTCGGTGTCAGGTTTAGCCCGTTAAATTCTCCGCGCAAAGACGCTCGACCAGTGAGCTATTACGCACTCTTTGAATGAGTGGCTGCTTCTGAGCCAACATCCTGGTTGTCTGCGTATCTTCACATCGTTTTCCACTTAACCTGACTTTGGGACCTTAGCTGTAGATCTGGGCTGTTTCCCTTTGACAATGACATTTATCTGACACTGTCTGACTCCCAAGCATCAATACTCTGGCATTCTGAGTTTGATAAGCTTCGCTAACCTCTCGGCCGCTAGGCTATTCAGTGCTTTACCTCCAGGTATCTAACTTGAGGCTAGTCCTAAAACTATTTCGGGGAGAACCAGCTATCTCCGGGTTCGATTGGAATTTCTCCGCTACCCACAGTTCATCCGCCGCCTTTTCAACGGAGGTCGGTTCGGTCCTCCATGGAATTTTACTTCCACTTCAACCTGACCATGGGTAGGTCACCCGGTTTCGGGCCCATTATATGCAACTTAACGCCCTTTTCAAACTCGCTTTCGCTTCGGCTCCAGACCTTAAGTCCTTAACCTTGCTGCATACAATCGCTCGCCGGACCGTTCTACAAAAAGTACCCTATCACGCTTTGACGCGCTCTCGGTGCTTGTAAGCACAAGGTTTCAGGTTCTTTTCACTCCCCCGGGGTGCTTTTCACCTTTCCTTCACAGTACTATACGCTATCGGTCACTGGGTAGTATTTAGGGTTGGAGGGTGGTCCCCCCGTATTCCGACCAGGTTTCACGTGTCTGGCCGTACTCTGGATCCTGCGCAGCTCTCTCCGTTTTCACCTACGTGGTTCTCACACTCTCTGACCGGCCTTCCCATGCCGTTCGGTTAACAGATTAAGTCCTAAAAGCAGTCCGTACCCCGAAAGTATTTCTACTCTCGGTTTGCCCTCTTCCGCGTTCGCTCGCCACTACTTACGGAATCTCGTTTGATGTCTCTTCCTCGCCCTACTTAGATGTTTCAGTTCAGGCGGTTCCCTCGATATACCTATTTTGAAGTTCAGTATAACGTACCTGAGTATGAACCCAGGTGGGTTTCCTCATTCAGAAATCTCCGGATCAATGCTTATTTGCAGCTCCCGAAGCTTATCGCAGCTTATCACGTCTTTCATCGGCTCCCAGTGCCAAGGCATTCGCCCTGCGCCCTTGTTCGCTTGACCTTTCAAACGTTCTCTTGGAACATTTGGTATCCTCTTGATTCTCTCTTGCCAACGAAGATTATTGTTACCCTTCCTTTGAAATTGCAATATTTCTTTAAAAAGAACTTACTATAATCTTTGTTTCGCAGTTATTATTCAGTTTTCAAGGTACGTCTTTGAGTTCCCTTTTCAGGGCCCTCAAAATCGAACAATATCTACTCTGCTTGTTTGTTACCTGTCCGAAAGATCGTCATCTTTGATGTCGCTCTTTCGCCTGACTCCTTAGAAAGGAGGTGATCCAGCCGCAGGTTCTCCTACGGCTACCTTGTTACGACTTCACCCCAATCACCAGTTTTACCTTCGGCGGCGTCCTCCTTGCGGTTAGACTACCGACTTCGGGTCCCCCCGGCTCTCATGGTGTGACGGGCGGTGTGTACAAGGCCCGGGAACGTATTCACCGTGGCATGCTGATCCACGATTACTAGCAATTCCGACTTCGTGCAGGCGAGTTGCAGCCTGCAGTCCGAACTGGGACGTTGTTTCTGAGTTTTGCTCCACCTCGCGGTCTTGCTTCTCTTTGTTTAACGCCATTGTAGTACGTGTGTAGCCCAAGTCATAAAGGGCATGATGATTTGACGTCATCCCCACCTTCCTCCGTTTTGTCAACGGCAGTCTGGCCAGAGTCCTCTTGCGTAGTAACTGACCATAAGGGTTGCGCTCGTTGCGGGACTTAACCCAACATCTCACGACACGAGCTGACGACAACCATGCACCACCTGTCTCCTTGCTCCGAAGAGATTACATATTTCTATGTCTGTCAAGGGATGTCAAGACTTGGTAAGGTTCTTCGCGTTGCGTCGAATTAAACCACATACTCCACTGCTTGTGCGGGCCCCCGTCAATTCCTTTGAGTTTCAACCTTGCGGTCGTACTCCCCAGGTGGATTACTTATTGTGTTAACTGCGGCACTGAAGGGGTCAATCCTCCAACACCTAGTAATCATCGTTTACGGTGTGGACTACCAGGGTATCTAATCCTGTTTGCTACCCACACTTTCGAGCCTCAGCGTCAGTTGGTGCCCAGTAGGCCGCCTTCGCCACTGGTGTTCCTCCCGATATCTACGCATTCCACCGCTACACCGGGAATTCCGCCTACCTCTGCACTACTCAAGAAAAACAGTTTTGAAAGCAGTTTATGGGTTGAGCCCATAGATTTCACTTCCAACTTGTCTTCCCGCCTGCGCTCCCTTTACACCCAGTAATTCCGGACAACGCTTGTGACCTACGTTTTACCGCGGCTGCTGGCACGTAGTTAGCCGTCACTTCCTTGTTGGGTACCGTCATTATCTTCCCCAACAACAGGAGTTTACAATCCGAAGACCTTCTTCCTCCACGCGGCGTCGCTGCATCAGGGTTTCCCCCATTGTGCAATATTCCCCACTGCTGCCTCCCGTAGGAGTCTGGGCCGTGTCTCAGTCCCAATGTGGCCGTTCAACCTCTCAGTCCGGCTACCGATCGTCGCCTTGGTGGGCCGTTACCTCACCAACTAGCTAATCGGACGCGAGGCCATCTCAAAGCGGATTGCTCCTTTTCCCTCTGGTCGATGCCGACCCGTGGGCTTATGCGGTATTAGCAGTCGTTTCCAACTGTTGTCCCCCTCTTTGAGGCAGGTTCCTCACGCGTTACTCACCCGTTCGCCACTCGCTCGAGAAAGCAAGCTCTCTCTCGCTCGTTCGACTTGCATGTGTTAGGCGCGCCGCCAGCGTTCGTCCTGAGCCAGGATCAAACTCTTTATAAATGATATTTATCACTTCTAAAGTGTTAAATCTTGTTCGCTCAGCACGCAATCGCTTGCGTCCTGTGTGAATTACTTTTGAATTGTTTTAGTGTTTTCCAAACACTTAAAAGGTTCCTTACAAGTTTTCGATATTGTTCAATTTTCAAGGTCCTGTAGCGCCTCAGCCTTGCGGCTGACGACCTATTTATTTTACCACCGAAGTGGTTTTTTGTCAAGCCTTATTTTTTAGAAGCTTTTGAACTTTCTGAACTTGGAGCGCTTTAAACATCTCAGTGTCAACTGGTGTTTTCTGCGTCTATTGGTTCTTTTCAAGGGCTTCCTGCTGAGGCTTTGGAAGTCATTCTTTTGCCTCAGCGCTTGACGCTCAAGTATAATACCACACCCCCGCCTCCTTGTCAACACTTTTTGACAGATTTTTTCCAATTTCTTTGCAGAATAAAGAATCTCCCTGTTTTTCACCCGTTTCAGGGCGTGCCTTTTCTTGACAAGGCGGCGGGCAGAACGTATTATGGAGTCATCCCCCAGCATCCTGTGTAAGGTAGCTATACTTATTCTATAAGGGAGAAGCGCCATGTCCTGTGTCAGTATCCGCGGCGGGCGCGCTATTATATTATATATACATTATATTGCGCTGCAGAGGAGGGCTTTGTTTATGATACTCACCGTCAACATTGGCAACACCCACATCACCGTGGGCGGCTACGAGCAGGATACTCTGCGTTTTTGTGGACGGCTGCACTCTGATACCGCCGCAACGGTGGACGAATACGCCATCCGTCTGGTGAATCTGCTCTCTCTGCACGGTGCTTCGCCGGCACAAATTGAAGGCGGTATTCTGGGCAGTGTAGTGCCCGTGCTGAGCGGCCGGGTTCTTTCCGCTTTGCGTATCCTCTGCAATGCGCGCATCCTGACGGTCGGCCCCGGCCTGAAAAGCGGCATCAAGCTTCGGCTGGACAACCCCGCCCAGCTGGGCGCCGAGCTTTTATGCGGTGCTGTTGCTGCACTGGCAGAGTGTTCCGGGCCGCTGGTAGTGATCTCAGCCGATACCGCTATCTCCATGATGGCAGTCAATGCCAAGCAGGAGCTTGTGGGCGGGGTGATCCTACCCGGGCCGCAGCTCTCGCTGAGCGCACTGGTAAAGAACACCGCTCAGCTGCCGCAGATCGACCTTGCCGCAAAGGCTCCTGCATCCATTCTGGGCAAGAGCACCTCTTCCTGCCTGCAGAACGGCTTTGTACTGGGCACCGCCAGCCTGCTGGACGGTCTGGCGGAACGTTTCTGCGCAGAGCTTGGCCCGCAGACAGCATTCTACGCCACCGGCAATCTGCCCATTCCCATCCGGGAAGCATGCCGCACCCCCATTCTATACCTGGAGACCCTCATCACAGACGGGCTGTACCGCATCTGGATGAAAAACAAAAAAGGATAACTCGAATCCTCCCGGTGCACTGAAAAAAGAAAAACCAGAACACAGATGTGTTTTACGGGTTTCAGGACAGTTCGATTTTTCCCTGGATGAACAGTAGTCCTCTTGTTAGACATTCCTACAGGTTGACAACCGCAGGCTAAGCAAAGCCGCGCTGTGGCTTTGCTTGCGGCGCTGCGCGCCGCCGCCTTGTTCGAATCCTCCCGACGCACCGTAAATCGCAGCCTGTTGTTAGACATTCCTACACGCTGGGAACCGCGCACTAAGCAACAGCCCGCTGGGCTGATTGCTTGCCCTGCTGTGCAGGGCCTGACGGGTTGCGTTTGCTGATTTTTCTGCAGCCCCTTGGCAGGGCTTTGAAAAATCAGAACGCGGCCCCAACAACTCCTCCCTGTTTCAGCCGCAGGCTGCGGTCGTCGTCGTTGCTGTTCGAATTCTCCCGATCGCACAAAAAGAATCCCCGGCACACGAAAGTGTGTCGGGGATTCTTGGTGCGACCGGGAGGATTCGAACCTCTGGCCTTCCGGGTCGGAGCCGAACGCTCTATCCAGCTGAGCTACGATCGCACATATTCATTTCATCGGTGTAAAGTAGTATAGCACAGCCACACAAAAAAATCAAATATGAAATGTCGATGCTATCTTGCAAAAGCCGCAGCGGCCCATATAATAGAGGGTGTGCCCCGGTGTGCGCGGGCACGGTTTAGGTTAAAGGATAAAAGAGAACATGAAATCAAATACCAAAACACTGACCGAAGGCCCTCTGGCCAAACAGATCTTTCTGGTCAGTCTGCCGCTGGCGCTTTCCAACCTGCTGCAGGTGCTGTTCAACATGTCGGACGTGGCCGTGGTAGGCCGGTTTGCAGGCTCTACAGCGCTGGGCGCGGTGGGTTCCACCAGCATCCTCGTCAGCCTGTTCACCGGCTTCCTGATCGGCCTGAGCGGCGGCATCAACGTGCTGGTTGCCCGCTTCTACGGTGCACGGCACGAGCACGATGTGGAAAAGACTGTCCACTCCGCCGCCATCGTCAGCCTGATCGCGGGTGTGGTGCTGCTGTTCGTCGGCCTGCTGGGTTCCCCCTTCATGCTGCGGCTGCTGAACACCCAGGACGACCTGCTGCCCGGTGCCATCCTGTACCTGCGGGTGTACTTCCTTGGTATGCCCGCTCTGGCCTTGTACAACTTCGGCAACGCTGTGTTCAGCGCCATCGGCGACACCAAAAAGCCGCTGATGTACCTGTCCATTGCGGGCGCACTGAACATTGCACTGAACCTGTTCTTTGTCATCGTGTGCCAGTTAAGCGTCATGGGCGTGGCGCTGGCCAGTGCCATTTCGCAGTGCGTCTCTGCCGGGCTGATCCTGCACGCTTTGACCAAAGTGCAGGACTGCTACGTGCTGGACACCAAAAAGCTGCATCTGGACCCCGCCACAACAAAGAGCATTCTGGGCCTTGGTCTTCCGTCCGGTTTCCAGAATGCCATTTTCGCCATTGCAAACCTGTTCATTCAGGCAGGGGTCAACTCCTTCGACTCTCTCATGGTCAAGGGCAACAGCGCCGCCGCCAATGCCGATGCCATGATCTACGACTGCATGGCCGCATTCTATATGGCCTGTGCAAGCTTTATGAGCCAGAACTACGGCGCTGGCAAGCCGGACCGCGTAAAGAAGAGTTATTTCATCAGTCTGGCCTACTCCTTTGGTGTGGGCCTGATCCTGGGCGGAAGCCTGTTCCTCTTTGGCCGCACCTTCCTTGCCCTGTTCACCACCGAGAGCGCCGTCATTGATGCCGGCATGAAGCGCGTGGGCGTGATGGGCTTTGCCTACTGCATCTCCGCCTTTATGGATTGCACCATCGCCGCTTCCCGCGGACTTGGCAAGACTGTGGTGCCCACCATTATTGTGGTAATGGGTTCCTGCGTGTTCCGGGTGATCTGGGTCTACACCATCTTCGCGCACTTTCACACCATTCCCTCGCTGTACGCACTGTACCCTGCAGCTGGGCGCTGACCGCCCTTGCCGAGATCGTGTACTTCGCACACTGCTATAAGGAATCGATGAGGATTTTTGAGCAGCCAAAAGCTGCCGCATAAAGCACAAAAGCTCCTGTCTGAATGGGCAGGAGCTTTTGTGTTACTGAACTTTTACTTCACCGGCCAGAACGCGCTTGTAATCCTCATAGTTGCGGGCCAGCAGGGCGGGGGTATCCAGACCATATGGGCACTTGGCCTTGCACTGGTTGCAGTGCAGGCAGCCCTCGATCTTTTCATCTTGGCCTGACCTGCGGGCTGAGATGCTCTGCCGAGGGCGAACGCCGCAGCAGCAGGCTCATGCGGGCGCAGTTGTTGATCTCGATGCCTGCCGGGCAGGGCATACAATAGCCGCAGCCGCGGCAGAACTCGCCGCACAGCTCGGCACGATCCCCTCAATGACGGCACGGATGTCGTCGGTCATGCGCGGCGGGTTGTCGATATAGGAGAGGAACTCGTCCAGTTCCCTTTCACGCTGCACGCCCCAGATGGGCAGAACTCCATCGAACTGCGCCTCAAAGGCATAGGCTGCGGCGCTGTTGGTGATCAGTCCACCGGACAGGCCCTTCATGGCGATAAAGCCCATATTTGCCGCCTTGCACTTGTTCACCAATTCCAGCTCCTGCTCGCCGGAGATATAGCTGAACGGGAACTGCAGCGTCTCGTACAAACCGCTGTCAATGGCCTCGTGGGCCACCTTCAGGCGGTGGTTGGTGATGCCGATATGCCGGATCATGCCTTTGGCTTTGGCCTCCTGCATAGCCTCGTAGAGGCCGGAGCTGTCGCCTGGCTTCGGGCAGAATGCGGGATTGTGGAACTGGTACAGGTCAATGTAATCGGTGCGCAGGTTGGTGAGTGAGGTGTGCAGATCCTTCCAGAAGTCCTCTGCGTTCTGCGCTGCCGTTTTGGTGGCGATATACACTTCCGTGCGGATGCCGTCAAAGGCTTCGCCCAGCTTCACCTCGCTGTCGGTGTAGGCGCGGGCGGTATCAAAAAGCGGATGCCTGCCTTGTAAGCCTTGCGGGCCAGATAGACGGCATCTTCCTGCGAGATGCGCTGGATTGGCAGTGCGCCGAAGCCATTTTTGTTCACCGTGATGCCGGTGCTGCCAAGGGTGACCATATCCATAGCTGTTTCCTCCACTCGTGGGTGTAAAGACTCTCCTTTTTCATTATAAAACGAACGATTCTGCTGTGCAAGAAGTTAGGCAAAACAAAAGGGCCTTTCCCGAAGGAAAAGCCCTCTTTGCTTGCTTTTTACTGATAATCGTGGTTCAGGAACATCGCCTTGATGACCACCACCTCGTCGTATTCCTCCTGTTCCACCTGCACATCTGCGTTCAGGGACTTCAGGCGGTTTTCCACGGCAGTCAAAGCCTCCGGCACGGTGACGGCGCGGCCCTCTTCAATGGCATCGCTCATCTGCTTGAGCACGATGGGATGTGCGTAATGGCTGGGCACCGGGAAGGCACCGTTCGGGTAGTGCTTCACGTATTCTGCCATAGCAGTTTCGGCCTTCTCGGCCCGCTTCATGATGGCGCTGTGGTTGTTGTGGGCGGTGGGCAGCATGTTGTAGCTGGAGAACAGGAAGATGGCTGCAAAGCCAAACAGTGCAAAGTAGATGCCATAGCCGCCGGTGTGGGTGGTAACGGCATACAGGCCGTAGGCCGCGGAGACGATGCCCATAACAAAGATGGCCAGCGCCACATAGCGGTACACCGGCTTGCTTTGCAGCTGGGCGCGCTTGCGGCGCTCGGCTGCACTCAGCTCATCGGCGATTTCCGGCTTTGCTTCCAGATATTCCTTTGCCCTGCGCAGCACGGTGATGCTGTGACGGGCATCGTCGGTCAGCTCGCTTTCCGGCAGCTTGCGGGAGGCCTTTTCGGCTTCCTTCTTCTGCAGCATCTGCTCACCGGCTGCGCTGAGCAGATGGATCTGCGGCTGCTCTTTGGCCAGCACCTCCAGCAGCTTGTCCACATCCCGCTCGTCCTTGAAGTTGCACTGCTTCTGCTTGCCGCCATCGTACTCCACCACAAGGTAGGCCATGGAGGCAAACATGCCCTTGCCGGTAAAGCCGCCGGAGCTCATAGCCACCCGCTTGAACACGCGGCTGATGCTGCCATAGGGCAGATAATAGCGGCGGTCGATGTAAAAGCTGTTGAGGTACAGCGCCTTTTTGCCAACGCCGCAGGGGCCGATCTTTTTGCAGGACTTTCTGTCCTCCACCAGCTCCTGATTATCAAGCTTTGCCATACCCAGCTGTGCAGGTTTGAAGATCATGGAAGTTCCCTTCTTTACTGTTAGTTTCCGGTCCAGCCGCAGATGCTGCAGCCATTCCAAATAAAATCACCGGTTCTATTTTCGCACTGCAGCCCTCAAAATGCAACCCCTTCTGCTGCTAAGATTTGCACAAAAGGTTTGTCTGTTATGTCAAAACACCCCCGTCACTGCGGGGTGCAGCGGCGGGGGTGTCAGAGTTTAAGGCTTATGCGGTGCGGCAGACATCCTTATGCCTTCTGAGAAGCGGTGTGCTTCTTGGTGGCATGGATGAAGAGTGCCAGCATTGCGATTGCAAAGATGATGCCGATGGGGTATGCAACGGCAGTGTTGTAAGCGACCAGCTTGCCGTCTGCGTAAGTATTGATCATCTTGCCCAGGCACTCAGGTGCCAGCACGAAGTAGGTGCAGGACACAGCGCTCATGAAGGTAGCGGGCACAGCGGTGATCCAGTAGTTCTTCTTCTCCTTGAACAGGTACATGGATGCAGCCCACAGAACGATCATGGCCAGCGTCTGGTTGGTCCAGCTGAAGTAGCGCCAGATCACGGTGTAGTTGATGAAGCCCATTGCGTTGCCGATGCCAAGGAAAGCACCAACGCCCAGAACCGGGATGCTGAGCTTCAGGCGGTTTGCGTAGCTGTCCTGATCGATCTTGAGCCAGTCGGCCAGGGTCAGACGAGCGGAACGGAACGCGGTATCGCCGGAGGTGACGGGGCAGATGACAACGCCGATCATTGCCAGAGCAATGCCAACGCCGCCCATGGTCTTTGCACACACGTCGTAGATGGCAGCAGACTGACCAGCAGCCAGAGCCTCGGCCAGACCAGCCATCTTGCCGTCGGTGATGGTGTACAGTGCGCAGCCGGCAGCGGCCCAGATCAGAGCGATGACGCCCTCGCAGACCATTGCGCCGTAGAACACGAAGTGGCCCTGCTTCTCACTCTTCATGCAGCGAGCCATCAGAGGCGACTGGGTGGAGTGGAAGCCGGAGATAGCGCCGCAGGCAACGGTGATGAACATGAAGCTCCAAATGGGAGTGCCCGACGGATGCATGTTGCCGAAGTTTGCCCAGATCTCGGGGATGGTGTAGGCAGGGTTGGTAAAGATGCCGAAGATAACGCCCACAGCCATGATGATCAGGCAGATGCCGAACACGGGGTAGATCTTACCGATGATGGCATCAATGGAAATAAAGGTTGCGATGAAGTAGTACACCAGAATGATGATCAGCCAGAACAGGGTGGTGGTCAGCAGACCGGACATGCCGCTGTTCTTGCACAGGGTAACGATCAGGCCTGCGGGGCCCACTGCGAACACGGTACCAACCATGATCAGCAGCACAACAGAGAACACACGCATGATGTTCTGCATGACAGGTCCGAGGTATCTGCCGGTGACCTCAGCGATGGATGCGCCATCGTTGCGCTCGCTCATCATACCGGAGAAGTAGTCATGCACACCACCTGCAAAGATGGTGCCGAAGGTGATCCACAGGAACACCACGGGACCCCACAGAGCACCCTGCAGTGCACCAAAGATGGGGCCCAGACCTGCAATGTTCAGCAGCTGGACGAGGAACAGCTTCCACTGGGGCATCACAACGTAGTCAACGCCGTCGTTGATGCGCACAGCAGGAGTTTCGCGGTCGTCCGGGCCGAACGTGTTGTCAACGATCTTGCCATAGACAAAGTAGCCGATGATCAAGAGCGCCAGACAGAGTAAGAAACTAATCATACCAGAAACCTCCTTTTTGATTCAAACCACAGCCAGCATTTTGCGTGCCCAGCTGCGGCTCTGACCAATCTCTGGCTTCATGTTAACACTTTTTTCATAAAGCAGTTAATATTTTTCTGGTATGGTTCCCATATCAAAAAGTATATGGCAAGATGCCCCCGCGGAATACCTGCAAAGAATTTTTATCGCATTTACGGAAAATTTTCTTAACTCTCCGGCAAAGACCTTTCCCGGAACCGGTCAAAGCCGCTGCTGCCAAACTTTCTGGCCTGCTGTTTTGTGCAAGTTGCTCAATCGTTTTCGATTTTCTCCGCAAATCGTGATTTCTTTGCCTGAAACGCCGCAAAATACAAGGCACCCTCCGCCGAGCCATTTCAGCGGAGGGTGCCTTATTCAGCAGATCATTTGTATATATGTTTGTATATATCGTGTCATGCCTTCTGGGCTGCCTTCTTCGTTGCGTGGAGGAAGACTGCCAGCATTGCAATGGCAAAGATGATGCCGATGGGGTATGCAACGGCGGTGTTGTAAATGGTGGCGCCCTCTGCGGTCTTGCTGTTCAGCAGGCCGCAGGCATTCGGGAGCCAGAATGAAGTAGGTGGAAGAGACCGCGCTCATGAAGGTAGCGGGCACAGCGGTGATCCAGTAGTTCTTCTTCTCCTTGAACAGGTACATGGAGGCGGCCCACAGAACGATCATGGCCAGCGTCTGGTTGGTCCAGCTGAAGTAGCGCCAGATCACGGTGTAGTTGATGAAGCCCAGTGCGTTGCCGATGCCCAGGAAAGCGCCCACGCCCAGAACCGGGATGCAGAGCTTCAGGCGGTTTGCGTAGCTGTCCTGATCGATCTTGAACCAGTCGGCCAGAGTCAGACGTGCGGAGCGTAATGCGGTATCGCCGGAGGTGATGGGGCACACCACAACGCCGATCATTGCCAGCGCGATGCCCACACCGCCCATGGTCTTGGAGCAGACATCATAAATAGCCTTGGACTGGCCCATGGCCAGTGCTTCGGCCAGACCGGTGTTCAGGCCGCCGGTCACCTCGTACAGGCTGCAGCCAGCAGCGGCCCAGATCAGAGCGATGACGCCCTCGCAGACCATTGCGCCGTAGAACACGAAGTGGCCCTGCTTTTCACTCTTCATGCAGCGAGCCATCAGGGGCGACTGGGTGGAGTGGAAGCCGGAGATTGCACCGCAGGCCACCGTGATAAACATGAAGCTCCAGATGGGAGTGCCCGACGGATGCATGCTGCCAAAGTGATCCCAGATCTCCGGGATGGTGTAGGCGGGATTGGTGAAGATGCCGAAGATGACGCCGATGGCCATGATGATCAGGCAGATGCCGAAGATGGGGTAGATCTTGCCAATGACGGCATCAATGGAGATAAAGGTTGCAATAAAGTAGTACACCAGAATAATGATGAGCCAGAACAGCAGCGAGGTGAGCACGCCGGAAGCGCCGCTCTGACTGCACAGCTCCACGATCAGGCCTGCGGGACCCACCGCGAACACAGTACCCACCATGATGAGCAGCACCACCGAGAACACACGCATGACGTTCTGCATCACAGGGCCTAAGTACTTGCCGGTGATCTCGGCGATGGAAGCGCCGTCGTTGCGCTCGCTCATCATGCCGGAGAAGTAGTCGTGCACGCCGCCTGCAAAGATGGTGCCGAAGGTGATCCACAGGAACACCACAGGCCCCCACAATGCGCCCTGCATGGCACCAAAGATGGGGCCAAGGCCGGCGATGTTCAGCAGCTGAACGAGGAACAGCTTCCACTGGGGCATCACAACGTAGTCCACACCGTCATTGATGCGCACAGCAGGCGTTTCGCGGTCGTCCGGGCCGAAGGTGTTGTCCACGATCTTACCATAGACAAAGTAGCCCACGATCAGGATCGCCAGACAGAGTAAGAAACTGATCATACCAGAAACCTCCTTTTTCTTTGTGCCGGAATCATGGGAGCATTTTCCATATTTTCCATTCATCCCGGCCAGCTTTCTAGGTCTATGTTAACATATTTTTCATAAAAGTGATAATATGCTTCTGGTATAGGGGCATATCAAAGGCCATATAGCCGCAAAGTTTTTTAGCCGATGCTTCGTCTCTTTTTTGTGCGATTCATCAACAAAAAGACAGCCGCAGCGCATAAAGCGCCGCGGCTGTCGGCCAAATTCCTTTGCTTTCCGGTTTTTCTGCATTCCGATGTTTTGCCAGTTCTTAACCGGTTTCGGCGGTCATTTCACGGTCAGCGCCGCCTGCTTGTGCAGCAGCTGCACAAAGGTCTGCTCTTCCGGGCGCAGGGTCCCCTGTCCGGATAGACCAGAACATCCTTCATGCGCTGGCGCTGGGCCGGGCACTTTCTGAGCACCAGATGGTATTGTTCCAGCGCCCGCTTTGGCATGGGCGAAGCCCACATATAGGCATTGGGCAGGTTCTGCAGGATGGAAAACTGGCTGCACCGCTCATACACATGGATGCGGCGGTTCGGGTTCGTATGCCAGCGCAGGCCGCTGTCCTCACCGCCGGGCAGCTGGAAATCACCGTGCAGGACTTCCATATAGCTGTTCAGCTGGGTGATATCGGTCACCTCGCACTTTGCCAGCGGGCCTTCGCGGTTGGTCAGCAGCCGGTATTCAAACTCCATCACCGGCTCCCGGTGCAGGCCGTGACGGTCGCAGTAGCGGCGGTAATAATCCTCATCCTCCTCCGCGTAGCGCAGCAGGGCCAGATGATAGCCCCGCCGCAGTACATGGTCCAGCGCTTCCATGGAGCCGGATTCCCGGATATGCACCCGCAGCTGCTGGCTGTCTGCCATCTGCTGCAAAAAATCCACCGTCGCGTAGGAAGCGTAGGTGGCGTGGGGCAGCACCACCCGCAGTTCCGCACAGCTGCTCTGCCGGCTGCGGGCATCCAGATCCAGCCGGTCCACCTCGTCCAGCACCCGCTCTGCCTGCCGGATAAAATGCCGTCCCTGTTCGGTGGGGATCATGCCGGTGGACGAGCGCTCAAAGATGCGGATGCCGTATTCCTCTTCCAGATTCTTGAGCGCCTTGCTCACATTGGGCTGGGCCGCATACAGCTGCTTTGCCGCCGCGCTCACCGAGCCCCACTTGCGGATGGCCACCAGATAACGCAGTTCCGTAATATTCATGTGACTGCCCCCTGTTCCAAAAATCATTCCTATTTTATCAAGCCGGGCGGCCGGCTGTCAAGCCAAATGCGGTTGACGCGCCCCGCGCAGAGCTTTATAATAAAAATGCTGTATTTATAAAAAGGAGTTTAGCTGCTATGGAGACTACCTACCGCGTTCTGCGCATTGAAGAGCAGATGTATGGCTGCGAGGAGCTGCCCGCCGGTCAGCCGGTGCTGTGCGATGTCACGCTGGCCGATCCCGCCGGGGAGCGGCGCACCCTGCCCTACCCGGACAAAGAGCTCACCCGCCTAGGCATCGACGAGGGCAGCATGGTCGTCCTGACCGCAGACGGCACACTGAAAAAGGCATAAACACAGGAGGAACACATGAAAAAGATCAAAACCTCTGCCCTGATCGGTCTGGGCGCACTGGGCATCCTGTTCGGCCGCAAAATGCCCGGCGTGCAGGTCATTGCCGATGAGGACCGCATTGCCCGCTACTCTGCCGAACCGGTCGTCTGCAACGGCGAAGCGTGCAGCTTCCGTTACGTCACCCCTGCCGAGGGCAAACCGGTAGACCTGCTTCTGGTGGCCGTCAAGGCTACGGTGCTGGAACAGGCCATTCAGGACATTGCAAAGTTCATTGGCCCGGACACCGTGATCCTCAGCGTGCTGAACGGCATCACCAGCGAGGAGCACATTGACGCAGCCTATCCCGGCCACACCCTGTGGAGCGTTGCCATCGGCATGGATGCCACCCGCACCGGGCGCACGCTGGTGTTCAATCAGGCGGGCAAGATCCAGTTCGGTGAGCGCAGCGGCGAGATGACCGACCGTGTGCAGGCCGTGGCTGACTATCTGGACGAGTGCGGCATTGCCAACGAGCCCTGTGGGGATATCCTTTACAAGCAGTGGAACAAGCTGATGGTGAATGACGGCCTGAATCAGGCCGCAGCCGCCTTTGATCAGCCCTACGGCGGCCTGCGCCAGCCCGGCGAAGCACAGGACATGATGCGCGCGGCCATGCAGGAGGTCATCCGGCTGGCGAACCTTGAGGGCGTGCCCTGCCGCCGGACAACGATGTGCAGTTCATCGATGCCATGATGCCCACCTTTAACCCCGAGGGCATGCCCAGCATGCGGCAGGATGTGCTGGCAAAGCGCCCCACCGAGGTGGAGGAGTTTGCCGGTGTGGTGCGCCAGCGGGCCAAGAAGTACGGGATGCCCACCCCTTCCAACGACTTTTTCTACACCCGCATCCGCGAGATCGAGGCGGGATACGACCAGTAAGGAGCTACCCATGCATACGCTTTATTTCACCCGCCACGGAGAGACCGTCTGGAACGTTGAAAACAAGATCTGCGGCATGACCGACAGCCCCCTCACCGAGCGGGGCCGCCAGCAGGCCCGGAAGCTGGGCGAAGCCGTCAAAGCCAGCGGGGTGCACATCGATGAGATCCTGTACTCTCCCCTGTCCCGCGCCGCCGACACCGCCATGGCCATTGCCAAGGCCACCGGCCTGCCCGCCCGGTGTGAGCCGCGCCTGCGGGAGCAGTGTTTTGGCAAATACGAGGGCACGCCCCGCAACGGCGGCGAGTTCCGCGTTTCCAAAACCCACTTCGCCGACCGCTACGACGGCGGCGAGAGCATGATGCAGCTGGCCCAGCGCATCTATAATCTGCTGGACGAGCTGAAGGCCGACACCGGCAAGACCTATCTGCTGGTGGCCCACAACGGCATCGCCCGGGTGGTACAGTCCTATTTCTACGATATGACCAACGAGGAATACGCAGCTGCGGGCATCAGAAACTGCGAACTGGTGGAATACCATTTTGAATGATGTCAGCGGGAAGCAGACGATTTAAAATGGCTCCGCGTGCGCTGCGCCATAAACAGCGGAAATATTATTTTTATAATTTGCAGTTCCGAAACGACTGCGGTCGTTTCGGAACTGCTTTTTCACCAATCGGGCCGTACCGGTCAAATGCATCTTTTCCGCTGCGCGACGGCCGCAGGCCGACAGCGGCAAGATGCCGTTTATCTCCACGGCCTTCCCCGTGAAAAGTGAAAGCCAGAAAATCCGCAGATTTTCTGGCTTTCTTTCTATAAAAAATAATTTTTCCTCTGATATTGTCAGAGCGAAGCGGAGACAATTTTAAATCTGTCAGCCTTTATACAGTCCAAACAGCTTGAGCAGCTTCTGCCAGAAGGTCAGGGTCACAGCCGCCGGTTCCGGCTGGGCTGCCGGGGCCGGGGCTGTGATGGCAGTGGTCTGCAGCGCAAACTGCACCGCGCCCACCTCGGTGTTCTCTGCCGAGGTGAAGCTCTGCACCTCCCCGCCGCCGGAAAGACTGTTCAGCAGGCCGTCCAGCTGGGCACCCATGTCGATTCCGGAAACGCTGCTGCGCAGCTCGCCGGTGCCGCCGGTCAGCTGCGATGCACCCTCCGCCAGCTGCGCAACGCCCGCCTTCAGCTGGGCCACGCCGTCGGTGTAGGCGTTCAGGCCGTCGTCCAGCTGGACGTACTGGGCGGCAAGCTGGTTCACGCCGTCGGTGAGCACCGAGAGATTGCCCAGCATCCCAGTAAGCACACCGGCCAGCTGACGCACCCCGGCATCAAACTCGCCGTAGCTTCCGTTCAGGGTGCTGCTGCCCTCGTGCAGCTGGGCAATTCCGCCGTTCACGGTGTCGAGATAGGTCTGCATGGCATCGATGTTGGCCGTAGACCCCTGCAAAAGCAGGATCACATCCTTGAGCTGCGGCATCATCCACACCATGCCCTGCAGCTGCTGGATGGCCTTGGCATTGCCATCCTTTACCACGTCAAGGTCAAGGCCGTTCTCTTTCAGGATGGCCTTGTAGGCTTCAAAGCTCACCTGCTGTTCCAGCTGTGCCGCGCCCTCATCCAGCCGGGCAATGCCGTCCCGGATCTGGGTAGAGGCATCCAGCAGGGTGTTCAGTTCGTCGGTGGAGGCAGAGATGCCGTTCAGCGCGGTCTGCATCTGGGTCAGGGCGGCACGCACCCGGGCTGAGCCGCCGGTCAAGGCACCGGAATTGCCGTTCAGGGTGTCCAGCCCCGCCTGCACCTGCGCAATGCCGTCTGCCAGCGCGTTGGCACCATCGTCCAGCTGAACGGAACCGCTCTGCAGCTGTTCCAGCATCCCGGTCAGGTCCATATCTCCGAGGTCGAGGTTCAGGTTCAGCCGCACGCCGTTCAGGGAAACGGCATCCATGGCAAAGTCCGTCACATCGGCGGTGACGGTCACATCGCTGTCCGCGCCCGGCAGCAGGATGTAGGAAAGCTGCTTTTTACTGCCCACATTCGCCACCGTAGCGCCCGGCGCGCTGATGTTCCGGGCAAGGCCGGTGCCCAGACTCATGGTCACCTGCAGCGCGTAGTCGTCAAAAAAGCTGCCGGTGCAGTCCGGGTTGCGGCTCACCTGCAGCCGGATGGAAAGGGCACCGCTTTTGCCGCCCAGCTCGTCGGGGCTGATTTCTGCCCCGTCCAGCGTATAGGTCAGCTTTACCACCCACGGCAGGGCCGTGGCGGCGTCCATGGTGCCCTCATAATAGAGCTTGCCGTCCTCGGCCACATGCACCGTGACCGTATCGCCGCTCTGCTCCACGGCATCGCTCGTGGTCATGTTGCGCACGGCAGTGTAGCTGCCGTGGTCCGCAACGGTGTCCCCCGCCTGCACGGAAAAGCTGTTCACGGCGTACACGCCGGTCACAGCACCGGAGGCCGTAAGATTTGCATAAATGACCTCTTCCTTGGCAGCGGAGGCTGCTGCAAAGGCCGGCAGACTGCTGCCCGCCAGCAGGCAGCCTGCCAGCGCCAGCGCCGACACCCGGCGCACAAATCGATGTTTCATCTCGGTCAAGCCTCCTTCAGCTGTCTTTTCTTTTTTATAATGAGCGGGTCGGCCAGATACAAAAAGCCCGGCAGTGCCGAAAGCACGATGGCCAGTGACACCAGACTGCCCACGCCCAGAAAATTGCCCAGCTGGCCCAGCAGCTGGTTTGTGGAAATGGCTCCCATCAGGAAGCCCACCACCGCCATGGCGCTGCCAGTGGTGCTGACCGAGGTGGTCACAGCGGACACCGTGGCCGCAACGGCTTCTTTGCGGCCCAGCGTCTCGCGGAACTCTTGATAGCGGTCGGAGAAGAGGATGGCGTAATCCACCGTAGCACCCAGCTGTACCGAGCTGATGATGAGATAGGCAATGTAGAACACGTACTGGCCCCGGAAGTACGGGATGGCCAGATTGATCCAGATGGCGGTCTCGATGCTGAGCACCAGAATGATGGGCAAAAGCAGCTGCCGCTTCATGAGGAGCAGGATCAGGAATACTGCGCCGATGGCCAGCAGGTTCACCTTGACCATGTCGGCCGTGATGGTGTCCATCAGGTCATAGGTGCTCACGCCCTGACCGGCCAGATAATAATTGTCCGGGTAATATTGCTGCACCGTGGCGCGCACCCGCTCCACCAGCGCAAAGGCCCCATCGCCCTCGGTGTCGGCGTCCACCGTAAGCACCATGCGGGTGTAGCCGCCGGAGACCAGAAGCCCCAGCGTATCCCCGGGCACGAACTCCGGCGGAATGGACGCGCCTGCGTTGTCCACATAGGAAAGGATGCCGGTCACCTCCGGGATGGCGTGCAATGCATCCGAAAGCTTTGCTGCGTGGCGGTGTCGCCCTCCGGCACCAGTACAACGTAGGTGTCGCTGCGGCCAAAGGTCTCTTCAATGGCGGCGGTGTCCGCACCCAGACGGGTGTTTTCGCCAAACATGTGGGCGGCACCGTAGTAATACTGGTTCGAGTTGGAGGCCAGATAGCTGGGCACCATCAGAATGACCAGCACCAGCGCCATGGGCAGCATGATGCGGGCCACAAAGCGGCCAAACTTGTCAAAGCTGGGCAGCAGTGGTCGGTGGTAGGTGTTAGCCATCCACTGGTACGCTGCGATCGTGAGCGCGGTCAAGAAGGTGAACACGGTGACAAGGCTCAGTACCACGCCCTTTGCCAGCGCAAGGCCCAGATCCGGGCCGATCTGGAACTGCATGAGCACCAGTGCCAGAAAGCCGATGACGGTGGTCAGGCCGCTGGACAGGATGGAGCCGGTGGATCTGCACAGGGCGTCCACCATGCACTCCTCCGGGCTGGCGCCGGGGTTCTCCGCCCGGCACTCCGCAAAGCGGTGGATCAGGAACACCGAGTAGTCCAGCGACACCGCCAGCTGCAGGATGCTGCCCGCCGCATTGGTGACAAAGGAGATGGTGCCGAAGATGAGGTTCGTGCCGTTGTTGAGCAGGATGGCCGCGCCAAGGCCCGTCAGCACCAGCAGCGGCTCCGCCCAGGAATCGGTGGTCAGGATCAGGATGAACAGCACATACACCACCGCGATGGCGGCGATCTTTGCCACCTCGGTCACGGTGGAGTTGGTGGCAACGGCAGTGGAGACCGCCGCGCCCTCCAGCGCGTTGCCCTCCCCGATCAGATCCCGCACGGCAGCCACGGCTTCCAGACGCTTCTCGTCCTCCACCGTCACGGTGAACAGGGCGCAGCCATCCTTATAATAGCTCTCCACCGCGGCGGTGTCCTGCATCTGCAAAGGCACCGTCACATCCAGACTGTCGTCCAGCCATGCAACGGAGGACACTCCATCGATGGCGGCAAGCTTTTCCTTGTACTCCAGCGCCTGCGGCACCGTGACATCCCGCACCATGACCCGCATGTTGGGGATGCCGCCGGTGAAAGCACCGTTCATCACCTCGATGGCGGTGGTGGAGGATTCCGGCGGCAGATAGTCGTTGATATCGTAATCCACCTTTACCTGACGCACAGCGAACACGCTCAGCACAGCCGCCAGTGCAAACACCGCCAGCACCAGCCTGCGGCGGCGCACGATGGCGGTATAAAAACGTTTCATCAAAACAGGAGTTCTCCTTTCCGGATCGATAAAAAAACTTTTATCATTCTAACAGGTTTGATAAACGTTGGAAAGAGACAGTTTATGAATTTTGACCCTCGAATGCCGATTTTTTGATTTTTCTGCCTTGACAACAAAAATAAATTCTGATATGCTCTTTTTCGGTTCATCGGAGGACCGTTTTCAACGTAATTTGAAACGGGCCGGATAAGATGCCGTGCAGACAGCGCCCCGCCGGAGGTTTCGTTGCCGTAGTGACGAAGCAGATCGAGGCCGGGCGTGCACTCGCGGACATTTATCCGGCCCGTTTTTTGCACCTTGTGCAGAAAGGAGGACGCCATGTCCAAGCAGCGGATCCAGCTTTCCGACCATTTCACCTATTCCCGCCTTTTGCGGTTCGTACTGCCCTGCATCGGTACCATGTTGTTCACCTCCATCTACGGCATCGTGGACGGCCTGTGTGTCTCCAACTTTGTGGGCAAGACGGCCTTTGCGGCGGTCAACCTCATCATGCCGCTGCCCATGCTGCTGGGCACCATCGGCTTTATGCTGGGCACCGGCGGCAGCGCCATCGTGGGCATCACGCTGGGCGAGGGCGACCAGAAAAGGCCGACCGCTATTTCACCCTGTTCCTGCTGGCGGCTCTGATCTCGGTCAGTGTGCTGGCGGTGCTGGGCATTGTGTTCCTGCGGCCCATTGCCGTGCTGCTGGGCGCCAAGGGGGAGCTTTTGGACTATGCGGTGCGCTATGGACGCATCCTGATGGTGTCCCTGCCCAACTTTGCGCTGCAGAATATGTTCCAGAGCTTTTTCGTCACCGCCGAAAAGCCGCACCTCGGCTTCTGGTTCACCGTGGGCGCGGGCTGCACCAACATGGTGCTGGATGTGCTGATGGTGGGCGTCTGGGGCTGGGGCGTGGAGGGCGCGGCCATTGCCACCTTTATCAGCCAGCTGGTGGGCGGCGTACTGCCGGTGTTCTACTTCATCGACCGCAGCAACTCCAGCCGCCTGCACCTGTGCAAGACCAGTTTTACAGCAAAGTACTGCGGGATGCCTGCATCAACGGCTCTTCCGAGCTGATGACCAACCTTTCCATGTCGCTGGTCAATATCCTGTATAACTTCCAGCTGCTGCGTCTGGCCGGTGAGAACGGCGTGGCCGCCTACGGCGTCATCATGTACGCGGCCTTCCTGTTCGTGGCGGTGTTCGTGGGCTATGCCGTGGGCAGTGCGCCCATCGTCAGCTTCCACTATGGTGCCCGCAACCACGCCGAGGTGCACAATCTCTACCGCAAGAGCCTGCGGCTCATCGCCGTGGTGGCTGTGACCCTGACGCTGGCTTCCATGTTCATCATCCCCTGTGTGGCGCGCATTTTCGTGGGCTACGATGCGGAATTGCTGGCCCTGACCAGCCGGGCCTTCCGGCTGTATGCGCTGAGCTTCCTCATCATGGGCTTCAACGTGTATGCGTCCTCCTTCTTCACGGCGCTGGGCGACGGCGTGACCAGCGCGCTGATCTCTTTTGCGCACGCTGGCGTTTCAGGTGATCGCCATTCTCCTGCTGCCGCTGCTGCTGGGCATCGACGGCATCTGGCTGGCCGTCACCGCCGCCGAGCTGGCGGCTCTGGCCGTGAGCGCAGCCATGCTCCTCACCAAGGACAAGGTGTTCCATTACCGCAAGGCCTGATAAGATCCCCTGCTTTCTGCGAAACGGCGAAAAGCGGGGGTTTTTGGTGATTCTGGCTCTGCCGCTGGCAGCAAAATCGTGTTAGAATGGACACAGCTTCTTATTCACTGTTTTACGAGGGATCATTATGACATTGTTTTTGACCAGCAGCCCCAGCGGCTGCCCCTTTGAGCCGGGGCCGGATATTCCGGTGCTGGACACGCGCAACCACTTTGTGGCGAACCTGCGGGCCGTCTGGCCGGATCACGCCGTGCTGGGCCTTGCCATTGCGGCAGACCCCTATGCCTACGAGCAGAACGACGAGATGTGCCAGGTGTTTGCCCAGAGTTTTGCGAACGCCCACCTGCCCCTGACGGCGCTCATCCCCTGCGATGCCCGCAATGCCGAGGAGATCGGTTCTCTTCTGCCCCAGAGCGGCTTTGTGATGCTGTGCGGCGGGCACGTGCCCACCCAGAACCACTTTTTTGCTCAGCTGGGCCTGCCGGGGCTGTTCCACAACTACCACGGCATCGTGCTGGGCGTGAGTGCCGGCAGCATGAACGCCGCCCACATCGTGTACGCCGCGCCCGAGGAACCGGGCGAAGCCGCCGACCCGCACTACTCCCGCTGGATGAACGGCCTTGGCCTGACCGAGACCCGCATCCTGCCCCACTACCAGTTCATCCGGGATCATGTGCTGGACGGGCAGAAGATGGAGGACATCGCCCTTGCCGACAGCAAAAAGCGGCATTTTCTCGCTTTGCCGGACGGCTCGTATATCCTGTGCGCCGACGGCAGCGAGGCGCTGTACGGCAGAGGCTGGTACTTTGCGGACGGGATGATGGAAGAGATCAACGAGGATGAAGATGTGTTGCCTTTACGGTAAAGCGCGACAAAAGCGGGGCTTCTACGGCAGCCTTGACGATTAAAATGGCCTCCGCTGCGCTCTGGCCATCATCAGTGGAATTATTATTTTTATTTGCAGTTCCGAAACGCCTGCGGGCGTTTCGGAACTGCTTTTTCACGAAAGGGCTTGTAACGTCAAGCGGGCAGCCCATCCACAGTGCCGCTGTTTCCGTAGGAAACAGGCGCTGCAGATGTCGTTTTCCCTTGCGGCCTCTCTGGTGAAAATGCGACACCGGGGCCCGCAGGCGCCCGGTGTCGCTCAATTTAAAATCATTTTTCCGCTGAATATGCCCAAAGCAACGCGGCGGGCATTTTTGATCGTTCCACGTTCATTTCCGGCGCAGGCAGACATCATTGCGCATATAATGCGCACATCATTCCGCCGCAAGGCGGACAAAGGGCGCTATTGCGTTGGTGTCGCCGTGGCGGACGATGGAGTAGGTGATGTCGCAGTAGGGCTGGATGGCGGTACTCTTTTCCACGGTGGAGATGAGCAGCACCTGCAGCTGCAGGCGGCGGAACAGCTCCATCATGGGGCGGATGCGGTCGCTGGTCATCTTGCTGAAGGCTTCGTCCAGCAGCACAAGGCGGATGCTGTTCTCGCTCTTCTCATAAATTTGCAGCAGAGACGCGCAGATGGCCACATAGAAGGGGGCCTGATTCTCGCCGCCGGAGGAGTCGCGGCTGACGCGGGACAGGTACGCCTGCTGGCCGGTGACCCGGTTCGTCACCTTGATGTCGTAATCCAGATAGGTGCGGTAGTCCACATAGTCCGACAGGGTCACGCCGCCGGTGCGGCCCTCCTGCCGGGCGCGGGTGTTCTCGTCCACATCGGACATGATCTTTTTCCATCAGCTCGTCCACCTGACGCTCATAAGCAGGGTCGGCGGTGGCGGCAAGGTTGTCCAGCGAGTCGCCCTCGGTCATCTGCTGGTTGCCCTTGTCCACGATGACCTGATAGAAGGCCGCCAGCTGCGGGTCGCGGCTGGGCTCCAGCTCAAAGCGGTAGACCTCCTCGCCGTAGGTCAGCTGCTCCATCACCTTGTTCAGCTCCCGGAACTGCCGCCGGGCGTTGAAGATATCGTCCTTCATGCGGAACAGGATATCTTTGCGGAAGCGGTCCTTGCAGTCCCGCTGGGCCTGCTCCAGACGGGCGGCGTAGCGTTCCAGATCGATGCGCACAAGGCTCTCGTGCTGGGCGCGGTACTGGTCCAGCCCTGCAAGGCCCAGCGGATAATCGCACACATAGTGCTCGTTGTAGGCCTTCTGGGCCGGTTCCAGCGTGCCGGTCAGATAGACGGCCAGCGCATCGTCCAGCTTGGCCTGCGCCTTTTCCGCAGCCTGTGCGGCGGCGCGGGGCTTATCCGCCGGGGCCAGCGCCAGCATCCGGGTGCGGGCCAGCGGCTCCACCAGCGGGTGCGCCGCAAAGAAGCTCCGGGCAGCATCGGCGCTCTGCTGGGCCGTTTCCCCTGCCTTTTTCTGCTCTGCTTCGCAGGAGGCGATCTGCTTTTGGCACACGCGGATGTCGCCGCCCGTCTGCTCCACGGCGGCACGGGCAGTCTCCCACGCGGCTTCGCGGGCTTCTTCCTCCTTGTAAAGCTGCTGCAGCAGCGGGTTCTCGCGGCACTCGGTGAGCTTTGCTTCCTGTTCGGTCACAGCATTCTGTGCGGCAGTCAGTGCGGCGCGGGCATCCCACAGCGCAGCCAGCTCGTCCAGTGCCGTGCCCCGCAGCAGGGTCTGGTACTGGTTATAGGCGGCTTTCAGGTTCTGTTCTGTCTGGGCGGCAGCACGGGCGCTTTCCCCCAGAGCTTCCAGCTCGGCCACCAGCGCCCCGGTGCGGGCGCGGCGTGCGTCCAGACCGATATACCGCTGGGGAGTGCGCAGCCGTTCCAGCCGGAAGGGATGGTGGCGCAGAAGGTCGCGGGTGGCGCTGTCGGGATGCTGTTCCAGCGTATCGGGGTGTCGCAGCAGACGATGCGGCCCAGAATGGTCTGGGCATACTGTGCAGCCAGCGGGTTTTCGCTGCTCACCTGCGCGGCAAGGCTGTCCGGGCCGTACTTGTCGGCGCGGCGGTTGGCCTTGCGGATGCCCGGGGTGTCCAGCAGGCTGATGGGGCCTACCTTGTCCTTCAGAGCCACAAAGGCGCTTTTGGCGGCTTCGTAGTGGGCGGGCGGCACAAGGATATCAAAGCGGCGGTCGCCAAGGCAGGCTTCCACGCAGTCCTGCCAGCTTTCGTCCTCCACGTTCAACAGTTCACAGAAGATTTTCGCATCCGGCTGCATGCCCCGGCTCTTGAGTTCCGCATTCACGGCATCCCGCACCCGGGTGGCGGCATCGCCGTGGGGTAGACCCACTTGCCGCCGGACACCGCGTCCAGCTCGGCGCGCTTCACGGCCTGCTCCTTCTGCAAAGCAGCAGTGTTCTGGCGGGCAGCAAAATGGGCTTCCTCCAGCGGTTTTTCCTGCGCGGAGAGCCATGCGGTGAGCTGCGGCAGAGTGTCCGCCGTCAGCTCTTCGGCCTTGATGCCGGCAGCAAAGCCGCTGCGGCGCAGCACAGCCAGCAGGCTCTGGGTGCGGGCAAGGGCACTTTCTGCCTTTTCGGCTTTGCGTGCGGCGGTATCCAGCGCCGTTTTGCGGCGGGAAAGCTCCTCGGTCAGGGCGTCCAGTGCCCGGCCCTCGCCGCTGGCGCTGGCGGCACCGTGGGCGGAAAGATAGGCCCGGCGGGCTTCCGCTTCGGCATTTTTGGCCTCGGCATAGCGGGCGTTCAGCTGTTCCAGCTGGCGGCGGCCCGCATCCAGATGCTCCTGCCAGACGGTCTGTTCGCTGCCGTCGGCAGCGGCGCGGGCCAGCAGCGCCGCGCCCCGGTTCACAAGGGTCTGGGTCTGCTTTTCGGCAGCTTCGCGGCCAAAATCCACGATCTCTTCCAGCGCATCGGCGCGGGTCTGTGCTTCGGCCAGCACGGCGTGCAGATTTTCCAGTTCCAGCCGGTCGCCCTGCAAAGCGTCCAGATCCAGCTCCGGCTGGGGCAGGATGTACTGGTACAAAACTCCCGGAAGTTGGGGATCTCGTCCATGCTGGTGCCCATCTGGAACACCTCGTTGAACTTTTTGCCCAGCGGGCTGGAGGCGCGCCCGATGCCCAGCGCACGGCAGATGCGGTCCCGCGCTTCGCTGGGGCTGCGGGTGTAGAGACGGCCCGTTGCGGGCTTGAAGTCCTCCTTTGCGCTGGGTGCACCGGTCTTGGGGTCGATGAAGGGCAGCTGTTCCAGCGTGCAGCCGTCCTCCGAAAGATACCATGTCTGATCGCCGGGGTGCAGCTCCTGCATGGGGCCTTCGGACTCCACCCGCACCGCGATGACGAAGGGGGTGCGCTTGACGCTGTCCCAGAACTCCGCCCCGATGTAGGCCACGGTATGGCCCGGGCGGCGGTAGGCGTTCTCGCCGCGCTGCTTTGCGTGCACCGAACCCTGCAGGGTGCGGCCGCTCTTTATTGCCCAGCGCATTGAAATTGCGGTTGGTGGTCAAGCAGTAGCGGATGGCATCCAGAATGGTGGTCTTGCCCACGGCGTTCACGCCGATCATATAGGTGAGCCGTGCGCAGTCGAAGGTGACATTTTCAAAGTTGTGCCAGTTGATAAGCTTCAGCCGTTTGAGTTCGATCATTCTTCACCCTCCCCTGCTTCTTCCGGTCGTTCATAAAGGCCAAGCTCTGTGCGGGTGCGCCCGCTCTCGGCGGCGGCATCCGCAAGGTCGGCATCCGGCAGGGCCAGCAGCACGGTGGGAAATACTTCAATGCGGCTGTCCAGCCCGGAAAGCCGCCCCACAGACCGCGCCAGATTGTACCGGCGCAGGGTGCGCATGAGGTTTTCCAGCGTTTTCTGGTCCAGACGGCGGGGCAGGTTCATCTTCTGCAGTTCGGTCTGCACCTCTTCCACCGTCACCAGCACCTCGTCGGCATTGGCCGCAAGGCTCTCGCGCTTTGCAGGTACAAAAGCCGCAGCACCAGCAGCAGGATGCTCTCGTATTTCAGCAGCCGGGCCTGACTGCCCTCGTGGCCGTTGACCAGAGCCGCCGCCTGCAGGGTGCCGGGTACAGCAATACAGAATAGCCCAGCGGGCGAACACAGCGCGCACCTCGTCCAGATGGTCCTGCACATAAAGATATTTTGCCCGCTGATCCTCCACGCCGCCCAGCAGAAAGCAGTGGTTCAGCAGGTAATTCGCGGTTTCTTCCAGCATGTTAATGGTTGCCATTTTCTTCCTCCCTGCGGCGGGTGAGGATAAAGTCCTCAAAGCGGAAACCGCCGCGCTCCACCCAATTGCCGGTGAGCTGAATGTCATAATCCCGGTGCGGCGACTGCGAGTAGGTATGCAGGCCGATGATGCGGGCAAAATCGTTCGGGTATTCGTCTGCCAGAAGTGCCGCGTTCACCTGCGGGCGGGCGGCAAGGGCCTGCCGGGCCAGCAGGGCCACATTCTCCTCGGTAACGGCAAGGCGGGCGTAATCCAGCAGCAATTGCTGCTCTTTTGAGCTGTTCTGGATCGAATCCTTCGGTGCGCACCGGGGCCAGCGGCTCGGCGGTGCGCTGGGCAGCGGGCGGGTACAGAAATTTCTCCCCGAACACTGCCGCCGGGTACAGATGCAGCCGCTTTGCCACCGGGCCGTCGTCCGGCTCAAACAGCTGCTCCGGGGTGCGGATGTCCTCGGCATAGCGGCGCAGCAGGGCGGTGACGCTGCCCTGCGAAGAACGGTCGCTCAGCAGCAGGAACTGTGCCCGCTGCACAGCCCGCTTGCGGTAGCGGATGTGGCTTGCATCGATCTCGCGCATGAGCAGGCTCATCTCTTCCAGCGCGTCCCGCTGCTTCTGGATGAGCGCACGCACGGCAGGTGTCGCTTCGTTCGGGGCGCAGCGCTCCACCCGGGCATAATCAAAGGCCAGCTGCGGCAGGTAGTTCTCCTCGCAGTCGTCCAGCTCTTCTTCCAGATAGGCGCGGTAGTTGAACAGGTTGTCGCTGGTCTTGAAGCGGTGATAGGCCGCCGCCACCACCTTTCCTCGTACTGGTCGAACAGTTCCAGCACCTCCTGCGGGGTGCGGTTGCGGGTGAGCCGGTCGATATAGTGGCCGATGGAGGCATTGAGCGCCCGGAGAGAGCGGTTCAGCGCGTCAAGGTCTGCGTCCACCTCCCGCAGAACGTTCTCATAGGGGCTTTTTCCTGCCCGATGCTGCCCAGCAGCTGCCATGCCTTGTACAGCTTACCGGTATAGGTAACTACGCGGGGATTCAGGATCTCTTCCAGCGCTTCCAGCAGCGGCGTTACCTCCGGCACAAAGGCAAGGGACGCTTCCCCCTCGTAGCTGCCGGGCTGCTCTTCCAGCCAGCCGGTGCGGCGCAGCCGCAGCAGAAAGCCCACGGCCAGCGTGTGAGGGTCGCGGGTGGGCTGCTCTTCTTCATCGCCCGCACCGTCGGCATCCAGCGCAAGGGGCTTTGCCAGTGCGGCAAAGTAATCCTCGGCACGCCAGACGGCCTCCGCACGGAAATGCTGTAATCTGCCGTGTGGCGGCACTCCTCCCAGAGCAGAAGCAGCAATTCTGCATAAAAAGCCCGGTTCGGCCCCGCCAGCGGGCGGAACAGCCGCGGGGACACCAGTTCAAACAGCTGCATGGAAACGTCCTTTCTGTCTTGGTTCGATACCCTTTTATTGTACCACAGCGGGCGGAGTTTGTCACAAAAAGGCGAAAAAAAGCCTGCCGGGTGGGCGGGAGGATTTGAAATGCGCGCCGCGTGCGCTTTACGCATAAGCAGCGGAAGAATTATTTTAAATTTGCAATGCTGGAAACTCTGCGGATTTTCCAGCATTGCCTTTCACAGGGGGTCGCAGCAGGAAACGGCACCTCTGCCAAAAGGCGCAAAAAAACCCCGGGGAGCGAGTGCTCCTCGGGGCAACAAAACTTTATTAACTACGAATCGTACCTTCACACTTGATGGCAATGCCAATGTAAGTCTTGCCATTGGAGGCCGTGTAGGTTGCAACACCGACATCTTTCATGGTAGACAGCTTTCCAGAAGGAGTGCCGGGGGTCACATTCTCCAGGACATCATCCAGTTTTGCCTTGAATTCATCGTTAACTTCCAGCGGCTTTACATCTTTCAGTTCAGCTTTTGTAACCGGTGTCAGCATTCCATCCATTTTATTCGGGTCAAATACATACATCACAAAAGAAACAGTGTTTTCAGTTTCATTCACATTGAGGTCAGAAACACACTGCATGTATTTGGCCGTTCCGCTTTCATCATTCTGCACATACGGAACATCTTCTGCTTTGATAACGCCAGTATCATCCGTTTTGGCCAGAACGGCACGAACCTTGCTCTGCAGATCGGCATTATTGCTGTAGCTTGTGCCATTGACAGTATTCAGATACTTCAGCACCTTGCTCTCGATCTCATTCGAGCTGTTTCCACCAGCGCCACCGCCGCAGGCGGTGAGCATTGCCAGAACCATCACGCCGGCCAGAAGGGCGGCTGCGAAACGCTTGAACATTTTCATTGTAATGTTCCTCCTGTTTTCAAATTCTGACGGTTTGGGCGACCCCAAATCGCTTTACCCGTCTGAATTTATTTTATCCATACCCCCCCCCCGCATGTCAACAGGCATATCTCCCAAATTCCGCAGTTCTTTTTGGCAATTGTCCCCAAACGCAAAAAAGCCCCGGGGAGCGGGGCAGACTCCTTCCGTCAAACCCTGCGGGTTTGCCACCTCCCTCAGTGAGGGAGGCAACCCTCTCAGTCATCGCTGCGCGATGCCAGCTCCCCCGAGAGGGGGAGCTTATTTGCTGCAAACCGTCAGATGCCTAAAAGCTCCCCTTTGGGGAGCTGGCACGCCGTAAGGCGTGACTGAGAGGGTTCAAACGCAAAAAGCCCCGAAGGGCGGCCTTGCAGCCACGCTCCGGGGGAAAAAGGTGAGGAGTTTTTTACTTTTTGCTCTTGATGCGGATGGAAATACCAATATAGCTCTGCTCGTTGTTGCTCTGAACCACAACGCCTATATTCGACCAGTTGCCGTCCTGCTTTACGCTGGCATTATGATCAGTGTCAACGTAATTAGAAATCTTATTCAGCACATCGCTCAGGAGAGTATCCTTATAATCATACCGGGCGGTGATGGTGATGACCAGATCATCTCCCAACCTATCCGTATGGAACTTGAACGCTCCTGCATAGCCGAGGATCTTGAACTTAGCATTGAGATCTTCATTCAGATTTCTTTCAGCCACTGCGCGGAGCTCTGCGTTATTGGTCACCTGAACGCCCTTCTCCTGACTGATCTGGGCCAGTACTTTCTGCTCTTCGGTTGCCGCCACCACCGCAGGCCGTCAGCAGGGCCAGAGCCATCACACCCACCAGAAGCAGGGCAGCAAATTTCTTCAGCTTTTTCATTGTAAAGCGCCTCCTGTCATTTCAAGATTTTGTTGATTTGTCTCATTTCAGTGCTGTGTTTTCGCACTACAGAACGGGTGTCGTTCTGGCCTGATTATATCCGACAGCAGTTGGTTTTGTCAATCGAGAAGATGCATAAAGTTTCCGAAACATTTTCGTTCAAAATCAATGAAACAGCGACTTTTTTTTTGTTGCAGTATTGAGATATACTGTCCTTACTTCGCAAAGGTTCTTTACCGTGCTGGAAAATCTTCTTCCAGCCGGAAGCTCCATGCTGTTTTTTTCCGGGGCACAGTCCTTCCCGGTTTGAACAGATGTTGTGTTCCGATCCATCTTGATCCATCTTTCAGAATCCTTTCAAAAAATTACTATTTTACACAATTCTACCATTTTTGCATGGTAAAATAAGGTCGTAGAAAAAACAAAGGATGTGGCTCAATATGCAACACTGTCCCGCCCGCGCGGCACAGCGGCTGGCGGCGGCAGTTCTGGCGCTGTGCCTTGTGCTGGCTCTGGCCGTTCCCCACGCACACGCAGCTGCCCTGCAGGAAACGCACGGCATCCGGATGCTGGACTTCAGCACCGGCCAGATCCTTTCCATCGGCAACCAGACCTCCGGCAAATGCAGCTGGTACGCCTTGCGCTATGCACGCACCATTCTGGATGGAAAAGTTTCCTCCGGCAGCGGCATGTGGTCAAACGGTGCGGTCTGGTCTGCGGGCGGCTACTACGGTTATTCCGGCAGCCTGTCCGAGTGCCTGCAGAAGCTTTACACCGAGCTTTCCGCCGGGAAGCCGGTGATCGTGCATCTGAAAAACACCGCGGTGAGCGGCGTAAAACGGCACACGAACCGCACCTCCAGCTATGAATACCACCTGACCAGTTCCGGCTGGAACGAGGTGAACTACCCCCATATCGCCACCAGCGCTGCGTATGGCCACTGGGTCTGTGTGGTGGGCATCCGTGCGGATGCAGACCCCGCGAACCTGAAGGAGAGCGATTTCTACGCGCTGGACCCGGCCCGTGTTTCCGCAAACGGCACTCTGGCTGTGACCCGGCTGCTGGACGGCACCATCTGGACAGACAATTCCCCGCTAAAAACAGCAGGTTGATAAATTTAGAAAGAGCAAAAAAGCTGACGCTTTCGCGTCAGCTTTTTTGTTTGCAGTTCAGATCAATACCCTTTTACCGAGAAGCCCCGCTCCCATGGGTCGGGCGGCAGATCCTTCTGGCGGATGCCGGTGATCTGGATATAATCGCTTTTCTGGATCATGGCGAACAGCCGCAGGAACTTTTCCGGGTCGCCCTGCACTTCCAGCGTCACGCTGCCGTCGTCCTCGTTCTCCACCCAGCCGGTCAGTTCCAGCGTCTGGGCCGCATAGCGGGCGCGGTAGCGGAAGCCCACCCCCTGCACCTGCCCCTCAATGGAGTAGCGGCGGCGCACAGTGCCTTCCGGCAGGGCGGGCGGCGTGCGATCTTTTTTGTTTAAAAGGTTGAACATAGCATTTAAACCTTTACCGGGCTCGCCCTCTCCGTCATTGCTCCGCAATGCCACCTCTCCCAGAGTGAGAGGCTTTGGCAGTCCATGCAACGTTTGCGGTTTTGCCAAGGGCTCCCCCTTTGAGGAAAGACTTCCCCCGCTCCGGGGGAAGATGTCGCGCAGCGACAAAGGGAATCTGGCGCGTTAGAGACTGAGAGGGCGAGGAAGCTTTCCTTTCCCTCAAAGCTCCTGATAGGCGGTCATCAGCGCCGGGATGAACTGCTTTTTGCGGCTCACCACACCGGGCAGGGTAAAGCTGCCGTCCTCGGCAGGCTGGGTCTCAAAGCCGTCCGAGAGCACCTCGGAAGCATAGCGGCCATCGCTGATGACCACGCTCTCCTCCTTGGGCACGTCGGTGAGCAGCATGTAGATATCCTCCACGTTCTGCTTGTTGCGGGCTTCTTCCAGATAGGGCTGCAGCAGCGCTTCGGCGGCAAGCAGGTTCTTGCGGGTCATGTAGCTGCCCTGCGCCACGCCAAAGCGGATATCGCCGCACATGAACACCTTGAAGTCCTGCAGGAACACCTCCTCGGCGGTCTTGCCGTCCAGCTTTTCGCCTGCTTCAAACATCTCGCTGGCAAACTCGTCAATGTCCACACCGGCAATTTTTGCCAGACGCTTTGCAAGGGCCTCATCCAGCGGGGTGCAGGTGGGGCTGCGGAACACCAGCGTATCCGAAAGGATGGCCGCCAGCAGAAGGCCTGCGATCTGCGGCGGGATCTCCATACCGTTCTCGTCGTACATCTGGGTGATGATGGTGGCAGTGCAGCCCACCGGCTGGTTGCGGAAGTACACCGGGCCGCTGGTCTCCAGACTGCCGATGCGGTGGTGGTCGATGATCTCCAGAATTTCGGCCTGATCGAAGCCCTCCACGGCCTGGGTGGCCTCGTTGTGGTCCACCAGGATGATGCGGCGTTTTTGCAGATTGATGATGTTGCGGCGGCTGACCATGCCGCAGTATTTGCCGTCCTCGTCGAGGATGGGGAAATAGCGGTGGCGCACCTTGGCCATCACACGGGTGACGTCTGCCACCGGGGTGACGAGGGTGAACTTCATGATGTCGCTGCGGGTCATATAGTAGGAGATGGGAGCGCACTGGCTGATCAGCTTACCGGCGGCGTAGGTGTCCACCGGGGCCGACATGATGGCCACGCCCATTTCCTCGGCAATGCGCTGGATGGTGCGGCCCACCTTGGAGCCGTTGCAGATGATCAGCAGCGAGGCTTCTTTTTCAATGGCGCACAGCTGGCTTTCGTAGCGGTTGGTCAGGATGACGATGTCGCCTTTTTCCACGGTATTTTCCAGCATTTCGGGCGTGGCGGTGCCGATGCGGATGTGGCCGGTGGTGCACACGTCGTCCTCGCGGCCCACCACCATGGTGCCGCCCAGCGTTTCCAAAATATTGCGGTAGGTGGTCTGGCTCTTGGCCAGGATGCCGGTGTCGAACACGTCCATGTTGGCGGTGGCAATGTCCTTGACCGTGATCACGCCCTCCAGCTCGTTGTCCGGGCTGGTGACCGGCAGGGTGTCGATCTGCTTGTCGCGCATGATCTCCCACGCCTTGCGCAGGCTGGTGGAGCCGGGGATGCCGGGCATCTCGCGGTAGTCCACATCGCGGATCTTGGGGTTCACGTCCGTGCACATGCGCGGGGCTTTACTCCGAACTTTTGAGCACGAACTCGGTCTCCTGATTCATTTTGCCTGCACGGCGGGGCTCACAGACCAGATCACTGGTCTTGTTTTTCAACTCTGCATAGGCAATGGCCGAGCAGATGGAGTCGGTATCCGGGTTGCGGTGGCCGATCACGACCACCTTATGGGCTGCTTTTGGCATATTGTTCCCCTTTGGGTTCTGATTTACCTTTTATTTCTTATCTCATTTACCACAGTGCACTCCCCGCTCCTGCAAAGCGCAGTGCACCTCAGGTTTATTTTAGCACAATTGCCTGCACGGGTAAAGTGGAACAAACACGCTGCGGCGCGGCTTTTCCGCCTGCCGCAGTCCTTGACAGACCCTGCAAAAAACGGTAAGCTTTACCTGAAAAAGCACAAATGGAGGCATCTATGAAAAACCAGTTTTTCCGCATCCTCTCCTGCTGCGTGCTGCTGGCCTGCCTGTGCGCCCTGCCCGCCTACGCACAGGAACCCAAGGCCGCACAGCCCGCCGCAAAAGAGGATAAGGTGGTAACAGATATCACCGGTTCTGCCGACCTGATGCGCAATGTCGTTGGCTTTACCACCAACTTTGGCGGGCCGTACCACTTTGCGCAGGCAGACCACAAGTCCCCTGCGCAGGCCTACGGTGATGCCCCTGCCGAGGGAGCCGTTGCGGTGCTGCGGCTTTTTGCCCGCGCCGATGACCACGGCGATGTTCCCCTCAACACCAGCGGACACAGCTTCCTCACCATCACCAATGTCTCGGAGCAGGATATCAATGTGGGCGGACTGCTCATTGCGCCGGATACGTCCATCACCGTAAGCACTCGCGGCAACCGCTGCGAGCATTCCGGCATCTGGTACAATCTGGAGGGCTACTACAAATATTACCTGAACGCTTCTTACTATCAGAATCTTTACGGCATTCAGGTCTCACTGGACCAGAGCCAGCTAGACACTGTAAATCAGGCATTGGCCAACGCAGACCACTGGTCGGCCATTTACAACTGCACCTCGTTCTCTGCGGGCCTCTGGAATGCCGTGTGCTCCGATACGCTCTGCGCCGGTGTGCCCGAGACCCCGGCCGACCTGAAAGCGGACATGCTGAGGAAGTACCCAGACAAGACGGTGTTCGGGCCGACCGTCCCGTATGATTATATCGTATATTACGGCACCAGCCTGACCCCCAGTCAGGAATTTTCCTGACAGAAGATTTTCTCTTGTAATTCTGCGCGCTCTGCTGTATGATATAGGTCATGTATCCAAGTGTATCTTGTCACCGTTACGGAGGAACCTATGACAGCAACCAAAACGCCCGCGTTCCATAAGCCGCCGCTGTTCACCCGGCAGCAGCTCATTGCCCTGCTGCTGCCGCTGATCGCAGAGCAGGCGCTCAGCGTGACCATCGGTCTGGCCGACACGCTGATGGTCTCCTCGGTGGGGGAAGCCGCTGTTTCCGGCGTGAGCCTTGTGGACAGCTTCAACACCCTGATGATCCAGATCATGAGCGCCCTTGCCACCGGCGGCGCGGTGGTCACCAGCCAGTACATCGGCCGGCAGGAGCCAAAGGATGCCAAGAATGCAGCGGCGCAGATCCTGTTCATCCTGTCCAGCTTCAGCCTGCTGGTGGCCGCCGTTGTGGTGGCGGGCCGCCATGCCATCCTGCGCGGCATCTTCGGCTCCATCGACGTGGACGTGATGCGCTATGCCGAGACCTACTTCCTGCTCTCGGCCCTGAGCTACCCGTTCATCGGTTTGTACAATGCCGGTGCGGCCCTGTTCCGGGCGCAGGGCAACAGCAAGATCAGCATGATGTCCAGCCTTGTAATGAATGTGGTGAACATTGGCGGCAACGCCGTGCTGATCTACGGCTTCAAAATGGGCGTGATGGGTGCCGCACTGGCCAGCCTTGTGTCCCGCGCCATTGCCTGCGTGGCTGTGCTGTACCTGCTGCAGCGGCCCGCCTGCCCGCTGCGGGTGGACGGCCTGCAGGCCCTTGCCCCGAAGGCACGGCTCATCCAGCAGATCCTGCGGGTGGGCATCCCTGCCGGTATTGAAAACGGCATGTTCCAGATCGGCAAGCTGTCTGTTTCCAGCCTGACCTCCACTCTGGGCACCGCCGCCATTGCGGCCAACGCCGTGGCAAACACCACCACCACCTTTTTGAACATCCCGGCCAACGCCGTGGGCATGGCTGCGCTGACCGTGGTGGGCCAGTGCCTTGGCGCAGGCGAAAAAGATCAGGCCGTGTATTACTCCCGCCGCCTGATGCTGTTTGCCTACTGCGGCGCATGGTTCATGAACCTTTCGGCCTTCCTGTTTGCCAACAAATTTGCACTGGGCCTGTTCAACCTCTCGCCGGAAGCCTACGCCATGGCGCTGGAAGTGATGGTGTGGTTCAACATCGTTTCGCTGTTCATCTGGCCTTCCAGCTTTACCATGCCCAACATCCTGCGTGCGGCAGGCGATGCCCGCTTTACCATGACCGTGAGCATCGTGTCCATGTGGGCCTTCCGGGTGGGCTTCTGCTACCTGTGTGTGCTGGCCTTCCACGGCGGCCTGCTGGCCATCTGGATGGGCATGTATCTGGACTGGGCGTTCCGCTCCCTGTGCTTCTTTGTACGCTTCGTGCGCGGCAAGTGGCTGGAACAGCAGGTCATCTGAATCTTTCCTCTGCATTTTATAAGAGCCTGCCGCGAAGGCAGGCTCTTTTTTACGCAATACGCACAAATAATTTATTTGTTTTTCAGCAATGTTGTCTGCTTTCATTCTTGTTTTTGTCACATTCCCGGCGTATAATTTCACAGTGCTAAGAGCTTTCACTTCTGCAAAAAGGAGGCTTTTTCAATGAAACGCAGTTGGTTTTCGCGCCATCCGCTTTGCTTCATGGCGCTGTATCTCATACTTTATCTTTCCGCATTCAATTTCCTGAACACCCAGATCCATATGCCGCACATCCTCGTGCACTGCCGGCTGGACGATCTGATTCCCTTCTGCAAATATGCGGCCATCCCCTATTTTGCATGGTTTCCGTGGATCCCGTTCACCCTGTTCTTCCTTCTGTGGAAGGCACCCCGGGAGGACTTCTGGCGGCTGTGTATGCCGCTGTTCAGCGGTATGACCATTGCGCTGGCCTGCTACGTGATCCTGCCCACCGGGCTGAATCTGCGCCCCTGCTATGTGCCGGGCACAGACATCTTCGCCCGTGCGGTGCGGTTCCTGTACAGCACCGACACACCCATCAATGTCTGCCCGTCCATCCATGTGTTCAACTCGGTCACGCTGATGCTGGCCTATCACCGCTGCCGCATCTTTGAGCAGCCCCGGTTCCGCTGGATGCGCCCGGCCGCTGATGTGCTGTGCATCTCCATTGTATGCTCCACCATGCTGCTCAAGCAGCACAGCTGCATCGATGCAGCGCTGGGCGCTTTGCTGGCGCTGGCACTGGATACCGCGTTCAGCCGTATGATGGACACCAACGATCTGCCGCAGATGCGCCGCATCTGAATCTCTATAAAAAGAAATGCGCTGTCATCAGGGGCAGCGCATTTCTTTTTTTTTGTTCAGAACAGATCCTCCGGCAGGCAGACATCCTGCTTTGGCACCTTTGCCCAGGAAAAGTCCTTGATCAGGCTTTCCGGTGTGCGGGGCGCAGGCTCCGGCTGCAGGCCGTAGGCGTAGGCAAGCTTGCCCACGATCTCCTGCGCGGTATACTTTTCCCGCAGGTTTTCCAGACTCTGGTCGCCGTCGCGCTTGGAGAGCCGCCGCCCATCCGGGGCCAGCAGCAGCGGGCAGTGGGCAAACCCCGGTGCCTGCAGGCCCAGCAGGCGGTACAAATACAGCTGCCGTGCCGTGGACGAAAGCAGGTCTGCACCGCGCACCACTTCGGTAACGCCCATGCGGGCATCGTCCACCACCACGGCCAACTGATAGGCGAACACGCCATCCGCCCGGCGCAGGTAGAAGTCACCGCAGTCATGCAAAAGATTCTCGGTGTGCGGGCCCATGCAGCCATCCACAAATGTGATGTCCTCGTCCGGCACCATCAGACGGTAGGCAGGGGCCTTCTTTTTGCGTTTTTCCTCAATTTCGGCAGTGGTCAGGCCGCGGCAGGTGCCCGGATAGACCACGTTGCCGTCCGAGGTATGGGGCGCGCTGGCCGCGTGCAGCTGGGCGCGGGAGCAAAAACACGGGTACACAAGGCCGCGCTCTTCCAGCTTTTGTAGCTTGCGGTGTAGATCTCCGCGCACTCACTCTGGTAATAGGGGCCGTTCGGCCCACCGGTGCTGCCGCCCTCGTCCCACGCAAGGCCCAGCCAGTCCAGATCCTGTTCCAGCAGGTCAGCATAGATGCGCGGGCAGCGCTCGGCATCCAGATCCTCAATGCGCAGCACGATGCGCCCGCCCTGACTTTTTGCGCTGAGCCACGCCAGCAGGCTGCAGGCCAGATTGCCCAGATGCAGCCGCCCGCTGGGGCTGGGTGCAAAGCGGCCGGTTGGCGGCACAGGCTCTGTTTTCTGCGTAAAAACTGCTTGTTCTTGCATGTGTATCCTTTCAACCGCCGGACGATTTAAAATTGCCGACGCGTTCGCTTTGGCAATATCAGCGGAAATATTATTTTTAAATTTGTAACTCCGAAACGACTGCGGTCGTTTCGGAGTTACTTTTTCACGGGAAAAGTCGTAACGGGAAACGGCATGTTGCTGCTGTCGGCTTATCGCCGTCGCGCAGCGACTATAAATCGGCGGAACACAAAAAATCCTTTCGCTCTGCGCGGGAAGCCGCTTTTTCCCTATTATAGTTGCCCGTCCGCCAAAGGTCAACAGACCACCCTGTTCAGCCGCCGCTCCACCGCCTGCCGCACCTCCGGCGCGCGGATGCCGTACACGATCTGCACATCGCAGCCGCTTTGCACCACACCGCTGCAGGGCAGGGCTTTCAGGGCCTGCTCCTTGACGAAGGCCGGGTCGTTCACCGTGACACGCAGGCGGGTAAAGCAGTTGTCCACCGTGCGGATGTTCTCCCGCCCGCCAAAGGCTGCAATGAGCTTTTCTATTCTCCCTGCTCGTCCAGCGGCAGGGCCTTTTCCGGCCGGGACGGCTCTTCCGGGCGGCGGCCCGGTGTGGGCAGGTCCAGCGCCTTGATGAGCACAGTGAACACCACAAAATACACCGCGATCTGGGCAAGGCCCAGCAGATACAGCACCGGGTAGTTCGTGCGGGCCGCACCAGCGGAAAGGTTCATCACAAGCGACCCCAGAAGGTTCGAGGTAAACGCCGTGACTCCGCACAGGTGCAGCAGCACGATGAAGCTGCCGGAGATGGCTGCGTGCGCCAGCCACAAAACCGGTGCCGAGAAGCAGAACAGAAAATCCAGCGGCTCCGTAATGGAAGCCAGCGATGCCGTAAAGGCCAGCGGCAGCAGCTGAAGGGCAGTCTTTTTGCGGCTGCCCCGCCGGGCACAGAAGATGAATGCCGCCGCAATGCCAAAGTAGCCGAAGGTCTTGGTAAAGCCGGTGTACATCCACACGATGCCATCCGAAAACGGCAGGCCGAGGTTATATTCGGTCATCATGACCACATAGGCACCGGTATAGGTGACGCTGCCCACCATAAGCTGACCGCCCAGCTGCGAGAACTGGAACGGCATATACACCAGATGATGCAGCCCTGTAGGGATGAGCAGCCGTTCCAGAAAGCCGTACAAAAACAACCCGATATTGCCGGAAGCGGCAATGAAGCCGGTGACGGCCGCAATGGCCTTCTGGATAGGCGGCCAGACAAAGCAGGCCCCAGAGCCCAGCACCGCCGCCAGTGCCGCCACGCAGGCAAAGGACCACCGCACACCGGAGAACACACCGCCCAGAATGCCGCGGTGGGCTTTTTCGCAGGTGCGGTCATACACAAAGGCGGTGAGCAGGCCCAGCAGAATACCGCCGAACACGCCGGTGTCCACAGTCTGGATGCCCAGCACCATGGTCTGGCCTGCGCTGTACAGGCCGGTAAGCGCATCCGGCTGCGCCAGCAGGCCCAACTCGGTCAGCGTTACATTGCCCGCTGTCAGGTAGACAAGATAGCTCATCAGGGCGATGAACGCCGCCTGATGCTTTTCCCGCTTTGCCAGCGCTGCCGCAAGCCCGGTGCAGAACAGCACGCTCAGATTTGAAATGACCGCCGTGAGGCATTTGTAAAGGATCCTGCCCGCCAGCTGCACCGGCTCCCACCGCAAAAAGGGCAGCACCCCGGCCAGCGGCGCACTGGTGAGCAGTGCGCCCACCACCAGCAGCAGGCCCGCCGCCGAAAGATAGCTCAGCGGTGCCAGCATTGCGCGGGAGAACCGCTCCAATGCGGCTGTGATGCGGTGCTTCATGGGCGTTTCCCTCCTTTCCGGCTGACGTGGGCAGACACTATACTTGTAGTCAACCGATTTTTGCAAAAAATGTCAAGAATGCAAAGTTCCCAAAAATGCGTTTCTTCTTTGTGCAGGGTGCATATTTCCCGCTTGAAATTCGTTCTGCGCTGTCCGATTGACAACCGCCGCGGCAGAACGTATACTTAAGGTGTATCGTTTTGAAGTGCTGCGGCCCGGCTGCGGCACCGCTCAAGGAGGACACTACTATGAAATTGAGATATGCCCGCATCCTCTCGCTGCTGCTCTGCGCAGCGCTGGCCTGCAGCATTCTGGCAGGCTGCGGTGGCTCAACCGCCAGCAGTTCCGAAGCGCCAAGCTCTGCCAGCAGTTCTGCAAGCTCCGCTGCTTCCGGCGAAGACCTGCCTGATTCCACCACCCGGGCCGACACCTCCGGCCTGAACCCCGGCGATTTTGACGAGAACTCCATCTTCTCCATCACCGGCACCGCTGCCGCCTTTGAGCCTTGTCTGGGCTGGGGGCCGGGTGTTTCCGGCTGCTCGCTCAAATCGGTGATCGCAGCGGCATCCCTGCTGCAGTGGGCAGAAAACGCCCGCCTTGCCTCCCGCACCCCGGAAGCCGTGCAGGAAGCTTTCTACAGCTGGTACGACACGCTGGACGCTGATGAGCAGGAAAGCTTTGCCGAGGCCTGGACGATGATCGAGCCGGACGCGCTGAGCCTTTGAGCGACAAGGACAGCATGGCTGGCCGCATTGAGGATGCCGGCCTTGACCCGGACACCCTGCCCGGCTGCACCCTGAAGAACTGGCAGGCCCTGCAGACCGTGCTGGACGACTGCGTGCCCGCAGCGGGCCAGTGAACCCAACATAAAAAGAAGCTGACCGGGCTGGTCAGCTTCTTTTTGTTTTTGCGGAAAAGGCCGGGGCCGCCTGCGGCATCAGACCTTCTTCAGCACATACTGGCGGGTGCCCATACCGATCTTTTCGGCCTGCTCCAGCGTGGCCTTCCACTCGATATTGGGGTTGGAATCCTTGAAGTTGTCATGGTGGCAGTTCCAGCCGGGCTTTGCAAGGTTCTGGCCCAGCTGGCTGTTCGGCAGCGGCTGGGCATTCAGGCAGGCATCTGCGCAGGCCTGATCCAGCGCCACCGGATCAAAGGATGCAAAGATGCCGATATCCGGCAGGATGGGAGCATCGTTCTCGCAGTGGCAGTCGCAGTTGGGGCTGATGTCCTGCACCAGAGAAATATGGAAGCAGGGACGACCGGCGCATACGGCAGCCGCATACTCGGCCATCTTGCGGTCCAGCATCTCATTGGCGCTGTCGCACTGAGAATAGATAGCGTCAAAGTTGCAGGCACCGATGCAGCGGCCGCAGCCCTTGCACTTGGTCTGATCAATGACGGCCTTGTTGTTTGCATCGTAGGTGATGGCATCGGAGCCGCACTCCTTCGCGCAGCGGTGGCAGCCGCGGCACAGACTCTGCTGCACCTCCGGGTGTCCGGCGGCGTGCTGTATCATCTTGCCTGCGCGGGAGCCGCAGCCCATTCCGATGTTCTTGAGAGTACCGCCGAAGCCGGTGGATTCGTGGCCCTTGAAATGGGTCAGGCTGATAAAGATATCCGCATCCATGATGGCGCGGCCGATCTTTGCCGTCTTGCAGTAGAAACGCCGGGCACCGGCCACCTGGCTGTTCGCAGGAATGCCAGATTGCCCAGCTCACCGAAATGCATCTTGATGGCAACGAATTTGCCATCCATATCAATGTCCTTGATCCACACGCGGCGCAGCTTGTCCAGCAGGCTGGTGCCCACGGGACAGCGGAAATCTGTATAATAGACCTTGGATGCTTCCATAGCAGTTTCCTCCATTTTGTTTGCGCGGCACGCTGCCGCATACTCTCTTGTTTTGTAGTATAGCACATCTTTTTGCAAAGAAAAAGTGCTGTCGTAAAGGGCGGCGGGCACACCCTCCACGTCCTCGCTTCCGGGTGCCAGTCCATCCAGCGCGGAAAGCCCTCGCACTCCGTAAAAGCGGCATCTTTAAATCTGGCAAAGTCCTGTGCCCTTTGGCAGACAATGGCATCGCGTCAGCGCTGCCGCAGAGGGCGCACCCGCCTTGGCTGCATCGAAATTTTTTGCCGCTCACAGCACCGTAAAAAAACAAATGCCGCTTGCCTTTACGACCCTTCCCGTGAAAAAACAACCCCGGAAAATTCGCAGATTTTCCGGGGTTGTAAATTATAAAAATAATTCTTCCGCTTAAAATCAGAAGATTGCCGTCGCAGCCGCCACTGCCAGCACGATGATGCCCAGCACGATGCGGTAGGCACCAAAGAACTTGAAATCGTGGCGCTTGACGTAATCCATCAGGAAGCGGATGGCGGCAAGGCTCATGCCAAAGGCCACCACACAGCCCACTGCCAGCACAGCCACCTCGGTGCCGGTCATCACAGAACCGCCGACAACGAACTTGACCACCTTGAGCAGGGATGCACCCGCCATGACCGGGATGGCCAGATAGAAGGTGAACTCTGCCACACAGGCGCGGGACAGGCCCAGCAGCAGGCCGCCCACGATGGTGGCACCGGAGCGGGAGGTGCCCGGAATGATGGCCAGACACTGCCACAGGCCAATGATGATGGCATCGCGGTAGGTGATCTGCTCCAGCCGGCTCACGTGCGGCGCGGCGCGGCGGTTCTCCACAACAAAGAACAGCGCGCCGTACAGAATGAGCATCGCGGCAACCGTGATGTAATTGTAGAAGTGAGCTTCCATCCAGTCGTCCAGCGGGCTGATGATGAGCACCGGGATCGTGGCCGCTACCACCTTGAACCACAGGTTCCACACGCTGGGCTTGGAAATGACTCTGCCCTGCTTCATGCCAAAGGGCCACAGCTTGCCCCAGAACAGCACCACCACGGCCATGATGGCACCCAGCTGGATGACCACACGGAACATGGACATGAACTCTTCGCTTGCGTTGAATTTGATGATCTGTTCCAGCAGGATCATATGACCGGTGGACGAAATGGGAAGCCACTCGGTAATGCCCTCCACAATGCCCATCAGGATGGCTTTGATGATCTCAAAAAACGTAAGTACCCCTCCTTGTGCACAAAGGCACAGCAGCTTATTTTCTTCCAGTATACCATACTATGTCTCTGCACGCACGCATAATGCGAAAATTTTTACGCCCGCCGCCACTTTTGCCCTGCAGGCTGTTACTGCGCTGGGAAATGTGTTATACTGATGCAAAGACCCTTTTCCTTCTATTTTATCCGCAAATCAAAACAGCGTTTAAACACCCTTGGTATTTTTGTTAAACTATTATACAACGAGGTGAATCCATATGAATATTCTGGTGATCGGCTGCGACCAGGTGGGTGCTTCCCTCATCCGCGATCTGGAACGCATCGGCCATGATATCTCGCTGATTGAAAAGGATCCCGAACAGCTCAAGCGTCTGGATGCCTTTGACGACTACAGCTTTGGCGGCACGGCTCTGGTGGGCGACCCCACCGACCCGGATACCCTGCGGCAGGGCGGCATTGACAGCTGCGATGCCGTGGCCGCTGTGAGCGAGGACGACTCGGTAAACCTGATGGCGGCACAGATCGCAAAAAGCATCTTCCGCCGTGAGAAGGTGATCTGCCGCGTGTCCGACCCGCACCTGCAGGTGCTGTACCACAAGGCTTACGAGATCGACACCATCTGCCCCACGGTGCTCACCGAGCAATCGGTGTTCCGCGCACTGGCAAAGTAAAAGTGAGGGAAGCATATGAAAGTTTGTATCGCAGGCGGCGGCAAGGTTGGTATGTATCTGGCCCAGAGCCTGCTGGCCCACCGCCACAAAGTGACCATCATTGAACCGCAGGAAATGCTGTGCCGTTCGCTGGCCGATTCGCTGGATATCCCGGTGATCTGCGGCGATGCCATCAGCTTTGACACCATGCGCACGGCCGACGTTGCCAGCTGCGATGCCTTTGTGGCCGTGACCGGCTCGGACGAGGACAACCTTGTTGCCTGCCAGATCGCAAAGCGGGAGTTTGGCGTGAACCGCACCGTGGCCCGGGCCTCCAACCCCAAGAACCGGGAGCTGCTGCACACCTTAGGCGTGGACACCGTAGTGTGCGGCACCGACAACCTGAGCCACATCCTTGAGCGCGAGATCGAGACGGATACCATCCGCCAGCTGCTCTCGTTGGGCGGCGGCACTGCCAGCCTGAACGAAATTTTGCTGCCGGAGAACTTCAAGTTTGCAGGGCAGGCGGTCAAAGACATCCCCATGCCGGGCGACGTCATTCTGGTGTGCATCACCCGCGATGCGGAGTTCATCATCCCCCACGGCAATACCACCTTGCTGCCATGGGACCGCATCCTCTGCCTGACGCAGGATGACACCCTGCACCTGCTGATGGATGCCTGGGGCCTTTCCGACAAATGACCGAACGTGACCTGCTGCGCACGGCGCTGATCATCCCGCCCAAGGGCCGGGCCGTGCTGTGCGTCTGGGCCGCTGTTCCCGGCGTGTTCTGCGCGCCTTTTGTGTTCTGGCAGAGCCTGTTTGCCGGGTGTATTTTCTGTGCCCTGTGGGCTTGCCTTGTGTTCGCCGCGTGGGCAAGAGCCTGCAGCTTTACCGCAGTGCTCACCGCCCGGAACACTGCCGTGCGGGCCGGTATCGCCGTTCCCATCACACGGCAGCTTCCCCGCCGGGCCGTGACTGGCGTGTGGACCCTGCGCACGCCGCTTCTGTGGCTGGCCGGGTGCAGCGTGCTGGTGGTGCACGGCCCGGGCGTACAGCTGTTCCTGCCGGGCGTGGATGCCCTGCAGGCGCAGGCCCTTGCCGCTGTGCTGATGGAGGAAACGCCATGACCGAACGCGGCTTCCACCCGTTTGCGGTGCTGCATTTTCTGCGCAAGACCATCCTGCTCTATCTGCTGCCGCTTTTGCAGGTGCTGTTTGCCCGCAACTGGGCGGCGCTGCGTACGGCTCTGGTGCAGGGCGCGGCGCTACTGACAGTGCTTGCCGCTGTGAGCGCCGCCGTGCTGCACGCAGGCCGCTGGCGGGTGGATGCACAGGGAACCCTGCGGGTGCGCTGGCGGCTGGGCGTGCGGCTGGACCGTAGCCTGAAAGCCAGCCAGCTGGCAGCGCTCACCATCGAGCGGCCCCTGCTCTACCGGCTGGCCGGTGCCAGCCGGGTGGTGCTGTACCCTGCCGGGCAGAAGCGCACCCTGACCCTGCTTTTGAGCGCGCAGAACGCGCAGTTTTTAGCTGACCGCATGATGCCGCGCCGGGATGCTGTGGCCCACACCCCGCGCGGCGGCGAAAAGCTGGCCTTTGCGGTGCTGGGTGCCAACGGCCTTTCCACCCTTGCTTTGCTGGCGCTGGCCATCAAACAGAGCAGGCCCTATGCGCCGGATGCCCAGACGGCGGCCTTTGCCCACCTGAACCGCATTGCGGCGTGGGCAGCGCGCTGGCTGCCCATGGGCACAGCATGGCTGCTGGTGCTGGGCGGTGTGCTGTTCTGCGCAAGCCTTGCGCGCAGCGCGGCCCATGCGGCCCATTACACCGTGTGGCGCACCGAGAGTCACCTTGGCAGCAGGGGCGGCTTTGTGCGCCGGTATGAGATGCGCCTTGCGCTGGAACATCTGAGCTATGCGGACCTGCGCCGCTCGCCTGCCACATGGGCGCTGGGCTGCTGCCCGGTGTTCGTCACGGCAGGCAGCTGCCAGCCGGAGATCCCATTGCTGGTCTGGCGGGAGGACGGCCCTTTTCTACAGGAGCTGCTGCCCGGCTTCGCCCTGCCGCCAAAAGCCCCGGTGGACACCGCAGGCCGCAGCATCCCGGCGTTTTTTCTGCCTGCCGGCATCCCCTGCGGGCTGTGCCTGCTGCTGACAGCGGTATCCCGCTACACCCTGCCCGCCCTCACGGTGCCGCTTCTGGTGGTCTCCGCTGTGTTTTCCGCCCTGCTGGTGGGTGCGTACAACGGCTGGCGCAAAGAGGGCATCTGGCTGCAAAACGGCCGTCTGACCCTGCGCTGGCAGCACGGCTTCCATCTGCACGACATCTGCGTGCTCTGCCCTGTTCCGGCCCTGACGGCCATGCAGTCGCCGTGGGCCGCGGCGGTGGGGCGCACCAATCTCACCCTCACCTTTCCGGGCGGGGTGAAGTGCAAGGTGCGCAGCGTAAAGTGCAGCGAACTGCCTTTTTTGCTTTTCTGAAACTGTAAGGAGTCTTTTTCTGTGATAAAAACTGTATTATTCGATCTGGACGGCACCCTTCTGAACACCATCGACGACCTTGCCGATGCAGGCAACTGGGTGTGTGCACAGCACGGCTGGCCCACCTTTACGGTGGAACAGTTCAAGCACATGGTGGGCAACGGCATCCCGAAGCTGGTGGAGCGCTTCTCGCCGGAAAATGCCCGCACGCCGGAGCAGCTGGCGGCCACGCTGGCCGAGTTCACCGCCCGGTACGATGCCCACAAGGAGGACAAGACGGCCCCCTTATCCCGGCATCCCGGAGCTGCTGGACGAGCTGCGGGCACAGGGTGTTCAGTGCGCAGTGTTCTCCAACAAGGCCGACCCGCTCTGCGGCAAGATCATCGCCCACTATTTTGGCACCGGCCGCTTTGCCGCTGTGCGCGGCAGCAGGCCCGGCGTGCCCACCAAACCGGACCCCGCCGGGCTGTATGCGCTGATGGACGAGATCGGTGCAGACCGCTCTGCCACCCTGTTCGTGGGCGACAGCGATGTGGACATCCTCACCGGACACAATGCCGGACTGCCCGCCATGGGCGCGCTGTGGGGCTTCCGGGGCCGCGCAGAACTGACCGCTGCCGGTGCGGATGCACTGGCAGCGGTGCCGGAGGATATTTTCACTTACATCAAAACAACTGAAGACGCAAAAGGCGAGCCGCCCAATGGGCGGCTCGCCTGCTGTGTTCTTTGGGGTAACTTTATCAGCCCAGAGTGACTTCCTGGATCTTGGAGGAAGCGAACTCGAAGGGCCAGACGGTCTTCCACTCCTGATCCTGCACCTGTGCGATTGCAACAGAAGCGTAGGTGTTGTCACGGTAGTGCTTTGCGCCGCCGATCTCGTACTCGGGAGCGAACTCGATTTTGGAGTAGGGCAGAACGATCTTGCGGCCGCCCTCGAATGCACCGTCGATGGACAGCTCTGCCAGAGCGTCGCGGACGGCGGCACCGTCGGTGGAGCCGGCCTTCTCGATGGCGGTCTTGAACAGCCACACAACGGTGTAGGACTCAGCAGAGTGGCCGTTCATGTTGACATTGTAGACCTTCTTGAAGTCCTCGTTGATCTCCACGCCGTTGGTCAGGTCGGGGTTGAACTCGACAACAGAAGCCACGCCGTTTGCGGATGCGCCCAGGTTCGGGATGAAGGAAGGATCGGTGAAGCCGTTGGCCTTGGCAACGATCATCTTGGGCTTGTAGTTCTGCTCCTTCAGGGTCTGGACGAACAGGGTAGCGTCGCCGATGTAGGAGTCGCACAGGATGGCATCGGGATCAGCCTGCTTCAGAGCCAGGACCTGAGAGGACAGGTCGGTAGCGTTGGAGCTGTAGTCCACTTCGGCCACAACATCCAGACCGTAATCGGGTGCGAACAGGTTGACGCAGCGGATCAGCTCCTGACCGATGGCAGCCTTATCGGTGAAGATGGCGACCTTCTTGATCTCGTTGCCGGTCTGCTCCTTGGAGTCCTGCAGAAACTTCAGCATATCTTCCACGAAGACGGAGTTCAGCGGGCACAGACGGAAGAAGTAATCGTAGTCCTTGTGGTCCTCGTCGGTCAGACGGTCCAGCGTGGAGATGGCGGTGATCATGGGGATGCCGTACTGCTGGCAGACCTGAGCCACGACCTCGGTAACAACGGACATATGGCAGCCCATGATGACGTTGACGCCTTCCTGGGTGATCAGACGCTCAGCCTCGGACTTGCCGGTGGCTGCGTCGCCTGCGTGGTCGCCGCGGACGACTTCCAGCATCTGGCCGTTCACGCCGCCTGCCTTGTTGATCTCGTCCACTGCGAAGTCGATGCCGCGCAGGATGTTCTCGCCGATGGCTGCGTTGCCGCCGGACATTGCGTAGATGGTACCGATCTTGATGGTATCACCGCTGGCTGCTGCAGTGCTGCCGGATGCTGCGGTGCTGGTAGATGCTGCAGTGCTGGTGGAAGCGGAAGAGCCGCCGCAGGCGGTCAGAGCAGCTGCGCTGCCCAGAACAGCGGATGCCTTCAGGAAGCTTCTGCGAGAGATCTTTTTCATAATTGTCCTCCAATTCTGTTTGTAAAACAGCTTGTTAATCCGAGATGCCCCGCCGCACCGTGTGAAGTAGTGCCCGCCGGACATCCAGTTTCCAAAATCAGATGCCGAGGTACGCCTTCTTGACGTGCTCGTTTGCCGAAAGCTCGGCGGCGGTGCCTTCCAGCGCCACGCGGCCATTCTCAATGACATAGCCGCGGTCAGCCGCTGCAAGGGCCTTGGTAATGTCCTGCTCCACCAGCAGCACCGAGATGCCGTCATTCTTCACCATGGTCTTGGCCACTTCCAGAATGTCGTCCACGATGTTGGGGGCAAGGCCCAGACTGGGCTCGTCCAGGATCAGCAGCTTGGGCATACCGATCAGCGCACGGGCCACGGCCACCATCTGCTGCTCGCCGCCGGACAGAGTGCCGGCAGCCTGCTTTGCGCGCTCGCGCAGTTTGGGGAACCAGTTGTAGCACTTTTCCAGATTTTCTGCAAAATGCGCCTTGGTCTCCTTATTGAATGCACCCAGTTCCAGATTTTCCAGCACGGTCATCTCGGTAAAGAGCTGACGGCCTTCCGGCACCTGCACGATGCCGCTGTCCAGAATAACGCGGGAGCTTTTGCCGGAGAGGTCCTCCCCGTTGAACTCCACCTTGCCGGAGCTGGCCTTGACCATGCCTGTGATGGTGCGCACCATGGTGGTCTTACCGGCACCGTTGGAGCCAAGGATGGCAACGATCTCGCCATCCTTCACCTCAAAGCCGATGTCCCACAGGATGTTCACAGAGCCGTAACCGGCGTTCAGACCTTCAACTTTAAGCACTTGCGCCCTCCTTTTTGGTGCCCAGATACACCTCCATGACGTAGGGATCGTTCATGACCTGCTCGGGCGTGCCCTCAGCGATCTTTTCGCCGTGGTGAAGGACGATGACCTTCTCGCACAGGCTCACGACCGCCTTCATGATGTGCTCGATGAGCAGGATGGTGACACCGGACTCGTTGATCTTGCGGATCAGCTGGATGGCCTCTTCGGTCTCAGCCGGGTTCAAGCCTGCCATGTTCTCATCCAGAAACAGCACTTCGGGCTTGGTGGCCAGAGCGCGGGCCATTTCCAGACGCTTCTGGTCCGGCGTGCCCATGTCCTTGGAGATCACATGACGCTTTTCGTACAGGCCGGTGAAGTGCAGCACCTCCATGGCGCGCTCCTTGGCCTCTTTTTCGCTCTTTGCACCGGCGTGGCCGAAGTAGGCGGCGGCGGTGACGTTATCCAGAACGCTCAGGTTCTTCAGAGGCTTCATGATCTGGAAGGTGCGGGCGATCTTCATGTTGGTGTACTCATACGCCTTTTTGTTGGTGATGTCCTCACCATTGTAGAAGATCTTGCCTTCGGTGGGCGGGTAGTAGCCGCAGATCATGTTGAAGGTGGTGGATTTACCAGCACCGTTGGGGCCGATCATGCCGGTGATGGAGCCTTTCTCCACCGAGAAAGAAACATCATGCACGGCGGTCAGACCCTTGAACCGCTTGGACAGGCCCTGGACTTCAATAATAGGCTTTTCTGCCATGATTACTTCCCTCCCTTGTCTGCCATCAGCTCATACTCTTCCAGCACGTCCAGAGACGGCTTTTTGAGGATCTTTTCATCGATGAAGGTCTTGACCTTCGAGTTCATGTACCAGCCCAGAATACCGGACGGACGGAAGCGGATGACCACGATCAGCACGATGGCATACATCAGCATGTTGATGCCGGGCAGGATGGCGGCAAAGTTTGCACGCAGCAGTTCGCTCAGCGGGATCATGATGAGGCCGCCGATCAGCGGGCCTTCGATGTAGGCAGCGCCGCCCACGACTGCCGGCAGCACGATCTCAGTGGACTTGGACTGGATCATAATATCGGGGTCGATGTAGCGGATGTAGCTGACGTAGAAGAAGCCGACCAGACCGGCAATGATAGCCGAAATGACAACGGCAATGACCTTGTACTTGGTGGGGTTGATGCCGATGGCGGCGGCTGCGTCCTCATCCTCGCGGATGGTGCGCAGCGCAAAGCCCAGCTTGGAGCGGCCGATCTTCTTCATGATGAGGTAAACGCCCACCATCATGATGAAGCCGATGTAGTAGTACGGCACCTTGCTGGTAAAGCGGAACTGCGCAAAGGAGTCCTTGCCGAAGGGCAGGCCCACACCGGATGCGCGGCCGAAGAACTCCGAGTTGATGATGAACTGACGGATGGACTCGGCAAACGCGATGGACACCAGCGTGAAGTAGGGGCCGCGCAGGATCAGGCTGGGGAAGAAGATGACACCGGCCACAACGCCCACAACGAGCATATCCAGCACAGCGGCCACCCAGGGGTTCATGCCCGTCTTTGTGACCACCAGACAGCACACATAGGCACCCAGACCCATGTAAGCGGCCAGACCCAGCGAGTTCTGGCCGGTGATGCCGCCCAGAATGTTCCACGCCATGGACAGGGTGGACATATAGAAGGTGAGAACGAAAATGTTGATGATGTAAGGTTTATCCACGACCAGCGGGATCGCTGCGAAGATGGCGACGATGATAGCCAGAACGATCGCCAGATTGCGGTGATAGGTTTTAACTGCTTTTCTGGTATCCATCTTATCGCCTCCTCAGAATCATGACCTGACGCACGACCAGAATGATGATGAAGGTGACGAACACGATCATATCACTGTAGGACGGGCTGATGAACAATGCACTCATCTGCTCCAGCAGGCCCAGGAAAATACCGGCGAAGAATGCGCCGGGGATGGAGCCCAGACCGCCCACGACCACGACGATCAGTGCGCGGAAACCGAAGCTTGCGCCTGCGGTGGGATAGATGGTGTAGAACTGGGTCAGCAGAGAACCGGCGATACCGGCCAGAGCAACGCCCAGACCATAGGTCAGGATGTAAATTTTCTTGACGTTGATGCCCACGACCTCAGCACCAATGGGGTTCTGGGATACGGCGCGGATCTGCTTGCCGGTGGTGGAATACTTGAGGAAGGCAAACAGTGCAATGGCAACCACGATCAGGATCAGGAAGCTGACCAGACGCGGCAGCGCAATGGTGACCGGGCCAAGCGGGATATAGGTCTGCGAATAAGGGGTAATGATCTTATAATAGGTGGAACCAAAGATGACCAGAGCGCCGTTGGTGAGCAGCAGGCCCAGACCGACGGTAAGGAACAGCAGGTTTGTAAAGCTCTTGGTCTTGAGCGAAGGGGTGATCAGAGTGGACTGGATCAGCGCACCCAGACCGAACATGAGCACTGCGACGATGGGAAGGGCTACATAGGGGTCCACCCCAAAGTAGGTATACAGAACATAGGTGATGTACATGCCCACCATCAACATTTCGCCGTGGCAGAAGTTGACGATGTTCATAACACCGAAAATGATGTTCTGGCCCATACCCATCAGGGAGTAGAAACCGCCCAGCAGGATCCCGTTTACCAGTGCTTGCAAAAAGACTTCCATTGACATCCTCCCGTTCTAAGCATCAGGCGATGGGAACAAATGATGCAAAAACTGCACGCTGCATCCGCCACCGGCCCGTACTCGTGATTGAAAATCGCCCTTGTGGACTCCATTTCCTCCCTTCTGCTCGTACAATTGGTATATCATCTGTATTGTAACGTAAGTGCATCCTGTATACAAGATATTATTTCTACCAAACTTTGTCATAAATTTATATGGAAAGTGCTAGAATATCCCAGATTTTTTGGTGTGCAAGTCAATTTTCGCAGTTAAAAATGGAGGATTGATGTCTCATTGACATAATTTTGTTACTATTTCAGGCCGGAAATTTACGGAAAACGCAGAAAAACCCGGCAGAAGAGCACCTGAACGTGTTCCCCTGCCGGGCTTTTTATCCATAAAATGGCATGTGGTATTCAAGATGAAGGCGCACCGCCGCCCTGTCCCGGGTTGTGGTTCCCTGCGTATGCTTCACGCCTTGGAGCGGCGTTCGCATCCCGCTGACCACGGCCCCAGCTTCGCTTCCCTGTACTCCCCTTTTGTCGCTATGCGACATCTTCCCCGACCGGGGAAGTCTTTGCTCGCTGGCGGCGGTCAGCTCAGCTGCAATTCCCGTACGGGTCAAATTAAAAATCCCCCGAGCGAATGCAGCGGCAGCAACCACATTAGACATTCCTACAGGATGGGACCCGAACACTAAAAAAGAGCCCACTGGGCTCTTTTTTGCCGCCTGCGGGCGGCCGTGTTCCTTCGATTCCTCGTACGGGTTGCATGAAAAAATCCCTGATCCTAAGATCAGGATTTTATTCATGACCCGTACGGGAATCGAACCCATGTTACAGCCGTGAAAGGGCCGTGTCTTAACCGCTTGACCAACGGGCCTTAGAAATACAGAGCTTCGCTAAAACCTCCGACTTCCATCGTCCACTACTGCAGACGACCGTCCCCCTAACCTTAGCGAAACTCTGTAAAAGTGGTAGCGGTAACTGGATTTGAACCGGTGACACTTCGGGTATGAACCGAATGCTCTAGCCAACTGAGCTATACCGCCACATATTGTTTGTGCACTTGAACAGTGCTCTATTATTATACCCACAGATACCCCTTTTGTCAACACATATTTTTAAAAAAATCATATTTTTTCGTGTCATCCAAAATACAAACGAAGATACGCAAAAATCCCGCTTTCCATTGAATAGAAAGCGGGATTTTTCAACCATTTATCCGAGCCTTGTGGAAAAGCCGGTCAATTCTTCAGCCCTTCTTGTGGGTGGGAACCATGACCTTCAGGCCGCCCATATACGGCTGCAGCACTTCGGGGATGGTCACGGTGCCGTCGGCCTGCAGATGGTTCTCCAGGAAGGCGATCAGCATACGCGGAGGTGCCACGCAGGTGTTGTTCAGGGTGTGGGCCAGGTAGGTCTTGCCGTCCTTGCCCTTCACGCGGATGTGCAGGCGGCGTGCCTGTGCATCGCCCAGATTGGAGCAGGAGCAGACCTCGAAGTACTTCTGCTGGCGGGGGCTCCATGCTTCGATATCGCAGCTCTTCACCTTCAGGTCGGCCAGGTCGCCGGAACAGCAGTTCAGCTGACGCACCGGGATCTCCATGTTGCGGAACAGCTCCACAGAGTTCTTCCACAGCTTCTCGTACCAGTCAGCGCTCTCGTCGGGGCGGCAGACCACGATCATTTCCTGCTTCTCGAACTGATGGATGCGGTAGATGCCGCGCTCCTCGATGCCGTGGGCACCCTTCTCCTTGCGGAAGCAGGGGCTGTAGCTGGTCAGGGTCAGGGGCAGAGTGGCCTCGTCCAGCGTCTGGTCGATGAAGCGGCCGATCATGGTGTGCTCGCTGGTACCGATCAGGTACAGGTCCTCACCCTCGATCTTATACATCATGGCATCCATTTCCGGGAAGGACATGACACCCTGCACCACGTTGCCGTGCATCATGAAGGGAGGGATCACGTAGGTGAAGCCCTTGTTGATCATAAAGTCGCGGGCATAGGCCAGCACAGCCTCGTGCAGGCGGGCGATGTTGCCCAGCAGATAGTAGAAACCGTTGCCGGCCACGCGGCCTGCAGCGTCCATATCGATGCCGTCGAAGCTCTCCATGATCTCGGTGTGGTACGGAATGGGGAAATCGGGCACCACAGGCTCGCCAAAGCGCTGTGCTTCCACGTTGTAGGTGTCATCCGGGCCGATGGGCACGCTGGGGTCGATCATCTGCGGAATGGTGTACATGATCTCCTGAATGCGTGCGGACAGGGTCTCTTCTTCCTTTTCCAGCTCAGCCATCTTGTCGGCATCGGCCTTGACGGCGGCATTGTTGGCATCGATCTGAGCCTGCAGCTCAGCCTTCTGTGCCTCATCGGTGCACTTCTTCAGCTGGCCGAACAGGGGGCCGTTGGCCTTGCTCAGCTTGTTGCGGGCAGCCTTGAGGGCTTCCACTTCCTTCAGGCATGCGCGGTACTTGGCATCCTTCTCGATGACCTCGTCCACCAGCGGGAGCTTTGCATCCTGAAACTTCTTCTTGATGTTTTCCTTGACAGCGTCCGGGTTTTCACGGACAAATTTGATATCAAGCATGATTGACTCTCCTTGCTCTATTTCGGTTCGCACAGAAGATCCCCTCCCCTGTGCCGTTCAAAGACGGTCGCCCGCCTTGGATCGCTTTATTCTTCGTTCTGGTACTGTCCCAGCAGGTTGGCAAAGGCCCGCAGCTGTTCATCGGAATAGAAATGCACGGTCAGCCTGCCCTTGCCGTCGTGGTAGGCCACGTTCACCTCGCTGCCCAGCACCTGCTTGAGGCTTTCTTCCACCTCCACCGGCAGGGTGCCCCGCGGCTTGGGTTCTCTGGGCTCCTTTGCGGGCTTTGCCAGCTTTTTGCACAGCGCCTCGGCCTGACGCACATTCAACTGGTTGTCCGCAATGATCTGCGCCGCCTGCTCCTGCAACTCCGGTGTGGGCAGGCTCAGGATCACCTTTGCGTGGCCGATATTGATAAAGCCGCTTTTCAGCAGTTCCAGCACGTTTTCCGGCAGGTTCAGCAAGCGCAGGCTGTTGGCCAGTGCGCTGCGGCTCTTGCCCAGCTTCTGTGCCGCCTGCTCCTGCGTCAGGCCGCAGCGGGTCATCAGCTCCCGGATGCCGGTTGCTTCTTCCACCGGGTCCAGATCCTCGCGCTGCAGATTTTCCACCAGAGCCAGCTCCATGGCCTGCTCGTCGCTGACTTCCTTAATGACCACCGGCACATCGTTCAGCCCTGCCATGCGGCAGGCACGCCAGCGGCGCTCACCCGCCACGATGCTGTAGCCGCCGCGCGGGCGCGGACGCACCGCGATGGGCTGCAGCAGACCATGCTCTGCAATGCTGGCCGCCAGCTCGCCCAGCGCCTGTTCGTCAAAGGTCTTGCGCGGCTGTTCCGGGTCCGGTTCGATCTCACGCAGAGGCAAGGTGTCTACCTTTGCACCGGACTCAAAAACCGGGGCGGCATCTTCAAACAGACTGTCCAGCCCGCGGCCAAGTCCTCCTTTTCCTCTTGCCATTCATGTTCCCCCTGAGGTTTAATCTTCCAGAGCATTTTTCGTCTGCTCTGCGACGGGTGCACTTTTTCTGCGGGCCTTTTTGGGCTCGTGCGGGCGGTTGTTCTTGACAAATTCGATTGCCAGATCCATGTATGCTTCGCTGCCCTTGCCCTTGGGCTCATAGAAATTGATGGGCTGGCCGTAGCTGGGTGCCTCCGAAATACGGATGGAGCGCGGGATGGTGGTCTTGTACACCTTGGAGCCGAAATACTTCTGCACCTGCTCCACCACCTGCACGGTCAGGTTATACCGCAGCGAGAACATGGTGAACACCACGCCCTCGATATCCAGATACGGATTGTACTTTTTGCGAATGGTCTTTAAGGTGCTGATCAGCTCCGAAAGACCCTCCAGCGCGTAATACTCGCACTGCACCGGAATGAGAACGCTGTCGCAGGCACTCAGGCCGTTCAGGGTGAGCAGGTCCAGACTGGGCGGACAATCGATAAAGATAAAGTCATAGTCCTTCTGCACCTCGGCCAGCGCCTTGCGCAGGCGGCTCTCACGAGCGGGCAGGTCGATCATTTCCAGACTGGCACCGGCCAGACGGGTGTTGGAGCCGATGACATCGGTGCGGTACTCGGTCTTACGGATGGCCTCGGAGGCCCGCGCTTCACCGATCAGGATCTCGTAGGTTCCCTTTTCCACGCTGCGCTTCGGGATACCGTAGCCGGTGGTGGTATTGCCCTGCGGATCAAGGTCTACGATGAGCACCCGCTTGCCCAGCGCCGCAACGCAGGACGACAGGTTGACGGCGGTGGTGGTTTTGCCAACGCCGCCCTTCTGGTTCGCAATTGCTACAATTTTTGCCACGCACAATTCTTCCTTCCGGGAAAATTTAATTGTTCCATGTGGAACATTCGCAGTCATGCCCGCCGGTTTCCCGTCCATACAGGCACCTTAACACCTAGTATAGCACATCCAAATCGGTTTTTGAACCATCTGAAGCGTTTTTCCGCTGGATTTTTAACTTTTAGAGGTGGGAAAATCAAAAACTGCACGGTTTCGGGAGACAAAACAAACGATTTTGAATGCGCGCCGGGAAGCTGGCTAACCCTCTCAGTCAAGCCCTGACGGGCTTGCCAGCTCTCCCAAAGGGAGAGCCCTTGGCATAACGGCAAAGTTTCCGGGCAGACCACAAAGCTTGCGGGTGCGCTTGCTCCCACTTAGGGGAGCTGTCGCGCGTAGTGCAGCTGAAGGAGTAATCTGGGTACGGACTCCAGGTACGGACTCCAGGTACGGACTCCTTCCGTCATCGCTGCGCGATGCCACCTCCCTCACGGAGGGAGGCATTGGCAGTACACCAAAGCTTCCGGGCAAACCGCAAAGCCGCCGGTTTCGCCAGACCCTCTCCCTTTGGAGAGGTGTCACCGCAGGTGACGGAGAGGGTTCACGCCGTGAAACTCCCCAGTCATCTCGCTTTGCTCGATGCCAGCCCCCTCGGAGATGGGGCCTTGACATGGCGGGAAAGCTGCCGGATAAATTGCAAAGTTTCCGGCACGCCAGAGGCTCCCTCTCCGAGGGAGCTGGCAAAACCGTCAGGTTTTGACTGAGGGAGTTCGTCCCCTGTTCCACATGGAACAATTTTACCGTTCGGCGGCCGCAGTGGGGATGCGCACCGTATATTCGATATACCCGTCCTTCTCCTCCCGGTGGGCAGTGGCGGGCACACCATTATCGGTCATCAGACGGATGGCATGGTCGATGGTGTTCACAAAAATACGCACATCCTTGACCATCGAGATGCGGTGCCTGCCTTTTGCAGGGGTGTTGAGCAGCTGTTCAATGTAGAGGTCAGTCTGCCGGGCGTTCATGCGGCGCTTGGCAATGTTGATCAAGGCTTCACTGCGGCGGTTCTCCGGCAGACGCAGCACCGCCCGGGCATGGCGCTCGGTGAGGCTGTTGTCCAGCACGAACTGCCGCTGGTCGGCGTTCAGCTGCAAAAGCCGCAGCTTGTTGGCAAGGGTAGGCTGCGCCATGCCCAGACGTTTGGCGGCTTCGGCCTGGGTGCAGTCCCACAGCACCATCACATCCTTTAAGCCCTGCGCCTGCTCAAAGGGGTTCAGGTCGGCCCGCTGGATGTTTTCCAGCAGACCGAGCGCGGCGGTGCGCTCATCGTCGTAATCACAGAGGATGGCAGGGATGGTGTTCATTTTAGCAAGGCGGCAGGCACGGAGCCGCCGCTCCCCGGCTACCAGCTCGTAGCCGCCATCCGACACTTTTCGCACCGAGATGGGCTGCAGCAGACCATTTTCACGGATGCTCTGGGCCAGCGCAGCCAGCTCCTGCTCGCTGAACTCCCGCCGTGCCTGAAACGGCGACGGCCTGATCTGATCGATGGGCAGGAAATAAATTTTGCCCGCCTGCTTTTTGCGTTCAAACATGGATACACGGCTCCTTTCGCGTGATGGATGGGTTTTGTTTTTCACATTTTCCCGGGAAAGCGTGGAAAACTCAGGCTTCAGGCACAGTGTATCACACAAATAAAAGCCCTGCCAGAAGTTTCGTTCGGCAGGGTTTTACAAAATTCTATCGATATTTCGTTATTTCAACGGGCTTTTCGCAATTTTTCCGCCGTTTCTGGGGTAGGCTGTCGGAGTCTGCGAAATCTTTTTGCACAGGATCAGGGTACGGGTGTCGCCGCCCGGAAGGTGCAGAGTGCGGGTTTCTTTGTACTCGCCGCCCAGCTTTTTGATGGCACCGCGCGCTGCGGCCAGTTCTTCCTCACCGGAAGAGCCTTTCATGGCGAGGAAATTGCCGCCCACCCTTACCAGCGGCAGGCAGTATTCGGCCAGCATGGGCAGCGCAGCCACAGCCCGGGCAGAGGCCAGATCAAACTGTTCACGCCACGCCTTGCGGGCGGCTTCCTCGGCGCGCTCCTTTGCAAACTCCACGCCGGTCAAGCCCAGCTGGGCACAGGCGTACTTCAAAACTCCACCCGCTTGCCGGTGGGCTCCATCAGGGTCAGCTCCAGTTCCGGCTTGTAGATTTTGGTCACGATGCCCGGGAAGCCTGCGCCTGCGCCCACATCCACCATGCGGCCCGCCACTTCCGGCTGGCTGGCAAACAGCAGGCTGTCGAGGAAGTGCTTATCCTCGATCCCCTCGGGGTCGGTGATAGCGGTCAGGTTGACCTTCTGGTTGTAGTCCACCAGAATTTCGGCAAAGGCATCCAGCTGGTCCAGCTGGCTGCCGGTGAGAGTGATGTTCCATGTGGAACATTTTGCTTCAAGGCGCTGTTTATCGATCATACGCAGGTTTTCCTTTCTGTTAATCGCCGGTCAAGTGAACGAAGATCGGCTCGTGGTGCACGGCAGGCAGGAAAGTTTCCAGCACATCTGCCGTTCGCAGCTTGAGCGAGGAGGTGTTGATGCAGGGGTGGCAGCCGAGGTACTCCCCTGCCTTTATGTCCTCATCCATCAGCAGCTGCACCTTATTTTCAGCATCATTGGCAAGGCCCATGATGGAGGAGGAGCCGGGCGTGCAGTCCAGATACTGCTCCATATCCTCGGGCGAGGCAAAGCTCAGGCGGGCAATGCCCAGCTGATGGGAAAGCTCTTTGGTTTTGAAGGGCTTGTCCCCGGGCATTATGAGCAGATAGAAGTTCGTCTTCTGCCGGTTGCACAGGAACAGATTCTTGCACACGGTGGCATTCAGGCAGGCATCGATCACATGGCAGTCCTCCATGGTGTCGGCCTTCATCCAGCCGTGGTCGGTGCGCCAGAATTGGATGCCCAGCTTGTCCAGCAGGTCATAGGTACGGATCTCTTTTTCCAGCCGCCCGGTGCAGTCGGCAGGACGGCCCTCGTAAAGCTTCAGTTCTTCCATTTTATTTTCCTCTCGCTGCCAGTGCAATGCTCAGCTGCGCCACGTCGGAGGGCGATACGCCCGGGATGCGCCCCGCCTGACCGAGGTTCTTCGGCCGGATGCGGGCCAGCTTTTCGCGGGCTTCCAGTGTCAGGCCGGTCAGGTCGGAATATTCAAAATTATCTGGGATCAGGGTCTTTTCGTGCCGGGCCACGTCCCGGATCATCCGGTCCTGCCGGGCAATGTAGCCCGCATACTTGATCTCGGTCTCCAGCCGCTCGGCCAGCATGGGGGTGATCTCCTCGCCCCAGCCGATGACACCGGCCAGCAGCGGATAGCTGATTTCCGGGCGGCGCAGCAGCTCTTCCGCAATGCCGCCCTCGGCAGCAGGGGCAAGACCGGCCGCTTCCATGGCGGTGCGCAGGTCGGCGGTACGCAGATGTGTCTCGTGCAGGCGGCGGCGCTCCGCTTCCAGAATGCTCTGGGTGTGCTGGTACTTGGCCCAGCGGTCATCCTGCACAAGGCCGTATTCCCTGCCAATGGGGGTCAGCCGCTGGTCAGCGTTGTCCTGACGCAGGGTCAGGCGGTACTCGCTGCGGCTGGTCATCATGCGGTAGGGGTCCATGACCCCTTTGGTGACCAGATCATCCACCAGTGTGCCCAGATAGCTGGTGTGGCGCGGCAGAATGAGCTGCTCTTTGCCCAGCGCATTGCGGGCGGCGTTCAGTCCGGCCAGCAGGCCCTGGGCGGCGGCTTCCTCGTAGCCGGAGGTGCCGTTGAACTGCCCCGCGCCGTACAGTCCCCGCACCACCTTGCTTTCCAGCGTGGCTTCCAGACTGGTGGGGTCCACGCAGTCGTACTCGATGGCGTAGGCCGGGCGCATGATCTCGATGTTCTCAAACCCTTTGATACTGCGGTAGAAGGCATTCTGCACATCCTCCGGCAGGCTGCTGGAGGCACCCTGCAGATACATCTCCTCGGTGTTCTCGCCGCAGGGTTCCACAAAAATGGGGTGGCGGTCCTTGCCCGCAAAGCGCACCACCTTGTCCTCGATGGAGGGGCAGTAGCGCGGGCCAACACCCTCGATCATGCCGCCATAGAGCGGGCTGCGCTGGATGTTATCCAGAATGATCCTGTGGGTCTCGGGGTTGGTGTAGGCGATCCAGCACTCCACCTTGTTGTGCATGGGTGCATCGGTCATAAAGCTGAAGGGCTGCAGCTCATTGTCCGGGTCGCCGGGCTGGCATTCCAGCTTGGAAAAATCGATGCTGCGGCGGTGCACCCGGGCAGGGGTGCCGGTCTTGAACCGGCGCAGCGGCAGCCCGGCAGCCTTCAGGCTGTCGGTCAGAGCGTTAGCGGCGTGCATCCCGTCCGGGCCGGAGGCGTACCACGCATCGCCCACAAAAATTTTGCCGCCAAGGTTCGTGCCGGTGGCAATGACCACGCACTTGGCGCTGTATTCCCCGTTCAGCTGGGTCACAACGCCCTTCACACGGCCGTTCTCGGTCTCGATGCTCACAACCTCAGCCTGATGGATGGCAAGGCCGGGCGTGAGTTCCAATGCATGCTTCATATATTCATGGTAGCGCTTGCGGTCGGTCTGCACACGCAGGGCATGCACCGCCGGGCCTTTGCCCTTGTTGAGCATCCGGCTCTGCAGATAGGTGGCATCTGCAGCAAGGCCCATCACGCCGCCCAGCGCATCCAATTCACGTACCAGCGTTCCTTTTGCCGTGCCGCCAATGCTGGGGTTGCAGGGCATGTTGCCAATGGCATCCAGACTCATGGTAAACACAGCCGTTCTAGCGCCCAGCGTTGCGGCGGCGTGAGCTGCCTCGATACCAGCGTGGCCGGCACCGATGACGATAACGTCATAATCTCCTAAGTGGTTCATATACTTTTCCTTGGTTTTTCTCTTATTTTCCAACGCAGAAACGTTCAAACACCTGTTCGATCACAGCTTCCGAGGCGTTCTCACCGGTCAGGTCGCACAGGGCGGCCAGTGCGTCGTCCACGCAGACGGAAACGGCATCCAGCCCAAAGCCGCCTGCGGCAGCATCCAGTGCACCGGCCACAGCGTCCCGCGCACGCAGTGCGGCGGAAAGCTGACGCTGGCCGGACAGACTGGCGGCATGGGGGTCGATCTGGCTGGTACCCAGCAGGCGGGCCACCGCAGCGGAGATCACCTTGCGGCTCTCCTCCTCCTGACAGCACACCGGCAGCACCATGGCAAAGCAGGGTGCTATCAACTCTGCGTCAAATTGTGTCGGTTTATCCTCTTTGTTGATAAGTGCAATGGCTGGACGGCCTGTGCAACGCTGTGCAAGCTCCAGATCTTCCCGCGTGGGCGGCTCAGAGCCATCGAACACAGCCAGGATCAGGCCTGCCTCCTCCAGTTTCTTCCAGCTGCGGCGGATGCCCTCGGCTTCAATGGCATCTTCGGTCTCGCGCAGACCGGCGGTATCGAACAGATTCAGCTGGATATCCCCCAGCTGTACCGCCTGTTCCACCACGTCACGGGTGGTACCAGCAACCGGCGTGACGATGGCCCTGTCGAACCCGGCCAGCAGGTTGAGCAGTGTGGATTTGCCCGCATTTGGTCTGCCCACAATGGCGCAGTCCACACCTTCGCGCAGAACGGTATCCGCCTGATAATTATGGATCAACTCGTCCAGCTCTGCCTTTACCCCACTCAGTACGCGGTGCAGATGGTCACCGTCCAGCTCCGGCACATCCTCTTCGGGAAAATCCACCCATGCGGCAAGGTGAGCCTGAATGGCGGTAAGCGCTTCCTTCTGGGCACTGATCTTCTTTGCCAGCGCACCGCCCAGCGCGGCATTGGCCAGCGCGGCACCCTGACGGCCATCCGCCGAGATCAGGTCCATGACCGCTTCGGCCTGCGTCAGACCCAGCTTGCCGTTCAGGAACGCGCGGCGGGTGTACTCGCCGGGCGCGGCAGGCTGAGCACCGGCAGCAAGACAGGCTTCCACCAGACGGCGGGCCACGGCGCTGCCGCCATGGCAGGAAAGCTCCACCACGTCCTCGCCGGTATAGCTGTGGGGCGCACGGAAAAACAGGGCCACCCCCTCATCAAAGGCTTCGTCCCCTTCCCGGAATGTGCCGTACATGGCGGTGTAGCCTTTGGCATCCTCCACCTTTTGCGGCGTTGGCCGGGCGGAACACCCGGGCTGCTATGGGATAGCTCTCCGCACCGGAGAGCCGCACGACGGCAATGCCGCCTGCGCCCGGCGCTGTTGCAATGGCTGCAATGGTCGTTTCCTGCATGGTTTTTTCTGGCTTCCTTTCCGCGCCCGGTCTGGCCGCTTGCTCCCATCTGCCCACAGCAGCGAGACCAATACAGTTTCATTGTACCACGAAATGCTGCGGAATGGTACTGTTTTTTCAACCAATTCCCGGGAAACGGTTGAAAATCCGCCCGTTTCTCACACAAAAAAGGGGCTTTCCGTCCCAACACGGAAAGCCCCTTTTTACAGGAAACTGTTTTTTAGAACTTGGCGATATCCGCCGTGGTGATGGCCTTGCCAGGCAGCGTGCGTGCATCGGCATTCTCATTCAGGGCCAGCTTGCCCTCGCGCAGCAGCTGCACAGCCTTCTGGTGATCGGCAGCCTTCCAGTTGTTGCCCACGATCTTCCAGTTGTTGTTCACGTGCGGCTCAATGGTGCCGCCCTTCACGGTGCGGATGTACTCGCCCAGCAGCTCGCGGATGCCGCCCACGTCGCCGCGCACATCGATCTCCAACAGCTTGGGCAGCTCTTCGCCCGGCAGGAAGATGTCCGCAGCCGTCAGCAGCTGGGTGGTGGCGCGGTAGTTGTTCACTGCCACCACAAAGGTATCGGTGTCCTTCACGGCCTTGCCGTTCGGCCACTTGAGGTTCTTGATGCGGTGGCCCGGCTCCTTGGAGACGTCCAGCTCGTAGCTGACGCCCTCAAAAGCATCGTACAGGTAGTAGCGCACCGAGGGGTCAAAGGCGATGGTCACTTCATCCGGCTTCCATGTCTTGAAGAAGGCAGCAGACCACTCCATGAAGCGGCGCAGCTGCTCGCCGGTCATCTGCAGCTTGTACAGGGTGTTCTGGTAGGTGTAGATGCTGGCCATATCGCACTTGCGGATGGTGCCCGCGCGCATCTGGGAGGTCATGGAGGTCAGGGCGGTAGCAGAGACCTGCGCACCGGTGTAGTACATCTGCACTTCGTTGATGAAGTCCAGCAGCGCGGTATCCTGCACCATGGCCTGCGGCAGGCAGTCGATCTCGTTTTCGGGGGCCAGATCGCCGCCCTTCAGCTCGCCAATGGGGGTAACAGCGTCTTCCTTGGCGCGGGTGTCGTAGGAGGCCAGCAAAGCGGTCAGCTCCGGATCGGGCTCGTACTCCTTGATCTGCAGGTTTTCAGAGGTGCGGTTCACGACCTTCCACTTACCGTCCAGCTGGCGCTCCAGATAGACGTGGATCTCGGACAGGGTGGCACCGGCGTTCTTGTTCTCCACCACCAGCACGTTGTTGATCATCATGTTGGGGATGCTCCTGTGGCCGTGGCCGCCCACGATCACATCAAACTCGGGGCAGGCATTGGCCAGATCGGTGACGCCGGAGCCATAGACACCGTACTCGTTCTCGGTATCCATGTGCATGACGCCGATCAGAACATCCACCTGATCCTTGATCTTATCAATGATCTTGCGGCTCTCGTCCACAGGGTTGGTGACCTTCCAGCCCTCCAGATTCTTGGCATCCCAGCGGATGATGTTGGGGGTGACCATGCCAATGACACCGATCTTGACGGTGCCCTTCTTGATGATGGTGTAGCCATCGGCCAGCGGGGTGCCGTCCGGTGCGTAAACGTTGCCGGTGAGCACCTTGGCCTTTTGCTGTCCCATGACCTTTTTCAGCACATCCATGCCGTAGTTGTACTCATGGTTGCCGGTGGTCCAGATATCATAGCCGATGGCATTCATGGCAGCGATCATGGGATGCAGGTCATCGTTCAGGAACAGCTCTGCGGAGTTGGCCTGAATGGTATCGCCTGCATCCACCACCAGCGTGTTCCGGGTGCGGCACTGCTTGATGGCAGTCGCCTGCTGGGCCACACTGCCGGAAGCATCTGCCTTGTTGGCAGCGTAGTCCCAGGGGTCGAATTTGCCGTGGGTATCGCTGGTAGCAAGGATCTGCAGATCCATGCTCCACAGAGACTTGATGTCACAGGCGGCTGCAGAGGGTGCCATGCAGCTGGAGGCTGCGATGGTGGCGGATGCCCCTGCACCACGCAGGAAGCTGCGGCGGGAGATCTTGTTCTGAGCCATAGTTGAATACCTCTCTTTTCATCATTCTGTCTGTTCTTCACGAACAGAACGCTCTTGACTACAGTATAAATCCCTGACCAATTGTTTTACAATTGCCATTTGAGAGAAAGATTTCGGCAAAAAACAGGCAGGTTCTCCAAATTTTGAGAAGAATGACTTTTGACAGGCTCAGTATAGCAGTATGGGACCGTGGCTGAAACCAGCTCTGTGTCAGATCGGGGTAAAATTTGATTGTCAGCGGCCTTGCCCTCTCCGTCATTGCTCCGCAATGCCACCTCTCCCAAAGTGAGAGGCTTTGGCAGTACGGCAAAGCTCCCAGTTTTGCCAAGGGTTCTGCCTTTGACAGATTTCCTCCGGTTGGGGGAAAATGGCAAAGCCAAAAAGCGGAAATAAGCGGTCGAGCAATGCGAGACTGAGAGGGCGAGGACGCTGAAAAAATCATTTTTCTTGATTTTTCTCTTCAAAAACACAGGACCGGACAGCCTGCGGGCTGCCCGGTCCTATTGCTTCAAAAATATTTTCGCTATTACAGCTCGATCTTGCCAAAGCTGAAATCGGCAAAATCATCCACGCGCTCGGTGCGCTTGGGTGCTACCGGTGCTGCATTCTCGGCATCACGGGGTGCATAGGTGCGCTCCGGCACGCCGGAAGGCCGCGGGCCGCGGGTGCACCATTGCGGTTGCCACGGTAGCCGCCGCGGTTTCCATTGTGGTCGCCATGCTCAGAACGGTTCCCGCCGCGATAGCCGCCATTGCGGCTGCCGCCGGGACGACGGCCATTGCCGCGTCCGCCGCGGGGACGGCGTTCGCCATAGGTGTTCTCGGTCTGTGCATCGGGTGCGGTGGAGTAGATGACCACACGGCGGTCACGGCCTTCGCCCTTGCTCTCGCTGCGCACGCCCTCCATCTTGCTGATGGCAGAGTGGATGATACGGCGCTCGTAGGGGTTCATGGGTTCCATGGCAAAGCTGCGGCCGGTCTTGCGCACCTTGGCACCAATGCGCTGTGCCAGTGCGGTCAGGTCGCTCTCGCGCTTATCGCGGTAGCCGGCCACATCCAGACCCAGCTTGATGTAATCGCCCTCCAGACGGTTTGCCACAAGGCTTGCCAGATAGGAAAGGCTCTCCATGGTCTCGCCGCGGCGGCCGATGAGGGCACCCAGCTTTTCACCGTCCAGACGGATGATGGTAGCTTCGCCCTTCTGCACAGCGCTGAAGGTGACATTCTCCACGCCCATCAGGGCAATGACCTCACGCAGGTAGTCCACAGCAGCCTTGATCTTAGCGTTCTCTTCGATCACGATGGGGACTTCCGGCTCCTCTTCCTCGGCAGCGGGTTGCTCTGCAGCAGCTTCTGCAGCGGGGGCAGCAGGCTCTTCGGCCTTTGCTTCCGGCTGTGCTGCCGCAGCAGCAGGCTCCTCTGCCACGGGAGCGGCCTTGACAGCCTCCTGCACGGGAGTCTTTTTCTCAACAACAGGCTCAGCGGGTGCTGCAGCCGGAGCATCCGGCTCCTCCACGCTCACGCACACCTTAGCGGGGGTGAGCTTCAGTCCCAGAAAACCAGTCTTCTGGGGCATTTCCAGCACTTCGCAGCTGACATTCAGATCATCGGCCTGCACGCCCAGCAGAGCGCAGGCTTTTGCGCTGGCTTCATCGACCGTTTTGCCGGTCGCTTCCTGCTTACGGATCATAACCGTTCATCCTCCTCTTATTCTTTATCCTGCTTGTTCAGCTCGCTCAGCGGCACGGTACGCTCGTCCTTGTAGCGCTCCTCGTCCAGCTGGCGGGCATACTCCAGACGGCGCTTGTTCATCTCGCTGGCAGAAATGTTCTTTTCCGTGGTCTTGCCGGTCTTGGGATCGGTGACCTTGACGGTAGTGTTCTTCACACCGCGTTTTTCCTGCTTTTTCTTTTCTGCGATCTGCGCTTCGATCTCCTTGCGCATCTTATCGGGGTCGTACACCTTGCGCATGACCTGAGTCTGCACGGTCATCACGATGTTGGAAATGACGTAGTACAGAGAGAATGCCAGAGGATAGGTGAAGCAGAAGAACAGGTACATCAGCGGCATCATATACATGGTCAGCTTCATGCTGCCCTGCATCTGCTGGCCGCTGGCCTTCATGCTGATATGGGTGGACAGGAGCATGGTGATGACCGACAGCAGCGGCAGCACGATGTCCAGAGAAAGGCCCAGCTTGGGGATGCGGGTCAGGTCGATGCCGAGGAAGTTCATGTGCTGGCTGAACTCGGTAATGGTAGCGATCTGCTCGGCGCTGAAGCAGCCCAGCACACCGCCGTTGCCAGCAACCACCTGTGCGATGATGTTGGTATCGCGGGTGATGGCGGTAAAGGCGACGCCGGAGGCGGTCAGGGCCTCACCGGCGGCGGTCAGAGCCGCAGCACTGATGTGGAAGATGCGCTCCAGCGGATTGTACACGACACCGATAACGCCGAACATGACAAGGAAGTTCAACAGCATGGGCACGCAGCCTGCGGTGGGGCTATAGCCGTAGTCCTGCTGCAGCTTGAGCATTTCTTCCTGCTGCTTTTCGGGCTTGTCCTTGTACTTGGTCTGGATCTCCATCATCATGGGCTGGAAGGCCGACATTTTAGCCATGCTCTTCTGCTGGCTCAGCTGCAGAGGGATCTTGACGATGTTGATGAGCAGGGTGAAGATGATGATGTCCCAGCCGTAGCTCGGGAGCAGCTTGTAGATCCACTCCATGACATAGCCGAGAGGACCGCTCAGGATGTAAAAGAAGTTCATACCTTTGTCCATTCTGCCCCGTCTGTGGCACGGGACTTGTTATTTTTATCGTAGGACACGCTGCCCACAGTGCACCGCGTCACAAGAAGCTGATTCAGATGCCGTAGAAACTCCCCCAGTCTCGCATTCGCTCGACAGCCCCCTCTGAGATGGGGCCTTTGTCATGGCGATAAAGTTTTCCTTCTCGCCAGAGGCTCCCTCCATGAGGGAGCTGGCACGGCGCAAGCCGTGACTGAGGGAGTTCTCTTCAATGACAGATAAACTTTATCCCCTATGCCGCTTTTCAAACAGCTTTGCGGGCTGCAGCCGGCGGGCAGGGGTCTGCCAGCGGCCCGGCTCCGGCACCGGGTCAAAGCCCCATTTGCCGAAGGGATTGCACCGGGCGATGCGCCATGCCCCCAGCAGGATGCCCTTTACGCACCCATGGGTCATGATGGCCTGCATGGTGTAGTTGCTGCAGCTGGGCGTAAAACGGCAGCTGCGGCCGATCCATGGGCTGAGAGTGTACTGGTAGGCCCGGATGGGCACGCACAGCGCGCGGCGGCAGATGTACTGCAGGCGGTTCATGCGTCCGGCTTTTCCGCCTGTGCCCTGCGTGCCGGGGGCACGGTGGCAGGGGGCGGCGCATCCGGCCGTTTGGCCTTATCCGGCAGACCGGCCTGTGCAAACAGCTTTGCCACAACGCTGCTCAGCTGCCAGCTCTTCAGCCGCGGGGTCATGCCGCGGGCTACAAAGATCAGATCATAGCCGCCGATGTTGTAGTCCAGATGCTCGTCGATGGCCGCCTTCATCACGCGGCGGGCGCGGTTGCGCTGCACGGCGTGGCCGATCTTTTTGGTAGCGGTCAGACCCACGCGGGTCTTTTTGCTGCGGGTCTTGAGCACATACATCACAAGACCGGGGTTCACATAGGATTTGCCGCGGGCATACACTCTGCCAAACTCGCTGTTGCGGCGGATGGGACGATAGCGCATGATTCCGCGCCTCCTTTCTGTGGCTGAGAACACGCCCCGAAGGGTGCATTCTTCAGCCAGTATATCAAAAATTTTTCGACTTTGAAAGCCCATGCGGGCATTTTTACGAAAATTCTTTCAATTTTCAAAAAAAATAAGACCGCTAATCCAATATCAGCGGTCTTTTGTGCGCATATTCATTTCTGCGCCGGATCCCGTCATAAAAGGCCGGATCAGACAGTCAGGCTCTTGCGGCCCTTTGCACGGCGAGCATTGATGACCTTACGGCCGTTCTTGGTGCTCATGCGGGTCAGAAAGCCATGAACTTCCTTGCGCTGACGCTTCTTGGGCTGAAAAGTTCTCTTCATGGTTGTATCCTCCGTAAAAACTTATCCCCGGTATGGGGTCTGATGTGGTCCCAGATTGGGGACAGGCTTGCAATTCAACAGTATATCGCATAGTATGGCGTTCTGTCAAGCATTTTTTTCGCTTTCCTTCAAACTTTTTTGTGAAAAGATTTTCAACTTTTCACCATTCTGCCGTGGAAAACTCTTTTGCCACAAGATATTGTGGCCCTGTTTTGCCCATGCCACAACGGCCGTGCAGGGGCTTTTCTTTTATGTATTATAAATTACATTATAGAAATATGGACGCACAGCGTTTTTTGTGGTATACTAACCTAGTATCAGCAGCATTGTTGAAAACTTTAACGGAGTGGATGTTTTATGGATTCTTTTAAGGACGTTTTAGAGGCCGCCCAGGCGTACTGCAAAACGCAGATGGCCGAGCCGACGTATAACCTGTACATCGACGGGCTCGAGCCGATCAGCTTTGAGGATTCGAGCCACATCACCCTGTCGGTGCGCAACGACTTCATCTGCAAGATCGTGACGGACCGCTACCTTGGCCTGCTCAAGGAAGCCTTCAAGACCGTGCTGGGCTTCGACGTGGACATCACGCTGGTGGTGCCCAGCACGCCGCCGCACGAGGTGGTGCTGGCCCAGCAGTACGAGGCGAACCCCGCCTCCCGCAGGGCAACTACGAGTTCACATTTGAAAACTTCATCAAAGGCCCTTCCAACCAGTTTGCGTTTGCTGCTGCACAGGCGGTTGCGGCCAATCCCTCCGGCGCATACAACCCGCTGTTCATCTACGGCGGGTCCGGCCTGGGCAAGACCCATCTGCTCACGGCCATCCAGACCGAGATCAAGCGCACCCACCCCGATTTCGTCATCATGTACGTTACCTGCGAGCAGTTCACCAATGAGCTGATCGCCGCCATCCGCGCCGGCAGCACCGAGGACTTCCGCATGAAGTACCGCGTGGCAGACCTGCTGCTGGTGGACGATATCCAGTTCATCGCCGGCAAGGAGTCCACGCAGGAGGAGTTCTTCCACACCTTCAACTCCCTGCACGATGCCCACAAGCAGATCGTCATTGCCTCCGACCGCCCGGCCAAGGAGATCAAAAGTCTGGAAGAGCGTCTGCGCACCCGCTTTGAGTGGGGCCTGACCGCCGATGTGCAGCCGCCGGATTTTGAGACCCGCGTGGCCATCGTCAAACGCAAGGCAGAGCTTTTGCATCTGGACCTGCCCGAGGATGTGGCCGAGTTCATTGCCAACCACCTGAAGAACAACATCCGCCAGCTGGAAGGCGCCGTAAAAAAACTGAACGCCTATTATATGCTGGAGGGCATCCAGCCGGTGATCAGCGTGGCCCAGAATGCCATCAAGGACATCCTCAACGAGACCCAGCCGGTGCCCGTAACCATCGAGAAGATCATCGGCGAGGTGTCCCGCACCTTCAACGTCTCCCCTGCCGACATCCGCGGCACCAAGCGCAACGCCAACGTTGCCTCTGCCCGCCGCGTGGCCATCTACATCCTGCGCGAGGTCACCGGCATGAGCATGGAAGAGATCGGCCGTGAATTCTCCGGCCGTGACCACTCCACCATCGTCTACTCCCTCAAGACCATGGAGCGTGACATGAAAAACGACCAGCACCTGCGCGAGACCGTGAGCGACATCATCAAGAACGTGAAGGCCTGACCGCAGAAATCGTGCAAAAGTCGTACTCATTTATGGGTGAAACCCCAAAATATGGGGAGAAAACGGAACAAAACGGGGAAAAAGAACCTATATCTTGTGGTAAAAACGCAAACCTTTCCACACTTTCCACAGAGTTTTCAACATTCAACCTTCGTTCTCCACATGGTCTGTGGAAAGAAAGACCTATCCCAACCTTTCCACGATCCATTCACAACACATTCACAACCCCGTGGAAACCAAAACCCCCGCATTCCGACAAGGCTTTTCGGGGTTTTCCACAAGTTCCCCACCCCCTACTACGGTTACTACAACAAGTTCAATAAGATAGACCGGTTCTGAAACTGTTTTCAAACACAAAACAACATCAGAAACGAAAAACAAAGGAGAGAATTCAGTTTGAACATCGTATGTGATAAAGTTCTGCTGAGCGCAGCCATCGATGGTGTGTCCAAAGCCGTCACCATGCGTTCTGCCATCCCTGTGCTGGAAGGCATCCTGCTGAAAGCCGAAGGCTTCCAGCTCAACCTCACCGGCTACGATCTGGAAATGGGCATCGTGACCACCATCGAAGCCAATGTCAAGGAAGCCGGCGAGGTGGTGCTGAATGCAAAGCTGCTCAGCAGCATGATCAGCCGGATGCCCGCCGGTCAGGTCAGCATCCTCTCTGCCGAGAACGGCAAGACCACCATCCAGAGCGGCGTAGTCCAGTTCGAGATCCAGTCCATGCCGGCCAACGATTTCCCGGAGCTGCCCAATACCGGAGCGGAAGAGACCCTGACCATCAAGACCGGCGTGCTGAAAGATATGATCGATCGCACGTTATATGCTGTCAGTCAGGACGAGAAAAAGCCCGCCCACACCGGTGAGCTGTTCGAGATCCTGCCCGACAAGCTGACTGTGGTGGCACTGGACGGCTACCGTCTGGCCATCGTGGAACGCCCGGTGACGGCGGTAAAGGATATCCGCATCATCGTGCCCAGCAAGACCATGACCGAGGTGAGCCACCTGCTGCCCAACGACGATCAGGAGCTGGTGCACATCTGCGCCAACCGCCGGTATGTGGTCTTTATGGCCGGCGGCTACACCATCATGAGCCGTCTGATCGAGGGCGAGTTCCTCAACTACCGCAACGTGATCCCCGCCGACAGCCGCACCCGCGTGACCATCGACACCAAGGAATTCATCGAGACCATCGAGCGTGCTTCGCTGATTATTACAGAGCGTTTAAAAAATCCTCTCCGCATCTCCTTTACAGAGGGTAGAGTCGTGGTGCGCTGCCAGACCAACCTTGGCCGGGTGGTGGACGAGTTCGGCGCCCAGTGCGAGGGCGAGGAAGTGGAGATCGGCTTTAACAACCGGTATCTGCTGGATGCGCTGCGCAACGCCCGCACCGACCAGGTACGCATGGAGCTGAGCGGCCCTCTGAGCCCGGTCAAGGTGCTGCCTGCCGAGGGCAACGACTTTTTGTATCTGGTGCTGCCGGTGCGCTTCAAGAACGATTAAGAGGGCGAAATTATGCAGAAAATTCTCATCCATACGGAATTTATCAAGCTGGATGCCCTGCTGAAATATGCAGGCCTGTGCGAGACCGGCGGCGAAGCCAAAGAGCTGGTGCAGGGCGGTGCCGTGAAGGTGAACGGCGAGGTGTGCACCATGCGCGGCAAGAAGTGCCGTGCCGGTGATGTGATCGAGCTGGACGGCCAGACCGTGGAAGTGGGTCAGGGCCAGTAATGCGTCTGCTTTCACTGGAAGTTGCGAATTACCGCAATATTGCGGCAGCGCAGCTGGAACCTGGCCGGGAGCTGACCGTGATCTGCGGCAACAACGGTCAGGGCAAAACGAACCTGCTGGAGGCCATCTGGCTTCTGACCGGCGGCAAAAGCTTCCGGGGCGGCAAGGATGCCGAGCTTGTGCGCCGCGGAGAAACATTCGCGGTACTGGAGGCCGTCACCCAGCGCACCCGGCAGGAGGATCAGGAACCGGATGAACCGGCAAATGTGCGCATTACGGTGGGCACGCCGGATGCACAGCGCCCCGGCCGGTATGCATCGGTCAACGGCTCTCCGCCCAAGCGGGCGGCGGGCCTTGCGGGCAGCTTTCCGGCTGTGGTGTTCGACCCCGGGCACCTGAGCCTTGTAAAAGGTGCACCGGAAGGACGGCGGCGGTTTCTGGACGCGGCGCTGTGCCAGCTGTACCCCGGCTACCTTGCCACCTACCGTCGCTATGTGCGGGCATTGCAGCAGAAAAACGCGCTTCTGCGTCATTCCGCAGGCGGCACGGAGCGCCCGTGGGCAGAAAAATGCGCCCTGCTGGAAGTGCTGAACGTGGAGCTTGCAGCGCAGGGCGAGGCCATCCAGAAGCGGCGGCGGGAGTATCTGGCCCTGCTCACACCGCTGGCCTGCGCCAACTATGCCGAGCTTTCCCACGGGGCAGAGCGCATGGCGGTGCGCTATGCCGCCCAGTTTGAGCCGGGCGGGCTGTCCGCACTTTTGAAGCAGCGCCAGAACGAAGAGCTGCGCGCCGGGCAGAGCCTGTGCGGCATCCACCGCGAGGACGTAGAGCTGCTGCTGGACGACCAGCCCGCAAAGGTGTTTGCAAGTCAGGGACAGCAGCGCAGCGTGGTGCTGAGCCTGAAAATGGCCGAAGCGGCTGCCGCTGCCCGGATCACCGGAGAGCACCCGGTGCTCCTGCTGGACGATGTGCTCAGCGAGCTGGACGAGGGCCGCAAGCAGTATCTGCTCACCCGCATGAAGGAAAAGCAGACATTCGTGACCAGCTGCGATGACACCGCGTTCCTGAAAACGGACGGCGAAGTGTACCGCATGAACGGCGGTGTGCTGAGCAAAGCATGAAGAAATGATGCAAAAGTACATGCAGCTGCCGGTGAATAAACGGCGTTTTTATGCATGAACTGCCAGAATAAGGAAAATACTGTATGTATATTCATCTGGGCCGTGACTACGTGCTGAATGACCGGGACATCATCGGCATCTTCAATCTGGAAACCACCACCATCACCCCCCGGGGCCGGGAGTTTCTGAACTACGCCCAGAAGAACGGCGCGGTGGTGAGCCTTTCGGACGAGCTGCCCCAGAGCTATGTTCTGGCAGACGGGGCCGTGGTGGACACGGTGTATCTTTCGGAGCTGTCGCCTGCTGCCATGCGGCGCAGAGCCGAAAAAATGATCGAGTAAACCAGCCAACAGGCGGAGAATATGCTCTGCTTTTACGATAGATCGAACAAAAATGCAAACATTGAACAAAGGGAGAAAGGAAATGGCAGAAGAAATCATCACCAGCACAAATGCCGAAACCGCTACCGACCATGAGTATAATGCCAGCGAGATCCAGGTCCTGAAGGGTCTGGAGGCGGTGCGCAAGCGCCCGGGCATGTATATCGGTTCCACCGGCGAGCGCGGCCTGCATCATCTGGTCTACGAGATCGTGGACAACGCCATCGATGAAGCGCTGGCCGGCTACTGCGACCACATCGAGGTCAAGATCCTGAAAGACAACATCATTCAGGTCACGGATAACGGCCGCGGCATCCCTGTGGACATTCAGGCCGACACCGGCCTGCCCGCCGTCACCGTCGTTTACACCATCCTGCACGCCGGCGGCAAGTTCGGCGGCGAGAACTCCGGCTACAAGGTGGCCGGCGGCCTGCACGGCGTGGGCGCTTCGGTGGTCAACGCCTGCTCCGAGTGGCTCACCGTCAACGTGCGCCGCGACGGCCACGAGTACGAGCAGACCTTCCGCCGCGGCGACCCGGACGGCCCGCTCAAGTGCATCGGCACCGTAGCCGACGGCGTCACCGGCACCCGGGTCACCTTCAAGCCGGACCCGGAGATGTTCCGGGATACCACCGTGTACGACTTCGACACGCTGGAAAAGCGCCTGCGGGAGGAAAGCTTCCTGAACGCTGGTGTCAAGATCACTCTGACCGACGAGCGTGAGATGTACACTCCCGTACTGGAGGACGGCAAGGAGGGTGGAACCCTGCTACCGCACCGAGGTCATGTGCTACGAGGGCGGCATCAAGAGCTTTGTCACCTATCTGGGCGAGAAGCGCAAGCTGGACGTGCTGCACCCCAATGTGATCTACCTCAAGGGCCAGACCGACCGCGGCATGGCAGAGATCGCACTGCAGTACAATTCCAGCTACAACGAGCTGCTGCTGAGCTTTGCCAACAACGTCAACACCCCGGACGGCGGCACCCATGAGGAGGGCTTCAAGAACAGCCTGACCCGCGTGTTCAACGATTATGGCCGCAGCCACGGCCTGCTGAAGGATAAGGACGAGAACCTGTCCGGTGCAGACGTGCGCGAGGGCCTGATCTGCGTGATCTCTGTCAAGCTGCAGGAGGCGGAGTTTGAGGGCCAGACCAAGGCAAAGCTGGGCAATACCGAGATCCGCACCCTTGTTTCCAACATGGTCTACTCCAAGCTGATGGAATTCTTTGAGGAGAACCCCGGCGTGGCAAAGGCCATCTTTGAAAAGGCCACCCAGGCCGCCCGCGCCCGCGCCGCTGCCAAAAAGGCCCGCGAACTGGTGCGCCGCAAGAGCGCATTGGAGACCAGCCGGATGCCCGGCAAGCTGGCAGACTGCCGCGAAAAAGACCCCAGCCGCACCGAAATCTTCATCGTCGAGGGCGATTCTGCAGGCGGCTCCGCCAAGATGGGCCGTGATTCTGCCATTCAGGCCATCCTGCCGCTGTGGGGCAAGATGCTGAACGTGGAAAAGGCCCGCGCCGATAAAATTTACGGCAACGACAAGCTGATGCCCGTTGTGCTGGCACTGGGCTGCGGCATTGGTGACGAGTTCGATATCTCCAAGCTGCGCTACGATAAAGTGTTCATCATGGCCGATGCCGATGTGGATGGCTCCCACATCTGCACCCTGATGCTCACCTTCTTCTTCCGCTATATGCGGCCGCTGATCGAGCAGGGCCATGTGTATGTGGCCCAGCCGCCGCTGTTCAAGCTGCAGAAGGGCAACACCATCAAGTACGCCTACAACGATGCCGAAATGGCCGTGCTTTCGCAGGAAATGCCCGGCGCAAAGGTGAACCGCTATAAGGGCCTGGGTGAGATGAACCCCCATGAGCTGTGGGAGACCACCATGAACCCGGACAACCGGGTGATCGTACAGATCACCATTGACGATGCCGAGAAGGCCGATGAAGCCTTTACCATCCTGATGGGCGACCAGGTGGAGCCCCGCCGCCGCTTTATCGAGACCAACGCCCAGTACGCAAAGCTGGACGTGTAATTGGAGGAAACAATGGAAGAAGATTATGTGATGATACCGGGCAGCGGAACCAAAAGATCATCCGCGATGTGAAAAGGAGTTCGAGACCGCATTTCTGGACTACTCCATGTCGGTCATCGTGTCCCGCGCCCTGCCCGATGTGCGCGACGGTTTGAAGCCTGTTCACCGCCGCATTTTGTACACCATGCATGAGCGAGGCAACGACCCCAGCCATGCATACCGCAAGTCCGCCGACACCGTTGGTGCGGTGCTGGGCTCCTACCATCCCCACGGCGACGCATCGGTCTACGATGCCATGGTCCGTCTGGCACAGGACTTCTCTCTGCGCTATCCGCTGGTGGATGGTCAGGGTAACTTTGGTTCTGTGGATGGCGACCCCCCGGCGCCTACCGTTACACTGAGGCCCGCATGAGCCGCATGGCGGTGGAGATGCTGACCGATATCGAGAAGGACACCATCGACTGGGACCCCAACTTTGACGAGACCAAGAAGGAACCCAGCGTGCTGCCCTGCCGCTTCCCCAACCTGCTGGTCAACGGCAGTCAGGGCATTGCGGTCGGCATGGCCACCAACATCCCGCCCCACAACCTGAGCGAGGTCATTGACGGCTGCATCGCCTATATCGACAACCCGGACATCGACCTGCCCGGCCTGATGGAATACATCAAGGGCCCGGACTTCCCCACTGCCGGCATCATCATGGGCCGCAGCGGCATCCGCGCAGCCTACGCCACCGGCCGGGGCAAGATCACCCTGCGGGGCCGCGCCACCATCGAGGAGACCAAGAACGGCCGCACCCAGATCATCATTACGGAGATCCCGTATATGGTCAACAAGGCCCGCCTCATCGAGAACATGGCCGACCTTGTCAAGGAGAAGCGCATTGAGGGCATCACCGGCCTGAACGATGAGACCAACCGCAAGGGTATGCGCATCGTGGTGGACATCCGCAAGGATGCCAACGCACAGGTCATCCTGAACCAGCTGTACCAGTACACCCAGCTGCAGGATACCGTTGGCGTCATCATGCTGGCCATCGACCACAAGGTGCCGAAAGTGCTCACCCTGAAGCAGATGCTTCAGAAATACGTGGAATTTCAGGACGAGGTGGTGCGCCGCCGTACACAGTATGACCTGAAAAAGGCCGAGGAGCGGGCCCACATCCTGGAGGGCCTGAAAAAAGCCACCGACATCGTGGACGAGCTGATCGCCACCATCCGCGCCTGCAAGGGCGGCATGGCAGAGGCCAAGGCTGCCATCATGGAGCAGTTCGGCTTTGACGACCCGCAGGCAGATGCCATCGTCAAGCTGCAGCTGGGCCGTCTGGCAGGCCTTGAGATCCTGAAGATCGAGGAAGAGCTTGCCAGCCTGCAGGCCAAGATCGAGAACTGGGAAGCCATTCTGGCCGACGATGCCCGGGTGCTTGCCATCGTCAAGGAAGAGCTGCTGGAAATGAAGAAGCGCTTCGGCGACGAGCGCCGCACCGAGATCCAGTCCGTGACCGGTGAGGTGGATATCGAGGATCTGATCGCCGAGGAGCAGTGTGTCTACACCCTGACCGAGGCCGGCTATATCAAGCGCCAGCTCAAGGCCACCTATCAGGCACAGCGCCGCGGTGGACGGGGCATCTCCGGCATGACCCGCAAGGAAGAGGACATCGTGCAGGAGATGTTCGTAGGCTCCACCCACGACTATGTGCTCTTTGTTACCGACCGGGGCCGTCTGTTCCGCATCAAGGGCTACACCATTGCCGAGGGCAGCCGCACCAGCAAGGGCAGCAACATCGTCAACCTGCTGCAGCTGGCCGAGGGCGAAAAGGTCACCAACATGATCTGCCAGTCGAAGGAAGCCGACACTGAGGGCGGCTTTGTGACCATGGTCACGAAGCAGGGCCTCATCAAGCGCACCCCGCTGGAGCAGTATGCCAACATCCGCAAGTCCGGCCTGATCGGCATTGCCCTGAACGAGGGCGACGCTCTGGCATGGACCCGCCTGACCTCCGGCCACGATATGCTCATCGTTGCCACCCGCAACGGTCAGGCCATCCGCTTCAACGAAGCCGATGCACGTCCCATGGGCCGCAGCGGCCACGGCGTGCGCGCAATCCGTCTGGCCGAGGGCGATGAAGTTGTGGGTGTGTGCATCTGCCGCGAGGGCGGCACGGTGCTCACCGTCACCGAGAACGGCAAGGGCCGGTCGGACATCGACACCTACCGCATCACCGCCCGCGGCGGCAAGGGCATCCGCAACTACGATGCCGCCAAGGATAAGGTGGCTGCGGTCAAGATCGTGGACGATGTGGATGATGTGCTGCTGAGCAGTCAGGAGGGCATCATCATCCGTCTGCACGCCAACGAGATCCCGCTGCAGAGCCGCTACGGTTCCGGCGTGCGGGTGATGCGCTTGGGTGAGAACGACAAGGTGATGGTGCTTGCCCGCACCGACCACGACGACGAGGCCCAGACCGAGCAGATCGACACCTCCGATGCCGATGCAGAGCCGACTGCCGAGCAGCTTGCCGCCATGGAAGCTGCAGATGCTGCCGCCGCTGCAGAAGCCCCGGAAGCCGACGATAAGGGCGAAGAGTAAACCTTGAAAACACAATAAGATTTGAAAGAAGCCGCCGCGCAGAGATTTCTGTACGGCGGCTTCTTTTCAAATCCATCCAAACCATGTATAATAGAAATAGCGTGTGAAGAATAAAAATAAACACAGAAAGTGGTTTAAGGAACATGACAGAGCAAAAAAAATCCCCGGAGATCAGCATCATCGTGCCGGTGTATAAGGTGGAAAAATACCTGAACGAATGCATTGATTCCATTCTGGCACAGACCTTTACGGATTTTGAGCTGATCCTGGTGGACGATGGCTCCCCGGACAACTGCCCTGCCCTGTGTGATGCAGCGGCGGAAAAAGACAGCCGCGTGCGGGTGATCCATAAAATCAACGGAGGTGTAAGCACAGCTCGCAATGCGGGTTTGGCAGCTGCACAGGGAAATTGGATCGGCTTTGTGGACCCGGATGACTTTGTAGACAAGACTTACTACGAAAAAATGCTGCGGGCAGCAAAGCAGGCAGGTGCTGAACTTGCAGTCTGCAACGAAGTTTTATGGAAGAGGATGGAAGTCTTTGTGATTATCAGGAACAGCCTTTACGTACAGAAGTGCTTTCCCGTGAGGAAGCAATACACCGCATCCGCCTTACGCCGTTGATTCAGGCAGCAACAAGACTGCATCGGAGAGATGTGCTGGAAGGAATCGTTTTTCCTGTGGGCAAAAACTATGAAGATGCATTTACCACACCGGAAATCATTGAACATGCAACAGCTGTGGCTTGTATAAAGGAAAAACTGTACCATTACCGGCTGCATCCGGCAAGCATCATGCATGGAAAGGTCACCTTGAAAAATCTGGATGAGATCGATGCAAACTACGGCCTTCTTGCTTGTGCACTCAAGTATGGAAAAAAAGACACAGCATTCCTGCAGTATGTACTGATGAAACGCATGCTCCGAAACACAAAAAAAAATCTGCCACCCAAACAGAGAAACAGTGAACGGGTTCAGCAGGCGGAAGCGTGCTTGAAAAAAGCAGGCAGAGAGGTTCGTCAACAGGGGGCCTGTACCCTGCGCAACGCAGCAGAAACCGCACTCTGCATTGCAAACCCGCAGTTCTACTTCAACTTCAAGTACCGGAAATAAAACTGAATTCCGAATGGGAGAAATACTGTGAGTGAAAGAACAGAAAGTGGAAAACCGGAGATTAGCATCATCGTGCCAGTGTATCAGGTGGAAAAATATCTGAGTGAGTGTATTGATTCCATCCTCGCTCAGACCTTTACAGATTTTGAACTGATCCTTGTGGACGATGGCTCACCGGACAACTGCCCTGCCCTGTGCGATGCAGCAGCAAAAAGGGACAGCCGCGTGCGGGTGATCCATAAGCAAAACGGCGGTGTAAGCACAGCCCGCAATGCGGGTCTGGATGCAGCACAGGAAATTGGATCGCATTTGTGGATTCGGATGATACGGTGGAACCGGAGTATCTGGAAAAAATGCATAAGGCAGTGCTGGAAACGGGTGCAGATTTTGCAATCTGCAGCAGTCAGTGTATTGATGAAACGGGCAAAACGCTTGCAGGCGGGGAACACCGACTTTTGAACGAGTTTTTGCCGCAGGAGGAAGTTCTGCGCCGGATGGTGGTGTCGGATTTTCAGGTTCCGTGGAATAAGCTTTATCGCCGAAAACTGCTGGAAAATCTGCGCTATCCAGAAAACAAGGCGTTTGAAGATACCTGTCTCATGCCGGTCATTTACGCAAGAGCGGCTTCTGCCTGCGGTGTATGGGATTTTTTATACAATTACCGCATCGTTACCGGCAGTGCCATGCACCGCAAGACTACCTTGAAAACACTGGACTGGGTGGAAGCATGGTACCGCCTGTTTGATGTGCTGTACCAAAACGGCATCCGAGATGCTTTGTGTGCAGCCTATCGCCCGATTTTGACTGCCGTGTGGGACATCTGGCTGCACCTGACACCGGAAGAGCGCAAAAGCCCCCGGATGAAGGAAGCCTTTGCGTATGAGCGTACAGCCCGCCATCGGCTGATGCAAGCCCGCGGCGTAACACTAAAAAATTTGTGGGCGGCAGTGGTCTGCGCTGCATCGGCCTGCAGTTATCTGGATCTATGCCGCAAAAGGGCGGAAAGACGGCAGAAAACGACCTGAAGCAATGAGGAGTTTATTGTGCAGGAACAACATAAAAAACAGCCGGAGATCAGCATCATCGTGCCGGTATATAAGACAGAGCGTTTCCTGAGCGCCTGCATCTCTTCCATCCTTGCCCAGACCTTCACGGATTTTGAGCTGATCCTGGTGGACGATGGCTCTCCGGACAGCTGCCCTGCTTTGTGCGATGCCGCAGCGGCAAAGGACAGCCGCATCCGGGTCATCCACCAGAAGAATCGTGGCCTGAGCGGAGCACGCAATGCCGGGCTGGACGCGGCAGAGGGCGAATGGATCGCCTTTGTGGATTCAGACGACACCATCATGCCGGACTTCTGCGCAAAGCTTTACCATGCGGCGCAGGAGGCCGGTGCACAGATGGCCGTGTGCAATTACCGGCAGGTGGACGAAGCCCTGACCCCCATTCGGGAGCAGTATCTGCATGTGCGGCGGGAGGTGCTGACCCCGGAGCAGGCGCTGGAGCACAGCACCCTTCTGCCCTACATGGTGGTGTGGAACAAGCTGTACCACCGCAGCATTTTTGCGCAGCTGCGCTTTGCAGAGGGCAAGCTGAACGAGGACACCCTGCTGATCGCCTACGCCTACGAAAAAGCGGACAGAATCGCAAATATCCCGGATGCGCTGTACCTTTACCGCAAGGTGGCGGGCAGCATTGTCAACAGCAAAGTCACCCTGCGCAATCTCGACCGTGTGGAAGCAAACTATACCGTGTTTGAGTGCGTCCGCCGCCATGGCATCACGGGTTCGCTGTGTGAGCTGTACTGGGCACTGCTGCACTCCCTGATCGATGTGGGAATGCACCTGACCGCCGAAGAGCGCCGGAGTGCCCGGATGCAGCAGGCGCGGGAGTACGAGCGCTGCGCCCGCCGGGCCTTGCGTCAGGAACATGCTGTTACCCTGAGAGCACTGGGCAACACCCTGTGTTTTATTATTTCACAGGACTGGTATTTTGCCCGCCGATGGAAAAATACCGTGTAACCGTGCAGGTTTGTCTGGACTTCCCTGCAAAGATATGCTACAATGACAAAACAATCACAAATACCCGTGGGGGAGTAGCAGGCGCTTTTGCAGGGCGCAGCAAGTCAACATAATGACCGTTGGTTCCGGTCTGGCTTGCTTTCATTTGCGAGACTCATGTGTTTTTGGCGCATAGAACAGCGCCCGTGCACATGGAGTTGGTTTCAAAAAAATCACCCGGTCCCGGACGTACATGTGCGCCCGAGACCGGGTTTTGTATTGCCCGATATTCTGGTCAGATTCAGGAGGCAGACAATATGGAATGGAGCTTTGTATTTTTCCTCAACAGTGCCCTGCTGGGCGTGGGCCTTGCAATGGACGCGTTCTCGGTGTCCATGGCAAACGGCCTGCACGACCCCCGCATGAGCAGGGGAACCATGTGCAGGATCGCGGGCACCTTTGCCCTTTTCAGGCCATGATGCCCATGACAGGCTGGGTGTGCGTGCACACCATTGTGGAGCTGTTCTCTTCGTTTGAAAAGTTCATCCCGTGGATCGCACTGGCACTGCTGGGCTATATTGGCGGCAAGATGCTTGTGGATGGCATCAAGGGCGAAGAGGCCGAAGAGGCCGCAGAGCTGAGTGCGGGTGCACTGCTCATGCAGGGCGTGGCTACCAGCATTGATGCGCTTTCGGTGGGCTTCACCATTTCGGAATACGGCTGGCTGATGGCACTTGCGGCATCACTCATCATTGCGGTGGTCACCTTCTTTATCTGCATGGCGGGCCTGCGCATCGGCAAAAAGTTTGGCACCAAGCTCTCCGGCAAGGCATCCATTCTGGGCGGCATCATCCTCATTGGCATTGGTCTGGAAATTTTTATTTCCGGGGTGTTCTGAAATTCAGACAGCATAAAACAAAAGGGCACGGCGCTGCAATGCGCTGTGCCCTTTTGTTTTATAAAATGTTCCACATAGAACAATTACTTTTCCGGCTCAAAATAATCGGCATATTCCTCGGTCATCTTGGAGCCAAGCCGCCGGATGCCGCCGTACAGGTGCCGTTCCACCAACGGTTCAAAGGCGGCAAGGTCGCACCGCTCGATGGCGTTCATCAGGTTGCGGTGGTCTGCAATCACCTCGGCAAGACCGCCGGTGGTCATGGTGTCCAGCATCCGGAAGCGGCTGTAGTCGGCGTGGGCGTTCTGCAGGGTGCTCCACAGGTACATTTTATCCATGGCGGCAAACCATGTCCCGTGCAGGGCACGGTCGGCTTCGTACAGCTTGTTGTAATCCGGGCTCTCCATGGCCGCAAGGGCCTCGTAGGCTTCCACCCGCCTGCGGATCAACGCCCGCTGCTCCGGGTGCACCGGGGCGAAAAATCCCGCAATACGCGGGCTTCCACGGCGGTGCGCTCGTAGATCAGCTCGTCCACGATGCGGCGGTTCAGCCGGGTAACGGTGGTGCCCTTGTAAGGCACGATCTTTACCAGCCCGTTTTCCTGCAGCTTCTGCAGCACCACCCGGATCAGGGTGCGCGGTGCGCCAAAGCGGGCACAGAGCGGATTTTCGCTCAGCGAAGAGCCGGGGCGGATGGTCAGGTCAATGATTTCCCGCTCCAGCACAGCATAGATCTCAGCATCAGTTTTGTATTGTTCCATACCTCTCACCTAATGAAAATGATGTATTCCTTTAGCGGGCTCGCCCTCTCAGTCAAAGCCTGTCGGCTTCGCCAGCTCTCCCAAAGGGAGAGCCTTTGGCAGTGCACGCGGACTGTATCTCTATGCCAAGGCCTCTCCCTTTGGGAGAGGTGTCACCGCAGGTGACGGAGAGGGCTAGGATGCTGACCGTATACAACAATCTTATTCTAAAAACTCTTTCCACAGTGCGGCGTCCGGCAGCGGCAGCATAAATGCCATGGGCTTTCCGGTCTCCGGGTGCAAAAACTGCAGGCCGCAGCTCTGCAGGGCAATGCTGCCTTTTACGCGGCTTCCGTATTTGCCGTCTCCGGCCAGCGGATGCTTCCGGGATGCAAACTGCACCCGGATCTGATGGGTGCGGCCGGTGTGCAGCGTGATCTCAGCAAGGCTCATCTCTCCTGCCGTTTTCACGATGCGGTATTCCAGCACGGCTTCCCGCACGCCCTTGCGGGGGCGGCTGACCGGGAACACCCGGCCCCGGCGGCTGTCCTTGAACAGCCAGTCCCGCAGGGTGCCTTCGGCGGGCAGTGCTTCGTCCGGCCCGCCTGCAATGACGGCGCGATACTGCTTGATGAACTGCGGCTCTTCTGCCCTGCCCTCGGCCCGGCCGTCCTGCACAGCGTAGGCGTTCTGGCTCTGGGTGATCTGACGGCTGAGTGCGGCCGCAGCCCCGGGCGTTCTGGCAAACACCATCAGGCCGGAAACGCCGGTGTCCAACCGGTGCACCACGCCTACAAAGGCATCCGGCTGGCCCCACAGCTGCCGCAGGGCTGCGGGCACACCCTCTTCGCTGGAAAGTCCGGCGGGCTTGTCCAGCACCACAAGGGCGGCATCTTCGTACAGGATGTTCACAGCCTGCCCTCGGCGATCAGGGCCTTGAGCTTCAGGATACCGGCAATGGTCTTGCCGTCCCGGATCTCGCCGCTCATGACCATCTCATAAGCTTTATCCAGCGGCACACGGTCAGGGGTCAGGAATTCATCGGCATCCAGATGCATCTGGGTCTTGTGCAGGCCGGTGGCGACCCATGTATAGATCACTTCGGTGTCATAGCCTACGGTGGGGAAAAACTGGCCCAGAGAGATATAATTGTCCGCGGTCAGGCCGCACTCCTCGCCCAGCTCCCGCTTGGCGGCTTCAAAGGGGTCCTCACCCTTTTCCAGCTTGCCGGCAGGCAGCTCCCACAGCTCCTGCTGCATGGCGTAGCGGAACTGGCGCACCATGCAGATGGTGCCGTCCTCAAAATAGGGCAGGATGCACGCACCGCCGTGGTGATGCACCACTTCGCGTTCGGCGGTCTTGCCGTTTTCCAGCATAGCAGTGTCTTTTGTCAGGGTGATCACCCGGCCCTCGAAGAGCACCTCACTGGTGAGTGTTTTTTCGTAATGCACGGTCTTCTCCATTTTATTACCCTCTTTGCCCGGCACAGCGCCGGTTTTCTATGGCTTCAGTTTACGGCAAAATGAGGTTTGTTGTCAATAAAGAGATGATAAATATAAGAGGATGGGACGATTTGAAATGCGCGCCGCGTTTGCTTTGCGCATAATCAGCGGAAAGAATATTTATAATTTCGCAATTCTGGAAAATCTGCGGAGCTTGTCGGGGCAAAGCCCCTCCATCTGCTAACGCAGACCGCTCTGCCGCTTGAAAGCCCCACTGGGGCTTTCATTGCTACACAAACGCGGATTTTCCAGAATTGCCTTTTCACAGGAGGGGTCGTAACGGAAAGCAGCATTTGCAGCGCCGCTTTCTGAGAAAGCGCGGCGCTGCGCAAGCCGTGACTGAGAGGGTTCCCTCCCCTTTTTGCAAAAAAATTACAGGATCTGGCAAAGCAGGCAGGCCAAAACCGGAAAATCCGCGCCAGTGCTCACTTTAACGAACTAAAGACGTACAAAAGCGCTAAAAAAATTTCTTTATTTTTGGTGCGTTTGTTGAGCGGTTTGCGTTTACTTTATGGGCGGAATTTGCTATTATAGTATACAAGCAATAGTGCCTTTATGGGGTTCTCCGGTCCCATGTGGGGCATATTGCCCCGCGCAAAAGGTACCAAATTCTGAATAATGGAGGAAGAAAAATGCCTAGAGCAAAGCAAACTATGGATGGCAATACCGCTGCCGCCCATGTAGCGTATGCCTACACGGACGTGGCTGCCATCTACCCCATTACCCCGTCTTCTCCGATGGCTGACTCTGTGGACCAGTGGTCCGCAGCTGGCCAGAAGAACATCTTCGGCAATCAGGTCAAGGTCGTCGAGATGGAATCTGAGGCCGGCGCTGCTGGTGCTGTGCACGGCTCTCTGGGTGCAGGTGCTGTTACCACCACCTTCACCGCTTCTCAGGGCCTGCTGCTGATGATCCCCAACATGTACAAGATCGCTGCTGAGCAGCTGCCCTGCGTGTTCGATGTTTCTGCACGTACCGTTGCTACTCAGTCCCTGAACATCTTTGGTGATCACAGCGACGTCATGGCATGCCGCCAGACCGGCTTTGCAATGCTGGTCGAGAGCAGCGTGCAGGAAGTCATGGATCTGTCCCCTGTCGCACATCTGTGCGCCATCGAGGGCAAGGTTCCCTTCCTGAACTTCTTCGATGGCTTCCGTACTTCTCATGAGTACCAGAAGATCGAGAAGTGGGATTACGCCGATCTGAAGGAAATGTGCAACATGGAGGCTGTGGAGGAGTTCCGTAAGAAGGCTCTGAACCCCGAACACCCCAAGATGCGCGGCTCCCACGAGAACGGCGACGTGTTCTTCCAGCATCGTGAGGCATGCAACCCCGCTTACGAGGCTCTGCCTGCCGTTGTTGAGAAGTACATGGCCAAGATCAACGCAAAGCTGGGCACCAACTACGATCTGTTCAACTACTACGGCGCACCCGATGCTGACCGTGTGATCGTGGCTATGGGCTCCATCTGCGACGTTGCTGACGAGGTCATCGACTACCTGAACGCCAAGGGCGAGAAGGTCGGTATCGTCAAGGTCCGCCTGTACCGTCCCTGGGTCTCCGCTTCCCTGCTGAAGGTCCTGCCCAAGACCGCCAAGAAGATCGCTGTGCTGGACCGCACCAAGGAGCCCGGCTCTCTGGGCGAGCCCTGTACCTGGATGTTGCCGCTACCCTGCGTGAGGCTGGCCTGAACGATGTCGTTCTGACCGGCGGCCGTTACGGTCTGGGCAGCAAGGATACCCCGCCGTCCTCCATCTTTGCTCTGTTCAAGGAGCTGGAGAAGGATCAGCCCAAGGAGCGTTTCACTCTGGGCATCACCGACGACGTCACCTTCCTGTCTCTGCCGGAAGTCAAGCCCGCTCCCATCACCGCAGCTGCTGGCACCAAGGAGTGCAAGTTCTGGGGTCTGGGCGGCGACGGTACTGTCGGTGCTAACAAGAACTCCGTCAAGATCATCGGCGACCATACCGACAAGTATGTTCAGGCATACTTCCAGTATGACTCCAAGAAGACCGGCGGCGTGACCATCAGCCATCTGCGTTTCGGCGACAAGCCCATCCGCAGCCCCTACTACATCAACCAGGCTGACTTCGTGGCCTGCCACAACCCCGCTTACATCCACATGGGCATGAAGATGGTCCAGGATGTCAAGCCCGGCGGCGTGTTCATGATCAACTGCCAGTGGTCCGATGAGGAGCTGGGCCAGCACCTGAACGCCGAGGCAAAGAAGTATATCGCTGACAACAACATCCAGCTGTATACCATCAATGCTATCGATAAGGCTATCGAGATCGGCATGGGCAAGCGCACCAACACCATCCTGCAGTCTGCATTCTTCAAGCTGGCTGACGTCATGCCCATCGACGATGCCATCAACTTCATGAAGCAGGCTGCTCAGAAGAGCTACGGCAAGAAGGGCCAGGACGTCGTTGAGATGAACTGGAAGGCTATCGATGCAGGCGTTGACGCCATCCACAAGGTGGACGTGCCCGCATCCTGGTCCAACCCGAGGCTGATCCCGCACCCAAGGCTCTCACCGGCCGTCCGGAGCTGGTCAAGCAGATCCGCGATGTCATGGAGCCCATTGCCCGTATGGACGGCGACAGCCTGCCTGTCTCCTCCTTCCTGGCAAATGCCAACGGCGAGTGGGAGCAGGGTGCTTCTGCTTACGAGAAGCGCGGCACCGCTGTCACCGTGCCCGAGTGGGATGCTGCAAAGTGCGTTGGCTGTAACCAGTGTGCTTTCGTCTGCTCTCACGCTACCATCCGTCCCTTCCAGCTGACCGCCGACGAGCTGGCAGCTGCTCCTGCACAGACCAAGAGCCGCGACAACCGCCCTGCCAACGAGTACAAGTTCGTTATGGCTGTGTCTCCTCTGGACTGCATGGGCTGCGGCGAGTGCGTCACCGTCTGCCCCACCAAGGCTATCACCATGGTGCCGCAGGACAGCCAGGCCGATCAGCAGGCAGTGTTCGACTACTGCGTGGCCAACATCTCCAAGAAGCCTTCCAAGTTTGCTGACGATACCGTCATCGGTTCTCAGTTCAACCAGCCGCTGCTGGAGTTCTCTGGCTCCTGCGCAGGCTGTGCCGAGACTTCTTACGCTCGCCTGATCACTCAGCTGTTCGGCGAGAAGATGTACATCTCCAATGCTACCGGCTGCTCCTCCATCTGGGGCGGCACCGCTTCTATCACCGTACACCGTCAACAAGGACAGCGGCCATGGTCCTGCATGGTGCAACTCCCTGTTCGAGGATAACGCTGAGCATGGTCTGGGCCTGTACATCGGCCAGAAGACCGTCCGCGAGAACCTGATCAAGGAGATCGCAGAGGTTGCTGGTTCCGACAAGGCTTCTGCTGAGCTGAAGGCTGCCTTTGAGAAGTTCCTGGAGACCAAGAACAACACCAAGGCCAACGACGAGCCCGCAAAGGCCCTGATCGCTGAGCTGGAGAAGGCTGCTGCTGCCGGCTGCGAGAAGTCTGCAGAGATCCTGAAGAGCAAGCAGTTCATCGCCAAGAAGTCCGTCTGGATCTTCGGCGGCGACGGCTGGGCATACGACATCGGCTTCGGCGGTCTGGACCACGTTCTGGCTTCCGGCGAGGATGTCAACGTGATGGTCTTCGATACTGAGATGTACTCCAACACCGGTGGACAGGCATCCAAGGCTTCCAACATTGGTGAAGTCTGCCAGTTCGCTGCTGCTGGTAAGGAAATCAGCAAGAAGAGCCTGTCCGAGATCGCTATGACCTACGGTTACATCTATGTTGCTCAGATCGCACTGGGTGCTAACCCGGCTCAGGCTGTCAAGGCCATCGCTGAGGCTGAGGCTTACCCCGGCCCGTCCCTGATCATCGGCTACGCTCCCTGCGAGCTGCACGGTGTCAAGGGCGGCATGACCAACTGCCAGAACGAGATGAAGAAGGCAGTTGAGGCCGGTTACTGGAACCTGCTCACCTTCAACCCGGCAAACAAGGCTCAGGGCAAGAATCCGTTCACCCTGACCTCCAAGGCTGTGGATAACGAGAAGTATCAGGCACTGCTGGCTAACGAGACCCGTTACAGCCGCCTGACTCGTGCATTCCCCGACCGTGCTAAGGAGCTGTTCGCACGCAACCAGGAAGTTGCAAACGACCGCTACGAGCACCTGACCCGTCTGGTCGACCTGTACAAGTAAGCATTTTTCTGCGCTTTGGATGCAGATATTTGCGGCACCTTAGCCCCACAATGCAAGAGGGCGGCTGCCCCGTACCGGCGGTTACTGCGCAATGCAGCGGTACGAAGCGGAGAAACGCATCCATCCATGCAGGTGATGTGCTGAAGTACAGCATTCGCCATACGAGTTCTATCTGATTTCACTTCCCGGGCGGTGCTTTGTTCCGTGCGGAGCACCGCAGCGGGATATGAGATACCAAAGCGCCCGCGAGGGTCCTTGAAAGCACACCCCGCGTGTGTCAGGAGCATAAGGTCTGCTTGCAGATACCTTGCTCCGCCTGCTGCATAAGACCTGCTTTGCAGGGATCTTGCCGCAGTAAAAAACGAGCTTCGTTTAGCGCCCCGTTCACCGCAAGGTGACCGGGGCGTATTTTGTGCAAACTCTTTTGTGAAAATACAAGGAACGTTTGCGGACGTTCCGGGCTTGTATCTTTGACGACATATAAATTATTTATTTGTCACAAATTCAATTTTGACGTTCATCCCCATCCCTGCGGCAAGACGCTGCAGGGTGCGCAGAGATGGGTTTGCATTACCGCGTTCCAGTTTGCTGATATCTGCCTGCGCAATGCCGGTGCGCTCTGAAAGCTGCTTCTGGGTCAGACCGCTTTCCTTCCGGGCATCGATCATGGCCTGTGCAATGGTAAGCTCCGGCTGAAGAGCATCCCATTCTGCCTTAAAGGAAGGCCGCTGTAATTGTTCATTCAAATAATTCCGAAAATCACTCATGAGGAACTCTCCTTCCGATGAAAATAGTCCGCGCGGTATTTTTGCGCCAGTGCAATTTCTTCCGGCGGTGTTTTCTGCGTCTTTTTAACAAAACCGTTTGTCAGGATGATCTGATGTCCAACTACGAAAAAATATAAAATGCGCGTAATATTGCTGCTTTGCTTGGCACGCAATTCAAAAATGCCGTCACCCAATGATTTGGAATAAGGTTCCCGCAGTTGTGTGCCATTGGCTTCCAATAGGGAGATCGTGCCCAAAAGCTTTGCCAGCATTTTGTCGTCCAGCGTATCCAGAAAATCACGAACCGGGCAGCTGCCGTCTGCCTTATAATAAAAATTCACTTCAAAAGCAGACATTTTCGGCATCCTTCCCGTTTGGTGGTATCCTATGATTATAATATAGGATAAAACAAATATTGTCAAGAAGATTTTCTATCACAAAATCTTCCAAAAGATACCATTCCCTTTTTACAGTTTCTTCATAGCTTCTTAACGAATTGAATTGTGAAAGCTGTTATACTTTTGCCATGGGAAGCGGGGCCGCAACCGCTTACCCAAGTAACATGATTCCTCCTCACACCAAGGCAATATCCAAGCAAAACACCCTTTTTCGTGTGCCGCAACACGGAAGAGGGTGTTTTGTTTTGCAAAATTCTGGTAAATCGGTGGTTTAGGGTTGACCCCGTTTTTTTGCGGCGCTATAATAAAAATGAATATGAAAACTTGGAGGTGAACGCAGGAAAATGGACCCGGATCATAGTCGAAGTAGAACCACCGGCGCGGTGGATCAGAAAACAAAAACAACTGCGTTTTCCCCAACCGTTCGCCTCCTTCGCTGAGCCTTGCGGAAAAGCACCGCTTCAACGGTGCATCTTTCCGCAAAACAGAGCAGAGGAAGGCGCGGCTTTGTGTGCTCAGAATGCGGCGTTTGCGGCATTCCGGCAGGCAAGGCGGCGCGTTTTTTGTTTCCCGATCTGCTGCGTCCTCCGGATACAGGAGCTGCTCCTGTTCCGTAAAAACTGAGGAGGTACGCCCAATGGATATGGAAGAAAAAGCTGACGGCTGATGCTGCGGAACAGGCGCTGCCGGTGCAGGAGCTGCCTGCTGATATCCCCGCCGAGGTCCGCCAGAAGCTGGCTGAAGATCTGAATGAGGAAGCTACTGAAGACCTCAAGCAGGACATGCGCGAGGCCGAAAAAGAGGAAGCCAACGACGAAGAGGTCAAGGCCAACCCTGAGATGCTCACCAAGAGCCGCCTGCTCAAGCTGCTCATCAAGAAGCAGTACGTCAAGCTGCGCGAAGTGACCGAGGAAGAGCAGCCTGCCGACCTTGCTGAGCTGCTGGAAGAGCTGGACGAAAACAACCGCCTTGTGGTGTTCCGCCTGCTCAAAAAGGAAGTGGCCACCGAGGCCTTTGCCTATATGTCCGACGAAGCCCGCGACGATCTGGTGAACGCCTTCTCAGATGTGGAGCTTGTGGGCGCCATTGAAGAGATGAGTCTGGACGATGCCGCCGATCTGCTGGAGGATATGCCGGCAGGCGTGGTGAAGCGGGTGCTGGAGAAATCCTCCAAGCAGACCCGTGAGAGCCTGAACAAGCTGCTGAACTACCCCGAAAGCTCTGCCGGCAGCCTGATGACCCCCGAATATGTCCGTCTGCGCGAGGATATGACCGTGGCGCAGGCTTTTGAAGCCATCCGCAAGCAGGGCGAAAACGCAGAGACCGTGTACACCTGCTACGTGGTGGAGCGCAACCGCCTGAAGGGCGTTGTTTCTGCCGAAGCCTGCTGCTGTCAGAGCCGCATACTCCCGTCACCGAGATCATGGATGATAACGTGGTCACTGTGAAAGTGACCGACGATCAGGAGTACGTGGCCCGTGAGATGCAGCGCTACGACTTTACCGCCATGCCTGTTCTGGACAACGAGGGCATGTTCGTGGGTATTATCACCATCGACGATGCAATCGACGTTCTGACCGACGAGAGCACCGAGGATATGCAGAAGATGGCTGCTATTCTGCCGGACGACGATGCCACCACCTACTTCGGCACCAGCGTCTGGACCCATGCAAAGCAGCGCATCCCATGGCTGCTGATCCTGATGCTTTCCGCCACCTTTACCGGCATGGTCACCACCCACTATGAGGAGGCCTTTGTCAGCCTGCCGCTGCTGGTTTCCTTCATGCCCATGCTGATGGATACCGCCGGCAACTGCGGCAATCAGATCAGCACCCTGATGGTGCGCGGCCTGGCTCTGGGTGAGGTAGAACCCAGCGACTTTTGCAGGTGCTGGGCAAGGAGCTGCGGGTGTCTGCCATCGTGGGCGCGGTGCTGGGCATCGTGAACGGCCTGCGCATCTACCTGATGTACACCTTCCTGTTCCCCGGCCAGTACGCTAACGTGATGGGCTATGCCATCGTGGTCAGTGTTTCGCTGTTCTTCAGCGTCATTCTGGCAAAGCTGGTGGGCGGTATGCTGCCGCTGGCAGCCAAGAAGCTGGGTGCCGACCCGGCCATCATGGCTACCCCCTTCATCACCACCATCGTGGATGCCTGCAGCCTGATCCTGTATTTCCAGATCGCACAACTGGTGTTCCACAATATGATGTAAATAATAAAGCAATGCCGGACGGTCTTGAAGTGACTGCCCGGCATTTTTATAGGACGAACCCTCTCAGTCATCGCTGCGCGATGCCAACTCCTCAGTCAAAACCTGACGGTTTTGCCAGCTCCCTCAAAGAGGGAGCCTCTGGCGTGCCGCAAGCGTCCTAACCCTCTCAGCCTGCTCCCGTTGGTCGCAGACAGCTCCCCCGAAGGGGGAGCTTATAGCACTGCCGGAAGCTTTTAGCATTCATCCGATACGTTTCGGTTATCGCAAAAGCTCCCCTTCGGGGAGCTGTCGCCGCAGGGGACTGAGAGGGTTCAGCCGGGATAAAAACAGTGTGGAAAACTGCATGTTTCCCCGCCTTTTCCACACGGAAAAAACGGCAGCGGCCCGGTGTTGAAAACTTGTGACCGGTTCATTCCAGATTGGAGAAAAATAAATCACCGCCCAGAAACGGTTTGTAGAATGCAAAGAAAATCCTTCGACTTTCTTTTTTATAAAAGGCAGAATGCCCGCATTTTTGTTTTTTTTTTTACCAGAAAGCTGCGGCCTGAATTACGGTGTGTATAGGGCTGATGCCCTTTGTTGTGGAAAACCCGGTGGAAAAAGTGGAAAACCTCATGGAAAACTTGCCCTTTCTTCACAAAACGGTGGAAAACCCGGTGGAAAAGTGAAAAGTTCATTCCAGACAGGAAACTCCATACACTTTCCGGTTGTGCTTTTGTGCCGCAAGATCCGCTTGACAGCTGTATTTTTGGGCGGAAGATGCGGCAGTTTTCCACACTGTGGCATTGCCTTGAATGCCCCGGCCAATCATGGTACAATAACAGCAGAAAAATGCGGCAAAACTCACCGATATCGGAATACAATGCGTTGGAGGCACCCTATATGAACAATTGGCTCAACCAGCTGGAGCGCAAATACGGCCGCTTCGGCATCCCGAATCTGACCAACATTCTGGTGGGCGGGCAGATCCTTGTGCTGGCCATCGAGCTGTTTGTCAACCAGACCGTCAGTGTCTGGCTGGCACTCAGCCGCTATTTTCTGCTGCGCGGCCAGATCTGGCGCATCATCACCTTTGCGTTCATCCCCTCTTACGGCGGCAGCATCCTCAGCGCGGTGCTGGGCATCTATTTCACATGGTTCATCGGCACAGCGCTGGAACAGGAGTGGGGCGATTTCCGCTATACGGTGTATCTGCTCTCCGGGATGCTGGGCACTGTGCTGGCCTGCCTGCTCACCGGCGTGACCGGCAGCACCTACTGCCTGTCCCTTTCGCTGCTGCTGGCCTTTGCCATGCTGTACCCGGAGGTACAGGTGCTGCTGTTCTTTGTCATCCCCGTCCGGGTGAAATACTTTGGCTTTTGCGGCAGCACTGTGGGTGCTCAGCTTTCTGGGCGCGCCGCTGCCGCAAAGCTGAGCCTGCTGCTCAGCATGGCGAACGTCTGGCTGTTCTTTGGCCCGATGGCCTATCGTTCCGTCCGCGCGTGGGTACGCCGTGAGCAGTGGAAGCGGAGAAACAGAAGGTAAGGAGAAACACCATGATGCTGGACCGCATGGAGGGCAATGCAGAACTGAAAAGCAGCGTGCAGCTGATGCTGGCAGCCCGCCGCCTGACCCACAGCGTGCTGCTGGTGGGTGAAGAGGGCCTTGGAGCCGGTTTTGCGGCCCGCTGCATTGCGGCAGATTATCTTTACCCTGCAGGCGGAGCGCCCGCTGAGGCCCTTCTGCGGGGCGAATGCTGCCGTGCTGTGGGTAAGCCTGGCGACCGCGACAGCGGCCATGTGGAGACCGGCATCGTGCGTGAAGCAATCAGCGTTGCCGGTATGGGCGCAGGCGGAAAATATCTGGTCAGTCAGGTCAAGGCTATGCGCAGCGAGATCTTCAACACCAGCCTTTCGGCCGAGGGCCGTGCCGTGCTGCTCTACCATGTGGAAAAGATGAACGAGGAATCTGCCAATGCCCTGCTGAAGGTGATGGAAGAGCCGCCGGAGGGTGCTGTTCCTGCTTACGGCGGATTCGCTGGCAGGCGTGCTGCCCACCATCCGCAGCCGCTGCGTCAGCTTTGCAGTGGCTCCTGTCTCGCCGGAGCAGTGCGCCCGCTACTGCGCCGCACAGGGGGTGGACAAAAAGACGGCCGCGCTGTACAGCGAATTGTTCGACGGTCACATTGGCACGGTGCTTGCCGCCGCACAGGACGAAGCCCGCACCGCGCAGGTGGAAAAGGCCCTGCAGCTGGCAAAGGCCGCTGCTGACCGTGACAGCTATGCCGCAGCCTGCCTGCTGGCCGCCTACGAAAAGGACAAGGCCGGCGCCGCCGCCCTGCTGACAGACTTCCGCGCGGTGGCCGCTGCGGGCCTGCGGCAAAGCCCCCACGCACCGGTGCAGGGCATTGCCGCCCAGCGTGCCCTGCGTCTGGCCGAAGCCGCCATCCAGCGCCTTGGCGCGCAGGTGAACCCTAAAATCGTGCTCAGCGTGTTTGCGGCAAAGTTCCGCGCGCTGTAAACAAAAACTCCCCCGAAAGGCTTTTTACGGCATTTCAGGGGAGTTTTCACTAGAGGAAGGGTCGGATCAGGCCGTTAAAAGTAAAGGTGGCCGTTTGATTATTAAGTTTACTCAGCGTGATGGTTATGGTTCCTCTATAGAATTTATCGAAAGAAGAGGTAGTGACGGGGCCGATGTCGATGAAAAGAATAACGGTTTTGGACCGGCCTGCAGGAACAGCAAGAGACTGGTTGAATACATAGGCGGTTTTGCTGCTGTTCAGACCTTTGTATCCAAGACCACATACCTTACCAGTGCCGCCATCGGTATGGCTGAAAGCAAAGTTGCTGGTGCTGACGGTGACATCACTGCTGCCGCTTTCATTATCCAGTTTGAAGCCGGTGTAGAAATAGTTGTGGCGGGTATCAGATTCATAGATGGAGCTGGAAGTCCACTGCCCGCTCAAAGGGCCGATATCTGCGGTAAAAGAGCCAAAATTAGCGAAATCGCTATTATCGATGGGAGGAGCAACCAGATTTTCGGGAGTGGAAGCATACGCTCCATCTCCGCAGCCAACCAGCATACTGCCGGCGGCAGCGACCAGTGCGGCGGCACCAGTGGCCTTTAAAAAAGTACGGCGGGTGATCAGTTCAGACATAAAAATCTCTCCTTTGATTGCAGGAAATCATAAAATACAAAGCGTATGCAAACAGAAACTCCCTCCGGCGCTTGCGGTACACCGGAGGGAGTTTCTGTTTGGGGTATTGCTTTGGTGTGAGGAGGAATCATGTGCGGAAAGACGGTTGCGGCCCCGCCTCCCCGCAAGGTATAGTATACCCGATTTTAAGTGAAAAGTCATTACATTTCTGTGAAAAAACATCCCGCAATGAACTTTTTACAAAATTCCCCCAATGATAAAAACCAAACAGCGCGGTGTACAAAAATTGGTATTCCAGAATGACATAAACTGCCAATTTCACTATAGCAGACAAGACCGTAGGTGTCAATTAAAATGTCGGCTTTTTGGCGGAAAGACGAAAAAATGTGGCAAAAAACTGTAAAATCGGCACAGGGTCAGCCCTTGGCAAGCTCGGCGGCGTGAAGCTTGCCGTGTTCTACGTAGTGGGCGGCGTTGTGCAGGTTGGCCTCGATCTGGGCCGCGCTTACCTGCTTGATGACCCTTGCGGGCACGCCCACAGCCACCGAGTTATCCGGGATCACCATGCCCTCCGGCACCAGCGCACCCGCGCCGATGATGCAGTTTTTGCCCACGACACAGTGGTTGAGCAGGGTGGCGTGCATTCCGATCAGACTGCCATCCCCTACCGTGCACCCGTGCACCAGCGCACCGTGGCCCACGGTGACGCTTTTGCCCAGCATTACAGCACCGCCCACATCACAGTGCAGCACGGCGTTATCCTGCACGTTGGAGTTTTCGCCAATGGTCAAAGTGCCGTCGTCGCCGCGCAGCACGGCCCCGTACCACACCGTGGAACCGGCTTTCAGGATCACATCGCCCTGCACGGTGGCGTTGGGCGCAACGAACGCAGCCCCCTCGTCGCGGGAACTTTTCCACAAAAGGACAGAAACATTGTTAAAACCGCCTTTCTCTCTTTCTCTTTGGCTGGTTTATGGTATTCTTTAAAGTAGTATAGCAAGCCAGAGCCTTTCCGGCAAGTAGGAGCTGTTTCAAAACAAAAATTTTTGCCGTGCGTCGGCAAGCAGATACAAGGGGGCACGCTCATGTTCAAAAACACCATCTTCCGCCGCATGACGGCGCTGGTGCTCACGCTGGCACTGGCCGCTGCTGCTGCACTGCCGGGCCTTGCGGTATATCCCATGCCCATCCAGACCGCCAGCGAGACCGAGGCGGTGTACCTGTTCAACGCCGACACCGGCAAGACCATCCTGAACCAGAATGCTGACCAGCAGCAGTATGTTGCCAGCCTGACCAAGCTCATGACGGCCCTGCTGCTGCTGGAAAGCGGCAAGGATCTGAACGGTGAAGTGACCGTGCCCACCGCGCTGACCCAGGAGTTCCGGGATATCCAGAACGCCAACGGCACCACTATGGGCCTGCGCATCGGCGAGACGGTGCGCCGCATCGACCTGCTGAACGCCATGCTCATCGTCAGCGCCAACGACGCCGCCAGCGTCATTGCCTACGATGTGGGCGGCAGCGTGCTGGATTTCGTCAAGCAGATGAACGCCCGTGCTGAGGAGCTGGGCTGCACCGGCACGAACTTTACCTGTGCCCACGGCCTGTTTGACTACGGCAACGTGTCCACCGCGCAGGATCTGGCAAAGATCGCCGCCGCCTGTGCGGCAAACCAGACCTTTGCACAGGTGGCGGGCACCGCCAGCTATGTCCTGCCGGCCACGAACCTCCGCAAGGCTGAGCACACCATCAGCAGCTCAACAGCCTGATGAACAGCGAGAGCGCCAACTACCGGGAGTATGTCCGGTGGGTCAAGGGCGGCTTTACCACGCTGGCAGGCCGCTGCATCGTGGCCTTTGCGGAAAAGGACGGCCACACCTACGGGCTGGTGATCCTTGGCTGCGATACGCCGGACCACCTTTTTGCCGAGTGCGATGATCTGTTCGACTGGGCCTTTGCCAGCTTTGCGGACCGTCCGCTGGTGGACACCCAGACCGAGATCACCACCGTGGCGCTGACCAAGTGCCGCACCGAACCGGCAGTGGCGCTGTATGCTGCCGCACCGGTGAGCGGCTATGGCCACGCGGATGATATCGTCACCTACTCCTTCGACCTGCCGGAGAGCATTGCGGCCACCGTCAAGAGCGGCAGTGTGGTGGGTACAGCCACCGTGTATCTGGACGGCGATGAAGTGGGCACGGTGGACCTTGTGACCCACCGGGAGTACGTCTCCGACTTCCGCACCGACACCAAAGCCACAGTGCTTCTGCTGTGTGCACTGCTGTTCATCCTCGCTGCATTAACGGCGGTCACTCTTGCCGCGGGCGGCAACTCGCTGAACCTTAAAAGGAGAAAGCGCCGCAGATAAAGTGCATGGGCTTGACAATTTTGGAAAATAAGCTATACTGAAAATACAAAGGCGCTGGCCCACAAACGGCTAGCTCCTTACCATACTAGTCAAAAAGAAAAATGACCGGTCGTGTTGGGGAACAAGAGGCGGTCATTTTTTCTTTTTATCATCACTGTGAGAAACAGTCCATGTAATTTCAAACGTAACGTAGATCGCTCCGCCAAGAAGCGTGAGCAGAAGCACGACCTGTTCAAACGTCATGGTGCATCCCCCCTTTCTGCCCTTGGGCAAAACCGGGGGTGCGAAAGATCCAAAGAAAAAATCGCCTTGCCCGGCGCGCCTAGGTGCCGGTAAGGAACAGCCGCCTGCGTTTTGGGACACAGCGCCTTCGTACCGCAAATGCGGCAATTACAGAATATCACAGCAAACTGCAAAAAACAATAAAGAACAGCGAAAAAGCGGCGCTCAGTGCCTTGCAACAGGCTCTGAGCGCCGCTTCTTTTGCGCTTATTGGTTGAGGAACTTGATAAAGTGGTAAGATTCCACAATCTGGAAATACTTGATGATGCGCGGGTACAGGGGTTCGGCCTTTTCGCCGAACTGCTGCTTCATGCATTCAGCAAGGTCTGCAACGGTCTTCTGGCCGTCGATCAGCGGCCACAGGTAGCTGCCGGTCTCGTCCAGATGCACCTGTGTGGTGCGCGGTTTATGGAACACTTTTTGCGCGATCGTATTGAACACACCGGTGTTCTCCACCTCAAGGGTGATAAGGCCGGTGGCTTCATCTGTGTGCCAGCGCAGGGTCTCCGCCCGCTGCGGAATGAGGTCCAGATAGTTGATGGACTGCTTTTTCTTACTCATCAGTTCTTCTTTTTCTTCATGGAGAAGGCCAGCAGGCATGCGATCATCACGATCATCAGAACCACGCCGCCAATGTTGCCCAGATCAATGCTCAGGGCAGTGCTGATGCCGAACACGGCAAACACAGCCAGCAGGATGCCCACAAGGCCCTCGCCTGCGATCATACCGGCACAGAACAGGGTGCCGCGGGTGGTCTGCTCTTCCTTGAGCTTCGCGTCAACATTCTTGCGGCTGTCCATGAACCAGCGCACAACACCGCCGATCATGATGGAGGTGTTCAGGTAGATGGGCAGATACAGGCCGATGGCGAACGGCATCACGGGGATGCGCAGGACCTCCAGAGCAATGGCAAGGAACACACCGGTGAACACCAGGTTCCAGGGCAGGTTGCCGCCCATGATGCCCTCGACGATCATCTTCATCAGAGTAGCCTGCGGTGCGGGGACCTCGGCACCGCCGTAGCCCCATGCGCTGTCCAGCAGGTACAGCACACCACCGATGGCCAGACCGGCGGCAATAACGCCGATCAGCTCACCGATCTGCTGCTTGACCGGGGTCGCACCCAGCAGGTAGCCGGTCTTCAGGTCCTGAGAGGTATCCGCAGCAATGGCAGCGCAGATGCAGATGACAGAGGCGATGGCCATGGAGCCGATCATGCCCTCGATGCCAACGTTGCCGGTGGCCTTCAGGATCATGGTAGCGATCAGCAGGGTGGCAATGGTCATGCCGGAGACCGGGTTGTTGGAACTGCCGATCATGCCGACCATACGTGCAGAGACGGTGGAGAAGAAGAAGCCGAAGATGACGATCAGCAGAGCACCCAGCGGGCTGACGGGGATGGCCGGAGCCAGCCAGATGATGAGGATGATGAGCAGGATGCCGCCCAGAATAAAGGGCATGGGCAGGTCCTTCTCGGTACGGGAGGTGCCGGAAGCACTGCCGCCCTTCATGCTCTTCATGGCATCACGGAAGGTGGATGCGATCAGAGGCAGGCTCTTGATCAGCGAGATGATACCGCCGGTAGCAATGGCACCTGCGCCGATATACTTGACGTAGTTGGACCAGATGGCGTCTGCACCGCCTGCTGCATACAGATCAGCAATGGTGGTGCCGGCTGCTGCCGGGTACAGGGAGATGTTTGCGCCGAACAGGCAGATCAGCGGGATAATGACCATCCAGCCCACCAGAGAACCGGTGAACATGTAGGAAGCGGTCTTGGGGCCGACGATGTAGCCCACGCCCAGCAGAGCGGGGTACACTTCCATGCCCAGAGCACCCTTGAAGGAGCTGAAGGCCACGGCAATGTCGGCGGGGATCATCTTCAGGCCATCGACGATGAACTTGAAGATGGCTGCCAGACCCATGCCGGAGAACACGGTGGAGGCGTTTGCACCGCCCTCTTCACCGGCCAGCAGAACGTCTGCACAGGCGGTGCCTTCCGGGTACAGCAGGGTGGCGTGCTCCTTGACGATCAGGGCGTTGCGCAGGGGCACCATGAACAGAACGCCCAGAATGCCGCCGCACAGGGCGATCAGGGTGATCTCCAGGATGCTGGGCTTGTCGCACAGGCCCTCTTTTGCCCACAGGAACAGTGCGGGCATGGTGAAGATGGCACCGGCGGCCAGGCTCTCGCCTGCGGAACCGATGGTCTGCACCATGTTGCTCTCCAGAATGGAGTTCTTTTTGAGCAGGACGCGGATCACGCCCATAGAAATGACTGCTGCCGGGATGGAGGCAGAAACAGTCATGCCGACGCGCAGGCCCAGATAGGCGTTTGCAGCGCCGAAGACCACGGACAGGATGATGCCCATGATCACAGAGGTCGCCGTCATTTCTGCGGTGATCTTTTCCGCAGGAATATACGGCTTGAAGGATTCTTGATCTTTCATGCTTGCTCTCCTTGCGACAGCACAAGCTCCTCGCTTTTGGGGCAGGGCGCTTGTGCTGTCCGTTCCGATTTCCTAAACACGCGCATCCCATCCAAAAGGACGCGCTGGCACGTACTCCATTATACTAAAGTATGACTGAATTGGCAACTGGAAATGTACACAAGAAATTTACAAAAAATTCGTTTATTCAAGCATTTTGCGGGAAATTCGGGCAAAAGCGTGTAAAAAACTCCATGCAGACTTAAAACTGTCCGCATGGAGCATACAACTTTATAAAACTCAGACGGCACCGTAGATGCCGTGCACCGATACTTCGCCGGTAAAAACGTGCACTTCGCCGCTGTCGGTGCGCACCACCAGACGGCCCTCTTCGTCCACATCGACGGCTTCGCCTGCACCCTGCCCGCCGTCCGGCAGGTCGAAGGTAACCCGGCGGCCCAGATTGACGCAGGCGGCTTTGTATTCCTCCCGGAAGGGGGCAAAGCCATCGCGGGCAAACACATACATGTTGCGGTCAAAGCCAAAGTCAGTCAGGCCCTCGGCCAGCCATGCGGGGTCGGTGGAAAGATCCACCTTTGCGCCCTGCAGCGCCAGCGAGGTGCCGTTGGGCAGACCGGCGGCATCAAAGTAGCTCTGCGGCTGGGCCAGATTGATGCCGATGCCGCACAAAATGCCCCGGCCCTGCTGCTGGTAGCCGTAGCTCACGCCCTCGCACAGGATGCCCACGATCTTTTTGCCGTTGAGCAGAAGGTCGTTGGGCCACTTGATCTGGCAGTCCACGCCGTAGCGCAGCTTGAGCTGGGTGCGCACGGCAAGGCTTGCCAGCAGCGGCAGGGTGGCAGGCTGGGCCAGCGGTTCCCGGATGGCTACCGTATAATACAGGGCCTTGCCCTCGGCGTTCACCCAGCTGCGGCCCAGACGGCCCCGGCCTGCGGTCTGGTTCTCGGTATACACCGCACCCACCGGGCCGAACTCTTCAAAATGCTCCTTCACGTAAGCGTTGGTGCTGCCGCATTCCGGCAGATAGCGCACCTCATTGATGCTCATTGTTTGGGTACCTCTTTATGTTCATAGGCGGTCACTTTGCCTTCGTCCAGCGTCAGGATGCCGTAGGTGTCCGGCCCGGTGTAACACCGGCCGCAGGAGCCGGGGTTGAACAAAAACACCTTGCTGCGGGTCTCTGCATGGGGGATGTGGGTGTGACCGAACAGCGCCACCTCGGCACCCCGGGCAGATGCGGCATCTGCCAGCGTATCCAGATCGTATTTCACACCGTACATATGACCGTGAGTGTAAAAGATCACCACGCCGTCAAAGGCGGCAAGGCCGTCGGTGGGTTCCAGTGCACCGTAATCGCAGTTGCCCGCCACCGAGTAGGCCCGCAGCTTGGGGTACAGCGTCAGAGCCAGTTCCAGATCCCGCAGGCCGTCGCCCAGAAAGAATCAGGGCATCGATGCTTTTGCTCTCTTTCATCAGCACGCGCTCAATGGCGGCACGTCCGCCGTGGCTGTCGCTCAAAACCAGAAGCTTTGTCACAAAAGGGGTCCTCCTCTATTACCATTTACCTGAGATGCTGTCATTCACCAGCCTGCTGGCCCTGTTGCAATACCAGCAGCTGCTTGTACACTTCGCTTTTAGAATAAGGTGTGCCCTGTGCCGCCGCCTTGGCTGCGGCGGTGGGGCCAAAGCCCTGCCCGGTCAGCTCCAGCGCTCGCTGCGCTGCCTGCTCCAGCGTCAGCTTCTGCTCCGGGTCGGCGGTCTCCGGCGCACCGGCCATCACCAGCACATATTCGCCGCGCGGCTCGTTGGTCTTGTAGTGCTCCACCGCCTCGCCGAGGGTAGTCTTCCAGATATCCTCGTGCAGCTTGGTCAGCTCCCGGCACAGGGTGATGCTGCGGTCTGCGCCAAAGGCATTGGCCAGATCGTCCAGCGTGGTGCGCAGCTTGTGGGGCGCTTCGTAAAAGATGGTGGTGCGCTTTTCCTGCAAAAGCTCAGCCAGCCGCTCTTTTTTCTGCTTGCGGTTCACGGGCAGAAAGCCCTCGAACACCCAGCGGGAGGTGTCCTGCCCGGACACGGCCAGCGCTGTGACGCAGGCGGAAGCCGCCGGTACTGGCACTACCTTGATGCCCCGGGCCAGTGCGTCCCGCACGATCACCTCGCCCGGGTCGGAGACGCAGGGCATGCCCGCATCACTGCACAGGGCACAGCTCTCGCCTGCTTCAATGCGGCGCAGGATGCCCTCACCCTTCTGCAGGGCGTGCTCATAGTAGCTGACCATGGGCTTTTTCAGGCCCAGAAAATTCAGCAGCTTCATGGTCACACGGGTGTCCTCGGCGGCAATAAAGTCTGCCGCGCCAAAGGTGGCCGCTACGCGCGGCGGCATATCGTCCAGATTGCCGATGGGCGTTGCCACGATATAAAGAGTTCCTGCCATAGTTTACCTCCCATATAACGCCGCACCGGCGCTGATCAACACATCCGGCTCCACCCGCAGGCCGGTCTTGCGGTTCTTCTGCGCTTCCACAAGGAAGAGCCATGGCGCGCCGTCCGCCTTATTCTTTACAAAGGCCAGCCGCTTCGGCTCCAGCCGGTTGGCCCGCAACACCGCCAGCACCTCCGCCAGCCGTTCCGGCCGGTGGCACAGCGCAAAGCGCCCGCCGTCCTTCAAAGGCGGAACGCACACTGGCACACATCGTCCAGTGTGCAGGTGTTCTCGTGCCGGGCAAGGGCGTGGGCTACATTTTGGCTCTGGGGCCCATCCGTGAAATAGGGCGGATTGCACGCACACACGTCAAAACTGCCCTCGTCCTGCCGGAAAGCGCGCAGGTCGGCACAGACAGGCTCAATGTGCCCGATGTCCTGCTCCTGCACCGCAGCGGAAAGCAGAGCGCTGCCCTCCGGCTGCAGCTCCAGCCCCATGCAGGGGCCGCGGTGGCCGCGGTCGTGCCATTCCAGCGCCACGATGCCGCAGCCGGAGCACAGGTCTGCGGCCTTCTGGGCACGCTTTGGCTCACAGAAACGGGCCAGCAGCAGCGCGTCGGAGCCAAAACGATGCTCCGGCGAGCAATAAACCATAGTTCTATTATACAAGACTTCGGTAGAATGTTCCATAGATAAGTGTGCCGTACCCTCTCAAAAAAATGCGTGGAATTGCTCGGGGAATTTGTGCGAATTACTGCAAAACAAAAAAGCAGCAGACCTGCTTTGGACAGGCCTGCTGCTTTTGATGCGTTTTTTGTGCAGCTGCTAAAATTATTCAGCAGTGATAGCACCGGTGGGGCAAGCACCCTCGCAAGCGCCGCAGTCGATGCAAGCGTCTGCATTCACAGAAGCAACACCATCAACGGTGATAGCGCCAACCGGGCAAGCGCCCTCGCAAGCGCCGCAGCCAACACATGCGTCAGAAACCTTGTGTGCCATAATAAGACTCTCCTTTTTATCTCCGTGCCCGAAGTATGTATGAAGAGTCATGTATGGCACGGCTGTGCATGTCTCTCCGGAAATCATATCCTTGCCTGCATTTTAACAAAGCAGGTGAGAAAAGGCAAGACTAACCGTGACCCGAAAAACACAAAAGTCTGTTTTTTGTTGGGTTGCACAAAAGCACAGGCTAACTTATGGCCAAATTTGCAGGAGTTTTTTGGCAAAAATCACGAAGAACGGTTAGTTTTAGCAGACTAACCCCTCGGAACCTCCGGCGCGTCCCTCACTCCTTTTCGGCAGTACGCTTCCGGGCGCAGCCGCAGCCCGCGCAGCGCTTTTCGCCATCGTCGGAGGAAGCCACCACCGGGGCCGGGTTGCGCACGCCGGAGTAATCGTCGTCCGGGTCCGGGCGGCGGGGCGCACGCTTGCCGCCGCTGATATATTCGCACACACCCACCTTATAGTAACGGGGCGAAAGGCTCTCGGTGCCGCAGCGCACCCGCAGGTAGCCGGAGACCGGGTTCACCTCCAGCACGGTGCCCAGGCCGTCCGGCGTGCGCACGGTGCTGCCCACCATGGGCATGATGCTGTTCAGGTACTCGTAGGCGCTTTCCTCGTAGGCAAGGCAGCACATCAGCCGGCCGCAGGCACCGCTGATCTTGGTGGGGTTCAGCGAAAGGCCCTGCTCCTTGGCCATCTTGATGGAGACGGGCTGGAAGTCCTTCAAAAAGCGGCTGCAGCAGAAGGGCTGTCCGCAGATGCCCAGGCCGCCGATCATCTTGCTCTCGTCCCGCACACCGATCTGACGCAGCTCGATGCGGGTGTGGAAGATACCGGCCAGATCCTTGACCAGCTCGCGGAAGTCCACGCGGCCATCGGCGGTAAAGTAGAACATGATCTTGGAGCGGTCTAGGGTATACTCGGCCTCCACAAGCTTCATTTCCAGGCCGTGGCGGGAAATGCATTCCTGACAGGTGCGGTAGGCGCGCTTTTCGTCCTCACGGTTCTGGCGCATCCGGCGGATATCCACGCTGTCGGCCATGCGGGTAATGGGCTTGAGGGCCTTGGGCACTGCCGCATCGGCGATCTCCCTCACGCCCTGCACAACCTCGCCGCACTCCACGCCGCGGGCGGTCTCCACGATCACGTATTCGCCGGTTTTGATGTCGGCCCCGGCGGGATCAAAATAATAGCTTTTGCCGTTCTCTTTGAAACGGACGGAGATGACTTTTTTCATAGTGTTCCTCGTTTTTATCGGTCGAATCTATAGGATAAGGCCCGAAAAAGAGCCTGCTGATCCATTCTGTACTCTAGTATAACATATTCAAATGCACATTTCCACGCAAAAAAAAAAGCGGCTCTGGCGCTTCAGCAGAAAAATTTTAAAAAGGTGCAACAATCTGCCCTGCTGCCGCGTATCCATAAAGGAAGACTGACCGAATTTGGTCGCACCCGCAGCCGGAAAATGGAAAAACGGAACGGTAAATGTTAAAATCTTGCGAAAGTATCTAAAGAATCGCAAAAGAATCCCACCCCGCTCTTGCAAGGCGGGGGCTTGCGTGTATAATAAAAATGTTGAAGTGTAGCCTTTCCCGCAGGGAAAGCAGCTGTCCTGCTTTGCGGCAAGGCAGAGAAACGGTAGGAGAAAATGGAAAAATTCAGTGTCAAAAAGCCGTTTACGGTGCTGGTTGCAGTGGTCATGATCCTGATCCTGGGCTTTGTGGCGGTCACAAAGATGGATACGAACCTGCTGCCCAACGTGAACACACCGTATCTGATGGTGGTCACCGTGTATCCTGGTGCAAGCCCGGAGCGCGTGGAGAGCGAGGTCTCGGATGTGCTGCAGAACTCGCTCACAGTGCCGGGCGTGTCCAAGATCACCGCAACATCGGCAGAAAACTACAGCCTGCTGCTGATGGAGTTTACCGAGGATACGGATATGAACAGCGCGCTGGTCAAGGTGTCCAACAAGCTGGATCAGGCCAAAAGCGACCTGCCCAGCACCTGCCTGACCCCCTCCATCATTGAGTACAGCCTGAACATGAACGCTTTCATGACGGTGGCTGTCAGCCGCGAAGGTGCCGACCAGTACGAGCTTTCTGAGTTTATCCAGAACACCCTTGTGCCGGAAGTGCAGCGCAAGGGCGGTGTGTCCAGCGTTTCGTCCAGCGGTCTGGTGGAAAAGCTGGTGCAGGTGCAGCTCAATCAGGATAAGATCGACGAGATCAACGCAAAGCTGCTGGAACTGATCGATACCCAGCTGGCTGCAGCCCGCTCCCAGCTGGAAAGCGCCGAGGCACAGATCACCGCCGGACGCAGGGAATACGAAAAGCAGCTGAAAAACTTTGGCAATACGGTGTCCAACTCGGTCATGAGCCAGATGAGCACCGAGGTGGGCGCCGCAGTGGAAACGGTGCGTGCGCAGGCGCAGGCTCTTCTGGAAAGTGTGAACAGCCTGATCGCTGTGGTCAAGGAGCCTGAGATCCAGCAGGCCCTGATCGAGGTGCGCGACGGTCTGCAGAAGGTCATGGACAAGTTCAACGAGACCGGTATGCGGGATATCGACTCTCTGATCGATATTGTGGCTGAGCTGCGCACCATTACCGATAAGCTCACTACCGCCCTGCAGAAACTGCAGGAGCGCGTGAACACCGAGACCGGCTCCGAAGGCAGCACCGCAGAGGATCTTGCCAATGAGATGCAGCTGCAGGAAAGCCTGAATGTGTTCTATAACACGCTGGAAAGCACCATCAAGGCCATGGACAATGTGCCCCAGCTGATGACCGAGTTCTCCGGCGCACTGGGCAGCTTCTCCCAGCAGCAGCTCAACGCCTATATGCAGTTCACCGAAGCGCGTGAAATGCTGAACGAGTACGAAAAGCAGCTGGAGGCTGCCAAGGCAGAGTACGAGACGGCCAAGACCAACGCTCTGGCACAGGCCGATGTGACAAAGCAGCTGGACATTGAAACGCTGGCGCAGCTCATCTATGCCCAGAACTTCTCCATGCCGGCCGGTTACGTGCAGGATCAGGACGGCGAGTCCTGGCTGCTGAAAGTCGGCGAAGAGTACAACAGTGTGAAGGATATCAGCGGTGCCCTGCTGCTGCATGTGGAGGGCTACGGCGACGTGCGCCTTTCTGATGTGGCGGATGTGGAGGTCATTGATAACTCCGCCGACAGCTACACCCGCCTGAACGGCGAAAAGGCATCCATCCTCAAAATCTATAAGAATGCGACTTCCAGTGCAGGCGAGGTCTCCGACAACTGCCTGACCGCATTTAAAGAGCTGGAAAAACAATACGACGGCCTGCACATGGTGGTGCTGTCCAATCAGGGCAACTACATCACCATCGTCATCCAGAGCATCCTCACCAGCATGGTGGTGGGCGCTGCACTGGCCATCATCGTGCTGGCCATCTTCCTGAAGGATATCAAGCCCACCCTCGTGGTCGGCATCAGCATCCCGCTGTCCGTTCTGTTCGCGGTGGTGCTCATGTACTTTACCGGGCTGGACCTGAACGTGATGACCCTGGCCGGCCTTTCCCTCGGCATTGGTATGCTGGTGGATAACTCGGTGGTCGTCATTGAGAACGTCTACCGTCTGCGCAGCCGCGGCGTGCCTGCGGCCCGCGCTGCCGTGCAGGGCACAAAACAGGTGGGCATGTCGGTGGTGGCCTCCACCCTTACCTCGGTGTGCGTGTTCCTGCCGGTGGTGTTCTCGGCCAGCATTGTGCGCAGCCTGATGATGCCCATGTCCCTGTGCATCGGTTACTGCCTGATGGCCTCCCTCATCGTGGCGCTCACGGTGGTCCCGGCAGCATCCTCTACTGTGCTGAAAAAAGCTGAACCCAAGCGCCTTGCCTGGTTTGAAAAGGTGCAGGAAAAGTATGCCCATAGTCTGGAATGGTGCCTGCAGCACCGTGCCCTGCCCCTGATCGCGGCGGTGGTACTGCTGGTGTTCAGCGGCTGGCAGGTGCTGAACATGGGCGTGGAGCTGCTGCCCGCCATGACCAGCAACGAGGCGCAGATCACCCTGTCCACCGCCGACGGCCTGACCAAGGAGGAATCCTATGCCATTGCGGGTCAGGTGGCAGAGGCGGCCCTGAATGTAGAAAACGTGGAAGAGGTGGGCATCACCACCGACACCAGCATGGCCGGTCTGGATATCAGCCAGCTGGGCCTGCCCACCGCCATTACCGATATCCTGAACTCCGCCAATGCCTACGGCAGATACAAGATCAATGTTATGATGAGCAAGAGCCTTTCCTCCCGTGAGGTGGAAAAGACCCGGCAGGCCATGGAGGATGCAGTGTCCCAGATCGAGAATTGCACCGCTGAGGTCAAGCTGTACGGCATGACAGATGATCTGACCAGCCAGCTGGCCACCGGCCTGTCGGTCAAGGTCTACGGCAAGGATCCGGAAACGCTGACCACCGTTTCCGAGAAGGTAATGGAGATCGTCAACGATACCGAGGGCTTTGCCAATGCGGACAACGGCCTTGGCAGCGGCGATGCCACCATCATCCTAAAGGTGGACCGCGACAAGGTGCGCGCCTACGGCCTGACCGTTGCGCAGGTGTACCAGCAGATCGCGGCAAAGCTCACCACCACCGCCACGGCCCAGACCCCCGTCACGGTGAACGGCACCACCATGGATGTCCAGATCACGGACAATCTGGACCCCGTCACCAAGGAAAACATGATGGAGCTTACCTTTGAGACCACCGAAATGTCGGCAGACGGCACAGTGACCAATGGTACCTGCACCCTGAACGATATCGCCAGCTGGACCACCGGCACCGCACCGGATGCCATTACCAGCGAGAACCAGACCGAGTTTGTCACTGTGACGGCAGATACGCTGAAGGGCTACAACACCATGGTGCAGTCCCGCGTGCTGCAGAAGAAGCTGGATGAGTACGCAGCCAGCGGTGAGATGCCGGAGGGCTGCAGCACCACGCTGGGCGGCGAGACCGAGGGCACCGACTACATGGTGAACGAAATGGTGCAGTGGATGGCTCTGGCCCTGCCCTTTGTATATCTGGTCATGGTGGCACAGTTCCAGAGCCTGCTGTCCCCCTTCATCGTGCTGTTCACGGTGCCGCTGGCCTTTACCGGCGGCCTGCTGGGTCTGCTGGTCACCGGCCAGCAGCTCACCATGATCTCCCTGATGGGCTTCATCGTGCTGATGGGCACTGTTGTCAACAACGGCATCGTGTTCGTGGACTATGCAAACCAGCTGCGCATTGGCGGCATGGAGCGCCGCGCTGCGCTGGTGGCTACCGGCAAGACCCGTATGCGCCCCATCCTCATGACCACCCTGACCACCGTGCTGGCGATGCTGCAAATGGTGTTCAGCGGCGATATGGCAAGCCAGCTGATGAGCGGCATGGCCATCGTCATCATCTGCGGCCTGAGCTACGCCACCCTGATGACCCTGTATATCGTTCCGGTGCTGTACGATATCCTGTTCAAGAAGCCGCCGCTCAACGTGGATGTTGGCAGCGACGATGATCTGGATGACATTCCGGACGATGCAGCCGAGTTCATTGCGGCGCAGAAGTCTGCGGGCACGGCACAGCCGGAAGCCTGACGACAGCATGACGATTTAGAATGCGCGCCGCTTTGCTTTGCGTATCATCAGCGGAAGAATTATTTATATATAATAGAGCAATGCCGGGCGGTCTGCGGACCGCCCGGCATTGCGTTTTCACGGGAAAGGTCGTAACGGGAAGCGGCATCTGCTGCTGTCGGCGTACCGCCGTCGCGCAGCGACTCAAAATCGGCGCAACACAAAAAATCCTCTAGCGGAGCGACTTGGATTTTGTATGGAGCCTTCTGCTTTGGGGTTACTAGGGGCGAGCAGCCCCTAGTTCGTGCCTCCCGCGCCTCGAAAGTAGCGGGTGCTTTCTGGTTCTCTTTGGCACGCAAAGCGAACGTACCCGGCGGTAATGCTTTTTACAAAAGGCATGAAACTTGATCCACGCGAAAACGCTCTGCGCGGGAAGCTCCTCTTTCCGGTTACATGCCCCGCCAACTGAATAATTTCAACAAAAATAGCTGGAAAAATTGGATGCAAATTCTAAAATCCGTTCCCCACAAAGATATAAAACTGTGATATAATCATAAATAAGATAGAATACAGTGGAAGTCTGCCTGACTGTATGTCCGAGTAAAATCTGAGGAGGCGAATGCCCAATGGCACAGATCCGCTCCAAGCCCTTCGGTGTGACCAAACAGGGCGCAAATGTTACAGAGTACATCCTTTCCAACCCCGGCGGCCTGACGGTGAGCGTTCTGGACTACGGATGCATCATTAAAAACATCATCGTTCCGGCCAAGAACGACCCGGTGGATGTCGTGCTGGGCCACGACACCATGGCAGATTATGAGGATGACTTCACGTCCTCCGGCAGCACCTGCTGCGGCGCGTTCGTGGGCCGCTATGCCAACCGCATTGAGAATGCAGAGTTCAGCGTGGGCGGCGCGACCTACAAGCTGGAAGCCAACAACGGCCCCAACCATCTGCACGGCTGCTTCTCCCGTAAGCTGTACCGGGTGAAGGCCTTTGGCGACACCCTGCTGATGGAGGCCGAGAGCCCGGACGGCGAGGACGGCTTCCCCGGCAACCTGAAGCTGGCGGTGCGCTATACCCTCACCGAGGACAATACCTTCCGCATGGATTACCGCGTCTCTTCGGATGCGGATACCATCGTGAACCTCACGAATCACAGCTACTTCAACCTGAACGGTGAGGGCGATATTCTGGGCCAGAAGCTGCGCATCTATGCCTCCAACTATCTGGAAGGAAACAATCAGACCTGCCCCACCGGTGCCATTCTGCCGGTGGAAAACACCCCCATGGATTTTACCGAGGGAAAGCTCATTGGCCGGGATATCGACACCGGCTTTGCCCAGACCACCATGGTGGGCGGTGGCTACGACCACTGCTTTGTGATCGACCGCGCCCGCGGCTCCAGCCAGAGCATCTGCGCATGGGTCACCAGTGAAAAGACCGGCATCAGCATGAAGCTGTACACCACCCAGCCGGGCATCCAGTTGTACACCGGAAACTTTTTGCAGGACTGCCCCACCCCCGGCAAGGGCGGCGTGCCCATGCAGAAGTACGGCGGCTTTGCGCTGGAGACCCAGCATTACCCCTGCAGCCCTTCCCACCCGGAGTTCCCCACTACGGTGCTGCGGGCAGGCAAGGTGTTCCGCGCCACCACCACCCTGCGCTTTTTCACCGGCAAGCAGTGCGGAAAATTGTAAAAATGATGTACCACAAAAAACGTCTGCTCCGGCAGGCGTTTTTTGCGTAAGTGGAATTGCTTATAGCGGGCTCGCCCTCTCAGGCATCGCTACGCGATGCCAGATTCCCCTTTTTTTCACCTGCGGTGACATCTTCCCCCGGCCGGGGGAAGTCTTTCCTCAAAGTGGGAGCCTTTGGCAGTCCACGCAAAGTTCCCGGTTTTGCCAAGGGCTCTCCCTTTGGGAGAGCTGGCGCGTCAGCGCCTGAGAGGGCGAGGATGCTGACACCATTTCTATGTTTTGCACAAACCGTGCCTTTTATCCATGACAAAATGCCAAAAACGTTTTAAATCAAAACCTCGAAAACAAAGATGCAACAAAAATTCATCTAAATAGAAGACGCATCCCTTGATTCTGAGCCATAAAAGCGGTATTCTTTAGGCAAGGCCGGGGAATGCCGGCATCAACTGTAATGTAAATGAGTGAGAGAGGTACTAGGCTATGGCAATTTTGGTTTCCGGCGGCGCCGGTTATATCGGCAGCCACACCTGCATCGAACTGTTGAACGCTGGCTACGACGTTGTTGTGGCAGATAACTATTACAATGCATCTCCGGTGGTGCTGGACCGCATCAAGCAGATCACCGGCAAGGACTTCCGCTTTTACAAGGCAGATATGACCAAGCACGAGGATGTGGAGCACATCTTCTCTGAGTGCCCGGACATTACTGCTGTGATCCAGTTTGCAGCCTACAAGGCCGTGGGCGAGAGTGTTTCCAAGCCCATTGAATACTATTACAACAACCTCAACTGCACGCTGGTCATTCTGGACGTGATGCGCCATCACAACTGCCACAACTTCGTGTTCAGCTCTTCCGCAACCGTCTATGGCGACCCCGCCAGCGTGCCCATCACCGAGGACTTCCCCACCGGTGCCACCACCAACCCCTACGGCACGACCAAGGTGTTCACCGAGCGCATCCTGCAGGATGTGTGCAAGGCAGACCCCAGCCTGAACGTGGCCCTGCTGCGCTACTTCAACCCCATTGGTGCGCACAAGTCCGGCCTCATCGGCGAGGACCCCAACGGCATCCCCAATAACCTCATGCCCTATATCGCCAAGGTGGCCGTGGGCAAGCTGGAAAAGGTGCATGTCTTTGGCAACGACTACCCCACCCCGGACGGCACCGGCGTGCGGGACTACATCCACGTGGTAGACCTGGCCCGGGGCCATGTGTGCGCCATCAAGAAGCTGGAAACGAACTGCGGTCTGTTCATCTGCAATCTGGGCACTGGCAAGGGCTACAGCGTGCTGGATGTGATCCACGCTTTCTCCAAGGCCTGCGGTAAGGAGATCCCCTATGTGATCGACCCGCGCCGCCCGGCGACATTGCCGAGTGCTATGCAGACCCCACCAAGGCCAAGAACGAGCTGGGCTGGGTGGCCGAGTACGGCATTGAGGAGATGTGTGCTGACAGCTGGAACTGGCAGAAGAACAACCCCGATGGCTACCACACTGTGAAGTAAACGCATAAACCTCCAAAGCCGTGCATTCTCTGAAAAGAGGGGGCACGGCTTTTAAACTCCCTCCGTCAAAACCGTGCACTTCGCAATTCAACCGGAAACTGTGCCGCCATGCCAAAAGCCGAACCCTCTCAGTCATCGCTGCGCGATGCCAGCTCCCGAGGGGCTTCTTGGCTTCTTCCGGTCAGCACAAATAAAGCTCCCCTTCGGGGAGCTGGCGAACAAAGTGAGTCTGAGAGGGTTCGATTTGCAGGCATCTCCCCATATTATCTATTGACAACCGCGCAAAGTTAGCCTATATTACTATTGTTAACACAAACTAACACACGTTGACAGTGGATAAAATGAGAAGGTCGATCTTATGACATTAAAAGAATTGCAGATCGGAAAAAGCGCTGTTGTGGATACCGTCGGAGGCAGCGGCGCACTGCGCCAGCATTTTCTGGATATGGGCCTGATCCGGGGTGGAGGTCACGCTGGTCAAGCTGGCACCCATGGGCGACCCCATGGAGCTGCGCATCCATGGCTATGAGCTGACCCTCCGGCTGGACGATGCCGCGCAGATCGGCATCACCCCACCGAAAAGGCCCCGGCAATGTCGGCGGCTCCGGCAGATGATAAAATGGTGGATCACCCCGGCCTTGGCGAGGGCGGCAAATACCACATCAAAGGGGAGAATCCCTGCCCGAGGACAGGACCCTCACCTTTGCGCTGGCTGGCAACCAGAACTGCGGCAAGACCACCCTGTTCAATCAGCTGACCGGCTCCAACCAGCATGTCGGCAATTTCCCGGGCGTAACGGTTGACCGCAAGAGCGGTGCCATCAAGGGCCACCCGGAGACCGAGGTCACCGACCTGCCGGGCATCTACTCCATGTCCCCTACTCCAGCGAGGAGATCGTCACCCGGCAGTTCATCATCGGCGAAAAGCCCACCGGCATCATCAACATCGTAGATGCTACCAACATCGAGCGCAACCTCTACCTGACCATGCAGCTCATGGAGCTGGACACCCCCATGGTGCTGGCGCTGAACATGATGGACGAGGTGCGCGGCAACGGCGGCACGGTGCGCATCAACAAGATGGAGGCCATGCTTGGCATCCCGGTCATCCCCATTTCCGCCGCCAAGAATGAGGGCGTGGATGAGCTGGTAGACCACGCACTTCATGTGGCAAAGTATCAGGAGCGGCCCGGCCGCATGGATTTCTGCAGTGAGGACGACCACGGCGGTGCGGTACACCGCTGCATCCACAGCATCATGCATCTGATCGAGGACCACGCCAGGGATGCGGGCATCCCGGTGCGGTTCGCCGCCACCAAGCTGGTGGAGGGCGACCAGCGCATTGAGGAAGCCCTGAAGCTGGATCAGAACGAAAAAGAGATGATCGAGCATATCATCGTGCAGATGGAGCAGGAGCGCGGGCTGGACCGCGCCGCCGCCATTGCGGATATGCGGTTCTCCTTCATTCAGGAGCTGGTAGCCAAGACGGTGGTCAAGCCCCACGAAAGCAAAGAGCAGCTGCGCTCCAACCGCATAGACAAATTCATCACCGGCAAGTACACCGCCATCCCGGCCTTTATCGCCATCATGGGTCTGGTGTTCTTCCTCACCTTCAACGTCATCGGCCTGTTCTTCCAGAACCTGATGGAAACGGGCATCGACGCGTTGACCGGCATCGTGGACACGGCGCTTACCAACTGGAACGTCAATGCGGCGGTGCACTCCTTGCTCATCGACGGCATCTTTACCGGCGTGGGCAGGGTGCTGAGCTTTCTGCCCATCATCGTGGTGCTGTTCTTCTTCCTCTCCATGCTGGAGGATACCGGTTACATGGCCCGCGTGGCCTTTGTGATGGATAAGCTGCTGCGCCGCATCGGCCTTTCGGGCCGCAGCATCGTGCCCATGCTCATCGGCTTTGGCTGCACCGTGCCCGGTGTCATGGCAAGCCGCACCCTGCCCTCGGAGCGCGACCGCAAAATGACCATCCTGCTCACCCCGTTCATGAGCTGCTCGGCAAAGTTGCCCATCTACAGCCTGTTTGCGGCGGCGTTCTTCCCGCAGTATGCGGGCCTTGTGATGGTGCTGCTGTACTTTACCGGCATTGTGGTGGGCGTGCTGGCGGCACTGCTGCTCAAGAGCACGGTGTTCAAGGGCGAGGCGGTGCCCTTTGTCATGGAGCTGCCCAACTACCGCCTGCCCGGCCTGAAAACGTGGCACAGCTGCTGTGGGAAAAGGCCCGGACTTTTGCAGAAGGCCTTCACGGTGATCTTTGCGGCCACCATCGTCATCTGGTTTTGCAGAACTTTGACCTGCAGCTGCGGTTGACCGCCGACCCGCAGGCCAGCATCCTTGCCCGCATTGCGGGCGACATCGCCCGCTGTTCGGACCTTTGGGCTTTGCAGACTGGCGCATCTCCACCGCCCTCATCACCGGCTTCATGGCAAAGGAGGCGTGGTGTCCTCGCTGCTCATCCTCTTTGGCTCCGAAGCTGCGCTGTCGGCGGCCCTTACCCCGGCGCAGGCGGCTCCCCTGCTGGTGTTCTGCCTGCTGTACACCCCTGCATCGCGGCAGTGGCCTCGGTCAAGCGGGAGCTGGGCAACAAGTGGGCGGTCATCATGGTGGTGAACCAGTGCGCCGTGGCATGGCTGTGCGCTTTGCTGGTGCGTCTGGCGGCTGTGGTGCTGTTCTGAGAAAAACGATTGGAATGCGCTCCGCGCTGCTCTGCGCATATTCAGCAGAAAAATTACTTATAATGGAGCAATGCCGGGCGGTCTGCGGACCGCCCGGCATTGCGTTGGGGTCGTGGAGGAAAACAGCATCTGCCGCGCTGATTTCCTGCGGAAACAGCCGCGCGGCGGAAGAACCCTCTCAGGCTCACTGCGTTCGCCAGCTCCCCCGAAGGGGGAGCTTTATTTGTGCTAACCGGAAGATGACAAAAGCTCCCCTTCGGGGAGCTGGCGCGGAGCGCCTGAGAGGGTTTGCTCTCTCCCTCCTTGAGGAGCTGGCGCGGCGTAAGCCGCGACTGAGGAGTTCCCCTTGACATCTCCCTCTTCTGCACTATAATACTTCAAAATGAATCATTCAAAGATGAAAGGACAGACCTGCTGTGAACCCGAATATCGAATTTTCCATCAAGACCGCGCAGGCGTACAATGCCGTCTGTAAGCCGCTGTGTCAGGAGCTTGGCCTGTCGCAGACGGCGCTGGATATCCTGTTGTTCCTCGCCAACAACCCGGACTATAAAACGGCCCGGGACATCGTGGAGGTGCGGCATATCAAGGCGAACCTCGTCTCCATGAATGTGGACAAGCTGGTGCAGGAGGGCTATCTGGAACGCTATGCCGTGGCCAGCGACCGCCGCAAAACAAAGCTTCTCTGCACCGGCAAGGCAGACCCGATCATCCGCAAGGGGCGTGTGGTGCAGAATGCCTTTTCAAGCGCCTGCTGGATCATGTGGAGCCGGCCGATCAGGAGGTCTTTTCCGGACCATGGAGCTGATCGGGAAAAATCTGGACGAAATTATAAAGGAGAACGCATAAAATGAACGTGTTGTTTACGGTTCTTGTCACCTTTTGCCGGCATGGGGCCGGCCTTGCACCGGCTTTGCCGGTATGAGTGCGGCTGCAGTTATCAGCCCCATGCTCATCACCTTCCTGCACATGGACCCCTATATGGCGGTGGGCATCGCCCTTTCTTCGGATGTGCTGGCAAGTGCCGTCTCGGCCTATACCTATCATAAAAACAAAAATCTGGACATCCACAACGGCCTTATCATGATGGTAAGTGTGCTGTTGTTCACGGTAGTTGGCAGCTGGGTGGCTAGCAAGGTGCCCTCGGCCACCATGGGCGGCTTCTCGGTGTTCATGACCTTCCTGCTGGGCATCAAGTTCATTGTGCGCCCGGTCATGACGACCAAGGGCTATGCAGGGTGTCAGCGCCAAAAGCGTGCCATCCAGTCCATCGTGTGCGGTGTGCTCATCGGCTTCATCTGCGGCTTCATCGGCGCAGGCGGCGGCATGATGATGCTGCTCATCCTCACCAGTGTGCTGGGCTACGAGCTGAAGACCGCCGTGGGCACCAGCGTGTTCATTATGGCCTTCACCGCTCTGACCGGTGCTGCCTCCCACTTCATGATCGGCGGTGCGCCCAATTGGTTCGTCTGGGCGCTGTGCGTGGTGTTCACCCTGCTGTGGGCGCGCATTGCCGCTGTGTTTGCCAATAAGGCAGACCCCAAGACCCTGAACCGTGCCACAGGTATTGTGCTGGTGGTGCTGGGCGTGGTTATTATGGGCTTCAACCTTCTGAGCTGAAAACTCCTCCAGTCGCCTACGGCGACAGCCCAAAGAGGGAGCCTTTCGCGTCGGAAAAGCTTTCGGCTCAGGTGCAAAACTTTCGGTTTCGCCAGAGCCTCGAGGTGGCAAACCCGCAGGGTTTGACGGAAGGAGTTCGTCCTGACCAGCAAATGCTGTTTTCCTCCACGACCTTTCAAGAGCAATGAGACCGCCCGGCATTGCTATTATAAATGATTTTTCCACTGAATATGCGCAGAGCGAAGCGGCGCGCATTCAGATCGTCAGCGCTTACTGGTTCTCTGCCTTGTCCTCGATGGTAGAGTGCTCGATCACCCAGTCGGCGGCGGATGCCCTCGTTGCGGCGCATGGCGGGAATATCGGATTTTTCCTTGATCTCTTCCAGCGTCTTTTTGGCGCGCTCTGCACGAGCAGCCAGAGCCTTATCGATATCTTCCTCGGTGGGCACCAGATTTTCCTGCTGCGCGATCTGCAGCAGAGCCATGTGCACACGGGCGGTCTTCTCGGCAGAAGAGCGCACCTTGGCGGTAAAGCTCTCGCGGGTCTCGTGGATCTGGCTCAGGTAGCGATCCAGGCTCAGGCGCTGCATCTGCAGCTGCTGCTGGATCTGCTCCATCTGCTGCTGGTAGGTGGTCTCCACCAGCACACTGGGCAGTTCGCCCTCAGAAGCATCGGCCAGCTGGGTCAGGATCTGATCCTTGGCACGGTTCAGCGCACCGGCATGCTTTCCGTCGTGCAGCTGCTGCTTGACCTGTGCACGCAGCTCGTCCATGGTGTCCAGATTGGCAACCTTCTTGGCAAAGTCGCTGTTCAGAGCAGGGATCTGGCGCACACATACGTCGATCAGCTTGATCTTGAACACGACGGGTTTACCGGCCAGATCCTTTGCGTGGTAACGGTTCGGGAAGGTGACGAAGACCTCGAATTCCTCGCCTGCCTTGTGGCCCAGAATGCCCTCTTCAAAGCCGGGGATCATGCGGCCGCTGCCCAGCTGGACGGCCTGGTTCTTTGCGGTGCCGCCCTGGAAGGGCTTGCCCTCCAGCAGACCTTCGTAATCGATATGTACGATGTTGCCCTTTACGGCCGGACCCTTGTGCGGCACCAGCTCAGCGGCAGCAGCGCGGCGGCGCTCCAGCACATTGTCGATCTCCTTGTCGGTCACTTCCGGGGTGACGCACTCGGCGGTAAAGCCGGTGGTCTTGGTCAGGTTCAGCTCAGGCTGCAGGGCAACAGTGGCAGTGGCCACAAAGCCCTCGTCCTTTTCACGCTCACAAGATCGTACACAGGATTGTCAACAGCCACAAAGCCGTGCTCTGCCATGGCGGCATCATACAGCGCGGGCACGTCCTTGTCCATCAGATCGTTGATGGCATCGTACCAGAAGGTGTGCTCGCCGCGGTCAGCCTCGATCTGTGCGCGGTCCGCTTCGCCCTTCTTGAAGCCGCGGATCGTATAGGATGCGCGGGTGCGTTCGTAAACGGCGTTGGATGCAGCTTCCAGCTCTTCGGGGCTGGCGCTGAAGGTCATTTTGCAGACACTCTTTTCGGGAGTTTCCACGCTTACCAGTTTCATAGGATCTACCCTCCGTGGTGTCTCGCTGCAGAGAAACCCGGCGGCGCAGCCTCCACGCGGTGCTGCCCGCAAAGCTCCTGTACCCTGCACGGACACAGATTAAAACATATAGTAAAGCTATTATAGCACAAGAACGACAAAAACGATACAAGAAAAATCATAAAAATGCTGCTTTTTAAAAGATAAAAATATTTGCAAAAAGGTTGACAAAACCCAGTCTGAGTGATAAAATACATCATGTTCCGAACGGAACGTATGCGTTGGTAGCTCAGCTGGATAGAGTGACTGACTACGAATCAGTAGGCCGGGGTTCGAGTCCCTTCCATCGCACCAAACAATGAAAATCCGAACCTTTTCTCGATAGGAGAAGGGTTCGGATTTTTGTTTTCTTCGGAAATGACAATTCCGGCTCGTTCCAGACCGCGGTGTGTCCAAAACCTTATCAGAAGAAAGACCGTATCACAAAGGTCACAACTGTAAAGGTGCCGTAAGGCAGAAAGGACACAAACATGAAGTACGATGAAAGAGCCTGCAAGTTCAACATGGACACCGGCTGCGTGGAGCTGCTGCTCCGGGATGGGAGAAAGATTTCCATCGACTGCACCGGGGTCGAGGATGCACTGGACGTGACCATGGCGCAGAGGTCAGAACTGGATTATCTTATCTACAATGACCCGCTTGGCTATGCCGATTTGATTCTGAACGGAGACCCGGAGAAATATTTGAAGAAAGTGGCTGGGAGTTATGGGCTAGAAGATTAAGGGCAAAACAAAACAGGGTGCGCCCCGAATAGGACGCACCCTGCCAAAATCCACATACGATAGCGATATGTACAACAGGGCGTTCCCCGTCGGGAACGCTCTGTTTCTCTTTGCTGGCGGCGTGATGAACTTGTTCCGCCTGCCACGCGGCAAACTCCCGCTGCCCTTCCTCGCTGTTCCAACAGGCAAGGATGGCTGGGTAGAATGCCCGTGCCAGACGGTCAATGACTTCATCGGGATAAGGGGAAGTGTTTGTGGACTTTTTCTTTTTGTTCAAACGCACGCTCCTTTGATCGTCCCACCGTGGCAAATTCGGGCGAGAAAATCAAAGTTCCAATTTTTATCAGGCGCAAGGGCGCGGATGCTTTCCGCCCTGCTCTTGCGGCTGGTGGCTCGTTGATGGCTTACAGGTGTCTGCTGTTATGCGGTCTTTTCTTCTTCAAGGGCTTCTGCAAGAGCCTTTTCCAAATAGGTTTCGATTTCAGTCAGGTAGTTAGCAGGTCGCTGCATTGCGAAGCGGAGAACCTTCTGCTTTTCCGGGTCAGTGAAATAGCTGGGATTATTTTTGAGCGTTTTCTTCCATGAGTTTTTCATCATTTCGGTCGCACGGCTCAAAGATTTGTAAACCTTCATAAACTCGTCCGGTACATGATAGCACCGAAATTCTTCTGTTTGTGGTGTGGGCATGGGAACGAGTTCCGCTTTTTCAGGTTCAAATTCTGCGCTGGCAGATTCCAACACTTCCAATGCCTCTGGATGCAGGATTTGAGCAAGGACATCTGAACGATGCTCGACACTTGCCTGCACAAGCTTGGACATTTCTTCGTTGGTGAACTTCACTTCGCCGGAAAAGACTTTCTGCTTGATGCCTGGAGAGATTATCTGCGATGTCGATGCCTCGTGTATAGTGGCTGGCACGAAGAACGGAGGCACGGCTGACACCGTTTTCCTCTGCGATCCGGTCGCAGGTTTTCTTCCCGGTGGTGGTTATCACCGTGATCACCACCACTTTTCTTTGCTAAAGTGTACTGATTGCCCCGAAAGATTTTTGCAGCTTTCTTCTCGGCTTCGTACTGCTTCCCAAGCAGATAGCGTTTCTGTTCGGGGCTCAGGTTTCGCCGTCCCAACTGATTCCGGCAGATCCACGCAACGGCTTCTTCGCGGTTCTCAAATCGGAGCGGCATGGTGGAAAAATAAATCTCAGGATGCTTCTGGAGGATGGCATAACGGTTGTGTCCATCAACAAGGGTATTACCCCAGACAATCAAAGGAGAAATCAGCTTGCCCTCTTTCAGGATATTTTCTTCAAGCTGCTTGAATTCATCATCGGTCAGAGGAGGGATCTGGGACTGGAACTCCGGATCGATTTTCAGGTTGATCATACGCACACTCCTTTATCTCTCCTGCTGCGCCGGTTCTTCCTCCCGGAAAAGGACGCAACATTCTGCTTTGCGGTTTTCAGCTTGAGCAGTTCTTCCTTGGCTTCTTTGTACTGCTCATAGAACTTTGCCTTTTCGGATGCCAGCTGTACATACTCGGCTTCCAGCTTTTTCGGGCTGGGCAGCTTTGTGATGTTGTTTGCCTTGAAATAGGCTGCTGCTGCCCGGTACGCTGTCAGCTCTGCACGGTGCTGCTCCTCAAAGGCTGCGGGTCGTTTGGCAGTCTTTAACTGCTGTACGATACCCTTGGTGCTGGTATAGGCTGCGACCTGATAGCGCAGCTCTTTGTTGGCCTTCATGCGACCTTCGAGGTCTTTCACCACCGCCAGTGCGTCGTGATACTTGGTTTCCAGTTCAGCGATGCGCTGGTTTAGGGCGTCCTCGTCGGTCAAGCCCTTTTCCTGCAGAAGCTTCACGGTCTGTGCCATAACTTTGAGATTGTGTTTCGTGAGCCAACGCTTATAGCCGATGCCTTTGCCCTCGGTCATCCTCGACTGGATGTCGATCAGTTTCCCGATGGTATCCTGCTTGAACTGAGCCTTGGGCTTGCGTTCGACGTTTGCCTGCAACGCGGCAAGCACCGCTGCCTTATCGAACTTGTCACCGAGCTTTTTTGCCCGGATGAACTTTGTTCTGCCAGAGGGCAGATAGCTGAGCTGTCCACGGCTTTCCTTGACAGTGATGCCATACTGTTGCATGAGCCTGTCGGAAAATTCTTCAAAGCTCGTGGCACGGTACAATACAGACGAAATCTGTCTCCGTAAAGTATCCTTCACAGTTTCAAACTTCTTCTGCTGGGGCTGTTGTCCGGCTACGGTGAGGGCTGCGTTCTCACGGTCAAGTTTCAACTGGCCACGCCTACGCGCCCAATACTCAGCTTCGCTGACACGCTCTTTCGAGCCGTTGAGCAGGTCAATCTGGTACAGTCCGGCACCCTCACACATCTCCATGACCTCAACACGCAAGTGCCGCATGGTCTGAGCCGTACTGGAATGCTTCATACCCTCAAGCCAGTCGCGGGGCTTTTGCATATAGGGCTTGCGCTCCACCTCTCGTGTCCGGATGCTGCCGATCACGATGTGGACGTGGATGTTTCCTGAATGGTTGTGCCCATCCGGGTGAGTGCAGACGATGGCAGGATGACCGGGAAAATTTTCAGAACAAAACTTCAGGCCAAGTGCCTGTGCCTTTTCCATGGTCAAGCTGTTGTCGGCTGCATCTCTGGGATCAAAGCTGATGATATATTGATGACTCTTAATATCACCATGCTGGGTGTTCTTGCCATACATGCGGTTCGCCAGCAGACAGGCCGTTGCAAACGAGAAATCGCCGCACTCAAGGGTGTCGAGCAGGTAGGATTCCCGCAGCTTCGGCTTGCCCTGTTCATCCAGAAGTTGCTTCCCGGTGAACGCATCGTGCTGGTAAACAAGATACGCTTCAATCGCAGAGTAGTCCGAGTTTTTAGAGCTTATATGCTTGAGCGTTGCCATACAGTTCACCCAGAACTTTCTCGGCGCTGAGCCGGAATGCAGTCAGGTCTGCAAGTTCGTCAAGGATTTTCGCCCGGATCTGCTCGGTGTCCGCACCGCCGGAATTGAAGTGCCTTGCAAGCTGGTTGAGGTTGGTGCCCACCTTGCTGCACTGGGCAAGCAGAGTGGAAACGGCGGTCAGTGGTTTCTTCGCCGCCGCCGGCAACGATGATTGTTTTCTCGATCTTGACGTTGTGGATGGCGCGGCGGATAAAAGTGGAGAGGGAGAGATTCAGGAGTTTGCAAGTGAGTTCCAGTGACGCTTTTTCCTCCGCTGTCACACGGAACTTGATGACGTGCGTTTTGTTGTTCGGCGTGTCGTGGTGCTGAGAATTGCTAGGAATCGGTTGAACATTCGTTTTGGTCATTGTACCTCCTGTCTGTTCGATAACTCCTCGGTGAAGTTATGTAAAGCATGACACGCCGTTCCATTCGTACCGCTAGGCACGAATGATGAGCAGGGTTTGGGGCAGGCACGCCCCAACAAGATCACTTCGTAAATGCAGACGCATTGCAGAAGTGAAGTCCCGGATGGACAGAAATTTTTCAAGAATTGAAAATTTGTGGCCACGGGACGGTTCTTGCCCTCTACCGCTGCGCTCAAAACGCATTTTCAACAAATGTTTCCAAATTATTAAGACGCAAAAATAAGTAGCGGGCCTCTGCTCATGTAATGGGGTCACCGTTTGCTCCGAACGAAGTTCCTACCCCTGTTTGTGCAGCGGCGTTGACGGAAAGTCGGTATCACGTTCGGACGGCTCATGAGATTTTCAAGGTGCGTTTCCCGTAAAAGAAAAATACCGCCCATGCAGCATAGCGATGGATTTTGTCGGGTGAAACAGCGGCAAAATGAATCGGGTGTGTTGCAGGGCGGTAAATTCTTTTGCGGACTTTCCCTCACTGAAGTGGTGGGTCTCACGGTGATAACCAACCACTTTTGCAGAAGATTTGCAATCAATCTACAAGTTCAGTGGGATTTGTGATAGAGAATATCATGGTTCGTAAGGTACGTCAAGATGATCCCGAAGAAATTATTGATGAATGGAGACAATAGTAAGACTTCTATTATGAATATGATACACTTTACATCATGAAAGAATTTAAGCTGCACAAAGATGATTCAAGCGGATGTGCAATATGCACAATAAGTTTTCTACAGCAAAATACAGATGTGGTCATTTAGCTCTTTTACCAGACAACTTTTTTTGCAAAATAAAAAAATTTGTTGACTTAAAATTGCTTGAAATGTTATCTTGTTGGTAACAAAAGCACGGTGAAGTGCTTGCTACCACACGAAAAGGCAAAACAAAAAGGAGAGTAAAATGATGAAAAAGCGTATTGCGGCGTTGGTCACCGCCGGTGTCCTTGCTTTGTCGATGCTTACCGGCTGCGGAAGCAAACAGGAGAGCTGGAAAGTTACCTGCCCGTGGGCACCGTCTGGTGTAGCAGCGATGGTCAGCCAAAAGGCTGCTGCCAAGTCCCCTGATTATTCTGATAATAAAATCACACTGGTTGCTGAAGCCGTCAAGGGCGATGCTGCTACTGTCAACACTTGGGTGTCCAGTACTAAGGCAAATGATAAGGAACTGGTCTTCGCCGGTGAGGGTCTGTTCGCCATTACCGAGACTCTGGATCCGGCCAAGCTGCAGTTCAGCTACGACGATTTCGAGTTCGTGGAGAACTTGTACTCCTCCGTCTTCGTCCTGTCCGCTGATTCTTCACTGAACCTCAAGAATCTGGACGATCTGGAGGCCTATGTCAAGGCAGGCAACCCCGTATCCGTGGCCGTTAACGGCGCTACCGGCTCCGAGGCTTTCCTGGCAGCGGCTCTGTTCGGCTCTATGGGTGCCGGCGACCAGCTGAAACTGACTCCGTACCAGTCCGCTGCGGAGGCTGCACAGGCTGTAGCTAAGGGTGAAACGAACTTCGCGGTCTCTCACCAGTCTCAGATTCTTGAGACCTACCAGCAGGGCGGCGTTGATGTGGTTTGCGCATTCGATGACAAGGCTATCGAAAACGGCCCCTTCGCTGGTGTTGAGGGCGTTGGCTCCAAGGGCTATCCTTACTTCCGCAACCGCTGCTTCGTGATGGCACGCAAGGGTACCGATGCTGCAAAGGTTGCAGAGCTGAAAGAGCTGTACGATAAGATCCTTGCCGATCAGGAAATGGTCGAGTGGCTGAACGATACCATGCTGCTGGAAGTTGATACGATGAGCGAAGATGACGTCAAAGCTCATATTGAGAACGTCAAGAGCATCGTCGAGCAGTATAAGGACATCGTGGCAGGCTGATAAAAGCCCTCATAGCGACAAAAAGCTGAAGCAGGGGGAACGGGGACATCCCCTTCTCCCTGCTTTTATATTTCCAAAAGGAGTTGAAACAAGTGAAAAATCTGATAGAACGTGCCGAAGCAAAACTGGATGAATGGGGCGCAAAGCTCGAACAGAAGAACATCGAGTACCCGGTAGACCTGATTTGCGGCATTCTGTTTCTGGTCATTGGCATCGTGCTGCTGCTCATCATGCCGCAGCAGGTGCAGATCTCGGAAAAAGACGTTGTGAATGGCCGCGCTTTCCCGACGATGCTGATTTGGCTCATGCTGGCCATGAGCGCCCTTCTGGTGGGCCGCGAGGCATACAACATGGTGATGCACCGCCCGACCAAAACTAAAACGCTGAATCTTTTGGTGGAAACAAAAGCACTCGTCATCGTCCTCATTCTGGTGGTCACTTATCTGCTGGCAGAGGTCACGGATCTGTTTGTTGTGGGCGCTGTATTCTGCGCACTGGCATTTCTGGTCTTTTTCCGCTGCAAGAAACCCCTTTACTATGCCATCACAGTTTCAATGGCTGTGTTGATTTGGGTCGTATTCCACTTTGTGCTGAATGTTAGTTTCTGAGGAGGCAGAATATGGGTTTGTTTGACTTTATCGGCCCGGCCTCCGGGCTGCTTTTCACCCTCGAAAATATCATCTGGATAAACCTCGGCGTCTTTATTGGCTGCGTGTTCGCGGCCATCCGGGATTAAGTGTTATCCTCTGCATCATCCTATTCCTGCCTGTCACTTATACCATGCGTGCGATTCCCGGCATGATGTTCCTGTTGGGCATTTACTGCGCAGGTGGCTATGGTGGCTCGGTATCGGCTATCCTTATCAACACGCCGGGTACGCCCCACGCGGCGGCTACTATGCTGGACGGCTATCCGCTGTCCAAAATGGGCCGCACTAAGGCGGCGTTGAAAATTGCACTTTATGCATCTACCTTTGGCGGTATCTTCTCTGCGTTGGTGCTGCTCTTCCTCGGCCCTCAGGTCGCAAAATTTCGGCACAGCTCGGCACGGCGGAGTACTTTATGGTCTGCCTGTTCGGCATGACGATTATTGCAGGCGTTTCTGGTAAGAGCCTTGTCAAGGGCATCATCGCCGCCTGCCTTGGTTTGCTTATTTCCTGTGTGGGCGCAGACCCCATGACCAGCTATGACCGCTTTACATTTGGTATTCCCCGTCTGTATCTGGGTCTTGACCTTGCCGTTACCCTCATCGGTTTGTTCGCACTGGTGGAAATCATTGGCAAGGCAGAGCTGAAGCGGAATGAGTTGAACCTTCACGCCGGAAAAATCGGCAATGATGACGGCAAAATCACAAAAGATGAATATAAGCGGATGTTCCGACCAGTGCTGATGGGTTCTATCATCGGTTCCTGTGTTGGTATCGTACCTGGCACGGGTGCGTCGGAGGCCTCGTGGTTCTCCTACAACACAGCAAAGAACTTGTCCAAGCATCCCGAGGAATTCGGCCACGGTTCTGTGGAGGGCGTTGCGGCTGCTGAGTCTGCCAACAATGCCGTCTGTGGCGCGACCCTGATTCCCTTGCTGACGATGGGCATCCCCGGCGACGGCTGCGTGGCCATCATGTTGTCGGCCCTGATGATAAATGGCCTGAACCCCGGTCTCTCGCTGTTCACCACCGACGGCGCTATCATGTATGCCATCATGCTGGGCCTTATCCTCGTGAACATCTTCATGTTCCTGCAGGGCAAATACCTGACTAGCCTGTTTGCAAAGGTCGTCTCCATCCCTCAGCAGATCTTGACACCCATCATCGTGATTTTCTGTTTCGCCGGTGCTTACTCGGTGAACAGCAGCTATTTTGATTTGAGCGTTGCGCTGGTGTTCGGCGTGATGGCGTGGTTCATGCGCAAGCTGGAGCTGCCCGCTGTCCCTGTGCTGCTGGGCATGGTGCTGGGCAACATGACGGAAACCAACTTCCGCCGTGCTTTGCTCATCTCGGATGGAAGCCCCAGAATTTTCGTCAGTAGTGTGTACTGCTGGATCTTCATTGCGCTGATCGTGGTGGTCATTCTCGGCATTCTGCGCGGCAAGATGAAGGAAGCAAAGAACACCAAAGCAGAACAGTAAAGGGAGGTAAAACCATGGCATATAATATCATTTTCTATTTCAGTGACCAGCAGCGCTGGGACACCTGCGGCTGCTTCGGCCAGCCACTGAATATCACGCCTAATCTGGACAAGCTGGCGGCAGAGGGTGTGAAGTTTGACAATGCCTTTTCGCCTCAGCCGGTGTGCGGCCCCTGCCGTGCTCTGTTCCAGACCGGAAAATACCCCACTGAGACAGGCTGTTTCCGCAATAACCTGATGCTGCCCTCGAATATCAAGACTCTGGGCGAGTATATGGAAAAAGATGCCGGCTACGAAACTGCCTATGTCGGCAAGTGGCATCTGGCCTCGGATGGCGAGCTGGAAAAGAAGCCGACCATTGACCATACCATTACAGCCGTTCCGTTGGAGTTGCGCGGCGGCTACACCGGCTACTGGCGTGCAGCCGATGTGCTGGAATTTACCTCCCACGGCTACGACGGCTATGTGTTCGACGAGAACAACAACCGCATCGATTTTAAGGGCTACCGTGCTGACTGCATCAACCAGTTCGCGCTGGACTACCTCGACCAGTACACCGGCGAAAAGCCCTTCTTCATGACCGTATCCCAAATTGAGCCGCACCATCAGAATGACCACAACCACTACGAAGGCCCCAACGGCTCGAAGCAGCGATTTGCGGATTTTGTCCTCCCCGAAGACTTGAAGGCTCTGGGCGGCAATGCAGCAGAAGAGTATCCGGATTATCTGGGACAGTGCGCAAGCCTCGACGAGAACCTCGGCAAGCTGGTGGAAAACTGAAAGAAAAGGGTCTGTATGAGAATACTGTTATCCTTTACGCTTCCGACCATGGCTCTCATTTCAAGACCCGCAACCGCGACGCCCATCTGAACGGATACGATGACTATAAGCGCTCGTGCCACGACGGCTGCCTGCATGTGCCGCTGGTCATCTGCGGCGGCCCGTTCAAGGGCGGCAAGGAAGTCACCGAGCTGGTCAGCACCGGGAGCATCCCCAAGACTCTGTTGGCTTTGGCAGGCGTGGATGTCGGCGACAAGATGATCGGCGAAAATCTGCTTGACGTTGTGGAAAAGAAAAATCATAATAGAGCTAATGAGGTCTACGCCCAAATCTCGGAGAGCCGCTGCGGCCGCTGCATCCGCACGGCAGATTATATGTACTCTGTCTATGCCCCCGGTGTCAATGGCGGCGAGGCTGCGGCATCTGATGTGTATGCGGACGACTTCCTCTATGATATGCAGAAAGACCCGTGGCAGCTGAACAATGTTGTCGCAGATCCTGCATACGCCGACGTCAAAGCGGAGCTTCGTGAGCGCTTGCTGAACTGGATACAGCACGCAGAAGGCACCCGCCCCACCATCACCGACTGAAAAGGAGCGTTTGCCCATGCTCTCGGCTGCTGAGAAAAAATCCGATCAGGTTTATCGCTGGCTTCTGGCTTATATTGACGAAAACAAATTTTCCGGGAACCAGCGTTTGCCTTCGGAAAATGCGCTCTGCCGGAAGCTGGGTGTCAGCCGAGAAACGATACGAGTGGCCATCGACCAGTTGGTAGCAGAAGGACTCGTGTACAAGCTCAAGGGAAGTGGGACTTATTTCCACCGGGAAAAAGTAATGACGCGGGATTTGAACACAGATGATGCCCTTTATAAAATCGGCCTTGTCCTGCAGGGACAGGATACAAGTGCCAATTCGGGATTAATCGAAGGGTTCGCAGTGTTCTGACGCAGGAGCAGGTTGACCTCCATGTATTTCTGACCGATAACAAATTCTGCAACGAACGCCGCTGTCTGGAGACTGTGGTACATCAGAATTTTCACGGTTTCATCGTGGATGGTGTCAAATCGAGCATCCTCAGCCCAAATCTTGACTGCTACAAGGAGCTTTACCGACGTAAGATCCCGGTGATATTCTACAACAACTTCTATCGGAACTTGCGTTGCCCCGCGTAACGATCAATGACATCGAATGTGCCCATCAGCTGATAGGACGCCTGATGGATGCCGGACACAGCCACATTGCAGGCATCTTCGTGTACGACAACTACCAGAGCGTAGAAAAGTTTCAAGGCATGGCGGAAGCGATGCGAAATCGTGGTTTGGAACTGAACGATGATTACATCAAGTGGTGTATTTCGGACGAAGCCCACAACGAAAGCTATGTCCGTTCCATTGAAAGATTTCTGAAGAGCATCCCTAAATGCACCGCTATCGTCTGCTGCAACTACATCATCTATCGGCTGGTCATGAAAACCCTGCAGAAAATGGGGAAGACTGTACCCGAAGATTATTCGCTGGTCTGTTTTGATTATTCCGAAGAAACTTATCGGCAGGAGGATGTTACCTGCTCCGTGGAGCAAGGCTTCGAGATGGGACGTCAGCTTGCGCTGCGGCTTATGGAGATGATTTCCACCGGCGAATGCGATGACCGGAACTACACTTATGTCATGAAGCCCATCCTCTACGATGGCCATTCCATCCGGAAGCTCAAAAGGTAAAATAAAGATTCTCCCGGAGGCAGTACTGCTCTCCGGGAGAATCTCTTTATCGGTTTTGTTGTGCCAGAAAATGTGCAGCAGTATGCAGGCGCGGAAGCACATAGGCAAAGAACTGCTTATACGCTGCGCAAAAGCGGTTGCTTCCAGAGGCATCCCAATCTCGCTTGCATCCGCCCCGGCAGAGCAGCTGATAAGCACATGCTGCGCATTCCGCCGGGCGTTTGCGGCCCTGTGCCAGAAATGTCTGGCTTGTGGGAGAATCAAGCGCATCTTCAACGGTACAGTGGCTCAGATTTCCCAGCTTCCACTCATCCAGAACATAAAAGTCACAGGGATAAAGGCTTCCGTCACCTTCTACGGTAAGATAATGTCCACAGGAACCGGAGGAAGCGCAGGAGGTAGGCGGCATTCCCAGCAGGATACGCAGATAGTCCTCAAAATTGCGAACGCTGATATAATTGCCTCGTTGCAGCTGCTGATACCAATTATCAAAGACGCCGCACAGAAAACGACCATAAAGTTCCGGCGTTAGAGAATATGCCTGCCCTCCAATCGTATCAAGTGGGTCAAGACATGGGATGAATTGCAGATTGTGCTGTCCCAACTCGCAGAGGCTTTTGAAGGCTCGCTGCGGCTTTCTGGCCAGCTGTCCGGTCACAACACAGAGCAGATTCGTTTCGACCCTGTAGGCATCCAGCAGCGCAAGCGCATGAGTTACTTTATCCCATGTGCCCTGCCCAGCTGCGTCCAGCCGATAGAGATCATGGTTCTCCTGTGTGCCGTCCAGAGAGAGGCCTACGAGGAAAGAGTTGGCTTTGAAAAAGGAAGCCCACTCTTCATCCAGACAAATGCCATTGGTCTGGATGCTGTGGAACACAGAGATATTGCGCTGCATGGAACGCTCCGTTTCCAGAAAGAACCGGAAGAAATCCAACCCGGCAAGAGTCGGTTCGCCGCCCTGAAACAGAAAATGGACGCTGCCGCCTTCCTCTGTGGCTGCAAAAGCCTTTTCAACCAGTTCTCCTGCCATTTCATGGGAAAGCAGTCCCATATTTTGCAGGCTCGGCTGTTGGAAACATCGTCATAAAAGCAGTACCGGCAACGCAGATTGCACAGGCTGGACGCTGGCTTGACGAGAAATGTATTATGTTTCATAGAGATTCCCTCCGTGCTTCGCAGTTCTTAAAACAAGGATACCGGAAAATACGGGCTTTCGCAAGCAGTAACAGTTAAAAGCTGTTTGAAATAGTAAGAAAACGAATATAGTTGTCCGAAAATCAAAAAAAGGAGAAGAAAACTTGTATGGATGAAAATAAAACATACGGTACACGGTTAGCACGGCTCTGAAGCTGTTTTGAGTACGCTGTACATTAGCAGCTTTACCTTCGGCGGCGGCTTTGTCATCGTGACCTTTATGAAGAAAAAATTTGTAGATGAGCTGCACTGGATCGATGAACAGGAAATGCTGGATATGACAGCGTTGGCGCAGTCCTCTCCGGGCGCAATCGCGGTCAATGCTGCAATTCTGGTAGGCTGGCAGGTAGAAGGCTTGATTGGAATGATCGTGGCAGTGTTGGGCACCATCATCCCACCTATGGTCATTCTTTCAGTCATTTCTGTGTTCTACAATGCTTTTGCCACCAATCGCTATATCGCGTTGTTACTCAAGGGAATGCAGGCTGGTGTGGCGGCGGTCATTCTGGATGTTGTATTCGACCTCGGCGGCAAGGTGCTGAAGACCCGCTCATGGGTGTATATTGCCCTGATGGTCGCAGCGTTTGTCGCAAATACGGTGTTTGATGTCAATGTGGTGGTGGTCATCCTTGCCGCCGCAGTATTCGGCGTGGTGCTGGCTCTGGTCCAGTGGAAAAAGGTGGTGCAAAATGATCTACTTACAGCTTTTTCTCAGCTTTTTGCAGGTGGGTATGTTCAGCGTAGGCGGCGGCTATGCGGCCATGCCGCTGATCCAGAGCCAAGTGGTGGAACAACATGGCTGGCTGACGATGCAGGAGTTTACTGACCTCATCACGATTGCAGAAATGACCCTGGTCCCATTGCGGTCAACTCGGCAACTTTTGTTGGTTTGCGTATCGCGCAGGTACCCGGAGCCATCATTGCAACACTAGGTTGCATTGCACCGGCGCTGTTCTTTGTTTCACTTCTATCCTGCATCTATCGTAAATACAAGGATATTTCTCTGCTGCAAAGTGTTCTGGCCTGCCTGCGTCCGGTCATTGTAGCGCTTATCTTTGGTGCAGGTCTTTCTATACTGTCTATGGTGGTGTTCGGAGAGAGTGCAAAGACGCTCGCCAACGTAGACTGGATCGGCATCGGCAGTTTTGCATCGGCATTTTTGTGCTACGGAAGCTCAAGTGGAATCCCATCCTGACCATGTGCCTGTGCGGCGTGGCCGGGCTTGGACTTCACATTTTGCTCGGAATATAATCTTAAGACAATTTGTCTGTTGGAATCATGAAAATAAATCATTGGGCTTGCAATCAGGGCAAAACCGTGGTATATACATTATACGAAACATTGCTTTGATGAACGTATTACCGTTCAATGACGTATAAAATGGAGGTGCCCGCCATGACCGCCGTGATCTATGCTCGCTATTCCTCGGACAACCAGCGCGAAGAATCCATCGAAGGCCAGATCCGGGAATGCACGGCTTATGCCGAGAAAAACGGCATCACCATCGTCAAGCACTACATTGACCGTGCCATCTCTGCCAAGACAGACAACCGCCCGGAGTTTCAGCAGATGATAAAAGACAGCGACAAAAAGCTGTTTGACATCGTGCTGGTCTGGAAGCTGGACCGCTTTGCCCGAAACCGCTACGATAGTGCCCGGTACAAGACTCAGTTAAAGAAGAACGGTGTCAAGCTCATGTCGGCTACCGAGATCATCTCCGAGGGGCCGGAAGGCATCATTCTGGAATCGGTGCTGGAAGGTTATGCGGAATACTACTCCGCCGACCTTGCCGAGAAGGTCGTGCGTGGACAGACTGAGAACATCCTGAAAGGCCGCTGCAACGGTGGTCGTGGAACCTTTGGCTATACGCTGGATTCTGAGAGGAAGTTCCATATTGACCCTCTCACCTCGACTTTTGTGCTGGGATCGTTCAAGAAGTACAATGAAGGCTCCACCATGAAGGAAATCCGGGACTGGATGAACGAAAACGGCATCAAGAACCCGGTGGGCGGTGCGTTTACTTATAACAGCGTTGAACATATGCTCAAGAACCGGCGGTACATCGGAGAACTGAAATTCCGGGATGTGGTCGTGCCGGATGCCATCCCGCCCATTATTCCGCTGGAACTGTTTGAGGATGTGCAGGAGAAAATCGCCAAAAACAAAAAAGCCCCTGCCCGTAGAAAGGCAGAGGATGACTACCTGCTCACCACCAAGCTGTTCTGCGGCTACTGTGGGGCATTGATGTTTGGCGAAAGCGGCACGAGCCGGACGGGCGAAGTCCACCGCTATTATAAATGTGCTACTGCCAAAAAGCATAAAGGCTGCAAGAAAAAGACCGTCCGTAAACAGTGGCTGGAAGATCTGGTGGTCAACCAGACCATGCAGCTTGTGAAAGACGATGCCGCTATGGAGTCCATCATCGCCAAGGTGATGGAACTGCAAAATAAGGAAAACGCCAACATTCCCCTTTATGAAAAGCAGCTTCGGGATGCGGAATCGGGTATCCAGAATATGCTCAATGCGATTCAGGCTGGAATCCTGACCAGTTCCACCAAGGAACGGTTGGAACAGCTCGAAGAAACCAAGCGTGAGCTTGAAGCCCGCATTGCGGAAGAAAAGCTGGCAAAGAAAAAATCAAAGAGGAATTTATCCGTTTCTGGCTGATGCGCTTCCGTAAACTGGACATGAGCCTGAAAGACCAGAGGCAAGCGTTGGTGGATACGTTCATCAATTCGATTTATCTGTACGATGATAAGGTTTTGATAACCTTTAACTATAAAGAAGGTACACAGACCATCACGTTTGAGGAAGCGGCCCAAGCCGCATCAAAGGAAAATGGTTCGGATTTGGATTGCTTTACTGCACCAGAAAATGCCGTGAAATCGAAGATTTCATGGCTTTTTTTTTTCTGGCAGAGTCTGCACACTTTTGCACATCTCCTGCACACTTTACAAAAAGCCATGAACTCTTTGCATCGCTTGCACAGCGTGTATTTCAATGAAAAAAAGAGAATTTTACGCGAAGAGCACTCGCGTCAGCTCGCGGCGCTCCTCTGCGTCCATCTGCCGGATGGCTTCAAGGAGCATTTTACCTGTGATTTTGTTGCCACCGGCGTTTTGTTTTCCGGGGTTCCTGCGGCTTTGCACCTGCCACATCCTGCGTGTAGAAGTCGGCTTCGATCTTCTCGGTCAACTCCAACCGGGGTTTGTCCTGCGTGTGGGCGTAGGTGTCCATCAGGACGGTGGCGGTTGCATGGCCGGTGTTGCCCTGCACTGACTTGAAGTCACCGCCAGATTGCAGCAGCTGGTAGGTGGCACTGGAGTGGCGCAGACCGTGGAACACGATCTTCTCAAACTCCGGGTGCTCTGCCCGCCACATACGATACCACTTGGTCAGAACGTCCGGGGCAATGGGTAAGCCGTCTGGTAAGCGGAACAGCTGACCGCTGTTGCTGTACTTTTCCGGGCGCTTTGCTCGTCCTGCTTCATCTTTTCCAGCCATGCCAGAAGCCCTCTTCAAGGGCTTGGTCATGTACAGGATGCGGTTGGACTTTTGGTCTTAGTCCGCTTGAGGATCAGCGAGGACTTGCTCCCTCCCGTCTGTCCGGGAAGGTGTGGTAGATCTGGGTAGGATCAATCTTGGACAAGGCGACCTTGTCGGCACGCTGCAGGGCTTTGTTCACTGAAATGGTTCCCCGTCCGTCTGCTGCATCAAAGTCGAGGTCTCCCGGCTGCAAGCCGAGGATCTCACCCTCTCGCAAGGAGAGGATCATGCTCATGCACCGCCAGATGCAGGGCGGGGTTTCGATGGTCTGCAGTGCCGCCAACATGGTGCGCTCATCCCAGATGGTGCGTTCTTCGGTGTTAATTTTGGTGGCTTCACGGGGAGTAGGCGATTTGTGGATCAGATCCCAGTCAACGGCATACGAAAAGGCAGTTTTCAGGAGCGTGTGGACTTCGTGAATGGACGTGCTGGATAACAGCCGTTTCTTCTGATTTTCCGTCAGCTCCTGCTTCTCGCCGTGAACGTACTGGCCGCAGGGGGTCTGGCTCAGGGTGGCGTAGAACTGCTCAATGTCATAGGTGCGGAGGTCTTGCACCTTCCGCTTTCCGATATACGGCACGATGAGGTTCTGCACCATCGCCACAGATTGGGTGTAGCTCTTGGGAGACCACTTGTGTTTGCTGGACTGAATGGGGATCCACTTGTACAGCATCTCCTCGACCGTCATGGTGTCGGGCACGAGGAAGGTACCATCCAGCAGTTCCTTCTCCACCGTGATCTTGCGCTCCTGCGCTTCGGCCTTGGTCTTGAAGGTTTCCCAGCCCTTGCAGGGCTTGCCAGCATGATCTTTGTAGTTGTATCGGACGGAATACGTGTTGCCACGTTTCATAATAGATGCCATAGATGTTCCCTCCTCAGACCGCTGCAAACCAATCGTCAAAGCTCTGCTTGCTTACCCGGATGCTGGTACCGAGGCGGATCACCTTGAAGTCTTTCGTGGTGTTGCACAGATTGTACGCAGCACGGTTGGAGATCGCCAACAGTTGGGCGATCTCTTCCACCCGGTAAACGAGCGGGGCATGTCGGACGGTTTTGCTGGTCTGGTCAGAAGGTTCTACGGCAGGGGTTTCGGACAATTTCATTGTAGGGGATTCGGGCACGATTTTCAAGTCCTCACAGGTCAGTTTGGTGGAATTTTGCGGACATTCGTCATAGGCATGTCTCCTTTGCACTTCTCCAGACCCGGCGCAGTTCCGGTTGAGCTGCACCTTGTGGGTCGGTAAATATGTAAGGGCCTGCCGCTCCTGACCCGAAGCAGCAGCCCAAAAAAGTGCGAGAACTTGAATTTACGCGCCCACGCGCCCCAAACCGCACAAAAGTACCTTCCTGTGTTGATTTTATAGGGCGCATGGCTGGGATTGAACGCGCCCTCTTTGGGGCGCATCTTGGTTTCTTCTCTCCCGCCTCGAAGGGCGTGTTGCCGCCCCACATCCGCCCGAAAAGGGCAGATACGCGCCCGGAGAAAACAGCGATAACAAGTCAAAACTACTGATTTGGGGCGCGTAGGGCGGGAGATTTTCACTTTTCGTGTGTTTTATGCCGCAGCAAAAGGCGGGGTGGACGCATACGCCCCGGAAGCCGCGGTACTTTCCCTCGATGTGCTTGGAAAAGGTCAGGCCATACTTCCCTGCATTTTTCAGCAGGAACTGGCTGAACTTCTTTTGCGGAACAGGCGATTCCAGATTATCCTCGCACCACTTGGTGTAGGCGCGGTAGAGATAGGTGGAGCGTTCCTCGGTGTCGGGCTTGAAGCGGACATACGCACTGGCCTGCATGAACTGCGTCAGATTATCGCTGTCTGCCATAGCTGCTTCAAGGTTCTGGATGGAGCGCTCGCTGATGGTGAACTGATAGCGGTTCGCCAGCAGACGGTGCAGACCTCCAGCATCCACAGCAGGATGCCGGGTCGCTCCTCGGACAACTCTTCGATGAGGAAGGGATTATCCACCCGGGCAGGGTCACGGTCTTTCACCGTGATGAGGATCTGCCTGCGCCAGAAGCCGTCGCTGTCATCGTGAGCAGCCACAAGGTTGCCATTGCCGAAGCAGATGAAACGAACGTACAGCAAACCTTGGACAGCCTGCTTATTCTTCCGCTCGATGCACAAACGGTCCTCGGCGGTGACGATGGACTTGATGTTCCGTGTTTCGGGCAAAGCCACCATGTTCAAATCGTCATCGACCATGACCAGCTTGTACTCCAGATTTGCACTGGCAAAACGGTTCGTTTCGATGCGGAGGATGGATTCGGAGTAAGAGGCTTCCCCGAACAGCTTCTTCAGCAGCAAGCCGATGCGGGATTTTCCCTCGCCGCCCTTGCCGGTCATGACCAGCATCTTCTGCGCCTTGGTAGACGGGATCAGGAGATAGCCGAGATATTCCTGCAAGGTCAGAATGTCCTCCGGGATCAGCAGACCGTCCAGAAATTCCAGCCACTTGGTCGGTGCGGGGGCATCGGGCTGGTATTCCACGGGGAGCCGGTTCAGGCAGAGTTCCTTTTCCGGCACAAATCCCGCTCGTCCAGAAAGTAGGTTCCGTTCTGGAGATGGATGCGGTCAAGCTGGGGTTTCCATTCAGGGGTATAGGTTTCGATACGGAGTGCGTCCAGAACCTGCTTTTCCTTCTTGGCAAGGTTGTCGAGCACAAAGTCACGGAGGTCGCTGTGGACTTCGTAGAGCAGTGCATCCTCGTCTACCTCGCCGTTCTCGTCGAACAGCTTCTGTTTCAGGCACATCATGGGGTGTTTCTCTAAAAGGTACTGGCAGTAAGCGGTTTCACGCACTTTGCCCTTACTGTCTACCCAAGGGCATTCGCATTCTTCCTCTTCTTCCAGTTCGTCCTCATCACGCCAATCGTCGTTCCTCTTTTTCCAGTCGCTCATGCAATCCCTCCCAATACTTCCGTAGCTCGTTTTCGGTCTGCGGATCCGGGAGCACCGAACAGTCCAGATAATATTCAACGATGTCAAGGTTCTTTATCGCTTCAAGGAAGCAGGGGTGAAGTTCTTCTGTGGGTGACTGCGGTGCATATCGGACCCGCCAACGCTGCAGACAGCGGTAATAGTCCAGCAGCTGCTGCCGGACGGTGGGCGGTCTGCGGGGAGCAAGCCGCACCTTGCCGTCGGCAAGTGCCATGCCGAAGTCATCCTTCAACTTTTCCACAGCCTTGTAGGGAGAAAGTTGAAAAAGTCTGCCGACAAAATCGATCACATCGCCATCTGCCTGACAGGCGAAACAGTGGAAACGGCTGTCCACCTTCATGCTGGGGTGTTTATCCCCGTGGAAGGGGCAGCACATCATACCGTTCCGGTTTACGGCGAAGCCGTACAGCTCCGCTGCCTGCCGGGTCGAGATAGCGTTCTTTACGTCCGAAAAGACAGAGGTGCTACCCTCCGTCCCAATGGGTGGGGTACAGGCGAAAGGACGAAGCCCGGTGAGGGGCGTGGGTGAGGTTGGGTTTATTCACACATCGATCCGTCAGAGTGTTGTTCATTTGACCTCCTGCTGCGGTACGGTGTGGCTGCGCTCTTCCTTGCGGAAGAAGGCTTCCACGTTCTGTTGTGCGGTGCGGAGTTCACGCAGTTCGATCTGCGCTTTCTTGTAGCGGGTGTAGAACCCGTTTTCTCCGAGGAAAGGGTCTGGTATTCGGCATCCAGCTTTTTGAGGTCCGGCAGTGTCCTGAGCCCGTTGGCCTTGAAATAGGCGCAAGCGGCCTCGTACACGGCAAGCTCTGCACGGTGCTGCTCCTTAAACTTGGCGGGATTTCGCACCGTCTGGAGCTTCTGTGCAAGAGGCTTGTACTGCCGATAGACCACAAGATGCCCGCGCAGCTCCTTGAGGGAGACCATGCGGGCATCAAGTCTTTGACCACCGCCAGTGCATCGTCGTGCTGGGTTTGCAGTTCGGCAATGCGCTGGTGCAGGGCATCTTCGCTGGTGAGACCTTTCTCCTGCAGGAGACACAGGGTCTGCGACCAGCGTTTGAGGTTGAACTTTTTCGCCCAACGCTCATAGCCGATGCCCTTGCCCGCAGCCACTTTCGCCTGAATGTCAACCAGTTTCCTGATCTTATCCGGCTTCTTCTCGCTGCTGGGCTGGATGATGGCGGCAAGCTTGATGTTCTGGGAGAGGGCGGTCAGCACCTGCTCCTTTCCAGCTTCTTGCTCAGTTTCTTGGCGGTGATGAACTTTGTCCGGCCGGGCGGGCAGTAGCTCAACCGGCCTCGGCTCTCTTTCACGGCAATGCCGTGTTCCTGCATGAGCAATGCAGAAAATTCCTCGAAGGTGGTGGTCTTGTTCAGCACAGCGTAGATCTGCTTTCGCAGCTTGTCCAGTTCGGTCTGATAGACGGTCTGGGTGGGCTGCTGCCCTTCGGCGGCAAGTTTGGCGTTGGCATGGTCGAGACGGCGTTGTCCGCGCCGCTGCGCCCAATACTCGCGCTCCGAAACATGGTCGCCTTGGGCTTCCAGCAGATTGATCTGGTTCAGGTCGGCTTGCTCGCACATCTCCATGACTGCGACACGGAGGTGCCGGAGCATGGCAGAAGTGCAGCGGTGCTTCTTGCCCGCTTCCCAGTCGCACGGCTTGTCCATGAAGGGCTGCCGTTCCACGGTGCGGACGCGCAAGCTGCCGATGACGATGTGGACGTGGATGTTCCCGGCACTGTTGTGACCGTCCGGGTGGGTGCAGACGATGGCGGGATGACCGGGGAAGTTGTCCTTGCAGAACTGCAAGCCAAGGGCTTGCGCCCGCTCCATGGTCAGGCCGTTTTCTACTGCGTCCTTCGGGTCGAAGCTGATGATATAGTGGTGGGTCTTCACGTCCTCCCGCCTGCCGTTCTTGCCGTACTTGCGATTGGCAATCAGGCAGGCCATAGCGAACGAAGATTCGCCGCACTCAAGTGTGTCGAGCAGGTACGAATCCCGCAGCTTGGGCTGCCTTTCTCGTCCAGAATGGGCAGACCGGTGTACTCGTTGTGCTGAAAGGCGAGATAGCTTTCGGCGGCGGCATAGTTAGAGTTTTCGAGGTCAAATGCTTGATGGTTGCCATACAGTTCACCAACCGTTTCTTCGGCTTTCAGCCGAAAGTTCGTGAGTGCGGACAGTTCCTCCAGAATTTGCGCCCGGAGCTGCTAGGTGTCTTTGCCGCCGGAGTTGAAGTGCCGTGCAAGCTGGTTGAGGTTGCTTCCCACCTTGCTGCACTGGGCAGACAAGGTAGCAAGCGCCGCCAGTGCATCCTCGCCGCCCTGCGCCACCACAACGGTGTGCTTGACGTTCACGCCGTACAGGACGCGGCGGACGAGTTCGGATTGGGTGAGGTGGAGTTCTTTGCAGGCGTATGCGATCCGCAGTTTTTCTTCTGCGGTCACCCTGACTTTGATGATGTGTGTCTTTCGTTTTCGCGGCGTGTCATTGCGGTTCTTCTTTGCGTGTACGTTCGGACTTTCATTTCAGCCATATTCGACCTCCTGTGAAAATGATAAATGCCCGCTCCGGGATGGAGAGGGCTATGTAATGCGACACGCCGCTTTTGCGCTGAAACCAACGCGAAGCTAGAGCAGGGTTTGGGGAAGGCACTCCCCAACAAGGATGACTGAGTGGACAGCAATTTTTCAAGCATTGAAATTTGTGGCCACAGGTCGATACTTGCTTTCGCCCTTTCCGTGCAACACTGAAAATTTCAGAAGTCGAACCGCAATGCACGTTGAAAATTTTGCAGAGCAAAACGTGTGAAAAGGCAAAGCCCCTGCTCATGGTCACCGTTCACACCGAACGCAGTTCCTGCCCCTGTTTTGCAGCGGCGTTGTCCGGCTCGCCCACAGAAAGTGTGAGGTCATGGCGCAGTATCTCGTTCAGACGGCTTATGAAGAATTCAAGGTGCAGCTTCCCAAAAGAAAATACCGCCCTGCAAGACAGGCGAAAAATTTTGTCGGGTGAAACGGCGGCAAAATAGATCGGGTGTGTTGCGGGGCGGTAAAAATCTTCATGGGGAATAAATCCTCGCCGCTCTGTACTTTCTACAAAATTGGTGGATTTGCGATAAAGGGTATCACGGATTGCGGCGAGCGTCAAGATGGTTTTGCAAATTTTATTGCAGTAAAGCAGTGATAGTAAGACTTATACAAATCAAAACACCGCCCGATTCTGGTGAAGGAGAACCAGAATTGAACGGTGCAAATGGAAGAAGGAGAAAAGCGTAGAAAAACAGACGATGCAATCTGGGAGCAGCGCATGGAGCTGTGTCAGCAGTTCTTCGCAGGAATCGGAATAAATCACAAGGGTAAGCGGATTGCTCAGGTCGGGACTGTAAATGCCAAGCAGGGATTTGGCATCAATGGTATATCGCCCGGAGACTAAGTCCATCTCATAGGGATATTTGGACAGCAAATCTACAAAGTCCTTGACCTGATCGACCTGCCGCATTCTGATCTGTAATTTTGTCATAGGGTATCCTTTCTTTACATCAGTGGGATAGAGGCAATGCAGTTCTGATTTTCTACCATGGAGGGCATTGCAGGGATTGCACCGCCCTTTGTCGTGGTCAGACTGCCCGCTGCATTGCCGAAGCGGACGATTTCTTCAAGCTCAAATGCAGGGAGGGTACGCAAATCCTCCGCAGCTTTTCTCCGCAGCTGGTAGTGAATTGCGCCCATGAAAGCATCGCCTGCGCCCGTCGTGTCCACGGTAGGCACATCATAGGTGGGAAGATGCCCTGCGCCCACAGCGTTCCGGTAATAAGCACCCTTTGCACCCAGCGATACCAGCACAAGAGATGGCCCCATTTCGAGCAGGGCTTGTGAGCCGCGGGCAAGGTCGCTTTCGTTTGTGATAAGCTGCATTTCGTCCTCGGAAACTTTCAGAAGATCCGCCAGCTTGACACCTTCCTGCATCTGGACAACGGCATCTGCCGGGTGCTCCCACAGAAGCGGACGGTAATTGGGGTCAAAGCTGACCAGCTTGCCCTGCTGCCGTGCATACCGCGCAGCTTCCAACGTGGCGGGGCGGCTCGGGTCGGAGGTCAGAGAGACAGAGCCGAAATGGAAGATGGCAGCATCGTCAATCAGATTCCTGTTGACTTCTGCCGAAGTCAGCATCACATCGGCACCGGGGTTCCGGTAAAAGGTAAAGGAGCGGTCTCCCTTGCTGTCAAGCTGTACGAAGGCAAGGGTCGTGGGAATCTTTTCGTCAATAACCAGACCGGACACATCAATGCTGCTTTCCACAAGGGTCTGGCGGAGAAAATCGCCAAATCCGTCTTTGCCGACTTTTCCGATGAATGCTGTTTTGCCGCCCAGACGGGCATTCATGGCAGGACATTGGCGGGTGCACCGCCGGGATTCCGGGCAAACAATTCGATGCCCTGTGCATTGGTTCCGTTCGGGGTAAAGTCGATCAGGCTTTCTCCCAAAGCTACAACATCAAACATGGTATCACCTCAACCTGTTTTTAGCGTTCAGTTCGGACATAATCTGGTTATACGAACGCTTACTGATTAGGTAGAAGAACAGGACAATCGCTGTTATCAGCCACAGCACACCGGGAAGCAGCGAGAATGCATAGTGCATCGCATTCTGCACGGCAGCATTCTGCACCTGATTGGGGCAAAACTCAATGCACTCAGCACACCAGCCAGCGCAGAGGTGCCAATCGCCATGCCCAGTTTGTTCCCCAGTGAAACGAATGCGTACTGGAAACCATCGTTGCGGACACCGGTTTTCCACTCGCCATACTCCACGCAGTCGGGAACGATGGCGTAGATGGCGGTATTGAATCCGCAGAAGAAGAACTGGGACAGTGCAGCGAATGTATAGAACGGAATGGGAGAAGAAACTGCACTGAAGAAATAGAGCGCAATCAGGGAAACGCCGGTTCCGGCAGCGAAAAGGGAAGCGGTGTGCCCTTTGTTGCCCAGCTTTTCAAACACGAAGGGGAATGCCGCAGCACCCAGAATGGAGGGAACGATCAGGATCATCGAGTAGATGGTAAACAGATTCTCGTTGCCTTCCACATATTTGAAGTAATAGAGCAGGTCGGCATTGCGGCCATACAGCGTTACACCGAACAGGAACTGACCCGCCAGTGCAATCAGGTAGGGCTTGTTCTGAAGCGCTGCATCCAACTGCTTTTCAGTGAGACTTTTTCCGCTCCGGGGCTGGACGACCTCTTTGGTTTTGGCAAAACAGAACCAGTGACAGAGGGTGAAGATACCGCCGTAAAGGACGGTCACCAGAAGATATCCCCGTGCTGCATTATCACCGCCAAAAGCAGAGATCAAAGGCAGGGTGATGATGTTGATGATATTGATGGCGATCATGGCACAGACGGAGCGAGAGGTGTTGATTTTCGCACGCTCCTCGATGTTCTGGGTCAGGGTGCCGCAGAGCGTACCATAAGGGATGTTCACGCAAGTATAGCCCAGAACCAGTACACAGTAAGTAATGTACATATACAGGCTCTTAGCACTGTCTGACCATGTGGGTGCGCCCAGAACGTCAGCACGAGCACCACAGCAGTTGCCGGCGCGCCGAACAACAGCCATGGACGGTAGCGTCCCCAGCGGGAACGGGTACGGTCGCTCAGCGAACCGATCACGGGGTCATTGATGGCATCCCAGAAGCGGGAGACCAGCATCAGGAGGGACACTGCCGCCATGCTGATGCCGCAGACATCGGTGTAAAAATCATCAAGAAGTTGCCAACGAACATCCAGCTGAAGTTGCAGCCCACATCGCCCATGCCGTAAGCGATTTTACTGATCAGAGGGACTTTGATGTTCGTATCCTGCTGTTTCGGCTCTGCTGTGTAACTCATACGACGCTCCTTTCTCCTCTTGACGCGATGCTTATAATTTCTGGCAGAACTCTATTCTCTCTTTATTCGGGCCTTCGACCATGAAAAAGCGAACACCGTTTTCCCAGAACGGCAGTGACTGGATGCTGGAATGCAGCAGGTGCATCCCTGCCTCTTTGCCGCAGCAAAGGCGGCTTCGATATCGGTCGTTGCCAGAGCTACATGGTCGATTGCTCCGGCCTTTTCCGCCGCACGATGGTTTTCATAGGTTTCGATCATCAGATCGCCAAGCTGAAGAAACGCAACGCGCTCCCCGGCGGCTTTGTTCACCGTTTCCAGCGCAGAAACAAACCCCAGCTTCTTGTAAAATGCAATGGTCTTGTCGAGATCATTTGTTGGGATGCCAATGTGCGCCACACCGGTCAGAACCTGCGGAAAGCTCATACCTTCGTTTCCTCCGCAATCTTCACCACTGCTTTGACGATGTTGGCCTTGTCCGAAATGCTCTTGTCCATGGCATTCTGGATGTCGTCAAAGTCAAAGATGTTGGTCACAATGCCCTTCAGATTGATTTTGCCGGAAGCAACGGCATCGATCGCCATGGGGTAAATGTGGCGATAACGGAACACGGTCTTGAAGGTCAGTTCCTTGTCCAGTGCAAGGCTCATAGGCAGGGTCATCTCGCCGGATTTGGAGTAACCAACCAGAACGATGTTTGCGCCCTTCTGCGCCATCTCAATGGCCTGACGGGTAGTGATTTCTGTGCCAGCAGTCTCGATAACGAGGTCGCAGCCCAGACCATCGGTCAGGTCGAGAATCGTCTGGACAGCATCCTTTTCACGGCTGTTGATCACACCGTCTGCACCCAGTTCAAGAGCCTTATCCAGACGCTTCTGCATGATATCTACAACGTAAACACGGGAAACACCCTCGGCTTTCAGCGCCATCATGGAGACCAGACCAATGCAGCCTGCACCCATGACCACCGCAGTCTGACCGGCATGAGCACCGCCCTGATTGGCGGCGTGGAAACCAACGGCCAGAGGCTCGATCAGCGCACCTTCCATGGTGCTTACGTTGTCCGGCAGCTTGAAGCAGAGGTTTGCTTCATGTGCCACATACTCCTGAAAACACCGTCTACCGGCGGGGTAGCGAAGAACACGACATCCGGGCAGAGGTTGTATTTGCCCTCGCGGCAGAACTTGCAGTGACCGCAGGTCTTGCCCGGCTCCAGCGCAACGCGGTCGCCGACTTTCAGATGCTTGACAGCACTGCCAACTTCCACGACTGTGCCGCCCGGCTCGTGGCCCAGCACGAACGGTGGCTTGACCACATAATTGCCGATCGCACCCGTTTCATAGTAGTGCATATCGCTGCCGCAGATGCCAACGTATTCCAGCTTGACAAGAACCTCGTCCTCTTTGGGTGTGGGGATCGGGCGGGTGGTGTAGCCCATCTTGCCGATGCCGTTCATGACTGCAACTTTCATTGTGCCTTTCATAAGATGACCTCCGTTTTTATTTGTTTATTAACTTTTATAAAGTGTTTATGAATGTGACTACAAATTAACACACCGCACAACCAAAGTCAAGCCCTTTTTCGCGGATTCGGAAAACTGCACAAGGAAAAAGCGGCGGAATTGTGCAAAATCGAGGACGGCAGGTGCCGTCCTCGATGGGAAGGTTTATAGGTTCTGAATAAAGGCTTCGATATGGAGCAGAGCGGCTCCCAGCGCAGAGGCTTCCAGCCTATAGCGGCTGAACTTCAGGTAGGAACTGTCCGGCTCAAACGTATTACGCTCGACCAGCATTTCCCGGAGCGGTTCGCCAAACTCTGCCAGAAAGCCGCCAACGTAGCCGCCAACAATTACATCACAGTCGAAGGTCATGCGCAGATTATTGACTGCTACAGCAAGGTAAGAAGGTATTCATTCCATGCCGTTTGCAAAGCTGCATTGCCGGAGCGCAACCCGTCAAAGAATAGTGCAAGATTTCCGTCGGTCAGCTGGGAGAGGACTTTGCAGAGCAATAGGCATCCAGACAGCCCTTTTCCGCAGTAGCAGGGGCGGCCATCGGGAACGAGCGTGTTGTGCCCGAACTCTCCGGCACGAAGATGGTCGCCGCCATAGAGCGCTCCACCGGTCAGAATCGCACCGCCGACACTGTTGCTCAGAGAAAGGTAGACAAGGCTGCGGGGAGATTCGAGGTCGCGCACTTCAGCAAGTCCGGCAGCGTTCGCGTCGTTGATGAACCGGCAGGAGAACGGGATGTAACGGCTGAATTCTTCGGTAGGAACATTCCGCAGACCCAAGGCATGAGTAAACCAATGTCTGCCCCTATTTGTCCAGAATACCGGGCAGCGAAATGCCGACGCCCAAGATTTTTCGACCGGGCAGCCCTCTTTTCAATCAGCCCCTGCACGATTCCGGCAAGCATTTCCGCATAGGTGTCCGACCGCTCATAAAGACGCTTTTACGCTCATAGTGGAGAAGGTTACCGGACAGATCGACCAGAACTGCTCCGACATGATTCTGGGTGATCTCCAGTCCGACCGCAAGTCTGGCATTCCGCACGGGAGCAAATGCTCGCCTTGCGCCCACCGGTAGATTCAAAGGTGCCGACCTCCTGCACCAGTCCATCGCCATCAGTTCTTTGACATTCTGCAATACGGTCGGCCAGCTGTTGTTGACTTTTGCCGCAAGCTCCGGCTGCGAGATTCGGTCGCAGGAAAAATGCTGCGAATCGTTCGGATGCGGTTGATTTTTAACATCACGGTTATTTGCGCCGCTGCCGGTCATGGGCTTACTCACCTCCAAGAGCAGATTCAACATTTGAAAGAAGATTTATAAAGCTCTTTCTTATTATAGAGAATCTGGAAAGATTCTGCAAGGAAACATTTACAAAAAGCGTTAGCCGAAAGAGCGAGTTGCTTATGGATAAGAAGCGATGCTACCAGCTTATGGCAAACCATAGGTCGGTGGGCATCGTGTTCTTTATAGGGACTTAATCTTCCAGCCTGCCGTGGTCGCATCCCAGCGAGATAGTGCTCCATCTCTCCTCCAGCACAAGCTGTGCGTACTCCAGCGGCCTGTTGCACAGCAGCCAGTCCAGCTCTGCCCGCTGTGCGGGGTGCTGCCGTACTCGTCCTCCACGGCGATGCAGTCGATGGCAAGTGGTGCCATCCTCGAACCGGGCTTCCACCCGGTTGGTGTCCATATTGAAGCGGCAGGAAAGCAGTTTGTTCATGGTGAACCTCATTTCTATATCAAACGGTGTCTGTTCGGATGTCCTAAACCCTTTTGTTTGAGCGATGGAAGGGGCTCGAACAGGGCGGCGGCGCATAGGGAAAACGCTGCTGCGGCAGGACGGGAGAACGTACACCATTGGTTCCTCTGCAAGCCTGCGCTGGGTGGGCAAAGACCATCAACTGCCACGCCCATCCGCGCATCCTTCTGCCACAGAACAGGTGCTTGCCGGAGCCTCTCGCAGCCCCTTTTCCGCGTCAGCCGGAACCAAGGTGTAACACACTAGACTTTGCAGGCAAAGTCGTGTGCCAAAGGGATGCTGCCTCTCGCCTGTCGGCTCGGTCAGGTGCTTCAAAATGCGCTGCACTTTGAGGTCGCCACTGGCGCGACCCGCACCCTTGGAAACCCAAGAGAAACGCCTATCAACTGCGCTGCTCGTCCTCGGCCAGTGCGTTGATCCGCTTGACCATGGGGTGCTGCAGAAACTTCTGCTTATTTACAGTATACCTCGTGCGTGCTATACTAAAATCAGTACCCTTTTCACGCATCGTTTTTGCGAAACAGTTGTTTTAGAGAGAGTGACCTTATGAACAAAAGATTACGATCCGTGATGTGGCACAGGCAGCGGGCGTTTCCATCAGCACGGTCCATCAGGCACTGAACGACAAGCCTGGCGTCAGTGAGGTCACCAGGGAGCATATCCGGAGGATCGCGGATGATCTGGGCTACCGGCCCAATAAAATGGCTTCCGGCCTGAAACGCCGCACCCAGCGTGTGGCTGTGCTTCTGCCGGATGAGGTGGGCCGAAACCGCTTTTATTATCCGCCTTTGTGGCAGGGTGTGCGGGACTACTTGAAAAACTCTGAAGATCTGAACGTGGAGTGTACCGAGTTCAGTTTCCCCAATGAGATCGACCCTTTCCACTCCCGTGGAGTGGAAGAGGTGCGCGCTCTGCTGGCCGAGGACCAACTGGACGGCCTGCTGACAGTGGGTCACATGGAAGCTATGACAATGCAGGAGTGGCAGCATGCCCGGGATGCCGGTGTGGCAGTGGTGCAGGTGGGGTTTAGAAACCCGAAGATCGCACCGCTGTGCAGCGTGCAGCCCGACTATGAGGTCATTGGACGGACGATGGCAGAGCTGATCTTCAGCCATATCCCTCTTTCGGCAGTGTGGTGCTCTGTGCCGGAAATCCCAAATGGGAGCAACATGCCCGCATCGTGCAGGGGTTTGAGGATTATATGCAGGAGAACGGTGCGCAGAACCGCATTTATCTGGACAATTCCTGCTGCATCGGCTCAGAGGCACAGAGGAACATCCTGAATCTGCTGGAAAAGCCGGATGTTGCGGCCTGCTGCAGTGTGCTGTCGCAGGGGAGCGTGATGCTCGTGCAGGGGCTGCAGCAGTGCGGCAAAGCGGGTAAAGTGTTCGCGGTGGGCAGCGACGTATTCGAAGAAAATCTGGACGCTCTGCGGAGCAGAATCCTGGACAATATCGTGCAGAAAACCCTTACGCTCAAGGGTATCTTGGCATCAAAGCACTGGTGGAATATCTCGTGCAGGGCAAGGCTCCGGAACAGCGCACCATTTACGTGGGCTCTGAAGTGGTGTTCCGCAGCAACGCTGTGATGTATGACCGGGACAATTTCCGGGGCTGCTGCTCTGAAAACAAAACATGAAAAGGCGGACTGGTTTCCAATCAGTCCGGCTTTCATGTAAATGGAGAAGTAAAAGAGCAAGCGGTAAATGTCAAAAGTCAGTGGGATCAGCCCTTGTACTCGAGCTTGCGGTAGCTGCGGCAGCTCTTCTCGATCAGATCCCAATCCAGTTCGGCACCCACGCCCGGACCCTGCGGCACATGGATGATGCCATGTTCGTAAATGGGCAGTTTGCCCTTCATGGGCAGGGTGTAGTTTTCTTCAGGTACGAAGTACTCGAAATACTCACAGTTCTTGATGGCGCAGCTGACATGCAGGTTGACAAGATCCATGTAGTTCATGGTGGTGGTGTGGATCTCGCAGTTCAGGCCGAATGCTTCTGCCAGATGTGCGATCTTCAGCGTGCCGGTGATGCCGTCCTTCCAACTGACATCCGCGCGGACGATATCGGCAGCGTGCTGAGCAATGACCTGCGCCACACCCCAGTGGCAGCCGCGGGTGGTCTCGGTGGCAGCGATGGGGATATCCAGTGAGCGGCACAGCTCGGTGTATTTATACAGCTCAAAGTCGCGGAAGGGCTCTTCGAACCACTTATAATTCAGCCTTTCCAGCTGACGTCCCACGGTGACGGCTTCGTTGATGGTATAGTCGCCCACGGGGTCGGTCATCAGCAGGTAGTCGGGGCCGACAGCGTCGCGGATGGCCTGATGCACTTCCATATCAAAGCTGACCGGCCCGCCCGGATGGGCTTTGTAGCCGGGGATGCCTTTGCTCTGGTAGTAGAGAGCCTCGTCCACATACTCCTTAACAGTGCCGTGGAAGTTGCCGCTGGCATAGACCGGCAGGCTGTCGCGGCAAGCGCCGATGTACTTATAAAGAGGAAGCCCGGCTTCCTTGGCACAGATATCCCACAAGGCTACATCCACGGGGCCGGGCAGGAACACGGGAAAGAATGCCTCATGACGGTCGATGGTCCACAGTTCCTGGAAGATGGCCTCACGGTCATGGGGGTCACGTCCCAGAACAACAGGGCCGATGCTCTCCTGTAAGTAGGCTTCGCTCACAGCGCCGCTGCGGGCTGCCATGCAGGTGGCAACGCCCTCAATGCCGGTGTCGGTGGTCAGTTTGATGGCGATGACATCCCAGCCCATTTTGGCACCGCCCTGACGCTTTTCGTCAAACAGGCAGCGGCCGCGCTCGACCCACCAGGTCTCGAACTTGGTAATGATCATAAAAATGCTCCTCTCGTTGATCGTGTTAAAGGAATTGGCTGCTGGATACCCGGAACTTTGCTTCGCGGAAAGAATCTTTGACGGAAACACGTCAATAAAATAGAACCGAAACGTTTTGCTTGATTATAATGCAAAAGTACATAAAAGTAAAGAGATTACAGAATTTTGGTTGGAAAATCGTCACACTGCAAAAACGATTTGGTCAAAACTATGCTATATGACAAAAATATATCCGAAACAGACGAAAAAATTGAAAAAATTGACCTCGCACACAAGACGTGCTAAAATGTTGCCAAAGCTACAAAACGTTTTGTAGCAAGGGGCGAAGCGGGACACGAAGACGCTGCCCCGAACACGTATCCGACACACGATGCCAAGAAAAAGGAGATTTCTTATGAAAGCAATTTCTCGTCGTGACTTCCTGAAGGTTGTTGGCGTTTCTGCCGCAGCACTGGGCATGACCGCATGCGGCGGTTCTTCCGCTTCCACCTCTACTTCCACCGCAGCTTCCTCCACTGCCTCTTCTGCAGCAGCAGGTGCAGGCGAGGGCGGCTCCGGCAATGACTACAAGCTGACATGGAACGAGGTCAACGGCGAGGACTACGGCGCAACCGTTGGCGCACACACCTTTGCTGAGAAGATCGAAGAGCTGTCCGGCGGTCACATCACCATTGACCTGTACATCAACGGCACGCTGGGTTCCGAGGCTGAGTCCATGCAGGGCATCCAGATGGGTACTCTGGATATCTTCCGCGGCAACGCTTCTTCTCTGCCCAACTACGGCGCTGAACTGATCGGCACCACCGGCCTGCCGTATGTCTTTAAGGATATGGCACAGTTTGAGGATGTGGCTGAGAGCAGTCTGGGCGACGAGCTGCTGCAGAGCGTGGAAGATGCCAACTGCGGTTATGTTGCTCTGGGCTGGCTGGTCGAAGGTCCTCGCAGCATGTTCATCACCCCGAAGGTCTACGAGCGTCTGGGCAAACCCACCGACTTCACGCTGGACAAGATGAAGGGCCTGAAGGTCCGCGTGCCCGAGACGGACCTGATGATCAACACCATGGATGCTCTGGGCGCTTCCGCCACCGCAATCGCTTACTCTGAGCTGTACACCTCTCTGCAGTCCGGCGTCGTCGATGCTGCTGAGAACGGCGTTACCTCTTACATGAGCAACAGCTTCAACGAAGTTGCCCCTACTTCATCACCGATGCACACACTTTGGCTGCGGCGTCATCCTGATGAACGCTGACAAGTGGAACGGCTTCAACGATGCCGAGAAGGGCTGGATCAAGGAAGCCGCTCTGGCCGCACGTTCCGCCTGCTACGAGTACAACCAGAAGCAGGAGCAGGCCTGCTTCGATTCCTTCGCCGACAAGGGCATCACCAAGCTGGAGGTTTCCGATATCGAAAAGTGGCAGGAGGCCTGCGCACCTCTGTACGAGAAGGAGAGCGCAGAGGCTCAGGACATCATCGCTAAGATCCAGGGCGGCAACTACTGATCCCTGCCGAGACGTTTTGACGAACCAATAAAGGACGAACGTTCCCCGGCTGGCAGCGGTCGTGGGGAATTTTAGAAAACGAACAATCAAGGAGCCGATTATGGACAAATTTGAAACTGTTTGGAAAAGATCGACGCCGTGCTGTTCCAGCTTCTGCGCCATGTCTGCGCATTGATCCTGGGAGCTCTGGTAGCGGTGGTCTTTTTATCTTCTTTGGGCGTTATGTGATGCACCATTCTCCCATGTGGGGCGAGCCGTTCTCCTGCTGTGTCTGGTATGGCTGAGCCTGCTGGGCAGTGTGCTGGTGGTGCGCAAGAACGAGCATCTGGCCGTTACCATGTTTGATGAAAAGTTGGGCGAAAGGGTGTCTTTCTCACAGATATTCTGGCGTCTGTCTGTGTGTTTGCTTTTCCATCTTCCTCATCGTGTACGGCATCAAGCTGGCACAGCAGGGTGCAGGCAACAACATGGCCGGCATCAACGTGCCCTATTCCTTTATGTACAGTGCACTGCCTGTGACCGGCGTGCTGAACATCTTCGCTGTTCTGGGCCACTGGGTGCTGGGTCGAAAGGAGAAAAGTAAATGTCTACTGCAACGATCGCAACCATCCTGCTGCTGGGCGTGTTCCTGGTGCTGGTTTTCCTCCGTGTGCCCGTGGTATATGCCATTGGTGTGGCTTCTCTGCTGGATTTCTTCTATCTGGGCATCAACCCCATGCAGATGGCTCTGAAATTTGTCAGCAATCTGAAATCCTATACGCTGCTGGCGGTGCCCTTCTTCATCCTGATGGGTGAATTGATGAGCGCGGGCGGCATCACCGATACCCTGATCGCTTTCTCAAAGGAACTTGTCGGCTGGATGCGCGGCGGTGCTGCCATGGTCAACGTGGTGGCCTCCTTCTTCTTCGGCGGCATCTCCGGATCTTCTTCCGCCGACTGTGCCTCTCTGGGCCCCATCGAGATCAAGATGATGGAAGAGCAGGGCTATGACCGCGAGTTTTCCACCTGCCTGACCATGGCATCCTCCGTTGAAGGCATTCTGGTTCCCCTCTCAGAACATGGTCATCTTCACTCTGGCTGCTGCCGGCGTCACCACCGTTTCCATCGGCCAGCTGTTCGTGGCCGGCTACATGCCCGGCGCTGTGCTGAGCATCGTGCTGATGATCTACTCCTACTACTACTCCAAGAAGATGAACATCCCGGTCACCGGCAGTTCAACCTGAAGAACTGCATCAAGGCGTTCTTCAAGGCCATCTGGGGCATGCTGGCTGTTATGTTCGTGGTCGTCGGCGTTATCGCCGGTGTCTTTACCACCACCGAGTCCGCCGCTGCTGCCGTTGTGTGGTCGCTGTGCGTCGGCCTGTTCATCTACAAGGGCTTCTCCTTCAAGGATATCCCCACATCTTTGCAAACGTCGTGGAGACTCTGGGCAAGGTGCTGATCCTGCTGGGCGTGTCCGGCGCATTCACCTACCTGCTGACCTATCTGCGCATCCCCACCATGATCGCTACCGGCCTGTTCTCCATCACCAGCAACAAGATCGTCATCCTGATCCTGCTCAACATCCTGATGCTGTTCCTGGGCTGCCTGATCGAGATGGCCTGCCTGATCCTGATGCTGACCCCGTCATCCTGCCCATCTGGATGCAGCTGGGTCTGTCCCCATCCATCTGGGCATCGTCATGGTGCTGAACCTCGGCATCGGCCTGCTGACCCCTCCCGTCGGCTCTACCCTGTTCATCGGCTCTGCCATTTCCGGCATCAAGATCGAGACCCTGTCCAAGAAGATGGTGCCGTTCTACATCACCATGTTCATTGCGCTGATAATCCTGACCTACTTCCCGCAGACCTTCATGTGGCTGCCGAACCTGCTGTACTAAGTGCGTATGGAAACAATGAATCTGCCACTGGGGGCGCGGCTCTGGATCGCAGATGCCCCCAAAGACCCCAAAGGAATGATCCTGATCTGCCCCGGCGGCGGATACCAGTGGCTTTCGCCGCGTGAGGCCCAGCCGGTGGCCCGCGCCTTTGCCGCCGCCGGCTGGGCGGCTGCGGTGGTGTACTACACCGTTCGCGAAAGCCCGGCCAACCCCGCTGGGCACCCTGCCGGTGCACCAGCTGGGCGAAGCACTGCAGACCATGCAGCAGCGTTTCCCGGCACTGTCGGCGCTGGTCTGTGGCTTCTCCGCAGGCGGCCATCTGGCAGCCAGTCTGGGCGTGCACTGGCGTGAGTTGGGCCTGCCCGCCCCGACGGCATGATCCTGGGCTACACGGTGATCACCGCCGGAAAGTACGCCCACCGCGGCAGTATCAAAATCTGGCCGGTTCGGACGATCCGGGCTGGTATTCGCTGGAAACGCAGGTCACGGCAGATACGCCGCCTGCCTTCTTCTGGCATACCGTCACCGACCCGGAAGTGCCGGTGCAGAACAGCCTGCTTCTGGCAGGTGCACTGAGCGCGGCCGGTGTGCGCTACGAAATGCATCTTTACCCCGCGGGTGCACGGTCTGAGTCTGGCAACGCCCGAAGTGGACGAGCCGGAAAAGCACCGCGTTGCAGATCCCCACATCGCCGGCTGGTTCGGGCAGTGCCTCGAATGGCTGGATATTCTAAAAACGACAAAGGGTGATTCCCCATGGCAATGTGGAAAAACGACGATGAAATGTTCGCCCTGATGAAGAGAAGCTCTATACCCCGTTGTGGGTGATATTCTGGATCAGATGGGCTATAAGCACCAGTTCCTGCCCGCTTCCATCCGCCCGTTGGCTGCACAGGTGCCTACCGCACCCTACATCCTGCCCGGAGAGGAAGAGGACAAGCGCCTGAAGGTGGCTGGCTACGCCTGCACCGTTCTGGAAAACGATGTGTTTGAGTACCCCGCCGAAAAGCCCTTCGGCTATATGACTGAGGCGCTGGATGACCTGAAGCCCAACGAGATCTACATCGCTACCGGCGCACACAACAGTGCTCTGTGGGGCGAGCTGCTCACCGCCTGCGGCAAGGCTCGCGGTGCAGTTGGCGCCGTTCTGGACGGCTACACCCGCGATACCCCAAGGTCATCGAGCAGAACTTCCCTGTTTTCTGCTCCGGTACATGGGCACAGGATTCCTCCGTCCGTACCTACGTGTTCAAGTGGCGCTGCCCCATTGAGATCGGTCAGGTGACCATCCACAATGGCGATATCGTCTTTGGCGACATCGACGGCGTGCTCATCATCCCTAAGGATATTGCACCGCAAGTCATCGAGAAAACCCTCGTCAAGGCAAGCACGGAAAAGACCATGCGCAAAGCCATTGAAGACGGCATGATGGTCACGGATGCATTTGCAAAGTTCGGAGTGCTGTAAGCTATGGACGAAAAGCAGAACGCCTTTCAGATCAATCGGGAAGACAATGTGGCCACGGCCCTGACCCCGTTGGTGCCCGGCCCCGTGGAGCTGCGCGGCGATGCCTGCGCCCCCGAAGTGGAAGCCGCCACCGAGGTGCCGATGGGCCATAAAATTGCCCTGCGGGACATCAGGAACGGTGAGGATATCGTCAAGTACGGCGTAGTCATTGGCCGCGCTACAGCCGATATCCCGGCTGGCAGCTGGGTACACCTGCACGTCATGCGCAGCGTCTACGACCAGCGTTCCAGCCATCTGGACGTCAGGACCGGTGCTCCCAAAGACACGAAGTACGAGTAAAGGAGAGGCTTTTAATGGATTGGAATGAACTGCAAAGCCTCACCTGGCCCGGCTACGCCCGCAAAAACGGCGGCAAGGGCATCCGTAACCGGGTGTTGGTGATCTACACGGTCAAGTGTGCCGAGTTTGTGGCGCAGCAGATCGTAGCCAAAGCGGCAGTACCAATGTAGAACTGCTGGGCTTTGACGGCTGTACCGACAACCAGTATGCGGTGAACCTGCTCATCAGCTTCATCCGCCACCCCAACGTGGGTGCGGTGCTGGCCGTAGGCCTTGGCTGTGAATACGTGCAGCCGGAATGGCTGTCTAAAATTGCCGAGGAAGAGGGCAAGCCCACAAGCTGGATGTTCATCCAGAACGAGGGCGGCACCCAGCCTGCCGTCCGCAAGGGCGTGGAGTGGGTGCAGAGCGCACTCAAAGAGCTGGAAAACACCCCGCGTGGAAATGTCCGTAAAGATCTGGTCATCGGCGCAGAGTGCGGCGGCAGTGACTACACCAGCGGTCTGGCTGGCAATGTGGTCGTGGGCCGGTTCTACGACTGGCTCACCGATCAGGGCGGCACGGCCATCTTTGAGGAGATCGTTGAGGCCATTGGTCTGGATCATCTGCTGCTCAAGCGCGCTGCTTCTGAGCAGGCCGCAAAAGAGCTGCGCTATACCTATGATAAAGCGCTGGAATACTGCCGCAGCGTGCGTCAGTATTCGGTCAGCCCGGCAACTTTGCAGGCGGCCTGTCCACCATTGAAGAAAGAGCATGGGTGCTGTGATCAAGAGCGGCTCCCGCCCCATTCAGGGCGTCATCAAGGTGTCCTGCCCTGCGCCCCATCCGGGCCTGTGGCTGCTGGACTCCACCCCGGACCCTTACTGGATGCAGTTTGGCATCACCAATCCCAACGACAACGAGGGCTTGATGGATCTTGCCAGCTGTGGCGCACACATCGTGTTCCTCGTTACAGGACGCGGCAATGTGGTGGGCAGCGCAGTAGCCCCTGCATCAAGATCACCGGCAACGGTGCGACTTACGCCCGCATGGAGGGCGATATGGACTTCAATGCCAACCCCGTGCTCCGGGCGAATGCACCCAGAGCGAGCTGGCTCGCCGCCTGACCGAACTGGTGGTAAAACTGCCGCCGGTCAGCCCACCAAGAGCGAAGCCCAGGGACACCACGAGTTCTTTGTACCGTATAAATATCAGGAAAAGCAGGTCGCTTTCAAGCGTGCCTGCGAAGAGTGAGGAGGACTGTTCCCCATGGCAGCATTTACCGAAGAACAGGTGAAGGATTTCAGCATCAAGAACTGGTACGACCTATCCGGTCAGGTCGCCGTCGTCACCGGCGGTGCCACCGGTCTGGGTCTTGCCATTACCCGCTGTCTTGTTTCCGCAGGCGCAAAGGTGGCCGTTGTGGCTTCCCGCGCTCCTGAGCTGGTGGCCGATACTCTGGCAGAGTTTGGCGGCAAGGCTGTGTACTATCAGTTCAATATCACCGATACCGACCACGCTCAGGAACTGGCCGATAAGATCACCGCTGAGCAGGGTCCCGTGAGCATCCTTGTGAACAACGCAGGCAACCATTGCAAGAAGTTCATCTGGGATATGACCGTGGACGACTACAAGCGCGTTCTGGATGTGCATCTGGTGGGTGCATTCGCGCTGACCAAGGCCTTTGTTCCCCAGATGAAGGAGCAGGGTCATGGGCGCATCATCTTCCAGGCCAGCATGACCAGCTACATCGGCCAGCCCCAGGTGGCAGGCTACTCCACCGCAAAGGCCGGCTATCTGGGCCTGATCCACACCCTGACCGCTGAACTGGCCGAGGACGGCATCACCGTCAACGCCATTGCTCCGGGCTGGATCGACACCCCATGTTCCACAAAGCTACCGACAACGACCCGCCGCGTCTGGCCAAGATCATGGGCCGCATCCCCGCCAAGAGCGTGGGTGACCCTATGGATGTCGGTATGTGTGCAGCGTTCCTGTGCAGTGACGCAGCCCGCTATATCAGCGGCACCTGCATCCCTGTTGACGGCGGCGCTCTGATCGGATTCTGATGAAATGAGCCCACCCATCTCCTGAACAGACGGGTGGGCATTTTTGGAGGATATTTGTTATGAATGATCGTTTCAGCGAAGAGCTGTTCCTCACCAATGAGACCGGCAAGATGCTCTACCACAAGTATGCAGAGCATATGCCGATCATCGATTACCATTGCCATCTGCAGCCCGTGGAGATCGCCGAGAACAAGGAGTTTGAAGATCTGGGCGAGATGTGGCTGCGCGGCGACCACTACAAGTGGCGCTGTATGCGCACCTTTGGCATCGACGAGAAGTACATCACCGGTGACGCCAGCTACTACGAAAAGTACATGAAGTTTGCCGAAATTCTGCCCCAGCTGGTGGGCAATCCCATCTATATCTGGTGTGCACTGGAGCTGAAGCGCTACTTCGACATCGACGAACCCTGACCGCAGCCAATGCACAGGAAATTTATGACCGCACCAAAAGCTTATCACCGAAAAGCACATGACACGCCGCTGGTGCATGGAGCACAGCAATGTGCGTCTGGTCTCCACCACCGAAGACCCCATCGACGACCTGCGCTACCACAAGGTTCTGAACGAGGAAAGATGTTCACCCGCGTGATCACCGCCTTCCGCCCCGATAAGGCCATGTTCTGCGCCAACGCCGATTTTGCTGCTTATCTGGCAAAGCTTTCTGCTGCGGAGCAGCCATCGACAGCTTTGCCGAGATGCTCACCGCATTGGAAAAGCGTTTGCAGTATTTCCAGCAGATCACCGGCACCACCGTCAGTGACGACGGCATCCCCTACTTCAACTGGGCAGATTACACCCCGCCGAGGTAGAGGGCATCTTTGCCAAGGCACGCAGCGGCGGCAAGCTGACCCAGCATGAGATCGACCAGTACCAGAGCGCATTCCTGTTCGAGATGGCCCGTATCTACAACCGCAACCACTACGTTATGCAGCTGCACATCGGCACCTATCTGGATGCCAAAACCAGCCATGTGAAGAGCGTGGGCCAGTCCACTGGTTTTGATTGCTGCGACGATGCCGCACCGGTCAAGGGTGTTGGCGAGCTGCTGAACAACCTGACCACCATCGGCGAACTGCCCAAAACCATCATCTACCCGCTGGACGGCACAAAGATTGAGACCTGGGCGATCTTAGCCGCAGGCTTCTGCGATAATGGCACCAAGGCAAAGTTCAGCTGGGCGCACCCTGGTGGTTCAACGATCAGGCCTTTGGCATCCAGCGGCAGTTCGAGGCCTGTGCAAACCTGTACCCGGTCTCACTGTCGGTCGGCATGCTGACCGACAGCCGCAGCTTTATCTCCTATCCCCGTCATGAGCTGTACCGCCGCGTGCTGTGCAGTTATCTGGGCAGTCTGGTGGAGCGCGGAGAGTATTTCTCCGGTGAGGAAGAGCTGAAAAAGACCATCGAGAATGTCTGCTTCAACAATGTGAATGAGTTCTTTGGCTTCAACGTTAAGGTTTGATAGGAGGATTTATTATGGCAGATCTGAAGGGTAAGGCCGGCATCGTCACCGGCGGCAGCAGCGGCATTGGTTTCCAGATCGCAAATGTGCTGGCAGAGGCCGGCGCGCCGGTCTACGTGATCAGCCGTACCGGCAGGCCCAAAGAGGGCGTGGGAGAAAGCGCATCGGGCGTTGTCCACCTGAAGGGCGATGTGGGCGATGTAGAAGCCATGAAGGCTATGGTGGCAGAGCTTGCCGCAAAGCACAATGGCTGCCTTGATTTTCTGGTGAACAATGCAGGCGTCAGCTATAAATGCCGTGCCGAAAATTTCCCTATGGAACAGTTTGACAACATCATGAACGTGAACGTCAAGTATTTGTTTGAGATGAGCGTTGTCTGCTACCCTACCTGAAGAAGAGCGCGGACAAGGGCCGCATCATCAACATCACCAGCATGAGCGCACATCTGGGCTTCAGCGAGGTGGTGCCCTACTGCACCAGCAAGGGCGCTGTTTTGGCTATGACCCGCGCACTGGCTGTGGAGTGGGCCGGGGACAACATCACCGTCAACAGCATCGCACCGGGCTGGTTCCGCAGCAAGATGAACGAGCAGGTGGTGGACGCCGCCCGTGAGCAGAAGATCCTGAACCGGATGCCCCTGCATGCTTACGGCGATACCCGCGATCTGGGCAAGATGGCCGAGTTCCTGGTGGGCGATGGAGCCTCCTACATCACAGGTCAGGATTTTGCCGTGGATGGCGGTGCCCTGGCGTATGGATACTGACCGAACTTGATTTTTGGTGTGCGGTCACTCGACCAATGCCGTCAAGTCGTTGTCGGATAAATCGATTTTCATTTGTCCGGGAGTAAGTGCACGGTTTCTGCACGGTTTTTGCACGGTCTCAAAACGTGCAAAGGGTGCAAATCGTTGCAAAATCGGACAAAGGGTGCAGAAACTCCAAGCTCAAAACTTGCGATGCATCGCTGAGAGATGACGTTAAAACGTAACTTCCAAAATTGAGGGAATCGCCCGGCGTGCGCTACGAATCAGTAGGCCGGGGTTCGAGTCCCTTCCATCGCACCATGACGAATGTTCTTACAGCATTTAGCTGTCAAAGAGCATTCGTCATTTTTATTTGCTAAATAGCGACATCACAGGGGCGTAGTTGACGACTACGCCTTTTCTTGTATTCACCGATACATCGGGTGTCGGTAAAGGAAGTGCGCTTGGAATCTCGATGGTGCCCACGCAGTTGTAGTGAATGCGGAGCCGCTGCTCCCATACACCGTTGACCTTTTCTGCATTGAACACTTCGATTTTTTCACCAGTTCATTCAGCATCCGGGTGTCAGTTTTTTGCTCTGGTGTACTTGCGAACCAGACTGATAAACATATCCGTTGTCATGGTGCGGCTGCTCTGCTTTTCGATTTCGGAGCGGAGCTGTTTGATTTTCTCGGTCAGCTCCTTTTGCTCGTCCTCATATCTCCGGGACATTCTGGAAAAGCGTTCGTCAGAGATCTTGCCGGAAACATTGTCCTCATAGATGCGCTCAAAGAGGCCGTCCAGTTCTTCATCACGGGCAAGGAGTGCTTTCAACTCTTTCTCTTTCAGCTTGCGGTCAGCTTCGTCCGCCTGCTGGGAGTGCCCGATAACAGCTTTCAGAAAGTCGTCCTCATAGATGCTGGCAAACTTGGTCAGCCGCCGAATCTCCCCAACACCACTTCTTCCAGAAAGTCTACCCGGATGTAGTGGGTGGATTGGCAGGTGCCACGGTTGCCCTTGTAGTTGGAGCAGTTGAAATACTTGATTTCCGGGTTGCCCTGATTGAAGTGGAAATGCAGATTGCAACCGCAGTCTGCGCAGACAAGTAAGCCAGAGAACATATTGTGTTCTCCGTTGCTGGTACAGCGTTTGCGCATTTTTCCGCGCTTCAGCTGCACCTGTTCAAACACGGCACGTTCAATAATGGGTTCGTGAACATCTTGGAACACTACCCAATTTTCCGGGTCGTTATGAATCCGCTTTTGTTCTTGTAGGACTTGGAGTAGGTTTTGAAGTTCAGAATATCCCGCAATACTCCTGCTGATACAGAAGATGGGTAATCGTGGAGCCATTCCACTTGGTAGCGGGCCGTGTTTTGCTCTTTCCGGGACGGCCGATGCCTTTCTGAATCCAGTAGGCCTGCGGCGTCAGGATGCCTTCCTTTTCAAACTGGGTGGCAATCTGTTCCGTGCCAAAGCCCTCCAACGTCATATCAAAATGCGCCGGACAACTTGAGCAGCTTCTTCATCAATGACCCAATGCTTGGGATTGTTCGGGTCCTTGATATACCCATAGGGAGGAAGTCCCATCGGTTCGCCGGAGTTGCCTTTGATTTTATTACTGATACGGCGTTTCTTGCTGATGTCGCGGGCATACCACTCATTGAACAGGTTTCGGATGGGTGCCAGTTCGTTTTCTCCCTCGGCCGTGTCGATGTTGTCCGAAACGGCAACAAGTCGGATGTCATGGTCCGGGAAAAATTCTTCTGTCAGCCGCCCGACCTCGATATAGTTTCGGCCCAGACGGGAAAGGTCTTTGACGAACACAGCAGAGGCTTTTCCTTGTTCAAGTTGCTGCATCATCTCAACGAAACCGGGACGGTTCATGGTCACGCCGGAGATGCCATCATCCAGAAAGTGAACCAGATTGGTATAGCCTTTTTCCTTTGCAACTTTGGTGAGCAGCTTCTTTGGTTGCCGATGCTGTAACTCTCGCCCTCCAAATTATCATCACGGGAAAGACGCTCATAGAGAAAGCGGTTGCTTCACGGGATTTTTTGTTATTCGACTGTTTCATACTCGCTCCTTTCTTGGGACAGTCGAATAGCAAATTCACTTGTACACCTATATTATAACACAATCCGCTTTCTCTGTCCGCTGCCTCCCGAAAGGTCATTATAATTTTTCGCTTTCGGATTTCATCAGCCGGAGAAGAACTTCTCCTAAGGTCTGGGAGCTTTCTTCTTTGAACACCGGCTCAACGATAAAGGAGCGATTGCCAATACGATAAGTCGAATCCAGAGTAAGCATCTCTGGATTTTTGCTTTTCAGGGTTTGTCTTTTTGCTTGCATCGTAAAATCCCCTTTCTTAAAATCAAAAATGAGCCAACGGATGGCTGCTGGCAGCAACCCACGGGAATCTCGCCCCTGCATTCCTCATGCAGCCCTACTCATTGCCTGCGACGCTCTGAACGCTCGGACTTTGACGGTAAGGGAGTATCAGCCTGTCAGTATGTCATGGCCCGCAAGCAGCCGCGCTTGCATTGCGGCGGGGTGGAGATCGCTCCGCTTTTCAGAGAAAGCATCGTGGCGCACCCGCCGTCCAGCTCGATACAGACAGCAACGTATCCGTTTGCCCTATGATGCACCGCCGTTATCTTGCGGGCTTTCTTTATCAAGGAACAATAAGGCTTTGTCAGCCTGTAAAAGCATACCGTTTCCGATATGCTTTTACGGAACGACAAACAGCCCATAACGGGAAGCGTGGAAAGGGGTACAGGCTCCCGCATGGGCTTAAAGAGTTAGCCTACATGAAACGCAAGAGTGCGGGTAATAAGGCGCACTTGCAGCCTGTTACGCATTTCTTCGTCCACATAGGAGTAAGTATTGCCCGCGTCGTCTTTCAGCGTTCGGGTACAAAGTTTCGCTATGTAACCCTCGTAATGCTTCAAGATCGCGCACATGGCGTTTGTGTCGCCGTTTGCCGCTGCGGAAATGACAGGGAACGGCAACAGATTTTCAGATTTCCTAACGGTGTTCATCATCTGCTTTTCCCTCCAAATACTGTTTGATCTTCGCAAGCGCGGATTTCCTATGCCGGAAAACCGTCGTGCGTACAACATTCAGCAGTTCGCCAATTTCCGCGTCGCTCATATCCAAGAAGTAGGACAAGAGAACAATATCGCGTTTTCTTTCGGGCAAAGCGTTAAGAACTTCGGCAAGCAGTTCATTTTGACGAGTACATCAAAGCCGGACACTTGAAAACGATAATAATCGCTTTCGTATTCGTCCGTCGTGAAAAGCTGCGCGAGTTCGCTTTCGCTCAAATCCGAAAAAGTTACTTCGCGGGCTGCGCATTTCGCAAGGGTGCGGCGGTAGCTTTTCGCTTCGCCTACCAACGTTTTCTTTGCCAATGCGTCATACTGATGTTGTATTCTTTCCTTGTAGGAAGAAGATAGCTCCATAGAGTTCACCTCCTTCCCGCGTGGAGTAGAGGACGGGAGTTAAGGGCTTGTCCTCTCTGCCCCTTTCGCTCCGTACCCGTTCGGGAGATGGCTCTTTGTTGCTCCTTTCAAAAATAAATTGAAATAAACAAAATGCGCCCGCCCGCAAGACGCGGACGAGCGCAAAGGAATTGTGAGCAATATTTAGATGTACTGACAGTTCATATATATAAGCGTAGTTTCCCCCGGTGGTGGGCGGGCTTTTTTTGATAAGTCAATAACTGTCGGATTTTGTCGATATGCTTTTTGCTTCATGGCGGCTACCTCCTTTAGCCGCCGATTTCAACAGTGATACCGCGTCATTTCATTAGAAGATAAAAAGAAACGGCGGCTTTGATTTTTCAAAGCTGCTGCGGAAATCAAAGAACGACAAGCAACAGTTCTGATTTTGCTCCAATATGGTTATTAGGGGCACAAATTAAAATCAAAAAAGAGCCGATAACAGCAGTATTTCAAACTGCATATTATCGGCTCTGCGTCTGTGCGTCTGGCTCTTTTAATTAAATTATTTCTGTTGTTTTTTGGCTTTATTATATGTATTAGCTAACTGTCCACAAGCTGCTTTAATCTCTCTACCATGAGAAACTCTCATGGTAACTTCAAGTCCTGTTTGCTCTAATTGATGTTTGAACGCAACCATTTCTTGTTTTTGTGGTGCTCTAATTTTTGAATTACTCGTCGGGTTGTATTGCAGCACGTTAATCATAACATTTTTGCCCTTAAACCATTTTGCAAGTTGCCTTATATCTGAGGAACGGTCATTTATACCTGGTAAAAGCAAATACGCAAATACCACTTTTCGATTATGCCTTTGAGAATAGGACAATGCTTGCTTAACAACATCTTCAATAGCGTACATGTGCATATGAGGAATGATACAGTTTCTCGCAGCCTGTGTTGCTGCATGTAAAGATATTGTCAACTGAATTTTTAGATGTTCTTCGCGCAATTTTTTTAATTGATTAACTGGACCAACTGTTGATACGGTAATGCCGTCGGTTGGAAAGTTAAGTCCATTTCTATCTCGAAGAATATGGATTGCTGCAATCAAGTTGTCGTAATTGAATAAAGGTTCTCCCATTCCCATAAAAACGATACGATTTACTTTTTGACGTATCAATACAACCTGCTGCACAATTTCAGACGGTGTTAGATTACGAACAAAACCATTGCGTCCGGACTCACAAAAAATACAGCCAACAGAACAACCAACTTGCGTACTTACGCAAACAGTCCCACCATCTCGCCGTTTAATAAAAACCGTTTCAATATACCTGTTATCTTTCAATTCATAAACATACTTTTCAGTATCGCTACTTTTATAGACTTTTTTTGTTGATATTGATAGATTTTCTTTGTGAAATGGCTGTTTATACAATTCCGTATATAAGGCTCTTGCTTTATCCTCTCCAATTACTTCCGACATTTCTTTGTAAGTAAATCCGTATGGGTCATTCAATATTTCCGTAGGTGTACTTTTAGGTAAGTGTTTCATTTAAATATCCTTCCTTTTCAAAATTAAAAGTTTGTTTTCAGAGTTTTTGATTATGATTTCTAGTTTTTCAACATCAACGATATGCGTTAATTTACATTTAGGGCAGAAAAGAGGAAAATTTCTTAATACCGTATTATAAAATACTTGAACCCTCGTCTTTCCGTTACAAATTGGACATTTTATCCAATATTTTTCAAGCATAATATTTCTCCTTTTGCGCAAAAAAATGCAGGTCAATTCTCAACATGAGCATTGACCTGCATTTATACATATAATACTACAACAAAATTAAGGCATAGTTTTTATACTATGTCTATACGTCGTTAGTTTTGTTGTATAGCATACGCAAAATAAGCATGACAAAAAAGCCCATATTGAAAATGGGAAAAATCTTTTTTGATTTCAATGCTTATCGAATACGCATGCTATGTAACATAAACATTCCCCCCCTTTTATATAATATTATATACAAAAGCAGCTTGTTGTCAACATATATATATATGAATTATTTTGGCTAACTGATAGAACTACGTAGACATATCCAAGAAGAAAGGGGAACAGTAAAATGTAATAGGGTGAATAACTATGGCAAAAAGACCAGTACCACGATACGACTTTAAGGCTTTTGGGGCAGCGATAAAGGCAGCGCGTGAGGGATGCAAGGAGAGCCGCAAGAAAGTAGGCGACGAAATGTTTATCTCGCCGCGCTACCTTGCGAACATTGAGAACAAGGGCAGCACCCGAGTTTACAGGTGTTCTATGACCTTGTAACCCGGTATCATATTTCCGTCGATCAATTTTTCTTTCCGAACAGCAATGCGGAGAAATCTACCGGGCGGCGGCAACTTGACGCACTGCTGGACGGTATGAGCGATACAGGCATACGGATTGTAACCGCAACGGCAAAGGAGATAACGGAAGTCGAAAAGCAGAGGACTAACCTCACAATATGGAAACAGGAGATTGCAGCGCATGGCGGTTGCAATCTTTTGCGTCAAAATTAAAGGAACGCGCAACAAATACCGCCTTTCGGTGGGGTATGGAGTAGATAGCAAGCATAGGAGTGTAGCCACCCCGGCAGAAATGCTTGCTGGGGAGTACCCCAGACCCCAAGAAACGAGGTGAAACTATGACGAACCGAACCCGAAAAATTGTTCTGCGTGTTCCCGTGACGCCGGAGGAACAGGAACTTATCCGGCAGAAGATGGCTCTGCTGCACACACGGAATTTTTCTGCCTACGCCCGGAAGATGCTGATAGATGGTTATGTTGTCCACATCGACACCACCGACATCCGGGCGCAGACCGCCGAACTGCAGAAGATTGGCATCAACGTCAATCAGATCGCACGGCGGCTGAACAGCATGGGGCCGCTGTACACACAAGATATTGCGGACATCAAAGGAGCGCTGGCACAGATATGGCAGTTACAAAGATACATCCTATCAAGTCAACGCTGAAAAAGGCACTGGACTACATTGAGAATCCAGCCAAGACGGATGAAAAATGCTGGTGTCCTCCTTTGCCTGCTCCTATGAAACCGCCGACATCGAATTTGAACTGCTGCTATCACAAGCCATGCAGAAAGGCAACAATCTGGCCCACCACCTGATACAGTCTTTTGCGCCGGGAGAAACCACGCCGGAGCGGGCCCACGAGATTGGCCGGCAGCTTGCAGATGAAGTCCTGCAAGGCAAATACCCGTATGTGCTGACCACGCACATTGACAAGGGCACGTCCATAATCACATCATCTTCTGTGCTGTGGACATGGTGAATCAGCGAAAGTATGTTTCCAACCGACAAAGCTATGCCTACATCCGGCGCATCAGCGACCGGCTGTGCAAGGAACATGGCCTGTCCGTGGTAATGCCCGGCCAAGACAGGGGCAAGAGCTATGCCGAGTGGGACGCGCACCGCAAGGGCACGAGTTGGAAGGCGAAGCTGAAAGCTGCCATAGATGCAGCCATTCCGCATGCCAAGGATTTTGACGATTTTCTGCGGCTCCTGCAGGAGCAGGGCTATGAAGTCAAGCGGGCAAGTATGTTTCGTTCCGTGCGCCCGGACAGGAACGGTTCACCCGCTGCAAAACACTGGGAGAAGCCTACACCGAGGAAGCTATTACCGAGCGCATTAAAGGGCGGTTTGCGGAGAGGAAGCCCAAAGAAAACCATAAAATTTCGCTGCGGATTGATTTGGAGAACAGCATCAAGGCCCAGCAGTCCGCAGGGTATGAGAAGTGGGCAAAACTCCACAATCTGAAACAGGCTGCCCGGACGCTGAACTTTCTGACGGAGCATGAAATTGATAGTTACCCGGATTTGGAAAGCCGGGTGGCCGAGATCACCGCCGCCAGCACCGAAGCTGCCGCCGCATTGAAAGCAGCAGAGCGCCGGCTTGCTGAAATGGCCGTGCTGATAAAGGATGTCACCACCTGTAAAGAACTGCGCCCACTGTTGCAGGAGTATCAGCGGGCTGCTGACAAAAAGCAGTTCCGACGTAAGCATGAAGGAACCTTGATTCTCTATGAAGCAGCGGCGAAAGCTCTAAAAGAGCAGGGCTTTCAAAAGCTGCCCGACCTCTACGCCCTGAAAAACGAGTATAAGCAACTGGCCGAGCAGAAAGACCAGATGCAGCGGCAGTACAATGATGCCAAACGCCAGATGCAGGAGTATGGCATCATAAAGCAGAATGTGGACGGCATTCTGCGGACAGCACCGGGAAAGGAGCAGATGCAGGAACGGTAAATCTGCACAAAATATTGTTCGGATTTTTGAATCCCAAACGCTTAGACCGGGTGGCGTTTCCGCCCGAAATCATGTAAAATAGACTTAGACAACGAAAGCGAGGAACCCTCTATGGCAGAAGTGAACGATAACGGCTCTATCCAGCTTTTTGAAGATCAGAAAATCCGTACTGCATGGGATGCAGAAAAGGAAGAATGGTATTTTTCGATTATTGATGTTATCTCTGTTTTAACAGGTACAGCTAATCCACGGCGATATTGGAGTGACCTGAAGCGTAAGCTGAAAGCTGAGGGGGCAAATGAGTTGTACGAAAAAATCGTACAACTGAAAATGTTGTCCCTGATGGAAAACGGTACAAGACAGATGTTGCCAGCACAGAACAACTTTTGCGTATCATCCAGTCCATCCCGTCCCCGAAAGCTGAACCGTTCAAGGCATGGCTGGCAATGGTGGGCAAGGAACGCATCGAGGAAACCATCGACCCGGAGCAGGCTATCGACCGTGCGCTTGATACCTATTTGAAGAAAGGCTACTCCGAAGAATGGATTCACCAGCGGCTTTTGGCAATCCGTATCCGAAACGAACTGACAGACGAATGGAAGAAGCGCGGAGTACAAAAGGGCAAGGAGTATGCTATCCTGACCGATGAAATCTCCCGCGCATGGTCCGGCATGACCACGGGGCAGTACAAGCGGCTGAAAGGTCTGACAAAAGAAAATCTCCGGGACAACATGACCGATTTGGAACTTGTGCTGACCATGCTGGCCGAAGCATCTACCACGGATATTTCCAAGACTGCAAAGCCGCAGACCTTTGAAGAAAACAAGCAGGTTGCTAAACGCGGCGGCAAGGTAGCCGGTATTGCACGGCAGGCTCTTGAAGCGGAAACCGGCAAGCCCGTTATCACAGAAAAGAAATGCGTTTGACTTCCAGCAGCTTGTGACCGACATTGTAGAAGATGCCGCCGAACTGCCGGAGCAGTCTGCCGAAAAGAAAGAAAAATAATAAGATTGGGAGGATTTAATATGAAAATGACCGAACCCTATAATCTGGGACTTTTAGCCCTTATTTCAGCGGCAGGGGAAATTTCTTATGAAGAATTAAAGCAACGATACCTCCCGCCTGAGCAGCCCGGCGTAATTCAAGGCGTAACGGCGAGTTTTGACAACGATATAAAAACATTGGAAAAAGGAAAAATACATTTCGGTACACGGGAATATCATTCGCTTTATCAGAAAGTGATTGACAGAAAAACAGCCGGACACAGCAGCCACAAGGCCACCGTGTCCGGCTATTTTCGTTTTGACAATGACACATTACTTTTGTTAAAAATAATGTGCTATTGTCAAGATAATGGTATTATTCACCCGTAAAATCAAACCTCTGTCCGTCAAAGTCAGCATCGGTCATACGCTCCAACTTTGCAATGGTACCGTTTGCCAGCCGCCGCATTTCCGTGTCCATGTCCGGCAGGGTGGCCAGCATCCGCGCCATCGTCCGGCGGCGGTCAGAGGTGTGGTACATACAGATCAAATTTTCTTCTTCTACGCTGAGATTCATGGTCAGACCTCCATTTCGTGTTGCTTGCTGCGGGCCGCTGCCTTTTTCGGGCTGGCGGCCTGCTTTGTTTCGGAAAGCTGCTTGCGGACGGAAGCACGGGGTTTGCGAATGTTCTTATCTCGGTTCTCGTTTTTGTCAACCAGCGCGTAGATGCCAAAACGGTCTTTTACGCTGGACAGGTGTAAAGACTTATACGGCAACATAGCAAGCAGCTGGTCCGTGTCCCGGCTGGATGCCAGCTTGGTGAAATAGGGCGATACCTCTACCATGAAATGATTCTTGTCCGGGCTGTTGGGAGCAGCCAGCCGCTTCATACCGGCCACAATGCGCTGTGCCTCGGCCTTGATCAGCCCGGCGTGCAGTGCTGCAAGATGTTCTTTGAAATCACTGGGCCGTGCAGGTTCCCGGCTGCGTTGCTCCTGCCGGATGGCCGCTTGCAGAAGTTCCGGGTCACGGGGCTGCATTTCATACCGCACGAACTCTCCGAAATATTCGTCCGGGCGACTGTCGAGATGCTCTTTCAGGCCAATCTCCCGCATTCCACTTTCGTAGATCAGGCGATTGGAGCCCACGGGCAGGGCGGCATCCCGGATGTGCTGGAAGTGCTGCTGGTAGTCCAGTTCATACAGATTGCCTTGTACGGTTCCGTTGGCTGCGCCGGTCAGCTCCACCGCGTAGGCAAGAATCCTGTCGTGGGTCTGTTCGCCGCAGAATTTCCATGTGTTGTAGGCTTGCGTGTCTTTGAGCAGCACGTCCCGTTCCCGGAAGCAGAATGTTCCAGAAGGCCGGGACAGCCACAACAGCAGCTTATCTTCCGGCTGGTCGCTGCGGGCGGCCTCCCGCAGCATCTTGATGTCATAGGCAAAATCGCTCTGATAGTATGCGGTGTTCTGGTGCATAATGGCTTCCAGCGCAGCGATCACATCCATATTTTCAAATTTTGCACGGTTTACACCTCCAATTCCTTTGTCTTTTCCCGTGGCTGCGTTCGCTTGCTCTGCTCCTTTTGCGGCATCCAGCTGTGCCCGGATGGACGGCTTTTCGGTTTTGCGGCGCGGGACTTCTTGGTTTTCGGTGCCTTTTCCTCGGCCTTGACTGCGGCGGCAAGGTCCGTCAGAGAAATTTGTTCCCCGGCTTTTGCTTTGGCCTCCAATTCGCCTAGAGAGGGCGCATTGTTCAACACACCATCAATCATATTTTCGTTTTGTTCCGTGGAAAGTTCTGCGGTGCGCAGCGGATTTTCCCGCAAAAACTCCGGCACCTGCTGGAAGCCCACACTGTCGCAGTAGTGGGCGGTGTCCTGCCCGTTCTGATGCAGCACCACCACATCCGAAACAGACAACGAATGTCCCTTGAAATCTGCCGGATGGTCCACATTGAATGTGCGGTAGATGTCCTCCAACGTGGTGCCAGCAGTCAGCGGCGCAGAGTAAACTTCTGCGTAGTTGGCCTTGTCCACAGTCCGGCCAGCGGCCTGCAGGCGGTCGTATGGCTCAAAACGGTAATCGTGAGTGGAATCCTCATTGCGCAGCTGGTAGATGGAAAAGCTGTCCTGCTGCGGTGCTTCAAATCCTGCCGCTGCGTATTCCTCTACCGTCATTCCGGCAGCGGCCGCTTCCTGCGCGATCTCGGCCTGCACCTGTGCCTTATAGTCCTGCAAGGTCTGGTCAAAGTCGGCCAGCTTGGGCGGTTCCGGCAAGTCATACTGGCCTTGGTTGAGCAGCGGGCGGCAGTCCTGTACATAGGAAATAATAGCGTTGTAATAGGCAGTCTGTTCCGGCGAAGCGTTCTGCCCCTCCTGCAAAGCGGTGGTGGCCGTCTGCTCCATGGCCGAAAGGTTGCAATGTTGTTTGAGGTACGGGATAAACTCGGTCAGTACCATTTCGCGCTCTGCCTTGTCCTGTTCCCACGCTTCCGGGCCTTTGTTGTGCAGCACGAAGTTTTTCCAGTTCTCGTCCTTGGCGTAGTATTCGTGGTAGTTCTGGATATGCTGAACCAAAGAACCCTCTCCGTCACCAAAATCCTGCCGTCCCTCGTAGTTGTCGGGTTGGCCGTTCAGGGTAAAATCAATACGGAATGCGGTCTTGTCGTACCAGCCGCCCGTGTAGCCGTCCTTTTCCCGGTCCGTGTGCTGGGCGGTGTCCAGTTCTTCAAAGACGCGGTTTGCCACGGACAGCGGCATGGTTTCGCCGTCCTGCAGCTTGTCACTTTCGCTCCAAAGAATTGTGACCGTAGGTTCTGCGGCGGGGTCTGGAATTTTAACGGGTGCGGGAATTTCGTTGGCCTTTTCCGCCGCCTCTTGGAATGCCGCCAGCTTGTCGCCCAACAGGACTTCCGACACTGCGGCTGTCTGCCCCAACAGATTAAGCGCTTCCTGCCCGGCATCCGGCAGGGTCAAACCGGGCGCGTCCAACTGCCCGCCGTCCAGAGCTTTATTGTCCGGGTCGTACAGGGTGTAGTCATAGCCGGAATCACAGGTCTGGATGAACAGGGTACTGCCGTTGTCCAATGCGCAAATGCAGCCTCCTGTGCAGTGGAAAGTTCTGTTTCCCGCTGCTGGCGCAGTTCTGCCAGATGTTCGTCCAGTGCGGAGATCAGTTCATGGGCCGTATTGCGGATAATTTCCAGAGAGGCTTTCAACTCGGCCAGTTCCCGGCCCGAACTCCACCCGGCCACATAACCAAAGGAATATTCGGACGTGTCCAGCCCGTAGTGCTGGCAGACTGCATAGGCCACACTTTCGGCCTGCACTTCGCGGGTGCGGCTGTCCGGGCGGTTGGTCTGTTCCGGGTCGGTGGGGTCGATGGCGTGAAGTTTGGCGTGGGCAATTTCATGGATAGCCGTCTTGACGGTCTGTAACTGGCTCATGCCCTCTTGGATGGCAATGCGGTTGTCGAGCAGATGGAAGTACCCATGCGCGCCGCCCTCGATGTCCTCAAACCCGATGGGCACCGGGGAAGCTTGCTCCAACGCTTTGAAAAAATCTTGATAGTCCTGCACGCTGCCGGACAGTTCATTCACTGCGATAGATGGCAGCGGTTCGCCCTCGGTCTGGCTGACATCGAACACGGAAACCACCTTAAAGGCCGGAATCTGCACCGTTTTTTCTTCCGTCAGCGGCTTGCCGTCCTTGTCCAGAATCGGCTTGCCCTGTTCGTCCAGCTTTTCCATCTTCTGCTTGACCTTGTACGGCGCAGGAGCAAGAATTTTGATGCCTTTTTCGCCTTTCTTTACGGTGCGGTGGAACGTGTCTTTCCACTTGTTGAAGCCCGCCACCAGTTGGCCGCCCTGCATGGCGATCAGCAAGGTGTTGTTGAAGCTGTAATTGTGGAATTTCGCCATCGTGGTGAGGTAGGCTTTGTAGCGGTCGCTGTCGAACAGCTCTTGAATCCCTGTTTCCAGCCGGTCCGTAATTTCTTTCATCCGTTCCGCGCTGTCTTTGCCGTTCAGGATGATGGGGATAACTTTCTGCGGTTCCGTTTCAGGCTGAACAGGCGGCGGGATGTTGGCCGCATCCCGCAGAACTTCCGGCGCGGGAAAGGACAGCACCCGGTATTCCTCCGGCACGGGCTGGCCCTCGTGGACTTTCTGCCATTCGTCCCCGCTTTTGACAAGGTAGCCGTACTGGGTGAATGCGCCCTGCTCCTGCTGGGCCACATACCGGCCAAACTGCGCCGTGTCGATGCCGCCTTTCCATTCTTCCGGCATATCCACCATGCCGGAGCGATTCAGGTAGTAATCTCCTAGCTGGGCAGGCCCGTGCACATCCGGCAGATGCACATAGTCCACGTTTTCGGGAAAGTCGGTGATTCTCCCGATGCTGAAAAGCTCACTCTGCGGGGCTTGCAAGGCGGCGTTCAGCTCTGCGCGTTCCCCGGCAGAGAGTGTTTCCAGTCGTGATGCCAGAAAGTTCAGTTCGTCCACATTGGATGCCAGCACCATGTTATAAGAAATTGCAAAGCGTTTTTCTTCCTCGGCAAAGTAGCCAGAAATGAAAAGGCCCTGCGGATTATCGGACGAAATGCCGATTTGCCGCAGGGCCACTTGTACCTGTTCGGTTGTAGTGGGCAGGTCCAGCCAGACGCCATCTCCGCCTTGTTGCTGTCGATTTTGCAGTTGGATGGAAAATAATTCGCTCATTTGGTCACACTCCTTTTTAGCTATCCTACGGATAGAGAGAGCCGGTTATGGCAAAATGAATGCTTCACCTTACCATAACCGGCCCTCGTTTTCTTTATCCCTTACGCTCTACCCGGTAATTGACGTACTTGCCTCCCGTATCTGCCAGAAGCACCGTTGCATCATAGGTTTTGCCTGTTTTCTCGGAATAGAGGCCCTTGACTTTTGCCTTGCCGTTTTTGAGCAGAGCGGCGGCGATCTTTGGGGTGAACGCCTTTTTGCGCTGCTCAAAGAAGCGGTCATTCTTCCACATCACGAACTGACAGCTACGATTCCCGCAGTAGAAGTTTTTCTTTGCCCTCATAGACGTTTTCACCACACCGGGGACACTTGCCGATGATAACCCGTTCCGACTGGAACAGGTTTTGTTTGTCCGCGCTGATACAGGAATAGGTCTTGACCAGCTGACGCACCTGCGCTTCAATTTCGGCCATGAACTCGTCCGGGTCTGCGCTGCCTTTGGCAATCTCGGTCAGACGGTTTTCCCATTCAGCAGTCAGAGCGGGAGAGGTCAGGCTTTCCGGCAGAACCACCGCCAGATTGATGCCGTCCTTGGTGGGGACAAGCTGTTTGCCCTTGCGCTGCACAAAGCCCATTTGCACCAGCTTTTCCAGAATCGCCGCACGGGTGGCCGGAGTGCCCAGCCCCTTACGTTCCGCTTCCTCCGGCATATCTTCGGCCCCGGCCCGCTCCATTGCCGACAGGAGCGTATCTTCGGTGTAGGCTTTCGGCGGGGACGTGAAGTGTTCCGAAACGTTAGCCATCACGGAAAAACTCTGTCCCTCGGCCGGTTCCGGCAGGGTGTTCAGCACTTCTTCCTCGGTATCCGCTTTCAGGGTGGAGCGGAACCGCTGGTCGATTTCTTTCCAACCGGGAACAAGCACCGTCTTTCCCTTGGCGGTGAACTCGTTCCCGGCGCAGGAGAACACAGCAGTCACCGTTTCGTACTCATGGGGCGCAGCCACGGCGCAGAGCAGCTTGGAGCAGACAAGGTTCATCAGCTTGCTCTCACTTTCCGCAAGACCAGTGAACCCTGCTTTACAAATTCGGACGTGGGGATGATGGCGTGGTGGTCCGATACCTTTTTGCTGTTCAGAATCCGGCCCACTTCCGGGGTCAAGTCAAGCCCTTGGGCAAAGGGCAGCAGCCCCAGCAGGTCAGACACAAGATGTTGTGCTGTCTGGCCCATATCCTCGGTCAGATATTGGCTGTCGGTGCGGGGATAGGTCAGCAGTTTCTTTTCGTAAAGTTGCTGGGCATAATCAAGGGTCTGCTTTGCCGTGAAACCGAACAGGCGGTTTGCCTCCCGCTGCAAGGTGGTCAGGTCATAGAGCTTGGGCGGCTGTTCTGTCTTTTTCTCCCGTTTGACAGAAGTACAGACGGCAACTGCACTCGTGCATTTTTCTTTGAGAGAATTTGCGGTTTCTGCATCCGAAATTCGCTCACTGTCCGCTTTCAGGCTGCCGGACTGGATGCCGACCGTGTAATACTTTTCTTTCTGGAAGCGCAGGATTTTTGCGTCCCGGTCCACCAACATTTTCAGTGTCGGGGTCTGCACCCGGCCTACCGTCAGGGTTTTGTGATACAGCACCGAAAACAGTCGCGTTGCATTGATGCCCACCAGCCAATCTGCTTTTGCACGGCAGAGAGCCGATTGGTACAGAGCATCGTAGTCCGAATCCGGGCGCAGGTTTGCAAAGCCCTCCCGGATGGCTGCATCCTCCATGCTGGAAATCCAGAGCCGCTTCACAGGTTTCGTGCAGCCGGCCATTTGGTAGACAAAGCGGAAGATAAGTTCTCCCTCCCGGCCTGCGTCGGTTGCGGCGGTCACACTGTCCACATCCGGGCGGTTGAGCAGGGCACGCAGAACTTCAAACTGCTGTTTCTTTTCGTCCGGGACAATGAACTGCCACGGCTGGGGCAGGATGGGCAAATCTTCATACTTCCACTTGCAGTATTTTTCATCGTACTGGCCCGCCTCGGCAAAGGACACCAGATGCCCGATGCACCAGCTGACCAAATAACCACCGCCCTGCCAATAGCCGTTTTGCTTTTCATCGGCCCCGATCACGGCGGCAATGCTGCGGGCCACACTGGGTTTTTCGGCGATCACCAGCTGAAAGCTCATGTTTCGTCCTCCTGTCCGTCCTCCGAATGAATCTCGATTTCAGCCGGTTCCTCGTCTGCATCCTCGTCCTCGCCAAAATCGTATTCGTCCAGATCATCGTGCCCGGTGGTATCGGCCTTGGGCTTGCGGAACTTGAAATAATAGAGGGCCGCGCCGCCGCCCGCCAGAGCCAGCACCAGCAGGATCATCAGACTGCCCATGTTGGACTTGGGCTTTTCCTGCGGCGTTTCGGTGTCGTTTTTCGCCGCTTCCGGGGCCGTGCAGTTCCGCAGGCTCTTTTCACACAAGGGGCAGTTTTCGTTGACGTTTCCGGCCTCACATTTCACAGTGCAGGTGCAGACTTCGGCGGCCTGCGGTTCTTCATCCAGCAGGGCCAGCAGGTCGGCATCGTCCACTTGGTTCAGGAAGTGAACGGACGTTTCCTTGTCCTCGTTGGCGCGGTCAATCAGGATGTAAAAATAATTCCCGGCCTTGGTGGTCACGGTGATAAGCTGCTTGTCGCCGTAAAAATCATCCACCAGTGTTGCGTTGCCTTTGGGCGTGATGGACACGCCCTCCGGCTCCATGCCGCCCGTAGTCGGTTCTTCCTCGGCAATTTCTGGCAGAGGTTCCGGGGCAGGGTCAGTGCCGCTTGCGAAAACGGGCATGGAGAACGAACAGAGGCAGAGCAGGATGGCCAGCAGTCCGGCAGCGAAACGGTTCCAGTTGTCAGGTTTCATCGGCGGCATCCTCCTGTTTGTGGTACGGGGTGGCGGTGGGTGCAGCATTCAACGCACCGCTGCGCAGGAAGGCCGCGAACTCGTCCGGCTTCATGTTCATGCTACGCACCAGCTGAATGATCTGCAGGTTTTCCTGTTCAGTCTTTGCAGCTTCCAGTTCTTTCAACTGCTGCTGGTATTCGCTGATTTTTCTTTGAGCCGTTCGATGTCGCGCTCAATGCGGGAAAGTCTTTTTGCCATACAAAATCCTTTCTGGCGTCACGGTAAACGCCCATAGCTGTAAAAATGTTCCTGCCAATATTTTGAGTTGAGGTTTGTGTAAGAGATAGGGTCGCCGCAGTGCAGCATGATGGAATTGCCTACATAGATACCGCAATGGCTCACGCCGGGGGGTATCGTAGATTCCCTTGAAAAACACAAGGTCGCCCGGTTTGACCTGCGCCGTCGAAACAGGAGTACAGAGGTTGTAAAGGCCCTGTGCGGTCTGGCGGCCCACGTTCCAGCCGGAGTGATTCAGAACCCACGAAATGTAGCCGCTGCAATCAAAGCTGGTGCTGGGCGAACTGCCGCCCCACACATACGGGTAGCCGATGTACTTGGTGGCTTCCTCCATCATGGCGGCAAACCTATCATCCTTTAGTGCTTCCGGGGGAATATCGTAGTAGGTGGGCTGCTTGATGGTGGACGCATTGGGGTATTGCGATTTGCCAAACAAATCCGGCCGGTTGCCCAGCGTGCGCATATAGAGCGAATAGGCGCTAAGCTGTTCTTCGGTCAGTACTTCCACGGGCAGGTGGGATAAATCCTTGTTCTTCAGCTTGACCGTGCAGATGTAGTATTCATACGGTTCTTGGTAGGTGATAACTTGCGGCACACCATACGGGCCAATAATGACCATCATTTTTGTACGGTAACGTATCTGCATGGTCACGGTCTCGGTCAGGATGTACTGCTTTTCAAAGAGCATTTCAAGTTCACCCTGTACCTCGGCCAGTGTGAACACACCATCATGCAGCGCAGACAAAATCGAGATCAGCACATAGGGGTCATGCTCGATTTCGTCCAGATAAAAATGGTATTCATCGTAGTTGTGGGTGGCCTCGTAGGTGTCGAGATACCGTTGCAGCTTTTTGTTCCAGCTTGGCGTAGGCTTTCTCTGCACCCAGCATATCCTTGTCCTTGGAAAAATAAGAAGATGCCGTCACGCCGGTTCCAGCGGTGCCCGCCATCACGGTGCAGGACTGCAAACCCGTTATCAAGAGCAGAGCCAGCAGACCGAACACCGCCACGATCAGAATGGTTTTCCAGTTCTGGGCAGCAAATTCGGCCACCCGTTCGCCGCCTTCGGCTGCCAGCTTTGTTACCCGGAAACCGTTCTCTGCGGTGGCGGCTGCACCCTGCGCGGCGGCTTGTCCGGCCTGCCGTGCAGCTTTGGCATACTGCTGTTTGATACGCCGTTTCTGCCACATCCGGGAAATGGGATTGCTGGCCGACTGTGCGATCTGCGGATTGTCCCGCAAGGATTTCTGGTAAAAGTATTCTGCATTGGCAGACATGAGCTGACGCTCTGCCTTTTCCACAGCCTTGTAGGGCTTCATCTTGTGGTGCCGGATGCCGCTGCGGATGGCTTTGGTGGTCTGATGCTCCACCAGTTCTTCACCCTTGTGGCCACCCTCCACACCCACATTTTCGTGTTCGACCTCGTGGATTTTTCCGTGAGCGAACAGCAATGCTTCCGACAGCGGGCGGCTGGCCGGGTTTGGTTTCAGGCTGGGTGGGCCTTTGTCCTGCTGCTCAAAACGCAAGGTGGATTTTGCCTTGCCGCTGGCTGCATCATAAACTTTTTCCTTGACCGGGACACGCTTCTTCGGCAGAGCGGCGCGGGCCGCATCCAGCTTGTCGGCTTTCGCTTCCGCCTTTTGGATGTACGGCTGCAACGCCGGGTCTGCCCGTTCTTCCTCGGTCAATTCCAAACGGGCAGCGGAACGGTGCAGACCATCTTCACTTTTGGCGGTGGCCGCTGTTTCTGCTGCCTTTTTCGCTTTCTTTTTATTTTTATGCCCGTCCTTGATGTCCTCGACCCGTTCTAAGATTTTTTCGGCCTTGCCCTTCGGCATCCGTGGAATAATCCTGTTCCGCTTCCCGGCAGGAAACATTCTCCACAGTGCCGTCAGCCTGATTTTCTACCACCAGACCGTCACGGGTCATGGTCTGGGTGACTTTGGCTTTTGCCTGCAATTCTTTCAAGGTTCTTCACCTCCCATCGGACAGCGGCCCGTTTCAATGTCCGCAATGTATTTGAGAATCGGGAACACCTGCGGCGGCGAAACCGCATTGCCCAGCGTTTTCATCCGCTTGCTGCGGTTTGGCACCTCTTCGGTCAGGCGCGGGATGTCGGCGGGTTCTTTGGTCCAAAGGGAATGTCCGTCCATTTGCGCGGGAAACCCATCAGCCACTCTACCCAGTCCGGGTTGAGGTAGGGCCTTTCCAGCGTGGTGGGGGTCATGCGGTAGACCACATGGGAAAGCCGCGCCGTCCATGCCTTGCCATCCTTGTTCATCTTGCGGTAACTGCCATTCGCAGAGATTTGGATGTCCAGCCCCTTGCCCACATCCCCGGTGTCGCTGGCAAGGGGTGTGGGAAGCAGCGGAGCCGATGATGAATACCCGTTTCCGTTCGTGCCACGCGCCAACGGCAGCAGCAGGTAATACGAAAACCCGAACATCGTAACCTGCCTGCTCCAAGTCAATGAGCGTTTTGTCGAGCCCCATACGGAGGAAGCCAGCAACATTTTCTCCAAGCACCCAACGGGGCTGCAATTCCCGGATAACGCGCAGCATTTCGGGCCACAGGTAGCGTTCATCGTGGAAGCCACGCTGCCGCCCTGCGGTGGAGAACGGCTGGCACGGGAAGCCGCCTGAAATGAGGGTGACGGTGCGAAGTCCTGTTTTTTCAAAGAAAGCCTCCTTTGTTACAGTGGTGATGTCCTGAAAACGGGGCACTTCCGGCCAGTGGCTTGCCAGCACAGCGGCGGGAAATGCCGCCCACTCGCATTGACAGACAGAGGTAAACCCCGCTGCTTCCGCGGCAAGGTCGATGCCGCCGATGCCGGAAAACAAGCTGAAATGTGTTAAGCTCATAGCTCCACCACCTCGCTGAGCCGGGTGGTCATGATCTTGTAGAGCTGGGTGTTTTTCGGGATAGGATTGGAAAATGGCAGCACCACATTTTCAAAAATCAGCAGCCCTTCGCCCGGTTCGGAATTGTCAATGTACTTCTGCTGGTCTGCGGAGAAGGTTCAGCCGTTCCGACAGGATTTTGCGGTCGCCGGATGCCTGATTCAGCAGCGTGATGAAGTCGCTGTTTTCCAGAATGTTCTCGATCTCCGGGGACGAAAGAAGGTCCTTCACATTCTGGGTGGCGCCCGTGGGCACACCGCCCCATTTGCGGAAGCGTTTCCAGATTTCTGCGCTGTACGCGGCGGTCTGTTCCTCTTTCAAGAGCAAGTGGAACTCGTCTGCAAAATACCATGTAGCCCGGCCTTGGCTGCGGTTCTGGGTGACACGGCCCCATATCTGGTCTTGGATAATGAGCATCCCCAATTTTTTTAACTGCTTGCCTAACTCTTTGATGTCAAAGGCCACAAGCCGGTTGTGGATGTCCACATTCGTTTTGTGGTTAAACACGTTCAGCGAGCCGGACACATACAAGTCCAATGCCTGCGCTACCCGGTCCGCCTCCGGCAAGTGTTGGTCGAGCAGGGCTTGGTGCAAATCGGAGAGGATGGGCATATTCTCTGGGCAGGGGTTTGCCAGATAGGGGCGATAGATAGCTTTCACGGCACGGTCTATCACGGTGCGTTCAATCGCTTCCAGACCTGTTTTGCCGCCCATGACCAGCTCACAGAACGACAGCACAAAATCCGACTTCAAGGCCAGCGGGCTGTCATCTTCGGAATAATTCAGGTTGATGTCCAGAGGATTCACATAGTCCTTGCTGGTGGGCGAAAGTTTGATGACCTGCCCATGCAGCCGCTTGACCAGCGGATAATACTCGGCCTCTGGGTCTGAAATAAAAATATCGTCAGCAGTCGTTAAAAACACACTGACGATTTCGGACTTGCAGCTCATGGATTTGCCGCTGCCGGGCGTGCCCAGCTTTAGGCCGTTGGGACACCGGGCCTGCTTGCGGTCCAGCATGATCATGTTGTGGGATTTTGCGTTGATGCCGTAGTACATGGCCGCGCCGCTCTGGAAAAGCTCCTGCGTCACAAAGGGCACGAACACCGCCACGTTGGAGGTGGTGAGGCTGCGCTGAATCTTTATCTGGTTGATGCCCAGTGGCAGACTGGACACAAGGCCCTGCTCCTGCTGGTAGTCCAGCCGGACAAGGGAGCAGTTGTACTTCTGGGCCACACCTGCCGCTTGGAACACATCGTTGCCCAGTTTTTGCTTGGTGTCGGCCACATTCAGCACAAGAAAAGGTCAGCATGAACAATCGCTCATTTCTTGTTTGCAGTTTGTTCAGCAGCTTTTTGGCATCCTCGCCGTAGGTGGCAAGGTCGCTGGGGAGGATATCCATGTCGTACCCGGAACGGACAGCCTTTTTCTGCTCCTGAATCTTCATGGCATCAAGATCGGTTATCTTCCGCTTGATGGTCTTGATGGCCTCGGTCTGGTCGATGGCCTGCACATGGAGGTTGACGAGAATGCCGCTTTCCGTTTTGAGAAAGTCGGCCAGCATTTCGTCCGAAAGTTCCGGCGCAAGGATTTGTAAAAAGCTCACCGCTCCATATTTTCCGCCCAAACCAAAGGTCTTGGCCGTGCCGAAGCAGAGGGAGGACGGAGCCACAAAATCTTTGGTGGAGAGGCCGGAGGGTGCCAGCCAGTCCCAGTCAAAACGGAACGGTTCGCCGTCCGGGTGGAAGATGCCGTGCAGAACCTCCAAACGCTCCTGCCCGTCCATGACGTGTGCCACGCAGCCCATGGTCTTAAAGTAGCCCAGCAGATCAAGGCCAATGCGGGTCAGCCGTGCCCGCGCCGTTTTCAGGCTGTCGGCATCGATGGTGAAGGTCAGATATTTGGTTTTGACAATGCCGTTGTTTCCGCTGGCAAGCTGCTTTTGCAGGATGGCGGTGTACTCGGCGCGGATGTCGTCAAAATCATCCCCCTGCGGTGCGATCTCAAAACTTTTTGCGTACTGCACCGGGTCAACCTTGCGATTCAAAAACGAAAGCTGCACATGGATGGAAGCATCCACATAGTTGTACAGGTCGCACAGGTGTTCAAAGATGGCGGTCCGGGTCTCCGGCTGGGCCAGCTGATAACTGATGTCCTCAAAGGCAATGCACTTGGAGAATGTGCGTCGGTCAATGCGGCACACACCGTCCGGGTAGATGGCCTCATACGGGATGGTGGCCTGTGCCGTGCGGGGCTTGCCGTCACCCTTGTACTTGCGGAGAACGGCATCAATTTCTTTTTCTGGGCGCGGGTGAGCTTTTGGGCTTTTCGGTTTCGCGGGGTATCGTTTTTCTGGACAATGGCCTTTACCTCCTGTTCCATTTGGTATTGCCGCACAAGGGCGGCGTAAGCATTGTTGGTCTGATAGGGCCTTTCCTTGGGACGGATAAAGCAGCACTGAATCATTTGCTGAATCACCACTTCAAGGGGCTGGCCGTGCCGCTCGAACAGAGCGAACAGCAGCCCCGGCAACATGGCAAAAATCATCAGCAGGGCCGCCGCGCTGTTGGAAAGATAGTCCCGGGTCAAAATAAAGCGGCCCGCCCGTGAGGAGCGCGCCGCCGAAGCAGACCAGCTGCCGCTTGGTCAGCCCGAATAAGACTTTGGATTTTACATGGGTCAAATCTTTGGGAACGGTCACATACGCCATACGTTTTTCCTTTCTCGGCCTTAGTGGGCACCAAACACCGACTTGCTGATGCTGCCGGTCTTGAACAGACAGAAACAGAGTAGCACGGTGTAGCCCATGCAGCCCCAGATGGCCCCGGCAATGTCCGCTGCACCTGAAATGTTGCGTATCAGCACCGCATAGATGCCCACGACAATCATAATCAGGAACGCTTGGAAGCCTAACGCCAAAAGCGATTTCAAATAGTTCTGCCCGGTGCTGCGCCACTCGCTGCTGCCCATGGTCGCCAGCGGGATAGGCCCCAGTGCGGTCACAACGTAAATCTCAATCATGCGGCCGTAGGTCACAAGGAAGATGCAGATGGACAGGATGTTCATGGTCAGGCCCACCACAAGGGTCTGGAACCACAGGCTGAGCAGACTGCCGATGGTCATGCTTTCCAGTTGAAATTCCAGTCCGGGTATCAGGCGGTCAAAGTGGATGGATGTTTCGCCAATGATAACGCCGGAACTTTGGTTGACAACGCTCTGGGTGGCATCGAACACACCCATAACGATATTCCATGTGTTGCTGACTATGAGGATGGCAAAGGCAGACTTGAAAATCCAGCGGAAGAACATGGAAGTATCGAAGTCGTGCATATTGTTCTTTTCGGTAATCATCTGGATAAGCTCATGGCACATCACAAGGGCAAGGATGGCCGCTGCAATGGGCAGCACCACCGTTTCGGAAAGACTGCGCAGCATATTGAAAATGCCGCTGTTCCATGCCTGCGGGGTAGAACCAACGTCCGAAGCGATTTCGCCCACCTTGGCGTTCACGTTGTCGAACAGGCCGGAGAGGTTGCCCGTGATGCCATCTATCAAAATGCCTTTTATCCATTTCTCGATGATCTCACTAATCAAGCAAAGATACCTCCTTTCCCGCGCCCTCCCATGTGAGCGGGAGAGCGCGGTGGGGTCTCAAAGGTGGATGTACGGATAAGTTGAGGTTAGCCCAGCAGCCCGGACAGCAGCGGGACAAGGGTCACGCCGATCAGGGCAACGCCGCCGCCCGCGACCAGCTGCTTCACGCCCTGGCTCTTGCTGCCGGGGTTATCCTGTCCATAGCCCTCCAACAGGTTGATGCCACCCCAGACACACAGGGCACCGCCCAGACCGACCACAATCGTCTGCAAAGTATCGACTGCACTGTTGAAAAATTCCATAAGGTCCTCACTTTCTGCCGCTTATTCTGCGACACTCAAAATAAAAATTATTCGGCTGCATCTTCATCCGACAGGTCGATTTCGTACAGGTCAAAACTTTCGTCCTGTGCGACTACCTGCTGCCGTTTCCGGCGCAGGGTAGATAAAAACCTGTCCACATCAAAGGTGTTTTTCTTGTCCGCGTCCGCAAGGTACTTGTAGTGCGGGTGCTTGGTAATGTCGAACTTCTCCGAGAAGAACGGCCTCACTCCCCGCAGCTGCAAGATGCACCTGCCGCCGTCCATGATTGCGATTTCGTCCTCTGACATCAACGCCTTTCCTAATTTTTGATAGTTCAGTCCGTGGGAGGTTTGAGAGCCCCGGTTCTCGCTGGTGTTGAAACTGTCGATGGTTTCTTTCCCCAGCGCATCGGAGATCTCTTTGGCATTTTTCCCCGCCCACTCAAAAGAGAACAGAATCGCAGTTGTCCGAAATGATTTCGGCCGCATCTTTGTAGATGGCTTTCAGCTGCGACTGGCTCTGCAAAATGATGGATGCCGAGATTTCCCGGCTGCGGATGGTGGCGATCAGCTTGTCGAAGTTGGGAATTTGCCCGATGTTGGCGAACTCGTCCAGAATCAGCCGCACATGGACAGGCAGCCGACCGCCGTATTTATCATCCGCACGGTCACACAGCAGGTTGATAAGCTGGCTTTGGAGCATGGCAAGAATGAAGTTGAAGGTGGTGTCCGTGTCGCTCATAATCAAAAACAGCACGGTCTTTTCATCCCCGATGGTGTCCAGCTCCATTTCATCGTTCTCCATCAGCTCCCGCACCTCCCGGATGTCAAATGGGGCTAAACGGGCACCACAGCTTATCAGGATGGAGGAACGGGTCTTGCCCGCCGACAGCAAAAACTTTTTGTACTGCCGGACGGCGAAGTGGTCCGGGTCTTTCTGTTCCAGCCGTTCAAACATGAGGTCCACCGGGCTTTGAAAGTCCGGGTCATCCTCGCGGGCTTCACTGGCGTTTATCATTTCCAGCAGGGTGGTGAAGTTCATTTCTTCTGCCGGGGCCTCGTACCAGATGTAGCCAATGAGTGCGGTGTAGAACAGCCGTTCCGACTTCACCCAAAAATCTTCCGCCGATTTTTCACCCTCGCCCTTTGTGTTGGCGATAAGGGTATTCACCAGCTTCAGCACATCCTTTTCCGAGTGGATGTAAACAAAGGGGTTATACTTCATGGACTTGGAAAAGTTTATCGTGTTCAGGATTTTTACACGATAGCCTGCCCGCTGGAACATTTGGCCTGTTTCCAGAACCAGTGTGCCTTTTGGGTCTGTGACCACGAATGAGGTGGGATAGTCGGAAGTGGGGAAACATTGCATGAGGTTGGGCTTCACATAGAAGCGTGTCTTGCCGCTGCCGGAGCCGCCGATCACAAGCACATTCTTGTTCCGGGCCGTCTTGGGGTCTTTGGGCCGCCCGGTCATGGTCAGGCGTTCGGTCTGGGTCAGCAGGATGTTGTTTTCAAACTTGGGGTCGATGTACGGGGCAATGTCCTTGGCAGTACCCCATCGGGCAGAGCCGTATTCTTCACCCTTGCGGTATTTCTTGGCGTTCTTGCCTTTGCTGTACACGATGAGCCGGACAGCCACCGCACCAACAACGCCAACACAGAGGTCAAACAGATGCAGGCTGGGCAGCGGGCTTGCAAAGGCGGCGGAGATGCCGCTCGTTAGGTGCAGCAGCTTGGCCGAAGCATCCGCGCCCGCAGCCAGACGGTACGCCTGCCCGCATTTGGCGAACAGGTACACGAACAGCAGATACGGCAGATTCAGCACCAGCAGTTTTTTCAGTTCAGGCTTCATCGTTCCAGCCCCCTTTGCTTGATTTTTTCTTTGGCGCGTTTCGGCTGCTGGGCGGCTTTCTGCTTGGCTGCTGTCAGCACCTTGCGGATAGAGGGCCGCTGCTCCTTGGAGAGCGTTTTGGCGGTGAACTCCCGGAACGCCTGTTCCAAATTGTCCGCATCCTTGGCCTTGAAGATCACGATGTAGTGGGGCGGCTGGGTGGTCTTGTCCTTGCGTAAGGCGAAGTCTACGCCGTACTTCTTGGCGCAGGGCTTAAACGCCCCGATGTTCGCCTCCGTGATTTCAATGTTGGTCAGAGCCGCGCCGTGGGCTTTCAGCTGTTTCAGGCTTTGCTTGCCGTGATGCAGCTTTGACCCCTTGGCCCGGTGCTGCAAATATTTTTTCAGGGCAGCTTGCAGCGCTTGGGCGGTAAGCTTGCCCGTTTTCATGGACAGGGCAATGGTTTTCTGGGTGACTTCTTCCTGCAATATGAATCCCTCCTTGTTGCAGAAAATTCAGAGCGGCAGCTAGGGTGGAACCACCAGCCGCCGCAGGTAAAGGGTTCTCATGGGTGGATGCTCCTTTCGGTCAGGTGTTGGGCGGGCGGCCCCAATCGGGCTGCGCCATATCGTGCGCCACAAGGGACGCATAGTAGCTGTTGATAGTGCTGGGTGCGTTGAACAGCATAGCTCGCAGGTATTGCTTGATGTTGCGGACTTTGGTGGTGTTGTCCCGCAGGCAGTCCATGACGAACTCGATGTGATGGCTGTCCAGCTTCAAAAATTTCGCCTTGACCAGTTCTGCCGGGTAATCGTCCCCGGCCACCCGGATGGACTTGCGGAAGTGCAGACCGTTTCCAGCAGGATGTCCACGATTTCGTCCAGCTGTTCCCGGTCTATCCGGGGATTCTGGGTGAGGGTGTCATACTCGATGTTCTCCAAAATCAGGTCCCGGTAGATTTGATAGGCCGTTTCCTTTCGGCTTCCTGTCCGTTCCGGCGGCGGTGCCGCTGCCTCGTCCTCGTCCAAAGGCAAGGGGTTTGGGGAATGGATAGGAATGGAATCGGTATTTAATCCCTCTTTCTTTTGTTTTTCTGTAATTAGTTTATCTTTATTTAATTGCATTGGATTTTCCAACGTAGGGTTTTCCTGCGTGGGATTCTCCAACGTTGGATTTTCCAATGTAGGTGAAACCGATGCAGGAACGGGCTGCGGCAGCTCGAAGATCACATAGTCTGCGCCGCGCAGACGTCCTTTCTCGTCCCGTTCTCTGGAACGCTGGATGTAGCCTGCCTGTTCCAGTTCCCGGATAGCCTGCCGTATCGCGTCTATGCTTTCCCGGTTGATACGGGCCAGCCCTTGCAGGGTGTAGTCCCAATCTTCCGGCAGGGAGAGCATTTGGGAAAGTAAGCCTTTGGCTTTCAGGGACAAGGCCCGGTTCCGCAGGTGGTGGTTTGACATGACCGTGTAGCCGCTGTTCTTTTCTACCCGAAATACTGCCATTTCACGGATGCCTCCTTTCGTTGTAAACAAAAAAAGCAGCGTTCATTTGCTCCCGGTGATGGGAGAAGTGAACGCTGCGCGTACTTGATAATTTTTAGGTTGTGTGGTATATAAAAGGCAACTATATTTCAAACACGGCTGCCCATCGGGGTGCAATACAAGCAAGTTGCTATCCGATGACCTTAAAAACGAATTGTACTACGATGGTTTTTGAAAAGTTCTGTATCACTACTCGCACCAAACCATGAAAATCCGAACCTTTTCTCGATAGGAGAAGGGTTCGGATTTTTCGTTTCTTTGAAATGAGAATGCCGCGGGTGCGCAGCAATGAAAGCCCCAGTGGGGCTTTTAAGCGGCAGAGCGGTCTTGCGCCAGCAAGATGGAGGGGACTCCTCCCGACAAGCTCCGGCTCGCACCAAACGGCTGTGTGTCCGAAACCTTATCAGAAGAAAGACCGTATCACAAAGGTCACAACTGTAAAGGTGCCGTAAGGTAGAAAGGACACAAACATGAAGTACGATGAAAGAGCCTGCAAATTCAACATAGACACCGGCTGCGTGGAGCTGCTGCACCGGGGTCGAGGATGTACTGGATGTGACTATGGCGCAGCAGACGGAACTGACTACCTTATCTATAACGACCCGCTGGGCTACGTGGATTTGATTTTGAACAGTGATCCGGAGAAATATTTGAGGAATGTGACTGGTAGCCATGGATTGGAAGATTAAGCAAAGAAAGCGCAGGAGCATTTTGAGAATGTTCCTGCGCTTTCTTATACCTGTTCCATCAACTTGATGAATCCATCACACTATGGGCGGTCTGAAGATAACGCAGACGCAGAGGTTCTTGATACGCAGGGAAATGTCATTCCCGGTCTGTATGCCGCTGGCGAAACTACCGGCGGTGTGCATGGCGGCAACCGCATTGGCGGTAATGCCGTGTGCGACTTTGTTGTGGTTGGCCGGATCGCGGGTAACAACGCTTCGGTTTACACAGCAGATTAAGCGCAAACAAGAGCCACAGTAATAAAAATTAAGAGACAGGGCTGTTGCAAAATACAACACCCTGTTTTCAAGCGGTACAACGAAAGAATTTTGACTGTATTTTTCTAAAATTAAAGCAAGTGCAACACTTTTTCTCAAAAATCAAAAATTTTTGATGGAGATGTGATGCACTTGCTTTTTTGTGTTATTCGATTTTACGATTATTTTTGAGTCTTACTAGGGCTGTCTACGCCATTTTGCAACAGCCCCTTTTTGCCCGGCGGGACGCAGCTGTTCGAATCCACCCTAGAAAGTGAAACTTCAGTTTTTTATAAAACAAAAAGCCCAACGTATTTTCATACGCTGAGCATTTTTCATGGGCGCGGGTGGATTCGAACCACCGAAGCTGAAAAGCAGCAGATTTACAGTCTGTCCCCATTGGCCACTCGGGAACACGCCCATATACAATTTTTCGCAGTCACGGACTGCCTGTATATATTACCACTTGGGGGCGTATTTGTAAACTGCTTTTACAGCTTTTTCAGAAAAGAAGCTGACCGCACAGCTCAGTCGCGGGGACGGCCATAGCGGTGGACTTTTGGAGGAATGGCGGGTGTGGGGAGTTGAGCAGGACCCACGCCACATAGATGATGGCGCAGATGGCGCTGACGACGAGCACTACCTTGAGGTAGAGGCTGCCGAAGAACTCCTGCAGCTTCGAGAAAGAGTAGAGCAGGCTGCTCCGGCTCACGTCCTGCCCGGCGATGAGGTTGACCATGCCAATGGTCTCGCCGGCCAGCTTCAGCTCCACGGTGCCGACAACATCGCCCTGCTGGACGGGGGCGCAGACATAGTCGGGCAGATGGAAGTATTTCTGGGTCACGGTGCCGTCGCCCGAAGAGGGCAGCAGGGTCATCATGCTGTTGTCGGGGTAGAGCTTGAGGGTATCGGTGTCGGAGGAATACTTCACGGGGATCTCTGCCAGAGCAAGGTCGGTGTCCAGCGCAGGCTGGATGGAAAAGCTCTGGAACACCCAGTCGATGAGGCGGGTCGTCTCATAGAGGGCCGGGCGGCGGTTGGCGTAACCGTAGGTGTCACAGGTGTCGGGGCTCTGCATGATGCAGAAGATATAGGTGGAGCCGTCCTGATTGGCCCACGAAACATAGCTCTGGTCGCCGTGGTCGTTTTTGTAGGCCATCACATCGCACATACCACCCTGCATAGACTTGCGGTAGAAGCTGCCGCCGCTGGTCTTGTTGAGGGCGACGTTCTGGTTCAGCAGCACGAAACTCTTGGTGTGCTTTTCCTTGGCGGGCATGGTGAAGGCGGGGGCCGACGAGATGTCCACGAAGGCGTCAAAGCTCATCAGATACCGTAGGATGAGGTACATATCCACGGCAGTAGTCACATTGCCGCTGTCGAGGCCGCAGGCGTCCGTCCAGGTGCTTCCGGTGGTGCCGATGCGCTGGGAAAGGGTGTTCATCTGGCTCACCCAGCCTGCAAGGTCGCCGCCCGAAAGGCTGTAGGCGAGGCCCATCGCGGCCTCGTTGGCGTTGCGCAGAAGCATGGCGTAGACAGCTTCCCGGTAGGTGAAGGTCTCATTGGAGCGCATATCGGCATTGTCACTGTTGTGGACGTAATCCGAGATGGCGAAGGGCATCTGGAAGGTGTTGTCGAGCTGGTCGGCGTAATTCGTCAGCAGCAGCGCGATGGTCATATATTTGGTCAGGCCCCCGGCAGACACCTGACGGGAGCTGTCCTTGTCGTAGACGATGATGTTGGTGTCGGTGTTGACGATGTAGGCGCTCTTGGCCTGCACCTCGTAGAAGAGGCTGGGGTCGAACATGGCCGAAGCCGGCGCGCACAGGCAGCTCAGCAGCAGGATAAGGCTCAGAAATAGGGTAACGATACGTTTCATGTGGACATTTTCCTCAAAAGCGATAATATATTAGAGTATCGGACAAAATGTGCTGTCCGTTCTTACGGAACAAAAACAGGCTCAGCGAAGGGCCTTATACTTTATAATAACAGGTTTGGCGGAGCGTGACAAGGCTTTTGGGGCGATTTCACACTCCGCAAAAGGAGGCAGAGGATGGTATATCTTACGGGCGACACCCACGGCGAGCTGGACCGCTTCAAAGATGGGGAGCTGCGCCGGGCCGGCAAGGGCGATTTTGTCGTTGTGCTGGGCGATTTTGGCTTCGTATGGGACGGCAGCAAGGCCGAGCAGAAGAATCTGGATTGGCTGCGCAAGCGGCCTTACACCATCCTTTTCCTCGATGGCAGCCACGAGAACTATGACCTGCTGGAACAGTACCCCACCGAGGAGCGGTTCGGCGGGCTGGTGCAGCCGCTGGGAGGCAATGTGTACCACGTCTGCCGGGGCAGCGTACTGGAACTGGAAGGGAAGAAGTACCTCTGCTTCGGCGGAGCGGAAAGCCCGGACAAGGAAGAGCGGGAAGTCCACGTCAACTGGTGGCCGCAGGAGATGCCCTCGGACGAGGAATACGCCCGCTGCGAGGCCGCGCTGGAAGCAAACGGCTGGCAGGTAGATTATGTGCTGACCCACGATGCGCCAAGCAAATTTCTGGATTTTAGTGTGCTGGCAGAGGGCGAGAATAACCGGCTGCACCTCTTTCTCGACAAGGTCGTTATGAAAACGACTTACGAGAAATGGTTCTTCGGCTGCCATCACAAGGATGTGCAGCTCTCGACCAAGAGCCGCTGCCTCTTCTGCGATGTAGTGAGCATCGGCGAGAAGAAGCCGTGGTGGAAGAGAAGATAACGAAAAGGACTGCCGCGAGCAGTCCTTTTCGTTACTCAATTCATTGTTCCTGCTTTGTCGAACATCTGTTCCACCTGACGGGCCAGCAGGGCGTGTTCGGGCCGCTCGAGAAGCGGGTCTTCGGCCAGAAGGGCCACAGCCTCGCTCTGGGCCGCGTGGAGGGTGCGGGTATCGTTCATCAAATCGGCGATCTGCAAGGTCGGCAGACCGTGCTGGCGGCTCCCGAAGAAGTCGCCGGGGCCGCGGGTCTCGAGGTCGTACTGCGCCACGGCGAAGCCGTCTGAGGTGGAGCAGAGGAACTTGAGCCGCTTCTGCACCGACTCGGAGGCATTGTCGCTGACGAGGAAGCACCAGCTCTCCGCTGCGCCGCGTCCCACACGCCCGCGCAGCTGGTGCAGTGCGGACAGGCCGTACCGCTCGGCGTTTTCGATGACCATGACCGTCGCATTCGGCACGTCCACACCGACTTCGATGACGGTGGTGGACACGAGGGCGTCCAGACGTCCGGATTTGAAGTCGTCCATCACCTCGGCCTTTTCCTTCGGCTTGAGCTTGCCGTGCATCAGGCCCACCCGGCGGTCCGGCAGATAGGCTTTGCGATGTCCTCATAGTAGCTCTTGACGGCGTTCAGGCCGCTGCCGCCCGCATCCTCGATGGCAGGGCAGACGATATACACCTGTCGTCCGGAATCGATTTCTCTATCAAGGAAGCCGTAGAGATCGGCCCGCTTTTCCGGTGATGCAGCGAGTCTTGACGGGCTTGCGGCCCGGCGGCAGTTCGTCGAGGATGGAGATGTCGAGGTCGCCGTACATCAACAGCCCCAGCGTGCGCGGGGATGGGCGGTGGCGCTCATGACCAGCAGGTGGGGATTCGCGGCCTTTTCGGCCAGCAGGCCCCGCTGGCGCACACCGAAGCGGTGCTGTTCGTCCACGACGGCCAGACCCAGCCGGGCGAACTCCACGCCCTCGCTGAGGATGGCGTGGGTGCCTACGATGAGGTCGGCCTCGTCGTCCCGGATGGCGGCGAGGGTGGTGCGGCGTGCGGCGGCTTTCATGCCGCCGGTGAGCAGGGCCACCCGCATCCCGAAGGGGGAGAGCAGGCGGTTCAGGTTCTCGGCGTGCTGGCTGGCCAGGATCTCGGTGGGGGCCAGCAGTGCGGCCTGATACCCAGCCCGGATGCAGGCCCAGATGGCCGCAGCAGCCACCAGCGTTTTGCCGCTGCCCACGTCGCCCTGCAAAAGGCGGTTCATGGACGTTTCGCCCGACATATCGGTCAGGATCTCTTCCACGGCCCGCCGCTGTGCGCCGGTGGGGGAGAAGGACAGGGACTCCCAGAAAGGGGAGGCGTCGGCTTTCTTCATCGGCGCGCCGGTGGCGGCCGCGCCGTGGTTCTTCATCCGGCCGATGCCCAGTTGTAAGACCAGAAGCTCTTCGTAGATGAGCCGCCGCCGTGCCGCAAAGGCTTCCTCCTCGGTGGCGGGGCAGTGGATGGCCCGGACGGCGTCGGCCTTGGAGAGCAGGCGGTATTTTTTCAGCATCTCAGAGGGCAGCGGGTCGGGCAGAAGCTCCGCGTGGGGGAGGAGCTGGCGGACGCACTTGGCGATGGCGCTGCTGGTCAGCCCCTCGGTCTGGGGGTAGACGGCCTCGAAAGGCGACGACTTCACCTGCGCGTCGGTGCGCACCTGCGGGTTGACCATCTGACGGCGGAGCATCCCGCCCGTCACGATGCCCTGAAAATAGTATTCCTGCCCCAGCTCCAGCTTCTGGGCGGCGTATGGATTATTGAACCACGTTATCTCGAGGCTGGATACATCGTCTCCGGCGGTGATGCGCTCCATCCGCCGCCCGCCCGGCAGGATGCGCCCGCCGGGCTTTGCAAACACTTCGGCCTTCACGACGCACTCGGTGTCGGCGGGGGCCTCGGCGATGGAGTAGGGCTTTGAAAAATCCAGATACCGGCGGGGATAGTGGCAGAGCAGGTCGCTGAGGGTCAGGATGCCCAGCTTCTCGAACCGCTCGGCAGTCTTGGGGCCGACGCCCTTGAGATAGCGTACCGGGGTGTCCGGCGTGAGGGTGGTGTGAAGTTCGGCAGGCATGGCGCGGCCTCCTTTCAGGGAAAATGATAGTATGCCCATTGTATCACGGCAGAGGGCAAAAGAAAAGCGCCCTGCCGGAGCGGGGCGCGGAAAAGCATTCAGACTTTACTGTCTTTCTTGAACGAGCCTTTGAACCCTTCCCAGAGGGAAACGACCCGGGGTCGGGGCAGAAAGTAGTTGACCAGCAGCGCTGCGATGACGCCAATGGCGGTGTCGAAGATGCGGTTGAGAGCGTAGCTCATATAGGTCTCAATGGGGGTGCTGAACAAAACGATGCAGAGCACCACGCCGCCGGGCTGGACGCCGCCCGGCCAGAAATACTGGCACAGCAGGATGAGGACAACGGTTGCAAAGCCCAGCAGCACGGCCAGAAAAATGCTGTGTCCGCCCTGCGGGTAGAACAGCAGGTAGATCCAGAACACCACGATGGACAGCAGGCCGCCGATGAGGGTGCCGAAGAGTCGGTTGCCGCCATTTTTGATGGAATCCTGCATATCGACGCCCATGCCGAAGATGACGCCGATGCAGGCGAAAGCCGGGTTGCGGCCGATGAGACAGTACACGATGGCCACCAGCATGGCACTGACGGCGGTCTTGATGGTGCGCCAGCCCACATGGAGCCGGAAATCTTTGCGCGGGAACTCTGGCATAGGTCTGTATCCTCCTCTAGACTCTTAGCCGTTTCTTTGCTGACTCTTTTAGCATAGCACAGAGCGAAGAGGGAGACAAGCTTTTCTGCATAAGTAGATTATTTAACGAGCGAAACAACAAAAATCCCGGATGCCTCAGCACCCGGGAATCTTTTGGAGGTGACGACCAGATTTGAACTGGTGGATGAGGGTTTTGCAGACCCTTGCCTTACCACTTGGCCACGTCACCATATTCGGAGCAACTGTTGCTACTCCATTTGGAGCGGCCGACGAGGCTCGAACTCGCTACCTCCACCTTGGCAAGGTGGCGCTCTACCAGATGAGCTACGGCCGCATATTCGGTGCGTTTACCCTCGCACCCATCATTAGATGATGCCCTGAAAACAAGTTTCAAAGTAGGTTGAGACTTTCGCCCCAGATGTGGCGACCCGGATCGGGCTCGAACCGACGACCCCCAGCGTGACAGGCTGGTGCTCTAACCAACTGAGCTACCGGGCCATACTGGAACAACGATTGCTGCTCCATTATGGAGCGGCCGACGAGGCTCGAACTCGCTACCTCCACCTTGGCAAGGTGGCGCTCTACCAGATGAGCTACGGCCGCATATTGGAAACCCTGTTGGGTCTCCTGACTGGTGCCTCCGATCGGAATCGAACCAATGACACGGGGATTTTCAGTCCCCTGCTCTACCGACTGAGCTACAGAGGCGCACCGGACGATGATTATTATACCTGAAATTTCGATTTTGTAAAGGGTAAATGCAAAATTTTTGAGAATTTTTGAACTTTCTATATTTTGCCCGTGTTATCGTCTAAAATAAGACTGACTTTTCTGACGCTTTTGCGGGCGGCAGACAGGGAAAGAATATTTGACATCTTCAACAACCTATGGTTTAATAAATAAGAATGAAAAGAATCGCTTTTCTCCCGCTGTGTGAATAGATACCTATATATAGCAAAAGCGTTTGAGACGGCTCCACTGCAAGAACATTCCGGGGCCGGGAGGAGCAGCATGGCAAGAAAACAGGAATATGGCAACGAAAGCATCACTTCGCTGAAGGGTGCCGACCGTGCGCAAGCGCCCGGCCGTCATCTTCGGCTCGGACGGCGTGGAGGGCTGCGCCCACTCCATCTTTGAGATCGTCTCCAACTCCATCGACGAGGCCCGCGACGGCCACGGTGACACCATCAACGTCACCCGCTGCAAGGATGGCAGTGTCATCGTCGAAGACTTTGGCCGCGGTATGCCCGTGGACTGGAACAAGGGTGAAGAGCGCTACAACTGGGAGCTGCTGTTCTGTGAGATGTACGCAGGCGGCAAGTACGGCGAGGGCGAGGACAACTATGAATTCAGCCTCGGTCTGAACGGTCTGGGCCTCTGCGCCACCCAGTACGCCTCGGCATGGATGACTGCTGACATCTACCGCGACGGCTTCCACTACCACCTCGACTTCCAGAAGGGCGAGAATGTGGGCGGCCTGCACAAAGAACCCTACAAGGGCCGCCGCACCGGCAGCATCATCCACTGGAAGCCGGACGATGAGGTCTTTACCGACATTGACGTCCCCGGCAGCTACTATAAAGATGTCCTCCGCCGTCAGGCTGTCGTCAACGCGGGCCTGACCCTCAACTTCACCGACGAAAAGGAGAAAGACCCCGCCACCGGCAAGCCGTGGAAGGAGAGCTGGTGCTATGAGCACGGCATCGCCGACTATGTAGCTGAGACGGCGGGCGAGGACAGCCTGACCCCGGTGTTCAGCTGCGAGAGCGAAGCTACTGGCCGTGACCGCGAAGACCAGCCTGACTATAAGGTAAAGATGAGCGCGGCGTTCTGCTTCTCCAACAAGGTGCAGCTGCTGGAATACTACCACAACTCGTCCTGGCTGGAGCATGGCGGCAGCCCGGAGCACGCCGTCCGCACGGCCTTCGTCTACCAGATCAACAAGTATCTGAAGGATAAGAAAAACAACAAAAAGGCGAGAGTGCCATCAGTTTTCAGGATGTGCAGGACTGTCTGGTGTATGTGTCCTCCAGCTTCTCCACCCGTACCAGCTATGAAAACCAGACCAAAAAAGCCATTACCAATAAGTTCGTCTCCCAGGCGATGACCGACTTCCTCAAGCACTATCTGGAAGTCTACTTCCTGGAAAAGCCGGATGAGGCACAGAAGATCTGCCAGCAGGTGCTGGTGAACAAACAGAGCCGTGAGCATGCCGAAAAACGCGCCAGAGCATCAAAAGACACTCTCAACCCAAATCGACCTCGCGAACCGGGTGCAGAAGTTCGTGGACTGCCGCACCAAGGACGCCTCCCGCCGTGAGCTGTATATCGTCGAGGGCGATTCGGCTATGGGTGCGGTCAAGACCAGCCGGGACAGTGAGTTTCAGGCCATTATGCCCATCCGCGGCAAGATCCTGAACTGCCTCAAGGCGGATTATGCCCGTATCTTCAAGTCGGACGTCATCGTGGACCTCATCAAGGTCATGGGTTGCGGCGTGGAGCTGGGCGGCAAGCACAACAAGGAGCTTGCTACCTTCAACCTCGACAATCTCCGCTTCAATAAAATCGTCATCTGTACCGATGCCGATGTGGACGGCTACCAGATCCGCACCCTGGTGCTGACGATGCTCTACCGCCTGACCCCCACTCTCATCAACAAGGGGTATGTCTACATCGCCGAGTCGCCGCTGTATGAGCTGACCACGAAAGACCGCACCTATTTCGCCTACACGGAACCCGAGAAGGCCACCTTCCTCGAGGAGATCGGCGATAAGAAATACACCATCCAGCGCTCGAAAGGTCTGGGCGAGAACGACCCCGAGATGATGTGGCTCACCACCATGAACCCCGAGACGCGCCGCCTCATCAAGGTGATGCCCACCGACGTGGAGCGCACCGCGCAGGTGTTCGACATCCTGCTGGGTGACAACCTGCAGGGCCGCAAGGAGCATATCGCCCAGCACGGCGCAGAGTATCTGGATGATCTGGATGTGTCTTAAAGAGGAACGAGAATGGCAAAAAAATCGAGCAAAAAAACCGCAAAGCCTGTCCGCCCCCAGCTGGGCGAGGGCGTTGAGATACTGAACGCCGGCAGTGTGCTGGAAGACCCCATCACCCGCACGCTGGAAACGAACTATATGCCCTACGCGATGAGCGTTATCGTCAGCCGTGCGCTGCCGGAGATCGACGGCTTCAAGCCCTCCCACCGCAAGCTGCTGTATACGATGTATGAGATGGGCCTGATCAAGGGCGCGCGCACCAAGTCGGCGAACATTGTGGGCAGCACCATGCACCTGAACCCCCACGGCGACGCCGCCATCTATGACACCATGGTCCGCATGGGCCGGGGCAACGAGAGCCTGCTGGTGCCGTTCGTGGACAGCAAGGGCAACTTCGGCAAGGCCTACAGCCGCGATATGTCCTGCGCCGCAGCCCGCTACACCGAAGCAAAACTGGAAGGCGTCTGCGAAGAGCTGTTCCGGGACATCGACAAAGAGACGGTGGACTTCGTCCCCAACTACGACGGCACCACCACCGAACCGACCCTTCTGCCGGTGACTTTCCCGACGATCCTGGCAAACAACACGCTGGGCATCGCCGTCGGTATGGCCTGCAACATCTGCTCCTTCAATCTGGCAGAGCTGTGCAACACCACCGTCGCCCTCATGAAGGATGCAAAGCACGACATCTCCACCACCATGCCCGCCCCGGACTTCGTGGGCGGCGGCCAGATCCTCTACGACGAAGCCCAGATGCGGGACATCTTCGATAATGGCCGCGGCAGCGTGAAGGTGCGCGCCGCTACGCCGCCGTGCCGGGCGAGAATATGATTGAGATCACCCAGATACCGCCCACCACCACGGTGGAGGCCATCATGGACAAGATCGCCGAGCTGGTCAAGGCAGGCAAGATCAAAGAGATCAGCGATATGCGCGACGAGACTGATTTGAACGGCCTCAAGCTCACCCTCGACCTCAAGCGCGGCGTGGACCCGGACAAGCTGATGGCCAAGCTCTTCAAGACCACCCGCTGGAGGACAGCTTCAGCTGCAACTTCAACATCCTTGTCTCGGGCCAGCCCCGGGTCATGGGCGTGCGGGAAATTTTGCAGGAGTGGACGGCCTTCCGGATGGAATGCGTCCGCCGACGCACCTATTATGACCTCCACGGCAAGGAAAAGCGCCTCCACCTGCTCAAGGGTCTGGCGGCGATTTTGATGGACATCGATAAGGCCATCCACATCATCCGCACCACGGAGGAGGAGACGGAAGTCGTCCCCAACCTGATGATCGGCTTTGGCATCGACGAAGTGCAGGCCGACTATGTGGCTGAAATCAAACTGCGCCACCTCAACCGGGAATATATCCTCAAGCGCACCGGCGAGATCGAGCAGTTGGAAGCCGACATCGCTGATTTGAACGACATCCTCGCAAAGCCTGCCCGCATCCGCAAAATTATCATGAAGGAATTGGCCGACGTGGCAAAGAAGTACGGCCAGCCCCGCCGCAGCGAGATCCTCTACGACCTGCCCGAGGAAGAGAGCGGCGCCGAGGAAGAGGTTGTGCCGGATTATCCCGTCACCGTCTTTTTCACCCGCGAGGGCTATCTGAAGAAGATCCCGCCCCAGAGCCTGCGCACTGCCGGTGCGCACAAGCTCAAGGAGGGCGACGAGATCGTCCAGCAGGTGGAGACGCGGAACAACGTAGAAGCGTTGTTCTTTACTGATATGCAGCAGGTGTATAAGGTGCGTCTGGCCGAGCTGGAAGACGGCAAGGTGGCCCAGATGGGCATCTATCTGCCGGGCCGTCTGGGCATGGACGAGGGCGAGAACATCCTCTCCATGGTCATTACCTCCGATTACAGCGGCCATATGCTCTTCTTCTTTGCCAGCGGCAAGTGCGCAAAAATTCCGCTCAGCTCCTACGCCACCAAGCAGAACCGCCGCAAGCTGCTGAAAGCCTACTGCGACAAAGAGCCGCTGGCGACCATGTTCTTCCTGCCCGAGGAGACGGAGCTTGCGATTCGCACCAGCGCGGGACGGATGCTCCTGGTCGGCACGGCGCAGATCGCTGCAAAGACCACCCGCGACAGTCAGGGTGTGGCGGTCGTGACCCTGAAAAGAACCAGACCATCGCCTCCGTCGTCCCGGCGGACACGCTGGAACTGGCAAATCCCCACCGCTACCGCGTCCGCAGCCTGCCGGCGACCGGTGCGCTGATTCGCGCGGAGGATGAAGGGGCAGATGACGCTGCTATGATTTTGCGCCTGCGGCGCAGGATGGAGCGCTCTTGCACTAAGGCTAAGTCTCTTTGCGCGCCAAAAGAGAACCAGAAAAGCGCCCGCTACTTTCGAGGCGCGGGAGGCACGAATCAAGGGCTGCTCGCCCTTGATAATCCCGAAGGAGTTGTCGAAACGGAAAAAAGCTAGCCGCTGCGCTAAGACGGGTTGCGGTGCCCAGCGACCACTTCGTGCCTTGAGTGGCACTCGTGTCCTGCTGACCGCGGCTCCAACAGCTCCTCCCTGTATCCGCCGCAGGCGGCGGTCGTCGCTGTTGCACTTTTTTCTCGTTTCTCCGATTTGCTGCTTCGCAGCTGGTGTTACCTCTCTGCTGACGGTAACGTTCAGAAGAAACGTGAAATCTTCGGCGGAGCCGTAAATGGGAGAAGCACAAAAAAATGCGTTTAGCGAAGCGGCTAGCATTTTTGGGCTTCGACCTCATCTTCGGAATCGTTAAGGGCGAGCAGCCCTTAACTCGTTGCGGGGAGAGTGGAGTCCAGAGGTAGGGAGGGGGGAATCGAAACACCCCTCCCTATCTCTGGCCCGCGCGGAGCGCAAGCCACTTGACCAAAAGAAAAAACCAGCCCCGCGCCACCAGCGCGAGAACCAGCTTAAAGAAAAAACCAGCCCCGCGCTGCCAGCGCGAGATTTCACACAAAGAGGAACGATAACCATGCAGAATATCGACCTGATCTGCGTCGGCAAGCTCAACGCGAAATACTTCGCCGAGGGCGTGGCCGAATACCAGAAACGTCTGGCGGCGTTTGCGTCTTTCCGCATCGTCGAGCTGCCGGAAGAAAAAATCGAAGAGAAGAACGCCTCCGACGCTGTGGTGAAAAAGGCGCTGGATAAAGAGGGCAAAGCCATCCTCGGCAGCGTCCGCAAGGGCGCGGCGATCGTCGCCATGTGCATCGAAGGAAAACAGATCTCCTCCGATGAGCTGGCCCAGTTCCTTGCCGACCGCGCAAACAGCGGTGCGGGAGATGTGGCCTTCGTCATCGGCTCGTCCCACGGCCTCTCGGACGAGGTCAAGCGCGCGGCGGCGCTCAAGTTCAGCATGGGCCGCATCACGATGCCCCACCAGCTGGCCCGCCTTGTTCTCACCGAACAGATCTACCGTGCCTGCACCATCAATGCCGGAATGAAATATCATAAGTGAGCCTCAAAGCCCTCGCAGAAGCGGGGGCTTTTGTCGTCTGCGGAAAATTTCGTCAGACGCTTTATTTTTTACCATTTTTCTATATGATAAATCCGATTGTGTTGTTCCGGATGCGGGGCAAGGCTTTACAATCCCCGCAAAACATGATAAAGTAAAGATACTGTGCTTTTAACAGGAAAAGCACGCCCGGCTGCGGGGAAAGCAACCGGGACAAATACACAACACGACACGGCAAACCAGCCGCGGACGGAAAGGATGTACTTACAATGGAACAGAGCGAAAAGACCCTTGATATGATCGTCAATCTCTGCAAGAATCGTGGTTATGTGTTCCCCGGTTCCGAGATCTACGGCGGTCTGGCCAATAGCTGGGACTACGGCCCTCTGGGCGTCGAGTTCAAGAACAATGTCAAGAAGGCATGGCTGAAGAAGTTCGTGCAGGAAAGCCCCTACAATGTGGGCCTGGACGCCGCCATCCTGATGAACCCTCAGACCTGGATCACCACCGGCCACGTTGCCGGTTTCTCGGACCCGCTGCTGGACTGCCGTGCCTGCAAGGCCCGCCACCGTGCCGACAAGCTTATCGGCGACGAGCACCCCGAGGTCAACGTCGATGCCATGACCTTTGACGAGATGGACGCTTTCATCGCTGAACACGAGGATATTGTCTGCCCCGTCTGCGGCAAGCACGACTTCACCCCCATCCGTAAGTTCAATCTGATGTTCAAGACCGCCATCGGCGTCACCGAGGACAGCTCTTCCACCTGCTACCTCCGTCCCGAGACGGCACAGGGCATCTTCGTCAACTTCCCCGCCATCCAGCGCACGACCCGCCGCAAGCTGCCCTTCGGCGTCTGCCAGGTGGGCAAGGCGTTCCGCAACGAGATCACGCCGGGCAACTTCACCTTCCGTACCCGTGAGTTCGAGCAGATGGAGTGCGAGTTCTTCTGCAAGCCCGGCACCGACCTCGAGTGGTTCGCCTACTGGAAGGACTATTGCGAGAACTGGCTGCTGAGCCTCGGCATCAAGAAGGAGCACCTGCGCCTGCGCGACCACGAGCATGCCGAGCTGGCCTTCTACAGCCGCGCTACCACCGACATCGAGTATGCCTTCCCGTTCACCGACTGGGGCGAGCTGTGGGGCATTGCAGACCGCACCAACTACGACCTGAGCCGCCATCAGGAGGCCTCCGGCAAGAGCCTTGAGTACTTTGACCCCGAGACGAACGAGCATTACATCCCCTATGTTATCGAGCCGTCTCTGGGCTGTGACCGCGTGGCTCTGGCCTTCCTGTGCGAGGCTTATGATGAGGAGCACCTGACCGACAGCAAGGGCAAGGAGGACATCCGCACCGTCCTGCATCTGCACCCGGCTCTGGCTCCCTATAAATGCGCTGTCCTGCCCCTGAGCAAGAAGCTGGGTGACAAGGCAATGGAGATCCGCAATGAGCTGAGCAAGTACTTCATGGTGGACTATGACGACACCGGCTCCATCGGCAAGCGCTACCGCCGCGAGGACGAGATCGGTACTCCGTACTGCATCACCGTGGACTTCGACACCGTGGGCGACGAGGCCAAGGGCATCGTGGCCGACAACTGCGTCACCGTCCGTGACCGCGACACCATGGAGCAGGTTCGTATGCCTATCTCCGAGCTGAAGAGCTACATCGAGAGCAAGATCGAGTTCTGATAAAACTCGTCATTTTTGTTAATTGAAAGAAACGGTCAGCACCTTTATCACGCACGAGTATCATTTTTGTTAACGCATATCGAACCAAAATCCACAGTTGCAAGCAACGTGAGCAGAGCTAAAGTTTCCAAAAGCGTCATGAAGCATCACCCCTTTCGCTGTGGAGCGTCGGGGCATAACAAAATGTTCGCCTTCCGACGCAGGACCGGAAAGGTGCAGACCGCCTGCCGTATGTAGACAGCACTCTCGAATGATGGTATAACAGACGTTTCGTGGTTTTTTAACCGGAAGAGGCGTCTGTTTTGTTTTTACCGGGTGGACAATTCGCCCGGGAACGGTTATACTGTCAGATAGAAAATGCACCGCCGTGGTTTGCACGGCAGAAAGGATATTCCGTGGAAAACTTTACTCTTCTTCTGAAAAAATACGCCGACTTCATCGTCCGGGTGGGTGTCAATCCCCAGCCGGGCCAGACCCTGATTATCCGCTGTCCGCTGGAAGCCGCGCCGCTGGCTCGGCTGTGCGTGCGCAGCGGCTTTGAGGCCGGTGCCCGCGATGTGCAGGTGGATTGGAGCGACAACGCCGTTTCCCGCAGCCGAATGGAGCTGGGCGGCGAGGAAGCCCTGACTGACTTCAAGCCTTACCAGTTGCGCCGTTATCTCGATTACGCCGAGAGCGAGGGCGGGGTCTGCGTGCTGCATATCCACGCCGACGACCCCGAGGTCTACGCCGGTCTGGACGGCGCGAAGATCAGCCGGGTGAACGCCGCGCAGCGCAGGTTCATGGCCCCGTGGCGGGAGTACACCATGAATGACCGCGTCCAGTGGTCCATCGCCGCCATGCCCAGCGCCCCGTGGGCGAAAAGATGTTCCCGAGCTGGAGGAGGCTGCCGCCATCGAGAAGCTCTGGCGGATCATCTTCGATGTCTGCCGCGTGACCAATGGTGACCCGGTCAATGAGTGGAAGGCTCACATCGACCGCCTGACCAGCCTGAAGGACAAGATGAACGCCCTCGACCTCGAGAGCGTCCACTTCGAGAGCAGCAACGGCACGGATCTGACCGTCGGCATTGCCGACAAGGCCACCTGGGAGAGCGCCGCCAGCGTCAGTGAAAAGGGCGTGGTCTTCCTGCCCAACATCCCCACCGAAGAGGTCTTCACCGCACCCCACAAGGACAAGGTGAACGGCATCGTCTACGGCACGAAACCCTACGTCTTCAACGGCCAGCTCATCAAGGGCTTCCATGTCACCTTCAAGGATGGCCGCGTCGTGGAGCACGGTGCAGACGAGGGCGCGGAGCTTCTGGGCCGGCTGCTGGACACCGACGAGGGCGCACGGAGCATCGGCGAAGTGGCGCTGGTGCCGGCGTCCAGCCCCATCAACCGCAGCGGCGCGCTGTTCTACAGCACCCTCTTCGATGAGAACGCCGCCTGTCACATCGCCTTTGGTGCCAGCTATCCCGGCACCACCGAGAACGGCACCCGCCTGAGCAAGGACGAGCTGCTGGCCCGGGGCATGAACCAGTCCGCCATCCACGAGGACGTCATGGTGGGTGCCGAGGACAGCCATATTACCGGCAAGTGCCGCGATGGACATACGGTTGACCTGTTCCGTGATGGTGTGTGGGTGCTGTAAAAGAATCGACCGGATTTTCTGGAATTTTGCCGATGGATTTGCATAGAGACTGATAGTATAATATAGCTATTGGGAGATGGCATCTGCGGGCAGGAGAAAACTGCGAACGATGTCGAATGTAGAAATGGAGAAGGTGCAAGTATGGCAGAAGACAAAAAGAAGGCGAAAGCCCGGATCATTCAAGAGTATTTGCCCAGATGCAGCAGATACAAGTGCTATACACAAGGGGAGATCCCGATGAGCAAGTTCGAGAAAGCACGCGAGTCCTACGCGAGCGGGGTATCTTACCGGGATGTTCTGGGCATGATTGATGAATCGTTTTTGGAGACGGCAGTAAGGATTCCTGTTTACGGAAGAGGGATACTATACAAAGGGTTCAGATGGCTGCATCCGCTACCGTTATCATCCACAGTATGGTCATCTTCTGGGTTATAATACACCTGTTCTTGATGAGATGCTGGACAAGTTGTATCAAGTGAACGGGGATGGAGTCTCCGGCGGAGAGGTTGCTGAGGTTGCCCTTAAGCTTGCATCTGCTTTTCTGGATGCATGGCTCGACGGCTGAATTCGCTTCGCTGCGGGTACAGCAGGCGTAAAACGCAAAATTTCTAGCAAAAAGCTTGCATAATCCGCAAGAGTATGCTATATTCTAATAGTACGCTATAGTTTTATTGGAAAGTGGGCCGCAAGGTCCGCTTTTCTTGTTTGTTTGGAGGTTTTTTATGGCGAAGCAGTCTGGCGGCAACACCGCCCAGAGAGTCGAAGCGCTTGTCCGCCCCGTCGTGGAGGGCATGGGCCTGCGCCTGTGGGATGTGGTCTTTGAGAAGGAAGGGCCGGACTGGTATCTCCGTGTGCTCATCGACAAGGACGGCACCATGGACACCGACACCTGTGCCGAAGTGTCCCACGCGCTGGACCCCATCCTCGATGAGGCTGACCCCATCGGCCAGAGCTACTATCTGGAAGTGGGCAGCCCGGGGCTGGGCCGCAAGCTGACCCGCCCGGAGCACTACGAGGCACTCAAGGGCGAGAAGATCGGCGTCAAGCTCATCCGCCCCACCGCCGACGGCGTGCGCGAGTTTGCCGGCATCCTGAAAGGCCGCGAGGGCAGCACCGTCACGGTCGAGACGGAGAACGGCCCGGTAAGCTTTGAGGTGAACGCCGCATCCGGCGTCCATCTCTGTGATGACGAACATCTGTTTGATTAAGAACAGCCCTCTCAGGCGCGTTCCGCGCCAGCTCTCCCAGAGGGAGAGCCAAAGATGAATCGAGAAAAGATACCATTATAATCTAGGAGGAACCCGAAAAATGGCAGCAGCGAACAACGAATTTTTTGAAGCTCTCTCCATGCTGGAGCACGAGCGCGGCATTACCGCGGAGTACCTGATCGAAAAGATCAAGGCTGCTATCGTCATCGCCGTGAAGAAGAACTACGAGGTCGAGGACGACCACGTCATGGTCGAGATCGACCCCAGCACCGGCAAGTTCAACGTCGCCCTCATCCAGGACGTCGTGGCCGATGAGGACTGGTACGACGAGCACAGCGAGATCGGCATCACCGAGGCTCAGCACATCCGCAAGAGCTATCAGGTGGGCGACCGCGTCGTGACCCCCCTCAAGACCAAGGACTTTGGCCGCATCGCCGCCCAGACCGCAAAGCATGTCATCCGTCAGGGCATCCGTGAGGCTGAGCGCAGCCAGCAGCTGAGCGAGATCCAGTCCCGCGCCCACGACATCGTGCAGGCTACCGTCACCCGCGTTGACCCCGAGAAGGGCATCGTTGCCCTCGACCTGGGCAAGGGCGGCGAGGCCATCCTGCCCCGCAACGAGCAGGTCCCCGGCGAGGTCTACACCGAAGGCCAGATGCTGCAGGTCTACATCGTGGATGTCGTGGCAAGCGAGCGCGGCCCCCGCGTCATGATCAGCCGCACCCACCCCGGCCTCGTCAAGCGCCTGTTCGAGCTGGAAGTGCCTGAAATTTACGACGGCACCGTCGAGGTCAAGGCCATCAGCCGCGAGGCCGGCGCCCGCACCAAGATGGCTGTCTGGTCCAAGGACGCCAACGTCAACCCCGTCTCTGCCTGCATCGGCCCCCACGGCGACCGTGTGGCCGCTGTCGTCGAGAAGCTGGGCGGCGAGAAGATCGACATCGTGAAGTGGAGTGAGGACATCTCCGAGTTCATCTCCGCAGCTCTCAGCCCCGCAAAGGTGGTCAAGGTCGAGCTGCTGCCCGGCGAGACCCGCTCCTGCCGCGTGACCGTGCCGGACCAGCAGCTGAGCCTTGCCATCGGCAACAAGGGCCAGAACGCCCGTCTGTGCGCCCGCCTGACCGGCTACAATATCGACATCCGCCCCGAGAGCGGCTACTACGGCGAGGAAGAGCCGAAGGCTGCCGAGGCTGAGAAGACCGAAGACACCGCCGCAGAATAAGCGCGGAACACCTGCCGAAGGAGGGAAAACCGGATGGCACAAAAGAAGATCCCTGCCCGCCAGTGCATCGGCTGCCTGACCAGCCGCCCCAAGAAGGAACTGGTGCGTGTGGTGCGCGCACCCAGCGGAGAGATCAGCATCGACCCCGTGGGCAAGAAGCCCGGCCGCGGTGCTTACCTCTGCCCGGATGCCGCCTGCCTTGCAAAGGCAAAAAAGAAGAAGGCGCTGGAGCGCTGCTTTGAGCAGCCGGTCCCCGCCGAGGTATACGATGCACTGGCCCAGCAGCTGGCCAGTGTGGAAGCAGAAAAGGAGGCCGACCGCGATGGCAAAGAAGCATAACGCCCCCGCAAAACCGGCCCTTGAGCCGAATGAGGCCCTGTTCCAGGCCGTGAGCCTCTGCCGCAAGGCGGGCGCTCTGACCATGGGCTTTGACGCGGTGGAAGACGCCGTCGTCAAGGGCAAGGCATGGCTCGTGATGACTGCATCCGACGCCAGCCCCAAGACCGTGCAGCGGCTCAACTACGCTGTGGGCGATATGGTGGACGTCATCCCCATGCCGCTGACACAGGATAAGCTGGCTGACATCAGCCGCAAACCGGTGGCCATTTATGCCGTCACCGACCGCAACCTCGCCAAACTCTGCTTTGACCGGCTGACGGCGTGCGGAGCGATTCAAACTGAGGAGGATATGAGCGAATGATCGTAAAATATAAAGTGAGCGATTTTGCAAAGGACCTGAACATCTCTGCCAAGAAGGTCCTCGACGAGCTGAACGCTATGGGCAGCACCGGCAAGAAGAACAGCTCCACTCTGGAAGAGAACGAGCTGAACTACCTGCTGGAGAAGTTCAGCAAGGACAACAGCGTCAAGAGCCTGGACGAGTTCCTGAACAGCGCCAAGGCTCCCAAGGCTGAGCCGAAGCCCGCCGAGAAGAAGGTGGAGCCCAAGGCCGAAAAGAAGCCAGAGGCTCCCAAGGCTGAGCCCGCAAAGGCCGAGGCAAAGCCCGCTGCCAAGCACGACAGCAAGAAGAACGAGCAGCACAAGAAGCGCGAGGAGAAGACCGTCTCCCTGAGCGAGCTGGCCCGTGAGACCGGCGCAAAGGCTACTGCAGCTTCCGCTCAGTCCGTCTCTGTCCGCCGCGAGGACAATCAGGTCACCGTCGATACCCGCACCGTCGATATGAACGTGGACCGCTTCGACGCCCGTTACGACGATCTGGCTTCCACCAAGAACACCGAGAACCGCCGCAAGCCCACCCCCAGGGCAACAAGCAGAAGTTCACCCAGCGCGGCCAGCGCCAGCGCCAGCAGTTCCAGAAGGGCAAGCGTGAGACCGAGTTCGAGCGTCTGCAGCGCATCCAGCTGGAAAAGGCCCGCAATGCGCAGCTGAAGGTCCTCATCCCCGATGAGATCACCGTCGGTGAGCTGGCTGCCCGCCTGAAGCAGCAGGCCGGCAAGGTCATCGCCAAGTTCATGCAGATGGGCGAGATGCATGCCATCAACGACATCATCGATTTCGATACCGCCGCTCTGGTGGCCGAGGAGTTCCACGCCAAGGTCGAGAAGGAAGTCCACGTCACCATCGAGGAGCGCCTGTTCACCCAGGAGGAGGATTCTCAGGACGATCTCGTCACCCGTCCCCCGGTCGTCTGCGTCATGGGCCACGTTGACCACGGCAAGACCAGTATCCTGGACGCCATCCGCAAGACCAACGTCACCGCAGGCGAGGCCGGCGGTATCACTCAGGCCATCGGTGCATATCAGGTTAAGGTCAACGACAGCCTCATCACCTTCCTGGATACCCCGGGCCACGAGGCATTCACCTCCATGCGCGCCCGCGGTGCCAACATGACCGATATTGCAGTTCTGGTCGTCGCCGCCGATGATGGCATCATGCCCCAGACGGTCGAGTCCATCAACCACGCCAAGGCTGCAAACGTCAAGCTCATCGTGGCCATCAACAAGATGGATAAGCCCACCGCCAACCCCGAGCGCGTCAAGGAGGGCCTGACCAAGTACGGCATCATCACCGAGGACTGGGGCGGCGACGTCGCCTGCATCCCTGTCTCTGCTCTGACCGGCATGGGCATCAACGACCTGCTGGAGCGCATCGCTCTGGAAGCTGAGGTCATGGAGCTGAAGGCCAACCCCAGCCGCCGTGCCAAGGGCGCTGTTGTCGAGGCTCGTCTGGACAAGGGCCAGGGCCCCATCGCCACCATGCTGGTGCAGAACGGCACCCTCCACACCGGCGACGTCATCATCGCCGGTACCGCCGTGGGCCGTGTGCGTACCATGCGCAGCGACAAGGGCATTCTGCTGAACGACGCCGGCCCCTCCACTCCTGTGGAGATCACCGGTCTGACCGCTGTGCCTGAGGCCGGCGACCTGTTCGAGGCCGTCGAGGACGAGCGTCTGGCCCGTGAGCTGGCCGAGCAGCGCATCGCTGCCGCCAAGGAGAAGCAGTTCTCCGCCTTCCAGAAGGTCACTCTGGATAACCTGTTCAGCCAGATGGCTCAGAACGATATGAAGGAGCTGGCCATCGTCGTTAAGGCTGACGTCCAGGGCTCCGCCGAGGCCGTCAAGCAGAGCCTCGAGAAGATCTCCAACGACGAGGTCCGCGTCCGCGTCATCCACGCCGGTGTCGGTGCCATCAGCAAGTCCGACGTTGACCTGGCCGACGCATCCAACGCCATCATCATCGGCTTCAACGTCCGCCCCGACAATGTGGCGAAGGAAGAGGCCGCTGCCACCAAGGTCGAGATGCGTATGTACCGCGTCATCTATGACGCCATCAACGACGTCACCGACGCTATGAAGGGTATGCTAGCTCCCAAGTTCCGCGAGGTGTCTCTGGGCGAGCTGCAGGTCCGTCAGGTCTACAAGATCTCCAACGTCGGCACCGTCGCAGGCTGCCGTGTCACCAGCGGCAAGATCACCCGCGACAGCAAGGTGCGTGTCGTCCGTGACGGCATCGTCATCACGGAGGACGAGATCGCATCTCTGAAGCGCTTCAAGGACGACGCCAAGGAAGTGGCCGAGGGCTACGAGTGCGGCGTTACTCTGGCAAAGTTTGCCGACGTCAAGGAAGGCGACGTCTACGAGGCCTTCAAGATGGAAGAATACCGCGACTAAGAGTTGAAGCTGCTGTTATCACCGCCCCCGGGCGGTGATAACGGGCTTTTCAGAGGAGAAACTATGTCTCAGAAAAATATGGGCCGTCTGGCGCAGGACATGAAGCGTGAGCTCATCGCCATCATCGGACGGCTGAAAGACCCGCGGCTGGAGGGCGGTCTGCTGACCGTCACCCGGCTGGATGTGACGCCCGACCTGGACGTGGCGAAGGTCTATGTGAGCGTGATGGGCCGTGAGGACGGCCCCAAGCCCGCTATCGAGGCCCTGAACCGCGCCGCAGGCCATGTGCGCACCGAAGTGAGCAAGAAAATGCACATCCGGAAGGCTCCGCGCTTCATCTTTGTGGAGGACGACGGTGCCGCCTATGCAGCCCACATCAATGAGCTGCTCCGCACGCTGAATGTGAACGGCGATGCTGAGGACTCTCAGCCCGCCGAGACTGAGGAATAAATCCAGCGCTGCGGAAAGGATGGATCCATCAAATGACAGAACAGCTCAATGTGCAGCAGATGGCGGAGCGCCTCTGTGCTGCGGACAACATTCTGGTCCTGTGTCATAAAAACCCGGACGGCGACACCATCGGCTGCGGCAGCGCCCTCTGCCACGCGCTCAAGGCGCTGGGCAAGACGGCAGCTGTCCTCTGCTCCGATGCAGTGCCTTCCCGCTACAGCTTTACTGCACCGGTGCCGTTCCGGGGCGAGTTTGAGCCCAAGACCGTTGTAGCCGTGGATGTTGCCAGCGTGCAGCTCTTTGGTGAAAACAACGGTGTGCCGCAGTATACCCGCCACGTCGATCTCTGCATCGACCACCACACGGGCAACAGCGGCTATGCGGATTTCACCCTGCTGGACGGCAATGCGGCCGCAGCGGCAGAGCTTCTGTATGAGGTCATCAACGAGATGGGCGTGGAGATCACCCCCCTCATCGCCAACTGCCTCTACACCGGCCTCGCTACTGACACCGGCTGCTTCCGGTTCTCTTCCACCACTGCCAACACCCACCTCGTGGCTGCAAAGCTCATTCTGGCCGGTGCGCAGGTGGAGGAGCTGAACACCCTGCTCTTCGACACCAAACCCCGGGAGCGGATGGAGGCGGAGCGTATCGCCCGCAACCATCTGGAATATCATCTTGAGGGCCGCTGCGCCCTGATGTATCTGACCCGGGACGAGATAGAGCAGAGCGGCGTGGACCCGGCTGACCTGGAAGAGCTGACCAGCCTGCCCATCAGCATCGAGGGGGTCAAAGTGGGCCTGCTGCTCCGTCAGCAGCCCGGCGGCAGCTACCGCATCAGCGTGCGCGCCGCCAAGGGCGTGGACGCCTGCGCCATCGCACGGCGTCTGGGCGGCGGCGGCCACACCCGCGCAGCGGGCTGTGAGCTGCTGGGCAACCTCGACAACGCCAAGAGCGCCATTCTGGCCGAAGTGGAGGCGGAACTTGACCGCCCCGAGACGCAGGAGGAAAGCTGATGCAGGGCATCCTTATCGTAGATAAGCCGATGGAGTGGACCAGCTTTGACGTCATCGCCAAGCTGCGCGGCATCCTCGGTACCCGCAAGCTGGGTCACAGCGGTACGCTGGACCCCATGGCCACCGGCGTTCTGCCGGTGTTCTGCGGCGGGGCCAGCAAGGCTGTGGACCTTCAGCTCGACCACACCAAGACCTACTGCGCCCGGCTGCGGCTGGGGATGCAGACCGACACCGGCGACATCACCGGCACCGTGCTGGAAACGGCCCCGGTGACGGCAGGGGAGAAGGAGCTGCTGGCCGTTCTGCCCCGGTTCCTCGGCCCCCAGATGCAGACGCCGCCCATGTACTCGGCAGTCAAGATCAACGGCCAGCCCCTCTATAAGCTGGCCCGCGAGGGCGTCACGGTGGAGCGGAAGGCCCGTCCCATCGAGATACTGGACATCCGGTACGGCGGCAGCCCGGTGGAGAACGAATACGTCCTCACCGTCCGCTGCTCCAAGGGAACGTATATCCGCACTCTGTTGGAGGACATTGCCGCCGCTATGGGCCAGAAAGGCACCATGAGCGCTTTGCGCCGCACGACGGCGGGTGTCTACACCGAGGCCGACGCCCACACGCTGGAAGAGATACAGGCGGCAAAGGACGCAGGCCCCGAGGCACTGCAGGCTTTGATGCTGCCGGTGGAGAGCGTGTTTGAGAGCCTGCCTCTGCTGGTGGTAGAGCCGAGGGTGGAGCAGCACCTATACAACGGCTGCCCCACCAGCCGCTACCCGGCGGCAGATGGCCGTTACCGTGTCCGCAATGCCGAGGGTCAGTTTCTGGGTCTTGCGAACATCACCGGCGGTGTGCTCAAGGTCGAAAAACTCTTTGTAGAGAGGAATTAAAGAACATTCATGCAGATCTATTCACAGCTTGCGCCGCTTGCGCTGGGCGGTGCCCACGGCTCTGCTGTGGCAATGGGCTTTTTTGACGGCATCCACATCGGCCACCGCGCGGTCATCAATGGCGCAGTGGAGTGGGCCAAGGCCCATGGCGCGGCACCGGCGGTGTTCACCTTCCGCCTGCCCACCGAAAACAAGATGAAGGGCAAGCGCCTGCTCTCCACTGAGGACAAGCACGCCCTCATCGCCAGCCTCGGCGTGGAGCACTATCTCTGCCCTGATTTCGAGGAGATCAAGACCATGACGCCGGAGCAGTTCGTGCTGGGCATCATCCGGGACTGCAACGCCCGGGCGCTGTTCTGCGGCGAGAACTTCACCTTCGGTGCCAGGGCGGCAGGCACACCGGAGCTGCTGCGTCAGCTCTGCGAGCCGCTGGGCGTGGAGGTAGTCGTCCTGCCGATGGCACAGTTTGAGGAAAAGCCTGTTTCCTCCACCCGCATCCGCACCGCGCTGGAAGGTGGTGACATTCCGGCGGCCAATGCCATGCTGGGGATGCCCTACGCCATCCGCTTCACGGTGCATCACGGGGCGGGCCTTGGCCGGACGCTGGGCGTGCCGACCATCAACCAGCTCTACCCGCAGGGCTTCCAGTTGCCCCGGTACGGCATCTATATCACCCGTACCAGGATAGGGGACAAGTGGTACCCCTCGGCCACCGGCCTTGGCACCCGGCCCACCGTCAACAGCGACGAGAGCAAGGTGACCTGCGAGACCTTCATCCCGGGCTTTACCGGCGACCTTTACGGCACCGACCCGGTGGTGGAGTTCCACGCCTACCTCAGCCCCAGCAAAAAGTTCGACACGCTGGATGAGTTGCGCGAGTGCATCGACCACGCAGCCCAGCGTGCGCAGGAATACTTTGCGGAGTGAACTTTATGAAAAACAAAACAGAAATGGTGCCTGCGCATCCTGGTCTAGCTGGTGGCGCTGCTGGTCCTTCTGGGGGTGGCAGACTCCTGCCGTGTTCAGGAAGACCACCACCGCACACTGGTGCAGGGCAGTCTGCAGGAACTGAACGACAGCTGGACGCTGGAAACAGACCAGCAGGCCGTGTATGACATTCCGGAAAGCATGGGGGAAAGCCTGATGCTGAGCATCCGCAGCACGAAGCAGAAGTTCAGCCTCGGGCTGCGGGCGGCGGACGGTCAGGAGACGGCGTTCTATACCTACGACCCGGACAGCGGCCCGGCAGAGATGCGGCTCTTTGCTGCTCTGCCGGAGGGCGCGGCCGGAAAGACGCTGGTGCTCCGCTGTGCGGAGCCGTCGGCCCTCAGCGCGATGCTGAGCAGCGAGTCGGTGCTGGCCACCCAGACGAAACTGAGCAGCTATTATTTCAGGCGCAGCCTTTACGCGCTGGTGTTCTTCCTGCTCTGCGTCCTCTGCGCCGTGGAGCTTGGCGTTCTGATGGTGACGATGCGCAGCATCTTCACTCCGGAGGTCTGCCATCAGACCTGGGTGATGATCGGGCTGATGCTGGACGTCGGCATCTGGGCGCTGACCGATTCCGAGCTGCTGGCACTGGTGACGGACAGGGCGAATCTCGTCGTGTTCGTCTCACTGGTCACCTTCAGCCTCACAGCGCCTTTCGTGCTGGAATTCATCCGCTGCACCGTAAAGAATGATGGCTGGCTCATCCGCCTCCCGCAGATGGCTGCGCTGGTACTGCTGGCAGCAGACGCTGCGGGTTGGCTGCTGGCCGGACAGCCCATGTTGTGGCTGCTCATGCCCATTCATATCACCGTCATTGCCAGCATTCTGGCAGCATTCCATACCCTCATGGTCTCCTATAAAAAGAACCACAGCGGTGAGGTGAGGAACATCCTGCTGGCTTTCGGCGCGCTGGCAGCGGGTACTCTGCTTGCGCTGGCGACCTTCTACAGCGGCTACCGGGACCGGACTTACGCCGTGTGCTACTGCGCCGGTCTGCTGGGATTTCTGGTGATGCTGGGCCGCATCGTGCTCCACCGCATCCGGCAGGCCAGCGACGAACAGGCCCAGCTGGAAAACTACAAAAATCTGGCCTACGTCGACTCGCTGACCGGGCTTTTCAACTATACGGCCTTCAAGTATATGAAGTCCCGCTGGCCCGAGCGCACGGACTGGACCTACATCGTTATAGACGTCAACTGGCTCAAGCAGACCAACGACCAATACGGCCACCGTGCCGGTGACGAACTGCTCTGCTGTGCGGCCCGCTGCATCCGGGAGGCCTTTTACCGGGCCGAGGACTGCTTCCGCATCGGCGGCGACGAGTTCGCGGTCATTGCGGCTGCGACGGATGAGGACGCTGTGAAAGCAGCAGTCGAAACGCTCCGGCGGCTGTGCGCGGAGTGGGATGCGAAGAAAGAGTATCCCGTCTCCATCGCAGTGGGCTATGCCATGCAGGCAGGCCGCACCATGACGGCGGACGAGCTGTTCATGGAAGCTGACGCTGCGATGTACCGGAACAAAGCCGAGATCAAAAGGCTGTGGGCGGCATCAGCCGCTGAATAAAACAAGAACGCACCTCACCGATGAAAGTGATCGGTGAGGTGCGTTTTTCGTCAGAAAGAGAAACCGGAAAAATAGAGGTGCTCCACCGTTTCCTTTTCGGCGGCGGAGAGGGACGTGTCTGCGGCCATGGCGGCACGGATATTTTCCTGGGTATCCGGGTAGGAGTTGAAGGTGATGCAGGCTGTTTCGCTGTCGGCATCGAAGTGGAGGGCGTCGCGGTCTTGCGGCGTCCAGACGTCCCAGCCCGGGGAGCCGCTGGTCATGAAGCCGGCAAGCGCCTGCTTCAGCCGGGCCGAAAGGGCCTGCGCACCTGCCGAAGACAAATCAGCACAGGCAGAATAGCTGCTTTCGGACGAGAAGAGCGCCAGCGGCAGGCCGTGGAAGGAGCCGAGGCCCGGGATAGTCGTCTGACTGTCGGCTCCGCCGTAGTCGATGAGGCCAAGCCAGACCGGAGCACTGCCGCCCAGCGCTTCGGCGACGGCTTCGGTGCTGCTCCAGCGGCAGAGGGCTGAACCGTATTTTACGGCATAGGCCCGGGCCGCGCTGGAAGCGGGCCGCAGGTCGTCCCGGACAAAGCCGCTGAATTCGGTGGCACTGCTGAGCAGCAGGAGGGGACAGCACTCCGGGCGTCCCGGGAGAGCACCACATCGTCTGCGTAGAGGATGGCTGGTTTGCCGAGGGCCGCAATGCGGGCCGGTTCGAGGCCGCAGAGCCATTCCCGGACGTCCGCCCCCGGCGTCAGCAGCCATTCGGCGGCGGAAGCCGTGTCAGCGAACCGCCCGTCTTCTACGGCCAGCGGTGCGAAATTTTCGGCCAGCTTCTGGGCGGCGGCGTCCGGGTCGGCGAGGGACAGCCCGCCGGAGATAGCGACGGCTTTTTGGAAGCGTCCGCGGAAGAGCGGGCTGCCCGCAAGGGCCGCTGCCATCCGCCCGCCGTCAGAGAAGCCGCAGAGGGTGATGTTGTCGGCATCGCCGCCGAAGCGGTGGATATTTTCCTTCACCCAGTCCAGCGCCCGGGCGATGTCCAGCAGGGCAAAGTTTCCGGTGGCGTCGGAGCCGGAAGTAAGAGCGGGCAGACAGTTCCACCCGAACAGCCCCAGCCGGTAGTTGAGCGCGACAAAGACGCAGCCCGCGTCCCGCACGAGTTCGCTGCCGGGCAGCTCGAGAGATGAGCCTGTGGCGGCGCTGCCGTGCAGATAGACGAGGACGGGCCGCTTTTTGGCCTCGGCGGAGGAATAAATGTCCAGTGTCAGGCAGTCCTCGGTGCCGAGGGGAAAGGTGGTGTACTGGTAGGCCGCCGGAGCGGGGCTGGTGCAGTCCCGCACAGTGAGCCAGCGGGCGGGCTCCTGCGGCGCTGTCCAGCGGCTTTCGCCCGTGGGCGCGGCACCGTAGGGGATGCCGTACCAGCAGAGCTGACCGTTTTCGCCCTCTCTGCCCTTCACCGGGCCGTACTGGGTCTGGCAGAGAGCAGAGACAGGGGAGAACAGGCCGTTTTCGATTTCAGAAAAAGCTGCATCAGCCGGGAGGAGCGGGCTGGTGAGGGCCGCTGCGGCGGCTGCGCTTCCTTTGAGGAAGCTGCGGCGGGAAAAGCAATGTGTCATTTGATCTACCTATTTATTACAATAGACAGATTATAACATGATTTGACAGGAAAACAACATCCTCATTTTTGCGGATCTGTAAAAATTTTTCTTGCTTTTACGTTGGTTTCTGTTATACTAGCCCTGTTACCGCGATACGGGGCTGGGAGTATGCCCACTCGGGAGTACCGTTTTCCCGCTGCTGTGTCGCTGGCAAATAAAAATTTTATAAAGAGGTACTGTTACTATGAACAAGCAGGAAGTTATGGCCAAAGTCGCTCTGACCGAGAAGGACACTGGCTCTCCCGAAGTCCAGGTCGCTCTGCTGACCGCTCACATCAACGAGCTGAACGAGCACCTGAAGAAGAACCCTAACGATCACCACAGCCGCCGTGGTCTGATGAAGATGGTTGGCCGCCGCCGCAATCTGCTGGCCTACCTCCAGAAGAAGGACATCGAGCGTTACCGTGCTTTGATCGCAACTCTGGGTCTGCGTAAGTAATAGAAAACAGAGGGCAGGTACCGCAAATGGTGCCTGCCCTTTGCTCTTTTATGTTGGATTTTCCCTTGTATCCCAGGCACTGGAACAAATAGGCCGCTGCTGCGTGTTGCAGCAGTAAATCGAACGCCTGTGTGAAGCGGCACGGACGCTGGATTTATTGCTATGATGCGCGGCGGGCAGCCTTTTGGAATATCAAACGGACATAAGGAGGCAAACCAAATGGCAATCGAATTTGGTTCCCGCAAAGAAAACTTTGACAACTTCAAAGTTTACGAGACTACGCTGGCAGGCCGCCCCTTCAAGGTGGAGATGGGCAAGATGTGCGGCTTGTCCAACGCAAGCGCCCTCATCCGCTACGGCGAGACCTGCGTGATGTGCAACGTGGTCATGAGCCCCAAGCCCCGCGAGGGCGTCGATTTCTTCCCCCTGAACGTGGAGTACGAGGAAAAGCTCTACGCCGCAGGCCGCATCCCCGGCAGCTTCATGCGCCGTGAGGGCCGCCCCGGCGAGCGCGCCATCCTGACCAGCCGCGTCGTGGACCGTCCCATGCGCCCCCTGTTCCCGAAGGAGATGCGCAACGACGTCTGCATCACCATGACCGTCATGAGCCTTGACCCCGACTGCAGCCCTGAGATCGCCGGCATGATCGGCGCTTCTCTGGTCACCGCTGTGTCCGAGATCCCCTGGAACGGCCCCATCGGCGGCGTGCAGGTGGGTCTGGTGGACGGCGAGATCGTCCTGAACCCCACCCAGGAGCAGCGCAAGAAGAGCGACCTGGCCCTGACCGTCGCCGCCACCATGGACAAGATCGTCATGATCGAGGCCGGTGCCAATGAGGTCGATGAGGACACCATGCTGAACGCCATCAAGGCCGCTCACGTGGAGATCAAGAAGATCATCACCTTCATCAACAGCATCGTGGCCGAGCGCGGCAAGCCGAAGATCGATTTCCAGGTCGTGGGCCTCGATATGGACGTGTTCCACGCTATCAAGGAGAAGTATCTGGACGACTTCAAGGCCGCTATGGATACCGACGACAAGAATGTGCGTGATGCCGCCCTGCTGCCCATCATGGACAAGATCGCTGAGGAGTACCCCGACTTGACCGAGGCCGACCTCGACCTCGTCAGCTACAAGATGCAGAAGTACGTCGTCCGCCGCTGGCTGCTGGACGAGGGCAAGCGCGTGGATGGCCGCGGCATCAACGAGATCCGCCCGCTGGCCGCAGAAGTCGGCATCCTGCCCCGTGTGCATGGCTCCGGTATGTTCACCCGCGGCCAGACTCAGGTGCTCACCACCTGCACCCTCGGCGGCACCAAGGACAACCAGCTCATGGATGACCTGACCGACGAGCAGACCAAGCGCTACATCCATCACTACAATTTCCCGCCGTACTCCGTCGGCGAGGCCCGCGCACCCCGCAGCCCCTGCCGCCGCGAGATCGGCCACGGCGCACTGGCTGAGCGCGCTCTCGTGCCTGTGCTGCCCTCTCTGGAAGAGTTCCCCTACACCATCCGCTGCGTGTCTGAGGTCCTCTCATCCAACGGCTCCACCTCTCAGGCTTCCATCTGCGGCTCCACGCTGGCTCTGATGGACGCAGGCGTCCCCATCAAGGCTCCTGTCGCCGGTATCTCCTGCGGCCTCATCACCGAGGGCGACCGCTGGATGACCATGCTGGACATCCAGGGCGTCGAGGACTTCCACGGCGAGATGGACTTCAAGGTGGCCGGCACCAAGGGCGGTATCACCGCCATCCAGATGGATATCAAGATCGACGGCCTGTCCTACGAGATCATTGCCGAGGCTTTTGAAAAGTGCCGCAAGGGCCGTCTGTACATCCTCGATGAGATCATCAAGCCCGTCATCGCAGAGCCCCGCCGCGAGCTGAGCCGCTGGGCCCCCAAGATGTTCAGCATGATGATCCCCACCGATAAGATCAAGGACGTCATCGGCAAGGGCGGCAAGGTCATTCAGGACATCTGCGCCACCTGCAACTGCAAGATCGACGTGCAGGAGGACGGCCACGTCTTTGTCTCCGCTGTGGACCAGGAGGACGCAAAGCGCGCCATCTTTACCATCAAGACCATCGTGGAAGACCCCGAGATCGGTGCCATCTACAAGGGCAAGGTCACCCGTCTGATGAACTTCGGTGCCTTCGTCGAGATCGCTCCGGGCAAGGAGGGCCTCGTCCACATCTCCAAGCTGGACACCAAGCGTGTCGAGCGCGTGGAAGATGTTGTTGCTGTGGGTGATGCCATCGTCGTCAAGGTGACGGACATCGACCAGCAGGGCCGCATCAACCTGAGCCGCCGCGACGCCATTCTGGCTCTCGAAGCCAAGAAGGCACAGCAGGAGCAGGGCTGATAGGTAGCTTCTGAATATGCCCCCGTGCGTACAGCGCGGGGGCATATTTTGTCTCATGGGCGAAGGATCTTCAATTCCCTACTAAAAAAGTTTGTTTTAGGGGGTTGACAAATCCCGTCGAGGCGAGTACAATAAACGCAATATCACTAAAATGGCTGTGAAGAGAAGAGTAAGCTTTCGCATGAGCCTTACCAGAGAGCCCGGCAGGTGGAAAAGGGCAGGAAACAGGGAGCCGAAAATGGTCTCGGAGCTGCGCGGACGAAGAGCAAGAGCACTAGTCCGCGACGGGTGCGCCCGTTAAAGCGTCCGGCTGTAAGCAGAAAAATTTTGCCGCAGTTTTGAGGCAGTGTCCGCGAGGATGCTGTGAACCAAGGTGGTACCACGGAAGTTTCAGGCCTCCGTCCTTGTGCAGCGCATGGCTGGCAGGGACGGAGGCTTTTTTGATGCTTCCGTTCAAGGCGGGCGCGGACTGTGCCGCGCCGCCGCTGTACATTATATCCAATAATAGAGAGGGAAAAACTATGATTACTCGTCGTGATTTTCTGAAAGTTACCGGTGTCGCAGCCGCTGCTGCTGCCCTGACCGCCTGCGGCGGCTCTTCTTCCACCGCAAGCTCTGCTGCTTCCAGCACTGCCGCTTCTTCTGAGGCTGCTTCCGCTGTGGCAAAGCTGGACAAGGTGAAGGTCGCTGTCCCCAACTACACCACCAACGAGGCCCGCGCTCTGACCCTGCTGGAGAAGAACGGCTTCTTCAAGCTGAAGGCTGACGCCGGCCTGACCGCCACCAAGAATGACATCGAGGAGAACCCCTGAACGTCACCGTCGATGAGGTCGAGGCTGCTCAGGTCCCCAACGTCCTGCAGGATGAGGACTACGCTGTCATCAACTCCAACTACGCCATCTCCGCTGGTCTGGACCCCATGACCGACGCTCTGGCAATGGAGGACGGCTCTTCTGCTTACGTCAATGTTCTGGTCTGCAAGGAGGGCAACGAGAACGAGCCCAAGATCAAGGCCCTCGTCGCCGCTCTGCAGAGCCAGCAGGTCAAGGACTTCATGGATGAGAACTACAAGGGCGCTGTCGTCTCCGTCGTCGAGACTCCGACCGATGGCTATGACGCTTCCATCGACTACGATGCACTGAACGGCGAGACCGTCAGCTGCGCTGCAACTCCCGCTCCCCACTGCGAGGTTCTGGAGGTCTGCAAGGAGATCCTGGCTGCCAAGGGCATTACCCTGGAGATCCAGGAGTACGACGACTATGTGATCCCCAACACCATCGTCGAGGACGGCCAGTGCGATACCAACTACTTCCAGCATCAGCCGTATCTGGACAACTTCAACGAGGAGAAGGGTACCCATCTGGTGACCGTCGCCGGCATCCACGTCGAGCCCATGGGCATCTACGGCGGCAAGCAGGACAGCCTGGCACCCATCGTGGGCTGAGCTTTACCAACTAAGGAGTAAATCGTGATCGAGATCAAACACCTTTCCAAGACCTTCCAGATGAAGGACGGCGCGGTGAATGCGCTGAAGAACATCGACCTGACCATCCCCGATGGCTCCATCTACGGCATCATCGGTATGTCGGGCGCGGGCAAATCCACGCTGGTGCGCTGCATCAATCTGCTGGAGCGCCCCACCGAGGGCAGTGTCGTCATCGACGGCACCGCGATGGAGACCCTGTCCCCCGCAGCCCTGCGTGAGCGCCGCCGCGACATCACCATGATCTTCCAGCAGTTCAATCTGCTGATGCAGCGCAGCTGCCTGAAGAACATCTGCTTCCCGATGGAGCTTGCGGGCGTGAAGAAGGCCGATGCCGAAAAGCGCGCCAGGGAGCTGCTGGAAATGGTGGGCCTGCCCGATAAGGCCAACGCCTACCCGGCCCAGCTCTCCGGCGGCCAGAAACAGCGCATCGCCATCGCCCGTGCGCTGGCCACCAACCCCAAAGTCCTGCTCTGCGATGAGGCCACCAGTGCGCTGGACCCCAATACGACCCACGCCATCCTGACCCTCATCAAGGACATCAACAAGAAGCTGGGCATCACCGTGGTGGTCATCACCCACCAGATGAGCGTCGTGGAAGAGATCTGCGACTCCGTCGCCATTCTGGACGGCGGCGTGGTCGTGGAGCAGGGGGAGGTGCGCGAGATCTTCGCGAATCCCAAGACGGCTGCGGCCAGGCGCCTCGTCGCCCCCAACGGCGGCAGCGCAGCCCGCGACCTCTCGAGCTTTGCGCCCGACGATCATGTGGTCCGTGTTACTTTCAATGGTTCGTCCGCCGCAAAGCCGCTGGTGGCGAGCCTCGCTGCGGAGAAGGGCATCCTCGTGTCTGTGCTCAGCGCCGACACCCGCGATCTGAGCGGCCAGTGCTACGGCTCCATGCTGCTCAAACTTCCCCGCGATACCGAACAGGCAAAGCAGGCTGCGGCCTATATGCGCAGCCAGAATGGTGTGACCGTTGAGGAGGTGACCGGAGAATGAGCTTTGCAGATTATGGCTTCGCCATTTGGGAGACGTTCTACGTGACCGTCCTCTCCACGGCATTTTCTCTGGTTCTGGGTCTGCCGCTGGGCGTTCTGCTGGTGGCTGGCGATAAGGACGGCGTCCTGCCCCTGCCGGGCTGGCTGATGCACATCCTGAACATCGTCATCAACATTCTGCGCAGCGTGCCGTTCCTGATTTTGATGATCTGCGTCTTCCCGCTGACCCGTGCCATTGTGGGCACCACCGTCGGCACCAAGGCCACCATCGTTCCGCTGGTGGTCGCGGCCTTCCCCTTCGTGGCCCGTCTGGTGGAGACCAGTCTGCGTGAGCTGGACGAGGGCGTCGTGGAAGCTGCCCAGAGCATGGGCGCGACTCCCTTCCAGATCATCACCAAGGTCATGATCCCCGAGTGTCTGCCCGGCCTCATTTCCAGCATGACCACTGCCCTGACGACCATCCTCGGTTACTCGGCCATGTCCGGCGTCATCGGCGGCGGCGGTCTGGGCAAGATCGCTCTGTCCTACGGCTACTACCGCTATCAGACCAACATCATGATCGTCTGCGTCGTGCTGCTGGTGCTCATGGTGCAGGTGTTCCAGACCGTCGGCACCTTCTGGGCGACCAGGAGTGATAAGCGGCTGAGAAAGTAAGTTTCTGCTTCCTGCAGGGAATAAAATTTAACGAATCGATTCCCCGCAGGAGGCTCATGCTCCTGCGGGGAATTGTGCTATACAGACAAACCCAGTAAAGGAGTATGTTGCAATGAACCGTGATACCATCTGCGTGCAGGGCGGCTACACCCCCGGCAACGGCGAACCCCGCCAGATCCCCATCATCCAGTCCACTACGTTCAAGTACGCTACCAGCGAGGACATGGGTAAGCTGTTCGACCTCGAGGCCGACGGCTACTTCTACTCCCGCCTGCAGAACCCCAACTGCGATATGGTGGCGAAAAAGATCTGTGAGCTGGAAGGCGGCACCGCCGCCATGCTGACGTCCAGCGGTCAGGCCGCCAACTTCTTTGCGCTGTTCAATATCTGCGAGGCAGGCGACCACATCGTGGCGTCCAGCACCATCTACGGCGGCACCTTCAACCTCATCTCCGTCACCATGAAGAAGATGGGCATTACCGCCACCTTCGTGGACCCGCTGTGCAGCGAGGAAGAACTGGATGCCGCCTTCCGGCCCAACACCAAGGTCGTGTTTGGCGAGACCATCGCCAACCCTGCCCTCACCGTCCTGGATATCGAGAAGTTTGCCAAGGCGGCCCACGCCCACGGCGTGCCCCTCATCATGGACAACACTTTCCCCACGCCGGTCAACTGCCGCCCCTTCGAGTGGGGCGCTGACATCGTGACCCACTCCACCACCAAGTACATGGACGGCCATGGCGCTGTGCTGGGCGGTGCCATCGTGGACGGCGGCAAGTTCGACTGGATGGCCCACGCCGACAAGTTCCCCGGCCTGTGTACCCCTGATGAGAGCTATCATGGCATCACCTACGCGGAGCGCTTCGGCAAAGAGGGTGCTTTCATCACCAAGGCCACCGCACAGCTCATGCGCGACTTCGGCTCGATGCAGTCCCCCATGAACGCCTATATGCTGAACCTTGGCCTTGAGAGCCTCCACGTCCGGATGCAGCGCCACTGCGCCAACGGCATGGCCGTCGCAAAGTTCCTTGAGGCTCACCCGAAAGTGGCCTATGTCAACTACTGCGGCCTCGAGTCCAGCCCTTACCATGCACTGGCTGAGAAGTATCTGCCGAACGGCAGCTGCGGCGTCGTTTCCTTTGGTCTGGCCGGCGGCCGCGAAGCCGCCAGCACCTTTATGAAGGAGTTGAAGCTTGCCGCCATTGAGACACACGTTGCCGATGCCCGCACCTGCTGCCTGAACCCGGCTTCCAGCACCCATCGCCAGATGAACGACGAGCAGCTGGCCGCTGCCGGTGTGCCTGCTGAGCTGGTGCGGATGAGCTGCGGCCTCGAGAGCAGCGAAGACCTCATCGCCGATATTGCACAGGCGCTGGATAAGATTTAAGAAACACGGTCAGCGCCATCTGCCGGTTTCGGCCCCTTCCCGTGAAAAGCGTCTCCGGATGCAGATAAAACTTCCCGCTAAAACCGTCAAAGGAGCAACGATGCTATGCCGCTGATCATCCCCAAGACTCTTCCGCCTACGATGCCCTCTACGAGGAAAACGTCTTCGTCATGCACCGGGAACGGGCGCTCTCCCAGCACATCCGTCCGCTGGAGATCCTCATCCTGAACCTCATGCCGACCAAGATCGCCACCGAGACCCAGATCGCCCGCCTACTGGCCAATACGCCCATTCAGGTCCACATGACCCTGCTGCAGACGGCCAGCCATGCGGCGACCCATGTCTCTGCGGCCCACCTCGAGGCGGTTTATAAGACCTTTGATGAGGTGAAGAACCACCGCTACGACGGCATGATCATCACCGGTGCGCCGGTGGAGAAAATAGACTTCGAACAGGTGGACTACTGGCAGGAGCTGTGCGAGATCATGGACTTCAGCGAGACGAACGTCTACTCTACCCTTCATGTCTGCTGGGGCGCACAGGCGGGACTTTATTATCACTATGGCATCCGCAAGCAGCTTCTCGACCAGAAGATGTTCGGCGTCTTCGAGCATAAAGTCACCCGTCCCTCGAACCCGCTGGTGCGCGGCTTCGATGAGGTGTTCTACGCCCCTCACAGCCGCCACACCGGCATCAGCCGGGAGGATGTGCTGAACTGCAAGGCCCTGCGCATCCTCGCCGAGAGCGACGAGGCCGGCCCCTTCCTGATGAGCACCGAGAATGGACGGCAGATCTTCGTCACCGGCCACCCGGAGTACGACAAGTACACACTGGACGCCGAGTACAAGCGGGATGTCGGCAAGGGCCTGCCCATCGCGGTGCCGAAGAACTATTACCCCAACGACGACCCCGAGCAGCCGCCTCTCTTCCGCTGGCGTGCTCACGCACACCTGCTGTATGAGAACTGGCTGAACTACTACGTCTACCAGAACACGCCCTACGACCTGGGCGCTATCAGCAAGGTGGAGCACGAGGAAGAATAAAATCAGCCCTCTCCGTCTGGTGAGGAGGGGCATTTTGCAAGGAGAATACTTATGGGAATCGAAGCAAAATGGAAGAGCCGGGGCATCCGGGTGGGCAAACTGCCCTGCGGGCCGCTGGACAAGATAAGCGATGTGCCGGGCGTGACGGTGGGCCACTGCACACTGGCGGACGGCGAGGTCCAGACCGGCGTGACCGCGCTGCTGCCCCATCAGGGCGATATTTTCCACGATAAAGTGATGGCGGCCAGCCATGTCATCAACGGCTTCGGCAAGACCACCGGCCTTGTCCAAATCGATGAGCTGGGGACGCTGGAAACGCCCATCCTCTTCACCAATACCCTCAGCGTGGGTACTGTGGAGACAGCGCTGGTGAAGTATATGCTGGATAAGAACCCCGACATCTGCGAGACTACCGGCAGCGTAAACCCGGTGGTCTGCGAGTGCAACGACAGCGGCCTCAACGACATCCGGGGCCTCCACGTCACAGAAGAAAACGTGAGGGCCGCGCTGGCCGACTGCCGCGCTGATTTCGCCGAGGGCGCTGTGGGCGCGGGCCGGGGAATGCGCTGCCACGGCCTGAAGGGCGGCATCGGCTCGGCCTCCCGTGTGGTGGAACTGGACGGAAAACAGTACACCATTGGTGCGCTGGTGCTCTCCAACCACGCCGTCTTCGATGACCTCGTAGTGGCAGGCACCCCCATCCAGAGCCTGCTGGACGCCCACATCCCGCCCCACGAGGACAAGGGCTCCATCATCACGGTGCTGGCAACGGATATTCCCCTCAGTGAGCGCCAGCTGCGGCGGCTCTGCCACCGGGCGCTGGTGGGCCTGTCCCGCACCGGCTCTTTCTGCGGCAACGGCTCCGGTGAGATCGTCATTGCCTTCACCACTGCCAACCGGGTGCCGCACTACTCCGAAAAGGCCATCCTGCCGATGGGCATGCTCCACGACGACGCCATCAATCCGCTGTTCCGGGCGGTGGCCGAGTGCGTGGAGGAAAGTGTGCTGAGCAGTCTGCTCCATGCCGAGACGGTCACAGGCTATCATGGCCGGACGGTCAGATGTCTGAGTGATCTGCTCGACGCGAAATAAAAATGGGAAGCGCTTTGTGCTTCCCATTTTCATAGTATTATCTGCGGGGCTTCCGCGTCGGCTTTTTCTTCCGCACGCTGTAGCCAAAGGTGCCCAGCTTTTTGCCCAGTGCCAGATAGTCGCCGTGGCTGTAGACGATGAGTTTGGCCTTGTCGAGGCAGAGCTTACCGTTCTCGTCCAGCAGGCTTTCGTCCACGTCGCAGGCGACTACTTCGGCGAGGAAGAGGTCGTGGCTGCCCAGCGGGATGACCTGCGTGACCCTGCACTCGAGGTTGACGGGGCTTTCTTCGAGGATGGGGCAGTCCGTCAGCACCGAGCCGGGGGCAGAATGGAGTTTGCAGGCTGCGAATTTGTCAAAATCCCGGCCGCTCCTGACGCCGCACCAGTCCACCGAACGCACCAGCGCTTCGGTGGGCAGGTTGATGGCAAACTGCCCGCTTTCTTGAATGAGGTGGTGGCTGTAGCGTTCCGGCCGAACGCTGATGGACACCATGCTGGGCTGGGTGCAGATGGTGCCGGTCCAGCCGATGGTGATGAGATTGGGCTTTTCCAGCCCGCCGCAGGACACCAATACCGGCGGTTCCGGGTTCAGCAGGGTGCTGCCCCGCCAGCTCTGTTTGCTCATCCGTGATACTTCCTTTCGTAGGGGGCCCAGGTGCGCTCGCTGATGATGTAGCGCGGGCGGGCTTTCGTCTCCATATAAATTTTACCGATATACTCGCCGATCACGCCTAAGCACACCAGCTGCACGCCGCTCATGAAGCAGACGATGCAGATAGTGGAGGCCCAGCCGGCCACCACGCTGCCCATGGCAGCTTCGATGATGGCCCAGATGACTCCGATAAAGCTGATCAGGCTGACCACGACACCGGCGCCGGTGATCAGGCGGATCGGTTTGTTGGAAAGGCTGGTGATGCCGTCAAAGGCAAGGGCCAGCATCTTGCTCAGCGGGTAGTGGCTCTCACCGGCAAGGCGCTCATGGCGCTCGTAGTAGACGGTGTCGCTGGGGTAGCCCACCAGCGGCACCATGCCGCGCAGGAAAATGTTCACTTCCCTGTAGTCGGCAAAGCTCTCCAGCACACGGGTGCTGATGAGCCGGTAGTCTGCGTGGTTGAATACGATGTCTGCGCCCAGAGCGTTCATCACATGGTAAAAGCCCTCGGCGGTGAAGCGCTTGAAGAAGGTGTCTGTATCGCGGCGGCTGCGCACGCCGTAGACCACCTCGGCACCGTCCAGATACTTTTTAACCATCTCGTCCATGGCGTTGATGTCGTCCTGACCATCGCAGTCAATGGAAATGGTAACATCGCAGGTGCCGCTGTGCAGTGCCTCCATCAAGCCTGCCAGCACGGCGTTCTGGTGGCCGCGGTTGCGGCTCTGGGAAATGCCGATGAAGTGCTCATCCTCAGAGGCGAACTTCTGGATGAGGGACCAGGTGGCGTCGCGGGAGCCGTCGTTCACGAACAGCACCCGGCTCTTCTCGCTCACAAGGCCCGCTGCGGAGAGATCGTTTATCTTTTCAGGAACAGGGGGGCTGTGATGGGCAGCACCTGCTCCTCGTTGTAGCAGGGGATCACGATCCATAAAATCGGTTTGGACATGATGAAGTTCTCCTTCTATATAAGGCTCTCCCAAAGGGAGAGGCTGTTACAGCACCATGTGCCGCAGCGCGTCCGGTTCTAGCAGCTTGAAGCTGCTCTTATAGGTCTCCAGCAGGCCGTCCCGCTGCATCAGGCTCAGCTCCCGCGGGAGAGGGCGCTGCGGTCGCAGTTGAGGTAGTCGGCCAGCTGGATGCGGGAGTAGGGAATGGTGAAGGTGAGGCTGTGGTGAACCTCGGCCTCGCTGAGCAGGTAGGCGCACACCTTGGCCCGCAGGCTCTTGAGCAGCAGCAGGTCTACCCGGCGGGAGAGCAGGAAGTATTTGTCGCTGATGGTGCGCACAAGGTTCTGCAGCACCCGCTGGCGGGCCGGGTCGGCCCCGGGCAGCAGAAGCTTCTCGTAAGGCACCAACAGCACCTCGCAGGGGGCCGAGGCCATCACCGTTACCGGGCTGGAAAGGCTCGAGCCGCCCAGCACGTCGCCGAACACACCGCCCGGCCCCATCTGGCTGATGGGCAGACGCGCCCCGCTGGCGGCGGGATGGTAGGCCTCGATGGCACCGGAGAGCACCACGCCCACCCGGCGGTTCGACTGTCCGGCCAGTACGAGGGTCTCGCCCCGGCTGTAGGTGCGCAATACGGCCCCCACTTCGCCCAGCAGGACCCGGAGCGCTTCGGCTTCCAGCCCGGCGAACAGAGAGGTGGATTGTAACAGCGGAAGATAATTTTCCATACCCATTCCGTGAGGTTTTCCCCGGGCCCTCACCGCCCTTCTGCGATTCCGTTGCGTGTGCAACGGTATTTTTTCTCTTATTATAGTAAACTTGAGGGCGTAAAGCAAATGGTTTTGCAAATTTTTTGCGGAAAAATTTCTCCCAATGAAAGTGAGGAACGAAATCCTATGAAAAAACTGACATCTCTGCTGCTGTCGCTGGTGCTGATGATCAGCGTGCTGGCCTGCGGCGCATCGGCCAAGACGAGCACAAAAGTGCGCATTGCCGGCCTGAAAGGCCCCACCACCATGGGCCTCGTCAACCTGCTGAGCATGGAGAAGGACGGCACTGCTTCCCTCGACTATGACCTGCAGCTCTACGGCGCTGCCGATGAGATCGTGCCGCTGCTGATGAAGGGCGAGCTGGACATGGCTGCCATCCCGGCCAACCTCGCCGCGACCCTCTACCAGAAGACGAACGGCGGCATCCAGGTCATGGCCGTCAACACGCTGGGCGTCCTCTACGTCGTGGAGAAGGGCAATACCGTCCACAGCTTCGCCGACCTCAAGGGCCGCACCATCCTTTCCACCGGCAAAGGCACGACGCCCGAGTACGTCCTGCGCTATCTGCTCAAGAAGAACGGCATCGACCCGGACAAGGACGTGACCATTGAATACTACAGCGAGGCTACCGAGGTCACGGCCCAGATGGCCGCTGCCAGGAAGGATGCCATCGCCGTCCTGCCTCAGCCCTACGTCACCGCTGCCCAGATGAAGGACAGCGGCCTCCGCGTCGTCCTCGACCTGACCAGGGAATGGAACAGGGTCTGTGACACCCAGCTCATCACCGGCGTCACCGTGGTGCGCACCGAGTACGCAAAGCAGAACCCCGATGTCATCGCAGCTTTCCTGACCGACTACCAGAAGAGCGTCAAGGCGGCGAACGAGGACATCGACGGCACCGCCGCCCTCTGTGAGGAAGTCGGCGTGGTGGCCAAGGCTGCTATCGCCAAGAAGGCCCTGCCCAAGTGCAACATCGTTTACCGCAACGGTCAGGAGATGAAGAAAGACATCTCTGCCTACCTGCAGGTGCTCTACGATGCCTCTCCCGCCGCCGTGGGCGGCAAGCTGCCGGACGATAACTTCTACTACACCGAGCCGTCCGTCCTGCGCAAGGTCATGGCGGCTATCCGCAACTCTGCAAAGTAAGCTTTGAAACAAGGAAAACTGCCGCACAGCCGTGCGGCAGTTTTCTTACATCAGAAGGCCCGCGCCGATGCCGATGAGGGCCGGCAGCAGCCAGCCAAAGCCGAGGCTGCTCAGGGGCAGAGCGTTCATCAAGGCGGAGAGGGGGCCGAAGGGCAGGGCAGCAGGGATGCTCTGGATGGCCGTGAAGAGGATACCCAGCCGCCAGACCGATGTCCGCTGGAACCGTCCGGGCAGGAACTCCACCACGATGAGGATGATGGCGATGGGGTAGATGGCGTTCAGCACCGGGACGGAAAGGCTCAGGATGCCCGCTAGGCCGATGTTCGCCAGCAGCATGCTCATCAGCGCGAAGAAGGCTGCAATGGTGGGGTAGGGCAGCCGGGGCAGAAGCTCGTGGAAGTATTCGCCTACGCTGGCGATGAGGCCGACACAGGTGTTGAAGCAGGCGATGACGAAGATAACGGCCAGAAGCACCTGCCCCACCCGGCCAAACAGGCTGTCGGCCAGTGCCGTCAGGACGGCGGCGCCGGTGTCGCTGCCGGGGAAGGCAGCCCCCGAGATGCCGCCGATGTGGGTCAGCATGGCGTAGACCACCAGCAGCATCCCGCCCGCGATGAACCCGGCCCGGATGGTGCCGCGCCGGACGGCAGCTTCTTCCGTGATGCCCACCGCCTGAATGTTCAGCGCGATGACCGCGCCGAAATTGAGCGCTGCCAGCGCGTCCATGGTCTGATAGCCGTCCAGCACGCCCTGTGCGGCGGGGAGGGCGGCGTAAGCCTCGGCAGGCGTGCCGTAGCCGGGCGCGGCCGGGCGGAGGATGCAGCCCGCGAACAGCACCACGATGAGCACCAGCAGGGCAGGGCAGAGGTTGCGGCCCAGCCGCTGGGTCAGCTTTCGGGCTTGAGGGCCACGAAGTACGCCGCAGCAAAGAACACGATGGAGTAGATGAACTGTCCGGTGTACTCCGCCCCACCAGCGGCGTCAGCATCTCAAACGAGGTGCTGGCCGTGCGGGGAATAGCGAGGCAGGGACCGATGGACAGATAGACCAGTACAGCGAACACCTGTGCGAAGCGGGGATGGACCCGCCCGGCCAGCGCAGGCAGACCGCCCGCCCGGGCCACCGCTGCCACGCCCGCGATGGGCAGGCCGATGGCGCTGACGGCAAAGCCCACAAAAGCGGACCAGAGCGCCGTCCCGGCCTGTGCGCCGAGGAAGGGCGGGAAGATGAGGTTGCCTGCTCCGAAGAACATCGAGAACAGGGTGAACCCCACCAGAAGGAGCTTTTTGCCCCGGAGGGCCTGAGCGGAATCGTGCATGGTCATCTCTCCCAGCTGTGCGCGGAGGCACGTAGAATAAGGATTACTTTATTCCAGTGTAGTGTTTTATGACCTTCATGTCAAGAGAAGAAAAGATGAAGGATTGTATTCTCATACATGATGTGATATTCTGAAAGCGAGAAAACGAACAGGAGCAAAGAAATACATGGATAAAACAAAAACGCCGCATTCAAATTTTGGCGGCGTCGGTGTTCTGGCTGGGCGTCTGGCAGGCGGCGGCTGCGGCCATCGGGCAGGAAGTCTTTCTTGTCTCGCCGGTGCAGGCCATCGGTACGCTGGTGGAGCTGCTGCCGCAGGCCGAGTTCTGGCAGCGCATCGGTTTCAGCGCCGGGCGCATCCTGCTGGGCTTCGGGCTGGGCGTTCTGTCCAGCGCGGTGCTGGCGGTAGCCGCCGAAAAGTGGGAGTGGGTGGACGCCCTTCTCGCCCCCGTGATGCAGCTGGTCAAGGCTACTCCGGTGGCGAGCTTCATCATTCTGGCGCTGGTGTGGGTCAGCGGCTCGTCGCTGCCCGTCCTTATCAGCTTTTTGATGGTGCTGCCCGTCCTCTACAGCGCAGTGCGCACTGGCATCGGGAGTGCTGACCGCCAGCTTCTCGAAATGGCGCAGGTGTTCCGTCTGCCTCTGGGGCGGCGTCTGCGGGCGGTCTGGCTCCCGGCGGTGCTGCCCGCGTTCCGGCAGGGGTGCAGCGTGGCGCTGGGCATCTGCTGGAAGAGCGGCGTAGCAGCGGAGGTCATCGGCCTGCCGGACGGCAGCATCGGCGACGCGCTTTACCGGGCAAAAATTACCCTTTCCACCGGGGAGCTGTTTGCATGGACCTTCGTCATCATCCTGCTGAGCGCCGTATTCGAAAAGCTGTTCCTCGCTCTGCTGGATAAAGCGGTAGCGGCAGTTCTGGGCGAAGAGGGGGCTGAAAAATGAGTGAAACCAACAACAAACTGGAAATAAAGAATCTGTCTAAACGATTCGGAGAGAAAATCCTCTTCGAAAACCTCTCGCTTACCGTGGACGACCCGGCGGTGCTCTGGGCGCCAAGCGGCTGGGGCAAGACGACCCTGCTCCGCATCCTGATGGGGCTGGAAGCGCCCACCTCCGGCAGCGTGGAGGGCGTGGGCCGGGTCGGCGCGGTCTTTCAGGAAGACAGGCTCTGCCCCCAGCTGACCGCCGAAGAGAATGTGGCGCTGGTGCTGACCGCAGAACAGTACAAGGTCAAAACACAATACAAAGAGCAGATACGAGATGACCTTATACAATTAGGACTGGATGACGAGGCCCTTGCCCTGCCTGCCCGGAAGCTCTCCGGCGGACAGAAGCGCCGCACCGCCTTGCTGCGCGCTCTCTGGGCCGAGAGCGACACGCTTCTGTTAGATGAGCCCTTCACCGGCATGGACCCTGCCGTCATGAAAAAAGCCGCAGCCATGCTCAAGGCACGCTGCGGCACAAAGCTCACCCTGCTGGCGACCCATGACAAAGAAGCCATCCGGGAGCTGGGGTGGAAAGTAATCGAACTGGGCTGAAACGAAAGGAGCCTGACCATGGAGAAAAGACGAGCTGCCTGCTCTGCGTTCTTACCGCGCTGCTTCTCGCTGTGCTCTATCTCTGGGCCGCCCTCCGCCCGGGCGTCTGGCTGCGGGATGCCTTTTTGTATCGTCAGGCCGACGGCAGCTTTTCGGGCAAGGATGCGTATGCCGCCTACACCATGCAGATCGCCCAGACAGGAAACGGTGCGGAGGTGGATTTCACGATGGACGGAGAGACGCGGCACTATCGGCTCGAATCGAAAGCCGAGGGCATGAGCGACCCGGGCGTAAAAATTGAGCAGGACGGAGTGGTCATTTTTACCGGGACCGCGCTGGGCGACCCCGGCGACGCCATCCTGTGGCGGGAAGACGATGGGGGCCTTGCCGACGAGGTGAACGTCATCGTCAACGGCGAATACCAGAGATCCGACCTCTGGCCCAGTTGTAACTGGCTCTATAATGTGGCCGTCGGCGGGCGGCGGGAGACCCGGGGCAGCGTGGCGTTCCTGCTGCCGATAGGGGCGCTGGTGGTGCTCCTTGTGCTGGATGTCCGGTTCCCGCTGCTGTTCTGGAACCTCCGTCACGGGCTGGAAGTGTACGGCGGTGAGCCAACCGAATGGTATTACGCGATGCAGAGGGTGAGCCGCATTACCAGCATCATCGGTGTTTTGTGCTGGCGGCGATGAGCTTTGCTGTTCACTGAGGCTCACAGCAGCTCGGCAAGGATGCTGTTCTGTACGATGAGCCCGGCGGGTGTGAGGGCGAGGGTGTGGCCGTCAAAGTTGGCGTAGCCGCTCTTCACGCAGTTTTTCACAAAGGCCAGCTGTGCGGTGGAAAACTCCCTGCCATAGCGTTTTTGTATTCGTCGAGGCTCAGACCTTTGCGCAGACGCAGCTGCAAGATGAGATAATCCTCTGCACCGCAGCCGCCGTCCATGACGGGCGCGGCCTCGTCCCGCAGAAAGGCTTCGGTGTCGGCGGGGTAGTAGAACCGTTTGCCGCCCATGCAGGAGTGGGCCGCAGGGCCGATGCCCAGATAGTCGCCGCAGTCCCAGTAGATGAGGTTGTGCTTTCCCTCATAGCCCGGGCGGGCGAAGTTGGAGATCTCATATTGCCGGTAGCCATGATGTTCCAGCTGCTCGACGGCGTAGAGGTAAAAATCTGCCGCCTCGTCGGAGGTGGGCAGACCCTCGGGGGGCGTCTGGCCAAAGGCGGAGTCGGGCTCGATCTTCAAGAGGTAGGCGGAAATGTGGGCCGCGCCGCCATCCTCGATAAGCTCCAGCGTCTCGTCGAACTCGGCCTGCGTATAATGGGGCAGGGCCAGCATGATGTCGCCGCTGATGTTCTCGAACCCGGCACGGCGTGCGGCGGCGAAAGCGGCCCGCGCCTGCTTTGCCGTGTGGGGGCGGCCCAGCGTCTTGAGCTGGCTGTCCCGGGCCGACTGGACGCCGAAGGAAATGCGGTTGACGCCCGCCTCCCGGAATGCCCGGAGAGAGTCTTCGGTCACGGTCTCAGGATTGGCTTCCAGCGTGATCTCGGCTCCGGGCAGGGGCTGTGCGGCGGCGATGAGCCGGGCGGCGTCTGCCGGGTCCAGCAGACTGGGCGTTCCACCGCCGAAATAAAGGGTGTCCGGCCGCAGGGGCGCGTCCGGCGCAAACCGGGAGAGTTCCCGCAAAGGGCGTCCACATAGGCGCGGGGGACGCCGCGCTGGCCGGGGCGGAGTAAAAATCACAGTACCGGCATTTGGAAAAACAGTAAGGAATATGCAGATAAAGTCCGAGAGACATCAAATATCACAGCCTTTTTCATGAATCGTTCATTTCTATGCAGTATACTATATTTCGTAGACCGGGGCAAGGCCGAGGCCGATGCCCTGATTTTGAATGGAGGATTCCTTATGGATTACAACAACTATGACCGCGGCTATGCGGAGCCTTCGATGAGCGCATCGGACTATATGACCCGCACCTACCGCTGGATGGCCGGTGGCCTGCTCGTCACCTTCGCAATGGCCTATATCACGGCGACTACGTCCCTTATCTATCTGGTCGATTCGCTTTACTTCCTGCTCACCATTGGTGAGCTGGCACTGGTGTTCATGCTCAGCGCCCGGGTGCAGAGGATGTCCATCGACGGTGCAAGAGCCGCGTTCTTCGGATATGCCATCTTAAACGGCATGGTCCTGAGCTACTACTTCCTGATGTTCTCGGTAGGCACGCTGGTCATGGCCTTCCTCGCCACGGCGGTCTACTTCGGCCTCATGGCTGTGTACGGCACCACCACCCATAAGGACCTCACCGGCTGGGGTCCCCGCCTCATGATGGCTCTGGTGGCCATGATCGTCACCAGCCTCGTGGGTGCGCTCTTCGGCTTTGGCTTCGGCACCTCGGTGCTCTACTGCGGCATCGGCCTGGTGGTGTTCATGCTGCTCACCGCCTATGATACCCAGAGCTCCGCCAGATCTACGCCTACTATGCAGGCGACGCTGAGCTGGCCGAGAAGGCTTCCATCTATGGCGCACTGACCCTGTATCTGGACTTCATCAACATCTTCCTGTATGTCGTCCGTCTGCTGGGCATGAACAGCCGCAGCCGCAACAACTAAATAGGACTTTGGGTCCCTGTCCGGAACGCCGGATGGGGGTCTTTTGCACTGTGATTGACTTGATGAAACGGGGATGCTATAATCAAATAAAAAGAAAGAAGGCCGGTAGAGCGTGGAATTGACGATTGAAAACCTGCGCACACTATCCAGCAGCGGGCAGATATTCCTGACAGCACACTCGCAGGCCCGGCTTTACGAACGCGGTATCCGTTTGGCTGATATTCGGCAGGCTATCCAGAGCGGAAAAATCATCGAATACCGCCCGGACGACTACCGGTGTCCATCCTGTCTGGTACTTGGCGTCAATCTGGAGGGCCGCTGGCTCCATGTGGTATGCGGCATCCATGAGGATGCGCTGTGGATATTGACCGCCTATTGGCCTGATCTGGACCACTGGAATGCCTCTTATACAGAACGAAAGAAGAAAGGGGAATAAGACATGACCTGCTTTTTCTGCAAGGGCGAAATGAAGCCTGATACTACCATTCATACCGTACAGCTCAAAAACTGTGTCGTTGTCATCAAAAATGTCCCCTGTATGAAGTGTGAGCAGTGCGGAGAAGTTGTTCTGTCAGCGGATACAATAGAAAAGATAGAGCATATTTTGCAGACTGTGGAAAAGGCGGTGGCGGAAATCACGGTGGTGAATTTCCCGGACTGCGCTGCATAAAAAGAACAATGCAACAGGTAAGGCCCCGGTCATCCGGGGCCTTTTTGTGTCCTTTCTAATAAAGGATGAATAAACCCCGCTCTGCCGCTCCAAACTACCACCAAAGAAACGATTCCGTACACAAACATGGATTGGAGTAACGAACGATGGAGCAATTCAGAAAGTTTTTGCGGGACAAAGCCTTTGTGCTGGTGCTTACCGCCTGCCTGCTGGCGGCGGCAGCGGCCGGTGTGTGGGCTGTGCGCACGGTGCGCAATGAGCTGAAGCAAGATCTGGACGCGGTGCGAAGCCCGTCCAGCACCGCCCCCGGCATCGACGAGGGCATCAACACATCGCCCGGCGTCGCCGGAGAGGAGGAAGCCGAATGGCAGCAGCAGAACGCACCCGCAGCAAACAGTGTGGCCAATGTGCCAAAAGCCGACAGCTCGTCCGGTGGGGCTGCGTCCTCTTCTGGTGCGCAGTCTGGGTCTGGTTCGGTGCGCGAACCCTCCGCGCTGCAAACCGAGTCCTTGCCTGCCAGCAGTTCGGATGCGCCTGCCTCCACGCAGCCTGTCTCGGGGCGCGTCTTAAACAGCTACAGCGGCGATGAGCTGGTCTACAGCAAGACGCTGGGCGACTGGCGCACCCACAACGGTGTGGACTACGCCGCCAGCAGGGGCGCGGAAGTGACCGCTCCGGCGGCAGGCAAGGTGGTGGAGACCGGCACGGACGACAAGTGGGGGCCTGTGGTCGCCATCGAAGATGCTTCCGGCAGGATCTGGCGGGTCTGCGGTACGACGGATGCTAAGGTGAAGAAGGGCGACACCGTCTCGGCCGGGCAGACCATCGGCAAGGTGGGCAGCGTGAGCTGTGAGTGTGCCGAGGAGAGCCACATCCACTTGGAGGTCATGGAGGGCGAAAAGTATCTCGACCCCATCAAGGCCATGAAATAAGCAAAATTTTCCGGGCAGGTGCAGCAGAACGCTGTACCTGCTTTTTTCACATTGCTTTTGGCGGTCGATTCTGGTATGATAAACTAGAATAAGTGTGAAGACAGAAGAAAAAGCGGAGGAAACGAAACATGAAGGTCTTAGTGGTAGGCGGCGGTGCTGCCGGCCTGATGGCGGCGGGCGCGGCCCTGCGGCAGGGGCATGAGGTGACGGTGCTGGAACATATGGAAAAGCCGGCTCAGAAAATTCTCGTTACCGGCAAGGGCCGCTGCAATGTGACCAACGACTGCACCGCAGAGGAATTTCTGCACCATGTGCGGACGAACCCCCGCTTTCTGTTCTCGTCGCTGGGGGCTTTCCCACCGGCCAAGACGATGGAACTGTTTGAGTCTCTCGGTGTGGAGCTGAAAGTGGAGCGCGGACGCCGGGTGTTCCCGGTGTCAGATAAGGCCGAAGAGATTCGGCAGGCTCTTCTGCGGTACGCAGACGGAGCGGACATCGTCCACGACGGGGCAAAAAAGCTGCTGCTGGAGCCGCTGGCCCAGCCGGAAGAAGCGCCTGCTGCGCCGGAAAATCCGCGCCACCCGAAAAGAAAAAGCCCGGCCCGGCCTATCGCTGCGTGGGTGTACGGGGAACTTCGGGCCGGAGTACAAGGCGGACGCCGTGCTGGTGGCAACGGGCGGCCTGAGCTACCCCACCACCGGCTCCACCGGCGACGGCTATAAGCTGGCCCAGCAGGCGGGCCACACCCTCGTGGAGCCTGTCCCCAGCCTTGTCAGCCTCGTGAGCCATGACGCCGACTGCAAGAAGATGATGGGCCTCGCACTCAAGAACGTGACTCTCACTCTCCACGAGGACGGCAAACCTATCTTCGAGGAGCAGGGCGAGATGCTGTTCACCCACTTCGGCATCAGCGGGCCGCTGACCCTCAGCGCGTCGAGCCATCTGGGCGACATGAAAAAGCACAAGTACGAAGCTTTTATTGATTTGAAGCCTGCCCTCAGTGAGGAACAGCTTTATGACCGCATCACCCGGGACTTTGCCCTTCTGGCGAACCACGCGGCGCAGGGCGCACTGGTGAAGCTGCTGCCGTCCAGTATGCAGCCGGTCATGGTGGCCCGCTGGGGCATCGACCCGGCCACCAGGGCAAACCAGATCACCCGGGAGCAGAAGCGGGAACTGGTACAGCTGATGAAGCACTGGCGGGTGACTATCGACGCCCGGGGCGATTTGGCACACGCAGTCATCACGTCAGGCGGCGTGTCGGTGCGGGAGGTTGACCCCAAGACCATGCAGAGCAAAAAGGCCCTCGGCCTCTACTTTGCAGGCGAGGTGCTGGATGTGGACGCCTATACCGGCGGCTACAATCTGCAGATCGCATTCTGCACGGCACAGAGTTTTGCGAATCATCTGGAATGACCTCTCAGTCTGCTTCGCAGACAGCCCCCTCGTTAGGGCAACAACAACGACTGCCGCCAGCGTTGGAACGGCATCAGCCGTGACGGAGAGGTTTAAGCGGCTGGAAATTTCAGATTCATATAGAAGGAGATATAAAAATGATTTCTGTTGCGATCGACGGGCCTGCGGGCGCAGGCAAATCTACGCTGGCGCGGCGTCTGGCTGCGGACTTCGGCTACATTTATGTGGACACCGGTGCGATGTTCCGTACCATCGGCCTTTATGCCCTCCGCGCGGGCAAAGAACCGAAGGACAACGAGGCAGTCGATGCGCTGCTGCCCAATATCACCCTCGAGTTTGCTTTTATCGAGGGTGAACAGCATATCTATCTGAATGGCGAGGACGTCAGCACGGCCATCCGCACCGAAGAGGTGGGAATGGCGGCTTCTGCCGTGGGTGCAAATCCGGCGGTGCGCGCCTTCCTGCTGGAGATGCAGCGGGACATGGCCAAGACGCAGAACATCCTGATGGATGGCCGCGACATCGGCACCGTGGTGCTGCCCAATGCGACTGTGAAGATCTTCCTCACCGCCAGCCCGGAGGCCCGCGCCACCCGCCGCTGGAAGGAGTACCAGCAGAAGGGCATCGATACCCCCTACGAAGATGTGCTGGCCGACGTCAAGCAGCGCGACTATCAGGACACCCACCGCGCCGCAGCCCCCCTCAAGCAGGCAGACGATGCCGTGCTGCTGGACACTTCGGAGCTGAATTTTGAGCAGAGCTTTGAGGCCATGAAGAAAATTATCACGGAGAAGGTCAGATGATACTATATTATATTCTGGTCCCGCTGGCATGGCTGGTGTTCCACATCGGCTTCCGCGTCCGGTGTGAGGGCAGGAGAACTTGAAAAATCGGCACGAAGGGCTGCATCATTGCCCCAACCATATCTCAGCCATCGACCCGGTGTTCGTCGTCATCGCCCGGTTCTGGGGCCAGCGGATGACAGTGTTTGCCAAGAAAGAGCTGTTCGAGATAAACGCATTCCTGTCGTGGTTCTTCCGGTGCGCCGGTGCAGTCTGTGTCCGCGGCACGAAAGAAGAGGTCAGCGTCATCGACGACACCGTGAAAAAGTGTCAGGAGGGCGGTACACTGCTGCTCTTTCCGGAGGGTACGCGGGAGCAGGAGGGAAAGTTCCTTCCCCTCAAGAGCGGCCTCTTCGTCATCGCGGCGGCAGCAAATGTGGACGTCGTGCCTTGCCGTATCTACTACGACACCCCTGATGGTAAGATGAAGCTGTTCTGCAAGGTGCGTGTCATCTTCGGCGAGCCCATGCCCGCTGCACAGTTTGCAATGGAAGGCCGCCGCGACATAAAGAAACTGCGGGAAAATAAGCAGGCCGTTCTGGATGCGTGGAGTGAATTGTGATGAACCTCTCAGTCTCGCTATCGCTCGACAAGGCCGAGTTGCGGCTCCCAGCATCCGCTTCGCATTGCTTGCGTCTCGCTGGCCGCTGCCCCAACAGCGACTCCCTGTTTCCGCCACTGGCGGCGGTCGTCGTTGTTGCCCCTAATAGGGAAGGTGGCATCGCGCAGTGATGACGGAGAGATTGAATTTAGGAGAGTACAATGGAAATCAGACTTGCAAAGACTGCGGGTTTCTGCTTCGGCGTGGACCGCGCGGTCAAGTTGACCTACGGTCTGCTGGATGAGGGCCGCAAGGTGGCCACCCTCGGCCCCCTCATCCACAACCCCCAGACCGTAGAAGACCTTGAGCGCCGGGGCGCACTGGTAGCAGACACCCCCGCTGATGTACCTACGGGCTACGAGGTGGTCATCCGCAGCCACGGTGTCCCCCGCAGCATTTACGACGAGCTGGACGCCCGGGGCTGCACCTATCACGATGCCACCTGCCCCTTCGTGAAGAAGATACAGAAGATCGCTTCCGAGGCCGAAGCCGCCGGTGCAGTGCTCGTGGTGGCCGGTGATGCGTCCCATCCGGAGGTGCAGGGCATCGTCGGACATACCCGGGGAGAGGTATTCGTTTTCAGCGATTTGGCCCAGCTGAAGGCGTGGAAAGGGCCTTCGGACCCCCAAAAGCCCATTTTTGCAGTTGCACAGACCACATTTCAGGTAACAAAATGGCAAGAAAGTTCGGAGTTTCTCAAAAAAGCCTATACAAACGCCCGAATTTTTGATACAATATGTAATGCGACGTGGGCGAGGCAACAGGAAGCGGAAGACCTCAGCCAACAATGCGACATCATTGTTGTCATTGGCGGTCATCATTCTTCCAATACCCAAAAGCTGGTACAGGTCGCCGCAAAGCATACGCGAGCCGTAACGGTCGAGACAGCGAGCGAACTTCGGCCGGAATGGTTTGCAGATGTAAAGACGGCGGGCGTCACAGCCGGGGCTTCAACGCCATCGTCTATTATTGAGGAGGTACTTAACAGTATGAGCGCAGAAATCAATGACAGCATGAGCTTTGAGGAGATGCTGAACGCATCCGAGGAAAAGCGTGTTCATGCAGGCAGTATTGTGAAAGGAATCGTGACCAGCATCTCTGCCAACGAGATCCAGGTGGATATCGGCGCAAAGCAGACCGGCTTTGTCAAGCTGAGCGAGCTGACCGATGATTCCTCCGCCAAGGTCGAGGACCTGGTGAAAGTTGGCGATGAGCTGGACCTCATCGTCGAGAAGGTTATGGATCAGGACGGCGTCATCCAGCTCTCCCGCAAGAAGCTCGCATCTCGCAAGGGCATGGAAGAGATCGCCAAGGCAGCTGAGTCCGGTGAGGTCGTCGAGGGCGACGTTACCGAGTTCAATAAGGGCGGCGTTGTTGTCAACGTCAAGGGCGTCAAGGTGTTCGTGCCCCCGTTCTCAGGCCACGATGCGCCGCGACGAGGATTATACCGCCCTGGTCGGCCAGCACGTTCAGCTGGTCGTCACCGAGTGCTCCGGCCGCAAGATCGTCGGCAGCATCAACAAGGTCACCGCTGAGCAGAACAAGGCTAAGCGTGAGGAGTTCTGGGCAAGCGTCGAGGTCGGCAAGAGCTACACCGGCGTTGTCAAGAGCCTGACCTCTTACGGTGCTTTTGTGGACATCGGCGGCGTGGATGGCCTGTGCCACATCAGCGAGCTGAGCTGGAACCGCATCAAGCATCCCTCTGAGGTCGTCTCCGTTGGCGACACCATCGAGGTGTATGTGAAGGATATCGACACCGAGAACCACAAGGTCTCTCTGGGCTACAAGAAGGCTGAGGACAACCCCTGGGAGCAGCTGAAGAACAACTACCCCATCGGCAGCACCTTCCATGCTCCGGTCGTGTCCCTGACCAAGTTCGGTGCATTCGTCCGCATCCTGCCGGGTGTTGACGGTCTGGTCCACATCAGCGAGATCAGCAATGACCGCGTTGAGAAGGTCTCCGACGCACTGAAGGTCGGCGATATGGTCGACGTGAAGCTGCTGGATGTTGACTTCGACAAGAAGCGCATCAGCCTGTCCATGAAGGCTCTGCTGAACGACGACGCTGAGTAATCAGCCCGCAGCATAGTCTCATCAGACACAATGCGAACTACAGCCCCGTTGCCGGGAAAACGGCGGCGGGGCTGTTTTTGTACAATTATGAAAAACTGGTTTATAAAGCACCGCGAGGTGCTGGCTTATCTCGTTTTCGGTGTGCTGACCACATTGCTGAACATCGTACTGTATGCGCTGTTCAGCCGCCTGTTCGGCTACGAAGCCGCCAACAGCTGGGGCAATGTGCTGGACAATGTCATCTGCATTTTGTTCGCCTACGTCACCAACCGGGCGTTCGTCTTCGCCAGCCGGACGCAGGGCAGGGAAGCGCTGAAAGAATTTGGTGCATTCGTCACCTGCCGTCTGGGTACACTGGTATTGGACGCCGCCATCATGATGATCTTCGGCAACCTGCTGGCCGCACAGGGCGCAGCGCTGGTGGAGAGCTTTATGAACGGTGCGCTGAGCCTGTTGGCTGGCTGGTTTGGCCCGGATACGGTGCTGCACATGGCCACCGGCGGCGCAGCGCCCGCTCCCTCCATCTCCGACGGCTCTGCCGCCATTGCCATCATTGGCGGTGCCGACGGTCCGACGGCCATCTTTGTCACCAGCTTCTACGATGCCCAGGCGCTTTGGGGTCTCGCCGTCAAGATATTCTCCAACGTGGTGGTGGTCGTGCTGAATTATGTGTTCAGCAAGCTCATCGTTTTAAGCGTAGTGAGATATTTTTCTGCCAGCGGCAGAAAATATCTGATATAATTTCAGGAGGTACGGTATTATGAAACGTGGTCTGAAAGGTTTTGCATTTCTGGTCTCCGGCCTTGTGCTGGGCATCATCGGCGCAACGGTGTCTGCAACGGCCATTGCCCTGAGCGCTGTCGGCATGGCGAAGGTACGCCGTGCCACCAAGAACTAAGAAGCTGTTTTCAAAACAACTTCGATTCAGGAGGAAAAAGTATGAATCGTGAAGAGATCCTGTCCCACGTCGATCACACCCTGCTCAAGCCTGAGGCTACCTGGCCCCAGATCCAGACCCTGTGCGACGAGGCCATCGCCAACCACACGGCTTCCGTCTGCATCAACACCTGCTATGTGAAGCAGGCCGTCGAGTACATGGCGGGCCGCATCCCGGTCTGCTGCGTGGTCGGTTTCCCTCTGGGTGCAATGGACACCGCTTCCAAGGCTTTTGAGGCCAAGACTGCCATCGAGAACGGCGCTGCCGAGGTGGATATGGTCATCAACATCGGCCGCCTGAAGAACGGCGAGTACGACGCTGTCCGCGAGGACATCCGTGCCGTCAAGCAGGCTGTGGGCGATAAGGTCCTGAAGGTCATCATCGAGACCTGCCTGCTGACCGACGACGAGAAGCGCAAGATGTGCGACATCGTCTGCGAGGCAGGCGCTGACTACATCAAGACCAGCACCGGCTTCTCCACCGCCGGCGCAAACTTCCACGACGTGGAACTGATGGTCAAGGGCGTGGCTGGCCGCTGCAAGGTCAAGGCCGCCGGCGGCATCTCCACCGTCGAGGATATGGAAAAGTTCCTCGCCCTCGGTGCAGACCGTCTGGGCACTTCCCGTGCCATCAAGATCCTGAACGGCGAGCAGGCAAAGGGTTATTGAGCCTTATCAATCTGCGCGAAATGTCAAAAAAGAGTGCGACTCTTCTTGACATTTCGACGAAGCAATGATAAGATATTACCCGGACAAACTGAATACCTGCTTATCAAGAGCGGCTGAGGGGACAGGCCCTGTGAAGCCCGACAACCTGTGTGTGAGCATAAGGTGCCAAATCCTGCGGGAAACCGAAGATAAGAGTGCAACGCTCAGAGCTTCGGTTCTGAGCGTTTTTAATTGCATAAACTTGATGAACGAGTAGGAAGCTGTCAATATTGATACACACCCCAACGCCAAGGAGGTACAAAATGGCAAAGCACCGTCTGTTTACTTCTGAGTCCGGCACCGAGGGCCATCCCGATAAGATCTGTGACCAGATCTCCGACGCCATCCTCGACGAGATCCTGACCCACGACCCCGATGCCCGCGTGGCCTGCGAGACCTGCGCATCCACCGGCCTCGTCCACATCATGGGCGAGATCACCACCAACTGCTACGTCGATTTCCAGAAGATCGTCCGCGAGGTCGTGGCTGACATCGGCTACACCCGCGCAAAGTTCGGATTCGATGCCGACACCTGTGCCGTCATCTCCAACATCGACGGCCAGAGCCCCGATATCGCCCTCGGCACCAACGATGAGGTCGGCGGCGCCGGCGATCAGGGCATGATGTTCGGTTATGCCTGCGACGAGACCCCCGAGCTGATGCCCATGCCCATCAGCCTGGCCCACAAGCTGGCCAAGAAGCTGACCGAAGTCCGCAAGAGCGGCGAGCTGGACTATCTGCGTCCGGACGGCAAGAGCCAGGTCACTGTCGAGTATGTGGACGGCAAGCCCGTACGCGTGGACGCTGTGGTCATTTCCAGCCAGCACAGCGATGCCGTCAGCATGGAGCAGCTGCGCGCCGACGTGATGGAGAAGGTCATCAAGGCCACCATCCCCGCCGAGCTGCTGGACGAGAACACCAAGTATTATATCAACCCCACCGGTCGCTTCGTCGTGGGCGGCCCTCAGGGCGACACCGGTCTGACCGGCCGTAAGATCATCGTCGATACCTACGGCGGCTACGCACGCCACGGCGGCGGTGCTTTCTCCGGCAAGGACCCCAGCAAGGTAGACCGCAGCGCCGCTTATGCGACCCGCTGGGTGGCCAAGAACATCGTGGCCGCTGGTCTGGCCAAGCAGTGCGAGGTGCAGGTGGCTTACGCCATCGGTGTGGCAAAGCCCGTCTCCATCATGGTGGACACCTTCGGCACCGGCGTCGTGGCTGACGAGAAGATCGAGCAGGCTGTGGAGAAGGTCTTCGACCTGACCCCCGCCGCCATCATCCGCGACCTCGACCTGCGCAAGCCCATCTACCGCAAGCTGGCCGCTTACGGCCACATGGGCCGCGAGGACCTGGGCGTGAAGTGGGAGAACACAGACCGCGTCGAAGAGCTGAAGGCTGCTGTCGCTGCCCTGTAAGAGTAAAAACTTAAAAGAATGACTTTTGAGCCGGAGAATGTATGGTTTTTGTAAAAAACACATAGTCTCCGGCTCTTTTTCGAAAAAGAGATGTGCAAGGCGCAGAAAATGCAGGTTGGATGCAAGTTTCTAGTGTCGAAACGCCGAAAATGTGATAGAATAAATAGCGGATATGCACTTCAACGTCTAATTTTATCAACTGATAAAAGAAACTTTAAGGAGCTGTAATTATGTCTGTCATTATCCCTAAGGATTGCTTCCACCAGCCTCAGGTCGCCGACCTGCGCCTCATCGCCTGCCCGGGCGCCGAGGAGCTGACCAACCTCATCGACAAGCATCTGGTGCGCTGGGCCAGCGAGGCCGGCTACCAGACCAATAGCTTTATCATCGAGAGCGCCTGCCCCCGCTTCCAGAGCGGCGACGCCAAGGGTCTGGTCAAGGAGTCGGTGCGCGGCGACGATATTTTCATCGTTGTTGATCCCGGCAACTACAGCGTGACCTACAAGCTGTTCAACTATGAGAACCACCTGTCTCCGGATGACCACTTCGCCAACCTGAAACGCCTCATCCAGGCCGTGGCCGGTAAGGCACACCGTGTGTCTGTCATCATGCCCAGCCTGTACGGTGGCCGTCAGCACCGCCGCGTGTCCCGCGAGAGTCTGGACTGCGCTGTGGCTCTGCAGGAGCTGCAGGCCATGGGCGTCAAGAACATCATCACCTTTGATGCTCACGACCCCCGCCTGATGAACGCTGTGCCTCTGATGAGCTTCGACAATGCGATGCCCACTTATCAGGTCCTGAAGAATCTGCTCAAGAAGAACCCCGAGATCAGCTTCGACAAGGACAAGTTCATCGTGGTCAGCCCCGACGAGGGTGCTATGAGCCGCAACATGTACTTCTCCAGCGTGCTGGGCTGCAACCTGGGTATGTTCTACAAGCGCCGCGATTACACCCGCGTGGTCAATGGCCGCAACCCCATCGTCGCTCACGAGTATCTGGGCGATTCCGTCGAGGGCAAGACCGTCTTCGTCGCTGACGACATCATCGCTTCCGGCGAGAGTATGCTGGAAGTTGCCACCAACCTGAAAGAGCGCGGCGCAAAGCGCATCATCGCCAACGCCACCTTCCCGCTCTTCACCAGCGGCCTCGAGAAGTTCGACAAGGCTGTGGCTGACGGCATTCTGGACTACGTCACCGGCACCAACCTGACCTACCGTATGCCTGAGCTGCTGACTCGTGACTGGTACGTCGATGTTGACGTCTCCAAGTACGCCGCATACTTCGTCGTGGCCCTGAACCATGACATGTCCGTTTCCAGCATCATCGACCCCATCAAGAAGATCGAGGCTCTGCTGGCAAGCCGGAAATAATGACAGATATTTCCTGATATTCATCAATAGAAAAACCCCGCAGCTTTGTGACGCTGCGGGGGTTTTGTTATTCTAATGCTTTCAGCGCCTCGACCACACGCTGATATTCCTTCTCTACCGGAGGAAACAGCTCGTCGGCACCGTCAAGGCTGCCGCCGCGGAGGGCTTCCGTCAGGGCACTGGACGGGGCGTACAGTGCATCGAAGCCGAGGTTCTGGCAGACGCCCTTCAGGGTGTGAGCGGCACGGAATGCTGTCGGGGCATCCTTCTCTTCAGCGCCTTTTCAGGTTCGGGAAGCTGTCGTCCTGTAGAAATTTCAGCGCGAAGCGGCGGACAAAGTCAGCGCTGGGCAGACGCTCCATCACGCCCTTGTAATCGCCGCCAATGGCTGCATATACTTGTTCTAACGTCATTTTTATACCTCATCCAAGAACAGTTTCGTCAAAGAGAATCCCTTTTTTGGGGGCGGGGGTATCTCCCTCAGTCTCCTCCGCGAGCCGGTTTTGTATGTCGCGCAGGCATTCCAGCAGCAGCGGATTGAAAGCACCGCGCTTTCCTGCGGTCAGCTCAGCGACCGCTTCTTCCTGCGAGAGGGCCTCGTGCTTGTCCCGCTTGCCGACCAGACCGTCATAGGCATCCGCCAGCGCTACCACCTGTGCTGCGATGGGGATGTCATCGCCCTTCCGGCCATCGGGATAGCCGCTGCCGTCCCAGCGCTCATGGTGCCAGCGGCAGATTTGGATCGCAAACTTCACCAGCGGCTCGTCCTGGTACTGGGACAGATTTTCCAGCATCTGCGCACCCAGAATGGGGTGGGTGTGGAGGATGGCAGTTTGTTCTGGCGTCAGGTCGTGGGCGTTGAGGATGCGGTCGTCGATAGCAACTTTGCCGATGTCATGGAGGGAAGAGGCCGTCGTGATGAGGTAGCGGTCCATTCCGCTCAGGCCGTAGATGTCGGTCTTCTGGCACAGACGCTCCAGCAGGATGCTGGTGATGCGCTGCACCCGGGAGATGTGGTGGATGCTCTCGCTGTTGTGGATCTCCATGACCTGGCCGAGGATGCCGATCATCATCTGGTCGTTCTTCTCCCGGTCATAGAACTGCTGGGACACCAGCGCACTGAGGCGGCGCTGACGGGCGTAGAGCCGGGTGACATTGGAGACGCGGCGGTGGACGATGCGGGCATCGAAGGGGCGGCTGATGTAGTCCGAAGCACCCAGCTCGTAGGCGCGGCGGACGGTCTGAGAGGAATCCTCGCTGGAGATCATCACGACGGGGATGTCCTCGAGCCAGCCCTGGGCGGACATCCGGGAGAGGACATCGAAGCCGTCCATGTCGGGCATCACGATGTCCAGCAGTACGATGGAAATATCCGAGCCCCAGGCGTTCAGAAGCTCGAGGCACTTAGGGCCGTTGGGGGCTTCCAGGATCTCGAAATCGTCGCAGAGGATCTCCGAGAGGATGTCACGGTTCATGGGGGAGTCGTCCACGATGAGCACCATCGGACGGTGGTCGTTTTCAGAGCGGACGGCATCGGGGGCGATGTCCTCGGTGACGACAGTGTTCTTGCTGTGTTTTGCAAGGTACATCCGCTTGTCGGCGATGGGCAGGGCATCGCTGATGGGGATGCCGGCGGCCATCACGCCGCCGATGCTGGCCGAGACGTGCATCTTCTCGAACTCGGGCAGATGGGCCGCGAAGAGGCGCTTGTTGATGTCCTTGAGCTTGCGCACGAAAGCCTCAGCCGAGATGTCGGGCAGGATGAGCAGCAGCTCGTCGCCGCCGTACCGCACCAGCATATCGGTGGAGCGGATGCGGCGGTGGATGATGGAGACGATGAGCCGGAGCGCTGCGTCACCGGCTGAGTGACCGTAGGTGTCGTTGCAGAGCTTGAAGTCGTCGAGGTCTATCATGGCGACGCCGGCGTTGAGGTACTTGTGCTTTAATTCCTCTTCATAGAAACGGCGGTTGTAGGCACCGGTGAGGGCGTCCCGGTAGATGAGCTCGTTGGAGTTGAGGGTGCTGTGGGCGCTGGCGTCCAGCGGCAGGATCATCTCCATCACATAGGGCTTGCCGTCCACCTCGACATAGCGGGCCGTGACCTGATAGAGGGAGCTGCCAAGCGTTTCCAGCTTGAGCACTGGCATTTGCCTGCCATCGCCTCGCGCCCCACGCAGCTGGTGCAGGGATGGACATTCTTCCAGGGCGGGTAGCAGGGTTCTTCCGCCAGCATCTTCGGGTCGAGAAGACGGACGGAAGCATATATCTTGCGCAGACAGGCCATCTCCTGTTCGGCCTGCTGGCGTGTCAAATTTTGCTCGGTAAGTTCGGACATGATGTCGCTCCTATTATAACGAGGTAACGAGGTATGGTGTGGAAGGAGGGCGAGAAACAGCGGTCCTTCTGCAGCGGATAATTATAATCATGTAATATACTACCACAATCATGGGAAATCCGTCAATGCATAGAGAAATATTTCCGAAATGGAATGACAGTCTGCCGGGATTCCCGGAAAATAGAAATTTGGAGCAGACCGATAAAATTGTTGCATCCCGGCGCGAAACGGCTCGAAAAGTTTGTAACCGATTTGATAAAAATACGCACAGACACAATAAATTTGGACGCTGGTTGCACAAATATGAAAAATTGTGCTGCTTAACAAAAAGATTTTTGGATACAACAGAATGTATTGTGGAACACTCACAAAATATGGCAAATAATCTTGTCTATTTGTTCTATTGCGAACGGTCGGACGGATGGTTATAATACAAACAGAAACCGCAAAACGTGTAACGAGTGCGCTTTGCGAGATGCTGTGATAAGCGTTAATGAAGGAGAACAAGATTATGAAAATGATTTCTCGTGACTTCCTGAAAGCTTCCGCTGTTGTGGGTGCTACCGGCGTTCTGACTGCCTGCGGCGGTTCTTCCGCTTCTACTGCTGCTTCCTCTACTGCAGCTTCTACCGCTGCTTCTTCTACCGCAGCTGCTGCTTCCGGCTCTGCTAACGTCGGCGTCTGCATCTATCAGTTTGCTGATAACTTCATGACCCTGTACCGCACTGACCTGGAAGAGTACCTGAAGGACATGGGCTACGCCGTCACCATCGTCGATGGCAAGAACGACCAGAACACCCAGACCGAGCAGATCAACACCTTCCTGCAGCAGGGCGTGGACGTCCTGATCATCAACCCGTCCAGACCACTTCCGCTCAGACCATCGTTGATACCATCAAGCCCTCTGAGACTCCCATTGTCTTCATCAACCGTGAGCCCGACAAGAGCGTTCTGGACTCCTACGCAGACAAGTGCTGCTACGTCGGCGCTGACGCACGTCAGTCCGGTACTTATCAGGGCGAGCTGATCCTCGAGACCGAGACGCAGGGCGACATCAACGGCGACGGCAAGATCACCTACATCATGTGCAAGGGCGACCCCGAGAACATTGATGCTCAGTACCGCACCGAGTACTCCATCAAGGCTCTGACCGACGCCGGCAAGGAAGTCGAGTGCCTGTACGAGTACCTGGACAACTGGGATCAGACCACCGCACAGCAGGACGTCGCAAACGCTCTGGCACAGTACGGCGAGAAGATCGAAGTCGTCTTCTGCAACAACGACGCAATGGCACTGGGCGCTCTGCAGTCCCTGCAGCAGGCTGGCCGTACCGTCGGCAAGGACGTCTATCTGGTCGGTGTTGACGCACTGAGCGAGGCTGTCCAGAATGTCGTCGATGGCAACATGACCGGCACCGTTCTGAACGATGACGTGGGCCAGGCTACCGCCGCCGCAGCTGCTACCAAGCTGTACGTCGAGGGCAGCAAGGTCGAGCAGTACTACTGGGTCGACTACGTCAAGGTCACCAAGGAGAACGCTGCACAGTACATCAAGTAAGCAGCCAAAACCCTATCGTTGCAAGGTGCGCAGTGAACCAATAAGGCTTAATTAAAAGCTAAAAAGCGCGTGCGTGCGAGAAAATATCTCCGCGCACGCGCCTTATTTTAAGAACCTGTCGGCAAAAGACGCACTTTCCAAGACCCAAAGACAAGGAGGCTCTGAGGAATGTCAGAATACCGTCTGGTAATGAAAGGCGTGGTAAAGACCTTCCCTGGCGTGAAAGCGCTGGACCACGCGCAGTTGGAGCTCCGCCCCGGCAAAGTCATGGCCCTGATGGGCGAGAACGGTGCCGGTAAGTCCACCCTGATGAAATGCATGTTCGGCATTTACAAGATGGACGAGGGCGAGATCGAGTACGAAGGCGAAAAGGTCAACATCCCCACCCCGCTGGATGCACTGAACCGCGGCATCGCGATGGTGCATAAGGAGCTGCAGCCTATCCCGGCCCGTACTGTGGCCGAGAACATCTGGCTGGGCCGCTACCCCACCAAGAAGGCTGGTCCCATCACCATCGTGGACCATGCCAAGATGTACAAAGATACCGATGACCTGCTGAAAAAGCTCAAGCTGGACATCAACTCCCACGCAAAGCTGGGTACACTGAGCATCGCACAGATGCAGATGGTGGAAATTGCAAAGGCTGTTTCCGCAAACTGCAAGGTGCTGATCCTGGACGAGCCGACTTCCTCGCTGACTGCGAACGAAGTCGAGTCCCTGTTCCGCATCATGAACGAGCTGAAAGAGCAGGGCGTCGCTCTGGTCTACATCAGCCATAAGATGGACGAGATCAAGGTCATTGCCGACGAAGTCACCATCATGCGTGATGGTCATTATATCGGTAAGTGGACGTCGCCAACATGACCAAAGAGCAGATCATCGCCAAGATGGTCGGTCGCGAACTGTCCAACCTGTATCCCCGCTGGAGAACCACCCTCCGACGAGATCATGATGAAGGTGGAAGACTTCACCTCCATCCATCCGCGCTCTTTCCGCCACTGCAGCTTCGAACTGAAGAAGGGCGAGATCCTGGGTGTGGCCGGCCTGGTGGGCGCACAGCGCACTGAGCTGATGGAAGGCATTTTCGGCCTGCGCACTCACACCTCCGGTAAGGTGTGGATCAAGGGTCAGGAAGTCGCCATCAAGCAGCCCCGCGACGCCATCCAGCACAGCGTGGCTCTGCTGACCGAGGACCGCCGCGCCACCGGCATCATGGGCGTGCTGAGCGTGGCCGATAACATCTCTATCGCATCTCTGGACGCCCTGCGCAAGGGTCCCATCATGCTGGATGACAAGAAGATCCTCGAGCTGGTGGCTACCAACAAAGAGAAGATGGCCATCAAGGTCCCCAGCCCCAAAACGGCGATCAAGAGCCTTTCCGGCGGCAACCAGCAGAAGGTGCTGATCGCCCGCTGGCTGGCTAACAACCCCGATGTCCTCATTCTGGACGAGCCCACCCGAGGCATCGACGTCGGCGCAAAATATGAGATCTACTGCATCATCGCCGACCTGGCCAAGCAGGGCAAGAGCATCATCATGATCTCCTCCGAAATGAGCGAGATCATCGGTATGTCCAACCGCGTCATGGTCATGTGCGATGGCCGCATCACCGGCTTCATCGACGGCAAGGATGCTACGCAGGAGAACATCATGGCTCTGGCGACCCAGTTCGAGACCGCGCCCGAAGCGGCGGCGGCCAATCAGTAAACAAGGAGGCTGTCTATCGTGGAAGCTACCAAGAAAGTAACGGGCAAGTCTGTAAAGAAGTGGCTGGGCAACAACGCCATCATCGTCCTGATGCTGGCCGTGTCCCTCATCGTCGGCATCATCCATCCCAACTTCTTCGCACTGGCCAATATCATCAACCTGTTCAAGAACGTCTCTATCCGCTACATCATCGCTCTGGGCATTTCCGGCTGTCTGATCACCACCGGTAACGACCTGTCCGCAGGCCGTCTGGCTGGTTTCGCTGCCTGCCTGGCCTGCATCTTTGCGCAGACCGAGGGCGCTGCCGGTAAGTTCTACCCCAATATGCCCACCCCGCCCACCCCCCTGGTCTTCATCCTCGTCATCGCCATCTGCGCCATCGTGGGTCTGTGCAACGGCCTCGTGGTCAGCTACCTGAAGGTCCAGCCCTTCATCGCTACCCTGGGTATGCAGCAGGTGGTCTACGGTATCTGCCTGGTCTACACCGGCGGTACCCCCATCGGCTCCCTGAACAAGAACTTCACCTCTCTGGCCTCCAACACCCTCTTCGGTGTTCCTGTGCTGATCATCATCGCCCTCTTCGTGGCCTGCTGCTTCTGGTTCCTGTACAACAAGACCCGTCACGGCAAGTATATGTACGCCATCGGCGGCAACGAGGCTGCTGCTGAGGTGGCCGGTGTCAACGTTTACGCCACCAAGATCCGCATCTACATCCTGGCCTCCTGCATGTTCGGTCTGGCAGGCTGCCTGCTGGCTGCAAAGTCCGGCGGCGCATCCGTCAACACTGCAATGGGCTATGAGCTGGATGCTATCGCAGCTTCTACCATCGGCGGCGTCTCCACCACTGGCGGTGTCGGCACTGTCCCCGGCATCCTCGTCGGCGTGCTGGTCTTCGAGCTGATGAAGGTCGCTCTGCAGTTCATGAACGTCAACTCTTCTTACACTTACATCGTGCAGGGCCTTGTCATCATCGTGGCTGTTGCGATCGATATTCGCAAGTACCTCGCAAAGTAATTTCCCTAAGAGAGCGCCTATCGGGCCGTCCACTCGTTGCAGTGGGCGGCCCACTTTGTTATAATAGGTTAAACCTCTCCGTCACGGCTGACGCCGTGCCACCTCCCCTACTAGGGGCAACGGCGACGACCGCCGCCAGCGGCGGAAACAGGGAGTCGCTGTTGGCCGCGGCCAGCAGGATGCAAGCGACAGCGCAGCAGACGCTGGGAGCCGCAATCCGGCATTGTCTGCGAAGCAGACTGAGAGGTTGTACGGAGACGAGCCTTTTCCGAAAAGGAAAACTTCATCTAAAGGCAGGAGAAACACTATGACCGAAAAGAACAAACCGCCCGTGAGGCGGAGCTGGCCCGGCGGGAAGCCGCTCTGGCAGCTCGTGAAGCTCAGCTGGAACAGGAGCAGGCCAAGCTCGAAGCAGCCCGTGCAGAGGCTCCGGAGGGCCGCAAAACGTTCCTCAACAACAATGACCCCGATTTCGTCAACCCGAAAGAGAAGCTCTACGATAAGTTCCCGCTGACGGTCCACCAGATGGACATCATCATCGGGGTGCTGTTCGCCCTCATTGTCCTGTTTCTGGTGCTGGGATTCACCCATACCAGCTTTTTCGGGCTGTTCGGCGGCTAAGCCCCCGCAGCCGCCCCCCCCCCCTGCAGCAGACAACAAAAAACCAGAGCCTCCGCACAAGGGCAGGAGGCTCTGGTTTTGTTTTTGGGGATGGTCCCGGGTTCAGAGCAGGTGCTTACAGCAGGACGTACTTCAGGATGAAGAGAACGGTCAGCACATACATGAGGGGCTGATCTTCTTCTCCTTGGCCTTGCCGGTGACCACATTGACGATGGTCCAGGAGATGACGCCGATGGCGATGCCCTCAGAGATGCTGTAAGCAGTGGGCATAGCCAGGATAGTCAGGAAGGCGGGAATGCCCTCGCTGGGGTCGGAGAAGTCGATCTTGATGGCAGAACCCATCATGTAGAAGCCCACGATGATGAGGGCCGGAGCCGTTGCAAAGGAAGGAATGGTCAGGAACAGGGGCTGAATACCACGGACAGCAGAAAGAGGATACCAGTGGTCATGGAGGTCAGGCCGGTGCGGCCGCCCTCGGTGACGCCGGAAGCGCTCTCGACGAAGGTGGTGGTGGTGGAAGGACCCAGCACAGCACCGGCGCAGGTGGCGATGGAGTCGGCCATCAGAGCACCCTTGATGCGGGGCAGCTTGCCCTCCTCGTCCAGCATATCGGCCTTGGAAGCAACACCGATGAGGGTGCCAAGGGTGTCGAACAGGTCAACGAAGAGGAAGGAGAACATGACGGCGAAGAAGTTCAGGATGCCCACGCCGGAGAAATCGGTCTTGAACACCTGACCAAAGGTCTTGCCCAGAGCGGAGAAGTCGAAGCTGACGAAACTGGTGGGGATGACGGTGTACATACCGGCGTCGGGGTTCGGCACATAGATGCCGGTCAGCTCGCAGACGATGCCCAGCACCCAGGTGATGAGGATGCCGTACAGGATGCCGCCCTTGACCTTCTTCACCAGCAGGATGGCGGTGATGGCCACGCCCAGCAGTGCGAGGATGGCGCCCACGCCCACAGAGGAGAAGGTCTCGCCCTTGAAGTGCTGGTAGGTGACGAGGGTGGAGTCGCTGTTGACGATGAGCTTTGCGTTCTGCAGGCCGACAAAGGCAACGAACAGGCCGATGCCCACGCTGACTGCGCTCTTGAGGGTCATGGGGATGGCGTTGAAGATGCCCTCGCGGATGTTGGTCAGGCTCAGCACGATGAAGATGATGCCCTCGACAAAGACGGCCATCAGGGCCAGCTGCCAGCTGTAGCCCATCGTGAGGACGACAGTATAGGCAAAGTAGGCGTTCAGGCCCATGCCGGGAGCCAGCGCAAAGGGGTAGTTGGCCAGCAGGGCCATCAGGGCGGTGCCGACAAAGGCCGCCAGAGAGGTGGCGATCAGGACGGCATTTGCATCCATGCCGGAAGCGGAAAGGATGCTGGGGTTGACCGCAAGGATGTAGGCCATCGTCATGAAGGTGGTGATGCCTGCCATGAACTCGGTCTTGACGTCGGTGTGGTTTTCTTTCAGGTGAAAGATTTTTTCGAACATGAAAGTTCCTCCTGTTTGTGTGTGAAACTCCCGCCGCCCGCAAGCGGCCGGGAAAGAACAAAGACTATTGTAGCACTCCCGCCGGATGCTTGTCCACCGAAAAATACAAAAATTCACAATTCTGCAAAATTTGACGAATGAGTATGACTTTTCAGAGGGGGCTTTTGTGAAGCGTGCATGAAAAAATCAATCATTGTATTGACAAAACGCAAAACGAGTTGACATTAAAAATGTCGGTGCTATACTATAAAACAGAGGTCAGTTTAATGGAGCATTGCGCCGGATGACGCACTTTCGGGGTGTGGCGAAAGAAAACAGCATAGTGCTTCCGGAATGGACTCTGAAAACAGAATCGTTGTTGGCAAACCTGATGTGAGTCAGGGACGCAAAGCTAGGAGCTTTCTGCTTTCATTTCCTGCAAGCAGAAGGTAGTTCGGCTGCAATAGTTTTCCCCGCGAGGGGTGGCTGTTGCAGTCTTTTTTGTGTCTATGGCTTTTCGGGCGATTGAAGGAAAGGAAAATAATGACAGTTAAGGAATGTTACAGCCAGATGGGCGGAGACTATAACAATGTCCTGAGCCGTTTTTACGATGAGGCAATGATAAAGCGCCTGCTGGGCAGGTTTATCGACGACACCAGCTTTCGTGCGCTGGAACAGGCGATGGCCGAGGGCGACGTGCAGGCGGCGTTCAATGCGGCGCATACCCTCCGGGGCGTCTGTCAGAGCCTGTCGTTTACCCAGCTGTGCGGCACGCTGAATCCCATCACCGAGGCGCTGCGGGGCGGCAATATCGCTGCGGCCGCAGCCGACATGGACAAGGCAAAGCGGGAGTATGACGTGACGCTCAGTGCCATCCGTGCCTGCATGGAAAACTGAATCTGAAACAAGAAAAGCCCGGGAAGCTGTGATGACACGGCCTTCCGGGCTTTTTATACATTAACAGAAAAAGAAATGAAAAAAGAGGTTGACAAATCCAGAAACCTATGATAAACTAAGAAAGTCGTCCGGCAACGGACACGAAAAGAATATGGGCGTGTTCCCGAGTGGCCAATGGGGACAGACTGTAAATCTGCTGCTTTTCAGCTTCGGTGGTTCGAATCCACCCGCGCCCACCAAAAAAGAAAAATCCGAACCTGTTTCCGATTGGAGAAGGGTTCGGATTTTTCGTTTTCTTCGGGTACAACAATGAAAGCTCCTGTGGACGGCACAAACCTCCGATGCCTTGTCGTAGACCGTAAGCCAATAACAAGATTTGGAGGGTATGATTATGAAGTACGATGCAAGAGCTTGCCATTTCAACATGGATACCGGGTGCGTGGAACTGCTACTCCGGGATGGGAGAAAAATCTCCATTGACTGCACCGGGGTCGAAGAGGCTCTGGATGTTACCATGGCACAGCGAACGGAACTGGACTATCTCATCTATAACGACCCGCTGGCGTATGCCGAACTGATTTTGAACGGAAACCCGAAGGAGTATCTGAAAAACGCAGCCGGAAGCCACGGACTGGAAGATTAAGGGCAAAAAAATAAGAGGTGTGCCCAAGCGGACACACCCGGTAAGAACATCTATGTAAAGCAGGGCGTTCCCTTCTCTGGGAGCGTCCTGCTATTTTTATGCGGCAACAGGCAAGGCTTGTAGTGCTTCCTGCTCTTTCAGCCATTCCTCATATTCACGCTGGCCTTCCTCACTGTTGAAAAACTCAACCATGGAGGGATAAAAGCAACGCGCAAGGGTCTTGATTGCTTCATCCGGGTAGCCGGATTTGTTTAACTTCTTCTTTTGTTCAAATGGTATCCTCCGAAAATCAAAGTTCCGTATCCTGCCCACGCTTGCGGTTTCGCTGCGGCGCATTCACAGTGCGCTCCTGCTTGGGGGCAAGAATTTTTTCCAGAAAGCGCGCACCAGTTCGGGCGCACGGTGGAGAGCATCCAGATAGGGTTTCACGTCGTACCACAGGTCGTGGTACTTGTTGCTCCAACGAACGGCCTCCTTCTTGGCGGTGGAAAGTTCTTCTTTCAAGCGGCGGTTCTCCACGTCCATCATATAGCCGTGATCAGCTTGCTTTTTCAGCTTGGAAAATTCTTCTTCGGTCAGCGAGTAGTTGCCGAGAAAGGTGCGCTTGCCGATATATTCCAGATTGCGCGCATGAATGAGGGCTTCTTTTGTGAGCGTGGCCTTTTTCTGCACAGCGGCAAGTTCCTTCTCCTTTTTGAAGAGGGTCTGACTGGTTTTAGCAAGCGACTGTGCTTGCTGGTCGGCTTGAGCAGTCAGGGTGTCCAGCCGTTCCTGCTCCCGCTGAACTTTGAACTGGGTGACGGTCAGGTGTTCTTCGGTGCTGCCACGCTCACCGCGCTCTACATCGGTATACCCGGCGCTGTGCATATAGTTGAAGAAATCGTCTTGCAGGATGCTGTACGACTTCTTCAAAACAGGCTTGCCGTTTTTTTGCTGGACGGGCTTTCCGGCATCGTCCAGCAGGGGCTTGGATGCCCACTTCTTGCTCCGGCTGACCTGCATGACGGTCTCCTTGACTGTTCCGACCAGTGCCTTGTCCTTGCAGCGTTTCGACCACAGGATCTGCTTTTCCACCACAGGTACATAGACCACATGGAGGTGGTAGTGGTAAACTTCGCGGCCTAGTGCTTCGGTCATGGCACGGTTGATCTCATCGGCGTGCATGACTGCCGAGAGGATATACTGCTCACCACCCACGATTTGAACGGCTGCTTTGTAAGCATCCTCATAGAACTGTTTGGCGAACTCGTAGCCACCGTGATTGTCAAAATAGGCCGAGTTGACATCAAAGACAAGCTCGCAATAATGGGTGGCATCCGGCTTCAAGCCGCGCGTGGAAATCGTACCAGCGGTTTCCAGTTGGGCGAACAGGTCGGTGTAGCTAGCGGTAGGCTTTTTGAAGTGGACGTTCCATGCAGCGCGCTGGGGGATAATATCGGGGTTCCGATAACTGTCCTTTTCACGCTCATTGTGCTGCTGGGTGTTAACGGCCTTGTCCGAAACGGCGAGATTTCGGACACTGGTGCGGTCAACGCCATCATTTCTTGCCAAAGGGCATCCCTCCTTTCAAGGTTCATCGAGAGGTGACGGGGAACGGAGATGCACTTCTGCGGAAGTGTAATAACCCACTATGACACTTTCATCCCTATGGTCTGCAAAGTGGTGGGCTCTTCGAGGACTCTCCGAGGGGAACGTCTCCTGCGAGCAATCAAGTTCGCACAATGCGAACTTGATTGCTCCGTACGCATCTGAAAAAATTGCGTACGGACTTCAAATAACCTGTACGGTTCGTACGACGTACGGAAATGCGAAATATAAACGATAACACGTTTTAAAACGCTTTAATTCGCCGTACAGATGCGTACAAGTACAGACCGTACAGGTTGTACGAACTTCTTCTGTGAAAAATGCACTTTTTACGGGCAGGGGTGGACAAGCGGTTCGATGCCTACAAAGCCCCGCACCCTGCGGCCACCGGGCAGGGCGGTGTTATGCGTTGCACCAGAGTACCCCAAAGTGGGAACTCTGGTGTTTTTTGCTTCCTGCCTGAATATACGGAAAATTTTGCAGGAAAGGCGAAAAAGCGGCAGAACTGCAACGGAAAAAGAAAAAAGCCCTTACTGGTTGCAGATTTGCAACAGCAAGGGCAGAGGGGAAACCGTATATTGAACAAAACGGCAGAGCGTATTATAATGAGAAAAAGCTCAAAAGGAGGGCCGACCACATGGCACAGGAATATCTGCCCGCACCGTCCAACATCCGTCTTGCGGACTTGATGAAAGAACACAACATCAGCCAACCAGAGCTTGCCAAGGAGATCGGCTGCTCCAAGAGCACCATCAGCCGCTTCATCAGCGGTGCGAAAGGAACCCTGACCCATGAGCAGGTGCTGAGGATTGCAAGGCTGTTCAACGTGTCCACGGATTTTCTGCTGGGAGAAACCGACATCCCCGACCGCAAGAACTACGACATTGCCGAACTTGGCCTGTCCGTAGAAGCCGCAAAGAACCTCTACACGGGGCGTGTCAATACAGAGGTGGTCAACCTGCTGTTGGAAAACGCCCGGTTTGCAGAGCTTACTTACCGCATAGCGCAGTATTTTGATGATACGTTTGCATCCGGCATTGCAGCACAGAATGCCATGCTCACGACATTGAGCACCCTGCTGCGCACAAAGGTCAAGACCCCGGAAGCAGCCAAAGCCGCAAAGGACATCAGTCTCCGAAGAAAGCCAGTGTACCAAGGCGACCTTGATGACATTGAAATGTACTTCATGGCAGCGGTCAAGGAAATCAAAAGGGGCATCGGGAGCCATTACGCCGAACAGGAAGCCATGAGCAAGAAAGCGGCAGAGAAAATGTTCGCCGAATTGACCAAAGGGCAGGATGTGCAGCACCCAACGATTACGGCAGAGCAGTTGACAGATGCAATGTTGGACAGTGTTTCGGGCATGGAAGGAGCCACGCCGGAGGCACTGGAACAGCTGCGGAACGGTCTGCTGGGAATCTTGCAGTCTGCCGCAGAGCAGGAAAACGCCCATGAAGCAGACGAATGAACGGCTTTGTGCGCTGGCACAGAAAGGCGATGCCGCAGCACTGGACAGCCTGATCGACAACAACAAGTCCTTTATTGGCAAGGTGGCGAATGACCTTTTTCGCAGCATGAATTTGGCACAGGCTGGCCTGAACCTTGACACGGACGATTTGAAACAGGCGGGCAATCTGGGCTTATGGAAAGCTGTGCCGAAGTTCGATGCAGCGCGCGGCATGAAGTTCCTGACCTATGCGGCTCCTGCAATCCGCAACGCCGTGATGGACATGGTGCGGGATGCCTTTACTGCTTTTGAGCAGCGGATGGTGACAGAGGATAAGGACGGTATCTGCTACCAGCGCGTTTCGCTGGACGATGTTCTGCCGGGAGAGGAACAACTACGACGCATTGAAGCCATAGCCGACCCCTACGCCATGCAGCCGCAGAGCATTATGGAGGAGCAGGAATCGCGCCGGGAACTGTACGATGGCCTGAAACGGCTGACCCAGCGGGAGCAGACCTACCTGCTGTACCGCTATGGCTTTACTGATGGCAAGAAACATCCTTTGATTGGTACGGCGATATATTTCACCTGACAAAAGGCCGCGCCCAAAAGACCGAGGAACAGGCTATGGATAACCTGTGGCTGGAATTGCCGTGGTGGTTTATCTGAGTGAAAAGAAAAATCGTGATTGTGCAACAAGTTTTCTGGAAATTTATGTGCAGCTATACGATTTTGAGGAATTTTGTAGACGGATGAAACAAAATAGGATTAAATCTAAGTATCTAAGGAACGTTGATTTCACGAAGCTGCTGATTACCGACTGTAGGATTTGAGGAGGATGCCGTTTTATGAAAATTACACGAGATAAAATGTTTTTTCAAAAGATCTTATTCATACACTGGCATATGTCGGAATGTTCGTGGCGGCAATTATATCGGCTGGAGCGTGTAAGTCTGGTATTTGGGTGGCTGCGATATTAGCATGGATTGTAGCAGGTATAATTATCGGATTGGCGATTATTTCCGACTATAAAAAGGCAGAACTTTTGAAAAATGGAACAAGAATCATCGGAAAGGTTACAGCAACAAAACGAGTACATATAAAATTTCATATGAGTACCTACCACCTTGCCGATGAAGATGTAATCTATCCATATGTGGTACATTATCAGTATAAAGTTAAAGGTGAAACCTATAATGGAAAGTCGCAGTGGTTTTGGTTCAATCCATGTATTCCGAAAGGGGCACCAATAAAAATTTTAGTAGACCCAAAGAATCCGGCCCGAAGTACAGTTCTCAAACCAGAAAGCTAAAGATGGCTTTCAATCGAGGTAAAACAAAAAGTTTATCCTTATAGCGTGTTTATTTAAAAGAAGATTGCGATTGTGCTACAAATTTTCAGGAAGTTTATGTGCATCTATACGATTTTGAAAAATTTGTGGACAAACGAAATAAATCAGGCTTAAATTTCGTTATCTAAACAAAAAAGCAAGGAGGGAGTTTTGATGACTTGTAAAAATTGCGGCTATGAAAACAAGCTGGGTGTTCGATATTGCCAGCGGTGTGGTCAGTATATTGAACCAAAACGGACGCTGGCACAAGAAGTTAAGTCGTGGGATTTTAGAAGCCTTGCTGGCGTTGGACGCAGAGATGTGAATATTGCGCCGTTGTTTACTGCACTATCCAATCAAACTCCGGCAAAGGCGCACCAAACGCCTTCGCCTGTTGAACCGATGCCAGATGGTAGGTGGTACTGCCCGGACTGTGGAACATTAAATGATTCTTCCGAACGATTTTGCAAAAACTGTGGAAAAGTCCGATAAAGGCGAAGAAAACATGGAAGGAGGAAACAATATGAAAAAGATGGCTACAATAGTTCTTGGCCTTATGCTAGTACTTACATTGGTTGGCTGTGGAAATAATGCTCAAAGTTTAGATGCGCACAATGCGGAATACGAAGAAGGCTATGCCACTGGCTACGAGGCAGGGTATAATGACGGGAAACAGCAAATAGCCGAAAGCAAAAAGCATTTTGCACAGTTTTCGGGTTCTTTTATGGCCACAGTTGAGCAACTCTTGCCCGATTACTATGCGCTTCCGGGAAAAACAATCGCCGTTGTTCACTTCTTTCAAGACAGGCCTTTTTTGCTTCATTTCCAGAAGGACTTGACAGGCGAACTTATTGAAGGAACAGCTTATGTGTTTGAGTTTGAGACTTTTGAAGTTGAACTTCCAGACGATGAAGAAAATCCAAATATTTCAGATTATATGTATTCAATAAATGTTACCAATTATAGAGTTGCAGAAGATGACGAACTCGGATTGGAAGGCAAAATGCCATCTGTCGAAATAGTATCGAAGTAAACAGTCAAGCTATTTTATAATGAAACACAAAGATGGCGGTACACATTGGAATAGGATTCAAAAGCCGTATGAAGAACACAGCATCAAAAAAGAAAACTTGTCTCGGATTTTTGCTGATCGTATTTTTTTAGGATATGTGGTGTGCTATCTTCTTTCTCAAACAGTGTTTCATGAAGTCTACTTGTTTGAATGGACAGCAGCCCATTATTATTTGTGTGTATGGGTTGCATCCGTTACTTTCTGTTTTCTGGAAATGTATAAAGCGGCTCTTATCACAACGGCTGGAAACTGGACAGGAATTTTGATTGGACAAGTGTTGGGCGATTTTATTATTAAAATAAACGCCACAAAAATCACGCCGGATATATATATAGGAAAAGTATGGCAGCTCAAGACACACTATGGAGTTTTGATTTGGCTGCTCGTTTTCTTACTTTCGTTTATTATCGGAATGCTTGTTGAAAAGAAAAATCATTGTTAAAATGCGTAGTTAATAATAGACAGCCATCTATTTGCAAGTCGCAAGTAGATGGCTGTCGGTTTTATCTGTATATTCTAATTAAAGGTCAATCCTCTAAATCTGCTATGGTCACAGCTGAGTGAGAGATAATGCTCAATCTCACCACACAGCACAAACTGGGCGTACTCAAAGATTTATTCTAACGAATGAATATTCTGCGTTTTAAACAATTTAATGACGAATATATTGTGCAATACAGAGAATTTCAATAGCGGCTTCGTGCTTGATTGACTTGCAACGCAAAATACGTTACAATAAGGCCGAGGTGATAACCATGGAAAAAACGATGACACTCAATCTTCGTGTCAACCCCACCGTTAAGCAGCAAGCCGAGGATGTGTTGAAGCAGCTCGGCATCCCGATGGCAACTGCCATTGATATGTACCTGCGCCAGATCACCCTGACTGGCGGCATTCCCTTCTCTCTGTCCCTGCCGAAGGCTCCTGTGGCACTGAACGCTGACACCATGACCGATGATCAGCTTCATGCAGCCTTGCAGGTAGGCATTAAGGAAATACAGAACGGTGACACCGTGGATGCCGCAAGCGCATTCGCACAGTTCAGGGAACAGCACAGATGAAGCAGTATGACGTGAAAATTTCTCATGCAGCCCTCAGTGATATGGCGCAGATTTACAGCTATATTGCCGACCGTCTGCTGGAGCCTGACACGGCTATGGGGCAGTATAACCGCATTGCAGAAGCTATCCAGTCGCTGAACATCCTGCCGGAACGCTGTGCGCTGGTAGAGAGCGAGCCGGAGCGCACTCAAGGGCTGCGGCAGATGCTGGTGGACAACTACTCGGTATTCTACATCGTGGGCGGGGATGCCGTGTCGGTGGCCCGTGTTCTGTACAGTGCATCCGACCTTGTGCGCCGCCTACGGAGAATGAAGTGAAAGGGGTGTTTGCATGACCGCCGTAATCTACGCCCGCTATTCCAGCGATAACCAGCGTGAGGAATCTATCGAAGGTCAGATTCGCGAGTGTACGGCCTACGCCGAAAAGAACGGCATCACTGTGGTCAAACACTACATTGACCGTGCCCTTTCCGCCAAAACCGATAACCGCCCGGACTTCCAGCAGATGATCAAGGACAGCGAGAAACGGTTGTTTGACATTGTGCTGGTCTGGAAACTCGACCGTTTCGCCCGAAATCGTTACGATTCGGCACATTATGAGTACCAGTTGGAACGAAATCATGTCAAGTTGGTATCTGCCACGGAGCCTATCTCTGACAGCCCTGCGGGTATTATGGTCAAGAGTATGCTCACTGGCATGGCTGAATACTATTCCGCAGAACTTTCTGAAAAGGTCGTGCGCGGCATGACCGAGAATGTTCTGAAGGGGAAGTACAACGGCGGCACGATTCCCATTGGTTTTAAGGTGGATGAGGAGAAGTTCTTTCAAGTCGACCCGCTGAAAGCTCCCTTTGTGGTAGAAGCCTTCCAGCGGTACAATGAGGGCGCGACCATGAAAGAACTGATGAACTGGCTGAACGACAGTGGCGTGACCACCAACCGCAATCAGAAGTTCACCTACAACAGTGTTCAGACGCTGCTGACGAACAAACGGTACATCGGAGAAAACCACTTCAAGGACATTGTGATGCCCGACAGCATCCCGGCCATCGTGGACAAGGACTTGTTTGAAGAAGTGCAGCAAAAAATCAAGAAGAACAGCCGCGCTCCTGCCCGTCACAAGGCCGAGGACGATTACTTGCTCACCACCAAGCTGTTCTGCGGAATGTGCGGCGCGATGATGTTCGCCGAGTGCGGCACGGGTCGGAACAAAGTTGTTCATCATTATTATAAGTGCGCCACCGCGAAGCGTTTCAAGACCTGCAAGAAAAAGACCGTCCGTAAAGAGTGGCTGGAAGATTTGGTCATAGCTGAAACCATGAAGTTGATTCAGGACGATGCCGTGATTGACGCCATCGTTGCGGAAGTGATGGAGTTGCAGGATCAGGAAAACACCACTCTCCCTTTGCTGGAAAAGCAGATGCGCGAGGTAGAGAACGGCATTGAAAATATGCTGAACGCCATTCAAGCAGGTGTGCTGACCAACTCCACCAAATTACGTTTGGAAAAGCTGGAAGCCCAGCAGAAAGAGCTTGAGGTTCGGATTGCCGAAGAAAAAATCGCCCGGCCACGGTTAAGCGAAAATCAGGTTCGTTTCTGGCTGACCCGGTTCCGCAAGCTCGACCCGAACGTGAAAAGCCATCGGGAAACGCTCATCAATACATTCGTGAACGCCGTTTATCTCTATGATGAAAAAGTTTTGATCACATTCAACTACAAAGACGGCACAAAAACCATCACTTTCGATGAAATCGCCGCCAAAGATGCCCCAGAGGGCAATGGTTCGGATTTAGGTTGCTTCGCTCCATGAAAACCGCTGGTGTAGAGATACACTGGCGGTTTTCTTTGCGCAAATGTCAGACTTACATAGGCGGGTGGATGAGAACAGCAGCGGAGCCGACCGCCGCCTGCGGCGGAAACAGGGAGGCGCGGCTGGGACAGCGCTCCGATTTTCAAGGCCCCGCCAAGGTTGCAGAAAAATCGGCAAGCTAACTCGTAAGGCCCGGCTCTTTGCGTCCCGCCGGGCAAAACAGCCGCCGCACGGAAAGCTCCATGCGGCGGCTGTTCTCATTTTGTTGAATCTTCAGGAAAAATTACTTTACGTACTCGACGGTGTACTCGAAGCCGTACTCTTCCTGCAGCTTCTTGACGGCAGGCTCGCAGTCCTCGATGAAGGTGGGAGCGTAGACGGAAGCGCCGTTGTGGGCCTTCTTGTAGTCCTCAACGATCTGCTGCAGCTTTGCCCAGCCCTCATTGGCCTTTGCCTGGTCCACGCTGTCGGGGAAGTTGATGATGAATTCACGATGTGAAGGGATACGAGCTTTCATAATAGAATCTCCTTATGAAAAAATATGATTTCGAATTTATACAGAAACAGGAAAACATCCTGAATCTTACAGTTGGTATACAGCTTTGGCGTTCTGCGCCGTCTGGCGGAAGACTTCTTCCGGGCTGATGCCCTTGACGCTGGCGACATACTCGCCGACGTACCGGATGAGGGAGCTGTCGCAGCGGATGCCGCGCACCGGCTCCGGGGCCATGTAGGGGCAGTCCGTCTCGAGGACGATCTGCTCCAAAGGCAGAGCCGCAATGGCCTTTGCCGCCCGTTTGGCACCCTTGAAGGTGCAGGCACCGCCGAAGCCGAAATACAGCCCCTGCCGGGCCAGCCACACGGCGTCGTCCGCACTGCCGGAATAGCAGTGGACGATGCCCTTGGGACGGTACTTTTTCAGCAGGGCGTAGACGTCGGCGTGGGCGTTTCGGTCGTGGACGATGATAGGCTTGTCCAGCTCAAGCGCAAGGCGGATCTCCGCCTCAAACAGCGCCAGCTGTGCGTCTTTCGGCACAGGCCAGTGGTAGTCCAGCCCGCACTCGCCCACAGCGACCACCTTCGGGTCGTCGTAGCAGGGGGCAAGGGCTTTCATCTCAGCGGCCCAGTCGCCGCCAAAGACCGAGACAGTGGGGGCAGGGCCTTCCTCGCCGCAGTCCTCGGGGGCCAGCAGGCTCTCGGGATGGATGCCGATGGCGGCATACACCCACGGATAGCGGTGAGCCAGCTCCAGCACCCGGGGCGCGTCCCCCGAGTGGGTGGCCTGCTCGCAGACGCCGACCACGCCCTTTTCGGGCAGGCTGTCCAACAGAGCGAAGCGGTCAGCATCGAAGGCGCGGGAGCTGTAGTGGGCGTGGGTGTCGAAAATCGGGCCGGTCATTGCTCCTCCTTCTTGGCGGGGGCTTTGTTCACCAGCCAGATGCCGACGCAGACGAACACCAGTGCGGCCAGATACTGCCAGCGGAACAGCGGTTCGCCGTTGAGCACAGCGCTCAGCAGCACGTTGACCACCGGGTTCACGAAGCCGAAGATGGCAATGCGGCTGACGGGGTTGTTCTTCATCAGCAAGGCCCAGAGCAGATAGCCGGCGCCGCAGATGAAGGCCAGATACAGCAGCACCAGAATGCCAAGCGGCGTCACACTGCCCAGACGCCCACCGAGAGCCGTACCCAGCACGAAGAGTGCTGCGCCGCCCACGAACAGGTTCAGGAAGCAGACCGCGAAGCTGTCCGCCTTTTTGGTAACGGACTTGTTCCACGGGCCGGACAGGGTGAAGACCACCGTTGCAAACAGCATACAGAAGACGCCCCAGCCGCTGCCGCCGCCGTGGTTGCCCAGTGTGCCGATGAGAACGCCCGCAAAGCCGACGGCGCAGCCCAGGGTCTTTGCCGGGGTCATCCGATCGGCATTGCCGTAGATGAAGTGGGCAAAGATGACGCCCAGAAAGCTCTGGGTGCTGTTCAGGATGCCGCCGAACGCACCGGTGAGCATCGCCACGGCGATGTAGTAGAAGGCGTACTGGGTCGTGGTCTGCCACAGGCCCAGTACACAGCACTCGGCAAAGACTTTCCCTTTCGGGAAGGTGGGCATCCGGCTCTGGAGCAGGGTGCTGCCCAGCAGGACGAGCAGACTGCCCAGCATGAACCTTACACCGGCAAAGCAGAAGATAGACGCGGTGTTGGACGGATCGATCTCAAAGAGGCGGTAGCCCATCTTGATGAAGGGGAACGCACAGCCCACAGCACATTGCAGAAGATGGCCAGCAGCACCGCAAACAGCGGTGTGCCGAAAATTTTGTCCAGCTTCTCGGCGCGGGAAAGAGTCATGTTGTTCTTCATCGCTCAGTGGATGCGCGCGCCCACGGGGGTGTCGTCGCTGTAGAAGGGGATGGAGCAGCCGCCGTCGGCAGTGTCAGCGGCGAAGATCATGCCCTCGCTGACATACTTGCCCTTCATCATCGGGCGGGGTGCCAGATTGCAGACGATGCCGAGCTTCTTGCCGATGAGGTCTTCCGGCTTGAACCACTTGGCGATGCCGGACAGGATGCAGCGCTCACGCTCGCCGTCAAAGACGGTCAGGTGGAGCAGCTTTTTGCTCTCCTTCATGCTCTCGCAGGCGCGGACCTCGGCCACGCGCAGCTCTACCTTGCAGAAGTCGTCATAGGAGATCTCTGCCTCGTGGGTGAAGTCCACATTGCTCTCCTCGGCGGGAGCAGCGGCCTTCTTCTCAGCCTCTTCCTTGGCCTTCTTAGCGGCCTCGGCAGCGGCCTTGCGCTTCTCGTCCTCTTCCTTCAGGTGGGCGATCTCCTTTGCCACGTCGATGCGGGGAACAGCGCCTCGCCCTTGTGGACGGTGTAGCTCTCCTGTGCGCCGTAAGCGGCCTTCTCCACGTCGATAGCGGAAGCGTCCAGACCCAGCTGCTCCATCATCTTGGGAGCGGTGGAGGGCAGGTAAGCGTTCAGCAGGATGCCGGCCACGCGCAGTGCCTCGCACAGGTGGTACAGCACGCTCTCAAGGCGCTCCTTGTTGGCCTCATCCTTGGCCAGAGCCCAGGGGGCGGTCTCGTCGATATACTTGTTGGCGCGCTGGATGACGGCGAAGATCTCCATCAGAGCCTGCGGGATGGTCAGGTTGTCCATGTCTGCCGTGACCTTGCCCAGCAGTTCGCTGGTCATGGTCTCCAGCTCGGTGTCGATGGCCTCGGTGCCAGCCACTTTGTGGACAGTGCCGCCGAAGTACTTCTCACACATGGCGACGGTGCGGCTCAGCAGGTTGCCAAGGTCATTTGCAAGGTCGCTGTTGATGCGGTTGATGAGGGCTTCGTTGGTGAACGTGCCGTCGTTGCCGAAGGGGATCTCCCGCAGCAGGAAGTAGCGGATGGCGTCCACGCCGTAGCGGTCGCAGAGGATGACGGGGTCAACGACATTGCCCACGGACTTGGACATCTTGCCGCCGTTCATCAGCAGCCAGCCGTGGCCGAACACCCGCTTGGGCAGCGGCAGATCCAGAGCCATCAGCATGGCGGGCCACAGGATGGTGTGGAAGCGGAGGATCTCCTTGCCCACCATGTGCAGGTCTGCAGGCCAGAACTTGCTGTACTCGTCGTACTTCTCGTTGCCGTAGCCCAGAGCGGAGATATAGTTGCTCAGAGCATCGACCCAGACGTACATGGTGTGCTTGGGGTCGAAAGGCACGGGGATGCCCCACTTGACGGAGGTGCGGGAGACACAGGTGTCCTGCAGACCCTGCTTGATGAAGGCGATCATCTCGTTCTTGCGGCTTTCCGGCTGGATGAACTGGGGGTTCTCCTCGTACAGCTTCAGCAGACGGTCGGCGTACTTGCCGGTCTTGAAGAAGTAGGCTTCCTCGTGGGCATCGTAGACCTCGCGGCCGCACTCGGGGCATTTGCCGTCCACCAGCTGGCTGTCGGTCCAGAAGCTCTCGCAGGGCTTGCAGTAGTGGCCGGTATATTCGCCCTTGTAGATATCCCCCTGCTCGTAGAGCTTGGTGAAGATCTTCTGGCAGGTCTCGATGTGGTAGTCGTCGGTGGTGCGGATGAAGCGGTCGTAGCTGATGTCCATCAGCTTCCACAGATCTTTGACGGTGGCGACGATCTTATCCACGTACTCCTTGGGGTCACGCCTGCGTCGGCGGCCTTGTCCTGGATCTTCTGGCCGTGCTCGTCGGTGCCGGTCAGGAACATGACGTCGTAGCCCTGCATCCGCTTGAAGCGGGCCAGTGCGTCACAGGCCACGGTGGTGTAGCTGTGGCCGATGTGCAGCTTGTCGCTGGGATAATAAATAGGTGTGGTGATGTAGAATGTCTTGTGCTCGCTCATGAAAACGATTCTTCCTTTCTTTTGGCGCTAACAGCGAAAAACGCCCCCGCCCTGCCGGCTGTGCCGGACAAGGACGAGAGCGTATAACTTCCGTGGTACCACCTTGTTTCGCCGCACCCTTGCAGACGCGGCCTTGCGCCGGAACTTCCGGCGAGCGCAGTAACGGGCGCACCCGTCGCAGGCTGACATAACGCTTCGCCCGCGCGGCTCAGAGACCATGTTCCGCTCCGCGCGGCCTGCCCGGTTCCATCCTTCGGGCTTTCTGTCAGGCGCAGACGAGGCGTACTCTTCTCTTCACAGCCAATTTACATTATTACATCTAATATACGCAAAATCGGTGGGTTTGTCAATATTAAACCTCGTAATCCAGGCAGACGCGGCTCTTATAGTAGGGCCGCACCTTGCTGTCGGCGACGGCCACATGAGCCGGGTGCTTGGAGTAGCCCTTGAGTGCCTCGGCAGACTCAAAGGTGGTGTCCAGCATCAAATCGGCGTTGGAAGAGGGCAGACCGTTGATGTTGACGTGGATCTCCACGAGGCCCGGAATCTGACCGGCCAGACCCTCGAGGCCCGCTTTGATGCCGGCCTTGATGTCTGCCTTTCGGCGTCGGAATATTCGTCCTTGAGCTGCCAGAGAATGATGTGCTTTACCATGATGAGTTCCTCCTGTTATTGACCGAAATACTTGCTGCCCTTATTGTAACATCTGCACAAAAACTGCGCAAGAGCTTTTATTTGCTCACGCAGCGGCGGGATGATATAATAAAGGTAAGAACGGGAACGAGCTGCGGCGCTCTGTCCCGGAACGCAAGAGATTTTTGGTGGACTGCGGGCCGCGCCGATCAGCGCCCCGCAAGACTGTGAGGAACATCAGATGAAAAAGCATTTAGCCCATCTTGCTGCCGCTCTGGCAGTGACACTGCTCTTCAGCGCTGCGGCCGGCCCTCTGAGTGCGGCTGCGGCGGCACCCACGGCGATACTGGACGAAGAAAATACCGCGGCGGCAGAGAGCCGCCTGAACCAGAGCTGGCTGGACATGGAGATCGAGTACGATGACCTGAACCCGGTCTATCAGCTCTATCTGTCCAGCGCCGCCCCCGACGACTGGGTGTACCAGTGGTACAGCACCAACCCCGCTGTGGCGACGGTGGACCGCAACGGCCTCGTAACGGCCCAGAAGCCCGGCAAGACCACCATCGTGGCCAACACCTACACCACCACCCTGCGGTGTGACGTAACGGTGGTGTCCAACGTGGGCCGGGTGACCCTGAACCAGGAGCGGCTGTATCTGGAGAACATCGGCGGCACGGCGGCCCTGAGAGCTTCCGTAGCCGTGGAGAACGGTGACGCAGTACCCATCACCTGGACTACCAGCAACCCTGCCGCCGCCACCGTAGACCCCTTTGGTCTGGTAACGGCGGTGGGCGACGGGAAGCCCTGATCACCGCCACCACCCCGGACGGCCACAGCGCCTGCTGCAATGTCTACTGCGGCACGCAGGTGGCGATTCAGGAACAGATCGAGGCCGATGAGGCAAAGATCGCCCTCGGCGTCCTTGGCGGTTTCGCCGTCCTCGTAGGTGCGCTGGCGCTGGCAGTCTCCGGCAGCTGAAAAACAATATCAAAATAAAAGCAGGCACGCACCCGGAAAAGCCGGAAATGCGTGCCTGCTTTGTTATGCTCCTACAGCTGCGCTACTGTGGTAAAACATCTTGCGATGTTCCAAATATTTGATGTAATATCGTCTTAAATTGAACTCCGCAAGGTTTGCGGTGTTCGGGTCATTTGCGGTGTTCCAACTCCGCACGAAAGTCGAACTCCGCAAAGCGTGCGATGTTCGATTCTGGACGTAATATCGAGCAAAAAGTGGAACTCCGCAAGATAACCTGCGGGTCTCAGAGGATTACACGCCCGAAGCACCGTAGTTTGCCAGCACACGGGCGGAGGGGTCGTTGACGTTGCAGCCCGGCCATGCCTTGTTGGGCATCCAGAAGTCCACGATGGTGCGGCTCTGGTCGTGGTAGTATTTCTCGAAAATCTCGCGGTAGAACAGGCTCTCCTTGGTAAACGGCATACAATGGGCGGAGTAGTTTGCCCGGCGGAGCTGGAATTCCTCGTCGGTGTAGAGGCTCTCGGCGTACTCCTTGATGTCGTCCACCATGCTGTGGCCCACGGCGTCGGAGAAAGCGGCCTTTTCACGCCACAGGATCTCCGGCGGCAGCCAGTCGCCCTCGAACGCCTTGCGCAGCAGGTATTTGCCCTTGCCGTAGCTGTTCAGCTTCTTTTCGGGGTCGATGGCCATGACGTACCGCACAAAGTCCAGATCACCGAACGGCACGCGGGCCTCGATGCTGTTGGCGGAGATACAGCGGTCGGCGCGCAGGACGTCGTACATATACAGCTCGCGGATGCGCTTCTGGCTTTCCTGCTGGAATGCATCTGCGGTGGGGGCGTAGTCGGTGTACTTGTAGCCAAACAGCTCGTCGGAGATCTCACCGGTCAGCAGCACGCGCACATCGGTCTGCTCGTGGATGGCCTTGCACAGCAGGTACATCCCCATGCTGGCGCGGATGGTGGTGATGTCCCAGGTGCCCAGCAGACGGATGACCTCTTCGAGGCTGCTGATGACCATATCCCGGTTGATGATGATCTCGTGATGCTCGCTGCCCAGATACTCAGCGGTCTGGCGGGCATATTTCAGGTCGATGGCGTCGGTATCCATGCCGATGGCAAAGGTGCGGATGGGCTTGCCCAGCTTCTTGGCGGCGATGGAGCAGACCAGCGAGGAGTCGAGGCCGCCCGACAGCAGGAAGCCCACGGGTGCGTCAGCGTCCAGACGCTTCTCCACGCCTGCAATGAGCTTTCGCGGATGTTGGTCAGGATGGTGTCCATGTCGTCCTGCATCGGAGCGGGAACGTCGGCGATGTCCTCGTAGCGGACAAAGCGTCCGTCGCAGTAGTAGCTGCCGATGGGGAAGGGGCGGATGTCATCGCACCAGCCAATGAGGTTCTGCATCTCAGAGGCAAATGCGATCTTGTGGCTGGACTTGAGTAGCCGTAGAACAGCGGACGGATGCCGATGGGGTCGCGGGCTGCGATGAGGCGGTCTTTGCGGGAATCGTACAGGATGAGTGCGAATTCGGCGTCCATGTGGCGGAACATATCGAGGCCGTACTCATAGTAGAGCGGCAGCAAAATCTCGCAGTCGCAGTCGGAGGTGAACTTGTAGCCCCGGCGCTTCAAAATCTCTTTCTCGAAGCGGAAGCCATAGAGTTCGCCGTTGCAGACCACGCAGTCGGCCCCGCGGTAGAAGGGCTGCATCCCCTCCGGCGTCAGGCCCATGATGGCGAGGCGCCCGAAGCCCATCAGGCCGAAAGGCCCTTCCACCACACGCTGGTCGTCCGGCCCGCGCGAAACGGTGCGCATCAGGTATTCTTTGAACTTGTCGGCACTCATATCATGCCCGGTATAGCCTATCACACAGCACATATTTCTTACCCCTCTTGTGTTGGACCGCTCCGGTGTATCCGCGAGGCTTTCCCTTCCTCGCTTTTGGGGGAGCAGCAAATAAAAAAATACGGCAGCAAACGTCCTTTTTGCTAGGACGAATGCTGCCGTATCCGTGGTGCCACCTAAATTACCGGCACAGCGTGCCAGTCACTTTGTGCGCTCTCCCCGTTGAAAGCACTGCCGCGATAACGAGCCGCTACTGCCCGCAATGCCACAGCATCCGGGGGTTCAGGGGGAAGCTCACGGGGGTTCGTTCAGGCCCGGCCATCTGTGCGGCTCACACCTGCCCGCACTCTCTGGAAGAGGGCGCTCAGGGCCTTACTTTTCCCGTTCATCGCTTTTTATGCAGAAATTGTATCACTGCTTTTTGTCCGTGTCAACATCTGCACAGCAATTTTTACAGGTTTGTGCAGCCTGCCCGTCTTCGGCCTCATTTGCAGCGCAGCTGCGGCACAAACCGTACAAAACGCTGCCCTCGCACTGCAGCGTGAAGCCGTGCTCTGCCATCAGGTGGGCGCGCACCTCGTCCATGAAGTGGCAGTCCAGATGATAGATCCGCCCGCACCGCACACACTTGAGGTGCAGGTGCTCCCGGCAGTGACGGCCTTCGTCCACATACTGGAACACGGCCTTTCGCCCTTGTCGGCGACGTATTTCATCACCCGCTGCTCTCCGGCCAGTTTGTCCAGATAGCGGTAGACGGTGGTGGGGTGGGGCTGGCGCCCTCGGCCTCGAGATGCTCGAGGATATTGGATGCGCTGACCGCGTGCTGGCGGTTGCGGATGAGATAATCCAGGATGAGCTGGCGGGTCTTGGTGTTGTAGCCGTCGCTTCGTGCCATGATGCTGATACCTTCTTTCTGTCTGTAGTGTACCACATTTTATCCTTCGATGCAAAACAACAGCCAAACGCTGGCAATAAGCACAAAAACGGTTGTGAAATATGTGCAAAAATGAGTTAAGATATTTGGTCAAAACGGAAATCAAGCCAAACTTCAGCAGAAACTCTTGTAAAAAATATCCTGTTGTGTGATAATAAAATCGAGATGATAGTTGGATGGTTTCAGGGATACAAGCAGAAAACGAAACATCCGACCGGAGAGAGACTGGAGAAGAGGAAGAAGAAGATGAAAGAGACGGAAGCACAGGCAAAGCTGAGCCTGAAATTACAGGCGTATCAGTACCTGAAAACCAAGATCCTGAACTGTGAGTACCGCCCCAACGAGTTTCTGAACGAGCAGAAGCTCTGCGCCGAGATGGGCAACATCAGCCGCACCCCCATGCGGGATGCGCTGGGCCGTCTGGAACAGGAAGGGCTCATCACCATCCTGCCCAAGAAGGGCCTGATGGTGTCGGGCATCACCGAGGAGGACGTACACAGCATGTTCGAGATGCGCCTGCTGGTGGAGCCTTATGCGCTGCGCACCTACGGCGCGGACATCCCCGGGAGGAGCTGGAACACTTTGTGCGGATGATGCACGAGCCGGATGTCATCGACGACTTCTGCAAGGCGGACGACGACTTCCACGAGCTGCTGATGAGCACTCTGCCCAACAAGTATCTCCGCTCGGCCTACGACCGCATCACCGGCCTGAACACCCGTTTCCGCATCATGACCGGCAAGGTGAGCATGATCAACCGGGAGCAGACCTGCGAAGAGCATCTGGAAATTCTCGAGCCTGCCCTGAAGGGCGACTGGAACACCGCCGCCGATGCCCTGCAGAAACATCTGGAGATCGCCCGCGACAAGGCCGAGGGCGTCATCAAGGTCATCCGGCTGTGGTAAGAAGATAACAACAAAAGACCTCTCTGTATCGAATGGTGCGGGGAGGTCTTTTTTCACGCAGGAAGGGAAAATGGTTGAAAACGATCCCCCGGAACCGATATAATGGGGACAGTTCAAATGTGAGGTCTGACAAAATGCAAAACAACACACTTTCCCGTCCGGGCTTTTCCCTCAGCGGCACGGCTCTGAAACGCATTGCCTGCCTGTCGATGCTGCTGGACCACATCGGCGCGTCCTGCTCGAGAACGGCCTGTTCAAGCAGGAATCGTTCTGGCCGGGGATGTTCAGTTGGACGGTGTTCTGCGGCTGGCGGGGCGGCTGGCGTTTCCCATCTACTGCTTTCTGCTGGTGGAGGGCTTCCTCCACACCCACGATTTCAAAAATACGCCCTGCGGATGCTGGGCTTTGCACTCATCAGCGAGTGGCCCTTCGACTGGGCCTTCTTCTCGGGCGTCTACTGGGGCATCAGAATGTCTATTTCACCCTCCTGCTGGGGCTGCTGGCCATGAAGGCTCTGGATACACACCAGACGCCGGAGAGGATGCCGGCGCTGAAAGGCATCCTCGGGGCGGCAGCCTGCTTCCTCGCGGCGGCTCTGCTCCATTGTGACTACGACGTGCTGGGGCTGGCCCTCATCCTCGCCCTCTACATGACCCGGAAGGACAAAAGAGCGCAGTGCATCGCGGGCGCGGTGTTCTCCCTCTTCGAGCCGGTGGCACCGCTGGCGTTCGGGCTGGTCTGGTTCTACAGCGGCGAGCGGGGCGGCAGCTCCAAACTCGAGCAGTGGGCGTTCTACTGGTTCTACCCCGCCCACATTTTCGTCCTCGGTGTTTTAGCAAACCTTGTGCTTTTCCAATAAATAACCGAAAATTATAAAAATATGACACAAAATTGCAACATGAAATGAGGGAAACTGGCAAAAAGTGTGATATAATAAACGATAGGATAGCAAAAATGCATCAGGAGGTTCTACCAATGAAGATCATTCGTGCAAAAGACTACAAGGATATGTCCCGCAAGGCGGCAAACATCATCTCCGCGCAGGTCATCATGAAACCGAACTGTGTGCTGGGTCTGGCGACCGGAGGCACCTGTGGGCGCTTACGCACAGCTGGTGGAGTGGTATAACAAGGGCGACCTCGACTTCTCCGAAGTGACCACCGTCAACCTCGACGAGTACCGCGGCCTGCCCAAAGAGCACCCCGAAAGCTATTGGAGCTTCATGCACAAGAACCTGTTCGACCATGTGAACATCCGCCCCGAGGCCATCCATCTGCCCGACGGCACCAACCCCGACGCGGCCGACGCCTGCGCCAAGTACAACGACATCATCCACAGCGTGGGCGGCATCGACCTGCAGCTGCTGGGCCTCGGCCCCAACGGCCACATCGGCTTCAACGAGCCGGGTGAGGCATTCGAGCTGGAGACCCACTGTGTGGACCTGACCCCCGCCACCATCGAGGCCAACAAGCGTTTCTTCGACGGCAACGCCGACCTGGTCCCCAAGCAGGCCTACACCATGGGCATCAAGACCATCATGCAGGCCCGCAAGGTGCTGGTGGTCGCCAACGGTCTGGCAAAGGCCAAGGCCGTCAAGGCTGTCGTTTCCGGCCCCGTCACCCCCGAATGCCCGGGCTCCATCCTGCAGATGCACCCCGACTGCATCCTCGTGGCCGATGAAGAGGCCCTGAGCCTGCTGTAAGGCCCGGAGGAACGCATGGACGAAAACGAAAAGAAAGAGCCGGAGACGGCACAGGAACCGCCCAAACCCGAGAACTACAGCCGCTACATGGGGACCCTGAACCGCATCTACCGCCGGAACAATAACCCGCAGCGCAAGAAGCTTGGCGACGGCATCGGTTCGCTGAAAAAGGGCAGCAGCCTGCCGCCCCTGCGCCGGAGCCGGGCAAAAAAGACCGCAGCTTCCTTGCTGTGGCGGGCGGTGCCATCGTCCTGATGGCGATCCTGTATTTTATCAAGCTCTTATAAATAAAAGGGTCGCTGTGCAGCTGCACGGCGGTCCTTTGTATTGCTATAACGCTCAGACGTTCTCGGTCAGGAACTTCTCGACAGCCTCAATGGCAGCTGCCTCGTCTTCGCCCTCGGCAGTGACGGTGATGGTCTCGCCCTGACGGATGCCCATGCCCATCACGGCCATCAGCTTGCGCATATCGCAGGTCTTGCCGTTCTTCTCGATGGTAATGGCGCTGGTGTACTGCTTGGCCAGCTTGACCAGCAGGCCGGCGGGGCGTGCGTGGACGCCGAGTTCATCTTTGATGGTATACTGGAACTGTTTCATGGCTCATAGTCTCCTTGTTGGATAAAAGGGGATTCGGGTCGTTCAAAAAATCAGACAGCGCTCTCGTAGTCCAGCATGAACTGCACGATGCCGTCCATGGCCAGCTCGCGCGGGTCGAGCTTCAGCTTGCCCTCGCGGATCTTTGCGTAGCTGATGGGCATGTACTGGTGGAGCATATTCATCGGGATGGGGTACTCGCGGAGATTGTCGAACAGCTTGTTCATGGCGGCCACCACCTCGGGCTGACCGATGTAGTAGCGGGCGCGGTCGGAGTAGCTGTACTTGCGGCACTGTGCCAAATGCTTCTCGTCGCCGTGATAGTGCTTCTCCCAGTTTGCAGGGGAGGCCAGCATGACGGCGTCCAGCGTCTCGATGAAGTTGGCGCGCTTTTCCTCAGGGACAAGCTCCTTCTCCATCATGCTCAGGGAGAACAGGGCCTCACGCAGACCGTAGGTCAGGGCCGGGCCGACCTTGAGGATGGCGATGCCGTCGGTGACCATGTTGTACAGGTCGGTGGCGGTCTGGTAGTCGGTGGAGTGGCCCTCGAAGCAGATGTCCGGGAACTCCTTCAGGGCTGCGCAGAGGTCCACAGCGGCGGCAGGGTCATAGTCGAACACCTGCTCGTCGCCGAACTCGACGCCGGGCTGGACGACCACAGCGATGACATCCTTCATGCCGTCGCCCACGCCCTCTTCGGTCCAGACGCGCTGGTAGGTGGAAACGGTGTCGCGGAAAGCATCGGGGCTGGTGACAGCCAGCGTGTCTTCAGCCTCGGTAGCACCGCCGGGGATGGGTACTTCGCTGCCGATGACGAAGACGGGACGCATTGCATCGGGCTTCTCGGCCTTCAGCTCTTCGTAGCCCTTCATAGCTGCCTTGTACAGCTGCGCCGCGGCGTGCGATGACCTCGGTCTTGAGCAGGCCGGGAGCGTCGTCAGCCACCTTCATGCTGGTGTCGAGGTGGATCTTGGTAAAGCCTGCGCGGGCATACTGGTAGACCAGCTCGACCGAGTTCTTCATGGCCTCGGCCTCGGGCAGCTTCTGCCAGGTCAGGGGGCCGAGGTGGTCGCCTGCCAGGATCATCATGTTCTCGGGCAGGTCGATGTCCTTCGCCATTTTCAGGACCATCTGGTAGAAGTCGGCGGGCTTCATGCCGGTGTAGCCGCCAAACTGGTTGACCTGGTTGGCGGTGGCTTCGATCAGGACGGGGATGTTGCGCTCCTTGGCGCGGCGCAGCGCGATCTCAATGACCAGCTCGTTGGCGCTGCAATAAGAGGGAATGCCGCAGCGGATGCCCTGGCGGCGCTTGTCCATCATTTCCTGAAGCGGGTGTTTCATGTTTGCTATCTCCTTCGTGTTTGCTTGGGTGTATGCGTTGAATGGTTTTCATTAAAGTTTGGGCTGGCCCATGCAGTAGGTCTGCAGGACGTCGTAGTTATCCTCCAGCACCACGAGGTCGGCGTCCTTGCCCACCTGAATGGAGCCCTTGCGGTCGTCCAGATGCAGGCACTTGGCCGGGTTGATGGTGCAGGAGTTCAGAGCGTAGTTGAAGGGGACCAGAGCCTCTTCCACGAGGATGCGCAGGCCCTTGTTGATGTTCAGGGTGGAGCCTGCCAGACCGCCGGTGGCCGTCAGATGGGCGCTGCCGTCGGGGTAGATGATGATCTCGTTGCCGCCGAACAGGTACTTGCTGCCCACGGGCGTACCCTTGGCCATCAGGGCGTCGGAGACCATGATGGCGTAGTCGGGACCCTTGCTCATGAAGTAGTTGTTCAGAGCAGCGGGGGTGGAGTGGCAGCCGTCACAGATGATCTCGCCGTACATGGTGCGGATGCGGTAAGCTGCGCCCACCAGACCGTTTGCACGGTGGTTGAAGGGCGACATACCGTTATAAACGTGGGTCATGGAGCGCGCACCGTTGGCGTAGGCCATGACAGCCTGCTCGTAGGTCGCGCCGCTGTGGCCGATGCTGACCACCACGCCGTGGGCCGTCAGATAGCGGGTGAGGGCGAAGTCCTCATCATGCTCCGTTGCCAGCGTGACATAGCGGATGTGGCCGCGGGCCGCTTTCTGGTAGTGCTCGAACTGCTCGATGGTGGGTTTGACGATGTACTGGTCAGGCTGTGCGCCCTTGTACTTCATGTCGAGATAGGGGCCTTCGAAGTGGATGCACAGGATCTCTGCGCCGTCGTAGCCGCTCTCCATGACATTGGCCACGTTGGTGACAGCGTTGGTCAGCACCTCCACGCTCTGGGTGATGGTGGTGGCGAGGAAGCTGGTGACGCCCTCCGAGACGATGTGCTCTGCCCAGTAGCGCAGGCCGTCCTCGTTGGCGTCGTTGGTGTCGAACTCGTAGGCGCCGTGGCAGTGGATGTCCATAAAGCCGGGGACGATGCGCTTGTCACCGTAATCGTCGTCCACATCCTTGGTGCCATAGGGCAGGATGGCGGTGATCCTGCCGTCATTCACCTCAATGGCAGCAGGGACGAACTGGTCTGCCAGCCAGACCTTTTTGCTTTGTATTACCATTTTAAATGCCCTCCTTCTGGGGTCGATAGCTTAATTTCATTATACCGCACGGCTTCGGAAAAATATTTATAATTTTCAATCGATTTGTTATTCGTTTCGGCAAAAAGAGATAAAATGATGGAGAAAACGGCCTGACAGGCCGATGCGCGGCGGCTGGTTTGTCTTTTCAACCAAAAAGTTATGGCTTTCAGTTACCCCCTTGTTTTCTGCGGTTTGGTTGTGATATAACAAACAAAAGAGAGCGGAACAGCTCTGCTATGGAATTGTCAGAAAAAAGTTTTACCGTGTCCATTAGGAGGTAGATTTAGGATGAGCATTTTTAATCTGACCGATGAGAAGATGAAGGAGACGTCTTCCACCTTTACGGCCCATGAGATCTATCAGCAGCCTGCCACCTGGCGCAAGACCTGCGCACAGCTCGCTGCCTGCAAGGATGAGCTTCAGGCTTTTATCGATCAGGTCGTCAAGCAGGATGATTTCGACATCGTCCTCACCGGTGCCGGCACCAGCGAGTTCGTCGGCAACTCCCTGTTCCAGGCCCTGAACCCCAAGTACGACTTCAAGGTCAAGTCCTACGCTTCTACCGACCTCGTGCCTTCCCCGAGAACTTCCTCTCCCGCACCAAGCCCACCCTGCTGGTGAACTTTGGCCGTTCGGGCAACTCCCCGAGTCTCTGGGCAATGTGGAGGCCGCTGAGGTCGTCTGCCAGAACCTGTATCACCTGTTTGTGACCTGCAACCACGAGGGTACTCTGTCCAAGCTGGCAAACACCCGTCACAACTGCTTCGCCATCAACCTGACCCCCGAGACCCACGACCAGTCCTTCGCCATGACTTCCAGCTACAGCAATATGTATCTGGCTACCTATCTGGCCTTCAACCTCGACAAGCTGGACGAGATCACCGCTGAGGTGGAGAAGCTGGCCGTCGCCGGTCAGCACTTCCTCGATGACCAGTTCGGTCTGGCACAGAAGATCGTGGACGAGTTCGATTACAACCGCATCGTCTATCTGGGCAACATCGGCCTGAAGGGCGTCGCTCAGGAGTCTGCTCTGAAGACCCTCGAGCTGACCGCCGGCAAGGTGGCCACCATGTACGACTCCGAGCTGGGCTTCCGCCACGGCCCCAAGTCCATCATCGACAACAACACCCTGACCGTCGCTTACCTGAGCGATGACGAGTACCGCCGCCGCTACGAGCTGGATCTGGTCAAGGAGATGGCACACCAGCGCAAGGGCAACAAGATCGCCGTCGTCTACAACCACGACTGCGAGGGCATCGAGGAGCTGGCCGACTATCCCGTCCAGATCAAGGTCGGTGCCGACATGGAGAACGTCCTGCTGGGTCTGGACTTCATCCTGTTCGCACAGACCATCGCTCTGATGAAGTCCCTGTCTCTGGGCATCACCCCGGATAACCCTGCCCCACCGGCGAGGTGAACCGCGTGGTCAAGGGCGTCACTCTGTACCCTACACGCTGAAATAATCAAAACAACGTCATAAATTCAGGAGGGCAACGAGTATGATCGGTTTGGTAGTTACCGGCCACGGCCATTTTGCAGACGGTATCCACACCTCTGCGCAGATGATCGCGGGCGAAAATGATTATGTCCGCTACATCAACTTTGAAGAGGGAATGACTCCCGAGCAGCTGGCCGAGAAGTTCAACGCCGCTTTTGACGAGTTCAAGAGCTGCGACGGCGTCGTGGTGCTGTCCGACCTGCCCGGCGGCTCTCCCTTCAAGACTGCTGTGGAGTGCAAGTATGCACGTCCGGAGCAGAAAATCGAAGTCATCGCAGGCACCAACCTGCCCATGATCGTCACTGCCGTGACCATGCTGGACATGGAGGACGATCCCCGCTCGCTGGCAGACGAGCTTATCGAAACCGGCAGGGACTGCATCGCTCGGTTTGAGCTGGAGGCTGCCACTGCCGAGACCGAATCTGAAGAAAGCGACGGGATCTGATTTATGACGATCAACTGGGAAGTTATCATCTGGACCTGCATCACGCTGGCCGTGCTCATGAGCATCATCGGCCTCATCCTCTACGCCATCTCGGCCAAGAACGTGCGCAGCAAGCGCAAGGAGCTGGGTGAGGTACACACGGAGCTGAAAGTCGGCTCCCGCATCATGTTCGCGGGCGGCGTCTACGGCAAGGTGGTCAGCATCGACGACGAGGACACCCTCCGCGTGGAGGTGGCCCCCAAGGTCGTCATCACCATCTCCCGCTACGCAGTCCAGAGCCTGCTGAAATAAGGCGGCATTCCCCCATATTTGCTACTTTTACCTTTCTTTCATAACGGCAAGGCCCCCGCAGAATGTTCGGCATTCTGCGGGGCCTCATTTGTGTACAAAAGCGGGACAACCTGAAGGACATCCGCTCCCGCTGCGATTTTATGTGATTAAGCCTTGCCGTTGCTGCCGCAGACCAGGATCTTGCTCTTGACGTATTCCTTGACGTACTCGCGGCCGACAGCGCTGTACTTCTTGGGGTCGAAGACCTCGGGGTCCTTGGCGAGGTATTCCTTCAGGCCCTTGCTGAAGGCAATGCGCAGGTCGGTGGCATAGTTGACCTTGCACATACCGCGTGCGACGCACTCGCGGACAGCGTCATCCGGCACGCCGGAGGTGCCATGCAGCACCAGAGGCACAGACACGACCTTGCGGATCTCGCTCAGGCGCTCCATATCCAGCTTGGGAGTTCCCTTGTAGACGCCGTGGGCAGTGCCGATGGCGACAGCCAGAGAATCGACGCCGGTGCGCTCTGCAAACTCAGCAGCCTCGGAGGGGACGGTGTAGCCGTTGCCATTGCCGCCGTCAAGGTCGTCTTCCTTGCCGCCGACCTTGCCCAGCTCAGCCTCCACCGGGATACCGGCGGCGTGGCAGGCGCGGACAACGGACTTGGTGATCTCGATGTTCTCCTCAAACACATGGTGAGAGCCGTCGATCATGACGGAGGTGTAGCCGGCACGGAATGCCTGCATGGCCAGCTCATAGCTGCTGCCGTGGTCGAGGTGCATCACGACGGGGACACTTGCCTCAGAAGCGGCTGCGGCCACCATGGCGTGGAACATGGCCGGAGAAGCGTACTTCAGGGTACCCGGGGTGGTCTGGACGATGACAGGAGCGCGCAGCTCCTCAGCAGCGGCGATGATGGCCTGCACCATCTCCATGTTCTCGGCATTGAACGCGCCGATGGCGTAATGGTTCTTCTGAGCGTCGAGCATCAAATCTTTGGTCGTAACTAAGGACATAGTAAAACCTCCCAAAACTTTACCTTCTTCAAAAAGCGTTAAGAGTTTAACGATTCATCTTTATTATAGATAGTCTTGGCTAATTTGGCAAGAGCAAAAAACGCCAAAGAGTTTGTCATTTGCGGTTGAAAGCTCAGAAGCCCAGCTGCGCATCCTCCCGGGCGGCTTCCAGAACGGTGACCACCTGCCGGGTCTTTTTCAGTGCGGAGTAGCAGGCATCATAGTCCTTGAGGGCCAGGATCATGGCGATCTCCGCCACCTCGTAGAACCACGGCGACTCGCTGTACTCGCTGCAAATATCTTCCTGTCCGGGACGGACGAGGCGGAGCTTCTGGCAGTTGCTGCTGCCCGGTTCGATGAGGATGCGGCCCGCGTCGCCGATGAGCTGGACGCTGCCCGGCACGGCGCAGTCCTTTGCGCCGGTACACTGGCAGATGAAGTCGGGGTATTCCAGCAGGAGGATGCCGCTGGTGTCGATGCCGTTCCGGTAGAGGTTCGGATGGTAGTTCACCAGCATGGGTTCGCCAAACAGTCCCACCACAAAATGTACATTATAAAGGTTCAGGTCCATCAGTGCGCCGCCGCAGCAGGCCGGGTCAAATACCGGCGGCACCTGCCCGGAGAGCAGGGCATCGTACCGGCTGGAATACTGGCAGAAGGTACAGGAGACGATGCGGAGAGAGCCGATGTCGTTGAGGTACTGCTTTACAAGTGCATAGTTGGGGTGGTGGGCCGTGGTGATGGCCTCGAAGAGGAAAAGGTGCTTCTCTTTCGCCAGTGCGATGAGCTAGTCAGCCTCCGCCACGGTAGGGACGAAGGGCTTCTCGCAGAGGACGTTCTTTCCGGCCAGAAGCGCCGCCTTAGTCTGCGCATAGTGCAGGCTGTTGGGGTGGCGATATAGACCAGCTCAATGTCCGGGTCGGCCAGCATGGCGTCATAGTCGGTGTAGACCTTCGGGATGCCGAACTGCTGTGCCAGCGCCTCGCCGGTGGCCTGCTGCCGGGAGCAGACCGCCTCACAGCGGAACGCAGGGACCTTTGCAAACTCTGCCGCCATCGTGCGGGCGATGGAGCCAGTGCCGAGGATGCCGATATTCATAGGAACGCCCTTCCTTATATATAATGGGTATCAGACGCTGCTCTGACAGTTCTGCTTGACGAATTCGCTGGGGGACATGTGATACTTCATGTTGAAGGACTTGGAGAAATAATGGATGGAGCTGTAGCCCAGACGCAGTGAAATTTCGCTGATGGTATAGCGGTTCTCGAGGAGCATCTGACAGCTGCGCTCCAGCTTCTTGTCGTTGATATACTTTTTGGGCGACTGGTCCACCGAGTTCTTGAACAGCAGCTGCAGAGCGGACCGGGACAGCGAGAAGTGCTCGCAGATCTCCGGGATGGTGAGGGGGTCGTAGATGTTGTCGTCGATATAGGCGATGATGCGGTCGAACAGTTCGTCCATGGCGCTCTGGTGGGCCGTGCTGCTGGCGGGGGCCATGGGGGAGGCATAGGTGCCTTGGAGCAGCCGGATGATGGTCTCGGTCAGCAGGCAGAGCATCAGGCTGTTCATATAGGGGATGCCGGTGGTGCTCTCCCGGACGAAGGTTTTTAATAAGGTGTTTATCTTCTGGTCGTAGTGGAACACCCGGTTGATGAGGGCGTCATACCAGACCTCCCGCTCCACGGGAGTCAGGTTGCGCATATCGAAGAGGATGGTCATATAGGAGGCCCTGTGCTCTTCGTCGGTGTACTGGGTGTGGAACTGGCCCGGGCCGTATATCATCAGGTCTTTTTCTTTTAAGTGGTAGAGCGTGCCGTCCACTTCGGTCTCCAGCTCGCCGGTGTCCACGTAGGTCAGCTCGAAGAAATCGTGCCGCTCACCATGGAAACAGTAGTTCTCAGTGCGGATGCGGTAGTAGTAGCCCAGAATTTTCTGTATCTCGATGCGGGGCAGGACGGCCAGAAATTCGTACTGGGAAGGAAAGTCTGTGATATGCAGCAAGTAGCTGCTCTCGGCGTAAAGGTCGTACTCGAGCTTCTGGGTCGTGGAGACGACGGCAAAGTAGATATTTGGCTTGATGTGGATGAGCCTGTTCATCGCAAACTCCTGCACATCGGCAGCCTCCGCCGTGTGGGAGACCAGCAGAACGCCAATGCCGCTCTTTACCTGTAAATAGGTATCGCAGTTGAAGCAGTAGAACTGGGAGACATAGCGGCGGGTGATGGCAACCATCGTCTGGTGAATGAGCTCCGGGTGCTCGCGGTCGATGGGCTGGTGGTAGACCGAGCCGTAGTCCAGAAAAGTGTCGTTGGAAGTTTCGCGTTGCATTCAAATCCCTCCTTACTGAAAAAGTATATCATTTTTTTGGCATTTTGACTAGTCTTATTTATACTTTTTTGGTAGATTGTAATGAGACTCACCGAATTTAACCGTTTTTTCGAAACAATTTGTTAAAAAATATAAAGACATTTGTTCAAATATAGCCTATAATGTAGTTACTCTGAATTGGAAACTCAGACAAAAAACTCAAGGAGGAATTTGAGAATGCCGAACATTGTTCTTACGCGGATCGACAACCGTCTTGTTCACGGTCAGGTCGCAACGCAGTGGTGTGGCGCCATTGGTGCAAACCTTATTCTGGTGGCCAACGACGAGGTGGCTGGCAACAGCCTGCGTCAGGGTCTGATGAATATGGCTGCTCCTGCCTACGCTGCAATGCGTTACTGGACCATCCAGAAGACGATCGATACCATCCACAAGGCCAGCGCCAAGCAGCTGATCTTCATCGTCTGCGAGAACCCGCAGGATGTCGTGAAGCTGGTGGAGGGTGGCGTTCCCATCAAGAAAGTCAACATCGGCAACATGCACATGGCAGAAGGCAAGCGCCAGGTGGCAGGTTCTGTCGCAGTTGACGACGCCGATGTGGCTGCGTTCAAGCGGCTGCAGGAGCTTGGTGTGGAACTGGAGATCCGCCGCGTTCCTACCGAACACGCTGAAAACATCGAAAAGCTGTTCAAGTAAGCTTTCCGGGTGCTTTCGAAAATACTTGAAAAGGAGTATTTATTATGGGCTTTAGTGCACTTCAGATCATTCTGGTCTTTGTGTGGGTGTTCATCGTCGCCATCGACCAGTTTGATTTCCTGGAATCCCTGTACCAGCCTATCGTTTCCGGTGCTGTCATCGGTGCGATCTTGGGCGATCTTCCCACCGGTCTGATCGTTGGCGGTACTTACCAGCTGATGACCATCGGTAACATGCCTGTCGGCGGCGCTCAGCCGCCAAACGCAGTCATCGGCGGCGTCATGGCTACCGTGTTTGCGATCTCTTCTCATCTGGATACCACCGCTGCTGTCGGTCTGGCAGTTCCCTTCGCTCTGATCGGCCAGTACATGGTTACCTTCCTGTTCACCCTCATGTCCCCCATGATGTCCAAGGCTGACCAGCTGGCAGCAAAGGGCGACACTAAGGGCATTGTCCGTCTGAACTATCTGGCAATGGCTCTTCTGGGCCTGCTGTTCGCCATCGTCTGCACCCTCGGTATGCTGGGCGGCTCTGCAATGGGTACTACCCTGAGCAACCTGGCCGCCAAGTATGCATGGATCATGGCTGGTCTGGGCGCTGCTGGCGGTATGATGCGCTTCGTCGGTTTCGCAACCCTGCTGCGCATCATGCTCTCCAACGAGTTCTGGGGCATCTACTTTGCTGGTTTCGCTCTGGCAACCATCATCGGCTACATCCCCGAGCTGTCCGGTTCTGCTCTGCTGCTGATCGCATTCGTTGGTGTTGCGATCGCTCTGTATGACTACCAGACTCGCGTTGCTATCAAGCAGGCTGCTGGTTCTGGTTTTGCTGCGAATGGAGGCGACGACGAAGATGGCATCTAATGCAACTCATTACAACAATCTGACTCCCGCGCAGCCTTTGGATAAGGCTACGCTGAACAAGATGGTGCTTCGTTCCCTGAACCTGCAGGCATCTTTCAACTACGAGCGTATGCAGGCCGCCGGCTGGCTGTACTGCATCCTGCCCGGTCTGGAGAAGATCCACGCAGACAACAAGGAAGACCTGGAGCTCTCCATGGAGCACAACCTGGAGTTCTTCAACACTCACCCGTTCCTGGTCACCTTCGTCATGGGCATCATCCTCTCTCTGGAGCAGCAGAAGGCTGACATCGAAACCATTCGTGCCGTGCGTGTTGCCGCTATGGGTCCTCTGGGCGGTATCGGCGACGCAATCTTCTGGTTCACTCTGGTTCCCATCACCGCAGGTATCACCTCGAACATGGCCATCAACGGTTCGCTGGCTGGCCCCATCCTGTTCCTGCTGATCTTTAACATCGTGCAGTTCGCATGCCGCTTCTTCCTGATGTACTGGTCTTACAACCTGGGCACCAAGGCTATCGACATCCTGACTGCCAACGCTAAGGAGTTCACCCGTGCAGCTTCCATGCTGGGCGTCTTCATCGTCGGTGCTCTGACTTCCAACTACGGCGGCACCACCGTTGCTACCGTCATCGAGAACGGCGACAGCCCCATCGTTATCCAGAGCATTCTGGATGGCGTCCTGCCCAAGCTGATCCCTCTGGCTCTGACCCTCGGCCTGTTCTTCCTGATGAAGAAGAAGAACTGGAAGCCCGTTACCTGCATCGCTCTGCTGCTGGTCATCGGTCTGGTCGGCGCATTCTTCGGCATCTTTGCTTAAGACATAAGCCGGAATCACAATGCACGCGGTACTTCTTGATTTTAATGGGACGATGTTCTTTGATACCCGCTTCCACATGGAGGCGTGGTCAAAGATCTATCATGAACTGCATCCCGAAGATAAAAGCCCTCTTGCATCGGCGAAGATTTGCGGTCCCTGCAATGATGTCATCCTGAAGAACATGGCCCCGTGGCTCACCTGCGGAGCGCCAGCAGTATTCAGAAAAGAAAGAGGCGCTGTACCGGGAGGCATGCAGGAACGATCCTGCCAGTTTACACCTCGTAGCAGGTGCTGAAGAGCTGCTGCAAGGCTTACAGAAGCGCGGCATCCCGTTCGCGCTGGCGAGTGCTTCCATAAAAGCAAATGTTGATTTCTACTTTGACTCGTTTCCAATCGGTCACTGGCTGAAACAACAGGACGTCGTATACGACGACGGAAGCTATGCCGACAAAGGCGAGATGCATCTGGAAGCTGCGCGGAGGCTGGGTGTTCCGTTCTCTGAGTGCTTGGTCATTGAGGACAGCGTCACCGCCATCGCTCTGGCAAAACGAAACGGCGCAGGCCGGATCGTGGGCGTCGGAGAGACGGCAGACGGGTCCGAGCTGCTGGCACTGGGAGCAGACCACTACATCCACGACTTTACAGAATTTGATTACGGTTGGCTGGAAAACTGAGTTCACCCAATGAGTTTCCACTTCCACTAGTTGATAAGGCGGCTTCGAGAGATCGAAGCCGCCTTTGTCGTGCGTGTACATAAAATATACCGCCCCAGAAATGAAGCGGTAGAGAGGAGAACTTGTTCAGTTTATGAGATTGCTCGAGGTCAACAGAGTCAGATACTGGAGTAGTTCCTGAGCAGCACTTTCAAGGGCTGCGTTGCCGGAGTGACAGCGCAGAACGTGGCGGCAAGCGTCCTGAATGCGCTTCAGGCTGTTCTGGCTTCTCGCGATGGACAAATCATTTGAAAGAAATTTTTTATTGATTTGATAATAATCGGAGAAGATAGCTTCCGAAGCATAGTGAACAGCGTCTTGATATTTTTGGTCTTTTTCTAAGCCACGGTCTTCTGCGAGTGCGCAGCAGATAAGAGAGACCGTCAGGGCAGATTTGCAGTGGATAGCCTCCCAGCCGTCATCGTAGACTTTCTTGGCGTAAGAGTAGGCTTCCGTGAGCTTCTCCCTCGATGTTTCATAGCGATAAAGGCATTTGGAACGCTGGAGCCAGTAATGCAAATCGGAGTTCAACTCAACGGAAAGCTCCTCATAAATGCGGCTGACGAGCTGTTGCTTTTGGGTTTGGGCGCGAACAGCTGATTCAGAGTATCGAACAGAATGATCTCAATGTAGAATCGTCTGTGCGAGTAATAGGAGCGGCAGTTCCGCACGATATAAATGATACATTCGACGATTTTTTGGTCGTCACATCTGGAAAGAGCGTTGATGAGAGCGAGCTTGCTGTTGTGGACAAGCTTGCCGGAGTGCTTTGTGGCCTCGTCGGGGGTGCAGGGAAGATATTCAACAAGAGGGCCACAGACGTTCATGAAGTTTCCGATATGAAGATTGGTGATCCCAAGAACCGCAGCGTCAGAAAAGTAGACTTTGTCAAGGGCGGAAAGAAGAATCAGCTGCATATAGCCCCAGAAATCGAGCTGTGAGACATCAATGTCAAGGAAGGACAGGTCTACCAGATGATTATCGCTGAGAAGATACAGGTAGTCGTCGTTGGTGTTGGAAGGCTTTCTTCTGGATATGCCCAGAGTATCCGCTTTGGTACGGTTCTGCAGGAGCTCATCTCTGTGGAAAACACTGTTCAGCTCGACAATACACGTTTTGATTTTGGTTTGAGTATAATTGTCACTGGAATTGACGCACATAACAATACGATGATTATGGTGCAGGAGAAGCGGTTCGTTTCCTAAGATATAGCCATAGACGTCGGGGGAAAGGGTATTGCTGTCAAAAAGGAAAAGTCCATTCCGTGTTTCATTGAACAGTTTTACAATCAGGTCTTCATCGGGAAGCAGGTCGGAAGGAAAATAGAAGCAGTCGCGCTGAGGGACCTTCCGGGTTATATCACAGAGAAGGGAAGTTTTTCCACTGAAGCGACGGCCTTTGACGATAACACAGGTGTATTCGTCGAGATTGGAAAGGACTTCCTGAACAGCGTCCCGCAGGACGTGAAGTCCGCCTCGTTTGAATGTATTGGAAGTAAGATCGAAGATATTCCCATGAGAAAGAAGCGAGAGTGATATGGCCTTATCCGAGTATTCAACAGTGGCCGGATTGTAGTAAGAATACAGGCTCGTTGCGACGGAAGCCTGAAGTTCCTTATATTTTTTCACAAGGTCGACGTAAAAAGCCTCATAGCTGTTAACGAGCAGTACATGGCTGATGCCATAGGAAGAAAGCTGCATTTCTTCGAGAAGAGAAGGCTTTCGTTCCGGACAATGATCCGCATGGAATCTGGCAGGTATTTCCCTGTACACTGGTCGACCACCTGCTTGATGTCGATCTCGTCCTTCAGACTGAGCCGATGAATAGAACAATCCGGCTGCAAAAATCGGATTTTAAATAATTGAGGATATAGCGGTTCTTACTGCCGATGATGGAATTCCAGTATTGGCTGTTGCTGAAGATAATGTTTTCGTTAGCATCATCGGGAGAGCTTGCGTAGATGGCCTCGTGGACAGCATCACCGTGAAGTTTGTATAAGAGTTTTTTGGATGTTTTGGGAATATTGAATTTTTTATACGGAAGGATCGCTCTGTATTTTCCACAGCGCTCGATACCATCATCAAAGTTGATAGTGTAAATATACGGCCAGTCGATTTTATTGATGAAATCCTGATGCGAAGCAGAGAGGTTGGTTTCCGTGAAACTCTTTTCGAAAAAAGCTGCACGGTCGGCTACAGAAATATATTTAAAAAACAGGTCAGCGATCTGAGTGAAAGAGCAGGTATCCAGTTTGCCCTTTGCGAGATCAGGGAACGATTTCAAAATGAGTTCAATCATCTCTGCGCAGACTGTCGGACCATCAGGCACACAGCCTCCTGCAGTCTCAGAACCGGCAGAAAATCCGGCACCGATAAAAGGAATGAGATTTCGGCGGACAGCATATTCGGCGAGCTTGGAGATGCCTTCATCGTGTTCCCAATAGGTGAGTATACTCATTTTTCTGCATCCTTTCATCTAAAGTAAGTGATAATTTATTATACTATATCCAATAGAAGAAGACAATCTGAAAAAATTGCTGGCTACTTTCCTTGTAAAGCAAAAGGTGGAAAATCACTTGACACAGTAAAATGAAAAGCGCAGGTCATCTTCCAACTGGAGAGAACCTGCGCCTTTTGGCATATGTCCCAGACAGGAGTCGAACCTGCGGCCTTCCCCTTAGGAGGGGGACGCTCTATCCAACTGAGCTACTGAGACACATTACAGATATGATACCGCAAACAGCGCACAAAATCAAGTTGAATCGGAGAGAAAAAAGGTGTATCCTATAAAGAGAGGCTCCTGCGCCGGGAAACTTTGCGCAGGGGCGGCAGAACGACTCGCCCCTCTGGCTGCTGGCCGGGGAGCCCGGAGGTTGCAATGGGAAAAACAAAACCAAAAGCGGACACGCCGGCCCAACAAGGGCTGGCTGGCGGGCAGCAGTGCGACGCAGACCATCTGCAGCAGCTTTCTGCTGGTCATCGCGGTGGGGACGCTGCTGCTTACCCTGCCCATTTCCAGCAGGACGGGGCGGCTGGGCGTCATCGACGCCATGTTCACCGCCACCAGTGCCACCTGCGTGACGGGCCTCGTCGTGCGAGATACATGGAGTCAGTTTTCGCTGTTCGGGCAGGTAATCATCCTGATGCTCATTCAGGTGGGAGGCCTCGGCCTTGTCACCCTCACCAGCTTCTTCGCGCTGGCGGCCCGGCGGCGGATGGGCTTCCGCGACCTGCGGCTGCTGGGCGAGAGCGTCTCGGCAGACGGCCTGTCCAAGGCCACTGAGGTGCTGAAGATCGTCATCAAGCTGGCGGCGGCTTTCGAGGCCGTGGGCATCGTGCTGCTGCTCTTCGCATTTGTGCCGCAGTTCGGCGCAGAGGGTGTGTGGGTCAGCGTGTTCACGGCCATCTCGGCTTTCTGCAACGCAGGCTTTGACCTCTTCGGACGGTTTGGCGCCTACTCCTCGCTGGTGCCGTACGTCAACAACTACTATGTGCAGGCTGTCATCATGTTCATGATCATGGCCGGTGGTCTGGGCTTCATGGTCTGGGTGGAGCTGGCAGAGTACCGCAAAAAGCGGCGGCTCTCTCCACGCGAAAGTCGTGCTGCAGTTCTCGGTCATCTTCTGGGTGGGCGGCGCGGTGCTGCTGGCCCTGCTCGAGTGGTCGAACCCCAGGACGATGGGCGGCCTGTCCGTCCCGGGCAAGATAATGGCGGCGCTGTTCCAGTCGGTATCCACCCGTACTGCGGGTATGAACACCATCGACCTCGCGGCCTGCAGCCCCATCAGCAAGCTGCTGATGAGCGTGCTGCAGTTCATCGGTGCGGCCCCTGGTTCGACGGGCGGCGGCGTCAAGGTGACGACCTTCGCGGTGCTCATCCTGACCATCCGCAGCGTGGCACAGGGCCGCGATGACTGCGTCATCGGCGGCCACCACATCGAGTCCAAGACGGTCTACCGCGCTCTGACCATCATCGTCATCGGCGCGGTGGCGGCGTTCGGCTCTGCTGTCGTGGTGTACTACAACACCGCGGAGACGGTGTCGGTCATCGACTGCATCTTCGAGTCCTGCTCGGCGTTCGGTACGGTGGGCCTGTCGGTGGGTGTCACGGGGCAGCTGAACACCGGCGCAAAGCTGCTGTATATGGCCTGTATGTTCATGGGACGCGTTGGCCCGGTGTCGCTGGCGATCAGCCTGACGGCAAAGCCCGACGACAACAAGCGCAAAGTCCTCCCGGTGGGTCACATCAACGTAGGTTAAACAAAAAGTGGGCGCTCTACCTGTCCGGAGAGACAGAGGAGCGCCCGCTTTCACTCATTATAAATTGTCCAGTTCCGTCTGGAGCTTTGCAAGAGAGTCCCGAATCGGCAGATGCTGGGGGCAGACGGCCTCACACTTGCCGCAGCGGACGCAGTGAATGGCCTTTTCGGCATCCGGGAAGCAGGCTGTCCACTGCTGGCGGATGGCGTCCTTATTGCCGAACATCCCGAGCTTGTTCCAGATGCTGAAATTGTCCGGAATGTCCACGCCCATGGGGCAGGGCATACAGTAGCGGCAGCCGGTGCAGCCGATTTTGATGTGGCTGCGCAGGACGTCGGCAGTCTGCCGGATGGCGGCGTTCTCGGCGTCGGTCATGGGGCGGAAATCTCCGAAGGTGGCGAGGTTGTCGTCCAGCTGGTCTTCTGCGCTCATGCCGGAGAGGACGACCTTCACATTTTTGTGGCTGGCCGCCCAGCGCAGCGCCCACGAGGCCGCGCTGGCGTCGGCGTCCAGTGCATTCAGCGGCGCGGCAGCGTCCGGCGGCAGCTGTGCCAGCGTACCGCCCTTGATGGGCTCCATGATGATGAGGGGAACATTCAGTTCTTCGGTAAGAGCATAGCCCCGGTCGCCTGCGATCTCCTCGGCACGGTCATCGGTGTCGAGGTAGTTGTACTGCAGCTGGCAGAAGTCCCACGGCTGGTCGCGAAGGATGTGCTCGAAGCCCGCCGCGTTGTCGTGGCAGGAGAAGCCAAAATTCCGGATGCGCCCGGCGGCCTTCTGCTCCCAGAGCCAGTCCACAATGCCCATCTCTTTGGCCGCGTCGTAGCGGGCTTTGTGCAGGGAATGCAGCAGATAGAAGTCGATGTAGTCCACGCCCAGCCGCTCGAACTGCTTCTCGAAGATGTCTTTGGCCTCGTCGAGGTCTCGCAGCTCCACACAGGCAGCTTGGTGGCGAGGTAGAAGCTCTCCCGAGGCCACTTGGCAATGACCCGGCCCACGAAAGGTTCGCTCTCACCGCCGTGGTAGGGGAAAGCGGTGTCAAAGTAGTTGACGCCCGCCGCCCGGGCAGTGTTCAGCAGCTTTTCGGCCCGCACTTCGTCGATGCGGCCATCCGGCAGGGTGGGAAAGCGCATACACCCGTAGCCCAGCAGCGAGGTGGAGATGTCCTGCCCGATGCCGTCTTTTCGTCCAATCACGATACTCCATAGCCATTTCTCCGGCGGGGGTCTGCCCGCCGCTCCTTTGCCCTAAGTATAGCAGGAGAAATTGCGATAGACGAACACCCCGGCCTGCAGGCAGCCGGGGTGTTGTATTCGTGCGGGAAATATGATATTCTAAAGGGACCCGGGTTGCGGCTCCCAGCGGCCATTTCGCGCCTTGAGCGGCGCTCATGTCCTGCTGGCCGCTGCCCCAACAGCTCCTCCCTGCATCCGCCGCAGGCGGCGGTCGTCGCGGTTGCAAATCACCTGGACCATTTTTAACAGCAAAAAGAAATGACCGCCTCGCTCCCACAGCCTGCGGTCATTCTTTTTGATCTCATGCCGGAAGGACGCTGACCATTCGCAGGCAGTGCCTTTCTTATTTATAGAATAGAGCTTTTGCAAGCCATTGTCAAGCAAAACGAGGGATAAGATGGATTCTCTAAAATCGGAAATATCACCCTGCCCCACCGGGCAGTTTTGGCCCGATGGCGGGCTTTACGGACGCGCCCTGCCGTCGGCTGATGGCCCAGCACGGCGCAGGATTTACGGTCAGCGAGATGGTGTCCAGCCGGGCGCTGGTCTACCACGACCACAAAACGGTCAGCCTGCTCAAAGCCGAACCCAACGGCGCACCCTACGGCGTGCAGATCTTCGGCGAGGTACCCCAGATCATGGGCGAGGCTGCAGCGGCCATTGAAGAATACGAGTTCGACTTTCTGGACATCAACATGGGCTGCCCGGCCCCGAAGATCGTCTCGGGCGGTGCAGGCAGCAAGCTGATGCTGGACCCCGACCTCTGCGGCCGCATCGTCGAGCAGGTCAAGGCCCACACCACCCGCCCGGTGACGGTCAAGATGCGGAAAGGCTGGGACGCCGACCACATCACGGCGGTGGCGTGCGCCAAAGCCTGCGAGCAGGCGGGGGCTGAACTCATCGCCGTCCACGCCCGCACCCGGGAGCAGATGTACACCCCGGGCATCGACCCGGACATCATCGCCAAGGTCAAGGCGGCGGTGAAGGTGCCTGTGCTGGGCAACGGCGACATCCACACGGCAGAAGATGCCGTGGAGATGATGCAGCGCACCGGCTGCGACGGCGTCATGATCGCCCGTGCTGCGCTGGGCGACCCGTGGCTCTTCGAGCGGGTGAACGCCGCCATCGAGGGCCTGCCGACTCCCAAGGAGCCGAACCTGCAGGCCCGGATGAACGCTCTCCGCCGTCAGGTGGAAGAGATGGTGGAGCAGAAGGGCGAGTACACCGCCATGCCTCAGGCCCGCGCCCAGACTATGCACTATATGAAGGGCCTCAAGGGCGCTGCCGCCCTCCGCCGCTACTGCTGCACCCTGTCCCGTCTGGAAGACCTGGACGAGCTTATTGCGGCGGTGTTCGAAGAGCAGCGCAAGGCCGGGCTGGACCCGGACGACGTGCGGGAAGTCCCCTTCCCGTGATCATTCGCTGCGGGTCAGCTCGTCGAGGTTCTGGGTGAAGCAGGGGAGGCAGTGCGCCATGAACCAGTCGGACTCAGGGCAGTGCATCCCTTCCAGTGCCTCCCGCTGCTGACGAAGCGCGGCGTCAAATTCGTGGTTGCCGCTGCGCTGCTCCTCCATGCACTTGATGAGGGCCGAGAGCCGGTCAGCAGCTTTCAGGAGCCGCTTTTCCTCGGCGGTCAGCAGGCTGCCGGTGATGAAGGGGCTGACCTCCTCGGCCAGCTCCGGCGGCAGCAGACGGGTCATGGAATCCACACTCTCGGCCTCCAGCGCCGTATAGGCGTCCCGCAGGCCGGGGCTGCTGTACTTGACCGGCGTGGGCATATCGCCGGTGATGATCTCGGGTGCATCGTGATAGAGCGCCGCCACCGCCACCGTCTTGGGGCGGCAGGGCGTGCCGGTGTACCGCCGCGCGATGAGGCAGAGGGTATGGGCCAGCAGGGCAGTGTCGCAGGTGTGCTCACTGAGGGATTCCGGGCGGGTGGAGTGCATCAGACTCCACCGGGTGATGTACTTCATCCGCGCCAGAAGGGCGCTGAACGGGTATAGCTTCATGTCAGCCTCCTTGAAGTGTCTTTGAGAGGGTTATACCCGCCCGGCGGGCGAATGTCAAGCAAAACACAAAAATTCTTTTTTTCCACACAGCCGCGTGCTATACTGGAACGCGAGAACGATGCAGGCGATGGGCCTGTGCCGCCCCTCCGGGCGGGGAAAGAGGATAGACAATGGACGATTCAAAAAATCAGACCGGAAATGCCCGGCTGCTCAATATGCCGGGGCGGCGGGACCAGATGCTCCGCACCATGCTGCTCTGTGCGCTCACGGCGGCGATATTCTTCCTGCCGTTCTATATCATCGACGGCGGATTTTTCCACTACGCGGGCGATTTCAACAGCCAGCAGATCAGCTTCTACCGCTATATGAACGGCTTCATCAAGGGGCAGGCTACCCGGACGGTATGGCCGGCGCGGCCCGTAGCACTTTCTCCTGGGCCACCGACCTGGGCAGCGGCGCGATGAACGCCTACTCGTTCTACCTGTATGGTTCGCCCTTCTTCTGGCTGTCCCTCATCTTCCCCCAGAACTGGCTGCCCTACCTCATGGTGCCGCTGCTGGTGCTGAAATTTGCTGTGGCGGGCGGCGGCGCTTACCGCTACCTCTGCCGCTATGTCCGCCGCTCCGATCACGCGGTGCTGGGCGCCTGCCTGTATGCCTTCTCGGGTTTCAGCATCTACAATGTCTTCTTCAACCACTTTATCGACGTGGTGGCCCTCTTCCCGTGGATGCTCTGGGCGCTGGACGAAACGCTCTACGAGCAGGAAGAGCACTACGGCCTCTTCGCGTTCTGGGTGGGGGTCAATCTGCTCAACAACTACTTCTTCTTCATCGGACAGGTCCTCTTCCTCGTTATCTACTTCATCTGCAAGCTGACGACGAAAGATTTCCCGATGAATGTCCGACTCTTCGTCCGGCTGGCGTTTGAGAGCCTGCTGGGCGCGGCTCTGGGCTTCGTCCTGCTCTGGCCGGCGGTACTCAGCATTTTGCAGAACCCCCGCACCATCGACCTGTCGTCGGGCTGGGGCTTTCTGACCTACTCGAAGGTGCAGCAGTATCTGGCCATCCTGCTGAGCTGGATCTTACCGCCCGATTCGCCCTACATCACCTCCATCTGGTCGGAGGGCATCATCAAGTGGACGAGTATGTCGGCCTATCTGCCCCTGTGCAGTCTGGCCGGCGCGATGGCCTACTGGCGGGCGCGGAAGGGCGACAGCAAAAAGCGCATCGTCGCCACCTGCGCCATCTTTGCGCTGGTGCCGGTGCTCAACAGCGCCTTCTACGCCCTCAATTCCAGCTACTACGCCCGGTGGTACTACATGCCGGTGCTCATCCTCTGCGCCATGACGGCCAGTGCGCTGGAAAGCCCGACATCTCTGCCGACGAGCTGGACGCCCCGGTCCAGGGCATCGGCTGGCTGATGATCGCGACGCTGGCGTTTGCCTTGGTGCCGGTGCAGGACATTGATACCAAAGAATGGTCGCTGGGTGTGCTGCAGAATCCCGGCCAGTATGTCGCCGTCCTGAGCTTCGGCATCGGCGGTCTTATCCTGTACCACCTGCTCTGCCGCCGCTGGCGGGGGAGCAGGGCCTTTGCCCGTCGGATGACGGCAGTGGTGCTGGCCTTTGCCTGCGTGTTCAGCATGGTACACATCGGCATCGGCAAGTTCGGCCAGTGGCACACCGACAGCGACCTTGTGGAGCAGTACACCTCTGCAATCAAGCTCAAGGATGACCTGCCCGAGGGCGACTGGCGCGTGGATACCTACAAGACCCACGACAACCTCGGCCTCTGGCTCGACAAGAGCAGCCTGCAATATTTCGGCAGCACGGCGGCCCCCAGCATCCTCAGCTTTTACCCGGCCCTGGGCGTCAAGCGGGATGTCCGCAGTGAGCCGGACATCTCCAACTACGCCCTGCGGGGTCTGCTGAGCGTCAAGTACCTCATCACCACGCCCGAAAAGAAGGAAGATTTTCTCGCCGCTGCGGACGACGGATGGAGCTACTACGACACCAAAGACGGCTTCATGCTCTATGAGAACGAGAACTACGTTCCCATGGGCTTTACCTACGACTACTATATTACGGAGGAGTCCTACGAGACGACCATTAAAAATACCCGCGCGAACCTCCTGATGCGGGCGCTGGTGCTCAGCGAAGAGGACGCCGAAGCCTACGGCAAGTACCTCAAAAAGCTGCCCGACGCAAAGCTGGACGACCTGTGGTACGACACCTACGTCTCTGACTGCGCCGACCGCCGCGCCTCGGCCTGCAGCACCTTCCAGATGACCAATTCCGGCTTCCATGCGGAGATTACGCTGAAGAAGGACAACCTTGTCTTCTTCTCCGTACCGTACGACGATGGATTCACGGCCTACGTCAACGGCAAAGAGACTGAGGTCATCCGGGTGGACGAGGGGCTGATGGCCGTTCTGGCTCCGGCGGGGGAGAACACCATCGACTTCGTCTATCAGGCCGACGGTTATTCCCTGGCCAGTAAAGTCTCGCTGGCAGCGCTGGCGGTATTCGTCCTATACGCCGGGTATTTTGTCTGGAAGAAAAAGAAACGCTGTTGAATCGCGGTTTGTCAATACACATTCTCCCATAAAATGCAGAGCGCTTTTTGTGGAAAGAGCGAATAGCCCTCCCGGCCAAAACGTGATAAAATGAACACGTTGTGCTGCCAGAGCAGCCGGAAAGGAAGCGCGAAAGCTATGGAACAAAGCTATTTGATGCCGGACAGGAACGATGGGAATCATTCCGGGATGCAAATGGGGTGCCGAAAGTTCGCTATTCTTACTGCTCGCTGAAAGGGCGGCTGTTCCGCTGTGTGAGCTGCAGCCGGGAAGAGGCCGAGCGCCTGTGCGAGGACTGGCTGGTAGGCCAGGACCGCTGCTACCGTAACTGAAGATCCGATTTGACAAGACTGCCGTGCAGAAAGACGATGCACGGCAGTCTTTTGTGCGTCAGAAACGGACCGGTTGGAAAAATCAGTTGATTCTAACTTGAAAAGACGGTATAATAAACTATTATGGGAAACAAGACTCTGCCAACAGCAGAGCGTGAAAACGGAAAAGGGGAGAGCGGATGGACGCACGATTCGAGCGCTATATTGAAAATCTCAGGACAGTCCGCACCCTCTCCCAGCCTAAATTCTCCCCGGATATGAAAGCGAAGGAGCTGCTGGAGACCATCCAGTCCAACGCCATCAAGTGCTTCGACTACATGAAGGAGAACAACGCTATCCTCAATGAGCTGGTATTCCAGCGTGCGCCTGCGGAGCTGACGAGTGCCGAAATTGCCAGCCTGCAGGAGTTTGCTGACAAGATGTTCAACTACGCCAGCAGCGAGGACTGCGGCATCGCCTATAAGGTCTACAGCCTCCTGCTGGAAAACGCCCGCCTTCGGGGCGACAAGCCTGCCATCGTCCGCTATCTGTATGAAAAGCGGTTTCTCTCCACTACCTCAATGTCCGGGGCCGCGACTATGCCATCAACCCTTACGGGACGCAGGTGCGCGGCCTTTTTCGGGAGGGTGCAGGCTATATTGCGGAGTATGAGTCCTTCGATAAGACAACAAAAGGCTACATCATGCGCTGTCTGGGCAACAGCCGGATGTCCATGCCACGCAGTACGCCGGAAGAATGCACCGAATATATGAAGGTGTTCGACAGGGCGATGGGCATCATCACCGACCCTTACTACTACCGGCTCGACCCGGACCTTCCGTGGGGCAAATTCGAGTATGCGATGCATATGGACCGAGACGCTGCTGAGCTATCTGCGCCACCACAACGACCCGGTGGTCGCCGCCAAGGTGATGGAGTCGGCGGAAGCCATCTACCGCGACCGGGTGCTCTATAAGGGCGAGGAGGCACGGCTGCAGAACTGGCGTGTCAGCTATCTTTATAAGGCGGCCTGCTTCCATGCTGGACGGTGTACGGCCCGCGAGGTGGTGGAAGAGCTGTTGGACATCATCCACCACACCGACATCCAGGACTACAGCGATACTGGCATCAACAAGAACCTCACGGCGGTGTCTTATCTGGTGGCTTACGAGGTCAAGATGCCGCCTGCCGACCGGAGGAGATGGCATGCCGCACCGAAGAAGTGATGGACCGCAGTTTGCGGTATCTGAACAATGTACCCCAGAATCAGTACTCCCGTGTGGTCAGCCGTGCCGTGCGCGAGCTGGTGGAAATGCAGGCCGAGACCGGAACAGCCCGCCGCAGCCTGCTGAATTATATTCTCGTGGCCCACAAGCCGACCTATGTCCACTCCATGATGGTGGCCGGACTGACCCGCATGTTCGTCAAGCAGATGCTCAAAAAGTCGCCCGAGCTGTTCGTGGGCGTCATGGGCTGCAAGACGGTGGAGGAAGTCCGCCGCAGCCGCATTGAAATATGTGAGCTGGCCTATGAGTGCGGCCTTTACCACGATGTAGGCAAGAGCTATGTGTTTATGTACATCGGCAACAACTACCGCCGCCTGCTGGACGAGGAATTTACCTGCATCCAGTGGCACACGGTGTTCGGCTACGAGCTGCTGTGCAATGTGGGCGGAAAGGACGACCTGGCCCCGGCGGCGCTCTACCACCATACCTTCTACGACGGACACGGCGGCTACCCGAAAAATTATCCGCCCTGCCCGGCGGACATCAAGCCCATCGTAGACGCTCTGACCGTGGCCGACTCACTGGACGCGGCCACCGATAATATCGGCCGCTGCTACACGATGGCAAAGCCGGTGGATACGCTGCTGGGCGAATTCCGCGCCAAGAGAGGCACCCGCTATGCGCCCGAGGTGGTGGCGCTGTTGGATGATGAGGAGTTCTCCCGCGATTTGAAGGAAACGCTGGATGAGACGCGCAAGAGCGTCTATCTTGAGGTCTACCACGTCAAGAGGTAAAAGGGGGCGCTGAGGGTGAAAACACAGAAAACGCCCCTTTTTCAGGGCATTGGCGAGACGGCGCTGGCCGAGATGTTTACCTGCGGCGGTGCGCGCTGCAAGACCTACGCGAAGGGCGAAGTCCTTCTGCGGGCGGGCTGCATCACCCGTGAGGTGGGCATCGTGCAGGCGGGCGGCGTCAACATCGAGAATATCGACCTCTGGGGCAACAGGAGCATCCTGAGCTATGTCCCGGCGGGGCAGGTGTTCGCGGAGACCTATGCCTTCTTCGGCGAGCCGATGATGGTGGACGTGGTGGCGGCGGAAGAGACGGAAGTGCTCTTTTGAACATGGATGACCTCATCCACACACCTCACCCGGACAGCGAGTGGCAGCCGGTCCTCGTGCAGAACCTGCTCAACATCTCGCTGCACAAGAACCTGGCCCTCTCGGAGCGCATCTTCTGCACGGCCCCGAAGACCGTCCGGGGACGGCTGCTGCTGTATCTCTCCAATCAGGCCGCGAAGGCGGGCAGCAAAAGTTTCCGCATCCCCTTCGACCGTCAGGGCCTGGCCGATCACCTCAACCTCGACCGCAGCGCCCTCTCGAAAGAGCTGGGCAAAATGCGGGATGAGGGAATACTGGAAACAACAAAAAACGAATTTACCCTGCATGAGCTGCCGGAATGAGGAGAGCTTTTTCTCTTCACATTCCCCCTTTCCGCCGCATACATCGGTGGGAAGGGGGAATGCAATGTGAACGTCTATCTGTTTGCAGCGGTCATCCTGCTGCTGCCGGCGCTCTGTACGGCGCTGGGAGCGGCGGGGGTCTTTCTGGTGCGTCAGGCCGACGAGCCCCGCACCCGGCGGATGCTCTGCGGCATGGCGGCGGGCATCATGCTGGCCGCCAGCGTGTGGAGCCTGCTGCTGCCTGCCATCGAGCGGGCGGAGGCCGGGATACTGCCGGTCTGGCTGGCCCCGGCGGCGGGGTTGGTGCTGGGTGCTGTGGGCCTGCTGCGGCTGGAAGAGGCTGCCGGGCGGCTGATGCACACCGGGTCAAAAGAGCATGGCCGGATGGGCCGGGTGGTGCTGGCCGTGACTCTCCACAATCTGCCCGAGGGCATGGTGGTGGGACTTGCGGCGGCGCTGGCCCTGCAGGGTGAGCCGGAGGCCGTCAGCGGGGCGCTGGCCCTTGCACTGGGCATCGGCTTGCAGAATATCCCGGAAGGCGCGGCGGTGAGCCTGCCGTTGGTGCAGGCCGGGCAGGGGAGACGGAAAGCCTTCTGCGCCGGTGCTGCGTCGGGCCTCGTGGAGCCGCTGGGGGCGCTGCTGGCGCTGGCCCTCGCGGGCTGGGTGAGCGCGGCTCTGCCGTGGCTCATGAGCGCCGCCGCCGGGTGCATGGTCTGCGTGACGGCTCAGGAGATGATACCGGAAGCCGTGGAGCAGGACGAACCGGCGGGCGTCATCAGCGTGGTGCTGGGGTTCGCCCTCATGATGGCGCTGGATATTGCGCTGTAGCAAAAAAGCCGATGCAGCTGCATCGGCTTTTTTGCTGTCAGTTCTCTTTTGCGAGGTAGACCGTCGTGGAGGAAATGCGAAATCCACGCCGTCGGCCTTCATCACGTCCATGATGTCGAGGTTCAAATCGTTCTGCATCCGCAAAAACACGCCGAGGTCGGCGGTGCGCAGATAGGCAGAGACCATCAGGTTGATGCTTGAGTCGCCGAAGCCGGTCATCCGGACAAAGGCGGTGTCCTCGTAGGTGTCGGGGCTGGCCTTGAGCATGGCGTCGAGGTCGGCCATCAGCTTTTCCAGCTGGGGTCGGGTGGTGTCGTAGGTAACGCCCAGCGTGAAGCGGTAGAGCCGCTTGTTGCGGAGGGTAGCGTTGTTGATGGTGGCACTGCTGACGGTGCTGTTGGTGAGGATGTAGATGGAGTTATCCACGGCCCGGACTTTCGTGGAGCGGAAGTTGATGTCCACCACTTCGCCCTCCACGTCGCCGACGGTGATCCAGTCACCGATGGAGAAGGGCTTGTCCAGCAGGATGACCACGCCGCTGAAGAAATTCTTGGCCATATCCTGTGCGGCCAGAGATCGTAAGGCCGATAAGACCGGCACTGGCCACGACGCTGCCCACGGGCAGGCCGCTCTCCTGTGCGATGGTCGCGCCGCAGAGCACCACGACGGCTACTTTGTAGACTTTATCCAGCAGGGTGAGCAGGGTGCGGTTGGTGCGGACTTCTTCGCTGGACGAGGCCAGCAGCAGAGCCGCGATGCCGGAAGCGTGGTAGAAGCCGGTACCGATGAGGAAGACCAGCATCATCCGATAGGCTTTGAGCAGCAGGGCCGCAAGGCCGGGGATGGCCCAGGGCAGGCTGCGCAGGGCCAGATACATGCCGGTGTACCACGCGATGCGGGCCGCCGGGCGGGCAAAGCTTCCAGCAGGGGTGCGTAAAGGCAAAGTGCCAGCTGCGCTTCAGCAGGCGGGGAAGAGGCTTTTGCAGCCAGCGGCTGACGACCCAGCCGATGAACAGCAGGGCCAGCGCACAGACGCACCGGGCTGCAAAGGCCAGCCAGCCTTCCAGCAGCAGTCCGGCGATGGAAAAGCCGAGATCGTTGATGGTGAAAAGCATAGAAACAGATACCTTCCTGACGAATAATAAAATCAGTATATCATATTACAGCCAGCGGTGCAAATCGGGAGAGGCTTGTTAAAAAATGCATAAAAGGGCTTGACAAGACAAACCTGCCGCGTTATACTCTGCGAAGAAAGTTCGTTTCAGGGCGGGGTGCGATTCCCCACTGGCGGTACAGCCCGCGACCACTCCCAAAGAGTGCTGACCTGGTGAGACTCCGGGGCCAACGGTATAGTCCGGATGCAAGAAACGGCAGGCAATTTGATTTGTTTGTGCGCGCCCTGTTATAGTGTAAGCTATGGCAGGGCGCGTTTTCATTTGTCTTCCCGGTTCCAGCGAGCGAGAAAAGGGCTTTCCAGTCTTTATTTGAATGGGGCAGCCGCCCCGGGAGGAAAATTATGAGAAAAGATACGACCCACAACCTGACCGTTGCCGCCATGCTCAGCGCAGTGGCGTTCATCCTGATGTTCATCGAGTTCCCCGTCCCGATGCTCATCCCGTCCTTCGTCAAGATGGACTTCTCCGACCTGCCCGCCCTGCTGGGCGCGTTCGCCCTCGGCCCGGTGTACGGCGTGGTCATCAGCTTCATGAAGAACCTGCTCCACATCGTCGTCAAGGGTACCAGCACTGCCTGTGTCGGTGAGCTGTGCAACTTTATGCTGGGCGCTGTCTTCTCCGCTGTGGCGGGCTTCATCTACAAGCATCATAAGAGCCGCAAGACCGCCATCCTCGGCGCGGTAGCGGGTGCCGCCGCAATGGCCGTCTTCAGTGTGCCCTCCAACTACTTCATCACCTACCCGGCCTATGTGGAGTTCTACCATATGCCGCTGGAAGCCATCCTCGGCATGTATCAGGCCATCCTGCCCTCTGCCGACAGCCTCATGAAGTGCCTCGTCATCTTCAACCTGCCCTTCACGCTGGTCAAGGGTCTGCTGGACGCCGTGCTCTGCATGGTCATCTATAAGCCCCTGTCTCCCATCCTGCATGGCCGGAAGTAAATTTGAATAAACAAAACGGGCATGTGCCGCTGGCACATGCCCGTTTTGTTTATTGTAACGCTCCTTTATCGAGCCACTTGCCCCTTGCAAGCCGAATGAGGAACAGCGCGCCCCGGATGCAGAGCTCGATGCACATGGCGGCCCAGACGCCCACGAGGCCCAGCCGGGGAGCCAGCAGGAAGGCGAGGGTGAGCCGGACGCCCCACATGCTGAACAGGTTCAGCAGGAAGCAGCCTGCTGTCGCCTGCGCCCTGCATCGCGCCGCTTGCTACGATGCTGGCTCCGAACATCGGCTCTGCAAAAGCCTCGATGCGGAGAACCTGCGCACCCAGCGCGATGACGGCGGCATCTGCCGTGAAGATGCCCATAAGGGCCGGGGCGAAGAGCCAGAGCCCCACGCCGGACAGCGCCATGATGCCTATGCCCATCATGGTGCAGAGCCAGGCGAACCGCTTCGCCATATCCCGGCGGTGTGCGCCGACGGCCTGCCCGATGAGGGCGATGGAGGCGTCCTGAATGCCGTAGCCTGCCATAGCAGAGGCCCTCGGCGCTGACGCCGAGGCTGTTGGCCGCGATGGCCACCGTGCCGAGGCCCGAGACGATACGGACGAGCACCACCTGCGCCGACGAGAGGGCCGCACGCTCAGCGGCCAGCGGTGTACCCACCCGCCAGAGATTGCGCAGACAGGCGGAGGTGATGCGCCAGCTGCCGGGCTTTCGGATGCAAAGCGGGCCGTCCCGCAGCAGCAGGACACCCAGCGCCAGCAGACCGCCGATGGTCGTGGAAAACGCTGTGCCAAGCGCCGCACCCGGGACTTCGAGGCCGGCACCCCAGACTGTGACGCTCTGGCCGAAGAGCTGTATCTGCCGGGTGGGGTTGATGAGGAAGAAGTTGAACACCACGTCCAGCACACAGACCAGCACGCTGATAAGGCTGGGCGTCAGGGCGTCGCCGGTGGCGCGGAGCATGGCTGCGTACATTCCCATGGCCATCGTGAAGGGAAGGGCCGCCGACCAGATGGCGAAGTAGGCGCTGGAACTGGCCTGGAGCGAGATGTCCGCCCCCAGCCACCCGGGCAGGAAACGGCTGATGCCGACGCCGAAAGCCGCAGCGCCCAGACCCAGGATGAGGTTGAAGAGCATGGACTGCCGCAGCACGCCCCGGGCATCCTGCTGGCGGTCAGCCCCGAGGTACTGGGCGATTTGGATCGAAAACGCAGTGTACAGTCCCACAAGGATGCCGTGGAGCAGCCAGGTGCTCGAGCTGACGATGCCGATGGCGGCGGTGGCCTCTGCGCCGATGTGGCCCACCATGGCGGCGTCGATGTACTCCATCGCCGTGACCACCAGCTGCTCCAGAATGGAAGGGATGCTCAGCGCCAGCGCGATGCGGGCCGTGTCGGACAGCGGGATGTCCTCGCCCTGCCGCATCCGGGCCGAGAGCTGCTCCAAAGAAAGTGTCATGTCGTCTCCTGTTTTCTGTGTTGATAAGCTGCCTTACTATTATAGGCACGGGGAGGAAGATTGTCAAACCGGGCGATTGATTTTTGGCTCTGGCGTGATACACTCTCGGAGTAAGAAGAATATCATTGAAAGAGGTTCAAAATATGCTGCAGCTTATTTCAGCTACCGGCCAGCAGACCGTGGACGCGCTGGCGTTCCTGCTGGCGTTTGCCCTGACCGCCCTGATGGACTCGGTCTTCCACGACAAGCTCCCCCACGACCATGGCCGTGCCTTCGCCGTCAACGGCGAGCTCTCCAAGGGCAAGGCCCGGGGTTCCGGACTCATCTTCGTGCTCTGCATCGCGCTGGTGACGCTGGCGGTGGTGCCTTTTAGGTAGAGGACCTTATTTATACCGTTCTGCTCATCGCCTCCATGCTGTCGGGCTACTTTGACGACGCCTCCGAGACGGCGTGGAACGAGTACAAGAAGGGCCTCATCGACTTCGTCATTGCCGTGGTGGCAGGTGTTACCTACCTGAACTTCAACGGCACGAGCGTCAACTTCATGAGCACTACTTTCACCATTGCCTATCCGCTCTACCTGCTGCTCATCGTCATCCTCATCTGGGCCAGCATCAACGTGGTCAACTGCACCGACGGCGTGGACGGCCTGTCCGCCAGCCTCGCGGTGGTGAGCATCGGCACCTTCCTGCTGGCTTACGGCGAGGAGCTGGGGACTACTCCACCGCTGCCATCGTCTTTATCGGCGCACTGCTGGCCTACCTGTGGTCCAACGCAAAGCCATCCAGCCTCCTGATGGGCGACGCCGGCAGCCGCGCCATGGGCTTCTTCCTCGCCATCCTGGCCCTCAAGTGCGGCCACCCGTTCGCCTTCCTGCTGGCGGCGCTGGTGTTCATCGTGGACGGCAGCCTCGGCATCCTGAAGATCAGCTTCAAGCGCTTCCTCCACATCAGCATCCTCAAGAACACCCTCACCCCGCTGCACGACCATGTGCGCAAGCGCATGGGCTGGAGCGACGAGCAGGTGGTGGCCCGCTGGCTCATCCTGCAGGCCGTCGCATCGGCGCTGCTCCTGCTGATGACCCGCTGATTTACGGATTTTAAGTACGATGTTTGTGCAGCTTTCCAAAATGCAGATTGACCCGCTCTGATTTTTGTTGCACTTTATGGATTGAAAGTCAAGCAAAAAAAGACTATACTTTAACCAACGAAAGCAAAGGCGCTTAAGTGGATGTATTCACTTTGCGCCTTTTTTGTTTTTTCGTTTTTGTGTGCGGTTCGGGAAAGCCGCACAAGATGCGCTGTCCGTGGCGCTGGAGCACGGACGACAGAACAGGATAGGGAAAGGCGGGGATCACAGTGATCAAACTCGAACACGTTGACAAGTACTTCGGAGACCTGCACGTCCTCAAAGACGTGAACCTCGAGGTCGCCGAGGGCGAAAAGCTGGTCATTATCGGACCGTCCGGCAGCGGCAAATCTACCACTGTCCGCTGCATGAACTTTCTGGAAGAGCCGACCAGCGGCCACGTCTACATCGACGGTCAGGAGCTGACCAACAAGAACAAGACCAAGATCGTCCGCGACAACATGAGCATGGTCTTCCAGCAGTTCAACCTCTACCCCCACATGACGGTGCTCAAAAACCTGACGCTGGCACCCATGAAGCTCCATCACAAGACCAAGGCAGAGGCCGAAGAGCTGGCATATCATTATCTTGAGGTCGTCGGCCTCCGGGACAAAGCGGATGTCTACCCTCCGCAGCTGTCCGGCGGCCAGCAGCAGCGCATCGCCATTGCACGCGCCCTCTGCGCACAGACCAAGATCATCCTGTTCGACGAGCCGACTTCGGCCCTCGACCCTGAGACCATCCAGGAAGTGCTGGATGTCATGGTAAAGCTGGCACACGAGAAGAACATCACGATGGTGGTCGTCACCCACGAGATGGGCTTTGCACGAAACGTGGCCGACCGTATCGTCTTTATGGCGGACGGCCAGATCATTGAGGAAGGCACGCCGGAGCACTTCTTCACCAACCCCAAGAACGAGCGCGTCCGGCAGTTCCTGAGCAAGATCGTCCGCTGAGAGGACGAACAACAAAGGTTGACACGGCAGGGACTCACAAGTTGTGGTGAGACGCCGTTGTTGATAACAGGCCGTTTTCGGAGCGGACAGGGAAAGCCGCTCGGGCCGAAAAAAAAAGAGGAGTGGTTTATTATGAAAAGATCTCGCGTCGTGATTTCCTGAAAGTCACTGGTTTGATGGGCGCTGCTGCTGCCCTGACCGCCTGCGGCGGCTCTGCAAGCTCCACCGCAGCCTCCACGGCATCTTCTGCCGCCGGCAGCGCAGCCGCTTCCACTGCAGCACTGGGCGCTGACACCCAGGCCATCGTGGACCGCGGTGTCCTGAAAGTGGGCGTCAAGAACGCAGTTAAAGGCTTCAGCTTCCAGGATACCCTCATCGGCGAGTACAAGGGCCTCGAGGACAGCCTCGCAGAGATGATCGCAGAGCACCTCGGCGTGGACGTTGAGTTCACCACAGTTACCGCCGCCACCCGCGGCGAGCTGCTGGACTCCGGCGACATTGACGCCGTTCTGGCTACCTTCACCATCACCGAAGAGCGCAAGAAGACCTGGGACTTCTCCACCCCTACTATACCGACTACGTTTCCGTTCTGGTGGAGGACTCCACCGGCATCAAGGGTCTGGCTGACCTGAAGGACAAGGTCGTGGGCGTCTCCTCCGGCTCCACCTCCGCTCGTGCTCTGGTCAAGGCCATGATCGACGAGGGCGTGCTGGACGGCGCAAACTTCGACGCCGACACCTTCAACGCCGACACCTGGAAGGATGGCATCTCCTTCCGTCAGTACGACGACTTTCCCGCCATCAGCACCGCACTGAGCGCAGGCGAAGTGCAGGGCTTCTGCGTCGATAAGTCCATCCTCGCCATCTACAAGACCGAGGGCCGCAGCTACATTGACGCTGAGTTCAGCCCGCAGGAGTATGGCGTCGCTACCAAGAAGGGCAGCGACTTCTCCACCCTGTGCGACGACCTCGTCAAGGGCTGGCTGGCAGATGGCACCATCGAGCAGCTCATCAAAGACAACGGTCTGGATTAAGCCCAGACTTTTCAGAACCAAGAGAGTGTAGGAAGGGGAGTTTGCCATGTCTGGCTTGTTTTCGTTAGAGTCCTGGTCCACCGTCTGGACGCATCGTGAGAGTTTTCTGCTGGGTCTGGGCAACACGCTGCAGACCGCCGTCTGCGCATTGGCGCTGGCCTTCATCATTGGCGCTGCGCTGGGCCTGATGTCCACCAGCGGCAGTAAGCTGCTGCGCATCATCGCCCGCATTTACGTCGAGTTCGTCCAGAACACCCCGCTGCTGCTGCAGCTGTGCTTCCTGTATTATGCGCTGGCATTTGCAGGCGTGAGCCTCGGCGTCATCCGCACCGGCATCATTGCACTGGGCGTTTACACCGGCGCTTATATGGGCGAGGTCGTCCGCGCCGCCATCGAGTCTGTGCCGAAGGGCCAGTTCGAGGCCGCACAGGCGCAGGGCTTCAACTATCTGCAGCGGATGGGCTACATCATCCTGCCCCAGAGCATCCCCGTGATGCTCCCTCCGATGGTCAACCAGGTGGTCAACCTCTTCAAGAACACCTCCTGCCTCTACATCGTGGGCGGCGCTGACCTCATCAGCGTGACCTACAGCTTCGTCACCGGTGCTTCCACCGGCGGCGCATACGCCCCCGCTTATATCGTCTGCGGCCTCATCTTCTTCGTGGTCTGCTTCCCGCTGTCCACGCTGGCAGCCCGCTGGGAAGCTTCCCTCAAGGAGCGCAAGGGCCGTGTGAACCCGGGTCTCAAGACTGCTGCCAAGAAAGTAGAGCTGAAGGAGGCTGCCTGATATGAAGACGCTTGCTGCAAGCCTTTCCATCCTGACAAGAGAAGGCGTCATGCTCTACCTGCTGCGCGGCGTGGCCTTCACCTGCATCATCTCGGTGCTGGGCGTCATCATGGGCCTCATCGTGGGCTCTCTGCTGGCGCTGGCCCGCACCTACTGCAAAAGGGTCCGACCCGCATCCTCGGCTGGTTCGCTACCGCCTACATCGAGCTGTTCCGCAACACGCCCTACCTGCTCTGGATCTTCATCTGTGTGGTGTTCTGCCCCTGCCCGGGCTTCTTCGCCCGCAAGATGTTCGGCCTGACCAGAGTGGAGATGAAGCTTCTGTTCAAGGCCGCTCTGGCCCTCATCCTCTTCAACTCCTCCGTCATCGCCGAGATCGTCCGCGGCGGCCTGAACGGCGTGTCAAGGGCCAGTTCGAGGCCGGCTATGCACAGGGCTTAAACACCGCTGAGGTGCTGCTCTACATCGTACTGCCGCAGGCTTACCGCAACATCGTGCCGACCCTGCTCAGCCAGGTCATCACCACCATCAAGGACTCCTCCTATCTGGCAAACGTGGCCACCATCGAGCTGATGGCCCGCATCCGCCAGCTGCTGAGCGCCGCCGGTACTTACAATGGCCTCGGCACGGTGAACGTCTCCGACGTCATGGTGCTGTTCGGCACGGCCTGCGTCATCTACTTCATCATCAACTTCACCCTGAGCTGTGTGGTGCGCGCAATGCAGAACCGCCGCAAGAAGGCTCTGGTCTTTGCCCCGGCAAAGGCCGCATAAACTAAGCCCTATTCCAATTTCCCAATTCCCAATTATTCTCCTGTCATTGTTCTGTCAATGCCAAAAGCGCCCGGCGGGTATCCGCCGGGCGCTTTTGGTGTATAGAGATATTCCGATATGCCAAAGCCTCTCCCTTTGGGAGCAACAACGACGACCGCCGCCAGCGGCGGAAACAGGGAGGAGCTGTTGGGGCCGCGGCCAGCAGGATGCGAGGCCCGCACCAAGGGCCGAAGCAGACGCTGGGAGCCGCAACCCGGGCAGTGGCACGCCGCAGGCGTGACGGAGAGGTTATTATGATGCAGCTTTCTCTGCCGCCTCCACCACATGGCTCACGAGCACGGAAGTCGTCACGGTGCCGACGCCGCCGGGGACGGGAGTGATGGCCTCCACCACCGGCTCTGCCTCACCAAAGCGGACGTCACCGCAGAGCCTGCCTTCCTCGTTGACATGGATGCCCACATCCACGACGACCTGACCGGTCCGCAGATGTTCTGCACCGATAAAGCCCATCTTGCCCATGGCCACCACCACAACATCGGCCTCGCGGCAGACATCGGGCAGATTTTGGGTGCGGGAGTTGCAGAGGGTGACGGTGGCGTTTTCCCGGTCCAGCATCATGGCTGCGGGCTTGCCCACCACGAGGCTGCGGCCCACGACGACGGCCCGCTTGCCGGAGAGGGGAATGTTGTAGAATTTCAGGATCTCAAGACAGGCCTGCGCTGTGCAGGGCGGGTAGCCGACGGCAGTGTTGGTGAAGACACCGGCCAGCGAGCCGTCGGTGATGCCGTCAATGTCCTTTTCGGGCGAGAGTGCGGCGCGGATGGTCCTGTCATCAAACTGTTTGGGCAGGGGGCGGAAGAGCAGACAGCCGTGGATGGCGGCGTCTGCGTTGATGCCGGCAATGACGCGCAGCAGCTCTTCCTGCGAAGCGTCGGCGGGCAGAAGGAACTGCTTCACCTCGACGCCCACTTTTGCACAGCGGGTCATGACGCCTTTCTCGTAGGAAGGTCATCGGGGCGTTCGCCCACCCGGACGACGGCCAGCGTGGGGACAACGCCCTTTTCCCGCAGTGCGGCGCAGCGGGCAGCATTTGCTTCGTTCATGGCGGCCACGACGGGCGCACCCTTCAAAATGGTAGACATATACGTTCCCTTTCTATGCATCAGGCCCGCAGGCGGCTTGCCACGGACTGGTAGACTTCGTCGGCCAGCGGCAGATATTCTGCCAGCATCCGGGCCGCTTTTTCGTCCAGCGCGGCGGCATGGGCGCGGTCCGTCATGAGCTTTGTGTTGATGGCGACATTCAGAGCCGACGCCTGAAGTGCGGCCTTGCAGAACAGCACCGCACAGCCTGCGTCTGAGACGGCCAGCACACTGCCCTTTTCGGCGTAATCGGACGCAAGACGGATGCCCTCACAGCAGGCGTCCATGATGTCCAGCGGCACGGCGCAGGCCCCGTCCAACGCCTCGGCTAGTACGGCGGCCTTGCGGGCCTGCTGTTCGGGCGTCTCTCTGGGCAGGCCGTAGGCCGCCGCCAGAGGCGTGAATGCGTCGGCGTCAGCCTGCACGAGGGCTTCCAGCCGTTTGCGCAGTGTTTCAGCACGGGCATTCAGCGCCAGGATCTCTTCTTCCACGGCAGAGTATTTCTTTTTGCCGGTGGTGAGATTCCCCACCATATTGCCCAGCGCGACGCCTGCCGCGCCCACGAGGGCCGCTGCGCCGCCGCCGCCCGGGGCGGGGGCTTTGCTGGCAAGCCGGCTCAGAAAGTCCTCACAGCTCAGTTGTGTCAAATCCAAAGTAAAGTCCTCCCTCTGTTACGAATCCGTCCAGTTTTTCGTCATAGGCGTCCACTGCCGCTTTATCCACCCGCTGGGCCTCAAAGGCCACGCCCAGTTTCACAGCCCGGGTGCAGCGGGGGAGGTAGCGGTCATAATAGCCTTTCCCCATCCCCACCCGGTGGCAGACTGCATCAAAAGCCGTGCAGGGGACCAGCACGAGGTCGAGCTTGTCCGGTGGCAAAACTGCAGACCGGCTCAAAATGGGCGTGCGGATGCCGTAAGTACCCACTTCCCAGCCGTCCGGCCCCGGCACAGCGGCTGTCAGCGAAAAGCCCTCGCCGCAGACGGGGTAGGCCAGCGTTTTACCCTGCCGGGCCGCTTCCACAGCCAGCGTCGAGAGATCGGCTTCACCGCCGAAGGCCGCATAAAGCAGGATGTTTTCTGCCTTTTTGAAGCAGTCCAGAGCCATGATGCGGGCGCAGAGAGCGGCGTTGGAATGGGTGCGCTCGGTGTCCGACAACGCCCGGCGGGCCGCAATGCCCGCTTTGCGCTGTGCGGCTTTTTGCTCCGTGATGGTCATGGAAATGCGCTCCTTTCTGCGCCCGATGGGCAAATCTGCACAAAACCGGAACGGATTTTTGTTATAATAATAAGCGCTGAGCGCAGAAAAGCAAGACTTTGGCAGGATGGGTGAAATATCTTCATTTAACCGAAAAGAAACGAATCAAACCGTATCGGTTTGTGCGAAATGCTGTTGAAGAAATCCACGATGTCTGGTATCATGGAAACAGGCGGGCCGGAATGAGCGGACGCCCGCGCGAACTGATTTTTGCATCAGAGAGAGGGGTAACTAGTATGTACAACGATATGATGGATACCATCGGCCTCGTGGAAAAGGCCGACCCGGAGCTGGCTGCGGCCATGGACCGTGAGCTGACCCGCCAGCGGGAAAATATCGAGCTCATCGCCAGCGAGAACATCGTCTCGCCCGCCGTCATGGCCGCCATGGGCAGCATCCTCACCAACAAGTACGCCGAGGGCCTGCCCGGCAAACGCTACTACGGCGGCTGTGCCTATGTGGATGAGGTGGAGAACATCGCCATCCAGCGCGCCTGCAAGCTGTTCGGCGCAAAGTACGCCAACGTCCAGCCCCACTCCGGCGCACAGGCCAATCTGGCTGTCTACTTCGCCCTGCTCGATCTGGGCGATACCGTTATGGGCATGGACCTGTCTCAGGGCGGTCATCTTACCCACGGCTCTCCGGTGAATATGTCCGGCAAGAACTATCACTTCGTATCCTACGGCGTCGGCGAAGATGGCCGCATCGACTATGCCGAGCTGGAAAAGCAGGTCAAAAAGGTCCGTCCCAAGATGATCGTGGCAGGCGCTTCGGCCTACCCCCGTGCCATCGACTTCGAAAAGCTGGCTGAGATCGCCCACGGCTACGGGGCCTTCCTGATGGTGGATATGGCCCACATCGCGGGCCTCGTGGCTGGCGGGATGCACCAGAGTCCGGTGCCTTATGCCGACGTCGTGACCACCACCACCCACAAGACCCTGCGCGGCCCCCGCGGCGGCCTCATCCTGACCAATAATGCCGTGCTGGCCAAGCGCATCAACTCCGCCGTCTTCCCCGGCACCCAGGGCGGCCCGCTGGAGCACGTCATCGCGGCCAAGGCCGTCTGCTTTGGCGAGGCACTCAAGCCCGAGTTCAAGGACTACGCCCGCAAGATCGTGGAGAACGCACAGGCCATGGCAGCTGAACTGCAGGCTCGCGGTGTCAAGCTGGTGTCCGGCGGCACCGACAACCACCTGATGCTCCTCGACCTGCGGGACGAGGAGTGCACCGGCAAGGAGCTGGAATCCCGCCTCGACAGCGTCCACATCACCGCCAACAAGAACACCGTCCCCGGCGAGACCCGCAGCCCCTTCGTGACTTCCGGCGTCCGTCTGGGTACTCCGGCTGTCACCACCCGGGGCATGGGCGAGGCCGAGATGAAAGTCATTGCGGACTGCATCGCCGACTGCATCTGGCACTACGACGAGAAGAAGGACGACATCTCCGCCCGTGTGCTGGCCCTGACCAAGGCTTTCCCCCTGTACGAATAATGGATTTTTGACATGTCTAAGCCTCTCCCTCTGGAAGAGGTGTCACCGAAGGTGACGGAGAGGGCAAGCTCGGTTCCAAAGAATATCTGCACAGCGATAAGCATTAGCTTTTGTAAGAGTGATGCTATCGCTGTGTTTTTTATTTCTCTGCAGCGTCCCTGCCCTCTCAGGCGCTGCGCGCCAGCTCTCCCAAGGGGAGAGCCTGAAAAGGAAATCATTTCCTCAGCCGCAGGGTCTGACATGCTTTGCTTTTCGTATCTGGTAGGATGGAATAGAGGACAGGCCCCGAGGGCGCTGACTCTGAACGAGGAACAAAAAACTTCTTACCAGCGGAAAGGAAAGGATACTATGAGTAATTATCAGATGCAGATGCCCGCCCAGTATACATCCATCGGGGACGACGAAATGGTGCTGCTCTGCGGCGGCGAGATCACGGCATGGCAGACGTTCCAGGACATTGGCCGTGTGCTGAACTATGTGGCGCGCATTTTCTCGGCGGGCAGCTCCATCGTCAATAATGTGGTCACCATCGTCAATTATTTCAATAAGCTCGAAGACCTGCTCCCGGTCATCGGGGAAGTGTGAGGCGCGGACGCGATAAAGAAAAGAGGCTGTTGCAGTGCAACAGCCTCTTTGTGTTATAGCTTAGTAGTGCAGCTTGTCAGCGGTCAGTGCCTCGAGCACGGGCAGCATGGCAGCAGCCTCAGCCTTTGCGGCGGGCAGGTCCATGTCGCGGTAGTTACCGCACTCCACCTCGCTTGCGCCGGGGACATCGCCCTCAAACGCAGCCATGAAGCGGAAGGACTCCACCGTCAGGCTCAGCGCCTCGGCGGGGGTCAGGCCCCGGGTCAGCAGGTAAAAGCCGGTGCGGCAGCCCATGGGGCCGACGTAGATGACGCCGTCCTTATACTCGCTGTTGCGGGCGTAGGTGGCGAAGAGGTGCTCCAGCGTGTGGGCCGAACCGGTGGAGAGATAATCGCCATGGTTCGGCTTCTTCATCCGGATGTCCCAGGTCAGAACATCGCCGTCCTGACGGCTCAGGTACATGCCGCGGTCGAGCTTGGTGTGGTCTACGCAGAAACTTGCAATGCGCTCCATGCTGTGCCTCCCGAAATCAGGCCTGCAGGCGCTGGACACTGCCGTGTGCGCAGTCCACAGCGACCATCAGACCGTCGCGGATGTGGGCGGTAGCGCCGACGGCACCCACGATGGTGGGCTTGAGCAGGGCCTTGCCGGCGATGGCGGCGTGGCTGTTCAGGCCGGCTTCCTCGACCACCAGAGCGGCGGCGTCACGGACGTAGCTCAGCATCTCGTTGGAGGTGGAGGGGACGACCAGGACCATGCCAGGCTTGAACTTTGCGCGGATCTCTTCGATGGTGCGGCAGACGCAGGCCTTGCCGGTGGCGTTGGCCAGAGCAGCGCCCTCGGGGCCGACGCCGACGCCGGTAGCCAGGCAGTTGCCGATCATGTGGATCTTGATCATGTTGGTGGTGCCGGAGACGCCCACGGGGACGCCGGCGGTCACAACAGCCAGCTCGCCGTCGTGCAGGTAGCCGTGCTCCTTGGCCAGAGTGGTGGACTTCTCGATGAGCTCATCGGTGCTGGTGGCGAGGTCCATCATGAGCGGGGTGATGCCCCAGGACAGGGACAGCTGACGCTGCACCTGCTCGCACATCACACAAGCGATGATGGGCTGAGAGGGGCGGTACTTGCTGAGCAGCCGGGCAGTGTTGCCGGACTCGGACACGGTGACGATGGCAGAAGCGTTGACGTCCTTTGCGGTCAGGCAGGCAGCGTGTGCGGTAGCGTCGCTGACGCTGATCTGGCCGGCGGCATCGGTCAGGCGGTTGTCGCGGTAGTGGACCTCGTTCTCGGTGCGCTCTGCAATGGCGGACATGGTCCTGAGGGCCTCAACAGGGTATGCGCCCGCAGCGGTCTCGCCGGAGAGCATGATAGCGGAAGTGCCGTCGTAGATGGCGTTTGCCACGTCGGAGATCTCGGCGCGGGTGGGACGGGGGTTGACCATCATGCTGTCCAGCATCTGGGTAGCAGTGACGATGGGCTTGCCGAAGGAGAAGGAGCGGTCGATGACGCTCTTCTGGATGCCGGGCAGCTCGGTGAAGTCGATCTCGACGCCCAGGTCGCCGCGGGCGACCATGACGGCGTCGGCAGCGGACAGGATGCTGTCGATGTTATCGACGCCCTCGCGGTTCTCGATCTTGGCGATGATGCGGATGTTGGAGTCGTACTCGTTCAGCAGGTTGCGGATGTCGTACACGTCCTGTGCGGTACGCACGAAGGAAGCAGCGATGAAGTCGAAGCCCTGCTGGACACCGAAGATGATGTCATCGCGGTCGCGCTGGCTCAGGTAGGGCATGGACAGGTGGACGCCGGGGACATTGACGCCCTTCTTGGTCTTGATCTTGCCGCTGTTGAGTACTTCGCAGACGATGTCGGTGTCCGTGACGCTCTTGATGGCCAGCTTGATGAGGCCGTCGTCCAGCATGATGGTGCCGCCCTCGTGGACGTCCTGGGGCAGGTCCTTGTAGGTGATGGAGCAGATCTCCTTGGTACCCTCCACCTCGCGGGTGGTCAGGGTGAAGGTCTGACCGGCTTCCAGCATCTCAACGCCGTTCTTGAACTCCTTCAGGCGGATCTCAGGGCCTTTGGTGTCCAGCAGGGCAGCAACGGGCTTATTCAGCTCAGCGCGGACAGCCTTCAGCATGTCCAGACGGCCCTTGTGCTCCTCGTAGGAGCCATGGGAAAAGTTGAAGCGGGCCACGTTCATGCCGTTGGCGACCAGCTCGCGAAGGACGCCGTCCTTATCGGTAGAAGGGCCAAGGGTGCAGATGATCTTCGTTTTTCTCATAAATATACCTCTAACAGTCTCTTTTTTCCTCTATGATGGGCGCACAGGTGCCAGATATGCCCTGCGGCCGCTGGCCGGACATCGGCCCGGTCAGGTGTGTTTGAAAACCCTACCATTCTATATTATAACCGCTTGTGTACAAGAGAGCAAGAAAAAATTCGGCAAAGAAAACCTTAAATTTTCGTGATAGATGCAGGAGCGATAAAACGCTTGCGAAAAGTGCGTCCATAGCCTATAATAAGGCTAGCAAAGTCTCACTTCTGCCCCGAAGGGACGAAGATGAGCGCAAAATGATAGAAACGGAGTGAAAGCGTAATGGAAAAGCGCGTTTTTCTGATCGTTCTGGACAGCTTCGGCATCGGCGCAGAGCCGGATGCCGCCGCCTTTGGCGATGAGGGGACCAACACCCTCGGCGCCATCGCCAAGCACCCCAACTTCAACTGCCCCAACCTGAAAAACTCGGACTGTTCAACATCGACGGCGTGACCGCCGGTGAAAAGGATGCCGCCCCATCGGCTCCTTTGCCCGCCTGCAGGAGCAGAGCATGGGCAAGGATACCACCATCGGCCACTGGGAGATCGCTGGTGTCGTCAGCCCCAAGCCGCTGCCCACCTTCCCGGACGGCTTCCCGGACAGCCTCATCCACGAGTTCGAGGAAAAGACCGGCCACAAAGTCCTCTGCAACAAGCCCTACTCCGGCACACAGGTGCTGAAGGACTACGGCGAGCAGGCCATGAAGGAGGATGCCCTCATCGTCTATACCAGCGCCGACAGCGTGTTTCAGGTCGCCGCCAACGAGGAGCTTGTGCCTGTGCATGAGCTGTACCGTTACTGCGAGATCGCCCGCGAGATGCTGAAGGGCGAGTACAGCGTGGGCCGCGTCATCGCCCGCCCCTTCCTCGGCCGCACCGCCGACACCTTCTACCGCACCACCAACCGCCACGACCTGAGCCTCAAGCCGCCCCGCAAGACCATGCTTGATCTGCTCAAGGACGCAGGCAGGGATGTCATCGCCGTGGGCAAAATTTTCGACATCTTCGACGGCGAGGGCGTGACGGAAAAGATCAAGACCACCGGCAACACCAACGGCATCGCCTTCACCAAGGCTTTGCAGACCCGCGACTTCGAGGGTCTGGCCTTCGTGAACCTCGTCGATTTCGATATGCTCTACGGCCACCGCCGCGACGTGGCAGGCTACGCCGCCGCCGCCACCGAGTTCGACAAGTTCGTTGCCGACTTCATCCCCGGGATGCGGGAGGGCGACATCCTGATGGTCACGGCCGACCACGGCTGTGACCCTCCTACACCAAGACCACCGACCATACCCGCGAGTATGTGCCGTATCTCATCTGCGGCAAGGGCGTCAAACCGGGCGTTGACCTCGGCACCAGGCTCTGCTTCGGAACCATCGCACAGACCATCTGCGACTATTTGGGTGTGGATGCTTCCACGCTGGACGGCCAGAGCGTGCTGAGCGACATCCTGAAATAAGCATAAACGCAAAGATCCCGCAAGGCAGCTGCTTTGCGGGATCTTTCTGTCTATCAATTATGCTGCATCATTTTCAGCGCTGGAAGCGTCGCCGCTGCCGGAGCCGAACAGGGCGTCCAGCACGGTGGAAGCGGCCTGATGCAGGAAGCCGCCTGCTCCACCTGCTCCTGGGTCGGCATACTGAAGGACGGCGACTCGGTGGAGTCTGCCGGGGCTTCTTCACTGCCGTCTGCAGGAACCTCGGTGGAAGCGCTGTGCTCACCGGAGGCGTCACCCTCGGCGGGCTGGCTGTCAGCGGGGCCTCTTCCGCCGGGACTTCGCTCTCGGCGGGCTCTTCTGCGATCGCGCTGTCGGGAGATTACTCCGGGATGGATGCACCGGCGTTGGGGTCGGCGGTCGGCGTGAAGACATCGGTCTTCTCGGGGGTCTGGCTGGTGCTGGTGAGCTTATCCTCGCCGCCCAGAACCGCAGCGATGAGGGCCTTGGCTTCGTTGACCGAGTTCTCATCCGGCTTCATGACGTAGAGGCTCTGGCCCTTGGCGGAGTAGCACTTGGTGCTCTTCGCGCCCGAGCCGGTGACGGTGTAGCTCTGGATGTCCCAGTTGGCAAGGTCGCCTAGCTGCATCCGGACCAGCGCAGAGATCTGTTCCTGCGAGAGGCTGGTGACGAAGCAATCGGCGGCGGCGTCCATCAGCTTGGAGAAGCCCATGAGCAGGGCGGGAGACTTGAGCTTGTTGACCATCGCGTCGATGACTTTCATCTGGTTGATGCCGCGCTGGATGTCGCCGGTCTTGAAGGCGTGGCGCTCACGGGCAAAAGCCAGAGCGGACTTGCCGTCCAGATGGTTCCAGCCCTCGGCGAAGGTGGTGGGGTCGTAGTAGCCGGGCTGCCCACCGAGGTGAATGCCTGGTCGGAGTAGACGTCCACGCCGCCGATGGCGTCGATGATGTTGATGAAGCCCGCAAAGTTGATGCGGAGGTAGTGCTCCACATTCACGCCGTAGAGGTTGCCCAGCGTGGCCATGCTGGTCTCGACGCCGTAGAGGCCGGCGTGGGTCAGCTTGTCCTTGCTGTCGGTGCCTGCGAGGTCAACATAGTAGTCGCGCGGGGTGTTGATGAGGGCCGCCTGCTTGGTGGTGGGGTTGACCACAGCGAGGATGTTCACGTCGCTGCGGGCCTTTTCGGTCAGCTCGCCGCGGTTGTCCACACCGCTGAGGTAGACGACGAACGGCTCTTTCGTGATCTTATTCGCCTCTGCGCCGGTGAGCAGGCCGGAAGTCATGCTGTCCAGTGCGGTCAGACCCTGCTGCGCCCAGACACAGCCCACGGCCAGCGCGGCGCAGAGCAGGACGGACAGCACCCGGGCCACGACGGCACCGCTGCGGGAGGCGAGGCACTTGCGCACCAGCAGCCAGAGCAGCACCAGAAGCGCAGTGATGATAACGAGGTAGAGCACCGGCAGCATCTGGGTGCGCCAGAGCTGCACCAGCGCGGCAAGGCTCAGGATGGCCTGCAGTACCAGCAAGACCATTCCTCCTTTCGGAAGTTTGTCGTCAGCGGGGGCGGGCTCGCTGGGGTGCAGCGGCTCCCACTGTCTGCGGGGCGGCACCGGAGGTTTCGGCGGCTCAGACGGAGGCGTCGGTGTCGGTTTCGGCGGTGCTTTGGGGCGGGGAGGTTCCGGCGAGAAGAAATCGGCGCTGTCTACCTCCACTTCGTCGGGCTCGCTGCGCTTGATGCCCCGGTGGATGTGCCGGGGGCCTTCGTCGTTATTCTGGGGATGGGTATGCTTGTTTTCGTCAAACATAGGCGTTCACTCCTTTGGATGTGTGTGCCATCATGTGGTGGGGATGATGCTCAGCACAGCCCGGGCGGGCAGGCAGGTGGCCGTCTGGTCTTCCTCGCTGAGCCAGCCGAAGGACTCGCAGATGTGGTCAGGGCAGGGTGAATCTACAAAGCGGGCCGCGCCGTCCTGGATCTTGATGTGGACGGTGAGATAGCCGGTGTCCACATCGTAATCGGCGTCTTTTCGAGGGAAAGGTCAGCCTGGTGTTACTGTCGCCGTAGATGAGCTCTGCGCAGAGAGGCGCACCGGTCTGGTTTGCTTTCCGCACCAGCAGCAGCACGGCGGCTGCGGCCAGAATGACGGCAGCAAAGACCAGATTTATCAGCAGTTTTTTGTGTTGTTTCATAAAAAATTATCCTTTGAGCGGGATCTGTTCCAGCTCGGCCAGCCAGAGCGCGGCGGCTGCGTCACTGGGCATCCGCCAGTCGCCCCGGGGCGAGAGGGTGACGCTGCCCACCTTGGGGCCGTCGGGGAGGCAGGAGCGCTTGAACTGCTGGGTGAAGAAGCGGCGGTAGAAGTTGTTCAGCCACTTGTAAAGCACTTTGTCCGGGTACTCGGCCCGGCCTGCGAAGGCCGCTTTCGCCAGCCGGAATATCTTCGACGGGCCGAAGCCGAAGCGGAGAACATAATAAAGGTAGAAGTCGTGCAGCTCATAGGGACCCACGAGGTCTTCCGTCTTCTGAGAGATCTCGCCGTCCTTGGCAGGCAGCAGCTCCGGGGAGACGGGGGTGTCGAGGATGTCCAGCAGCACCCGGCGCAGCTCGGCGGAGGCGGCAATGTCGGCCTCATACTGGACGAGGTGGCGCACCAGCGTCTTGGGGACACCGGCGTTGACGCCGTACATGCTCATGTGGTCGCCGTTGTAGGTGGCCCAGCCCAGCGCCAGCTCGGAGAGGTCGCCTGTGCCGACAACGAGGCCGCCGGTGCGGTTGGCAGTGTCCATCAGCTCGAGGGTGCGCACACGAGCCTGTCCGTTCTCGAAGGTGACGTCCAGCACGCTCTCGTCCTGGCCGATGTCCTTGAAGTGGCTGTGGACGGTGTTGGCGATGTCGATCTCGGTAAAGCTGACGGCCAGCTCGTCGCATAAGATTTCTGCATTGCTGCGGGTGCGGTGGGTGGTGCCGAAGCAGGGCATGGTCACGGCCAGCACATCGCTGGTGGGGCGGCCCAGCTGTTTCATGGCGCGGACGGCCACCAGCAGGGCGAGGCAGCTGTCCAGACCGCCCGAGATGCCGATGACCGCCGTCTTGGCGTGGGCGTGCTCGAGGCGCTTGGCGAGACCGTCAGCCTGCATTTTCAAGATCAGCTCACAGCGCTCGGCCCGGCGGCGCTCGTCGTGGGGGATGAAAGGCGTGGGGTCTACCCAGCGGGAGAGCTTCGTTTCGGTGAGGGCAAGGTCGAAATCGACGGTCAGATACCCCTCAGCGCTGGGCTCGAAGCTGGTGTTGCGCGCCCGCTCCGACTCCATCCGCTGGCAGTCCAGCTCCGTCTCAGCCCAGCCGCCCTCGAAGGGAGATGTCTCGGCGAGGAGGGCGCCGTTCTCGGCGATAAGGTCGTGGCCGGCGAAGACCATGTCCTGGGTGCTCTCGCCGTGGCCGGCAGAAGCGTACAGGTAGCCGCAGAGCAGGCGGGCGGACTGGTTCGACACCAGCGCCCGGCGGTACTCGGCCTTGCCGACCGTCTCATCGCTGGCCGAAAGGTTCGCAATGACGGTGGCACCGGCCAGCGTGTGGAAGGTGGAGGGGGGCAGAGCGCTCCACAGGTCTTCGCAGATCTCCACGCCCAGAACGAAGCTGGGCATCTGGCGGCAGCGGAAGAGCAGGGACGTACCGAAAGGCACCTCCTGCCCGCAGACTGTTACCGTCTCTACCTCAGTGCTGCCCGGGGTGAACTGGCGCTTTTCGTAGAACTCGCCGTAGTTGGGCAGGTAGGTCTTGGGGACAAGGCCCAGCAGACGCCCGCCGCAGAGGACGGCGGCGCAGTTGTACAGCTTGCCACGCACCAGCAGCGGCAGGCCCACGAGGACCACGACATCCAGCTCCCGGCTGGCGTCCAGCACGGTCTGCAGGGCGTCCAGCGCGCCCTGCTGCAACGTGCGCTGCAAGAACAGATCGCCGCAGGTGTAGCCGGTGAGGCAGAACTCGGGGAACACCGCCAGCCTGACGCCGCGGGCGGCAGCGTCCTGTAACTGAGATACGATTTGGGAAGCGTTATAGTTGCAGTCGGCCACCCGCAGTGAGGGCGAGAGGGCAGCTGCTTTCAAAAAACCATCTTTCATCGGAGGATTTCACATCCTGTCTATTGAATTAAGGTCCCGGCGGAGACGTGCTCTGCGGGGTTTTGTTCAGTATACCACAAACCGGCCCAAACGAAAAGTGACAGTGTGGTTAAAGAAACAAAAAACGCTGCCTGCACACCGCAGACAGCGCTGAAAACAAAAGATGGAAAACGAGATAGACCGTAAGCCGGGTTCTGTATTAAACGACGATCTGTCTAGACCTGCCATTGCTGACAGGTTCGTGCCGCCTTCGGGACACGCGAGCAGCGCTGTACGTCCCATATAGGCGTTGCTTCCGGTAGGGTTTACAAAGCCGCATAGTCACCCATGCGCTGGTGAGCTCTTACCTCGCCCTTTCATCCTTACCGCATTGCTGCGGCGGTTTCCTTTCTGTTGCACTTTCCCTGAGGTCACCCTCGGCTGCCGTTAGCAGTTACTCTGTCTCTATGAAGCCCGGACTTTCCTCAGAGCGGTCAAAGCCGCCCCGCCGCCGTATGTTCCACTCGTTTTCCGCTCCTCATGATACCATAAAAAAACAAGATTTGCAAGAGAAAGAGAATTTTGCTATACTTATCTTATATGTTGCCCGCGCTGGAGGTGGGAAGATGAAGCTTTATTTCAAAGTCCCGCCCGAGGCGGATGGGATGCTGCTGCGTGGTTTTCTGCGCAAGTGCAGTGTCTCCACCGACCTGTCCCGGGCCGTGAAATTCCGGGGCAACGGCTTTTTTGCCGACGGTGCCCCATCCTGGCCAACCGCCGGGTGGAGGCCGGGCAGGTCATCTCCTTTGAACTGCCGCCGGAGGGGAGGGCGCTGTGCCGCAGGACGACATCCCGGTGGATGTGGTCTACGAGGACGCTTTTGCCCTCGTGGTGGAAAAGCCGCCCCATCTCGCAGTGCATCCAACCCTGAATTACCCGCTGGATACGCTGGCGAACGGCTATGCCGCCTGGGCGCTGCGTCAGGGTAGAAGCCCCGTCTTCCGCCCGGTGAACCGCATCGACAAGGACACCAGCGGCCTCGTGCTGGCGGCCCAGAATGGCTACGCCGCCCCGCTGCTGGCTCAGCGGGTGGAAAAGCTCTACTACGCCGTTGTAGAAGGAGAACTTCCTCGGGCCGGGCGTCATCGACGCCCCCATCGGGCGGCAGGGGGAGAGCATCATCGGCCGCTGCGTCACCCCCGATGGCAAACTCAGCCGGACGGAATATACCATATTGAAAGCCGAAAACGGCCTGAGCCTCGCGGCCTGCGTCCCGGTGACGGGCCGGACCCACCAGATACGGGTACATTTTGCATCCATCGGCCACCCGCTGGCCGGAGATGACCTCTACGGCGGGAGCCGGGCGCGCATCGGGCGGCAGGCGCTCCACTGCGCAAAACAGACGTTCTGGGTGCCGCGCTGCGAGCCGATGCCGGACGGCATTGGCATCGAAGTGCCGGTGGACGAGACGACCCTGAGGCCGGTGACAGTGGAAAGCCCGCTGCCGGAGGATATGGTAGCCCTTTTTGACTGAATTTGTGTATTTCGTGAAAAGTAAGTGAAAGCTAAGCCCAAATTTTGTGTCAATGCTTGTTTCGGCGCTGGCAGGGTGTATAATAAATAGAGTTATTCTTGTCAAAAAAGCTGTCCTTATGCGGCAGTGTGTCGATAACAGAGAAAAGAGACAAATCAGAATCTCCTGAAGATACAGGAAGGAGCATCCTTTGCTGGAAGATAAAACAACTGAAACGCGGCAGGACGAGCCAGCCGGTGCGCCGCGGCACACCGGCTTCCGCGCAAAGCTGCGCTCGCTTTGGGCGCAGCTCCAGTGCGTCCATCTGCTGCGCCGCCACCGGCGGTATCGCCGCCGCAGACACCGGCTGGACAATGCCTCCCGGAAGCTGCGCTCGTCGAAGCTGGTATTGCGCATTGGCGCAGCGCTCTACGCGCTGGGCTTTGGCGCGGAGTATGCTGCCGTGCGGGTGGGGCGTGCCGTCAAGTACGCCGCTCTCTGGGTTGCTGGAGGCATCCGCCGCTTTGCAAAGGCTCTGGCGGAGACGGCGTTCCCCGGCGCAGCACAGGTGGCCAAAGACCTGTTTGGCCCCATCGTGCTGTTTGCAAAGGGCATCGTGTCCCTTCTCATCCATGCCCACCGCATCCGCAGGGAGCAGGGCTTCGGTGCAGCATTTGAGGCCAGCGTCCACTACTTCAAAACGGCGTCCGCCGCAACCTCAGTCTGCTGCCCCGCATGGCGATGTATGCCCTGCCCATCTGCGCACTGGCGCTGGGCGCAGCAGTGTTCCAATATGTCATCCACCAGCCTTATGCGCTGGCCGTCCAGGTCAACGGCGAAACGGTGGGCTATGTGGCGAATGAGGACGTCTTCAACACGGCCCGCGAGGACGTGATGGAGCGTATCAGCTACGCCGGCACCGACAAGACCGAGTGGACCATCGAGCCGAGCTACACCCTCGCCATCGCCCACCACATGATGGACGAAAACGAGATGGCAAACGCCATCATCCAGAGCGCCGGCGACCAGATCAGCGAAGGCACGGCTCTTTATCTGGACGGCGAGTTGACGGCGGTGTGCAGCGACGGCAACGCGCTGCGGGATTACCTCGCCGCCATGCTCGACCCCTACGAGGAAGAAGAGGACGACCCCAATGTGAGCGTGGGCTTCAACAAGCAGGTCACGCTGGAAGACGGCCTCTACTTCAAGGAAGGCTTGCAGGATTTTGAGACCGTCCGGCAGGAGCTGGTGGGCGTGAAGCAGGCTCAGAAGGTCTACACCGTCAAGGCGGGCGACACCCTCTGGTCCATCGCACATAACAATGACCTGACCTTCCGTGAGCTGTGCGCCCTCAACCCGGCGTTCAAGGGTGAGCCGCTGAGCGAGACGTCCAGCATCCTTGAGGGCGACCACCTCGTCATCACCAAAGAAGAGGCTGGCCTTGAGGTGCGCATCACCCGCATCGAGACCCGTGAGGAAGAGATCGCATTCTCCACGGAGACGACAAAATCCAACGAATATACGAAGGGAACCACCAAGGTGCTCCAGGAGGGCGAGAACGGTCTGCGCCGTGTGACTCTCCAGAACGTCTACTACACCAAGAATATCCTTGTGGACCAGAGCGTGCTTTCCACCGAGGTCATCAAGGAGCCGGTGAACAAGAAGGTGGTCGAAGGCACCAAGAAGGTGACTTCCAGCACCAAGTACATCACCGGCAGCGGCCAGTTCATCTGGCCTGTGCCGAACTACCGCTACTGCTCGCGCTGGTACGGCGGACGTCACAAGGGCGTGGACATCTGCGCCCCGGCCGGTACGCCCATCTACGCCTCCGCAGGCGGCACCGTCACCAAGGCGGGCTACAACAAGGCCGGTGCAGGTACGGGCTACGGCTACTCGGTCATCATCAACCACGGCGGCGGATACAGCTCTGTGTATGCACACTGCCTGTCCCTGACTGTCAGTGCGGGCCAGACCGTCCGGCAGGGCCAGCTCATCGGCTATCTGGGCAGCACGGGCCGTTCCACCGGCAACCACTGCCACTTCGAGATACGTCTCAATGGTTCGTACATTCCCCCGCAGAACGTATTCCCGGGGAAGAAATAATTTTATAAAAAGGAGATAATTCTTATGGCTACTCCTCACATCAGCGCCGAAAAGGGCGATTTCGCAAAGACTGTCCTGATGCCGGGCGACCCCCTGCGCGCAAAGTTCATTGCTGACACCTTCCTGAAGGATGTCCGTCAGGTGACGGGTGTCCGCGGGATGCTGGGCTTTACCGGCACCTATGAGGGCCGTCCCATCAGTGTGATGGGCAGCGGCATGGGTATGCCCTCCATCGGCATCTACTCCTACGAGTTGTTCAAGTTCTACGATGTGGACAACATCATCCGCATCGGCTCCGCCGGCAGCTACACTGCCGACGCCAAGCTGTTCGACACCGTGCTGGCTACCGGTGCGGTCAGTGAGTCCAACTATGCCCGCGTCCAGAGCGGCAACGACCATGACATCACCTTCCCCAGCGAGGAGCTGAATGACAAGCTGCGCGCCTCCGCCAAGAAGCAGGGCATCAAGCTCATCGAGGGCAACATCCACTCCTCCGACGTTTTCTACCGTCAGCCTTCCGACGCAAAGCCCACCTACTGGGAGCTGCTGCGCGACGAGCGCGGCTGCCTCTGCGTGGAGATGGAGAGCTTTGCTCTGTTCGCCAACGCCGAGGTGCTGGGCAAGAACGCTGCCTGCCTGCTGACCATCTCCGACAGCTTTGTCTCCCCGGAGATCACCACCGCAGAGCAGCGCCAGAAGAGCTTCACCGATATGATGAAGGTCGCACTGGGCGCGGAGTATTGATTTAACCATAATACAAAAAGACTGCTGTCGGCCGACAGCAGTCTTTTGCTTCTCAGGTATCCGTGTAATGACCGTAACAGGACGCAATGATGATGTTTCCATCTTGCTCCCGGTAGACGATGCGGTGGGTGTCGTCGATACGCCGACTCCACCATCCGCTCAAATCTCCCTTCAAAGGCTCGGGCTTGCCGATGCCCTCATAGGTGTTCCGCTGAATGTCTTTTATGAGGGAGTTGATTCGCTTCAGCAGCTTTTTGTCCCGCGTCTGCCAAAGACAATAATCTTCCCACGCTTCCTCTTCCCACAGCAGCCTCATCAGTCCACCTCGATCAGTTCATGTTCGGTGAGCTTGGCTTTGCCGGTGTCAATATCATGGACGATTTGACGGAGATGGTTGATGTTGCTTTCAGAATAGAAGGGGTCAGCGGAGACTTCAAAGGGGATCCGATGCTCGCGCGACACTTTCTTTGCAAAAATCGTGAAGGCTGTCGTCATCGAAAGCCCCATCTCGGCACAGACCTCCTCCATGCTCCGCTTGAGGTCGGGGTCCATCCGAAAATTCACATTGACTGCGTTTGCCATTCTGATGCGCCTCCTTTATAATTCTATTATATTCATTTGTAATGACAAATGCAAGAGCTGTCATTGCATAATGCTGCGTAATTATCGCCGCTTGCACTTCTTAAAAGAATGATTTATACTTAAATACACGACACAGAAGAATGTACGACACAGAAGGGAATGAGGCCGATGAACAGAGAAACGGTGAACATGGTGCGCAGTCCGATTTCTGTGGAGGGGAACATCCGGCTTGTTCCGTATTATCCGGCCTACGATACAGCACTTGCGTGGTATCAGGATGCACAGCTCTGCAAACAGGTAGATAACAGGGACTTCGTTTATGATTTGCCACTGCTGAAGCGGATGTATCATTATCTGGACACACACGGGGAACTGTTTTATATCGAGTATCGGGGTGTGCTTTGTGGTGACGTCAGCCTGCGGACGACCGGCGAGCTTGCCATCGTCATCTGCAAGGAGTACCAGAATAAACACATCGGGCGGAAGGTCATCGAAAAAATGCTGGAGCTGGCTCGGGAAAGGGGTTTGGCGGAGTGCTTCGCGCACATCTATTCCTTCAATACCCAGTCGCAGAAAATGTTTGAATCCATTGGCTTCGTCCCACAGGACGAGGAACACTATATCTACAAATTGCAAAAAGGAGAACCGACCATGACAAAACTGACTCTGGAAGAAAAGCAGGAGCTCATCCGGATGGCCCTTGCGGCCAGGGAGAAGGCTTACGCGCCTTACAGCGACTTTATGGTGGGCGCTGCCCTGCGCGCCGAGGATGGCCGCATCTTCACCGGCTGCAATGTGGAGAATGCCGCCTTTACCCCCACCAGCTGCGCCGAGCGGACGGCCCTGTTCAAGGCTGTGGCCGAGGGCGTGACCAGGTTCACCGACATCGCCGTGGTGGGTGCGCGCCGGGGCGAAGTCAACAAGCAGATCACCTCGCCCTGCGGCGTCTGCCGTCAGGCGCTGTTCGAATTCGGCGGCCCGGAGCTGAATGTCATCATGGCAAAAAGCCCGGACGATTTCATCGAGCGCAGCATGGACGAGCTGCTGCCCTTCGGCTTCGGTCCCTCCAACGTGGCGGGCAACAAGGCCGTGGAAGATTGAACACAGCTGCGAGAAAAATACCGGGCGGAGCGGATTTTCCGGGATAAGTATGGTTTTATACAATTTTGATAAAATAATTGTAAATGTTTTGTAATCGAAAAGTGCTTGCATCTCACACATCTTCCCGCTATACTTGAGCCAGTAAATGTGCAAGTGCGCACATTTCGTCAACAAAACGCGATTATATTAAAATAAAAGGAGAGTTTTCATTATGATGATTTCTCGTCGTAACTTCCTGGCAGTGGCTGGCGCCGCTGCTGCTGCCGCTGCTCTGACTGCCTGCGGCGGTTCTTCCTCTTCCACTGCTTCCTCTGCAGCTGCCTCCACCAGCGCAGCTGCTTCCACCTCTGAGGGCGGCGAGAAGATCGTGAAGGTCGCTCTGACCTGCGACACCGGCACCATCGACGATGAGAGCTTCAACCAGGCTTGCTGGACTGCTGTCACCGGCTACATGGGCGACAACTGCCAGTACTACATCCCCGAGGCTGACGCTTCCGATGAGGACCGCGAGACCATGATCCGTCAGGCTGTCAACGACGGTGCTGATGTCATCGTCTGCGTCGGCTACCTGTACGGCGCTTCTCTGGCATGGGCTGCTGACCAGTACCCCGATGTCAAGTTCATCGCCATCGATGTCACCCAGGGCGACATCGGCACCGACGCCATCCCCGCAAACTGCTACTGCATCACCTTCAAGGAGGAGCAGGCAGGTTATATGGCTGGCTACGCTGTCGTTAAGGACGGCAAGACCAAGCTGGGCTTCCTCGGCGGCATGGCTGTCCCCGCTGTTATCCGCTACGGCTACGGCTATGTGCAGGGCGCTGACGCTGCTGCACAGGAGCTGGGCACCAACATCGACATCAACTACTTCTACGGCGGCCAGTTCTACGGCGATGCAAACATCACCTCCCGTATGGAGGGCTGGTACTCCAACGGCACGCAGGTCGTCTTCGCCTGCGGCGGCGGCATCTACACCTCTGCTGTTGAGGCTGCTCTGAAGAGCAACGGCTATGTCGTCGGCGTTGACGTTGACCAGAACTACATCGGTGTCAACGGCGTGGCAGACGGCTCCTTCGCTTACAACCCCTTCATCACCTCCGCTATGAAGGGCCTGACCGAGGCTGTCAACACCGCTCTGTCCGACATCGATGCAGGCGATTGGGGCGACATCGCTGCTTCCAACGGCAACTTCGGTCTGGAGGACGGCGACTACGTCGGTCTGCCCACCGATGCTGACAGCTGGAACTTCGAGACCTTCACCACCGACGAGTACGAGGCTCTGAAGGAGAAGATCAAGAGCGGCGAGATCACTGTGGACAACAGCTCTGACGATAGCACCAAGCCCACCGTCAGCGAGTTCACCACCGTCAACTACATCCAGTAATCAGAAACTTCCCGGGCGGGACGCTTTGCAAAGGGCGTCCCGCCTTTTTTGTATGCTTTTTCAAGACGAGGAAGGGATGTTCGTCGAAATGCACAAAAGTAATACTTGTGATACAGCAAAACACTAAATTTTCAAAAGAAGTGTGCAAAACAGCAAAAATACGGTATAATGGGCATTACAATAGTATAAGTGTCGTTTGGACACGAAAGGAGAGTGAGCAGATTGGCAGAGGATTTTGTGATCGAGATGCTCCATATCACCAAGGAGTTCCCGGGCATCAAGGCAAACGACGACATTACCCTGCAGCTGCGCAAAGGTGAGGTCCATGCCCTGCTGGGCGAGAACGGCGCAGGCAAAAGTACCCTGATGAGCGTGCTGTTCGGCCTGTATCAGCCGGAGGAGGGTAAGATCCTCAAAACGGCAAGGAGGTCGCCATCCGCAACCCCAACGATGCCAACGCCCTGGGCATTGGCATGGTCCACCAGCACTTCAAGCTGGTGGAGTGCTTCAGTGTGCTGGACAACATCATTCTGGGTGTGGAGCCCAACAAGCTGGGCTTTTTGCAGAAGGCCGAGGCCCGCAAGAAGGTCATGGCCCTGAGCGAGAAGTACGGTCTGCGTGTTGACCCCGATGCGCTCATCAGTGATATTTCGGTCGGTATGCAGCAGCGCGTGGAGATTTTGAAGATGCTCTACCGCGACAATGAGATCCTCATCTTCGACGAACCCACCGCTGTGCTGACCCCGCAGGAGATCGACGAGCTGATGGAGATCATGCGCGGGTTCAAGAAGGAGGGCAAGTCCATCCTCTTTATTACCCACAAGCTCAACGAGATCATGGCGGTCGCCGACCGCTGCACCGTCCTGCGCAAGGGCAAGTATATGGGTACCGTGGACATCAAGGACACCACCAAGGAAGAGCTTTCCCGCATGATGGTCGGCCGTGACGTCCAGCTTCAGGTCGATAAAAAGCCCGCTCACCCGGGCGATGTCGTGCTGGACGTGGAGGGCGTCACTATCCACAACGACCAGCGCAAGAAGGACTCCGTCAAGGACGTCACCTTCCAGGTCCACGCAGGCGAGATCGTCTGTCTGGCGGGCATCGAGGGCAACGGCCAGACCGAGCTCATCGAGGTACTCACCGGCCTCGAAAACTGTCGGGCGGCAAGATTACGCTGGACGGCAAGGACATCACCCGCGAGCATCCGTCAGCGCTCGAAGGACGGCATGAGCCACATCCCCGAAGACCGCCACAAGCACGGTCTGGTGCTGGATTACAGCCTCGAGAACAACATGGTGCTCCAGCGCTACTGGCAGCCCGAGTTCCAGAAGGGCGGCTTCATCCAGTCCGATAAAGTCCGCGAGTACTCCGATAAGCTCATCGCTCAGTACGACGTCCGCAGCGGTCAGGGCAGCTCCACCATCGTGCGCAGCATGTCTGGCGGCAACCAGCAGAAGGCCATCATCGCCCGCGAGATCGACAAGGACCCGGAGCTGCTGATCGCCGTGCAGCCCACCCGCGGCCTGGATGTCGGCGCGATCGAATACATCCACCGCCAGATCGTGGCCGAGCGCGACAAGGGCAGCGCTGTCCTGCTCGTCAGCCTCGAGCTGGACGAGGTCATGAACCTGTCTGACCGCATCCTCGTCATGTACGAGGGCGAGATCGTGGGCGAGTTCGACCCCAAGACCACCACTGTGCAGGAGCTGGGCCTCTACATGGCCGGCGCACGCAAGCAGGGAAAGGAGAGCAAATAAATGAACAAGAAAAAACTTTCCCACAGCAACCTCAACAGCTCCATCACCAGTGTGCTGGCCGCGCTGCTGTGCATCGTCATCGGCATGGCTGTGGGCTTCCTCGTGCTGCTGGCCATCAACCCGGCCCATGCATGGGGCGACGGCTTTGTCCGCATCGTTAAGGGCGGCTTCCATGACGCCCCCTACGGCGTCGGCAAGGAGCTGGCCAACGCAGCACCCCTCATCATGACCGGTCTGTCCGTGGCCTTCGCCTTCAAGACCGGCCTGTTCAACATCGGTGCTGCCGGTCAGTACACGCTGGGCGCTTACGGCGCACTCTACTGTGCCATCATGCTCAAGATGCCCTGGTATGTCTGCCTGATCGTCGCCACCATCCTCGGCGGCATCTGGGGCGCTATCCCCGGCTTCTTCAAGGCTTACTTCAACATCAACGAGGTCATCACCTCTATTATGTTCAACTGGATCGGCCTGTATCTGGTCAATGAGCTTATCTACCAGAACGGCACCGGTCCCATGTACGACGTGCGCAACACCCGTACCCTGAACCTGAGCAAGAACGCTGAGTACGCCCAGTCCATCATCCCGGACTTCGGTCTGAACAAGATGTTCCAGACCAACAGCACCACCATTGCGATCTTCCTCGCTGCGGCAGTCGCCATTCTGATCTGGGTCATCCTGAACAAGACCACCTTTGGCTATGAGCTGAAGGCCGTCGGCCTGAACAAGAGCGCCGCCCGCTACGCCGGCATCAACGAGAAGAAGAACATCATCCTCTCCATGGCCATTGCAGGCGCTCTGGCAGGCTTCGGCGCCGGCCTCTACTACCTGTCCAATGTCTCTCAGTGGAACCCGCTGAACTCCACCAGCCTGCCGGCCATGGGCTTCAACGGCATCTCTGTGGCCCTGCTGGCAAGCTCCAACCCCATCGGCACCATCTTCTCCGCGATCTTCATCTCCCACATCTCGGTCGGCGGCTCTTTCCTGTCCACCAAGTATTACCCCACCGAGATCTCCGACCTCATCAGCGGTATCATCATCTACCTGTGCGCATTCTCCATGCTGTTCCGTGGCAAGATCCACTCCATGCTGTTCAAGAATGCAGACAAGACCAACGTGAATGCAGAGCCCGCCCCTGCTAAGACCGAAACCAAGAAGGAGGGCAAGTGATATGCTGCTTCTCATCAAGTATACTCTGCTGTATGGCATCGTGCTGATGCTGGTCGCTCTGGGCGGTATGTTCAGTGAGCACTCCGGCATCATCAACATCGCACTGGAAGGCATCATGGTCATCGGCGGTGTGGCGGGTGTCCTCACCCTCACCATGCTGCCCGAGAGCCTGCCGGCTTTCGCCACCGTGATCATCGCTGTGCTGGCGGCGGCTATCGCCGGCATGGTCTACAGCCTGCTGCTGGCCTTCGCGTCCATCAACCTGAAAGCGGACCAGACCATCGGCGGCACGGCCCTGAATCTGCTGGCGACGGCGGTGGCTGTGGTCATCTCCAAGAACTTCAGCGACAGCGGCAGCGCCAAGCTGAACTACTCCAACAAGCCTTTCCTGTTCAGCATCGGCGGCCTGGAGCTGAGCATCTTTGTCCCGTTGGGCATCGCACTGCTCATCATCAGCTACATCGTGCTGTACAAGACCCGCTTCGGCCTGCGGCTGCGCGCCTGCGGCGAGCATCCCCAGGCAGCGGACTCCGTGGGCATCAACGTCTACAAGATGCGTTATGCCGGTGTCGTCATCTCGGGCGCTCTGGGCGCTATCGGCGGTCTGGCCTATATCGTGCCTCCCGTCCAGACCTGGAACTTCGAGGTCGGTGTGGCCGGTGCAGGCTTCCTTGCCATGGCCGTTATGATCTTTGGTCAGTGGAAGCCCTTCAACATCTGCGGCGCAGCCATGTTCTTTGCCGTGTTCAAGAGTCTGGCCAACATCGCCGACTCCACCTTCCTCGCACAGCTCCACTGGTCCAGCAACATCTACAACATGATGCCCTTCGTGGCATCCATGGTCATTCTGGCCTTCACCTCCAAGAACAGCATGGCTCCCAAGGCCGAGGGCATCCCCTACGACAAGGGTTCCCGCTGATTCGAGCGTATTTTCCGGGCGCAGCTGCTTTTCCGGGCGGCTGCGCCCTTTTTGCTTCTTTTCAACAGATTCCACAAAACAGCGCTTGCTTTTGCGGGGAAATTTGCTATACTTGAATTACAATGTCATACTATTGCCGGAGGCGGGGCAGCGCGGCCCGGGCCGTCGGCGGAGAATATTATTTAGGAGCGTGACCTTATGCGCATTTACGATTTGATCGCCAAGAAGCGGGACGGCGGCACCCACAGCCGCGAGGAGTTGGAAGCCATCGTCAACGGTTTCGTCAGCGGCGAGGTGGCCGATTACCAGATGGCGGCCTGGATGATGGCTGTCTACCTGCGCGGCATGACCGACGAGGAGACTGCTGAGCTGACCGATGTGATGGCCCACAGCGGCGTCATGGTAGACCTTTCGCCCATCCCGGGCATCAAGGTGGACAAGCACTCCACCGGCGGCGTGGGCGACAAGACCACGCTGGTCATCGCGCCCATCGTCGCGGCCTGCGGTGTCAAAATTGCCAAGATGAGCGGCCGCGGTCTTGGCCATACCGGCGGCACCATCGACAAGATGGAGAGCGTCCCCGGCACAAAGACCGCCCTCTCGCAGGAGGAGTTCTTTGCACAGGTGAATAAGATCGGCCTGTCGGTCATTGGCCAGAGCGAGGGCATCGCCGTGGCAGATAAGAAGATGTACGCCCTCCGCGACGTCACCGCAACCGTCAGCTGCATCCCCTCATCGCGTCCAGCATCATGTCCAAGAAGCTGGCCTCCGGCTCGGACGCTATCCTGCTGGACGTCACCACCGGTACCGGTGCGTTCATGAAGACCGTGGAGCAGAGCATCGAGCTGGCAAAACTGATGGTCTCCATCGGCACCCATCATGGCCGCCGCATGGCTGCTATGATCACTGATATGGACACCCGCTGGGCCACAACATTGGCAACAGCCTCGAGGTCATGGAGAGTATGGACGTGCTCAAGGGCCACGGCCCCGCCGACCTGACCGAGGTGTGCCTGCAGCTGGCTGCGAATATGCTGGTGCTGGCCGATAAGGGGTCTCCCGCCGAGTGCCGCGCCATGGCCGAAGCAGTTATCGCAGACGGCTCTGCCTTTGCAAAGTGCAAGGAGATGTTCGCGGCTCAGGGCGGCGATACCCGCGTTCTGGATGACTACAGCCTCTTCGAGAAGCCCGCCGCCAGCTATGAGCTGCTGGCCGAAGAGGACGGCTACATCGTCGCCAACGACGCCGAGAAGATCGGCTCTGCCAGCGTTCTGCTGGGCGCGGGCCGTCAGAAGAAGGGCGACCCGCTGGACTTCGCCGCCGGCATCACCCTCCACAAGAAGCGCGGCGACTACGTCCACAAGGGCGAGAGCCTCGCCACCTTCTATGGCGCGGCGGATAAGTTCGACGCTGCCGCCGCCGAGTACCGCAGCGGCCTCGTCTACGGCTCCGAAAAGCCCGAGGAAGCCCCGCTGGTCTACGCCCTCGTCACCAAGGACGGCGTGGAGCGGTACTGAAATACCTGAATCGCTGAGAACGGCCCCGGGATCTGTGTGTTCCGGGGCCGTTTTTCCGCCAAAACTGCGCTTTGTGGTTGGATAAAGCCGACAGAAGGGCTGATTTTGTAGATGTTTTGCCCGAGATGTGGTATAATCTACTCAATAGCGCCCAGACGGCGCAGGAGAAGAGAAAGGGTTATTCTATGAAGATCGTTTTGGTGGGCGGCGGCAAGGTCGGCAAGCGCTGGCGCGGCAGCTCAGTGAAGAGGGTCATAACGTGACCGTTATCGATACGAACAAGGCACGTGTGGAGCATATCGGGGAGTCCTACGATGTGATGAGCATTCTCGGCAACGGCTCGTCCATCATCACCCTGTCCGAGGCAGGCGTGGAGGAAGCGGACGTGTTCATCGCAGTCACCGGCTCGGACGAGCTGAACCTGCTGTGCTGCATGTTCGCCAAAAAGGCGGGCCACTGCCACGCCATCGCCCGCGTGCGCAACCCGTCTTACAGCCATGAGCTGGACTTTATCAAGAAGCAGATCGGCATCTCGGCCATCATCAACCCCGAAATGGCAGCGGCCAAGGAAATCTCCCACCTGCTGCGCTTCCCGGGCGCAAGCAAGATCGATACCTTCGCGGGCGGACGCGTGCGGCTCATCAAGTTTGCGCTGACCGAGCAGCAGGGGCTGGACGGCGTGGCCATCCATGAGATCCCCACCCGCCTCAAGAGCGATATTCTGGTCTGCGCGGTGGAGCGTAACGGTGGGGTCATCATCCCCAACGGTAACTTTGTGCTGCAGAACGGCGACCAGGTCACCTTCCTCGCCACGCAGGAGAAGGCCCACGAGTTCTTCCAGCGTATCAATATGCCGGTGCGGCCGGTGCGCAATGCCCTCATCGTGGGCGGCGGTGCCATCGCCTATTACCTGAGTCAGGAGCTGCTGGAAAATCACGTCCGCGTCCGCATCGTCGAGAGGGACCCGGCCCGCTGCAATGTTCTGGCCGAGTCCCTGCCTGAGGCACAGATACTGAACGAGGACGGCTCCAACCGCGACTTCCTGCTCTCGGAAGGTCTGGAATCCACCGAAGCCTTCGTGGCTCTGACCAACATCGACGAAGAAAACGTGCTGCTGACCCTGTTTGCGAAAAAGCACTCCAAGGGCAAGCTGGTCACGAAGATCAACCGCCTCGAGTTCGACGATATTCTGGCCGGGCTCGATTTGGGCAGCATCGTCTACCCCAAGTACATGACCTGCGATTACATCGTGCAGTACGTCCGCGCCCTGCAGAACGAGGCCGGCAACAACATCAAGACCCTTTACCGCATCCTCGACGACCGCGTGGAAGCGCTGGAATTCACTGTCCATGAGGAGAGCCGGGCCACCGGCGTGCCGCTGAGCCAGCTGCATCTGAAAAAGAATCTGCTGCTCTGCTGCATCACCCGAGGCGACCATATCCTCATCCCCCGCGGCGGCGACCAGATCCAGGTGGGCGACAATGTCATCGTCGTCACGCTGGAACACGGCCTGCACGACCTGCGGGACATCGTGGAAGAGTAACGGGGGACAGGACGTATGAATTATGCGATCGTCTTTCGTCTGCTGGGCTACATCCTGATGATAGAGGGTACACTGCTGCTGCTCCGGCGGTGACGAGCCTCATCTACGCCGAGTGGGCCGTCATGGGCGTGTTCCTGCTGACGGCGGCCATCAGTGCGGCGCTGGGTTTTGCCCTGCGGACCATCAAGCCCCGCAGCAAGGTGTTCTATATGCGGGAGGGCTTTGCGGCCACCGCCCTGAGCTGGATCACCATCAGTATCATGGGTGCAGTGCCGTTCGTCCTCACCGGCTGCATCCCGAATCCCGTGGACGCCATGTTTGAGACCGTTTCGGGCTTCACCACCACCGGTGCCAGCATCCTGCCCGGTGTGGAGGGCCTGCCCAACGGCATCCTGTTCTGGCGCAGCTTCACCCATTGGATCGGCGGCATGGGCGTTCTGGTGTTCCTGCTCTCCCTGCTGCCCCTGACCGGCGGCTCCCACGTCAACCTGATGAAGGCGGAAAGCCCCGGCCCGCAGGTGGACAAGCTGGTGCCGAAGGTGCAGTCTACGGCCAAGATCCTGTACGGCATCTATTTCGCGCTCACGGTGGTGGAGTTCTGCTTCCTGCTGGCGGGCGGAATGAATGTGTTCAACTCTCTGCTCACGGCCTTTGGCACGGCGGGTACTGGCGGCTTCGGCTTCAAGAACGACAGCTTTGCCAGCTTCTCGCCCTACATCCAGTGGGTCGTGACCATCTTTATGATCCTCTTCGGCGTCAACTTCAACGCGTATTTCCTGCTGCTGCTGCGCCGGTTCCGCCGCGCAGCGTCCAGCGAGGAAGTCCGCGCCTATTTCGCCATCATTCTGGCGGCGGTGGCCGTCATCACGGTGAACATCCGCAGCCTCTACGGCACCTTCGGCGAGGCGCTGCGCCATGCGGCCTTCCAGGTCGGCTCCATCATTACCACCACCGGCTTTTCCAGCTGTGATTTCGACCTCTGGCCCACGCTGGCAAAAGAGGTGCTGGTGCTGCTGATGTTCGTGGGCGCCTGCGCGGGCAGCACCGGCGGCGGCATCAAAGTCAGCCGATTCCTTCTGCTGGGCAAGACGCTGGGCAAGGAGCTGAAGCAGGCCCTCCACCCGCAGGTGGTGGCCCCTGTCCGGATGGACGGCAAGCTGGTCAATCATGAGACCATCCGCACCACCAACGTCTTTCTGGCGGCCTACATCTTCATCTTTGCGGCGAGTTTCATGCTTGTCAGTCTGGACGGCTTTGACATGGTGACGAACTTCACCTCCGTCGCCGCCACCCTGAACAACATCGGCCCCGGCCTCAATCAGGTGGGCCCCATGATGAACTTCGGGGCCTACTCCAACTTTGCAAAGCTGGTGCTCATCTTCGATATGCTGGCCGGTCGTCTGGAAATTTTCCCGATGCTGGTGCTCTTCCTGCCCGATGCGTGGAGAAGATTCTAAAAGTTTTATAACGCAAAAAACCCCGGTCCAGCCGGGGGATTTTTGTCTGTATCAGAACGTCAGATCGACCTTTTCCTGCGCACGGTATTGCAGAGCCTCGAGCAGCGAATCCTCGTCGAGGAGGCGCTTGCCGGAGAGGTCGGCAATGGTGCGGGCCACCCGGAGGATACGGTCGTGGGCGCGGGCCGAAAGGCCCAGCGTCTCGTAGGAGGCCCGCAGGAGCTGCTCGGCAGCGGGGGTCATCCGGCAGATGCGCCGCACCTGCCCGGCGGTGAGCTGGGCGTTGCAGCGCACATCCTCGTAGCCGGGAGCAGCGTACCGCTGGGCCTGGATGGCCCGGGCAGCAAGGACTTGTTTCCGCAGCTCGGCGCTGCTCTCGGAAGGGGCAGCGCCATGCAGTTCATCGAAGGCCACCGGGTCCATCTCGACGCAGAGGTCGATGCGGTCCAGCAGCGGGCCGGACACCCGGCTGCGGTACTGCCGTACCGCGCTGGGGGAACAGGTGCAGGGGCGGGTAGGATGCCCGAAATAACCGCATTTACAGGGGTTCATGGCGGCGACGAGCTGGAAGCGGCTGGGATAAGTGGCGCTTCCGGCGGCTCGGCTGACCGTGATGCAGCCGTCCTCGAGGGGCTGGCGCAGCACTTCGAGGCTCTCGCGGGAGAACTCGGGCAGTTCGTCGAGGAAGAGGACGCCGCAGTTGGCCAGACTGCACTCGCCGGGCGGAACTGCGCCCCGCCGCCCGCCAGCGCAGTCGAACTGGCCGAGTGGTGGGGGCTGCGGAAAGGCCGTGCCGTCACGAGGCCCCGGCCTGCGGGCATCTGCCCGGCGATGGAATAAATTTTCGTCGTCTCCACGGCTTCTTCCCGGGTCAGGGGCGGCAGGATGCCGGGCAGGCGGCGGGCCAGCATGGATTTGCCGGTGCCGGGCGCACCGACGAGCAGGACGTTGTGTCCGCCCGCAGCCGCGATGACCATCGCCCGGCGGGCCAGCGGCTGGCCGCAGACGTCAGCGAAATCAGGAACGTGGCTCCACGCATCGGCAGGGTCGAAGGGAACCGGAGCCGTGGGAGAAATAGGCTGGATGCCCGCAGTGCGTCCACGACCTGACGGGCCGTTGCTGCAGGGTAGACCTGCATTTTGCTTCCGCAGGCCTCAGCGGCTTCGGCAGCGTTCTCGACGGGGACATAGAGCGCCCGCACACCGCCGGCGGCAGCTTCCAGCGCCATGGGCAGGACGCCGGACACCGGGCGGAGACTGCCGTCCAGCGCCAGCTCCCCAGAAAGGCCGTGTCCTTCGGCGGCGGCTCCAACTGCCCGGAAGCGGCCAGCACCGCCAGCAACAGGGGCAGGTCATACACCGGGCCGGTCTTGCGGACGTCGGCGGGAGCAAGGTTGATGGTGATGCGGCGGTCAGGCCACTTGAAGCCCAGATTTTTCAGGGCTGCGTGGACGCGGTCGCCGCTCTCCCGGACGGCGGAGTCCGGCAGGCCGACGATGGAGATGGCGGGCATCCCGCCCGAGATGTCGGCCTCGACTTCCACGGGGAAGCCGTTGAGGCCCTTGAGACCGAAGCTCTTGAGGACTGCGTACATGGGCGCTCCTTTCTGCCCGATGGGGCGGCAGAAACCATCCATAAAAGGGGACAATAGAACTTTTTACGGTGCTTCGAAATTTATTCTAAGATAACAGACAAAAGGAATGAAATGGTTGACTAAAAACTGACTAAGAAATGGTAAAGATAGGGCGCAGATGCCCAAGTTCGACACAATTTTCTGTTTGAATCTATTATATTAGAGGGCATGTGAGATGTCAACGAAACGCGGGCTGTCTGCGATTGGAGGAAGAATCTTATGGTTGCGAAAGAGTACTGCTGTTACACCAGGCCCTATTCCAGTATCGAAGGCTTTCAAATTGCACACACGCTGTACTACAGCGCAAGCGTAGAGGAAGAGGGAGTTGTATTGGCAGTGCGGCGGCAGCAGGGAGAAGAGTGTGTCACGGAGCAGGTCATCTGCCCGGTGGGCGACTTCGGGCGGCTGATGTCCCTGATGCGGTATCTGTGCGAAAATGGAGTAGGGCTGGGCCACTGGCTGGATGTACTGGACGACGCAGGGCAGGTGTACTGGCCCTGCACGGCTGCAAATGGGCAGCAGGAGAGCGGAAAGCCTGCACGATTTGTGGCATTTGCTGGTTTTGAGGGGGAAAACTTGGTACATAATCCTGAATTGACACAAAGCGTATAAAAGCTTATATTATAAGTAGACTTGGATGAATTTGTCCATTATGGTCAAAAATTACAAAGGTAAGGTGTGCAATATGTATCTGGAAGAGTATAAGAGATGGCTGGCAGCTGATCTGGAGGACGCAGATCTGAACCCGGAGCTGGCCAGGATCGAGGGAAATGACGACGAGATCAAGGACCGCTTTGCCGTTGCACTGAAGTTCGGCACCGCCGGCCTGCGCGGCGTGCTGGGCGCTGGCACCAACCGCATGAACATCTACGTCGTGCGTCAGGCCACCCAGGGCCTTGCAAACTGGGTCAAGACCCAGGGCGGCAACCAGACGGTAGCCATCAGCTATGACAGCCGCCTGAAGAGCGACGTCTTTGCCAAGACTGCCGCCGGTGTTCTGGCCGCAAACGGCATCAAGGTGCGCATTTATGATGCTCTGATGCCTGTCCCGGCCCTGAGCTTTGCCACCCGTTACTATGAGTGTAATGCGGGCATCATGGTCACCGCTTCTCATAACCCCGCCAAGTACAACGGCTACAAGGCCTACGGCCCCGACGGCTGCCAGATGACCGATGACGCCGCCGCCATCGTCTATGACGAGATCCAGAAGACGGATGTCCTGACCGGCGCAAAGTACATCTCCTTTGCCGAAGGCGTCGAGCAGGGCCTCATCCGCTTTGTGGGTGACGACTGCAAGAACGCCCTCTACGCTGCCATCGAGGCACGTCAGGTGCGCCCGGGCCTGTGCAAGACCGCCGGCCTGAAGCTGGTCTACAGCCCGCTGAACGGTTCTGGTCTGGTGCCGGTCACCCACGTTCTGAACGACATGGGCATCACCGATATCACCATCGTGCCGGAGCAGGAGTACCCCAACGGCTACTTCACCACCTGCTCCTACCCCAACCCTGAGATCTTCGAGGCTCTGAAGCTGGGCCTCGACCTCGCCACCAAGACCGGCGCCGACCTGATGCTGGCCACCGACCCCGACGCTGACCGCGTGGGTATCGCCATGAAGTGTCCGGACGGCAGCTATGAGCTGGTCTCCGGCAACGAGATGGGCGCTTTGCTGCTGGATTACATCTGCGCTGGCCGCATCGAGAAGGGTACCATGCCCAAGGACCCCGTCGCCGTCAAGTCCATCGTCTCCACCCCGCTGGCCGATGCCATCGCCGCCCACTACGGCGTTGAGATGCGCAGCGTGCTGACCGGCTTCAAGTGGATCGGCGACCAGATCGCAAATCTGGAAGCTGCCGGTGAAGTGGACCGCTTCATCTTCGGCTTCGAGGAGAGCTACGGCTATCTGGCCGGTCCTTATGTCCGTGACAAGGATGCCGTCATCGGCTCCATGCTCATCTGCGAGATGGCCGCTTACTACCGCAGCATCGGTTCCTCCATCAAGGAGCGTCTGGAAGAGATCTACAAGGAATATGGCCGCTACCTGAACAAGGTGGACAGCTTCGAGTTCCCCGGCCTGACCGGCATGGAGAAGATGGCCTCCATCATGCAGAAGCTGCGTGACAAGCCCCTCACCGAGCTGGCCGGCCACAAGGTGGTCAAAATCACCGACTACAAGAAGCCCGAAGAGACCGGCCTGCCCGCCGCAAACGTCCTTATCTACTCTCTGGACAACGGCGCTACCGTGGTCGTCCGTCCCTCCGGCACTGAGCCGAAGATCAAGACCTACTTCACCACTCTGGGCAAGGACCTGGCCGAGGCTCAGGCTCAGAAGGATGCTCTGGCAGCTGCCATCGAGCCCATCCTCGCATAACGCAGAAATTTCATAGAAAATTTATGCCCCCGTACAGCGCCAAAAGTGTTGCACGGGGGCATTTTTGATGGGCGCGGGCAGTTGCAGTTTGTGGGTGGATACGCTATAATATTCAATGAATAATAATATGCTCTGTGCAGTGCGGCACGGGGCAGGAATAAAATGGGGCAGGTGTAAGAAATTGGAACATCGTGTAACGGCAGTCCTGGTGGCGGCGGGTTCTTCCACCCGGATGGGATTTGATAAACTGAGTTTCGATCTGGGCGGTGAGACCGTCTTGGAGCGGAGCGTCCGGGCCTTTGACGAGTGTCCGGAGGTGGACGAGCTGGTGATCGTGACCGGCGCGTCCAGTGAGAATGCCCAGCGGGCCGCTGCCCGCTGCAAAAAGCCGGTGCGGCTGGTGAAGGGCGGCTCGACCCGCGCCGAGAGCGCCCGCAGCGGCGTGGCCGCTGCCCACGGCAGACTGGTGGCCGTCCACGACGCGGCCCGGCCCTTCGTGAGCCAGAGCGTTATCGCCGACACGATAGCGGCCGCTGCCCGCTGCGGTGCCGCCGCCCCGGCAGTGCCGGTGAAGGACACCATCAAGCAGGCGAAGGGCGGAAACGGCAAGACTGTGCCGGAAGGCTGCAGGGTGGAGAACACCCCCGACCGCAGCACCCTATATGCGGTGCAGACGCCCCAGTGCTTCGACCGCGCAGCCTATCTGGCGGCGCTGGATGAACTGGACGAGGCCAGCGCCCGCCTCGTCACCGACGACTGCAGCCTGTTCGAGCTGACGGGCCGTCCGGTGGAGCTGGTACAGGGCGACTACGCAAACATCAAGATAACCACCCGGGAGGACCTGCCCCGGACCGAGAACGGAGGAAAGAAAATGCGCATTGGTCATGGTTACGACGTCCACCGTCTGGTGGAGGGCCGCAAGCTCATCCTGGGCGGCGTGGAAGTGCCGTATGAAAAGGGCCTGCTGGGCCACTCGGACGCCGACGTGCTGGCCCACGCGGTCATGGACGCCGTGCTGGGCGCAGCGGCGCTGGGCGACATCGGCCAGCACTTCCCCGATACGGCGGAAGAGTACGCCGGGGCCGACAGTCTCATGCTGGCCCGCCGTGTGGCAGAAATCATGACCGAGCACGGCTGGCGCATCGAGAACATCGACGCCACCATCCTCTGCCAGCGCCCGAAGCTGGCCCCCCACATCCCGGCCATGCGGGCAAAGCTGGCCGAGGCTTTCGGGATGCCGGTGGACGCCGTGAGCGTCAAAGCCACCACCGAGGAGCATCTGGGTTTTACCGGCGAGGGGCTGGGCATCGCGGCCCACGCCGTCGCCCTTATCGAAGCAGTGTAAACGGGAGAATGTGACCCATGACTCTGAACTCTATCGTAGCAAACTTCCAGACCTTCAAGCTGGTAGACCTGCTGGACATCCTCATCATCGCGTTCCTTATCTACCAGCTGCTGGGCTTCGTCAACCGCACCCGCGCCGGCCAGCTGGCCAAGGGCGCGCTCATCGTCATGGCGGTCTATCTGGTGGCGAACATCCTGAATATGCGCACCGTCACCTGGCTGCTCAACTCGTTGCTGCAAGTCGGTCTGCTGACGCTGGTGGTGCTGTTCCAGCCCGAGATACGGCGTGCGCTGGAGCGGATGGGCCAGACCGACCAGTGGGCCTATCGCTTCTTCAATAAAAACCGCTACAACGACACCAGCCTCAAGGGCGCGTGGCGCAGCGCCATCATCGCCATCTGCGACGCGGCAGAGCGCTTTTCGGAGACCAAGACCGGCGCGCTCATCGTGCTGGAACGGAACACCAACCTTTCTGAGATCGTCAGCACCGGCACGCCCGTGAACAGCGCAGTCAACCTCGAGGTGCTGGGTACCATCTTCTACGAGGGTACCCCCCTCCACGACGGCGCAGCCATCATCGAGGATGGCCGCATCAAGGCCGCAGGCTGTGTGCTGCCCCTTTCCAACAACCTGGACTTGGGCAAGGACATGGGGACCCGCCACCGCGCCTGCCTCGGCATCGCCGAGAACTCCGACGCCATCGCCATCGTGGTCAGCGAGGAGACAGGCATCATCTCGATGGCGAAAAACGGTGTGCTCATGCGCCACTTTGACCGTCAGACCCTTTACACCCGGCTGGTGGATGAGATGATACCCAAGGAGACCGCCAGCGAGAAGAGCGCTGCCGAGGGCTGGAAGGCCCGGGGCAAGCGCCTGCTGAACTGGGTGAACAACAAGGAGGAGGATGAGCAGCAATGAGCACTGAGCAGAACAACGGCAAGCCTGCCGTACCCCCAAGCGCAATCTGCTGAACGACCGCCGCATCCGGCTCCTGCTTTGCTGGGTGCAGTCATCGCGTGGATGGCTGTCACCATCGTCGTGCAGCCCGGCACCACCACCACCATCTATAATGTTCCGGTGGACTTTACCTATGATTCGGCTGCCTACACTTCCCGGGGCCTGAGCATCGTCAATGCAGAGGAAAAAACGGTCAACCTGAAGCTTTCCGGCGACGGCTACACCATCGGCAGCCTGTCGGCCAACGACTTTGTCGTCTACCCCGACTGGTCCAGCGTCCGCGACAGCGGCGAAAAGAGCCTGCGCCTTCAGGTGCGGAGCCAGAGCACCCTGCTCACCGGTGTGTCCGTCTCCATCGACGGCGACAACACCGTGGACGTGGTGTTCGATGTGGTGGAAGAAAAGACCCTGCCCATCCAGGTGACGACGAATTACCTGAAGATAGCAGACGGCTATATCCTCTACGGCACCGACATCTCGAAGGAGACGGTGACGCTCTCCGGACCCAGCACCGAGCTGAGCAAGGTAGAGACCTGCACCGCCGAGGTGACCTACAACGGCGAGCTGACCAGCCCCGTCACTCTGGACACCAGCCTGCGTTTTTACACCCGCAGCGGCAGGGAAGTGGAATTTGAGTATACTACTCTGGAAACGGACAGCGTCGAGGTCACGCTGCAGGTGTATAAGCTGGCCACCCTGCCGGTGGAAGTCAGCTTTATCAACGCGCCCCGCGACTTTGACCCGTCGGTGCTGGTCTACTCCCTGAGCAAAAAGACCCTCAATGTGGCCGGCCCGGAGTCCCAGATCGACCGTCTGTCCACCCTGTCGGTGGGTACCATCGACCTTTCCACCTTGCACTGGATAAGGTGTACGAAATGCCCATCGAACTGCCCAGCGGCATCCGTCTGCTGGACAACATCTCCAGCATCACGGTCAGCTTCGACAGCTCCCGTCTGGAAACCAAGACCATGAACCTGCCCGCCAGCTGTGTGCAGGTCATCAACCTGCCCTCCACCTACACCCTGACCGTGGAGACGGAGCGGCTGATGAACGTCACTCTCTGCGGCCCGGCCGGTTCGCTGGAAGCACTGAATCCGGAACAGGTGGTCATTGAGATCGACGCCGACGACTTCTATGTCGCCATCGGCCAGCAGAACATCGCCTGCCGCCTCTATGTGCCGGCCAACGACAAAATTTTTGCGCTGGGCAGCTATGTGGTGCAGTGCAAGATAGAAAGTAACTGAGTATATGATCCTGATCCATGATATTCGCCTGCCCCTCTCCGCCGGGGAGCCGCAGGCCTACGAAAAGCCCTCCGCCTCGCCCGCATCCCCGGGGAAAGGTGAGCCATCTGGGCATCGCCCGGCTCTCGGTTGACGCCCGCCACGGCCAGCCCAAGCTGGTGTACACCGTGGCCGTGACCCTGAAAGAGGAGAGGGAAGAGGCCGCCTGTGCGGGTGCTTCCCGCAGCGTCACCGTCCGGGGCAAGACCGATCTCTCGGTGCAGAACGGCACTCTGCCGCTGACGCACCGGCCTGTGGTCTGCGGCCTCGGCCCGGCGGGCCTCTTTGCGGCGCTGCTGCTGGCCCGTCAGGGCTACCGGCCCATCGTGCTGGAACGCGGCCCGGCGCTGGACGAGCGCGTCAAGGCCGTGGAGCATTTCTCCACCACCGGTGAGCTGGACGAAAACGCCAACATCCAGTTCGGCGAGGGCGGCGCCGGAACCTTCTCGGACGGTAAGCTCACCACCCGCATTGGCGACGAGCTCTGCGGCTTCGTGACCGAAGTGTTCCTCGAGCACGGCGCGCCGAAGGAAATTGCCTGGCAGCAGAAACCCCATGTTGGCACCGACCTGCTGCGGGGCGTCATCACTTCGATTCGAAAAGAGATCGAGTCGCTGGGCGGCGAAGTCCACTTCAACACAGCCCTCACCGGCTTCGAGCGGCGGGATGGCCAGCTCGTCGGCATCCAGACCACGGACGGTGCGTTCCCCTGTGAGGCGCTGGTGTTCGCGGTGGGCCACTCGGCCCGCGACACCTTCGGGATGCTGATGGACAGCGGCCTCGTGCTGGAGTGCAAGCCCTTCAGCGTCGGCTTTCGGGCAGAGCATCTCCAATCGGAAATCGAAAAGAGCCTCTACCACGAGGCGGCGGGCCATCCGGCCCTGCCGCGCGGCGAATATCAGCTTTCGCAGCATGTTGAAAAACGGTGCGTTTATACGTTCTGTATGTGTCCGGGCGGCCAGGTGGTGGCTTCGGCCAGCGAAAAGGGACGCGTCGTGACCAACGGCATGAGCTACCACGCCCGTAGCGGCAGGAATGCCAACGCGGCCGTGGTGGTCAGTGTGGGCGGCGAAGACTTCGGTAATGACCCCCGGAAGGCCATCGCCTTCCAGCGGGAGCTGGAAGCCCGGGCCTATGCAGCAGGCCGTCCCGGCGGAGAGTATGCTGCCCCGGCGGAGAACATTCAGAGCTTTTTGGAGGGCAGGGCCGGCTGAACATTGGCCGCGTCCAGCCCACCTATGACCGGGGCGTCGTCGCTGCGGACCTCGGCGCGTTGCTGCCGACCGAACTGGCCGACACCCTGCGGGCCGGTCTGCGGGCTTACGAGCGGAAAATTGCGGGTTACACCGCCCCTGAGGCCATTCTGACCGGCCTCGAGACCCGTACCAGCAGCCCGGTGCGGCTGAAACGGGAAGAAAATTTTGAATGCGCCCAGCTGGCAGGATTGTATCCCTGCGGCGAGGGTGCCGGATATGCGGGCGGCATCATGAGTGCCGCCGTCGATGGCCTGCGGGTGGCCCGCGCCATCATCAGCCGGTACAGCCCGGCAGAAGGGTGAGAAGTTGAATGACTGATCGTGAAAACGATTTTAACCGCACGGCGAAGGACAGCGAAGGCCGTAAGGTGCAGCAGGAGCTGGAACGCCAGCTCCGCGAGCTGGGCGACACCATGTCCGACTCCTTCCGCCACGGCTTCGAGGGCCGGGGCGAGGAGATCGGCGACCGTGTGTGGGATGTGGGCCGCGCCGCGGTGAACGCCGCCGGTTATGGCATCTCGGAGGCAGGCCGGCCTTTCAGGCCGGAAAACAGGAGTACCAGAAGCGGGCCGAGGAGGCCAGAAGCAGCGCCAGCGCCAGCGGGATGACCGACTGGGCGCGCAATTTCTTTGCGAAGAAGCCGGAACCGACGGCCATCGAGAATATCCGCACCAGCGCGAAAAGCGCCACAGCGCAGGCGTCGCCATGCTGGCGACCGGCATCACCTTCGCCGTCATCTTCGGCATCACGGCCATCGCCTGCTTCGGCACGGCGGGGCGTTCACGTCCGGCGGCGTGATGGTGGCGGCTGATATGACGGTCCTCAGTGCCATCGGCGATCTCGCACTGGGTGCTATCGCGGTGACGGGGTGGTGCTCTGCCGCGGTGACCGCTGTGTTCGGCTGGCTGACCGCAGCGGGCGCGTCCCGTATGAAGGCCGCCAAGACCCTGGAGCTCTACGCCGATACCGCCGAGGGCTTCGACTGGCACAAGGGCCTGTCCCTCTCCATGCTGGCCGACCTGACGCATAAAAAGAAGACCAAGGCTCTCAAGATGCTGCGGAAATTCATCCACAAGGGCTGGCTCAGTGCCTGGCTGGACGAGAAAAACGACAAGCTCTACCTGACGGCAGAGGACTACCGCGCCGCACAGGAAAATCAGCCCCAGCCCGAACCGGAAAAAGCGCCGGAACAGGCCGGAGAAGTCCCCCTGAACCTCGAGACGACCCGCCGCTTTGCGCAGGTGCTCGAGAAGGAGCAGGAGCTCATGGAGGATGAGCGGGCTGTGGAGGAGCTGCAGCATATGCAGAAGACCACCGAGTCCATCTGTGCCTGGCTGGAAGCCCACCCGAGAGCCTGCCCAAGGCCCGCCGCTTTGCGGAATACTATATCCCCACCACCCTCAAGCTCCTGCACACCTACAACGACGTGCAGAGCCAGCAGGGCGAGAACGCGGAGGCCATCCGCCGGGATATTGCGGGCATCCTGCACACCCTGAATCAGGCTTATGATAACCTCTACGATAAGCTTTTGTCGGACGTGGCACTGGACGTTTCCAGCGAGATCGCTGCGCTGCAGGGGATGCTGGCGAACGATGGTCTGGCCGGGGAGGGATTGCGATGACCTACCGGGCCTGGAACACCAAGACCGTTGACCGCGCCGCCCTGAAAGAGCTGACAGCGGCCATCGCCCAGCAGAACACCGAAGAGCTGGAATACCAGAACATGGACGAAGAGTGGAGCGAGGAAAAGTACCGCTCGGTCCTCGCGGCCCAGCAGAAAGAAGCCGGCCTGCTGGCCGGCATCCTCGCTGCCCGGGGCATCACCGACCCCGCCGAGGCGCTGACCCTTCTGGCGGGCGAAGAAGAGCTGAGCGACCCCATGCTCCTGACTGACATGGACAAAGCCTGTGAGCGCATCCTGCGGGCCATCGACGAGGGGGAGACGATCGTCGTCTTCGGCGACTACGACGTGGACGGTGTGACCGCCACGGCCCTGCTCTATCAGCACCTGAAAGGGATGGGCGCCGCCGTCAAGTGTATGCTGCCCAGCCGGGAGGGCGACGGCTACGGCCTCTCGAAGAACGCGATCCAGTCGATTTACGATAAGGGCTGCCGCCTCATCGTCACGGTGGACAACGGCATCTCTGCCGTAGAGGAAGCCGCATTCGCGGCCAGCCTCGGCATCGACCTCATCATCACAGACCACCATCTGCCCCACGACACCCTGCCCCAGGCAGTGGCCATCGTGGACCCCCGCCGTGCCGACGACCACAGCCCCTTCAAGGGCCTGTGCGGCGCGGGCGTGGCCTTCAAGCTCTGCGCCGCGCTGGATGGCTGCCCGCCGGAAGAGATGCTGGAATACTGCGGCGACCTCGCCTCTGTTGGCACCGTGGCCGACGTCATGCCCCTGACAGGGGAGAACCGCACCATCGTCAAAGCAGGTCTGCGCCAGCTGCAAAATACGGACAGACCCGGCTTCTGCGCCCTTTTGGAAGAAGTGGGCCTTGCAGGCAAGCCGGTGACGGCAGAGAACATCAGCTACGCCATCGCGCCCCGCCTTAATGCGGCGGGCCGGATGGACAGCGCCGTGACCGCTTTGCAGCTGGTGCTCTGTGAAGACGAAGACCGGGCGGTCGAATTGGCTCATAAGCTGAGTGACATCAACATCCAGCGGCAGGAGACGGAGATGGAGATCGTCAAAGCTGCGCAGGAGCTGCTGGACGCTGAGCCGGAACGCCTCGAAGACCGGGTCATCCTGCTCTGGGGCAAAGACTGGCACCCCGGCGTCATCGGCATCGTGGCCTCCCGCCTTGTGGAAAAGACCGGACGCCCGGTCATCGTGGTGTCGGTAGATGAGCACGGCGAGGGCAAGGGCAGCGGCCGCAGCGTGCAGGGATTCAACCTGCACGAGTGCATCGCCTCCTGCGCCGACATCCTGCTTCGCTTCGGCGGCCACGCCATGGCAGCGGGCCTCTCGGTGCGGGAAGAGGATCTGCAGACGCTCCGCCAGCGGCTCAACGACTGGGCGGCCCGGGAGTGTCCCGTGCTGCGCACCCCGCCGCTGGAATGCGATCTGTCCGTCCACCTCGACCGTCTGACGGTGGAGAGCGTCCGCCGCCTCGACCAGCTGGCACCCTACGGTGCCGACAACCCCAGCCCGGTCTTCGTGCTGGAAATGGCTGTCGTGGAGGGCGTCTACGCCGTCTCGGAGGGCAAGCACTGCCGCCTGCGTCTGCGGCAGGGCAATTCCAGCATCTACGCCGTCTGGTTCGGGATGCACCCGGAACAGGTGCCTTACTCGACGGGCGACGTCGTGGACGCAGCCATCAGCCTTTCGGTCTACGATTCGCCCCGGGGCGCACAGCTGTCGGGCCGCATCATCGAGCTGCACCCGGCGGGCCTCGGCAACACAGCAGCAGAGCAGGCCGCGCTGGTGCAGGCGCTGCGCCGGGGTACGCCCCTGACGCCGGAGCAGAAGGAGAGCATCGCCCCGGAGCGCAGCCATATCATCACCGTTTATCGGGAGCTGCAGGCGCGGCGCTGGCACGCCGAAGACCTGCAGCCCCTGTTTGCAAAACTCGGCGAGGAGAACACCGGTCGGACGCTGGTGGCCGTCGCCGCGCTGGAACAGGTCGGCCTCATCACAGCGGCTGACCGGGGCGGGGCAAAGTTCTGGGAACTTGTGCCTGCCACCGGAAAGAAGAACCTTGCCGATGCGCCCATCCTGAAATGTCTGGAGGAACGATAAAGATGCCTGAGGGAAAGAAACCTATCCTCCCCTCGCCCGCAGCACCGGCTGCGGCGAAAGAGGACAGCTACTCTGCAAAGACCCATCTCCACCAGCCCGTGCCGGTGACGGAGATGGCTACCGTGGCCGCAACGGCCCTGCCGGCCAACGCCCCTGAGGGGACCCTTCCCTCGGAGGTGCGGCCCGAGATCGTGACCTGGGAGAAGCTGGTGGAGGCCATCAAAGCCAGCGGCAAAGCCTACAATATGGCCATGATAGAAAAGGCTTACAATCTGGCCAACGACGCCCACAAGGGGGTCTGCCGCCGCAGCGGTGAGCCCTATATCTGCCACCCGCTGGCTGTGGCCCGCCTCGTGCTGGACCTCGGCATGGACAGCGAGAGCATCGCCGCCGCCCTGCTCCATGATGTGGTGGAGGACACCCCCACCACGCTGACCGACCTGACCGCCGCTTTCGGCGAAGAGGTGGCCGCGCTGGTGGACGGCGTCACCAAGCTGACCAAGATCCAATTTTCCAATATCGAAGAGCTGCAGGCCGAGAACCTGCGCAAAATGCTGCTGGCTATGAGCCAGGACGTCCGTGTTATGATCATCAAGCTCTGTGACCGCCTGCACAATATGCGCACCGGCGACGCATGGCCGGAGCAGAAGCGCCGCGACAAGGCCCGGGAGACCATGGAGGTCTACGCTCCCATCGCCAACCGTCTGGGCATCCTGAACGTCAAGGAGGAGCTGGAAGACCGTAGCCTCCACTACCTCGACCCCGTGGGCTACGAGGAGATCAACAAGATGCTCAGCGAGCGCGCGGGCGACGAGTTTCTGGCCAGTGTGTCGGGCGTCATCAAGAGCCGCCTCGAGGAGAGCGGCATCGAGGGCGCGACCATCAAGCGGAGAGTCAAGAGCATCTACGGCATCTACCGCAAGACCATCATGCAGAACAAGTCCTTCGATGAAATTTACGACATCTACGCGGTGCGCATCATCCTGGACACCCTGGCTGAGTGCTACAGCACCCTGGGCCTCATCCACGATATGTACCACCCGCTGCCCAACCGCTTCAAGGACTATATCTCCACCCCCAAGCCCAACGGCTACCAGAGCCTCCACACCACCGTCATCGGCCACGAGGGCATCCCCTTTGAGGTGCAGATACGCACCCGCACCATGGATGAGCAGGCCGAGTACGGCGTTGCTGCCCACTGGAAGTATAAAGAGGGCCTCGAGGGCCACGATAAACTGGATGAGCGGCTGGCATGGGTCAGCCAGCTGCTGGAAAACCAGCGCGTCAGCGAGGATTCCGGCAATCTGCTCCACGATTTGAAGAGCGACCTGCTGCCGGAGGAGGTCTTTGCCTTCACCCCGAAGGGCGACGTCATCAACCTGCCTGCGGGCGCAAACTGCATCGACTTTGCCTACGCCATCCACTCTGCCGTCGGCAACCGGATGGTGGGCTGTAAGGTCAACAACCGCATCGTCCCCATCGACCATGTCGTGGCGACGTGCGAGATCATTGAAGTCATCCTCGGCCCGGCGGACAAAGGCCCCAGCCGCGACTGGCTCAAGATCGTGCGCACCAGTGAGGCCAAGAGCAAGATACGCAACTGGTTCAAGAAGATGCGCCGCGAAGAGAACATCCAGCAGGGCCGCGACGCGCTGGCCAAAGAGCTGCGCCGGGAGATGATCTTCATCCCCGACGACCAGCTGGATGAGTTCGTGGGCAGCTGCAGCCGTCGTCTGCGCCAGAACAACGCGGAGGAAATTTACGCTGCCATCGGCTACGGCGGCATGACCATCGCCAACTGCCTGCCCAAGCTCAAAGAGGAGTGGCAGAAGCTCAAGGCCGCCGAGGCTGCTGAGAACAAGTCGGTGGAGGATCTGCCGAAGGTCGATTTGAGCCGCGTCCACGCCACTGACGGCGTAGTGGTGGAGGGCTTCGATAACACCCCCATCAAGTTTGCAAAGTGCTGCTCGCCCCTGCCCGGCGACCCCATCGTGGGCTTCATCACCCGGGGCTTCGGCGTTTCCATCCACAAGCAGAGCTGCGCCAACGCGGTGTCCAGCATGAAAGACCCTCCAACGCCCCCGCTGGGTCAAGGCGTATTGGCCGACAGCGTATAGGACAGCTACAAGGCCGGTCTGGAGATCATCGCCCTCAACCGCAACGAGCTGCTGTCCGATGCTGGCCGCGCTGGCTGACATCCGCGTCCCCATCTACGCCATGAATGCCCGTCAGGTGGAGAACAACTGTGCCGTCATCAGCCTGACCATCGGCATCAACAATACAGAGCACCTCAACCGGGTCGTGGCCCGTCTGTCCAAAGTCAAGGATGTGCTCAAGGTAACAAGGAGCTAATATGCGTGCAGTCATTCAGGCCGTATCCTCGGCCAGCGTCCGGGTCAACGGCGGCGAGCCGCGCCCCATCGGTCCCGGCCTCGTCATCCTGCTGGGCGTCAAGGACACCGATACTCTCGACATCGTGCCGAAACTGGCTGAAAAATGCGCGGGCCTGCGCATTTTCAAGGACGAAAACGACAAGCTGAACCTCAGCGCAAAGGACCTCGGGTACTCTGCACTGGTGGTGAGTCAGTTCACCCTCTACGGCGACACGAAGAAGGGCTTCCGTCCCAGCTTCATCAAGGCGGCAAGACCGCCGCTGGCTGTGGACGCCTACGAGCTGTTCCTCGCCGAGATAAACAAGCAGGGCCTCAAGGATGTCCAGCACGGCGAGTTCGGCGCGGATATGCAGGTGTCGCTGGTCAACGAAGGCCCCTGCACCATCGTCATCGACACCGACGAGTGGCATAAAGGAGAAAAATAAACCATGAAGGCATTTCATCTGGTCGGCCCTGCGCCGTTTTACACCAACAGCTTCCTGCTCATCTCGGACGCAGGCAACGCGGTGGTCATCGACCCCGCCGCCGAGGTGCAGGAGTACGATAAGATCTTAAAGGAGCACGGCGGCAAGCTGAGCCTTATCCTCTGCACCCACGGCCACTACGACCATGTGGGCAGTGCGGGGGTCCTGAGCCGCGAGTGGGGCGCAAAGCTCTACTGTGAGCCCGCCGACTGTCGGGGAACACAGCTGCTGCCCCTCAAGGGTTCGGACAGCGGCTACGAAGAGGGCGAGGTCATCCCCCTCGACGAGCTGAGCTTCACTGTCTGGCACACCCCCGGTCACACTGAGGGCAGCGTGGTGCTGCTGTGCGGGAGCTATCTCTTCGTGGGCGACACGGTCTTTCAGGGCAGCATCGGCCGCACCGACCTCGAGGGCGGCGACAGCCGGAAGATGGACGAGAGCCTACGCAAGTTCGCGGCCCTGCCCGTCTCGGCCGAGGCGCAGGTACTGCCCGGCCACGGCGATTTCTCCACCTTCGGGCAGGAGGCCGCCACCAACTTCTATATCAAAAATGCGCTGAGAAACGCATAAAAAGGCGGGATTTCACATGAATATCTATATCACGGGCCTCGGCTCGGGCTACGAGGTGGAGCACCTCGTCCGCCTGTTCTACCCAATGGCCCCGCTCACCCTCACCCCGCCCGAGGACGGCGCAGACTGCGTCTGGGCCGAGAAGCGGCCTGACAAGCTCTGGGCCATGGTGCGGCAGGGCGGCAAGAGCCAGACCGCCGAAGCACCTCTGCCCATTCCGTGGAAGAGGGTGGCGAGACGCCGGAATTTGCGCTGGCCAGCCTGACCTATGACCTGCTGCGCAGCTGGACGGGTATCCGCCCGCCCTGGGGCAAGATGACCGGCGTCCGCCCGGTGCGCCTCGTCCACGACAAGCGGGCCGCAGGCTGGACGGAAGAGGAAATCGACGATTTCTTCCTCAAGCGCTTCGACTGCTCGCCCGAAAAATACGGCATGGCCAAGGCTATCGCGGACTTGCAGGAGCCTATCCTGAAAGTAGGCAGTGCGCCCAAGACCTACAGCCTCTATATCGGCATCCCGTTCTGCCCCTCCCGGTGCAGCTATTGCAGCTTCGTCAGCTGCAACCTCGACCGTGACCGCAAGCTGGTGCAGCCCTATGTGGACTGCCTGTGCAAAGAGGTCGAGGCCATCCGGGACGAGGCTGACAAGGCCGGGCTGATGCTCTGCAGCATCTACATCGGCGGCGGCACCCCCACCAGCCTCTCGGCAGCGCAGCTGCGCCAGCTCATGGGGACGGTGCGGGACTGCTTCGACCTTTCCGCCATCGTGGAATACACGGTGGAAGCCGGACGCCCCGACTGCACCGACGCCGAAAAGCTGGCCGTCATCAAGGAATACGGCGCGACCCGCATCTCCATCAATCCGCAGACCTTCTCGGATGAAGTATTGGAGAACATTGGCCGCAAGCACTCGGCTCAGGACATCCTCGACTGCTATGCCGAGGCCCGGGCCGCAGGCCACGACGACATCAACATGGACCTCATCGCTGGCCTGCCCGGCGACACGGTGGAAGGGTTCGAGAAGAGCCTGCATCAGGCCATCGCCCTCGACCCTGAGAACATCACAGTCCACACCCTGACCCTCAAGCGGGCCTCCCGCATCGTCATCGAGGACCAGAAGGAGAACGACTACGCCGATGTGGCCGCCATGCTGGAAAAGTGCCATCTGCTGGCCGAGGCGGGCTATCGGCCCTACTACCTCTATCGTCAGAAAAATACCCTCCAAAACCTGGAAAACGTGGGCTGGTGCAAGCCGGGCCACGAGGGTATTATAATATCTATATCATGGAAGAAGTCCAGACCATCCTCTCGGCCGGCGCAGGCGGCAGCACCAAGCTGGTGGCCGACGGCGGCAAGCGGATGCAGCGCATCTTCAATTTCAAGTATCCGACAGAATACATCCAGCGTTTTGACGAAGTGCTGGAACGGAAAAAAGTGGCTGTTTTTTATGATCACGATTTGGGTACCGAAACGTCTGGTTGAGATAGACCTGTACAACGTCGCCGCCCAGAACCCGGCGGCGCTGGCGGAGATGAGCGAGAAGAGCTACCGCCAGCGGGTGGCCTATGCTGCCCAGAAGATCAGGGACTCCCGCGCCAAGATCGTCATGCTCACCGGCCCGTCGGCCAGCGGCAAGACGACTTCGGCTCATAAGGTGGCCGAGGCGCTGGAAGCCTCCGGCACCCCGGCCCATGTCATCAGTCTGGATAACTTCTTCAAGGGCGCTCAGTATTACCCCCGCCTGCCCGACGGTACGCTGGACTACGAGAACCCCGACACGCTGGATATGCCCCTCATCCGCCAGTGCCTCAGCGATTTGAGCACCACCGGAAAGACCGTGCTGCCCATCTACGACTTCACCACCGAGTCCCGCTCTTCCGAGACGGAGACGCTGGACCTCAAGGGCGGCGTCTGCATCGTGGAGGGCATCCACGCCCTGAACCCTGAGCTGACGGGCCTTGTGAAAGGCGACGACGTCTACCGCATTTACGCCGGCCTGCGAGAGGAATACTGCATTGATGGCCGCCGTGTCATCAACACCCAGGACATCCGCCTCTGCCGCCGCACCTGCGGGATGCCGCAGCCCGGGGCCGCAGCCCCGCCAAGACCCTCGCCATGTGGGACAGAGTCCTCGACGGCGAGACCCGGTATATCAAGGGCTTCAAGACTACGGCAGACTTTTTGCTGGACACTTCCTTCACCTACGAGCTGGGCCTCATCGCAAAGCTCCTGCGCCCGGTGAGCCAGCGCTTCACGCTGGAAGGCCACAACGCGGAGCTCTGGGACGAGACGGCCCGCCGCTTCGAGCATGTGGCCCCGGTGGAGCTGGAGCTTCTGCCCGCCGACAGTATGCTGCGCGAGTTCTACGCAGGTGAAGTGTAAAAAACGTCAGAACGCGGAAAGTGTGCAAATTGCGAAAAAACTGTTTCCAAATCCGCACGATTCTGTAAAACTTGGGTGGGATTCGTTGCATTCCCCCCGGGAGTGCGCTATAATGAAAATAATCTCCGGCGGCACAGGGGCAGCCTGAGCAGAAAACGCAGAGGAGTGCTGCCCACCCCGGGCATAGACAAGTGAGGTGTCTTTTATGGACTTCAATAAGATCAAGGAAATGGGCCTCGAGTATGCCGAGAAAGGCAAGAATGCCGCGCTGGATCTGGCCGAAAAGGGCCGCACCCAGGCAAAGATCGTGAATGCGCAGAGCAAGCTGTACAAGGCGCAGCGCCAGCTGGGCGCTCTGGTGTATAGTCTGGCCAAGGGCAACGAGGAGAACCAGCCCCTTGTGGACAAATACATCGAGATGATCGCCAACATCGAGCAGGAGCTCTCCGACCTGAAAGCCTCTCTCGAGCCGGATACCGTCATTGAGACGACTTTCGAGGATACGGAAGAGGCCGCTGCCGACGTGACGGCTGACGCAGCCGCAGAGCCTGCCGAGGAAAAGCCCGAGGACAACGAGGCCAAGACCTGCCCCCAGTGCGGCGCGCCCGTCTCGGACGACGCGCTGTTCTGCAACAAGTGCGGCGCACAGCTGTAAGCTAAAAAGCCCACGCAGGGCGGTGTCCCCCGGGGGATGCCGCCTTTTGTTGTGAATGAAATGAAAATTTTGCCGCAAAAAGCCGGAAAATGCGCTTGTACCCTTGCATTTCGGCAGATTCTGCGGTACAATTTGAATCTGTTCGCAGATGCTTTCGGAATGCGGAAAGGAGACGCCCCATGCAGGACTGGACGCCGAGGGAACACTATACGGCGGAAGACCTCGTGGAGATCATCCGCATCCTGAGAGACGGGAGAACGGCTGTCCGTGGGACAAAGTCCAGACCCACGCTTCCATCCGGAAAAACTTTCTGGAAGAAACGTGCGAGGCGCTGGAAGCCATCGACGCTGACGACCCTGTCATGATGCAGGAAGAGCTGGGCGACGTCCTGATGCAGGTGGTGTTCCACACCGTCATCGAGGAGGAGCGGGGCCGTTTCGACATGGAAAAGGTCTGCCGCGAGGTGTGCGAGAAGCTGGTCTTCCGCCACCCGAACATCTTTGCTTCCTCTGCGGCGGAAAATGCTGGTATAAACAGCTGGGATGCGCTCAAAAATAAGGAAAAGGGCCGCACGACTCTGGCCGATGAGCTGGACACCGTCCCGGCCACCCTGCCCGCCCTGATGCGCGCCCAGAAGCTCCAGAAGCGGGCCGCGCGGTTCGGCTGCGGGCCGGAGGATGCCGCCGGTGCGGCCAGGACTCTGGACAGCGCCAGGGCCGCGTGGGACGCACAGCAGACGGCAGAGAACGCCGGTGAGCTGCTGCTGGCCGCCGCCGATGCCATGCGTCTGGCCGGTGTAGATGCCGAAGAGGCACTGACCTTTGCGGCAAAGCGCTTTACCCAGAGGCTGGAAGCGGACGAAACGTAAACGGGTACCAGACGGTCAGACCGTCTGCTCGAATAGAAAATGTTGAGAATATTGTGGAGGCTTTTATTATGACCAAGACCGATCTGATCGCACAGGTTGCGGCAAACACTGAGATGAGCAAGAAGAGCGCCGAGATGGCTGTCAACGCTGCATTCGAGGCACTGGGCAAGGCTATGGCCGAGGGTGAGAAGATCTCCATCTCCGGCTTCGGCACCTTCGAAGTGCGTGAGCGCGCTGAGCGTCAGGGCATCAACCCCGCACCCGCGAGGCCATCACCATCGCTGCTTCCAAGAGCATCGTGTTCAAGCCGGGCAAGGCTCTGAAGGACACCCTGTAAGAGAAAACCCATCGCCGCCGGAACCTTTAGGCCCGGCGGCTTTTAATAGAGGAACAACCTCTCCGTCACGCCTACGGCGTGCCACCTCCCCTAATAGGGGAGGCTTTGGCATATCGTAAAGCTTTGCCTCTTCGCCAGAGGCTCCCCTACTAGGGGAGCTGTCGAGCGACAGCGAGACTGAGAGGTTGATACAAGGAGTTTAGAAATGCGTTTAGACAAATATCTGAAAGTTTCGCGGCTCATCAAGCGCCGCACGGTGGCAAACGAGGTGGCCGACGCGGGCCGCATCCTCATCAACGGCAAGACCGCCAAGGCCAGCCAGGCCGTTAAGGCCGGCGACATCATCGAGGTCACCTTCGGCAACCGGCCCATCAAGGTGAAGGTCCTCTCCGACGTGGAGCCCCGCACCAAGGACGTGGCCCGCGAGATGTACGAGATCATCGAGCAGGACAATGTGCTGGCAGCCGCACACGACGCCCCGAAAGCCGAGTAAATCCGGTATGACCCCGCCCCGCCCTGCATAAGATGGCAGAAAGGGGAGGGAATGTTATGAAACAACAGGACGCAAAGCCGGAGCAGGCTCTGCCTCATGACCTCATCCTGGAGGGGCGGAACAAGCTGACCGTCACCGGTGTGCGGCGGGTCATCCGCTGCGACGCCGAGGGGGCGGCGATGCTCACCTCGAAAGGGACGCTGGAACTCACCGGGGCCGAGCTGAGCGTCACCAGCCTCGACCTCGACAAAGGCGAAGTCAAGCTTACAGGCCGGGTGGACACGCTGGAATACACCGCAGAGCATACGCCGGGCGGCTTTCTGCGCCGTCTCGTCCGGTGATGGGTCCGGCGCTTTCGCCCGGGGCGGTGGGGCAGGAGATGGCGGCCTGCGCGGTGCTGGGCGGTGTGCTGGGCGCGGCGCGGGCCGTTCTGCCCACCCGGGCAGGGCCGCGTTCCTGCCGGATATGCTTTTTGTGGGAGCCGTGCTGATGGCTTTGCAGAGCTATGCCGTCTCCCAGAGTCAGGCCGGGCAGCTGCGGGGCTATATGGCGCTGGCGGCGTTCTGCGCCGCCGGGGCGGTGCAGGCAGCGCTGCGGCCTCTGTTCGCCGCTGCCGAAGCCTTTGCGGGGAAACTGCTGCTGGGGCCGGTGCGGCTCGCCGCCAGGTGCATCGCCCGTGGAAAGCTGCCCGCGCCGCCGCCAAAGTACGGCGGAACGAAAAAAGACTTGCAAAAAAACAGAAAAAGAGCTTGCCAACACCACGGCGTATGTTGTATAATTCAAACGTATCAAAGTGAGAGTACAGGCGCATTGGGCCTGCTGTCCGAAAACGGGAGGCACTGTGTTATGGCAAATCCGAGCCGGAAAAAGCGGAAGAGAAAGGCGTCCGTCGTGGGCGCTGTGCTGAAACTGCTCTTCCTTCTGCTTTTGCTGAGTATGCTGGCGGCGTACATCGCAAATCAGGTGGCGCTCAGCTCCAAAAGCGGAGCTGGACACCCTGCAGGAGCAGATCGACCAGCAGAAGACCCAGAACGAGGAGATGCAGCGCATCCTCAGCGGCGACTCGGACGATGTGACCGAGTGGGTTGCGCGGGACTCTTACAATTATGCGGCGGCCAACGAGCGCATCTTCGTGGATGTGACGGGCAACTGATGCCGCGCCCCGAGCGGCTTGCGGCCGGCGGGAAACACATTAGTCAACAAGGAGTATTGAGTTTTGGCGATTGAGGTAGGGAATATTTTTGAAGGCCGTGTCACCGGCGTAAAACCGTTTGGCGCATTCGTTGCGCTGCCGGAGGGCCGCGTGGGCATGGTCCACATTTCTGAGGTGTCCAACGAGTATGTGCAGGACATTGCAGCCGTGCTGCATGACGGCGACACCGTGAAGGTGCAGGTCATCAATGTGGCACCGGACGGCAAGATCGCGCTGTCCATCAAGCGGCTGCTGCCGCCGGCACCCCGCGCTCCGCATGAGGGCCGCGGCCCCGCCCCAACAACAACGGCCCGCGGGAAGGCGGCTTCCGCCGCAACGGTCAGGGCGGCCGTCCCCAGGGCGGACGCGGCCCGGCACGGGACGCAGCGCCCCGCGTCTGGCAGCCCAAGGCCCCGGCCAAGAGCGACAACCTGAGCTTTGAGGACATGATGAGCCGCTTCAAGAGCCAGAGCGAAGAGAAGATGGCCGACCTCGACCACGAGACCAACAACCGCCGGGGCGGCGGCTACGCACCCCGGGGACGCCGCGGCAGCCGCTGAGCCGTCCGCACAAGACGAAGAAGCTTTGGGCCTGCCCCAGCGGGGCGGGCCTGTTTTTTGGTGCGGCACGCCGCACCCGACAGGAAAGGAAACCAGAATGCCTGCAAAATTTGAACTCATCGCCCCCTGCTTTTTCGGGTGCGAGTCCACGGCCAACTTTGAGCTGCGCCGCATCGGCGCCGAGGACATCCGGGTCAGCGACGGCCGTCTGACCTTCAGGGCGGCGCGGATATGATCGCCGCCGCCAACCTCAACCTCCGCACCGTGGAGCGCGTGATGCTGCTCCTGAACACCTACACGGCCACCACCTTCGACGAGCTGTTCGACGGCGTCTACTCCATCCACTGGGAAGAGCTGCTGCCCGCAGACGCTGCCTTCCCGGTCACCGGCTCTTCGCTGAACAGCCAGCTGTCCAGCGTGCCGGCCTGCCAGAGCATCATCAAGAAGGCCGTGGTCAAGCGCCTGATGCAGGGCCACCGCACCACCAGCCTGCCCGAGACCGGCGCGGAGTATAAGATCCGCTTCATGCTCCGCAAGAACGTCTGCGAGATCATGCTGGACACCACCGGCGACGGCCTGCACAAGCGCGGCTACCGCCGCAACTCCATGGAGGCCCCCATCCGTGAGACACTGGCCGCTACCATCGCCGATCTGGGCCGCGTCCGCCGCGACAGCCTCGTGGAAGACCCCTTCTGCGGCAGCGGCACCCTCCTCATCGAGGCCGCTCAGAAGGCCATGAACATTGCCCCCGGCCTCAAGCGCCGCTTTGCCGCCGAGCGCTACAGCTTCGTGCCTGCCGCCATCTGGGCCGAGCAGCGCCAGAAGGCTCTGGCCGACTCCAAGCTGGACGTGGGCTTTGAGGCCTTCGGCTACGACATCGACCCCGCCGCCGTGGCTCTGGCCAACGCCAACGCCAAGCTGGCCGGCGTGGAGAAGCGCTGCCACTTCGAGGTGGCCGACGTGGCCGATTTCGCCGCCAGGAGCGAGGCCATCGTCCTGACCAACCCCCGTACGGCGAGCGCATGAGCACCATCGAGGGTGCCGCCAAGCTGGCCCGCACCCTCGGCCAGCAGATGGAGGCCCACCCCTGCGCCGGTGTCTACGCCATCACTGCCGATATGGATTTTGAACACCACTACGGCAAGCGGGCCAACAAGCGCCGCAAGATGTACAACGGAATGATTCCATGTCAGCTGTATATGTACTACAACGCCCCAAGTTCGAGAACCGCCCCGCAAAGCCCATGCCCAAGAGCGGCTTTGACGGCAAGCGCACCCAGCCCGGCCACACGGGTCGTTTCGAAAAGAAATAAGATGCACCCAAAGACCGCACTGAAATCGATTCCAGTGCGGCTTTTTCTATAAGAATTTACAAAAGAACGGTTGAACGCTGACGAAAAATAGATTATACTAGTCTACAGCTGTGGGGAAGCGGTCTTCCCCTGCAAGAAAGGTTGCGCCCGGCGCGGCCCGCGAAAGGAATGAACAGAATGAAGGGACGTATGCGGCCCTATCTGCCGGAGCTGACCATCCGGGATTACAACACCTATCAGTGGTATCAGCGCGGCGTCCGCCGCCAGCTCTACACCACCTATGGGCTGTATTCCTGCTATGGTCTGCGCTACAACGGCGTCCTGTTCGCGGTGCTGGCCGACAGTCTGGCGGGCCGTCCGGCCACCTGTAAGCGGATGCGGGAGCCGGGTACGCTGGTCTGGCGGCAGATGATGTGCCAGACCCAGGGCATCCGGCTGGCTGCACAGGTGGAAGTCCTGCTGAGCTGGCACCGCATCCAGGATGCCCAGTGGGCCGACCTGCCCTTCTATAAAAAAGTACGGCGGATGGTGGACACCGTCCTGCTGCGGCGAGCCTACCGGAAGGCCGCCGCCGAGAACCCGGCACTGGAGCGCATCTTCGTACAGGAGCGGGACCAGGCCAACGTCCAGATGACCCTGAACGCCAAGAACTATCTGCTGGCCGCAGAGCCAAAGGGCAACCTCTACGGCGCGCTCTACTCGGTGCTGGCCACCGACGACCCCAATCAGCGCAAAAGTATGCACTACATCGGCAGCTGCATCGGCCGGGCCGCTTATCTGCTGGACAAAGCGGAGAGCTTTTCCCGGGACAAAGATAAGGGACGCTACAACGTCTTCCTCCTCAACGGCATCAACGACAGGAACGCCGCCCGGGAAAACGCCCGGCGGCAGGCCCTCGCTGCGGTCAACGACCTCGTCCGCGCCTACGGGATGCTGGACGTCAAGCTGAACCGTACCCTGCTGGACAACATCATGATCTTGGGCCTCCGTCACGCCATCGAGCCGCTGGACGCTGAGAGCCAGCCGGTACAATGGGAGCTGCCATGAAGGGACGCAAAAGTAAAAGCTGGGCCATGGCCTACTGCGGCATGGCCGCAGCGCTCAGTGTGGCCCTGATGCTGCTGGGGGCTGTGTTTCCCATTGCGATGTTCATCGCTCCGGCGGTGGCCAGCTTCCTCATCGCCACAGTCTGCGTGGAGTGTGGGAAGACCATGGCTCTGACGGCCTATGGCGCGGTGAGCCTGTTGAGTCTGCTCTTCGTGCCGGACAAGGAAGTGGCCCTCACCTTTGTGTTCCTGCTGGGTACTATCCGTTGGCAAAGCCTTATTTCGAGCGGATACGCCCGGCCCTGCTGCGGGCCGTCTGCAAGCTGCTGCTCTGCAACGGCGGGGTGCTGGCCATGTACGGGCTGGTGCTGCTGCTGGTCCCGGCGGGCAGCATCGCCGAAGAGCTGCGCACTACGGCGCTGGCCGTCTCGCTGGTGACGCTGGCCATGGGCAATGCAGCCTTCCTGCTCTATGACCGGGCGCTCCACAATATGCTGATGCTCTATAAAGTGGTCTGGCAGCCGAGGCTCCACAAAATGTTGGGCGTCCATTGACGGATGTGGGACTTTGTGATACAATACCGCTGACCTTTTCCGTCGGCTTCTGACAGCTCCGAAAGGAGCTGTTTTGTTTTCAGGAAGGCGGCGGAAAGAGCAGAAAGAGGGGATGGACCACTTCAGTTGACGAAAAAGCGCCGGGCCACGCGGGTGACAGCCGTGAGGGTGACGAGGAGAGGGATCATCGAAAGTTTCGGCGGGTGTTCCTCCGGTTGAAACGGGAGCGATAGCTTCCAGGGCTTATACCAGCCGCAGAGAAGGGCAAAAAACGGCAGCAATACCGCAACAGAATCCTTTCAAAGAAAGCCATACAAGAACATAGACTGATCGTAAGAGGCTGACAGCCGCCGTGTGCGTTCGCGCCGTGCTGTCGGCATGGAGGTGTTTTGTATGTGTGGCATCGTAGGTTATTCGGGTAAGCGCAGCGCCCAGGAAGTGCTGCTGAACGGTCTGGAAAAGCTGGAATACCGCGGCTATGACTCCGCCGGCGTCGCGCTGGCGCTGGAAGGCGGCATCCACGTCGTCAAGAGCAAGGGCCGGCTGGAAGTGCTCCGCCGCAAGCTGGAGGCAGAAAACCTGCCCGAGAGCTTCTGCGGCATCGGACACACCCGCTGGGCCACCCACGGCGAGCCCAGCGACGTCAACAGCCATCCCCACTCCACCCCCCGCGTGAGCATCGTCCACAACGGCATCATCGAGAACTACGGCCCTTTGAAGGCCGACCTGATGGCCAAGGGCGTCACCTTTGAGAGCGAGACGGACACCGAAGTGCTGGTCAAGCTCATCGACTACTTCTGCTGCGCCCAGCCCAAGCAGAGCCCTCTGGCAGCCCTGCGGGAGGCGCTGGCGATGGTGCGGGGCAGCTATGCGCTGGGCGTGCTGTTCCGGGAAGAGCCGGACACCATCTACGCTGTCAAGAAGGAGAGCCCCCTCATCGTGGGCTGGGGCGAGGGCGAGAACTTCGTGGCCTCCGATATTCCGGCCCTGCTCAAGTACACCCGCCGCTACAGCGTCCTCGAGGAGGGCGACATGGCGGTGGTCAAGGCCGACGGCATCCAGTTCTACGATGCCTTCGGCAAGCCGGTGGAGCGGGAAGTGCTGACCGCCGACTGGGATGAAGAAGCCGCTGAGAAGGGCGGCTACCCCACTTCATGCTGAAAGAGATCCATGAGCAGCCTGCCGCTATCACGGCCACCGTCAGCCCCCGCGTGGAGAACGGTATGCCCGACCTCCGCATCCCGGAACTGAGCGATGAGAAGCTGCGCAGCATCAAGAACATCCACCTCGTGGCCTGCGGCACGGCCATGCACGCCGGTATGGTGGGCAAGACTGCCATCGAGCGGCTGGCTCGGGTCCCTGCCGAGGTGGACATCGCCAGCGAGTTCCGCTATCGTGACCCCATCCTCGACCCCGACGACCTCGTCATCATCATCAGCCAGTCGGGCGAGACCAGCGACACGCTGGCCGCCCTCCGCCTCGCCAAGAGCAGGGGCGTGCCGGTGCTGGCTGTCGTCAATGTGGTAGGCAGCTCCATCGCCCGCGCAGCGGACTACGTCCTCTACACCTACGCCGGCCCGGAGATCGCCGTAGCGTCCACCAAAGCCTATATGGTGCAGCTCTGCACCCTCTACCTCTTCGCGTTCCGTCTGGCCTACGCCAGAGGCCGTCTGAGCGAGGCAGAGACCCGCCACCTGACCGCCGAGCTGCTCCGCGCCGGTGAGGTCATCCAGCCCCGTCTGGCCGACTGTGAGCAGATAAAGTACCTCGCCAGCCGCTTCGTCAACACCCAGAGCTGCTTCTTCATCGGGCGCGGCTTCGACTACGCCCTCTCGCTGGAAGGCAGCCTCAAGCTCAAGGAGATCAGCTACGTCCACTCGGACGCCTACGCTGCCGGTGAGCTCAAGCACGGCACCATCAGCCTCATCACCGACGGTGTGCCGGTCATCGCGCTGGCCACCCAGAAGCAGGTGTACGAAAAGACCATCTCCAACGCCAAGGAGACCAAGAGCCGCGGTGCGCGGGTCATCCTCTTCACGACGAAGGACGTTGTCGTCCCGGAGGGCGCGGCGGACTATGTGGTACGTCTGGACGACTATGACGAGCTGCTGATGCCCCTGCAGCTCATCGTGCCGCTGCAGCTGTTCGCCTACTATATGGCCGTCCTGCGCGGCTGTGACGTCGATAAGCCCCGCAATCTGGCAAAGAGCGTGACGGTGGAGTAAACCTCTCCGTCAGCGCTGACGCGCTGCCACCTCCCCTAACGAGGGGAGGCCTTGGCATATCGGAAAACTTAATCTCTTCGCCAGAGGCTCCCCTCGGTAGGGGAGCTGTCGAGCGATAGCGAGACTGAGTAAAAACAGCGGCTGCTGTAGTCTTAGGGACTTACAGCAGCCGCTGTCATTTTACTATGAGAGTTACCAGAACCAATAGCGTTTCTTGATGACGATGTAGGCGATGATGATGCCCACGATGACCACAAGGCCCGCGATGAAGAAGGTCATGTCCACATGGGCGAAGCGGAGATTCTGGGTGGTCAGCAGGTATTCGCCCGCCGTGTCCGCCTCGAGGACATTATCCTTGTAGCTGTTGAGGAACTGCCACTTTCCCTTGACGGCATTGTGCAGGTAGACGCGGGTGTAGGCGGCGTTGTCGCCGGTCATCTCGACCTGAACGACGCCCGGCAGAGCCTCGCCGCCGTTGAGGGTGAAGGTGACGCCATACTCAGAGGGGCAAAGCTCAGGGCTGTGCTCACCTGCGCGGAGGTGCTCTTCACATCGCGGCCCGCGATGCGGATGGTGTAGTTATCGGCTTCGACCACGAGGGTCTTGCCGTTCAGACGGAGGGCATTCAGCATCTCGCCGGTGATGGTGGGGACATCGCGCTGTGCGAAGGTCACTTCGTCGGTGCCGTCGGCCTCGATGGCCTCCACGACGGGGTCGGTGATGACCTCAGCGTTGCTGCCGTCAGTGCTGCCGCCGCCATTGCCGGAGCTGGAAGCATTCCGGTTGACGATGACCGTCACCGAAGCGGACGCCGTGCCGTTAGAGACGACGATGGAGGTCGCGCCCGTACCCACGGCAGTGATGACGCCCTTGGCGCTCACAGTGGCCACCTTGGTGTCATTGGACTTGAAGGTGAGGGACTGGGAGGCGGAAGACGGGGTCACTTTGCCGGTGATGGTGCGGCTGGCACCCGGTTTGAGGACGACATAGCTCGTGTTCAGGTCGATGGACTGACGGTCTACGCCGCTGTTGACGACCTTGACAGTGGCCGATGCGTTCACATCGCCGCAGGTGGCGGTGATGGTGGCGGTGCCGGGGGCGACACCGGTGACTTTGCCGAAGTTGTTGACAGTAGCCACAGCGGGATCGGAGGAGCTGAGGCTCACGCTGGCGTAATTCGATGCGCTGGAAGGCAGCACGCCCAGCGACAGGGAAGTGGTCTCGCCGACAGCGATGGTGCTGGAGGCCAGCGTGATGTCCATCTCCTTGACGATCATGGATTCATCCAGCTCGGTGGTGATGGTGTAGACACAGCTCACGCCGTCTGCGCTGGCGATGACCTGCGCCGTGCCGACGCCCACCGCCTGCGCCACGCCCTCAGACGTCACGTTCACGATGGTGCTGTCGTTGGACATAAAAGTTACCGTGGCATTGCGTGCGGCCTTTGCGGGCAGAATGACAGGCGAGAGCTGCTGCTGCGTCCCTACCGTCATGGTGGAGGCGTAGCTGCCGGTCTCGACGCTCTCCACAGCCGCAGCGGACCAGGGCAGAGAGGGCAGCGGCCGCGTTCAGGGGACCAGCTGCAGAGGCCGGAAGCGCAGCGCCGGCGGCCAGCAGGCCCAGCAGAGCGGTGCTCACGGCCAGCATTTTCAGGTTCAGTTTCATTCTTTCGTACCTCTTTGGGCGTTGATGTGAGCGCTTAGCGGAACAGAACGCCCAGAGCTCCATCGCGTATTCGAAATAGGTCAGCTTGTCGTACTCCACGCGGGCGGTGACGCTCATACCGTTGGACAGATCGACCTTGTCGCCGCTGTTGCTGATGACGTAGGTGCTGTCCGGGGTGATGGTCATTTTGTAGTAGGAGCCGGAGGAGCTGGCGGTCACATCGCTGTCGATGGAGGTCACGGTGCCGGTAAGGGTGCCGTAGGAATACTCCGACAGGCCGGTGATGGCGATCTTGCAGGGGTCGCCCACATGGAGCAGCGGCCTGTCGCTGAGGGTGACGTAAGCCACCACCTCGAGGTCGCTGTTCTCGCTGGCGACAGTGGCCAGCGGGGTGCCGGCGCTGAGCGCCATGCCCACCTTATAGGGCGTGTCCATGTGGATGACGCCGGAGGTGGGGGCATAGATGTAGTAGTCGTTGGCGCCGGTGCTCAGGGCGTCCATCTGGCTCTGCAGATTGTCGATGTTGCTCTGCACACTGGTCAGGCTGGCAGAGATCGACTGCAGGGTAGAGTAATACAGGGCCTCCACCTCGCTCTGGTTCTGCTCCATCAGGGCCTTGATCTGCTCGTCGGAGTAGCCTGCGGCCTGATAGGGCGAGGCGTCGAAAGCCTTCTGGGCGACCTGACTCTTGTAGGTCTCGTACTGGTAGTAGTAGGGCTGGTCGTCAATGTCCGTCTCGCTGAAATAGTTCTTGTCATCCTGAATGGACTTGACCAGCTTCTCGTACTGGTTCTTCTGCTTTTTGTAGATGTCCAGCTGGCTCTGGATGCTGTCCTGCTGCATGTCGAGGTCGGTGCTCTTGATGTGAGCGATGAGGTCGCCCTCGTTGACGTAGGTACCCTCGGCGATGTTCAGCTCGGTGATGGAGCCGGAGTAGCTGGACATGATGAAGGTCTTGTTGGCGGCCTGCACCGAGCCGCTGGACTGACTGACGTAGGTGCGGTAGTTTTTGTGCTCCACACCACGAGGAAGAGGATGAGGGCAGCCGTCAGGAGAATGAGCGCGTAGCCGAAAGGCGGCAGCTTTTTCTCCATCATGATGCGGCGGTCCTGCAGCTCGTTGATGTCGCGGATGGTCGTCGTCATATTACTTCGTCTCCATAAAGGTATCCACAACGCCCTCGTCATCATCCTGATTGACAAAGATGGTGTAGACAGTGCCGGTCAGCTCGAGCTCATGCTCAAAAGCCATGATGTTCAGCTTCTGGGAGGCGAGGCCGCTCTGGCTCATGGGTCCGACGTAGTGGGCGTACAGGCAGTTGCGCACGCGGAGCACAGCGTCCATGGAGTAGCCGGCCTCCATGCGGGGATGAGCTGGGTGGCCTGCTGCATCATATAGATTTCGGGCTGAGGGTTGGGGCCGGCGGGCAGTTTGATGCACTGCACGAGGGGGCCGAGGGGCTGTGCGCCGTTGCTCTTGATAAAGTTGTGCATCTGGGTCAGCACGATCTGCATATTGTTGAACTCTTCGGGCTGGATGCGGCGGCTGACCACATTGGTCAGCTTGAGGGTCTTGTTTTCTGCGGTCTGGATCTCTCTCATGATTTTATACCACCTGTTCTTGGTTTCATTGCTTGTAATAGGCAATGGTAAAATGTAACGTATCACTCTACTGTGTTAAGACGCTGTTGAATCGTGCGGTCGATTTGAGTGCAAACCGCTTCAAATTGCCGATTTACTTCGCGGTTGGAAAACCGCAGTACCTCAATTCCATACTGCTCAATGATGCAGCTTCGTTCGTGGTCGTAAAGCTGTCCCTGTTCTGTATAGTGTTGAGAACCGTCCAACTCAATGACCAGTTTCGCTTCTGCGCAATAAAAGTCAACGATAAAAAATTCTATCACACGCTGTTTATAGATTTTTATCGGATAATCACGCAGAAAACCAAACCAGAGCTTACGCTCCTGCGGAGTCATCTCGTGGCGCAAATGCTTTGCACGAGAATTTAAGCGGCGGTCATAGGGCAGATTATGTACAGGCATACAGCGTCTCCTGTTTCGCTATGGCCGAAAGTCAGTGGCTTGCGGTCAGGCTGTCCTTTGTCCAACCTCTCAGTCTGCTTCGCAGACAGCTCCCCTGGTAGGGGAGCCTCTGGCGAGGAGGCAAAGCTTTGCGGAATGCCAAAGCCTCCCCTCGTTAGGGGAGGTGGCACGGCGTCAGCCGTGACGGAGAGGTTGAGTCCAGCAGAGGCGTTTCGGGTAAGTCTACATCTTGCCATTACCTATTACTATATCAAAGTAATAAGTCCAAATTGTAAACTTCGAAATAACTTAATAAAAAAATAAGGTATGCCCGGAGGCAGGTGCCTCCGGGCATACCATTACGAGGCATTATCATCCGGCGGCCCGAGAGCCACCGGACGAAATACACTTCAGATTTTAGGGGTTACTGATTAGACACCGAGATTACCGGCTGCGTCGGTAATGCCCATAACACCGTCGTTGAAGCCGATCTTGGCAGGAGCGGTGCCCAGGGTGTAGACGACAGAAGCCATGCCCAGAGTACGCATGACCTTGTTGCCGAAGGTCATCTCGTCGCCATTGACATCACCGTAGATGTTCTTCTTCAGAGCGCCGTCGTCGCCGAAGATCTTATCGCCGTTGTCGCCGCCCCAGTTGCCGCCGAACATAACACCCAGGGTGCTGTTGACAGTCTTCTGGAAGAAGGAGTTGCTGACCAGGGTGATCAGGTTGGTGTTGAACTGCTTGACGTTAGCAGCGTTCCAGACAGGAGCGGTGGTGTCAGCCAGGATGGAGAACAGGTCAGCGCCGCCGTAGACGACCTCAGAGTTAACAGCAGTAAAGTTTGCAGGCATCATCATAATGAATTACTCCCTTCAAATGAATGAAAAACAAATTTAGTCGGCTCAGTTTCCGGATGCGCATCCAGTAAGAAAGCCATTTATGTAACTGCGTGCGCACGCAGCTGCAACGAATTAGTAGGTGATGGACTCGCCATCGTCCTCGTCCTCCACCACTTTGGCGGCGGAGACGGGTGCGGACTTCTCCGCGCGTTTCTTATCGCGGAAAATGCCCTGCTGCAGGCTCCAGAGCTCATAATACTTGCCCTGCTTTTCCAGCAGCTCTTCGTGGGTGCCGCGCTCTACGATCTCACCGTGATCCATGACCAGAATGAGGTCACAATCACGAATGGTGGAGAGGCGGTGGGCGACGATCAGCATCGAGCGGTCTGCAAGCTGGTTGTAGATCATATCAAAGATGGTATTCTCTGTGCCAAAGTCCAGACTGCTGGTGGATTCGTCCAAGATATAGAGGTTCGCATCCTTCAGGAAAGCGCGAGCCAGTGCAAGGCGCTGCTTCTCACCGCCCGAGAGGCCGTTGCCGGCTTCTTCCAGATAGGTGTTGTACTGCAGCGGCAGCTTGCGGATGAACTCGTGGGCATCTGCCTTCTTGGCAGCGGCCTTGACCTCATCGAGGCTGGCTTCCGGTCGGGAAATGCGGATGTTGTCATAGATGGTCTTGCTGAACAGCTCGACGTTCTGGGGATATAAGCGATGGCACGGCGGACGGATGCATTACTGTACTCGTCCAGATCGACGCCGCCTACGCTGATGGTACCGCTTTCCGGCTCATAATACTTGAGCAGGAGTTTGGTGATGGTGGATTTGCCGCTGCCGCTGCTGCCCACCAGTGCCACCTTCTTGCCATAGGGAATGGTGAAGGAAACATGGCTCAGCGCCGGAGAACGGCTGCCGTAGCGGAAGGAGACATCCTTGAACTCAATGTCACCGTCGATTTTTCCATCTCGGTGTATTCGCGGGTCTCGTCCTGCTCGGACTCATAATCCATGATCTCTGTCAGACGCTTGATGGAAATCTGGGCCTGCTGGATGGACATCTGCAGACTGACCAGCTCGCTGACCGGGTTCGTAAAGTAAGAGGAAAGAGTGCTGAACGCCATATAGCCGCCCAGCGTCATCTCACCATTCAGCACCTGCATGATACCCACATAAGAGGTGACCATACCGAGGATGGTGGTGATGAGGGTGGAGATAAGGGACTGCACCGTGCTGATCTTGCTGGAGCGCAGGCTTATCTTCAGGCTCTTGATGTATTCCCGCTCCAGAGCTTCCAGCTCACGGTCCTCTTCGGCGTTGCACTTGACGGTCTCGATGCCGCGCAGGCTCTCGATCATCTGGCTGTTGAGGATAGCAGACTGCTGCATGGTCTCTTCGTTGATCCGCTTGTAGGGCTGCTTGAAGATGAACACCAGCAGGATGCTCAGCAGGGTAGTGAAAATCGAAATGGAGAAGAGGGTGGCATTCATCCGGAAGAGGATGATGCCGGTGACGCAGGCCATCACGACATCCATCACGACGCTCAGCGCAATGCTGGTGAACACCGATTTGATGGTGCTGGCGTCGGAGTAGCGGGTGGTGATCTCGCCGGTCTTGCGGGTGGCAAAGAACTTCATGGGCAGTTTGAAGACATGCCCGAAGTAGCCCAGCATCAGGGGAATATCGACCTTGATGGACAGATAGATGAGCACCCACTGCCGCACCATACTGATAAGTGCGCTGGTGACGCTCACGATGCTGAACACCAGAATAACAGCCACCAACAGGCTCTTCAAGCCGTAGGGGAGTATCTCATCCATCAGTATTTTGTTATACATCGAGGATGCGATACCCAGAACGGTCATGATGACCGAGCTGAGGATGGCGTAGAAGAAAAGCTTCTTCTGCGGCAGCAGCAGGTCGAGGAAACGCTTGACCATGCTGCCCTGTTTCTGCTTGCCTGCCTTGAACTCCGAAGTCGGGGTCATCAGGAGCAGAACGCCGGTAAAGTTCTTGTAGAACTCATCGAGGGAGATCTTTTTCAGCTCTTTTGCCGGGTCGCCGATGATGACGTAGTCGCGGCATTTGAACTTCTTTCCTTCGTCAGCGCACTTCTTGCGCTCCTCTTCCTGCCGGAGCATGTGCCGACGCCGCTCGCCGTCATCTTTGATGGTGGTCTTCTTGAAGACCGTCACAAAGTGGGCCAGACCCTCGTCGGTGATGACCTGTGCAATACAGGGAGTGGTGAATTCGCTGAGGAAGTTTTCCCGGTCTACCCGGACGGCGGCGGTGCTGAATCCCAGCTCCTGCGCCGCCTTTTCCATACCGGTCAGGTTTGTGCCTTTCAGGTCGGTACCCATCATGTCCCGCAGACGGGTGATGGTGATCTCCTTTTTGTAATGGAGGCACACCATTGCGAGACAGGCGGCAGCGCAGTCTGTGGTGTCGTGCTGCCGGACATAGGTATAACGCATAGATGCTTCCTTTGTGGTTTCTATTTCAAAACGCCCGCCTTGTGGCTGAGGACGATTTGGCGAAGAAGAAGGGCTTCCATTCCTGACGCCTCACCCGCTTCTCCAATAAAGCAGCATACAACTCTCTGCCTCGCACTGCCCTGCGACAAAGCGGGGCAGAGAGTAGCTGCTATCAAAAGAAGGGAGCGCCTACCCTTTGATCATTTTGACCGGCCCGGAGAGGGGATTTTGACGTACCGTCTCCTAAACCTTGGGCATAGTATAACACATTCTGTCGGGTTCTTCAAGAGGACAATTTTTAATAAACCCTTAAATTTTGAAAAAAATGTGAAAAAAGTCTCAGTTTGGTAACAGGAAGGCAGTAAAAAGGGGCGGCGAATCTTTCGATTCGCCGCCCCTTTCAATGAACCTTTGGTGAAACCTCAGATGAGATTAGACATTGGTGCTGGCGACATTCTTGACAGTGAAGATCTTAGCGTCAGAAGTGCCCAGAGTGTAGACAACAGAAGCCAGACCCAGAGTGGTCATGATCTTGTTGCCGAAGTTCTGGTTGTCACCACCGGGAACATGGCCGACCTTGTACAGAGCAGTGAGGCTGCCGTCGTCGCCGAACAGCTTGTTGTCATCGCCCCAGCTGCCGCTGAACATGGTGCCCAGAGTAGCGTTGATCACACGCTGGAAGAAGCTGTTGCTGACCAGAGTGATAATGTTGGTGGAGAACTGCTTGACATTGGCAGCAGTCCATGCGTTGGGCAGGTAGTCAGCCACAGCGCCGCCGTAGACGACCTCTGCGTTCACAGCAGAGAAGTTTGCAGGCATCATCATAATGAATTACTCCCTACAAATGAAAAAACGAATATAATCGGTCTCCTCCCGGTTGCGCAACCGGGAAAACCTATGCAACCGAGTGCGCACTCGGCAACATCACGAGTTAAGTAAGCTGCCATTTTGGCATCTTTACACTATTTTACCATACTTCCCCCATCGCCACAAGGCTAAATGGCCGGAAAAACAGCCAAAACGGGCAGAAAAGTAGAAAAAATGCGTGTAAATCACTCTGCCGCCGCCCCTCAGAGCCAAAAAACGCTGGGGGAAAAACGCCAGAATCTCCAAAAATACCATTACAGCTTGGATGTAGTGTAACACAAATACGCCATTTCTTCAAGAGGACATTTTTAATTTACCTTTAATTTTTGAAAATAATGTGAAAAAGGCTACAGTTTGGTTACACACAGCACACAAAAAAACGGCGAAGAAAACTCTTCGCCGTAAAAAGCGCCTCTTGCCTGACTCGAACAGGCGACACCCTGATTAACAGTCAGGTGCTCTAACCGACTGAGCTAAAGAGGCAGATATTCAATTTCCAGCGGACTTGCCGCGAGATGTATTATACCGCATCTCGGGAAGTTTGCAAGGGTTTTGCAAAAGCCCTCTCAGTCTCGCTTTCGCTCGCCAGCTCCCCCCTTGGGGCAGTGACGCGAAGCGCCTGAGAGGGTTCGACCCTTTTCCTCCCGCCCCTCTGCTACCCTAGAAAGAGGGGGTGGGGCTTGTGCGGACAGTCATCTATCTCGATGTGCTTCTTCTGGTGAATTTCGTGGTGGGGGCGGCGTTCCTGCTGGCGGCGGGGCTGCTGTGCGGGGCGTGCTGTGCGCCGCTGCGGCTGGTGGGCGGCGCGGGAGCGGCGGCAGTGTCGTCGCTGGCCCTGCTGGCCCCCACCGCCCCCTGGCCGCTGGCCCTTACTTATAAAGGTACGTCCGCCGCCCTCTGCGTAGCCGCTGCCTACGGCTGGCAGGGGGCGCGGAACACCGCCCGGCTCACGGCGTGGTTCGTCCTGCTTAATCTGACCCTCACGGGGGCGCTTTTCCTGCCCGGCGCGGCCTGCAACAACCTCAGCTTCTATCTGCCGGTGTCGCCGGGGCTGCTGCTGGCGTCCACAGCGGGGGTCTGCGGCGTGGTAGAGGGAGTGCTTCACGTTCTGGGCCGCAGCGGCCCGGCCTGCTGGGGCGGAGCTGTCGGTGGCCGGGCGGGTCGTCCCGCTGAGCGTCTTCTGCGACACCGGCTTCCATGTGCAGGAGCCGCTTTCGGGCCGGGCGGTGGTGCTGGTGCGGCTGGATGCCGTGCCTCTGCCCGCTGAGCTGAGGGCGTATCTGGACGCCTGCCTCGCGGGCGTCGGCGCAGAGCCTCGCCCGGAGTGGGGCGTGCGGTTCGTACCCTGTCAGACCGTCGCGGGACACTGTCTGCTGCCCGCCCTGCCTGCCGCGCTTGTGTCAAACGGTAGAAAACAGGACGGAATATACGCAGCGTTTTGCGATATGCCGCCTCCGCCGGGCGGATGGACGGCTCTCGTCAGCGCGGAAACGGCGGCGCTGCTGGGTAAATGACAATACAATGGGAGGAATATACCTGTGTTTCAACGATTTGTAAATCTTTTGCAGCGCCTCTGGGCCAGACTGAGCTGGACGGGCGGCGTACATTATCTGAACGGCGGGCCGGGTCTGCCGCCGCCCCTGACCCCGGAAGAGGAAAAGCCCTTCTGGCCCGGATGGCCGACGGCGACCCCGCCGCCCGGGATGAGCTCATCACCCACAATCTGCGGCTGGTGGTGTACCTTGCGAAGAAATACGAGGGCAGCGGCGTCCCCTCGGAGGACATGGTGTCCATCGGCACCATCGGGCTCATCAAGGCTGTGAACACCTTCACGCCCGAGCGGAGCATCAAGCTGGCGACTTACGCCAGCCGCTGCATCCGCAACGAGATCCTGATGTATCTGCGCAAAGCTCCAACCGGCGGCAGGAGGCCAGCATCGACGAGCCGCTGAACATCGACGGCGACGGCAACGAGCTGCTGCTGTCGGACGTGCTGAGCAGCGAGGAGAATCAGGTGGGCCAGCGTCTCGAACAGGACGCCGAGCGGGCCAGCCTCCGCCGGTCGGTGGAGCAGCTCTCGCCCGGGAGCGGCAGATCATGGAGCTGCGCTTCGGCCTGCTGGACGGCGTGGAGCGGACCCAGAAGGAGGTGGCAGACGCCATCGGCATCAGCCAGAGCTATATTTCGAGGCTGGAGAAGAGGATCATACGGCAGCTGAGGGAACAGCTGGGGGAGTAGCCCCCTGAATTTGGAATGAATGTTATCCTGCCCCTGCGGCCATACTTCCGGTGAAACTGAAACGAAACCGGAGGGTAGGGGATGTACAACAAGGTTGAGCTGTGCGGCGTGAACACCGCCGAACTGCCGATACTGTCCGAGCAGGAGAAGCGCGACCTGCTCACCCGGGCGCGGGCCGGGGACAAAGAGGCCCGCCAGAGCATGATAGAGGGCAATCTGCGGCTGGTGCTCAGCGTGGTGCAGCGCTTTTCGCAGCGGGCGAGAACATGGACGACCTGTTCCAGGTGGGCTGCATCGGGCTTATCAAAGCCATCGATAACTTTGACCCGGCGCAGAACGTGCGGTTCTCCACCTACGGTGTGCCGATGATCATCGGCGAGATACGGCGGTTCCTGCGGGACAACAACGCCCTGCGGGTGAGCCGCAGCCTCCGGGACACGGCCTACCGGGCCATGCAGTCCCGCGAGGAACTGGAAAAGCAGCTGGGCCGTGAACCCACTGTGGACGAGATCGCCCAGAAGACCGGTCTGTCCCGCCGCGAGGTGTCGGCGGCGCTGGAATCGGTGGTGGAGCCGCTGAGTCTTGAGGAACCGGTCTACGCCGACGGCGGCGATGCGGTGTACGTCATCGACCAGGTGCGCGACCCCGACGGCGAGGACAGCTGGATCAGCGGCCTGCAGTTCCGCCAGACCGTGGCGGGCCTCACCCCGCGCGAAAAGCGCATCATGGAACTGCGCTACCTCAAAGGCAAGACCCAGATGGAGGTGGCCCGGGAGATCGGCATCAGCCAGGCACAGGTGAGCCGGCTGGAAAAGGCGGCGCTGGAGCAGTTCCACCAGATGACATGACAAAGCGGCGGTGCCTGACACCGCCGCTTTCCGCTAACGAGGCTTGTGGTATTTTTCCCGGGTGGCCGCGCCGCCCCGCAGATGGCGCTCGGCCTTGTTTCGGGCCAGCACCATCTGCACCTGCCGGAACAGCTCCGGGCCTACCGTCCGCAGCCGCACCGACACGTCTTTGTGTACGGTGGACTTGCTGCAGCCGAAGGCCCGCGCCGCCGCCCGCACGGTGGCCCCATGCTCCACGATGTACTCTCCCAGCAGCAGCGCCCGCTGTTCCGGATCACCTTTCATGACTGCTCCCTCCCGCCAAAGTGTGCTTGTTCCAGAATATGTGACCCGGCGGGTCGATATACCGCCGGGGGCTTGACTTTTGGCGGAGAGCGGCTATACTGAAAGCGGACATGAAAACAGGGGCGCCGTGAGGCTGAGATCTGCTGGAAGCAGAGACCCTCGAACCTGATCCGGGTAATGCCGGCGTAGGTAGTTTGCGGAAAGGTCCCGATTTTCACAAACAGCCCGTGCGCCTGCCAGCAAAAGCAGGCGTATTTTTGTTTTGTGTACTATTATTATGAGAAGAGGAATCCTCATGTCGAAATCCTACTCCAAGACCCGGGTGCTGGTGGAGTGCGCGCTGATGGTGGCGATCGGCACCGTGCTGGCCAACATCAAGATCTTCACCATGCCCAACGGCGGCAGCGTCACTCTGCTGAGTATGCTGCCCTTCGTGCTCGTCTCTTTCCGCCACGGCGTCAAGTGGGGTCTGTTCACCGGTCTGGTGAACGGCTGCCTGCAGATGCTGCTGGGCTTCTGGGCTCCCCCGACGCCCACCTTCATCTACTTCCTCGGCGAGATCCTGCTGGACTATCTGGTGGCCTTTATGGCTCTGGGTACCGCAGAGTTCTTCGCCCGCCCCTTCAAGAACCGGATGGTCGGCGTGGCCGTCGGTACGGCCATCGCAGGCTTCCTGCGCTTCATGTGCAGCTTCCTGTCCGGCGTCCTCGTCTGGGGCAACCTGAATGAGGGTCTGAGCGCCTGGACCTACAGCCTCGTGTACAACGCCAGCTACATGCTGCCGGAGACGCTCATCACTGTGGTGGGCGCTGTGCTGCTCATCAAGGCAGCACCCCATATCTTCGACCGTCAGTACACCAAAGCCTGAGTTCTCTTGGACGCAAGTCCCGCCGGAGGCAGAAATGCACCCGGCGGGACTTTTTTGCACGAATTTGAAAAGCTGTTGACAACTCTCCTTTCAGCTGGTATAATAACACACGTCGTCAGGAACGACACAGGCTATGGGGGATTAGCTCAGCTGGGAGAGCGCTTGCATGGCATGCAAGAGGTCAGCGGTTCGATCCCGCTATTCTCCACCAAAAAAGCACTGTACTTCGTAGGAAGTATGGTGCTTTTCTTTTTGCTTTCTTAGAGGTTGCATCGAGAATCAGCCAAATGCCTGATTTTGCAGGCGCATGGACGGCAACCCCCAATTCTTGCTATTTCGTTGCTTTTGAAAATGCTTGTTCGATGTCCGACTGTTTTGCAGGTGGACGCATCACTCCCCCTCAATGTAAGGAGTGAGATCGAACTTGAACGAGATGTTGATCTGATATCCACGATAAACATCTACCCTGCGGATAAGCTGATTGACGATCATTTTCTTTGCTTCAAAACTGGCACTGTCGTACAGGTCAGCATAGGAAATCAGCTCATCATACAAGTGCCTGTCGTTATGCGATTTTTTTTCATCGTTCAGCATTTCTTCAAACTGTGCCATATATGCCTTGTGCTGTTTGAGAATCTTCGTGGTCTCCACTTTCACATAGGCATCATCAGGCACCTTGGGGAGATACTTCATCAGGAAATCAACATCCTGTTGGATTCGCCGGACGGCAGCTTCCAGTGCAGAATAGTTGATTCCGTAGAATAGAAATTCTGCTTGCTTTCATAATCTGCTAAAAGTACGCAAGTATGAAGGAAAAGCAAGAAATACGCAATGTACCCTCTTTTAAAAAGAGGGTACAAAGAAAGGAAATTCAAAAAACTGTAGTTTGAGTTATAAATACTGGATAAAGAATTTCTGCGCGGCCTGCACTCGTTCCTTTTCACCAGCCTCATGGGCGAAGCCCGGAAGGATCGTCAGCTCCGTATGGACGCCGTGCTCCTGGAAATTTTTCTGCAGGCTCTTCATACGGGCTACGCGGTTATCGCCATACGGGGAGTCGCCGATAAACTTGTTGTCGAGCTCGCCGACACTGATGAGGACGGGTACCTTCTTTACGGCTTCGAGGTCGACATCATAACCGAAGTAATCCTTGAAATCACGGATACCCCAGAAGTAGTCCTCGTCTGGATTCAGGAAGGTCGGACGGCCAGGTGCACCGATGGAGCAGGCCTTCAGACGATCAGGGTGAGCGAGCAGGAAGCGGTTTACGAACTGCCCGCCACCAGAGTGTCCGAACATGAAAACTGATCTGTGTGAACGCCTGGATAGCGCTTCGCCATATCCTCGATCATATCGAGGAGAATCAGATCATAGCGGATGCCGTCGCAGGAGAGGAGCTTATAGCTGTTGAAGTCATCGCGCTGAATGAGTCCACCCGGGAACATAGGCGCAAGCACAGCCATATGATATTTGTCGGCGAGTTCCTTCGCCTGCTTGATGTACTCTTCGATTGCACAGCCGGTTCCATGGATGATGACGAGGAGAGAGTACTCATGCTCCTCTTCGTCGTAGTAGTAGTCTGGGAGATGCACCCAGTAGTGGAAACGCAGGTCGGTCGGACAGTGCCAGAGCATATTTAAGTAAGCATTGCCGAACAGGTTTTTCTGCTGCTCAAGCGTGAGATTCGTAGCCAAAGGATTCTGATTTGCCATACAGTACCTCCAGGATTACAGGAATTTAACGAAAATGAAGCTTGCGATGACGAGCATGATGGCACCACCGATTCTGGAAGAAATCTGAGCATAGGACATCAGCTCCATGCGGTGCGCAGCGCCGAGACACTGTACGTCGCCGGCACCACCGCCGTTTGCCATACAGAGTCCGGCAGTCAGCATTCCTTCTACAGGATAGAAGTGGAACAGCTTACCGACAATGAAGGTTCCGATCATCGCACCAATGACAGTCGCCATGATGATGACGATATACGCTGGGTTTGTGAAGACCTTCGCGTAGTCTGTGAGGTTCGTACCGATACCAACGGTAATCATCAGTGGGAAGGACATATACTTTACGAAGAATTGCTGCATGCCCCTTGCGCCGGCCTTCACGTTTTCCGGCAGGATATTCGTCATATTCAGAATCGCCATCAGGATGACCATGAAAGCGAAGGCATGAATACTGAAGCCGAGGTTTGCATGGTTGATGATGGAGATGTGCTTTGCGTAGAGGTTAGCTACATTGAAGCATACGACACCGAGTGCGAGACCGGTTGCGTAGTCGGCTGCGGTCGGCTTCACGTCACTGGACTTCGTGCTGACATTTTCTTCACCGACCATGAGACGACCATTACCCGTCATGGATGGCTTGATCTGGCCGAGCTTGTTCAGCAGTGCAGACATGAAGACGGCGCAGAGATTGCCAATGCTGATGATTGCAAAGGCAGATGCATACCAGGAGGAGGCATCACCGCCGGTTGCAGCAGCCCACATCTTGCTCATCGGTGTGATACCGGCACCATTGCCACCGCCCATGACTGGAATTGCATAGGTGGCGATCGCCTCGATTGCGCCGACGCCAGTGATGGCACCTACGAGACCAGCGAGGCCGAGTGCACCTGCAATACCTGCAAGAATCGTCGGAACGAATCCGGCGAAGGATTTGATGAGCATCTTACGATCAACCGAGAGCACAGAGCCGGTGATCAGGACGAGAATGTAGAGATCGAGGAAACCGGTGGAGCCGTTGAAGGTATTCAGGGCTTCCATCGAGCCTTCACCGATCAGGTGGAAGGTGTTCATCGCGCCGGCTACGAGGCAGGAGAAGAGCATGCCGCCGCCGAACCAGGTCTTCCAGACCGGGATATGGTCACCGACCCAGCCGAGCAGCGTGCCGATGATCATCGCGAAGGCGAGTGCGCCGACCATGTTGGTCAGCATCCAGTCATTGGCTGCCATCACCATCATCAGTATACTGAATATAAGGTACATCCACAGAGGGAACCCAAGGATTTTCGTTTCTTTTAACTTATTCACAGTAAATCCTCCCAAAAAGTGATACAGAATTTTTAAAGCACTTTTATTTGCCAGCAAATTTGATAAATGTATTGTACAAAAATGGGAATAATTGTGCAAGACTGTGACAATGGCGATTCTTCTATGGGACGATAACCATTTGGAATGGACATAGCGCCATAAAACAGAAAAAGAAGCACTCGCCCTGTACTGCAAATTGAATGACGAATGCTTCTCCTTTTTCTGTTATGAACCTGATTCCAAAATGTTATCGATTTTTAGCAGATGCGCTGATCATGTAGCGCCAGACGATTTCTGCAGAAGGGGATAAGTTGCGGCCCTTCTTTCGGGCGACGATGACATAACGATACAGAGTATCGCCTTTTATCGTGCCATAGACCGGGTTTTGACCAGTAGATGAATTACGAATCGTCGTGTGCGGCAACAGGGCGATGCCACAGCCGCTGCAGGCAACGAGATATCGTGTGTCAACATAATCAATGCGCTGCGGATGAATCGGTGTGATGTGATATTTTCTGAAAAAGATTTTTCGGCATCATACAGCCCCTGACCTGGCGTCGCCAGAATATATCGGAGCGACGGATTACGGAAACGGCTGATGTCGATTTCAACCGGATGCTCGAGTGAATTATCGGAGATATCTAGGTCCTCCAGAATCGGTGATTCCTGTGGAATGACAAATACGAGCGGATCCTCCTGTACTGGCATATACTCGATGTTTTCGGAGTGTACAGGTTCAGTATAGATGGCTAAGTCGATGGATTCGCTTTCCAGCTCTTCTTCGCACTGCTGAGAGTTGCGATTCAGGTAACTGAGATGTATCTCTGGATGTGTCATCATGAAAGGTGCTGCCTGAACAGCAGCGTAGGCGCCACCACGATGCGTTGTGGCAATCAGTACAGGCTCTGCTGGAATCTGATTAAACTGTCGAAGACTATCCATCATCTCGCTTTCGAGCTGCACATAGCGCCGAGCAAAATCGAGAAAAATTTCGCCCTGTGGTGTAACGCTGATTGGGCTGTGCGTGCGGTCAAAAGGCGAAAAGCCCAACTCTTTTCAAGCTTATTCAGCTGTTTGGTCAGTGCCGGTTGCGAGATAAACAGTCGCTTCGCCGCCTGGGTGATGTTTCTGTATTTTTCTACCTCGAGCACATAACGGAAAATACTTGTATCCATGTGGACCTCCGAAATCGATGTCTTAACGATAGTATATCAGAATCAGAGCGAAAAATAATTAAAATTTCGGGTGATGCGCTGTTTCTGCAAAGCAATAAGGCCTAGCTTATCCATGCCGTTGAAAGAAAACAGCTATCGAAACTATAGATTCCAATTGCAAAACATTGAAGAAAATACCAAAAAAGAGACTCCGGATACTGAAATGAACCCCAAAAGTTAGACAAAAATGGGTCTTTCCCAAATTTTGTGTAAAGTCCAGACAGCTATAAAACAGGAGCGATTTTAATATGAGGCGAAAGACGGCGAAACCGGCTGTCGCCTTAACAATAACATAACGCCGGCAAGGGGGAATGTCAAGGGCGGCAGTGGCATTCATGCCGGGCATGAGGCTGCCGGTGTCGTCGATGCGGATGGTGACGGGGTAAGTGGTGGTGCCGCCGCTGGTGGTGCCTGCAGAGGAGATGCTGGTGCCGACGCCCTCAAAGGTGCGGTCGCTGATGGCGTCGGCGGTGATCTCGGCCTTCTGGCCCACCTGAATGTCGAGAATGTCCAGCTCATCGACGTCCAGCGTCATCTCGAGGTAGCTCAAATCGTAGATAACGCACATCGCCCTTGTTGACCGTGTCGCCCACCTCGAAGTCGGCGGTCAGGACAGTACCCTTGACCATCGGCTTGACGGTGTAGGTGTCGGCGGCGGTGATGGTGCCGTCGGCGCTGTAGCTGTTGACGATGTTCCGCTTTTCGGGTCTCGTCTCGACATACTGGGCGCTGGCGGCAGCGGGCTTTGCACTGTTCTTCGGGACAAGCACGGCTGCGGCCACCGCAGCCGCGCAGATGGCGGCGGTGATGGGCTTCCAGTGCTTTTTGATAAAGGGCTTCACGCCCGCCGGAGCCGGTTGGGCAGAGGCCGTGTCAAGGCCGACGAGATATTCAGGATCGACCTTGTCCTGTGGTTTCTTTTTTGATAGCATGGTGATTTGCCCCTCCTAAGAGATTTCGCGGGGAGCACTTCTCCCCGTCTGACAGGGAGAAGTATACATTCCAAATCTTAGGAAATGCCCGAGAAATTTATTAAGAAGGACTTAAGAGGTTTGAATTTTTTATGAAAAAACGGCGCAGCCTGTGGCTTTTCCACAAGCTGCGCTGTTTTTGTGCAATGTAAACCTCTCAGTTTGCTTCACAGACAGCTCCCCTATCGAGGGGAGCCTCTGGCGAAGAGATTAAGTTTTCCGGTATGCCAAGGCCTCTCCTCGTTAGGAGCAACAACCCGGGCAGTGGCAGCGCGTCAGCGCTGACGGAGAGGTTATTTCTCTATGGGAAACAGCAGTGTGATGCAAAAGCGTTCGCCGCTCTGCTTGATGCGGCATACTGCGTGCATCTTTTCCATCATGGTCTCGATGCTGGTGAGGCCGACCTTGGTGCTGTCGGTGCGGTGCTGGCCGGGGAGAACGGCATTTTCAAAGGCAAGCCCGGCTTTGCCGTTCTCTTTGACGAAGCGGACGGAAATGTCCTGCGCCGGATCGGCGTATTTGAGCAGGTTCGAGGTGATGTTGTCGAGGATGCGGCGGACGTACTGCTCTTTTACGGTGAGGGTGTCGTCCTCCTCGCCCAGCTCGAGGGCGCAGGCAAAGCCCCGCTCCTGCAGCTCGCCCACCATCTCGGTCAGCGGCTCCTCGAATATCTGGGAGAAGCGGGCCGGCGGGTCGAGGACGGCCACGGTATCCCGGGTGACGAGGGCGTATTCGAAGAGGTTGTCCGACAGCTGCTTGAGCTGGCGGGCCTTGGTGTCTATCTTGGCAAGGTAATCTTCGGCCTGCGCCGTCGTCTCATATTTGCGGTGGCGAAGGATCTCGGTGTAGAGCAGCAGGGTGGTCAGGGGCGTACGGAGGTCGTGGCTCATCTCGGTGATAAGGTTCTTCACCTTGGCGGCGGCGGCCGCCTCGTCCTCGTGCTGCTGGCGGAGGGTGAGACGCATGGAGTCGAGGCTGGACGCCAGCGTCGTCAGCTCGTCGCTGCCCTGCACCGTGATGGGGTGGTCGAGATCGCCGCCCTCCATGGCCTGAATTTCTTCACTGAGCTGGACGATGTACTTCACGATGCCCCGGCTCCCCCAGAGGAAAAAGAGGGGGAAGGATGCGAGGCAGATGATGAGCAGGAGATCACAGCCGGTGCTGTAACAGGCGTCGAAACCGTTGTAGTAGAGCAGGGCCGTGATCTCACCGTCCGAGAAGTTCAGGGTGTAGACGGGTGACCAGTCGTAGAAGGGGCCGTGCTGGTGACTGTCGGTCAGCTCAGGGGCCTCCGGGTCGTTGTTCTTGTAGTAGTGGCGGGGGCGTAGGACGAATAGATGAGCTTCTGGTCGCGGTAAAGCTCCAACAGGTTATAGCGATGGCTCCGCGTCCAGTCGGTGAGCTTTTTGATGTCTGTGCTGGAAAGGGAATTTTCGGTGATATAGTTCTGCAGCTCGTTGACCTGATACTGGGAAGCTTTGGTCTGAACCTCGGGCTGGTCGAAATAAAGACGGAGGCCCTTGTTCAGCACCACCTGCAGAAGGCCCAGCAGCAGAAAGCTTGCCAGTCCCGACAGGATGATGAGCCGGGTGAACTGTTTCGCCAGACCGTGCTTTTCAGGTGCTGCCATTGCCGTCCTCCTGCGCCGCAAAGCGGTAGCCTTTGCCCCAGACAGTGCAGATGCGCTGAGGATTCTGAGGGTTAAGCTCTACTTTCATCCGCAGATTGCGGATATGCACCATGACGGTGCCGTTGGAGACGTAGAAATACGGCTCGCCCCACACGGTCTCGTAGATGACCTGCACCGGGAAGATGCGCTGGGGGCTCTGCATCAGCAGCTTGAGGATCTTGTACTCGGTCTCGGTCAGGTCGGCCTCCTGCTCGTCCACCCAGACCCGGTTGCAGTCCAGCGCGATGCGCACGCCGTGGAGCTCCAGCATCTGGGCGTCGGGCCTGGGGTGGTGAGGTTCGGCCTGGTTTTGCCCTGATAGACGCAGTAGCGCCGCAGCAGAGCCTTGACCCGGGCGCTCAGCTCCGCGAAGGAGAAGGGCTTGGCCAGATAATCGTCGCCGCCCGCCGTCAGGCCCAGAAGCTTATCGGATTCCTGCGATTTTGCGGTGAGAAAGAGGATGGGGACGGTGGAGGTCTTTCGTATCTCCTCGCAGACCCGCAGGCCGCTCATGCCGGGCATCATGATGTCGAGGATGACCAGATCGACTTCCGGTGTGAGCAGGCTGAGGGCGCGGGGACCGTTTTCGGCTTCGAGGATGCGGTAGCCCTCCCCGGACAGAAGGATGCGCACGCCGTCCCGGATGTCCGGGTCATCCTCTACGATCATGATGGTCTGCATAGTCTATGATTCCTTTCCTGTATTGCATAGTGTCAGTATAGCAGATTTTCTGCATTGTGGACAGCTTATCACATACTTCTTGGGATTTGTGGGATAAAATCCTAAGGAATTCTTAAGAAAGCAGCCATTTTGCCTCTTGCGGAGCGGGGCGGGGGAGAGTATTCTTATAGAAGAATACACAGGAAGTGAGGGTATCCTTATGCACAAAAAAGTTTTGGTATGTCTGCCCCTGAACGACGCCCACCGCGCCGCGCTGGAGGCATCCGTGCCGGAATTTGAATTCCGTTTCAACGCGCTGGACGACGTCCACGCCTAAGATGTGCTCTGGGCCGATGTCGTGCTGGGCAACGCACCGGTGTCGATGATCAGCCAGAACAAGCACATCGAGTGGTTCCAGTCCAACTCCGCCGGCCCCGACGCCTATCTGAAGCCCGGCGTCCTGCCCGAAAACTGCATGATGACCAACGCCACCGGCGCCTACGGTCTGGCCATCAGCGAGTGGATGCTGGCCATGTGGCTGGGCATCCAGAAGGATATGTTCCTCTACCGCGACCGCCAGAACCAGCGCCAGTGGGCTCCCATTGACCGCCCCGTGAGGGGCATCACCGGGGCGCGGGTGCTCTGCGTCGGCATGGGCGACATCGGCTCCAACTTCGCCCGCCGCGCCCATATGCTGGGTGCTGAGGTGGTGGGCGTCCGCCGCACGGTCCACCCCGACACGCCCTGCCCGGACTACTGCCTGCGTGTGGTGGCCCAGAGCCAGCTGGACGAGGAGCTGCCCGAGGCCGACCTCATCGCCCTGAGCCTGCCCGGCACCCCTGAGACCAACAAGCTGTTCAACGCCGAGCGCTTCGCCCGCTGCAAGGACGGTGCCATCCTCATCAACGTGGGCCGCGGCACCACCGTGGACAGCGACGCCCTCGTGGAGGCCCTGCGCAGCGGCAAAATTTTTGGCGCGGGCCTCGACGTCACCGACCCGGAGCCTCTGCCCGCCGACCACCCGCTGTGGGGTGAGCCGGGCGCTATCATCACGCCCCACAACTCCGGCAAGTTCAGCCTGCCCAAGACGCTGGACAACATCGTGGACATCTTCATCCACAACCTCAAGCGCTACGCTGAGGGCCTGCCGCTGGACAATCAGGTCAACCGCACCACCCGCTATGCCGCCGACCAGAACGGCGGCCACCGCCTGCTGAGCACCCTGTAAAACGCTGTAACGATGAAACGCCATCTGCGCCGAGACGCAGATGGCGTTTTGCTACTCACAGAGATGACCGGCGGCGGGAAGCTGTCCAGCGCCGTCCAGTCGGGCTTATAGATGCGGAGGAAAAGGTGGAATTTTTCGTCCGAGACGGGGAGCCAGTTGGTAGTGTCCTCGGGCGCGTCCTTGGAGAGGGTAACGTCCACCGAGCCGTCGGCGTTCCGATGGAGGCCGGAACGATCGTTCACGCAGTAGCGGCTGATGGGGTTGTCGATGAGGAAGTTGTCCTCGCCGTAGGCTGTCACCGACCAGAAGCCGTTGCCCACTGTGGGCGGGAGGGCGTCAAAGTGGAGCGTGTAGGTCTTTTGGCCCGTAAGGTCGGCCCCGGCGCTGTCGGTGGAGGTGCGCGGGTAGATGGCGATGTCGGTGGTGTTGGCCCCGAGGCCCATCAGGGCGACCATCGTCCGGTAGTCGTAGGCGGTGCCGAAATTGCCGATGGGGTCGCCATAGTAGATCCACTGGCCCATCTGGCGGGAATAGCGTGCTGCCTGTGCCCGGAGGCTGCTCTTGAGCTGAAGGAGCAGCCGCTTCCAGCGCAGCCCGCCGAGAGGGCCGAGGGCGGAGGCGTCGAACTGCTGGCCCGGGCCGACGGAAAGGGCCGCGAGGCTGCGGAGAAGAGGCGCGTCCGCCTCGGCGGGCGGGTCTGTCTCCATCAGCCGGTTGGCGGTGTCGAAAAACTCCTGCGGCGTCATGGCGAGTACCTTCTGCACCGGGACGAAATCGTTCTCCGGAGAATAGCTCCCTTCCGGCGCAGCGGCCAGCCCGGCGGGGTAGGCCGAGAGGGGCATCAGCTGCATCCGGCCCTGAAGCGCCGCCACGTTCGGCAGGTCGTCCGGCCCGGAGAGCATGATGCGGGCGATGGTCCAGACCGTCCGGGTGGGAATGTCGATGCGCCGGACGCCCTCGGGCAGCGTGCCCTCCCAGCTCGAGTAGGCGATGGCGTAGGCCCCGGGTGCTTCCAGCACGGCGGCGGTGTTCGTCCATGCGTCCAGTACCTGCACGTTGAAAAAGCGGTCGGCCTCTGGCACGACGTAGATTTGAGGCTCGGCGCTGACGTCCAGCCACGCCTGCGTGTAGATGGTGTCCACATTGGGGCTGACGACCGTGCGGCTGGAAGCGTCCAGCAGCTTCCGGGCGTGGATGAACTGGTTGACGGGGGCGCGGCTGGCGGAAGCGGTCTTCGTGTTGGTGGAGACGGTCTTGGTGGCGTCCACGAGCACCAGCGGGAAGGCGTAGAGATAAGCTTCTTCCAGCAGGGTCTGGATGGCAGAAGCCGCATCGGCTTTCTGGGCCGGCAGCAGCGTGACGCCGCAGGCGGCGGCAGCGGCAGAGGAGAGCTTGAGGAAATCGCGGCGGGGCATTTTCATGGCGGAGTCCTCCTGCTTTGTCAGATTCAGCGGGCCAGAACGATGGAAAGGGTGACTTCCTTGGCGTCGGGCGAGAGGTCGAAGCTGCCGCCGTCCTGTGCGGTGAGGCAGATAGTGTAGACCTTCTTCGCGCTGAGACGGGCCGGGGCATCGTCGAAGTGCCAGTCGGACACCTCGTGGTAGCGGCCATCCATGCCGAGGGCGAAGAGCTTATAGTCGGCGGCATTTCCGGTCAGGCCGTTGATGCGGAAAGAAACAGTAGTCGCGGGGTGGAGGTTGTCGAGGGTGGCGGTGTGGAGCCAGCTTGCGGGGGTGCCGGCGCCGCCTGCGGCCTGGAACTCTGCCGCCGAAAGCACCCGGCGGGAGGTCTTGTCCAGATCGACCTTCCGGTAGGGCATCTCGGGCAGGAAGACGAAGCGGTCCTGCAGGCGGAGCAGCTCTTTGTAGCCGGTGGGGCAGTAGAGCTTGTTGCCGTCACGGCCCGCGTACATGCCGATGGCCATGTTGTTGTAGCCGTAGAGGGAGGCAACGTCCACGGTGAGGACGGTCTTTCCGGTGTCGAAGTCCAGCACGATGTACTGCCACATGCCGCTGTCCACGTCCTGCACGAAGCCGTAGATGTAGCCGGTGGCGGTGGAGAGCTTCATCATGGAAGTGTCGCTGAGGTCGTCACGGCACCAGACGCTCTTCATGGTCCAGCCGTCAGCGGTGCGGATGGTGTCCACCCGTTCGACGCCGGGCATGATCATGCAGTTGCCCTTGAGCAGCCAGTTGCGGTCGTAGATGTTCTCGTAGCTCTGGATGGACGAGTCACTGTCGGGCTTTGCGAGGTTGGGGCTGCCTGCGCCGAACCAGTTGCAGACGATGGTGCTGACCCGGCCATTGCCGTGGTCGTAGACGATGGCCGAATTTTCCACCGACACCGGCATGTTGGCGGGCAGCTCGTCGATGACCGGGTGGCTGGCGGCGACTTCGCCGGTGTGGATGTCCACAGCCATCAGGCTGACGGTCTCGAGGTTGTCGGTGAAGAAGACCAGCTCCCGGCTCAGAGAGGGCGAGCAGCCGCCGCCCCATGCCAGACCGCCGCCGGTGGTGGCAGCGCCTTCGCGGCTGTCTTTTGCGCCCACGCTGTCGTAGGGAGTGCGCCAGACGACTTCAACGCCGCCGTTGGCACGCAGCAGGTAGCAGGCAAGGTTCGTCAGGATGACCGCACCCTCCCGGCAGGAGGCAATGCCGTTTTCAGCACCTTCGCCCGGAGCGGGAGCGTAGACATGGACTTCGTGGTCGAGGTCGGCAGTGCCGCCGGCAAGGATGGCGTCGATGGCATTGTGGGAGATGTAGCCCATCGCGCCCTGCTGGCCGCGGCTGGGGTAGATGCGGAAGCCGCCGGTGACGAACCAGAGGTTGCCGTCGTAGTCAAAGACGATGGAGAGCAGGTTCTGCTCGAGGTTGCGGCCAAGCACCCGCTCGGCAGCCTCTTTGATGTTGATGTCCAGTACCTTTTCAAAAACCGGCAGAGGCGTACCGTTCTCGTCGGTGGCGCGAAGCATCAGCACATGGTTGTGGCTGGTGGGGCAGACGATGAGGTTGCGCCCGTCCACAAAGGAATAGGAGCTTTGGATGAGATAGCCGCCGCCGTCGTGCTTGGCGGGAGAGAAAAAGCCGATGGTGCGGACTTCTTCTGCGTCGAGGTCACGGATGGCCAGACCGCCCAGGAACGGGCTGACGGGGTTATCGAAGTTGTCGAAGAAGATGGCCGGGGAGGCGTTGGGGTTCGTCTTTTCCATTGCCACGTTGACCTCGGGGCAGATGCCCACGGGGAGGATGGCGTCGGTGGAGTCAGTGTTGTAGCAGTCGTGGTGGATGTTTGACTCGCTGCGGCCCATAAAGGGGTTGGCGTCCATAACTTTTGCCGTCAGAGGCTTCGGCGGCAGGGCGGTGTCTGCGCCGTGGAAAAGATCGGACAGAAGGCAGTCTGCCCTGGCGGCGGGAGCCAGCTGGCAGGACAGCAGTGTGAGAGCGGAAGCGCTGAGGAAGTTGCGTCGGGTCATTTTCATAGTGGAGTCCTCCTTTTTTGATAACATGACCTCTCAGCCTCCCCTCGATAGGGGAGGTGGCACGCCGCAGGCGTGACGGAGAGGTTATAAGTTCAGCAGAATATTCACCCGGAACAAACCGTTCTCGGTCTCGACGGTCATAGAACCGCCATATCTGGAAACAGCCGTCTGGATGGAGACGAGGCCGATGCCCATTCCGTCGTGTTTCGTGGAGTGGAGGGTGCCCTGCTGGCGCTTGAGCACGCCGTCATAGCGGTTCTCCACCAGCAGGCCCAGCATGGCGGGGCTCAGCATCCGGGCCATCACCTTCACCTGCCGCTGTTCGGGCGGCAGCTTCTGGCTGGCGTGGAAAGCATTTTCCAACAGATTGCCCAGCATCATGCAGAAGTCGGCCTCCGGGATGGCCAGCTGGCGGGGCAGTTCCAGCCGCCAGTCCACCGGCACGCCGAGGCTGTGGGCCTCGTGGTCGTAGTGACCGGCCAGAGCATCCACGGCAGGATTCGCGCAGAGGGTGGGGCGCTCCTCGCTCAGCTCGGATTCGTACTGGTGCAGGTAGTTTTTCAGCTCATCCACCTGCCCGGCCTCGGTGAGTCCGGCAATGACGTGGAGATGCTGGCGGAAGTCGTGGCGGAGATGCCGGGTCTGCTCCATATAGGCCCGCAGCTCGGTGTAGCGGCGGGATTCCACGGCCAGAAGCTGGTTTTCCCGGTCGAGCTGGGCGCTGCGGGTGTATTCCCGGGCCACCTGATACATCTCGTACAGCAGCAAAAGATGCCCAGCAGCGAGATGGAGACGGCCAGAACAGAAATGATCATCAGACGGTTGATGAGCACGACGGCCGGGTCCAGCGGCATACAGAAGACGAGGAAAGCCGCGTAGATGGTGGGCAGCGGCCAGGCCGACTGCCAGAAGGCTTCGCCCCGGTACTCCTGCAGCAGCCAGCGGCTCCACTGGACAGCGGTGAACCAGAAGATGATGCAGAGCACTGCCGAGAGTCCTAGCTTGATCAGAGAGGTGGAGACGAGACAGGCCGGGGCGTCGTTGCCCACCTCAGCCCGGGCATTGAGCACCGCAGAAAGCAGGGTGCAGACTGCCATCATGACGCAGGAGACGGCGAAGAAAGGCAGTCTGGCTCACGGAAACTTCCGGACCCACCCGCCAGCGCAGCGCCAGAACGCCGCCAGCAGGGTGGGCAGAAGCAGGATGTTGCTGTCGAGTTCGAAGATGGCGCAGAGGGCCGCCGCCGCAAGGCAGATGACCGTGACGAGAGCGGCTGTCAGCACAGCGGTGCGCCGGGGGCCTTCACATGCTCCCACAGGGGCGCGAGACAGAGTAATGCCCTGGGTAGAAGACGGCGAAGTCCAGAAAATAGCGTCCAAATAAAGAAAAGTCCAAGGTCGGGCCTCCTCTCGGCGTCATAGCTCCCGCCGCATATGGCGGAACTGATATTGTGTGAACTGGGCGAACAGGGTATTCTTGTCCTTCTGGCGCACGGGCAGGCGGGTGCCGTCCAGCATCTCGAAGCAGTCGCTGTCCAACCGGAGCACCTTGTCCATGTTCAGGATGACGCCCCGGTTGCAGACGATGAAGTTCTCCTGCGCCCGCAGCAGCTGCTCCACTTGGGAGAAGGTGGAGACGGCCCGACACTCGCCGTCGTCGCTGACGATGCGGACGTAGTGGTTCTGGGCCATGGCGTACTGTATCTTCCGCAGGGGAGATGTACTTGCTGCCGTGCGATGCGGACTTCCAGCTCCGGTTCGGCCCGGAAGAGCACCCGCCGCAGCTCGTCGGCCAGCTGGAAGAGCTTTTCTTCCCGGTAGGGCTTGAGCAGATAGTCGAAGGGGTGGACGGGGAATGCGTCCCATACGTATTCCGGGGACGAGGTCACGAACACCAGCAGCAGGTCGGGGTCGGTCCGGCGCAGGATGCGCGCCGTCTCGATGCCGTTGGTGCCTTCCATGCAGATGTCGAGAAAAACGACCTGATGATTTTTTGAGGGAAACGCCTTCAGAAAGGCGTCACCGCTCTCATAATGGTCACAGACCAATGTATGCCCGCCGCCGAAAGCCAGCCGCAAAAGGCTCTCCAACCGCTGAGCGTCGGGCAGGCGGTCTTCTACGACCGCAAATCGAAGCTCCATCCTCAAGTTCCTCCCTTATGACCATATTATAACATAACCATCGGGGCTTAGACACAGCGATTCACGCAGGAAACGACCCCATTCACGCAGGTTTGACAGCCCCGATGCAGCAAAACAAATCGTTCGGGCTCCATCAAACCACAAAACGAAACCTTTGTAAAATATAGAAATTTTATAGACATCTATTCTTTATAAGGATGGATAGCCCTCTCAGTCTGCTTCGCAGACAGCTCATCAAAAGGGAGATGAAAATTTGTGATAGGAGAATGAAGTTTTGTGCTGTTGAAAACTTTCGACGGACATAGAAAAGCGCACCCTTCTGCTTCTGTGTGGAGAAGGGTGCGCTTCGTTTATACTTCGAGTTCAGGCGAATGCTCTTATTTTCCCATCTCTTTTCCACTTCTTTGCCAAAAAAGTGAGATGAAGCACACAAAAGACAACGAAATGCCCGGCACAGAGTAAGCAAAATACCCTGTGCCGGGCGGAGAAAAAGTTTTCTTAGTGGTTGGCGGCGCGGTAGATGGCGATCATGTCGTCGAGGCTGAGTTTTTTGGCCGAGCCGAGGGCGGAGCCGCAAGCTTCGAGGCAGCGGCGGGCCATCTCGTCGATCTGCGCGTCGGTGGGGTCGATGCCCAGCTCATGGAAGCTGGCGGGCATCCCGATGCTGTGGTAGAAGTCCACCATGGCCTCGATGCCTTTCAGGGCGATCTCCTCGTCGGTGCCGTCGGTGGTCACGCCCATGACGTTCCGGGCAAAGCGGACGAAGCGGGGCAGGCAGTCCTTATAGACATACCGCGCCCAGCTGGGCCAGAGGGCGGCGAGGCCCGCGCCATGGGTCACGTCGAACATACCGCCCATCTCATGCTCGAGTTTGTGGGACATAAAGTCGCCGCTGGCGATGCCGCAGCCGGTCAGGCCGTTGTGGGACAGGCTGCCCGCCCACATCACCTCGGCCCGGGCCTCGTAGTTGGCCGGGTCGGTGTGGAGGATGACCGCGTTCTTCATCACGGTGCGCAGCAGGCCCTCGGCCAGCGCGTCGGTCAACTCCATATTGCCGCCATTGGTGAAATAGCGCTCCATGGTGTGCATCATGATGTCGGCGCAGCCGGACTCGGTCTGATAGTCGGGCAGGGTCTTGGTGAGCTCGGGGTCCATGAGGGCGAACTTCGGGCGGCTGATGTCGTCGTTGTAGGCCCGCTTCTGGTGGGTGTCCACCCGGGTGATGACGCTGCTGTTGGATGTTTCGCTGCCCGCCGCCGCGATGGTCAGGATGCTGGCCACCGGCAGGCACTTGCTGGCCGTGCGGGTGTGCTCGTACAGCTCCCAGACGTCCTTTTCCGGCTCGGCCAGGCCGTAGGCGATGGCCTTGGCCGTGTCGATGACGCTGCCGCCGCCCACGGCCAGCAGGAAATCGATGCTGTTCTCTTTGCCGATGTGGATGCCCTCGTAGACCTTGTCGAGGTGGGGGTTCGGCACGACGCCGCCCAGCGTCCAGCTGGAAATGCCGGCTTCGGCCAGCGACTTTTCAGCCCGGTCCAGCACACCGGAGCGGACGGCGCTCTTGCCGCCGTAGACAATGAGGACACGGGTACCGCCGTATTCGCGCACCAGCGCGCCCACGCGCTGTTCGGTGCCTTTGCCGAAGATGACCCGGGTGGGGGAATAGAACTCGAAATTGCTTGCCATAGTGGTCTGCCTCCTTGTAAGTGCTGCTTTCTGAGCAAAAGTATACACGAAATAGATTCGAAAGTCTACAGGCCCTGCGCCTGCCGCCGCAAAATATCCGGGACAAAACAAAACCTGCATCCTCCCGGCAGGAAAACGGGAGGATGCAGGCTTCATTGGAAAACATCAGACAAAAAACCTGCCGACTCGAGGCGGTTGCAAGCCCTCAGTCGGCAGGATGCTTACTTCTTCGGAGTCATAGCCTCTTGACCTCGATTTCTTCATTTTTCGGTCTGTACCGGACGTTTCATAGAAGATTCTCCTTTGAAACGGTGAAGAACGATTGGCAGGGAATGAATTTCTTAGTACATTGGAATGACCCTTTTCTTAACCGTTGGAGTGCGGGATACGAATCACAGAGATGAATTTCATATTACCACATTCTTTCGAGTTAGATTTGCGAAGGGAGTGTCATTACTTAGTACATCGGAGTTTCTCCTTTAGAGTTATTCAAATAAGACATTCCGTACAAAAGCTTTCTTCATTGGGATCACCTTCGGCGGATCTATTTGAACGCGAGGGATTTTATTTCACAGACTGTTCTGTTATTCGCTTTATTGATGCTCAAGAACGGCTCTTGTTGTTGTGTTTTTATACGGGAAACATCCCGTTTGTGGTGAGCCTCTGTTTTGCTTCTCAGCGAACCCCGACAGTCTGTGCGTACTGTGCGGGTTCCATATCGACCATCGGTCTTCGCTCCTTTCTGCTTAAAGTCAGCGGGGTTAGCTCTCACTTGAGCTTCTGCTGTACTTCTCTGGTTTCTGGCTTTATTATACACGCGCGGGCGCGGTTTGTCCATTCGCAGAATGCACAATGAATTAGATATATTTTTTCAAGAAATGACAAAAAAACTGTATTGTTCATACAAATGCACGACTGAAACAGCCTCCCTGTGCAGTCTGGACGGCCCGCAGGGCCTTTTGTGGAAAACCTCTGCGCAAGAACTGCCAAACTTCGCTCCGGGTGATTGACGGGACGGCGGGAATGCGATAAACTGCCCGAAAATTTCGGGTCGTTCGTGGAAGGATTTGCGCAAAACGGGAGAAAACGGCAGAAAACTCTTACGCGGGGCGGGAGTTTGTGCTATCATAGCGGGCAATGAATGGTAGTCGTGCAAAGACAGACGAAGGTTCCGCCCTCGTCTGTCTTTTTTTGTGCGGCGAAAGTTCCGAAAGACTTTACCCCACAACACAAATGAGGAGAAAATCAAAAATGCCTAAGACTCTGCTTGAAAAAATCGTCTTTACTGTCGTTATGGCTGCTATCATGGTCTATGGAATGATCGTCTACAATGTCGCCCTCGCCACCGGCGGCGTGACCAACGCCACCTTCGGCATGGCCCTGCATGAGATGCCCATTATGGTGCCGGTGGCCTTCGTGCTGGAGTTCTTCGTGGTGGAAAAGCTAGCGACTGCGCTGGCCTTCACCTTCATGCGCCCCACCGACCGGCCGCAGTTCATCACCTATGCCATCTCTCTGATGATCGTCTGCATCATGTGCCCTGTCATGAGCCTTGTGGCAACGGTGCTGTTCAAGGAGCCCAGCTTCGGTACGTGGGTGCATACGTTCGGCTGCAATTTCCCGATGGCTCTCTGCTGGCAGATGTTCTACTGCGGACCGCTGTCCCGCTTCATCTTCCGTGCTATCTTCCGCCGCGGTGGACAGAACGCCCAGTGAGCCTATATCCTATATTATAAACAGGTAATATTACTTAATAAAGATAAGCTTCTGATTATAGCAGTTTGCGTTTTTAATGCACGAGCAACAGCCGCAAACTGCATATCGCAAAGATGCCGTTTTGACCGGCACTATTTTTGAAGATTGCGATAAGAAAATTTCATGTATCACACACTTGACAGCTATATGAATTTTATATATCAGATATACATGGAGTGCATAATTCTGCCGAAAGGGTTTCGTTTTACCTCAAAAATGAAACGAACCACTAAGGAATGACTAAGGATTTGGTCAAAATGGACAGTTTAACTGTGCATTATTAAGCAAGATGCACAACATTCCCGGTCGAGGCGTGAAATAAGATATAACAAAAAGTAGAATATCGGCCAAAGGTCTTATCAAACCGCACCAATCGTGCTATGATACCGGACGCAAAAGGGCTGCGCTGAACGCGGAAAGAGGGTGTGTTTCCATAAAAACAAACGCACCTTTTTTGATTATTTAGCACAGCTGCTTTAATAAAAGAAACGAAAGGAGATAGAGTGAAAACGAACGATACCTTTACGCTTCAGGATAAGACTCTGCTCAGAAAGGAGGCAAAGCGATGAACGCATTGACTGCGGCCCTGAAAGAAGAGCTGAATGTGGAGATGATCTCCCTCGGCGGCCTGCAGGTGCCGGAATCCGTGGTGGTCAGCTGGGGCATCATGCTGTTTCTGGTCATCGTCTCCATCCTGCTCACCCGGAACCTCAAGGTGGACCACATCTCCAGGCGGCAGGCCATCCTTGAGCTGGTCGTCACCACGATCGACAACTTCTTCACGGGCCTGCTGGGCGAGCAGGGCAGACGGTATGTGCCTTACCTCATGACGGTGGCTCTCTACATCGCCTGTGCGAACCTCATTGGCGTGTTCGGCATCAAGCCCCCACGAAGGATCTGAATGTCACCGCTGCGCTGGCGCTCATGAGTATCTGCCTCATCGAGTATTCCGGCATCCATGCCCGGGGCGGCAAGGGCTTCCTCAAGAGCCTCGCCGCCCCCACCCCATCATGACCCCCATGAACATCCTCGAGATCGCCATCCGCCCCACCAGCCTGTGTATGCGACTGTTCGGCAACGTGCTGGGCGCTTTCGTCATCATGGAGCTCATCAAGCTGGTGGTCCCGGTGTTCGTGCCGGCCATCTTCAGCCTGTACTTTGATTTGTTCGATGGTCTCATCCAGACCTATGTCTTTGTCTTCCTCACCTCGCTGTTCATGAAAGAGAGTATTGGTGGAGAAGAGTAAATTGATCGATTAAAAGGAGAAATAATTATGAACGGACTCGTAGCTCTGGGCGCTGGTATCGCAGCGCTGACTGGTATCGGCGGCGGCATCGGCATCGGCATTGCCACCGGCAAGGCAACGGAGGCCATCAGCCGCCAGCCGGAAGCTTCCGGTAAGATTCAGACCAACCTGCTGCTGGGTGCAGCTCTGGCCGAAGGTACTGCAATTTTCGGCTTCGTCGTTGCTCTGCTCATCATCCTGTTCCTGGGTTGATAACGGAGGCATGACGAATGCTGACTCTGAATCTGAACCTTCTGTATACAGTCGTCAACATTCTGGTTCTGTTTTTGCTGCTGCGCAAGTTCCTGTACAAGCCTGTCATGAACATCATCGCACAGCGCCAGAAGCAGGTGGATGACGCACTGAACGCCGCCGAGACCTCCAAGCAGGAGGCCGCTGCGACCCTGAACGACGCGCAGGCAAAGCTGCGCAATGTGGACGTCGAGGCTGCTGCCCGCCGCACTGCCTACGAGCAGCAGGCCGAAAAGGACAAGCAGCAGCTGCTGGCTGACGCCCAGAAGCAGGCCGACGCCATTCTGGCCGAGGGCAAAGCTGCCGCCGAGGCCGAGCGCCAGCACAAGCTGCGCCAGGCTGACGCCCAGACCACTGCACTGGCCCGCGCCATGTGCGAGAAGCTGCTGGCCCGCAACCTGAACGAGCAGGACGACGCCCGCCTGCTGGACGACCTGTTGGAGAAAGCGGGGGCTGAAAATGGCAAGTGAATTCAGCACCGAGTTCTTCTCGGCCAACCGCATCGTCAAAGCGGACCTCCGTGCCGCCCGCACCCCCGCGAGGAGGACCTGGAGCGCATCAAGAAAGAGGTCGCGAAGCTGTACGACGCCACCGAGGTCATCCTGAACGTCACGGTGGACGACAGCCTCCTCTCCGGCTATGTGCTGCAGATCGGCGACCGTGTCTTCGATAACTCCGGCCGCCACGCCATCGACCAGATGATGGCCGATAAGCCCTCTCTGGCCACCCTCAAGACCCGCATCGAGGACTACAAGCCCGCCGCCACCAGCGAAGAGGGCGGCGTGGTCATCTCCTCCGCCGACGGCATCGTGGAAGTGGAAGGCATGGATCGCGCCGTCTACGGCGAGATCGTCACCTTCGAGAATGGCGCCAAGGGCATGGTGGAGAGCGTCGAGCCGGGCCGTCTGGGCATCATGCTCTTCGACGGCGCTGAGACCGTCGGCGTCGGCACCATGGTCACCCGCAGCGGCAAGCGTGCCGGCATCCCGGTGGGCGACGGCTTCCTTGGCCGCGTCATCGACCCGCTGGGCGAGCCCATCGACGGCAAAGGCCCCATCGAGGCTGTGGGCTACAACCCCATCGAGAAGCAGGCCCCCGGCATCCTCGAGCGCCAGAGCGTGGACACGCCGCTCCACACCGGCATCCTCGCCATCGACTCCATGTTCCCCATTGGCCGCGGCCAGCGTGAGCTGATCATCGGCGACCGCCAGACCGGCAAGACCTCTATCGCCACCGATGCCATCCTGAACCAGAAGGACACCGGCGTGCTCTGCATCTACGTCGCCATCGGCCAGAAGGCTTCTTCCATCGCCCGCGTGGCCGAAGACCTGAAGAAGCACGGCGCGATGGGCTATACCACCATCGTGGCGGCTACAGCTTCCGACAGCGCCCCGCTGCAGTACATCGCACCTTACGCCGGTACGGCACTGGCTGAATATTTCATGGCGCAGGGCAAGAGCGTCCTCATCGTCTACGATGACCTCTCCAAGCACGCGGTGGCATACCGTGCCATCTCTCTGCTGCTCCGCCGCTCTCCGGGCCGTGAGGCTTACCCCGGCGATGTCTTCTATCTGCACTCCCGTCTGCTGGAGCGCTCCTGCCGCATGAGCGATGCACTGGGCGGCGGCTCCATCACCGCACTGCCCATCGTTGAGACTCAGGCAGGCGACGTGTCCGCTTACATCCCCACCAACGTCATCTCCATCACCGACGGTCAGATCTTCCTCGAGAGCGCTCTGTTCAACGCCGGCAACCGCCCGGCTGTCAACGTGGGCCTGTCCGTCTCCCGTGTCGGCGGCGCAGCCCAGACCAAGGCCATGAAGAAGGCCAACGCCAACCTGCGTATCGAGCTGGCCCAGTACAAGGATATGGAGTCCTTCGCGCAGTTCAGCTCCGATCTGGACGCCGAGACCCGCCATCAGCTCGAGCACGGCAAGGCTCTGACCGAGATGCTCAAGCAGCCGCTCTATCAGCCCAAGACCGACGCCGAGCAGGTGGTCATCCTTGTGCTGGCTTCCCACGGGATGCTGGACGAAGTGCCTCTCGCTGAGCAGCGGGCGCGCACCGCTGCCTTTGTTCGCCAGTTCCATGCAGATGTGTCCGGCACGATGGATGCCATCACGGCCACCGGCAAGCTCACTCCCGAGCAGACCGACACCATCCTGAACGCATGGAAGGCCTACGAGGGAGGCGAGAGTCATGGCGTCCAGTAAGCTGCTGAAAGAGCGCATCGAGAGCATTCAGGATACCCGTAAGATCACGAACGCGATGTATCTGATCTCTTCCTCCAAGCTGCGCAAGGCACGCAAGAACTACCAGAACGTCCTGCCCTACTTCACCCGCATGAGAGACACCATCTCCCGTGTCGTCCCCCATCTGCCTGACGAGCCGGTGCATCCGTTCTTCCACGAGCGGCAGAGAGAGGACGGCGATCCCCGCCGCGCCTATCTGGTGCTGACGGCAGACAAGGGCATGGCAGGCTCTTTCAACCAGAACGTGCTGAAACTCCTGCTGGAAAAGGCTGACAGGAACGACCGTTTCTATGTCATCGGTCAGGTGGGCTACCGCGCCCTCCGCAAAGACCCCCGCCTGGTGCGGGAGTTCCAGTACGGCGCGACTGCCCCGTCGCTGCAGCGCGCCCGTGACATCACGGTGGACGCCATCGACGACTTCAAGTCGGGCAAACTGGATGAGATCTATCTTATCTACACCAAGATCCAGAACGCGCTCACCAGTGAGCCGGTCATGGTGCGTCTGCTGCCGCTGGACCGCGAGCATCTGCAGCCCGCCCCCAAGGGTCTGGGCGACCCCCGCGGCGAAGTCGAGCTGGTGCCGGACGCATGGACGGTGTTCGAGCAGACCGCTCCTATCTATATGCACGGCATGATCTTCGGTGCCATGACCGAGAGCTTCTGCGCTGAGCAGAGCGCCCGCATGACTGCCATGGATTCGGCCACCAAGAGCGCCAACGATATGATACGCGACTTGCAGCTGGAATATAACCGCACCCGCCAGGGCTCCATCACTCAGGAGATCACCGAGATCATCGGCGGCGCGTCTGCGGTGAAATCACAAGAATAACTTTTCCGCATAGCCTCCCCTCGCCAGGGGAGGCGGCACGACACCAGTCGTGACGGAGAGGTTGACACATCTAATAAACGAGGCAAATCTATGATACAGGGAAAAATTATTCGCGTGGCCGGCCCTGTGGTGGACGTGCAGTTCACCGCAGGCCGACTGCCTGCCCTGCAGGAAGCGCTGACCGTGACCGCAGAAGGCACCGAGCGCACGATGGAGGTGGCGCAGCACGTCAACGAATCGACGGTGCGCTGCATCATGCTCTCGGCCAGCGAAGGTCTGGGCAAGGGTATGGAAGTCACCGCCACCGGCCACGGCCTGACTGCCCCGGTGGGCGAGGCCACGCTGGGCCGTATGTTCGACCCGCTGGGCCGCCCCATCGACGGCAAGGGCTCTGTGGACGATGTGCCGCATTGGCCCATCCACCGCAAGGCCCCAGCTTTGCAGAGCAGAAGCCCGCTACTGAGATTTTGGAAACGGGCATCAAGGTCATCGACCTGCTGGCGCCCCTACGCCAAGGGCGGCAAGATCGGTCTGTTCGGCGGTGCAGGCGTCGGCAAGACCGTCCTGATTCAGGAACTTATCCACAACGTGGCCACCGAGCACGGCGGCTACTCCATCTTCACCGGTGTCGGCGAGCGCTCCCGTGAGGGCTGCGACCTCTGGGGCGAGATGAACGCCTCCGGCGTCCTGAACAAGACCGCGCTGGTCTTCGGCCAGATGAACGAGCCCCCAGGAGCCCGTATGCGGGTGGCGGAGACCGGCCTGACCATGGCCGAGTATTTCCGCGAGGAGACCCACAAGGACGTGCTGCTTTTCATCGACAACATCTTCCGTTTCGTGCAGGCCGGCTCTGAGGTCTCTGCTCTGATGGGCCGTATGCCCTCGGCTGTCGGCTATCAGCCCACGCTGGCCAACGAGCTGGGCGCTCTGCAGGAGCGTATCACCTCCACCCGCGACGGCTCCATCACCTCGGTGCAGGCCGTCTACGTCCCCGCTGACGACCTGACCGACCCCGCTCCCGCTACCACGTTTGCACATCTGGACGCTACCACCGTCCTGAGCCGTAAAATCGTCGAGCAGGGCATCTATCCCGCTGTGGACCCACTGGCTTCCACCTCCCGCATTCTGGAAGCCGACATCGTGGGCGAGGAGCACTACCGCGTGGCCCGCAAGGTGCAGGCAACGCTGCAGCGCTATCAGGAACTGCAGGACATCATCGCCATTCTGGGCATGGACGAGCTGGGCGAGGAAGACAAGCTCACCGTCACCCGTGCGCGTAAGCTGCAGAAGTTCCTGTCCCAGCCCTTCTCGGTGGCTGAGAACTTCACCGGCCTGCCCGGCAAATATGTGCCGCTGGCCGAGACGGTCAAGGGCTTTGCCGCCATCGTGGACGGCAAGTGCGACGACCTGCCCGAGTGGGCCTTCTTCAACGTAGGCACCCTCGACGACGCCCGCAAGAAGGCAGCGGACAAGCTGGCGGAGGAAAAAGGCGGTGAGGCCTGATGAACAGCTTCATCCTCAACATCACGGCTTCCAGCGGTGAGTTCTATCAGGGCAGCTGCGAGAGCATGGTGCTGCCCGTGAAGGACGGCGTCTATGGTGTTCAGGCCGGCCACAGCCCGGTGCTGGTGGCTATCCACATGGGGATGCTCAAGTTCACTGTGGACGGCGAGCCCCGCGAGATTCTGGTCGGCGACGGCATCGCTGAGGTGACGCCCACCTTCGTGCTTCTGCTGGTGGACAGCGCCGAGCGTCCCGAGGACATCGACAAGAACCGTGCCGAGGCTGCCCGCATCCGCGCCGAAGAGCGCCTGCAGCATAAGCAGAGCATGCACGAGTATTACCAGACCAAGATCGCTCTGGACCGCGCCATGCAGCGTCTGCAGACCGCTGCGAAGTATAAGCGTTGAAACTTCCCTCCTAAACGATATTTCTCCATTTTTCTCCATAAACAAAGGGCCTGCCTGTCCATTTTACGGATGGGCGGGTTCTTTTTTTGCGTCCCTCTCTTGACAGCGGTGCAACAAAGTGATATGATTTTGGTATCAAAAGAAACGCTTCCGACCCCATAAGGAGGGAACTGTTATGGAAGAGAAAATTTTGAACGCCCGCAAAAACGGCATGGCGGTACTGCTGCTCACCCTGCTGGGCTATGCGGCATCCATTGCCCTGTTCGTTTGCAGCGTCCTGCTGCTGGAGGAAGACCGGCTGCTGCCGGGCATCCCGTTGCTGATCCTGTCCATTGCCTATTGGATCGCAGGCATTTTTCTGTTCTGCGGCCTGAAGGTACTCAAGCCCCAGGAGGCGCTGGTACTTACCCTCTTTGGCGATTATGTGGGCACCCTGAAGGGCCAGGGCTTTTACTGGGTAAACCCCTTCTGCGCCGCCGTCAACCCTGCCGCAGGCACCCGGCTGAGCCAGAGCGGGGACGTGACCAGCAAGGAGAGCGGCGCAGCCGCCCTGCTGAGCGTCAGCGGCCAGAACAGCCAGCTCGCCTCAAGCAGCGTAAACAAAAGATCTCCCTGAAGATGATGACCCTGAACAACTCCCGGCAGAAGATCAACGACTGTCTGGGCAACCCGGTGGAGATCGGCATCGCCGTGATCTGGCGGGTCACCGACACCGCCAAGGCGGTGTTCAATGTGGACAACTACAAGGAGTACCTCTCCCTCCAGTGTGACAGCGCCCTGCGGAACGTGGTGCGGGTGTACCCCTACGATGTGGCCCCCAACGTGGACACCACCGGAGACGGCGTGGCCGACGAGGGCAGCCTGCGGGGCTCCTCGGAGGTGGTGGCGGCCCGCATCCGGGACGAGATCCAGAAAAACGTGGCTGAGGCAGGCATCGAGGTGGTGGAGGCCCGGATCACCTATCTGGCCTATGCGCCGGAGATCGCCGCAGTGATGCTCCAGCGCCAGCAGGCCAGCGCCATCATCGACGCCCGCAAGATGATCGTGGACGGTGCCGTGGGCATGGTGGAGATGGCACTGGACCGGCTGAGCGAAAACAAAGTGGTGGAGTTGGATGACGAACGTAAAGCGGCCATGGTCTCCAACCTGCTGGTGGTGCTCTGCGGCAACCGGGACGCACAGCCCATCGTGAACAGCGGCAGCCTGTACTGATGGCAGAGCCCAAAAAGCAGATCCCCCTGCGCCTGAACGCAAAGCTCTACGAGGCCCTTGCCGCATGGGCTGAGGACGATTTCCGCTCGGTGAACGGGCAGATCGAGTATCTCCTCACCGAGTGTGTGCGTCAGCGCAAAAAGAATGGCCGGTACGTCTCCGATCAGATCGACCTGCCGCCGGAGCTGGATATTGAATGACCCTGCTCCCCTCCGGGGGCAGGCCTTGCAAAAACGCCGATGGTATATCGGCAGGGAGGATAACTATGATAGTAGATATGGTACCCGGGGCAAGCATCGCAGGCATGGTGTTTTCCCTTGTCGTCTCCTTCGCACTTCCCATAGGCCTCTTTGTTTACGCAAAGAAGAAGTTGGGTGCGAAGGCTGCACCGTTCTTTATCGGGTGCGGCGTTTTCTTCGTGATGGTGCTGATGCTGGAAGCTGCCATCCATCGTATCGTGTTCCAGCTGGCCGGAGAAGCGCTGACCGGAAGCGTGATCCTATACGCAGTCTATGGCGGCCTGATGGCAGCTCTTTTTGAAGAGACCGGTCGTTACATCGCTATGAGGTTTCTGGTGAAGCCGATGGATTTTCCGAATGCCTTTATGTATGGTGCCGGACACGGCGGCGTGGAGGCAATGCTTCTGTGCGGCGTGGCATCTATCAGCAACATCGCAAGTGCCGTGATGATAAATTCCGGCACCATGTCTGCACAGCTGGCGACTCTTGACGCAGAGAAGGCGGCAGACACGGCAGCGGCTCTTTCGGCACTGTGGACGACTCCCAGCTTGACCTTCTTTGCCGGGGGCGTGGAGCGGATCATTGCGGTGGTGCTCCATCTGAGCCTTTCGATTCTGGTGTTCCAGTCCATCCGCAAAAAGTCCCAGAAAGACCTGCTCAATGCGTATCTGTTCCACTTTGTCATCGACTCGCTGTCTGTTCTGCTCAGTGCAGTGGCATCTGTCTGGGTGGTGGAGCTTGTCACTGCACTCGTGACCGGCGGGGCTGTCCTAATGGCAAGGTATGCCTGCATGAAAGAGTGAACGCGCTGAAATATTCTTGATATATAGGATATAAAGTCCCTCTTCGTCATTGGAGCAAGAACCGTGACGAAGAGGGACTTTCGCTTTCTGTTACTTTTCTCGTGGTCGGCCCATCCGCTGGACTGGATGACTTCGCCGTCCGGTGTACACCAGAGGGCTTCCACGCCGTCGAGGGACTCGATGAGCTTCTGGCCATCCTCAAGGGACATACAGAACAGGCCGGTGGTGAGGCAGTCAGCTGCGCCGGAGTCGGGGGAGAGGACGCTCACGCTGTCAAAGTAGCGGGCGGGCCAGAGGGTGTCCGGGTCGATGAGGTGATGGTAGCGCACGCCGTCCACGACGTAGTAGCGCTGGTAGTTGCCGCTGGTGACGAGGGCCATGTCGCTCATGTTGACACCGGAGACGTAGGAAGAGCTGGCAGTGTAGACGTCCGAGGCGTTCCACGGGTTCTCCACGCCGCCCGACCACTGGGAGCCGTCGGGCTTTGTGCCGATGGCGCGGAGGTTGCCGCCCACGCTGATGAGGGCGCTTTTCAGGCCCCGGGCCTCAGCGGCCTGTGCCACCATCTCCACGGCGTAGCCCTTGCCCACACTGCCCACATCGAGGGACATATCCGGGTCGGAGAGATAGACGGTCCTGGCGTTTTCGTCGATGACGAGGTTGGAGATGTCGCAGTGCCGGGCGGCGGCATCCAGCGCCTCCTGTTCGGGCAGCTTGTTGTCCGCCTCGTTCGTGTTGGCTTCGGCGGCCTCGCGGTAGTCGTGCCAGATGCGGAGGACGCTGCCCATGGCGATGTTCAGCTTGCCGTTTGTGGTGTCGTACATCTGCCGGGCCAGTTCCAGCATCCCGAGGATCTTATCATCCACCTGAACGGGTGCGACGCCGGCGTTGTCGTTGATGGTCTTGACATTCACCACGCCGTCGTAGTCGTTGTAAATGTCGTAGAGACGGTGGTATTCCAGCAAGTCGGCGTGGAGGGCGTCCATCTGACGGGAGAACTCCTCCTCGCTGTCGCAGTAGGCGATGACCTGCGTGACAGTGTCGAAGGCATCATAGAAGATGGTGCTGTACCGCTGGGCGTCGGCGCTCACGCCCGAAGAGGCGGGTTTCTGGGCCGAGCCGCAGGCGGTGAGGACGCCGAGGCAGAGCGCCCCGGTCAACAGAGCGGAAACGAAACGCTTGATGCTCATGCCTGCTCCTTTGCCGCAACGGTGAAGGCGGCATGCTCTTCCGACAGGTGGGCCAGCAGGTCGCCGAAGACCCAGTTCTTGTTGGACGGGGTGACCACGGCCTTGAGGGGGATGTTCACCTGTGCCTGCTTCATGAGGTCCAGCAGGGTGTCGAGGTCTTTCTCCTTGAAGTTCGCCAGAACCAGTGCGGGAGGGTAAGCGCCCGATTCCAGCACGAGGGTGCGGGAGGCTTTCACCTCCACCTCGCCCAGCAGCTGGGCGACGGTCTTGCCCGCGTCGGCAGGGGAGACGGGCAGCAGCTTCATGCCGAAGGCGGGAGCCATCCCCTCGAGGATGCCCCGGTCAGCGGCGGACAGGTTCCAGCTCAGCGCCAGCGGAACGCCGGCGTTCTGGTTGCGTGCGATATGTGCTTTCATAGCGTGAACCTCTTTCTTTCAGAGTGAAGTTTTTTGTAAATACACTATAGTATAGCACAGATAACAGGAAAAGAAAACGACTGCCGACCCTTTTTGCAAAGCGGGCAGCAGTCGAACAAGAAAGACGCTATTGTATTTTGTCAAAGTTATGATATTCTTAAACTGTCGTCAGAAATGGCGGCAGGCACTGTCTGCAAATGCAGGTGGTCACGCTCCTCCGGCCAAGCGCCAGTGGAGACGAAAATCTTTTGCTTCCCCTGACGCGAGAGCGAAAGGGGGGATGTTCTATGACGCTGAGTGAAGTTATTCAACTGCTTGCCCTGATTGGCGGAGCAGTTTTTGTGACCTTTCAGATTACATGGACGATTTCCAACGGCAAAAGAAATGACCGCCCATGCCTCTCAAGCAAGCGGTCATTCTTTTTGACTTAATGCCGGAAGAGCGCTGACCATTTGCTGGACAGTGCCTTCTTTATTTGTAGTATAATCGTTTCAGCGTGAATTGTCAACGCTGAAAGCGTAACTTAGTTCATCTTCTTGCCGAAGAACTCCACTTCCTTACGGATGAAGCCCATCAGCTCATCGAACTGGTCCGGGGTCAGGCTCTGTGCGCCGTCGCACTTGGCTTTGGCGGGGTTGTTGTGGACTTCGATCATCAGTCCGTCGGCACCGGCGGCGACAGCGGCCTTGGCCAGCTGAGGCACCATCCATGCGTGGCCGCAGGCGTGGCTGGGGTCTACGATGACGGGCAGGTGGGTCATCTTATGAAGCATGACCACGCCGGCGAGGTCGAGGGTGTTGCGCATACTGGTCTCAAAGGTGCGGATGCCGCGCTCGCAGAGGATGACGTTCTCATTGCCCTCGGCCATGATATACTCAGCGCTCATGACGAACTCTTCCAGGGTGTTGGCGAGGCCGCGCTTGAGCAGGACAGGTTTTTGACGGCCTACAGCCTTGAGCAGTTCGAAGTTCTGCATATTGCGGGCACCCACCTGGATGAGGTCTACGTTCTCGAAGAGGGGCAGATGTTCGGTGTTCATGATCTCGGTGACGATGGGGGAGCCGGTGGCACGGCGGGCCAGCTTGAGCAGGTCGAGACCTTCGCTGCGCATCCCCTGGAAGGAGTAGGGAGAAGTGCGGGGCTTGAACGCACCGCCGCGCAGCAGGGAAGCGCCGGCTGCCTTGACGCGCTGGGCACAATAGGTGATCTGCTCCTCGCTCTCGATGCTGCAGGGGCCGGCGATGACGGCAAAGCTGCCGCCGCCGATCTTCACGCCTTCCACGTCGATGACGCTGTCGTCCGTGTGGAACTTGCGGTTGGCCTTCTTGTAGGGCTCCGACACGCGGCGGCAGGTCTCGACCACCGGGTTTGCCAGTACCCAGCTCTCGGCGATGGCCTTGGTGTCGCCGATGAGGCCGAGAATGTGGGTGTCGCTGCCCTTGGAGTCGTTGATCTGCAGGCCCATGCCTTCCAGCTCGGTGCAGAATTCATGGATCTTCTCTTTGGGGGCGTCCTGTTTGAGTACGATGATCATGGCGGGTTCTCCTTTTCCTGTTCTGGTACGGCAGGGGAGATGAGGCCGCCTTGCCGTTGATGTTTCAGTATCGTAAACTTCAGTATCGTGAAGTGATTGGGCATGGACATAGCATAGCACTTCAGTTTCATGAAGTCAATAGCCTTTCCGAAATTTTTTGAATTTTGGGAGAGAAAGTGGTAAAATAAATCTAGACTCAACCTCTCAGTCTCGCTTCGCTCGACAGCTCCCCTATCGAGGGAGCCTCTGGCGAAGAGGAGAAGTTTTTCGCTATGCCAAGGCCTCCCCTCGGTAGGGGAGGTGGCACGCCGTCAGGCGTGACGGAGAGGTTAATATAATAATAGAGGTCTTACATATGGGCAAAGAAGCAAAAACCAACGCCATGCGCATTCTGGAGCGGGCCAAGGTGGCCTACACCGCGCATGAATATCCCCACGAAGAGGGCGTGGCCGTGGACGGCGTGACCGTCGCCGCCAGCATCGGTGAAGACCCTGCCTGCGTCTACAAGACGCTGGTGACGCAGGGGAACAGCAAGAACTACTTCGTCTTCGTCATCCCGGTGGCGGCAGAGCTGGATCTGAAAGCCGCCGCCCGCAGCGTGGGCGAAAAGAGCGTGGCGATGATACACGTCGCTGACATCAACAAAGTCACCGGCTATGTCCGGGGCGGCTGCAGCCCGGTGGGCATGAAAAAGCAGTACACCACCGTCTTCGATGAGAGCGTGCTGAGCCAGCCGAAGGTCTACGTTTCCGGCGGGCGCATCGGTACGCAGGTCTGCTGCGCTCCTGCCGACCTCATCAAGGCCGCACGGGCGACTACGGCAAAGATCATCTTCTGAAAGCCTCTCCCAAGGGGAGAACCTTTAAGAGGATATTTATTATAAAAAGATTTTCTGATAAGTCGTACTTAAAAAGAAAAACAGTGTCGAAACTGCACAAAATTTTTGAAAGTTTTTTGACAGCAGGGAACACAAGGGAAAATTTGCCCGAACGCTCTTTGCAAAGGCGTTTTTGCCGTATACTGTAGTCAGACGGCGGACGGAAGAGCGCATGAACTCTTTTTCAGCCGGAGAAGAACAGCGTGGACAACGAAGTTTGCGGAGGATGAGCAGAATGCGAAATGAGCTGCTGGGTACCATGTGCCGTCCCGGTACGGGAATGCATCAGGGACTCCGTGTAACCTGCTGCGGGTCCAGTCTGTCCAGAATGAAATAAAAGGCCGTGGTGTAAGTACATCACAGCCTTTTTTGTTTTTCGTCGCGGGAGATAGAGAAAGAGAGGTTGGATACAGATGATTCGTAAAGTGGCAGTCATTATGGGTTCGGACAGCGACTGGCCGGTGGTGAAAGGTGCCTGCGCCCAGCTCAAGGCGCTGGACATCCCCTTTGAGGCACATATCCTGTCGGCCCACCGCACCCCTGCCGAGGCAGCGGAGTTTGCAAAGAATGCCAGGGCCAACGGCTTCGGCGTCATCCTCTGCGCAGCAGGCATGGCGGCCCATCTGGCCGGTGCTTTTGCCGCAAACACCACCCTGCCGGTCATCGGCATCCCGATGAAGGGCGGCGCGATGGACGGCCTGGACGCTCTGCTGGCTACCGTCCAGATGCCCAGCGGCATCCCGGTGGCCACGGTGGCCCTGAACGGCGCGAAGAACGCCGCCTGGCTGGCTGCTGAGATCCTGGCCCTCGGCGATGAGGCACTGGCTGCGAAGCTGGATGCGGAGCGCGCCGCCATGGCCCGGCAGATCGCCGCCAAGGAAGAAAAACTGCAGAAAGAGATCGAGGAACTGTAATGTCTGATTTTGCATACCCGCTTCACGAAGAGTGCGGCGTTTTCGGCATCTATGACCGTGCCGGCACCGAGGACGTGGCCGCTGCCGCCTACTCGGCCCTGTACGCGCTGCAGCATCGCGGACAGGAGAGCTGCGGCATCGCCGTGAACGACGACGGCGTCATCAACGGCCACCGGGACCTCGGCCTTGTCAATGAGGTGTTCACCCCGGCGGTGCTGGGCTCGCTGGCAAAGCCCACGGCCCACATGGCCACCGGCCATGTCCGCTACGCTACCTCCGGCAGCCGCATCCGGGCCAACGCTCAGCCCATGATCGTCCGGCATGGCCGGGGTACCATGGCCCTCTGCCACAACGGCAATCTGACCAACGCTCTGGAGCTGCGCCGCCAGCTGGAAAACGAGGGCGCCATCTTCCACGGCTCCTCCGATACCGAGGTCATCTGCTACCTCGTCACCCGCAACCGCCTGCGGATGGGCAGCATCGAGATCGCCATCAGCAAGACGATGGACGTCCTCGAAGGCGCTTACAGCCTCGTGGTCATGTCGGCCACCAAGCTCATTGCCGCCCGTGACCCCCGCGGTTATCGCCCTCTCTGCATCGGCACCCTGCCGGGCGGCGGCTACGTCTTTGCCAGCGAGAGCTGTGCATTGATGCCGTGGGCGCGACCCTGCTGCGGGACGTGGAACCCGGCGAGATCGTCATCACCGACACCAAGACCGGTGAGCTGCGCTCCATCAAAGACCACTGCGGCCGTCCCGACCGCCAGATGTGCGTCTTCGAGTTCATCTATTTCGCCCGCCCCGACAGCATCATCGAGGGCAGCTCGGTGCATGAGGCCCGCAAGCAGGCAGGCCGCTTCCTGGCTCAGGAGCACCCCGTGGAGGCCGATGTGGTCATCGGTGTGCCGGACTCCGGCCTCGACGCCGCCCTTGGCTACTCTCAGGAGAGCGGCATCCCCTACGGCATCGGCTTTATTAAAAATAAGTACATCGGCCGCACCTTTATCCAGGGCAGCCAGAAGCAGCGCGAGAACAGCGTCCGCATCAAGCTGAACGTCGTGACCAGCACCGTCAAGGGCAAGCGGGTCGTGCTGGTGGATGACTCCATCGTGCGCGGCACCACCTCTGCCCGCATCATCAAGCTGCTGCGGGACGCCGGAGCAAAGGAAGTCCACTTCCGCGTTTCGGCACCCCCCTTCAAATATCCCTGCTACTTTGGCACCGACATCCCCGACCAGAAGCTTCTGGTCGCTACCGGCCGCACGGTGGACCAGATCAACGAGATCATTGGCGCCGACACGCTGGGCTACCTCTCCACGGAGCACGTCGTCCAGCTGGCCCAGAACGCCAACTGCGGCTTCTGCACCGCCTGCTTCACCGGCAAATACGCTGTGAAGCCGGAAGAGGTGCTTTCCACCGATATTCATGAACGCCACCTGAATGACCGTCCCAAGGACGAGAAAAAGTTAGGAGAATAACAATGGAAAAGAGCTATTCGGAGGCTATGCAGCCGCAGGTGTGGACATCACCGCCGGCTATCGTTCGGTCGAACTCATGAAGCAGTATGTGGCCCGCACCATGAACGAGCACTGCATCGGTGGTCTGGGCGGCTTCGGCGGCCTGTTTGAGCTGGACTGCACCGGCTACAAGCACCCCGTCCTCATCTCCGGCACCGACGGCGTCGGCACCAAGCTGAAGATCGCCATGATCATGGACAAGCACGACACCATCGGCATCGACTGCGTTGCCATGTGCGTCAATGACGTGATCTGTGCAGGCGCGAAGCCCCTGGTTTTCCTTGACTACATTGCCTGCGGCAAGAATATCCCCGAGAAGATCGCCGAGATCGTCAAGGGCGTGGCCGAGGGCTGCGTCCAGGCTGACTGTTCTCTGGTGGGCGGCGAGACCGCTGAGCACCCGGGCATGATGCCGGAGGACGAGTACGATCTGGCCGGTTTCACCGTGGGCGTTGTGGACAAGGAAAAGATCCTCAATAACGAGACCATGAAGCCCGGCGATGTCATCATCGCCCTGCCCTCCACCGGTGTACATTCCAACGGTTTCTCGCTGGTGCGCAAAATTTTTGACATCGACGGCGACCCCGCCGTCCTGAAGACGGCCCCCGCAGAGCTGGGCGGCAAGACCCTCGGCGAGGCGCTGCTGGCCCCCACCAAGATCTACGTCAAGCCTGTGCTGAAAGTGCTGGAAGAAGTGGATGTCAAGGGCATCTCTCACATCACCGGCGGCGGCTTCTATGAGAATATCCCCGCAGCCTGAAGAAGGGCTGCTGCGCCCGCATCAAGAAGGAGGATGTCCGCACTCCGGCCCTCTTCCACCTGATGCAGAAGACCGGCAGCATCTCTGAGCACGATATGTTCAACACCTGCAATATGGGCGTCGGCATGGTGCTGACCGTCCCCGCTGAGCAGGCCGACAAGGCACTGGAGATCCTCCATGCCAACGGCGAGCCGGAAGCTTACCGTCTGGGCGTCATCGCAGAAGGTGAGGGTGTCGAGCTGTGCTGAACATTGCAGTGTTAGTGTCCGGCGGCGGCACCAATTTGCAGGCGCTGCTGGACAGCACGGGGCGAGAACCCCAGCGGCAAGATCAGGCTTGTCGTGGCCTCCAAACCCGGCGTCTACGCGCTGGAACGCGCCGCTAATGCGGGCGTCGAGGGTGTGGTGGTCCGCCGGAAGGATTACGCTTCCAGTGAGGATTTTGACGCCGCACTGCTGAAAACGCTGAAAGAACATAACATTGACCTTGTGGTCCTGGCGGGCTTTCTGTCCGTGTTAGGCCCCAGCGTCATCGAGGCCTATCCCCGCCGCATCCTGAATATCCACCCCGCCCTCATCCCGTCCTTCTGCGGGCCGGGAATGTACGGCCTGCGCCCCCACGAGGCCGCGCTGGCCCGGGGCTGCAAGGTGACGGGCGCTACCGTCCACTTCGTCAATGAGGAGTGCGACGGCGGGCCTATCCTGCTGCAGAAGGCCGTGGACATCCTGCCCGGCGACACCCCCGAGGTGCTGCAGAAGCGTGTAATGGAGCAGGCTGAATGGAAGCTGCTGCCGAAGGCTGTGGCAATGGTGTGCAGCGGAGAGATAAAGTAAAGGACAGCAGGGCGTTGTTTCAGCCTCTCCCTTTGGGAGAGGTGGCACGGTGTCAGCCGTGACGGAGAGGTTTAACAATAGGAGAATTTGACATGGAAAAAATCAACCTGAACGAATATCTGGCCGCGAACGAGTACCCCGGCCGCGGCATCGCGGTGGCAAAGGCTCCGGATGGCCGTCAGGTGTTCATCGGCTATTTCATCATGGGCCGCAGCGACAACAGCCGCAACCGCGTCTTCGACCCGGTGCCGGAGCGCGGCGGCATCTGCACCATGGCTGCCGACCCGGCCAAGCTCGAGGATCCCAGCCTCATCATCTATAACCCCGTGCTGACCCTCGGCAAGACCCATATCGTCACCAACGGCGACCAGACCGACACTATCTTTGACGAGATGAGCCGGGGCAAGAGCTTCGCCGACGCCCTGCGTACCCGCACCTTTGAGCCGGACGAGCCCAACTACACCCCCCGCATCTCCGCTGTGGTGTACGCAGACGGCAGCTACCAGATGAGCATCCTCAAGTCTGCCGACGGCAACGGCGAGAGCGTCCAGCGCTATTTCTTCGACTACCCCCAGCCCGTGGCCGGTGAAGGCCACTTCATCAGCACCTACAAGCACAACGGCAATCCCATCCCCAGCTTTGAGGGGGAGCCGCTCCGCTTCGCCTGCCCCCGTACCATCGGCGACTTCGCCCACGGCCTGTGGCAGAACCTGAACCCTGACAACAAAGTCAGCCTCTTCGCCCGGGTCATCGATCTGGAGACCGGCGAGAGCGGTGACATGATCTTCAACAAATACGACGCTGTGTGCAGCGACCTCGACGACCCTGAGGAGCCGGAGCTGCTGCCCGAAGAGCTGGAACTGCTCAAAAAGCTCGACGCCGAGGAAGAATAACCTAAGACACAAGGAGGATGCACCAATGAATGAACTCGCACTGAAGTACGGCTGCAACCCCAACCAGAAGCCCAGCCGTATCTATATGGAGGATGGCTCTGACCTGCCCGTCACCGTCCTGAACGGCAAGCCCGGCTACATCAATTTTCTGGATGCCCTGAACTCCATCCAGCTGGTCAAGGAGCTGAAGGAGGCCTGCGGCCTGCCCGCTGCCGCCTCCTTCAAGCACGTCTCCCCGGCCGGCGCAGCTCTCGGTCTGCCTCTGAGCGAGGTGGAGCGGAAGATGTACCACATCGCCCCGGACATGGAGCTTTCGCCGCTGGCCTGCGCTTATGCCCGCGCCCGCGGTGCGGACCGGATGTCCTCTTTCGGCGACTGGATCGCCCTCTCTGACGTCTGCGATGTGCCGACTGCAAAGCTCATCCAGCACGAAGTGTCTGACGGCATCATCGCCCCGGGCTATGAGCCGGAGGCACTGACCATCCTCGCCGGAAAGAAGAAGGGCAATTACAACGTGGTCGCCATCGATCCGGCCTACAAGCCGAACCCTGTGGAGCACAAGCAGGTCTACGGCATCACCTTCGAGCAGGGCCGCAACGAGCTGGCCATCAACGCCGACACCATGCTGACCAACTGGGTCACCGAGAACAAGACCGTGACCGAGGAGCAGAAGCGTGACCTCATCATTGCCCTCATCACCCTGAAGTACACCCAGTCCAACAGCGTCTGCTACACCGCAGGCGGCCAGACCATCGGCGTGGGCGCCGGCCAGCAGAGCCGTATCCACTGCACCCGTCTGGCAGGCCAGAAGGCCGACAACTGGCAGCTGCGCCATATGCCGAAGGTGCTGGAGCTGCCCTTCCGTGACGATGTGGCAAAGCCCAACCGCGACAACGCCATTGATGTTTACATCGGCGACACCCCCGGGACGTCATCGGTGACGACGTCTGGGCCGAGACTTTCACCCGTCAGCCCGAGCCGCTGACCGCTGAGGAAAAGAAAGAGTACCTGAGCCACGTCACCGGCGTGAGCCTGGGTTCGGACGCATTCTTCCCCTTCGGCGACAACATCGAGCGGGCCCGCCGCTCCGGCGTTACTGCCATCGTCCAGCCCGGCGGCTCCATCCGCGACCAGCAGGTCATCGACACCTGCAATAAGTACGGCATCGCAATGGCATTCTGCGGCATCCGGCTGTTCCATCACTAAGGGGCATAAAAATGGCAAAAAAAATTCTGGTCGTTGGCGGCGGCGGACGCGAGCACGCCATCATCAAGGCATTGAAGAAGAGCCCCGACTGCGGCGAAGTCTGGTGTGCGCCCGGCAACGGCGGCATCGGCTATGACGCCCACTGCGTCAACATCAAGGCCACCGATGTGGAAACGATGGTCGGCTTTGCGGAGACGGAAAAGTTCGACTACGTCGTGGTGGCTCAGGACGACCCGCTGGCACTGGGCATGGTGGATGCGCTGGCGGCAGTCGGCATCCCGGCTTTCGGCCCGGACAAGGCCGCTGCCCGCATCGAGGCATCCAAGGTCTTTTCGAAAGACCTCATGAAGAAGTACGGCATCCCCACCGCAAAGTATGAGACCTTCGACGACCCCGCCAAGGTCATGGAGTACATCAAGGCTGAGGGCAAATACCCGGTGGTCATCAAGGCTGACGGCCTTGCACTGGGCAAGGGCGTGCTCATCTGCGAGAACGAAGAGCAGGCCGCCGAGGGCGTCAAGGAGATCATGCTGGACAAAAAGTTCGGCGCTTCCGGCAACCATGTCGTGGTGGAAGAGTTCCTCACCGGCCCTGAGGTCAGTGTGCTGAGCTTCACCGACGGCAAGGTGGTCAAGCCTATGGTGTCCTCCATGGACCACAAGCGCGCCAACGACCACGACACCGGCCTGAACACCGGCGGCATGGGTACCGTCGCGCCGAACCCCTATTACACTCCGGCCATCGCTGCCGAGTGCATGGAGAAAATTTTCCTGCCCACCATCAAGGCCATGAACACTGAGGGCTGCCCCTTCAAGGGCTGCCTCTACTTCGGCCTGATGCTCACCCCGGACGGCCCGAAGGTCATCGAGTACAACTGCCGCTTCGGCGACCCTGAGACTCAGGTGGTGCTGCCCCTGCTGGAAAGCGACCTGCTCAAGGTCATGACCGCCTGCACCGAGGGGACGCTGGCCGACACCGAGGTCAAGTTCTCTGACGGCGCTGCTGCCTGCGTCATCCTCGCTTCCGGCGGCTACCCGGTGGCCTACGAGAAGGGCAAGCCCATCACCGGTCTGGTGGACGGCCAGCTGCCCGATGAGCCGAACGTCACGGTCTACCACTCCGGCACGGCCATCACCGAGGACGGCCAGCTCGTCACCAACGGTGGCCGTGTGCTGGGTGTGACGGCCACTGCGCCCGGCCTGCCCCGCGCCATCTCCATCGCCTACGAGGCGGCGGAGCACATCCATTTTGACAAGCTGCACAAGCGCACCGACATCGGGATGCGGGCGCTGAAAGCGCTGGCAGAGAAAGAATAAACCTCTCAGTCTGCTTCGCAGACAGCTCCCCGAGGGGAGCCTCTGGCGAAGAGATGAAGTTTTCCGGTATGCCAAGGCCTCCCTCGCTAGGGCAACGACGACGACCGCCGCCAGTGGCGGAAACAGGGAGGAGTTGTTGGGGCCGCGGCCAGCAAGACGCAAGCAAAGCGCTGCGGATGCTGGAGTGCCGCAACCGGGCAGTGGCACGGCGTTGGCCGTGACGGAGAGGTTTAGCCCGAAAGAAGAAATCGATACAGGAGGAAATACAATGGTATATCGTATCTATGTTGAGAAAAAGCCCGGCTTCGACGGCGAGGCCCAGAGCCTGCGCAATGAGCTCGTCTCCTGCTGGGCATCAAGGAGCTGAACGGTCTGCGTCTGCTCAACCGCTACGACGTGGAGGGCATCGACGAGGCTCTGTTCGAGCAGTGCGTCCCCACCGTGTTCAGTGAGCCGCCGGTGGATAACACCTACGCAGAGCTGCCCGTCTCCGACGGCGTGTCTTTCGCCGTTGAGTACCTGCCCGGTCAGTTTGACCAGCGCGCCGACTCCGCCAGCGAGTGCATCCAGCTGTTGAGCCAGGGCGAGCGCCCGCTGGTGCGCTCTGCCCGCGTCTACCTGCTGGAAGGCACCCTGACCGATGAACAGGTGGCTGAGATCAAGAAATATGTCATCAACCCGGTGGAGGCCCGCGAGGCTTCGCTGGACACCAAGGCTACCCTGAAGATGGAGCATCCCGTCCCCACCGAAGTGGAGGTGCTGGACGGCTTCAACGAGCTGGATGAGGCAGGCCTGAAAAAGTTCATTGACGAGAAGGGCCTCGCCATGGACCTGGGCGACATCAAGTTCTGCCAGGAGTATTTCCGCTCGGAGAAGCGCGACCCGACCATCACCGAGATCAAGATGATCGACACCTACTGGTCGGACCACTGCCGCCACACCACCTTCGGAACCATTCTGGATGACGTCCAGATCGACGATGCCGTGGTGCAGGAGGCCTTCGACCGCTACATGGCCATGCGCGCCGACCTTGGCCGCGAGAACAAGCCCCGCTGCATGATGGACCTGGCCACCATCGGTGCCAAGGAACTGAAAAAGCAGGGCATCCTGAAGAACCTCGACGAGTCTGAGGAAATCAACGCCTGCACCGTGAAGATCAAGTGCGACGTCAACGGCAAGGATGAGGACTGGCTGTTCCTCTTCAAAAACGAGACCCACAACCACCCGACGGAGATCGAACCTTTCGGCGGCGCCGCCACCTGCATCGGCGGTGCCATCCGCGACCCGCTGTCCGGCCGCAGCTACGTCTATCAGGCCATGCGCGTCACCGGCGCAGGCGATCCCCTCAAGCCCGTCAGTGAGACCCTGCCCGGCAAGCTGCCCCAGCGCAAACTGGTGACCACCGCTGCCGCCGGTTATTCCTCCTACGGCAATCAGATCGGCCTTGCCACCGGTCAGGTGGATGAGATCTATCACCCCGGCTATGTGGCAAAGCGCATGGAGATTGGCGCGGTCGTGGGCGCAACGCCCGCTTCCCACGTCCGCCGCGAATGCCCCGCTCCCGCGACGTCATCGTCCTGCTGGGCGGCCGCACGGGCCGTGACGGCGTCGGCGGTGCCACCGGTTCCTCCAAGGCCCACAAGCTGGACAGTCTCGAGCACTGCGGTGCTGAGGTCCAGAAGGGCAACGCCCCCATCGAGCGCAAGCTGCAGCGCCTGTTCCGCCGCGAGGACGCCTGCAAGATGATCAAGCGCTGCAACGACTTCGGCGCGGGCGGTGTGTCTGTCGCCATCGGCGAACTGGCTGACGGTCTGCATATTGACCTGAACAAAGTCACCAAGAAGTATGACGGCCTCGACGGCACCGAGCTGGCCATCAGCGAGAGCCAGGAGCGTATGGCCGTGGCTCTGGCCCCTGAGGACGTGGACAAGTTCATCGCCATCGCCACCGAGGAGAACCTTGAGGCCACCCCCGTGGCAAAGGTCACCGAGGAAAAGCGCCTGAACATGGTGTGGAACGGCAAGTCCATCGTCAACATCAGCCGCGAGTTCCTGAACTCCAACGGCGCTGAGAAGCATCAGAACGTCCACATCGAGAAGGGGACTGTCTGGCAGCCCCAGTGGGCCGGCGTGACCTTCGAGCAGAAGATGAAGAACATGGTGGGCGATTTGAACGTCTGCAGCAAGAAGGGCCTTTCTGAGCGATTCGACTCCACCATCGGCGCGGCCACCGTGCTGATGCCCTTCGGCGGCGCATGCCAGCTGACCCCCCAGAACGCCATGGTCGCATAGCTGCCCGTGGACGGCGAGACCAACACCTGCTCCGGCATGGCATGGGGCTACAACCCTCATGAGCGCCAACCAGTATGTGGGCGCACGGATGGCCGTCGTCGAGAGTGTGACCAAGCTGGTGGCCTCCGGCTTCCGCTATGAGGACGCCTACCTGACCTTCCAGGAGTACTTCGAGCGCCTTGGCACTTCCCCGGAGCGCTGGGGCAAGCCGCTGGCCGCTCTGCTGGGCGCACTGGACGCGCAGATTGGCCTCGGCATCGCCTCCATCGGCGGTAAGGACAGCATGTCCGGCTCCTTCGAGCAGCTGGATGTGCCTCCCACGCTGGTGTCCTTCGCAACCGCCATCGGCAAGGCCGGCCGCGTCGTCTCCACCGAGTTCAAGAAGCCTGAGAGCACCGTCGTCCTCATCCGGCCCATCCTGGACCCCGTCACCGGCTGCCCCAACTTCTTCTCCCTGAAGGCCAACTATAAGAAAGTTGAGCAGATGATGGAAGATGGCATGGTGGCCGCTGCTTCCTCTGTGGGCTATGGCGGTCTGGCCGAGGCTCTCTTCAAGATGGGTCTGGGCAACCGCATCGGCTTCAAGATGATGAACAACATGACCACCCACGATATGTTTAAGCCCATGTACGGCTCCATCGTGCTGGAGATGGTCTCTGACGCCCCGGCTGGTGAGCTGCTGGGCGAGACCACCGCAGACTACACCTTCGAGTGCTGCGGCGACAAGCTGGATATGGCTCAGCTGCAGGAGATCTGGGAGAGCAAGCTCGAGCCCGTGTATCCCTACCGCAAGGCCGGCCCCGCCGTCGAGAAGATCAACGGCAGCCTGACCGCCCCGCTGCGCCCAAGATCGGCGTGGCAAAGCCGAAGGTCATCATCCCGGTCTTCCCGGGCACCAACTGCGAGTACGACACCGCCCATGCCTTTGCCCGCGCCGGTGCGGACCCCGAGGTGCTGGTCATCCGCAACCTGACCCCCGCTGACGTCACCGCCAGCTGCGAGGCACTGGTCAAGGCCATCAACGAGAGCCAGATCGTCATGCTGCCCGGCGGCTTCTCCGGCGGCGACGAGCCGGACGGCAGCGCAAAGTTCATCGCCTCCTTCTTCCGCAATCCTGCGGTCACTGAGGCGGTCCGCGACCTGCTGCAGCCCCGCGATGGCCTGATGCTGGGCATCTGCAACGGCTTCCAGGCCCTCATCAAGCTGGGTCTGGCCGCTTACGGCGACATCCGCCCCATCACGGCCTGCGACCCGACCCTGACCTTCAACACCATCGGCCGCCACCAGAGTATGCTGGTGCGCACCCGCATCGCCTCCACCGGCAGCCCCTGGCTGTCCAAGTGCAGCGTGGGCGACCAGCACACCGTGGCCATCAGCCATGGTGAGGGCCGCTTCGTGGCACCTCAGAGCGTGCTGGACACCCTCATCGCCAACGGCCAGATCGCGACCCAGTACGTTGATCAGGACGGCAGCCCCAGCATGGACATGAAGTACAACCCCAACGGCTCCGTCCTTGCCATCGAGGGCATCACCAGCCCGGATGGCCGTGTCTTCGGCAAGATGGGCCATTCGGAGCGCAGCGGCGAGTACCTGTACAAGAACGTCACCGGCGACAAGTATCAGCCTATTTTCGAGGGCGGCGTGGACTATTTCAAGATTTGATGGTAAAATAGGAGAAAACCTCTCCGTCACGCCTTCGGCGTGCCACTGCCCGGGTTGCGGCACCCAGCATCCGCAGCGCTTTGCTTGCGTCTTGCTGGCCGCGGCCAACAGCGACTCCTGTTTCCGCCACTGGCGGCGGTCGTCGTTGTTGCTCCTAACGAGGAGGCTTTGGCATTTCGTAAAGCTTGCTCTCTTCGCCAGAGGCTCCCCTCGGTAGGGGAGCTGTCGAGCGGAGCGAGACTGAGAGGTTGAGGTTTCGTAAAACTTACCCAAGGAGGACATCCTAATGTCTCAGCATGACCGTTATATCAGCCCTTTTTCCACCCGTTATGCCTCCGATGAGATGCAGTACATCTTCTCGGACGACAACAAGTTCCGCACCTGGCGCCGCCTGTGGGTGGCGCTGGCCCGGGCCGAGATGAAGCAGGGCCTGACCAATATCACCCCCGAGATGGTGGCCGAGCTGGAAGCTCATGTGGACGACATCAACTATGAAGTCGCCATCGAGCGGGAAAAGCTGGTGCGCCACGACGTCATGAGCCATGTCTACGCCTACGGCCAGCAGTGTCCCAAGGCGGCAGGCATCATCCATCTGGGTGCCACCAGCTGCTATGTCGGCGACAACACCGACATCATCGTGATGCGTCAGGGCCTCGAGCTGGTGCGCAAGAAGCTCATCGGCGTGCTGGCAAAGCTGGCAAAGTTCGCCGAGGAGTATAAGGATATGCCCTGCCTGGCCTACACCCACTGCCAGCCCGCCCAGCCCACCACCGTGGGCAAGCGCGCTACCCTGTGGGCCAACGAGCTGGTGATGGACCTCAACGAGATCGACCACCGTCTGGCTACCCTGCAGCTGCGCGGCGTCAAGGGTACCACCGGCACCCAGGCTTCCTTTATGGAGCTGTTCAAGGGCGACGCCGACAAGATCCGCGCCGTGGATGCTTCCATCGCTGAGGAGATGGGCTTCGACTGCGAGGCCGTCATCCCGGTGTCCGGCCAGACCTACAGCCGCAAGGTGGACGCCTTCATCCTCAACGCACTGGCCGGCATCGGCCAGAGCTGCATGAAGTTCGCCACCGACCTGCGCCTGCTGGCCAACTTCAAGGAGATGGAAGAGCCGTTTGAGAAGAACCAGATCGGTTCCTCTGCCATGCCCTACAAGCGCAACCCCATGCGCTGCGAGCGCATCTGCGCTTTGGGCCGCTACCTGATGGTGGATGTGCTCAACCCCAGCTTCACCACCGGTACGCAGTGGTTCGAGCGCACGCTGGACGACAGCGCCAACAAGCGCGTTGCCATGGCTGAGGGCTTCCTCGCCACCGACGCCATCCTGAACATCATGCTCAACGTCACCGACGGCCTCGTGGTCTACCCGAAGGTCGTGCGCAGCCGCCTGATGGCCGAGCTGCCCTTCATGGCCAGCGAGAACATCATGATGCAGGCCGTGGAGAAGGGCGGAAACCGTCAGGAGCTCCACGAGCGTCTGCGCCAGCACGCCATCGCCGCCGGCAAGCAGGTCAAGGAAGAAGGTCTGCCCAACGACATGGTGGACCGCATCGCCGCCGACCCGGCCTTTGGTCTGACCAAGGAAGAGATCACGGCGGGCCTTGTGCCGGAGAACTTTGTGGGCCGCGCTCCCCAGCAGGTGGAGGAGTTCATTGCTCACATCCTCAAGCCTATCTTTGACGCCAACCCGGATGCTGTGGAACAGCACGCAAACCTGAGCGTCTAAACGTGATTTTACAGGAAAAGAGGCTGTTGCCGCAGGCAACGGCCTCTTTCTGCACACAGAAGGAGTTTTCATGAGACTCGATAAATATTTAGCCGAGACGGCCCAATGCACTCGGAGCGAGGCGAAGGCACTGCTGGCGAAAGGCCGCGTCACGGTCAACGGCGCGGTCTGCAAGAAAGGGGACACCCAGCTGAAAGAGGCTGACGCCGTGGCGGTGGACGGCAAGGCGCTGGCCTACCGGCAGTTCGTCTACCTTATGCTCAACAAGCCCGAGGGCGTCGTCAGCGCCTCCACCGACAAGCGGGACACGACGGTCGTGGATCTGGTGGGGGATGCCTATCCCCGGCGGGAGCTGTTCCCGGCCGGGCGGCTGGACAAGACCAGCACCGGTTTCGTCCTGCTGACGGACGACGGCGGCTTTGCCCACGACATCCTCGCGCCCAGACGCCATGTCTCCAAGACCTACACCGTCGTCATCGACACCCCGCTGACGGAAGAGATGAAGGCCGGCTTTGCCGCAGGCGTTACCCTTGCCGACGGCACGGCCCTTTCGCCGGCGGAAGTGTCCGCCCTCACCCCCGACGGGCTGACGGTCTGCGTCCTGCTCAGGCAGGGCGTGTATCATCAAATCAAGCGGATGTTCGGCGTCTACGGTGCGGGCGTCAACGCCCTGCACCGGGATGCCATCGGCGGGCTTGCGCTGGACAAGAGCCTTGCCCCGGGCCAGTGGCGGGAGCTGACAGCTGACGAGGTGGCGAAAATTACCACGGGGTAAAGGACTGCTTTTCACCCGGTTTTCAAAAAAGTATCACATTTTACCGGTAAAATAGCTCTCAGAACCACGCAGAAAGGCCCTTTTTGGCCCGAAAATGACCCCGAAAGATAATTTGACCAAGAAAGAAGAATTTTTTTTGGTGAAATATGTTGCAAAAGTAAATTCTTTTGTGTAAAATATAAAATGTAATGCGGCGAAATTGTTAAAAATCACAATCCCGCCCACCTGCGGTTTGCACAAGAGAGGAAAAGGGGTATCCATTTATGGCCAATAGAGTATTTCAGAGCGTGATCTACCAGATGAAGGACGCGATCGACCGCGTGGTCGGCGTGGTGGATGAGACCGGCGCTGTCATCTCCTGCTCGGAGCTGAATCTGATCGGCGAGGTGCGCGAGGGCTTTATGGCAGAGCGTCTGACGGCCGGTGACCGCTTCGTGCGGGATGGCTACACCTACCAGCAGTTCTCCAGCGCAAAGCATAACGATTATGCCGTTTTTGTGGAAGGTGCGGACGAGACTGCGGGCCAGTTTGCCGCTGTGCTGTCCATCAGCCTGCAGAGCATCAAGCAGTATCACGACGAGAAGTTCGACAAGGCCAACTTTATCAAGAACGTGGTGCTGGACAACATCCTGCCCGGCGACATCTACGCCAAGGCCCGTGAGCTCCACTTTGCCACCGACGTCTCCCGCGTGGTGTTCATCGTCCGCGTCACCAGCGGCGGCGACATTTCCGCTTACGACGTGGTGAGCAGCCTGTTCCCCGACAAGCAGAAGGACTTCGTCTTCAACATCAGCGAGACGGACACCGTCCTGGTCAAGGAGATCCGCAAGGGCATCGACCGCACCGATATGGAGAAGCTGGCCGCCAGCATCGTGGACACCCTGTCCGGCGAGCATTACATCAAGGCTGTCGTGGGCATCGGCACCCCATCGCCAACGTGAAGGACCTGGCCACCAGCTTCAAGGAGGCACAGATCGCAATGGAAGTCAGCAAGGTGTTCGACACCGAGAAGCAGATCATCCGCTACGACAATCTGGGCATCGCACGTCTTATCTACCAGCTGCCCACCACGGTCTGCGAGATGTTCCTGCGCGAAGTGTTCAAGCAGGGCAGCATCGAGAGCCTGGACCAGGAGACCCTGTTCACCATCCAGCGCTTCTTCGAGAACAACCTGAACGTCTCCGAGACCAGCCGCGGCCTGTTCGTCCACCGCAACACGCTGGTGTATCGTCTGGAAAAGATCAAAAAACTGACCGGTCTGGATCTGCGTGAGTTCGACGACGCTATCGTGTTCAAGGTAGCGCTCATGGTCAAGAAGTACCTGTCCAACAACCCGGCCAAATATTGATATTTCGTCTCAGCCGCTCCGGCTGCGGACGCCGAAACCGGCCGCTCGACCCCGATGCTGGCCGGTTTCTTTTGTAATGGTCTGGAACTTCTGTGCCAAATAAACTTTTCAGGAGCAAGATACTCATGATAGATTTTGAACATGTCACCAAGATATACAAGCGGAGTGATACTCCCGCTCTGGAGGACATCGACTTCCATGTAGACGACGGCGAGTTTGTCTTTCTGGTGGGCCACTCCGGCGCCGGCAAGTCCACTCTGCTCAAGCTCATCCTCCGCGAAGAGCTGCCCACCGAGGGCCGCGTCATGGTGGACGGCAAGGACGTCGCCCGGCTGCGCCGGGGCAAAGTGCCTTTCCTTCGCCGCCAGATGGGCATCATCTTTCAGGATTTCCGCCTCATCCCCACCATGACGGTCTACGAGAATGTGGCGTTTGCCATGCATGTCACCAACATCGGCAAAAAAGACATCAAAGAGCGCGTCAACTACATGCTGGAGCTGGTCCATCTGGAGGACAAGGCAAAGGTCTACCCCGAGTTCCTCTCCGGCGGTGAGCAGCAGCGCGTGGCCGTGGCCCGCGCTCTGGCCCACAGCCCCCGCCTCGTCATTGCGGACGAGCCCACCGGCAACATCGACCCCGAGATGAGCCTTGAGATGATGGAGCTGCTGGAACGCGTCAGCGAGATGGGCATCACGGTGCTTGTCGTCACCCACGAGCATGAACTGGTGCGCCGCTTCAACCGCCGCACCATCACCCTGAAGCAGGGCCGCATCATCTCCGATGTTCCGGCCAGTTTCGGCGAGGAGGTACACGTATGAAAATCTCTACGTTTGGGTTCCTCACCCGGCGCGGCGTGCGCAACCTCGGCAAGCACTGGGCCATGACCATCGCCTGCATCGCCTCCCTCAGCGTCTGCATGACCCTGAACATCTTCGCCAGCCTCATTGAAGTCAATGTGGACAGCATGGTGAGTTATCTGGGCAGCCAGAACGAGATGGTGGTCTACGTGGACCCCGAGGCCGATGACACCACCATCCAGTCTGTGGGCAATGCCCTCAGCGGCACCGCAGGTGTGAGCCGGGTGCAGTATATGTCCAAAGAAGACGTCCTCAACCAGTACAAGGGGTATATGTCTGACTATGCCGCCCTGCTGAACGAGTTCGAGAACGACAACCCCTTTAAGGCCAATTACCGCGTCTCCCTGTCTGATCTGAGCCAGATGGAGACCATCAGCAAGCAGTTCGAGAACATCAGCGGCGTCTACAGCGTCACGGCTCCCATCGAGATGACCAAGACCTTTGTGGAGGTCCAGCAGGCTGTCACCAAGGTTGGGCGCGGTCTGGTGCTGGTGCTGATGGCTGTCAGCATCATCACGGTGGGTACCACCATCCGGCTGAGCGTCTTTGCCCGCCGCCGTGAAATCGAGATCATGAAGTATGTCGGCGCTACCAACGCCCTCGTCACCCTGCCTTTCGTCATCGAGGGCCTGACGATGGGCCTGCTCTCCGGCATCCTGACGGCAGCTGCCACCATCGGCGGCTATGCCTACATCGTTCAGCTGTCGCCCACGCTGTGCGGCCTGTGGCAGATGCTCATGGGTACGGCTCTGGTGCCGCTGGAAAATGTCTGGCCCACCATCCTGACCTACAGCCTCGCGGGCGGCGCTCTGGTGGGCGGTCTGGGCAGTATGTTCTCCATCCGAAAGCACCTGAACGTGTAAGGAGGGCCTACTGTGTACCACGACAAGCATTCCGCAGGCTTTGTCCTGCACCATCCGCCCCGCCACGCAAAGCCGTCGGGCCATTCGGCCATGATGCGCGCCGCCTGCGCCTTTCTGGCCGCCGCCTGCCTCGTGCTGAGCGTGACGGTCTATCCGGCCAGTGCGGCCACCAGCATGAGCTCGCTGCAGAACAAGCTGGACAAGATCTCTGCGTCCATCAAGCAGCATAAGACGGAGCTGAGCGACGCCAAAAAGAAGGAAGCTGCTGCCAAGGCCCTCGAGTCTGAGCTGAAGGAAAAAGTCTCGGTGCTCCAGAGCCAGATCAGCGTCCTCAAGAGCCAGATCTCCGAGGTGCAGAACAGCATCGGCGTCAAAGAGCAGGAGATCACTGCCAAGCAGAATGAGATCGCCCAGAAAGAGCAGGAGATCGCCGACCAGTGGGACGATTTCAAGAGCCATATGGCCGCGATGCAGGAGTTGCGGGACGGTGGCAGCGTCGCCATGCTCCGGTCTGTGAACGATCTGTACGAGCTTCTGACCTTCAACGAGGTCATGCAGGACATTTCGGTGAAGGATACCGAGATACTCGACAACATGAAGGCTGCGAAGGAAGCCCTTGTGGCCGACCGCACCCAGCTCGTGGAGGAGCGCACCCAGCTGCAAAACAAAAAGGCTGAGCTGGACGTCCAGAACAAGCAGATGCAGTCCAAGAAGAACGAGCTCAACAACAGCGTCAAGGAGGCCCGTCTGAGCGCCGCTGAGGCCCAGCAGGCCCAGAAGAACGCCCAGGCGGCCATCGAGTCGGACGAGATGAACTACGAGGCCGTCAAGAAGGAAATCCAGAAGCTCATCGCAGCGGCAGCGGCCAGCAAGCCCCAGCTGAGCTTCAGCGGCTTTATCTGCCCGCTCAAGAGCTATACCCGCATCTCCAGCGAGTACGGCTGGCGCAAAAACCCGGTCTCCGGCGTCAACAAACTCCACGCCGGCACCGACTTTGCCGCCCCCGCAGGCACGCCCATCTACGCAGCCGCCAGCGGCTATGTGCAGGTGGCCGGCTGGTCCAGCGGCGGCTACGGCAACTATGTCATCATCTATCACGGCAAAATGACAGACGGCAACGCCTACTCCACCCTCTACGGCCATATGCGCTCGGTGGCAACGTCGGCGGGCAAGTATGTCAACCAGGGCGACCTCATCGGCTATGTGGGCTCCACCGGCAACTCTACCGGCAACCACCTCCATCTCGAGGTGTGGAAGGGCGGCTCCAAGGCCAATGCGGTCAACCCCCGCGGTTATATTCCGATAAGATAACACAACTGTAATTGAAGTCGAGGGGTCAAAGGAGGCCACAAGGCGAAATGAACGAGCAAAAACGCAAGCGTATCCTTCGGGTGGGCTGTCTGATCCTGGCAGGAGTGTTCCTGCTGTCGGTGCTGGGCAGTGTCATCCTGATGTTTTTGGTCTGAACTGGGGAGGACACTGAATGAACCGCAAAATTTCCGTAGGGATGACCGTGACCATCGTCATTCTGGCAATGACGGTCACTTTTTCCATCACGATGCTGATGGCGATGCGGCTGTTTGACCACACCGTCACCAGCGTGAAGGAAAAGGAGAGCATGTACAACAAGGTGGCCGAGGTAGACCGCTACGTGCGCGCCAACGACTACTACGACATCGACGAGACCGTGCTGTACGACCGTCTGACTGCCGGTTATCTGCTGGGTACCGGCGACAAGTACGCCCGCTACTACACCGCCTCGGCCTACACCGACCTGCTCAACGCCCAGAGCGGCAAGCTGATGGGCATCGGCGTGGAGCTGGCCATCGACCAGTCCGGCTACGCCAAGGTCATCAAAGTGTATGACGAATCTCCTGCCAAGGAGGCCGGCCTCCAGCGGGGCGATTACATCACCACCATCGACGGCGCAGACATCAAAAGTCTGGGCAGCGTGGAGGCTGTCCAGAACAAACTCCGGGGCGAGAGCGGCACGAGCGTCAATGTAGGCTGGCTGGACAGCGAGAACGCCCAGCACACCGCCGATCTGACCCACTCCGGCTTTACGGCCAACAGTGTCGATTCCGCGCTGGTGCAGGGCAATGTGGGCTATATCAAGATCTGGCAGTTCGACAACTCCACCCCAGTGAGCTGGACTTTGCGCTCCGCAGCCTGACCGCCAGCGGCGCCCAGAGCTTCATCTTCGACCTGCGCGACAACGGCGGCGGCATCCTTGACGACGCCATCAGCTGCATCGAACTCGTCGCGCCGGAAGGCGTGTTGGCCTACGCTGAGGACAAGGCAGGCAACCGCACCCTGCTGGGCAGCAGCACCGGCGACTCGGTCATCAGCCAGCCCACCGTCTGCCTCGTGAACGAGAACACCGCCAGTGCGGCAGAACTCTTTGCGTCCAGCCTGCGCACCCTGTGCGGCACCCGCCTCGTGGGCAGCACCACGATGGGCAAGGGCACCATCCAGAGCAGCCCCCAGCGCCTCTCGGACGGCAGCGCTGTCGTGGTCACGGTGGCAAAGCTCATTTGCGGCGACGGCTCCTGCTTCGACGGCACCGGCCTGACCGTGGACGTGGAGCGCCCGCTGACTGCCGACGAGCAGGCCAGCTACTATGACTACACCCTCGACACGGACCCGCAGATACAGCGCGCCGTCAGCACCGCACAGCAGCTCACCGGTGTCACCACCGTGGGCGGCGTGAACGACGCTGACATCGCCGCCGACTCCGCCGCAGCCTCTTCGGAGGCCGCAGCCGAGAGCACCGCTTCCAGCGAGGCCGCAGGGGAGGCAGAGGCTTCCTCCGAGGCCGGTGCAGAAGGGGAGCAGGAGGCTTCCAGCACGGAAAGCGCATCTTAAAAAAGGCTCTCCCTTTGGGAGAGCTGGCGCGTGAGCGCCTGAGAGGGCAAGGATGCTGAAATGGAACAGGGCAAGGCTATGATGGTCTTGCTCTGACAAAGGCCGCTGCCTATCGCTGTGCAGCGGCCATTTTTCTGCGGCCTTGCCCTCTCCGTCATCGCAAGCGTTACCAAATGACAATCGAAAAACAGAAAGGAAAACCACTATGCCGGAGCTTACCGACCTCTCCGTTATCCGCACCCTGTGCGAAAAATACGATTTTGCCCTCTCCAAGGGCTTTGGACAGAACTTCATCATCAATCCCGGCTTGCCGCCCAAGATCGTGGACGCCAGCGGCGTCGATAAGAGCTGGGGCGTGCTGGAGATCGGCCCCGGCATCGGCGTGCTGACCAAAGAGCTGGCCCAGCGCGCCGCCAAGGTGGTGTCCATCGAGGTGGACGAGCGCCTGCCGCCCCTGCTGGCCGAGACCATGGCGGGCGTGGAGAACTTCAAGCTGGTATTGCAGGATGTTCTGAAAGTAGACCTCCGCGCCCTCATTGAAGAGGAGTTCCCCGGGATGCCGGTGGCTGTCTGCGCCAACCTGCCCTACTACATCACCAGCCCCATCGTCATGAAGCTGCTGGGCGACCGCCTGCCCATCCAGAACCTCACCGTCATGGTGCAGAAGGAGGCCGCCGACCGTCTGGCCGCTGCCCCGGCACCCGGGCGTCCAGCGCCATCAGCTGTGCCGTGAGCTACTACGCCACCTCAAAACTGATGTTCACCGCCGCGCCGGGCAGCTTTTACCCGGCCCCGAAGGTCACCAGCGCCGTTGTGCGGATGGACATCCGCCCCACTCCCGCCGTACAGGTGGAGGACGAGGACGGCTACTTCGCCCTCATCCGTGCCGCTTTCGGCCAGCGCCGTAAGACCGCCGCCAACGCCATCGCCAGCGGCCTCGGACTGCCGAACGATAGGTCATCGCGGCCATCGAGGCGGCGGGCTTCGACGCCCGCATCCGCCCCGAGGCCCTGACCCTCGAGGACTTCGCTGCCGTACAGCGGGAGCTGAAGTAAAATTTTATCATAATAAAACGCCAAGGCCCTCGCAGTTTGGAACAGAACTGCGGGGGCCTTGGTCGTTATGTGGAAGGAATGGAGGATGGTAATGTGCTTACCTCAGCAGTGCGCTGTGGTCTGCGCCGCCCACGGTGAAGGTGGAGGTGGAGCCGCTGTGGCTGAGGGTGAAAGGTGTGCTGCCCGCACCGAGGGCTGCAACATCGGAGAGGGAGAGGGTAGAAGTGCAGCGTTTTGACGTTCTCGCCGTTCTCGTCGTCCTCTACGAGCTTCACGAGGCCCAGCTTGTTGTTTTATCCATGAGGTGGATGACCTCGTCCAGCAGCTTTTTGCCGTCGCGGCTTCGGATGGAATTGTCGGCGTCGGTGGCCGGGGGGCAGACAAAGATATTGACAAGCGGGGAGGTTTCTGGTATTCTACTAAAGTACCCTGTGCAAACGATACTCGCTGGTGTGGCGCAATGGCAGCGCAACTGATTTGTAATCAGTGGGTTGCAGGTTCAACTCCTGTCACCAGCTCCAAAAAGTCCTACGATATACCGCTGAAAAGCGGCGTGTATCGTGGGGCTTTTGCTTTTTGGGAAAGGTACGCAGGACTGTTCAATAAAGAAAAAAAGTGCTATAATACTTATAAGCCTGAAACTTTACACGAAAGGATGGGTGTGTTATGAGTGCAAGAGAATTGGCGAAGAGCTTGATTGACCAAGTGCCGGAAAACAAGCTGCTGTATATTATTGCCTACTTGCAGGGGGCTGCTATTCCGGATGAAAGTGAAGCACCGAATGCCGACACGCTGGAAGCCTTTGAAGAACTGGACAACGGCGGTGGTCATACCTACAACGGGCCGGTTGAAAATCTGATCAGCTCGTTGCTGGAGGATGAAAGTGCTTGAAGTAAAATACTCCACTAGATTTAAGAAAGATTTGAAAGTGTGCCAGAAGCGGCATTACAATATGGCTTTGCTTCAGCAGGTCATCAATGTACTGGCCGTTCCTGAACAGCTCCCGCCACAGAATAGAGATCACAGCTTGACGGGTAGCTACATTCCCCATAGGGAATGTCATATACAGCCGGATTGGCTGCTGATCTACTACCAGACAGATACGGAGTTGTATTTGTACCGCACCGGCACACACGCCGATTTGTTCGGCCTATAAAGGAAACAGGAAAGAGGCCAAGACCTGACAGAATGGGTCTTGGCCTCTTTTTCTGCAAGGTATGCAGAAAAATCATGCCGCCCGGCGGGTGCGGGTATTGAAATCGGCTCATCACGCGATTATAATTGGTTCAGCTAAGCAAAGAACGTCCAAATGAAAGGGGATACCATGCCCGAATTTTCCACCATGCTGGACCTGCAGGCGCAGATGATGCTTCTATTGGCCATCGGCGTTTTTCTGGCAAAGAAAAAGCTCATCACTGACCAGGGCCGCGCCTGTCTGACCGACCTGCTGCTCTTCATCATCCTGCCTGCGAACATCATCCAGTCGTTCCGCATCGAGTTCAACGCAGAGATCTTCCGCAGCACCCGGGACATCCTCATCCTGTCGATTTTATTGCAGGTGCTCTACGGCGTCGTCTGCGCGGTGTGCTACAACCGCTACCCCTTCGCGCGGAAGGCCGTCATGCAGTACGGCACGGTCTGCTCCAACGCGGGCTTCCTCGGAAGCCCGCTGGCGGAGGGGCTCTTCGGCGGGGTAGGGCTGCTGCTGACGTCGTTCTACCTCATCCCCAGCGCATCGTGATGTGGTCGGTGGGGGTGTCCTACTTCATGCAGGACGCCGCCCCCGCCACGCCCGAGGAAAAGAAAAAGCACCGCCTCGCAGTGCTCCGCAAGACCATCACCCACCCCTGCATCGCGTCGGTGTTCGTGGGCATGGTCATCATGCTGACCCAGTGGCAGCTGCCCACCTTCCTCGGCAAGGCCGTCCAGTGTACCAGCAGCTGCAACATGACCATGTCGATGTTCCTCATCGGGGCCATCATCGGCAGCCGCGACCTTCACCCGCTGCTGGACAAGGACGCCATCATCTACTGCATCATCCGGCTCTTCCTGATGCCGCTGGTGGTGCTGGTGGGATGCCGCGCGGCCCATGTGGGCCAGCTGGCCACCGGCGTGGCCGTCGTTCTGGCCGGTATGCCGATGGGCGGCACCACCACCATCCTCGCCGAGAAGTACGGCGCAGACTCCACCTTCGCCAGCAAGTGTACGGCCATCTCCACGGTGCTGTCGCTCATCACGACGCCGCTGTGGTGTTTGGTGGTGTAATAAAAGCAAGCGTCCTCGGAAAAAATCCCGGGGACGCTTTTGTATAATTGGCAGGCTGTCCTTTGTACAACCTCTCAGTCTGCTTCGCAGACAAGGCCGGGTTGCGGCTCCCAGCGTCTGCTGCGCTGCCGCTTGCATCCTGCTGGCCGCGGCCCCAACGGCGACTCCCTGTTTCCGCCGCTGGCGGCGGTCGTCGCCGTTGCCCCTGGTAGGGGAGCCTCTGGCGAAGAGGCGAAGCTTCACGAAATGCCAAGGCCTCCCCTCGGTAGGGGAGGTGGCATCGCGCAGCGATGACGGAGAGGTTTAATCCACTGCTACATACCCCGCCTTCTCGATACACCTGCGTCCCTCGTCGGTGTCCAGCCAGTCGTAGACCTTCCGCTGGGGGCTGTCGGGGGCGGCGTCCGCGTGGACGACTGCGTAGAACTCGTTGCAGAGCGGGTAGCTCTCATCGGCGATGGTGTCATTGCCGGGGGTCACGCCGTCCACGGCCAGCAGGCGAAGGCCGGGCTTCGAGTACATCTGGTCGATGTAGTAGTAGACCGAAAAGCCGATGGCGTTGGCGGAGTTGTTGTACTCGGCGATGCTGTCCACGAGGCCGCCCATGTCGGCGGGGGCAAGCTCGGTGGGCGCGGCCATCAGCTGGCCGTCGCCCTTGTCGATGAGCAGCTTTTTGAAGAGGGTCTGACTGCCCGAGTCCACGCCCCGCTGGAACGCCACGATGGGGGAGTCCGCGCCGCCCACGTCCTTCCAGTTGGTGATGCGGCCCGCATAAATATCCCGCAGCTGCTGCTGGGTCAGGCTCTGGACGGGATTCTCTTCGTTGACGATGAACACCAGTGCGTCCCGGCCAATGGCTTTCTGTTCGAGCTTTGCGTCGGCCTCGGCCAGCTCTTCCTTGACGTACTCGGGGCCTCGTAGACGATGAGCAGCTGTGCGCCGTAGTCCTCGCTGTCGCTGCGGGACCAGAGGCCGAAGTTCTCCCACGCATAGGCCGTGGTGCTGACGGTGATGCTGGTCTGGGCCTCGAGAAGGTCCATGCCGGTGACATCAGCCTTCATCTGGGCCATCAGGGGGATGCAGGCCGTGGAGCCGTCGAGGCGGGGGAACTCGTCCTCGGTCAGGAAGGGGACGGGCGTGTCCGCATCGGGGACAGACGCTGCCGGAGAGTCGGCGGGGGAGTCCGCCGTGCCGGTCTTGCAGGCGGTGAGCATCGCCGCCCCGAAGCCGAGGCCCATCACGCGCAGGAAGCTGCGGCGGGAGATCATCTCTTTCATATCATTCATATCAAAAACCTCCGTGTCAGTACAGGTAGCCCCCGCCAGCGTCGTCGCTGGGGGAGGAGAAGATGCTTTCGCGGTAGAGCCACTGGCCGGTGGAGTCCATCAGGCCGTAGTCGAAGCCCTGCCGCGCGATAAAGCAGTCGTCGGGCAGGTCGTCGATATTGTAACAGCTGCCGAGGCGGCGGAGAAGCAGATTGCCCTCCATGTCCAGCACATCGTAGAGGCTGCTGCCGTCACGGCTGTCCCGGCAGGCTGTGAGCAGAGGGCCGCTGGCGGTGCTGGTGAGGTAGGAAGCGTAGGTGTACTGCTGGGCCTCACCGGCGGACGACCAAAGCAGACCCTCTCCGCCGTAGGTCTGGATGGCGATGGTGTTGTAGTTTTCGTCGTCGTACTGCAGCAGGGCGTAGCCGTCGGGCAGGGCCGTCACGCTGATGTACTGTGCTTCTTCTACGGGCGCTGCCTCCACGTCGGTCAGCAGCGCGCCGGTGGTGCCGTCGTAGACCTTGAGGATGTTGTCCGTCGTCAGCACAGCGACGTTGCCGGAGCGGTAGTCAGTGTCTCTTCGCTGGATGGCGGTCTTTTCGCCGCTGGCGAGGTCGATGAGGGTGTAGGGGCTGTCCGGGTCATCGCTGCCGGAGAGGACGACGCAGCCGGGGGTGTAAGTGTTCACGCCCCGGTCGAAGCGGCCCAGCTCCACGGCCTCGCCGCCGTTCAGATCGTAGAGGACGGAGCGGCTGTCCTGACGGCTCTGGAGGCAGGCGACGCCCACGCCGCAGGCCGAGACGGCGCTGTCGTCTTCGCCGGTGAGCAGTTCGCCGGTGGTGACGTTGTAGAGGGCTTCGCGGGTGATGCCCCAGTCTGAGCTGCGGAACCAGCTCAAATCGAGCCAGTCGGCAAAGCCGCCGCGGTACGATGCGAGGGTGTTGGCTGTGCAGCCGTCCTCTCGCATCAGCACATTGCCCTCCCGGTCGGTGATGAGGACGTACTGGTGGAGCGGCTGGTCGGGGTCGTCGTAGGCGTAAGTAAGGCCCTCGGGCAGGTCGTAGCAGTTGAAGATGAGGCGCTGGCCGTCCTCGTCCACCACGAGACAGTCGAGCGCTGTTTCGGGTACGGAAGCTGGGCACCTGTGGCGAGGTCATACACCCGAGTGCCGCCGGTGGTGCCGTTCTCGAAAGCCCAGACGTCAGCGTCGTCCCGCAGGATGAGCAGCCCGCCCGAGAGGGTGGCGTTCACGGCGTAGGGAAAGGTCATGACCGGATTGCCGTCGGCGTCGTAAAGGGTGGAAGTGCGCTCCTCCGTGCCGGGGGTGGAGTGGGCCACGAGGTAGTGGCCCGTCTCGCCGGTGAGGGTGTCCTTCAGCAGCTGGATGCTGTCGGAGCTGCTGGCTTTGTAGAGCACCCTGCCGCCCCGGAGGATGGTGCCGCCGCCGTTCCCGACGTAAGAGTAGACGTAGTGGAGCGAGTCGTCGCTGAGCCATGCGTCGCTGTAATACTGCGGAGCCTGCGATGCCGCCGTCCCCTCGTGCCGGGGCGACGCCGCAGGCAGCAGCGAACAGCTCGTCAGCAGCCCGCCCGCCAGCACGAGGCAGGCGGCGCGGCGGCTGAGTCGAAGCAGAGTGGTCTTCATAGAAACACCTCACAGTCTCCCAGAATTTGACTTTCCCATCTATAGTATATACGAAAGACCCGGACATTTCATTGCAGAAATGTGGCCGGGCCTGGTTACAGTTTTATGACAAGCTTATTCTTCGTCTCCCTGTTCCTTCAATTCCTTCAGGAAGGGCAGCAGGAAAGGCACCGAGATGCAGAAGGTGAGGCCATCGGCGATGGGCTGGCACAGCTCAATGCCGCTCAGGCCCCAGATGCGGGGCAGGGTGAGGATGAGCGGGATGAAGCAGACGCCCTGACGGCAGCAGGCGAGGAAGGTAGCCCGGCCCGACTTGCCGATGGACTGGAACATCATATTCGTCACGATGATGACGGGCTGTAAGAACATGGCGACGCACTGATACCGCAGGGCGGGCAGAGCCACGGCGGTGACCTCGGGGTCATCGCGGAAGAGGCGGATGAGGGGCTCGGCGTTGAACCAGCAGAGGGAGTTGAGCACCGCCATAAAGACGAAAGCCGTCGAGATGGTGAAAATGGCCGCTTTCCGCACCCGGGCAAAGCGGCGGGCGCCGTAGTTGAAGGCCGCCACAGGCTGCAGGCCCTGTCCGACGCCGATAGCCACCGACAGCACGAACTGGAAGATGCGGGACACGATGCTCATGCCGGCCACGGCAGCGTCGCCGTAGCTGCGGGCGGCGACGTTCAGCAGCATGCTGCCGATGCTGTTCAGGCCCTGACGGCCGAAGCTGGGCGCACCGTTGAAGAAGATCTGCCCGAAGTCCCGGGCGCTGCGGGTGACCTGGGTGATGCGGAATCGGCTGACGGTCTTGCCCTGCAGAAACATGGAAAGCAGGATGCAGAAGCTGATGCTCTGGCTCAGGGCGGTGGCCGTGCCTGCGCCGCCGGTCCCCATGCCGAGGCCGAAGATGAAGACGGGGTCCAGCACGATGTTGAGCACACCGCCGGTGACGAGGCCGATCATGGCGAAGCTGGCCTTGCCCTCGTAGCGGAGGATGTTGTTCATCACGAGGCTCGACATCATGAGCGGGGCCGCGATGAGGATGGGCCGCGCGTAGGCGCAGGCGTGGGGCAGGATGGTGTCGGTGCTGCCCAGCAGCATCATGAAGTCGGGCAGGGCAGCGAGACCGAGAACGGCCAGCACTGCGCCGAAGGTCAGCGCCGTGAAGAAGCTGGTGGAGGCGAACTTTGTGGCCGCATGGGTGTCCTGACTGCCGAGGCTGCGGCTGATGATGCCGCCCGCGCCGTGGCCCAGCATGAAGCCGAGGGCCTGAATGATGGCCATCAGGCTCGACACGACGCCCACCGCGCCCGACGCGCTGGTGGACAGCTGGCCCACAAAGAAGGTGTCGGCCAGATTGTAGATGCTGGTGATGAGCATACTCAGGATGGTGGGGGCCGCGAGGCCGAGAATGAGCTTCGGCACGGGGGTCTGGGTCATTTTCTCGAACTGGAGCCTGCTGCGCTCCAGCTCGGCGGCATCGGATGCGGTGCGGGGGGAAGACGGCATGAAGAGATACCTCACTTTCGGAAATCAAAGAAAATACCGCTCTTTGTGCAAAGAACGGGTAAAATGCAGATATATAATAAGTATAGCGCAGATCGGGGGAAATGTCGAGATGATGGCACTGCACCAGCGGCGGTCGGCTCCGTTGCAAAAAGTTAGGGTATTGAGTGCAAAAGCAGGAGAAAATGGAATGCCTTTTGGCAAATTTGCCAAAGAAAGGTCGAATTGCTTGTAGAAAATCACGTCAAGTGGTATAATTTATGGAAAGAAACAAAAGCGCGAAGATAAAAAACAGCGCAGAGAAGAGTTCCGGGGAGATCCTGCCCCGGGATACGGAGGGAAATCTTATGAAATCTGTGGCACAGACTATCATTGAAGCAGACCGCTTCTACACCATCGCCGCCAAGACCGGCAGCGTCATTCAAGCTGTGGAGAGCGTCAAGGACGGCGGCAACATCCGTCTGGGCAAGTACGAGCGCAAGCCCGAGCAGGAGTGGGCTTTCGTCCGCGAGGGCGACGGCGTTTACCGTATCCGCAACCGCGCTTCCGGCAAGCTCATCGACCTGATGATGACCGGCACCGCAAACGGCACCTGGCTCCACCTGTGGGAGGACGTGGGCGGCACTTCCCAGATGTGGAAGATGGAGCCCACCCCGGCCGGCACCGTCCGCCTGCGCTCCATGTGGGCTGCTGGCAAGTGCATCGACACCGTGGGCATGGGTACTGCGGACGGCGCTGTGCTCCAGATCTGGCAGGAGACTGCCGGCGAGGACCAGCTGTGGACCATCTCCGAGGTGAAGGACCGCGCAAAGCACACCCCCAAGGCGGAGGAAAAGCCCGCTGAGGTCAAGGCCGAGGCCGCTGCTCCTGCCGAGGAAAAGCCGGTTGAGGAAAAGGCTGCACCTGCCGCGAAGAAGACCGCCAGAAAGCCTGCGGCAAAGAAGACCGCCGCCAAGACTGCTGCGAAGTCCGCTGGGGCAAAGGCTGAAGCCGCACCCGCCAAGGCCGAGGAAAGCCTGCCGAGGCCGCTCCTGCTGCAAAACCTGCCCGCAAGACCGCCACTCGTAAGAAGACCACGAAGGCCAGCAAGTAAGCACGGCTACATAGCATCATAGCAAAAAAGCACCCGCTCTCCACGGTGATGTGGAAAGCGGGTGCTTTTGGGTTTAGGGTCAGGTTTGCCTTCGTACAACCTCTCAGTGCCCCATCTTGCCCTTCTTGAACTTCAGCGCCGCTGCGACAAAGCCCTTGAACAGGGGATGTGCGCGGTTGGGACGGCTCTTGAACTCGGGGTGGAACTGTGCGCCGAGGTGGAAGTCACGGCCCGGCAGCTCCACGGTCTCCACAAGGCGGCCATCGGGGCTGGTGCCGGAGATGACCAGACCGGCGTCCTGCATCTCCTGACGGTAGTCGTTGTTGAACTCGTAGCGGTGGCGGTGGCGCTCCCAGATCTCGCTCTGGCCGTAGCACTCGGCCATCTTGGTGCCGGGCAGGACGGTGCAGGGGTACTTGCCCAGACGCATGGTGCCGCCCTTAGGGATGTTGCCCTGCTGGTCGGCCATCAGGTCGATGACGTTGTGATGACCCTCGGGGGTGAACTCGCTGGAGTTGGCGTCGGCGTAGCCCAGAACGTGGCGGGCGAACTCCATGACCATGATCTGCATACCGAGGCAGATGCCAAAGTAGGGAACATCGTTCTCGCGGGCGTACTGTGCGGCCTGTATCATGCCTTCGATGCCGCGGTCGCCGAAGCCGCCGGGGACGATGATGCCGTCCACGTCCGCAAAGGCTTCCTGCAGGCTGCCTGGTCGGGCAGGTCCTCGCTCTCGACCCACTTGATCTCCACCTGACTGTCGTTTTCGAAGCCGGCGTGGTAGAGGCTTTCCATGACGGACAGATAGGCGTCATGCAGCTTGACGTACTTGCCCACGAGGGCGATGGTGCAGGTCTTGCTGCGGGTGGCGATCCGGGCCAGCATCTCTTTCCACTCGGTGAGGTCGGCGGGGGGAACGTCCAGATGCAGCTGCTTGACCACCACGTCGTCGAGGCCGCCGGTGTGGAGCATCAGCGGACACTGGTAGAGGCTGGGCATGGTCAGGTTCTCGATGACGCACTCCGGCTTGACGTTGCAGAAGGTGCTGATCTTCCGGCGGATGTCGCTGCCCACGCTGCCGTCGGCGCGCAGGATGATGATGTTCGGGGCTGACGCCCATGCCCTGCAGCTCCTTGACGGAATGCTGTGCGGGCTTGGACTTGTACTCATCGGAGCCGGAGATGTAAGGCACCAGCACCACATGGATGAAGCAGCAGTTCTCCTTGCCCTGCTCGAGGCCCACCTGACGGATGGCCTCGAGGAACGGCTGGCTCTCGATGTCGCCGGTGGTGCCGCCGATCTCGGTAATGACCACATCGGCCTCGGTGGAAGAGGCCAGATTGTAGATATAGCTCTTGATCTCGTTGGTGATGTGGGGATGATCTGGACGGTCTGGCCGAGGTAAGCGCCCTGACGCTCCTTGTTCAGCACGTTCCAGTAGACCTTTCCGGTGGTGAGGTTCGAATACTTATTCAGATTCTCGTCGATGAAGCGCTCGTAATGGCCGAGATCCAGGTCGGTCTCGGTGCCGTCGTCGGTGACGAAGACCTCGCCGTGCTGCAGGGGCTCATGGTACCCGGGTCCACATTCACGTAGGGGTCCAGCTTCTGGCTGGCCACCTTGAGGCCGCGGCACTTCAGCAGTCGGACCAGAGAGGCGGCGGTGATGCCTTTGCCCAGACCGGAGACGACGCCGCCGGTCACGAAAATAAACTTTGCCATAATGGTTCTCCTCTAATTTACAGATATTCTTTTCCGTGAATATCACGATAAGCAAATACTTCCCCTCAGTGGGGGCGCAATACGGATTATTGCGCGGGGTCGTAGGAGTCCAGTATCTCCTGCGCGACCTCGGCGCGGTCGCGCCGGGTGTCCATCGCTTTTCTCGATGTAGCGGTGCGCCTCGGCCTCGGTCATATGGCCCAGCTCGATGAGGCAGCACTTGGCGCGGCTCACCAGCCGCACCTGCGCCAGCTTTTCCTGCATCCGCTGATTCTCCTGCCGCAAAAGCAGGAGGCGGTGGTTGCTGGCGGCGGCCATGTGGATGGCCTGCAAAAAGAAGGTGTTGGAGAAGGGCTTTGTGACCAGCAGAACACCTTCTTCGCTCAGCGGGGTCAGAAGCTGCTCGGCGGCTGCGGCCTTGGCCAGAAATATCACACCGGCATCCGTTTTCTCCACGGCGTCGGCGCACAGCTCGTGGCCGAACTCATCCGGCAGCGGCGAGTTGACCACGATGAGCTCAAAGTCGGATTCCAGCATCCTCCGCCGCGCCTCCGCCGCACTTGGTACGATGATAGGCCGCGCATAGCCCAGCTCCGTCAGGCGTGCGGAGATATATTCGTTGGAGCTTGCGCCCGCGCTTACGATCAGGGCACGTCCCATTCGGCTCACTCCTTTCCTATGTCATTCTGCATTAGATGGCATTGAAGTAGTGGACGCGCTCATATTCGGCGGGGTCGGAGGCGTTCTTGAGCGCCTCGCAGCGGCGCAGAGCCTCGGCATAGTAGCGGCGGCTCAGCTCGTCGGGCAGGAATTTGTGAAGGAACTCGCTGTTCCTGGCCACCTCGACGGCCTCTTCCAGCGAGGCGGGCAGGGTCTCGAGACCGAGACCGGCGGCTTCGCCCGGGATGAAGAGGTTGCGGTTGACAGGGCAGACAGCTCCATCCGGTGCTCGATGCCGTCGAGGCCTGCTGCCAGCACGAGGCCGATGGCAAGGTAGGGGTTGCAGGCGGGGTCGGGGCTGCGCAGCTCCATGCGGCAGTTGTCGCCCTTCACCTGCGGGATGCGAACCAGCTGGCTGCGGTTCTGGCGGCTCCAGCTCACGTAGCGGGGAGCCTCGTCGCAGCCGAAGCGGAGGTAGCTGTTGGGCAGGGGATTCGTGAAGGCCGTCAGCTCCCGGCTGTGGTGGAGGATGCCCGCCATGAAGCTGCCGGGGATGCTGTCGGGGCGATGTCGCCCTCAAAGAGGTTCTTGCCGTCCATGGTCAGCGAGAGGTTGATGTGGAGGCCGCTGCCGGCCTGGTCGGGCAGCGGCTTCGGCAGGAAGCTGGAGTGGAAGCCGTTGCTGGCCGCCACGGCCCGGACGATCTGCTTGAACAGGAAGATGTTGTCGGCGGTCTTGAGGGGGCCGGCGTAGTGGAAGTCAATTTCATTCTGGCCGTGGCCGTTCTCGTGGTGGCTGTGCTGGGGGGCGAGGCCCATCTGCTCCATGGTCAGGCAGATGTCCCGGCGGATGTTCTCGCCGGAGTCCAGCGGCGCTACGTCGAAATAGCCGCCTGCGTCGATGGGGATGCGAGTGGGACGGCCCCGGTCGTCGTTCTCGAAGAGATAAAACTCGCACTCGGTGCCGACGTTGCAGCGCAGGCCCAGCTGCTTGAACCGGCGGTTGATGTCCCGCAGGAAGCCGCGGCAGTTGCCGCCGAAGGGGGTATTGTCCGGCTTTTCCACGTCGCAGAAGAACTGCATCACCCGGCCCTCAGCCGTGCGCCAGGGCAGGATGGTCATGGTGGACAGGTCGGGCCGGAGCACCAGGTCGCTCTCCTCCACGTGCATGAAGCCCGCGATGGCGCTGCCGTCGAAGCAGACGCCATCTTCCAGCGCCTTGGGAAGGTCGCTTGCCAGCACAGCGATGTTCTTCTGAAAGCCGAAGATGTCACAGAACGCGAAGCGGACAAATTTTACGTTGTTGTCCTCGACGAAATCGAGGATGTCCTGCTGTGTCGTATAACTCATAGGTGTGTGTCCTCTGAAAAGTATGTCTTCTTAAAAACGCCCAAAGGCCTGCCTCTGTACAGAGGCAGGTCTTCAGGCTGGTGTAAGAAATAGGAAAAGGAGAATGGCTCAGATAAGCGCCTCAGCCGGTGGTGCTTTATTCTACGCTGGTATGTGAAGATCAGACGTAGTAGAGCATCTTGCTGTAGCTGGGCAGAGGCCAGTAGTCCTCGCCGCAGATGGTCTCGGCGTCGTCGGCGGCGGCGCGGAGGGCGTCCATCTTGGGCAGAACGTCGTCGTGGAAGGCGACGGCCTTTGCGCTCTCGTCGGAGAGGGCCTTTGCGGCATCGACAGCGGCCTGCAGCTCGTCCACAGCGTCGCTCATGGCGTCGGCGTCAGCGGACAGGCGGGTCAGTGCCTTCGTCTCACTGCGGACGCTGAGGCTCTCGCTGACGGCCAGCTTGGAAGCGGCGGTGTTGGCGACCTCGCTCATGTAGGCGTTGACGGCGGGCAGCAGCTGCTTGCGGGCCATCTCCAGCATGGTCAGGGCCTCGATGTTGATGATCTTGGAGTAGTGCTCCATCTCAACTTCGTAGCGGCTCTCCATCTCGACCTTGGTCAGGACGCCGAACTCCTCCATGAGGGCGATGTTCTTCGGCTCGATGAGGGCGGGCAGAGCGGCGGGGGTGTTCTTCTTGTTGGGCAGGCCGCGCTTTGCTGCTTCCTCTTCCCACTCGACAGTGTAGCCGTTGCCGTTGAAGATGACGCGGCGGTGGTCGCGGATGGTGCGCTTGACGAGGGCGATGGCGGCGCTGGTAAAGTCGTCGGCCTTCTCCAGCTCGTCAGCGTAGCCCTTCAGCTCCTTGGCGACGGCGGTGTTCAGGATGGTGTTGCAGTCGCTCAGGTTCTCGGCAGAGCCGGGCATACGGAACTCAAACTTGTTGCCGGTGAAAGCGAAGGGGGAGGTACGGTTGCGGTCGGTGGTATCCTTGCTGAACTTGGGCAGGACATCGACGCCGAGGTCCATCTTCATCTTGACGGGGCCGGCGTAGGGAGAATCGGAAGCGATGGCGTCGATGACGGCTTCCAGCTCTTCGCCCACGAAGATGGAGATGATGGCCGGAGGTGCCTCGTTGGCGCCCAGACGGTGGTCGTTGCCGGGGGTGGCGACAGAGGTACGCAGCAGGTCGGCGTACTCATCGACAGCCTTGATGACGGCGGCGAGGAAGACCAGGAACTGCAGGTTCTCCATGGGGGTGTCGCCCGGGTCCAGCAGATTCTCGTGGGTGGTGGACATGGACCAGTTGTTGTGCTTGCCGCTGCCGTTGACGCCCTCGAAAGGCTTTTCGTGCTGCAGGCAGACCAGCCCGTAATGGGGCGCGATCTTCTTCATCATCTCCATCGTCAGCAGGTTGTGGTCGATGGCGACGTTGGTGGTGTCGAAGATGGGGGCCAGCTCATGCTGGCAGGGAGCTACTTCGTTGTGCTTGGTCTTGGCGGGGATGCCCAGCTTCCACAGCTCTTCGTCCAGCTCCTTCATGAAAGCGGAGACCTCGGGGCGGATGACGCCGAAGTAGTGCTCTTCCAGCTCCTGACCCTTGGCGGACGGTGCGCCGAAGAGGGTGCGGCCGGTGAGGATGAGGTCCTGACGGGCCTCGTAGTCTTCCTTCTTAATAAGGAAGTACTCCTGCTCGGGGCCGACGGTGGTGGAGACATAGTCCACATCCTTGCCGAAGAGCTTCAGGACGCGGATAGCCTGATTGGACAGCGCGTTCATGGAGCGCAGCAGGGGAGTCTTCTTGTCCAGAGCCTCGCCGGTGTAGCTGACGAATGCAGTGGGGATGCAGAGGACGTCGTCCTTCACGAAAGCGAAGCTGGTGGGGTCCCATGCGGTGTAGCCGCGGGCCTCACAGGTGGCGCGCAGGCCGCCGGAGGGGAAGGAAGAGGCGTCGGGCTCGCCGCGCACCAGCTCCTTGCCGTTGAACTCCATGATGGCGGTGCCGTCGCCCACGGGGGAGACGAAGCCGTCATGCTTCTCGCTGGTAATGCCGGTCAGCGGCTGGAACCAGTGGGTGTAGTGGGTGGCACCCAGCTCCATGGCCCAGCGCTTCATGACGCTGGCCACGACGTTTGCCACCTCGATGTCCAGAGGTGCGCCCTTGTGCAGGGTCTTCTCGAGGCTCTTGTAGGTAGCGCTGGGGAGGCGCTCCTTCATGACGTGCTCGTTGAACACCTTGCTGCCGTAGATCTCCATAACATTTGCTGCCATAAATCCTGCTCCTTACTTGAATTGAAATACTTCAGCTGGTCGCGGATTTTCACGCGGAAAGAGGCGGACTCTCCCGCGAAATATCGGGTTAAACGAAACGACGCTGCGAGTCAGGAGGTGACTCACAGCGGCGTTGCTGTCTATGCGATGATTATAGCCGAACGGGGCGAAAACGCAATAGACAGATGTGACGATTCTGCACAAACTGACTCCCGATTTTTGGAGTATTGCGCGGATGGTATGACTATTGCCCTCTCAGGCATCACTGCGTGGTCAGGCTATCCTTCGTACAACCTCTCAGTCTGCTTCGCAGACAGCTCCCCTAGTAGGGGAGCCTCTGGCGAAGAGACAAAGCTTTACGGAATGCCAAGGCCTCCCCTCGTTAGGGAGGTGGCACGCCGTAGGCGTGACGGAGAGGTTAAATCACCTGAAACAGGAAAAACTTCAGATAGTTCGTCTCCGGCACGCCCCAGAGGATGGGGTGGTCGGGGGCCTGCTGGCGCACTTCGATTTGGCGCAGCTGGCGGTGAGCGTCCTTTGCGGCGGAGCGCAGCATCCTGATGAACAGCTCCTCGGTGGCGAAATGAGAGCAGCTTGCTGTGGCGAGGTAGCCGCCCCGGGGCAGAAGCTTCATGGCCCGGTAGTTGATCTCCTTGTAGCCCCGCATGGCGTTTTCCACCGTGCGGCGGGCCTTGGTGAAGGCCGGCGGGTCGAGGATGATGAAATCGTAGGGATGGCCTTCTTTTTCGAGGCGGGGCAGAAGCTCGAAGGTGTCCTCACAGAGGAAGTCCATGTTGGTCAGGCCGTTGCGCTCCGCGTTCCGCTGGGCCATGGCGATGGCGTCGGCGCTGATGTCCGCTGCCGTGACCCGGGCTGCGCCGCCGCTGGCTGCGTTGAGGGCAAAGCTGCCGGTGTGGGTGAAGCAGTCCAGCACGGTGTGGCCGGCGGCGAGGCGGGCGACTGCCCGGCGGTTGTACTTCTGGTCGAGGAAGAAGCCGGTCTTCTGGCCGTTCTCGAAATCGACGTGGTAGTAGACGCCGTTCTCGCAGATCTCGGTCTGGGTGGAGGCGGGGTGGTTTTCACCCGGCAGCTCGAACCAGCCCTTGCTCTGCTCGAGGCCCTCTTTGGCACGCAGGGCCTCGTCGTTCCGCTCGTAGATGCCGTCGATGGTCTGGCCGTCGGCCCGCAGGACTTCGGCGAGGAGGGGGAAGAGGACGGGCTTCAGCTTCTCCATGCCGACGCTGAGGGTCTGGGTGACGAGGATGTTGTTGAAGCGGTCCACGGTCAGGCCGGGGAACTGGTCGGCCTCGCCGAAGATGACCCGGCAGGCCGAGAGGTCGGCAGGCTCGAGGACGGTTTTGCGGTAGGCCCAGGCGTACTCGACGCGGCGGCGCCAGAAGCTGGCGTCGAAGGTGTCGTTGGCGTTGCGGGAGATGAGGCGGACGCGGATCTTGCTCTTGAGAGAGACGAAGCCGGTGCCGAGGTAAGCGCCCTTCGGGCTCACCACGTCGGCGAGGGTTCCGTTCTCAGGCTTTGTCTCCGGGAATTCGAGGATGTCGTTCTCGTACACCCACGGATGCCCGCCTACGAGGCTGGCCTCGGCTTTTTTGTTTACTTTATAAATAGGATAGCTGCGTTCTGATTTCATGGTTGCTCCTTAATAATTGAGGATGAACCTCTCCGTCACGGCTGCTGCACGAGGGAAGGCTTCGCCTTTGTACAACCTCTCAGTCTGCTTCGCAGACAGCTCCCCTAGTAGGGGAGCCTCTGGCGAAGAGGCGAGGCTTTACGGAATGCCAAGGCCTCCCCTCGATAGGAGCAACAACGACGACCGCCGCCAGTGGCGGAAACAGGGAGTCGCTGTTGGGGCAGCGGCCAGCAAGACGCAAGCAAAGCGCTACGGATGCTGGGTGCCGCAACCCGGGCAGTGGCACGGCGTTAGCCGTGACGGAGAGGTTATCTTTTGGCTAACTCACCATTTATAATACCATAAAAATATGTTAGAATAAATACAAAAACCACCGAAAGGAAGGAAAACATCATGGAGATCGAGCGCAAGTGGATGGTGAACGGCTGGCCGGAGGGCCTGCCGCTGAAAGAGGAGTTTGCCATGCGGCAGGGCTACATCAGCGTGCGGCCCACCGTCCGCATCCGGGAAGAGGCCTGACGGGCGGCAAGACCCACTACGTCCTCTGCTTCAAGTCGGGCAGCGGGCTGGCGAGGGAAGAGATCGAGCGGGACATCGACCCTGCGCTTTTCAATGACCTCGAGACGAAGATCATCGGCAGGCCCCTCATCCCGAAGCTCCGCCGCAGCTACCTGCTGCCGGACGGTGCGGTGCTGGAAGTGAATCATGTGGACGAGGGCCAGCCGACGGAGTTCTGGTACGCCGAGGTGGAGTACCCCACAGTAGAGGCAGCCCGCAGCTGGCAGCCTGCCGCCGTGGGCCTCGCGGACTACCTGAACGACGAAGTCACCGACCAGCCCGGCCAGAGCATGGGGGCCTATTGGGAGCAGACCCGGGGTTGAACCGACGAAAGTTGTGGAAAAACCTTGAAGATTATGATATGATGGTCGTATCACTCATACTGCGGCCCCGGACGGGCCGGGAAAAGGAAACAACTACGAAACGACCCAAATTCACGCTGTCTGTGCAGTACAATTCGCCGGTCATCCTGACATTTTTCCTCCTCTCACTGGGGGTGCTGTTCCTGGGCCAGTACACCGGCGGCTGGACGACCACCCATCTGTTCAGCGTTTACCGTTCCTCGCTGAAAGACCCGCTGTTTTACATCCGGCTCTTCGGCCATGTGCTGGGCCACGGCAGCTGGGACCATTTCCTGAATAATATGCTGCTTCTCCTCGTCGTCGGCCCGCCGATGGAAGAAAAGTACGGCAGCCTGCCCCTGCTCAAAGGCATCCTGCTCACGGCCCTCATCTCGGGCATTCTGCAGTGTGCGTTGTTCCCCCGCACGGCGCTGCTGGGCGCGTCGGGCATCGTCTTCATGCTCATCATGCTGGAATCCCTGTCCGGCTTCTCGGGCGGCATCCCCGTCACCATGCTGCTGGTGGCGGCGCTCTATCTGGGCCAGCAGGTCTATGACATCATCTTTGTGCGGGACAACGTGGCCAACTTCATGCACATCGTCGGCGGCGTTTGTGGCACAGTGTTCGGCTACGTCAATGCGGGGCCGCGCAGGAAACGGAAACACTAACCCTCTCAGGCGAAGCGATGACTGAGAAGGCGGCTAAGAACAAGCAAATTTTATCATTCGTGTGGTTTTGTCGCTTGCTTTTGATGGGCAGCGCTCTATTATATCATTTGTACAAATATTTCCCTTCGAATTTTAACAAAATCACCAAATGTAGTTTATCGGACGGAGGTTGTTTATGAGACGACTGCGCAGCCCATCCCCGGGGATGAAACTGCAAAAAAATCACGACAAAGGAGGACGGACGCTTTGAACGAACACGAAAAACCACAGATAGACTTCATGCACAAGCTTGCGCGCCAGATCGTGGAACGCCGCAACCTTGTGTTCCTGTTTGTCATTCTGGCTGCCATCTTCACGGTGTTCTCGGTGCGGTGGGTCAAGGTCGAGACCGACATGACCACCTACCTGCCCAAGACCTCGGAGACCCGCATGGGCCTTGACATCATGGACGAGCAGTTCACGACCTACGGCTCTGCCGACGTCATGGTGGCCAACATCACGCCCGCTGAGGCCGATGAGCTTTCCGACCGGCTCACCGAGCTCAAGGGCGTCCAGATGCTGGACTACGACGACACGACCGACCATTATAATAAGGACGCAGTGTCAGCCCTTTACTCCATCACCTTCGACTACCCCGAGGACGATGACCAGTGCCTCGAGGCCCTTGACCGGGTGAAGGAATACCTCGCCGACTACGACATCTACGTCTCCACCTCGCTGGGCAACACCCAGCAGGAGACCATTGATGCCGAGGTACGGGTCATCATGGTGTACGTTGCCGTCATCATCGTCATCGTCCTGCTCCTGACGTCCCAGACCTACGCCGAGGTGCCTGTCCTCATCCTCCCCTTCGTGGTGGGCATGATCCTGAACATGGGTACAAACTTCATGCTCGGCACCATCTCCTTCGTGTCCAACTCGGTTACGAACATCCTGCAGCTGGCGCTGTCGCTGGACTACGCTATCATCTTCTTCAACCACTTCAAGGAAGAACACCAGACCATGCCTCTGAAGGAGGCCGTCATCGAGTCCCTGAGCAAGAGCATCCCCGAGATCAGCTCCAGCTCCCTGACCACCGTCGGCGGCCTTGTGGCCATGCTGTTCATGCAGTTCCGCATCGGCTCCGATATGGCCATCTGCCTCATCAAGTCCATCCTCTTTGCGATGCTCTCGGTGTTCGTGGTCATGCCCGGCCTGCTGATGCTCTTCGGACCCTACATGGATAAGACCAAGCACAGGAACTTCGTGCCGGAGATCCCCTTCGTGGGCCGCTTTGCATGGCGCACCCGCAAGGTCATCCCTGTCATCTTCCTGGTGGTCATCCTCATCGGTTACCACTTCTCGAACCTCTGCCCCTACGCCTACGGCTACGACGTCATCAAGGTGCCGAAGATGAACGAATCCCTCATCGCGGACCAGATGATCGAAGAAAACTTCACCAAGTCGAACCTCGTGGCACTCGTCTACCCCAAGAACGACGATTACAGCATCGAGAAAAGATGCTGGAGGAGCTGGAAAGCTATGATGAAATAGACTCCACCAAGGGTCTGTCCAACATCGAGGCCCAGGACGGCTATATGCTGGAAGACGAGCTCACCGCCCGCCAGTTCTCCGAGATGGCCGACCTGGACTACGAGGCCGCCCAGATGATCTACACCGCCTACGCCATCGAGAACGAGGAGTACGGCCAGGTCATCGGCAACTTCGCCTCCTATAAAGTGCCGCTCGTGGATATGTTCCTCTACGTCTGCGATGAGGCCGACACCGGCATCGTCTCCCTCTCTCAGGAAGACTTGGACGACCTCCACGACGCCCGCGACCAGATGGAGAGCGCACTGGCCCAGCTGCAGGGCGACGACTACAACCGCGTCCTCATCTACCTGAGCCCCTCTCTGGAACCCGGCCAGACTACTTATGAGTTCACCGACACCATCCGCTCCATCGCCCGGAAGTATTACCCGGACGGCGAGCTCTACATGGCCGGTGACGCCACCAACGAGTACGATTTCCAGAAGTCCTTCGCCGTCGATAATGTCGTCGTCAACGTCGTGTCCATCTTCATCGTCCTGCTGGTGCTGCTGTTCACCTTCCAGTCCGTCGGTATGCCCATCCTGCTCATCGTGGTCATCCAGGGCGCTATCTGGATAAACTTCTCGTTCCCGTATTTCATGGGGACCAACCTCTACTTCATGGGCTACCTCATCGTCAGCTCTATCCAGATGGGCGCGAACATCGACTACGCGATCGTCATCGCCACCCGTTTCAACGAGCTGAAGGATAAGATGGAGCACAAGCAGGCCATGATAGAGACCATCAACTTCGCGTTCCCGACCATCCTGACTTCCGGCACCATCATGACCGTGTCCGGCATCCTCATCGGCCAGATGACTTCCGACGCCTGCATCGTGGGCATCGGCCAGTGTCTGGGCCGAGGCACCATCATCTCCATCATCCTCGTCCTCTTCGTCTTGCCTCAGATCCTGCTCATCGGCACCCGCATCGTGGACCGTACCTCCTTTGCTGTGCCGAAGCTGGTGGCCCGCAGCAGCGGCAATGGCCGTATGCGCGTCAACGGCATCGTGCAGGGCGAGATTCACGGCTCTGTGGCCGGTACGATGAACGCCATCGTGGACGGCGACGTCCAGCTGACCGTCATCTCGGGCAACGTCTCTCAGGAACTGGACGACAATAAACAACAGGAGGTGCAGAATGAAGACCAGTAACCATCTGCTGCGCCGCCTGACGGCTGCGCTTCTGGCCGCTGTGCTGGCGCTGAGCATCGCACTGCCGGTGTTCGCGTCTGACGACGGCGATACCATTTACATCAACAGCGTCTCGGACCTGCTTTCGCTGGCCAAGAGCTGTGCCTACGACCAGTGGTCGGTGGGCAAGACGGTTATTCTACAGAAAGACCTCTCCCTCGAGGGGATGCTGTGGGAGCCCATCCCGTCCTTCAGCGGACAGTTCAAGGGCAATGGCCATACCATCTCGGACCTGACCATTACGGGCCAGTATTCCCCGGCGGGCCTCTTCGGCATCGTGGAGGAACAGGGCTCCATCGAGTCCCTGAGCGTGCGGGGCATCGTGTCTGTCTCTGACTCTGCCGACACCACCACCGGCGGCATCGTAGGCATCAACCACGGTACCCTCATCAACTGCCAGTTCACCGGCGTCGTCACCGGCGACAGCGAGGTGGGCGGCATCGTGGGCCGCAACGAGTCCGAAGGCACCATCGACCACAGCACTGCCCGCGCCATCGTTACCGGCAAATCTTCCACCGGCGGCATCGCAGGCTACAACCTCGGCGCCATCACCGGCTGCACCAACGTGGGCAGCATCAACACCGAATATCAGGAAGCCTCTCTCGACACCGACGGCTTCACCGCCAAGATGGTGGACCAGATCAACAAGAAAAGATGGCCGCCGCCGATGACGACGCCACCAATTCCGTCACCAACGTCGCCACCGACACCGGCGGCATCGCAGGCCGCTCCTCCGGCATGATCCTGACCAGCGTCAACACCGGAACTGTCGGCTACGAGCATATCGGCTACAACGTGGGCGGCATTGTGGGCCGCACCGACGGCCTCGTATCCGGCTGTGTCAATCAGGGCCATATTCTGGGCCGCAAGGACGTGGGCGGCATCGCCGGTCAGGCGGAACCCTACCGCGAACTCGACCTCCCCAAGGACACCATCAAGCGTCTCCGTTCGGAGCTGGATGTTCTGCGCGGCCTTGTCGATGACACCACCGGCGTCGTCGAGAACTCCACCACCAGCATCTCCAACTCCTTCAGCGCCATGACCAGCCAGATGGACACCGCCATTGCAGCGGCACGCCAGCTGGACGATCAGGCCAGCGACTACGGCGACGAGGTGGCCGACGAGATCGACCGCGCCTCGACCCTGCTGGCCGATACCCTCACCAAACTCGAACCCGTCATGGACACCGGCGAAGATGCCATGACCAAGCTGACCGACGCCACCGGAAACCTCAAGTGGGCCATGCGCGAGATGGCCGCTGAGATGCTGATGGCATCCAGCGCCCTCAGCAAGACCAGCGACGGTCTGGGCAAGGTGAGCGACGCGGCCGAGGATGGCCGTGACGGTATGTCGGCTATCTCTGAGGGTATCAAACAGCTGTTGGAGTCTGTCGATACCGGCGATGACAGCGCTGCCTCGCAGGCAATCTCCACCATCCTGACCGGCTACGACTCTCTCTCTGCCGAGAAGAAGTCCGACAAGAACCTCAAGACCGGCATTGAGCTGCTGAAAGTGGCCAACTCCGTGGCCGGCGTCTTCACGCTGGGCAGCGGCATGGCCCCGGCAATGAAGGCCGTCACCGCAGGCATGGGCCTGCTGCGCACGGCGTCCCTCCTGTCCAACGACAGTGACATTGCCCGTGCTACTTCCCAAATCGCAAGTGCCATCGGCACCATCTCTACCATTGCCACCCAGATGGGCGGCATCGTGGGCAGCGCGGCCAAGTCCGTCTCGGCCTCCGACCACCCCGAGCTGGCTGCGGCTCTGACCAAAGCCTCTGACGCGCTGGACGGCATGGGCAGCATCACCGACGACATCATGGACAACATCAAGGACTGGGTCGGCAATAACGGCGGCGGCAGCATCAAGGATGGTCTCGATCAGCTGAGCGATGCTTCCGACAAGCTGAGCGACGCCATGGATGACCTGAGCGACTCCCTCGACCTGCTCAAGACCGACGCCGCCCTCACCAGTGCAACGCTGGCGCATACCTCCGTGGCTCTGGGCCAGATGCAGTCCGGCCTCGGCGGCCTGACCGATATGATGGGCCAGACCCGCGACATCCTCCACTGGCTCAACCAGCAGGACCCCATCAAGGTGCCTCGTCCCTCGGCAGAACTGACCAACACCAAGGACTCCCTCTTTGATGCTGTCAGCGCCATCAACGACAAGATGGACGACATCAACAGCACCATGCGCATCGCCAGCAACCAGCTGACCGACAAGATGCGCGCCGTGACCGCACAGGTCAGCGTCGTGTCCAACCTGATGCTGGATGCTGTGGAAGAGATCAGCGACCCGGGCAGCAAGACCATCTACGAGGATGAGTCGGAAGACCTCATCGCTTCCCAGTCCGACGGCAAAATTGAGAACAGCATCAACCGCGGCAGCATCGACGCCGACATGAACGTGGGCGGCATCGCCGGTACCATGGGCGTCGAGAACCTGCTGGACCCCGAGGAGGACAACAAGGACGAGGGTACCTCGCTGCTGCGCACCTCCTATACCGTCAGCGCCGTCCTCACCGGCAACATCAACGAGGGCAGCATCACCGCCAAGAAGGATATGGTTGGCGGCATCGTCGGCCAGGAGGAACTGGGCCTTGTGACGGCCTGCGAGTCCTACGGCGACGTCACCGGCGTCAATCCGGTGGGCGGCGTTGCCGGTGCGGCCAGCGCCAAGCTCCGCAGCAACTGGGCAAAATGCGCCCTCAGCGGTGAAAAGTACATCGGCGGCATCGTCGGTCAGGGTACCGACAGCGACCTCACCGACGGCAGCCTCATCGCCATCAACAACCGCGCCATCGTCTCTGTGCTGGAAGGCCAGCAGTACGTGGGTGCTGTCTCCGGCGGACAGGACGGCGACTTCTATGGCAACCTCTTCGTCTCCGACGATCTGCAGGGCATTGACCGCCTGAGCCGCGTCGGTCAGGCAGAGCCGGTCACCTATGAGACCCTGCTGGCTCAGGAGAATGTGCCGGATTCCTTCCGGAAGCTGACCCTGACCTTCAAGGCCGACGGCCACATCATCAAGAAGATCAGCTTTGACTACGGTGCGTCTTTCACTCTGGACGACTACCCCGAGATCCCCCAGAAGAATGGATACTACGCCGAGTGGAGCACACCCGTCCTCGACCAGCTCCACACCGACACCGTGGTCAATGTGGAGTACACGCCCTACATCCCGTCTCTGAGCAGCAGCGTCACCCGCGAGAACGGACGTCCCGTTTTCTTCGTGGACGGCTTCTTCGGCGGTTCCAACGCCGTGCAGGTCACCCAGCAGGACATCACAGCCGATGTCCACGGTGTGACAGAGCAGTGGCTGCTGGAGTTCACCGATGACGGCAATGAGACCCACCAGATCCGTTATCTGACCCCCGGCAAGGCCAAGGGCAAGGTCTACGTCAAGCAGGCCGACGGCAGCTGGCATAAGGTGGAGACGGGCAGCTTCGGCAGCTACACCACCTTCACCACTACCGGCACCGAGGTCGAAGTGGCTTTTGTCCCTGCAAAGCTCCCCATCTGGGCCTTCTGCGCCGGCGGCGCAGCCCTGCTGGTGCTGCTCCTTCTGCTGGCAAAGCGCATCAAGTCGAAGCGCGGCCCCAAGGGCGAAAAGCCCCGCAGGGAGAAGAAGGGCAAACAGCCTGAGACGGCGGACACCCCCGCCGATGAGCTGGATACCCCCATCTCTGAGACGGATATGCAGTAAGTTATAAGAAAAGCAGGAGCTCCATCCGAATGGATGGGGTTCCTGCTTTGTTTGTAGGTTAGGCTCGTCTTCGTACAACCTCTCAGTATCGCTGCCGCTCGACAGCTCCCCTAGTAGGGGAGCCTCTGGCGAAGAGGCGAGGCTTCACGAAATGCCAAAGCCTCTCCTCGGTAGGAGCAACAACGACGACCGCCGCCAGTGGCGGAAACAGGGAGTCGCTGTTGGGGCAGCGGCCAGCAAGACGCAAGCAAAGCGCTACGGATGCTGGGTACCGCAACCCGGGCAGTGGCACGGCGTCAGCCGTGACGGAGAGGTTATTCCTCCGTCTCCTTCACATCGTTCAGGAACGCCTCTATCTTATCGATCTGGTTCTCCGCCACGGCGCGGCCCGTCTCGTAGACCCGGCGCAGCTGGGCGGGGTCGCGCTCCATAGCGCCGATCTCCAGCGGGATGGGCGGGCGGATGACATAGTCTTTGCCGGAGGCCTCCTGCATGGCGATGTAGGAGAGGGCCTCGTTGTATCGCTCGTGACGGTCGGCCACCGCTGCCACGAAGGCCGGATAGCGCAGATACCGCGCACGGATGGCGGGCAGCATGGGGTTCTTCTTTTCACAAAGCCCTTGGGCTGGGTCAGGATAATGAGGTTCCGCTTGTAACCCAGGCTCTCGAAGAAGCGGACGGGGATGGAGTCGGCCACGCCGCCGTCCAGCAGGGAGTAGTGGCCGATCCTGACGGCCTTCGCCGCCAGCGGCATGGACGCCGAAGCCTCCATCCAGCGCACGTCCTCGGCGTCGCCGCTGCGGCACTTGTGGTAGATAGGGTCGCCGGTGTGCAGGTCGGTGCAGACGACAAAGAAGTCCATGGGCGAAGCGCGGAAGGCCTCTTCATCAAAGGGGTCCAGCTTTTCCGGCACCTCGTGGTAGCAGAAATCCTCGCTGTAGAGGTTGCCGGTGCGCAGCAGATTGCGGAAGCTGGCGTAGCGCTTGTCGTTGCAATATTCGGTGTTGTAGCGGATGACACGGCCGATCTGGTGCGACTTGAAGTTGCAGCCGAACACCGCGCCCGCCGACACGCCGATGGTGCCGTCGGTGGTGAGGCCGTGCTCCATCAGGACATCCAGAACGCCTGCGGTGAACATACCCCCGCATGGCACCGCCCTCTAATACTAACCCTGTCTTCATATACTGACTCCTTTTCCCGGTGCGGCCCTCGTCGGCCGCAGCAAGCCGTTTCCGGTTGCTACCAGTATACTCGATTTTGCGCAGAAAACAAGAGACAACTGCACAAATCGCCCGCCCTGAGACACAGACTGCACCACAAAAGTCGTACTTATAATCGAAAGGGCTGAAAAAACCGGAGAGAACGAGTCAAATTTGGGCAGAAAAAGCCTTGCCAACCGGGAAAGTATCCGGTATACTGATATGAAATATTGACCGTTTTGTGACAGGAAAATTGGGAGGAAGAGACGAACTATGAAAATGCTGGAAGACCGCATCCGCAAAGACGGCATCGTCCGTGAGGGCAATGTGCTCAAGGTGGACAGCTTCATCAACCATCAGATGGACATTCCGCTGTTCCGTGAGATGGCAAAGGAGTGGAAGCGCCTGTTCGATGGCAAGCCCATCAACAAGGTGCTCACCATCGAGGCCAGCGGCATCGGCATCGCGGCTGTGGTGGCCAGCGAGTTCAACGTGCCGGTGGTGTTCGCCAAAAAGTCCATGAGCATCAACCTGGACTACGACAACTACGAGACGAAGATCCAGTCCTTCACCCACAAGAAAATTTATAATGTCATCGTCTCCAAGAAGTTCCTCACCCCCGAGGACCACGTTCTCATCATCGACGACTTCCTGGCCAACGGCTGCGCCCTGCTGGGTCTGCTGGAGCTGACCGAGAAGGCTGGTGCCACTGTCGAGGGCATCGGCATCGCCGTCGAGAAGGGCTTCCAGCAGGGCGGCGACCTCATCCGCAGCAAGGGCATCCAGCTGGAGAGCCTCGCTATCGTCGAGTCCATGGACAGCGCCACCGGCGAGATCGTGTTCCGCGACCAGCCGCAGCAGAGCTGAAAAATATCGACCTTCCAAGACCGCCGTCCAGCGGTCTTTTCTTTTGCCCATTTTACGCCCCGTCGAAGCTGTCGCCGTCCTCGGGAAGGTCGGCGGAAGTCTCAGCGTCGGAAGCGGGCGTATCCGGGACAGCGGCGCGGGGGATACCCTTGTACACCAGCGTCTGCTCGAGGACCTCGGCGCAGACCGGGGCCGAGAGGCTGCCGCCCGCTGTCGTCCAGCTGTGGGGCTCGTCGAGGCAGACGAGACACAAAAACTGGGGGTCGTCGATGGGAGCCACGGCCACAAAGCTGGCGATGCGGGCCTTCTCGTCGGCGCTGTCCAGCTTCTGGCTGGTGCCGCTCTTGCCGCCTACCCGGTAGCCCGCGATCTGGGCGTTCCGGCCGCCGCCGTAGAGGACGACGGCCTCCATCATCTCCCGCATGGTGCGGGAGGTCTCTTCTTTCAGCACCTGCCGCTTGCAGACGGGGGAGAGGTGGTCGATGACTTCGCCCTCCAGGCCGAGGATGTCCGAGACGACGTAGGGCTGCATCAGCCGCCCGCCGTTGACCACGGCGCAGACCGCCGACGCCATCTCGAGGTAAGAGATCTTGCTGCTCTGCCCGAAGGCGCAGGACGCCAGCTCCACCGGCCCCATCCGGTCGGCGGTATAGTAGAGGCTCTTTTTCGGCTCGGCGGGCAGGTCGATGCCGGTGGGCGCGCGGAGGCCGAAGGCCGCAAAGTAGTCGCAGAACGCCTCTTTGCCCAGCCTTGCGCCGATTTGGATGAAGCTCTGGTTGCAGGAGTTCTCAAGGGCCTGAGTGACGGTCTGCGCGCCGTGGCGCTTGTGGTTGGCGCAGTGGAAGCGGGTGCCGGCCACCGAGATGCTCTCGCCGCAGTAGAAGCTGGAATTTTTGCTCACAGCCCCGGTGTCCAGCGCCGCCGCGCAGGTGATGAGCTTGAAGACGCTGCCCGGCTCGTAGAGGTCGCTGACGGCCTTGTTCCGCCACTGGGTCTGCTGGGCCAGCTGCAATGCCGCCGCCCGCTCGTCGCCGGAAAGCCCCTCTACGGCCTTCCGGGCGGCCTTGTCGGCCAGCACACGGGGCTGGTTGGGGTCGTAGGCGGGGGTGGTGGACATGGCCAGCACGGCCCCGGTGTTCACGTCCATGACGATGCCCACGGCACGGGCTGCGACGTGGTGTTCCTTTACCGCGTAGCCCAGCGCGTTCTCGAGGTAGTGCTGGATGCTGGCGTCGATGGTGAGCCGCAGGCCGTCCCCCTCGGTGGGGAAACGCTCGGTCTCATAGCTCTGCTCGAGGGTGTAGCCCCAGGCGTTCACCGCCGTGAGGACGACGCCGTTTTCGCCGGTGAGCAGGTCGTCATACTTCAGTTCGAGGCCCGAGACGCCCGCGTTGTCCACATTGGTGAACCCCAGCACCGAGGCCAGAAACTCCCCCTGCGGGTACCAGCGCTTCGAGTCCTGATCGATACGGATGCCGGTGATGCCGTTTGCCTCGCAGAAGTCCCGCACGGCGTCGGCCATGACTCGGTCTACCCGGTAGCGCAGGAGGCAGTCGTTGGAGTGGCGGTCGCTGAATTTCTCGAGAAGCTTCCCTTCGTCCAGCTCCAGGATCTCCGCCAGCCCCTTGGCCGCGAGGGCGAGTTTATCTTCCGGCATCTCCCGGGGCGAGGCCCGGAGGGTCCAGCAGCTGCTGTTGGCCGCCAGAAGGACGCCGTCGGCGCTATAAATGCGGCCCCGGTCGGCGGGGACGACGGTGTCCCGCAGCTGCTGACCCAGGGCGCGGTCGGTGTACCAGCCGCCGCCCAGCACCTGCAAAATAAAAGCCGCACCGCCAGACCGCAGCAGACCAGACAGAACACCCCCGCCACCAGCCTTGCCCGGGCGCGGAACGCCCGTTCCGGCAGGGTGCGCAGGGCGTCGGCGGGTTTTGGCGATTCGGACATGAGACAGCACCTCCCTTCCTGCAATCATATGCGCGAGACCCGTGACTAGCCGTCCGCCCCGGTGCGTACACTAAAGGGAAGGGGAGAGGATGAAGAAGAGGATCCTGCGCCCGCTGCCCGGCATGGACCTGCCGTTTCTGATACTTGTGCTCACGCTGGTGGGCTTCGGGCTGGTGATGCTGGCCAGCGCGTCCAGCGCCGTGGCGCTCTACCGGCGGGGCGACGCCTGGGCCTATCTGCGGCCTCAGCTGCTCTACGCGGCGCTGGGACTCTGCGGGATGTGGCTGGCCAGCCGGGTAGATTACCATATCTTCCATAAGCTGGCGTGGCCGCTGCTGGGGCTGTCACTGATATTGCTGGCGGCGGTGCTCTTCATGCCCGAGTACAACGGCTGCAAGCGGTGGCTGGTCATCCCGGGGTTCGGCACCCTGCAGCCCAGCGAGATCGCAAAGTTTGCGGTGGTGCTGGTTTTTTCCCACATCATTGCACTGAATCACGACCGAATTAAGGATTTCAGCGTGGGTGTCCTGCCCTTTGCGCTGGTGCTGGGGGTGGTGGCGGCCCTGATGCTGCTGGAGCCGCACCTGTCCGGCACCGTCCTCGTCCTCGGCATCGGCGCAGTGCTGATGTTCGTGGGTGGTACGGGTCTGCGGTGGTTTTTGCTGGCGGGCGCGGGAGGCGTCGGGGCCATTGGTGCGGCGGTGGCCGTCATGCCCGACCTCGTCCCCTACGCCGCCGACCGGCTCCGCTCCTGGCTCGATCCCTTCGCCGACCCGCTGGGCGATGGCCACCAGACCATCCAGAGCCTCTATGCCATCGGCTCCGGCGGGGCCACCGGCCTCGGTCTGGGGGAAAGCCGCCAAAAGCATCTTTTCGTCCCCGAGCCTCAGAACGACTTCATTTTCTCCATCGTCTGCGAGGAACTGGGCTTCGTGGGGGCCTGCGCAGTGGTGGGGCTGTTCGTGCTGCTGCTCTGCCGGGGCATCACCATCGCAGCCCACGCGCCCGACCGGTTCGGAGCGCTGCTGGTGGTGGGATTCGTGGTGCAGGTGGCCCTGCAGGCGGTGCTGAACGTGGCTGTCGTCACCAACACCATCCCCAACACCGGCATCTCGCTGCCCTTTTTCTCCTCCGGCGGCACCAGCCTCATGATGCTGCTGGGGGAGATGGGGGTGGTGCTGGGAGTATCACGTGGGAGCTGAGCCGACCGCCGCCAGCGGCGGAAACAGGGAGGCGAAGCTCGGGCCGCGGCCAGCAGGATGCGAGGCCCGAACCAAGGGCCGAAGCAGACGCTGGGAGCCGCAACCCGGAGAGATGTAGAGGAAAGGCGCTGCTCTGTACAACCTCTCAGTCTCACTTCGTTCGACAGCTCCCCTAGTAGGGGAGCCTCTGGCGAAGAGGCAAAGCGCTACGGAATGCCAAAGCCTCCCCTACTAGGGGAGGTGGCACGGCGAAGCCGTGACGGAGAGGTTGTACGAAGGAAGGCCGGCCCGTCACGCCAGTGCCTCTCCCTTTGGGAGCAACGGCGACGACCGCCGCCAGTGGCGGAAACAGGGAGGAGCTGTTGGGGCAGCGGCCAGCAGGATGCGAGCAGCAGCGAAGCAGACGCTGGGAGCCGCAACCCGGGCAGTGTCTGCGCAGCAGACGGAGAGGGCAAGGTTGCTGCCAGGCAGCACGCCCAGATAGACTCACAAACACATTCACAAACTCAAATCGTGACATCCGCCCCTGCTTTTGCATATTGTGGGGTATCTTTTGCGGAATGGGGGCAGCGGATATGACACAGCAGAGCGGGCGGATTTGGGTGATGGGCGGACGGCCGCTGAACGGCACAGCGGCAATACCTGCGGCGAAAAACAGCGTACTTCCGCTCCTTGCGGCGGCGCTTCTCTGCCGGGGACCGGTGCGGCTGCGGGCTGTGCCGAGGCTGTCGGACGTGGAATGCAGCCTCGGGCTGCTGCGGGCGCGGGGTGCGCCGCCCACTGGCAGGGGGCAACATTGTGGTGGCCGGGATGCCCTCAAACAGCACCCTTCCGGGAGAAACCGCAGCACAAATGCGGGCCTCCATCCTCTTCTGCGCGCCGCTGCTGGCGCGGCTGGGCCGGGCTGAGACTTCGCTGCCCGGCGGGTGCAATATCGGCGCCCGGCCCATCGACTTACATCTGGAAGGTCTGGCCCGGATGGGAGCAAAGGAGCTGGACGCCGGGGCGGGAAAGCTGGTGCTGGCCGCGCCGGGGACTCCACGGGACAGACTTCACCCTCCGCTTCCCCAGTGTGGGGGCAACGGAGACATTGCTGCTGGCCGCTGCCTGCGCCCGAGGCACCACCGTCCTGCGGGGCGCGGCGCGGGAGCCGGAGATCTCTGACCTTGCCGACTTCCTGAACCGCTGCGGCGGGCGTATCGAGGGTGCGGGGACTTCGACGATTCACATCGAGGGGCGGCGGGCGCTTTCCGGCTGCGATTTTTCGCCCCTGCCGGACCGCATCTTCGCCTCCACACTGGCCTGCGCCGCCGCTGCTGCCGGAGGGCGGGTGGAACTCACCGGATGCCCGCCCGCGCTCTATGCGCCGGTACTGGAAATTCTGGAACAAATGGACTGCACCGTGGAGCGGGGCGCAGACCGGGCCGAGGTGGCACGTTTCGGGCGGCTGTACGGGGTGGGCCGGGTCTTCACCGGGGTGTACCCGGGTCTCGCCACCGACGCTGCGCCCCTGCTGGCCGCTGCCATGCTCTGTGCCGAGGGGGAGAGCAGCATCGAGGACGTCATCTTCGAGCGGCGGTTCGGCTGCGCTGAAGGCTTCGAGCGGCTGGGCGGGCGGGTAAATCGGTCAGGCCGGGTGCTCTCTGTCGGTCCGCTGCCGGAAAGCGGCCTCCACGGCGCCACCCTCACTGCGCCTGACCTGCGGGGCGGTGCGGCACTGGTGGTGGCGGCTTTGTCGGCACGGGGGAAGAGCCTCGTGGAAGAGACTCGTCATATCGACCGGGGCTATGCCGGCCTGTGCGAAGTTCTGGCCTCTTTAGGGGGACGAATTGGCAGAGAAATGCCGGCCCTTGACGCCGCTGTGAAAAAAATACCATCGAAAAAGCAAATTTATCTTGCATTCGGGGCCAAAAGATGATACGATACTGTTATATAGTAGCAGTAATGTTGAGTTCTATCCTGCGCCAAGGCGCGGTCTACGATAAAATCCGATGGAGGACAATGATATGGCACTCATGCTCGACGAAGAAATGGACGAAAACGTAACGACGATAAAGGTCATCGGCGTGGGCGGCGGCGGCGGCAACGCCGTCAACCGCATGGTCAGCGACGGCCTGCAGGGCGTCGAATTTATTGCAATGAATACCGACCAGCAGGCACTGGCGAAGAACCATGCCGCCACCAAGGTGCAGCTGGGTTCCAAGCTCACCAAGGGCCGCGGCGCAGGTGCTGACCCCGAGATCGGCCAGCGCGCTGCCGAGGAGAGCAAGGACGAGATCGCAAACGCTCTGAAGGGCTCCCAGATGGTCTTTATCACCGCCGGTATGGGCGGCGGCACCGGCACCGGTGCTGCTCCTGTGGTGGCCGAGGTGGCACACGATCTGGGCATCCTGACCGTGGGCATCGTCACCAAGCCCTTCTCTTTTGAGGGCAAGCGGAAGATGGGTCTGGCTGAGCAGGGCATCGCAAATCTGCTGATGCACGTGGACAGCCTCATCGTCATCCCCAACGAGCGCCTGAAGATGATCAGTCAGGAGAAGATCACCCTGATGAACGCCTTCCAGGCCGCTGATAACGTGCTGCGTCAGGGCGTTGAGTCCATCTCCAGCCTGATCAACATCCCGGCCTTCATCAACCTGGACTTCGCCGATGTGCGCTCCATCATGAAGGACGCCGGCTACGCTCACATGGGCGTCGGCAGCGCCAAGGGCGCCGGCAAGGCTGAGAACGCCGCCAAGGCCGCTATCTCCTCTCCGCTGCTGGAGACCAGCATCGCCGGCGCACACGGCGTCATCATCAACATCACTTCCAGCCCCGACATCGGTCTGGAGGATGTCGAGACTGCCGCCGGCCTCATCACCCAGAGCGCTCATCCCGATGCGAACATCATCTGGGGTACTGCCTTCGACGAGAACCTCTCCGATGAGATGCGCGTTACCGTCGTGGCTACCGGCTTCGACAATAAGGCTGCTGACGGCCTGCGCAGCACGCTGGGTACTGCTGCCGCCGGTACTGCTCCCGGCGTGACGGCTTCTGCTCCGTCCGCTGTCTTCAGCGCCGAGGTCAACACTCCTTCCGTCGCTTCCGGCAATGCTTCTGCCGCCAAGCCCGTGGAAGAGGAGAACAGCGACACCAGCTACTACGACGACCTGCTGGCGATCCTGAACAAGCGTAGATAAGCGCAAGAATAGAGAACCCCTTGCGCAGAAAAAGCGGAAGGAGGCCGTACCGTGGAGCAGCAACAGACAAAGTTGCCGCTGGAGTGGCTGAGCAGCCGCCGGACGCCGGAGCTGCATCGGCTGGAACAGCTCTGCCGGGAGACTGCCCGGGAGCACCGCTGCGCCCAGCGCAGACTGCAGGAGGTGGAAGAGGCGATGGCATCCGAACAGGAGAAGTCATGCTCTGAGGCTCTGCCGGCTGCGTCCGGGCCGACTCAGCTCGAGCAGCTGAGCCGGAAGCTCAACGCGGCCAACGCCGAGCTTCGCCGCTATGAGACACGGATGTTCGCCTACGAGCGCACCATGCTGGCCCTGCGGAAGGAGAACGCCGAGCTGACCGCTCGGTGTGATGAGCTGCGGAGCGAGCTGGACAAAATATCCACCGCCCCGCTGCGGCTGGATGTTCCGTCCGCACTGCCCACTGTCCCGTTCCCGGAGACGGCAGCACAGACACCGCCTGCTGCGGACCGTCAACCGAAAACAAAGCTGGAACACCTCGGCGACGAGGTCCTGGCCGAGCTTTCGAAGCTGATGCCGCAGGAAAGTAAGAGTTAAAAAGACCACCTGTCGAAAGACAGATGGTCTTATTTTTGTATCATTCGCCCCGCTGTTCCAGCAGATAGGTCGCCTCGAGGTCGGCGATGTGGAGCTTGACGGCGAGAGGGTACTTCTCGAAGGCCCCCGACATGGCAAAGCTGCCGCCCCGGACGGCGTCGTCGAAGCCGCCCATGTGCCAGCGGATGGCCACGGCCTCTTCCACCTTCAGCTTCATGAACCGCTCGATGAGGAAGACGCTCTTCTCGCCATGGCCGTAGGGGAACATGTCCTCCACGCTGTAGCTGGGGACTTTCTCCCACTGGCCCGTCGCCTCGTTCTTCACGTTGCGGGTGCCTTTTTGTAGAAATTGGCCTTGCACAGGTCGTGGAGCAGTGCGCAGATGGCGAAGGTCTCTTCGCTGTCCTCGTCCGGCGTGAAGAAGGTGCCGTGGAGCACGCGGTAGACGTTCAGGCTGTGCGCACACAGTCCGCCATCGCAGGCCCCATGGAAGCGGGTGGACGCCGGCGCGGAGAAGAAGTCCGTCTTGCTGTCCATCCAGTCCAGCAGCTTCTCGCTGCCGGGCCGGGTGACGTGGGTGCGGAATATCTCCAGAAATTCCTCGCGGTCCGTCATCTTACAGCTCCATATCCTCGAGGATGCCCTTCAGGATGGCCAGCTCGTCGTGGCTCAGGGAGATGCCTTTGCCCATGCGGGTGCCGTCCGGGGACCAGTCGCGGATGTCGTACTTGGGTTCGCCTTCGTTCCAGCTGATGAGGTTGAGCTGGCGCTCCCAGCCGCGGGGACGCTCTCCGAGGACTGCGATGCGCTCAACGATCTCGTATTTGATTTCTGCCATAGTGCATTACCTGCCTTTGCTTTGTTTGCTACCATAATAAAAGAAGCGCGCGAAGATTTCAACAGGTAATTGGAAAATAATTTCTGAATTTTACATCTCTTTCAACCGTAAGGCGCTTCTTCGCGCCACTCTACCAGCTGTAAAACGCCGCTCTTGTCTTCGTCGGGCGCAGGTTCGCGGCTGTGAAGATGCTGCTCGGCCCCGAAAAGCCCGCCGCCGTACTGCGTCATCACCCCGGTGACCGCCCGGCCAGATACTCGGCGGCATTCTTCTGCCGACAGGCCGCAGGGTGCCGTCGGTCATGGGGATCCTAACCTCTCCGTCATTGCTTCGCAATGCCACCTCCCCTATCGAGGGGAGGCTTTGGCATTCCGTAAAGCTTTGTCTCTTCGCCAGAGGCTCCCCTACTAGGGGAGCTGTCTGCGAAGCAGACTGAAGGTTGTATGAAGGACGACCTGCCCTGGATGCTGGATGCCGCAGTCCGGACGGGGCTGCGGGACTTCCGGCGGCGGGAGCTGCACATCCGGGCCGTCCGGCTGCGACGGCGGCTGCTGGGAGCCGCGACCCGGTTTTGGCGGTTCCGTGACGGGCTGACCGGGTTCCGCGCCCAAAGGCGGACTGACCATGCTGCTCGTCTCCTCCGGCGGGCCGCTCGGCCCGGGAGCATCCTCAAGCTCATGGCGGATGAAGGGCGTCAGAGATTCCATAAAAAACACCTCCGCACCTAGGGTGTGCGGAGGCGGGGGAGAATATGCGGGGAAAAAATTCATGCAATCTTTTCTACGCTTTTTCGACTGTTTTCTCAAAAAAGGTTGACTTTTTGATAAAACAAACTGCATTGAGTTGCAGATGCCGAAGAAAAATACAAAACAGGAAAGGAAGGAAAGCGCCCCTCCCGCCTGAGCAGGCAAAAGACTTTCTGAAAGACGCGGCCCTGAGAAGGCAGGCGATGAGGAAGAGAAGGAAAGCAGTCACACAATGACCTCCACTGTGCTCCCCGCTGCGGGCCTTTTACGACCACCTGTTTGTCGATGCGCTCCTTGAGCGCGGCAACGTGGGAGATGATGCCCACGAGGCGGTCGCCCTCGGTGAGGCCGGCGAGGACCCGGATGGCCTGCTCAAGGCTCTCGTCGTCCAGCGAGCCGAAGCCTTCATCGAGGAAGAGGGTGTCCAGCCGGATGCCGCCCGCCGCGCTCTGGACCTCGTCCGAGAGGCCCAGAGCCAGCGCCAGTGAGGCTTTGAAGCTCTCACCGCCCGAGAGGGTCTTGACGCTGCGGCGGGTGCCGTTGTAGTGGTCGATGACGCCGAGGTCGAGGCCGGACTGGCTGCGCTGGTTCTCGGCACCCACCCGCTCCAGCTCGTACTGCCCGGCGGTCATCTGCATAAGGCGGGTGTTGGCGTGGACGAGGATGGCGTCGAGGTAGTTCATCTGGATGTAAGCCTCGAGGCGGATCTTCTGTTTGCTGCTGAGGGTGCCGCCCGCCGTGGAGGCGAGGGCGTTCACCCACTGCCAGCGGCGTTCCAGCTCCGCCCGGGCGGCGGCGTGCTGACGGTAGAGGTCAGCAGCCTTCCGGTTGGGCAGGAGGCGGGCCGTCAGGGCCTTTTCCTGAGCCGCGAGAGCGGTGCGCCGGGCCGTCAGGGCGTCCCGCTGGGATTCGAGGGCGGGCAGGTCGGCGGCTTCGTCCGCCTCCGTCTGCTGGGCCGTCAGGGCCGTGACTGCGGCCTCGGCAGCGGCGTAGTCTTGCCGGGCCCTGGCCAGAGCCGACGCGGCGGCATCCATCCCGGCCCGGAGGGCGCAGCGCTCGTTTTCCAGCCCGGACAGCGCCCGGCGGGCTTCTTCCCGGTCGGCGGCGGGCAGAGCGGCCCGGGCCTCGGCACACTGGGCCTCCAGAGCCTTGGCGGAGGCAGACTGCCGGGCGGCTTCCTCAGCGGAAGCCCGTGCCTCGGCTTCGAGGGCAGAGCGCTGGGCGGTCTTTTTCTGCCGCTCGTCCTCCTGCCGGGCCTTGGCGGCGAGGGCGGCGGCATTCTGCTGCTGAGCCTTGTCGAGGGCTTCCTGTGCGGCGTGCAGGGCCTCGCTTTCTTCGGCCAGAGCCGTCTTCAGAAGCGAGACGGTCAGCTTCACCGGCCCCTCCGGCGAGGTGAACCGCTCCGGCAGCAGGGCCTCGGCGTCCCGGCGGAGGGTGGCTTTGGCCTCCCGGTCTGCGGCCACGGCCTGGGCGGCGGCCGCACTGGCTTCCTGCGCGGCGCGGTCGGCCTCGTCGGCGGACTGTCTGGCCGCGTCTACCCGGGCCTGAGTGGGGGCTTCGGCGGGCAGAACGGCCCGCTTCGGGTGATGGGTGCTGCCGCAGACGGGGCAGGGGGTGCCGTCCGTCAGCCCTTCGGCCAGCAGGCCCGCCTGCGCGTTGAGAAAGGCCCGCTCGAGGTGGTCGCGGAGGGCGTGGGCGCGCTCCTTTGCGCCGTCGGCGAGAAGATAACGCTCCTGCGCCTGCCGTGCGGCCTGCCCCCGGCGCTGCCCCTCGGCGAGGCTCTGGGCCAGCTGCGCGAGGGCCGTTCCCCGCCGAGCCAGCTGTTCGGCCCGGGCCTCAAGGCTCACGTTCTCGGCCTCCGCGCCCCCAAGGGCGGCGAGGCTCTGCTCCAAAGCGGTCAGTTCTCCGTCCAGCTGCCCGAGGGCGGCGCGGCGCTTTTCAGCTCTGGCGTTCTCGAGGGCGGCGGCGTCCCGGGCGGCAGAAAGCTTCTTTCGAGGCTGTCCAGCCCGTCGAAGGCCGCAAGGTTGGATTTCGCACGCTCGAGCTTTCCGGCCAGCGCGTCCAGCGCGGCGGAATCCCCGGCGTGGCGGGCCGCTTCGGCCTCGGCGGCGTCCAGAACGGGCCGCAGAGCGTCCTGCCGGGCCTGCGCGGCGGTCAGCTCGAGGCGGAGCTTCTCGGCCTGTTCGGCCCGGCCCAGCGTCTGCTGGAGCTTGTCCAGCTCTGCCTCGGCCTCAGTCCGGGCGGCGGTGGCGGCGCTCAGCGCCTGCTCCTGCCCGGCCAGCATGGCGTCCAGAAGGGGCAGCACCGCTTCCGGCGACGCCTGCCCGCCCGCCTCGCAGAGGGGGGACAGCTCGTCAAGAACGGCTTCGTCGGCGTCCCCTTCGGCCCAGCTCAGGCCGGAGAGCAGCTGCCCGATGCGGACGCTCTGCTCCTCCCGCTGGCGGGTGAGGGCAGCGTTCTCGGCCTGCAGCCGCTCTTGGAGACGCTGGTAGGGCTGGGTGCGGAACAGCTTGCGGAAGATCTTGCTCCGCTCCTCGGTGGAAGCGTTGAGCAGCCGGGTGAACTGCCCCTGAGCGATCATGGCGATTTGGGAGAACTGGTTGTAATCCAGCCCGATGATGTCCACCACGGCGGCGGTGACGTCCTTGGCCCGGGTGACGGGCGGGCGGCCGTCGGCGTAGGTGAGGCAGGCGTCGGCCTTTTCGGTGGTGAAGCCCTCGCCCCGGGCTTTCGGGCGGAGGTATTCGGGATTGCGGCGGACGGTGCAGCGCTGTCCCCGCACCTCGAATTCCAGTTCCACGAAGGTGGGGGTGCCGGGCTCGGCGTACTTGCTGCGGAGCATGGCCCCTCCGGACGCCGCCGCTGGAATGGTCGTAGAGGGCGTAGGTGATGGCGTCGAAGAGGTGGTCTTGCCTGCGCCGGTGTCGCCGGTGACGAGGTAGAGCCCGCCTCTGCCCAGCTGGGCGAGGTCCAGAACGGTCTTGGCGGCATAAGGCCCGAAGGCCGACAGGGTCAGTTTCAGGGGCCTCATGCTTCGTCCTCCTTCCAGATGTCCTCGATGAGCGATTGGCAGAACGCCGCCTGTTCGTCAGAGAGAGGCTGGCCGTTCTGGGCTTCGTAAAAGGCTGCAAAGTGCTCGAGGGGCGTCTTGCTCTCGGCCCGGGCAGCGTCGTCGGGCGTCTCAGCGGCCTGGGTGCGGCGGTTGTCGTAGTCCAGCCGCATGAGGTTCGGGTAGATGACCCGCAGCCGGGCCAGCGCGTCGGGGACGTCCTGCTCGTCGGTGAGGGTGATGTGGAGGTAGTCGTCCGTCGGCGTGCCGTCGTAGGTCCGGCGGTCCGTGAGCTCCATGTAACTGCCCCGCAGCTCCCGCAGGTCGTGCCGGGGGGTGAGAGGCGCGGCCTCGAAGCGGACGCTGCCCTTTTCGCCCAGAGTGACGAAGAGAGCGGCTTTGTGCTGATGGGCCTCGGAGAAGGAATATTTGAGGGGACTGCCTGCGTAGCGGACGGTGTCACCGTCCCACCTTCTGGGGACTGTGGAGGTGGCCCAGAGCCACATAGTCGAAGCCCTCGAAGAGGGAGACGTCGATGCTGTCCACCCCGCCCACGCTGGGCTCTTCGCTCTCGCAGACCGCCGCCCCGGCTACGAACTGGTGGGCCACCAGCACGTTCCGGCGGGCGGGGTCGGAGTGCGCAGGCGTTCAGCACACAGCCGATGGCGTCGTTGTAGCTCTCGATCTTCTCGTCCGGGAAGACGTGCCGCACGGCGGCGGGCTTCAAAAAGGGCAGGAGCCAGATGTCCACCGGGCCGTATTCGTCCGTCAGGGTGATGGGCGCGGGCGGTGCGGCAAAGACCGGGCTGACGTATGCCCGGCTCCCCGCCAGAAGCTGTGCGCCGAAGGCGATGCGGTCTGCCGAGTCGTGGTTGCCGCTGACGGCAAAAACGGGCAGTCCCCGCGCTGCAAGCTCGGTGAGGAACCAGTCCAGCAGCCGCACCGCCTCGGCGGGCGGCACGGGCTTGTCGTAGGTCGCCTGCCAGCAGAACGCCGTCCACGGGCCGGGTGTCCAGCAGAGAGAGGACCTGCTCTAAAATGTAGCGCTGGTCGTCCAGCATGGAGAATTCGCAGACCCGCTTGCCCAGATGCAGGTCAGAGAGGTGAAGGAAACGCATGGGGACACCGCCTTTCGTTGGGATGATTTTATTATAGGAGAGTTGGGGGCGTTTGTCGAGGGGGTGTAAATTTTCTATGCAATGCTTGACTTTTGCGCGGGATGGCATATAATAAACTCAGGAATGTGAATACTCCATTGGTTTCACCCCAATGGAAAAGCCCCCAAGGAGCCGCGAACTCCCAGGGGGCTTTCCTTTTAATTAGGCTTTGCGGTTCTCATCGTATCTGTCAAGCCATTTGCAGATGAACCGCGACGTTACATCTGCTGCGACAGACACCAAGAATGTGAATATATACTCCATTGCTTCACCCCCTCTCCCGTGGATTACGGGATGAACCGCAAAGCAAGTATATCATAAATTCTGACAAAAAGATACATCAAATCGAAAAGAGCCTCCCCTTTCGGGAGGCTCTTCCGTCTTCACATCACGCGGCCGGGAACATCTTTTCCCAGGTGTCTTTGCCCACGGAGCCGTCGGAGGTCAGGCTGTGGCGGGTCTGGTAGCGCTTGACGGCGGCGACGGTGCTGGCACCGAACTTGCCGTCGGTGGTGAGCCGCTCGCCCTCGGCGTTGAGCTTCTGCTGCACCAGCCGGACGCAGCCGCCTGCGCTGCCGCTTCGCAGCACGATGCCGGGGTAGGGGACGGTGAGTCCGTGTTTGGCCGTGTAGCGGGCGTAGAGCACGTTCCAGGTGTTCACGCCCACTTTGCCATCCTCTTTGAGGCCGTACCGGAGCTGGAACTCCCGGACAGCCTTCTCGGCGTTTGCGCCGAACTTTCCGTCCACGGTAAGGGCGGCGTGCCAGGTGCAGCTGTCCCGGATGCCGTTGAGCCAGGTCTGCACGAGGGCCACGTCCGGGCCGGAGCTGCCGCGCTGGATGAGCGAGTAGTAAGCAGGAATTGCCATAGTGTTGTCACACTCCTTCCGCGCTCATCCTATGCGGCGTGCCGATGGCCTGTTCACCCGGCCAGCACCACGTCCTCCCGGGGCGCGGTGAGGCCGTCCCACCACTCCACGAACCGGAACCGGACGATATACTCCCCGCAGACAAGGTCGTTTTCGGCAGGCGTGTCGTACCCGCCGCAGGCTGACCGGCAGAGCCCCGGGTAGAGCACGCACCACCAGTTCCGGCCTGCCCGCCGCGTCCCGATGTCCAGCCGCACCGCGTCGTACCGCCCGGCGGGCAGAGCCCCGCCGTCATAGCGCCGGGTGGGAAAGTACATATTCACGAGGCAGGCTTTCACCGGTGCGCGGATGCCGAGAGCGGCCAGTGTCTGGCGGGCCGTCAGCTCGAAGCGGACGAGGTTTTCCGCCGCCCACGCCCGGGCATCGGCCCGGCTGTTTGCCGGGCAGGCTTCGTCGGTGAGGACTAGCACGGCGTCCCGGACAGCCAGCTTCGCGCTCTGGTCGCGCACGGAGTCGGTGTCGGCCCGGATGTGGAGCCGCAGGGTGTCGGCGGCAAGCTGGTCGGCGGTGGTGAGCTGGCTCTGCGCCCAGCCTACCCCCAGCGACAGCAGAAGACAGAACAGCAGCGAGGCGCACAGCGCCCCCATTTCGCGGCGGGATAACATAAAAAACAGGCCCCCTCATGGAAAGTTTATCCAGAGGATGGGCCTGTTTTTAGAAAATTATTCTTTAATTCTTCAGCGACTGCATCGGGGCGGGGAGTCTGCCGCCGCGGTTAATGAAGACGGAGGGGTCACGCTGGTTGACAGGCATGATGGGGCCGTAGCCCAGCAGGCCGCCGAAGTCCAGCACTTCGCCCGCCTTGCGGCCGATGGCCGGGATGACGCGGACGGCGGTGGTCTTGCTGTTGACCATGCCGATGGCGGCTTCGTCGGCGATGAGGGCGCTGATGACGGCAGGGGTGGTGTCGCCGGGGATGATGACCATGTCGATGCCCACAGAGCAGACAGCCGTCATGGCTTCCAGCTTTTCAATGGTGAGACAGCCGCACTCGGCGGCGTGGATCATGCCGTCGTCCTCGCTGACGGGGATGAAAGCACCCGACAGGCCGCCAACGTGGTTGGAGGCCATGACGCCGCCCTTCTTGACAGCGTCGTTGAGCAGGGCGAGGCAGGCAGTGGTGCCGCAGCAGCCGCAGGTCTCAAGGCCCATCTCCTCGAGGATGTTGGCCACGCTGTCGCCCACAGCGGGGGTGGGGGCCAGCGACAGGTCGATGATGCCGGCGGGTACGCCCAGCTCTTTGGAGGCGAGGTTTGCCACCAGCTGACCCACGCGGGTGATCTTGAAGGCGGTGCGCTTCACCAGCTCGGCCACCTGGTCGATGGGGGCATCCTTGGGCAGCCGGGCCAGCGCGGCGCGGACCGCGCCGGGGCCGGAGACACCGACGTGGATCTCGCAGTCGGGCTCACCGGGACCGTGGAAAGCACCCGCCATAAAGGGATTGTCCTCGGGCGCGTTGCAGAAGACCACAAGCTTTGCTGCGCCGATGCACTGACGGTCGGCGGTCAGCTCGGTGGCCTTCTTTACGGCCTCGCCCATCAGCTTGATGGCGTCCATGTTCAGGCCCGCCTTGGTGGCACCGATGTTCACCGAGCTGCAGACGATGTCCGTCTCGGCCAGTGCGCGGGGGATGGACTCGATGAGGCGCAGGTCGCCCGCCGAGAAGCCCTTGTGGACGAGGGCGGTGTAGCCGCCCACGAAGTTGACGCCCACCTTCTTGCCGGCGGCGTCGAGGGTCTTGGCAAAGTCCACCGGGTCGGCGTCCGGGCAGGCACCCAGCAGCATGGCGATGGGGGTGACGCTGATGCGCTTCTTGATGATGGGGATGCCGTACTCGGCGCTGATGTGCTCCACAGCCGGAACGAGCCGGGCGGCGCGGGTGGTGATCTTGTTATAGATTTTTCGCAGGCTTTCCTGGGGTCCGGGTCGATGCTGTGCAGCAGGCTGATGCCGATGGTGACGGTGCGCACGTCCAGATTGTCCTGCGTGAACATCTCGATGGTCTCGAGGATGTCGCCGGTGTTCATCATGCTCATAGTAGTTTGCTCCTTAAATCGTGTGCATCGCGTCGAAAACTTCCTGGCGGGTGAGGTTGATCTGCATCCCCATCTCAGCGGCCAGAGCGTCCATCTTCTGGTGCAGCTCCTCGTGGGAGACGCTGCACTTGGAGATGTCCACCAGCATGATCATGGCGAACATGCCCTGCAGGATGCTCTGGGTGACGTCCTCGATGTTGATGTTCAGCTCACAGAAAAGGCCCGAGACACGGGCGACGACGCCCACGGTGTCGTGGCCGATGACGGTAATGAATGCTTTCATAATTCCTACCCCTTCTATATAAATGTTGACAAAACGAAAGGCTCTCCCTTGGGAGAGGCTTACTCATCTCAAGTATAGCAGATTTCACGAAAAATGAACACTCTTTTTGGAAAAAAGAGCAGGGGAAAAGGGAAAAAGAATGGCTATCTCCGGCAGAACTTGCAAAAACCAGATGCAAACTGCCGGGCAGTGTGCTATACTTATCTACAAATATCGCCACAGGCTGAACAAAGGAGAGACAACGATGGAACAGCTTCTGAAGATCCTTGAAGACAATGCCCGGATGTCAGTGGAGGACATCGCGGCCATGCTGAATAAATCCCCGCCGAGGTGGCGGCTATGATAGATCTGGCCCGGGCGCAGGGCATCATCAAGGGCTACAAGACCCTCGTGGACTGGGAGAAGGCCGGCGTGAACCGGGTGGAAGCCGTCATCGAGCTGAACGTCAGCCCCAAGAAGAGCCGCGGCTTTGACGAAATTGCTGCCACCATCGCCTCCTTCGACGAAGTGGAGAGCGTGCTGCTGATGAGCGGCGGCTACGACCTGCAGCTGGTCATCAAGGGCCAGACCTTCCAGGAGATCGCCCTCTTTGTGGCAAAGCGGCTGTCGCCGCTGGACGATGTGCTGTCCACGGCCACCCATTTCGTGCTCCGCACCTACAAAAAAGAGGGCCGTCTGTATCAGGACGAAGAAATCGATGAAAGAGAGTGCACCGTGCTGTGATGGATTACGATAAACTGATCGCGCCTGCCGCTGCGGCCATGCGCCCCTCCGGCATCCGCAAATTCTTCGACCTCGCCGCCGAGATGCCCGAGTGCATCAGCCTCGGCGTCGGCGAGCCCGACTTCAAGACCCCCTGGGCCGTCCGTGAGGCGGGCATCGAAAGCCTCGAGCATGGCCGCACCCGCTATACTTCCAACGCGGGCCTGAAAGAGCTGCGGGCCGAGATCGCCCGCTACCTCGACCGCCGGATGGGCCTGAAATACGACCCGGCAAAGGAAGTTCTCGTCACCGTCGGCGGCAGTGAGGCCATCGACATGTGCATCCGCACTCTGGTGCAGCCCGGCGATGAGGTCATCATCCCGGAGCCGTGCTTCGTCTGCTACGAGCCCATCACCACCCTGTCCGGCGGTGTGCCGGTCCATGTGGCCTGCCGGCAGGAGGATGAGTTCCGCCTCCGGGCCGACGCCCTGAAAGCCGCTATCACCCCGAAGACCAAACTCCTCATCATGCCCTTCCCCAATAATCCTACCGGCGCGGTGATGGAGCGGGAAGACCTCGAGGCCATCGCGGAAGTCCTGCGCGGCACCAACATCATGGTGCTGTCGGATGAGATCTACTCCGAGCTGACCTACGGCCTGCAGAACCACGTTTCCATCGCCACGCTGCCCGGCATGGCCGAGCGGACGGTGGTGGTCAACGGCTTCTCCAAGACCTACGCCATGACGGGCTGGCGGCTGGGCTATGCCTGCGGCCCCGCGCCCATCATCAAGATCATGACCAAGATCCACCAGAGCGCTATCATGAGCGCCCCCACCACCAGCCAGTACGCCGCCATCACGGCCCTCAAGGACTGCGACGGCGAGATCGAGCGGATGCGCAACGAGTACAATATGCGCCGCCGCCTCGTGGTGAAGAGCTTCAACGATATGGGCCTGAGCTGTTTTGAGCCGCGGGGCGCGTTCTATGCTTTCCCCTGCATCAAGTCCAGCGGCATGAGCAGCGAGGAGTTCTGCACAAAGCTTTTGGAGCAGAAGCATGTCGCCATCATCCCGGGCAACGCCTTTGGCGCGTCCGGCGAGGGATACGCCCGCGTGTCCTACGCCTACAGCGTGGAGCACCTGATGGAGGCTATCCGCCGCATCCGGGAGTTTTGAACGAGAACTGCAAGTGAGGAGGAAAAACGATGCGCGATCGTGTGACAGTCCTGGCCCCGGCCAAGCTGAATCTGGCGCTGGACGTGGTGGGCATCCTGCCCGGAGGCTACCATGCGCTGGATATGACCATGCAGGCCATCTCGCTGTACGAGCGGGTGGTCATCCGCCGCAGTCCTTACCTTGATCTGACCCTGCCCGGCAGCAATGTCAAGCCCGGCCCGGGCAACACCGCCATCACGGCGGCGCTGGCTTTTCCACTATACGGGCCTGCTGGCGGGTGCAGACATCACCATCTATAAGAACGTCCCCGTCCGGGCCGGTATGGCTGGCGGCAGCGCCGACGCTGCTGCTGTTCTGGTGGGTCTGAACGAGCTGTACGGCGCCCGTCTGTCCATGAGCGAGCTTTGCGCTCTGGGTGCCGGTATCGGCGCAGACGTGCCGTTTGCCCTCATGGGCGGCACCTGCCGGGTGCAGGGCCTCGGTGACCTCATCAAGGCGCTGCCGCCCATGCCCGAGTGCTGGTTCACAGTGGTGATGCCCGACTATGGCGTCTCGACGCCGGAGGCTTTTGCGGCCTACGATAAGGTGGGCAGCAGCGTCCATCCCGACTGCGCCGCTCAGGAAGCCGCCATCCGGGCGGGCGACCTGGACGCTGTCTGCGCCGCTGCCGGAAACGCCCTCGAGGAGTGCAGCGGGGCCAAGGACAACGAGGCCATCAAGGCCGCCCTCCGGGAGAATGGGGCTGTCACCGCCCTTATGACCGGCAGCGGCGCGGCGGTCTTCGGCGTGTTTCGCACCGAAGCCGAGGCCAAAGCCGCCGCTGACGCTCTCCGCGCCCGCTGGCCGCAGGTTTATACCGCCCAGCCTGTCAGGGGGGGCTGGCCCTCTCCGTCACCTTCGGTGACACTGCCCGGGTTGCGGCTCCCAGCGTCTGCTTCGCTGTCGCTTGCATCCTGCTGGCCGCGGCCCCAACAGCTCCTCCCTGTTTCCGCCGCTGGCGGCGGTCGTCGCCGTTGCTCCCAGAGGGAGAGGCTTTCGAGCGGCGCTGACCCTATAAAATGCATAACCCTCCTTCCCGTCGGGCATACTGCCCAAAGGAAGGAGGGTCTTTTGTGCAGACCTTTTATAAAATCTGTCTCATCCTCATGATCGTCGGCGGCATCAACTGGGGCCTTGTGGGCCTGTTCCAGTTCGACTTCGTCGGCTGGCTGCTGGGCGGCAGCGCGTCCATCTGGTCACGCATCGTGTTCACGCTGGTGGGCGTGGCCGCTATCTGCGGTATCCCGGGCCTGTTTACAGACGAGACCGGGGAGTAGAGACAAAAGAAAAAGGCTCTCATGCCGGCAGGAAATACGGCACGAGAGCCTTTTTGATACCTATAAAGAATCCCGCCCGGACGTCTGCGGCAATCAAACCTACCCTTGCGGACAGGTGGGTGCTCTGTCTCCGGTTTCGCGCTTCCTCATCGAGCCTTCATGGTCGACCCATGACGGGGAGGTCTGCAATCCACCGACGAACTCCAAGCTCCCGTTGAATGATTAGTAGGATCATATAAACCGCAACAAATCGCGCCGGGCAGGAAGTCTTTGCTGAGAAATCACTCGATCTCGAACTGGTCGCTCAGACGCTTCTCGAACAGCTTGCTGACTTCCAGCAGGGTCTCATCGTCCTCGACCACATCGAGATACTCGCCCTCGTCGTCCTCGCCGACGCTCAGGATGACCAGCTGGGCGTCCTCGTCCAGGTCTTCCTCATTCTCGGCGTATTCGACAACGGCCAGGTAATGCACGCCCTTATGGTCCAGAGCGTCGATCACTTCAAACGTGACCTCATTGCCGTCCTCGTCCTCGAGGGTCATCAGGTCAGGCTGATATTCCTCTTCGGTCTCAGCGGCGGACTTGTTCATATCTTCTGCCATAAGTCACGTTCTCCTGTCAAATATCTAAAAAATGGGATAACTGTCACACCCTGCCCGCTCTGCTCCCTCTGAGCTGTGGGTTCCGGGTACGCCTATAGTGTAGCGTTTTTGCCCGCTCGTCAAGATGTTTTCGCATAGAAATCCAATAACAAATTTTCACGCTTTTCCCTCTCGCTTCCCGGGCCGGAATGTGATATACTATAGCGATAGCTTTTGAAAAGCCATCTTTGCTATAATATATGGACAGGGAGGCCCGCTCATGAGAGCCTTGAAAAAAATAATGGCGGCACTGGCCCTGACGGCAGTTCTGGCCGGATGCAGTGCACATAATATCCTCTCCAGCATCCAGGGCGGGAAGGCTGGCACGGTGCAGACGGTCAGCCGCCCGGCTGTGGAGTCGGCAGAGCTGCAGTTCACCCACCCGGCGGCGGGGGACACCATCGCGGTGTTCGATACCTCGGCAGGCGTGTTCAAAGCAGTGCTTTTCCACCGAGGCCCCGCAGGCCGTGCAGAACTTCACGACATTGGCCCAGCAGGGCTTTTACAACGGACTGACCGTCACCCGGGTGGAGAAGGACTTCGTGGTGGAGGCCGGGCAGGGCGCGGACGGCAGAGGCACCACCATCTGGAACGGGAACCGTTTCTCCGCCGAGACCACCGATAGGCTCCATCACTATTCCGGCGCACTCTGCGCGGCAGCGGACGCCTCCGGCGACTGCGCCAGCGTCTTCTATGTCATGGAGACCCTGCCGGGCAGCAGCTCGGTGACGCAGGAGCTCATCGACCAGATGAACGCCGCCGGCTGGCGGGCTGACGTGGTGAGCGCCTACCAGACAGCGGGCGGCGCACCCTACCTCGACTACACCGACACTGTTTTCGGGCAGGTGTACGAGGGGATGGAAGTGGTGGACACCATCGCCCAGACCGGCGTGGACGAAAATCAGCGCCCGACGGAGGCTGTCACCATCAACAGCGTGACCATCACGAAATTTGAATAAGAAGCTGCTTTTCCGCCTTCCGGGCGGTGGGACAGCTGCAAAAAAATCACCCGCCAACTGGCGGGTGATCTGCGTTATGGGAAATCAGACGAGATGCGGGAAAATCGGGAAGAAATCAGAGATTCCTGCCCACCCGCAGGGAGATGGCAACATAAGTCTGGCCGCGAATGGTCCGGGCCACTACGCCTGCCTTGGTATAGTTGCCCTTCAGGGCAAAATCCAGGGCTTCGTTTTGATCGTTGCCTTTGATTTGATCGATGATCTTCTGCAGCGTGGTATCGTTGTAGTCATATTTGGCGACCAGAGTGAGGGTGGCGTTCTGGTTGTCAGCATCCCACTTGGCATCCACCTTGTTGAACACTGTGTACCCAAAGGCATTGAACTTCAACTTGGCATCTAGGTCATCCAGACGGGCGTTGGCAACTTCCTGCATATCAGGGTCATTGGCCAGGGCCACGGTGCGGCCGTTGTTGATGGCCTGCATCACATTGGCTTCGGCCTGGGCCTTCGGGCTGGAGGAGCCGCCGCCACCGCTGCAGGCGGTCAGGAGCAGAAGGGTCAGTGCACCGGCCAGAAGCAGGGCAGTCAGCTTTCTCAGTTTTGTCATGTGGGTCGCCTCCAATCGTTTTTGTTTTGGTGAGTCCAGTCGTTTTTCTCGTGAAGAAGCATCATCCCCGGCCATCTGGTCAGGGGGTTCTTCTACCCTCATTTTATCGGAGAAGAGCCGGTGCTGTCAAGCTGGAAAACTATACAAATTCGGCTCAGGAAAATTGTGAAAACAAACCGGAAAACGACGATTTTCTGCGGACTTTGCAACAAACTGTCCGGACTTCGCAAAGAAACTTTGCCACAGGGGCGGCGGGGCGTTCAGACCTCCCCGGGTGCTCCTTCCGCCACTGGATGTAGTCGTCCAGGATGACCGTCGCGCTCACCGAGTCGAGGATGCTTTTCCGCTTCGCGCCGAAGGTGCCGCTCTCGTCGAGGAGGTCAGCAGCGGCGCAGGTAGTCTGGCGCTCGTCCCACATCCGGACGGGCAGCCCGCTCCAGATCTCCACAGTCTTGGCCAGCTTGCGGCTCTTGCGGGCGCGCTCGCCCTCGGTGCCGTCCATGTTCAGCGGCAGGCCGATGACGATGAGCTCGGCTTCGATTTCTTTGCCACCTCGCAGACCCTGGCGGCAACTTTGTCCCGGGCCTTGACGGTGATCTGAGGCGTGATGGGGGAAGTCAGGAACTCGGTGCGGTCGCAGGTGGCGAGGCCGGTGCGGCTGTCGCCGTAATCTACTGCTAAAATTTTCATGCAGGTGTCCTCTTTCTGAGATGATTTTTTCTTCATTGTACCACAGAATAGATGTCGCTGCAATTTTGTGGTACAATGATAGAAAAATGAGGGCAAGCCGCCCACGATAGAAAACTGACCCAACGGAGAGATTCACCATGTTAAAACTACTTTTAGGCGGCTCCGGCAGCGGAAAGACCACCCTGCTGTACCAGCGCATCCGGGCGCGGGCTGAGGCGGGGGAGAAGAGCATCCTGCTGGTGCCGGAGCAGTTCACCTCGTCCACCGAGGGCCGCATCCACCGGGAGATGGGCGACGCGCTGAGTGGACTGGTGGAGAGCTTTTCCTTCACCAGCCTCGCCGAGCATATCCTGTCGGCGGAGGGCGGCTCTGCCGTCAGACCCTCAGCGACGCGGGCCGGGCTGTGCTGGTGCGCCGCGCCCTCGAGGAACTGCAGGACAACGTCCATTACTATTACCGCCACCGCCGCTCGGCCGCCTTCTGCCAGATGGCCGCCGAGACCATCGACGAGCTCAAGAGCGCGGGTCTCTCGGGCCAGCAGCTCTATGAGCTGGCGCAGGACTGCGGCACCGACAGCGCCAAGCTCAGCGAACTGGCCCTCATCTTTCAGGGCTACGAGACCCTGCTGGCCGGGACAGGCATGGACCCCTCCGACCGGCTGGAGCTGGCCGCATCCCGCCTCGAGGCCGCACTGGCCCGGGGCGAACTGCCGGAGTTCCTGCGGGACAGGGCTGTCTTTATCGACGAGTTCGACACCTTCAACGCCCCGAAAAAGCGGCTGATGGGCGCTCTGCTGGCCTCGCTGCCCACCGTGACGGTGGCCCTCTGCGACGACGGCACCCCTCTCGTGCCGGGGGACATGAGCCTTTTCTCCGGCGCGAAGCAGGTGGCGGCGCAGCTGCGCCAGCTGGCCCGCCGGAACGGCACTGCGGTGGCCGTGCCGGAACTGCTGCGCCGGGACGTGCGCCACGCCGACGCCCCGGCCTTGCCGCTGCGGCCCAGCTGCTGGCCACGGGCCGGTGTGACCCGCTTCCGGCCTGTCCGGAAATAAAATTATTCGCCGCTCCCAGCCGGGAAGAAGCCCGCGCCGCCGCTGCTGCCATCCGCCGCCTCATGCGGCAGGGCGTCCGCTGCGGGAAGGTGGCGGTGGTCTGCCGCGACATCTCGAAATACCGCGCCGCCGTGAAGTACGAGTTCCGGATGGCGGACATCCCCCTCTACTGCGACGAGCCGACGACTCCCGAGTTCAGCGCCCCGGCCACGGCGGTGCGGTGTCTGCTGGCCATTGCCCGGGGTGTGGAGCTGACGGAACAGCTCACCACCCTGGCCAAGACCGGCCTCTGCGCCCTCACCGAGGAAGAGGTCTGCGCCCTTGAGAACTACGCCTACACCTGGTCGCCCAACGCGGCGGCGTGGCGCGCGCCTTTCGAGAAGAACCCCCGGGGCTTCGGTGATGTGGAGCCTACCGACGAGGACAGAGAAAACCTTGCCCGGGCCGAAAAGGCCCGCGCCCTTCTCGTCACCGCCGCCGACGGCCTGCGCGCGAAGCTCCGCTCTGCCAACGCCGAGCAGATGAGCCGCGCCCTCTACTTCTGCCTGAAGGAGCTGGGCGCGGAGGACGCTCAGGCCGCGCAGGTGGAGGCCATCCGGGCCGAGCGGGGCATCCCCGCCGCCGAGGAAGCCGCCCGGGAGTGGAACGTGGTCATGGGCCTGCTGGACGAGATGGCGAGCCTGCTGGGCGGCCAGAGCGTCACCATCTCCGAGTACGAAGAGCTGTTCGGGCTGCTGCTGCGCTCGTCCGACCTCGGCCACATCCCCCAGACGCTGGACGCCGTGGTGCTGGCCAGCGCAGGCAAGATGCGCCTTGACGCACCGGACTATGTCTTTGTGCTGGGCCTCTCCGAGGGCGAATTCCCCGCCGCGCCCGGCGAGACGGGCCTGCTGACCCACGCCGACCGCGACGCCCTGATGGCGCAGGAGATCGAGCTTCCGGACTGCTTCGAGAACCGGGTGGTCCGCGAGCAGGTCTGCTTTTATAAGGCCCTTACCGCCCCGGCAAAGGGGCTCTGGCTCAGCTGGCCGAAGGGGCAGGGCCAGACCCTCTGTGCCGCCCTCGAGCCCATCGTGGACGTGCTGAGACCGGGTGCGCCGGAACTCGACCTGACCGACCTCGCGGCCACTGCCGCCGACGGCCTCGATGTGCTGGGCGGCGGCTGGCCCCTGACGGAGATCGAACGCGCCAGCCTCACCGAGGCCCTTCATGCCCCCGGCGGGGCAGAACCCGAGGGCCTCGCCCTCCTGCGCCGGATGGCGGGCCGCAGCCCCCGTCAGGTCAGCGACCTCGAGGCGCTGGAAACGCTGCTGGGCCGGCGGCTCCGCATCTCGCCCAGTCAGCTCGAAAAATACTACACCTGCCGGTACGGCTATTTCCTGCAGTACGTGCTGGGTCTGCGACCCCGGAAGCGGGCCGAGCTCTCCGCCGACCAGAGCGGCACCCTCATGCACTGGGTGCTCCAGATGGCCCTCGACCCCCACCCCGGCCCTGACAACCCCTGCGCTGGCTTACAGCCCTTCCTCGACCTCGACGACGAGGCCATGGCGGTGCTGGCCGGGCTTCTCGTAGATGAGTACGCAAAGCGCTACCTCCCCGAGGACACGGCCCGCTTTGCCTATCTGCTCTCCCGCCTCAAAAGAGCATGACGGGCCTGCTTTGCTACCTACGGGACGAGCAGCGCCAGTCCAGCTTCAAACCGGTGGCCTGTGAGCTGAAGATCGGCCCCGGCGAGGACGCCGTGCGGGGCCAGACCTACCGCCTCTCGGATGGCCGGACGGTGCAGCTCATCGGCACCGTGGACCGCGCCGACGAGTCGATCGAGGACGACGGCACCCGCTGGGTGCGGGTGGTGGACTATAAGACCGGCACGAAAAGCTCGACCTGCGGGAAGTCTACTGCGGCCTCGACTGTCAGATGCTGCTCTACCTGTTCAGCCTGACCCGGGACGCCGACGGACGATTCACCGGGGCAGAACCTGCGGGTGTGCTGTACCTGCTGGCCGACCCGGCCCCCGAGACGACCACCCGGGGCAAGGCCGCTCAGAGCATGGAATATAAGCTGGACGGCCTCGTCCGGGACGAGCAGAAGGTCTTCGACGCCATGGACGCCGAGGAGACGGGGCGGTATCTGCCCTTCAGCTTCCGGGGCGGTGTACCCAGCCCTTACCAGAAAGAGAAACGTGCCGACAAGGCCAAGCTCTCCCGCATCCAGCTCCATCTGGACGACCTTGTGACCCAGATGGGCGAACAGCTCTACGGCGGCTGCATCGCCGCCGAGCCGCTGGTCACGGGCCGCAGCCACTGCCGGTGGTGTGACTACGGTTTCATCTGCTGCCATGAGGAGGGCATCGGAGAGCGGGCGTTGGACGCCCCTGCAAAGCCTTTGAACCGGAAGAGAAAAAGGAGGAAGACCAGTGAGCGAGACAAAATGGACCCCGGCCCAGCGTGCCGCCATCGACGACCGGGGCGGTGCGCTGCTGGTGAGCGCCGCCGCCGGTAGCGGCAAGACCGCCGTGCTGACGGAGCGGGCCGTCCGGCTCATCACCGACCCGGAACATCCCGTGGACGCCGACCGGCTCCTCATTGTCACCTTCACCAACGCCGCCGCCGCAGAGCTCCGCGCCCGCATCGGGCAGGCGCTGCTCCGCCGCAGTCAGGCAGAGCCGGGCAACACGGCCCTCCGCCGCCAGCGGATGCTGCTGCAGAGAGCCCCCATCTGCACCATCGACGCCTTCTGCCTCGACCTGCTCCACAAGCACTTTCAGGCGCTGGACATCCCGCCGGACTTCACCCCTGCCGACCCCGGCAGCGTGGAGATGCTGCGGAACGCGGCCCTCTCCGAGACGTTGGAAGCGGCCTATCAGGATGCGGACTTCTGCGCCTTCGCCGACCTCTACGGCAAGGGCCGCACCGACAAGGCGGCGGGGGAGGCGGTTTTGCAGGTCTATGACTTCCTCCGCGCCCTGCCGGACTACGATAAAAAGCTGGATGAGATGCTGGCCCCGTGGCAGGACGAGAACGGCTTTGCCCGCACCTGCTGGCATGATATTCTGATGCAGGAGGCCGCCCGCTCTGCCCGGGCTGCGAAGGAGCTGCTCTGCGCCGCGCTGAACGACTGCAGGGAGGACTTCGTGACTGCGCAGGCCGACGCCGAGGCCAGCAAAAAGACCCCTGCCGCCAAGGAAAAGGCCGTGGCGGCAGTGAACGAGAAGTTCGCCGAACCCTCGAGAGGCTGGAAAACTCCGCCGCCCTGCTGGGCGAGGTGGAGCGTCTGGCCGGGGCGGGGGAATGGACGCCCCTCTACGACAGGCTGACGCCCTACGTCCTCGGCATGGAACAGGCCCCCAGCCTCAAAAATATGAAAAGCGGCTCACCGGTGAGCACAAGGACGCCGTCAAGACCCGGGCCGACGAGGCCGCAAAGCTCTTTGAGAAAATCGAAGACCTCATCAGTTGCAGCCTCGACGAAGCTGAGCTCGACCGGAAAGCCGCCGAACCCTGCCTCCGCGCCCTTTTTGCCACTGTGCGGGACTTCGACGCCCGCTTTGCGGCCCGGAAGCGGGAGAGAAGATTGCTGGAATTCAGCGACTTCGAGCATCTGGCCCTGCGGCTCCTGCGGGACGCCGACGGCCAGCCCACCGAGCTGTGTCAGGGCATCCGGCAGGGCTACGCCGCCGTCATGGTGGATGAGTATCAGGACACGAATGCCCTGCAGGATGCCCTTTACCGCTGTCTGGCCAGCCCGGCAGGGGATGACCTCTTCCTCGTGGGCGACTTAAAGCAGAGCATCTACCGCTTCCGTCAGGCGGACCCCAGCATCTTCCGGGAAAAGCTGGAGAGCTGGCCCCTCCTGCCCGGCGGCGAGGCCCGCCCCCGGCCCGAAGACGGCAGGCCCGGCGAGAACGCCATGCTGGCGCTGGACGCCAACTTCCGCTCTGCCCCGCAGGTGGTGGCGGGCATCAACTTTATCTTCGAACAGCTCATGACGCCTGCTCTGGGCGACACGGCCTACGGCGACGGACAGCGCCTCGTCTGCGGCGCACCCGGCGCGTACGAGGGCAGTGTGGAGGCCCACTTCCTGCCCGACGATGCCGCCGAGACGGATGCACAGTATATCGCCGACCGCATCGAGGCGATGGTGGCCTCCGGCGAGCCGGTGCGGGACGGCGGCACTACCCGCCCGGTGCAGTACGAGGACTGCTGTGTCCTGCTGGCGGCGAGGCGACTTCCCGGCCTACGCCGAGGCCCTGACGGCCCGGGGCATCCCGGTCTACGCCGACGCCCGGGAGAACCTGCTGGACGCGCCCCACATCCGCCCCCTCATCGCCCTGCTGCGGGTCATCGACAACCCCGCGCAGGACATCTATCTCGCTGCCGCCATGCTGGGGCCGATGTTCGGCTTTACGGACGACGACCTCGTCCGTCTCCGGGCCGGGGCGCAGACACCCGATCAGCACACCCGCATCAGCCTCTACGGCGCAGTTCTACAGGCCGTCCAGAGCGGGCGGAGGATGATTGCACCCGCTGGGTGCAGGCGTTCTACCAGCGTCTGACGGCCCTGCGCCGGATGGCCCGGAGCGTGCCGGTGGAGGAACTGCTGGAAGAAATTTTGTTTCCACCGGCTACCTCGCCGCCCTCGGTGCCATGGAGAACGGCCAGCGCCGCCGGGAGGACGCGCGGCGTTTCGCCTCCTTCTGCGCAGGGGCGGGCGCGGGCGGCATCTCGGCCCTCGTCCGTGCTATCGACGCGGCCACGCTGGCGGGCTCCACCGGGCAGGAGACTGCCCCGGCGGGCGCGGCCCGGCTGCGTCACTATCATGACCATCCACCGCTCCAAGGGCTTGCAGTTCCCGGTGGTGTTCGTGGCCGACATGGCCCGGCAGTTCAACGCCGCCGACACCCGCCAGCCCGTCCTGCTCCACCGCGTCTGCGGCGCGGGCCTCCGTCTCCGTCCCGAGGGCGGCGAGGGGGCCTATAAGACGGCGGCCTACACCGCCCTCTCCACGGTCCATGCCGCCGAGATGCGGAGCGAGCAGATGCGGCTTTTGTATGTGGCCCTCACCCGGGCGCAGGATAAGCTGATCTTGACGGTCCCGCTGGGCATCGGCCGGACGTCCAACCCCTTCGCCAAAGCCGCCGCCTTCCTCGCCGCCGGGGCGGGGAGACCCTGAACGCTCAGGCGGGCAGCTTCGCCGACTGGCTGCGGGCGGCGCTCCTCGTCCACCCAACGGCGGGCCTCTCCGCCGTCTGGCGGGGAACCTCGAGCTGCCCTTTGCGGACACCAGAAGCACCATCGCCCTCACAGTGCAGGCCGATGTCCTCCCGCCCGAAGAAGCCCCCGCCGAGGCGGAAGAGCCGACCCGGCCCGAGGCCGACCCGGCCCTTGTGGAGACGCTGCGGCAGGGCTTCGGCTGGCGGTATCCGGCGGCAGCACTGGCGGACATCCCGGCCAAGGTCAGCGTGACCAGCCTCGTCCACGCTGCTGAGCAGACCACCCTTGAGCGCCCGGGCTTCCTCTCGAAGGACGGCCTCACCGCCGCCGAGATGGGTACGGCTCTCCATGCCTTCCTCGAACACGCAGACTTCGGGGCGCTGGCCGCTGTGCGGGACGCAGAGGACGACGCCATTCTGGATGCCGTCCGCGCCGAGCGGGAGCGTCAGGCGGCGGCGCAGCTCACGCCCCCCGCCATTGCCGGGAAGCTGGATGTCTATAAGATACTCCGCTTTGTGCGCAGCGAGGCGTTCCGCCGCATCTGCGGGGCAGAGGATGTGCTGCGGGAGCTGGCTTTTATCACGTCGCTGCCTGCCGCCGAGGTCATGGCTGCCCAGGGCCGCGCCCTGCCTGACGGCCCTGCCGCCGACGCCGGGGTGCTGGTGCAGGGCATCGCGGACATCGTCCTCATCTACCCCGACCACCTCGAGCTTCTGGACTACAAGACGGACCGCCGCAAGACTCCTGCCGACTTCGTCCGCGCCTACCGCGCTCAGCTGGAGCTTTACGCAAAGGCCATTGATAAGCGCTTCGCCCCCCGGCGGGTGACTTATAAAGGGATATATTCGCTGGAGCTGGGGGAGCTGATTGAAGTATAAAATGACAGGAGCACAGAAAAATGGGAACACTGCTTTTAGGCGAAATTGAATCGGCGCTCCTGCAAGGATACTTCGGTGAACTGCGGACGAAAGAAGTTGTGGTCACAGAAGAACGGATGGAGCACATCCGGGAGCGCCACCCGCAGGATGTGGAGCTGTTCATACTTTATGGAAAGAGACCGTCGTGAAGCCGGATATTCTGCTGGTCGATGAAAAACATACCGGAACAGTCTTTGCAATAAAGCGCCTGCCCGAAACGAATCTGAATGTAGTCGTCCGGCTCGTGATGGAAACAGACCGGGAAGACCGCAAAAATTCTGTGATGACGTTTTACCGTATCCGGGAACGCAATCTGAAAAAGCTGATGGAGAAAACCGGCTGCTTTACAGCCGGGAATAATCGTGGTATAATAAGCATAGGATAAGAGTGCATTTGAAGTAGAGAATGTGCTGCTACACACCCACTGGGTCAAAAGAAATGCGGGAACGGGCACACCCGCCAGATGCAATCAACGGGGAATGGCAGAAATGCTGTTCCCCATTCCCTTATCCGGGCATCTTTTTTTGAAAAAGCGCATAAAATGCTTGACAGCCTCCCCGGGTGTGGTAGAATACCCGAGTAAAGAAAGCAGCTACGGCCTGTGCCGCGCTCGCCTTGAGGGGTAAGGATCCCCGGGCTATACCCTGAACCGATTCGTCTTAAAGACTGAATCGCGCTTTTGAGTGAATTTCGCGCGGCTGTCCCGAAACTGGGGCGGCCGCGTTTTCTATGCCAAAAAACGCAACACTATGGACTATTGTTTGGAGGTGCATTCATTATCGCTACTGCTGGAAAGTCGAAGGAACTGGAGATCAACGGTCAGATCCGTGACCGTGAGGTTCGCCTGATCGGAGCCGACGGCGAGCAGAAGGGCGTGGTCAGCATTCAGGTGGCCATGCGCGCTGCTGAGGACGCCGGACTTGATCTGGTCAAGATCGCCCCGCAGGCTGTCCCGCCTGTGTGCAAGGTGCTGGATTACGGAAAATACCGTTTTGAGCAGCAGAAGAAGGAGAAGGAAGCCAAGAAGAACCAGAAGGTGGTCGAAGTCAAGGAGACCCGCCTCTCGCTCAACATTGACACCAACGACTTCAACACCAAGCTGAACCAGACGGCCAAGTTTCTGGCCGCTGGCCACAAGGTAAAGGCCTCGATCCGTTTCCGCGGCCGTGAGATGGCGCACAGCGCACTCGGTGCTGACGTGCTGAAGCGCTTTGCTGAGGCCCTGCCTCAGGCAAGCATGGATAAGCCGCCGGTCCTCGAGGGCCGCACGATGTCCATTCTGCTGATCCCGAAGCCCAATAAGGACTAATTTTAGGAGGATAACTAAAATGGCTAAGATGAAACTGAAGACGCACTCCGGCGCTAAGAAGCGCTTTAAGCTGACCAAGAACGGCAAGATCAAGCGCGGCCATGCATTCCGCAGCCACATCCTGACCAAGAAGACCACCAAGCTGACCCGTGGTTACCGTCAGCCCAGCTACGTTGATAAGACCAACGCAGCTACCATCAAGAGCATGCTGCCCTACGCCTAAGAGCGAGCCGCAGGCAAACACATTCTACTGAGATAACTAAAGGAGATATAAAAATGGCACGTATTAAGGGCGCAACCATGACTCACAAACGTCGCAAGAAGATGCTGAAGCTGGCCAAGGGCTTCTACGGCTGCAAGAGCAAGCAGTTTAAGATGGCTAAGCAGCAGGTCATGAAGAGCGGCAACTACGCTCTGGCTGGCCGCCGCATGAAGAAGCGCCAGTTCCGCAACCTGTGGATCTGCCGCATCAATAACGCTGTCCGTCCTCTGGGCATGAACTACTCCAGCTTCATGGCTGGCCTGAAGAAGGCTGGCATCGAGCTGAACCGCAAGATGCTCAGCGAGATGGCCATCAACGATCCCAAGAGCTTCGCAGCTCTGGTCGAGACCGTGAAGAACGCCTAATAGACCTTAAAAGACGCCCGCGCGTATCAAATACGCGGGCGTCCTTTTGTATGTTTTGGTAGTTGGAGGAAAGACGGATGGAGAAGATCACCAGCCGGGAAAACGCAAAAGTCAAATACGCCTGCCGTCTGGCGTCCAGCGGGGCGTTCCGCCGGGCCGAGGGCCGCTTTCTGGCCGAGGGCGGAAGCTCTGCCCGAGCTTTGCCGGGGCGCAGAGCTGGAGACACTCTTCTGCACCGAGTCGGCACTGGAAAAATGCCCGGAGCTTTCAATTGCCGGGCGAACACTACCTTGTGGAAGACCATGTGGCCGATAAGCTGGCCGACGTGGGGACCCATCAGGGCGTGTTCGGCGTCTTCCGCACCCCGGTGCATACCTTAGAAGAGGTGAAGACCGGCGGGCGCTACCTCGCCCTCGAGCGGGTGCAGGACCCCGGCAACGTGGGAACGCTGCTCCGCTCTGCGGCGGCCTTCGGCTTTGACGGCGTGCTGCTCAGCGACGGCTGCGCCAGCGTCTTTGCACCCAAGACCCTTCGGGCCTCCATGGGCGCAGCGGTGCGCATCCCCGTCATCGAGGCGGGAAGATGCCCGAGGCCATCGCCCTGCTGCGGGAGAAGGGCATCACCTGCCTTGCCGCCGCCCTCTACCAGTCCCAGCCCCTGAGTGCGGCGGCGTCCAGCTGCCCGGACGGCGTCTGCGTCGTCATCGGCAGCGAGGGTCAGGGCCTCACCGATGAGACCATCGCCGCCTGCACCGGCACCGTCCGCATCCCCATGACCGACCGGGTCGAGAGCCTGAACGCCGGCATCGCGGGCAGCATCCTGCTCTGGCATTTCCGGGAGGAGAGCCTGTGACGCGGGCCGGGGAGGGCAGCTGAGCCTTTTCCGCCCGACCCGGCCCCCGCCCGCCCTGTGCTGGCTCTGGCTGGCGGGGACGCTGGGCGCGGGCAGTCAGCGGGCCGGAGCCGTGCTGGACGCCTTCGGCGGGGCGCAGGAGGCATGGGAGGCCCGAGACACCGATGCCTTTGCCGCCGCTGCCGGACCTGCCGCCGTCCAGCGCGCCTGCCTGCCGGATAACACACCCGAGCACTACCGGGCCTTTGCGCGGCGGTGCGCGGCCCGGCGCATCCGCATCCTACCCTATGACGATCCGGACTATCCGCTGGCCTTCTCCCGCATCTCCGATATGCCGCTGGTGCTCTACTGCACCGGCGACCCCGCTGGCTCAATGAGCCTGCCGCCGTGGGAATGGTGGGGACCCGGAAGCCCACCGAATACGGTCTGCGGGCCGCAGAGGACATCGGGCGGGGCCTCGCCCGGGCGGGGGCCGTCATCGTGAGCGGTCTGGCCGACGGGCTGGACAGCGCCGGACACCGGGCAGCGGTAGGGGAGAACTGCCCCACTATCGCGGTGATGGGTGTCCCCATCGACCGGACCTACCCCGCCGCCAACCGGGAACTCCGCCGGGCCATCGAGAGGCGGGCTGCGTCATCAGCGAGTACCCACCCGAAAGTGAGCCGGTGGGTGCCGTGGGATTTTGCAGCGCAACCGCCTCATCGCGGCCCTCTCCGGGGCGCTGGTGGTGGTGGAGGCCAAGGAAAAGAGCGGCACCATGTCCACCGTGGGCCACGCAGAGCGGTACGGTAAGCCGGTGTTCGCCGTGCCGGGCAGCATTTTTTCGCCCGCCTCGGCGGGGACGAATGCCCTTCTGCGGGACGGACGCGCAAAAGCGGTCTGTACAGCGGCGGATTTATTTGGTACACTGGGGCTGCAGACCGCAAGACCGGCCCCGGCACCCGGGAGACGCCCCGGCCCCTGAGTGAAAATGAGCGGCTGGTGCTCTCCTGTCTCGGCGCAAAGGCGCAGGGCGTGGAGGAGCTGGGCGTCAAGAGCGGCCTGCCCACGGCGGCGCTGCTGGGCGTCCTGATGAAGCTCGAGCTTGCGGGCCGGGTGAGCTGTCTGCCGGGCAAACGGTATATTCTGCGCGGAGGAAGCGCAAGTTAAGAAGAATAAACCTCTCAGTCGCTGACGCGACAGCTCCCCTATCTAGGGGAGCCCTTGGCAGTCCGGCACACGGGTGTTTCTAGGGAAAATGGCGGGCTTCGCCTTTTCCCTGAGCACAGCGGCTGATGAGGATTTATATATAGGAGAAGAACGTAATGGCAAAACTCGTCATCGTGGAGTCGCCTGCCAAGGCGAAGACCATCGGCAAATATCTGGGCAAAGACTACGAAGTTACGGCCAGCATGGGCCACATCCGCGATCTGCCCGCCTCCCAGCTGGGCATCGACATCGAGCATGACTATGCGCCGCAATACATCAGCATCAAAGGCAAGGAAAAGCTCATCAAAGAGCTGAAGAGCAAGGCCAAACACTCCGACGGTGTGCTGCTGGCGACCGACCCGGACCGTGAAGGCGAAGCCATCAGCTGGCATCTGGCCAACATCCTGGGCCTCGACCCCCACGAGCCCAACCGCGTGACCTTCGATGAGATCACCAAGAAGGGCGTGAAGGAGGGTATGGCCCACCCCGCGCCATCAACGAAGACCTCTTCAACGCCCAGCAGGCCCGCCGTGTGCTGGATCGTCTGGTGGGCTATAAGTTGAGCCCCTTCCTGTGGCGGAAAGTCCGGCGCGGCCTGTCGGCGGGCCGCGTCCAGAGCGTAGCCGTCCGCATCATCGACGACCGCGAGAAGGAGATCGAAGCCTTCAAGCCCGAGGAATACTGGAACGTGGACGCTACTCTGGGCGTGGGCCGGAAGAGCTTTACGGCCCGTCTGGCCTCCGACGACAAGGGAAAAAAGCTCCTGCCGCACTCTGAGGCCGAGGCCCGCGCCATCGAAAAGGGCCTCGAGGGGGCCGAGTACACCGTGGGCGAACTGAAAAAGGGCAAGCGCGCGAAGCAGCCCACCCCGGCCTTCATCACCAGTACCCTGCAGCAGGAGGCATCCCGCCGTCTGGGCTTTACGGCCACCCGCACCATGCGGGCCGCCCAGACGCTGTACGAAGGCGTGGACATCGCCGGCCACGGCACCATGGGCCTCATCACCTATATGCGTACCGACAGTCTCCGCATCTCCGACGAGGCTGTGGCAGCTGCCAGAGAGTACATCGCCGGGGCTACGGCGAGAGCTATATCTGCCCCTACAAGCGCACCTGGAAGACCAAGAGCGCCACGGCAGCGCAGGACGCCCACGAGGCCATCCGGCCCTCTGTGCCGGGCCTGACCCCCGATGAGGTGGACAAGAGCATCAGCGGCGATACCGCCAAGCTCTACCGCATGATCTGGAGCCGGTTCATGGCCAGCCAGATGGCGGACTGCCAGCAGGATACCGTGTCCGTCACCGTCTATGCCGGCGGCTACCGCTTCAAGGCCAGCGGCTACACGGTCACTTTCGACGGTTTTACCGCCCTGTACGAAGAGGCCACCGACGAAAAGGAAAAGAAGGAGACCAGCCTTCCTCCCCTCGAGGAGGGTCAGGTGCTCAAGCTGCGGGAGCTGAAGAGCGAGCAGAAGTTCACCCAGCCCCCCGGCACGGTATACCGAGGCCACCCTCATCAAGGCCCTGGAGGAGAAGGGCATCGGCCGCCCCTCCACCTACGCCCCCATCATCACCACCATCATCGACCGCGGTTATGTGGAGCGGGACCAGAAAAAGCTCAAGCCCACCCTGCTGGGACGCACGGTGGACGGGCTGATGCTGGAGCAGTTCCCCCATATCGTGGACGTGGATTTCTCCGCAGAGATGGAGAAGAACCTCGATAAGGTCGAGAGCGGCAAGACGGACTGGCACAAGACCGTGGACGACTTCTACAAGGGCTTCGCCGCCAGCCTCGAGCAGGCCGAGAAGAACATGGAAGGCAAGAAGGTCAAGGTGCCGGACGAGCCGTCCAGCGAGGTCTGCGACCTGTGCGGCCGCCCCATGGTCATCAAGGTGGGACGGTACGGCAAGTTTTTGGCCTGCAGCGGCTTCCCGAGTGCCGCGGCACCAAGCGCCTCGTGAAGGACACCGGCGGCATCTGCCCCAAGTGCGGCAAGGGCCGTATGCTGGAGCGCAAGAGCGCCAAGGGCCGCATCTACTACGGCTGTGAGCGCTACCCCGACTGCGACTTCATGACCTGGGATATGCCGGTGGCCGTTAAGTGCGAGAAGTGCGGCTCCACTCTGTTCCGCAAGGGCTCCAAGCTCTACTGCGCAAAAGAGGGCTGCGACTTTGAGATGCCGGTGCCGAAGAAAGACTAAATAAGGAGTAAACCTCTCAGTCTGCTTCGCAGACAGCTCCCCTGATAGGGGAGCCCTTGGCAGAGCGGTAAAGTCTCCGCTGACTGCCTCGGGCTTGAAGTAAGATGAAAGGGATATTAAATGAGCAACTATAAAGTTACTGTTTTAGGCGCCGGTCTGGCGGGCTGCGAAGCCGCCCTCTGGCTGGCGGGCAAAGGCGTACAGGTGGAGCTCTACGAGCAGAAGCCAGCCCACTTCTCCCCGGCCCACAAGAGCGAGGGCTTCGCGGAGCTCATCTGCTCCAACAGCCTGAAAGCCGAGCGTCTGGACTCCGCCTCCGGTCTGCTGAAAGAGGAGATGCGCCGGATGGGCAGTCAGCTCCTGAACGCCGCCGAGGTGGCCCGCGTGGCCTCGGGCGGTGCGCTGGCCGTGGACCGCGACACCTTCAGCGCCGAAGTCACCCGGATGGTGGAGGCTGCGCCGAACATCACCGTTCACCGGGAGCGGGTGGAGCACATCGACGAGAGCGCGCCCATCCTCGTGGCTACCGGCCCTCTGACGGACGGTGCGCTGGCGGACGAAATTGGCCGCCTGACCGGCGATGAGCGCCTCCACTTCTACGACGCCGTGGCCCCCATCGTGACGGCGGAGAGCCTCGACTATGAGAAGGTGTTTGCCGCCTCCCGTTACGACCGGGGCGAGGCCGACTATCTCAACTGTCCCTTCAACAAGGCCGAGTATGAGGCATTCCACGCCGCGCTGGCCTCGGCGGAGCGAGCCCCGCTCCATGAGTTCGACGCGGGCGCAGAGCAGGGCGCACAGCCCGACCCCGATGCCCACGGCAAGAAGGCCGACACCGTTACGGTCTACGAGGGCTGTATGCCCATCGAGATCATGGCCGCCCGGGGTGCCGACACCATGCGGTTCGGCCCCCTGCGCCCGGTGGGCCTCATCGACCCCGCACCGGCCACCGCCCTGGGCCAACGTCCAGCTCCGGGCCGAAAATAAGGAGCGGACCCTGTATAACATCGTGGGTTTCCAGACAAACTTAAAGTGGGGCGAGCAGAAGCGGGTGTTCAGCATGATCCCCGGCCTGGAACACGCCGAGTTTGTGCGCTATGGCGTCATGCACCGCAACACCTTCCTCGACGCACCCCGGGTGCTGAGCGCAGGGCTCTGCCTCAAGGAGCACCCCAACGTCTTCTTTGCAGGCCAGATCACCGGCTTTGAGGGCTATATGGAGAGCGCGGCCTGCGGCCTGCTGGCAGCGCGGAACATTTACGCCCGTCTCGAGGGCAAAGAGCTGCCCGCACCGCCCATCGACACCATGTGCGGTGCGCTCATCCAGTATCTCACCACCGAGAACAAACACTTCCAGCCCATGGGCGCGAACATGGGCATCCTGCCCCCGCTGCCGGAGGACCAGCGTCCCCGCGACAAACGCCTGCGTTACATGGCCGTGGCCGAACGGGCCGTGGCCAGCTTCCAGCAGTGGCTGGATGAAAATTCTCTGTAAGATGGATAACCTCTCCGTCACGTCTACAGCGTGACGGAGAGGTTATCCCCAAGAAGGGAGAAAACCTATGAAGATCATCGTAGATATGATGGGCGGCGACAACGCCCCCCTGGCCGTGCTGGAAGGCGCGGCTGCTGCCGTGAAGGAATACGGCGTCCAGCTCATCGGCGTGGGCGACGAGGCCCTTGTCCGCAAAACCGCCGCCGACAACAACATCTCTCTGGACGGCATCGAGCTGGTCAACTGCACCGATACCATTGAGATGTGTGACGAGCCGGCCAGGGCCATCCGCACGAAGAAGGATTCCTCCATCGTCGTGGGCCTGAATATGCTCAAAGAGGGCAAAGGCGACGCCTTCGTCTCCGCCGGCAGCACCGGCGCGCTCCATGTAGGCGCAAGCCTCATCGTCCGCACCCTGCGGGGCATCAAGCGCCCGGCGCTGGCCACCATGGTGCCGGCCAAGAACAAGGCGTATCTGCTGCTGGACTGCGGCGCGAATGTCGAGTGCCGCCCCGAGATGCTGGCCGCTTTCGCTGTCATGGGCAGCTGCTACGTGAACAAGGTGGAGGGCCGCACCTCCCCCAGCGTGGCGCTGGCCAACAACGGCGCAGAGGAGAGCAAGGGTACCCCGATGCTCAAAGAAGCCCATCAGCTGCTCAAGACCATTCCGGGCATCCGCTTCGTGGGCAACATCGAGCCCCGTGATGTGCCGAACGGCGACGTGGACGTGGTCGTCTGCGACGGCTTCACCGGCAACGTCATCCTCAAGCTGACCGAGGGCGTCGCCAAGATGCTGCTGGGGATGCTCAAGGGAATGTTCCTCAAGAATCTGGGCGGCAAGCTGGCCTATCTGCTGCTGAAGGAAAGCGTGTCTGACCTCAAGCACCAGATGGACAGCGAGGAGTACGGCGGCGCACCTTCCTGGGCGCAAAGCAGCCGGTCATCAAAGCCCACGGTTCTTCCAAGGCCAAGGGCATCAAAAATGCGATCCGTCAGGCTAAAATTTGCGTGGAGAACGATCTGTGCGGCACCATGCAGGCTGCGCTGGACGAACTGAACACCACCAAGGAATAACATCGCAAAAGGGAGTAAAAAAACATGAGCCATCAGTTGGAAACAATTATTGGTTACAAGTTCAAGCACCCGGAGCTGCTGGAAACGGCGCTCACCCACACCAGCTACGCCAACGAGACCCGCCCGCCCGTCAAACACAACGAGCGGCTTGAGTTTCTGGGCGACAGCGTGCTGCAGATCGTCTCGGCGGACTATCTGTTCCACGCCTATGCCGACCGCCCCGAGGGCGATCTGACCCGCATCCGCTCCAGCCTCGTCAGCGAGGGCGCACTGTTCCAGTTCGCTCAGGAGATCAATCTCGGCGATTACCTGCGTCTGGGCCGGGGCGAAGAGCACTGCGGTGGTCGCACCCGCCCCAGCGTCGTGTCGGACGCCTTTGAAGCCCTCATCGCCGCCCTCTACCTCGACGGCGGCATGGAGGTGGCAAAGAACTTCATCCTGCCCTTTATCACCGAGGGCAAGTACGCCGAGGCCGACTACAAGACCCGCCTGCAGGAGATCGTCCAGCAGAACCCCGAAGAGAAGCTGAGCTATGTGGTGGAGCAGGAGACCGGCCCCGACCACAACAAGCACTTTGTGGTGGCCGTCCGGTTCAACTCGGACTGCGTGGCCCGGGGCGAGGGCCGCAGCAAGAAAATGGCGGAGCAGCATGCCGCCCGCGAGGCCCTGAAGCTGTTGGGCGTCATCAAGGAAAAGTAATATGGTGTTCAAGGAACTGGAAATTCAAGGTTTCAAGAGTTTCCCCGATAAGGTCAGGATACGCTTCGACGAGGGCGTCACCGGCGTCGTCGGCCCCAACGGCTCGGGCAAATCGAACCTCTCAGACGCGGTGCGGTGGGTGCTGGGCGAGACCAGCTCCCGCCAGCTTCGCGCTGCCGGAAAGATGGAGGACGTCATCTTCGGCGGCACACGCCGCCGGGGAGCCATGGGCTTTGCCATGGTGCGCCTGACGCTGGACAACAGCGCCCACACGCTGGACATCGACGCCGACGAAGCCGTCATCGGCCGCAAATACTACCGCTCCGGCGAGAGCGAGTACACCATCAACGGCCAGCTCTGCCGCCTCAAGGACATCTACGAGCTGCTGCTGGACACCGGCATCGGCCGGGACGGCTACTCCGTCATCGGTCAGGGCCGCATCGCGGAGATCGTCGCCGCAAAAAGCAGCGAGCGCCGCGAAATTTTCGAGGAAGCCTGCGGCATCGCCAAGTACCGCTACCGCAAAACGAGGCGGAGCGGCGTCTGGCCGCGGCGGCAGAGAACCTCGAGCGTCTGCGGGACATCCTCGACGAGCTGGAAGCCCGGGTCGGCCCGCTGGAAAAAGAGAGCGAGAAGGCCCAGCGCTTTCTCGAGCTCAGCGCCCGGCGGAAGACGCTGGAAGTCACCCTCTGGACCGACGGCGTCCACCGCGCCCGGGAGGCCGTCCGCCGTCAGGTGCGGGACTATGAGACCGCTCAGGCCGAGTATGAGCGGTTTGACCGGGAGGCCAGAGCCGCCGAGGCCGAGGCTGAGAAGATCCGTATGCAGGCACAGCAGCTGACCATTGCCGTCGAGCGCCTGAATGGGGATATTCGCAGCATCACAGAAGAGCTTTCCGGCAGCGACAGCCGAATCGCCGTGCTGGAAAACGACATCGCCCGCAACGAGGAGAGCGCCGCCGCACTGCGGAGGACATCGCCGCAGGCGAGCAGGACAGCACCGAGGCTGCCGCCGCGCTGGAACGCCACCGCGCCGTGGCCCGGTCCATGGCAGCGGCAGGGGAGAAGCTGGCCGCAGAGCTGGCCGAGCTGGACGCGGAACTCCTGCGCCTGACCAGCGAGAACAACGCCAGCGGCGCCCGCCGGGACATCCTGCGGGCTGAGGTGGCCGACCTGACGGCGAAGCGTACCGAGGCACAGGTGGCGAAAGCCGCCGCCGAAGCCGCCGCGCAGGCCGCGCAGGAGCAGCTGCCCGCCCTCGCCGAGAACACTGAGGCCCTCGAGGCCCAGCGGGACGAGGCAAAGCAGGACCTTGCCGATACCATTGAGTACCGGAAGATGCTGGCCGAGAACGAAAAGCAGCTGGCAAATGTGAAGGCCGGCGTGGGCTTAAGCTGAAGGCCGCCGCACCGCCCTCAATGAGGCCGATGCCGCCGAGCAGAAGCTTGGCCGTGAACTGGACGCCGCCCGTCAGCGCCTCGGCGTGCTGAAAGAGCTGGAAAAGAACATGGACGGCTACCAGAACTCGGTCAAGACGGTCATGCGGGCCGCGTCGGCCCGCCGTCTGCGGGGCATCATCGGGCCGGTGTCGTCGATTTTGAGCGTCGAGCCGGGGCGGGAAGTCGCCATCGAAACGGCGTTGGGCGGCGCGCTACAGAACATCGTGGCGGAGAACGAAGCCGCTGCCAAGGCCGGCATCGCCCTGCTCCGCAGCGAGAACGCGGGCCGCGCCACCTTTCTGCCGCTGGACACCGTTCAGCCTGGCTTTTTCCGGGGGAGTCTCTCCGGTTCGGCCCGGCTGGCGTCCAGCCTCGTCAAGGCCGACCCTCGCTATGCGAACATCGTGTCGAATCTGCTGGGCCGCATCGTGGTGGTAGACGATATCAACGAAGCCTCCCGTGTGGCCCGGGAGCTGGGCTACCACAATAAGGTGGTCACGCTGGACGGTCAGGTCATCAACGCGGGCGGCAGCTTCACCGGCGGCAGCGTTCAGCGGTCGGCGGGCCTGTTCACCCGCAAGCAGGAGATGGAAGAGCTGCGCGTCAGGGCCGCCAAACTCCAGAAGGACTGCCTCGCGGCGCAGGACCGCACCGACGAGCTGAAAACGCAGGTGGATGCGCTGGCCGCAGAGCTGACCGCCACCGAGAGCGAGATCATTACGGCGGCCAATGACCGCATCCGCGCCGAGGCCGAACAGAAACGCCTCGAGGCGGCTGTGGAGCAGTCGGAAGCAGCGCTCGCCGGGCGTCAGGATGAGATGGAGCGGCGGAAAGCCCAGTTGGACGCCGCCCGCGCCCGTGCCGAAGACGCCGCAAAGCAGGAAGAAGCCCTTGCCGCCGACATCGAGACGCGGACGGCCGAGCTGGAACGCCTCGCCGAGGGCGACGACGCCTTCCTTGCACAGCAGCGGAGCCTCGCCGAGCGCCTGAGCGCCAAGCGGATGGAGCAGCTGGCCCGTCAGAAGGACGCCGAACTGGCCCGCAGCCAGATCGAAGCGCTGGAAAAACAGGCCAGAGACGCTGAGAGCCGCCGCGCCGCTGGAAGAGAGCCTCACGGCCCTCGCCGCCCGCAGCGGGGCCTGTCAGGAAGAGATAGAGGCCATCCGCCGGGCCAAGACCGACAGCACCGCGCTCATCGCGGCAAAAGAGGCCGAGATACGCGAGGCCACCGAGAAGCGCCTGCTCTGCCAGAAGGACGAGACGGAGGCTCTTGCAAAAGGCCGCGCCGCCGCCGATGAGCGGGAAGAGATGGGCCGCGAGATGGCCCGTCTGGCGGAGCGGAAAGCCGCCGCCGAGGGCGAATATGACCAGATGGCTGCGAAGCTCTGGGACGAGTATCAGCTGACCCTCTCTCAGGCCGAAGAGCTCTGCGTGGAGTTCGAAAACGTGAACGTCCTCCGGGCGCAGGTGGCCGACCTGCGGGGCAAGATACGCGCTCTGGGCAACGTCAATGTCAGCGCCATCGAGGAGTATCAGGAGGTCAAGGCCCGCTACGACACCCTCCGCGCTCAGGTGGAGGACGTCGAGGGTAGCAGGAACGAGCTGACCAGAATGATCACCAGCCTGTCGGGCCAGATGAAAGACATCTTCACCGACAGCTTCCGGGCCATCAACGAGAACTTTGGCCGCGTCTTTACCGAACTGTTCGGCGGCGGCGAGGCCAGCCTTGTACTGGAAGATGAGAGCGACGTGCTCTCCTGCGGCATCGGCATCCGGGTGGCCCCGCCGGGCAAGGTCATCAAGAATCTGGAAGCCCTGTCCGGCGGCGAGCAGGCGCTGGTGGCCATCAGCATCTATTTCGCCATCCTCGCCGTCAACCCCGCGCCCTTCTGCATCCTCGACGAGATCGAGGCCGCGCTGGATGACGCCAATGTCGTCCGCTTTGCGCAGTACCTGCGCCGGGTGAGCGACAAGACCCAGTTCATCGTCATCACCCACCGCCGCGGCACCATGGAGGCCGCCAATGTCCTCTACGGCGTCACCATGCAGGAGGACGGCGTCTCCAAACTGCTCAAACTCGATTTGGAACAGGTTGACGCGGAACTGGTTTCATAGGTATAATAAGATGGAATTGAACCTTTCCGTCAATGCTTCACGGACAGGCTTCCCTTCGTCCAACCTCTCAGTCTGCTTCGCAGACAGCTCCCCTGGTAGGGAGCCTCTGGCGAAGGAAAAGCTTTCCGAAATGCCAAAGCCTCCCCGGTAGGGGAGGTGGCACGGCGTTAGCCGCTGACGGAGAGGTTATCCCCAACAAAACATATTAAGGAGAGAACCCATGGGACTCTTTGGATTTGGCAAAAAAAAGGACAAAATGAAAGACGGCCTCGAAAAGACCCGCACGGGCTTTTGGGGCAACATCCTGAACACCCTCACCGGCAGTAAGATCGACGACGACCTCTACGATGAGCTGGAAGAACAGCTCATCCTCGCCGACGTGGGCGGCGACGTCGCCATGAAGCTGGTGGACGCCCTCCGCGACCGCGTGCAGGAAAAGGGCCTCAAGACCGGCGAACAGGCGGCTGACGCTCTGCGCGACATCATCGCCGACGAGATGCGCCCGGAGACCGAAATGGCGCTGGACGGCCATCCCGCCGTCATTCTCGTCATCGGCGTCAACGGTGTGGGCAAGACCACCACCATCGCAAAGCTGGCCGACTACTACACCCGTCAGGGCAAAAGGTCATGCTGGCCGCAGGCGACACCTTCCGCGCCGCTGCCAGCGAGCAGCTGGAGATCTGGGCGGGCCGCGCCGGTGTGCCGATCGTCAAGGCCGGCGAGGGCGCAGACCCCGCCGCCGTCATCTTCGACACCGTGAAGTCTGCTACCGCCCGGGGCTATGACATGGTCATCGCCGATACGGCCGGACGTCTCCACAACAAGTTGAACCTGATGAGCGAGCTGTCCAAGATCAGCCGCAGCGTCAGGAAGGCCGCTCCCGAAGCCAGCCTCGAGACCCTGCTGGTGCTGGACGCCATCACCGGCCAGAACGCCATCAGCCAGGCCGAGGAGTTCTGCAAGGCTGCTGACGCCACCGGCATCATCCTGACCAAGCTCGACGGCACGGCCAAGGGCGGCTGCGTGGTGGCCGTCAAGCAGCGCCTCGGTCTGCCGGTGCGGTTCATCGGCGTGGGCGAGGGCATCGACGACCTCATCCCCTTCACCCCGGAGGGCTTTGTGGAAGAGCTCATCCCCGCACGGGATGGAAGCATCAAGGAGCGATCTTATGAAGATTTGTGCAGCCACCGGCAACGCCGGAAAGCTCCGCGAGCTGCGGCGCATCCTCGAGGCTCAGGGCCACGAAGTGGTCAGCCAGAAGGAGCTTGGCATCACCATCGAGCCGGACGAGACCGGCACTACCTTTGAGGCCAATGCCCTCATCAAGGCCGAGACCATCTGCAAGGCCAGCGGCCTGCCCACCATCGCCGACGATTCCGGCCTCTGCGTGGATGCGCTGGACGGCGCTCCCGGCGTCTACAGCGCCCGCTACTGCGGCCACCACGGCGACGACGAGGCCAACAACGACAAGCTTCTCGAGAACATGAAGGACGTCCCGGCGGGGCAGCGCGGCGCGAAGTTCGTGGCGGCGGTCTGCTTCATTCTGCCCACCGGCCAGCACCTCACCTGCCGGGGCGAATGCCCGGGCCGCGTCGCCTTCGAGCGGCTGGCCGGGGACTACGGCTTCGGCTATGACCCGCTCTTCATCCCCGACGAGTGCGGTGTGGGCAAGACGGACAAGCGCCCCAACTCGGAGGGCCGCAGCTATGCCCAGCTGACTCCCGACGAGAAAGACGCCATCAGCCACCGCGGAAATGCGCTGGCGGAGATGGAGAAGGAGCTGCCGGAGTTTTGGCGGAAAATTAACCTCTCCGTCATTGCTTCGCAATGCCACCTCCCCTACCGAGGGGAGGCCTTGGCATTTCGTGAAGCTTCGCCTCTTCGCCAGAGGCTCCCCTACTAGGGGCAACAACGACGACCGCCGCCAGTGGCGGAAGCAGGAGTCATTGTTGGGGCCGCGGCCAGCAAGACGCAAGCGGAGCGCAGCGGATGCTGGGTGCCGCAACCGGCCTTGTCTGCGAAGCAGACTGAGAGGTTGTACGAAGAGAAACTTAATAGAAAACAGAAATAAGCTGCAAATTAAAGGAGAAACTATTATGCTGACGAGCAAACAGCGCGCCATTCTGCGCGGCAAGGCAAACACCATGGACCCCGTTTTTATCGTGGGCAAGGGTGAGATCGACGAGACCATGATCCAGGGTGTGAAGGACTGCCTCGACGCCCGGGAGCTCATCAAGCTCAAGGTGCTTGAGAGCAGCATGTACAACGCCCGCGAGGCTTCCGTCAAGCTGGCCGAAGCCACCGGCGCCGACTGCGTGCAGGTCATCGGCTCCAAGTTCGTGCTCTACCTCCAGAAAAAGAAGGACAGCGCCTACGCCGACCTGCTGAAGTGATGCGTATCCTGCTTTACGGCGGCTCCTTCGACCCGCCCCACTACGGCCACCTGAACAACCTCCGCGCCGCCGCTGCCCGGGTCTGCCCGGACCGCGTGGTGGTCATGCCGGCGGGTGTCTCCCCTTCAAGCAGGGGACATCCGCCCCGGCCCGCTCCGGGTGGAGATGTGCGGCTGCTTTGCGGAGCTGGCCCGGGAGATGGGCTTCGGCCTCGAGGTCAGCGGCTGGGAGGTGGAGCAGGCGGAGCAGGGCCGGAAGAATTACAGCGTTCTCACGCTGGAAAAGCTGGCCCGGAGAATCCCGGCGATGAGCTGTACCTCGCCATCGGCAGCGATATGCTGCTGAGCTTCGACGGGTGGCACCGCTGGGAGGACATCCTTCGTCTGGCCCATCTGGTGGTCACGAGCCGGAATATCGGCGACGACCCGGCTCTCCACGCCAAGGCCCGGCAGCTGGACGCTTCCGGCGCGCGCATCCTGTTCGCGCCGGTGGAGGCTCTGCCCATGGCGTCCAGCGTCCTCCGCACCCGCCTCGCCGCCGGAGAGGAATGTGAAAACGAGCTTCCGGTCTCGGTGCGCCGGGTCATCCGGCGCGAGGGGCTGTACACCAAAGGAGACGAAGTCACAAATGAATCAGAAACAGGCAAAAGAGCTTGTGCGCAGCCGGCTGAGTGACAAGCGCTATGAGCACACCCTGAACGTAAAAAATGGCCGTCAAGCTGGCGAAGCGCTACGGTGTCGATGAGGACAAGGCTGCGCTGGCCGCCCTGCTCCACGACTCGGCCAAGGAGATCTCCAAGGACGAGATGCGAGAACTGATGCGGCAGTATCCCCAGTACGCCGAGGGCGGGGAAGAGCGGCCTAACCCCGTCTGGCACGGCATCTGTGCAGCCATCCTCGCCCGCACCCAGTGGGGCGTGGAGGATGAGGCCATCCTTTCCGCCATCGCCTGCCACACGGCAGGCAAGGCCGGATGTCGAAGCTGGACAAGGTGGTCTACCTGGCCGACATGACCAGCAAAGAGCGGGACTGGCCGGGCGTTGGCAAGCTGCGGAAGCTGGAAATGAAAGACCTCGACGCCGCCATGCTGGCTGCGCTGAAACAGACCAACGATTTCGTCCTCTCCCAGGGCAAGCCGCTGGACCCCCAGTCCGCTGCCGCCTATGAAGACATCCTGGCCCATCAGAAGAAAGAATGCTGATTGCGAATCGTGGGGAAGAATGGTATACTAAAGAGTACAAAACCCTGAACAGGAGTTTTCGGCCAACAGCCGACTCCCCAAAACGCTTGGAAGGAATAAGATGGAATGAGTCAGACTCCGCGTCATATCAAGACAGACCGTTCACTCAACCGCCCGACGGAGCGGCGGGCCGAAAAGGCTCCTGCATCCCGGCCCGTGCAGCCTGCCCAGCCGGACTTCTTTGCAGAGGAAAAGCCCTCCCCCGCAGAGCCTCCCCGCCGCGCGGGCGGCAGCGGTGGCGCAAAGCCGCCCCGTCATTCGGCCCCTGCGGGCGGCAAGGAGCCTCCCCGCCGCCGCAAAAGAAGAAAAAGACCCCACTCTGGCTCCCGCTGGCTGTGACGCTGGCGGTGCTGGCTGTCATCTCGGGCGTGGTGGTGTATGCCGCCGGCATGGTGAGTAGGGTGGAAGATAACCTCCGTCCGGAGGAGGACGCCCCCTCCATCACCGAGGAGATACAGACCCTCGAGGAGTACAAGGGCGATGTGGTCAACATCCTCGTCTGTGGCATCGACTATGAAGAAGGCCGCAACTACTCCAACGACCCCACCTCCAACGACGGCATGACGGACATGATCCTCTACTGCCAGTTCGACATCAAGGGCGGCGCGCTGCGGATGCTCCAGATCCCCCGCAACAGCCTCGTGTGTACCAAGAGCCGCAAAGTCACCCTCTCCAACGGCAAGACCTACGCCGCCACCAACTACCAGATAAACTCCGTGGCCCTCTCCAACGGCGGCAGCGTTGCCGCTCTGGCGGAGGTCATCTACGACCAGTACAAGCTGCCCGTCGATTACTACGTGACGGTGGATATGCAGGCTCTGGTGGAGATGGTGGACAACTTCGGCGGCATAGAGGTCTATATCCCCCACGATATGTCCTTTGCGGGCAGCGCCCTCAAGCAGGGCTACCGCAATCTGGACGGCACATCGGCGGAGTTCTTTGTCCGCTGCCGCCACGGTCAGGGCTACTCCAACTCCGACATCGACCGCCTGAACATGCAGCGCTACTTCTACGCCGGCCTGTTCAAGCGGGTGCGCAGCATGGGCATCACCGATGTGCTCAACCAGCTGCCCCTCATCTTCAACAACTATATCCACACGGATATGGACCTGACCACCATCGCAAAGATGCTGGTGTCCTTCACCCGCATCGACAGCGCCAACATCATGCTGGCACAGACCCCCGTTTTCATGGGTGTGCCGAACGTGGGCGTGACCGATACCTTTGACGGCTACTCCTGCGTGGTGCCGGACGCCGGCTCCATCGCAGAGCTGCTCAACACCTATTTCCGCAACTATACCGGCCCGGTGAGCGCCAGCGAGCTGAACCTCGTGACCAACGACTGGCCCCACGGCACCGCTTCCACCAGCGCCAACGTCCAGTTCGTGGGCCAGCTGGATAAGGAGTCGGACGACGCCATCCTCAGCGGCGACACCGACGTGGCGGGCGCTACCACCACCGACGGTCAGCCGGCCGGACAATGATAAGGAGAAAAATCTATGGATAAGAACATCGACAGCAAGACCCTTGCCATTGAGATCGCAAAGATCCTCGACAAGAAGAAGGCTCAGGACGTGCGGGTGCTCAAGGTGGACAGCCTGACCGTCCTCACCGACTACTTCGTCATCGCCTCCGGTACCTCCACCACGCAGGTGGGCTCTCTGGCCGACGAGGTGGAGTATGAGCTCTCCCAGAGCGGCATCGAGCCCCACACCACGGAGGGTTTTGACTCCAAGAACTGGGTGCTGCTGGACTATTCCAGCGTCATCGTCCACGTCTTCGTCCCCAACACCCGCACCTACTACGATTTGGAGCACCTGTGGGCCGACGGTGAGCCCATCGACATCTCGGAGTACCTGACCCCGGATAACAGTCTGTAAGAAAACAGCTCGGATGCCCTGAGTCAACCTCTCAGTCTCGCTTCGCTCGACAGCTCCCCTAGCGAGGGGAGCCTCTGGCGAAGAGATAGAGCTTTACGGAATGCCAAAGCCTCCCCTCGTTAGGAGCAACAACGACGACCGCCGCCAGTGGCGGAAACAGGGAGTCGTTGTTGGGGCAGCGGCCAGCAAGACGCAAGCAAAGCGCTGCGGATGCTGGGTGCCGCAACCCGGGCAGTGGCACGCCGAAGGCGTGACGGAGAGGTTGAACACGTAGAGTATTGCTGAGTTTGTCATATATCATTGGTATTGTTTTAGAAAAAGTCTGGAGCTGATTACAAAAATGAAGTATGATTACAAGGCCGTGGAGGCCAAGTGGCAGAAGTGTGGAGGACGAAAAGACCTTCCACGTTGAGATCGACCACAAGAAGCCCAAGTTCTATGGCCTGGTCGAGTTCCCCTATCCCTCGGGTGCGGGCCTGCATCGTCGGCCATCCCCGCAGCTACACTGCGCTGGATGTCGTGAGCCGCAAGCGCCGCCAGAACGGTTATAACGTCCTGTACCCCATGGGCTGGGACGCCTTCGGCCTGCCCACGGAGAACTACGCCATCAAGAACCATATCCATCCGGCCATCGTCACAAAGAAGAATGTTGACCACCGGGAGCAGCTCAAGGCACTGGGCTTCTCCTTCGACTGGGACCGTGAAATCAACACCACCGACCCCGAGTATTATAAGTGGACGCAGTGGATCTTCATTCAGCTGTTCAAAAAGGGTCTGGCTTACAAGAAGGAAATGAACGTCAACTGGTGTACCGGCTGCAAGTGCGTGCTGGCAAACGAGGAAGTTGTCAACGGCGTCTGCGAGCGCTGCGGCAGCGAGGTCGTCCACCGCGTCAAGAGCCAGTGGATGCTGAAGATCACCGCCTACGCGGACAAGCTCATCGACGGTCTGGACGGTCTGGATTACATCGAGCGCGTTGCCACCCAGCAGAAGAACTGGATCGGCCGCAGCCACGGCGCAGAAGTCAACTTCGGCACCACCGCCGGCGACACCCTGACCGTCTACACCACCCGCTGCGACACCCTGTTCGGCGCTACCTACATGGTCGTCTCCCGAGCACGCCATGCTCAAGGAGTGGCTGGAAAGGGCATCATCAAGAATGCCGACGCCGTCAAGGCTTATCAGGCCGAGGCTGCCCGCAAGAGCGACTTCGAGCGCAGTGAGTTGAACAAGGAAAAGACTGGCGTTCAGCTGGAAGGCGTCATGGGCATCAACCCCGTCAACGACAAGGAGATCCCCATCTTCATCTCCGACTACGTTCTGGCTACCTACGGCACCGGTGCCATCATGGCCGTGCCTGCCCACGATACCCGCGACTGGGAGTTCGCCAAAAGTTTGGCCTGCCCATCATCGAGGTCGTCAAGGGCAACACCCTCCAACCTCGACGAGGCTGCCTTCACCGACGTGGCCACCGGTACGCTGGTCAACTCCGGCTTCCTCGACGGCCTGTCTGTCACCGACGCCAAGAAAAAGATGATCGAGTGGCTGGAAGCCAACGGCAAGGGTCGGGATAAGGTCAACTACAAGCTGCGCGACTGGGTGTTCAGCCGTCAGCGCTACTGGGGCGAGCCTATCCCCATGGTCTACTGCGAGAAGTGCGGCTGGCAGCCTCTGCCCGAGAGCAGCCTGCCTCTGACCCTGCCGGACATCACCGACTTTGAGCCGGGTCCCGACGGTGAGTCTCCGCTGGCCCGCCACACCGACTGGGTCAAGACCACCTGCCCCTGCTGCGGCGGCCCCGCCTCCCGCGAGACCGACACCATGCCCCAGTGGGCGGGCTCCTCCTGGTACTTCCTGCGCTATATGGACCCCCACTGCAAGGACGCCCTCGCTTCCAAAGAGGCGCTGGAATACTGGTCTCCGGTGGACTGGTACAACGGCGGCATGGAGCATACCACCCTGCATCTGCTCTACAGCCGCTTCTGGCATAAGTTCCTGTACGACATCGGCGTGGTGCCTTCTCCGGAACCCTACCAGAAGCGCACCGCTCACGGCATGATCCTGGGCCTGAACCCCCACAGCTTCGTCAACCTGCCCGCTGAGGAGCAGGAGAAGCTGCTGAAGGAGTACGGCAGCCAGAAGGCCGCCGAGAAGGCTCTGGAAGAAAAGTACGGTGAGATGGCCCGCCACCCCATCGTCAAGATGTCCAAATCTCTGGGCAATGTCATCAACCCTGACGAGGTCGTGGACCAGTACGGTGCTGACACCATGCGTCTGTACGAGATGTTCATGGGTGACTTCGAGCAGGCCGCACCCTGGCAGACCTCTGCCATCGCCGGCTGCAACCGCTTCCTCGACCGCGTGTGGGCTCTGTCCGACAAGCTGGTGGAGGGCGAGGGCTATCGTCCCCAGCTGGAGACTCTGCTGCACCAGACCATCAAGAAGGTGGGCGCTGACATCGAGGGCCTGAAGATGAACACCGCCATTGCACAGCTCATGACTCTGGTCAACGCCCTGTACGACAACGGCGGCGCTACCAGGGCCGAGTTCGAGACCGTCGTCCAGCTGCTGAACCCGTTCGCTCCCCACATGACCGAGGAGCTGTGGGAGAAGCTGGGCCACAGCCACGACGAGCAGCTGGCCTACTACCCCTGGCCCAAGTACGAGGAGGCCAAGTGCGTTGAGAGCACGGTTGAGATCGCAGTACAGGTCAACGGCAAGGTCAAGGCCCGTCTGAAGGTGGCCGCAGACATCACCTCTGAGGACGCCATCGCCGCCGCAAAGGCTGACCCGGCTGTCGCCGAGGCTCTGTCCGGCAAGACCGTGGTCAAGGAGATCTACGTCAAGGGCCGTCTGGTCAATCTGGCCGTCAAAGGCTAAACCTCTCAGTCTGCTTTCGCAGCCAGCTCCCCTAAAAAGGGGAGCCAAAGAGGAGTATGCTTTTTCGAAAAGTTTCAAAAAAACTTTCTGAAAAAGGTTGACGAACGCATGAAAATGCGCTATACTGTCTACTGTTAGTTACCATGTAACAACGAAATTCCTGCCTCACGGTCCAAGGGAGGGAATAAGATGTCGGAAATTCGTGTTAAAGAGGGCGAGTCGCTGGAGAGCGCACTGCGTCGCTTCAAGCGTAGCACTGCCCGCAGCGGTGTGCTCGCAGAGGTTCGTAAGCGCGAGGCTTACGAGAAGCCGTCTGTTAAGCGCAAGAAGAAGTCCGAAGCAGCCCGCAAGCGTAAGTTCAAGTAATTAACTGCTTGGAATCGCATTGTTGCTTTAGATTTCAAACGCGTTGCTAACGCCGATGTAGGGGAGCCTGTATTGCAGGCTCCCCTATTTTCATTGCAGGGAGAAATACTATGCTCATCACCCCCGAATATGTGTTCAAGGATGTTACCCACATCACCCCGGAGTTTCTGGCGGGCAAGGGCATCCGCGCCCTCGTGCTGGACATCGACAACACCCTGACAGCTGACCGCAGCCAGGAGCTGCCGGACGAAGTGGCCGGGTGGCTGGCTCAGATGAAGGAAGCCGGCATCGGTCTCACCATCGTCTCCAACGGTGCGGAGAAGCGCGTCCGGCCCTTCGCCGAGCAATTGGGCCTTGCGTACCTCTACCGTTCCGCCAAGCCTCTGCCCTTCGCGCTGATGGTGGCCCGCCGCCGGATGGGCGTGAAGCGGAAACAGATGGCCATGGTGGGCGACCAGCTCTACGCCGACCGGATGGCGGCGGCCCTCTACGGCATCCCGGGCCTGATGGTCATTCCCCGCGGCCCCGACCTCGGCGCGCAGGTGGTGCTCAAGCGCAAGTGGGAAAAGCGCCACTGGCAGGAGAATTATGACCGGGGAGGGAAGACGCTGTGAGCGAGTGGCATATCCGGTTCGGCACTGCCGGCACCAGCGACAGCTTCGAGGCGAAGGGCTACAAGTCCAGCCTCGACATCCCCGCCTACACGGCAGAGATGGGACTGGACGCTTTCGAGTACCAGTGCGGCCACGGCGTCCGCCTCGGGGTGGACAAGGCCGGGAAGATGGCCGCAGACGCCGCAGAGCGGGGCATCCTGTTCAGCGTCCACGCGCCTTATTATATCAGCATGTCCAGCCTCGAGGAAGAAAAGCGGCTGGGCAGCGTCCGCTATCTGCTCCAGAGTGCCGAGGTCTGCCGCGCGCTTGGCGGGCGGCGCATCATCTTCCACTCGGGCAGCTGCGGCAAACAGAGCCGCGAAGCCGCCCTCGAAAAGGCGCTGGACACCATGCGCCGTGCCGTGGAAGCGCTGGACGAAGCCGGTTACGGCGATATGACTCTCTGCCCGGAGACCATGGGCAAAATCGGCCAGCTGGGTACGCTGGACGAAGTATTGGCCCTCTGCGGGGTGGACAAGCGCATCACGCCCTGCATCGACTTCGGCCACCTGAACGCCCGGACCTTGGGCGGCATCCAGTCCAGGGCCGACTACGCCGCCATCCTCGACCGGATGGATGAGGTGCTGGGCGACGAGCGCGCCCGGCGGTTCCACGTTCACTTCTCCCGCATCGAGTTCTCTGCCGGCGGCGAGAAGCGCCACTGGACCTTTGCTGAGACCCAGTTCGGCCCGGAGCCCCAGCCCCTGATGGAGCTGCTGGCAGAGCGCCGCCTCGAGCCGGTCGTCATCTGCGAGAGCGCCGGTACTCAGGCCGAGGACGCGCAGGCGATGCAGAGGATGTACGAGGCGGCGAGGGGGGAGCAACCTCTCCGTCAGCGCTGACGCGCTGCCACTGCCCGGGTTGCGACACCCAGCATCCGCAGCGCTCCGCTTGCGTCTTGCTGGCCGCGGCCCCAACAGCGACTCCCTGTTTCCGCCACTGGCGGCGGTCGTCGTTGTTGCTCCTACCGAGGGGAGGCTTTGGCATATCGGAAAACTTCGCCTCTTCGCCAGAGGCTCCCCTACTAGGGGAGCTGTCTGCGGAGCAGACTGAGAGGTTGTACGAAGGAAAACTTACCTTGTGTTCCACACTTTTTGTCATTTTCATCGTCTTTTTTACCGAAACCCCTTGCCAAATGGCGCGGGATTGGGTAAAATAAATAGAGATATGCGTAATGCATCTGAGACATTAAACTAATGGAGGAATTCCTATGATTTCTGCAGGCGAGTTTCGCAATGGCGTGACCTTTGAGCAGGACGGCCAGGTTCTTCAGGTCGTTGAGTTCCAGCACGTCAAGCCCGGCAAGGGCGCTGCCTTTGTCCGCACCAAGACCAAGAACGTCATCACCGGCTCTGTGGTCGAGACCAGCTACAACCCGACCGCTAAGTTCCCTCAGGCTTTCATCGAGCGCAAGGACGTGACCTACAGCTATGAGGATGGCGATCTGTACCACTTCATGGACAACGAGACTTACGATGACATCCCCGTCAACGCAAGCGACGTCCCCGAGAACTTCAAGTTCTGCAAAGAGAACGAGCTGTGCAAGCTCCTGAGCTACAAGGGCAAGGTCTTCAGCGTCGAGATCCCCAACTTCATCGAGCTGGAAGTCACCCAGACCGAGCCGGGTGTCAAGGGCAACACCGCCACCAACACCCTGAAGCCCGCTACCGTCGAGACCGGTGCTGAGATCCGCGTCCCCCTGTTCATCAACGAGGGCGACCACATCCGCATCGATACCCGCACCGGCGAGTATATGGAGCGCGTCTGATTTTCTGACGACGATAAGACCGGGCAGCGGGTGACCGTTTGCCCGGTTTTTTCTTAAAAAGAAGAGCTGTTTTGCGATAGGAGGTATTCCCTATGAAGGAAAAAGCTGCATACCTGAAGGGCCTGATCGACGGCCTCGGCATTGATGAGAACACCAAAGAAGGCAAGGTCATCAAGGCCATGAGCGAGCTGCTGAGTGAGATGGCAGAGACCGTGGACAGCATCGACGAGGATGTCACCCACGCCTACGACCAGATCAACGACCTGAGCGAAGAGCTGGAAGACCTTGAAGCAGACCTGTACGAAGACGAAGATGCCGAGGACGAAGAGGACGACTCCGACGACGAGACCGAGTCAGACGACGATGACGACAACGCCGATGTGGCCGGTGAGCCTTATTATGAGGTGGCCTGCCCTGCCTGCGGCAAGACCGTCTACGTGAGCGAGGACGACCTGGACGCCGGTGAGGCCATCTGCCCCAGCTGCAAGGTGGCTTTCGAGGTGGCTCTGAAGACCCCGAGGACGACGAGGCCGCTGAGAGCGACGGCCCCGTGCAGTACGAAGTGACCTGCCCGCCTGCGGCGCCGCCTCTGTGGTGGACGAAGAGGCCCTGCTGGACGGCGACCCTGTCTGCCCCAGCTGCGGCAAGCCGCTGGACTTTGAGGTAACGGAGGAGTAAGTCTCCGCCTCCCGAAAGCACAAGACAAAAAAGCGCCCCCGGAACTCAGATTCGAGTTCCGGGGGCGCTTTGCTCTTTATAAGGTACGGAGAAGCGGCTTACATCTTCTCAGGGACGTTGATCTTGAACATGGTGAGCACGTTGAAGATGACGTTCTTGACGCCGATGCAGAGGGCCAGACGGGCCTGCTGGACGGCGGGGTCTGCGCCCTGGATGCGGCAGCTGCCGTAGAAGCGGTGGAAGGCGCTGGCCAGGTCGATGACGAAGCGGTTGATGCGGCTGGGGTCGTACTTCTCGGCGGCCATGACGATCTCCTGCGGAAGGCGGCCAGCATCCGGATGAGGTCCATCTCGGAAGGATCGGTCAGCAGGGTGGCGTCGATGTTCTCAGCGCCTGCGAAGGCCACGCCCTCGCTCTCCATCTTCTTGAGGATGGAGCAGATGCGGGCGTGAGCGTACTGGACGTAGTAGACCGGGTTATCGTTGTCGGTCTTGACGGCCTGGTCCAGGTCGAAGTCGATGCCGCTGCCGGCGTCGTGCATATTGAACAGGAAGCGTGCGCTGTCGATGGGGACTTCTTCCAGCAGGTCGGTCAGGGTGATGGCGTTGCCGGTGCGCTTGGACATACGCACCGGCTGGCCATCCCGCATCAGGTTGACCATCTGCATCAGCACGACATCCAGATCCTCGCCGTGGAGGCCGATGGCGTCCATGGCACCCTTCATGCGGGCGACGTGGCCGTGGTGGTCAGCGCCCCAGACGTCGATGGCCTTGGCAAAGCCGCGGGTGGCCAGCTTGTTGTAGTGGTAGGCGATGTCGGCGGCAAAGTAGGTGGGGATGCCGTTGGCACGGACGAGGACTTCGTCCTTGGCCTCCTCCTCGGTGCCGTCGTCGGTCTTTTTCTTGTTGACGGTGCCGTACTTGGCAGCGTACTGTGCGCTGCGGTACATGATGGCACCGTCCTCGGCCTTGTAGCAGGCACCCAGCTCCAGCAGCTTGTCCACCACGGCCAGCACAGCACCGGACTCGTGGAGGGTGCTCTCGTGGAACCAGACATCGTAGTCGATGCGGTACTTGCCCAGGTCCCGCTTCAGGTTGGCGATGTTCTTGGGCAGGGCGTAGGCAACGAGGGCGTCCTTCAGAGCTGCGAAAGCCTCGCTCTCGAAGAGGGTTTCCTCGTCCATGCCTTTGCAGGAGGCAACGTATTTGTCACCGTTCAGCTCAGCGAACTCACCGGCCAGCACCTTGATGTCGCCGCCCTGATAGCACTCGGCGGGCAGGGGATAAGCCTCCTCGCCGCAGTACTTCTGCAGGTAGCGGACAGCGAGGCTCTTGCCGAACTTCTGGATCTGGTTGCCTGCGTCGTTGATATAGAACTCACGGGTCACGTCGTAGCCGGACCAGTCGAGGACAGCGGCCAGGCAGTCACCCAGAGCGCCGCCGCGGGCATTGCCCATGTGCATGGGGCCGGTGGGGTTGGCGGAGACGAACTCCACGTTGTACTTGGCACCCTTGCCGTGGTCGGTGCGGCCATACTCCTTGTTGGAGCAGGCACCCAGCACGACGCCGGCCCAGAAGGAGGGGCGAGGAACAGGTTGATGAAGCCGGGACCGGCCACCTCGACCTTGGCGAAGACGCCGCCGTCCAGTGCGGGCAGGTGGGCGATGAGGGCGTCGGCGATCATCTTCGGGGCCTTGCGCCAGGTGCGCGCGCCGGCCATGGCGATGTTGGAGGCGATGTCGCCGTTCTTGACGTCGGCGGGGATCTCTACGATGAAGGCGGGCAGCTCGGCCTCGGGCAGGGTGCCGTCGGCCATCGCAGCCTTGGCGGCGGCGGTCAGCAGGGCGCGGGCCTCGTCCAGCGCGGTCTGCCGGGGGTTGTAGTTCTGGTAGGTCTTTTCAAAGTCGGTCATTTCAAGTGTCCTTTCGTGTTTGAGTGCGAAGCCCGCTTGCCGCAGGAGCTGCAGGCAAAAAACAATGAGAAGTCAGTTGACGTGCTGTACCGTCATTTCCAGCGTGTTGCGGCTGACGATGCGGGCGTCGTCGGCGTCCAGCAGGTAGCTGAACGCCGCGCTGCCGCCCTTCTCGGTCAGCTTGCAGTCGATGCCGTCGCCGGTGACGCCCAGAGTGAGGGAACCCACCTCCGTCTCGTAGTGGCAGAGATTGCGGCGGTCCCGCTCGATGAGGAGCTGGCTGTTGGCCCGCCCGAACCGGAGCAGGGCCACCCGGCTGCCGTCCTCGGCGATCTTGATGGTAGTGGTGCAGCCCTCGAAGCCGATGGTCTGCGTCTCCTTATAAGAGATGTAGTAGCTTTTCTTTTGGTAAAGCTGCCCCGGGTCATCAGCTCGATGTGGTCGCGGTCCTCCTCGCGGATGACGCCCTCATTGTCGAACTGGTCGATAGAGCTCTTGATGCGGATGATGTAGTTTTCCAGTGGTTTGCTCACAGTTTTGCGTCCTTATCAGTATTTATCAATGGCGATCTGGTCGATGAGCCCGCCCTTGTACTCCCCGAGGAAGAGGTCGGCGGTCTGGGCAAAGCTGTCCGGCACGTCGCTGACGTAGAAGTGGGCCTCGCCCTTTTTGTGATTTCCCTTCAGGCCATGCTCGCTGAGCGTCCGCTCCAGATGGTGGGCGGCGGTCTGGGCCGGGTCCACGAGGGTGACGTTCCTGCCCATGTACCAGCCTATCATCTCTTTGATGAGGGGGTAGTGGGTGCAGCCGAGGATGAGGGTGTCCACCCCGGCCTCCCGCACCTCGGCCAGATACTGGGCGATGACCAGACGGGTCACCTGCTGCTTGTCGAGGGCGTGGTCCACATAGCCGGCCTCCACGAGAGGCACGAAGAGGGGACAGGGCCGGGCTGTGATCTCCACGCCGGGAACGAGCTTGCGCAGGACGGTCTCATAGCTGCGGGAGCGGATGGTGGCCGCCGTGCCGATGACGCCGATGCGGCGGTTCCGGGTGACAAAAGCGGCCTCCCGCGCCGCAGCGTCCACGACGCCCAGATAGGGGACGGGGAGCTTTGCGGCCTCGGCGGCGGGGTAGATGCTGGACACCGTGCCGCAGGCGGCCATGATGCACTTGACATCCTTCGAGAGCAGGAAGGCGATGTCCTGCCGTGCATACTGCAAAATAGTCTCAGGGCTGCGGCTGCCGTAGGGGACGCGGCCGGTATCGCCGAAGTAGACGATATTCTCGTTGGGGAGGCGCTTGCGCAGCTCCCGCACGCCGGTCAGACCGCCAAGGCCGCTGTCGAATACGCCGATGGGGCGGTTATCCATGCTGCTTTTCCGTCCTTTCCAGAGCCAGAGCGATGAGGCGGTCGATGAGGGCAGGCACGGGGATGCCCTCATGCTCCATCAGTTTGGGGTACATACTCGATGGGGTGAAACCGGGAAGGTGTTGATCTGTTGATGAGGACGCGGCCGGTGTTCTTCTCCACAAAGAAGTCGCAGCGGGCCAGACCCTCGCAGCCCAGTGCCGTGTAGGCCATGGCGGCGTAGGTCTTCACCTCATCCAGCTTTTCCTCAGGCAGTTTGGCCGGAATGACCACCTGACTGACGCCGTTCTTGTACTTGTCGTCGTAGGTGTAGAACTCGGCACCGGCCAGGATCTCACCCGGGCGGGTGGAGACGGCGGGGTCGGAGCCGATGACGGCGCACTCCACTTCGTGGCCGTCCACGAAGGCCTCGAACACTACCTTGCGGTCGTTGGCGAGGGCCAGCCGGATGGCGGCCTTCAGCTCATCGCGGTCATGGGCCTTGGTGATGCCCACGCTGGAACCGGCGTTGGCGGGCTTGACGAAGATGGGCCAGCCCAGCTTTGCGATGACGCCGTCGCAGACGCCGTCGGGGTCAGACTCAATCTCCCAGCGGGTGGCGGAGAGCCACTTAGTGTGAGGGATGCCGGAGGCGTCGAACATGGCGTTGGCGACTGCCTTGTCCATGCAGACCGCGCTGGCCAGAACGCCGCAGCCTACGTAGGGAATGCCGGCCAGCTCCAGCAGGCCCTGCACAGTGCCGTCCTCGCCCCACAGGCCGTGGAGCACGGGGATGACCACGTCCACATGGACCTTCACCTGCCCGGCGGGGGTGAAGAGGATGAGGCCGTGGTCGGCACGGTCGGGGCTGAGCACGCAGGGCATATTGCCCGGCAGCTCTTCCCAGCTGCCGTCAGCCATCTGGGCCGAGTCGGCCTCGGTGTAGAGCCAGCGGCCCTCTTTAGTGATGCCGATGGTCAGCAGCTCGTACCGCTGGCGGTCGAGCTGGTCCACGAAGGTGCCGGCGGACACGCGGCTGACCTCGTGCTCGCTGGACATTCCGCCGAACAGGACGACCACACTCATTTTATGTTCAGAATCGGATAACATAATCGATCTCTCCTGATTTCAGGACCGCTGCGCGCGGCAGACAGCCCGAAGTTTTGTCTATATACATAGATATACTTATTATATAATATTTATGCCCGGGATGCAAGCGGTGCCGCGCAGTCGGGCGAAGAGAAAGAAAATACAAAACCTGAAAAACGCAGATTTCCGCTTGACAAATAGAAAAAGACGTGTTACAATGGTAACACCTCTTTTGCGGGGTTATTAAGTGCGCCTGTCGAACGGGTGCTCCCGCAAGCCGAGGGAGGTTCAAAACAACCGTTATAATGGAGGTGTCAACAAATGACCGTTAAAATCACTCTGGCCTGCACCGAGTGCAAGCAGCGCAACTACAACACCACGAAGAACAAGAAGAACAACCCCGATCGTCTCGAGATGAAGAAGTACTGCCGCTTCTGCAAGAAGCACACCGTTCATCGCGAAACCAAGTAAGAAAGGCGGACAACATCATGGCAGACAAAACCGAGAAAAAGCCGGGCTTTGTGGCCAGAATGAAGGCCGCCGTGAAGGGTTTTGCCGCAAATGTGGCAAAGTTCTTCCGCGACACGAAGAGCGAGCTGAAAAGGTCGTGTGGCCGTCTAAGGCGGACATCAAGACCAACACCGTCGTGGTGCTCGTGACTGTGGCGATCGCCGCCGTCGTGATGATCGCACTGGACGCCATCTTCGGTGGCATCCTGGGCCTTATCATCGGCGCTTGAATCATCTTGAAACGGAGGGTCAACCAGAATGGAAGAGCAGTCCAATGAGGCGCTTTGGTATGTCGTGCATACCTATTCCGGCTACGAGAATAAAGTGGCAACGGACTTACAGACCATGGTGGAGAACCGCCGCCTGCAGGATCTGATCTGTGACATCAAGGTCCCGACCGAGATGGTCCCCGAGATCAAGGACGGCAAGGAGCGTATGGTGGAGCACAAGCTGTTCCCCGGCTACGTTCTGGTCAAGATGGTCATGAACGACGATACCTGGTATGTCGTGCGCAATACGCGCGGCTGCACCGGTTTCGTCGGCCCTGCATCCAAGCCCGTCCCCTGTCCGCCGAGGAAGTGGAGAAGATGGGCGTCGAGAAGGCGGCTCCGCTGACCGTCGATTTCAACGTCGGCGATACCGTGCAGATCACCGCCGGCCCCCTGGAAGGCTTTATGGGCCTTGTGGAGGGCATCGATACCGAGAGCTTCAAAGTCAAGCTCAAGGTCAATATGTTCGGCCGCGAGACGCCCGCAGAAGTGGACATCGCGCAGGTCGAGCTGCCGTAACCAACCGGCATCCGTTCTACCAAGGTAAGACCGCAGTGCGGTTCTTATAGAGCGTGTACACCGCGTACGCGCTCGTGGGAGGCGCGGAGACACCGCGCCGCAACTCACCACAGATTTTTGGAGGTGCATTTACTATGGCACAGAAAGTTACTGGCTACATTAAGCTGCAGATCGAGGCCGGCAAGGCGACTCCGGCTCCTCCCTGTTGGTCCTGCTCTGGGCCAGAAGGGCGTCAACATCATGGCCTTCACCAAGGAGTTCAACGAGCGTACCAAGAACCAGATGGGTTATGTCATCCCCGTCGTCATCACTGTCTACGCTGACCGCTCCTTCAGCTTCATCACCAAGACTCCTCCGGCAGCCGTTCTGATCAAGAAGGCCGCTGGCATCAACACCGCTTCCGGCAAGCCCAACAAGGAAAAGGTCGCTACTCTGACCGCCGCTCAGGTGGAAGAGATCGCTAAGACCAAGATGCCCGACCTGAACGCTGCTTCTCTTGAAGCTGCATGCAGCATGGTCCGCGGCACCTGCCGTTCCATGGGCATCGTCGTCGAGGGCTGAGACATAAACAGTGGGAGGGCATAACACTGCCCGCATGACCACACAGGAGGATATACAATGAAACATGGCAAGCACTATGTCGACGCTGCAAAGCTGGTCGATTCTTCCAAGCTGTACGATGTGACCGAGGCGCTGGAGCTGGCCTGCAAGACCGCTTCCGCCAAGTTCGACGAGACCGTCGAGCTGCACGTCCGTCTGGGCGTTGATGGCCGTCACGCTGACCAGCAGGTCCGCGGCGCTGTCGTTCTGCCCAACGGTACCGGCAAGACCGTCCGCGTCTGCGCCATCGCTAAGGGCGCTGCCGCCGCTGCTGCTGAGGCAGCCGGCGCTGACATCGTCGGTGATGACGAGCTGATCGCAAAGATCGCCGGCGGCTTCATGGACTTCGACGTTGTCGTCACCACCCCCGACATGATGGGCCGCGTTGGCCGTCTCGGTAAGGTCCTGGGCCCCGCGGCCTGATGCCCAACCCCAAGGCCGGCACTGTCGCTCCCGATCTGGGCAAGGCAGTTTCTGAGGCCAAGGCTGGTAAGATCGAGTACCGTCTGGACAAGCAGAACATCATCCATGTCCCCGTGGGCAAGGCTTCCTTCGGTGCAGAGAAGCTGTACACCAACCTGGATACCGTCATGAGCGCCATTGCAAAGGCTAAGCCCGCCGCTGCAAAGGGCACTTACTTCAAGAGCGCTACCATCGCTACCACCATGGGCCCTGTCATCCGTCTCAATACCCTGAAGTACGGTGTCTGATTTTTGAATTGAAGGAATAACCTCTCAGTCTCGCTGTCGCTCGACAAGGCCGGGTTGCGGCACCCAGCATCCGCTGCGCATTGCGCGCGTCTTGCTGGCCGCTGCCCCAACAACGACTCCCTGTTTCCGCCACTGGCGGTGGTCGTCGTTGTTGCCCCTAATGGGGGAGCCTCTGGCGAAGAGATTGGGCTTTGCGGTATGCCAAGGCCTCTCCTCGATAGGAGAGGTGGCAATGCGAAGCATTGACGGAGAGGTTTTTTAAGAAAATTCAAAAAAGCACTTGACAATCCCGCACGTTTGCGGTAAAATAATCATGCTGTTTTTGAGACAGCAGGTGCTGGAGTCCAGCGTAAGGCTATGCCGCCTGCCGAGAAACGTGCGTAAAGTTGTTTTATGCCTCTTTCTCGGACCATGTGCGGGAAAGAGGCTTTTTTCGTTGCTCACCAGCTTTCGATATAAGTTTTTGAAACGAGGTGAAACCGAATGCCCAGTGCAAAGATTCTTTCTGAGAAGCAGGCTTACGTCGCTGATCTGAAGGCAAAGTTTGAGAGTGCGGTTTCCGGCTGCGTCGTCGCTTACGGCGGCATCAACGTCGAGAACGACACCAAGCTCCGTAAGGAGCTGCGTGAGGCAGGCGTCGATTACATGGTCGTGAAGAACACCATGCTGCGTCTGGCTGTCAAGGGTACTTCTCTGGAGACCCTGGCTGAGCAGTTCAAGGGCGATACCGCTATCGCTTTTGCTCACGAGGAAGACCCCATGTCCGCTGCCCGCATCCTGTGCAAGTACCAGGACGGCGATAAGTCCAAGAAGTTCGTCGTGAAGGCTGGCTTCATGGAAGGCAAGGTCATGGACGCTGCCGAGACCAACGCCATCGCAAAGCTGCCCAACCGCGAAGGCATGCTGTCCATGTTTGCAGGCGCCCTCACCAGCACTCTGTCTGGTCTGGCTGTTGCAATGCAGGCTTATGCCGACAAGCAGGAGGAGCCCGCTGCCTGATGGCCGCGTGACCGCTGCTTAAAAAACATCTGAAATCAACAAACAAACCATTTATATTGGAGGGTTACTACTATGGCTTCTGAGAAGATTACTGCCATCATCGACTCCGTCAAGGAGCTGTCCGTTCTGGAGCTGAAGGAGCTCATCGACGCATACTGCGAAGAGTTCGGCGTTTCTGCTGTTGCTGCTGCTGCTCCGCTGCTGCTGGCGCTGCTGCTGCCGCTGAGGAAGAGAAGACCGAGTTCGACGTCATCCTGGTCGAGGCTGGCGCTGGCAAGATGGGCGTCATCAAGCTGGTCAAGGAGATCACCGGTCTGGGCCTGAAGGAGGCTAAGGCTATCGTTGACGGCGCTCCCAAGGCTGTCAAGGAGAAGGCTTCCAAGGCTGAGGCTGAGGACATCAAGAAGAAGCTGGAGGATGCCGGCGCTAAGGTTGAGGTTAAGTAATTTAACCCCCTTAAAGCTTGCTTCTTGAATTTCGATTCTTGAACAAAGAGGCGCTCTCGCTGCAAAGTGGGGGCGTCTTTTTTGTGCTTGACAAACCTTGTGCTGATGTGCTATTTTATAGATGTTAGCTGACCCTTCTGCTGACGGATCTTGTGGAGCACCACAGTGCAGAAGGGGAGAGAAGCTTTAATGCCGACCGTCTGGGCAGCCTTGCGTCGTGGTGCGCAAAGCTGCCCTTTTTGTTTAAGGAGGATGCTGAATATGAAGTCTGACATCGAGATCGCACAGGAAGCCAAAATGAAGCCCATCGCCGACATCGCCGCCAGTTTGGGCCTCGCCGACGAGGACGTGATTCCCTATGGCCGCTATAAGGCCAAGGTAAACCACCGCCTGATCCATAAGGCATCGAAGCAGGGCAAGCTCATCCTCGTCACGGCCATCAGCCCCACCCCCGCCGGTGAAGGCAAGACGACCACCAGCGTGGGTCTGGCCGACGCCATGAACGCCATAGGCAAAAAGACCATGCTCTGCCTCCGTGAACCCTCCCTCGGCCCTGTCTTCGGCATGAAGGGCGGCGCAGCTGGCGGCGGCTACGCACAGGTGGTGCCGATGGAGGACATCAACCTCCACTTCACCGGCGACATCCACGCCATCGGTACCGCCAACAACCTGCTGGCGGCCATGATCGACAACAGCATCCAGCAGGGCAACCCGCCTGAACATCGATCCCCGCCGCATCACCTGGAAGCGCTGCATGGATATGAACGACCGTCAGCTGCGCTTTATCGTGGACGGCCTGGGCGGCAAGGTGAACGGCATTCCCCCCGCGAGGACGGCTTCGACATCACCGTCGCCAGCGAGATCATGGCCATCTTCTGCCTTGCTACCAGCATCTCCGATTTGAAAGAGCGCCTCTCTAAGATCGTCTGCGCCTACACCTACGACGGCAAGCCCGTCACGGCTGGGGACATCGGCGCAGCCGGCGCCATGACCGCACTGCTGAAGGATGCACTGGACCCCAACCTGGTCCAGACGCTGGAGAACAACCCTGCGATTATCCATGGCGGCCCCTTTGCCAACATCGCCCATGGCTGCAACAGCGTCATGGCCACCAAGCTCAGCCTCTCACTGGCCGACTACGTCATCACCGAGGCAGGCTTCGGCGCAGATCTGGGCGCAGAGAAGTTCCTGGACATCAAGTGCCGCTATGCGGGAATCGCGCCCAGCGCCTGTGTGCTGGTGGCCACCGTGCGCGCCCTCAAGAGCCACGGAGGCGTAGCCAAGGCCGACCTGAACACTCCCAACCTCGAGGCCGTCAAGAAGGGCGCAGCCAACCTCGTCCGCCACATCGACAACATGAAGAACGGCTTCGGCCTGCCCGTCGTGGTGGCCATCAACGCCTTCCCGACCGATACCGCCGAAGAGCAGGCTTACGTCGAGCAGTTCTGCGCCGAGCAGGGCGTCCCCTGCGTCCTGAGCGAGGTCTTCGCCAAGGGCGGCGAGGGCGGCAAGGCTCTGGCCGAGAAGGTGCTGGACATCATGGAGGACCGTCCTATCCAGTACACCTACCCGCTGGAAATGCCCTCAAGGACAAGATCAACGCCATCGCCACCAAGATCTACCGCGCCGACGGCGTGAACTACAGCGCCGCCGCCAGCAAGACTCTGGCTGAGCTTACCGAGCTGGGTTACGGCGACCTGCCCGTCTGCATCGCCAAGACCCAGTACAGCTTCAGCGACAACGCCAAGCTGACCGGCGCGCCCACCGGCTTCACGATGGAGGTACGCGAGGTGCGTCTGGCCGCAGGCGCCGGCTTCGTGGTGGTCATCTGCGGCAGCATCATGACCATGCCCGGCCTGCCCAAGAAGCCCGCCGCCATGGGCATTGATGTGGACGCCGACGGCAAGATCACCGGCCTGTTCTAAACGAAAATTCGTTCCAGTTTTGCCCCTGCTGTCCCTCGGGACGGCGGGGGCTTTTTTGTTATATGTTCCAAAAAGTTAGACGCTATTTGTGCATTCTGCCCCGAAATTGTGTACGAAGCGTGTGAAATCTGAGAAAAAAGTCTCCCTGCGGTTTACAAAAGTGTAACAAAATGGTATACTTTACAGCAGTGAATGAAAGCTGAAAGGATGAGTCAAACGTGGAATGTGCGCCGCACCGGATCTGGAAAAAACTGATGGCCCTTGTGCTGTCGCTCGTGCTGATGGCAGTGATGCTGCCGGGAGCGCTGGCGGTAGACCTCAACGTGGACGCAGGATTTTACTTCAAGCAGAGCCGGGGCGGCACCTGCACGCTGGCCTCTGCCGCCATGATGCTCCGCCACCGCGCTTTTCTGGACGGCCTGACCGACTGGACGGACGTGACCGAGAACAGCGTCCGCGGCAGTGCGTGGGCAGGCGGCCTCTCCCACAGCTTCAACTATAATGCGATGCAGGTGGGCTACTCCACGCTGCCGTCCAACAACGGGGAGAAGAAGGCAGTGCTCATCCAGCTGCTGGCAGAGCACCCCGAGGGCATCGTCCTCTACGACCGCCGCCAGCCCCACGCCGTTCTCCTGACGGACTACACCGACGGCGTGTTCTACTGCTCCGACCCCGCCGGCAGCGTCTCCTCGGGCCGTGTGCCGATCTCGGCAGCCAGCATCTCCATCGCGGGTGCTTCCTGCTACTGGTACATATCTTCCGACCATAACAGCGCCGTCGCGACGCTGGACAGCCTCCGTCTGGAAGGAATGCGCTACCCGGTCAACATCCGTACTGGCAAGGGCATGAGCGTGAGCGGCACTGCCGCCAGCGCAGCGGGTGCTGTGCTGAGCAGCGTGGAAGCGGCGATCCTCGATGCCAACGACCAGCCTGTTCAGAGCGCTGAGGCCTCGCCCAATGTGTCCAGCTGGTCTCTGAAGAACTTCGACAGCCAGCTCCGTTTCGGTGAACTGCCCGAAGGCAGCTACACTTACATGGTGGTGCTGACCGACTCCAACGGCCAGACGCTCTGCTTCATGAGCGACTTCACCGTTTCCGGCAGCGCCAGCAGCACCGCGACCTACTGGACGGTGCAGGACCCCTCCGGCACGAAGCTGGGTCAGCTCGTTCAGGAGACCGAAGAGGCTGTGGCTGAGGCAGTCGAGAGTGAAGCTGAGGCTGTGACCGAGACGAAGAAGGGGATGTGGAGCTGGCTTCTGGGCTGAGCTTCCCCAAAATAAAAAGACACAGGGTGGTCGGCAATGCTGACCACCCTGTTTTTGTGTCATCGGCAGAGCTGCGTCCCCGGGAAATAGTGGGCGAGGATGACTTCGTAGGTCCAGCCCTGCTCGGCCAGCGCTTTGGCACCCCACTGGCTCAGGCCCACGCCGTGGCCGTAGCCTTTCGTCGTGATGAGGAAGCTGCCGTCCTGATAGCGGATGTTGAAGCAGGCGCTCCGCAGCCCCAGAGCCCGCCGGAGGGCCGTGCCGGAGACGGTCTGGCCGCAGACGGGCAGAGAGGCCGCATAGCCCGAGGCTGTCAGGGTCGTCTCACCGAACCAGCGTTCCGGCGCGGCAGAGTCGGCGGCGATGCCCAGTCCCGAGGAAAGAAGCTGCTGTACCTGCGGGGCAGAAAGGGTGAGGGTAACTTCGTAGTTGTCGGCGGAGAGGTCGGTGCTGCTGTCCACCGGGACGAGGTAGGGGAGGGCGCTGCCCCAGACGTTCTCGCTGGCCTCGGTACGGCCATTGGAGATGGCAAAATAGCTCGTCCCTGCCGCCGCACCGTCATAGCAGAGGACGTCGCTGAGGACGGCGTCTACGAGGGCCGAGAGGCGGGCATAGTTGGCCTCGTAGTCGGTCCCCCAGTAGCTGTGGAGGACGGCGTCGGTCAGATAGCCCTGCCGCCGCGCCGGGTCGGCAGAGAGCCAGCTGCCGTTGGCTGCGGAGGCGTGGTCGCGGCAGTAGAGCGCGTAGCTGTGGGCCGCGACGATTTGCGCCTTGAGGGCCTCGTCCGGCCATGTGAGGGGCATTTCAGCCGCTGCGGCCCCGATGAGATAGTCCCGCTTCGGCACCTGCTGCACCTCGCCGGTGCTCAGGTCTTCGATGAGGAAGACATCTGCGTCGCCCTCGAAAGCGGCAGGCGCGGCTTCCGATACGGCGGAGGTGCTGGACGCCGGGGCAGGGGAACGTCCGCTCTGCGGCCCAGCACGGCCCGGGCCAGCCGGTAGCCTGCCAGCGGCAGGGCGCTGCCCAGCACGAGGAGCAGGGCGCAGAGGAGCAGAAAGGCTTTTTTCATGGGGCATATCTCCCTCCCGGACAGACTTTTGGACTCAGTATACCGGCCTCCGTCGGCAAAAGCGCACAAGAGGGGAATGCCTTGCATTTCTGCCCAAAACGCGCTATCATACACTTATGATAATTTCCCCGAAAAAGGGGATAAAGATTTGAGGATTACAGATGAACTTTTTTATCATGGTTTCGCTTTTCCTGAGCGCAGCGCTGGGCGTTTTCCGGGGCATCGACCTGGCCCTTCTCACCGACGCGGAAACGGGCCTGTGCATCGTCGGCTCGGTCTGGCTGCGGTACGGTGCGCTGGCCGTGGCCGTCGGTGCCGCCGTAGCGGCGGGCCGCTGCTGTAAGCCGCAGACCGATGCGCTGCGGGGCCACTGCACGCCTTCCGGCGTCGTGGCACTGGCGGCGGCTGTCTGCTATGGAGAGGCTGCTGTGCTGCGCATCCTCTGGATGGGGAGCAGCGTGGCAATGCTTATCCGGGCTGCGCTGGAGGCGCTGTGCGCGTTCTGGATGATCGGTCTCGGCCTGAGCTGGCTGCGGAAGGACTGGAAGACCCCCACCCGCAGCCTGACGCCCGCCGTGCTGGGCAGCGCCGTGTTCTACTGGTGCGTGCTGGCCCGCTTTATGGAGAACAGCTCCAGCTGGCACCGGGTGGCCCCCACGGCGATGGTCTGGCAGCTGCTGGCGGGGCTGGTGTTCCTCTCGGCACTGGCCCGGGCGCTCTACCTGCCCGGCACGTCCGACGGGCGCACCCTCTGCGCCGGCGGGCTGGCGGCGTTTGCCCTCTGCCTGTGCTGGGAGCTGCCCACCGTGCTGCAGACCCTTGTACAGGAGGGCGGCGGGGCTCTGCTGACGCCGACGCTGCTGTTCCGGCTGGGGCTGTGCTGTGTGGGCGCTTTGGGAGCCTTGAGCGCTGTGCGCTGCACAAGGACTGAGCAGGATGCATAAATGCGTCAGCAGTCGCTTGGTTGAATTGCTCAAAACAACACCCTATTCCCCGAGAAAATAGTACAAAAGCAAAAAGTATGAAAACGACTTGTTAATTTTTGGCAGGCACTTGAAAGTTTGGCCGTTTTGGTCTAAAATAAGAGTACCGTGAATTATCCGAATCAGGGTAAGAACATTTAGGAGGTACTATTAACATGGCTGTTAGAGTTGCTATCAATGGTTTTGGTCGTATTGGCCGTCTGGCTTTCCGTCAGATGTTTGATGCTGAGGGTTACGAGGTCGTCGCTATCAACGACCTGACCAGCCCCAAGATGCTGGCTCACCTGCTGAAGTACGATACCGCTCAGGGTTCCTTCTGCGGCAAGATCGGTGAGGGCAAGCACACCGTCGAGGCTACCGAGGACTCCATCATTGTCGACGGCAAGGAGATCAAGATCTACGCTGTTAAGGACGCAAAGGACGCTCCCTGGGGCGAGCTGAACGTCGATGTCGTTCTGGAGTGCACCGGTTTCTACACCAGCAAGGAGAAGAGCATGGCTCACATCCAGGCTGGCGCTAAGAAGGTTGTCATCTCTGCTCCCGCAGGCAACGACCTGAAGACCATTGTCTACTCCGTCAACGAGAAGACCCTGACCGCTGAGGATCAGGTCATCTCCGCTGCTTCCTGCACCACCAACTGCCTGGCTCCCATGGCCGACACCCTGAACAAGACCTTCCCCATCGTCTCCGGCATCATGACCACCGTTCATGCTTACACCGGCGACCAGATGATCCTGGATGGTCCTCAGCGCAAGGGCGACCTGCGCCGTGCTCGTGCTGGCGCACAGAACATCGTCCCCAACAGCACCGGTGCTGCTAAGGCCATCGGCCTGGTCATCCCCGAGCTGAACGGCAAGCTGATCGGCTCTGCTCAGCGTGTGCCTGTTCCCACCGGCTCCACCACCCTGCTGGTCGCAGTCGTCAAGGGCAAGGACGTCACCAAGGAGTCCATCAACGCTGCTATGAAGGCTGCTACTTCCGAGTCCTTCGGCTACAACGAGGATCCGATCGTCTCCTCCGACGTCATCGGTATGCGTTACGGCTCTCTGTTCGACGCTACCCAGACCATGGTCGCTAAGATCGACGACGACACCTATCAGGTTCAGGTTGTTTCTTGGTACGACAACGAGAACTCCTACACCTCTCAGATGGTCCGTACCATTAAGTACTTCGCTGAGAACTGCTAATTACAGCTCTACGCTCAAAAGTGCTTGAGAGGACAGTATTAAATTGGGTGTGTTCAAGTACGAACATTCTTGATTTAGCACGACAACGATAAAACGTTGACTTGCACCCTTTTCTCTGTGTTTTGCAGAGGAAAGGGTGTTTTTGTTTTATGTTGCTGAAGGATGCAAGGGATGAATTTTTGTTTGATTGTGAGTGCAAACATTTGGCAAAAGGAACGATTCGGAACTACAAAGCCGAAACACGCTTTCTTGTAGAGTTCTTGGAGTTGAAGCAGGTTACAGAGGTGGAAGAGGTCAAGGCACATCACATTCGGGATTTTATGAAACAAAAGCAGGATGCAGGAAGTTCAGCTTGCTATGTGAATGATATTCTGAAAGTATGCAAGACATGGTTTCATTATCTTGTTGATGAGGATTATATAGAGGAACGGAGAAATCCAGCGGCAAAGGTGAAGAATGTCAGACAGCCAAAAACCATCATTGAAACATTTTCAGTACAGGAAATGAAGAGTTTGATTCACTTCTATTCAGGCTCAGACTATCTTGATGTGCGAAACAAGACCATTATCACGTTGCTGTTTGATACTGGGATGCGCTGCAACGAAATGATTCAGATGGTAGAAGAGGACATTAAGAGATTATATTGTAGTGAAGCATGGTAAAGGCAATAAAGAACGTGTTGTGCCGAAGTCTCCAACATTATCAAAACAGTTGTTGAAGTATCTTTATGTTCGGGAAAGCTACTTCAACGGGAAGGAAACGGCAAATAAGAATCTGTTCTTAAGCAAAACGGGAAAACCGCTGACAGATGAAGTAGTCGCCAGAATGCTAAAGAGAGCAGCAACAGAGGTTGGAGTTTCGCAGTCTGTTCGTGTTAGTCCGCACACTTGCCGCCATACCTTCGCACAAATGCAGTTGAAGAACGGTCTTGACCTTTACAGTCTTTCCCGGCTTATGGGTCACGTCAACATCTCCATCACACAGCGCTATCTGTTGGGCATCAAGGATAAGGATATCGTAGACAAGGGAAATCAGACAAGCCCGTTGATGAATCTTTGAGAGCTAACATAATGTAAAGAAGAATTTTTGAAAAACGTAATTAAATACCTTGACGGCACGGATGAATTGTGCTATACTAAAATAGGAAAATTGTAAGAAAACGCTTGAAATGACCGTCTGACTGTGCTATACTATACGCACAGGGCAGCACGGTTGTTTGAGTATTATTAAAATCCTCTGCTGTAACTGGCAGGGGATTTTTTGTTGCCTACAAAACTACACTTTATCATGATGAAGTAAAACGAATGTCAATCTAACAAGAAAAAAGGAAAGAGGTGTTTATTATAAAGGAAAGGTATTTGGAAGTCCCAAACTTCCAAAATTGGACAGAAGGGCTATATCTGGTAGATGCTCCATGTGGGACTGGTAAGAGCTACTTTGTTTTTCACACGTTGTATCCGTTTGCGAAAGAGAACAACAAGAAGCTGATAGTGTTCTCTAATCGGAATGCGCTCAAGCGGCAACAGGAACTTCAAGCGGAAGGAACAGATATTGAGCTGATAACTTATCAAAAGTTGGAATATAATCAATATCTCAACGGAGATTGGAATGTTCGGCGCAGCGTTCCCGACTTGATGCAGGAACTTGAAGGATATGATTACATTGTGCTAGATGAAGCACACTATCTGTTTCAGGATGCAAGGTTCAACCGCAATACAGAAGTAATCTTGAGCATGATAGAGAGATACAGGCTTTCAAAAGTCATTATCATGCTTTCCGCAACACCGGATTTGTTGAAGTCATACTTTGGCGACAGGATTAAAGAAACATACGAAGCCGAAGCAGATTACAGCTACATCCAAAAAGCCTATTGTTACACATCGAAGGATGCCGCTTATAAAATCTTGGATAGCATACCGCAAAATGAAAAAGCTGTGTTCTTCGGTGACAGCAGGGAACGGTTGAAGGAATTACATAGAAGATACTCTGACAGTGCATATCTATGTTCTGATAATGAAACAACAAGTGATGTGTTTGAACAAATAACAAGCACAGAACGCTTTGCTTGCAGATTCCTGTTTACAACAAAGGTACTGGACAACGGCGTTAATCTAACAGATAGAACCATTAAACATATCATCATTGAACAGACAGACTTGATTGATTTCATTCAATGTCTTGGAAGAACGATGTTCAGGATGAAGAGGATACCATTACTTTGTATTTCTTGAGAAACATTTCCTCTATCGCGGCAAGATACGGCAAACTACAAAAAGAGATTCAACTGGGCAATGAATATCTTTTTGAAAGAGAACATGATGTAGATAGGTTTAGAAAAGTGCATATCAAAGATAAATTACCGGATTTCTTTGATAATGCGTTTGGACTGATTGAACCAACATGGTTCAAGGCAAAAGCTGATTATCAGTTCTACTATTCACTTGTTGGGGCAAAAACTCCTGATAAGGGGAAAACAACGTTTGCTAAAGAGGTATCCCAAAGATTAAAGGTAAGAGTACATTATTATGAAACGGTTTCAAAACTATAATCTGTATTCTTATCTGACAAAAAATGTCGATAGAAAGTACTATAATAAAGATAGGAAAGAACTGATAGATACATTCGGATTAAGAAAAGATGGACATTTGCTAAAATCAATGGGAATGTTCAATCAGTATTTGGAAGAAAATCAGATAGAATATCGTTTGAAATCTAACAAGAAAAATAATAAGGTATATTGGACGATTGTTAAAACTGACGAAAATGAACGTAACCCTTTATATCGGGTGACGAATGATTTGAAAGGAGAAATTTAGAATGTCAGAAAATCAAGCACCGGATATTAAAACAGAAATCGTACATGAAGGCGAAAAGGTTACGATTAGATTATTCCATGATGAAAAGATTGGAACGTTACCAGAATATCCCAGTTATATTGTCACATCAGAAGGAAGAGTATATAGCTGGAACGTCCATAGATTTCTTTATTATAGATTCTTAAGTCAAAAAGAAAATAAGAGTGGAAGAAAGAAGCTTTATGTGAGATACCGGTTAAAAAATGTAATAACAGGGAAGAAAGAGGAAAAACTAGCACATGAATTGGTTTGGAGATGCTTTGGGGATTATCCTATTCCGGCAAATGGTGTAGTCCATCATATAGACGGAGACAGCTTAGATAACCGCATTTGTAATCTTCAAGCCATTACCAAAGAAGAACATGATAAGGTTCAAGGGGGATTCCAGATTGCAGTTGAATTAAAAGTGGTGGATGCAACAACATTTGCTAGAGGTGGGTACAATTGGCCGTGTACAACGATGCAAGGATTTGAACGCAGAGATAAGGCAGCGGAATTTTTGAATCTGAGCATCAAAGAATTTGACAATTTGTTGAAAAGAAAACCTGAAAAAATGTTCGGAGATACGAAAGCATGGCACGCGCCAGATGGACGCATTGTGTTGAAGTTTCCTAAAAGGTACTTAACAAAGGATGATTTACAGTATTTTGAAAACTGAGTAATAACATAATAAGGGGCGGCTGCAAGACCAAATGCAACCGCCCCTTATGGTGCTATTCTTTGTTAGATTAGAAAGTCAGTCGTTTTTGATTTCCAAATTATCCAAACCGAACTCTACGCATAATTGAATCAATTCGTTCCGGCTGTGTCCGGTTTCCATCGTGATGGCATCCAGCCGTTTTATCATGTCCTCTGACAGACGCACAGAAACAACGGCAGTCTTGCCCAAAGCAGCCCGCCGGGGACGAATGATTAACTTTTATCTGTATTTTCCATACGACACCTCTTATTTTAATACAAGTGTAGCTTGAAAAAGCACAAAATAGTAGACTACAATGATAATTTGTTTCGATAAAATGTATACATTTATAGTTTACTTGTGTATAATAGTGATAAGACAGCCACTTGCAACAAAGGAGATGCCAAAATGAGAAGGATTATTAAAACGGTATGTGCTACGGCCTTGTGTGTCGTTCTATTTACAGGATGCAGTCAACCAGCAGCTCAATCAGTTTCCACTGAAACGAGTACAGCAGAAGTTGAGCCTCTTAAAATCGAGTACAAAGAAGCAGAAATCACAAAACGCACTGACACTAAATCTAATATTCCAGAGTACACAATAATATCTGATAGTAATGAAAAGTATGATGTCGTATGGACATCATCGGATGAATCTGTCGCAAAAGTGGAAGAGGGAATGCTGTGTACAGGTAAAGAAGGAAGTGCCCAAATTACAGCTACAATCGACGATGGCGTTAGTGCGTCCATTACAGTTAATGTTGAGCGTAAAACAAGAAAAGCATCATCTTACACTCATTCGAGCAAATCAGTTTCACAGGAATATCAGAATGCTTTAACTAAGGGATTACAATATGCGAATCAACTGCATATGTCAAAACAGGCAATCTACGACCAACTAACATCTTCCTATGGAGAAGGATTCCCGGCAGATGCCGCACAGTATGCTGTTGATAATATGACAGGCGTTGATTGGAATGCAAACGCCCTTGAAAAGGCAAAGCAGTACTATTATGATATGGCAATGTCAAAGAGTGCCGTGTATGACCAACTGACATCCAGTTACGGCGAACAGTTTACGGCATCACAGGCGCAGTATGCTATTGACCATCTTGATTGATGCAGTTGTAATCTTTCTTGTTAGATTAAACAAGTCCCGGCGGTTTGCTGGGGCTTTTGCTTCTTCATAAAGTTAGATGAATCTAACAAAAAGATTGTTCATTCTGGCTGGACTGTATCAAAATTGACGTATATTGAAATCGTATCAAAACTTATTACAAACTGACCACAAACGTGTTATAATTAGTGTAGCAAATCCAACGCACGTTAAACTTGATACAATATAGAGGTAAAGATACCATGACATACGGATATGCGAGAATCAGCACCAAACAGCAGAGCATCGAACGACAGATTAGAAACATCCGTGAATCTTACCCAGATGCAGACATTAAACAGGAAGCTTACACAGGAACCAAGATTGACCGGCCTGTTTTGATACTTTGATTCGACAAGTCAAGAAAGACTGCAAAGCCGGAAAGCCTGTTACAATCGTGTTTGACAGTGTATCCCGTATGAGCCGAAACGCAGAGGACGGCTACAATCTGTATCAAGAGCTGTACAGTTTGGGTATCAATCTTGTTTTCCTGAAAGAACCCCACATCAATACAGCGACCTACGACAAAGCTAGACAGAACAGCATTCCGGCAACTGGAACCAAGTTCGACAAGGTGATTGAAGCCATCAACGACTATATTGCAGACCTTGCCAAAGAGCAGATAGAGCTTGCATTCCAACAGGCGCAAAAGGAAGTTGACGACTTGCACCAGCGCACTAAAGAAGGCATCCAGACCGCCAAGGACAACGGCAAACAGATAGGTGGTAAATCGGGCGTGAAGCTGACAATCAAAAAGGCAGCTCCGGCGAAAGAAATTATTATGAAGCATAGCAAGGATTTTGGCGGTACGCTGAATGATGCGGAATGTATGAGGCTTGCTGGACTTGCCCGTAACACCTACTACAAGTACAAAAAGCAGCTCAAAGAAGCCGGATACCTTGTAACACTCAAATAAACTACAGCGTCCCTTGCGTCAAAGCAAGAGGACGCTTTCTTAATTTCCAAATTTTTGATTTCAATTTTGTGCAATTCGCCGGATGGCCGCTTTGAGAACATATCTCAGAAAAACCAAGTACGATATGCCATTTATTGCCATTGGATTATATCGTGTCGTTTGCGTTGGATGGAGAACAAGAGCCGTTACAATCAGAGATTGCATAGCTTTTCTTTGTTAGATTTGACTAACCGAAAGCTTGCAATCCGTTTTCAGATACCTACTTGACGCACTCAAAACAAGAAAACCTAAAACGATTTACGATACTAGAGCGATACCATGCAACACACTTTCTTGTTAGATTAGAAATGATACGGATTTTCATAAAGTGCGTATCTACGACAAAGTGGTTAAAAATTTCATTTTATGCCCCTGTATTGGATGCAAAAATGAAAATATGGACAAAACACGCTTGATTTATTGTGTGAAATACGGTATAATGTAAAAGATGAAAGATAAAACAAGGAAGAATGAACTACGACAACTGTTTTATCTGGTACGATAACTGTTGATAAAAATTTGTGCAAAAATTCAGAGAAAATGGTAAAAAACAGCGTAGCTACGACGACACCTATCAGGTTCAGGTCGTGTCCTGGTACGACAACGAGAACTCCTACACCTCTCAGATGGTCCGTACCATTAAGTACTTTGCTGAGAACTGCTAATCACAGCTCTACGCTCAAAAGTGCTTGAGGTGCCCTGCTGAATAAGCGGGAAGCCTAATCCGTGAGTTTGACACCCTTCCTTCTGCGGTACGCCGCAGGGGAAGGGTGTTTTTGTTTGTCGATACTTGCCACCTCATCCGCTTCATGATACAATAAAGCCAATACCGCAGTTTATTGCATTTGTGTCGTAGGAGCGAAAGCCATGAAAGCATTCGAAAAACTGAACATCGCTGTCGCGGGTACGGGCTACGTCGGCCTGTCCATTGCTGTCCTGCTGAGCCAGCACCACCATGTCACGGCTGTTGACATCATGCCGGAAAAGGTGGAGCTCATCAACCAGAAAAAATCGCCCATTCAGGACGACTACATCGAAAAATACCTCGCCGAGAAAGATCTCGACCTGACGGCTACGCTGGACGGGGAGACGGCCTATCGGGACGCTGACTTTGTGATCATCGCGGCCCCACCAACTATGACAGCCGGAAGAATTTCTTCGATACCTCGGCGGTGGAGGCGGTCATCCGGCTGGTGATGAAGGTGAACCCCGAGGCTGTCATGGTCATCAAGTCCACCATCCCGGTGGGCTTCACGGCCAGTGTCCGTGAAAAGTATCAGTGCGGGAATATCATCTTCAGCCCGGAGTTTCTGCGGGAGTCCAAGGCACTATATGATAATCTCTACCCGAGCCGCATCATCGTAGGTACGGATATGCAGGATGAGCGCCTCGTGGAGGCGGCACACCTTTGCCTATTTGTTACAGGAAGGTGCTGTCAAAGAGAATATCGACACCCTCTTCATGGGCTTCACCGAGGCCGAGGCAGTCAAGCTGTTCGCCAACACCTATCTGGCCCTCCGCGTTTCCTTCTTCAATGAACTGGACACCTACGCCGAGATGAAGGGGCTTGATACCCGGCATATCATCGAGGGCGTCTGCCTCGACCCCCGCATTGGCACACATTATAATAATCCCAGCTTTGGTTACGGCGGCTACTGCCTGCCTAAAGATACCAAGCAGCTCCTCGCCAACTACGAGGATGTGCCGGAAAATCTCATCGAGGCCATCGTGGAGTCAACCGCACCCGCAAAGATTTCATTGCAGACCGGGTGCTCCAGATGGCGGGCTACTACAGCTATGGGGAAGAGAACGAGTATAACGCGGCGGACGAGAAGCCCTGTGTCATCGGCGTCTACCGCCTGACCATGAAGGCCAACTCCGACAACTTCCGTCAGTCTTCCATTCAGGGCGTCATGAAGCGTATCAAGGCCAAGGGCGCGACAGTTATCATCTATGAGCCGACTTTGGAGAATGGCACTACCTTCTTCGGCAGTGAAGTGGTGAACGATCTGGACGTTTTCAAAAGCGCAGCCAGGCCATCATCGCCAACCGCTACGACAGCTGTCTGGATGATGTACAGGACAAAGTCTACACCCGCGACCTGTTCCGTCGGGATTAAAGTGGATCGTTTCAAGCGCCGCAGGAGGAAGACCGCCTGCGGCGTTTTGGCAACCGGCCGGACTACTGTCAAAATAGACACAATTCCCGAATATCACAGGAAAAGTTTGTTAATAAATTATCCATCTCCCGTCCTTGCAATACACACATATTTTGTTTATAATAGTGTCATAGGGGCTAAGACCCCGAGAGTGAGCGAAATTCGATTCCGAAGAACGAATTGAGAGGAGAATAATCACTATGGGTTTAGGTAAAAAGACGATCGACGATCAGAACTACTGCGGCAAGAAGGTCCTTGTCCGCTGTGATTTCAACGTCCCCATGAAGGACGGTGTCATCACCAACGAGAACCGCATCAATGCGGCTCTGCCCACCATCCAGAAGCTGGTCAATGACGGCGCGAAGGTCATTCTGTGCAGCCATCTGGGCAAGCCGAAGAACGGCCCCGAGGCAAAGTTCAGCCTCGCTCCCGTTGCTGTGGCTCTGAGCGCAAAGCTGGGCAAGACCGTTGTCTTTGCTGACGACGACAACGTCGTGGGCGAGAACGCAAAGGCTGCTGTCGCTGCCATGAACAACGGCGACGTCGTCCTGCTGCAGAACACCCGTTTCCGCAAGGAAGAGACCAAGAACCTGCCTGAGTTCTCTCAGGAGCTGGCTTCTCTGGCAGATGCATATGTGGACGATGCCTTCGGCAGCTGCCACCGCGCTCACTGCTCCACCGCTGGCGTCACCGACTATATCAAGGACACCGCTGTCGGCTACCTGATGGAGAAGGAGATCAAGTACCTCGGCAACGCCGTGAACGATCCCGAGCGTCCCTTCACCGCCATTCTGGGCGGCGCAAAGGTCGCGGACAAGCTGAATGTCATCTCCAACCTGCTGGAGAAGGTCGATACCCTGATCATCGGCGGCGGCATGGCCTACACCTTCATCAAGGCTCAGGGCTATGAGGTCGGCAAGAGCCTGTGCGATGACTCCAAGCTGGACTACTGCAAGGAGATGATGGCAAAGGCTCAGGAGAAGGGCGTCAAGCTGCTGCTGCCGGTGGATACCGCCTGTGTCGAGAACTTCCCCGACCCCATCGACGCTCCTGTCGAGACCACCGTCGTCCCTGTCACCGCTATCCCGGCTGACAAGGAAGGCTGCGACATCGGCCCCGAGACCATGAAGCTCTTCGACGACGCTGTCAAGGCTTCCAAGACCGTCGTCTGGAACGGCCCCATGGGCGTCTTTGAGAACCCGACCCTGGCTGCCGGCACTCTGGCCGTTGCCAAGGCCATGGCAGAGAGCGATGCCACCACCGTCATCGGCGGCGGCGACTCCGCTGCGGCTGTCCAGCAGATGGGCCTGGGCGACAAGATGACCCACATCTCTACTGGCGGCGGCGCTTCTCTGGAGTACCTGGAGGGCAAGGAGCTGCCCGGCATCGCAGTCATCCAGAACGCATAATCACAGCATCATGAACGGTGCGGCGGCTGTTTCGCCGCCGCATCTTTTATTTATAAGGTAAATAAGGTAAGGAGAACGTATCATGGATAAGGCAAAGCGCAAGGCCATTATTGCTGGCAACTGGAAGATGAACAAGACCGCCTCCGAGGCTGCTGTTCTGGTGGACGAGCTCATCCCCGCCGTCAAGGACGCATCCTGCGAGGTCGTCATCTGCACTCCCTATACCGACCTGGTCACTGCTGTGGCAAAGACCAAGGGTACCAACATCCATGTCGGTGCCGAGAACGTCCACTTTGAGAAGCTTCCGGCGCCTTCACCGGCGAGATCAGCGCTGATATGCTGGTGGATCTGGGCGTCGAGTACGTCATCGTCGGCCACTCCGAGCGCCGTCAGTATTTCGCAGAGACCGACCAGACCGTCAACAAGCGCGCTCTGGCCGCTCTGAACGCCGGCCTGAAGGTCATCATCTGCGTGGGCGAGAGCCTGGAGCAGCGTGAGCAGGGCGTCACCGAGGAACTGGTCCGTATGCAGGTCAAGATCGCCCTGCGCGATGTCACCGCCGAGCAGATGGCAAACGTCGTCATCGCCTACGAGCCCATCTGGGCCATCGGCACCGGCAAGACCGCTACTGCCGACCAGGCTGAGGAAGTCTGCGCTCAGATCCGCAAGGTCATCGGCGAGGTCTACGGCGAAGCCGTGGCCGAGGCTACCACCGTCCAGTACGGCGGCAGCATGAACCCGAAGAACGCTGAGGAACTGCTGAGCAAGCCCGACGTTGACGGCGGCCTCATCGGCGGTGCTTCCCTGAAGGCTCCTGACTTTGCTGTCATCGTCAACGCTGCCACCAAGGGCTAAGCCCTGAGCGGTAAAATCGTTCTCTCTGCGCCCGGCTGCGCCGCATTTCCGGCAGGGAGCCGGGCGCTGTTTGTTGAATTTTCAAAGGAGATCCTATTTTATGTCCAAGAAACCTGTTATGCTCTGCATTATGGACGGCTTTGGCTGGACCCCCAACGAGACCTACGGCAACGCCGTGGTTGCAGCCAGGAAGCCTTTCCTTGACTCTCTGATGACAAAATATCCTATGACCACCATCGACGCCTCCGGCATGGCTGTGGGCCTGCCCGACGGCCAGATGGGCAACTCTGAGGTGGGTCATACCAATATGGGTGCCGGCCGCATCGTCTACCAGCAGCTGACCCTTATCACTAAGTCCATCCGCGACGGTGAGATGCTCAAGAACCCCGTCCTCGTCAAGAACATGAAGGCTGCCATCGACGCCGGCAAGGCGATCCACCTGATGGGTCTGGTGGGTACCGGCGGTGTCCACAGCCACGCTGACCACTGGTTCGGTGTGCTGGAGATGGCAAAGCACATGGGTGCCAAGGAAGTCTACCTCCACTGCATCACCGATGGCCGCGACACCGACCCCCACTCCGGCAAGGGCTTCCTTGCCGACCTGCAGGCCAAGCTGGATGAGCTGGGCATCGGCAAGATCGCCAGCGTCTCTGGCCGTTACTACGCCATGGACCGCGACAACAACTGGGACCGTGAGGAGAAGGCTTACGCTGCCTTCGTCTACGGCGAGGGCAACCACGCCGCCAACGCTCAGGAGGCCATCGAGGCATCCTACGCCGACGACAAGACCGACGAGTTCGTTCTGCCCTGCGTCACCTGCGAGGGTGGCCGTGTGCAGGACGGCGACACCGTTATCTTCATGAACTTCCGTCCCGACCGCGCCCGTCAGATGACCCGCATCTTCTGCGACGACGCCTTCGCCGGCTTCGAGCGCCGCGGCGGCCGCAAGCAGGTCCACTACGTCTGCATGGCCGAGTATGACGCCACCATGCCCAACTGCGAGGTCGCTTATCCTCCTGTTGAGCTGAAGAACGTCCTGGGCCAGTACCTGTCTGAGAACGGCAAGACCCAGCTGCGCATCGCCGAGACCGAGAAGTACGCTCATGTCACCTTCTTCTTCAACGGCGGTGTTGAGGCTCCCTACGATGGCGAGGATCGCTGTGTCATCCCCAGCCCGAAGGTCGCCACCTACGACCTCAAGCCTGAGATGAGCGCTCCCCGAGGTCGCTGACGAGTGTGTCAAGCGCATCGAGGCGGCAAGTACGACGTGGTCATCCTGAACTTCGCAAACTGCGATATGGTCGGCCACACCGGCGTCTTTGATGCCGCTGTCAAGGCCGTTGAGGCTGTGGACACTGCTGTCGAGAAGGTCGTCACCGCTGTGCTGAACGCTGGCGGCTGCGCTTTCCTGACCGCTGACCACGGCAACGCCGAGAAGATGAAGAACCCCGACGGCACTCCTTTCACCGCCCACACCACCAACGTCGTGCCTTTCGTGGCCATCGGCTGCGGCGATGTGAAGCTGCGCGAGGGCGGCTGCCTGGCCGACATCGCACCCACCATGCTGCCCTATATCGGCCTGCCCGTCCCCGCGGAAATGACCGGCAAGAGCATCATCGCTGAGTAAACCTTTTTTGAAATAACGCAAGCGCCCCGCAGCTCGTAACAGAGCTGCGGGGCGTTTTTTGTGCTATTTGGCTTTTCAGCGCTCGACCCAGATGGACATCTTCGCACTGGTAGTGATGTCGCCGAGAAGGATGGTGTCCATCTTGATGCTGCAGGTCACGGCCAGCGCTTTGTTGGAGTCGCTGCCAGTGAGTACCGAGGCGGGCAGGTTCTTGAGGGTCAGCACGGCGGTGCCGTCGGACAGGTCGCCGCTCAGAGAGCCGTCATAGTTCACCTCGCCGATGGCGATGCCGGTGAGACGGCCGGTCATGTTCATGGAAGAGAGCTGCTTGACCGGAAGCTCGAGTGAAGGTGCCGTTGGGCTGGCGGGTAAGGGTAGCTTCGCGGGTGGTGTCTACGGCACTGTCGGCCATCGACTCCTTGTCCCCGGACTCCCGCCAGAACCGGACGCCCACCGTCATCTTGACGGCGGCGGCACTGGCACTGACCGCCAGCGTCAGGAGCAGCAGCAGCGAGACGAGGACCGCCCCGGTGCGTCTGCCCATATGCTTCAAAGAAATCGTCATATTCAAGAATCGACCTTTCCAGCCGCAGAGGCGGCTCTGTGCGTTCCAAAACGGAACGCGAAGGAATTTGTCACCGCAAAAATAACATATTCAGAAGAAAAAGTCAATCTGGCTTGTGAGGCTTTCACAAAAATGTTTCACATAAGACACATCTTATGGAAGAAAAAACGCAGACTTTGCCGAAGACACAAAAAAGCCGCCTCCCGGCAGACGGGAAGCGGCAAAGTCAGGAAAACTCAGACCTCAAAGTCGGGTCGTCCTTCAGCACGTGGATGCTGGTCATGAAGGGGCTCTGCTCGGGGTCCTGGAACGGAGCCTCCTTGACGTACTTGTTCAGTGCGACAGCAGTGCGGGTGGGGTCGGCGATGGTGCCGGCGCCGCCGATGCAGCCGCCGGGGCAGCCCATGCCTTCCAGCAGGTAGCCGTTGTACTTGCCGGCCTTGGCCAGCATCAGCAGCTTCTTGCACTCGGCGAGGCCCTGTGCGGACGCGATCTTGACGTCCATATCGGGATGCCACTCCTTGACCTTGTCGGCGACAGCCTTGGCGACGCCGCCGGACTGTGCGAAGCCGCGGCCTGCGCCGGAAGCGTGGACCAGATCGACCTCATCGGGATCGACTTCGAGGTTGGCCACATCGATGTCCTTGGCCTCGATGATGCCGGCCAGTTCCTCGAAGGTCAGCACGAAGTCCACATCAGAGCGGACGGTGCGGCGGGAAGCTTCCAGCTTCTTGGCGGCGCAGGGTCCGATGAAGCACATACGGGCCTCGGGGTCGGCCTGCTTCATCATGCGGGCGGTGAAGACCATGGGAGTCATGGTCATGGAGATGTTCTTTGCAAGATCCGGAAGGCGGTCTTTGCCATCATGCTCCATGCCGGGCAGCAGGAAGTAGCCATGAAGTTCAGCTTGTTGGGGACCTCCTCCAGGAAGTCGTGGGCCTCATCCACGGTACACAGGTCGGCACCGATGGCGACCTCTACGACGTCGTAGAAGCCCAGAGCCTTCAGCGCAGCCTTGAGCTTGCCGGTGGAGGCCAGACCCGGAACTGGTTGATGAAGGCGGGAGCGACGAGGGCGTAGATGCGGTCACCGCGGTTGAAGCCCTGAATGAGCTGGTAGATCTGGCCCTTGTCGGCGATGGCACCGAAGGGGCAGTTGACCAGACACTGGCCGCAGGACACGCACTTGCTGTAGTCGATCTCGGCGCGGCCCAGCTCATCGGAGTGGATGGCACCCATGCCGCAGGCAGCGGCGCAGGGACGCTCGGTCTTGACGATGGCGTTGTAGGGGCAGACGCCGACGCAGCGGCCGCACTTGATGCACTTTTCCTGGTCGATGGTGGAACGGCCGCTCTCCCAGGTGATGGCCTTCTTGGGGCAGACTTCCATACAGGGGTGTGCGAGGCAGCCCTGGCACAGGTCGGAGACCTTGACCAGCTTCTCGGGGCAGCGGTTGCAGGCAAACTTGATGACGTTCACCAGCGGGGGGTCATAATACTTATCGGCGATGGAAGCGTCCTCCAGACCGGAGACGACGCTGTTGTGCTCGTCCATGCGGCGGGTGGGCAGGCCCATGGCCAGACGAACGCGCTCCTCGACGATGGCGCGCTCAAGGAAGATGTCCTTGCGGAGCTTGCCTTCCTCACCGGGGATGATGGTGTAAGGGATCTTGCGCATCAGGTGGTTGGCCTGCTCGCCCTTGACGTTGGCGTAGGCCATCCGTGCCACCTCGGTAAAGACCTGGCGGCGGATCTGGATGACCGTCGTGTTGATTCCTCTGAAACTCATTCCAATCTCTCCTTGCTTTGAAACAACAGAACAAAAAACCGCTCCGACGCGGCTTTTCTCTGGGGCATTTGGTACTGGGCTGCTGCAAACAGCCGGATGCCCCGAATGATCCACTTTTATTGTAGCATAAACCCTTCGGGAAGAAAAGGGAAAAGCTTAAAATTTGTTATGAAATTCACAACTGGTACATCTTGCACAAATGCGAACAAATGGATTTGTACAAAACGGCAAAGAACCGGCGAAGACTTACACCATTTCGGCCCGGACACGCTCGCCGTCGTAGCTGCCCAGCCGGACATGGACGATCTCGCCGCTCTTATGGCCCGGGGCCGAGACCACGACGGGAACATACAGCCGGGTGTAGCCGGTGAAGAGGGTGCCGGAGAGGGAGTCTCCAGCAGAACGTCGTCTTCGCTACCCTCGCAGCCGGCCAGCACCTCGCGGCGGATGTCCTCGGCGATGGCGTTCATCTCCCGGCTGCGGGCCTGTTTTCGCGCTCATGGACCTGGTCGGGAAGTCGTAGGCGGGGTGCCGCTGCGGCGGAGTAGGGAAGACGTGGACTTTCAGGAAGCCGATCTCCTTCAGGAACGCGCAGCTCTCCCGGAAATCTTCCTCCGTCTCGCCGGGGAAGCCGCAGATGCAGTCGGTGGTGAAGCTGACCGGGCGGTCACCGTAGGCGGCGCGGAGCTGGCGGACCACCTCGGCGTACTGCTCGGCGGTATAGACGCGGCGCATCCGGCGCAGGGTGGCGCTGCAGCCGCTCTGCAGGCTCAGGTGGTACTGGGGGCAGAGCTTGTCCACTGCCGCCAGCCGGGTGATGTATTCGGGGGTCAGCATATCGGGGTCAAGGCTGCCCAGCCGGATACGCTGGATGCCCTCCACCCGGGCGCACTTCTCCACCAACTCCACAAGGTTGGTGCCGGTGTCGAGGCCGTAGCTGGGCAGGGAGATGGCGCTGAGCACCACTTCCCGGTAGCCGGAAGCGGCCAGCTGGCGCAGCTCGGCGAGGATGCTCTCTTCCGAGCGGCTGCGCACCGGGCCGCGGGCGCGGGGGATGACACAGTAGGCGCACTGACGGTTGCAGCCGTCCTCTACTTTAATAAAGGCGCGGGTGTGGGTCTCGAACCGCTCCACCGGCAGTTCCTCGAACCGCTCGCCCTTCGCGTGGGGGGCGATGGCGACGATGCGCTCGTGGCCGTCCAGCAGCTTGAGCACATTGTCCAGGATGGCCTTGCGGTCTCCGTTGCCGCAGACGAGGTCGGCCTCCATGAACTGGGCCGCTTCCTCGGGGAAAGCCTGCGGGTAGCAGCCGGTGAGGACGGTGACGGCGCCGGGGTTCTCGCGCTTGGCCCGGCGGAGCCACTTGCGGCTCTTCTGGTCGCCGAAGTTGGTGACGGTGCAGCTGTTCACCACAAAGACGTCGGCCTCTTCGCCCTCCGGCACGATGGTGAAACCGGCGGAGCGGAACATCTGTTCCAGCGCACCGGTCTCATTTAAGTTGACCTTGCAGCCAAGGGTATAAAAACAAACTCGCATGGGGTGTCCTTTCCAAAACCTCTCCGATTTGGCTCCCCTGTCGGGGAAGCTGGCTGCGAAGCAGACGGAGAGGTTATTACCTTATAATAAACCATCCTATTATAGCAGATTTTTCCCGGGGAGAAAAGAGCATTCCGGCCTCTTTTTTTGCATAGAATGCAATCAGACAGACATTGCGGGGAGGGACAAGGGATGGAACGAAAGAATTTTGCGGTGCTCTGTGCAGCCGTGCTCTGCTTCTGGCTGTTTGCACTGGCCCTTGGGACGGCGGAGGGCGTGGGTCTGCGGGCTGTCATGCACCCGGAAGAGCGGGCCGTCAGCGCCGACATTGAGGAAACGGCAGAAGGAATTCTGCTGCCGGCCGCAGCCGCCGCACCTCAGCTCGACCTCAACTGCCGCGCTGCCATCCTCATCGAGCAGGGGAGCGGACGGGTCCTCTACGAGAAGAACGCCGACGAGCGGGTCCCCATCGCCTCCATCACCAAGGTGATGACCCTGCTGCTCGCCTTCGAGGCTGTCCACGACGGGCGGCTGACCATGGAGACGCCGGTGCCGGTGAGTGAGCACGCCTACCACATGGGCGGCAGTCAGATCTGGCTGGAGCCGGGGGAGCACTTTACATTGGACGAGATGATAAAGGCGATCTGTGTTTCCTCTGCTAACGACGCGGCAGTGGCCGTGGCCGAGCTGGTGGGCGGCAGTGAGCCGGTCTTCGTGGAGCAGATGAACGCCCGGGCCGCCTCGCTGGGGATGGAGCAGACGTCTTTCCGCAACGCCTGCGGGCTGGACGCCGAAGGCCATCTCTCCACGGCCCGGGACGTGGCCGCCATGAGCCGCACCATCCTGAACACCTGCCCCGAGGTGCTGCACTACACCGGCATCTGGACGGATACCCTCCGGGGCGGGGCGACCCAGCTGGTCAATACGAATAAGCTTCTCCGCCGGTATGGGGATCACCGGCCTCAAGACCGGCACCACCGGCGGCGCGGGCATCTGCATCTCGGCCAGCGCCACCCGGAACGGCCTTTCCCTCATCGCGGTGATATTGGGCGCACCGTCCAGCGCCGACCGCTTCGACGCCGCCACGACTCTGCTGGACTACGGCTTCGGGGCCTATGAGGCCGCGCCGCTGCCAAAACTCGAGGCACAGCCGCTCCAGATCACGGTCAAAGGCAGCGCAGCGGGCAGCGTCCCGCTGGATTACTCGGCCCTGCCGGAGACGGTGCTGGTGGAGAAGGGGAGCGGGGCATCCCTGCATACCGAATTGACCCTGCCCGAGGAGCTGGAAGCCCCGGTGGAGCGGGGCCAGACGCTGGGCAAAGCCGCCGTCTATCAGGGGGAAGCACTTCTGGAAGAGTACGAAGTGCGTGCTGCCGCCGATGCGCCGAGGATGACTGTCCGGGATGCCATCGGCCTGCTGTGGCAGAGCCTCACCGGCGCGGCATGACCGAAAACTGCGCACTACCGGTCAAAAACGGTCAGCGAGGGCAAAGAATGGCTTGGACGTTTGTATAAAAGATGTAAGAGCATACAAAACAACACTATTAAAATTGTATGAAAAGCGAGGATTTTGGCCTTGACTTTGCCCGGCGGGAACGGTACACTTATACCAAGAAAAACCCTCGCCGGGCAAAGAGCCCGTAAAATGTTTTGGAGGTTTTGATAGAATGAGTCTCGCTCTGAATACAAAGCACCTCTCCAGTTTCATCAACGAAGAGGAATACAAGGCCATCTACCCCCAGGTAGAGGCCGCACACAAGACGCTGGAAGCCAAGAACGGCCCCGGCAGCGACTTCCTGGGCTGGATGTATCTGCCCCGTGATTATGATAAGGAAGAGTTCGAGCGCATCAAGGCAGCTGCTGCCAAGATCCGTGAGGATTCCGACGTTCTGGTGGTCGCCGGCATCGGCGGCAGCTATCTGGGCGCACGCGCCGTCATCGAGGCCGTCAAGGGGATGTACCACAACGAGCTGGACAACGGCCTGAAGATCTACTTCTGCGGCAACAGCATCAGCCCCACCTATCTGAATGACATCATCGCGCTGTGCAAGGGCAAGCGCTTCTCCATCAACGTTATCTCCAAGTCCGGCACCACCACCGAGACCAGCCTGGCCTTCCGTGTGCTGCGCAAGCTGCTGGAGGACGAGATGGGTGTGGAGGAAGCCAATAAGCGCATCTACGCTACCACCGACCGCGCCAAGGGTACCCTCAAGCAGCTGGCTGACGCCCAGGGCTGGCCCACCTTCGTTGTCCCCGACGATGTCGGCGGCCGCTACTCCGTGCTTTCCGCTGTGGGTCTGCTGCCCATCGCTGCTGCCGGCATCAGCATCGACGACGTCATGAAGGGCGCAGCCGACGCGATGGAGCGCTTCTCCGTGCTCAGCCCCGACAACGACGCCTACAAGTATGCGGCCATCCGCAACATCCTGTACCGCAAGGGCAAGAGCATCGAGATCCTCGAGTGCTATGAGCCGAACTTCACCCTCATGAACGAGTGGTACAAGCAGCTGTTCGGTGAGAGCGAGGGCAAGGACAACAAGGGGCTGTTCCCCGCAAGCTGCATCTTCTCCACCGACCTGCACTCCATGGGTCAGTTCATCCAGGAAGGCTCCCGCACCATGTTCGAGACTATCGTGGATGTCAAGAAGCCCGCACAGGACCTCTTCATCGACAAGCTGGAGGGCAACTTCGACGGCCTGAACTTCCTGGCAAACCAGAACATGAGCGTCGTCAACCGCAAGGCTATGGAGGGCACCATCCTCGCCCATACCGACGGCGGCGTGCCGGAGGTGGTCATCGAGGTGGACGACCTGTCCGCTTATAATGTGGGCTACCTCATCTACTTCTTCTGGCGTGCCTGCGCCTGCAGCGGCTACCTGCTGAGCGTCAACCCGTTCAACCAGCCGGGCGTCGAGAGCTATAAGAAGAACATGTTCGCTCTGCTGGGCAAGCCGGGTTACGAGAACCTGACCGCCGAGCTGGAAGCGCAGCTGAAGTAAGAGCAAGCGGAACAAAAAACGATCTCCCGCCGTGAGGCGTGGAAAATACAGGAGGACAGAACTATGATTAAACTGATTGTTGGAACCAAAGGCTCCGGTAAGACCAAGACCATGATCGATATGATCAACGATTCGGTCAAGACCTCCAAGGGCAACGTCGTTGTCGTCGAGAAGGGCATGAAGCTGACCTATGAGGTCCCCAACGCCGCCCGCCTCATCGACCTGGACGAGTACAAGATCGCCGGCGGCGAGATGCTGTACGGCTTCGTGGCCGGCCTGCTGGCAAGCAATTATGACATCACTGACCTGTACATCGACGGCATCCTGAAGGTGCTGGATCACGACATCAACCGTCTGGGCGTCGTTCTGGACGAGATCGCTGCTGCCGCTGGCGACTCCATCAAGGTCACCGTCACTGTCAGCGCTGACGAGGCTGCTCTGCCCCACGATGTGAAGAAGTACCTGTAAAATAACTCTGAAATTTCTGATTTGAAGCATCCCAGACAGGCAGGAAACCGGAGAATTTGAAATTTTTTCGGTTTTCTGCCTGTTTTGGTGTTGACAAAGGGCTGTGTTGGCGCTATACTAACAAAGCAGCCTTTTATGAGGTGTACTATGCAATTTGACCTGAGAAAGTTTATCGTATCCGGCACAAAACCTTACGCCGCAGAGTTTCAGTGTGATTTGTCTGCAAAGGATTTTGCCGGTGCAAGGATCGAGCAGCCTGTGACGGCCCGCTTTGAGGCGGTGCCGGATGGCGAGGAGATCCGGATGACGCTGCGGGCAAACGCATTGGTGCACGGAGAGTGCGCCCGCTGCCTCGACCCCGTCGAACGGGAAGAGACGGTGCAAGCAGAGTGGACGGTCAGGGAGCGCGATCTGGACGACCCGGATTTCGACCTGCCACTCAACGAAAAGGACATCTGGATGTGGATGAATGGCTCTGTCAGGAATTCATGTTCCAGATACCGACGGTGCTGCTTTGCAGCGCTGACTGCCCGGGCTTGTGTCCCCGGTGCGGGAAGAAGATGGCCGAATGTACCTGCCCTCCGGCAGAAGCTGAGGCCGAACCCGCAGACGCAAGGCTAGCGATACTCAAATCACTGCTGAACTGAGAAACCCATCAAGGAGGTGCAAAAATATGGCAGTACCTAAGAGACATCTTTCCAAGGCCCGCCGCGACAAGCGTCGCAGCAATGTTTGGAAGCTGGAGGCCCCCGCACTGGTCAAGTGCAGCAACTGCGGCTCTCTGAAGCTCCCCCACCAGGCATGTGGCAACTGCGGTTACTACAAGGGCGAGGAAGTCATCAAGAAGGGCTAATTTGCGCAGAATTGGTGGCACATTGGTGTTATGTACAGAAGGGGAGGGCGCAATGCCTTCCCCTTCTTGCTTTGTCTTGAAAACGAAATTGTGAGGTGAAAGCATGGCCATCAGGATCGACCGCGTGGACGCGGGCAGCGAGGCGGAAGCCCTCGGCCTCGCTGGCGGCGACGAGCTGCTGAGCGTGGACGGCAACGAGCTGAACGACACGCTGGACTATGATTTTTATACCGACAGCAAGAGCTTCCACCTCAAAGCGAGAGTGGCGGACGGCATCCGGGAGTGGGACGTCCGGCGGGAAGAGCGCGGCCCCTTCGGCTGCGACTTCTCCACCTATCTGGGCGACCAGAAGCACTCCTGCTCCAACCACTGCATGTTCTGCTTCATTGACCAGCTGCCCCCGGGAATGCGTGAGAGCCTCTATTTCAAGGACGACGACGAGCGCCTGTCCTTTTTGTTCGGCAACTATATCACCATGACCAATATGCAGGACCACGAGATCGACCGCATCATCAAGATGCATATTTCGCCCATCAACATCTCGGTCCACACCACCAATCCCCAGCTTCGCGTGCGGATGCTGGCGAATAAACGGGGCGGCGAGGTGCTGAAGTACCTGCCCCGCCTGGTGGAGGGCGGCATCGCCGTCAACTGCCAGCTGGTGCTCTGCCGGGGCATCAACGACGGCGACGAGTTGCGCCGCACCCTCACCGACCTGCTGGAGCTGACCCCGATGGTGCAGAGCGTGGCGGCAGTCCCCTGCGGCGTGACGGATTACCGCCAGAACCTCTTCAAGCAGACGCCCTACGACGCTGAGACCAGCGCCGCCGTCATCGACATCATGGAAGAGTTCGGCGACGAGTGCAAGCGCCGCCACGGCAAGCGCATCATCTACCCCAGCGATGAGTGGTACCTCAAGGCCGGCCGCCCCATCCCGGAGCCGGAGTTCTATGAGGACTACGACCAGCTGGAAAACGGCGTGGGCATGATGAGCCTCTTCCGGGAGGAATTTCTGGCCGAGCTGGAAAAGCCCCACCGCATCTATGGCACCAAAAAGATGGATGTCGTCACCGGCACCATGGCCGCGCCCCTCATCACCGAGATGATGGACGAGCTGCGCCGCCAGTACCCCATGATAGAAGTAAAAGTGCATCCCATCAAAAACAACTTCTTCGGCGGCAACGTCGGCGTGGCGGGCCTCGTCACGGCGACCGACATCATCGCTCAGTGCGAGGGCCGGCTGTCCAGCGGTACCCTGGGCGTGCCTGCCGTGATGCTGCGGGAGGAGAAGGACACCTTCCTCGATGATATGACCATCGAGCAGCTGGGCCAGCGGCTCGGCGTAAAGGTGGAAGTCCTGCCCACCAGCGGCGGCGACGAGGCCAAGGCTCTGCTGCGCAGCGGCCTGCATATCGCCCGCCGGAGAAGACCGTAATTTTACCCCTTTTGTGAAAGGAGGAACCCCCTATGAGCAAACCGATCGTTGCTGTGGTGGGCCGCCCCAACGTGGGCAAGTCCACCCTGTTCAATAAGCTCTGCGGCCAGCGTCTGGCCATCGTGGAGGATACCCCGGCATCACCCGCGACCGCATCTTTGCCAACTGCGAGTGGAGCGGCCACGAGTTCCTGCTGGTGGATACCGGCGGCATTGAGCCCAAGGCCACCGAGGGCATTCTGGCCCACATGCGCGAGCAGGCCCAGATCGCCATCGACACCGCCGACTGCATCATCATGGTGGTGGACGTGCGCAACGGCCTGACCGCCGCCGACGAGGACGTGGCCCATATGCTGCGCCGCAGCCACAAGCCCATCATCCTCGCCGTCAACAAATGCGACAATGTGGGCGAGACCCCCATGGAGCTCTACGAGTTCTATAACCTCGGCTTCGACGAAGTCATGCCCATCTCGTCCGTCCACGGCCACGGCACCGGCGACCTGCTGGACGCTGTCTGCGCCCACCTCGATTTCAGCGAGACCGTCGTGGAGGAAGACCGCATCCCCGTCGCCATCATCGGCCGCCCCAACGTGGGCAAGTCCAGCCTGACCAACCGCATCCTCGGTGAGAACCGCATGATCGTGGCCAACGAGGCCGGCACCACCCGCGACGCCATCGACACCCCCGTGGACAACGCTTACGGCAAGTTCATCTTCACCGATACCGCCGGTCTGCGCAAGCGCAGCAACATCACCGACGGCCTCGAGCGCTACATGGTCGTCCGCGCACTGGCCGCCGTCGAGCGCAGCCGCGTGGCCCTCATCCTCGTGGACGCCACCGTCGGCTTCACCGAGCAGGACAGCAAGGTGGCCGGTTACGCCCACGACCAGGGCAAGGCCTGCATCATCGTCGTCAACAAGTGGGACGCCGTGGAGGGCAAGGAGACCAACACCATGGAACTGCAGCGCCGGGGCTATGCCGAGTGCTTCAGCTTCATGGGCTACGCTCCCATCATCTTCATCTCGGCCCAGACCGGCTACAACGTCAACAAGCTGATGCAGCTCATCCGCGATGTGGACAGCCAGAACGGTGCCCGCGTGCCCACCGGTGTGCTGAATGAGATGCTGGCCCGCGCCACCGCTCGGATGCAGCCGCCCAGCGACAAGGGCCGCCGCCTGAAGATCTTCTACCTGACTCAGGCTTCCACCCGTCCGCCGACATTCGTGGCCTTCGTCAACGCAAAGCACCTGTTCCACTTCAGCTATCAGCGGTATATCATCAACCAGATCCGCGAGAACTTCGGTCTGGAGCACACCCCCATCCGCCTTGTCGTGCGTGAGCGCGGCTCCGGCGAAGTGGGAGCGAAGGACGTATAAGGAAGGGAGACTGGTTCTATGACCGCATTTCTCATTGTGCTGGCGGTCGCTGCCGAAGCCTATCTGCTGGGCAGCGTGGACACCGGCATCCTCGTCAGCAAGTATCTGTACCATGACGACGTCCGCACCCACGGCTCGGGCGCTGCCGGTATGACCAACATGCTGCGCACCTTCGGCAAGAAGGCCGCTGCCCTCACGGCGGTGGGCGATGTGCTCAAGGGCGTCGTGGCCGTCTGCCTTGGCCGGTGGCTGTTCGGCCATCTGCCCGCCGATGCTGCCGTCTCGCCCTATCTGGGCGTCTACCTCGCCGCCATCCTCGCCGTGGTGGGCCACTCCAAGCCCATCTACTTCGGCTTCAAGGGCGGCAAGGGCGTGCTGGTGGCTGCCGGTGCCATTCTGGCAGTCCAGCCGGTGCTGCTGCCAGTGCTGGCACTCATCTTCCTCGTCTGCCTGGTCCCCACCGGCATGGTGTCGCTGGGCAGCATCACCATGGCCGCGGCTTACCCGGTGCTGACGCTGGTGTACAGCCTCATGCGCGGCCTGCCGACCCGGGACGTGGTGGTCTGTACCGTCGGCGCTGCCATCATGGGAGGCATGGTCATCTGGATGCACCGTTCCAACATCCAGCGCATCCGGGACGGCAAGGAGTACCGTTTCGGCCAGAAGCACAAGAGCAACTAAGCATAAAAATGCCCCGCAGGACGCTCGTTGAGAGCCTGCGGGCATTTTACGTTGTCAGGCTCATTTCGGGTCTGCTTCCAGCAGCGTGTCGGTGTTGTCCTCGTACTTGGGGTCTTCGATGGCGACTTCAAGCTCCGTGTTGGTGTCGTCATGATGCAGGTGCTTGCGCAGCCGGGCGGCGAATTCCTCTGACGGGATGCCGCTCTGGCTGGGGGAAAGGTCGGGTGCGGGGTGGCCGTCGGGCAGATGAGCGCCGAAGGCCGGCACGAAGAAGAACCTCCGCACGATGAAGATGAGGGCGATGGCGCTCACGCTCAGCAGGTTCTCCATGGCGGACTCGTGACCCACCACCATGTGGCGGGCGATGGCGTAGAGCAGCACTTCGAGGCTGGAACCGGGGCTGTGCTTGGCCAGCATCTTGATGAACTCGATGCCGATGACGATGTCCAGCGCCCGCTGTAAGAAGATGCTCACCTCGACGTCGTTGCCGTCGAACAGCAGGCCGGGCATCCACTGCAGCAGCGGCACCATCGACAGCAGCAGGCCGATGAGGACGAGGCCGGACAACAGGATCTCGAGCAGGGTGGCTGCGCTGATGATCTTGTTGCGCAATTCGGCGCGGCTGTGGCTTTCAACACGGGAATTGGACATGGGCAGGGACCTCTCTTTCAAATTTGACCGGAAATCTTTTACAACAGTTCGATTCTATTGTAACAAAAGCGAAAAACGAAGTCAATTTCTCCGGCTGGGAAAGTTAACCAGCATGAAAAACTGGAATCGAAGGCAGACAAGGGCCGTCCGCACCCGGAATGGAGTGCAGACAGCCCCTCTTTGTGCTGAAAAGGCGGCTTAGGCCTCAGCGATGGCTTCGATCTCACAGAGCACGCCCTTGGGCAGGTCTTTCACGGCCACGCAGCTGCGGGCAGGCTTGGAGGTGAAATACCTGGCGTACACCTCGTTGAAAGCGGCAAAGTCGGCGATGTCGGCCAGGAAGCAGGTGGTCTTGACCACCTTGTCAAAGCCCACGCCGGCAGCTTCGAGGATAGCGCCCACATTGCGGCAGCTCTGGTCAGCCTGTGCGGTGATGCCCTCGGCGACTGCGCCGGTGGCGGGGTCTACCGGGATCTGGCCGGAGGTGAAGACGAGACCGCCCACGGTGTAGCCCTGAGAGTAGGGGCCGATGGCGCCGGGAGCTTTTTCGGTGCTGATGATGTTCATATCGATTACCTCACATATCATAAATAGGGAGTCTCCCGCCAAAAGGGAGCCGATGAAAAGTCTACCACCAACTGTCCCCGCCGTCAACGGCCAGCAGGGAACGGTCCCGGAATTTCCGGAAAAAGGGAATGTAAAATTATTTGGAAAAATCTGTGCAAATCATCTTGACAAGAAATAAACTTTTATGATAAAAATAGAGCATGAAAGTAACATTTTGCAGGAAAACGCAGGCGCACCGCAGGCAGGAAAGCCAGCTTTGCGCAGGCGCGTTTCTTTTTTGCAGAAAAAGCGAATTTCTGAACCCTCGGAAGGGGCAGAAAGGATAAGATATGTCGATTTTGGTAGATGATTCAAATAAAACAGCCTGCCGTGCAGCGGAGGCTGGACTGCAGCAGAAAAACTGTGCTGCGCTGGTGCGTCCGGCGGGTACGGGCAAAGGCTGCATCGTGTGGGAGCTGCTGGACGCCCACCCCGAGATGCGCGTACTCTGGGTGGTGTCCTGCGCTGCCCGTCTGGAACTGCGCCGCGCCCTGACAAAGCGGCTGGGCCGGACGCTGGGCGGCCGGGTGCGGCTGATGAGCTGCGAGCAGCTGGCCGTGCAGAATGCGCTGGGCTGGGTGGCACTGGCTGAGTTCCGGCCCGGCCTGCTGGTGCTGGACGGCTGGAGGGAGATGAGCGCAAAGGACTGGACCGACTGCGTCCAGCCTCTGTTCCGCCTCTGCCCGGGGGCAAAGCTGCTGGCTCTGGGGGAGCCGGACGCCCCGGGCGACAGCTGCCGCGCTGCCGAGGAGATGCTGGCCGACGCCATCGTGGAGCCGCTGGTGCTGGGCGGGGCAATGGCCGAGGGTCTGCTGCCCATGCCGGCCTCCTATACGGCTCTGCTCTGGCCGCTGGAAGATGCGCTGGCCCGCCTCCGTGCTGAGGTGAAAAACCTCCATCTGCCGGGCTGCCCTGACCCCAACGCCGAGAAATATCAGGCTCTGAGCCTCGCCGTAGAGAAGCTTCCGCCGGTGGAACAGCTGCTGGCGCAGTGGCTCCCGGATGCTGCCGGGCGCTGCCTCGTCCTCTGCGAGGATGATGCAGCGGCGGCGCAGACCGCAGAGCAGGCCGAGAAGCTGTTTGGTGCAGGAACACATATTTATAAGGATGCAGAAGGCTTTGCGGCCGATGAAGCGGCCACCCTCCGGCTGCTGGTCTGTGCCAACGGCCCGGCGGTGCAGGCTCCTCTGGCCGGGATCTCGGGCGTGGTGCTGGTGCGCCGCAGCGCTGGACCGGCCGCATACCGGCAGATGCTGGCCCGCGCCCTTGCAGCCTGCGGCAGTGTGCCGGTGGCAGAGCTGAGCGCGGCCTTTGAGGCGCTGACCTGTGTGCAGCAGCTGCGGAAGGAGTGCAGCGCGGCGGGGGCAGAAGCCTTCCCGCTGGAAGAGCCCCTTTCTGCCTGCCGCCGGGCTTACCGGCAGCTCCGCCGCGCGCTGGACTCCGACTGGGAGCGCTATTATGCCGCCGCAAAGCAGATGACGGCAGAGGGAAAGACGCTGGACGTGCCTCGCTCCTACAGCTTCGGGGGCGTGGCCGTGGGCCGCTGGCTGGAAAACCAGCGCCTTGTCCGGGCCGGAAAGAAAAGGGACGCCTCACCGCCGCGCAGGCTGCCCGGCTGGACAAAATCGGCATGAACTGGCAAAAGCGGCTCGAGCTGGCGTGGGAGAACGGCTGTGCTTCGGCCCGGCGGTACCGCGACAGCCACAGCGACCTGCTGGTGCCGGTCCATTATAAGGATAAGGACGGCTTTGCGCTGGGCGAGTGGATCGTCTATAACCGCCAGCGCTATCTGAGCGGGAACCTGCCGTCAGACCGCGTCGAGCGCCTCGAGGCACTGGGCATGGTGTGGGACACCGGCAGCATCCTCTGGGAGAAGAGCTATGCCGCCGCCGTCCAGTATTATCTGGAAAATCACACGCTGGAAATTCCCGTCAAGTATGTCACGCCGGACGGCATGGCGCTGGGCGGCTGGCTGGGCAGTCAGCGTGCCGCTTATAAAGAAGGTGTGCTGACCGACGCCCAAATCGAAAAGCTGGAAGCGCTGGGAGTGGATTGGACGAACCGGAACGACCGCAAGTGGCAGACCGCCTACGAGGCCGCCGTGAAGTACCACGCCGCCCACGGGAACCTCGACGTTCCCACCGAGTACATCGACGAAGACGGCATTCTGCTGGGCAAGTGGGTGTCCCGCCAGCGGTACGCATGGCAGAACCCCGAGCGCAGCAGCGCCCGGGTGACGCCGGAGCGGAAAGCCCTGCTGGACGAGCTGGGCATGAACTGGGAAAAGACCGACTCGTGGCAGCACCGCTACGAGCTGGCCGTGGAATACAAAAAGGAGCACGGCAGTCTGGCCGTTCCGGCCCAGTACCGGACGGAGGACGGCATCTGGCTGGGCAGCTGGCTGTCCCGTCAGAAGCAGATGCTGCGGGAGGGCAAAAAGCTTTCCGCCAAGCGCCGCGCGGCCCTGAAAGAGCTGTTCAAGGGCGAAAAAGGCCGACGCCTCAGCGCCCCGGTGCCGCCCGCGTGCAGCGTGCGGGAGCAGAACTGGCTGGACAACTACCAGAGCGCCAGGCTCTACGCCGAGAAGAAGGGCAGCCTCCTCGTGCCTGCCGGATATGTGGACGAGAACGGCTTCCGTCTGGGCGTCTGGATCTCGAACCTCCGGGCTGCCCGCAAGGCCCGGCCCGGCTCGTTTCAGGTGACGCCGGAGCATATCGCTCTGCTGGACGCCATCGGGATGCAGTGGGACGCCCGGGAGGCCAAGTGGGCCGGGGCGTTCCGCCGTGCCGAAGAGTACTGCGCCGCCCACGGCAATCTGCTGGTGCCGGTGAACTATAAGACCGAAGACGGCTTCTGCCTCGGCGACTGGGTCCGCCGGATGCGCGAAAACTACGCCTGTGCCGAGAAAAAGCTGACGTCAGAGCGCATCGCAAAGCTCGAAGCGCTGGGCATGGTCTGGGTCGTGCCGCAGGAGGGCTGAGATATTGCATTTTAGGGCGGAGTGTGATATACTTCACCTCGTCTGAATAGAAAACAGCAGGTGCCTGCCGCCGGGGCTTCGTCCCCGGCCGGGAGGGTAAAGGAAGCGGGTGCGAGTCCCGCGCGATCTCGTCACTGTGATAAGGGAGTCCGCTGCCTTGGCGCTCAGCGCCGGTCACTGGAGGCTTTGCCTCTGGGAAGGCGGCAGCGGGCGGTGAGCTTTCAGTCAGGAAACCTGCCCGCTGTTGGTACAGGAGCGTCCGGCTCCGGATCACGAGGAATTGGTCGTACCAAAAAGCCCGAAAGTTCAAAGGGTCTTTTTGCTGTGCCTTCCGCGCGGTGAAAAGGCTCTTTTCGTTTGAGCTGGCCCCGTTTCGTACCCTTTCTATCGGAAACGTACATTCCACACAACAGAAAGGACTCAAACAATGCGTAAGGCAACCAACAAGAACTGGCAGCGCGTCACCGCCGCTGCCGCCGCACTGGCCCTGTGTGCCGGTGTGCTCACCGGCTGCGGTGCATCTTCTTCCACTGCCGCCAGCAGTACCGCCGCAAGCTCTGCCGCCGCCAGCGGAGTGAGCAGCGAGGAGGCTGATGAAATGGCAGCAAAGAATGTGGCAGATCTCATCGACGCCATCTATGTGCAGGAGCGCAACGAGAACACCGACGCTCAGTGTGAGGCTGCAAAGGCCGCATGGGACGCCCTGACCGACGCTCAGAAGGAGATGGTCGAGGGCGAGGAGGCTGACCCCGATTACTTTGGCCGCGACACCGGCGACGCCTCTAAGGACGACGCCCGCAACCAGGACAACATCGGCGACAACGAGATCCTGGTCGTCAGCTTCGGCACCTCGTTCAACGACAGCCGCGCAGCGGACATCAAGGGCATCGAGGACGCCATCCAGGCCGCATATCCCGACTGGTCTGTCCGCCGTGCCTTCACTGCACAGATCATCATCAACCATGTACAGGCCCGCGATGACGAGAAGATCGACAACATGGAGCAGGCTCTGGAGCGCGCTGTTGCCAACGGCGTGAAGAATCTGGTCGTCCAGCCCACCCATCTGATGCATGGCGCTGAGTACGACGAGATGATGGAGATGGTGGACAGCTACCGCGATAAGTTTGAGTCCGTCGCCATCGCCGAGCCTCTGCTGGGCGAGGTGGGCAGCGATGCCACCGTCATCAACGCCGACAAGGAGGCTGTTGCCGCTGCCATCACCGCCGAGGCCGTCAAGACCGCCGGTTTCGACAGTCTGGACGCCGCTGCTGAGGACGGCACCGCTTTTGTCTTCATGGGCCACGGCACCTCTCACACCGCAAAGGTGAGCTACACCCAGATGCAGTCTCAGATGGAGGCTCTGGGCTACAAGAATGTCTTCATCGGCACCGTCGAGGGCGAGCCTGAGGAGACTGCCTGCGAGAACGTCATCGAGGCTGTCAAGGCCGCCGGTTACACCAAGGTCGTCCTGCGTCCCCTGATGGTCGTTGCAGGTGACCACGCCAACAATGACATGGCCGGCTCTGATGAGGATTCCTGGCTGAGCCAGTTTGAGGCATCCGGCGAATTCGATTCTGTGGATTGCCAGATCGCCGGTCTGGGCGAGATCGCCGACATCCAGCAGCTCTACGTCGCACACACCAAGGCCGCTGTCGATTCCCTGAACGGCTGAGCATAAGTTTATGATTGCCCGGAAAGGAGTGCCTTTTCGGGCAATTTCTTTTTCGGCCTGCTTTGAATTCGGGCCATTGCGTGTTATAATCTTTTCTGTAAAATAGATACTTCGAGGTATATCATCATGAAACTGAACCATAAATTTGCTCTTCTGCTGGCCGGCGCTGTGCTGGCTGGTTCTCTCACCGGCTGCGGCGCATCCGGCACCCCGGCCAGCTCTGCCGCTTCCTCCGAGGCTGCGGCTTCCTCCGCCGTGAGCGAGGCAGCTTCCGAACCGGCGGCAGAGGCCGCTCTGCCCGACGGCGTCTACACCGCCGACTTTGACACCGACAGCTCCATGTTCCATGCCAACGAGGCCAATGACGGAAAGGGAACGCTGACTGTGAAGGACGGTCAGATGACCTTCCACGTCAGTCTCGTCTCCAAGAAAATCGTCAACCTCTACGTCGGCATGGCCGCTGACGCCGAGGCCCACGAGGGCGACTGGCTCCAGCCCACCACCGACACCGTCACCTACAGCGACGGCACTTCGGATGAGGTGTACGGCTTCGACATCCCGGTGAAGGCTCTGGACGAGGACTTCCAGCTGGCCATCCTCGGCGCCAAGGGCAAGTGGTACGACCATACCGTCCGTGTCGCCAACGCCCAGCCTGCTGCGGCGGAAGCACCTGCCGACGGCACCTACACCTGCGATGTGACCCTCGAGGGCGGCTCCGGCCGTGCCACCGTGGAAAGCCCCGCGGCCCTGACTGTGGCCGACGGCAGGATGACCGCCACCATCGTCTGGTCCAGCCCCAACTACGACTATATGCTGGTGGACGGCGAAAAATATCTGCCCACCAACACCGAGGGCAACTCTACCTTCGAGATCCCCGTCACTGCTCTCGACACCCCGCTGGATGTGGTGGGCGATACCGTCGCCATGAGCACCCCGCATGAGATCGAGTATACGCTGACCTTCGCCTCTGCATCTCTGATCGAGGCAAAGTAACGATGAAACGCCGCAATTTCCTGAAAGCCCTGCCTGCCGCCGCCCTCACCCTTGCAGGCTGCGGGCAGCACAAGACCGCCCCGGCCAATACAGCATCCCTCGTGTTCGACCACAGCTATCCGCTGGACTATGCCACCCAGTTTTCCGCCGACTGCTATGAGGGCGGCTATGTGATGATCGACATCCCGGACGCCGGGCGGTTCCTCGTCGTCCCTGAAGGGGCCGCCGAGGTGGACGACCTGCCCGAGGACGTCGTGGTGCTGCGCCAGCCGCTGGATCATATTTATCTCGTCTCCACCTCGGTGATGGACCTCTTCGTCCATCTGGACGCATTGGACAGCATCGCCCTCTCCGGCACGAAGGCCGAGGGCTGGTATGTGGAAGAGGCCAAACAGGCCATGCAGGAGGGCCGCATCGCCTACGCGGGCAAGTACAGCGCCCCGGACTATGAGCGCATCCTTGCCGCCGGCTGCACCCTCGCCATCGAGAACACCATGGTGCTCCACGACCCCGAGGTCAAGGAGCAGCTGGAAAAGTTCGGCGTGCCGGTCCTCGTGGAGCGCTCGAGCTACGAGAGCGGCCCGCTGGCCCGGATGGAGTGGCTCAAGCTCTACGGCATCCTGCTGAATAAGACTGAGATGGCGGAAGAGGTCTTTCGCCAGAAGGTGGAGCAGGTGGCCCCTATCCTCGAGCAGGAGAACACCGGCAAGACCGCGGCCTTCTTCTCCATCACCACAAATAACCTCATCACCGTCCGCCGCACCAGCGACTATGTGGCCCAGATGGTGGGGATGGCCGGCGGCGTCTACATCTTCGACGACCTCGAGGGGGAGACGTCGGCCCAGTCCACCATCAAACTGCCGCTGGAGACCTTCTACGCCCGGGCCAGGGACGCCGACGTCCTCATCTACAACAGTACCATCGAGGGCGTGATGGAGACCCGTGACCAGCTCATCGAAAAATGCCCGATGCTGGCAGATTTCAAGGCCGTCCAGTCCGGCGACTGCTGGTGTACGGCCCAGAGCCTCTTCCAGCAGAGCATGGAGCTGGCCGACCTCATCTCGGATATGAACCTCGTCTTCACCGAGGGCTCGCCCGACCCGGCGTCCCTCCGTTTCTTACAGCGTATCGTATAAAGGAGCTTTGTCATGACCACCACCCGCCGCCTCAGCCTCGCGTACCTCGCCCTCACGGCGGGGGTCGCGGTGCTGTTTGCACTCAACCTGTTCTGGGGCAGTGTGTCCCTGACGCCCGGCGCGGTGGCGGCGGCTCTGCTGGGCCGGGGCGAAGATGCGCTGGCCGTGGGCATCGTGCTCCAGCTCCGTCTGCCCCGGGCGGTCATGGTCGTGCTGCTGGGCGCGGCCCTCTCGGCGGCGGGCTACCTGCTGCAAACATTCTTTGCCAACCCCATCGCCGGCCCCTTCGTCATGGGCGTGTCCAGCGGCGCAAAGCTGGCAGTGGCCCTGACGATGGTGGTGTTTTTACAGCAGGGGCTGCTCACCGGCTCGGCCACCCTCATCATCGCCGCTTTTGCAGGCTCGATGGCGGCGATGGCCTTTGTGCTGGTGGTGGCCCGGCGGGTGCCGCGGATGAGCATCCTCGTCATCTGCGGCATCATGATCGGTTATATCTGCTCGGCTGTCACCGACATCGTGGTGACTTTCGCTCAGGACTCCAACATCGTCAATCTCCACAACTGGTCGATGGGCAGCTTTTCCGGCATGACCTGGGCCAATGTGGGTGCAGCGGCCTGCGTGGTGCTGCCCGCGCTGGCGGCGGCGTTCCTGCTCTCGAAGCCCATGGCGGCCTACCAGATGGGCGAGAGCTACGCCAGGAGCGTCGGCGTGCCGGTGTGGGCGTTCTCGACGGCCCTCGTGCTGCTGTCCAGCCTGCTTTCCGCCTGCGTGACGGCCTTTGCAGGCCCCATCTCCTTTGTGGGCATCGCGGTGCCGCATCTGGTCAAGAACCTGCTGGGCAGCGCAAAGCCCCTTTATGTCCTGCCGGGCTGCTGTCTGGGCGGGGCAGCGTTCTGTCTGCTCTGCGACCTCATCGCCCGCAGCCTGTTCGCGCCCACTGAGCTGTCCATCAGCTCGGTGACGGCGGTTTTCGGTGCGCCGGTGGTCATCTGGCTGCTGGTGCGCCGCCAGACACAGGAGGGCCGGGAATGAGCGATCCGAAATTCTACTGCCGCGCCGAGGACCTTGCCATCGGCTACGGCAAAACGCCCCTGATGGAGCACATCGGCCTCGGCGTCGGGAAGGGGAGCATCCTCACCCTCATCGGCCCCAACGGCGCGGGAAAATCCACCCTGCTCAAGACGCTGGCAGCGCAGCTGGCCCCCGGGGCGCTGTCCTGCTGGACGGCAAAATCTCGCGGACTACTCCGGCACGGAGCGCGCCCGCAAAATGGCCCTGATGGTGCCTCACACCCGCCGCACCGAGCTGACCACCTGCTTCGAGATGGCGTCCGCCGGGCGCTACCCTACACGGGCGGCTGGGCGTCCTCTCGGCGGAAGATAAGCGCCAGGTCCATGCCGCGCTGGCCCTCGTGGGGGCCGAGGCGCTGGCGGGCCGGGACTTCAACCGCATCAGCGACGGCCAGCGCCAGCGCGTCCTGCTGGCCCGGGCCATCTGCCAGCAGCCGGAGCTGATATTATTGGACGAGCCTACGTCTTTCCTCGACATCAAGGGAAAGGCAGAATTGCTGGCCATCCTGAAAAGCCTCGCCCGGGACAAGAAGATGGCCGTCATCCTGAGGCTCCACGAGCTGGAGCTGGCGCAGAAAGTTTCCGACAAGGTCGTCTGCGTCTCGGCGGCGGGCGTCTCGGACGTCATGACGCCGGAAGAGGCCTTTGCCCGGGAAAACATCTGCAAAATTTATGCTCTGACCGATGAGCAGTACGCATTCCTCTACGGCGAAGAAAAGCGCCGGAGGAAAAGCGCCCGCTCTTTGAGCACTACGTCCGCAGCGGCCAGAAACTCCTGCGCTGCGGCTACACCACCGGCACCTGCGCGGCGCTGGGCGCGGCGGGCGCGGCACGGCTGCTGCTCACCGGCCACACCCCGAGACGGTGGCCCTCCGCACCCGAAGGGCATCGTGGTGGAGGTGGAGCCCATCTTCTGCCGCCTGTCCGGCGAGGGGGCTGAGTGCGCCATCCGGAAGGACGGCGGCGACGATGTGGACGTGACCACCGGTCTGCCGGTCATCGCCAGTGTCGCCCTCCGGCCCGAGCTGTCCGGCGAGGTGCGCATCCACGGCGGTGAGGGTGTGGGCCGGGTGACAAAGTCCGGTCTCGACCAGCCCGTGGGCGAAGCTGCCATCAATCACGTCCCCGGGCCATGATAGGAAGCGCTGGAAAAAGAGGCCGAATCTGCCGGGTACGCGGGCGGCTTTGACGTCACCATCTCCATCGAGGGCGGGGCCGAAACGGCGAAGCGCACCTTCAACCCCACATGGGCGTGGAAGGGGGCCTCAGCGTCCTCGGCACCAGCGGCATCGTCGAGCCCATGAGCCAGCAGGCCATCCTCGACACCATCCAGCTGGAAATGGGGCAGGCGGCGCTTCGGGCGGTCAGCCCCCGGCGGCTCATCCTCGCCCCGGGCAACTACGGCCTCGACTATCTCCACGGGAAGATGCCCGCCCTAAAGAATATCCCGGTGGTCAAGACCTCGAACTTCATCGGGGATACGATGGATATGGCGGCGGCATCCCACTTCGAAGAGGTGGTGCTGGTGGGCCACATCGGCAAGCTGGTCAAACTGGCGGGCGGCGTCATGAACACCCACTCCCGCACGGCCGACTGCCGCACCGAGCTGCTCTGCGCCCACGCCGCCCTCTGCGGCGCGTCCCGGGACGTCTGCGCGGCTCTGATGAACGCGGCCACCACCGACGCCTGTATGGAGATCTTAGACGGAGCAGAGATGAGAGAGCCGGTGCTGTCCAGTCTGCTGGACGCCATCCAGCTCCACCTCGACCGCCGCGCCGCCGGGGCGTTCCGGGTGGGAGCGGTGCTCTTCTCGAATCAATACGGCCCGCTGGGCCAGACCAGGACTGCAAAGGAGCTGCTGGACGAATGGAAAAACGGATAGGCACTTTTACGGCGTCAGCGTCGGCCCGGGCGACCCGGAGCTCATGACCCTGCAGGCTGTCCGCTGCCTCGAAAACTGCCCGGTCATCGCCGCGCCCCAGACCCCGAAGGGCGGGATGCTGGCGCTGGACATCGCAAAAGGTGCGGTGGAGCTGAGCGGCAAGACCATCCTGCCGCTGCGCTTCGCCATGAGCCTTGACCCGGCGGTGCAGAAAGCCGCCCACATCGAGGCGGCCCGGGCCGTGAAAGAATATCTCGACGCCGGGCAGGATGTCGCCATGCTCAACCTCGGCGACGTGTCCGTTTACGCCACCTTCGGCTACCTGCAGGAGATCTTGGAGGCCGAGGGCTGCAAGACCGTGATGCTCCCCGGCGTGACGAGCTTCTGCGCCGCTGCGGCCCGGCTGGGCCAGTCCCTGACGGGCGGCATGGAGCAGCCGCTGACCATCGCCCGGGGCGCTGCGCCGCTGAGGTGCTGGCCGCACCGGGCGCGAAAGTGCTGATGAAATCGGGCCGTCAGCTGCCCGAGACGCTGGCCGCGCTGGCCGACGCCGGGCTTCTGAGCCGGAGCGCGATGGTCTGTAACTGCGGCCTGCCGAACGAGGAGGTCTGGCCCGACCTGGCCGATTATGACCCGGCCCGGTCGGCGGGCTATTTCGCAACGATTTTGGTGAAGGAGGGGTAAGATATGGTCCATTTTGTAGGAGCCGGGCCGGGCGCGCCCGACCTCATCACCCGGCGGGGTGCGGCCCTGCTGGCCGATGCCGACTGCATCATCTACGCGGGCAGTCTCGTCAACCCGGCCCTGCTGGGGCTGGCGAAGCCCGGCTGTGCCATCTATAACAGCGCCGAGATGACGCTGGAACAGGTGCTGGACACCATCCGTGCCGCCGAAAAGGCCGGAGGCACTACGGTCCGCCTCCACACCGGCGACCCCTGCCTCTACGGGGCCATCTGGGAGCAGATGGACGCGCTGGATGCTGACGGCATCCCTTATGACGACACCCCCGGCGTGTCCAGCTTTTGCGGCGCGGCGGCGGCACTGAATGCCGAGTACACACTGCCCGGTGTCAGCCAGACCGTCATCATCACCCGGATGGAGGGCCGCACTCCTGTCCCTGAGGCCGAACAGCTGGAACAGCTGGCCGCTCACGGGGCTACCATGGTCATCTTCCTCTCCATCGGGCTGGTGGACAAAGTCCAGCAGGCTCTTCTCGAGCGGCGGCTACCGCCCCGATACCCCTGCCGCTGTGGTCTATAAGGCCACCTGGCCCGAGCAGAAGGTGGTGCGCTGCACCGTCTCCACACTGGCCGAGGAGACCCGCAAAAACGGCATCACCAAGACCGCCCTCATCGTCGTAGGCGACTTTCTGGGCGAAAACTACGAGCGCAGTAAGCTCTATGACCCCGCCTTTACCACCGAGTTCCGGCAGGGGACGGAGGCCGGGCAGTGAGCCGGGCATATCTGGCCTTTACGGCAAAGGGCGAGGCACTGGCCCATCGGCTGGCGGAAGCTCTGCCCGGCAGCGTGAGCCGCTGCGGCGGAGACGTGACCCTGAAAGGCTGGACGGCGGAGCATTTTGCACAGGACGAGGCCCTGATTTTTGTGGGAGCTGTGGGCATCGCGGTGCGGGCCATCGCGCCCCACTGCAGGAGCAAGGCCGCTGACCCGGCGGTGGTGGTCGTGGACGAGGGCGGGAACTTCGCCGTGCCGCTCCTGTCGGGCCATCTGGGCGGTGCCAACGCGCTGGCCCGTGCGCTGGCAAAAGCGTGCGGCGCGGTGCCGGTCATCACGACGGCCACCGACGTCAACGGTCTCTTCGCCGTGGACCTCTGGGCCAAGGCCCAGAACTGCGCTGTCCTTGAACCGGAGCGCATCAAGCGCGTCAGCGGCGCCCTGCTGGCCGGGCAGACTGTCCGGTACTGGTCGCCGTGGCCGGTGGCGGGGGAGACCCCCGCCGGAGTGAAAAAGGCTGACGCACCCGAAGCCGCTGACTTCGCCCTGACCCTCACGCCGCAGGGCGAGGCGCTCCACCTCGTACCCCGCATCGGGGTGCTGGGGGTGGGGTGCCGCCGCGGCACGACGGCCCAGCAGCTGAAAGAAGCCTTTGCGGCGTTCTGTGCCGCGTCCGGTCTTAGCCCGGCGGCGGTCTGCGCAGCTGCCAGCATCGACCTGAAAAAAGATGAACCGGGGCTTGCAGCGTTCTGCAAAGCCCACGGCTGGCCCATCACGTTCTATCCGGCCGACGAACTGCGGGCCGTGCCGGGACAGTTCACCCCGTCGGCCTTTGTGGCAAGTGTCACCGGCGTGGACAACGTCTGTGAGCGCTCGGCGGTAAAAGCCTCGGGCGGGATGCTCCTTCTGCCCAAAACGGCAGGCGGCGGCGTGACGCTGGCGCTGGCCGTCCGCCCCTTTGCACCCGATTGGAGGACAGAGCAATGAGTGAGAGTAAAAGACCGTGTTCGTCGTGGGGCTTGGCCCCGGCGGCGGACAGTTTCTGACCGTGCAGGCGCAGAGCGCCTTGCAGCAGGCCGAGGTGTTGTGCGGCTATACGGTCTACATCGACCTTGTGCGCCCCCTCTACCCGGAAAAAGAGTGCTACACCACCGGCATGACCCGGGAGATCGACCGCTGCCGCTGGGCGCTGGATACCGCCCGGGCGGGTCGGGACGTGGCGCTGGTCTGCTCCGGCGACGCCGGGGTCTATGGCATGGCCAGCCCGCTGCTGGAGCTGGCCGAAGAGTACCCGGATGTCAATGTGGAGGTCGTCCCCGGCCTGACCGCCGCCCTCAGCGGCGGCGCGGTGCTGGGTGCGCCGCTGGCCCACGATTTCTGCGTCATCTCGCTGTCGGACCGCCTCACGCCGTGGGAGGTCATCGAAAAGCGGCTGGCCTGCGCCGCTCAGGGCGATTTCGCACTGGCGCTGTACAATCCCTCGTCCAAGGGCCGCCCGGACTATCTGCGCCGGGCCGTGGACGTCCTGCTGGCGAACGGCAAAGCCCCGGACACCCTCTGCGGTTCTGTGCGGAACATTGGCCGGGAAGGGCAGGAAAAGCACATCCTGCCTCTCGGCCAGCTCCGGGACACCGAGGTGGATATGTTCACCACCGTCTTTGTGGGCAGCGCCGCCACCCGCGCGCTGAGCGGGCGGATGGTCACGCCGCGGGGGTACCGCCGATGAACGTCGTCGTTTTCAGCGGCACCACCGAGGGGCGGGAGCTTTCCCGCCAGCTGGCGGCGCTGGGCATCGAAGTCACCGTCAGCGTGGCCACCCCGCTGGGGCAGGAAGAGCAGGGGAGCACCCCGGCGTCACCGTCCGGTGCGGGCGGCTCCTGCCCGATGAGATGGCCGCGCTCTTGGGGGATGCCGCCCTCTGCATCGACGCCACCCACCCCTACGCAGTGGAGGCGACCAAAAACATCAAAGCAGCGGCAGAGAAGGCCGGGGTAGGATACCTCCGCCTGCTGCGCCCGGCCAGTCCGCTGCCGGAAAACTGTCTCGTCTTTGAGAGCGCAAAGCAGGCGGCCGAGGCGCTGGCCGCAAAGAGGGCAACCTTCTATTGGCCACCGGGGCCAAGGAGCTGGCGCAGTTTGCGGCCATCCCGCCCGAGCGGCTCTACCCCGTGTCCTGCCCACGCTGGAAAGCATCGCGGCCTGTGAGGCGGCGAATATCCCCCACCGCAACATCATCGCCATGCAGGGCCCCTTCAGCTTTGCCCTCAATCAGGCCATGATGGAGCAGTTCCATATCCGCTGGCTCGTCACAAAGGACGGCGGCGCAGCCGGAGGCTTCGACGAAAAGCCGCCGCCGCCTCTGCCGCCGGGGCGCAGCTGGTGGTCATCCGCCGCCCGCCCGAGCAGGGCGAGACGGCTTCCGAGGTGTTGAAACGCTGCAAGGAGATGATAAGATGAACGTGACACTCATCGGCATGGGCTCCGGCCAGCCGGAGAACCTGACCCTTCAGGGCCTGGCCGCACTGCGGCAGGCCGACCTCATCCTGGGCGCACGGCGTCTGCTGGCAGTTCTGCCTGCCGGCTGCACCGAGAATCGTGCCGCCGCCTACCGTCCCGACGAGGTGGCAGAGCTGCTGCAGACTTCCGGCGCAGAGAATGCCGTGCTGGTCTACAGCGGCGACACCGGTTTTACTCCGGCGCATCTGCCATGATGGAAAAGCTGGAGGCCCTCGGCGTCCGCGCCCGGGTGCTGCCCGGCCTTTCCAGCATCCAGCTGCTGGCGGCGGCGCTGGGCCGTCCGTGGCAGGGGTGGAACCTTGTTTCGGCCCATGGCCGCACCTGTGACCCGGTGGCCGAGTGTATGCAGGGCAGACCCACCTTCTTCCTCACCGGCGGCAGCGAAGACCCCGCCACCCTCTGCGCCCAGCTGGCGGCAGAGGGCTTCGGGGACGTGCAGGCTGTTGTGGGCCAGTGCCTCGGCACGCCGGAAGAGAAGCTTTTCCGCGGCAGCGTCAAAGAGCTGGCCGCAGGCCGCTTCAATAGCCTGAGCGTCCTTCTCGTGGAGGCGGCGGAGGTGCTGCCCCGCCGCGCCCCGGGCCTGCCGGACGAAGCCTTTGAGCGGGGCGACGTTCCCATGACCAAGCAGGAAGTCCGGGCCGCTGTGCTGGCGAAGCTGGCCGTCCGCCCGGAAGACATCGTGTGGGACGTGGGGGCCGGGACGGGCAGCGTCAGCGTGGAGCTGGCATTGGCCGCGCCCCGAGGCCGGGTCTACGCAGTGGAGTGCAGGCCGGAGGGCTGTGCGCTCATCAAAGCCAACCGCGAAAAATTCAGGACCCGGAACCTCGTCCTCGTGGAGGGGCTTGCCCCCGCCGCCCTTTCGGACCTGCCCGCGCCGGACGCTGTTTTCATCGGCGGCAGCAAGGGCAGCCTTGCCGCCATCGTGGACGCCGCGCTGGATAAGAACCCCGACGCCCGCATCTGCGTGTCGGCCATCGCCCTTGAGAGCCTTTCGGCGGCGGTGGCCGCGCTGACGGCCAAAGGCCGGACCGTGCAGGTGAGCCAGATCGCCGTCAGCCGGGCCAGGGCCGTGGGCGGACTGCACCTCATGATGGCCCAGAACCCCATCTACCTCATCACAGGAGAATGACATGATACAGTTTCTGCTGGCGGCGCCCCGCTCGGGCAGTGGCAAGACCACCATGACCTGCGCCCTGCTCATGGCACTGAAGCGGCGGGGCTGTGCGCCCTGCGCCTTCAAATCCGGGCCGGACTACATCGACCCGATGTTCCACCGCGCCGTGCTGGGGTGGAGAGCCGCAACCTCGACCTCTTTTTCTGCGCCCGAGACGGTGCGCACCCTCTACGCGAAGGGTGCCGCCGGACACGGTGCGGCGGTGTGCGAGGGGCCATGGGCTTTATGACGGCCTCGGCGGCGTCAGCGACAGGGCCAGTGCGTGGCATCTGGCCGACACGCTGGGTCTGCCGGTGCTGCTGGTGGCAGAGCCGAAAGGTCAGAGCCTGACGCTGGCCGCAGAGTTGAACGGGCTCGTAAACTTCCGCACTCCTAGTCACATCGCAGGCATCCTGCTGAACAACTGCACGGCACGGATGCACGCTCTGCTGGCCCCGATGCTGGAAGAAGAGACGGGTCTTCCGGTGCTGGGCTTTCTGCCGAAACTCCCGGAGGCCGTCATCGGTTCCCGCCATCTGGGCCTCTACACGGCGGCGGAAGTGGAAAATTTACAGCAGAAGCTGGCCCTTCTGGCCGACGCGGTGGAGGAGCACATCGACTGGCCCCGCCTGCTGGCCCTCTGCGAAAAGGAGCCGCCCGTCCTGCCGGTGCAGCCGGAGACGCCTCCGGCCCGCGTCCGCATCGCCGTGGCGCAGGACGAGGCGTTCTGCTTCGCCTACGCCGAGACGCTGGAAGCTTTCCGGGACGCTGGGGCAGAGGTGGTCTTTTTCAGCCCCCTCCGCGACACGGCTCTGCCGGAAAACATCGGCGGGCTGTATCTGCCCGGCGGCTACCCGGAACTTCACGCAAGAGAATTGAGTGAAAATACCTCGCTTCTGCGCGAGATAAAGCGAAAAATCGAGTCCGGTCTGCCCACAGCGGCCGAGTGCGGGGGCTTCCTCTATCTGGGGCAGAGCCTCACGGACGCCGAGGGGCAGAGCTGGCCGATGGTGGGCGTTCTGCCGGGCAAAGCAAAAGATGCCGGACGTCTCGTCCGCTTCGGCTACGCCGCGCTGAGCGCAGACTCGGACAGTATGCTCTTCCGGGCCGGGGAGAGCTTTCCCATCCACGAATTCCACCACTGGGATTCCACCGCCAACGGCGTGGCTCTCGCGGCAAAAAAGCCGGTGGGCGGCGCAGAGTGGCGGTGCGGATCTGTAAACGAGCATTTCTATGCGGGCTTCCCGCATTTGTACTGGGCGGGTACGCCCCTGCCGCAGCGCTTTGCCGCCGCGGCTGAAAATTATAGGAGAGATCATGACTGAGAAAGAACTCGCCGCCCTCTGTGCGGCCATCACGCCGCCGGATGAAGCCGCCCGGGCGGCGGCGCACGCCCACTGGGCCAGCCTTGCAAAGCCGCTGGGCGGGCTGGGTGCGCTGGAAACGACTATCGAGGACGCCGCCGCCCTCACCGGCAGCGCAAAGCTGGATATTTCCGCCGGGCGGTGTTGGTGCTCTGCGCCGATAACGGTGTGGTGGCCCAGGGCGTCAGCCAGACCGACAGCAGCGTGACCCGCGCCGTGGCTGAGAACCTCGCCGCCCGCCGCACCAGCGTCTGCCGGATGGCACAGACCGCCCGGTGCGAGGTGGTGCCGGTGGATATGGGCATCGCGGGCGACCCGGTCCCGGGCGTCCTCGACTGCCGCATCGCCCCCGGCACAGCGGACTTCACCCTCGGCCCGGCTATGAGCAGGGCTGAAGCTGTGGAAGCCATCGGCAGGGGCATCCGGCTGGTGCAGGAGCAGAAGAAAGCGGGCGTCGGCCTGCTGGCTACCGGGGAGATGGGCATCGGCAACACCACGACATCCAGCGCCGTGGCCGCTGTGCTGCTGGGCCAGCCCGTCGAAGTGATGACAGGCCGGGGCGCAGGCCTTCGGACGAGGGGCTTGCCCGGAAGTTAGACGCTATCCATCGTGGCATCGCAAAAAATCAGCCAGACTCTGCCGATGCACTGGACGTGCTGGCGAAGCTGGGCGGTTTCGATATTGCCGGGCTCTGCGGCGTCTTCCTCGGCGGTGCGCTGGAAGGTGTGCCGGTGCTGGCCGACGGTTTCATCAGCTGTGTGGCGGCGCTCTGCGCTGTCCGGTTCTGCCCGGCAGCGGCCAAGGCTGTTTTTGCAAGCCATTGCTCCACCGAGCCGGCCGCAAAGCTGGTGCTGGACGCTCTGAACAAAAAAACCCTCATCACGGCGGGCCTGCATCTGGGCGAAGGCACTGGCGCGGTGGCCGCCATCCCGCTGTGGGATATGGCGCTGGCCGTCTACGATGGCTGTTATTCCTTTGAAGAGGGCGGCATCGAAGCCTACACGCCGCAGGGAGGCGAAGGATGCTGATGCTGGTGCTCGGCGGCGCGGCCAGCGGCAAGAGTGCCTACGCCGAGAGCCTTGTGCTCAAGACCGGCCTGCCCGCTATTACCTCGCCACCATGCAGGTCTGGGATGCCGAGTGCGCCGCCCGGGTGGAAAAGCACCGGAAAATGCGGGCGCAAAAGCAGTTCGAAACGCTGGAATGCCCGCTCCACCTCGACCGTCTGTCCCTGCCCGGCCGGGGACCGTCCTGCTGGAAGACCTCGGCAACCTCGTCGCCAACGAGCTTTACAGCCCCGGCGGGGCAGGAAGCACACCGCCGAGGCCGTTTTGGCCGGGCTGGAACGCCTCGCCGCCGGGTGTGATCACCTTATCGTCGTATCGAACGAGGTGTTCAGCGGCGGTGCCGACTACGCAGGCGACACCGACCAATATCTGCTGGCGCTGGCGCAGGTGAACAATGCCTTCGCCGCCCGGGCGGACAACGTCTACCGGGTGGTCTGCGGCCTGCCGGTGTACTACAAAGGGGGAGAAAAACTGTGACTGTTTTGCAGACCATCGCGGTGGCCTTTGCGATGTTTTCGGCCCTGCCGGTGCCGCAGTTCGAGTGGAACGAAAAAAATATGCGGTACGCCATGTGTGCCTTCCCCCTCATCGGGCTGGTGTGCGGCGGGCTGTGGTGTCTCTGCGGCGTCCTGCCCTGCCGGAGCTGGCCCGGGCGGCGGCGTTCTGCCTCGTGCCGGTGGCCATCACCGGCGGCATCCATCTCGACGGCTACGCCGACACTTCGGACGCCCTCTCGAGCTACGGCGACCGCGAAAAAAAGCTTGAAATTCTGAAAGACTCCCACTGTGGGGCCTTCGCTGTCATCCGGCTGTGCTGCTACTTTGTGGCCTACTTCGGCCTCTGCGGCAGTGTGCGGTTCACACCCCGGGCGGGCCTGTGCTGGACGCTGGCGCTGGTGCTGGAGCGGGCGCTGTCGGGCTTTGCCGTGGCGGCGTTCCCGCTGGCGAAAGACACCGGCCTCGCCCATACTTTTGCCACAGCGGCCGACAAGCAGACCGTCTGCCGCTTCCTCTGCGGCCTGTCGGCTCTGCTCATCCTGGCGCTGACGGCGCTGGGCGGCGGCGGGCTGGCGGCGGCGGCGCTTCTGGCGCTGTGGCGCTATTATTTCGTGGCAAAAAAGCAGTTTGGCGGCATCACCGGCGACCTGGCCGGGTGGTTTTTACAGCGGGCCGAGCTGTGGATGCTGGCGGCGCTGGCCGTCAGTCAGTGGGGAGGAGTGCTGTAAATGATGTTCATCACAGGGCCGCTCTACAGCGGCAAGCGCACCTTTGCGCGGAACTTCCGGGGCAGCGTCATCGCCGATGTGCAGGACGCCGCCGCCGAGACTCAGACCCCGGAGCAGCTCGAAACGCTGGCCCGGGAGCTGGCGGAATATGATATTGTCATCGCCACCGAGGTCGGCGGCGGTGTTGTCCCGATGGATGCTGAGGAGCGCGCCGGGCGGGAGGCCGCTGGACGGCTGGCCTGCCTGCTGGCAGAGCGTGCCGACTGCGTGGTGCAGATGTTCTGCGGCATCCCGACGGTATTGAAAGGAGAATTACCCCAATGTTGATTTATCTGCTGCGTCACGGCCTGACCGAATACAATGCCCAGAAGCGCTATCAGGGCCAGCGCGACATCCCGCTCTCGGCGGAGGGCCTGAGCCAGCTGCGCCGGGCCGACATCGACCCGAAGGTGGTCTATATCACCCGCTGCAGCGGACGGCCCAGACGGCCCGGGTGCTCTTCCGGAGGCAGAGCTCGTGGTCGTGAAAGACCTGCAGGAGATGTGCTTCGGCAGCTTCGAGGGCAAAAACTACGTCGAGATGGAGCACGACGCCGATTATCAGGCGTGGGTGCAGGCCAACTGCGAGAGCAAATGCCCCGACGGTGAGCGGAAGGACGACTTCTCGAACCGCATCTGCAATGCCTTCTCTGCTCTGGTGGACAAGGCGCTGGCCGACGGCGAAGAGCTGCTGGTCATCCTGGCCCACGGCGGCACCCAGATGGCCGCGCTGGAGCGTTACGCCCTGCCCAGGCGCGGTTATTATGCGTGGTGCGGCCCCAACGCGGGCGGCTATGTGCTGGATGCCGCCGACTGGGCCGAGAAGCGCCAGCTCCGCCTCGTGAAGACTGTGCAGTACACGAAAGACGCGGAGGCCGGCGTATGATGAGCACCTGGGCTGTGCTGGGAGGCTTCGTGCTGGATGCCATTTTCGGCGACCCGGCGTGGCTGCCCCACCCGGTGGTGTACATGGGAAAAGCCATCTCCCGGCTGGAAAAATTCCTCCGCTCCCGCCTGCCCAAAACGCCTCAGGGCGAGCTGCTGGGCGGTGCGGTGGTGGCGTTCTGCCTGCCGGTGGGGACGCTGCTGTTCACGGGCCTTGTCTGCTGGGGCGCGGCGATGCTCCACCCTCTGCTGGGGCTGGCCGTCCAGATGTTCTGGTGCGGGCAGGCACTGGCCGCAAAGGGCTGATGCAGGAGAGCATGAATGTCTATGCCGAGCTGAAAAAAGGCAGCCTGCCCGCCGCCCGGAAGGCTGTGAGCCGCATCGTGGGCCGCGACACGGAAGCCTTGACCGCCGAGGGCGTGACCAAAGCGGCGGTGGAGACGGTGGCCGAGAACGCCAGCGACGGCGTCATTGCGCCTTTGCTTTATATGCTGCTGGGCGGTGCGCCGCTGGCCCTGACCTACAAGGCCATCAACACCATGGACAGTATGCTGGGCTACAAAAACAAAAAATATCTCTATTTTGGCCGTGCGGCGGCAAAGCTGGACGATGTGGCAAACTATATCCCGAGCCGTCTGGCGGCGCTGCTCTGGATCATGGCGGCGGCGTTCACCCGCAATGACGCCAAGGGCGCGTGGCGTATCTGGCGGCGGGACCGCCACAATCACGCCAGCCCCAACAGCGCCCAGACCGAGAGCGCCTGCGCAGGCGCTCTGGGCGTCCAGCTGGCCGGGCCGGCCTATTATTTCGGGGAATATTATCCGACGCCCACCATCGGCGACCCGCTGCGGCCTATCGAGCCGGAGGATATTCTGCGGGCAGATCGGATGATGTATGTAGCCAGCGGGTTTGCGCTGGCGTTTGGATGTGCGATACGGGGGTTCTTGGGATGAAACAACTGGTCCACGGCGGTGACTGGATGGGCTACCGCGAACGCTTTGGCCGGGACGCGCTGGATTTTTCGGCGAACGTCAGCCCACTCGGTCTGCCCGAAGGGTGGCGCAGGCCATTCGGGATGCACTGCCTCTGGCCGACCGCTACCCCGACCCCCTCTGCCGTACCCTGCGGGCGGCGCTGAGCCGGGCCGAGGGTGTGCCGCAGGAGCATATCCTCTGCGGCAACGGCGCGGCAGACCTCATCTTCCGGCTGGTCTGGGCCGTAAAGCCCCATAAGGCGCTGGTGACAGCCCCGACTTTTGCCGAGTACGCCTCTGCATTGGATACGGTGGGGTGCGAAGTGAAACGCTTCTTCCTCGATAAAGCGAATGATTTCGCCCCGACGGACGCCCTCGTGGACGCCGTGGACGAGAGCATCGACATGGTGTTCCTCTGCCAGCCGAACAACCCGACTGGGCAGCTGGCCTCACCCGAACTGGTGAAAAAGCTGCTGTGCCGGTGCGAGGAGTGCCGCGCGATTTTGGCCGTAGATGAGTGCTTTCTGGACTTTCTGCCCGACGCCGACGGGTGGACCGCGAAGCCTCTGCTGGAAAGTGGGAACCTCGTCATCCTGAAAGCTTTCACCAAGCTCTACGGCATGGCCGGCGTCCGGCTGGGTTACTGCCTCTGCGGCGACGAAACGCTTCTGGAAAAAATGCAGACAGCGGGCCAGCCGTGGGCCGTATCCAGTCTGGCGCAGGCGGCAGGCGTCGCGGCCCTGAAAGAAACCGCTTATGTGGACGAGGTGCGCGCCCTTATCGCCCGGCAGCGGCCCGTTCTGACGGCGGGCCTGCGGGCGCTGGGCCTGCGGGTCATCGATGGAAAGGCAAACTATCTGCTCTTCCGCGCGCCCGCCGACCTGAACGAGAGGCTTCGCCCGCGGGGAACACAGGTGCGCAGCTGCGCGAATTATCCGGGCCTCGGGCCGGAGTGGTACCGCACGGCGGTGCGCACGGCCCCCGAGAACGCCCGGCTGCTGGAACTTATGAAAGAGGTGCTGGGATGAGCAGGGCAAAATGCATCATGGTGCAGGGTACGATGAGCGGTGCAGGCAAAGTCTGCTCTGCGCGGCGCTCTGCCGTATTTTTGCGCAGGACGGCCTGCGCGCCGTGCCGTTCAAGAGCCAGAACATGGCTCTGAACAGCTTCGTCACCAAAGACGGCCTCGAGATGGGCCGGGCGCAGGTGGTGCAGGCGCAGGCCGCCGGTGTCGAGCCGGACGTGCGGATGAACCCCATCCTCCTGAAGCCCAGCAGTGACGTGGGCAGTCAGGTCATCGTCAACGGCGAGGTGCGGGGCCAGATGAAAGCGTGGGAGTATTTCCGCACGAAACGGCAGCTGGTGCCGGACATCCTGAAGGCATATGACAGCCTCGCCGAGGAGGCTGACGTCATTGTCATCGAGGGCGCGGGCAGCCCGGCGGAAATCAACCTCAAGAGCGAGGACATCGTGAACATGGGCCTCGCCGAGATGGTGGACGCGCCGGTGCTTCTGGTGGGCGACATCGACCGGGGCGGCGTGTTCGCCCAGCTATACGGCACGGTGGAGCTGCTGGAAGAAAAAGAACGCCGGCGCATCAAGGGGCTCGTAATCAATAAATTCCGTGGAGATGTAGAAATTCTGCGCCCCGGCCTTTCGATGCTGGAAGAAAAGACCCATCTGCCCGTGGTGGGCGTCATACCGTACCTGAAGGTGGACATCGAGGATGAGGACTCCCTGAGCCAGCGTCTCGAGATGCGGGACGGCAAAAAGCCGCTGGATGCGGCTATCATCCGTCTGCCGCATCTGTCCAATTTTACGGACTTCATGCCGCTGGAACAGCACCCGCTGCTGGGTGTGCGGTATGTTTCGAACGCTCATGAGCTGGGCGCACCCGACCTCATCCTGCTGCCGGGCACGAAAAACACGGTGGACGACCTGCTCTGGCTGCGGCAGTGCGGGCTGGAAACGGCTTTGCTCAAGCTGGTCGCGAAAGGCACGCCGGTGTTGGGCGTCTGCGGCGGCTACCAGATGCTGGGCCAGACCCTCGACGACCCCACTGGCAGCGAGAGCGGCCGGCAGCAGACTCTGCGGGGGCTGGGTCTGCTGCCCACCCGACCGTGTTCAGCGAGCAGAAGCGCCGTGTACAGGTCAAAGCGACCGTCGCCGCCGCTCCCTTTGCGGGTGCAGAGCTGGAAGGCTACGAGATACACACCGGCGTGACCGAGGCTGAGGGCGAACCTTTCGCCCACTACCCCGACGGAGGCCGGGAGGGCTGTGTGCAGGGCAATGTGTTCGGCACCTACCTCCACGGTCTGTTCGACACCGGCACGCTGACCGAGGCGCTGGCGGGCTGGCTCTGCCGCCGGAAGGGCATCGACCCCTCCGACGCGGCCCTCATCCCGATGGAAGAGTACCGCCGCCAGCAGTTCGACATCCTGGCCGACGGCGTGCGCGGGGCGCTGGATATGGACGCGGTGTATGCCGCGATGGGAATGGAGAGGCGCTGAATGGAACAGGGACTTTTGCATCTGTACTGGGGCGACGGAAAGGGGAAGACCACCGCCGCTATGGGTCTTGCGCTCCGTGCGCTGGGGTCCGGGAAGCGGGTGGTCATCGTCCAGTTTTTGAAGGGCGGGAACAGCGGCGAGATACCGCTTCTGGCCCAGCTTGGCGCGGAGATCTACCGGGGCAAGGCCGGGCAGAAATTCGTCTTTCAGATGACGCCGGAGGAAAAGGCCGCGACCCGGGAACTGCAAAACCAGAACCTCGCCGCCGCCATAGCACAGCCTGCCGACCTGCTGATACTGGACGAAGCCGGGAGCGCAGAAGAGCTGGATATGGTGGACGTCGATCTATTAAAAAAGGCCGTTCTGGAGCGGCCTGCTGGGTGTGAGTGCGTCCTGACGGCCCACACGCCGCCCCAGTGGATGCTGGACGCCGCCGACTACTCCACCGAGATGAAATGCCACCGCCACCCCTACCAGAAGGGGATAAAAGCACGAAAGGGGATAGAATATTGACGCCGCAGCATCATTTACCTGCTGACATTGAGCGGACGAGCTTCCACATCATCACCGAAGAGCTGGAAATGATGGGCCTGACCCCGCCGCCCGAGCACGAAGCCGTGGTCAAGCGGGTCATCCACACCACCGCCGACTTCGACTATGCGCGGAATCTCCACTTCACTCCCCGCGCGGTGGAGCAGGCCGTGAAGGCCCTCCACGCCGGGGCCGTCATCGTGACCGATACGAATATGGCGCTGGCCGGCATCACCAAACCCGGTCTGGCGAAGCTGGGCGGCACGGCCTGCTGTTATATGGCTGACCCCGAGGTGGCCGCCGCCGCAAAAGAGGCTGGCACCACCCGGGCCGTCGCAGTGATGAAAAAGGCAGCGCAGGAGCATCCCGGGGCCATCCTCGCCGTCGGCAACGCGCCCACGGCTCTGCTGACAATTGCAGAACAAATCGAAAGCGGCCTGCGGCCCGCACTGGTCATCGGTGTGCCGGTGGGCTTTGTGAACGTGGTGGAGAGCAAGGAGCGGCTCTTCGCCGTCTGCGAAAAGCATGATGTACCGGCCATCGTGGCGATGGGCCGCAAGGGCGGCAGCAACGTCGCCGCCGCCATCTGCAATGCCCTCATCTACTCCGCCGCCGAGATGCTCGACCCTACGGCCAGAGGATGGAAATAAGAATTATGACTGTAAAGGCTTCCCCTCGCGGGAAGCTTTTTTTACACCGTCGCCAGCACGGCGAGGATGCTCTGCCAGCGTTTGTTCTCGACCACAGGCGCACGGCGGACGGGCCGGGACTGTACAGGCTGAGGCCGCTGAGCCGTCTGGGGCAGGAGTGAAAGCGCAGACTGCCATGCGGCGGCAAGCTGCATGGCCTCCGGGCAGCTCTGCAGGGTGCGGCGCTCGGCCCCGGCGAGGTAGTCGCCCAGCCAGCAGAGGATGGCCGCGATGTTCAGCTGCTCTGCGGCGCGGGTGCTCCAATAGCTCCAATGGGCGGGATGGCCCACGAACCGCTCCACCGTGATGAGCGCACCCTCCCAGGCGGCAGAGGGGGCGACCGTTCCACAACCACCGGCAGTATGGGCCAGAACGTCCAGAATGCGCGCCATCCGGCCGCTGTCGAGGGCGTCGTCCCGGACAAAAGCAGAGAAATCCGTCTGGGCCAGCAGACCGTCGGCGGTGGCGGGGAAGCTCCCCGTCAGCTCGCCCGAGGCGTTGTGGCAGCTCTGCCACCCTTTGCGGACGAGCTGGAAGTTCAGCTTCTGACGTCCCATCGTGGAATAGAACACCCGGGCCTTGCCGCTGACCGGCTCCTGCCGCAGCTCGAGATAAGCGTCTGCGCCTCCGAGGTCTTGACCTTGACGCTGAGCACAAGGCGGTACTCAGGCTTCTGGCTGGACATGGCAAGATGCATCTCTTCAAAATAACGTGCGGCATCCATAGCGGTTCTCCTTCCTGTGGGCGCGGGGTGGTGTGTAGGTGTGCGGCCCTTTGTTGGTTGTAGTATATCATAAATTGCGCCAGAATACAACTATAAGTTTGCAAATAAACCAAAAAATTTTGGTTTTTCTGCAATGCAAAACAAGATGGTTGTGAACGACAACAAAATACGGGCCGCTGGCAGCAGATACAACTGCACAGCGGCCCCGTACATTATTATGATTCAGTCGCCCAGCTCCCGTATCTCGTTCTGGATGAGTCGGCCTGCGGCCCGGGCCAGCTGGTCCATGCCCCGGATGCGGGCCATGTTCTTGCCGTAGATGCGGGAGGCGTCGGCGGCGCTGGCGTCTTCGCCCATAAAGACGGCGGAGACTCGCAGACCCTTCCGCTGCAGCGCCCGCACCTCGGCGGCGGCGTCCTCCACGCCCGCGCTGCCGCCGTAGTCGCGGCCCAGCGGGTCATCGGGAGAGGGTGGGATGCGGCGGCTGTCGTTGGGGGAGGCGTCCGTCAGAAGGATGAGCAGGTGACGCGCGGCGGGGCCGGGGTCGAAGCCGATGAGGTCGCCTGCGGCCCGCAGAGCCAGACCGTCCCGGTTCCAGCCCGAGGCGAAATACTGGCAGATGCCCTGTAAGCTCTTCTCCTTGAAGCCCTTGAGCACCCGCAGGACGGTGTAGCCCCGCAGGCTGGAAAAGCAGCTCACCCGCACCGGGATGCCGCAGGCCGCGAGGCTCTGGGCGAGGATAGACCCCTGCGCCGCGATGACCTCCTGACAGTGGAGGCGGGAAGCCGAAGCATCCAGCAGCAGGTCAACGGTGAAGGACGGGTGGTTCTCCTCCGCACAGCGGAACACCCGGTCGTCGTCCATGACGGTGCGCCAGACCCGCTCCGGGTCGAGGTTGCCGCTGCGGGCGACCCGGGCGTTGGGCTGCTGGTGGACGAGGATGCAGTTGCGTATCTGTTCGGTCAGCCGCAGCACGACGCTGCGGTGAAGCTCGAGGTTTTTCGAATAGTACGCCCGGTTCCGCTCAGCCTGAAGCTGGGCCTGTTCGGCCAGGTGCTTTGCCTCAGGGGTAGGGGCCTGCTCCGGGCTGGGGACGCCGGAGGCAAACCAGAGGTGACAGCCCAGATGCTCCCCGGTGCAAAGCTCCTGCTCGGCCTTCCGCAGCCGTTCGGGCGGGTAGAGCGACCGGCCAAAGCAGCTTTCGATGTAGGCGCGGTCTTCCTCGGCGCGCTGGCGCAGGGTGATGTGGGCCAGCCGCTTGTCGGCGTGGATGCCGCTGCCGGAGGCGTCCACCGAGCCGGAATGCTCCACCGTCACCCGGTCGGTCTTTATCATCTGGGTGGGCATGGTGCGGGTCATGAGGGACGCCAGCAGGCCGTCCAGATGGAGATGAAGCCCGGCCTTCTGATGCACCGTGCCGTTGAACAGCTCGAATTTGGCGTAGACGGCCAGCAGTGCGGCTTTCAGCTCGTCCGGCTTCGGGGGCGTCTCGGGACTGAGGGCGGCGTCGAGATTCTTTTCGTAGGGGGTCATGACCGGCGGCGTGCGCCCCTGCACAGCCCGCCAGCGCGCGGCCTGCATGGAGTAGACCAGCTGGTTCTTCGCCATCCACTCCTGCCGCGAGAGCTTGTACTGGATGCCGAAAAAGTAGTCCGCATGGGCGCGGCGGAGGGCCGAAAGCACCGGGCGGCGGGGCAGTTCCAGCGCGTAGACCGCGCTCTCGAGGTAGAGCCAGGTCAAATCGTCCAGCATGGCCTGCCGGATGTCGCCCTCCCATGCGTCAAAGAGGCTGCGCACCAGCTCGTCGCCGTAGTATTTGTGGACCAGCCCCACGACGCAGTTCATGTAAAAATCAATGGTGCCGTCGGTGTTCCGGGCGAGGAACAGCGGCTCGAAGCCGTAAGCTCCTGCCGCTGCCCACACCTGATTGGCGGCCCGCCGCTCTTCGGCGGTGTAGCTCTGCGCTTCCATAAAAACGCCCCTTTTTTAATCGAAGAGCTTTGCGGCGGTGAGCTGAGCCGGGATGCGGGCGGCAATGGCATCCCGGATGAGGCCCTGTTCGTAGGAGTCGAAGGCTTTGTTGGTGATGCCCATGTCCAGCGCAGCCCCGGCAGCGACGCCCCGGCGCATCAGGCGCAGGGCATCCAGCATACCGCGCAGGTCGAGAGCTTTGGTGGAGATCTCTGCGCTGTCGCACTTTTTCTGCAAATCGAGGAAGAGCAGGGCAAACTGCCTGACATACTTGCTGTTCAAATCGGGGAACTGGGTGCGCAGGAGCTTTTCGAGGTTTTCCTCGGTGATGGTGGGCATCTGGATGACCACGAAGCGGGAGGTGAGGGCCTCGTTCAGCTCACGGGTGCCGGCGTAGCCGTAGTTCATGGTGGCGATGAAGCGGGTCTCCTCGGCCAGCGGGATGCGCTCGTAGCCCGGCACATCGATGGCGCGGCGGAAATCCAGCACCGCGTGCAGGACGGCCAGCGCCTCGTTTTTGGCCATGTTGATCTCGTCCAGAACGCCGAAGCCGCCGCTCTGGGCGCAGCGGTAGACCGGGCCGGGCGGAACTTGACCTGTCCGCCCTCGAAGGTGTCCATGCCGATGAGGGACGCCGCGTCCATATTGACGTGGAACGAGATGTCCCACGCGGGGCGTCCGAAGGCGGCGGCGAGGTTTTCGGCCAGCACGTTCTTGCCGGTGGCCTTGCCGCCCGCCAGCAGCAGGTTTTCGCCGCAGAGCAGGGCGGCCAGCGCCTGCTCCCACACCTCTCTGCCGTAGTAGACGAAGGCAGGAGGGGATGCGGGCGCAGGGCCTCCGCCAGCGGGTGGGCGGTACGGTATTCTTCCACAGCGCGCAGCAGGTCGGGGGAGACCCTTTCCTGCCGCAGCGTATCCATTAGAGCAGATGTTTCAGACATCCATGACATCTCCTTGCGGTTGACAGTGCCAAACCGAAATTTCACCCTTATCATAGCACAACCCGCGCGGTTTGTGTAGGGCTTTGACGGGCAAAAAGCGGCAAAGAAGAAAGGTGAAGCTATTTTAACAAACTTTCAGCCGGGACGTGCAGATTTCGCGTTCAAAGTAAATTGACAGGCCGCTTAAAATACGATAAAATAATTTTCGTTGTGTCAAAGTGAAAAAGAAAGGCGTAAAAGTATGCTCGAAACCATCACAGCCGTCAATCAGGCGGTCAACAGCTTTATCTGGGGCATCCCGGCGATGGTCTGCATCATCGGCGTGGGCCTGCTGCTCAGTGTGCGTACAGGCTTTTTGCAGCTCCGGAAATTCCCCTATGCCATCAAAACGACCATTGGCCGCATCTTCCAAAAGGACGCCTCTGACGGCGCGATGACTCCGTTCCAGGCAGTGTGTACGGCGCTGGCCGCTACCGTCGGCACCGGTAACATCGCCGGCGTGGCGGGCGCGATCGCCATCGGCGGGCCGGGTGCGGTGTTCTGGATGTGGTGCTCGGCTCTGCTGGGCATGTGTACCAAGTTCTCCGAAGTGACGCTGGCTGTGCATTTCCGCGAGCGGAACAAAACGGCGAGCTGGTGGGCGGCCCCATGTACTATATTAAAAACGGCCTCGGCAGCCGGTGGCAGTTCCTCGCGGTGCTGTACTCGCTGTTCGGTGTGCTGACGGTCTTCGGCACCGGCAACGCCACCCAGGTCAACACCATCGTCACAGCCATCGACTCGGCCCTGCTGGCTACGGCAGCAGCCTGAACAGCATCCTGCCCACGGTCAACCTCGTCGTGGGCGTGGTGGTGGCCATGATGGTGGCTATGGTGCTGCTGGGCGGCGTCAAGCGCATCGGCAGCGTGACCGAGAAGCTGGTGCCGTTTATGGCACTGTTCTACGTCGTGCTGGCGCTGGGCGTCGTGGTCATCAACTACCGGCGCTTCCCGGCGGTGCTGGCCTCCATCGTCGGCGGTGCATTTGACCCGCAGGCCTTCACCGGCGGTGCCATCGGCAGCATCTTCCTCAGTATGCAGAAGGGCGTTTCCCGCGGCATCTTCTCCAATGAGGCCGGCCTTGGCACCGGCTCCATCGCCCACGCCTGCGCCGACACCCGCAAGCCCGTCAAGCAGGGGATGTTCGGCATCTTCGAGGTCTTTGCCGACACCATCGTCATCTGCACCCTGACCGCCATGGTCATCCTGTGCAGCGGCGTGCCGGTGGGCTATGGCAGTGCGGCAGGCGCAGAACTGACCATCTCCGGCTTTACGGCAACCTACGGCGGCTGGTCGTCCATCTTTACGGCGGTGGCGCTCTGCAGCTTTGCATTCTCCACCATCATCGGTTGGGGCCTCTACGGCTCCCGGTGTATCGAGTTCTTGTTCCACACCGACAAGGTGGTCGGCCCCTTCCTCGTGGTCTACTCCTTCGTGTCCATTCTGGGCGCGACGGTCGATCTGGGCCTGCTGTGGAGCATCGCCGACACCTTCAACGGACTGATGAGCATTCCGAACCTCATGGCCCTGCTCCTGCTGTCCGGCACGGTGGCAAAGCTCACGAAGGAGTTCTTCGCGGGCGAGGGCGCAGGAAAGTAAAGAATCATTCAAAGCGCCCTCCGGCCCGCGCCGGAGGGCGCTTTGCTGTCAACAAACCTCTGGTTTTGTCTACTTTCTCTGCAAAAACTCAAAAAAGTATAAAAATTTCATGGAAATCATAAGAATTGATATTGAACAAATTTTAACAAAGTGGTAAAGTAAAAGCAAAGAGAGTCGTACCCGCCGCCCGGCGGCAAAATCAGGAGGTTTTACCAATGGCTGATCGTATCGTTCTGAATACTATTTCTTATCATGGCCACGGCGCTATCGAGAACATCGTTCCTGAGCTGACCGCCCGCGGCTACAAGAAGGCTTTCGTCTGCTCTGACCCCGACCTTCTCAAGTTCGGTGTCACCAAGAAGGTCACCGACCTGCTGGACGCTGCAAACTTCGCCTACACCGTCTACAGCGAGATCAAGCCCAACCCCACCATCGCAAATGTGCAGGACGGCGTGGCCGCTTTCAAGGCCGCAGAGGCTGACTGCATCGTGACCATCGGCGGCGGCTCTTCCATGGACACCGCAAAGGCCATCGGCATCATCATCAACAACCCCGAGTTCGCCGATGTGCGCTCTCTGGAAGGCGTCGCTCCCACCAAGAAGCACGCCGTCTTTACCATCGCTGTCCCCACCACCGCCGGTACTGCCGCTGAAGTCACCATCAACTACGTCATCACCGATGTCGAGAAGAAGCGCAAGTTCGTCTGCGTGGATACCAACGATATCCCGGAGATCGCTGTGGTGGACCCGGATATGATGGCTTCCATGCCCAAGGGTCTGACTGCCGCCACCGGCATGGACGCTCTGACCCACGCCATCGAGGGCTACATCACCAAGGGCCATTGCACCATCTCCGATATGTTCCATCTGGAAGCCATCAAGCTCATCAGTGAGAACCTGCGCGGCGCTGTCCAGAACACTCCGGAAGGCCGTGAGGGCATGGCTCTGGGCCAGTACATCGCTGGCATGGGCTTCTCCAACGTGGGTCTGGGCATCGTCCACTCCATGGCACACGGCCTGTCCGCTCTGTATGACACTCCCCACGGCGTGGCCTGCGCTATCCTGCTGCCCGTCGGTCTGGAGTACAACAAGACCGTCGCCGGTGAGCGCTATCGTGCCGTCGGCAAGGCCATGGGCGTGAAGGGCATCGACGAGATGAACGACGCACAGGCCGCAGATGCCACCATCGCCGCTGTCAAGCAGCTGAGCGCTGACGTGGGCATCCCCGCAAACCTGAACGGCATCCTGAAGGAAGAGGATATCCAGTTCCTCGCCGAGTCCGCTTATGCTGACGCCTGCCGTCCCGGCAACCCCCGCGACACCAGCGTGGAGGAGATCGTGGAGCTGTACAAGAGCCAGCTGTAAGCTGAGTCGGAGCGATTTACCCTTATAAAAATACAGGCCGCTGTAAGAAACCTCTCCGTCAGCGCTAACGCGCTGCCACCTCCCCTAGCGAGGGGAGGCTTTGGCATGACGGATAGCCTCGCCTCTTCGCCAGAGGCTCCCCTCGGTAGGGGAGCTGTCGAGCGAATGCGAGACTGAGAGGTTATTTTACAGCGGCCTTTTTGCGTAAAAATCCCATCTCCCTCTTGCAGACGCGGCCAAAACTGCATACAATAGCTCTATAACCGTTTATATGGGAAAGGAAACACGCAATGGAGCTGAATTTTTATACCCTCTGCGTCATCTATCTGGTCTACTCGTTCCTCGGCTGGGTAGCCGAGACGGTGGTGGCGACCATCAAGGGCCGCGCTCTCGTCAACCGCGGCGTGTCGTCCGGCCCGTTCTGCTTCGTCTACGGCACGGCGGCTGTGCTGATGGCGGTGGGCTTTGCCGACCTGCGCTCGACGCCGGTGGCCCTCTTCCTCGGCTGTATGGCCAACGCCACCGTGGTGGAGTGGGTGACGGCCAAGCTGCTCGAGAGGATGCACCGCCGCCGCTGGTGGGACTACTCAGATAAAAAGTTCAATCTGGACGGCTACGTCTGCCTGCAATACTCGGTGCTCTGGGGCCTGCTGGGCATGGCAAGCGTGCTTTGGGGCAACGTCCTGCTGCTGCGGCTCTGCGCCCTGCTGCCGGGCTGGCTGCTGCATGTCGGCGTCTGGGTGGCGATGACGCTGGCCGTCCTCGACCAGCTGGGCGCAGCGCTGGCCGTCAACCGGTACGCCGCCAGCCATCCGAGGCTGGAACAGCTCAACCTCGAGCTGGAAAAGCACTCGGACAAGCTGCGCCAGCGGCTCATCGCCCATGTGGAAAAACGTATCCAGCGGGCTTACCCGGCCATCGTCCAGCCCGAGCCGACTGTTCAGAAAGAAAAGGCTCTGAGCTTCGGCGACCTCGTCTGGCTCTTCGTCATCGGGGCTTTCCTCGGCGACGTGGTGGAGACGCTGTTCTGCCGGGTGACGGCGGGCGTCTGGATGAGCCGCTCGAGCCTCGTGTGGGGACCCTTCAGCGTGGTGTGGGGGCTGGCGCTGGTCATGGCGGCGGTCCTGCTGCGGGGCAGCGAGGAGCGGAGCGACCGCTCCATCTTCCTGTTCGGCTTCGTGATGGGCGGCGCATATGAGTATATCTGCAGCGCCGTGGGTGAGCTGCTGTTCGGCGTCATCTTCTGGGACTACAGCGGCTTCAAGTTCAATCTGGGAGGCCGTGTCAATCTGCTCTACTGCTTTTCTGGGGCATCGCGGCGGTGGTCTGGATCCGGTACGGCTACCCCTCGTCGCAAAGCTGATGGCAAACCTGAAAAAGCACATCCTGCCCTGGATGACCGTGGTGCTGACGGTGTTCATGGCCGTGAACATGGGGCTTTCGGCACTGGCGCTGGCCCGGTACGACGCCCGCACCAGCGGCCTTGCCCCGGCGAACCAGCTGGACGTCTTCCTCGACGAACATTTTGACAACGCCCGGATGGAGCGGGTGTACCCCAACGCCAAAAACCGGCTGACCCGGCAGCCATAAACGCAAAAAAGCACTGCACCCGCCCACTTTTGGGGAGTGCAGTGCTTTGGTTTGTTCAGCCCTTACTGAGCGGAAAAGACCTTTACCTCGTCCTTGTCCATGAAGGCGGCACCGGCAAAGCCTGCTGCTTCCAGCTGGCCCAGCTGCTTGCCGAGCTTCTTGCCCTGAGGCAGGACGGTGACGTTGTAGGTATCGCGCAGGGCAGCGGCCTTGCTCAGGACGGCGGTGAAGTCGGCGTCTTTACCGTAGAGCAGTGCGATCTTCTGCTTTGCGCCGGGGATCTGATAACCCTGCTCGAGCAGGATGCCGCAGACGCGCTCGAAGCCGATGGAGAAGCCGACTGCCGGCACCTGCGTGCCGAGGAACTTGCCCACCATGTTGTCATAGCGGCCGCCGCCGGCGACTGCACCGCTGAACTGCGGGCAGGTGATTTCAAACACCATGCCGGTGTAGTAGCCCTGACCGCGCACGAGGCTGGGGCAGTAGGCCACCTGATAGCGGCCTGCGGCCATGGCGTTGGCAGTAGCGAGGACGTACTTGAGGTCGTCGGCGATGGCGGGGTCTGCGCAGCGGGCGGCCACAGCGTCCAGCGTCACCTCGCCGGCGGCGATGAAGCCGGCCAGTGCGTTGACCGCGCTCTCGGGCAGCTGCTTCTCGAGAAGCTCAGCCTTCACGCCGTCGGCACCGATCTTATCCATCTTGTCGAAGGTGATGCAGACGGAATCCAGCGTGTCAGCGGCAAAGCCCATGCTCTCCAGCATCCCGCGCAGGATGCGGCGGTCGTTGATGTTGACGGTAAAGCCGTCGAAGCCGATGCCCAGCAGGGCGCGGGTGGTCACGTCGATGAGCTCGACCTCGGCGTTGGGGCTCTCGTCGCCCAGAATGTCGATGTCGCACTGGACGAACTCGCGCAGACGGCCCTTCTGGGGGCGCTCGGCCCGGAACACCCGGTCGGTCTGGATGACCTTGAAGGGGGTGGGCGAGCTTGTCCTTGTTGGCGGCGTAGAAGCGGCTCAGGGGCAGGGTCAGATCATAGCGCAGGCCCATGTCGGAGAGCTCTTTCGGGTCGCCGGAGTTCAGGGCGGCGGTGAGCTTGTCGCCGCGCTTGAGCACTTTGAAGATGAGGTTCAGGTTGTCGCCGCCGTCGGACTTGTCGAGGTTTTCCATATCCTCCAGCATGGGGGTGGAGATGCGCTCGAAGCCGGATGCGCGGTAAGTCTCGAGAATTTTGCCCTGAATGTAGTCGCGCAGGGTCTGCTCGTTGGGCAGAAGGTCGCGCATACCTTTTAAGGCCTGAGTTTTCATAATATAGTCCTCTTTCTGTATAGCCCTCTCAGTCGCGGATGGCAGATACTCAGCCTAACCTCTCAGTCTGCTTCGCAGACAGCTCCCCTACTAGGGGAGCCTCTGGCGAAGAGATAAAGTGTTCCGAAATGCCAAAGCCTCCCCTCGGTAGGGGAGGTGGCACGGCATCAGCCGTGACGGAGAGGTTTAGGCACAGAAGCAACGTGACGAAAGAGATGATTTTTATAATACCCTTCTAATTATAAAGAATACTGTCTTTTTGTCAATCGAAAAGGACACACTATTCTCTGAGGTGATGCACGAAATGCAGAAAACAAGACCCTGGGCCATCCTGGCGGCGGGCGCGGCCATCCAGGTATTGACAGGCCTGCCCGCTGCGTGGGGCGTGTTTCAAAGCCCCGTCATGGAGGAATACGGCCTCAGCGAGCAGGGGGCAGGCTATGCCTTCGGAGTGCTCATCGCATTTTTCGGTATAGGGTGCGTCATCGGCGGCTTTCTGCAGGATAAACACGGCCCTCGCTTTGCAGCTTTGTGGGGGACGGGTCTGCTCTGCGGCGGATTCTTCGCGGCGTCGGCTCTCCCGGCAGAGAAGGGAAGTGCTTTTTTCGGGGTGTTCAGCATCCCGGCAGGGCTCGGCACAGCCTTTCTCTATCCGTCCATCCAGTCCTGCGCCCAGAAGTGGTACAAGGGCCGGAAGGGCCTCGCCACCGGCGTCATCGGGGGCGCAGTGGGGTTGAGCGGAGCGTTCCTGACCGTCTTTGTCCGCACGGCGCTGCGGGGGTTCGGGCCGGTGCAGGGCATCCGGGGCGCGTTCTGGGCGCTGGGTGCGCTGACCCTGCCGGTCTGCCTCGCGGGCAGTGCATTGCTGACCGACCCGCCGCCCGAAAAGCCTCAGCCCAGCCAGCAGGGAAAGACTAAGGCCGCGCCGCCCCTTGACCTCTCGCCCCGGCAGATGCTTGGCACGCGGCAGTACTGGCTCTGCGCCGGAGCGGTCTGCTTTTCCACCCCGGCGGTGCTGCTGTTCAGCCCCATCATCCTGAAGCTTGGGATGGAGCGGGGGCTGGACGAGAGCGCCGCCCTCTGGGCCGTGGTGCTGGGCAGTGTGGGCAGTGCGGCCGGGCGGTTGCTGATGCCCCTGCTCAGCGATAAGATCGGCCGCCGCCCCACCGACCTCATCCTCTTCGGCATGTCGCTGGGGCTTTCGGCGGTGTTCCTGTTTGCCCGGGGATGGGCCGTCGTGGCAGTGTATGCGGGGCTGACGTTCTGCTACTCGGCGTTGGCGGCGGTGCTTCCCGCCCTCTCCACCGATCTGTTCGGCCTGCCCCACGCCGGGGTGAACTACGGCTTTCTGGCGCTGGGCCAGAGCGTGGGAAGCCTTTTGTTCCCCTGCATCGCTGATTTCTGGGGATTCGAGCAGGGACGGCACATCCTCGCCATCGCGGGTGCGGCGGCGGGCTTCGCCTGCATCTGGGCCGTCACGCCGGTGCGGCGGGAGCCGCAGAAAAACCGAATTGAGAAGTTGCGCTCCTGCGCAGAAAACGAAAATGACAAAAGATTGCGAAAAATTTGTCAGAAATGACTTGCAAATTGGGCCAACGTCCTCTATAATAAAATTGTGCGTGGTAGTACCGGGAAAGGCGCTGAAAAGAGAGCGGCACGGCCCGGTCAATGCAAGGCGGCAGGGGAGAGAAGCTTCTGCCGCACGGCATCAATTTGTCAAAAGGAGAGTATGATTATGACCTATTCGCAGCAAGTACAGAATATGTGCCCGATCACCAAAGGTCCTAAGCATGGTCCGGCCCCCATCCCCGAAGAGGGCGCATGGGTCAAGGCCTATGAGATCAAGGACATCAGCGGCTACACCCATGGTGTGGGCTGGTGCGCACCTCAGCAGGGTACCTGCAAACTGTCTCTGAACATCAAGAACGGCGTCATCGAGGAGGCTCTGGTGGAGACCATCGGCTGCTCCGGCATGACCCATTCCGCTGCTATGGCAGGCGAGATCCTGCCCGGCAAGACCATTCTGGAAGCTCTGAACACCGACCTCGTCTGCGACGCCATCAACGTGGCTATGCGCGAGCTGTTCCTGCAGATCGTCTACGGCCGCAGCCAGACCGCTTTCTCTGAGGACGGTCTGCCCATCGGCGCAGGTCTGGATGACCTGGGCAAGGGCCTGCGCTCCATGACCGGCACCATCTTCTCCACCAAGGAGAAGGGCGTCCGTTATCTGGAGCTGACCGAGGGCTACATCAACAAGCTGGCTGTGGACGAGAACAACGAGGTCATCGGCTACCAGTTCGTCAAGCTGGGCAAGATGATGGAGGACATCCGTCACGGCAAGACCCCAACGAGGCTTACTAGAAGAACGTGGGTACTTACGGCCGCTTCAGCAAGGAAGCAGGCGCTGTCAAGTACATCGACCCGCGTGAGGAATAAGAGAGGAGGAACAACTCATGGCAACTTTTGAATCTATGGATCGCCGCATGCCGAAAATCGAGGCATGCCTGAAGGCCAACGGCCTCGAATCTCTGGACGTCTGCAACGAGATGCTCCTCGCTAAGGGCATCGACTGCGACAAGATCGTCCGCGGTGTGCAGCCCATCTGCTTTGATAACGCTGTCTGGGCTTACACCCTGGGTACCGCGATCGCCGTCAAGCGCGGCCTGACCGATGCTGCCGAGTGCGCAGCCGCCATCGGCGAAGGTCTGGAAGCTTTCACCATCCCCGGTTCTGTCGCTGAGCAGCGTCAGGTCGGTCTGGGCCACGGCAATCTGGGCGCTCGTCTGCTGAGCGAGGACACCACCTGCTTCGCTTTCCTGGCAGGCCACGAGTCCTTCGCTGCTGCTGAGGGTGCGATCGGCATCGCCCGCACTGCAAACAAGGTCCGCAAGACCCCCCTGCGCGTCATCCTGAACGGCCTGGGCAAGGACGCCGCTTACATCATCTCCCGTATCAACGGCTTCACCTATGTGCAGACCGAGTACGACATCCCCTCTCAGACCCTGACCGTCGTCAAGGAGATCCCCTTCTCCGAGGGCGAGCGCGCAGCTGTCAAGTGCTACGGCGCTAACGACGTCATGGAGGGTGTTGCCATCATGAAGAAGGAGGACGTTCAGTGCTCCATCACCGGCAACTCCACCAACCCCGTCCGCTTCCAGCACCTGGTCGCCGGCACCTATAAGAAGTGGGCCATCGAGAACGGCAAGAAGTACTTCTCCGTCGCTTCCGGCGGCGGCACGGGCCGTACCCTGCACCCCGATAACGTCGCAGCCGGCCCCGCCAGCTACGGCCTGACCGACTCTCTGGGCCGCGTGCACGGCGATGCTCAGTTTGCTGGTTCTTCCTCTGTGCCTGCACACGTGGAGATGATGGGCCTCATCGGCATGGGCAACAACCCGATGGTCGGCGCTACTGTCGCCTGCGCTGTTGCTGCTGCACAGGCCAACGCCTAAATCCTTTTCCCAAGTTCGGCAGAGGGGCTGCTTGTAAAGGGCAGCCCCTTTTATGCTGATAGATGTTCGCAACCACAAACCACGAAGCAATCAAGGAAGGAAAATCATGAAGAAAGCTCAGATCAAAAAGAGCGTGTCTGCACTGGCTATGGCAGCGGTCATCGCGGTCAGCCTGTTTGGCTACGGCTGCGGTGCAAAGTCTGCCTCTACCAGTTCTGACGCGGGTGTGTCCGGTGACTTCACCGGCACTGCCAAGGGCTTCGGCGGCGACGTTTCCGTCACCCTGACCCTGACCGACGGCGCCATCACCGGCTGCACCGCCGAGGGCAAGGACGAGACCCAGGGCGTCGGCTCTGAGGCCATCGCCAAGATGCCCGGCGAGATCGCCGAGAGCGGCAGCATCGCCGTGGACGGCGTGTCCGGCGCTACCGTCACCTCTACCGCCATCAAGGAGGCTGCTGCAGCTGCTCTGACCGCTGCCGGCCTGAACCCCGATGACTACAAGACCGCTGTGGAGAAGACCGGCTCTGCCGAGGACTCCACCGTTGAGGCCGACGTCGTCGTCGTCGGCGCAGGCGGCGCAGGCATGACTGCCGCCATCACCGCTGCCGGTGAGGGCAAGAGCGTCGTCATCCTCGAGAGCCAGTCCATGGTGGGCGGCAACTCCGTCCGCGCTACCGGCGGCATGAACGCCGGCAAGACCGTCTATCAGGATGAGAACGAGTTCGGCGAGTCTGCCGGCGTCGAGAAGACCCTGAAGACTGCTGCCGAGAAGTACGCCGACAACGAGACCATCACCGCTCTGGCAAAGACCGTCTCCGAGCAGTGGGCTGCCTATCAGGCCAACCCCACCGGCTACTTCGACTCTGTCGAGCTGATGGAGCTGGATACCATGATCGGCGGTAAGGGCATCAACGACCCCGAGCTGGTCGAGACCCTGTGCGCAAACTCCGCTGACGCCATCGACTGGCTGGACGAGCACGGCATCACCCTGCACAACGTCTCCAGCTTCGGCGGTGCATCCGTCAAGCGCATCCATCGCCCTGTGAACGCAGAGGGCAAGACCGTTTCCGTCGGCTCCTACATGATCCCCCTGCTGCAGGAGAACTGCGAGAAGGCCGGCGTCAAGATGATGCTGGACACCACCGCAACGGAGATCCTGACCGATGCCAACGGCGCTGCCGTGGGCGTCAAGGCCACCGGTGCTTCCGGTGAGACCGTCACCGTCAACGCCAAGGCAGTCGTTCTGGCTTCCGGCGGCTTCGGTGCAAACCTCGACATGGTCGTCAAGTACAAGCCCGAGCTGAAGGGCTTCATGACCACCAACGCCCCCGGCATCCAGGGCCAGGGCATCGAGATGGCACAGGCCATCGGCGCTGCTACCGTGGACATGGACCAGATCCAGATCCACCCCACCGTTGAGGCCAACACCGCTGCCCTCATCACCGAGGGCCTGCGCGGCGACGGCGCTATCCTCATCAACGAGGAAGGCCAGCGCTTCATCGACGAAGTCGGCACCCGTGACGTCGTCTCCGCCGCTGAGATCGCTCAGACCGGCAGCTACAGCTGGCTGGTCGTCGATCAGGCCATGGTCGATGCTTCCAGCGTCATCCAGGGCTACATCAAGAAGGGCTACACCGTCACCGGCGCTACCTACGAGGAGCTGGGCAAGGCTATGGGCGTCGATGCCGCTGCCTTCGCAGAGACCATGGAGAAGTGGAACGGCTACGTTGAGGCCAAGAATGACCCCGACTTCGGCCGCACCAGCTTCGCCAACCCCCTGAACACCGCTCCCTACTACGCTGTGAAGGTCACCGCCGGTGTCCATCACACCATGGGCGGCCTGAAGATCAACGCCAACACCGAGGTGCTGAACGAGAAGGGCGAGGTCATCCCCGGCCTGTTCGCAGCAGGTGAGGTGACTGGCGGCGTCCACGGTGCAAACCGTCTGGGCGGCAACGCTGTTGCTGACTTCACCGTCTTTGGCCGCATTGCCGGTGCTGCTGCCAGCGACTACGCTGCATGAGCATCCGCAAGCAGCCTGAGCCGGCAAAAGGCGCCAAACGCCTGAGCTGGAAGGCAAACCTCCTCTTCGCAGCCGTTGTCCTGGCGGCAGCTGTCCTGCTGGTCTTTCTGCTGCGTCCGCGCAGCAAGACGGAGCCGCTGGCAGCAGTTGTGGATTTCGGCGACGGCATCACCGAGGTGCTGCCGCTGGATAAGGACTACGATTACCTGTACGATGTGGGCAGCTATGTCGTTCATTTACAGGTAAAAGACGGCACCATCTCGTTTCAGGACAGCCAATGCCCGGACCATGTCTGTGAGCAGTTCGGCCAGCTGAGCGAGGAAGGTGCATGGGCGGCCTGCGTCCCTGCCGGGGTGTATGTGCAGCTGGCTCCGCTGAGCGAGGCCGAAGCCGCATCCTGATAGGATAAAATAAGAGACACCCGCATTGCTCTGAAAAGGGCGCTGCGGGTGTCTCTTTTTGCATAAAAACGGACATATATTTTGTAAATAAAGGGTGAAATGAAATTTGGACGCTTGAGTATTTTGGTGAAATGCGATACACTACCAATAACAGATTTTTCGTGCAAAGGGGCAACTATGCCCTTTTGCATCGACTAGGAGGAAAAGCATGATCTGGAAAAAGAAAAAGGATGCAGCGGCTCAGTCTGCTGAGGCTGCCGGGGAAATGACCGGAGCCAAGGGCAGGACCGGTGCAGGCGCATTTGCCAAAAAGAACTGGAAATGGCTCGTGCCGCTGGTCGTCGTGGCGGCAGCGGGCGCTGTCTTTCTCATAGGCGGCGGCAGGAATGGCGCTGCCAGCGGCGATGTGACCTACGCCGAGACGACGCCGGTCCGTCAGGATGTCTCCAACTCCCTGAGCGGCACCGGCACGCTGAACCCGGCCAATACATATACCGTCAAGTCTCTGGTGGACGGCAAGATCCTCACCGGCGGCTTTGAAGAGGGCGACAAGGTGGAGGAGGGCGATGTGCTCTACACCATCGACAGCTCGGACGCTTCCACCAATCTGAAAAGGCCAGCATTGCCCTGCAGCAGGCCCAGCGCAGCTACGACAAGACTGTGGACCGCCAGTATGTCCGCGCAGAGGTGGACGGCACCGTCAGCAGCCTCAAGGTCGCAAAGGGCGACGAGGTGACCAGCGGCCAGGAGGTGGCGGTCATCCGCGACAGCTCCAAGATGCTGCTGAACCTGCTGTTCCCGGCAGCCGACGCCGCCAACTTCTCGGTGGGCCAGAGCGCCGACGTGGTGCTGGACGGCACCTTTGAGACGCTGAAAGGCACCATCACCGCCGTCACCGGCACCGATGAGCTGAGCACCGGCAACCTGCTGGTACGCACCGTCACCATCCGGGTCAACAATGCCGGCGGTCTGACCACCGCCCAGGCCGCTACCGCCAGCGTCAATGGCGTCAGCTCCATCGCCTCTGCCACCTTTGCCTATCAGGCAGAGCGCACCCTGACCGCTCAGGCCGGCGGCACCGTTTCCGCCATCAATGTGCAGGAGGGCGACGCGGTCTCAAGGGCGACATCATCATCGAGCTGACCGGCGACGAGCTGACCGAATCCATCCAGTCTGCTTCCGAGTCCCTGCGCAGCGCTGAGATCTCGATGCAGAACCAGCAGGACAATATGTCCAACTACACCATTACCTCGCCCATCAGCGGCACCATCATTGAGAAGGACGCCAAGCAGGGCGACGCCCTGACCTCCGGCAGCACCCTCTGCGTCATCTACGACCTGAGCTATCTGGAAATGGTCATCAATGTGGATGAGCTGCAGATCGGCGCACTGTCCGTGGGCCAGAAAGTCCAGCTCACCGCTGACGCTGTGACAGACAAGACCTATGTCGGCACAGTCACCCGTGTGTCCATGAAGGGCAGCTCCAGCGGCGGCACCACGACTTATCCCATCACCATCCGCATTGACAACACCGACGGCCTGCGCCCCGGAATGAACGCCAACGCTGAGATCGTCGTGGCCGAGGCCGGCAACGCTCTCGTCGTGCCGAATGCTGCCGTTATCCGCGGCGGCTATGTGCTGGTGAGCAAGAAGTCTCCCAGCGCAGCCAATGCGGTGGAAGACATGGACGCACCGGACGGCTATGTCTACGTCAAGGTCGAGACCGGCGTCAGCGACGACAGCTACACCGAGATCAAGAGCGGCCTGCAGGAGGACGACACGGTGGCCTACGACACCAGCTCTGTGTCGGATGACTATTACAGCGACAGTTACAGCGACAGTATCTGGTAAGGAGGTGCCCCATGAGCGCTCTGATCGAATTTGACCAGGTATGCAAGTATTATCAGATGGGCGATACGCTGGTAAAGGCCGCCGACCACATCACGATGAAGATCGAGAAGGGGGAGTTTGTGGCCATCGTGGGCCAGTCCGGTTCGGGCAAGTCCACCTGCATGAACATCATCGGCTGTCTGGACGTGCCCACCTCCGGCACCTACCGGCTCAACGGCAGGGACGTGGGCAAGATGAACCGAGACGAGCTGGCAGATGTGCGCAACGAGATGCTGGGTTTCATCTTCCAGCAGTATAACCTTCTGCCCCGCCTCAACCTGATGGAGAACGTGGAGGTGCCGCTGATCTACGCGAATATCTCCCGCGCCGAGCGCCACAAGCTGGCCAAGGATGTGCTGGAAAAGGTGGGTCTGGGGGATAAGCTCAAAAACCTGCCAAACCAGCTCTCCGGCGGCCAGCAGCAGCGGGTGTCCATCGCCCGTGCTCTGGTGCGCAACCCGGCGGTCATCCTCGCCGACGAACCCACCGGCGCTCTGGACTCCCACACCGGCCGCGAGGTCATCGGGATGCTCCAGCAGCTCCACAGGGAGGGGCATACCGTGGTGCTCATCACCCACGACAATTCCATCGCCGTGCAGGCGGAGCGTATCATCCGTCTGGAAGACGGTCAGGTGGTGTACGACGGCGACGCCCACGCGCCTGAGGCTGTCGTGCAGCCCACTCTGTCCGGCGAAGCGGCACAGGAGGAAGCGAAATAATGGTATTAGAGACTTTCCGTCAGGCACTGCAGAACGTATGGAGCAATAAACTGCGCACGTTTCTGACCATGCTGGGCATCATCATCGGCGTCATGGCGGTCATCGTCATCGTCGGTTTGGGCAACGGCATGACCAGAAGCATGCGGGACAGCTTTTCCGCAATGGGAACCAACACCCTCTCCATCCAGATATGGGGCTATGGTTCCCGCACTGCGACGGTGGATGATTTGTACGACCTCGTCAAAAAGAACCCCAAACTGCTTTCCTCCATCTCGCCGCAGCTGGATTTCAGCGACAACACCCCCAAGGTGGGGACTACGACCTACCGCTACAGCGAGATGTACGGTGTGGATGAAAACTACATCGAGATGAAGGGCTACACCCTTGCCAAGGGCCGGAACATCCAGTATATGGACATCGCAGACAACAAGCAGATCTGCGTCATCGGCGATTACATCAACCGCACGGCCTACGGCGGAAATGCGGTGGGCCAGACCATCAAGCTTGGCCCCTATAAGTTCCGCATCGTGGGCGTGCTGAAGGCCAAGATCTCCAACCCCGACCAGCAGGAGGGCAGCGACGACGACAGCGTCTACCTGCCCTACACCACAGCCATGCGCCTTTCCAACGAAAGCTCGCCGGACTCCTACTCCGCCATCATGGTGGACGAGGGCCAGGCCAACGAGGCCAAGGCTGCGGTGGAGCAGGGACTGTATGACATCTTCAAGAGCGACAATGCTTACTACGTCTACAGCGCCAGCGAGTGGCTGGAAGAGATGAACAAGATGATCAACATGGTCATCGTCATCCTCACCGGCATCGCCAGTATCTCGCTGCTGGTGGGCGGCAGCGGCATCATGAACATCACGCTGGTGTCCGTCACCGAGCGCACCCGTGAGATCGGCATCCGCAAGGCCATGGGCGCGAAGGAAAAGACCATTCTGGCCCAGTTCGTCACCGAGGCGGCCACTACCTCGGCTCTTGGCGGCACGCTGGGCATCGTCCTCGGCTACATCGTGTCGGCCATCGCCAATCAGGTGCTGCCCATGTTCACCGATGGCATGGACATCACGGTCAGCCCGTCCTTCAACTCCATCGCGGCAGCTTTCGGCATCTCGGTATTCATCGGAGTGCTGTTCGGCTATCTGCCCGCAAAACGCGCCGCGCGGCTCAACCCCATCGACGCGTTGAGATATGATTAACCTCTCCGTCTGTGCCTTTGGCGCAGCCACCTCCCCTGACGAGGGGAGGCCTTGGCAGTACGGAAAGCTTTCTCTCTTCGCCAGAGGCTCCCCTCGGTAGGGGCAACAACGACGACCGCCGCAAGTGGCGGAAACAGGGAGTCGTTGCTGGGGCAGCGGCCAGCAAGACGCGCGCAATGCGCAGCGGATGCTGGGTGCCGCAACCCGGCCTTGTCGAGCGAAGCGAGACTGAGAGGCTTAACATTTTTTATAAGGAGATCACAATGAAAAAACGTCTTCTCGCATTTCTGCTGGCGGTCAGCATCGCGGTGTCGATGCTGGTGATGCCGGCATCGGCTGCGGGCAACAATACCGCCGTCCAGTTTGCCATCACGCTGGGTGCTATGGATTCCGAGCAGTCCGGCGCACTGAATGCAGCCGTGACCCGCGGCGCATTTGCCAGAATGCTGACCTCTTACTCTACCTACCGGGAGAGCGTCTCTTCTCAGGGGCAGTGGGTACCCTCTACACCGACCTGCCCGGCTCCTCGGCATGGGCGCCCTATGTCCGCATCGCCGTGCAGCAGGGCTGGATGAACGGCTACACCGATGGCAGCTTCCGCCCGAACAACGCCGTCACGCTGGAAGAAGCCTGCACCGCAGTGCTCAAGCTGATGGGCTATAAGATGACCGACCTGAGCGGCGCGTTTCCCAACGCCCAGCTCAACAAGGCCAGCGAGATCGGCCTGCGTGCCGGCCTCGACCGCCGTCAGGGCGAAGCGATGAACTACGAGGACTGCGCCGTCCTGCTCTACAATGCCCTCACCGCCAACAACGCCAGCGGCTCGGCCTACGGCACGACCCTTGGCTTTACCGTGAGCAATGGTCAGGTGGACGGCTCCACCATCCTGCTCAGCAGCTTGGAAGGCCCCTTCGTGGCTTCGGAGAGCACGGTGCTGCCCTTTGTCCCTGCCAGCGTCTACCGCAACGATAAGGTCTCCGGCTCCGCAGAGCTGAACAAATACGACGTCTACTACTACAGCGAGAGCCTCAAGACCCTGTGGGTCTATACCCGCCGTGCCGCAGGCCGCATCACCGAGGTGTCTCCTCGGCCAGCGCCCCCGCTTCCATCACGGTGGCAGGCACGTCCTATACGCTGGGCAGTACGGCCATTGCTTCTCAGGTGTCTTCTCTCAACGGCGGCGGTGTCGGCCAGGTGGTCACTCTTCTGCTGGGCATGAACAATTGGCCGCAGGCATCATCACCGGCGAGGAGGCCGACGAGGTCTTTACGGCGTGGTGCAGTCGTCCGCCCGCAACCTCATCGATGAGGACAACAGTGCCGATGTGCTTCAGACCGTCAAGGTCCTGTGTACCGACGGCCTTGCCCGCGAAGTGAATGTAGACAAGAGCCTGAATTTCCCCGCTGGCTGGCTGGTGGAAGTGCGGGTCAGCCCCGAAGGCGAGAGCGTGGAAAAAATCGATGAGCGCTCCGTCAGCGGCACTGTGAACGAGAACGCCACCGCGCTGGGCGATATGGCTCTGGCAGATGACGTGCAGATCCTTGATACGAGTACTAGGTGTGGCTGGGACGGTTCGTCCCAGCCGCCTATCGGGGGTAAACTTAAAGGCTTCCGATGTCCGCTACTACACCACCAATCCGCAGGGGCAGATCGACACGCTTATTCTGAACGATGTGACTGGCGACCTGTGGTACTACGGTGTGCTGGATGATGTGAAGAATGTCGCCGCCAACTACAGCACCCTTCTCAGTGCCATCAAGGCTGAGCCGGGTGACGGCACCATTGACACCAATGCAGTCGTCAGTCAGGTGAAGAGCATCATGGTACCCACCACCACAGAGATCTTGTGGGGCGTTATCTCCGGCGACATCCTCAGCACGGCATGGGAGCGCCTGACCAGCAACACCGGCGCACTTCTGGGCCTCGGCTTCCAGCAGATCGCTCAGATCACCGGCACTCCCTTCAGCCAGATATTCAACTTCATCGGCAGCGGTGCGACCTATATCGGCTACGTCAACGGCCAGCAGGCCAGTCTGAGCACTTCCATCAAGTATCCTGTGCTGGCTGGCGGCATTGCGGTCTGTCAGGAGACGACCGGCTCTGTCCGCAACATGGTGCAGCTGATGCCCATGAAGATCGACAAGGTGGGTGCGGCCAGCGTCCTTTCCTCCAAGGGCGAAAGGCTTGAAATGGCCGATAATACGCAGGTCTACCTGTGGTACAAGGGTCAATATTACTACACCAAGCTCACTTCCGTCAACTCCGATGATTACTATCTTACCGGCTGGTACGACAACTTTGGCTGCGCCGCTGGCAAAAAGGTGCGTATCATCGTCGCTGTCAAAAAAGACTGATGGCAGGTTATTACAGCCGCCCCGCGCAGCTTGCCCGGCAGATGCGCCAGCTGCTTTCCCGAGGCGGTGTCCCTGCTGCCGCAGGGTGCTGGGAACGCTGCCGCTCTGTGAGGTGTGTACACCGCGGCTGGAAGAGCTGCGCAGCGGCCCGGTCATGCGGCTGGACGTGAGCCGCCACTATCTGGGTGCTCTGGACGGGGCGGCTGCGCCCTACCGGTATGAGGGCGTCGTCCGCAGCGCCATCCTCCGCGCCAAATACGAAGGCGAAAGCTGGACAGCGGTGGAGCTTGGCGTGGAGATGACGGCCCGGCTGTTCGGGGCAGAGGTGGAGATGCACTTTGCAGAGCCGGTGCCGGGGCTGGTCCCCGGTGCGGCCATCGGTTACGACTGCATCGTTCCGGTGCCTGCCACCAGCCGTCGGCGCGGCTACAATGTGCCGGAACGGATGGCGCAGCCTCTGGCCCATGCACTGGGCCTCCCGCTGCTGCCAAAGGCGCTCTGCCGCGTCCGGGCCGGACGTCATCAGGCAGGACTCTCGCTGGACGAGCGTCTGGCAAATGCGGCCGGTGCCTTCCGGGCGCAGGAGCCGGAGCTCGTGGAAGGGAAGCGGGTGCTGCTGGTGGATGACGTCATCACCACCGGCGCTACCGCCGCAGCCTGCGCGCAGGCACTGCTGGATGCGGGCGCCCACAGCGTCTTTGCCGTGGCAATGGCAGTCACCGAAAATGAAATGGACGCACCATCGAGAGCTTCTGGACAATGAGCGAAAATCCAGAAAAATCCAAGAAAAATAAAAAAGCGCTTGACAAAACGGCCTATAGCGGGTATACTAATGGAGCTGTGAGCGATGAGCCACAACAAATATCCGGGTGTAGCGCAGTTTTGGTAGCGCGCTTGAATGGGGTTCAAGAGGCCGTGAGTTCGATTCTCGCCACTCGGACCAGACGCATCCCAGACGAACTTTCTTTTGTAAGTTTGTCTGGGATGTTTTTTTGTTTTTGTTAACGGTTTCGTCCGAAACATTAAAATTGATAACCAGTTCACGGCCGCTAACTACCATACTTGTTACGAAAGTGTTAACAAGACGGCGACCATACTCCGGTGTGCGCTCGGACGGCTCCATCAAGAACTGTTCCAGCAGGAAAAGGTACTGCTCTTTTGTGAACACAACAGGCTTCTCCTTTCCAGAGAAGAAAGCTGGAAGCTCAAGGTCTGCTCCTGTTCGGTCAGATCATCCAGACGGGCGCACAGCTGCGCATTAGCGGTGCCGTTTTCAATGGCGTCCAAAATGTTTTACTGCGGCGGCGGACATCGGAAAGGCTCTGTTCGATGGCTACACGTTCGGCGTTGGGCTTTTCAACGTCGGCCTTTTGCACCTCGACCATGGCTTCGGCCAGTGCTTCCATAGATTCCGGCTGCAAGAGGTGATCCACGATGGACTGCATGACCTTTCCTTCCAGATCGTCCTTCGGGATGTTCCGCAGGTGGCAGTCCTTATTGGGGCAGGTGTAGTAGCGGTAGACTTCTCCGGTGGCACTGTGGCCGCTCATACCGCGCATGAGGGAACCACAGGAGCAGTAGAGCTTGCCGGACAGGATGTAGTCCGCTTTTGGTTCATTCTTTGCCTTGAGCTGACGGTTCAGTTTCAACATGGTTTGTGCCCTCTCCCAAAGTTCATCGTCGATAATGGCCGGAATGGCTCCTTCAATGCGCACGTCATACGATTTGCTGATGTACACGCCGCGATAGGCTTCGTTCTGGATGATTCGGGGAATGCTGCTCTTGTTGAAGGGGTTGCCCTGACTGGTGCGCAGTCCTTTGGCGTTGAGCTGTTCAACAATAGACATGGCGGATTCCCCGGCGGCGTAATGCTCAAAGATAAAGCGCACAGTGGGTGCGGTCTTTTCATCAATGACGAACCGTTTGTGCTCGTCCGTTTTCAGGCCAAGGGCGCGGCAACGGCTGATGGCCTGCCCTTTGAGAGCACTTTCCCTCATGCCGCGGCGCATCTTCTCAGCCAGCTCGGCGGAGTAATATTCGGCCAGCGCTTCCATCACGCCCTCAATGATGATACCTTCCGCACCGGAAATGTTGGATTCAGCAGCATAGACGATCTCAACACCGTTGTCACGCAGACGCTTCTTGTACACGGCAGAATCATAGCGGTTCCGGGCGAAGCGGTCTGTTTTCCAGCAGATCACCATATCGAATGCACCCTTGTCGCTGTCAGCAATCATTTGTTGGAATGCCGCACGATCATCGGTCTTGCCGCTGATGTGACGATCCACATATTCTTTCTGGATGGTCATATTGTGCAGGCGGGCGTAGGCCTCGCAGTCCCGGCGCTGGCCCTCAATGGATTGCTCAGTCTGCCCGCTGCCGCCGCTGTATCTGTAATAGGCGACCAGCCGAACCTCGCCGCCCTTGTTGAATTTTCTTTTTGCCATACCTTGAGCGTCCTTTCGAGTAATCGTCTCATTTAACCCGCAGATTAGACGAAAGCGCAACGTGTGAGACGAAAAATCATAAATCGCTGCTGAATTATATAAATACAGTTTCATCTATAGCCCGTCAGGCTTCGGCCCGGCGGGCTTTTTCTTTTTGCAAATTTTACGAAAATGAAGAATAAAAGATAATCAACGTAAAATTGTGGAGTAAAAAGGCGAATTGACTTTGGAAAAGATGGCGGCTCCGCGTGCTACACTGGATATGTAAGCAACAGAGTGAGACGCGGAGGTTCCCCTGTATTGACAGGGGAACCTCATGGGTTCTATCAAGCCTCACCATTGAGATCAAGAAGTTTGCAAACTGCGCTCTGAATGGCAGGTGTCGCGCTTCGATATTGCTCCAATAGGTTACGCTCAAACTCCGAGAGAAGGGGATAACGAACACCACGGCTGCTTCCAAGAAGATAGTCGATGCTGCAATTGAAGTATTCACCGAGCTTTAAGAGCGTTTCATAGTCCGGTTCACGCTTGCCGGATTCATAGTTGCCGTATGCTTGACGAGAAATACCGAGATAGTCAGCGACTTCCTGCTGGGTAGCGTGAGATTCTTTACTGATGATAGTCAGATTTTCCATTGAGCATCCCCTTTTACTTTATTATAGCAACTGATTGTTGCTTTTTCAACAGAGGAAACAAAATGTTGCAAAGAAACTGTGCAATACGCTGAAAATGCAACGTATTGTTGACATTTGAAAGGAGCAAAGCTATTATGATAGCAACGACACGTTGCAAGGGAGGGAGAGAACAGGTGAGAGAATACCTTATTGAAGCCCGCGAAAAGGCCGGTCTTACGCAACAGGATGTTGCAAACCGCATTGGAATCTCGCGGCAGTATTATCAGATGGTCGAAACCGGAGAGCGTCAGAAGCGGATGGACTTGTCCCTTGCGGGCGGTCTGTCGGTGGTTCTGAATATTCCGATTGCTGAGATTGTGCAGAGGGAAAGCGCCGCACAGGAATCCGAAAGGCAGGAGGGCGGAGCACATGACGCTGAAACCTGAACACATTGTAGAAGCGCTGAACAAAAAGACGTTTGATGAAATCGACCCGGACGAAGTTCTGAAACATTACGGCTACAAGCCGGAAGAAGTTCGTTGCAACGGCGTCGGGATCGGTGTATGGCGCAAGGAAGAAGCGTTTCAGAAGTTGGGGACATCGGGGCATTCATGAGGTTTGTTGACCATAAAGCAAAAGCCCGGATCGAGTTCAACTACGACCCGGACTTTCCGGCGGCGTTGCTTATTACACACGCCGCCACAAAGACGTAAGATCAGTTTCCCAGAAGAGTGCATTTGCATCCTTGAGGAAAACAAGGAGAAGATTCAAAGTCCTCTGGCGATGTCCAGCAAACCTCTGCGGATTCAAGGCCGGATGTTCCAACCTTTTCAAAGACTTCCCATGCGTACTGTTCCATTTTCTTACAAGCTGCTATACGTTCAGATATGGGTAGTGCGCGAAGATCGACAAAGTAGTATTTCATAAATTCACCCCCTCCCCATTTTATATGTTCAAATTATAGCACGGCGGGGAGTACAAGCACAACAAGGAGCACGAGGGTATGAGCAAATGGCCGAAAAGATGAAGCCGGACAAGCTGATGCTGGATGTCCGGCAGGCCGACGCCGCGGGCTGTCCTACGGCAGGTGGAGATTTGAAGAAACCGAGCGTATTCGCAAGGGAAAAGAGATCATCCGCCGTCAGTGCGAAGAACGGCGGCGTCGGCGAGATGAAGCCTTATCTGGCAAGGGCTGAAAGAACACGCCAGAGCGGCCCGCATGGGCAGGCGGTATGTCCGACACCGCCTTTATATGGTGCGGCCAGTGCAGGCGGGGAGCGTCAAGCCCCGCCGCCCGGTGTCAACTCCGGGGCGCACCCACATATCCGAAAATTTACCTGCAAGCAGAAAGGACAAAGAGTATGGCATACGCATTTATTCACGGAGAGGTCAAGGGCAGCGGTGCGTCGGTCGAGTTCAAGGGAAACGGGCTTGATCTGCTGGATTTGACGATCCAGATCGTGGGCAGCGTTGTAGCAGAAGTTCCCGAACCGCTTCGTCCGTACGTTATCAAGAAGATTCAGGACAAAATTCCTGATGCAGTGCAGAACGATTTGGAAGCGCAGGGAAAGGCGGCTCCGGCAGAGAAGAAGGAAAAGCCTCCTGTTGGCGAGACGGTAGGGTTCCGCATGGCACGGCAGTTTGCAGAGACAGAGCCGGGCTTCAAGGACTTCATTGTGGCGCTGGCAAACAAACTGCAGAACGGTTGACTTTGAAGGATAGAGCATGAACTGTAATGTGGAAATTACAGCCGTGGGAACGGCTGATGGTCTGGAAGTCAGCATTCACGGCGGTTCGGTTGGCATGATGACGGCGGCAGAGCTTATTGTGGCCCGTGTCCTCATGGCGGTAGCCGATGACGAGGAAAATCTGGCAGGTCTGAAAGACAGTATGTTTGAGATTATCAATGAAATGGTCAAGGACTGCTGGGCTGAAAAGACGGCCAAGACGGAAGCCGAAAAAGAAGCTGCAGTCAACCAGCTGAAAGCCTTTGTGGCAATGTTCTTTGAGCCGGAGAACTGACACAAGGCGGTTCCAATGGCGGGAGGAACGAAAACAAAACCCGCTGCCAGAAATACAAGCAGAAAGGCGGGGGAGCGTGAACAGAGAATTTACGCCCTTTGTGGCGGCGTCCATGCGGGAAATGCTTTTGGATATGCTCGAAAAGCACCCGGAGATTTTCGACAGACCGACAAGATACCCGGAGGGCCGGGCAGAATTTTTGAAACAGAAGGAGCTGAACCATGGATAACGAAAAACTGTATGAGGACATGAAGCCGAAAGAAAAGTTTGAGGTTCTCTGGGCGGAGAGCGGCCTTGCTGATCGTCCGGGAGCGGAAAACCTCTGGCAGCAGATGGTGGCTTTGGGATTCTTTGAAAAGCCTGCCAGCATTAAGCACCATTCCAACCATCCCGGCGGTCTGTGTGAGCACTCGGTTTGTGTGGCAGAGGCGGCAATGGAGCTGTGCAGAACAAATCACGTTTTCAAGAAGTGTCACCGGAATGAAGTTCTTGCGGCGGCGCTCCTGCACGACTATTGCAAGGTGGGCAAGTACCGCGATAAAGGCAACGGCGAGTACGAATACTTTGACGCCGGTATGGTGGGCCATGGAGAAGGAAGCGTCATCATGGCACAGCAGTACATCAAGCTGACAGCGCGGGAGATTGTGGCAATCCGCTGGCACATGGGAGCGTACAGCGGGTCGCAGGACTGGGATACGCTCAGTGCTGTTTATGACCGCTACCCGGAGGCCATGTGCCTGCACTTCGCGGATATGATCGCTACACACTACGACGAAGTTCCTCTCTGAGGCTGTAAATGAAGGTACATAACAGAAGTCCCACCGAAAAAGCCCTGCACAAAAATGAACAGTGCAGGCACACGTTCGAGATCACCCACGAGCGGTGTGCACCGTGCAGTGGCTATGATACGAACTGTGAACGTTACGAAAAAACCAAGGGTGCTGCTGATACGAAAACATCTAAGGTATGAATGAGCCGCCACGCACCGCGTCAGCGCGGCGGCTTTTATATGGCGCGGGGCTGAACCTTGAAACGACGCAGGGGGAAACCGCCAGCGGGGCCACACCCCGTCCGCGCCGCTTTGCAGCAGGTATTCATGGAAGCCGGTGCGTTTGTCCATAATTTGACGCACCGACAGGGCAGAGGGTGCCGTATGGCGGCGTTTCTCCCGTGTAAGCTGGTGCAAGACCACGCTGCCTTTCTGCCAAGCTACGCCCGCATGACGGTGCGGAAACCGATTTGGGCGTGCACGCCGCATGAGCGAAGAAATGCCTTGTCCGATCCACCCAAGCCAAAGGTGGAAGGTCTGCTTGACCAAGACCGGCCCGCCGCGCTGCTCTCTTGCGCGGTGGGTTCTGATATGCGGGTGTAGCAAGGAAGTTGTCCGCCGTTCTGATCCCCATCGGCAGGCAAGCCGGTTCGATTCCGGCCACCCGTGCAAGAACTATGAAAAAATCAATAGGAGGTAAAAAGAGTGCTTTACGTCGATGCAATAAGGATTTTGGAGAAAATTGCACAGGCGAGATTCCTTCACGCGACAATGCCGAAACAAGAAGAAATCGAAGAAGCGATTAAGGTTGTGGCAAGTCAGGTAACGGTTCAGGCTTGTCCGGGCTTCGCGCTTCATGCCGCACTGTGGTGGATGGCAATTAAATCTAAAGAGGCAGAAGAATGATTCATTTGGGCGACATTACTAAAATCCATGGAGACCAGATTGAACCCGTGGACTGCATCACGTTTGGTTCGCCTTGTCAGGATTTGTCCATGGCAGGCTTGAGAGCTGGCCTTGAGGGGAAAAATTCCGGTCTGTTCACAGAAGCCATAAGAGTTATTGTAGAAATGAGGGTTGCCACAAATGGAATGTATCCAGCTTTCGCTATCTGGGAAAATGTTCCCGGAGCTTTCAGCTCAAACGGCGGAGAAGATTTCAGAACCGTGCTGGAAAAACTTGCCCACGCGGCACAACCAGACGTTTCAATTCCTCGACCTGCGGGGGGGGCGATGGTGCAAGGCCGGAGCAATCATCGGAAACGGCTGGTCTCTGGCATGGCGGTTGCTCAACGCTGAACGTTGGGGAGTGCCCCAGCGTAGAAAGCGTATCGCAGTTGTCGCAGATTTTAGAGGTCAATGTGCCGCAGAGATACTTTTTGAGCGCACGGGCCTGTCAGGGAATCCTGACAAGAGCATCCCGACGTGGCAAAGCGTTACCGGATTTACTCAAAACTGCCCTGCTGGACATGATCGAGTGGTGGCAGGGGAGGCAGCCTACACCCTGAAAATCCGTTCGGGATGTGCAGGAGGCGGGAAAGGCGCACTGGTGCAGACAGAAAAGACGGGAACGCTCTCGACGCTTCAAGACCAGACCCTTTTCCAGCCAATCGTCTTTGACGCTCGTGGAAATGGCAACGGTAAGACAGTTCCGACCATTACCGGGGATCATGAGAGCCGCGTCACAGACTATACGGCTATTGCGGTCGATCTGTACAACGGAGCTGTTACCGGAAGCAAGGCGGCAGCCTTGAGTTGCAAGAATACCGGGACGACAGCGGGGCCGCAGGTTGCTGAAAGAAAAACCTATAGCGAGCAGACTTTCTCTACATACAAGGAAAGCGACAGCAGTGCAACACTGAAAGCGAAAACGGGAAATATCGGAAACGGTGGGGAATGCCTTGTGGCGGAACGTGTCGTGCGCTGGATCGTCCGAAGATTGACCCCGACGGAATGTGAGCGCCTGCAGGGATACCCGGACGGATGGACAGACATCGGGGAATGGACGGACACCAAAGGGAAAAAGCATAAACCGGCAGATACGCCGCGCTATAAGGCACTGGGAAACAGCATTGCCCTTCCGCAGTGGTTCTGGATTGCCCAGAAGATGCGGCCATACCTGAAAGATAAGCCAACACTGGGAAGCCTGTTTGATGGAATTGGCGGTTTCCCGCTTGTGTGGGAGACGGCATATGGAGCAGGTACAGCAGTGTGGGCGTCTGAAATTGAAGAATTTCCAATTGCAGTAACAAAAAGGTGGTTTGGAAATGACACGGAAAATGAAAGCAATTCTGGTGCTGTTCTTCGCGGCTGAGATCGTCAACAGCGCAAAGGTCGGCGTACTGAAAGGCCGTATTGCAGACCTTGAGACCCAGCGGGATATTTACGCAAGCCGTGCCCAGAACTGGCTGACCGGGCTGTAGAGGACGAAGAAGTTATTGATTCTATGCAAATTCGCCTTGATGAAACAGCGGACAGGAAAATCGAGCTGACAGAGGCAGGTACATTTTTCTGCACGGCATATTGCACAGAACAGTACGAACATATCTGCGGAGAAGGACACGGAATTACGGCCAGCGGCCAGCCTATACAGGCAGGCGTCACTGTGGCAGCGGACACGTCCATCTTTCCGTATGGAACGGTTCTGTACATTGAGGGCGTAGGAATCCGCATTGTGCAGGACAAAGGAGCCGCCATTCAGGGAAAACACCTTGATGTAGCTGTGGACACTCACGAGAATGCCGAGAAGTGGAACGGCTGTGGAAATCATAGAGTATGGGTTTTGAAGGAGGAATAAACTATGGCGAACTGGGTAAAAGGAAAACTTAAAATCCGCGGAAAGCCGGAAGATATTAAGCGGTGGGTGGAAGAATGCCTGCACTGCTACTTCACAAAGTGGTTTAGAGATGGCTCATACGAAGATGAACTTGTAGATGACGCTGTCGTATTTGAACATGATCCGAAAGCCCGCGAGATGCGTTTGGATACGATAGAGGACGCTTATATCGAAGGAACGAAAAGAAACTTTGTTGAAAAGGGGGTCTACGGGGATTCTTACAGAGAAGATGAAAAGCCGATCCTTGTTGTAAGCATGAAAGCAGCATGGAACGTTGATGAAACGCCCTACATTGAAATGTCCAAAAAGTACAATGTGGATTTCCGCGTGTATGGATATGAAATGGGTTTGGAGTTCAACAGGGAAATTGAGATCGTGGAGGGCAGACTTGTCACGAACCGGAGAATCAAATTTAAGGACTACAAATGGGAATGCCCTGATCCGACGCTTGGAGGGTGAGCGGTGAAGATAAAAAGAGCACTGGAAGAAGTTGCAGCAGAGGCCCAGAAGGATGGGTATGGGTTTGAATATATGCGAAACATCCGGGATGGATCGCTTGAAATGAGAATTTTCAAGGGACGATTTGGCGAAAGGGTGACTTTACCCGTCAGGGAAGTGGTCGAGCATGAAACGTCCGGGACGGGGCACAAGCTCATTTTCGATACTTACTTTGCCCTGAAAGATCAATACGAGAGGGACGAAGTATGGATGTGAAGCAGTCTCAAAAGGCAGGAAATAATGCAATTCAAATCCAGCAAACGGTTGTCGGAGACAATAACTATGTTGTCGGAATTGAAATTGAGAACGACAGCCGCAAGCCGAACGACAACCAGCCCAAAAGGTCACTTCTGCGTAGGCTTGCTGCTTTTCTAAATGATATGGTAGCGGAGATTATCGACGCATTGGAGCTGTGAAATGACCCAGTATTGCAGATATTGTTCACTGGCGTCCCTGCAGGACGACGATCTAATTTACTGTGAAGCAAGAAAAGAAATCCGGGATAAAAGAAAATTGTCAGCCCGAACCGCTGCAAGCAGTTTGAATTTAATCCGGTTGATGTCCTGAACGAAGAAAAGGACTACAAGCCGCGCGAAACGAAAAATAAGAATCAGAGGGGCAGGTGAGCTTCCTGTAATGGGATTATCAAAGTGGCGTCCCTATTTACGACGATCCGATTTAATCCAGCTTTCGCCCGTACATAAACGCATGAGCGAAAGTTGAGGAAACATGATTCTTTTTATTATCGGCGCACTGTTTGTACTGATCGCGCTGGCTATCCTGATTTTCTCGGATGATGCAAAAGAACTGCAATCATCCCGGCGGTGGTGGCTGTCATTTTTATCGGCATTTCCTGTGTGTCCTATGTCCCTACCGGCTATACCGGCATCGTCACAACCTTTGGCAAAGTCGAGGATGGCACGAAGGACGCAGGTGTGGTGTTCAAGGCCCCGTGGCAGTCCATCGTGAAGATGGATAACCGTGTTCAGGAAATGAGCATGGACTTGTCAGCGTTCAGTTCTGACATTCAGGAGGTCTCCACTAGCGTGGCGGTTGGCTACCGGATCAATCAGGCAAATGCAATGACCATCTACAAAGAAGTCGGCAAAAGTATGAGGACACCCTGATTACTCCCGTGTCCTTGAAACGGTGAAAGCCGTGGTTGCCCATTATGATGCAAGCAGCCTGATTTCCAACCGGGATGCAGTCGCTTCCCAGATGGACACGAAACTGCGGGAAGTGCTGGCACAGTACAACATCGACCTGCAGTATATCAGCGTAACCAATTTTGACTTCACCGATACCTTCACCGATGCGGTGGAAGCGAAGGTCAAGGCCCAGCAGGAGAAGGAAAGGCCGAGACGGACGCCGACAAGCGCCGTGTCGAAGCACAGGCCACGGCGGACGCTGACCTGATCGCAGCCAATGCGGAAGCGGAAAAGTCTAAGGTTGCAGCGGACGCAGAGCTGTACGTTGCAGAGAAAAGGCGGAAGCAAACCGCGCCTTGAACGACAGCCTGAACAGCAACCTGCTGGAATATTACAAAATCACCGATGTGGAATCCCGCTGGAACGGTGAACTGCCTGCCTACGTTGGCGACGGTAACAGCATTCCAATTATCAACGGCATCAACTGACCTTTTGGAGCCGCCCGGCGCGGCTCCTTTTTATGTGAGCACAGGGAATAGGCCCCGCCCGGTTCAAGCCCGGAAGTGCCCGCCGAAAGAAACTAAGCAGAAGGGAGTAGAAAATGGCAAAGTTCAGCATCATGCTGTTCGGCATTGACAGCTACACGAAAAACAAGATGCAGCTACCGTACAAGCTGGACGCAAAAGCTCAGATGCAGCACTCCGTGAGGCACGGATGTGCGCAATGACCTTTTATCCGAGGTTTAGGGAAACGGAAAAACCGGACGTGGAGGTGGTCAGAAGATGAAACTTTCAGGGCTGACAAAGATGGTCAAGCGGCAGCTTGTCTGCAATGTTTTCCATAACGACGAGAGTGATGATTTCTACATTGGAACTGCGTCGGCGATTTACTGCGCTACCGGTTTCCCGCGTCCGCTGAACCGCAACCAGATGGGCGCTATGCTGGGAATCAGCGAGGATACCATGATCGAAAAGGTGGTTTACAACGACTTCGACTGTGCATACAAAATTGATTTTCAGGGTTTCAATCTTGACGACACAATTAAGGATGAAGTCGAAGTGAAGAAACTGGGCATCGGTATTTACTGCAGTGGAGAAATCCTTATCCCGCTTGTGACCGAGGATCGCCACATGGTCGGCATTATCTGTCAGTCGCACCTTGCGCCGCTGGAGGATGAAATTAAGAATAACGGTTTTATCCGCTATTACCAGAGAAAACAAACCGACGGAACGGTTTATTATGTCGTGAAGAACGGCATGAGGGTACGAGCCGCCGTTATGGCATATACGGTGCCGGACTACGCAGAAGCAAAGCTGCAAGAACTGGTTGCAATGCTGGCAGAAACTCACATCGGTGAACAGGAAGAACCGGAACAGACGTTCGATGATTTGAACGCCGAAAAGGATTCCGAGCAGCAGGAGTAATAAGAAGGAGAAACGACCATGAGCAAGATTTTGAAAAGCACAACTTTGGGCAATGTGAAAAATGGCGGCATCTTCAAGGCGCTAAAAAGTTTGTGAAGCTGGATGCAGACGAACACGGTTGTCTGGTGCTGGCAAAGGACATTTGGACGAAAATGCCGTTCCGTGACGGCGACGACCCGGAGTGTCCCAACGATCTGCGCCGGAGCGATGTTATGAAGTATCTGGGTAACTGTCTGGCAGAGTTTACCGAGAAGGGTACGCCGCTGGATACTTTTATTCCGTTCAAGATCGACCTGCAGGACACAACCGGACAGACCGAATACGGAACCGTTGAATACAGAATCGGCCTGTTGACCCTGCGTCAGTATGGAAAGTATTGGCGGCTGATCCCGAAGGTAGATACGCCGTGGTGGTTGGCGACGCCTTACGGTACGCCGAATTGCTCTCCGTACACCAACAGTAACAACTACGTCTGGAACGTCAACACCGGTGGCTCCTACAACAGCAGCTGGTACAGCCACTCCTTTGGTGTTCGCCCCGCTTTGTACTTTCCCTCTACACTCTGGGTCTCTACCGAGGATGAAGGAGAAACCGGGTTTTGCCTCGCCGATGTTCCATTGGATGATCTGCTGGCTGAAATCAAGAGCCGGGCTGAGGAATAACCATGGACGTTATCACAAAAGATGTCCGTGCTCTGGCAAAGAAGGAGCTGGCGGCAGCAAACCGCCGCTTTCGGATGTTCGCAAGTCCGCATGAAGGGTATGCGGTGATCCGGGAAGAACTTGACGAACTGATAGACGAGGTGCGGAAGCTCCACTTTGGCTTGACAATCCGGCTGTGGCGAGATGTCAAGAGAAACGAACCCATGAAGCGGGAGCACCTGAATCTCATTTATGATGTGGCAATCCACGCAGCGGTGGAAGCTATTCAGCTGGCCGCAATGGTCAAGAAATACGAACGCAGCCAGCGGCACGACTGGCCGGGCGGCTGGGTGCCGGACTATGGAACGGGGCCTGAACCTCTGAAAAGAAAGGCGGAAACGGTATGATTTTGGCAAAGGATGATATTGAAAAGGCTGTCAGCTGGTGGGCTGGAAAGCTGATGGATCACCAGCCGCATAGCAACGGAGACGATAGCTTTACCTCTGTTGCAGTGTGCTTCCTTGCGGATACGATGCGACAGAGCGTTACGCTGGATCAGCTGAACACATTCAAGGCGGCATTGGCAAAAAGCATTGAGGAATACGCGAAAAGCATTCAAGCTTTCGGCTTTTCCATCGGGAGTGATTACGGCCCGTGCAAAATGCTGGCCGATGCTGCCGCCGAAGCTGGCATCGACAGAGCAAACTTTCCGTTCAAGACGACAATGTTTTTAGGAAAAAGAGGGGGTTCTGGTACGGGATGGCTACGGTGCCCCGGCTGTCAGGATTTGTTGAGGTGACAGAATGGTAACAAAAAATAAGACCCCGGCAGAGGTTGAGGCCGTGACCATCACCATGAGCCGGGAGACAGCACAGGCCGTGAAGCAGGCGTGCGAAGAATACCTCCGGTTCCGCATGGGCCAGTTTGAGGACTTCACCAATGAGGTTTGCTGCTGGGATTATGTGGACAAGATGGAAAAGCGGTGCCACACGACCGAAGAACGAAAGCAGTTTCATAAAGACCACGAAGCGGATTTTCTCAAGTGTATGCGGCTTCGTAACCAGATGCGGCAGGGCATGGACGCACTTTGGAGGCAGAATGTTCCGCCTGCATCTATCGACACAACCATGAAAGAAGCATACAGAGCAGAAACCGTTTGGCTGACGATCCGGTACGCGCTTGCGTGGCACGACTTCCCGGAGGGTGGACAGTGGGTCGATTTCTATGAACCGATGAACCGTTCGGATCAGCCCATGCCGAAAGTGGAACTGAAACTGAAAGGCGAAGAAAAATGACGATCACAGCATACCCGGACGGTCATTCCGTCCAGCAGGGAACACCGGAAGAACTGGCGCAGTTCATTTTCGCGGCGACGGAGGTTCAAACCTTGCAAAAATTCAAAAGTCTGGTCGAGGCAATCCCGGCGGAAATGGAGAAACAAAGGGATATTGTGGTGACGATACCGGATTTGCCAAAGAAGAAGCGAACGCCAAGAAAGAAAGCGGGAAAAGAAAATGAAAGAAAAACGTCTGGTTGATGCAAACCATTTCATGCAGGTACTCAAGAACATAGAGTATGCACTGAAAGGGGAGCTGACACACGGGAAAATCAAAACCAGTGTAGTGCAGATGATCGAGGGCAGTTTGAATGCCGAACCGACCATTGCCCCGGAGAGCCTGCAACCGCTGACATACAACGAGAACCGGGACTACATAGACTGCGACGAATTTATTTGCCACAAGTGCGGCATTCACGTTGAGGACTGGAAGCAAATCAAAATCGACCCGGACGACGGGGAGAAAGAACTTTGCGAGTACAAGTTTAAGCACTGCCCAGAGTGCGGCGCAAAAGTCACTTCACACAAAAGCTGTGAATTTTGCAGGTGGCATTTGCAGGACGGGACGTGTTTCAACAAACATCATTCTCAGCCCGTGACAGGCCGGGAAGCTTCCTGCTGGAACTGGGAGGAACGTGAGTGATGGAAAAAGAGTGTTTCACCTGCGCATGGCATGATAACTTTTCATGGGTGTGCTTCAATGGAAATTCTGAGCATCGGGCGGATTTCACAGACCCGGAAGATAGCTGCCCTGTGTGGAAGGAAGGAAGATAGTGATGAAAAGAAGAAAAGTGAGTTCGGCGCTTACGCTATCGGCTGGCTGTACCTGCTGGCACCGGTGATTATTCTTGCCGTGGTGCTGGTGGTAAAGTATTTTATTGCAGCATCCGACCTGCCGGATTGGTTCAAATTCGCCCTGCTGAAATAAGCAAGACAAGCCCTCTACCTTATATATAAAGAGCGTCCGTCGTTAAATTGCCGCCCTGACGAGGCGGCAAGGGGCTTGTATATCGGAGCTAAACTAAGGGACATTCTGAGAAATCAGAGAAAAACAGGAGCTTTCCCCCGGCGGGGAAAGGGAGTGCAGAGGGAAAACGAGGGCAGCGTTCTGATGGCTTGCCGGAAGCAGGATCGTAGGGAACGCGGCCCGGTGTTGTTCCTCTGCATCGTTCCCTTCTCGTGTTTGTGGTTCAAGATTCAGAAAATTCCATGACGTGTACGGAAAGGAGGACGTGGAGAGCATGACCGCGGGTTTCAGAGTACGAGAGCAAAAATTTATCTGCGGCAAAGACTATGCCACGGCTGACACCATGCAGGTGGATTTTTTCGAGATCACGGAACAGCAGCACAAGGCCAGCACCCGCAAGAAAAAAGAGCTGGCAAGCTCCATTGCGAAGGAAGCGTACAATTTGCGAAAAGTGGACGGTATTTAGAGCTGTTGGTTCAGCGCAACTTCCACAAGAGCGATTATTCTGTTACATACACCTATGACGATGAACACCGGCCCGACCCGGCGGACACAAAGCGTGTGGATAAGGATTTTTCCGCCGCCATGAAAAGCTATACCGGATGTGCGATAAAAAGGCATTCGGCACCCGAAGTGGATCGTCGTGCATGAATACTCGACGTATGTTGACGGGGTGTGGGTGGGAAAGCACCATCACCATGTCATTATGCAGCGCGTTTACGGTCTGACCCGTGAAATGGTAGAGGAAGCGTGGAGCGGGCGCGGCATGGCCCGTTGCGAACCTCTACACTTCGATCATGGCTACATCACGAGCCTTGCAAAGTACATCATGAAGAATGTGAGGTGCAAGCGCCATTGGCGGCAGAGCCGCGGGCTGAAACCGCCGAAAATGCCCCGCCCGAACGATGGGAAAATGAGCCGCACCAAGTTGAAAGATGTTTGCGAGAACCGTCTGGAAGATCGTGCATTCTGGGAGAAGATGTACCCCGGATACACCCTGCACTACTGCGAACCCATAATCACCGGCAACAACACCCGGCACCTGATCGTGCGCCTATATCGCAAAGAGACTGGGATGCAGCAGAACAGGAGGAACCGGCCTTGAGTATGAGGATGGAACTTTCTGACCTGCCACCAAAGTATCGGGCACAGGCGGAAGCACAGATTGCGGCCAGATGCAGAGCAAAAGCACCGACGCTGGAAGCCGTGGCTGCAGCCGCCAAGAAAACAGGACGGGAGTTTGACAGCAGGGGCGAGTACGACTACTACATGGGAATGATTCTGCCAAAAGTTCAGCGCGGGGAGATCGTGAAGGTGGAATCGCACCGCAGGTTTACCATGCTGCCCGAAAAAGAATACGGCAATGTGAAACTACCGGCGATGCACTATACCCCGGATTTTGTGCTGACTTATGCAGATGGCACAGTTGAGGTTGTAGAGGTGAAAAGCAAATTCACCCGGCGGCAGCAGCGCGATTACATCCACCGCCGCCGTATATTCATCGACCTTGTGGCGGAGCCGCGGGCTGGCGCTTTGTGGAGCACATTACCCCTGATACTGCAGCAGAAATCAAAGCATGGAAGAAGTGCGCCCAACAGACCGAAAGGAAAGGATGAAACATCATGAGCAGAAGAATCCCAAGGGCAGTGTCTATGCATATGGCACAGAATGCCTTTGCCCGGTGCGCCGAAAAGGTAAACACCAGAAAGAACCTGACGCTGAATCGGCAGGCCGTTGGCGAGGTGGTGAGCTACTGCACCATGATCGCAGCCAATGACACGTTGGATTTTGACCGGGACAAGCAGGAGCGGCTTTGCACGGAAATGAACCACAGGGCAGAGGTATACACGGTTGAAATGAGCGCCTACGGGCAGCCGAAAGCCCGCGAGAAGCTGAGAGAGCGCACAGCACCGATGCTGGATAAGCCGTTTGTCCTCCCGGCGGGACAATACCCGCGCAAACAGCGTGAAAAGACGCGCTGGCCGAACGGCGTGCCGCTGGTGATCTCGTGATCCGGTTCTTCATCGAAGCGCTGGATTCTATGGGCTATGATCGTGCCCAGATCAACAGCACCGTGGAAGAAGCCAGAAAAAACTATGAACAGTTCCTCGAATGGGCAAAAGACGGGGAGTATGTGGCGTATACCAAACCGCGCCGGTGTGTCGCCCAGATGACCGGCGGCAGTACGGAGGTTGCGCGTGTGCCCGGTGCAGGGCCTATCTTCTCGACAGAATTTTGACGGTACGGAGCGTAGGAGGGCAAAATGCAGGCAGAAGAAACGAAAATGATTTTGCGCTACTTTGGCGGGATTGAAGCGCAGCTTGATGATGTCAACATTGAGCTGGCAGAACTGCGAGACCGCTACAATCCCATCAAGGGCATTGCTATGGACGGTATGCCGCACGGCAGCACGCCGGGAGATAGTACCGCGTCGCTGGCTGTGAAACTGGCCGATGATGTGGAGTGCCAGCGCCGGGAAAATGAACTTCGTGTTCGGCAGGATGTTCTCCGTGCGGATCAGACAACAATCCGGGGGCAATTAGACCGGCTGAACAGTCGTTACAAAACGATCCTGTGCGGGCGGTATGTCTACAGTGATCCGTCGTTACAAAAAGGCTGGAAAACCATAGCCCGCGAACTGAGAAAACAGAGATCACAGCCCAGCGGTGGGAAAAGTTCGCGCTGGTCGTTCTGGGTTCCATGCTGGATGAAGTCCCGATGGTCGAAGAACTGCTCTCACGCGCGTATGACGCGCGCGATTAAAAGGGGCTGTAAAATGGCTTATGCCTGATTTTTGACAGAAAACCTGCAAAAACAGGCCCTTAGAATCGAACTTCAGCGATCTTAATTCGTGCCGGAAAGACACTATAGGGTAGAGAATGAAGCGAATTTATGCGCGTGCAGAATGAAGGGCTTCCGCGAAACCTCCGAACCGCTCAGAAAAACAAACTTGCGAATCGTCAAAACAGAAATCCCCGGCGGGTAATTCCGTCGAGGGATTTCGTGCGTTTATGGTTCGTTTTTCTTGATGATGATTTTCGGAACGGTGGGCGGTTCGCCGTGCTGCTTCATGTACTCGGCGATTTCGTTCGGCAGGCCAACAGGAAAGCCGTTTTCGTCCAGCGGCCCGTCATACCCGGAAAAATCCACAACATGAACCGTGGGCGGTTCCTGCAGGTGCCGCAATACTGGCCGTCCTCATAGTTTACATCCGTGACACGGTTCCAATAGCCAATGTCGCCGTGCTCGGTCTGGGCAGCTTCCATTGCGGCGTGGGCCTGTTCCTCGGTCAGTCCGTCGAACGTGGCGCGTGTGCCGTCGGCAAAACTGGCAACCAGACGCCAAGGTGCAAAAATTCGACTTCGTTCGTAAAATGCCCCCTTTTGCAAATTCGTTGCTGGAATTGAACTTTTCGTGCTTGAAAAGTCCAATTTCGTTAGTGAAAGTATATCACAAGATGCCCCGGCATGGAACCGGGGCACGGGTCATTCTTGTTCCTCTAAGCGCTTGCGAAAGGCTTTGTTCACAGTGTCGTACTGCTTGTTCAGAACGTCGTTGCCGTGGTCGTACTCGCTTGCCCACGAAAGCAGCTTGTCGGACAGACACCGGCAGGCAGCCGCCATGCAGACGCAATATTCGTTGTGGGTGTTGGGCAAGGGAAAGCTGCGCAGGATGTACATTTCATCGAAAACGGTATGCCGGACTTCAATGCGCCCGTTCCAGATCGTTATGTTGACGGTGGCTAAGTGGCGGCAGGAAGTGACCCTGTGCAGGACTGAGAAAGCGTTCGTTGGTTGTCATGGTTCGTTGCTCCTTTTCGTGGTGGTGATGTTCAGCGTGCCGGGCGGCGCTGGAAGATAAAGCCGGGGTTGTGCTCGGCCATCCATGCAACGGCATAGTCGGCTTGATCCTTGAGGAAGCGCGGCGCATATACTTTGCCCATGCCGCGTGTGCCTTTCCATGGATTGCAAAGCGTGAAGCGCTTTTCGTTGGGGCCTTTGCAGTAAATGAAGTAGTACATTCGTTTCGTCCTTTCGTGATTTACCACTGCGGGGCAGTGGATCGGCATTCAACCGACTACAAAATGAAGTCAATTCTCCTATTTTCCCCGGCGGGTCGGGTTGTCAGCAGATGCTTTGTGCGATTTCGTGCAGCGTCTTTTCCTGATCCCGGAGATAACGCGCATTGTCGGCGGCGTGGATGAACTTTGGGGAACCGTCCTCGTTCGTTTCAAGGGCCAGCCTTTCCCACGCTTCAATTTCACCGTTGCGGTACTTCGTGGAAGTGAGAAGGTAGAAATACAGGGTGTTCCACTGGTCAGCGGTGAGGGTGACGGTGCGCAGACCGCCGCCGGATTCGGTGCTTTGCTGTTTGGCTGTCATGGTTCATAGCTCCTTTTCGTTTTCGTGATGTTCCCGACATTTATGCCGGGAAGATGGGGCGGGGCCGCTTTCGTGCGGTGCGGCCCTGCTGGGGTGTCCGCCTTTATTATTCGCTTTCGTTGCCGTCCAGAAACTCCATGACGCGGTGCGCTGCATATTTTGCGTTTGCGGTAAGTTGGCGCTGCCAAGCGCCCTGACTGGGTGCCCATCGGAAACCGTTCTCTTTGAGCATGGCGCGGGTTTCGTCGTCCGGCTTTCCGGGAAAGATGAATTGCACGCGCATGATTTCGTTGTTCTCCCGGTAGGTGTAGCCGTCGTGCTGATCCTCAACGGGGCCGGATGCAGCGGCGGCCTGTACCTTGTCGAGTTCGTCAAGGCGGGTCTGAATCCGCTTGATCTTGCCGCGGATACTGGTTAACTCAAAATCGCCGTAGGGCTTGCGGTACAGGCTCATTGAAAAGGCGCCCGGGCTGGTGAGGGCATCGGCTGCCGCGTCGCTCATGTTGGAATAGCCGCGCAAGGTTTTGTGCTTCCGGTAATAGGCATTGGCACCCTTGCAGTATTCGAGAAGGTCTTGCTCTTTGTTCAGCTGATCCGTGAGCAGTTCGCGGGCGTGGGGGTCGGCCAGATCAACGGGGCCGGTGCCAACCGCCTTGATTTTCGTCAAGATGGCTTCGATTTCTTCATATTCGTGCCAAAGCGTATCCTCACGGGCGTTCTGCTTCTGCTTCTTCCGCACCGGGAAGTTGCCAGCACCGCACACAAGCACAGAGGGCAGCTTGCGCCGTTCCGGTTGTGGTCGTCCGTCCACTGTGCAAGGCGGCGGGCGTAGCTGTCAAGAAGCGCGTCCAGCTTTTCGTGATAGTAGGGGCTGACTTTCTGCTTCTTTTCCTCGACCAGCGCGGCGGCTTTGTCCACGCTGGCACGGTATTCTCTGGTTGCATAGCCGTCCGGGTAGGTGCTCATGCTGCGCATATCGTGGGAAGCACGGGCCAGATTTTCGTTGATGGGATAGTATGTTGTCATAATTCGTTTGCTCCTTTTCGCGTTTCGTGTTGTGCCTTTCGGCTGGGATCGGGTCGCTTTACGGTGCGGCCCGTCAAGGTATCCGGCGCGGATCAGATGCACCACGGCGCGGCGTTGTATGCTGCATTCTGCTGGGCGGCGAATGCGTACAAGTGGTTTGAAGTCTTTACAAGCGCTTTCTGTAAATTCGTGTCTGCCGTGGCCTGTTCTTCACACTGGTAAATGTAGCAGTCAAGCAGCTTCAGGAATTTGAAGAAATCAGCATCGAGAAAATAATGCTCGTTGTAGTCCAGACGGTGCAGCAGGTGCGGCACATTGTCCGGCATGGCTGGCACTTCGTCGGTTTCGTCCGGCTTTGCCTTATAGCGCCCTTCATACGCGGCTTCGTTGTGCCGGTATAGAACGGGGTAGATTCGGCGGTCGTCATACAGAAAATCGTGCGGGTATCTGCAAGCGCCCAGCGCGTCGCGCAATTCGTCGGCGGCGGAAAGCTGGCACATTTCGGATTGATTGAGCAGGTACGCCAGACCGTGCGCAACGGTGGCGATGTGGGCGGGGGAAAGCATCATGCAAGACATAAATTCAAGCCTCCTGTTTTCGTTTTTCGTGTTTCGTGACGATCCCCCGGCGGGGTGCCGGTGGGAAGTGGGGCGGGGCCGCTTTGAGCGGTGCGGCCCTGCTGGGGTGTCCGTTTTGTGTTATGCAAAACAAAGCTGCTGCACACTGGGAACCATTTCGGGGATCTTTGCCTTTTCCAAATCGTCAAGGGCCATTACAAACGCGGCGGCTTCGCGGTCGCTGCTGATAAGGTCGCCCATGTATTTATTGAACTTCTGGACGGTGGCGGCAAACTGGGGATCGTTGGCGCTCAACTCGTCGAACTTGTCCACGGCGTCGCAAAACTCGCCGCTTTCGTGGTCGTCGTCGGTCTGGTACAGGCGGGAATAGTTCTTGACGAAAGCGTTTTTCAGTTCTTTCATGTTCGGCCCGGCGGGCTTCTTCTTTGCCGCGGCCTTTTTCGTGGGCAGCGGATCGACGTGCACCAGTTCCGGCAACTCGTGGTGTTCTTCGATGATGACCGGGGCGGGGGCTTCGGCCTTTGCCTTTTCGGAGGCTTCCTTTGCGGCTTTGGCCGCTTTCCGTTCGGCTGCCAGCTTCTTGTTATACTCAATAATTGCGGCGGTCGATCCAAACCGGCCAGCCGGGGCGGGCTTGCTGCTTTCAACCTGTAAGCAGCTGAACAAGTGCGATTTCGTGGGGTAGTAATGCGGATCGGGGGCCGCTTCCTTACCCTCTGCCGCTGCTTTTTCTCGCTGCTCTTTGCTGGGCTTCGTGGTGTACTTCCAGAGGTAGCAGCAAACAAGATGCTTTTCGCCCTTTTTGACGCTCTTACCCTCTTTCTTCCAGTGGTCGAACGTGTGCAGCTCGTCGGCTGCAAGCATGATTTCGAAATCGGCCACGGTGGCGGGCTGTTCGTTGCCGTTCTCGTCGGTGGTCTTGCAAGCGGCGGCAATGGCGGCGATCTCGTCCGGGGTGTGGTGCGCGGTGGCGATGGCGTGCAGGGTGGCGGGGTCAAGCCGGGCGGCTTCGTTGCGGATGATTTGATTGTTCGTCATGGTAAATACTTCCTTTCGCTTTTTGTTGTGGTTCTTCCCGGCGGGGCCGGGTGGATGGGATCGGGTCGCTTTACGGTGCGGCCCGTCAAGGTATCCGGCGGGGGTCAAAGATCGGTTTTCCGTGATCCCCTTTCGGTGTGCTGCCACACGTCCACGGAATAACCAACCCGGCGGAGCTGTTCGGCCAGCTGGTGCGCTCGTTCGGCGCTGCTGGCCCATGTGGTGAGGGGAAAACCCCGTTTCATGTAGACGATCTGAAAGCGCATTTTGTACACCCCTTTCAATCTTCGGTTTTGTCGCAATCGTGGCAGAAAAAGCAATCTTCCACGGTGTCGTCTGTGAAGTCGTCCGGGGTTTCGTGAGCGTCAATCAGCAGATTCACCCGGTCATTGATCCGCAATTCGGTTTCGTTGTCCACGATGAAAAACCAGTCGTCACCGTCCAGCGCGTCGCTGCACCAGACTTCAATCTGGTTTTCGTTGGTGGCGGTCATGCCTTGCACAATGGCCGGGGCGATATACCGCCCCAAAGGGCCGACTTTGTAGGGACAGGCGGCAGCGGCGCGGGGTGCGCTGGACAGCAGCGCGGCGGCAAGTGCGGCGGCGGTCAAAATTCGTTTCATGGTTGTTTCTCCTTTTCGTTTCGTGGTGTGGCTTTTCGTGCTTTTCCCCGGCTATTGTCGGGGCGTGGGATCGGGTCGCTTTTCGTGGTGCGGCCCGTCAAGGTATCCGGGGGTCATGCGTAAATTTCATTGAACACTTCGACGGCGTTCCATTGCACCGCCTTTTCACGCTGGGCAGCTTTCGCGGCGTTCTGGTCGCCGCCGTTGGCTTTCAATGCCATATAGAAAGCATCAACAAGGGCGGCTTTTTGCCGTTCGCGTTCCCGATATGCGGCGATCTGTCCGGCGTCATACACCTTGACCGCCCACGATTCATAGTGAATCGGGGTCAATGTTTCATGGTACAAGCCCTTGCAGCGATTCAGAACAGCAACGATCTTCCCGGTATCCTCATAAGTTGGGGCGGCGATGATGTAGCAAGGGACAGCGGCGCGGGCTTGCTTCTCGATGTTCCACCGGTGACGGGTGGCAATCTGGTTTATTTTCTTGTCGAATGCGGTCATGTTCTCGATCTCCTTTTGATTTTTTGATTCACCCCGGCGGGGCGGTGGCATAGGGTTGCTTTTGCGGCAGCGGTGCAGCCCTTGAAAGTGTCCGCTTGACTTTACCGGCGGAAACTGGTAAAATCATTGCAAGATGAGCTGTTCAAATCCCATCTTGCGAGCTGTCAACCGGTGGTGCGGTTGGCGGCTTTTTTCTTTGCCCATTCAGCCATGAGCGCGGCCCAAACGGCACGCTTGACGGCTTTCGGCAGCTCGAAAAAGTGCTTATTCATGCGGCTTTTCTCCTTTCGGCTTATTCAGCTTGCAACCCTGTACCGTGTCGCCCGCTGTGGCACTACTCTAGCACGGTACAGGGTTGATTGTCAAGCCCTATACCGTGCTTTCTGCGTTTTGCACAAAACCCTATACCGTGCTTTGTGCAAATTGACACTGTACAGGGTTGGGCGAAAATGCTATATTTTATATATAAAAATAAACAGGGGTAATATTATGGCTGTATCAGCAAGAAAAAGACTGAATAACGACAAATACAACGCAAAATGCACGCAAATAAACCTGAAACCGTTGACACCGGAAGCAAATGCAATAAAAGCCGCGGCAAAAGCGTCCGGGCAAAGCATACAGGGATATATTTTACAGGCCGTGCGGGAACGTATGGCGAAAGAGGGCCAGCCGTTGACGCTGGACGACTTGCCGGGGGCTGATTCCGTGGGCGGCGATTCCGTGAAACCGTGAAAAGCGGGGAAGAAGGGGGACTATATGGGGGTTACTGGGGCGGCATATAGCCTAGTTAACCCTTACCACTGCAGCGATATGCCGTTAAGTGAAGAATCTGACCCCTTCGGCAAACAGCAAAAACAGCCCTGCACCGGGGCGACAACAGCAGCAGAAAAGGCCGGGACGACCGACGCACAACGCGCCGCCGCCCCGGCCTTTTTTTTTGCCTGCTTTGCCGGGCCGCTCACACTGCACCGCCTGCAGCAGCCAGCGCCCGCCGCGCACCACCTGCAGCGGCCAGCACCCCGCCGCCCGGCCTGCTGCATACCATGCCAGCGCCGCCCGCCTGCCCTATGCCAGCATACAGCAGACCGCCGCGCCATACTGCACCGCCTGCACACTGCCAGCCCTAAAGCAGCCAGCACCGCCCGCCGCCTTGCCGCGCCTGCCCGATGACGCCGCGCCCGGCCTGCTTTGGGGCGGATCGCTGGCCCGATGACCCCGCCCGCCTGCTGGATCGCCGCCGCGCTGGCGCCGCCCGGCCCGCCGCGCCGCCTCTTGCAATGACCCGCGCACACCGCCCGGCGCCGGGCCGATGACCACGGCCCGCCCGCCCCGCGCCCGTAGGTACTGGGAGGGGCGTTTCAATCCTTTACGGGTCCGAAAGCCCGAAAATTTTCTAGGTATAAACGGATTTTTGCCCTTCCCCAGAAGGGGGTCTGAAAAAATTTAGGGGGATTTTTTGAAGAAAATTTTCAAAATGATGTATCGTGATGCCTTTTCCTGCTATAATCGGTACAGTGATAGGTGCGAAGCTCCATGACATTCCGTCGTGGGGCTTTTTCTTTTGCGTGTATTTTGGAAACGGGGTGCAGGAGTGATGCCGGATGCCGAAGCGGAACGACAAGCGCGACACCGCCAAGGCTGAGTACATCAAGCGGCGGCGGTCGGGCGAGAAAGTAAATCTCAAAGACCTTGCCGAAAAGCTGGGCGTGACATACGGAACCGTCCGCAACTGGAAACGCATTGACCAATGGGACGATGCGGTGGAGCGCAAGCGCGGGGGACAGCCCGGAAACAAAAACAGCCGGGGCAAGAGGAATGCCAAGGGCAATCCCGGCGGCGGTGCGCCGAACGGAAACACCAACGCAGAGAAGGACGGTGCATATAGCACGGTTCACCTTGAACGTTTGAGCCAAGAGGAACGGGACTGGCTGGATCAAATGCCGACCGGTGCAAACGAGAACAACATTTATGAGTTGAAGCTGCTTCGGATTCAGCAGCGGCACATCATGGAACGGATCGCAGAGTATGAAAGCTGCGACCCGGAAAAGCTGTTCACTGCATCCATCACCGATATGCGAAAACCGGGAAAGGACAAAGACGGGAAGCAGGCGGACGGAGCTGTGCAGAAGATGGTCATGGATAACAAGGACAGTGCCTTTGTTCGAGTGACCCAGCTGCGGGAGGCCCTGAACAAGGTCTCCGGCAGAATTATTTCCCTGACCACACAAATCCGTCAGCAGGAAGAATTTGAAAAACGGTACGCTCTGGAACTGGAACGCCTTGACATTGCAAAGATGCGGGCGACCGGTGAGGTGGATGTAGACCCGGAGGGAGGGACAGAGGATGAAACTGTACACGACTAAGATCGTTGCACAGTATCTCGACCTGTCCGAACGCCGGGTGCGGCAGCTCCGAGACGAGGGCGTGCTGGAAGAAAAGGCCCCCGGCCTTTACGACCTGCGTTCCAGCGTCCGACGGTACATCAACTACCTGCGGGGCGACGAGGGCGGCAAAGCTGACCTCAACGAGGAACGGGCGAAGCTGACCAAGGAAAAACGGATCGCCGCCGAAACCGAGAATAAAGTTCGCAATGGGAAACTGTACCGGAAATCTGACATCACGGTTGGCATGACCACCGTTGTTATGAACCTGCGCTCAAGGCTCCTTGCCCTGCCCAACAAGTTGGCTGCAAACATTGCCAAGCTGGACGGTGATGAGGGCAAGATCATGGACTTATTGCAAAGTTCCCTCTATGAGATCATGGAGGAATTTTCTAATTATCAGGTGGCGTTGCAGCCGCCAAAGGATGATGAAGAAGATGAACAAGACGGAGAAGAAACCGGATAAGCCCGGCGGCGCTTGCAAGCACTGCCCGTGGGGCAAACGCATCCACCAAAGGCTGATCCTGTGTATGTTCCCAGCTTGCGTAAGAGGTGAACCGAAACGTGAAGAAAAAACGGATCGTGAAACTTGAACCGCAGACCGTGGAACTGTTCGCCGAGGTTCTAAGCAAACTACGCCCGCCGCCGCCCCTGACAGTCAGCCAGTGGGCGGACAGATACCGGGTGTTGTCCGCAGAATCCAGCGCAGAACCGGGGCGGTGGCACACCGAGAAAGCCCCGTATCAGCGGGCTATCATGGATGCCATCGGTGATCCTCACGTCCGTTCTGTCGTCGTCATGTCGGCGGCGCAGATCGGAAAGACGGATGCTTTCATTCTGAACCCACTGGGCTACTACATGGACTATGCACCCTGCCCGGTGATGTGTATGCAGCCTACCCTTGACATGGGGCAGACGCTCTCAAAAGACCGTATCGCTCCCATGATCCGGGACACGCCCCGGCTTACCGGTCTGGTGGATACCAAAAGCCGGTACGCTGGAAATACCGTCATGAAGAAGAACTTCCCCGGCGGGCACATCACCATTGTTGGCGCAAACAGCCCGTCGAGCCTTGCCAGCCGCCCCATCAAAGTGCTGCTGGCGGACGAGATCGACCGCTACCCCAAGAGCGCAGGAACAGAGGGCGACCCTCTTGATCTGGCAAAGAAACGCCAGACGACCTTTTGGGATTACAAGACCGTCATGGTCAGCACGCCCACCATCAAGGGAGACAGCCGCATTGAGGACGCCTACCTACTTTCTACACAAGAAGAATGGAACGTGCCTTGCCCGGAATGTGGGGCATACCAGCCGTTCCTTTGGGAGAATGTCAAGTTCGACAAAGACGACCTCGACAAGGGAATTGGATATGTCTGCAGGGAATGCGGCTGTGTATCAAATGAATACCGCTGGAAAGAGCAGGGGAAATACGGTAAGTATGTTGCCGCCAATCCCGGTGCAGAATCCAGAGGCTTCCACCTGAACACGCTGGCTTCAACCTTTGTTGGCTGGAAAGAGATCGTGACGAAGTTCATCGAAGCGAAAATTGCCCTCGATCATGGCAACCCGGAACAAATGAAGGTCTGGGTGAACACAGAGTTGGGCGAGACGTGGGAGGAACGCGGCATTCAGTTGGAGGACATCGAGCTGTTCAACCGCCGCGAAATCTACGCCGCAGAGGTGCCGGATGATGTTCTGTACCTCACTGCTGGTGTTGACGTGCAGGATGATCGCTTTGAAGTTGAAGTGGTCGGCTGGGGCGAGGGCACAGAGAGCTGGGGCGTTCGCTACCAGAAAATCTTCGGCGATATGCTTTCGGATCAGGTATGGGACGATCTGGACAACTTTCTACTTCGGACATGGCACAAGGCAGACGGAACGGCATACCCGCTGTTGGCGACCTGCATTGATTCCGGTGGACACCACACCGATGAAGTTTACCGGTTTGCAAAGGAACGGCTCAACCGGCGCATCTTTGCCATTAAGGGCATGGGCGGCGCAGGAGTGCCGTTTATCCGCAACCCGTCCAAGAACAATCGTGTTCGGGCAGACCTGTTCATTCTGGGCGTTGATGCGGGCAAAACGACCATCTATCAGCGTTTGGAAGTCAAGACGCCCGGCCCGAACTACTGCCACTTCCCGTCAAATGAGGAAGCAGGCTACACCGAAGAATACTTCAAGGGCCTAACAGCTGAGAAGAAAGTGGTGCGGTTCGTCAAGGGTCATTTGAAAGAATACTGGGAAATCAAAGATAAAGAGCATAAACGAAACGAGCCGCTGGATTTGCGCAATTACGCAACCGCGGCTCTTGCTATTTCTCGCCCTGTGCTGAAAAAACCGGATGCAGACGGAACGCCTGCCCAGCCGGTCAAGAAATCACGGGGCCGTCGTCAGCTTTCGGGAGGTATCTAAATGGCAGGAATTACGCTGGAAACGGCACAGAAACAGCTTGACCTTTGGATTGCCGCCGAGGAAAAGGTGACACACGGGCAAAGCTACCAGATCGGCAATAGGTCATTGACCTACGCAGACCTGACGCAGATTGGAAAGCGGATTGATTATTGGTCGAACAAGGTGACGGAACTTTCTCAGCAGAGAAAGGGACGGAACCGGATGGGGCATTTTGTGCCGCGTGACCTGTAAGGAGAGTAGAAGATGGGATTCTTCGATACCCTGCTCACGGCGATTGCCCCGGAGCGGGCAGTAAAACGTGTTGCCGCACAGACGGCAATACGGGCAATCAATTCGGGATATTCCAACTATGGCGCAAGTCTGCACAAGAAATCTATGCGGGGCTGGATGTGGCACGGTGGAAGCCCGAAAGAGGACATCGAAGATAATCTTCGCGTCCTGAGAGAGCGGAGCAGGGACGCTTATATGGGCGTCCCGCTGGCAACCGGTGCCATCAAGACCATGCGCACCAATGTAGTGTGCGGCGGTCTGACACCGACACCGCAGATCGACAACGCATTTTTGGGTATTTCAGACGAGGAAGCCCAGAAAATCAATGAACAAATCGCAAGAGAATTTGCTCTGTGGGCCAATAAGCCGACCTGTGATGCAGACCGCATCGACAATTTCTATATGTTGCAGCAGTTGGCATTTACGGGATTTCTGCTGAATGGTGATTCATGGGCAGTCCTGCAGAACAAAAAGACGCCCGGTGTACCGTATGACCTGCGTGTGCGGATCATCGAAGCCGACCGCATTTGTTCTCCTGCGTTTATGGACATCCTTTCGCCGACGGACATTAACGAGCATCATGTTGAAAAGATCGTGCAAGGTGTTGAAACCGATGCAGACGGCATGGTCATTGCGTACTGGGTTTGCGACCGGCACCCGCTGGCGTCTACCAGCGTGACGGGATTGACGGCCTCGCACTGGACAAGAGTGGAAGCCTACGGCAAAAGACCGGGCGGCAGAATGTTCTCTGTCTGATGCAGCGCGAACGTGCCGGTCAGCTGCGCGGCGTACCACTGCTGGCACCGGTGCTGGAAAGCCTGAAACAGCTTGGGCGTTTTACGGACGCAGAGCTGACAGCCGCGGTGATCTCCGCGATGTTCACAGTGTTTATCAAGAAGTCGGATCAATCTGACGAGGTGCCGTTTGGCGAAATGCTTCCCCCGGATGTGCAGGTAGATACGCCTGATAAGACCAGTGTGGAGCTGGCACCGGGCGCGTTTATCGACCTGAACCCCGGAGAGGAAGTGCAGTTCGCAGACCCGAAGCACCCAACGACCGGGTTTGAAGCGTTCATGAACGCCATTGTAAAGCAGATGGCGGCGGCGTTGGAAATTCCGTCTGAGGTGCTGTACAAGCAGTTCAGCACCAGCTATTCTGCAGCCCGCGGCGCTTTGAATGAATTTTGAGAACCACGGGAATGCACCGAGACTGGTTCGCGGATTCTTTCTGCCAGCCGGTCTATGAGGCATGGTTCCGGGAAGCCGTGTGCAAGGGACGGATCAAAGCGCCGGGCTTCCTGACAAACCCGGCGGTTGCAGCGGCCTACATGAACTGCAACTGGAATGGCCCGGCAAGAACAAACCTGAACCCCAAGGATGAAGCCGAAGCAGCCCAGATGCGGGTGAACAGCGGATTCTCCACGGCGGCACAGGAAACCGCTCAGATGACGGGCGGAAGCTATGAGGCAAATATGCGGCAGCGGAAAGCCGAAGCCGCACTGAAACGGGAGGTGGACGAAATTGCGGGAGCACAAGTGCAACAGCAAACCGCTGTTCCTCAACGGAGCGGCGGCGACCCCGGCAAGTCCGAGTAACAAGAAGTTTTGGGAGTTCCGCAATGCAGCCGAGACCGGCGGCACGGCGGAACTTCTGCTTTACGGTGATATTAGCCGTACGAGCTGGTGGGGTGATGAAGTGACCCCGCAGGCGTTCGCCGCAGACCTTGCGACGATTCCGGCTATGGATGACCTGACTGTCCGTATTTGCAGCGGCGGCGGGGATGTCTGGGCCGCACAAGCCATTGGCGCAATGTTGGAAAACAGGCTTGGCACGGTGACAGCGCAAATCGAAGGTATCTGTGCCAGCGCGGCGACCATCGTCGCCAGCCATTGCAAAGTGGTCAAGGCGGCAGAGGATGCAACCTACATGATCCACCCCATCAAGGTAAACCCGAACGGGTTTGTGGACATGGAGGGCTTGAAGCAGCTCATGGATGCACTGACCGTGATGCGCACCAATGTCTTGAACCAGTATGCGAAAAAGACAGGACACACCGTCGAAGAAGTGGCGGCGTGGATGGACGCTACATCGTGGTGGACGGCGGCAGAAGCAAAAGAAAATGGCTTCATCGACGAAATCACGGAAAGCAACCAGACTGCAAAAATCGAAAACAGGAATGGTGCGCTGTTTGTCAACAGCATTGCCGTTCCGGGCACATTTGATGATGCCCCTGAATTTGTACGAAACCGCGCCGTGGTGGCCCCTGCCACGACTGAGGGTTTTGTAAATAACACTGACCCGGCAGGAAAGCCGGACAAGAACGATGGAGGTAACGACATGGAGTTCAAGAACGCAGATGAACTGCGCAACGGCTGTCCTGATCTGGTGAAAGAGATTGTGGACGAAGCCCATGCGGAGGCACAGAAGCAGGAGCGTGATCGTTTGGCTGCCATTGACGAGATCGCGGATGCAGTCCCGTCCGATCTGGTGGCCGAGGCAAAGTATGGTGACAAGGCTTGTTCTGCGGAGCAGCTTGCTTACCGTGCGGCGCTGGATGCAAAGAAGAAGGGCCACAAACTGCTGGATGATACCGAAGATGATGCAGATACCAGCGGCGCAAACAGCGTTGGCGGTGCTGCCCCGGACGGTGTCTCTGGCACTGGCACGAAGAACAAGAACCAGACCGACGCCGAAAAGCGTGCGATGGTCAAGAACCTGTTCCACCCGAAGAAGGAGGGCTAAACGATGGCTGAAAAAATGCTGAGTGAAAAGCTGGGCGAGGTTGAGTACGACGGCCTGATCGCAGGCGTGAACCCGAAAAAGCGCGTCGGCCCCGGCGTGATTGCTGGCCCGGAAGCAGAAACCACCTTTGTGCGTGGCACGGTGTTTGCCAAGAGCGCAAAGGATGGAAAGCTGCACATTCTGGGAACCGAGGCGTCCGGCGGCGATACTCTGACCGCTGACTGCATCCTGATTGAGGATGTGACTATGAAGGCCAGCATGGATGAAACCGTTGCAGTCTATCTGGCAGGCTGTTTCAACCCGGACAAGCTGACCGTCAAGGACAGCTACACCATGACCGAGGCAGACAAAGACGCACTGCGGATGCGGGACATCGTTCTGCTGCCTGTGGTCGAAATGTAACAGGAGGACGTTTCAATGGCAATTCTGATTAACTTCTTTGATAATGTTATCCTTCAGGCAATTTCCGAGGAAATTGTCCCGAAGGTCAGCTTTTTCAAGGATCGCTATTTCCCCACCGGGGCAGGTGACATCTTCAAGGCGAACGAAGTTCTGACCGAGTACCGTAGCGGCGACCGTAAGCTGGCGGCATTCGTGGATCAGAAAGCGGGCGACATTCCCATTGGTCGCCGGAGCTATGAGGTGCATTCCTATAAGCCCGCCTATATCGCCCCGTCTCGTCTGCTGACCCTCGACGAGCTGACTAAGCGTGGCTTCGGTGAGGCTCTGTATCCGGGCATGGATGAAGCACAGCGTGCCGCCCGCCTGCTGGCAGACGACATGAACGACATGGAAAACCGCATTGCCCGCCGCGAGGAATGGATGGCGGCGGAAACCATGATCGGCAACGGCTGCGTTATGCAGGAGTACATCGACGGTGCAACCAAGGGCGATTCTCTGGTTGTGAAGTTCTACGACGGCACCAGCGATCATACCTATACCGCTTCCAAGAAGTGGAACGAGAACGGTGGTGACTTCTGGGGCGACGTTAAGGCCATGTGCCGTATGCTGTCTGCTCGTGGTCTGCCTGCAAAAGACCTGATTCTCGGCACTGATGTGGCCGACTACATCCTGACTGACGAAAGAACCCGCCAGCTGCTCGATAAGAACAGCGGCATCATCGTAGGCGAGATTCGCCAGCAGCTCACCCAGTACGACGGCGTTGTGTTTATGGGTACGCTAAACTTCGGCGGTTTCATGCTGAACGTGTTCAGCGTGGACGAAACCTATGAGGACGAGACCGGCAAGAGCGCCAGATACTTCCCGGCTACGGCAGCTATGGTGACTGCGCCGGACTGCGGCCATATGATGTACGGCTCCATTACTCAGATGGACTACGGCAAGACCGACTACACGACCTATGCCGCAAAGCGTGTTGCAAAGCTGGTTGTGGATCAGGACAAGGATACCCGCAAGCTCCGTCTGGGCTGCCGTCCTCTGGCCGCACCCAAGACCTACTGCCCCTACATCTATGCAGCTGACGTTGTGGGCTAAGAGAAAGGAGCAGGAATATGAAGGTCGTTCAGATCATTTCCGGCGGCTATGGCTTCCGGGCGAAAGCTGGTGCACCCACGAAGCTGATTCTGGCGGGCGAGGTCGTTTGCGTTGATGATGCAGAGGCGGAACGCCTTGTGAAATTGGGCGTTGCCGCTGAAGCGGAACTGGATGCGGAAACTAAGGCCATTGTGGAGCAGGCTGACGCCGACAGCAACGATGTGGAAACGCAGGAAGAAGCATCCGAAGCCGAGGAAAAGCCCGGCAGAAAGGGCCGCAAGACTGCAGCAGAGTAAGCAGGTATTACCATGACCGAGTTTTGGAAATGGCAATGGCTGATATTGACGATGTGTTTTTCAGGAGTTTGTAGAACAGCATACCATCGACGGAGAAACGTTTGATGTGGTGCCGTATGAAACCGGACTGAAAGAGCGCAAGTCACACTGGGAAGCCGGTGCCAAGCAAAACTTTGACCAAGGCTTGTACATCTCGCAAAAGCAGTTCTTTATCCGGGCGGCTGACTATGGCCCTGCTCCAAAGATTGGAAAGCCGATGGAGTACGACCGAATCAGCTACACGATAAAAAGCTGTCAAAATGAGCATGGACTGTATCTGGTCACGTTGGAGAGGGTGCGGCAGTAATGGCAAAGGCAATCTATGACGTGCAGGTGCCGAACATCGGTGAAGTGGAACGTGCACTGGGAGATATGCGGGATAAGGCCCCGCGGGCCATGAAAACGCTGTCAACCAGACTGCGACGAGAGCCAAAAACATGATGATCCGGCAAGCGCGGCTTCGGTATGCTGTCAATTCTGCTGGCCGTCGTCACCTGAATGCGCTGAAAGTTCGCAACAGGGCGACAACGCAGAACCCGACGGCGGAGATTTTTATTTCCAGCCGGAGAAATGATCTGGGCGACTTCCAGTCGAACCCGTCTGTTCCGCATATGGGAAGGGACTGGGTGTTGTCGCCGGAGTTCCACACATCGCGTGTTTTGAAAAAATCGCCGATGGAAGCATTGACCGGCGGACATACGGCGCTGGGACAGGCAAGCAAGGGCTTTCTTGTGAAGTTTGACAGTGGGCACGTCGGCATGGTGCAGAGGTTGATCGGTCGTCCGGCGGCAAATCCGAAATCGACCAGATGGCGCAGTAAGAATGGCGTCGTAGAAAAACTCTACACCATGTCCAGCCCGTCTGCCAGTGCGATGCATAGCACCGTATGGAGAGAGGAAGTCGAGCCGGACAGCGAGATTATCTTGCAGGAACGGCTGCAGCATGAAGTATCCAAAATTCTGACGCAGGCCGGGAGGAAAACAAAGTGAGAGCGAGTAATTACACACCGGTTGACGCTGTGAAAAAGCTGCATGAAGAACTGGACAAGCTCTTTGCAGGAAAGACATTCAGTGGTCAAGGCAAAAATAAGCCGCTCAACATTTTCGATTTTGAATTTCCGACCGACTTCGGCAATGACGAGGATGTGGATACTGTGGCTGCAGCGGCTCCGTTTATTCTGGTCAAGGCAGCAGGTTGGAGCATTGATAAGATGGAAGAACCTGAAATGGTGGACATGAGCCTGATTATTTGCACATATCAGACACCTATTCGCAACAAAGAGGAAGGTGTGCGGGATAAAAAAGCTCCCGCCGTTCTGGATTTGTACAACATCATGCAGGATATTGGACAGCATTTCCGCGTCTACAACATCTTTGGCGATTATTTCAACGTGTTGCTTCCCATTGACTGCGCAATTCAACAGGACGATACAAGCCCGTATTACTTCGCTACGGTGCAGATGGATGTTACTTGTCCGAGCATGAGCAGCGAAAACAACCCGGAAATCGAGGAACTTATATGAGCAATGCAAAAAATACTCAGACCGAAAAGGCGGCTGCGACCGAAACTCCGGTCAAGAAGGATGGGCCGATGGTTTACTGCGGCCCGACGGTAAAAAACACGGTGAAGCAGTACACGGTGTACCATGACAGTAAGGCGGTGCCGGATGCGGTGAACCGTTTCCTTGATGCCGTACCGATGGCAAGGGGCCTGCTGGTGCCTCTTGATAAATTCAAAGATACTCGCGTGGCTCTTGAGAACCCCAAGAGCAGCGCGGGTATTCTTTTTGCCGCAGTGAAAGCGGCACTGAACTAAGGAGGGAGAGAACATGGCATACAAGCATGGCGTTTATGTTGCCGAGCAGGGAACCAGTATCGTGGCACCCGTGACGGCAACTGCTGGCCTGCAGGTCGTTATCGGCACTGCGCCGATCAACCGCGCAAGTGATCCGTATCACTGCACGAATACCCCCATGCTGGCAAATACGCTGGCAGGCGCAACTGCCGCAGTGGGTTACGACGATGATTATGAGAAGTACACCGTCTGCCAGAGCATGGGCGCAAGTTTCAAGGTCGTCGGCGTGTCGCCGATGATCCTGATTAACGTGCTTGATCCCAACAAGCACAAGAAAAAAAAAAACTGTGCAGGTCAATGACGGCGTTGCAGTGGTGGAGGAAAAGGACATCCTGCTGGACAAGCTGACCGTTAAGGCAGAGGAAACTCCGCTGGCGGCTGGTACGGACTACACCGCAGCATTTGACGATAACGGTTATGTGAACATCGTGGTGATCCCCGGCGGTGCTGGCGACAGCGCAACGAGCCTGACTGTGAGCGGTGTCCAGATCGACCCGACTGCTGTTACCCCGGCAGACATCGTTGGTGCGGTTACTGCAGATGGTGTTGAGAGCGGCATGGAAGTCATTCGCCAGATTTTCCCGAAGCTGAACATGACCCCCGGCATTCTGCTTGCTCCGGGCTGGTCGGAGAATGCACTGGTGTCGGCTGGCCTGCAGGCAAAGACAAGCCACATCAACGGTGTTTTCAACTGCGTGTGCATCGTGGACATCGACAGCTCTACTGCCGGTGCAACCAAGTATGACGACGTGAAGCGTCAGAAGGAAAAGCAGGCTGTGACCAGTGCGAATTGCTACGCTGTGTGGCTGTACGCAAAGGTTGGCGACGTGATCTATGCGGGTTCGGCAATGGCTGCTGCGGCGACCGTGGCGACCGATGCGAACAACGGCGATATTCCCAACGTAAGCCCGGATAACAAGCCTATCTCTATTTCTGCTGCCTGCCTGAAAGATGGAACGGAAGTTCTGCTGGATCAGGAGCAGGCCAATGTGGTCAACTCCTTCGGCGTTGCAACGTGGCTGAACATGAACGGCTTCCGTCTGTGGGGCAACAACACTGCCTGTTATCCCGGCAACACTGACCCGAAGGATCGCTGGTTCAGCGTCCGCAGGTTCTTCTGCTGGGATGATAACACCTTCATCCAGACCTATTTCCAGAAGGTCAGCGACCCGCTGAACAAGCGCCTGATCGAGGCTCTGGTTGACAGCGAGAACGTGCGCGGCAACAGCTTTGTCAGCCGTGGCATTTGCGCCCGCTATGAGCTGCAGTACATCGAATCCGAAAACCCCACGACCGATCTGCTGAATGGCACGGTGAAATTCCACAAGTATATGTCTCCGTTTAATCCGGCGGAGGACATCGAGGAAATTGTGGAGTTTGATACCAACGCGATTTCTACCGCGCTGGCGGGCTAACCCAGAAAGGAGGAATAAATAATGGCACTGGACACGAATCTGACCCCGGAAATCGTCAACAGCTTCAACGTTTACATTGACGGCGTGAAAGCAATTGGCACTGCACCGGAAATCACTCTGCCGCAGATCACCTCGGAGACTATCGACGTTTCCGGCGCTGGTATCCTCGGTAAGATTTCCGCACCGAACATCGGCCAGTTTGAATCCATCGAGCAGGAAGTTTCCTTCAACCTCGTATATTCGAGCTTTGTCAACGTCCTTTCTCCGAAGCGTCAGGTGAACCTTACCTTCCGCGTTGCACAGCAGGCGGTGGATAAGAGCCTCGGCTATGCCTATAAGGGCCTGCGCATCGTTGAGGTTGGCCGCGTCAAGGAGTTTACTCCCGGCAAGATCAAGGCGGGCGAGGGCATGGAAGCCAAGGTTAAGCTGGAACTGACCTACATCATGATCGAGAACGACGGCGAGGAAATCATTGCCATCGACAAGCTGAACGGCGTATACCGCGTTCAGGGCGAGGATATGCTGGCAGACGTTACCGCGCTGATCTAACGCCAAAGAAATGAAGCGACCGCCCCGAAAGACCGGGGCGGTCAATTTTATATCTGAACAGAAAGGAAAACCACCATGGAAAAGAATGTATCTTCCGTCGCAGAACAGGACAAGACCGCTGAGGTTAAGAAGAACCCGAAGCTGATCGAGTTGGCCCGCCCGTACAAGTTTGATGATAAGGAGTATACCGAGATCGACCTGTCCGGTCTGGATGATCTGACCATCAAGGATGCGGTGCTCATCATCAAGAAACTGTACAACGAGGGCGAAATGGCCGTGATGATTACCCCTGAAACTGCGACTGCATACACCGACGCTCTGGCCGCTGCCGCAACGAAGCTCCCCATCGAGTTTTTTTAGCTGCTTCCCATCGGCGCAAGCAAGAAGGTTCGCCAGACTGTTCAGGCGTCGCTCCGTAGCGCCGCCGCAGAGGAAGATGGCGACGAGGACGAGCACAGCCACATCATGAAGTTCGGCAAGCCCTACACCTACAAGGGCGAAAAATACACCGAAGTTGACCTGTCAGGCGTGGCGAACCTTACCGGCATGAACGTCCGTCAGGCGGAAAACCGCATGGAGGAAGAAGATATTCGCGCAGCGGAAAAGACCCTGAACTACTATTACTGCTGCCTGATCGCATCTATGGCCACCGGTAAGGATGTGGCATTTTTCCTCGGCCTGCCGCTGGCGGAGGCTGTACAGCTTCGCGCAGGGGTGAACCACAAGGATTTTTTCGCCTAAAGGGCGGATACAAAACCATCAGAAAGGCGGCGATAGCCCTCGCCACGGCTACACACACGAGTGCAGATTTCTACCTGAATCTGCCCGTGCGTGAGCTGGTGGAAATCAACGAGGAGGTGGCGGAGGAGTGGCAAAAAATCAAACCCTAGAGCTTTCTATTTTGATCGGCGGTCACGTTGATAACTCGCTGACGCAGGCTGTAAAGTCTGCGAATACTCAGCTCAGCAGTATGGCGAACGGCGCATCGAAACTGGCAGCGAATATCGCAAAAGTAACGGTGGGCATAGCCAGCGGCATTACAGCGGGGCTGGTAGATGCAACAAAAGAAGCAGTTGCATTTGAAAGCGAAATGCTTGATGTGACGAAGTACGTTGGCGGTCTGACGGACGCGAACGGAAAGGTCAAAACGGACGCTTATGCGGAAATGTCGAAAGACATTCTTGACTTGAGCACACAAATTCCGTACACCGCCAAAGAGCTGACACGTCTGGCAGCTGCGGCTGGTCAGTCCGGAAAGAGCATGGATGACCTAATAAGCGGCGGGTTTCTAAAGGACGTTGCCGAAATGGGCACGGCCATGGATATTTCTGCGGATCAGGCAGGCGACTGGGCAGCAAAGTGGGAAGTTGCATTCAACGTGAACCACGATCAGGTCATGGAGCTGGCAGACCAGATTAACTATCTGGGTGCCCACTACGCAACGACCGCCGCTGAAATTGCCCAGACCGTAAACGACACCGGCTCTCTGGGTCAAATCGCTGGCATGGATGTTCAGAGCACGGCAGCGCTTTCTACAGCACTGCTGGCAATGGGCGTTGATTCTGGTAAAGTGGCAACATCCATCCGCCGGATGTATACGAACCTTTCTATGGGTTCAAAAGCTACAGATGCACAGTCTGCGGCTTTTGAACAGCTGGGATTTACTGCGGAACAGTTTGCAAAGGATATGCAAAAAGACGCCCCGGCAGCATTGAAAAGTTTGTTTACCGCTATCGGTACTCAGCCGAAAGACAAGCAAGTGGGTTATCTGAAAACTCTGCTCGGTCAGTGGGCCATTGAGAGTGGCGCAAAACTAACCGGCAATCTTGACTTGTTTGTGAAAACGCTGGACGACGTAGGCGATGCTTCTAAGTATAACGGCAGTATGTATAAAGAGTTTATGCTGAAATGCGAAACCTCTGAATCTGTATTGACGATGCTTGGGAGCGCATGGCGGGCCGTCCGCATTGAGGTTGGAAATAATTTCCTTCCGGTGCTGAAAGATGTAGCCGGGTTTGGCATCGAAAAGCTGAATGACCTCCGCGCCGCTCTGCCGGATATTGCAGAACGTGTAAGGCAGGTAATTGAGTATCTGCTGAATAATGGCGATAAGGTAGCTACGACCATCGCGGGTATCGGCACGGCATGGGCAGGAATGCGGTTTGCACCGCAAATCCTGCAGGTGGTATCCAGCGCGACGAAGTTTGCAAGCGGGGCGGCAAGCCCTGTGGGGCTTGTACAGAAGGGCGTGTCTGGCGCAGGAAAAGCTGGCAATCTGTGGCAGGCTGCAAAACTTGGAACACAGCTGGCAAACAGCGCTGTTCCGGCGGGCAGCAATCCTAGCTTCGGGCAGAGAGTGCAGAACACCATCCTTGGTAGCGTCCTTGGAATGCAAAACAGCAAAAGCTGTTTGGAGCAAAGACACCTGCTGGGATGGCAAAGGCAACGAGTGCGCTGTTTGGCAGCATTCAGCAGGCACAGGCTTCCGGCGGAATAATCGGATTGTTGGAAGACAGTTCGATAGGGCAATACGGAGCCAGAGTTGCAAGGTCTGCAAAAAATCTGGCGGGGACAGACTTTATTCAGAACACGGTCGGCGTTGGAAAGTGGATCGGCCAAAAGTTGCCGGTACACAACTTGGCGGCTTTGTAGGGAACATGGGCCAAAAGGCTATGGGCTTTGGACAAGGATTGCTGGGCGGAGCAAAAACATTGCAGGAACGGCAATTGGCGGCGTAAAAATCTGGCAGGCCGCGCAGCATCTACTAAAGCTGGACAATTTGCCTTAAACGTTGGCGGGGGAATTGCGAAAGGAACAGGGGACACGTTCAAGTTCCTTGGTTCTGGACTGAGCCTAGCCAACACGGCGGTAGGCCCGATAGCCGGTAAATTGGGCGGTGCATTTATGGGATTGCTCGGCACCTTCGGCCCGGTGATTACCGGAATCGGTGGAATCATCGCAGTGGTCAGTCTGCTGGGAGATCACTTTGAGGACATCCGCCAGATCGTCGGGAACGTGTTCGGCGAAAAGGGACTGGCAATGTTTGATGGATTTACGAGTAAAATCCACGATATTGCAGGCAACGTCCGAGATTCGGTGAGCAATGCATTCTCTTTGGAAAACCTGCAAAACATCCAGCAGAGCTTGAGCGGAAAGAGTATTTTCGGTATCGACGACTTGGGAACCACCTTCGGGGCAGTGATACCGATTATCGAATCGGTGAAAGGGCTGATTGGACAGATCGTAGACCTCGGAGTGAATCATATTAAGCCGCTGCTGGCTGATATTATGAGCTTCGCTGTAAACGAATTGTTCCCCGCAGTGTCGCCGCTGATAAGCATGATTATCAGTCTGGTTGGCACAACCCTGATAAACGCAATCAAGCTCGTCGTCGATGTGATCCACGGACTACTGCCGGTGATTGAACCGGTTATTCAGGGCATCGTCGGGTTGATAAAGGGCATTGTATCGGTGACGATTACGGTTGCGAATGCAATCATCGGCACGTTGAACAAATTGTCTTTACGGTGCCTGATTGTGCCCGCCCTCGGTGGAAAACAATTCGGCTTCAACCTGAAAGAAGTTGCAATGCCTGCCTTTGCGAACGGCGGTTTTACTCACGGTGTCAGCATTGCAGGCGAAGCTGGAACAGAGGCGGTTATCAGCTTCAAGCCTAGTGTTCACGATAGCAACGTCGAAAACTGGGTGCGTGCAGGCCGGATGCTGGGAGTGTCTGGCGAGGATGCAACTCGTGCGGCGGGTGTACGGTATTTTGCAAACGGCGGTTTCACCGACGGAAGAAAGGAAAAACTGGACAACCTGATTGATTTCTCCAAAGCATACGGTAAGTACGCACTGCGTTCCAATGGCATCCGAACCACCGGCGACGCTTTGTCGATGCTATGGACGGTCGCCAACAACTCAATGTCTGGTGACGCTTCGCTTGCACTGGCGGCGACCAGCCTTGCAGCTGATGTTGCTCCGCTTCTGCTGAACAAGTACCTCGGAAGTGACAGCCCTGTAACCACTGCACTGACCGAAGCAGCCAAAACTACAACGGCGGAACGGTGCTTTCAAGCTGGCAGGACGGTGTCCTTACAGACACAGGAACGCCGCTTTATGTGCTGCCGCCGAGGGATACCGGGCGCACGCTGTCCGAAATCCCGGTGAGCGCATATCAGAATACACCTGTACCCGGCGGCAACGGCGGAAGCTCTCCGCAGTTTGTATTTGCTCCGAACATCACAATCACTGGTGATGCAGACCGCCAGCAGATTGCTTCGATTATGGAGGACGAGTACGAAAAGTTCAAAGCCTTTATGGACAAATACAACCGAGAAAACAATCGAACCCGGTATGCATAAGGAGGTGGCCTGATGTCTTACACGACAAAGAGCGGTGACACTTGGGATGGTATTGCAAAAACTGTCTACGGTGACGAGTTGAAAGCCGATGTGCTGATGACTGCCAACCGGGAGTATATCGAGGTGTACAAGTTTGATTCCGGGGTGGTGCTTGCCACGCCGGAAGTGGAAGTTAAGGCAAAACAGACGAAAGTCTGCCGCCTTGGAAAAGGTGAGGTGTGAGGTATGATTACGCCACGTCAAGCGTTCCTGACGCTTGAATATGACGGAAAGGACATTTCAAGCGACATCCGCAAAGATGTGGAAAACTTCACATACACCGATAGCGGTTCGGATTCGAGTGACAGCCTTTCTATTAAGGTAAACGCGATGGATCACAAGTGGATCGATTTGTGGATGCCAGACAAGGAAGCTGTGCTGCACCCGACCCTCTGCACGACAAACTGGATCGTGCAGGGGGATAGAACCGTTTTGGATTGTGGAACGCTGGTAGTTGATGATCTGAGCTTTTCGGCCTGCCCGGATGTTTTGACGATTGGAGCGGTCGCCCGGCCAAACGGGACGAGCTTTCATGAAAAAAACAGAGAGCAGGTTTGGAAGAACACGAGCATCAAACGCATTGCAGAAACCATTGCTGGGCGGTACGGCTTGGAATGCAAGATGGATGCAGAGGATGTCAGCGTCGCTCTGAAAGAACAGGACGATAATGACAGCTCTTTCTTGCAGAAAATTTGCAGCACATACGGGCTGATCCTCAAAACATACCGGAACAAAATCTGGATTTTTGACCGTGAAAAGTACAAGAAAAAGGATTCGGTAGCAACGGTAAAACCGATTGACATTGTGCCCGGCTCGTTGAGCTGGAACACAACGCTGGCAGGAACATACACCGGAGGCGAGTTCACTTATTCCAACCAAAAGAAAAAAGTGAATATCAAGGTGACAATCGGAACGGCAGACCGGATGTTGAAGCTAAACCAGTATGCATCAAGTGAAGCGGACGCAAAACGGCAGCTGCAGGCGGCTATCGACAACAAAAACCATTCGGCTACAACCATTTCCTTTACGACTATGGGAAACCTGACATATTGCGCGACGCAGTGTATTGACGTGGAAGGATATGGGAAAATCGACGGAAAATATTACATGGACAGTGTAGGGCACACCATGAATAAATCCGGCGGTTTTGTGACGAAGGTCTCAGCAAGCAGAGTGGGAGGGTGACACGATGAGCAGCGTCATTCGCATTGGCACAGTGTCCAAAGTGAATTACGAGGATGGCACAATTGAAGTTGCATATGAAGATCGGGACGGCTCTGTGACCGATGAAATCTGTGTGGTTTCAAATGCGCTGTACCGGATGCCGGTTGTCGGTGCTATGGTTTGCGTTCTCCACAATTCCGATAGTCAGGAAATGGGAACGTGCATCGGAACGTTCTGGAATGAGGATAACAAGCCGGTCGGTGGAAAGAAACAACGTTACCGGTATGACTACAACGATAAGAAGGGCAAAGCCTTTGAACAATACGATGGAGATAGCGGAGACTATGAAGAAAAATCGACGGGAATGCAAAAGAGACCATCGGTAAAAATCTGGACTTCACTGTTGGTGGGGACGTGACCTTCAAGGTCGGGGCTTCGACCGTCAAGGTTTGCCAGAGCGGAACGATTGAAATTACCGGAACGACGGTGAAAATCACAGGAGCAACGGTGAATATTTCGGGCGGCTCTGGCGACTGCAAAATCAATGGCGTAAGCCTTGTGAATCACAAGCACGAACATGACGGGTCGGCAAAAGCTGGCCCGTATACTGTTTCGGGGAATACCGGCGTCCCGGTAAAGTGAGGGGGTGTTCTTTATGGCATGGGGCAGCATCGGTAGCTTTGCTGGACTGGTGTTTACGGTATCAAGTTGGCGAGTTCTTACGCCGGACAACATCAGTGGAAGTACGTCGAGCAACTGGGCGACGCACAGCGTGATCGGCGGAAAAGATAAAAGCGAATATGTAAGTCCCGGCCTGCGAGAGTATCAGTTCAACATTACGCTTAGTTCAAGGCTGGGAGTAAATCCGCGAAAGGTCTTTGACGCCCTAATGGATTTGTGCGAAGCCGGAGCAGTAGACTACTTCATCATCAACAACAGGCCGGTTTCTCAAAATCCGTTTATGCTTGAAAAAGTAGCGGATGAATGGGGCGCGGTACATCGGTTCTGGGGACTGACAAGCGGAAAGCTGACCTTGACGCTAAAGGAGTACACATGAGCGGTGAGCTGGAAAAGCTGATACTGGGCGATATTGATGTAGAGATCAATCCGTCCGAAAGCACAGAAGAACGGGATGTATATAACTGTCTCAAGACGCTTTATGGGAGCCGAGAAGGTGAACAGGCACTTGACCGGGAGTTTGGCCTGAACATGGACTGCTTGAGCCTGCCAGCCGAAGCTGCCGAAGCGAAGCTCACGGCAGAGATCATCCGAAAGACAAAGAAGTACGAACCGAGGGCACAAGTGCTGGAAGTAAGCTATGAAACCAGCCGAAGCCAGCAGGGGAACATTCGACCGAAGGTGGTGATAAACATTGTCTAATATCGCTGAATTTGCCGAAATCCCGGAGTATAGCGTCACAGATAATATGACGCTTGAGGATGTAAATAATCTGGTGACAGAAATTTACACCCGAAATTACAAAGCGGTAAACGGAACAACCCCGCCGTTGCACAGTGCTGACCCAATCACTCTTACGCTGAAAAGTATTTCTGAGCTGTATTACATGGTGCTGCAGGTTGCAGAAAAAGAACCCGCTGCGCCTTGCTGAAAACAGCAACGGGTGCAGCGCTGGATAATATGGGGCTTCCGTTCGGCGTGAAGCGGAATGAAGCAACCTATGCAACGGTGACAATCCGATTTAATCTTTCGGCTGAACAAAAAACAGTTGTAATGATTCCACAGGGAACCCGCGTCAGAACTGCCGCGGGTATTTATTTTGCCACAGCGGCCTATGCACAGATTGCCATTGGCGAGACCTATGTTGATGTGTTGGCGCAAGCCGAGGTGGTAGGAGCCAGCGGAAACGACGTTCCAATCGGCGTTGTCGATACGCTGGTAGACGCCATTCCTTATGTTGCGGCAGTGGAGAATGTGGATACATCCAGCGGCGGCGCAGACGCGGAAAGCGACGATAGCTTGACCCGGCGGATTTGGCTGTCACCGACAACGTATAGTTGCGCAGGGCCGCGAGACGCCTACGAGTATTGGGCAATGAGCTTCCGCTCTGATGTGGAAAATGCAATTGCAGTCAGTCCACGGAGCCAGCCTTGCACAGTGTATATCTTTTTCATGCTGACGGGCGGAAGGATGCCGAGTGAAAAGGATATGAGCGAAATGCAAGCATATCTGATGAACGAAGCTCGACGCCCCATGACAGATCAGGTGATCTGTAAGGCCCCGGAAGAAGTGGAGTACGGAATTGACTTTACCTATTATATCGGAGCGGGCAACGCGAAGGGCGCAAGTATTGTTCAGGAAAACGTTACAAAAGCTGTTGAGGAATTTCAGCAGTGGCAGCGCTCCATCGGGAGAGACATTAGCCCGATGGAATTGATTTATCGCTTGCGTGTCGCTGGCGTAAAACGAGTAGAGCTTAGACAACCGGTTTACATGGTAGTCGAAGGCGGTTCGGATTTGGAAAAAGCAACAGTGCAAATCCCAAAACTGAGCGGAACCCCGACGATCATCTACGGAGGTGTCGAGGATGATTAAGCTGCAGGACGCGAGAATTGCAGATGGACTGCCGCGGGTCGTTGCTGAACAGCCGTGGGCAAAGGTGCTGTCTGCAGTATACGGGGAACTTCAAGGCCGGATGCTGGAATATCTGGCAACGGGCATGACGTTCTCGGATGTGGATAACTGTAGCGAGGGAATGCTGGATCAAATGGCAATCTATCTCAAAATCGAATGGTACGATTCTGCCGCCGATATTGAGACGAAGCGTAAGCTCGTAAGAACCGCAATTGAAATCCAGCGTTATGCAGGAACGGTAAAGGCTGTTCGTGAACAGGTGGAGACAATTTACAAAAAAGCCAGAATTGAGGAATGGTTCTCGTATGGGGGGACACCGGGATTCTGGAAACTGTATGTTGACATCACCGACGATCAGGAAACATATCACACCGCAGCAGAAATGGAAAAGCTGCTGGGCTACACAAAACGCTGCACTGCTCACCTTGAGCACATCATCTACACCATCGAACCGCATGAAAGATCGCCCGCCTACATCGCCGCCGTACCATGCGGCATGGCGACATCCTGCACCGTAAAGGTCCCCGGTAGGATCAAGCCGCGGGAAGTTGGCGCAAAGGCGTATGTTGCCGGTGCGGTTGGAAGATCGAAAATGCAGGTTGCCGTGGCGCTGCCCGGTGCCGTTGAAGCAAAGGCAGTGAAAGCACGAGCCTTTACGGCGGGCACTGTTGAGCGGTCGCACACGGCGATAAACATTGTTATTGGAGGACAGACAACGTGAGTTGGGAAAAATCTAACTACACCGCCGCCGGTGCCGCCCTGCTGTCGGAATCTCTCTCCGGTGGTGCGCTGGTAATCACCCGCGCTGTGAGCGGCACCGGCACGGCAGACGCAGACCTTTCGGAGGAAACCGGGGTAAGCGGCGAAACACATGACCTGAAATTGCTGGACATCGAAACTGTTGAAAGCAACGGCGAAACTGCCCGGCGGGTAAAAATCCAGATCACCGGTGCGGATGAAACGTACATCATGCATCAGGTGGGCGTTTACGGCAGGCTGAACGACGATGCAGAAACACTCCTGTTTATTATGCAGGATGCACGCGGAGTGGAGGTCCCGTCCACGAAAGTGAACGGCGATTTTGAAATTGAGCTGTCGGCGCTGCTTGCTGTGTCGAACAAGGCCAATATCAGCATTACCGTTGACCCGCAGATGCAGGCTCTCGCAAAGCTGGTCAAGGCCGAGATCGAGAAGCACAACGCCGACGCCAGTGCCCATGCGGCGACTATCACGGCAGCGGTCAGCGCAGCCGTGAAGAACCTGTCTGAATCCGGGGAAATCCTGAACGAAGAACAGGTAAAGGCTCTTATCAAGGAGCAGGTGGACGGCGGCGCAGGCGGCGGCTACTATGGCTCTACAAACTCACCCTTGCAGCTGACGAGTGGAAGCCCGCCCGCAGCGAGGATGATTACGAAAACGCTGGCGGTATGGATTACTACCAGTGCATTTATGATGCAGAACTGTCGGACAGCACCAGCGAGCTTGTACCCGTTGGCGTTGTATCTCCCGGCAGCTTCTATACTACGACCAAAGCGGGCGTCCTGAACGGGTGCGAAACGCATGATGGTTTCATCAGATTTTCGCTCAGCGCATCCCGGAAGCAGATATTCAGGCGACCGTAACCCTGTTCGGGAAAGGAGATGGTTCGGGTGAAACCGGTAGCGTAAGCATCGGTCAGGGCTTGAAGCGCGACGCAAGCGGCGCTATTGCCGTCCGCATCGGCGAAGGTCTTGACTTCGACAGCGCAAACGCGCTGACCGTCCGCAAAGAAACCGTTATGACGAGTGAAGACCTGCTCGACGAGGAAGAAACGCAGCAGGAAATCGTTGATATGCTGAAATAATTTTTAGGAGGACACTATTATGTCTAAGCAGATTTCTACCAAGACCACCATCCGCAACCTGACCGCTGAGATCAAGAAGACTTTCGTCAAGAAGGACGCCTTTACCCCTGTGCAGGCCGCAGCCAACGCTGCTATCAAGTCTCTTGGCGTTGACGGCAACACCGTGAACTTCTACACCTCTACCGACAAGAGCGGCACTGCTGCTTTCTCCGTTGACTTCCCCTCTGAGCTGTTCCTCGACCAGACCAAGACCACCTTCGTGGCCAAGTTCAAGTTCGATGCTGCGACCTACCCCGGCGCTACCGACCCCAAGCTGGACGGCAAGCCCGTCATGGTGCTGGCCGTCAAGGGCGAGAATCCTGACTCCTGCACCTACTCTTTCCTGAGCATGGCTGCGCTGGTGGATACCTACAAGGCTAAGGCCGTCGGCAAGGATGCTTCCACCACCGTTACCATCGCTGGCTATGAGGTGGATGTCAAGGTCAATGTTTCCGCTGCTGCAGGCAACGCTCTGACCCTGAAGGACGACGGTCTGTATGTTCCCACCCCTGAGGAAGTGGACATTTCCGGCAAGGCCGATAAGGTCACTGGTGCTACCACCGGCAACCTCGCTGCGCTGGACGGCGAGGGCAACCTGACCGACAGCGGCAAGAAGCCTGCCGACTTTGTGGCCGCCGAGGCTGGCAAGCGCCTGATGACCGATGCCGAGGGCGAAAAGCTGGCCGGTGTCTCTGAGGGTGCCACCAAGACCGCAGCCAGCTCCACCAACGGCAATGTGAACATTGACGGCAAGGAAGTCGTCGTGTACACCGAGCCGGAGAATGTTCTGCACGACGAGGATGTGGAGGACTTCTCCGCAGAGGAGATCGCCGCTCTGCTGGCTGACTAAGACATGAGGAGGTAAGCTCTATGGCAAAAGCGAAGATCAAAACGCTTTTGGGCACAGGGCTTGCCGCGCTTTGCAGCCACATCAAGCAGTGCAACACCGCACTCGGAGACCTTTCCGAAGCAACGGCAAACGGATTCGAGGAAACCGATGACATCCTGCACGAAAAGCAGGACGTCACGGCTGCGGTGTCTTTTACGATTCCGGTCGATGGCTGGGGCGAGGATGATTCCTCCCCGGCTATTTTATTGTGACATCCCATTGCGGGCCTGTTGGCTACCGACATTGTGGATGTTACGGTACTGCCGGAATTTTACGATGTGGCGGGTGCGGTGGGCTTTATTGCGACCGAAAGCCTCGAAGGAAAGCTGCGGCTGAGGGCCGCCAAAGCTCCGACCGAGAAAATTTCTGCACAGTATCACATTACAAGCACCGTGAAATACACGGCTGCACAGGAAGGGGGAACCTAAATGGCATACGGTTCTTTTAACGCAGGCCCCGGCAAGGCGCCGGATGAAGATGTTGTCCGCACTAACCAGATCGGCGTACCGGGCGGCGTGGCAACGCTGGATGCGGATGGTAAGCTGTCTGAATCGCAGCGTCCGGCGGTGGACGCATACACCAAGGCTGAGACAGACCAGCGCATCAGCGCAGCCGTGGACGCTCACAACGGTGCGGAGAACGCCCACAGCGACATCCGTGCCAGTGTGGCAGCTATGAACGCCAGCATCAAGGCCATTGAGCTGAAGTTCGGCACGAACGTCACGAAAAACCCGTTTTCTGCCACGTTCGGCAGTCTGGACGGCCTGACCGTGACCGGCGCATGGAATGCCGAGCAGGCAAGGGTGGAGTTCTGACGATGGCTGAAACGTTCAAGGTCGGCGCGAATGCGCGGGAGCTGCTGCGGTACACCCAGAGGGCAACCCGCATTGTCACCGACGACATCAGCCGGAGCGATGCCCGGAAGATCATCCAGAAAGTCGCGGCGCTCGAAGATGTGCGCGACATCCAGAAGGTGTGCGGCACTGTCGTCCATGCACTCGACACACGGGACAGGGAGGGCTTTTCCAAAAGCACTTTCCGTCTGTACGGTGAGGGCATCCGGCTGACTGCCCGGCAAATCCTGCTGGATGCACACGCGGCGAACAACGTCAATTTCCAGACCGACTACGACAAGCGCGTTGAGAAGATCGGCGCAGTTGTGGACGGCTGCTCTCTGCTACTGGAATACCTGACCATCTGCACGGAGGAAGGTATCATCAGTGCGAAGAAAGCCGGTATCTGGACAAAGAAGGTCACGGACGTAAAATACCCGGCGATGAAGTGGCTCACGTCGGAACGCGGACGTGCCGAAAAACTCCGGGCAGAAGCGGAACGGAAACGGCTGACCGAACAGGCTGCCGCCCTGAAAGCCGTCCTTTACCCGGAACCGTAAACGCACAGCGGGCAACCGCTTTGCATAAAGGGTGCGGTTTGTTTGTCTGACGCTGCCATTTGGTGGCTGCGCTCTCCGAACACCAACAATAACAACAACGTCTGGAACGTCAACACCGATGGCTCCAACAACAACAACTGGTACAACAACTCCTATGGTGTTCGCCCGCTCTGATGGAACCGTGTGACGAGTAGGCATAAGCTGAAAGCAGTGCGCCCATCAAAGGAAACCGCATCCTGTCGCTTGCCGATGCAGGCAAGTGATAAATACATCCCGCTGAGGTGGGCCATCCCTGCCGGATGCAGCCCACTACCGTAACGCGAACCAGCGGAGGGTCATTTTGACATACGAAGAACTGTGCAGCTTTGAGGTACTTTACAAAGCCTACCTTGAAGCCCGGAAGGGAAAGCGCAGTAAAAGCAAAACAATCGAGTACGAGGCGCAGGCGCTGGCCTGCACGGAAAAACTCTCCCGTAAGCTGGCTGTCTGCAATGTGCGGCAGCCAGACGGGAGCATTCGGCAGCAGATACGCTATGTGCCAAGTAAGTTTGAGGTCTTTGCCGTCTACGAGCCGAAGCGCCGCATGGTACACGCCCCCGCATTTGTGGACAAGGTGGTGCTGCACGCTCTGGTCGATAACATCCTGTATGATGCCCTGACAAAGAGCTTTATCCGGGACAGCCACGCCAGCCAGACCGGAAAAGGCACAGACGACGGCCTGATGCGCCTGAAAACCCACATGGTGGACTATTACCGCCGTGAGGGCCACGGCGCGGACGGCTGGGTGCTGAAAGGCGACGTGCGGCATTTCTTCGCCAGCATCGACCACCGGAAGCTAAAACGCAAGCTCAAAGCCGTGCTGGACAAGCGCGGCGTTGACCCGCGTGTCTATGAGCTGCTTTGCATCTACATCGACGTGATGGAGGACGGCTTGCCGCTGGGCTACCAGACGAGCCAGCTTTTCGCCCTCATGTTTTTGGACGAGTTCGACCACATCATCAAAGAAAAGTACCGCATCAAATACTATGGCCGATACATGGATGATTTCTACATCATCTGTTCGGACAAGAAAAATTGCAGTGCATTCTCCGGGATGTTCGGGCGCTCATGGACAGTTACGGCCTTGAGCTGAACCAGAAAACCGCCATTTTCCCGCTGCGGAACGGTATTGATTTTCTGGGATTCCATAGCTACCTGACCGACACCGGCGCGGTCATCCAAAAGCTGCGCCGGGATAGCTCCAAGCGGATGAAGAACAAGATCAGATATTGGGAGACGGCATACCCGCAGGCGAAGTGACCAAGCAGGAAATCCTGCGGAGCTTTGATGCGTGGAATGCCCATGCCGCCCATGGTGATACTTACTCTTTACGCCGCAAGTACGCTGACCGGCTCGAAAAATTGCTTGACTGTAAAATCCCTATCCATCGAAAAATCAACTCGAACAAACTCGCGCGTGACAGACGGCGGGCGAGGCAATGCCGCTGCATCTACAAGAAGCAGCACAAAGCCCTGTCCCTCTCTGTATCGCAGAACACGCGGCCCGCGGAGATCATGCCGTGGGCCTGAACGAAAACAAGGAGGTAACAATGGCAAACGTAAAACTGGGCACGAAAGCCGTTGGCAGCATTGTCAAAATCAAAGTCAACGGCGCGTCCAAAGATTTTATTGTTGTGCAGCAGGGCAACCCGAACACCAGCACCTATGATTCGAGTTGCAATGGAACGTGGCTGCTGATGAAGGACATCTACACCACGTCCACGTTCGGCAACAATAACTCCTACAAGGATTCCAGCATCCACACATACCTGAACGGAACGTTCTACAACCTCATCGACAGCAACATCCGGGCGGCTATTAAGCAGGTGAAAATCCGTACCAGAACGGCACTGGTTCCGGCGGCAGCCTTGCCACCGGCTCCAACGGCCTGAGCACGAAAGTATTCTTGCTGTCTGGTTATGAGGTTGGCTGGACGACCAGCGACAACGGCTATTTCCCCAAGGATGGTGTTCGGCTGGCGTACTTTGGAAACAGCTCTGGCGGCAACAGCAAGCGTGTCGCCTACAACGGCAGCAGCGCTGCCGTTTGGTGGCTGCGCTCTCCGCGCACCGGCAGTTACAGCAACGTCTGGAGCGTCAACACCGATGGCTCCTACTACGACGACTGGTACGTCAGCTCCGATGGTGTTCGCCCCGCTTTCATTCTTCCCTCTACACTCGTGGTCTCTGACGACGGCACGGTCAGTGTCAACACTGCACCTACCGTCAGCACGGACGGCGCAGCTCTTGGCGAAGAACACGGCCTTTGCATGGAAGTATATCGTCGCCGATGCCGACGGCGACACCCTGACCGTCGCCGAAAAGCTGGACGGTAAGACCACCAAGATCCGCACCGGCGTTGCCAGCGGCACGGCCCTGACCTTTGAGCAGGTCGCCGATGCCGCAGGGTTCCAGCGCATCCTGAACGGCAAACACACCCTGACGGTTGAGGTGAGCGACGGCAAGGAGACCGCCAGCGCGTCCGCGACCTTTACCAAGGCCGTCCACGCCGCAAGCGTGACGCTGGCTGAACCGTTGGCCGTTGAGGGCGACATTACCGTTGCCGTGCTTCAGGTGACCGGCTCCATCCCCGATGATGCGAAGTTCAAAGCCGAAGTGACCAACAACGCACTCGACAGCTCCCCGGTCTGGCAGGATGCCACGACCGAGGTAAAAAAAGGCGTGAACATCGTCTTTGAGAATAAGACCGCCACCAACGGCGCGGCGTTTAACTTCCGCGTCAGCGTGGAGCGCGGCGAATCCGGCGAGGGCGGCTACATCGAAGCCGTCTCCGGCGCATTCCAGTAAGGAGGTATAAAAATGGCACTGAACTGGACGAAACACGATCTGCCCACCCGGCAGGAGAAGGAAGCCGCAGCCAAGAAGCAGGCCGAGAAAGACGGCCTGCCTGACCGCGTGGCCGAGGTCGAGGACGCAATGTGCGAACAGGACGCGGCCAACGAGAAGCGCTTGACCGACATCGAAACCGCGCTGTGTGAGCTGGACGCAGCGCTGAACAAGGAATAAGGAGGTATCACCATGAACATTATCTGGGCAAACCGCCTGATTGCAGGCACTAAGACTTGGGCAGAGATGCCCGCATCCCGCCGCGTTGGCGTGAAGAAAGTTCTGGCCGAGCGCATAAACAAGGGCGAGATCACCGCAGACGACTACAAGGACATCACGGGCGAAGACTATGCAGCATAAAAGCTGGCCCGATCTGTGCGAAAGCCTGCTGACCCGGCTGGAAACCAGTGGTGCGGACACGACCGCAGAGCGCGGCGAATTTGCCGTGCTGGTGGCTGAGTGCGGGTCGAGCGGCTGCAAAATGGCATTGAGCCAGAAAGGAGAAAACGACAATGGCGATTAAAGCCTATTCACTGGCAAAGGATGGTAACAAGAAACTGTCCGCAAATTTTGCCGTGAAAGAGTTTCGCTGCAAGGATGGGACTGACCCCATCTTTATTGATGATGTGTTGGTGAAACTGTTGCAGAACATCCGGAATCACTTTGGAAAGGCTGTTACGATCACCAGCGCATATCGCACTGCCGCCCATAACAAGGCGGTCAAGGGCGCAACGTACAGTCAGCATTGCTACGGTATGGCGGCAGATATTCGGATTCAGGGCGTGGACGTGGAAACGCTCGCGACCTACGCCGAAACGCTGCTGAAAAACACCGGCGGCATCGGACGTTACCCGGTAAAAACTGGTCGTCCTGCTGGCTGGGTACACATCGACACCCGTGCGGTAAAGAGCCGTTGGGTGGGTTAAGAGTAGGAGGAAAACAAAATGGAGAACATTCTGAAAGTTTTTCTGATGGCATTCCCTGAATGGCTGGCCTGTATCTTCATGATGGTCGGCCTTGTGGTCACGGCGCTGGCGGCGGTACGTCTGGGCTACGGCCTTGTGGTCGCAAAGACTGTGTACAAGTGGATCGTCAACGCAGAGGAAAAGTTCGGCAGTGGCGCGGGTGCAGAAAAGAAAGCCCATGTCATTGCCGTACTGCGTGGGTACACCCCGGACTGGCTGGACTGGGCAATCAATGAGCGGACGCTGGATTGGATCGTGCAACTTGTGTTCGACTTTACCAAGAAGAAGCTCGAAGATTACATGGCAAAGAAATCTGCAGAAACCACTACTGTGGCCCATTTCGGTAACGTGGGGGAGAACAAGCGTAATGACTGACGAGGAACTGGAACATCGCCTGACAGCGGTCGAAAACCGTGCACAGAGCAACACCCACCGGCTGGACGAGCTGGGGAAGCTGACCGATGCAGTAAACGGCATGAACACCAATATCAAGTTGACCATCCAGCAACTCGAAACCACAAACCGGAGCCTTGAAGTTGTGACGGCACAGAACAAGAAGCAGGACGACCGCTTGACCGCGCTGGAAAAAGCCCCCGGAGTATTTGGAAACAAACTCTGGTGGGCAGTCATTGCGGCAGTGATCGCAGGCTTTGTTGCATCTGAATTGGCAAGGTATCTCCACTAAGTAAAGCAATGCCCCGCTGGCATCCTGACGGATTGCTGGCGGGGCATTTTGTTTGCGCAAAGATTACAAAATAATTACAGATTATGCGGTGCGCCACAAACGGGCCGAAAATTGGTGTTCAACCAGTGAAAAGTAGCCGGAAGCCGCATAAAGGGAATAGTTCGCTTGTTGATGTGCAAGGTGGACCAAACAAAAATAATCCGAACTTGTTTCCGATAGGAGATGGGTTCGGATTATTTGTTTTCTTCGGAAAGTTCAATGCAGGTGTCCGTGGAAGATGAAATCCGAAATCATAGATTGACCGACATAAGCTACGACATGATTTCAGGAGGACACAAACATGAAGTACGATGCAAGAGCTTGCCATTTCAACATGGACACCGGATGCGTGGAGCTGCTGCTCCGGGATGGAAGAAAAATTTCCATCAATTGCACCGGAGTCGAGGATGCGCTGGACGTTACCATGGCGCAAAGGTCTGAACTGGATTATCTCATCTATAATGATCCGCTGGGCTATGCGGACTTGATTCTGAACGGTTACCCGGAGGAATATTTGAAGAATGTAGCCGGGAACTATGAAAGTAAGTGTTGAAATGGTCGTCTTTTGGCTAAATAGTGTGGTATACTCAACTCAATAGAGGGGAGCCAGCTAAGTCTATCTCTTATAGCTTCTTAGAGATGCACTGTGTCAATTGCGGAGGAAAAACTGGATGATATTATCTATTCCAACAGTAGAAGCGTACTATATCTCATGAAAAAAAGATAATGAGGAAAAGAAATCTAGTCTTGAGGTAGCGTCTAACACAATTTCAATGGCCTATGATGACCTGCAAATCCGATGGTTAAGTAATTTGCCTGTAGTGGGAGCTGTTATCGCAGGCTTTTGGGAAGAACTAGAGGAAATGACAAGTGTCTCCATAGCTGTGCTAAAGCTAAGACGATTATCCGATGATGGACATTTCAAAGTGATTCGTTCACAGGAGGAACTCTCGGAATTTGAAAATGCAAACGGAAACGCATGGATTTCGGACGATAAAACACTAGCACAAAGGCAATATTATATTCGGCACCCAAAGTTGAAAAACCGTAGGCTATTGATTGAATCAAAGGATTTTCAAAGTTATATCGAAGAAGAACAGAAAGACGAACTGCTTGATTTTATATTTTCCCATTGCTCACCTAAAAGTATTATTATTGATCGAGTTGCAGAAAAATCTACTGAAGGTAAGATAAAGGGAAATATAAAAGCGGTAAAACCAGAAGCAGGTGTGGATTTTCGGAGTAAACAGGGAAATTACTATAATTTTCAGAATCCTAATGGTGCGCCAAGAAAAGCTCCACGAGATAGTTATCTTTGGCTTGAGCCTTCTTTGATGAGAAGTATTGAAGCGTTAACAGAGGGAGCAAAACTAACACAGACTTATGAGCGAGATTTTACATTTGGATTGACAGCAGGAGAAGCGAAAACATTAGGGTTAAGCGTTGAAGAACACAAGAAGTACTTATATAAAATTACAATTGAATGTTAAACGAAAAAGGGTGCGCCCACCCGGTCGCACCCTGCCAAAAGCCACAGACAACAGCGATATGTACAGCAGGGCGTTCCCCGTCGGGAACGCTCTGTTTTCTTTGCTAGGGTATGATGAGCCTGTTCCGCCTGCCATGCGGCAAACTCTCGTTGGCCTTCCTCGCTGTTCCAGCAGGCAAGGATGGCCGGGTAGAATGCCCGTGCCAGACGGTCGATGACTTCATCGGGGGGGAAGTGTTTGTGGACTTTTTTTTTGTTCAAACGCACGCTCCTTTGACTGTCCCACCGTGGCAAAGCCGGGCAAGAAAATCAAAGTTCCAATTTCATGTCAGGCGCAAGGGCGCGGATGCTTTCAGCCCTGTACTTGCAGCTGGTGGCTCATTGATGGCTTACAAGTGCCTGTCGTTATGCCGTTTTAGAGGATTCACCGCTGGATTCTGCAAGAACTTCGTCCAGCGTTTTCAAAAATTCAAGATGAGGCTTCAAGGCAAAGCGAAGAACTTTGACCAGTTCCGGATGCGTAAGAAGTTTCGGGTTCAAGTCGAACGTAACTTCCCAACTCTTTCGCATGAGAGATTCAGCATTGTGGAGCCGGTAGTACAGTTCGAGAAACTTTGGGGAACATCATAGTTTTCATCAATGGTGTTGCTGGCGGCTTTCTCTGCCTGCTTCACCGTTACTTTGTTAGGCTTGACCTTCTTCGGCTTCGGCACATAATTCTTGATTTCCTCAAAATTTCAGCCTGTTCTTCGGGCTTGGCCTTGCCGAGATTTTCGAGAAGATAATCGGGAATGTGCAGTTCCTCGCGGAAGAACCGATCACGGAAACCGGGAGACAGTTCATCCGCAACGTCAACGCCGTCGGCATAGTATTCTGCACGGCGGACTGAACTTGCGCTGCTGTGATTTTCCTGTGCAATGCGCTCACAGGTTTTCATGGGCTTCTGGTTGTGTTCAGATTGAACACCGCCAGGTTTCTTTACAGTATGCTGATTGCCGCGAAATGCTTCGGTACACTTTTCAGAGGAATACTGCTTCCCCATAAGGAACTTCTTCTGCTCCGGGGTCAGATTACGCCGCCCCAACTGATTCTTGCAGATCCATGCGAGGACTTCTTCTCTGCTTTCAAATGGGAGCGGCATCGTGGAGAAAGAGATTTCGGGATGCTCCTGAACAATTTCATAACGGTTGTGTCCATCAACAAGGGTATTACCCCAGACAATCAAAGGAGAGATCAGCTTGCCCTCTTTGAGGATGTTTTCTTCAAGCTGCTTAAATTCATCATCAGTCAACGGCGGAATCTGGGACTGGAACTCCGGATCGATTTTCAGATTGATCATACGCACACTCCTTTATCTCTCCTGCTGCGTCTGTTCTTCCTCCCGGAAAAAGGACGCAACATTCTGCTTTGCGGTTTTCAGCTTGAACAGTTCTTCCTTGGCTTCCTTGTACTGTTCGTAGAACTTTGCCTCTTCGGATGCCAGCTGCGCATACTCGGCTTCCAGCTTTTTCGGGCTGGCCAGCTTGGTGATGTTGTTTGCCTTGAAATAGGCTGTTGCTGCCCGGTACGCTGTCAGCTCTGCACGGTGCTGTTCTTCAAAGGCTGTGGGTTGTTTTGCAGCTTTTAACTGCTGTGCGATGTTCTTGGTGCTGGTGTAGGCTGCGACGTGATAGCGCAGCTCTTTGTTGGCTTTCATGCGACCTTCGAGGTCTTTCACTACGGTCAGTGATTCATGGAACTTGGTGTCAAGCTCTGCGATTCTCTGGTCGAGTGCGTCCTCGTTGAGCAGACCATTTTCCTGCAAGAGGATCAAGGTCTGTGCCATAGCTTTGAGGTTGTATTTTTTCGCCCAACGCTCGTAGCCGATGCCCTCGCCCTGTTTCAGCTTCGCCTGAATATCCACCAGTTTCCCGATGCGGTCGGACTTAAACTGAATCGTGCGCTTGCGCTCAGTGTTTTCCTGCAAGGCGGCAAGCACGAGTTCTTTCTCAAACTTGTCACCGAGGCTGTGCGCCCGGATAAACTTCTTTCTTCCGGCTGGCAGGTAGCTGAGCCGCCCACGGCTTTTCTTGACCGTGATGCCGTACTGCTGCAAGAGCCTGTCCGAGAAATCTTCAAAGCTCATTGCGGTGTCCAGCACATCCGAGATCTGTTTCCGCAAAGTGTCCTTTACGGTTTCAAACTTCTTCTGCTGGGGCGGCTGTCCGGCTGCGGTGAGGGCTGCGTTCTCACGGTCAAGTTTCAACTGACCACGCCTACGCGCCCAATACTCAGCTTCGCTCACGCGCTCTTTCGAGCTGAGCAGGTCGATCTGGTACAGTCCGGCACTTTCGCACAGCTCCATTACCTCGACACGGAGGTGCCGCATGGTCTGGGCTGTGCTGGAGTGCTTCATACCCTCACGCCAGTCACGGGGCTTTTGCATATAGGGCTTACGTTCCACTTCTCGTGTGCGGATACTGCCGATCACAATGTGGACGTGGATGTTTCCCGAATGGTTATGCCCATCCGGGTGAGTGCAGACGATGGCGGGGTGACCGGAGAAGTTTTCTTCGCAGAATTTCAGGCCAAGTGCCTGTGCTTTTTCCATGGTCAAGCCGTTGTCGGCTGCATCGCGTGGGTCAAAGCTGATGATATACTGGTGGCTTTTGATATCACCATGCTGAGTATTCTTACCATACTTGCGGTTTGCCAGCAGACAGGCTGTTGCAAACGAGAAATCGCCACACTCAAGTGTATCGAGGATGTACGAATCCCGCAGCATGGGTCGGCCTTGTTCGTCCAGAATTACCTTGCCGGAAAATTCCTCGTGCTGGTAAATGAGGTACGCTTCAATGGCAGAGTAGTCCGAGTTTTTATTACAATTCGATTATTCAAATCGTTGGCAACAACATCGAATTGTATGTCGCAAATATGCGGTTTATGGTTGAACAATGCAGCTGCCCTTGCGACTGAGGCGATACGCTTGAGCGTTGCCATACAGTTCACCCAGAACTTTCTCGGCGTGCAGCCGGAATGCGGTCAGGTCTGCAAGTTCGTCAAGGAGTTTCGCCCGGATCTGCTCGGTGTCCGCACCGCCGGAATTGAAGTGCCTTGCAAGTTGGTTGAGGTTTTCGCCCACCTTGCTGCACTGAGCAAGCAAAGTGGAAACAGCGGTCAGAGTTTCTTCGCCACCACTGGCAACGATGACCGTTTTCTCGATCTTGACGTTGTGGATGGCGCGGCGGATGAAGGTGGAGAGGAGAGATTCAGGAGTTTGCAAGTGAATTCCAGTGACGCTTTTTGTTTTTTATTCACACGGAACTTGATGACGTGCGTTTTGTTGTTCGGCGTGTCGTGGCGCTGGGAATTGCTAGGAATCGGTTGAACATTCGTTTTGGTCATTGTACCTCCTGTCTGTTCGATAACTCCTCGGTGAAGTTATGTAAGCACGACACGCCGTTGCTATTCGCACCGTCAGGTGCGAACCATGAGCAGGGTTTGGGGCAGGCACGCCCCAACAAGATCACTTAGAAACTCGCAAGAGGTAGAGAAGTGAAGTCCCAGTGGAGCACAACATTTTCAAGAATTGAAAATTTGTGGCCACGGGACGGTTCTTGCCCTCTACCGCTGCGCTCAAAACGCATTTTCAACAAATGTTTCCAAATTATTAAGACGCAAAAAATAAGTAGCGGGGCTCTGCTCATGTAATGAGGTCCCGTTTGCTCCGAACGAAGTTCCTGCCCCTGTTTGCGCAGCGGCGTTGACGGAAAGTCGGTATCACGTCCGGTCGGCTCATGAAATTTTCAAGGTGCGTTACCCATAAAAGAAAAATACCGCCCACGCAGCGCAGCGATGATTTTGTCGGGTGAATCGGCGGCAAAATGAATCGGGTGTGTTGCGGGGCGGTTGATCTTTCAGGGATAATCCACGGTGAGGCAGTGTTCAAAATGAACACGACCACATCTTGTGGATGGTTTTAGACCAATCCACAAAATCAGTGGGATTTGTGACAGAGAATATCATGGTTCGCAAGGCGCGTCAAGATGGTTTTGAAAAATTTATTGTGGTAAAGCGGTGATAGTAGGACTTATAGGAGGCTGCTTGAGCTGTTTTTTTCTATTTACAGCTACAATGATAGCCATTGGGGGATTGTGATTGGTCAGGGCTGAAAAGGGCTTTCATAATTTGCTGCAGCGCATCATGTCCTCGACGCTCCCAGCGTCCTCAAAGGACGATTTGATGGGTGTGTAGGGATAAGCTGTAAAAGAAGCATGGACGCCCCCGAAAAGGAGAGCGTCCATGCTTCTTGCTGTATCCGAATGGAGGAGATTGCGAAATCAGCGATTGTCCGGGCAGACGATTTCCAGCATCTGATCGAAAACCTCTTCCATCTGCCGCACCAGTGTGAACTGGGTGCGGGCGCGGTCGAGGTTGTGATCCGGGCGAGCAATATGGAAATAATGGTCGCCCTCCAGATAGTCAGTCAGAAAACGGATGCCGCATTCCAGTGTCATGAGCCTTGCACCCCATGCAAGGCTCTTTTTTTCTGCCATGCTCATGGATGCCCCGGCAGTGGAGATATACCCTTTGGCGAACACTTCGTACAGATGGAGGTCAAAATGGACTTTGCTCTGGTCAGGTTCGTCCTCAGCGCAGTCGTTGGCACCGGTGCGGATGGAATCGCCGAAGTCGTAGGCCGAAAGTCCGGCATCACGGTGTCGAGGTCAATGACACAGATGCCTTTTCCGGTAGCGGCATCGATGAGGACATTGTTGATCTTGGTGTCATTGTGGGTGACGCGCAGAGGAATTTCGCCAGCTGCCAGCTGATCCAGCAGGACATAGCAGTCCTGCTCCCTCGCATGGATAAATTCGATTTCCGACGTGATATTTTTGCCCGGCCCAGTGCATCGGCGGCGAGGGCTTTTCAAAATTGGCATAGCGGTTGGGCGTGTCGTGGAAACGGGCAATGGTCTCGTGGAAGGTGGAGGCCGGGTAATCCGCCAGCTGGTTCTGGAACTTGCCCAGCGTCTCGGCCACGGTGCGGAAGTCGGCTTCGCTGCCGACCTGCTGCAAACAGATGGTATCTTCTACAAAGTCGTAGGCACGCCATGCGCCGCCGTCTGCATCCAGATAGCAAGTCGACCCCGACAAAGTTGGGATGACATTCAGCGTTTCCCGTGCTGGGTCGCCGCCCTCGGCAAGAATTTTCGCCCGCAGATGCCGGGTCACGCCGCAGACATTCTCCATCAGGCCCACCGGGTTAGTAAAGGTATCTGTGTTGATGCGCTGCAAAATAAAGCGTTTGGAATGATCTTCCCGCCAGACCACAAAGGTGTCGTTGATGTGCCCCTCACCATAGTGGTGAGCATCGCAGAGCACAGGCCCGCCAAAATCAAAGGCATTTGCAGCAGACCGGACCAGAGAAGGGTAACGGATTTCATCATAAATTCCGCGCGTTATGCTTCATGCCGTTTTGACGGGGCAGGGCGTTGTCCCTGCCGCACCTGACGGCGGTATTCATTGGGGTCAAGCCTTCCGCCTTGCGGAAGCATTGGGAAAAATAGCTGGGAGGAAAAACCCATCAACTCGCTGATCTGCGCCAGACTGTAACCGGTGTTGCCCAGCATATACTTGCTTTCCTCGATGCGGCGGCGGTTCAGATAGGTGATGGGAGAGATGCCATACTCTTTTTGGAAGGTATGGGCCAGATAGTATTTGTTGATGTGGGCGATTTCGGCAAGGGCATCCAGCGAGATATCTTCGCGGTAGTTGCTGTCCAGATACCGCTTGATCTCCACACACTCCCGGTCGGTCGGGGCGTTTCCTCTACCTGCAAAGCGTGGTACACCGCACCAGCCAGATGAGCAGCACTTCCAGCAGATCCTGACAGACCGTTTCGCAGCCGTCCAGACTGCGGTCTGCTTCGGCCAGCAGCATATGGAGCAGCGTCACCATCCGCTCCCGATTTTTCCGGCAGTTGAATATAGCGTAGGAAGAATCTGATTTTCCAAATAAGATCTCGATGCCAGCAACGCCCAATACAATGTATTCCAGAGGTGAAGCATTCAGGCTCAACTCGGTATGCTCTACCTGCGGATTGACGATAATCATATCATCCGGTTTGACTGGATAAAGCTGACCGCTTAAATAAAACTGACCTTCTCCGCTCAGACAGTAGAACAGCTCTGTGCAGGAATGGGTGTGGGCAGTGCTGTTCCAATCGCCGCCAAATTTGCTTTTGCTGATGTACAGCAGCCGGAAGGATTCCCGTGGAGCGGGAGCATGGCGGATATCAAATCGCTCGGTACTCATAAATGGCTCCTTTGAGGCAAAACGCAAAAACTATAAAAATAAAAGCAAGATACTAAAAATGCAAGCCTAAAACGATGCGTTTTTTCGTGCGTTTTTTCTCATTATAGAGGCAATGAAGAAAAAATGCAAGCCCTGATTTTTGGACGGGTTCAATACTTTTGCCTTCGATATAGTGCAAAAAATATGTCAAACTGGTTACAAGCGGGGAAAATGTACCAAAACTACAGTACAAATTTTTTTGCTGAAAGAATTTCCCGAAAAGCAATATTTCTAAAAAATGAAACAACAAAGACCTTGTTGCGAACCGTAAAAACCTCTATATTGGAACCAGAAAAAACCACAGCCCTCTCGGACGAAGCCTGTTTGCCCCGGCTGTGTTTTGAACGGAACTTTATGATGGAGGATACACTATGAAACGCATTTCTCGTCGCAATTTTCTGAAAGTGGCTGGCGTGGGTGCCGCTGCACTGGGCCTGGCTGCCTGTGGTGGTGCTGCCAGCTCCACCGCGTCCAGCACGGCATCTTCTGCCGCTACTTCTTCCGCAGTGGCTGCGGACGTCACCATCAAGGTTGCCGCCATCGAGACCGGCTACGGCGCTGAGATGTGGAAAAAGGTCACCGAGGCCTTTACCGCCCAGACCGGCATCAAGGTGGACCTGACCACCGACAAAAAGCTGGAGGACGTCATCGGCCCCTCCATGCAGGGCGGCGACTACCCCGACGTGGTCCATCTGGCCACCGGCCGTGAAGCTGCCCTGACCGAGCAGTTCATCAAGGGCAACCTGATCGCCGACATCACAGATGTTCTGAGCATGACCGTGCCCGGCGAGAGCAAGAAGGTGAGCGAGAAGATCGCCGGCGGCTTTACCGACACCTCCCTGACCAACCCCTACGGCGACGGCAAGACCTATCTGGCCCCCATGTTCTACAGCCCCTGCGGACTGTTCTACAATGCCGGTTTCCTGAAGGAAAAGGGCTGGGACGTGCCCAAGACCTGGGACGAGATGTGGGCACTGGGCGACAAGGCTGCCGCTGAGGGCACCTACCTGTTCACCTACCCCACCACCGGCTACTTCGACGCCTTCTTCTATGCGCTGATGTACGCCGCAGGCGCCCCGACTTCTTTAACAAGGCTACCCACTACGAAGAAGGCATCTGGGACACCCCGAGGCAAAGACCTGCTTTGATATCGTGGCAAAGCTGGCTTCCTACACCAACCCCATCACCCCCGCACAGGCCAACGATCAGGACTTTACCCAGAACCAGCAGCTGGTGCTGGACAACAAGGCCCTGTTTATGCCCAACGGCACCTGGATTGTGGGCGAGATGGCCGAAGCACCGTGCAGACGGCTTTGAGTGGGGCATGACCGCTCTGCCCGCTGTCAAGGCTGGCGGCGGCTACAGCTACACCTGGTTCGAGCAGGCATGGATCCCGGCGGGTGCTGAGCATCTGGATGCAGCCAAGCAGTTCGTGGCGTACCTGTATAGTGACGAAGCCTGCAAGCTGTTCGCCGAGAGCGGCGCTATCCAGCCTGTGCTGGGCATTGCCGATGATCTGGACGGCGACAACAAGATGTTCTACTCCATCTATGATAACGGCGCAAAGGCAGCTATGGGCAACTTTGCAGCCTTCAGCGCCATCCCCGGCGTGGAAGTCCGCACTGTGTTCTTCGATCCCGTCAACTCGCTGGTCTCCGGCAGCATGACCGAGCAGCAGTGGGTGGACGGCATCAAGTCCGCCAGCGACCAGATGCGCGCCAACATCATCGAGTAATTAAGCCCTGCCCAGCGGGGGCGGTTTTTACCGCCTCCGCTTTTTTGGGCTGTACAGTACCATCAAGAAAGGAGCGGTCAATCCCCTATGAGAACGGATAAAAGCCGCAAACGGTTCGTATTCCTCTGTGTGGCACCGGCTACCATCCTGTTTTTCCTCTTTATGATCCTGCCCACCCTCAACGTGTTCCGCATGAGTTTGTATGAGCGGGTGCCTATTCTCCCAACGAGACCTTTGTGGGGCTCAAAAACTTCCAGCATCTGCTGAAAGATACCCAGTTCATCCGCTCCATGCAGAATATGATCCTGCTCGTGGTGGTGGTCACCATCGTCACCTTTGCGTTTGCACTGGTGTTTGCAGCCATCCTGACCCGGGAGAAGATCAAAGGCCAGAACTTTTTCCGCATCATCTTCTACATCCCCAACATCCTGTCGGTGGTCGTCATCTCCGGCATCTTCTCTGCCATCTATAAGCCGGAAAACGGCATGCTGAACAGCATCATCGGCCTGTTCCGGGATATGACCGACCCCATCCTTTGGAAGGGCGAAAAACTGGTCATCCCTCCATCATCATTGCCATGGTGTGGCAGGCTGTCGGCTACTACATGGTCATGTACATGGCCTCTATGTCTGCCGTACCCATCAGCCTGTACGAGAGTGCCAATCTGGACGGTGCCGGACGTCTGACCCAGTTCTTCCAGATCACCATTCCCCTGATCTGGACCAACATCCGCACCACCCTGACCTTCTTCATCATCTCCACCATCAACATGGCGTTCCTGTTTGTCAAGGCCATGACCAGCGGCGGGCCGAACGGCGCATCGGATGTGGCGCTGAGCTATATGTACAGCCAGAAGGACGCTGGCCTGTATGGCTATAGTATGGCCATCGGCGTGGTCATCTTCCTGTTCTCGTTTGCCCTGTCCGCCTGTGTCAACAAGGTCACCAACCGCGATACGCTGGAATTTTAAGGAGGGAAGAAGATGCAGAATACCACCGAAAAATCTTCCCGCTCTGCGGAAGGTCTGTACAAGTTTTTCATCTATTTTGTGCTGGTCCTGCTGGCCGTTACCATTATCGTGCCGGTGGCATGGGTGTTTATGGCCTCCATCAAGCAGAATGCAGAGTTCTACGGCAACCCTGGGCATTGCCCGCCGGGTTCTACTGGCAGAACTTCGTCAACGCATGGAACGGCGCCAAAATGGGCGAATATATGTCAACTCGGTCATCGTCACCGCGCTGGCGCCTGTTTGGTCGTTGCCCTGCCCGCCGCCTACTGTCTGTCCCGCTTCCACTTCAAGGGGCGCAAGGTACTGAACTTGTTCATGGCGGGCCTGTTCATCAACGTGAACTACATCGTGGTGCCCATCTTTTTGATGCTGCGGGACAGCGATGTGTGGCTGAAAGGCCATTTTGGCAGCGGCTTTCTGCTGAACAATCTGGTGGTGCTGGCGGTGGTATACGCCGCCACCGCGCTGCCCTTACCATCTACCTGCTGTCGGGCTACTTTGCCACCCTGCCCCACGATTTTGAGGCGGCCTACATCGACGGTGCGAGCTATTTCTCCACCATGACTGGCATCATCTTCCCCATGGCAAAGCCGTCCATCATCACCATTATCCTGTTCAACTTCCTGTCCTTCTGGAACGAGTATATCATTTCCATGACCCTCATGAGTTCTACCAGCGCACCCCGCACCCTGCCGGTCGGCCTGCTGAACCTGATGCAGGCCCAGCAGAGTGCGGCGCAGTACGGCACCATGTATGCCGGTTTAGTGCTGGTGATGCTGCCCACCCTGATTTTGTACATCTGCGTGCAGCGGCAGCTGACGCAGGGCATGACCGTGGGCGGTCTGAAGGGTAAGGTGACAAACGATGAAAGCATTCTGGAAAAACAATCCTGCCGTGCGCATCGTGCTGATGATCGTGCTGTTTGTGCTGTCCATTGCACTGGTGGTCGCAGGCTGGAAAATGACCGGGCAGCTGGCTGGTCTTGGCATTATGCTCTTGGGCGTGGCGTTGCTGCTGGCAGTGCTGGCCATCTACAATGCGACCTATCAGGATTGAGGATAAAGAGAGGTAAAGGAGAATCCCTATGGATGAAACAAGAAAGTCCGGGCGCGTGACAATCCCCACCGACTTGGACGTGGTGCCCGAAACGCTGGAAATTCTGAAAAAGTGGGGTGCAGACGCCATCCGCGACTGCGACGGCACCGACTTTCCGCAGCAGCTGAAGGATGCCGATGCAAAGATCTACTCCACCTATTATACCACCCGCAAGGACAACGCATGGGCCAAGGCGAACCCGGACGAGGTACAGCAGTGCTACATCATGACCGGCTTCTACACCGCTCCCGGCGACACCGTGACCATCCCGCTGATGAAGGGCATCAGCCCGGAGCTGATGCAGGTGAACACCAACGATGACATCACCCGCTGGTGGGAGGTCATGGACCGAACCACCGGCCAGCCCGTGCCGCCGGAAAAGTGGAGCTATGCGGACGGCAGCGTGACCGTGCAGGCCGTGCCGTTCCATGAATATACGGTCAGCTTTCTGGCCTACCTCATCTGGGATCCGGTACACATGTACAATGCCACCACCAACGGATGGACGAACTTTGAGCATCATATCACCTTTGATGTCCGTCAGCCCAAGACCCACAAGTATTCGATGGAACGTCTGCGGAAGTTCATCCAGGAGCATCCGTATGTGAACGTCATCCGCTACACCACCTTCTTCCACCAGTTCACCCTGATCTTCGACGAGCTGAAGCGGGAGAAGTTCGTGGACTGGTATGGCTATTCTGCTTCGGTCAGCCCCTACATCCTGAATCAGTTCGAGCAGGAGGTGGGCTACAAGTTCCGCCCGGAGTACATCATCGATCAGGGCTACTATAACAACCAGTACCGGGTGCCCAGCAAGGAATTCCGGGATTTTCAGGCCTTCCAGCGCCGCGAGGTGGCAAAGCTTGCCAAGGAGATGGTGGACATCACCCACGCGTGCGGGTGCGAAGCCATGATGTTCCTCGGCGATCACTGGATCGGCACCGAACCTTTCATGCCGGAGTTCAAGACCATCGGACTGGATGCCGTGGTGGGCAGCGTGGGCAACGGCTCCACCCTGCGCCTGATCTCTGACATTGAGGGCGTGAAGTACACCGAGGGCCGTTTCCTGCCGTACTTCTTCCCGGATACCTTCCACGAGGGGGGCGACCCGGTGCGGGAAGCCAAGGAGAACTGGGTTACAGCCCGCCGCGCTATCCTGCGCAAGCCCATCGACCGCATCGGCTATGGCGGCTATCTGAAACTGGCCTTGCAGTTCCCGGAGTTCGTGGACTACGTGGAGAGCGTCTGCAACGAGTTCCGCGAACTGTACGAGAACATCAAGGGTACCACACCCTACTGTGTCAAGCGAGTGGCCGTGCTGAACTGTTGGGGTAAAATGCGGGCTTGGGGCTGTCACATGGTGCATCACGCCCTCTATTACAAGCAGAACTATAGCTATGCCGGTGTCATTGAGATGCTGTCCGGTGCGCCCTTTGATGTGAAGTTTATCAGCTTTGAGGATATCAAGAACGACCCGCATCTGCTGGATTCGTTGGATGTCATTATCAATGTCGGCGATGCCGACACCGCACACACCGGCGGCATCTGGTGGAAGACCCGGAGATTTCCTCCGCTATCCGCAAGTTCGTCTGGAACGGCGGCGGCTTTATCGGCGTGGGTGAGCCTTCCGGTCACCCGTATCAGGGCCACATTCTCCAGCTTGCCACTGTGCTGGGCGTGGAGGAAGAAAACGGCTTCACCCTGAACTACGACAAGTACAACTGGGAGGAGCACCCCGACCACTTTATCCTGCAGGACGCCGACCAGCCCGTGGACTTTGGCGAGGGCAAAAAGAACATCTACGCCCTCGAAGGCACCGGTGCTGGTGCAGCGGAACAAGGAAGTGCAGATGGCCGCCCACGACTTTGGCAAGGGGCGTGCCGTGTACATCAGCGGCGTGCCGTACAGCTTTGCCAACAGCCGTACCCTGTACCGTGCTATCCTGTGGAGCGCCCACAGTGAGGAAGAGCTGCATACATGGTTCAGCTCCAACTACAACGTGGAGGTGCACGCCTACGTCAAAAACGGCAAATACTGCGTGGTGAACAACACCTACCAGCCCCAGGATACCACCGTTTACACCACCGGCGGCAGCAGCTTTGCGCTGCATCTGGACGCAAACGAGATCAAGTGGTATGAGATCTAAGTTCTCCTTTTCATAAACGAACACAACGGGCAGCTCTGTTACCAGAGCCGCCCGTTGTGTTTGCTGTATCTGCCGATAACTCAACCTGTGTCAATCGAACGCTGCAATGGAGATGGCTGGAAACGCAGAAATTCAGTAATGCGAGCGTAATAGACCTGCAAAAAGAAACTGCCCGTGCGAGTATGCGTAAGATGGTGAAACACTTACTGAAAAAATTTAAGTATCCACCGGTGGCATATGATACGGCAATCAGCACGGTCATTAGCCAGTGTGAGATGTGAACTGACAACATGGTAGTATGAATTGTATGAAATGTCGTTGATTTGTGCTTGACAATCGGATTCCTTTTCTGTAAAATGATTTTAGAAAATACTATTATTGAAAATACGAAAGGCTGTTTTATGGGCAAGATGATCTTAGATGACCTCCGCAAGCGTCTGGAACGTCTGGACGAAGACGCCGATCTGATGATCGACAATAACGACCGCTATCAGATGGTGATTGTAGGCGGCAGTGCGTTTATTTTGCTGGGCAAGCTGACCCGCGCTACTCATGACATTGATGCCTTGAGTGTTCCGAAAGAACTGTATAGCTTGCTCGGCAAGTACGACATCAACACCGATGTGGAAGCTTACATCGACAATTTCCCGTATAACTTCCAAGACCGGCTCCAGCCGCTGCCCTTTGGTGGAACAAAGGTACAGTTCTACACACCCAGTCTGGAGGATTTGGTGATTGCAAAGCTCTGCTCGTTCCGGGATACTGACAAGGCAGACGTAGAGAGCGAAGCTGTGCGGAACTCTTTGGATTGGGACTTGCTGGAACACCTTGCAACGGATGAAGATGAACTGAAAGCCAGCATCTTGAACGATTGGCGGTATCGGGATTTTTATATCCGTTATCAGGAGTATGTGGAGAGGTGGAGACCATGCGAAAGCTGACATTTGAGGGCTTCTTGAAGCAGTATGTGGCAGAACTTTCCGGGGTGCAGACGGCAAGCGTCCATAAACTTGCAGCTTGTCTAAATGAAAATCCCCGCTTGAAAGAACCGCTGTTTCTCTATGCTTTGGCCTATGATAAAGTGGATTTATTGCTCCACTATACTGCAAACAGCACGGTCGTTGCGGAATATGAGCGGCTTTCTAATCGCTACTTGCTGGCGAAAATGCTGCTGCTCTTGGAAAAACAATCACCAGAATTGCCGGAAGGCTATTTGAAGGTTTGGCGCAGTTATTGTTCGGTGCGGGATGCCGTCCTTGCAGACAATGACACGAAAAAACTGATCCATCGCCGGGTATTGGAACTTCAACAGAAAAAGAAACTGACGAATTATCGTCTTTACACGGACTTGAAACTAAACCCCGGAAACGTAAATGCATGGCTCAAACACAACGATTCCAGCAAAATGAGCCTTGACTGTGCACGGCAGATTTACAAGTATGCAAAAAGCTACTCGTCTGTTCGATAAGAAAAAGGAAGTGAGTCTATGACTGCCGTAATTTACGCTCGCTATTCATCGGATAACCAGCGTGAAGAATCCATTGAAGGCCAGATTCGGGAATGCACGGCTTATGCGGAAAAGAACGACATCACGGTCATCAAGCACTACATTGACCGTGCATTCTCTGCCAAAACGGACAACCGCCCGGAGTTCCAGCAGATGATCAAAGACAGCGGCAAAAAGCTGTTTGATGTTGTTCTCGTCTGGAAATTTGACCGCTTTGCCCGGAATCGTTTTGATAGCGCAAACTATAAGATGATTCTGAAAAAGAACGGTGTCCACCTGATCTCCGTTATGGAACCCATTGCCGAGGGCTCACAGGGCATTCTGGTGGAAACCCTTCTAGAGGGTATGGCAGAATACTATTCGGCAGAGCTGTCCGAAAAAGTGATTCGTGGTCAGACCGAGAACGCCTTGAAGGGAAAGTGCACTGGCGGTACGGGAACCATCGGCTATAAAATCGACGGTGACAAGTTCTATCATCTTGACCCGTTGACCGCTCCGCTGGTGCTGGAAGCCTTTCAGCGGTATGACAACGGTGATAAGATGGTGGAAATCGTAAGCTTCCTCAACGATAAGGGCGTCCGCAATATGCTGGGCGGCAAAATGACCCACAGTAGTGTGAACACCATGTTGAAGAACCGCCGGTACATTGGAGAATTGTCTTTCCGGGACATCGTTGTGCCGGATGCAATTCCGGTTATTGTTCGAAAGACCTGTTTGACCGGGTGCAGAAGCGTCTGGATAAGAATAAGCGTGCCCCTGCCTGTGGCAAGGCAGACGAGGAATATCTGCTGACCACCAAGCTGCTCTGCGGCAAGTGTGGTGCGCTGATGTTCGGCGAAAGCGGAACCAGTGCCACCGGACGCACCTACTATTATTATAAATGCGCCAACGTCAAGCGCCGCAAGGGCTGCAATAAAAAGACCGTGCAGAAGGACTGGCTGGAAGATCTGGTCGTCCGGGAGACCATGAAGCTGATTCAGGACGATGCGGTAATCGACAAGATCGTTCAACTGGTCATGGATGTACAGAACCAGGAGAATACCGCGATCCCTCTGCTGGAAAAGCAACTGCGAGAGGTTAACAAAAAGCTGGACAACCTGATGAAGGCGATCGAGGACGGCTTGTACACCCGGACAACGAAAGAGCGTCTGGAAGCGCTGGAAATCCAGAAAGATGAGCTGACTGTAAAAATCGCAGATGAAAAATTGAAGAAGCCCAGCTTCAATGAGGATTTCATCCGATTCTGGCTGATGAAATTCAGAAAGTTCGATATTTCGCAGAAAAAGCAGCGGAAGCGCTGATTGAAATTTTTATAAATGCCATTTTCCTGTACGATGACCGGATGCTAATCACGTTCAACTACAAGGATGGAACCCAAACTGTCCGTTTTGAGGACACTTTGACCGCCGATGGGGTAGAAGGAAAAAGTTCGGATTTGTCTGGCTCTGCTGGACCAAGAGCCAGCAGATTTATCTGCTGGCTTTTTGCTAACAAAAGGCCGGGGCAGGGGAGAACCCTCTGTCCCGGCCTTTCTGCGCGATGCGGGGGCCGTCAGCCCTCCATCTTGCGCTCCACGAAGTCGCCCACCATCTTGTCCAGCTGGCTCACGGCGTGCTCGGCACCTTTGGCGATCTTGCGGGCGGTGCGGCGCATCTGGCGCTGGCTTGTGTTGGTGGCCATGACGCCGGCGGCGCCCAGTGCGGCACCGGCGGCCATGCCGATCAGGAGCGGGGCAGTGGAGCTTGTGTGTTCGTTTTTCATAGGAGGCACTCCCTTCGAATCAAAATTTTTGGGCTGCGAGGATAGTATTTCCACCAAAGGATTCACTATACGCTTTTTTTGTGCAGGAAAATGTGGTATACTGTATGATATGCTGATAAACTGGGCCGGTTATGGGCTGGCTTGGTTTATGGGAAAAGGCATATTCTGCGAAGGAGGTTTCTTTTTTGCTGAAGATAACGGAACCGAAAAAAGTTCTCTGCATCCATGACCTTTCCGGTGTGGGACGCTGCAGTCTGGCGGTCATCCTGCCGGTGCTCAGCGTTATGGGCATCCAGCCGGTGGCACTGCCCACGGTGGTGCTCTCCACCCACACCGGCGGCTTCGGGACACCGGCCCGTCTGGACGGCTGCGCCTACGGCGAGGCCGCACTGGAACATTACCGGGAGCTGGGGCTGAGCTTCGACTGCATTTACACTGGCTATCTCGGAGGCGAGGAGCAGGCCGCGCTGGCCGAAAAGGCCTTTGACCTCTGGCCATCGGCCTATAAGGTGGTAGACCCCGTGATGGGCGACAACGGAAAGGCTTACTCTACCGTGACCCCGGCCTTCATCGACCGGATGCGGCAGCTCTGCCGCCGGGCCGACCTCATCCTGCCCAACGCCACCGAGGCCGGTCTGCTGCTGAAAAGAGCTGCCCGCCCAGCTGGACGAGGGAAGCGCCCGGGCGCTGGCCGACGAGCTGGCGGCGTCGCTGACCCCAACGTGGTGGTCACCGGCCTGCAGCTGGACAAGTACATCGCCTGCGCCGGTGCAGGCCGCGACCGCTTCGTGGTCAAGAAGCTGCATATTGCCCGCAGCTTCCCCGGCACGGGCGACCTCTACGGTGCGGTGCTCATCGGCTCGCTCATCAGGGCAACGCCCTGAGCGCGGCGGCAGACAATGCGGCAGAGTTCGTGGCGCTGGCCATCCAGAAAACGCCCTGCGACCAGGACACCCGCTTCGGCGTCTGGTTCGAGCCGCTGCTGCCCCGCCTGTGTCCGATGCGGGAGGAGTAAACAGCGATGAGTGAAAAACCGACCCTGAACATCGTTCTGGTGGAGCCGCGCATCCCTCAGAACACCGGCAACGTGGCCCGCACCTGTGCCTGCACGGCCTGCCGCCTCCATCTGGTGGGGCCGATGGGCTTTGCCATCGACGATAAGAAGCTCAAGCACGCCGGGCTGGATTACTGGCACTATCTGGACATCAGCTACTACGACAGTCTGGATGACTTCTTCTCGAAGAACGATGGGCCTTTCTACTACTTTACGACCAAAGCGCCCCAGCGCTACACCGACATCGCCTACCCGGACGGGGCATACCTCGTGTTCGGGCGGGAAGATGCCGGTCTGCCGGAAGCGCTGCTGGCAGCCAATCAGGAGCACTGCATCCGGATGCCCATGCGGGACACCTGCCGCAGCCTGAACCTGTCCAACAGCGTCGCCGTGGGCGTATACGAGGTACTGCGCCAGTGGGACTTCCCTGAGCTGCTGGACCACGGCCACCTGCGAGACTACGAATGGAAATGAGGAACACTATGAGCAAAATTGCGATTTTGACCGACTCCTCCTGCGACATCCCGCAGGAGCTGGCCGAGAAATACGGCATCGACATTATGGGCTTCCACATCCTGCTGGACGACGAAGACATCGTGGAGCGTGAAAAGTACACCCCCGAGGAGTTCTACGACAAGATGCGCGCCGCCAAGGGCATCCCCTCCACGGCTGCCATCACCCCCATCCAGTTCTGTGAAATACTGCCAGTATGTGGATGAGGGTTACACCGATGTGATCCATATCCCCATCAACCGCTCCGGTTCTTCCACCTACAACAACGCCGTCATGGCGCAGGGGATGCTGCGGGAGGAGCGCCCGGAACACCACCTGAACATCCATCTGCTCGACCCCCACACCTACTCGATGGTGTTCGGCTGGTATCTGTGCGAGATGGCCCGCAAGCTGCAGAACGGCGCGGAGCTCCGCCACGTCATCAGCGAGTTTGAGACCCAGATGAACAAGATGGAGGTCATCCTCGGACCCTACAGCCTCAAGCAGATGAAGAAGAGCGGCCGCATCTCTGCCGCCGCCGCGGTCATGGGCGAGCTGATGGGCATTCGTCCCATCATCACCCTCATCGACGGCAAGACCAGGGTGGAGAGCAAGGTGCGCGGCGACGACAAGGTCATCCCGCCATGATCGACCTGTGCAAAAGCGCACCGAGGGCGTGGAGGACTTCGATTATATGATCGGCCACACCTCCATCCCCAGGCCGCTGAGCTGGAAAAAGCCTGCCGCAAAGCCTTCGGCAAGGCTCCGCTCACTACCTTCAATCTGGGCGGCGTCGTCTCGGCCAACACCGGCCCCGACACCCTTGCGCTGGTCTATGTGGGCAAGCCCGGGACTGAGCATATCACGGAAAGACTGCTGCTGTGCGGCAGTCTTTTTTCGTATCGCCGTTGCATTCCGGCCCAAACTATGGTATAATTCTTCACGCTGTGCCTGCGGGTACGGCTCCTTAAAGAGCAACTTAGGATTTTAGGCTCCCCGGCGTGTCTCGAACCATGCCGGGCCAAACCCACGGGGCTGGCGGTCCCCGCGCGGTCAAAATCAAACCGCTGGAGTTATGCTATGAAAAATCAGAACCTTTCCGTCCGTAAACTGGCCCGCTGCGGCATGGTCGCAGCAGCACGTCGTGCTCTGCATGGCACTGCAGCCGTTCTCTTACGGCGCGGTGCAGGTGCGTGGCCGAGGCGCTCTGCCTGCTGCCCGTGTTCGGTGCCGAGTACATTTTCGGCGTGGTGCTGGGCTGCTTCCTGGCGAACCTGCTGGGCTCCACCATCGTGGACGTCATCTTCGGCACTCTGGCCACCCTGCTGGCCTGCCTCGTGACCTACAAGCTGCGGAACATCCGCTTCAAGGGTCTGGCCCTTGCGGCCTCTCTGCCCCGGTGGTCTTCAATGCCGTCATCATCGGCATCGAGATCGCGGTGATGTTCCCGGACCCCTCTTCCAGCGCACCCCTCTGGCTGGCCTGCGTCACCAACGGCATCTCCGTGGGCATCGGTGAGCTCATCAGCTGCACCGTGCTGGGCGTTCTGCTGGTCCGCATCATCGAGGCAAGCCCGGCGGTCAGGAAGGTCTTCGAGTCCTGAACCTGATCCCTTCCGGCGGGCGGGCCTGATCGAGCAGGCCCTCTGCCGGGGCATGAAAGGCTATTTTATCGGGTTGCTCGGCCTTTCGGACGATCGATATAGAACGGCGAAGCGCCGCACGGGAAACTGTGCGGCGCTTTTTCTGCCCCTGACTTTACAACAATGAAGTGTTTTATTATAAAGCATGGAAAGGAAGCCTGCCTGCAGTTCCGGCGCAAATTCTGATGCGCGGAGAGGGGAGAGGGCAGGCGGAACGGAATACATGGAAAAAGACCTCACCAGCGGCAGCGTGCTGAAAAACATCTTCACCTTCTCGCTGCCTTATCTGCTCTCGTACTTTTGCAGACCCTCTACGGCATGGCAGACCTCTTCATCATCGGCCGGTTCGAGGGGTGGCAAGCACCACAGCTGTCTCCATGGGCAGTCAGGTGATGCATATGATCACTGTGATATTGGTGGGCGTGGCGATGGGTACCACCGTCTGCATCGGCCGGTCCGTGGGCGCAGGCGACAAAAAGCAGGCCGCGAAGGTCATCGGCAACACCGTCACCCTCTTTATGGTGGGCTCTGTAGTGCTGGCGGCGGCGCTTGTGGGCCTCGTGGACCCCATCGTCCGGCTCATCTCTACCCCGGAGGAGGCCGTGGCCGGTACGACGGCCTACCTCACCATCTGCTTCATCGGCATCCCCTGCATCACAGCCTATAACGTACTGGCGTCGATTTTCCGGGGGATGGGCGACTCCCGAAGCCCCATGTACTTCATCGCCGCGGCCTGTGTGGTGAACATCGGGCTGGACTTCTTCTTCATGGGGCGCTCCGTCTCGGCCCGGCAGGCGCAGCACTTGGCACGACGCTCTCGCAGGCCGTGAGCGTTTTGCTGGCCCTCTGCGTCATTTTGAAGCGCAGGAGCATCAGACTGTCGAAAAGCGATTTTTGCCCCCGGAAGGCCACGATGAAAGACATCCTTTCCATCGGTCTGCCGGTGGCGGCGCAGGACGGCTTTATTCAGGTGTCCTTCATGCTCATCACCATCATGGCGAACCAGCGCGGCCTAACCGACGCGGCGGCGGTGGGCATCGTGGAAAAGATCATCAGCTTCCTCTTCCTCGTCCCCAGCTCCATGCTCTCCACCGTGTCGGCGCTGGGCGCCCAGAACATCGGCGCGGGCAAGTACGACCGGACGGACGACATCCTCCGGTACGCCATCGCCATCGGCGTGGGCTTCGGTGCGGTGATGGCCCTTCTGATGCAGTTCATCGCCCCAGTATGGTGCGGCCCTTCACCTCCGATGAGGCTGTTGTGCTGGCCGGTGCGGCCTACATCCGCAGCTACATCTTCGATTGCCTGTTCGCGGGCATCCAGTTCAGCTTCAGCGGCTATTTCTGCGCCTGGGGCAGGTCGGGGCTGTCGTTTCTGCACAACACCCTCTCCATCCTGCTGGTGCGTGTGCCGGGCGCATGGCTGGCCTGCCGGTTCTTCCCTCAGACCCTCGTGCCGATGGGTCTTGCCCCGGCCTGCGGCTCGCTGTTCTCCAGCATCGTCTGCGTCCTGCTTTACCGCTGGATGAAGAGTCAGAATAAACCCACAGGGAACAAGGATTGAGTCCACGCCGAAACGTGGTAGAATAATATTACCAGTGAAACATTAGGGATTTCACACAAAGAAACGAAAGAGCGCTGATTCTACTGCGCGTCGGTTGCACGGGAGGGTGCGGACCGGTACAATGAAGCCAGAAACGGACGAAGAACGTCTGACAGGAGGCAAAACGTATGTACGAACTGGACAAGGCCGCATTCGGCCATTTTCTGGCACAGCTGCGCAGAGAAAAAGGGATGACCCAGAAGGAGCTTGCCGCGACGCTGTACGTGTCCGACAAGGCCGTCAGCAAGTGGGAACGGGGACTGAGTGTGCCGGACATCTCGCTGTTGGTGCCGCTGGCCGAGCAGCTGAACGTAACGGTGGCTGAGCTTCTGCAGGGACGCCGGGTAGAGGAGGAACAGCGCTTCACCCGCGAGGAGACCGAAGAACTTATCCGCAAGGCGCTGACCTTTTCGGCAGAGCCGCCGGAGCGCCGTCAGGCGCGGACGAAGAAGTATCTGCCGGTGTATGTCATCTGCTGCGTGCTGGGCGTCGCAGAAGCGCTGGCCGTCTGGGCGGCGGGACTGGCCGACATCGAGGGAGCGCTGGCTCTGCTCATCATCGGTGTGGTTTTCGGCGTCGTCTACGGGGCATATGCCATGTTCTGGATGGCCGAGACCCTGCCCCGCTACTACGACGAGAACCGCATCTGCAACTTTGCACAGGGTGCGTTCCACATCCACATCCCGGGCATCTATTACAACAACCGAAACTGGAAGCACGTCCTGCGGGCGTTCCGGGTCTGGTCGATGGTGTCGCTGGTGCTGGTGCCGCCCTGCACGGCGGGGCAGTTTTGTTGAGCGTGTCACCGGCTGGCAGGTGTGGGTCGCGGTGCTGGTGGTGTATATCGCCTCGCTGTTCGGGGCTATCGTGATACCGGCGAAGAGGTTTGAGTGAGGGAGAGGTTTTCCTTCCCTCTGAGACCCGCATATTATCTGGCGAAGTGGGAAATTAAGAACGTATCATCGCTTGAAAAGCCACTTCGCCAAGGTGGCGGAATGGCGGCTGGCGAACTGACCTCACTTCGCCAAAGAGGCCACTTCGCCAAGTTGGCGAAGTGTGAAAAAATAGCATAGCTATATTGTTTATTTGCCACTTCGCCACATAATTTACTACAGTATACAGGAGAAACTTACATGCTCAAGGATTCACAGCTCGACCTCTGCGGACGGGTGGATTTTGCCCGCACGACACCGCTGCTGGCGCGGGACGAGGCGTTCTCGTTTGCCTGCGCAGGCTGCGGCGGCTGCTGCCGGGGGCGGAGGACATCGTGCTGTCGGGCTTCGACCTCTGGCGAATCGCGGGTCGGCTGCGCCTGCCGCCCCAGACCGTGGCCCGGGCCTTCTGCCGCGCGTCTATCGGGCAGGTGAGCCATCTGCCGGTGCTGCGGCTGGCCCCCGTGAAGGAGGAGCGGAACAACTGCCCTTTCCTCACCGAGAACCACTGCGCCATCCACGACGCCGAACCGCTGGTCTGCGCCCTCTACCCGCTGGCGCAGGAGATCAGCAGGGAAGGGGAGGTGAGCTATTTTTGCAGCCCACCGGCTGCGGAGGGCGTGTCATCGAAGCCAAAGTGGAGGACTATCTGGCCCGCTACGACGTCCCTGCCCGGGAAAAGACCGACGTCCGCTGGGCGCAGACCTGCATGGACCTGGAAGACGTGGTGGAGCCGCTGGACGCCGCCCTTGAGCCGCCCCTGCGCCGCCGGATGCAGGCGAAGCTCTGGCAGGCACTCTATTTTAAGTTCGACTATGAGAAAGAGTACCTCCCTCAGCTGGAAGAAAACCTCGTCTGGCTGGGCGCAGAGCTGCAAAAACTGACGGACTATCAGCAGAGAAGAAACACCTATCGAAAAAAGTGATAGATATATTCATTTTAATAGATAATTAGAACCGAAACGGCGTTGCCATCGGAGGGAAATCGTGATATACTTCACGAGTGTAAAGCAGAGGCTCTCTGCTGGACATTCAAATGCTTTTCGGCGCGGCGTCCTGTTGCCGCGTAGATGGAAAAATGAGGGAGTAATCATTATGCGTAAAATCACTCGTCGTTCGTTTCTGGCTGCTGCCGCTGTCTGCGGCGCTGCTGCTGCCCTGACCGCCTGCGGCGGCTCTTCTGCATCCTCCACGGCGGCTGCTTCTTCTGTGGCATCTTCTGCCGCAGCCGGCTCCGCTGCCGCTTCCGGCGACACCTACACCATCGGCATCTGCCAGCTGGTGCAGCACGCCGCTCTGGACGCTGCAACACAGGGCTTTGAGGACGCTCTGACCGCAGAGTTCGGCGACAACGTGAAGTTCGACTTCCAGAACGCACAGGGTGACTCCGCTACCTGCGCCACCATCGCCAACGGCTTCGTTTCCTCCGGCGTTGACCTCATCATGGCAAACGCCACCCCCGCTCTGCAGGCTGCACAGTCTGCCACCAACGAGATCCCCGTTCTGGGTACTTCCGTCACCGAGTACGGCGTGGCTCTGGGCCTGACCGACTTCTCCGGCACCGTCGGCGGCAACATCTCCGGCACCTCTGATTTGGCTCCGCTGGACCAGCAGGCCGATATGATCGTGGAGTGGATGCCCGACGCCAAGAAGGTCGGCCTGCTGTACTGCTCCGCTGAGGCCAACAGCCAGTATCAGGTGGACGAGGTCCAGAAGTATCTGGAGGCCAAGGGCGTCACCGCGACTCAGTACGCTTTCTCCGACTCCAACGACCTGTCTTCCGTCTGCCAGAAGGCCGCTGACGAGAACGACGCTCTGTATGTCCCCACCGACAACACCGTCGCTGCCAACACCGGCATCGTGGACGGCATCTGCCGCCCGGCCAAGAAGCCCGTCTTCGCCGGTGAGGAGGGCATCTGCTCCGGCTGCGGCGTGGCCACCCTCTCCATCAGCTACTACGATCTGGGCTACACCACCGGCGAGATGGCTGTCAAGATCCTGAAGGGCGAGTCCAATGTCTCCGATATGCCCATTGAGTACACCGATGTGACCAAGAAGTACAACAAGACCATCTGCGACGACCTGGGCCTGACCGTTCCCGAAGGCTATGAGGCCATCGAGGGCTGATAAGGGATAACCTCTCCGTCACACCTGACGGTGCCACCTCCTATCGAGGGAGGCCTTGGCATAGCGGAAAGCCTCATCTCTTCGCCAGAGGCTCCCCTACTAGGGGAGCTGTCGAGCGGCAGCGAGACTGAGAGGTTTAACCACTAAAAAAACAGCGGAGAAGAGCGGTTTTCTCGCTCTTCTCCGCTTTCCATCAAACGGGTCTATAAAAAAGTGTAATTTAGGAGGAATCATTTTGGAAATGCTTGCAAGACTGGCGAAGCTGCTCGGTCCTCTGCCGGGTGCGTGCGCACAGGGCCTCATCTGGGGCATTATGGCCATCGGCGTCTACCTCACCTATCGCATCCTTGATGTGGCGGACCTGACCGTGGACGGCTCCTTCGGCACCGGCGGCGCAGTCTGCGTCATGTGCCTGCTCTCGGGCCAGAACATCTGGGTGTCCCTGCTGGCTGCTGTGCTGGCGGGCCTCGCCACCGGCCTTGTCACCGGCCTGCTCCACACTTTTATGGGCATCCCGGCCATCCTGTCCGGCATCCTGACTCAGCTGGCCCTCTACTCCATCAACCTGAAGATCATGGGCAAGGCCAACCAGTCCATCAACGTGGACAAGTATGACCTGCTCATCTCCCTGCGCTGGGTCAAGGAGTTCGCGCTCCACAACCCCATCATCATGGTCATTCTGGTGTCGGCTGTGGTCATCGCCGTGCTGTACTGGTTCTTCGGCACCGAGCTGGGCTGCGCCATCCGCGCCACCGGTTCCAACCCCGCTATGTCCCGCGCACAGGGCATCAACACCAACTTCAACATCGTGCTGGGTCTGGCCGTCTCCAACGCTCTGGTGGCGCTGTCCGGCGCTCTGCTGAGCCAGTATCAGGGCTTTGCGGATGTCGGCATGGGCCGCGGCGCGATCGTCATCGGCCTGGCAGCTGTCATCATCGGTGAGGCTGTGTTTGGCCGCATCTTCCACAACTTCGCCCTCAAGATGGTCTCCGTTTCTCTGGGTGCCATCATCTACTACATCGTCATCCAGCTGGTGCTGACCCTCGGCTTTGACGCAAACCTGTTAAAGCTGCTGAGCGCATCCGTTGTGGCTGTCTTCCTCGCCGTGCCGTACTGGAAGGGCAGATGCCTGCGGCGGCCAAGGAGGGCGCAAACAATGCTTGAGATACAAAATGTTTCCAAGACCTTCAACGCAGGCACCGTCAACGAGAAGACGGCCCTGAACGGCCTGAACCTGAAGCTGAATGAGGGCGACTTCGTCACTGTCATCGGTGGCAACGGTGCAGGCAAGTCTACCATGCTGAACGCCGTCGCCGGCGTCTGGCCCGTGGACTGCGGCAAGATCATCATCGACGGCGTGGACGTCACCCGTCTGAGCGAGCATCAGCGCGCCGCCTACATTGGCCGCGTCTTTCAGGACCCCATGACCGGCACTGCCGCTACCATGCAGATCGAAGAGAACCTCGCCCTTGCCGCCCGCCGCGGCAAGCCCCGTACCCTCCGCATCGGCATCACCAGGGCGGAGCGGGAGCAGTACCGTGAACTGCTCAAGAGCCTCGATCTGGGCCTCGAGAACCGTCTGACCGCCCGTGTGGGCCTGCTGTCCGGCGGCCAGCGTCAGGCGCTGACCCTCCTGATGGCCACCATGAACAAGCCCAAGCTCCTGCTGCTGGACGAGCACACCGCCGCCCTCGACCCCAAGACCGCCCTCAAGGTGCTGACCCTCTCGGCGAAGATCGTCGAGGAGAACCACCTGACCACCATGATGATCACCCACAACATGAAGGACGCCATCAAGTACGGCAACCGCCTCATCATGATGCACGAGGGCCACATCATCTATGATGTCTCCGGCGAGGAGAAGAAGAACCTGCAGGTCTCCGACCTGCTGGCAAAGTTCAGATCGCCAGCGGCGGTGAGTTTGCAAATGACAGAATGATCTTGTCCTAATAAGGAGCCCGGGTTGCGGCTCCCAGCGTCTGCTTCGCTGCCGCTCGCATCCTGCTGGCCGCGGCCCCAACAGCTCCTCCCTGTTTCCGCCACTGGCGGCGGTCGTCGCTGTTGCTTTTTTCTCCTGAACTTCACTTTCCTGATTTACAAAACAGGCCGAATCGTCTATAATAAAGGACGGCGGCCTGTTTTTGTGCAAAAACGGCCAAATCTAAGCACTGGGAGGAAATGCTGTGCTCATTCAACTCATCGAGGGCGTCTACCGCCTGTTGTGGGGCGACCTGCTCACCCTGCATCTGGGAAACGTGACCCTCAGTCTTTCGTTTATGGTCATCCTGCTGCTGACGGCGGGGTGTTCTTCACCCTGCGCACGAGGCTTCTGCCGGTGCGGCTGTTCCGGGATATGCTGGCGGCGGTCTGCGAGAAGAACGACAAGGGCAGCGGCCTCTCGTCCTTCCAGACGCTGGTGGTGTCCACGGCCACCCGGGTGGGCATGGGCAATCTGGTAGGCGTCGTGGCGGCGCTGTCTGTGGGCGGTGCAGGCGCGGTGTTCTGGATGTGGGTGACGGCGCTGCTGGGCGCATCCACTTCTTTGTGGAGTCCACGCTGGCCCAGAAATACAAGCAGCCCGACCACCTTTACGGCGGCTGGCGGGGCGGCCCGGCCTACTATCTCCACCCTCGCGGAGGCAGGGCAGGAAGCTCCGCTGCTCGGTGGCGGCCTGCCTGTTCGCCGTGTCGGGCCTCATCTGCTGGTGCGGCATCAGTCAGGTGGTCAGCAACTCGGTGAGCGAGGCGTTCCAGAATGCGTTCTCCATCCCGCCGCTGGTCACGACGCTGGTGCTGACGGCGCTTGCGGCGGTCATCGTCCTGCGGAAGGAGGCCACCGTCAAGAGCCTCGACGTCATCGTCCCTATCATGGCGGGCTGCTACTTCGTCATGACCCTCTGGATCATCCTCACCCATCTGCCCCAGCTGCCCGGTGTCTTCGTCCGCATTTTCTCGGAGGCACTGGGCCTGCGTCAGGCCGTGGGCGGCGGCTTTGGCGCTGTGGTGATGAACGGCATCAAGCGGGGCCTCTTCTCCAACGAGGCCGGTTCCGGTTCGGCCCCTGCGCCGCTGCTGCTGCTGAGTGCGACGACCCCGTGAAGATGGGCCTCGTGCAGGCGCTGGGCGTCCTCATCGACACCATCGTCATCTGCAGCTGCACGGCCTTCGTGATGCTGCTGGCTCCCGAGCGTGACGAGCGGCCTGCAGGGCATGAACCTTTTGCAGGCGGCGATGCAGTACCATCTGGGCAGTTTCGGCGTCGTCTTTATCGCAGTGACGCTGGCACTGTTCAGCTTCTCTACTTTTATCGGCATCCTCTACTACGCCCGCTGCAACGTGGCCTATCTCTTCGGCGACAGCTGGTTCTGGCAGACGGCCTACAAGGTGCTGGCGCTGGTGATGCTGGTCGTCGGCGGTATGCAGGCCTACACTGTGGTGTGGGACCTCGGCGACGTGGGCATCGGCCTGATGACCATATTCAATATGCTGGCCCTCTACCCGCTGTCGGGCGAGGCACTGACCGCCCTGCGGGAGTACGAAGCCAAAAGAAACTCAAGTAAACAAAAGCCATCGGCCCAGACAGCCGATGGCTTTCGTTTTATGCGCGGTGACCCAGCCGCATTTTGAAGTCGTTGTAGCCGAAGCGTACCAGCTCCCGGCAGGTGCCGTCCTCAGCCAGCGCCCAGATGGGCGGCAGGGGCATTCCGTTGAAGGTGTTGTTCTTGCAGGTGGTGTAGATGGCCATGTCACCGAAGATGAGCCGGTCTCCCTCGGCAAGCGGGGCGTCGAAGCTGTAGTCTCCCACAACATCGCCCGCGAGGCAGGTCGGCCCGCCGAGGCGGATGGTGCAGGGCTTTTCGCCCGGCTCGCCCGCGTCCAGCAGGGGAGGGCGGTAGGGCATCTCGATGACGTCCGGGGTGTGGCAGGCCGCAGACATATCGAGGACGGCGAGGCTGGTGTCACCGTTCTGCAGAGTGTCCAGCACTGTGGTGACGAGATAGCCCGCGTTCAGCGCCCACGCCTCGCCCGGCTCCAGATAGACCTGTACGCCGTACTTCTCCTGCATCCGGGCAATGCAGGCTTCCAGCGCGGCAAGGTCATAGCCCGGGCGGGTGATATGGTGTCCGCCGCCAAAATTGAGCCATTTCAGCCCCGGCAGCAGGTCGCCGAATTTCTCTTCCACAGCGTCCAGCGTCACGGCCAGAGCGTCGGCGTCCTGCTCACAGAGGGTGTGGAAGTGCAGGCCGTCCAGCAGGGCGGCGAGGCCCGGCTGTTTTGCCAGAGCCGCGTCCCACTGGGCGCGGGTGGTGCCGAGACGGCTGCCCGGGGCGCAGGGGTCATAGATGGCATGGCCTTCCTGCGTGGAACGCTCCGGGTTGATGCGCAGACCGACGCTCTTGCCTGCTGCCTTGGCCGCAGGGCCGAACTTTGCCAACTGGGCCGGGGAGTTGAACACGATGTGGTCTGCGTAATCCAGAAGCTCGTTGAACTCGTCCACCCGGTAGGCGGCGCAGAAGACGTGGTTCTCCTTCTCGGGCAGCTCTTCCTTGCCCAGACGGCTCGTAGAGGCCGCTGGCCTCAGTGCCTGCGAGGTAGGGTGCGAGAAGCGGGTAGAGGTCGAAGTTGGAGAAAGCTTTCTGCGCTAATAAAATCTTGCAGCCCGTCCGCTGCTGGACCCCAGCAGAATTTCGCCGTTCCGGCGCAGCTGGGCCTCGTCCAGCAGGTAGCAGGGGGTGGGCAGGGATGCCAGTGCTTCCGCGGAGAGGTTCGCCAGCCCCGCGAAGGGCGGGCGCGTATCGACCAGCCGCATCAGTCCACCAGAGCCGGGCTGTGGCTCTCAGAGCGGGCAGGCCGTACTTGTCCAGTGCGTCCAGATACGGGTCCGGATCGAACTCTTCCACGGTGTGGACGCCCTTGGTGGTCCACTTGCCGGTCAGCAGCATCAGTGCGCCGCACATGGCCGGAACGCCGGTGGTGTAGCTGATGGCCTGAGAGCCGACTTCCTTGTAGCACTCCTGGTGGTCGCAGACGTTGTAGATGTAGTAGGTCTTTTCCTTGCCGTCCTTTTTGCCCGTGAAGATGCAGCCGATGTTGGTCTTGCCCTTGGTGCGGGGGCCGAGGCTGGCGGGATCAGGCAGGAGGGCTTTCAGGAACTGGATGGGGACGATCTCCTGCCCGTTGAAGTTGATGGGGGTGGTGGAGAGCATCCCCACGTCCTCGAGGCAGCGCATATGGTCGAGATAGCTCTGGCCGAAGGTCATGAAAAAGCGGATGCGCTTTGCCTCCGGGATGTTCTTTGCCAGAGACTCGATCTCCTCGTGATGGAGCAGGTACATATCCTTCTGGCCCACCTTGTCGAAATCGTACTCCCGCTTGATGCTCATGGCCGGGATCTCGACCCAATGGCCGTTCTCCCAGTAGCTGCCGGGGGCGGAGACTTCGCGGAGGTTGATTTCGGGGTTGAAGTTCGTGGCGAAAGCATAGCCGTGGTCGCCGCCGTTGCAGTCGAGGATGTCGATGGTGTCGATGGTGTCGAACTCGTGCTTCTTGGCGTAGGCGCAGTAAGCCTGGGTCACGCCCGGGTCGAAGCCGCTGCCCAGCAGGGCGGTGAGGCCGGCTTCCTCAAACTTTGGCGTAGGCCCACTGCCAGCTGTAGTCGAAGTAGGCGGAGAAGCCTGCCTCCTTGCAGCGCTTCTCATAGATGGCACGCCACGCGGGGTCGTCGGTGTTCTCCGGCTCGTAGTTGGCGGTGTCCATATAGTTGACGCCGCAGGCGAGGCAGGCGTCCATGATGGTCAGGTCCTGATAGGGCAGGGCGATGTTCATCACGAGGTCGGGCTGATAGCTCTTGATGAGGGCGATGACCTCGTCCACATGGTCGGCATCCACCTGTGCGGTGGTGATCTTGGTGGTGGTCAGGGGGGCCAGCTTTTCGGCCAGGGCGTCGCACTTGGACTTGGTGCGGCTGGCGATGCAGATGTCGGTGAACACTTCGGGGACCTGGCAGCACTTGTGGATGGCGACGGAGGCCACGCCGCCGCAGCCGATGATCAGAACTTTGCTCATGATGGTTTCTCCTTTATATCAAATTATTTTTTGTTAGACCTGAAACCCGGGCCAGCCCTTGTCGAGGGCGATCAGCAGCTCCCGCAGCACCTTGCAGGCCGTGGCCGTGGAGACGCCGGAGATGTCCAGCATGGGGCCAGCTCATTGAGGTCGGCGCCCACGATGTTGGCTTTGGACACGGTGCGGATGGCGTCCAGCAGCTGCAAAAAGCTCACGCCGCCGGCCTCGGGGGTACCGGTGCCGGGGAAGCAGGAGGGGTCGAGGCAGTCGAGGTCGATGGTGAGGTAGACCGGCTCTTTGGTGGCGCAGAGCTGTTCGGTGAGCTCGGCAAGGTCGGTAAAGTCGAACTTGTGCATCTCGGTATGCTGGGCCGCAAACTCGAACTCGGCCCGCTCGCCGCTGCGGATGCAGAACTGGTGGATGTGGCCGTCGCCCACGATCTCGTGGCAGCGGCGCAGCACACAGGCGTGGCTCAGCTTCGCACCGAGGTAGTCGTCCCGCAGATCGGCGTGGGCGTCGAAGTGGATGATGTGGAGGCCGGGGTATTTCTCCGCCACAGCCCGCACCGCACCCAGCGTCACCAGATGCTCACCGCCCAGCAGGAGCGGAAGCTTGCCGTCGTGCAGGATCTCTGCCGCCCGGGCCTCGATGTCGGCAAGGGCGGCTTCGCTGGAGCCGAAGCAGAGCTCGAGGTCGCCGCTGTCGAAGATGTCGAAGTCGGTCAGATCGGCGTTCTGGTAGGGGCTGTAAGTCTCGAGGCCGAAGCTCTCGTGCCGGATGGCCGACGGGCCGAACCGTGCGCCGGGGCGGTAGCTGGTGGTGGAGTCGAAAGGTGCGCCGTAAAGCACGATGTCGGCGGCGCGGTAGCTGCTGTCGCAGCCGATAAAGGTTTCAACATTGGGTGAGATCATTTGGGTTCCTCCACTTCGCGCAGCATCTCCTCGAGGAATGCCGGCAGATAGAAAGCTCCGACATGGAGCCGGGTGGTCTAGTAGCGGGTGCGCAGATTGAGCGCCTTCCATGCGTCGGCGTCCAGATCGTCGATGGGGTGGTACTTCTTGCTGGCAAAGCCGAAGAGCCAGTAGCCGGCGGCGAAGGTCGGGATGTGTGCCTGATAGACCCGGCTGACGGGGAAGGTGGACGCGATGCGCTTGTGGCTGCGCTGCATGGCGCTGGCGTCCTCAGCGTAGAAGGGCTGCCCTGCTGGTTGACCATGATGCCGTCCTCTTTCAGGGCGTTGAAGCAGCTGCCGTAGAACTCCCGGGTGAACAGGCCCTCGGAGGGGCCGAAGGGGTCGGAAGAGTCCACGATGATCAGGTCATATTCGTCCTCGCAGCGGCGGATGTATTTCAGAGCGTTCTCGAAGTAGATGTGGACCCGGCGGTCGTCCATCCGGCAGGCGTTGCCGGGCAGATAGGCACGGCAGGCCTCCACCACCTGGGGTCCATCTCCACGAGGTCGATGCGCTCGACCCGGTCGTAGCGGGTCAGCTCCCGCACCACGCCGCCGTCGCCTGCACCGATGACGAGGATGTCTTTTGCCTCCTTGTGGACGGCCATGGGGACGTGGACAATCATCTCATCGTAGATGAACTCGTCCCGCTCGGTGAGCATCACGTTGCCGTCCAGAGTCAGAACCCGGCCAAACTCAGGCGTCTCAAAAATGTCGATGCGCTGATAGTCGCTCTGCTTGGAGTAGAGCTGCTTGTTCACCCGGATGCTGTGCTTGACGTCGGGGGTGTGAAATTCGAAAACCAAAACTCCATCTGCTTCTCCTTATGCCAGAACATTCAGGTGCAGGATGTCCGGGTCTTCCGGGCCAGTCATGCTGCAGCCTTTGGCCTTGGCGTACTCGATATAGTTCAGTATCTCTTTGGTGATGCGCTCGCCGGGGGCGAGGATGGGGATGCCCGGCGGGTAGCACATGACGAACTCGCTGCACACCATGCCCTCGGTCTCCCGGAGGGCAGGCTCTTTGGGGGCGTAGAACGCCTCCTGCGGGCTGGCGGCAACGACGGGGTCGATGTATTCCTGGCTCAGCAGGCCGGTGCCGTCGGTGTGGTAGCGGCGCTTTATCTCGGCCAGAGCGCTCACCAGACGCTCGATCTCCTGCGGGCGGTCGCCGATGGAGAGGTAGGCGAGGATGTTGCCGATGTCGCCGAACTCGATCTGGATGTCATACTCATCCCGCAGGATGTCGTAGACCTCGATGCCGGCGAGGCCGATGTCCAGCGTGTGGACGCTGAGCTTTGTGGTGTCGAAGTCGAAGACCGAGTTGCCGTTGCACAGCTCCTTGCCGAAGGCGTAGTAGCCGCCACGGCGTTGATCTCTTCGCGGGCATACTCGGCCATGTCAGCCACCTGATGGAACACCTGCCGGCCCCGCAGCGCCAGGTTGCGGCGGGAAATATCAAGGCTCGACATCAGCAGGTAGCTGCCGGAGGTCGTCTGGGTCAGGTTGATGATCTGCCGCACATAGCCGGGGTGGACGTTGGGGCCGATGAGCAGCAGGCTTGACTGGGTCAAGCTGCCGCCGCTCTTGTGCATCGAGACCGACGCCATATCCGCGCCTGCCGCCATGGCGGAGACGGGCAGACTGCCGCCGCCGAAGTAGAAGTGGGTGCCGTGGGCCTCGTCGGCGAGGCAGAGCATCCCGGCGTCGTGGGCCATCTTGACGATGGCACGCAAATCAGAACAGATGCCGTAGTAGGTGGGGTTGTTCACCAGCACGGCCACGGCGTTGGGGTGCTCCTTGATGGCTTTGCCACCTGCTCCCGCTTCATGCCCAGCGAGATGCCGAGGCGCTTGTCCACTTCGGGATTGACATAGACCGGCACTGCGCCGCAGAGCACCAGTGCGTTCAGCACGCTGCGGTGGACATTGCGGGGGAGAATGATCTCGTCGCCCCGCTTGCAGACGGTCAGCACCATGCTCTGTACCGAACTGGTGGTGCCGCCCACCATCAAAAACGCGTGGGCCGCGCCAAACGGCATCGGCGGCCAACTCCTCGGCTTCGCGGATGACCGAAACCGGGTGGCAGAGATTGTCCAGCGGCTTCATGCTGTTGACGTCCACGCCCACGCACTGCTGGCCCAGAAAGGCCGTCAACTCCGGGTTGCCCCGGCCGCGCTTGTGGCCCGGCACATCGAAGGGGACCACCCGCATCTGGCGGAACTGCTCCAGAGCCTCGTAGATCGGTGCGCGGCGCTGGTCCAGCCGGAACCGTGTACGGTTCTCACTCATGTTTTCCTCTGTCCCTGACTCCTGCTGCAAACCATGCGGGCAAACAAAAGCACAAGCCCTGCACAGAAATGCAGGCTTGCGCTTTGAAAAAACCGTTTGAATGCGCGGACAAAGCCTCCGGGGCAAAGACGCCAGAGCCGTATCGCAGCATGATTCATCAGGATTCAAAAGGACGGGATGACGAGAGTCTATATAGCAATCACTTTTACTACTCTTATTGACCGTTTCACAAGTCTGCGCACGCTCCGCGCAATTTCATGGTTGTAAAGGAACCAACTTATAAAATTTGAACTATGACGTTCAATCAATAATGGCAGCTTGCGCCGCCGGTCGTCAGTGGACCCGGCTGTCCGTATGGCCTTAGCCCCGATGGGCGGTCCAAGGTAAATTGCTTTGAAAAGACTTCGACACGCTTCGTCTCTCAAAATCGTGTGTGATTTTATCATGCAAAAAGCGGTTTGTCAATGATCTGACAGGAAAAAGCTCAAAAAATCTTTCAAGAGTCATACTTATCGTCATCCGGCAGGAAGTGCCGGCGCGGCATAACATAAAAAGAACGGCCCCGGTACGCAGTTTAGACGTACCGGAGCCGTTTTGGTTTGCTTTAGCGCTTGATGTCGTAGTTCATGTTCATCAGGTTGCGGATGGAGCTGACATCGTCGGTGATGTTGGCATCGCCGTGGATGGTGTGCTTGATGGCGCTGCTTGCCACCGCAAAGTTTATCATGTCCATGGCCTTGTAGTTGTGGAGCATGGCGTAGATGAGGCCGCTGGCGAAGGCGTCGCCGCCGCCCACGCGGTCGAGGATGTTGAAGGTGAACAGCTTGCTCTCGAAGGTGTGGCCGTCATACCACATAAAGGCTTTCAGGCTGTTCTCGCTGCCGCTGTGGGCATAGCGGACGTGGCGGGCGATGCACTTCAGGCTGGGGTAGCGCTCGATGAAGTGCTGGAAAATTTCGTCCTGCTGCTCATAGCTGGGCTGCAGAGGCACGCCGTCCTTCCAGTCGCCCTTGGAGTGGTCGTTCTCGTCCTTCCACAGGTGGTAGGGCTCGATGCCCAGCAGCACGTCCACATAGGGCAGGCACTCGGTGCAGAAGTCGCGGGCCTCGTCCCAGGTCCAGAGGGTGGAGCGGAAGTTGCCGTCGAAGCTGACGGTCAGGCCCTTCTTCTTGGCCACCTTCAGCATATCGATGATGAGGCCGCGGCAGTTGGGGGCCAGAGCCGGGGTAATGCCGCTCAGGTGCAGCCAGTCGAAGCCCTCCAGCAGCTCGTCCAAATCGACCTGAGAGAAATCGTACTCGGTGATGGCGCTGTGCTTGCGGTCATAGATGACCTTGGAGGGGCGGATGCCGTAGCCGGTCTCGAGGTAGTATGTACCCAGACGGTTGGAGGGCGTCTCATCCGGCTCGGTGAGGATCATGGGGGTGCAGTGGACGTCGTTGGAGCGCAGCCAGCGCACGGCGCTTTTGCCGAGGCTGTTGTTCGGCACGACGCTGAAGAAGGTGCTGTCCACGCCGAGGTTTGCCAGTGCGAGGGCGATGTTGGCCTCGCTGCCGCCATAGCTGGCCTCAAAGTTGGTGGCCATGCGGAGTTTTTCGTAGTTCGGCGGGGTCAGGCGCAGCATGATCTCGCCGCAGGTGATGAATTTCGGTCCGGTCGTCTCGTGGCCCAGAATGGGGTTGAAATGTTCCATAACGGTCCTCCTGTTGCTCTTCTCGGGCATTTGAGCCGCCGCCTCTCATATACCATTCTTGAGACGGGCGTTTGGTGCTCAGCAGGGCAGCCAGACCCCACATGACGCACATCGTTGTATCCATTATAGTGCTTTCGGAGAGGATTTGCAAGGAAAAGAAAACACTGTGAGAGAAAATTTGGTGGGATTTTTGTGGATTGTGACGGAAAGCGTATCGGCAGGCCATCCGGTAGTTTCCCGCAAATGGGACCCGAAACCCACGGTTTCGCCCCAACGCTTCGCGCCGGGGCCCCACTTCTCTGGACATTTGCTTGGAAAACTCCCCTCCACCTGCCTCTGATAGGGTTACCGGCTGGTTAAATGCCCGTCAAATCAAAGCTGGGTGTATACTCCTCCGGGCGCTGCTCTTCTGCTGCATATAGCCGGCGGTCAGCCCCAGATCCATGGCATAATTGACCACCCGGCGGTACTCGTAGGTGGTGATGCGCCGCCCGATGCCGTGCTCTGCGGCCTTGTAAAAGGGGGTGTACTGGCTCATGACACTGGGGATGAAGCAGCCCGGGTCGGCATCGTTCCATGCGGCCATCCGGTCGAGGACGGCAAAACTGTCGTCGATGTGGCCGGGCAGGGCCAGATGCCGCAGGATGACGCCCTTCTGTAAGATGCCCTCGCTGTCGAACACCGGATGGCCCGCCTGCGCCATCATGGCCTCGATGGCGGGCCTGGCCTGGGCGAAGTAGTCCGGCGCAGAGGAAAGCTCGGCGGAGAGGGAAGAGGAGACGTACTTCAAATCGGCCAGCCAGATATCGATAGAGCCGCGCCACGCCTCCACGCTCTCCACCGTCTCATAGCCGCCGGTGTTGCAGACGGTGGGCAGACGCAGCCCCTCGGCCCGGGCAATGTCCAGCGCCGCGATGATCCAGGGCCGCCACTGGCCGGGGTGACGAGGTTGATATTGTGGGCGCCCTGCTCCTGCAGACCGAGGAAAATTTCGGCCAGATGCTCTATCGTGATCTCTTTGCCCAGTCCCTCGGCGCTGATGGGGTAATTCTGGCAGAAACAACACTTGAGGGTGCAGCCCGAGAAAACACGGTGCCGCTGCCCCGGGTGCCGCTGATGCAGGGCTCTTCCCAGAAGTGCAGGGCCGCGCGGGCGGCTTTCAGGGTGCCGCCCGCCCCGCAGAAGCCTGTCTGCCCGGCGGCGCGGTCTGCGCCGCAGCGGCGGGGGCAGAGGGTACAGGAGACAGGCGGCGTTGTGGAAATGTTTTGAGACATATTGTCCAACTCCTATGAGAAAGAATCATATTAAATTATCCGAGGCTATTATATCATTTTTGCCCCTGGAAGTGGTATACTAAGATTGAATATTGCATGTCATGCAAGAATACTACATGATTTGGAGGACACCATGCGTACAGAGACCGAAGAGATCCGGGACAACCTGAAATATCTGAGCCTTCTGGCCCGGGACTATCCCTCGCAGGCAGCGGCCGCCAGCGAGATCATCAGCACACAGGCACTGCTCAAGCTGCCCAAAGGCACCGAGCACTTCATGAGCGACCTGCACGGTGAGAACGAGGCGTTCGTACATATCCTGAACTCCGCTTCCGGCGTCATCCGCGAAAAGGTAGACATTGTGCTGGGGGATACCGTGCCGGAGGGACGCGGGCCGAGCTGGCGACTCTGATCTATTATCCGAGCGAGAAGCTGCCCCAGCTCAAGGAGCGCTGCGCCGACGAGGAAGCGCTGGAACAGTGGTACAGTGAGACGCTGCTGCGGCTCATCGACATCTGCCGCCTCGTCTCTTCCAAGCACACCCGGGAGCATGTCCGGGCCTGCCTGCCGTCCAGCTGCGGTTACATTCTGGATGAGCTGCTCCACGCCCACTTCGAGGACCACGACAAAGACCTCTACTACGGCCAGATCGTCGGCAGCATCATTGAGAATGGCCGCGCCGATAAGTTCATCGTCCGTCTCTGCGAGCTCATCAAGCGTCTGGCCGTGGACAAGCTCCACATAGTAGGCGACCTGTTCGACCGCGGCCCCCGCCCCGACGTCATCCTTGACCTGCTGATGCGCCACCACGATGTGGACATCCAGTGGGGCAACCACGACGTGCTGTGGATGGGGGCGGCGGCCGGCAGTCCCATCTGCATCTGCACGGTGCTGAAGACCACCCTCGCTTACCACAACCACGGCATGGTGGAGGACTGCTACGGCATCAACCTCCGCCACCTGCAGCGGATGGCCGAGCAGTTCTACGGCGACGACGACTTGACCATCTGGATGCCTCACACCGACACTGCCCGCGGCCCCTACACCCCCGGTATGCTCCATCGCTGCGCCGTCATGCATAAGGCCATCACTATCCTGATGCTCAAGCTCGAGTGTCAGGTCATCGACCGCAACCCGGATTTCAAGATGCAGGAGCGGGACTTCCTGCGCCGCATCCACTGGCAGAAGGGGACCGTCATGGTGGACGGCAGGAGTACCCCATGCGGGATATGTCTTTCCCGACGGTAGACCCCGCCGACCCCGCCGCGCTGAACAGCGACGAAAGGTGGTGCTGCAAAGTTGGTGCAGTCCTTCCGCCAGAGCGAGAAATTACAGCAGCACGTCGAGTTCCTGTACGCCAAGGGCAGTGTCTATCACATCGAGAACGGCAACCTGCTCTACCACGGCGCTGTGCCGATGACTAAGAAAGGCACCTTCGCTGTGGAGCGGTTCGAGGGCCACGCCTACTCGGGCCGCGCCCTCATGGACTATTGCGACGAGCGCGCCCGCCGGGGCTACTTCGCCCCGAGGGCAGCGCTGCCCGTCAGAGCGGCCAGGACTTTTTGTGGTATCTGTGGTGCGGCAAGCTCTCGCCCTTGTTTGGGCGCAGCGCCATGACGACCTTTGAGCGGCTGTATGTCGAGGACGCTTCCACCCACACTGAGGTGAAGGACCCCATTATACATGGTATAATGAGGAAGCCGTCTGCCGCCGCATCCTCGCCGAGTTCGGCCTGCCCGGCACCAGCCACATCGTCAACGGCCATGTCCCCGTGCAGGAGAAGAAGGGCGAGAGCCCCATCAAGGGCGGCGGACGCCTCGTGGTTATCGACGGCGGTTTCTGCCGCGCCTACCACGAAAAGACCGGCATCGCGGGCTACACGCTGGTCTATTCCAGCCGCACCATGTCCCTGCGCACCCACCAGCCCTTCGAGAGCGCCGAAAAGGCTGTGAACGAGAATCTCGACATCCTCTCCCAGAAGAACATCCTCGAGACGGAGAACCACCGCATCCTCGTGGAGGAGACCGACGAGGGCGAGATCCTGCGGGAGAAGGTCCACGACCTCAAACAGCTGGTCCGGGCCTATCAGCTGGGCTGGATCAAGGAGACCCGCTGCGACGACAGTGTGTGGTAAGCAGTGGCAAATGTAAAATTTTCCTGAAAATAAGAGACAAAATCCGAGAATAATAGAAAGAAACTGGGCAAAACAGAAAATAATCGACGAGCGTGCATTGGGGCTTTGCTTTTTGCTGGAAGTTGTGTATAATAAAGTAGCTGTAATTATGCCAACTGGTTGTGAGCTTTGTACAGCGAGAAGGAATAACGTACCTTGAACTGACCTTTTGGGCCTGCGGGGAGCGGGACTGTGACAAGGAGATCATAAAATTGGAAAAGTTTGTTATTACGGGCGGTAAGCCCCTGCACGGCGAAGTCATCATCTCCGGCGCGAAGAATGCGGCTGTGGGCATCCTGCCTGCTACCATTCTGGCAGCGGACGTCTGCGTCATCGAGAACCTGCCGGACATCAGCGATGTGGCGGTGAGCCTCAAGATCCTCAGCGTGCTGGGCGCTAAGGTCCGGATGCTGAACAAGAACACCTACGAGATCGACACCACCCATCTGACCGGCACCAACGTCCCCGACGACCTGTCCCGCCAGATGCGCGCCAGCTACTATTTCCTCGGCGCACTGCTGTCCCGCTTCGGCAAGGCCGAGGTGGCCATGCCCGGCGGCTGCAACCTCGGCCCCCGCCCCATCGACCAGCACCTGAAGGTGTTCAGCGCTCTGGGCGCAGAGGACAGTGTGGACTACGGCATGATCACCGTCCACGCCGACGAGCTGAACGGCGCTCATATCTTCTTTGATAAGGTGAGCGTGGGCGCTACCATGAACGGTATGCTCTCCGCTGTCATGGCCAAGGGTCAGACCATTCTGGAAAACTGTGCCAAGGAGCCCCATGTGGTCGATCTGGCCAACTTCCTGAATATGTGCGGCGCTGATGTGCGCGGCGCAGGCACCGATGTCATCAAGGTGCGCGGCGTTGAGCAGATGCACGGCTGCACTTACAGCATCATCCCCGACCAGATCGAGGCCGGCAGCTACATGGTAGCTGCTGCAGCCACCGGCGGCGATGTGCTGGTGAAGAATGTCACCCCCAAGCACCTCGAGCCTATCACCGCAAAGCTCCGCCGTGCGGGCATTGAGGTGGAGGAGTTTGACGATGCTGTGCGGGTTCGCCGCACCGGCGACATCCTGCCCCTCAAGATCAACACCATGCCCCACCCGGGCTTCCCCACCGATATGCAGCCCCTGATGGGCGTTCTACTCAGCGTGGCAAAGGGGACTTCCACCGTCACCGAGAGTGTGTGGGACAACCGCTTCCGTTATGTGGACGAGCTGCGCAAGATGGGCGCGAATGTCCAGGTGGACGGTCAGGTGGCCGTGTTCGAGGGCGTGGAGAAGCTTTCTCCCGCTCCGCTCCGCGCTTCCGACCTGCGCGCCGGTGCAGCGATGGTCGTTGCAGCCCTGATGGCCGACGGCACCAGCGAGATCGAGGAGATCGGTCATATCGAGCGCGGCTACGAGAACATCGTGGAGAAGCTGCGCGGCCTCGGTGCTGACATCAAGAAGGTGGAGCGGATGCCCGCTGCACTGGAACAGGCTCTGTAATCAGAAAAACCTCTCCGTCACGCCTGCGGCGTGCCGCCTCCCCCTGTCGAGGGGAGGCATTGGCAGTCCGTCAGGTCCCTGCGTTTTTATGACTGCGCAGCAGACGGAGGGGTTTTATTTGTTGAGGTTTATCATGTCTGAATTTATCTCTCTTTATTCCGGTTCCTCCGGTAACAGCAGCGTCGTGCGCTGTGGGGAGCGGTATCTCATCGTGGATATGGGCAAAGGCGTCCGCACCACCGGCGCAGCCCTCAAGGAGCTGGAGCTGAACATCTCCGACTGCGACGGCATTCTTGTCACCCATGAGCACAGCGACCATGTGAAGGGCCTTTCCACCTTCCTGAAAAAATATCCGCTGCCGGTGTACGGCGCAGAGGAAACACTGGAATTTCTGGACGCAAACGGCGTTGTCCCGGCCACTTGCGACATGACAGCCCTGACGCCGGGCAGGAAGAGGACATCGGTGTCTTCGGGGTCAAAGCTTTTCCCACCAGCCACGACGTCCCCTGTGTGGGCTACCGCATCCACACCCCCGACGAGAAGACCATGACCATCGCCACCGACCTCGGTGTGCTGACTCCTGCTGTACATGAAGCCCTCTCCGGCTGCGACCTTGTGGCCCTCGAGAGCAACTACGACCTGCATATGCTCCGCAGCGGGCCGTACCCCTACTATCTGCGCGCCCGCATCGAGTCGGTCCGGGGCCATCTCTCCAACGATGAGTGCGCGGCAAAGCTGCTGGAACTCATCCAGGAGGGCTGCAAGAAGTTTGCCCTCTGTCACCTCTCGCAGGAGAACAACACCCCTATGCTGGCGCTGCAGACCGTCTTTTCCACCCTCGGTACGGCGGGCGTCGTGCCGGACAAGGATTGTATCGTCCAGACCCAGCGGCGGAATGAAGTGAGCCCCGCGCTGGCGTTCTGACACTATAAAACCAGAGCAGGAAAAGGAGAAAAGAGCCTATGTCGTACATCATGGCGCTGGACGCCGGAACCACCTCGAACCGCTGTATCCTGTTCAACAAAGCGGGTGAGATCTGCAGCGTCGCGCAGAAGGAATTTGCCCAGTATTACCCGAGACCCGGCTGGGTGGAGCACGACGCCAATGAGATCTGGGCCACCCAGCTGGGCGTGGCCCTCTCGGCCATGAACAAGGTCGGCGCCCGAGCCGAGGACATCGCCGCCATCGGCATCACCAACCAGCGGGAGACCACCATCGTCTGGGACAAGGAGACCGGGGAGCCCATCTGCCACGCCATTGTCTGGCAGTGCCGCCGCACCAGCGAATACTGCGACGAGCTGAAAAGCCCGGGGCCTGACGGAGAAATTCCGGCAGAAGACCGGCCTCATCATCGACGCCTATTTTTCGGCCACCAAGCTCAAGTGGATACTGGATCATATCCCCGGCGCCCGCGAAAGGGCCGAGCGGGGAGAACTGCTCTTCGGCACCGTGGAGACCTGGCTCATCTGGAAGCTGACCTGCGGAAAACTGCATGTCACCGACTACACCAACGCCAGCCGCACGATGTTGTTCAACATCCACACGCTGGACTGGGACGACGAGATCCTGCAGGAGCTGAACATCCCGAAATGTATGCTCCCGAAGCCGGTGCCGTCCAGCGGTTTTTATGAGTACGCTGACCCGATGCACTTTGGCGGCGAGATAAAAATTGCCGGTGCGGCAGGCGACCAGCAGGCGGCCCTCTTCGGCCAGACCTGCTTTGCCTCCGGCGAGGCGAAAAACACCTTCGGCACCGGCGGCTTTTTGCTCATGAACACCGGTGAGACGCCGGTCACATCCCGGAACGGCCTTGTCACCACCATCGCCTGCGGCCCCGACGGCAAGGTGAATTACGCGCTGGAAGGCTCTATTTTCGTGGCCGGTGCGGCCATCCAGTGGCTCCGCGATGAGCTGCGCCTGCTGGAAGAGGCCCGCGACTCCGAGTATATGGCCCAGAAGGTCAAGGACACCAACGGCTGTTACGTCGTGCCGGCCTTCACCGGCCTCGGCGCGCCCCACTGGGACCAGTACGCCCGCGGCACCATTGTGGGCCTCACCCGGGGCTGCAACAAGTACCACGTCATCCGCGCCACGCTGGACAGCATCTGCTATCAGGTCAACGACGTCCTCCGCGCCATGGCGGCGGACTCCGGCATCGCCATGAAGTCTCTCCGGGTGGATGGCGGCGCGTCGGCCAACAACTATCTCATGCAGACCATGGCTGACATCAGCGACCTCGAAGTCAAGCGGCCCTGCTGCGTGGAGACCACGGCGCTGGGCGCGGCCTATCTGGCCGGCCTCGCCGTAGGCTACTGGCAGTCCGCCGAGGACATCACCCGCAACTGGTCGGTGGACCGCGTGTTCTGCCCGGCCATCTCGGAAGAGGAACGCACCAAGCGCATCAAGGGCTGGAATAAGGCTGTCCGCTGCGCCTATCACTGGGCCAGGGACGAAGAGGAATAAAAAGAGAAACAAAACGGTCGGAGTTGCCTGACGAGTAACTCCGACCGTTTTTTGTTATTGAGTAGCAGCGAGGGAAAACCACCGGCTCGCAGAGAACATAATGCTCCAACGAGCTGTGCTTTGGGTTTAAATCATCTTAAAGTATTTCAGTGCATCCCTTTCAGGAGTCGATCTCACCCTTGGAAAGTGCAATGACACATTCGCAATGCCTCGTTCGTGGAAAAAGGTCCACCGGCTGCACCTTCTCCGCATGATACCCATGCTCTTCGAGCCATGCGGCATCTCTTGCGGCGGTGGAGGGGTTGCAGCTGACATAGACCACCCGGCGGGGGGACATCTGGACGACGGCGGAAAGGGTCGTCTCGTCGCAGCCCTTGCGGGGTGGGTCGAGCATGATGACATCAGGCCGCAGGCCCTCAGCGGCGAGGCGGGCCGCAGCCTGACCGGCGTCGGCGCAGAAGAAGCGGCTCTTGGCGGCGACGGCGTCGCCCATCCGGGCGGCGTTGGCCTTGGCGCTGTCAATAGCCTCAGGCACGATCTCCACGCCGAAGAGCTCCCGGCAGCGGTCGGCCATGGAGAGACCGATGGAACCCATGCCGCAGTAGAGGTCGAGCAGAACGTCCGAGGGTTCCAGCTGGGCATACTCGGCAGCGATGCCGTAGAGCCGCTCAGCGGCCAGTGTGTTGACCTGATAGAAGGAGAGGGGGCCGAGTCGGACCGGCACACCGCAAAGAGTATCCTCGATGTAGCCCGGGCCGTAGAGCGAGACGGTCTCTTCACCCAAGATGACATTGGTCTTCTTGGCGTTGACGTTGATGAGGACGGACGCAATATCGCTGAACTGCTCCGCAGCGCGGCACGAGCTCCTCGCTGTGGGGAAACTTCGGGCGGGTGCAGACGAGGCAGACCATGATCTGGCCGCTGTGTGTACCCCGGCGCAGGAAGATATGCCGAACAAGGCCCTTGCCGCTCTCCTCGTCGTAGGGCTGGATGCCGTGGGCGGCGAAGAAGCTGCAGAGCGCGTTGCCGATGTCGTTCAGGACGCCGGGCTGTAATTTGCAATCGGGGCAGGGGACGATGCGGTGGGTGCGGCCGGCGTAAAAGCCGATGCAGGGCGCACCGTTTTTGTCGCGGCCCACCGGGAACTGTACCTTGTTGCGGTAGCGGTCCACCTCAGGGGAGGAAGGGCATCCAGCACCGGCACATCCAGTCCGCCGATGCGGCGGAAGGCGTCGGCGACGCTCTCCTGTTTGGACCGCAGCTCGGCGGCGTAGTCCATGTGCCGCAGGCTGCACCCGCCGCAGGGGCCGGCGACAGCACAGTCCACCGGGATGCGGTCAGGCGAAGGGGTGAGCAGTTTGTCCAGGATGCCGAAGGCATACCGGCCGCAGTCCTGACGATACGCACCTGAGCCTCATCGCCGGGGCAGTACCCGGGATGAAGACGGCCTCGCCCTCCGGCGAGTGGGCAACGCCGCTGCCGTCGCTGGAAAGACGCTCGATGCGGAGGGTGAGAAGCTGGTTTTTCTGTAAGGGCATGGAATGATCTCTCCTTATGTCTCGTCAGGGGCGGGCTGGACGTCTGCGTCAGCCTGCGAAGTCATATACTTGCTGGGCGGCACACCTTTGGCGCGCTTGAACACCCGCGAAAAATAGAACTGGTCGAGGAAGCCCACCGATGCCGCCACCTCGGCGATGGACAGTGTGCCGCTGCGCAGCAGCTTGCAGGCTTCGTTGACCCGGTATTCGGTCAGATAGTCGATGGGGCTCTTGCCCACATTCAACATAAACACCCGGTACAGGTGGCTGCGGGATACGCCCACGCTTTTGGCAACATCGTCGATGGAGATGTCGTGGGAGTAGTTGAACTGGATGTACTTGATGGCGTTCAGGACATACTGGCTGGAAGAAGAGGTGCTGTGGGGGCGGCTCTCACTGGTCTCCCGCATCAGGGCGGCGATGAACAGGTAGAGATAGCCCACCATCGCGGCCTCGTCCTGGGGCTGCAGGCCGCGGGAAGAGTAGATGCTGCTCAGAGCCGCCCGCATCCCCTCCAGGTCCTGGGTGTGGTGGACGGGAGCAGCGTCGGTGAAAGGCAGCTGCGCCGCAAGCTTGTGGGCGCAGGCGCCGTTGAAGCCGACCCAGCTGTACTCCCACGGCTGGGCCTCGTCGGCAGTATAGCGGATGAGCTGGCTGGGGCGGGCAAAGAATAGATCACCCGGTACGACCTCGTAGGTGCGTCCGCCGACCTCGAACACGCCCTTGCCCGAGACGACCAGATGGATGAGGTAGTGGTCCCGGATGCCGGGACCCCAGGTCTGCCCCGGAGCACAGCGCTCCAGACCGCAGTTGAAGATGGACAGCTCAATGTTGTTGGTGTAGTTCTGCTTGAACGACTGCTTGTAGACGTCTGCCATTGCGGTTCCCTCCTGCCTGTTGGCTCTATAGCTTGAGTATACCACATCTGCCCCCGCAAATTCAACAAAAGTACATCTTATTCTTTGGGCTGGACACCGAAAATTACTTTTTTTGCGGGTTGAAATTGCAAAATGGTAGCGGATGCATTACAATAGCGGTAACAAACCGAACATTGCAGAGAGTGCAGGGAGGGGTTCTGGATGGCAACCAGCAGGCAGCTCAGAGAACAGATCGCAGCAGGGAGGTGGGACGCCACGCTGGCCGCGCTCTACGGCGGCAGCGAGGAGGTCCTGGCCCGCCAGCGCAGCCGTTATGGTGCGGCCCTCGAGCAGTTTGAGCTTTACTATGGGCCGGGGCGGCAGGTGCAGGTCTATTCGGCCCCGGGCCGCACAGAGCTTGGCGGCAACCACACCGACCACCAGCACGGTTACGGCCTTGCGGGTGCGGTCACGCTGGACCTTGTGGCGGTGGCGTCCCAGAACGAGGATGGCTTCATCCGGGTCAAGTCCCGTGGCTTCAACAAGCTGGACGTCATTGATTTGACCGAAGCGGAGCCGCAGCAGGGGGAGAGCACCCACTCGGCCAGCCTCATCCGGGGCATCGCGGAGGGCTTCCGGGGAAAGGGCTGTGATGTGGGCGGCTTCGATGCCTACACGGCCAGCGATGTGCTGCGGGGCTCGGGACTGTCCAGCTCAGCAGCCTTTGAGATGGGCGTGGCCATTATCCTCAACACGGAATACGGCTGCGGCATGGACGCCCCTGCGCTGGCCCGCATTTGCCAGTTTGCGGAGAATACCTACTTCGGCAAGCCCAGCGGCCTGCTGGACCAGCTGACCAGCGCCGTGGGCGGGTGCTCTTTGCGGATTTCGCCGACCCGACGGCGCCGAAAATGAAGATACATGCGGACGGCGTCCTGCCCGAGGGCATGACCCTCTGCGTCACCGATACCCGCGCCAGCCACAGTGAGTTGACCGGCGAGTTCGCGGCCATCCGGAACGAGATGGAGGCCGTGGCGGCCTGTCTGGACGGCAGGGTGCTGGGCGAGGTGGAGGAAAACACTTCTGGCAGGAGCTGCCCCGCCTGCGGGAACAATGCGGCGACCGCGCCGTGCTGCGTGCCATCCACTATTTTGAGGAGAATGCCCGTACCCTTGCCCAGAGAGATGCTCTTGTGGCAGGAGACTTTGCCGCCTTTGCCCGGCTGGTGGAGAAGAGCGGCCACTCGTCCTTTGAGTGCTGCCAGAATGTCTACTGTGCTTCTTCGCCGAAGCATCAGGGGCTGTCGGCGGCGCTGGCTATCAGCCAGAGCATCCTTTCAGGCACCGGCGGTGCATGGCGGATGCAGGGCGGCGGCTTTGCCGGAACGATCCAGGCTTTTGTACCGGATGCGCTGATAAAGCGCTACTGCGCCGCGATGGAGGCACTGTTCGGCCCGGGCTGCTGCTATCTGCTCTCGCTGCGGGAACAGGGAGCCGTGCGGGTCATGTAAAACACAAAAAGAATGCCCTGCGGCATGGTGAGGATCCACCGCCGCAGGGCATTTTTGATTTCAGGAAAAATCAGCCGCGCTGAGACTTTGCGTCTGCACGCAGAGCGCTCATATCGTTCTTGTAGGTCTGAAGGTCTTCTGCAGCCTTGCTCGGTCCGCCGAAGAAGAAGGTGTGGACGCCTTCCACGGCATTGAAGCCGGCCTTGACCACATTGAACAGCAGCTTCGGAATGAACGAGATGGAGAGAGAGAGCAGTCCACCTCTAAAGAAGAAATCAGTGAAACGGAGATGGTCCGTAAATGAGGTCCATGCGTCACGAAATGCGCCGCCGCCGCCAAGAAGGGCTTTTTCTCCGTCCGGTACAACAGCATAGGAAGAAGGCATCTGGATGCGTTTCATAAACGACTCCTTTCTATCACTCCGTCAAATCAAACAGACTCAGGCAGCTGCAGCCACGATGGGGTCGGTGATGCCGGCATCCTGCTGCTGGGACGCGGCAATATTTGCCTTGGTCTGCGCGTAAGCATTCTTGAGCTCGATGAAGATGGACTTGACCGTGTTATAGATCTGGATAGCCTGCATTGCGCCGTACCAGCCAGCGAGAGCGCCGACCGCCACAGTGGCAGCTTTGCCGGCCTTGTTCTGGCCATCCCAGTAATAGGAGACCGACTGGGACAGAGTCAGACCATCCTTGTGCATCAGGATGAGGCCGCCAACAGCTGTGCCGAGGGCGGCTTTGCCCATCAGCTGGCCAAAGTTGATCGTGAAGTTGACCACAGACTGAAGCAGGGCCTCGGGATGGAATTCGATGAGATAAGAGCCTATCTGGATGGCACCGCCATCAATATAGGTCATTTCATCGGCAGAGAGGGCAGTGTAGGAAGCCGGCATCAGCGGGCTCTGATATGTAAGTTCCATAGTGGGAATGCTCCTTTCGCACATGCGCTCCGTCCACAGACGGGGACTAAGTTACCTGAATTATAGCATAATTGCCCAAAAACAACAAGAGAGCGAAAAAACATAATCGGAACGGGATTTGGGACTCGAAACGGAAAATCCAGGAGAAACAAACGAAAAACGATAAAATATAAAGAGCAAAGCAGGCCGGAGACTCCGAAAAATGTTGTGTGAAATTTGAAGAAAAAGCAAAACAGCAGCGCCCCGGCTGCTGTCCGGTGAGGGACGGCAGGCAGGGCGCTGCTGCTATCAGGATGAATCGGAGAAAAATGGGGAAAGCTTAAAGTTCTTCGCCCGGCACACGGTGGTACAGTGCGGTCAGCTCAGCGATGTGGGCGCTGAGGGCCGGGGTGAGCGGCTGGGTGAGCCGCCACTGCCAGTTGGCGCCCTGGGTGCTGGGGTATTGATGCGGGCCTCAGAGTCCAGATGGAGCCAGTCGGCCAGCGGGATGACAGCCATGTCCGACACGCAGGAAAGGCAGGCGCATATCATGGCCTCGGTGAGGTCTTCGGGTGCGCAGCGCAGGTAGCGGCAGGCGTAGGCCACATCCTCGGCGCTGGCGCTCTGACGCCAGCCCTCGGCGGTCACGTTGTCGTGGGTGCCGGTGTAGACCACGCTGTTGCGGGGGTAGGTGTAGGGCAGGTAGTTGCCCGGCTCGCGGCTGTCAAAGGCGAACTGCATGATCTTCATGCCCGGGTAGCCGCTTGCGGCCAGCATGGCCTTGACCTCGGGGGTCAGATAGCCCAGGTCCTCGGCGATGATGCCGCCCTCGCCCAGAGCCTTGTGCATGGCGTCGATGAAGGCGCGGTCAGGGCCTTTCTCCCAGTGACCGCCCGCAGCGGTTTTGTTCCCGGCGGGGATGGGTAGTAGCTTTCGAAGCCCCGGAAATGGTCGATGCGGACGACGTCGTAGATGGAAGTGGCGTGCTTGATGCGCTGTTTCCACCAGCGGAAATCTTCGGCCTCATGGCGGGGCCAGTCGTAGAGCGGGTTGCCCCAGAGCTGACCGTCGGCGGCAAAGGCGTCGGGCGGACATCCGGCAACGCTGGTCAGGTGGACGGCGCCGTCGGTCTGGAACAGCTCCGGGTGGGTCCAGAGGTCGCTGGAATCGGGGCTGACGTAGATGGGGATGTCGCCCACCAGCTGGATGCCGTGGCTGTTGGCATAGGCCTTGAGGGTGTTCCACTGGGTGTAGAAGAAGAACTGCACGGCTTTGTAGTAGTCCACCTCGGCGGCCAGCCGCTCTTTGGCGGCGGTGAGGGCCGCAGGCTCCCGGGTGCGCAGGTCGTCGGGCCAGTCGGCGAGACCGGCCTGCCCTGCTCGGCCTTGACGGCCATGAAGAGGGCATAGTCCTCGAGCCAGCCGCTCTGGGCCTCACAGAAAGCCTCATAGGCCGGGGTAGGGGAAGCCAGCAGCCGGTCGGCCGCTTTATGGAGCACCACGGGCCGCTGCTGGTAGAGCGCACCGTAATCGACGGGACTCACCGGCTGGGGCGCGGGCAGCTCAGCCTCGGTGAGGAGGCCGTCCGCTGCCAACAGACGGAAATCGATAAAGTAAGGGTTGCCGGCAAAGGCAGAAAAGCTCTGGTAGGGGCTGTCCCCGTAGCCCGTAGGGCCGATGGGGAGTATCTGCCAGTAGGTCTGCTTTGCAGCCGCAAGGAAATCGACGAAGGCAAAGGCTTCATTTCCCAGCGTGCCGATGCCGTAAGGACCCGGCAGGCTGAAGACGGGCATCAGAATGCCGCTTGCACGCATGGCTGGAACCTCCTTGTTTTAACCCTTGACAGCGCCTGCCACGACACCCTCGATGATGTACTTCTGGCAGGTCATGTAAAGGATGATGATGGGGATGATGGCGATGATGATGCAGGCCATCATGGGGGCCAGCTCGACGCGGCCATAGCCGCCGCGGAAATACTGGATGGCCATGGGAATGGTGCGGTAGGTCTTGATATCCAGCACCAACGTGGGCAGCAGGTAGTCGTTCCAGACCCACATCGTTTCCAAGATGGCGGTGGAGATCATGGTGGGCTTGAGGATGGGGAAGACGACCTTGAAGAAGATCTGGATCGGGTTGCAGCCGTCGATCATGGCGGCCTCTTCGATCTCGATGGGGACGCTCTTCATGAAGCCGGTGAACATGAACACGGCCAGACCGGCACCAAAGCCCAGATAGATGATGCAGATGTTCCAGGGGGTGTTCAGATTGAGGGTGTCGGCGGTCTTGGACAGGGTGAACATGACCATCTGGAAGGGGACGACCATGGAAGACGATGAGCAGATTCATGAACTTGCTCAGCTTGTTGTTCACGCGGGTAAGGTACCAGCCGGTCATGGAGCAGCACAGCAGGATGAGGGCCACGCTGGACACGGTGATGACGAGGCTGTAGCCAAGGCTGGACAGAAAGCCCATCTTGGTGACGCCGTAGATGTAGTTGCTAAGGCCCGCGAAGGTCTCAGCCGTAGGCAGCTTGAAGACGGTGGAAGTGGTGAAGGTGCCTTCTATTTTCAGGCTGTTCAGCAAGATCAGCACAATGGGGTAGATCCAGAGCAGGCACAGCAAGCTCATGATGACAGTGAGGATGTTGTCCCACATTTTTATCTTTCGGCATTACTGCTGCACCTCCTTGGAGCGGGTAAACTTGAGCTGGATGAGCGAGATGATCACGACGATGAGGAAGAACACTGCGGCCTTTGCCTGACCGATGCCCTTCCACTGAGCACCAGAGCGGCCATAGAAGGTGTTGTAGATATTCAGGGCCAGCATCTCACTGGCGTTGGCAGGCTCACCGGCGGTCAGGGCCACGTTCTGATCGAACAGCTTGAAGCTGTTGGTCAGAGTGAGGAAAGTGCAGATGGTGACGCTGGGCATGACCATCGGGATCTTGATCTTGAACAGGATCTCACGGTCGTTTGCGCCGTCGATCTTCGCAGCCTCAATGAGGTCGCCGGGGACGCTCTGCAGACCCGCGACGTAGATGATCATCATGTAGCCGATCTGCTGCCAGCACATCAGGATGACCAGACCGACGAAACCGGCCTTGGCGTCCAGCGCCAGCAGAGGCCTCTGCAGGTTGGCCAGCACACCGTTGAGCAGGATCTGCCAGATGTAGCCCAGCAGGATGCCGCCGATAAGGTTCGGCATGAAGTAGACGGTGCGGAAGATGTTGGTGCCGCGGATGCCGCGGGTGAGCACCAGCGCGATGGCGAAGGCGCAGACATTGATGAGAACGGTGGACACCACGGTGAACGCCGCCGTAAAGCTGAAAGCGTGGAGGAAGGTCTCGTCCGAAAAGACGTTGATGTAGTTCTGCAGGCCCACGAAGGTGGTCTTGCTCACGGTGGTGAAACGCTGGAAGGAAAGATAGATGCCCCAGATGAAGGGCCAGATGAAGCCGATGATGAACGCCAGCAGAGTGGGCAGTACGAACACCGGCCAATATTTACTGATGGCCTTTTGCATGATATACCTCCTGAAAAAGAAGGGGAGGCGGGCGAACACATCGCCCGCCTCCCCGTTATCCAGCTACTGCGGAAGAAGGAGAACGTTTAGCCGTTGGCCAGCTTGTACTCCTTGGCCCAGCCGTCCACAAAGGCGGTGACCACATCGTCCCAGCTGCCGGTGCCGGCTGCGTAGGCGGTCAGAGCAGAGCCGACACCGTTCTTCCAGTTCTCGGAAGGCATGGTGGAGAAGCACCAGTCAACGCTGGTCTTGCCCTCAGCAACGTAATCGTTGGCGATGGCGATGAGGGGGTTGGTGGAGTCCTTAGCCTTCTTGAAGGGGATGACGAAGCCCATCTTGTCAGCCATCGCGCTGGTGCCGGCCTCAGAGGTGACACACCAGTACAGGAAGTCCAGAGTAGCCTGGATGTCCTCATCGGAGGAGGTGTTGTTGACGCACCAGAAGTTCTCGGAACCGGTGCACAGGCCCTGGTTCTCCTCGCCCTCAGCGCCGATGTAGATAGGCAGCATACCCAGGTTGTCGTCGCCCAGATCCTTCACGTCATTGTAAGCCCAGGTGCCGTTCTGGTAGAAGACGGCCTTCTTGCCCACGAACTCAGCCACGGCGTCGTTGCCGGTCTTGGAAGCCAGCAGCTTGGGGTCGCAGGTAGAGTCGGTGATGTACAGGTCCCAGATCTTCTTGTAGTTGTCGAGGTAGGTGCCCTTGATGGCGTCGGTGGAGCCGATGCCGTCAGCCTTGTACTCGTAGTAGATGGGCAGGTTTGCCAGATGGGTCTTGAAGCGCCAGTCGGAAGAACCGTCCATGCCTGCGGAGGTAAAGGCGCCGTCCACGCCCAGCTCTGCCTTGCGGGCCTGGATATCGTCGGCGACCTTCTTCAGGTCATCGAAGCCCTTGATGTCGTCCTGGGTGTAGCCGGCGGCGGTCAGCAGCTCCTTGTTGTAGATGATGCCGTAGGTCTCGATGACGTAAGCGATACTGGTAACGGCGTCGCCGTCCTTCAGTGCGAAGGAGTCGCTGGTCAGCTCACCGTACAGCTGGCTGCCGGACAGGTCCAGGCAGTAGTCCTTCCAGTTTGCCAGACCCACAGGGCCGTTGACCTGGAACAGGGTAGGAGCTTCGCTCTTCTCCATCTCGCTCATCAGGGTGGTCTCATACTGGCCGGAAGCGGCGGTGACAACGGTCACAGGCACGCCGGTCTCCTTGGTGTACTCAGCGGCCAGATCCTGCCAATCCTGATCCTGCTCGGGCTTGAAGTTCAGGTAGTAGACCTTGCCGGCAGCTGCGGGAGCGGCAGAAGCTGCGGTAGAACTGGCGGTGGAAGCAGCGGTGCTGCTGGAGGAACCACCGCAGGCAGCCAGACCGAGGGCGGCAGCAGAAGCGCCAGCGACTTTCAGGAAATTACGACGAGAGATCATTTTTTTCATAATTGTTCTCCTTCTTCATCATGTGATATACACATTCCGCCTGGCAGCGGAAATGAGACGAAATAAATCAGACAGCCCTTACGCTCTCACCGACCTGCAGCTCAGGCTGGAGGGTGATCTTCTGGGCCGGGGCGCCATGCTCGATCTGCCTTACCAGCAGTTCAACGCTTTGCAGCGCGATCTGCTCACTGGGCTGCACGATGGTGGTCATCACCGGTACGCAGTAGCGGGACATCGAGATGCCGTCGAAGCCGATGACCGATACATCTTCCGGCACCCGGAACCCGGCGCTCACCAGCGCCCGGATGGCACCGAAAGCGATGACATCGCTCATGGCGAACAGAGCGGTGAACTCGGCCCGGCGGGCCAGCAGGCTGTTCATGGCGTGGTAGGCAGACTCGAAATCGTAGTTAGACAGGCCGTAGAGCCGGTCGTCAAAGGTGAGCCCGGCATCCTCCATGGCATCCTGTGCGCCGAGGCGGCGCATCCGACTGGGGTAGCTGGTGGTCGGACCGCCGAGAACTGCTATCTTCCGGTGGCCCTGCGCGATGAGGTGGGAGACGGCGGTGCGGGCCGCAGCCCGGTCATCTACGCCCACCATCGAGAGGTTCGGGAAATCCAGCTCGTCGGAGACCAGCGTCGTCAGCACCGAGGGGACGGTGATGTTCGCAAAGCCCTGCTGGAAGTTGGCCACGCTGCCGCCGAGAAATATCATGCCTTTGGGCTTTATCTCCCGCAGGATCTTTTGGGCGGCGTCTATCTCGTTGGCATTCTCGGCCAGGTAGGAGACGATGCCGCTGTACCCGTAGAGGGTCGCGGCCCGCTGCAGCTGAACGAGGAAGTCCGAGAAGAAGAGGTTCCGGGTACCCTTGACCACAAAGACGAGGCTGCGGGACTGCTGGATCTTCAGCTGCCGGGCGTTGGTGTTTGGCACGAAGCCCGACTCCCGCATCATCTGAAGCACCTTTTCTTTCGTTTCGGGACGCACATCCGGCCGGTCATTGATGACGCGGGAGATGGTGCTGACGGAACAGCCGCTCAGACGGGCAATGTCTTTGATGGTCATGTTCGGCATTCCGGGAAGCACCTCTCTTTCGGTCGAAGTTCTGGTTTTTACTGAAATCGTGCGGGAACGATGTCGGGAACGGTTTCAGTGACTATAGTATGGCATAATTTGTGGAATAAATCAATAACCCTGAAACACTTTTGGCAGAATTGCATAACAAATCGACCCTCCTTTGTGCAGGTTGATTTGCTCACAGAGCAAAAAACAAATTGATTTCCGGAAATTACCGGTACACGCCAGAATCTCCCGGAATGACCGTACTCTTTTGTAACTTTTAGAGCAAAAGGGCGTTCTCATGCAGGATGGATACAAGCTGAACAGACGGGCCGGAGCAAAAATAAGCCGAAAAAATCCCGGTATCCCTGCCGCCGGAGCGGAAAGGATACCGGGAATGAGATTGGGTTTACTCGGCGCGCAGGGCTTTGACGGGGTTGCACTTGGCTGCGCCGCGGGGGGATGATGCCGGCCAGAATGGTGAGCAGGGTAGCCAGTGCCACGAGGAAGAGGGCTGCGTCTACGGGCAGGGAAGCAACGAGGGTCGAAGTGCCGGAGACTTTCTGGATGATGATGTTTCCGGGGATGAGCAGTATCTCGCTGAGGACGATGCCCATGACGCCCGAGCAGAGACCGATGATGAAGGTCTCTGCGTTGAACACCTCGGAGACGTTCCGCTTGGAAGCGCCGATGGCGCGCAGGATGCCGATCTCCTTCCGGCGCTCGAGGACGCTGATATAGGTGATGACGCCGATCATGATGGAGGAGACTGCCAGCGAGATGGAGACGAAGGCCACCATCATGCTGCTTATCATGTTCACGATCTCGGTCACGCTGGTCATCAGGGTACCCACGAGGTCGGTGTACTGCACCATCTTTTCGTCTTCACCCTTTGCAGACATCCCGGCGTTGTAGGCATCCAGCTTTTCCAGAATGGTGGCCTTGCTGGCGAAGTCCTTCGGATAGATCTTGATCTGGCTGGGGGCGGCCTCGTCCGCGTAGCCGAAGGCCGTCAGGTTGGCCTCATAGGTGGCGGAAGAGCGGAGGGTGGAGCGCATCAGCTCGGTCAGCTCGGAGGCGGTCATGTTGAGCTGGATGGCCTTCTGGAAAGCCGACGCGTCGATCTTGATGGCGCTCTCCATCTGGCTGCTCAGCTTGCCGATGTTCTGCTGGATGGCCGTCTTGAGCTGGGACTGTATCTGGTCCTGGAAGGTGACGATGCCCTTCTGGATGGCAGCGTCCAGCTGACTTTTCAGCACTTCTGTGATTTGGTCGGAGTAGGTCTCCATCACGGTCTGGATGGTGGTCTGCAGAGCACTCGAGAGCTGGCCCTGCAGCTTGTCCGGGTCAACGAGGTCTTTCATGGACTCGGCCATCAGCTTCTGGAACTGCTCTGACTTGAGGTAGGCAGAAAAGCTCCACTTCTTGAAGTTGAGGATGCCGTTGCCGATGATATATTTCTTATAGTCCTTGAACACCTTATGCACGAGGTCCTGCAGAGCCTCCGGCGAGACGGAGAGGTCCAGCTCTGCAAAGGCATCGCTGAGGTCGATGTCGGGAAGCTCGTCGATGTCGAGGGTGAGATCCGAGAAGTCGATGAGGCTGCTCAAATCGAAACTGCCGCTGCTGAGGTCGAAGGCACCGTTCAAATCGAAGTCGAGGGCGTTGGCATCAAAAGAAAAGGCATTCTTGAGGGCGTCGGTGTCGATGGAGAAGAGGCTGGTCAAATCGAAGTCGCGGAGGCTCTCAGCCTTGCCGAAGCTCTCGCCGGTGAGGACGTTGGTGGCGGGGTCAGCCATCTGCTGCTTCACGATGTCGCTGTCGGCAGCGTCCTCCATGACCTTCTCGGTCAGGGAGGCGGGGTAGGCGATGCCGGAGGTGAGCATGGAAGCGGAGGCGGTGTAGTCCGGCTGGACGATGCCCACGATGGTGATGTCCTCGCCGTTCTCCACCAGCTGCTGCATATAGTCCTTGTCGTCGGCCTTGCTCTTCCAGATGCCGTAGGTGTCGTCGTAGACGTAGGTGTCGGCGCTGTTCACCAGCTTGAACTTCAGGCCCATCAGCTCGTCGTAGCTGTAGGTGCGGAAATCGCTGGGGACATCGACGTTCTGGTTCTGGGCGAACTGCTGTATCATCTTGTCCAGCTCGGCGGAGTCCCGCAGACCCATGGAGTAGAGGGCGTAGTCGGTCACGGTGCCGTATTTGCTCAGCACGACGACACATTCGGTGGGCTTTTCGGGCCAGCGGCCGGCCTTGACTTCGTACTGGGACTTATAAAGGTCGCTGTTGGCGGGCAGCTGATAGAATACGCTGGTGTTGCTGCCCATGCTGTTCATCAGGCTGCTGGTGACGGAGGTGGAGCCGGAACCCGAGCTTCCCAGACCAAGCATCGAGAGGGTGGAGTCCGGGTTGACCTGATGCACACTGCCGTCGGCGTTCTGCCGGTAGATCTGGGGCGAGACGCTGTAGGAATACTCGATGGAGGTGGCGTCATCTGCAATGGTGGACTCGTCGCTGTCGAGATATTTCTTTAAGGAAGTGAGGTCGTTGGACGTCAGGCCCGACACCATCTTGGTGATGAGCTGGCGGACCGAGACCATTCCCTCCACGCCGCCGGAGGTGTCCTTTTTGCCGTCCTCGTCGGTGGGCAGGCCGGTGGCTGTGGTGCCGTCGCTGCTGCCCGAGGACAAAAAGCTCGTGATGTCCACGCCGCTGCTCAGGATCTGCAGCGGGTATTCGCTCAGGGTGGAGCGCTCCATGTCGGCGATGTAGGCATTGACGCCGGTGGACAGCGAGATGATGAGGGCGATGCCGATGATGCCGATGCTGCCCGCGAAGGCCGTGAGCAGGGTGCGGGCCTTTTGGTGCGCAGGTTGTTGAAGCTCAGGGCCAGCGAGGTGAGCCACGACATGGACGAACGGCCCATGTTCTTGTGGATGGGAGGGGCAAGCTTTGTGTCGTCCGGCTCGAAGGGGCGGGTATCGTCGGTGATGGCGCCGTCCCGCAGGCGGACGATGCGGTTGGCATACTGCTCCGCCAGTTCGGGGTTGTGAGTGACCATGACCACAAGGCGGTCTTTTGCCACATCCTTCAGCAGCTCCATGACCTGGATGCTCGTCTCGCTGTCCAGTGCGCCGGTGGGCTCGTCGGCCAGCAGGATGTCGGGGTTGTTGACGAGGGCGCGGGCGATGGCCACGCGCTGCATCTGGCCGCCCGACATCTCGGTGGGGCGCTTGTGGAGCTGGTCCCCGAGGCCCACCTGCCGCAGCGCCTCGGCGGCACGGCGGCGGCGCTCAGCGCCCGACACGCGAGATGGTCAGGGCCAGTTCGACGTTGGCGAGGACGGTCTGGTGGGGGATGAGGTTATAGCTCTGGAACACGAAGCCGACGGTGTGGTTGCGGTAGGAGTCCCAGTCCCGGTCGGTGTAGCGGCGGGTGGAGATGCCGTTGATGATGAGCTCGCCGTTGTCGTAGCGGTCGAGGCCGCCGATGATGTTGAGCAGCGTGGTCTTGCCCGAGCCGCTGGGGCCGAGGACGGCGACGAATTCGCTGTCGCGCAGGTTGAGGCTGACCCCGTTGAGCGCTGCCTGTGTCAGATCGCCGGTGGTGTATTTCTTTTCGATATTGATAAGCTGAAGCATTGGCCTGCCTTTCCGGCAGCAGAACGGGGGAGTGTCTGCTGACCTGTTCCGCCTGACATTTGTGGACGGAGAGGGAAACATAGTATCTGTTTGATTTTATCAGAAGAATATGAACAATTTATGTCGTAACGGGTGCCAAGTTCTGTGTTTTCTGCCGAAGGATGGAAAAGCGTTGCATCCTGCGCGGAAAAGCGTCCCAAACCAGGAGGATGCGGCAGATGTGTCTTGATTTTTGGAGCGGTTGATGGTATTCTTGAGACAATATCCATGTTAATATTTTCAGTGTTCCAAAATTCGACGAAAACTGACGCAAATTTGTCGTTGCAACTCCTTTCGACGCTCCATACAATTTTATACAGTATAGTATGAAGTAGTTTGTCCGGCATAAGTGGATGGGCCGGGCAGATGGGGTGAGGAGGATGCAGAATGAAACAGAATGTCCCATTGGTGAGGAGTTTTTCGGCGCTGGAACCGTATCAGGAGGCGTATACCCTTGCCTGTTCTCTGGAGACGGAGGGACAGGGCTGCTGGCTGACCGTGAGCCGGACAAAAGCTCCGGACGACCCGGCAGACACGGCCCGTACATGGGTCCCGGCCCGGAAGAGGAATGCGGACGGCTGCTGCAGTTTTGTATGAGAACTCGGTCCAGCCGGAGCTGTGGCAGGATGCTATTTCCTGCTGGTATCCGCAGGCGGAGCAGGCAGAAAACCTGCGGGAAGGGGGCGCGTCGTGTGAGTTATGAGGAACAGGACGTCATATGGCGCGTAGCTCTGGCCAGCTATGACCCCAGAGAGATGCGGGTATGGACACGCTATCTTGAGGAGCGCAACCCGGCCATCCGCTGTACGGGCTACCGCAGCAGCCGGACGCTGCTGGAACGGCTCGAGCAGGGCGATGTGGACGTTCTGGTGCTGGGCGGCAGACTGGAGGACATGGACAGCATCCAGTTCCTGCCCAAGATACGCGGCCTTGCCCGCAAGCCTCTGGTGCTTCTGCGGGACGACGGACGCAATGAGAAATCGGCTGTGGAGAGCCTGAGTCAGGAGGACGCATGCTACCTCATCCGTCAGGCCACACTGGAAGATATGCTGCAGGAGCTGCGCGTTCCGGCCCACCGCCCGGCGGAGAGTCTGGAAAAGCGCTGCGAGCGCATCTATCGCAGCTGGGGTCTGAGCACCTGCGATACCAACAAGCGCTACCTGACCGGTGCGCTTCGGATGATGATGGGCTCTGACCACCGTCTGGCCATCCGCAAGGAGATATTAGGGCCGGTGGCGGAGGAATACAATCTCACCGTGGCGGCTGTGGACAGCGCCCTCCGGCGGCTGCTGGAGACGCTGGACGAGACCGGTACCCAGACATGGCGGGATTTTCGAAAAGAGTATGGCTTAGAGCGCAGGAAGGTGACCATCGGCCGCCTGCTTTATGCGCTGGAAAGTAAACTGAGTCAGCAGTGAGGTGCTGATCACACGACGCGGAGGTAGAGCAGAATGCACAGGCGAAACGATGGGGCAGGAGGCTTCCTTCGGGAGGAGTTTGGGGATGTGTGCTTCCATGCCCTTGGCATCATCGACCAGAACCGGGAATATCTGCAGATGCATCTGCTGGCGTCGGCCGACCTGCCCAACCGGCAGGCACTTTCGGACATCCAGATAGAGTCTGCCCGGCTGGACCGCACGGTACGCAATGCCATAACGCTTTATCAGCTGGAAAATGAAGAGCTGAGCGAGCTGCAGCCTCTGGACCTGTGCAGTCTGCTGGAAAAAGCGGGCCGTCTGGCCCCGGACATCCAGCGGTCACTGGAAATAGCGCTCACGACGGAGAGCGGGGGCATCGAGCACTGCACCGTCATGGGCGTTCCCGATGAGGCCGAACAGCTGCTGCTCCACCTCATCTCCAACGCGCTGCGGGCCTGCGATGCAGGCGGCAGGGTGTGGGTGAGCCTGAAACAGAAAAAGACCGGCGTCGTGCTCCGGGTGGAAGACAACGGCTGCGGCCTGATGGAGGAAGACCCCATCGAGAACAACCGCCGCTTCCTCAGCGGCGCAAAGCTGGGTCTCCGCATCTGTAAGCTCATCTGCCGCCGTGCAGGCTGGAAGCTGACGCTGACGGCCCGTCCGGGCGGCGGCACCCGGGCGCAGGTGGTGTTCCCGCTGGCCTCCTGCGAGGACATCCCGCCGGAAATGGAACTCCACTCCAGCGAGGAGAACGACATCCGCGCAGCGCGGTTCGCAAGCCGGGCGGCACAGGAGCTCCTTCTGCTGAGGAGATATTGAACGAGACAAAAAGGCATCTGCAATGCTGCCCGGGACGGCGCAGCGCAGATGCCTTTGCTTTTTGTGCGGGACAGGGAAGAGAGCAGGAAAAATGACAGACGGTAAAGAATCTTAGTAGAAACAGCCCGAAATCCACAGAAAAGTTTGCGAAATTAACAAAATGTTTAACTTTGCAAGATGATTTTACTGTTTTTAAGGTGTAAAATAATCCCGAATGATTGATTGTCAGCCGGATTTGGTTTATAATACCCGTGTATGCGAGTCTGAAATTTGATTCGTTAGCAAACAACTTCTGCCCGGGCCGGAGAGTCCTGTGTGCAGAGGGAGAGTGCATTGTCCTTCAGGAGGAAAAACAACTGTGAGAGTAGGTCTTGACATCGGCAGCACTACCATCAAATGCGTGGTGCTGGATGAAAACGATACCCTTTTATATTCGACGTATGAGCGCCACTACAGCCACATTCTGGAAAAGGCGCAGGAGCTGCTGCGCCGCATCGACGCAGAGCAGCTGCATGGCCGGAAAGCGCTGCTCAGCATCTCCGGCTCCGCCGGCATGGGCCTGGCCGACAGCTGCGGCGTGCCTTTCGTGCAGGAGGTGTTTTCCACCCGCGTGGCGGTCAAAAAGTTCGTCCCTGCGACGGACTGCGTCATCGAGCTGGGCGGTGAGGATGCAAAGATCCTGTTCCTGACCAACGGCACCGAAGTCCGCATGAACGGCAGCTGCGCCGGCGGCACGGGCGCTTTCATCGACCAGATGGCGACGCTGCTCAAGATGAGTGCCGATGAGATGAACAAGGCGGCCGAACAGGCCACCCGTACATACACCATTGCATCCCGCTGCGGCGTTTTCGCCAAGAGCGACGTGCAGCCCCTCATCAATCAGGGCGCAAAGACCGAGGACATCGCGGCCAGCATCTACAAGGCCGTGGTCAACCAGACCATCGCCGGTCTGGCACAGGGACGCCCCATTCAGGGCAATATCCTCTATCTGGGCGGTCCGCTGACCTTCAGCACCGTGCTGCGCAAGAGCTTCGACGAGGCACTGGGCGTTACCGGTACCTGCCCCGAGAACAGCCTGCTCTACGTCGCGCTGGGCGCTGCCCTCTACGCCGACAAGGAGTTCGTCCTCTCGGACGTGGCCGCTGCGCTGGATGAGTACGCTGCCACGGCGACCTACGCCAGCGAGCCGCCCCTCTTCGCCAACAAGGAAGAGTATGAGGCATTCCATGCCCGCCATATGTCCCACAGCGTGCCGCGGGTGGCGTTCGGCGCCCAGTGCGGCCCGGTGCATATCGGCATCGACTCCGGCTCCACCACCGTCAAGCTGGTGGTCGTGGACGAGCAGAGCCAGATCCTCTACACCAACTATCAGCCGAACCTCGGCAACCCGCTGCCCCTTATCCGGCAGCAGCTGCTGAAAATCTATAAAGAGCACCCCGGCCTCAAGGTGGCCAGCGTGACCACCACCGGCTACGGCGAAGAACTGGTCAAGAACGCCTTCCGCTGCGACTTCGGGCTCGTGGAGACCGTGGCCCACTTCACGGCAGCAAAATACTTCATGCCGGACGTGGACTTCATCATCGACATCGGCGGTCAGGATATGAAGTGCTTCAAGATCGAAGATGGTGCCATCAGCAACATCTTCCTGAACGAAGCCTGCTCTTCCGGCTGCGGCAGCTTTTTGCAGACCTTCGCGCAGGCACTGGGCTACGACGTCAAGGAGTTCGCGGCCCTCTGCCTCTTCGCCGACCGCCCGTGGATCTGGGCAGCCGCTGCACGGTGTTTATGAACAGCTCGGTCAAGCAGGCCCAGAAGGACGGCGCGTCCATCGAGAATATCTCGGCGGGCCTGTCCATCAGCGTCGTCAAGAACGCACTGTACAAGGTCATCCGTGCGTCCAGCCCCGAAGAGCTGGGCCGGAAGATCGTCGTGCAGGGCGGTACTTTCTATAATGAAGCGGTCCTCCGCGCCTTTGAAAAAGAGATGGGCGTCAACGTCATCCGCCCCGACATTGCGGGCCTGATGGGCGCTTACGGTGCGGCCCTCTTCGGTCTGCGCCAGTGCCGCAAGAACGGCCAGACCACCTCCGCCATGATGAGCAAGGAAGAGCTGGAGAACTTTGACCAGAAAGTCGTCAGCGTCAAGTGCGGCGGCTGCGGCAACCACTGCCAGCTCACCGTCAACACCTTCGCCGATGGCCGCAAGTTCATTTCCGGCAACCGCTGCGACAAGCCCGTCACCGGCAAGAGCGAGGACAACAGCCTCAACCTCTACGCCTACAAGCAGCAGCTTCTGGCCAGCTATAAGCCCGTGGTCGGTAAGCGCGGCTCCATCGGCATCCCGCTCTGCCTGAATATGTATGAGCTGCTGCCGTTCTGGCACGCCTTCTGGACAAAGCTCGGCTTTGCCGTCCACACCAGCCCGGTGTCCAGCCGCGGCCTCTATCTGGCTGGTCAGGCTACCATCCCCAGCGACACCGCCTGCTTCCCGGCCAAGCTGAGCCATGGTCACATCAAGGCCCTGACCCAGATGCATCTGGACGCCATCTTCTACCCCTGCCTGACCTACAACATCGACGAGGGTCTGGGCGACAACCACTACAACTGCCCCGTCGTGGCCTACTATCCCGAAGTCCTCGCCGGCAACTGCCCCGAGCTGGAAGGCCAGAAGTTCATCTACGACTACGTCGGCATCCACCGTCCGAAGGATTTCGTCCACAAGATGGCGAAGGACGTGATGCCCAAGTATTTCGGCGGCATCTCCGAGAAGGAAGTGCAGGAGGCTGCCAACGCTGCCTACGCTGAGTATGAAGCCCACATGGCACAGATCCGGGTCAAGGGCAGCGAGATCATTGATGAGGCCCGCCGTCAGGGCAGGCGCATCATCGTGCTGGCCGGACGCCCCTACCATGTGGACCCGGAGATCAACCACGGCATCGACCACCTCATCACCCGCCACGGCGCGGCGGTGGTCACCGAGGACAGCATCTCCAACCGCGTGGAAAAGTTCCCCACCAGCGTGCTGAACCAGTGGACTTACCACAGCCGCCTGTATGCCGCCGCCAAGTACTGCACCACCCAGAACGATATGGACCTGGTGCAGCTGGTGTCCTTCGGCTGCGGCGTGGATGCCATCACCACCGATGAGACCCGCGAGATCCTGCAGGAGGGCGGCAAGCTCTACACCCAGCTGAAAATTGACGAAATTACAAACCTGGGTGCTGTCAATATCCGCCTGCGCAGCCTGTTCGCCGCACTGGATGAGCGAGACGAAGATAAGAAGTAACATAGGAGGAACCTATGGAATACAATTACCCCAAATTCACCCCGGAGATGAAGAAAACTCACACCATCCTCATCCCCAACATGGCCATCACCCAGTTCCGCCTGCTGGAATACGCCCTGCGCTACGACGGCTACAAGTGCGAGATCCTTGGCAACTGCGGCAGCGCTGTGGCGCAGCTGGGCCTGAAATATGTCCACAACGACACCTGCTATCCAGCACTGCTGGTCATTGGCCAGTTCCTCGACGCGCTGAACAGCGGCAAGTACGACCTCGAGCACACGGCCCTGCTCATCACCCAGACCGGGCGGCGGCTGCCGTGCCTCCAACTACATCCATCTGCTCCGCAAGGCGCTGGTCAAGGCAGGATATCCGAACATCCCGGTGGCCAGCCTGAACTTCGGGCCTCGAGAAGGACAGCGGTTACCAGATGACTCTGCCTCTGGCCCGCCGGGCCATCGCCAGCGTGTTCTACGGCGATATGCTCTGCGCCCTGCGCAATCAGGTCGCTCCGTATGAGAACGAGAAGGGCGCTGCCGATAAGATGGTAGACCTCTGGGTCGAGCGTCTGGGCCGTGTACTGCTGGCGGGCAAGGGTTTCACCTCCCGTGAGATGAAGCACACCTTCCCCCTCATCGCAAAGGACTTTAAGTCCATTCCCGTCACCCGTGTGCCGAAGGTCAAAGTCGGCGTCGTGGGCGAGATCTACGTCAAGTACAGCCCGCTGGGCAACAACGACCTGCAGAAGTTCCTCGAGAGCCAGGACTGCGAGGTCAACTTCCCGGGTCTGATGGGCTTTTTGCAGTACTGCATCTTCAACCAGGGCGAGGACCATGTCCTCTACGGCGGCAAGCTGGCCATGAAGATGGGTACCGACCAGCTGCTCAACTGGCTGGACAGCGTGGAGCGCTCCATGCTCAAGGCCGAGGCCGACGCCGGTTTCTACGCCCCCGGCCCCTTCAAGGAGCTGGTGGAAAAGCCCGAGGGCATCATCTCGCTGGGTGCTAAAATGGGCGAGGGCTGGCTGCTGACCGCGGAAATGATCGAACTGGTGCAGGGCGGGTACAGCAACATCGTCTGCGCACAGCCTTTGGCTGCCTGCCGAACCACATCGTGGGCAAGGGCATGGTAAACAAGATCCGCGCGATGTACCCCAGCGCCAACATCACCCCCATCGACTACGACCCCAGCGCCACCAAGGTCAATCAGGAGAACCGCATCAAACTGATGCTGGCCGTAGCAAAGGAGCGTCTGAACGCCCCTGCCGAGGCAAAGCCCCTGACCGCCGAGGAGATCGCGGGCGGTGCGCCCAGTCTCTCCCACGTCTGAGAAACTACAGAAGAAACAAAGAAGCCGCACGGTACAGCTTTTCGCTGTACTGTGCGGCTTTTCTTATGCGCCGGAGCGCTTATTTCTTGTGATACTTGCGGTCTTCCTGCTCATAGGCGGGCTCGCAGGTGAGGTACATCCCCAGACGTTTGATGGTGTCCGTATCCACGCTGGACAGGATGACCGTGGAGTGCATGTCGCAGCCCTTGAGCTTGGAGAGCTGCTGCAGAGCGACAGCAGCCGTCTCATTCTCGGCGGCAGAGCTGGACAGCGCGATCAGGATCTCATCGGTGTGCAGGCGGGGATTCCGGCTGCCGAGGTAGTTGGTCTTGAGGGTCTGGATGGGCTCGATGGCGCGGGCGGAGACCAGGTCGATCTCATGGTCGATGCCGGCCAGCTTCTTGAGAGCATTGAGCAGAGCGGAAGAGGCTGCGCCCAGCAGGGGACCGTTCTTGCCGGTGACGACGGTGCCGTCCGGCAGCTCGATGGCGGCAGCGGGTGCGCCGCCGGTGCGCTCGGCCACGGCGTGAGCCTGCTTTTCCACGGCACGGTCGCCGACAGCCAGACCGGCCTGATTCAGCAGCAGCTCCAGCTTGAAGATCTCACTGTCCACGTTCTTGCCGATCTTGTGGTCACAGAGGGCCTTGAAATAGCGGCGGATGATCTCGTTGCGGGAGGCCTCGCGGCAGGCTTCGTCGTCCACGATGCAGTTGCCGGCCATGTTCACGCCCATATCCGTGGGGGACTTGTAGGGGCTCTTGCCTGCGATGAGCTCGAACATCGCGTTGACCACCGGGAAGATCTCGATGTCGCGGTTGTAGTTGACGGTGGTGACGCCGTAGGCCTCCAGATGGAAGGGGTCGATCATGTTCACGTCGTTCAGGTCGGCGGTAGCGGCCTCGTAGGCAAGGTTGACCGGGTGCTTGAGGGGCAGGTTCCAGATGGGGAAGGTCTCAAACTTGGCATAGCCGGCCTTGACGCCCCGCTTGTAGTCGTGGTAGAGCTGGGAGAGGCAGACCGCCATTTTGCCGCTGCCGGGGCCGGGGGCCGTGATGACGACGAGCGGGCGCTCGGTCTCGATGTAGTCGTTCTTGCCGTAGCCCTCGTCGCTCACGATGCGGGCCACGTCGTTGGGGTAGCCGGGGATCTTATAGTGGCGGAAGGTACGTACGCCCACGCTGTTCAGCTTGTGCTCAAAGGCTTCGACCTCGGGGGCGGCGGTGTACATGGTCACGCAGACGCTGCCCACGAACAGGCCCATGCCCTGGAAGGCGTCGATGAGGCGGAGAACGTCGAGGTCGTAGGTGATGCCGTAGTCGCCGCGCACCTTGCTGCTGATGATGTCCTGCGCGCTGATGACGATGACGATCTCGGCCTGGTCCTTGAGCTGCAGCAGCATCTGCAGCTTGGAGTCCGGCTCAAAACCGGGCAGCACACGGGAGGCATGATAGTCGTCGAACAGCTTGCCGCCAAACTCGAGGTAGAGCTTGTTGTCGAACTGTGCGATGCGCTCCCGGATGTGCTGGGACTGCATCTGAAGATATTTCGCGTTGTCAAAGCCTTTTTTCATGGAATGCTCCTCTTCCTGATTCTACAACTTCATCTCCGGCACGTCGGTGGTGCGGCGGGCCGGAGGGTCACACAAACACTCTATAGTATAGCATACGACAGGCTTCGGCGCAATTATTTTTTGAGAGCTTCCTCGTGCTCCAGGTGCTCAAATTCTTCCAGCTCCTCAATGTCCTCTTTCAGGAACATCAGGCAGAAGCTGATGAAGAGCAGCAGTCAGGAAAGCCAGATGGCCCGGCTGCCCATGGGGGCCAGTGCAAGGCTGCCAAGGCCGGCACCCAGCGCGAACAGGAAGATGATAGCGAAGTAGTGAAGCGCCTTGCCGAAGGCTTTGGTGTTGCCGCCCACCAGCCATGCGCAGAAGGAATCCATGCCGCTGCGCAGATTGCCGATGCACATGGTGCTGGCGAAGGCATAGCCGTTCACCTTGCGGAAGGATTGTACCTGCATGGCGCAGGAGAAGGAGACGAGGGAGTTGGCCAGCAGATTCAGCTCCTGCGGCAAAAAGCCCACGACGAAGAGCATCAGGATCTCGAACAGCACCACCAGCTGACGCCAATGGAGCCACTGCATCCGCTTGAGCTTGAGGCGGATGAACTCGGCCACAAAATGCCCAGCGCAAAGGCGCAAAGGGGAATCAGGTAGCGCAGTGCCTCGCCCCACTTGCCCGCAAACAGCTTGACGGCCATCAGCACGATGTTGCCGGTCTGGGCGTTGGCGAAGACCTTGCCGCGGTACAAATAAGTATAAGCATCCTGTAAGCCGCCTGAGACGGAGAGAAACAGAGCGGTAATAAAAGCTTCGGACATCTGTCCGTGAGGTTTGAGAGATGGCATAAAAGCTCCTCCTTCTATCCAGAAAATAATTCCATGCCATACTATAACGCAAAACCGGCGTTTTGTCAAAAACTATGCCATATTTTTTATAGATAATGACGATTCCGGGCGGGTATCGCAGGATGCGCTTTGCTTTGCAATGCGGCGCAGACTGTGGTAGAATACAGAAAACAGCTTTTCAGGAGAAGGAGGGCTTTCTGTATGCCCAATATCATCGAGATCACGGATTTCCACGCGCCGGAGCTGGACCCTTATGCCCGGCTGACCCAGAACCAGCTGCGCAATCGCCTCGAGCCGGAGAAAGGCATCTTTATCGCCGAGAGCCCCAAGGTCATCGACCGGGCGCTGGACGCAGGCTACAAGCCCGTGTCCCTGCTGATGGAGCGCAAGCAGATCACCGGCCCGGCAGCGGGCATCCTGAGCCGCTGCGGCGACGCGCCGGTGTACACGGCGGATCGGGAGATGCTGGCAGAGCTCACCGGCTTTGAGCTGACCCGGGGCGTGCTCTGCGCCTTCCACCGCCCGGCACCCCGACTGGTGGAAGAACTCTGCAAAACGCCCGCCGGGTGGCCGTGCTGGAGGGCATTGTGGATCCCACCAACGTGGGTGGCCATCTTCCGCAGCGCGGCAGCGCTGAACATGGACGCTGTTCTTATCAACCCTTCCTGCTGCGACCCGCTCTGCCGCCGCGCCGTCCGCGTCAGCATGGGTACGGTGTTTCAGGTACCCTGGGGGCAGTTGGGCGAGACCCCGGCAGACTGGCCGGAGAAGGGAATGGACATCCTCCACTCCCTCGGCTTCAAGACCGCCGCGATGGCCCTCAGCGACCGCTCGGTGAGCATCGACGACGAGCAGCTTGCAAAGAGCCGAAGCTTGCCATCGTGCTTGGCACCGAGGGCGACGGCCTCGCCGCCGACACCATCGCTTCCTGCGACTACACGGTCAAGATCCCCATGTCCCACGGCGTGGATTCGCTGAATGTCGCTGCCGCCAGCGCCGTAGCCTTCTGGCAGCTGGGCAAACAATAAACGAAAGGAATGCCTCCCCGCCGGGGAGGCATTCCTCTTTATGCTCAGATACTTGCTAAGAATCGCTCAAAGCCTGCGCGGCCTGCCGTGTCCATCTTGTAGACGCCGGCGTCTACGAGGACTTCGGCAAAGACATGGCCAATCTCGTCCTGCACGATGGTGTGGACATTTTCAGCATTCAGCTCCGGATGGCGGGCGAGGATGTCCATCGCCCACTCGGCGTGCTTCTGGATGTTCTCGCCGTACTCAGCGGCGGGGGTGCGGGCCGCGAGGGCGGCTTCCACATCGGTCATCTCGGCTTTCAGACGGCTGGGCAGAACGGCCAGACCCATGACCTCGATGAGGCCGATGTTCTCCTTTTGATGTGGTGGAGCTTTGCGTGGGGATGATAGACGCCCAGCGGATGCTCCGGCGTGGTGATGTTGTTGCGCAGCACCAAATCCAGCTGGAACTTGCCGTCCCGCATCCGGGCGATGGGGGTGATGGTGTTGTGGGGTTCGCCGTCGGTCTCGGCGTAGACAAAGCAGCTCTCGTCGGTGTAGCCCCGCCATGCGGTCAAAATCTGATCGGCCAGCTCCACAAGGCGTTCGTCGTCGGCACAGGTGAGGCGGATGCAGCTCATGGGCCAGTGGACGATGCCGGCGTCCACATCCTCAAAGCCGGGGAAAACCCACTTCTTCTCGATGGGCGCTTTGGCCATGGCGAACTCGTAGTGGCCGCCCTGGAAGTGGTCGTGGCTCAGGATGCTGCCGCCCACGATGGGCAGGTCGGCGTTGCTGCCCACGAAGTAGTGGGGGAAGAGGGCCACGAAGTCCAGCAGCTTGCGGAAGGTGTCACGCTCGATCTTCATGGGGGTGTGCTGGTTGTTAAAGACGATGCAGTGCTCATTGTAGTAGACATAGGGGCTGTACTGGAAATTCCACGCACTGTCGTTGATGGCCAGCGGGATGATGCGGTGATTCTCCCGGGCGGGATGGTTCAGCCGGCCGGCATAGCCCTCGTTCTCCACGCAGAGCTGGCACTTGGGGTAGGCGCTCTGAGGAGCTAGCTTTGCGGCTGCGATGGCTTTGGGGTCTTTTTCGGGCTTCGACAGGTTGATGGTGATGTCGAGGTCGCCGTAGGGGGTCTTGGTGACCCACTTGACGTCCCGCTTGATGCGGTAGCGGCGGATGTAATCGGTGTCCTGGCTGAACTTGTAGAACCAGTCGGTGGCGGCCTGAGGGCCGTCGGTCTCGTACCGCTCTTCGAAGTTGGCGCGGACGATGCTGGGGCGGGGTGTCAGCACACCCATGAGCCGGGTGTCGAAGAGGTCGCGGGCCGTGGGGCTGTCGTCGCAGACGCCCGGGCTGCGGCATCGTCCACCAGCGTTTTCAGGATGCTCTCGAGGTCGGCGTAGCAGACGTCGCTCTCCGGCTCCGTGAAGCTGTCGAGCTGCATGGTCATGAGCAGCTGGTTGCGGATGTAGATCTCGTCGTCAGGCAGGATGAGGCCGGTGTCCAGACCGTAGTTGACGAGCTGCTGGATGGCAGTGGAGATCACAGGACAGCGCCTCCTTCCGGACGGATGGAAAGGACGTGGCAGCGGCCCTCGCCGAGGATGGCTTCCATACCGGCCTTGAACTCGTCCAGCATCTCCACAGGCACGAAAGCCTGCACCGTGCCGGCGAAACCGCCGCCGTGGACGCGGACAGCGCCCTTATCGCCCAGCAGATGCTTGGCGGCAGCGATGGTCACGCCCACTTCCTGATGCTCCTTGTAGCCTGCGGGGATGACGTTCTGCAGATACTCCCAGCTGCTGCAGCCGGACTCGTTCACGAGGGAGAGGAAGGTGTCGAAGTCGCCATCGTGGAGTGCGGCCACCTGCTTTGCCACACGGTCATTGTCGGCGTAGACGTGGAAGGCGCGGAGGACGGCGCGGTCGCCGCACTGCCTGCGGCACTCGGGCAGCTTTGCAATGAAGGTCTCGAACGGCATCCCGCAGCACCTCGCCGCCGCAGACAGCGGCTACGGCGCGGCACTCAGCCGGGATGGCGGCGTACTCGTCGGTCAGATCGGCGTGGTCTGCGCCGGAGTCGAGGATGCAGAGGGCCAGACCAGCCTTGGAGAAGTCCACAGCCACCGGTTCCACGACGGGCTTTGCGGGGCTGGCGAAGTCGATGGTGATGATGTTGCCCACGCTGGAAGCCATCTGGTCCATCAGGCCGCAGGGCTTGCCGAAGTAGACGTTCTCAGCCCACTGGCCGATCTGTGCGATGGCGATGGGGGAGACCTTCTCGGTCATGAAGCAGTCGTTCAGGATGACGCCGATGAGCACCTCAAAGGCGGCAGAAGAGGAAACGCCGCTGCCCTTCGGCACGTTGGAAGAGACGTAGACGTCCAGACCGGCCAGCTTTGCGCCCCGCTGGGTGAAGGCGGCGCACTCGCCGCGCAGCAGGGCGGCGGTGGTGTTCTCCTCTTCCTTACGGGCCTCGAGGTCATTCAGATCAATGACGCACAGATCATAGCCCTCGCTCTGGACGCGGAGCTGGTTCTTGTCGTTGGGGGCTGCAGCGGCGATCATGTCGATGTTCACGCTGCCGGCCAGCACCCGGCCATGCTGATGGTCGGTGTGGTTGCCGCCGATCTCGGTGCGGCCCGGTGCGCTGTAAAGGCCGGCCTCAGCGTGGGAGCCGAAGGTCTTTTCCAGCCCGTCCAGCACAGCGGTGTAACGGGCGGCTTCAGAGGCCGTCTCGGCGGGAGAACAGCAATACAGGGAGGCGAGGCGCGCGGCGTGGACGCCGTCGGACAGCTCCTGCTTCCATACGGGAATGGACTTCATCATGGAATCTTCCTCCTGACAGACAGATACTTTTTTATTTCGTGTGGGCGATACAGCCCGCTTCTAATCCTATAGTAAAGGATTTGCCTGGAAAAACCATGTGTTATTGTTGCATCTCAATGAAAAGTTGCAAAAAATCCCCGCCGGACAGCTCCGGCAGGGATGCAAAGCAGAAAACTTGAATCAGGTGCAGCTGAGACAAAAGTTTTTTCAAAACCGGAAAAGCATTGTATAACTGCGCCAAAACTTCCCGCTGCCGCGTCCCGGCGGGGGAGAGGGCCGCGACATGGAGAAACCTTACTGCGGCGGGCAGTGCAAAAAAAGGCCGCGATCCACTTTTCCAGCGGGCGCGGCCTTCTTGTTAAGGGAAGAAATTATGATGTCAGGCGGAAGGCGAGGGAGCAGCGCCCTCCGGCCCGGGAACACAGGGAAAAATCACTGCATCAGGCTGCAGACGGCCTCGGCGTAAGCGGCGGGGTCATCCACGGGCAGGCCCTCGATGAGCTGTGCCTGTGCGTAGAGCAGAGCGCTGTACTTCTTCAGCTTCTCGGTGTCGCCTGCCTCCTGGGCGGCTTTCAGCACGGCAAAGACCGGGGTGGTTGACGTTCAGCTCCAGCACCTTGTCGCTCTTGACGCCCTCACTGCCGGGCTGCTTGGACAGCACCTTCTCCATCTCGATGGACAGGGGGCCGTCTGCCGACAGGCAGACCGGGGTGATCCTTCAGCCGGGTGGAGACCTTGACCTCCTTGACCTTGCCGTCCAGAGCGTCCTTCATGGCGTCAAACAGAGCCTTGTTGGCGGTGGTGGCCTCTTCGGCGGCCTTCTTCTCGTCCTCGGTCTCCAGGCCCAGATCGCCGCTGTTGACGTTCTTGAACTCGACGGTGCCGTCCTTGCCCTCGGCATCCTTGCGGGGATAGGTGCGCATGATCTGCAGGCAGAACTCATCCACATCCTCGGTCAGGAGCAGGACGTCGTAGCCCTTGTCCATGACCAGCTCAGCGGCAGGCAGCTTTGCCAGACGGTCGGTGGAGTCGCCGGCGGCGAAGTAGATGTACTTCTGCTCGGCGGGCATCTTGTCCACGTACTCCTGCAGAGTGACCATCTTCTGCTCCTTGGCAGACCAGAACAGCAGCAGGTCGCGCAGCAGCTCGGCGTGCATCCCGTAGTCGGAGTAAGCGCCGAACTTCAGCTGACGGCCAAACTCCTTCCAGAAGCTCTCGTACTTCTCGCGGTCGTTGGCCAGCATGGCGTGGAGCTCGTTCTTGATCTTCTTTTCCAGAGCGTTGTGGATGAGCTTGAGCTGATTGTCCTGCTGCAGCATCTCACGGCTGATGTTCAGGCTCAGATCCTGGCTGTCCACGATGCCCTTGATAAAGCTGAAGTAATCCGGCAGCAGGTCGGCGCACTTCTCCATGATCAGCACGCCGGATGCGTACAGCGCCAGGCCCTTCTCGTAGTCCTTGGTGTAGAAGTCATAGGGGCGGTGGCTGGGCACGAAGAGCAGGGCGTTATAGTTTGCAGTACCCTCGGTGCGGCTCACGATGACGCGGGCGGGGTCGGCATAGTCGCTGAACTTATCCTTGTAGAAGTTTGCATACTCCTCGTCGGTGACTTCACTCTTCTGCTTCTTCCAGATCGGCACCATGCTGTTCAGAGTTTCCAGCTCGGTGTAGGTCTCCCACTCAGGGGTGTAATCCTCCGGCTTGGGGTCCGGTTCCGGCTTCTGACGGCTCTTTTCCCGCTCCATCTGGATGGGGTAGCGCACATAGTCGCTGTACTTCTTGACGATGGCCACGATGCCGTACTCGTCGAGGAAGTTGTCGTAGTTGTCGGTCTCCGTGTCGGGCTTGATGTGGAGGATGATGTCGGTACCGGCAGTCTCCTTCTCAGCAGGCTCAAGCTCATAGCCGTCAGCACCGCTGGACTCCCACTGCCAGGCCTCGTCGGAGCCGTAAGCCTTGGAGATGACCGTCACTTTGTCTGCCACCATGAAGGCGGAGTAGAAGCCTACGCCGAACTGACCGATGATGTCGATGTTCTCATCCTTGTTGTCCTTCTTGAAGTCGAAGGAGCCGGAGTGGGCGATGGTGCCGAGGTTCTGCTCCAGCTCTTCCAGGGTCATGCCGATGCCGTTATCGGAGATGGTCAGGGTGCGGCTGTCCTTGTCGCGGGTGAGCAGGATGCGGAAATCGCCTTTGTTCATGCCGACAGAAGTGTCGGTCAGGCTCTTATAATACAGCTTGTCGATGGCGTCCGAAGCGTTGGAGATCAGCTCGCGCAGGAAAATCTCCTTGTGGGTGTAGATGGAGTTGATCATCATGTCCATCAGCTTTTGCTCTCGGCCTGAAATTCTTTTCGCCATAATACAAAACCTCTTTTTATCAGATTTTAGCGTCCCGGCGGCGGAACTGCCCGGGCGCGTGTCGCATCAGGATCTGCCTGTGGAGAGTGCCGGCACACGGAGCGGAAAACCACTCGTGAAAACTTAGCACTCATAACTTCCGAGTGCTAATATACACCGCTGAGAGACAAAAATCAAGGGGTTTCATAAAAAGTTCAAAAAACTTTCCTTTCGGGGCCAAAGCCGCCTTTACTTTCCTGCGCCAAAGCCGTATAATGGGCCGGAATGACAGACCTGTTTATAAGGAGGATGAAGGATGCAGCAGATAGAGCTGGAACTTGCAGGCGGCGGTGTGCTGACGGTTTCCCTGCGGGCGTCGCTGGACGCCATGCCCGCCGTGAAGCAGCGGCCTTTGGTGCTGGTGGTGCCGGGCGGCGGCTACAACCATGTCAGCCCCCGGGAGGGCGACCCGGTGGCCCTGCAGTTTGCGGCGGCGGGTTATCACACCGCCGTGCTGACCTACAGCGTGGGGGAGGGGGCGCAGAACTACCGGCCTCTCCGACAGCTGAACGAAGCGCTGGCTCTGCTGCGGCAGAATGCGGGAGAGTGGCACATCCTGCCGGATAAGATCGCCGTCTGCGGCTTCTCGGCGGGCGGACATCTGGCCCTGTCCGGCGCGGTGCTGGACATTCCGGGCGAGACGGCCCAGCAGAGGCCCAATGCAGTGATCCTGGGCTACCCGGTCATCACGGCAGGGGAGTTTGCCCACCGGGGCAGCTTCGTCCAGCTGGCGGGCAGCGAGGATGCTGCCGCACAGCAGGCGTTCACCTTGGAGGATAAGGTGACCTCCGACACACCGCCGGTCTTCGTCTGGCATACCATGGAGGATAAGACCGTTCCGGTGGAGAACACGCTTCTCCTGCTGGCCGCCCTGCGGAGGGCGGGCGTGCCGTGCGAGGCACATCTGTTCGAGAAGGGCGCTCACGGCACCAGCATCAGTACCGCCGAAGTGGATGCCGCCGACCCTCACCGCGCCCATTGGGTGGCTCTCTGCCTCGAGTGGCTGGGGGAGACGTTTGGGTTCAAATTGAGTTGAATTTGGACATTCCTACAAAAAATTCATAAATTTATGGTTGACCTGCCCAAGATTTGAGCGTATACTGGTCAGCGGAAACAAACGAGGAAGAAGGAAACATACATGGAAAAGAAGATCTCGGTCAAAGACCTGCTGATGCAGGCATTCCTGACGGGCTGGGAGCTCTCCGACAAGAGCATCGCTCAGGACGAATATCTGCAGAGCGCCATTCAGGTCATCGAAGTGCTGCAGGTGGAGCCGGAAAACGTCTACGCGGAAGGGGCCTCGGCCTGACCGACGGCGACGAGGTAGACCATCTGGACGACCTGCTCCGGGCCGACGGCCAGTGGCTGTATTACGGCGTGGAGGCGGAGAATTTCTTCCTCATCCAGTGGTACCCGGACGAAGCATCCGCCAAGGCAAAACTGGCACAGCTCGAGGAGCTGGGCGACGGCAAGCAGTACCTCGTGGACCTGGACCTCAAGCGCACAAACCCCACCGAGGCCGAGAATTTCGGCAATTCCAACCCGGTGCAGCTGAGAAGTTAACCTCTCAGTCTCGCTTCGCTCAACAGCTCCCCTACCGAGGGGAGCCTCTGGCGAAGAGAAAAGCTTTACGAAATGCCAAAGCCTCCCCTCAATAGGGGAGGTGGCACGCCGTCAGGCGTGACGGAGAGGTTTAACCTCTTTATGAAAGGGAACTTTTCAATGCAGCTTTCTGATACGGAGCGTCAGTGCCTCACCGCCATTCTGGCCCAATATGACCAGCACCCCGAAGTGCAGCGGATGCGGGAATTTATCCAGCACGGCGATGTGACCACCTACCAGCACTGCAAGAATGTGGTGCTGGTGAGCTTCTGGCTCAACCGCCGCTTCCATCTGGGCGCGGATGAGACGTCGCTGGCCGTGGGGCCTTCCTCCATGACTTCTATCTCTACGACTGGCACAAGCGCAGTTCCTTCCGGGGTCTGCGCCGCCTGTTCGAGATGCACGGCTTTGCCCATCCCGGCTCTGCCTGCGTCAATGCCGAGCGCTGCTTCGCCATCACCAGGAAAGAGCAGAACATCATCTCGAGCCATATGTGGCCCCTGACCTTCCGCCATGTCCCCACCTGCCGGGAGGCGGTCATCGTCTGCCTGGCCGACAAATACTGCGCCGTGCTGGAAAGTATGTTCCAGCGCACCCGGGTGGCCGATACCGATGCCGGGGAGAACGAGTGGTAAAGGCCTTGCCTGATACGAAAATGAGCTGCTGTACGTAACGTGCAGCAGCTCATTTTTTATAATTTCTTATACCCCGCAGGCTCGTCGGCTCTGGCACGGCGCTCCATCAGGTAGGTGTCCAGCCAGCGGCCATGACAGTCCCGGGCGATGCGCTCCCGCCGCCCCACCACCCGGAAGCCGCACTTCGTGTGGAGGCCGAGGCTGGCGGTGTTGTCCTGCAAAACGGTGGAGTGTAAGGTCCAGTAGCCCTCTTTTTCCGACTCTTCGCAGAGGGCCGTCAGCAGGCGGGAGCCGAGGCCCCGGCCCCGGAACTTCTCGCCGACGTAGATGCTCACCTCGGCCACGCCCCGGTAGCACCAGCGGGGTCTACCCGCCGCAGTGCGGCCCAACCGGCCAGCTCGCCGCCGTCCAGAATGACGAGGCGGCATTCTTTGATGTGAAAGGCATCCCACGCCGTGTAGGGCGGGCAGGTGGTCTGGAAGGTGGCGTGCTCCGTGGCGATGCCCTCTAAATAGATCTCGGACACAGCATTCCAGTCTTCCGGCTCCATGGGCCGGATGGTGATATTGCTCATGATATTCTTCCCCGGCAGAGCGCCCCAATGCGCCCTGCATCATTCCTCTTATCTCAGTATAGCAGATGCAGCCCGCCCGCGCAATGACCGCTTATTCCAGCCCCGGCAGGGTGTCCAGCACCGGGATGCCCAGGCTGTGCAGGAAGGCTTTCTTTTCCTCAATGGCGGGGACGACGTCCAGCTCCGAGGGGGCGTGGGCGTCGCAGCCCATGATGGCCTTGACGGGGTACTCCGCCGCGATGCGCCAGAACTCGTCCCGGGTGTAGCCCAGAGAGCCGTCGGGACGGTCCTGCAAAGTCAGTCCGGCCATGTTGTACTCGAGGGGGATGTCCAGCCGCGCCGCTGCGGCACAGATGTCCCGGCAGGCTTTCTCGGCGTCGGCGTCGAAGGCCGTCACCCGGTTCAAAAAGAGGTCGGGGTGGGCCAGATACCGGTAAAGCCCCGTTTCCAGCGCTTCCACCACCTGTTCGGCATACCGCCTGCCGTGGGCTGTAGAGGTGCTGCCGCCGAAGCGGCTGGCTCTGGCGTCCTGTTCGTCGGTGGTGTCGTAGTGACAGCCGAGGATGAGATATTCGATGTCCAGCCGCTCCATCTCTTCCTTGAGCCAGCCCAGATAGGCCGGGAAATACTCCGCTTCGAGGCCGATGCGGATGTGGAGTTTGTCGGCATATTTCTCCCGCAGCCCGCGCAGAGTCAGGACGTAATCATCCAGCTGGGAGGGCAGCATCCGGATGCGGCTGACGAAGCCCGGCGTCGCGTAGGCCCAGGGGGTGTGGTCAGAAAACCCCAGCACCTTGAAGCCGCAGCGCAGGGCCGTGAGGATGTATTCCTCCTCGGTGCCTTCGGCGTGGCCGCAGCGGGTGGTGTGGGTGTGGTAATTGGTCAGCATGACAAGGCTCCCTCCCGGGCAGAAATTTTTTGACAATCATCACCATTGTGATACAATAGAGTAAATACCCGTTCAGGGCAGGGACTATTATAGACCTCTTTGCCGAAAAATGCAATGAAGGCTGCTCTGAAAAAGGAGAAATGAAGATGGATTGGAAACGAATCGCTGCCTCTGCGCTGATGCTTGGTGTCCTCGCCGTCCCGGCTTCAGCAGCCAGCATCACCCCCCAGACCACCATGAAGGAGATACGCGACGACCCCGACATCAAGGCCAGCGGCCTCTATACATACACCTATGTGTGGGAGCGGGACTGCGAAATGTTCTCCACCAGCCGCGACGACGAGACGCTGACCGAGGTGGTCGGTGAGACCTCCGCCGAAGCCTGCGCAGCGGGCCTCAACTATCTGGCTCAGGTCTACCACGACGGCACCCGGGTGACCTATCCGCTCTATTCGGAAGAGGAGATCGCCGCCGTGCCTGCCCGCGCTCATGTGGAGCTGTATTACTGCCCGGCCCAGCAGCCGGGGGCCAAGTTTGCCATCGTGCTGTCGGGCAACTCGCTCTACTACAGCGGCGAGCTGCGGGGCGGCGTGTCCACGGCGTGGGAGCTGCACGAGCAGGGCTATGCCGTCTTCTCGCTGCGCTACCGCATCGGATGGGAGGCCGGGGACGACGCTCCACTGGAAGACTTGGCCCGGGCCATCCGCTTCGTGATGGACAATGCCGACACCTTCGGCGTCTCTACGGAAGACTATGCCCTGCTGGGCTACTCCTCCGGCGGACAGATCGCAGGCGTCTTCGGCAATGAGGAAAAGGGCTGGGGCCGCTACGGTGTGCCGAAGCCCGGCGTATTGCTGCTGGCCTACCCCATCAACAACTTCTTTGGGGCAAAGCCTGCCTACCATCTCCTGATGGATACCGACCGGCTGGAAAGACGCTACTATTCCTACACCGTCTCGAAGCTCGTGACGCCGGACTATCCGCCCACCTTCCTGTGGTACGGCAGGAATGACCTCATGCTGAAAGCCTTCGTCTACCCCCTGCAGGGGCCGACCCTTGCAAAGGCACTGGAAGCCAGCGGCGTCCCCAACCGGGTGGAAGTTTACGACAACGCCAAACATGGCATCGGCATCGGCGTGGGGACGGACGCCGAGGACTGGGTGGAACGTGCTGCCGAGTTCTGGCAGAGCGTCTCGGAATAACAGGAGGAAAAGATTATGTACGATTGGAATGGATCAATCCGCAGCCTGAATGTGGGCCTGCCCGACGACATCGCCCGGCTGAAAGCGGCCGGATATTATCAGGAGGCCATCGCCCGCATCGACCGGCTGCTGGCCGAGGACTGGACAAAGACCCAGAACGGCCCGGCGTCCAACGGCATCGCCCGCCGATCACGGACGCCCTGCCCCTGACCGTCCAGAAGGAGATCATGCGCCGGCTGCCCGGGGAATACGACGGAAGCCGAGGCCATCGCCCGGATGCAGGAGCGGGTCAAGGACTTCACGGCAGAGGAATTTAAGAAGCTCGACTGGGAGGGCCGGATGGACTGGCGGTTCGTGGAAGGGGAAAAGCGGTATCAGGCCCGGTTCGCCGAGACGCTGCTGGCTACCCACGCCGACCTCGCCGCCCGGAAGCTGACGCCGGACGCCCCCAACAACAAGAACGAAGAGCGCCACCGCCTCCACGAGAAGATGGAGCGGGAGGGGAGCGCCAGCGCCGACATCACCCTCCGCACCAGCATCCGGATGTCCGACGAAGCCTTCGCCGCCGCGCTGGAAAAGGCGAAAGCCGAGGGCAGAGACGCCGTCCACGTCCGGGCATGGCTGGCTCTGCCTGCCGCCTGCCCGTCCCAGAGCCATATCACGCTGGACCGCTTCACCGAGACGCCCGGCCATATCGCCGCCGAGGACGCGCCCCAGCGCACCGTCTGCTGGGAGGCCGACTTGACCGAGAACCGCACCTTCGGGGCCGAGTACAGCTACCGGGAGACGGCAGTCTATGCCGACCCGCTTTCCTTCACGCCCGACGCGGAGCAGCCCGATCTCTACACCGGCGAGGAAGCGCCCCACATCGTCTTTACGCCCTACCTGCGGGCGCTGGCGGCTCAGCTCACCGAGGGCATCGCCAGCCCGGCGGAGAAGGCGAAGCGCATCTACGATTATGTCACCCTGAATGTCCGGTATCACTTCCAGCCATCCTATTTCGTCCATGAGTCCATCGCCGAGAACTGCGCCCGCAGCCGCCGGGGAGACTGCGGCATCATGGCGCTGACCTTCATCACCCTCTGCCGCATCGCGGGCATCCCGGCCCGGTGGGAGAGCGGCTTTGCAGTGGCCCCGGGGGACGCGGGCTGTCACGACTGGGCGCGGTTCTACGTCGCCCCCAGGGGCTGGATGTATGCCGACTGCTCCTACGGTGCCTCCATGGCCCGCCGGGGCGATGAAGTGCTACGCCGCCACTATTTCGGCAGTCTGGATACGGGCCGCATGGTGGCAAACAGCGCCTTTGAAGCGCCCTTCGACCCGCCGATGCTGGGCTTCCGCAGCGACCCCTACGACAACCAGAGCGGCGAGATGGAGGCCGACGGCGTGGGCCTGTACGGTGACGATACCGTGACCACCAAAGAAGTTTTGAAGTTTGAGGAAGTAGAATAAATGGAATTTCTCGCAATGCTGTATACCGTCCTGCTGGTGGCCATCTGCCTGATGATGGCGCTGCTGCTCTTCCGCAGCGGACGCCCCACCGGCGGGCTGGACGAAGCCGACTGCGAAGAGCTGAAAGACTGGCTCGAAGAGCAGCTGGCCGCTCAGGCTAGAGAGTTCAACGCCCGTCAGGACGCCATCGCCCAGCAGAACTACGCCGCCATCCGCAGCGTCAGCGAGACGCTGCAGACGGCTGTGCAGAGCAGGAGCACCACCCTCGGTCAGGGGCAGGACAGCCAGCAGCGCATCCTGGAGCGGCGTCTGCAGAGCCTCGAGCAGGCCAACAACCAGCAGATGGAGCAGCTGCGCCGCGCCATGGTCGAGAGCATGACGGCATTGCAGGCTGAGAACACCCGCAAGCTGGACGAGATACGCCACACGGTGGACGAGCAGCTTCAGGACGCTTTGCAGAAGCGGGTGACGGAAAGCTTTAAGGCCGTCAACCAGCAGCTCGAGCAGGTGTACAAGGGCCTTGGCGAGATGCAGTCCCTCGCCGCCGACGTGGGCGGCCTGAAGCAGGTGCTCTCGGGCGTCAAGACCCGCGGCATCCTCGGCGAGATCCAGCTGGGCGCGATCTTGGAAGAGATCCTCGCCCCGGAGCAGTATGACACCAACGTCGCCACCATTCCGGGCAGCACCCAGCGGGTGGAATACGCCATCCGGATGCCGGGTGCCGACGGCGGCAGCGTCTGGCTCCCCATCGACTCCAAGTTCCCCGGCGACACCTACGCCCACTTACAGGACGCCTACGCTTCCGGCGACGCGCAGGCCGTGGAGGATGCCCGCCACGCCCTCGAGCTGGTGCTCCGCAGCGAGGCCAGAGACATCCGGGAAAAGTACGTCGAGCCGCCCTATACCACGGCGTTCGGCATCCTGTTCCTGCCCTTTGAGGGCCTGTATGCCGAGGTGGTGAACGCGGGGCTGCTGGAGGTCTTGCAGCGGGACTATCAGGTCAACGTGGCAGGCCCCAGCACCATGGCGGCCCTGCTGAACAGCCTGCAAATGGGCTTCAAGACCCTCGCCATCCAGAAACGCTCCGGCGAGGTCTGGCAGCTGCTGGGTGCGGTGAAGACGGAGTTCGACAAGTTCGGGCAGGGCCTCGCCAAGATGCAGCAGCGTCTGCGCCAGACCGACGAAGAGCTGGACCAGCTCATCGGCGTCCGCAGCCGGGCCATCAGCCGGAAGCTGCGCAGCGTCCAGAGCCTCGACGAGGCCAGTGCCAGCGCCCTGCTCGAGATAGACGACATGAACGAGCTGCCGAAAGCACTCTCTGAGACCAGCGAGACATCTGGCAAAGTGGGAGAATATTGACGTAGTGACGGTCAAAAATGCACTTTGCCAGGGTGGCAAACTGGCCTGAGCTGGCAAACTGACCACTTTGCCAGATATGAGCACTTTGCCAAGTTGGCAAAGTGGGGAAATATAACGTATCTATATTATTATTTTGTCACTTTGCCACATAATCTACCGCAGTAGAACAGCATTCGGCCATCCGGCCTGATAAATAGTTGACGAAGGCGGCAGACTGTGCTATACTGAGAACGATTATTAAAATAATTGCCGGCCATGGCAGACCATACACACCAATAACAGAGAGGAAATGTGCTTATGAGCGTAAAGAACATCAGCAGCGCCATTCTGGGCGTGGGCGTGGACGATACCACCATCGATCTGTTTGAGAGCCAGTACCCGGTCCCCACCGGCGTCAGCTACAACTCTTACGTCATCCGGGACGAGAAAATCGCCATCCTCGACACCGTGGACGACCGCGCTACCGACGAGTGGCTGGCAAACGTCACCGAGGCACTGGCAGGGGAGAAGCCCGCCTACCTCGTCGTCCACCACATGGAGCCTGACCACGGCGCGAATGTGGCCCGCCTCGCCGCCCTCTACCCCGAGATGCAGGTGGTGGGCAACGCCAAGACCTTCCAGTATATGGAGCAGTTCTTCGGCGCAGAGGCCATCGCCAAGGAGCGCCGCGTCGTCGTGAAGGACGGCGAGAGCCTTTCGCTGGGCGCCCACACCCTGACTTTCGTGTTCGCACCCATGGTCCACTGGCCCGAGGTCATGGTGAGCTATGAGTCCACCGAAAAAGTCCTCTTCTCCGCCGACGGCTTTGGCCGCTTCGGCGCGGTGGCAAAGTTCGACGAGAAGGCCGACTGGGCCAGCGAGGCCCGCCGCTACTACCTGAACATCGTGGGCAAGTACGGCCCGCAGGTGCAGGCTCTGCTGAAAAAGGCCGCTGCGCTGGACATCAAGACCATCTGCCCGCTCCACGGCCCCGTCCTCACCGGCGACCTTGGCAAGTACCTGAACTACTACGATCTGTGGTCCAGCTACAAGGCCGAAGAGCCGGAGAAGGTGCTGGTCGCCAGTGCCTCCATCCACGGCCACACCCGCGCCGCCGCCCACATTCTGGCCGAAAAGCTCCGCGCCAAGGGCGCCAAGGTGGTGGAGATGGATCTGACCCGCACCGACGTCTCCTACGCCGTCACCGAAGCCTTCCGCTGCGGCAAGACCGTTCTGGCCTGCGCCACCTATGACGGCTTCCTCTTCCCGCCGATGGAGAACCTGCTGGCCCACCTCAAGACCAAGGCATTCCAGAGCCGCACCATCGCCCTGATGGAGAACGGCACCTGGGCGCCCATGGCCGCAAAGCTCATGCGCGCCGAGCTGGACGGCATGAAGAACATCACCGTCTGCGACACCGTCGTGACCCTCCGCTCTGCTTCCAACGCCGCCGCTGAGGCGCAGATGGACGCAATGGTGGATGAGCTGCTGAATAAGTAATAGAATTTAGAACAACAAGACCCCCGCCGGGAAACTCTCCTGGCGGGGGTCTATTTGTTGTTCTAAAATGTTTCATGTGCGCGAGGATAAGGCTTTGCCTCATCTGTCAAACCGAGAAGATAATCGACACTGGTATCGTAGAAAAGCGCAAGGGCTTTTAAGACATCAGTGGGAATGTCACGCTTTCCCATTTCGTAATTGGAATAACAGACCTGTGTGCATTTCAGATAGGCGGCAACGTCCTTCTGAAGCAGGTCGTGGTCTTCGCGCAGGTCACGGATACGGCAGTACATAAGCAGTCAAGACTCGACAATGATTTTATCTTTTGCGAAATCCAGTGCAAGCCCGATGAGCTCGTTTCGGGAGCGGTTCGTCCGCCGTGCCAGGTCATCATAAAAATCCACGATGGACTTATCCACGCGAATCGTGAACATTACAGGCTCAGTCAATTTTTTGATTTTAAGTTCATCCATTATTATCACCCAAGATTATTATGGAGCATAAAATGACAGTAATAAATGTCTCAAAATAGTTTACATTTAAACATAAAATGATACAATGAAAGAAAAGAGTCGTGTGTCGAACAAAACGCATTCTGACTCTTCTTTGTGCTTGTAACCTGCCCGGCACCCACTTATTCTTTTCTTAGAAGCTCTGCTCTTGAATCGAGGAAAGGAGAACAACAAATGAAGAAAAAATTCCGAATCATTGCGGCGGCACTGGCCCTCTGCCTGAGCGTTCTGTGCAGCCCGGCGGCTTTGGCGGGCGGTTATGGCACTGCTGCGGCAACCCAGCCTGCCGCAGCAGTGCAGACCATCTCGACAAGCCAGAAAACCGAACAGCAGGTCTGGATACCGACCCACGGAGGAAAGAAGTACCATAGCAAGTCCTCCTGCAGCGGCATGAAAGGCCCCGAAAAGGTGTCTCTCTCAACGGCGAAGCAGAGGCTTCACGGCCTGCAAAAGTGCTACCGTTAAAAAGGAAAGCCCCTTCCATCCGGAAGGGGCTTTCGTGCGTATTATCGTGTTTTATAAAGCGCCGCCGCGCCGGTCAGCGCCACGAGGACGCCCAGCACGGCAAGGCCCGCACCGGCCTGCCCGAAGGCGTCGCCCACCGCGCCCACGAGGGGGCTGGCGGGTATCATGAGCAGGCTGTAGACCATGCTGTCCACGCTGATGAGGGTGGCACGCTGGTCGCTGGGGATGACATCGTTGAGCTTCTGGTCCTCGTGCAGGAGGTAGGCGTCGATGACGCCCTGCACCAGCATACAGCCGAAGATGCAGCCCAGTACCGGGGCGGCACCCACCAGCGCGCAGCCCCCGCCGCAGAGCAGGGCGCAGACGGCGTAAAACCGCCGCAGGCTCTCCGGATGGAGCCGCCGGGCCGCTTCAACGCCCAGCATGGAGGCAAGCCCGCTCAGCAGCATCGGCACGAACAGCAGCGCTGTGGGCCAGCCCAGCTCGACGAGCCGCTGCTGGACGAACATCTTGGTCAGGTAGCTGGGGATGCAGAGGATAGCGGCGGAGACGATGAGCTTTGCCGCCAGCGGGGTGGCGCGAAGAGCGGTGATGCTGTCCCGTGCCAGCCGCGCGAGCTGGCCGGGCAGGTCGCGGAAGGTCTGCTTCTCCCGGCGGGCCTGCGTCTCGGTGACGATGGGCTCGGTCATCAGGGCGGTGGCGGCAGCGGCAGTGCCTTCAAAGGCGGCGCTCAGCAGGTAGAAACCGGAAAAGCGGAGAAACCGTTCCAGCGTGCTGGCGAGGGACCCCACAGCCGTGGCCAGCATGGAGAGCTGGGAGCAGTTGGCGGAGACACGGAGGTAGTCGTCTGTCCGTCCGCACTGCTTGAGGCTGTCGTAAGTGAGGGCCGAGGCGGTGCCGGAGAACATGGCGTTGGCCAGTGCGCTCAGCGCCATCGCTAGGCAGATGAAAAACAGGTCCGGCGCAAAGGCCATCAGGAGGTTGGAGAACACCATGCAGACCCCGCCGGCCACGAGTGTCTTCCTGCGGCCCAGCAGGTCAGCCGCCATGCCGCTCGGCACCTCGAAGGTGAGGCTGACCATGTGGAACACGCTCTCGGCAACGCCAATCTCCCACAGCGAGAAACCCCGCGCAGCCAGCAGCGCCACCCACACCGCGTCGGTGATGCGCAGGCCGGAGAAAAAGTTGTTGGTATAGATGCAGGCAAGCTGCTTTTTCAAGTTCATGGGGAACACCCTTTCATGAGTAAACCTCTCCGTCATCGCTGCGCGATGCCACCTCCCCTACCGAGGGGAGGCTTTGGCATGACGGGAAACTTCATCTCTTCGCCAGAGGCTCCCCTACAAGGGGAGCTGTCGAGCGCATGCGAGACTGAGAGGTTGTACGAAGGACAGCCTATTCTGGTAGCAGAAAGCTGTCGATGAATGGCGCACCCTTTTATAAATTTTCAGGGCAAAACAAAAGCGCCCCATAGCAAAGCTGCGGGGCGCATAGATCATGCTCCACGCTCTGCTGAAAGGTATAAAAGGGTACACTTCGAGCCGGAAAAGCTTAGGGGTTTCCTTTTTTGAAGAAAACGCAGCCGTTCCAACCCATCGCAGGTGTACCCTCCTTTCAGTAAAGCGTTAAAGTCAGCATACCATAATAACTGCTGAAAAGCAAGAAAAATGCGGATATTCCTTAAAATCTGCCCGCTGTGCTTGCAAACCGCCCCAAAATGTGATAAGATGATTCTCGGTTATCAAACTGACCACGACCTGAATACTCCAAACGCAGCGACGGAGAGAGTAGGCAGGCGCACCGCAGCAAAGAGAGAAGCTTCACCGGCTGAGAGGGCTTCCGCGCGGGCGCAGGCTGAAGTTCGCTCCCGAGCGGCCGGCCTGAACGACAGTAGGGCCGGACGGTGCGCCCCGTTACGGCGTTTTGAGCGCCGCACGGCTTGCGAAAGAGCCGGGCGGAAACCGGGTGGTACCGCGGAGCTGTGAATTTTATGAGCTTCGTCCCTTTTGCCGGGCCTTTCAGGAGGCCGGGGCAGGGGACGGAGCTTTTGCTGTCCGCTGAACAACACGAATGAGAAGGAGAGAACATCCATGCAAGCAATGATCGACGAGCTGGCAAAGCAGGCCGAAGAGAGCCTGGGCCAGGTCTCTTCCAAGGAGACGCTGGCCTCTTTCTGGCAGGAGTATCTGAGCAAGAACGGCAAGATCCCCGCCCTGATGAAGAATCTGCGCTCTGTCGCCCCCGAGGAGCGGCCGGCCATGGGCGAGATCATCAACGAACTGAAGGCCAAGGTGCAGGCCGAGTATGACGCCGCTGCCGACAAGGTGAAGCAGGCTGAGCTTGCTGCCCGCAACGCCGCCGAGACGGTGGACATCACCCTGCCCGCCAAGACCCGCGCCGTGGGCGGTCTGCACCCCCTGACCCTCGTCACCAACCAGATCATCGACGTCTTCTCGGGCATGGGCTTTGCTGTGGCAGATGGCCCCGAAATTGAGGACGACGACCACAACTTCACCCGCCTGAACGTCCCGAAGGACCATCCCGCCCGCGATATGCAGGACACCTTCTACCTGTCCGATGAGTTCCTGCTCCGTACCCAGACTTCCGGCGGCCAGATCCGCACCATGGACAGCCAGAAGCCTCCCATCAAGGTGCTCATCCCGGGCCGCGTCTTCCGCTCTGACTCCGACGCTACCCACAGCCCCATGTTCCACCAGATGGAAGGTCTGGTCGTGGATAAGGGCATCACGCTGGGCGACCTGCAGGGCGCTCTGAACACCTTCGTGCAGAAGCTGTTCGGTGCCGACACCCGCACCCGCCTGCGTCCCTCCTACTTCCCCTTCACGGAGCCCAGCGTCGAGGTGGACGTGAGCTGCTTCGAGTGCCACGGCAAGGGCTGCCCCCTGTGCAAGCACACCGGCTGGATCGAGGTGCTGGGCGGCGGCGTCGTCAACCGCAAAGTCCTCGAGAACTGCAACATCGACCCGGACGAGTACTCCGGCTTCGCTTTCGGTATCGGCATCGAGCGCATCGCCATGCTGAAGTACGGCATCAACAACATCGGCCTGATGTTTGAGAACAACCTGCAGTTCCTCAAGCAGTTCCACGAATAAGAGGGGAGAGAGCAAACAATGAAAGTACCTTTCAGTTGGTTAAAAGAACTCGTCGATATTGACGTTACCGCACAGGAGCTTGAAGAAAAGCTTTTCTCCTGCGGCTTTGAAGTCGAGGAACTCATCCCGCTGGACGCCGGCATCAGCAAGGTCGTCGTGGGCAAGATCGTGGAGATGGAGCCTCAGGAAGGCACCCATCTGACCAAGTGCGTCGTGGACTGCGGCGAGTATGGCCACGACATCCGCATCAGCACCGGTGCGGCGAACATGAAGCTGGGCGACTGCGTGCCTGCCGCTCTGGACGGCTCCACCCTGCCCGGCGGCATCAAGATCAAGGCCCGCAAGATGCAGGGCGTCGAGTCCAACGGCATGCTCTGCTCCGGCGAGGAGCTGGGCCTGAACGATGACCTGTTCCCGGGCTCTGAGGTCTACGGTCTGCTCATCCTGCCCGAGGACTCCGTCCCCGGCACCGACATCGCCCCCGTGGTGGGTCTGGATGACTACATCTTCGACATCTCCATCACCGCAAACCGTCCCGACTGCCAGTCGGTGCTGGGCATCGCCCGCGAGGTGGCCGCCATCCTCGGCAAGCCCCTGCACATGCCCGCCATGGACTACAACACCGTCTGCGACGCCGACGAGCCGATCAGCGTGAAGGTGGAGGCTCCGGACCTCTGCCCCCGCTACATGGCACACTACGTTCGCAATATCCGGATGAGCGAGTCTCCCCGCTGGATGAAGCGCCATCTGGCTCTGTGCGGCCTGCGCTCCATCAGCAATGTGGTCGATATTACCAACCACACCCTGCTGGAGATGGGCCAGCCCATGCACGCCTTTGACTTGGATAAGGTGGCTGGCCGCAGCATCACCGTCCGCCGCGCCGTGGAAGGCGAGAAGATCACCACCCTCGATGAGAAGGAGTTCACCCTGAACCCCAACAATCTGGTCATCTGCGACGCAGAGAAGCCGGTCGCTCTGGCCGGCATCATGGGCGGTGCAAACTCCGGCATGGACGACAACACCACCAGCCTGCTCTTCTAGTGCGCTACCTTCGCCCGCGACTCCGTCCGTAAGACCAGCCGCGCTCTGGGTCAGAACAGCGACTCTTCCGCCCGCTACGAGAAGGGCGTTGACCGCCACTCTCCCGAGCTGGGCCTTGCCCGCGCCCTGCACCTCATCCAGGAGCTGGACTGCGGCGACATCACCACGCTGTGCTATGATCTGACCGACGGCCGTCCCCTCGAGCGCAAGCACATCGTCACCACCCCGGCCAAGATCTGCGGCGTGCTGGGCATCACCGTGCCGGACCAGACCATGATCGACATCCTCAAGCGCCTTGAGTTCACCGTGGACGTGCAGGCCGACGGCAGCTGGGACGTCTCTGCACCCCTCTACCGTGAGGATGTGGAGAGCTTCCCCGACCTGGCCGAGGAAGTCATCCGTGAGTACGGCTATGACCACATCGTACCCACCTTCCTGAACACTGCCGCTGTCACCAACGGCGGTCTGAACTATGAGCAGAAGCAGCAGCTCAAGACCAAGCGTCTGCTGGCCGCACAGGGCTTCTATGAGGCTTCCACGCTGGCCTTCTATTCCAATGTCGAGTTCGATATGCTCCATATCCCGGCGGAGGATGAGGCCCGCAAGGCCATCCGCATCCTGAACCCCATCAGCGAGAACCTGTCCGTCATGCGCACCCTGCTGGCTCCGTCCATGCTGAACGTCATCGTGGACAACCTCAAGAAGGGCAACGCTGAGGGCCGTCTGTTCGAGATGGCTCCCGTCTACCTTGCCAAGGAGCTGCCCATCAACGAGCATCCCCACGAGCGCCAGACCCTCTGCATCGGTGCCTTCGGCCCCGAAGAGGACTTCTTCACCGTCAAGGGCGCTCTGGAAGCACTGGCTGAGGGCTTTGACCTGACCTTCACCTATCAGCGTGAGACCACCAGCTGGCTCCACCCCGGCATCAGCGCCGCCGTCTACTGCAACGGCAAGCGTCTGGGCGTCTTCGGCAAGCTGGCCAACGAGATCAACGCGGAGCTGGAGATCGCCAAGGAGCAGAAGGACAGCCAGAACATCTATCTGGGCGAGCTGGACTATGAGGCTCTGATGTCCTGCGTCGAGGGTGAGCTGCGCTATAAGCCGCTGAGCCCCTACGCCGCTGTCAAGCGTGACCTGGCTCTGGTCTGCGACGAGGCTGTGGCCTGCGGCGACATCGAAGAGACCATCAAGAAGGCAAGCCCCCTCATCACGGAGGTCAAGCTGTTCGATATTTATCGCGGCGCAAACCTTGGCGAGGGCAAGAAGAGCATGGCCTTCTCCCTGACCCTCTCTGACCCCGCTGCCGAAGTTTCCAACGAGCAGGTGGAGCGCACCGTCAAGAAGGTGCTGGGCAACCTGAAGTTCAAGCTGGGTATCGAGATCCGCTAAACGGAAAGAATAAGAAATGAGTCCGTCTGTGCTGCTGGCACGGGCGGGCTTTTTCTTTGCGCCGATTTATGCTATACTTATCTTATATATAAAACAGCAGGAGGATTCAGCGTGGAGGATTACCGCACCATCCGGGGAACAGCCATCGGAGAATACGAAGAGAAGAAGAGCCGCTTCATTGCGCAGCTCTCCTTTGCAGACAGCGAGGAAAAGGCCGTGGCTTTCCTCGAGCAGGTGCGCGCGGCCAACCGCACCGCCCGCCACAATGTCTATGCCTACCGCCTGCGGGAGGGGAGCCGGGAGCGCTATTCCGACGACGGTGAACCGGCCAAAACAGCGGGTACGCCTGCCCTGGAGGTCTTGCAGCACAGCGGATTGACCGACCTCATCGTGGTCATCACACGATACTTCGGCGGCGTGCTGCTGGGGACCGGCGGACTTGTCCGGGCCTTTACCACAGCCACGTCCCGCGCACTGGAAGCCGCCGAGGTGGTGACGGTGCGCAGCGTGGTGGCGCTGGATGTGACAGTGGACTACGGCCTCTATGAGCGGGCAGACCTGCTCATCAAGGCGGCAGGCGGCAAGCTGGCCGAACCGGAGTTCACCGATAAAGTCACCCTCCGCTGGCAGATGCCGGAGCATACCGAAGGGTCGCTGCTGACGCAGTTACAGGAGCTGACAAGAGGCACGGCGAATGTCACCGTGAGCGAGCCGTTCTATGCGGCGTTTTAAGAGCGCTTTACCGGTAGAACCTCTCAGTCTGCTTCGCAGACAGCTCCCCTGGTAGGGGAGCCATTGGCAAGCCGGGCCACTTCCTACTGGACGCCCGAGGTCCGATATGGCGCAAAAGGGCGGGCCTTGCTACAGAGGGCAGCAGCTTCTGGACAACGCACCTTGTCAAGCTGCCGCTGCCCTGGACTGCGGAGCACTACAGCCCACGAAACGAATAAACTTTGCTCGTTCAGTGGGAACTTGACCGACATGCCAAAGCCTCCCTCGATAGGAGGTGGCTGCGCCAGAGGCGCAGACGGAGAGGTTTCGCCCACGGCAGCGTCGAAACCAGACAGAAGAATAACAAATACCAAAAATTACCATATGACAAGTCGAAACATTTTCTAACGAAGAGACATGGATTTTCCCCCTTCGACAGGGCGAATCGGTTACAATAGCCGCAGACGCGGCATTGGGATCGGCCGCGCGCGGAGAGGAGGGAAGACGAGAGAAAAAAGGAGGGACACAGGATGGATGTGCGCACACGCACCGAAGAGATCGAGCGGCTGACGCTGGCCCCGTGGGCGACGTTCAGCGATGCAAGCCGGGGCAGGCAGAGGCCGGAGGAACAGGACCCCATCCGCCCTGTGTTCCAGCGGGACCGTGACCGGGTGCTCCACTGCAAGGCGTTCCGGCGCCTAAAGCAAAAGACCCAGGTCTTTCTCTCACCGGAGGGCGACCACTACCGCACGCGCCTGACCCACACGCTGGAGGTCTCCCAGATCGCCCGCACCATCGCCCGGGCGCTGCGGCTCAACGAGGACCTGACCGAGGCCATCAGCCTCGCCCACGACCTTGGCCACACTCCCTTCGGCCACGCCGGAGAGCGGGCGCTGGATAAGCTCACGCCCGGCGGCTTCAAGCACTATATGCAGAGCCTGCGGGTGGTGGACAAGCTCGAGAAGGACGGGCAGGGCCTCAACCTGACCTGGGAGGTGCGCAACGGCATCGTCACTCACACAAAAGGCATTTGGGCCGCGACGCCCGAGGGCCGCATCGTGCGGATGGCCGACCAGATCGCCTACGTCAACCACGACATCGAGGACGCCGTCCGGGCCGGCGTGCTGGACCCGGCCACCCTGCCGAAGGACTGCACCGCCGTGCTGGGCCAGACGAAGTCCGCCCGCATCACCACCATGATAAACAGCATCCTCGCCCACAGCGACGGGGATGTGGGGTCGGCGCGGAGGAGAACGAAGCCTTCCTCGCCCTGCGGGACTTCATGTATGCCACCGTGTATGTGGACAAGACCGCCAAGGCCGAGGAGCAGAAGGTGGACAAGGTCATCGGGGAGCTGTACGAGTATTATCTGGCCCATGTGGACCAGATGTCCAACTTCTACGTCCAGCTGGCCTATCAGGACAACCCCGAGCGGGCCGTCACCGACTATATCAGCGGCATGAGCGACGAATTTGCCATCCGGACCTTTGAGGACGTCTTTGTGCCTCGCAAGTGGCACGTTTTGTAAAAAGGAGCGCCGAACATCTTTATGATCCCACACGAATATATTGAAGAGCTGACCCGCCGCACCGACATCGTGGAGCTGGTGGGCAGCTATGTCCAGCTCAAGCGGAAGGGTCGGCTCTACGGCGGTCTGTGTCCCTTCCACAGCGAGAAGACCCCCTCGTTCTACGTCTATCCGGACACCCAGAGCTTCTATTGCTTTGGCTGCGGTGCAGGCGGCGATGCAGTGACCTTTACCAAAAGATAAACAGCATCGACTATGTGGAGGCTGTCAAGCTGCTGGCCCAGCGGGCCGGTATGCCCGAACACACCGAGGACGACAAGACGGGCCGTCTGCGCAGCCGCATCCTCACCATGAACAAGGACGCGGCCCGCTTCTTCCACGCCTGCCTCAACTCCACCGTGGAGGAGGCCCGGCAGGCCCGTGCCTACTGGCGTCGGCGAGGCCTCGACGACAAGACCATCAATCGCTTCGGGCTGGGCTACGCCCCCGACGACGGGCAGGCGCTCTACCAGCATCTCCGGGACAAGGGCTACAACCAGCAGGAGCTGGACGCCAGCGGCCTGTTCAAGCGGAGCCAGTCGGGCCGCATCTACTGCCTGTTCTGGCGGCGGGTCATGACCCCCATCTTCGATCTGCGGGGAAACATCATCGCCTTCGGCGGCCGTGTGCTGGACGACTCCAAGCCCAAATACGTCAACAGCCCCGAAACGCTGGTCTACCACAAGTCGGACACGGTGTTCGCGCTCCAGATCGCAAAGCGGAGCGCTTCCCATCGGTACGTCCTCTGCGAGGGCTACATGGATGTCATCTCCATGCATCAGGCGGGCATCGACACCGCTGTCTGTGCCTGCGGCACGGCCCTGACGCCCGACCAGGTCAAACTCATCAGCCAGTATGCCGATGAGGTCATCCTCAGCTACGACTCCGACGAGGCGGGCCAGAAGGCCACTCTCCGCTCGCTGGAACTGTTCCGTAACAGCCCGGTGCGGGTGGGCGTGCTGCAGATCCCGGGCGCGAAAGACCCGGACGAGTACATCAAGAAATACGGTGCCGACCGCTTCAAAGCCCTGCTGGACGGCGTGGGCAATGCGCTGGACTTCCGGCTGGGCCGTCTGCGCAGTCAGTACGACCTCAAACAGGATGCTCAGCGCCTCGAGTACGTCAAGGAAGCGGTGGAGATGCTGGCGCAGCGCTCCAACCCCACCGAGCAGGAGGTCTACGCCGGGCGTCTGGCCGAGGAGACGAACATCTCCAAGACCGCCATCATGGCCCAGCTGGCCGACGCCGTGAAGAAAGCGGGCAGCAGGCGCCGCCGGGAGCAGAACCGCGCCCGCTTGAAAGAGGGCGAAATGGACCAGATCAAAGTCCCCTACGGCGCAGGCCGGGGCGCACTGGGCATGGCCAGCGCAGAGCAGCGGCTTCTTGCAGCCATGCTGCGGGAGCCGGGCTATATCGATAAGGTGAGCGCCCAGCTCAGGCCGGAACAGTTCTTGCAGCCCCAGCAGAAGGAGCTGTACGAAGCCATGCTCCGCTGCAAGGAGCAGGGTGGAGGTGAGCCTCGCCACCCTGCGGGCCTTTGTCAGCGAGGAAGCTCTGAATGAATTGAGCCGTCTTGCGGCACAATACAGCGATGTGAACTGTACGCCGGAGGACATCAAACTCTATCTGGAACGCATTGCCCGGGGGACTCCCGTGGCCAGCCGCGCCGCCAGTATGTCAACCAACGATATTGAACAGTATCTCCAGTCGATGCCGGAACAAAAGCAGGGAACTGCTGACGCAGAAGATTCGGTCTGATCTCTCCACCGGCTGGGGCCGGAAGGAGAAGCACAGATGCAGAAAATGTCACAGACGGAAGAAATGGCGAAGATGCTGGCGGGACGCGCCCGCCGCCATGTCCTGACGCCCGAGCAGGTGAGTCGTGCCATGGAAGAGCAGGACTTCGACCCGGCGGGGCTGGACGAACTGTATGCCGCACTGGAGATGCGGGGCGTGCAGGTGGCCGAGGAAGAGACAGAGCTGCCGCTTCTGGACGAAGAGCAGATCGGAAAGCTCGAGCATGAGCTGTCTGCCGAAGGCGTGGCGCTGGACGACCCGGTGAAGACCTATCTGAAAGAGATCGGCCGGGTGCCGCTGCTCTCGGCGGAAGAGGAAGCCGCCCTTGCCCGTGCTGCGCAGGCGGGGACGAGGACGCCCGCCGCCGTCTCAGCGAAGCGAACCTCCGCCTCGTCGTCTCGGTGGCAAAGCGGTATGCCGGGCGGGGCCTGCCCTTCCTCGATTTGATCCAGGAAGGCAACCTCGGCCTGATGAAGGCGGCGGAGAAGTTCGAGCCGGACCGGGGCTTCAAGTTCTCGACCTACGCCACCTGGTGGATACGCCAGTCCATCACCCGGGCCATCGCCGACCAGGCCCGCACCATCCGCATCCCGGTGCATCTGGTGGAGAGCATCAACCGGGTGAAGAAGACGGCAGGAGAGCTGCTGCGCCGCACAGGCCGGGAGCCCACCGCCGAGGAGATCGCCGCCCAGCTGGACATGGAGCCCGCCCGGGTGCGGGAGCTGATACAGCTGGCGCAGGACCCCATCAGCCTCGAGACGCCGGTGGGGAGGAAGAGGACGCCCACCTCGAGGACTTCATCCAGGACGATGAGGCAGGCGTCCCCGCCGACGAGGCCGGGCGGCAGCTGCTCCGCCGGGAGCTGATGAATGTGCTCAAGAGCCTGACGCCCCGGAAGAGCGGGTCATCGCCCTCCGCTTCGGTTTGGAGGATGGCCGCGCCCTGACGCTGGAAGAGCTGGGCCGAGAGTTCAACGTCACCCGGGAGCGGGTGCGCCAGATAGAGGCCAAAGCCCTGCGCAAGCTCCGCCACCCCAGCCGGGCCAAGCGCCTGCGGGATTATCTGGATGAATAAACTGCATTGCAAGAGTAAATGGTGACAAAATGCACAAGGGTGTTTTTGTCTGGAACGTAAAAAACAAAAAAATCAACCCCAAAATCACGCAAAGCATACACGTTCCCGGGCGTCCAATAAAAGAGGGCGTCCGGGAATTTTTTTGCCTCAAAACGGAAAAATGGCTTGACAACAGGGGTTTTAGGGTGTATACTGCATTAGTATCACATAATGGCCTAGTGCGCCAAAAAGGGAGTTTGCGCAGCATGAGCGGAACGGGTCCCACCGAAAAGTTTGTGCAAAACGCCGGACTTCTGCGCGCGGTGCAGGCCGAATTATGTGTGTCTGCTCAAATTCGACCTGCATTTTGCAACATCCGTAGAGTATAAAAGTAAGGAGTGGTTGATTTTATGATGAAAGTCAAGCCCGTCAAGCTCGGCAAGACCGAGCGCATGAGCTTCTCCCACATCGACGAAGTCATCAGTATGCCGAACCTCATCGAGGTCCAGAAGAACTCTTATCAGTGGTTCCTGGACGAGGGCCTGAAAGAGGTCTTCCACGACATCGGCACCATTGAGGACTACACCGGCAATCTGGCACTGAGCTTCGTGGACTTCCGTCTCGATAAAGAGCCCAAGTACAGCATCAAAGAGTGCAAAGAGCGCGACGTGACCTATGCAGCACCCCTGCGCGTCACCGCCCGTCTGCTGAACAAGGAGACCGGCGAGGTGAAGGACCAGGAGATCTTCATGGGCGACTTCCCCTGATGACCGACGCCGGCACCTTTGTCATCAACGGTGCAGAGCGCGCCATCGTCAGCCAGCTGGTCCGTTCTCCCGGCGTATTCTACGGCCATGATCACGATAAGGTGGGCAATGACCTGTACAGCGCCACCATGAACCCCAACCGCGGCGCTTGGCTGGAGTACGAGACCGACGCTTCCAACGTGTTCTATGTCCGTATCGATAAGAACCGCAAGCTGCCCGTCACCGTGCTCTGCCGCGCACTGGGCCTGTCTTCCAACGAGGACATCCTGAACTACTTCGGCGAGGATGAGCGCATCCTTGCTACTCTGGAAAAGGACACCACCAAGAACACCGAGGAAGGCCTGCTGGAAGTCTACCGCAAGCTGCGCCCCGGTGAGCCTCCCACGGTGGAGTCCGCTACCAGCCAGCTCAATATGCTCTTCTTCGACCCCCGCCGCTACGACCTGTCCCGGTTCGGTCGTTATAAGATGAACAAGAAGCTGTCTCTGGCACGCCGCATCACCGGCTACATCGCCGCTGAGAACGTCGTCGCTCCTCTGACCGGCGAACTGCTCATCGAGAAGGATGCCAAGATCACCCGTCAGCTGGCTGAGGCCGCTGACAACGCCGGCGTCAACATCGTCGTGCTGAACGTCGAGGGCAAGAAGGTCAAGGTCATCACCAATGGCTGTGTTGACGCTCAGGGCTTCTTCTCCTTCGATGTCAAGGAGTGCGGCATTAACGAGCGCTGCTCCTTTGAGGAGATCAAGAAGATCCTCGACACCACTTCGGATGTGGAAGAGCAGAAGGAGATGCTGCGCCGCAACCACGACCAGCTCATCGGCCGCACCGTCACCGTGACCGACATCCTGTCTTCCATCAACTATCTGAACGGCCTGGGCCACGGCATCGGCACCACCGATGACATCGACCACCTGGGCAACCGCCGCGTCCGCAGCGTCGGTGAGCTGCTGCAGAACCAGTTCCGCATCGGCTTCTCCCGCATGGAGCGCGTCATCCGTGAGCGCATGACCCTGCAGAACCAGGACCAGAGCGTCATCACTCCGCAGGCCCTCATCAATATCCGTCCTGTGGTCGCCGCCATCAAGGAGTTCTTCGGTTCCTCTCCGCTGTCCCAGTTCATGGACCAGAACAATCCTCTGGCTGAGCTGACCCACAAGCGCCGTCTGTCTGCTCTGGGCCCCGGCGGTCTGAGCCGTGACCGCGCAGGCTTCGAGGTCCGCGACGTTCATTACACCCACTATGGCCGTCTGTGCCCCATCGAGACGCCTGAAGGCCCCAACATCGGTCTGATCTCCTATCTGGCATCCTACGCCAAGATCAATGAGTACGGCTTCGTGGAGGCTCCTTACCGCAAGGTCAAGAAGACCTACGACGAGAAGGGCCGCCTCATCGACCAGGTCGTCACCGACGAGGTCGAGTATATGACCGCTGACGTCGAGGACGAGTACGTCGTTGCTCAGGCCAACGAGCCGCTGGACGAGACCAAGCACTTCAAGCGCGCCCGCGTTTCTGCCCGCCGCCGCGACGACATCCTGGAGATCGACGCCGAGAAGGTCGATTATATGGACGTCTCGCCCCGAATGATGGTCTCTGTCGCTACCGCCTGCATCCCCTTCCTGGAGAACGATGACTGTAACCGTGCTCTGATGGGCTCCAACATGCAGCGTCAGGCAGTGCCTTTGATGGTCACCCAGCAGCCCATGGTCGCCACCGGTATGGAGTACAAGGCAGCTACCGACTCTGTTACTGCTGTGCTGGCCAAGAACGACGGCATCGTTGAGAAGGTGGACGCTGACCATGTCGAGGTGCGCAACGCTCAGGGCGCCGTGGACAACTATTCTCTGGTCAAGTTTGCCCGCTCCAACGCAGGCACCTGCATCAACCAGCGCCCCATCGTGGAAGTAGGGGAGACCGTCAAGGCAGGCCAGGTGCTGGCCGACGGCCCCGCTATGCGCAACGGCGAGATCTCTCTGGGCAAGAACGCCCTCATCGGCTTCATGACCTGGGAGGGCTACAACTACGAGGACGCCGTCCTGCTGAACGAGAAGATCGTCCGTGAGGACGTTTACACCTCTATCCACATTGAGGAATATGAGACCGAGTCCCGCGACACCAAGCTGGGACCCGAAGAGATCACCCGCGACATCCCCAACGTCTCTGAGGATGCTCTGAAGGACCTGGACGAGCGCGGCATCATCCGCATCGGCGCAGAGGTCAAGAGCGGTGATATTCTGGTCGGTAAAGTCACCCCCAAGGGCGAAACCGACCTCACCGCCGAGGAGCGCCTGCTCCGTGCCATCTTCGGCGAGAAGGCCCGCGAGGTGCGTGACACCTCTCTGCGTGTGCCTCACGGCGAGTACGGCATCATCGTGGACGTCAAGGTCTTCACCCCGGAGAACAGCGACGAGCTGCAGCCCGGTGTGCGCGAGGTCGTCCGCTGCTACATCGCCCAGAAGCGTAAGATCAGCGTCGGCGATAAGATGGCCGGCCGTCACGGCAACAAGGGCGTTGTTTCCCGCATCCTGCCGCAGGAGGATATGCCCTTCCTGCCCGACGGCACCCCGTTGGACATCGTGCTGAACCCCCTGGGCGTTCCTTCCCGTATGAACATCGGTCAGGTGCTGGAAGTCAACCTGGGCTACGCTGCCAAGGCCTGTGGCATCAAGGTCATGACCCCCGTCTTCGACTCCGCCCGCGAGGCTGACATCGGCGATACCTTCGATACCGCCCGCGAGATGTGGCACGGCGAGAATGCTCCCGCATACCCCACCAAGCTCCCCCGGATGATGGGTGAGAAGGGCCATATCATCGACTTCTCCAAGATCGAGCTGACCGACGACGGCAAGACCACCGTTTACGATGGCCGTACCGGTGAGAAGTTCGATAACCGCGTTACCGTCGGTTATATGTACTACCTCAAGCTGCATCACCTCGTTGATGATAAGATCCATGCCCGTTCCACCGGCCCCTACTCTCTGGTCACCCAGCAGCCCCTGGGCGGCAAGGCCCAGTTCGGCGGCCAGCGCTTCGGCTAGATGGAGGTCTGGGCTCTGGAAGCTTACGGTGCTGCTTACACCCTGCAGGAGATCCTGACCGTCAAGTCCGATGACGTCGAGGGCCGTGTCAAGACCTACGAGGCCATCGTCAAGGGCGAGCCGATCCCGCAGCCGGGCATCCCCGAGTCCTTCCGCGTCATGCTCAAGGAACTGCAGTCTCTGGGTCTGGACGTCGTGGTCCAGGACAAGGAAGGCAACGAGATCGACATGCGCCAGAACTTCGACGACGAAGAGACCGGCTTCGATATGCGTGATGTTGCCGGCACCGAGACTGTCGCCAACGAGAACGAGCTGCTGAACGATTACACCATCAAGGACGCCGATGCTGGTTTCGATGATCCCTCCGTGCTGGAGGATGACAACTCTGCCGCTGCAGAGTCCGCTTCTGACGAAGTGAACATCGACGAATAATAAGGCCCCTTTGAGAAAGCTGTGTTTCCCTGCGCGGTGCGCGTGCTGCCGCCGCAGGGCAGGGGAGGGCAGCGGGTCTTCCAACGTCAACTGTTATCATCGAGACTATAAAGATTAAGAAAGGGTTCGTTTCATGGAAAACAACGTCTTCGATTCGATCAAAATCGGCCTTGCCTCTCCTGACCAGATCCGCAACTGGAGCTATGGCGAGGTGAAGAAGCCGGAGACCATCAACTACCGCACCCTGAAGCCGGAGCGCGACGGCCTGTACTGCGAGCGCATTTTTGGACCTACCAAGGACTGGGAGTGCCACTGCGGTAAGTACAAGCGCATCCGTTATAAGGGCAAGGTCTGCGACCGCTGCGGCGTCGAGGTGACCAAGGCCAAGGTCCGCCGCGAGCGCATGGGCCACATCGAGCTTGCGGCTCCCGTGAGCCACATCTGGTACTTCAAGGGCATCCCCAGCCGCATCGGCCTGATGCTGGACATCAGCCCCCGCCTGCTGGAGAAGGTCCTCTACTTTGCAAGCTATATCGTCACCGATCCCGGCCTGACCCCGCTGGAGAAAAAGCAGCTGCTGACCGAGAAGGAATACCGGGAGATGCAGGAGCGCTACGGCGATGAGTTCGAGGCATCGATGGGTGCTGAGGCCGTTCAGGACCTGCTGAAGGAGATCGACCTCGACCAGCTCAGCGCTGAGCTGACTGCCGAGGTGGAGAAGTCCTCCGGCCAGAAGAAGGTGCGTATCCTGAAGCGTCTGGAAGTCGTCGAGGCTTTCCGCGTTTCCGGCAACCGCCCCGAGTGGATGATCATCGACGTGCTGCCCGTGATGCCGCCCGACCTGCGCCCCATGGTACAGCTAGACGGCGGCCGCTTCGCCACCTCCGACCTGAACGACCTGTACCGCAGGGTCATCAACCGCAACAACCGCCTGAAGCGCCTGCTGGAACTCGGTGCGCCTGACATCATTGTCCGCAACGAGAAGCGGATGCTCCAGGAGGCGGTGGACGCCCTCATCGACAATGGCCGCCGGGGCCGCGCCGTCACCGGCGCCAACAACCGCGCACTGAAGAGCCTTTCCGATCTGCTCAAGGGCAAGCAGGGCCGCTTCCGCCAGAACCTGCTGGGCAAGCGCGTGGACTACTCCGGCCGTTCCGTCATCGTGGTCGGCCCCGAGCTGAAGATCTACCAGTGCGGCCTGCCTAAGGAGATGGCCCTCGAGCTGTTCAAGCCCTTCGTCATGAAGGACCTGGTCGAGAAGGGTGTTGCCAACAACATCAAGTCTGCCCGCAAGATGGTCGAGCGCGCAAAGCCCGAGGTCTGGGACAGCCTTGAGACTGTCATCAAGGGCCACCCCGTCCTGCTGAACCGCGCACCTACCCTGCACCGTCTGGGCATCCAGGCCTTCGAGCCCGTGCTGGTGGAGGGCCGCGCCATCAAGCTGCACCCCCTGGTCTGTACCGCATTCAACGCCGACTTCGACGGCGACCAGATGGCAGTCCATCTGCCCCTGGGCGAGGATGCCTGCCGCGAGGCCAAGATGCTGATGCTGGCTTCCGGCAACCTGCTGAAGCCCTCTGACGGCGCACCTGTCACCGTTCCTACGCAGGATATGATCCTGGGCAGCTACTACCTGACCACCGTTCGTGAGAACGAAGAGGGCGCAGGCAAGGTGTTCCGTGATGAGAACGAGGCTCTGATGGCTTACGCCGAGCACATCGTCACCCTACACGCACCCATCAAGGTGCGCCGCACCATGGTCATCGACGGCGTGGAGCGTACCGGTCTGGTGGACGCCACCGTCGGCCGCATCATCTTCAACAACCCCGTGCCTCAGAATCTGGGCTATATCGACCGCACCGACCCTGAGCACTGGCTGTAGTACGAGGTCAGCTTCCGCGTGACCAAGAAGACCCTGCCCGACATCATCTCCCGCTGCATGACCCGCAACGGCAGCCGCAAGTGCGCAAAGATGCTGGACGCCATCAAGGCACAGGGCTACAAGTACTCTACGCTGTCCGCTATCTCCGTCGCTGTCTGCGACGCTGTCATCCCGCCCCAGAAGGACGAGCTGATCGCCGACGCCGACAAGCAGGTCTCTCAGGTCAGCAAGCTGTTCAACCGCGGCCTGATCTCCGAGAACGAGCGCTACTCCCAGACCATCAACATCTGGCAGGCTACCACCGATAAGGTCTCCAAGGCTCTGGCGGCAAACCTGCCCGAGGACAACGAGATCTTCATGATGGCAGACTCCGGTGCTCGTGGTTCTATGAACCAGATCAAGCAGCTGGCCGGTATGCGCGGCCTGCTGGCAAACACTGCCGGTAAGACCATCGAGATGCCCATTCGTGCGAACTACCGCGAAGGCCTGAATATCCTGGAATACTTCGTTTCTGCTCGTGGCGCTCGTAAGGGTCTGGCCGATACCGCTCTGCGTACCGCTGACTCCGGCTACCTGACCCGCCGAATGGTCGATGTCTCTCAGGAAGTCATCGTCCGCGAGATCGACTGCGGCACCACCGACGGCCTGTGGGTCTCCGAGATCCACGAGGGCAAGGAGAAGATCGAGAGCTTCCGTGAGCGTATCATCGGCCGTTATGCCGTGGGCGATGTCCTCGACCCCGTCACCGGCAAGGTCATCGTTCCCGAAGGCAAGATGATCGACCTCTACGATGCAAACGACATCGAGGCCGCAGGCATCACCAAGCTGAAGATCCGCAGCCTGCTGACCTGCCGCGCCAAGATCGGCGTCTGCGCACACTGCTACGGCAGCGATATGGCAAACGGTGAGCCCGTCCAGCTGGGCGAGTCCATCGGCGTCATCGCTGCAGAGTCCATCGGCGAGCCCGGTACTCAGCTGACCATGCGTACCTTCCATACCGGCGGTATCGCATCTGCTGAAGATATTACTCAGGGTCTTCCCCGTGTCGAGGAGCTGTTCGAGAGCCGCCGTCCCAAGAGCATGGCCATCATGAGCGAGATCTCCGGCGTCGTCTCTCACGACGATACCAAGAAGAACGTCGTCGTCAAGGTCACCGGCAAGGACGAGAACGGCGCTGAGGTCGTCAAGAGCTACTCCATCCCGTTCACCCAGCACGCACGCGTGATGCCGGGTGACCGCGTGGAGAAGGGCGACATCATCACCCGTGAAGGCGTCCTGTATCCTCAGGACATCCTGGCCATCAAGGGTCTGAGCGATGTTCAGAACTACCTCATCAGCGAGGTCCAGAAGGTCTACCGTCTGCAGGGCGTTGAGATCAACGATAAGCATATCGAGGTCATCGTCCGTCAGATGTGCCGCAAGGTCCGCGTGACCGACTCCGGTTCTTCCGACCTCATCGGCGGTGCTCTGGCAAACCGTCTGGAAGTCGAGAACATCAACGCCGAGCTGCAGAAGCGCATAGACGCCGGTGAGCAGGGCATCAAGCTGGTCGAGTATCAGCAGGTGCTGCTGGGCATCACCAAGGCTGCTCTGGCAAACGAGTCCTTCCTGTCTGCCGCCTCCTTCCAGGAGACCACCCGCGTGCTGACCGAGGCTGCCATCAAGGGCAAGATCGATCCGCTGGCCGGTCTGAAGGAGAACGTCATCATGGTAAGCTCATCCCCGCAGGTACCGGTCTCCCGGAGGTGCGTGAGGACCTGAAGCGCCGTGAGGAAGAGCGCGACGCCGAGGTCGCCGCTGAGCTGGCAGCTGCCGCACGGCAGTAAGCTTCCCGTCACAGTTCTCTGAAATAAACAATGAGACCGCTTTGTGGGGCATCCGCGAAGGCGGCTCTTATATAAGCCGGAACGAAAGCGGAACAGGGGAGAGAACGATTTTGCCCTAAAAGACATGAAAACCTTTCTGGAATAAAACAAAAAATTTGCAAAACTGTTGACATCCGCCTGTAAAGCGGGTATTATATAACTGTTGCGCGTCCCACACAGGGATAGTGCGGCAAAAAAGTCGGAAAACATCCGATGTTCATCATTAAGAAAGGAGAAAAACCAATGCCTACTTTTAACCAGCTTGTACGCAAAGGCCGTCAGGTCCTGGCTACGAAGAGCACTGCTCCCGCACTGCTGAAGACTTACAACTCTCAGAAGAAACAGTATTCTGATCTGAACAGCCCCCAGAAGCGCGGCGTCTGCACTGCAGTCCGTACCATGACCCCCAAGAAGCCGAACTCTGCTCTGCGTAAGGTCGCCCGTGTCCGCCTGACGAATGGTATCGAGGTCACCTCTTACATTCCCGGTATCGGCCATAACCTGCAGGAGCACTCCGTCGTGCTGATCCGTGGTGGTCGTGTTAAGGACCTCCCCGGTGTGCGTTACCACATCATCCGTGGTACTCTGGATACCCAGGGTGTTGCAGGCCGTAACCAGGCCCGCTCCAAGTACGGCGCAAAGCGTCCTAAGGCCGGTGCAGCAAAGAAGTAATTGAGGAACGAACCGCCATAAACGGCTTTCCATTATATAAATAACAAGTCCGCAGAAACGTGCGGAGGGCAACAGTTTATGTAAGGTCAGCTCTTTGTGACACAACGGGAGTTTTATTACTTTCGAGTACCGATGATATCATTCTGTGAAGGAGGGAAGAAAGATGCCTAGAAGAGGTAACATTGCTAAGCGCGATGTCTTAGCTGATCCTATTTACAATTCCAAGATGGTCACCCGTCTGGTCAACAGCGTCATGCTGGACGGCAAGAAGGGCGTCGCTCAGAAGATCGTTTACGAGGCTTTCTCCATGATTCAGGAGAAGACTGGCAACGATCCTCTCGAGACTTTCGAGAAGGCGATGGAGAACATCATGCCCAGCCTCGAGTGCAAGACCCGCCGTGTTGGCGGCGCTAACTACCAGGTCCCCTGGAGGTCAGCCCCGCTCGTCGTGAGACCCTGGGCCTGCGCTGGCTGACTGCTTACAGCCGTAGCCGTGGTGAGAAGACCATGGCCCAGCGCCTGGCTGCTGAGATCATGGATGCTGCCAACAACACCGGCAACGCCGTGAAGAAGCGCGAGGAAACCCACAAGATGGCCGAGGCCAACAAGGCTTTCGCTCATTTCCGTTATTGATCTGTTCTGTAGGAGGTTAATTTCATGGCTACTCCCAGAGAAGTTTCTCTTCAGATGACGAGAAATATCGGCATCATGGCCCACATCGATGCAGGTAAGACCACCACCACCGAGCGTATCCTGTACTACACCGGTATCAACCATAAGATCGGTGAGGTTCACGACGGCGGCGCTACCATGGACTGGATGGTTCAGGAGCAGGAGCGCGGTATTACGATCACCTCCGCTGCTACCACTTGCTACTGGAGCCACTCTGAGACTCAGAAGGACCCGGTTGCATTCAAGAAGAATCGTCACCGCATCAACATCATCGACACTCCGGGCCACGTTGACTTCACCGTGGAGGTGGAGCGCTCTCTGCGCGTCCTGGACGGTTCTGTTACCGTTCTGGCCGCTAAGGGCGGTGTTGAGCCGCAGTCTGAGACCGTTTGGCGTCAGGCTGACGAGTACAAGGTCCCCGCATGGTTTACGTCAACAAGATGGATACCATGGGTGCTGACTTCTTCCGCTGCATTAAGATGTTGCACGATCGTCTGCACGCCAACGGCGTGGCCATCCAGCTGCCTATCGGTCAGGAGGATACCTTCCGTGGTATCGTTGACCTGGTCGATATGAACGCTGAGGTCTACTACGACGATATGGGCAACGACATGCGCACTGAGCCCATCCCCGAGGATATGCGTGAGCAGGCTGAGGAGTATCACAACATCCTGATCGAGGCTGTTGCTGAGAACGACGAAGAGCTCATGGAGAAGTACCTCGAGGAGGAGATCACCCGTGCCGAGCTGAAGGCTGCGCAAAGAGACCATTGCGAACACTCTGGTCCCGTTGTCTGTGGTTCTTCCTACAAGAACCGCGGCGTGCAGAAGCTGCTGGACGCTATCGTTGACTATATGCCCGCACCTACCGATGTCGAGGACATCAAGGGTGTGAATCCCGAGACCGAAGAGCAGGAGACCCGTCCGTCTTCCGACGACGCTCCCTTCGCAGCTCTGGCCTTCAAGATCGCTACCGACCCGTTCGTTGGTAAGCTGGCATACTTCCGTGTTTACTCCGGTAAGGTCGAGGCAGGTACTACTGTCTACAACTCTGTCAAGGATAACAACGAGCGTATCGGCCGTATCCTGCAGATGCACTCCAACCACCGCAAGGATATCGACTGCTGCTATGCAGGTGATATTGCTGCTGTTGTTGGTCTGAAGAACACCACCACCGGTGATACTCTGTGTGATGAGAATCATCCCATCATTCTGGAGTCCATGAAGTTCCCCGAGCCCGTTATCCGCGTCGCCATCGAGCCTAAGACCAAGGCCGGCAACGAGAAGATGGGCATCGCGCTGGCAAAGCTGGTTGAAGAGGATCCGACCTTCAAGACCTACACCGACGAAGAGACCGGTCAGACCATCATCGCCGGTATGGGCGAGCTGCACCTGGAGATCATCGTCGATCGTCTGCTGCGTGAGTTCAAGGTCGAGGCCAATGTCGGCGCACCTCAGGTCGCTTACCGTGAGACCATCCGCAAGGAGGCCAACCAGGAGACCAAGTACGCCCGCCAGTCTGGTGGTAAGGGCCAGTATGGTCACGTCAAGATCAAGCTCGAGCCCAACGAGCCCGGTAAGGGTTATGAGTTCGTCAACGCCATCGTTGGCGGTGCCATCGAAGGAATACATCCCGGCTATCGACAACGGTATCCAGGGTGCTATGAAGTCCGGCGTTCTGGCAGGCTATCCTGTCGTTGACGTCAAGGTCACCCTGTGGGATGGTTCTTATCATGAGGTCGACTCCTCTGAGATGGCCTTCTCCATTGCAGGTTCTATGGCCTTCAAGGATGCTATGCGCAAGGCTGATCCTATCATCACCGAGCCCAACATGAAGGTCGCTGTCATCGTTCCCGATGAGTATCTGGGCGATGTCATCGGCGATCTGAATGCTCGCCGTGGTCAGTTCCAGGGCATGGAGGCAATGGCTGGCACCCAGCGTGTCAACGCATTCGTTCCTCTGGCTCAGATGTTCGGCTACGCCACTGACCTGCGTTCCAAGACCCAGGGCCGTGGCCAGTATGTCATGGAGCCGTCTCACTACGAGCCGGTGCCTAAGAACATCGCTGATCAGATCATCGCAGGCCGCACCAAGGGCTGATCGTTGAAAAACGGATAAAGATTTTGCCGGGGTAGTGTAGCCGGCAAAATTTCCTAAACACTTGATTTTACAGGTGGAATCTAGTAGAATAGTTTTGCAATGCAATTCTGTATTAGCAGGACTGTTGTAACCAAATATCAAAACCTAATTTAAGGGAGGATATTCCAATGGCTGAAAGGCAAAGTTCGACCGTTCTAAGCCGCATGTGAACATCGGTCACGTTGACCACGGCAAGACCACTCTGACTGCTGCGATCACCAAGTACCTGGCTCTGAAGGGTGACGCAGACTTCATGGACTACGCCAACATCGATAAGGCTCCTGAGGAGCGTGCTCGTGGTATCACGATCAACTCCGCTCATGTTGAGTATCAGACCGACGCTCGTCACTATGCTCACGTTGACTGCCCGGGCCATGCTACGTCAAGAACATGATCACTGGTGCTGCTCAGATGGACGGCGCTATCCTGGTCGTTGCTGCTACCGACGGTCCCATGCCCCAGACCCGTGAGCACATCCTGCTGGCCCGTCAGGTCGGCGTGCCCAAGATCGTTGTCTTCATGAACAAGTGCGATATGGTCGATGACGAAGAGTTGCTGGATCTGGTCGAGATGGAGATCCGTGAGCTGCTGTCCGAGTACGACTTCCCGGGCGACGACACCCCGATCATTCGTGGTTCCGCTCTGAAGGCTCTGGAGTCTGACTCTAAGGATCCCGATGCTCCCGAGTATGCTTGCATCAAGGAGCTGATGGACGCTGTCGATACCTATATCCCCAACCCCGATCGTGAGGAGGACAAGCCCTTCCTGATGCCCATCGAGGATGTCATGACCATCTCTGGCCGTGGCACCGTCGCTACCGGCCGTGTCGAGCGCGGCACTGCTAAGGTTGGCGATCAGATGGAGATCGTCGGCATCAAGCCCGATCGTCTGAGCACCACCATCACCGGTCTGGAAATGTTCCGTAAGTCTCTGGACTTTGCTGAGGCTGGCGATAACATCGGCGCTCTGCTGCGTGGTGTTGACCGTACCCAGATCGAGCGTGGCCAGGTTCTGGCTAAGCCCGGTTCTGTCCATCCCCACAAGGTCTTCGAGTCTCAGGTCTATGTTCTGACCAAGGACGAAGGCGGCCGTCACACCCCCTTCTTCTCCAACTATCGTCCTCAGTTCTACTTCCGTACCACCGACGTGACCGGCGTCATCACCCTGCCGGAAGGCACCGAGATGTGCATGCCTGGCGATAACGTCATGATGCACGTTGAGCTGCTGACCCCCGTCGCCATGGAGGAAGGCCTGCGTTTCGCTATCCGTGAGGGTGGCCGTACCGTTGGTTCCGGCGTCGTCGGCAAGATCATTGAGTGATCATGTCCTTGAACGTCAGTTCTAAGGCGAACTAAGCACTTATAAAGACCTTCCCATTCCGGAGAGTGGGAAGGTCTTTTTTGTTTGCATCCTCTGCCTTTCCAGACAGAGGATTTTTTGCGGCGCATAGCACAACTTTATGGTTTACAAAGATTGGTTGTCGTGGTATACTGGCGATGAAAGAACAAGCAGCATTGGAACTTGGTTTGGACCGACGTGAGCTGTCGGACACACTGCCGAAGGAGCTGCTGGACAGGCAGAGGAGGTCAGCGACGATGGCGTTTGATTATAAGAAGGAATATAAGGCACTCTACCAACCACCTCGTGAGCCGCAGTTTGTCACCGTGCCAGCCATGACCTTTGCCGCAGTGCGGGGCAGGGCGACCCCAACGACCCTACAGGCGAGTACAAAGCAGCCATCGAGCTGCTGTATGGCCTGCTCTACACCATCAAGATGAGCAAGAAGGGCAGTCACCGGGTGGACGGTTACTTTGACTTCGTAGTGCCTCCGCTGGAAGGGCTGTGGGAACAGACGGGGATCGGGAAGGAAAGCTTCCACTGGACATCCATGCTCCGCCTGCCGGAGTTCGTGACCCGGGAAGAGTTCGACTGGGCGGTCCGGGAAGCGACAGCCAAAAAGAAAAAGGATTTCTCCAAGGTCGAGTTCTTCACCTACGATGAGGGCCTCTGTGTCCAGTGTATGCACCTCGGCTCTTACGACGACGAGCCGGAGACTCTGGCCCGGATGAATGCCTTTGCGGCAGAGCAGGGCTATGCGGTGGACTTCTCTGAGACGCGCTTTCACCACGAGCTCTATCTCTCCGACCCCAACCGCACCGCGCCGGAAAAGCGGAAGACCATCCTGCGACACCCGCTCAAATCAAGCTTGTAATCCAGCCCCAGGCCGCTATAATAGAAGAAAGAAAAAAGCCGCTGTCTGGCGGCGGAAAACGAGGAATGGATATGAAGCTTCCCGAGAAGAAACAGCGCTGGGTCTATCATGCAGAGGCTCTGCCGCAGGCGGCAGGCGAGGGCGTCACCCGCCGGGTGCTGGCCTACACCGACGGCCTGATGTGTGTGGAGAACACCTTCGAAAGGGGGCCGTGGGTGCACTGCATCACCACCCCCACACCCAGATCACCTATGTGGTGTCGGGTGCGTTCGATTTCACGGTGGACGGTGTGACCCGCACGGTGCGAACCGGCGATACCATCTTGAAAGAGGACGGCGTGGAGCACGGCTGCGTCTGCACCGAGGCCGGCATCCTGCTGGACATCTTCACCCCCATGCGGGAGGATTTTGTCTAAAATAAAATGAGCCGCAGCCCATCCCACCGGGAAAGGCTGCGGCTCGTTTTATGCACTGAAACTCAGGCGGCAGTGGAAGAAGCGGCCTCGGAGGAAGCAGCCTCAGAAGATGCAGCCTCGCTGGAGACCTCAGAAGAGGAAGCCTCGCTTGCAGCCTCGGAGGAAGCACTGTTCTCCTCGGCCACGGCAGAGGTGGAAGCAGCCTCAGACTGAGCGGCGGCAGAAGCAGCCTCAGAGGTAGAAGCAGCAGTAGAAGAAGAGCTGCCGCAGGCAGTCATGCTGACAGCCAGAACCAGAGCAGCAACGGTAACACAAACATTCTTGAGTTTCATATCGAAAATCTCCTTGCTTTTGAAAAAATAGTTTCGCGGAAGGCTGTACAGGTGAAACCTTTCCGCAAAAAGATATTTTAGTCCGTTTTCGAAAAAAATCAAGCCCTTTTTTGACAAAGATTCTATTTGCCGAAGAGATTCTACACTTTTGTTATAACTTATCGCCAAAAGTCAAAGATTTTTGACGTGCAAAAATAAAACACTCCGGGCTTTTCCGGGGGAGAAAAACATGGTATAATGGAACCTATAAAAGAGAACGATGGCAGGTCTGGTTACAAAGCTGCAGAAATGAATCCCGCAAATCATGCGGACGATATTGAGGTGGAACGATATGGACATCAAAAAAGTTGCAGTTCTGGGAGCCGGTGCGGTCGGCTCCTACGTGATCTGGGGGCTTTCGGCCCGCAGGGACATTGAGCTTGGCGTGATGGCCGATGGCCCGCGCGGCGAGCGGCTGGCAAAAGAAGGCTGTGCCATCAACGGCAAAATCTACCGTCCGGCGGTCTGGACGCCGCAGGAGGCGCATGACGCCGACCTTCTCATCGTCTGCCTGAAATACGGCGCATTGCCCGGCGCACTGGACAGCATCAAAGCCGTCACCGGCCCCCATACCACCATCATGAGCCTGATGAACGGCGTGGACAGCGAGGACATCATTGCCTCTGCCGTGGGTGGGGAGCATCTGCTTTACTCCCTCATCAAAGTGGCGTCTCACAAGGAGGCGGACGGCTTCCATTTTGACCCGGCGACCACCGTTGGCATTATCTTCGGCGAGAAGGAGCCGCCCTGCGGCAGCCCCGCGTCAAGGCCGTGGAGGCCCTGTTCGGCGGCACAGAGCTGCACTTCCGGGCCACCGACTGCATCCAGGAAGAGATGTGGAGCAAGTTCCGCCTCAACGTCTGCAACAACCTGCCCCAGGCCATCCTCGGCGCAGGCGTAGGCTGCTACCGTGACAGCGTCCATATGAAGGCCATCAGCGACGGCCTCCGCCGTGAGCTGGAAGCCATTGCCGCAGCCAAGGGCATCGATATGCAGAAGGTGGATGCCGTGTCCGGCAAGGGCTGCGCCGTCAAGCCCTCGGCCCGCTACTCGACGCTGCAGGACCTCGATGCGGGACGCCATACCGAAATCGATATGTTCTCGGGTGCGCTGATCCGGATGGGCAAAGAGCTGGGCATCCCGACGCCCTACAATGAGTTTGCTTATCACATGATAAAAGCGCTGGAAGAAAAGAACGACGGTAAGTTTGATTATACCGGCCCGAATCAGGAAATGACATGGGCAAAGTGACAGGAGAAATGCAGATGAATATTACGGTCTATCTGGGGGCCAACGAGGGCAGCGACCCGGCCCTGAAACAGGCGGTGGAGGAACTGGGCCGCTGGATCGGCGAGAGCGGGAACGCGCTGGTCTACGGTGGCTCCCGCAGCGGCCTGATGGGGCGTCTGGCCCACAGCGTTCTGACGGCGGGCGGTGAAGTGACCGGCGTCGAGCCCCAGTTCTTCATCGACTCCGAGGTGCAGTATGACGGCCTGACCAGGCTCATCGTCACGCAGGACATGACCGAGCGCAAGACCAGGATGATAGAGCTGGGCGACGCCTTTATCGCCTTCCCGGCGGCACCGGTACGCTGGAAGAGATCGCCGAGGTGATGTCCAAGGTCTCGCTGGGCCATCTGGACGCGCCCTGCATCCTCTATGACCTCGACGGCTACTACGCCGGGCTGAAAGCTCTGCTGGCCCACATGGTCGAGATGGGGCTGTCCAGCCCCGAGCGGCAGAGCGGCATTTATTTTGTAAAGAATCTGGACGAGATAAAGAGCATCCTGAAAGGGCATAAGAAAAGCGCTGGAAGCGGTGTAAAGGCTTCCAGCGCTTTTGTTGTCTGCTTACATGGAGATGACGCCCAGCGCGTTTGCCACCGAGCTGATGAGGATGATGGCCGCGAAGATGGGGCAGAGGTACTTTATCATAAAGTTGAAGATGCGCTTGCGGCGGAAGGGCTTGCCTTCCAGCGTGACCTCTTCCTCGATTTTCTCCACACCGATGACCCGGGACACCAGCAGGCAGGTGGTGATGGCTGCAATGGGCATCATGACAGAGTTGGTGAGGAAATCGAAGAAGTCGAGGAACTGCATCCCGAAGACCGTGAACCGGGCCAGCGGGCCGTAGCCCAGAGCCGACAGACTGCCCAGCACCAGCATGATGATGCCGATGAGGACGGTGGCCTGCTTACGCTCCCAGCCCAGCTCGTCCTCGAAGGTGGAGACGGCGCTTTCCGTCAGGGCGATGGAGCTGGTGACGGCGGCGAAAAGCACCAGCGTGAAGAAGAGGATGCCCACCACGGTGCCGAGACCCATGCTCTCAAAGACCTTCGGGATGGTGATGAACATGAGGGCCGGGCCGGCCTGCAGGGTGTCCGGGTCGCCGCCCGAGAAGGAGAAGACCGCAGGAATGATCATCAGGCCCGCCATGATGGCAATGGCCGTGTCAAAGAACTCCACGTTCTGGGTGGACTCCTCGATGGAGACATCCTTCTTCATGTAGGAGCCGAAGGTGACGAGGATGCCCATTGCGATGGAGAGGGAGTAGAACATCTGCCCCATGGCGGTCACGACGGTCATCCAGGAGAAGTTGGAGAGATTCGGCACGAGGAAATACTTTACGCCCTCCAGCGCACCCGGGCGGGTGACGGAGTAGCCCGCGATGATGACGGACAGCACCACGAGAATGGGCATCATCACCTTGGAAACCCGCTCCACGCCGTTGCGCACGCCTGCAAAGATGATGGCGAGGGTAAAGATGGTAAAGATGACAAAGCATATCTCCGCCGAAGCGCCGCTGGAAATGAAGGCCGAGAAGTAGCCGTCTGTGGCCAGCTCACTGCCGTGGCCGCTGACGTAGTCGGCCAGATACCGGATGACCCAGCCGCCGATGACCGAGTAATAAGGCACGATAAGGATGGGGATGATGGCGTTTATCCAGCCGCCGAAGGAGCGCCCGCCCTTGCGGACGGCGGCGAATGCGCCCACCGGGCTTTTCCTGGTCATCCGGCCCAGCGCCGTCTCGGCCACGATCATGGTGTAGCCGAAGGTGAAGGCGAGGATGATGTAGATGAGCAGGAAAATGCCGCCGCCGTACTTTGCTGCGAGATAGGGAAACGCCAGATATTGCCGAGGCCTACCGAAGCGCCTGCCGCCGAGAGGACAAAGCCGATCTTGCCCGAAAAGGCGCTTCGCTTGTGCTGATTTTGGTTCATTAGATTCTCCTCTTTTCACAAATTTGAATAAGTCCAGTGTAACACTGCCACAGGTGGGATTCAACAGATTTTCCGATAAAACCGCGAAATGCATCGAAAGAATCGAACGGCAGCATTAAAAAATAAGCACAGAGGCCCAGAGACCTCTGCGCTTGAAGATGCGGATTCAGTCCACTACCGGCACATCCAGCCCGAATTCCAGCGGGCGGAAACGGGGGCAGACGTTCTCGGTGATGCAGATGACCGACGCGGCCAGGCGGCTGCCGATCTCACAGGACTGGGCCAGATTCTTGCCGTAGGTCAGGCCGATGACCGTGCCGGCAAAGAAGGCATCGCCTGCGCCGGTGGTGTCGATGACGTCCACCTTCTTGGCGGGTACGACGCCGCACTCGCCGGTGTGCTTGGCGTACACGGCACCCTGACCGCCCATGGTCACCACCATGCTGGTCATGTTGGCGCTGTGGCGGTTCCGGGCCAGTACCTGAGCCATCTGGCTGGGGGCGAGATGCTCGTAGTCGTCCGAGAAGAGCAGACCGGCCTCCTGCTGGTTGCAGACGAAGCAGTCGATCTGCTGCAGATAGTCGCGGCGCTCCATGGCGATGCTCATGTTGGAGACTGCGGCAAAGACCTTCTTGTTGTATTTCCTGGCATAGCGGAGCACCTGCTTGACCGTGTCTTTCTCCAGATCCAGCTCGATGGCGATGGCGTCGCAGTCCTTGAAGATCTCGTCGCCCTTCTCCTTCAGCAGGGTGGTCAGCGGGGTGGTGTCAGGGCGCTTGGAGATGGCGGCGTGGACGTCGCCGTCGTTGTCAAAGATGGCCAGCCATGTCCCCATGCCATCGGGGACCTTCTGGATGTACCTGGTGTTGACCTTGTGGTTGTCCAGTTTATCGATGACGTCCTGGCCCATGCCGGTGTCGTCCACCAGACCCACGAAGGTGGGGCGCAGTTCCACATTGGCGATGTCCTCCGCCACGTTTCGGCTCACACCGCCATGCACCTGTTCAATGCGGCCGGCGTTCCGTCCGCCGGGGATGTAGGTGGAGAGGGGATAACCCTTGATGTCTACGAAAACTGCGCCGATGACTACGATTCCCATATTTGAAATTCCTTTCCTGAATAAGAACTCTCTTTGACTTCTATCCTATTTACGCTTCTTCTGCCTTTTGCGCCCGAATATCGTCGCCCATAAAGAGGAAGGGGACAAAAGAGGAGAGGCGGCTGGAGATTTTTTGGTGTAGAGCTTTTCCAGCAGAGCGCCGTCGGTGATGTTGGTGGTGACGATGGTGGGCAGCTTCGCGCCCAGACGGTTGTTCAGCAGGCTGTAAAGGGTGCTGATGAGGAAGCTGGAGTTGAACTCGGAACCCAGGTCGTCGAGGATGAGCAGGTCGGCCCCGGTGGCGGTGCGCAGGAGCATCTCTTCCTCCCCGGCGGGGTCGGAGCCGAAGTGCAGGGCCTCGAGCTTCGAGAAGAAGTCGGGGCTGGACACATAGATGACGTCGAAGCCTTTTTCCAGCACCTTTCCGGCAATGGCCAGAGCGGCATGGGTCTTGCCCAGACCGGCGTTGCCGAGGAGCATCAGGCTCTCGCTGGTGGTATCGAATTCGTCGGCGTAGCCGCGCAGGTCGTCCAGAAGGGTGGACATATAACTCCGCACCGGCTCGCCGAGGGAGGCGTCCATCCGGGCGGGGTAGTAGCGCAGCTCCATGGTATCGAAGCTGGAAATGGAGAGGCTGGACAGAGCCTCGATCTCCGACCGGCGGAGCTGCTGCATCACCTTGTGGACGCAGCTGCAGGTGTGTCCGTCCACAATGCCGGTGTCTTCGCAGAGCCTGCAGGTGAAGTGCGGCTCCAGTGCGTCGGCGGGACGGCCGCTGGAGGCCAGCAGGTCAGTCAGCTTTTTGCGGGCATCGGTGAGGGCCGCAGCGGCATCGGTGCGGTCCTTGCCCGCCGCACCGGCCAGTGCGCAGCGGATGCCCCGTACCCGCACCTCTTCTTCGGCGTGGCGCAGCCGGGGACAGCAGCCTCGGCCTCAGCGCGGGCGTCCTCCGCCTTGGCCCGTGCGGTCTGACGACGGCGGGCGACGGTGCGCAGGGCTTCCTGATACAGTTCGTTTTTGGTACGCATAGTGTCTCCTTATGCCGGGGGTCACTCGGACTTTTTCTTGAGGGTGCGGCGGCGGGCAGCATTCTTGAGGAAGTCGTTGCCGCTAGGGTCTCGCGGTCTACCCGGATGTTCCGGCTGGCTCAGGCAGCGGCCACCGGAGTGCGCACATCGTGGATATTGCGCAGCCCCTTGGCGTTCCAGGTCTTGAGGATGCTGTTCCAGTACCACAGGTCACGCTTCGGCCCGGCCTGCACAGCGGCCTCCTGCACCATGGCATCGTCGTAGCCGTAGACTTCATACCACCGGGCGATGGCTTTCCGCCCGCCGAGGGTGAGCTCGCTGTCCGGGATGCCCAGCAGGGAAGCAACATACTGTTCCCGGGTCTGGCGGAGGGCCAGCAGCTTGAGGTGGGCGTCGGCCTGTTCGCCGGTCTCCACGCCCTCGGCCCGCCAGACTTTCAGCTCGTGGAGGACGGCGGCCATCGTTCGCTTGCCCCGGCTGGCCACATAGGCCACGCAGAGCATGACAGTCTCGGGGGCAAAGCCCTCCTGTACGTAGAGGTTGACCAGCTTTTCCATCTCGCTGTGAGTCAGCGGGCGGGCAAAGCCGGTCTGAGCGCAGTCGATGAGGCTCGAGATCATGGGGTCGGTGCGGCTTGCGGCGGCGATCTCCGCCCAGGTCATGGGGCAGGAGCAGAGGGCTCTGCTCCCGGCGCGGCGTTCTCGTCGTAGCGCTCGAGAAGCCCCGCACCGGCCCAGAAGGAGAGGGCGCTTTCGGCAGAGATGCGGCTGCGCAGTTTAAGGTCGGCACAAATTTTTTCGGGGTCGGTGACGCCGGTGGCCAGCACATACAGCGCTACCCGGACGTTGTATTCCTCGGCGATGCCCAGCTTGGAAAAGATGAGCTGCGGCACCGGGATGGTGTCGCCCTTGAGCTCTTTGAGACGGTATATCATTTGCTTTCCCCGCTTTCTGCGTCCTCGTCCTTCGGCGGCGGTGACCAGGGCTCACAGTCCAGGATGGAGGGCCGCTGCTCCAGAGCGCCAGGTCAGCGCTGTAGGCAGAGGACAGATACTCTGCCGCTGCGGCCCGGCCCTCGTCCGTCAGCGGAAAGACCATCTGTCGGCGCAGGGCGGGGTCGGTGCGGTCCAGCGCCCAGGGGTCGGGCCAGATGTCCACCGTGAGGATGGCTTCCTCTTTCTGTGCGCCCTCGCCGCCGTCCGGGTCAGGCACGCTGCGCTTGCCGGGCGAGAGCAGATAGCGCATCCCGTCTTCGTTGCCGCTGTATTGATTCTTGCACTTGAAATAGTGCAGAAGGGGTACAAAAATCATGACGTCCCTCTCAGTTTTAGACTTGCTGAAATGATAAAAGCGCCAATTCTTGACGAATCAGCGCTCTTTTGTGGAGCAGGATACGGGACTCGAACCCGCCGCCTACTGCTTGGGAAGCAGTCGCTCTACCGGATGAGCTAACCCTGCGTTTACTCATTTATTGTAGCAAAGGACACGGGTTTTGTCAACCGCTTTTTGGCTCGATTTTGGTCGGAACCAGAAACTCCTCTGTCGGCAGCGTAGAAAATCAAATTTTACTTTATAGCAATTCAACTTTTTAATGCAACAGCAACAGCGTTGAATTGCATATCGCAAATATGCCGTTTCGATAGGCACTATTTTTGAAAAATGCGATAAACAAAAAGACCACCGTTCTGCCCGCAGGAAATAAGGGCAGGACGGTGGTCTTTGAACGGACTGTGACTTACAGCTCAGCCAGAGCGCTTGAGGTTCTGGGCGATCTGGTCAGGGCAGCTGGTGGGGCGGGGCCGCAGGTGGTGCCTTCCATGCGTGCGATGGCGTCCTCAGCCTTCATGCCCTTGAGCAGGCGGCTGATGCCCTTCAGGTTGCCGTTGCAGCCGCCGATGACCTCGATGGACTCGATGGTGTGGTCATCGTTCAGCACGATGTGGGTCTCCTTGGAGCAGGTACCCTTGTTGGGGTAGCTGAAAGACTTGCTCATATTCAAACTTCCTCTCTTTATATCCGACTGACAGGCGAGCGGACTCGCATAGCATTTTTATTATATACTTGTCAGACGAGGAAGTCAATGTGACCCGGTCACAGAGCGCCGCCCCGGCGCTTGCGGGCCAGTGCCTCGATGCGCGCGATCTGGTCGTCCTCGGTGACGCAGGCACCCACCGGGTGGGGTTTGCCGTGGTTCGCGCCGTGGAAGTCGCTGCCGCCGGTGACGATGAGGTCATGCTTCTTGCAGAGCTCAGCGCACGCGGCCATATCCTCGGGGCTGTTGCGGGGGTGATGCACCTCGATGCCGTCGATGGCCCCTTCAGCCACCAGCTCCCGCAGCAGAGGCATACTCTTGTACACCGTCGGGTGGGCGAACACCACCACGGCCCCAGCGGCCCTTGCCGTGGCCAGCACCTCCCGCACCGGAGGGTAAGTGGGGAGTGGAGGCATTTGCCCCGCGGCTCCCAGCCGAACAGTTCGTGATAAAGCCCGGTGTAGATGCCGTCGCACAGGCCCAGCTGCTGCAGCGCCTGCATGATGCCGCTCTTAAAGAGGACGCCGCTGTCCTGTGCATATTCCAGCGCCTGCTCGGCGCGGAACTGGGGGTACAGCGCCTCGATCTCCCGGCAGCTCTGCAGAGCGCACTCGTTGCGGCGCTGGCGCATGATGTCGCAGTGCCGGCGCAGGGCAGGGCAGTCGAGGTCGGGCCAGAAGGTCAGCAGATGGACGCGGTGGCTGCGCTCGAAGTCGTAGCCGGTGAGCTCGGCGGCGGGGATGAGCCGCACGCCGTCCTGCACCGGGTGGTCGTAGGCGTACTGGGCGCTGAGGGTGGTGTCGTGGTCAGAAAGGGCCAGAGCGCTCAGCCCCAGCCGCGCTGCCATCAGGGGCAGGCGGTGGATGGGGACAGAGCCGTCAGAACAGGTGGAATGAGTATGAAGGTCGCCAGCCATAAGTTACTTTCCCTCGATTTTTACAGATTTCTGTGCCTAGTGTACCACAAAAATCATCGGGGAACAAGGGAGCCTTACACGGCCTTGCCGCCCACCGTGAGCGTGGAAGAACGGATGTGGTGGGTGAGAACGACTTCGGTATCCTCGCCGCCCATGGCCAGCAGTTCGTCCACCGAGAGGGTGGTGGAGCAGAGGATGGTCTGGAAGGTGATGGTGTCGATGCCCTCAGCCCGCAGCTGACGCAGGGTGGCCAGCGAGGCCCGGAGGGAGGCCGTGAACCGTCCGACGCGGAGGGAGAGGACGTTGTTGTCCCGGATGCTCGTGTAGGAGATGCGCTGGCCGTCCTTGTCGGTGACGACGAGGCCCGGGAAGACCGACTCCTGCACAGAGGCGTCCGCAGAGCTGCCGCCGGAAGAGGAGGGAACCGCAGGAACAGGGTCGGTGGGGAGGGTGATGTCGTTGCCCTCAGAGTCGTAGCGGGTGATGGAGCTGCCCTCAGCAAGGCCGGAGAACTCCTGCTCGATGCCGTTAGCGCCGATGGCCACGTTGTCTTTTCCGGCGGTGGCCGTAATGGTCACTTTGCCCTCGAGGGTGATGTCGGCATCTGCATCGCTTTCGCAGCCAGCACCGATGCCGGCGCCGCCAATAACGATTTTTCCCCTTCATCTGTACCGCCGCCGACCGCATTGATGGTGGGACTGCCGTTCTCATTGCTCTTGATGGTGATTTGATTGCCATTGTTATCGCTGTTGTTTTCAGCGCCAGCACCGCCGCCTATGGCCGCGCCGCCTGCGCCTCCGGTAGCGTTGACCTTGGTGTTGCCCTCGATGGTCACATTGCTGAGACCATAAATACCACCGCCGATGCCTGCGCCATAAGCGCCGCCCTGCACATTGTCGATTTTGGCATTATCCTTGATGACCACGTTGCCGTTGCCGATTTTATCGGGAGCTAAATGCGCCGCCGCCGATGCCTGCCGCACCGTAGCCGCCGGTCGCATTCTCGATTTTTGCATTGCCGGAGATGGTCACATTGCCATCGCTGCCATTGCCGCCGCCAATGCCTGCACCGTAAACCGTGGTGGATGCATTTTTAATAACAGCATCGCCGGTTATCGTAACGGTCGCACCGTTATAATAACCACCGCCGATGCCCGCAGCGCCATCACTGCCTGCGGCAGTGATGGTGCCGCCGCTGATGGTCACATTGCCGCTGCCGTTACAGCCGCCGCCGATGCCAGCGCCTAAATAACCGCCGGTTGCATTGATCTCGCCGCCGGTGATCTCTACCGTGCCGGTGCCGGAGGAACCACTGCCAATGCCTGCACCCCAATCGTCACTGGTGGCCGTGATATTGCCGCCAGTGATTTTCACCTGAGCGTCATTGCTGCCAGCGCTGCCGATGCCAGCGCCTTTGAATCCACCGGCAGCCTCCAGACTGCCGTTATTATCTTTGTCCTGAATGGTCAGTTCGCCGCTGGTGTCAGTCTTGTTGTGCTCCAACCCGGCATGGCCAGCGCCGCTCTTCAGCTCGTTGTCGCCATCCAGCTCAATGGTGGTGTCACCTTTGCCGGTAACACTCACAGCGGCTTCGCTCCGGCTGCTGGCGTCGATGTTCACATCCTTGAGCGTGACCTCAACCTTATCGTCCTTATCTTTGGCGTCGATGGTCACGGTGTGGGAAGAAGCGCCTTCCTCACGATTTGTGATGGTGGTGTTGGTGTCTTCCTCGTCGGTGGTCGTGCCCTGTGTGACCTTGTTCGTCCCTTCGCTCTTACCCGCCGAAATCGTAATGTCACCATCTTCGATGTACCATGTCCCTGCAAAGGCCGGGGCGGTAAGGGTGGTGAGCATTGCGGCGGTCAGGACAAGCGCCGCTGCCCGCTGAGAGGCCGGACGGGGTGAATTGATACCCCCGTATTGAGAGGCCGACCCAGAACACGCATGGCAAGTTTACGATAAGAGAGCATACAAAACCTCCTTTGGATGTTGAAAAATATGGACTTTCGACTGATACAATTATAGCACTTCTGGGGAAATAAGCAAGCAAATCTGCGTGAAATGCTGATTTTCGTGCGTGAATGACAAAAAAACTATGAAAAACGCCGGGTTTTGCTTTTCTGCACATGGCATGGTATACTGGAAAGAAAAATCCGCCAACCCGGCGGGAAAAGGAGAAACGGAAACATGAAAACGAAATTTGGCATCGTGGGCTGTGGTTTCCTCGGCAATATCGTGGCCGATGCGTGGAAGAAGGGCCTGCTGGAAGACTACGAGCTGGTGGGTGTCACCAGCCGCACCTTCGCTTCGGCAGAGAAGACGGCGGCAAGCGTGGGTTGTGCGGCCTGCGCGGACGTGGATGCTCTGCTGGCGCTGGAACCGGAGTACATCGTGGAAGCCGCTTCGGTGGAAGCGGTGCGCGCAATGGCCGTTCCGGTGCTGCGCCGGGGCGTGAACCTCGTGGTGCTGTCCATCGGTGCATTCGCCGACCTCGCGTTTTATGAAGAGGTCAAGCAGGCGGCCCGGGAGGGCGGCGCAAAGGTGCATCTGGCCAGCGGCGCCATCGGCGGCTTCGATGTGCTGCAGACCGTCACCCTCATGGCTGAGGCCCTGAAGCTGGACGAGAAGGCCGGCATCGAGACTCACACCGGTGCGAAGGGCTTCCGCAACACCCCCGTCTGGGCCGACCATCTGCTGACCGACACCGAGAAGACCACCGTCCTCACCGGCAGCGCCAAGGAAGCCATCGCAACCTTCCCGCGCCGGGTCAACGTCGCTGTGGCCACCTCGCTGGCCACCACCGGCCCCGACATCACCGGCGTGACCATGCACTCCGTACCCGGTTGGGTGGGCGACGACCACTGCATTACTGCCGAGATCGAGGGCGTGAAGGCCGTGGTGGACATCTGCTCGTCCACCAGCGCCATCGCCGGTTGGAGCGCCGTGGCGCTTCTGCGCAACCTCGCCTCGCCGGTCTGCTTCTATTAAAAGGAGGGAGTCTCATGTTCAAGAAACTGGTAGCCATCGAGCCGGTCAGCCTCATCCCCACAGCAGAGGAAGCGCTGCATCAGTATGCCGAGCAGGTCGAGCTTTACCGCGACATTCCCGCCGACGACGAGGAGATCGTTCGCCGCATCGGAGACGCCGACGCGGCGCTGTTGAGCTATACCTCCCGCATGAGCAAAACGTCATCGAGCGCTGCCCGAACCTGCGCTACATCGGGATGTGCTGCAGCCTCTACTCGGAGGAAAGCGCCAATGTGGACATCGCCTTTGCCCGGGAAAGGGCATCAAGGTGCTGGGCATCCGGGACTACGGCGACCGCGGTGTGGTGGAGTACGTCCTCCACGAGCTGACCGGCCTGCTCCACGGCTTCGGGATGCCGATGCTCCACGACGAGCCCGTGGAAATTTACGGCCTCAAGGTGGGTATCGTGGGTCTGGGCGTTTCGGGCCGGATGATCGCCGATGCACTGACCTTCCTCGGCGCGGACATCTCCTACTACAGACGCAGCCATAAGCCCGACGCCGAGGCCGCAGGCATGAAGTATAAGCCGTTGGACGCTCTGCTCCGGGAGAGCGAAGTGGTCTTTACCTGTTTGAACAAGAATGTTCTGCTCTTGGGCGAGCCGGAGTTTGAGGCGCTGGGGGAGGGGAAAGTCCTTTTCAATACCTCCATCGGCCCCGGCTTTGACTCCGCCGCGCTGGAAAAGTGGCTGGAAAAGCCCGGCACCCACTTCTTCTGTGATACCTACGCCGCCGCAGGCCCCGTCAGTGAGGGCTTTTTCCAGCGGCCCAATGTCCACAGCCCGGGTGTCTCGGCAGGCCGCACCAGGCAGGCTTTCGTTCTACTGAGCCAGAAGGTTCTGGCGAACATCGAGACGGCGCTGGGAGAATAAGCTATAACTTTTGAAAAGCCGCTGCATGGGAGACCGTGCGGCGGCAGACGACAACCCCATGAAGCTCATGAGCATTGCCATGAAGCCGCTGTGCGCTCCGCCGTTCCCGCTGGACTACATCGAGGAAATGACCGCCTTGATGGGCGACGATGGACGGATGCGATAAGCCGCAGCCAAAAACGAAAAGGTCGCTGTGTCGGAGAAGTGCTCTGCGGCACAGATGGAAAACTGGAAGAAACTGTGCCGGAGAAGGCATGAAAAAGTACAAAGATAGGGGAGAGTGCTTCGATGGACTATATCAGAGTTACCAAAGAAAACATCGACAGGGAACACATCTGTTGTGCCATGTCCGGCAAACAGAGCCTTGCCAAGAAAGAATGGCTCAATCAGCGCTTTGAGGAGGGACTTGTTTTTACCGCAGTGCAGAGCGCGGCAAATGCTTTATCGAGTACATCCCGGCAGAAAACGCATGGGTACCGATTGATGCAGCAGGCTGGCTTTATATCAACTGTCTGTGGGTCTCCGGTTCCTTGAAAGGTCACGGCTATTCCAGCGATCTGCTGGAAGAATGCCTTCGGGATGCCAAGGCGCAGGGCAAAACGGCGTTTGCATTCTGTGTGCCGAGGGACGCAAACGGGAATTTCTCGCCGACTCCAAGTTTTGACCCATAAGGGCTTCAAGGTCTCAGACATCTCCGATTGCGGCATCAACCTCATGTGCCTGCCCCTTGCAGAGAATGCCCCGCCGCCAAAATTCAAAGACTGTGCCAAGCATCCCAAGGTGGAGGAAAACGGCTTTGTCCTCTACTATACCGACCAGTGCCCCTACACCTATTATTGGGTGCCAAAGGTACAGGAGGCTGCAAAGGAACATGGGATCCCGTTCAAAGCCGTTCACATCACCGAGAAAGAGACGGCCCAGAATGTGCCTGCACCTGTCACAACATACGCGTTGTTCCGGGATGGGAAGTTTGTGACCCAGAGCATCCAGTCGGACAAGAAATTTTGAAATTAGCGGCAGAATAATTGAATCAGGCCAGACGCCAGACGCTCAGACGCAGTGCAGCCCATAGAATGGGGTGTGCTGCGTTTTTGGAGGATTTTATATGGAAGAAATTGTTGTATATGTTCACGGAAAGGGCGGTTCGGCACAAGAGGCCGAGCATTATAAAGCCCTATTCCCTAATTGTGAAGTAATTGGTTTCGACTACCACGCACAATCTCCATGGGAAGCCACGGAGGAATTTTCCGGATTTTTTACGGCAGTGCGGAAACGCTGCGGGAAGCTCACACTGGTGGCAAATAGCATTGGTGCGTTTTTATCTTTGTCCTCGTTGAATGAGAAATTGGTGGATACCGCTTATTTTATTTCTCCAGTAGTCGATATGGAGCAACTGATTTGCAACATGATGCAATGGGCTGACGTCTCCGAAGCAGAACTTGCAGAAAACTGGAAATTCCCACAACATTTGGAGAAACGCTGTCGTGGAAATATCTCTGCTATGTCCGAGAGCATCCGGTTTCATGGAAAATCCCTACCCGCATCTTGTATGGGGAAAAGGATGCTCTGACCTCCATGGAAACCATAAAAGCCTTTGCGGAAAAGAACAACGCAGAACTGACCGTTATGCCGAGCGGAGAGCATTGGTTTCATACGAAAGAGCAGATGCAATTTTTAGATAACTGGATAAAGAATAGGAGACTCTGCAATGAAACAGAAAATAAGGACGGCTTCGATTCTCCTGCTTATAGTTCTGGGAACCGGGCTGGTGCTGATGGCTTGAGGCACCAAAAGTCTTGCTGACAGCAGCACAGGAGGCTCGGATCCTTACGGACTGAATGTTGAAAGCATGACAGGAACAGACAGCTGCCAGATGGAACTGCAGGAGAGTGAAGTGCTGCTATCCGTACCCATCTACCTGTGGTTGCGAAAGCAAGGCGTTGCCCGTTTTTCGGCTTTGTTTGTAATGGCAGCATTATAGGAGCTCCGATGTGCGATATTGCGCCAGCTTCCCATTATGGGAGGCTGGTATTTTTGCGTTTTTGCTGTATCAACCTACGATGGTGCAGAAATTTCCACTCAAAAGGGCATAAAAGCGATGCGCTTGCCCTGCTTGCTACAATGGTGTTGGTTCTGAGAAGTTCACAGCCAGTGAGCTATACAGATGCCCAAACCTAAGCTACAATGAAGATGTGCTGAGAGAACGAAGCATTGCTTGAGCTGAACGCTCGTACGCGCAAACTGTTCTCCGCCATCTCCATTGCAGCGTTCGATTGATGCAGGTTGAGTTATCGGCAGATAGAAATGTTGCCGTACATTCGTGTCACAAAGCAAGCTGAATCGGTAATGGGCATAGGCGGAACCGGCATTAAAGGAGGTCAGAAAAATGGAAGCTGCTGTTATTACCGCCGTCGGTATCGATGTGTCTAAGAGCAAAAGCACAGTTGCGGTACGGAGACCCGGAGGCGAAATCGTACTTCGGCCTTTCGAGGTCCACCACACGAACAGTGACTTGAAAAAGCTGGCATCCACACTCAAAAAACTGGGAGGCGATATCCGTATTGTAATGGAACATACCAGTACGTACTGGAGACCGATCGCACTGACATTGAAGGAAGCGGACTTTTTTGTTTCCGTTGTCAATGCGATGCTGATCCACGATTTTAGTGATAATACGATCCGAAAGCTAAAGACGGATCGAGCGGATGCTCTTAAAATCGCAAACTATGCGCTCACCTTTTGGGATACACTACCCCCGTTCAACAATGAAGAAGAAACCAGGCTGCTTCTTAAAATGCAATCCAGAGCAAATGAGCGAATCACTGCGACTGCAACAGCGTTGCGGAACGGTCTGATTGCACTGGCTGACCAAACATTTCCCGGGGTAGCGTAGCCTATAAAACGTTCAATGCGGGATTTATCGATCGTAAAAATCTGTTCCAGAAGAATCATGGACGGTTCTTCAAAAGCCGGGTTGGAATCCACCAGCACATGGGTGGGCTGTTTTTTCTTCTTTGAAATACCAAACGAACATTGCCGGCATATCCAAGATACGTTTTACCCGCCCTGCAATTTCCCTTATAATAGCACCGCAGTCTTGAAACAGCTGCAGCATTCCCATATCACAAAGGAGGCTTTCCGGTATGGGACAACGGCAAAGTGAGATCATCAAAAATCACATGGAAGTCTACTGGCACGACTATGCGTCGGCCAGCAAGGGCGTCCCCATTACCGAGGCGGGGCTTGTGGAAAAAGCCTCCGTCATTGGACGCACCGGGCTGATGCTGCTGGAATGCGGCACCGGCGCATGGCGTGTCCGAAGCTCCATGAACACCCTTTCGCGGGAGCTGGGAGTCACAACAACAGCGGACATCGGCCTGTTGTCCATTGAGTTCACCTGCTTTGATGGTGACCAGTGTTATACCCAGTCACTCTGTCTGACAAATACGGGCGTGAATACCTCCCGGTTGAACCGGCTGGAGCATTTCGTCAACGACTTCGACCGGGAAGGAAAATTTATGACCGGCGAAGAACTGCACAGCCACCTCGATGAGATCGAGCGCATCCACGGCTTGTATTCGCCCATCGCACTGGGCTTTGCAGCTGCACTGGCCTGCGGCTGCTTCACCTTTCTGCTGGGCGGCGGCATTGTAGAAATGCTGTGTGCCTTCTGCGGTGCAGGCATCGGCAACTTTGTACGGTGCAAGCTGACAAAACACCATTTCACCCTGTTTCTGGGCATTACGGCGTCGGTCTGTTCAGCAAGCCTCGTGTATGCCATCCTGCTGAAGCTGGCAGAGGTGCTGTTTGCCGTATCGGCGCAGCACGAGGCGGGGTATATCTGCTCCATGCTCTTCATCATTCCGGGCTTTCCGTTCATTACCAGCGGCATCGACCTTGCCAAGCTGGATATGCGCTCCGGGCTGGAACGTCTGGCCTACGCAGTCCTCATCATTCTGGTGGCGACCATGACGGCTTGGATCATGGCACTGCTGCTGCATTTGCAGCCGGTGCAGTTCCCTGCCCTGAGCCTGACACTCCCGGAAGAGATCGCGTTCCGGCTGCTGGCAAGTTTTGGCGGTGTGTTCGGCTTTTCGCTCATGTTCAACAGTCCCCGGAACCTGGCAGTCTGCGCCGCCCTTATCGGTGCGGTAACGAACACGTTCCGGCTGGAGCTGGTGAGACTTGCGGGCTTTCCGCCCGCTGTTGCAGCGTTTCTGGGCGCGCTGCTGTCCGGACTGCTGGCCTCCTGCCTGAAGAGCGCCGCCGGTTATCCCGCATCTCCGTCACCGTGCCGTCCATCGTTATCATGGTACCGGGACTGTATTTCTACCGTGCCATCTATAATCTGGGCATCCTGTCTCTGATGGACTCCGCCACATGGTTTGCAGATGCCATTCTCATCATCGTGGCACTGCCGTTAGGGTTGATCTTCGCCCGTATTGTCACTGACAAGACTTTCCGTTATTGCACCTGATGTGCAGCATTTCCATTCTCCCATATAAGGCAAAACGCAGCGAATCTTTTAACGGTTCGCTGCGTTTTGTTTTGCTGTGATGCACTTATAAAAGGAGTTCGTTTACAGGGCATTTACTCCCCGTAAACGATCTTGGTAGCAGTTTCCACGTGGCGTTCCAGCCGGTCGGCAAAGTGTTCCAGCGGCAGAAAAACGCCAAGTTCATCGTAGCGGGTTCCGCCGTCCTTGAGCGTATCCTGTCCATAGTAGACCACGGAACGGGGCAGTGCGTGCTGCAGCTTCATCTGGATATCCCAGACGGTGGAGTAGGCCTCCGCTTCCGTTACCTTCTGCTTCACGGTGTCCGGCAGTTCGTAGATCAGCAGCAGCCCCAAATGCTGGTTGTAGTGGTACTCCACCACATCCATCGAGCCTTCGTCGTAGCCGTGATACTTGCAGTAGCCGCTGGCAAGGTACATTTTTACCTTTTCCTGCTTCTGGAACACCCGGATGAACCGGTCGTATACTTTGCTGCTCACGGCAAATTTGTTGTTCGGCAAAGAACGCCGGCATCATCCGTCAGGATCACCGGGTTCGGCTGACCATCGGCGTTGAATTTAAACGGGATCAGGGCAGCGTTCCGTAGCAGGTCAAACATACTGTGCTGGCAGATCGCCATCAGAAAGGCAGACAGATCCTTGTTCTCGTAGGCATTGAACAGCGCTGCGGCAAACTGCTGTGCACTCATGGTCGGCGCATCCAGTACGTCTGCCATGTCCAGCGAGTCGTTGAAGGTATCCATCAAGCGTCGGCAGGCTTCTGGATTTTCAGGATCTCCCGAACAGTGCCTCTGCCTTTTCTTCTCTTGAAAATATCGTTGCCATCAAAAAGACCCTCTTTCTGTTTATTTCCAACTACTATTATAGATTCATAATGCCCCGCTGTGAAATACTGCTTTCATATTGCTGCTATATGCAGAACACTTTTACACATTTTCCAAGTGCCCGTATAATGAACACTGCAATCATGAAATTGCACGAGGGAAATGATGGCCAGTGGTTCAGCCCGCTGCGCAAAGCTCTGAGTGCCTTTGTCACCTCCACACAGGAGCATGTCACCGGCAAGGTGCGTCTGGAACTGTACAAGGGCAACCTCATCAATGCAGGGGTCTGGTCGCCGTTCTCTCTGTATCGTGAAGACATCGCCACCTTTGCCGCAGGCGGCGACTACAAGCAGAGCGATGCCACCGGTTTCATCAGCATCTATGGTCTGCCCACCAAGGTGCAGGCTATCGTAAACAGCGAAAAAGAAGGGGAATGAAGTAGCTTATAGCAGTTTGTGTTTTTAATGCACAAGCATCGCTTGCTACAATGGTATTGGTTCTGAGAAGTTCACAGCCAGTGAGCTATACAGATGCCCAAACCTAAACTACAATGAAGATGTGCTGAGAGAACGATGCATTGCTTGAGCTGAACGCTCGTACGCGCAAACTGTTCTCCGCCATCTCCATTGCAGCGTTCGATTGACGCAGGTTGAGTTATCGGCAGATAAAAATGTTGCCGTACATTCGTGTCACAAAGCAAGCGGGCTTTTTTGTTTCCGTTGTCAATGCGATGCTGATCAGAAGGAGGCCAAACCATGAGCGTCAAGTACACTACCCCTGCCCAGCACAAGAGCAATCTCCGCAATGTGTACGGCACCTTTGCCATTGAGGGTATGACCATCAGCAAAGATACACGCAGCAACCTTGACCGCATTGGCAGCGGTCAAGCCAGCTATCAGCAAATCGTGAATGAACTGCGTGCAAAGTACGTGAAGAAGGGCTGATTATGTTCTCAAAGTATGATGTCTACACCACAGTGCAATCCATGTACTGCTACCCCGATACAGATGTTCTGATTAACAAGTTGGACATCCGTGACAAAGCAGAACTTAAACAGGCCGAAGAGGAATTTACGGCGGTAAAACAGATGGCTCTGTTGCAGGAGCCGATCAAAGGCCGTTTTACCAAAACGCACCTGTTTCGGATTCATCGTTTCCTTTTTGAAGATGTGTACCCTTTTGCGGGGCATATCCGCAAGGAACAAATCAGCAAGGGCGACACGATGTTCTACCCTCCAGACCTGATTGACCGAGAATTAGAGCGTGTGTTCAAAAATATTCACTCCAAGAAGCTGCTTGCCGAACAAGATGAAGAAAAGCAGATTCAAAATCTGTCGCAGACGATGGCAGAGCTGAACATCATCCATCCCTTCCGCGAGGGAAATGGCCGTAGCACCCGTGAATTGATTCGCTGCATGGCGTTGGAATATGGTCTGCATATTAACTGGGGCAACACTGACCGGGAAACCTTGATTAACGCCGCAATCGCTGCCGTAGATGATGATATGGCATTCTGTGATGTTCTAAAGCAGTGCATTGAAGCATAAAAGTTCAAGTAATTGTGAAAATACTTTGAGCACAGCTTCTATTGAAAATTGAATCAACATAAAGAACCAACATAAAATAGCTACAAGACCCAAAGCCTCTCCGCATAGAAAAATAGGAACTAAAACAGTTCATTTTCTACACAGAGGGGCTTTTAGCTATTCTCAGGAATGACTCACTTATTATTGGAATGAAGAACCTGATAATACTCCTGCATCAACTTCTTGTATTCGTTTTTTACTGTTTCCGCACTACGCTTTGTGCTCTTCGGTGCGTAATCTAGAGTCCATTGAACAACGTTCTGGAATGCAGCAGATTCCAGAACCTGTGAAATGAAGTATTCACAGCTTTCAGTATCGGCAATCAATTTCTGATCATGATTGAAAGGAGAAAGGATAGCTCCATTAGCAGAAAGAACTGTATGTGCAATACCATCCGGAAGTTCTATTACAACGAGGTTCGCGTAACCGGGAATTGCCGAAATTGCACGGCGACGTTGGAAAAGTTCCTCATCATTATAAAAATGGGCTCTTTGGTAACATCTTCACCTAACCCCAGAAGGAAAGCTTTTCGTGTTTCCTCATCAACATGAAAAGGTACTTGATGCAAAGATACTTGATAGTAAAAGCGATTCCGAATTTTTTGGACACAAGATTTCCAACAATTATACGATGCACCAATCAAACGTTCATCGACCGGAATAATAATGCGACTTAGCTCAGAATTTTCCATCACTGCAGCAGTTAATTCTTCACAAACAGTATTAATCTGTTTGTGATCCAAACCATCTGGCGACCGAAAGCTAGTACCGTACAAAAAACGGACGTCATCGTTCGGTGGCAGAATACTACAAAGTTCAACCTCTTCCATAGAAAAGACTGTGCCATTATATTTCAGTACTGGAACCTTTTCCTTTAATGTTTGCAACTGCTCCGACCTAATTTTTTCTTTCTGAGAAGGTGAACAAGCAAACCAGAAATCAACCAGCTTGAAGCTTTTACTTTGGAGCAGTGTTTCGGCCGCTATATCATCTTCATTATCCAAAATTTTTAGGACAGAGTTAATATAGCAATCATGGAATTCTCGGCACTGCAATTCCAGAATATGTATACCATTCTCTGTTAGATTGGAACGGTTTAATTTTAGACAGCACTTTGTATCAAAGCCATAAATATCGATAGAACCGTCTAAGCATTGTTCCCCAAAACGAACAGATTCCTTAACCTTTACGCCTTTAAACCGTGCCTCTGAACGGTGTCGATTCTTGTTTCTCAGTGACAATTCAGCATAAACAAAATCTTTTTCATTCCAAATTTCTGCTTGAGAACACTCTTCTTTGAATTTAATTCTGTAATCACCATATCTTTTCCATTCTTCCTCCTTGAAATCCTCGCAAACCGGGATCGGATGACGCACTTCTTGTTTCCCGATAGCAGGTTCTTTGCTCTCAATGTTAATCGGAAAAATGGAATTTCCGCAATTTTCCAAAAGCCATCCAATAGCTGCATTTGTTCCATACAGTTTTGACCATCCATTGGGTCATATTGAAAGTGCCAATAGTAAAAGGAATTACTGGCATAGAGAATCGTGTATGTGCTAGGCAGTTTTAAGTAAATGCGGATGGTTGTACCTCGGAAAAGCCGCTTGCCTCCTTTTTTAATTTGCAAGTATCCACCATTTTGACTGGAATATGCAACCGCCGTCAAAATTTCGGTACCATTGTTTGTCTCGATTTCAAAACGGTCTGTCACTAGAAAAACTGATTGTAGTCCGATGCCAAAGCCAGCAGTGGGCTGCAACCATTTTGGCATACTTTGGATTTCTTTTTTTAACGCATCTGAACCAGAGGGGCTGACACCCACATTACACATACGCTTAAAGGTATCAATAGTAATGCCAGTTCCTCGATCCTCAATTTCAATTTTAGTTACCTTGTTTTCATCCGTATCCAATCGAATCTGGATTGGATAGCTACGGTAGATTTCCTCTTTTAGGTCATATGGCTGCAAATTCTGGAGCTTTCTCTTTGCTTTTTCACCAATCCACGCCTGATAAGTTCCGGCACAAAGATCCCGCCAAAGCTGAATTTTGGAAGCATCCATAGCATTTTGTAACAGTTCTCGGATGAAAACCAGCTTATTTTCATAAATACTAGAACCCTCAATAATTTCAAATGCCTTTTTCTGTTTGATTTCAAAGCGAAGTCCAGCCAATCCTTCCAAGTCGGGCACACCGTTGATACATAGTTTACTTTCATCAAAACGTGGTGCAAAGCCTTGGAAGCCCTTAGGAACGATTCGAACCCAGTTGTTTGTCAAAAAATGGATCTCGTCTTTAAGCCAAGTTACAAAACGGCGTGCTTCCAAATAAGAAGATTCATTGGGACAGTTGCTGGAAAACTCGATTTTTCCGGCGTAATCAAAGATGTGTGGTCGCCTCATGCTTTTCCTTATGAGCCTCAGAGGTTGCTGGCAACCCACCAATCATTCCCTCTGCGGCCATGTTAAATCGACCATTGTCCACGTCCAATAAATCGCCCAGACGCAAAAGCATGGCGGCAAAACGAGGATGTGCATAGTCAGAACCAAAACCGTTTGTTTCATGCGGTAATTCTAGTACTTGTTCATCATTGGCCGTATGGCAGGCGCAGATATCCCCTAATACCTGTAACAAACGGTTTTAACCAGTCCGCTGTGGCCCAAATCAATCTGCAATCCCTGAGAAATACGCTCGATATAGTTCTTAGACATAGATGCATGCTGACTGCGGAAATATGCAGCATCAATTAGCTGAACGCTACGAACGGCACGGAGCGGCCACAGTACACTTTTGTCGCCATTTTTTTCCATTTGACGTAACCAGAGTACAGCCTCTCTTAAATCTTTGTCCTCACTTTCAGTGAGCGAGTCAAGATATTCCTTGAATTTCGGCGTGGACCATGCTTCCTGAAGCTCTCTCCACTGCACAACCATACCAAGGTCATGCGCATAGGCTGCATGAAGTACTAGCCAAGTATCTGTTGGAGACAGCTGTTCGATACGGTCACCCAGAAGCATTTCAATCTTAGACAGAATTGCCTCAGCATGGCTTGCATCGTGTAGACTGTAATGGGGATAGCGCAACAAGACATTTTTCAGAATCTCAGAACAACTTTTTCGATTTAGGCTCCAAGTTGCATACAAATTCTGATATTCTTCATGCATATCGCAGTATGCTTTCAAATGACGGTCTAAATTGTGCTCGTCCATATGTTCCTCCTTAAGTCATGATACCGCATGATACTTACACGTTTTATTAGGCCTGATTCGATTTTGTGCATTAGATTCTCATGGTGATCTTTAATATTATTTTAACACAGTACGATACAGATTGCAAAGAAAACAAATATTCGATAAGATGACTTATACTTTCGATTTCTACTCTGAACAGACGATTCGCTTTTATTTTTGACCCACAACACATTTCAAAAAGGAGGATGCCTATGGATAAAGACTTTATGCTGACCTACTATGACAAAATGGTACGTCCAATATGGACGGAACTGATGAAAACACCTCGCTATCAGCGAGCAGCTTGCAAACATGACAAGCTCGAACGTGAGTTCCGGCGACTGTTGGATGAAAAACTAGGGCGGAAGTATCATGAACTGGACGATGCACTGTTCCGGGTGATGGATGACATCGCAGAAGCCATGTATATGAAAGGTGCCGCAGACCGTGAGATGATGATTCGTTAATACCATGCAGCAGGTTTAAGATGTTGGATTTATTCTGTTAAAACTCAGTCCTACTCTGCCGGTCACGGTATCCAAGTCAACGCCCTGCTTTTGCTGCCCGGTATTTTCCGGCGGAGAACGGCAAAGTTTTTTACTTGAAACGGTGCGAGGATACGATATAATAAGGATGGATAGAAAAATAACATTCGAGCAGCTCTAAGGTTTTGCTGCCCGGAAAGGAGCTTACTGTTATGCGCTATACCATCAGTGAGATGGCATCTCTGCTTGGTGTCACAACCCATACTTTGCGCTACTATGAAAAAATGGGCCTGATCCACCCCGAGGTCAACGAGGATACCGGCTACCGTTACTATACAGTCACTGATACCCGGCGGTTCAACCTGTGCAGGGAACTGCGGGCGGCAGAGCTCTCGCTGGAAGAATGCCGGGAGCTGATCGGCGCACCCACGGTGGAGCAGAGCGACGCCATGTTCAACCATCAGATCGCCCAGCTGCGGCGCAGGCAGGTGCTGGACGAACTGGCCATCCGTTTTTTGGAACACAAGCGGGAGCAGTACCGCACACTGGAACAGAATGCTGGGCGCATCTGGGTGCAGAATTTCCCGGAAATGTGGCGACTGACCTTCTCACAGGAAGAAGCAGCAGACCGGGATAAAGAATTGCAGCAGGAAAAGGCTGAATGGCTGGAATGTATGCCTGCGACCCGCTGGGTGAGCCGCCTGCCCCGGCGGGTGATGGAGCAGTTTCGGGTGGGACGCAACGAGTATGACTACGGCCTTATGATTGAGGCCGATGCCGCCCGCAGGCTGGGGCTGAAGCGCACAAAGCATGTGGAGGTGGTGTGCGGCGGAGACTATCTGACTACCATTTGGAAAAGGATTATCGCGGGTCCTTTGGGTGGGACTCGCTGGACGACCTGCATGCGGAGATCGTGCAACGCGGGTTCCGTGCGGTGGGCGAGACCTTCAGCAGCATCGCTGCTAGCCGGGAGCAGCCCGATGGGAGCATCGTGAATTACCATCTGACGCGGACAAAAATATATACATAAAATTGCAATATCACGAGAATTTGTTATATCAGACAAATTCTCGTGATATTTTGTCAAAATAGCCCTTGACTTTCGCGCTGCTCTAACGTGTAAGCTTTGTTTATTCAATAACAAAGTCTGCGGACTTTGCTGCCAAACACGGATCACACGAAGAAAAAAGAAAAGGCAAGGAGAACGATTATGAGCGAAAAGATTTCCCGTCGCAACTTCCTGCGCACTGCTACCTTGTGCAGCTGCCGCAGGCCTGCTGGCCGGCTGCGGCAACAGCGCAGCTGCTGGTAGCACTGCTGCCGGTACCTATACCGCAGGCACCTACAGCGCCACTGCTACCGGCATCAACACCACAACGCCTGTCACTGTGACCATGACCTTCAATGCAGATACCATTACCGATGTGCAGATCGATGTGGCAAACGAAACCAAGGGTTACGGTGCCGATATCGCCGATGAGATGGTGAAGAAGATCTGGATGCACAGTCCAGCGAGGTGGATGGCCACCCGGCGCTACCATCACCTCCGACGCCATCAAAAAGGCTGCCGAGAGCTGCATCAATCAGGCCAAGGGCGTGGCCGTTGCCCCCACCGAGGCCAACAAGGCTGAGACCGTTGTGCCCGAAGGACTGACCACCGAGGAAGTGGAGTCCTCTGTCTGTGAGCTGGCGACATCACCCCTGACGAGACTAAGGACTTTGACGTGGTCGTTGTGGGCGCCGGTGCTGCCGGTGTGCCTGCTGCCGGCTGGGCAGCTGAACTGGGCGGCCATGTGGCATTGCTGCAAAAGCAGAGTGTCGTGGTCAGCCAAGGCAACTGCGGTTCCGCCATCATCAAGTCCAAGTCCACCGAGGCTGGCAAGAAGATGTGGGTGCACATGACCAACAGCCTGTGCGACTGGCGCTCCAATACCGATATCCTGAACGCTTATGTCGAGAACTCAGAAGAGGCCCTGATGTGGTACCTGAACCGCGCCGGTCTGACCGATGAGACAGAGTACGGCGACGGCAGCAAGGTGGACAGCAATGCAAACCCCTCTGATCTGCTGCACAATGACGACAAGGGAATCTTTGCCTACATGTGCACCAGTCAAGACCTGACAGGTGTGTGGAAGGACCGCACTGATACCTACGACTTCGGCAGCGAGCACTGCTACTTCTTTGCTCCGTGGATCGGCCCCAAGCCCAGAATGTGGGCAACGTGCTGGCAGTTCTGGAGAATGTGCAGGCCAAGAACTCCAATTTGGAGACCTTCTTCAATACCCCGCTGTCAAGCTGGTGCATGAGAAGGCAATGTGACCGGTGTTATCGCCAAGGACGACAGCGGCAAGTACATCCAGTTCAACGTCTCCAAGGGCGTCATTCTGGCAACCGGTGATTACATGAACAACGATGCCATGGTCAAGCGCTGGTGCCCGGACATCGACGGCTACGACAAGAAGCAGTACCAGAAGACCGGTGACGGTTACATCATGGCCATTGACGCAGGCGCCAAGATGGAGAATCTGGGCCACACCAAGATGATGCATGACTTCGACTCCGGCCTGATGTACGAGGAACCCTTCCTGTATGTCAACATGGAGGGCAAGCGCTTCTGCAACGAGGATACCGGCTTTGTTTACATGGGCAACATCACCAAGTATCTGCCCAAGTTCAACGGTGACAATGTGGACGCAAACCACCCGGACGGCTCTCTGGGCTGGTACTGCCAGATCTACGACAGCGACTATATGAACTACGCCAACAGCCCCGTGCCGGAGCAGGTGATGACGAAGTATATCCCCGGTGCGGTGGAGAACCCGCAGGGTGTTTTTGCCAACCTGATCGACACCTACAAGGCCGATACCATTGAAGAACTGGCCGGTCTGCTGGACGTGCCCGCCGATGAGCTGCAAAAGACCATTGACCGCTACAACGAGCTGTGCGATCAGGGGACCGATGCGGACTTCGGCAAGAAGAGCGCCTATATGCACAAGATCGAGAAGGCTCCTTCTGGGGCATCCGCCAGCACATCCGCGTGGCCTCCATCGACAGCGGCGTGAACACCTACGCCAACGGCCAGGCTCTGGACGCTGACGGTAACGTCATCGACGGCCTGTACTGCGTGGGCAACGTAGGCGGTGTGTTCTACGGCGGTGCAGACTATCCGTTCCACCAGACCGGTCTGTCTCTGGGTCGTTGCTACACCTTTGGTATGCTGGCTGCAAAGCATGCTATGGGCCAGCTGTAATTTAAGAAAAAGCTGATTTTGGGGCTGTTGCAAAATAGCATCCCTTTATCGCAAAGCCGATCAATCTGAATGTTTTTGTACCGCCCCTCCGAAAATATCGTTGATGCGGATAGAAAGCTGTACAGAAGGACGTTCTCAGACCGCAGCACACCTGATAAACGAATACCGCCGAGGACTCTTCCCCTTGTGGAGGTGTCCTCGGCGGCTTTTATATAGGGCAGCAATTCTTGACCGTCTTTTGTGAAGGTGATGAGTTACGAGATGGAGCACAGCTTTCTCCGCAATGATCTCGATTGAAAACAACTGCACATATAAAGCAAAAAAGGAATATTCTTACTTGTCAATTTGCTGTAGAAAATCACCTGAGTTTGGGCAAAATTGATAAAGTGAAAAAGAAATCCGTTCCCATCTTGACACTCCGCAAAGAATATGGTATTGTAATCAAGCATAGAATAAATTTCCATTCAAGTGCTTAATTTGTTCGTGCCTTACAAAAAAGAAAATTGTACGTGAGCAGCGTCGTTGGATTGTTACCGTTTGGCGGGCTAGACCAACTCTGCATAGCACAAGCCGAAAGCGTGTTTCAGCCTTCGGTATATTTGCTGTGTCGAGGATGGTCTTTTTTTATTGCCTTTTTCAACTTGAGGAGGAGAAACAATGCAATATACCGTCAAAAAACCGATCAACAACAACATTCTGCGCGTGGTGGACCCCACGGGCTGTGAGCTGATCGTCACCGGGCGCGGTCTGGGCTTTGGCGTTAAGCCGGGCTATAAAATCGAGGCTGAAACCGCAGAGTGCAGCTACCGCATGACCAGCCCTGCCGTGCAGCAAAAGTTGGTGGAACTTCTGGAACGGATTCCGTATGAGCATGTGCTGCTCACCGACGAGCTGGTGGCAATGATCCGCAGCCGGGTGAACTACCCACTGAATGAAAGCCTGCTCATCACGCTGGCCGACCACATCAGCTTTGCCATCCAGCGCAGCGAGCAGGGGATTCACTTTTCCAACCCGCTGATGGCTCCCATTCGGGAATTCTACCCGGAAGAGTATCACCTTGGCGTGGAGTGCCTTGCCACTATCCGCCAGCGCTTCCATGCAGACCTTTCGGACGACGAGGGCGGTTTCATTGCGCTGCACATCGTCAACGCAGAGCTCAACACCACCATGAGCGTGGTGAACGATGTCACCCGCTTTGTGGATGGCTGCGTGCAGGTAGTGGAATACTTTACAACTTCCATTTTGACCGGGATGCACTGGATTTCAGCCGCTTTACAGTGCATTTGCGCTTTTTTGCGCAACGCGTATTTCAAGGAAAACAGGAGCAGGAAAACGATACCCACGACGAAGTGTTCCGCGCCCTGATTGCCCGCAATTGCAGCGAACACTACAAATGCGCCTGCTGCATTGCGGAGTATGTCCGCAACACCTGGCACAAGGAGCTTTCGGACGAGGAACTGGTGTTCCTTACGATCCATCTGAAACGGATTCGGATGGGAAAATAAGATTTTTGCTTCACCTTTGATTCTCCACAGGTCTTTCCTGTGTGGATATATATGCTGGATACGAACTTGAGAAAGGAGAACTGAAGATGAAAGACAAGATCTTTGGCGTGCTGCAGCGCGTGGGACGCAGCTTTATGCTGCCCATTGCACTGCTGCCTGTGGCGGGCCTGCTGCTGGGCATCGGCAGCTCGTTCACCAACGAAACCATGCTGGCGGCCTATGGCCCGAACAGCGTCATCCACCCCGGTACCCTGATCTACACCATTCTGGACGTGATGAGCCAGACCGGCAGCGCTGTGTTCAACAATCTGGCGCTGCTGTTCGCCATGGGCGTGGCCATCGGCATGGCCCGCAAGGAAAAAGAGGTGGCCGCCCTGTCCGGTGCAGTGGCTTATATCATTATGAATACAGCCATTCAAGCCATGATCAATGCGGCGGGCGGCGTAGAAGCGATGCCTGCCAACTCCACCACCACCATGCTGGGTATCACAACCCTGCAAATGGGTGTGTTCGGCGGCATCGTGGTCGGCCTGGGCGTGCGGCACTGCACAACAAATTCTATAAGATCGAGCTGCCGCAAGTGCTGGCCTTCTTTGGCGGTACACGCTTTGTGCCCATCGTCAGTTCTATTGTGTATCTGGTGGTCGGCATTGCCATGTTCTATATCTGGCCGGTGGTGCAGAGCGGTATTGCTGCGCTGGGTGCACTGGTGCTGGCTTCCGGCTACGCAGGCACCTTTATTTACGGCCTGCTGGAGCGTGCGCTGATTCCCTTTGGGCTGCATCATGTGTTCTATATGCCGTTCTGGCAGACCGCTGTGGGCGGCACCGCCATCATCGATGGCGTCACCGTGACCGGCGCACAGAACATCTTCTTTGCCGAGCTGGCCTCCAAGTCCACTACGGTGTTCTCGGTCAGCGCTACCCGTTTCATGGCCGGTAAGTTCCCCTTTATGATGTTCGGTCTGCCCGGCGCGGCGCTGGCTATGTACCAGTGCGCCAAGCCTGAAAAGAAAAAGGCGGCAGGTGGCCTGCTGCTGTCTGCTGCGTTGACGGCTTTCCTCACCGGCATCACCGAGCCGCTGGAATTTACCTTTATCTTTGTGGCACTGCCCACGTACGCGGTGCACTGCGTGCTGGCCGGTCTGTCCTTCATGCTGATGCACATTCTGAATGTGGGCGTGGGCATGACCTTCTCCGGCGGTCTCATCGATCTGGTGCTGTTCGGTGTGATGCAGGGCAACGCCAAGACCCACTGGGTGTGGGTGGTCGTGGTCGGTGCGGTGTACTTTGTGCTGTACTACATCATTTTCCGCTTTATGATCTCCAAGTTTGACTACAAGACTCCGGGTCGCGATGATGCCGAGGAAGTCAAGCTGTACACCCGTGCGGACGTGAACGCCCGCAGCGCCGCTTCCGGCAGCACCGCCCCCGCAGGGGATGATCCGATCAGCGCCCTGATCGTAGAAGGTCTGGGCGGAGCCGCTAATCTGTCCGATGTGGACTGCTGCGCCACCCGCCTGCGCTGCACCGTCAAGGACGCTGCGCTGGTCCGGCAGGATGTGCTCAAAGCCTCCGGTGCCTCCGGCGTGATCTGCAAGGGCAATGGTGTGCAGGTGGTGTACGGCCCCAAGGTGGCCGTCATCAAGGCAAAGCTGGAAGACTATCTGGAAAATGCACCTAAGACCCCGGCGGCGACCGCAACACCCGCCCCGGCGGCCCCCGCAGCAAAGGATACCGTGCTGTCTGCCTGCCTGAACGGCACTGTAGTGCCGCTGGCCGATGTGAAGGATGAAGCCTTTGCCAGCGGTGCACTGGGGGAATGGCATTGCCATTGAGCCTTCCGACGGTGAACTGGTGGCACCTGCTGACGGTGAGATCTCCTCCACCTTTGAGACCCACCATGCCGTAGGCATGACCACGGCTGACGGTGCCGAACTGCTGATGCACATCGGCATCGATACGGTCAAGCTGGGTGGCAAGCACTTTACCTACCTCGTCAACGAGGGTGACAAGGTGAAGAAAGGTCAGCCGTTGATCCGCTTTGAGCTGGAAGCCATTAAGGCCGAAGGCTATCCCGTGACCACGCCGCTCATTGTCTGCAATACTGATGACTATGCCGCTGTCGCGGCTAAAGCCAGTGGTGCCGTAAAGCAGGGCGATGCGCTGCTGGAACTGAAGCACTAAGCGTTTCTCCCCAACTGTAAGACGGGGTTGTTATAAAGGGGCTGTTGCAAAAGTAGCCCCAACGAAAAAATGAGATAGACTTCCCCCAAAGGGGTTGCCTATCTCATTTTTTGTTGTAAGCTGAAACTGCAATGAACCAACTACAACAGGAACAGTATCGCAAAGTTAATCAATCGGAATATCCTTGTTCCGACCATCCGAAAATATCTTTGATGCGGACAGAAAGCTGTGCGGAAGGACGCTCGCAGACAGCAGAACACCCGCTAAACGAATACCTCCGAGGACTCTTCCCATTTAGGAGTTGTCCTCGGAGGCTTTTTTAGTTTATATAGCAGCGGTCCTGTTTTATAAGCCAATCTTCACACAGCCATTGCGCTTCATCCTTTGTACAGCAGGTGCAGTTGAAAAGCCTGCCACGGAAAGAGCAGTAAGTGTAGTGTCGGGACTCCATTGGCATCTCGAAAATCAACGCAGCGTTCCTCACCGGGCAGCAGATAGATCGTATTCAAGTTCTTCGCAGCGCTTTACCCATACAATCTGTCCGCTATGATAACGTGGCTCCCTGCTATCACCGCTAACGTATATCCCGAACTCGGCACCAGCCGGAACGCTACTGGCAGGCACTTGTATCTGCTGGAACATTTCACCCTCAAGAAAAGCTCCTAGACCTGCCGATACTGGCAACTCTGATACAGGCATCATTATGTAGTCGATTTCCGCGGGCTCTTCTGCGTCTGGCTGGTAGCGCCGGGATCCTCAATGTTCCGCTGGAGGAGTTTGAAGAATTTAAGAGTCATTCGCTCTCGGTGCGTACTCCGAGTGGGCGGAAAACGGACCTTAAACAAGCACCCGTTAGGGGGCTGGGTACTCCGAATGGGGAATTGTCGTTTTTGACAAAACTTCTGTGAAGCTATGAACATTATGCCGAGAAGTTCGGCACATGTCACTTTGCGCTGTCAAGACGAATGATGCACGATTTTGCAAAGAATGGCAAAAAGAAACGCCGCATCGTACAAAAACGATGCGGCAAATTGGTGGACCTAGAGGGATTCGAACCCTTGACCTCTCGGATGCGAACCGAACGCTCTCCCAGCAGTCTCGCTTTGTGCACACCTTATACACCGTGAGAAAAGGAAAATCGACGTGTATTCGTTCATATAAAAGGTGCAGCCATGCTGGCGGCCTTTCTTGGTCGCAAGTATGGTATCCACGCCGCTGATTTTCAAGATGAAGCTGTTTGGGGCGTAATATGGTTGGCGGACAAGTGAGCTACAGGCCCTTGAGATATAGCTAACATGGGGTTCAGATGTATCGCATCCCAATTCACAATAAAATACGATGTACCGTAAAAGCGCAACTTCTACTTGAAAGAATGAAAGCTGCGCTTTATGTTAACAAGATTTCTATATAAAACGCTTTCATCAAAAGATGATTTGAGTTTTTATGAGTTGACAAGGCAAAACGGAAAAGATACACTTAGAAGGAAGACTGTTGGGCATTAACTCTGGCGTGGCAAAGGCGAAAAGGAAAAATTGTGTAATGACAACACTAGTGTATCTCAGCAACACTTGCAAAGAACGCGTTGCAGAAGTCGATTTATCTAAAGTGGCTTCATCCGACTTAATTAGAACTATTCTGAAGGAATATCAAAGAATAGTTATCTGAATGCAACAAATGCCAAAAAGCTATACGTTAAAATTGGAGAGCATTTAACACTACTTGATAAATTGGACAATTTGACAAACGCCGATGAGATTGTTTATTCTGATGTGATTGCCCCTCAAAATGCGGCCGAATTTGAAAGAAAGAATGGAATTGTTTACTTCTTTCATTCATCAGAAAAGCCACATTTAAGTTATCCCCATGTTCATGCTCGCTATGGTGAAGATACAATCAGCATCAGTTTGCGAGATTTTACTGTGATTGGTAGCTTTAGCTCAAAGAAAAAGCAGAAAGAAGCAGTAGAGTATGTAAAGAATAAGCAAAATCTCACGAGATTGAAGGCGGAATGGAATCGCATTATGGAAGCATCATATTAGGAGGATGCCATGGTACAGGTATTATACTGTATGAAAATCGCAAAACCTCGCTGGGCAAAGAGTTTAAGGGATGGAACGGCATGGTTTGGATCAGTTGAATCTTATATCCAAAAAGCTCAAAAAGACCATAATGACGAACAAGGTGATGCATTTGAGGGAGTTTTTGCTAGAGTCGGAAGATTTTCAAATGAGCTTATCAATTGCATGAAGAAATTTGGAAATGATCTTGAAATCATTCCTGATGGGGAATACTGCTTGCTACGCAGAAAATCTATTCGAAAGGCTTGCGTGTTTTGTATGTATGGCTTAACACCACAAGATTTTCTGCCAATAGGCGAGCTATATTATATAGATGGAGTCAAAGTCTGTGACTTTCAACATACTGTAAGTCAAAAAATGTTTGAAGGTTTCTTAGATGATAAAGAAAAAGCTGCTTCTGTATGTGCAAGTATTGGACACCTGAATGAAGCAATTTCAAAAGGGGCATCAGATGTTGGATACACAATCAGACGCCAAGAACTCAAATATGATTTGGATTTCACACGAGAATTTATGATAGCTGGAATCGAACCCGGTTCTCCGTATGAAGAATTATTTCATAAGCAGAAAAGATTTTCCTATCAACACGAACTTCGAAGCCTCCTCAGCAATGTCGATTGCCCACCTTCACAGGACGGTATTCCGATTCAATATAAAAAATTGGAAAAAGATAGTTTATTTTACGATGAGTCCAATGATGTTGGAATGATAATCCAAATGACTTGCTCAATAAAAGAAAAACCTCTTAATTTTACTATATTTTAAGGAGAAATATTGATGAGCGTTAAGATTACCCCTGCCCAGCACAAAAGCAACCTCCGTAATGTGTACGGAACCTTCGCCATTGAAGGCATGACCATCAGCAAAGATACGCGCAGCAACCTTGACCGCATTGGTAACGGTCAGGCTAGCTATCAACAGGTCGTGAATGAATTGCGCGCAAAGTACGCAAAGAAGGGCTGATTATGTTCTCAAAGTATGATGTCTACACCACAGTGCAATCCATGTACTGCTACCCCGATACAGATGTTCTGATTAACAAGTTGGACATCCGTGACAAAGCAGAACTTAAACAGGCCGAAGAGGAATTTACGGCGGTAAAACAGATGGCTCTGTTGCAGGAGCCGATCAAAGGCCGTTTTACCAAAACGCACCTGTTTCGGATTCATCGTTTCCTTTTTGAAGATGTGTACCCTTTTGCGGGGCATATCCGCAAGGAACAAATCAGCAAGGGCGACACGATGTTCTACCCTCCAGACCTGATTGACCGAGAATTAGAGCGTGTGTTCAAAAATATTCACTCCAAGAAGCTGCTTGCCGAACAAGATGAAGAAAGGCAGATTCAAAATCTGTCGCAGACGATGGCGGATCTGAACATCATCCATCCTTTCCGCGAGGGAAATGGCCGCAGCACCCGTGAACTGATCCGCTGCATGGCGTTAGAATATGGTTTGCACATCAACTGGGGCAACATTGACCGGGAGACTTTGATTAACGCTGCAATCGCTGCCGTAGATGATGATATGGCGTTCTGCGATGTTCTACGGCAGTGTATTGAAACAGATGCCTATAAAATTTGACATATAAACCAAACAAAAAGAGCAGTGTCTATCTCGTCAGAGTAGAAACTGCTCTTTAGTGGATATATCGGATTGATTTTTAGATCTTTGACGCAAGACAGTTGATATTATTTGTGCAATAAATCAGCGCATGAATAGCATTCCAGTCTATTCTATCAAAAAATCTATCTTTTTCCATATACTCGGTTATTTCGTCTAAAAAACTATCAATCCATGAATAATAAATATCTGTCTTTTTTCTCATAAATAGAGATACTGGCTTAAATTTAACGGAGATTTCTACATTAAATTGATAATCCTGTAAGGAAGTGTAATGCTGACTTGCAGACCCTAGATAATATTTGTAGAAATCGCGAGAAATTACTGTACTAAGTCCAAAAAACAAACTTTTTAATGACAATGTAAGAATTGGTGTATCAATTATAATCTCGTTCTTATTTCTTCTGCTTATTTTACTGTTTTCAGGAAGTGTCAAATCAAATTTATGATAATAAGCTCCTGAAGAATTCAATGCACAGACAGTAATACAATTATCCGTATTGTCATTTTGATTATCAGGAAAACACATAAAACTTTCCCTATTTGTCATGTCTTCAGAGAAAAGCCGCAGAAAGCGGTTGGTTAATAAAACCTGTGGAATATCTACTTTTTGGAACTCCTGCACATTTACCTTTTCATCGAACTTATTAAAATAGTCTGTTAGATGCAAAGAGAGTTTTCAATCAGACAGTACTCCAATAATTCAGTAAACAATGTTCCACTTTGAGTTAAGGTGTTCAGTATTTTTTTGTCGAATTTTCCTCTAAAATTTCTAAATTGACTTATGTTGTCTTTGTTCCACAATTTCTCAAGTGCTTTATTTTCGGACGATGACCACTGTTGGTACTGAGCCATATCAGTGGAAATCGTATACTCAGGTACGCCGATAATCTTATGGTTGATTTCATCGTAGATAATAAAACCTTCGAAATTTTTGTTTGATTAAGCCTTTTGAATTTTAACCATGCGTTCCATGCTAAAACTCCAAGAGACAAAAATGTTCCGATTGCGATGAGAATGACGCCCTTTATTTGGAATCCAAATCGTAATTCTAATAAGTCAACTATACCTGTTGAAAGTATGTTAACTCCAACTGCAACAAGTACAGATGTCATTATAAGGCTATAGTTTTCTTTTTGTTGTCGATAAGAGATGAGAAAATCTTGTTCTTTTCATGGAAAATTCCCTCTATATGATGGTTTTCTCTTATTATAACATTTTTGAAAAGAAATCCATCCCTTTACAGATGTATTTACTCACAGAAGAAATACGATGGTCTTACATGGAGAAAGGAGGCCTATGAACGCTATCTGCGATACCACCGCTAAATCTGAAACTCTTTCCGTCAAAGGCTGCAAAGTCAAGATTACTTATGCGCCTGCGGATACGGACTGTCTGGATGCGATTCAGAAGCTGCTGCAAACCACCATCCTGCGCACGGCAGGGCACACCGCCGCCTGACATCCTTGTATTCCTTAACTGCGTGAGATAAGATAAAATTGAACTGAACCTTGAAAACCTGATATGGACAATATCCGTTTGATTTTGCTTTTCTCGCCAAAAGAAAGTGAGAATGCAATGAAAAAACGTGTATATACCTTATACCGTGTTTCGACCATTGGACAGGTCGAAAAGGATGACATACCCATGCAAAAAGAAGCCTGCCACGAATTTGCAGAACGGCAGGGCTGGGAAATCGTCAAGGAGTTTTCCGAAAAGGCGTTTCCGGTTTTAAGAAATCTGCAAAAGACCGCGATCAGCTCCAACTGCTTCAGCAGGCGGCTGCTGCCGGAGAGTTTGATGTTCTGCTGGTGTTCATGTTTGACCGTCTGGGTCGGCGTGACGACGAAACGCCCTTTATCGTGGAATGGTTCACGAAGCAAGGGGTCGAGGTCTGGAGCGTAAATGAAGGTCAGCAGCGTTTTGATTCCCATGTCGATAAGCTGATGAACTACATCCGCTACTGGCAGGCGTCTGGCGAGAGCATCAAAACCTCTATTCGTACTCGTACCCGTATAGAACAGCTTACAGAGGAAGGTCATTACACCGGCGGCATCGTCGCTTTCGGCTACAAGCGTGTCAAGAAAGGTCGCTTGAACAAAAAGAATCAAGCTGTCTGTGATTTGGAGATTGACGAGGAAGAAGCGGCAATCGTGCGCCTGATCTTTCAGAAGTATGTTTATGAGGGATACGGCGCAAAACGGATCTGCAACTATCTTGTCGAACACAATATTATGGGGCGCAATGGAAAGAACATCCCTAATATTACGATTGGCAGGATGATTCGTAACAAAGGATACACGGGTTATCTTATCAATGGCAACGTTGAAAAAGAATGCCCTGAGTTACGGATCATCGAGCCGGAAGTATTTGAAAAAGCTCAGGAGCTGCGGGATGCCCGCCGCAGAGAGAAGGGAGAGGATGCAGATTCGTACAGTCCTCATGCCTTGCTTTGTGGTAAAGTGTTCTGTGCCCACTGCGGCAATCGTTTGAATATTACCAGCAGCGGGCGCACTCGGCTTCGGGCAGATGGTACTGTCGTAAAAGAAAAGCGTTATCGTTATAGCTGCAACTTTAATGTTCGGCATCCGGGGCAGTGCGATGGACAGTCCGGTTATGGTGTAACAACACTGGACGCAGTTGTAGAAAGCATCGTGTGCATGAAGTTTGAAGAAATTCTGGAGTGCTCCAAGAGCAATCTTCTGGAAGAAATGCGGCGTAAAGATTTGGATGCAGCTAAAAAAGAAACAACTCGTTGGAAAGAGGAAGTCCAGACCAAGGTTGACGAACAGGATGCGTTAAAAAAGGAAATGATTCGTGTCATCCAAGGAACAAGCGGACTCGACCGCGAGATGATCCAGCAGATGGTCAATGAAAACAAGGAAGCACTGCTTACCGCACAGACCAATCTGGCAGACTCGGAAAAGAAATTGAAGGAGATCGAGGAGCAGAACCAGAAGGCTGAACGTAATTGCAGCGATCTGTTCACATGGGCAAGCACCTATAAGGGAGCCAGTTTTGAAAGGCGTCAGGCTATTTTGAAACAGTTTATCAAAGAAGTGCGTGTCGGACGTGACTATAATATCGAGATCGTTCTTAATGTACCGCTGGACGAATTTGAGGAGTTCAAGCGTCACGCAGCATCGGCTGGACGGGGCAAAAATCAGAAAACAAGTCGCAAAATCCTCAAAAGTTGGGCGTTGTACATCAAATGCCGGAATCGTCGTTTTAGACAAAACAGCAGGTGAAACCATAAGCATTGTGCCTAAAAATGCTGCACACGCGATTTTGCGCTGTTAAGACGAATGATGCACGATTTTGCAAAGAAAGACAAAAAGAAACGCCGTATCGCTTAATACGATACGGCGTTTTATGGACTCGAAGGGAGTCGAACCCTCGACCTTTCGGATGCGAACCGAACGCTCTCCCAACAGTCTCGCTTTTGTGCACACCTTATGCACCGTGAGAAAAGAAAAATCAACGTATATTCGTCTATATAAAATGTTCTGCCATCCAAACGACCTTTCTCGCTCGCAAGTATGGTCTCCAAGCCGCTGATTTTCAAGATGGAGCAATTTGGGGCGTAATATGGTTGGCGGACAAGTGAGCTACAGGCCCTTGAGATGTAACTCACATGGGGTTCAGATGTATCGCATCTCAATTCGCGATAAAATACGATGTATCGTAAAAGCGCAACTTCAACTTTGAATGAATGGAAGCTGCGCTTTTATTTTTATCCACAACACATTTCAAAAGGAGGATGCCTATGGATAAAGACTTTATGCTGCACTATTTTAACAAAGCCGTACAATCCGAATGGGAGGAACTGTTGAAAACACCGCGCTACCAACAGACAGCAAGTAAGCGTGATGCAATCGAACGAGAATTCTTTCGGATGCTGAACGATGAGCAGAAACGCAAGTACCTTGATTTGGAATCCGCAGTCATATTGGCAGAATGTGACATTGCAGAAGCCCTGTATATGAAAGGTGCCGCAGACCGTGAGTTGATGATCCGTTAATACCATGAGTTACGACTACTTCTATGGTCAGTCGGGCGAATTGTTCTCCTACTTCCGCATCCCAAAGGCACTGTTCCATGACTGCCGCTTCCGGCAGCTTTCCACCGATGCCCGAACGCTGTACGGCATCCTGCTGGACCGCATGAGCCTGTCTGCAAAGAACGGCTGGCTGGACGAGCAAGGTCGGGTGTATATCATCTACACCGTCCGGAAGTGCAGGAATCCCTCTGCTGCGCCGAGCATAAGGCGGTCAAGCTGTTCCGGGAACTGGAGGACATGGACCTCATCGAGCGCAAGCGCCGTGGTCTGGGCAGACCTAGCCTGATCTACGTCAAGGACTTTTCCTCCGGCTTGCCAAAAGCGCAAGTACAGAATTGCCCAAACAGCAATTCTGGTGCTGCTGAAAGCGCAATTCTGGAGCAGCCAAAACCGCAAGCAAATAAGACTGATAAGAATAAAACAGAGTGGAACGATCCTGACCCTATCTATTCCGGGGCATCCGGGAGCAGCTTGAGGATTATTTTTATCAGGCGTTAGAGGTGGAACTGCTGCTCCGGCTCTGCCCGGACGATGAGGACACCATCTACCAGATCGTGGACTTACTTGTGGACACCTGCTCCACAAAACGCAAGATGTTGAGGATTGCCGGGGATGATAAGCCCGCCGAGGTGGTGCGCAGTCGGTTGAAAAAGCTGAACGCAGACCATATCCGCTTCGTGTTAGGCTGTCTGGCAGAGAATACTTCCTCTGTGCGGAACATGAAGCAGTATCTGCTGGCGGCTTTATTCAATGCCCCAACAACAATGAACCTTTATTATCAGAATAAGACGAACCACGACTTTACTCACAACTTACAGAACACAAAGACCCGGACATGTATGGCTGTAGAAATTTGACACCTCACCTATGAAAATAAAAATTTTCATATAAGGCACGAATTCAATGCTATATACACCGGACTGTTCTCCAACGTATTTCCAGTTGTAATACAGTAGGACTTTAAGCGGTTCAATATTTCTCGAATGGTTGATTGAAATTGAAAAATTTGGTTGCCATCTAGTAAAGACTTAGACAACTTCCAAACTTCCGCATAGCTTTTAGAAACGTTAAAAACATATGCAAGAATATTGTCTGGATGATCATAGTACTTAAACAGATGTTCATAGCTACTGTTAAGACACTTTATTACATCTTCAGCAGAAGTTGTATGGGTTGAAAAATTGTAAATAAAAGCATTAAGAATATATCGAGCCTGTACGGTTTCAACTTGATAAGGGACATACCCCGGAATTATACTTGCTTTAGAAAAAGCGGTTTTCAAACAGCTTTCGGCTTCTGGAAAACGGTTGGCATCAATACAAGCAGAGGCGAACTGCTCCCAAAACAATGGATCATTTTGACAAAAAGGAGTGTTACGAACAGAATTATAAAAATCAAGGATAACCATCGCGGATGTTTCGTCCTTTTTGACAAAGTGGACAAAATTGGAATGAGAGAGAATAGACTTTAGGATTTCTTTATAGAACGTATTCGTAGAGTAAGAGTCACCAATTGTCTGAACAACTGTTGTCAATGCATTTGTTAAAATGGAAATGTCCTGAATATTAAATAGTAATTCACGTGCGACAACAGAAGATTGCACTCGTATCTGCTAATCCTCTGTGCTAAAAATTCTTGGAATGTATGATTTTCGTCAAGACGAAGCTTTACATAATCAAGATGAAGGAGTTCGAGAAAATCAGTTAAGTTAAGTCGTAAATTTGAAACAGATGAAAAAAGTGCAAGTGCAACTAATTTACCAACAGGTGAATTTGAAGAAATCTGTTGAAACTCTCTAACGAGTCGAGTGTGAATATCTGTAGATTGGAATAATTGGAGAAGAATATCGGAAAAATGGCAATTCCATTCGTTTTAATCTTTTCTTCAAGAATTCTTAATCGTTGATTCTTAGATGGAACATTCTCAATATAGTCAAAATTATTGTTCACCAATTGAGTTGATAATTGACGGATTTCCATTGAATTTAGTTCTGTCAAGAATTTTCGTTTGTATTTGGGGAAAATCCTATTTAATTTTCCACAAGTGACCCGATGTATAGCAGAACGTTCTGTTAGAATTAACGCAAAATTAGGATTAACGTGATTGGACAGCTGCTCCAAAATCTGCCAGCATTGAGAATAACTTTCAAGAATTAAAACAGTTTTCTTTTCGGAAGGAGCATAAATGGATTTGAGTTCATCCAAAGTATGATCGTTATATTGGCTAAACGTAAAAATATTTACTGACTCAGACAAAAGCCTTTGAATCAGTTGCATAACAAACACGGTTTTTCCACAACCCAGTGCGGCTGTAATTAAAATAGGGCAAGACAAACCATTTCGAATGGAGCCAACAATGTCTTCGAGCAAAGTGCGGTCTACTAGATAACGTGATTCATTCGTTGGTAACTTTTAAAAAAGGGTATCCTTCACCTGTCCTAAACAATACAGGTTGATAAGGTCTGAATAGGAAACAGATCCAATTGGATATGGAGAAGTATGCTTCTCAAATGAAGTATATTCAGTGTTTATCGATGGAATATATAAACTTTTTTCAGCCTCAATTTTTTTTTTTTTCCGCTGCGAAGCCATCCGTACCAAGTTTTGAACATTCACCATATGTTTCGATAAAGTTAACGCTAGAAGGCAACTCCCTCGGTTTCACAACAAAAATAATTTCTTTCGCATTTCAGGCGATGACAGGTGGCGCTTGATGTCCAAATCAAACGTCATAGAATACCCGATAAAATGACAACTTTAGCGAGACGAATATCTTGAATAAACTGGCGAAACCAAGGCTTATTCTCCAAAGTGTCAGAGACATAGCTTTGCTCTGTCAAACGGAATTCATTACAAAGTGTATCTTCACTGAGACGATTGATAGACCCATTCAAATGGACGCAAGTTGGAGAATTGATTGAATGGACAGGAGTATCACTAAGAGTAGCCGTAACCATTGCTGGTTTATCGGGAAATGCATTTTGATATGCGATTTCAGCGCATCTATCATAATTCGTTGTATATACACGAATATAAGGCAATGACATAATGGTACAGTGAGAAGATGAAACACTACTCAAATCGTACTCTTCATGGAGTAGCTCAATCAAAGCATCATCGCCTTTTTACGTATATACTCCTGAGCTGCCATTTCAAGAGGCATCGGTTCCCCGGAAATCCACATAAATCCGCAATATGATCAGCGAGTGCTTTTCCCGTCCAAGGAGTACGATTTTGGCAATTTTTAGCTCCAAATGAAAATCCAGATCCTAGAAACAGAACAGCTTTACCGTCCATGGCAAGGGTAATTGCTTTTTTTAAGGTCATCGACATCGAATCACTCCTTTTAAGAATATTCTATCTTTCATTTCTTGTTTTTTCAATACTTTTTATACAGTCAACACAATGTTAGCTTGTTTTAGCCAACTTTCACAAATCGGACAATTATATCGTCGCAAAATGCCCAAAAAATCCGGTAAACGTATTTAGACTTCAACGAATATTTGATGTTTTATAAGATAGTTCAATCAAAACAACCACAACTTTGTTCGTGGTTCTCAGAAAGCGGGGTGATATTATCGCAAAGAAAGCAACCACAATCGCCATCGTCAACCAAAAGGCGGCACGGCCAAGACCACTACCTGTGAAAATTTGGGCATCGGTCTGGCTATGGAGGGGAAAAAGGTTTTGTTGGTAGATGTTGACCCGCAGGGGTCGCTCACTATCAGTATGGGATGGCAGCAGCCGGATGAACTGCCCACTACGCTATCCACCCTCATGCAGAAAGCCATGAACGACCAGCCCATCCAGCCAGGTAAGGGCATCCTGCACCATGCCGAGGGCGTTGACCTTATCCCAGCCAATATCGAGCTGGCGGGAATGGAAGTTGCCCTTGTGAACAGTATGAACCGGGAAAGATGCTCAAGCAGGTGCTGGACAGTGCCAAACGCGAGTACGATTATATTCTGCTGGACTGCACTCCTTCGCTGGGGATGCTCACTGTCAATGCACTGGCGGCGGCAGACACGACGCTGATTCCGATGCAAGCGCAGTACCTCTCTGCCAAAGGTCTGGAACAGCTCTTGCAGACGATTGGCAAAGTTCGGCGGCGGATAAACCCCAAGCTGAAAATCGAGGGTATCCTGCTGACCATGACCGACAGCCGCACCAACTATGGAAAGCAAATCAGCAATCTGATTCGGCAGGCATACGGAAAGCATCTGAAAGTATTCGACCAGACCATTCCTCGGTCTGTTCGTGCTGCTGAAATCAGCACAACGGGAGGAAGCATTTACCAGCATGACCCGAAAGGCAAGGTAGCCGCAGCCTACCATTCCATTGCAAAGGAGGTGGTGGCCGATGCCGAAAAACGACTTAAACGTAACACTGAAAGGGATAGATGAGCTTTTATTCTCCACCGAAGAACAGCGGCAGGAGGAAAAAGAGAACAGGTGCAACAGATTCCCATTGATGAACTGCATCCGTTCACCAACCATCCTTTCAAAGTTGTGGATGATGAAGCTATGACCCGGACAGTGGAAAGTATTGCCCAGTTTGGAGTGCTGGCTCCGCTCATCGCAAGGCCGCGCCCGGACGGTTATGGGTATGAAATTATTTCCGGCCACCGCCGCCAGTTCGCCGCAAAGATAGCCGGACTGGAAACCCTTCCAGTCATTGTGCGGGATATGGATGATGATGCCGCTACCATTTTGATGGTCGATTCCAACTTGCAGCGGGAACACATCTCACCCAGCGAAAGAGCATTTGCGTACAAAATGAAACTGGATGCGCTAAAAAATCAAGGTGCTAGGTCAGATTTAACTTCGCCGCAAATTGCGGCGAAGTTTCGCAGCGATGATGCAGTTGCAAAAAGCCAAGGCGTCAGCGGAGATACCGTGCAACGTTATGTCCGACTGACGAACCTTATACCTGAACTGCTCAATATGGTGGATGAGAAAAAAGTATCATTTAATCCTGCGGTAGAATTGTCTTATCTCTCGGCTGAACAACAGCAGGAGATGATAAAGGCAATGGACGATACCCAAAACGCGCCTTCCGTTTCACAGGCAAAGCGTATCAAAAAGCTGGCACAGGCGGGAAAATTCACCTCTGATGCCGTTGTCGCCATTATGGGGGAGGAAAAGAAAAGCGAGTTGGATACTGTGACCATCAAAATGAAACCCTGCGCAAATATTTTCCTCGCAGTTATACGCCCCGGCAGATGGAAGAAAAAATCATTCAGCTTCTGGATGCGTGGCAGAAAAAGCAGCAGCGCAAAAATGAACGCTGATTATGCCTTGAATCGTAAGACCCGATTGGGTCTTTTATTTTGCAAAAATTCATGAGGTAAAGCCTATGGACAACACGATTCCTTTCAATCCCACTTCTTGTACTGTCCGCACGGAACAGATCACCGTGGATGTGAGCATCCTGTCCGTGCTGAACCATGCGGCATCCCCCGGCAGACACAAGCCGGATGCCAATATTTATCTCGCCGCTATCGCCCCGGACATGGAACTGACCATCATCATGGAGGAAGATGCGCCCCACATTCTGCCCTGCTTTGATGAAGAAGATGCCACCATCACTATCAAGGGCGCGCCGCTGTTCATCAGCTACAACCCGGCACAGGTGCTGACGCTGGCGGGCAAGCACTATCTGACGGGTGCGGTCATTTTCTACCGCACAGACAGCAGCGGCCGCATCGTTTCGCTGACAGTGGAGGACATTTACCGTTTCCAGAGTTATCTGGAAATGCAGAGCGTCACGCTGGTGGCAGACGGTCAGAAACTGACCTGTATCTGCATCGACTGAGGTGCGCCATGCTGAATTTTTCATCGGTTTCGCATTTTTTGAGTTCGGCGCACTCTGCGGCTTCTTCGTGGCTGCGCTGATGCAGACGGCAAGGGACGGTGATGAACGTGCAGGAAGAAGTCGAACAGAAAACATTCAACATTGTGGTATCCACCACAAAGCTGACCGCCCGGACGATTCTGAACGCTGGCCGAACAGCACTTCGGGAGTATCAGTCAAAATTACTGGCTGATAAGTCGAGCGGCAAGCAGAGCGTCCGAATGCTCCTGCGGCAAAATCGGGTGTGTCCAGCGTAGAAATCAGCAAAACAGGCATCCGTGATTTTGAGCGGTACGCCAAAAAGTACGGCATCGACTACGCTATCCAGAAAGACACCTCCGAAGTGCCACCCCGGTATTTGGTCTTTTTCAAAGCCCCGGATGCAGATGCTTTTAATGCAGCGTTCAAAGAGTATTCGGCATCCCTGCTAAACAAAGTGAACCGTCCTTCTGTACTGGAAAAGCTGCATGAGCTGGTACAAGCTGCTGCAGAACTCACCGGAAAAGTCCGGCATAAAGAGCAGGAGCGCGGCCTATGAACACGAAAAAGCTCACAAAATGGCTGGCTCTGTATCTGCCCTATATCCTGCTGGGACTGGTAGCAACGAACTTGGGTGAAGCATGGCGGCTGGCCGAGGGCAAAGGACTGGGCGATAAAATTATGGCGATGATGGGAACGCTACCTTTAGCCTTTGCGAATCCGCTGCCCAGTTTGCCCCCATTGGATCTACTTGTCGGCTTTTTCTGCGGCGCAGGGTTACGGCTTGCCGTATATTTGCGAAGCAAAAATGCAAAGAAATATCGGCACGGCATGGAATATGGCTCTGCCCGATGGGGTACACCCAAGGACATTGAACCTTTTCAAGCTCCGAAGTTTGCCGACAACATCATTTTAACCAAAACAGAGCGGTTGATGATGAGCAACCGCCCGCCGGACCCCAAGAATGCCCGGAACAAAACGTGCTGGTGGTGGGCGGCTCCGGCAGCGGCAAGACCCGGTTTTGGCTCAAGCCCAACCTTTTACAATGTCACAGCTCCTATGTGGTCACTGACCCGAAAGGTAGTATCGTGGTCGAGTGCGGGAACGCACTTCTGAAAAACGGCTACAAGCTGAAAATCCTGAACACCATCAACTTCAAAAAGTCGATGCACTACAACCCGTTCAGCTACGTCCACAGCGAGAAGGACATTCTGAAACTGGTCACGACCCTGATGACCAACACGAAGGGCGAAGGCAGCGGCGGGGACCCATTCTGGGAGAAAAGCGAGCGACTTTTGCTCACTGCCCTGATTGCCTATCTGCATTATGAAGCCCCGGTGGAGGAGCAAAACTTCGCTACTCTTCTGGAAATGCTGAACACCATGCAGGTGCTGGAGGATGACGAGGAATACCAGAACCCGGTGGACCTGCTGTTTGAAGAACTGGCAAAAAAGAAGCCCAACAGCTTTGCCGGGCGGCAGTACAAACTTTACAAGCTGGCTGCCGGAAAGACCGCAAAATCCATCCTCATTTCCTGCGGTGCTAGGCTTGCCCCTTCGACATCCAAGAACTGCGTGACCTCACCATGTACGATGAGCTGCAACTGGACACACTGGGCGATAAGAAAACGGCGCTGTTCCTCATCATGTCAGACACGGACAGCACCTTCAACTTCCTCATCAGCATGGTCTACACGCAGCTTTTCAATCTGCTTTGCGACAAGGCAGACGATGTGTACGGCGGCAAGCTGCCCATCCATGTACGCTGTCTGATCGACGAGTGTGCCAACATCGGGCAGATTCCCAATCTGGAAAAGCTGGTGGCTACCATCCGCAGCCGTGAGATCTCTGCCTGCCTTGTCTTGCAGGCGAGAAGCCAGTTGAAAGCCATCTACAAGGACAATGCTGACACCATCGTGGGCAACATGGACAGTCAGATATTCCTCGGCGGCAGTGAGCCGACCACCCTGAAAGACCTTTCCGAAATGCTGGGCAAAGAAACGATTGATGCGTTTAACACCTCGGACACCCGTGGCAACAGCCCCAGTTACGGCACTACGTTCCAAAAAATGGGGCACGAGTTATTGAGCCGGGACGAACTGGCGGTGCTGGACGGCGGCAAGTGCATCCTGCAGCTGCGTGGTGTCAGACCTTTTCTCTCGGACAAATATGACCTGACCCAGCACCCCAACTACAAGCTGACCTCGGACTACGACCCCAAAAACACCTTCGATATTGAAAAATATCTGAACCGAAAAAAAAATCCACCCCGGTGATGAGTTCATCGTGGTGGACGCTGATTCGCTCCCGTCTGCCTGACCCGGTAGGCGGTTTTAATTTATCCTGACCAGGGAGGTACACCAGCAAGCCCACTCTCGCCGCAGTTTGCGGCTTCAATATACAGCTTCAGGTGTGTACGGACGGTCTACAAGTTTTCAATTATAAAGGAGAAACGACTATGGAATTCTTTAACTCTGCTATCGAAGTTCTTCAGACTCTGGTTGTCGCTCTGGGTGCTGGCCTCGGCGTTTGGGGTGCCATCAACCTGCTGGAAGGTTATGGTAACGACAACCCCGGCTCCAATGCTTATGTACGGTAAAGAAGCAAGCAACCGAAAACAAGAGATAGACCGCCAGCACCACACTATTCCGAACCAAAGAAAACAAAGACCAAAAGACAAGCATTGTGGAAATGTGCATAACAGGTTATGGAATCATGGATAACTCTATGTGCAGGTGGCGAAACTGAAAGTGCTGAAAGCCGACCACCAAAGCCAGAAGTTCCGTCTGGAAGATAAGCTGCTCACAAAATTCCCGGCTGACATTCAGGAAACGAACGCCTATCTAGCTAGAGTGAAAGCGGATGCAGAAGTTGCCGCCGCCCATCCGCAGGAAAAGGAGGGCTTCTGCGGTATTATCATCAAGGGCGTGACCTACGATGAGAAAAAAACTGCTGGCGAACGCCTTCTCCTCGCTTGCTCCGAACTGCCCAACAGTGAGGAAAAAGTGATTGGCAGCTACCGTGGCTTTGAACTGTCCCTGCGCTTCGACACCTATCACAGCGAGTATCAGGCTCTTTTGAAAGGCCAGCGGAAATACCCGGTAGCACTGGGCAAAGACCCTCTTGGCTGCATCATCCGGCTGGATAATTCGCTGAACAATTTCCCGGAACGAATCACTTCTGCCGAAAACGAACTGGCTACCCTAAAACAACAGCAAGAAGCGGCGCAAATCGAAGTGGAAAAGCCATTCCCACAGGAAGAAGAACTGGCTGAAAAGTCGGCTCGCCTTGCGGAGCTGAACGCACAGTTGGATATGGATGAAAAAGGTCACGAACCGGAACAGGATGAGGAAGAACAGGAGGACGAACCTCACCGCCCCTCGGTGCTGGCAGCTCTGGAAGAAAAGTCTGATAAGGTAGAGCCCATCAAGCCGTTCAAAAGCTATCTGGACAAGGATGGTGATGCTCGATGAATGGCCTCCGCGACCAGCAGTTGCATTTCCGTGTCAGCAAGCAGGAACTGGAACGTATCTGGATCAAGATGGAATCCAGCTGTATTTTGAGCATTGGCTCTTATCTGCGAAAAATGGCTCTGGACGGTTACTGCCTGCGTTTGGATTTGCCGGAGCTGCGGCGCATGGCCTATCTCCTGCAAATGTGCAGCAACAATCTCAACCAGTATACCAAAGCTGCCAACGAAAACGGTCAGGTCTATGCCGCCGATCTGGAGGACTTGCGCACCCGGCTGGATGAGCTGATTGTTATTGGCAGAGAGATTCTTTCCCGGCTGGCTGACCTCTGATTTTCACCCCACGGCTTTAGCTGTGGGGCTACATATTATATAAGGATAAAACTGTGGGAGGTGGTGGGCATGGCCGCAACACGCTTGATTGCGCTGCACAAAAATAAGGGAAAATCCGTGGCGACCTGTTTGAAAAGCCGCACAGACTATGCACAAAACCCGGAGAAAACCAAACAGGGTGAACTTGTCAGCAGCTACGAGTGCAGCCCTCTGACGGTGGACGAAGAATTTATGCTGTCCAAGCGGCAGTATGAACTTGCCACTGGACGTAGGCAGAAAAGTGATGTGATCGCCTATCAAATTCGGCAGTCGTTCAAGCCCGGTGAGATCACCGCCGAAGAAGCCAACAAGGTGGGCTATGAACTTGCCATGCGGTTTACCAAGGGCAAGTATGCGTTTATTATTGCCACCCACACAGACCGGGAACACATTCATAATCACATTATCTACAACTCCACTGCGCTGGACAGCACCCGGAAGTTCCGGGACTTTTTATTGTCCGGGCTGGCCGTGCAGCGGTTGAGCGATTTGATCTGTCTGGAACATCAGCTGTCTGTTATTGAAATCAAGCCGTACCGAGAACGGCAGAAGCGCACTCTTTATCCTCCCAGAGAAAGCAATCGTAATAAGCTGTGTGCCGTAATCGACAACATCTTGCTGAGCGAGAAACCTGCAAGTTTCGAGGGCTTTCTTCAAAAGCTGGAACAGCGGGGCTACGAAATCAAACGGGAAAGTACACTTCGGTCAAAGGAACACGGCAGAAGCGCTTTATCCGTTTTCGGACACTGGGAGCAGGATACAGTGAAGATGAAATCAAGGCGGTCATTGCAGGAGATGCCGAACACTGCCCACATCAGAAGCAGCCACCGAAAGAGCAACCGTTCCACCTGTTGGTGGACATTCAGGCAAAGCTCTCCGAGGGCAAAAGCGAAGGCTATGCGCGGTGGGCAAAAGTACAATCTGAAAGAAATGTCCAAGACGCTGATTTTCTTGCAGGAGAAGAAAATCGGCAGCATTAAGGAAATGCAAGAGCGCGTGGACGCTGCTACTGCTCGCTATCACGAACTGGGCGATTCCATCAAGGCGGCGGAAACACGCATGGCCGAGATTGCTGTACTGCGGACGCACATCGTCAACTACGCAAAAACGCGCCCGGTGTACGATGCCTACCGCAAGGCCGGATACAGCAAGCGATTTCTGGAAAATCATCGCGCAGAGATCACGCTGCACAAGGCAGCGAAAGCTGCCTTTGATGAATCCAATTTGAAAACGCTCCCCAAGGTCAAGGAGCTGGACGCAGAATATTCTAAGCTGCTGACAGAAAAGAAAGCACTCTACCCGGACTACCGCAAAGCGAAAGACGAGATGCAGGAACTTCTTCGTGCGCAGCGCAACGTAGAACTGTTCTTTGCCGAAGAAAAGAACACCACCGAGAAAACGCAGTCCCGATAACGATGACAGCCTAGGATTCTTCCGTTGTGGAGAGTCCTAGGCTGTCTTTTTTGTTACAGAAGTGTTTGGAACAAATGCGCAGCCTGCATCGGCACGATGCAGATCGAAAGGGGGTTGGGCACAGCCCAACAAGCATTTTGAATTTGGATTTGAAAAATACGATTCAAAAATTGCAAGTTGGTACCAACTTGCCCTGCTTGCTATCGAAACCCTACCTTCTATTTCTCCCTCTACTAATACTACAATCTGGAAAGGGTAAAATGGCTGTATCCGCAAAGAAAAACAGAAAAAGGCCACGGCTGAACCTCCATTCATGGTGTGATCCATCATGGCTCTGGCTACACAAGGAATACAAATTGACTTTTCCGGGTTGGTGTTGTAAACTATTATTAGTATTGGCTAACCATAAGGAGGGCGCTCATACATGACAAATCAATACATGAATAATCTTTATCGTGATCTGCTCTCTAATTCACCGCAGACGATCACCATAGATATTCCGATAGACATGGGAACCGGTCAGATTTCGCAGATCGTCACGAAACAGGGAGCAGTTGTTTCAGACTGGAGAATGAATTACTTTTCAGATATGAACGTGCAGGGAGTGAGTAGCGAAGAATACATACAAATGCTGTTCTGCTTCAATGACGGTGTTTCCTGGAATATTGCAGACAACCGGCAAAGTGCCAGCATACAAAAGGGTGAATCCTGTATTTATCGTGGACACGGGAAAATGGAATATCTGTGCTATTCCAAACAAGAGCGATTTCCTTTTCAAAAATGTGAAAATACCTCTATCCTATTTCTATAAGATTCTGAATGACTACTTTGAGGCCGGTGAGATTGAGGTCTATCAGAAAAAATTATTAGACGGCATATCAAAGGTGAATATCACGCCCTATATGGAACACATTTTTGCGGAGCTGAAAGACTTCACGCAATATCGCGGCGGGTTGGGATACCTGTTTCTGGAAAGCAAGGTCTTTGAGTTGCTGTCGGTATATTTGAGCGAGGTCCTGGAGCTGAGTATTCTTGCGTCAACTTATATAGCAATTTCCAGAAGTGACCGAGAATCCATCATAGAAGCGAAGAGAATCATTGACAGCCAGCTTGCCCTGGCTCCGAGCTGCGAGGAATTGGCGCGAAAAGTCAATATTAGTACTTCAAAATTGTCAAAGGGTTTTTCCTCGCTGTTTGGAACATCGGTTCATGCGTATATTATAGATCAGCGATTGGAAAAGGCGGCAAGTCTACTATTAGAAAGTAATTTGAATGTCAGCCAGGTGGCTATACTGGTTGGATATTCAAAACCAAGCAATTTTGCGGCTGCGTTCAAAAAGAAATATGGAGTGAATCCGAAAAACTATAAAGCAGAAGCTACGATTGGATAAATGCAAAAATACCGATTTTGGGTAGAATAAAACCGTTTTTGGGTTGGAAATGTAGGCGTAAATTGTTATTATATGTGGTGTAGTTAGAACACTCTAACCACACCACATTTTCATTTTCTCAGATATAAGGAGGATACTGGTATGAGTTCCCAGAAAAAAAGTTCCCGGCTTGAGGGAAAAGATTTAATTACTATCGGCATCTACACCGTCATCTATGTCGTCATTGTTATGCTGGTGGCGATGCTTGGCTTCATCCCCATTTTTATTCCGCTGATGGCGGTGCTGTGTCCTTTGATTGGCGGCATCCCCTATATGCTGTATGTTACAAAGGCTAAAAAATTCGGGATGACTGCAATCATGGGTTTCCTGATTGGCCTAATCATGGTGTTCTTCGGCAACGGCTATCTTACTATGGTAACTGGTCTTGTTGGCGGCCTGTTGGCCGACGTGATCCTGAAAAAGGCAGACTACAAAAGTGCAAAGAGTACAGTTCTTTCCTGCGGTGTGTTCAGCATCTGGGTGTTTGGCAACTTTGCTCCCATTTTCCTGAACCGTGAAAGCTATATGGTAATGCTGACTGAAGGATACGGCGCTGAATATGCAGCTACCCTTAATACATATATGCCTATGTGGATTGCGCCTATTTTGCTGGTTGCCTGCTTTGTGTTTGGCCTTGTCGGAGGTGTGATTGGGAAAGCCATTTGCAAAAAGCACTTCCAGCGTGCCGGTATTGCATAATGGCGCGGGAAATTCTGCTCAGCAAAAAAACAGAACAAGGGTTGCGGCTCGATCCGCGTACAAAACTGTTGCTCATCTTCATCATAAGCATTTTTGTCATGGGTGGAACAGGCGGAGAAGCTATGGGACTGATCCGCCTTGTTCTTTGTGTGGTTCCGGCTATATTGCTGCTTACCTCGAAACAATGTGCAAAAGCTGTGGGCTATATTGCTGTGTTTTCTGCTTTTTATGCTGTCCAAATTTATGTTTTGCCGCACCTTACGGGGATATTGAATTTCCTTGTTCTGTTTACAACAGGATTCTTCTGCCGAATCCTTCCCAGTGTTGCGATTGCTGCCTATGCAGTGAAAACAACAACGGTCAGTGAATTGATTTCCGGCATGGAAAGAATCCATATGCCTAAAGAAGTGACGATCCCCTTAACGGTCATGTTCCGCTTCTTTCCAACTGTCTTTCAGGAGTCAGAAGCAATCAGTGACGCTATGAAAATGCGTGGGATTAAACTTGGAGGGAAAAAATCTTCAAAAATATTGGAGTATAAGCTGATCCCGATGATTACCTGCTCCGTGAAAATCGGTGAGGAACTTTCCGCTGCGGCAATTACCCGTGGCCTCGGCGCTCCTGTCAAACGCACAAACATTTGCCAGCTTAAATTCAATTTTGCCGATGTGGTGCTGATCTTGTTTTGTTGCTTTGTAGTGTTTTGGGCGATTGCTTCCCCGATAATTTCCGCAGGAGGGATTTTGCCATGATAGATTTTCAAAATGTTTCTTTTTCTTATGGTGAAGAATCCAGCGGCGGAGGGATTAGAAATGTCAATCTCACCATAAACACAGGGGAATTTGTTTTACTCACGGGAGAATCCGGCTGTGGGAAAACAACGATTACCCGTTTGGTAAACGGGCTGGTGCCTCATTATTACGAGGGCAATTTAGAGGGCGATGTCCTTCTGGACGGAAAAAGCGTATCAGATACGCCGCTTTATGACTTGGCTGCTATGGTGGGATCTGTATTCCAGAATCCCAAAAGTCAGTTTTTCAACGTGGATACGGATAGTGAATTAGCCTTTGCCTGTGAAAATTTAGGCTATCCTCAGGAGGATATCCTGAAAAGGATTGACCGGACAGTTTCCGATTATCATATTGAAGATTTGATGGGGCGAAGCGTGTTTGCTCTGTCCGGAGGGCGAAAAGCAAAAAATAGCCTGTGCTTCATCAAGTGTATTGCTGCCGGGAATTATGGTCCTGGACGAACCATCTTCTAATCTGGATGTGGCTGCTATTGATGACCTGCGGCAGGTCCTGAGCCTCTGGAAAAAGCAGGGCAAAACAATTCTGATCGCAGAACACCGCCTTTACTACCTTCACGATCTTGCAGATCGTGTGCTGTATGTAAAAGATGGGGAGATTGAACGGGAATACACGCCTGCTGAATTTGACAGCTTATCGGATGGCACTCGAAAAGAAATGGGGCTGCGGCCGTTTTCTCTCTCGAAGTTGAAGCCTGCGAATCAGTATCAGGCGCATACAGCTAAACAGATGGAATTTCAAAATTTCTGCTTTGCGTATAAAAAGCGGGAACCGGAAAGCCTCCATATTCCGAGTGCAGAACTGCCTGTTGGAGAAACGATTGCCATTATCGGTCTGAATGGCGCTGGAAAATCTACTCTGGCCCGCTGTATTTGCGGACTGGAAAAGAAGTGTGGCTTTTTGCAGGTTGACGGGAAAACCCTTGATTGGAAAGCCCGGCTCAAACATTGCTACATGGTAATGCAGGATACCAGCCATCAGCTATTTACCGAAAGCGTGACGGATGAAGTGCTTCTGAGCATGGACAACAAGGATGAAACTGTTGTGGATAAAATCCTTAAACAGTTTGATCTGCTGGAATATAAAGACAGGCACCCGCTTTCTCTTTCCGGCGGGCAAAAACAGCGGGTAGCGATCGCGTCTGCCATTGTGAGTAACCGGGAGATCATTGTGTTTGACGAACCAACAAGCGGGCTTGATCTCAAACATATGCGGGAAGTTGCGCGGAGTTTGAAGTCACTCGCGGATCAGGGCAAAACGCTTCTTGTTATTACGCATGATCCGGAGTTGGTGATGGCGGGATGTTCGTATGTAGTCCATATGGAAAAAGGGCAAGTAAAAGAAAGCTATCCATTGGACGAATCCGGCAGTAAAAAGGTTTTGGATTTTTTCCGAATCCGCCAGTGAATTTTAGAAATTATGAATGTCAGGGCCGCCTTGACTGGACAGAAAGATAATGATAAGAGGCCGCTTTACTTTGGCGGCCTCTTGTTTTTGAAGCACAGACAGTACGGCTCAATATAAGGAGGGCTTATGTTCAAAAAAATCTTTGAGTACGCAGGGCCATATAAGAAAAATATGTATGTGGCCACGGTTGTCGTACTGGTCAGCGTTCTTATGGGCATCCTGCCTTTTGTGCTGGCCTATCAGGTCATTTCGCCATTGGTTATGGGCGATTCTGTTGAAACAGAATTTGTTTTATTGCGTGTTATAGGGGTTTTGATCTGTCTTGTTTTGCAGGCGTTTTTTTATGGATGGGGATTATCAATTTCTCATAAAGCAGCATATAACACATTGTTCCGGCTGCGGGTATCTCTGCAAAAGAAGTTTGAGAAACTTCCCCTTGGCATTGTGGAGGAAAAAGGGACAGGGACAATCAAAAAGCTGTTTGTCGATGATGTGGACAGCTTGGAATTGCTCCTTGCTCATTCAGTCCCAGAGGGTATCGCAAATTTACTGATCCCGCTGGTGATTTATGTTGCTATGTTTTGTGCGGACTGGAAACTGGCTCTTATGTCTTTGGCCTCTATCCCGATCAGCCTGCTCTCCATGGTCATTATGTACTCTGTTGGAATGAAACGCATGGGTCCCTACTATCAGTCTGCACAGAAAATGAACAACACGATCATTGAGTACATCAATGGTATGGAGGTTGTCAAGGTTTTCAACCGGGAGAGTGAATCTTACGAGAACTTCCGCAAGGATGTAACGGACTATCGGGATTATACCTTGGCATGGTATAAGGCCGCCTGGCCCTGGATGGCGATATACGGAAGTCTACTGCCCTGCACTGTTATTCTGACTTTGCCTCTTGGGGCATGGTTTGTTCTCTGTGGCATAAGCACTTTACCTGATTTGATTTTAGTCCTCTGCCTTTCCCTCAGCATTGGGATTCCTCTCCTGAAAGCACTGGGCTTTATGGAGACGATTCCGAATCTGAATTATAAGATCACGGCACTTGAACAGATGTTAAATACGGCACCGCTGCAAGCTGCTGAGGATGATTTCCACGGACAGGATTTTAACATTTCTTACGATCATGTTTCCTTTGCGTATCAGACGACACAGCCTGGCCCAGATGGGAAACCGATAATAGCGGAAAACGAAGTCCTCCACGATATTACCTTTGTGGCACAAGCAGGACAAAAAACTGCCCTGGTTGGTGAATCCGGTTCTGGCAAGAGCACCCTTGCAAAACTGTTGATCCACTACTATGACCCGCAGAAAGGGAGCATTTCCATTGGCGGGCAGAAACTTTGTGATATGAGCCTGGAGGCATTGAACAGCCGCATTTCCTATGTGGCTCAGGATCAGTACCTGTTTAACACCTCCCTGCTGGAAAATATCCGTCTTGGACGTTTGGATGCTACCGATGAGGAAGTAATGCAGGCGGCGAAGAAAGCCCGGTGTATGGAGTTTCTGGAAAAGCTGCCGCAAGGTATTCACTCCATGGCGGGCGATGCGGGGAAAATGCTTTCCGGGGGGCAGCGCCAGCGAATTTCCCTGGCGCGGGCAATATTGAAGGATGCCCCGATTGTAGTGCTTGACGAGGCCACGGCCTATGCTGATCCAGAAAATGAGGAAAAAATGGAGGCTGCTATTGCGGAGCTGGTGAAGGGAAAAACCTTGGTAGTTATCGCTCACAAACTTCCCGCTATAATGAACGCAGATCAAATATGCGTTATGGATCACGGAAAGATGGTGGCAACCGGAAAACATCAGGAGCTGATTCAAGCTTGCCCAGAATACCAAAAGTTGTGGAAAGCGGCTCAGGACAGCGCCGAGTGGAAAGTATCTACTGCAAAGGAGGGAAGATAAATGTTTGCATTGATTTCAAGAATCCTGAACCTCTCCGGGAGGTATAAAAGCCGTATTCAGGCTGCATTTCTATGTGCATTTGTCGAGTCCATTCTCTCCAAAATGCCGATCTTCATGGCGTTTATTGTCTTGGCCGGGTTTGCTGATAATACGCTGACTGGAAAGACCTGTCTGTTTGTCGGACTTGGATTATTAGCTGTTGTAGTGGTTCAGACAGTGGTTCACTATTTGAGCGACCGTCTGCAAAGTGCCGCTGGATTTATGATCTTTGCTGATAAACGGATGGAGTTGGGAAATCATTTAAGAAAAATGCCGATGGGTTACTTTACATCGGGGAATATTGGCAAAATCAGCTCTGTTCTCAGTACGGATATGGTATTCATTGAGGAAGTTTCTATGAGTACCATTGGCAACATGATGAGCTATATGCTGTCTACTTTGGTTTTAGCTGTTTTTATGTTCGTACTGGATTGGAGACTTGGGCTGATTGCGGTAATCATTACCTTGCTGGCATCACTGGTTGCAAAATATATGAATAAGGTTTCCTTCAAGGAGGCTGTCGGGCGTCAAAACCAAAGCGAGAATTTGACGGATGCGGTCTTGTCTTTTGCTGAAGGAATTGGGGTTATCAAAAGTTACAATCTGCTCGGAGAAAAATCTGACGAATTAACGGAAAACTTCAAAAAAACAAGGGATGTCAATACGAAGTTTGAGCAGAAAATGACACCGTGGACCACTGGCTTAAACATTCTCTATGGCGTGGGTATTGCCGCTATCTTCGGTTTATCCGTTTTTTTACATCAGGAAGGCGTACTCTCCCTGGCTTATCTTTTGGGCGTGCTGCTGTTTGTCTTTGATCTCTTTGGACCTCTGAAAGCTCTTTATGGAGAAGCAACCCGACTGACCGTGATGAATGCCGCATTAGACCGCATTGAAGCTGTTTTGGACGAGCCCGAACTTCCCGATAACGGAAATCAACATATTCTGTCACAGGCACAGCCGGATCAGCCAGAAGTACAATTTAGCGATGTGGGCTTCGCCTATCAGGACAAGGAAGTCCTGCACAACATCAGCTTCTCTATGCAGAAGAATACCATGACCGCACTTGTGGGACCGTCTGGCGGTGGCAAATCCACGATTGCGAACCTTCTGGCGCGGCTGTGGGATGTGAAATCCGGCAAAGTGACAATCCGTGGTACAGATATTCGGGATGTACCTCTCGCCGAACTGATGGAACAGATCAGCATGGTATTCCAGCGCGTGTATCTGTTTCAGGACACCATTTACAACAATATCATCATGGGAAAGCCGGATGCCACGGAAGAAGAAGTCTATGAGGCTGCCAGAAAAAAGCCCGCTGCTATGATTTTATCATGGCGCTGCCAGATGGATTCCAGACAGTCATCGGTGAAGGCGGTGCTACTCTGTCCGGCGGCGAAAAGCAAAGAATCTCTATCGCCCGCTGTATTCTGAAAGACGCGCCTATTGTCATTTTGGATGAAGCTACCGCAAGTGTAGATACGGACAATGAAAGCTATATTCAGGAGGCTATTTCCGAATTGGTGAAGGGAAAGACCCTGCTTGTAATCGCTCACCGCCTAAATACCATCCAGAACGCCGATCAGATTTTAGTTATAGACAACGGCCAGATTGCACAGCAAGGAACCCATGAGGAACTTTTGAAACAGCCTGGTATCTATCAGGATTTTGTCAATATCCGAAAGAGTGCGGCTGGCTGGAGTCTTGCTTAACAAAATTCAGCGTATGCGATGCGGAGCATTAAATGTCTGTGAGAAGTTGTTCACCAAAGATTCTAGAAGAATTCTATGCAAAAAATTGAAGTTATTGTTCGTATCACGAAGGGCCACTGCCCTCCCCAAGAGCAGACGATTTTGAGTGGATTGAAATGAACCGTGCTGCGCCAGACACTTTGAATTATCCCGGTCTGGAAATAAACTTAGAACACCGTCGTGTTTTCAAAAACGGACAGGAAGTGTACATGAGCCGTTACGAATATGGCGTTTTAAGTTTAATGGCACGGCATCCGGGGCAATTGTTTACAAAAGAGCAGATATTTGAAGCCGTGTGGCATCAGGATAGTGAAAGCTGCCTGACTGCTGTTACCAATACAATTGGACGCATCCGGCAAAAATCGAGGATGATAGAGCTGTACCTGTCTATATTCGAACGATCTCCAACCTCGGCTACCAATTTATGCCGAACATTTCAGTGAAAAAAGATTCCTTATAACGATAAAAGCCATACTCAATGGGTAACTTAGACCTTGAGTATGGCTTTTATCGTTAGCTGGATAGATAAAATTGACATCCTTGCAATCGGAAATAATCTTTTCTAAAATATAGAAAAAGATTTTAGGAGGCGGTAAGATGCAATCCTTCGAAGATGTTCTGAGAGAGTTTGAAGATTTTTGCAAACGGCATCCTATTTAGAGGTTCTCCCATGTCGATGGGGGTATGTACGGCTTTTTAATGAGGGTGCTCCTATCAACTTCTACGCAGTCTTATGCCGTACCCCACAAGAACTATATGATACGCTAGAAAATGATCTTGCCATTGAAAAAGAGGTTCAAAATCCACAACGAGACTGATTACGAGAAAATTATTGTGTAATTCGTTTGCTTTTCACGTGATTTTATTGAATGACCTGTTAGAATATTGCGTATTCAGACAAAAGAACGCCAGAGAGAAGCGTAACGTCCACTCTGGCAGCTTAGGTGTTTTTGTTCTGTTCTGAAAGTTCTGTCAAATGGATTGCGAGTGACCTTGTGGCATCCAACAGCGTTTTTCGCATTTCTGGCGGACAAGCAAAATAAATCGATTCTAACTCTCGACATTCGCGCTCTGCTTCTGATAAGTTCGGGTTGATAACCGAATCCAAGGAAAGTGGCAGAACATGGAGAATTGCACTTAAAATGTCAAAAGAAGGATTCTGTTTTCCATTTTCAATATTGGCGATATACTTCACCGAAACATTACTTTTCAGTGCCAGTTGCTCTTGTGTCATTTTCATCGCTTTTCGGACAGCCTTTATATGCTTCCCCAGAGCGATTGCATCCGCATTCGGCATCATCATCACCTCAATAGTATTGTATCGTTCTTGCGGAAAGAGCGGTATAACATCATCGTTCCCGCGATTTTGTCCTATTGTGCCGATTTTGCGTTTCCCGGTCGAGTTAAAAACGGTAACTCGTCCGGGCGATTTCACGCGCTATTCGATCACAGTTGCCGTTTGTGGAGGTAACTGTGATTTTTTATTGGGGTAACGCATCAAAAAAAGCCTGTCTGTTGCTGTAGACCAGAATGCCAACAAACCGGCACAATTGTTCTACTTCACCACCCATAATCATGCCGATGTGCAATATTGCGCCAGCTTCCCTCAATGGGAGGCTGGCGTTTTTGCGCTTTTAGGCAAGGTGTCGTGGGCCACCACGATCCTTTTGTCGAATGCTCACATTCCGTAAAATAACTGGAGGATTATTGATAATGAAATCGACCTATTTGCTTCCATGGTTCAAGATGACCACATGGTACTTCCGACTGTCTCGATTGCTGGAAGTTTCCAACGTCAAAAGCGCACCAAAATCATAGTGCTGATGCCGACCGTATTTTCATGTTGGTGAAAAATCATGTGCTGGCCGTATCCGGCATGGGAGATGAAGCTCCGCCCACTCCCGGCGGAAGAAACGGAGGGAGTGATGTATTATGATCCTGCTGCAACGGGTGAACGAATCCAGAACCTCCGAAAAGACCGTGAAGTGACACAAGAACAGCTTGCCATCGACCTGAACATCAGTGACCGCTACATGAAATCTGGAGAAGGGTGAGAAAGTTCCGTCTGTCGACCTCTTTGTGGAGCTGCGGGAGCGATTTGGCTCCTCGCTGGACTACATCGTCTTAGGTGTGTCTGCGTCCCAGCGGGAGCAGGAACTGCAAGATCAGCTGCAAATGCTCCGCAAAGAACTGAAAGAAATGCAGCGGCGGATTCTTGTTATGCTGGAAATGCTGGGCGAATCCGCCTGACACTCACTTCACTACTCTGAACCGGAACGATTGGTTCCGGTGAAAATGGCAAAACCGGAACTACTGGTTCCTAACGAGAACTTCGGTTTTCAAGTACACTATGGTCACAGCAAGGGAAGCCCCCCTAACAGGGGACGACAAACCCGAAACTGTACCGTGTACCTTGAAAATTGAAGAAGCAGCTTTTCGGTACTTCCAGACAATGATACTTCCGTAATTCGCGGCCCGGTCAGAAAGCAGACGGGGTGGCTGAGATGCCAATGGAGCGGTGCAAATCCGCCGCCGAAAAGTTCCCACCTCCGGGGTGTCGAGGACAAATAGGAGAAAAACAGTATTTTTCAAACCACCAGTTGAGGATTTCTCGGCTGGTGGTTTTACATTTCCCATTAAAATACCGATATGGAGGAAATCTATATGAGTCGATTTTATAACAACTGCGTAGACGAAGCCAGCTTGACTACCCTCTGCCCGATTTGTCTGGATTCCTTTCAGGGGGCAAGGGGCGTTCGCGTCCGGCGCGCAGACCCTAAGCAGAAGATCAAGGATGTCTGCACCTACTGCCAGATTCGCTATGGTTTCGATTATTATGTACAGCCCGATAAGAACGCTGGGCAGTATGTGAAGCGAGGCCATTTCGATGATGAATCTGAATGCGCTTAAAATCGACCCGGAGTTTCAGGGCAAGATCCCGCCCCTGAATTTTGAAGAAGAACAACAGCTTGAGCAGAACATCCTCCACGAAGGGCGGCTGCTGAATCCCATTATCATCTGGAATGGCTTTATTCTGGACGGGCATACCCGCTACCGCATCCTGCGGAAGCATCCGTTGATCGCCTACCAGATACAGGAGATTAAACTGGATAACCGTTACGCGGCTCTTTCATGGATCTGCCAGAACCAACTTGGACGCAGAAATCTTGACCCGGAACGGAAGAAGTTCCTGATGGGCAAGCTGTATGAATCCGAAAAGCTGGCACGGGGCGGCTCCAAAGAGCGGGCACACGATGAGAACGGACGGTTCACCTCAATGGTTCAAAATGATCCATTGAGGGCAAAGCAGCTCTCCACCTGTGAGCGCATTGCCGCACAAAACGGCGTTGGGGCGGCTACCGTAAAGAGAGCAGAGAAGTATGCCAAAGGCGTAGACGCTGCGGAAGATGCAGTCCCCGGTGCAAGAGAAGAAATCCTGACCGGGCGCATCAAGGCAACGGATGCAGAAATCACCGCCTTGGCAAAAACGCCAAAGGCAGAAATTCCTGCTGCTCTTGCAGAATTGCGGAAGCCAAAGCAGGAACGTCAGCCCCGAAAGCCGAAACCGCTTCTTCAAAACAAACACTTTCTGAAATGAGCAAAAGCATCCAAGGGCATCAACGCCAGCTTACTGCCGAAGAAAAAACTTCTCTGAAAGCATCCATTGACAACCGCTATCAGGAACGAGCCGTTGCAAACGGCTCCCTGATGATGTGCGAGGTACAGGGTGCTAAAGAAGACTTCATTCGCCGCTGGAATACGATTTTCAAAGAATACCCGGATGTTTTGAAGATTCGGACTGCCGCAAGATTATTCACGACTTGACTGAAGATGCCGTACAGTATCTTCTGAAAATAAAGGAGAAAACGCTATGATGCTTTCTAACCTGAACCTTTCCAGCCTGCCGGAGTGCAACTTTGAGGTGCGGTACGTTGACAGCGTTCTGCTGAACCCCTGCGCCGAATATCAGCGGCTGCTCCGTATGGGCAAGGTTGCAAAAATTGCAGCAAACTTTTCGGAGTACATCGCCAATGAGCCGAAGGTCAGCTACCGGGATGGCCGCTACTTCGTCTTTGATGGTCAGAACACCATTGAGGCACGGAAAACGTGCAACGGTGGGCGTGACCTCCCGATTCGCTGCAAGGTATTCTACGGCCTTTCTAAAGAGCATGAAGCTCTGCTGTTTGCTGTGCAGACAGGCATTTCCAGCGAACTGACCGCTGGTGAACAGCTTCGAGCCAAACTGGTGGCACACGAAGAAAACGCCTGCGACTTTGCCGCCGTAACGGAAAATACCGGTGTACGCTTTGCGCTGGATGGGATTCGTGCCCCGTGGAAAATCTACTGCATCCGCTCGGCTTACTACATCTACAAGAGCTACGGCACAGCCCTTTACCATGAAATGCTGAGTGTTCTCGTAGATGCGTGGGGCGGCGATTCTGATTCCTTCCTGTCGGGCATCCTGCATGGCATGGCTCGTTTTCTGGCTCTGTATCAGGGCGAATACAGCCGGGAACGGCTGATTCTCCGGCTGCGCACAGTGCATCCCAAGACTATCACCCGGTTGGCACAAAACGACACTGGCAATGTGGCAGACCGCCACATGAAACAGATCCTGTCCATCTACAACGGTGCTGGCCGTACCCACAATTTGCCCTGCAAGCGGTGATGAGCATGATCCCAGTCAACCGAAAATTTTTGCGCGGTGATATTTACTACGCCAATCTGGAGCCGCACCTTGGCTCCGAGCAGGGCGGTATCCGCCCTGTGGTCGTGGTGCAGAACAACACCGCAAACTGCTATTCGCCCAACCTCATTGTTGCGCCTGTCACATCCAATACTGCAAAGAAGCCCGATCACCAAGCCCACGTTCTTGTGGACGGTAATCGGGCTTTTTTGCAGCCCTCTATGATCTTGGCAGAATCTGTCCAGACCATCAGCAAGGGACGGCTGATCCGCCCGATGGGGCGGTTGAGCATCCCGGAACTCATTCGGCTCAATTATGCGCTGCTCTATCAGCTCGATCTGAACGAATGGGTATGGAGAAAGGAGGCCTATGAACGCTATCTGCGATACCACCGCTAAATCTGAAACTATTTCCGTCAAAGGCTGCAAGGTCAAGATCACCTATGCGTCTGCGGATACGGACTGTCTGGATGCGATCCAGAAGCTGCTGCAAACCACCATCCTGCGCACGGCAGGGCACACCGCTGCCTGACATCCTTGTGTTCCTTGAATGCGTGAGATAAGATAAAATCGAACTGAACCTTGAAAACAAAATATGGACGAAACACGTTTGATTTTTCCTTTCTCACTCAAAGAAAGAGAGATTGAAATGAAAAAACGTGTTTATACCTTATACCGTGTTTCGACAAAGGGACAGGTCGAGAAAGACGACATCCCCATGCAGAAAGAAGCCTGCCGCAACTTTGCAGAAAGTCAGGGCTGGGAGACCGTCAAGGAATTTTCCGAAAAGGCGTTTCCGGCTTCAAAAATCTGCCAAAGAGCGTGACGAACTCCAGAAAATTCAACAGGCCGCGATGGAGGGCAAGTTTGACATCCTGCTGGTGTTCATGTTTGACCGTCTCGGTCGCCGTGATGATGAAACGCCCTTTATTGTGGAGTGGTTCACCAAGCAGGGCATCGAGGTCTGGAGCGTGAACGAAGGACAGCAGCGGTTTGACACCCATGTGGACAAGCTGATGAACTACATCCGCTACTGGCAGGCATCCGGCGAGAGCCTGAAAACCTCCGTCCGTACCCGGACAAGGCTGGAACAGCTCACCGGGGAAGGCCACTATACAGGCGGCACCGTGGCTTTTGGCTACAAGCGTGTCCGCCTTGGTCGGGTGAACAAGAAAAACCAAGAGGTCTGCGACCTTGTGATCGACGAAGCGGAAGCTGAGATCGTCCGGCTGATTTTCCACAAGTACGTTTACGAGGGCTACGGCGCACAGAAGCTGAGCCACTATCTTTATGAACAGGGAGTCGTAGGACGGAACAACAAAAATATTCCCAACACCAGCATTGTTCGGATGATAAAGAACAAGTGCTACACGGGCTACCTTATCAATGGTGCAGTGGAGACGGAGTGTCCGCAGCTCCGCATCATCGAACCAGAGCTGTTCGAGCAGGCACAGGAACTGCGGCAGGCACGCACTTGTGAGCGTGGCGGCACTTCACTGGGCACAAGTTCCAAAGCTCTGTTGATCGGGCTGGTTTACTGCGGTCACTGCGGCAACCGCCTGAGCCTGACCAGCAGCGGACGGACACACACCTACGCCGATGGGCATACGGTGAAAGAAGTCCGGCCCCGGTATAGCTGCTTTTATAAGATTCGGCATCCGGGTGACTGCGATGGGCAGTCCGGCTACGGTGTTTCCAAGCTGGATTCCATTGTGGAAGAAGTTGTCCGGCAGATCTTCGCACAGTTCCGGGAGGTTTCCCGGAAGAAGCTGCTGGAATCGGTCAAGACCAACGATGCCGCCCGCATCCAGAAGAAGGTCAAGAAAATCCAGAAAGACTTGGAAAGCAAGCAGAAAGAACTGGACGACCTGAAAGCCGAAACCATCCTCGTCATCCGGGGCATGAGTGCCTTGGACAAAGAACTGCTGGGCACACTGGTAGCCGAGGCAAGAGAGGCTCTGGAAACTCTGAAAAGCAGCTCGTGCAGGCACAGGAAGAATACGAAGAAGCTACCAAAACGGCAAAGCGTAGCAACTACATCTGCAACGAGCTGTTTACATGGGCGGATGTTTACGACACCGCCAACCACGATGAACGTCGCGCCATTTTGCAGCAGTTCATCAAGGAGATTCGCGTCCGAAAAGACTATGAGATCTCGATTACGCTGAACGCCAGCTTCAATCAAGTGGAGCAGCTCAAGGCTGTGTCAACCTACGATGGTGCGGAAATTTTTGAAGGAATTTCCGAGAAGGGGGCATAAAAGCGATGCACTTGCCCGCAGAACTCTGCAAAATGCAAAGAAAGAAGCGTGAAACCGATGGATTTTCAAAAATATATTGATGACCCGCCCGGTTCGCATCCGACTTCAGGGTTCGGAGCCCGGCACGGTCTGCCAAAGTTTTGGCATAAAAACGCCGCATCGTACAAAACAATGCGGCAAATTGGTGGACCTAGAGGGATTCGAACCCTTGACCTCTCGGATGCGAACCGAACGCTCTCCCAGCTGAGCTATAGGCCCATATTTAGGGCGTGACTCGGTTGGGCGACCAACCGTTATACTCCCCATTCTAAAGCCCACAACTCTGTGGGGCACAAAAGCGATACGCTTGCACTCCCAACTGAGCTACGAGCCCACAAAAAAGCACCCAATTTCTAATGGAGGCAAATGAGCTATAACACCAGATCGGGAATGTAACGCTTGCACTCCCAGCTGAGCTATAGGCCCATATTTGTTTTTCAGAACGAGAACAGTGTAACTCTTTTAGAAGGATTTGTCAAGGACTTTTCACCCGGGAGGCCTGCGGGGAATGGCCGGCTGAATCGGACGCGCCGTTTCTTAAAAAACGACAGATCCTTTAGTAAAAATAACAGTGGCTCTCAGAGAAAAAGCGTGCTACAATAATGCTGAGACTTCTGTACATGAAAAGTCTATCACCCAAAGTCAGGAGGACAACGGTTATGGAATTTACTAAGGTCGTTGCAGAGCGTTATTCCTGCAAGAATTTCAGCACACGTAAGGTAGAAGCCGAGAAGCTGACGGAGATCCTGGAAGCGGGGCGGCTGGCCCCGACCGCCAAGAATTTTCAGGAGCAGCGCATTTATGTGCTGCAGTCGGAAGAAAGCTTGGCAAAGCTCGACAAGGTGACGCCCTGCCGCTATGGCGCGCCTACTTGCCTCGTCGTGGCCTTCGATAAAACAGCGTCTTTACTTATCCCGGCGTAAAGCGGGACTCCGGCGTGGAGGATGCCGCCATCGTGGCGACCCACCTGATGCTGGCCGCCGCCAACGCAGGTGTGGACAGCTGCTGGCTCAACTTCTTTGACCCGGATGAGCTGGCCAAGGAGCTGGGCCCGCCGGAAAATGAAGAGGTCCTGATGATCCTCGACCTCGGCTATGCCGCAGAAGGCGCAGGGCCGCTGGCAAACCACGGCTCGAGAAAGCCCTTGTCCGCGACGGTCGCATACCTGTAATACCAAAACACCCGGAGGATGCTTCCGGGTGTTTTGCGTTATTGTCCGACGATACGCCAGTGTTCGGGCCTGTTGTGGTCGGTGGTCACGCCGTCGTCGGTATACATCCGGTAGGGCGCAGGCTGGCCGTCGGGCGCGAAGCGCCAGAAGGTGAGGGCCGTATCGTTCAGCTGGGCGGTGTTGGCGGCGGGCTGTGCCACCTCCCGGATGTCGGCCTCCGTCTTGTAGCCGAAGCGGCTCTGGGCCAGACCAAACGCCCACTTGGCGGGATATAGCTGGGGCCGATGAGCTGCCGGAATTTCTTTGCGACCTCTGCCGCTGTAGGGGCTGTGATGAGGTAGAGCGCATAGTTCGGCTCTGCCGTGGCGAAGCGGAGGGTGTCGTGGCGGGGTATAGCCGATACAACAAAACCGGCATTTTCGGCAGAACAGGCGGCCCGGGGCTTGTTTGGGCAGGGGAAAATGGTATATAATAAGTATATTCTAGGAATAAAAGGGAGAACCATCATGTATCAAAAGGAATCAAGCGGCTGCTGGCCGTGGTACTGTCGGCCTGCGGGCTGCTGGTGCTGTCGCCGCTGCTGCTTTTGCTCTGCCTTGCCATCAAGCTGGACTCGCCGGGGCCGGTGTTCTTCAAGCAGAAGCGGGTGGGCATCCATAAGAGCTATTTCAACATCCTGAAATTCCGCACCATGCGCATCGACACCCCCACGACATGCCCACCCATCTGCTCCACGACCCGGAGCAGTATATCACCCGGGTGGGCCGTTTCCTGCGCAAGACCAGCCTGGACGAGCTGCCCCAGCTGTGGAATATCCTTGTGGGCGATATGGCAGTCATCGGTCCGCGCCCGGCCCTCTGGAACCAGTACGACCTGTTGGCCGAACGGGACAAGTACGGCGCAAACGACGTCCGCCCCGGCCTGACCGGCTGGGCGCAGATCCATGGCCGCGACGAGCTGGAGATCACGGAGAAAGCGAAGCTCGACGGCTGGTATGTGGAGCATATGAGCTTCTGGCTGGACGTCAAATGCTTCTTCGGCACCATCAAGGCTGTGGCCGACCACGACGGCGTGGTGGAGGGCGGCACAGGGACGCTGCACGAAGAAGGAAAGTGACCATAAATAAGGGAAACATAACATGCTGAATGCACTGTATCACTTTGCGACTCCATGGGCAAAGGCAACGAAACGCCAGATCAACGTGAACCGGATGCTTGGAGTGGCGGCGAATGCTCTTTATCCGATATATTGTGCATGGAGTCCGCTCCCGAAGCAGAGAACAACGCAGGGCGAAAGGATGGTGGTATCTCTGACCACCTTCCCGCTCCGAATCGGGAAAGTCCATCTGACGATCCAGAGCATCCTGCGGCAGAGCCGTCCGGCGGATCGTATCCTGCTCTGGCTGTCCAAGGAGGAATTTCCGGAGGAAGCACAGCTCCCGGCAAACCTGCTCCGCCTGAAAGAAAAGGGACTGGACATCCGCTTCTGCGACAATATCCGCTCCTTTAAAAAGGTGTTCTACACCGCGCAGGAATTTGAAAATGATGTGATCGTTACGGCGGATGATGATGCGCTCTACCCGGAAAACTGGCTGGAAGGGCTGTGGGATACCCACGAAAAGTATCCGGGCTGCGTGTGCTGTTACCGCGCGCATGAAATCACGTTTGAAGGCGGAAGGGTGGCGCCTTATCAGGAGTGGTACGGCTTGTCGCCAGACAAAAAGGACCTTCGGAAGCACTTTTCCGGTGGGCGTTGGAGGGTGTTGTATCCTGCAGGCTATTTCAGCGGCATCGAGTTCGACAGCGGGAAGATTATGAAGCTGTGCCCGACGGCGGACGATATGTGGCTCAAGATCGTGGGAGCGCAGAAAGGATCCCGGCAGTGAAGGTGAGCACCAACTCGAAGGAGTGGTTCACCATCCGGAACAGCCAGCGCCAGTGCCTGATGTCGGTCAACACCGCCGGAAGGATGCGGAACGATGAAGCACTTCAGAACCTGATGGAATATTATCACGTTACAGCGGAGATGCTGGGCGGCATATCAACAGAGCAGAAAGGCAAAGGATAAAAGATGGCGGGCAGAACAGATGTGAAGATCAGCGTGATCGTACCGGTCTATAATGTAGAAAAAGAACTTCCCCGCTGCATCGAGAGCCTCCTGACACAGACGTATTCGAATTTTGAGCTGCTCCTGATAAACGATGGCTCATCGGATGGTAGCCCTGAGATCATGGAAAGATACGCGGAGAAGGACCCGCGCATCCGCACCCTACATAAGAAAAATGGCGGGGTGTCCTCAGCACGCAACAAGGGGCTGGAACAGGCAAAAGGCGAATATGTGTGCTTTGTGGATGCGGACGATGTGGTGGCTTCGTGTTATCTGGAATGGCTTTGCCGGGCAATACAAGAAAGCAGGCTTCCTCTTGCAATTTGCAAACAGGTGGATTTTGAGGAGAAAGAGACGGATCCATTCTGTGACCTTCCGACAGAAATGCCTGCGCTGAAAACACATAAAATTGAAAATTATACATTTTGGGATGAAAATGTGTGTACCCGGTGCGTTCGAGGAATGATGAGAGCGGATTTGGTTCGAGATATTCGATATGACGAACAGATTGCTATCGGAGAAGATGCTCTATTTATGGTGCAGGCCTTGCTGCGGACGAAGGGGTACGTTTGTGTGCCCTGTGCACTTTATGCCTATTATATCCGGCCGGATTCAGCGATTCATCAGAGCGACTTTTCACCAAAACAATACAGCGAAATAACTACTTGGGAAAAAATTTGTGCCTTGGTGGAAAGACAGCCGGGCAGTATGAGCCGTACAGCGGAGGAGCGGTTCGTGGTGGCCTGCGCCCATGTATATTACCGGATGGCGGGCAGCGACCATGCCGATCCGGAGCTGCAAGCCAAGATCGTGCGGATGGCGCGAGAGCACTGGCGGGCGGCCTTGCGAGTCCCGAACAGCAAGAAGCGTGAAAAGAGCAAGCTCTGGATGCTGATCTGCTGCCCGGCGGCGGGACGCTGGATGTGGAGGCTGGGAAAAAGCTGAAACAGGGATGAGCCGGAGCATCTTGAGAAACGAAGTGGTTTTGTCTTGATTTATGTCGGAAATGTTATATAATAAAACAGTATACAAGACACAGAAGGAGGATTTCCATGGAACGCACCTATATCAATGAGGTACAAAAGGAAATTGGTAGCACGGTCAAGGTGCAGGGCTTTATCGAGAACCTGCGCAACAGCAAATATATGGCCTTCATCGTGCTGAAGGATATTACCGGCAAACTTCAGATCACCGTCGAGAAGGAAGACCACCCCGAGCTGGTGGACACCATCGACAAGCTGACCCCGGACTCTGTCATCACCGTCACCGGCAAGGTGATGGAGAACGACTACGTCAAGATGGGCGGCATCGAGATGATCCCCGAGGCCATCGAGATCGAGAGCATCGCCAACGCGCTGCCCATCGTCCGCAAGGAGATCGCCGCCACCAAGAAGAAGAAGGCTGTGGAGCGTTCCAGCATCGACCAGCGCATCGACTACCGCTGGATCGACCTGCGCACCGATGAAAACCAGCTGATGTTCAAAGCACAGAGCTGCTTCGTCAACGCCATGCGTCAGTTCCTGCTCGAGCGCAGCTTCATCGAGATCCACACCCCGAAGCTCATCGCTGCTGCCAGCGAGAGCGGCTCTGAGGTGTTCAAGGTGGACTACTTCGACCGCAACGCCTATCTGGGCCAGAGCCCTCAGTTCTATAAGCAGATGGCCATGGCCGCCGGCTTCGAGCGCATCTTTGAGACCGGCCCCGTCTTCCGCGCGGAGAAGAGCTACACCAATAAGCACTCCACCGAGTTCTCCGGCTTTGACCTTGAGTTCAGCTACATCACCTCTTACAAGGACGTCATGAAGATGGAGGAAGAGCTTCTGACTGCCGGTCTGAAGGCCGTCAAGGAGCAGTACGGCGAGCAGATCAAGGAGCTGTTTGGTCTGGAAGTCGTCGTCCCCACCATGCCGTTCCCCGTGGTCAAGCTGGCCGACCTGTACAAGGGTCTGGAAGAGGAGTTCGGCTACACTGTCGATGAGAGCGAGAAGGGCGACCTGACCACCGAGGCCGAGCGCTTGAGCTACGACTGGGTCAAGAAGCACTACGGCCACGAGTTCCTGTTCATCACCGACTACTCCGCCGAGAAGCGTGCTTTCTACCATATGCGCGACGAGAACGGCGTGCCGCAGGGCTACGACCTCATCTGGCGCGGCGTGGAGATCACCACCGGCGCACAGCGTGAGCATCGCTACGATGTGCTGAAGAAGCAGGCAGAGGAGAAGGGCCTGGCCGATGACGTCAAGTTCTATCTGGAGTTCTTCCAGTACGGCTGCCCCCCGCACGGCGGCTTCGGTCTGGGCATCGACCGTCTGACCATGCTGCTCTGCGGCCAGTCTATCAAGGACGCCGAGTTCCTGTTCCGCGGCCCCAACCGTCTGACTCCGTAAGGAATGAAACCTCTCCGTCAATGCTTCGCATTGCCACCTCTCCTATCGAGGAGAGGCCTTGGCATTTCGCAAAGCTTTGTCTCTTTGCCAGAGGCTCCCCTCGGTAGGGGCAACAACGACGACCGCCGCCAGTGGCGGAAACAGGGAGTCGTTGTTGGGGCAGCGGCCAGTAAGACGCGCGCAATGCGCAGCGGATGCTGGTGCCGCAACCCGGCCTTGTCGAGCGATAGCGAGACTGAGAGGTTATGACCTATAACAAAAGCCAGCGCACATTTCTCGTGCGCTGGCTTTTCTGCATTTTACAGCTTACTGGATGCCGGTGACCTTGTAGTCCTGTGCCTCGACGGCGTTCTTGAGTACGTCGTCGGCGACCTCGGCGTTCAGGGTGACGATGGCGGTGCCGGCCTCGTGGCTCACGACAGCCTCATCCACCTCGGGCAGGGCTTCCAGAGCCTTCTTCACGCGGGCTTCGCAGTGGCCGCACATCATGCCCTCCACTTTCAGGGTCTTCATGGTATTATCCTCCGTTTTGACTTCGGGCGCTTCGGCGTCCGATTTTTGTTATTTTCAGCCGCAGACTGCACCGGGGCAGCAGCGGAGAAGCGGTTTTGTGGTCGTGCCTGGTGCTGTGCAAATCGAACAGGTTCAGCCGCAGGGCGTTGCTCACGACGCAGAAGCTGGACAGGCTCATGGCAGCTGCGCCGAACATGGGGTTCAGCGTCAGGCCGAAGGGGATGAACGCACCGGCTGCCAGCGGAATGCCGATGGTATTGTAGATGAAGGCCCAGAACAGGTTCTCGTGGATGTTCCGCAGGGTGGCGCGGCTGAGGCGGATGGCCGCAGGCACGTCCGAGAGCTTCGAGTTCATCAGCACGACGTCGGCGGCGTCAATGGCCACGTCGGTGCCTGCGCCGATGGCAATGCCGGTGTCGGCACGGGTGAGGGCGGGAGCGTCGTTGATGCCGTCACCCACCATGGCCACCTTGCCGCTGGCCTGCAGCTGGCGGATGACGGCCTCCTTGCCGTCGGGCAGGACGCCCGCGATGACCTCGTCCACGCCCGCCTGCCTGCCGATGGCGTCGGCGGTGCGCTGGTTGTCACCGGTGAGCATCACGACTCGGATGCCCATGTTCTGCAGCTGACGGATGGCTTCGGGGCTGTCCTCCTTGATGGTGTCGGCCACGGCGATAACGCCCAGCAGACGGCCTGCGCCGCCGAAGAAGAGGGGAGTCTTGCCCTCAGAGGCCAGCTTTTCAGCCTGCTGTGCCAGTGCGGCGGGCAGGGTGAGCTTGGTCTGGATGAAGGCGGCATTGCCGGCATAGATGTCCATGCCATCCAGCTTGGCCGCCAGACCATTGCCCGGCAGGGCTGCGAAGTCAGTGACTTCCGGGGGAGTGATGGCCTTTGCCTCGGCGTCGGCCAGAACAGCCTTTGCCAGAGGATGCTCGCTGCGGCTTTCCAGCGCTGCGGCCAGCGTCAGAAGCTCCGTCTCGGAGACACCCTCAGCGGGCAGCAGGTCGGTGACGCGGGGTGCGCCCTCGGTGATGGTGCCGGTCTTGTCCAGCGCCACGATCTGGGTGCGGCCTGCGGCTTCCAGCGAGGCGGCAGTCTTGAAGAGGATGCCGTTTTTTGCGCCGAGACCATTGCCGACCATAATAGCCACAGGTGTTGCAAGGCCCAGTGCGCAGGGGCAGCTGATGACCAGAACGGAGATGCCGCGTGCCAGCGCATAGCCCAGCTCATGGCCCAGCAGCAGCCAGACGATGGTGGTGACAACGGCGATGGAGATGACCGCCGGGACGAAGAAGCCCGACACGGTGTCAGCGATTTTTGCGATAGGAGCTTTGGTGGCGGCGGCATCGCTGACCATCTTGATGATCTGAGCCAGCGTGGTATCCTCGCCCACGCGGGTAGCCTCACAGCGGAGGAAGCCCGATTGATTGGTGGTGGCGGCGCTGACTTTGTCGCCGACGGCCTTGTCCACCGGCATGCTCTCGCCGGTCAGGGCGCTCTCGTTGACTGCGCTGGTGCCTTCCAGCACCACGCCGTCCACCGGGATATTCTCGCCGGGGCGGACCACAAAGACGTCGCCCTTCTGCACGTCGGCGATGGCCACGGTCACTTCCGCTCCGTCCCGCACCAGCGTGGCGGTCTTGGGGGCCAGCTTCATCAGGCTTTTCAGCGCGTCGGTGGTCTTGCCCTTGCTGTATGCTTCCAGCGTTTTGCCCACTGTGATCAGGGTCAGGATCATGGCGGCAGACTCAAAGTAGAACTCCATCATATAGTGCATGACGAGCTCGTCGTTTCCGTCCACCTGAGCGCGGGTCATGGCGAACAGGGCGTAAGTGCTCCACACGAAGCTTTCCATGGAGCCGAGGGCCACCAGCGTATCCATGTTGGGTGCGCCGTGGATGAGGCCCTTGAAGCCGTTAATGAAGAACTTCTGGTTGATGACCATGACGATGCCCGCCAGCAGCAGCTGGACAAGGCCCATGGCGACGTGGTTGCCGTCGAACCAGTGGGACAGAGGCCAGCCCCACATCATGTGGCCCATAGAAAAGTACATCAGCACCAGCAGGAAGCCCAGCGAGGCGATGAGACGGCGCTTGAGCTTCGGTGTCTCGCGGTCAGCCAGTGCATCGAGGTCGGCGCTGGGGTCCGAAGCTTTACTGGCAGAGGCATTCTTCGGGCTTGCGCCATAGCCTGCCTCCTGCACAGCCGAGAGGATGGCGGCAGGGGAGGCTGTGCCTTCCACGCCCATGGAGTTTGTCAGAAGGCTCACCGAGCAGCTCGTGACGCCCGGCACCTTCTTCACGGCCTTTTCCACCCGGGCAGAGCAGGCCGCGCAGCTCATGCCCGTGACATTGTATTGTTCCATTGCGGATTCCTTTCCCTCTTATAGGATGCCCGGAACGGGGTCATTTCATGAGCCGGGGCAGCAGCTGCAGCAGTTCGTCCAGCTTCTGCGTCTCGCCGGCTTTCAAATCGTCGGCCACGCAAGTGCGGATGTGCTGGCCCAGCAGCTCTTTGGAAAAGCCGTTCAGTGCAGCGTTCACCGCGGCCACCTGCACCAGAATATCGGCGCAGTAGACGTCCTTGTCCAGCATCGCGCGGATGCCGCGCACCTGGCCCTCAATGCGGCTCAGCCGGTTGGCAAGGGCGCGGTACTCCTCAGGGTACGGTCCTTGTGGCGGCAGCAGGAGGGGCAGGGCCCTTTCGGCAGGCTCAGCGGCACAGCAGGGCTTTTTTTCAGCATCAGTCATAGCAGATAACTCCTTTCCGGGTGTATCGGTGTGAAGAGAAAATGTACCCTGTGGGGGTAAATCTCCCGACACTCTGATTTTACCACTTGGGGGTATCTGTTTCAAGTGGGTAGGAAATGCTAACTGTGAAAAATTTGTGAAAATAAAAGCCCCGAAATGCAGAAACGGAGCCTCCCGGTGAAGGAAAGCTCCGTTTCTGTTTAGGATAGGAAAGAGAATGTCATAAATAGGGGAGAGGGTCACAGATTGGTGTAACCCATCAGATAGCGGTCCACCTCGGCGGCGCAGTCGCGGCCCTCCCGCAGGCCCCAGACCACGAGGCTCTGGCCCCGGCGCATATCGCCGCAGACAAAGACTTTGTCTACATTGGTGCGGAAGCCGTGGTCGGCCACATTGCCCCGGGCGTTCCGCTCCACGCCGAACGCCTCGGCCACATAGTCCTCGCAGCCCACGAAACCGGCGGCGATAAAGGCCAGCTGGCAGTCGTAGGTGAACTCTTCGCCGGTGGGTACCATGCTGGTACGGCCGGTGTCGGGGTCACGCTGGGGCTTGAGATAGGAGATGACCGCGCCGGTCAGGTTGCCGGCGTCGTCCTTCAGAAACTCTTTGACGGTGGTCTGGTAGACGCGGGGGTCTTTGCCGAACTTGGCGAGGCACTCGGTCTGGCCGTAGTCCACCTTCAGCACCTTGGGCCACTCGGGCCAGGGGTTATTCGCGGCCCGTTCTTTCGGGGGCTGGGGCATCATTTCCAGTGCCACGAGGTCGGTGCAGCCCTGCCGCAGGGCGGTACCCTGACAGTCGTTGCCGGTGTCGCCGCCGCCGATGACGAGGACATTCCTGCCTGCCGCGTTGATGGCCCTGCCGTCGGCAAACTTGCTGTCCAGCAGACTCCTGGTCACGCTGGTAAGGTAGTCCACTGCGAGGTACACGCCCTTCGCGTCGCGGCCGGGGACGTTCAAATCGCGGGCTTTCTTGGCACCGCAGCAGAGCACGATGGCGTCATAGCTGTTCAAAATCTCAGCGGCATCCACAGCCCCGCCCACATCCATGTTGGTGCGGAACTCGACGCCCTCAGCCTGCATAATTTTGATGCGGCGCTCGATGACGGATTTGTCCAGCTTCATGTTGGGGATGCCGTACATCAGCAGACCGCCTACACGGTCAGCACGCTCGAAGACGGTGACGGCATGGCCCCGGATGTTGAGGTATCCGGCCACCGACAGGCCCGACGGGCCGCTGCCGATGACGGCTACGCTCTTGCCGGTGCGGGCCGGAGGCGGGGCGGCGTGGAGCCAGCCCTTGGCGTAGCCCGTCTCCACGATGGCGTGTTCGTTCTCCCGGACAGTGACGCTGCTGCCGGTGACATTGCCGCAGGTGCAGGCGGCCTCACACAGGGCAGGGCAGACCCGGCTCGTGAACTCCGGGAAACGGTTGGTGGTGCGCAGGCGGCGGAGTGCCAGCTCCCACTTGCCCTGATAGACCAAATCATTCCACTCGGGGATGAGGTTGTTCAGCGGGCAGCCGGAGGCCATGCCGCCGATCATCATGCCCGCCTGGCAGAAGGGGACGCCGCAGTCCATGCAGCGCGCTCCCTGGGTCTGCTGCTCTTCCCGGGAGAGCCAGATGTGAAATTCGTTAAAGTTTTCAATGCGCTCCAGCGGCGGAACATCCGTGCTGGTCTTGCGCGTGTAATCCATAAAACCAGTGAGTTTTGCCATGATGTTCCCCTCCTTACTTGTTCTTCTGCACGGCGTAGAATGCTTCGATCTGCGCCTGCTCGCCGTCGAGTCCGCGCTCTTCCATGGAGGCGATGACCCGCAGCATATGGTCGTAATCGTAGGGAGGACTTTCTTAAATTTGGGCAGGAACTCGCCGAAGTTGTCGAGGATTTCCTTGCCGCGCGGGCGAGCCGGTCAGCTCGACGTGCTCCCGGATGAGCTCTTTCAGGGTGGCGACGTCGTACTTGTGCTCCACCGGCTCGAGGCTGACGGTCTCCTTGTTCACCCGCTGGTAGAAATCCCAGTTCTCATCCAGCACATAGGCGATGCCGCCGGTCATGCCGGCCGCAAAGTTCTTGCCGGTCTGGCCCAGAACGACCACCGTGCCGCCGGTCATGTACTCGCAGCCGTGGTCGCCCACGCCCTCGACGACGGCCACAGCGCCCGAGTTGCGGACGCAGAAGCGCTCACCGGCCACACCGGAAACAAAGGCTTTGCCGCTGGTGGCACCGTAGAGTGCCACGTTGCCGATGATGATGTTCTCCTCGGGCTTGAAGGTGATGCCCTCGGGCGGGCGGACGACGAGCTTGCCGCCGGAGAGGCCCTTGCCCATGTAGTCGTTGCAGTCGCCGGTCAGTCCCAGCGTCAGGCCCTGGGGGATGAACGCGCCAAAGCTCTGGCCGCCTGCACCGGTGCAGTGGACGGTGTAGACGTCATCGGGCAGGTCGCTGCCGTACTTGCGGGTGATCTCGCTGCCGAAGATGGCACCAAAGGCGCGGTCGGTGTTGGAGACATCCAGCTTCACGCTCTGAGGGGTCTTGCTGCTGAGCTTGAATTTCTTCATCAGCACCTTCATGTCCAGAGTGTCTTCCAGATGGAAGTCGTAGGTGTCTTCCTTCTGGAAGTGGACATTGCTGTTGACGATGGCGGGGTTGTGCAGGATGCAGTCGAGGTCCATCTTGGACATCCGGCTGTCGGCAGTGGCAGACTTGACATGGAGCAGGTCGGTGCGGCCCACCAGCTCGTCGATGGTACGGATGCCCAGCTTTGCCATGTATTCGCGCAGCTCCTGCGCCACGAAGGTCAGGTAGTTGATGATATACTCGGGCTTGCCGCGGAAGTGCTTGCGCAGCTCGGGGTTCTGGGTGCAGATGCCCATGGGGCAGGTGTCGAGGTTGCAGACACGCATCATGACGCAGCCCATGGTCATCAGCAGAGAGGTGCCGAAGCCGAACTCCTCAGCGCCCAGCATACAGCTGATGGCCACATCGCGGCCGGAGAGCAGCTTGGAATCGCTCTCGATGCGCACACGGGTGCGCAGGCCGTTGAGGATAAGGGTCTGGTGGGTCTCGGCGATGCCAAGCTCCCAGGGCAGACCGGCATCTTTGATGGAGTTGCGGGGCGCTGCGCCCGTGCCGCCGTCGTAGCCGGAAACAAGGATGACCTGTGCGCCGCCCTTGGCGACACCGGCAGCGATCGTGCCGACGCCGGCCTCACTGACCAGCTTGACGTTGATGTTGGCGTGGTGGTTGGCATTCTTGAGGTCGTAGATAAGCTCTGCAAGGTCTTCGATGGAGTAGATGTCGTGGTGCGGCGGGGAGAGATGAGGCCGACACCCGTAGTGCTGTGACGGGTCTTGGCGATCCACGGGTACACTTTTGCGCCGGGCAGATTGCCGCCCTCGCCGGGCTTTGCGCCCTGTGCCAGTTTGATTTGGATCTCCTCTGCCGAGACAAGATACTTGCTGGTGACGCCGAAGCGGGCGGAAGCCACCTGCTTTATCTTGGAATTGCTCTCGCTGTGGTAGCGCTCTTCGGGCTCACCGCCCTCGCCGGTGTTGCTCCGGCCGCCGAGGCGGTTCAGTGCGATGGCGATGGTCTCGTGGGCCTCGCTGCTCAGTGCGCCGTAGCTCATGGCAGCGGCCTTGAACCGCTTGACGATGGAGCTCACCGGCTCTACCTCGTCCAGCGGGATGCCGCCGTCGGGGCATAGTTGAAGTCCAGCAGACTGCGCAGATGGACGCCGTTCTGGCCCATGTTGTCCACGGTGTGGGTGAACTGCTTGAAGGTGTCGTAGTCACCGGTGAAGCAGGCTTTCTGGAACAGGTGGATGGTCTGGGGGTTGAAGAGGTGCTCTTCCTTGCCGCTGCGGAACTTGTGGGCGCCGCCGTCTTCCAGCTGCATGTTGATGTCAAGGCCCAGCGGGTCGAAGGCTGCGTTGTGCAGGGCCTCCACGTCAGCCTGAATGTCCTCGAGGCCGATGCCGCCCACACGGCTCACCGTGCCGGTGAAATACTTGTCGATGACGTCCCTGGAGATGCCGACGGCCTCGAAGATCTGGCTGCTCTGGTAGCTCTGGATGGTGGAGATGCCCATCTTGGAGGCGATCTTCACGATGCCGCCCAGCACAGCCTTGTTGTAGTCGTCCACGGCGGCGTAATAATCTTTGTCCAGCAGGCCGTCGTCGATGAGCTGGCCGATGGTCTCATGGGCCAGATAGGGGTTGACGGCACAGGCACCGTAGCCCAGCAGAGCGGCAAAGTGATGTACTTCATGAGGCTCTGCGCTCTCGAGGATGAGAGCCAGTGCGGTGCTCTTCTTGGTGCGGATGAGGTACTGGGACACGGCAGAAACCGCCAGCAGGCTGGGGATGGCCACATGGTACTCGTCAATGTCCCGGTCGGACAGGATGATGATGTTCGCACCCTCTTTATAAGCGCGGTCTACCTCCAGGAAAACGCGGTCGATGGCCTTTTCGAGGCTGGTGTTCTTGTAGTAATTGATGGAGACAGTGGAGACTTTGAAGCCCGGGACATTCATGTACTTGATACGGAGAAGGTCAGTGGACGTGAGGATGGGATTGTTGACCTTGAGCACCTTGCAGTTTTCGGGCTTGTCTTCCAGCAGGTTGCCGTGTGCGCCCACATAGACGCTGGTGGAGGTGACGATCTTCTCGCGGATGGCGTCGATGGGCGGGTTCGTCACCTGTGCAAAACGCTGCTTGAAATAATTGAAGAGCGGCGGGTGCTGGCCGCTGGGGACGGCAAGCGGGGTATCGGTACCCATTGCGCCGGAAGGCTCTGCGCCCTGACGTGCCATGGGCAGGATGAGGGTGCTGATGTCCTCATACTTGTAGCCGAACACCTTCTGCAGGCGCAGCAGGTCGTCGCCGGTGTAGCTGGGGGTTTTGATGTTGGGGATCTTGAGGTCCTTCAGCTGGACGAGGTTGCGGTCTATCCACTCGCCGTACGGCTCACGGCTGGCGTAGTATTCCTTCAGCTTCTCGTCGTCCACGACTTCGCCCTTGACGGTGTTCACCAGCAGCATCTTGCCGGGGCGGAGACGGTCTTTGACCAGAATGTTCTCCGGCTCACATGGCAGCACGCCCACCTCGGAAGAGAGGATCATCCTGCCGTCTTTGGTGATGTAGTAGCGGCTGGGGCGCAGACCGTTGCGGTCCAGCACAGCGCCCAACACGTCGCCATCGGAGAAGAGGATGGCGGCAGGGCCGTCCCAGGGTTCCAGCATGGTGGCGTAATACTGGTAGAAGTCCCGCTTTTTCTGGCTGATGTTCTTGTTGTTCTCCCAGGGCTCCGGGATGGTGATCATGACAGCCAGCGGCAGGTCCATGCCGTTCATCACCATGAACTCCAGCGCGTTGTCCAGCATGGCGGAGTCCGAGCCGGAGGTGTTGATGATGGGCAGGATCTTGTTCATGTCTTCCTTCATGATGGGGGAGGAGATGGTCTCTTCACGGGCCAGCATGGCGTCGGTGTTGCCCTTGATGGTGTTGATCTCGCCGTTGTGGAGGATGAAGCGGTTGGGGTGGGCGCGCATCCAGCTGGGGTTGGTGTTGGTGGAGAAGCGGCTGTGGACCATGCCGATGGCGGATTCATAGTCCTCGTCCTGCAGATCGAGGTAGAACTGGCGCAGGTCGTGGACGAGGAACATGCCCTTGTACACGATGGTGCGGCTGGACAGACTGGGGACATAGGTGCCGTTGCTGGCCTGCTCGAAGACCCGGCGGACGATGTAGAGCTTGCGGTCAAAGTCGATGCCCTTGCTCACCTTGGCGGGCTTTTTGATGAAGCACTGCCAGATGGCGGGCATACAGTCGCGGGCTTTCTGGCCCACGGCGTCGGGTCTACAGGCACTTCGCGCCATGCCAGAAACTCGAGGCCCTCTTTGCGGGTGACAAGCTCAAAAGCTTCATGGCCTGGGCGCGCAGATGCTCGTTCTGGGGAAGAAGAACATCCCTACGCCGTATTCGCGCTCGTTGCCAAGGCTGATGTTCAGCTCGTCGGCTACCTTGGCAAAGAAGCGGTGGCTGATCTGCAGCATGATGCCCACGCCGTCGCCGGTCTTGCCCTCGGCGTCCTTGCCGGCGCGGTGCTCAAGGCGCTCCACGATGGACAGCGCGTCGCTGACGGTCTGGTGGCTCTTGCGGCCCTTGATGTCCACGACGGCACCGATGCCGCAGGCGTCGTGCTCGAACCGGGGTCATAGAGGCCCAATGGCCCTTTTGCTCCGTGAAATTTTCCATAGACTTTCCCATCCTTTTTTTTTTTTCCGGAGAATATCCTGGCAATGCTGCGGCACATTCCGCAGAGTCCCTCTTAATGCCGGTAAAAAGAAAAGGCGTCCCAGATGGGTCGGCAAAGACTCATCTGGAACGCCCTTGTTCCGGATAACAAGAATATTATACAAAGGTGCTGAAAAAGATTCAAGTGACAGCTGCACCAAATGTGGGTACACGGCGACGGTTCTTCTTGTGAAAAACAGACACGCAGAGTAGGAAATAGTATGCCTTTTCCGGCTCAGTGCCGGCCCAGACAGGCGGCAAGATCGTCCTCCGGCGTGGTGATGGGCCGGAGGTCATACTTCTCCTGCAAAACAGCGGCCACCCCGGGGGAGAGGAAGGCGGGCAGGGTGGGGCCGAGACGGATGCCCCGGATGCCCAGCGCCAGCAGGGCCATCAGCACACAGACTGCCTTCTGCTCGAACCAGCAGAGGATGATGGAGAGGGCAGCTCGTTGACCGAGCAGTCAAAAGCTTCGGCCAGACCCAGCGCGATACGGATGGCACTGTAGGCGTCGTTGCACTGGCCCACGTCGAGGATGCGGGGCAGACCCGCCACCGTACCCAGCGGCAGGTCGTTGAGCCGGAACTTGCCGCAGGCCAGCGTCAGGATGACGGTGTCGGGCGGGGTCAGCTTGGCAAAATCCGTGTAGTACCGGCGGGAGGGCGGGTGCCGTCGCAGCCGCCGATGAGGAAAAAGTGCCGGATGGCACCCTCGTGGACGGCTTGGACGATCTCCTCCGCATGGCTCAGTACGGCATGGTGGGCAAAGCCGGTGGCGACCACACTGCCGCCGTTCATGCCCGGATGAGGGTGTCCTCCGGGTAGCCGCCCAGCTCAAGCGCCTTGGCGATGACCGGCGAAAAATCCCGGTCCTCCCCGATGTGGGTGACGCCGGGATAGGAGACGACAGAGGTGGTGAATACCCGGTCGGCATAGCTGGGCCGGAGGGGCATGATGCAGTTGGTGGTGAAGAGCACCGGTGCAGGGATGTCCTCAAACTCCCGCTGCTGGTTCTGCCATGCGGTGCCAAAGTTGCCTTTCAGATGAGGAAAGCGCTTTTTCAGCTCCGGGTAGCCGTGGGCAGGCAGCATCTCGGAGTGGGTGTAGACATTGATGCCCTTGCCCTCGGTCTGCTCCAACAGGCACTTGGCGTCGTAGAGGTCGTGGCCGGAGATGACGATGAAAGGCCCTTTCTCGATGGTCAGGGACACCTCCACCGGCTCCGGGTCGCCAAACGCGCCGGTGTTGGCCTTGTCCAGCTCAGCCATGACCCGGTAGGCCATCCGCCCGGTGTCCTCCACCAGCTGGAAGAGCTTGTCCTTGTCCCGCTCCTGTGCGATGGCCCGCAGCGCCGTGCAGAAAAACAGGTCGATCTCGCCATCGGTATAGCCCAGCACCCGCGCGTGGTAGGAGTAAGCTGCCATGCCGCGCAGCCCAAAGAGGACAAAGGAGCACAGGCTCTTCCGGTCGGGGTCCGGCTCCTGCCACAGCTTCTGCATATCGTAGTCGGACACTGGTGCAGGTGCAGGGCTGGCCGAGGCAAAGGCTTCCTGCTTGGCCTTCCAGACCTTATCGGTCAGCTGCGCCACCGTCTGGGGGTCGAAATCAACATTGGTGATGGTGGTGAACAATCCTTCCGTCAGCAGGAGTGCCTGCGGGGGCTGGATGGGTCTGCCGATGTCCAGCAGCAGGGTGGCAAAGCCGATGAGTGCCCCGGTGAGCTTGTCCTGCGCGTCGGCTGTCTCGGCTGATTTGCCGCAGACACCCGCTTTTCCGGTGCAGGCCGTGCAGTTTGCCGCCTGCTCGCATTGATAACAGAACATCATTTCGTCCATGCAAAACCTCTTTTCGTTTGATGAAAGGAGTATGAGCGGGGCGGCAGACGGTTATGCAGGCAGGCGGGGCAAACCAAAAAAAGCCGCACCCTCGCGGATGCGGCCCTTGCAGATCAGGAAAAGCTTAGTAGGTGATGCCCTGAGCCATCATGGCAGTAGCGACCTTCAGGAAGCCAGCGCAGTTTGCACCGACCATCAGGTTGCCCTCGGAGCCAGCGGCCACGGATGCATCGTAGGAAGCGTGGAAGATGCCCTCCATGATGCCCTTCAGCTTTGCATCGACCTCTTCGAAGCTCCAGCTCAGACGCTCGGAGTTCTGGCTCATCTCCAGACCGGAGGTAGCCACGCCGCCGGCGTTGGAAGCCTTTGCGGGTCCGTACAGGATGCCGTTGGACAGGTAGACCTCGATGGCCTCGGGAGTGCTGGGCATGTTAGCGCCCTCGCAGACCACGGTGCAGCCGCCCTTCACCAGAGCCTCTGCGGACTCCTTGTTGATCTCGTTCTGGGTAGCGCAGGGCAGGGCGATGTCGCAGGGGACAGTCCAGACCTTGGTGCAGTCAGCAACGTAGGTTGCATCCTTGTGGGTCTCAGCATATTCCTTGATACGGCCACGGCGGACTTCCTTCAGATCCTTGACGTAAGCCAGGTCGATGCCGTTGGGGTCGTAGACATAGCCGTTGGAGTCGGACATGGTGATGACCTTGGCACCCAGCTGGGTAGCCTTCTCACAGGCGTAGATAGCGACATTGCCGGAGCCGGAGATGACCACGGTCTTGCCCTCGAAGCTGTCGTTGCGCATGCACTTCAGAGCCTCAGCGGTGAAGTAGCACAGGCCGTAGCCGGTAGCCTCAGTACGGGCCAGAGAACCGCCGAAGGTCAGGCCCTTGCCGGTGAGCATACCGCCCTGGAAGCTGTTGGTCAGACGCTTGTACTGGCCGAACATATAGCCGACCTCGCGGCCGCCGACGCCAATATCACCGGCGGGGCAGTCCACGAACTGGCCGATGTGGCGGTACAGCTCGGTCATGAAGCTCTGGCAGAAGCGCATGACTTCCATGTCGCTCTTGCCGTGGGGTCGAAGTCGGAGCCGCCCTTGCCGCCGCCCATGGGCAGGGTGGTCAGGCTGTTCTTGAAGGTCTGCTCGAAGCCGAGGAACTTCAGGATGCCCTGATTGACAGAAGGATGGAAGCGCAGGCCGCCCTTGTAGGGGCCGATGGCGCTGTTGAACTGGACGCGGTAGCCGCGGTTCACCTGGACCTTGCCCTGGTCATCGACCCAAGGCACACGGAAGGTGATGATGCGCTCAGGCTCGACCAGACGCTCGATGAGGGCGGCCTTCTCGTACTCGGGATGCTTCTCCACGACGGGCTGGATGCTCTCCAGAACCTCGCGGACAGCCTGCAGGAATTCGGACTCGTTGGCATTGCGCTTTTCCAGGCCCTCGTAGACACGCTTCAGATATTCATTCGTCAGCATAATGATATACTCCTTTTCCCTTAACTCTATTGTGTGGAGGCTTCGGCTTTCCCGTTTCCCACGGCGGGTGCGATAAGCCTCTGACCACTTTGCTATTATAAAGCTTTATCTGCCGATTTACAAGATGGCCCGCCCCGCAAAAAACCGGAAAATCTTTCAAAATACAATGGAAAAGATGAATGCACTTCACGAAAAAGACGGGACACATCAAAAAATTGCGATAAAACCTGCTTTTGTAAAGAAACAAAAAATCCCTGCACCGGCCCGGAACAGGCAGTGCAGGGAGGAAAAGTCTTACTTCAGCAGCTTCTCGCAGGCGTCAGCGGCACCCTCGAGGAACTGTCCGCCGTAGGTCTCGATCATGCCGGCGTCGGACAGCGCAGCCAGCTGCGGGTCGATGGGGCATTTGGCCAGAACGGGCAGGTGATGCTTTGCGGCCACCTCGTCCACATGGCTGTCGCCGAACACGTTGATGTGCTTGCCGCAGTCGGGGCAGACGATATAGCTCATGTTCTCGACGATGCCCAGCATCGGCACCTTCATCATCTCGGCCATGTTCACGGCCTTGGCCACGATCATGCTCACCAGCTCCTGCGGGCTTGCCACGACAACGATGCCGTCCACAGGCAGACTCTGGAAGACGGTCAGGGGGACGTCACCGGTTCCCGGAGGCATATCCACGAACAGGAAATCGACGTCTTTCCAGACCACATCGGTCCAGAACTGCTTGACCGCACCGGCGATGACGGGGCCGCGCCAGACGACGGGGTCTTCCTCGTTCTCCACCAGCAGGTTGATGCTCATCACGTCGATGCCCATCCGGCTCTGGATGGGCCAGCAGCCCTTGTCGTCAGCCATGGCACGGCCATGGATGCCGAACAGCTTGGGGATGGACGGGCCGGTGATGTCGGCGTCGAGGATGCCGCAGTGGTAGCCGCGGCGTGCCATTGCACAGGCCAGCAGGGCGCTGGTCATGCTCTTGCCGACGCCGCCCTTGCCGGATACGACGCCGATGACCTTCTTGACGCTGCTATTGGGGTTGGGTGCGTCATGCTGGGGCGCAGCATTGCGGGAAGAACACGCTGCCCCGCAGTTGGAGCAGTCATGGGTACATTCTTCGCTCATTGTCTCGTTGCGCACGGCCGTGGTACCGGGGTGCGCTTCCTCCTTGCATTCTTAGATCCGGTCTGGCGGAACATTCCCGCCAGATACAATATATATCATATCATAAAACTGGGAAAGAAACAACCCACGGCCCCGCTCATATTTCCCAGAGCAGTTTACATATTTATAAAAGATACACTGGGGAAAGGGAGGGTGCGCTGTGCGGCAGAGCTATCTGAAAAACGCAGCCCTGATGACCGGGGCGGACGTCCTGCTCCGTCTGGCGGGCATGGGGCTGCGCATCTGGCTGGCGAACTCTCTGGGCGGCGAGGGGATGGGGCTGTACCAGCTGGTGCTGGCGGTCTATTCGCTGTTCGTCACCCTGGCGACGGCGGGGGTCTCGGTGGCGGCCACCCGCCTGATGGCTGAAGAGCTGGCCCGCAGCCCGGCGGAGGCCCGGGGATGCTTCACTGTCTCCTGCTGGCGGGGGCCGGGCTGGGCGTGCTGGCGCTGGCGGCGCAGTTCGGGCTGGCGGGCCTCGCCGCAAAATGGTGGCTGGGCGATGTCCGGGCAGCGGGGCGCTGCGTGTCTCGTCGCTGGGCCTGCCGTGGATGGCGGTGTCGTCGGTACTGCGGGGCTTTTTCATCGCCCGGCGGCAGGTGGAGCCAAACGTCCTGAGCCAGCTGGCCGAGCAGACCGTCCGCATCGGCATCGTCTACTTTGCGCTGGAGCGGGCCGACGTCCTCGGCTGGGACGTTGGCGGGCGCTGCACGGCAGTGCTGGGGGCAACGGCGGTCAGCGAGGCCGTCAGCACTGGGCTGATGGCACTTTTTTACCGCAAAGAGGCCCGCCGCTGCTTCGGTGCGTGGCCTGCCTGCCGCCCGCAGGAGCCGGGAAAGCGCCTCTGGGACATCCTCTGGCCGGTGGAGGGAGGACGTTGTCTCGCCAGCGCTCTCCACACCGCGGAGAATATGCTGGTGCCGGCCTGCCTGGCAGTCTATCTGCAGTTTTCCGGCGGGCGTGCCGAAGCCGTGGCCCAGTACGGCAACCTCAAAGGGATGGCCCTGCCTCTGCTGACCTTTCCTTCGGACTGCTGGGGAGCCTTTCCGTCCTGCTGATGCCCGAGATCACTCAGGCCCACCTCCGGGGCCAGAACGGGCGGCTGGCGGCTCTCATCGACAGGATGCTCCGGCTCACCGGCTATTTCTCGGCGCTGGCAGGAGCGGCGTTCTGGGTGTGGGGTCGGCCGCTGGCCGAAGCCCTCTACGGCAGTGCCGAGGCGGGCAGCTACCTCGTCATCCTCGGCCCGGCCATGCCGCTGATGTATCTCGAGAGCATGGTGGACGGTGCCATGAAGGGGGTAGGAGAACAGAAAGCCGTTTTCCGCTACAGCATGTGGGACTCCTGTCTCCGCATTGTGGGCGTGCTGCTCCTGCTGCCCCGCTTCGGGATGAAGGGCTTTCTTTTTGTGATCTTGCTGTCCAGCTTCTACACCTGCACCGCCAACACGGGGCGGCTGCTGTCCAGCTGCGGCCTGCGGCTGCAACTCTGGCGGTGGCTGGGCGCACCGGGCTTTGCGGGAGCCGTCAGCGCCGGGGCCGGGCTGACCCTGCGGCATCTTTTAGCGGACTGGCTCACCGGCGGAGTCCTCTTGCAGCTGGCGGCGATAGCGCTGGGCGGCGCGGGGATGGCAGTGGTCTGCTTTGCGGCGGCGTGGCCGCTGGGCCTCGGCGAAGAGCTGCGGGCCGTGGCGGCAGGGGAAAGGCGGCATAAGAAAAATGTCCAAAAGTGAAATAGCTGGACACGGGGAAGAGAATCGAGTATAATACTAAAGATATTATGGGGTGATAGGCCCTTGAAATAAAAAACGGCAGCTGACATCTTCGGATGCCGGCCCCAATGAAAAAGAGGATATTCTGTGAAGGAAAAGAAAACAAATCTGCTGCAGGTACTGGCCCGCCGGGCTCTGCTGGTGGCGCTGGACGGAGCCATCGTAGCCTTCAGCTTTTATTTCGCCCTGCTGCTGCGCGCAGACGGTGCTGTCGAGGCCTCCTGGTGGCCCCACAACCGCGCCCTGCTCTACGCGAATCTGCCCTGGATCGTGGCGGTCTACCTGCTCAGCTTTCTGGCCGGGCGGCTCTACACCATCCTTTGGAAGTACGCCGGGGAGCGTGACCTCATCCGTCTGGCCGGGATGATCGCCGTCCCGACGGGCATCGTCTATCTGGTCAACCGCTGCTTCATCCACGGTGTGCTCTTCAACTCGGCCAACGCCATGGCGGCGGTGCTCATTTTCCTGTTCATCGGCGGGAGCCGTCTGGCCTGGCGGCTCTTCCTGAACCACCCGCTGGGCGAGCGTCTGCGCGGCAACACCAGCAAGGACCCCAACCGCCCCGTCATGATCGTGGGTGCGGGCGAGGCCGGTGCGTGGGCCATCAATGTCTGCAAGACCAACACCAGCTACGGCCATGTCATCGTAGCCGTGGATGATGACCCCAACAAGCTGGGCCAGACCATCCATGGTGTCCCGGTGCGCGGCACACTGGAAGAAATTCCTGACCTATGTACCCGCTACAACATCCATACCATCATCGTGGCGATCCCGACCCTGAAGGGAAACCGCCTGAACCACGTCATCGACCTCTGCGTTTCCACCCACTGCGCCGTGCAGATGCTCAGCGACCCCAGCTGGTGGGTGCAGGCACACCTCAGCAGGGTGCGTTCCGTGAGCTGAACACCGCCGATTTCCTCTCCCGTGAGGAAGTCACACTGGACACGGAGAAAATTTCCGGCTACCTCACCGGCAAGACCGTTCTGGTGACGGGCGGCGGCGGCAGCATCGGCAGCGAGCTCTGCCGTCAGGTCATGCGCTTCAAGCCTGCAAAACTGCTTATCTTCGATATTTATGAGAATTGTGCCTATGAACTGCTGATGGAACTGCAGCAGAAGTATGGCCGTGATGTGCCGGTCACGGTGCTGGTCGGCTCCATCCGGGACAAGGCCCGTCTGGACGAGGTATTTGAGACGTACCACCCGACGGTGGTGTTCCATGCCGCCGCCCACAAGCATGTCCCGCTGATGGAGATCAGCCCCGCCGAGGCCGTCAAGAACAATGTCTTTGGCACTAAGAACCTGCTCACCAGTGCCAGTGAACACGGCGTGGAGCGGCTGGTGCAGCTGTCCACCGATAAGGCCGTCAACCCCACCAGCGTCATGGGCTGCACCAAGCGCCTGTGTGAGATGCTTATCCAGACCTTCGCAGGCAACACCGACATGAAGTGCGTCGCCGTCCGCTTCGGCAATGTGCTGGGCAGCCACGGCAGCGTCATCCCGCTGTTTGAGGCGCAGATCAAAAAGGGCGGCCCGTCACCCTCACCGATGCCAACATCGAGCGCTACTTTATGACCATCCCGGAGGCGGCACAGCTGGTGCTGCAGGCCGGTGCGCTGGCCGAGAGCGGCAGCATCTATGTGCTGGACATGGGCGAGCCGGTCAAGATCATGGACCTTGCAAAACAGCTCATCCGCTTCTACGGCTATGAGCCGGGCGTGAACATGGATATTAAGATCGTGGGTCTGCGCCCCGGCGAAAAACTCTACGAAGAGCTGATGATGGACGAGGAGCAGGACAAGATGCGCCGCACCGTCCACAATAAGATCTTCGTGGCTCCGCCCCGGAACATCGACCTGGGCGAGTTCTACCAGCAGCTTCAGGAGCTGGCCGTCGCCGCCGAGCACAACGACGACAGCGTGGTGGAGCAGTTGGCCAAAATGGTGCCTACCTTTACCCCCACCCGCGAGAACCTCAAGCTGTAAAACCGCTGGCTGCACGGCACCTTTGCTGTGTAAAAATATATGAGAGGGATGTACAATCATGGAAAAGAAACCGTTTTGACTGAGTCGATGGCTCAGGACATCATTCAGGACGTACCCACCCCCTTCCACGTCTATGACGAGAAGGGCATTCGCGAGAACGCCCGCCGCATCAACAAGGCATTCAGCTGGAACAAGGGCTTCCGCGAGTATTTTGCGGTCAAGGCTCTGCCGAACCCCGTCATCCTCCAGATCCTGAAGGAAGAGGGCTGCGGCGTGGACTGCTCCTCTCTGACCGAGCTGATGCTCAGCGAAGTGTGCGGCTTTAGCGGCAGCGACATCATGTTCTCCTCCAACCAGACCCCTGTGGAGGACATGAAGAAGGCTTACGAGCTGGGCGCTTATATCAACCTCGATGACGCCACGATGGTGGACTTCCTCGACCGCGTGGCCGGTGTGCCGGAGAACATCTTCTGCCGCTACAATCCGGGCGGCACCTTCCAGCTGGGCGAGAGCAAAGGGGCTTCCAGGTCATGGACAAGCCCGGCGACGCCAAGTACGGCATGACCGAGGAGCAGATGATCGACAGCTACAAGAAGCTGGCTGCAAAGGGTGCCAAAACTTTGGCATCCACGCCTTCCTCGCCTCCAACACCATCTCTGACGCCTATTATCCTGAGCTGGCAGGCATCCTTTTCCAGCTGGCTGTCCGCGTCCAGAAGGCCACCGGCGTGCATATCGCCTACATCAACCTGTCCGGCGGTGTCGGCATCCCGTACCGCCCCGAGCAGACTGAAAACGACATCATGGCCATCGGCGAGGGCGTCCGCAAGAGTTTGAAGAAATTCTCGTCCCCGCCGGCATGGGCGATGTCTCCATCTTCACCGAGATGGGCCGCTTCACCACCGGCCCCTACGGCGCTCTGGTAGCTACTGCCATCCACGAGAAGCACATCTATAAGGAATACATCGGTCTGGATGCCTGTGCGGCCAACCTGATGCGCCCCGCCATGTACGGCGCTTACCACCACATCACCGTGCTGGGCAAGGAAGACGCACCCCACGACCACAAGTACGATGTGGTCGGCGGTCTGTGCGAGAACAACGACAAGTTTGCCATCGACCGTATGCTGCCCAAAATCGACATCGGCGACATCGTGTATATCCACGACACCGGTGCGCACGGCTCTGCCATGGGCTACAACTACAACGGCAAGCTGCGCAGCGCCGAGGTCCTGCTCTGCGAGGACGGCTCTCACCGCCTCATCCGCCGTGCCGAGACTCCCCGCGACTACTTTGCAACGCTGGACTTCCTGCCCTTCATGAAGCCGCTGCTGGGCGAGTACAACGACGACTGAGCACGCTTCTGACTCCATCAAACCAGAATAAAGCGAGGAACGACGCAGATGTTTTTTGGATTCCAACTCACCTGTGGCCTGATGCTGGTCTTTTACGGCTATTCGGTCATGAAAAATCCACGGGTCTGGGGCGACCAGGGCCGTCAGGCCGTCAAGGTCGAAAACTTCCCCGAGTACTGCCGCCAGAACGGCCTGTTTTTCCTGAAAGCTGGCTTCATTATGGCGCTCATCGGGGCGCTGGACGCGCTGGTAACGCTTTCGGGTCTGCTGTACGTCCTGCTGTACCTGTTCGGGCTGGCGTTTGCGTTCTACCCGCTGACCCGCTGGTGCAAGGAGAACGAGGGCTTCTCGTGGCCCTGGCCCCGCGTCGAGAGCGAGAAAAGCGCATCAAGAAACTGCGCCGGCAGCAGGAGGCCGAAAAGGCGGAACGAGAAGAAAAGTAAATAGCAAAAATAAGAGGTCGCTGTAAAGCAACCTCTCAGTCTCACTTCGTTCGACAGCTCCCCTACCGAGGGGCCTCTGGCGAAGAGATTGGGCTTTCTGCCATGCCAAAGCCTCCCCTCGATAGGGGAGGTGGCACGGCGAAGCCGTGACGGAGAGGTTGAACACAGCGGCCTCTTTTGTTTTCTTAAATCAAACCATTTTCTTTGCAGTAGTGGTAAATACCATCCTCAGCACAGGGACGACAGACCTCGCTGGCGATGGCTTTCAAATCGGCAGAAGCGTTGCCCATGGCGACGCTGTGACCAACAGCCTGAAACATTTCTATATCGTTGTTGCCGTCGCCGAAAGCCATTGCATCCTCGGGCGTCAGGCCGTAATAGGCCAGAACTTTCTGGATACCGGCTCCTTTTCCGCCGGAGATGGGGATGATGTCCACCGCCCTGTCCCACCAGGCAGCGATTTTTGCACCGCTCGTGCCTTTGAGAATGGCGGGCCAGTCGCTTTCGCGGCAGCCCATCAGCAACTGGAAAACTTCACCTCGGGAGACTTCATCAAACTTATCGGAAATGACCGGCGCTCGTCCGCCGATGGCGTAATATGCCGTCAAATCGTCATCCGTCCCGTTGGAGAGCAGCTGCGTCCGTCCTGCAACCGACACCGGACGGCCAAGCGCTGCGGCGTTTTGAATCAGCGTCTGCACATCCTGCGGCGGGATGGGGCTGACAAAAATATCTCCGCGACGGTCGTAGCAGTAGGAGCCGTTGTAGGTGAGAAGACATCGAACTCCACGCCGTCGAATTTCGGCACAATGAGCGGAGAACGCCCGGTGGCGATGGCCAGCAGGATGCCGTTTTGCTGTAAGCGGCGCAGAGCGTCCAGTGTCCGCTCAGTAATACGCTTTTTCTCCATGTCGATGAGGGTGCCGTCGATGTCGAAAAAGATGATGCGGGGCTTGTGCATGGTGCTGTACCTCCAATGCAAAAGAGGGAGAGACTTACCTGCGGGTCTTGCGGTCAGGATACATCAACAGCCTCCTGCCTGCTCTTGTCCAGCCCATCGAACTGCTTTACGATCTGCGGGTCTTTCAGCTTGATGACCTTGCCGGAGAGGTAGTGGAGGGTATTTTCCTCGGGGATGTCGAGGAAGCTGATACGGACGGCGCAGAGGGCTTGCGTCCGGGTGCCGGTGCGCTCATTCATCTTGCGGTTGCCGTACTTGATGTCGCCCAGCACCGGCTTGCCCAGATAGGCCAGATGGGCGCGTATCTGGTGAGTGCGGCCGGTGATGAGGCCGATGCGGCAGAGGGCGAAGGGGCCAGCTGTCCGCAGTACGTCCACATCGGTGATGATCTGCTTGCGGCACTCGTCCTGGGACTGGTGGGCGTGGATGCTCACCTTATTGTTCTTCTCGTCGTGCTCCCACCAGGCAGTGAACCGCCCGCTCTGGGGGATGCCCACCGTGATGGTGTAGTATTCCTTTTTGAGCAGGTCGGTGCGGATGATCTCGTTCATGTCCCGGAGGGCGGCGTAGCTCTTGGCCGCGATGACGAGGCCCTCAGTGCCGCGGTCGAGGCGGTTGCAGATGCCGGGCTTGAAGCGGTTCTCGCCCTGGGGGTCGTACTCGCCCTTCTGGGCCAGATACTGGGTGAAGGCGTCCACAAGGTTTGCGTCGCCGGTGCGGTCGCTGTGGCAGAGCAGATGGGTGGGCTTGTAGAGGACGGCAATGTTCTCATCCTCGTAGATGACCGTCACCTTGGGCTGGTTCTGCTGCTTTTTGGGGGCGGGCTTGTGGGCCGGCTTTGCGCCCTCGGGCGGGAAGAATTCGTCGTTGATGAAGAGCTCGATGAGGTCGCCGGCCTTGATGCGGTCTTCGGGTACACCCTTTTTGCCGTTGACTTTGATGCGCTTGTTGCGGAAGCTCTTGTATAAAAGGCTGGTAGGAAGTCACGGGTCACGCTCTGGACAAAGCGGGAGAGGCGGACACCCTCGTCGTTGGCGGTGGCAGTGTATTGTTTCATGTTCGTTTTCCTTATATAAAAGTAGCTGATACACCTATAATAATCTACTCTCCCCATGAAGTCAACGCAGAATATTTTCTGTCGGCTCTTGTCTTTTGCCGAAAATGGGGTACTATAAAAGAAACGACTACAAACAAAGGAGCGCAGCTATGGCAGGACAGAACATAAGCCACGAGGGTCACCGGCAGCGGATGCGCGCCCGGGTGGAGCAGTACGGGCTGGAAAGCCTCGCACCCCACGAGGCACTGGAATATCTGCTCTACATCACCAACGCCCGCCGGGATACCAATGGCATCGCCCACGCGTTGCTGGAGCGGTTCGGCAACTTTGCCGGTGTGCTGGAAGCCAGTGAAGAAGAACTTTGCCGTGTGCCGGGCGTCGGCCCGGCCAGCGCCCGGATGCTGCATCTCCTGCCCGAGGTGAGCCGGTACTACGAGCACAGCCGCACCAGCACCGAAGGTGCATTGACGACTACTGAGCGGCTGGCGGCTTACCTGAAACCCCGCTTCGCCGGGGCAAAACAGGAGAAAGCCCTGCTCCTTTCACTGGACAGCCGCAGCCGGGTAAAGAGCGTGTATTGGCTCAAAGAGGGGAACGCCCGGATGGTGAGTCTCGAGGTGAAGGATGTCGTCTCGGCAGCGCTCCGGGGCGGGACAGAAAGCGTCGTGCTCTGCCACAACCACCCCAACGGTGTGCCGCTGCCCTCCCGCGAAGACCTCGCCGCCACCGAGAACATCGTCCGTGCGCTGGGGCTGGTCAAGATACGCCTGCGGGACCACATCATCCTCGCCGAAAACGACTACTTCTCCATGCGGGAATCCAACCGCCTGCCTTTTTACGACTTCGAGACCGGCGCAATGTTACGCCCATATGGAAGAGAATGATTTACATTATAAAATAATTGTGGTATAATGGCTGCGAGAGATACAACTAATCGTAGTTTTGAAAAGGAGGGCTTTTTGTGGCAGAGGAAAAATTCCATCTGGTGTCGTCCTACGCCCCCACGGGCGACCAGCCGCAGGCCATCGCACAGCTGGTAGAGGGGTAGAGCGGGGCGATCGCTGCCAGACCCTGTTGGGCGTCACCGGCAGCGGCAAGACCTTCACGATGGCGAACGTCATCGCCCAGTGCAACCGCCCGACGCTGGTGCTGGCCCACAACAAGACGCTGGCCGCCCAGCTCTGCACCGAGTTCCGCTCGTTTTTCCGGACAACGCCGTGGAGTATTTCGTCTCCTACTATGACTACTACCAGCCGGAGGCCTATATCCCCAGCACCGATACCTATATCGAAAAGGACAGCGCTATCAACGACGAGATAGACCGCCTGCGCCACTCGGCCACGGCGGCGCTCTCGGAGCGGCGGGACGTCATCATCGTCGCGTCGGTGTCCTGCATCTACTCGCTGGGCGACCCCATCGACTATCGCAGCATGGTCATCAGCCTGCGGCCCGGGATGCAGATGGAGCGGGACGAGTTGTGTGAAAAGCTGGTGACGCTGCAATATGAGCGCAACGATGTCAATTTCATCCGCAATAAGTTCCGCGTCCACGGCGACATCGTGGACATCTATCTGGCTTATATGAGCGAGCTGGCCATCCGGGTGGAGTTCTTCGGCGACGAGATCGACCGCATCACCGAGTTCAACCCCCTCACGGGCGCCAAGCAGAACGTGGTCAAGCATGTTGCCATCTTCCCGGCCAGCCACTATATCGTCAGTGCCGACAAAAAGGCTGCCGCCATTGAAAAGATTCGCGCCGAGTGCGACGCGCAGGTGAAGCAGTTCACCTCGGAAGGTAAGCTCATCGAGGCCCAGCGCATCCAGCAACGGACGAACTACGACATTGAGATGCTGACGGAAGTGGGTATCTGCAAGGGCATCGAGAACTATTCGGCCGTTCTGTCGGGCCGTGCGCCGGGCAGTATGCCCACGACTCTGCTTGACTATTTCCCGGACGACTTCCTGCTCTTCGTAGACGAGAGCCATGTCACCCTGCCGCAGGTGCGGGCCATGTACGGTGGCGACTACGCCCGCAAAAAGACGCTGGTGGAGTACGGTTTCCGTCTTCCGTCGGCCTTTGACAACCGCCCCCTCAAGTTCGAGGAAGTGGAATCCAAGCTCAACCAGATGATATTTGTCTCGGCCACCCCGGCGAGTACGAGCGGAAGAACAGCACCCAGGTGGCCCAGCAGGTCATCCGGCCCACTGGTCTGCTGGATCCGCTCATCTCGGTGCGCCCCGTAGAGGGGCAGGTGACTGACCTTCTGGGCGAGATAAACGCTCGCATCGAGCGGCATGAGCGCGTCCTGGTCACGACGCTGACCAAGAAAATGGCTGAAGATCTGACGGATTACTTTACCGAACAGGGATAAAGGTCAAGTATATGCACCACGAGGTGGACACCTTCGAGCGGATGGAGATCATCAAAGACCTCCGCCTCGGCACCATCGACGTGGTGGTGGGCATCAACCTGCTGCGTGAGGGCCTCGACCTGCCCGAGGTCAGCTTGGTGGCCATCCTCGACGCCGACAAAGAGGGCTTCCTTCGCAGCGAGACGAGCCTGATTCAGACCATCGGCCGCGCCGCCCGCAACGCCGAAGGTCTGTTCATCATGTACGCCGACGAGGTGACGGACAGCATGGACCGCGCCATCACCGAGACAGAACGCCGCCGCGCCATCCAGATGGCCTACAACGCTGAACACGGCATCGTCCGAAGACCATCGTCAAGGCCATCCCGGATTCCATTGAGATCAGCGACAAGGCTGAGAATGCCAGGATGAACACCCGGCGGATGGGCAAGCTCGAGCGCGAAGCCGCCATTGACCGCCTGACCCGGGAGATGAAGGAAGCTGCCAAGCTGCTGGAATTTGAGCATGCGGCCTTCCTGCGCGACAAGATTGACCGCCTGCGCCGGGGCGAGAACCCCACCGTGGATTCCTCGGCAGAGACGGAGCGGAAGCAGAACCATGCACAGACACAGAGAAGAGGGAGAAAGTACCTTGGCAAACGATAAAATAGTCATCAAGGGCGCACGGGAGCACAACCTGAAAACGTGAATCTGACCCTCCCGCGTGAAAAATTCATCGTCATGACCGGCCTGTCCGGCTCGGGCAAGTCGAGCCTTGCCTTCGACACCATCTACGCCGACGGCCAGCGCCGCTATGTCGAGAGCCTGTCCAGCTACGCCCGGATGTTCCTTGGCCGGATGGACAAGCCCGATGTGGACGAGATCACCGGCCTGTCTCCGGCCATTTCCATCGACCAGAAGACCACCAGCCACAACCCCGCTCCACCGTGGGTACCGTGACGGAAATTTACGATTATCTGCGCCTTTTGTACGCCCGCGTGGGCGTGCCGCACTGCCCGTGTGGGCGGGTCATCAGCCAGCAGAGCGTGGATGAGATGGTGGACGCTGTGCTCAAGCTGGAAGAGGGGACGAAGTTCCAGGTCCTCGCGCCTGTCGTCCGTCAGCGCAAAGGCACCCAGCAGAAGAGCTGGACGCCGCCCGCCGCGCCGGTTACGCCCGCGTAAAATCGACGGTAACATGTACGACCTCGACGAGGAGATCGCGCTGGAAAAGAACATCAAGCACACCGTGGAGATCGTCGTTGACCGTCTTGCCATGCGCAAGGGCATCCGCGGCCGTCTGGCTGACTCGCTGGAAACGGCGCTTGCCCTACCGACGGCGTGGCTGAGGTGGATGTCATCGGTGGCGAATGTATGACATTCAGCCAGAATTTCGCCTGCCCTGAGCACGGCATTTCCATCAGCGATTTGTCACCCCGGCTCTTCTCCTTCAATAACCCTCTGGGTGCCTGCGAGAAGTGTACCGGCCTCGGCACCTTCATGCGGGTGGACGAAGGGCGCATCCTGCCCAACCGGGACCTCTCGATTCGGGAGGGGCTGTCAAGGCCAGCGGCTGGTACTACGCCGAAGGCTCTGTAGCCGAGATGTATTATCTGGGACTGGGCAAAAAATACGGCTTTACGCTGGATACGCCCATCAAAGAGATGAGCACTGAAGCCGTCAACGCCCTGCTCTACGGCACCAACGAAGAAAAAATCGAGATGCACCGCACGAATGAGTTCGGCAGCGGCGTCTATTATAATACCTTTGAGGGCATCGTCGAGAACCTTGAGCGCCGCTTCCGCGAGACGAACAGCGAGTGGATGAAGGAGGAGATCGGCAGCTTCATGTCGGGCGTCGAGTGTCCCGACTGCCATGGTAAACGTCTGAAACCGGTGGTGCTGGCTGTGACCATCGGCGGCAAAAACATCAGCGATTTCTGCGAAATGTCGATTCGGGACGAGTTGAAATTCATCGCCGACAATGAGCCGAACCTGACCGAAAAGCAGAAGCAGATCGGCGGCCAGATCATGAAGGAGATCAAGAACCGCCTGCAGTTTTTGCAGAGCGTGGGCCTCGATTACCTCACACTGGCCCGGTCGGCAGGCACCCTGTCCGGCGGCGAGAGCCAGCGCATCCGCCTGACCACCCAAATCGGAAGCGCGCTGTCGGGTGTGTTGTACGTGCTGGATGAGCCCTCCATCGGCCTGCACCAGCGCGACAACGATAAACTCATCGCAACGCTGAAAAATCTCCGCGACCTCGGCAATACGGTCATCGTGGTCGAGCACGACGAGGATACCATGCGCAGCGCCGATTATATCGTGGACGTCGGCCCGGGCGCGGGCGTCCACGGCGGCGAGATCGTGGCCGCAGGCTCCGTCAAGGACATCTGCAAGGCCAAGCGCAGCATCACCGGCGACTATCTGTCGGGCCGCAAGCGCATCGAGGTGCCGCAGACCCGCCGCCCTGGCAACGGCAATTTCCTCACGGTGAAGGGTGCGCGTGAAAACAATCTGCGCAACATCGATGTAAAATTTCCGCTGGGCGAGTTCGTCTGCGTGACGGGCATCTCCGGCTCGGGCAAGTCGAGCCTCATCAATGAGATCTTGTATAAGACTCTCGCCTGTGAGCTGAACGGCGCCCGCTCCCGCGCTGGCAAGTGCGATGGGGTAGAGGGCCTCGAGTTCGTGGATAAGGTCATCGGCATCGACCAGCAGCCCATCGGCCGCACGCCCCGCTCCAACCCCGCCACCTATACCGGCGTGTTCAACGACATCCGCACGGTCTTTTCCCAGACGCAGGACGCCAAAATGCGGGGCTACGGCCCGGGACGGTTCAGCTTCAACGTCCGGGGCGGCCGCTGCGAGGCCTGCGAGGGCAACGGCATCCTCCAAATCGAGATGCACTTCCTGCCGGACGTCTACGTTCCCTGCGAGGTCTGCAAGGGCGCACGCTACAACCGCGAAACGCTGGAAGTCAAGTATAAGGAAAAGACCATCTCTGACGTGCTGAACATGACCGTGGAAGAGGCGGTCGTCTTCTTCGCCAACCAGCCGAAAATCGCCCGCAAGCTGCAGACGCTGTTGGACGTGGGCCTTGGGTATGTCACGCTGGGGCAGAGCGCCACGACCCTTTCGGGCGGCGAGGCGCAGCGTGTCAAGCTGGCCAACGAGCTGGCCCGCCGCAGCACGGGTAAGACCGTGTATATCCTCGACGAGCCGACTACCGGCCTTCACATGGCTGATGTCCACCGCCTCATCGAGGTGCTGCAAAAGCTGGTGGATGCAGGCAACACCGTCATCGTCATCGAACACAACCTCGACCTCATCAAGTGCGCCGACTACATCATCGACCTCGGCCCCGAGGGCGGCAGTGCCGGCGGCCTCATCGTCGCCGAGGGTACGCCGGAGCAGGTGGCCGAGGTGCCGGGCAGCTTTACCGGCCAATACCTCAAGCCCTTGTTGGAAAAGGACGCGAAACTCCGCGCAGAGGGCAAATAAAGCAGTATAAAACAGAGCCGCAGTCTCCCAAAAGACTGCGGCTCTGTTGTTTGCAAAAGTTCCAGATATAACAAAAGCTCTTCAGTCTCTCGACTGAAGAGCTTTGGTCCAGCATAGCTGAACAAATCCAAACTTTTTTCCTCCGCTGAGTTAGCGGTCAAAGTGTCCTCAAACCGGACAGTTTGGGTGCCATCCTTGTAGTTGAACGTAATCAGCATCCGGTCATCGTACAGAAAAATGGCATTTACAAAAATTTCGATCAGCGCTTTTCTCTGTTTTTTCTGCGAAATATCGAACTTTCTAAATTTCATCAGCCAGAATCGGATGAAACCCTCATTGAAGCTGGGATTCTTCAATTTTCATCTGCGATTTTTGCAGTCAGTTCATCTTTCTGGATTTCCAGCTCTTCCAGACGCTCTTTCGTTGTCCGGGTGTACAAGCCGTCCTCGATAGCCTTCATCAGGTTGTCCAGCTTTTTGTTAACCTCTCGCAGTTGCTTTTCCAGCAGCGGAATCGTGGTGTTTTCCTGATTCTGGACATCCATAACCAGTTGAACGATTTTGTCGATCACCGCATCGTTCTGAATCAACTTCATGGTCTCCCGGACGACCAGATCTTCCAGCCATTCCTTCTGCACGGTCTTTTTGTTGCAGCCCTTGCGCCGCTTGACGTTGGCGCATTTATAATAATAGTAGGTGCGTCCGGTGGCACTGGTTCCGCTTTCGCCAAACATCAGCGCACCGCACTTGCCGCAGAACAGCTTGGTGGTCAGCAGATATTCCTCGTCTGCCTTGCTACAGGCAGGGGCACGCTTGTTCTTATCCAAACGCTTCTGCACCCGGTCAAACAGGTCTTTCGGAACAATAACCGGAATCGCATCCGGCACAACGATATCCCGGAAAGACAGTTCTCCAATGTACCGGCGGTTCTTCAACATGGTGTTCACGCTGCTGTGGGTCATTTTTCCGCCCAGCATATTGCGGACACCCTTGTCGTTGAGGAAGTTTACGATCTCCACCATTTTATCGCAGTTGTCATCCGCTGATTCCAGACCAGCGGAGCGGTCAACGGGTCAAGATGATAGAACTTGGTCGATTTTATTGGTTCCCGTACCGCCAGTGCACTTTCCAGCAGCGTTTCCCTTTTCGGACAGAATGCCCTGCAGCGAGCCCTCGGCAATGGGTTCCATAACGGAGATCAGGTGGACACCGTTCTTTCAGAATCATCTTATAGTTTGCGCTAAAGGGTATCCCTCAATTCAGAAAGTTTATCGTTTTCAAGTAAATTTGCCTGATACTGTTCCATGAGTTGCCCGACAATAGACTCAAAATTTAAAAGAGTCTTTTTATCCGGTAATAAAATTGATACTTTACTCATATCGCCTTGAGTGATCAGCGGCTGAGTTGAGCCTCGACTCATAGACCGGTAATCGATTCTTTGAAGAATCTGGAAGGTATACTCGTAGAGGTCACTTGTAATAAACAGATGAAGTATGCTTCTCTATGCAAGTTCTCAATGACCCTGAACGTATCATCGGATAAAAAGTGTCCCGCCGGGACGCGCAGCCTGCATTGAAAAATGCAGAACAAAGGGGTTTGGGGCACTTTCCCAACAAGCATTTTGCAACGCAAAAAGTGTTTTTGTATAGACGAAAACATTGCTTGCTGGCACTGCGTACCGTAAAACTCCCGTTTCAATCTTCACGAGTGATTTTTCTTGGAAGAAGCCCCGCCGAAGAACATCTGCCCGGCATTATACAAGCGAAAGAATGTATGAAAAGAAGAAACATCTCAGAAGAGCAGCATTATCTCTGTGAAATCGGTCTGGAAAAGATGCCATATGGATCTTCCTGACTCTACAAATCTTATACAGAGGAAAGCCTCACGCACATCACGATTACAGCCGCTCCATGCAAAGTTCCTGCTCTGCCATGATGGATTCATCCGTGGGGTCATAGACTTGTTGGCTGTGGATCGCATTTTTTATCGGCATGGTTCTACTCTCCTTATTTATAAGGTATCTTTCTCATTTTTCAGTAGATTCTTCCAGATTCTTTCGGTACTGTGCCGGACTGACACCATACTCTTTTGAATACCCGGCTAAAATAGAGTGGGTTATCATACCCTACGATCTCTGCAATTTCTCCAATATTGTATTCGGTGTTCTCCAATAAGCTCTGGGCATTTACCATCCGAAGGGACAGGATGTATTGTGCAGGGCTTATTTTCATGTGCTGCTTAAAATTACGGATAAACCAGTTCGTACTGATATGCAGCGATTCTGCGTAATCGTCCACACTGACCTTTGTATTATAATTCTCGTTAAAGTAGGCAACGGCGGCTTCGATTTCTTCGGGGATGCTTGTAGTTGTTTTCTCGCTTTCCTGCTGTTGCCTGCTTACTAAAAGCAGAATGATGTTGAAGAGAGAAGCAATATAGTCTTCATAGCCATATTCACATTGTTGCAGTTCCCGGATGATCTTTCGGAACAGCATTTTGTAATCCGGCAGTGTGCCGCTGTAAAAACGTGCTTGTCCAATGGCATTCCGTGATAGTTCAGGATGTTTTTGACATCATATCCTGTAAAGTGAATCCAGAACACCTCTGGATGATCTTCTACATAGTAGACATACTTCTGGATTTCTTTCGGCTGATAAAGCACCATGTGTCCAGAAGTCACCACTTCCTCAACACCATCGAACCAGAAGTGTGCTTTACCAGATGCTACATAGAGAATTTGATAGTCTCTGCGACCCTTTGCCCAAAAAGTAGGTAGCTTAGGGCGTTTTTCAAGCGATAAGTGCCGCAGCTGCCTACGACCAGCGGCTTTGAGTAGTCTTTGAAATCAAACGGGAGTTGTTCAAATATCCTGAGTTGAAATACATCCCTGCGTCCTCCTCATCTTCAGAGATTTTACAGTGATTTGGAAAATGTTCTATCAAAAAATTACAAACTCTTTGATTTTGTGCATATTTTGTTCCATCTTGTCTATATCTTTTCGTTCCATTAGATTCTATAATATTTTCAGACGAAACGCAAGAGATTTGGGCAACTTGCGTAATGAGGATTCCAGTCTGAAGTGCGCAGCAGATTGGTCGCGCCCACACAAAACAAGCAAGATGGGAGAAAGCACAATGACTGAGAAACGTTATCTAAAGTGGTATAATAAAGTCGGCTATGGTTCAGGCGATATTGCAGGCAACGTGGTGTATGCATTCCTGTCCTCCTTCGTCATGATCTATCTGACCAACACCGTTGGCCTGAACCCCGGTATTGTCGGCACTCTGATTGCAGTTTCCAAACTGCTGGACGGTGTGACGGACATTTTCTTTGGTTCTTTGATTGACAAAACGCATTCTAAGATGGGCAAAGCCCGTCCTTGGATGCTGTACGGCTACATTGGCTGTGCCATTACGCTGGTGGCAATTTTCGCCATTCCGACCAATCTGGGACAGTTTGCACAGTACGCATGGTTCCTGATCGCATATACTCTGCTGAACGCTGTATTCTACACTGCCAACAACATTGCTTACTCTGCACTGACTGCTCTCGTCACGAAGAACAGTGCCGAACAGGTCGAGATGGGTTCTTGGCGTTTCATGTTCGCCTTTGCCACCAGCCTGCTCATCCAGTCCATCACGCTGGGTGCTGTTACGGCATTGGGCGGTGGTGCTGCCGGTTGGCGCACTGTTGCAATCATCTACGCCATCATCGGTCTGCTTGTCAACACCCTCTCCGTTTTCTCCGTGAAGGAACTGCCGGAAGGCGAATTGGTGGATACCACCGACAAAAAGGAAATCGAGCAGGACGAAAAGTACAATCTGGTTCAGGCTGCAAAGCTGCTTGCTGGTAACAAATATTATATGATGATTTGCGTCACCTACATTTTGCAGCAGATCTACGGTGCTATGATCAGCATGGGCACCTACTATGCAACCTACATCCTTGGCAACCAGAATCTGTTCGGTGTATTCTCTTGGGCAATCAACATTCCTCTGATCATCGCACTGGTGTTCACCCCGACCTTGGTTGCAAAGTGGAATGGAATGTATAAGCTGAATGTAATGAGCTATACTCTGGCAACGATTTCTCGTGCACTGGTTGCTGTAGCTGGTTACATGGGCAGCGGCAATGTGACCTTGATGCTGCTCTTTACTGCAATCGCAGCTCTTGGTCAGGGCCCTTGGCAGGGCGATATGAACGCTGTGATTGCTGCTTGCTCTGAGTATACTTGGCTGACGAAGCATAAGCGCGTGGATGGCACGATGTACTCCTGCACTTCTCTCGGTGTGAAGCTGGGCGGCGGTCTCGGCACCGCCATCACCGGCTGGCTGCTGGCAGCAAGCCATTTTGACAGCGCTCTGACCGTTCAGCCCGAATCCTGCATCTCGATGCTGAAGATCATGTATCTGGTGATTCCGTTTGCTCTGGATGCCATCATCACCTTCATTCTCTCTCGTATGAAGGTCGAAGAAGCAAATGAAAAACTGCGTGCAGCAGTCTGATAACAAGCCATTATCATTTCTCCTTCATCTGCTGTTCCCCGGAGGAATCGCTGGATTCCTCCGGGGAGGCTGGAGAAATATTATAAAATTATAAAAGGTAAATGAGGAAATACTATGGCTGCATTTGATTTTGCAAAAGTAAAAGACCCCACCTTTTTCAAGGAAAACGTGCTGAATGCTCATGCAAGTTTCCGTACTTACGCTTCCCGCGAAGAATATCGGACAGGTTCCTCTTCTTTGGCGCTGAAGCTGGACGGTATCTGGAAATTCGCCTATGCAAAGAACTACACCAGTGCCATCCCCGGCTTTGAAAAGACGGATTACGATTGCAGCGGCTGGGATGACATTCATGTTCCGGCACACATCCAGATGGAGGGCTACGACATTCCCCAGTACGCGAATGTTCAGTATCCGTGGGATGGCCGTGAAGAAGTACAGCCGGGTGAGATCCCGCAGCGGTTCAATCCGGTGGCAAGCTATGTAAAATACTTCGAACTGCCGGAATCCATGCAGGGCAAGCCCGTCCACATCGAGTTCGAGGGTGTGGAAAGCGGCATGGCTCTTTGGCTGAACGGATCTTATGTGGGTTACACCGAGGACAGCTTCTCCGCACACGCATTCGATCTGACTCCTATCTCCAGCCGGGCGTGAACAAACTTGCTGTGCAGGTGTTCAAGTGGACTTCCTCCAGCTGGTGCGAAGATCAGGACTTCTTCCGCTTCTCCGGCATCTTCCGCAGCGTGTGGCTGTACGCCATCCCCACCGTGCATCTGGAAGATGTATCCGTCAAAACGCTGTTTGCCGGGGATGATTTTACTCATTCCACGCTGGAAGTTGCACTGCAGGTGGAGGGTAAGGGCGCAGCCCGTCTGACCCTGCGCCGCAGTGAACTGGAAGTGTTCTCCGAAAAAATCGCACTGAACGGCGGTTCTGCTCTGTTCAGCCATGCGGTGGAGAACCCCTACCTGTGGAGTGCAGAGGACCCGGCTCTGTATGAACTGGAAATTGAGCTGCTGGACAATGCAGGCTATCTGGTAGAGGTGACCGGGCAGAAAATCGGTTTCCGCAAGTTCGAGCTGAAGAACAATCGGATGCTGCTCAACGGCAAGCGCATCGTGTTCAAGGGTGCCAACCGTCATGAGTTCAGCTCCATTACGGGTCGTGCTGTGGGCGTACACACCCATGAGGAACTGCTTCGGGACATCATCACCATGAAGCAGAACAACATCAATGCCATCCGCACCAGCCATTACCAGAATCAGGATGCACTGTACGACCTGTGCGACGAGTATGGTCTGTATCTGATCGCAGAGAACAATCTGGAATCCCATGGCACATGGGATATTCATCAGGCTGGCATTCGCGGCATCGAGGGCGTTTTGCCCAATGATAAGCCGGAGTGGAAAGCTGTCTTGTTTGACCGCATGAATTCCACTTACCAGCGTGACAAAAACCATCCTGCTGTTCTGATCTGGTCTCTGGGCAACGAATCGTTTGGTGGTGAGACCCTGCTCCAGATGGCAGAGATGGTCCGCCGCTTTGATGACACCCGTCTGGTGCATTACGAAGGTGTGGTCAATGATCCCCGCTTCCTCGAAACCACCGATATTGAGAGCCATATGTACAGCACTGTGAAGGACATTAAAGAGTATCTGGCACAGGGCGATAAGCGGCCTTATATCGAGTGCGAATACTCTCATGCTATGGGCAACTCCAACGGTGCTTTGCACAAGTACACGGAACTTGCCGACCAGAAGGGCTGCGGCTATCAGGGCGGCTTTATCTGGGATTACATCGACCAGTCCATCTGGAAAAAAGACCGCTACGGCAAGTGGTTCCAAGCCTACGGCGGCGACTTCGGTGAGCGTCCTACCGACTATAATTTCAGCGGAAACGGCATTGCCTATGGTGGTGACCGTGCTCCTTCTCCCAAGATGCAGGAGGTCAAGTTCTGCTATCAGAACATCGCCGTTTCCATCGACAACTCTGGCTTCGAAGTCTGGAACAAGAACCTGTTCACCTCTACGGATGCTTTCGACTGCGTTGCTCTGCTGCATCGCGATGGAAAGCTGTATCAGCAGCAGGAACTGACCAATATTGATGTTGCTCCCGAAGAGCGTTCCAGCTTCCCGCTACCGTTTATAGTTCCTGCGCTCCCCGGTGAATATGCAGTGACCATCAGCTTCCGTTTGAAGGAGGACACCAGCTGGGCAAAGAAGGGCCATGAAGTCGCCTTTGGACAGGGTGTGATCGCTGTGGTCCGTTCCATTCCCAGCAAGAAGGTCACGCCGTTTACCGTTACGCACGGTACACACAACATCGGTGTCCGGGGCGAGAATTTCGATGTTTTGTTCTCCGATCTGAATGGCGGTCTGACTTCCTACCGCTATGCCGGCAAGGATGATTCAGGAGATCCCCGGCCCAACTTCTGGCGCGCTCCCACCGACAACGACTGCGGCAACAACATGGGCGGCGTTCGCGGTCAGTGGAAGCTGGCAAGCCTGTACGCTACCGCCAAAGGCATCGGCAAGGAGATTCCGTCTGTTCACGGCGGCACCATCCTCCAGAACCCCACCTGCGAGGTGGAAGCCGACAGCGTGGTCGTGACCTATCTCTATAACCTCCAGACCAGCCCGCAGCAGAGTGCAGCCTGCAGTACCGTGAGTTCGGTGATGGCCGCATCCAGACCACCCTGCACTATGACCCGGTGGAAGGACTTGCAGCAATGCCGGAGTTCGGCGTACTGTTCAAGATCGACGCCGACTACGACACGGTGGAGTGGTACGGAAACGGCCCTGCGGAGACCTACTGGGATCGTCAGCATGGTGCAAAGCTGGGCATTTACCAGAACAAGGTCGCAGACAACATGGCGCAGTACCTCGTGCCGCAGGAGTGTGGCGCAAAGACCGCTGTGCGCTGGGCAAAGGTAGTGGACCGCAAGGGTCGCGGGCTGCTGTTTACCGCAGATGCCGCAAAGCCCATGTTCTTCTCTGCGCTGCCCTACACCCCATGAAATGGAGAGTGCCAAGCATCCTACGAGCTGCCCCGGTCCATTACACGGTCATCCGTGCTATGGGCGAGCAGATGGGCGTTGGCGGCGATGACAGCTGGGGTGCCAATGTCCACCCGGAGTATATTCCTGATGTAACCAAGCCTGTGGAGTTCACCTTTACGTTCCGTGGCATCTGATGATTGCCCGCAAATGAGGTGTCCTCTGTGAAAAAGCGAAAGATCAGCCTGGATCTGAACCAGCCGAACTAGCATCCCTTGTTGGAGAGCGGATCAGAAAGATCCGCAAAGAAGAGGGGTTAAGCCTAGAGCTTTTGCTTTACGTTGTGACATGAATGCCGCATACGTTGGGCATATTGAACGCGGCGTTCAGAATCCAACCTTGAACACGCTGGAACGTATTTGCAAGTCTGGACATCAGCGTAGACTTTGATATGCTGTTTAGGATCAAAGGGCGTGCGTTTGAACAAAAGAAAAAGTCCACAAACACTTCCCCTTATCCCGATGAAGTCATTGACCGTCTGGCACGGGCATTCTACCCGGCCATCCTTGCCTGCTGGAACAGCGAGGAAGGGCAAAGAGAATTTGCTGCACGGCAGGCGGAACAGGCTCATCATGCCCCCAGCAAAGAGAAACAGAGCGTTCCCGACGGGGAACGCCCTGTTATACATATCGCTGTTGTCTGTGGCTTTAATCGCAAGTTTACAAGCAGTGCAATTCTCAACAACTTGTTTGCGATATGCAATTCACGGTTGTTGCCAACGAATCAAATCGTGAATTGCGATGGCAGGGTGCGTCTATTCAGGGGCGCACCCTGTTTTTTTTTTTACTATGCTTCATCATTTTCTGCGCGCAGCATCCGGTATCCGACACCAACATGGGTCTGAATCAGATGCGGCGCATCCGGGTATCGTTCCATTTTTGCGCAGGGATGCCATGTAAACTCGCAAGGAAGCAATGTCATTTTCCTGCGTACTGCCCCATACTTTCTGCGTGAGGGAGGTATGCGTCAGCACTTTGCCCACATTATGCGCCAGCACACACAGCAGCTTGTACTCGATGGGGTCAAATGCAATTCATTCTCGCTCAGCCAGACGCAGCCTGCCGAGAAGTCGATCTTTAAAGGACCATTGACAAAAACCGGACTATTTATACCGTCAGAAGCCAGCAGATTCAATCGGCGCTGCGTTACACGCAGTCTTGCCAGCAGCTCATCCACGGAAAACGGCTTTGTCAGATAATCGTCTGCGCCGTTGTCCAGTGCCTCGATCTTATCAGAATCCTCGCTCCGGGCACTCAGGACGATGATGGGCAGGTTCGACCATGTGCGGACGCTGCGGATGACCTCGATGCCGTCTATATCGGGCAACCCAAGATCCAGCAGCATGATGTCCGGATTGTGGCTGGTAGTCATCATGATCGCCGTTTCCCCATTGGAAGCAGTCAGATATTTATAGCCGTGGGTCTTCAGGGTCGTTGTGATCAGACACCGTACAGGAACATCATCCTCTACGACCAGAATGGACGGCTTATTCATGAATATTCACCTCACTTTGCGGCAATGCAAAGGAAAAGACACTGCCATTGGGAATGTTGTCACGGAGGGTCAATGTTCCGCCGTGAGCAGTCAGGATCGCTCGGCAGAGGGGCAAACCCAATCCAAGGCTGCGGTGACTGTCCGCTATACGGCTCTGCCCGGTATAAAACATCTCGAACACCTGTGCTTTTGCGCGATCCGGAATGCCGGGACCGTTATCTGCAACTTCCACTACGACCTGATGGTCTTTCCGGTAAGCCGAAATCTGAATTACCGAGCCCACAGGGGTGTATTTGATGGCGTTATCCACCAGATTGACAACGACCTGCATGATCAGCCGTGCATCCACATTGACCAAGAGGATCTCGTCCCCATACTGTGTTGTGATGGTGTGTTCGCAGCTTTTCCGGTTGACATGATGCAGTGCTTCTTCGATCATTTCGTCCATCAGCTGCGGCGAGATCTGCAGATTCATCCGCCCATCTTCAATGCGGGTGATGGAAAGCAGATTTTCCACCAGACCGATCAGCCATTGCGCATCGTCAAAAATATCGGTGCAGATCTTGTTCCGGGTCTCTGTATCCAGCGTTTCTCCGTTGGAAAGCAGATTGCTGGCATTGCCGGAAATGGAGGTCAGCGGGGTGCGCAGGTCATGGGAGATCGTGCGCAGCAGGTTTGCCCGCAGCTCTTCATTTTTTGCCTGCACGGTTGCCTGCTCTTTTTCCAGTGCGTTTCTGCGGTTTTCGATGGCCAGCGCACCTTCGCCCAGAATGGAGAGCAGCACACTGTTTTCAAAGGCATCCAGCGGTTTTTCAGACAGGTCGATCCCAACCACTCCAAACACGCCTCCGGTCCGAAGTGCAAGATAAAGCCCTTTGCGTCCGGGTAGCTATCCGTGCCTGCACCGGAACGCTTTTGTTTGCAAATGTCAATTTGCTGCATCACGTTCTTCCGGTGCAGAAAAGATGTTTTGCGCCGTTTCCCCGTCAACCCCAAAAAACTGTTCTGAACCAAGATCTCCGTTTTGTTCCGGGTAGACGATCAGGCTCCGGTTCAGCAGTTTTATCAGCTGGGAAGCTGTCAGCGAAAAGATTTCTTCTTCACTTTTGGCTCTCTGTAAAAGCTGATTCGTATCAAACAGTATTTTGTCCGGAATGCTGCCTGCGCGGACATTTTGCATGGTCTTTCAGCCGTGTCGTCAACGTACAGGTAATGATTGCAGAGGTCAGCATCAGGGCAAATGTGACCTGATAACCGGGGTCATACGCATGGAATGTCAGGCGCGGTTCCGTCAAGAAAAATTGTATAGCGCAACACTGGCAATGGAGCCCAGCACACCGCAGGTGTAACCGCTGGTACACAATGCGGTGAACAGCACCCCCAGCATATAGAGCATAATAATATTATAGCGTGCAAAGTCCAGTTGCAAGAAAAAGAAGCCGATGAGCGTGATGCAGCTCAGGATGCCTGCGGTGATCAGAGATCACGGACAGAGGGCAGAAGCGGACGGGTGAACAGCTTTCGTCCTGAACCGTAGCCGTTCTCTGCAGAAGCATCCGGGATGATATAAATATCCAGATTAGGCGCAGTCAGCGTCAATTTTTCAGTCAGTGACGGTCCACTCCAGAAATGGCGGCGATGTACGCTGGAGCGCCCCAGTACGATTTTTGTAATGCCAGAGATCCGGGCAAACTCTGCGATCTGCTGCGGAATGTCATCCCCGTAGATCGTAGAAATGTCGGCACCTGCCTGCTCTGCCATACGAATGTGCTGCTGCAAGCGCCGACAGTCTTCTTTTCCCATCTGATCCGAATCCGGAGTCCGGACATACAGAGCTGTAAAGGTCCCGCCGAACGCCTTTGCCATCGTTGCTGCCGTCCGCACGATCTTTGCATTGGAGGGAGAGGACGACAGACACGCCAGAATATGTTCAGTGGGTGGGTTGTTCTGATTCATAAAGATCACCTGCCTTGCCCACAGTATAGCACAATTTGATGGTCACGACCACCAGCCACGTCTTTTCCTTCCTGTCGAAGAATCTCCCTCGTATGTGATCCAGCGCATCTGCTGCCCAAAACCACTCAACATGACTCCAAGAACCATCAATAACAAAGCGACATCCATATGATCCGTCCTATCTTTTAGAGCCGGAAACACTTCTGGATGATGCGTATTTTCCCAAAACCAGCATACTTTCATCCCGGCACAGCTGCGTATCCGGCGTGATGTTCATATCGAGCTTTCCGTCTTTTTCAGTGCAAGAATATTGATGTTATACTTTTTCGGATATTGATCTCACCGATCGTACGATCCATCCATTCCGGCGGAATGGTCACTTCCATGATGGCGTGGTCGTCCTGCAGCTCGATATAATCCAGAATGTGTTCGGAGCTGTATCGGATTGCTGCCCACTTTGCCAGCTGCTTTCCGGATAGACCACTTCATCCGCACCGTTGCGCAGCAGAAACTTAGCTTGTACATCCCGCTCTGCACGCGAGACCACAAGCTTTGCCCCCACTCCTTGAGCAGTGATGTCGTTTCCAGTGAGCTTTGAAAATTGCCGACGATGGTTACGATACACACATCAAAATTGCCGACACCAAGGGGCGCAGAAGTATTCGCTGGTGCTGTCACCGATCTGTGCATTCGTCACATAGGAAAGCACGGCGTTCACACGGTCCTCGTTGCTGTCGATGGCCATGACCTGATGACCCAGTTCATTCAGTTCCTGCGCAATATGGCGGCCAAAACGGCCAAGCCCAATCAAAAGAATCGATTTCATAGTTGCCTCCTTTATCCGATTGCGATTTTCTCCTGCGGCAGACGAGGTGGGCAGGGCTGCTGCCAAATGCCGCATAGATCAACGTCAATCCACCAACGTCACAAAACATCAGTGCGATCAGCACCCCTGCGAAAGGATGCCCAACTGCGGCGTGATGCCCAATGTCAGACCTACCGTTGCCACAGCCGAAGCAGTTTCATACAAACAGACCGACATCGGCAGCTGCTCGGCCGCAGCAATGACAAAGGCTCCGAGGAAAAACAGCGTCAAATACATGCGATGGTAGCAGCATTCTTGACCGCGGAACCATCTATGCGCCGCCCGAAAAATTCGGCATCTTCTCTGCGGCGGAAGGTCGCCCACATATTGGCCAGCAGAACGGCAAATGTTGTGGTTTTCATGCCGCCTGCCGTAGAGCCGGGCGAACCGCCCAACAGCATCAGAACCACCATCAATGCCTGTGAAGCGCTGCCCATCGCAGCAAGATCAGCGGTGTTAAAACCGGCAGTACGGGGTAACGGATTGGAACATCGACAATAAAATGCGCTGTCGGGCAGAGCCTGCCGTGAACTCGAAACAATAAAAGTACAGCGTCGGCAGTACCAGAAGAAATGCCGTTGTGACAAGGATCACCTTGCTCTGCATCCGATAACGGTGAAAATCAAGGCGATATGTACAAATGTCCTCCCATGTGAAAACCAAGGCCGCCAAAGACAATCAGGGCCGCGATCACTGTGGTAAGCAATGGGTCACCTGCATACCGTGTCAGCGAAACAAATTTTGCCCCCTCTGTTCCCAGCAGGTCAAAGCCGGCATTGCAGAACGCCGAAATGGAATGAAACAGTGCATACCAGATCCCGCGAAGACCATAATCGGCGCAAAATGTCGGCAGCAGCAGTGCAGTACCGGCCAATTCAAACAGGGAGGTGATCCGCAGAATAAAGCCTGTCAGCCGCACGATGCCGCCCATCTGTGGGGCAGCCGTAGCTTCCTGCATCGTGCTGCGCTGCTTGGGGAATCTTTCGCCCGGAAAGCAGCGCAAAGGCAGCGCCCACCGTAATGACACCCAATCCTCCGATCTGGATCAGAAGAAGGATCACACTCTGCCCGAATGCCGACCAGTAGCTGCCGGTATCCTGAACCACAAGCCCGGTCACGCAAAGGGCAGAGGTGGAAGTAAACAGCGCCTCATGGAACGGTGTAATGCACCGCTGCTGTGCAGCAATCGGAAGCATCAGAAGCAACGCGCCCACCAGATCAACTGCCGCAAAACCTGCAATAATGACCTGAAAAGAAGAAAAACGGTGCTGCCTGTAACGAGGATATTGAATCATAAAAGCTCCTTTACCTATCCGTGTGCATAAAGATTAGCATGGAATAGATAAAGGAGCCGTAAAGAAATGTAGAAGTATAAAGATTCCATTAAAATTGATCGGGCAACACTAAAATGCCGGACAACACCAGCCAAAAATGGTAATGTCCAGCATTCATTAGAAAACAAATAATCCGAACCCATCTCCTATCGGAAACAAGTTCGGATTATTTTGTTTGGTCCGAGTGGCGAGAATCGAACTCACGGCCTCTTGAACCCCATTCAAGCGCGCTACCAAAACTGCGCTACACCCGGTCATCATCCGTTGCCTCCCTACCGAAACACCGGCGACATGAAATATTATACTCAGATATGGCAGTCTTGTCAACAGATTTTGCAATTTTTGGATTTTTGAAGAAAGTATGATTTTGACGGTGATGCGCTGCTTTGCATCGTACTAATTCCTCCCGCCGTCGCATAAATTTCTTCCAAATGGCTTTCAAATGGGAAGAGAGGGGAGAGCATTTTGGCAAAGCAGGAACGAATCGAGCAGGCGGCAGTCTGCCGTGAGATAGGAGCCCGCACCGGCGGTGACATCCTCATTGGCGTGGTGGGGCCGGTGCGCACGGGCAAGAGCACCCTCATCAAGCAGTTTATGGAAAAGCTGGTGCTGCCAGCCATCGGCCCGGAGGACGCGAAGCTCCGCGCCCGCGATGAGCTGCCCCAGTCGGCAGCGGGGCGCACCATCATGACCACCGAGCCCAAGTTCATCCCGGAGTCGGCGGTGCCGCTGGCGCTGGAGGGCGGGGGAGAGTGCAGCATCCGGCTCATCGACTGCGTGGGCTACATGGTGGAGGGCGCCATGGGCCACGAGGAGAATGACAAGCCCCGGATGGTCAAAAGTCCCTGGTTCGACGAGGAAATCCCTTCGACCTCGCCGCCGAGACCGGCACCCGCAAGGTCATCCGAGACCACTCCACCATCGGCATCGTCGTCACCACCGATGGAACCATCAGCGAGATACCCCGCGAAAACTACATCCCGGCAGAAAAGCGGGTCATCGACGAGCTGGAAGCGCTGGGCAAGCCCTTCGTCATCCTGCTCAACAGCACCCACCCCGATGCCCCCGAGACAAGAGCGATGGCGGCGGAAATGGAAGAGAGCTATGGCCGGACCGTTCTGGCTGTGAGCTGCCTCGACCTCGACGAGACGCAGCTGGGCGAGATTTTGCAAAAAGTGCTCTACGAGTTCCCGGTTAGGGAGCTGGATTTCGCCCTGCCCCGCTGGGTGACGATGTTGGACAAAGGCCACTGGCTCCAGACCGAAGTATACACAGCGGCTATGCAGCTCTCCGAGAAAATTTCCCGGATGAAGGACGTCTCCGACTCCGGCCGGGCGGCGTTGGACTGCGAGGCCGTGGAAAACGCCGCCCTCAGTGGGATGAACCTCGCCGACGGCGTGGTCCGCATCACGGTGCTGCTCAAGCCCGAGGTGTTTTATAAGGTGCTCAGCGAGCAGACGGGCCTCGAAATCGGCGACGAAGCCGGGTTGATGCCCTGCATCATCGAGCTGGCCAAAGCCAAGCGTGCCTACGAGAAGATACGCAGTGCGATGGAGCAGGTGGAGGCCACCGGCTACGGTATCGTGATGCCGTCCATCGACGAGCTTTCGCTGGAACAGCCCGAGATCGTCCGGCAGGGCGGGCGGTACGGCGTCCGTCTCGAGGCCAGCGCGCCGTCCATCCATATGATGAAGGCGGTCATCCACACCGAGCTGAGTCCCATCGTCGGGACGGAGAAGCAGAGCGAAGACCTCGTGCAGAGCCTTTTGAAGGATTTCGAGGACGACCCCGTCCGCCTGTGGAGTCGAACATCTTCGGCAAGAGCCTCCACGAGCTGGTCAACGACGGCCTGCAGAACAAGCTGCTCCATATGCCGCAGGAGGCCCGGGGTCGTTTGCAGGAGACGCTGGAACGGGTCATCAACGAGGGCTGTACCGGACTCATCTGTATCTTGATCTGACAAAAGCCCGCTGCACGAAACCAACGTGCAGCGGGCTTTTATGCTATTTCTTCTTCGGTCAATTTGGTGATGAGCATCTGATAAATCTCATTGCCCTTCAAAATGAACTGCTTTTTTACCATCTAAGCGCTCAGCCGGTCGGGTGTGCCGATGTCCAGACAAAACAGCTCGCTGTCCAGAGCCTTCACCTGACAGCGCACGGAGCAATGGCCGTCGGCCTTTTCGCTGATGAGGGCGCTGTACTCGGCTTCCTTGCGCGCCCAGGTCTGACTGCGCAGCACGGCGGCGACCGCCTTTTCCCGCACACTGCGGGCAGGTCGTAGGCCAGCTCCTGCGCCACTTTCCGGCCCTTGTCGGTAATGGTGTACCGGTCGCTGTCCGCCGTCACGAGCTGCTGCCTGGCGATGTCGTCCAGGCAGGAGCCGATCTCAAAATAATTCACCAGTGCCTCTTCCATCAGGGCGTTTTCGATCTCCGTCCGTGTGATAGGTCCGGCGTTCTTGACAAGATAACACAGCAGCAATCGTATCTCGGTGCTGTTGGTCAGCCCACCGGGACGCACACCGGCGGTAAAAGCATCGTTGGTGGCCATTGTTACTCCCATCTCCCGTGTTCTATAGTATTAACTATAGTATAAAGGGTTTCACGCCGGATTGCAAGCCATGACCGAAAAATCCGTCTCGATGCGTTTGTGGCTCTCGGGGTGGAGTAGAGCCAGTGGTCGAGGTGGCCCTCGGTGATGAAGTACCGCAGCTCGAAGCGGTGGCTCTGGCTGAGGGCGTGGTTGACGATGACGAGCTTTATCTTCATCTTCTCGGGCAGGATGTTCTTGATGTAGACGCTCACAGCCTGCCCGGGGCGCAGGTCGGGGCAGCTCTCGGCGAGGCCCGCGAGGTTGGGCGCGATCTCGATGAAGGTGCCGTACTCCTCCACGCTCCGCACGATGCCCACCACCGGGTCGCCTACCGTAAATGCGGCAGCGTTCTCGGCCCAGGTGCCCAGCAGCTCCCGGATGGTCAGCACGAACCGCCCCTGTGCATCCCGGCTCTTGATGGCGCAGAGTATCTGCTGCCCTACGCTGACCCGGTCGGCAGGAGAGGAGATACGGCTCACTGACATACAGTCGATGGGCAGCAGGGCGCTGATGCCGCAGCCTACGTCACAGAACGCGCCGAAAGGCTCGATGTGGGTCACGATGCAGGGCAGGATGTCGCCGGGCTGGAGCTGGTCGAGGTATTCGGCCTTGCACATCCGCTGTGCTTCAGCGCGGGAGAGGCGGTAGACAGGCTGTCCGTTTTCGTCGGTGTCGATGCCCTCGATGACAAAGCAGGTGGGCCGTCCTACCCGCGTCAGTACGGCGATGTCCCGTACGCTGCCGGTGTCGGCCCCGTCGGCGCACTGCCCGAAGGGCATTACAGCCCGGCAGCCGCCCAGCTCGAACCGGAGCTGACGCTGGGTGTCGAAGGCCAGCGCCGTTCTCTGCAAGATCTCGCGGCTGGCCATCGCGGCCCGCAGCTCGGCGGCGCTCAGGCGGGAAGCATTGCGGTAGTTGTTTTCGGTACGAAACGCTTGCATCATCTTTCATTCCTCTTTCTCTGTTTTTTGGGTAGCATTGCAGCTACAAAACCATATGCAGCTGCATTTGCATTTTATACGAGTTTGGATTATACTATAGTTGTGTGTTCCTCTTTTGGACACACGGCCTGTACTATAAATGTGCAGACAGGAGGGATTCAATATGGATATTGCAGTCGGCGATACCATCCTCACCCGCAAACAGCACCCCTGCGGAGCAGCAAGCTTCGAGGTGCTGCGGGTGGGCATGGATTTCAAGATCCGCTGCACGGGCTGTGGCCGCGAGGTCATGCTGCCCCGGGCGAAGATCGAGAAGAACATCAAAAAGGTCATCAAACCGGGCCAGGAATAGCCCAGCGGCACAGCACATTCAGAAACTGTTTTGTAAGGAGAACTGCCTGATATGCCGAATCTGACTTCCCAAATGGAGGCCGTCTGCCGCCGGTTCGAAGAACTTTCTATCCGTCTCAATCAGCCCGAAACTGCCGCCGACCCGGCGCAGTTCCGCCGCCTGATGCAGGAGTACCATGAAGCACAGCCGGTGGTGGACGCTTACCACGCTCTCACCACTGCGCAGGACCACCTGGCACAGGCAAAAGCCCTGCTGGAAGGGGACGAGCCCCTCGACGCGGACTTTAAGGCTATGGTACAGCAGGAACTGAGCGAAAAAGTCAGGATGTGGCAGAGCTGGAAAATAATCTCAAAATTTTGCTGCTGCCGAAGGACGTAAACGACGAGAAAAGCGTCATCATGGAGATACGCGCCGGTGCCGGCGGCGAGGAAGCTGCGCTGTTCGCCCACAGCCTCGTGCGGATGTACACCATGTACGTCCAGAGCCGGGGCTGGGAGATGGAGCTGCTGAACCTCAACGAGACGGAGCTCGGCGGAACCAAAGAAGCCGTTTTTCGGTCAATGGCCGGGGCGCCTACAACCGCCTCAAGTACGAGAGCGGTGTCCACCGGGTGCAGCGTGTACCGGAAACGGAGACGCAGGGCCGCATCCATACTTCGACGGCCACCGTGGCCGTGATGCCGCAGGCCGAAGAGGTTGACTTTGCGCTGGACATGAAGGACCTGCGCATCGACACCTTCCGCTCTTCGGGTGCGGGCGGTCAGCACATCAACAAGACGTCCAGCGCCATCCGCGTCACCCACATCCCCACCGGAACCGTGGTCGAGTGCCAGAACGAGCGCAGCCAGTTCCAGAACAAGGACAAGGCTCTGGAGATCCTGCGCAGCCGCCTGCTGGCCCAGAAGCAGAAGGAGCAGCAGGACGCCATCAACGCCGACCGCGCCGGTCAGGTGGGAACAGGGGACCGCAGCGAGAAGATACGCACCTATAACTTCCCGCAGGACCGCTGCACCGACCACCGGATCGGCCTGACGGTACACAACCTCGACAAGATCATGGACGGCAATCTGGACGACATCATCGACGCCCTCGCCACCCGTGAGCAGGCCGAGAAACTACAAAAGCTAAACACATAAATATGCGTGAAATGCGCACGAAAAGCTGTAAAGAATAATTGCTTTACAGAAGAAAAGAGCGATGATTCGTATGAGTATCAATACTGAAGTCCGCCCGGCTGACGCAGAGGGCATTGCCCGCGCAGCCGAGCTTCTGCGGCAGGGCGAGCTGGTAGCCTTGCCTACCGAGACAGTCTACGGCATCGCGGCCGATGCCCGCAACGGCGAGGCCGTGAGCAAGATCTTTGTGGCGAAGGGACGTCCGCAGGACAATCCCCTCATCGTCCACGTCACAGGCCCTGAGATGTTGCACGGCCTCGTCAGCGAAGTGCCGGAACGCGCCCAGCTGCTGATGGCAGCGTTCTGTCCAGGCCCGCTGACCATTATCATGCCCCGCGGCCCCGAGGTGGCAGCGGAGTGCTGTGCCGGTCTGGATACCGTGGGCATCCGGATGCCCAGCCACCCGGTGGCACGGGCCGTCATCAAAGCCAGCGGCTGCGCTTTGCGGCCCCGTCGGCCAACCTCTCCGGCAAGCCCAGCCCCACCAACGCACAGGACGTCTTTACCGATATGGACGGCCGGCTGCCCCTCATTCTGGACGGCGGCGAGTGCGACTGGGGCGTGGAGTCTACCGTCGTGTCGGTGGTGGGCGAAAAGCCCACTCTGTTCCGTCCCGGCCACATCACGCTGGAAGACCTCGAGCGTGCGCTGGGCGAAGAAGTGGAAGTCTCCAAGGCCATCCTCGAGAAGCTGCCGGAGGGTGCGGTCGTCCGCAGCCCCGGCATGAAGTATAAGCACTACGCCCCCAAGGCAGATGTGACCCTTCTGGATGGCACCTTCGAGCAGTTCAAAGCCTACGTGGATGCCCACGCCGCTGAGAATCCCAGCTGCCTCTGCTTTACCGGCGAGGCCGAAAAGCTGGGAGTACCCTGTGTGGAGTATGGCCGGGAGGGCGACGGAGCCGACCAGGCAAAACACATCTTCCGTTCCTGCGTGCGCTGGATGAGCAGGGCGATGCTGTGGTCTACGCCCGCTGCCCCCAGAAAGACGGCCTGTCCATGGCCGTCTATAACCGCCTCATCCGTGCGGCCGCGTTCCGGGTGATAAAGCTATGATGACGCTGGGCATCACCGGCCGCAGCGGCTGCGGCAAATCGACGGTCACGGCGGTGTTTGCGGCCGGGGCATCCCGCTGGCCGACGCCGACCAGCTCTCCCGCGAGATCCTGCTTCCGGGTTCACCGCTGCTGCCCCAGCTGGCTGAGCGCTTCGGGGCAGATATTATAAAGGAAGACGGAACCCTCGACCGCCGCCTGCTGGCCGACCGCGCCTTTGCAACGCCCGAGGGGAAAGCTGCGCTCGACGCGCTGACCCACCCGGAGATCGTCCGCCGCATCCGCGCCGCCAAACAGGCCGCGCAGCAGGCGGGGGCGAAGCTCTTTGTGCTGGACGGCGCGGTCATCATCGGCACGGCGGCAGAGGCCGAGTGCGACAAGCTCTGCGTGGTCACGGCACCGTTTGAAGTCAGCGTGGAGCGCATCGCGGCTCGGGACGGAATCTCGCCTGAGATGGCCGCCCGCCGCCTCAACGCCCAGACGCCAGAGGCTGTGCTGACCGCCAGGGCAGACTACATCCTGCCCAACACCTCCACCCGTGAGGCGCTGGCGAAGGCAGCAAACGGGCTCTGTGACGCTCTCATCGGGGAGGGATGCCGCGCTTGAAAACGCTGTTCCGACTGCTGCGCAGACTGGTGGTGCTGGTCTGCATCGCGGCAGTGCTCCTGACGGCTCTGCCACCCCTCGCCCGGGAGGCCGACCGGCTGCTCTACCCCCGCAAATACAGTCGGCAGGTGGAGCAGTGGGCCGCAGAATACGAGCTCGACCCGCTGCTGGTCTATGCGTTCATCCGCACGGAGAGCGGCTTCGACCCCGCCGCCACTTCCAGCGTGGAGGCCCGGGGGCTGATGCAGATGACCGAGGAGACCTTTATCTGGCTGCGCAGCAAAATTGCGCCGGATGAGGGCCTGGCCTTCGATGACCTCTACGACCCTGACGTCAGCATCCGCTTCGGCTGCTACTACATCCATCTCTGCATGGAGCGGTACGGCGGCGATGTGGCTACCGCTGCCGCTGCCTACCACAGCGGATGGGGGACAGTGGATAATCTGCTGCGGATGGAAGAGCATTCCTCCGACGGGCAGACCCTGAAAGGCTTCCCTTATAACCAGATGCACCATTACGTCGAAAAGATAACCGCCAGCTACGCCGTCTATACCCGGCTCTACGGCGGCTGAATCTCAACCAATGAAGAAGAACCGACAGGCCAAAAACCTGCGGGTCTTTGATAGATAACAAGTGTAAGAAAACAGAAAGGCAGGAGAAATCCTATGGCAGAAAAAACTCCGAACCAGCAGCTGGCTGAAAAGCTGCTGTTTAAGCCCGCTTACGTCGGCGACAAGTCCGTCGCCGTCAAGCAGGAGGCCCACGCATTCGCTGAGGGCTACAAGAAATTCCTCGACGCAGGCAAGACCGAGCGCGAGGTGGCTGCTGAGAGCGAGCAGATGCTCAAGGACGCAGGCTACCAGCAGTTCGACCCGAAGAAGACCTACGCCCCCGGCGACAAGGTCTATTTCAGCCAGCTGGGCAAGGCCATCGTGGCTTCCACCATCGGCACCCGCAGCTTCGAGGACGGCTTCCATCTGGTCATCGCTCACACCGACAGCCCCCGTCTGGACCTGCGCCCGACCCCGCTGTACGAGTCCGACCACTCCAGCTACTTCAAGACCCACTACTACGGCGGCATCCGCAAGTATCAGTGGGGTACCATGCCGCTGGCGATCCACGGCGTGTTCTCCCGCGCTGACGGCACCACCGTCTCCGTGAACGTGGGCGAGGACGAGAACGATCCCGTCTTCTGCATCACCGACCTACTGCCCCATCTGGGCGCTGAGCAGGGCGAGCGCAAGCTGAGCGACGGCATCCGCGCCGAGGAACTGAACATCCTCATCGGCTCCGACGCTGTGGACGATGAGGAAGTGAAGGACGCTGTCAAGCTGAACACCATGATCCTCCTCAACGAGAAGTACGGCATCACCGAGAAGGATTTTGCACGCGCTGAAATCGAGATCGTCCCCGCTTATAAGTCCCGCGACGTCGGCTTCGACCGCTCCATGATCGGCGGCTACGGCCACGATGACCGGGTGAATGCATACCCCGCTCTGCTGGCTGAGATCGAGACCAAGAACCCCGCTTACACCACCGTCTGCGTCCTGACCGATAAGGAAGAGATCGGCTCTGACGGCGTCACCGGTATGCAGAGCATGTACGTCTTCCACTTCATGCAGGAGCTCTGCCGTACCGCTGGTCAGGACGACATCATTGCATTCCGCAACAGCGTCTGCCTGTCCGCCGACGTCACCGCTGCTTACGACCCGAGCTGGGCCAGCGCTTTCGAGCCGATGAACGGTACCTACGCAGGCCGCGGCATCGCGCTGTTCAAGTACACCGGCAGCCGCGGCAAGAGCGCTGCAAACGACGCTTCTGCCGAGCTGGTGGGCTATGTCACCCGCATGATGGACGCCGACGACGTTGCATGGCAGATCGGTGAGCTGGGCCGCCTCGACCTGGGCGGCGGCGGCACCATCGCAAAGTATGTTGCCAACCGCGGCATCCCCGTCATCGACATCGGTGTGCCTGTGCTGTCCATGCACTCTCCCTTCGAGGTCATCCACAAGACCGACCTGTACATGGCTTATCGTGCCTTCGTCCTGTTCAATCAGGCCGCTGAGTAAGCTGCTTCTACGCACCAAAGCCCCGGAAAATCTGCCGTCTGGCAGGCCCTCCGGGGCTTTTTGCTATGTCGTGGGCAGGGGGACGGCCTGCTCTACCGTGAGGAAGGCGAAACCGTTGTCCTTGTACCACTGGATGATGTCGGGCAGGGCTTCGGCAGTGGTGCGGGTGGTGGCCGAGTCGTGCATCAGCACGATGCACTGGGTCTGCTCGCCGGTCTCCCGCACGATGTTGCGGAAGATGGTGCCTGCACTGGGCTTGCCGCCCACAGCGTCCTCGGCGCAGACGTTCCAGTCTACATAGGCGTAGCCTTTTGCAGTGACTTCTTCTTTGAGCTGCTGCATCAGCCCGCGCCCGCCGTAGCGGCGGCTCACGGTGTTGGTACTGCCGCCCGGGAAGCGCAGATACCGCAGGCCGTCGGCCCGGACGTAAGGGGAGAGGCGTTCCTTTAACAGGTCGATGTCCTTCCAGTAAGCGTCCGCGCTCTGGTAGATGTCGCTGTACTCGTGGGAGGCGGAGTGGAGCGCGATCTGATGTCCGGCGGCAGCAGCCTCAGAGATGAGGGGAAGATATTTGTCGTTGTTGCCGGTGGCGACTACAAAGAAGGTCGCCTTTACTCCGGCATTGTTCAGCGCGGACAGAACGTCCGGCGTCGTCTTGCTGGGGCCGTCGTCGAAGGTCAGACAGACCCACTTCTCGGGCATCGGCTCCGGCTCCGGGGACGTTTCTACGGAGGACGCCGAGGCAGGGGAGACGAAGCTTTCGTCCGGCACCGGGGTCAGGTCGCTCTCCCGGCAGCCTACGGGCGGCTCTGCACCGCAGAATATCCCCAGTCCGAAACCCGCCGCCGCCCCGACAGAAAGCAGCAAAGGCTCCACAACAATCTTTGATGTTTGCTGGATTTGAAAAAAGTCATTTCCAAAAACCTCCTTCTTAAGTCATTTCTGCACGGAAACTCCATTTACAAGATATGAATGGCAAAAAAATCTATGAAAACGCTTGACATCGCCGGGGGAGTATGGTATTATACTTGAGCAGTCAGCGATACGGCTTAGACCTCAAGGCCGAGAGAAATCAAGATTGCATCAAAACTTCATATGCGAGGGTGGCGGAACTGGCAGACGCGCACGTTTGAGGTGCGTGTGGTTTATCCTTGGGGGTTCAAATCCCCTCCCTCGCACCAGAAAATATCCACGGAATGCCGATGAAAAATCGATGCTTCGTGGATTTTTTGTTGTCTGTGCGTATTAGATACTGCCTGCTTTTGCCGGGTACTTTGTAGTCAGAAAAAGTAGGTCATAGCAGGATTTTTCCGGGGGTCCCGGGACAAAAGTAGTCAATAATGAATCAGGCCGTCGTCTCCGTAAAACAGAGACAGCGGCCTGATTCATCAAGGGATTATTTGTCCATATCATGGTACGAACCATCGGGCGGCCGTGCTGTTCGACCCCTCTTCTCTGCAAGATAAAAAATGACCTCAAGCCTGAGCTTGAGGTCATCAGCGGCTGCGGTCCTCGTAGACATTCCTGACTCGGGGACCGCGCACTAAGCAACAGCCCACCGGGCTGATTGTTTGCCGCCTGCGGGCGGCCGTGCTGTTCGACCCTCTTCTCCGCAAGATAAAAAATGACCCCAAGCCTGAGCTTGAGGCCATCAGCGGCTGCGGTCCCCGTAGACATTCCTGACTCGTGGGACCCGCGCACTAAGCAACAGCCCACCGGGCTGATTGCTTGCCGCCTGCGGGCGGCCGTGCTGTTCGACCCCTCTTCTCCGCAAGATAAAATAACCTCAAGCCTTAGCTTGAGGTCATTTTTTATGCGGGAGAAGGGGGTCGAACCCTCACCCGTTGGAACTGGTGCCTAAAACCAGCGCGTCTGCCATTCCGCCACTCCCGCACGGAAACTTTATTTATAGTAGCAAGATTCGCCGCAAAAGTCAACTGCCGAAGGATAATTCCCTCGTTGCCTCCGCATAATAACCCCAAAAACAGCGAGGGAGGCCATGGGCGTGAAGAGAATGCAGCGGGCAAAGCTTGCGGCGGCATATCTGCTGCTGGCTCTTGCGGCAGCTTTGGGCTGGCTGTACAGCTGTCTGCCTGACCGAGTTTATCTGGAGCCGGGACAAGCCTTATATCTCCCCCGCTTTGCATGGGTCGAGCCACAGCGTGGTCATGGGAGCCAGAATGTTGCCAGCACCCGGGCGGTGGGCAGCTACCAGACGACTCTGACGCTGGGCGGGTGGCTCCCCATCAAAACCATCCGGGCGGTGGTGACAGAGCGGCCCAGAGTGACCGTCTGCGGTACACCGTTCGGCGTCAAGATGTTCTCCGAAGGGGCGCTCATCGTGGGATTTTCGGAGATCGGGCAGGCTGGCGGCGGGACATCGAATCCCGCCAAGGAGGCCGGGCTTCGCCTCTGCGACCGGGTCATCGGCATCGGGCAGACCCGCACCGAGAGCAATGAAGCCGTAAAGGAAGCCCTGACGCTGCCGAGGGGCAGTCCGTGGAGGTCGTGTATATCCGCAGCGGCGAGCAGAAGCTGACTACCCTGACCCCGGTGTGGGACGGTGCTGCCGGGCAGTGGCGGGCCGGAATGTGGGTGCGGGACTCCTCCGCCGGCGTGGGTACACTGACCTTCGCCGACGAGGAGCTCGGCGTATTTGCGGGACTGGGCCACCCCATCAGCGACAGCGACACCGGCGAAAGCGTCGCCCTGCGCAGCGGCGAGATCGTTCCCTGCGAGATAACCGGCTGCAGCGCCGGAACGGCCGGAAGCCCCGGTGAGTTAAAGGGCCATTTCCTGAGCGCCCACGCCATCGGCACCATCCGCATCAATGGCGAGAACGGCGTCTACGGCACGACGCGCACCCACTTCTCGGGCCAGTTGCGGGAGATCGCGTTCGCGCAGGAAGTCGTCACTGGCCCCGCTGAGATATGGGCTACCATCGAGGGGGAAGCGCCCCGCGCTTACCGCATCCAGATCGAGCGGGTCAGCGACGCCGACCCTCGCCGGAATCTGGTCACCCGGGTGACCGACCCTTCGCTTCTGTCTGCGACCGGCGGCATCGTGCAGGGCATGAGCGGAAGTCCCATCCTCCAAAATGGGCGCCTCGTGGGTGCTGTGACCCATGTTCTGGTCAATGACCCCACCCGAGGCTATGGGATTTTCGCCCAGACGATGCTCGAACAGGCAAAAAACGCCGTTCAAAACGGTACCGAAGCGCAGACCGCAGAATGAACAAGAAGATTTTCGTGAAAATTCCAGAAAATGTAAAAATTTCCTGTTGCAATCCATGGTAAAATATGGTAAAATCTAGACTGTAAAGGGAACTGCACACATTGGAGGATAGTACGATGGATAAAGTAAGATTTTTGATGTCGGATACCAGTGCGGATGTTACGGCAGCCTGTCGAGAGGCACTGGAGCAAAAAGGCGTAGAAGTGACCGTCGTGGAAAAAGACGGCCTTCAGGTTTTGCAGAAGATGCTTGTGGTGCGGCCGCAGGTGGTTTTGCTGGATGCCTTCATGCCCGGGCTGGATGCTCTGGCCGTCAAGCAGAAATATGTCGCCGCCGGCGAAACGCACACCACGTTTTTCGTCACCGGCGCCTTCCAGAGCGAGGAAATGGTGCAGGAGCTGCTGGATGAGGGCTTCGCCTACTATTTTGTCAAACCATTTGATGAAACTGTGCTTGCCAGCCGGGTGCTCAAAGTCGCCCACGGCCACCAGAAGCGGCTTATCACGGCCAGCGTGGACAGCGACGAGCTGAAGGTCACGGACATTCTGCATCAGATCGGCGTCCCTGCCCACATCAAAGGCTACCAGTTCCTGCGGGATGCCATCCTGCTCACCATGAACGAGCCGGAGTACATCAACGCCGTCACCAAGCGCCTGTACCCGGAGATCGCCAAGAAAAACGGCACCACCGCCAGCCGGGTAGAGCGCGCCATCCGCCACGCCATCGAGGTGGCATGGGACCGTGGCGATGTGGACACGCTGAACAGCTATTTCGGCTACACCATCCACAACCTGCGCGGTAAACCGACCAACTCGGAGTTCATCGCGATGATTGCGGATAAGATGCGCCTGGATAAGCGGCAGCAGGCGGGTTGAAAAGAATATTTTTCTGCGTCATTTTCCTGTGGTATTTTTCATTTGTTGCCGGGTGCGAAATTATAAATTACGGTTCCCTCATAATATGGTAATAACAGGCCTCCTGCATCGATTTTCCAATGCAGGAGGCTCGTTTTATGTGCAAAAGTGATCGTTGGCGGATCAGCACGGCCACCCGCAGACGGTAAGCAATCAGCCCAGTGGGCTGCCATCACAACTTGACGAAAAATGCAAGAATCTCTATACTATAGAACAGAATAAACAAAGAAGGGAACGGATAGATTCCCTTATGCTGAAGATCGCATTTTGTGACGACGAGAACCAAGAGACCAGACGGCTGGAAGCTCTGCTGGAAGAATATGCTGCTGACCGCGGGCAGGACTTTGCCCATACGTCTTATCAAAGCCCGGTCGAGCTGATGGCGGAGGTGGAGAAGGGAACGCGCTTCGACATCATCCTGCTGGATGTCCTGATGCCGGGCGAAAACGGGATGGCTGCGGCCCGGGAGATACGGGAATATGACTCGAATGTGAAGATCATCTTCCTTACTTCAAGCACGGAGTTTGCGGTGGAATCCTACGCGGTGGATGCATGGTATTACCAGCTCAAGCCCATCCGGAGAGAGGACTTTTTCCGCCTGATGGACTCGGCCTGTGCGGCCTGCACCAGGGAGCAGAAGCACAGCCTCATCCTCCGGAGCAAGAGCGGCATCGTCCGCCTGGAGCTGGAAGAGCTGGTCTACTGCGAGGTGATGGGGCGGACGCTCACGTTTCACCTGAACAACGGCGTCGTGCTGGAAAGCATGGGCCGGCTGGACGACCTCTGTGACCAGCTCGTGGAATACCCGAATTTCCTCCGTCCCCACCGCTCCTTCCTTATCAATATGGAGTATATCGCCAACATCGCAGCACGCTCCATTACGATGCAGGACGGAGCCGTGGTGCCGCTGCCCCACGGGAAGTATTCGGAAACGAAGGACCGCTACCTGAGCTATATTTTTGACCGAAAGCAGGTGGTCATGTAGTGAACGCTCTTACTGTACCAAACGGTGTTGCCGTGGCGCTCTTTGGCATCGCACTCTCGGCTGCGTTCTGTGACATCCACTGGACGAAGAAAAACTGCATTATATTGGCGGTCGGCTCAGCAGCCATGCTCTTGATGCAGGCGCTTATTACTTATAAGGGTAGCTGGATGGCGATGCAGGAGGCGTATCCGCTTACCACCCATCTGCCGCTTGCCATCATCCTCAGCGTCCTCAGCGGAAAATGGCTCTGGCCCACCATCTCGGTGCTGGCGGCGTATCTGTGCTGTCAGCTCCGGCGCTGGGTGGCGCTGCTGGTCATTGCGATGGTGCCGGGCATCGACTGGCTGCAGCCCGCCGTCGAGATCGTGGTCACGCTGCCGCTGCTGGCAGTATTGCTGCGCTATGTTGCACCGGCGGCCCGCAGCTTTGCCCGGTATCCGCGCTCGATGCAGCTTTTGTTCGGCGTAGTGCCGCTGGCAGGCTACCTTTTCGATTATGTGACCCGCATCTACACCGACCTTCTCGCCCGGGGCAATCAGGCGGCGGTGGAATTCATGCCCTTCGTGTGCAGCGTGGCATATATCGTCTTTGTCCTCCGGGTCTCGGCAGAGGAGCGCACCCGCGGCCAGCTGGAACAGACCCGGAACAACCTCAAATTGCAGGTCGGCCAGGCGGTGCGGGAGATCGAGGCCCTGCGCACCTCGCAGCAGCAGACTCGCGCCTACCGCCACGACCTGCGCCACCATCTGCAATACATCTCCGCCTGCATCGAGAACGGCAGGGGAGAGCAGGCGCAGGAGTACATCCAAAGCATCTGCTCCGAGATAGAGGCCAGCAAGGTGACGACCTACTGCGAGAACGAGGCTGCGAACCTCATCTTCTCGTCCTTTGCAGGCCGGGCGGAGAACTGCGGTGTGCCGCTCAACATTCAGGCTCATATCCCGCAGCTTATCTCGGTGGCCGAGACAGACCTCTGCGTGCTGCTCTCCAATGCGCTGGAAAATGCGCTCCGGGCCTGCCGCAGGATGAAAGCAGAGAATGGCCCTGCATACATTGAAGTTACTGCCCGGGAAAAGAACGGGCATCTCTTTTTGCAGTTCGTCAATCCCTGTCCGGAGGGAATACAGTTTGAAAACGGCCTGCCGGTGACCCACGCTGAAGGACACGGCATTGGCGTGCGCAGCATCTGCGCCATTGTGGAAAAATATAAAGGGCTTTCGGATTTCTCGGTGCAGGACGGCAGATTCATCCTCCGCGTTTCCCTGTGAGCCGGGTCGATTGAGCGCAGTTTCGGGGCGAATCGTGTCAAACTGTCCGCCGCAGGGGCAGAAAAGAGTATACTAGAACCAGACAAAATGTGCTCTCCGAATATCGCACAAGGAGGAAAAGTTTTATGAAACGTATCACTTCTCTTGCACTCAGCGCGGCACTTCTGGCCTCGCTTTCGACACCGGTGCTGGCCGCGCCGGCCATCTCTGTGGATGCAGCCCCTACGGCAGCTGTGCTGGAAGAGGAAAACTCTTTGTGGGAGCTTCCGCAGGCAGATACGCCGGACATGAGCAACACGGTCTGGTCGTTTGCCGGCGGCTACATCGACGGCAGCGAGATGACTCAGGCCGAGATGGACGAGTCTCTGGAGGCATACGGCGGCACGCTGCAGTTCACCTTTGACGCCGCAGGCGGCGCAAAGATGATCCAGGCGGCGGCACGCTGAACGGCACTTACCAGTATCTCGACGACGGCAGCGTGGGCGTCATCTTCGACTACAACGGCGTGGAGCTGCGCTACGCCTGCATCTTTACCTGGACGGACGAGGACGAGTTGCTCATGGTAGCCATCTCGGATGCAGAGGGTGCCGACGGCATTTACTTTGTCCGGTAAATTCGTTTCATCGTGTCTTTCAGATGCGATGCAGATAAGCCTTGTCTTGGAACTCTGGCTCTGACGGCTGCTTTTGCGGAAAGCAGCCGTCCTGCGGGAGCCGGAACGCCCATTCCCAGGTGAGGCTGGAGGAATCAGAAACGGCCCGGCAGAGTTTTCTGCCGGGTTTGTTCGTTTTCCGGGCGGAGAGAAGGACTTTCCAGAAAAAAGTGCAAAAAAGTCAAAATATCCTCTTGCAATTTTTTTGGAGAGTGATATAATATTAAGGCAATCGTTTCCAAGGCCGCTCGAGGGGGTAGCCGATATTGAAGGTTGTGATGGGCACATACATTAAATATGGCCCCAATAAGTCAGAACCAGAAATGAGGTGAAAAGAATGAAACAGGGTATCCATCCGAACTACGTTGACTGCACCATCACCTGCGCATTCGGTAACGTCATCAAGACTCGTTCCACCAAGCCCGAGATCCACGTCGAAGTTTGCTCCAAGTGCCATCCTTTCTACACTGGTAAGCAGAAGCTGGTCGACACCGGCGGACGTGTTGAGCGCTTCAACAAGCGTTTCGGCCGTAAGTAATTGCAACAATTACAAGGCTTCCAAGAGCGTCGTTCCCTTTGCGGGGAGCGGCGCTCTTTTTGCGTCCAGCCGCGAAAACTGCCGCACCAGCGCAAAAGAAACAATATTTGGAGACGCACACAGGTTTATCTTATTTCTGACACATTTTCGGGCTAAAATGATGCAGATATTCCCGGGGACACCCGCAGAAAAGGAGCGTTTTTGTGATAGAAGTATCCCGCCTCACCAAGAAATACGGCAGCCGCCTTGCAGTGGACGACATCTCTTTCACGGTGGAGGACGGCGTCATCTACGGCCTGCTGGGGCCGAACGGTGCCGGCAAGTCCACCATCATGAACATCCTCACCGGCTACCTCGCCGCTACGGAGGGACAGGTGACGGTGGCGGGCCATCCGCTGCCCGAGGAAGCCGACGCCGCCAAGGCCTGCGTGGGCTATCTGCCGGAACAGCCGCCCCTTTACCCGGAGATGACGGTGGCCGAATATCTCGACTTTGCCGCCGAACTGAAAGGCGTCAAGAAAGCAGACCGCCCGGCGCAGGTGCAGTCTGCCGCCCGCCGTACCGGTCTGGAAGACGTTCTGCCCCGGCTCATCCGCAGCCTCTCGAAGGGCTACCGCCAGCGGGTGGGCGTGGCGCAGGCGCTGCTGGGCAGTCCGCAGCTCATCATTCTGGACGAGCCCACCGTGGGTCTCGACCCGGCGCAGGTCATCGAGCTGCGCCGCCTCATCCGGGAGCTGGGCCGCACCCACACGGTCATCCTGTCCAGCCACATCCTCAGTGAAGTGAAGGCCGTCTGTGATAAGGCGCTCATCCTGTCGCAGGGGCATCTGGCCGCTGTCGTGGACCTTGCCGCCGAAGAGCGCGATTTGGAAGAGCTCTTCCTTGAGCTGACGGCTCCGGAAGAGACTTCGGATAAAAGGAGGACTGATTCGATGCTTGCCATCTACAAGCGGGAGCTGCGCAGCTTTTTTCACGGAATGATGGGCTATGTGCTCACGGCCTTTCTGCTGGCGGCTTCCGGTATCTATTTTCTGGCCCTGAACCTCGGTTACGGCCTGACGGATTTTGGCTACTATACGCTCTACCGCACGATCTTCATGCTGCTGCTCTATTTCCCGGTGCTGGCCATGCGCTCGCTGGCCGAAGAGCGCCGCGCCCGCACCGACCAACTGCTTCTCACCAGCCCGGTGTCCGTGTGGGGCATCGTGGTGGGCAAGTATCTGGCACTCTGCACCGTGTTCGCGCTGCCCTGTCTGGCCGACGGCATCATGATCGTCGTGCTCTGGCTTCTGGGCGGCACGGCCTCGGCCTTCGGGGCAAATTTCGCCGCGCTGCTGTGCTATTTCCTGCTGGGCTGTGCGGCCATTGCCGTCTGCGAGTTCTGCTCCGGCCTCACGGAGAACCAGATCATCGCGGCAGTCATGGGCTTTTCGGCTCTGCTGCTGGCCTATATGATGCCCAGCCTCCGCAGTATGTTCAACGCCGGGAGCGCCGTGGCACTGGTGGTCTTTACGGCTCTGTCGGCGGGAGTCTCCCTTGCGGTGGGCCTGCGCACCCGGAGCTTCACGCTGGGTTGCTTCTGCTTTGCGGCCCTCTGTGCCGGGCTGAGCGCCCTGTTCCTGCTGCGTAGCGCATGGCTTACCGAAGCGTTCAGTGCTGTCTTGAGCGCCCTCTGCCTGTTTGCGCCCTTTGAGGAGTTCGTCAACAACAGCTTTTCCATCCCGACGCTGGTTTATTATCTGACGGTGACGGTGCTCTTCCTCTTCTTTACGGCGCAGGGCATCGAGAAGCGCCGCTGGAACTGAGAGGGGGGCAGACTATGAAGAAATTTGAGAAAAAAAGCGCAGGCTCGCTGGAACGTCTGCGGATACGCAGCGGCATCTATGCCTCGGCGGTCACGGTGCTGGTGGTCGTGCTGGCCGTCCTGCTCAACCTCATCGTCCGGGCTGTTCCGACGAAGTACACCGAGTTCGACCTCTCGGAGGCCGGGCTCTACACCCTCAGCGACAGCTCCAAGGACATCGCCCACGCCCTGACGCAGGATGTCACCATCTACTATCTGGCCGAGACGGGCAGCGAGGACGCCATCATCACAAAGCTGCTGGACCGCTACGCCTCCGAGAGCAGCCACATCAAGTGGGAGACGAAAGACCCCGCCGTCTACCCGACCTTCGCCGCCCAGTACGGTGTGCAGTCGGCTGAGAACGGCAGTCTCATCCTCGTCTCGGGGGAGAAGAGCGCCGTGCTGGCGGCATCCGACCTCTACGATTATGACTACTCCGATTACTACACCACCGGCAGCTACAGTGTGACCTTCGGCGGCGAAAATAAGCTCACCGCTGCCATCTACCGCATCACCAGCGGCGAAGAGCTCCACGCCTACTACACGACGAACCACGGCGAACAGCGCCTCACCGACACCCTGACCGATGCGCTGGAAGACCAGAACTTCTCCGTCAGCCCCCTCGACCTGCTGACGGACACCATCCCGGACGACTGTGACCTGCTCATCATCAATGACCCGCAGCAGGACTTTGCATCGGCGGGCGGCCTCGTGGATGAAATGTCGGCCCTGCGCGCCTACCTGAAAAATGGCGGACATCTGATGCTCACCACCGACAGCTATTACTCCACCCCGAATCTTGACGCCCTGATGGCCGAGTTTGGACTGACCCGCACGACCGGCCTTGTGGTGGAAGGGGACAGCGGCCATTACCTGAACGGTTACCCCTACTATCTGCTGCCGGATTACGCCACCGACACCGAGAGCGGCACGTTGGACGGCATCGACACCAGCCGCCGCGTCCTGCTGCAGATGGCGCAGGGCATCACCATCACTGAAACGAAGGGCATCGCCTCGGAAGCCCTGCTGGTCAGTACCGAGAGCTCCTACAGCAAGGCGGCGGGCTATGAGATGACCACCGCCGAGCAGGAAGACGGCGACCCCGACGGCCCCTTTGCACTGGCAGCCTATGCTTCCAATAACAGCACCGGCGCAGAGGTCATCTGGGTCAACTGCGGCAACATGGACAACGAGGCCGTCTACCAGACTGTTCCCGGCAACGTGACCTTCCTGCAGGGCTGCGCTGCCTCTCTGGCCGGGCAGGAGGGGACCACCCTCGTGGAGTCCAAGGCACTGGAAGCTGCGCCCATCACCATCTCGGGCCACACCGCCGCTGTGCTGGGTCTGGTGTTCGTCCTCATCCTCCCGGCGGCTGTGCTGGCCGTGGGCGCAGTGGTGGTGCTGCTGCGACGCCGCAAGTAAGGAGGCACGCCATGAAAGCAAAACAGCATACCCTCATCGTTTTGCTGGTATTCGTCCTCGCCGCCGGGGCGGCGCTGGCCCTGCTGACCCACGCGAACCAGAAGGCCGAACAGGCCGCCAGCGAGGCCGAGGACGGCAGCATCCCGCTGCTGGATGTGACCACCGCTACGCTGGAAAGCGTCTCCATCCAGTATGGCGGCGATACGCTGACGCTCCGGCCCTCTGACGACGGCTGGACGCTGACCGAGGACCCGGCCTACCATCTGGATGATTCGGCCTGCAACACCATCCGGACCGCGCTGGCAGGCATGAAGGCCAGGCGCCAGCTCGAGGCGCAGCCCGGCGAGGACTACGGTTTCGACGCGCCCCGGCTTGTCGTAAATGTTTCGGCGGCGGGGGAGAGTACCACCCTTACCGTGGGAGCGGAGAACCCCGTCACCGGGGATGTGTACGTCCGGCGGGAGGGCGGCGACGCTGTCTACACCGTGGACGCGGCCAGGTTCCGCTGCATGGAACAGACGAAGGCGGAGCTCTTCGGGGCATTCAGCCCGGCGGGCATCACTGTCTCGGACATCGAGGCTGTGAGCTACACCCTCCAAAGCGGCGAGACGATCAAGCTGCAATCCGTATCCCAGCCCACGGAGGCCGACAGCACCACCTACCAGACCGTCTGGCAGCTCACAGATGAACCGAATGCTGCGTTGGACACCGACAAAACGGACGCTCTGCTGGCCGCACTGGCCAGCTATGTCACCGGGCAGGACACTGCCGCCGACCTTTCCGCCTGCGGCTTTGACGCCTCGCTGGTGACAGCAGAGGTGACGACGGCAGACGGCACTGTCACCCTGACGTATGCCATCGGCACCGACGGCTATTATATGATGGTGTCGGGCGACAGCTCTGTCTACACCGTGGACGGCCAGACCGTGCAGGCCCTCTGCCTGACGGCCCGGCAGCTGAAAGCCGACACCTGAGAATTTATCCCAAAAGCACCCGCAGTTCTGCACTGTAGGTGCTTTTATGCTGTATAAGAAAACGCTATATGAAAAATTGATGTAAAACCCGGGTGGGAAAAGCCCCCTCGGAGTCAAAGTTTTGGCAAACATCAGCAGAGTGATTGACATTTTGACAAAGATTGTTTAAGATAGACAAGACAGGGCAGAATAACTGCGCAATGTTACGGTCGTCATGGATGTTGTGCGGGGATGAGTCTGCTCCACAGCCAGCACATATTGGATGGGCGAGGCGTTTTTGCGTCAGACAAGGAGGGCTTCCGCAGCAATCCTGACGGATTGCAAGGGAGAACGACGCGGTATGACACGAAAAAGGCCGTTCAGACGGTGTGGGATGGTTGTGGGAATAGACTCAAAGTCACCCTAATGCGATAGAAGGATGGGGAGTAAACCCCTGTCTTTTTCGTATCTGAGTTACAAGGAGGATATAGGAAAGAAATGAACAACTCGGTGATCGTTTCGCTGCGAGACATCGTAGTGGAATTTGATGGTCAGCGCATCCTGGATGGGCTGAACCTCGACATCCATGACAAAGAGTTTGTGACGCTGCTGGGATCCTCCGGCTGCGGCAAAACCACCACCCTCCGCCTCATCGCGGGCTTTCTGGAACCGACGTCCGGCAAAGTGCTGCTGAAAGGAGAGGACATCACAGGCGTACCGCCCTACAAGCGTCCGGTGAACACCGTGTTCCAGAAATACGCGCTGTTCCCCACCTGAACGTCTTTGAGAATGTGGCCTTCGGCCTCCGCCTCAAGAAGATGGACGAAGAGACCATCCGCCGCAAAGTGCGGGATATGCTGGAAGTCGTGGGCCTGAAGGGTTTCGAGCGCCGCAGCATCGGCCAGATGTCCGGCGGCCAGCAGCAGCGCGTGGCCATTGCCCGCAGCCTGGTCAATGAGCCGGAGATCCTGCTTCTCGACGAGCCTCTGGGCGCCCTGGACCTCAAGCTGCGCAAGGAGATGCAGCTGGAACTCAAGCGCCTGCAGCGCGAGATGAACATCACCTTCATCTACGTCACCCACGACCAGGAAGAGGCCCTGACCATGTCCGACACCGTCGTCGTCATGAACGGCGGCAAGGTGCAGCAGATCGGCACCCCCGAGGACATCTACAACGAGCCCAAGAACGCCTTTGTTGCTGACTTCATCGGTGACTCCAACATCGTGGACGGCGTGATGCACCGTGATTTCCTCGTCTCCTTCTCGGGCGTCGAGTTCCCCTGTGTGGACCGCGGCTTTGCCCGGGAGGAGAGCGTACAGGTGGTCGTCCGCCCCGAAGATATTGAAGTGGTCTCCCGGTGGAAGGCCAGCTGGTGGGCGTCGTCAATGACGTCATCTTCAAGGGCGTCCACTTCGAGATGCATGTGGAGTGCGAGGGCCGCGAGTGGCTCATCCATTCCACCCGCGCCTGCACGCCCGGTGAGACCATCGGTATGCGCATCGGCCCCAACGAGATCCATATCATGTCGCGTTCGGAGGGGTGAGGCCGCATGAAGATTTACGATAAGAAACTGGCCTATCCGTACTTTGTATGGATGGTGCTGTTCACGGTGGTGCCGTTGTTCATCGTGGTGTATTACGCCCTCACCGACTCCACCGGCAGCTTTACGCTGGACAATCTGGTGACTGTCAGCGGCTATGGCTCGGTGTTCGCCCGCAGCCTGCTGCTGGCCCTCATCTCCACCGTCATCTGCCTCATCATCGCGTTCCCGGTGGGCTATTTCCTCTCCCGGCTGCGCGTCAACAAGCAGCACATCATGCTGATGCTGGTGATGCTGCCCATGTGGATGAACTTCCTGCCCGTACCTACGCATGGATGGGTCTGCTGAGCATCAACGGCCCTGTGAATGCCGTTCTGGGCGTCTTCGGTCTCGGACCCTACAACATGCTGAATACCTCCGGCGCTGTGGTGCTGGGCATGGTGTACAACTATGTGCCGTATATGATCCTGCCCCTCTACACCAGCATGACCAAAATCGACCAGAGCATCGTGGAGGCAGCGCAGGACCTGGGCGCTTCCACCACCAAGACTCTGTTCCGGGTGCTCATCCCCATGAGCATCCCCGGCATCAGCACCGGCATCACGATGGTGTTCGTCCCGGCGGTGTCCACCTTCGTTATCAGCCGTATGCTGGGCGGCGGTTCCAACCTGCTCATCGGCGATTTGATCGAGATGCAGTTCCTCGGCAACAGTTACAACCTCAATGTCGGCTCTGCCATGAGCCTCGTGCTGATGGTCATCGTGCTGCTCTGCATGAGCTTTACGTCCAGCTTCGACGAGGATGAGATGGAGGGTGTGTCCTGATGAAAACGAAACATCTGCGTCTGATGCAGCGCGCCTACGTCATCCTGTTCTTCTGCTTCATGTACCTGCCCATCGCGTATATGGTCGTGTTCAGCTTCAACCAGAGCAAGGGCTACGCCCTCTTTACCGGCTTTACCTTTAAGTGGTACACCAGCCTGCTCCACAACGAGTCCATCCTGCACGCGCTGTGGGTGTCGCTGTATCTGGCACTGTTCTCGGCGGTCATCGCCACCGTGCTGGGAACTGCGGCGTCTCTGGGCATCGCTTCCATGGGGCGCAAGAGCCGCCTGCTGGTGACGAATATCTCCTATATCACCACGGTCAACCCCGAGATCATCACCGGTATCTCCCTGATGATGCTCTTTGTGGCATACCAGCGCTTTGCGTCTGAGCTGGACTTCCTGCCCGACAACATCATGGGTTTCCCACGCTGCTCATCGCCCATATCGCATTCAACGTGCCGTATGTCATCTTCAATGTCACGCCCAAGCTCAAGCAGCTGGATATCAAGCTGTTTGAGGCGGCGCTGGACCTCGGCTGTGACCCCCGGCAGGCATTTTTCAAGGTCATCCTGCCCGAGATCAGCCCGGCCATCCTGTCGGGCTTCCTTATCAGCCTGACCTACTCCATCGACGACTTCATGATCTCCTACTTCAACTGCGGTACGGTGGAGACACTGCCCATCGCCATCTACTCCATGACCCGCAAGAAGGTCAGTCCGGAGATCTACGCGCTGTCCACCATCATGTTCGTGGTCATTCTGAGTATCATCCTCATCTCCAACGCCATGGAGAGCCGCGGTTACCGCCGCGACCAGCGCGCACTGAGAGGGGAGATGTCAAATGAAGCGTTTCGTCATTCTTCTGCTGACGGCTGTGCTGGCGCTGACCATGCCGCTGTCGGCTCTGGCCGCGGGACAGATCGAGGTCACAGAGGACATTTCTGTTTCGGATGACTACGACTGGACCCGCTTTAAGGGCCAGAACGTCACCCTGAACGTCTACAACTGGGGCGAGTATATCTCCAACGGTTCCGACGACAGCGTGGACGTGGTGGCGGCCTTTGAAAAGCTGACCGGCATCAAGGTCAACTATACCACCTTCGACTCCAACGAGTCCCTCTACGCCAAGCTGAAGTCCGGCGCGGCCAACTACGATGTCATCATCCCGTCGGACTATATGGTCGCCAAGATGATAAGCGAAGGGATGCTGATGCCGCTGGACTACAGCAACATCCCGAATTTCCAGAACATCGACGAGGAGTACCGCAACGGGGACTATGACCCCGAGAATGCCTACACCGTGCCTTACACCCTCTGCACCACTGGCATCATCTACAATACAAAGATGGTAGACGAGGCCCCCACCAGCTGGGCAGACCTGTGGGACGAGAAGTATGCAGGCAACATCCTGATGTTCAACAACAGCCGCGACGCCTACGCCATCGGTGCGTTCAAGAGCGGCAGCAGCGTCAACCCCAGACCACGGAGGATGTGGATGCTGTGGTGGACGAGCTGAAAGCCCAGAAGCCTCTGGTGCAAGCCTATGTCATGGACGAGATCTTCGATAAGATGATCGGCGGCGAGGCGGCCGTCGGCGTCTACTACTCCGGCGACGCCATCACCATGATCGACGACAACCCCGACCTGGCCTGGGTGTTCCTGAGGAGGGAACGGTGCTGTCGGTGGACAGCATGGCCATCCCCGCCACCAGTGAGCACGAGGAAGCTGCAGAGATGTTCATCAACTTCATGTGTGCACCGGACGTCGGCAAGGCCAATATCGAGTATATCGGCTACACCACCCCCATGCACTGTGTGTGGGAGCTTCTGGATGAAGACCTCAAGTACAGCGAGATCGCGTACCCCTCCGAGGACATTGCGGCTAAAGAAGAGGTGTTCACTGCCCTGAGCGATGAGGTCAACAGCGAGCTGGACGTGAAGTGGAGCGAGATGAAGAGCTACGACGAGGGCGGCAGCGGGTATCTGTTCCTGATGCTGCTGGCGGCGATGCTGGCTCTGGCCTGCTTCAATATCTGGCGCAAGGTGCGCAGGAAAACGCGCAATATGTATTGAACCTGAGGGGGCTGTGCGGAGGCGTACAGCCCCTTTTTATAAGGAAAGGGAAAGAATATGAGTGAATACAGAAGCTATACGGAGCAGATGACCGTGCTGGACGGCGACAGCGACTTCCGCCGCTGCCTGAAGCCCAGCGCTCTGTTCCGGTATGTGGAGCAGGTGTCGGCAGACCATGCCCGGGCTTACGGCATGGACCACGCCTTTTTCAGGGAGTGCCACAGCGCATTCCTCGTGGGCAAGCAGGCCCTCAGGGTCTGGCGGATGCCCGGCCGTGCGGAGAAGATCAACCTGACCACGGCCTGCGAGGTGTTCAAGAAAGGCACGATGAAACGGCTGACTACCATCACCAGCGAAACAGGGGAGAAGCTGGCCCTCGTGGACTGCCGCTGGATGATCGTGGACACTGAGGCGGGGCGCATCCTGCGCACCCCCGGCTGGACGATGCCGGACTTCCAGAATGACGACCTGCCCGAAGAACTGCCCCAGATCGTTCACAAGAGCCAGCCGCTGACGGCGGCAGGGGAGCGCCGCGCCAGCTACTCCATGTGTGACCTCAACGGCCACATCAACAACTCCCTCTATCTGGACATCGCCTGCGACGCTCTGCCGCAGGAGGTCGTGGAGGCTGCGCCGCTGTCCTTCGCTTCCATCAAGTACCACCGTGAAGTGCCGATGGGCCAGACCGTGCAGGTGTTCTATGCCCCCTCAGGAAACGGCTGGTATGTGCTGGGCCGGAGGGAAGAGCACGCGGCTTTTGAGTGCTATCTGGAATTCGGAAGCTCTGTCACAGAATCTTTACAAAAATAATTACAAAGAAATTACAAAAAACTATTGCAAAAGTCCTTCAAAAGAGTTACAATATGGTTACAGAAAGGGCAAGACCCTTCTGGATCATGAAATCTTTTTCTTCTTGTTTTTTGGAATATCGGGTGTCCGCCATCCTCCTCCGGCTGTTCTCCTTCACAGCTGTCGGCCGACACCGCACAGGCGATATTCCGCTTCGTGTGCAAAAGAGCCCGTCTGGCTTCGGACGGGCTTTTTTGCGTCCAAAAATCCGGAGAAATCGGCCCACAGCGCGGGAAAGTATGACCTTAGGTCAATTTGCCTGTTTTTCTGCAAAGGACATTTATAAAGTTTGGCGGGGCAGGGGTTTGTATTCCGCGTGGGTTTGTGGTAAAGTATATACAATCAATTCCTAAGCCGAAAACATGAAATTGTTTTGATGTTGTTTGATATGATCCGTTGCGGATGCGTTAAGAGAAAAGGAGTTTGAATATGGCTTATTTTTACGAAGAACCCTCCCGTACCTTTGGCGAGTACCTGCTGGTTCCGGGCTACTCTTCTGCTGAGAATGTCCCCACGGCTGTCAGCCTCAAGACCCCGCTGGTCAAGTACCGCAAGGGCGAGGAGAACTGCCCGCTGGAAATGAATATCCCCATGATCAGCGCCATCATGCAGTCTGTCTCCGGCGATAAGCTGGCCATCGCGCTGGCCCGTCAGGGCGGCGTCTCCTTCATCTACGGCTCCCAGAGCATCGAGAACGAGGCCGCTATGGTCCGCCGCGTCAAGAGCTTCAAGGCCGGTTACGTCGTTTCCGACTCCAACCTGGCCCCCACTGCCACCCTGCACGATGTGCTGGAGCTGAAAGCCCGCACCGGCCACTCCACCATCGCCATCACTGCTGACGGCACTCCTAACGGCAAGCTGCTGGGCATCGTGGCCTCCCGCGATTACCGCGTCAATCACACCCCCGATGACGCTCCTGTTACCACCTTCATGACCCCCATCGAGAAGCTGGTCACTGCCCCGGAGAACACCTCCCTGCATGACTGCAACAACATCATCTGGGACAACAAGATCAACACCCTGCCTCTGGTGGATGCCGAGGGCAACCTGAAGTATATCGTCTTCCGCAAGGACTACGATTCCCACAAGAAGAATGCCAACGAGCTGCTGGACAAGAACAAGAGCTACGTCGTCGGTGCCGGCATCAACACCCGCGACTACGCCCAGCGCGTGCCTGCTCTGGTGGAGGCCGGTGTGGATGTCCTCTGCATCGACTCCTCTGAGGGCTACTCTGAGTGGCAGAGCCGCACCATTGCATGGATCCGTGAGCATTATGGCGACACCGTGAAGGTGGGCGCCGGTAACGTCGTGGATGCCGAGGGCTTCCGCTTCCTCGCAAAGGCTGGCGCTGACTTCGTGAAGATCGGCATCGGCGGCGGCTCCATCTGCATCACCCGCGAGACCAAGGGCATTGGCCGTGGTCAGGCTACTGCCGTCATCGAGGTCGCCAAGGCCCGCGACGAGTACTATAAGGAGACCGGCATCTATATTCCCATCTGCTCGGATGGCGGCATCGTTCAGGACTATCACATCACCCTTGCACTGGCCATGGGCGCTGACTTCGTCATGCTGGGCCGCTACTTCGCCCGCTTCGACGAGAGCCCCACGAACAAGGTGCGTATCAATGGCCAGTATATGAAGGAGTATTGGGGCGAAGGCTCCAACCGCGCCCGCAACTGGCAGCGCTATGACCTCGGCGGCTCCACCAAGCTGAGCTTCGAGGAAGGTGTGGACAGCTATGTTCCTTACGCCGGTCCGCTGGCCGACGGCGTCCAGACCACCCTGTACAAGGTCAAGAGCACCATGTGCAACTGCGGTGCGCTCTCCATCCCCGAACTGCAGGAAAAAGCCCGCCTGACCGTTGTGTCCTCCACTTCCATCGTTGAGGGCGGCAGCCACGACGTCGTGCTGAAGAATGCTACCCCCAGCATCATGAACGGCTGAATCTGAAATATCAAAACACCCGCAGCACGAAAGGCGCTGCGGGTGTTTTTGCATATCCGGGAGGCATCGATGCCCGTGATTTATCCGAGGACAGAAGAGCACTGCCGGAGGTGGCTGGTAAAGATTTTGTAAAAACATTTTTTTTTCTGTCGTCATTTTTTACCAAAACCTCTTGCGTCTGCCCGCCAAAGATGCTATAGTGGTACAAACATCCTGTCATGACAGGGTAAAACGCGCGGCAGCGCAGAGTTTGTTGGCTGCACCCGCCGCAGGGGTGCGCGGAAAAGAGAGGAAACTTTTCATGAGCGAGATCAAAGTTGTGCCGTATATCCCGGATGAGGACTACGACAATCCGGCAATGGTCGTTGATTTTTACGAATTCACTATGGCCAACTGCCTGTTTCTGAACGGCTTTAGGGATACGACCCTTGTGTTTGATATGTTCTTCCGCAAGAACCCGGATAACCAGGGCTACTCTATCAGCGCCGGCCAGCGCAAGCTGACCCGTTTCCTGCTGAACTACCACTTCAATGAGCAGGATGTCCACTGGCTGCGCACCAAGGGCATGAGTGAGGAGTTCTGCGAGTATCTGCGCACGTACCGCTGGAAGGGCGATATGTACGCTCTGCCCGAAGGCACGGTCTGCTACCCCCATGTGCAGATGGTGCGCATCGAGTGCGACCTCGTGGGCGCTATCCTCATCGAGACCTACCTGCTCCAGACCATGAACTTCCACAGCCTCATCGCCACCAAGGCCACCCGCATCACCGGCCTCAACACTCACACCCCCCGCAGCGTCATGGAGTTCGGAACCCGCCGCGCACAGGGCGAGAGCGCAGGCAACGACGGCGCTTATGCTGCCGTTCTGGGCGGCTGCATCGGCACGGCCAACTGTCTGGCCGAGATGAAGTACGGCTCTGAGGTCAAGGCTGTGGGTACTGTGGCCCACAGCTTTATCGAGTTCTTCCCGACCGAGTTCGATGCCTTCAAGGCATTCGCCGATACCTACCCGGATTCCGTCAGCCTGCTGCTGGATACCTACAACATCATGGAGAGCGGTCTGCCCAACCTCATCAAGCTGGACGACTACCTCATTGAGAAATATCCTGATAACCCCAACCGCCGCGTCAAGAGCGCCCGCATCGACTCCGGTGACCTGGCCCGAGGCTCCAAGCGCCTGCGCAAGGCACTGGATGCAGCAGGGAAGCCCTACATCAAGCTGGTGGCCTCCAACGGTCTGGACGAGAAGAAGATCGCCAACATGGAGCTGTATGAGCACGCACACTTCGACTCCTACGGCGTAGGCGAAAATCTGATCACCTCCGCTTCCGACCCTGTGTTTGGCGGCGTATATAAGCTGGTCGCTGTCAAGCGCCCCGACGGCAGCTATCAGCCCAAGATGAAGTGCTCCGACTCCGCCAGCAAGGCCATCATCCCCGGCAAGAAGATGCCGTGGCGTCTCTACGATGAGAACGGCCAGGCGCAGTGCGACCTCATCGCCATGGACGGCGAAGTCATCGAGGCAGGCAAGCCGGTCACGATGGTCAACCTCGACTCCGATGCCATCGAGCGCACCGTCACCATCGTTCCCACCCGCGTCAAGCAGCTGCTGGTGCCGCATATCCTGAACGGTGAGCTGGCCATCGAGCTGCCCTCCATTGCGGAAAAAAAGGCCTATATCGCCAAGCAGCTCACCGAGGAGACCTGGGAGAGCGAGCTGCGCTTCGAGAGCCCCCATAAGCACTACGTCAATATGACCCCTGCTGTGGCTGAGTGCCGCTCCAAGATGTACGCAGAGCTGCACGGCGGCAAAGTGTAAACTTGACAAAACAGCATTTCTATTGTATTATATGAGCTGCTGCTTGCAGGATCGTGAGCAGCAGCTCATTCAGAAGCCACTGTGGTGAAATTGGCAGACACGAGGGACTTAAAATCCCTTTCTGGAGACAGAGTGCGGGTTCAAGCCCCGCCGGTGGCATGGAAAGCCCCGGTAAGTGCAGAAATGCATTTACCGGGGCTTTTTTGTGTATTATAGCAATTCAACTTTTAATGCAACAGCAACAGCGTTGAATTGCATATCACAGATATGCTGTTATCAGGCTGCGTTATTTTCTTGACTTGCGATAAAACGGGAAGGAAACGATACCGCCAACTGGTATCCACTCCATCCAAGGGGGTATTTTATTACTCTTCGTTGAATGCTTCTTCCTGCGCATGGAACCGCTCGAGGAAGCTGTGCTCCACACCCTCGGACTTGTAGCCGGGCATGGTATCCAGCGCCACTGCGTGGATGCTGCGGAAGATGCTGTTCTCGATGTTGGGGTTATCCCGCTTGAGGCGGCGGAGCAGAATTTTCGTCTCCTGCCGCTTGGAGCCACCGCCGCCGTTGTCGCACATGGTACAGTTCTCGGTAAAGCGGCAGGCGCACTGGATGAATTCCAGCTCATTGTAGCGCTTCCACGCCAGAATATCTTCCTCGCGGATGCAGTACATCGGGCGGATGAGGGTCATGCCGGGGAAGCTGGTGCTGTGGAGCATGGGCGGCATGGCCTGCAGCTGGGAGCCGTAGAACATACTCATAACGGTCGTCTCGATGACGTCGTTGAAGTGGTGGCCCAGTGCGATTTTGTTGCAGCCCAGCTCCTTGGCCTTGCTGTAGAGGTGGCCGCGGCGCATTCGGGCGCAGAGATAGCAGGGGTTCTTGTCGGTGTTGTTGGCCACAGAGAAGATGTTGCTTTCGAAGATGGTCACAGGGATGTGGAGCAGCTCGGCGTTGGACTCGATCTTCTGGCGGTTGATCTCATTGTAGCCGGGGTCCATCACCAGGAAGACCAGCTCAAAGGGCACATCGCTGTGTTTTTGAAGCTCCTGCATCAGCTTTGCCATCAGCATCGAGTCTTTGCCACCCGAGATGCAGACGGCGATCTTGTCCCCGGCCTTGATGAGCTCGTAGCGCTTGACCGCTACGATGAAGGGGGTCCACAGCTCCTTGCGGTATTTTTGATGATGCTCCGCTCAATGAGCTGGTAAGGTTCCATTTCGCGTTTCATGGCTCTGTCCTTTCTTTTTTCTCACAGTTGGGTCAGCCGGGTGTAGCAGGCGTCAAAGGCGCGGAGAAAGCCGTCCAGCTCCTCCTGCGTGGTCAGGTGGCTCAGACTGATGCGCCACGAGGAGAGGGCATTCTTCCGGTCGCGGCTGACGGCGAACACCGCCCGGAGGGCAGGCCGTCCGACGAGCAGGCCGACTTGACCGAGACACAGACGCCCTCCGCGTCCAGCTCCCGCTGGAACACGGTGCCTTTGACGTTCTCAACGCTCAGGTTCAGGATGTGGGGGATGGCACTCTCCGGGCTGTTGATGCGGACTTTTGGGTACTTGCTCAGAGCAGTGCGGAGATACAGGTTTGCCTCTTTCACCCGGGCAGAACGCTCCGGCAGCTCATTTACCGCAGAGTTCAGAGCCGTCTCGAGGGAAGCCGCCAGAGCTACTGTAGGGGTGCCGCTGCGGTAGATGGTGGTGCTTTCGCCGCCGTGGATGAGAGGCTCGAGAGCCAGCCGCCGCCGCTTGAGCAGCAGGCCGATGCCGTTCAGGCCGTAGAACTTGTGGGCCGTCAGGCTCATGGTGTCCACGCCCTCGAAGGAGACGGGGATCTTGCCCACGGCCTGGGTGGCGTCTACGTGCAGATGGCAGTTGGGCCATGCCTGCAAAATTTCTGAAATTTCTTTCACCGGCTGCACGACGCCCAGCTCACTGTCCACCAGCGTCACCGCTACAGCAATGGTGTCGGGGCGGAGAAGTTCTTTCAGGTGCTCGAGGTCGATAGTGCCGTCCCGCCTGATGTCCACGAGGTCGATTTCATAGCCCTGCTCCTGCAGAGCGGTCAGGGTGCCGCTGACGGAGGAGTGTTCCAGCGGGGTGGAGATGATGTGCTTGCCCAGATGGCGGGAGAGTTTTGCCAGCCCCTTGAGAGCAAAGTTGTTGGCCTCGCTGGCTCCCGAGGTGTAGATGACCTCGGCGGGCTGTGCGCTCAGCAGCCCCGCGATGGTCTGGGTGGCGTGGTCAATGACCAGTTTGCGTCCCGGCCTGCCTGATGGCGGGAGTTCGCATTGCCGGGGCAGCTGCGCTCTACCTCACAAAAACGCTCCAGCACCCGGGAGTCTGCGGGGGTGTTGGCCGAATAATCCAGATATATCATAAGTGTCCCTCTATTAAGTGGTACAACAGCTGTCGTTTCGGATGCCGCCGGACCAGTGACCAACTGCGGCAATAGGTTATATTATAGTGCGGAATGCGGCATATTTCAAGGCCGTACGGCCTCCGCCGACAGAAAATCGCCGCAAAATACAGGAAAAGGTTGTCAGCGTCCTTCTTTATGCTATACTATGCCGAAGAATGAAAGGAAAGGGGAGAGCGAGATGCTGAAAAAGAAATCGTCTTTTGCACGCATCGGCTGTATTTTCCGTTTCCGATTTGGTCCCGATTTTTGAGGCATTGCCGCTTTCCCGCGGTAGTGCCTCTTTTTTTGGGCCGCAGATAGAAGGAGGAAATAATGAGTCAGAATATTGATTACTCCAAGGGCATTTACGATGCCCGCCAGCTGGGTGCCGGACGGATGCTGATCCTGGGCGCTCAGCATATGTTCGCCATGTTTGGCGCCACCGTGCTGGTCCCCCTGCTCACCGGCCTGAGCGTTTCGACCACCCTGCTCTGCGCAGGTCTGGGTACGCTGCTGTTCCACTTTATCACCAAGGGCAAGGTCCCGGCCTTCCTCGGCTCGTCCTTTGCCTATCTGGGCGGCTTCTCCATCGTGGCCCCCATGCTGGCTGACGCCGACGGCAATCTGACCATCGCCAACACCCAGATGCTGCCCTACGCCTGCGCAGGCGTGGCCTTCTCGGGTCTGGTCTATCTGGCCGTCAGCCTGCTCATCTCCACCTTCGGCATCCGGCGCATCATGCGCTTCTTCCCGCCGGTCGTCACAGGCCCCATCATCATCGCCATCGGACTCATCCTCGCCCCCAGGGCCATCAACAACTGTCAGGCAAACTGGCTGCTGGCCTTTGTGGCTCTGGGTACGGTCATCGTCTGCAACATCTGGGGCAAGGGAATGGTCAAGATCCTGCCCATCCTGATCGGCGTTCTCGTCTCCTACGCAGTGGCCCTTGTGACCGGTGCCGTGGACTTTGAGCGCATTGCCTCCGCCGCATGGTTCGGCATCCCTCTCCACAAGGAAGCCATGGGCCTCTTTGCCATCGACGGCAGCCCCGAGTTCATCAGCGCCCTGTTCACCATCATCCCCATCGCTCTGGCTACTATGATGGAGCACGTCGGTGACATCGCCGCCATCAGCGCCACCGTCGGCCACAACTATATCAACGACCCCGGCCTGAACCGCACCCTCATCGGGGACGGCATCGCCACCTCCCTGGCCGGCCTGTTCGGCGGCCCGGCCAACACCACTTACGGTGAGAACACCGGCGTCCTCGCTCTGAGCAAAATTTACGACCCCCTCGTCATCCGCATCGCCGCTGTGCTGGCCATCATCCTGAGCTTCAGCCCCAAGTTTGAGGCCGTCATCAACACCATTCCCACCGCCATCATCGGCGGCGTGTCCTTCATCCTGTACGGCATGATCTCCGCCATCGGCGTGCGCAACGTGGTGGAAAACCGGGTGGACTTCACCAACAGCCGCAACCTCATCATCGCCGCTGTCATTCTGGTGTCTGCTCTGGGCTTCAACTCGGTGGGCGGCCTGACCTTCGCGGTCGCCGGTGTGTCCATCAACCTGTCCGGTCTGGCCATCGCTGCTATCGTGGGCATCCTGCTCAACGCCATCCTCCCCGGCAACGATTACGAGTTCGACTCTGCCGATGGTGCCGACGCTCCTTCCAGCGGCAATCTGCAGGTCTGACCTCGACAGAGAAGCCCCTTCTTCGGCAGAAGTGACAGCTTTTGAAATGTTCTTTGGGCAATGTGCGAGACTTCAAAATAAATGAGAATAATTCTTAAAATAAGCCTTGACTAACTAGGAATTATTCGCTATAATAGAGTCACAAACAAGGTCTGCTGTACCAGAGCAGACCCCTAAAAAAGAACAAACCAAATGGAGGATAAATCTTATGAAGAAGTATGTTTGCACCGTCTGCGGCTACATCGCTGAAGGCTCCATCCCCGAGCAGTGCCCCGTCTGCAAGGCTCCCGCTTCCGCATTCGTCGAGAAGACCGGCAACACCTACGTCACCGAGCACGTTGTGGGCATCGGCAAGGCTGAGGGCGTTCCTCAGGAGATCGTCGATGGTCTGCGCGCCAACTTCGAGGGCGAGTGCAGCGAGGTCGGTATGTACCTGGCAATGGCCCGCGTGGCCGAGCGTGAGGGCTACCCCGAGATCGCCGAGGCTTACAAGCGCTATGCCTACGAGGAGGCAGATCATGCTTCCCGTTTCGCCGAGCTGCTGGGCGAGGTCGTCACCGACAGCACCAAGAAGAACCTGATGATGCGTGCAGAGGCCGAGTGCGGTGCCTGCTCCGGCAAGATGGACCTGGCCAAGAAGGCTAAGGCTCTGAACCTCGACGCTATCCACGACACCGTCACGAGATGGCAAAGGATGAGGCCCGTCATGGCCGCGGCTTCGAGGGCCTGCTGAAGCGCTACTTCAACACGGAAGTCTGAGCAAGGGTACTCCAGTCATTGAATACGCCGCCCCGGCGTGCAGTTTGCAGCTGCTGCCGGGGCGGCTTTTTTGTGGTAAAGTATTTACAAAAGTCTTCGCAGTCGTTCCAGCTCTTCTACGGTATCTGCATCTTCCAGCTCTTCCTGCCGTGCCGCATGTACCGCCCGCACAGACTCCGGATGCTGGCGGATGACCACGCCGCCGCCCTTGCCCTCGGGCAGGGAACACAGATCGCCGAAATAACTGCTTCCGAACAGAACGGGACTTTCCAGCCGCCCGTGCCGTCCTCGGCACGAAAGCCCAGCCGGAGGATGGCCCGTTCTTTTCGTCCAGCGCTGAGAAATCGCGCGCCATCGCCTCGAGGCTTTCTTTCCGCAAGAGCGGCTGATCCCCGGGCAGGAAGATGCATCCCGCAAGGCCGGGCAGCTCCGAAAGCAGCGCTTCGAGGCCGAGGCGCACCGTGTCGTTCCGGCCCGGCAGGCTGTGAAGGATGGCTTTCACGTCCGCCTCCCGGGCAATCGCGGCCACTTCCGGCGAGCGGGTCACCACCACCCGGGCCGCGAGGGCGGGCGTCTCTGATGCGTCCAGCGCCTGGGCGATGAGGGGCGCGCCGCCGAAGTCGGCCAGCAGCTTATTGGAACCGCACCGCCCGCCCCGACGCCATGATGACGCAGCCCACCGCTGTGTTTTCCGTGTACTCCATCCCGCAGACCTCCCGAAATTTCCGTTGTTGTTCGTTTCCGAATTGATGATTTCTGACGGTAGTATTATAGCGGATTTTGTGATAAAATAAAAGAAAAGGTCACAGGAAGAAGAGAGGATACTGCATATGATGACCATTCGGGAATACAAGCGGGCTGAAAGCCTCGAGGAGGCTTGGCAGCTCAACCAGAAGCGCCCCAACCGTGTGCTGGGCGGCATGATCTGGCTCAAAATGGAGAACATCAATGTCGGTACAGCCATCGACCTGTCGGGCCTCGGCCTCGACACCATCGAGGAGACGGACGAGGGCTTTTCCATCGGAGCGATGGTGACGCTGCGCCAGCTCGAGCTGCACCCGGCCTCGCCGCCTATACGGACGGTGCCGTGAGGGAGTCGGTGCGCCACATCGTGGGCGTCCAGCTGCGCAACCTCGCCACCGTGGGCGGCAGCATTTACAGCCGCTTCGGTTTCTCCGACGTACTCACCATGTTCCTCGCGCTGAACGCTTCCGTAGAGCTTTATAAGGGCGGCGTCGTGCCGCTTGCTGAGTACGCCCAGCGCCCCTATGACCGGGACATCCTCGTGCGTGTCCTTGTGCCGAAGGAAAACGCCCGCTTTGTCTACCAGTCGGTGCGCAACAGCCAGACGGACTTCCCGGTGCTGACCTGCGCTGCCGCAAAATTGGCGGACGGCAGCATCCGCGCCGCCATCGGTGCGCGTCCGGGCAAGGCTGTGCTCTACACCGTCGCGCCTGAGGCGGGGGAGACCGCCGAGAAATTTGCTGCCCGCTTTGCCGCCGAGGTAAAGGCTGACATCAAGACTGAAAGCAATCTTCGCGGCGGCGCCGAATACCGCCGCCATCTGGCCGGCGTGCTGACGAAACGCGCCGTCTGTCGTCTGGAAGGCTGAGGAGGACACCATGCAGATAACACTTACATTGAACGATAAAAAGCTTACCGCCGACGTGGCCCCCGACACTCTGCTCATCGACTTCGTGCGCAGCCACGGTTGTCTGAGCGTCAAGAGGGGCTGTGAGACGTCCAACTGCGGCCTCTGCACGGTCTTCCTCGACGAAAAGCCGGTGCTGTCCTGCTCCGTTCTCGCGGCCCGCGCGGATGGCCATAAAGTGACCACGCTGGAGGGTCTGCAGGACGAAGCCGCCGAGTTCGGGGCTTTCATCGCGGATCAGGGTGCAGAGCAGTGCGGCTTCTGCAACCCGGGCTTCATCATGAACGCCCTCGCCCTCTTCCGGGAAAAGGAGTACCCCACCGACGAGGAAATAAAAGAGTATCTTTCCGGCAATCTCTGCCGCTGCTCTGGTTATGAGGGCCAGCTGCGGGGCATCCAGAACTTCCTCGCGTGGAAAAAAAAAAGGAGGCGGCAGAATGAACACAGTCAACAAACCCTTCCGCAAGAAGGATGCCATGCAGCTGGTGACGGGTCAGCCCGTCTATATGGACGACCTCGTCCCCGCCGACTGCCTCATCGTGAAGCTCCTGCGCTCTCCCCATGCCAACGCCATCGTGAAGAGCATCAATACTGCTGTGGCGAAGAAGGTGCCCGGCATTGAGGCCATCTTCACCTGGGAGGACGTGCCGCAGGATGCCCGCCGCTACACCCAGGCCGGCCAGACTTACCCCGAGGCCAGCCCCTATGACCGCCTTCTCATCGACCGCCACGTACGCTTTGTGGGCGACGTGGTGGCCATCGTGGCAGGCAAAGACGATAAATGCGTCGATAAGGCGCTGAAAATGATAAAGGTCGAGTATGAGGTGCTGGAACCTGTGCTGGACTACCACACCGCAAAGGATAACCCCATCCTCGTCCATCCGGAAGACAACTGGGAGAGCCTCTGCCCTGTGGGGGGCGATAACAAGCGCAACCTCTGCGCCCACGACGAGTGCGGCAGCGGCGACATCGACGCCGTGCTGGCCGACTGCGATGTGGTCATCGACCATGTGTACCACACCAAAGCCTGCCAGCAGGCTATGATGGAGACCTTCCGCACCTATTGCAGCATCGACCTCTATGGCCGGCTGAACGTCCTGAGCTCGACACAAATCGTTTTCCACGCCCGCCGCATCATTGCAAACGCGCTTCACATCCCGAAATCCATGGTGCGTGTGACGAAGCCTCGCATCGGCGGCGGCTTTGGCGCGAAGCAGACGGCTGTCTGCGAGGTCTACCCGGCCTTCGTGACCTGGAAGACCAGGAAGCCCTCAAAGCTCATCTTCACCCGGGAGGAGAGCCAGATCGCCTCCACGCCCCGCCATGAGATGGAGATCCATCTTCGCCTCGGCGCCAACAAGGATGGCCGCATCCGGGGCCTCGACCTCTACACCCTCTCCAACACCGGCGCTTATGGCGAGCACGGCCCCACGACGGTGGGACTTTCGGGACATAAATCCATCCCGCTCTATAGCAACGCTGAGGCTTTCCGCTTTACCTATGATGTGGTCTATACCAACCATATGTCGGCGGGCGCATACCGCGGCTACGGCGCGACCCAGGGCCTGTTCGCGGTGGAATCCGCCGTCAACGAGCTGGCCGCGAAGCTCCATATGGACCCCTTCAAGATCAGGGAAATGAACATCGTCCACGAGGGTGACGTCATGCCCGCCTACTACGGCGCGGTGAACACCAGCTGCACCCTCGACCGGTGCCTTGCAAAGGTCCACGAGATGATAAACTGGGATGAAAAGTACCCCCGCCGCGACATGGGCAACGGAAGATCCGTGCCGTCGGCATGGGCATGGCGATGCAGGGCTCCGGCATTTCCGGCATGGATGTGGGCAGTGCGACCCTGAAAGTCAACGACGAGGGCTTCTACACCCTGCTCATCGGTGCCGCTGATATGGGTACCGGCTGCGACACCACGCTGGCCCAAATTGCTGCCGAGGTGCTGGAATGCGGCCTCGACAATATCACGGTCTTCGGAGCTGATACGGATACCTCGCCCTATGACTCCGGCTCCTATGCGTCCAGTACCACTTACGTTACCGGCAAAGCCGTCGAGAAGTGCGCGCTGAAGCTGCGGAGCCAGATCTGCAAGCTGGGCGCAGAGCTGCTGGATTGCAGCGAAAATGACGTGGAATTTGACGGTAAAACGGTATTTACCTCGGCTGACCCGTCTAAATCTGTCTCGCTGGGTGATATTGCCACGGCTTCCATGTTCGGCCACGACATCCCGCTGGAAGTCACCGAGACCCACATGTCGCCTCTGTCGCCTCCGCCCTACATGGTGGGCGCGGCCGAGGTGGAAGTGGACACCGAGACCGGCGAAGTAAAGCTGCTGGAATTTGACGCCTGCGTGGACTGCGGCACGCCCCATCAACCCGAACCTGACCCGTGTGCAGGCTGAGGGCGGCATGTTGCAGGGCATCGGCATGACCCTCACCGAGAACGTCACCTACGACCAGCGCGGCTGGCCCATGGAGAATTCGCTCATGCAGTATAAGATCCCCACCCGTGTGGACGTGGGCAAGGTCCGGGTCGAGTTCGAGAACAGCTATGAGCCCAACGGCCCGTTTGGTGCGAAATCCATCGGCGAAGTGGTCATCAACACGCCGCTTCCCGCCATTTCGGACGCCATCTACAACGCCATCGGCACCCGTTTCTACGAGCTGCCCATCACGCCCGAAAAAATCGCAATGGCAGTGGCCGAAAAAGAGAGTGCGGTCTGATGACCGGCCTCGAGGCTCTGCCATTCCTCGGAGAAACGGGACACGTTATTTCTCTGGTGGGCGGCGGCGGAAAGACAACATTGCTCTATGCGCTGGCCCGCTGGTATTCGGCGCATGGACAGCGGGTGCTCGTCTCCACCACGACCCACATCCGGCGTCTGGACGCAAACTACGCCACTGATGAGGCGGCGCGGGACGCCCTCTGGCAGGCTGGTACCTACGCCGTGGCGGGGGTGCCTGCCGAAGGCGGGAAGCTGACCATGCCGCCCTATCTGGACGACTGGATGGCTGAGGCCGACACTGTTTTGCTTGAGGCTGACGGCGCGAAGCGCCATCCCTGCAAGGCTCCGGCCGCTCATGAGCCGGTGCTCCTGCGGTCAAGCGACATCGTGCTGGCAGCAGCCGGGCTGTCGGCAGTGGGGAAACCACTGCAAGACGTCTGCTTCCGCCTTGAAGCGGCCTGCACCTTGCTGGCTGTGCCGCCCGAGACGCCCCTGACGCCCGCTCTGCTGGCAAAACTGCTGGTAAGTGAAGCAGGTGGAAGAAAGTGCGTCTGCACGCGGAAATTCTACGCCGTCCTCAACCAGGCCGACGACGCAGCCCGCCGTGCAGCAGGGGAACAGACACTTGCCATCTTGAAAGAAAATTACGATGTAACAGGATATTTGACACACTTCGATGAAGAGGAGAGAGCCTGATGGCAAAAGAGGACAAAATCGTCTTCTGCACGGGCGGCGGCTGTACCGCCAAGCTCGGCGCGGGAGTGCTGAGCCGTATTCTGGAAAAGCTGCCCCGGGGTGAGAAAGACCCCGACCTTCTCGTTGGCTACGACAGCCGGGACGATGCGGCTGTCTACCGCATCACCGACGACATCGCGCTGGTGCAGACGGTGGACTTCTTCCCGCCAATGGTGGATGACCCCTACACCTTCGGCCAGATCGCGGCGGCAAACGCCCTCAGTGACGTCTACGCCATGGGCGGCGAGGTGAAGACTGCACTGAATCTTGTCTGCTTCCCTGGAGAGCATGGATCTGAACATCCTCGGTGAGATCTTGCGCGGCGGCGCAGAAAAAGTGGCCGAGGCGAGGGGCATCCTCGCGGGAGGCCACTCCATCGCCGACACCGGTGTGAAGTACGGCCTGTCGGTCACCGGTCTCGTGGACCCCGCCGCCTCACTGCCAATGATACGGGAAAGCCCGGCGACAAGCTCATCCTCACCAAGGCGCTGGGGTGGGCCTCATCTGCACGGCCAACCGCGTGGGCGAAGCTGCCCCCGGCGCCATGGACGCCGCCGTGGCCTCTATGACGACCCTGAACAAGTCTGCCGCCGAGATAAGTCGAAGCTATGATGTTCACGCGGCAACGGATGTGACCGGGTTCAGCTTTCTCGGCCACCTCCACGAGATGATGGGCGGGCGGCTGTCCTGCCGTATCGACGGCAGCGCTGTGCCGGTCCTGCCGGGTGCGTGGCAGGCCGCTGACGACTGCCTTTATACCGCCGCCGGTCAGCGCAACCGAAACCACACCGGGCCTTTCGTCCGGTTCGAAAATGTGCCGTTTGCCATGCAGGAAATTTTGTTCGACCCCCAGACCTCGGGCGGACTGCTGCTTGCCGTGGCTCCGGAAGAGGCTGAAAGCCTCCGGGACGAGCTGCAAAAAGCCGGCCTCCCGCACAAATCGTGGGAGAGATCACAGAGAAGCAGGACGCCGAAATAGTTGTGTCCTATCCTGAATAAAACATACGATAGAGAGGGAAAACTATGCTGAAAGTTGATGCCAGAGGGGACGCCTGCCCGCTGCCTGTAGTAAAGGCAAAGAAAGCGATTGCTGAACTGAATGGCGCAGGCGAAGTTGAAGTGCTCGTGGACAACGAGATCGCTGTCCAGAACCTCACCAAAATGGCCCAGCAGAAGGGCTACCGGTCTGCCGCCGAAAAGCTGGCCGAGCGGGAATACCGCGTCCTGTTCACCGTGGGTGAGCCTGCGGCAGAAGAAGAGGAAGCTCCGGCCTGCGCCCCTGACGCCCGCACCGATACGGTGGTGGTCATCGCGTCCGACAAGATGGGCGAGGGTGCTGAGGAACTGGGCAAGACCCTGCTGAAGGCTTTTATCTTCTCGCTGACCCAGCAGGACAAGCTGCCCAAGACCATCCTCCTCTATAACGGCGGTGCGCACCTCACCTGCGAGGGTTCGCCCATGCTGGACGACCTCAAGGCGCTGGAGGCTGAGGGCGTTGAGATCCTCACCTGCGGCACCTGCCTGAACTTCTACGGCCTGACCGAGAAGCTGGCCGTGGGCGGCGTGACGAATATGTACGTCATCGCCGAGAAGATGCTGAACGCCGGGAACGTGGTCAAGCCGTGATCTACCTCGACAACGCCGCCACCACCCTGCAAAAGCCGTCCTGCGTGGGGCAAGCCATGTTGGATGCACTGGAACATGCGGGCAATCCGGGCCGCGGGGCGCATGAGCCGACCCTTCACGCGGCCCGTATCGTCTACCATGCCCGTGAGACACTTGCAACACTTCTCCATGCGGAAGGTCCGGACTGCATTGCTTTCACGGCCAACGTGACCCAGGCGCTCAATACAGCGCTCTGCGGCCTCGTCCGCCCCGGCGACCATGTTATCACAACGGTCTGCGAGCACAACTCAGTGCTGCGGCCGCTCTATCGCCTGCGGGAGCAGGGGGCAGAAGTGAGTTTTGTGGAGGTGGACGACACCGGGCGGCTGCGGTATGAGCAGTTCGAAAAATTTCTCCGCCCCAATACCCGCCTTGTCGTGGTGACGCATGCTTCCAACGTCACAGGCAATCTTACGGACCTTGCGTTCGTCTCCGCTTTTGCAAAAAAGCACGGTCTTACGCTTGTCGTGGACGCAGCCCAGACTGCGGGCGCACGGCCCATCGACGTGCAGGCGCTGGGGGTGGATGTTCTCTGTTTCACCGGACACAAGGCGCTGCTGGGTCCGCAGGGGACCGGCGGGCTGTATGTCCGCCCCGGGCTGACCATGGCCCCCCTTGTGGTGGGCGGCAGCGGTATCCACAGTTTCGACGAAACGCATCCTTCTCAGATGCCTACAGCGCTGGAAGCGGGGACGCTGAATGTTCCCGGCCTCGCGGGCCTCGGGGCAGGTGTGGAGTGGATACTTTCGCAGGGCGTCGAGGTTCTGCATGAAAAAGAAATGGCTCTGACACGCCTGTTCTATGAGAAAATCGTCCATGCTCCCGACGTGAAAATTTACGGAGGCTTCGACGAAACAGATCGTGCGCCCATCGTCTCCCTAAACTTCGGGGATGAGGACGCAGCCCGTGCCGCCAACATCCTCTGGGAGGACTACGGCATCTGTGTCCGGGCGGGCGCTCATTGTGCGCCCCTCATCCACAAAGCTCTCGGCACCGTGGAGCAGGGGATGGTGCGATTCAGCTTCTCCCACCAGAACACAGAGACCGAGGTGCTCAAAGCCGCCGAGGCGGTCTGTGAGCTGGCCGAGGAGGGTTGATATGCGCAGAAAAAGACAATATATCGTTCTTTCGTTTGCCTCTACTGCCCGCGCGATGGGCTGGGAGAAGAGTGCGCCGCCCGGGGTATCCCGGGCGGCTCATCCCGCTGCCCAGTGAGATCACGGCAGGCTGCGGCCTCGGCTGGCGGATGCTGCCCGAGGACTGGCAGGCGTGGCAGTCTCAGCTGAACGATGCGGGCTACGATGCTGCCACACCAGTGGAGCAATAAACCATAATGGAGAAATTCTATGTCGATTCGTGAGTTTTTGGACGCTTTGCGCAGCACACAGGGGCAGTATACGCTGGCCTCCGTACTGGAAGGGCCGGAAAGCGGAGCGAGGCTTCTTCTTTGTGAAGGCGTACCCGTCTGGCCCGCAAGACCGGAGGGGCTGCTGGCCCGGAATCTCCCGGCGCTGGCCGGATGTGGTGCAAGCGGCATCCTGACTCTGGAAAATAAGCGGATCTTCGTCGAGAAATTCGGAGGCGCGCCCCGGCTCGTCATCTGCGGCGGAGGCCATGTGGCCGAGTCCGTCGTCCGGCTGGCCGTGATGCTGGCCCGTCACCGGCCTCGAGGAGCGGCCGGAGTACGCTGACGCCCTTCGCCGTGCCGGGGCCGAAAAGGTCCTCTGCGGTCCTTATGCCGAAAATCTCACGCAGGTGGAGGGCAGTGCGGAGACCTACTTTGTTGTCGCCACCCGCGCCCACTCCTTCGACGTGGAATGTCTTACCGAAATATACAAGAAACGACTTGCCTACGTTGGTATGCTGGGCAGCCGAAGCCGGTCGGCCCTTGTCCGCCGCCAGCTCATCGAGGCCGGAACTGCCCCGAAAAGGCTGAGTCACTCCACGCCCCCATCGGCCTCGCCATCAAGGCGCAGACAGCGCAGGAAATTGCACTATCAATCCTCGCGGAGATTGTTGAGGTGAAAAATGGCCGTCAGCAGACGGAAGGCTTCCCGCCCGAGCTGCTGAATGCGCTGGATGCCTGCACGGGACAGGGAAGGCTCCTGTCCTTGTGACCATCGTTTCCCGCCACGGTTCGACTCCCCGGGAGGTGGGAGCAAAGATGTTGGTGCTGCCGGACGGCAGATCCGTGGGCAGTGTGGGCGGCGGCATTATGGAATACCGTGTGCAGCAGCTTGCATCAAAAATGCAGGCAGGCGAGGCTGCGCCCTGTCAGCTGGCAGAGTATTCGGCCAGCGCAAAAGAGGACGATGCGGCGCTGGCTGCCTGCGGCGGCTCGATGAACGTGTTCCTGCAGCTGCTCAAGGAGGAAGAAAATAATGAAGCGTGATGACGTCATCCTGGTGCGCGGCGGCGGCGACCTCGCCACCGGCACCATCCATCGGCTGTGGTCGGCAGGATTGAAAGTGCTCGTGCTCGAGACAGAGCATCCTGCCGCCATCCGCCGCCAGGTCTCGGTGAGTGAGGCCGTGTATGAGGGCGGGGCTGTCGTGGAAGGAATGCGCGCTGCCCTTGTAAAAACGCTGGATGAGGCCGTTGTGGTCTGGCATCGCGGCGACGTGCCGGTGATGGTGAACCCGAAGGGAGAGCTCATCCCGCAGGTGCAGCCTGCCGTGCTCGTTGATGCCATCCTTGCAAAGAAAAATCTCGGAACGACGCGGGATATGGCTCCGCTGACCATCGCGCTCGGCCCGGGTTTTACCGCCGGTGTGGATGTCGATTTCGTGGTGGAGACCAAGCGCGGCCACCGTCTGGGCCGTATCATCCGGGAGGGTGCGGCCATCCCCAACACGGGCGTCCCCGGAGTCATCGGCGGCTATGGTGCTGAGCGTGTCATCCACGCAGAAAAGGCCGGTATCTTCCGGAATGTGTGTGCCATCGGAGATATTGTGTCGGCGGGTGAAACGATCGCGGAAATCGAAACGCCGGACGGCATCCGCACTCCGGTGACGACCCGCATCGCGGGCATCCTGCGCGGTCTGCTGCGGGATGGCTACCCCGTCACGCCCGGCTTCAAGGTGGCTGACGTGGACCCCCGCCGGGAGGAGTTGGAAAACTGCTTCCTCATCTCCGATAAGGCGCGCTGCATCGCGGGAAGTGTGCTGGAGCTGATCGCGGCAAATCTGTGGAAATAATAAAAAGGGAAGAGGTTGCCTTGGGCAGTCCCTTCCCTTTTTTACATCAAATATCCAAGTCGGTAATCTCCGAGACACACCCGAAGTGCGCCCCACGTTGAGGAGAACTCGATGCCGTGAGCCCGGAGCTTCCCGGTATCCATCGCGAGGTTGCGGGTGAGATCGGATTCCTCGATCTTCACATCCACCTGCAGTAAATTGGCGAAGCATCGCGCAGTCTCGACCATATCTCCGTCGCACTCGCTGCCGAAGTTGTAGACGCCGCCGGGCAGCTCCATCGCAGAGACGAGGTTCTCGATGACCTCCCGCACATAGCCCACGCCCCGGTAGTCATTGCGCGAAAAGCGCAGCACTTCACCGGTCTTTGCCGCTCTCAGGATGTTCAGCGGCAGGTTGCCCCGGATGGGCAGATGATAGCCCGGGAGGTCGTACATCCAGGGCAGACGGAGCGCCACAGCATCCGGGCAGTGGGCCAGCACCCGGGCCTCGGCCTCGAGCTTGTGCTGTCCGTAGACGTTAGAAGGGGAGAGGGGCAGCGTCTCCGCCAGCGCCCCCCGCTGCGTCACGCCTGCATACACCTGGTCAGAGCTGCAGGAGAGCAGCTTTGCGCCCACCTCCTCCGCTCCCTTCGCCACCCACTCGGGCAGCAGGACGTTGGCGCGGAAGGAGTCCTCCGGCTCCTGCTGGCAGTACTGGGTGTTGGAGAGGGCCGCCGTGTGGACGATGACGTCCGGGTGCTCCTTCAAAATGAAGCGCAGCACCGCGTTTTCGTCGGCAGTGCGCAGGGTGTCGGACGGGAAGGCACAGAGCGCAAACTTCCCCGCCACATATCGAGGATGCGCGCGCCCACAAAGCCGCCTGCGCCGGTTACAAGGACTCGTTTCATAGGGCAGTCACCTCAGTGAACAAGGAACAGTTCCAGCACGAAGACGACGGCGCAGCAGGCCACCGACACCTGGAACAGGCTTGCCCCGAACCATGCCGCCGCAATGCCTACCACCAGCGCCATGGCACCGGCAGCCGGGCTCTGGGTCGCGTTGACAATGGCCGGAAGGTCATGACCGCCAGCGTCACATAAGGCACGTAGTACAAGAACGACTGGATGAACTGGTTCTTTGATGGGCTTACGGATCAGCGTCAGCGGCAAAATGCGGATGGTGTAGGACACCGCGAACATCACTGCGATGTAAAGCCAGTTGCTGCGAATCATTGTTCAGCCTCCTCACTCTGGGTCTTGACGGGGAATAACAGCGCACCTGCGCAGGAAATGGCCACTGTCAGGATGATGGTGCGCGTGCCCTCCGACAGGGCGGAAATGCCCGGCAGATAGGTGCAGGCAAAGCTCAGCGCAAAGCTGATGGCCACCAGCGCGGCCACGATCTTATCTTTCCGGGCCGGAGGAATGATGATGGCAAGGAACATGCCGTAAAGGGCAACGCTCAGCGCACTGACAGCCCGCAGGGGCAGCAGATTGCCCGCGATGATGCCCAGCGCCGTACCCGAAGCCCACGCCGGCGCGGCCAGCGCGATGGCGCCGTAGGTGTAGAAGGGGTTCAGATAACCCGGCCGCGCGATGGTAATGCCGAACAGCTCGTCAGTGACGTCATAGCCGATGAGCAGCCGATGGAAAAACGGCGTACCAGGGGCGAACCGCTGGGCCAGTGCACAGCTCATCAGCAGATAGCGGGCGTTGGCGATGAGGGTGATGATGGCTACCTCGAGATAGGTCGCGCCGCTGGCAATGAGGGCAAAGGCGGCGTACTCGCCCGCCGAAGCATTGTTGAGCAGGCTGGCCACGAAGCCCTGCAGGGTGTAAAGCCCGCCGTCCGGGCCGCGATGCCCAGCGAGAACGACACCGCAAAATACCCCAGCGCGATCGGCACACCGTCCCGCATCCCTCGCAGAACACCTTGCGGCTGAAAGCGTAGGGTTTGGCGGGCTGTGCGGAGCAGAGAGTCTGGTTCGACGACTCATGCGTAGTTTCCATGAGAAAAGCTCCTTTCCATTTCAAACACAAGCCCTATTATAGCATAGTTCGAGAGAAAATGACATCGGTCAGAAACGAAAAACCACAGCTTTCACCCCTGAAAGCTGTGGCTTTTCAAGATGGACTGCTTACTTGAACAGCTTGCGGCCAGCCCAGATGCAGACACAGGCTCCGATGACCGAGACGATGATCTCACCCACGAGGCCGGTAGCGGACAGGCCCACGAGGCCGAAGAGGATGCCGCCCACAAAGCTGCCCAGGATGCCCAGCACGATGTTGCGCAGGGCGCTGGTCTCACTGCCCATGATGCGGCCTGCAATGGAACCGGCCAGCGCACCGATGAGAAGGCTGAAGATAAAACTAAACATAAGAAAACCTCCTGAAATATGTAAAATCAGACGTTGGATGCTTCCTCCCGCGCGTAGCGGCAGATGTCCGAAAGACAGCATTTTTCGCACTCCGGCTTCCGGGCATTGCAGACGGCCCGGCCATGCATCACGAAACGACGGCACAGATCACTGCCCTCTTCGGGCGGGACGATCTTCCAGAGCGCCATCTCCACCTTCTGCGGTTCCTTGATGCCGTCCACAAGGCCGATCTTGTTGCACAGGCGGATGCAGTGGGTGTCGGTGACGATGGCGGGCTTGCCGAACACGTCGCCCATGATGAGGTTCGAGCTCTTGCGGCCCACGCCGGGCAGTGCCAGCAGTTCCTCAAAGGTCGTAGGTACCTTGCAGTCGTACTTGTCCCGCAGCATCCGCATACAGGCTGAGATGTCCGGGCCTTGCTGCGGCCCAGCCCGCAGGGTTTGACGATGGCTTCGATGTCCTCGGCTCTGCCTCGGCCAGCGCGGCCACCGACGGATATTTTGCAAACAGGTCCTGCACCACGATATTCACCCGGGCGTCGGTACACTGGGCCGCCAGCCGGACGCTCACCAGCAGCTGCCAGGCGTGGTCGTAGTCCAGCGTGCAGCCTGCGTCGGGATACTCTGCCTTGAGCCGCCGGATGACCTCCAGAGCCAGCTCTTTTTGGTCGTCAGGTCTTCGGCGGAGATGTTTTTTCCGCGCATACATTTCCCTCATTTCTTGATTGGAATGGCACAAGCATATCATGTTTTGCGAAATTTGTAAATGCTTTGTCGTTTATCTGAGAATCATTTTCATTATTTCTCTTGCCGCGGCGTGCAAAATGCGCTATACTATAAAAGAGAAAGATTCTCATGATCATTTTTGGAGGGAAGACCCATGAACGAACCGCTGGCGCAGCGTCTGCGCCCCAAAACGCTGGCTGATGTCTGCGGCCAGCAGCATCTTCTGGCCGAGGGACAGGTGTTCCGCCGCACCATCGAGAGCGGACGTATCCCCAATATGATCTTCTACGGCCCTTCCGGCACGGGCAAGACCACCGTTGCCCGCATCATCGCCGAGAACAGCGGCATGACCCTCCATAAGCTCAACGGCACTTCCTGCGGCACCGGTGACATCAAAGCAGTGCTGAAGGACATCGGCACGCTGGCCGGGGCAGGGGGCATTCTGCTCTACCTAGACGAGATACAGTACCTCAACAAGAAAGCAGCAGCAGAGCCTTCTGGAGTGCATCGAGGACGGTTCTGTCACCCTCATCGCATCCACCACCGAGAACCCTTACTTTTACATCTATAATGCACTGCTGTCCCGCTGTACGGTATTTGAGTTCAAGTCCTCTCCGCCGCCGATGTGGAGCGGGGCATCCGCAACGCCCTGAAAAGCCTCGGAGTCGGAATCACAGCCTGTCGTGATGGACGAGGACGCCTGCGCCTACCTCGCCGAGAGTGCGGGCGGCGACCTGCGCAAGGCGCTGGGTTGTCTCGATTTCGTGGTGACGGCGGCCCCCGTGGACGGAAACGGAAAGCACATCACCCTCGAGATGATACAGCAGGTCACCCGCCGCACGGCCATGCGGTACGACCGGGACGGAGACGACCACTACGACATCGTGTCGGCCTACCAGAAGTCCATGCGCGGCTCCGACCCCAACGCGGCCCTCCACTATCTGGCCCGTCTGCTGGAAGCGGGCGACCTGCCCTCGGCCTGCCGCCGGTTGATGGTCTGCGCCTGTGAGGACGTGGGCCTTGCATACCCGCAGATCATCCCCATCGTCAAGGCGGCAGTGGACGCAGCCAACATGGTGGGTCTGCCGGAAGCCCGGCTCCCGCTGGCCGATGCCGTCATTCTCGTGGCAACCAGCCCGAAATCCAACAGCGCCCACGATGCCATCAACGCCGCCATCGCGGATGTGCAGGCGGGCGCACCGGGCCCATCCCGCGTCAGCTGCAGAACAAGCACTTTGACGGCGAAGATGCTGCCGTCAAGGGCCAGAACTACAAGTACGCCCACGACTATGAGAACCACTGGGTGGACCAGCAATATCTGCCCGACCTGCTCAAGGACGTGAAATACTATACGTTCGGCGACAACCGCACCGAACAGGCCGCCCGGGCCTACTGGGCGAAGATCAAGGGGGAAGACAAGCTCTGAACCCGGCCTTTATCCCGATACACACCCCATCATAAAAAGGAGAAAGACCATGCGTTATTCCAAACAGCGCGAGCTGGTACTGCAGAAAGTGGAGCAGCTCTGCGACCACCCTACTGCCGAGGAGATTTTCGACCTCGCAGCCAAGGAATGTCCCGGCCTGAGCCTTGGTACCGTCTACCGCAACCTCAACAGTCTCGTAGATGCAGGCCGCGTCCGCCGCGTCTCCATCCCGGGCAAGGCTGACCGCTTCGACCACACTCTGGGCTGGCACAGCCACCTCTACTGCAACTGCTGCGGCGGCGTCGTGGACGCTGACGTGGACGAAAAGCAGGTGATGAAGCTGGTGCGCAACCAGAAGGGCGTCGTGCAGGACTGCGCCGTGGTGCTGTTCGGCCTGTGCGAGGCGTGCGCCGGCAAGCAGGCTCAGTAAAATAAACTCTTGCCCTCCAAGGCCAAAAGGGTATACTATAAAGAGCTTTCTTTATAGTATCAGTATGTCTGCTGCCGGAGGTGTGTCCCCAGCGGCAGAGAAGGATGGTTTCATTGAGTACATAGCATTTGAACATAACAACGCGGCGGCAGAGCTGGTCAAGCTGGCCTATGACACCGCCGCTGGCCTTCGTCCACAGCTACGGCTGCCAGCAGAATGTCAACGACGGCGAGCGCATCAAGGGTGTGCTGATGGACATCGGCTACGGCCTGTGTGATAAACCTGAGGACGCCGACCTCATCCTTTTCAACACCTGCGCCGTCCGTGAGCACGCCGAGCAGCGTGTCTTCGGTAACGTGGGCGCTCTCAAGGGCCTGAAAGAGAAGAAGCACGGCCTCATCATCGGCCTCTGCGGCTGCATGGCCAACCAGAAGCACGTTGTAGAAAAGCTGCGCCAGAGCTACCCCTACGTGGACCTCGTGTTCGGTGTGGACGGCATCGACACGCTGCCCCAGCTCATCGCTCAGAAATTGCAGAAGCACAAGCGGGTGCTCATGGAGCCGGCTCAGCGCCCCGTCATCGTGGAGAATATCCCCATCCGCCGTGAGAGCGAGTTCCGTGCCTGGCTGCCCATCATGTATGGCTGTGACAACTTCTGCACCTACTGCATCGTGCCTTATGTCCGCGGCCGCGAAAAGAGCCGCAAGCCCGGCGACATCCTCGCCGAGTTCAAGAGTCTCGTGGAGGCAGGATATAAGGACATCACCCTTCTGGGCCAGAACGTCAACTCCTGCGGCAAGGGGCCTCGAGGAGCAGGTGGATTTCTCCGACCTGCTCAACCTGCTCTGCACCGTCCCGGGCGACTACCACATCCGTTTCATGACCAGCCACCCGAAGGACGCCAGCTTCAAGCTCATCGACACCATCGCGGCCCAGCCGAAGATCTGCAAGCATCTGCATCTGCCGGTGCAGTGCGGATCTGACCGTCTGCTTGTCCAGATGAACCGTCACTATACCGTGGAGCACTACCTCGAACTCATCGAGTATGCCCGGAAGAAGGTCCCCGGCATTACCTTCTCCAGCGACATCATCGTGGGCTTCCCCGGTGAGACCGAAGAGGACTTCCAGAAGACCCTTGAGCTGGTGCAGAAGGTGGGCTATATGCAGCTGTTCACCTTCATCTACTCCAAGCGCACCGGCACCAAGGCGGCAGATATGCCCGACCCCACCCTCGCAAGGAGAAGACCGACCGTATGACCCGCCTGCTCAAAGTTCAGGACGACATCGCAATGGCCCTCGTGAAGGCTCAGGTGGGCCAGACCGTCCGCGTCCTCGTGGAGGGCTATGGCCGCAATGAAGGCACCCTCGGGCCGTCTCGACAACAACCTTACCGTCGAGTTCAAGGCTGACCCCGCCCTCATGGGCAGCTATGCAATGGTGCGCCTCACGGGCGCCGTGCCACCGTCCTGCTGGGCGAATTGGTTGAATAATGATCTGCTGGATACACCATCCTAATATATAACACAGGAACGATAAAAGGAGACTATTACAATGGATTGCATCGACCTTTTCAAGCGTGCCGCCATGGCACTTCAGACCGACTCCCGCTATCTGGCTATGGACCAGGCCCGCAAGATGAACGACAAGGACGAGGAACTGCAGAACCTTATCGGTGAGTTCAATCTGGCCCGTATGGACCTGAACAACGAGATCGGCAAGCCCGAGCGCAGCGATGAGCGCATCGCCGAGCTGAACCAGAAGGTGAACGACCTCTACGGCAAGATCATGGCCGACGACGGCATGGTGGCCTACAACGAGGCAAAGCGCGACTGTGAGGCCCTCGTGAACTATATCGACGCCATCATCAACACTGCAATGAACGGCGGCGACCCCATGACCGTGCAGGAGCCTTCCGCTTCCTGCACCGGTAGCTGCTCCACCTGCGGCGGCTGCCACTAAGGCTTAAACCATGAAACACAAAACGCGGCTGTGCAATGCAGGGCCGCGTTTTGCTTGCAACAGGCGGTTTTGGATGGCAAACCGACAACTAGGGGAGGAAGGTGAACGGTCATGGCAGAGCTTTCGCCCATGATGCAGCAATATCTGGAGATCAAAAAACAACATAAGGATGAGATTCTATTCTACCGCATCGGTGACTTCTACGAGATGTTCTTCGACGATGCGCTCACAGCTTCGCGGGAGTTGGATCTGACCCTCACGGGCAAGCAGTGCGGCCTTGAAGAGCGTGCGCCCATGTGCGGCGTACCATTCCACAGCTACGAGGGCTATGTGGCCCGCCTCATCTCGAAGGGCTATAAGGTCGCCATCTGTGAGCAGGTGGAAGACCCGGCAAAGGCCAAGGGCCTCGTCAAGCGCGACATCATCCGCGTGGTCACGCCCGGCACCGTCATTGAGAGCAGCATGCTTCAGGACGACAAAACAACTATATTGCGAGTATTTTTCTGAAAGGCGGTGCAGCAGGCCTCTGCTTCGCGGACGTTTCCACCGGCACGGCCCATATCACAGAGCTCAAGCGGGAGAAGATCGCCCCGGCGGTCATTGCGGAACTCTGCCGCTACAACCCCAGCGAGGTGCTGATGAATCCGGGCCTGCTGGACTGCCGGGAAATCACTGCCTACATCAAAAAGAATATGAACTGCGCCGTCGAGCTGGTGGAAGAGGAGCGGTACGCCCCGGGCCTCGTGGCCATCTCCCTCGAGAACCAGTTTGGCCGCGACTGGGCCGCAAAGACCGGCATCGCAGAAGACGGCCTTGTCCGCCTTGCAATGGCCGCTCTGCTGGAATATCTCCATGATACGCAAATTAAAGGCGTCGAGCGCCTGAAAACGGTCATCACGTATAATGAAGCCCAGTTCATGCGGCTGTCGCAGGTCACCCGGGCCAACCTCGAGCTCACCGAGACGCTGCGGGGCCGCGAAAAGCGGGGAACGCTGCTCTGGGTGCTGGACAAGACCAGCACCGCCATGGGCAAGCGGATGCTCCGCAGCTGGATCGAGCAGCCGCTCATTTCCAGCGCCGCCATCAACCGCCGCCTCAACGCGGTGGAAAGCCTTGTGAACCAGACCATGCAGCGGGGCGATTTGATCGAACAGCTCCACTACATCGCCGACCTCGAGCGCCTGATGACCCGCGCGGTCTACGGCTCCGCCACCCCCAAGGAGATCTACACGATGGCCCAGACCTGTGAGCGCCTGCCGGAACTGCGGGCGCAGGCCGAGAGCTGCAGCTGCCCGGAGTTGACTGCGCTTGCGGGACAAATCGACCTGCTGGATGACGTGAAGACGGCCATCCTTGCCGCCATCGACCCGGAAGCGCCCTCCAACCTCAAGGACGGCGGCGTCATCGCCAAAGGCTACCACCCCGAGGTAGACGAGCTGCGCTCCATCCGCGACAACACCAAGGGCGTCCTCGCCCAGCTGGAAACGCGCCTGCGGCAGGAGACCGGCATCCCCAAGCTGAAAATCGGCTACAATCACGTCTTCGGCTACTACATCGAAGTCAGCAACTCCTATAAATCAATGGTCCCCGAGACCTACATCCGCAAGCAGACCCTCACCTCCGGTGAGCGCTATATCACCCAGGAGCTGAAAGAGCTGGAAAGCAAGATTTTAGGTGCGCATGAGCGTCTCATTGCGCTGGAGCACCGGCTCTTCTCGGAACTGCTGGAAACTATCGGCGGTCAGCTCGACCGCATCCAGCGGACGGCAAATGCTGTGGCTGAGCTGGACGTGTTGGCGGCGCTGGCGCAGGTGGCCGCTGAAAACAACTACTGCCGCCCTGTGGTGGATGACAGCGACGAGCTTACCATCACCGAGGGCCGCCACCCGGTGGTCGAGCAGATGCTGAAAGGCAGCCTCTTCGTCCCCAACGATACCAGGCTCAACTGCACCACTGATCGCTGTCTCATCATCACTGGCCCGAATATGGCAGGAAAATCGACGTATATGCGCCAGAACGCCCTTATCGCTCTGATGGCACAGATCGGCTCCTTCGTCCCAGCGTCCAGCTGTCATGTAGGCGTCGTGGATGCCATCTTTACCCGCATTGGCGCATCGGACGACCTTGCCGCCGGCCAGTCCACCTTCATGGTCGAGATGACCGAGGTGGCCGAAATTCTCAAGAACGCCACACCCAAGAGCCTCGTTGTGCTGGACGAAATTGGCCGCGGCACCTCTACTTTCGACGGCATGAGCATTGCCCGGGCCGTCGTGGAGCATATCTCCGACCCGGCCAAGGGCCTCGGCTGCAAGACCCTCTTCGCCACCCATTACCACGAGCTGACTGACCTGGAAGGGGCCATCGAGGGCGTCAAAAACTACAACATCGCGGTCAAAAGAGGGGAGAGGACATCACTTTCCTCCGCCGCATCATTCGCGGCCCCGCCGACGACAGCTACGGCATCGAGGTGGCGAAGCTGGCCGGTCTGCCCGGCACCGTGACGCGCCGCGCCCACGAGGTGCTGCGCACTCTGGAAGCGTCTGCCCCGAAGAACAAGGTGGAGCAGATGGATTTCGACGCCCTGCAGGAGTATTCTTCGCCTGCCGTCCCCAGCGAGATGATGGAAAGCTCGAGGCACTGGACGTTGAGACCCTGACCCCCATCGAGGCACTGAACTTCCTGTATGAGCTGAAAAAGACCCTGAGCGGCAGCCTGAATGGCTGATTTTATTTGAAACGGAGGGAAACGAATGGCAGAGATACACGTTCTCGACAAGCACACGGCAGAACTTATTGCCGCCGGTGAGGTGGTTGAGCGGCCCGCATCGGTCGTCAAGGAGCTTCTGAAAACTCCATCGACGCCGGTGCGTCTCAAATCACCGTCTCGATCGAGTCGGGCGGCGTCCGTCTGATTGAAATCAGCGACAACGGCACCGGCATCGAGGCAAAATACATCCCCACGGCTTTCATCCGCCATGCCACCAGCAAGATTCGGACGGAAGACGACCTCACCAGCATCCACACGCTGGGCTTCCGCGGCGAAGCGTTGGCCTCTATCGCCAGCGTGGCCCGCGTCGAAGTGCTTACCCGCACCGAGGCCGACGAGTGCGCTTCCCTCTACCGTATCGAGGGCGGGGAAGAGCAGCCCATCGAGCCGGGTGCGCGAGGCGTCGGCACCACCATCCGGGTCTGTGACCTCTTTTCAATACTCCTGCCCGGATGAAATTCCTCAAAAAGGATTCCAGCGAGGGTACTTTCGTGGCCGACATCGTGGGCCATGTGGCCCTGAGCCACCCCGAGGTGAGCTTCAAGTTCATCCGCGAAGGCAAACTGCAGTATGTCACCCCGGTGACGGCCAGCTCCGCAGCGCGGCTTATGCCGTGCTGGGCCGGGAGTTCAGCCGTGACCTGGTGGAGGTTGATAACCGTGAGGGTGTTTACCGGGTCTGGGGCTCATCACCCAGCCCCGCAGCTGCCGCGCCAGCCGCAGTATGCAGTATTTCTATATCAATGGCCGATATGTCCGCAACCGCACCATGATGGCGGGCATGGAGATGGCGTTCAAAGGGTACCACGATGCAGGGAAAGTTTCCTGGAGGGATCTTGCTTCTTGAGATGCCTGCCGACCTTGTGGATGTCAACGTCCATCCGGCAAAACAGAAGTCCGCTTTGCCCGGGAAAACGACATCTTCGACCTCGTCTACCATGCCGTCAAGCTGGCACTGAGCCAGCCTGGTACAGGGGAGAGACAGTTCGTCTTTGACAGTGAGAAAGAGAATAATGTATCCAACAAACATGAAAATAGCGGAAATAAAGAAGAAAACACTGTAAAGAACAATAACTTTACAGGACTTTCGGCGGTGATTTCGGGTCAGGCAGAGCCGGGAAGCCTGCCGCACCCGGAGGAAAGACCTCTCCGCCCAGCGGCACCGGCAGCGTCTGTGACACCCGCACGACACAGCCCTCTGCCCCGGAGCGGGACATCCTCCCGCTGCCCGTAAAAGCCCGGAAAAGGCTGCGCCGGCATCGGAACACACATGGACAACGGTTGCGGCCTTCGAGCCTCTTCCGATGAACGCTGCTCTTCACAGTCCTGAGCCGCCGCAGAAGGAAAGTGTCCTTGAGCCGCCGCCCTTCCGGGCTGCATCCAGTGAGTCACAGCTGGACATCGAGGCAGACATCGACCTGCCGGATGTCACCCGCGATCACATGGCCGCGTGGGAGCCTGTCCCGGATGAACCGGAGCGTCCGCCGCTGCCGGAGGCTTCGGATGAACCTCAGCAGAGCGCAGCCCGGAGCAGCTGGGCTTTGACGTTCAGGATTGCCCGGAGCCTCTACGGTATGTGGGCGAGATCTTCCGCACCTATATCCTCGCGGAGCGGGCGACGAGATCTGTATCATTGACAAGCACGCCGCCCATGAGCGCCAGCTCTTCGAGAAATTGGCCGCCCACTACGGCGATGTCCCCAGTCAGCTTCTCCTGGAGCCGCTGGTGGTGGAGCTCTCCGCCGAGGAAAAGACCGCTCTGCTGGCCAATCTCGACCTGCTGGAAAGCGCCGGCCTCGAGGTGAGCGATTTTGGCTGCAGCTCGGTCTGCCTGCGCTCGGTCCCCGCTGATGTGGAGCAGAGCAGTGCCGAAGATTTGTTGGTCGAGCTGGCGGCAAAGCTGGCCCACGGCAGCCGCGACGCGTTGAACGAGCGGACAGAGTGGGTGCTCCACTCCATCTCCTGCCGCGCCGCCATCAAGGCGGGCGACCACACCTCGCCGCAGGAGCTGATGGCGCTGGCCGAAAAAATTCTCTCCGGCGAAGTGCCGCCCTTCTGCCCCCATGGGCGCCCCTGCGTTCTCAAACTCACCCGAAAGGAGCTGGAAAAGCAGTTTGGCCGAATCGTGTGATAAAAATCAGAAGCATCCGGTGCTGGCCGTCGTCGGCCCCACTGCCACCGGCAAGACCGCTCTCGGCGTGGCGCTGGCCGAAGCTTTCGAGGGCGAAGTCATCAGCGCCGACTCGATGCAGATCTATAAAGGATTAGACGTCGGTACGGCGAAGGTCGCGCCTGATGAGACCCACGGCATCCCGCACCATGCGGTGGATATTCTGGAGCCGGATGAGCCCTTCAGCGTGGCAGATTTCGTGACGTTGGCCGGAACGCTCGAGGCGGACATTTCCGCCCGGGGCCGTCTGCCCATCCTCGTGGGAGGCACGGGCCTCTATGTCCAGAGCTTTTGTACGGTGTCCACTTCGCCGCCGAGAAGACGCCGGACGGCCTGCGGAACAGCTGGCCGCAGAGCTGGCCGAAAAAGGTCCGGAGGCCATGTACAAAGAGCTACAGGCCGCCGACCCGGAAGCCGCCGCCGCCATCCATCCGAACAATCAGGTGCGGGTCCTGCGGGCGCTGGAACATTTCCGCGCCACCGGCAAGCGTCTGAGCGAGCAGAAAGCCCAGTCACTCCCGCCGGAGCGGCCTATCGTTCGCTGGTGCTGGGTCTGGACTTTCCCGATCGCACCCAGCTCTACCGCCGTATCGACCTGCGGGTGGACAAGATGCTGGACGCCGGCCTCCTCGATGAGGCAAAGCTGGTCTATGACCACCGCCAGACCTACCGCACGGCAGCGCAGGCCATCGGCTACAAGGAATTCTTCCCTTATTTTGAGGGGACGGCCCCGCTGGATGCCTGCACCGAAAAGCTCAAGCAGGCCTCCCGCAACTACGCCAAGCGCCAGCTGACCTGGTTCCGCCATATGGACGGCGTGGTCTGGCTGGACGCCTCTGTGCCGGATATTACAGCCCGGGCCGTGCAGCTGACCCAAGAATTTTTAGCGAAAGGGTGACCTTTTATGATGGATAGACCACGCTCTGATCCCGGCGCGTCCAGCGCTTTGGGTAAGCTGGCAGGCTTCGTCATCGCCGTCGTGGTGCTGGCGGGCATCTATGTGGGCTATCAGGCCCTGCAGGTGCTCTTCCCGCCCAACACCTACGAGACGGCGCTTCTTGCCACCGTGGCGGATACGGTGGACGCCGACGGCGTTCTCCTCTTCGATGAGGTCTATGTTCCCGGCAGCGGAACGCTGGGCTATCTCGCGGCCGACGGCGAGCGCGTCTCGGCGGGGGCTGCAGTAGCAGAGATCTACAGCAGCCCGGAACAGGCGGGCCTCCGCCAGCAGCTCACGAGCCTGAACGACCAGATCGAGCTTCTGCAGCGCTCTCAGAATACCACCGCCACCCAGCTGGATTCTCTGAAAAGAGCGGGCTTCCGCGCTTTATGATATGATGGATGCGCTGGACAGCTCTGCCTACGACGAGACAGCCCAGGGCGAAGAAAACTACATCCTCGCTCAGAACAAGCTCTGGGTCATCACGGGTGAAGTCTCGGACTTCTCGGCCCAGATCGCCTCCCTCACTGAGCAGTCGGCGCAGGTGCAGGCCCAGCTGGGAGAGCCGACCCAGATCACCGCCCCTCAGACGGGTTACTTCATCCGCAGCTCTGCCAGCGGGCGGCTCAACGCCGGGGCAGACGACATCCTCGCGCTGAACACCACCGACCTGCAGGCGTATCTGAACTCTGACCCCGAGCTGCCGCTGGACGGCTGCGCGGGCAAGATCGTCTCGGGCTTTGCGTGGCGGTATGTCGGCCTCTGTTCGGCCAAGGAAGGGGAGAAGCTGCTGGGCGACAACGGCAAGCCCCTGACCCGCTCGGTGAAGATAAAGTTCCCCGGCCAGATGGAAACGCCCCTCAAGGCCTCCGTCTCCGAGGTGACCATCGACGAAGCGACCGGTCTGGCCCGCTTCGTCATCACCTGCGAGATCATCAACGGTGATGTGCTGCGGCTCAACCGGGCCAGCGCCCAGATCATCGTGGGCGAGACCACCGGCCTGCGTGTTCCCATCGACGCTATCCATTATCTGAAAGAGGACGGCACCGAGTCTGAGACGCAGGGCGAGAACTACATCCCGGGCGTTTATGTCAAATACGGCAATCTTGCCCGTTTCTGCAAGATCGACCCCGTGGATAATGACCATCCGCTGGTGACGGACGGCGAGTACCGCATCGTCATGCCCAGCAGCTCGGATAAGACAAAAACCGTCAGCGAAGTCCGCCTTTACGATGAGATCATCGTCTCCGGACAAAATTTGTATGATGGAAAGCTTTTGTAGTTATTGACATCTGACGCAAAAATCAGATAATAGAAAAAGCTATTAGCAACTCTTTTCACAAAGGTGCCAGGCAGCGTGAGCTGCCCGAATGAAAGGAGCAAGTTTCTATGTCTTTTGTGGACAGCCTGAAAAAGGGCTTTCGGCAGTGAGGACGAGTACGACGATCAGTACATGGACGACGGTCCTCAGATGGTGAATAACAACAGCGGTCTCGGTGTCGCAGGCGACGAGGGAGAGGACGAGCCCGAAGAGGGCGCAGCCCCCAAGCGGAACGGCAAGGTGGTCAACATCCATGCTACCACCCAGCTCAAGGTCGTTCTGGTCAAGCCCGAGCACTTCGAGGATGCCAGCACCATTGCAGACCACCTGAACAACAAGCGCACCGTCGTGCTGAATCTGGAATCCACCAACAAGGAAGTTTCCCGCCGTCTGGTGGACTTCCTTTCCGGTGTGGCCTACGCCAACAACGGCCAGATCAAGCGGGTGGCCAACAGCACCTTCATCATTACTCCCTACAATGTAGACATCATGGGCGACCTGCTGGACGAGCTGGAGAACAATGGCGCGTTCTATTGATACCCAGCAAAGTGCCGTGCGGGGCTTCGTCCCGGCGCAGAACGATGAGGAACGCTTCCTCATGCGTCATGTCGAGGACCTGGCCCGCGCCGCTTTTGGCCGGGGCATTGCCCGTTATTCGGCGTTTCTGAGCGACAGGGAACAGCAGCTGGCGCAGGCGGCACTCAACCGTGCCGGTGCGCCGGAGGAAAGCTGCCGCTTCGAGGGCGGCTGGCCCGACGCCGAGCGTCGGGTGCTCTGCCTCGAGCCGGAAGACTGCTACCCTGCAAGCCCTGTCTGCTGCGTCCGGCTCAGGTGTCGTGCGCTGGCCGGGGCGCAGCTGCCCGTCCATAAGGATTATCTGGGCAGTCTGATGGGACTCGAGCTTCGCCGTGAGGCGCTGGGCGACATCGTCCTGCCGCCGGAGGAGCCGGGTACCGCTTATCTGTTCGCGCTGGAGCCTGCTGCAGCCCTTATCTGTCAGGAGCTGCGCAGTGTGGGCCGCACCGAAGTGACGGCTCAGCAGCTGGCGCTGGACGAAGTACCGGAGTTTGCGCAGGCAGAGCGCCGGTTACAGACCGCGACCGTATCGTCGCTGCGTCTGGATGCCGTACTTGCCGCCATGCTGCGGTGCAGCCGGGGCATGGCCGCAGAGCTTGTGGCAGCGGGAAGGGTAGAGATCAACCATCTGCCCGTTTCCAGCGCCCATGCGCCGGTATACGAATCTGATGTGTTCACAGTGCGGGGCAAAGGGCGCTTCCGCCTCACAGCCCTGCCGGGCAAGAGCAAAAAAGACCGACAAATCATTGAGTTCTTCCAATATTGAGAAGGACAACTGGATAAAATTGAGGAGATCATTATGCTGACACCGCAGGACGTGCGCTCTGTCCAATTCGAAAAGAACCTCCGCGGCTACCGTACCGAGGATGTTGACCACTTTCTGGATAAGGTAGAGCAGCAGCTCGGGCAGGATGCGGAGCAGATGGAGGCCCTGCGCAAGCAGGTGGCCGACCTGACTGCCGAGAACGAGACCCTGCGCCGCAATATGCAGAGCTATGAGGCAGACGGCGATATGCTCAAGAGCGCCCTCATCAATGCGCAGCGCATGGGCGAAAACGTCATCCGCGAGGCCAACCAGAAGGCCGAAGACATCCTGCACCGTGCAAATCTGCGCGGCGACGACATCATCCGGGATGCCAATGAGCTGCTGCAGAAGGCCAGCGACCGCGCCGACGAGATCATCAGCGAGGCCAACGACAAAAAGCTGGCCGAAGAGCGCGAGTATGACCGCGTTCGTCTCGAGGTCACCCGTTTCAAGTCCGACGTGCTGAACCTTTACCGCACCCATGTGGAGTCCCTGAGCCGTATGCCGGAGTTCCAGCAGAAGGAGGAGGCCCCGCACAGGATGCCGAGGCTGAGCTGCCCGAAACCGAGGATGCCGATACCACCGAGGAAGCAGCACCCGCTGCGGACGCTGCCGAGACGGAAGACGCCGCCCCCGAGAAGGCCAGCGAGGACTTCTGGGAGAAGGACGAATCTCAGCTCAAGCTCGACCCGCCCCCGGCAGACCCCAACGCTGCCTTTCAGGGCGTGAACTTCAGCGAATAATTCCCGAAGCATCGACAGCAAGGCATCATTTGTGTGCCGTAAAGCTGTTTTGATAAAATAAGCGCGTAGCTGCGCTGTTTGCGATTGCAAAACCAATAGAGGAGAGTGTAAAACCAGTGGCTAAGAATAAGTCTCAGTACGACAGTACTCTGAACCTGCCCAAGACCCTGTTTGAGATGCGCGCCGGCCTGCCCAAGAAGGAACCGGTCATGCTCAAGGATTGGGACGACAACGACCTGTACAACCAGCTCATGAAGCACAACGAGGGCAAACCTCAGTTCATCCTGCACGATGGCCCTCCGTATGCCAACGGCAATATCCACATGGGTACCGCGCTGAACAAGATCATCAAGGACATCATCATCCGTGAGAAGAACATGGAGGGCTTCCAGGCTCCCTATGTACCCGGCTTTGATACCCACGGCCTGCCCATCGAGCTGAAGGCCCTGTCCTCCGTCGGCGAGAAGAAGAAGGACATCTCCAAGCTGGAGCTGCGCCAGATCTGCGAGAAGTTCGCCACCGAGCACATCGACATCATGAGCGACCAGTTCAAGCGTCTGGGCGTTATCGGCGATTTTGAGCATCCCTATCTGACCCTCAAGCCCGAGTTTGAGGCCCGTCAGATCGAGATCTTCGGCGAGATGGCCAAGAAGGGCTATATCTACAAGGGTCTGAAGCCTGTCTACTGGTGCCCCGACTGCCGCACCGCTCTGGCTGAGGCCGAGATCGAGTACGGCGAGGACGAGTGCGACTCTATCTTCGTCCGTTTCCACGTCTCTCAGGACCCCAACGGCGTTCTGGCAAAGCACGGCATCCCGATGGAAGACCTACTTTGTCATCTGGACCACCACCACCTGGACTTTGCCCGCCAACGAGGCTATCTGCCTGAACGGCCAGTTCGAGTACTCCTTCGTCAAGATCGGCGACGAGTTCCACATCATGGCCACTGACCTCGTCAAGAGCGTCATGGATGCCTGCCACATCACCGAGTATGAGGTGGTGGGTGAGCCTGTCAGCGGTGCAGAGTTCGAGCTGATGCGCTATAACCACGTCTATCTACCCAAGGAAGGCTGGGTCATCCTCGGCGACCACGTCACGCTGGAAAGCGGCTCTGGCTGTGTCCACACCGCCGGCGGCCACGGCGTCGATGACTTCAACGTCTGCCAGAAGTACCCCCAGATCCCCATCACCGTCCCTGTGGATGACGGCGGCTATCTGACCGAGCAGGCCGGCAAGTACGCAGGCCAGCGCGTCTGGGCTTCCAACAAGACCATTCTGGCCGACCTGACCGCCGCCGGCGCTGTCATGGGCCAGCTGCACATCAAGCATCAGTATCCGCACTGCTGGCGCTGCCATAATCCCATCATCTTCCGTGCTACCGAGCAGTGGTTCTGCTCCATCGCCAAGTTCCGTGAGGACGTCTACAAGGCCATCGACACCGTGACCTGGATGCCGGATTGGGGCCACGACCGTATGCACGGCATGGTGCGGGACCGCAACGACTGGTGCATCAGCCGTCAGCGCACCTGGGGCGTGCCTATCCCGGCCTTCTACTGCAAGAAGTGCGGCGCTTACCACATCACCGACGCCACCATCAAGGCCGTCAGCGACCTGTTCCGCAAGGAGGGTTCCGACGCCTGGTATAAGTACGACGCTGCCCAGATCATCCCGGCCGGGGAGGTCTGCGAGAAGTGCGGCGCTTCCGATTGGGAGAAGGACTCCGATATCATGGACGTCTGGTTCGACTCCGGCTCCACCCATGCTGCCGTTCTGGAAGAGCGCCCCGAGCTGCGCTTCCCGGCCGATATGTATATGGAGGGCGGCGACCAGTTCCGCGGCTGGTTCCAGTCCAGCCTGCTGACCAGTGTCGCCAGCAAGGGCTGCGCCCCCTATAAGTCCGTGCTGTGCCACGGCTGGGTGGTGGACGAGCAGGGCAAGCAGATGCACAAGAGCGCTGGCAACGGCGTCGAGCCCAGTGAGATCATCAAGGACTACGGCGCAGACATCATCCGTCTGTGGGTGGCTTCTTCCGACTACACCGTCGATGTGCGTGCCGGCAAGAACATCTTCAAGCAGCTGAGCGAGGCCTACCGCAAGATCCGCAACACCGCCCGCTTCATTCTGGGCAACCTCGACGGCTTCGACCCCAACACCGACTGTGTGGCTGACGACCAGCTGCAGGACATCGACCGCTGGGCTCTGGCTGCGCTGGATGACCTCATCGTCAACACCAACGCTGGCTATGCTGTGTATGACTTCAACAAGGTCTACCACGCTGTCTACAACTTCTGCGTCGTGGCCATGTCCAACTTCTATCTGGACGTCACCAAGGATCGCCTGTACTGCACCAACGGCACTGGCCGCAAGGCTGCGCAGACCGCGATGTACAAGATCCTCGTCGCTCTGGACAAGATCATCGCTCCCATCCTCTGCTTCACCAGCCAGGAGATCTGGGACTTCCTGCCCAAGACCGAGGCTATGAACAAGTACGTCGTCTTCGAGGATATGCCGAAGGCTGGCCAGTACGCAGCTGACGATGCCTTCAAGGCCAAGTGGGCGCAGCTCATCGCTGTCCGCGACGAGGTCAAGAAGGTCCTCGAGCAGGCCCGTGCAGATAAGCAGATCGGCGCTTCTCTCGAGGCTTCCGTCACCCTGTACTGCAATGACGCCGTCTACGACCTGCTCAACAGCATCCCGATGGACGAGCTGGCCGACCTGATGATCGTCTCCCATGTGGAGCTGGTCAAGGGTGAAGGCGGCGCAGCCAGCGCCGTCGAGGGTCTGGGCGTTGCTGCTGCACACGCCACCGGCGACAAGTGCGAACGCTGCTGGAAGTACTCCGCAGACATCGGCACCCACGCTGCTCATCCCACCCTGTGCGCACGCTGTGCCGCTGTTGTGGAGGGCTAAACCATTTCGTATCTCTGGCGGCGCACCCGGCGCAAAAGGGGGCGCCGCCTTTTTCAAAAAATCAGGAGAAACTATGGCATATGTCATTCTTAATCTGGTCTGTGTGGCCGCGCTGGTGGGCATCGACCAGGCCATCAAGCTCTGGGCTACCCAGTATCTGGCCCCTGTGGAGGCCATCACCGTCATCCCGCATGTGGTGGAGCTGCGCTTCGTGCTCAATCAGGGCATGGCGTTCAGCCTGCTGAGCGGAAAGCAGCTTTTCCTTATCCTCGCCACCAGCGCCGCGCTGCTGCTCGTGGCTTACCTGCTGTTCTTCCGCAGCCGCGGCAAGCTCCTGCAGCAGATCGCCTTCATCCTCGTGCTGGCCGGCGGCATCGGCAACCTCATCGACCGTGTGCTGAACGGTGAGGTCGTGGACTACATCAACCCGCTGTTCATCGACTTTGCAGTCTTCAACTTTGCCGACATCCTTGTCTGCGTCGGTGTAGCGCTCTGGGTGCTGGTCATCCTGCTGGAAGAAGTGGAAGATAAGCCCTCGAAGGAGCAGTAAACCATGGAACAGCGTGAATTTATTGTGGAAGCGGAGGCCGCAGGCCAGCGCATCGACCGCTTCCTCAGCGGGGACACCGGCCTTTCCGCAGTGCGCTGCAAGGCCTCGTGGCTGACGGTCATGTGCTCTGCAACGGCAAAAGCATCGCCAAGAGCCTCAAACTCAAGGCGGGGGACACCATCCTGTTGGAAATTCCTGACGCAAAGCCTATCGAGGCTGTGCCGCAGGACATCCCGCTGGACATCGTGTACGAGGACGACCACCTTCTGGTGGTGAACAAGCCCAAGGGCATGGTCGTCCACCCGGCCCCGGGCAACCCGGACGGCACGCTCGTGAACGCCCTGCTCTGGCACTGCAAGGGCAGCCTCTCGGGCATCGGCGGTGAGATACGCCCCGGCATCGTCCACCGCATCGACAAGGACACCAGTGGCCTGCTGGTGGTGGCGAAAGATGACGCCACCCACATCGGCCTGTCCCAGCAGATGGCGGTTCACAGCGTGGAGCGCGCCTACCAGACCGTTGTCTACGGCGGCTTTGCGCAGGACGAGGGTTTTGTGGAAGCAAATCTTGGCCGCTCAAAGACCGACCGCAAGAAGATGGCGGTCTACCCGGCCAGCGAGCCTCACACCAAGTATGCCTACACCGGCTATAAGGTGCTGGAGCGCTTCGGCGGCTTCACCCTGCTGGAATGCCGCCTCAAGACGGGCCGCACCCATCAGATCCGCGTCCACATGGCGTCCATCCAGCATCCCGTGGCGGGCGACCCGGTGTATGGCCCCACAACTGCATCACCAAGCTCCACGGTCAGTGTCTCCACGCAAAGACATTGGGCTTCATCCACCCCATCACAGGGGAACATCTCCGCTTCGACTCGGAGCTTCCGGAGTATTTCACCCACTTTATTGCATCGCTCAGGAGGGACTGTATGACGAAACTTCTAGATTCTACGCTCGTACTCTGCGATCTGGACCATCTCCTTTTGGCCGGTGACGGCAACATGCCGCAGGTCGTGCGGGATGTGCTCCAGCTGTTTCCAGTCGGGGCGGCAGGCTGACGGTCTTCAGCCAGCGTTCGCCCCGGGCCGTCCGCGCCGTGCTGGGTGGACTGCGCCTTGCTGCGCCCGCGCTCACCTGCGGCGGTACGCTGGCCTACCGGTTCTCGGAGGGCAGCGGCCAGCCGCTGTGCAGCTTCGCGGGCTGTGAGGAATCCATCTTCAAAAGCTGCCCGCAGCTGTGGGCCTCGGCATTGCGCTGCAGATGGCCGACGGCTCTACCCGTGTGCTGCGGATGAGCATCGCCCTCGAGCGCCATCTGCGCCGGGAGTTCACCCCTTTACGCTGTGCAGTCCCGCCGACGTCAAGGGCGAGGACGTGCTGCGCATCCTGCTCTATCAGGACCGTCAGCAGCTGCCCATTCAGGCCCTTCTGGAAAAGGCGCTGGGGGACAATGCCGCCATGCTGCGCTCGGAGCGCACCGGCATGGATGTCATAGTGCTGACACCGGGTGCCGTCTCGGCGGAAGCTATGCTGGGCGCGGTCTGTCTGCCCGTCAACTGCACGGCTGACCAGCTCACCGTCGCCGCCGGGTGCAGCCAGATGCTCGAGCTGGTCCGTCAGGCCAAGCAGAGCGTCGTTCCGGCAGATGCCCCGGTGGAGCTGCGCCTTGCTGCCAGCCAGACGACCCTGACCGACCACGACACCGGTGCAGCCGCAGAGTTTTTCTATGGCCTTGTGCGAAGTGCCGAAGCCGCATCGTAAAGATTGTGTAAAGTCTCCTGCAAATTTTCCGCAGGAGACTTTCTTTTTGGAAGGATTTCGAGTACAATGAGAGAAACTATGTTAAGCCTTGGTGAGCGCCGCTTTCTGGCACTGGCGGCAGCAGCGACGGTCTGCATTGTCAGTCTGGCGTTCTGGTATGCCGTGCCGCCATCCCCGGCGCAGACTTCGTCAGCGGTGGTCGAGCCTCTGCGGGAGTCCTTCCGTGTGGACCTCAACACCGCCGGGGTGGACGCTATGACCACACTGCCCGGCCTCGGGGAAGAAAGCGAGAGCCATTCTGGAATATCGTCTTGCCCATGGCCGGTTCCAGAGCCTCGATGAGGTGGCACAGGTGCCGGGCGTTACGCGGGATATGATAGACGAATGGCAGGGCCTCGCCTATGTGAGCTGAGAGGGGAGACCTTCTCGGGAAAAAGGAGTTATCATGAGTGAAGAGAGCATTTTTATCAACCGGGAATTGAGCTGGCTGGACTTCAACCGCCGCGTGCTGGTGCTGGGCAAGGATAAAATGTCCCGCTGGCCGAACAGCTCAAGTTTCTGGCCATCTACGGCTCCAATCTGGACGAGTTCTTCATGGTGCGCGTCGGCTCGCTCCAGGAGCGAGCCAACCTCATGCGCGGCAAGAAGGAAAAGCGGGAAAACAAGACGAACATGACGGCGGAAGAGCAGCTTGCCGCCATCATGCCCAAGACCGCTCAGCTCCAGGAAGATTGCGACAAATACTACGCCAAAGCGCTGGAAAATCTGGCCGCCTGCGGCTACCGCAAGGTGGATTTCGATAAGCTGAGCAAAGAGGACGAGCACTTCTGGAAAAAGTATTTCCAGAGTGAGCTTTTCCCCATCCTCAGCCCCCAGATCGTGGACAGCCGCCACCCGTTCCCGTTCCTGCGCAATAAGGAGATCTATCTTGGCGTCCTCCTTCACGAAAAACACACCTCGGAGCACACCCTCGGCATCGTACCCATCTCAAGCCAGATGGAGCGGATGCATTTCGTCCGGAAGGACAATGAGACCTGCTTTGCCTTGACGGAGGAGCTGGTGCTCCATTATGCGGCCCTCATCTTCGGAAAGGAAAATGTGCAGGAAAAGTGCCTCTTCCGGGTTACCCGCAACGCCGACATCGACGTGAAAGAGGGCATGATGGATCATGACATCGACTACCGGGAGATCATGGCCGATCTGCTCAAGCGCCGCCGCAAGCTGGCCGCCGTCCGTCTGCAGGTCATCCCGCCGCACCGCAGGTCGCTCAGCTGCTCTGCAGCCGTCTCGAGCTGACCCACAAGCGGGTCTTCGTCCAGAAGAGTCCTCTTGACCTGAGTTTCTTCTACAAGCTCACCTCCCGCATGGAGTCCGACGGCCACCCCGAGCTGTTCTATACGCCTGCCCGGCCTATGCTGCCTCCGCAGGACTATGACCTTGCCGCCGAGGTGGAAAAGCACGATGTGTTGTTGAGTTACCCGTACCAGTCCATCCGCCCCTTTATTGCGATGCTGAAAAAGGCCGCGCAGGACCTCGACGTCATCTCCATCAAGATGACCCTCTACCGCATGGCCCGTGAATCTCAAATCGTACAGGCCCTCGTGGAAGCCGCCGAGAACGGCAAGGAAGTCGTGGCGCTGGTGGAGCTGCGCGCCCGCTTTGACGAACAAAACAACATCGACTGGTCGAAGCACCTCGAAGAGGCCGGATGTACGGTCATCTATGGCTTTGACGACTACAAAGTCCACTCCAAGCTGACTCTCATCACCAAAAAGAGCGCCCACGGCTACTCCTACATCACCCAGATCGGCACCGGAAACTACAATGAGAAGACCAGTGAGCTTTATACCGACTACTCCTTCATCACCGCCGACCTCGGCATCGGCGAGGAAGCGTCCAACGTCTTCCAGAACCTTGCCGTGCAGAAACTGACGGAAGAGCGAAAACATGCTGGTAGCACCCCTCCGCTTCAAGAGCGTGCTGCTGGATGAGATGGACCGGGTCATCAACGCTGCCCGTCTGGGCCGCCCGGCTTCCATGATTTTGAAGAACAACTCCATCTCTGACCGTGACATCATCTTAAAGCTTGAGGAAGCCAGCTGCGCCGGTGTCCGCATCGACATGATCGTCCGCGGCATCTGCTGCGTCCGCGCCGGTGTGCCGGGCAAGACCGAAAACCTCCACATCCGCAGCCTCGTGGGCCGCTACCTCGAGCATGGCCGAATCTACAGCTTCTATGACGGCGTGAACACCCGCATCTATATCGCATCCGGCGACTTTCTCACCCGCAACACCGAGTGCCGCGTGGAAGTCGGCGTCCGGGTGGAAGACCCCGTGCTGAAGGAGAAGCTGGACAGCATCCTCCGCCTCCAGCTCAGCGACAACGTCAACGCCCGCGAGATGCAGCCGGACGGCAGCTACCAGAAAGTCAAGCCCGCCCCCGGCGAGCCGCTGGTGAACAGCCAGATGGGAATGTACGACCTTCTCCGCGACGACTGGACGGCCCGCGACAAAGCGCCTGCAACGGCCTCTGTCGTCGAGACGCCGAAGCCCCAGCCCGTCAAGGCTCCGGAAAAGCCTGCCGTACCGGCAAAGGCAGTACCTCAACCCGTAGAACCGGAAAAACAGCCAGCACAGCCGGAAAAGGCCGCTCCCGCCCCGATGCCCATCGTCGTCACCGAGAGCCGCCCCCGACGCACCGGTCTGCTGAGCCGCCTGCTCGAGCACTTCCTGAAATAATCCCCGATGCCGCTGGCCCGCAAGGCCGGCGGCATTTTATATTGTCCTGCCGCATACAGTACAGGAAACAGGAGGGACGCCGATGGGGACAAGACAGCATAAAACAAAAGGATGGGTGATTTTTGCGGTGTTCTGCGCTGTCCTGTTCTGCGTGGCCGCTCTGCGGGCCTGTGCCGCAAAAGCCGCGCCCGAGGGCTGTTCGCTGAAACGGGTAAGGCCCGCGCAGACGGCCTGCTTTCCGCTGGGTACGACGGCATGGCGGGTCTCGGACGCCTACGGCTGGCGCACCGACCCCATCACCGGCGAAGAGGCGTTCCATCGCGGCACTGACCTTGCATGTTCGGAATGCACGCTGGTGCTGGCCGCAATGAACGGCGTCGTCATTGCCGCCCGGCGGAGCGCGACCTACGGCAACTACCTCTGCCTGAGCCACAGCGGCGGGCAGGAGACGCTTTACGCCCATCTGCAATACCTCTTCGTTCGGGCCGGAGAGGTGGTGCAGGCAGGTCAGCCGCTGGGGACAGCGGGGGAGACGGGCCGCTCCACCGGGGCGCACCTTCATTTTGAGCTTCTGGAACAGGGCGTCCGCTATGATGCGGGGGCTCTGCTGGGCCTGCCATGAGGCGGCTCGTCCGGCTGGGGCCGCTGGTGTTCCGTGACCCGCTGCTGCTCTGCGGGGCGCTGTATCTGCTGCTCTGGTTCGACGCCAGCGGCTTCCTGCGCATCGGTCTGTGCGCCGCCATCCTCCACGAAATAGGTCATATCTTCGTCTATCTGCTCCTGTTTCGGCGATTTCCCGTCATCGAAGTGACCATGACCGGTTTCTGTATGCGGACATGGGGTCAGACCCTCACCCGGGGGCAGACCTTTCTGCTCGCTGCCGCTGGGCCGGGCATGAATGCCCTCTTGGCCGCCATCTGGGCAATGAGGATGGAGCAGTGTGCAACCATCCGGGGCAGTGCGTTCCTTGCGGCCAATCTGCTCACCGGGGCGTTCAACCTTCTGCCTATCCCACCGTTGGATGGAGCTCAAATGCTGAGATGTCTGTTGCAATCTTCGCCCAAATAGGGTAATATATATAAATATGCAATCCGTGTTGTTAAATGGAGGAACTTGATGTTTGATCCGAAACTGAAAGAAGCGCTGTCCCGGTGCAGAAGCCGGGCCGTTACACCGGCGGCGAACCGGGCAGCGTCTATAAAAATAAAGACGAGGTAGACGTCCGCTTCGCGTTCTGTTTCCCGGACACCTACGAAGTGGGCATGTCCTTTCTGGGCGAAAAAATCCTCTACGAGCTGCTGAACAGCCACGAAAACTGGTGGTGTGAGCGCGCCTTTATGCCGTGGCTGGATATGAAGGCTGAGATGGAGCGCCTGAACCTGCCCTCTACACGATGGAGAGCAAAGACCCCCTCACGGCTTTCGACGCTGTGGGCTTTACGCTCCAATATGAGCTGTCCTACACCAACATCCTCGCCATGCTGGATCTGGCGGGCATCCCGTTCTACTCGAAAGACCGCGACGAGAGCTGGCCCCTCATCGTGGCGGGCGGCCCCTGTGCCTGCAACTCCGAGCCCATCGCCGACTTCTTCGACGTCGTCCAGCTGGGCGAGGGCGAAACCAGCTGCCCGGCATCTGCGCCGAAATCGAAAAGGCCAAGAAAGAGGGCGGCGTCTCCAAGAAAGAGCTGCTGCTCCGCATCGCCAGGATCCCCGGCGTCTATATCCCGGCTTTCTACGACATCGAATACTACGACGATGGCCGCGTTAAGTCCATCACTCCCAACGAGCCGGGCATCCCGGCGGTTATCACCAAGGCCATCATCAAGAACCTGAACGACTTTGCGCCCCCGACCAACTTCGTCGTCCCGATGGTGGGTGCCATCCAGGACCGCGCCAGCGTCGAGGTGCTGCGCGGCTGTGTGCGCGGCTGTCGGTTCTGTCAGGCAGGCTTCCTCTACCGCCCCATGCGCCAGCGCGACGCCAGCCTGCTGAACAAGGCCGCACAGGACCTCTGCGCCAACACCGGCTACGAGGAGTTGAGCCTTTCCAGCCTGTCCACCTCTGACCACAGCCAGCTCGAAGAGCTGCTGGACGATTTGAACGAGTGGGCGCCGAAAGAGCACGTCAGCCTGTCGCTGCCCTCTCTGCGAATGGACAACTTCTCCCAGAGCCTCATTGAAAACCACCAAGGTGCGCAAGAGCGGCCTGACCTTTGCCGCTGAGGCCGGGACCCAGCGCCTGCGCGACGTCATCAATAAGAACGTCACCTGGGACGAAATCGAAAAGACCTGCTCGCTGGCCTTTGCCAACGGCTACACCTCCGTCAAGCTCTACTTCATGATGGGCCTTCCCACCGAGACGATGGAGGATATCGAGGGCATCGCCGAGACCGCTCAGAAAGTGGTCGATTTGTTCTACTCCAATCCCAAGCACGCCAAGGGCCGCGGCGTGCAGGTGACCATCAGCTGCGCCTGCTTCGTGCCGAAGCCCCACACCCCTTTCCAGTTCGTCCCGATGGATACCGAAGAGATGCTGCAGGCCAAGCAGAAGCACCTGCTCGAAAGCGTCCACAGCCGCAAAATCAAGGTCAACTACCACGACAGCACCACCAGCTTCCTCGAGGGCGTCTTTGCCAAGGGCGACCGCCGCTTGGCTCCCGTCATCCTCGAGGCCACAAGCGCGGCTGCTATTTTGACGGCTGGGAAGAGTGCTTCAAGTACGACACCTGGATGCAGGTCTTCGAGGACATGGGCATTGACCCCAAGTTCTACTGCCAGCGCGCGATCGGTCTGGACGAAGTGACCCCGTGGAGCCACATGGACTACGGCGTCACCCACGAATATCTGGTGCGGGGTACAACAAGGCCCTCGCGGCTCAGACCACTCAGCCCTGCAACCGTGCCTGCCACGGCTGCGGCGCAAACCATCTGTTAGGAGGACCGTGCTTTGATTACAGTAAGGATCTCGTTTAAGAAGATGAACGAAGCCTCCTACATCTCCCTGCTGGATATGCAGCGGGTGATGCAGCGGGTGCTCAAGCGCAGCGGCCTGCCGGTATGGCATACGCTGGGCTTTAATCCCCACATCTATATGACTTTTGCCTGCCCGCTCTCGCTGGGTCAGGAGAGCCAGTGCGAGTGCGTGGATGTCAAGACCGAGGCCGAAAACCCCGATTTTGCCCAGTGGCAGACGGCGCTGAACGCTATCATGCCTGCCGGAATCGAGGTCTACCGCGTGGAACCGGTGAAGATGAAGGCCGACGCCATCGCTTACTCCTGCTACCGCATCCGCTACCCGGCGGACGCCGCGGAAAAGCTTGCGCAGTACAATGCCCTCGACAGCGTGCCGGTGGAGAAAAAGAGCAAGCGCGGCGTCAGGATGGTCGAGATGAAGGAGTATGTCCCCACTCTCGAGCTTGAGACGGAAGGGGAGAGCGTAAGCTTTGCGGTCTGCCTGCCTGCCTCGCAGGACCTGAACCTGAACCCCTCGCTGCTGACGGCGGCGCTGGAAGCAAAATTCAGCGTCCCGGCGGCAACCGCCTCTATCCTGCGCACCGAATTTCTGACGGCAGACAAGCAGAAGTTCGAGTAAGAACGGTCTATCAAAGCCAGTGCGAAAATTTTGCATAAATTTGCTCGAAACGCTTGCTTTTACGGGCGGTTTGTGCTATCCTATTAAGGCGTTAGTGTCCGCTGAGACCACAGCGGGGTTAATGACACATATCATTAAACGGGCGGTCCTCTGACGGCAGTTCGCCGTGTATGAACGTCTAAAAACAAATGGAGGAATTCAAAATGGACGCACTGAAGATTATTTCTGAAGGCAGCATCAAGGCTGAGAAGCCCCAGTTCAACGTCGGCGATACCGTCCGCGTTGATGTTCGTATCAAGGAAGGCGAGCGCGAGCGTATCCAGGCTTTCGAGGGTACCGTCATTGCTAAGAAGCACGGCGGCGTCGCAGAGACCTTTACCGTTCGCCGCGTTTCCTACGGCGTCGGCATCGAGCGTGTCTTCCCCATCAACAGCCCCTTCGTCGAGAAGGTCACTGTTGTCCGTAAGGGCAAGGTCCGCCGCGCAAAGCTGTTCTACCTGCGTGGTCGTACCGGCAAGGCTGCCAAGGTCAAGAGCGATATTTGATGATTCCCCGTTTCAAAGCGGGAGAAAAGGGGACAACTCGTTTGTCCCCTTTTTCTGTTATACGGCGCTTTTGGAGCAGAGACAGAGAAAATAAAACGGGCAGAAGCCCGGATAAAGAGGTGCATCGGATATGGAACAGTCACAGCCTGCTGTCCGTGGGCAGGGCCTGCTGGAATGGTACGAAGCGCTTATTTCGGCGGCGCTGGTGCTGGTGCTGGTGTTTTCCTTTTTCTTCCGTATCATTCAGGTGGACGGCGAGTCGATGGTGCCTACGCTGGAAAACGGCGATAAACTCGTCGTCTGGGGCGCAGGCTATGAGCCTCAGCGGGGCGATGTGGTCATCGTGGACAGCTACACCAGCTATGGCCGCCCCTGGTCAAGCGTGTCATCGCCAAAGGCGGCGACACCATCTCCATCGACTATGCCACCGGAGCGGTCGAGGTCAATGGAAAGGTGCTGGAAGAGGATTACATCGCAGAGCCGACCTATCTGGGCTATGATGTGGAGTTCCCGTACACTGTGCCTGAGGGGACGGTGTTCGTGATGGGAGACAACCGCAACGCCTCGCTGGACAGCCGCTCGAGCTATGTCGGCTGCATCGACGAACAGGATATACTGGGCAAAGTGCTGCTCTGCTTTTTGCCCTTTTCGGATTTTGGAGTAGTAAAATGAACAATCAGGACACACGGTTTGCAAACCAATATGCCATCCAGTGGTTCCCGGGCCATATGGCCAAGACTCTGCGGATGATGGAGCAGGAGATCCAGCATGTTGACGCCAGCCTTGTACTGCTGGACGCCCGCATCCCGCTGTCCAGCCTCAACCCGGAGATCGAGCGCATCACGGCCCGCAAGCCCAAGCTCTATGCGTTGAATAAAGCGGACCTCGCCGACCCCGCCGTGACGGAAGAGTGGATACGCTACTTCCACGAGGCGGATGCGGGCTGTGTCGCCATCAGCGCCAAGCAGAAAGGCGGCACGAACGCCGTCAAGGCCGCGATCGAAAAGGAACTGTCCGGCCTGCTGGCACGCCGCCAGAACCGCGGCATGGCCGGTGCCAAGACGCAGGTCATGCTCTGCGGCATCCCTAATGTGGGCAAATCCACCTTCATCAATACCTTCGCAGGCTCTGCCCGCGCCAAGGCAGCTGACCGTCCCGGCGTGACCAAGGGCAAGCAGTGGGTCAGCACCGAAAAGTTCGACCTGCTGGATATGCCCGGTGTGCTGTGGAAGAAATTTGACTCCAAGACCATCGCCTCGAATCTGGCCTTCATCGGCTCCATCAAGGATGATATCCTTGATGTCGAGGAGCTGGCCATGAACCTTTTGGATGAGGTGCGCCGCAACTATCCCGACCTCGTGGCCCAGCGCTACAAGCTGGACGCCGAGACGCTGGCTCTGCCCCCCTACGAGCTGCTGGAGGCCATTGGCCGCAAGCGGGGACTGCTGGTGCGGGGCGGCGAGGTGGATACCGAGCGCTGCGCCGTGATGCTGGTGGATGAGTTCCGCGCCTGCAAGTGGGGCCGCATCTCCCTCGAACGCCCGCCGCAGCGGGACGACATGGCCGACTTTGCCGAGGAGGACGAGGAATGAAGCGCCGGACGGATGAGGAGATCTCCGCGCCGCTCTACGCCTACGATGCCGACATCCGGGCGCAGTACGGCTGTTTTGCGGGCGTAGACGAGGCAGGCCGCGGCCCGCTGTGCGGCCCGGTCTGTGTGGCCGCCTGCATCCTTGACCCGGAGGATCCGGTCTACGGCATCAACGACTCCAAGAAGCTGAGCGAGAAAAAGCGGGAAGCTCTTTTCGACCAAATCGTTGAAAAGGCATTGGCTTACAAAATCGTCTTCGTCGGCCCCGACATCATCGACTGCGACAATATCCTGAATGCCACCATGGGCGGGATGCGTCAGGCCGTGGAGGGGCTGGACATCGTGCCGAACCTCGTCCTTGTGGATGGCAACCGCATCCCGGCCGGGCTGACCATGCCCGCACAGCCGGTGGTGAAGGGCGACGCCACCAGCGCCAGCATCGGCGCAGCGTCCATTCTGGCCAAAGTCAGCCGTGACCGCTATATGCTGGAGCTGGACAAGCAGTACCCCCAGTATCAGCTGGCAAAGCACAAGGGCTACGGCACCAAGCTCCACTACGAGCTCATTGCCCAGTACGGCATTCAGCCGTTCTACCGCCGCAGCTTCCTCAAAAGCAGGGCTACTGGCCCGAGGGCAAGTGATGGAACGGGCCGAGACAGGCCGCAGGGGAGAAGCAGCCGCCGCGCGTTTCTACGAGAAACAGGGCGCGGCCCTCATCACCCACAATTATCACACCCGGATGGGGGAGATAGACCTCATCCTGCGGGAACCGGACGGAACACTGGTGTTCTGCGAGGTAAAGACCCGCGCCAAAGACTCTCTGGATACCCCCGCTGCGGCGGTCAACGCCGCCAAGCAGCGCCGTATCATCGCATCCGCCGCATGGTATCTCCAAAGCACTCATCAGAGCGACGAGCCGGTGCGCTTCGACGTGGCCGAAGTCGTCCCTCTTGACAGCGGGCGCTGGATGGTACATATTATAAAGGGTGCTTTTTGCGCGAAATAGCAGGAAGTGCCGGTGGGAAAAGGCAGAAAACGGCTCTGGGCCGCTGCCGCACGACGAGGCCAAGTGATGGGCCTTCTGGCAAAAGGAGCGATAACGATGAAATTTTTCAGCACGAGAGACCATTCCCGCATTGTGACCGCCTCTCAGGCGATCGCACAGGGCCTGTCGGATGAGGGCGGCCTGTTCGTCCCGGAAAGTTTTCCGCAGGTGGACGTGGAGGCATTGTGCCAGCTGGATTATCCGGAGCTGGCCGCTGCCGTCGTCAGCGAATATCTGACCGACTACTCGAAAGACTTCCTCGCTGAGGCTGCTCGCGCGACTTATGGTGAGGCCTTCGGCGGCAAGGCCGGTTATCTGGCCCCGGTGGAGGGCGATACCTATGCCCTTGAGCTGTGGCACGGCCCGACCTGCGCCTTCAAGGATTATGCCCTTCAGCTGATGCCGAAACTCCTCGTGGAGGCAAAGAAGAACCTCTCCCGCACCGAAAAGACCCTCATCCTCGTGGCGACCAGCGGCGACACCGGCAAGGCCGCACTGGACGGCTACCACGACATCCCGGGCGTCGAGATCGCCGTGTTCTACCCCACGGGCGGCACCAGCGAGATCCAGCGTCTGCAGATGGCCACGCAGGAGGGTGCAAATGTCGCCGTTTATGCCGTGCGCGGCAATTTCGACGACGCCCAGACCGGCGTGAAGAAGGTCTTTGGTGATAAAGCCATTGCGGCCAGACTGGCCGAGCGGAACATCCGCCTTTCCAGTGCCAATTCCATCAACTGGGGCCGCCTCGTGCCGCAGATCGTCTATTACTTCGCCGCTTATGCCCAGCTGCTCAAGGCGGGAAAGATCAGCTTTGGCGACAAGGTCGATTTCTGCGTCCCCACCGGCAACTTCGGCGATATTCTGGCCGGCTACTATGCAAAGCAGATGGGCCTGCCCGTCGGCAAGCTGGTCTGCGCCTCCAACCAGAACAACGTCCTGACCGACTTCCTCTCCACCGGCACTTACACTGCAAAGCGGGAGTTCTATAAGACTACTTCGCCCAGCATGGACATCCTCGTGTCTTCGAACCTTGAGCGCCTGCTCTACCACGTCACCGGCAGCGATGCCGAAGTGGCCGGCCTGATGAAGAGCCTGAACGAGACGGGCCGCTACACCGTCCGTCCCGAGACGCTGAAGGCCATTCAGGAGAGCTTCGACTGCGGCTGGAGCAGTGAGGAACAGGTGGCAGGGGAGATCCGCGCCCGCTACGAGAAGGACGGCTACCTCTGCGATACCCATACGGCGGTGGCTTTCCATGTTGCCGCTCAGAAGAAACGGGACGGCGTGCCGATGGTGTTGCTTTCCACCGCCTCGCCCTTCAAGTTCCCCCGCAGCGTGCTGGAAGCTCTGGGCCACACTGCCCCGGAGAACGACTTCGAGGCCATGCAGGCGCTGGAAGAGGCTACCGGCCGCACCGCTCCCGCAAGTCTCGCCGTCCTGCGGCAGAAGGCCGAGCGGTTCAGCACCGTCATCGACCCGGCTCAGATCGCGGAGGTGGCACTGGGCTGTCAGGCATGACGAAAACCAGAACAGGAGTAAATAAACTATGGCACTTTTTGTGCTTGGCGATACCCACCTTTCCCTGGGCGGCTCCAAGCCGATGGACGTTTTCCCCGGCTGGAACGGCTATGTGGAACGGCTGGAGGCCAACTGGCGCAAGCTCGTAAAGCCCGAGGATACCATTGTTCTTGCAGGCGACATCAGCTGGGCCATGCGTCTCACCGATACCCGCAGGGATTTCGAATTTTTGCAGCAGCTGCCCGGCCAGAAGCTCATCATGAAGGGCAATCACGACTATTGGTGGACCACCGCCAACAAGATGAACGCCTACCTGAAAGCCGAGGGCTTCGATACGCTCCACATCCTGCACAACAACTCCTACTCTGTGGAGGGCTACGCCATCTGCGGCACCCGGGGCTGGCTGTTCGATGTGGGGGAGCCTCACGACGAAAAGGTGATGAATCGGGAGATAGGCCGCTTGAAGATGAGCCTCGACGCCGCAGAACCCGGGCTGGAAAAGCTGGTGTTCCTGCATTACCCGCCGGTCTACACCGGCACCAGCGCCGAGATCGTGGCGACGCTGAGCCTACGGCATCAGGACCTGCTACTACGGCCATCTGCACGGCAATGCCATCCGCTATGCGGTGCAGGGCGATGTGGACGGCATCCGCTACAAGCTTGTCAGCGCTGATGGTCTGCGGTTCTGCCCCTACCGCATCAACTGAGGCAGAGACCAAAACAGCAGAAATGGCAAAAAGTCAAAATTTGGGGTGGCAATTCTATCACGACCGTGCTATAATAAATTGTGACGCGATTGTTGCACCCAATTTGAGCGCGCGCGTCCCCGCATTTCGCAAACAGCAAGGACGCGGTGCGCGGTTGCAGGCGGCAGTTTTCCCGCTGCCCCAACGCAATAGAATATTTGAGTGGAGGATACACAAATGAATTTCATCAAGTGCGAAAAGCTCGAGAAGAGCATGGCAGAGCTGCAGTTCTCCATCGACGCTGAGGCTTTCAAGGCTGCAGTTGCCGATGTTTTCAAGAAGGAGGGCAAGAAGTACCCTGTTCAGGGCTTCCGCAAGGGCAAGGCTCCCAAGGCTCTCATCGAGGAAGATGTACGGCGCTGATGTCTTTACCTACGACGCCATCAACGAGCTGTTCCCCGCAGCTTACGAAGAGGCTGTCAAGGCTGCCGGCATCGAGCCGGTCGGCCGTCCTGAGGTCAGCGTTGACTCCGCCAGCGAGGCTGAGGGCGCTACCCTGACCGTCAAGGTCGCTGTCAAGCCCGAAGTCAAGATCGGCGCATACAATGGTCTGACCGTTGAGAAGACTGTCCATACTGTTTCTGACGAGGCTGTTGAGGCCGAGCTGAAGCGTGTGCAGGAGCGCAACGCCCGTGAGCTGACCCGTGAGGGCGCTGCTGAGAATGGCGACATCGTGGACATCGACTTCGAGGGCTTTGTGGATGGCGTCGCTTTCGAGGGCGGCAAGGCTGAGCACTACAGCCTGACCCTGGGCAGCGGCAGCTTCATCCCCGGCTTCGAGGACCAGATCGTCGGCCACGCTGCTGGCGAGGAGTTCGACGTCAACGTCACCTTCCCCGAGCAGTATCAGGCTGCTGAGCTGGCTGGCAAGCCCGCTGTCTTCAAGATCAAGCTGCACGAGGTCAAGTACAAGGAGCTGCCCGCTCTGGACGACGAGCTGGCTAAGGACTGCTCCGAGTACGACACTCTGGACGAGTTCAAGGCTTCCATCCGTAAGAACAACCAGGAGCAGCTGGACAAGCAGGATGACCTGGCTGTCGAGAACGCTCTGGTCGATCAGGTCATCGACGGCATGGAGGCTGAGATCCCCAGGCTATGTACGATGTCCGCATGGACGAGCTGGTCAACGACTTTGCTTTCCGCATGGAGCAGCAGGGCCTGCGCCTCGAGGACTACCTGAAGTATATGGGTCAGTCCATCGACCAGTTCCGTGCTTCCTTCATGCCCCAGGCTGAGAAGCAGGTCAAGATCCGTCTGGCTCTGGAGGCTGTCGCAGCTGCCGAGAACATCGAGGCTTCTGAGGACGAGCTGAACGCAGAGGTCAAGCGCATCGCTGACCAGTACAAGATGGAAGAGGACAAGGTCCGCGAGCTCATCAATGTCGATGAGGTGAAGCACGACCTGGCCATCAACAAGGCTATTGACTTCATCAAGAGCCACGCTAACGTCGTGGAGAAGGCCGCTGAGGCCGAGAAGACCGAGGACGCTCAGTAATTCTGGCGCACAAGGTCACACAGGGCAGGGAGTAATCCCGGCTCTGTAAGCTAAGGTTGTTGAAATTGACCGATACGGCTACGGCCCATGTGCGCTTGCCGTATCGGTCAATTTTGCAAATACAATAATTTTCATTCAGGAGGCGAACCCTATGAGTTTTGTTCCTTACGTTGTCGAGCAGTCGGCGCACGGGGAGCGTTCCTACGATATTTTCTCCCGTCTGCTGAACGACCGCATCATTGTGCTGAGCGAGGATGTCAACGACACCTCTGCCAGCCTTGTCGTGGCACAGCTGCTGTATCTGGAAGGGCAGGACCCCGATAAGGACATCAGCCTGTATATCAACAGCCCCGGCGGCTCCATCAGCGCAGGTATGGCCATCCACGATACCATCCAGTATATCAAGTGCGATGTCTCCACCATCTGCATGGGCATGGCGGCCTCCATGGGCTCTTTCCTGCTGGCCAGCGGCACAAAGGGCAAGCGCTTCGCTCTGCCCAACGCTGAGATCATGATCCACCAGCCGCTGATTGCAGGCGGTCAGGGCGGCGGTCTGTCCGGACAGGCTACCGACATCAAGATCCATGCGGACCATATCATCCGCACCCGCGCCAAGATGAACCGGCTGCTCAGCGAGTACACCGGCCAGCCGCTGGAAAAGGTGGAGCAGGATACCGAGCGCGACAACTTCCTTTCTGCGCAGGAGGCCAAAGAATATGGTCTCATTGATGAGGTCATCACCCACCGCTGAGCGGCAGAAAGCAATACACCCAGGATAAGGAAAAACGGTTATGGCTAATAACAATTCCGGCAGAGATAAAAACGAAAAGGATCTGGTCTGCAGCTTCTGCGGCAAACATCAGGACGAAGTGGAGCGGATGATCATCGGCCCCGGCGTGAACATCTGCAGCGAATGCATCGGCCTCTGCGCCGACCTGCTCTCGGACAAGCCGGATCATCCGGGCAGCAACAGCTCCCGCCCCAGCCGCGGCAGCGCCAGCCGGGCGCGTATCCAGCCCGCAGATGATCTCGCCATCAATATCAAGACCCCCCAGAGATCAAGGAGGGTCTGGATCAGTATGTCATCGGTCAGGACGAGGCCAAGCGTGTGCTGGCCGTCTCGGTCTACAACCACTATAAGCGCATCCTGAGCGGCAAGGGTGCAGACGTTGAACTGCAGAAGTCCAACGTCCTGCTGCTGGGTCCCTCCGGTGTCGGCAAGACCCTGCTGGCCCAGACGCTGGCCAAGATGCTGGGCGTTCCCTTCGCCATCGCAGACGCTACCACCCTGACCGAGGCCGGCTATGTGGGCGAGGACGTCGAGAACATCCTGCTCAAGCTCATTCAGGCCGCAGACTTCGACGTCCAGAAAGCTCAGATCGGCATCATCTATATTGATGAGATCGACAAGATCACCCGTAAGAGTGAGAATCCCTCCATCACCCGCGACGTGGGCGGTGAGGGTGTGCAGCAGGCATTGCTGAAAATCGTCGAGGGCACGGTCAGCAATGTCCCCCCGCAGGGCGGCCGCAAGCATCCCCCACCAGGAGTTCATCCAGATCGACACCACCAATATCCTCTTTATCTGCGGCGGCGCGTTCGACGGTCTGGATAAGTATATCCTCCGCCGCACCGACAAGTCCGCACTGGGCTTTGGCAGTGCGCTGAAGGATAACTCCAGCGAGGCTGAAAAGGCCCTGCTGCGGAAGGTCGAACCCCACGACCTCGTCAAGTTCGGCCTCATCCCGAGCTTATCGGCCGTCTGCCGGTCGTGACCGTGCTGGACGACCTGGACGAGGATGCACTGGTGCGCGTGCTGAAGGAGCCCCGCAACAGTCTGGTCAAGCAGTATAAAGAACTGCTGTCGATGGACAATGTGGAGCTTGACATCACCGACGAGGCTCTCCATGCCATCGCCCGCAAGACCATCGAGCGCAAGACCGGCGCCCGCGGCCTGCGCAGCGTGATGGAGAACATCCTCATGCCCATCATGTACGATGTGCCGAACGACCCCACCATCATCCGCGTCACCATCGACGAGGACACCGTGGAGGGCGGCGAAGCGCACATGGAGTACGGTGCGGTGCGCAAGCGCTATAAGAGTCAGACTTCCCTGAGCTGAGCGTCAGCGCACAGCAGGGAAGAGCAGCCCCGCTGAAAGCTTTTTGCTTTTTGGCGGGGCTTTTTTGTGCCATCTGACTTGTTTCCGAGACCAAATTGTAGTGAACTATAAAAGTCTGGAACTGCGAGGGGAATACCGGGACGGTCCACTGGCATGGGACTGCTCTGCGGATGGCAGCGCCGGACATTTTGTGGGAAACAGAAAGTACGATAAAGGAGTGTGTGTTATGGCAAATTATTTTGAGATGACCCGCGACGAACTGACTGCTGAGAAGGCAGCTCTGGAAGAAAACTACAAGAAATTTCAGGCAATGGGTCTGAAGCTGAATATGGCCCGCGGCAAGCCCGGCCCTCACCAGATGGACCTGGCAATGGGTCTGCTGCAGATGACCGATTACACCACCGACGCCGGCACCGATGCCCGCAACTACGGCGACCTTGAGGGCCTGCACGAGGCCCGTGAGCCGTTCGGCGACGTGATGGGTGTCAAGCCTGAGGAAGTCTTTGTGGGCGGCAACTCCAGCCTGCAGATCATGTACAACCTCATCTCTATGGGCTACTGCTTCGGCTTCCCCGAGTCTCCCTGTCCCTGGTCTCAGGTAGAGAAGCGCAAGTTCCTCTGCCCGGTACCCGGCTATGACCGCCACTTCGCCATCACCGAGGAATTCGGCTTCGAGCTCATCAGCGTTCCCATGACCCCGACCGGCCCTGATATGGACGTTGTTGAGAAGCTGGTAGCTGAGGATGATACCATCAAGGGCATCTGGTGCGTACCGCAGTACTCCAACCCCGACGGCTACACCTACAGCGATGAGACCATCCGCCGCTTCGCCGCTATGAAGACCGCCGCCCCGGATTTCAAGATTTTCTGGGACGAGGCTTACATCGTCCACCACCTGACGGACGAGATCATCGAGACCCCTGTCCTGCTGAACGAGAGCAAGAAGTACGGCACTGAGGACCGCGTCTTCATGTTCACCTCTACCAGCAAGATCACCTTCCCGGGCGCAGGCGTTTCTGCGCTGGCCTGCAGCGAAGCTATGATGAAGTACATCTGCAAGCGCTTCTCGGTCATGATCATCAGCTATGATAAGATGAACCAGCTGCGTCACGTCCGTTTCCTCAAGAACAAGGCCGGTGTGCTGGCCCATATGGCCAAGCATCGCCGCCGCCTGGTGCCCTGCTTTGACGCCGTCAAGACGGCCTTCAACGAGGAGCTGACTCCCTGCGGAGACATCGCCCACTGGACGAACCCCAAGGGCGGCTACTTCATCAGCCTCTATGTCATGCCCGGCTGCGCCAAGCGTGTGGCCCAGCTGTGCAAGGACTGCGGCCTGACCCTGACCGGCGCAGGCTCTGCCTACCCCTATCACAAGGACCCGGATGATGCCCATCTGCGCATCGCGCCCACTTATCCCAGCCTGGACGAAGTGGAAACTGCGTCCGACCTGCTCTGTGTCTGCGTCCGTCTGGCCGCAGTCGAGAAGCTGCTGGCTGAGAAAGACTGATTCATCGCACAAGATCCCCGCTGTGCTGCCGTTCTGACGGCGCAGCGGGGATTTGGAAGTTGTTTTCATAGCCAGAGTGCGCCAAAAGGCAGTTCAGGCGGTGTGCAATGGTTATGAAAACAGCTTCTTATTATATTTGGAGGTTTCCCGATTCATATGAAAACTAAAGGCAAAGCATGGCAACTTGTCCTCACTGTGCTTTTGATCGCGGCGTTCGTCTATACGGCATTCTTTGGCGTCGCAGTCAAGTACGGTGATGTGACCACCACCTACATCAAGGGCGCGAAAGACATCCGCTTCGGTGTGGACATCAAGGGCGGCGTCAACGTCACCTTCGTCCCCTCTGACGGCTACGACGCCACCGACGACCAGCTCGAGGCAGCTCAGCTGGTCATCGAGAACCGTCTGGTCGCCCTCAACGTGACCGACTATGAGCTGTATGTGGACAATAACTCCGACAGCCTCATCCTCGAGTTCCCGTGGCAGTCGGGCGAGACGGAGTTCGACCCCGAAGCCGCCATTGAGGAGATCGGCACCACCGCCTATCTGACCTTCCGCGAGGGGAGCAGTGCAGACGGTGAGCTCGTCCTCGATGGCTCGATGGTGGAGAGCGCAGCTGCCCAGTACGGCCCCGTCAACGGCAGCAGCTCCGAGTACTATGTGGCGCTCAAGTTTACCGATGAGGGCGCCAAGGCATTCGGCGACGCGACCACCCGCCTGTATCAGACCGGCGGCACCATCAGCATCTGGCTGGATGACGAGAACGTCAGCACCGCCAGCGTCAACGCCGCCATCACCGACGGCTCTGCCATCATCACCAGTTCTGCGTCGAACCCCTTCACGCAGGAGGACGTCGTCAAGATGGCCCGCCAGATCAACTCCGGCTCTCTGCCCTTTGCGCTGACGGTGGACAGCTACTCCACCATCAGCCCGAGTCTGGGCGAGAACAGCCTGAGCGCTATGGTGCTGGCCGGCGTCATCGCCTTCGCCCTCATCGTGGTTCTGATGACGGCTCTGTACCGTCTGCCCGGCTTCCTGGCCTGCATCGCTCTGGCTGGTCAGGTGGCGGCTACGCTGGCCTTCGTCTCCGGTTACTTCCCGGTGTTTGAGAGCTTCACCCTGACCCTGCCCGGCATCGCCGGCATCATCCTTGCCATCGGCATGGGCGTTGACGCCAACGTCATCACTGCCGAGCGCATCAAGGAAGAGCTGCGCAGCGGCAAGAGCCTCGACGGCGCCCTCAAGAGCGGCTTCGCCCGCGGCCTGACTCCCATCATCGACGGCAACGTGACCATCGTCATCGTCGCCATCGTGCTGATGGGTGCCTTCGGTCCGTCTGACGGCTTCTTCGCCAAGGCCCTGCACTTCGTCTTCTTCGCCTTCGGCCCCTCGACCGCAGGCACCATCTACGCCTTCGGTTACACGCTGCTCACCGGCGTGCTGCTCAACTTCGTGTTCGGCATCTTCGCTACCCGTACCATGATCCGGGGCGCTGCCGCTATCAAGGCTCTGCGTGACCCCCGCCTCTACGGTGCCGATGCTCCCGGCAAGACCCCGGCAGAGAAGAAGCAGGTCAACTTCGTTGGCCTGCGCAAGCGCTTCCTGACCTTCTCCGCCTGCCTGATGGCAGCTATCGTCCTCTGCGCTGTGGTGCTGGGCGTCCATCTGGACACCGAGTTCACCGGCGGTGCGATGATCACTCTGAGCTACGAGAACAGCTTTGAGATGTCTGCCGTCCAGAAGACCGCCTCCGAAGCGCTGGGCAGCAACGGCCTGACCCTGCAGACCGGCGAGAACGTCGCGACAGGGGAGCAGACTCTGAAAATTTCGATGCCCGGCACCGAGACTGTTACCACCAACGAAGTGCAGACCCTGCTGGACTCCTGAATGAGAGCTACCCGGATAACTCCTTTGCACAGCTCTCTCTGAGCAATGTCAGCGCCGCAATGGGTACCAAATTCCTCCAGAAGAGTCTGGTTGCCGTGGTGTTCGCACTGGTGCTCATCCTCGCCTACATCGCCTACCGCTTCAAGAATATCGGCGGCCTCACCGGCGGCATGATGGCTGTTCTGGCCCTGCTCAATGACCTGATGGTGGTGTTCGGCACCTTCGTGCTGCTGCGCGCCCCGCTGGACGGCAACTTCATCGCCGCCATGCTCACCATCCTCGGCTACTCCATCAACGATACCGTCGTCGTCTACGACCGTATCCGTGAGAACCGCGGCCTGCTGGGCAAGAAGGCCAGCTTCGAAGAGCTGGTCAACCATTCCGTCAACCAGTCTGCCCGCCGCACGATCATCACCACCGTCACCACGGTGATGGCTCTGGGTGTGATGTGCATCGTCTCCAAGCTGTACGGTCTGGACAGCATCTTCACCTTTGCCTTCCCCTGATGATGGGTATGCTCAGCGGCGTGTACACTTCGCTGTGCGTCTCCACTTCCGCATGGGTGGCTTGGAGCGAGCGCAAAACGCAAAGAAAACTGAGCTTCTATCCTGACGCAAATCTGTCCTGAATCTAGGAGGAACGACCATGAAATGCCCTATTGTGGCGCTGAGGAATCCAAAGTCATCGACTCCCGCCCTACCGAAGACAGCGAGCGCATCCGCCGCCGCCGGGAGTGCCTGAACTGCCATATGCGGTTCACGACCTACGAGGTCGTGGAAACGGTGCCGCTCATCGTCATCAAAAAGGATAACTCCGTGAGCCGTTCGACCGGCAGAAGCTGCTCAACGCGATGCTTCGGGCCTGCGCCAAGCGTCCGGTGAGCTACGAGTCTCTGGAACGCGCCGTCAGCAGCATCGAGCAGACCCTGATGAGCACCTATGACCGCGAGGTGACGAGTGTGCGCATCGGTGAGCTGACCATGCAGGAACTGAAGAAAATCGACGAGGTGGCCTACGTCCGCTTTGCCTCGGTCTATCAGCAGTTCGCGGACGTCGAGAGCTTCTTCAATGAGCTGAAAAAGCTGATGGGCGACCGTAAGAAATAAAGTGTAAAAGCACGAGCACCCCATTCTCTGCCGCAGGGCGGGGATGGGGAGTGATTTTTTGTGCCTTCATGCCTGGCGGGCTTCATCGATGTGGCATGGCCGAACAGCGTGAAACAACTGTTGTGGATGGTCCTTTGCCAGCTTGGAGGCATGTGCTTTTTATCGTGGCAGGAGGCAAACGAGGGGGCATGATTTCGCGCTATATAAAAAATCATATAGTCTGGAACCACCGATGTAAATTTGCACAAGGCAAAATTATTACACTATAAAATATCGGTGATAAAGCAAAAAACACGAAATAGCTATAAATAAAATCCTTCTTATAAGACTGGTTTCGGACTAGAACAGAATGAATGCATTTCGAATAATATAGATTACACGAAATATAATCACGTTTGAACGATTTAATTATACAAGCCTCCGCGACAGCCATTCCAGAGTCTCCACCTGAACCTGCGCCCGGCGCAGTTCACCAAATGCTTCCTCGGGAGGCGCTCAGTTCGAGATGTCCGTCCGCGGCGCGGAGGGCGGCTTCCAGTTCTGTGAAGTCCTGTGTGCGGAGCAGGTGATTCATCCCTTCCCGCATTTTGTCGCAGAGTTCAGCGCCCTCGGCCAGTGCCTGCCGCGCGGAAGGGAGGTCCTCGTCCCGGATAGCCTCCATGGCGTCGTCGATGTCGTCCGAAATATCCTCTGCAAACTTCTGCACCCGCCAGCTGCTGTAAAAGGCCACACCCAGCAGCACTGCCACGATGCACAGACACGCATAAATTCGCTTCATTCCACACCTCTCACCGGGAGCTGCCCTTGCGGCGGCTCTCTTTTTTCAGCAGAAAATAGTCTTCCGTCTCGTTGCCTACTAAAGCAGGATTTCCTCCGGCAGCAGGGTATTGGCCTGCGCTGTCCGCTCGAGCCAGTCCTGGTCTTTGCCGCACCAGTGCAGATTTTCCTCGAGCACCTGCCCATCCAGCACGAAAGGGATGGTCGCATGGCTGTGCTCCACTTTCAGCTGTAAGTCGGCGAGGGTAGCGGTCTCTTTTTCGGGGCGCAGTGCCGCCGAGAGACTGCCGTTCGTCTCCACTACGGCGTAGGAGACGTCCGGGGATCGAAGATGTTTTGCCACGCAGCGCTTCCATCAAATCAGCAGTCGTCAGCCGGAGAGTGCGCAGAGCGTTCTGGTCGATTTGTCCGTCTAAGATGACCGTCTTGGGGCGGCCCGACATCAGGTTGAAAAATTTCTGGCTGCGGAAGCTCAGCGCCGACCCCAGCAGCTCTAAAGCCGCGATGAGGAAGGGGAATGAGGCTGGCCGTCACCGGCACTTCTTCCGACTCGATGGAGATGGACGCCAGATTTGAGATGAGGATAGTGGATACCAGCTCTTCGGGCTGCAGTTCGCCTAGCTGACGCTTGCCCATCAGCCGCATGGCGAACAGAACGCAGAGATAGATGAGCAGAGTACGGAAAATCAGAAGCTTCACGAGAAGGCCCTCCTTGTGGGTTGAATAAGCGCCGCCGGCGAGGGAATACTGGCAGGCAAAGGGGATACCGTATGCTGCAGCTTTCCTCGTCGCTGGAAAAATCTGGCGGCGCTCAACGCTAGGTTTGGCGCTTCGGCGGATTTTTATGCCAAGCGCATTGAGCTTTATCACTGCCCGGGGGCCATCGTCCTTTTCGACAATATGGCCAGCCTCGAGTCACTTTGGTCGCTTTTACTGGACGCCGCTACCCGGCATACGCCCAGCCTCGAGCCGGAGCGGATGCCTCACAGCGGTACGCAGGTGTATGAGCTTCTGATGCATCACTCCGGTCTGCCCGCCGAGGACGGCCCGGTCAAGGACATGGACGACCTCATCCGCCGCATGACCGCCGGCATGGCCGTGCTTCTGCTGGACGGGTGCAAAAAGGGGCTTGTCTTCTCGGTTCAGGGGCTGAAATCGCGCTCGGTGGAAGAACCCTCCGGGGAAGAAACCTTCGCGGCTCCCGGGAGGGATTCGCCGACCTGCTGCGGGTCAACCTGAGTTTACTGCGCCGCCTCATCCGTACCGACACTCTTGTGATGGAAACCGCACAGGCTGACTGTGCCATGAAGACCGAATATGCCATCTGCTACTGCAAAGACAAGGCCAGCAAGACGGCAGTGGTGCGGATACGCCGGACGCTCCAGGAGGCAAAGCCGGAGGGCCTGCTGGATTCCAGCTACTTTGTACCGTGGCTTTTCCCGGCCAGGTGGCGGCTGTTTGCCCCGGTGAGCTATACCGAGCGCCCGGCTTCCGCCGCCGCAAAGCTCTGTGAGGGGAAAATCATCATCCTTGTCAACGGCAGCCCCTCGGCGCTGGTGCTGCCGTCCCTTTTCTGCGAGAACTTCGACTGCCTCGACGACTACGCCACCACGGCAGTTTTTTCGTCGTTCCTGCGTGTTCTGAAATATGGCTCATTTTATCTCAGCATCTTCCTGCCGGGAGTTTTTGTCTGTCTGGCAGTCTATCTGCCCGAGCTCATCCCACCGCAGTTATTATTCAAAATCGCGGCGGCAGAAAAGGCGACGCCTCTGCCGCTCTTTGCCGAGATGCTGCTGGTCATCATCTTGTTGGAGATCATCCGGGAGGCCGGGCTTCGGATGCCCCAGACGCTGGGCCACTCGGTGAGCCTTGTGGCAGCTCATCATTGGTGACGCCGCCATCGGGGCCGGATTGCTGAGCACGCCGGTCATCCTCGTAGCCAGCATCACAGCCATCTCAGTTTTTGTGACGCCATCGCTGTACGAACCGGCCACATTGCTGCGATTGGGCGTTACGCTGGCCGCCGGTCTGGCCGGGCCGGTAGGTCTGGTGTGTGCGGCTTTGGGCGTGTTGGCCGCACTGACGTCCATCTCCGCGATGGGGGTGCCCTATCTTTCGGGCGCAGTCTTTTCGGGTGACGGCGTCGTCCGCCGCAACTATCGAACGCTGTCCCGCCGCCCATTCACCATCTGGCAAAGGAGGGGTTCCTGAATGCAGCAAAACAGACATTCTCGGCCCAGACGCTGACACTCAGCGTCGCGGCGGCAGAGCTGGGCCGCGCCATCTTCGGGACAGGGCAGACCGGCTCCGTCCGCGCCGTCCTGCTGAGCAATGTACTGGCGGCAGCGGCCTTCGTGCTCCTTGCAGCGCTTGCCTCGGTCAACGCCTCCCGTCTGAACCGCCCGGGCTTTGCAGGAAAGTGCATCTGTGCCGTCTTTCTGCTCTGGTACCTCTTCGAACTTGTCCGGACGGCTGCAATGCTCCAACAAGCCTGCTGGGAACAGTTTGCGTCTATGGCCTTCATCGGCCTGCTGCCGTTCTTTCTCTGGGCAGGGTGGAGCCTCGGCTGTGAGCTGTACGACCGGATGGCCTCCGTCCTCGGGTGGCTCGTAGTGCTGGGCATCGTGTTCTGTGTGCTGGGGCTGGCCGGACAGCTGCAATGGCAGGTGCTCGTGACAGGTGAGACGGCACATTCGTTTGTTATTTCGGATGCCACTTTTACCCGGAATATTTCTCCTTTCCGCTTCTCTGTATGAGCAAAATAATGCGAAAATCAGTAAAAGCCTATCGTATGGCTTCCAATCATCGCTGCTGTCATTTCCTCAGGTTATGCGCTGGGGCTGGCCCTTCTTTTCGGCGCACCGCAGGCTTACCCGGGCTATGAACTGCTGCGGGCGTGGAGCTTCGGCGGCATCTCCCGCTTTGATGCCGCGTTCCTGCTCCTCTGGCTGGCGGCGGCGATTTTCCGCTTCGGCTTTATCGTCCGTGCCGTCCGGCTGCTCTGTGAGCGCCTTGCCGAAGGGCCTGTAAATGCGGAGGCTGCACGATGACCCGCCGGGGCTGGCTGCGGCTGATGGCCGCAGGCGTCCTTGTCGTCTGGCTCTGCCTCTTTTTGCATTGGGACAACACAAAAAAAAGCATGATACGCGCCCTTCTCGTCGAGACGAACGGCGACAGCTGGACAGTGGGTCTGCTGTACCAGTTCCCGGAAGCTTCCGCCGATTCCTCCGAGGCCAAAGCCGCCATCCGCCTCTGTATTGGCCGAGGCCCCGAGCTTCCTTCTGCCATTTTTGCCGCTGAGGAAGCTCTGCCCCAGCGGGCGGACTGGCGGCTCTGCGAATACCTTCTGGCCGGGCTGGATTCGGTGCGACAGACGCTGCCTGCCTGTGAAGAACTGTTTCTCCATCGACCCTACGGGCGGCTGGCGTCCCGCGTGTTCGGGGGAAGCTTTTCGGTAGAGACACTGAAAGAGCGGGCCGATGGATCAGACGTCCTGCCTGAAAATCTCCTGCAATGCATCAAAAACGCTGCCCCGGCCGCGCCCCGGCTCTATCAGCAGAGCAGCGGCTTCATCCTGCCTGTCGTGGAGCTGGAAGACGAGGATGCACATTACAGGCCCGAAGCCCTCATTATCACCCCGGAACAGACCGGCCGGCTGACCGAGTCCCAGACGGAAATGGCGCTCTTATTGCAGGGCAAAGCTGGACGGATACAGGGAGCATCGCTTTGCGCTGGAAGCCGGGCCGCTCCGCCTGCGCCGGGCTTTCTGCGGCGTGGAGCGGGAAGGGGAGAGCTTTCTTCTCCGGGTGAACGCGCTCCCACGCAATGCACTGCCTGCCGACGCCGAAGCAGAACTGGAAGCTCTCTGTGCGGACACCGTCCGCCGCTGCTGGACGCTGGGACTGGACATCTCCGGACTCGGTGCGCATCAAGCGCTGCGTGACGGTTATTTTGCGCTTACAACAAAAAACGTCTGCCCGGAAATTCGGGCAGACGTGAAGCTCATGAAATTTTAAGAAGCCGTTTCGAAGATCACGGTGATGGTGGTACCCTCGTCCACAACGCTGTCCAGCTTGATGCGGGCGTTGTGGATGCGGGCGATGTGTTTGACGATAGCCAGACCCAGACCGGTGCCGCCAGTGGCTTTGCTGCGGCTCTTGTCCACCCGGTAGAAGCGCTCGAACACGCTGGTCTGCGCCTCTTTCGGGATACCGATGCCGTTGTCCTTCACGGTCAGGGTGCAGTGACCGTCCCGGGTGCAAGCCGTGATGATCTGGACTTTTCCGCCAGGGCGGTTGTAGCGGATGGCGTTGTCGCAGAGGTTCTGGCACAGCTCATCCAGCAGGGCGCGGCTGCCTGTCACAGGGGCGCTTTCGCCGAGGTAGGTCAGGGAGATATAGGAGTGCCGGGCGTTGACCTTCTGGCGCTACACGCACTCGCGGGCCACATCCAACAGATCGACCGTTTCCATTGCAGGCGCAGCACCCGTCTCGCTCACATTGTCGAGGTGGGAGAGCTGCAGAATATCGTTGACCAGCTGGATCATCCGGCTGGCCTCTACATGGATCTTGCGGGCAAAACCCGGCGTATCCTCGGGTTTTGCAATGCCGGTCTCGATGAGCTCTGCATAACCGGAGATGCTGGTCAGAGGCGTTTTTAGCTCGTGACTGACATTGGCCGTGAACTCCTGCCGCATTTTCTCGTTATTTTCCCGCAGCATCCGGTCGGAGTGGATACTCTCGGCAAAGGGGATAAGCTCCTTGTAGGGGACATTCTCCTGGATGTGGTCGAGGTCATCGGTCATCTTGAGCACAGGCTGGACAAGGCTCTTGGTCAGCAGTCCGGCAATGATAGCGGCTGCGCCCATCATCAGGAAACAGCTCAGCACGATGGCAGGCAGAGCGGCGTCATAAATCGACCAGATAGTCTCAGAGTCCTGCGCCACCCGGAGGATGTCTCCGTTCGTCAGCAGCATGGCATAATAATAAGTCTCATAGCCCAGAGTCTGGGAGTCGCGGCAGTCGCGGCCCACACCGCTCTTCATGGCCTGCTGTATCTCGGGCGGCTCAGATGGTTCTCCATCGGCTGGTTGGTGGCCGACTCAAAAGCACACTGCCGTCCGAGGCGATGAGTGATGCGCAGCGAGCCGTCCACATAAGTTTCCAGCTGGCTGGGGGCGTCCACCTGCGCACAGCCGGCAGCCACAAGGTCGGCTTCCCGCTCAAGGGCTGTCCAAGCCTGCTCCCGGAACGCCTTGTGGAACACAAAGATGCAGAGTGCAGCGGTACACACCAGCCCCGCAAATCCCATCAGAAATAGCAGATAGCTTATTTTTCTTCCATGCTGCGTGGTTTCATTGCTCGAGCTCCTCCTCGCTGTCCGTCAGCTTGTAGCCCACTTTCCGTACTGTGCAGATGTACTTTCCGGCGTCGCCCAGCTTTTGCGCAGGGTGCGGATGTGCATATCCACGGTCCGGCTCTCCACCGAGATGTCAGTACCCCACACCACCTGCAAAATAGTCTCGCGGGTGACGACAAGGTTGGTGTTTTCCAGCAGCAGGCGGAGCAGGCTGTATTCTTTGTAAGTCAGCTCCACCGGTGCGCCGCTGACAGTGACGCTGTGGCGGGCATTGTCCAGCAGGATCTCCCGGAAGCTGTAGACGTTGGGCCGTGCCTCGGGCTCTGCCCGGCGGAGGGCTGCCCGCACCCGGCTCAGGAACTCCATGATGCCAAAGGGCTTGGTAATGTAGTCGTCTGCGCCGCAGTCGAGGCCGCGCACGGTGTCCAGCTCGCTGGACTTGGCTGTTATCATGATGATGGGCAGACGCCGCAGGAAGGGGCGGCGCGGAGCTTTTCAGGATGGAGAAGCCGTCCTCACCGGGGAGCATCACGTCCAGGATGACCAGTTCCGGCGGCGTAGTGTGGACGGCCTGCCAGAAGGGTTCTGAGGACTCGAAGCCCACGGCCTCGTAGCCGTTGGACTGCAATGCATACTGTTCTAATTCACGGATGGCTGAATCGTCTTCTACGATATAGATCATGCCTGTTTGTCCTCCGTTTCGGTGACGTTTTCGTCGGGGAAGAGATAGCGCTCACGGTAGCGGTTCAGACGGCGCTGGAACTGCTCGCTCTCCTTGGTGGAGGCATGGCCGCTGCGCAGGTCGTTGAGGTAGGCGTGGGTGTCGAAGCTGTCCTGCGCCACCTCGATCTGAGCAACTGCCACGTTGCTGCAGTGGTCGCAGACGCGCTCGTAGTTGGTCAGCAGGTCTTCCAGCACGAAGCCATACTCGATGGAACAGCTGCCGGCCTGCAGGCGGGCGACGTGCCGTGCCTTGATGGCACGCACCAGCTCGTCCACGACGGTCTCCAGAGGTTCGACCTTGCTTGCCAGATGCAGGTCATCCTTGCGGAAGGCGTCGGTGGTGCGGTTCAGCACGTCCTGCACGGCGTCCTCAAGCACCTGCAGCTCTTCGCGGGCGTCGGTGGAGAAGTTGATCTCCTTGGTGTGCATCTCCTGTGCGGATTCCAGAAGGTTCACGGAATGGTCGCTGATGCGCTCGAAATCGCTGATGGTGTGGAGCAGAGTATTCACGCTCTGGCTGTCCGCATGGTTCAGCTCACGGCTGGACAGCTTGACCAGATAGGTGCCGAGAGCATCTTCGTACTGGTCAACTTTGCTCTCCTCGTCCCGGACTTTCTGGGCCAGCGTATCATCCCAGGTGTGGGTCAGGCTCATGGCCTGCATGACGCCCACACGGGCCAGCTCGGCCATGTCAGCTGTAGCAGAGTGGGCGCGGGCCACGGCCACAGCCGGGGTGTTCAGCAGACGCTCATCCAGCAGAGCAAAGCTCTCTTTTTCGGCGTCGTCGGGGATGGTGAGGATGGCCAGCTTTTCCAGACCATTTGCGAAGGGGAGAAGGATGAGGGTGGCCGCGATGTTGAAGGCGGAGTGGACCACAGCAATGCCCCAGGCGGCGATGGTCTCGTTCACAAAATCAAAGTGGACCACGGCGTTCAGACCGTAGAAACCGGCCAGAAAGACCGTGACACCGATGATGTTGAAGTAGAGGTGGACCATGGCGGCACGGCGGGCATTCTTATTTGCGCCCACAGAAGAAATCAGCGCGGTGACACAGGTGCCGATATTCTGACCCATGATGATGGGGATAGCGCTGCCGTAGGTGATGACGCCGGTAGCGCTCAGCGCCTGCAGGATGCCAACGCTGGCGCTGGAACTCTGGATGATGCCGGTGACCAGTGCGCCCACCAGAACGCCGAGGATGGGATTGGAGAAACGGACGAAGAGGTTGGTGAACCATGCCTCACCCTGCAGGGCTCGACGGCATTGGACATGGTAGTCATGCCGGTCATCAGGATGGCAAAGCCGATGAGGATAGTGCCGATGCCCTTTTCTTCTCATTCTTGCCCATATAGAGCAGGATGCCGATGAAGGCGAGTATGGGGCTGAAGGAGGTGGGCTTGAGCATCTGGATCCAGATGCTGTCGCCCTGCAGGCCGGAAAGGCTCAGCAGCCAGCTGGTGACAGTGGTACCCACATTGCTGCCCATAATGATGCCGATGGCCTGATGCAGCTCCATGATGCCGCTGTTGACGAAGCCGACCACCATGACGGTGGTAGCACTGGAACTCTGGATGATGGCGGTCACGCACAGACCGAGGAAGAAGCCCTTGAGGGGGTTATCCGTCAGTTTGCTCAGGATCTTCTGCAGATGGCCGCCGGCCTGTTTCTCAAGGGCTTTGCCCATGATGTCCATGCCGAACAGGAACAGAGCCAGACCGCCCAGCAGAGAAAAGACATTGAATAGAGTCATGTTTTACTCCTCACTTGTTGAAGCTTGCGTTTATACATCGACAGCGGCCGTAGAGGACCAGTGCAGGATCATGTCTTAATTTTTTACACGACCTGCACGGGATTTCACCGGTCCTATCCCTGATTATGAGTATACGAGCGGAATGTAAAATCGGAAACCGGCGAAATGTAAAACTCATGTAAAGTAAACTCTATCCCTGCCTCCTATTATATGGTTTTGGCCCCCGGATGCAAGCGCTGGCGCAAAACCAGAAAAGATTCCTGAAAGAATTGTTGTTTTTGCCGCCCGTCTCGATTATAATATAAGAAGGATAAACTGTGTTGCCTTTTGGTATGGCAGAGCACAGAGGATGCAGGAGGAAAAACGAATGGGGAATTTCGCCGTTTCGCTCAAGCGGCTGGTCGAGAAGGTCAGCCTCGAGGTTATCTATACGCCCTGCGATTTGGATAAGATCAGCGTCGAGATCGCAGAGGTCAACCGTCCCGGTCTGTTTCTGGCCGGTTACTACGATTATTTCGATAAGCTGCGCTTACAGATCATGGGCCTTGCGGATATGAACTTTCTGGCCGGTCTTACGGCGGAAAAGCGCCGTGAGCGCCTTGACCAGCTGTTCCGCCAGCAGCCTCCGGCCGTCATCCTCTGCCGCAGCGAGGAATTGGAACCCTTCCCGGAGATGCAGGAGCTTGCAAAGCAGCACGGGGTAGCTCTGCTGCGCTCCAACGAGACGACCTGCACCATGATGGGCAGCCTCATCAGCGTGCTGAACCTTGAACTGGCTCCCCGCATCACCCGCCACGGCGTGCTGGTGGAAGTTTACGGTGAAGGCATCCTCATTCTCGGCGACAGCGGCATCGGCAAGAGCGAGCTGGCCATCGAGCTGGTCAAGCGCGGTCACCGCCTCGTCGCCGACGATGCCGTGGAGCTGCGCAAGGTCTCCAACCGTCAGATCATGGGTACTGCGCCGGAAAACATCCGCCACTTCATTGAGCTGCGCGGCATCGGCATCGTCAACGTGGCCCGCGTGTTCGGTGTGGGCGCGGTCAAGGTGAGTGAAAGCCTCGACCTCGTCGTCCAGCTGGAAGCATGGGACCCACCAAAACTATCAGCGCATCGGCTTGGAAAGCGAGTATTATGACATTCTGGGCGTCAACATCCCCAGCACCATCATCCCCGTTTCGCCCGGACGTAACCTCGCAGTCGTGCTGGAAACGGCGGCTATCAATAACCGCCAGAAGAAGATGGGTTATAACGCCGCCAAGGAGCTGCTCATCCGTCTGGGCCTGAACGACACGATGGACTGATTTTCTACCGATAGAGGGAGAACGAATGGAACGATTGAAACAGGCTTTGTCCGCTGCGGGCATTGCATACAAAGAAAACGAGCCGCTCAGCGCACACTGCACTTTCCGCATCGGCGGCCCGGCAGATGTCTTTATCCTGCCGGAAAATGAGGCGCAGCTCTGTGCCGCCATCAAGCTGGCGAAGGAAGCGAATATCAAATATTATTTACTGGGCAACGGCAGCAACATCCTGTTTGAGGATGCGGGCTACCGGGGAGCTGTCATCAATGTATCGGCCATGAAGAGCGCGATCGGTATTCTTGAAAACATCTGTTTCCCGGGCAAAGATCCGGCCCTGACTTACGATGCTGTCGTTGTCGGTGCAGACAAGATGCTCTCGTCGCTCTGCATGACGGCGCTGGAAAACAGCCTCACCGGTCTTGAGTTCGCCTACGGCATCCCGGGTACGGTGGGCGGAGCGGTCTACATGAACGCCGGAGCTTACGGCGGCGAGATGAAGGACGTGCTGGTCTCCGTGCGGTATCTGACCACAGAAGGGGAGACCGTTGAGATACCGGCAGAACAGCTCGACCTCAGATACCGCCACAGCATTTTCGAAGAAAACGGCGGCTGCATCCTCTCGGCAAAGTTCCACCTCGCAAGAGGCAATGCCGCCGACATCCGCGCCAGGATGAACGACCTGATGGCCCGCCGCAAAGACAAACAGCCTCTCGACAAGCCCAGCGCCGGCAGCACCTTCAAGCGGCCGGTGGGCGCTTTTGCGGCGGCCCTCATCGACCAGTGCGGCCTGCGGGGTTACCGCCATGGCGGCGCAGCCGTCAGTGACAAGCACTGCGGCTTTGTGGTCAATCTGGGTGGAGCGACCTATGCAGATGTGCTGGCTCTGTGCGATGAGGTGCGTGCCATCGTGAAAGAAAAGACCGGCTACGACCTCGAAAAAGAAATTCGTGTGGTGGAAGCATAAAAGAAAGAGGCGTGCAAAATGAATCTTCTCATCGTCAGCGGCCTTTCCGGTGCAGGCAAATCCGTCGCCATGAATGCACTGGAAGACATCGGCTTTTCTGCATTGATAACATCCCGGCGGCACTGCTGCCCAGCATCACGGCGTTTTCGAAAGCGGGTGACAACCAGCTCAAGCGGGTGGCTCTCTGTATGGACATCCGCGGCTGCCGCACGCCGGAAGAAATCGAAGAAGCTCTTTCTCAGTTGGACGCGCAGAGGATAGAATATGAGATCTTGTTCCTTGATGCCCCGGACGATGTGCTGATGCGCCGCTACAGTGAGACGCGCCGCCGCCATCCGATGAGCATTTCCGACGGCCTTTCCACCCGGGAAGCCTTCCGCAGGGAGCGCGAGATCTTGCAGCCCCTCAAAGACCGGGCAGATTATACCATCAATACCGGCCTGCTCTCCACCTCGCAGAACAAAGAGCGCATCTGCGACCTGTTCAACCAGAACGGCGGCGCGAAGAGCGCCATGCGTCTGACAGTCATGTCCTTCGGCTTCAAGTTCGGCATCCCACCGGAGGCGGATCTTGTTTTGGATGTCCGCTGTCTGCCCAACCCTTTTTATGTCCCGGAACTGAAGCATAAAACAGGTCTTGATGAAGAGGTCGTCGATTTTGTCATGAGCCACCCGGAGGCGCAGGAGCTTTTGAAGCGCTATGAATCGTTTCTGGAATATGCTCTTCCGCTCTACGTCAAGGAAGGCAAAGCCAGCTCACCATCGCAGTGGGCTGCACCGGCGGCAAGCATTGCTCCATCACATTTGCGCGGAAAATCGCGGAATACTGCGAAAGCTTGGCTACAAGCCCGGCATCCAGCACCGCGATTCTGTCCGTTGAAAGGATAAACATATCATGAGTTTTGCATCCCAGGCAAGGGAGGAGATCGCCCGGCGCAGTCTGCAGAAGGACTGCTGCGTCCGCGCTGCTGCCTATGGAATTGCCTGCTTCGCCAAGTACTTCGACGCCAGTGGGCTGGTGCTGCAGACGGAACAGGAGCTGACGACGCAGGTGGCTTCCCAGCTGTTTGCGCGCTGCGGCGTACAGGGCGACATCATCGAGAAGCAGCGTCCCAGCGGGTGGTCTATGAGTTCAGCATCCGCGCACCGGAGCAGGTGGCGCGGATGCACGAGCTTTCGGCACCACCGGCACCGAGACGAGCCTGCAGATAGACCCCCGACTGATTCGCTGCCAGACGTGCGTCAGCGCGTACATCGGGGCAGCTTTTGTGCAGCGGCACGGTCACTGACCCGCAAAAGGAGTATAACATCGAGTTTCTCACCAGCCGCACGAACCTTGCGCGCGACTTCGAGGCCCTGCTGGCGGAGCACGAGTTTGCGCCCACCGCACCCGCCGCAACGGCGTGAACCTTGTTTACGTCAAGAGCTGCGACAACGTGGAGCGCATCATTTCCTTTATGGGAGCGGCGGAGGCATCGGCCCAGCTCAGCGCCCAGAAGGCTGTCAAGCAGATGCGCAACCAAATCAACCGCCACACAAACTGCGATACCGCAAACCTGGGCAAGACGGCCCGTGCCAACGCCAGACTCTCAAAGCCATCCGCTTTCTGGAAGAGCAGGGGCGCTGAAAACGTTGCCCGAGGCGCTGCAGCAGGCAGCAGCCCGGCGGCTGGAATATCCTGATTTATCGCTGGCGGCGCTCTGCGGATGCTTTGACCCGCCCATGAGCAAATCGGGCCTTTCTCACCGGATGAAAAAGCTGGAAGCGCTGGCCGACGCCCTGCGTCAGCGGCTCGAAGAACACACTGAAACAGAGGAGGCAGGAGCATGAGCGATGTGACCGAAGGGAACCGTCAGGGGAGAGACTTCGTTCATCTCCACATCCATACCGAATACAGCCTGCTGGACGGTGCCTGCCGTATCGACCAGCTTATGGACCGCGTCAAGGAGTGTGGTCAGAGCGCCATCGCCATCACGGACCACGGCGTCATGTACGGCTGTGTCCAGTTCTATAAGGCCGCAAAAGGCAGGCATCAAGCCTATCATCGGCTGTGAGGTCTATGTAGCCACCCGCACCCGCTTTGATAAGGTCAACCGTATCGACGGCAACAACCACCTTATCCTGCTCTGCAAGAATGAGACAGGCTATAAGAACCTCATCAAGATGGTGTCCGCTGCCTTCGTGGAGGGCTTTTATTCCAAGCCTCGTGTGGATAAGCAGCTTCTTGAGCAGTATCCTGAGGGGCTTATCTGCCTGTCTGCCTGCCTCGCAGGCGAGATCCCGCAAGCCATTCTGGCGGGAGACTACGAGAGGGCAAAGTCCACGGCCCTGTGGTATCAGGAGCTGTTCGGCAAGGGCAATTATTACATCGAATTGCAGGACCACGGCCTCGAAGAGGATACTATCGTCCTGCCCCAGCTCATCAAACTGGCGCGGGAGACCGGCATCCCGATGGCAGCCACCAACGACTCCCACTATCTGCGGAAGGATGACGCCAAGATGCAGAGCATTCTGCTTTGCATCCAGACCGGCAAGACCATCAACGATGTGGATCGGATGGAGTTCCAGACCGACGAATTTTACGTCAAAACGACGGATGAAATGTATGATTTGTTCGCAATGGTGCCGGAAGCCTGTGCCAACACCCAGAAAATTGCGGACCAGTGCAATTTTGACTTCGACTTTGGACACACCAAAATTCCATATTACAAAGCCCCGAACGGGATGGACAATCAGGAGTTTTCGAGAAGCTCTGCTGGGACGGCCTCGAGCGCCGCTACGGCTCGGACGTCCCACAGTCCAATAAGGACCGCCTGACCTATGAGATCGGCGTGGTCAAGTCGATGGGCTACACCAACTACTACCTCATTGTCTGCGATTATATCAACTACGCCAAGAGTCAGGGCATTCCGGTAGGCCCGGGCCGTGGCTCAGGCGCGGGCAGCATCGCGGCTTACTGTGTAGGCATCACCGATATCGACCCCATCCGCTACAACCTCATCTTCGAGCGATTCCTGAACCCCGAGCGCGTCAGTATGCCCGATTTTGACGTCGATTTCTGCTATGAGCGCCGTCAGGAGGTCATCGACTACGTCAACCGGAAGTACGGCGCAGACCATGTGGCCCAGATCGTGACGTTTGGTACGATGGCCGCCCGCGCTGCCGTGCGCGATGTGGGCCGTGTGATGGGTATGCCCTACCAGAGCGTGGATGTGGTGGCAAAGCAGGTGCCGATGGAGCTGAAAATGACGCTGAAACGCGCCTTGGAGGCCTCACCGGAGCTCAAGCGGATGTACGACAGCGACCCGCAGGTCACAGAACTTATCGACTCTGCGCTGAAAGTTGAAGGTATGCCCCGCCACGCCTCCACCCACGCCGCCGGCGTGGTCATTACCCCGGAGCCGACAGACTATTATCTGCCCCTAGCCACCAACGACGGCCTGCCTGTCACCCAGTTCAATATGACCGAGATCGAGGAACTGGGCCTGCTGAAAATGGACTTCCTCGGCCTGCGTACCCTGACGGTCATCCGGGATGCGGAGGCTGCCATCCAGAAAAGATCCGTCCTTCTCCATCCGAAAGCTGGATTATGACGATGCAGCGACTTATAAGATGCTGGGTCAGGGTGAAACGGAGGGCGTGTTCCAGCTCGAATCCTCGGGTATGAAACATGTCCTCGTGGGTCTGCAGCCACAGAACCTTGAAGATGTCATCGCTCTTATCAGTCTTTACCGCCCCGGCCCGATGGACTCCATCCCGACCTACCTGCGCAACCGCCACGAGCCGGATAAAATCAGCTATAAGACCCCTCAGCTGGCCCACATCCTTGACGTCACCAACGGCTGTATCGTATACCAGGAACAGGTCATGCAGATATTCCGTGAGCTGGCCGGTTTCTCGTTCGGACAGGCAGATAACGTCCGCCGTGCCATGAGTAAAAAGAAGCACGCGGTGATGGAGGCAGAACGCGAGCATTTTGTCCACGGCTGCACCGAGCCGGGTCACGAATGCCGGGCTGTGTCGCCAATGGCATCTCCGAGAAAGTTGCCAACGAAATTTACGATGAAATGTCAAGTTTTGCGTCCTACGCCTTCAATAAAGCCATGCGGCCTGCTACGCTTACGTCGCATTCCAGACGGCTTATCTCAAGTGTCATTACCCCAGCGAGTTTATGGCCGCATTGCTCACCAGTGTGCTTGACAATACCGACAAAGTCATCGAGTATTCGGGCGAGTGCGCCCGCCTGGGCATCAAGGTGCTTCCGCCGGACGTCAATATCTCGAACGGCGGCTTCACGGCGGACAACGGCAAGATTCGTTTCGGTCTGAATGCGGTCAAGAATGTGGGCCGCAACCTCATCGAGCGAGTCGTGGAAGAGAGAAAAGAGAAGCCTTATTCGAGCCTCTATGATTTCTGTAAGCGGATGCACGGCACTGAGCTGAACCGCCGGGCTGTGGAATGTCTTATCAAGGCGGGTGCCTTCGACAGTATGGGCGTCAACCGCCACAGCCTTGTGGAAGCCGTGGACGGCATCATCAAGAGCGTGGAGAGCGACTCCCGCCGCAATCTTGAGGGACAGCTGGACCTGTTCTCGGTGATGAGCGGCGAATCTCAGACTGCTGACACCGACAGCTACGAGATAAAGCCCTTCCCGGAGTACAGCCACACCGAACTGCTCCAGCAGGAGAAAGAGGTCAGCGGCCTCTATCTGTCCGGCCACCCGCTGGACGCCTATCGGGAACAGTCGGCACGCTTTGCGTCCAACAGCATCAAGGAGCTCACCTGCGAGGACGCTCACAAGCTGGACGGCAATCATGTCCGTATCGTGTGTACCATCGTCAAAAACCGGATGATGACCACCAAATCCAACACGATGATGGCCTTCACCAGCGTGGAGGACCTGACCGGTACGATGGAGGTCATCGTCTTCCCACGGGTGCTGGATACTTTCCGCGATGCGCTCAAGGAGAATGCCGTCGTGGTCATCGAGGGACGCCTCTCCGTGCGTGAAGATGAGCCTTCCAAGCTGATGGCTGAGAGCATCTCGCCCATCGAGGGCTACGACCCCAAGCACCCGCAGACCAACCGCCCCAACCTCATGCGGGATGCCGCCCAGCGGCTCTATGTCCGCCTGCCGTCCCGCAGCTGCCCCGAGTATGCAAAGGTCATCAATCTCCTTGAGATATTCGACGGCGATATGCCCGTCATTTTCTATCTCGAGGATGTCAAGCAGAAGCTCGCCGCGCCCCGGAGACTCTATGCTTCGGGCCATCCACTGTTGTTTCAGGAGCTGAAACGTCTGCTTGGTGAACGCAATGTTGCAACAAAATGACATTTCTGTGCATCAATCATTATGCCCGCGCTGTTTTCAAATGATTAACTTTGTGATATACTTGTCTAAGGCAAGCCATAGCAAATATGTTGCATCGAGTCGGGCCGCATCTGTGGAAGAAGGGGATGCGCGCACCCCGAGTGGTATGTGAAGAAACAAATTGGAGGGAATCTCTCTATGGAAAAGCAAATCAAAACGATCGGTGTTCTCACCAGCGGCGGTGACGCCCTGGCATGAACGCCGCTGTCCGTGCCGTGGTCCGTACCGGCCTGCACAAGGGCTTCCGCATGATCGGCATCCAGCGCGGCTATAACGGTCTGCTGAACGGCGAGTGCTTCGAAATGAACCTGCGCAGTGTCTCGAACATCATCTCTGCCGGCGGCACCATCCTTTACACCGCACGCTGCCTTGAGTTCAAGACCAAAGAGGGCCAGGATAAAGGCGCAGCCAAGTGCCGTGAGCTGGGCATCGACGCGCTGGTGGTCATTGGCGGCGACGGTTCTTACCGCGGTGCCCGTGAGCTGGCACACCGCGGCATCCCGATGATCGGCCTGCCCGGCACCATCGACAACGATATTGCCTGCAGTGAGTACACCATCGGTTACGATACCGCTATGAACACTGCTCTGGAGATGATCGATAAGCTGCGCGACACCACTCAGAGCCATGACCGCTGCAGCGTCGTCGAGGTCATGGGCCGCAACGCTGGTTACATTGCCCTGAATGTCGCCATCGCCTCCGGCGCTATGGCCGTGCTGCTGCCCGAGAAGGAATTCGATATGCAGCGCGACATCCTCGATAAGATCGTCGAGACCCAGCGCACCGGCAAGCGTCACTTCATCGTCATCGTCGCAGAGGGCATCGGCCACTCTCAGGAGATCGCCAACGAGATCCAGGCCCGCACCGGCATCGACACCCGTGCCACCATTCTGGGCCACGTCCAGCGCGGCGGCTCTCCCACGCTGCGTGACCGTGTGAACGCTTCTGCTATGGGCTACCACGCTGTCTGCCTGCTCGAGCAGGGCAAGTATAACCGCATCGTCGGCATGAAGGGTGAGGAGCTGGTGGATTACCCCGTAGATGAGGCCCTCGAGATGACCAAGAGCATCGACCCGGTCCTCGTGGACGTATGCAATACGATCTCGATTTGATTTTTTGAACATACGACGGAGCTGTGTTTTCCATGACATCGGAAAGTGCAGCTCCGCTTTTTTATATTTACGCAACCCGAAGTTTTGTGGTATACTATCGCAAGAGAATCAAGACGCGGCGCTCTGTCCCGCGTCAGGCAGGAGAGTGGAACTGTGGAACTGGAACAAGCCAAGAAGCGCGTAGAGGAACTGCGCGCTGTTATCGAGAAGAATAACCGCCTTTATTACGACCAGGACGCCCCCGAACTCGAGGACTTTGAATACGACGCCCTGACGCGGGAATTGAAGGAGCTGGAAGCGCAGTACCCAGAGCTGGTCACTCCGGCTTCGCCCACCCAGCATGTCGGCGGCACCCCCAGTGGGCGCTTCGCAAAAGTGACACATGCTGTCAAGATGGAAAGTTTGCTGGATGCATTTTCCTACGATGAACTGCGTGATTTCGACCGCAGAGTGCGTGACGCGGGTATCGAGCCGGAGTATGTGGTGGAGATCAAGATCGACGGTCTTTCTTGCAGCCTTGAGTACGAGAACGGTGAACTGGTCCGTGCTTCTACCCGCGGCGACGGTGTCGTAGGCGAGGACGTCACCGCCAATGTCCGGGCTATCAAAGATACCGAAAAAGCTGAAAAATGCCCCTGAGTTTCTCGAGGTGCGCGGCGAGGTTTATATGCCCCATGAGGCGTTCCAGCACCTCTGCGCCGAGCAGGAATTGCAGGGCGCGGCACCCTTCAAGAATCCCCGCAACGCCGCCGCCGGTTCGCTGCGCCAGAAGGATGCAAAGATCACAGGAAGCCGGGGCCTTTCTATTTTTGTTTTCAACGTCCAGCAGGTGCGTGGCAAGGAGCTGACTACCCACGCGGAAAGCCTCGATTACCTCAAAAGTCTCGGCCTGCCGGTCTCTCCCCGCTACCACATCGTCCACGACATTGAGGACGCGATCAAGGAAATCGAGCAGATCGGGCAGAACCGCTCAAAGCTCGATTTCGACATGGATGGTGCGGTCATCAAGGTCAATCACTTCGCCCAGCGCGACCTGATGGGCTCTACCAACAAGTTCCCCCGCTGGGCCATCGCGTTCAAGTATCCGCCCGAAGTCAAGGAGACGACCTTGCGCAGCATCGAGGTTGCTGTGGGCCGCACAGGCGTATTGACCCCGACCGCCTGCTTCGACCCGGTCTTCCTCGCCGGTACGACGGTGGCCCGCGCGACCCTCCACAACGAGGATTTCATCCGCCAGTTCGGCCTTTGCATCGGCGATACCATTCAGGTGCGGAAAGCCGGCGACATCATCCCGGAGGTCATCGGCGTCGTCCATCACCCGGAGAACGCGGAGCCTTACCGGATGCCGACAGCCTGCCCGTCCTGCGGCGCACCGGTCGTCCATCTCGAGGATGAAGCTGCCCTGCGCTGTGTCAACCCGGAATGTCCTGCCCAGTCTCTGCGCAACATCATCCATTTTGCCTCCCGCGATGCGATGGACATCGACGGCTTGGGAACTGCCGTAGCGACACAGCTGGTGGAAAAGGACCTCGTCCACTCGGCGGCAGACCTTTATGATTTGACGCTCGAGCAGCTGCTGACACTGGAAAAGTTCAAAGAGAAGAGCGCAACGAATCTTCTCCACGCCATCGAAAATTCCAAGCAGAACAATCTGGATAAGCTCCTGTTCGGCTTCGGCATCCGCAACATTGGCGACAAGGCCGCTGCATTGCTGGCTGAGCATTTCGGCACACTGGAAGCCATCCGGGAGGCAGATATTGAAAAATCAGCGAGATCGACGGTTTCGGAGGCGTGATGGGCCAGAGCGTGGTAGAGTTCTTCGCCAAGGACGGCACCACAGACCTTATCCACCGTCTGGCTGACGCCGGGGTGAACATGACCTGGAAGGGCGAACCGAAGGGCGATAAGCTGGCAGGGAAAACGCTGGTGGTCACCGGCACCCTCGAGACGCTCTCCCGCAATGAGGCAGAGGCTCTCATCGTCAAAAACGGCGGCAAAGCCAGCGGCTCGAGTCTCCAAAAGACGGCTTACGTTGTGGCTGGCACAGCAGCAGGCTCCAAACTGACCAAGGCACAGGCCCTCGGCGTACCTGTGCTGACGGAGGAAGAATTCCTTGCCATGCTGCGGGATGAACCGGAAGCTTAAATAGAATAGACTCAAAAGGCTCATGCAGTGGGTGTCCCCGCTGTGTGGGCCTTTTGCGTTATAAAACTCTGCCGCCGCATACAGTAGGAGCAAGAAGCCAAAATGACGAGACCGAAGGAGAAACAAGATGGACGAGTATTACCGCGCTGTTCGGGCTTTGCCCGCATGGCTGGCACGGCCTTTGAGCGCCCTGCCGCCGGGCATTGCAGAACAGGTACATGAGATACGCCTCCGGGTCGGCTGTGGAGTACAGTTGACCATCGGCGGAAAGCCCTGCTGCCCGGCGGAGCTGCCTGCTTTGCAGAAGCTCCGGCTGACGCCCTGCAGATGGAAGAGATATTCGTCACCCTCTGCGGCGGGTCGGTACACAGCCACGAGACAGAAATTGCGGCGGGCTATGTCACGCTCAGCTGCGGGTGCCGCGCCGGGCTGGCCGGACAGTTTTACTGCGCACCGGGGCAGAGCGCCGTCTTGCAGGAGCTGCGCTCGGTGAATATCCGCGTTGCCCGGAACCGGGAATTTCCTCTGCCACAAAAACTCCGGGATATTCTGCAGCAGCGATTTATCGGGATGCTCCTGATGGGGCACCCGACAGCGGCAAAACGACCCTTCTGCGAGGTGTCGCCCGGGAACTTACAAAACAGAACAGGGCCGTGGCCGTCATCGACGAGCGAAGAGAGATATTCCCCTCGGAGGAAAGCGCGGCGCTTCCGCTCGACATCCTCAGCGGCATACCCAAGGGACAGGCGGTGCAGATGGCTCTGCGCACCCTCTCGCCGCAGGTCATCTTATTGGACGAGCTGGGCGGGATGGACGAGCTTTACGCGCTGGAGCAGGGACTTTTCAGCGGGGTGGAATTTATCGCCACACTTCATGCCGCCAGCTGGGAAGAGGCTGCCCGCCGCCCACAGGTGCAGTATCTGCAAAAGTGCGGTGCGCTCCATGTGGCAGTGCTTCTGAAAGGCCGCACTGCGCCGGGGCAGCTGAAAGAGGTGCGTGTTTTGTGAAAACGCTTCGAGTCGTCTGTGCGCTGTTCTGGCTGGGCTGCGGCTGGTGCGCAGGGGATGCGGCCTGCCAGAATACGCGGCGGCATCTGGCGGCGCTGGAAAAGACGCTTTTGCTTTTGCAGCGCGTCCGGCAGGAGATCAGCTATCGTCACACGGACCTCACCTTGCTTTTCCGCAGACTGAAACAGGAGGGGCTTGTCACGGGCGGAAGCTTCCGGGGCCTTTGTCCGCTGCCCGGTCTGACGCGCCTGGAACGCGACTGTTTCATCGAGTGCTTCTCGAGCCTTGGCCGGATGGAGGCAGAGCAGGAGTGCCAGCAGCTGGCATTTTATCAGGAGCGTTTCACGCTGTTTTGCAGCAGGCACAGGAACACGCCCGCCCGCAGCTGGAATTGAGTCACAAGCTGGGATTTGCTGCCGGACTGGCGGCGGCCATCCTCTGCCTTTGATGAAAGATAGGGGGATGTATGGACATCGACCTGATTTTCAAGATCGCGGCCATCGGCATCATCGTGGCGGTGCTCAACCAGCTGCTCATCCGCTCAGGCCGGGAAGACCAGGCCATGATGACCACACTGGCGGGGCTGGTGGTGGTGCTGTCCATCCTGGTCAAGCAGATCAGCGTGCTTTTTGTCACCATCAAGTCCCTTTTGCGCTATGAGCACCCTCACGATGCTGGGACTTGCGGTGATGGGGGCTGTGCTGTACACCCTGTTCCAGAAAAGCGCCCCGGCTTTCGGGCTGTTCGTCTCGATGGGAGCCGCTGTCCTCGTGCTGTGGAAAATCAGCACGGCAGCGCAGACCGTGCTTTCCGGGCTGACAAAACTGGAACAGCGGGCAGGCGGCGACGCCTTTTCCTGCCTGCTGCGGTGTACAGGCATCATCCTGCTGGCCGATTACGCCCACTCGCTCTGCGAGGAAGCGGGGGCTGAATCGCTGGCGTGGTGTACGGCACTGGCCGGCCGGGTGCTGGTGCTTGCGGCAGCGTGGCCCCTGCTGGAAGAGATCGGCCAGAAGATAGGGAGCATCGCAGGATGAAAAGAGACAAGCTTTTCCGTTTGAGTCTGGCAATACTGTTCTTGTGGACGAGCTTTGCACTCGCGGCCCCGGCGGCGATGGCCGCTTCGAGCACAGCTCTGCCGGGCAGTTCTCTCTGGGAGCCCTATTTACAGCAGAGCCGCATCGACCTCGAAAAGGCGGCATCCTCACCGTGGGAAACACTGAAAAGCTTTCTGCCCCGATCCTTCGGCGCACTGGTGCGCCAGACGGCAAGTCGCTATACGTCAGTGCTCCTGTTCCTGACGCTGACAGCGGTGCTGGGGCTTCTTGCCGGGGAATGCACCGATGGGGCCTTGCTGGATCTGGTGGCGGCAGGCGGCTGCGGCGTCCTGCTCTGGGGGAGTCTGCTGGAAGAAGCCCAGAAGCTTTGTGAGCAGGTGGAGAGCTGGCGCAGCTTTCTGTTGGGGTTCCTTCCCGTCTATGCCGGTGTCCTCACGATGGGAGGGGAAGGAGCAGCAGGCAGTGCGGCCAGTGGAGCGCTGCTGACGGCACTCTGCTTTCTGGCTCAGCTGGCAGCGGCCTTCGTTCAGCCGCTGCTCCACTGCTATCTGATGCTCAGCATGGCCTGCTGCGTCAGCTCTGAACCAGCCCTCGGCGTTTTCTGCAAGGGCGTCGGCAGTGCGCTCCGTCAGGCTCTGGGCTGGGCCGGAAAAATTCTGGTGGCGCTGCTGGGCATGCAGAGGGCTGCAGCATTCCAGCTGGACCGCTTTTCGCTCCGTACCGGCCAGCTTTTGGCAGGGAGCGTTCCCATCATCGGGCAGACTCTCAGCAGTGCATCGGAATCCATCCTCGCGGGGATACAGCTCCTCAAGAGCGGGCTGGGGCTGGCAGCTCTGTCGGTGCTGGGCGCGGAGTTCGTGCCGCTCTATCTGGTGCTGATGATACAGCTGGCTCTTCTGATGGGCTGCAGTCTGCTCTGCAGTCTCACTGGCATCTCCCGTTGCCGCGCATTATTCGACTGTTTTGCCGAGGCGGTGCGCTGTATGGCAGCGGTGGTGGCGCTTTTCTTCGGGCTGGCGGCGGCAGGGGTAACACTGCTGTTCATCGTAGGAGGTGGTTCATGATGCAGGCACTGGAACGGGCGGCGGCGGTCTTCTGTACGGCCTGTATCTGCGCCGAGCTGCTCTCCCGCTTTGTCGGACAGGGCTGGGGGCAGAAGTGCATAAAAGCGGTGGCAGGGCTATATATTCTAGTAGTCTTTGCGGATGCTCTGCCCGGCGCAAAGGCGCAGTTTGCCGCATTGGAACTGCCGCAGGTGCCGGCGGTCTCGTTAGGCAGTCTGGAGGATGCTGTTCTGGCACAGACGGCAGAAGAACTCTCCCGTGCGCTCGAAGAACGCTGTCTCAGCGAGGCGGGTGTTTTGCTTAGGCTGAATATCATTCTGCGCCAGACCTCTGAGGGCGTGGAAGCGGCTGAGGTACAGATCGTCCCTCAGGACGCCGTCACTGCCTCGCAGAAGCGGGCAATAGAAGCGCTGCTGGAAGGACAGCTTCAGCTAAGACCGGAATGCATCAAATGGAAAAGCCCCAGCGGGGAGGATGTGCTATGAACAACGAGCTTTTTTCGCGGCTGAAGGGCCTCGCGCAGAAGGAAAACCGCGCTCGGCTGGCGGTTTTGCTGGGCGCGGCGGCCATGCTGCTCATCCTGCTGTCGGAGCTGTTCACCCCTTCAGAGAAGACCGCCGCAGCACGCGCCGCCCCGGCGGATGACAATGTCTACCGCCAGCAACTCGAGCAGCAGCTTTCCGACCTCATCGCGCAGGCAGAGGGCGCAGGAAAGACTACTGTGATGATAAAACTGGAAAGCGGAGAGGAGACCATCTATGCTCTGGACACGCTCTCGGGACAGACCCAGGAACAGCAGACCCATGTGCTGCTGGACGACGGGACCGCGCTGGCACAGACAGTCTGCACCCCAGAGTGTGCGGGGTGGCCGTGGTGTGCGAGGGCGGGGAGATGTCCGGTCGCCGCCCGAATCACCGAGCTGGTGGGGGCGCTGCTGGATGTTCCGTCCAACCGCATCTGCGTAGAGCAGCGCCGGGAATGATTTTTGCAGCGATGAAATATAAGTTATGCAAGGAGGAGACACAAATGAGAGCTATCACCAAAAACACACGCAGGGTCACAGCGCCGACCCTTGCGGCCGCGCTGGTCGTGGCCGTATACCTTAACTGGCAGTATGCCCGCACCGGCATCGGCGTGGATGAAGAGGCTGTCAACGTCTCGGCGGTGGCTGTGGAAGGTGAGCCTGTGACAGCACCCGTTACCGATGGGCTGATGACGGAGGCCGAAGCAATATCCAGTGCCAACAAGAATTATGGGGAGGCCCAGCTCGTCAGCGTGGCCAACGACGCAGGAGCAAAATTCTTTGAGGAAGCCCGTCTCAAGCGCCAGAAAGCTCACGATGAAGCGATGGACACGATCCAGAAGACCCTCAAGACCTCGGGCCTTTCCGCCGAGGAGAAAAAAGGTTATACCCAGCAGCTGACTTCCAACCTCGAAGACCTCAACGCAGAAAATGAGATAGAAACGCTGGTCAAGGCGAAAGGCTTTGCCGACTGCCTCTGCTTTTTGCAGTCCGGCCGGGCTGACCTGACCGTGATGACCTCCGGCGACGCGCTGACGGCGGCACAGGTGGCCCAGATACGGGACATCGTGCTCAGCAAGAGCGAGGTGACTGCGCAGAATATTACTGTGGTTGAAGTGAAGTAAGGTGTTGTATAAAACCGGAGAAAATGGTATAATGACATCAAAGGTTTTGCAAAGGGATGCTCTCTTTGCATGGAACGCATAAAATAAAATGGGCATTCGCTCATTTTGGATGGAGGGCCATAGAATGGATTTACAGAACATGGATCTTAAAGGCGGCAGTCTGCAGATCTACACAGAGGTCATCGGCAAGATCGCCCGCTGTGCAGCGCTGGAGATCGAGGGCGTGGCAGAAGTGTCCTGCGGCAAGCAGAACCGGAAGGTGAAAGACCTTCTCGAGCGCGCCAACGTCCAGTCGCCCGTTACCGTAGAGATGCGGGACGGCACGGCAGAGATCACTCTGGAAATTGTAGCAGCCTTTGGCGCGCGCATCCCGGCTGTGGCTGAAAAGGTGCAGGAAAACGTCAAGAACGCTGTGCAGAACATGACCAATGTCACGGTCAGCCGCGTTGACCTCGTCATTGCCGGTCTGGCCCCGGCGGCTGAGCCGCAGGCCTGAGCCGAGAAACAAAACGTAAAGAGAATTGCGGTCGGCCTTCCCGCAAAAGGGAGGGCCTTGCCGCTGTGAGAGGAACATTATGGAAAATATTTTGCCCCGTCGTGAAGCACGCGAAAATGCATTTTTGCTGGCATTTTCGCAGACCTTTGGTGACATTCCCCTGCAGGAGGCTCTGGACAACCACCACGAGTGCGATGAAGAGCATCCGGTGGATGTTTTTGGCCAGCGCCTGCTGCGGGCTTATTATGAGCATTCCGCAGAGGTGGACGACCTCATCAGCGCCCATCTGCGCAACTGGACGATGGAGCGTCTGCCCCGCGTGAGCCTGACGGTGCTCCGTCTGGGTCTGGCCGAGATGCTGTACGGCGACGAGAAAAAGCCTGGCGTCGTCATCAATGAGGCAGTCGAGCTGACCAAAAAGTATGGCGCAGACGAGGATTATCAGTTCGTCAACGGTCTGCTGGGTACGGTGGCACGCGAGCAGGGTCTGGACGCAGAGCCTGAGCAGCTGTGAGCAGCTATACGCTGGGCATCGACACCAGCAATTATGCAACCTCTCTGGCAGTCTTTGATACAGCTGGAGAGGTTGTTTGCGCAAAAAAGCGTTTCCTTCCGGTGAAGGAGGGCCAGCTGGGCTGCGCCAGAGCGACGCCCTTTTCACCACACAGCCGCTCTGCCTGAGATGCTGAAAGAACTGAGCGGTGAATTCGATTTGACCAAAATCAGTGCCGTAGGCGTGTCGGAAAAGCCCCGTCCGGTAGAGGGCAGTTATATGCCCTGTTTTCTGGCGGGCGTCAGCGCTGCCGAGGCGTTCGCGCTGGCCCGGGGCATCCCGCTCGTCCGCACGACCCATCAGCAGGGCCATGCGGCGGCGGCACTGTTTGCGGCCAAGGGTGAAGAGTTCTTCCGCGAGAAAACACTGCTGTTCCATATTTCCGGCGGCACGACTGACCTGCTCCTTTGCGATGAAGTGAAGCATATCGAAACGCTGGGGACCAGCTCCGACCTCTACGCCGGACAGGCTGTGGACCGTGTGGGCGTCAAGCTGGGCTTTGGATTCCCGGCTGGCGTCGAAGTCTCTCGTCTGGCCGCGGAATGTGATGTGACGATAAAACCGAAATCCAGTGTCCGAGGCATGGAATGCAGCCTTTCCGGGCTGGAAAACCAGTGCAATGCTTTGTTGACAGCTGGCAAAAGCCCTGCCTATGTCTGTAAGTACTGCCTGCTCTGCGTGGCAGATACCGTGGTCAAGATGACCAAAGCGGCTCAGAAGGAATATCCCGGGCTTGCTGTGGTCTGTGCAGGCGGCGTGATGAGCAGTGACATCATTCGCAGCTGGGTGCAGCAGCGCCTCCCGCAGGTGTATTTCGTACCCGGCCAGTATTCCAGTGACAACGCCATCGGCGTATCTATCCTCGCCGCACGGGAGGCCGGGCTATGGCTGAAGTGATCACCATCTCGGCCCTGAACCAGTATGTCAAGACGCTGCTGGATGCAAATGACATCCTGTTCGATTTGGCGCTGCGGGGCGAGATCGCAAACTTCGTACAGAACGCCCGCAGCGGCCACTGTTATTTTCTCTCCGGGACGCCAGCGCCAGTGTCAAAGCGGTGATGTTCCGCTCAGATGCGCGGCGGCTGGGCTTCCGCCCGGAAGAGGGCATGAAGGTAGTCGTGCGATGTCGTCCTACTCTTTATGAGCGGGACGGCGCGTTCCAGATCTATGTCAACGAAATGTTCCCGGACGGCATTGGTGCGGCGCAGCTTGCTTTTGAGCAGCTGAAAGCCAAACTCGAGCAGGAGGGACTTTTTGCGGTAGAGCACAAAAAGCCGCTGCCCACGTATCCCAAATGCATCGGCGTCGTCACCAGCAAGACCGGCGCGGCATTGCAGGACATTCGCAATGTCATTGGTCGGCGCTGGCCTGCGGCGAAACTCCTGCTCTGCCCGGTCAATGTGCAGGGCTTTGAGGCGGCGCAGCAGGTCGCAGATGCCATCGGAAAGCTGGACAAAAGCGGCCGGGTAGACGAAATTATCGTAGCCCGGGGCGGCGGCAGCCTCTGGGTCTTCAACGCCGAGGTCATCGCCCGGGCAGCTTACCGCTGCAAAGTGCCGCTTATCAGTGCTATTGGGCATGAGATAGACTTTTCCATTTTAGACTTTGTGGCGGACCGCCGTGCCGACCCCGTCGGCTGCGGCAGAATTAGCCGTGCCGGATCGTGCAGAGCTTCTGCGGGCCCTGTCCCAGCTGGAACAGGGCTGCCAGAGCGCGATGCAGCGCCGTCTGGATGCAGCATCTGGCCGTCTGATGATGGCCGAGCAGCAGCTTTCCTATGACATGACCCGTCGGAAACTGACCGGTGGGCAGGCAGAGCTTGCCGCAGTGCAGAAAGAACTCGAGGCGGCTGCGCAGAGCTGTATTCAGAAGCGGCAGGCGCAGTTGCGCCACACCGCAGCACTGGCCGACTCGCTCAGCCCCTACCGGGTACTGGGGCGCGGCTATGCGATGGTATATGACAGCAAAGGCAGGCTGTGCAGTGCAGATGTTCTTGCAACCGGTGATAAGCTCACCCTGCGCGGTGCAGCGCACACAGCAGAATGTACGGTCACGTCCGTGGAGGAACTGAATGAGAGCACCCAAAAGCTTTGAAGACGGCATGGCCCGTCTGGAAACCATCCTGAGTCAGATGCAGAGCGAAGAGACGACCCTTTCTGAGTCGGTCAAGCTCTATGCAGAAGCGGCTTCGCTGATGGAATACTGCCATGCTGCGCTGGAAAAAGCATCGCTTCAAATGGAGGAGATCGATGCTTCCCGCAGCGAAAAGGCAGGACCCGAAACAGAAGAATAAAAGCAAACAGTTTGCAGGGAGGAACCATTATGGAGAGCGCAGAGTATAAAAAGCAGTATGACGAATATCTGGCCCGTGCTGAAAGGCATTGAGTCAGGCGTGTGAACGCTATCTGCCTGAGGAATCTGACGTCTGCCGCGCAGCGCGCTACAGCCTGCTGGGCGGCGGCAAGCGCATTCGCGCTGTGCTGGTGCTGGCCGTGTGTGATATGCTCCACGGCAATGCCGAGGCAGCTGAGCAGTTTGCAGCTGCTGTAGAAATGCTGCACTGCTATTCGCTCATTCACGATGACCTGCCCTGCATGGACAATGATGATCTGCGCCGCGGCAAGCCCTCCTGCCACAAGGCATTCGGCGAATCCACCGCGATGCTGGCCGGTGACGTCCTGCTGACCGAGGCTTTCGAGGCAGTCGCCGGTGCGCCTGCTCCCGCTTCTGTCTGTGTCCACGCGGCACAGGCGCTGGGCGCAGGTGCAGGCAGCCGAGGCATGGTGTATGGTCAGGAACTCGATTTGAAATATGAGGCGCTTGCCGCTACCGAGGAACAGCTCCGTCTCATCCACCGCCACAAGACCGGCGCACTCATCAATGCAGCCATCCAGATGGGCGGTGCTGCAGCACAGGCCGATGAGGTTCAGCGTAAGGCGCTGGAAGCATATGCTTATGGCATCGGTCTCGTGTTCCAAGTCGTGGACGATGTGCTGGACGTGACCGGAACCGCCGAGCAGCTGGGCAAACCCATTGGCAGCGACAGCGAAAATGGCAAAACGACTTTTGTCACCCTGTTCGGCGTTGACGGTGCCATGCAGCTGGCGGAAAAGCTGAATGACGAGACCTGCACAGCGCTGCGCGACGCATTCGGCGAAAAGAGTGCGTTTTTGGAGCAGCTGGCCCGCACACTGCTGAACCGCCGCAGCTGAGCCGGTCGCATTCTGCGCCGAAATCGTCTCAGAAATCGCACAGGACTACATATCGCAAATGCGCTGCTTTTTGAGACGTCGGCTGTGGGATTGCGATAAAATTCAAGAAGGTGAACAAACTATGCAATTTATCAAAGAATTGTTCTCGGTCAACGAGATATTGACTGTTTCCATCGTGGGCTGGTTCGTTGCACAGGTGCTCAAGACCATCATCAATTTTATCCTGCTGGGCAAGTTCCAGCTCGAGAGGATGTGGGGCGACGGCGGTATGCCCAGTGCCCACAGCGCGACAGTCTGCGCGATGGTCATTGCCGCAGCCCGCAGCGAGGGAGTCAGTTCGGCTATTTTTGCTGTGGCCAGTGTGGTCGCCATCATCACCATGCACGATGCAATGGGTGTGCGCCACGAGACGGGCGAGCAGGCCAAAGTGCTCAACCAGATGATCGAAGAGTGGATCGACATCAGCGAAAAGAACTCTCCGTTTTTGCAGAATATGCATCTGAAGGAGATGGTCGGCCATACGCCCCTGCAGGTCATGGCCGGCATGGTCGTCGGCATCGTGGTCGGCTGCCTGTATCCCATGCACCTTGTCTAAGTAAAAAACATCAGGAATTTGAAATGTGAGGAGGACGGTCATTTTATGCATCCTTCATTGCTTCAGAATATTTCACAGCCTCGTGACCTGAAGCGCTTGAACAGCGCGCAGATCCAGCAGCTCTGCGGCGAGATCCGTCAGTTTCTGCTGGACAGCGTATCCAAAACAGGCGGACATCTTGCTTCCAATCTCGGCGCGGTCGAGTTGACGGTAGCACTTCATCGTGTCTTTGAGACCCCTCAGGACGCTTTCGTGTTTGACGTAGGACATCAGTGCTACACCCATAAGCTCCTGACCGGGAGGTATAAGCGCTTTGGCACCTTGCGGCAGCTGGACGGACTTTCGGGCTTTCCGAATCCCAATGAGAGCGCCCATGACGCTTTTATCGCCGGACATGGCAATACGGCTCTTTCTGTTGCCATCGGCATCGCATGGGCCAAAAAACTGAAAGGGGAGCCGGGCCATGTGGTGGCCATCATCGGCGACGGTGCGTTCACCGGCGGCATGGTCTACGAGGGGATGAACAATATCGGAAAGCTGGACAATCTCCTGGTCATCCTTAACGATAATAAAATGTCCATTTCCCATAATGTCGGTGCGTTGGCAAGCTATCTGGGCCATCTGCGCACCACAAACGGCTATTTTACGGCCAAGGAAAATATCAACAGTTTCCTGAACGGTGTGCCTGTCATCGGAGCGCCCATCAAAAGCGCTCTTCAGAACAGCAAAAGCAATTCGCCGGGCCATGTACCATTCCACGATGTTCGAGGATATGGGGTTTCACTATTTTGGACTCATCGACGGCCACGACGAGCCGGAATTGGAACGCATTTTCCAGACTGTCTGTGCTCAGCCCGGGCCGACATTGCTCCATGTCGTGACGAAAAAGGGCAAGGGCTATGCGCCCGCTGAGTCGAACCCCGGCAATTACCATGGCGTTTCCAAGTTCGACCTGACCGGCATCCCTGACCCCGAGGTCGCTCCGGCCGAGTCGTTTTCAAATGCCTTTGGCCGGACGCTCAGCGCCGCCGGAAACACCGACAAGACCCTCTGTGCCATTACTGCCGCCATGAAATATGGCACAGGTCTGCAGTTTTTCAGTCATGCCCATCCGGAACGCTTCTTCGATGTCGGCATGGCCGAACAGCATGCCGTGACCTTTGCAGCTGGTCTGGCCAGCAAGGGATGCTGCCGGTGGTCTGCATTTATTCGACCTTCCTGCAGCGCAGCTACGACCAGATCATCCATGACGTCAACCTTCTGCATGAAAATGTCGTCTTCGCGGTGGACCGTGCAGGTTTCGTCCCCGGAGACGGTGAGACACATCAGGGCATCTACGACCCGGCTTTTCTCAGCCAGACCGGAATGCCCATCTATTCGCCTTCGAACTACGAAGAACTGCGGCATTGGCTTCCCATCCTGCTGAGCCATGAGATGCAGGGTCCCCGGGCCATCCGTTACCCCCGCGGCGGAGAGAGCAAAGCTCTGGCAAAATACGGCTGCTCGGGCAAGGAATACGATAAACTCATTTTCACACCGGGTGCAAAGGCCGCACTGGTGAGCTACGCCGATGAGGTGGAAGATGTTCTCGCTGCCGCAGAGCTGCTGGCTAAATAGGGCATCCCCTGCGATGTTTATAAGCTGGTGCGTATCTTCCCGTTTGAGGAAGAACTGATTCGTGACCTTTCAGCCTATCCCGTCGTTCTGATGGCCGAAGAGTGCGTGGCCTGCGGCGGCATCGGCGAACACCTTGCCCGCGCCCTGCAGGATGCTGGCTGGCAGGGCCGGTACATCCACCGTGCTGTGAAGAAGCTGTGCCTGCCTCACGCGACGGTGCCTCAAATTAAACAGGCAACCGGCTGGATGCCGCACATCTGGCCGAGGCTGTGCGGGAAGCAGACCCGAAAGGAGAGAAAACACTTTGAAAATTCGTTTGGACCAATATCTGGTGCAGCACGGCATGATCCAGAGCCGTGAGCGTGCCAAAGCCCTCATCATGGCCGGTGTCGTTTTTGTCAACGAGCAGAAGGTGGACAAGGCCGGCGAGATGATAAAGGAAGACGCCAAGGTGGAAGTGCGCGGACACGACATTGGCTATGTCAGCCGCGGCGGCCTGAAGCTGGAAAAGGCAATGCAGTGTTTTCCTCTGACGCCGAATGGCAAGGTCTGCATGGACATTGGTGCATCCACCGGCGGCTTTACCGATTGTATGCTGCAGAACGGTGCAGTCAAGGTCTATGCTGTGGACGTCGGCTACGGTCAGCTGGCATGGAGCCTGCGCACCGACGAGCGCGTCGTCAACATGGAGCGCACCAACATCCGCAATGTCACGCTGGACATGCTGGCAGAGCCTGTTGAGTTTTTCAGTGTGGATGTCTCGTTTATCTCGCTGCATCATATCTTCCCGGTGGCGCAGGCTATCACGACGCCCGACGCAATGGGGGTCTGCCTTGTCAAGCCTCAGTTCGAGGCTGGCCGCGAGAAGGTGGGTAAAAACGGTGTCGTCCGCGACCCTGCCACCCACCGCGAAGTGCTCCACAATGCGATGGGATATGCCGCTGCAAACGGTTTCGTCGTGCGCGGACTGGATTTCAGTCCCGTCAAAGGCCCTGAGGGCAACATTGAGTACCTGATGTTCGTCCAGAAGAGCGAACAGCCCGGTGTGCTGGATGATTCTGTTGCCGAACAGGTCGTAGCGGCAAGCCACAGCTCTCTGGACAAGTAAATCTGCTGGGAGACGGAGGAATAAACCGCCCTATGACTGTTTACATTTCGCCAAACCCCGGAAAGGAACAGGCTGCCGACACCGCCCGCCGGGCAGCGCAGCTCCTGCTGATGCAGGGGGCTGTCGTCCTGATGCGGGATGACCTGAAAGAGTCCTGCTATGTGGAAGGTGTACAGTACCTTCCTTTGGAAGAATGCCTTCCGCGCACCGATGTCATCCTGACCATCGGTGGTGATGGAACCATCCTGCACGAGGCAAATTTTACGCTGCAATATCAAAACCCATCCTCGGCATTAACATCGGACGCTGCGGCTTCCTCGCTACCTGTGAGGTGGATGAAATGGAAGAAAAACTCGCCGCTCTGGTGCGGGGAAAATATATGCTGGACAGCCGGATGCTGCTCTATGTGCGGGTGCTGGGCGAGGATGGCTGGGAAGGCCATGCCCTCAACGATGTGGTCGTGACGAAAGGCCGCCTGCAGCAGGCCATCGACTTCAGCATCTACTGCGACGACATCCTCGTAGAGCATTACCGTGGTGACGGCGTCATCGTGGCGACCCCTACAGGCTCCACAGCCTATTCTCTGGCGGCCGGCGGGCCGATCTTGGACTCGCAGACCAAGGGCATCGTCGTCACTCCCATCTGTCCCCACAGTCTGACCAGCCCTGCGATGGTCTTTGCTCAGGAGCGCAAAATAAACATCTGTGTGGGGCAGGTCATCGACAACGAAGTGTTCCTGAGCTGCGACGGCGCAGCGGAATATCCGCTCAGTGCCGGCTCGACGGCGGAGATACGCCTCTCTGACCAGATCGTACAGCTCGTCACCTTCAGCAGGGCAGACCAGTTTCAGGCCATCGACCAGAAGCTGCGCAGCCGGAGATAATAACAAGAGGAGGCAAGGAATATGGGCCGAAACAATCCAGCTGAGGCAAAAGGCAAGACGGAACGTCAGCAGACGATCCTCCGCCTCATTCAGGAACATCCCATCAGTCGACAGGAGGTACTTCTCGAGCATCTGCGCCAGGAGGGCTTCGAGGTGACACAGGCTACCATTTCCAGGGACATCCGGGAGCTGTGCCTCGTCAAAGCTGCCACCTCCGACGGCTACCGCTATGTTTCCAGCCACAACGAAAGCCTCAACCCCAAGATGCAGGGCCGATTTGAGACGATATTCCACGAGTCTGTGCTGGGGGTGGATTTTGCCGGACATGTCGTGCTGGTGAAGTGCTACTCCGGCATGGCGAACGCTGCCTGTGAGGTATTCGACGCCTTGAAATGGAAGAATGTCGTCGGTACGCTTTCCGGCGACGATACATTCCTTATCGTAGCCCGTTCGGAGCGGGACGCAAAGAACATCTGTTCGGAACTGACCCGTCATATCGGGCAGAAATAAACGCGGGAGTGAAACTATGCTGAGCAGCCTGCAAATCGAAAATGTTGCAGTTATCCAGAAAGCAAACGTCCATTTCGAAAAGGGCCTCAACGTCCTGACCGGTGAGACGGGCGCAGGTAAATCCATCCTCATCGACTCCATCAACGCCATTCTGGGCAACCGCACTTCCAGGATCTTGTGCGCACCGGCGCGGCTAAGGCCGTCATCCGGGCCGCGTTCGAGGACGTGCCGCCTGCTGTTCTCGACAGTCTCGAAAAGGCGGGCTACGAGCGCTCGGATGCACTGATGCTCAGCCGCGAGATCACAGCCGAGGGCAAAAGCACCTGCCGCATCAACGGAATGCCGGCCACTGCCGCCGTCCTGCGGGAGCTGTGCGGCGGGCTTATCAACATCAACGGTCAGCACGACTCCGTGGGCCTTCTGAACCCGGCAAGACATCTGGGCATTCTGGATGATTATGCGCAGAACAGCGCGGAGTATCAGGCGTATTATGCTATCTACCGGGAACTGGTCGGCGTCAAAAGACGCTGGACGCCATGATAACCGACGAGAGCGAAAAGCAGCGCCGTATCGATCTGCTGAGCTATCAGGTGCAGGAGATCGACGATGCCGGACTGACCGCCGGAGAGGAACAGACGCTGGAAAGCCGCCGCAAAGTGCTGGCAAATGCTTCCACCATCCGGGACCGTATCGCACAGTGTTATGCGTTGCTCTCCGGCGGCGACGAGGCCCCGGGGCTGTTGACCTTCTGGGCGAAGCCTCCAACGCTGTGGACGCAGCGGCACAGCTCGACGGAGAGCTGTCTGCCGGTGCGGGCCAGCTGCTCGACCTTTATTACACCGCGAAGGATGTCGCCGCAGACCTCATTGGCCGTCTGGATGCCTACGACACCAACGATGCAGAGCTGGACGAGATCGAGCAGCGCATCGACCTTATCTATAAGCTCCGGCGGAAGTACGGAGACACCGTAGAGGACATCCTCGCTTTCGGGGAGAGGGCGCGGAAAGAACTTGAGATGATACAGTCCTCGCAGGAGAGGGTAGAGCACTTGCAGAAAGAGCAGCGCCGCCTTTACACCCTCGCGCGGGAAAAGGCCGAAGCTCTGACCCAGACCCGCCTGAAAGCTTTTGATGAGCTGAACAAGCGTATTTCCGGCACGCTGGATTTTCTGAACATGCCGGGCGTGCGCATGACACTGCGCCATACCCGCGGCCCGCTGGCAAGCCATGGGCAGGACAGCGTCGAGTTCTATATCTCCACAAACCCCGGCGAAGCTCCGAAGCCTCTGGCAAAGATCGCCTCGGGCGGTGAGTTGAGCCGTATTACCCTTGCCATTAAAAACGCAATGGCTGATAAAGACGCCGTGCCGACCGTTATTTACGACGAGATCGACAGCGGTGTATCGGGCAAAGCAGCCAGCCGTATCGGCGAGGTACTGCGTCAGAGCGCCGAGGGCCATCAGATCCTCTGCATCACTCATACGGCGCAGATCGCTGCACTGGCCGACTGCCATCTGCTTATCCAGAAAAATATCACGAACGAGCGTACCTATACTGAGATACACCCGCTGGACGAGAATGGCCGTGTAGAGGCGCTGGCCCGCCTCATCTCCGGCGACCATGTCACAGAGCTTTCGCTGGCCAATGCCCGGGAAATGCTGGGCCGGAACGCAGAAAAATAAGAAAAAAGCCAGCGCTTGACATTCCTGCAGGGATGTGCTAAACTGAATCTCGTTGAAGGCGAAGATGGGAACCGAGTACCCTGATGCGCTCTGCCCAGAGAGGCCCCGGCTGGTGTAAGGGGCTGCAGAGCCGCAGGCAAAATACGTCCCTGAGCCGCAGGCTGAACGAATAGTAGGCTGTGCCGCGTGCGAGCGTTACAAACGCAGGAGTGTCTCTCTACTCTGGGGTGTGCACTCGTGAGGTCGTTTCTGTGAGGAAGCGGCAAACAGAGGTGGTACCGCGAATTTTCTCGCCCTCTGCCAAATTCATTTTTGGCAGGGGGTGTTTTATTTTTCCCTCTGCCCACAAACAGGAGGAAAAAATCATGACTCTGTACGAAGAACTCAAGGCCCGCGGCCTGGTGGCCCAGATCACCGATGAAGAGATCATCGACCTGATCAACAATGGCAAGGCAACCTTTTACATCGGCTTTGACTGCACTGCCGACAGCCTGACCGCAGGCCACTTTATGGCACTGACCCTGATGAAGCGCCTGCAGATGGCGGGAAACAAGCCTATCGCCCTGATCGGCGGCGGCACTAGCATGATCGGCGACCCCTCCGGCCGTACCGACATGCGCAAGATGCTGACCAAAGAGGATATCGCCCACAATGCCGCATGCTTCAAGAAAAGCAGATGGAGAAAAGTTCATCGACTTCTCTGAGGGCAAGGCACTGATGCTGAACAACGCAGACTGGCTGCTGAACCTGAACTACGTGGAGCTGCTGCGTGATGTGGGCGCCTGCTTCTCCGTGAACAACATGCTGCGCGCCGAGTGCTACAAGCAGCGGATGGAGAAGGGCCTGTCCTTCCTGGAGTTCAACTACATGATCATGCAGAGCTACGACTTCTATCATCTGTTCCAGAAATACGGCTGCAATATGCAGTTTGGCGGCGATGACCAGTGGTCCAACATGCTGGGCGGCACCGAGCTGATCCGCCGCAAGCTGGGCAAGGATGCCTATGCAATGACCATCACCCTGCTGACCGACTCTCAGGGCAAGAAGATGGGCAAGACCGCCGGCAATGCTGTCTGGCTGGACCCCAACAAGACCAGTCCATTCGAGTTCTACCAGTACTGGCGCAATGTGGGCGACGCCGATGTGCTCAAGTGCATCCGTATGCTGACCTTCCTGCCGCTGGAGCAGATCGACGAGATGAGCACCTGGAAGGATCAGCGCCTCAACGAGGCCAAGGAGATCCTCGCTTTCGAGCTGACCAACATGGTCCACGGCGAAGAAGAGGCCGCCAAGGCCCAGAATGCTGCCCGCGCCCTGTTCAGCGGTGCTTCCGGTGATGCTGAGCATATGCCCAACACTCAGCTGACTGAGGCCGACCTGACCAACGGCTCCATCGGTATCCTGACCCTGATGGTCAAGGCTGGTCTGGCAGCATCCAACGGCGAGGCACGCCGTCTGGTCGTGCAGGGCGGTGTTCTGGTGGATGGCGAGAAGGTAGCCGCTCCCACCGTTGGCTTCACTGCTGAGCAGCTGGCAAAGGGTATTGTGATCAAGAAGGGCAAGAAGATTTACCACAAGGTGAGCCTGTAAATCTTCTGATAAAATAAAAAGGCCCGGCTGGTTTCTCTCCGCAGAGGGGAGACCCGCCGGGTCTTTTGCTGCAACAGCACCCATGCCTGTTTTATCAGACACGGGTGCTGCTTATATCGTTGTTACAGTTCGTAAGCCTTTTTCAGGGCCTCATAGGCTGCGTCCTCGTTCTCCGAACGGACCAGAAGGGAAATGTCCAAATCGCTGGTGGTGATAAGCAGTACTTCAATGCCGGCCATTGCCAGAGAATTCAGTGCACGGGCAGCTACGCCGCAGCTGGTGACCATTTCTTCACCAAACAGGTTCAGCTTGGAATAACCCACGCTGATGAGCGGGGGAGAAGCCTTGGCGTCCTTGTCCAGATTTGCCGCAGAGATGGCCTTCATGACCAGCGGCAGGTCGCTGTTGGAAGCCGTGAAGCTGAAGTCCATGCTGGTGCCGTGGGGCGCTCTGGCTGATCATATCCACCACGACGCCAGTGTCGGCGAAGATCTGCAGATAACGTGCCATCGTGTTGCCCTTGAACTCGGCGTCCTGCACACTGATCATCATGAGGCTCGGCTCAATATTGATCTTCGATACTCCGTACATAGTAAACACTCCATTCTGCCCATCGGGCGTTCTGATACAAGCTTTATGCAAGCTCAAAAATTAGCTGTTGATGTAGGTCTGTGCCGTCTGGCGGATGTAATCGTACCCAAAGAAGGATACGCGGCGCGGACGCCATGGGCCTGTGCAAGCTCCGGCGTGTAATCCCGGAACAGATACGTGCGGACGTTAGACTTTCCGGCGTCATAGTGGGTCACTGTCACATGGAGCTCCGGGCCGCGCACTGCGCAATGGACGCTGCCGTCCGGCTCGGTGGTCTGCTCCAGATCCAACGTCAAGACCGCGCCGATGAGCTGGTCAGGCTTGCTTTGGGTACTCAGGAAATTTCCCAGCGAATAGGCCACAAATACGTTCCGCCCATCGGCTGCGGTGCGCCATTCGGCGTCCTGCAGGACGTGCGGGTGGGTTCCGATGATCACATCCGCGCCCCAGTCGGCCAGAGACTGAGCTAAGGTGCGCTGCGCCTGTGTGATGTTGTGACTGTCCTCGACGCCCCAGTGTACGCCGACTACCACAAAATCGGCCTCCTGCCGGGCTGCCCGCACCTGCTGTTCCATGACATCCTGCTGGCTGGTGTAGATGATGTTTGCGGCCATCTTGCTGTTCCGGGGGATGCCGTTGGTGTGCTCGGTGTAGGAAAGGTACGCGATCTTTACGCCGTCTACTGTCTGGATGGGGATGCGGCCATAGTCCGCCTCGCCCTTCCACAGGCCGGTGGTGATCACATCCTCAGGCATCGTCTCCCAGAATCGGAGGGTGGCGGCAATGCCCGCAGCTCCCTTATCGTAGGTGTGATTGTTCGAGAGGCTGAACACCCGGAAGCCTGCCCGGTAAAGCGCTTCGGCGCACTCGCCGGGGGTCGAGAAGCAGGGATAGGTAGAGGGCGCAAGCTCTTTGCTGCAGAGCGTTTCCTGATTGATCCAGTTGATGTCCTGCTGTGCATAGAAATCGAGCAGATTCCTATAGCAGTAATCGAAGCTGTATCCTTTGCTCTCTGCAGCCCGCCGGGCGGCCTGTGAATAGATGGGCTCATGAATGAGGTTGTCCCCTGTAGCCGAGAAGCGCAATGTCGTGACGACAGGCTGCGGCTCAGGCACGGCAAGCTCCTCCGAAACAGCAGGGGACTCCACCTCCGCTGCCGGAGGAACTGCATCCACGATGCGGCGGGGCCAGAAGCGCAGAGAGCAGCACCGATACAGCTACCAGCAGGACCCCCAGTGTGTACAGGGTGACGCCCTTATGCGAGGTGTGCTTTTGCGCGGAATGCCGACGGCGGGGAGGGGCTGTGTGCTTGGCCATGGGCTGGTCTCCTGACGCACGATACCGTGCCTTATGATGCCATGCGCAGAAAAGCTTACATCTCTGCGATCATGTTACTCATATTGTACAGGCCGGGCTCCTTTTTTGCAAGATAAACGGCAGCATTTATTGCACCATTTGCAAAAATATTGCGGGAATAAGCGGTGTGCTTGAGAGTGATCACCTCGTCCGGGCCGCAGAACAGCACTTCGTGATCACCCACGATGCTGCCGCCGCGCACGGAGCTGATGCCGATCTCCTTCGGGTCGCGCTTCTGGCGGACAGCGGAACGGTCATAAACATAGTGGTATGCGCCGTCGTTCTCTTCGTTGATGGCGTCAGCCAGCATCAGAGCCGTGCCGCTGGGAGCGTCCAGTTTGTTGTGATGGTGCTGCTCAACGATCTCGACATCGTAGTTCGCGCCCAGAATAGCCGAAGCGCGCTTGCACAGCTCCGACAGCACATTGATGCCCATGGACATATTAGCGCTCTTGAACACCGGCATCGTGCGGGATAGCTGTACCACCTTGAGCTGCAGCTCTTCCGAAAGGCCGGTGGTGCACACCACGATGGGCAGCTTGTGAGCTTCACAGTAGGGCAGAGCCTTCTCGACCGCTGCCGGAGCGCTGAAGTCGATGACGACGTTGCCCTTGCCGTCCAGCTTGTCCAGACTGTCGTACACGGGAATGCCGTTCATCTCGCCGTCCTTCATGTCGATGCCGGCCACGACGCGGCAATCCTCACGCTGTGCGATCATATCACACAGCACATGGCCCATGCGGCCACCGATGCCCTGAATCACAATATCCGTCATTGTTATTATCCTCTTTTTTATCATACGGCAAATGCCCGGAGATCTGTCTCGCCGGGCATTTGCACATAAAATCGTTTATTCCTTGATAAGACCTGCAGCCTGCAGAGCCTGCTCGATCTGCTCCTTGTGTGCATCGCCGGGCTCCACGAGGGGCAGACGGCACTCGCCGGCCTCCCAGCCCAGCACGTTCATAGCATACTTCACCGGGATGGGGTTGACCTCGCAGAAGAGCGCATCGCACAGGGGCAGCATTTCCAGCTGCAGCTTACGGGCCTTTGCGGTATCGCCGTCAAAGAATGCCTTGCAGCAGTTGTGCACCAGCTCCGGCTTGACATTGGACACGACGCTGATCACGCCCTTGCCGCCCAGTGCCAGCAGGGGGAACCACCTGATCGTCGTTGCCGGAATAAATGTTCAGCTCGTCGCCGCAGAGGGCCGCAATCTTTGCCACCTGAGAGATGTTGCCGGAAGCTTCCTTGATGCCGTTGATCAGAGGATGCTTGCTCAGTTCCAGGGCCGTCTCGGGGGCAATGTTCAGGCCGGTGCGGGAAGGCACGTTGTACATGATCACCGGGATGCCTCCGGCCTCAGCCATGGCGGTAAAGTGAGCAACCAGACCAGCCTGAGAGGTCTTGTTGTAATAGGGAGTCACCATCAGCAGAGCGTCTGCGCCGCATTCGGCAGACTTTGCGGCCAGTGCGCAGCCGTGGTCGGTATCGTTGGAACCGGCACCGGCGATGACAGGCACACGGTGACTCACAAGGTCCACGGTATACTTGATGGCGGCAAGCTGCTCCTCATCGGTCATAGTAGAGCACTCGCCGGTGGTGCCGCAGATGATGATGGCATCGGTATGGTGCGCGATCTGATCCTCAATAATGCGGCCCAGCTCGTCAAAGTTGATGCTTCCGTCCTCGTACATCGGGGTGATAATGGCAACACCCGCGCCGGTAAAGAACAGGATTCTTCATAGCCTAAAAAACTCCTTTGCAGCGCGTTGAAGTTCAAAAAGCGCGCAGATCAGTCAAAATAGCCCTTGGCGGCCAGCAGCTCAGCCAGCAGCACACCGCCGCCGGCAGCACCGCGCAGGGTGTTGTGGCTCATGCAGGCAAACTTGTAATCAAACAGGGTGTCCTCGCGCAGGCGGCCGATGCACACAGCCATGCCGTGCTCGGTGTTGCGGTCCAGCTTGGGCTGGGGACGGTCGTTCTCCTCGAAGTAGTGGAGGAACTGCTTGGGTGCGCTGGGCAGGTCAAGCTCCTGTGCGGGGCCGCGGAACTCGGCCCAGGCCTTGAGGATCTCTTCCTTGGTGGGCTTCTTCTCAAAGCTTACAAACACGGCAGCGGTGTGGCCGTCGGAGACAGGCACGCGGAAGCACTGTGCGGTGATTACCGGCTTTTCGGCGTTCACGATATGGTCGCCCTCAATATGGCCCCACAGCTTGAGCGGCTCGCGCTCGCTCTTTTCCTCCTCGCCGCCGATGTAGGGAATGACGTTGTCGATGATCTCAGGCATCCGGTCAAAGGTCTTGCCTGCACCGGAAATGGCCTGATAGGTGCACACCAGAGCCTTGCTGACACCAAAATCCTTCATCAACGGGGTGCAGGGCGGGAACATAGCTCTGCAGGCTGCAGTTGGACTTGACGGCAATAAAGCCGCGTTTGGTGCCCAGACGCTTGCGCTGTGCGGGGATGATGTCGATGTGGTCGGCGTTAATCTCAGGCACGACCATCGGCACATCAGGGGTAAAACGGTTTGCACTGTTGTTGGACACCACCGGGCACTCAGCCTTTGCATAAGCCTCTTCCAGAGCCTTGATCTCATCCTTGGGCATGTTGACTGCACAGAAGATAAAATCCACCTGAGAAGCAACCTCTTCCACCTTGGATGCATCCAAAACTACCATCTTCTTGACACTTTCCGGCATGGGGGTGGTCATGGCCCAGCGGGGACCGACAGCTTCCTCATAGGTCTTGCCAGCGCTGCGGCCGGATGCGGCCAGAACGGTCAGCTTGAACCAGGGGTGATTTTCCAGCAGCGTCACAAAACGCTGACCGACCATACCAGTCGCACCTACGATACCCACTTTATACTGTTTTTCCATTTCCAGCACCTTTCCTTTCAAAAAAGCCAATTCGCATAAGACTCCGCTTGCAAAGCAGACGTCTATGCAATATAATAGATACTGTTTATACAGATTTTATGATATCATTGATACGGTGTCCGTGTCAATCATCGGAAAGGCAAATTGCACGCTATGTTAAAAAAAGATTTTTGGTATGATTTACCCAAAGAGCTCATTGCACAGGAGCCTGCATCCCCCCGTGATGCGGCCCGCCTGATGGTGCTGAGCCAGAAAGACGACAGCATCCAGCACAAGATCTTCCACGATCTACCGGAATTTTTAGAGCCGGGCGACCTGCTGGTGGTAAACAATTCAAGGTCCTGCCTGCCCGCATCGTGGGCGTCAAGCAGCCCACCGGTGCGGTGTGTGAACTGCTGCTGCTGCGTCAGGTCAAGGGCGACCAGTGGGAATGTCTGGCAAAGCCCGGCAAGCGGATGCAGCCCGGCACCAAAGTGAGCTTTGGCGACGGCAGCCTGACGGCCATCGTGGACGAGACGCTGGAAGACGGCAATAAGTTCGTCACCTTCTACTATGATACCGAGACCCTCTACGAGAAGCTGGACGAATTTGGCAAAATGCCTTTGCCGCCCTATATCACCAAGCAGTTGGAGGATCAGAGCCAGTACCAGACCGTCTATGCCAAGGAGCTTGGCAGCGCCGCAGCGCCCACGGCTGGCCTGCACTTCACCCCGGAACTGATGGATACCATCCGCGCCAAGGGCGTGAACATCACCGAGGTGACGCTCCATGTCGGCCTCGGCACCTTCCGCCCTGTACAGGAGGACGAGATCGCGGATCACAAAATGCACAGCGAATGGTACTCCGTCAGCGAGGAGACTGCAAAACTCATCCATGATACCAAGGCCGCAGGCCATCGTGTGATCGCCGTGGGTACCACCAGCTGCCGCACGCTGGAAGCCGTTGCCGCAAAGTACGGCGAGATCCGCGCCTGCAGCGGCAACACTTCTATCTTCCTGTATCCAGGCGTGAAGTTCAACTGCATCGACGGCCTGATCACCAACTTCCACCTGCCGGAAAGCACCCTTATCATGCTGGTGTCGGCCCTGTATGGCTACGAAAAGACCATGGCAGCCTATAAGGTGGCTGTCGAGCAGAAATATCGGTTCTTCAGCTTTGGCGATGCGATGCTGATCTTGTAACTATTATAGCGCTTCGCCGCTGTAATATCCCGACTCTGTATCCGCAGCGAGAGCATACGCCCCCTGCGGCAGGATGCACGGCTGTTTTCCGTGCACAGAAAGGAACAAAAACTATGCCTTCTTTGACGACCTATAAGCTGCTCAAGCAGGAACACGACGCCCGGCGGGGCGAGTTCAAGACCGTGCACGGCACGGTGCAGACCCCCGCATTCCAGAATGTTGCCACCGCCGGCGCCATCAAGGGCGGGTTGTCTGCTCAGGACCTGAAAGACATTGGCGCACAGGTCATGCTGTGCAACACCTACCACCTGCATCTGCGCCCCGGCGACAAGCTGGTAGCCGATATGGGCGGTCTGCACAAATTTACCCGCTGGAACGGTCCCATCCTGACCGACAGCGGTGGATTTCAGGTATTCAGTCTGGCAAAGCTGCGCAAGATCACCGAAGAGGGCGTGACCTTTGCCTCCCATCTGGACGGCCACCGCATCTTTATGGGCCCCGAGGAAAGTATGCAGATCCAGGCAAACCTCGGTTCCACCATCGCCATGGCCTTTGATGAATGCGTAGAGAACCCCGCCCAGCACGATTATTCCAAGGCCAGCTGCGAACGAACGACCCGTTGGCTGAAGCGCTGCAAGGATGAGGTGGCCCGCCTGAAGCATGAAGGCATCTCCGTCAACCCCGACCAGCTGCTCTTTGGCATCAATCAGGGCTGCACCTTCGCTGACCTGCGTGTGGAGCACATGAAGCAGATCGCAGATCTTGATCTGGACGGTTACGCCATCGGCGGTCTGGCTGTGGGCGAGCCCACCGAGGTGATGTATGAAATGATCAGTCAGGTGGAGCCCCACATGCCCAAGGATAAGATCCGCTACCTGATGGGCGTTGGCACCCCCGGCAACATCATCGAGGCCGTCTCCCGCGGCGTGGACCTCTTCGATTGCGTGATGCCCAGCCGTAATGCACGCCACGGCCACTTGAACACCTGGGGCGGTATCATCAACATCAAGAATGCAAAGTACGAGCGCGACGAGCGCCCCATCGACCCCGCCTGCGGCTGCCCGGCCTGCCGGAACTACTCCCGCGCCTATATCCGCCACCTGTTCAAGGCAGAGGAGCTGCTGGGAATGCGTCTGGCCGTCATGCACAACCTGTGGTTCTACAACCATCTGATGGAGCGTATCCGGGATGAGTTGGATGCAGGCACCTTTACCGCCTTCCATGACCGTTATGTCAAGCTGCTCGAAACACGAATTTGAGATTTAGCCTTGAAACATGCCGGATAAGCGCGTATAATAAGATCATATGAATTTGAGAGGAGATTTTGCCCCATGCAATTTCTGACTACGACCGAAGGCTACATCAGCCTGTTCTTCACACTGGCTCTGATGCTGGTTCTGCTGTACTTCATGATCTATCGTCCCCAGAAGAAGCAGGAGAAGAAGGATGCCGCAATGCGCTCTTCTCTGGAGATCGGCGATCAGGTCACCACCATTGGCGGTGTTATTGGCCGTGTTGTTGCAATCAAGGACGACACCTTTGTTCTGGAGACCGGTGCTGACCGTGTGAAGATCCGCTTCACCAAGAACGCCATCAGCTCTGTCGAGAAGCTGAACATGGACAACGCCCCAAGAAGTAATATTTTTCCGGATTCGTGCTTTGAACGCGTCTCCCTGCATACAGTAGGTGCAGGAGGCGCGTTTTATGTCTGATACCAAGAAATTCCCGGCGATAGGGCTGCTGGTCGTTTTCGGAGTGGGCAGTGCGGCAGCAGCCGTGAGCCTGGCAGGGTTCGGCTGGCTGATGGTCAAACAGGGCCTGACGCAGGAGGCCGCTGCTCCGCTGGCCACGGCGGCAGTCTGTCTCGGCAGCTTTCTCAGCGGCCTGCTGATGGCCATTCTGAAAAGGGCAAAGGGCTCGTCAGGGGTGCAGCGGAAGGAGCACTCTTTGCAGGGCTGCTTTTTATTCTGGGTACACTGTACCAGAGTGAGTGGGAAACGATGCAGTTCGTCCGGGCAGGGCTTGTCCTGCTGATGGGGGTTCTGGGCGGGATCCTCGGAATGCTGCGCGCGGAGCGAAAGCGGCGCTGAATGCTCAGTCCACGCTACAGCGGCCATACACAACAAAAGCAGGAGGGAAAAAGCACGATGTGGGTCTATCAGGAAACGAAAACAAATGCAGCGGCGCTTATGCCGACGCTGCCGGAAGATACAGCGGGCGAGTCTCTGGCAGAAAAAGAAGCCATGACGCCTGTCTCCGAGCCGTTGGCGGAGCTTCCGCCTCAGAAAGCTTCCCGGCGGAAGCCATTCCAAGCCAGCCGGGACTGCATCCTGCTGGCGGCGGCCTATCTCTTCGGTACGCTGATGGCGGGCGTCCTGCAGGCGCTGTGCGACGCTGAAGAAATGGAGACGATTGCCTATTATCTGGACTGTTGGCGCGGAGTGTTCGCGGCGTCCAGTACAGCACAGGCGGTGGGACTGTTTGGGGCAGAGCTGGCTGTCGTCCTCGGGGCGGCGGCAGTGTTCCTCCTGCTGGGGCTCTCGGCAGTGGGGCCGCTGCCTATCTTTCTGTTTGCGATGTTATACGGGACAGGCTCCGGCCTGCTCTCGGCGCAGCTTCTGAATAGCCTCGGGGCAAAACAGCTCGTTCTCTTTTTGCTCACCGCCAGCCTGCCGACGGCACTGGCGGCGGGTGCACTCTGTTTGTTCGGTGCCTCGGCTCTGCAGGTCAGCAGCCGAATCCATGCGTTCTCTTCGGCAGAGGGGATAAGGGAAGCCATCCGGCAGGAGCACGGCTCCTGGTGGGGCAATTCGCCTTACTGGCAGTCTGTCTCTGCCCGCTCTGCGGTGCGGCCACCGGCCTTGTATGTCTTGCAAATCGTCTGATGCAGGCCGGATAAGCGCCCGGCTTTCTTGCGGCCTCGGGCCGGATGTGGTATGATAGAGAAAATGATTTTCATGAAATGAAAACAGGGAGTCCAGAATGAAAGAACCGAAGCTGAAAACCGTATACGTCTGCTCCAACTGCGGAGAGACAAGCCCCCGCTGGATGGGCCGCTGCCCCAGCTGCGGCAGTTGGAACACGATGAATGAGGATGTGGTCGCCGAAGCGCCCAAGGCCGGGCTTTCCGGCGGCAAAGCCGCTGCGCCTGTCCGGCAGGAGGGCGTCACCTCGCTGACGGCAAGGCGTCTGGCCGACATCAGCACGACCGAGGAAAAGAGCCGCATCCTGACGGGCATTTCCGAGCTTGACCGCGTTTTAGGCGGCGGCATCGTGTTGGGCGGCGTCGTACTGCTGAGCGGTGAGCCGGGCGTGGGCAAATCTACGATGCTTTTGCAGCTCTGCGGTGCCATCTCCAACCAGCACACGGTGCTGTATATCACGGGCGAAGAGTCCGTCCGTCAGGTCAAGCTGCGTGCGGCCCGCCTGAAAGTCCCGCAGGATAACATCTATCTGGCGGCAGAAAACGACGTAGACGAGATCTGCGGCCTCATCGAGAAAGAAAAGCCGGAACTGGTCGTCATCGACTCCATCCAGACGATGCGGTGCATGGATATCTCGTCCTCGTCCGGCACGGTAAGTCAGGTCAAGGAAAGTGCGGCCCGCCTGCTGGCCGTGGCCAAAAAGCAGGAGATCCCCATGTTCATTGTGGGCCATGTGAACAAGGACGGTGCCATTGCAGGCCCCAAAGTCATGGAGCATATCGTGGATACGGTGCTTTACTTTGAGGGAGACAAAATGCTGCCATACCGCATCCTGCGGGCGGCTAAAAATCGCTATGGCTCCACCAACGAGCTTGGTATGTTTGATATGACAGGGCAGGGCCTTGAGGAAATCGAAAATCCGTCCCAGATGCTCCTGGAAGGCCGTCCGCTGGGCGTTTCCGGGAACTGTGTGGCCTGTACCATGGAGGGCAGCCGTCCCATTCTCAGCGAGATACAGGCCCTTGCGACCAAGACGAATTTCCCGGCACCCGGCGGGCCTGCAGCGGCTACGACTACAACCGCATGAATCTGCTGATCGCTGTGCTGGAAAAGCGTGCAGGGTATTTCTTTGGCAACCTGGATGTATATATCAACATCGTCAGCGGCATCACCCTGCGGGATACCGCCTGCGACCTTGCCGTCTGTCTGAGCATGGTGTCTTCGCTTCTGGACTGCCCTGTGAGCGATAAGCTCATTGCCATCGGTGAAGTCGGCCTTGGCGGCGAGGTGCGCAGTGTACCGAATCTGGAGCAGCGTCTGCGGGAAGCGGAACGTATCGGCTTTGAGCGTGCCGTCGTACCCAAGCACAGCCTTGCACATCTGAACGCCGCCGATTATCCCGGCATGAAGCTTGTCGGTGCCGCCAATATCTCGGACGCCATCCATGCCCTGAAATCCGACCGTCTGTGACCATAAAAAGAGGAAACCATGTCGATCTATCTGGACGAGAAAAATCCCGAAAAACATAAGCCTTTTGATGATGCCTCGCCGGACATCGTCGCGTATGTGCGCTATCTGGAAGTCATCGCAGGCAAAAGCGCCAACACGGCGTTCAGCTATTACTGCGACCTGCGCAATTTCAGCCGCTTTATGAAGCGTCGGCGTGGCCTTGTAACAGACGATACCGAGATAAAGGACATCGACCCCAAGGGGCTCGATACGGCTTTCTGGGGCAGTGTGACCAAGGAAGACGTTTATGAGTATCTGTACTTTCTGAACCGCGAGTGCGGCAACAAAAAGTCCTCAACGGCCCGGCGGCTGGCAAGCCTGCACGGCTTTTATGATTACCTGGTCAATCAGGTAGACTTGCTCAAAGAGAATCCGACGGCGTCCATCAAGCCGCCCAAGCAAGATAAAGTCCTTCCCAAGTACCTGACGGCAGAGCAATCCATGGACCTTCTGGAAAGCACCCAGACCCAGAGCGATTTCCCGGAGCGGGATTACTGCATGGTCGTACTGTTTCTGAACTGCGGGATGCGTCTTTCGGAGCTTGTCGGCATGGACCTCGGCGACATCGACATGGAACAGCGGCAGATCCGTTTGTTCGGCAAAGGCCATAAAGAGCGGATGGTCTACCTGAATGATGCCTGCAAGGAGGCATTGCAGATTTATCTGAACAAGCGCAACACGATCGAGGGTCTGAACCCCAAAGAGAGAGCTGTCTTTATCACCCGGCGGCGCAAGGAGCGAATCTCAAACCGCAGGGTAGAGCAACTGGTCACCGGCGCCATGAAAGCAGCGGGTCTGCGCGGTTTTTCCACCCATAAGCTCCGCCATACTGCCGCGACGCTGATGTATCAGACTGGCAACGTGGATATTCTGACCCTCAAACAGCTTCTGGGCCACAGCAGCGTCGGCACGACACAAATTTATACACACCTGCAGGAATTTCAGGTGCGTGCAGCGATTGAGCAGAATCCGCTGGGTGAAGTTAAGAAGGCGAGCTTGGATACAACGTCGAAGGAGACAGGGGAGAGCAAGGGGAATTTGCCGATCCTTCATCGGATGAGCCTGAAAATGATGCACCGGACGGCCCGATGGAAGCCTTTGAGGGTGCCGCACAGGAAGGTTTCCGGGTGGATGTTTCGAGCCTTGCCGATATGGAGAACGCCGACAAATGATGACATGGGTACAAACGCAGAAGCTTCGGCGTGATGAGGCCTCGCTGATGACAGAATGGCAGACACGCTGGGCGCAGTCTGCCTGTTTTAATGCCGACGGTGTTGTGGACTATGAGCGCTGGTCAGCACTTCCGGACAGAAAACATATCGTTGTACTGTTAAAAGAAACGAATGGGCTGCACGGAAGCCTCGTGGAGTTTCTTTATCATGGAGGCACCAAAACCTACTACAGAACGTGGAATAATGTCGCACGCTGGGCAAATATGATTTTGAACGGCACATACTGGAAATTTGTTCCAAAATCTTCGCTGGACGATATGGTGCGGAATATCGCTGTGGTAAACCTGAAAAAGTGTCCGGGCGGTGCCATCGCAAGCTCAAAAGCGGTACGGCAGGCCGCCCGGCAAGATGCGGACCTGTTAAAGTGTCAGATACAGCTTTATGAGCCGGATATTATCCTGACCGGCGGCTGGGGGCTGGTATCGAACATTTTACATGATGAGATATTTGCAGATGATGCTGAATGGATCAGACCCCATGAAGAGACTGTATTGTGGTATTACAAAAGCAGTTTGGTCTGCGCAGGTAAAGAAACGCTTGTTGTAAGTATGCCGCACCCGAATCGAGCGGCAAAGAACTGGACATTAGAGTTAGAAAAGGTTTTACGAGCAACCAGACGATTGTAAAACAAAAAAGCTGACAAAAACATACAAAGCAATGCATTCAAATAACACAACTGTACAAAACCCGAAAACCGGCCCAGCCAGCCCAAAAGGCTCAGGAGCCGCCGGAAAGGCCCGAAACCCGAAAAAGAGGGCTTTTTCGCTCCCCTGTATTTCGTATAACCTGCATTATACGAAATATTATAAAAATCAAAAACAGAGGCCCCCTTCTCCTGCGTTCCGTCATCGGTGCAGGTTTTGGGAGCCTCTGCTGTTCTTTTATATCATTTCGTTTGGGACGTGTGGATCGCCTGCCAAGCAGGCATCGTAAAATACAGCTGGACCAGACCGCTTTCATGCGAGCGTCCATTGCATCAGACTTTACAGTGGTGTATCCAGCGGCTGTGTTCCGAAGTACGCGCAGATCGCTTCATAGTAAACGCGCGCCACTGTCTTACAGCCTTCTTCGCTGCCAAACTGTGCAACGTCCTCTTTGCTGGTCACAAAGCACTGTTCTGCCAGAACCGCCGGACAGTTTACATCTTCCAACAAGGTAAAGCTTCGCTCGTCCCTTACTTCGGTATGGGTGCTCTCTACGAGCTGCTTTACCTCGCCCTGATAATAAATGTACCGGATGCCGCCGTGGCCGCGGAGCTTTGCGCCTGCGGCCTGCATTCCTGCGCCATCTGCTGCGCGAAGTAATAGCTCTCCTGATGCCATGTACGGCCCGGGACGGACGGATAACACTCAAAGCCTGCAGCGGCAGAACCCCCCGGTGCGGAGTTGCCGTGGATGGACAGCAGCAGCTGCGGGCTCTGGGCATTGATGGCCTCTGCCCGCTCGCTGGGCTTTGCGGTGACATCATAGCTTTCACGGGAACGCAGCGGGATGTAATTAGGGTCGGCCTCCAGCAGCGTAAGCAGAGCCTCGGAGGTCTGGGCCGTCATCTCTTTTTCTTCGACGACTCCCCTTGCACCCGGGTCGCTTCCGCCGTGGCCGGCATCAATGCAGACCCGGTAGGGCGGGTCGCCCACCACAGGCCGGAAAGGTTCTTCCCCACTCTCATTTCGCCCGGAGCCGAACAGCGCTGCTTTCCAAAGGAAAAATGCTGCACTGAAGCAGACGACGCACACCAAAAGGCCGATGACCGTCGCAGTGGACGGGCCGCACTGTTTTCTCCTGCGTGCGTGTCTTGGATTTGAACGTCCTGTCATCGGCTTACTTCAGCTCTACCACGGTCACGCCGCTTTCACCCTCGCCATAACGGCCCAGACGGAAGCTTTTGACCATGCGGTTGCCGCCGCAGATGCTTGTGGATAGCTGTGCGCAGCGCACCGGTTCCATTGCCGTGGATCAGATAAACCACTGTCTGTCCGTTCAGGATGGCACGGTCGATAAAGGAATCCACCTCCGGCAGCGCTTCGTCCACCGTCAGGCCCAGCAGATTGCATTCCATCTTGGCGGAACGCTGTACCCTCTCTACCCTGCCGTTCGGGCGGTTGGCATCGCCGGTCAGGCGGGAATAACGCTGCTGTGCTTTAGTCTGCGGTTTCTTTTCCTTGACCAGCTTTTCCGGCTGTTTCAAGCCCTTGAGCGGAACTTTGGTCTTGATGATGCCTGCACGCACCAGAACATCGCCGTTTTTATCCGGCAGGGCCAATACGGTGGCCAGCTGGTTCAGCTCTGCAATGCAGACCTCCTGCCCTACCTTGACCTCTTTCAGCGGCACAAATTCCTTGACGGGGTTGTGTACCACTTCAGTCCCCATAAAGAGCTTTTCGGACTCTTTCTTGGCGATTTCACGGGCGCGCTGAGCCTTCTGCTGGGTGCTCATCCGCTCGTCTTTCTGGATCTGGCGCAGCTCATCCGTCAGAGCGTAAGCCTTGCTCTCGACCTCCTGCGCCAGTGCGCGGGCCTTGGCGCGGCAGCTTCCAGCTCATTCTCGCCCTGCTGGATAAGCTCATCGCGCTTCTGACGGGCTGCATCCAGCTGGTGGGCGGCCTCGTTTTTCAGGCCTTCCACCTCGTCCTGACTGGCTTTGAGCTGCAGCTTCAGATCATCCAGCTGTCCCAGAACGGCATCCAGACGCTTATCCTCTGCGGAAAGATGCTGCTGTGCCGCTTCGATCACGCGCTCCGGGATGCCCAACTTTTCGCTGATGAGGAACGCATTGGACTTGCCCGGAACGCCGACGCTGAGCTTATAGGTGGGGCGCAGCGTCTCCAAATCGAACTCGCAGCTGGCGTTGACGACGCCCTTTGTCTCGAGAGCAAACACCTTCAATTCTGCATAGTGCGTTGTGGCCATCAGGAGCACGCCGCGGCGGCGCAGCTCTTCAATGATGGCCACAGCCAGCGCAGCACCTTCGGCGGGGTCGGTACCGGCACCAAGCTCGTCCAGCAGCACCAGTGTGTGCGGCATGGCAAGCTCCAGAATGCCGGTGATCTTTTTCATATGACCGGAAAAGGTGGACAGGCTCTGCTCGATGCTCTGCTCATCGCCGATGTCCACGAGGAATTCGTCGAAGACACAGATCTCACTGCGCTCATCCGCCGGGATGAGGAAGCCGCACTGTGCCATCGCGCAAAGCAGACCGGCCGTTTTCAGAGTGACGGTCTTACCGCCGGTGTTGGGACCAGTGATGATGAGCGAATCATATTCCCTGCCCAGCGAAATATCGACAGGAACGCACTTCTTTGCGTCGATGAGCGGATGACGCGCCCGGATGAGCGAGAACGACGTATCCGTCCGGACAGTGGGTTTGAACGCCTTCATATCCAGTGCAAGGCGGGCTTTTGCAAGCAGGACGTCGATTTCCAGCATAGCCTTGTAGCTGTACTGGAACTGCGGCTCAATGGCGGCCACCTGTGCGGTAAAGGCCACCAGAATGCGCTCGATCTCCTGCGCTTCCTGCGCGCGGTACTGAAGGATGCGTGCGTTTGCCTCCACAACAGCCTGAGGCTCGACGAAGACGGTCGCACCGGTAGACGAGACGTCATGGATGATACCGCTCACCTCTCCGCGATACTCGCTTTTGACAGGAACGACATACCGGCCATTTCGGATGGAGACGACGCTCTCCTGTAAGTACTTGAGGTGTCCATATTCCGGACCATGCTTTCCAGACGGTCGCGGATGCTGTTTTCAGTCGCACGAATCTTCTTGCGCAGGTCGTTCAGGGTGTGCGATGCCGTATCTGCCATTGCATCCGGTGCAAGGATGGCACTCGAAATTTGCTGCTCAAGGCCCGGCTGAGGAGTCAGCGCATAGAATAAGTCGTCCGTCGGAAGTGCATCGTGTTCCGAAGAGCCATACCAGCTGACGAGGTTCTGAAAGTTGCGAAGCGCACCGGCCACCATCAGCAGTTCACCCATTGAAAGGACACCGCCCTTGACGGCGCGGGCGGCCAGCTGACTGACGCCCTCTACTCCACCGAAGCGGGGCGAGCCGTTCTTGATGAGCAGTGAATTGATGGCATCGGTCTGTTCCAGCGCATAGCGCACTTCATCGGGGTCGCACTGAGGCTCGATGGCAAGGAGCTTTTCGCGGGACTCCCTGCACACACAGCCCTCCGCCGCCCGGGCAATGATCTTGTCCAGTTCCAGCGTTTTCAAATAACTTGTTTCCATAGTAATTCCTTATATTAAATCGATTTCAAATGGTTATGGCAGGACGGATCTCAAAAGGCGTAGCTTTTCAACGGCTTGTCCAGATGGGTCAGCGCATATTGCTCTGCTGCTGTAGAGAGTTTCGCCAGACTGCCGACGGAAATACGGAAGCCGAATATCTTTTATCTTCTACCAGACAGATATGCCGCAGCGCAAACAGCGCCCGGCGTCCAGATTGCACTTTTTCCCCGCCTTTTGGGCGCATGATTCGCAGAGCAGACAGCCCTCCGCCGGGTCGAGATAAAAGGCCGGGCTGTCGTAAGTGCCGCAGTCGCGGCAGTAGACCAGCTGCGGCATAAAGCCGCACTCGCTCATGGTGCGCAGTTCAAACACGGCCTTGATCACCCGGAGGTCAGCCTTTTCTCGCTTATCATGTAAAAGCAATTAAGAAGGAGCCTCAATTCTTTTGCGGCTTCGTCTCCTGTGGGCGAAAGCGCCGAGGCCATTTCCGCCATATACATGGCAAGGCTCATCCCTTCGATGGAGGACGAGATGCCATGGAAGACGTTTTGACATCCGCCTCTCGCACTGTATACATATTCCGTCCGGGGACAAGCACGAACTCCGAGTAACAAAAAGCCCGCAGGCGCTGAACAATCTGCTCTTCAGCCGCAGGCTGCTCTGCGCAGAGGCCGAGATGACTCCCAGCCCCGGCGTCAGAAGCGTGATGATCCGGTCGGATTCTTTATACCGGGTCTCTTTCAGGACAAGGCCCGGGGTCACAATGGTATCCATCTGTTTTTCTCCTGCCGGGGCGGTGAGCCGCTGCTGAGCGAGCTGCCGCCTGTAGTCCAGATAACACAGAATATCACCGGTGCAGGCAAACGTCTGCCAGCTGAGTTCCACATCCATCGGACAACGCCCTTCCTTAAGGTATAGTGTCACCTCTAGGGTACTGCGCTATCCCCGGGAAATCTGTCCTGTTATGAGGCTCAGCGGTTAGGCTGCTGCTTAAAGCCGAAATTGTTGAGCATGAACTCGTTATCACGCCAGTCGGCTTTGACCTTCACCCAGCACTGTAAGTTGACGCGGCAGCCGAGGAATTCCTCGCAGTCGGCGCGGGCTGCACTGGCGATCTTCTTCAGCATTGCGCCGCCCTTGCCGATGACCATGCCCTTGTGGCTCTCCCGCTCACAGTAGATGTTCACGTCGATGTCCACGAGGTCCGTGCCGGGGCGCTCTTTGAAGCGCTCGACCACGACCGCAATGCCATGCGGGATCTCGTCCCGCATATAGAGCAGGGCCTTTTCACGGATAACTTCCGCAACGAGCTCCTTCTCAGGCATATCGGTGTAAGCATCATCGTCAAAATAATGTGGGCCTTCCACGGCATAGCGGCTCAGGGCATCGAACAGTTCCTCGCAGTGGTCATTATCGCGGACACTGACGGTATAGACATCATCAAAGACGCCCAGCGCTTTCAGCTCCGCCTTGCGGGCCTCGAGGTCCGCCGGGTCTTTGACAAGGTCGGTCTTGTTGATGACTGCAATTGCCGGGCCGCCCTTTTCAGAGCCTCGACCATAACCATCTCCGATTCATTCAGTGCGCCATAGGGCTCGAACAGCATCATAGACACATCGACGTCAGCAATGGAGTCGCTGGCCGTCTTGTCCATCCGCTTGCCCAGCTTATTGTGGGGCTTATGCACGCCGGGGGTATCCAGCAGAACGTACTGCAAAGGCCCGCCGGGTGATGACGCCAGTAATACGGGTACGGGTGGTCTGGGGTTTGAGGTGACGATAGCCACCTTCTCCCCCACCAGCAGATTCGTCAGGCTGGACTTGCCCACGTTCGGGCGGCCAATGACCGCCACGAACACAGAGGATGTATCATAATGGCCCTGGATCGGTGTTTCGTTTTTCAAAATAGAACTCCTGTCTTTTTATTCCGTGTAGCTCACCGTACGGGGCAGACCCAGCTGAGTGAGGACAGCTTCCTCTTTCTCACGCATCCGCATGGCTTCCAGACCGCCATTTTCGTGGTCGTAGCCCAGCAGGTGCAGCATGGAGTGCACCGTCAGGAACGCCACCTCACGCTCTGCAGCGGATGGCCGTAGAGGTTTGCCTGCTCCTGTGCACGCTCCATACTGATGACAATGTCACCCAGCATTTTGCAGCCGTTGTTCTCGTCCACGTCATAGACGCCGTTCTCCCCCAGAGGAAAGCTCAGCACGTCGGTGGGCATGGGCTTGTTGCGGTACTGGTTGTTCAGCTCAGCAATGGCGGCGTTATCCACAAAGGTCACGCTGATCTCTGCAGGATCCTCAAAATGCTCATATTCCAGCACAGCGTTGCAGGCGCGGCGGATGAGGATGCGAAGGCCCGAGGGGACCTTGATCGCTTTCTGCGAGTTGGTGATCAAAACTTTATTGGACATAAATCAGTCCACTCCTTTCGTTTCTACATTCTATTGAACGAATGCCCCGGTTTCTGTGGTATGCCGCCGGGGGTGTTTTTTTCAGTGTTTAGCCGGGTGGGCAGCGGCCTCGTAGGCTTTGATGATCTCCTGCACCAGACGGTGGCGCACCACGTCTTTTTCAGTGAAGTAGCACTGCGCGATGCCGTTCACGCCCTTGAGGACCTGAAGTGCATCCACAAGGCCGCTGCGGGTGCGATCGGGCAGGTCGATCTGAGTGACGTCGCCGGTAACGACTACCTTGGAGCCGACACCCATACGTGTGAGGAACATTTTCATCTGCTCCGGTGTGGTGTTCTGTGCCTCATCCAGAATGATAAAGGAATCATCCAGCGTGCGTCCGCGCATATAGGCCAGCGGTGCAACCTCGATGATCTGCTTTTCCACCAGACGCTCATAGGTCTCTGCGCCCAGCATATCAAACAGGCCGTCATACAGCGGGCGCAGATAAGGGGTCTACCTTCTGCTGCAGATCACCGGGCAGAAAGCCCAGCTTCTCGCCTGCCTCCACCGCCGGGCGGGTCAGCACGATGCGGGAGACATCTTTGGCCTTGAACGCTTTGACAGCCATGGCCACGGCAAGGTAGGTCTTGCCGGTACCCGCCGGGCCAACGCCAAAGGTGATGGCGTTGTTCCGGATGGAGTTGAGGTACTCTTTCTGGCCCAGAGTCTTGGGACGGATGGGCCGGCCTTTGACCGTCACCGTCACGAAATCTTCGGTCAGCTCCCGGACGCGCTTTTCCTCACCGTCATGCGCAAGGCTCAGGCAGTAGCGCACCGTCTGGTCTTCCAGCGGTGTATGGTTCTCGATAAGGAGAAGCATCCCCTCCACAGCACGGGCCGCAGCTGCAACATTGGCCGGTTCGCCCGAAATGCGCAGCATCGTACCGCGGCAGACCGCCGTAACAGAAAATTCGTTCTCCAGCAGACGGATGTTCCGGTCGCAGTTCCCGAATACGGCGGCTGCGATCTCTACGCTGTCTAATTCAATGCTCTTTTCTGCCATGCGGCTCCTCCTGAATGTCACTAGATTCTCCCTCTATTGTACCACCAAAACAGCGCGAAGAAAACTATGAAAATTGCACAAAATTTTCAACCGCATATGGCGGTTTGGCAGAACACTCGAAACCTGCTCTATCAGCCTTTTCAAAGCCGTCTCTGGGGCAGCTACTCCGATTGCATTTTGATATTTTTGTGGCCCGCGCAACACATATTGAGAGGATTCTTGTCATTTCACTATAAAAATGGTATAAATTTGATAATGAGTTCTTATTTCGCGTATTTTCTTTTTATGATTGGTTCGAGGTGAAACATATGTCCAAACCCACACGCGCTTCCATTATCATCCGTGAGGGCCGGAAGCGTGCCGGGCTCACGCAGCAGGAGCTTGCAGATAAGCTTGGCATTACAACGGGTGCAGTCAGCAATTATGAAAACGGCGTAAGCTTCCCCAAAGCAGAGATAGCCTTCGGACTTTGCGACATCCTCGATATAACACCTCGCGAATTATTTGAGAGTGAGTGAGATTGAAAACGCTCGGCGTCCCAGCCAAACAAAATCCCCGAAAGCCAGGCGCGAAGCCACTTTTCGGGGATTTCACTTTGGAGCTACTGATCCGATTCGAACGGACGACCTGCTCATTACGAGTGAGCTGCTCTACCGGCTGAGCCACAGTAGCACATTGCGATCTCTGCAACGTGTGATATTTTACCATAAAGCCGGGAGCTGTCAAGATTGATTCGCAACTTTATCCCTCTGTGTTTGATTTAGCTCCTTTGCAAGGACGCGGCTCAGCTCACAGACCACAAAGCAGCAGCCGAGAAACACCAGCAACGCACAGTCGGGCGGGAGGCGGCGCATCGTGGTCACGCGACCGCACAGGCTGCTGAACGTCTCCTGCGCCCGCTGAGGAAGGAGAAGATAGAATATCAGCAGCGAAAGCGGCAGATGGAGCAGCCGGGCGCGGTAGAGCGGGCGGAGGGTCATCTCGGGCGGGCAGATGGTCCGCACCTGCATCAGAACAGAAAGCCCCTGCACGCTCAGCGCCGCGCAGCACAGCATACTGGCGAACCGGCCGCTTTTCGCAGCCAGGTCACAACCAGAGCAGACCTCTAAAAGCATTGCGCAGAAAACGCCTGCACCGGAGGGCAGCACTTCCCCCGCTCCTGCGGCCAGCATCCGGAAAAACAGGACGAAGCCGCAGAGCTTGAGGTAGGTCTGGGACGCCTGCGCGATGATGCCGTCCAGCCGGAGAGGCTGCGAAGCGGTCGGGACAGCGGGGTGCGCCATTGACCCAAGCGTCCCTCCCAGCCGCGCCAGAAGCGCGGCGGACAGATAGCCCGCCGCCACCTGTGCAAGGAACAGCAGGACGCCCAGCTCTGCACTGCCCAGCATGGACTGCCCGACAGCCAGTATCACAAAGGACGGGCCGGAACAGACACAGGCCGGAAGGAGCGCATCGGCCTCCCGCGCGGTGAGCTGCCCGGAGCGGACGGCCCCGGCGGCGGCACTTGCTGCGGGGGCAAAGCCGCCCAGAGAGCCGATGAGCAGCACCCGCCCAGCCGCCGGAGCGCGGACCCCGATGAGCCTTGCCGCCGGGCAGAAGGGCAGCCCCAGCACATCCGCCGCCGGGCATTGGATGAGCAGCGTGGACACGATGAGGAACGGGAACAGCGAAAGCAGCAGCGGACCGCCGCAGAGCGCCAGTCCCTCCCGCAGGGCCTGTGCGCAGGCATCCGGCGCGGCAAACGGCAGCAGACCCGCGGCCAGCGCCATCAAAAAGTACCCCACGCCCCGGATTTTCTCTTTCTGAATCATACGCGCACCCTCCATTTCCATATATATGTGGTAATTGGCAGCGGTTTGCATAGCGGGAGGGAGCAGCGTGGGAAGGAAACGAAAGCAAACGCATTCCTGCGCGGCTGGTTCCGGCGGATGTTCCGTCAGCCGCCCGGGGACTTCTACGGACGGGCTTCGGTCTACCTGAGTGGCAGAAGGATGGAGATCGAGCAGTTCCGGCGCATCCGCTCCTACGAAGAAGGCAAGCTCTGCCTCGAGCTGGGGCGCGGCACTCTGACGGTCTACGGCGACGATTTGAAGATAGAGACACTCTCCGCCCGGAGGCTCACCCTGCGGGGGCAGATTCTGCGGACCGATTTTTCAAAGGAATAGGAGCTTTCTACCATGGAATGGATTCAGCTCTGGGCGGGCATCACCTTTGCGGCGCAGAACGGCGATGTCGAAGGTCTGCTGACTGCTGCGGCCGCAGGCGGGCTGCACCTCTCCGACATCGTTCCCCGGCCCGGCGGGTTCTCGGCCCGGTGCGCCGCATGGCATTATCGGAAACTGGCCGCTCTGGCCTGCAGACGGCGGGTGCGGCTGCGCATCCAAAAACGGCAGGGTCTTTTCTTTTGCATCCGTCCCCTTCTCCGGCGGCGGGGGATCTGGGCCGGATGCCTTGTCTTTCTCCCTCTGCTGTTCTGGCTGCAGGGCTTTGTCTGGTTCGTCGAACCGGTGGGCCTGACGCCCGGCCAGCAGGCGCGGGCCGCCGTCGTCCTGTGGGAGGCAGGGCTTTTCCCGGGAAATGCCGTCACACAGGAAAAGCTCACCGCCGGAGAATACGCCCTGCTCCAGAGCGGCGAGTTTTCCTGGGCCAGCCTCAACTTTATGAAGGGAAAGCTGGTGGCGGAAGCGGCTGCAGCTAAACCGGTGCCGGACATCGCGGCCGGGACGCTCCACGGCCTCCGGGCCAAGGTGTCCGGCACGGTCGTTTGCACCAACCTCGTCAGCGGGACGATGCTCGTCGTCCCCGGCCAGGCCGTAGAAACCGGTCAGGGCCTCATCGGGACAGCCCGCGCCGAACGGGACGGAACGCTTATCTTTCAGCCTGCGGCGGGCAGCGTCCGGGCGCAGTTCGAGTGGGAAAACGAGCAGGATACTGCCCTCCTGCTGCCCATTGAACAGCTCACAGGGCAGCAGGCCGTGCATCGGACGCTGTTCTGGGACGGTCATGCTATCGCTCTACCCTCCCTGCATCCTGCTCCAGGCAAGGCAGAGGCCGAAGCCGTCGTCCGACACTACCAGCCAGAAGTCTTCGAACATCCCGTTCCGATTTTTATCGAAGAAACGACATATTATTATAAAGTCTCCACCGATTTGGAGCGGACCGAAGAGCAGGCTCTGGCCCTTGCAAGGCTGCAAAGTAAACAAGCTTTACAGCAGAATTGGGCCGATTTTGAACTTCTGGCCCGCAAAGAGGACTTCTCCGTCGAAGAAAGCACGCTCCACTACCGGGTCGTCTACACCATCACCGCCGACATCTGCAAATGAAAACGCCGCACAGCCCCGAGCACATCTGCTCCGGCCATGCGGCGATTTGTGATTATGGATTTTTGTTACTTCTCTTCCGGGGTTGTCTCGGCCAGAAGCTCGTCCAGGTCGAACTCATACTTCGTGTGACAGAAGTGGCAGACCACCTCACACTTCGGGTCTTCGTCCCGGAGCTTTACCAGCTCTTTGCGGCCAAGGCTGAGAAGCATATCCTTCGTGCGCCCCTTGCTGCAGTCGCACTGATACTTCACCTCGCGGGTATCGAGGACCTGCGGGTCAAAGCCCGCCATTGCCAGCTCCATCATATCCTGCGGGTCTTCCTGCCCGGAGCATCTCGGTGACGGAAGGCATGGCGGCGATGTTCTGCTCCAGACGGGTGATCTCGGCATCGGTCGCGCCCGGCAGGAGCTGCAGCAGATAGCCGCCGGCGCAGGCGATGGACAGGTCCTTGTCCACCAGAACGCCCAGCGCACACACGGTGGGGATCTGCTCGCTGTAGGCGTAGTAGCTGGTGATGTCCTCGGCGATCTCACCGGACACCAGCGGCACCTGACCCACCGTCGGCTCCTTCTGGAGCTTGTTGTCCCGGATGACGGTCAGAACGCCGTCTTTGCCGACTGCGCCGCCCACGTCCAGATGGCCGTTCTCCTTTGCGGGAAGCTCGACCAGCGGGTGGTCGATGCAGCCTTTGACGTTGCCGTGTGCGTCGGTGCAGGCGATGACGACGCCAGCCGGGCCGCCGCCGGACACGCGCAGGGTGATGGAGTCGCCATCATCCTTGAGCATCGCGCCCATCAGGGAGACACCGGTGAGCAGCCGGCCAAGGGCTGCGCTGCAGGTGGCACTGGTGGTATGCAGCTTTTCTGCCGTGCGGACGATCTCAGTGGAGTCCACGCCGCAGAACACGACACCGCCGTTTTCAGAAATGCCGCGGATAAGATTCGACATATTATTGTTCCTCCAGTTGGGTATACTGTTTGACTGCGCAGAAGAAATAGCGCTCGCTCTCGTCGGTCAGAGGGCCAAAGCTCTCGCCGTCGCAGACACTTTCCAGCGCAAAACCATGCTTTTCCAGAGCGGCGCGGATGGTGTCGAGGTCGTAGGTGTACTCGTAGAACTGCTCGTGGAAGTGCTCCCCCGTCTCGCGGTAGTCGATGTCCACGCGGATCTCCACCCGGCGGTCGGCGGCGCTGTAATGGTTGCGCCAGACGCAGGAGGCGTCCTCTTCTTCAAATGTAAAGATATTTTCGCCCAGCACGTTCTGGTGCTTATAGGGCGTGTTCATATCGAACAGGAGCACACCGCCTTTTCCATAAAGAAACCGGCGTTGGCGATGGCTTTGTCCAGGTCCGGGATGTGGTTGAAGGTGTCAAGGTGGACACCGCACCCCGGATGGTGCCGTAGAGGTCGAGCTTGAGCAGGTCCTGCCGCAAAAGAAGCAGGCCGCCGGAAAGGCCAAGCTGCTCGGCCTTGTCCCGGACGACGCAGAGCATCTCCTCCGACTGGTCGATGCCGATCATATCGTAGCCCGCCTGCGTGAGCATCAGGGTCAGCTCTCCTGTCCCGCAGCCCAGGTCTGCGAGGATGCCGTCATGGATGCCGTGGGCTTCCAGCTCTTTTTTGATGTGGGCATACAGGGCCTCGTAGTCGGCCTCGCCGTTGAACTCATCGTAAAATAAGCAAACTCGTTGTAGGCCATTGCGTTACTCCGCGTCCTCTGCGTTTGCCTCGTACTCGGCGGCGACGGCTGCGTTCAGCACAGCCTGCAGCTCCGGGATGCCGTAGCCGCTCGCCGCTGGTCAGCACCACCTTCTGGCAGCCGTAGGGCAGGCAGAGCTTTTCGAACTCCTCCTGCGTCTGGGTCAGCTGGCTCTTCTTGAGCTTGTCGGCCTTGGTCAGGGCCACGACGAAGGGAATGTTGTGGTAGTGGAGATAATGCAGCATCTGGATGTCGTCGGCGCTGGGGGCGTGACGGCAGTCGATGAGCTGGACCAGCAGGGTGTGGTGGCGCTGAGCCTCGAAGTAGCTGTTGATGAGGTCGTCCCAGCGCTCACGGTCGGCGTTGCTCACCTTGGCATAGCCGTAGCCGGGCAGGTCCACGAAGTAGCAGTCATCCACCGCGTAGAAGTTGATGGTAGCCGTCTTGCCCGGCGTGCTGGACACGCGGGCGAGATTCTTGCGGTTGCAGAGCTTATTGATGAGGCTGGATTTGCCCACGTTGGAGCGGCCAGAGAAGCTCAGCTCCGGGCGGTCGCTCTCGGGCAGCTGGCTGGAAATGCCGTAGCTTGCAATGAAATCCGCTTTGTTATAGTTCATAGCTTCGCTCCTTTCGTCTCAGCAGACCGTACCCGGCTGCGGCTTTTCAGCCGTCTGCGGCAGGGCCGCAGCCTCAGCGGGCTTTACCTTCCTGGTGCGGGGTGGCCCGCAGACACCGTCTTGGGCTTGAGGAGGGCTGCGGCGAGGACCTGCGACAGGTTGGACATGGGCAGGAACTCGATGTTCTTCTTGACCTCGTCGTCCACCTCGTACAGATCGGACACGTTGTCCTTCGGGATGAGGACGGTCTTCATCCCCTCGCGGTAAGCGGCCATGCTCTTCTCGCGGAGGCCGCCGATGGGAAGCACATTGCCGTGGAGGGTGATCTCGCCGGTCATGGCTACATCGCCCCGCACCGGGATGCCGGACAGGCAAGAGATGAGGGCCGTGGTCAGGGTGACGCCGGCAGAGGGCCGTCTTTGGGGACTGCGCCCTCCGGGGCGTGGATGTGCAGGTCGCACTTGAGACGCTCGGAGTCGATGCCGTACTCTGCGGCATGGACGCGGGCATAGGTGATGGCCAGCTGGGCGCTCTCCTTCATCACGTCGCCCAGAGAACCGGTGACGGTGATCTTGCCGCTGCCGTTGTCGATGACCTGCACCTCGATGGGCAGGGTCTCGCCGCCGATGCTGGTCCATGCCAGACCGTTGGCGATACCGATGGCGTTGGTGCGGTTGAGGAACTCGGGCTTGACCATGCGGGTCCCAGCAGCTTTTCGAGGCCGGTGCCGGTGACGGAGACATTCTCCGCCTCGCCGGAAGCAATTTTCCGGGCGCACTTGCGCAGGACGCTGGTGATGGTGCGCTCCAGATTGCGGACGCCGGCCTCGCGGGTGTAGCCGTCGATGATGCCGTAGAGGGCGCTCTGGGAGAAGGTGACCTTGCCGGTCAGGCCGCAGGCATCCAGCTGCTTGGGGACCAGATGCTTCCGAGCGATATTGTACTTTTCCACCCGGGTGTAGCTGGGCAGCTCGATGACGTCCATGCGGTCGCGCAGCGGGCCGGGGATGGCGCTGAGGTCGTTGGCCGTGGTGATGAAGAGCACATGGCTCAAATCAAACGGCATATCGATGAAATGGTCGTTGAAGGTGCTGTTCTGCTCGGGGTCGAGGGCTTCCAGCAGAGCGGCCGCCGGGTCGCCCCGGAAGTCGCCTGCCAGCTTGTCGATCTCGTCCAGAAGCATCAGGGGGTTCGAGCTCTTGGCAGAGATCATGGCGTTGATGATCTTGCCGGGCATCGCGCCGATGTAGGTGCGGCGGTGGCCGCGGATCTCGGCCTCATCCCGCACGCCGCCGAGGCTGATGCGGACATACTTGCGGTTCAGACTTTCGGCGATGGAGCGGGCGATGCTGGTCTTGCCGACACCCGGAGGACCGACGAGGCAGATGATCTGGCCTTTCACATCGGGAGCCAGCTTGCGGACGGCCAGCACCTCGAGGATGCGGTCCTTGACCTTCTTCAGGCCATAGTGGTCCCGGTCCAGCACGCGCTGGGCCTTGGCGATGTCCAGATCGTCCTCGGTAAAGGTGTTCCAGGGCAGGTCGAGGCAGGTGTCCAGATAGGTGCGGATGACCGTGCCTTCCTGATTGCTGCTCTGCATTTTGGAGAGGCGGTCCACCTCTTTGAGAAGCTTCTTTTCCCGGTCCTCGTCCAGATGGAGGGCCGTGATCTTCCGGCGGTACTCCTCGGCCTCGGCGGTGGTATCGTCGTCCTCGCCCAGCTCCTCGCTGATCATGTGGAGCTGCTCGTGGAGGTAGTAGTCGCGCTGGTTCTTGTCCATCGCCTCGTCTACCTTCTGGGCGATCTCCTTATCGATCTCGAGCATCCGGCGCTCCCGGTGCATCTTCTCGATGAGCAGATGCAGACGGCCCATCAGGGTGCCTTCGTCCAGAATGGCCTGCTTATCCTCGAAGCGGAACAGGAGGTTGGCCGGGATGTACTCGACAGAAAAGCGGCGTCGGTGCTGGTGGTGATGGCAAACACCACGTCCTTGCCGATGTGGGGGTTCAGAGCCAGCAGGTCGTCAAAGCTTTTGACGTTGCGGACGAGGACGTCGCCTCCGGCAGTTCCTCGGGCTTCGCCATCTTGACCGGGGCCGGGCGGACGGTGGCCAGCAGGAAGCTGCCGTCGTCCTCCATCTCGGAGAGTTTGGCGCGGTATTTGCCTTCGACCAGGATGCGGACGAGGTCGTCCGACACCCGCATCACCTGCTTGACCTCGGCCACGACGCCGAAAGTATAGAGGTCGGCGGCCTTGGGGTCTTCGACCTTCATCTCTTTCTGTGCCACGAGGAAGACGTCAGAGTTGTTGCTGACGGCCCACTCCACGGCGGCGATGCTCTTCTCGCGGCCCACCTCGAAGTGGAGCAGATTGTTGGGGAAGACCACCAGCCCGCGCAGGGCGATGGCCGGAAGGTGGAGGACGCCCGCTCCACCTTGACCGTAACTTTTTCAGACATAGTACAAAACCTCCCAGCCGTCCCTCGGATGCGAGTCATCCATAAGGGCGGCTTTTTGTAGGGTCATATCAAATCTATCATTTTATTATAGCGAAAAATGTTTGCAGATGCAACTGTTCAGCGCTTTTCCCGGGTGTTGTAGCCCAGTCTGCCCAGTGCGGGCAGGATGGCCCGGAGGGTCAGCGACGTGAGGGCGCCCATGACAAGGCCCAGCACCAGCATCACCGGCGCATAGTACAGCGACATGGCCGAGGACAGGATGAGCCCCGCGCCAAGCAGCTGGCCGATGTTGTGGGACAGTGCGCCGCAGACCGACAGGATGAACCATGTGGGCCGGAACGGAGCTTATAGTAGAGCACCCACATCACCAGCAGGGAGAGCAGGCCGCCGCAGAGCGAAAGAAAGCCTGCCGTCCAGCCGGAGACGAGAAAGACGAACAGCGCCTTGAGCAGGTCGAGATAGAGCGCCTGCCGCGCCCCCATGAAGAACAGTGCATACATCACCACGATATTCGCAAGGCCCAGCTTCATGCCCGGCGCAAGGCCCGGATGACCAGTGTGCCTTCGATGAAGGAGAGCCATCGCCAGCGCGAACAGCAGGCCGGAAAGTGCGATCTCGTGTGTTTTCTTTGGGTCATGGTTTCGGTTTGCCATCGGCTCTCCCCCTTTGCTGCATCGGTCATTCTTCGCCGCCGGCGGTCTGTTCGTACTGCTCCTGCTCTTCCACAGCGGCTTCCCATGCGGCGAAAAGCTCGTCCTGATGGAAGCGCAGGTCGCTGAGCTCGTCGCTCTTTTCCCGCAAAAGCTGCGGGTCGTTGTAGACTTCCGGCGAGTTGATCTCGTTTTCCAGCTCCACTTCGCGGCGCCGCATTCCATCTCGTCCTCGCAGGCTTTGATCTTAGCGCGTAGCTCGGCCCGGCGGCGGCGCTGCTCTTTGCCGTAGCCCGCCTTGGCGGGTTCGCTGCTCTTCTCGGCCACGGGGGCGGGAGCGGCGCGGCCCATCAGGGCGTCATAGCTGGGGTAGATGACCGCCTTGCCGTCCTCGAGGTAGAGGATGGGGCAGGCCAGACTGTTCATCAGGTGGCGGTCATGGGTGACGAGGAGCAGCGTGCCAGTGTAGGCCATCAGCGCCTCGGTCAGGTTCTCGCGGGTGTAGATGTCCAGATGGTTGGTAGGCTCGTCCAGGAACAGCAGGTTCGGGCGTTCCAGCACGATCTCTGCAAAGCGCAGTCGGGCCAGCTCGCCGCCGGACAGGGCCTCGCAGGGCTTGAAGACCGTCTCGCCCCGGAAGCCCAGCTTTGCCAGATGGCTGCGGACTTCCAGCTCGGTCATCCGGGGTACTTGTTCCAGATGACGTCGATGACGCGGCCCGCGCCGATGCGGTTCTGCTGCTGGGCAAAGATGCTGGGCCGTGCGCCGGTGCCAAGGCGCACCATGCCGCCGGAGGGGCGGCGCTTGCCATCCAGCACCTGCATCAGGGTGGATTTGCCTGCGCCGTTGGGGCCGGCGATGATGAGCCGCTGGCCGCGGCAGACCGTATAGGTGAAGGGCTCCAGCAGGGTGCGGTCGCCGATCTTAATGGTCAGGTTCTTGAGCAGCACCAGCTCATTCCACGGCTCCACGTCGTATTCGAAGCGGAACTTGAGCTGGTTGGTCTCGTCCTGAGGGGCCTCGGTGATCTCCAGCTTTTCCAGCTGCCTGCGGCGGCTCTGGGCCATCTTGGTGGTGGAGGCGCGGACGAGGTTGCGGTCGATGTAGTCCTGTAATTTTTCGGCCAGCGCCACGTCGGCGTCGTGCTGCTTCTGGCGCAGGGCGTCGGCGGCTTCCTTCTGGGGCAGATAGGCCGAGAAGTTGCCCTTATAGGTGGTCATGGTCTGGAACGAGACTTCCCAGATCTTGGTACAGACGTTGTCGAGGAAATAGCGGTCATGGCTGACCACCAGCACAGCACCGGAATAGGTCTTGAGGTAGCTTTCCAGCCATTCCATCGTGGCAAAGTCCAGATGGTTCGTGGGCTCGTCCAGAATGAGGACGTCCGGCTTCTCGAGGAGGAGCTTGGCCAGACGGAGACGGGTCAGCTCACCGCCGGAGAGGACGCCCACATTCTTGCTCCAGGTATCCTGCGCAAAGCCCATGCCGGACAGCACCTTCTTGATGTTGACGTCCATGTTGTAGCCGTCGGCGGCGTCGATGATGTTCTGCAGTTCGTCGTGCTTTCGAGAAGGGCGGCGTCGTCGGGAGAGGCCGCCATCTTCTTTTCCAAGATCTGCATCTGGGCCATGGCCTCCAGCACAGGAGCAAAGCAGGAGCGCATCTCCCCATAAATATCCAGGGTCACATCCAGCTTGGCGTTTTGTTCCAGGTAGCCCAGCGTCACGCCGTGGGTCACGCTGAACTCGCCGTCATAGTCGGTGTAGACGCCGGTCAGAATTTTGAGCAGGGTCGTCTTGCCTGCGCCGTTCTGGCCCACGATGCCGATGCGGTCTTCTTTTTCCACGCTGGCGCTCACGTCGTGCAGGACGACTTTCTCGCCAAAGCTCTTTCCGAGTTTTTCCAAATGAATCAGCATATCGTTCTTCCGTGTTCTTTTCCAGTAGGGTGGATAGGGACATTCCCGCCGTTACAGCTGATGACGGCGGTGCTTGAGGCCGAGGTTCGCCAGCTCTTCCGGCTCCATCACCAGCGGGTAGAGCTCTTCCAGCGAGGCGATCTCGTAGGTGGGGCTCACCTTGCCCGGGTTCTCGGCGTGGCCGGGTTGAACCAGCAGGTGTCGAGGCCCGCGTTCACGCCGCCCTGAATGTCGCTGGTGAGGCTGTCGCCCACCACCAGGACGTGCTCCCGGTTCTCCACGCCCAGAGCGCGGAGGGCGGAGTCGAAGATGCGGCGGCTGGGCTTCGCTGTCCAGCTTCTCGGAGATGAAGACGTCCTCAAGGTAGGCCCCGATGCCGGATTCTGCCACCCGGCGGCTCTGCACCTTCTCGAAGCCGTTGGTCACGATGGCCAGCGTCGCCACCTCGGAAAGCTCCCCGAGGACGTCCAGCACATTGGGGGTCATCAGATCGGGGTGGGAGGACAGGTGGTCGAGGTAGCAGCGGTTCATCTCCACGCCGTCACCGGCTGCGTTGATGGCCTTGAGGAAGCGGGTGAAGCGCTCCCCATCAGCTTGTCGCGGCGTATCTGGCCCTTTTCCAGCTGACGCCACAGCTCGAGTTGATGTCCCGGTAGGTCTGCACCGTCCCGGCGTCCGGCTCGATGCCGTATTCCACCAGCGTCTCAGCCAGCGCCTTGTTCTCGGCGGCGTCAAAGTCCAGAAGCGTATTGTCTGCATCGAAGAGGATGCAATAATATTTTGCCATGTTTCTTTCCCTTCTCTATCATTTTCGAGCCGCCTGCCGCCTTGAGCGGGCGCGGCTGCGATGCGGTTTGAGAACAGCGAGAAGCCAGCCCCGCCCGGCAGAGCTGGCTTCTCGTATTTTTATCATTCCAACGTCATTTCATAGGCTTCGTCGTCGGACTGGTCCGGCAGGTTCCCGCTGCACTTACAGCGCGACGTGCAGGCGCACTCTTTTGCGATGCACTTTGCCATCTGCTCCTCCGTCACGCCGTTCTCGACGTTTTCCCAATCCATGTCGTAGTAGTCCACGCTGCCGTCGGTCACATCTTCTGCGCCGGGCAGGCCGAGGACTTGCATTTCTTCACGGAACATCCGCTCGCCTCCTCTCGGCTCAGCCTATGCGGCTGCGCAGAGGAAGGTGCGGGGCGTCATTCTGCCTTGCTTTCGGCTTCCTTGCTGGCGGAGGCTTCCGACTTGCTTTCGGCCTTGGACTCTGCCTTGCTTTCGGATTTGGATTCTGCTTCGCTCTCGGCCTTGGACTCGGCCTTGCTTTCGGACTCCGACTCTGCCTTGGAGCTGCCAGACGACGTGCTGGACGATGCCGACGACGAACTGCTGGTGCTGTGGGAAGAGCTGCCCGAACTTGCAGAGGAAGACGAAGAGGATGTACTGCCGGAGGAACCGGCATGGGACGAGGACGAGCTGCTGGTGGAGGCGGACTCGCTGGTCACACCGCTGCCGATGGTGATGGTCAGGGTGTTGCTGCTCACCTTGCAGTCGTTGTAGGTAACGACGGCGTGGATCTTATAAGAAGCGTTGGCCATGGAGCTGTCCACCACCACAGTGATGCTGGACTTGCCGGCGGCCTGCGTGACCTCCTGACCGTTGGCGTACCAGCGCAGGTTCTCGGTCTTGGCGTACTTGCCGCTCAAGGCAGCCTTGAAGGTGTAGGAGCTGCCCACAACGCCCTTGCCCTCGCTGGTGATGTGGACGGAGGCTGTGCCGAAGACTGCCGTGACGTCCAGATTCTGCTTGAAGTCGGTGTCGGTGCGGGTCTTGCTGGTGAGGCCGTCGCTCCACTTGACGAAGACATGGCCCTCCGCCGGGACAGCGGTCACGGTGATGGATTTATCGGGGTCGGTGACGGTGTAGGTCACAGAGCTGTTGCCGGTGTCATTGCCGACGCTCAGAGTGCCGCCGCCGTTCTTGTCCACACGGTAGTGGGCCTCGAACTTTTTGTTCTCGCTGGTGCTCTCGCTCGAAGAGCTCTCCGAGCTGCTGGCGCTCGGCCTGACTCTCACTGGAGCTGACAGCCTCCGAGCTGGGAGCGGCCACGGCGGAGCTGGGGTTGGAGACATACTCCATAGTGCGGGTGGGGATGTTGTTGGTGTCGGGGCGGCGGTCCTCGGTCTGCAGGGCGTGGGTGCGGAGATAGTTCAGCACTGCCTTGAGGCCGGCGCTCTTGAGGTGGATGTCGCCGCTGGTGTAGTAGTCCGCGATGCCGTAGCCGTCGCTGCCCTTGAGGGCCTCGGCGGAGTTGAGGAAGCGGACGCCCAGCTGCTCGCACAGATCCAGAAGGGCCATGTTGAAGTCGTCGATCTTGGCCTGGTCCATGTGGGGGTAGTTGGAGTGGTCAGCCGGGACCGGCGGCACCGTGTTGACGATGATGTCGGTGTAGGGTAGCTCTGCTGGATGGCCTGGATGAGAGCCGTGTAGTGGGCGATGAAGTCCGAGACTTCCATCCCGGTGTCGTTGGTGCCGAAGGTCATGACCACACGGCGGGGCTTCATCATGGCCACCGCCTGAGGGATGGTGTAATGGTTGGAATCCTTCTTAAAGGTAACGATGCCCTCGTTGAGCGCTACCTGGGTGCCGATGCCCTCTTTGGCGCAGAACTGCTGCAGGGGATGAGGCCGTTGTTATAGAGGCGGACGGTGTTGGAGTCGCCCAGAAAAAGGGTGTCGTTCAGATAGTCCGTGCCGGCGTCGGCGGTCTCCGTCAGCAGAGCGGTGGAGGCGTTGTCGATCTGGTAGTGGCCCGACAGGTCTCCGCCGGAGGTGGGGTCTGCCACAGACTCCGAGACGGAGGGGGCAGGCTCCTCCTTTTTGAGGAGGGTGGTGGTGATGCCGAAGGTCAGCAGCACCGCCAGCACGCAGAGGATGCAGACCAGAACGGCCCGATGCTGCATGGGAGTCATGGTTTCGTTTTGTTGTTGTTTTTTTCGACTCATAGATTCAGTCCCTCTCGTTTCAGGAATGGGAAGGCTCGTCCACCGGGCGGAGAGCCCAGTCCGTCAGCTCTTTGCAGTCAGCGGCCATGAAGACCGGCGCAAAGGGGGCGACCTCTTCCCTGCCGCCGTAGCCGTAGAGCACAGCGGCGGCGTCCAGGCCGCAGTTCACAGCGCCCTGCATATCGTCCCGGCGGTCGCCCACCATCAGCACCCGCTTGCCCTGCATGACGGGCTGGGCGAGGACGTGGCGGATGACGTCGGTCTTGTTGTCGCGGCTCTCATCCATGGACGCACCGCCCACGAAGGAGAAGTAAGGCGCAAGGCCCTGCTCTTCGAGGATGGGCCTCACAACGTCGGTGGGCTTGCAGGTGGCCGTGCAGAGGGTCAGGCCCGCAGCCTTGAGACGGCCCAGCATCTCCACCACGCCGGGGTAGACATCGCCCTCGTGGCAGCCCTTGGCGGCGTAGCTCACGCGGTAGCGCTTCGTGGCCTCCTCGATTTTTGCAGGGTCGGAGAAATGCTCGCCGAAGCTCTTGCGGAGGGGCGGGCCGATGTAGCGGCCAAGGTCGCTCCGGGCGACGTCAACGCCCATGGAGCTGAAAACTTCTTCCAGTGTATTGAGAATGCCGGGGGCGGAATCGATGAGCGTACCGTCCACGTCAAACAGGATCGCATCGTAGTGCAGCAAGGTCAGGTTCCCCTTTCTCTTTGGATAAACATTATATAGTATAGCACAGATTTCGATATTCAGCAATTCCAACAAAACACTTTTCCGACTTTTATACATATTTTAGGCAGCCCCGCCCCGGAAAGCAAAACCGCCCACCCATTGCGGGCGGGCAGTCGCATTTTGACATCAGCTCTCGGTGGTGGTGCTGTTCCCCGTCGAGGGGTAGTAGAGGTTGTTGGCGATGAATTCCAGCTTCTCTTTCAGAACCAACTCAAGGTTCGCCACGGCGTGGACCATGTTGGTGGCGGAGTCGTTGACTTCCAGCAGCTTGCACAGGTCCAGCTCTTCCATGCTGAGGGCGGCTTTCATCTTCTGGGTCTCGGCGCAGAGGATGTGGCTCAGGGCCGACTCCTGCAAAGCGATGCTCTCCATCAGGTCAACGACGGCCTGGTCGAAGGAAACTCTCGGCAGCGCGGGGCAGCCGCAGGAAACGCAGGGGGTGCAGTTGGTGGTATCAGCCATAAGAAGGACCTTCCTTTCTATAATAGGGATCAGGCGCAGTCCATCCTATGTGCCTCGCCGCCCGGATGTCACTCCGGCTTTGCGCTCTTCTGTACCTTCTCGATGGTGTCGCGGTAGCCGCCGGAGCCGTACTGGATGCAGCGGTTGATGCGGCTGATGGTGGCGGTGCTGATCTCCACCGCCTTTACGATCTGGTCGTAGGTGCTGCCGCCGAGCAGGAGCTTGGCCGCTTCCAGACGCTGGGCCATATCGGAGATCTCCTTGACCGTGCAGAGGTCTTCGAAGAAGTTGTAGCACTCCTCCCTCGTCTCAAGACTCAGGATCGCGTCGAACAGTGCGTCGGTGGTGGGGTTTCTTCTGGGGTTCTTGTCCGCCATAGCTGCCTCCTTTAGGGCAAAGTGCCGCAGGGTGCGGCAGGGGGTCTTTCTATTACTCTGTTACTTTAGCACTTGAAAGTATAAAAGTCAAGTATTCGGTCTTTCTTTCCGGGAGTTTAGCAGATTTCACCTGTGGAGGCATTCAGTTTTATTCATCTCACATCTGAACAAAAATCGCCTAAATTTTCTTAGTTTATCCCCGCAAAAATGGCACAGTCTCCTAACTTGCCCAAAATATATTGACAAATTATGAAATCGGGACTAAAGTATACACAATCATTCGGCAAATGCAATGAACAGGACATGACTTTTCGCATTCCCTGCGCTCAGAGAGCCGCCATTCCGGTGCAAGACGGCAGCACAGTGCGATCAGCCCTCACCTGCGAGCAGCCTGTGCGAACCCGCTTGCGGCAGTAGTGCATGGCCGTTCAGCCCACGTTACAGGGCGGCGTATCGGCGGCAGGAACGCCTGTACGCGCAAGCGGCTGCTCCCGAAAGCAGCAAACGAAGTGGTACCGCGGAGAACGACCGGTGCAGATGCATCGTTTGGCCTTCGTCTTCGAGGAAGATGGGATACATCTTTGTGTCTCTATCTTTCGTGAGGACGGAGGCTTTTTTCACCCCTCCGGGCCGTTTCGCCTGCCCTGCTTTTGGGCACAGCCGTCCCCTGCTTCGACCATTGCCGGTGTGAAAGAAAGGAAAGAGGTATAAAGAAATGAATACGCTGGTCATCGTTTTGATCGCAGCCGTGTGTCTGTTCGGCGCTTATACGCTGTATGGCCGCTGGCTGGCCAACAAGTGGGGCATCGACCCCACCGCCAAGACCCCCGCAGTCGTCCACGAGGATGGCCGTGACTATGTCCCCACCAACGGCTGGACCGTGTTTGCACACCAGTTCAGCTCCATCGCCGGTGCAGGCCCTGTCACCGGTGCCATCCAGGCTGCTGCCTTCGGCTGGCTGCCTGTCCTGCTGTGGGTGCTGCTGGGCGGCATCTTCTTCGGCGCTGTCACTGACTTCGGCGCTCTGTACGCTTCCGTCAAGAACGACGGTAAATCCATGGGCCTGCTGATCGAGAAGTACATCGGCAAGACCGGCCGCAAGCTGTTCCTGCTGTTCTGCTGGCTGTTCTGCGGCATCGTCATCGCTGCCTTCGCTGACATGGTCGCCGGTACCTTCAACGCCTTCGGCGCTGACGGCGCTCTGGTGGAGGCTGCTCAGACCAACGGCGCTGCCGGTATGGTCTCCATCATGTTCATGGTGTTCGCCGTTGTGTTCGGCCTCATCCAGAAGAAGTTCAACTTCTCCGGCTGGAAAGAGAGCGTCATCAGCATCGTGTTCATCGTGCTGTCCTTCGTGATCGGTGCTAACCTGCCCCTCATTCTGGGCAAGGCTGCTTGGAGCTACATCACCTTCGTCTACATCTTCTTCGCCGCCGTCCTGCCCATGTGGCTGCTGAAGCAGCCCCGTGACCACATGACCACCTTCATGTTCGTGGCCATGATCATCGGCGCTGTGGTGGGCCTGCTGGTCGCTCACCCCACCATGAACCTGCCCGTCTTCACCGGCTTCACCAACGAGAAGCTGGGTACCATGTTCCCCATCCTGTTCGTCACCGTGGCCTGCGGTGCTGTCTCCGGCTTCCACAGCCTCGTCTCTTCCGGCACTTCCTCCAAGACCGTCGAGAACGAGAAGGATATGCTGAAGGTCGGCTATGGCGCCATGATCCTCGAGAGCCTGCTGGCTGTTTTGGCCCTGTGTGTTGCCGGTGCTGCCGCCGCTGCGGACGGCACCCCCGCCGCCGGTACTCCCTTCCAGATCTTCAGCCGCGGCGTCGCCGGTTTCTTTGAGATGTTCGGTGTCCCCGCTTATGCCGCTACCGTCTTTATGACCATGTGCGTTTCCGCTCTGGCCCTGACCAGTCTGGATGCCGTGGCCCGTATCGGCCGCATGAGCTTCCAGGAGCTGTTCAGCGTGGACGACATGGAGCACGCTGAGGGCTGGCGCAAGCTGCTCTGCAACGTCTACTTCTCCACCTTCATCACTCTGGTGTTCGGCTTCATCCTGACCAAGATCGGCTACGCCAACATCTGGCCCCTGTTCGGTTCCGCCAACCAGCTGCTGAGCGCTCTGGTCCTGTCTACCCTGTGCGTCTTCCTGAAGGTCACCGGCCGCAGCAACAAGATGCTCTTCCCGCCCCGCTGGTCATCATGCTCTGCGTCACCTTCACGGCTCTGGTGCAGCGTCTTATGGCTATGGTCAAGGCCATCAGCAATGCCGCTGCTGTCACCATCCCTGCCGGTGAAACTACCTGGGGCGCTGTGTTCATCGCCAACGGCCTGCAGCTCATCCTTGCTGTCCTGCTGATCGTTCTGGGCCTGAACATCGTGTTCCACTCCTTCTCCGCCTACAAGAAGGCAGAGCACAACAGCGAGGCCAAGGCCTGATCCATTGACCGCTGTTGACTGAATAAGCAAAACGCCGCTGACGGCTTCTGAACCGTCGGCGGCGTTTTTGTTCTGTTCCGGTTACAGCATCTTCACCATGATGATCTCATCCCGGTAGGTGCCGTCCTTCAGCTTAAAGGCCCGGGGTTGGATGCCATAGCGTTCAAAGCCGAACTTTTCATAGAGATGGATGGCACGGCTGTTATCGCTGTACACCCCCAGCTCCAGCTGCTCGAAGCCGTTGGCCCGGGCCTGGTCGATGGCAAGCTGTATCAGGTAGCTGCCCAGGCCGCAGCCCCAGTAGTCTTTCAGAATGGAGATGCCCATATATGCACGATGGCGATATTTCAGCATACTCCGAACACAGCAGACACCGATACGCCCAACCTGCTCTTTCCCGTCGAATGCACCGACCTCAAAGTCAAAGGGACTCTCCTCGCAAGCTGCCAGACTGGCTGCCGTTTCCGGACTATAAACACATTCCTCCGGGTAACGCGCCATAAAGTGTGTCTCACCGGAGGTCATGCACTTGAATTTGATGTGTACCTCAGCATCTGCGGCAGTTACACTGCGGACGAGCAGTGCTTTTCCGCTGGGCAGCTCATATTCTCTGGGTTCGATCTTCATGATTTCTTCTCCCTCTTTTATATAGCCCTTATAATAGCACATTTGCCGCGCAAATACCAACAAAAGAGCCGCAGCGCCCTGTTACAGGCACTGCGGCTCTCGTTTACTTCAGCAGTAGAAGCTGGCTTACTTCACCATGCTTGCGACTTCAGCAGCGAAGTCGTCAGAACGCTTCTCCAGGCCCTCGCCCTTGACGAAGTGGGTGAACTTGATGACCTTGATGTCGCCGCCCAGGTCCTTTGCGACCTTGGCAGTGTACTGACCAACGGTCATGTCGCCGTCCTTGACGAACTCCTGATCGACCAGGCAGTTCTCCTTGAAGTACTTCTTGATCTTGCCCTCGATCATCTTCTGCTTGACAGCGTCAGGCTTGTTGGCGTTCTTGGGGTCGTTAGCCATCTGAGCGAGGAGGATCTCCTTCTCCTTGGCGACGACCTCAGCGGGGACAGCTGCCTCATCGACGTAGCTGGGGTTGGCAGCTGCGACCTGCATGGCAACATCCTTGCCGTATGCAGCGAACTCGTCCTTAGCCTCGATGCCGTTGGTGGTCTCGAAGTTGACCAGGATGCCGTGGGTGCCGCCGCCATGGACGTATGCAGAGCAGACGCCCTCGTAACGGACGAAACGGCGAACCTTGATGTTCTCCTTGATGACCAGAATGAGGTTCTTCAGAGCCTCATCGACGGTCTCGCCGCTCTCGGTCTTGCATGCCATCAGAGCCTCGACATCAGCGGGGTTCTGCTTCATGATGACCTTGGTGGCCTCCTTGACGAAGGCGACGAACTTGTCGTTCTTGGCGACGAAGTCGGTCTCGGCGTTGACCTCGATCACAGCGCCGACCTTGCACTCGGGGCAGTAATCAGCGTAGACCATGCCCTCAGCAGCCACACGGCCAGCCTTCTTGGCGGCGGTAGCCAGACCACGCTCACGCAGGATCTCGATTGCCTTCTCGAAGTTGCCGTCAGCCTCGGTCAGAGCCTTCTTGCACTCCATCATGCCGCAGTCGGTCTGCTTGCGCAGTTCCATAACGTCCTTTGCAGTAATAGCCATTTTGGTATTCTCCCTTACACAGTATTTGTTGGTTTGTGAGAATTTCGGGAAATCAGGCGTTTGCTGCGTCCTCAGCGGGAGCGGCCTCCTGGTTGCCCTGCTTGCCTTCCAGCACAGCGTTGGACATAGCGCCAGCGATCAGCTTGACAGCGCGGATAGCGTCGTCGTTGCCGGGGATGACGTAGTCGATCTCATCGGGATCGCAGTTGGTATCGACGATAGCAACGATGGGGATGTTCAGCTTGCGAGCCTCAGCAACAGCGATGCGCTCCTTGTGGGGGTCAACGATGAACATGGCCTTGGGCAGGGTCTTCATGTTCTTGACGCCGCCGAGGTACTTGTCCAGCTTCTCCATCTCCAGCTCGAGCTTGGCCACTTCCTTCTTGGGCAGCAGCTCGAAGGTGCCGTTGTCCTTCATGTTCTGCAGCTGAGCCATACGGTCGATGCGCTTGCGGATGGTGCGGAAGTTGGTCAGCATGCCGCCCAGCCAACGAGCGTTGACGTAGTGCATGCCGCAGCGGGTAGCCTCGTCACGGATGGACTCCTGAGCCTGCTTCTTGGTGCCGACGAACAGGATGTCGCCGCCCTCAGCTGCAACTTCCTTCACGTAGTTGTAAGCCTCGTCCAGCTTCTTGACGGTCTTCTGCAGGTCGATGATATAGATACCGTTGCGCTCGGTGAAGATATAGGTGGCCATCTTGGGGTTCCAGCGGCGGGTCTGGTGACCGAAGTGGACGCCCGCCTCGAGAAGCTGCTTCATAGAAACGACTGCCATAGTAAAATTACCTCCAAAATTTGTTTTGCCTCCGCACACCGTGATCCACTGACATATCGGATGCCTGCGGACTGCCCTCCACCCCTGAGCCTGCGTTCACGACCATCGAATACCGTCTAGTCGGCCTTTCCAGCGGTCTTCGTCGTTTCTTCTCGTAATCCGTCAGGATTGCTTCGAAAAATCTCCTTGACCGCCGAAAAAAATTCTCGCCGATTCGGCATCCTCTGGCCGCGAGCACAGGCTCGCCGGGCACAAAAGGGCATAGTGATGCGTGTGTAATGCTAAGTAATAATAGCACAAACCTCCGGCCGTTGCAAGGGGTTTTCGTGCTTTTTCTAAAAAGAATCGTAGTTTTCGTCAATCTGCGCCCTCGGACAGCTCCTCGAGCCCCATCCGGCTCAGGGCATAGCCTTTGCCGAACATGAGGTCGTACTGGAGCAGCCAGTGCTCATCGCTCCACTTCTGCTGCAAAGGGGTCAGCTCGTTCGAGGCGGTGCCGTCCTTCTCCAGAATGGTGCCGCGGGTGTTGGCCCGGTAGGCGGCCCGGAGCTGACGGCCAAGGAACTGGAAGTAGGCGGGCTGACGCAGGCCGAACAGCTCCATCATCACCGGCGAGATGTCGTAGGCGGCGATGGTGCCGAGGTCTACGGCCCGGTCGGAGTAGTTCGACCACATCAGCAGGGTGGTCTGATGGAGGCGGGGGTCGGCGCTGGAGCCGCTGGCATAGCCGCTGCGGGTATAGATGTCGTAATTGGAGTCGATGGGGTTGTAGTGGTCGCCCCAGAACACGAGGATGACCGGCTCGTCCACCTGCGAGAAGTAGTCCGTCAGCCTGCCCAGCATGGCGTCGGCGTCCCGGATGCCGGTGGCAAAGTCTTCCAGCGCACCCACGGTGCTGGCCTTGAGGCCCGCCGGGGCTTCGGTGACTTTCACCCGCTGGTCGTCGGGGTAGTTATCCTTATTATAATTGGTATGGTTCTGCATGGTGACGGCGTGGAGGAAGACGGGGGCGTCGGACTGGGCCTTCATGGTCTCGTACTGGCCGATGATCTGGTCTGCCATGGAGTCGTCGGTGACGAGGCCGGTGGTCCAGTAGTGGCGGCGCACCTTCTGGACGCCGTGCATCTTCTCGAGGCTGATGAAATCGTCGAGGCCGAGGTTGGGGTAGGCCGTGTCGCGGCTCCAGTATCTGGCCCAGAAGCAGTGGACCGCCGCCGTCTGATAGCCCTGCGTCTTGAGGTAGCTGGGCAGGGCGAACATGGGTTTCGTCACGTGCTGCTGGTAGGGCTTGCTGCCGCTGGGCAGATAGGACACCGAGTAGCCCGTCAGGGCCTCGAACTCCACGTCACAGGTGCCGCCGCCGAAGCTGGGGCTGTAGACCCGGCCATAGGCGCTGGTCTGCTGCAAAGCGTGGAGGTTGGCCGAGACGTCGGTGTCGAACTGGAAGCCGTACTGTTCCAGCTCGAGACGTCCCAGTAGGACTCGTCCATTACGTAGAGGATGGTAGGCTGCTTCACCTGTTCGTCTGCCGGGGTCTGGGCGGCGTAGGAGCCGGGGTAGACCGGGCTGGTGGTGTACTTCTCCCCTGCCTCCACGTCGTCGAGGATGGCGTTGATGGCCTCCTCAGAGTAATCTTCGGGCTTGTCGATCTCCAGATTCGTCAGGTTGGTGAGGAAGCTGGTGATGACGCCGTAATAGCGGTAGTAGCGATCCTGCATCCATGCGTCGGGCAGGATGCCCAGCGACTGGGTGACGGCAGGCTGCAAAAACACCCCGAAGATGAGGGCGCAGGTGGCCGCTGTGCTGGCCGCGAAGCCCGCCAGACGCTGCACCCACGGCAGCTTCTGACGCCCCCGGTAGAGGAAGAAGGAGCCGACGGTCAGAGCCAGCACCACGACGCCGGAGACGACCATGCTCTTCTGGACGTGGATGCCCGCCGCGGAGGCCACGCCGGCCGCCTCGGACACCTGCATCAAGTCCCACGGGAGGAAGGGCTCGCCCCGGAGCTGCAGGATGTAAAAGTCCACCGTGGCGGGCAGACAGCCCAGCAGGGCCGACAGGAGGGTGGCCAGCGGGGCGAAGCGGGTGAGCCAGTCCACCGCCATCCAGACGAGGAAGAGCAGCCCCACGCCAGCAGGTAGGCTCCTGCGTGGGGAAAGATGTACTGCACAAAGGTATCTCCGCTCAGGGCGCCGCGGGCGATGTACTCAGTGAGCACCAGAAACAGAAGGGTGGCCACAGGCGGAAACAGCAGCCGCGCCCCGTGCAGCCGGAGGGACGCAGCACTCGGATGGTGTGTCATAAAGAAGTTCCTTTCACTTCTGCGTTTTTCTTATTATTTGAAGCTTATTTGAGGCGGCAGACTCCGCCCCAGTCCTCTATTATAATCATCCCGCCTCCAAAATCCAGCCCTGACGGACAAAAACGGGTGAAAATCTTTCATCCGTTCAGCCACTGATGCAATTTATCCAGCAGTCCCCCGTGGGAGGGCGGCGGGGCGGGGATGTCCGTCCGCACGAGGATGGCGTCCAGACCGATGCGCTCGATGTCGGCCCACGGGATGGTCAGGGTCTCGTCCCGGCCCAGCAGCCCGAAGAGCCGGGGCCGCCCCAGCAGAAGCAGGCTCCCGATGCGGGCCGTGTCGGCGTCCAGCTCCACATCGTCCACCCGGCCAAGGCAGGCCCCGTCCTTCAGCTGGACGACTTCCTTGCTGCACAGCTCCCGAAAGGTCATCTCCCCCGCCCCCTTACAGTCCCATCCTATGCCGGTGCGGGCCGGACGATGCAAAAGGGCTGGAAAATACTGCCCCGGATGTGCTATACTGGGCGCAGTGCGATCCCAACTTTTTAAAGAGGTATCATCGATGTATAAAAATATCGTGTTCGACTTCGGCGGCGTCATGGTGGATTTCGACCCCACAAGTACCTCATCGACCTGTTCGGGAACCGGGGCTGGAAGAGGAGGTCTACGATCTGACCTTCGGCAGCAGAGAATGGCGGCTGCTGGACGCGGGCCGCATCACCCGCCGGGAGGCCAACGAGCGGATGCTCGAGCGGGCCAGAGCCGTGGGCCGGGGCTTCGAGGTGGAGGGCGTGCTGGACGACTGGATGAGCATGCTCCGCCCCCGCCGCCGGATGCAGACGCTGGTGGCGCAGCTCAAGCAGCGCGGCTACTGCGTCTACTACCTGAGCAACATCCCCGAGGACGTGCTGGACCTGCTGATGCACCGGGACTTCGAGGGTCTCTTCGACGGCGGCGTGGCCTCCTGCGAAGTGAAGATCAACAAGCCCGACCCCCGCATCTATCAGGCCCTGCTGGACAAGTACCATCTCCGGGCCGATGAGTGCATCTTCATCGACGACCGGGCCGACAACCTCGTAGCCGCCAGCGCTCTGGGCTTCGGCATCTACGAGATGCACAACGTCGGCACCCTGCTGCGCAGCCTGCCCACCTTCGGCGTCAGCCTCCACTAGAGAAGCCGTTTTCATAAGCATTGCACCCCGCCTATGAAAACAGCTTCTAACAACAAAAGACCCCTGCCCGGCAAGGCCGTCGGGCAGAGGTCTTTTTGTTGCGCAGATTACTTCTTCTCGTAGCTCTGGCAGTAGTGCGGGATGTCCACCTGCTGAGAAGAGCAGGTGCAGCGCCCGTCACCGTGATCTCGGGCAAGTCACACTTGCAGCCCCCACGTTGTGGCGGCACTCGCAGACATCACAGCGGACACCTGTGTTTTCCATTCATTCATCACCTCTTTGTCCCTAGGTTGCCCCAAAGACGCGGGATGATGCAGGATGGGCCGGTGTTATTTTTTACCAGTTGGCCAGATCAGCGCCCAGCTTGCGGCAGGCAGCCTGAACGTCGTCGTCGGGCGTTTCGTTGCAGATGAGGCCCTCGTCGCTGAACAGCTGTGCGCCGTCCTCTTTGGCGCGCTCGCACCAGTCGCGCATCCACTGGCCGTCGCCCCAGCCGTAGGAGCCGAACAGAGCCACCTTCTTGCCGTTCAGAGCCTTCGAGGCCCGCGAACATCGGCTCGAACTCGCTCTCCTCCAGCTGCTCAGCGCCCATGGCCGGGCAGCCGAAGGCCACCACGTCATACTCGCCCAGCTTTGCTGCGTCCATCTCGGCGCAGGGGACGATGGTGGCGGTAGCGCCTGCACCCTCCGCGATGCAGTTTGCCATGGTCTCGGTGTTGCCGGTCGCGCTCCAGAATACGATTGCTACTTTGCTCATAATATTCAGCCTCACTTTTGATTTATTGGGTTAGCTGCTTCTAACATTTTGCTCCATAAAAATGCGTCGGAAGCAGGCTCAGACGCATCTCTTCAGTTAGATTTCTCTAACTGTCCATAGGATACCACAGCGCCGCTGCTTTGTCAAGCGGTCACAGAGGCTAACTTTTCCAGAAGTTTTACCCCGCTCTCACCAGCCGGAACGCCACCGTCAGCACCCCCAGGATGACCGGCTGATGGAGCAGATAGAGCACCAGCGAGTGACGGCCCATCCAGCCCAGCGGCGGGCAGACCGACCGGCGCAGCGGCGCGAGGCGTCCGCGGCCCACAAGGTGGTGGAGGAAGTACCCCGCCCAGAACAGAAACAGCCAGGGCAGCAGCGGGAAATAGTCGGTGGAGAAAAAGCTCTTCGGCATGAAGCCCAGATAGGCCGTGGTGTAGCTGGCGTAGAGGGCCTGCGGCAGGGCCAGACGCCCGCCCGGCAGGTTCCAGAAGCCGTTCATCGTCGGGTAGGTCCCCCAGAACAGCAGGGCGCTGACGGCCACGCCCACGGCGGGCGGGACGCGGCGCAGCAGCGGGTCCAGCGCGGCGGTGAGGAGCATGGACGAGCCCAGCAGAGTCAGCACCCCGAACCACACCACGTCCTCGGGCAGGAAGAGCAGGGTGACGGCTGTGACCAGCGCCCCTGCCCCGAAGACGACGGCTCCCCGCCGGAACGGATGATGCCCCAGCGGCAGGCAGAAGCCCGAAAGCAGGAGGAAGACCCAGCAGATACTCTGCTGCCACACAAAGCCCGGGCGTCCGGTGTACCACTTCTGGGCCACGCCGAAGAGGAACACCACGTCCCACATCCCGTGGTAGAGCATCATGCTGATGAGGTCGAGTCCCCGCAGCTCGTCCAGAAGACGATAGCGGGCGGCAGTTTGCAGTTCCATAGAGTCCTCCTTCCCTCTGATAAGACTGGGGAGATCATCGCACAAAAGACCTCCCTGCAAAGACAGGGAGGCCGCAGTGGTTCAACGCTTACTTCTCATCGCGGGGCAGCAGGCAGTTGAGCAGGATGGCCACGAAGGCAGCAGGCACGATGCCGCTCTCGCCGCAGATGAGCTGGACGAACTGGGGGGTGTTGGCAAGGATCTTGGCGTTTGCACCCATGCCGTAGCCCACGCCCAGCGCCACAGAGACGATGGTCAGGGTGCGGGGAGTCATCTTCTCCTTGGTGATGAGCTGGATGCCCGACACCACGATGGAGGAGAACATCATGACGGCAGCGCCGCCCAGAACGGCCTGCGGCATGATGGAGATGAGTGCGCCCAGCTTGGGGATGAGGCCGCAGAGCATCAGGAAGATGGCGCCGGTGGCCAGTGCGCCCCGGTTGACCACCTTGGTCATGGCCACCAGACCCACGTTCTGGCTGAAGGAAGTGTTGGGCAGGACGCCGAAGCAGGCGGCGACGGTAGAGCCGAGGCCGTCGCAGATGATGCCGCCGCTCAGCTCCTTATCGGTGGCCTGCGGCTCATGCCGCCCTCCATGACGCCGGAGATGTCGCCCACCGTCTCCACGGCGGTGACGATGAACATGATCATGACGGGCAGGATGGCGCGGAGGTCGAAGACGATCTTGACCGGCACCAGCTTCGGGATGGCGAACCAGCTGGCCTCAGCGACCTTATTCCAGTTGAGCACCCATGCCTTGGTAAACTCTACACCATCGGCAGTGACACCGGTGGTAGGCAGGACGAAGCCCATGACGATGGCTGCCAGATAGCCCGCGATGATGCCCACGAGGATGGAGGAAGAGCTGAGGAAACCCTGGTCCAGTGCTTGAAGAAGAGGATGACCACCAGCACGAAGACGGCCAGCAGCAGGTTCTCCACCGAGCCGAAGTCCTTGGCTGCGTTGCCGCCGCCGAAGGAGTTGACGCCCACGGAGATGAGGGACAGGCCGATGGACAGCACGACCGTGCCGGTGACCACCGGCGGGAACAGCTTGCGCAGGGGCTTCAGAAAGACGCCCAGCACGCTCTCGAAGAGGCCGCCCAGAATGGATGCGCCCATCATGGCGCCGTAGGCCGTGACGCCGCCGCCCATGCTGGCAGCCACGCTGTTGAACACGCCCAGAAAGCCCGAGCTGGTACCCATGATGATCGGCACTTTGCCGCCCACAGGGCCGAGGCCGTACAGCTGCACCAGCGTGACGATGCCCGCCACGAACATGGCGTTCTGCAGCAGGCTCACCTGCAGGTCTGCGAACTCACCGCCCGCGAGGCCGCAGGCGCTGGTGATGATGAGCAGCGGGTGAGGTTGCCCACGAACATGGCGAACACGTGCTGCAATCCCAGCGGGACAGCGTGGCGCAGCGGCATTTTCGCCTCAAACTCGTATGCCGAATTTTCCAGTTCAGCGCTTTTTATCATATCCTGGCTCCTTTACTTCACTTCAGGTTTTTGTAACAAGCATAGAAAATTATAGCAGACCGGAACCGGGAACGGTAGGGCTTTTTCGAGTTTTTATTCATATTTTCGTCATAAGTCGTACTTATGGGGTTGCCCTCTCAGTCTCACTTCGTTCGACAAGGCCGGGTTGCGGCATCGCTTCCTGTATCTTTTTGTCGAAGTTTATGGTATACTGAATCTGCGGCTCGTCCCGCCCAATCTACCAAGGATGGGAGAAGGTGTCGCCTTATGGCGTATATTTTACATTTGTACTGTCCGTCGCAGCGAATGTAGCGTCCTACTACATCTGCAAGTGGCTTGACGGATGGCTGAAGGGCCGTAAGCACTAAAAAGGACCCCCTTTCGGAGATAGCAGCTCCGGGAGGGGGTCTTTCCTTTGGGTGTGCCGATGGCGTATTTGCTTTTACATTTGCTACTTTTATTATATGCCATTCCCCGCAAAAGTCAAGCGCTGTGCAGAAAGTTTACAACTTCGCTCACACCCCCGGCACCAGCAGTCTCCGCGCCTCGTCGAGGCGGGCGGTGCCGTCGGGGAGGTCGTTGGCGGCCAGCATCTGGCCGGGCGAGACGTGGTAGCGCCGGGCGATGGCGAACAGCTCCTCCCCGGCTGGGCGTAGCAGATGCGGAGCGACACCTCCGGGTCGGCGGGGGCGAGGGGTCGCCCAGCTCCACCGCCCCCACGAGAGAGGCCGTCTGCCGCGCCAGCACCGCGCCCTCGGCCCGGACGGTGAGGGACACATCCAGCGCGCCGCCTGCGCTGGCGCATTGCAGGTCCTGAACGCTCAGCCAGCACTCGGGGTAGGCGTCGGCATCCTCGGGCAGGTCGGCGGGGAGAGGCAGGGCGTAGTCCAGCGCCTTTCGTAGCACTCCATCTCCCCGAGGGTGTTTTCCGCAAAGGCCGACACCACGGCCCGGGCCGCGAGGAACGCTCTCCCCTCCTGCCGCGTCAGGCTCACCGGCCCGAAGGACGCGAAGCAGGCTAAAATATGCGCTCCTGCGTCGGGCAGAGGGCCGGAGCCCCGCAGCACCGTCGTCTCGTCCAGCGCGCAGTGCAGCGACTCGGTGGCGAGAGTCTGGGGCGTGAGGGTCGTCTCGAAGCGGGTGGAGAAGGCATCAGCCACGCATTGGAGCTGGTAGGGACGCCAGCCGCTCAGCCGCAGCATCGCCGTGGCCGTGAGGGTGGTGGAGGCAGAGCCGTCCTCGGTGGTCTCCCCTTCCGCCGCCGCAAAGCCCACCGGCTCCAGCACGCAGAGGCAGCGGCAGTCCTCGCTGAGGCCGTCGGCATCCAGGATCTGGTTGAAGGGCAGGTCGGCGGTCTGGCTGCGGAGGGCGGCGTCCCCTTCGGCCCGCCATGCGCAGAGGACGTGCAAGACCCCCTTCGCCACGGCCTTGCCCTGCATCCGCTTCAGCTCCCGCACCTCGGCGGTGCCGGTGATGTCGAGGATGGCGGCGGGGGGCTTCGGGAAGGTCAGCGCCCCCTCGATGGTCACGAGCTTTTCGAGGGTGGCGGCCCGCCGCACCCCTGCCAGCGTGACCGGCTTCTGCTCGATGCCGCCCTCGCTGAGGGCCGTGATGACCTCGGTGGACAGCTGGGCGTGGACGCTCACCACCAGCCCGTAGGCCCCCCGCACCTCGATGCGGCGGGGGTTGACGGCCCGGCAGTTGAGGTATTCGGTCTGGCCCTCGACGCAGGCTGTCCACGCCGTGGCCGCGAAAGAGGGCAGCTCGAGGGCCTTGGTGAAGGGCAGCTTCTGCTCGGTCTGGCACAGCCCCGCCCCCTCTTCGCCCTGATAATACACGGTACAGCGCAAATATCCTTCCAGCGTCAGCCGCCCGGGGGCCAGCTGCTTTTGCAGCACCACCGGCTTTGCGAAGCACTTGACGATGCGCTGCACCGGCGGCAGATAGTCCGAGATCAGTAGTTCGGTCTCGAGGGGCAGCTCCGCCTTGGCGGTGCAGTCCGCACCCGCCGCAGGCAGAACGTCCCGGAACACTTTCAGCTCCATGGTGATGCTCCTTTCCTGTCCTTGCTCTGATGAGAGTGTATGCGGGGCAAAGCCGGGCTATGCCCTGCGCCAGCCCACAGGCGCAAAAAGGCCCCCTCAGAGGGGCCTCTGAGGGGGGCGGAAGGGTTATTTCAAGAAAAGGGTGTGTAAGGCAGGGCTTGCATCATCTGTGTTACCAACGAATCATAACCATTGCGGCGTAGGTTTTGCCGTTTTTCTGGAATACACTGGCATATAGATCAAACGAGTCTGTGCTTTGTATCCAGCTTTTCAACCTGCCGTAAGTCTCCCAACTCGGGGCATGAGTCGGAGTATCTGAGTTAACTCCGCCCAGAGTAAGCCAATCATAATAAAGCCATCTGTTCTCAGAAAAATCAAAGTCTGTCTGACTGGGCTGCATCTCCCATACATCCACCGCTGTACGCTTATGCGAGTGAGTCATCGTCAGCTTGTACTTTGCGATTTTGTTAAGGGCCTCTTTGGCAGTATTGTTCAGCTCGCCGCTGTTGTTGTACCAGCTCTCCGGGTCAAAGCTCTTTGCCACTTCCTGAAGCATCGGCTCTGCCTCGTCCTTTTGCCTGGTGGCGTTGGAAAGTCCAAACCACTGGATGATGCCATTTTCGAGCGTCTCCGACTCCACAAGGCCCGTGCCGTTCCCGCGGGAAGCGCTGCCGCTGCCGCCCCCAAAGAACCAGTCGTAGAGGTCCTCCAGCGGTGCGCAGGCGGTGAGGGTCACTGCGGTCATCACGCCCGCAAGGGCGAGGGCAAGGAATTTTTTCCGTTTCATGGTCGTATCCTCCTTTTTCCTGGGTGTTTTGATACTTCCATTATAACCCAGCCTCGTCGCAGTTGCAATGGCCATTCGCGCAGGTTTTGGGGCGATTCACGCAGGTTTCGGGAAATATGGCTGCTCTGAGAGGGGCGGGGTATCTGGCAAAGTGGGAAAATAGTGACATATCATCGTGCAAAAACGCACTTTGCCAAGGTGGCAATCTGCCAATCAGCTGGCACTCTGACCCCACTTTGCCAAAAGGGGCAGAATGCCAAGTTGGCAAACTGGCAAAATATAACGTAGATATATTATTAAATAGCCACTTTGCCATCTAATCCACCACAGTGTGGAAGATAGCTGAACCAACTATGTCCGCCATCTTTTTGAATTATCTGTCGTTTCACTACCTCACCCGATTTCACAAGCTCACCGTATGCTCGAGTATATGTCCTATCGCTGCACCCCATCTCCTTCATCACCTCCGCCCGGAGCTGGGTGCTGGGCATACTCCCCAGCTTGCTCTCGGCCAGCACGTTGAGAATAGCCTGCGCGGTATCCTCTTTCGTCTGGGCGGTGCGGACGCGGCGCTCCTCCACGAAGTCGGCGTCCTTCTTGTCGGTGCGGCTGTCAAAGACGGCCACCGCCGTCGTGACGCCCTCCACCTGCGCCTGCTCGATGTGGAGCAGGGCCGTCCGGGCCGGGGCGGAGTAGCTGCTCTTCTCGTGGCTGAGGTAGAGCTTTTCGCTGTTCTTGTCGCGGCCCATCATGAGGACGCTGCGGGCGATGTCCCAGATGTCGGAGCTGTCGGCCAGACGGGCGCGGCCCGAGACGTTGGCGCGCTTGTTGGTGTGCATCGAGATGAGGGCCGCGCAGCCGTGCTTGGCGCAGAGGGCTTTGAGGGGCAGCAGGGCGCTGCGCATCTGGTTGCGGCTGGCCATCTCCACCCCCGCGGGCAGAAAGCTCTGCAGCGGGTCGATGATGACGAGGGCGGGCGCGGCCTTCCCCACGTACTTTGCAAAGCCCGTGTCCGGGATGCAGAGCGGGCTGCCGGTGCGGGCAAAGTAGGCGTCGCTGGTGACCACCATCACCCGGCTCATGTCGGCCCCTGCCGCCGTCAGGCGGGCTTTGAGCATCTTGCCGGGGTCGTCCTCGCCGGAAAAAAGGAGGACGCTGCCGGTCTTCTCCGGCGGCTGGGGGAAGAAGCCGGAGGTCCGGCCCGCCGTGACATACGCAATGAGCTGGGCCTGCCAGATGCCCTTGCCGGTGCCGCCGTCGGCACCCAGAAGCGACACCTCTCCCATGGGCAGCAGCCCATCCACCAGCCAGCTCACGTTCTGGATGGGGACGTTCTCGAGGCAGTCGGGGGTGAAGTTGAAGGGCGCGGCGCGGCGGCGGTCCCGGAAGCGCGCCCGGGCCGCGTCGGCCTTTTCCCGGTAGGCGGCGTAGTCCTCGGCGATGCGGCTCTGGAACTCCTCCCGGCCCACCGCTTCCAGCTCGCTCTTGCCGTCGGCCAGCCAGCGCTCCATCCGGAAGGTCAGGCCCTGCCAGAAGCCCAGCTCCTTCGCCCTCGCCTCCACCAGCTCGGAGCGGCTGAGGACGTCCTCGGGGCGGTTCTGCCCGGCGAACCAGTAGGTCAGCCGGGAGAACAGCTCCTCTTCGGTGCGCACCGTGCCGAGGTAGGCCACGAAGTCGTCGTAGCTGCCCGGGGTGCGGTCGGTCATGTTTTTCTGCATAAAAGCTCCTTTCATGGGTTGTTTTGTTGCTTTCATTATAACCACGAAAGGTTGTTCAGTCAACGCAAGCTTTCTGCGTATTTCTGCGCAGAAAGAGAAAACCCCTCGGGCGGCTGCTCCGAAGGGGTAAAATTTAACCATGGCAGATGGAAAGCAGGAAGCGATACGTAGAGCCGTCCGCGCGGGTTTGGGGCTGAGGCTGAAAAGGCTCTCCCTTTGGGAGAGGCTTTGGCATTCCGCATCGTTTCCTGTATCTTTTGGCGAATTATATGATATAATAGTCCTGCGGCTCGTCCCGCCCAATCTACCAAGGATGGGAGAAGGGGGGTGTCGCCTTATGGCGTATATTTTTTCTTTTGTTCTTGTCCGTCGCAGCGAATGTAGCGTCCTACTACATCTGCAAGTGGCTTGACGGATGGCTGAAGGGCCGTAAGCACTAAAAAGGACCCCCTTTCGGAGATTGCAGCTCCGGGAGGGGGTCTTTCCTTTGGGTGCGCCGATGGCGTATTTGCTTTTTCTTTTGCTACTTTTATTATATGCGATTCTCTGCAAAAGTCAAGCGTTGCACAGAAAGTTTACAAGCCTGCTGCTTTCATTTTGCAAGTTCCTCATACACGTGCTTGTTACGGTCCATCAGCTTCAGCGAAGAGGCCAGCACATCGTCATCTGCTGCGGCCTGCATGGCATCCGCCTGGTTGAAATCACACTTCACTCTTCTCTCTCCTTTTTTATGCCGAACAGCCTCCGGAGCAAGCCTCTCAGGCACTTGGGGCTTTTGAGAACGACCACCTGCATAGAGCCGACCACCTTTCGTCGCTTGATACGCCATTATAGGCGTCCCGCGCCCGGAATGTTCCGGTTCAGCTCAGGATCGGCCCGTCCGGCACCGTCTCCACCACCACCAGCGCGCCCTTTTGAGTGGAGATGGTGATGCAGTCGGAGCCATCGGCATACTCGTTGCTGACGCCGAGGGGGTAGCCTGCGGTGAGGACGGCGTCGGTCAGCTCGTAGAAGGAGCCCCGCTCCGAGACCCCCTCTGCCCTGCCCTCCATCGGGAAGACCGAGAGGTAGAAATACCCGTCCTTCGGGTAGCGGCGGGTCTCGCCGGGCATCACGAAGGTGATGCGGCTGCGCTCGTCCAGAAGCGTGGCGCGGACGCCCCGCTGTTCGAGGCCGAGGCCGGTGCAGAGGTTGGCCAGCGTATGCTCGAGGCGTCTGCCGCCCAGTACACCCAGCAGCAGCGCCTCTTCGAAGCCCTTCTCGGAGGCCAGCTTTGCCGCGTACTCGGTGTCGGTGTCGTCCTTGACGTGGGGCAGGATGATGGTGTCGTCGCCCTCCTGCGCCGGGCAGGGCGCGGTGTCGAAGTCGCCCACGATGATGTCGGGGCGGCAGTGGAGCGGCGCACAGTTGCGGTAGCCCGCGTCGCAGGCAATGATGGTGTCGCCGGGCCGCAGGGCCGACGCCAGCGAGGCGCTGACCGGGCAGGCGGAAATGATAACACAGCGGGACATGGGATTCCTTCTTTCTGGGAAGTATGATAACACAGCGTCTTTTTCTGTATCTTTTTGTCGATGTTTATGATATACTGGTTCTGCGGTTCATCCCGCCCATCTTACTTGGGAAGGGAGGTGAAACCAATGATCCATATTCTCACAATCCTGGAGTCTGCCGTGGCAAATATAATTTCACATTATATCTGCAAGTGGCTTGACAGACTCGACAAGGACCGTAAGCCCGACTAAATGGAAAGCCCCCTGGGAGCGGCAACTCCTTGGGGGCTTTTCTTTTTTAGTGAAACCAATGGAATCTTCTCACAATCCCATCTTTAGTATATGCGATTCCCCGCAAAAGTCAAGCGCTGTGCAGAAAGTTTACAGGGTTGCCCTCTCCGTCAGCGGCTGAGAGGGTACTGCCACTCCTTCACATCCTTGACCTCATCGTACATGGCGCAGTAGCTATCGTAGCGGGTCTGGGAGAGCTTGCCTTCCGCGAGGGCGGCGCGGACGGCGCAGCCCTTCTCGGAGCGGTGGGAGCAGCCGGTGAACTGGCACGCGCCGAGGTAAGGCCCGAACTCCGGGAAGGCGTGTTCCAGACCCTCTTTCGGGATGAAGCCCGCCCGGCTGGCCTCGAGGCTGGCGAAGCCCGGGGTGTCGGCGATGCGGCCCCCGAAGGCTTCAAAGATGGTCACCTCGCGGGTGGTGTGACGGCCACGGCCCAGCTTCTGGCTGATGGCGGCGGTCTGACGCTCCACGTCGGGCAGGAGCGCGTTCAGCAGGGTGGATTTGCCCACGCCGGAGTTGCCGCAGAAGGCGCAGAGACGGCCATTGATCCAGTGCCTGATGTCGTCCAGACCCTCGCCGGTGGCGTAGTCGATGCGGATGAAGGGCAGGGTCGATTTTTCGTAGGCGCTGCGCAGAAACTCCGCCTCGGCGAGGTCGCTTTTGGTGCAGACGATGACGGGCTGGACGCCCTTGTCCACCGCGATGGCCGAGAGCTTATCCAGCACGAGGGTGCTGGGGGTGGGCTGTGTGGTGTTTGCCACGAGGAACAGCACGTCGAGGTTCGCCATGGGCGGGCGGACGAAGACGTTCCGCCGGGGCGCGATGCCCGCGATGACCGCCGCGCCGTTCTCGGTCTCCAGCGTCACCACGTCGCCCGCCACGGGGGTGATCTTCTGCTTGCGGAAGATGCCCCGGGGCTTGCACTCCACGATGCCTTCCGACGTCTTAACGTAATAAAATCCGCCGATGCCTTTTGTGATATAACCTGTCATACCTTCTCCTTTAGCCCAGCCAGGACGTCCACCAGTCGCTGAGACCGCCGCCGGTGGAAGAAGACGAGCTGGCGCCGGTGCTCTCGCTGGAAGAGCTGCTGCCCCCGAAGAGGCCGCCCAACCAGCCGCCGGAGCCGTCGCTGCTGGCGGTGCTCTCGCTGGGTGCTTCGGGTTCCGGTGCAGGCTCAGGGCCTGCGCTGACCACGACGCTGACGCGGGTGTTCAGCTTGGCCGATGCGCCCTCGCCGGGATTCTGGCTGATGATGCTGCCCACGGGCTGGTCGCTGTACTGCTCCGTCTGGCTGCCCAGACCCAGTTTCCGCTGCACCAGCAGGGTACGGGCGTCGTTCACGTTCATGCCGATGAGGCTGGGGACTTTGGTGGTGGTGGCCACCTGCGGGCGGCTGACGTAGATCACCACCGTGGTGCCTGCGGCCACCTGACTGCCTGCGGCGGGGTCGGTGCGGATGATGGAGCCTGCGGCCACCGACTCATCCACGGCCTGAGTGACCAGCACCGACACGCCCAGGTCCTTCAGCTGCTGTTCGCCGTCGGCCTGCACGTAGTTGGTCAGGTCGGGGACGGTGACGTAGTGGATGCCGAGGCTGACGGTGAGGGTCACGCTCTGGCCCTCGCGGACAGTACGGCCCGCCACCGGCGACTGCTTGTAGACATAACCTGCGGCGTAGTCGTTGTTGTACTCCTCTTCCCAGTTGACGACCACCTGACCGGAGGCCACCTGCTCAGAGGCGTTCACCTCGTCCTGCGTCATGCCGCTGAAATCGCTCAGCACGATGTCGTCGCTTTTGGTCATGATGTTGCTGGAATCGTTCAGGATGGTCCAGCACAGGGCCGCACAGGCCAGCGCAAAGGCCGTCGTGATGCCCAGCAGCACCGGCATAAAGGCGCTGCGCTTCTTCTTTTTCGCCTTGGCTTTGGGGCGGGCGGGATTCGCCGCCGGTTTCTCCGGGGGTCTGCGGATGCTGCGTTTCTGCGGCATGGGGTCATTCACCACCTTTTCAGGTTCTTCCTTTACATATTGATACTGGAACGTGACGGAGGGGTCCTGCACGTAGGCGTCCAGCGCTTCCAGCATCTCTACGGCGCTGGAATACCGGTTGACCGGCAGCTTCGCCATGGCGCGTTCCGTAATTTGCACGAGGCCCAGCGGCACGTCCGGGGCAAGCTCGGCCAGCGGCTTCGGGGTGTCCCGTATCTGCTTGCGGGCCACCTCCACCATGTCGTCGGCGTCGAAGGGCAGCCTGCCCGAGAGCATCTCGTACATCATGACGCCCACGGAGTAGATGTCGCTCTTGGGGTCGGTCTCCTCCCCCTTCGCCTGTTCGGGGCTGATGTAGTGGACGCTGCCCATGGCCTTTTTGCCGTTCTGGATCTGGTTCTCGGCCCGGGAGATGCGGGCGATGCCAAAGTCCATCATCCGCAGCTGGCCGTTGTCCAGCAGCATGATGTTCTGGGGCTTGATGTCCCGGTGGACGACGCCGTTGCGGTGGGCATGGTCGAGGGCGCGGAGGATCTGGGCGATGAAGTGGACGGTCTCCCGGCTGGTGATCTTGCCGCCCCGCTCGTTGAGGTACTCCCGGAGGTCATGCCCTCCACGCACTCCATCACGATATACTGTAAGTTTTCGCTGACAGAGACGTCGTAGACCTTTACGATGTTGGGGTGGTTGAGCAGGGAGATGGCCTTGGACTCGTTCTTGAACCGGCGGACGAGGTCGGCGTCATGCATCAGCTCCTGACGCAGCACCTTGACGGCCACCACCGTGCCTTCCGGCACAGGCCCGCCGGGGGCAGAGACCACGGCCTTGTAGACGTTGGCCATGCCGCCTGCGCCGATGAGCTCCTGAATGGTGTAGAGCCCGTCCAGCGTCTTGCCGATGAGATTATCCATGCTTCACCTCCAGCGGCTCCACGCCCAGCAGCAGCGCGGTGATGTTGTCGGGGCCGCCGCCCGCGTTGGCGGCGTCCACCAGCCGGTCAGGGATGTCGTAGAACCCGCCCTTCGTGAAGATCTCTTCGATCTTTTCCTTGGGCAGGACGTTGGTGAGGCCGTCGGTGCAGAGCAGGATCATATCGCCCTTCTGCACCGGCACGCTGGTGAACTCGGGGTCGAGGCGGTAGTCCACGCCCAGCGCCCGGGTGATGATGTTCTTCTGGGGGTGATGCTCGGCTTCCTCGGCGGTGATGGTGCCGCAGTCCACCAGCTCCTGCACATAGGAGTGGTCGTGGGTGAGCTGGGTGAGCTTACCGTCCCGGACGAGATAGGCCCGGGAGTCGCCTGCGTGGCAGATAAAGGCGTTGCCGCCCCGCACGAGGGCGCAGACCGCCGTGGTGCCCATGCCCGCCAGCTCCTCCTCCCGGGAGGCTTTCTGGAAGACGAAGCGGTTGGCGTTGATGAGCGCCCGCGTCAAAAACTTTTCCTCGTCGCCGGGCAGGCACTGGGCGTACTGCTCGTGGAAGCTGTGCTCGATGACGTCGCAGGCGCTCACGGAAGCCTCATGGCCTCCCCGTGCACCGCCCATGCCGTCGCACACGAGGCCCCAGGCCGCGTCGCTGTTCAGCTCGCCTGCCCGGTAGTCATCCTGATTCTCGGGGCGGACGCTGCCGACGTCTGTTTTTCCTGCAAGTTTCATAGGATTCTCCTTCTCAAACTTTGCCGTTCATCTCGTCGCGGCGGAGCTGGCCGCAGGCGGCGCTGATCTCGCTGCCCAGACGGCGGCGGACGGTGGCGTTGACGCCGAGGCTTTCCAGCTTCTGCTGGAAGCGCCGGACGTTGGCGGCGTCGGTAGCCGAATAAGGGCTGCCGTCCACCGGGTTGATGGGGATGAGGTTGACGTGAGCGCCCATCCCCCGGATGAGGTCGGCCAGCTGCCTGGCGCAGGCGTCGGAGTCGTTGACCCCCCGCACCATGGAGTACTCGAAACTCACTCTCCGGCCCGTCGTCTCCTGATACCGGCGCACGGCCTGCATCAGCACCTCCACGGGGTAGGCGTCGTTCACGGGCATCATGCCGCTGCGGATGTCGTTGTTGGGGGCGTGGAGGGAGACGGAGAGGGTGAGCTGGAGCTTCTTCTCGGCCAGCTGGTCGATCTTCGGCACGAGGCCGCAGGTGGAGAGGCTGATGTTCCGCATCCCGATGTTCACGCCCTCGGGGGACGAGATGTTCTCGAGAAAGCGCATGACTTCGTCGAAATTATCCAGCGGCTCCCCGATGCCCATCAGCACGATGTGGGAGATGCGCTCCCCGATGTCCTTCTGGGCGGTATAAATTTCGGAGCAGATCTCTCCCGCCTCCAGGTCGCGCACACGGCCCGCCTGGGTGGATGCACAGAAGCGGCAGCCCATCCGGCAGCCCACCTGGGTGGATACGCAGACCGTATTGCCATAGTGGTAGCGCATGACCACCGTTTCGATGCAGTTGCCGTCGGCCATCCGCAGCAGGTACTTCACGGTGCCGTCCTTGGCCTCCTGCCGCCGCTCGATGATGGGCGCGGCGATGTAAAATGCCTCCTCGAGCTTCGCCAGCAGGGCTTTGGGCTGGTCGGTCATGGCCGAAAAGTCGGTCACGAGCTTCTGGTGCAGCCAGTGGAAGATCTGCTTTGCCCGGAAGCCGGGCTGGCCCATCGCTTTCAGCTCCGCTGTCAGCTGTTCCAGCGTCAGGGAGGATATACAGCGTTTAGTCTCCATGAAAATCTCCTTTTGTCAGGAATCACGTTTCTGCATCGCGCAGAGGAAAAAGCCGTCCATGCCGGTGCGGGTGGGGACGGAAAGCGCACCCCAGTCCCCCACCGTCATCCCGGCCGGGAAGCGGACGTCCGGCGTCACCACCCGGAACTCCGGGTGTCGGCTCACGAAGGCCCGCACCTGCTCTTCGTTCTCGGCAGGGTCGATGGTGCAGGTGGAGTAGACCAGACGCCCGCCCTCTTTCAGGTGGGCGGCGGCTGTATCCAGAATGGCCGACTGGGTGGCCAATAATTCATCGTGACGCGCTTTTTCGAGGGTCTTGTAGCGGATGTCCGGCTTCTGGCGAGGATGCCGAGGCCGCTGCAGGGGGCGTCTACCAAAATGGCGTCCGCCATGGGCAGGTCGGCATCCGGTCTGGTGCCGTCGGAGACGCGGGGCTCCACGTGGGCAAACCCCATCCGCTCCACGGCCTTGCGGATCAGCTGGACGCGGTTCTCGCTGACGTCGCAGCTCACCAGCCGCCCTTCGTCCTGCATCTCCTCGATGAGGAGCAGGCTCTTGCCGCCGGGGGCGGCGCAGAGGTCGAGGACGGTATCGCCGGGCTTTGCCTCCACGCAGAGGGCGGCAAGCTGGCTGGCCTGCCCCTCCACGTGGAAATATCCGTCCCGGAAAAGCCCGCTCTCCGCCGGACTCCCCTCGAAGCGGGCTAAGACGCTGCCCGGCAGGAGGCCCGGGGCGGCGGTCTTCGCGCCCGAGGCCAGCAGCTTTTCGCAGAGGGCTTCCGGCGTCCCTTTCAGGGGGTTGGCCCGGAGGCTGGTCAGGCCGCCGTCGGCGGTGTGGGTCAGGATGTCCAGCGCCTCGTCGGGGTAGTGTTGGTGGAGGAACGCTGCCACGTCCCGGCCCGCCGAGCCCAGCACCATCAGCCGCTCCACCTCGTCGGCAAAGACGGCAGAGCCGAGGTCATAGCCGATGGCCCGGCGCAGCACGGCGTTCACGAGGCCGGAGGCGCTGGCTTTCCGGAAGGCGCGGGTCAGCTTGACGGCCTCATTGACCGCCGCCGAAGCAGGCACCTGCATATAGCGGGCCTGCGCCAGCGCGGCGCGGAGGATCTCCCGCACCTGCGGGTCGAGCTTGGCAAGCCCTTTGGGCAAAAACTGGCTCAGGATATAGTCCAGCGTTCCCTGATGTTCCAGCACGGTGTAAAATATCGCGCTGGCAAATGCTTTATCGCGGCCTTCCAGCTTCTGGCGGCGCAGCTCTGCGTCGAGGATGAGGTTCGAAAAACCGTCCTGCTCCTGCCGCACCAGCGCCGCCACCGCCGCCGCGCGGGGGTTCGGGCCGCTCACAGGCTGTCCCCCGCCTTGAGGCGGAGACCGGCGGCGAAGGAGGTGCCGTCCATGGGCTTCTTGCCCTCCGGCACGACGTGCAAAAGCTGAATCGCGCCCTCACCGCAGGCCACGGTCAGGGGCTTGGTGGCGAGGACAGTGCCAGCGGCTTCGCCGTGGCTTTCCGCGACGCGGCACTCCATCACTTTGACCTTCTTGCCGCCCGCCGTCACGAACCATGCCCCGGGCCACGGGTTCATGCCCCGCACCCAGTTGTGGATGTGGTCGGCGCTGTCGGTCAGCTTGAACTCCGCCATCTCCTTGCTCAGCATGGGGCGGTGGAGGCGTTCTCGTGGGCCTGAGGCTCTGCCTTGAGCGTACCGGCTGCGATGGCAGGCAGGGTCTCACAGAGCACCCGTGCGCCCACGGCAGTGACCCGGTCGAAGAGCTGGCCGCTGGTCTCCTCGGGGTCGATGGCGATCTTCTCGCAGGCCAGCACGTCGCCGGTGTCGAGGCCCTCGTCCATCTGCATGATGGAGACGCCCGTCTCGGCGTCGCCGTTCAGCACCGCCCACTGCACGGGGGCGCTGCCCCGGTATTTCGGCAGCAGGGAGACGTGGAGGTTGATGCAGCCGTATTTCGGCGCTTCCAGCACCGATCTGGGCAGGATGCAGCCGTAGGCCACCACGACGATGAGCTCAGGAGCCAGCGCGCGGATGTTCTCGTCCTCGCCGCCGTCCCGCAGGGTGCGGGGCTGAAAGACGGGGGTGCCGTGGGCCAGCGCCACTTCCTTCACCGGGGTGCGGTGAGCACCTGCTTGCGGCCCACGGGCTTATCGCGCCGGGTGTAGACCGCGCAGATGTCGTGGCCCGCCTCATACAGGGCTTTCAGGCAGTCCGCCGCAATATCCGGCGTCCCCATGAACAGAATGCGCATCAGTCGTTCTCCTTCTTCTTGGCGGCAGCGGCGCGGCCCTCCTCGGTGTCCTCATAGAAGAACTCGCTGGACTCCATGATGGTGATGCCGTCCAGGTGGTCGTTCTCGTGCTGGATGCAGCGGGCCAGCAGGCCCTCGGCTTCCAGCTCGAACCACTCGCCGTGGCGGTCCTGTGCGCGGACCTTGACGGCTGCGGGGCGGGTCACGGCGCCGTTGTGGCCCGGGAAGGACAGGCAGCCCTCGTAGGCGGTCTCCTCGTCCTCAGACACGGCGAGGATCTCCGGGTTGACGAAGTCGATGAACTTGTACTCGTAGTTTTCGGGAATCTCCTCCGGGGCGTCGGTGGTGTCCCACACCACGAAGAGGCGGCGCAGCATCCCCACCTGCGGGCCTGCGAGACCCACGCCGTCGGCGGCGATCATCGTCTCGCGCATATCGTCCAGCAGGGTAGCCAGACGGTCATCAAAGTTGGTCACGGGGCGGCAGACCTTGTTCAGGATGGGGTCGCCCTCTTTTACAATGTTGCGGATAGCCATGAAGTATACCTCCAAATAATCTTATCAAATATCACCGTCAGAATGCATATCCACCACCACGGTGGCCTTGCTGGGCAGCTTTTCCTGCTCGTAGAGGCCGAGGGTCTGGCGGACAAGGTCGCGGAACCGTTTGTCGGCGCGGCACTTGATGGTGAGCTTGTAGCGGTAATTCTCGTTGATCTTTCGATGTTGCCGGGGTGGGGCCAAGCACCCGGAGGGTAAATCCGGCTGCTGCGCGGCCTGACGGCCCAAGAGGGCCGAGAACCGGGCGGCGGCCCGGGCCACCTCGATCTCCTTCGGGCCGGAGAAGCCCACGACGCAGAGCCCGCAGAAGGGTGGGTAGAGGCCCAGCTTGCGATAGGCGATTTCCTGCTCGAAGAAGGCGTCGTAGTCCTGCGCGGCAGCGAGGTTGAGGACGGGTTGTCGGGGTCGGTGGTCTGGATGATGGCGAAGCCCGGGTCTTTCGCCCGGCCGGAGCGTCCCACCACCTGGGTGATGAGGCTGAACACCATCTCGTAGGCCCTAAAACCCTGCGCGAAGAGCAGCGAGTCGATGCCGAGGACGCCCACGAGGGTCACGTCCTCGAAATCGAGGCCCTTGGCCACCATCTGGGTCCCCACCATGATGTCGTACTCATGCCGGGCGAACTTCGCCAGCAGCTTTTCGTGGGCGTCTTTGGCGGCGGTGGTCCTGGTCCATCCGCAGCACTCTTTGCCTCGGAAGCTGGGCCAGCTCCTCCTCGGCCTTCTGGGCCGAAGCCCCGGTAGAGCAGAAGCCACCGCAGGCGGCGGGCGGGTCCCTGGGGCCTGTGCTGCGTGGTGGCAGAGCAGCTTATGGCCCGCCTTGTGGTAGACCATGGGGACGCTGCACTTGGGGCATTTCAGCACCTCGCGGCAGTCGTCGCACTGAGCCATGGTCTGGTAGCCGCGGCGGTTGAGCAGCAGGATGGTCTGCTTGCCCGCGTCGAGGTTGCGCCGGATGGCGTCCTCCATCGCAAGGCTGATCTCCCTCGGGTTGCCCGAGGCCAGCTCTGCCCGCATATCGACGATCTGGACGCTGGGCAGCGGGTTGCCGCCGTAGCGCTGGGTGAGCCGGACGAGCTGGGTGCGGCCATTCTGGGCGGCGTAAAAGCTCTCGGTGCTGGGGGTAGCGCTGGCCAGAAGGAGCAGGGAGCCGTTCTCCGCCGCCCGCTGCCGGGCCACCTCGTGGGCGGCGTACCGGGGCGCGGACTCGGAGCGGTAGGTGTGCTCCTGCTCCTCGTCGATGATGACGAGGCCGATGTTTTCCAGCGGGGCGAAGACGGCGCTCCGCGTCCCCACCACGATGTCGGCGCCGCCGTCCTGTATCATCTGCCATTGGAGCAGACGCTCGGTGTGGTTGAGGGCCGAGTGCTGGACGGCCACCCGCCGCCCGAACCGGCTCTTGAGGCGGAGGATCATCTGAGGCGTCAGGCTTATTTCCGGCACCAGCACGAGGGCGCGGCGGCCCAGCGCCAGACACCGCTCGATGAGCTTTAAGAACACCAGCGTCTTGCCGCTGCCGGTGACGCCGTAGAGCAGCGCCGAGTGGGGGGCGGTGTCTTCGAGGCCGGGCAGCAGGGCGTCATAGGCCGCCTGCTGCTCTGCCGTCAGGGTGATGGGCTCGTTTTTCAGCGGGATAGACGAATACAGGTCGATGGATTTGTTCACCTTGCTGCATTCGACGACGCCCTTGGCGCAGAGGTTGTCCAGCACGGCTTTGGTGATGCCGTGGGCCTCCATCTCGTTCTGGGTGCGCTCTCCCCCGCTCAGCAGGGCCACTGCCGCCAGCTGCTTGGCCGTGGGCCTGGGCTTCTGCTGAAGTGTTCCCACCAGCTTATAGCTGTTCTCGGTGTGGCGGGTGAGCTGCTTTTGGAGCACCGGCGTCACGCCGTCCGCCGCGAGGGCGGGCTTATACTGCGCCCCATAGGGGATGACCGCCTTGACGGCCTCGTAGTAGGTGCAGAAGGTGCGCTCCTTGAGGAAATGCACCAGCCGCAGCAGCTCCGGCGTCAGGCAGGCCGAGGCGGGAGCTACGTCGAAGAGGTACTTGAGCTTTGCGTGTTCCGGCTCTTCGTCGCAGGCCAGCACCACGCCCATCCGGGCCTTGCTCCCCCGCCCGAAGGGCACCAGCACCATGCTGCCGAGGCGGACGGCCTCCTGCTGGTCGGGCATGACGGCGTAGGTATAGAGTTTGTCGAAGTGGAAGGTCGCGTTGCTCACGGCAACGCCTACCGTTTTTGGCATTCGCGGCTCCTTGTTATCTGTCGAGGCCGGCCCGCTGGCGGATGATGCCGTAGAGCTTCTCAGCGCAGGCGTCCACCTCGTCGTTCACGAGGGTGAGGGTGAACTTCTCCTGCTCGGCCAGCTCCTTCTTTGCGGTATCGAGGCGCTCGAGGATGCTGGCTTCCGTCTCGGTGCCGCGGCCCCGGAGGCGGCGTTCCAGCTCCTCCACGGAGGGCGGCAGCAGGAAGATGGTGGTAGCCCCGGGAACATCCGGCGGATATTGGCCGCGCCGTGGACGTCGATGACCAGCACCACCAGCTTGCCCGCCTCGAGGCGCTTATCCACCTCTTCGCGGAGGGTGCCGTAGTAGTTGCCGTTGTAGAAGTTGTGCTCCACCACCTGGTCGGTGTCGATGAGGTGCTGGAACTGCTCCCGGGTGCGGTAGTAGTAGTCCACGCCCTCCTGCTCGCCGGGGCGGGGTGCGCGGGTGGTGGCGGAGACGGTCTTTTCGATCTCGGGGTGGGCCTCGCGCAGGGCCTTGACCACACTATCCTTGCCGGTACCGGCGGCACCGGAGACGACAAACAGGTACTTTTCGTTTTCCATTTTTTACTGCTCCTCTGTCGATTTTCCTTCCGGCTGGCCCGCAGCGCGGCTGCCACTGTCTCAGGCGTCAGGGCCGAAAGGACTACATGGTCGGAGTCCATGATGAGCACGGCCCGGGTGCTGCGGCCATAGGACGCATCAATGAGCATCCCCCGCTCCCGCGCCTCCTTCACCAGACGCTTGACCGGCGCGGAGTCGGGGCTGACGACGGCCACCACCCGCCCTGCGCTGACCAGATTGCCAAAGCCGATGTTGATGAGCTTCATCTGAACTCCTCCGTACTGTTTTTATTCGAGGTTCTGGATCTGTTCCCGGATCTTCTCGATCTCGGCCTTCATATCCACCACGATGCGGGTGATGTCCAGGTCCTGACACTTGGAGCCGATGGTGTTGGACTCACGGTTCAACTCCTGCGTCAGAAAGTCCAGCTTGCGGCCCACCGGCTCGTCCAGCTCCAGAATGGAGCGGTACTGGGCGATGTGGCTGCGCAGACGGACGGTCTCCTCGTCCACGGCGGTCTTGTCGCCGAAGATGGCGGCTTCCGTCAGGACGCGGGCGTCGTCGATGCTGCGGTCCTCGAGGATGGTCTTGAGCTTCTCGTAGAGGCGGTTGGTGTAGGCTTCGACGCGGCCTGCGCTCAGGGTCTCCACCCTGCCCACGCGCTCCTCGAGGAAGCACAGGCGGCTCTCCACGTCGGCCTTCATCTTGGCGCCCTCGGCGGCGCGCATGGCGATGAAGTTGTCCAGCGCCTGAGCCGTCACGGCGGAGACGTCGGCCCAGAGCTGTTCCTCGTCCACGTCGGCGTGGCGGGTGGCCAGCACGTCCGGGAAGCGGGTCAGCGTCGAGACGGTGACGTCGTTCTTGATGCAGAGCTTCTCCGAAAGGTTCCGCAGGGCCTTCTGGTAGCTGCGGGCCAGCTCCATGTTGACGGTCACTTCTGCGTCGGCGGCCTCCACGTTCTGGATGGTCATGCTCAGCTCGACCTTGCCGCGGGTGACCCGCTCGTTGAGCTGCTTTTTCAGGCGGCTGTCCATGTAGCTGCAGCTGCGGGGGATGCGGGACGAATACTCGAAATACCGGGAGTTGACGCTGCGCAGCTCGACCGTGATCTCACGGCCATTCAATACAGCAGTCCCCCGGCCAAAACCGGTCATGCTCAGGATCATATGCTCCACGTTTCCTCTCTGTTGATGGGTGGATATGCGGACAAATTACGGTATATGTATCCGCGTTTGGGTATACAGGCCCATGTTACGATACATATGTTATTATTCTACTCTGATGACCGCTTTTGCAAGTCAAAAAGCACAGAAATACTCCTCAGGCCTGCCTTCGTCCAACCTCTCCGGCACTTCGTGCCACCTCCCTTGTAGGGGAGGCTTTGGCATTCCGCAAAGCTTTCCCTCTTCGCCAGAGGCTCCCCTACTAGGGGAGCTGTCGAGCGCAGCGAGACTGAGAGGTTGTACTTCGCAGCAGCTTTTGTCCAGGAGCGCAAAAAGCCCCCCGCATCCCTGCGGGGGGCTTTGAAAGCTATGCTGTTTTATCAGACGGGGTGAGACTTGTTTGCAAAATCTGCATGGTCTGCATCCACGCCCTGAGCCTTGGCGTTGCGCTTCTCGAAGAACTTGGGAGCGACCTGCGGGAACATGGCGTAGGTCAGGACGTCCTCTTCCTGAGTAGCCCACTTTGCAGCCTCAGCCTCCAGCTTGTCCATCTCGGGAGCGAGGGTGTCTGCAAAACGGCAGGTTATGGGCTGCTCGTCGCCCAGGATCTTCTTGGTGAACTCGGCGCTGATGGGAGCGGGAGTCTTGCCGTAGTCGCCGTGGACCAGGCCCTTGAACTCCTTGGTGACCATCTTGTAACGCTCACCCATGATAACGTTAAAGACAGCCTGCGTGCCGACGATCTGGCTGGTCGGGGTGACCAGCGGCGGATAACCGGCGTCCTCACGAACGCGGGGGATCTCAGCCAGCACTTCGTCCAGCTTGTCTTCCTTGCCGGCATCCTTCAGCTGCTTGAGCATGTTGGAGAACATGCCGCCGGGCACCTGGTACAGCAGGGTGTTGGCGTCCACGCCCAGGGACTTCTGGTTGATCTGGCCGTTGGCGATGTACTTTTCGCGCAGCTTTGCAAAGTATGCACGCACGACATTCAGCTGGTTCAGGTCGAGGCCGGTGTCGTAATCGGTGCCCTGCAGGGCGGCCACGAGGCTCTCAGTAGCCATGTGGCTGGTGCCGCCGCTCAGGGGCTCATGGCGGTATCGACGATGTCAGCACCGGCCTCGATGCCCTTCAGCATGGACATGGAAGCAAGACCTGCGGTGTAATGGCTGTGGATATCCACGGGGATGGACAGGGTGTTCTTCAGCTCCTTGACCAGCTCGTAGCAGGTGTAGGGAGTCAGCAGACCGGCCATGTCCTTGATGCAGATGGAGTCTGCACCCATCTCTTCCAGAGTCTTTGCGTACTTGACGTAGTACTCGTTGTTGTGGACAGGGCTCAGGGTGTAGCTGATGCAGCCCTGAACGTGTGCGCCTTCCTTGTTGGCAGACTTGATGGCGGTCTGCAGGTTGCGGGCGTCGTTCAGTGCGTCGAAGATGCGGATGACGTCGATGCCGTTTGCGACGGACTTCTTCACGAAGTACTCGACGGCGTCATCGGCGTAGGGACGGTAGCCCAGCATATTCTGGCCACGGAACAGCATCTGCAGTTTCTGGTGGGGCAGCTCCTTGCGCAGGATGCGCAGACGCTCCCAGGGGTCCTCATCGAGGAAGCGGATGCAGCTGTCAAAGGTCGCACCGCCCCAGCACTCGACGGAGAAGTAAGGGATCTTGTCCATCTCGGGCAGGATGGGACGCATCTCGTCCATCGTCATACGGGTGGCCAGCAGGGACTGGTGGGCATCGCGCAGGACGACTTCCGTGATCTTGATGGGCTTTTTAGCCATTGTTGTCACCTCTCTCTTAGTTCATGGAAACCAGAGTGTCACCGGAGTTGACGGTGTCGCCCTTATGGACATTGATGGAAGCAACGGTGCCGTCCTGAGGAGCAACGATCTCGTTCTCCATCTTCATGGCCTCGAGGATGACCAGCACGTCGCCAGCCTTGACGGAAGCACCGGCGGCGACCTTCACGTCCAGGATGTTGCCGGGCATCGGAGCCTTGACCTCAACAGCGCCTGCGGAAGCAGGAGCAGCGGGTGCGGCAGGAGCAGCAGCGGCAGCGGGAGCCGGAGCGGCCTTGGGTGCGGGTGCAGCAGCAGGAGCCACGGGTGCAGCGCCGGCAGCGGTCTCCTCGACAGAGACGCTGTAAGCAACGCCATTGACGGAAATATTGTAGTACTTCATGGAAGAGTCCTCCTGAATCAATCTAAATCGTTAGATGTACGTTTTCTTACAGAGCCATGTTGCCGTGCTTCTTGGGCAGACGGGCAGCACGCTTGGTGCTCAGCAGCTCGAACGCGGCCACGACGCTTGCGCGGGCGTTGGCAGCCTCGCAGGTCATGTCGGCAGAACCGGCGGCCACAGCAGCGTCAGCCCTGCACACCTCGGCGACGTAGGCAGCAGCCTTGGCCTTGGTAGCGGCGACGATGTTGTCGGAAGCGTCGATCTCGTCCTTGTACAGCACGGAGACGGCAGCGGAAGGCTCGAGAGCGCTGATGGTGCAGCCCTTGACAGCGATCTTCAGGTCAGCAGCGGCCAGTGCGGTGTAAACGGGGCCGACAGCCTTACCGGCAATGAGAGCCACCTTGGCGGTGGTAGCGTCGGCATAGGTAGCAGCCAGACGGGCAGCCTCGCGGATGCCGCCGGCGATGTCATCGGAAGTGCTGGGAACGAAACCCTCGGTGTTCACGATGGTCAGCACGGGGACGCTGAATGCGTCGCACAGGCGGACGAAGCGGGAAGCCTTCGCCACGCAGTTGTGGCACAGCTCCTTGCCGGTGGCCACGACGCCCACGGCGTTGCCGCCGATGGTAGCGAAGGCGGTGTAGACGTTCTTGCCGAAACCGGCGTACATCTCCACGGCGCTGTCCTTATCGATGAGGGCAGCAGCGGCCTTTGCAGGCTCGGCGTTGGCGCTCAGGACAGCGGTGGGCTGCTCGAACTCGAACACAGCCGGGCCGGTCAGGTTGTTGGCAGGCAGCAGACCCACGATGTGGGCAGCCTTCTCAGCAGCCTCGGCAGCGTCAGCGGCCACGATGGCAGCCACGCCTGCCTTTGCGGCAGCAGCGGCAGAACCGGCGTCAGCGACCTTGTCGCCCTTAGCGGCAGCGGTGAAGGGAGCGGTGAAGAACAGCTCTGCGCCCTCAGCCATGATGCAGACATCTGCGTTGGCAGCGCTCAGAGCGCTGGTGCCGCCGCAGACGCCCAGCACCACTGCCACCTGCGGCACAACACCGGACACCTTTGCGATGGTGGCGTTGAGCTTTGCAGCTGCATTCAGCACGTCCAGACCCTCAGCCAGCTTTGCGCCGACGGAGTCGTAGAAAGTGACGACCGGGCAGCCCGTCTGGGCAGCCAGCTCGAGGACCTTGATGTTCTTCTCAACGTCCTTGACGGAAACAGCCTCGCCGTTCTGGAAGACGGCGTAAGCCTGCTGACCGGCAGCATAGCCGCTGGCAGCGCTCACCGCACCGTCCGCAAACAGAGCGGTGTATTCCCCGTCATCAAAAAACTTGGCGAGGATTTCTCCTTTGGTACTCTTTGAAGCCATGGTAAGACCTCCTGCTTATCTGTGTGAGTTTCAAAATTAGGTATATTATACCCGATTTTTCCAAGATTCTCAAGCCTTGTTCCATTCCTTTTTTTCAGAGAATGTTACAAATTTGCCAAAAAGAGCGGAAATTTCGGACACATTGTGCTCACTTGTGCTTTTTGCCCGCAGCGGCTTTGTTCCCGCCCACAGGGCCGCGGGGACGGCGGGCAGCAGCCTTGGACTGCAAAGCGGCCGAGCGGGTCTGGGCGCGGCCCTTGGCGGCTGCGGCGCGCAGGCCGTTCACCTCTGCCTTGGTCAGCTCGCGGTACTTGCCGGGCTGGAGCATTCCCAGCTTGACGACGCCCTCGGCGTTCCGCTTCAGACGGATGACCTCGAGGCCCACGGCCTCGCACATCCGGCGGATCTCGCGGTTCTTGCCCTCTTTCAGGGTCATCTCCATGACGGTGCGGCCCGGCTCGTCGGTGACGACGTTGATGGCGCAGGGCATGGTCTTGGCGCCGTCGTCCAGCACGACGCCGGAGCTGAGCTTCAGGATCTGTGCCTCATCGGCCCGAGGCTGGACGGTGACGCGGTAGAGCTTGGAGATGCCGCCGGACGGATGGGTGACAGCCTGTGCGAAAGCGCCGTCGTTGGTCATCAGCAACAGGCCCTCGCTGTCCTTGTCGAGACGGCCCACGGGGTACAGGCGGGCCGGGATGTCGGCCACCAGCTCCATGACCGTCTTGCGGCCCAGCTCGTCACTGGCGGTGGTGACATAGCCACGGGCTTGTACAGAGCCAGATAGTACATCTGCTGGTTCTTCTGGATATAGATGCGCTCGTCGTCCACATGGAGGACGTCGCGGTTGGGGTCCATCTTGTCGCCCACCTTCACAGGGTGGCCGTTGACCTTCACGCGGCCCTCGGCGATGATCTGCTCGGCGGCGCGGCGGGAGCAGAGGCCCTGCTCGCTCATAATTTTCTGAATGCGTTCTTCTGCCATGATAAAATCTCCTTGTGCGCCTCCCGGCGCTCAAATAGGGCTGCGGCAAAACCTCTCCGTCACGCCTGCGGCGTGCCACCTCCCCTATCGAGGGGAGGCCTTGGCATTTCGAAAAGCTTAATCTCTTCGCCAGAGGCTCCCTATTAGGGGAGCTGTCTGCGAAGCAGACTGAGAGGTTAATTACAGCAGCCTCAGTATCAAAACTGCGGGTCGGAAGTCCGCAGTTACGGCGTAGGTTAAAGTTTACTCTGCTGCGGGAGCGGCAGGCGCAGCGGCGCCCTTCTTCTCCTCTTTCTTCAGCAGAGCGCTGACCTTGTCCACCAGCTCGGGCAGCATGGTCAGGGCGCGGTCAATGGTGTTGGAGCCGTCGGACAGCTGGATGGTGCGCACGCAGCCGTCCTTCACCACCAGAAAAGCCACCGGCTGGATGTTGACGCCCGCGCCGGAGCCGCCGCCGAACAGGTCCTTGTTGGCGGCGTTCTTGCCGTCGAAGTCGGTGCCTGCGGAAGCAAAGCCGAACGAGATGCGGGACACCGGCAGGATGGTGGTGCCGTCGTCGGTCTTGATGGGCTTGCCGATGATGGTGTTGGAATCTGCCATCTGGCGGATCTTGTCCATCGTGACGTTCATTAAACCTTGAATCGGATGCTCAGCCATAAAATCGGCCTCCTACTATTATTTTCCGGGAAAACTCCCTCTGGATAGGAGTATACACCATACGATATTATTGTAACACACTTTATAGGAAGACGTCCAGCACTTTTTCGCGCCAGAACTCATACAAAACGCGCAGAGCGGCTGCAACGATGAAAAGCAGCCTTGCGCTGAGGCGGAACGACACCCGGTCGGCCACCGTCGGCTCGGCACTGCCGAAGTCCGGCAGGATGCGCAGCTCGTCAAAATCGAGGTAGACGAAGCGGTCGATGACGCCGAGGGACGAGTAGAGCCATGCGTTCAGCCTGCCGTAGGCGCGGGCAGCTTCGGCGGGGTCTTCGCCCCGGACGCCGAGGCAGACCCGAATCTTCGTGACGCGCAGCGAGCCGAAGACGGCTTTCGTCAGCCGCCCGGCACCCCGCAGGATGGTCACGAGGATGTTCAGCGTCAGCTTCGCCTTCCTGCGCGGAGCGGTCTCCTTTTTCGGTCTCTTCGCCTCTTTTGCAGCGGCTTTCTTCCGTTTGCGCTCTTCGCGGCGGGCGCGGAGCTTCGCTTTCAGCTTTCCCCAGAAGCCTTTCGGTTCTTCGGATTCGGCGGGCTTTTCCGGCGCAGGCCACTGGAACACCGGCAGGGTGAGCCCAAGCGCACCGGCCCGGACGGTCAGGACGCCGCCCTCCCAGCAGACGTCCGCGCACAGCGGGCAGAGCAGGACGAGGGCCAGCAGCACCAATAGGATCAGGAGCAGGACGCCTGCGATCTTCAGCAGGGTCAGCAGCAGCCAGCCCAGAGCCATCAGGACTCCCATCATGTCGCCGCCTCCCCTTCCTGATCTCCGCGCACCGGCGGCAGGTCCGCCAGCGAAGAAAGGCCGAAGCACCGCAGGAAAACATCCGTGGTGCGGAAGCTCACCGGGTGGCCGGGCAGGTCGAGACGGCCCGCCTCCTCGATGAGGCCCTTCTGCAGCAGGCCGCTGACGCTGGACGAAGAGTCCACGCCGCGCACCTGTTCGATGAAGGCGCGGGAGACGGGCTGGTTGTAGGCGATGACCGTCAGCGTCTCCATGGCCGCCGGGCCGAGAGGCACCGAGCGCCGGGCGTCCAGCAGACGGCGGATGCAGTCGGCCCACTCAGTCTTGGTCGCCAGCTGCCAGCGGGTGTCCAGATGGAGCAGGCAGAGGCCGGAGTCCTCCCGGGCGTAACGGACGCGCAGGTCTTCCAGCGCGGTCTCCACCGTGGTCTGGGGCAGCTGGACGGCGGCGGCAAGCTTATCGGCGCTCACCGGGTCGCCCGCCGCAAAAAGCATCGCCTCTACGGCGGCTTTTATCTGTTTCTGGTTCATTCTTCCTCCTTTGCCCTTTCACGGGGCAGGCGTCCGCGCTGCATGGTCAGCTCTCCCTTGGGGCCGAGGGTGACGCGTCCGCCGCGCACCAGTTCCAGCAGGGCCAGAAAGGTAGCCACGTTGGTGCTTCGGCTCTGGCTGCGGGCGAAAAGCTGGCTCATCCGGGCCGCACCGCCCGCGATGAGGCGGCGCAGGATGTACACCACCCGGCTGCTCACCGACACCTGCGGGGCTGTCACCAGCGGCTCAAAGACGGCCTGGGTCGGCATCCGCCGGACAGGCGCACGGCCCATCAGGCTCTCCCAGCAGTCGGCCAGCACCTGAGGCAGATGGTTGAGGGCGTAAGTCTCGTCCCGTTCCAGCTGCATCGGCTGTCGGACGAAGGTGGGCGTCGCCTCTGCAGCGGCGCGGAGGGCAGAGGCCATCCGGCGGCACTGGTCGTACTCGATGAGCTGGCCGGTGAGCTCCTGCTTCATCCGCTCGCCCTCGGTGCTCCGGGGCAGCAGCAGATAGCTCTTCATCTCCACGAGGTGAGCTGCCATCTCGATGAAGGAGCTGGAAATGTCGGGGTCTGCGGCCTGCGCGGCCTCCACGGTGCGGGTGTACTGGTCGATCAGCTCGAGGATGGGGATGTTGTGCAGGTCCATCTTGTGCTTTGACACCAGCGCCAGCAGCAGTTCCAGCGGGCCTTCGAACTCTTCCAGATGGAAGGTAAGCTCCTCCGCCATCAGATCAGCGCCCCTACAGACGCATAGTAGGCCGAGTAGGCGATGGTGTCGATGTACTGAGTGCCATTGTCCAGCAGGTCCCACACCACATTGTTCATCACGCTGAGGGGGCCGTCCAGAAAGCCGCCCCAGACCGCCGCCAGCAGGACGATGAGGATGACCCGCTCATACTTCATCATGCCGAAGTAGATGCGCTCGGGCAGCACAGCCAGCAGGATGCGGCTGCCGTCCAGCGGCGGCACCGGGATGAGGTTGAACACGGCGAGGCTCACATCCAGATACACTAAGTATTGCACGAAGAGCGCCAGAAAATCGTCGCATCGTTGACGGGCGCCCAATAATAGAGCAGCTTCCAGACCACCATCGCAAGGTAGGCCAGGATGAGGTTCGCCACCGGGCCGGCCAGCGCCGTGAGGGCCATGCCCTGCTTCGGGTTTTGAAGTTGCGGGGTCGGTGGAGACAGGCTTTGCCCAGCCCACGCCCGCGAACACCATGCAGAGCGTTCCCAGCAGATCGAAGTGGCGGAAGGGGTCAGCGACAGTCTCCCTGCTGCTTGGCAGTGGGGTCGCCCAGCAGCCATGCGGCCAGCGCGTGGCCCGCCTCGTGGAAAGGGATGACGGTCAGGGCGGCCAGCACCCGTGAGAGGGTATAAAACATTCTTGGGGTCATGGTGTTCTCCTGTTTTCTATAAGATATACGCGTTTATTGTACTATTTTTTTCGCCTTTAGACAAGCGTTTGGGCTGTAGACGAAAAAAAGCCGCAAAAAAATCGAAAAGGGACTTGCTTTTGGCGGCAGTTCTGGTAAAATAGTCAAGCTGATTATTTTGATTCCATACTTCACTGTAGGAGGTGCAAGTACCATGGCTAAGTGTGAATGCTGCGGCAAGGGTGTTACCTTCGGTATCAAGGTCTCCCACTCTCATCGCCGTTCCAACCGTACCTGGAAGCCGAATGTCCGTCGTGTCAAGGCGGTCGTGGAGGGTTCTCCCAAGTATATCTACGCATGCTCCCGTTGCCTGCGCGCTGGCAAAGTCACCCGCGCTGTCTAAGCTGATGCGTATTGCCGGTCACTTTGTCGAGTGGCCGGCTTTTTATTTTATCTCGGAACATGGGAGGAAACAAACGATGGCTCTGCCGAGCGACCCGATCATGCTTTTGAGCGTGGTCAACCTGAAACTGCGCGATTTTTACCCCAGCCTCGACGCCCTCTGCGACGACATGGACGCCGACAGGGACGCCCTGTGCAAGGCACTTTCCGCCGTGGGCTATGCCTACGACGCGGCACGCAATCAATTCATCTGACAGGAGGAGCATTTTCATGATGGAAGGCACTTATTATAAGGAGTGGAGCGCGGTGCTCGACCGCGAGATGGAGTTCAAGGTCTACGGCCACGGCGGTGTGCCGGTGCTGGCACTGCCCGCCCGGGGCGGCCGCTTCTACGACTGGGAGAACAACGGGATGCCCGACGCAGCGGCCCGTCTGCTGCACGAGGGAAAAATTCAGCTCTTCTGCGCCGACAGCATCGACGGCGAGAGCCTGCTGGCCGGCAATGAGTCTCCCGCCGCCGGGCCGAGATGCAGGAGAAGTATTTCGTCTACCTCACCAGCGAGCTGGCCGCGCGCATCGCGGAGCTGAACGCCCCCGAGAGCAAAGAGAAGCCCCTCATCTGGTGCGTGGGCGTGGACACCGGCGCCTATCAGGCCGTCCAGTGCCGCCTGCGCCGTCCCCGGACCTTTGCGGGTGCAATGGGCCTCTCCGGCCTCTACGATATGGGCCGCTTCCTCGGCAGCGCAGAGGACGACCTCGTCCTCCGCAGCAGCCCCCTCGCCGCTCTGCACAAGAACGGCATCTGCGACAAGAATGTTCTGTCCAAGGCCGAGGAGAACAGTCTGCTGCTCTGCGTGGGTCAGGGCGGCTATGAGGGCGATGCCCTCGCCGACACCCAGGCTCTGGCCGACACCCTGAGCGAAGTCGGCTTCCCCTGCCACCTCGAAGTCTGGGGCGGCGACGTCTCCCACGACTGGTACTGGTGGGGCAAGGAGTTCGGGATGTTTGCCGAGCGTCTGTTCGGCTGAGCATAAGGAGGATGCGGGATGTCTGAATTCATCGTCGGCGCACGCGGCCACGATTTTGGCCGTCGCAGCGTGGAAGAACTGCTCAGCTCCATCGGGGACGCAGGGTTCCGCTGCACCCAGCTGGCCTACACCAAGGCCGTGGAGGGCGTCAAAGCTATGCAGACGTGACCCCTGAGCTGGTGGCCGCCACCAATGCCGCCGCCCAGAAGAGCGGCGTGTCCATCGCCGTGGACGGCACCTACGTTGAGCTGAGCTATGCGGACGAGGACAAGCGCCGCACCGAGGTGGCGAAAGCCCTGAGTCAGGTGCCTGTGGCAAAAGCTCTCCGCGCCGGCTGCATGGGCAGCGAGACCACCAACATGGCAAAGCAGCCCACCGTCAGCCGCAGGGAAGCGCAGGAAGCACTGCTTCGCAGCCTGGGCGAGATCCTGCCCGTCTGCGAGGAGCAGGGTGTGCTCTTCGCGGTGGAGTGCGTCTATTACCACGCCATGAACACCCCCGAGGCCGTCAAGATGGTGCTGGACACCATCGCCAGCCCCAACCTGCGGGTCATCTGCGATCTGGCGAACTACGTCGGCCCCGAGAACGCCTCGGTGGACGCACAGCGCCGCCTCTGGGACAAAGTCGGCAGCTGGTACGGCGACAAGATCGTGGCCGTCCACTTCAAGGGTCAGAACTTCAAGCCCGACGGCACCCTCTACTCCACCAGCCTCGAGGACTCCTGTGTGGACTACAAGGGCGGCTTCGAGATGCTGCGCACCCTGCCCCAGCCCGTCCTTCCCGTCCTGCGGGAAGAGGCTGTCCCGGCCCGCGCCGCCAGCGATATTGCGTTCATGAAGAGCTTTTTCTGAAGCTTCTGAAATAAAATAAGAGGCTGCTGGACAACCTCTCAGTATGCTTCGCAGACAGCTCCTACCGAGGGGAGGTGGCACGGCGAAAGCCGTGACGGAGAGGTTGAAGCCAGCGGCCTCTTTTTGTTTAATCCGTATCGTATTCTACGCCGCCCTGTGCAGCATCCCCGCCGGCGGGCGTCCCGGTATCCGAAGGCGCTTCCGGTTCCGCCGGGGCATCGGCGGGAACATCGCCTGCGATATAGAGCACGATGGTAGTTCCCACCTCCACCATGCTCCCGGCGTCCTCGCTGGCCGACACGACGCAACCCGCCGCCTCAGAGCCGTCGTTGACCACAGTAAAGCAGGTGGCGTTCAGACCCTTGGTGGCCAGCTCCTGCACGGCGCTGTCCTGCGTCTGGCCGATGACGTCGGGCATCTCCATCATCTGGGGGCCTCGGCTGACCACGAGGCTGACGGTGTCCCCCTTCTGGATGACCTCGCCCGCCTCCGGCGACTGCCGGATGATGCGGCCCTTCTCCACCGTGTCGCTGTATTCCAGCGTGACGTAGAAGAGATACTCGTCGATATAGCTGTGGTTGTTGCGCACCTCGGCGTCATAGTCGCGGCCCACGAAATTCGGCGTCAGGGTGACGTTTTCGCTCACCGGCTCACTTGCCGCCTCGCTGACGGACTCCGGAGCGATCACTTCCGGCGGCTTCTCACTCTGACGGCTCAGCAGGCCCCAGAGGATCAGCAGGATGAGGACGCTGAGCAGAATGACGATGCCCGCCAGAAGATTTCGGACGCTCAGCAGCTCAGCCTTCGCGGGCGCTTTCGGCTCCTGCGGCGCGGGGGGGCGGGTCCAGCGCTTCCATGCTGCGGGACAATTCCTCCGCATACTCCCGCTCCGAGAGGGCGCGGAAAAGCTGCTGCACCGTCTGGATGCGCTCCACCGGCTTGAGCCGGAGGCCCAGATACAGCGTTTCGGAGACGTAAGCCGGCACTGACGGCGTCACCGTGCGGGCCTTGGGGTTGGAGTCGGAGACGAGGCGCTGTGCCGCCGGGACGGGGCTCAGCCCGCAGACCATCCGGTAGAACACCGCCGCGAGGCTGTATTCGTCGGTGTAGCGGCCCTCGAACTCGGCGGTGGAATACTGCTCCGGGGCGGAATAGCCCTCGTACAGCTGCTCATGAAGGCCGCTGCCCGCCGTGCGCAGCCCCACTGTCGCGTAGCCGGTGAGCCGGGCGCGGCCATTGTCCATGATGCGGATGTTGGCCGGGCAGATGCCCCGGTGTACGAGGCCCACCTGATGCATGGCCTCCACCCCGTTGAACACCGGTTCCAGCATGGCACAAGCCTGCTGGGGCGTCACAGTGCCGTGCTCCTCCAGCCACTTCTGGAGCGGACGGCCGCCGGGGTTCTCCATGACGGCGTAGACCGTGTTGTTCTCTTCGAAGACGTCCAGCACGGCCTCCAGGCCGTTGGCCGGGGTGATGCGCTGGATGAAGCGGTAGAGGTCGGCAAAATCCATCCGGGTGGTCTTGAACAGCACTTCGCTGCCCGGCTTCGGGCGGAGGATGCAGTCCCTCCCCGCTCTGCCGCCAGCGTCAGGGGCATATACTCCTTGATGGTCACCCGGAAAGGGCCGTTGTTCTCCACGCCCCGGTAGAGGATGCCCTCGCCGTCCACGCTCTGGATGTCGCCCACGGTATACCGGCCTGCCAGCACAGTGCCTGCCGGAAGACTGCCCGACGGGTTGCGCCCTGCAAGCTCCCGGCCGCAGTGGGGACACTGCTCCTCCCCCGCTTCCAGCTCCTGCATACAGTATGGACAAATGCGTCGTTGCTCCATGTCGGCCCCTCCCGTAATGTTTTGTACTGTTTATTATAGCATAGCCGACGGGAAAATGGTACCCTACCGCCATGAACTTCAGAAGCACGGGATCATTCAGTATATCCACTCTTTTCGTTCATGCACAAGACGATGTATTTTTCAGTTTTCACATTATGCGGATTCTCCTTTCATTTCTTCAGGCGTTTCAAAAGACGGTTCAAATTGAATGAAATTCCGTGTTTTTTAATATTCTGTTTTCTGCTCTATCAGCTTTCGCTGTGGTGGGTTAAGTATAGAGCGCAACCAGAAGCCATTAGCACCTGAAATCACGCTGGCTGTAACGCACCATGACAGGCAGAAACAGGTTGAGGTGAAAAGGTCAAGCCGCGTAAACCCGCATGAAATCAGGATTTTCTCTGGTTGTCCATATGCGGTTGTCAAGCAAGGAACAAAAAAATTTACAAAAAAATAAGCCCTACAAGGGTTTCAGTCGGTTCCGAACCGATCTGAGCCTTGTAGGGCTTACTTGCGCTCTATACGTTCTTTTCTTGATTATGATTATGCTCCATGGGCATCCATTCTGTTACGCGGCGGATTAACTCTTCTAAATTTAACCGCCCGCTCAGGTGTGGTTTCAGGGCAATCCGCATCAAACGTGATTGGCATTTTCTTTGCCGCTTCCAGTTCTGCGAGTTCTTCTTTTGTAAATGCAAGTTCCTGTTTCAGTTCCATAGACATTTCACTCGTTTTACCATAATAAAGCCCCTTTCAAATTCGGTAGCCATTCGTGACGAAATCAATCTTGTCACATCTGTTTTGTACCGCTTTCTTCAATTCTTACTCGTTCAGTATATACAACAAATAGTATTTCATTCACCTTTCCGATGAACTGGTCTATATTGCCAATCAATGCACCCTCTGCTTTTTGAGAAATCCGTCCAGCAGAAGTATCGCCTATGGTGTTATATCGATCTTCGTCATAGCTATGATCCTCATCATAAAACTCGATTCGGTCATAGTCAAAGAAGATACGCTGCACTCTTAAATGAAATTCCGTGTTTTTAATATTTATCTGATTTTTATTATCATCGTATTCAAAGGCCATTCCTCCCAGTGAGAAACTAACCATCCTGTTATCTCCCATCGGCCTCACCGCCTCTCTCCGAGCTTCATAATCTCCTATTATGCTTTCATCTTACCATAAAACGCCTTGCATATCAAGCTGGCAGATGTAAACTTTTCAACATAGATTTGTCCATATTGCTCTTTCTTGGCATCATGCCGTCCTTTAAATCGATGACTTTTTTCTGCTGGCAATCCCTTTGCCTCTCATTGTCTTCACTTCTTCTTCAAGGTAATAGTCACCATGATAGAATTTAGAAACATCCATATCAAGAGCTTCAATTACTCGACATGCCAAGCCAAAGAAGAAGTCAAAATGTTTCTTTCCCCAGATTCCAGCCTTTGATATTGACGTAATGTTATTTTTGCGCGATTAGCAACCTCTTGTTGCGTCAGCCTTAATATTTGTCGTTTTTCCGATAAGACAGCCGCTGCCGTTGGAATTATCGTTTGAAAGCCATCTAAAATTCCGGCACTCATAGTATTAGCTCCCTTCATCACGTCCATTTGGACGTATTATACGACCAAATGGACGTGATGTCAAGTTGTACACTTTTGAGGCGAGAGGGCACTTTGTTCATCTTTTTCAAGCGAAATGATAACTGCATTTTTCTCGGCATCATACCGTCCTTTAAACTGATGGTCTTTTCCTGCCGCCAGGCCATTTGCTTCCAGCAACACCTGAATGAACTGTATTCCGTTAATCATCATCCGACACTGCCCATCGGTCAGTAGCTTGTCCGGGACCTTAAAGGACATGGGATGCTCCGCAGCACACGACGTGATTGCAATAGACTTCCGATCTTTCCTCTGCAAAACGCAGATATAGGCCGGACTTCCAAGAATACGGATAACATCTTTCCCAACGTTCAATCTCCGGCTTTCCGCCGGAATTGTCACTCGCAGGTTCATAACTCGCCCAGAATTCATGTCGGCATTCCTCTTTCAGCAATCTCATTGCCCGATTGTTGTACGTTTTCAAGCTGTCCCGGTAAATCTGGCAAAGGTATATTTTCAGATTCTTCACGTTGCGGAATCGGTATTGAAGTAGTGCCTGCTTCTCGTTCGGGCTCATCCAATACAGTAGAACCCTGATACCCAATGAAGTCTTCAAACATGTTCATCTGATGGTCTGCAATATAGTCATTATAAGATTTTCCGATACGGTTCTTATAGGCATCCGGGAAGAATTTCATCTGCTTTTTCTTCATTTCACCAGTAAGCGGATCTGTATATTCCTGTGGCTTCGGGGTGAACATGATTGCTTCTTCCAAATCAAACAACATACAAAGACCCTGATCTGAATTAGCCACCCGTCCAAGCACTTTATAACGGCATTCCCGATTCCAGTTCATGAGCCTGAAGATATTTTCCACAAATTCCAATGATGTAATATCCTTATTCACCCAGTTTTCGTCTTTCTGTCGTGCCCATTCAACAGACGCGCTGTCCTCTTCCGGGCACATAATCAACGCAAGCCGCTTCTTATTGGGGTGCAAAATCGGAAGGACATACTTGATTCCTTCAAAAAGCCGAATGCACGCCATATTAAATTTCATAACACCATATTTTATGCTCACTGCAGGTTTATTCAGCATAGAAAACTGGGTGCGTGGCGGAAGTTCATAGCCATCGAACTTTTCGTACTCCAGTTCTCTTTTATGTTCTTTCCGTATCTGTGCAAGTTCACGAATCAAGGAGATTTCCCGAACGCTCAGTTCCTGCGCCCTGCTTTTTTCTTCCATTCTATAAGTTCCTCCTACATCGACATCAAAAGATCATCCAGTTCACGTTGAACTTCATTTCTGCTTGGAATTGCACCAATCATGGGGTTTTCTACGACTTGGCCAGATTCCATCACATCACTAACTGTAATGCTCTGAACCCATTTACTCCGATATAACCGGCATTTCAGATTCATCGAACAATTTTCTTGTTCATACTGATTTTTCCCAGTTAAAATCCGGGACTCATCCAATTCAAAAATCAGAAATTTTGCATTTCCCTGACCCCGGCAGATACCACGGCACTGATAGCGGCAATTCCTTCTCCAGTTCAATGTTTGGAAGACCAGTCCAGAAAATGCTCTGGCTGAAAAAGCACTATGAACGTCATTGTCATCTCTCCAGCGCATAGTCGTTGAAAAGCCGTGATTACTCTTTCGCAAAATCACGACCTGCAGAATCGGATGATAGAGCAGTTCCACATACTCGCAGTCGTCCAACCGGCTATGGCAGGCCTTGCTGAAACGGATTCCATTTTTAGAAACCGTCATAACCGGGCTGCTCCGGTTGATAAAGCAAGTGCCTGGAACCGTCAAATAATCAGATGGCAATGCCATATCCAACTTCTTTCCAGACCGCATTTCTGCCATCTTGTTCAGTTTCGCCACCTCTTCCGGCAGATAGGTGCTCAGGCAAAGGCTGCGGATGCTTTCGGCATTGATACCGTTCCAGTTCGGATGGATACCCACAAAGCCTTTCAATGCTCCCTGCCGGATTACCACAATATCCTGCACACCGCACTTTTTGCTGCTGGATGCCACAAGATGTGCAGCCCGTGCAATCTCCGGCGAAACAATTGCTTCGTGATGTTCCGGGACATAGGCAGAGCAGCGATTCCCATTATTCTTTGTAACCTTGCCCAGCTTGTAGTCCACCACGATGCTCTTCCGGGCTTCCAGATCACCCCAGCGGCGTTCATTTTTCATGATGTTTGCCACCATCATGCCATTCCACTCCTGCTTGCCACGCAGGGTGCTACGCTTCTTCTGCGTCAGCACTGCCGCAATTTGATCGCAGTTATAACCATAGATAAACGCCAGAAAGATAAAACGCACCGTCTTTGCTTCTTCCGGCTCAATTACCAACTGTCCATCTTTGGTATGCCGATACCCCATCAGGTCGGCCACCGGGTACTGGCCTGTCATAATGCGCTGGTCATACGAAAGGATCATGCGGCGGCTCTTATTGCCCGATTCCCAGTCCGCCAGAAGCGCCTGAATGTCCAAGGCTGTATTGGCTACTTGGATTCAGCGTGTAGATATTCTCTGTTTCAAAGTACACACCGATGGGATGTGCAGGATGCATAGTTTTCAAAGCTGCGATCTGTGTCATGCAATCCGAAAAATTCCGGGCAAAACGTGAAATGCTGGCACAGATAATCAAATCCATCTTCTGGTCTTTGGCATCCCGCATCATGCGCTTAAACGCATCCCGTTTCCGCAGTGAAGTACCCGATTTTCCTTCATCGCTGTAAATATCCTGCAAACTCCAGTTTTCCGTTTCTGCAATCTTTTTGGTGTAATATAGAGTCTGGTTTTCAATGGAAGAAATCTGTTCTTCGCTGGAAGTGCTGACACGGGCATAAACGGCTACACGCTTCAGGTCGCTGTCATAAATCGATGGTGTCGGTTTCGCCGGACGAAAGTAGTCTTTTGCCGTTTTCTGCCCTGTTCTGCCTGCTTATGGATTCTGTCACGAATCTCTGCTTTTCGCCTTTCAGATTCCAGATGCCGGCTCTGCCAATCCGCTCCACTCGGCAGCACTTCAAGGTTTTCTACCGAAATACACTCTACGTCTTTTGGATTATACTGTCCATCCACGTTCATTTTTCTTCAGCCTTTGTCATTTCATGTTCCAGTCGGATTCTCCACTCAAGATAATCTTTCCTTCGGATCGATGTATATTTTTCGGCCAATTCTTTCAGGCTCTGCCGTTGGTTATCAACATCAAGAATGGTGTCAATTCTCTGGTCGTCATCATCCGTAACAACGTCCACTCGCATCGGCATGTCAAACAGATATTGCAGCAAAAAACAGAAATCACAGGTGTTCGCTGCAAGATAGGCCCTTGTCTGCGAGAAAATCAGATTTACAGAACCATTTTGCAATCTTTGAGCAGATGCACCATTTCCGGGCGTTTGTAGATTTCCTTATTCCCTGTAATGTCGATGTAAACACCAACCAGCCTTTTATCTGCATCATCTCTGAACTTTTCAGCATAGTAGGAACTGTGATAGGCTACTGCTGCATCCTTAGAGCGTTCCCACAGTTTTGCAAGTTTCACATAGCCGCCAACCTTATACTTGCGATCCATTCATAGCACCTTCTTCCGGCTGAACGCTCCAATACCATTTCCGCTTTTTCTGATAGCAGTGGATTCCCATTTCTGTTTTACCATCCGCGCAACTCGTTTGCTGACCCCTCATTGTCCAGACGGCAATATATTTCATTCGCACTCATATCGCCTTTTCAAGAAAATGCTTGATCCAGTAGGCAGCTTTCTGTTGTTCTGTATCAAATTTAGGTTCGGCGTCCGGCTGTTGTTTTTCAAAAAGCTGTGGCCTGCATTCCAGCCATCGAAAGCCCTTGTCGGCAGAAATGGAAAAGCGGATGTCTTCTGCAGTAGGCGCAAGACTGTTTTTGATTTGATGTACGATTCTTATATCAGGATTCTCGGTATCTCGCTCCACCTGCAGGACGCTTCGTGCTGCTGCCACAACATCAATACTGCCAAGACTGCGGTACAACCCTTTGGAGCCTTCTTTTGTTGAGGTGTCCAATCAGAACGATAGCGCAGTCGTAACCAGCAGCCCACATTCCAAGGCGGCGCATGAGTTTCCGCGCTCTGCCTGCGATTTGCAAATCCGAATCGCTGCCAAGATAAGCCTGAATCGGATCAATCACGACCAATCGAGGCCGAAATTCAATGATTGCCTGACGGATGCGCTCATCGTCCAATGTGAGGCCGTTATAAAACTCTTCATTGATGAAAGCAATCTTCCTGCAGTCTGCCCGCAGCGTTCCAATCGGGCTTTATCGTATACGAAACGCCATCCTCGGAGCACTGATAAATCACTTTTTGCGGCACGCCGATCTTACAGCCATCCGGGGTCTTACCTCCTGTTGAAAGTTCCGCAATCAGATTCATCATCATGGTAGATTTTCCATCGCCGGGATCACCCTGCAGAAGTGTGATTTTCCCGATTGCAATAAAGGGATACCACAGCCACCGTACATCCGTTGACTGAACTTCGCTATACAGTGTCAGCAACCGTTCCATTTCGTTTTCCCCACTTTATTTTCGCAGCTTGATTTCATGCTTTTATTATACGCTTATCAGATGATTTTTTCTGTGACCCAGCAGGTCACTTGTTCCCTAAAATGTGACCTGCTGGGTCACATTTTAGCTTCAGAAGCCATCTCCGCTAGAAGGGAAAGACAAAAATTCTGACTTCTATGCAGATTGCCTCTTTGGCTCCTCTTGATTCATTTCTCCATAAGTCAAATAATTAAAGTATCTTATGCGGGCATTTGAAAGGAAGATCACTATATGTCCGTAAATTGTACTTCTCTTGGAAAACGAATCAGCTTCTACCGTTCAAAATCAAATCTGTCGCAGGAAGCCCTCGCCGCAAAAATCAACTGTAGCCGTGAACACATTGTCCGTATCGAAAATGGAACAAAAATCCCTAGCATTTCTGTTCTTGTCGAAATTGCCAACACCTTATCCATTTCCGCGGATGAGCTTTTGCTCGACTGTCTTGAACATTCTTCTTCCTCTGCAAACTCCGAATTTCACCGCTTGCTGCTGGACTGTAATGAAACTGAACAGACTGTCATTATTCGCATGGCAAAAGAGTTAAAGGCCACTCTTGTCAGCCTTGGAGTTTAACATTATTTCGCAGTAAAAAGCACAAAATAAAACGGCCCGCATAAGCTGCAGACGCACCCTCGAATTCTCCTGGGTGCTGTCTGTGGTTTATGTGGGCCTCCGTTTTTAAATGCTAAAACTCGCTATATACCTTAGTTCAAAAGTCGCTGCAATCACTTTTCCTCATAGCTGTTCAATGTGTCCTCAAATGTAAAATGAATTTTCACGCGCTCATCGTTGAAAACCTCGATGCGGTCAATAAAGGTTTCTACCACATTCTGCGATAAGTGCATCACATCGCCTGCTTCTTCTACAGTACTTATGACAGTCTGCAAATGATCGGTGTCCCTCTTCACAGGCTGGAAAGCTTGATTTTTCTCGGTACGCAGCCTTTGAATCTGCTCCATCTTTTCATCTTCTTGCGCTCTGTAGGCGTCTCTGCCGGACGAATTCTTCCTTGCTTATATTTCCGTCGGCATACTGCTCATACAGTGCAACGCGCTGTTTTACGATCTCTGCCTTTTCTGCACTCAGCTTTTCTTCCTGCCGTTCCAGTGCGGAAAAGCAAATCAACGCTTTGCGTTCCCGTTCGTGCAGGATTTCCAGTACATGCTCCGCCTGCTTTATCTGCACTGTCAGTGCGTTTCGGACAATCTCTTCCAGCAATTCCTCAGAGATCGGGATTCGCTTGCAGGGACTGTCCACCGCTGTGGCTGAGAATCTGCAGTTAAACGAGGGGCCAAGCTTCTTGAGAACACGATATTTCATCAGTTTCTGGCAGTAGCCGCAGTAGACCTTGCCCTTCAAGGGATACTGGTGCTTTGTGTAGTTCCCGGCCTGGTGTTTTCCATGCTGCAGCATGATGACCATTTGTGCCTGTTCAAATTCCTCCGGGGTCACAATGGCGGCATGGCTGTCCTCAATACGTACCTGCTGTTCCAAAGGAGCGCGTAGAACCCGATGCTTACAGGGAACCGGCATAATGAATTTCGCGCCCACATAAGTTCCCTTATACTTCTCATTTTTCAGAACATGGTAAACCGTTCCACTTGTCCAATGGCTGCGCTGCAGATCCCATGCTTTCTGCTCACTGTACACATGGTTTTCCGCCACATGATACGCTGCCGGGGTCGGGATCTGATTTTCATTCAGGATTTTTGCGATGGTGCCTGTTCTGTTGCCCTGCAATGCCAGTTCAAAAATCAACCGCACATATCGACTGGCTACCGGGTCGAGGATTAGCTTATGACAGTCGTTCGGGTCCGACAGGAATCCAAATGGACGGTATCCTCCGAGATACATTCCTTTTTTCTGCATCACATGGTCTGCTGCCACGATTTTGGCAGAAAGATCCCGGCTGTAGGATGCGTTGATGATGTTCTTGATGGCTACTTCCAGTCCGCGTACATCGTTCCCGGCCTGCATTCCACTGTCATACCCATCGTTGACAGAGATGAATCGAACGCCCAGCAATGGAAAAATGCGCTCCATATAATCGCCTGCTTCGATATAATCGCGGACAAACCGGGAAAAGTCCTTTACGATGATTGTTTTTATCTTGCCATCCTGTGCGTCCTGAATCAGCCTCTGGAACGCAGGACGGCTTGTGGATGTGCCGGAATAACCATCGTCCACATACTCCTGACGCGGCTCTGTTGCCAGTTCGGGGCGGGCCATGATGTACCCCTCTACCAGTCCGCGCTGGCCCTGAATGCTGTTGCTTTCTGCCTTATCCGCACCCACATCTTCGTCCGCAAGGGAAAGTCTGTAGTAGGTTCCAATCATCTGCTGCTCACCGCCCTTCAAACGAATAGATCAATTCTGCCTTTACGATTTCCTCTGCACGATTTTCCAGATTTCTCATACGGCGTACCCACTCCATCTGATTTTCTTCTTTCAGTTTTTCCGATACGTGCTCCCGCCGGCTCAGCTGCTCGATCAAAACCTCATATCGTTCCACTGCCTGCTCTTCCACATTTGCTAAAACAGTATCCAGTTTTCCGCTCAGCAGCAAGCTCTGGTAATAGGCTGGTTTTCGCAGTTTCAGGTACGCCTTGTGCAGCATCCCCAGCGGCCAATCGGACGGGTCCGTGGCAGTTTCAAGGCTGGCAGATAATAATCACCCACCAAAACATATTCCATTCCTGTCCGGGCATCATAGATTTTCTCTTTCATTGTCTGTTCTCCTTTTTCATTAAAACACAAATTCCGTATAAGTCATTTTCCTGCGGTCCACTTCAATTTTCTTTACATACTGCAGCAGATTATCTACCGTCAAAAGGACTTCGGTGTTTCCTGCGATCTGCTTTTTCTGCTGCAATTCTTCTTGAACAACGGCCAGTTCTTTCTCTCTTTCAGATTTTGTCTGCTTCAGTAATACGATTTCATTTTCTACACCTTGCTTCAGTTCCAGAAATTTCTCCTTTGAAAGTTTTCCGAGAACATACTGCTCATAGCCGCTGCGCTTCTGTGATTCCAGTCGAACGATATTGCCTGACGCCTGTTCAATTTCACGTTTTGTAGCTATTTCTTTTGATTGGAATTTGCTTTTCCAGAGCTTTTCCGTACCAGCTTCTGCAAATCACGGTGTTCTTCCATCCGCTGGTGCAACTCCTTGTTAATGCCGTTCCAGAGGTCTTTCTCTGAAATTGAAACATGGCAAGATGCACAGTAAAAATACAGCGTACCATCACTTTGCCAATGACAAACCAATTTTCTCCACACTTTTTCAAAAGATTCTGCCTTTGAAGATGTTCGGATTGTTCTTTCTGCGCTGTCTGCACCACGTTTTTCGTTCCTCCCTGACCGCTTGCTCAGCTTCCCGCAACGCGGAAACTTCATCAAACAGTTCCCAGCTGATAATCGCCGGGTGGCTGTCCGGCACCATCCGCCAGTCTTCCCGTGGATTCTGCCCGATTTTCCGATTCGTTTCATCGTAGGCGATACGGTTGTAGACCATTGCTCCTGTGTAGATTGGATTTTCCAGCACCTTTGTCACGAAAACAGTCTTCCATGCTGGGTCCTTTACCCGCAAGGTGTTTTTCAGGTATCCCAGCTGACAGCGGCGTGTAAAGGTGTCTGGGTTCCTGCGCAGACAGCTTCTTTGCAATCTCGCGCTCTTTCATGCCGGATTTCTTCCAGAGGAAAATCCGAACTACCACATCGCTGACTTCCTCATCCAGAACCAAATTATTCTTTTGATCCTTTTGTAGCCGAATGGAACCGGGGTATAGATTTCTCCCCGCGCTTCCTTAGAGCGAAAGCACGACTGGATCTTCTGGGACAGGTCTTTCGAGTACATCTCATTGATCATGCTCTTGATCGGCACCAGCATCCCATCCCGGCTCTGGCTGTTCAGGCTGTCATAATTATCATTGATGGCGATAAATCTTACGCCGAACAATGGAAACACCTGTTCCAGATACTGACCAGTTTCCACGAAATTGCGGCCCAGTCGGGAGAAGTCCTTTACCACGATGCAGTCGATTTTTCGTTCCTGCAGTGCTTTCAGCAGCCTCTCAAATTCCGGGCGGTCAAAGTTCATCCCTGTGCACCGCTTGTCCGCAAATACATCCAGCAGCATCAAATCATCCCGGTGATTGATGTACTCCTTGATATAGGAAATCTGCACTTCCAGTGATTCCGTATCCCGAAGTACATCATCAAAATCGGACAGTCGTGCGTAAATTGCGGTTTTCCAGATACGGTGCGGTGCGTTCTCAGCTTCCCGCTGCGCCGCACTTACTTTCTTGCTTACTCTCGCCATAAGTCGGCTTCTCCTTTCATGCAGATACTTCATGCTGCCTCATCTGCTTTTGATGCAGTTCTTCCAGCAGGTCCGCAATTTCATCGTGGAATCGGAACGTAATTTCTACCCGATTGCCCTCATACACTTCGATTTTCTCAATCAGTTCCACGACCATCGGACGGGTAATTTCTTCCAATTTTCGATACTTACGGTACACATCCAGAAACGGATAAGCGTTTGGAGCAGTCTGTAGGTTTTGCCGTTCTGCTTCCAGTTCTGTGATTTTGCGGTCATACTCTTCGATCCGCTTGCTGTACAGTTCGTTGTAGTTCAAAAAATCCTCCCGTGTGAGGATTTCGTCTGCATAATCCCCATACAATTTTTCCTTAATGCCCTGTGTATGGGCCTTTTCTGCAGTCAGCTGCCGAATCTGCCGTTCAATGCGCCGCACACGGTAGGATTCCTGCTGGGCCTGCCGGATGCTTTCCACAAATTCCGCTTCCTCCATCACAATCTGGATCTGCATCTGGAGCGCATTCCGCACAATGTTATGGAGCTTTTCATCCCGTAGGTTATGGCTCGTGCAGCTGCCCTTGTTCTGCTTGCTGCCGGAGCACTGATAATAGATATACCGCTTTCCCTTATAGCTGGCCGACCTGCGCACCAGCCGGCTGCCGCAGTCCCCACAGTAAAGAAATCCTGCAAACAGGTCCACCGTTTCGGCATCGTTCGGCCTGCGGGTCTCGGTTTCCAGAATCCGCTGCACCAGTTCAAACTGCTCCGCCGGAACGATTGCTTCATGGGTGTTGTCCACGACCGTCCAGTCCCGCATCGGCACGTTCATTTTCTTTTTGGAGCGATAATCCAGTCGTCGTGTCTTTCCCTGCACCAGCTTCCCAGTATAGACCTCATTGTGCAGGATGCGGTCCACTGCTTTGGCGGACCATGGAGGCTCATCGCTCTTGCGGAAATGCAGGCTCAGCTTTGCACCGCTCTGCAGCTTTCGTGCAGCTGGGGACGGTACCTTTTTCGCATTCAAACGATTTGCGATGCCCTGATTGCTCATGCCATTGATCTTCCAGTGAAAAATGTTCTGCACTGTTTCCGCTGCCAGTTCGTCCACGATCAGCTTGGTATGATTGCTGGGGTCCTTCTGGTATCCATAGGTTGCAAAACTTCCCACAAAATCGCCGCGCTTCCGCTTTACCGCAAGCTGGCTCTTGATCTTGACGGAAATATCCCGGCAGTAGGCATCGTTGAGCAAATTCCGCATCGGGACCATGATGGAATCGCTGGTCTTCCACGCAGATTGACTGTCATAGTTGTCTGTCACAGCAATCAGCCGGACTCGCATGACCGGGAAAATACGTTCCAGATAACGTCCCACTTCAATATAGTTTCGCCCGAATCGGGACAGATCTTTCACCAGAACACAGTTGATGGTCCCCTGCTCCAGTTCCCTGAACAGGTTTTGGAACGCAGGCCGTTCAAAGTTCGAGCCGGAGTAACCATCATCCACAAACTCGTCCACAATGCACAGTTCCGGGTGGTCTGCGGCATAGGCTTCAAGCAAGGTGCGCTGGTTTGCAACGCTGTCGCTCTCTGTCTTATCACCATCCTCACGGGACAGGCGCAGATATAATGCTGTGCGGTATCTTGTTTGCTGTGTTTTCTTTTGCGAATTGATATCAGGGTATAACAAAAGCCTTCCACCTCCTTAACGAATCGGCAATACTGTTCGTCAGAGAAGCGAAAGGCTCCACATTTTCTATGTAGAACAAGCCTACCGAGCAAGTTCTGCTCAGTTGGCACATTCCTATTTTCTTACCCACAAACAGCTTACCAGAATCATCATCTTTTGTCCAGTGCTTTATCGCATTAAAGTGTGAAATTTTTCTGCGTGTTTTTTCAGCAGCTTGCCGAAAGTTTCTCTGCCTTTTCAGCTGGCAGACTGAAAGCACCTGCCAATGCGCTCAGACAGTGTGCTGCTCCCTCTTGGTGCAAAATTCAGCTTTACAATAATTCCATTGTCCAGATAGCAGTAAGGATTTCGGACCTTATCCAGCAGATTTTTCAGCCTTTCCTCCTGCGGCAATCCGTGTTCCACTGCATCCTGCTGCAGTTCCTGCAGTTCAGACTGTTCAATCGTGCGGATGTCCCGATTCTTCATCTGGCGGATCTGCGCCAGCCAATTCATTCTGCCGTTTTCTTTCAATTGCATTCCTCCCATTCAGGCCAGAAGTGTTTTCAGCAAATTCAATTTTGCCTGTCCTATGTCCTTTCTCATACTGGGACCTGTGCAGGCAATCGGTGTACACAGTTCCAGCAAACGGTCATAGATACGGGCGTGTGCGGTATCCTGCGGGTTCTTCAACTCCGTCAGGGTCAGGTTCGTGGTAACGATCAGTGGTTTCCTGCTGCGGTAACGGCTGTCGATAATGTTGTAAATCTGCTCCAGCGCATATTCCGTGCCCCGCTCCATGCCGAAATCGTCAATGACAAGCAACGGATAGCCGCAGAGCCTGTCCACGACTTCATTTCGCCCGGAAAGGCGTTATTCAGTTCATTCATGATTCGGGCAAAATTCGTCATGCAGACGGCCACTTCCTGTTCCATCAGGGCATTGGCAATGCAGCCCGCCATAAAACTCTTGCCTGTACCAACACCGCCCCAGAGCAGCAGCCCCACATTCTTTTCCTGCATTTCCGGCCAGTGGGCCACATACCGCTGTGCCAGCTGCATCTGTGGATTTTGCCCGTGATCGTTTGCAAATGTCCAGTGCTGCATCGCCCAGTCGGTAAAGCCCTGCAGCTTCAGCCGCTGCACTTTCTCGTAATGCATCCTTGCACGTTCTTCTTTCTCTTGCTTTTCCCTTGTAGCCTGCCTGCACCGGCATTCAGCCGGATGGCGGTCACGCCCAAACAGTTTTTGCCATTCGGAAAGAACGCTTCCTTGGGAGTTTTGCAGCTGCCGCAGTACAGCAGCCCATCTTCTGCAACATAGTCCTGCGGTTCCACAGAGATCGTCATAAGCCTGTCCATCGCTGTCTGGATCGTTTCCGTCATAAACTTTCCTCCTTGTTGTAGGTATAGTCCGGGATGCCTGCTCCCGGTTTCTGTTGTCTTTTCTTCCGTGCTGACCAGCTACGCAGGGTCGCCGCATGGTCTGCGTACTTCCTGCCTGTAGACTGCATATAGGCTGAAAGGTCTTCGATCAGAGTATCCAACTCTGCAATTTCCATTTCCAGTTCCGAATAATCTTCCAGAAAAACATTCCGATAACGCCCATATGCTTCTGGTTCTACTCAGTTGGTTCAATCTTAGGTTGTTCTTATTTATTTGGTTCGATGTGCAGTTTTGCGCAATCGTATTGCTCACTTTTGAGCAATCAGGCTGCTCATTTTTGACCATCTTGACTGTGCATTTCTGCGCAGCAGATGGGAAGCTTAGAAACACCTGGTTTGGCTTGGAAAAGCCATTGGACCGCCGTTCGATCAGCTGTGCGGCTTCCAGTTCCCGCAGGGCACGGGTGACACTGGAAATGCTGCTCTGAAGATCTTCCGCCAGCCCTGCCAACGGATAGAGCACATATGCCCGGCCCTGCACATCCACCCAGCCGTTCTTCTGCGAAAGGGTCATGCGGTCCAGCAGCAAAACATACGTCAATCGTGCCGTATGGGAAAGGCTCATCTGCAGCAGAAATTTCGGATAAGGGAAATACGCGGGCAGTGGGGTCTGTGCTTTGATGTACTCTTTACTCAAACTTCCTCCTAGTCGTTTTCAAAAGTCCCTGCCGAATGGAAAGCCCTGCACGGGCTTACGCATCCGGCAGGGTTCCGGGGGGGGTGGAAGACCCTGCTGCTTACAGGCTCATATCATAGCTGCGCTTCTTGCGTTTCGGTTGACGCTCGCGCTGTTCCTGTCGAGCCTGCTCCTGCCTTGCCTTTTCACGGACATTGGCCTCCCACTCGCGTTTCCATGCAAGGTCGGATTTCATCTCATTGGTTTTTCGGAAGATGCTGTACACATTGTCCGATGCAATTTCCAGACGCCGGGATTCTTCCCTCAGGGGAGCATATGCCTTTTTCCTCTCCGCGATTTCTTTCGTCAGTTCTTCTTTCCGCTGTTTCAAGGATTTCAGCGATGGCAGCTTTCCATCGTTTTCTTCCCGGAAATATTTCACGGATTCTGCATAGGCGTCCAATTCCTTGGAATGCTCTGCACGGAATTTCTTCTTGAAAATTGCTTTCGCAAATTGCTGCTGGACATCTTTTGTAGAAAGATACTGCCCCGCATAATGAATCTGTTCATTGGTTTTGTACAGTTCATCCTCTGCCTGTGACAGCCGTTCATACGCTGCCTGCGCATTGGACTGTGCTGTCTTACACAGATCGTTCAGTTCCGTCAGGTCGTTGATGTTGTTTTCCTGTACCCATACCAGCGTTTCAGCCATTTTCTGCAAATTGCTGATTTTGACCTTTAGCGCATACGCCAGATTTTCCTGTGCCTTGACATTCTCCTGCAGGTCCACAACGAGCCGCAGTCTGGTTCTGGTCGTAAAGATCAGTATGGGGTCTTCCTTGTACCGCAGATTCTTCTCGGCGTTCTGAACAAAGAATCCTTCCAGACATTCTCTTTGCAGCTTTCTCCCAGAGAACGCTCCGATATGAACTTGTTCCGTTCCGGCGGCAGATAGCTGTAACGCCCACGTTGTGTTTTGACAAAAATGTCATATTCATCCTGTAGGATGTTTTGAAAATCTTCATACGAGATTGCTTTCTCACGAGCAGCGGCAACGGCATCCCGGATAAGCTGTTTCTGTGTTTGAAATTTTGTCGGATTTGGCGTAAAACCTTCCTTTTCGATTTCCTGTTTTTTCTCATCCAGCCGCCGCTGCGCCCAATACTCCGCTTCGGTCACGCCCGTTCTGGATGGCGACAGCAAATCGACCTGATGCAGAAATTCGCGTTGGCATAAATCCATGAGGGATTTCTGCAGATGCTTCAGGTACTCGTTTGTTACATGGTGCTTGTACCCTGCCTTGCAGTCAATGGGTCGCTCCATAAAGGACTGCTTAGGTACATCCAGCTTTCGCAAACTGTTGATTACGATATGGACATGAATATTTCCGCTGCCATTGTGACCGTCCATGTGCGTACAGACCAATGCCTGATGCCCCGGAAAATTTGCTTTTGCGTATTCCAGTCCAAGCTCCTGTGCCCGTTTCCCCGTCAAGCAATTTTCTGTGCTGTCCCGTGGGTCAAAGCTGATGATGTAATGATGGCTTTTGATTTCATTCTTATTTTTGTTCTTCTGATATTCGCGGTTCAGCTGCTGGCAGGCCGCATCAAAAGGAATAGGGTTCACAGTTCAGGCCGTCCAGATAAAACTCATCCCGCATAATACGATTTCCGTTTTGGTCAAGGATCGGAGTTTTCCGAAGTTCGTCATGCTTGAAAATCAGATATTCCAGCGCAGCACCATAGTTGGAGCTCTTACTTGCGATGTGCTTTAAGATTGCCATAATTCTTTCCTGCCATTTCTGCGACTTGCTCCCGCATTTCAAAAATACAGGAAATTGCATGGTTGATATTTTCGAGCATAGCGCGCGACTGGATACCGCCGCTGTTGAAGAACGCCGCGATCTGGTTCAGATTATTCCCGATGGCGGCAAACTCCCGTGTGATAGCTTCGATCTCGTCCGGGTGGACATAGAACACATACGAGATATTCACGCGGCCTTTCATCAGCATCTGTGCTGCAAATTCAGAGAGGGTCATTCCGGCATCTTCCGCCTGCTGGTGTAAAAGTTCATGTACTGTTTCTGTTACTCGTGCGGAGACTACTTTTGTCTTTACGATAGATTTCACTTTTTTCTTCGTTCTTGGCATGGGGTCTCCTTTCCAAAATCAAAAATTTGATTTTCCCGGCAGTGCATCTGCACTCCGGCTGTGACCTGCTGCAGCAGGCCACCAACAGGCAAAATCATGTGATTTTGCACGATGTGAGGGTATGGGGAGCGCAATCCCCATCAAGATGCCACCGTGGAGAAACTGCCCGTAGGAGCGGTTTCGTATACAAAGGCGAATCTTGCTCTTAACCACTGTCCACTCTGTCCCAGCCCGTTCCTGCCCGATTTTCTCCGGCGTATTTTTCCGGTAAGACGCGCAGAATGCACATTCAGTACCAGAGGTATCCTGCTGGGGTGGCTCATGCGATTTTCAAGGTGCGATGTGACTTTGTAAGGAATCGGGGAATTTCATCAGTGATACCATAGTGAATTGGCTTACTTTTGAAAACACTTCCTATACCCTATACAAACTTTAAGGGGTGTTTTTAAACCGGGTCTTTTGAAAGTTCAAAGGAAATTCATTTTTCCAACGTTCCCCTCTACCTATAACATTCTAAAATGGGTGTTTGGCATACAGATTTTCAAATTTTGTCGAACCGCCTAATTTTAGAACATAGATTTTGTTCATTTTCCTACTTATAGAAACAGAGGAAAGCTGTTTTACAAAAATTTTGAAAGCCCCTATACTAATAGGAATCCGCAGAGCCGTTTTGGAATACAGTTTTGAAAATTTCACAAATTTGGGCAAAAAGAAAAACGGCAAAGTTCAAAATCGAACCTTACCGTCATCTATAGAGATGTCTTATAAAGTAAAAATACTGCGGCAGACAGGTGTTGCGCCTGCTCATCGTGGACATATTGCTATTTTAACATTGTGTAACTGTTACTGATATTCATGCACTGAAAATTTTGCAGATTACAGCAGTGCAGTAGCTGAATTGCAAAAGTAAATGCAGTATGAAAAAGTAAATGCTACACTGCATGAAAAGTGGCCGCATTTTTGAAGGTTTTGCTATCATCCGGGATAGATGTGGTATAATTTAAGACACATTTTCTCGGCACTTTCTGTTTTTTGCGTATGGCAAACAGGCATCTGAAAAAGTCGTGTGTAAGACTAAATTCCACATGCCTGGGCAGAAGATTTGAAAATCATCTGGCGGCAGCCTGTATCTGAGTGAATGGGTTACTTTTAAGCAGGTCTGGTGACATTGTCACTTCATCTGGCGGGATGAATTTGATCTGCAAGGCCTCGAGTATCTCGGGGCCGTATTTTTTTAATGCCAGCTGATATGGCGTGGCTCCCTCGAGATTTTTGCGCGCATAGGAATTCATGTGATTTACAATCCGGCGAACATCCCATTGAGCTCAGATCTGTAAATAAGGTTCCTTCGGCAAGATCATTCGAAGTAGTGTATGTGCCTCTTCGAGACATCCCTTCTGACCACTACTCATAGGATCGCAGTAATAGATGCTGGTTCGTATGATGCCATCCTTATTCGTTTCGAGATTATCGGGCTTCCGAATTCCGAACCACGGTCTGTGAGAATGATCGGCAGCATGGATTGAAATTCATAGACACCGCCCAATGTTTTCTCGAGGGTATCAAATGCTCTTTCGACATAGCAGGGTTCATGGCATGGCAACAGCCGTGCATAGAAAAGCAAAATTTCCGGATCGACGAAGGTCAGGATGCATTTTAAACAACCTCTGGCAGAGAGAACGGTATCCATTTCCCAGAACTCATTGAGCTGGAGATTCAGCGCCTTGAAATCGTCATATGTGCGATTTTCAAATACGGCTCTATCCTTGATCTGCGTCTTATGAACCTTGCGGGTCTTGAACTTTACTTTCCGTTTGAGATCTATGTTCCTCGTGATTAGAGCGCCGATGTCGATGTATTTGTATCCTGACGGACATATCCAGTTCCGTGGTTTGTCAGAATGACGTAAGGTGACTGCCCCTGCATGATCAGCGGGTGAGCGATGGAGTTGATACGATGAATCTCGGCTCTGGACTTTGCGATACCCTCTCTGGAAGACTGAGAAGCTCCTCGTATTTTCGCCAGCGAAATGAGCATCGTAGGAATACTTGGTCGGAATGCTGCAAAGGTTCCTTACTTTGCTACAGCCATTACAAACGAATGGAGCCTTGTCCAAATGACGGCAGGCTTCCTTCTCAAAACGATCACAGACCTGGTTGCATTTGTGACATGACGCACACTTCTGGTCACAGATCAAAAGCTTTTTGCACACGTTGGTCTTTCTGCATTTGAAGCGATGGATGCAAAGTTGTATGGATTGTTGAAGCTGCCTTTGTGCCATGTCGAGAGAACGATGGAGCCGGACTTCTGAAATCGTGGTAGGGTCCTTGCATAAGTACTTGGCAATATCCCGGAATGAGTGGCCCTCATCAAGAGCATGCTCGATGTACAGACGATCGTTGAGAGTAAGGTGTTTCTGGTTGCCTGGTATAAGATTTGACATGAGTACCTCCTTTGCTGCCGCCAGGCAAACGTACAAGAGGTCATTATAGTCTGTTTGGGATATATGAAAGAGTAAATGCTACTTGTGTAAGACTAAATGCAACTTGCACTCAGAGGAGTAGCATTTCGAATTTCAATTTTGGCAGCAGTGCAGTTTCTATCAAGCTATTGCTTTTCTCTTTTTCCAGATATACAATTCAGACAAACCAATTCGATTTATAGGTTTTGTTGGGAGGTTTTCTCATGGCAAAAGATCGTATTGAAAGCAAGTATGTCACTGTGGCCCCTGGTGTGGAGTTACATATCTTGGAAAAAGGCGAAGGTAAACCGTTGGTCTTCATTCCCGGCCTGACCTTCTCTGGTGAGATTTTCAAGAACCAACTGGAGTATTTCTCCTCTGAGTATCGTGTCATTGCTATCGATCCTCGCGGCCAAGGCTATTCTGCCAAAACCGTGGATGGCAACGACTACCTGACCCACGGTCGCGATGTAGCTGGTCTGATTGATGCATTGGGTCTCAAAGATATTGTCCTGATTGGCTGGAGCACGGGCAACCTTGACACATGGAGCTACGTGCAGCAGTTCGGCAACAAGCTGCGCGGCGTTGTGACTATCGATATGTCTCCGCTCCCGCTCTCCCCTGACCCGAAGTGGTGGACTGAGGGCACGATTGAAGAGCTGTCTCAGGTTGCCACGCAGGTGCTGACTTCTTCTGAGGGCTGCCGTGAATTCTTCAGCGAATATGCGACTGGTGTTATGATCCAACATAAGATGAAGCCTGATGAGCTGGAGTATCTGCTGGATATTTCCGGCCACACACCATACTGGATCTGCCGTCAGCTGTTCTGCGACGCTGTGTTCTCCAACTATCTTGAAATCGCAAAAGATGTCGGTGCAACGATGCCCAGCCTGATGTTCATTGCAGAACACTGGCAGGACATTGCAAAGCCCTTTGTCGAAGCACAGCTTCCCGGTTACAACACCTACGTCATGGGCGGTCACCTGATGTTCTATGAGTACCCCGAAAAGTGGAATCATGTTCTGGAAGACTTTTGAATAAGCTATAATGTGATTTCAGCCGCCTGTGGTTCATTCCGCAGGCGGATTTTTGTGTAATCTCCGGGTCACGCAATGACCTCAAACATTGGGTGATGCTTCTTCCCCCCTCTGCGGCATCCGTGTCAGAACGATTTGCCGAATGCTTTCTTCATCTTTTCTTTTGCTTCATCCGGCACGTTGATCAGTCCGAATCGATAGAACATTCCGTATATATAGGTCACACCCCGGATATCGCCCAGCGCTTTAGGACGTTCAACTACCTCTCCTACCTTTTTAATATTGCCCAGAGCCAGCAGCACGGAACTCCACGCCAGACTTTTACTATTCTCTCTGCGATCGATCCACAGTTCCTTGGTGAATTCATCTCCCCTGCCCTTTTTCAGCGTATAGCCTTTGTATCTTTCGCCTCGAATAATAAGTTTTCAAATTCATCGCGAATAGCATTTAACTTGTTTGGATTCATTACATAATGTTCATCTTGCATATATGGCCGGTTGCAAATGACTTCCATGTATTCAGTCAATCTTGTTATTTTTGTCATTTCATTATAACCTCACCATGCAATAGATAACAGTACCAATACTATTATCCCTATATGGTTAAAATTCAAATACGAAATAAAAATGCTTAAAGCTATACTGGTTCATTTCAATTTTGGGAATTGAAATACATATTTGCTTCTTCTCGTGCAATATGCTCCATATCCGGATAAATAGAACTTTCATGGAAGCCTATCGCATCCAGCTGAACTAATAGTTGCTTTCTAATCTGTTGCGGTATACGAATCTTATAAAAATAGTCGCAGGATTCATCCGACATGAGTATCTTATCCAGATGTTCAGAGGTGCTGTGAATCGTAAAATCCGATTGTTGCACATACATTCTCAAGTCGCTTCCTACACCATGACACGCAATAATTCTATTCTGTGATTTATTATCGTCGTTATTATGATTAGAAAACGCACCTTCCAAGTCACCACTCAGACTATCATAGCTTATCGGAGGCACATATTCTCCATAACCCACTTTTTATTCAGCTCCATCGGGTTCAGAACCCAGACGGCTGCATCCGTCTTTGCATCTTCATCACTGCTCAATGCAAAATATAATGCAACCAGAGGCGATTCCGACCAATCCAGCAATCTAGTTGGTAATCCATAATGCTGCATTAACGTCAACCACGATGCGCGGTCATACCGTTGCGGAACACTAGGATTCAGCCGCATGGTATGAATCATGAAATTGGTCGTTATATACTGCTCATAATGTTCACCCATGCCATCTTTCCGTTGAACCGATGGTACTAGCCCCCACGAATAATCAGACTGACCTCGGAACCACATACGATACTGTTGTTCGGCATCAATTCGTGTAATCAGTTCCACATATGTACCAATGTTATTGACTTCCAATTCACAAAGCATAACACAGTTCTCCTCTAATAAAAATCTTGTTGACATGAAACAGTAAAATTTTGTTTTTTCATTCTTCAAAAGTGTTTTTTACTTTTTCCGCCACTTCCGATTCATACACACCAGCCGTGATAAGCAGCTTCCGTACCTTGATGGGATTTAATCCCAGCTCATCACCGATGGCCTGCAAGGACATCTCAGAATCATAAAGCGCCATAGCTCTTTCCATCTGCTCTTTCAGATTCTTCCCGGCATCGTACTCCGGTTTCAGCTTCTTCCGGCCACCGCCTGGTTTTCTTGTTTTCTTCATTTTACTCATGCAGCTCCAACGGCAGTCCATCCGGGTCATGGAAGAAGGTCATCTTCTTGCCGGTATAATCATCAACACGAATCGGCTCACATTTAATTCCCACCTCTGCCAGTTCTTTCACCGTCTGCTCCACACTCTCAACGCAGAACGCAAGATGGCGTAGACCACAGGCCTCTGGACGGTTTACACGCTTCGGAGGATTTTCCTCTGCAAAAATTCTCCAGCTCCGTGTGTTCATTGACACGAAGATCCAGCTTCCAGTCTTTACGCTCTGGACGGTAGTTTTCTTCTGATAACAGAGAAGCCCAGCTTGTTCACATAGAAATCCTTGCTGCTTCATAGTCAGATACGATGATTGCAATATGATGTATTTTCGATAAATTCATTTTTCTCTCGCTCCATTTCTTTTATTTTCGTTATAAACTATACGGCAACCTTCAAAAAATACCGTGTGAACTCCTGGAGTTCACACGGTATTTATTTTTGTTATTGGTTTTCTTGTTTATTTCAGCTTTTCCAGAATCTCGTCCGCACTCATCCCGCTTGCCAGCAACTTCTTCAGCACAGCCTCTGCCTCGGTCTTCTTAGCTTCTTCAGCGGCCTTAGCATCTGCCTTTGCCTTCTTCGCTTCCAGGGATGCCACTTCTTTTTCGGCCTTCTTCAGAGCAGACTTCTTCTCTTTCAGGTCAGCCTTCAAAGTGTCAATGTTGGCGGTGATGGATGCGATTTCCGCTGTGAGTGCTTCCTTCGCGGACTGCTTTTCCGCAATCTGCGTTGCAAAATCAGCAGTCACAGTTTTGGGCCTATTCTTGCTACCTTTAGTTCTGGGCATAATAAAACCTCCAGAAAATTATAGTAATATTAGTATAGCACTCTATCTCATTTATTTCAATCACCGCAAATTTCTGTTTCGTATTATATTACTATCATATCAGTACGATCATTAAAGCTTTCTATGATTTTAGCTATTGATTTTGAAACTCCTTTTTCAACATAGTTCATTGGCTTTTTAACTTCAACAGATTTTGCAAATGCTACAATTTCATATCGAATGCCTTCACCATCAAGTTGATAAAAGAATCTTTGATTATCTTCTGCGTGTTCATAACGAACTTCAAAATAATCTGTTTTCCACCAAGGTGCTGGAACATAGATATAGCCTTTCGTTCCCGTAACAATCAACTCACCCTCAGATTTTGCAGCTTTTGCTACTTTGAGTGAAGCTACTGCATCATCATAAGTAAAATCAATTTTTGTAAAGGCATCCATATTGGCGGCTTCATCCAGAAATTTTGTAGTTATAACTTTCTTTCTGTAGCCCGTTCCAAGTATTTGGAAAACGGGTAGCAACGCTGCAGGAGCCCAGCCGCACATACTATTCCATTTCTGAGTCAAATCTGTTCCGGCAATTGAAATACCATCTCGCAGGCTAGTACAAACAGCATCAACCGATACAACCTTACCAATTTTTCCAGACTTAGCGAGAAGGACTAACCGTTCGTATGCCGTTGAGTATGCCGTCTTAATAGCATCCATAAGAACCAGCCCATGTTCTTCTGCAATCGAATATAGTTCTTCACAATCCGCTTCTTTTAAAGCAATTGGTGATTCACACAAAACATGCTTTCCCGCCAAAAGAGCTTTTTTTATCAATATAATGTTTCTCTGGTTTGGAAACAATATACACGGCATCCACTTTTTCAAGAAGTTCATCATAGTTTTCGGTATAGAACATCCCATCAAACTCAGGTTCTTCACTCTTCTGAGATGCACATACACCAATTACATCAACGCCGTTTACATATTTAGACTCTGCTACAAACTTTGTTCTGAAAGCAGCCTTTCCAACAATTCCCATACGAAGTTTACATTGTTCACTCCGTACTTCAGAACTAGAGATTCCCTCCGTTCTCGGAAGATACACCACCTTACAATATTCATTCAGATAATCAAATTTTCCAACCCAATCAGAACCCACCGTGAAAATATCCACATCGTACCTACGAATATCATCAATTTTCTGACCCTCACATTCTTCCACGATGATCTTATCCGCAAGTCCTGTGGCACGTACAGCCTCAATACGCTCCATCAAGGACTGCTGTACATTGATTTTTCCACGGGTTTTATCAAAATCATCCGCTGTAACGCCAACGATCAAATAATCTCCCAGTGCTTTTGCACGTTCTAGCAGTTTGATATGACCATAGTGAAGCAAGTCATACGTTCCGTATGTAATTACTTTTACCATTTCTTGCTTCCTCTCACTTTTTACAAAAGTCCACGCTTCTGTAAATCCTTAAAAGCATTCACAAGCGTAGAGTTGTCCTCTTTTGTCAATGCACCAATATGACCTACACGGAAGATGGTTTCTTTCATCTCTCCACCATTGGGACAAATCCAAATACCATACTCATCTTTGAGCATCGTAAAAACATCATAGGCCGATACATTCAAAGGATGCAACGGTGTAACTGCATTGGACATCGACTCAGAAACGATTTCAAACGGCAACCCCTTGATCTTTTCTCTGAAATCTTGAGCAAGTTCCGCAATTTTCTTTGTTTCACTCTCAACACCGCCAGCGGCTTCTATTTCTTTCAGACGAGCATTGATCTGGCGTAAAGTACCAACTGCTGGTGTAAAGGGTGTTTGTCCCCGCTCGCCATTTTTAAGAGCAGACTTCAGATTTAGATACATACACTTCACATCGCGGGCCTCTACACGTTTGACTGCTTCATCGGACAAGACGATAACTGATACGCCCGGAGGACAAGCCAATGCTTTCTGAGAACCAGTAATCATTACCTGCACACCCAATTTGTTCATATCAAAATCGTCTGCAAGGAAGGAGCTAATGGCATCCACGACCAAAAATTCCGTTTTTCTTACAAAACTCACTGATCATCTCAATGTCATAGTGAACACCTGTTGAGGTTTCATGTACATTAACGAGGAACCCTGTAAAGCCTTTACCGTCGTACATATCCAACTGATCTTTTGAGTGCTTTACCTTTCTCCAGCTTGATTTCCTCGTATGGAATCTCGTGAATCTGGCACAACTCAACAAACCGCTGTCCAAAGCTACCACCGTTTACGACCAAAACCTTATCCGTCTTATCAAAGACATTCATAACGGTTGCTTCCATCGCTGCCGTGCCAGAACCAGTGATAAATACCACTCTGGCATCATCGCCAGCCTTCGCAAACTTTTTCATCAGCTTTTCATTTTCAAGCATGACAGCAGAGAACTCAGGCGTTCTAAAATATGGAACCTGTTCTGCTCCAATAGCGCGCACTACGTCATCCGACATTACCGGGCCAACTGTAAAATTAAGCATCTTTATACCTCCATGCAATTATTATCAAATACAATTTTTCCCCATTCACAGATTTCGTGAAATCCTACTTTCTTATGGAGACTTCTGGATTCATTCGAGTAATAGAAAGAAAAAACTCTTTTCCCCTCACTCAATAGTTTTTCGCAAATAGCTCTCCATATTTCTAGTGCGTAGCCTCTCCCTCGATACTCTTTATTAACTATTAGTTCTGCGACAATCGCTATTCCATTTATTTCTGCATTTGTACATGCATGAGCGATTACTGTATCGTTCTTTTTTATCACATAATTTCTGGAATATCCTTCTTTGGAACGCTGAAGAAGCTGCTTGGCCAGATCATTTTATTATAAGATTTTCCAATATCTTCATCATCATAGATCATTTGAACTATCTGTTCAAAATCAGTCACAGATGCCGATTGTACCGTTTCTCTATGTTTTTATCAACATTAGTGATTTCTGCTACCCAACCATAGGTTATGGTAAAAGGACGTTCAGAACTAGAATAATCATCTCCTATATACTCTGCAGTATTTTTTCGCAATAAATCATTTTTGTTGGATGATCCTTAATCAGTTCTTTCAATTCCAGTACGCTAAAATCATTATCTTTCGAGTAAACATGGACACACGAAAAATAAAACAAATAAACTGCTTTTATTTCATTTTCACGTTTATCCATATAAACATCAATAGCTTGTGAACCAATTCCATATCTTTGCAGATTCATATAGAGATAAAGACATTTATAGTATTCTTTTCCAATATATGATTCAACAATTTGCTCATCATTTTTTGACACTTTACAATCATCTTTTGCCCTCACTTGGAAAACTATCTCCGAACAAGGCGAATGTGGCTCTCTCTGATCTTCAGGAGGAAGTTTCATATAATCGCCGTAAATATATTTTAAAACCGTATCATAGTCTTTTGAGCTGTACAACTTTTTTCCTTCAAACATATATTCTGCACGGTCTGTAAACCATGATTTTGGCATCCCGTATCGCTCATTCAATGGGTTCTTTTATATAACATCCCTGTTGCAGGAAATCCTAAGCATCGAACCCGATTGAGCGAAGAATTTCTGCTCTTCTTTGAATATTTTTCATATCCATGAAATGCAAAATCGACCGGAATCTTCGATAGAAGGGTAAACCATACCTTCAAAATCCCACTGTGTTTTCTTTTGCCACCTCAGACCATAGAATCTTCCGCAAACAATAGCAATGCAAATCCTGAAATATTTGCCCAACAATTGAAAGCGGAATATCATCCATTGGAAACACATCAACAAAAATTCCGGTTTTACATTTCAAGTGTTCCTGACCAACTCGAATATAAGTAGAGCCTGTACGTCGTAGTTTTCCATATTCCCATCTATATTCAGGGTCTGTATCATGATCTTGAAAGAAGCAAATATTAGGATTCATCTCGTCTTTATGCTTCTTGAATGTTTCGTAATCTTCGCGAAGCATTCCAATGTCAGCATCATCATCCCATGGAATATACCCCTGATGTCTCACCGCTCCAAGCAGACTTCCACCAAATAAGACATAGTTGATATTATACTTTCTACAAACCTTATCAAATTCAACCAACATATCCAGTTCTGTTAGTTGCATTTTCCGAAAGTCTTCGCCTTTGATTTCTTTAATCACTGTCTATCATCCTCCCTGTTAGGAAATAGGTATAAAAATCCTAGAGTTCTTGTTCTATAATTTTTATCTGGTTATTATAGTTTTATCATTTATCCACAGTTGCGTATTTCTTATTGATATGTCCGGATTAAAATGTTTTCGAAGATCTTTATGTTTTTCCTCGGAAATTCCCAGAAATTCATTTATCTGTTTGGTGGTAAAATCATACCGATAAATCAAATCCTCAAAATGAATTCTCAGTATTCTGGGATCCTTTATCTCATCGTCAATCGTTCGCCGCATATCTCGATATTGCTTTGCAAACAAAAGAGGATCATGCGGCAAAACATGGTCTCCATCCCTCATTGCTTGAATATAAACATCCCTTGGATCTCTATCTACTATAATAACCTTTAGATCCCGAATGTAATTTAAGTATCTTTTTACATTTGTAGTCGATACACATTGATCCAGTACAAGGTATTCTGTATCAGGCCTTGCCATTTTCTCGCACAGTGCCTCCGTGTAATCCTGGGTTTTTTGATAGAATTCTTCTCTGCTACAAGCGCAATGATAACTTGTTAAATACGGAAAATAGTTGTAATCCTGCGTTTTTCTATATTTACGCGGCATTATTTTTGAAAAAGCTCTCCGTATTTTATAAATCGCCCATGGGATAAAGGGCTGTTCGTTTACATCCCCATGCCAATAACCAGGAAATTCAAAATCCACCAAATCACGGATATATTTGTCAGTCTCATCCAGCCAGCACTTACCAAATATCAGCTGATACGTTCTCTTATTCATTCTGGCAAATTTTTTATAACGTTTTACTGCAAATCCGCTATTGAGCCTGTGCCAATTATCAACAAGGTTATATTCTAGATCAGAAATTCCGTCCGGATCCTGTAAAAACCTACATTCAACATCTGAAGGAGCATATGTAAAACCATCGAATTCCCGCAAATAATCATCTACCGCTCCTGAGCCGGTAGCATGATAGCTGATGCATGTTACTTTTTTCATTCTTTTTTCCTCCGAAATACTTTTAAGGACGTGATCACATCCGGATAGAATCTATAAATATACAGCCATGAGCATACCAAATATACGATAGCGCCAATCATTACTTTACAGATTAACGTAATGATATCATTCAAAACATATAAATCATGAATCACACTGAACATTAAAACCAAATAATATAAAGGGTAGTCCTTGAATTAGATAACGCTTTACATCAATAAGTTTTCTTAGCGCAACTGTTTCTGAAACCGCAATCAATCCCTCAGAAATTGTTGTTGCGATTGCAGCTCCAACTGCACCGCTAGTTCCGATTAAACAGTAATTTAACACCACATTAACAAATGCACCCAAGATTAAGCAAACGACAAATGTCATATCTTTATTATTTGGAAGTAAAACCTGTGTTTTCAAAACATTCGCCCAACTAACGAAAATAATATATGGCGCTAAAGTGTATAATAGTGGAACAACCAAATCAAACCCTGTCCCAAAAAACAAGGGAACAAACTCTTTAGCTACTGCGCATATTCCAAAAACCAATGCACTCGTTGCAAATACTACAAATAGCATTGATTTTTGAATCATTTCATTGACCGATTTTAGTTCTCCTTTTGCGATTGAATTGGATACTCGTGGCAGCATAACAGTACCTAACGCTGTCACTAAGCTATTAGGAATACTCAGCAATTTTTCAGCATTATCGTAGCAGCCTAATTCGGCATCAATAGACATGTTTCCAATCATAATCTTATCAAAATATCCCAGCAGATCATTTGCAATAACTGGTAAAAACAGCACTAGATTCGGCTTCAAGTGTTTTATAACATCATTCCATTTTGGTCTTATAAAACAAACGTAATTTCTTAAAATTGGCCAAACCGATAACTGACCTACCAGTGTTCCTCCTGACATAATTAATGTATATTTCCAAACATCATTTGGTGATTTAACCAATAAAAGAATCAACAACACTGTTCCTATTTTTACAATAACATTTCGCAATGTTGTAACATAAAAGAGTTCCAATCCAAATAGCAGCCATGTCACATCAAATATCGCAGAGAGAACGTTAAACCCCTGCATATAAGCAAGTCTTCTATTTTCAGTAACCACCAAGCAGTATATAATGTATAATATACTCATTCCTACTGATAATAGTATTTGCAGGGATACAATCTCACTAAAAACTTTGTTTCGTTCTTCTTTAGAATCTCTTACTTTTGCAATACATCTATTACCATAGTCGGAAACGCCCAGCACTGCAAAAATCAAAAAATAATGGGAAATTGCATATGTATAACTGTATTGACCAATTCCATCTGCTCCAATCACTCGCGAAATATACGGAGATGTAATCAATGGTGTGACTAATGTTACAATTCGATAAAGCAAATTGTATGCATAATTTTTTTTCAAGCCATTTCTATTTTCTTTCATCTTTCTCTAAACCTATAATTGCTTGGTACACTCGTTCTGAATTATTTTTATCTCGGATAGGAAACATTTCTTTAACCCGTTTTTGATATTTTTCACCCAACCGTGTATTTTCCAACTCATGCAATATCTTAATTACTTCCGTACTTTTTCTGCAAATTGGTCCAAATCCATCTTTTTCAAAATCGAACCATCTTTTGCTCGCTGCTCGTTCGTTCTCATCGTTGTCAAACTGATAATAGATTACTGGTTTTAGCATATAAGCGAAATCAAAAAACACGCTAGAGTAATCTGTAATCAATATTGAACTTTCCAAAGAAGATTTTCAACAATTGCAGAGCCAGCATCACGTATTACAATTCTTTTCGATTTGGCAGAAAACAGATGAATATACTTTTGCATTTCAATATGAGGGTAAAAAACAAAATTCATATTTTTCTCTTCAAGAAATGAAGCTAGTTCATCGCTCTCCAACAATTCTTTGCAACCAATGAAATATTCATCTCGAACGAAATCCATTTCGCTTGCATTTGTATATTTAACTCTCCATGTCGGCATAAATAAAATTTGCTTTATTGGAAGTTTTTCAGACTCGCCGATCAAATTGTCAAATCTCGGCATGCCTATATCACATAAAACGCTCGGTTTGTATCCAGAGTTCTTTGAAAGTGCCTCATATTCTCTCGGAATTGAGCATATCATTAAATCTATTTTTACTGTATTGGCTGTACAGCCAGCCTTTCCCATTCGAACACAATGATCAAGCAATACCTTTTTTCCTTTGACACTTATCAGGCCCCTTTTATCTAACTGAGAAAACAACTCAAAATTAGGCGAATAACCCTGGTAATGTGTAGACAAAAGCATCGGCGCTGTAATATATCTTAAATAATGTTCAAAGAGCCATATCGAACGATATCACCTGTTTCCAATCTGTCTCTATCTGGAGATGTATCTGATATTACAAACTTCACACTAATTTCCGGGTGTACCTTTTTTAAATATCTATAAAAAACATATCCATTATCACGTGCATCCGTCCCTCGCTCTGCAATCAGCCATGCATTGTCATGGACACGATATAATTTTGATATAACATATACAATATAATATTTTGCAGCACATCGCACCTGACCAATTCTACGTTTGAATTTGATTCTATTCATTTGCTATTTCCACCTTAAACATATAATATTCTTTAAGCGCAATGAGCATCATTGGAAAACACACCATACTGCACGTGTATGTGTAAAACATATTAAACATCGCATTTAAAAACCATATCATAAACACTAAAGTTACCACTAACTTTGGCATTCTCATATCGAGAATAAATGTCTTTAATAGTCCATACACTGAATAAATATAAATGCCCAATCCAATATAACCAAAATTCAACAGAACACTTATAAAATCATTATGTGCCCAATGCGCTGCTGTATAGAACCTTTTAGTAATCTGATAATCAAAATTAAACCCACAGCCCAATAATTGATTAAGGATATTTTCTTTAAAGAAGTACTTAAGATCCAAATTCCAGAAAACTGTTCGGCCGTTAGTAATCGTTCCCCATTTGTCAAAGAAACTATTAGTCGTATATGTCGTTGCTGCGATTTTAGATCCTGCTGCCGAATTCAAAATTAAAATCCCCATTAGTATCACTAATGGAATAAGAGAAAAATAGAAGTACCGTTTTTTCTCACAATATATATACCAAAAAGCAAGAACCACTAACAGTCCTATTCCAAGATAGGTTCTTGAACCACACATCAAAAAGCCATACATTGGAATAATGGTGTAAAACAAATATTTTTTACTTTTTGTTAAGCAGTAAAGTCCCAATACCAAAGTTACAATCATAAGACATGTTGGTGCAAGTCGAAACGAATCACCCGTTATAGACACAAAATATCTTCCGCTCCCCCATGCTTTATTGATTACATATGACGATGGCATAAAAATAGAAATTCCGACAATGACAGACCACAACTGTACAATTTTTTCTATGTATCTTTCATTTTCTTTAAAATGACTTGCTGCACATTCGGGATAACTCGTATAATAAATTGTTAGCAATATCCAAAATCCATAATAAAAAAGCATGTTGCTGTTATACAGTGGGAAAGTTGTCTGCATGAGCGCATATACATGCACGACTACAACCGTAACCAATATTCCAGCCCATCTTTTTTTCATTTTTCGGACTGTTAAAAAAAGTAATACAATAATTACACAAATCAACAGTGCCTTATTAATCCATCTCAAAAGCGGAAATGACTGAAACAAAGTAAAACTGGAAATAGCAAAAGTAACCTACATAATAGTTTATTTGCATTCATTTCTTATCTCTTCTCCATCTGCTGTGCGATATCGGCATCCACGATTTCCTCGCCGGTCTTATGCTTCAGCTGCTCTTTGGATGCTTCACTCAGACCGTTGTTGATCACACAGTTCATATCGCAGGTGCTGCACTTATCGAGTTCCTCTTTGGCGACTTTGCCATCACGATAATCACGGCAAATCTTCAGCTCATACATGCTGTACGGATGCTTGGTGAACAGAGCCTTGAACTTATGAACCAGAACCCAGGTAGCAGGCTTCCAGATGTATTTGTGCATCGCAGGACTTACGCTGCCGATCATCCAGCAGTCACGATCGCAGCAACGAACCTTTGCACGAACTTTTTCTGCTTCCGGGCTATTCCACAGCTCATCCCAAGTCTGATTATTCAGGTTGCCCATGACCTCCTTATCCTTGGTACCATTGCATGGCATGACATCACCATACGGGTCGATGAAAAAGGTATCAAAACTCATGTCGCAAGGCAACAGACGCTTCTGACCATAGATGTAGTTAATCAGACCATGGTTGAAGTAGGCACGGAACCACTTCTTCGGGCTGTTGCTACGGAGCAGCTCGTTGACCAGATTCTCAAAGTTCTTTGCAACCATCGGACGGTCATGGATGATGTTCTTTGCCTCAACGAAGTAGAAGCTGTTGTGCAGGGAAGCCGTTGCAAACTCCATACCCATCTCGTTAGAGATTTTGTACAGAGGGACAAGATCAGGAGCATTCTTGTCCTGAACGGTCATGCCGAAGCCGACATCCTTCATACCCATCTCACGCAGCTTCTTCAGTGTGCCATAACCACGCTGATAACCGTTCTGCAGGCCGCGGATCTCGTTGTTGGTCTGCTCCAGACCCTCGATAGAAATACGAATACCAATCTGCGGAAACTCTTTGCACAGATCAACGATACGATCTGTGAAGAAACCGTTCGTGGAAATGACGATACGGTCAGACTTCTTGTACAGTTCGCGCACAATATCCTTCAGGTCAGTACGGATGAACGGCTCACCGCCAGTGATGTTGGTGAAGTACATCTTCGGCAGCTTCTTGATGGTTTCGATGCTGATTTCCTCCTCCGGCTTGGAAGGTGCTTTATAACGGTTACACATGGAGCAACGAGCGTTGCAGCGATAAGTGACGATGACCGTACCATTTAACTTCTTTTCTTCAGACATGATTAACTCTCCTATTGTTTACTCTCTCTTTTAAAGAATGTTTCGATTTTATTTAAGAACCACTTGGCACATACTGAGAACACAACCGAACCGCATATAACTGCGACTGCCGTGAAGATATATGCCAGCAGACCGTTTCCAAATAGATGAACAAGGTGCAGCTTCTCAAGCACACGATAAATCACCATGTGGCACAGGTAAATCTCAAAGCTGATACCACCCGAGGAACTTGGCGACTGGATTGACCAGTACCCCCCTTTACAGCCGAGGGTATAGACCAGTGCTGCCACACAGAAAAACAGCATCGTAAGTGTAGAACTGCCTAACGCAAAATATGCAACCGTGGCAATCAACAGAACCGCTCCGGCGATGATCTTGTGCTTCGATGTGAACTCGGCCAGCTCTTTCCGATAGAGGAAGATCAAGCCACCAGCGATAAAGTAAATCGCATCGTAGACGATACTAGTCCTTCCAGCTTTGAAGTAATTAGCGCACAGCCAGTTAAACATCAGTGCCACAACTGCTACGCCCACGCTCTCTTCTTGTTTCCAATCAGAAAACAGAAGAACGGGAACAGCATATAGAACACAAAGAATGACTGCCAGTGTCCAACTCACACCAATGACCGAAATCTTGGCGTTCGGCAGAAGCCCTTGGCATAATGTCAAGTTTGCGAAAACCTCAAACAAGGATTCCTTGCTTGGTGAAATCACAAAATCTACCGCACAGAGCAGTACAAAATACGGCCAGATTTTAATGTATCGCTTCTTGTAGAAATCCTCCACGCTGATCTTCTGGTCAATAATTTTCTGGTAATAGCCGCAGCACATCCCAAAGCCACTGACCATATAAAAAAGGAAAACGAGGTTTGTGAAAGACGGAATAAGCTGGTTAAATGCAAATCCTCCAATTTCGTATTTTCCATTCGATAATACGTGCATCAGTGCAATGCCAATGATGGCATACGCCTTCAAGCCGTCTATTCCCTCATATCTATCCGCTTTTGTAGCCACAAGTCTTCTCCTCACATATCAGTCTTACTGATACACCTTCATAATTTTCTCGTAATACTCATCGATGGTATCGAAGCTGATGTCCTTGCAGTTCGCACTGTACTTCGCACACAGCTTCTTATCACCCCAGAGTTTCTCAACCTTCTTCTTCAGGTCTTCAGCATTTCCGCTTTCAAACAGCTCGCCAGTCTTACCAACCTGAATCAGTTCCGGGATACCACCGATGTCTGCTCCCAGCACCGGTGTGCCGTACATCTGAGATTCCATCACGGAGAACGGACAGTTCTCGTACCACTCAGACGGATAGATGGAGAACCGTGCTTCACGGATAAGTTTCTCCAGTTCCTCACCCTTCTGGAAACCAACGTTCTTTGATGTTCTTAATACCATTTACTGTCTCTTCCAGAGGACCGGTTCCGGCGAATATGAACTGCACATCCGGCAGTTCCTTACAGACCTTGATGAGTGTGCCGATGCCCTTCTCCTCGGAGAAGCGACCGAAGTAGAGGACGTAATCCTTCTTTTCTGTCTCTTTCCACTCCACCTTATCGATGAAGTTATGCATTGCCACCGTTTTCTTTGCAAACAGCGGATTGCTGTCCATCTTGCTCTTCATGAACTCAGAGCAGCAGATCATGGTATCAATGTACTTGTAAGTCCATTTCCACTTCCAGAACTCGGCCTCCATCATGCCGATGGCAGACTTTGCCGTGGAGCCGTGGATGCACTTGCCTTTCATGCAGTTCACGAAATGGCCGCCGAGGCACTTCTCACAGTTCTGGTGGATGTTCGGATTGTTCAGCATGTGGTTCGGGCAGACCAGCTGGTAGTCATGTGCAGTGAAGATGATCTTGCAATCTCTTCCGGTTTCCTTACGCCACTTCACGATTTCCAGAATGATGGAAGGTGTCAGCTGGTAGTTAAAGTTGTTCAGGTGACAGACATCCGGCTGGAAGTCATCCAGAACTTTTCTCAGCTGTACTCGTGCTTCCTTACTGTAAATCGTCTTGATTGGATAGGTCAGCTTACTCAGTTTGCTTCCACCGTGGAAGTCCATATCAGATGTATAAGCATTGACCCGGTTACCCACACAGCGGCCTTCATGCTCCATACCGAAGTACTGAACTTCATGTCCATGCTGCTCCAGCGCCTCACCCAGCTTAAATATGTACGTCTCTGATCCACCGTTGGGATACAAAAACTTATTTATTATCAATACTCTCATCTATTATTTTCTCCTGTACAGCTTCATGGTTTCTTTCACAACTTCATCCCAGTTATACTTTTTACAGATGAAATCTGCGGCCTGCTTTTTGTGTGCTTCCACCTTTTCGGGATGGTCACAGGCGTCCTGCAGCTTTTCTTGCAGATCCTGCACATCAGCCTTTTTGAAAATCAATGCCTTATCTTCCACGACCTCTGAGCACTCCGGAATATCAGAAACCAAACAGCAGTTGCCGTAGCTCATCGCCTCCAGCAGGCTCAGGGGCATTCCCTCCAGATCAGACGGCAGCGTGTAAATGTAAGCATTGCTGTATAGTTCATCCAACATTGCTCCCTGCACAAACCCGGTAAAGAGAATCCGATCGTCACCCTTCGCCTGTGCTTTCAATTCCTCCATAAAGGAATCTGTATCACTGGAGCCGCCTGCGATGACCAGTTTCTTATCCGTCCTGACATTCTTGAAAGCCTCGACCAGATATCGGATACCTTTTTCCGGCACCAAACGCCCGAGGAACAATATGTAGGAATCTTTTTTCAGCTCGAACTTCTCCGTAATCAGATTTGCTTTCCGAATCTGCGGCCTATTCACGCCGTTCGGGATAAAATGCGTCTCTCTCCCGTAAGTATCCATGAAATATTTCTGCACACCCTTGCTCAGAACAATGACCTCGTCCGCATATTTCACGGCATTTTTTTCGCCCTGACGGATAAATTTTGAGCCAAACCCTGACTGCCACTTCTCGCGCTGCCAGTCGATGCCGCCCGATGTCAAGTCTTGACAACTTTTTCACAAATAAATTTGAAAAGCGCAAAATAAGCCCCACAAGGCTTTCAATCGGTTTTGTGAACCAATTTGAGCCTTGTGGGGCTTATCTGCTCTATATAGTATTTGTCTTATACTGCCTGCAACGGCGTGTCATCCATTACTCTCTTGAACTGCTCTACGCTCATATTAGCATCCTCGGCAGCCTGCTCGATTGTAATGCGGCCTTTTCTCACCTGCTTCACAAGCATCCTGAGTTCGCCTCGTTCTTCGCTTTCGTTCATCATTTCCTCAACAGCTTTGCACACATCAATCACCTCCGCGCCCTCTGGAATATCCAGCGGTGTATTCGTAACTGCTTTAATAACCCTCGCCGCGTTTGCTTCTATCAGCATACGCGGATTATCCGTCAAAAATTCAGATAAGCGTTTCTTATCTTTGGAATACTTAATGTATCCAATGACTTCTCTCAGACTTGAATAGAATCTTTCCAAATCCTCTGCGCTTAGCTTTGCAGGGTCAATCAGGTGAATCTGATAGTCCTGCACAAAGTTCAGAAGATTCTTATTTTAACCGCCATCATCTCATGGAGTGACAACGGCCCATCCCATTCATTTGCGCCAAAGTGCAGCACCAGCGTGATAACAGGTGTAATCTTATCTTCTTTGTAGAATCCAGAAAGATACTCGCCACGGCTATGCCCTTTTGCATCTCCATCACTCGCACGATGCTTGGCTGCAATATCAGCCACCTGTTTTCCGTACTGGAGCATCATAGATGATGTTGCGGACAGGCATTGCATAATGAATGTCAGTCTGATTTTCGATTCCCAGTAAAATGTACGCAGCCTCATCATCCTGTTTAATGATTGCTGATTTCAGCACATCACGGTATTTCTGAACTGCTTCTTCTGGCTGCTTTCCCTCTTCATCCTGTGATCCAAACGGTAATGCAATCTCCGTAGTATCCAGTTCTTGCAGTTGTTTAGGGTCTACAACCGCCTCACCGCCATAGATCAAGTAATTAAACGCATCTGCAAACACAGAATTATCTTTCATATAGGCTTTAGTCACGGTATCAGCTAATCCCATTGGCTTACACCTCCTTGTCGTAGTCAATAGTAGCTTTGTCCGCCATTGTAATTCTATCTTACCATAAACCGCCCATCATATCAAGCTGTGCAACTCCCTCAAAGTCCTTAAATTTTTACGAACAGTTGTCCATAATATAACATTGTTGCTGATGTTATATCATGGGCAACCGCTTGATGCCGCTCCCTGCCGTGCTATACTTACCCTATACAAAATCATCAAGAGGGAGTGCATTGCCATGAGCAAAAGACTTGTCGCTTACTTTTCTGCCAGCGGTGTCACCGCAAAAGTTGCCGAAAATCTGGCGGATGCCATCGGTGCAGACATTTTGAGATTCAGCCGGAAGTGCCATACACCAAGGCCGATCTGAATTGGATGGACAAGAAGGCTCGCACTACCATCGAAATGAGCGACCCAACCTCTCGCCCTGCCATCGCTGCCAAACGTGATAACATAGACGAGTATGACACCATCTTTGTCGGCTTCCCTATCTGGTGGTATGTTGCTCCGACCATCGTCAATACATTTTTAGAGAGCTACAACTTAAAAGGTAAGACCATCATCCCCTTTGCTACCTCCGGCGGCAGCGGCATGGGTAAGACCAATGAAAAACTTGCGCCGAGCTGCCCTGGGGCAAAACTGCTGCACGGTAAGGTGTTCAACTCCTATTCCAGCAAAGCCGACTTGTCTGCATGGGTAGAAACGCTGAGCCTGTAACTTTCACATTCCTGCGGAATGAAACGCCCTCATAGCTGAGAAGATTTACGAATCCTCTCAACTATGAGGGCGTTGTTTTTTATTCATGCAGTTCCAAGGGCAGGCCATCCGGGTCAAAGAAAAAGGTCATTTTCTTTTTGGTGTAGCTGTCTAATCGAATCGGTTCACATTCAATTCCCATCTGCGCAAGTTCTTCCACGGTAGCTTCCACATTCTCCACCCGGAACGCCAGATGCCGCAGACCGCAGGCTTCCGGCCTGTTTACACGTTTGGGTGGGTTCGGCTCTGCAAAAATTTCCAGTTCAATCGCATCGGCTCCATCACCGACACACAAATCCAGTTTCCAGTCATTCCGCTCCTTGCGGAAGTTTTCTCTTACAACTGCAAAGCCCAGTTTGTTCACATAAAAATCTTTCGACTTTTCATAGTCAGAAACGATAATCGCCACATGATGAATCGCCGCCAATTTCACTATCTGTACGCCTCCCTATTTTATATGTACCATGCCTGCCGAAGCATTACTGCCGCCAGTTCCAGAAGCACGATCACGCTGCCGACCACCTGTGGTATCATAAAAATCACAAATCCACCGATCAGCATTTGAAGCGCTTCCACCCCTTGCGACTGCTGCATTAAGAACGAAAGGGCCGCCGTTGCCAGTAGCACACTGCCCAGCAGATAGAAAATCCATGCCGAACAATGATGCAGAAATACCACAAACCACTTTGCCAGCCATACAGCAAGGATCAGCGGGAGGGTTATCATCACCAGTATCAATTTTAACAGCCATCGAATCGCTTTCATAGTGTCCTCTTTCCGGCTGGTCTGTTGCCCATGTTATAGCATACTCTTTGATGTTCCAACATGGACAACCCAGTCCTCTCTCAAATTTAGCTTGTGTGCAGTGCTTTTACAGTATCCTGTATGCTCCGCTCATATTTGAACCGTACCACGATGCGCCCTCCATCATGCACAAAGACATTTTCGATAAAGGCCGACACCATACCCGCTGTGAGCCTCGTCCCGTGCAGGAAATTTTCTGCCTGCTCCGCTGCTGCGCGTACCGTTCCCGGCACAACGCTCTCAGCGGATTCTTCCGCTTTGGATTGTTCAATTTGCTCTTGCACCTCTGAAATTCGTCTGTCACACTCCTGCTTTTTCTGCTTGTAGGTATCCAATGGGAGCGTTCCTGCTGCATATTCTTCATACATCCGCATCTTCTCTCCCTTTAGATTTTTTAATTCCTGTTCCATCAGAGTTTTTCGGCGGTTTGCCTTTTTGTGGGCTTCTTTCAAATTCTGTTCTTCTTTTTGAATATCGCCGTAGAGGGAATCCAGCAGAGAAAGTTCCTTTTCAGTGCCTGAAAGACAGCATTTTCAATATCACTGACCTGAAAGACTTCGGAGGTACACTGAGTTTGCCCCACAAGTTCCAGACCTTCTCTGCACCAGAATGTTGGAACAGCCTGTTTGAAATTGTGCGCCATCACTCGTCTGCAATTTCCGCAGCGGACTTTTCCTTTTAGCGGGAAGTCCACGCCGCCCATCAGCACTTTATGGCTGTTGCTCTTTATGACAAGCTGCGCTTTTTCAAATTCTTCACGACTTACGATTGCTTCATGGGTTCCCTCTGTAATGTACCGCTGCCCTTTGGGAACTGTTCGGATGATGCACTTGCCGGAAATCAGCGTTTTGGTTTTGCCCAAGACCATCGCCCCGGTGTACACATACGCCGTAAGGATTTTCCAAACGCGAGAACTATCCCAAAGAATCACCGGGGCAATAGTGTAGGTCGTTTCCTTGCCGTACATCTTATTTTCTTTGTTATATACGCTCGGCACAGGAACATTTTCGTCATTGAGCATCATTGCTATCTCTCTTGTACCTAAACCCAGAATCGCAAGGTCGAAAATACGCCGCACGATTTTTGCCGCTGGCGGGTCAATGACAAATGCGCCCTTTTTGTCCGGGTCAAACTGATAGCCGAACGGTGCAGCAGATGCCGTTGTGATGCCCTTTCGCCACTTGACCTGATTGGCAGTCCGCAGTTTCTTTCCTGCATCCCGGCAGTACATGGTATTTACCAGATTGCTGACCACCACATCCATGCCCAGCGTTGTACCTTTATAATTATTGCTATCATAGTTGTCATTGATGGCAATAAGCCTTACCCCCAGCAAAGGAAAAATCTGCTCCATGTACTCACCCACGCCGATATAATCACGACCAAAGCGAGAGAGGTCTTTTACAATGATGGTATCAATCTTGCCATTGCGAACACCATCCATCATCTGCTGGAATCCCGGTCTTTCAAAATTGCTGCCTGTGTAGCCATCATCTACAAAATCCATCACAGGCACATTTTGCAGACTTTCTTTGCAGGCAATATACCGCTGGATCAGTTCTTTCTGGTTTTCAATGCTGTTGCTCTTATCTTTGCCATCTTTGCCCAAGTCGCCATCAGCCCTTGAAATGCGCTGATACGCTGCAATCATGTTTCTGCACTCTCCTTTCCAAGTTCTGTAAACACATCCTGAAATCCGAAAACAATCCGAATCCGCTTGTCCGCACTCACTTCGATTTTCTGCACAAGAGATTTTACCAACTGAATGTCAAATTCAAAGTTGTCCAGATGTTCTTCCAAATGAGAAGTCATATTCAGGTATTCTTCGATCTGCCGTTCTACTTCCGCTTTTTTGTTTTCTGCTTCCTGCAGCGCAGCTCGCAGGCCATCGTATTGTCTGGAATAATCTTCCCGAATCAGCTGGTAATCTTCGGAATCCACCACACCAGCCACATAGTCCGCATAAAGCTGTTCCCGCTTCTTGGCCATCTGGCTGACTCTATCGGTCAGGCTCATAATTTCACCCTTTGCCCGGTAGACGGGATTCTGCACATCCTCGATTTTCTGCAATTCTTCCAGCACCTTCCGTTTATCGCACAGCTGGACAATGAACAAATGCAGCTGATCCATTATCAGTGCTTTCAGCAGTTTTCTGGAATCTGGTGGCCGATGCACTTATCGTCAGCCTGCCTCGCTTTGCAAATGTAGTAGCAGACCTTTTTACTTTCTTCTGCTCCATGCGGCAGTCGCTCAAACTCCATTGGCCTGCCGCAATCTGCGCAGAACACCATTCCGGCAAGGTCGTTCTGGTACTCACTGCGAATCTGCTCCGACTTTGCTCTTACGGTATTGAATACCTTTCGATTCTTGTTCAAGATTTTTGCACCTTTTCAAAATCATCCCTTGCGATAATGGCCGGATGTGTGTTCTTTGCCACATACCACTGTTCTTTGGGAAGGTCGTGCTTGTCCTGTCCTGCGAATAACTTCTGCGTACTTTTATTGTTGATAGTATCGCCCACATAGGTTTGATTTTCCAGAATGTGCCGAATCGTGGTTACGCCCCACTTTTTACAGGAAGTCACTTCTTTACCCTCAACAATTTTCCTATGCCACTCCCGTGGAGTCGGAACCTGCAACAACGTCATTCGTCGAGCGATTTCAAAAATTGGTACGCCCATCAGTTCCCACTGGAAAATTAACTGCACATAAAATGCCGCTTCCGGGTCAATTTCATTGCGCTTTGTCATGGGGTTCCGAATATAGCCATACGGAGCATCGTTTCCGACAGCATAGCCTGCTTCTTTTGCGCTGCAAGGAAGTCCATATCTTTTTGGATATGTCTTTCGCGTACATCGCGTTGACCATATTCCGAATCGGGAGAGCCAGACTTTCCATATCCTCTTTGCGGTTACTGTCAAAGTTGTCGGTAACTGCAATCAGCCGGACCCCCAGAAACGGGAACACTGTTTCGATATAATACCCCGCTTCCAAATAGTTACGACCAAAGCGTGAAAGGTCTTTCACCACAATGCACTTGATTTTCTTCTGCCGCACATCGTTCATCAGGCGGGTAAATGCAGGCCGCTTAAAATTCGTTCCCGTAAAACCATTGTCGAAGTAGGTGTCCACATAACTCAGTTCCCTGCTGCGATTGATATAATCCTGCACCAGCGCGATCTGCGTTTCCATGCTTTCTTCTTTTTCTTCATCCTCAACGGAAAGCCGCCCATAGATTGCCGCTGGCATTTTTGCTTCTTCCAGCTCCGGCAGCAACACGGAAGCTGCCACCTGTTCCGGCTGCGGGAGATTCTTTCTACTCTTTCGTGCCATCGTCTGTTCCCTCCATCTCTATCCGGCCAAGCATCTTTTTCCATTCATCCGTTTTCATGGTCAGGCTGATTTCTGCCTGACCATCGCCCAGTAATGTAACTGTGACCTGTTCGATGTATTTCTTCACAAAATTGCGGTCAAGTTCTTCCGGGGCCTTATACTGTGCCATCTGCTGAATCCACGGATTGCGTAGGCTCAACGCCCGTTCCCATACCAGCGTATCTTCCATAATTGCCGTAAGCCGCTCATTCAGTTTCCGATGCGCTTCTTCATAGTCCATCAGTTCCGCATGGTACTGTTCTTCGGTGATTTCATTTGCCATATAACTTTCATACAGCGGCACACGGCGAAACTGTTCCATATTCAGTTCGGCCAGAACGGACTTCATCTGCACCGACTTTTCATCTCGGACTACCTCGATTGCTTTCCTGCCTGCTCCCTGCTGAATCGCTACAGCCAGCTTTTCTTCTTCCAGATGTTCCAGTTCCAGAGCATCCATCACATTTTTATAAATGGTAGCTGCCGGAACTTTCAGATTCTTTCCGTTTTCCTTGTGTGCGCGGCAGTAACGGCAATAGAAAATTTCTTCCCCTGTTTTCTTATCCTTGTGCCAGCAGAGTGCGCGTCCACAGGTGCAGACAATGTGCTTTGCCAGCGGATTCGGCTTTTTGTAGCTTTTTCGAGTGGAGATTTTGTTTTCGTCCTCGCGCATATTGCACGGGAACGCATGAAACTGTTCTTTGGTTATGTATGGTTCGTGGCAGTTTTCCGCAATGATCTGGCGGCTTCCATTTGCCGCCGCACCCGTATAAGTCGGGTTTCGGAATAAGCACCTCAACATATCCGTTGTCCACTGGTCTGGTTCTGCATCATAAGGCTTTCCCAAAATTCTCTTTTTGTGCTTCATGGGGGGTTCCACGCCTTGCTCATTTAACCACTTTGCAATGTCACGCATTTTCTGACCGGACGCATATCTGGAAAAAGCCTCGCTTAAATAAGGAGCGACTTCTTCATCCTTTATCATGTTGCTTTCGCCATTCCTGCGGATATAGCCAAATGGAACAGAGTTTGTTAGCCGGAATCCTGCGCCTTGTTTCCTTCTCCACGCAAACATGATTTCTGCGTGCATCTCACAGCGTTTTGCTTCAAAATAGTCCTCGACTTCTTTTCGGCTGGCTGTTCTGGTGTCCAAACCCTCCTCCAGCACGATCAGGTCGATGCCCGTCGCATAGAGCGTTTCCTTGATTGCCTGTCGTGCCGCCGGGAAATCCGGCCCACAGTAGTACATGGATGCCACAATAATGCAATCAAAATTTCGTTCTACGCCATCATCGGTCATTTGGTCAAACGCGGTGCGCGCCTTTTCATCGTTCTTGCGGTCAGAATACTTTTTCAGCAAATCCAGTTCTTTATGTTCCGCCAGATATGCCGCAATACGCTGATTCTGCTCGGCAATCGCCAGTTCACCTTGATGGTTCTTCCAAGGAAGTGTCCGGGTATAGCTTACACACTTCATACTGCACTTTCCTCCGTTTCTGCTGCCGGAACACTACTGCAATATTCCAGCACATTGCGAATTTCCTGATCGAAGCGGTATTGGATATGAATGTGTTCCTTATCATAGACGGTGATGCTCTCTACCAGTTCCACCAGAACGCGGCGGTTCAGACTTGTCAGGTTTTGGTAGGACTTGAAATCTTCAATCCACGGCAGATGTTCCACATCCAGATTGTTCAGACAATCCCTCTGGCGGTTCATTTCTGCTTTGGCCTTACGGATAGCTTCAACCTTTTCATTAAAGGAATGGCTGAACTCCTTATACTCTTCCTTGCTGACAATACCGCTGCTCATATCCTCATAAAGCTGGCGGCGCAAGGTCTGGTATTTCTGTTCTTCCTGCTCCAACATTTTCAGATGTTCTTCCACAGATTTCAGTCTGCGTTCATTCTTGGGGATCTCATTGATTTCATCAAGCCGATGTTCCAGTCCACTGATCTGCTGGATCTTTCCCTGCAATGCGGCCAGCACCACCTCTTCCAACTTACTTTCGCTGATAAGATGCGAGGAACAGCCCAGACCGTTGTGGTTTGTGACGCAGTGCAGATAAATATATTTCTTTCCGTTTTTTGATACGGTACGCCGCACCATGTTCTGTCCACAGCCGCCGCAGCGAACGATGCCCGAAAATAGATTTACAGTCTGCTGGCCTTTCGATGCGCAGGTGTCCAGCTTCAAAACTTCCTGCACCGTATCGAACAGCTTTTGCGGAATGATTGCTTCGTGCATATTGGGAACTCTGATCCAGCCGGATTCTTCCACATCCCGAATTTTCTTGATTTTGTAATTGATTTTCTGCCGTCGGCCCTGCACCATCGTCCCGGTGTAGACTTCATTTTTCAGAATCCGAAGCACCTGAATCGCCTGCCACTTCGCATGAGTGCCAGCTTTGAAGCCACTGTGATAGTTCAGACCGCACAGCCGTTTGTACTCGCTGGGGGCCAGCACATTCTCGCTGTTCAGCTGTTCGGCAATCGCCTGTGCGCTCATACCTTCCAGTTTTCTGCGGTAGATAGAACGAACAACATCTGCCGCATACTCGTCTACCACCAGACGGTTTTATTCCGTTCGTCTTTGCAATAACCATAGATAGCATAGCCGCCGATGAACTCTCCTTTGCGCCGTTTCATGTCCAACTGACTGCGCACCTTAATGGAAATATCCCGGCAGTAGGAATCATTCAGTAGATTCTTTAACGGAACCACAATGTTGTCCGAATCGTTGCTCTCGGCGTTGGCGTTATCATAGTTGTCATTGATGGCGATGAACCGAATCCCCATCATCGGGAAAATCTGTTCCAGATATTTTCCCATCTCGATGTAATTACGACCAAGGCGGGATAAGTCCTTGACGATGATGCAGTTGATTTTGCCGGATTTAATATCCTCCATCATCCGCTTAAAGCCCGGACGTTCAAAGTTGGTTCCCGTATAGCCATCGTCAGCGTATTCTTCGACCAAATGCAGTCCTGGCCGTTCTGCTGCAAAATCCCGAATCAGTTCTCTCTGATTGCCGATGCTGTTGCTCTCGGCCTTGTCACCATCCTCGATTGACAATCTCAGATAGGCCGCTGCCCGTATGTCTTTATTCTTTTCCTTGTAAAAACAAAGCCATTAAACCTCCTGTCTCCACGCAAATTGCATGGTAAAATCCAGAAAGTTAATGGCTTTGATTGCACTATTCACTTAACCCGTCTGTATTTTACCAAGCTGTGACACTAAAATCAAGCTGCTGCGCATTTTTCAAAATTTCTTTTCAGTGCTTTCCCATACTCTGCAGCAGGCAATCCCACAGTTCGCTGCCCTCTGGCCGGAACGATTCATATACGGTGATGCCCTTGATGATGGCTTTTCTGTGATGCACAGGCTCCGTATGTTCCTGCTTTGGCTTTTCGTCAAATCGTTCTTTCTGCTTCATGGAAATCAATCCCCTTTACTAATATGAATTCAGAAAGGCATCAGGGGATACAGTGTTTGAAAAATTACAGAAAAATTTGAAAAGTGTATCCTGCATCGGGGCTTTGGATTCATATTTATAGAAGCATCTTTTGATGGGCCTGCGGAAAACGGTAAAACGCTGGGGATTTTCTCTCTTAGCGCAAGATTCGCCTATAGTAACTCAAAACTCACTTTCGTGATTTTCGTTCCCGGCAATCTTGATGGGGATTCCGTTCCCCATTCCCACGGTACGCACAAAATCTTGGATTTTGGCTATCTGGCTCCACATGAATGTGTTCGCAGCCGAACGCCTACGGCTTATCGGAAGTTGCTTCGCAACTATAAAAACGCAGGAGGATCACACTATGGCACGACCAAAAAAGGAAGAAAGCATCAGACGCACCAGCAATGTAATGGTTCGTTTCAGCAGCATTGAATATGAACTGGTGGCCGGATATGCAAAAGATGCTGGTTATCCCATCTCCACTTTTGTGCGCAAGCAGGCTCTATCTGAAAAAGTGACTGTCAACTACCACATCGTTGCCGATATTGGTGAAATTCAAAGTTGACTGCTCAGGCTGCTGGCATCGGGAATAACCTGAACCAGATTGCCCGCTATTTCCACGGCGGCGGTCTGTCTTCGCGCGGAATGTTGGAAGAACTAAAGAAGTGCATTGCGGAAATCCGTGAACTGCGGCAGGAAATCGTTCAGCTTGGAGGTGTGTATCGTGGCAATTCTAAAACACATCGCAAGTAAAAATGCCAATTATGGGAGTGCCATCGACTATCTGAAATACCAGCATGATGAGTTTCATCTGGTTCCCGTCCTTGATGAAAACGGGAACATGATGCTCCGGGATGAATTTTACCTTGAGGGATTGAACTGTGATCCTGAAACATTCGACCTTGAATGCGAACTGTTGATCCAGGAGTATAACAAGAACAACACTTACGATGAAATCAAAGCCACCACTACATTATTAGCCACGATCCGAAAGACAACACTGACCACAACCTGACTGGTGAGTGGGCGCAGGCCATCGGCATGGAATATGCAAAGGCCAATTTTCCGGGGCATCAGGCTTTGGTCTGTACCCACACCGATGGTAAAACGGCACAGGCAACATTCACACCCACATCATAATCAACAGCCTTCGCAAATCTGATGTTGACCCGCAGCCATTTACAGAGCGGCCTATCGACTGTAAGGCTGGCTACAAGCACCACCTTACCAAAGACTATTTGAAGCACTTACAGAAATCGTTGATGAACATTTGCCAGCGAGAGGGACTGCATCAAGTCGATCTGCTCTCCCCTGCCCCTGACAGAATCTCCCGCAGGAGTATTACGCCAAACAGCGCGGTCAGCAGAATCTGGACATTACCAACATGGAGCTTATGATCGAGGGCATCACTCCCATGCACACCACTTTGAAACGGGCAAAGAAAAATCCGCAACGCCATTTCGGACATTGCGGAACGTGCCACATCTTTTGAAGAATTTCAGAGATTGCTGAAAGCAGAATACGGAATTTCCGTAAAGACCATCGAGGACGATTCAGCTATCTGCCTGCTGACCGACAAAAGTATATCTCAGCCCGTGCACTGGGTTCCAATTATGACCGCGACAGGCTTCTCCGCATTTTTACAGAAAACGCACGGACAGCAATGCAGAACAACCCTCATTGGACGGCAGATGATCCTATGGCCATACTGTTCATCAAGTCCGATCTGCGCCTTGTGATTGACTTGCAGACCTGTGTAAAGCCCAGCAGAGCCGCGCTTATGCACAGAAAGTAAAATTTCCAATCTGCAGCAGATGGCCCGGACCGTTGCCTATGTGCAGGAGCATGGATATGATTCTCGTGAGAATCTTTCCGAAACTGCGGATGCCATCTATACCAAAATGGCAAAAGCGCGCGGCGATGCAAAGCTCACTGAAAGCAAGCTGCGAAAACAAACGAGCAGATTCATTATCTTGGTCAATATCTCTCCACAAAATCCATTTACGGAGAATTTCTAAAAGCTCCGAATAAGAAGATTTTCCGTCAAGCTCACTCGGACGAACTTGCCCAATATGAGGAAGCACTTCAAATTCTGAAGCAGCACTCGCCTGAGGGGAAGTTTCCTACCATGAAAGACCTCCGGGCAGAAAAAGAGCAGCTTACGATTCAGAAGGACGCCCAATACGATACTTACCGTTATTTCAAGGATTATCACAAAGAACTCCAGACCGTGTGTGCCAATGTAGACAGCATCCTCGGCGCAGAACAAGAAGTGCAGCAGCACGAACAGCAGCACACGCGAAAATACGAACCGTCTCTCTAACAAGTTTTCAAATTCGCCTAAAAAAAAATAGCCAGCGTATCATGTGTTACATTCCACACAATACGCTGGCTATTCGTTTCACTTACTGCTTGTACCGCAGCATCCCATTTTTCAGTTCAATAAATTTTCCATCAAAGATTTCCTGCAACACCTGCCTGCATGGTATCCGTTGCAATCTTCTAACCTCAGACGCTTCCATTACACGGAAAGTGGTTTGGTGATGATCCTGATAAAATGCAATAAGTGATTCAATGTACGGCTCGGCATCGGCAAGTGTCCAATTTGATTCTTCTTTCAAACGGGAGAACAGCGATACCAAGCTGACACACCGAACATCTTCAAAATTTGTAGCTCCATTCCGAGCATTTTGTCATCGGAGCAGAACACATAGATCTGCTCGCCAAGCATCACCGACAAAACCTGTAATAGCACAAACGACTTTATTTCTCCTAGATTATTTTTCTTACCAACTTCTATATCGAGTCGTTCAAGCTCTTTCAAATAGTCCTCTCGATATTGCCGCGTAATCAGCGTCCTCTAATGCCCGATAGTGTTCAGAAAAGTAATCCTTAGAAAAGGCATCGCAGGCTAATTTTAACATCTGCGTATAAGTCGCACACGCCAGCGGCCCTCGTACAAGTGACAGGCTTTCAAGGATTTCTTGATCTGTGTAGCTTTTTATCTTTTGCGTTTCAATCTTTTCTCTCAACCATACTGGCGCATCAGCATTATACCGATTAAGTTCCGTTACGATTTGCGCATGGCAAAAGAACTCATACCCCGGCAATTCCATGACCCGATCAATCAAATGATTGCCGCCATCATCTTGAACAGAGTGCGTTTTGGAAATGAAGTCAGTATCCAGCAGTGCGTATCTTTTCACTTCGATCTGACACCCCTCAATCCAAGCCGTACTCTTTTTCAGTTGAGCAATATAGGCCACATCTTCATTTTCTCTGGATTCCGTCAGATAATCATGCTGTCTGTTGTACTCAACCTTCTCAGGAGTGTACCAAAAGATTCTGTTCCTTTGCCATCGAGCTGCCAGCGTTTTGCTTTACCTGTCAGCGATACTCTTCCCATTACATCCGCAGAGCCTACTTCCAGCAGCTTTTCAGCCTGCTGATGAGATATGTTCCCGCTTTCAAACAAGCGCAGTACAACTGCCTTATAGGGCATTGCAAACATATCCATTAACATCAGGACAGAATCTACCGAAACTAAATCTTTATCAAGCCCATACAGCAGAATTTGCTCATGGAGCAGTTGATCCGGCATCAGAAGAAGTCCTGCAAAGGCGTTCGCTTCCAAGTCCTCCTGCGTTTTTCCTGTTTCATCACCAGTTGCCGAATCCAGCATAGAACCATTTTTATATAGCTCTGATCTGCATTTTCCACATAGCAGTAGATATGATACAGTTCATGCGCCGCAGCAAAAACTGCTTACAAAGCGGAAGTGCTGTATTTACGCACACAAAAATCGTATCCTGCTTCAAAAGTCAACGCCCATAATTCATCATCATGGATCGGGTAACGAAGCATTTCCAGCGCGATTTCTTTCTTTCTGGCATAGTTCTGTATAACGGCAAAGATATTATCCTTGATAATGGAATTGCCGACATACTCTGCCAAAATTGCCTGACGATGGATTGGATTTCATCAAATTTCCTGTTTTGGCTTACAAAGAGACTATCTTCCAGAACATTGTTCATCACTTATCCTCCCAGGGCTGCTCCATCTTTTTGCCATTCTCGCACACCCTAGTATGGAACAGAATCATATCGGACAGTTCATCCGCAAGCTGGATTCCCTTTCTTGCTTCCTCAGTTTTAACACGCCCCATAAACGCATGAATCACGTTTGTGTCCATCGGCTTTTCTGGCAGCTTCATCAGAGAATCCATCGACACATGTAGGTATTCAGAAATTTTATGAAGTTCAATCGCGTTGATTGCTCTCGCACCATTCATGATTTTGCTCATTGTCTGCTTGGAGACTCCAATTCCTTCTGCCAGATCAACTTGCTTTTTGTTTTCTTTTTTCAGTTCAGCCTGAATGTTGTTTGCAATTATCATATTTACATCCAGCATATAATCGCCTCCTATTCTTGTACTTATATTATACGCTCTCTCACCAAGAATATCAATCATTCGGAAACTATTTTTAGCCTTTGTAATATTTTGTTTCCATTTTAGCTACAAAATAAGAGTGGCGGCTCCTTTTAGGAACCACCACTCTGCACTGTATCGGATTTTTAACTCCTCCGGCTTCTCTCCTGCTGTTGCTGTTGGGGCTGACTTTTCTGTTTTCGCTCCTCCAGCTTGATGTGCAGGCGGTCAAGGACTGAAACCCGATTTCCGATAATACGCGGTTTCTTCGGATTATTGTTAACACAGCCATCAATCATGTTGTAATTCTGCTCTGTGCCGGATTCTTTGGCCCGTTCTGCGGTGCCATTCTCCAAAAATTTCTGGTGATGCAGCAGTTCCGGCTTTTGTTCTCGAAGAAACTTTTCGATTTTCTTCATCACTGAACTATCAAATCCGTAAATCGTCTGCGCCACCAAAACTCCGCTGTCATGGAGAATAATATCCGGCCTTTGCTTTTTTGTCTGTTCACAGACAAGCTGTACAAATCTTTGCTCCTGCACATTCTTTTCGTCAATGACTTTCCATGTATCTGTTTGGCCTTCTATCTGATAGCCGCCCTCATTCAAGATCAGGTAGCTTCCCTCAGTTTTTGGTGCCAAAAAGCCATTGAACTTTACCAGTGCTTCTTTGTCCACATAGTAAAATGCGGTCTTTCCTGCCGCTGTGATTGCAATGACATCACTGACACCAAATTTTCTGATTTTGAATTTGTCGGGATTCAGGCTTTCCATGTTTTCACGAATTTTCGCCGGAACCAGCCCTTGCGATGCTTTGCCGCAATAGCTGATTTCATAATTGTCCGTTGTTATCATAAAGCCGTGTTCGATCTGATACGCATAACTGCGGCAGCGGTATTCCCGATTTTTCTCAGCATCATTAATCTGGTAGATCATAAACATATCTGTTGCCATTATTTCTCTGCCACCCCTGTTTTCTTGTTTGGTTCTTCCGGCCTATGCCATTCCAGTTCCAGCCCCTTGAACTGCTGCTCATTCAACTGCTGCATCTTCGGGATGGTCTGCTGGACAAGCGCAGCCATCTCTGCATCCTCTGCCACAAGCGGCTGGATCTCCGTCAACACCTGAATCGTATCCCTGAGCGTCGGCTGCTCAAACATCGCCATCAGCATCAATTCCAGTTCATCAAAGCGTACATTGCTCATAACTCCATTCCTTTCGTTTTGCTTTCTTCGGCTTATCCTGTTCCTGTGCAGGCTGCTCCTGTTTCTTGGCTTTCAGACTGCGCAGGGCATCCAGAACAGACTTTTTCGTGTTGCTGCATTCCTGCTCCTTACTCTGCTGCCGTGCCGTCATCAGTTTTTCCATATCGGAGATTGCCTGCTGCACCAACCTATCATCCCTGAAATAGTTGATAGAGTTGATGTTCTCACGCTGCACTTTGTCGTTCACAACCAGCTCATACATTCCAACAAAGCCGCCATCTTCCTCGATGCAGAATCCAATGCACTTGTCAGCATTCATCCGTTCGGACGGAATCTTGTCATAGGCTTCCAAGGCTTCTTCCATTGTCAGATGGTCGTGGAACTCTCCAGCAAACGTGAACTCCAAACACTCCGCAACATAAAGGCTGAGCGTTTCTTTCGGCGTAGGTCTTTCTGCTGCGAGTTTTTCTTTCAAAACCTCAGCCTGCTGTTCAGCCACCGTATCGGCCTGTTCCGCAGCTTTGCCGCGTCCATGACATTGCCCTGTGCAGCATCGCAGCCAAACTCTGCTAACAACTCCGTCATAGCCGACTGCACAGATTTATCTCCGTCCGTTTCAAGGATGCCGCCATCCCGCTCCGTGAAGTCCTTATTATATAAGGTATAGTCGAAACCATCGTCACAGGTCTGAATGTGGAAATAGGCATCCGGCAATTCGTAAGCCAGTTCCACGTCCTGCACAGCCAAAGCCCCTGCAACGGCTGTACCACATGATTCTGGATATACGGGTTATCCCAGCCCGGAACCGTTTTGTAGTCCTCCACGATGGTGTCAATGCCGTTCCTGCACTGCAAAACATCCAGTGAACCCGGCAGAGGATCAGGATTTTTCTCCACACCTAGGACTTTCATGTAATGGTTCGGAAGTGCCTGATACTGCGACATTGCATCGTCAAATTGCCGAACCGCTCAATTTTCAAAGGCGCGGCCTGCAAATTTTCGACCACATAGAACTGTTTTACAAAGGCTGTTCCTGTTCTTTCTGCGCTTCCAGTTCTTTTCTGAACATCGTTACAAAGCCATCCAGCACAGCCGGGTGGCTGTCAACCACCCAATCCGTGCGGAAGGTCATGCGGTCTGCATCGTGTTCCGGGTGCTGACCTGCTCTGCCCATTCCTTATTGCTGTGAGAAAAGCGGCCATCATAGCTTTTATGGTGCAGAGTGTTCGCCAGGATGTAGCCCACACGCTCCATGCCGTACTGCCGCACCACCTGATCGACTGCACCATCGCCAAGGTACATCCCGTCATAATTGTCCGCAATTGCTTCATGGATTGCCTGCTTGCACTCGCTGTTCAGCCGATAGGATGTACGGTATAAATCCACCTCGTCATTTTCTTTGGCATAGCTGAACGGCTCATAGTAGACAGGCACATCCGAATAGTCCTGTGCGCTGTTGTCCAGCACAGGCGCAGCCTTTTCAATAATCTCCGATACCACATCTTCTTTTTCGGCATATTCCATTTTTCAGAGAGATATTCTGCACGGCCTCCTGAAAATCTTCATCGAAGCCGTTCCACAAATCCTCTGCCACCAGCTTACCCTGCTCATTGACTGCAACGCAGGCCGCCATATCGCCGTGTTCCTCATGCTCCAGCAGGAAGAACTTCGCCACCAATTTCCGTTTCATCAATGGCGTACCATGTGCCGATATGCCCCTCGACTGCGATATGGTAGGAATCGCCGTGGATCAGCGCATTGTTTTTCTGCTGTTGTTCCTCCATGAACTCTCGCACGGTCAACTCTGCGCCTGTGAAGTTCAGTCCTTCCTCGCCAAGTTCCAGCCGCCCCTCTGCGCCAAGGTCAAGTTCTTCTGCCATCAGAACAGATGCCGCATGGTTCACCACCACAGTTTTCTCAACTGTAATGGGCTGGCCTGGGTCATAGTCCGAACCGCGCAGATCATAGCGATATAAGCCCTCCGGCACATCTTCATCCCGCAGTCGGCCATTGCTGAAAAGACCAGGCTTATCAAAGATTTCGATTTCCTGCAATTTTTCGTTCAAAAGGTTCTCTTTCTGCAAATCCATATTCCTTTCCTTGAAAAAATCCGGCAGTTCCGCAAAACCGATACTGTCCACATAGCAGGCTTTGATCGACTTGCCATCGTTCAGCACCACAACATCACTAACGGAAAGCGAATGCCCTGTAAAATCCGCTGGACACTGGATATTGAAGCGTTCGTAAATGGCTTCCAGCGTATCTTTTTCCGTAAGAGGCGCGGTATAAATCAGGTTGTAGTCTGCATGGGCAACCGTTATGCCTTTCTTCCGCACAAAATCAAGTCCCATGAAGCGGTAGTCGTGTTCCGGGTCACGCTCTGTGATCTGATAAATACCGAACTGCTTTTCGCTGCCATACAGCAGCATATTTTCCTGTTCTGTCATGTTTCGCTCCTGTTCCAAGTCAGCTATTGCAATCTGGAAATAGTAACTTCCACGTTCGATTTCTTCACGCCCTGTGACAAGAACTGGCCACGGGCTGATACGGATAAGATAAATCTGATTGCCCTCATCAAACAGCCGCAGAGCCTGCTCCCGACTTATCACCGTCAGTGCGGCATCCGGGCGGGCATACTCATCTTCCAGATACTCTTCGTTCTTTTCAGCAAAATTGCACTCCATGCGTCAGCCTTGATTCCGAAAATGCCATCATGCTGTTCGATCTCTTCCTGACTGGCGAAATCTCCTGCCGTGCCATCCTGAAACAGCGGGTAAATCCGTTCGCCCAGCCGATGCCACTCCGTGCGCCTTCCTTTGTCAGCGGCAGAACATCATCTTTCAGATACCCATATTCGTGCATTTCCGAAAGACCGATCATGCCATCCGGCAGACTTTCGATCTTCTCCTCTGCTTCCCACATCAGGCGATTGATTTCTTCCGTGTTTTCAGCCGCAACCGCAGCCGCCAGATTGTTGGCAAGTTCTTCCGTTGCCGCCCGGTCATCCAGCTTGTAAGCAAAGTTTACAATGAGATTTCGCTGGCTGTTGTCAAAAACGGTTTTGTCCCGTTCCTTGTCCGCAATCAGCTTTTCAGCATATTCCATCGCCGTCATGCGCTCCACACTCCTTTCTGCCACCGCCGTTTCCAGTTTTTCAAGAAAATCAGCAGCGGTCAATCGAATCGTATCCATCGAATCTTTCAATTCTTTCAGTTCCTTGCCGCTTGCCCAGCTTGCCACATACGGGAAAGAATAGTCGGATGTGTCAATGCCCAGAGCCGAGCAAACCGTAAATGCGATGCTTTCCGCTTCGGTTTCTTTCGTGAGCCGGTCTTTTTCTTCCCCGCGCTGCTTCATCAAATCGCTGTTATGCAGCATCGCATGAGCGACTTCGTGGATCATCGTCTTGATGGTCTGGCTCTCGCCCATGCCGACCTGAATGCAGATTTCTTTCTCTATGTCACTGTAATACCCTTTGGCTTCCCCTTCGATTTCGTCAAACCGAATCGGCACAGGCGATACCTGCTCGATTGCCGCTGTAAGCAGCGCATAGTCTTTGACACTGGCCGTCAGTTCGTTCACTTCCAGCGACGGAATCGGTTCCCCATCGGTCTGCGATATATCAAAACTGTCGTCAAACGGAATCTCGGAACTACATACTCCACACGTTCCATTTCCGGCTCACCGTTTTCGTTCAGCACCGCCAGACCCGTATCCTTGTCGATTTTCTCGCGTTCTTCCACTTCCTTGATGGGAGCCGGAGCGATGATCTGGATGCCCTTTTCGCCTTTTTTAACGTAGCGGTTAAACTTGTTTTTCCATGCGTTGAACCCTGCCACCAGTGTGGCATCAGGCCGCTGCATAGCAATCAGCAGCGTATTGTTGAAACTGTAATTGTGGAATTTTGCCATCGTGCGCAGATACGTCGTGTACATTTCCGATGTAAAAATGTCCTTTACGCCCTGCTCCAGCCGTTCCGTGATTTCTTTCATCTGCTGTTTGCGGTCAACTGTCATGCAAGCCCTCCTTTTTCTTTGTTTTTTTTTTTTTCATCTGGCGCGGATATTGGTCGGCCTGTTTTGGTGCTTTTGCACCATTCCATTCCAGCTCTCTGCCCCTCACAGGTGTAGCCGGCAGCTTTCAGGGAGCTGCCATTCTCCGTGTCCAGAATGTAGGTAACAACTTTGTTGTAGCCCATGGCCCGTGCTGCGCGGTATGCCGCCGCATACAGGATGCTGCAGGCGTTTGAAGTTCCATCCGTACACAAGCGATTGACTTCCAGCGTATAGCCATCATCCAACCGCCGCGCCACAGGTCTACCGCAGATAGCAACGCCCACCAATGCGCCATTGTCCGATACGCCAATGGAGAACTTATGTCCTCGCGCGTCGGTTTATGGTGGCGGTGATGCTGCTGCACAAATGCGTTTGCCGTTTTCAAATTGATCGGTGTTAATGTCAGCAAATGCCCTCCTTAAAAAAAATGCCCCGCCAGACAAAACTGACGGGGCTGCTCTCATTTACAGTTCCATATCGTGACTTTTCCGCTTCTGGGATTTCTGCGGTTCTGCGCTGCGCTCTGCCTGTTTTGCATGAAGCTGCGCCAGCACAGAGGGTTTCCGCACATTGTCCGCAGTGCGCTCTGCAGCGTACCAGGCTGGCGCGGCCTGTCTGCAACCTCGGTTTCGGCTGCATCCTCGTCCACTCCCAGCGCATCCTCACTGCCCTTTTCATCCATGTTGAGCAGAGAGTTCAGCTCCGCAAGGCGCGCAGATTTTTCAGCCAGTTCCGCTTCCTGCGCAAAGGGACGTTTGGCTTCTTCCTTTGCCTGCGCCAACTGCTGTTCCAAGGTTTCCAGTCTGCGTTCCACCTGCGGCAGCGTTCTTTCAATGCCTGCCAGCGCATTGGTAACGCGCAGAATGTTACCCTGCGGGTCTTTGCCGACTTCCATTGAGTAGTTCCATGCGCCCTTGATGGACAATCGGAACACCTGATCGAAATTGTCAAACCGGGAATGCAGTTCAAACGCTCCGTAGCTGCCGATCCTGCCCTCGGTGCCAGCCGCTTTCAGAGCCTTGCAAGCCTCGATAATGGCCGCGCCCGCTTCCTTGCGTTCAGTGTACACCGTGCCGCTGATCTCCATAGAGAAGTGGTCTTTATCCTGCGCCAGAAGCGGTTTTGCCGCTTCCATATCGGTTTTCAGTGCTTCGATCTGCCCCTGTGCCACAGCGATTTCTCGCGGATAGCGGCGCGCAATATCCGATTCCAAACTATAAATCTGGCTGGTGTGGTTGGCTTTCAGCAGCTTCAGCTTACTGACCTGAATATCCAAGTCCATCTTTTCCTTGATGTAGGGATTGCCCGTTGCCAGTGCCTTGATTTCGGCATAAGACAGCGCAGTATCGTCCACATCATCGCAGGCACGAACAGGGGATTTGGAAGTCATGATCTGCGAGATGAACTTCTGCTTATTTTCCAGAATCTGCCACATATACGAATCAAACGTATTTTCAGTGACGTAACGATAGATTTTCACCTGCTTATTCCGGTTTCCCTGCCGAAGAATACGCCCCTCCTGCTGTTCCAGGTCAGACGGCTTCCATGGGCAGTCCAGATGATGCAGGGCAATCAGCCGATCCTGAATATTGGTTCCCGCGCCAAGTTTCGGCGTAGACCCCATCAGGATACGCACCTGTCCGGCGCGCACCTTTGCAAACAGGTCTGCTTTTTTCGTTTCGGTGTTGTACTCGTGAATGAACGCCACTTCTTCACGGGGAACACCTCTCGCCACCAGTTTCTCCCGCACATCATCGTAGACGTTGAATGTACCATCAGCTTTTGGTGTCGATAAGTCGCAGAAAATCAACTGTGTTCCCTTGTCCGGGGCAGATTCTTCCCAGACCTTGAACGCATTGTCCACACAGCGATTCACCTTACTCTCCGGCTCGTCCGGCAGCATCTCATTCATAAGCCGCTGGTCGAGTGCCAGTTTTCGGCCATCGTTGGTGATCTTGAGCATATTATCGAATCTGGGATTCACACTGCCGTTGCGTACAGCCTCGGCACGGTCTGCAAAGAACTGACCATTTCTTCCTGCGTTTCGCTCGGTTTCAGCACTTCGTTGATATACTCCGCTTGCGGCACAGGCAGGTTCAGCATATCTGCCGTCTGCACATCTGCGGATTCCTTGAACAGAGAAATCAGCTCCGGCAGATTAAAGAACCGGGCAAACCGTGTTTTCGCACGGTAGCCCGTTCCCTCTGGGGAAGCTCGATTGCCGTGACGGTTTCACCAAAGGATGCCGCCCAATCATCGAAGTGGCTCAGTCCCATCTTCTGCAGGGTGTCATACTGGAGATACCGCATAATAGTGTACAGTTCCACCATCGAATTGCTGACCGGGGTTCCGGTTGCAAAGGTCACGCCCTTTCCGCCTGTCAGTTCGTCCAGATACTGACACTTTGCAAACATATCGCTGGACTTCTGTGCATCCGTCTGGGCAATACCTGCGATATTTCGCATTTTTGTGTAGAGGAACATATTTTTATAGAAATGTGACTCGTCCACAAACAGGCGGTCAACACCCAGTTCCTCAAATGTAACCACATCATCCTTTCTCGTCTGGTCGTTCAGCTTTTGCAGCTTTGCTTCCAGTGTTTTCTTTGTTTTTTCCATCTGCTTGACCGTAAAACTGCGGCTATCCTCACTCCGGGCATCGGCCAAAGCCAGTGTAATATCGTCGATCTGACGCTCCACAATGGCTTTCTGCCGTTCTGGAGAAAGCGGCACACGCTCAAACTGCGAGTGTCCGATCACAATGGCATCGTAATCGCCGGTTGCGATACGGGAACAGAACTGCTTACGATTGCTGGGTTCAAAATCCTTTTTCGTTGCCACCAGCACATTGGCATTGGGATAGAGCCGCAGGAAGTCTGCGCCCCACTGCTCTGTGAGGTGGTTCGGCACCACATAGAGATTTTCTGCGACAGCCCAGCCTGCGGCTCTCCATGCCGGCAGCAATCATCTGGAAGGTCTTGCCTGCGCCCACGCAATGGGCCAGCAGCGTATTGTTGCCGTACAAAATGTGCGCCACAGCATTTTTCTGGTGCGGCATCAGAGAGATTTCGGGGTCATGCCTTCAAAACGAATGTGACTGCCATCGTACTCACGGGGACGAATCGCATTGAAAATTCGGTTATAGGTCGCACACAAATCCTCGGCGGTCTAAATCCTTGAAAATCCACTGCTTAAACGCTTCCCGAATGGATTCCTGCGCCTGCTGCGCAAGCATCGTTTCCTGTTTGTTCAGCACACGATGGTCGCCATCCGCATCGTGAATCGTATCGTAGATTTTCGTATCCCGGAGATTCAGCGCATCTTCCAGCAGCTTATAGCCGTTGACGCGCAGGGTTCCGTAGGTATTGGTAACAAGCGGATTGCCGCGATCCAGCGACTTACCCGAAATGTTCCATGCACCTGAAATTTCGGAATAGGTTGCCTTAATATCAATCCCGGCATAGTAGTTCGGGGTCTTGAACACTTCTCTCATAAACTGCGTGATATACTCGGCTTCACCCAGTTTGCACCCAGCCGCACTTCGATTTCGAAGCATCCAAATCCTTGGGCTGTACCCGTTTCAGGTAATCCACATTGATCTGGTACTCTGCATGGTTCGCTGCAAAGGTTTCTGCTGTGGCCAGTTTTTCACGAACATTGCCGGACAGGTATTCATCCGAGGTTTCCCACTGCTGTGTCACAGGATTTCGGAAAATCGCACCTGCCAGTTCATCCGTGATCTCCTGTTCCGGTTTACCGCAGAGCTGCATCATAAACGGCACATCCACCTTTGCTTTTTCTCCAATGGAAAGTGCCAGGGCTTCGCTTGGCGTATCCACCGAGGTAACAGGCTCCGGCTTACGGATGGTACGTTTGGTAAAATATCGTAGAGCAGCGAGGTTCTTCTCCTCGTCCAGAATTTCCAGAGATGCCAGCAGACAATAACTGCTGTCCTGTCGGAACGCTCGCTTGTTGGCAGTGCTGTTGATCAGGCCATACTGCGCCTTAAATGCGGTGTATTGCTGTTTCAGTTCATTCTGCAGAAGTTGTACTTCCGCGTCAGAACCATCATGCAGCTGACAATCCAACAGTTTCCGGGTGGTTTCTCGCAGAGCGATCATGCCCAGCACACGTTCTGCGGTTACGGCAGGCAGTTCCACCTTATTCATAAAGGAATTTTCGCGGTAGTAAATCTGCCCATCTACGTTAGTAAAGCTGAAATTCTTCACGCTGGGGTCTGCCGGGATAGGTTCTTCCTGCACATCCAGTTCATCGTCGGAGATTTCCGGATGGTGTGACATGGATGTTGCTGTGCCTCTTTAACTGCTTGGCAAGGTCTGCGCCTTCGATGGGCTTGACCGTAGTTTCCTGCTTGCCGTACTGGGTGCTTTCCGTGGTGATCTCGCCCAGCACCATCTCAGGATGCTTTGCAAAATACTGGTTGATGGAATACCCATCCGGCGTTTCGCCAAGGTCTACCCAGTCTGCCCGCTCCACCGCTGCACGGTCACGCTTCTGCAGGAACAGAATGTCAGCAACCACGCTCGTGTTGGCATTGCGCTGGAACGCATTTTTCGGCAGACGAATCGCACCGACCAGATCAGCGCGGTTGGCAAGGTATTCACGGACAGAGGAATCCTTCTTATCCATCGTACCGCTGGACGTTACCACCGCCACCACACCGCCCGGACGCACAAGGTCAAGACTTTTGGCAATAAAGTAATCGTGGATCAGGAAATTGTGGCGGTCATACCTTTTATCCAGCACTTTGTAATTACCGAACGGTACGTTACCCACAACACAGTCAAAGAAGCTGTCCGGGAACTGCATCGTTTCAAAGCCCTGCACCGCAATCTTGTTTTTCTGGTACAACTGCTGTGCAATGCGGCCTGAAATGCTGTCCAGCTCCACACCGTACATCCGAATCTTCTCCATGCTATCCGGCACCAGACCCATGAAATTTCCGACACCACAGGATGGTTCCAGCACGTTGCCTTTGGACAATCCCATATTGCCCAGGGCTTCGTACATCGCCTTGATGACGCGGGAAGTGTAAAACGCATTCAGGGTACTGGCACGGGCTTCCTTATACTCATCTGCCGTGAGCAGGGACTGCAGTTCGGCATACTCTTTCGACCACTCCGCATTGCTTTCATCGAACGCCTGCGGAATGCCGCCCCAGCCCACATACCGGGAGAGAATCTCCTGCTCCTCTGCGGTAGCCTGCCGTTGCTCTGCATCCAGCGTTTTCAGCAGCCGAATGGCTTCCACATTGGCTTTATACTTTGTTTTCGGCCCTCCTGCACCGAGATCATCGTCCGTGATGCGGAAGTTCATAGGCTCCTGTTTGGGCTGTACAGGCTGTTCTGTTTCGGCTCCACTGTCCAGTGGAAGGTTGTGCTGCCGCCGTGCATGGTTGACCTCTGCCGGAGTCATAGGCTGCTGGATCAGCGGTTCAAGGGCTTCCTCTGCCGCTGCACGGCTGATAGCATCCGTTCGGTTCTGCACATCTGCGATCAGCTGCATCTGTTCTGGCGGGAAGTCGGGATTCAGCAGTTCTTCCAGTTCGCCGCCCGATTCTGCTACCGAATAGATCACATCCATCTGCTCCGGGGAAAAATCCTCGTAGGCCACGCCAGCGTTGTGCAGAGCAATAAAGACCGTAATTTCCACCGCTTCTTCCATCGGCACATCCGCCTGCTCATACAGATGCCGAATGTACTCCAGCGGTTCTGTTCGGAAGATCGGATACCGGGCTTCTTTTGCAAGGGTCATATCCTGCAAACTGACCGTTCCTGCTCAAAGTTGACCGAATCCACGCGGAACTCTCTATCGTCCAGTTCAATGATGGTATTGATGGGCAGATATTCCTCTCTGCGGAAATACTTTGTCTGCGCATGGGTTCCATCTTCCTGCTGGCCGGACAGATAGACGCTCTCCCCCTGTTTCCAGAGCTTCATTGCCTGCGAAACCCACTGTTCACGCGGAAAACCAGATACCTCAACCTTGCCGAGTGCGGTTTCCTTTTCAACAGCTTGCTGCCAAGAAGTTCGAAATGCGCTTTGCATCCTCGCCGTAAAACTCAAAGTTTCCGTGTTGCTCATAGCCGACCAGCGCATTCGGGTAACGCTCTTTCAGCGCATTATACTCGTTGGCGGCATCCAGCGGCAGGGGCTGCAGCGTCTGCTCTGAGGTCTTTTCATCTGCAAGAGGCGCATCCTTTTGGGGTTCCTCAACCGCTGCGGTTGACTGCTCTTTCGATTGCGGCTCCTGCTCCATGAAGTCCAGCATGGACATCTGCCTATGTTCAGAAACCGCAATCTCAACAGCCTTTTTCTTCTCCGGGAAAATCGTGTACGTTCCCTCAACATACTGGTGCAGGATAGAGAGTGATTCTGCTTTGCTCTCATATTCTTCGGAATCCAGCGGCACAGACAACAGTGCATTGTCCATCTGCTCCACCAGTTCCGCCGACTGTTCAGGGTCTGCCAGCTTTTCAACCAGAGCCTTTCGACCTTCTTCATGGTAAAGGTCTTGCGGATAAGGCCGTTCCACTTCATTCGGCAGATGATGATAGAAGTCCATCACCCGCATGGCCATCCGCTCGCACTCATAGACAGGCATCCGGGAGTAGTCCGCAGGTTTCAGATATTCGCTGTCACGGATAAGCTGATCGATCCGGCCTGCGGCCTGATTCCAGTTCAGATGAACGCTTGCATCCGGGTTCCCGTATGGGCCACGCTCCAAAGCAATGCCCCTGCCATCGTGATCTTCGTGAGAATCGTCTGCCCGCAGAGTGCATGGCTGCTGCCACCGATCCCGTAATGGTCTTTCAGAAAGTCTGCCCGCTCTTTTTTATCTTCATGGTTTAAGAAGAACGAATAGATTGCCAACCTACTATCCGAATAATTGCTGCCCCGTGTGAAATATCCATTGATTTCATCTTCTGTGATGAATCGTTTGTACTCGTTCCAGTGAAAGCCATCTCGTACCTGAGTAGTTCTGATAGGATTTCGCAAACTGCCGGAACAGTGCCGCCACCTTATCCGGCTTATAAAAGTGCATCCGCATCAGGTCTTTATCTTCGACGTAGGCTTCTCCCAGCGCGGACAATCTCTCATTGAGATCGGTCAGAAAATCCGTATCATCCAGCAAGCCTGCCAGCCTGTCTGTCAGTTCCGGGAAACCGCCCTGAAGATTGCTGTATCCTGAAACACTGCTTCGGCAACACCGTCTGCCAAGTCACGTTCCATATAAGCCAACGTCTGCGCGTGTTCCTGTAAGGCGTTCTGCCGACGTGCAGCATCCGAACCGCCTGCGGCGCATACTCGCCCTGCCGGAGCAGTTCATGGATACGGTTGCTGACATCCTCCCACGAAAGAAACGCATTGACAATCGTGCCGCCCTTAGCCGTGCTGCGGCAATACGAATTCCCAAATCATCGAACCAGACTGCATACTTCGCACCGCCAATTTCAAAGCCTTTGCCGCCAGTACCATATTCGTTTTTCACGAACTCTGCGTATTCTTCCGGGGTTTTCTCAACCATGAAATTGTAGATTAGACGCAGCTGGCCCTTGCTGCGGTTGCTGCCCGTGCGCAGGATTTCATCGACCACTTCGGAATCAAGCGCGATCTCGTCCGCATACCGCGCCGGATGGTGATTCAACGGCGCGGATCTGCTGTTCCACGGTGGGCAAATCAGGAAAAGAAAAAGCAGAGGCAATTTCTTCCTCTGCTTCACTCAAATCCTGTTCCGTTGTTGTTTCAGTTAATTGTACACCAATTCCTTCAAGACGATCTCTTCTGCCATCGCCGTCAGGCTGTTCTGATGCGCTGCCCATGCCAGCGGGTCCTGCTCCTTGCTCGGTGCCGGGAACTTCTCGTTCAGGCTGTCCAGCAGCGTTTCCACCCGGCTCTCCGCTGCTTCCTCGATCTGCGCCAGATGCTGGTTCAGTCTGCCGCTCATCAGCATACTCTGATACCAGTTCTTGCGGTTCTCTTTCAGGTACGTCCTGCGCAGCATCCCGTACTTCCCGATGATCTGCGGCTCGTCCTTCACGGCCAGATTCGGGAACAGATAATCTCCCTTGCGGTAATACGTCAACTCCATTTTCTTGTCCTCCTTTGGTCGTGGTTTCTTCGATTTCACGCTTTAATGTGTTAAAGTCCGTATTAGTATTATACAACCTGTCAACGGATTTTTCAAGCTGCTGCGTGATTTCTTTTAAATTTTCCGCATCTCACGGCCAATGTCAAAAGAACCGCTTCACACTGTTCGGAAACGGCATTACCAAGAAACGACAGCACAGGCAGCTTGTTGAAATCTACGATGCGGATAAAGTCATCATCGTCCAGTACATCCATAGGCTCCTGCCCACAACGGCGGGAAAGCGTATAGAAGATACTGTTGGTCATCAGTTCCCGGAAGCGGACGCGGATGTCATCTTCGTCCAGTTCTTCCAGAAAAGTGTCTGCCACCTCATAGGCCAGACCATCCATCGCTTCATCCAGATTGTCGGCTGTCAGCTGCTGTGCCAGTTCCAGCAGAGCAGCGTTCATGCTGTCTGTCTGGGATAAGCCATAGGTATCTGCCAGATGGTCTAAGATAGCCTGCTCATGCTCGTGGCTGTCCAGATTCCATAAGAGCGGTGTTCTGCCGCCGCGCACCAGATGGGTGTCAGCAATATCGAACACATACCGCAGCTTGGTACGCGGTCCGGTATCATCCAGAAGTGCGATGCCTTTTGCGCCACGGTTGACCCATCGGCTCATTTTCTGATTCCAGAGTTCCAGTTCTGCGCAGGCGGTTGCATCAGGCCGCTGCGCGTGGATCAGGAGTGCATCGGTGAACGAATAGCGGTACAGCCGCGCCGCCACATCCAGATAACTCATCCAGTCCTGTGGCGAGTTACTGACATACCGGGCGTTCTGCTGCGCCAATTCTCGAATATCGTTAATCTGTGGCAAGGGTCAAACCTCCTTTACGTTTTCGTTTTCATCGGTGTTTTGGGAAATTCCAGACTGTACTGTGCGCGCCCTCTTCGACACGCATCACAAGGTCAGCGGCGAATGTCTTATCTTTTCGCGGAATAAAAGTCTTTTACGTGGGTGCGGCCTTTTTTCAAAAGGTCTGTGGCCATCTTCTTGTCCAGCGTTTTTTCATGTTGGACAAGTATCTGCTCTTTCCAGAGGGCAAATTTGCAGCTACGGTCTGCACAACAAAAGCTAAGTTTGCTCTCATGTACAGGATTGCCGCAGACCGGGCAGTTTCCCACGCTTACCTTATTATGATGGGGAGCTGCCGCGACGGTAGGAATCTGCCGGAGGTCAGCCAACATCTTATCGAGCAATCCGTGGATGCCCTGCATAAAATCATGGGCTTGATCTCGCCGCGCTCCATCCGCAGCAGGTCATTTTCCCATTCGGCTGTCATACTGGCAGATTTCAGGTAGTCCGGGATATTGCGGATCGCGGCCACACCGTCCTCCGTGGGAATCATCTGCTTGCCTTTACGCTGCACATAGCCGGAGGATACCAGCTTTTCCAGAATCGCAGCGCGCGTTGCAGGAGTTCCCAGACCTTTCTTCTCCGTGTCCTTTTCAAATTCCTTGTTGCCTGCGGTTTCCATGGCCGACAGCAGGGTATCTTCGGTGTAGACTTTCGGCGGTGAAGTAAAGCCCTGCTTTTCTCTGCCCGTACCACCGGAATAACCATCCCTGTTCCAGATCGTTCGGAAGTGACGCATCCTTGTTCTTCTCCGGCTCCACAAGCGGAACAGGTTTTGCCGTATAGCCGGGCTGTAGAACATCCTTATATTTTGCCGTGAAGTTCCTGCCCTGGCAGCACACTGTTACCAGCACATCCTCATAGATGAACGACGGCTGCACAGCCTGCACCAGTTTCCAGATGATAAGCGAAAGAATCTTCTGTTTGGTTTCGGACAGCTTTGCCTTATTACACTTTGCACCCTGCATCGTCGGCAGGATCGCATGATGGTCTGTGACCTTGCTGTTGTTGATAACGCAGCTTACGTCTGCCGCCGCGCCATCTAAGGCCAGCACCAGAGATTCCACTGTCGTTCTCATATCCTCAGTCACGAACTGGCTGTCCGTTCTGGGATACGTTACCAGCTTTTCTTCATACAGTTCCTGCGCCGCCTGCAAGGTCTGGCTGGGTCAGACCGTAATAGCGGTTTGCTTCTCGCTGTAAGGTTGTCAGGTCATACAGTTTCGGGGGCTTCTTCTCCACTCGCTTGCGCTCGATGCTGCCAACCACCGCACACTGACCATCACAAGCAGCCTGCAGCATCTGCGTCCTGCTCCTGTGCATCTGTTCCGATACCGCAACCACGCCTCCACCGGACAGTTCCACTTTATAATAGGGTTCCTTTACAAAGTTCTGGATTTTAGCTTGCCGCTCCGTCAGCATCGCCAGCGTCGGGGTCTGCACACGGCCAATGGTCTGCTTTCTGCCATATTTTTTCGTAAAAGCGCGGGTTCCGTTCATGCCGATCAGCCAGTCCGCTTTTGCCCTGCACTCGGACGCTGCAAACAGGTTATCATAGGCCGCATCCTTCAGGTTTTCAAACCCCTGCTGGATGGCGGCATCCTCCATACTGCTGATCCACAGCCGCTTGATGGGGAGTTTGCTTCCGGCAAGGGCATACACACGGCGGAAAATTGCTTCACCCTCGCGCCCTGCGTCGCAGGCGTTCACCACATAATCAAATTTCTTGCTGCGGAACAGTTTGCGCAGAACATTGAACTGCGGCTTCTTGGTATTGTGTACCAGCAGTTTCCACTCGGCAGGAAGGATCGGCAAATCCTCAAACCGCCAGTTCTCATAGCGTTCATCGTAGTATTCCGGGCTGCATACTCTGCCAGATGCCCCAGACCCCAGCTTACCACGCAATCCCCACCCTCCAGATACCCGTCCTCCTGCCGATATGCACCGATCACTTTAATGGATTTCGATACGCTCGGTTTTCTGCAATCACCAGATATTTCAACACTTTCTCCTTTTGAAAAGCAGGGATAGCCTTTCGACTACCTGCTTCCTTATGTTACGGTTTTCTTATGTGCCATTTTCGTTGCCGGACTGATTATCCTCGTTCACAGTCGTAAGGCTCTGGTCGGTTTCCAGATTTTCACTCTGCGGCGTTTCTTCTTTCGGCTTCGGCTTATAAATGTAGAAGTAGAAGAAAGCACCTGCACCGCCCAGTGCCGCCACGAATACCAGCAGCAGAATCTTATTCATGCCACCGCTCGATTCCTCTTCCGGTTCTTCGATTTCCACATCCGGGGTAGATTCGGGTTTGGTTTCGGGCAGAACTACCGCAGGCGTTTCTTCTTCCTGCTTGCCGTTCCGTTCTTCATCGTCCAGAAACTCCTGCAAATCGTACTCGTCGATCATCGAGAGCATATAGACGTTTTCGCTGTTCCGCGCCCGGTCGATCACCAGAAAGAACGTGTTGCCGCCCTTGGTCTTGACCGTGAAGAACTCCTTGCTGGGGTCATCCACGATATTGTCCTCTACCTCGCCGTTGCCTGCGATGGTGAACGGAATCTTTTCTTCCTCCGTCGGCTCTGCTTCCTCGATCACCTGCACAGTTTCCTCCGTCACCTCAGTGGTGTCCACAAAGGCAAAGGCCGGGGTCGAAAAGCCCACCGCCATCAGCAGGGTCAGAATTGTGCTGGGGATAACAACTCCCAGCCGTTTAAGCATCTTTTTCAATCGCTTCCTCCGTTTCTGCTTCCTCCGAAGCGTTGTTTACAGCGGTCAGGAACGTCACGTTGCCCGCCTGAATGTTGTCCAGCAGAGCCAGCAGTTCGCGCCCGCCCATCTTGGTGCTGCGGATGGCACGGAATGATTTCGCTGTCCTCTTCCTTTTTCTGTGCTGCCCGGATGGTTCTCAGCCGTTCTTCCAGTTCCGCGATCTGCTGTTCCGTCTTTTCGGCTTCATCCAGATATTTCTGTAATTTTTTGCCCATCGGCCCTCCTTTCAGTTGATGCGGCCAAAGCCTAAAAGTGGCTCTGCCAGTAGGTCGAGTTGATGCTGGTGTAGAAATGGGGTCGCCGTGGATCATCATACCATTGCCGACATAGATGCCAACGTGCGACGCGCCAACGGTGTTATAGGTTTTTTCAAAGAAAATCAGGTCGCCGGGCTTCGCATCCGCAGGAGAAATATAGATGCACTTCCCCGCAGACCGTTGGCCGTTGTACGCCCAACGCTCCACCCATTGCCGCAGTTATTGATGACCCAGCAAACGAAGCCAGAGCAGTCAAAACTGGTGCTTGGGGAACTGCCGCCCCACACATACGGCATACCGAGATATTTTCGGCTTCCTCAATCATCCTTGCGAACTTTTCATCCGAAAGGGCTTCCGAGGGAATGTCGTACTTGAAACCACCGCCGGAGCCACCAGCACCGCCTGTGCCGATACTGCCCGTTGTGCCACCACTGTAAGTCGGTGATCCTGCGCCGAACAGTTCGGGGCGGTTGCCGTAGGTCAGGTTGTAGGCATCGTATCGTCGATATGTTCGTTATTTTTCAGCAGGACATTGAGGATTTTATACTCGTACTCCACTTCTTCCTGATAGGTATAGGTTTCCATGCTGACGTTTCCAAAGCATCTATCGTTGGCCGAACCCTACTCTGGTTTCCATGCGAGTGCGAATCTCAATGGTTTCCCACACTTTCAGGAGATACTGCTGCTTGAACAGTTCCTTGATAACAGGCTTGACCTGTCCTCTGGTGAACTGCTCATAAACGCCGTCAAATGAGAAATCAGCTGATACGGGTCATGCCCGATCTCATCCAGCTGATAACGGTATTCATCATAGCCCGGATGGGTGGATTCCATCTGCCGAATCTGCTGATCCAGTTCTTTTTCCAGTTCCAGATAATCCTCTTCCGCGCCTTTCATGTCGGCATCCTTGCTGGGATATGTCGTTCCCACAAAGGTACTGCCTGATCCCTGAATCGCTGCACCACAGCTTGAAAGGCTCCCAACATTACCATCACCAGCAGGATACCCACACCAATACCGACCCACAAAGTTTTATGCTGCACGACGATCTCCTGCACCGCCGCTTTCGCTTTCTCCGTAATGGTGTTTGTTGCCGCTGCTGCCTGCTTGCTGGCGGCAGTTCCGGCTTTCTGGCCGCGCTTGGCGGCTGCATAAGCATCCTTATACTGCTTTTTCTGGTAAAACTTCGCACCGATTGTTTTGGCTTCACCTCCTGCGGCAGTCGGCGGTGGCTGGGGCTGTTTCTTTTCAGCGACGGTTCTGCTACATTTTCTGCAGTGCCGCCCTCGCCCTCGGTGAATTTCAGGCGGCTGGATTTCTGATCCTTGCCACCTCTTTTCTCCGCTCTGGCAGATTTATCTTTGGGCTTTTTTCTGCCTTTGACAAAGTGGTGCAGGCGTTCGGCGGCTTCTTCCGACTTGTGAGCAGCTTCCACGCCGGAATTGTCTTTTTCCACCTGATGTACTTTCTGATGGGCGAATCCGGTGGCGGTGTCCACTCCTTTCTTCGCCACCTTCTTAACGCCCATCCCCACGCTACGGACAATGCCGCCTTTTTCATCTTCAAAGAAAGTCGGCCTTTCTTTGTGGGCGGCTCTGCATCCGATTCCGCAGGCGCATCCTTCGGCTTGCCATCCTCCTGATGGGCTTTGTAATAGTCCGCGCTCTGCTTGGCGGTGCTGTGATGCCGGGGTGTTTCCTCCTCCCCACCCTCGGCATCCATGCACAGTTCTTCATCGGCTTCTTTTTCCGCAGTTTCTTTTGCCGAATCTTCCTGCTCCGGCTTTTCTGCTGCGGTTGCGGACTTCTGTTCCCCGGTGCGGAGGTTTTCATCCACCAGACCATCCTTGGTCATTTTCTGGACGATTTTATCTCTGCCTCGAAACTTTTTGTCTGCTATGGAAATCACCTCCTTCCGGCTGGAGCCGTCATGCGAGCAGGGCTGCGTGGGTTTCCCACTTGTCAAGCACCTGTTCCAGCTTCCGGGCAAAGGCGATCAGGCGGGCGTTCACTTCCTCACGGTCAAGATAACCGTGGGCTTCCATGTGAAAGCCGTCAGTCAGCTCATCCGCCAGAGTGCCAACGGCGTAAAAGTCCTCCAGCACAGTATGCACCACCGATTCTTCATCGTGGAAGTTGAGCGGCTCCACCTCACCAAAGGGCGGGCCGGAATCGCTTTCGTGCGGCTCCATGTCAGAGTGATGATGAATCTTGCGGCTCAGTCGGTCAAAAATGTTCGGTGTGTTCATGCTTCTTTCTTCTCCTTGTATTTTCCCATCTCATTGGGCTTCGTGGTCATCAGGCTGTACAGTTTCAGCGAAGTGTCGAACTTATCCTTGAACGGGATAATCGTATTGCCGTAGAACAGCAGCCCCTCGCCCTCGTTGCTGTTCGTCACATACGACAGCTGGAACGGTGAAATATTCAGCTGCTTTGCAAGGATTTGTCGGTCGCCGGATGCCTGGTTGAGCATATAAATAAAATCGCTGTTCTCGAAGATGTTCTCGATTTCCCGGCTGGCCAGCAAATCCTTAATGTTCTGCGTAATTCCTGTCGGCACACCGCCCCATTTTCGGAACCGCTTCCAAATCTCGACGCTGTATGCTGCTGTCTGCTCTTCCTTTAAGAGCAAATGGAATTCGTCTATATAGTACCGTGTGTTCTTTTTTCCGCTGCGGTTGATGGTGACACGGTTCCAGACCTGATCCTGTACGATTAGCATCCCCAGTTTTTTCAGCTGTTTGCCCAACTCCTTGATGTCGAAACAGATGATGCGTTATCCAGTTCCACATTGGTCTGGTGGTTGAACACACGCAGCGAACCATTGACGTAGATTTCCAGTGCCGTGGCGATACGCTGCGCCTGCCGCTCTTTCTGTTCCCGCAGGCAGTCGTACAGCTCACCGAGCGTCGGCATATTTTCTGGCTTCGGGTCGTTCAGATACTTCTGGTAGACCAGCGGCAGGCAGCGGTCAATGACCGACTTTTCTTCCGGCTCCATGCCATCCCGTGCGCCCATGATAAGTTCGCACAGGAAAGAATAAAGTCCGATTTCATGCCCAGGGGTTATCATCGTCCGCATAGTTGAGGTTAATGTCCATCGGGTTGATGTAGTCCTTACTGGTGGACGAAATATGGATAACCTGACCGCCCAACGCTTCCACCAGCGGATAATACTCTCCTTCGGGGTCTGCGACGATAATATCGTCCGTTGTGGTAAAGAATACGTTCGTGATCTCACGCTTTGCACTGAACGACTTACCGCTTCCCGGTGTGCCGAGAATCAGACCGTTCGGGTTTTTCAGCTGCTTCCGGTCTGCCATAATCATGTTGTTGGACACTGCGTTCAGACCATAATAAAGGGAATCGCCCTCCATAAAAAGCTCCTGCGTGGTGAAGGGAACGAAGATGGCGGTGGAAGTGGTGGTCAGTGCGCGCTTGATGGGAACGAGGTTATTTGCCAGCGGCAGGCTGCTCATAAGGCCCTGTTCCTGCAAATAATCCAGACGGTTCAGAGTGCAGTTGAACTTCTGAGCGATGCCAGCAGTCTGAAACACAGCACTATCCAACTCCTGTTTGGTCTTGGCCGTATTGAGGAAAAGCACCGTAACAAGGAACATACGCTCATTACGGCTCTGCAGATCATCCAGAATCTTCTTGGCCTCACCACCATAAGTTGCAAGGTCGCTCGGAATAATTTCCATATCATAACCAGACCTCACAGCTTTCTTTTGTTCCTCGATTTTCATACGATCCAGGTCGGTAATTTTGCCTTTGATAAGTTTGATAGCCTTCATCTGATCTACCGACTGCACATGAATGCTGACCACCAGATTTTTATCCATGTCCAGAAATTCGGCCAGCACCTTATCCGTCAGTTCCGGGGCAAGGATGTTCAGATAGGATGCAGCACCATAGGTGTCACCCATCATAAAGTCCTTGCCGCTCTTGAACAGGAAACTGGTCGGGGCAATGAAGTCTTTGGTCGTCATGCCGCTCTGCAGGATGCGATCATAGTTGAAATCGAACTTCTGCTGTTCTTCCTGATGAAAGGTTTCGTACATGATCTGCAGCCGTTCCACGCCGTTCAGCGGGTAGGCTTTCACGCCCAGCACCTTGAAATTATTGAGAATATCGGTTTCGATACGCTCCAGCCGGGGCTTTGCTTCCCGGACACTCTTTGCTTCGATGCTGAACGTGATGTACTTCGTCCGAACCAGACCGTTGTTTCCTTTTGCCAGCTGCTGTTTCAGCATCTTTGCGTATTCCATACGGACATCATCGAACTGGTCGTGCTGCGGCTCGATCTGGATGACCTTGTTGTACTCGCTCATATCGCTCTTGTGGTTGATGAACGACAACTGAAAGCGGATACTGGCATCGAAGTAGTTGAGGAAGTCGCACCAGCTTTCAAAGATAGTGTTCTTATCCTCGTTCTGTGCCAGCTGGTAGTTAATGTCGTAGAATCGGACGGTTTTGGAATACAGATGTTCCTCCACCCGGCAGATACCGTCGCGCCCCATTTCCAGATATGGAATGGAACGCTGTACAGTCAACCGCTGTTCCTTCTGGCTCTTTTCGGATTTCCGAAAGAACCTCTGGAAGAAGCCGCCCGACTGCGGTTTCTTCTTCGGTTCACTTTTTACCAAGGATGCCTCCTTTCTTCTGGATCGGTGCTGCGGTTTCCAGTTCCCGCTCATACAGGTTTTCGACCTCATAGCGGCGTACCGCAGGACGTTTGAATCGGACGCTGATGAAATTCGTCAGAATGGTTTCAAGGTGCATCCCGTTTTTCTCATACAGCGCAAAGAAAAACTCCGGCAGCATCAGAAGCACCATGCCTGCCGCTGCATTGCTGGTTCCCAGCGTATCGCGCATGAGGAAATAGAACGGAACACCAATTCCTGCCGCGAAACCCATACACACAAGCTGGCGTTTCGTCAGGTTCAGAAAGACCTTGTTCTTCACTTTGGAAAGGTCTTTTGGTATCGTTACATAGGCCATGGATTACCAGAACAGCCAGACCGCCGCCGGGAAACGGCGTTGTCTGCTGTCTTTTCCTTTCATTGGATTTTCCCGGATTTAGTGACTGCCGAAGATCTGTTTGGACAGACTTCCCGTTTTGAGCAGCGAGAAGCAAAGAATCACCGTGTAGGCCATCGTGCCGAACAAAGCCGAGTGAATATCCGAAGATACCCGGATGCTGCCGATGAGGGCTGCATAGATTGCCACGCAGACCATCATCAGGAACGCCTGAAATGCCAGAGCGAACAGTCCCCGGAAGTAGTTCGTACCCACATGACCCCATTCACGGTTACTCATGGTTGCAAATGGAATCGGAGCAAGCGAAGTGTAGAGGTATATTTCTATCATTCTGCCGTACATAATTACCGTGATAACCATCAAGTTGAGCGGTATGGTGAATGTATTTTGCTGGCCCATTCAGCTGGATTCCCTGCTTTTTTAACCAGCTATTATATAATTTCATGTACGTCTTTGAATTGATTCCATCAAAGATGAATATAACTTTTCGTTCTAATCTGCTTATTACTTTTTTAATTTTACTCACTAGGATCATTCTCAATATACATCACGATAAAGTTGAATATATTCTGCGACCATGCTTTCAACTTTCATTTCATCTCTAAGTCTCGGCTTAAAGATTTGAAGCTCGAACATATAATATTCTTTACTCGATTGAGATTTCCTTTTGCACAACTGCCCGTAGATCAACCGATTCAGGGCTTCCCCCAGTGTCATAGGTAATTACCGGCGTTCCACATGCAGTTGCCTCAAGATTTGTTGTCGGGAAATTATCTTCATAAGTCGGATTAAAATAGACATCTGCTGCTGAATATATTTCTACTAATTCCTTGATATTGTTTGTTCTATTTAATGCAATTATATCTTTCGGAAGATTTTCCACCTGTTTTTGAAACTCCAACTAAGACAATGACATATTCTTTTTATCAAGCATTTCATCAAGCTCAATAAAATCTCTAAGTCCTTTTCTTTCGGTCCATTCGCTTGCCACGCCAAGAATCATCTTCTTAGCTTCGATTTCATTCTTCTTTTTGAAATAGCTTTTGTTGGCTTAAATACATTGGGATCAATACCGTTGTAGATAACACGAATTGGGTATTCTCCCAAAAGATATTTTAACCAATTTAGAAAGCCACTCACAGGGTGTAACAACTGTTACATTTGCTCCTGTAAATAGTTCTTTTTGTTTTCCAATCTATACCATTTTTCATCATTGCACGATGCAGATTCATCATTATATTCCCGGCCGCTTTATATGAGAATGTAGAAATTTGAACTACTTTCACCTTATTCACCTATAATTTCTTCTCGTTCATAATTTGGGTGATTTTTGTTATCTCCCCAAACGGCTTTAGAATCATACGGACGATCTGGGAACGCACCATATTTCAGCTTGATACCATAGCCATTTTCCTTAATAAACCGCTCAACACGATCTGCCAGTTTTTCCGGCTTACCAGAGCAGATGTTAATAATTCCATTGATTTCATCTTGCCCAACTGCCGCCGCAACCTGCGCACAAAAGTCATCATAATCAATAAAATCAAACTGGTTCTGCCCCATTGTGAACGGAAACTCAGTTTTGCCTTCTTTTTCTGCTGCCGTAATTTTTGAGAAAATCGAACAGCCAAACTCAGAATGACCTACAATATAATAGCCACGCAGCCACTGCCAATTGGTATGCTTACCGTTAGTCATCATCGCTACGCAATTACGAAGCGCATCCTTACCAATGCCATAAAGACTCATGGGATGGCAGGGAGTATTTTCATTGATACTGCCCTCAAAGAAGCCAATCTCGTGCATTGTGCCCATGACGCTAATCTTAGCGATACCCGCATCAACCATTTGCTTCAAGAAATGATAATGTTTCGGCAAATCTGCGATATGATTCTCCGAGTAGTGGACAAAACCATCTCTCCAAGCCAGATGAAGAAGGACATCAGGCTTCTCAAAATATGTATAAGGGTCTTCTACCGAAAACAAATCACAGTCCATTTTTTCTGCACGATCATCCACATAGTTTGTTTTGAAATCCGCGGCTACAACACTGTGTCCATTATCAAGGAGTGCCTTCACAACGCCCTGTCCGAGGTAACCATTTGCGCCCGTAACCAAGATTTTCATTTAATTTCTCCTCCCAAATTTAAAAGTAATCTCCCTTGTTGATTCCCCTGCTTATTTCATTGCACGACAACAAGCCTGTATACAGATCACCGTAGCAATCTATACGCAGGCTCGCCTTCGTACCTCCTTATTCTGTTTTCTGCTCTATCAGCTTTCGCTGTGGTGGGTTAAGTATAGAGCGCAACCAGAAGCCATTAGCACCTGAAATCACGCTAGCCGTAACGCACCATGACAGGCAGAAACAGGTTGAGGTGAAAAGGTCAAGCCGCGTAAACCCGCATGAAATCAGGACTTTCTCTGGTTGTCCATATTATTTCACACTCCCCATGGACGGTAACTACAACTCGTTTACCGAGCATCTTCGGCAGCCATGCAAAGAACGCCGGTCCTTCGGCGTGGATGTGCACCACATCGTATTTTCCAAATGCACTATAAAGTGCCGCAAATGCGGAGGAGCTGACTGCAGCAAGTCCCCTGATGTCAAGATAGGGACAAAAAAATTCTCAAAAAAAGCAAAAAAATAAGCCCCACAAGGCTTTTCTGACAATTCTTTGAATCATCAGGGCCTTGTAGGGCTATCCGTTATCTTATGCTATTTTATTTTCACACTGCCTGTAATGGGGTGTTCTCCATTGTTTCCTTAAACTGCTCAACTGTCATCTTTGCTTTTGCCGCAGCACGCTCCAGCGGTAAATCACCCTCTCGAACAAGCTGAACCAGCATCCGAATCTCGCCAATTCCGATGCCTTCGATTCTGCCTTCCTGACGGCCTTCTTCACGGCCTTCGGCTCTTACGCCTTGACTAAGATTGCACACTTCAAGCACCTCTCTTTCCAGTTCTTCGCTCATTGCAACGCCAAACTCTTCTTCCAGAATCTTCTTTTTCTCCGAACCTGATCTTGTGGAAGATAACAGCACTTCCATAAATTTCAGGATTCCCTTATGATTCTCCGTCCCTGGCTTGCCTAAACAAATCATTACGACACTCATCAAATCGTAGTTTTCGGTTTCTCCCTGCGCTTCTCCAATCAACTGTTCGGGTTTGATGGAGTACCGGGTAAGCGTATTTTCAAAACCATCTGACGGCTGAGTACAAATCCAGATGGAGTAGACCTTACGAATCTTCCCATATTCAGATTTTGTAAAAATCGGACCGTGCTGTGCAGAAATCATTCTGCTACAATAATAGATTGCCCGTTTCGTCAATGGGTATCCCGGCTTGAATTTTGTCTGTGCTTCCACATTGATAATCAGACGAATGACTTCTTCCTGTTCTGCACTGTCCGCAGATTTCGGTGCGATTGCGTCAAAGCGAACATCGTAGAACAATGTTCCCTCGGTCAGCGTAGAGTCCTCGTTGTTACTACCCTTGATTACATCTGTTGACTTTTTGGGTCTGTTCGTATCATCGACATGAACACCAACAGAGCCAACCTCCGGGGTTCCCTCGATGTATTTCTCAACAATATCATCTACGGTGCAATCGCTGTATTCATTCACACAGCCTTTCATGATCTGTGCCAGAATCTGTTTGTTTGCCAACAGCTTTTTCGCTGTTCTGTCATACCTCGAATCATACTCTGTCTGATCTATCGTGTGGGCAAGCTGATTTTCCACCGTGCCTTGTTTTTCCATCGGCATTCACTTCCTCGCAGTAGATTCAACAAGAGCGTAAACTCTCCTATCGTACTTCCATCTTACCATAATTCACCGCCCATATCAAGCAACCAACTGTAAACTTTCCTTGCACGGAGTTGTCCATATTATTGCATTCTTCGCCACTGTTATATCATAGGCAACTAATTATTTCAGAACCCACTAATGTGAGATTCACATTTCAGTCAGTACTCTCCCGTTTTCTATCTGCATCGCATCCGTTATCTTAAACGAAACAAGTCGCTGCTGTGGAAAAGCTCTTCCGATCAGCCGATAGGACATTTTCTTGTCCCACCCAGAATCCCCGTAAATCATGCGAACCAATGCCATACACTTGATTTCGCCGCTATTAGATTCGTCTGGTTTTCCCACACGATGCGCTCCTGATTCTTCTGCTCCACACGCCTGTACAGCTATCTGTTTCATTTTACGATTATACAGAAACCGATAGTGTGACGGCCATTCTAACGCTTCCAGCGTTTTTCTGAAGACCGTGATTCGTCCCTCTTCCTCGCAGAAACTCATGCCAAGTCCTGCCTGTTGCTCCGTTTTCTGTTCTGTTTTTGCATATTGCTCACCTCCCACAAATGGACAGACCCTCCTTGTACAACCTGTCAATTAGTCCTTTCCAGCTACAGGAGCAATCTTTCCTGTCAGAATCCCCATTGACACATACCCATCCATTTGCTTGACTTCAGATTCTTTCCGGTGTTCTTCCACAGGCACACCAAAAGTTCCCACAATATCATCCAGGTAAAATCCCTTTCGGCTGTTCACAGGTTTTGTTGACGCAGCATTATCCTGCGAATCGACTGCGTTCTTTTTCTCTGTCCTTCATGAAAAATTTCTGGCACAAGCAGATCAAAACATACAGAGTTTCACCCTCAAAGGTAATCCTGTACCCCAGCATTTTATATCGGCACTCGCTGTCCCATCCCATTTTCTGATAAACTAAAGTCGCAAATGGCTTGCAGGACATCTTCCGGCTTTTGCACTTATCCGGTTTTGCCACGCACCAACGCAGAGCGTCCTTGTCATTTTCATCACACCCACGAACAACGATACGCTTCAAATCATTGTTGAACATGACATGAACGTAGACCACATCCTCCAGCCCTGTGATACAGGCTGTATTGAATGTGATACTATCTTTACGAATCACGATTGCCGGGTCACGCAGATGGGCAAACAATTCCTTTCGCACGACCTGGTAGCGATCATACGAAAAGGCACTTTCCAGTTCTTCCGCCCGTGCGTCTCTATCATCCTGCACAATCTGCTTCTCTGGCGGCATGATTGTTGTGTTTTCTTCATTCATCTATAATCAGTCCATCCTTCCATTATCTTCTCCGCTTCACGGAGCAACTCATTTAGACTTTCTGCCGTAAATATGTTCATTTCCTCTATCTCCGTCGCAGGACGAAATACATCCCAGTTTCCGGCATAATGCTCCTGCCGTAAGATACCCACCTGTGCTATACTTGTAATCGGCTGTCCAAATGTTCCAGCCCACTCTGGTGGAAAAATGTAAATCTTCTTTTTGACCGTTTCGCCCTCATCTTCTTCGGTGTTTTCCTTTGGAGGCAGAACGATTTCTTCCACCTTAATCATTTCAGGCTCATCAAATGCGAACAGCATCATTTTGTTATCGCCCTGCTCCAAAACTGGCCACGGAACCGATAACGCAAATCCTCGTCCCATTCCATAATGTCAAATAAAGTCTTTGTAAGTCCACGACAGCCCAAAGTGCTTGCACACCAACGTCCCTCTTTCAGTCTGCCCCAACGGATCGCGTTTGGATTATTCTTGTCACTGGGGCGAATGGCAATGCAGCGTTCAACAGAATTTAGCAGCAGCTCCACATATTCAACATTTTCAAACTTTTTCAAGCAAGCGGTGTTAAAGCGCAATCGTCCATTAGAAATCGTCATAGCCGGATTCTGCATAGTAGAAAAATACTGTACCCTGACTATTTCATAGCCCGTCAGATCAAGACGCTTTTTCACATCCGCAGTAACAGTGACATCCGGTTCTTTCATCACGCTTTCAGAGGCTTCCCTGTATTCTTCTGCCGAAAACCTGTCCAATCCTTATCAAAGGCACATATCCTCGCAAAATCCCATCTTCAACCACGCTCAACACGGGCAAGGGTCTGTCTTTCTTTGAATAATTGCGGGATGCCCGCAGATGATTGGCTGCATTAAAAACTTCTCTGGAAACAATGGCTTCATGGTGATTCTTCTGCCTGTACTGTGTCCGATCATTGTTGTTTTTCTTTGATTTATGCGTCAAAAAGTTCGGTGTAAAGGTCTTTCTTGCCAGTACATCACCACAATGGCGCTCATTTGCCAGAACACCTGCAAGTGTACCGGGATTCCACTCCACACGTCCCAACTTCGTCTTACGGCTATACTCCATCAAAAGAGTTGCAATCTCCGTAAGCGAATATCCATTCAGGTACAGGTAGTAAATCACCTTTACCGTCTGTGCTTCCTCCGGGTTAATTACAAGGTTGCCTTCCTCGTCTTTATCGTATCCAAGCAATGCAGGGGTCAGGAACAGGCCACGGCTGAACCGCCGATCAATCGACCAGTTCATAATGATAGATTTGGAATGCGATTCTTCCTCTGCCACAGATGCCAGAATCGTCAGAATCATGCGTCCATTGCTGTCCAGCGTATAGATATTATCTGCTTCAAATTTCACACCCACAGGCGGATTCAGATTTTCAGAAGTTCAATCACAGAAAGGCAGTCAACGATATTTCGAGCAAAACGGGCAATGGATTTTGTAAGAACAAGGTCAATCTTGCCTGCCTTGCAGTCCTCAATCAACTGCTGCATCCCTTTTCGGTGTTCCAGAGATGTGCCGCTGATGCCCTCATCCGCATAGATTCCAACAAATACCCATCCCGGCTGTGCCTGAATATAATCCGTATAATAGTTTTTCTGAAGTTCATACGAAGAAGTCTGTTCATCATTATCCGTGGAAACACGGATATATGCTGCCACACGCCGAATCACAGAACTTGTTTCCAAATCCTCTATGATTTTGGCGGGAATGACTTCCAATTCCGATATATCTACGCCCTTATAGCGGTCTCTGATTTTTGCTTACGGTCTACTGCTTCTACTTCACCGGTAATCATGTGCTTTTCCTCATTCTCCCGTATGGATGCTCCAATACCACTGTCGCATCTTCCGATAACTTCGGATACCGAGTTCTTTCTTCGTATTTTCTGCGGTTCTGCGGCTGATTCCTTCATCTTTCATCCGCATATAGATTTCTCTTGCTCTCATATCGCCATCAGAAAGCAACTTTTTTATCAGATATGCTGCCTTTTCTGTTTTGACTCAAATTCCGGCACTTTCGGTTGTTCCGATGAAACGAATGTGCTCTTGCACTCCAACCATTGAAAACCCATCTCCGCTGTTATAGAAAACCGAATTTCTCCATCAGACGGAGCCAAACTGTTTTTTATCTGCCGAACAATACGAATATCTGTATCTTTCTGGTCACGCTCCACCTGCAAAACACTTCGCGCAGCAGCAACCACATCTATGCTGCCAAGGCTTCGGTACAAACCTTTCGTTCCCTCTTTCTTATTGAGATGACCAATCAGCACAATGGCACAATCATATACTGAAGCCCACATTCCGAGACGCTGCATCAGTTTTCTGGCTCTCCCTGCAATCTGGAGGTCAGAATCACTTCCTAAATACGCCTGAATCGGGTCTATAACTACAAGCCGTGGGCGAAATTCAATGATTGCCTGACGGATACGCTCATCATCCAGTGTTAGACCACTGTATGTTTCTTCATTGATAAAAGCTACTTTTCTACAATCTGAGCCACATCTTTCCAGTCTGGGTTTAATGGTATCTGATACTCCATCTTCCGAACACTGGTAGATAACCCTCTGCGGCGTCCCAACAGGCTTTCCATCCGGTGTTTTCCCACCCTTAGAAAGTTCCGCAATCAGATTCATCATCATGGTTGACTTTCCATCGCCGGGATCGCCTTGTAGCAATGTTATCTTTCCCACTGCAATGAATGGATACCACAACCAGTGAACAGAAGTTGCCTGCACATCACTATATAATGTAAGAATTCTTTTTTCTACCTTGTCCGCCATCGTCTTTCCTTCCTATTTGCAGTCTTTTCCTACCTCTATTATAAAGCATTCGTTGCGTTTTGACTGCTACCCATCAGGTAGCATGAGTTGCCTTTTGCTACCCAGTAGGTAGCAAAACAGCCTAAGACCACAGAGCAGCTAGCAGTGTGTCCCTTTGCGGTCTTAGAACCTTTGATATAGAGTTGCTCTGCCTACCATCATGCGAGATAATTGTACTGCCTTATGCGGGGAATCATAAGGAGAAAAGCACATGGCTACTGATTATAAAGCTTTGGGCAAGCGCATTTCAAACGCCCGCAAACAAACTGGTATCACGCAAGAGGCCCTTGGAGAGCAGCTTAACATGACACGAAAACATATTAGCGTAATCGAATCCGCTATCAAACGCCCAAGTCTTGATGCACTGGTTGATATTGCCAATGCTCTTGACGTATCGACTGATGATTTGCTGGTAGATAGTTTGATGCACTCGACTTCAACCTCAAATTCCGAAATTCACCGTCTTCTCTTGGACTGCAATGAAATCGAACAGGAAATTCTCACTCGGATGGTAAGAGAGATGAAAGCCATACTGTACGGTTTGGGAATCTGATTTTGTAGCCCGCTGATCATATAACAAAAAAGCCCGCATAAGACACAGCTGCACTTCGGATTACACCGGGGTGCTGTCTGTGGCTTATGCGGTCAAAGTCATTCCTACGGAATGAAATGCCCGCCTGATCGAGAAGATTTACGAATCCTCTCAACCAGACGGGCATTCTTTTTGCTCACCTTGCTGTTTCTATGCAGTTATGCGCCATACTTTTCCAATGCTCTCCGAATCACATCCTCACAGTTAAACTCAACTTTCATCGTCTGATCGTCATACAGATAAACCATGCTGACAAAAGCATCTACACATTCCTTGGTCAGACCGCCTATGTATGTTTTTTGACTTGCCTGCTTTGTCAGGTTGCGGATTTCTTCATCCAGTTCATCGGCACACTCCTGTTCTTCCTTTTCTGTCCGTATGCTATCCTGCAATGCAGCCAGTTTTTCCGAAAGGGTCTTTTTCTTTTCTATGTACACATCTCGCCGTAGCACACCGTCTGCATACGATTCATATAGTTTGATTTGCTCTACCCGAATGGCTTCTGCTTGCTTTTCCAAGTCCTCAATGTCCACGCAGCGCACAGTGATAGACTGCTTTTCCTGCATTCCCTGATTTACCACATCCAGCGCATAGAATACTGTTTTTATCGCACGAGCCACTTTTGCATTCACCGAATATTCTCTGTAATAGCCGCCGTAGCATTTAGAGAACTTTCCGGCTGACCGTTTATAGCCGCAATAGAAAACCATTTCCCCATATTGCCTTTCGTGGCGAAGCTGCCGATTACAGTTTCCGCAGCAGATTTTTCCTTTTAACGCAAAATCATCATCCACCTTATATTGAATTGGAGTTACGTTACGGATTGCTTTCTGTGCCTGGTAGTATTCATCTTTTGTCACGATGGCCTCATGAGCGTTTTCTGCGATGATCCACTTATCCTCCGGGAGCGTCCGAACAGAGGTAGTATTCACATCAATTTTCTTTCTTCTCCCCATAACCAACGCACCAGTGTATTCATACCGTCTAAGGATTCTCCACACGATTGCCGCGTTCCATAACATTTCACTGTCCGGGGCAATAATAGGATTGCTGCCCATCAGCAGATTCTTTCGTTTCGCATACAATCCCGGCGTAGGAAGATTTAATTCGTTCATGCCGTAGGCGATCTGCGTTGTATTGCGGCCGGACAATGCTAATTCAAATACTTTTTTCACGCAGGGTGCTGCCTCCGGGTCAATCTCCCACCGCTGCCCACCTTTCTTGTTCCACACATATCCAAAAGGGACATTCGTGCAGGTGGCTTTCCCGTTCTTCCAGTTCGTTTCCAGAGCAGCCCGAATCTTTTTCGCAATATCCCGGCTATACATATTATTCACCAGATTGCTGACCGCCACTTCGATTCCCGGTGTTCCGTTGTTCAGTTTCATGCTGTCAAAGGAATTATTCACAGCAATAAACCGAACTCCCATCAACGGAAAAATCTGTTCAATGTAATCGCCAACACCGATATAGTCACGACCAAGGCGGGATAAATCCTTTACCATGATGACTTTTATATCGCCCTGCTTCAAATCCACGATCATTTTCTGAAAAGCCGGACGATTAAAATTTGTTCCAGTATAGCCATCATCTACATATTCTACAATCTCGCCAAACAAATCTTCCTGCTTCCCAATGTAATCGTGGAGCAGCATCCGTTGGTTCTCAATGCTGTTACTTTCATCCTTGCTGCCTTTTTTCAAATCTCCGTCTGCCAATGATAAGCGGAGATAGATTGCAATTTTATCACTCATTCTGAACCTCCGACATGATTGCAAGCACTTCCTGATAGGGGTCGCTACACTTAAATTCGACCTCCACAGAATTGTCCATTCCTACATAGATTCTCTTGATAAGTTCATGCACCAGTTCTTCATCAAATTCATTTTGATTCAGAATCCCGCGCATCCGCTCCATCTGCGCATCGCAGATTTTGATTCTTTTTTCCAGTTCCAATGCACGTTGACGCTGCTTTTGCAGTTCATGTTCCAACCGCTGCTTTTCTGCTATGTAGTGTTCCTTTAGCTGACTGTATTCATCTTCGTCCAGAATTTCAGCTTTATAGTCCTCATATAAGCGCAACCGCCGTTCTTCAGCTTCCTGAATCCGAAACAGGATAGAGTTTTCTTTCATTTTGATGGAACGAGCCGAATCCAGATTGCTGCTGCGCATCATGTCTTTTACCAGCTTTTCTTCTTCACACATGGTAGACACCAGATGATGAATCTGATCCATCGCCACCATCATCAGCATTTTCTCCGGCACCGCATGATAGGCGCAGGGAGTCGTGTTCTTCTTTCTTTTGCAAATGAACACTCCATAGTGCGTTTCTTTCACCGTACCATGCACTCTCCGTTCAAACGTCATGTTGCGTCTGCAACAGCCACAGTAAACCATTCCTGAGAGATGGTTATAACACTTTTCTCTGGTTGCCTTGGAACGAGCCATCGCCATTTCCCGTTTTTCCTTATTCTGTTCCCGCCGTGCCTGCACTTTTTCAAAATCCGATTTCAGAATGATTGCTTCATGCGCGTTTTCAACAATATGCCATTCCTTCTTTTCCACTGGATGGAGGCCAATCCCTTTGTATGATGCAGTTTGCGTTTTTCCAGATACCAGTTCTCCAATATAGGCACTGCTGTTTAAAATACGAAGAACCGTACTGGGGTGCCATTTATTATAGGTAGGGTCATCTCCCTCATGTAATTTGCGATTCAGCCGTTCGTTCGGCCTTGCTACTTCTAAAATTCCAACCTGCGGGCAATTTCGTTTGTACTCACTCCTGCAAGATACCATTGATAGATCAGTTTGACCCACTTCGCATCCTCAGTCGCTTCAAGCTTATTTCCCTGTTGGTTCAACTGATAGCCATACGGTGTACACCACGATGTAGGGATTCCCTTCTCGCGGCGCATCTGGTAACTAAGGCTGATTTTCTTTGAAATGTCCTTCGCGTACAAGCTGTTTACCATGTTCTTGATGGGAACCGCAAGACTATCCACATCCGACTGCCGGATGTTGTCAAAATCATCGTTGATGGCGATAAAACGAACATGGAGCATCGGGAAAATAGTTTCCAGATAGCTTCCCGTTTCGATATAGTCACGACCAAATCGAGATAAGTCCTTCACTACGATGCACTGAATTTTGCCTGTCCGTATATCCTGCATCATACGCTCAAATTCTGGTCGGTCAAAACGTGTTCCCGTAAAACCATTGTCTGCATAGGTATCGGTCAGCGTCAGTTCCGGGTTTTCCCTGATATAATTATGAATTTGCAAAATCTGTGTGTGCAGGGAATCTTCTGTTTCATGCCCGCCGTTCTCAACCGACAGCCGCGCATACGCTGCCGTGCGCAGAAGTTCTTTTTCGTTTTGCTGTACGGCCTCCTGCACAGCAGCCTGCGGCATCATATTCTTTCTACTCTTTCTTGCCATTACAATCTTCCTCTCCGTTGTTCAGCCATTCTTCCGGGAAGAATCTCTTCCACTCACTTTCTTGTAGGATCACTTCTACCTGTTCAAAATCTACGATCCATACATGGTCAAGCCATTCTTTAAGATGTGTGCGCTCCAATTTTTCAGGAATTGAAATCGCTCGGAACTTCATCAACCAGGGATTTCCATGGCTAAATGCTTTTTCTATGTCATTAACAGCCAGCATTACTTTTTTAAAAGCCGCTTCCTGCTTCTGGACCGCCACCTGATACTGATGTTCATACTCCTCTACCTGTTCTAGTAAAATTGATCCCTGCTCGTATTGCCGATAAACTGCTGTTCGTTCATCGTCATTGGCCATCAAGTGCGCAACGATCTCATTTGCTCTTTTCTGTACTGCAACAGTCCAGCATCCATGCACTGCTTGACTTTCTCAGGATTCAAGTCCAGCACCCTATCAATATGCGCAGCTTGCATTTTTTTTTTCCAAAGCTAAAAGAATCTCTCGAAAGATTTTCTCGCTTTCGATGAAAGGGGCTTTTCCAGAGAAGCATCTATACCCCTTGTCAAACGAATAGATTTGCTGGCTTTCATCTTCTGATGTTCTGCACAGCAGACCTTTTCCACTTTCCTTGTCATAGATTTTTTTGAAGAGCAGATTTGGTTTTTTTCGAGCCTTTTTTCTCGAAGGCAACCTCGTAGATTCCAACTTTTTCTGAGCTTTCTGAAATTCCGTCTTTGAAACAATCGCCGGAACCTCCAATTCTCGCTTTGCCTTTGCCAGTGTCAGCGTACACTTTCCGATATAGAGTGGATTTTTCAAAATCGAGCGAATTGTTGAATCCTGCCACTTATTTTTTGTTCTTGATCTTTTTTTCTTTGCCATCTGGACTTGCGGTGTTTGAACGCCCTGTACATCCAATGCTCTTGCGATTTCCGGGATTTTCATATCTTCCAGATACATCTGAAAAATCAGCTTTACAACCTGTGCGCTTTCAGGATTAAGAACAAGGCTTCTGCGATCTTCCGACAGCGCATAACCATATTTAGCCTGTCGATGGGTCAATGTACCTTCTTCAAAGTGATTCTGGCGATTGGTAATAAATTCCGAACGAATCTTATCAATGGTCTTTCCATTGAAATACTCTGCAACCTCTTCGGCAGTTTTGTCTATGCTGCAAAAGTCATCTTCCACAACTGCAAATTGGATACCAAGCGGATAGAACGTCCTCTGCAGTGCTTCAATGGCAAACGGAAGGGTTCTTCCACAGCGGAAGATAGAATCCACAACAACTGCATCAAATTTCCGAGCCATCCCATCCTGTACCAATTTGTCAAAGCCCTCCGTGGCTTCTGCTGTTCTCCTGCGGTCACTGTATTTTTCGGATACGCTGCACCCGCACTTTTTTAGATACCGTGCAATGCGCTCATTCTGTTCCGCAATCGTATTGGATGGATTTTCTTCTCCGATCCTGCTGGAAATCGACCTTGTATAACTGACCCATTTCATTCCTCTGCCACCTCATTTCCATGATGTGCTTGATATTCCATAAATTTTTCTGTGATACTGTGCAGTTCATCCTCGAAGCAGAAATGAATTTCAATCTCTGTTTTGCTATGAACATCTATGTGGTCGATCAGTTCCACCACGACCCTGCGTTCGAGCGTTTTGATATGTTCGTACTGCTTAAATTCTTCCAACCAAGTAGGAAGCAGTGTGTCGTGCTTTAATGCCTCCTGCTTCTTTTCGCGGATTTCCTGAATCTTATCCTGTGCCTCTTTTATCTTCTGCGCAAAGCGAGTATTCATTTCTCCGTAGTCTTCCCGACTGACAACATCATCGCATAAGTCCTGATACAGACGGATTTTTAAATTACTGTACCGTTCTAATTCAGCTTCCAGTGCAGTGATCTGGCTGTCCAGAATCTTTATGCCAATCTGTTCGCCGCTTGCCAACTCTGCATTGGAGAGTACCTTTTCCGCTTCTACAAGAAGTGTCACTTGATGCCGGATCGCAGCCAGAACACTTTCCGTCAACTTCTCACTGTTTATCATGTGCGGTGTGCAGCCGCCGCCATTCTTATAGGTAGAGCAGTGATAGTATTGATACTTCTTCCCGTTTTTCGTCACCGTGCGGCGAATCATATTCTGCCCGCAGTCTGCACAGCGCAGAAAACCTGATAATGGATAAACTGTTGTCTGCGATGGTGCGGTACGAGTGTCCAGTTCCAACAACTGTTGTACTTGCTGGAACTCGCCTTTGCTGATAATGGCATCATGCGCATCTTCCACCCGAATCCAGTTTTCACTTCCAACATCATGGCTCTTTTTACTTTGTAATTGATTTTCCTGCGTTTACCCTGAATCAATGTTCCCGTATAGGATTCATTTTTCAAAATACGATTGACGGAAACCACTGTCCACTTCTGATTCAGCCCAGCCTGAAAACCGCAGGTATAGTTGAATCCATTGGCTCTCTTATACTCGTTTGGCGGCAGGACACCCAGTTCGTTCAAGTGACTGGCAATGCGCTGTGAACTCATTCCGTTCAATTTCTGCTTGAATATTTCCTGCACAATGCCCGCAGCGTATTCATCTATAATCAGATGATTCTTGTCTTTCGGGTCTTTCTGATACCCGTATCCTGCAAAGCTGCCAATGAACTGACCTTCTTCCGTTTCACATCCAAGTGACTTCTGACACGCATCGAAATGTCACGGCAATAGGTATCGTTGATAAGATTGTTGAACGGAATCAGGATACGTCCCTTATCATCGTTTTCTTCCGCACTGTCATAATGATCGTTGATGGCGATGAACCGGACTCCCATAAATGGAAAGATTCTTTCCAGATAACGTCCTGTTTCAATGTAGTTTCTGCCGAATCGTGATAAGTCCTTGACGATAATACAGTTGATTTTCCGATTCTCAATGTCCTGTATCATCCGTTTGAAATCCGGGCGTTCAAAATTCGTACCACTGTATCCATCGTCTACATACTCATCGACCTTATGCAGTTCCGGGTGCTTTCCCAGATAATCATTCAGTAAAGCTCTTTGATTTTTGATGCTGTTGCTTTCCTGCTGATCGCCGTCCGAACGTGACAATCGAAGATACACAGCACAGCGATATTGTCCATTTTCCTGAAAACATAAAAAGCCGATAACCTCCTTAATCTATTTGTCGTTCTGACAATAAACCAAGAAAATTATCGGCTTTAGTTAGCATATTCTGTTTTGACCCAAAGCCATTATCTCATATTTCGCGGTCCATGTCAACGCTTTAATGTGCTAAAGTGTAAATTTTCTTCTGCTTTCTTCTTTTTTATCTCCGATGCGTCCGTGCGCATTTTTTCAGTGTGTCCTCTAATCGGTTCTCTCCCGCAAAGCTGATCTTCACTACCATGCCCTTGTCGAGATAGCAATAAGGGTTCTTGATCTGCGAAATGAAATCGACCATCCGCTCCCGCTGCGACAAGTCTTTTCTAATTTCCACTTCGTTGATGTCTACCAGTTCCTTGCGGTTCACATTACGGAGATCGGTCTGTGCCATCTGGCGCAGGCTTTCCATGGTGTGATAGGTTCGTGCAGTTGTTTCGGTCATTCACTCATTCCTTTCTGTTTTGGGGTGGTGTGTCAGCCTCTTTCACTTATAGAATTGGAGAAAGGCCATTTCGCAAGGTATTTCAAAAATTTTTTGTCTTTTTTCAAAAACACCTTGCGAAACACGCTCTGCCTGATTCTAAAGATAGAAGAACCCGAAAATGCGTAAGGCAACGGCTTCACCGTAAGTAGGGCAAGATTCGCCTGGAGTAACTCAAAATTCACTTTCGTGATTTTTCGTTACCGGCAATCTTGATGGGGATTCCGCTTCCCCATTCCCTCGGTACGCACAAAATCTCTGATTTTGGCTATTTGGCTTCCACTAAAGTGGTCGCAGCCGACCGCCTACGGCTTGTCGGGATTTGCTTCGCAAATAAATTTGAAGGGAGTTTCTATCTATGGGCAGAAGAAAAAGTGCGAGCAGATAAAAAGAACAAATAACGTAATGGTACGTTTTACGGATGCCGAGTACGCTTCTATTTCCATTTCTGCTGAACAGGCAGGCTATCCGGTTGCCGTTTATGTCAGGAAGAGTGCGCTGGACGAACGCATCGAAGTCCACTACAACATCACTGCAGAACTTCCCGAACTTCAAAAACTGATTGCTGAGTATTCTGCCATCGGCAACAACCTAAATCAGATTGCCCAATACTTCCACTCTGGCGGTTTCTATTCCAAGTCAATGCAGGACGAGATCAACCGCCATCTCACTGCATTATGGCAGCTTCGGCAGGAAGCAATCAAATTAGGGGGAACCTATCATGGCCGTGTTAAAACACATCGCAATAAAAAACGCTGATTACAGTGCGGCAGTCTGCTATTTGAAATACCAGCATGATGAACGACACTTAAAACCGCTCCTTGATGAAAACGGGAGCATGATGCTCCGCAGCGAATTTCACATGAATGGAGTAAACTGCAATCCAGACACCTTTGATCTTGAGTGCGAAATGCTCAATGACCAGTATCGAAAAAACTACCGATACGACGAAGTCAAGTCACATCACTATATCATCAGTTTTGATCCGCGCGATAAAGACGAACACCATCTTACTGGCGAGAAAGCACAAACCCTGGGACTTGAATTTGTGAAGAATCATCTTCCCGGCCATCAAGCATTGGTCTGTACTCACACGGATGGACATAATGGCAGTGGCAACATCCATGTTCATATCATAATCAACAGCTTACGGAAACTGGACATAGAGCCACAGTCATACACCACACGCAGCATTGACTGCAAAGCAGGATACAAACATCACCTGACAAAAGATTATCTAAAATACTTACAGCAAGAACTTATGAATCTATGCCAGCGTGAAAATCTGTATCAGGTCGATCTTCTCTCTCCGGCTCAACATAAAATCACTGAAGCTGAATACTGGTTGCAAAAGCGAGGTCAGAAAGAGCTGGAAGATATAAACGAACAGATCATTGCTGATGGCATGAATCCAATGGAAACAACATTTCAGACTCGTAAGCAGTTTGTTCGGAATGCCGTTTCAGAGATTTCTTCCTCCGCAATTTCGTTTGAAGATTTTCAAAGCCAGTTATTTGAAAAGTATAAGATTCATGTGAAAGAAAATCGGGGAAGATATAGCTATCTGCATCCAGAGCGAGAGAAGTACATTTCTGGTCGCTCTTTAGGCACAAATTTTGATAAAGATTATTTGCTCAATCTTTTGAAGCCAATGCACTTGCTGCTGAGCAAGAAGAAAAGCAACGACAGACCATGCCCGATTACCATGCAGGCCCGATTGCCATTCTCTTCATTCGCTCTGATCTGCGTCTTGTTGTGGACTTGCAGAACTGTATTAAGGCTCAACAGAGCAGAGCTTATGCTCAAAAAGTCAAAATTTCCAATCTTCAGCAGATGGCAAAGACCGTAGCTTACATTCAGGAAAACGGATTCGATACCAGAGAAAATTTACAGACAACCTACGATAGCATCACATTACAGATGCACGATGCACGGCAAAAGACAAAGGACACCGAAACACAAATCAAATCTGTGAATGAGCAAATCCACTATCTGGGTCAGTATCTTTCCACAAAATCCACCTACAATGAATTTTTGAAAGCTCGCTTCAAAGGAAAATTTCGCAAGGATCACGCTGATGAAATTGAGAAGCACGAAAAAGCCGCCCAGATTCTGAAAGCACAAAATCCAGACGGCTCACTTCCGAAGATGAAAGATTTGAAGCTTGAAAAGAACGATTACTTGCCTTGAAAGCGGCTCAATACGACACCTACACCTATTACAAAGATTATCAAAAGAATTGCGAACAGCCTGTGCCAATGTTGACAGCATCTTGGGGCAGCACCACATTCGAGATCACATTCAACGCACAGAACAGACCCTTTAAGCAAAGAGCCACCATACGCTACCCTTTGTTGGGTAAGCCTATGGTGGCTCTTGCACTATTTTCAGTCTTTAAGCGTCCCTGTATTTCAAGAAACCATTTTGTAATTTCACAAAGCGATCCTGAAATATTTCTTCCAACGCCTGTTTGCAGGGAACCCTCTGCATCCGGGCAACAACAGATCACTTCCTGTTCCGTTCCATATCAGCCGACTGCTCTTGGCTGCTCTTTTGCTTTTCCCGTGCCATCTGCCTGATTCGCAATTTATCAAGAACGGATTCGCGTCCGTTGATTATGCGGGGCTTAGGGAGATTGTTGGCACAGCCATCAATCATATTGTAGTTCTGTTCCGTAGTTGATTCTACGGCCCGAACATATTCCCCGTTCTCATAGAACTTCTGATAATGTTCCATCTGGTGTAGTGACGGCTTCTGGTTCATCGGCTTTTCCATCAGCGGTGGATGCAGATAATCCAGAATCTTTTTTCTGGCATCCTCATCCAACCCTTTTCGGATTTCAGTGGAAACCAGTTTGCCAGAAGCATCTACAATCACGTTCGGTGCTTTTCCTTATAGACTTCATGCTGCATCAGAAAAAAGTGCTGGCTTTCTACTACGCATTCTTCGGTTGCCACCCACGTTCCAGCACATCCATCTATAAAAAGATTTTTCGTGTCAAGTGTAACCAGAATGCCAGAACTACTACTGCGGATAAAGCCAGCAACCACAACAAGGGAGTCCTTATCCACAAAATACGCCGTGATTTCTCCCTGTTGGTTTATGACAATCACATCACCGACACCAAATGGACGGCCACGGAAATTCTTCGGTCGATGCTCTTCCAACCGTTTCCGAATTATCTCTGGTGTGTCCGATGTAAACAACTTGGTAAAATACGCCTGCTGATAATTTTGTACGATCACCTGAAAATGATGTTCCGTCAAATACTGATATGAACGTGACCGATACGCAGCAAGTTCTGCACTTTCTTTCAGCTGATAGACCGCATACTGATTGATATTCATTTTGCCACCACATCCTGAAGATACGGTTTAAGGTCAAGTCTGGAAAATTCCATGTCCGAAATAGAGCGCATCTTTTCATGGTCGATGCTACCAGCGAAAAACTTCAACATCGTCCTCGACAAACGGAACAACTTCCTCGATATATCTCATGGTTTCCGTCCGTGTCGGCTGCTCAAACATTGCCATAACCATCATCTCATCTGCATTAAACTTCACCTTGCTCACAGTTCCATTTCTCCTTTCTTCTTTGCCTTCTTCGGTTTTTCCTGTTCCTGATTGGACTGCTTTTCCTGCGCCTTTTGCGGTTCTTCAACGCTTCACGAACAGACTGCCGGGTGCTGGGGCGTTCCTCTAACTCCTTGCTTGCCTGCCGCTTTTCCAAAAGCGTTTTCATATCCGAAATTGCTTTCTGCACCAGCGGACTTTCCCGGTAATGCTGGATATGGTTGACGATTTCTGCCTGCACTTCTCCACCTACCATCAGGTCAAACATTCCCGAATAGATGCTTCCATCCTCAAGGGAAAAGCCAATGCTCTTGATTCCGTTCATCCGCTCTGCCGGAATCTTATCGTAGACTTCCAATGCCTGCTCCAAGGTCAGATTGTCATGGAACTCACCCATCACTGGGAACTCTGCACACTCTGCCACATAAAGCTGATGCTTGCTTCCGGCGCAGGCTTCTCTGCCGCCAGCTTTTCTTTCATCGCTTCTGCCCGCTGTGTTTCTGCACGGTAGGACTGTTCCTGAAGATATTCAGCGCTAATCACACCGCACTCAGAAACGCTGTGTCCGTGTTCTGCCAGAACTTCTTCCATCACTTCCTGCACGGGTCTGTACTCGTCTGTTTCAACAATGCCACCGTCCATTACTGTGAAGTCCTTACTATATAAGGTATAGTCGTAGCCGTCCTCGCTGGTCTGGATGTGAAAATAGCCATCGTTGATCTCATAGGCTACCGCCACATCCTGCACTTTCAATGCTTCTGCCACCAATGCAACAACATGATTCTGGATGTACGGATTATCCCAGCCCGGAACTTTCTTGTAGTCCTCCACAATCGTGTCGATACCGTTCTTGCACTGCACAATGTCCAGACTGCCCGGAAGTGGGTCAGGCGTTTTCTCTACGCCAAGGGCTTTCAGATGAAAATTCGGAACCTGCTGATAGCAGGACATTGCATCATCGAGATTCCCGAACTTCTCAATTTTCATCGGATTGGTCTGCAAATCTGTCACAACATAGAACTGCTGGACAAACGGTTTTTCTGGCTCCCGCTGCTGTTCAGCCGCAAGTTCTTTGCGGTACATATCCACAAACCCGTTCAGCACAGCCGGGTGACTGCGCACGATCCAGTCGGTGCGGATATTGCTGCCCCGTTCTCCCTTGCAGGTGGTGTCTGCCCATTCCCTATTACTGTGTGAATAGCGTCCGTCATGGTTGTTATAATTCAGCGTGTACGCCAGAATATAGCCCATGCGCTCCATGCCAAACTGTTCAACGACGGACTTCGTAGCATCATCTGCAAGATTCATTCCGTCGAAGTTGTCTGCAATCGCTTCTTCAATGGCGTTTCTGCACTCTTCATTGAGCTGTCTGGAAATGCGGTACAAATCCACTTCGCCATTCTCTGCTGCATAGCCGAAAGATTCGTAATAGACCGGGACATCCGAATCATCCGTGCGGCTTTCCTCCTCCACAGGCACAACCAGTTCTTCTTTTTGTGAAGTCGGATTCTTTTCAGCAAAATACTCCTTTACGGCATCCTGGAAATCCTCATCAAAGCCATTCCACAAATCTTCTGCCACAAGTTTTCCCTGCTCATTGACCGCAACGCAGGCAGCTTCATCCCCGTATTCCTCATGCTCCAGCAGGAAGAACTTCTCGCCGCCGACCTCCGTTTCATCAATCGCATACCATGTACCAACATGACCCTCAACTGCAATCTGGTCGGAGTCACCGTGTATTAAGCCATCCTTTTTATGCTCTTGTTCTTCCATAAACTCCCGCACAGTCAGCAATCCACCCGTGAAGTTCAGCCCTTCCTCGCCCAGTTCCAGCCGACCGCCTGCGCCAAGGTCAAGTTCTTCTGCCATCAGAACAGATGCCGCATGGTTTACGATCACTGTTTTCTCCACCAGAATCGGCTGCCCCGGATCATAGTCTGACCCGCGCAGGTCATAGCGGTACAATCCATCCGGCACATCCTCATCCCGCAGTCTGCTGTTGCTGAAAAGACCGGGCTTATCAAAGATTTCAATTTCCTGCAACTGTTCATCCAGAATCGTTTCTTTCTTCAAATCCATCTTTCTTTCCTTGAAAAAATCCGGCAGCTCTGCAAAGCCGATGCTGTCCACATAGCAGGCTTTGATCGACTTGCCATCGTTCAGCACCACAACATCACTGACGGAAAGCGAATGCCCGGTAAAATCCGCTGGGCGCTGGATATTGAAGCGTTCGTAAATAGCTTCCAGCGTATCATTTTCCGTAAGTGGTGCGGTATAGACCAGTTCATAGTCTGCACAGTTTACTTCCATCCCGTGCCGCTTTACAAAATCCAGATTCATAAAGCGGTAGTCGTGTTCCGGGTCACGGGCAGTGATCTGGTAGATGCCAAACTGCTTTTCGCTGCCGGAAAGCAGCTTCTGCTCCTTAACTGCTGCATCCATACGAGTTATCAGTTCTGCCGCCTTTTCTGCGGACTCTCCCTCTGATTTCTCCACTGCGGCTTGCAGCCATTCCCTGATCGGCTGAACATCCCCAGCCTGAATCTGTTCTTTCAGTGCTTCAACTGCCTGCTCCCGATCCTCTACGCTGTCCTTATAGTGGTAGAAATCGAAGTCAAAGGCAAAATCGTCAAGGTCTACTGCCAGCTTTTCAACGGGTGCTTTCTCGCCGTTTTCCATTGTTTTCTGCTTGTCCTTTTCCAAATCTTCCTTAGCAATCTGGAAATAGTCACTTCCACGTTCGATTTCTTCACGCCCTGTGACAAGAACTGGCCACGGGCTGATACGGATAAGATAAATCTGCTTGCCCTCATCAAACAGCCGCAGAGCCTGCTCCCGACTTATCACCGTCAGTGCGGCATCCGGGCGGGAATACTCATCTTCCAGATACTCTTCGTTCTTTTCCAGCAAAATTGCACTCCATGCGTCAGCCTTGATTCCGAAAATGCCATCATGCTGTTCGATCTCTTCCTGACTGGCGAAATCTCCTGCCGTGCCATCCTGAAACAGCGGGTAAATCCGTTCGCCCAGCCGATGCCACTCCGTGCGCCTTCCTTTGTCAGCGGCAGAACATCATCTTTCAGATACCCATATTCGTGCATTTCCGAAAGACCGATCATGCCATCCGGCAGACTTTCGATCTTCTCCTCTGCTTCCCACATCAGGCGATTGATTTCTTCCGTGTTTTCAGCCGCAACCACAGCCGCCAGATTGTTGGCCAGTTCTTCCGTTGCCGCCCGGTCATCCAGCGTGTAAGCAAAGTTTACAATGAGATTTCGCTGGCTGTTGTCAAAACGGTTTTGTCCCGTTCCTTGTCCGCAATCAGCTTTTCAGCATATTCCATCGCCGTCATGCGCTCCACACTCCTTTCTGCCACCGCCGTTTCCAGTTTTCAAGAAAATCAGCAGCGGTCAATCGAATCGTATCCATCGAATCTTTCAATTCTTTCAGTTCCTTGCCGCTTGCCCAGCTTGCTACATACGGGAACGAGTAGTCCGAAGTATCAATGCCAAGTGCCGAGCAAACCGTAAATGCAATGCTTTCCGCTTCTGTTTCTTTGGTAAGCTGGTCTTTTTCCTCGCCGCGCTGTTTCATCTGGTCGCTGTCATGCAGCATGGCATGAGCAACCTCATGGATCATCGTCTTGATGGTCTGGCTCTCACCCATATCGGCACGAACACAGATTTCTTTGTCCATGTGGCTGTAATAACCTTTTGCGTTGCCCTCGATCTCTCCAAAACGAATTGGCACAGGAGATACCTGTTCGATTGCCTCTTTCAGCAGGGTATAATTCTTGACACGGGCAGTCAGTTCATTCACTTCCAGCGTAGGCAGCGGTTCTCCGTCTGTCTGGGCATAATCGAAAACCGTTGTTACCCGGAACCGGGGAATCACCCTCTCCACCACTTCGATTTCCGGCTCCCCGCTCTCATTCAGCACCGTAAGCCCGGTGTCCTTGTCGATTTTCTCCCTCTCTTCCCGTTCCTTTACCGGGGCAGGCGCGATGATCTGGATGCCCTTTTCCCCCTTTTTCACATAGCGGTTAAACTTATTTTTCCAGGCATTGTACCCAGCCACCAACGTAGCATCTGGACGCTGCATTGCGATCAGCAGCGTATTATTGAAGCTGTAATTGTGGAATTTCGACATTGTGAGCAGGTACTTCGTATACATTTCCGAAGTAAAAATGTCCTTTACACCCTGTTCCAACCGTTCCGTGATTTCTTTGAGCTGGTCTGCCCGCTTATCTGCCATTCATGCCCTCCTTTACAAAATCCGCCCCATCAGATTTCCTTTCGGAGATCTGACGGGGCATTCTCAGTTACAGTTCCATATCGTGACTTTTCTTTTTCTGCGTTTTCGGCTCTGCCATGCGTTCTGCCTGTTTTTCGTGAAGCTGTGCAAGGATCGACGGACGTTTTACGCTGTCTGCACTCCGCTCAATCTCACGTTTCGGCGCAGGAAGTTCGCTATCCGTTACTTCCTCATCCATGCCAAGAGCCGCATCATCCCCCTTTTCGTCCATATCCAGCAGGGCATTCAATTCTGCAAGCCGTGCAGATTTTTCGTTTAATTCCGCCTCCTGCGGGAACGGACGCTGCACTTCTTCCTTTGCTTCTGCCAACTGCTGCTGTAAGGTTTCCAATCTGCGCTCCACCTGCGGCAGTGTCTTTTCGATAGATGCCAGCGCATTGAGAATACGCTGGATATTGCCAGCCGGATCACTGCCAAGTTCAATCGTATAACTGCTCTGCCGCTTGATGGTCAGCTTGAATGTCTGGGCGAACGCATCAAACCGGGAACTGATTGCAAACCCTCCCAAATCTGCGATTTGCCCCTCTGTCTTAGCGATCTTCATTGCGGCACAGGCTGCAAGAATTGCCGAGCCTGCTTCCTTGCGGTCGGTATAAACCCTGTCCTCCACCGTGATGGAGAACTTCTCCTTGTCCTGTTCCAGCAACGGCTTTGCCACTGCAAGGTCAGTTTTCAGACCTGCTATGCGCTCTTTCGCTGCCGTGATTTCTGCCGGATACCGCCGTGCAATATCCGATTCCAGGCTGTAAATCTGGCTGGTGTGGTTGGCCCGCATCAGCTTCAGCTTGCTGACCTGAATATCCAAATCCATCTTTTCCTTGATGTAGGGATTTCCCGTTGCCAATGCTTTGATTTCTGCATAGGTCAGCGCGGTATCGTCCACATCATCGCAGGCACGAACAGGAGATTTCGAGGTCATGATCTGCGAGATGAACTTCTGTTTATTTTCCAGAATTTGCCACATATACGAATCGAACGTATTCTCTGTGACGTAACGGAAAATCTTCACTTTCTGGTTGCGGTTTCCCTGACGAAGAATGCGTCCTTCCTGCTGTTCCAGATCAGAGGGCTTCCACGGGCAGTCCAGATGATGCAGGGCGATCAGTCTGTCCTGAATGTTTGTACCAGCACCAAGTTTCGGGGTCGAACCAAGCAGGATACGCACCTGACCGGAGCGCACCTTTGCAAACAGTTCTGCCTTTTTGGTTTCGGTATTTGCCTCATGGATAAAAGCAATCTCCTCACGGGGATTCCCTTTGCCACCAGTTTTCCCGGACATCATCGTACACATTGAATGTTCCGTCTGCTTTCGGGGTCGATAAGTCGCAGAAAATCAACTGGGTGGATTTGTCGGGCGTGGATTCTTCCCATACCTGATAGGCATTCTCCACGCAGAGGTTGACCTTACTTTCCGGCTCATCCGGCAGCAGGTCATTGATAAGCCGCTGATCCAAGGCCAGCTTTCTGCCGTCGTTCGTGATTTTGAGCATATTATCGGTTCTCGGATCGACATTTCCGTTCCGCACACGCTCTGCACGGTCGGCAAAGCTGCTCACCATTTCCTGCTGCGTTTCACTGGGTTTCAGCACCTCATTGATGTACTCTGCTTCCGGCACAGGCAGGTTCAGCATATCCGCCGTCTGTACGTCTGCGGACTCCTTAAACAGTGAAATCAGTTCCGGGAGGTTGAAAAAACGGGCAAACCGCGTCTTTGCACGGTAGCCCGTTCCCTCTGGGGACAATTCAATCGCTGTAACGGTTTCACCAAACGAAGCCGCCCAGCTATCAAAATGTCCAAGATGAAGTTTCTGTAAGGTGTCATACTGCAAGTAGCGCATAATGGTATACAACTCTACCATGCTGTTCGATACAGGCGTACCTGTTGCAAAGGTCACACCCTTGCCGCCAGTGATTTCATCGAGATACTGACATTTTGCAAACATATCCGAGGACTTCTGTGCATCGGTCTGAGCAATACCAGCGATGTTCCGCATTTTTGTGTAGAGGAACATATTTTTATAGAAATGGCTCTCGTCCACAAACAGGCGGTCAACACCAAGCTGCTCAAATGTAACTACATCATCCTTGCGGCTCTGGTCGTTCAGCTTCTGAAGTTTTGCCTGCAAGGTTTTCTTTGTTTTCTCCATCTGCTTGACCGTGAAACTCTTGCCATCGTCCTCTGCCTTTGCTTCTGCAATCGCAAAGGTAATGTCCTGAATCTGCCGCTCGATCATGGATTTCTGCCGTTCCGGGGAAAGCGGAATCCGCTCAAACTGCGAATGCCCGATAATGATAGCATCATAATCGCCCGTGGCAATCCGGGAACAGAACTTCTTTCGGTTGGATGGCTCGAAATCCTTTTTCGTTGCCACCAGCACATTGGCATTCGGATACAGCCGCAGGAAGTCTGCACCCCTGTTCCGTCAGATGGTTCGGCACAACATAAAGATTCTTCTGCGCCAGACCCAGACGGCGGCTTTCCATACCGGCAGCGATCATCTGGAAGGTCTTGCCAGCACCCACACAATGCGCCAGCAGCGTATTATTGCCATACAGGATATGCGCCACTGCATTTTTCTGGTGCGGCATCAGGCTGATTTCCGGGGTCATGCCCACGAACTTGATGTGACTGCCATCGTATTCACGGGGACGAATCGCATTGAACCGCTCATTGTAGACCTTGCAAAGTTCCTCTCTGCGGTCTAAATCCTTGAAAATCCACTGCTTGAACGCATCCCGAATCGCTTCCTGTGCCTGCTGCGCCAGCATGGTTTCTTTTGTTCAGCACTCTCCTTTCTTTTCCATCCTCATAGATGGTATCGTAAATTTTGGTATCCCGGAGATTCAGCGCATCTTCCAGCAGTCGATAGCCGTTGACCCGCATTGTGCCATAGGTGTTCGTCACACGGGGATTACTCCGGTCAAGCGACTTGCCGCTGATATTCCATGCACCGCTGATCTCCGAATAGGTTGCTTTGATGGAACTTCCGATATAGTAACTCGGCGTTTTGAACACCCGCTCCATGAAGTCCGTAATGTACTCTGCCTTGATCCAGTTTGCACCAAGCCGCACTTCAATCTCCGAAGCATTCAAATCTTTCGGCTGTACCCGCTTGAGATACTCGACATTGACCTGATACTCCGGGTGGTTTGCAGCAAAGGTTTCTGCCGTTTCCAGCTTTTCCCGGACATTGCCGGACAGATATTCGTCTGCCGTCACCCACGCCTGTGTGACAGGATTGCGGAAGATAACGCCCGCCAGTTCTTCGGTTACTTCCTGCTCTGTCTTTCCGCAAAGTTCAGCCATAAACGGCACATCGACCTTTGCTTTTCTCCGATGGAGAGTGCCAGGGCTTCACTCGGCGTATCCACAGAGGTCACAGGTTCCGGCTTGCGAATGGTGCGCTTGGTAAAATATCTGCCAGCCGCTTGAGGTTTTTATCCTCGTCCAGAATCTCAAGAGATGCCAGCAGACAATAGCTGCTATCCTGCCGGAATGCCCGTTTGTTAGCGGTGCTGTTGATCAGACCATACTGCGCTGTGAACCGCTTATACTGGTCTTTCAGCTTTCCTTGCAGCAGTTCCACTTCGGCATCCGTACCATCGTGCAACTGGCAGTCCAGCAATTTCTGTGTGGTTTCCCGCAGGGCAATCATCCCAGCACACGCTCTGCCGTGACCGCAGGCAGGTCAACCTTGTTCATATAGGAGTTTTCACGGTAATAGACCTGTCCGTCCACATTGGTGTAACTGAAATTCTTCACGTTTGGGTCTGCCGGAAGTGGTTCTGCGTTCTGGTCAAGTTCATCGTCCGTGATTTCCGGCTCAGTGATTTCCGCATGGATGTTCTCAACGGCTGCTTTCAACTGTTGTGCAAGGTCTGCGCCCTCGATGGGCTTGACCGTGGTTTCCTGTTTGCCGTACTGTGTACTTTCAGTCGTGATCTCCCCCAGCACCATTTCAGGATGCTGCTCAAAATACTGGTTGATGGGGTATCCCTCCGGCGTTGTGCCAAGGTCTACCCACTCTGCCCGCTCCACTGCCGCCCGGTCACGCTTTTGCAGGAACAAAATGTCAGCTACAACACTTGTGTTCGCATTGCGCTGGAACGCATTGTTTGGCAGGCGAATTGCACCGACCAGATCGGCACGGTTGGCAAGATACTCTCGGACAGAGGAATCCTTTTATCCATTGTACCGCTGGAAGTGACTACCGCCACCACGCCGCCCGGACGAACAAGGTCAAGACTTTTTGCAATAAAGTAATCATGGATGAGGAAGTTGTGGCGGTCATACCGCTTATCTGGCACTTTGTAATTGCCGAACGGCACATTACCCACCACACAATCAAAGAAACTGTCCGGGAACTGCATTGTTTCAAAGCCCTGCACTGCAATTTTGTTCTTCTGATAAAGCTGCTGTGCAATGCGTCCTGATACGTTGTCCAGCTCCACACCATACATCTTGATGTTCTCCATGCTTTCAGGCACAAGACCCATGAAGTTACCGACACCGCAGGACGGTTCCAGTACATTGCCTTTGCTCAGACCCATGTTGGAAAGGGCTTCATACATTGCCTTGATAACCGTAGGCGAAGTGTAGAAAGCATTCAGCGTGGATGCCCGCGCTTCGCTGTACTCATCTGCCGGGAGCAGAGATTTCAGTTCCGCATACTCCTTTGCCCAGTCCGCATTCTTCTCGTCGAACGCCTGCGGAATGCCGCCCCAGCCGACATACCGGGAGAGAACTTCCTGTTCTTCTGCGGTTGCCTGCCGCTGTTCTGCATCCAGCGTTTGCAGCAGCCGGATGGCTTCGATGTTTGCTTTGAATTTTGTCTTGGCTCCTCCTGCGCCGAGATCATCGTCCGTAATACTGAAGTTCATAGGCTCCTGTTTGGGCTGTACAGGCTGTTCCGTTTCGGCTCCACTGTCCAGCGGAAGGTTATGCTGCCGCCGTGCATGGTTGACCTCTTCCGGGGTCATAGGCTTACTAGTAAGAGGATTCAAAACATCGTCCACTGCCGAACGATGGATGGCATCTGTCCGGGTCTGCACATCCGCGATCAGCTGCATCTGTTCCGGCGAGAAGTCGGGATTCAGCAGTTCTTCTAACTCGCCGCCCGATTCTGCCACCGAATAGATCACATCCATCTGCTCCGGAGAAAAATCCTCGTAAGCCACACCAGCATTGTGTAGAGCAGTAAAGACTGTGGTTTCTATCGCTTCTTTCATCGGCACGTCGGCCTGTTCGTACAGATGCCGAATGTACTCCAGCGGTTCTGTTCGGAAGATCGGATACCGGGCTTCTTTCGCAAGGGTCATGTCCTGCAAGCTGACCGTCCCCTGCTCAAAGTTGACCGAATCCACACGGAACTCTCTATCGTCCAGTTCAATGATGGTATTGACTGGCAGATATTCCTCTCTGCGGAAATACTTTGTCTGCGCATGGGTTCCATCTTCCTGCTGGCCGGACAGATAGACGCTCTCCCCTGCTTCCAGAGCTTCATTGCCTGAGAAGCCCACTGTTCACGTGGAAAACCAGACACCTCAACCTTGCCGAGTGCGGTTTCCTTTTCCAACAGCTTGCTGCCAAGAAGTTCTGAAACGCGCTTTGCATCCTCGCCGTAGAACTCAAAGTTGCCGTACTGCTCATAGCCGACCAGAGCATCCGGGTAACGCTCTTTCAGCGCGTTATATTCGTTTACGGCATCCAGCGGCAGGGGCTGCAAGGTCGGCTCAACGGTCTTTTCTTCCGCTGCATACGGAACCATAATGCCGCGCACCCATTGCGGTGCGTCCTTGCTATCCTGATACAGTGCAACGGCATCCCGTCTGTCCGTAATAACGTCCTGATAGGTGCGCTGGAAAATATCTTCTACCAACCAGTCTTTGAAGTTTTCCCAGTTCTGGCTTGCTTCCAGATACAGCGGAGCAGTTTTCGCATTCTGCTCTAACAGCTCGTCGATCTTGTTCCGAAGTTCCTTTTCCGCTTCGTCTGCATCCACATCGCGGTCGCGGAGATACGGATAGATTTCACTCTGCTGCACCGCATCCAGCATGGAATACAGACATTCCTTGTAAACGCAGCGACTATCTTTCAGCGCAGATTCCTGCCCTGCCATAAGATAATCATTCAGCGGATTCTTTGCCAGTTCTGCATCATACTGGTTCGGTCGAAGCACCCGCGCCGCCCATGCAGGACGCTCCATATCTTTCAGATAGATCAGAGAATCCGTAACACGTTCGATTTTATAAAGGCGGTCATCTTCCAGATAGAGATAATCCCCGACATTTCTGCTGTACTTTGCCGCCTGCTTCTGGGGTTCTTCAACCACTGCGGTGGTTGAATGCTCTTTCGATTCCTGTTCCTGCGCCCAAATATCGAAAAGCGATATTTGTCCTGCCTCAGAAACAGAAATCTCAACAGCCTTTTTCTTTTCCGGGAAGATCGTGTACGTTCCCTCAACATACTGGTGCAGTTCAGCAAGCGTCTTTGATTTTTCCGCATATTCCGGGAATCCAGCGGCACGGAAAGAAGTGCTGCATCCATCTTTTCCAGAAGCTCTACCGCCTGTTCCGGGTCAGCCAGCATGGTGGGCAGTTTCTTTCTGGCATCATCATTCAGCAATTCCCGCTTAAATGGACGCTCTACTTCATCGGGCAGACGATGGTAGAAACCGATTACCCGATTTGCCATCTGCTCACGCTCGTAACTCGGCATCCGGCTGTAATCCGCAGGCTTCAGATACAAACTCTGGTCAATGAGCTTTGCAACTCGTTCAGCCGCCTGATTCCAGTTCAGCTTTACCAGCGCATCCGGCTTTCCATAGATGCCCCGTGCCAGTTCAAGACCTCTGCCGTCATAGCTGGCATGGGAATTATCTGCACGGGAAAGTGCATGACTGCTGCCGCCCACACCGTATCGGTCTTTCAGAAATGCCGCGCGTTCTGCTTTCTCTGTATGGGTAAGGAAGAAACTGTACGTTGCCAGCCTGCCATCCGAATACGGCCCGCCGCCTGCAAGGAAAGCATTGATCTCATCTTCCGTGATAAAGACTTCCTGCTCATTCCACTGAAAGCCCTCTCTTGCCCGATACGGCTGGAACGGGAGGGCAAACTTCTGAAACTGTTCGGATACTTTGTCCGGGCGATAGAACGGCATCCGCATCACGCTTTTATCTTCGGCGTAGGCTTCTGCCAGTCCCAAAAGACGTTCGTTCAGGTCAGCCAGAAATTCCGGCTGGTCAATCAACTTTGCAAGTCGTTCTGCAAGTTCCGGGTATCCGCCGGAGAAGATGGACGTATCGGCAAAGACCATCTCTGCCACGCCCTCTGCCATATCGCGTTCCATATAGCTCAGGGCTTCTGCGTGTTCATGCAGGGCATTGCCACGGGCTGCATCCAAAACCGATTTTGGTGCATACTCTCCCTGCTGCAAAAGCTGATGAATTCTGCCGCTGACATCTCTCCAGGACAGAAATGCTTTGTTTTTGGGGTCGTTCCGAACCGTATCTCCAACGGCGATCTGCATACCCAACTCATCGAACCAGACCGCATATTTTGTGCCACCGATCTCAAAGCCCTTGCCGCCCTCGCCATACTCTTTTTTGACGAAAGCGGTATACTCTTCCGGGGTCTGTTCGGTCATAAAGTTATAGATAAGGCGGAGCTGGCTTTTGCTTCGATTGCTTCCCGTCCGCAGGATTTCATCCACAACTTCTGCCGGAATCGTGATCTCATCGGCATACTGGGCCTGCATCGGGGCTTCGATTGTCCGAATCTGCTGTTCCACGGTCGGCAGACTGGGCAGAGAAAGCAGAGGCAATTTCTTCCTCTGCTTCGCTCAAATCCTGTTCGGTTGTGTCAGCGGTTAGTTGTACACCAATTCCTTCAGCACGATCTCTTCCGCCATCGCGGTCAGATTGTTCTGATGTGCCACCCATGCCATCTGTTCGGTTTCCTTGTTCGGAGCCGGATACTTCTCGTTCAGGCTCTCGATCAGTTCTTCCATCCGGTTCTCCGCCTGCTCGTCGATCTGCGCCAGATGCTGATTCAGCCTGCCGCTCATCAGCATACTCTGATACCAGTTCTTCTTGTTTTCCCTCAGATAAGTCCTGCGCAGCATCCCGTACTTCCCAATGCTCATCGGCTCGTCCTGTACGGTCAGGTTCGGAAACAGGTAGTCCCCCTTGCGGTGATAAGTCAGTTCCATACGGTTTTCCTCCTTCAGTGATGTTCGTTTCGGTTTCACGCTTTAATGTGTTAAAGTCCGTACTGGTATTATACAAGCTGTCGGCAGTTTTTGCAAGATGTTCTGTGACTTCTTTTCGGTAAATTTTCTGCATTTCCCGTCCGATGTCACGGAGAACTGCTTCACACTGTTCCGAAACGGCATTGCCCAGGAAGGTCAAGACCGGAAGTTGGTTGAAATCCACAATACGGATAAAATCCTCATCGTCCAGCACTTCCAGCGGTTCCTGTTCGCAGCGTCGGGAAGGGTATAGAAAATACTGTTGGTCATTAACTCCCGGAAACGGACACGGAGGTTATCTTCATCCAGTCCTTCCAGAAAAGTGTCTGTCACCTCATATTCCAGACCATCCATCGCTTCTTCCAGATTTTCAGCGGTCAACTGCTGTGCCAGTTCCATCAGCGCAGCATTCATGCTGTCCGTCTGCGTCAGAGCATAAGTATCTGCCAGATGGTCGAGGATCATCTGCTGGTGTTCCGAATCATCAATGCGCCAGAGGATCGGCGTTCTGCCGCCCTGCACCAGATGCGTGTCCGCAATGTCAAACACATAGCGCAGCTTTGCCCGTGGGCTGGCATCGTCCAAAGTGCAATGCCTTTTGCGCCACGGTTTACCCAGCGGTTCATTTTCTTGTTCCAGACTTCCAGCTCTGCACAGGCGGTCGCATCAGGGCGCTGGGCATGGATCAGCAGAGTATCTTTGAACGAAAAGCGGTACAGCCGTGCCGCCACATCCAGATAGTTCATCCAGTCTTTCGGAGAATTGCTTACCCACCGTGCGTTCTGCTGGGCAAGTTCCCGAATATCGTTAAATTTCGCCAATCGTTCCCTCCTTACTTCTTAGCTGGTGTTTTCGGAAATTCAAGACTGTACTGCGCCCTGCCATTTTCTATTGCCATAACAAGGTCTGCGGCAAAGGTCTTGTCCTTTTTGGCAGAGTAGAAGTCTTTTGCATAGGTACGTCCTTTCTTCAAAAGGTCAGTTGCCATCTTCTTTGTGAGCGTCTTTTTCATGCCGGAAAGGTATTTACTTTCTTTCCAGAGGGCAAATTTACAGTCCCGGTCAGAGCAATAGAAATTCAGCTTGCCTTCACAGACGGGCTTTCCACATACCGGACAGTTCCCGATAGATACCTTATTATAAATAGGTGATTCCTGTACGGTCGGAATTTGCCGGAGGTCTGCCAGCATTCGTTCCAGCAATCCACCGATGCCCTGCATGAAGTCGGCGGGCTTTGTTTCGCCCGTTCCATCCGCAGCAGTTCATTTTCCCACTCAGCGGTCATGCTTGCCGATTTCAGGTAATCCGGGATATTTGCGATTGCCGTAACCCCCTCTGCACTGGGAAGAATCTGCTTGCCTTTGCGTTCCACATAGCCGGAAGATACCAGCTTTTCCAGAATCGCTGCACGGGTCGCAGGTGTTCCCAGTCCTTTCTTTTCCGTGTCTTTTTCAAACTCCTTGTTGCCTGCGCTTTCCATTGCAGAAAGCAGGGTGTCTTCGGTAAATGCTTTCGGCGGAGATGTAAAGCCCTGCTTTTTCTCCGCGCTCACCACAGGAATCACCTCGCCCTGTTCCAGTTTCTTGGGGAATGCCATATCCTTGCTTTTTCCTGTTCTGCAAACGGAACAGGCATTGCGGTATGTCCCGCCTGCAAGACATTTTGTATTTTGCAGTGAATTTCCTGTCCTGACAGCATACTGTTACCAGAACGTCTTCATAGATGTATGGCGGCTGTACTGCCTGTTGCATCTTCCAGACGATGAGAGCAAAGACCTTTCCTTATCCCCGGACAGGCTGTTTGACCCACGCTTGCAGCTTTCCAGTGTCGGCAGAATCGCATGGTGGTCAGTGACCTTTTTGTTATTGACCACCTGCTTTACTCCATCTGCTTCGCCGCCATAGCGTTTGAGCAAATCTGCCATGGTCTGCTGCATATCTTCCGTGATGTACTGGCTGTCCGTTCGCGGGTATGTCACCAGCTTTTCTTCGTACAATTCCTGTACGATCTTCAAAGTCTGACTGGCGGTAAAACCATAATAGCGGTTAGCTTCTCGCTGCAAGGTCGTTAAGTCATACAGCTTCGGCGCAGACTGTTCTTTCCGTTTGCGCTCGATGCTGCCAACCACTGCGCACTGACCATCGCAAACGGCCTGCATAGCATCTGCATCCTGCTCCTGCGCCATCTGTTCTGATACCGCCACGACACCCGCGCCGGACAGTTCCACTTTGTAATACGGCTCTTTCACAAAGTTCTGGATTTTGTTCTGCCGTTCCGTCAGCATTGCCAGTGTCGGAGTCTGCACCCGTCCAATGGTCTGCCGCCTGCCGTATTTCTTGGTAAAGGCCCGTGTGCCGTTCATTCCGATCAGCCAGTCTGCCTTTGCCCTGCACTCCGAAGCGGCAAACAGGTTATCATACTCTGCGCCATCCTTTAAGGAATCAAAGCCCTGCTGGATAGCGGAATCTTCCATGCTGCTAATCCACAGCCGTTTGACCGGGAGTTTGCTGCCTGCCAGACCGTACACACGGCGAAAGATTGCTTCGCCCTCACGCCCTGCGTCGCAGGCATTTACCACATAATCAAAATCTTTGCTTCGGAGGAGCTTTCGCAGGATATTGAAATGCGCTTTCTTATCTTCCGAAACCAACAATTTCCATTCTTCCGGGAGAATCGGAAGATCATCAAACCGCCAGCTTTTATAGCGTTCATCGTAATACTCCGGGGCTGCATACTCTGCCAGATGCCCCAGACACCAGCTCACCACGCAATCCCCACCCTCCAGATACCCGTCCTCATGTTTGTATGCACCGATCACTTTCGAGATGGAACGTGCCACACTCGGCTTTTCTGCTATCACAAGATATTTCATGTATCCTCCTGCTTGTTTGAAAAGCAGGGACAGTCCGAATCAGACCATCCCTGCACCACTAGATTATACGGTTTTTCTATTATTCTTCGGTTTCTGCGTCCTGCCCTGCTTCCTCATCCTCATTCTTTGTCGGCAGAGCTTCATATTCCAGATTTTCTTTCGATACTTCCGGCTCACTCTGCTTCGGCTTATAAATGTAGAAATAGAAGAATGCGCCTGCACCGCCTACACCCATAACAAATACGATTGCCAGAATCTTGGTCAGCTTTCCATCGTCCTGTTCCGGCTCTTCGATCTCGACATCCGGTTCCGGCTCAGGTTTGGTTTCCGGTAGCACGACTGCCGGCTTCTCTTCTTCCTTGCCGTTGCGTTCCTCATCGGTCAGAAACTCCTGCAAATCGTATTCGTCGATCATGGAGAGCATATACACATTCTCGCTGTTCCTTGCCCGGTCGATCACTAGAAAAAAGGTATTTCCGCCCTTGGTCTTGACCGTGAAGAACTCCTTACTGGAATCGTCCGTAATGTTATCCTCCGCCTCGCCATTGCCCGCAATGGTGAACGGAATCTTCTCTTCCTCGGTGGGTTCCTCTTCCTCAATGACCTGTGCAGGCTCTTCCTTGACTTCCAGCTCCACATAGGCAAATGCCGGAGTGGAAAAGCCTACCGCCATCAGCAGGGTCAGAACTGCACTGGGAATCACAATACACAGCTTTTAAGCATCTTTCGCAATCGCATCCTCCATTTCTGCTTCTTCCGAAGTCTTGTTCTCGTGGTTTACAGTTGTCTGGAACGTCACATTCCCCGCCTGGATATTTTCCAGCAATGCCAGCAGGTCACGCCCACCCAGCTTTGTGCTGCGGATAGCCCGGACGATCTCATTGTCCTCTTCTTTTTTCTGTGCCGCCCGGACATTTCTCAGGTACTCTTCCAGTTCCGCGATCTTGCTTTCGGTTTTCTCTGCATCATTCAAAAACTTCTTCAGTTTTTTACTCATTTCGTGCCTCCTCTCGTTCTATTTGATTCTGCCAAAACCAAGGAAGTGGTTCTGCCAGTAGGTCGAATTGATGCTGGTATAAGAAATCGGATCACCGCAGTGGATCATCATGCCGTTGCCGACATAGATGCCAACGTGCGACGCACCAACGGTGTTGTAAGTTTTTTCAAAGAAGATCAAGTCACCCGGCTGTGCATTTGCAGGAGAAACATAGCTGCACTTGCCTCGCAGTCCATTCGCTGTCGTGCGCCCGACGTTCCAGCCATTGCCGCAGTTATTGATGACCCAGCAGACAAAACCGGAGCAGTCAAAACTGGTGCTTGGGGAACTGCCGCCCCACACATACGGCATTCCCAGATACTTTTCGGCTTCTGCGATCATCCTTGCAAACTTTTCATCCGACAGGGCTTCTTCTGGAATGTCATATTGGAAACCACCGCCGGAGCTTCCGCCTGTTCCACCCGAACCACCAGAGCCAATGCTGCCTGTTGTGCCGCCACTGTATGTAGGGGAGCCTGCGCCAAACAGTTCTGGGCGATTGCCATAAGTCAGATTGTAGGCATCATACCGCCCAGTCTGCTTCCGATCCATGTTCTTTCTGGCAATGGTGTCAAAGCCCTTATTTTCAGTAGGACGTTGAGGATTTTGTACTCATACTCCACTTCTTCCTGATAGGTATAGGTTTCCATGCTGACGTTTCCAAAAGCGTCAATCGTTGGCCGAATCCCTACTCTGGTTTCCATGCGTGTGCGAATCTCTATCGTTTCCCAGACTTTCAGGAGATACTGCTGCTCAAACAGCGACTTGATGACGGTTTTCACCTGTCCTCTGGTGAACTGCTCATATACGGCAGTCAGATGAGAGATCAGCTGATAAGGGTCATGCCCAATTTCGTCCAACTGGTAACGGTATTCGTCATAGCCGGGATGTGTGGACTCCATCTGCCGTATCTGCTCATCCAGCTTCTTTCCAGTTCCAGATAATCTTCTTCTGCACCTTTCATGTCAGCATCCTTACTAGGATACGTCGTTCCGATAAAGGTGCTACCCGTTCCCTGGATCGCTGCGGAACAGCTTGAAAATGCGCCCATAATCAGCATGAGCATCAGTGCTGCGATGCCAAGTCCCGCCCACAGGGTCTTGTTCTGCACAACGATTTCCTGCACCGCCGCTTTTGCTTTTTCGGCAAGCGTGTTCGCCGCCGTTGCCGCCTGCTTGCTGGCAGCGTTTCCAGCTTTCCGACCTCGCTTGGCTGCTGCATAGGCATCCTTATACTGCTTTTTCTGATAGAGTTTTGAACCGACTGTCTTTGTTGCTTCACCTCCTGCGGCAGTCGGTGGTGGCAAGTGCGGTTTCTTTTTCAGTGACGTTTCTGCCACTTCTTCGGCCATGCCGCCCTCACTCTCCGAAAATTTCAGACGGCTGGATTTTTTCTCAACCTCGACTTTCTTCTCAGCTCTGGCAGATTTTTCTCTGGTCTTTTTCCTGCCTTTAGAGAAACGGTACAATCCTTCCAGCATTTCTTCGCTCTTGTGCGCCGACTCCACACCGGAGTTTTCCTTTTCGACCTGATGCACCTTGTTATGGGCAAAACCAGTGGCAGTATCCACTCCTTTCTTCGCCACTTTCTTAATGCCCAGCCCTGCGCCCCGGACGATGCCGCCCTGCTGCTCATCATCAAAGGATAAGCGGCCCTTTTTCTTCAGCGCAGGCTCTGCATCTTCGTCCACTGGCGAAGCATCTTTTCTTTCGCTTTGCCATCCTCCTGATGGGCTTTATAATACTCTGTACTCTGTTTGGCTGTGCTGCGCCGTGGCTTTTCCTCCTCTCCCTCCTCGGCATCCATGCACACCTCTTCTTCCACAACAGGGGTTTCTTCTGCACTTTCCACAGCGTCTTTTTCCGAATCTTCCTGCTTCGGCGGTTCTTCTGCAACTGCGGACTTGGTTTCCCCGGTGCGGAGATTCTCTTCCACCAGACCGTCATTGGTCATTTTCTGGACGATTTTATCTCTGCCCCGGAATCGCTTGTCTGCCATTGGATTCACCTCCCATCCGGCAGAAAACTCACGCAATCAGAGTTGCATGAGTCTCCCACTTATCGAGAATGCGCTCCAGCTCTCTGGCAAAAGCGATCAGCCGGGAATTGACCTCTGTGCGGTCGATGTAGCCCCGTTCTTCCATGTGGAATCCGTTGGTCAGTTCATCTGCCAGTGCGCCGACTGCGTAAAAGTCCTCCAGCACCGTATGCACCACCGATTCCTCATCGTGGAAATTCAGCATTTCCACTTCCTGATAAGGCGGGCTGGAATCGCCATCGTATTTTGCTGCCTCAGCACGGTCATGCAGCTTCAGGATCATCTGGCTCAGTTTTTTCTCGTTCATCATGCGTCTTTCTTCTCCCTGTATTTTGCAATTTCATTCGGTTTCGTGGTCATAAGACCATAAAGTTTCAGCGAAGTATCGAACTTATCCTTGAACGGAATAATGGTATTGCCGTAGAACAGCAGCCCCTCGCCCTCGTTGCTGTTCGTCACATAGGAAAGCTGGAACGGCGAAATGTTGAGTTGCTTTGCAAGAATCTGCCTATCGCCGGATGCCTGATTCAGCATATAAATGAAATCGCTGTTTTCAAAAATGTTCTCGATCTCCCGGCTTGCTAGCAGGTCTTTAATGTTCTGCGTAATACCCGTGGGGATGCCGCCCCATTTTCGGAAACGCTTCCAGATTTCAACACTGTATGCGGCAGTCTGTTCTTCCTTTAAGAGCAAGTGGAACTCATCAATGTAGTATCGTGTGTTTTTCTTTGCATTGCGGTTGATGGTAACACGATTCCACACCTGATCCTGCACGATGAGCATACCCAGCTTTTTGAGCTGCTTACCCAATTCTTTGATGTCAAAGCAGATAAGGCGGTTATCCAGCTCCACATTCGTCTGGTGGTTGAACACCCGCAACGAACCATTGACGTAGATTTCCAGTGCCGTGGCGATACGCTGCGCCTGCCGTTCTTTCTGTTCCCGCAGGCAATCGTACAGATCACCAAGAATCGGCATATTCTCCGGTTTCGGGTCATTCAGATATTTCTGATAGACCAGCGGCAGGCATCGGTCAATGACAGATTTCTCTTCCGGCTCCATGCCATCCCGTGCGCCCATGATAAGCTCACACAGGGAAAGGATGAAATCCGACTTCATGCCCAGCGGGTTATCATCGTCCGCATAGTTCAGGTTAATGTCCATCGGATTGATGTAGTCCCGGCTGGTGGATGAGATATGAATGACCTGCCCGCCCAGGGCTTCGACCAGCGGATAATACTCGCCTTCCGGGTCTGCGATGATAATATCGTCCGTTGTCGTGAAGAACACGTTTGTCATTTCACGCTTTGCGCTAAACGACTTACCACTACCCGGTGTTCCAAGAATCAGACCGTTCGGGTTTTTGAGCTGTTTTCGGTCTGCCATAATCATGTTGTTGGACACTGCATTCAGACCGTAGTAGAGGAATCGCCCTCCATGAAAAGTTCCTGTGTGGTGAACGGCACGAAGATGGCGGTGGAAGTTGTAGTCAATGCCCGCTTGATGGGAACCAGATTATTGGCCAGCGGCAGACTGCTCATAAGCCCCTGCTCCTGCATATAGTCCAGTCGATTCAATGTGCAGTTGAACTTCTGAGCGATACCAGCCGTCTGAAACACTGCACTATCCAGCTCCTGTTTGGTTTTCGCAGCATTGAGGAACAGCACCGTAATAAGGAACATACGCTCATTGCGGCTCTGCAAATCATCCAGAATCTTCTTGGCTTCACCACCATAAGTTGCAAGGTCACTCGGAATAATTTCCATATCATAGCCGGAACGCACCGCCTTTTTCTGTTCCTCAATCTTCATGCGGTCAAGGTCTGTGATCTTGCCCTTGATGAGTTTGATTGCCTTGAGCTGGTCTACCGACTGCACATGGATGCTGACCACCAGATTCTTGTCCATGTCCAGAAACTCTGCCAGAACCTTATCCGTCAGTTCCGGGGCAAGGATGTTCAGATAGGATACTGCGCCGATAGTATCTCCCATCTGGAAGTCCTTGCCGTTCTTGAACAGAAAACTGGTCGGAGCAATGAAGTCCTTGGTAGTCATGCCGCTTTGCAGGATGCGGTCATAGCTGAACTCAAACTTCCGTTCTTCCTCCTGATGGAACATCTCGTACATGATCTGTAAGCGTTCCACACCATTCAGCGGATATGCTTTTACGCCCAGCACCTTGAAATTGTTGAGAATATCGGTTTCGATACGCTCCAGCCGGGGCTTTGCTTCTTTCACGCTTTTGGCTTCAATGCTGAACGTGATGTACTTCGTCCGAACCAGACCGTTGTTGCCCTTGGCAAGCTGCTGTTTCAACATCTGCGCATATTCCATGCGTACATCATCGAACTGGTCATGCTGCGGCTCAATCTGAATGACCTTGTTGTATTCGCTCATATCACTTTTGTGGTTAATGAACGAAAGCTGAAAGCGGATGCTGGAATCAAAGTAGTTGAGGAAGTCACACCAGCTTTCAAAAATGGTGTTCTTATCTTCGTTTTGCGCGAGCTGATAGTTGATGTCATAGAAGCGGACGGTTTTGGAATACAGATGTTCCTCCACCCGGCAGATGCCGTCCCGTCCCATTTCCAGATACGGAATCGACCGCTGCACGGTCAAGTGATGCTCTTTCTTCTTTTTTGCTTCTGCCTCAGACGGCTTGAAGAATTTCTGGAAGATGCCGCCGAACAGCGGATTCTTATCCTTTTCTTTTCCCAATAATGCCTCCCTTCTTCACTTTGGTGTTACAGGTTTCTCCGGCTCATATTCGTACAGATTTTCGATCTCGTAGCGGCGAACCGCCGGACGTTTGAAACGGACATTGATGAAGTTCGTCAGGATGGTTTCAAGGTGCATCCCGTTTTTCTCGAACAGCGCAAAGGAAAATTCCGGGAGCATCAGCAGCACCATGCCCGCCGCCGCGTTGCTTGTACCAAGCGTTTCCCGTGTAAGAAAGTAGAACGGGACACCGATGGATGCCGCAAAGCCCATACAGATGAGTTGTCGCTTTGTCAGGTTGAGAAAGACCTTGTTCTTCACTTTGGACAGGTCTTTCGGGATCGTCACATAAGCCATTCTTCACCATGACAGTCAGACACGCCGCCGGGATACGGCTTTCTGTCTGCTGTCTTTCCTTTCCTCGGATTTTCCCGGTTTTAGTGACTGCCGAAGATCTGTTTGGACAGACTTCCCGTTTTCATCAGGCTGAAGCACAGAATCACGGTATACGCTGCAACGCCGATCAGCGCGGAGTGCATATTGCTGGAAATCCGCACCGAAGAAATCAGTGCTGCGTAAATCGCCACACAGACCATCATCAGAAATGCCTGGAAAGCCAGGGCAAAGAGTCCTCTGAAATAGTTGGTTCCTACATGACCCCATTCACGGTTGCTCATCATTGCGAACGGGATCGGGGCAAGCGATGTATAGAGATAAATCTCTATCATGCGCCCATAGACAATGACAGTTATCACCACCGACATAATTTTCATGCAGAAGCTGACAAGGAAGGTTTCAAGAGCCAGCACTACCAGTTCACCGATCTCCATGGTTGCCATCGCCGCCTGCATCTGCATGGACAGCGAACTAACATCAATGGCAGTCTCGCCGTTGATGATACCGGAAGCCGAATTAACTACCAATTGTCCAACGTCAAAGACTGCCATTGTAATTGTGAACGTATTGCTGACCAGATAGATTGCGACCCATGCCTTGACAAAATACTTGAAGAACATCCATGTATCTACATCATGCAGGTTGTTTCGCTCGGTCAGCATCGAGATCAGCTCATAGCAGAGTACCAGAGTGATGATGATTCCGGCAATCGGAACTACCACCGACTCTGATAAGTTCTGAATCATACTGAAAACGCTGCTGTTCCAGTTTTGTGGAGTGCGTCCAACCTGAGCCGCGATCTCACTTGTCTTTTCATTGACATCCGTGAACATCGTACTCATGTTGGACTCCACCATTCCTGTCAGAAGTTCCCGCATCCATTTTTCGATGGCTGCAAAGATATTATCGAACAATGGCGGGAGTACCTCCTATCGCGGGTGCTTAGCCGAACAGACCAGAGAGCAGAGGGATCAGCTGCGTACCGATGAGAATGACGCCGCCACCGCTCATGAGCTGCTTCATGCCCTGGGACTTTGCACCCGGATTGTCGTTGCCATATCCTTCCATCAGATTGACAACACCCCAAACGCCAAGACCTGCGCCAATAGCCACAACGAGAGTCTGCAGAACGGTAATAGACTGATTAAAGAATTCCATATATTATTTTCGCCAGACCGCAGATTTGATGAATATTTGCGATTCCAAAAGAAAAGCGGGCTGGCACATCTTCGGTGCTGCCCGCTTCCTGCGATTCTGGCTTCTCCTTTCATTTTCAATAAAGTCAGCCTTTTGGAATCACATGATAGATGGTGGTTATTTCGTGTCGGTCATACGGATCACCTGTTCAGGGTCTGCCCGAACGGGTGGGAGGGTGTATCGCTTGCTGTTGATAAAAGCCTCCTTCCTTATCCTTGTGCCTGTTCGGTCACATCCACTTCATAAAGGTCAAATTCTTCCGTGGTGAGCAGCCGCAGTTCGTGTTTCAGGTAGCGTTCTACGTCGAACTCGTTTTTCTTGTCGAAATCCGAAAGTTCCTTGTACCGCTTATGTTTGGTAATATCAAACTTATCGCTCAGGAATGGTCTGACACCTCTTAACTGTAAGATGCACTTGCTGCCGTCCATGACTGCAAGCTCATCCCGGCTCATCAGTTCTTTTCCAGTCTTTTGGTAGTTCGTTCCAAAAGAGGGGCTGTTGCCACGAGTATCTGATGTGTTGTAAAGATCAATGGTTTCCTTTCCCAGGGTTTCAGAAATCTCCTTGAGGGTGGAACTTTCCTTGCCGCCAAGGAACAGCATCGTGTCACAGTTGCCGATGATGGTTTCTGCGGCATCCTAAATGGTCTTTAGCTGGCTCTGCGATTGGAGAATGATCGAAGCTGAAATCTCACGGCTGCGGATGGTAGCGATCAGCTTATCGAACTTAGGAATTTGTCCGATGTTTGCAAACTCGTCCAGGAGCAGCCGCACATGGTACGGAAGTCTTCCACCGTGTTCATCATCCGCCTTATCACAAAGCAGGTTAAAAAGCTGGGTGTACATGATCGACACCACAAAATTGAAGGTATCATCTGTATCGGAGATAATAACGAACATTGCCGTGCGCTGATCTCCCAGCATATCCAGCTCCATCTCATCGTATGCCATCAGGTCACGCAGTTCCTTAATGTCAAATGGAGCCAGTCTCGCACCGCAGGAAATCAGAATGGACTTCGCCGTTTTACCTGCCGCCAGCTTGTACTTTTTGTACTGCCGCACGGCAAAGTGTTCTGGTTTAGCCTTTTCCAAATCCTCAAATAGTTCATCGACCGGATTCTTGAACTCTTCATCATCCTCCCTGGTCTCACTGGCATTGATAAATTCCAACAGAGTAGAAAAGTTCTGTTCTTCTTCCGGGGCTTCATAGTAGATATAGCCGATGAGTGCGCAGTAGAGCAGGCGTTCGGCCTTGACCCAGAAATCTTCGCCGGACTTCTCGCCGTCTCCTTTCGTGTTGGCGATGATCGTATTGACCAGTTTCAGAATATCTTTCTCACTGCGGATATAGTGGAACGGGTTATAGTGCATCGACTTCTTGAAATTGATCGTGTTCAGGACTTTGATTTTGTACCCGGCATCCGAGAGCATCTTTCCGCATTCAATGATGATCGTACCTTTCGGGTCAGTACAGACATAGCTGACCTTTTCGGGCATCTGCATCAGATTGGGCTTTACGAAAACCGTGTCTTGCCGCTGCCAGAGCCGCCGATCACAATGACATTCTTGTTTCTGGCATACTTCGGATGCTTTGGTCTTCCGCTCATCATCAACCGTTCCGTCTGGGTGAGCAGCACATTATTCTCGAATACCTGGTCAATAAAAGGTTCAATGTCCTTGGCATTGCCCCACCGGGCAGAGCCGTATTCCTCTCCCTGACGATACTTCTTTGCGTTCTTCCCCTTAAAGTAGATCACGGCTTTCAGTGCTGCTGCACCGATCAGACCCACCAGCAAGTCGAACGGATGGACACTTGGCAGATAACTCTTGTAGGCCAGACCGAAGTTCATAAAAGAACCATCAGCCTGTCCACGATGGTATCGCCATTACAGTGTCGGTACAGCCATGCGGCTTTCTCCACCATGTAAAAGGCGATAATGTAAGGAAAATTCAGCAGGATCAGCTTTTCATATCTGCCGACTGCATCTTTCCACTGATTGCCGCCGCTACTTTCTTGCCCCATGCCGTTCCGCCTGTCTGGTTGGAGGGGCTTTGCGCGGTCGTTTGCTCTGTGCGGTCGTTTTCTTTTTCTGGCTCATCGCACCTGCCCTCTGTCTTTCGTCTTTTCCTTGGTGATTTCCCGGTGCTTGGCAACACGCTCCTTTGCCTGCTCCAGCTTCTTACGGATGGACTGCCGCTGCTCCTTTTCAGCGAAACTCCGGTGTATTCCTTGAACGCTGCCGTCATAACGTCTACATCTTTCGCCTTGAAAGACCAGATATTCGGTTTTACCCTCTTTTTCTGCCTTTTTCAGACTATAATCAATGCCGTACTTCCGGGCTACCCGGTCAAACGACTTGATGTTATTGTCCGTGACAACGATATTGGTAAGCTGTGCGCCGCTCTGTTGCAGGCTCTTGATGCTCTGCTTTCCTCTCTTACATCGGTTCTGCCCTCCCATCTTCTTCGACTGCTGTTTTCTTCTCGATCTCTGAAAGCAGCTTTGTCAGTGCTGCTTTCAGAAGCTGCGCCGAGATTTTTCCGCCTTTGATGCACAATGCCATCGTTTTTTCGTTTACTTCATCCTGCACCTGCGCCCTCCTTTCCGGTTTATAGTTTTATCCAAACGGCATCAGACACTGACTGTGCCTGATACCGGGGAGCCGTATCGCCAAAGACCGAACGAAATTTCTTTCTGCACTGGTGCATCATGTAGCCGCACTCCCTGCGGTGTCGGCAGGAAATGCAGGGATGGTCACTGTCCGTTCCCGGACGCTGGCGCATCATACGTTCAAACGGGCTATTCGTAAAGTTCATAGGCTCACCCCTCCTGTTCTGCCATCGGAAGAATCCCACGCCGTTTCAGTTCGTGGTACAGAAACTTCCTGCCTTTGTGCGTCCATGCCGTATGCAGCTTTTCCACTGCACTGCCATCACTCCGATGGAGCCGGAAAACAAGGTTTGCAGTATATCCCTTATCCTGATGCTTTGCATACAGCACCCACTGGTTATTGGCCCGGTACTGGATACCGTGCAGATGGAGCAGACGATTGAACACCTTTGCACCGCAGCCGTACTCTTTGCGATCTGTGTCGTTGTCACCAGCGAATCGGGCGGCTGTGATTCGTAAAACGCTTCGGCGGCGCGTGGCTTTTGCACTTGTGCTGATGCAGCAGTTCAATGACTGCCTGCATCCAGTGATCCGTTCCCATGCAGTGCTGTCCTTCGCAGCTGCGGAAACAGTCGTTCTTGTGGAAGTGGTAGAGCTTGTACAACTGCTTTGCCATCTCCAGCGTGATCCGATAGTCTTTCACATACCGCTGCACCGTGCGCCCGCCCTCATCCTGCGGACGGACACGGGGAACGAACTCATAGTCCCGGCCCTCCATAAATCCATACTGGCACATCCGGGGGAACCACTTGCGGAAGTCACTCCGAATCTGCATCTGGTCGTACAAGTCTCTCGCCCAGATCACCGAGGGAGCCATATCAAAATCCATAAAAAACACGCTCATTACATCGTCCTCCTTAATTGCTTCTGCCGCCCCATCCGAAATCATGTCTGACCTGTGCAGCGTAATAGCTGTCAATCGTGGTCGGAGCATTATACAGTGTAGCAAGCAGATATTGTTTGATGTTTCGTACCCGTGTGGTATTGCTTTTCAGGCATTCCATTACATACTGGATGTGCATGGAATCCAGTTTCATCAGGCGGCTTTTGACCACCTCTTTCGGCTTTTCTTCCCCGCAAATGCGCAGGAACTTCTTTCTGCTGGTTACGGTTTCCACAAGAAGTTCCAGAATCTCCATCAGGATTTCCCGGTCATGTGGGAAGTTCTTCTCTAAGATTGGGATTTCCAGCTTGTCTTGAAAATAGAAGCGATACCTTTCATCTTCCGCATCTCCCCGGATATGTTTTCACCAGATTGTGCAGAATAGATTAGATCAGTCTCACTACTATCAGTATTATTTATATCAGTCTTACTTCCGTTTGATTTCCATACTCCCGGAAGTTCGCTTTTCAAACCACCAGAAGTTTGATTTTCATACTTCCAGTAGTTCGATTGTGAAAGTCCCGCATAGAGGTCTTTCACATAGAGCAGGTTCGGCTTTCCCAAGCCCTGCCTGCGCCGCTCAATAAGCTGATATTCGTGTTCCAGCTCGTCCAGCAGTTTGACCGCTTTTTGTCTGGCACATCGAATCGAATCCATGATTTCATCTATCGTGCAGATGATGTAGGCATTTCCATTCTCGTCCTGCCAGCCATTTTTAAGCGAGAGATTCATCCGATCCAGCAAGACTGCATAAAGCAGCTTTGCATCGCCAGACATCTTTTCAAACAGGTCTACCATGATGAGTGCTTTCGGCACACGGTAGAAACTGTATCGGTCTGCTTCCAGACCTCTGAAATACGGGTACTTCATGTAGATTCATCACCTCCCCTCCTGCTGGATTTGCACTATTATAAATAACAGTACATTCCTACGACGGAGCATCTTGCGACACTCCGCCGCATTGTATCTGCTGTTATTTGAGCTTTGCCATTCTGCCCCAGCCCGTTCCTGCCCCATATTTCAGCGGCGTTTTCTCTGACAAGACACGCAGGATGCACATTCAGTATCAGAGTATCTCTCTGGGATGGCTTATTCAATTTTCAAGGTTCCGGTGAGAGGTTTTGTATTGTCCTCTCATCAGAATCGGAGAAAGGTCATTTCGCAAGGTGTTTTGAAAAACTCAAAATTTTGAGCCGCCCAATTCAGATTGTTTTCTGTGATTGGACGGCTCATCTTTGATTATGTATAATATGTTAGCAACTGCACAGTGCCCGGAAGTGCTTTTCTGTATCTTGTAAATTGCTGCGTTATAAATTCCGGTAAGATTCTGGCGGGTCATGCCAAGGTGTTTTGCCGCCTCTGTGAAAGACAGACCATGGAACAGGTGGATGTGAACGACCTTTCTCTGCAAATCAGTCAAAGTAGAGCAATTTCTTCCTCTTTCCTCACTTATCATTCTTTCCAGTGTGCTGACTGCTTCATCGACTCCCTCCAGGATTTCTTCTTTATACTCCCTGTCCTCACGGGATGGCATCCACTTTCCTTGGATGATCTCATAGTTCATAAAAATCCGATCCTCGCCTTCCAGAACAAGCCGGATGTGCCACTCGTAGTCGTCAAACTCTGCTTCCTCAATGTGATGTCCCGCCCTTCTGCTGCATCATATTTATAATGTACACAGTCGCGTAGAGAAAAAACTGTCACCCTCTTGTGCGCCCGGTAGATCACATAACCGTTCTGGTAGACATTGATGCTGCCATGATTTTCCAAGACCTTTTCGGTAACCACTGGCACAGATACCTCAAGTGCTCTTCACGGTTGGAACACGCTGTTCCTTGTACGAAGGGAGTTCAACAAGCTTTTCAGATCCTTGAATGTCATCATAATGTCCACCTTTTGGCTGCGGGCGGTCTGAAACAAAAAATGCAGCAAAAGTTGTCCCAGACTTACCTTTTTTGAACGGGAAGTCTAGACTTCTCCTACTGCATCGCTATTTCATGATTCACTTTTAAGGTGTGATGTTTAGTCTCTCATATATAGAATTGCTGGAAGGGCATTTCGCAAGGTGTTTTGAAAAATTAAAAACCGGAACAGGATGAGTTACTCACAGGCGCACTACTGCGCTGCATTCGCTCATTCTGTTCCGGCCTATATCACATATTGCTACGGTATCGCTCTAAACAAACAGATATTATATTGTAGACCCAAAAGAACGTCTGGTGGAGCTGGTCGGCTAACCAGGTGCCGCCTAAGATTCCACCTCTGCGCTTTCAGTGTCCGATGAAGCTCTCTGCTTCAGGCTTCTTTCCGATGATTCTCTACTGTGAAAAATTCGATACTTTTCACGGGAAGGCCGTGAATACACTCCACCAGAGATTCAGCAGAAATATAATCTTCACAACCACCACGCTTGATCTGAAGCATATTCTTTCCATCAACGACACTGCGATTCCCGATCCGCAGCCCCTTGGGGTGCGGATTTCATATTCTCCGTTGCTCATCTTCTCACGGCCTCCTTTGTGTTGGTTTAAGTTTCTTCTTTTCTTCTATTCAATTTCACCTTTTGAACTTCCGCTCTTTTTTCACCTTTTTCAGCTTGCATATTTGCGCTTTTACGGTATAATAATCCAAAAGATGATAGAATATAGCATATATTATAAGCAAGTCATATCACTGTGTCAAGAGGAAAATGTGAAAATTCGTTGCATCTTTCGGATTGAATATTTACAAATTCCATTGCACATTGTTACAACACGATAACTACTCCATAGAAAGGTTGCAAACATGAAATTTGGAGAGAAAGTTCGCGATCTACGAAAGAAACATTCTTTAACACAGGACGAATTGGCACAATGTCTGGGTATCAACAAAAGAACGATCATTGGATGGGAGCGTGATGGCCGCTACCCTCGCAGTATTGAAATGCTTGAAAAGATGGCCGATATATTCCATGTACCTTTGACCTATTTACAGCCGGATCAGTCTTTTTATCGAACGTGCCGCCGAAGCCTACGGAAAAAGGGCAAAATAGAAGCCCAGCATCTCGCATTCGAGCTTACTGAGCTATTTGCCAGCGGTGAGTTAACCCGCAAGATATGGACGGCATCATGTACGAAATGCACAAAGCCTATTTTAAGTACCGAGAACAAAAACGAGAAAAGGAACGAATCATGAACCTGTAAACCTCTGTTCCATTCACTATGCCATCCCGAAAGGAGATCACATTATGGATTCTGCATGTATCTGCCGAGCTGCCAACGAACTTGTCCAAACTGCCGGAACTCGCAACATCAAACAGATCGCGCGCAGTTGCAGTCTGGACATCAGTGAAACATCCGCATTAAAGATATGTTGGGTTTACTTTCGCTCTATTTTGATAAGCCATTGATCCTTATCAATCGCCAGCTGGACAAACAGACGAAGCAGATGGTGTGCGGCTATGCGCTGGGGCATTATCTGGAGCATCAGCTGCTTATGGACTTGCATACCTTGGACAAGTTTCTAACCATTAAGGACAAGCACATCCTTCTTTACGAGCATAACGCTTTCACATCCCACCTGATGCTGGACAGTGATGAAGTCTATCAAATGACGAAGCGCGGGTTGGACGCTGCGCAGATTTCTGCAGCCAAACGAATTCACCTTAATCTGGTGCTGGTGAAGCTGCTGGAACTGCATCATCTGGGGTACGATCTGCGTCACTACTACGCCCAGCATCATGCGTTTATCAAGCAGTTCAACCTTCCGGCACATTTTCAGTTTGATGTGGTCGCCGGATGAACTTATGTTCTTATAACTCTAAAACCCGTAATGAACGGCAGTTATGCCTGTCCATCACGGGTTTTCTTGTTATTTCAGTTTTGCGAGGATTTCATCGGCACTCATGCCTTCGGCAAGCAGCTTTTCAGAACGGACTCTGCTTCTGTCTTTTTGCTTCTTCTGCAGCTTTGGCATCTGCCTTCGCCTTCTTTGCTTCCAGCTTGACAATTTCCTTGTCGATAGCTTTCAGCGATGCTTTTTTCTCTTTCAAGTCAGCTTTCAAAGTGTCAATGTTTGCGGTGATGGATGCAATCTCAGCTGTGAGTGATTCCTTTGCGGACTGCTTTTCTGCAATCTGCGTTGCGATATCAGCAGTCACAGTTTTGGGCTTATTCTTGCTTCCTTTTGTTCTGGGCATAATAAAACCTCCAGAAAATTATAGTATTTTTAGTATAGCACTCTATCTCATTTATTTCAATCACCGCAAATTTCTGTTTCGTATTATATTACTATCATATCAGTACGATCATTAAAGCTTTCTATGATTTTAGCTATTGATTTTGAAACTCCTTTTTCAACATAGTTCATTGGCTTTTAACTTCAACAGATTTTGCAAATGCTACAATCTCATATCGAATGCCTTCACCATCCAGTTGATAAAAGAATCTTTGATTATCCTCTGGATTTTCATAACGAACTTCAAAATAATCTGTTTTCCACCAAGGTGCTGGAACATAGATATAGCCTTTTGTTCCGGTAACAACCAACTCACCTTCAGACTTTGCAGCTTTTGCTACTTTGATTGAAGCTACTGCATCATCATAAGTAAAATCAATTTTTGTAAAGGCATCCATATTGGCGGCTTCATCTAGGAATTTTGTAGTTATAACTTTCTTTCTGTAGCCCGTTCCAAGTATTTGGAAAACGGGTAGCAACGCTGCAGGAGCCCAGCCGCACATACTATTCCATTTCTGAGTCAAATCTGTTCCGGCAATTGAAATACCATCTCGCAGGCTAGTACAAACAGCATCAACCGATACAACCTTACCAATTTTTCCAGACTTAGCGAGAAGAACTAATCGTTCGTACGCTGTTGAGTACGCTGTCTTAATTGCGTCCATGAGAACCAGCCCATGTTCTTCAGCAATCGAATATAGTTCTTCACAATCCGTTTCTTTTAAAGCAATAGGTGATTCACACAAAACATGTTTCCCCGCCAAAAGAGCTTTTTGTATCAATATAATGTTTCTCTGGTTTGGAAACAATATACACGGCATCCACTTTTTCAAGAAGTTCATCATAGTTTTCGGTATAGAACATCCCATCAAACTCAGGTTCTTCACTCTTCTGAGATGCACATACACCAATTACATCAACGCCGTTTACATATTTAGACTCTGCTACAAACTTTGTTCTGAAAGCAGCCTTTCCAACAATTCCCATACGAAGTTTACATTGTTCACTCCGTACTTCAGAACTAGAGATTCCCTCCGTTCTCGGAAGATACACCACCTTACAATATTCATTCAGATAATCAAATTTTCCAGCCCAATCAGAACCCACCGTGAAAATATCCACATCGTACCTACGAATATCATCAATTTTCTGACCCTCATATTCTTCCACGATGATCTTATCCGCAAGTCCTGTGGCACGTACAGCCTCAATACGCTCCATCAAGGACTGCTGTACATTGATTTTTCCACGGGTTTTATCAAAATCATCCGCTGTAACGCCAACGATCAAATAATCTCCCAGTGCTTTTGCACGTTCTAGCAGTTTGATATGACCATAGTGAAGCAAGTCATACGTTCCGTATGTAATTACTTTTACCATTTCTTGCTTCCTCTCACTTTTTACAAAAGTCCACGCTTCTGTAAATCCTTTAAAGCATTCACAAGCGTGGAGTTGTCCTCTTTTGTCAATGCACCAATATGCCCCACACGGAAGATGGTCTCTTTCATTTCTCCACCATTGGGACAAATCCAAATACCATACTCATCTTTGAGTATCGTAAAAACATCATAGGCCGATACATTCAAAGGATGCAACGGTGTAACTGCATTGGACATCGACTCTGAAACGATTTCAAGGGGTAGTCCCTTAATCTTAGCTCTAAAATCCTGAGCAAGTTCCGCAATTTTCTTTGTTTCACTCTCAACACCGCCAGCGGCTTCTATTTCTTTCAGACGAGCATTGATCTGGCGTAAAGTACCAACTGCTGGTGTAAAGGGTGTTTGTCCCCGCTCGCCATTTTTAAGAGCAGACTTCAGATTTAGATACATACACTTCACATCACGGGCCTCTACACGTTTGACCGCTTCATCGGACAAGACAATAACTGATACGCCCGGAGGACAAGCCAATGCTTTCTGAGAACCAGTAATCATTACCTGCACACCCAATTTGTTCATATCAAAATCGTCTGCAAGGAAGGAGCTAATGGCATCCACGACCAAAAAAATTCCGTTTTTCCTACAAAACTCACTGATCATCTCAATGTCATAGTGAACACCTGTTGAGGTTTCATGTACATTAACGAGGAACCCTGTAAAGCCTTTACCGTCGTACATATCCAACTGCTCTTTTTTGAGTGCTTTACCTTTCTCTAGCTTGATTTCCTCGTATGGAATCTCGTGAATCTGGCACAACTCAACAAACCGCTGTCCAAAGCTGCCACCGTTTACGACCAAAACCTTATCCGTCTTATCAAAGACATTCATAACGGTTGCTTCCATCGCTGCCGTACCAGAACCAGTGATAAACACCACTCTGGCATCATCGCCAGCCTTCGCAAACTTTTTCATCAACTTTTCATTTTCAAGCATGACAGCAGAGAACTCAGGCGTTCTAAAATATGGAACCTGTTCTGCACCAATAGCACGCACTACGTCATCCGTCATTACCGGGCCAACTGTAAAATTAAGCATTTTATTTATCCTCCCACTTTTGATTTCGATGAGTTAAGTTCCATAACCATACTTTCTGCCGATTACCCCAAATATACTTTTGCCACAAAGCCTTACGGATGGCTTATCTGCCCATTTCTGGTTGATCTCCTCATATGTCATCGATCCTTTTAAATCCTGCATGAATTGTTCTCTATCTGGGTTGCTATCAATATGTTTTCGCATCGGTGATTGATATTTAAGTGCTTCCTCAAATTTCAATTCATGCCCATACATCTCCGCTTCCGCTGCCTGCAACACCGTCCTGCCTTTATCCGTATTAGCAACAGCCAAGGAAGCCCCACCGTTTTCCATACAGTTCTGGGCAATAAAGATGGACTCCCCACAAATCGCCGAGCGAAATATCCGCTACTCTCCGTCGTTGCAAATGGACACTTATAGCAAGAAGGACGACTCATTAGATGCTTCAACCAAATAGACCAAAATGGATTAAACCAACGGTCTTTCTCAATTACTTTTTCTCATCTTTCATCATAACTGTGGTCCTCATTATCTCAAAGTCCCATCTTGCCCCCGAATATTTTTCGCCAGAGCTCTCATTATTTGGAAATCCCATTTATGATTTCCGAGAAAAGTGTGTCCCTTATACCTGTAGTCAATGCTTTCGATTAAAGCATCAAATTTTTCTTTAGTGATTGCTCATATTTCCGAATATAAAGGGGACTCGGAACACCTTCACAAATAACCTCTACGGTTAATAAGTTATCCTGATTCGTATTACGTAAAATGCCTTTAATCCAGAAATTTGACATGGCGTTCCAGAAAAAAGCACTTTCTTTCCAGAATTCAAAAAATCTTTAGCCTGCTGATATGAGTTGCCCATTTTACTTTGAGAATATTTCGATTTTCTGAACTTAGCCAAATCTTTCTTATCGGTAATATAACTGTGCCAAACTAAAAGCCCCTTACTTTCTGCACCAAATATCACATAGTTTTCATCGCAAAAAGTATCGACAATAGCTGAAAATGCACCGCCGCTTGTGCTTTAAAACTTAATTTGTTCATCTTTTATGTAACCACCAAAGTATATTTATTGGAGCTGTACCTTTTCGGCATATTCTCATATGGGCATACTTGACGGCACAGGTTACATTCAATACAACGCTCTTTATCTAAAAGAGGATACCGAAATCCTTCGTCATCTTCTTTCATGACAAGTGCATCTTTGGGGCAGATTTGGACACAGGCTTCACAGCCATAACATTTTTCTTTTCCCTATCGACTAAGTATCCTTCCATATCTATCTCCGTTCTTAGACGCAAGAAGTCAATTCCGTATTCAAGAATTCCAAGGATTCTTTTCTTGCTTCTGCAATACGACTATGAACTTCTTCATAATTGATTTCAGACATATTCTTTTTTTCCGCTTCTGTCACTAGCATGTGATCAGATAGGCCAAACAAATCAAGAAGTTCTGTAATCTTCGTATCGCACTGTTCACGAGAGAACACATAAAATGGCCTACAATATTGCACTGCAAAAATCATTCCATGGAATGAATTCGTAATCACACATTCCGCATACTTCACAAGCGACAGAAATTCCTCAACTCCAGCTTCATAGAACATCCGACGATTAGGCTTTTCTGCATTTGTTGCGCGCAAGCTGATTTCGACAATCTTCCAGCCATTTTCTGCCGCAATTCTTTCTGCATATGCTTCCATTTTGGGATTATAACGTCGTGCATAAAGCAGCAAGTATTTATCCTGTTCTAACCGTTCCTTTGCAATCTTGTCATAATCACTGCTCAGCAGCAGTAGGGTCGGATCGACTACCTTTTTCACCGGAACATTTGTATGCTTTGTTACATACGGAACCATCAATTTTTCTCGAATTCCAAAAGCATTAAAGTTTTGAAGTCTGTCATTTAACACCTTATATGTTTCATCCGTGAAATGAGGATCGCCAAAACTTGCTGCATAAGCGACCGAGCTTTTTTTCATGCACTCATAATTTGCATAGTATCCATCATCAATTCCGAACTCATCCGGGCAAAAGATCGTATCGCTTCCACACACAAAACCTGAAATGTCTTCATCTTTACAAATTTCGTTAAAATTCTGTGCCGTATACTTCTTGCTTGTCCGGGTAAATCTTTCGTGATAAAACCGATCGAATTTGTAATAGTTTTCTCGAATTGCAGGCATTGTAAGCTCACACATTCTGCGTGATTCTTCATCTTTATCCCACATATTCGCAAATGGGTTCAATGGGTCTTTATCAGCTAAAACCTCAGGGCAATAATCAACAAGGACAGGCTCAATCATATCCCCTGTAACTTTTTTTATTGCTTGATGGAGTGCCCATGTTTGAAGTGCTGAACCATAATTTGTGAAATTGCAGTATATGTTATATGACACCGTTCCTATTCTTTTCATATTAGTATTAGTTTCCTTTCAGAAGATACATCTGGCTCTTCTCATTTAATCGCAACAGTTGTAATCAATTGCGTTCAAGTCAGCAATAATTAGCTAATGTGTTTGTCGTACTTGAAATGAGTAAATCCACTACACTTATATCAATAGTATACAAATGTTTACTTAAGCACGTACTCTTTCAAGTATCGAACGTCTTTTTTAAATAATAACAAGCTCAAAATCAAATATAGAACTCCAAATATAAGTGCATAGATAAAAGCATGTAAAACCCAATTCCAAACGGTGATTTCAGTCAGCGGTGCAAAATGACAAATAGCGACTCCGATTACAGTAACAAAAGAAAACGCCAATAATTTTTTGTAAAAAATCCATTGTTTTCTATTTTTCACCATCTTGGTTGTAAAATAGATTTGATATGCCATTCTATAAGTCATGCCCGCAATAGTTCCAATCGCAACTCCAATCAATCCAAGTTTATGCACAAGAATTATAGAAACCAATATATTAATACCTGCCTCAACAAATGCCGGTACCGCTAATTCCTTGAATTTATTTGCAGAATAAGACAAATCCAAATGCGGTTCTTTTATAAGATACAGTCCCTCTGCCATAACAATTAGCACACCAAATAAAGGTTGAATATAATCAGCATCCGTAATACCGTTTGTGTAAAGTTGTACGAATGGCGTTATCAGCAATCCAGATAAAGTAAAGCAAAAGTAAACCGAAATAAATGTAATGAACTCAAATAAGTCCAGCTTCTTATTCAATTCATGTTCATCGCCTTTAGCATATGCTTGGCCAACCGTGGGTGCAATAGCTCTAAAAATAGCTGCAAACAAACCATTTAATCCATTCGTCACTAATGTATATACGCCATATATAGAAACCGTAGCGAGGTTTGTAAAAATAGTTAAAATTGTTATATCTGTACTATTGTGGATAAATGCTGCACAATTTATCGCAAAACCATTCCATCTTTCTTTCAAAAGATTATCATCTGGTTCAGTACCCCAATTAATACTATAATGTTTCTTTACAAAGTATCCATATACAAGTGGTTGAATGATATATAAAAGTCCCGTAAATAGTTTTAGCAAATGAATGCTTGGATAAATTTTCACGCTTAAAAAAGCACAAGCTATATTGCATACCGTAATTACGATCTGAGTGGCAGATATAACATACAGTTTTTTATCAGCTTGCAGCAGCACTCTAAAGCTCAAAGAGAAAAGGTACTGTATTAATAAATTCAATGAAAGAACAACCGTTAATGAAGCAACAAAAGGCCAAGAAAAGCCTTCCTTTGATAAGATTGGATAAACAACTGCTACCCCCATGGAATATGCAATAAACAAATAGCCAATCTTATTAAAGAATTTCTTAGCCGTCACCAAAACCGCACTAATTTTTTTATCATCATGGTCAACAAGTGGTTTATATAGATTGGCAAGAACAACTCCCGTAATTCCGCCCTCAATCAAAGTAATATAACTCAGAAATTGATTCAGTGACGAAACAAGTCCATTAACACTGGAGCCAAAATTAGTGAGAATAATCTTCGGAATTATAAATCCGCTTATCACAGTAACAACTTGAAGTGTTAAACTTGATATAATATTGATCAGCGTCACTTTACTTTTCATTCGGTAATTCTCTCCATGCTTTTATGCCGTGATTGATTCTTTGGTCCTCTGGAGGTAGTTTCATATAATCGCCATAGACAATCGACAAATATGTATCCGCATCTTTCATACCATAAACTTGAATGTTTTCAAAATCATACAATTTAAATTCAGTCATTATTGTTTTGGTAGATATAACAACCCTTCTCCCCAAGTATTATTATTGATAAATTCAGATTCAGTTTTGTTAAAGTATTTCCAATATTCAATGTATTTAGCTGTCAGTTCTTCCAAAGAATAATTTCTGAATAGAAACTCAACGATTTTATGGTGAATTGGGTTATTATATCCACATGTCACATTGTGTTTCTTTGCTCTTTTGCTTCCCCAAGCATGTCTAATATAAGATTTGAAGTAAGCATAGCGGAGCTTGGTAAAATGCATTGGGACATTATCCCAGCAAAAAACATCAACCCATAAAAATCCTCTTTAAATTCATTTCTATCAATAGACGCCGTGTGATCCTCAACAAAAATATTCTTGTTCACAATTTTGATGTACGGTATATCATCATTGCCAAGTTCAAAACCTTCAGCATACACGCATTCATTGACCCAATTATTACGTTCCCTTAATAGACGAACCAATTTATCATATTGTTCTCTGGTTAAAGCAATATCAATGTCATCATCCCAAGGTATAAAGCCCTTATGTCGAACAGCACCTAACAAAGTTCCTGCAGTAATAGTATATTGAATATTATGTTCAACTAAGAATTCATGAACCACCTGCAGAAGTGCTGTCAACTCGCTCTTTACTTGTTTATCTGATAAATACTCTCTCATTATATCTACCTTCTATTTTCGTTATCTGTTTTTCAACTTTAGCAACCAAAACATCAAATCATATTTTTTATTATTAACAAGCCAAATTTTAAATCTACTTGCTAAATTGCAGTTGGATTTATCCACTCTGCTTGCCATATCATATAAGAGCTTGAATTTTTGAGTTTCTTTTATTTTATCTCTAAACTCGGATATCGAATTAACTGATTCTGCAATTCCAACATACTCATTACACAACGCATGAAAGGAATACGCACATATTCGATGATCATCTACTATGTCAGACTCAACCAATGCTTTAACTGTATTCTCAAAATGTTCAAATTTCTTCACATTATACGAGTGCATCATGGAGTTGTTTAGTATTCTATAAACATAGAAGCTATCATTTAGGCAGATCATTGATTTTGCAAGTTGCAAGCAATACAAAGAGCATAGCATATCCTCACCAATAACGATCTTATCGTCTACCTGCTCTTGTGCCTTTACATATATTTCTCGCCTAACAACCTTGCACCACAAAGAATATGAGATTATGCCTGGATTTGAAATATTTTTATCCGTAGGATCATAGATGAATTTATCTCTGACTTCTTCGTATTCTTTGTCTTGCAAGAGACCTTGCACCACAAAATCTTTGCGCAAAATCTTTTTGTTGTCCTCTAACGAATAATGACTAAGTATCACTATATCCGGGTTGAATTCATTTAACGACCTTGCAACACAAGTAAAATACCCTGTTCAATATAGTCGTCGCTATCCACACAAATAACGTATTCACCTTTAGCAATCTTTGCTCCAGCCTTCCGAGAAGAGGTAGAGCCACCGTTCGGTTTATTTATGACACGCACTCTTTTATCTTTTTCCGCATATTGGCAACATATAGAAAGTGAATTATCCGGAGATCCATCATTAACCAGAATTAACTCGAAATCTACATAATCCTGATTAAGAATCGAATCTATACACTGCGGAAGGTATTTTTCTACGTTATATACTGGCACTATTATTGAAAACTTCATCTAATTTTAATACTCCAATCAGAAAATAATAAAACAATGCAGCGACACGCTGGCGTCAAAACTCATCTCGTATGTATAAGCCTCTGTCTTGATATATCAACCCTCTAATCAAGCAGTACATTACCGGGCCAACAACGTAATGAATTGAAACGGAATATGTCTCCGTCAGGCCGGATATCAACAATACAATAACTAAAGACTTAACTATGCTTTGATCTATTGCAGTGCACCGTTTGCAGCCGCTTAAGAAATCCTTAAAAATCAAAATATATGAAGCATATCCGATCAATCCGTTTTTTATTAGAATATTAACATAGGCCATCTCTACACTAGATTGCCATCCAAGGAATTGTCTCATATTAGTCGTATAGCTGGAACCTGTATTTGCATAAGCAACATCTGAAACACCAAAGAACAGATTCCTTGAATCCTGCAACAAATAATCCACAAGATTGCTCAAGCCACGCATACGGTACGCATAAGTATACACATTGATTAAAATATTATTGTATATAAAAACACCTATTAAACAGGCAACAATTCCAGCAAAGAAAACAAATATTCTTTTTTGATTTTTTCTAAGCTTCAGAATTTTATCAAAATTTATCAGCAAAATCCAAATCATGCTAAGCGCGAGTGCGCCTTTTGAGCCACTAAGAACAATCAGCAAAAGGAAGAGTGCCAAAACGGTTCTTTCTTTATGGCCGAGTCTTCCGTTTCTCATATAGTATATATAGTTAAGAACAAACAAAAGGAGCCATATTCCACCACAATAGTTTTTCACCTGAAATCCAGACACATATAGTATTCCTACAATCGATTCATCTGATCCAAGTGAGAATCCTAATGTCCCGGTGATTAAGCCAATGAATGCAGAAAAAACAGCACCCCAAAAATAGCATTAGCAGCAATTTTAATTCTCTTATTTGTAGACAAGATACTTTGCGACATCAATGTAAACGACATCAACGCGAATGAAGTCATCGCAATCATATAACAAGCTTTTGTCGGTGTCCCTTTTATAAATGCACCAATTGACAACAATGATGTCAAGGAGAGTACTTTGATTGTTTCTGTTACGCTTACATGATGTTCCTTACTTGGCCAGTAACATAAAATCAATAATACTGCTATCCCTAAATACTCAATTAAGTCTCCGAATTTTGCACCTAAATATTTTCCATTTCCAATTGTAATCAGAAAGAATCCCATAAAAGGCAAAATATCTTTCTTTGCGATTTTCATTTTTTAATATTTTCTCCTTCGGCAACATCGCCTTCACTAATCACCTTTCGGTAGTCAGCTATTCCCGAAATATAATACGAAAAGATTTTTGCCGCATATTTATAGCTTCCCATGCATTTTTGCTATTTCGTACTGATTGTAATATTGCAAGGAGCCCTGAAATCCTTGGATACGCTGCTTCGATAAGTGCCCTTTGTCCTTAAAATATTTTTCATTATATCCCTTAAACCAAGTTGAATCGCTCATATCAACACTTGCTATTCTGATAGGGGACTTATATAGCTTTAGACCTTTTTCAATTAATTCCTTTAGAAACAATGTATCCTCTCCCCATGAATACATTGCTCCACTTCCAAACAAGGTGTTAAAATAAACATTTTTACCTATAAGTGCTCTCTTCTTTATGGCGATATGAACCGATCCATATTCACGAGATTCTCTTTTTCCTACACGTGCATACTTTTCTATAGGCTTTCCTGATCGTTCGTCATTAAGTGCTGTTACATTGAAAACCAACGCATCAGCTTCTGGATGTTTTGAAACGCATTTATAATATCTTCTCTATAGGTATCTGTGTATACCATGTCATCATCTGCAATGCATAAAATATCCCCTGTGCATCTCAAAAGAGCATTATTTCTACTTCTTGATAATCCTCTTTCTGCAAAAGTATAGCATTCTATCTTATATCCATGATAAAATACGTATTCATATTTCACGCTATCTGCTTGATTTATAATTAATGCATCTGATGCAATATGCATTTCATCACATAGCCCAATAATATCCGTCAAATTCATTGTTGCTACAAGTAGTTGCAGTCTAGGCACATTTATCCTCCTCACATCCCACAATAAATCTTCTATAAAAATTCATTATTTTCTACCAAGTTCTGCCGTCCCCTTCGACAAAACAACATATTAAATTCTTAATTAATTGTACTGTTTAATCATAACAATAATACCAAGGTTGCAATACGCACCGCAGCCAACAACGATTTCGATGAGAAAATTTCTTCGTAATAAGGCTGATAACAATGGTCAAAACAGGTGGCATCAAGGCAAAATAGTCACTTCCGTATACTCTTCTTAATTCCACTTTCTTTTTATTCAATTAAATTCTTCTATTTATAGAATCCCAATATGGTATTTTTAATTTCTTACCGAACATCAAATCCGTTTCGTATGTTATATCCGCATCAAATCCAGAATTCGGCGACAACGTGATTTCTCCCGAAATAAATTTGTCCGTTAATATTATACAAATCGATACGCGCAAAAACAAAATCCTTAGATAAAATTTTTGCTATTTCTAACATTTTATCTAAGTTCTTTGGCATTGGAATTTTAGGATCCGGTAGCTTATCATCGCCTTTGTTCAATGGAACGAAATTCCATTCTTGGTCATAGTATAAGTAAGATGCTTTATGTGAATTTTTGCTAAATCGGTCTTTGCAAACCAATATGACATCCGGCTTACCATTAAAGCAATAAATCTTATAATCCATCGGAACATTTCCATCATCAGAAATGAATTTTTCGCAGAGAATCATCGGCTTAATGTTCTTATATTGATACTCGCGACCAATATAAAAGAAATTACTCTTTAAGGATTTTTCAATTTTTCTTCTCGCGTTTGCATGATCAAGTTTATTTTTGTCTGTACAAACTACTAATCCGCCAGAATCGTGATTGCATTTCAAGACAAATTGCTTTGGAAGCAAAGAAAAATCAATGTCTTCATATTTTTCCCAACTACCTAATAGTGGAATTAGATATTCCTCTCCTATTTTTCTTTCACATAATCTCGAACCAGCAACTTATCAGACACGATTGATTGTAGCGGAAACCTATAATTAAATTTCAGCCACTGGAGCTTTTCATTCAAAGTCGTTGGATTATCCGTATTTAGTTTTCTTCCAACTCTTAACCGATAATAGAGCTTGATATAGCTTTTATCTGGTAGAAACTTTAGACTTTTTTTCAAAAAAGTCATAACTTCATCTCTGTTCATAATCAATTTCCTTTTATATATTCTTCAATACTATTGATAATGTTAATTGTATTTGATTTATAGCTGTTATACTTTGTCTGTTGCACTGTATCAAGTGCAGTTTCCAAATCACCAACATCATGACAAGAGCATATCAAATTAAGGTCATCAAACTGCTTTATCAATTGGAGCTGATGATCATCAACATGCTCACCATATTTCGCGAGCCTCGGAACAGCTATAACCTTCTTTCCCCTCTTGACAGCTCCAATAATGGCTCCAGTGCCTCCATGTGTTATAACAATGTTGGCTTTTTCCATTTCATTGCTAAACTCATCCCTATCCAAAAATTTTATAGCTGAAATTTTTCGGAAGGTAATCGCTGTAGCCTATTTGTGCAAACACATCTTCTGCATCAACTGTCCCTTTTTCACACAGCTCATCAACAGCCTTCAGCAATCTATTAAACTGAAATTTCTGCGATCCAAGTGTTATAAATATCTTATTATCCATTTAATAGATCCCTCCTAAATATATGGCTTTAGGATAGAATTTCAGCATTGGCTTCCACTGAACATAAAACTGATCCGCAAACTTGTAGAGCAATTTTCCGGTTTCGGTAGGGGAAGTAACTTTCGCAAAAGATTCTATGTAGATCAGTTTTTTGCCCATAAATTTAGAAATCAAGCAAATCGGTATCATTGCAAGAACTCCTGTGCAGATAACTACATCGGGTTTTTCTTTTCTATAAATGCCGATAGACTTCCAGGCATTTTGAATCATCCGCCAGATAAAATCTTTTTCTCTGCGGTTGACCTGCTTCATATAATATGTTTTTTCGCCTTTTGCTTCTGCGCTATAATCTGTCTTCTCAGTAATGACAAAGCTATCATATTTCTCCATCAGTGGTTTTAACATCATGAGCTGCTCATAATGTCCGCCTGATGATGCCGCAAAACATATCTTCACGTTTTTCTTTTCATCCATCTCTCTACTAACCCACATTTATTAATCTCTCTGGAAAATATCTCTCGTATAAACTTTTTCTTTCACATCATCCAGACACTTGTCATAGCGATTTGCGATGATGGCATGGCTCATTTCCTTGAACTTAGCCAGATCATTAACCACTACTGATCCAAAGAAAGTCTCACCGTCTTTCAGGGTCGGCTCGTAAATGATTACCGTTGCTCCCTTGGCCTTAATACGCTTCATGACACCCTGAATGGAGCTCTGGCGGAAGTTATCACTGTTGCTCTTCATGGTCAGGCGGTACACACCGATGGTCACAGACTTTTCCTGCTTCTCATCGTATTCGTTGTCCTCGTCATAGCCGTAGTAGCCAGCCAACTTCAGGACGCGGTCAGCGATGAAGTCTTTACGAGTTCTGTTACTCTCAACAATTGCCTCAATCAGGTTCTCCGGCACATCTGCATAGTTAGCCAGCAGCTGCTTGGTATCCTTGGGCAGACAGTAGCCGCCGTAACCGAAGGACGGATTGTTGTAGTGGCTGCCGATGCGAGGATCAAGGCAGACACCATCGATGATCTGCTGAGTGTTCAGACCCTTGCTCTCTGCATAGGTGTCCAGCTCATTGAAGTAGGCAACGCGCAGAGCCAGATATGTATTGGCGAACAACTTAACAGCCTCTGCCTCGGTGAAGCCCATGAACAGGGTGTCGATGTTCTCCTTGATAGCGCCTTCCTGCAGCAGACCAGCAAACTCGTGAGCAGCCTCAACCAGACGCTCATCGTTCAAATCAGTGCCAACGATGATACGAGAAGGATACAGATTGTCATACAGAGCCTTGGATTCGCGCAGAAATTCTGGACTGAAGATGATATTCTTGCTGTTGAATTTTTCACGAACAGAAGCAGTGTAGCCCACAGGGATCGTGGACTTAATAACCATGATGGCGTTCGGGTTATATTCCATGACCAGCTTGATTACAGCTTCAACCGCAGACGTATCAAAGTGCTGGGTCTTGCTATCATAGTTAGTAGGAGCCGCGATTACAACAAAATCCGCATCCAAGTATGCAGCCTTTGCATCCAAAGTTGCAGTCAGATTCAGTTCTTTTTCTGCCAGATATTTTTCAATATAGTCATCCTGAATCGGGGATTTCTTATTGTTAATCATATCGACCTTAGCCTGCACAATATCGACTGCAACTACCTGATGATGCTGACTCAGCAGCACTCCCAGCGAAAGCCCGACGTATCCCGTGCCGGCCACAGCGATTTTATAGTTTTTCATAGTTCTATTCTCCCTCACTAATTTTCTATTTGATAAAACAGCAAACAAGCCCACGGCGGGTCGCACAAAGGCAATCCACCGTAGGCTTGAACTCTCCTTCATTTTTATCTGTTGCTCCTTTTTGTGGGTCAAAACAGAGCTTCCAAAAGCCACCTACATATAGCCCTCAGGATTTCCCGCTTCTTGCAGTTTTTCAACAAATAAAACATTTGAAGGACAACTCAAGCCGTCAAAACCCTTTAGTTATCGTAGGTTTTCTTGGTTGACCCTATTATATCTCTAGCCCCACGCCGTTCAATAGTCGGAACAGACTTCTGACGGATTTCCTCGTACTCCGTTTTACCAGCATCGTCATATTCCGCACCGCTCACATGATGGCCCGATCTGTTGTAGCATGTCACCTGACAGCCCTGCTGCGCCATTCGCGTGCAGAGCTCCTTGACAACGATTTCTACTCCGCCTTCTCTTGATAATCGCTTCTGTCCGAACATCGCAATCGCAAGTTTCTTACTCATAAATCTTTCCCACAATCCCACTCAATTTCTTCATCAACATCTCGGCCAACACAAAGAGCGGATAGGCTCGTGCACCTGTCCGCTGGCTGTCACCCCACCCTCATGGTCGAGATTTCTTTCTGGATGGCATTGCTGCCACCCAAAAAGATCAGTCGTTCATTCTTCGGGTAAGAAAATATGAACTTCGGGTTGCGGAGCCTTTCATTCTCTGCCGTACCCTTGTCCCTATTATGACAGCCGCGTATTATATCTCTAGCCCCGGTACCGGCGACTGCAACTTTATAGTCTTTTTTCATAATCCCATATCTTCCTGAAACCTTTTCATCAACAATGTATGTAAACCTCATAATGAGCCGTACGACAACAAGCCTGTATACAGATTGCAGCTACAATCCATACGCAGGCCTGTCTTTTTATTCTCCATGCCCCAGCAGGCACACCTTAAACGTCTTAAAAATAATCTTCCAATCCACTAAAAGCTACGTTCTTTCACGTATTTCACGTCCAGATCCATCCACTCCTCAAAGGAGAGGTCATTGCGGTGCGGAGCGATCTGCCAATAGCAGCTCAGGCCCGGCGTCACATACAAACGCTGCTTCTCATAATCCCCATACTGCTCCACCTCGCGGGGAAGTGCCGGGCGGGGGCCCACAATACTCATGTCTCCCTTGAGGATATTCCAGAGCTGGGGCAGCTCATCGATGCTGGTCTTGCGGATAAATTTACCCACACGGGTAATGCGGGGGTCGTCCTTGATCTTGAACACAGGACCATCCATCTCGTTCTGATCCAGCAGGTCGTCCAGTTTTGCCTCTGCATTGGGGCACATGGAGCGGAACTTGTAGAACCTGAACGGTTTGCCATCTCGTCCAATGCGCTCCTGCGAAAAAATAGGCCCGGCAGAAGGGTCATCTACCACGATAGCAATAGCTGTTGCCAGCATCACCGGCGACAGCACCACAAGCGCCAGTGCCGATAAGACCACATCCTGCGTCCGGCGTCCAACCCAATATAACCGATGTTCCCGCAGGTTCTGCTTTCGGTCGATGACGACCGGCTTTTCAATTTCAACCACACTTGCTGACATTCCGCATACCTCACTTACGATTCGATGTTTTGCTCTGCCTCACCGCTCATCTCTGCCTGCCAAAATTGCTCGACTACCGCATAAACGGAGCTTTTCGAGCATGACGACCACAAGAGCTTTTATGGACACATCTGAAATACCTTTTCTCCGGTATTTTGACCAGAGGCATTTCAGATTCAATGTGTCATTCCAACAACACTTTGAAATCGCAATTTCTTTTTTCATCTTTCAGTTTCGCACAACTTTAATAGACTCCTGCGCACACTCTGCAAAAGTCAAACCCTTTTACTTTGAGATTTCATTCTATTTTTATCGTTTTTCTGAGCTTTTTTCTTTCAGAGCCACAACCCCTGCCTATTTTCATATTATGATTTATTCCTCGACCAATTTTATCATAATTTTACCATTACTTCAATAGTTTTCCACTCAAACATCTACCCTTTCTATAGCCGCCGATTTATCACTCTCTTTGCCTTGTTCTATTTTTGTTCTACAAAGTTGAATCGCTATAAATGATTTTTGAACAGCTTTTGCCTAGCAGCCACCGTCTAAGCTTGCAATAGATCCAGAATTATAAATAAGCGGCAAAAGCGTTTTTATCTTTACGGGCACTCCCAATATTAGAAGCCGCTATGAAACAACAAAGCCGCTTTCTGTGCCTCACAGCACAAAAAGCGGCTTTGTTACGTCCTTATTCAGACTTGTAGAGCATTATTCCGGCAGGTCCTCTTCGTTCTCGAGAGAGTGCCAGACATTCTGGACGTCATCGTTATCCTCGAGGGCATCCAGCAGCTTGCCCATCAGCTTGAGCTGATCGGGGTCGGTCAGACGGGTGGTGGTCATGGGGACCATGGCCAGATCGTCGGAGAGGATCTCGTAGCCCTTCTCCTCCATTGCCTTGACGACAGCGGAGTAGTTCTCGGGTCGGTGGTGATTTCAGCGGCATCTTCGCCTGCATCGAAGTCCTCAGCACCGGCATCCAGGGCGTCCATCATAGCCTCGTCGGCATCCTTGTCTTCCAGAGAAATGTCAATGACGCCCTTCTGGCTGAACAGGAAGCCCACGCAGCCCATAGCGCCCAGGTTGCCGCCGTTCTTATCGAAGTAGTGGCGCAGGTCAGCAGCGGTACGGTTTCGGTTGTCGGTCAGAGTCTCGACCATGACCGCAACGCCGCCGGGGCCGTAACCCTCGTAGGTGATCGCCTCGTACTCGGTCTTATCGCCGCCCTCGGCCTTCTTGATGATACGCTGGATGTTATCGTTCGGCACGCTCATACGCTTTGCCTTGGCGATCAGGTCAGCCAGCTTGCTGTTGGAAGCGGGGTTGGGGCCGCCGGTACGGACGGCAACGCTGATCTCGCGGCCGATCTTGGTAAAGACCTTTGCCTTTGCGCCGTCAGTCTTCTCCTTCTTGCGCTTGATATTGTTCCATTTGCTATGTCCAGACATGGGAAAGAGCCTCCTGTATTTTATCAGTGATCTCCGCCTGCGGGCAGACGGGCTGTGGTCGCCCGCATTGTGGCAGCACACAAAATCTAACTCTATTATTTTATCACAACAGCCACCGGCGTTCAAGCCTTGTACCGATGGTTTTCCGGTTTATTCTGCCAAAAACTACGTTTTACAGCAGACGAAGTGCCTTGGGATAATGGTTTTTGACCCTGCCGCCGGACACTTTGCCGCCTCCCAGCGGCCAGCCGTCCACCGTCACACAGCACCATCCATCGGCAGCGGTGTGAGCTTCTATCTCCCGGCCAGAGAGATATTCCACGGTTCGGGAGTCGGCGAGGGTCAGTTCCTCACGGTTCTGGCAGAGCGCGCCGAAAGCCGTGAACAGATGATGTTCCGGCACGAAGCGCCCCTTTTGCACACTGCCCACGAAGACGCCTGCACGCAAAACGTGAAGATTTGTCTGCGGGAAAGCTGCCGGCAGCAGAACGCCGCCGCCATGCACCACGGCAGGGCGCTTTGCCAGCTCCGGGAAATATTCCTCCGCAAATTCCCGCCATGCAGCGAGGCTCTGGGCGGGCGATGCATCCCCTGCCCCAGCGTCCCGGCTGCGGGAACTGCGGCCCTGCACAGCCTCTCGGCAAGCCCGGCTGTTCTCCCGCCGGGCGCTGCGGGCATCCGCAGGCTTTGCAGCCTTCTGTGGTTTGCTGCCCTTGGCCTTTTTGCCTGCTTCGGCGGCAGCGGCCAGCCAGAGCTGCTCTTCGGGGTGTACTCGCCGGGAGCCGGCAGAGCCCGGGGCGTACCGGCTTTGACGAGCCGGGCCATAAAGTGGCCCTCACCGCCCTGACAGGGCCAGATGCGGCGCACCTTGCTCACATCCAGCGGCAGACCACCGGTGCGGTTGGCCTCACCCTCACTGCCGAAGGGATAGTCCACATTGCCCAGCACATCGGCCAGCGTGAACTCCGGGTGGCGCTGCAGGAATGCGGCCACCTGTCCCTCGTCCTCTTCCGGCGCAAAGGTGCAGGTGGAGTAGACCAGTTCGCCGCCCGGCGCGAGAGCCGCAGCGGCGCTGTCGAGGATGTCCGCTCCCAGCTCTGCGCACTGCTTCACCAGCGCTTCGCAGTGCTGGGCCAGCGCGGCAGGCTCTTTGCGGAACATCCCCTCACCAGAGCAGGGCGCATCCACCAGAACGCGGTCGAAGAACTCCGGCAGGGCCGCTGCGATGCGGGCGGGCGTCTCGTTTAGCACGACGGCGTTGGACACGCCCATCCGCTCGAGGTTGCTCTTCAAAATCTCTGCACGGGCCGCGACATATTCGTTGCTCACCAGCAGGCCCTGCCCCTGCAGAGCGGCGGCGAGCTGGCTGCTCTTACCGCCGGGGGCAGCACATAGATCCAGCACCCGCATCCCGGGCTTGACGCCCAGCAGCGGAGCTGCCGACGAGGCCGATGGCTCCTGCGAGTAGAAGACGCCTGCGTGATGGTAGGGATGGCGGCCCGGCTTGAAGTCGGGCTGTTCCACCACGAACGCCGCCTTGCAGAAGGGCGAGGGCCGCAGCGGGAAGTCTGCCCGGGCCGCAAATTCTTCCGACGTAGTGCGGAGGGCAGAGACGGTCACGCCGCGGGCCGCTGTCTCCTGCGGGGCAGCGTAGAGCGTATCGTATTGCTCACCCAGAAGGGCGCGTTCCCGGGCTTTAAAATATTCGGCAGACATTTTTATGAGACCTCCTTCGGGCTGCGGTGCATAAAGCCGCCGCAGCCGGTCAAACTATGGGCAGGGAGCACAGAACACCTCCCGAAATCGAAAGGAGCGACGATACGATGGAAAATCGCAGCGAGAACCGCAGCACCAACTGCAAGAACCAGACTCAGAACCGCACCAGCAATCAGAGCACCAACCGCAACACCAATTCCAGCCAGAACTCTGCTACCAACGAGCACAAGCACCCCAACCAGTACACCAAGGGTGCCGACGACGAGGGCGGCAAGAACTCGGCTCACAACTCCGCCCGCAACAGCCGCTAAGCCTCTGCGCTGAGCGCCTCCCCGCCCAAACGGACCATCTGGCGGGACAACAAAAGCCCCCTGCTCTCTTTGCACTGTTTCCCAGTGCGGACAGCAGGGGGCTTTCGCGTGTTCCGGTTATTTTTCGTTGGGGTCGAACGACTGCCACAGCGTCTCGAACAGCTCATGCACCCGGCTCAGCTGGCCGTTCAGATACAGCCAGCCCAGCAGGCACTCGAAGCCGGTGGACGCGCGGTACTCCTCCGGGGAGGCGTGTTTGGCCACACTGGCCTTGCTGGCGTTGCGGCCCCGCTTGAAGACAGCCAGCTCGTCCTCGGTGAAAAGCGGCTCCAACAGCTGCTCTTCCCGGAACTGCGCCCGGGCCGAGACGTATTTGACCTTTTCGGCGTTGAGCTTTCCCGCCGACAGACGGTGGTGCTCCACCAGCCGCTGCCGCACCAGAAGTTCCAGCACACTGTCGCCCACGAAGGCCAGTGCCAGCGGGCTCAGCTCCCGGGGGTCGATCTTTTCGGGTTCGTTCATACTGTTGACCTCTTAGAAGATATAATCGAACTGATACTCGCCGATGAGGATGGTATCGTTCTCCTGCACGCCCTTCTGCACCAGAGCGTCCAGAATGCCGCTCTCGCCCAGCTGGCGCTGGAAATACTGCAGGCTCTCGTAGTCGTCCACGTTGCTGCCGGCCAGGATATACTCCAGCCAGGGTGCATCCACGCTCCAGACATGAGCCTCCATCCGCTTGATGGTAAACTCGCGGCCACCGGCCTTTGCCTCGGGCTTCTTGTACTCGGGGGCAAACACGGGGACGGCGGGAATGTCCTTCAGGCGGTTGTAGACCAGACCCGGCAGCTCCTGACGCCCTGCATGGTGGCGGCGGAGATGGGGACGAAAGTCAGGCCCTTCTCTTCCACATACTTGCGGAAGGTGTCGATCTGCTCCTCGGTGGCAAGGTCACACTTATTGCCCACCACGATCTGGGGACGCTCGGCCAGAGCCGGGCTGAACTTTGCCAGCTCCTCGTTGATCTGCTCGAAGTCCTCGATGGGGTCGCGGCACTCGCTGCCGGAGACGTCCACGACGTGCAGCAGCAGACGGCAGCGCTCCACATGGCGGAGGAAGTCGTGGCCCAGGCCGACGCCATCGCTGGCACCCTCGATGAGGCCGGGGATGTCGGCGCAGACGAAGCTTGCGCCCTCACCCACCGACACGACGCCCAGCGTCGGCACCAGCGTGGTAAAGTGGTAGTTTGCAATTTTCGGCTTTGCGGCGCTGATGGTAGAGATGAGGGTGGACTTGCCCACGTTGGGGAAGCCGATGAGGCCCACATCCGCGATGAGCTTCAGCTCGAGGGTCACCTGAATGTCCTCGCCGGGCATACCGGGCTTTGCAAACTTGGGGATCTGGCGGGTGGGGGTAGCAAAGTGTGCATTGCCGTAGCCGCCGCGGCCGCCCTTGGCGATGGTGACGGGGGTGTGGTCGGACAGGTCGGCGATGACAAGGCCGCTCTCGGCGTCCTTGATGACCGTACCCAGAGGCACCTTGATGACGAGATCCTCGGCATTCTTGCCGTGGCAGAGGCTTGCGCCGCCCTTGCCGCCCTCGTCGGCGGTGTACTTGCGCTTATAACGGAAGTCCATCAGAGTGGTGAGGTGGTCGTCCACGACGAAGATGATGTCGCCGCCCCGGCCGCCGTCGCCGCCGTCCGGGCCGCCGGCGGCCACGAACTTCTCACGATGAAAGCTCACTGCGCCGTCGCCGCCCTTGCCGGCATGGAGCCAGATGGTGGCGATGTCGATAAAATTGGTTTGTGCTGCCATACAGGCCCTCCTGTTCTCAGAAAAATTCTTCTCAGCGCTTATTCTCTGCGCTTTTATTTGAAAATAACCTCTCAGTCCGCGCTTTGGCGCGTCCAGATCCCCTAATAGGAGAGCCTGATCGAGGAAGAAGAAATTCATCAAAAAGAGCCGGGCCACGAGGGTCCGGCTCTCTGTGTTGCAGATTTTAGAAAGAAGTTACTGCTTGACGCTGCACTTCTTGCCGCTCTTGCCCACGCGCTCGAAACGAACGGTGCCATCGACCAGAGCAAACAGGGTGTCATCGCTGCCCTTGCCGACATTCTCGCCGGGCTGGATGTGGGTGCCACGCTGACGGACCAGGATGTTGCCGGCCAGAACGAACTGACCATCTGCACGCTTTGCGCCCAGACGCTGTGCCGCAGAGTCACGGCCGTTCTTGGTGCTGCCTACGCCCTTTTTATGTGCCATTGTAATATATCCTACTTAGCCGTTGATCGCAGTGATCTCAACCTTGGTGAAGGGCTGACGATGGCCCATGCGGCGAGCACTGTGCTTCTTTGCGCGATAGGTGATGATGTTCAGCTTCTTGCCCTTGCCATTCTTGATGACCTTGGCAGAAACGGAAGCGCCCTCCACAACAGGAGCGCCAACCTTGACCGAACCCTCCTCGCCAATAGCGAGAACCTGATCAAACTTCACTTCGGAGTCGGCCTCAACGTCCAGCTTTTCGATGTAGACGATGTCGCCCTGCTCCACGCGGTACTGCTTACCGCCGGTAACAATGATTGCGTACATTTTGTTCATTCCTTTTCGTTGTACTCGCTGGTCGTAAAGGCAGGCCCTCACAGGGGCCATTTGAGGCGCCCACACCAAGCGGCTAGAATAGTATAGCAAAAAAATGTGCGGATTTCAAGAGGAAAATCCCGCTTTTGCGGAAATATTTTCAGTTTTTCTCTGCCAGTTTCTCTTTGAGCTGCTGCTTCACCCGCTCGTTATAGGCATTCGTGCGCTCGAGGAAGAGCTTGCGGGGGCTGGAAGCCACCAGCTCTTCCCTCTCCACCGTAAATTCCGGCTCTGCCTTGCGCACCTTCGCCAGCAGACTGCGGTTCTCTGCCGTCAGGGCCAGCGTCACTATGAGAGGCTTGGACTTATATTTCCGGGTCAGGAAAATTTCCAGTGCCACACCGCCCACGACGGCCGCAGCCGCCACCAGCTGGGAAGCGCGCAGGCCGAGCGACGGCACCAGCAGCAGGCTGTCGGTGCGGAGAGATTCGATCCAGAAGCGGCCTGCGCCGTACCAGACAAGGTAGCGCAGGGCAATGTCGCCGTTGAACTTCCGCTTTTTGATGTACGCCGCCAGCAGGGCCAGACCCACGAAGCACCAGATGCTCTCGTAGAGGAAGGTGGGGTGGACGGGCATGGCGGGGTCGATGGTGACGCCCTTCGGCACCGTGACGGTGCTGCCCATCAGGTAATCTTCCGTTGCTTCGCTGAACATACCCCAGGGCAGGGTGGTGTTGCAGCCGAAAGCCTCCTGATTGAAGAAGTTGCCCCAGCGGCCGCAGCCCTGTCCGATGAGGAAGCCCATGCCGGCCAGGTCGAACATGGCAGCACCGGCACGCCCCGCCATTTGCAGGCCAGGCCGCCGAACACAAAGGCGCCGACGATGCCGCCGTAGATGGCCAGACCGCCGCCGCGGACAGCCAGCACATCCCAGATGGTATCGTAATTATAGGGTGCCATCGCCACATAATACAGGCGGGCGCTGGCGATGCCCAGCACCACGCCGATGAGGATGACATCCACCATCGAATCGGCGTCGATGCCGAACTCCGTGCAGCGGCGGAACGCAAAGACCAATGCGAGGCAGAGGCCGAAGGCGATGCAGACGCCGTACCAATAAATATCAATGTCGCCGATGCTGAAGGCCACCCGGCTCAGCTCAAAGCTGAGGCCGAGACCCGGAACTGTACCAGATTCGTCATTCTTCCGTCTCCTCTTCTTCGTCCTCTTCGACGGCAGTGCCGTCCGGCTCAATGTGCATCACGGCCATCCGCTCAGGCCACAGGATGTGCTGCAATGCCGCGTCGGCGTCCTCTGCCGTCAGGCCCGCCAGCATGGTGATCTGCTGGGCCACAGTCTGACCTGCCAGCGCGAAATCTGCCATCTGGCTGGCCGAATCCTCGACGTTTTCCAGATTTTCGATGAGCTGGCCGTATTTTTCGTTCTTGCAGAGGGTGAAGATATCCCGGTCCACGCCCTCTTTGCGCACCCGCTCGATCTCGTCCAGCAGAAGCTGCCGGACGGTGTCGGGCCGGTCGCTCGCCGGTGAAGAGGATGCAGCAGCATCCGTCCACCCGCAGCACCTCACCGCCGAAGCCCGGGTTGGTCAGGCCCTCGTCGTAGAGGCGGCGGTAGAGCGGCGACATCCCGCCGCAGATGCAGCAGAGGATGAGCTCGTACAGCATCTCGCTGCGCAGGTCGCCGAAAGGCAGCGGCTCTTCTTTGAAGCCCAGACCGAAGCAGGACTTGGCGATGGGCATGGCGATGGTCTTTTCGGCCGCCGCCAGCGTCATCGGCTCCGGGCGGAGCAGGCGCTCGACCTTTTCCGCCGGGCGCTCGTCCATCAGGCCGTGGCGGGCGCAGGCAGCCAGGATCTGCTCCATGCTGGTGCTGCCCGCTGCGGCCAGCACCATATTGCCCGGCGCATAGAACGCCTTGCAGCAGTCGTAGAGCATTTCCGGCGTTATCTCCGCGATGCTCTCCACCGTTCCCGCAATATCGCTGCGGATGGGGTGGCTGTGATACAGGCACTCGCACAGGCCGGTGATGAGCCGCCAGTCGGGGCTGTCGTCGTACATCTTTATCTCCTGCCCGATGATGCCCTGCTCTTTGGCGATGGTCTGCTCGGTAAAGTAGGGGTGCCCCACCATGCCCAGCAGCACGTCAAGGCTCTCGTCCAGCTGTTCCGTGGCCGTAAAGAGGTAGCAGGTGCGGTCGAAGGCCGTGAAAGCATTGGCATTCGCGCCAGTCTTGGCGAACTTTGCAAAGGCATCGCCGTCCTCATCCTCGAACATCTTGTGCTCGAGGAAATGGGCCACACCGGCGGGCAGATGCACTTCCCGCTCCCCCAGCCGGAAATCCCGGTCGATGGAGCCGAAGCGGGTGGCGTAGATGACATGGGTGCCGGAGTAGCCCGGCATGGGGCGGACGAGTACGGTCAGCCCCGAGGGCAGAACTTTCCACTGGTCAGCGGCGGTGCGTTCCAGCACGCTCTGGGTGTTCTCAGCCATTCTCGTTCCCCTCCTCCCGCGTCAGCAGACAGCTCACCGACAGGGTGAACTGCTTCAGAATACCCCGCACATCCTCCCTGGTCACAGCCAGCAGGGCGCGGCGGGCGTCGTCCGGCGTCTGCACCGGGCCGCCCCGCAGCACTTCCATATAGTACCATGTCTCGATGCCGCCCAGTGTATCCTCCAGGCCGTTCATCCCGGCCAGCAGGCCCCGGCGGCAGTCTTCCAGCTCTTCGTCGGTGATAGGGCCGTCGCAGAGGTCCGCCAGCTCTTTGAGCACTGCCTGCTCAGCGCGGGCCGCGTCGGCGTGCTCGACGCCGCTGTTGACGGCCATGCTGCCCGTGAAGCTCTGGAAGGACGACGAGCAGTAGTAGCACAGATGGTCGCGCTCCCGGACGTTCAGAAAAAGGCGGCTGGTCACGCTGCCGCCGTAGAGGGCCATCGCCAGCCGGACAGCGGCCAGCTGTTCAGGCTGCATGGGTCGGCCCAGCGTGAACAGCATACAGAGCTTGGCCTGCGTGGTGTCGAAGTGCTCCACCTTCCGCACTGGCTCCCGCCGGGGCATGGCGATGTTCTCCGCCCGGGGCAGCGGGGCGCGGTCGATGGCCGAAAGCTCCGTCAGAAGGGCGTCCTTCACGGCGGTGGTGCTGGCCTCGTCGCAGCCCAGCACGATGAGCTCGATGTTCGCCGTCCGCAGCATCTCATCATATGCCTCGGTCAGCGCTTCGGGCGTCAGGCCGTCCACTTCTTCTAAGTAGCCCTCCTGCCGGACACCGGCGGGCTGTCGCCGAAGAACTCGCGGTTGGCCTGCCGCTGGCAGTAAAGGCGCTTGTCGTTCACTTCGTCTTCCAGCGCCTTCTTCAGCATCTGCTTTTCGATGCCCACGGCCTCGGGGTCGAAGGTGCTGCCCACAAAATAGGGTGGAACGCCGTGCCGAGGGCCAGTGCGGCGTACTCCTGCGTCAGCTTCTCCCTTCCAGTGCGAACTGGTCTTTGATGCCGGTGATGCTGACGCAGAGGTTGTGGCTGCAGCCCATGGGGCGGGCATCCACGGTCAGGTCGGCACCGTAGAGGCGGGCCAGCTTTTTGGTCATCTGGGTCATGTCGGGGCAGTCGGCATAGCCTCGCTCCATCACCAGCGGCAGCAGCGCGTGGGCCGTGGCCGTCTCGCGGCGGGCCGGGAACGCGAAGTGGATGCTGATGCGGCAGCGGTTGAATTTCTGCGCGGCGTCATACGAGAGGTGGACGCCGGGCGCGATTTGGAATCGTCTCAATGTTCTATCGTCCTTTGTATTATTTCGTTTGTTCCAGCGCCAGATACTCTTCCAGCGAGAGGCCGGAGGCGCGGATGGCGAGGGCGTTGTCCCTGCCCACATACCGCCAGTGCCACGGCTCAAACACTATGCCGGTAGCGGCCTGACGCTCCTGCGGCCAACGCAGGATGAAGCCGTGCTCAGCGGCATAGGCTTCCAGCCACTCATAGGCACGGGTGTCGGCGAAACCGGTGTCCTTCTCCATGCTGTCTGCCGCGAGGATGTCGGCACCGTAGCCGGTGGCATATTCGCTGGCCTCCGGCGCAGGCTGGACGGTCGCAGCCTTGGCAGTGGCCTCTTCCTCCGAGCAGCCGGACTCCCGGTAGCTCTGGACAGCAGCCTCATAGGCGCTCTGACGGGCGGCGGCATCCTGATACCCTGCCGTCAGCACCAGCTCTATCTCATCCTGCTTTGCGGCCTCGGCCATTTCGCGGTAGGCTGCGGCAGCCTCGGCTTCCAGCGAAACGCCGGTGGCATCATCGGCCACGGCCAGCTCCGGCGTCGGCTCTTCCGTCAAGGGAAGGTTTGCATTCACCAGCATGAGGCGCTTATCCGAAAGGTCCGTCTCCGCGCCGCCCTCATACTCCCGGCCTCGAAGGCCGTCGGCGGTGCGATGAGGGCATAGGCCCTGGGCAGCAGCCAGAGGATGCCGCCGGTCATCACAGCCATGACCGCGCCGCAGCTGAGCAGAAAGACCGTCCAGTTGCGCACGAGGCGGATACGGTGTCTCCGGCGGCGTTCTTTCGGCGACAGAGCGCGGCGGGATACGGGTCGATTTTGCTCCATGATGCAGCTTCCTTCCTGTTTTGACGTTCGCCCTGGATACAGGCACATAATAATATTATACACCCCTTTATCTGGGTGTAAACGGCAGGGGCTGTAAAAATTGTGTACGCAAAAGCCGCCGCACCGGCGCAGGACGCACGGCACGGCGGCTTTGAAGCCACGTCTTACTCGAACAGCATCTCGTGGATGGCGCTGACAGCCTTGTCGGCGTCCTCACGGTCGATGATGCAGGAGATCTTGATCTCACTGGTGGAGATCATCTTGATGTTGATGTTGTTGTTGGACAGAGCCTCGAACATCTTGGAGGCCACACCGCTGTGGCTCTGCATGCCGGCACCCACGATGGACACCTTGGCGCAGGTCTCGTCGCAGGTGACCTGGTCGAACTTTGCGCTCTCGCGCAGGACGCGCATGGCAGTCTCAGCTTCGCTCTCAGCGCAGGTGAAGCTGATGTCCTTCTTGCCGTCGCGGCCGGTGGACTGCAGGATGATGTCCACGTTGATATTCTTCTGGGCCAGCAGGCCGAAGATCTTGAAGCTGGTACCCGGCTCATCGGGGACATTCAGGATCGTAATAACAGCAACGTCGGTGTCCTTTGCGACACCCTTGATCAGCATACCTTCCACGTCTTTTACAACCTCCTTGACGACCGTGCCGGGCACGGGGTTCAGGCTGGAGAGGACCTCCAGCTCCACATTATACTTTTTAGCCAGCTCCACGCTGCGGTTGTTGAGCACCTGTGCGCCGAGGGATGCCAGTTCCAGCATCTCGTCGAAGGTGATCTCCTCCAGCTTGCGGGTGTTGCGCACCTTGCGCGGGTCGGCGGTGTAGACGCCCTCCACGTCGGTAAAGATCTGGCAGCGGTCGGCGTGGAGCGCTGCTGCGATGGCGACAGCGCTGGTGTCGGAACCGCCGCGGCCCAGCGTGGTGATGTCGTCCAGCTTGTTCAGGCCCTGGAAGCCTGCCACGACGACGACGCGGTTGCGCTCCAGCTCCGAAGAGATGCGCTCGGTCTCCAGCTTGGTGATGCGGGCCTTGGTGTAGGCACGGTCGGTGCGGAAGCCCGCCTGCCAGCCGGTCAGGCTGATGGCATGGCAGCCCAGCTCGTTCAGAGCCATGGCCAGCAGAGCGATGCTGATCTGCTCGCCGGAAGCCAGCAGCATATCCATCTCACGGGCGGAGGGGTTGTGGGTGATCTCTGCTGCCTTTGCGATGAGGTCGTCGGTGGTGTCGCCCTGTGCGGACACCACCACGACCACGTCATTGCCCGCGTTGTGGGTGTTGGCCACGATGCGGGCCACGTTGAAGATACGATCCCGGTCCTTCACCGAAGAACCGCCGAACTTCTGTACGATCAACGCCATATCTTGTCACTCTCCTCTTTTGCTCCCTCAGTGTGTGAGGGGTACACCGGGCGGAAGCGGTCTTGCACTTCCGGTCCTGTTTATCATTCCACTGTCGCACCGGTGTTGTCGGCATCCAGCCGCAGCAGTGTAAATGCTTCACATCCGTCCAAGCCTTCCAGCAGCTCGAGGCCCTTTTCCAGTTTGGAGTAGAATTTCTCGGCGTTGGCCTTTTCGGCCACAGCCATCACAGTGCTGCCGGCGCCCGAGACGTACACCGCCTTGGCACCGCAGAGCCGCGCCATATCGAAGACTTCCTTCGAGCCGGGCATCAGGGGCATCCGGTAGGGCTGGTGGAGCTTATCCTCGGTGGCAATGGCCAGCAGGTCGTGGCGGCCCTCGCAGAATGCCGCCGGGATGAGGGCTGCACGGGACAGGTTATACACCGCATCCTTGTGGGTGACCTCTTTGGGCAGGGCCGCACGGGCGGCTTCGGTCAGCAGCTTGTAGTCCGGCACGATGGCTGCAAAGCAGAGGCTCTCGTCTACATCCCGCTTGACCGAGTAGACGACGCCGTCTTCGAAAACGCTGCTGGTCAGACCGCCAAGAAGGGCCGGTGCCACGTTGTCCGGGTGGCCCTCGATGGAGGTAGCCAGCGTCAGCAGCTCCTGGGTGTTGAGCACATCGCCCAGCATCCGGTTCGCACCCAGCAGGCCCGCGATGATGCAGGCCGAGGACGAGCCGAGGCCCCGGGCCATCGGGATGGCGTTGGTCTGGACGAGCTTGAGGGGCGGCATGGTCTTGCCGACCTTATCGAACAGACCCTTGGCCGAGCGGTAGACCAGATTGGTCTCGCCGCGGGGGATGCGGGTGCCGTCCGCCGCCGAGATGTCCAGATGGTCGCTCTCTTCGAATGTCACGGTATTGTACAAGGTCACAGCCAGACCCAGCGCATCGAAGCCAGAGCCGATGTTGGCACTGGTGGCCGGGACGGAAACTTTATCTTCATCGCAGTTCCCTCTTTTCTCACGCTCAGGCGTCCTCAGGCAGGCGTCGGAGCACCAGCTTCACGCTGCCGCCCATGGCCTCTACCTTGCGGGCTGCTTCGGCCAGAGCCTTGTCGTCGGCGCTGTCCACAAAGTAGGAGCAGCCGTCGAAATGCTCTTCCACCACATGGCCCTTGCCGTAGATGGCCTCGGCCACCGCCGGGGCGATGCCTTCCACACGCACATAGTATGCGGCGGGAGCGGGGTCGGTGAGCATTCCTTCCACCGGCTCGGCAGGCTGCCAGAACAGGCTGTCGTGGACCTTGACGCCGTTCTTGAGGGCGTCCACCACGTCGGCCACGACAGCACTGGCGGTGGGCAGCTTGCCCGCGCCCTTGCCGTAGAAGACCACGTCGCCCAGCATATCGCCCTTGACGAGGACGGCATTGAAGACGTCATCGACACCGGCCAGCTGGTTTGCCTTCGGCACGAGGCAGGGCTCGACACCGGCGGCAACGCTGCCGTCCTCGCCCCGCTTCATCCAGGCGATGAGCTTGATGACGCAGCCCAGCTTCTCTGCCGCAGCCACATCATCCACCGTGATGTCGCGGATGCCGCGGGTGGGGATGTTCTGGGGGTAGATCTGGTGGCCGCAGACCAGCGAGGACAGGATGGCGATCTTGCGGCAGGCGTCGCGGCCGTCCACATCGTCGCCGGGGTCCTTCGTCTCGGCGTAGCCCAGCTCCTGAGCGATCTTCAGAGCCTCGTCAAAGCCCAGATTCTCCCGCACCATCTTGGTGAGCATGAAGTTGGTGGTGCCGTTGACGATGCCTTCCACCTCGGTGATGACGTTGGCTGCGAGGCACTGGTGCATCGGGTGATGATGGGCGTACCGCCGCCCACGGAAGCCTCGAACAGGAAGGCGCAGTTGTGTGCCTTGGCCAGAGCCAGCAGCTCTGCGCCGTAGGTGGCCACCATCTCCTTGTTGGAGGTGCAGACGCTCCGACCGCTCTCGAGACAGGCCTTGACATAAGGGTAAGCGAAGCGGGTGCCGCCGATGGTCTCGACGACGACCTTCACTTCGGGGTCTTCCAGAATGGCGTCAAAATTCTTTATAAACAGCTGTGCAGCCGGATGATTCGAGAAGTCTTTGGGGTCAAGGATGTACTTGACCTCCACCGGTTCGCCTGCGCGGCGGGAGACGCCTGCGGCGTTGCGGCAGAGCACCTCGTACACGCCGCTGCCCACCGTGCCAAAGCCCAGAATCGCGATTTTTGCCATGATACTGCCCTCGTTCCTTTTTTCTATGAATGTACTGTCACAGATTGTATCCGCAGTGTACGCCCACGACCATCCGCTGGCGCGAAAGCTTTTCTGTCAGCTCCTCGGGGGTCATCTGCATGGTGTCGGTGCGGATGGTGACAGCCACCAGCGCGGCTCCGTTCTCCGGAGTAGACTGATTGATGGTCACGATGCTGGCACCGGCGGCACTGATGCCGGCCAGAAGGCTCTGCAATGCACCCGTCTCGTCCCGCAGGGTCGCCATGACAGTGATGACCTCGCGGCCATTCTCCGAGTCGAAAATGCAGTCCTTATATTTATAAAATGCACTGCGCGACAGGTCTACACTGCGGGTCGCAGCCGAAATGCTGCGTGCCTCTCCGCTGGCCAGAAGCTCCTTGGCCCGGACGACCTTGAGGAAAACTTCCGGCAGGACCTGCGCATCCACCAGATAAAAACGGCGTTCCAACTTGTTCACCTCTCAAACACAAGTGTTCTTGCAGAAAATATAATAGCATCCGACTCCCTGCATTGCAAGAGGTCGGATGCTATTTTGTCAGATTATCCAGTTTTGAGCCGTGAAGTACCCCTTCAGCGCACCGAATCTGCAACCCGATGTGCCGAAAAGTATGATTTTTGCCTCAGTCGGTGTCCAGGTTGGTGGTGTCCGGCTCAGGCGTGAGGGGTTCGCTGGCGACAGCTGCCTGACCGTGGGAATAATTGCAGACGTCGGGCAGGTCGTCGGCACGGTAGTAGCCCACTGCCGTGCTCGGGCAGGAGCCGCTGGCCAGCAGACCGCTCTGGGTGCAGTAGCTGCGCTCCACTACGCCGTCAGCCGCCGGGAATGCCTTATAGGGCAGGTCTGCCTGGATCTGCTCCATCAGGGCCTTCCATGCCATGACGCAGGTGCGGGTCTTGGCCTGCTGCTTGCCGAGGGTCTTGGTCATATCGTAAGGCGCATCGTAGCCCCACCACACAGCGGTGACGTAATAGGGCGTGCCGCCCACGAACCACAGGTCCTTCTCACCGCTGGCCGTACCGGTCTTACCGAAGGCCTCCATACCGTTGGAGTTGGGGTAGCGGCCACTGGCCGTACCAACGCTGGAGAACAGGACGTTCTTCAACAGACGGTTCATGACGTAGGCCGTCTGGGGCGTCAGAGCCTGATAGCTGGTGTCGTTGCTCTCCATATAGATGTTGCCGTCACGGTCGAGCACACGGGTGTAGAGGTGATGCGTGGTGTACTCGCCGTCGTAGAAGATCTGGAACGCCGCCGCCAGCGCCATCGGGGTGACGCCGTGGGTCTGGCTGCCCATGACCATCTGTGCAAGGCCCACATCGTTGACGGGGTCCAGCGTGCTGAGCTGCAGGGTATTGTAGACGAAGTTGAAGATGTTGTTCGCGCCCACGAGGTCGCCAACGCGGATGGCGATGGTGTTCAGAGAGCGTGCGAGGCCGTTCCAAAGCGGCAGGTCGGAGCCGTCGCCGTAGTTGCCGCCGTAGTTGCGGGGCCAGCTGCGCCATGCGTTGGGGTAGGCTTTCAGCTGCTTGTCCGTCAGACCCATGAGGCCGTTCCGGCGGCAGTAGTCCTCGTCGCGGATGACCATGTCCTGCTTGAGATAGAGGGGCGAGTTGTTGAGCATGGTGGACCAGTTGACCAGACCATACTCGATGCCCAGCGCATAGGCGCCGATGGGCTTGATGGTAGAACCGGTCTGACGGGTGACGCCGTAGGCGCGGTTCAGGGAAAGGCTCTTGGTCTTTTCGCCCAGACCGCCCACCATGGCGAGGACATTGCCGTCATAGTCCAGCGTGACCATCGCCGCCTGGGTGCGGACGTTGCGGTAATAATAGACCGTACCGTCGTCGCCGGTGCGGGTCTTGGGGGTGCCGTCCTCGTTGTAGACCTGCACATCGTCGTCGGAGATGCTGGTCACCTCTTCCTCATGCCAGCCGGCCGGGAAGTAGGCATCGTCGGTGTTGAGCATCAGGTTCTCCATCGCGGTCTGGATCTTGGGGTTGACCGTTGCCTCGATGGTGTAGCCGCCGGTGTAGAGCATACTCTGGGCGGTGGACTCGTCCACGCCCTCCTTGGCCATGATGTCCTTCACCACCTCGTTGAAGAGGGCATCGGTGAAGTAAGAGGTGGTGGAGCTACTCTTCTTCGTGTTGTCCGTCTCTGCCAGCACCAGCGGCTGGGCAGCGGCGTTGCGGTAATCATCCTCCGAGATGACACCCTGCTGCCACATATTGTAGAGCAGGAAGTTCCTGCGGTTGATGAGGTTCTCGGGGTTGGTGTAGGGGTTATAGTTGGTGGGATTCTTGGTGATGGACGCGATGGACGCGCACTCCCAGAGGGTCAGCTCGCTGACATCCTTATCGAAGTACTCGTTTGCCGCCGTCTGGACGCCCTGGATGGTACCGGTGAAGCTGATGGTGTTCAGATAGGCTTCCAGAATGGTCTCCTTGGAGTAGCTGCGGCTCAGGATGAGGGCGCGGTAGATCTCGCGCAGCTTGCGCAGTGCGCCCTCGATGCCGCTGGCGCTCTTGTCGCTGGTCAGGTTCTTGATGAGCTGCTGTTCCAGCGTAGAGGCGCCCTGCTTGGAGCTGTAGATGGGCAGCAGGTATTCATTGATCATCGCGCCGATGGTGCGCTTGAAGTTGACGCCCGGCTCGCTGTAAAAGTCTTTGTCCTCGGTGCAGATGAATGCATACTGTAGGTTGGTGGGGATCTGCTCGAGGTCCGCCCAGACGCGGTGGCTGTTGGAGGAGCGCAGGGTGGCGTACTCCACCTGTGCGCCGGTGTCGGGGTCGGTGGCCACCACAAGGCTCGACTGGCTCAGTTCGATGTTGTCGAGGTCCAGCAGGTCACCGTCACTGGCCGTAGCCTGCACCACATAGTATACAGCGCCCACTGCCACCAGACTGCCCGCCATAATGCCCAGACAGACGAGGGTGACGATGGTCCGGCCCAGGAATCCGAGAACGGGATGGCCGTGCTTTTCTCCCTGCTCCTGCGGTTCGCGGGGCTCACGGACCCGCCGGTTCTGCTCCGCTGCGGGCCGCTGCTCCCGGAGCGCACCATCACTGTGGAGTCTCCGTCTTTCATTGTTTGAGATAAGGATCGCCTCCTATCGCAATTTTCACTGTTCTGCATCTCAAAGCATCCTCTGACGATGCCGTTTGCTGTTCCTGCTGCGGCCAGACTGCCCACAGCCATAATAATACATTATAGTCCGCACCGCCCGCTTCCGCAAGGGGGGAAATCGACCGGATACGATGTTAGTATAGCACATCTGCCCCGCCAAAGTACAGCATCCGGGTGTGAAAATTCTGCATCCCTGTCTGAGGCAGTTTTCTTTTGCACATACTACCGTCTGAAACACCATTTCAGCCGAAAGGAGTCCACTGCCATGCGCAAGGTCTGGCTCTGCATTTTTATGCGCTGTGCATTTTACCATCGTGTTCAGCCTGTTCTGGATGGCCCTGCCCAGTCTCCCCTTCCCTGCCGACTCCGGCGAAGAGACGCCGGCCTCCGAGCCGGGTCTGGCCGCGCAGGGCTCCGCCGGGCAGAGCGGCACCGATTTCTACCTCTGCGACGAGGGCGGGCGGGTGGTCGTCTACACCTGCTCCGACAACGGACTGCCCGACAAGCGGCTCCTGCGCACCGGCATCTATGTCAATCTTCTGCCTGAGGCCGATGCCCTCCGGCTCAAGCAGGGCCTCTACGTCACCGGCGAAACGGCCCTCCGGGCGCTGCTGGAAGACCTGGGTGAATAAACAAAAACAGTGCAGACCCTCCCCGGGGAGGTCTGCACTGTTTTTATCCTTTATCAGAATCAGGCTTCGAGCTGTTCCAGCGGGACGAGGTAGTCCTTACGGCACTGCTCGTAGTTGAGCATATATTCCTTGGTGGGGTTGTGGTGCATCATATTCTTGAGGGTATGGGAGTCATAGTCCTCGCCTGCCTCCATGCCCACCAGACGGGCGGCGATGTTGGAGCAGTGGTCCGAGATACGCTCTGCATTGTTCAGCACATCGAGATAGACGACACCGGTATCAATGGAGCAGGCACCATCTTTCAGGCGCTTGATGTGCTGCGCACGAAGCCGCTCCACGAGGATGTCGATGACCTGTTCCAGCGGCTCCACCTGGCTGGCGGTCCGGGCGTCGTCGAACTCGAAGGCGTCCGTGGTGAGGGTCAGTATCTTTTCCAGCGCATTGTCGAGAAGCTTCAGCTCCTGCTGTGCCTTCTCGCTGAAGGTGACTTCCTTGTCGGTCAGCTCCTGCGCTTTTTCTTTAATGTTGACTGCATAGTCGCCGATGCGCTCGCACTCGGTGACAAAGTTGAGCAGCTCGGTCACCTCATGGCTCTCCGCGTCACCCAGCTCCTGGTCTGCCAGCTTGATGAGGTAGTTGGAGATGTCCACCTCCATCCGGTCGATGAGGTTCTCGCGGACATCGATGGCACTCACGACATCCTCGTCCATCTTGAGCAGCAGCGGAGTGGCGAGGCCGACGTTGCGGGCTGCGCGGCGGGACATCTTGACCACCGCGTTCTTAGCCTGCTGCAGAGCCACAGCCGGGCTCTTGAACAGACGCTCATCCAGCACAGGCATGCTCAGCTCCTGCGCCTCCTCCGCGCTGTTCGGCACGGTCATCATGGCCAGCCTGGACAGCACGCCGCTGCAGGGCAGGAAGAACAGCATCGCAATGACGCTGGTCATGGTGTGGATGTTTGCAATGCTGCTCTTGTTCATCACATCGCCCCACATCGGGATGCCGATGGTGAACTGGACTGCATAGACCAGCGCCAGCAGGATGACGCTGCCGATAATGTTGAAGTACAGGTGGATGAGGGCGGCGCGCTTGCCGTCCTTGGAGGAGCCGCCGATGGTCAGCAGCGGGGTGAAGGCCGTGCCGATGTGGGCACCCAGCACGATGGGGATGGCCGAACTGAAGGTGACGAGGCCGGTGCTGGAAAGCGCCTGCAGGATACCTACAGAGGCCGAAGAGGACTGGATGATGACCGTGACCACCACGCCCACGAGAACGCCGAGGATGGGGTTGGTCATGGTGACGAACAGCTCCTGAAATGCTGCGCTCTCACGCAGGGGAGACACACCGGTGTCCATCAGGCTCATGCCGGTGAACAGGATGCCGAAGCCCAGCATGATCTGGCCGATGTTCTTTTTCTTCGCGTTGCGGATAAATACATAAAAAATGCAGCCGATAAACGCCACCACCGGCGCAAACGTCTTGGGCTGGATGAGGGTCAGGATGAGGCTGTCGCCCGAAATATCCGCCATGCGGATGAGCTGACCGGTGACCGTAGTACCAATGTTTGCACCCATGATAACGCCTACCGACTGCGTAAGGGTCATGATGCCGGAGTTGACGAGGCCGACGCAAATGACGACCGTGCCGGCCGACGACTGGATGACGCCGGTGATGAGGGTGCCGAAAATGACGCCCTTGATGGTGGACGAAGTCAGTTTCTGCAATACGCCCTGCATCTTGCCGCCGGCCAGCTTTTCGAGGCCGGCACCCATGATCGACATGCCATACAGGAACAGCGCAATACCGCCCAGCAGAGAGGTGATGTGTGTAATGTCCATAAAACAATGCTCCTAAAATCTTCCTATTGCTCCATTGCACAAGACGGCTGTGCTTAGCTCTCCATACGCAAAACGCCGTCCTTTTATTATAGCATCGAACCCCCGGCTCAACAAGCATTATTTTACAGGAAAATCACTTTTTTGACCGGAATTTTAAGATTTCCGGGCCTTCTTAGACGGTTCTTTTCTTGAATTTTACATTCATTTTACATTAGTATTTTCTAACCTCTGTTCCGACGTTTCCCGGCATTCCCGGGAATGCATCAGGCGGCATCCAGCTCTTCCATCGCCTCCCGCAGGGTGTCCGCCGAGAACAGGAACGCACCCGTCCCCGTATACACCTCTACATGACCGCCCACATACCGCAGTTCAACGTCTTTCATTCCTCTTCCCTCCTGTGTCTTTTTGTTCTGACAGGAGTATAGCAGAATAAAAATCCAATAAAATGTACTTTTAGGCAGTTTTTGAGCAAAAAGCGCAAAAGCTCTCTGTCAGCGTCCTTGCCCTCTCAGGTGCTCCGCGCAAGCTCCCCCAAGGGGAGAGCCAAAATCTGTCCGAACTTCTCCATTCACGCAGGAAACAGGGCGATTCGCGCAGGTTTTGTTGATTTTTCTCCGCAGATGTGGTATATTCAAAGCAACCTGATATTCTACGGTCTCACCATTTCTTTTCACCGTTCAAAGGAGGTTTTGTATGCTGTCTTATCGTAAGCTTGCGATGCGCGTTCTGGGCCGCCCTCTCCATACGGGGATCGATTCACCCCGTCCGGCCTCTCAGCGGGCAGCAGCGTTTATCCTGACTGCCGTAATGCTCACCACCCTTGCCGCCCCGGCCTTTGCAGGGACATGGTCCATCGAAAATGGTGACATCACCGTGAAAGCGGGCGAGACCGGCAACGACGTCACCCAGAACAATGTGACCACCAAAATGACACCGACACCATCATCACAAATAGTGACAAGGACACCGCTTCTTCCCACACCGTGACCATCGAGACCAACGATAAGAACGATAAGGTCGAGGTCACGCTGGACAACGTGAACATCAAGGCCGACTCCGGTTCCGCCCTCACTTCGAAAGGCGACGTGACGCTGACCCTGAAGGGCGACAACTCTCTCACCGGTGGTAACGGCGGCAGCGGCATCTCCAGCAGCGGCAGCCTCACCATCTCCGGCGGCGAAAATAACAGCCTGACGGCCCAAGGTGGCAGCGGCAGCGGCATCTTCAGCAGCGGCGGCGTCACCATCTCCGGCGGTACGGTCAACGCCACTGGCGGCAGCAGCAGCGGCGGCAGCGACAGCGGCGACGGCATCCACAGCGGCAGCCTCACCATCTCCGGCGGTACGGTCACCGCCACTGGCGGCAGCGGCGCAGACGGCTCCGGCGGCAGCGGTATCCGCACCTTCAGCAGCGGCGGCGTCACCATCTCCGGCGGTACGGTCAACGCCACTGGCGGTACCGGCGGTACCGGCGAGAACAGCAACGGCGGCAGCGGCATCTACATCTACAGCAGCAGCGGCAGCCTCACCGTCTCCGGCGGTACGGTCACCGCCAATGGCGGCAGCGGCGGCGGCAACGGCGGCGACGGTATCTCCAGCACCAATACCACCATCTCCGGCGGTAGTACGGTCACTGCCAATGGCGGTAACGGCGGCAGCCTCGTCGGCGGCGATGGCATCCGCAGCGGCGGCGGCCTCACCGTCTCCGACGGTACGGTTACCGCCACGGGCGGTAACGGCGGCAGCGAAGACGGCTACGGCGGCGACGGCATCCGCAGCGGCGGCGGCGTCACCATCTCCGGCAATACGGTCAACGCCGCTGGCGGCTACGGCGGCAAAGTCGGCGGCTACGGCATCTGCAGCTTCGACCGTGTCGCCATCTCCGGCGGTACGGTCGAAGCCGCTGGCGGTAACGGCAGCACCGGCGGCGGCAGCGGCATCTACAGCAGCGTCATCGATCTGTCGGGTAGCCTTGAGCTGACCGCCAAGGCCGGCAGTCCCAACGGCAAGGCCCTCTCGCAGAACGGCAGTGAGCTTGTCCTCGACACCATCAAGGACAAGCTGGGTCCGGGCGCAAAGTCACCACCACCGATGCCGACGGCAAGGTCATCGCTCAGGTCCCCACCCCGCCCTGTGGAGCCGGAGGAGTCTTCTTCCTCTTCTGACGGCGGTTCTTCCGCCCCGTCCGCACCCGCCTCTCCCCTCCCCGGCCTGACTGTCACCGACAAGGACGGCCAGCGCATCTCCTACACGAGCACCCAGAGCGGCAACACCCTCACCGTCTGCGTCGGACGGCTCACAGCCTCCTTCCGCATCTCGCTGGCCGCGCTGCGTCAGCTGCGGGCTGAGGGCATCGAGACCATCGCCTTCCAGACCGTCCTCTGCTCCACCACCCTCTCGGTGGACGAGCTGCTGGCGATGGGCGGCGAGAACGCCGAGGCTGTCCTGACCCACCGGTTCACCGATTCCAGCCTCACCGTGGGCTGAAGCACCACTCTCCCCTTCCCACAGGCATAGAAAGACCCCGCTGCCCTGCACATTTCATGCAGAGCGGCGGGGCCTTTTCCTGTTTTACTGCACCCCGGCAGAAACCGGGACTCGTTTTTCCTGCTTTTCGGGCTTTCTGCGCTGCTCTGCGGCGGCAGCGCGGGAGCGGTCGTAGCAGTAGCGGATGATGGCCTGACGGCGGACGATGCCGATGAACATTCCCCGGTCATCCACGACGGGGACGAAGTTCTGGTTCATGGCCGCCTCGATGAGCTGGTCCATGCTCGTGGTGACCGTGACGGCCTTGTAGTCCCGCTTGTGGGCAAAATCCCGGATGGGGATGTCCTCTGCCGCCTCAAGGTCGAGGCCGTGGAACTTTTTCAGCCCCCAGAGGATGTCCCCTTCCGTCAGGGTCCCCACATACTCTCCCTTGCGGTTGAGCACCGGGATGGAAGCGTAGCGGTTGTTCTCCCATTTTTCCAGCGTCTGGCGAAGGGTGAAGTCATCGTACACATACATCAGGTCCTGCTTGGGGGAAAGGAAAAACAGAATATTCATGAAAACAACTCCTATTGTGAACTTTTCCGCCGCCGGGCCGCAGCTCCTGTGCAGCCGCAGCAAATTCCTGTCTTCAGCACCTTGGCAGTCGAATGCCCCTGCATCCTGCGCCGGATACAGTCTTACTCTTGCCACCTTAGATTTTAGCACTTTTTCATAGTAAGATAAAGATGTCTGCGTCATCTTTTATATTTTATTCACAATCACCTTTTGTTTTGTCGGATAAATATTCACGAAATGGATGCACTGCGAAGGATTTTGTGCTATACTAACAACAGGAACGCGGCCCTTTGCGGCTCTGTCTGTCTTTCAGTATACCGGCATTGCGGTGTCGAAACAGACCGAGACGGGTAAGCCGCGCCTGACTTTTTCTTTCTGTCAGCAATTATGTGCTGTACAGCTTCCTCATAAAGTTGTATAATAAAAGTGGTACGCCGCCTTCTCAGGCCCGCGCACCGCCCCGCCGCCGTGCGGACCGGGGTATCATAATGAATAAAAGGAGCAGAGCGACTATGATCACTTCCCGTTTCCCGCTGGGAGATGTCAGCTTCTCAGCCGAGTATTTTTCCACGCTCGTGGGCGAAGCAACCAAACAATGCTACGGCGTGGCCGCAATGGCCCCGTGATCTGACCGACCGTGTCCGCAGCGCCGTGCGCGGCGTGGACGATTCGGCCAAGGGCGTCCGTGTCACACAGGAAGAGGGCCGTCTCGTGATCGAGCTGCACATTGCCGTCAGCTACGGGCTGAACATCTCCACCGCCGCGCGTTCCATCTCGCACCGCGTGAAGGACGAGGTGGAGCAGGCCACCGGCCTGAAAGTCGCCCGCGTGGTCGTATCGGTCGATGACGTGGTTGCCTGATGAGACAAAGCCCGCCCGGGGGTACCGGGAAGATATAAAAAGAAAAAAGCAATGATTTCTGGTAAAATCCTGCGCGACGCGATCATCTCCGGCGCAAACAACATCAACAACCAGCGCTCCCGCGTGGACGAGCTGAACGTGTTCCCCGTCCCCGACGGCGACACCGGCACCAACATGGGCATGACCGTCGGTGCAGCCGTCCGTGAGCTGCAGGCCATGGACGACAGCTGCACCGTGGGCGAGGCCGCAAAGACCGCCGCCTCCGCCATGCTGCGCGGCGCCCGCGGCAACTCCGGCGTCATCACCAGCCTGCTGTTCCGCGGCTTCTCCAAAGCTCTGGAGGGCAAAAAGGAGGCTGACGCTTCCGACATCGTGGCTGCGCTGAAGAAGGGCGTCGAGGGCGCTTACAAGGCTGTCATGAAGCCCACCGAGGGCACCATCCTGACCGTTGCCCGCGTCGCTTCCGAGGAAGCTGCTGCCTGCGGCAAAGAGGATGTGGCCGAGCTGTGGGACGTCGTGATGACCGCCGGTCAGAAGGCTCTGGAGGACACTCCCAACCTGCTGCCCGTCCTGAAGAAGGCCGGCGTCGTGGACGCCGGCGGTCAGGGCATCATGATCATCTTTGAGGGCATGGGCAAGGTCTTCCACGGTGAGGACATCGTGGCCGGCGGCGAGGCTGTCCCCAACAAGGCCAAGCTCTCCACCGAAAACGCCGGCAAGGGCGTCTTCACCGACGACCTGATGAAGGTCGAGGACATCAAGAACGGCTACTGCACCCAGTTCCTCATCAACAAGAACGAGGGCGCAAGCGCCGCAAAGATGCGCGCCTTCGCCGAGTCCAACGGCGACAGCGTCGTCTGCATTGAGGACGATGACGTCATCAACCTCCATGTCCACACCGCCGACCCCGGCAAGATCCTGAGCGAGGCCATCAAGTACGGCTACCTGACCAATTTTAAAATTGAAAATATGCACGAGCAGTTCCTGGCCCGCCAGAAGCAGGCCAAGGGCCTCGAGAAGCAGGCTTCCGCCGAGAAGAAGCCCGACCCCGCCAGCGAGTTCATCTACGCTGCTGTTGACCCCAGCCGCGACTATGGCTTCGTTGCTGTCGCCGCCGGTGAGGGCCTGAAGGCTGTCTTCACCGACCTGGCCGCTGACGCTGTCGTCTCCGGCGGTCAGACCATGAACCCCGCCACCGAGGACATCCTGGCAGCCATCCAGAGCGTCCCGGCCAAGACCGTGTTCGTTCTGCCCAACAACAAGAACATCATCATGGCTGCTGAGCAGGCCCAGAAGCTGGCTGACCGTCAGGTGGTCGTCCTGCCCACCCGTACCGTCCCCATGGGCATCACCGCTCTGCTGAACTTCGACCCCTCTGCTACCGTCGAGGCCAACACCATCAACATGATGTCTGCCGCCGATAAGGTCTCCACCGGCCTCATCACCTACGCCGCCCGCGACAGCGAGTACGACGGCAAGCGCATCAGAAAGGGCGAGATCATGGCCCTGGAGAACGGCAGCATCGTCTCCACCTCCAGCGACATCACCAAGGCCACCTATCGTCTGGCCCGCGGTATGTGCAAGAAGGATTCCAGCTTTGTCACCATCATCTCCGGCTGCGACGTCTCCGACGAGGATGCCGAGAAGGTGACCGAGATCGTCAAGGCAAAATGCCCCAACCACGTTGAGGTCAGCCACATCCGCGGCGGTCAGCCGGTCTACTACTATATGATCAGCGTGGAGTAAGCCTCTCCCCTGTTCAGAAACTCAATCGTATAACAAAACGACCTCTGCTTCCGGTCCATCCGGCTGCAGAGGTCGTTTTTTGCTGCAATTTTAGAAGAAGCTCACCTGACTGCTTTCCGGCAGCTCACCCAGAGCGCCCACCTGACGCAGGCGGTCGATGATGCTGCTGCCAACGCCAGAGGCCTGCTGCAGTTCCTCGATGGAGAGATACTCTTCGCCGTGGATGGTCACATTTTCCAGCGCATCGGCGGCGGCACCGCCCAGACCCTTCAAGGAGCAGAAGGGCAGGCGTACCTTGCCGTCCTCCACCACATACTTGGAGCCCCGGCTCTTGCCCAGCTCGATGGGCAGGAACTCGTAGCCGCGCACCAGCATCTCGTTGACCAGCTGGAGCGAGACGAGCACATCTTCATCCTTGGCGTTCTTCTCTTCCTTGAGGCGGCGCTTCACCTCGTTCATGTGGGCGCGGGCCACCGCTGCGCCGCCCACAGCGGCTTCATAGTCGATGTCATCGCCGCGGACGGTGAAGTACACCGCATAGAACGCCTGCGGGTGGTAGAGCTTAAACCACATGAGGCGGATAGCCGACATCAGGTAGGCCACCGCATGGGCTTTCGGGAACATATATTTTATCTTGCGGCAGCTCTCGATGTACCAGTCCGGCACATCGTGCTCCCGCATGGCTTCTTCCCAGCCGGGCGCAAAGCCGCCCTTGGCCACCTTGCCCTTACGGACGGCTTCCATAATATCGAAGGACATCTTCGGTTCCAAGCCCTTGCGCAGCAGGTAGAGCATGATGCTGTCACGGCAGCCGATGACCTCCGCGATGGTACAGGTGCCGCTGCGGATGAGCTCGTCGGCGTTGCCGTTCCAGACGTCGGTGCCGTGGGACAGGCCCGAGATCTGGATAAGCTCGGAGAAATTCTTGGGACGGGCCTCCACCAGCATTCCGCGCACGAAGTTGGTACCCATCTCGGGATGCCGAAGGTGCCGGTCTGGCTGTCGATCTGCTCCGGCGTCACACCCAGCTCTTCCGGGCTGGTGAGCAGGCTGTAGACCTTGGGGTCGTTCATGGGGATGCTGTCCACAGGGATGCCGGTGTACTCCTCGAAATACTTGTAGAAGGTAGGCATATCGTGACCCAGCTCGTCCAGCTTGAGCAGGGTGTCGTGGAGGTACTTGAACTCGAAGTGAGTGGTCAGCAGACCGCCCGCCACATCGTCCGCCGGGTGCTAGATGGGGCAGAAGTCATAGATCTCATAGGTATCCGGTACGACGACCATGCCGCCGGGATGCTGGCCGGTGGTACGCTTGACGCCGGTACAGCCCAGCGTCAGGCGGTTCTCTTCCGCGTGGTTGACCGTTCTCCCCCGCTCATCCAGATACTTTTTGACGTAACCGTAGGCCGTCTTGTCCTGAATACCGGAGACGGTGCCGGCCTTGAACACGTTGGCCTTGCCGAACAGCTCCTCCGTGTAGCGGTGGACGTTGGACTGGTACTCGCCCGAGAAGTTCAGGTCGATATCAGGTTCCTTGTCGCCGTAAAACCAAGGAAGGTCTCGAAAGGGATGTCGTGGCCGTCCACCAGCATCCGGGTACCGCAGTGGGGGCAGTTCTTGTCGGGCAGGTCGAAGCCGTCGTCCACGCTGCCATCGGTGATAAACTCGCTGTACTTGCACTTGGGGCAGCGGTAGTGGGGCGGCAGACTGTTGACCTCCGAGATTCCGGAGAAGTGGGCCACAGCTGACGAGCCGACCGAACCACGACTGCCCACCTGATAACCCCCGCGTTGGAGTAGGCAACCAGTTTGACCGCGATGACGTACAGGACGGCGTAGCCGTGGCCGCAGATGGAGTCCAACTCTTTTTGCAGGCGCTTCTCCACGATCTCGGGCAGAGGGTCGCCATAGTCCCGCTTGGCGTGTTCCCAGGTCGCATCCCGGAGCTGCTGTTCTGCGCCCTCGATGCTGGGCGGGTAGGTGCCGCGCGGGATGGCGCGGACGTTGCCGTCGATGCTGGCCGCTATCTTGCGGGGATTGGTCACGACGATCTCGTAGGCCTTTTCCTTGGGCAGGTAGCTGAACTGGTTCAGCATATCCTCGGTGGTGCGGTAGAACAGGGGCGGCTGGTTGTCCGCGTCCTTGAAGCCGTTGCCCGCCTGCAGGACAGAACGGTAGATGGCGTCCTCCGGCTCGGTGAAATGGACGTCGCCGGTGGCGATGACAGGCTTGTGCAGGTCTTCGCCCAACTTTATGACGGTGCGGTTGAAGTCCTTGATGACCTCTTCGCTCTCCACCTTGCCCTCCCGCACCATATAGGCGTTGTTGCCCAGGGGCTGGACCTCCAAAACATCGTAGTACGATGCAATTTTCTTCAATTCTTCGTAAGAGCGGCCCTCTACGACAGCCCTGTAAAGTTCTCCTGCTTCACAGGCAGAAGTGAGGATAAGGCCGTCCCGATACTTGTTCAGAAGGCTGCGGGGAACGCGGGGCTTCTTGAAGAAGTAGTTGACATGGGCCTCGCTGACGATTTTATAGAGGTTTTTCAGGCCCATCTGGTTGCGCACGAGGATGATGAGGTGATAGTACTTCTTCTTCAGCACCTCGCGGTTTCCTCCGAGGCCGGTGTTGATGCCGCTGACGGCGGTGACCTGCTTTTCCTCCAGATCTTTCAGCATGACGCAGAGGATGCGGCCCAGTGCGGCAGAGTCCTCGCAGGCGCGGTGGGCCTCGTAGGCGGGCAGCTCCAGATGCTTGTTGATGGTCCCCTGCTTGTAGTTGTGGAGGCCGGGGTACATGGCCTGAGCCATGGTCAGGGTGTCGATATAGGTCGGCTCAAACTCGATGCCGCTCCGCTTGGCGGCGGCGCGAAGGAACCGGATGTCGAAGGAGTGGGCATTGTGAGCCACAAGGATGCGGCCATCTACAAAGTCGAGGAAGGCTTTCAGTGCCTCGGCCTCGCTGGGGGCGTCGGCTACCATCTCGTTGGTGATGCCGGTCAGCTCGGTGATCTTGGAGGTGATGGCCTTCCGGGTTTTACGAAGGTATCGAATTCTTCCACCACTTCCCCGTTCCGCACGATGACCGCGCCGATCTCTGTCAGGTACTCCACGCCGGGGTCGAGGCCCGTCGTCTCCGTGTCGAAGACGCAGAACTCACCGTTCAGCGGCTCGTCTTTCACGCCGTAGACGCAGGGTATCATGTCATCGACAAAGTAGGCCTCACAGCCGTAGATGAGCTTGAAGTCCGGGTCTGTCTTGTGGATGGCGTCTGCAGCCAGCATAGCCTCGGGGTAGCCCTGACAGACACCGTGGTCGGTGATGGCAATGGCCGGGTGGCCCATCCGGTGGGCCAGCTTGACGATGCCGCCAGGGGTCGCAGAAGGCGTCCATGCTGGACAGCTTGGTATGCAGGTGCAGCTCTACCCGCTTGGCGGGGGCGTGGTCCTCCCGCTTTTTGCGCTCGACAAAGAGGACGTCGTAGGGCCAGACGATATAGTCGTGCTCGTACTTATCGTAGGAACAGTCGCCGCGCACCACGACCGTCGTACCCTTGGGGATGTACTCCCACTTGGAGCAGTCCTCCCCTTCCTGCGCACGGATCTTCAGGTTGATGGAGCCGGTGTAATCGGTGATGGAGACAGTGTATATCTTGCGGAAGTTGCCCTTCACTTCGGTAAAGAACACGTCGCCCCAGATCATGCACTTGCCGCCCTCGCCGCCCAAATCCTTGAGGGGTGAGGTTTTTCGGGGTGAACATCTTGCCGTGGAAGATGGTGACGGGCTTGTCCGTGAGGTCGAGGCCCTCCACCTTGATGGAGGGGGCAGTGTTCTTTTCTCGAACTTGACGACAGGCGGCGCAATTTTCCGCTCGAGCTTTTCTTTCATCTGGCGCTGTTCGGCTTCGCCCACGCTGCTTTCCAGCGTCACTTTGGGCTTTACGCCGGTGTGGGCGGCGATGCGCTCCGCCAGCAGGCGCTCGAACTGCATTTCCTGCAAAAACTTCGTGCCGTGGCAGACGCCGATGGTGATGTTCTGGCCGGTGATGGTGATGCGGCAGCGGTCGAGGAAACCGTTGATGGGGACACCGTCCCGTTTCATCTCCTCCATCATTTCCCGCAGACCGGCTTCATCCAGCGTCGCATAGCCGAAAAGATTGTTGATGCGGAGCTCGAAGCCCTCGTAATCCGGTGCCAGCGAGGCCAGCAGCCGGGCGCACAGCCCCTTGTCCAGCGGGGCAGAACTGCGCAGCGTAAAGATGACCTGCCGCTCCTGCCGCAGCATCTGGGCGTGCTCGACGACCACGCGGCCAAAACAGGCCGCAAAGTCCGGGTCCGCCATAAACTGCGGCCATAGCTGGGAAACAAGTGGTGTCACAGTGGTACTCCTTTTCTATCAGATAACAGCACAAACTGCCGCGCCCTGGAAAAGGGCGTGGCAGCAGGTTGTTCTTGAGCTTACAGCTTATAGATCTCCTCCATAAACTGGTCGAGGATATTATCACCCGTCAGCTTCTTGACGGGGTTGCCGTGGACGAACAGCACTGCCTCGCCCTTTCCGCCGGCAATGCCGATGTCAGCCTCACGGGCCTCGCCGGGACCGTTGACGACACAGCCCATGACAGCCACCTTGATGGACTTTTTGCACCCCTGAAGCCGCCGCTCCACCTCATTTGCGATTTCAGTGCAGGGGTACTGGGTGCGGCCACAGGTCGGGCAGGTGATGACCTCCGGGCCGGCCACCGGGAAGCCGACAGCGCGCAGGATATTGTAGCCTGCTTCCACTTCCTTCTCAGGGTCAGCAGCCAGCGAGACACGAATGGTGTCGCCGATACCCTCCAGCAGCATCCCACCGATGCCCATGCCGCTCTTGAGCAGACCCATCTGGTAAGTGCCGGCCTCAGTGACGCCCACATGGAGCGGGTAGTCGGTCACAGCGCTGAGCTGGCGGTATGCCTCCATCATGCGGGGGACGTTGGAATTTTTGATGGAGATGACGATGTTGTTGAAGTCGAACTTTTCCAGCAGGTGGACATGGTACAGAGCGCTCTCCACCATCGCTTCCGGCACAGGTGCGCCGTACTTGGCGAGGATGTGCTTTTCCAGACTGCCGCCGTTGACGCCGATGCGGATGGGGATATTTTTCTGCTGGCAGGCATCCACGACCGCCTTCACGCGGTCATCGTCGCCGATGTTGCCCGGGTTGATGCGGATCTTATCCACGCCCACATCGGCGCAGGCAATGGCAGCCTTGTAGTCGAAGTGGATGTCTGCCACGATGGGGATATTCACGGCGTTCTTGACGGCCTCGATGCACTTGGCGTCTGCCGCGCTGGGACAGGTCACGCGCAAAATCTGACAGCCTGCCGCTTCACAGCGCTTTGCCTGCGCCACATTGCCCTCGATGTCCTCCACCGGGACGTTCAGCATGGTCTGCACGGCAATGGGATTCTTGCCGCCGATGGTCACATTGCCGATCTTCACTTCACGTTTCAGCTGCCGCATGGTTTTACCCCTTCAAATTGCTCCGGTCACGAGCCGGACGATGTCATTGTACGTTGCAAAGAGCATCAGGCCGAACAGCAGCGCAAAGGCTGCGACGGTCAGACTGCTCTGGATTTTTTCCGGCACTGCATGGCCGGTGACTGCCTCGATGAGCAGGAAGACGATCTTTCCGCCGTCCAGCGCCGGGAACGGCAGCAGATTGAGGACGCCGAGGTTGATGGTGATGAGCGCCAGCAGCTCAGCCACATCCTCCCAGCCGTAGCTTGCGGCCTGACCGATGGCGGTCACGATGCCCACCGGGCCGGACAGGTCGTTGATGCTCTCGCGGCCCCGCAGAAGGTCGGCCAGCGAAGTATAGATGATGCGTCCATAGTAGATGACGCTGTTGGCCGACTCTTTCAGGACGTTCTGCGGTGTTTTTTTAAGGCCGTAGACTGTGAAGCCCAGTGTCATGTGGGTCTGGCCCTGCTCATCCTGCCAGGTGTCGAACTGGACGTCCGGCAGCTCCACGAGCTTGCCGTCCCGGCGGACGGTGAAGTCTGCGCGGTAGCTCTCGGTGCGCATAAGCTCGTAGAGCATATCGTTGGCCACGAAGCAGTGCCTCCCGTTGACGGCCACGATCTCGTCGCCGGCCTGCAGGCCGGTCTGGCCACAGAGGGCGTTGTCCTCCACGGCATAGATGACTTTGCTGGTGATCGGCTCACTGCGCAGTGAGATGAGGAGCAGCAGCACCACGAAGCCCAGCACGAAGTTCATCACCGCGCCTGCCGCCATCACCAGCATCCGCTGCCAGACAGCCGCCTCGTTCAGCGGCTTGCCTGTCCGCTGCGCCAGCACCTCCGGCGGGATGTCCGGGCCGTCATCGTCCCCGCTTCCACCCTCGGCCTGTTCGCTCTCAGGGCTTTCCTCCCCTTCCAGCGCCACAAAGCCGCCTACGGGCAGGAGCCGCAGGGTATACTGCGTGCCTTTGCGATAGGTCTTGATGAGGGTCGGACCCATGCCAATGGAAAACTCGTTGACCTGGACCCCGCAGAGCTTTGCCACTGCAAAATGGCCGAACTCGTGGATAGCGATGACCGCGCCGAAGATGAGCAGCGCAGCAACAAAGGTGATGAAAACTGACATTATTTCTCCTATATTACAGGTGTGCTCTCACGAATGCACGGGCCATACGGTCACACTCATACACATCCGCGAGGCTGTAGTCGCCGCCGAAGCTGTCGCTGTCCACGACAGCCTCCACCAGACGGCCGATGTCGAGGAAGCCGATCTTATCCTCAAGGAAGAGCTTGACGGCCTCCTCGTTGGCACCGTTGGCGGCGCAGGGGCCGAGACCGCCCTTCTTGATGGCCTTCTTGCAGGCGGCCAGGCAGCGGAAGGTCTCCTCGTCGGCCACATCGAAGGTCAGCAGTTTGAGGGTGGTGAAGTCCAGCTCCGGCACGACGCCTGGCACACGGGCCGGATAAGTCAGCGCATACTGGATGGGGATGCGCATATCCGGCACACCCAGCTGGGCAATGATGGAGTTGTCGCTGTACTGCACCGCCGAGTGGACGATGCTCTGGCGCTGGACAACGATTTGAATTTTCTCCGGAGGCAGACCGAACAGCCACACAGCCTCAATGAGCTCGAGGCCCTTGTTCATCAGAGTGGCACTGTCGATGGTGATCTTTGCACCCATGTTCCAGTTGGGATGCTTGAGGGCATCGGCCTTGGTCTTGCCCCGCAGCTCTTCGGTCTTCATGCCGAAGAAGGGGCCGCCGGAGGCCGTCAGCAGAATTTTGGTCAGGCTCTTGGCGCTCTCCTTATCTTGCAGGCACTGGAAGATGGCCGAGTGCTCACTGTCCACAGGCAGCAGCTTGACGCCGTGCTTCGCCACGGCCTGAGTGACAAGATGGCCGCCGGTGACAAGGCTTTCCTTGTTGGCGAGGGCGAGGTCATGGCCGCTCTCGATGGCGGCAAGGCTCGCGCCGAGGCCCGCGATGCCCACCACGCTGTTCAGCACCACGTCCGGGCCGTCCATCGCGGCGAGGGTCTTCAGGCCCTCCGGGCCGGTCAGGAGCTTGGGTGCATCGGCGCGGCCAGCCAGCGCAGCCGAAAGCTTTCGGCACCGGCCTCACTGGTCATGCAGACGTATTTCGGGTGGAATTCTTCTATCTGCTGCAAAATTTTATCCGTCTGGCTGTGGGCCGACAGGCCGAACACCTCATACCCTTGAGCACGGATGACGTCAAGGCTCTGGGTGCCGATGGAGCCGGTGGAACCCAGCAGCGTGATTTTCTTAGCCATAAAGAATCTACCTCCTGCTGATTTTAATCGTAGAATGCTGCGATGACCACCATCGTGACGAAGGGCGCGATGAACATCACGCTGTCAAAGCGGTCAAGGATGCCGCCATGGCCCGGGAAGATGGTGCCGTAGTCCTTGATGCCGCACTGGCGCTTGACCACGCTGGCGAACAGGTCGCCGTAGATACCCAGCACCGCAGCCACACAGGCCAGCAGCGCAATGATGACATACATGGATACACCAATATTGGAGCGGGTGAACTCTTCCATCCGGTCTGCTGCGATGGAGTAGATGACCGTGACCAGCACACCGAATACCATAGTACCCAGCACGCCGCCTACAGCGCCCTCCACCGTCTTTTTGGGGCTGACCACCGGGCAGAGCTTATGCTTGCCAAAGGCACGGCCCGCGAAGTAGGCGCAGGTATCGCCGCCCAGGCGAAGCAGAGGATGAGCAGGATGAAGAAGATGGCGTCGTAGCCATATTCCTCCACCGGCAGCATCTCCTTGAGCCGGATGAACGAGTAGAAGCAGAAGATCACGATGCCCGAAAACATGGCGAGGCCGCTGGCTTTCTGGTAGCTGATGACGCCGTTGCGCACTACAAGGTAGATGGCATAGAACAGCACCACGAGGAAGGAAGCGGGCATCACCATCGCCCGGCAGACGCTGTAGCTCGACAGCATGATGAGCAGTGTGTAGGGTACCAGAACGGCCAGCAGCGGCCAGTCCTGCTTTTCAAAACCCAGCGCAGAGTAAATTTCATGCAGGGCGATGAGGGTGATGGCCGTGATGACCAGATTGAACACCAGCGTATCGAAGGTGAACAGGACGCCTGCCAGAACGATCAGGCCCACCACGGCTGTGATGATTCGTGTTTTCATAGTTTCATGTTCTCCTTTGTTTCGTCCGGGAGCCGCTCCCCTGCTCTGGCAGGGTCTGCAGCGTCAGCGCCTGAGGAAATACCGGACGCTCTCCGGGGGCCGCGCACGCCGCGCGGCATCTTGCGTATCGTTTGCTGCGCTCAAAGTCCGCCGAAGCGGCGGGAGCGCCGGTTGAACTCCATGATGGCGGCATCGAGGTCATCACGGGTGAAATCAGGCCACAGAACGTCCATCTCCACCAGCTCCGAGTAGGCTGCCTGCCAGAGCATGAAGTTGGAGAGCCGCTTTTCTCCGCTGGGGCGGAGGATGAAGTCGGGGTCTTTCTGGCCGGCGGTGTACATTTGGGCCGAAAGAGCCTCTTCCGTGATGTCCTCGGGCTTCATCTCACCCGCAGCCACCTTGGCCGCAAGACTCTGGGCCGCCCGGACGATCTCAGGCCGTCCACCGTAGTTGACGGCGATGTTGATGGTCAGACCGGTCTTGGAAGCCGAGTCGGTCTCCAGCTCGTTCATCAGCTTTTGCAGCTTGGGGTCCAGTGCAGTGCGGTCGCCCATGAAGCAGATGCGGATGTTCCGGTTCTTGTAGTCGAAGCCCTTGATGAGGTACTCGCCGAACAGCCGCATGATAGCACCCACTTCTTCGGCGGGACGCTTCCAGTTTTCGGTCGAGAATGCGTAGAAATACACCGACTCCACACCCAGCTCATCGCAGTAGTTCGCAATGTCCTGAAAGACCTGTGCGCCCTTTTTGTGGCCGGCGGTACGGGGCAGGCCGCGGCTCTTGGCCCAGCGGCCATTGCCGTCCATGATGATGCCGATGGACAGCCCCTTTGCAAAATCCTTTGGATGTTCCATGATCTTATTCCTCTATTTTCAGTCTGGCAAAAGTGCCGCGCACCTTCTTTCAGCGCACGGCACCTCCCTGCTTGCAGTCAGAATCAGACGGACATGATCTCCTTCTGCTTTTCTTCCACAGCAGCGTCGATATTCTTCACGTACTTGTCGGTCAGCTTCTGGACGTCCTCTTCCATGGTCTTCTGGGTGTCCTCGGTCAGTTCGCCAGCCTTCTTCATGGCCTTGGCCTTGTCCATAGCGTCGCGGCGGACATTGCGGACTGCCACCTTTGCCTCCTCGCCCATCTTGGAGACTTCCTTGGCCAGCTGCTTGCGGCGCTCCTCGGTGGGAGCCGGGAAGTTCAGACGGATGGTCTGGCCGTCATCAATGGGGTTGATGCCCACATCGCTGGCCAGGATGGCCTTGCTGATGGCGCGCAGCAGAGTGCGGTCCCACGGGGTGATGGTCAGGGTGCGGGCCTCGCTGACAGCCACAGAAGCCACCTGCTGGATGGGAGCGGGAGAACCATAGTAATCCACGGTCACCTTGTCCAGAACGCCGGGGTTGGCACGGCCTGCGCGCACGGTCTTCAGCTCGCGCTCCAGATGCTCGACTGCGCTCTTCATCTTGTCTTCGAATGCCTTGGTGTTGCTGCTCATTGTCCTTGTCTCCTGTTTGTTATCAATTCTCACCAGCCGCGAAAAGGCGTCTGGCATATTCTATTGTCGGAAGCGGGGCAGTATGCTCAGCCCTCGTAGACCAGCGTACCCACGTTCTCACCCTGCACAGCGCGGGCGATGTTGTCGGGGTCGGCCAGGTCGAACACGAGGATGGGGAGCTTGTTGTCCCGGCAGAGGGTGGCGGCAGTGCCGTCCATAACAGCCAGACGGTCTTCCAGCACCTTGGTAAAGGTAAGGGTCTCGTACTTCTTGGCATCGGGGTACTTATGGGGGTCCTTGTCATAGACGCCGTCCACCATCGTGGCCTTGAACATGATGTCTGCACTCACCTCAACGGCGCGCAGAGCAGTGGTCGTGTCGGTGGAGAAGAAGGGTTGCCCGTACCGCCGCCGAAGATGGCGATCTTGCCCTCTTCCATTGCGTGGAGAGCTTCCTTGCGGGTGAAGGCCGGGGCCACCTGCGGCATGGTGATGGAGGTGAACACCTCGTTCGGCACGCCCAGCTGCTCCAGCTTGTCGGAGACGGCCAGCGCGTTCATCACCGTCGCCAGCATTCCGATCTTATCGGCCAGCGTACGCTCCATCTTGCCGCTGGAACGGCCGCGCCAGAAGTTGCCGCCGCCCACAACGATGCCAATCTGAACGCCCAGCTCATGGGCCTTCTTTACGCCTCCACAGATCGCGTCCATAGTCGGCTCGTCGAAGCCGGTCCCCTTTTCGCCGCCGAGGGCCTCACCGCTGATCTTCAGAAGGATACGCTGATATTTCAATGCCATAATAACATACACCACCTGTATCAGATTTGGCCGCGCTGTGCGCCGCCGATTTTATCTCTTATCTATTTTACAATAAAACTGCTCCAAAGTAAACAGGCAAACGCCAGCTCATCGGCAAAGGTTTCTTCTCCTTCTGCACTTTGGGCAAAAAATGCTGGACATTTGCCGCGAATCATGCTATAATACTGCTTGCATCCCGGCAAAATAGAATATGCGGGCATCGTACATCGGCTAGTATATCAGCCTTCCAAGCTGAGGAGGTGGGTTCGATTCCCATTGCCCGCTCCACCAAAAACCGACTAGATTCGTCAGAATCCAGGCGGTTTTCTTGCTTCATTACCTCATTTCTTTTCCATACCATATAATAATGCCCCTTCGAAAAATTTTGAAGGAGGCATTATTAGACTATACAGCTCTCACCGCACTCTCTTTTTCATCCTTGCCATGAATGCATCCGCCTCGATGGCCTCAGGGGTGAAGCTGTTGTTCTTCCACCATGCGGCCAGTGCTGCACCGACGGTGAAGCCGGTGCAGATCATCTGCTCGAGCTGGGCGTTGTCGATGGGCAGCAAAGGCTTGCCCGCTGCGCTGAGCAGCTGATTTGTCAGGGCGAGGCCCAGCGCTGCGGTACGGGTCAGAGTACCGGCAGAGACAGTGCGGTTGGTAGGGTTGGTAATGATATGTGCATTCATGGCTTAATTCCTTTCTCTTGTATGTTCGTTTGCTTCTAAATCGGCGATGCGGTGGTTTGCCACCTTCATCTGCTCTTCCAGCACGGGGACGCGCTGGGCGAAGTTGTTGTGCGCCCGCACCTCGCGGGTCAACTCCTCAAGCTTGGTGTCTGTGACAGCCTGACTGCGGCTGTTGGCGATGAGTACGCCGATGAGAGTCACGGCCCCGGTGATGAGGGCGGCGAGAATGGTCTCCATCGGAATCACCCCCTCACATACTCCACCGGCTCTTGCCCGCCCGAGTATCGATATGCACCCAGCCGGTCTTGCGGGCGGGATGCTTTGTATCCTTCGGATACCGTCCGATGCCGCCACGCCCGGGAAGCAGAGTCTCGGCATAGGCGGCGACAGTCGCCACCGGCACACCTTCGACGTAGAAGTATGCCGCCCGGCCCAGCAGGTGCTGGCTCGACTTGCTGCCGCCCACGGCGGCATTGTGCTCAGCGGTGCGGTAGCCGCTGGTGATATGTACCGGTTTGCCGAAGTGCTCTCGGATGCACTGCAGCAGCACCACCAGCTCGTCGTCGATGAGGACGGCGTCGCTGCCCTTGCAGGCGAACTCGCGGACGCGGAAGCTGGGCGAGAGCTGCCGGGTGGAGTCGCGGGTCATGGAATATTCTCTGATTGCCAATTTCTTCATCCTTTCTTTTCGCTCTGTTGATTGACATTGTATCGCATATGTGCTACATTGTATTCAGAAGGAGCGTGATACTATGGCACAGACCACTGTCAGCATCCGTATGGATAATGATTTGAAAAACAATTTCGACCACATCTGCAATGAACTTGGGATGTCCATGTCCACTGCTGTCACCATGCTGGCCAAGAAGATGACCCGTGAACAGCGCCTGCCTTTCGAGCTTTCGGTGGACCCGTTCTACTCTGAGCAGAACCAGGCTCGTCTGCGTAAGTCCATCGCGGAGATGGAAGCGACCGGCGGCACCATCCACGAGGTCGATTTGGATGATTAAGGCGTGGACAGAGGAAGCATGGGAAGATTTTGAATACTGGACAACGCAGGACCGCAAGGTGCTCAAGCGCATCCTGCAGCTCCTGAAGGACATTGACCGAAACAGTTATGAAGGCATCGGCAAGCCCGAGCGCCTCAGCGGAGACTTGTCCAGCTATTGGAGCCGCCGTATCGACGATGCAAACCGTATCGTTTACCGAATTGATGGGAATGTAGTCAAAATCGTCCAGTGCGGTTCCCACTACAGAGATAAATAATTTCCATTTCCGGAGCAGCCACTCATTCGAGCGGCTGCTTTTGTTTAGTACTTCTTCCCGCAGATCTCCTCGAAATCCGCCTTGGTGATGATGCCCTTGCGGACATACACCCGCAGCATCGCCTCAGAGATACGGCCCTGCGTCCAGCGCTCGGACAGTCTTTCCTTGTTGCTCATAACTTCGTTCTCCTTTCTCATTCTGCGTCCGGCAGGCTCAGCGCCACCATGTCTTCCAGAGCGTCCGCAATGCGGGTCTGGTCGGAGACGCCGGCGTCTGCCACGGGCGGGTTATCCTCAAAGGCCTCGATGGCGGCCAGATAGTCCTCATCGGTGGTGCAGGCACTGAAATCGCAGCCCGCCTTGCGGTAACGCTCCACCTCGTCGTCAAAGACCAGCGCGACGCTGCCGTTGATGATGCCGCCGCCCACGATCATCTTGGTGTAGCGGCCCCACTGGTAACGGTCCAGCCACTGCTCAGCGGTAAGCTTCTCGCCCACCGGGGTGATGACGTCAGATTTGTTGTCGTAAATTTTGTATCGTGCCATTTTGATTTCTCCTTTCATTACGCCGAATAGACATCGACGACATCCTGATATTTGTCTGCCGTGCTACTGATTTTTGAGATACCGCCTGCGAACAGCGCATAATCTCCAATTACAGCAGATGCAAGGCCATACCGTCCGACACTCAAGTCTGGCATAGTCGTCTTGGTTAACGCGGTGTTGTATGCATCCACCGTTGCCACATAGGCTGCATCGCTGTTGCCTTTATAGCCACCTGCAAACATTGCGTATTCGCCCACTGTGGCCGAGGCCAGGCCATTCTTTGTGCTGCTCAATTCGACGGCAGTGCTTCGGGTCAGCGAGGCGTCGTACGATTCTACTGTGGAGAGGTATTTTCCCGTAGTGCTGTTGTATCCTCCTGCAAAAAGAAGATGATTCCCGATGGTTGCGGCGGAATGGACTGCTCTGGGGCAGCTCAAGGGCGCGGCCTGACTGGACGTAAGAGACGAATCATATGCGCGCACTATCTCCATAGCCCCAATGGTTTCAACAAGAGTCGAATCCGAGTTCATGCTGCTGCCGCCGCTAAACACTGCATAACCTCCGACTGTGCCTCCTGCACAGGCGTATACATTACTGGGCAGCGGAGTTGCAGTCGTCCGGGTGAGAGACGTGTTGTATGCATCTACGGTGGACTGCGACATTGTAAATAAGCCATTATTCCTTCTGCCGCCAGCAAAAAGCGCACAGGAGCCTACAACTGCTGCGGCACTGTCACATCGGGCAATACTCAGCTCTGTAGCGGTCGTCCGGGTAAGAGATGCATCGTAGACATCCACCGTGCCAAAGGACGTGTCTCCGCTTCGTCCACCGACGAATAGTGCGTGATTCCCCAGCGTTATCGCCGTCAATCCTTGCCTTGCCACGCTTAAAGAAGCTGCAGTCGTCCGGGTGAGAGATGCGTTGTATGCGTCCATTATGGCCTCGCCTTTTCGGGCGTCGCTATCATAACCGCCGCCTCCGAACAGGGCATATCCGCCAACTGTCGTTCCGGCAAGCAGACTTCTAGCCTTGCTCAGCGATGCTGCCATGCCGAATTTGTCAGCTTCTGCACTGTAGCACAGCCTCGCCTTGCCTCCGACACCGATGTACATCTTCTTGACCTTGCGGGCCTTACCGCCGATGCCGATGTAGGCTTTCTTCATCTTGCGGGCTTTGCTTCCGACGCCCACATAAACTGCTTTTGCCATATCCGGCCTCCTTTACACGTACACGATGAGCACCTTGTTGGTGGTCAATGCGCTTCCCGCCCCCGGGTCGGTGGTCTGGGCGGCAAAAGTCAGGCCGTTGACCGAGTTGGCCGTGCCGCCCGCAGAGCCGGAACCGGCGTAGTTGTGGGTGTGGGAACTGTTGGCTTTGCCGTTGAGTTTGGTGTTCATCTCGCTCTCGGTGTAGTACCGGTCGTCATGGGTATGGCTGGACGCCGCCTTGCCGTCCACGAGGCCTTTCAGCACCTTGCCCTGATTTGCGCTCAGACTCTGGTCGGTGGCCGTGCTGGTCAGGTTGTCCTGCACGCCGCGCCAGGTGTTGGTGTCCGTGAACTTTGCATCCGCAGGCACACTCTTGCCCAGCGTGCAGGTCATAGCGACCGGCACACCATCCTTGAAGTATACGCCCTGCGTAGCAGAACCCGCGTTCTTGTTCAGTTTGTTGGCTGAGTTTGCCGCACCGCCCGCGCTGGACGAACCAGCGTAGTTGTGGGTATGGCTGGCGGCAGCTTTACCCGCCAGCGCGTCGCCGGTGGCTTTGGCGTCGGCAGCTGCGCCGGAGACTTTGAGGGTGGTGTCCACCTTCGTCTCTTTGCCCGCCGGGCCTGTCTCGCCTTTCGGTCCCTGAGGGCCGGTCGCGCCTACAGGACCCTGTGGACCGGTGTCGCCTTTGTCGCCCTTCGGACCCTGCGGGCCAGTCTCGCCCTTTGGACCTTGTGGACCTGTTGCACCAGTGGGGCCTGTCGAGCCGATGTCGCCTTTTTCGCCTTTAGGCCCCTGAGGTCCGGTATTTCCCTGCGGACCTCTCGCGCCTGTATCACCCTTTTCGCCCTTGAAATCTCCCGCAGCGATGCCATCCTGAAGCTCTTTCAGTTTTTTCGCCGCCGCTGCAGCACTACCGGCCGCTGCGCTTTTTTCGCTTTCGGCCTGTTTCATCGACTTCCGGGCCTGTTCGGCACTTTTCCGGGCGTCTGCACCGACTTCTTCCACCCGGCCCACCAGCTGCTGCCACGCAGGCGTACCCAGCGGCGGCATAGTACCGTCTTCGGTGCCGGAATTTGCCGCCACGCGGTAACGCATATCGGCGCTGGTGATGGTCCGGGTGCCGTCGGAGCCTTCGAAGGTGATGCGGCCCTCGCCGGACACAGCCGTGACGAAGGCAGGCACCTCCACCACACCGTTCTCTACCAGCGATGCAGGCGGGTCACCCTCCGGCGTATGCCAGAACACCCGGAGCTTCATCCCCTTCCACTCGTCGGCGGCAGTCACCCTCAGCCGATAGACGCCGCAGTTCTTGTTGTAGCCAAACCGCAGCATATCCTCATAACCCGGTGCTTTTACCGCGCCGGACGACGCAAGAGAAAGCTTGTATTCTATCATTGAGACCTCCTTTTTCGGCAGTCATTTCCTGTGCGGAGGCTTCTGCCGATACCATCCGCACGCAGACAAAAACTTCGAGCCGTTTCCCGCACAGATGCCGGCCTCTGCGCCCATGAAACAACTTTATTTCGTAGTATTTGTCTTTTCTTGTGCCATATGGTAGCATTTTGCACATTCAAAGTCAACGATTCTCATGAAATAGTCGGAAACTTGTGCAAAGCGCACAGAAAACTGTGTTTTCCTCTTTTGGACACAAAAAAAGAACCGACCCGAGCCGTGTGAGGATACACGAACTCGGGTCGGTTTTACATCATTTTATTTCAGAACGATGTTTTCGGAGCAGCTATGCCGCCGGGATGTTTGCCTCATCTGTCCCACTTGTCACAGAGAGCGTTGATCTGGTCAGCGAACTTGGCGAGGTCCTTGTTGGCACCGCCCTCGTTGTGCTCGATGACTCGCAGCAAACGCTTGCCGGCATTGAGCAGGCGCTGGAAGACGGTAGCCGCGCGGGCTGCGCCCTCGCTGACGTGGTGCTCGATGCGGATACGGGTGCCTTCCTTCAGGCAGACTGCGCCCTCGGCACCGATGGCCCACTGCTCACCATTATAAGGTGCGCAGGCGTTGAAGCCCTGCTCAGTGAGGGTCTGGGCAAAGATGTTCTCCACCTCATCCTCGCCGTGGATGATGAACACCCGCTTGGGCTTCGGCTCAAAGGAGTTGACCCACTTCAGCAGGCCCTCCCTGTCGGCGTGGCCCGAAAGACCGGTGAGCTGGCAGATCTCCGCCTGCACCTCGATGGATTCGCCGAAGAGCTTCACGTTGTCCGCACCCTCCAGCAGAGAGCGGCCCAGCGTGTTCACGGCCTGATAGCCCACAAAGAGGACGGTGCATTCCTTCCTCCAGAGGTTATGCTTGAGGTGGTGGCGGATACGGCCCGCTTCGCACATGCCGCTGGCCGAGATGATGACCTTCGGCACGGGGTCGGTGTTGATGGCACGGGACTCATCGCTGGTGACGCTGACCTTCAGGCCCGGGAACTGGATAGGGTCGATGCCCTTTGCCAGCAGGGCGTTGGTCTCTTCATCAAAGCAGGAGGAGTCGGTGTCCTTGAAGATACGGGTAGCCTCGATGGCCAGCGGGCTGTCGATGTACACCGGGAAACAGCCGTGGCCGGTGACCAGATTCTTTTCCTTTATCTCGCGGATGAAGTAGAGCAGTTCCTGAGTGCGGCCCACTGCAAAGCTCGGGATGACCACATTGCCGCCGCGGTCGAAGGTGCGCTGCAGGATCTTCGCCAGCTCTGCCACATAGTCGGGCCGCGGGCCGTGGCTGCGGTCACCGTAGGTGGACTCCATAAAGACATAATCTGCGTCTTTCAGATACGTGGGGTCTTTGATGATAGGCTGGTCATGGTTGCCGATGTCTCCGGAGAAAACCAGCTTTGTGGTCGCGCCGTTCTCCGTCACCCATATCTCGATGCTGGACGAGCCCAGCAGATGGCCCACATCCACAAAGCGGATGACGATGCCGGGCGCAAGCTCGATCTCTTTATTGTAATCATAGCCCCGGAACAGCGCGATGGCTGCCTCGGCGTCCTGAATGGTGTACATGGGTTCCACAGGCTCTGCACCGGAGCGCTGGCCTTTGCGGTTCTTCCACTCGGCTTCGAATTCCTGGATGTGCGCCGAGTCGCGCAGCATGATGCTGCACAGTTCTGCCGTGGGCCTGGTGGCATAGATCCTGCCCCGGAAGCCGTTGCGCACCAGAAGAGGCAGAAGGCCCGTGTGGTCGATATGGGCATGGGTGGCCAGCACGCCGTCGATCTCGCCCGGCGCAACGGGGATGGGTTGGTTCTCATAGACATCCTTGCCCTGTTCCATACCACAGTCGATGAGGTAGCGCTGTCCCGCCGCTTCCAAGAGGGTACAGCTGCCGGTCACTTCGTGGTTGGCACCCAAAAACGTCAGTTTCATAGACACACCTCCAACTAGATTATCCAACTTTGGTACATTAAGTATATCACGTTTCGCGCTGTAATGCCGCCCAAATCGATCGCCGATTCTCGGGCAAAACGCCGAATCCATCAAAAAATTTTTATACAATCTTGACAAACCACCCCCGGATGATATAAACTTAAATCGTATGACGTAACTTCTACTGAGATTCAAAATAGAGAGGTTGTATTTTATGGTTCGTAACGATTTGCGCAATGTCGCTATCATCGCTCACGTTGACCACGGCAAGACCACGCTGGTGGACGCCCTGCTGCGCCAGAGCGGCGCTTTCCGCGACAATCAGGCTGTGGCAGAGCGTGTCATGGACAGCGGTGACATCTAGCGTGAGCGCGGCATCACCATTCTGGCCAAGAACTGCTCCTGCACCTACAAGGGCGTCAAGATCAACATCGTCGACACCCCGGGCCACGCGGACTTCGGCGGCGAGGTCGAGCGCGTTTTGAAGATGGTCAACGGCGTTCTGCTGCTGGTGGACGCTGCTGAGGGCTGCATGCCCCAGACCCGTTTCGTGCTGCAGAAGGCTCTGCAGCAGAATCTGAGCCTTGTTGTCGCCATCAACAAGATCGACCGTCCCGATGCCCGCATCAAAGGAAGTCATCGACGAGGTCCTCTACCTGCTGATGGATCTGGGTGCTACCGACGAGCAGCTGGACTGCCCCATGCTGTTCTGCTGTGGCCGTGATGGCACTGCAAGCCTTGACCCCGATGTACCCGGCACTGACCTGGTCCCCTGTTCGACACCCTGCTGAGCACCATCAAGCCGCCCGAGGGCGACCCGAGGCTCCCTTCCAGATGCTGGTGTCCTCTGTGGACTACAATGAGTTCGTTGGCCGCATCGGCATCGGCCGCATCCAGAACGGCGTCGCCAAGGTGGGCGAGGAAGTGGTCGTGTGCGACTGGCACAACCCCGACCTCAAGATGCGCGGCCGTCTGACCAAGCTGTATGACTTCCAGGCCAATGGCCGTCAGCCCTGCGACAACATCACCGCCGGTGATATCGTGGCTTTCTCTGGTCTGCCCGACGTCACCATCGGCAACACCCTGTGCAGCCCCTCCAATATCGAGCCGCTGCCCTTCGTGAAGATCAACGACCCCACCGTGGAGATGACCTTCTCCGTCAACGACAGCCCGCTGGCCGGCCGTGAGGGCAAGTATGTCACCAGCCGCCAGATCCGTGACCGTCTGCAGAAAGAGCTGCTGAAGGACGTCGCTCTGCGTGTGGAAGATTCCGCCACCAACGATTCCTTCCGCGTCATGGGCCGTGGCGAGATGCACCTGTCCATCCTCATCGAGACCATGCGCCGCGAAGGCTATGAGCTGCAGGTCTCTCCCCCGCACGTTCTGACTAAGGTCATCGACGGCAAGACCTACGAACCTATGGAGCACGTCGTCATCGACGTCCCCACTCAGTATCAGGGTGCTGTCATGACCGGTCTGGGCCAGCGCAAGGCCATCCTGCAGCAGATGGAGTCTCTGGGCGACACCCGTGTGCGTCTGGAGTTCCGTATGCCCAGCCGCGGCCTGTTCGGCTACCGCAACCAGTTTCTGACCGATACCCACGGCGAGGGCATCATCAACCAGATCTTCGATGGCTATGACGTCTGGGCTGGCATGATCGCCAACCGCTCCACCGGTTCTCTGGTCAGCTTTGAGACCGGTGAGGCCGTCACCTACGGCCTGTTCAACGCGCAGCAGCGCGGCACTCTGCTGGTGGGCGCCGGCGAGAAGGTCTACGAGGGCATGGTCATCGGCTACACCGCTTCCGGCGAGGACGTCGATGTCAACGTCTGCAAGACCAAGCACCTGACCAATACCCGTGCTTCCGGCTCTGACGACGCTCTGCGCCTCATCCCCATCAGCAAGCTGAGCCTCGAGGGCAGCCTGGAGTTCCTGGCACATGACGAGCTGCTGGAGGTCACTCCGAGAACCTGCGCATCCGCAAGCAGATCCTCAACCACGAGCAGCGCATGAAGGCCAAGAGCAAGATGAAGTAAGCCTTCCTCATAAAATGCAAAATGTCCCGTCCTCTGCACTCTATGTGCAAAGGGCGGGATTTTTGTTTGTCTTTATTCCTCTTCTCCGGTCATTTTCTGCCGGGCCAGCGCCTGCAGTTCTTCCAGTGAGCTCACCTTCACCTTGTTCGTCTTGTGCTTTTGGAAATGCTTTGCCCCTTTGCGTCCGGTGATGGCCGTGTCCCCGATGGGTCGGCTTCGGCGGTTTTGCGGCAGGGACACTCCCCGTCTCCGGGAGCGGACTGTTTTTCCGGTAAAGGTCGTGCTGGACGATGTATTCCAAATACTCCATGATGGTCTTCTTGTGAATGGCCTGACTGTGATAGCCGGGGATGTCCTCACTCTCAGTCAGATGGCTCCTATGGGTGTTCTTGTGATAGAGCCAGATCTTATCTTTTCCCTTCCAGACGATCCGCCACCCGCCGATGGACGTCGTGACGTCGATCTCGCCATCTCGCAGCACACACTGCATCCCTCTCTGGCTGCAGAAGGACTCTATCTGCGTCCGGGTCTGCCCATACCGGATGCCCAGCGGTGAACACCGGTCGCAGGCCGTCAGGCCGAGGGCTGCCGCATCGGCTCTCCCGAAAAGCGGCTTCCACTGCAGATAGTCCGGCCCCTCCCGGAACGGTTTGCAGCAGGGGCAGGCACGGTCATGGTAAAGCTTTTGCGGGTCGCCCTCCCGGTAGAACAGCTTCGGTGCCGGCGGATAATTCTGCGGCGTCCCCAGAGCACCTGCGTGAGGCTGGAACTTCACTGCGTGTAGCCGCTCCATCTCCCAGAGATACAGCGCCTTCTTCTTTTGGCAGTCTCTGCAGAGAGCGGCCCCTTCCAGCAGCACCTGCGGCGTACAGGGCTGTCCGCCCGGCAGGCCGAGATGACTGCATCCCGGCAGGTGGACGGTGTTTGTCCTGGGGTTAAGGCAGAGTTCTGTCTGCGTCCACTCCTCGCTCTGCGCCGCAAGCTGGCTCACCCTGTCCCACAGCTCAAGCAGAAAGCCCGCCCGGTATTTCGGCTGGTAAAACGTCTCCCGGGTCGTCTGGACATGAAACGCCCTCAGCACCTGCTGAAAGGCACCCGGCCCCTCTTTCCGGGGCGGACGACTGCTCCCAGCAGTTCTTCCAGCAGAACGACTTTCGCCGTACAGAGGCGATGTCCGCAGTCATGCATCGCCTGCCGGAACAGCTCATATTCTTTCCGGCTCCACAGGACCAGAACGTCATAGGCCGGGAAGGTCTCCGCTACCGTATTCAAAATCTCTTTTCGCGGCTTTGCTGTTTCCAGTACCGTGATGTTGTGGCAAACAGCATCTTTTGTCCACTGCGTCAGGGCGCTCATGTCGTCCAGATGGGTGTAGCGTCCGTACCGCGTCATTCCATTCGGGCTGTAAGACTGACAGCAGACCGCAAAAATATCGCCCGGCATGGGCATTTCGGCCCGGGCATTCCACATGAGCGTCACAAACAGGTACTTCATTTTTACCGTCCTTTCCTCTGGCCGTACTCTCTTCTGCCTCCTATTTTACAAATCATCTGTCCGATAAAACTCTCTTTTGAGATTTTTGCAGCAAAATGCCCTGGATCCTGCGATTCAGGGCATTTGCCGTTGTATTTTTGAAATTTCAGCCTGCGTAGGCACTGCCGGGTGTCCATGCATTATCGGCAGAATACTTGGCGTGGTTGCGCAGGTAAGTGACCCACGCGCCGTAGCCGTTGCCCGCCGAGAAGTGGACGCCGTCTGGCGCAGCCAGCACCTCTTTCAGGTTACCCTCGCCGTCGGCCAGCGTCTCCCACAAATCGAGGTAGACACAGCCCTTATCTGCGGCCAGCAGGGCCAGCTGCTCGTTCACCGAGCGGATGATGTCCGAGGCAAGGCCCGGCTTTTCCGCTGCGGCCTCGGGGCGGACGGGCGGGATGGACTCAACATAGATGACGCAGTCCTCCCCAGCGTCTGGCGCAGCACATCCAGCATCTGGCCGTAGTAAGCGAGGAAGCGGTCTGCCGCACCCACGGTGGTCAGGGTGTTGGTACCCAGCAGGATATACAGCTTCTTGGGCTGAGCAGCGGCCAGCACGTCCAGCGCGACTTCCTCGCCCCGCACACTGCTCTTGACGGCGCTGCGGTTGACGATGGCGTCCGGACCGACGCCGGTGTAGCCGCAGATGAGTGCTCCGCCGAGGTTGATCTTATAGTCGGAGAAGCCCACCGTCAGGCTGTCACCGAGGAAGGCGGCATCGGAGAAGTAGCTCAAATCGACCTGACCGCTGGCAGGCTGGCGGATGACGCTGCTGTCGTAGGCTTTGACGCTGTAGGCTCCCGCCGTCTGACGGGCCGGGCCGAACTGCTCGAGGGTCACGGCGGGCGTGCCGTCTGCCGCTGCGCTCTCCCGCCGCTGACGGCGCTGTCGGTGGTGCTGTCCGCCGCGCCCTGCATGGGCAGCGGGGCCAGAATGTTCTGCGCCGTGCCGTTGGCCGTCACGGTGGGCAGCTCTTCGGGCTGTGCCTGTCCATGCTCGAGGATGGCCGTGATGGCGAAGCTCACCAGCAGGATGCCGGCCACGGCCCCCGCAAACCGGATGACTCCGCCGGGACCGCCTCTGCGGCTCCGGCCCGTGCTATGATAATCGTGTGAAATGCCCATAAAGGTGTTCCCGCTTTCGTTTGGTTCTGCTCTTAGTCTGCCCGGGCGTCGGCGGGTTATCCCCGCTTTCCGGCCCGGCAGAGCTGTGCAGCACCTATTTTATCATAATTTTTGCCTCTGCAACCAATTAGGACTTGCATACAACAGGCAAAACGGTTACAATAGAAGAAGAGCAGATTTTTGCACACATTTCTCGAAGTGCTTGCACGACCTGCCAGAATTTTTGTGCGAGTTGCGGTCATCGATTGTTGGCTGTTTCCCCCGTCCGTACACTGTGCAGGGTGTACGGACCGCGAAACGGGGACAGCGCGGAGCGGTGCTGCGGCGCACAGGAAGTCCAATTTATCGGTAAATGGTACAAGGAGGTTCTCATGGCCAAGAATGTCATCATCGGCCAGAGCGGCGGTCCTACCGCCGTCATCAATTCAGTCTCGCAGGCGTCTATAAAGCCGCCTGCAGTCTGGGCGCAGACAAGGTCTACGGCATGAAATACGGCATCGAGGGACTGCTGAAAGAGGAACTCGTGGAGCTGAACGTCCTGCTGGACGACCGGCTCAGCATCGAGCTGCTCAAGCGCACGCCGTCCAGCTATCTGGGCAGCTGCCGCTACAAGCTCCCCGAACCGGAGGCGGACTCCACGCCCTACGTCAAGCTGTTCACCCTGTTTGACAAGTACGACATCTGCGCGGTGTTCTACATCGGCGGCAACGACTCGATGGACACCATCGCCAAGCTCAGCCGCTACGGCGCACAGGTAGGCAGTGCGGTGCGTTTTATCGGTGTACCCAAGACCATCGATAATGACCTCTGCCTCACCGACCACACCCCCGGCTACGGCTCTGCGGCCAAGTACATCGCCACCATCCTCAAGGAAGTCATCCGTGACTCCTCCGTCTACGACCTGCGCAGCGTGACTGTGGCCGAGATCATGGGCCGTCACGCCGGATGGCTGGCCGGTGCGGCCTGCCTTGCAGGCGGCGACGACAGCGACGGCCCCGACCTCATCCTTCTGCCGGAAGTCCCCTTTGACCAGGACAAGTTCCTCGCCAGAGTGGATGAGCTGCAGCGGGTGAAGTCCAACGTCATCATCGCGGCCAGCGAGGGTGTCAAGACCGCCGACGGCACCTATCTGTGCGACCTCGTGTCCACGGCAGGCCAGCTGGACGCCTTCGGCCACAAAGCCATCCTCAGCGGCACCAGCCGCTATCTGTCCGACCTCATCCACGACAAGCTGAACTGCAAGAGCCGCGCCATCGAGTTCTCGACACTGCAGCGCTGCGCCAGCCATCTGGCCAGCCGCACCGATGTCAGCGAGGCCTACGCCGTGGGCGGCGCAGCGGCAGCCGCAGCCTTTGCCGGTGAGACGGGCAAAATGATCGCGCTCAAGCGCGTTTCCGAGTATCCTTACCAGTGCATCACCGAAGCGGTGGATGTCCAGCAGGTGGCAAACCTCGAAAAGAAGGTGCCGCTGGACTGGATCACCCCCGACGGGATGCAGGTGACGGCGGCGTTCGAGGAATACGCCCGCCCGCTCATCCTCGACGAGGTCACCCCTGTCTACGTCAACGGTACACCCCGCCACATCTGCCTGTAAGGGAACTCGCTTCTCCCCTTCCCCGCGTCTGTTTTCGTGCTCCTGCACGATTTTATAAAGCCGAAACAGAAAAACAAAAAAGGAGAAATCATCATGGGTAAAAATGCAATCGTTGGCCAATCCGGCGGCCCCACCTCTGTCATCAACGCAAGTCTGGCTGGTGTGTTCGAGAGCTGCAAGAGCCGCGGCGCGGACATCGTCTACGGTATGTGCAACGGCGTCGCCGGTCTGCTGGAGGAGCGGGTCGTGGACCTGTCCACCCTGCTGACCGATGACCTCGACATCGAGCTGCTCAAGCGCACCCCCTCCAGCTTCCTCGGCAGCTGCCGCTACAAGCTGCCCGACTGGCACACCGACGAGGCCGTGTACAAGAAGCTCTTCGCCATCCTCGAAAAGCTGGACATCGGCTACTTCTTCTACATCGGCGGCAACGACTCGATGGACACCATCGGCAAGCTGGCTGAGTACGGCGAGTGCATTCAAAGCGATATCCGGTTCATGGGCGTGCCCAAGACCATCGACAACGACCTGATGGTCACCGACCACACCCCGGCTATGGCTCTGCGGCCAAGTACATCGGCGTGGTGATGAAGGAGATCATCCGCGACGCCACCGTCTACGGCACCAAGTACGTCACCGTCGTCGAGATCATGGGCCGCAACGCCGGCTGGCTGACCGCCGCCGCCGCACTGGCCAAGAGCGACGACTGCGAGGGCGTGGACATGATCTGCCTGCCCGAAGTCCCCTTCAATGTGGAGCACTTCATCGAGAAGGTGCGCGTGATGCAGGAGAAGAAGCCCAGCATCGTCATCGCGGTGTCTGAGGGCGTCAAGCTCGAGGATGGCCGCTATGTCTGTGAGCTGGCCGACGATGTCCACGCAGTGGACGCTTTCGGCCACAAGGCCCTGACCGGCACCGCCCGCTATCTGGCCAACGTCGTAGCCCGCAATCTGGACACCAAGACCCGCTGCATCGAGCTTTCCACCCTGCAGCGCTGCGCCGGCCACCTGACCAGCCGCACCGACATCACCGAGGCCTATCAGGTCGGCGGTGCTGCTGTCAAGGCTGCGTTTGAGGGCGTCACCGGCCAGATGGTGGCCCTGAAGCGCATCTCCAACAGCCCCTATCAGTGTACCACTGAGCTGCACCCCATCAGCGAGGTCGCAAATCTCGAGAAGAAGGTGCCGCTGAGCTGGATGAACGAGAACCATACCCAGATGACCGAAGATTTCCTCGCTTACGCACGGCCCCTCATCCAGGCTGAGCTGACCCCGCTCTACATCGCCGGTCTGCCTCACCACATCTACATGAAGCCCCAGAAGTAAGCGTTCTGTTTCGCAAACGTACCTCCGCGCCCCTGCACCCTGTGTGCGGGGGTGCATTTTTGTACGGAAAAAGCTTTGATTTCACTTGTATTTTACCTGAAACCGTATTATAATACTATCTGCGTCGCTCGCTGTTGAGCGGCGCGTTTTTTCGTGAGTACCATCTGATATTTGAGGAGGCAGAGTATTTTCATGGCACAGAATACCCGGACAGGCGATCTGACCAGCGGCCCCATGCTGCAAAAGATCATCCTGTTTTCCCTGCCGCTGGCTGCATCCAGCATCCTGCAGCTGCTGTTCAACGCAGCCGATGTCGTCGTCGTGGGACGCTTTGCGGGCAGCACGGCGCTGGCCGCTGTCGGCTCCAACGGTGCGCTCATCAACCTGCTGGTCAACCTGTTCGTGGGCCTGTCGCTGGGCGCGAACGTCGTTGCGGCCCGCTGCTTCGGCGCGAAGGACGATGAGGGCGTCCGCAACACCGTCCAGACCTCCGTGACGCTGGGCCTCGTCAGCGGCTTCTTGCTGGCCGTGGTGGGCTTTTTTGCCGCCCGCGTCCTGCTGGAGCTGATGAGCTGCCCGGAAGACGTCATCGGCCTGTCCACCCTCTACCTCAAGATATACTTCATCGGTATGCCCATGACCATGCTGTACAACTTCAGCTCGGCCCTCCTGCGCGCCGTGGGCGACACCAGGCGGCCTCTGTTCTGTCTGGCCGTGGCGGGCGTCATCAATGTGGTGCTGAACCTCGTGTTCGTCATCCTCTTCTCCATGAGCGTGGCGGGCGTCGCTCTGGCCACCATCATCAGCCAGACCGTCTCTGCCTGCATGGTCACGGCCCTGCTGGTGAAGGAGAAAGGCCCGCTCCACCTCGACCTCGGCCATCTGGGCTTCCATGCGGGGTCTCTGGGCCAGATCTTGCGTATCGGCCTGCCTGCCGGTCTGCAGAGCACCGTGTTCAGCCTCTCCAACGTCGTCATCCAGTCGGCGGTCAACTCCTTCGGCTCCATCGTCGTGGCCGGCAACTCTGCTGCTTCCAACCTCGAGGGCTTCGTCTATACCGCCATGAACGCTTTCGCCCAGGCTGCTGTCACCTTCACGAGCCAGAACATGGGCGCCCGCCGGTACGACAACCTGGACCGCGTCATGCGCAACTGCCTGCTCTGCTCCATCGTCACCGGCCTCGTGCTGGGCGGCGGTGCTTCCCTGCTGGGCGAACAGCTGCTCCACTTCTACTCCTCCGATGAGGTCGTGGTGACCGCCGGTCTGGCCCGTATGCACATCATCTGCACCACCTATCTGCTCTGCGGCGGCATGGATGTTCTGGCCAGCTGCCTGCGCGGCCGGGGCTACTCCGTCCTGCCGATGGTGGTCAGCCTCGTTGGCAGCTGCCTGCTCCGCCTCGTCTGGATCGCCACCATCTTCCGGCTGTTCCACACTACCACGATGCTTTACCTCAGCTACCCCGTCAGCTGGATCCTCACTACACTGGTGCATCTGGCCTGCCTGCTGGTGGTACGGCATAAGATGAACGAGAACCTTAAAGCTGCTGCACAGCGGTAAGCAGGCTCTTCGTCAGAGCGATACGATCGCAGTGCAAGAGCTGTTTGGCAGCGTCCTTGCCCTCTCAGTCGGGCTTGCGCCCGCCAGCTCCCCCAAAGGGGGAGCCATTGGCAGGCCGGACAGGTCTGTGCTGATTGCTGAAGGCTCTCAATATAACGCAAAATAGTGCCCTGCTACAGAGGGCAGCAGCTGCGGAACCATGTTCCTTGTCAAGCTGCTGCTAGCCTTGGTAGCAGGGCACTGCTGTTTGCGATACAAATTAAGCTTTACTCGTCCAGCATGGGCTTGACCGACACGCCAGTGCCTCTCCCTTCGGGATAGGTGTCACCGAAGGTGACGGAAAGGGCCTTCGCCAGCAGATACCGGTCATACCCGCCGTACATCTCCCGACGGCAGACGATCTCAAAGCCGCTGGCCAGGGCGTTGTTGAGGCTGTACTGATTTTCCGGGCTGACGGTAGCCCCGATGCCCACGATGCCCGGACGGAGCCGGGCAAGCGCCGCTTCCAGCAGCTTCCGCTGCAGACCGTTGCCCCGGTAGTCGGGGTGGACGATGGCGCTGTCGGCGTTGGCCCAGCCGTCCCACTCTTCTCGCGGGATGTCCATGAAGGCCGCGTAGTTGTGCGCGTCCTGCCCGCAGTACCGCAGGATGAAGTAGGCCCCCAGCCGCCCGCCGTCCCACCCGCCGATGCACAGGTCCTCTTCAGGTAGCGGGCGATGTTTTCCAGCGTGTCGGGTACGAACTGCTCCGGGTGGGGCATCGCAGCCCGCACCTCGTTCTGCAAGGCGTAAAAGGCGGCGGCATCCTCCGGCCCGGCAGCGCGCAGGGTCATGGTGCGGCTTGCGGGCTGGCCGCACACTTTGTGCAGAAGAACTTCCATTCTTGCTCTATCCCTCCAAAATAAAATCATACTTTCCGGCTGATTCCAGTATAAATGCCGTTTGAATCATTGTCAATTTATGCTATAATATTTGCAGAAAGAGTTTTTGTGCTCAGGCACAGCTTTTTCAGAAGTCCAGGCAGGGCCGCCCTGCCCGTGTACCGGAGGAAACGAACCATGAGAGATTCCAGCTTATCCCCTTCCAGCCGCCTGGGTGGTGCTGTCATCAGCGACCGCATCGTCGGCGCTCTGCTAGAGGAACTGCGCACAGGCCGCTATGCACAGACCGACCGTCTGCCCGCCGAGGTAGACCTTGCCGCCGAACTCGGCGTCAGCCGCACCGTCATCCGCGATGCGCTGAGCGAGATGGAGCGTGCGGGTTACATCGAGCGGGTGCGCGGCATCGGCACAGTGGTCAACCGAAGTGTCCTGAACCTGCGCAGCCGATTGGACCAGAAGCTGGAGTATTACCCGCTCATCCGCAGCTTTGGCAGCTACCCCCACGCCGACGGCATCCAGATCTACCCCGTCCGCGCAGGCGAAGAGCTGGCCCGTGATTTGGCCATCGAGCCCGGCGACGATGTCATCTGCATCAAGAAGCGCATCCTCGCCGACACCACCCCCGTCATCTACTCCATCGACTACCTGCCCCGCGCCCTGTTTGGGAACCGGGACTACACCCGCATCGACCTGTCGGGTGACATATTCGATGTTCTGGAGCGGGAGTGCCGCCAGCAGGTGGCCTCCAATGTGGCCCACCTCAAGGCCAGCTGCGGCGACGAGCCCATCCGGGCCGCCATGCGTCTGGCCCCGGGCGAGGCCATGCTTCTGCTGGATGAGATATGCTACAACCGGCTCTGCCATCCCGTCATGCGTTCGTTGAGCTACTACACGAACTTCTTCGACTTCTCGATTCTTCGAAAGCTTCTTTGACGGAGGGAAACAAAAGAATATGCGTCATCTAATCGATCCGTTGGATTTCAGTCAGCAGGAGATCACCTCTCTGCTGGACCTGGCCGACCGCATCTGCGCCGACCCGGCTGCCTATCAGGACGTGGCCGCCCACAAAAGCTGGCTACTCTGTTCTACGAGCCGTCCACCCGTACCCGTCTTTCGTTTGAGGCCGCGATGCTGAACCTCGGCGGACATGTCCTCGGCTTCCCGAGCGAGACCGTCTCCAGTGCATCCAAGGGCGAGAGCGTGGCCGACACCATCCGCGTCGTCTCCTGCTACGCCGACATCGTGGCCATGCGCCACCCCAAGGAGGGCGCACCGCTGCGGGCCAGCCGGTACTCCCGCATCCCTGTCATCAACGCAGGCGACGGCGGTCACCAGCACCCGACCCAGACCATGACCGACCTGATGACCATCCGCCGCCGCAAGGGCCGGCTGGACGACCTGACCATCGGCCTGTGCGGCGACCTCAAGTTTGGCCGCACCGTCCACTCCCTCATCAAGACCATGGCGCGCTGTGAGAACATCCGCTTCGTCCTCATCAGCCCCGAAGAGCTGCGGGTGCCGGACTACATCATCACCGACGTGCTCGAGGCCAACCACATCCCCTACAAGGAGACCCGCAGCCTCGAGGAATCCATGCCCGAGCTGGACATCCTCTACATGACCCGCGTCCAGAAGGAGCGTTTCTTCAACGAGGAAGACTATGTCCGTCTGAAGAACAGCTATATCCTCACCAAAGAGAAGATGGCCCTTGCCAAGCCTGACATGGCCGTGCTCCATCCCCTGCCCCGCGTCAACGAGATCACGCTGGACGTGGACGACGACCCCCGCGCCGCCTACTTTGAGCAGGTGCAGAACGCCGTCTACATCCGCATGGCGCTGATCATGACACTGCTGGGCCTCAAGGACCCCAAGGCTGAAAAGGAGGGCAACTGAGATGCTGAACATTGATGAAATTCAGAACGGTATCGTCATCGACCATATCAAGGCAGGCACGGCCATCGGCCTGATGGACCTGCTGGGCATCAAGGGCAACCGCACCTCCAGCGTGGCCCTCATCCAGAACGCCCGCAGCCACAAGGCAGAGTCGGGCCGGAAGGACATCATCAAGGTGGAGGGCGACGCATCCTGGCTCAACCTCGACGTGCTGGCCTATCTCGACCCTGACATCAGCGTGACCGTCATCGAGAACGGCAAGGCTGTCAAGAAGGAAAAGCCCCAGCCCCCCAAGCGTCTGGTCAACATCGTGCGGTGCAAGAACCCCCGCTGCATCTCCTCCATCGAGGAAGAGTGCGACCAGATCTTCGAGCTGAGCTCCAACGGCAAGTATCGCTGCATCTACTGCGAGCAGGAGCTGCAGGTCAAGCCGGAATAATATAGATAAACGATAAAAGCCGCCTGTCATTCAACGAACGACAGGCGGCTTTGCTTTTGATTCTCAGACTTTCCGGCGCAGCAGGCTCATAGGCGGCAGCTCCGGGGTGGGGATGGTATAGCGCTCCATCGCGTGGGGCGTGGACTCCACCAGCTCACCGGCCTCATTCTTTATCCACTCGGGGTCCAGCGGGATGCTGCGGCCATCCGGGCAGAGCACTTCCAGCGTGTCGCCGAGGCTCCACTTGCCCCGCTGCTGGCAGCTGGCGACGCCGTTCTCCCAGCCGTCCACCGTACCGACAAACTCCCACTCGCGGATGTAAGTAGCGCTGTCGGTAGCCTGACGGGCCTGCTCCCGGCCAAAGTAGAAGCCGGGCGAATAGTGGCGGTGACTGGTGCGGGTCAGCTCAGCCAAAACCTCTTCCGGCAGCTCGAAATTCTCGTTCATCGGGTCGGCCAGATACTGGTCGAGGGCGCGGCGGTAGGCCGCCGTCACGCTGGCGACGTAGTAGAACGTCTTGGCGCGGCCCTCGATCTTCAGCGAGTCCACGCCCGCCTTGCAGATCAGGTCGATAAACGGCGCGGTGCACATATCGTTGGCGTTGAGGATGTAGCTGCCGTTCTCGTTCTCGCCGATCTCATAGAGCTGCCCCGGGCGGGTCTCCTCGCTGAGATAGTACTTCCAGCGGCAGGGCTGGGCGCACTGGCCGCGGTTTGCGTCGCGGCCTGCCATGTAGTTGGAGAGCAGGCAGCGGCCCGAGACGCTCATGCACATGGCGCCGTGGACGAAAGCCTCAATTTCCAGCTCCGGCGGGGTCTTGTCGCGGAGGGTGGCGATGTCCTGCAGGGTCATCTCCCGGGCCAACACCACCCGCTTCGCGCCCATATTGTAGGCGGCGCGGGCAGCGGCAGTTGGTGATGCCGGTCTGGGTGGACATATGGATGTCGATGTCGGGCGCGAACGTCTTGCAGGCGTCCAACACGCCGAGGTCGGCCACGATGAAGGCGTCCACACCGGCGGCGGCAGCGTCCTTGATGGCCTGGGGCAGACGGTCAGCCTCCTCGTTGGTGGGCAGGGTGTTCATGGTCAGGTAGACCTTGCGGCCCCGGGCGTGGGCATAGATGACGCCCTCGCTCAGTTGCTCCGGGGTGAAGTTGGTGGGTGCAGAGCGCATCCCGAACTCAGGCAGAGCGCAGTAAACGGCGTCCGCGCCGTAGTTGATGGCATACCGCAGGCGCTCGAGGTCGCCTGCCGGGGCCAGAAGTTCCGGTATCTGTAACATGGTATTCCTCTTTACTTCATACTTTTATTAACTTTAGCCGCCTCATCGCAGTTTTTCTGGTGATCTGCGTAGGTGCGGGCGTAGTAGTAGTGACCGGCAAGGTCCGTGACAAAGAAATAGGCGTCCTTCGCCTCATCGTCGGGCTGCGGGTCAAGCGCCGCACGGATGGCCGCGATGCCGGGGTTGGAGATCGGGCCGGCGGAGAGGCCGGTGCAGGCGTAGGTGTCGTAGGCTTCCAGAATGTTCTCCGGGATGCTGTCCCAGCCGCCGTAGTAGGGCGCGACCCAGTTCCAGAGGTAGTTGTTGTCGGCGTCGCTCTGGACGTAGCTGGAGGTGTTGCTCTGCAGTTTGGGGTAGGGCGAACCCTCGGCCAGACGGTTGCGGAACACCTGCGCCACATTATCGTCCTGATCGTTGCCGGCCTCCTCCTGCACGAAGGACGCCAGAGTGACCACCTCGGAGAGGGTCATCCCCTGCTTTTCCATCTCGGCATACATCTCATCGGTGATCTGCTTGTCGAAGTGAGAATAGAACGTCTCAACGTAATGATGGACGGTGTCATCCTTCAGGAAATCGTAGGTATCCGGGAAAAGATAACCCTCGCACTTGAGGAAGCGGTCCGGGGCGTCCTTGTCGTCGGGGACGTACTGCCAGAACCTGTACTGGCTGAAATCACCGGTGTTGGCCTCCTTGAGGAAGTCCTCGGCGCTGCACAACCCGGCATCTTCCATTTTTTTCGCAATGGCGATGGCCGTTGTACCCTCGGGGAAGGTCAGCCGGACACTGTCGGCCTTCGCGTAGGTGGAAAGTGCCTCGATGATGTCGTCGTAGGAGCTGCCGGGGACGAGGTCGAACTCACCGTATTGGAGCTTGCCTGCCGCGCCCTGTTTGCCTGCATACCAGCGGAAGACGTGGGGGTACTTGATGACGCCCGCCGTCTTGAGCTTCTGGGCGATGGCTGCCACGCCGCTGCCCTGCTGGATGCTCACACTCACCGTTTCGCCGGCGGAAGCACTGCCGTTGATCTCTTTTCGGATGGCCAGCAGACAGCCGCCCGCCGCCAGTACCAGGATCAGCAGCACGATCAGAATCATTTTCGCTGCGCCGCCTTTTCTGCTTTTTTTATGTTTTGCATCGTGTGCCATGTACACACTCCTTTACCATTCCGTTCAGCTTTCCATCATCAGCCGCATATAGCTTTCTTCCACATCGAAAGGCTCCGCGTCGAACCGTATCATGCCGTAGTCCTGCCGGGTGCCTTCGCCGAGGAAAAGGTTCTGAGCCGCGCCCACCGTGATGACGGCGCGCTCCACGATGACTTCCTTCTCCCGGGCCGCTTCCATCAGCACCTCGGCGGAGCGGTCGTCTTCGGCCATCAGCTCCACAAAATAGAGGGTGTCCTCCCGGCGGAAGTAGATGCCGTAGCCCTTCTCGCTGGACACGATGGTCGCGCCCCGGGCGTAGAGGTCTGTCAGCACGACGGCCATCTGCTCCGGCGGGAACTGGACGGTATCGGGATAGAAGCGCTCCCGCAGCTCACAGAGCTTGCGGGCCGTCACGGAGTCGAACTCCGCCTGACTCCACAGGTTGCGGGACACCTCCCGGGGCAGGCAGCGGAGGGCAAAAGCCCGCTGGAAACCCTTGTTTTCCAGCAGCGCGGCCTGCTCCTGTCCGGCCGGAACGGCCACGGTGAAGCCCGCGCCCCGCAGCTTCTGCTGCGCACAGAGATAGTCCACGAGTCCTGCCAGAAGCAGGCTTCCCTGCCCGCAGAGGCCGTAGAGGTAGCTGCCGCTGCGTCCCTTGAGGGTGACGGGGACCGCCAGCGCCGCAGCGACGATCTCGTCATTTTCCTCAGCGACGTAGATATTTTCCACCCCGGCGAACTTTTCCAGAGCAGTCTTGATGAACTCGGCGCTGTCGCCGCGTTCTTTCTGCCACAGTGCCACGACTGCCGCCTCATCCGACGGCTGCATCAAACGATACATTGATAGTATCCCTCCCATTTTCGCGGTTATCCGAGTTCTTTTTCCGCCAGCGCCCGCACCTCGGCCTGAATATCCTCGATGGTGCGCATGGCTCCATTTTCCGTGCAATGGACGGTGGCCCAGCCCAGATGCTCTGCGCAGTACTCGGCGGCACGGCGGCTGCGGGCCAGATATTCGATGTCCTTTTCGTGGACGTCCTTCCTGCTCTCGTCGCCGTGGTAGCGGCCGGTCATAAGCTTCTGGCTCACGGCGGGGTCTACCTGTAAGTACACCACAGCGTCCGGCGCGGGCAGGCCCAGCAGCCTGTATTCGTAGTCAAAGGCCCAGCGGAGGAAATCGTCCCACTGCTCCGGCGGGAGCTTGGAGCACTGATGCACCGCGTTCGACGTGGTGTAGCGGTCGGCGATGACGATGCCACCCTCCTCGTAGAAGCTGCCCCACCTGGTCTTATAGCTGGCGTATCGATCCACCGCATAGAAGCTGGACGCCGCATAGGGGTTGACGTCGTCGGGCTTGTCGCCGAACTGACCGGAGAGGTACATCTTTACCAGCGCACTGGAATCGCTCTCGTAGTCCGGGAATGTGATCTCCATCACCCTTCGACCGCTTTCGGCCAGATGGGCGGCCAGCAGCTTTGCCTGGGTGGCCTTGCCGGAGCCGTCCAGCCCTTCGATGACAAGAAGCCTGCCCTTGCTCATTCTGTCTTCTCCCCTTTCAGCGCGGCGTACTGGGCGCGGACTTCGGCGGTGCGGCCGCAGCACATCTTGCCTTCCGGGCAGGGGCCGGACACGCAGGCCGGGCCGGCGGTGCGGAAGATATGGGGTGCCACCGGGTAGACCAGCCGCAGCATCTCATCGGCCAGCTGCCGTATCTCCCACTGGGCGCGGCTGCAGCAGCGCAGGTGGAAGAAGTTCTGCAGGCTGCGGGCGTTCATGGTCACCACCAGCTTGGTCTCGCAGGCGTTGGGCAGCACAAAGCGGGCGTCCTCGTTGGCCTGCTTGGAAGCCTTGGCCCGGGCCTGCTTTTCGGGCAGACCTTCGGCCATCAGGCGGGCGGTGTGGCCGTCTTCCAGCTTCTGCACGAGGTCGAGGTAGCGCCTGGCGTCCTCGTTCATGCTCTCGATGAACGCCGCCTTTGCCTCAGGGATGGCCTCGATCTCGGGCGGGATGACGTAGCGGAAATCGTCCAGACGGACGTACCGCTGACTCTGGACGCTGAAGTATGCGATGCGGTGGCGGGAGATCTGGGCCAGCAAGGTACGGCTTACCCCCTCGATGCCAAAGGTAAAGCTGGCGTGCTCGATGGGGCTGGCGTGGCCCAAGTCGCTGAGCATGTTCAGGAAGCGCGCGGTCTTTTCCTCATCCAGCCCGTCCAGCAGGTCGGTGATGTGGGCGTCGGAGTAGCAGAGCTTCGCCGCGGCCGCCACGACCTTCTCCGGCTCCGGCGTATGTGCTATCAATCGGACAGTCATCATTTTTCTCATTCCTCCGTCGTTATCTTCACAAGGGGTGCAAAGTTGGCCATGGTCTTTTTCACGCCCACCTTCTCGAAGCTGATCTCCACGATCTGGTCGCCGGCGGCGGGCTTGACTTTCAGCACCTTGCCGCGCCCGAAGACCTTGTGCTCCACGATGTCGCCCGGCTCATAGTGTTTGGGGCCGGTGGATGCCGCTGCCGGACGGGGCGAAGACATCACACCGCCGCCTGCGGGTTTGACCGGCGCTTTGGCGCTGCCGGACGGCCATAGCCAGAGCCGAAGCCGCTGCTTCCCGAACCGGAGCTGCAGCCGCCATGACCCGACGAAGCACTTCCCCGGCCCGCATAATCGGAGCCAAAGCCTCGGTCATTGGACATTGGTGCGTTATATTCTTTATTCAGATAGCCGCTGCGGCTGCCATAGCCCGAGCCGTAACCGGAGGCCGCACGCCCCAGCCGGAGGGGCCGGAGTAGCCCGACGCACCGCCCGGCACGGTATCGCTGCCGTAACCGCTGCCCCAGCCGCCCAGACGGGAGCGCTGCTCCAGCACCGGGCTGCGGGTCTCTTCGATGTACTCCGGCTCGATTTCCCGGAGAAAGCGGCTGGGCTCGTTGCGCTGGGTGCGGCCATAGAGCATCCGGGTGACGCTGTTGGAGAGGTAAAGCTCCTTCTTGGCGCGGGTGATGCCCACATAGGCCAGGCGGCGTTCCTCTTCGAGGTCAGCCTCGGAATACTTGCTCATCTCACTGGGGAATACCCCCTCTTCCATGCCAATGAGGAATACATAGGGAAACTCAAGGCCCTTGGCCGAGTGGATGGTCATCAGCACCACCTGGTCGGCGCTCTCGTTGTAGCTGTCGATGTCGCTGATGAGGGCGATGTCTTCCAGATAGCCTTCCAGCGAGGCCTCTTCGCCGTGCTGGTCGCAGTAGCTCTTGACGTTGTTGACCAGCTGACCAAGGTTCTGCAGACGGTCGGCGGCATCCTCGTGACCCTTGGCGGCGTCGGCTTCCAGCATGGCGCGGTAGCCGGTGATCTCGATGACATCGGAGGCGAACTCATCCAGCGTCTTCGTTTCCAGCGATTCCTGCAGTTTCTGGTAGATGTCCCAGAACTTGAACAGCGGCGCGATGGCGCGGCTGAGCTTGGCGTACTGGTCGGCATGGGAGATGACATCCAGCATACTGATGCCCTGCTGAGCCGCCAAATCCGCGATGACTTCGATGGTCGTCGTGCCGATTTTGCGCGCAGGCTCGTTGATGATTCGACGAAGTCGGACATCGTCCCGGGGTTCGCCACGATGGACATATAGGAGTGGATGTCCTTGACTTCCTTGCGGTCATTGAAGCGCTGGCCGCCCACGATCTTATGCGGGATGCCCGCACGGGTGAAGTAGCTTTCGATGGGGGCCGACTGGGCGTTCATCCGGTAGAGGATGGCGTGGTCGGCCAGATGTCCGCCCTCTTTGAGGTGCTGGCCGATGACGTCCGCGATATGGCTGGCCTCGTCCTGCTCGTTCTCGGCAGTATAGACCTGCACCTTGTCGCCCTCGCCGTTCTTCGTCCAGAGGGTCTTGCCCTTGCGCTCGGTGTTGTGCTGGATGACACAGTTGGCGGCATTCAGGATATTTGACGTAGAGCGGTAATTCTGCTCGAGTCGGATGGTCCTGGTGCCTTTATAGATGCGCTCGAAGTTGAGGATGTTCTCAATGGTCGCGCCGCGGAAGCGGTAGATGCTCTGGTCGTCGTCGCCCACGACGCAGATGTTTTCTCCGGGCCGGTGAGCAGGCTCACGAGCCGGAACTGAGCCACACTGGTGTCCTGATACTCGTCCACCAGCAGATATTTGTACTTGTTCTGGTAGAACTCCCGCACGTCCTCGTGCTCCGACAGCAGGATGACCGTCTGGTAGATGAGGTCGTCGAAGTCGAAAGCACCGGCCTCCTTGAGCTTCTTTTCATAGGCGGCGTAGACCTTGGCCGCAAGAGCGCCCTTCGTGTCCCGGGCCGGGGTCTTCAGGGCCTCTTCCGGGCTGATGAGCTGATCTTTCCAGCGGCTCATCTGGTTGATGGCGCTTTGACCGGGAAGAACTTGTCGTCCACGCTCAGCTCTTTGTACACAGTCTTCATGACACGCTGGGAGTCGTCGCTGTCGTAGATGGTAAAGCTGCGGGGTAGCCGATCTCCTCGGCCCAGCGGCGGAGAATGCGGACGCAGGCCGAGTGGAAGGTGGAGGCGAACACCTCGTCGCCCTCTTCCCCGCCCAGCATCCGGCGCAAGCGCTCTTTCAGCTCACCGGCGGCCTTGTTGGTAAAGGTGATGGCCATGACGTTCCAGCTCCGGACGGCATCCTTCCGCAGCATCCCGTCCAGCCACGACGGGGCGTCGGTGCCGGTCATGATGGCGGTGCGCAGGGCTTTCACATCGTCCTCCGTCACCTCCCGGGGCGTCCACCTGGAGCCGTGGGCCGAGCCGAAACGGATGAGGTTGGCGATGCGGTTGACCAGCACGGTGGTCTTTCCGCTGCCTGCACCCGCGAGGATGAGCAGAGGGCCGTTGGTGGTGAACACCGCCTCCCGCTGCATATCGTTCAGGCGTCCGAACTGCTTTTCGATATACGTATCACGCAAAGCGCAGAATTGTTGTGCGAGATCTGTTGCCATTGTTTCACCTGTTCTTTTCAATCATTTCCGGATATATCACTTAAAATATAGTATATCACATTTCAAAAAAGTTGTACATAAAAACAATGCAAACAAAAAACCGCCCCACCGCGGTCAATACCACGATGGAGCGGAAATTTCAGGAAATGCTTAGCCGAAGATGTTGATGAGGATACCAGCAGCGACGGCAGAGCCGATAACACCGGCCACGTTGGGGCCCATTGCGTGCATCAGCAGGAAGTTGGAGGGGTTCTCGCTCTGGCCGACCTTCTGAGAAACACGGGCAGCCATAGGCACAGCGGAAACGCCAGCGGAACCGATCAGGGGGTTGACCTGACCGCCGGTCAGGATATACATGACCTTGCCGCAGAGAACACCGGCAGCAGTGCCGAAGGAGAATGCTATGAGGCCCAGCACGATGATGAACAGGGTGCGGCTGTTCAGGAAGGTGTTTGCAGAGGTGGTGCAGCCAACAGACAGAGCCAGGAAGATGGTGATGATGTTCATCAGCTCATTACCGGCGGTCTTCTGGATACGGTCCACGACGCCGCACTCCTTCATCAGGTTGCCCAGCATCAGCATACCGACCAGAACGGCGGCATCCGGCACGATGAGGGAGACGATGATGGTGACCATGATGGGGAAGATGACCCTCTCGGTCTTGGTCACGGTGCGCAGCTGCTTCATCACGACGGTACGCTCTTTCTTGGAGGTCAGAGCCTTCATGATAGGCGGCTGGATAACAGGCACCAGAGCCATGTAGCTGTAGGCCGCGACTGCGATGGAGCCCAGCAGCTCAGGAGCCAGACGGGAGGTGACGAAGATAGCGGTGGGGCCGTCTGCGCCGCCGATGATGGCGATGGCGGCAGACTGCTTCTGGGTGAAGTCTACCAGACCGGTAGCGGCCAGCAGACGAGCGCCCATGTAAGTGCCGAAGATGCCGAACTGAGCGGCAGCGCCCAGCAGCAGGCTCTTGGGGTTGGAGATCAGGGTGCGAAGTCGGTCATGGTGCCGATGCCGAGGAAGATCAGCGGCGGGTAGATGCCCAGCTTGACACCCATGTAGAGCATATCGGCCAGACCGCCGTTGTTCAGGATCTCGACCCACATCGGGTGCTCGAGGCCGTCACCGACGAAGTACTGCATATGGATGACGCCGCTGCCGGGGAGGTTGGCCAGGATCATGCCGAAAGCCATGGGCAGCAGGATCAGAGGCTCAAACTCTTTGACGATAGCGAGGTAGAGCAGGAAGCAGCCTACGCAGATCATCACTGCGTACAGCCAGCCGCCCGGCTCACCGAACTTGGCAAAACCGGAACTCTGGAAAATACCGACCAGAGTCTCAATAAACTGAGTCATGTTTTTCCTCCTGTGTTAAAAGGGTGCGGTGGTGTCGTTGACGCCAGCCTTGCCCCAGCCATTCTTGCCGCGGCGGACTGCCTTCAGCACATACTTGCCGTTGCCCATAGAGTAGATGGCTGCCATGATGGCTGCCACAACGTCGCCGGGGATGCCGGCCTCGACCTGCGGGGCAGCAGCCTTTGCAGGAGCGGGCGCAGCGGCCTGTTTCACAGGAGCAGCCGGTTTTGCAGCAGAAGCAGCCTTGGCAGCTGCCTTCTTGCCGTTCATGGCGTCAAAGATCTTGCCCTCCAGCGTGATGATGGCCATCAGCAGGACGAGGATCAGAAACACCAGCACAATACCGGTGAGGGTAACGATCACATCATAACCTAAATCCATGGTCTTCCTCCTATTTACTTTTTTCTTTGCCGCCCGGGGGGCGGGCGGCAAAAAGCGATTTGAAGATATTATACAATATTTTCCGGGTCGATTCAACAACTATGAACAAAAATCATATTGTTTTTCACGGTTCTGTGAACAGCACTTCCTCTCAGCGGCGGCCCATGCGGGTGGCGTCCATGAAGCCGGTCTCCAGCTTATCCCCCAGGCCCAGGCTCATAGCCGTGCCCAGCGCAACACAATGGATGGGGTCCGGCGAGACCGTGACCTCCACTTTCAGCTCCTGGCTGAGGTACTCCGGCAGACCGTGGAGTGCGCCGCCGCCGGTGAGGACGACGCCGTTGCGGTAGATGTCGCCGGCCAGCTCCGGAGGAGTCTTCTCCAGCACCTGATGGGCGGCGGTGCCGATCTGCTCGCTCAGGCGCATGACCGGCTCGTAGAGGTCGGCGGTGGAGACATTGACACGCACGGGCAGGCCGGTGAGCAGGCTGCGGCCCTTGATCTCCATGGTCTCGTTGAAATCTGCCTTCTGGGGCAGCAGGCCACGTTCTTTTCAGGTTCTCAGCGGTGCGCTGGCCGATGGCGATGCTGAACTTGTTGCGCACGAACTTCAGGATCTCTTCGTCGTAGTGGTTGCCCGCCACCCGCACACTGGTGGCTTTGACCTTGCCGCCCAGGCTCAGCACGGCGATGTCGGTGGTGCCGCCGCCGATGTCGATGATCATCCGGCCGTCCGGCACGGTGATGTCGATGCCGGAGCCGAGGGCTGCGGCGATAGGCTCATCAATGAGGTAGACCTGACGCGCACCGGCAGCCATGACGGCCTCCACCACAGCGTCGCTCTCGATGCCGGTGATGGCGGCAGGCACACAGACGGCCACACGGGGCTTGACCATGTGGGAGCTGTAGACCTGATTGACGAAGCGGCAGATGAGCTCCCGGGTCATGGTGTGGTCGCTGATGACGCCATCCTTCAGCGGGAAGATGGCGGAGATGTAGTTGGGCGTGCGGCCCACCATTGCAAGGGCCTTGTCGCCGACCTCAAGCACGCAGTTCTTGCGGGTATCCACCGCTACCACGCTGGGCTGGTTAAGCACGACGCCCTGCCCCTCCTGCGCGATGATGATGGTCGTCGTACCAAGATCGATACCGATGTCGTTCTGTGCCATAATCGTGATATTTCCTTTCTCTGCTGCCCATTCTCTATTTCCATCGCCCATCTCCGGGCGCGGGTCATCAAAACACATTATAGTATAACACAGGTGTATCCAAAAAGAAACCCTTAAAGGTTCTCCCGCCCCGGCGGCAGAGCCTGTGCCAGCAGGGCGGCCAGGCCGCTGTAGCGCAGGTTCTGGCGGATGTTGGACATCATCCGGTTCACCACGTCCCGCCGGCCCACCACGATGCAGAGCTTCCGCCCGCGGGTGACGCCGGTGTAGAAGAGATTGCGGTAGCACAGGCGAGGCGGCACCTGCGCCGCCGGGAGGATGACCGCCGGGAACTCGCTGCCCTGGCTTTTGTGTACCGTGATGGCATACGCAATTTCCAGCTCGTTGAGGTTCTCCGCCGGGTAGACCAGCCGCCGGTCGTCCATCCGCACCACCATGGAGCGGCTGCGCACGTCGATGGACTCCATGATGCCGATGTCGCCGTTGTAGGCGCCCACACCCTGTTCCCCGCCGATGCGCTGCCACGTTATCTCGTAGTTATTGCGCACCTGCATCACTTTGTCCCCCACCCGGAAGACCCGGGCCGCGCTCTGCAGCTCCGGCTTGCCCTTCTTTGGCGGGTTGAGCATGGCCTGTAACTCCGCGTTGAGGGCCTGGGTGCCGGTGGGGCCGAGCTTCGTGGGGCAGAGCACCTGAATATCCTTCACCGGGTCGAACTGGTAGCTGCGGGGCAGACGGGTGGTCACAAGGTCGCAGACCAGCTTCTGGGCTGCGTCGCCGTCGGCTTCGAGGAAGAAGAAATCGTCCGTCTTTCCTCCCTTTTTCAGCGGTTCGCCTGAGATGATGTGGTGGGCATTCTCCACGATGAGGCTCTGAGCGGCCTGCCGGAATATCTCGTTGAGGCAGACCGTCGGCACCAGCCCGGAACGGATGATCTCGCCGAGGATATTGCCCGGGCCGACGCTGGGCAGCTGGTCGGCGTCGCCTACCATAATAATACGGCAGCTGTACCGCAGTGCCGCAATGAGGGCCTGAAACAGCATTACATCCACCATACTCATCTCGTCGAGGATAACGACGTCGCACTTGAGCAGGTTCTTGTCGTTGTGGATGAAGCTGACCACGCCGCCGGTGTAGTCCACTTCCAGCAGGCGGTGGATGGTGGAGGCTTTCCGGCCCGTCAGCTCGCTCAGACGCTTGGCGGCGCGGCCTGTGGGAGCACAGAGGGCTACCCGTTCGGCCTCGTTCTCGAGCAGCTGCAGGATGGCGTTGACCGTGGTGGTCTTGCCGGTGCCGGGGCCGCCGGTGAGGACAAGGCAGTTCTCGGTCATGGCCTTACGGATGGCTTCCTTTTGGAGCGGCGCGTAAGCAAAGCCCTGCGCCAGTTCAGGATCTGGATGTTCTTGTCGAGGTTTCGGGCCGTCTGCTTCCCGCGCCTGGTCAGCATGGCCAGACGGTCGGCGATGTCCTGCTCTGCGGCCAGCAGATCCGGCAGATAAATATACGGTGTGCCGTCGAACATCCGCACCGCCAGTTTCCCGGTCTGGATGCAGCTGTCCAGCGCCGCCGCCAGCTTTTCGGGGGGCTGGTGGATGAAATTCGACGCCGTTTCCAGCAGCTGCGCCCGGGGCAGACAGGTATGGCCATTGCCTGCGTTGTGGCGCAGGGTGCGCAGAAGGGCGGCTTCCAGCCGCTGGGCGCAGTCCCCTGCCATCTGGTAATACTGGGCGATGCTGTCGGCGTGGCGGAAGTCCAGCTGCAGCGGCTCCCCGCAGAGCAGGTAGGGGTTCTGCTGGATGGCCTGCATGGCCCCCGGCCCAAAGGTGCGGAAGACCTCCATCGCCCGGCGGGGGCTGATTTCGAACTGAGCCAGATAGGCGATGAGCTCCCGCATTCCGAACATCCGCTTGAACTCCTGCTGGATGCGGTCGGCCTTGTCCGCCGAGATGCCCGGGATGAGGGTGAGCTGGGCGGGTCGTTGGCGATAACTTCCAGCGCCGCCGCGCCGAATTTGTCAATGATCTTATCCGCCGTCCGAGCCCCGATGTAGGGCAGCGACCGGCTGGCGAGGAAGGCGTAGACGGCCTCGAGGTCTTTGGGCATATCCGTCTCGCACTCCTGTGCGTGGAACTGTCGGCCATAGGTGGCGTGGTTCTCGTACCTGCCCCGGCAGACGACGCTCTCACCGGCGTGGAGCTCTCCCACCACGCCGCACACAACGGTGACGACACCGCCGCCCGACACCTCGAACACGGTGTAGCCGTTGTCCTCGTTCAGGTAGATGATGTCCTCTACCGTGCCTTCCAGCCGTTCCAGCTCCTGCTCCATCGTCCCGCCTCCTCGTTTTGACACAACTATATATAGTATAGCGGTTTTGGGGGGATTTGTAAATACAACAAAAGCTCCCCCGAAGGGGAGCTGTAGGCAAGGGTCAATCCCCCACCCCATATACATTTTCCTTCGTCAGCCGCTTGCGCACTGCAAAGTACGCCGGGATGAGGAAGAAGCAGGCAAAGAACCATGCCACAGGGTTGGCGATGCAGGCCGCAAAGTAGCCCCAGAGCGGCACGAACCAGAAGCCCACCATGGCACGGGCGACCATCTCGGCCACGCCCGCGAACATGGCAAGACCGGAATAGCCCAGGCCCTGGATGGTGTAGCGGTAGATGATGAGGACAGCCAGCGGGATGTAGAACACGCTGTTCCAGAAGATGAAGCTGCGGGCATTCGCCATGATCTCCACCTCGCTGCTCTCGAGGAAGAGGCTGATGAGCGGCACATCCAGCACACGCAGGATGAGGAAGGATGCCACACTGTAGACGCAGCCAATTCCCAGCGCAGTATTGACGCCCCGGTTCACACGCTTGAGGTCGTGAGCGCCCATGTTCTGGCTGGCGTAGGTGGTCATGGCGGTGCCGATACTCTCCAGCGGCACCGAGGAACTGGGCGGCCTTGCGGCCTGCGGTCTGCGCGGCCACGATGCTGCTGCCCAGACCGTTCACCGCGCCCTGCAGCACTACGCTGCCAATAGCGGTGATGCTGCACTGCAGCCCCATAGGGATGCCCATGTTGCAGAGCTTGAGGCAGTGGCTGGCGCTCAGACGGCCCTCTTCCCTGCTCCATTTCAGCTACGGGTAGTGGCGGCCGATGTAGATGAGACTGCCGATGCCCGCCACCGCCTGACTGAACACGGTGGCGAAGGCCGCACCGAACGCCCCATCCGGAAGATGAGGATACAGAGCAGGTCGAGGCCGATGTTCAGCACGCTGGCCACCAGCAGGAAATAGAGCGGCCGCTTGCTGTCGCCCAGCGCGCGCATGAGGGCGCTGGTGACGTTGTACAGCAGGGTGAAGGGGATGCCCCAGAAGATGGTGCGGATGTAGATGTCCGCGATGTCGATGATGTTGTCGGGGGTGTTGGTCCAGACCAGCACCGCCCGGGTCAGGGCCACCGTTACCACCGTGAGCACGACGGCGAAAAGAGGCTCAGCCAGACGGTATTGGCGGTGTAGCGCCGCATCTCTCTATAATCCTTCGCGCCGAAGGTCCACGAGATGGGGATGGAGAAGCCGCAGGCAATGCCATTGACAAAGCCCAGCACCAGATAGTTCAGGCCGCCCACGCTGCCCACCGCCGCCAGCGCATCCACGCCCACGAAGCGGCCCACGATGATGGTATCGGCCAGATTGTAGAACTGCTGGAACAGACTGCCCAGCATCAGCGGCACCGCAAAGGCAAGGATGAGCTTGAGCGGGCTGCCCTGTGTCATGTCTTTCGTCATACAAAGACCCCGGGCGGTCACTTAACATTTCTTTGCCGGATCTTTACCGACAAAAACGCCCTGCCGGACGAGGGGCAGGACGTTTTGCGTTTCATGAATGGTATTATACTCAGCTTATCGTGATTTTGCAAGGGGTTTTTCTCAGATTTCTTCGTACAACATTGCTATTTTTCTATCGGTGGTTTTGGTCGGTGGTTTTTGGTGATTGTGCGCAGTGGGCGGCAGGTCTGCCCCTGCGCAGGACCCTCCTGCTGCACTCCCTCTCAGCCCACGCTCTCAGCCTTCATAATCGTACATCCATGCAGAGTCATAAAGGGATTCCACCAAGCATGATCCCTGATCCGTGTCTGCAGGATTGGTTTCCAATATAACTGATCGCCCTCCTGCACCGGCTGCCACTCCCACCAATAGTCGCTGCGCCCCATCCATTTGCTTGTCTCCCAATTTCCTCCCAAATCCGGCGGCCGACTGTCATCCTTGCCCGGCTTCCACACCCAGTCACCCTGACTGTCCGTTACCCATCTGCCTGTTTCCGGCTGCTGACCGATTGTCTCCGGTTGCTGACCGATTGTCTCCGGCTGCTGACCGATTGTCTCCGGCTGCTGACCGATTGTCTCCGGCTGCTGACCGATTGTCTCCGGCTGCTTACCGATTGTCTCCGGCTGCTTACCGATTGTCTCCGGCTGCTTACCGATTGTCTCCGGCTGCTGGACCGTGGTGAGGCTGTCCGGCGAGAGAGTCGGGAGGCCGCTGAGGTCACCGACGGAAGAGGCCGGGTCGTCCTTCTTGCTGTCCTGCTTGCCGCCCACGAGCTTCACGATGTCAGCCGAATCGTCATGCGTGACGTCCTGCTTCCCGCTCACGAATTTCACGATGTTACCGGTAACTGTCTTCCACACCGTCTGGTCCGGGGCGGACTTCCCGGGCAGACGAACCGTGATGGAGCCCATGTCGGTGACCTTCGGGTCTGCGATGGAGTCGGTCACGCCGCCGACGGTACCCGTTCCCGGCTGAGTCAGCTCGGGCAGTCCGCTCAGGGAGCTGCTTTCTCGACCGGAGAGGACCGTTCCCCATTGCTCTTTCTCCTGCTTGCGGCGGGCGATCGCCTCTTCCACCCGGGCAGTCTCCTGCGCTTGCTCCTCATCGCCAACGCGGTACACGAGGACCAGTTCCTTGCCGTTTCGGCGCAGGGCGGTCTCATCCGAGAATGTTTTTCTATCATATCCCGTCTGCCCGATAACATAGAAGCGATAGAGTCCTTCCTGGGACAGCTCGAGTTCGAACGCGCCATTCACGCCGACCAGATCTTTGATCCGGACCAGCGGAATGACGGCCTCCATTTCCTTCCCCTTATCAAGGAACCGGATGCGAAGTTCATGGACCTCCTTTGCAAGCTCCCGCAGCGAGTCGCCTGTCATCCGAAAGACCGAACCATGGGCATCGAAGCTCAGGACCCTGTTGACCGGGTCATACTCCGCCGTGGTCACGTCACCAAGCTCCTGTGTGCCATCCAGATGGGTGATCACGCCGACGGCCTCGTACATCTGCTTCACACGGTCCGGCACCTCGCCGGCCTGCACACTTGAGCGTCGTCCTCGTCGTCGTTCTCGGTATCATCGGGCTGTTCCGGCTTGTCTGGCTGTTCCGGCTTGTCTGGCTGTTCCGGCTGGGAGGGCGTCCGCCGGTCGTAGCTGTAGTCCTCCATCTTCTTCCCGTCGGGGTCGTAGGGTCAGACTGCCGCCCGTCACCTTGTGGTCGTCGTTGAGAGGGCGTCATTGGGGATCTCGCCGACTAGGCCGCCGCCGATGGCCGCAGTTTTGCCGCCGGTGCTTGCGCCTGCTTTGGCCTCTACCTCGGCGTCGCCGGAGATGATGATGTTATTGGGGTTGCTGGACGGCGCATCCGGGTCTATCTCAGACCACGCGCCCGCGCCGTCGCCGATGCCTGCCGCGCCGGGGCGGGGGTCGTCTTCAGGGCCGCTGTAGCTGCCGCCCGAGGCCGACACCTTGCCGCCGGAGATTTCGATGTCGTGGCCCGTGCCGTACACACCGCCGCCGATACCGGCAGCACCCTCGCCGCCCACGGCCTCTATCGTGCCGCCGGTGATCTCGATGTTTCCGGCACCGCTTTCGTAGCCTCCACCGATGCCTGCGCCGCCGTCGCCGCCCTCAGCGGTCAGGGAGCCGTCTTTTCCGTTGTCGTCCTTGATGGTCAGCTTGCCGGAGACGGTTTCGTCCTCTTCAGACCTTTCATCATTCTTCTCAAGGCCCGCATTGTAGCCGCCGCTTTTCAGCTCGTTGTCGCCGTCCAGCTCGATGGTGGCATCGTGGTCGCCCTGCACGGTGACGGCGGCTTTGCCCGCATCGACTGGGCTGTCACCGCTGCCATCTACCTCGGTCTCGTCGCTGCCATCCACTTCGGTCTTGCCGCTGACGTCAATTTTCAGGTCGTCGAAGGTGACGTCCACGTTGCCCTCGGAGGTGTCGATGGTGACGGTGTTCTTATCCGACTCGCCGGTGATGACGGTCTCCCCCTCATCCTTCTCGAAATCCTTTTCACCCTGCTTGACATTGTTATAGTTTCCGCTTTCATCGCTCGCACCTTTGACCGTAATGTCGCCGTCGGCGATGTTCCATGTTTTCGCATAGGCCGGGATGCCGGAGCTCACCACGATGCCCGCGATGACGGCGGCGGCCACGCCCCGCCGGAGTGCGCTCTTCAGTCTCATAGTACATCTCCTTTCGTTCTGTGTATCATGCAATGCCGTCGCTGCGGCTCAGGCTCTCCTTTGAGATGCTTATTTCTTTGGGCTGCCCCAAGTCCTCCGGTATCCAGAGCTTTATCTCACCCTGGGTATCCGGCAGGTCGTCCCAGTCGTCACCAAGGTCGGCATAGCTCGGCAGGTCACTCCAGCAGATTGGTATACTTTGTGCCATCCGGGACGGTGGTTTCCAGCAGGAAAAGCCGTGGCTTATCCTCCTCGGGAGCGATGGCCTCAAATCGGGAAGCCAGCTGTTTCAGGGTCTCCTCAAGCCCGATTCTCGGCGTTTCCGTTCTCGCAGGCTCGAGCCACCAATCCAAACTCGGGCGGTCGTCCCTTTTTTCGCGAGTTGGAAGTCCATCATCTCCCGCTCTTGTTTCAGTAATTCGTCGAGTTCACGTCTGAGCTCTTCACTCGTTTTTTCTCTACCGTTTCTCTCTCTCAGGCTCGAGCCACCAATCCAAACTCGGGAGGTCGTCCCTTTTTCGCGAGTTCGTGGGTCAATATCAGCCACTCCTGCGGCTCTGGCGTCTGCACCGGCACCCACTCCAGATAGCGCTCTGACAGGTCGTCCCGCGTTTCGCCGTCCAGCCGGAGGCTGATGTCCTCCCTGTTCTGCTTCAGCTCCACGTCAGCGTCCTCGCCCGCCGCGTCGGCCATCTTGTCCACGCTATAGTGGGTCATGGTGTCCTCATAGCGGAAGAAGATGTCCTCCACGCCGTCCTCCCGGAGACTGGAGATGTCGGTGGTGACGGTGGAGCGGGGAGCGGCGCTCAATAAGCACCACACCCCCCGGGGTGAGGACCTCTCCGGCGTCGCCGGCCTTTACGCTGCCGACCATGGGGTCGGTGCTCTCAATAATGGCCAAAGCAGAATCCCACCGCTGGATGGTGACCCGGCTGGAAAAGAAGCCGCCCACCACCATGCCGCCGGGCAGGGGTTCGGGAGCGTTCTCCTGTGCCGGGGCGGGACGTCATCATCATCGTCGTCCTCGTCGTCGTCCGGCTGGGGCTTGGGGGTGGAGGTGTAGTCGTAGCCCATCCCCTCCATCACGGTGCCGTCCGCGTTCAGACGGGTCAGCCGTCCTCCCGTCACCTTATGTTCATCGTCAGAAAGGTTCTCCGTGGGTACTTCGCCGTAGCTGACGCCGATGGCCGGGGCCTAGGCGTCCGTCATCTGGCTTCCCGCCTTGGCCGTCACCTCGGCGTCGCCGCAGATGTAGAGGTCTCCTGGTTCGGGTCGTCGGTGTCGTCCGACGCGCGGCCTGCTCCGTCGCCGATGCCTGCCGCGTTGCTCCCGCCCACAGCCTCGACCGCGCCGCCCCGGATGGTGATGTTGCTGCCGGTGCTCGATGCCTCCGCCGATGCCTGCGCCGCCGAAGCCGCCCTCAGCGGTCAGCGCGCCTTTGGTATCGTTGTCGTCCTTGATGGTCATAGTGCCTTTCGACTCGTGTTCGTTCTTCTCAAGACCCGCATTATAACCGCCGCTCTTCAGCTCGTTGTCACCGTCCAGCTCGATGGTCGCATCGTGGTCGCCCTGCACGGAGACGGCGGCTTTGCTCTCCTGGGCAGGGCCGTCACCGCTGACGTCCCCTCGGCCTTGCCGCTGACGTCGATCTTCAGGTCGTCGAAGGCGACGTCCACGTCGCCCTTGGAGGTGTCGATGGTGACGGTGTTCTTATCCGACTCGCCGGTGATGACGGTGTTGGTGTCGTCCTTGTCGATGGTCTCGCCCTGTGTGACCTTGTTCGTTCCTTCGGTGTCGCCCGCTTTCACGGTGATGTCGCCGTTGGCGATGTCCCACCGGGCCGCATAGGCCGGGATGCCGGAACTCACCACGATGCCCGCGATGACGGCGGCGGCCACGCCCCGCCGGAGTGCGCTTTTCAGTCTCATAGTCTATCCTCCTTTGGTCTGTTCGGCTTTTGAAAAATCAGCCTTTTCTGATGCAAGTTTACCAAAAAATCCGGAGAATGTAAATAAAACCTGCGCGAATCGTGGTGTTTTCGGCGTGAATGGCGCAAAAAGCCCTCCCGAGCGGGAGGGCCATAGCCTGTCTTATTCAGAGTAGTGCGCCAAAACTGCTTGGTGCGCTCCTCCTGGGGTGGTCGATGAGCTGGCGGGCCGGGCCTTCCTCCACCACGACGCCGCCGTCCATGAACATAATGCGGTCGGCCACGTCGCGGGCGAAGTGCATCTCATGGGTGACGATGATCATGGTGGTCTTTCGGTCAGCGAGGTCCCGCAGGACACGGAGGACTTCGCCGGTCAGCTCCGGGTCAAGGGCGCTGGTGGGCTCATCGAAGCAGAGGATGTCGGGGCGGAGCGCCAGGGCCCGGGCGATGGCCACCCGCTGCTGCTGACCACCGGAGAGCTGGTGGGGTAGTGGCCTGCCCGCTCCGACAGGCCCATCTGGGCCAGCAGGTCACGGGCCTGTGCTTCCAGCTGGGCGTGGATGGCCTTTTTGTTGGCCTTGTAGTCGGGCTGCTCCTTCGCCAGAAGCTCCCCCGCCAGCATCACGTTTTCCAGCGCGGTGTACTGGGGGAAGAGGTTGAAGTTCTGGAACACGAGACCGAAGTGGAGGCGCTTTTCCGCACCTCGCTCTCCCGCTGGGTGGCAGGGTCGGCGGCGTCCCACATGGTCTCGCCGTTCACACTGATGACGCCGGTGTCGGGACGCTCAAGGAAATTCAGGCAGCGCAGCAGCGTCGTCTTGCCCGAGCCGGACGAGCCGATGATCGCCAGCGCCTCGCCCTGTTCCAGTGTGAGCGAGATGTCCTTGAGAACTTTCGTCTCGCCGAAATTCTTCCCGATGCCGGAGGCTTCGAGTAATGCCATAATTCAGTATCCTCCTTAGCAGCGGAAATAGTCCATCTTTTTCTCGGCCCAGTCCAGCAGCAGGGTGAGTGCGCCGACAAAGACGAGGAAGAAAATCGCGGTGGAGAACAGCGGCCAGATAAGGCCCTTGGCGCTGTACTCCTTCGCCATCATGATGATCTCCTTGTTGGCGATGACGTTCGCCAGCGAGGTATCCTTCACCAGCGTGATGACCTCGTTGCCCATCGGGGGCAGGATGCGCTTGACGACCTGCAGGAGCGTGACCTTGAAAAAGAATCTGGCTCTTGGTCATGCCAAGCACCTGACCGGCCTCGGTCTGGCCTTTCGGCACAGCCTCGATGCCGCCGCGGTAGATCTCAGAGAAGTAGCAGGCGTAGTTGATGGCGAAAGCCACCACCGCCGCCACCAGACGGCCCGAAGAGCCGGAGGGCCAGGGGTTGGTCATACCCAGCAGGCCGGGGCCAAGGTAGATGACGATGATCTGGAGCATCAGCGGCGTACCGCGGATGACCCACACGAAGGTCTTGACGACGCCCCGCAGCGGTGCGCACCGGCTCATGGAGCCAAAGGCCACCACAAGGCCCAGCGGCAACGAGAACAGCAAGGTCAGAAAGAACAGCTCACAGTTGAGCGCGAATGCGCCGGTCAGACGCTCCAAAATCACAGTCACAGAATCACTACACCTATCCGTTTATAATGTAAGTTACTCAGCCAGAGTCAGGCCGTACTTGTCAGCCAGAGTCTGCATGGTGCCGTCAGCCTTCAGCTCGTCGAAAGCGTTGTCCACAGCCTCGGCCACGTCGCTGCCCTTGCGGAAGGCCACGCCGTACTCCTCGACGTTCAGCTCATCCACCATCTTGAGGTTTGCGTAGTCGGTACCCTCGCCGATCATGGCAGAAGCCAGAGTCAGGTCGAGGATGGCGGCGTCAGCAGTGCCAGCGGCGACTTCCATCAGGCAGTCGGTCTGAACAGCCTTGGAGATGAAATCAGCCTGAGACAGGTCGGCGTTCTCGGTGATGGTGGTCTCACCGGCAGAGCCGGCCTCGGCTACCACGGTCTTGCCGATGAGGTCAGCGGTGGAGGTGTAGTCGGTGCCGTCCTTCACCACGACGACCTGGGCGTTCTTGACGTAGGGCTTGGTGCAGGCCATGTTCTCCTCGCGGTCATCGGTCAGGGTCAGGCCGTTCCAGATGCAGTCGATGCTCTTTGCAGCCAGCTCGGTCTCCTTGGTGTCCCAGTTGATCTCCACGAACTCCGGCTCGACACCCAGCTTCTCACAGACAGCGGTGGCCAGCTCGGTATCGAAACCGGTGAAGTTGCCGTCGGCGTCGGTGTAGTTCATCGGCTCATACACGGTGTAGCCGATGACCATCTTGCCGTTGGACTGGATGTAAGCCAGGTCGCTGTCAGCGGCCACGGAACTTGCCGGGGCGGCAGAGGTGGCGGCAGAAGAAGCAGCCGTAGAAGTGGATGCAGAACCGCCGCAGGCGGCAAGGCTCAGTGCCATCGCACCGGCCAGAAAAGCAGCTACCAGACGTTTCATGTTGTAATTTCCTCCCTCAGATTCAGCAGAAGCGGCGCTTCGTTTTACCGCTTTACCATGCTAAATTGTTAAACTGTGACTATAGAATAGCGCGTTTTGCCCCGTTTTGCAAGAGGAAAACCGATTTTTTCGCGTTTTGCCCGCAGACCGCCCCTTTCCGATCGGGTTTTCGGTGTATTTGTACAAAGGACAAAAAGAAAACCGCCACCTCACGGTGACGGTCAGACTTTCCGTTCAATTTATAATGACGCATTCTCAAACGCATCCCCTGCGGCCTTTTGCAGGGCGTCGATGGAGATGGTGCAGAGGGCCGCGAGGTCGGCGTCCGAGCCGTCGGCAGGGATGTCCGCCACCTCTTTCTCAGTCTTGCCCTTGAGGTAGCTGCAATAGCCCTCGCTGTGCTCGTTCCACTCCTTGCCGAGGCTGGATGCATTCCGCATCCAGTAGCTGTCGCCCAGCTCAAGCTTGGAGCGGACGGTGTCCGGGGCGGTGACGCCGCCGTCTGCCGCGATGGTCAGCGCAGGCTCTGCCATGTCGCCGATGGCGCTGGTCACACGGCCATCGGCATCCAGAGTCAGGGCCACGACGGTAAGGTCAACTTCTGCATTCACATCCTTGTCGTCGGTGGCAGTGATGTCCGAAGAGGCATTCTCCGCCTCCACGCCGAGGCTCACCCGGTCGCCCTTCGCCGCGCCGAGGGCGGACGCATTCGTGCAGGCTTTCGCCACGGCGTCGCGGTACTGATCCACCCGGATAGTGCAGCCGGACAGCAGGTCGGCGTCCACAGCCTTGCCGTCCTTATCCGTTTCCAGCATGGATGCCTGCTCGGGCGTCATGCCGGTGAGGTAGTCGGCGAAGTCATCGGCCTGCTCGGCCCACCCCTTTTCAGCGAAGATGCCGCTGCCAGCGGGTAGTCGTCCCCTTTCTGGCGCTTGGTGCGGTAGTCGGTGGGCATGGTGACGACGCCTTTGCCGTCGGCGGTAACTTCCACTTCCAGCTCATCCAGCATCACGTCGGCCAGCTTGCCGTCCCCGTCCAGCAGGACGGCGGCAGCGATGGTATGGATGGTGCCGGTACGGGCCTCATCGGAAGCCTCGGTCAGGATGCCGAGGCCGGTCTTCCAGCCGCCGGTCTGGGTGGTGCTGGCGCTGCCGGACGAGCCGGACATGGCGTTCGAACTGCTCATGCTGCCGGAATTGCTGTTGCCTTTGCGGCAGCCGGACAGCAGCAGTGCCGCCGCCACGGCACAGCTCAGAAGAGCTTTTTGTCTCTGTGTCATAAGCGTTACGCTCCCTTTCATCTCTTTGGGAGTAGTATAGCCCGACACAGAGCCAATCATGCATGTTTGCTCTGAGACCGACGTGTTATCTGGCGAAGTGAGAAATTATAAACGAAACATCGTCGAGAATGTCACTCCGCCACCGTGGCGAAATGAGCACAGCTGGCGAAGTGACCAGTTCGCCAAGTCAAAGCACTTCGCCAAGTTGGCGAAGTGATAAAATATAACGTAGATATATCATTAAGTTGTCACTTCGCCACTTATTCCACCACAGTATCGCTCACATCAGCGGGCTCAACAGGCGGAGCACACTGTCCAGCAGCGTCCCGGCCAGCGAGGTGCGGCAGTCGGCCAGCTGCACTTCCCGGCACTCTGGCAGGGTGCGGAGCACATCGTCCCGCAGAGCAATGACCTGACTGTTATAGAGCAGCAGCGCCCCGCACTCAAAGTGGAGGAAGAGGCTGCGATAATCCATGTTGATGCTGCCCACCACGGCGGCGCGGTCATCGCTGACGTAGCACTTGGCGTGGAGGAAGCCGGGCGTGAACTCGTAGATGCGCACCCCCGCCCGGAGCAGCGGCACATAATAGGAGCGGGTCAGCCGGAAGATGAGCTTCTTGTCCGGGATGCCCGGCAGCACCAGCCGGACGTCCACGCCCCGCTTTGCCGCCGCCTTGAGGGCTTCCAGCATGGTCTCGCCCACCGCGAAGTAGGGCGTATAGATATAGACGTACCGCTGGGCCTGATTGATGATATTCAGGTAGACCGTCTCGGCCAGAGCCTCTTCGTCCAGCGGGCTGTCCCCGTAGGGCTGTATCACTCCGTCCGACTGGGCAGACAGGGACTCAGCCTGAGGCATAAAGGGCGCATAATCCTCCTCGCTGGGGCGGAAGGCGTTCCAGTGGTCAAGGAACATTACCGTGAAGTTCCAGACCGCCGCGCCCTCGGTGCGGAGGGCTGCGTCCTTCCAGTAGCCGAACCGCTCTTCTTCATTGATATACTCGTCGGCCAGATTGATGCCGCCCGTATAGGCTGTATTTCCGTCCACGACCACGATCTTCCGGTGGTCGCGGTGATTCATGACCAGCGACACCAGCGGCACCACCGGGTTGAACGGGATGCAGCGGATATGCGCCCGCTCCATCTGCACCACGAAATCGGACGGCAGACCCAGCAGACTGCCGAAATCGTCGTAGATGAGCCGGACATCCACTCCCTGCGCCGCCTTGCGGACAAGGATGTCCTTTACCCCCTTCCACATCTTGCCGGTGCGGACGATGAAGAACTCGAGGAAGATGAACCGCTCTGCCTTTTCGAGGTCGGCCAGCAGGTCAGGGTACATGGCCTCACCGCAGGGTAATATTTTGCTGTGGAGTTTTTCCATGCGGGGTACGGCCCGTACTCCGAAACATACCGGCTCAGTCCCCTGCTGGCGGGGTCGAGGGCGTCGGTCTGGCCCGGCTGCTGGGCGAGGTCGGCGGTGTGCTGGCGTTCCACCGCCTGCATCCGCTGGCGCATCCGCTTGGCGGGGGCCTTGTTGCCGAAGGCCAGATAGAGCGCACCGCCCAGCAGCGGCATCATGCAGATGAGGACGAGCCAGATGATCTTATAGTCGCTGTTCTCGTCCTTCCGCACGAGGTAGAGGGTGATGAAGAGGCTGAGGACGTTCAGCCCCGCATTCACCCACACCTTTCCGGCGGTGAGGGAGAAGAAGGCCCAGAGCAGCCAGCCGATCTGCAGCAAAACAAGGGCCACTGTGACCATGGCCCTGTTGATGACACGATTGAAGAACCGTACGACCGGCAGCCGAAAGAACATCTGCGCCTCCCCCGCTGCCTTTCGGCAGCATTTTTATGGGAATAGTATAGCGCAGAGATGCGGAGATTTCAAGCTCAGGCGTCCGCGTCCTCGAAGCCCACCATGAGGCCGCCCAGCTCGGCGTAGTAGCTGCACAGGCCGCCGCACTCGGTCACCCGCACCTGTGCGCCCTCGAAGACAGCCCGCACCATGTGCATCAGGCGCTCGGCGGCGGCGGGGTTGCCGCAGTGGGCAATGATGGCCTTGCCGTTCGTGTAGCCGTGGCCTTTGAGCTCCAGCACGATGCGCTCGAGAGCGCCGTGCTCGCCGCGGGTCTTGCAGAGGACGTCCAGTTCGCCCACATCGCTGGCCTTGCCGATGACCCGGATGTTGAGCATCCGCGCCACAGCAGCCACAGCGGGCTTCACCCGGCCATTCCGGGCCAGATTCGCCAGCGATTCCAGCGAGAACAGCAGATGGGTGTGGTGACGGTAGCGGAGCATCTCTTCGCACACCTCGTCAAACTCCCTACCCTCTTCGATGAGCGCACGGATATGCTCTGCCAGCAGCACCAGTTCCGGGCCGGCAGACAGGCTGTCCAGCACAAAGACCTGAGCACCCGGGTGCTCTGCCTGATACTCTTCTGCGGCCAGCTGGGCGGCGTTGCAGCTGCCCGACAGGGTGCCGGTGATGGTGATGGCATAAATTTCATCTGCACCCTCATAAGCCTCCAGCCAGTCACCGATGTTGGGGCAGGAGGTGCTGGTCTTGCCCTTATAGGTGCGCAGGGTAGTCGCCATTTCCACGGCGTCCAGCGTGCCGTCATCGAGGTATTCCCTCTCGTCGGTCACGATCTTCAGAGGCACAGCAGCAAAATCCACGCCGTCCAGCTTGTACAGGCTGGCGGAAGAGTCCACAACGATTCGTTTCATCTCATCTATCTCCATTCCGGCGGGTGTCCGCCGCATTTTACGTTCGGTGAGTCCACTATATCAGTTTTTCAAAAACCTGTCAAGTGATTTGTAAAATTCTTAATATTGTTTTCATAAACGGTTGACCCCGACTCAAAAATGCGCTATACTACCACCATGAATCAGGAAATGAAACGCCGTGTCACGGCCTGCGCCGCCGGGTTTTCCCTGCCGCGCTACCGGGAGCTGCCCTCCGTGGGCTGTATCTCGACCAGACCGTGCAGCTCGTCAACAGCTGCTTCCGGGGCTTCCCCGGGGTGGAGCTCACCCCCTCCATGGTGAGCAACTACGTCAAGAAAGGAGTCATCTCCCACCCCGTCAAAAGAAGTATTCCCGCGAACAGCTGGCTTCTCTCATCTATATCGTATTGTCTAAAAATGTCCTCTCGCTGGAAAACATCGACACCCTCTTTCAGATGCAGAGGGCTCACTGCACCGCCGCCGAAGCCTACGACTACTTCTGCGACGAGGTAGAGAACTGCCTGCCCTACATCTTCGGTGCCGGCAGCACCATCCGCGACCTCGACCCGGATGCCGACGACGAAAAGCGTCTGCTGCGCGGCACCATCGTCGCTGCCGTAAACAAGATGTACCTCGACTGCTGCTTCGTCGCCATGCGGCAGGAGGAGGCGCTCTGGCCGGGGATACTCGGCGACCTCGAATAAAAAGAAAAACGTCTGTACCTCCAAACGAAGTACAGACGTTTTGTTATGCTCTGATTTTAGGTATCCTGCAGCTCACCACGGCTTGCAGCCTTGAGGTAAGCGAAGATGAAGCCGTCGAGGTCGCCGTCCATGACAGCGTCCACGTTGCCGGTCTCATAGTTGGTGCGGTGGTCCTTGACCATCGTGTAGGGCATGAAGACGTAGGAGCGGATCTGGTGGCCCCATGCGATCTCGTTCTGGACGCCCTTGATGTCGTCGATCTTATCCATGTGCTGCTGCTTGGCGATCTGGTACAGCTTTGCCTTCAGCATTTCCATCGCGTAGTCGCGGTTCTGGAACTGGCTGCGCTGGGTCTGGCAGCTGACCACGATGCCGGTGGGCTTATGGATGAGTCGGACAGCGGAAGAAGTCTTGTTGATGTGCTGGCCGCCTGCACCGGAGGAGCGGTAGACCTGCATCTCGATGTCCTCGGGGCGGATGTCCACCTGGATGGTGTTGTCCAGCTCGGGCATGACTTCCAGCGAAGCAAAGCTGGTCTGACGGCGGGCGTTGGCGTCAAAGGGAGAGACGCGCACCAGACGGTGGACGCCGTGCTCGCTCTTGAGCATACCGTAGGCGTTCGCGCCCTTGACCATCATGGAAGCACTCTTCATGCCGGCCTCGTCGCCGTCCTGATAGTCCAGGACCTCGACGGTCATGCCGTGAGCCTGCGCCCACTTGTTGTACATACGGTAGAGCATCTCGGCCCAGTCCTGGGCCTCGGTGCCGCCGGTGCCTGCGTGGAAGGTCAGGATGGCGTTGTTGTGGTCGTACTCGCCGTTCAGCATGGTCATCAGCTGCAGCTCGTCCACAGCCTTGCCCACGGCGTTGACGGCCTCTTCGGCCTCCGGCACCATCTCGGGGTCGTACTCCTCGTCCAGCATGACCAGCATGGTCTCTGCGTCATCGTACAGGCCCTGCAGCTTCTCGAAGCGGGTCAGCTTGCCCTTCAGGTCGCCCACCTCGTCGAAGACCTTCTTGCTCAGCTCAGCGTCGTCGTAGAAGCCGGGGCGGGACATGGTGTGCTCCAGCTCCTGCACGCGCTTGCGGGAAGCGTCGATGGCCAGCGCTTCCTCCAAGTCCTTTACAGCGGTGTGGTATTCAGCCAGCTGTACTTTCAGTTCATCAGTGGTGATCATCGTTTTATTCCTCTCGTCTCAAAGAACAGGAGCAGCCTCTTCATCATCAGCCACGCACACGGGCAGGCCCGTCTTAGTACAACCTCTCAGTCTCGCTGACGCTCGACAGCTCCCCTAGTAGGGGAGCCTCTGGCGAAACCGTTCACTTTGCGGGGACTGCCAAAGCCTCCCCTACCAGGGGAGGTGGCACGCCGTAGGCGTGACGGAGAGGTTGTACGAAGGAAAGCCTGCCCGAGGACTCGGCCAATGACGGAGAGATTTACTCCTAAAAGATACAGTTTATACACAGATACTTCATTAGTATACCCAGAATCCATGATAAAGTAAAGAGGAAAAAATACCATTGTGCTGGAATTTTGAAGATTTTCGCCTTTTCTTTTCCGCATTTTAAGTGTATAATACTGATAAACTACCATATTCATTGGAGGATGTTATGCCAAAATACTATGGCTGTCCGTGTGAGGGCTGCGGCAAGCCCCTCACACTTCAGGATGACATCGTGGTCTGCCCCGACTGCGGCGCGCCTTATCACCGCGTCTGCTACGAGAAGCTGGGCCAGTGCATCCACCGCCCCGCCCACGCCGCCGGCTACGAGTGGAAGTTCCCCTACGAGGAGAGCCAGCTCCGCACCTGTCCGTCCTGCGGCGAGCGCACCCTGCGGGACGAGGAAACGTGCCGCTGCTGCGGTGCTGTGCTGCCCCCCGAGGGGCAGGAGCCTCCTTCTTCCCGCGGCAGCGGTGAAGAGACTTTCGACTACTCCCAGATGTACCGTCAGTTCGGCACTTCCGCTGACCCGGAGAAGGAGTTTTTTGAGGACGCCTTCGGCAAAGAGGCCAAGATGGACGGCATCGACCGTCAGGACTGGCTGGACTATATCGGCCCCGCCGCTCCCGCTTACCTCGCCGCTTACAGCCGGATGCAGCTCCAGAAGAGCAAAGTATCCATGAGCTTTTCGGCTCTGCTGTTCGGTCCCTTCTACTTCTTCTACCGCAAGGCGTGGAAGCCGGCCTTCGGCTTTCTGGCCGCTGAACTTCTGCTGGCAGCGCCCACCTTTATCGAGATGCTCCAGCTCTCCGGCAGCGCCCTCGCCCCGGCCATGAGCGCTTCAGCTCTGACGGTATTTGCCCGCGTCTGCTCTGTCCTCAGCTTCGTGCTGATGCTGGTGCGCGGTATGTACGGCAAGTGGCTCTACCGCAAGAGCGCCGCCGACCACATCCGCCGCATCCAGTCTGAGTTCCCCGATGCCCAGCAGCGTCAGGCCGTGCTCCGCGCCCAGGGCGGCGTCAGCTTCGGCGCGGTCTTTCTCTGTGTCCTGCTCCTGAGTGTCTGCGGCAGTGCGTTCACCCTGCTGCTCGGCCCGGATCTTCAGGCCATCCTCAACGCTTTCTATGGCTGATACACCCAGCCGTGAATCTATCGCAAGTCAAGAAATTAGTGCAACATCCAAACAGCCTATTTGCGATATGCAATTCAACGCTGTTGCATTAAAAAGTTGAATTACTATAAATGTGAAGGAGTTTGAACCATGAAAAAAGTTACCAAGGCAGTCATCCCCGCCGCTGGTCTTGGCACCCGCGTGCTGCCCGCCACCAAGGCGATGCCCAAAGGAATGCTCCCCCTCGTGGACAAACCCGCCATCCAGTATCTGGTGGAGGAGGCTGTCCGTTCCGGCATCACCGACATCCTTATCATCGTGAGCCGCAATCAGGACATCATCCAGGACCACTTTGACCGCAGCCCCGAGCTGGAAGCAAAACTTGCTGCTCCCGGCAAGGAGAAGATGCTGGAAGAGTGCCTCGGCATCTCCAATCTGGCCAACATCTTCTTCGTCCGCCAGCAGCAGACCCTCGGCCTCGGCCACGCTGTCAGCATGGCTAAGCCCTTCACCGGCGACGACCCCTTTGTGGTCATCTATGGTGACGACGTCATCTGGGGTGAAGACCCGGTTTGCGCTCAGCTCATCCGTGCCTACGAAGAGTTTGGCCGCCCGGCTGCCGGTGTGTCCGCCGTGCCTTGGGCCGACGTGAGCCGTTATTGCAGCCTCAAGACCACCCCCATCCACGACAACTACTTCTTTGTGGACGACATGATCGAGAAGCCCAAGAAGGGTCAGGAGTTCAGCAACTACTCCATTCTGGGCCGTGTGCTGCTGACCCCGGAGATCTATGACATCCTCGCTAGGACCAAGCCCGGTGCCGGCGGCGAGATCCAGCTGACCGACGCCATGGCCGAGTATGCCCGCAACTACGGCGGTATGACTGCTGTGGAGTTCACCGGTAAGCACTACGACATGGGCAACAAGCTCAAAGTCGCTGAGGCACAGGTAGAGCTGGCCCTGCAGCACCCCGAGATCGGCGAGGCGTTCCGCGCCTACCTGAAAGAGTTCTGCAAGACGCTGTAAATAACCGCATAAAAAGCAACGCCCGGCATCTCATTGAGGTGTCGGGCGCTTTTTGCTATTTGGAGATGAGACCTTGCGGAATGCCAAGGCCTCCCCTCGTTAGGAGCAACGGCGACGACCGCCGCCAGCGGCGGAAACAGGGAGGAGTTGTTGGGGCAGCGGCCAGCAGGATGCAAGCGACAGCGAAGCAGACGCTGGGTGCCGCAACCCGGGCGGTGGCATCGCGCAGCGATGACGGAGAGGTTTTGTCCCGCAGCGGCTCACGGTCAGGCTGTCCTTTGTACAACCTCTCAGTCTCGTCGCAAGCTCCTCGCCAGCTCCCCTAGTAGGGGAGCCTCTGGCGAAGAGGTCAACTCTCTAAAGCAAACCAAAAGCGCCCTCACCTTGTCATCGGTGAGGGCGCTTTGCTGATCGCTGATTATTTTGATTGGGTTGATTATCTCAGATTAGTCGCTGACGTAGGGCATCAGAGCAACGTGACGAGCACGCCTGATAGCCACGGTCAGTGCGCGCTGATGGAAAGCGCAGGTGCCGGTGACACGGCGGGGAATGATCTTTGCACGCTCAGAGACGTACTTACGCAGACGGGGAACGTCCTTTAATCGATGGTGTCGATGCGATCGACACAGAAGCTGCAAACCTTCTTGCGGCCGCGACGCATGGGGCGTGCGGGGCGAGAGCCTTCGGTTCTTTCAAAAGCCATTGCTTATTACCTCCTGTTGGATTTTTACGGTTAAAACACCGGTTCGGGAATCAGAACGGCAGGTCGTCGCTGTCGTCGATGACGGCGAAGTCATCTGCATTGCCGGCAGAATAGCTGGGAGCTGCCTCCACAGCAGCCGGACGGGCAGGAGCTGCGTTCTGGTAGGACGGAGCAGCATTCTGATAGCTGCCGCCGCCCTGATTGCTGCCATTCGATTTGGAGCCAGCAAAGTTGACGTTGTTTGCCACGACCTCCACAGCGGTGCGGTTGTTTCCGTTCTTGTCCTGATACTGGCGGGTCTGGAATGCTGCCTTCGATGGCGATCAGACTGCCCTTCTGGAAATACTTGGAGACGAACTCTGCCTGCTGGCGCCATGCGACGATGTCGATGAAATCGGCCTGACGCTGCTCGCCCTGACGGGCAATGTTGCGGTCACACGCAATGCGGAAGCTGCACACATTGGTGCCGCTCTGGGTGGTGCGAAGCTCGGGATCCGCCACGAGACGGCCCATGATCGCTACAACATTCAACATAATACGGACTCCTTTTTCGTCACGAAAAGATTACTCCTCGTGGGCAACGATCAGGCTGCGCATAACGCCCTCAGTGATCTTGTACACACGGTCGAGCTCAGCGGGGAAGCTGGGGTCAGCAGTGAAGTTGATCACGGTGTAGACGCCTTCCTCCTCATCGTTGATGGGGTAGGCCAGACGGCGCTTGCCCCACTCATCGATGGAATCGATGGTACCGTTAGCCTCGATCAGGGACTTGAACTTACCGATGAGAGCGGAAGAAGCCTCCTCGTCGAGAGTAGCGCTGGTAATCAGCATGGTTTCGTACTTTGCCATTTTGTAGCACCTCCTTTTGGACTTAAGGGCCTCAAGAATATGAGGCCAAGGGTACACAGCCGGCGCGGCGTCGCGCAGACTGTGCGGCGTGTCTGTTCAGACAGCAACTTATTATAGCAAGCCCCGCAAAAATTGTCAAGCCCTCCCGCAGGATTTTTTTCGTATTTTTGAGCGCATGACAGCAAAATCTCCCTCATCATTCTTTTTATGCTTTTCCAGTATATCCGTCATATCTCTTTTATATGGCATTCTTAGCCATTTCCAAGCTGATTTTTCTTTGCATTCCAGCGAAAGGAGGATTATAATAAAAGATGTTCTTCTCCCCTTCTGTCTTTGTGCGCGGCGCATGGCAGGGCTTACGGGGGAGCAGGACGATTGCTAACGTCAAAGGAAGGATCATCTATGTATTCCATCTTTCGGAATCTCGCCCTCATCCTCATCAGCGCCAAGTTCTTCGCGCTGCTCGCCCGCAAATGCCGGGCGCCGCAGGTGGTGGGCGAGATCATCGCAGGTCTTGTCATCGGTCCCTGTCTGCTGAATCTCGTGCAGCCCAGCGACTCCATCGCCATTTTTGCTGAGATAGGCGTCGTGCTGCTGATGTTCACCACCGGCCTCGGCACCAACCTTCAGGAGCTGATGCGGGCCGGTCCCATCGCTACCCTCATCGACTGCGTGGGCGTGGCCGTGCCTCTGGCAGGCGGCACCCTGCTTTACAGCCTGTTCTACGGCTTCTCGGCGCTGGGCAGCCCGGAGTTTTATCGGGCGCTCTTCATCGGCACCATCATGACGGCCACCAGCGTCTCCATCACCGTCGCCACCCTGCAGGAGCTGGGCAAGCTCAAGAGCTTCCTCGGCACCACCATCGTCAGCGCAGCCGTCATTGATGATGTCATCGGCATCGTGGTGCTCACCTGTGTGCTGGGTGCCAGCGGCGGCACAGACACCAGCCTCGTCGATGTGCTGATGGACACCGTCCTCTTCTTCATCGCAGCCATCGTCATCGGCCTCATCATCCACAAGGCCATGCTCTGGCTGGACCGCCGCAACCCTCACACCCAGCGCATCACCATCGTCAGCCTCGCCTTCTGCTTTGCCATGGCCTACATCGCGGAGCAGTATTTCGGCATCGCCGACATCACGGGCGCTTACATCGCGGGCATCGTGCTCTGTTCCCTCGAAGATGCGCCCTACATCGAGCGCCGTGTGGACATCAGCGGCTATATGCTGTTTTCCCCCGTCTTCTTCGTCAGTATCGGCCTGAAGACCGACATCAGCGGCCTGACGCCCACCATCCTGCTGTTCAGCGCCTGCTTCGTGATCGTCGCCCTGCTCACCAAGATCATCGGCTGCGGTCTGGCTGCGAAGCTCTGCCGGTTCAGCTGGGGCGACTCTCTCAAAGTGGGCGTCGGCATGATGACCCGCGGCGAAGTGGCCCTCATCGTGGCCCAGAAGGGCCTCGGGGCCGGTGTGGTGGACCCCGTCTACTTCACCGCCGTCATCCTGCTCATCGTCGTGTCCTCTATCGTGACGCCGCTGGCACTGAAGGGGCTGTTTGCGAAAGCATAAGTTATCAGAAAGCCCCCTCTTCCGAATGGAAGAGGGGGCTTTCTGTTTATCTTACTGATTTTCTTCTAAAACTCAAACGACCTGAATGCGGCCTGCGCCATACGGATTCTCGTAGTTCAGCAGGTAGCCCGGATAGCTTGCCAGCGGGCTGTTGGCACTGCTCAGAACAGGCACATCGTTCACAGCGTCGAAGATCATGGCGTAAGTGGACATGACGAGGTAGTCCTCAGAGACATAGTCCTTGATGAGCTCTGCGCCGTCGAACATGGAGAAGCCATCGCCCAGATTGCGCAGCGTGTAGTTCATGCCGGCCAGCGCATAGGTGCGGTTCAGGTCCAGCGGCTCGTAAGTGCCGGTCTTCTTGTTGTAGATGCGCACATTCTGGACACGGGGCGTGCCGGTGGCGCTGCCAATCCAGACATTCTTCTCGTCGGTCTGCACGGTGTTGGGGATATCGGCGTGGATCTCGTAGGTCGCACCGGCAACATGCAGGAAACCGCCGTTCTCCTTGCCCTCCGGGCCGACGAAACGGGCGCCGAACTCCAGAGCATCCTGGATCTGCTTGCCGGTGACAGACATCAGACAGGCCACATTGCCAAACGGGGCTGACCTGCTTGCAGGTCTTGAAGGTCCAGTAGCCGGCTTTCTCATCGGCGCGGATGCCGCCGCCGTTCATGATAGCGATGTCACAATGCAGCTGCTCGACCTCATTGAAGTAAGTATAGATACCGTCGGCCACGAAATCGCCGAGGTTGGTCTCGCCCATACGGATGCGGCGCTTGCTGGTAGCGGGGTCGTTGATGTAGAATTTGATGTCCGTGGTGGCGATCTGCTCGCCCAGCATAGCGTCCACATCGTTGATCCAGGCTTCTGCGGTAGCGGCCACAGCGGCGTCGGAGACATCAGCGGTGGAGATGAGCTCGGTGGTGATAGCGCCGTCCTCGGCGATGGTCATCTCGCCAACATTTGCAAAATAAGAGCCAGTCTGGGTCAGGGCGACAGCCTTGCCGGCTGCATCGTAGACCTGCTTGTTCTCCATGACGGTGTGAGAGTGGCCGTCGATGAAGGCGTCAAAGCCGGTGGTGTTGGCAATGACTTCCTCACTGGTCCAGGGAGAGGAGGACGGGTCAACGCCCAGATGGCCCAGACCGATGATGATGTCTGCGCCCAGGGTCTTGGCCTTGTCGATGGCCTTCTGCACGGCGTCGTACAGTTTCCTTCCGTCGTCACCGCCCAGGATGTCGTAGATGTACTTGGTCTGCTTGGCGTTCATGAAGTAAGCAGGAGTGGACTTTGTGAAGGACTCGGGGGTCGTGATGCCCACGAATGCAATCCACTTGCCGCCTGCGGGGAACAGCTTGACAGCGGGCAGGACGCGCAGGCCGGTGCGCAGGTCCACCCAGTTGCAGGAGACATAGGGGAAGTCCGCTTCCTTGATGATGGCCTTTGCGCGGGCCATGCCGTAGTCGAACTCGTGGTTGCCCAGAGTAGCGATGTCGTAACCAGCCTCGTTCATCAACTCGATGATGGTAGCGCCGTCGTCCATGGAGCCGTAGGCAGTACCCTGAATATGGTCGCCTGCGTCCACCAGCAGGACGGGCTTGCCCTCATCCACATAGCCCTGCTTCATGGCAGCGATAGCGGCATAGGTCAGTTTGGGAGACTTGTTGTCGATGTAGGTGTGGACATCGTTGGTGTACAGGATGGTGACAGCGGCATCCTTGCCCGTCAGGAAACCGGCCGAAGCCTGCGGAACGGCAGCGGCCATGGCGGAGGCAGCGGCGGTGACACCGGCAGCCTTCAGGAAATTGCGGCGAGAAATAAAGTGTTTCACGAAAAGGACCTCCTTTATGTTCCAGACCAGTTTTTGCGGCACAGCCTCTCTTCTGCTGTGCCGCATTCTTTGTTTTAAGCTTACCACAGAACCGCCGAAAGAGCAAGCGCAAAGATAGTCATCCTGCATAATAGTTTTCTTTATAAGTACGACTTTTTATGAAATCTCGCGCAAATCAGCACAAAAGGCCGGGTGCTGTTTCCTGCCTCAGGCATACAGCACCCGGCCTTTTGTTTTGGGCGGTATTGTTCCGTCGTGAATATCGTCTTATCAGATAGCGTTATACTGGCGCAGGAACTTCTCAAGATCGGTGCCTTCGAGCTTCTTCAGCGCCTCCTTCAGGGCGATGCGGCCCATAAGGGGCAGCTCCATGTCCGTGAGCTTCCGGCCGTCCCGCAGCTTCACCGAGGCATCCACCAGCGCCCGGACGTCATAGGTGCTGCCCCAGACCTCGGGCACACCGCGGTCGATGTCCAGCAGGGTGTACACAGCTTCCATACCGGTGCGCATGGAGTATTCGGTGGTGAAGATGGTGTCACGGCCGGTCTCGGCGAACTGGCCGAGGAAGGCAAAGTTCACCGCATCCTTCGGCACGATGTCGGGGCGGTCGCCCTTCGCGCGGGGCATGAAGAAGGCGTCGATATAGGGCATCATGACCGGCACGGTGTTGGCGCTGTGCTCGGCAAGCTCTGCGATGTCCTCCACCGGCACGCCCAGATGGTACAGCCACTCCATGCAGATCTCCTTGCCGGTGCAGTCGCGCATGGCCTTTTTGACGTAGTTGCCGGGCTTATCACTGAACAGGCCGTAGACCCAGACACACAGCTGGTTCTTGGGCTGGTCTCGGAACTGCTGCTGACGGTTCAGCGTCCAGCTCAGCAGCCACTTAGAGTCCTTCACTGTGACGATGCCGCCGGTGACGGTGTGGCCACTGAACGGGTCACGCTTGCAGATCTTCTGGATATACTGCGGGATCTTGTCGTCCAGCGTAGTGATGGTGGCGCTTTCCCAGTTGGTCAGCTCCGGCTGGCTGCAGAACTTTTCCGGGTGGCCGAAGGAGTCGTCCAGCGCGGCGATGCGCTTCCAGAGGTCCCAGCCGTTGCCCGGCTTGATGGTGGGGTCAAAGCCTGCGGCCTTGTCCTGTGCGCCCATCGTGCAGCTTTCCACGCAGCCGCCGTTGGTGATAAAGAGCAGGTCGTCCTCGGTGAGGTCGATGGTCTCCACCGCGCCCTTGTGGTCTACCGTGATGCCCGCCGCCTGCTTTTTGCCCGGCTCGAGACTGAACTGGACGTCCACGACCTTGGTCTCATAGTGGAACTGCACGCCGTGGTCCTTCAGGTAAGTGACCATGGGCAGGATGATAGATTCATACTGGTTGTAGCGGGTGAAGCGCAGGGCGGTGAAGTCGGGCAGACCGCCGATGTGGTGGATATACCGCTTGAGGTAGAGCTTCATCTCCAGGGCGCTGTGCCAGTTCTCAAAAGCGAACATGGTGCGCCAGTACAGCCAGAAGTTGGAATTCAGCACCTCATCGTCAAAAAAGTCGGTGATCTTTTTGTCCTCAAGCTGCTCGTCGGGGGTGAAGAACAGCTTCATGATCTCCATGGCACCCTTATCAGACAGGCCGAACTTGCCATCGGTGTGGGCATCCTCGCCGCCGGTTGACGGTAGCACGGCACAGTGAATAGTTGGGGTCGTCCTTGTTCAGCCAGTAATACTCGTCCAGCACACTGGCTCCCTCCGTTTCCAGCGAAGGGATGGAGCGGAGCAGATCCCACATGACCTCGAAGTGGTTGTCCATCTCCCGGCCGCCCCGCATCACATAGCCGACGTCGTACTTGTAGCCGTCGCAGGCACCGCCGGGCAGGGGGTCTTTTTCAAAAACGTGTACCCTCTCCCCCTTCATCTGGCCATCCCGCACCAGATAGCAGGCTGCCGTCAGGGCCGCCAGGCCGCTGCCGATGATATAAGCCGATTTGCGATCCACGCCTTCGGGCTTGCGGGGCCTCGCAAAGGCTTCGTAATTGCCACTGGAATAATACATAGACGTGACCTCCATTTTGTTCTGTACCGGCAGCACGTTCGGCCCCGGTTTGTTTGATTCTGGCATCAGTATACCCCGCCGCTTCCCGCCCTACAACAAACAAAACCGCCCAACTGCCGCAATTTTTGTCATACAGGCAGGTTTGCATAGAAAAAAATCCGCCCCCGGCGTACCGGAGACGGACAAAAGTTTTATGAGGGTTCAGAATGTCAGCCGCATCTGATGCCAGACGACATCGCCGTGGGTGGAGACGGAAACGCCCTCATCCACGAAGCCGAACTGCGCATAAAAGCCGATGAGCCGTTCCTTGCAGGTGAGCACGATGCCCTTGCGCCCGGCGGCTTTCGCGTCGGCGCAAACCTGACGCAGAACACGGGAAGCACAGCCTTCGTGTCGATGGGCCGGGGCGGTGACGACGCTGAATATCATCTGCCACCCACCCTTCGGCGTGTGGAGATGGGGGTCATCGTACATCTCATCGGTGAGGTCGGGCATATCGGTGACGAAGCCATTGACGAAAGCTTTCACCTCGCCGCCCTCGTCCAGCAGCCAGAAACAGTCCGGGTAGACAGCCACGCCCGGCGATGCTCTGCCGGGATGCCCCCTCAGCGGACGGGTAGGACGCAGCTTCGATGTCGGCCAGTGTGTCCACATCAGCGGGCAGTGCATGACGGATGCTCATACTCTCCCCTCCTCAGGCTTTGGCGGCGGGAGCCACTTCAAAGTCGATCTTGCCCAGATTGACGTCGGCGCGGACGATGGTGATCATCATCTTGTCGCCGAGGCTCCAGGTCTTGCCGGAAGCGGGTCAGTCAGGCGGACGCCCTCGGTCAGGCTGGTGCCGGAGGGAGTCAGGCTGGAGGCAGGCACAAAGCCCTCCACGCCGTTGTCCAGCTCGATGAAGAGGCCACGCTGGGTCACGCCGGAGATGGTACCCTCGTAGCACTCGCCCAGATGGCGGCGGGCATACTCGGCCTTATAGCAGTCCTCGGCCTTCCGCTCGATCTGCATGGCGATGACCTCACGCTCGCTGGACTGCTTGGAGGCGTGCTCCGCAAAATCGGTGTAGCGGAGGATCATGGTCTCCTTCTCGGTACCCTTTGAGCATATCCGTCATGATGCGATGGATGGCCAGGTCGGGGTAACGGCGGATGGGGCTGGTGAAGTGGGCGTAATCCTTCAGCACCAGACCGTAGTGGCCCTTGGGCTTCTCTAGAGAGCCTTGGACATGCAGCGGAGCATACCGGTGTTGATGATCTGCTCATAGGGGTACCGCGCACACCCCGAGGATGGCGCTCAGCTCCGGAGGGACGTCCTTGGCGAAGTGGTCATTGATGCCGCAGGCCTGCAGCAGAGCGTGCAGACGCTCCAGCTTTTCGGCGTTGGGCTCCTCATGGACGCGGTAGACGAAGGGGACCTGCTTGACCCGTGCAAAGTGCGCAGCGCACTGGTTTGCCAGCAGCATGAACTCCTCGATCATGGCCTCGCTCTCGCCGGAAGTGCGCTTCTGGACATCGATACAGCGGCCATTCTCGTCGAGGATGAGCTTGACTTCGCCGCTCTCGATGTCCATGCAGCCGCGCCTTGCGCAGGCGGGCGCGGTGGCCGTACAGCTCCTTCATAGCGGGCAGCTGGTCGATGACGTCGGCATACTTTGCCTTGATCTCGGCGTCGGCAGTACCGGCCAGCAGGGCGTTGATCTCGGAGTAGACACCTTGACGCGGCTGCGGATGATGGACTTGACGAAGCGGTAATCCGTCAGATTACCCTCCTTGTCCAGACGCATCAGGCAGGAGAAAGCCAGACGCAGCTCGTTCTCGTTCAGGCTGCAGATGCCGTTGGACAGGGCCTTGGGCAGCATCGGAACGACCTGATCTGCATAATAGACGCTGGTTGCGCGGCTGAACGCCTCGTTGTCCAGCTCGGTGCCGGGCTTGACGTAGTTGGAGACGTCGGCGATGTGGACGCCCAGCTCAAAGCCGCCGTCAGAGGTGCGGGTCAGGCTGATGGCATCGTCGATGTCCTTGGTCTCGGCACTGTCGATGGTGAAGATGGGCAGGGCGCGCAGGTCCATGCGGCCCTCGCAGTCCTTCTCAGAGACCTCTGCGCCCTCGAACTTCTTGGCCTCATCGCGCACTTTATCCGGGAAGCGGGTGCGGATGTCCTTTGCGTAAAGCAGAGCCTTGGCGCAGCGCTTGGCCTCGTCGGAGCTGCCGAAGCGCATGGCGACGCCCACGCGGTGGTCTTCCTGACGGTTGCCGCGGTTCAGGATCTCGACGGCTACCTTGTCGCCGTCCTTTGCGCCGCCCTCGCAGTCGCGGGCCAGAGGCATGGTGATGGCCGGGCAGTCGTCCGGCACGAAGCGCAGACGGCCCTCGACCCGGCGCACAGTGCCGACCAGATCGTTTTTCTCGGTCAGGATGGCGAGGATAGCGCCCTCGTCGCTGCCCTCCACACGGGGATGCTCGAATTTCTCCACCAGCACGTCGTCGCCGGGCATTGCGCCCTTGGTGAAGCGGCCGGGGATGAAGATGTCGCTGGTGCCGTCCTCCAGCATGACGAAGGCAAAATTCTTGCCCAGCTTGACCACCTTGCACAGCAGAGCCTTGTCGGCACGGCCGGAGCGGACGGTAAAGAACACGCCCTGACGCTGGCAGACGACAGCCTCTCGCACCAGTTCGTCCAGAGCTTCCATCACATTGCGGTCTGCGCCGCGCTCGCCGCCGAACTTCTGCTTCAGCTCTTTGACGGTGCAGGGCTGGTTCTGGATGGCATGTTCGATTTTATCGCGCATTGACATAAATTTTCTTTCTCCTTAACTACCATAGCCCGCCCTCCACCGGGGCGCGGCTTCTTCCCTCTTATCTCTTTTATAACAACATATAGACACAAAAACAGCCCCGCTTTCATCACGGGGCTGCGGGCGCATACTCAGGCCAGACGGCTTGCGAACACGCAGGCAAGGATGGCCACCACAAAGAAGATGATACCGGCAATGCGGGTCACCTTTGCCAGCATCTGGTCCGCAGGGGTCAGACGGGCGTTGTTTGCGCCGTAAGCGCTGCCGTTGATGACACCAGCCAGACCCTGACCGTGGGTATGCTGCATCAGGGTGAGGGCAAAGATGACCACCGAGACGACGAGCAGAATGACGCCGCCGACGATTTCAATGACTGCCATGGATGAAAACGCTCCTTTTATTGTTAAATTTGGATAACAAACATACAAATACAAGTATATAGTAACATACCTCGGCCAAAAAGCAAGCAGAAAAGCAAAACCATTCACGTCCCGGCGCTCAGTGCGTCGCACAGGCGGGCAAAGATGGCTGCGCTGGACACTTCCGGCTCTGTCTGGGCGTCCTGCATCACCACGATGGTCCAGCGGGGCTTTTCTGCCGGGTAAAAACCGGCGAACCAGTAGTTTTTCAGCTCTTCGCCATCCCGGAACTGGCCGGTCTGGGCGGTGCCGGTCTTTCCGGCGGCAGTCCCCTCGGAGGGGGCGGCCTGCTGGCCCGTTCCCCTGCCACGACGCCCGCCAGCAGCTCTTGCAGCTTTTCCGCCGTCTGCTCCGCGACACCCGCCGGGACGAGCTATGTGCCAGCGGCATGAGCTCTTCGCCCGTCGTCTCGTCCACGGTACACTCCACGAAAAGCGGGGTGTGGTAGACGCCTCCCGCCGCAATGGTGTTCATCATCCCGGCCACCTGCAAGGGCGTCGCCAGAAGCTCCCCCTGTCCGAAGCAGAAGTTGGCAAACTGCCCCTCGTTTTCGAGTGTCTCTGCTTCGGGCAGAACGCCAGAAGCTGACCGGAGGCCGTCTGCAATGTCCTGTCCCTTCCCGAAGCCCAGCGCTGCCGCCATCTTCCGGACACGCTCCGGCCCCAATTCCCGCCCCAGCTCGATAAAGTAGCCGTTGCAGCTCTTTTCCAGAGCGCCGTCCAGCCCCACGAGGCCGTGAGGCACGCTTCCGGCACAGCGGTAGACCTGACCGTTCAGGGCGTCGTAGCCGGACACTCCCGGATGAAGTCCCCTTCTCCGGCTTCCAGCGCCGCTGCGGCCAGCACCGGTTTGAACACCGAGCCCACCGCATAGGCCGAAAAAGTACGGTTCAGAAGCGGGCTGTCCGGGGCAGTCAGACTCTCGCCCACATTGGCCGCATCAAAACCCGGCAGGCTCACGCAGGCCCGCACCTTGCCGCTGCTTACATCTATAATAAGGATGCACCCGGTGGCCATGCTCTCCGCCGCCACCCCTTCTGCGGCCCTCTGGATGCTGCGGGAGAGGGTCAGCCGCACACCCTGCGGGGCAGAGTCTGCTTTTTCTAAAATCGGCTCACTGCCCCGCTGCAGCCGTCCCTGCGCTGTGACCGCACAGTGCAGTGTATCCCGCTCGCCGGTGTAAAGAACATCGTCCAGCGCAGCCTCAAGGCCCGCTGCGCCGTGGCCCTCGCTGTCCAGGTAGCCGATGAGCTGTTCTGCCAGCGGGGCAGCGGCGTACCGCCGGGGAACGGCATAGCACCGCACGCCCAGTCCACTTACATCCTGCACCACGTCCAGCAGAAAGGGTCGGGAAGTATTCCGCTCCCGGTAAAGCCTGGCCTGCCCGTCGGCGTCCGCATAGGGGTAGAGCCGCGCGTAGCTGCCCTCACCCGGGAAGCAGAGGGCCAGCCAGCTCTGGGAAAGCCCAGTCAGCGGCAGACCGCCGCAGTCGTAAAAGTTTCCCCGCGCCGCAGGCAGGCGGAGGACCGCTTCGCTCTGCGCCGCCGCCCGCACGGCGTACTCCGTGTTCGAGCAGAGCCAGTACAACCTGCAGACCACCGCCGCAAACCCCAGCAGCAGCGCCCCGTACAGCGCAAGCACTCTCCGACCCGACATAAAAAGCCCCCCTTCCCTGCCCGGTAGTATGGGCAGAAAAGAGGGACGGTACACAAAAGAGGCAGAGCCTCCGAAGAAGCTCTGCCTCAGATACTGAAACAGTATGCGCGTTTTGGGAAAGGCTGCGGCTTAGTACATGCCGCCCATACCGCCCATGTCACCGCCAGCGGCAGCAGGAGCAGCCGGAGGTTCGGGCAGGTCGGCCACCAGGCTCTCGGTGGTGAGCACCATCTCAGCGACGGATGCTGCGTTCTCCAGAGCGGAGCGGGTGACCTTGGTCGTGTCAACGATGCCGGCGGCGATCATATCCTCGACGTAGACTTCATTCTGAGCGTCAAAGCCGTAGTTGGGCTTGTTGGCAGAGATGATCTTGTCGATGATGACGCTGCCCTCGAGGCCGGCGTTCTTGGCGATCTGGCGCAGAGGAGCTTCCAGAGCCTTCAGGACGATCTTAGCGCCGGTGCGCTCGTCGCCTTCCAGCGTATCGCACAGCTCACGGACAGCAGGGATGGCGTTGATGGGAGCAGTGCCGCCGCCAGCAACGACGCCTTCCTGAACAGCAGCCTTGGTTGCATTCAGAGCATCCTCGATGCGGAGCTTCTTGTCCTTCATCTCGACCTCAGTAGCAGCGCCGACCTTGATGACAGCCACGCCGCCAGCCAGCTTTGCCAGACGCTCCTGCAGCTTCTCGCGGTCGAAGTCGCTGGTAGCGGCCTCGATCTGGTTGCGGATCTGACCGATGCGAGATGCGATAGCGTCCTTGTCGCCGGCGCCGCCCACGATGGTGGTGTTCTCCTTGGTGACCTTGACCTGACGGGCATGACCCAGCATGTCAACGGTAGCATCCTTCAGCTCGTAGCCGAGGTCTGCAGAGACAACCGTGCCGCCGGTCAGGATGGCAATATCCTGCAGCATCTCCTTGCGGCGGTCGCCGAAGCCAGGAGCCTTGACAGCCACGACGTTCAGGGTGCCGCGCAGGCGGTTGACGATGAGGGTGGACAGAGCCTCGCCCTCAATGTCCTCGGCCACGATGAGCAGCTTCATGCCGTTCTGCATGACCTGCTCCAGCAGAGGAACGAGGTCCTGAATGACGCTGATCTTCTTATCGGTGATGAGGATGGCGGCGTTGTCCAGAACAGCCTCCATCTTGTCGGTATCGGTGACCATATAGGGGGTCAGGTAGCCGCGGTCGAACTGCATACCTTCGACGATCTCGTTGTAGGTCTCGGCAGTGGTCTTGTTCTCCTCGATGGTGATGACGCCGTCGGAAGTGACCTTCTCCATCGCCTCGGCGATGAGACGGCCGATCTCGGGGTCGCCTGCAGAGATGGTGCCGACGCGGGCGATGTCGTTGGAATCCTTGACCTTCTGGCTGTGTGCCTTGATGGTCTCGACGGCCTTAGCGACAGCCTTGGTCATGCCGCGGCGGATGTCCATCGGGTTTGCACCGGCGGTGACATTCTTCATGCCCTCGGTGACCATAGCCTGTGCCAGAACGGTCGCGGTGGTGGTGCCGTCGCCTGCGGCGTCGTTGGTCTTGGTAGCGACCTCACGCACCAGCTGTGCGCCCATGTTCTCGAACTCGTCCTTCAGCTCGATCTCCTTAGCGATGGTGACACCATCGTTGGTGATGACGGGTGGCGCCGAACTTCTTGCTCAGCACCACGTTGCGGCCCTTGGGGCCGAGGGTGATCTTAACAGTATCTGCCAGAGTGTCGATACCGGCACACAGTGCCTTGCGGGCTTCCTCGCCCTGCTTGATCTGCTTAGCCATATTTTATCGCTCCTTCGTAAAAGCTTGATTATCCAGTGTGAGGGAAAGACGCTTACTCCACGATAGCCAGAATGTCGGCCTGACGCACGATGGTGCATTCTTCGCCGTCCACCTTGACCTCGGTGCCGGAGTACTTGCTGGTGAGCACCTTGTCGCCGACCTTGACAGTCATCTTGACTTCCTTGCCGTCCACGACACCGCCGGGGCCAACGGCCACCACCTGCGCCACCTGAGGCTTCTCCTTGGCGCTGCCAGTCAGGATGAGGCCGCCCTTGGTGGTCTCCTCGACCTCAACAGTCTTGATAACAACACGGTCTGCAAGAGGAATGATCTTCATCGTTCTTGCCCTCCTATTATAAATATAAAAGATAAACTGTTTTATGTCCCGGGGGCTTTGCCCTTCCGGTTGTTTAGCACTCTTTTTCCTTGAGTGCTAAGTGTATTGTACTCATCTTGGAGTCAAAAATCAAGGGTTTTTCAAATTTCTTTGTTAAGTTTTATGTCCTTTCCATGAGCCTGTCGAGTGTATGTTCTTTTTGCCCTCGCCATGTACGAACAATGTACGCTCCATCTACCTTTCAGATAACAAAAAACGCACCCGTCATAAGACCAGTGCGTTAAACTATAGGGGGATCATCTCTCTATTTGGGCAATTCCGGTTCACCTTCATATTTTCGCTCCGAAACACAGTGCAGTCAAAACACTTGACTTTGTCAAGTAACAGTGCTATAATGCTTTCCATTCAAAAGCAGAAGGAGTTGACGAAATGGAGCCATCCACGGTATCTTCCTGCATTCTGACCCTGCACAGAGAGTTTGCCGCTTACACGACCCAGCGGTTACAGGAACTGGGTCTGAGCTTCGGGCTGATATATTTTGTCATTTATGTAGGAAAGCATCCGGATTGTACGCCTTCGGAACTGACCAAAGATCTGCATCTGGATTGGGGCCACTCCCAGCGCAGCCTGAACAAGCTGGCCGAAGACGGCTTTCTGACGAAAGAAAAGAATGGGCGCAGCTACCACCTGAAGCTGACCCAGAGGGGTGAAAACGCCTTTGGGGTCTGTCATCAGGTCTTTATCGACTGGGATGCCCAGAGTCTGGGCGGACTGACAGCGCAGGAGCGGCAGCAGCTGCTGACATTACTGCAAAAAGCAGTGCAAAAGAAAGTGTGCAAATGATGTACGAAACGATCTTGAGTCCGATCCATTATGGTGGGATGCAGCTGAAAAACCGCATCATTTTTGCGCCGACAACATTCGGGCTGTCGGATGAAGAATACCTTGCAAAGATCCGTGCCATTGCACAGGGCGGCTGTGCAATGATCATCGTGGGCGATGTCCCGGTGGGCAAAAGCAAATTTGAAAAATCTCTATTTGACCCCAAAGGCTTTGCATTCTACCAGCAGGTCGTGAAAATCGCCCATGATGCGGATTGCAAAGTCTGTGCCCAGCTGCACCAGAGCGATTCCAACCTGCTGGCCCTGTTCAAGTACATTCCCGGCGTCCTGCTGAAGAAAATCACCCCGGATCAGCTGCGGAAAAGCTGAACGCCGAAGTCGCTCCTTACATTACAAAGATGTCCAAACGGAAGATCCGGACCATCATCAGCGGGTTTGGAAAAGCGGCGGTACTGGCAAAACAGGCCGGTTTTGATATGATGCAGGTGCATGGCGACCGGATGTGCGGCAGTTTCAGTTCAGCCATCTTCAACCACCGCACCGATGAATACGGCGGCAGCGCAGAAAACCGCGCCCGTTTTGCGGCGGAAGCGGTCTCGGCTGTCCATGCGGCGGTTCCGGGGATGCCCATCGATTACAAGCTGGCCGTCCGGCAGGAAAACCCGCACTTTGGCAATGCCGGTGTGGTGGAAGAAGAACTACCGGTGTTCGTTCCGCTGCTGGAGCAGGCGGGTGTGACCAGCTTCCATGTAACGCTGGCAAACCATTCCGCATTGAAAACACCATCCCGCCCGCCGATCATCCCTATTTCAGCCAGCCGGGATGCTTCCTCAAATTCTGCGATGAGGTGCGGCAGTACACCGACCTGCCCATCTGTGGTGTCGGTGGTCTGAACGACCCGGATCTTGTGGAGCAGCAGCTCGCCAGCGGACGCATCCAGTGCGCCGCCATGAGCCGCCAGCTTCTGGCAGACCCGGATTGGGTGAACAAGCTGAAAAACGGGCAGGCGGAACAGATCCACCGCTGTCTCCGCTGCAACAAGAAGTGTCTGGGCGGGCTGACGGCACATCAGGGAACTCGTTGTGTTTATGATGCTTTGCGAGAAAAGAAGCAAAAAACGCATAAACCCACCCGGAAAAAATCACGATACACTCAACAAAAAGACATTCACAAAGGAGAAGTTATGAGTTACGCGATCGTATACAGCAGCAAAACAGGCAACACAAAAATCTTGGCAGACACGCTGCACGACTGCCTGCCGCAGGAAGGCTGCGATTATTTCGGCATCCCGGATCCTGCTGCCATGGAAGCGGACACCCTTTATGTGGGCTTCTGGACGGACAAGGGAAAAGCCGATGAAAGCACTTCGGACTTTTGAAGCAGCTGCACGGCAAAACATCTTTCTCTTTGGCACTGCCGGCTTCGGCGGCAGCAAAGAATACTTTGATAAGATCTTGAAAAAGACGGAGCATTCGCTGGACAAGAGCAACACTGTTTTCGGCTGCTATATGTGTCAGGGCAAAATGCCGATGTCCGTACGCCAGCGGTACGAAGAGATGAAAAAGCAGCCGATCCATCTGCCCAATCTGGATGCCATGATCGAGAATTTTGACAAGGCTCTTTCTCACCCGGATGCGGATGACCTGGAGCAGCTGAAACAGGCTGTAAGATAACGGAAAAGGCGGCGGCTTCCCTTGACAAGGAAAGCCGCCGCCTTTGTTGATCCTCCGATGAGCCCCTAAAGAAGCGTGCAGGGCGCTTCTCATACTTTCATTTTACACGCTGGCCCGCTGGGCCATGAACCGTTCATAGGCCGGTTTGGGCAGCAGGACGCGCCCGGCCAGCGGCTTGAGCTGGGCGGTGATGGCGTCGCAGGGAGCGCACTCGCCGTCGGCAGTCGCCACGATAGGGCCGCGTCCGTCTGCCGGGCGCAGGGAGACGCACTTTGCCCGGCGGTAGATGAAGCAGGGCTTCGCCTGTTCCGTCAGCTCACCGTTCCGGAAGTGCCTGCCGCTCTTATACATTCCCAGCACGCGGGCGATCGTCAGGCGGCTCACCCTGCGGATGATGAAGACGTCCAGCCAGCCGTCGTCGGGCTGAGCCTCGGGGGCTGCATAAAAGCCGCCTCCATAGGTGCGGCCATTGCAGACGGCACACATCAGGCAGTCCACCGCCAGCTCCTCGCCGTCGATGGTAAAGGTCACGTTCCGGCCGATGTGGCCGCAGAGCTGCTTGACGATGGAGAGTGCATACGCCATCTCGCCGCCACAGAACGGGATGCGCCGGAACTGCGGGATGCCGTAAGCCACCTGCGCATCGAGCCCGGCAGCGCAGATGGTCGCCGAAAGGCCGAGGTCGGTCTGCATCAGATCAATGTCCACCTCACTGCCCGCCAGCTGGGCGTCGAGGTCATTGAACTCTTCCCGCGTGCCGTAGGTGCGCAGAAAATCATTGCCGCTGCCAAAGGGCAGACACCCCACCGCCGCGAGGCTGCACCCCTGCACCCCTGTCAGCGCCTCGTTGAAGGTGCCGTCGCCGCCCGCTGTCCAGATGCGCACCGGCTCACCGTCGGCCTGCGCGGTGTGCGCCGCCTCAGCAGCCAGCTCCCGGGCATGGCCCGCATACTGGGTCACAACGACCTTCCGTTTTTCCGGCGGGATGCCCGCCCGCTGGGCTGCTGCCTGGATAGCCGGGGCCAGCTCGGCCGTGCAGTCCCGCTTGCCTGCGGTGGGGTTGAGCAAAAACAGATAGCGCATTCGGCTTCCTCCTCTGGTGGTTTCTGCCCTCTATCATAGCGGAAAACCAGAGCAGATGCAAGAGTTTTTCAGCCGACACCCGCCGTCTGCGTCTCCTGCACCACGATCGTGCCGTCCTCGGCACAGTCTGCCGTCCAGTGCTGTCCGAGGCTCACACTGCCGGAGGCTATCTGGTCGGCGAAGGCCTGCTCCACGGCCCGGTCTACCTGTCGGCGCAGCTCTCGCGCGCCATAGGGCGAATGTGCTTTTGCCGCCAGCGCCGGGCCGACCCGGGCCGTGTGGGTCAACTGATAGCCGCTGCGGGCAGCACGCTCTTCCAGCTGGCCCAGCAGCTTTTCGGCGATGGAGCAGAGGCTCTGCTCCTCCAGCGGACGGAAGACGATGAGCTCATCCAGACGGCCCACCAGCTCCGGCCGGAACCATTTTTTCGCCTCGGCAACGGCGGCTTCCGACTGCTTTTCAAAGGCAGCTTCGCTTCCCGCCCCGAAGCCCAGCGGTGCGCTCTGCCCGGCGAGGAATCGTGCGCCGAGGTTGGAGGTCAGCAGGACGATGGTATTGCGGAAATCCGCCTTGCGGCCCATGGAGTCGGTCAGCTGGCCGTCCTCGAGCATCTGCAGGAGCACATTCTGAATATCCGGGTGCGCCTTTTCGATTTCGTCAAAGAGCACCACGCTGTAGGGACGGCGGCGGACGGCCTCAGTGAGCTGACCGCCCTCGTCGTGGCCCAGATAGCCCGGAGGCGCACCCAGCAGACGCGCCACGGTGTGCTGCTCCTGATACTCCGACATATCGAACTTGAGCAGGGCTTTCTCGCTGCCGAACCAGCTCTCCGCCAGAGCCTTTGCCAGCGCAGTCTTACCGACACCGGTAGGCCCGAGGAAAAGCATCGCGCCGATCGGCCGGCCCGGCTCCCCAGCCCGGTGCGGCTGCGCCGGATGGCCCCGGCCACGGCGGCGACAGCCCGGCTCTGGCCCACGACTTCGGCATTCAGGCGCTCTTCGAGGCGGGCCAGACGTTCCCGCTCCTTTTCGCCCACCCGTTCTGCCGGGACGCCGCTGGCCTGCGCCACCACCCGGGCAATTTCCTTCCGGCTGAGGACCGGGTCTTTCTCCCCTTCCCGCTCGGCCCGGATGCGCACCGCCGCGCAGGCTTCGTCCACGAGGTCGATGGCCTTATCCGGCAGACAGCGCCCCGGCAGATACCGCACTGAAAGCTCCACGGCCTCCCGCAGGGCTTCGTTGGGCAGGCGGACGCCGTGATACCGCTCGTAGCGGGGTGCCAGACCTTCCAGTATATCCACAGCCTGCTTCGGCGTAGGCTCTTCGATTTGGACGCGGCCAAATCGGCGCTCGAGGGCGGCGTCCTTCTGGATGTGGGTGCGGAATTCCTGATTCGTCGTCGCGCCGATGAGCTGCAGTTCACCCCGGGCCAGCACCGGCTTTAAGATGCTGGCTGCGTCGATAGCCCTCTGCCGCACCTGCGCCGACGATGGTGTGGAACTCATCCACGAAGAGGATGGCGCTGCCGTCCCGGACGAGTTCTTCCAGCAGGTTCTTGAACCGCTCTTCGAAGTCGCCGCGGTACTTCGTACCAGCCACGAGGCTGGCCATGTCCAGAGCCAGCAGACGCCGCCCCTGGAGCATCCGGGGTACCTGCTTGTCGGCGATGCGCTGGGCAAGCCCTTCGGCCAGCGCGGTCTTGCCCACGCCCGGTTCCCCCACAAGGCAGGGGTTGTTCTTCTGGCGGCGGCATAAGATCTCTACCATCCGGTCCAGCTCTTTTTCCCGGCAGAACACCGGGTCCAGCTCGCCGTCCGCCGCCCGGCGGGTCAAATCGCGGCAGTATTTGTCGCTGGCCCGGCTGCCCCGCGGCAGCGACGACGCCGAGCGCGGCTGGATAGGCAGGATGAACTGCCCTGAAAGCTGGCGGCACTCCCGCACCGCCTCGGTGAGCTGGACACCCATGGATGCCAGCATGACCCCGGCAGCGCAGTCGGTGTCTTCCAGCATAGCGCAGAGCAGATGCTCCGGCTCGGCCCGGCTCAGGTGGGCGTTCTGCGCCCCGATGATGGCGTAGTCCATCGCCCGGCGCAGGTCCGCCGCCATATCGCCCCGGGCAAGCCTGGTGACCGAACCATCCCGCCCGGCGGACAGCTGACGCCGCACTTCCAGCTCGAGATGTTCTTCCCGGCCAGAAAGCGGGCCGCCGGGCCGCCGTCCGCTTGCAGCATCGCCCACAGCAGGTGGCCGGTGTCTGCCTTTTTGCAGCCCAGCCCTCCGGCCAGCTCCACCGCCTTATCCAGTAGCTGCCCCGCCTCCCGGGAGAAGCCCTTATACCGTCCTTTGCCGAATGCGTCCCAAATGCTCATTTGCCTGGCTCCTATCTTCCGTATTGCCCTGTTGCATCAAGAAACAGTATAGCCCCGGCAGGCGAGAAAAAATCAGAGCTTTGTGTCGCACCGGCCCAAAAACGCACCGAGAGATAAAATAAAAAAGCCATCTGAACGAATCAGATGGCTTTCTGGTTGGGGATGAGAGAATCGAACTCCCACAAGTAGAGTCAGAGTCTACCGCACTACCACTATGCAAATCCCCAATATTCTGTTGTGTTTCGCGGCATCGGGCCGGTCAACGTGTGCTATTATAGCCGCCTTTGCGCGTTTTGTCAAGCAGATTTTTGAAAAAGTTGTACTTTTTTCTTGCAGACCACGATTCAGACGTACTGACGTACTTTCGAGCAATTCAGAGAAGCCGACGCCTGACCGGGCAGAAGCAATTTCTTCTGTACTCTCTTGTGGCATTTTCTGCACGTTCCGCACCATACAATAAGGTGTACCTGATTTTCTACTTGTTAACAAAGGAGGACGCCTTATGCTGCAAACCCCATCCAAAACCACCCAGACTCTGCTTTCGCCGCGCATCCCCCGCGACAACGAGCACGAGCGCTACCACCCCGAGCTGGAAGAAGAGCTGAAGGAATGTCTGTTCTGCCTGCAGCGGAACGCGATGATGTTCGACCTCGAGGTGGACTCCGACCTCATCGAGCAGCGCATCTACGAGCGGCAGGCGCTTTTGTGCCGCTACCGCTACTTACTGGCCCGCGCCCGGGAGCTGGGGCTGCACACTATCCTGAAAAAGTATCAGCCGCTGGGATAAAAACCTACCCGCGAAATCTTGACAGAATCCGCACATCGTGTTATCATACATAAAGATAACACTGTATACAGAGAGCTGTATGCGAAACTTTGGAGCTTAGAGAGGTTTTCTATTATGGAACGTATTAAGACCATTGCTACTCGTGACCTGACCAAGAGCGTTAAGACCGGCGGCTGCTGCGAGTGCCAGACTTCCTGCCAGTCCGCTTGCAAGACCTCCTGCGGCGTCGCAAACCAGAAGTGCGAGAACAGCAATAAGTAATCATTGCAGACCCTATGCCGCCTTTGCAGGGCGGCATTTTTTTATGGCAATTATAGATTGGAGAATGAAATGGTACATCAGTATCAACTGAACGGATATAACATCGTGCTGGACAGCTGCAGCGGCTCGGTCCATGTCGTGGACGACGTGGCTTACGACGTCATTGCGATGTACAAAGAACACTCTGCTGACGAGATCGTGGCCGCCATGCTGGCAAAGTATGCCGACCGCCCCGACGTCACCGAGGCCGACCTGCGCCAGTGCCTCGAGGACGTGGCCTCTCTGGAAGCCGCCGGCAAGCTTTGGGCTCCCGACGTCTACAAAGACATGGCTTTCGACTTCAAGAACCGCCAGACGGTGGTCAAGGCGCTCTGCCTCCACGTCGCCCACACCTGCAACCTCAACTGCTCCTACTGCTTCGCCTCGCAGGGCCGCTATCAGGGCGACCGCGCCCTGATGAGCTTCGAGGTGGGCAAGCGGGCCATGGACTTTTTGATCGAGAACTCCGGCACCCGCCGCAACCTCGAGGTCGATTTCTTCGGCGGCGAGCCTCTGATGAACTTCGACATGGTCAAAAAGCTCGTCGCCTACTGCCGCGAGCAGGAGAAGATCCACAACAAGAACTTCCGCTTTACCATGACCACCAACGGTATGCTGATCGATGACGATGTGATCGATTTCTGCAACAAGGAGTGCCACAATGTGGTGCTGAGTCTGGATGGCCGCAAAGAGGTCAACGACCGCTTCCGCAAGGACTATGCAGGCCATGGCAGCTACGATACCATCGTGCCCAAGTTCCAGGAGTTCGTGAAGAAAGCGCGGCGACAAGAACTACTACATGCGCGGCACCTACACCCACTACAACACCGACTTCACCAACGATATCTTCCACATGGCCGACCTCGGCTTTACTGAGCTGAGCATGGAACCGGTCGTCACCAAGCCCACCGACCCCAGCGCCCTCACCGCCGAGGACCTGCCCATCCTGAAGGAACAGTACGAGATCCTTGCCAAGGAAATGATCAAGCGCAACCGCGAGGGCCGTGGCTTTACCTTCTACCACTACATGATCGACCTCACCGGCGGCCCCTGCATCTACAAGCGCATTTCCGGCTGTGGCTCCGGCACGGAGTACATGGCTGTTACTCCCTTGGGGCGACCTGTACCCCTGCCACCAGTTTGTGGGCGACCCCAAGTACCTGATGGGCGATATCTGGAAGGGCGTTACGAACACTGCCGTGCGCGATGAGTTCAAGCACTGCAACGCCTATGCCCGCAAGGAGTGCCAGAACTGCTGGGCAAAGCTGTACTGCTCCGGCGGCTGTGCAGCAAACGCCTACCACGCCACCGGCAGCATCACCGGCGTCTACGAGTACGGCTGTGAGCTGTTCAAGAAGCGTGTCGAGTGCGCCATCATGATAAAGTTGCTGAGAACCAGGAGCTGGCAGCTCAGGGCATCGAAGTTCCCATCGAGCTGGGCGGCACCTGTAACGCCTGCGCAGACGGCGAAGCCTGCGAATAAAGCCATGAACACTCCTATCGTCGATTTTGTCCGTCGCTACGCCCAGCAGCGCACTACCCGGATGCATATGCCGGGCCACAAGGGCCGCGGCCCGCTGGGCTGTGAAGAGCTTGACATCACCGAAATTGCGGGCGCAGACGAGCTGTACGAAGCCGAGGGCATCATCGCTCAGAGCGAGGCCAACGCGACGCAGCTCTTCAGCACCGCCCGCACCTATTACAGCACCGAGGGCAGCAGCCAGTGCATCCGGGCCATGCTCCACCTTGCGCTCCAAATGCGGCCCGCAAAGGCAGGCCGTCCTGTCCTGCTGGCGGCGCGGAACGCCCACAAGGCCCTGCTTTACGCGGCGGCTCTGCTGAACTTCGATATCCAGTGGCTCTGGCCCGCGCCGGACGCCGCCGGGGCGCTCTGCACCTGCCCTGTGGAGCCGGAGGCGCTCTCTTCTGCGCTGGACGAGCTGTCCGCCGAGGGCCGGACGCCCTTCGGCGTTTACCTCACCAGCCCGGACTATCTGGGCTTCGTGCAGGATGTCGCGGGCTGTCGGCGGTCTGCCACGCCCACGGCCTGCCCCTTCTGGTGGACAACGCTCACGGCGCCTATCTCCACTTTTTGAAGGAGGGCAGCCGCCACCCCATCCAGCTGGGCGCGGACCTTTGCTGTGACTCGGCTCACAAGACCCTGCCCGTCCTCACGGGCGGTGCCTATCTGCACCTTGGCTCGTCCGTGCAGGCCGACGAGGCCGCGGTGCGCAATGCGCTGGCTCTCTTCGGCTCCACCAGCCCCTCTTATCTCATTTTGCAGTCGCTGGACGCTGCCAACGCGATTCTGGCCGTCAGCTTCCGGGAGAAGCTGGACATCTGCCGCTGGCGGCTGGGGATGCTCTGCCGGGAGCTGGATGCCCTCCGGCCCGGGCTGGCACTCCCCCTCACCGGGGCGCACCGCGAGCCCCTCAAGCTGACGCTGGACGCCGCCGCGCTGGGGCTTTCCGGCCAGCAGCTGGCGCAGGCTCTGCGGGAGCGGGGTGTGGAGTGCGAGTATGCCGACCCCCGTTACGTCGTGCTGATGCCTTCCGCCGAGAGTTCTGCGGCAGAGTTTGCCTGCCTGCAAACGGCCCTGCACGCCATCTGCGATGAGGCCCCTGCTTCCGATGTCTCCGTTACGACTGACGATCCTGCCGCTTTCGCGGCATTGGCCGGGGCGCTCGAGGCACAGCCCCGCCGCTTCACCATCCGGGAAGCTGTCCTTGCACCGCAGGAGATGATCCCTGTCGCCGAGGCCGTGGGCCGCATCTGTGCCGCACCGGCGGTCTCCTGCCCGCCTGCCATCCCCATCGTGGTCAGCGGTGAGACGGTCCCGCCGGAGGCCCTCCCCCTCTTTGCCCGCTATGGCATCGAGAAGGCGGCCGTTATAAAAGAATAAAGTGAAAAAGCATTTTCGTACTCTTCAGCCTCTTTTTTCACTCTATATTCAGAGTCCCCCCTAAGATTCAGCTAAAAGTCCCGCACATTTCTTGACAGGCTTCGCATATTCTGGTTTAATAGAATTGGATAAAAGGGAGTAAAGGGCGCTCCACCTTATGGGAGCGCTGCATGGCAGCGTCAGCACGGCAGAAATGCCCGATGTCATGTGTTCGCTTGAGACTTTTGTCACAGTAATTGGTGCTGTGGCGGAAGTCTCTTTTTTTCATTGCACCGCAGATTTCAAAGGAGGCAATGACATGGATTTCTGGAACGCATTCGCCAGTCTCTTTTCCAATTTCGGAAACCTGACCTGGCAGATGGTGGTCATGTGGGGCATCGGTGCCCTGCTGATCTACCTTGCCATCGCCAAAAAAAGATGGAGCCGAGCCTGCTGCTGCCCATGGGCTTCGGAGCCATCCTCGTCAACCTGCCCTTATCGGGCGCTATCACGCAGGGCGACACCGTCGGCCCCATCTCGGCTCTGTTTGAGGCCGGAATGTCCAACGAGCTGTTCCCGCCTGCTGCTTTTCATCGGCATCGGTGCGATGATAGACTTTGGTCCCCTGCTGGAAAAACCTTGGCTGATGCTGTTCGGCGCTGCGGCACAGTTCGGCATCTTCTTCACCTTCTTCCTGGCAGGCTTCATTTTTGATCTGAAGGATGCAGCCTCCATCGCCGTCATCGGCGCGGCAGACGGCCCCACGGCCATCTTCGTGGCCAACGTCCTGCACTCCCAGTACCTTGGTGCCATCATGGTGGCAGCCTACAGCTACATGGCGCTGGTCCCCATCGTGCAGCCGCCGGTCATCAAACTGCTGACCACCCAGAAGGAACGCCGCATCCGGATGCCCTACCAGAAGGGCAGTGTCAGCCAACTGACCAAGATCTTGTTCCCCATCGTCGTGACCATCATCGCCGGATTCGTGGCTCCGGCCAGTGTAGCACTGGTGGGCTTTCTGATGTTCGGTAACCTGCTGCGGGAGTGCGGTGTGCTGAACACCCTGAGTGAAACGGCGCAGAACATCCTCGCAAACCTCATCACCATCGTGCTGGGCCTGACCGTGGCCGGCCAGATGACCGCTGACAAGTTCGTGCGGCCCGACACTCTGCTCATCCTTGCACTGGGCCTCGTGGCCTTTGTGTTTGACACCGCCGGCGGTGTGCTGTTCGCAAAGCTGGTGAATCTCTTCCTCCCGGAGGGCAAAAAGCTCAACCCCATGATCGGCGCAGCCGGCATCTCTGCCTTCCCCATGAGCGGACGCGTCGTCAACAAGCTGGGCCTCGAGGAGGACAACCAGAATTTCCTGCTGATGTACTCCATCAGTGTCAACGTCTCGGGCCAGATAGCCTCTGTCATCGCCGGCGGACTGCTGCTGACCCTGCTGAGCTAAAGGAGGGACTGATATGCTGCATCTTACTTCGTGGATGACGACTCTGCCCATCATGGTCATCGGGATGGTGAGCATCGTGCTGGTCATCGGCGTCATCGTGCTGGCCGTGATGCTTTTGAACAAGCTGACGAGCCGGAAATAACTGCAAAGGGCTGCTGTACCGTGTTGTACAGCAGCCCTTGTTTTATTGATCAGCCCACGCCTTTCCGATAGCCGCTCTTGGCGTTCTGCCCGGTGTCATCCGGCTCGTCGCAGCCGTCGTAAGGAGCATTCGGATCGTGAGCCTTTTTCTTTTTGAAGGAAACATTCGATTTTGATGCCGTCGATGTCCAAGATCTGGCCGCCCTTCAGGAGGACTTTTTTTGTTGTTGATCCTCAACCGTTGGGGTTGATGATTTTTTCTACCGTCAGCTTTCCGTCTGCATAAGTCATCTCGAGGATGCCGCAGTTGCCGATAAAGCCGGTGATCTCGCCCGCCTTTTCCGGGAATTTAGTCAAAAAGCGCCGGATAGCCATGCCGTGGGAGACGATAAGGATGCACTCCCCTGCCGTGTGTTCGGCGATGTCCTTCACGGCCCCGTATACCCGCTCGGTGAAGGCATCCAGGTCTTCGCCGCCGTACTTCACGAAATAGTCGCCGTAGGGGTACGTCGGGTTTTCACGGATGGGCGAAGCTTCCTTTATGCCGAGGAAAATTTCCTTGAGGTCTTTGCGGCGGGTATAGGACATCCCGCCCGAGACGAGCTCCGCTGTGTCGCAGGCCCGCTCTGACGTGGAGCTGTAGACCGCATCAAAATGGACGTTGTGGGCATCGAACCACGCTTTTGCCGCCTTTGCCTGCCGGATGCCGTTTTCTGTCAGAGGCGAATCACACTGGCCCTGATTGACGTCCATGGTGTTGAAAAGCGTTTCACCGTGACGCATAAGGTAGATTTTTTCATGAAAGAGTCTCCTCCCGCTTTTTCTACCAGTATAGCACACCGCCTGCATAGACTGCAACAGCCCGCACAAAGCTTCTGTGCGGGCTGTGTTTCGTTACGTTTCCTGTGTATCTGCTTGCCGGTCAGGTGCTCGATGGTGATTTCATAAAACCGGACGGCCTTTGCAATTTCAGCCTCAATCTCCTCTGCACTGGGATAATATTTCGCCGGTGGGGCCGTTTTCTTGTTTTATCTGCTCCAGCAGGTCTTTTGTCCTCATCGGTGATGGCACGGATGACATGGCAGGGATTGCCGACAGCCACCGAGTTATCGGGGATGTCCTTCACCACGACGCTGCCGCCGCCGATGACCACATTGCTGCCGATGGTCACGCCCGGCATCACCTGCACGCCTGCGCCGATCCAGACATTGTCCCCACCGTGATAGGGTAGGCATACTCAAACCCGGCGTTGCGGCGCTCGAAGTCGATGGGGTGACCAGCGGTGTGGAAACCGCAGTCCGGCGCAACAAAGACGTTATCGCCAAATTTCACCTTAGCACAATCAAGGATGACCAGGTTGTGGTTGGCGTAGAAATTTTCGCCCAGTTCGATGTTGTAGCCATAATCGCACCAGAACGGCGCAGTGATGTAGAAATTCTCCCCGTCTTGCCGAGAAGTTTCTTCAAGACCGCTCTCTGGCCCTCTTCGTTCGACGGGCGGAGCTGATTATACTCCCAGCACAACTCCTTGGCTGCGATGCGCTCATCGTGCAGCTCCTCGTTGTAGTTTGCGTCGTACATCTGATGGGCCAGCATCTTCTCTTTTTCGGTCATTTCTGTATCTCCTTCAAAAGCTTGGTATAGGAACACGCCAGACTGCCGCAAAGCACCCCGTACACCGCAGCACCTCCGTGGCATCAGTCGCCGTCCGACAGGTCGGAGTGGCAGATAATGCAGTTCCTCAGAACAGGTCGAGCATATTGTCCAGATAGATGGCTTCCCGGACATGCAGCTGGTATTCCGGTTTTGTCATGTAGTAGAGCAGAAATTCCAGTACCAGCGCACTGCCCAGTCCCCGGCCCTCGATCTTGAAGTTGGAAAATCCCATCGGCATATAGACATCCTGAATGTCCCTGATGCCGATAAACCCCGGATTTTCCATCGCCTTCGAGAAGCGGTAGCCTTCCTCCGCACCCGGTGCGGTACAGATGTGTTCGGGACAGGCTTCGCCGAGATTTTTTCGGCTGACATTCTCATAGCAGCGCTTTCTGTCCCGGCATCCGACCCAGCAGCACTCGTTGCAGAGAAATTCCACCTTGTCTTTCTGCGCCTGCGGCAGACTGTCCAGCTCTCCAAAGGCTTTGTTCAGCCGGAAGTCCGGCACCACATAGCGGAACTCTTCCCGGGCTGTCTCCGCCCGGAGCTGCTGAAACTCTGTCAGCACTTTCGTCGTGGAGGACACGAAATAAAGCTGCGGATAGTGCGTTTTCAGGTAGTCCAGCAGCAGCTCCGAGTGGACGATGACGCCGCTCTGTACCGGGTTTTCTCGCTCAAACAGGGCGCAGAGGGCGTTGCACTTTTTATCCGAAAGATGTTCCTCCCGGAGGAGCGAGTTGCTGAAGGTCAGCCGCGCCGAGATGCCGTATTCCCGCGTCAGGGCAAGGACTTCTTTGGGGTCATGCTCCCCGAAGCCAGCCCGTCCCCCGCCCCAGACGCAGTCGGCCGGTGCGCCGTAGATGGAGCCGATTTCGCACCAGTCATAAAAGTATTCTCTGTGCGCCCGGAACAGAGGCAGGAACTCCCGGTACAGCTCGTAGAACTCGAACGATCCGGGCAGATGGTAATAGGCTTTTTCCTGTTTCATGGCGCACTCACCTTCCGCAAAATTTTTCCTATTATGCCATGAACGCAGTGAAATGGCATAATTGCGCATCCAAAGCCGGTTGCCACGCAGCCCGCAGGAGCAAGCGGCGAGGCGCTGCGCATAAAACTATAATATCGCGTTAGCGATATTATACCACGTTTTCTCTCATTACAAAAGCCCCGAAGAGTACAGCTTGATTTGTTCACGATGCCCTTCATCCGGCGGTTGATGTTGTTGGCAAAGCGGCGGACATAAAAGCGCTTGATGAACCGCGACGCCTGCACCATCAGGGTGACGAGGATATAGGCCAGAACCAGCAGCGCCATTTGGGCCGCTGTTTCGCTGCCGCTCAGGGTATCCGCCAGGCACTGGGCCAGACGGCCCTCGAACCATGGGGTGGCCAGCAGGCCGATGTTATAGATGAGGCCCGACAGAGTCACGAAAGCCAGCGGGAGCCACTCGACCCGGAAATAGGAGAATATCCGGTCCGGGCGGAAGGTCTTCTCATTTTTCATCGGTCGTCTCGCTCCCTGCGGCATTTCGGAAGTGCGGGAAGCCCGCACGGCTCTCGGTCTTGGACGCCGTATAAAGCTTGTTCAGCGAAGCGGCAAAGGCGGCGGCTTCTTCCTCCGTCAGTACACTCGTCAGATACTCGTAAAAAGCGGCCTCAATTCCGGCCTTGGAGGATTTCAGGCTCTCGGCCTTTTCTGTGGGGAAAAGCAGCTGGCTCCGTCGGTCGTTCGGGGCGTCCTCGCGGGTCAGATAACCCTTCCCTTCCAGATTTTTGGTCCGCCGGGCGATAGCCGCCTTGTCTGCGTGCAGCAGTTCGGCCAGCTGGGCCTGTGTGCAGCCGGGGTGGTGGCGCAGCGCATGGATGAGGTCGATCTCCGCTGTGCCGACGCCCTCTTCCCGCATCGTGAGCAGGACGAGCTTTTCAGCCTCCCGCGCGATTTTTGTGATTTTTCGTTCGGTAATATCCATAGACAGCCTCCGGGTCTTATCCCAAGAAGATGTATCTACATCGTTGTATGTACAACCATTATGATACAAAACCACTCTTTGTCAAGAGCGGCAGTGGTTTTATTCATCAAAAAAATGTTCTTCCAGCATCAGGCACAGGCAGTGATAAATGGGCAGATGAAGCTCCTGTATCTGATAGGTCTCCTGCAGCGGCACCCGGATGCAGACGTCGCACAGCGGCAGCAGCGGGCTGTCTGCCCCGCCGGTCAGGCCGACCACTTTCATGCCCAGAGCGCGGGCCGTTACCGCCGCGTACAGGATGTTCTTGCTCTTTCCGCTGGTGGAGATGACCAGCAGCACATCTCCCGCCCTGCCATAGCCATTGACCTGCTGGGCAAAGCACATCAGCGGGGCGCAGTCGTTTGCATATGCCGTCGTGAGAGCCGGATGACCGTCCATAGCGATGGCCGGCAGTGCCTTCTGCAGATGCTGGACAAGGTCCGGCCCCAGTTCCGGGCTTTCCCGGAGAAGCCGTTCCGCCAGTGCCTCATCCAGCCTGCGGGTCTTCTTGAACCCTTCATCAGCTCGCCCACGATATGCTCCGCATCCGCTGCCGAACCGCCGTTGCCCGCAATGAGGAGCTTGCCGCCCGCCTCGTAGCTGGCCGCGATGATCTGGTAGGCACCGTCGATTTCATCCCGCTGCCCGGCGAGGATGGGATAGCGCTGCAGCAGAAGCTCGAGCTGCTTTTTTGCCCCGTCAGTCTGTTTCATCGTTTCTCTTCTCCTTCTTTTCCACGCAGCACCTGCTCCACGAAGTCGTATAAGGATGGTGCCGTCCTCTCCTGCCCCAGCTCCGGCGGTGTCCCGTCGGCACAGAGCAGCGCCGTCCTGCACCCCGCATTTTTTCCGGCGAGGACGTCATTTTTCCCGTCTCCTACCATCCAGGAGCAGCTCAAGTCGATGTTGAACCGCTGTGCTGCATCCAGCAGCATCCCTGGCGCGGGCTTGCGGCAGCTGCAATGGATTTTCAGCTCCGGCCTTTCGCCGGGAAATCCCTTGTCCGGGTGGTGGGGGCAGTAATAAATAGCATCCAGCCACGCACCCTCCCGGCCAAGCAGGGTCTCCATCTTGCAGTGGATGGCTTCCAGCTGCTCTTCCGTCACCTCACCCCGGGCGATGACCGGCTGATTCGTCACCACGACAGCAAGCCAGCCCAGCTCGTTGATTTTGCGGACAGCCTGTGCCACGCCGGGCAGAAGCTCAAACTCGTCGATCTTCCGCAGAAAGCCAACGTATCGGTTGATGGTCCCGTCCCGGTCCAGAAAGACGGCTTTCTGCTTCCGGCGCAGATTCCGCGCCGCCGCATGGCCGCTGCGCACATCCTCGCAGACTGCCGCATAGCGCTCCGGCGTTCCCATCTCCTTGACGTACTCCGGGCTGTCGTAACAGAGCAGCTGCCCCGTCCCCGCCAGCGGCTTCAATATCTGCCGGTCCAAGTCTACCTTTCCCGCCGGGATGTCCCCTTCCAGCAGCTTCGGGCTGAGGATGTGCAGCCCTGCATTGACCCGGTTGCGGTAATACTGCGGGCGGGCATCCTCCTTGGTCAGCCACTGGGTCACCCGCTGCTCGCTGTCCGCCACGATGAGGCCGCTGTCATAAGGGTGGCCGTTCGGGTGGGTGAACAGGGTGGCCAGCCCGCCATGAACCTTGTGGAACGCCGCAAAGCGCTGCAGATCTACATCGAACATCACGTCTCCGTTCAGCAGCAGAAAATCTTCGTCCAGCCGGTCCCGGATGCGGAACAGCGCGCCCGCATTCCCCAGCGGCTCTTTCTCCACAAAATACTCGATGTGAACGCCGAAGGGCCGGCCCGTCTGCGGCGAGCATCCGCTGCCATCGCCGAAGTACTCCATGATGGCCAGGGCCAGATGCCCCACTGTGATGAGCACATCCGTCACACCTGCTCCCGCAGGGATCCCAGCTCCCGCTCCAGCACAGGACGCCCGTCAATGGGCAGCATCGGCTTGGGGAGATCCCCTGCCAGCGCGGCGATGCGGTGCCGCGGCCTCCGGCCATGATAACAGCTTTCATAATGCCGGCTCCTCGGGCGCATAGTAGATGACCCGCGTGCCACCGTTTTCAAAGCGGAACGGGATATAAAGCAGCTCCTGCATGGCCTGGCGCACGGCGGCCTGATGTTCCGGCTCCACGTAAAATACCAGAAATCCACCGCCGCCCGCGCCCAGCAGTTTTCCGCCCAGCACCGGCGGCATGCCTCTGGCGTACAGCGCGTCGATGCAGTCGGTAGAGACTGCTGCGCCGGTGCCGCGCTTCAGCTTCCAGTGGTCCAGCAGACGGCCAATTCGTTCAGGTCTGCCTGCTCGTCGGTCAGGATGGCTTCGGCTTCATCCACGAGCGCCAGCATCTCCTGCAGCCGCGCAAGCTTGTCTGCCCCGTTCCGGCTGTTGTTGAGCTTCTGGATCTCCGCCGAAACGGGTAAATCCGGTAAAGAACATAATCAATCTGCCGTTCAGACGCCTTTTGCGCTCCGGCGACAGCAGGACTGGGCGCACTTCGTACCCGTCCGCGCTGAAATCAATGCGGTTGAAGCCGCCGAACGCCGCCGCGATCTGGTCCTGCCATCCGCCGGCCTCTGCACAGAGCACCCGCTCCAGATAGATGGCCTCCTTGGCCAGTTTTTCCTTGCTGGCATACTGCCCTTTCAGCGCGTAGAATGCGTTCAGCATCCCGACGGCAAATGAGCTGGACGTCCCCAGTCCGGACCGCGCCGGAAGGTCGGCCTCATAGGTCAGCCGGATATGATGCATATCCAGCATTTTCATTGCGTTCCGGATGGCCGGATGCTCGATCTCTTCCAGGCTGTTCACCCGCTCGGTCTTTGCGTAGGAAAGCTCTGTCGCGTAGGAAAAGAAGGGCGGCAGATGCCGGACGTTGACATAGCAGTATTTGTCGAACGTCGTGGAGAGCACAGCCCCGCCATATTCGCGGAAAAAGCTCTCCATGTCCGTTCCGCCGCCAAAGAAGGACATCCGGAAAGGTGTTTTGGTAATGATCATCTTCTGTCACTCATTTCACATCTGAATCGTGTTCCGGTCCGGCATTCCGGTACTTCCATGCCAGACGGAATATCTGCATATCATCCACAAAATAGCGGTGGAACAGCCGTTTCGGCTCCTTCACAAAGCGGTAGAACCATTCCAGTCCGTTCTCGCTGAACACCTTCGGGGCGCGCTTGATATTGCCTGCCAGAAAATCCACTGTGGCACCGTCGCAGAGCGTGACGCCCGATGCACAGTCGCGGTAATGTTCGCTGACCCATTTTTCCTGCTTGGGGCAGCCAAAACAGGCCAGCAGGATGTCGGGCTTCACCTTTTGCAGCGTCTCTCGGATATATGCTACCTCCTCCGGCTTTTTCTCAAATCCCATGCTGGGCGAGAGTGCGCCCGCCATCACCAGACCCGAATAACGGGCCTTGATGTTTTCTGCTGCCTTGCGGGCCGCGTCTTCTTTTCCGCCCAGCACAAAGACAGAGCGGCCTTCCTTTGCCGCAGCCTGCAGCAATGTCGGCACGAGGTCAGAGCCGGACACTTTCATCTTCAGTGGTCGGCCATACAGCTTCGAGATCCAGATGAGCGGCTGCCCATCCACCAGCGTCAGGTCTGCGTTGTCGGTGATCTGCCGCAACACAAGGTCTGTCTCCATCTTCACCACGACATCCACGTTGACTTCCACCACATAGGCCGGGGTCTGTTCCCGTATCTTCTGCAGCAGAAATTCCACCGCTTCGTCCAGCGTGACGTTGTTGACATAGGTATTCAGCAGCCGCATTTTTCCATTGTTGTTACCCTCTATCGTTATTCTGATGAGCACCGCCGAGTTTTTGAAGTGCAGTCATCAGGAGTTCGTTTTTGGTATGGTACAGATAAAGCACAGACAGGATGCAGTAGACGCTCCCTCCCACGACAATTTCCAGCAGGAGCCAGGAGACTGTGATCTCGGCCCGTTGGTCGAGCACCCGGACAGCCCCATACATCAGAAGACCGGCCATTCCAAAGAAGGCTGTGCTTTTCAGGTAGGCCAGGATGTCGATTCGTTTTTTCACCGCAAGACACTGGGCAGCGCAGACGACGCCCTCGGCGATCACCGTACCCACTGCGGCACCCAGCGCTCCGCAGCGCGGGATGAGCAGCGAATTTACCGTCAGATTGGACACTGCGCCCAGGATGACCGAGAGGATGTAAGCTCCGTCCATCCCGTTCGGGATAAGGTACTGCATCCGTATCACATTGGCAAAACCCGAGAAGGGAATGGAGAGGGCCAGAGCGCTCAGGATATAGGCACAGGGCGCGAAATCCTCGCCCCAGAAGATGGGCGCAAAGAGCCGCGAGACGCTGACGATGCCCAATGCGATGGCAAAGGCGATGGCCATGATGGCATCCACCGACAGCTTCATGTACCGCTGGCTCTCCCTGAGGTCGCCGTCCGAGAACAGCTTGGTCATCCGTGGCATCATCACGGTGCCGAAGGCCGTGATGACCGAGCTGGCGCAGAGGATGATGCGCTCAGACGCTTCGTAGAAGCCCATCTGCGCATTGGTGCTCATGGCACCCAGCATCAGCTTGTCCATCATGGTGTACAGGCTTACGGCCACCACCGGGATAAAGAGGATGAGCATCGGCTTTACATGGGCCAGGACCCTCCCGCCGTCGAAGACCGGTCTGCCGACGAGCTTCCGGGCGTAAAACCAGAGGAGGAACTGGTTGATAAAAGTGCCTCCGCTCATGATAAGGCAGTATTTCAGCAGGTCGCCCGGTTCCCGTATCATCAGGAACACCGCTGCCGTGGTCAGTATCTTAACGACCATGCTGCACGTCGTGGTCTTCTTGAACTGCTCCATGCCGAACAGAAACCAGCTGATGTCGAGCATGGAATCCACGATGAGGATGGCCTGCACCGCCGTGACAGCCTGGTCTTCCCGGACGAAGAAGAACGTATATCCGAGATAAACGATGAGCATCAGCAGAGACGCCAGGAACTGGACGGAATAGATGCTCCAGAACCAGATATTCAAATCGCCTGTATCCCGATGCACCGAGATCTCGCGGTTGCCGTAATTCTTGACGCCCAGCATCCCAAATAAACCGAAATAGGTCGCCAGTGTGCGGGAGTAGGAGTATACGCCCAGCATATCCGCACCCAGCATCCGGGAGATGAACGGTGCCGTGAACAGCGGCAGCAGCATGGCAAACAGCTCATAGGAGACCTGATAGAGGATGTTGCCTATGATATTTGGTTTTCACAGGGTCTCCCCTTTCTCCCGGCGTCGTTCATTATCCTTTCAGCACCTGCTCCAGATACTGCCGGGCCGTCTTCTGACTGGTCATTTCCCGGATGGTCTTCAGGCCCGCGTAGGCAGCCGCCTGATTTTCTGCCGCAGGAGCCTGTGCAATGGCGTCCAGACGCGCTCTCAGCTCCTCCGCATTTCCGGGCTCTACCAGATAGCCGTTTTTCCCGTCCACAAGGATGCCGTCGATGCCCTCATTCCTCGAGCCGATGGCGACGCACCCTTGAGACATCGCTTCCAGATAGACCAGTCCCAGCGTTTCCGGGCTGCTGATCATCACGAACACCTCCGCTTTCCGGAACGCCTCCAGCGTCTGCTCCCTTGTCAACCGGCCAGTGAAGCGGCAGGAGTCCGCAATGCCAAGTTTTTCTGCCAGACGGATGCAGGGCTGCAGGCACACGCCATCTCCGATGATGGTGAACTCAAACGGGCGCTTGTCTTTCCAGCTGCTCAGCGCCGTCAGGACGGCGTCCACATTTTTGTCCGGAAGCAGATTTCCCGCATAGACGACCCGCATGGGGTGCGGTTCCTCTGCCCATTTTTCCGGAACTCCTCGTCCGTCATGATGATGTCTTCGTCAATGCCGGACTGTGCCAGAAAAGTCGTCCTGATGCCGGTCTTCGCCAGCTTTTTCTGCAGCTGGCTCGTGCGGGCGCCCAGCACATCGTAGGTCTTGCGGAGAGTCGGGCAGACTTCCGGCTTTGCCAGCACCGTTCCCAGGTCGGTCTTATGGAAAACAGCCGCCTTTTTGCAGTGGATGTCCAGCCTCTCCACGATACCGACATAATTGGTCGGGAAATGCACCAGTAGAACATCCGTCTCATATTCCTTCTCGTGGAAATACTGGTTGATGGCCACAGCCATCTTCTTCTGCTGCACCGGCAGATACCATTTGGCGTTCCGGAGCCAGAACTGCTCTTCCAGCAGAAGCACCCTGACGCCTTCGTTGTTCGGACACTCCTGTATCTTTCCGTAACGCCGGAAATCGTGCTTTCCCAGCTCCTTGACCAGCTCCGGAAATAGTGTCCGTAGCAGTGCAGCACCGTCACCTGATGGCCCTGCTTCACCCACTCCCGTGCGATGTAGTGAACCGCAGAGGTGTCCCGCAGCAGATCTTTCCTCTCGGGGTCTGGGTAAAATGTCGTTATGACCAGAATCTTCATTGTTTTTCTCCCGCAGCGAATGACAAAAATGCATCCGCACAGGGTTTCCAGTTGTAGCGCTGCACCGTTCGGGCCGCACTCTCATGGAGCGCCTCTCTCGACGGATGCTCGGCCAGCAGCCAGTTTTCACGTCCTCGTAATCGCGGCACAGTTTGTGTCCGGGCATATCCTGCAGTGTCACCGACGGCCCCGGGGCCACCAGCGCCGCAACTGAGACTTCATAGTACATGGCCTCCAGAATCGCCATGCCGAAGATCTCCGTCCGGCAGAGATTGACAAAGTAATCCGCAGCAGCGTAAATTTTCCAGATCTGGTCGTTGGGTATCCGGTCGATAAGGATAATATCCGCTGCCCATTCGCAGGCCGCTATCCTGGCTTTCAGCTCATCACTCTGGATGCCCTCTCCTACCAGGAGCAGCTTACAGGGCTTCTGCCTGCGGACCTCCCGATAAATATCCACCAGATCCAGCGGATTTTCTCCGGTCCCATTCTTCCGACGGTACAGATGACGGTATCCTCCGGCATCAACCCCAGTTCCCGGCGCAGCTGCGCCCGGTCGTACTCCCGGAAGTTGGACTTCATGACAGAGAAATCCAGCCCCACCGGAGCCACCGTCACATCCTTTACTCCGAGCTGCAGAAGCTCCTGCCGCACTTCTTCGATTTTGAGATGACCGGCCCGCGCCGGAACCAGCGCAGCGTCCCCATATGAAACAGGGCATTCATCACGAATCCGTGGACGCCCCCGCTGCTGCTGTGCGTTCTGCCGATATACGGCACGAGCTTTATCCCATGCCGCACACAGAAGCGATGGATGTGCGGAAGAAAGATTTGATTATCCGCAAAGCAGAGCGCCGCATCCATGTCCGGGTCCAAAACTGCCGTGTCCAGACAGCCATGGGCACCAAAAGAAGAGACCGGGATGTACAGGATGGACAGCCGGTCGCCCAGCTCCACACGCTCTGCTTCGCCTGCGCCCTCTTTTTTCACGCACTTATAAATGGTGACCGCGTGGCCCTGCCGCACCAGTTCCCGGCCCAGACCGATCTCCTGAGTATTGTAAAATCCTCTTCGTCCAAACCCATTGATCATGGTGCAGATGATTCCAAGCTTCATGCGAACTCCTATCACTTTCTGTTTCTCAGTTTCCATACCGCCAGTTCCAGCTTCGGGGAGATGCAGGACAGCAGCACCGAAAGCTTCTGGCTGCGTCCGGAGTTTTCATCCCTGAAAAACAGACCCGCTCCCCGGCGGAGGATGTCCTTGAGCCGGGCATGATCGGCTCCATGGTAGCCTGCCGCTTCCATCGAGCGCAGGACGATGCCCGCTTCCCGGACTTCATGGAGACGGCAGGCCGCGGTCACAGCATCGTCCTTATACAGGTCTGCCATATATTCCGTCATCTCAAAAACGCTCATCCATTTCGGGTCATACGCCTTCCTGCCGGAATACCGGCCTCGGTTTGCGCCGCCGCTGACCTGACGGTAGCAGTACAGGCATTCCTCTGTGACGCAGACCCGGCTGCAATGGTAGAGATAGCTTCCCACAAACATGGTGTCCTCACAGGCCGGATAGTCCGCGTGGAACCGGATGTCGTTTTCCCGGATGAACTGCAGATCGAAGAGCTTGTTCCAGATATAGCCGTTGAAGCTGTTATACCCCATCAGCAGCTGCATCGCCTCCCGGCGGTCCACAACTGCAGCTTTCAGTGTCTTTACCTGAGGCGGGTGCTCCACGCCGACCGCCTCAAAGCAGCAGGATGCCAGCTGACCGTCTCCGGCCTCAAGCGCAGCCTCCATCTTTTCGAGGAAGTCCGGGTGGTACCAGTCGTCTCCGTCCAGAAAGGCGGCGTACCTTCCTTTGCTGTGGTCTAGACCTGTATTTCTCGCCGCAGCGACCCCCTGATTCTTCTGATGAAACGGAACGATGCGGCGGTCGGTCTGTGCCAGCCGGTCCACGATCTCGCCGCTTTTGTCCTTTGAGCCGTCATCCACTAAGAGCAGCTCGAAATTTTCATAGGTCTGTGCCAGCACCGAACGAATGCACTGCTCCAGATACACTTCGACATTATAAATCGGCACGACCACCGTGATGAGAGGCTTCTCGTTCATCGTTCTTTCTCCTTCGGAGCTGTTTTCGGTCGGGGATATGATTGCACGCAACTGCGAGCAGAATAAAGAACATCACCACGCGGTACGCATACGCATTTTCGAAAATGCGCTCCGTCAGTCCGCAGAGCATCAGGTAAAAGAAGAGCGAACTGACCTGCATATACTCATTGAGCTTCATATTTTTGCATACCGCATGGAGCCAACGATGGCAAGGAAGTAAGAGGCGATGCCAAACAGACCGATATTCAGCCAGAGTTCCATGATCTGGTTGTGCGCACCGGTGGACATTCTGCTGAAATAGGATTTGTGGTTGTACATCAGGTGCAGCTTCTTCACGTTCGACTTGTTCATCCAGAACTGGCCGTAGCCGTAGCCTGTGAGCATATTGTGCTGCTGCATGAACTTGTAAATACCGTTCCACAGCTCTGTGCGTCCCGTCAGCGTCGCGTCCTTGCCCATGCTTTCCAGCAGAGGGGCAAACAGCGGCAGGATGGTAAAGGCAAACACCAGAAAGCCCACACTGCCCGCAACATAGAGCCATCCCAGCGGGAGCCGCAGGTCACGCAATTTCCGGAAGACCAGGAAATACATCGGGAGCAGCATGGAGATGAGCAGTGCGCCCGTCGCCTTGGCCATCAGCAGCAGGATGCCCTGAAATGCGATGGCGGCAAGCCAGAACGGCGAGAGATTCTTTTCTTCCTCCGCCTCACTGACGATATGGAGGAACATCACGATAAGGCCGAAGGCAAGCTCCGACGCCAGTGCATTTTTGCCTCATACACGCCCCTGAGCGCGTGAGAATAAGTATCGCCAGACTGGAACGCGATGCCGGGCCGCAGGACGATGATGCCGACAATGGCCAGGTCAAGCAGCACCTGTGCGTAGGAAAACAGTTTCAGGATACGGTTCAGCGTGAAATGCTCCACCAGCCATATCGCAAACAGGATGGTCACAGAAAGCCGCAGACTCGTCACCACCTGCGCCTTCGGCACATCGGTCACCAGCATCGACTCCGCAAATGTAAATATCATGAACTGGTATATCGCCCGGTATTTTGGCTTCATATCCAGCAGCTTGACATCCATGACAGTCTCTCCGCTGGACGTCAGCATGATCACGATCTGCATCAGAAAGGAGAGGTACTCGTACAGCGTCTCTATAAAACCGCCAAATATCTGGCGGTAGGTCCCCGGAAAGCCGATGCTGCCCAGAAAGATGAAGACGATGACGATCTCCGTCCGGAATTGTGTGAGGTCACTTTTCTGTTTCATGGATGCACGCTGATGCTCACAGCCGCTGCCGCGAACGGAGCCCGACTCCTTTCCTGCAAAATCACAGCCGCCAGAACCGCATTCCGGATGCTTTCATATCCTTTACGGGATAGATGCCTTTGACGTCGATGAGCACCTTCTGGCCGTCCGGGACGTCCCGGTACAGAGCTTTCAGCTCTTCCACCGACAGAGCGCGGAACTGCTCATGGGCAACTGCCGCAATGATGCAGTCTGCCTCCCGGACGTCCGAAAGGTCCACCAGCTCTACGCCGTAAAAGCGCTTAGCCTCTTCCCTGTCCGCCCAGGGGTCCACGACCACAGACTCTATCCCGTAGGTGCCAAGCTGCTTGATGATGTCCACCACCTTGGTGTTCCGGATGTCCGGGCAGCCCTCCTTGAAGGTCAGGCCCAGAACGACCACCTTCGCCGCTTTAGGCGTCTGCCCGGCCAGAATCATCTGCTTGACGGCCTTGTCGGCGATATAGGCGCCCATATTGTCGTTGAGGATGCGTCCGTTCAGGATGATCTGACTGTGGTAGCCCAGCTTTTCGGCTTCATAGGTGAAGTAATAGGGGTCCACGCCGATGCAGTGGCCACCCACCAGTCCCGGCCGGAACCCAAGCGCATTCCACTTGGTGTTCATGCCGTCCACGACCTCGTTGGTGTCGATGTCCATCCTGTCAAACACCATCGCCAGCTCGTTCATAAAAGCGATGTTGATGTCGCGCTGGCTGTTCTCCACGACCTTGATGGCCTCTGCCGTCCGGATGTTCGACACGGGATAGGTCCCCACCTCGATGACAATATCGTAGATATGCTGGATTTCTTCCAGAGACTCTTCGTCCATACCGGAAACGATTTTCCGGATGTTTTCCAGCCGATGGGCCTTATCACCGGGGTTGATGCGCTCCGGGCTGTAGCCGATCTTGAAATCGGTGCCGCAGACCATGCCGGAGCCTTTTTCCAGAATGGGGATGCAGACATTCTCGGTGCAGCCCGGGTAGACCGTGGACTCATATACCACGATGGCACCCTTTTCAGGTTCTGGCCCACGATCTCCGACGCACCGATCACCGGGGTCAGGTCTGGCGTATGGTCAAAGTTCACCGGCGTCGGCACAGCCACCACGATGAAGTCGGCCTTCCGGAGTTGCTGTTCCTCATCCGTGAACTGCACGGTGGTGTTCCGTACCTGCTCGTCGCCCACTTCCTTCGTCGGGTCTGCGCCGGAGCGGTAGGCTTCTATTTTTTTTGTTTTTTTGTCAAAGCCAATGACATTCAGGCCCTTCTTTGCAAATGCCACCGCAATAGGCATTCCCACATAGCCAAGACCGACCACAGCCAGCACTGCTTCTTTGGCAATCAATTTCTCATACAGCGACATGATATTTCTCCTCATCCTGCTCGTCATAGCCGGGCATATTCCATTTTCTGCACGCTTCCCGCACGGCTGCGGACCAGTGATTCCAGTGCTTTTCCCCGTGCAGCGACCTTTCCGTCCGGCAGATGCTCCTTCTTTTCCCGGTCGATGAGCACACCGTCCGAATCATGATCCGGGTGTACCATCATTTCCGAGATGCCGGGAAGCGTTTTCTCATACATCCGGATGCTCTCAAAATGCTCCGGGCTGCGGAAGCCGTTCTGCCTCAGCCGTATCCCATAGATGTGGGCATACAGCCCATTCCACAGCTTGAATCTGCCCCGGACATTCTTGTGACATCTCACGCGGCAGATGCCATGCTCCCGGCAGACCCGAAAAAAAATCGGTGCAAGCATCCAGTTCCAGTGGATGTGGTGGTGGGAATCGGCATGGGTAAGTTCTATCCCTCCGGCAATGAGCCGTTCCATCTGTGCCGTCAATTCTTCATAGATGTCCTGCTTATCCTGCGGGGAAAGGCGGCGGAAGTAGTTCGAGCGGGTCTTGAAATAATCGGTAAACCGCCCATTTGAGACAAATTTCGCATTTTTCCGCATCGCAGGTGTCAGGGCAGGGCCTTCCGTCAGGTTCAGGTGCGCTCCGATATGGCCCCGCATTTCGGGAGCCATTGCGAATGCAAGCTCCATCGCTTCCCCGTTCGCCACCATCGTTGTGTCGGTTATCAGGCCCTTCTGAAAAGCCTCATAGATGGCTCTTGTACACGATTCGGTCTGACCGAAATCATCCGCGTTGATGATGACTGCACACTCATCCTTTTTCATGCCTGTACCTTCCTGTGCCGTTATTTTCTGCTGCTGTGGTGGACGATTTTGTACAGCACCAGGCCCAGAAGAGCGCCGAACGTGTTTGCCAGAATATCGTCCACATCGCAGTTTCCCAGCCGGAAGATGAGCTGACAGCTCTCGATGATGGTCGAGAGCATCACGCCGATGCCCAGCACCTGAGCGGCGTCGCCCAGCTTCCGGGGATGCATCTGCACGAACAGATAGCCCAGCGGCATGAACATCACGACGTTCAGGATCATGTGGTTCAGCTCTTCCACATCCCCTTCCAGCAGGAAGCTTTTTACCGAGGCGAACAGCTCCGTCTGCAAGACGGTCTCCGTCCGGGTCTGCCGGGTGATGAGGGTCACCACAAGAATCGCAAGGATGTAGAGGATGAACAGCACCGCGTACTGAGGCTTTATCTCTCCGCGGCTGCGGGAAACAGTCAGGATGACGTTTCCGATCTCCACCAGAGCAAAGAGCAGGCAGAGCGTATACAGCACCATTCCGAGGTCACCCGACATATAGGCTGCCACTGTAAACCCGCCCGCAAAGCAGGAGTATACAAAAAACAGGACCACCCGTATCATCATCCGATTGCCCGGGGCGGCAGATTCGGGGACGGTCCGCTTTGCAAGCAGATAAAATCCCACAAGATACAGGATGATCGCTAACAGGATGGTCATGTTATTTTCCTCTTACTCTTTCCCAGTTCCGGCCTTCCTGCGGCATACCGCCGGGAACCTTCTGCCCAAAAGCAGGATGACAGCCTGCGCTGTCATCCTGTGCTCAATGCTTTGTTTTTTTGCCGAAAATGCCAAGCCCCCTGCGGGACGACGGCTTTCCGTGCTTTTCTACTGCGGCATCCGATCCTGCCTTATAGATATATTTGTGTTCCGGAGCAGACTTGCGCTCGTGCTTGGGTGCCGGTGCCGCTTTTTGTTCAGGTTCCGGTGGCAGCTCTGCCGGGAGCGGCTGCTCCAGAGGAGCCATGTCAGCTTCGGCCTTCTCAGGCTCGGTCCAAATCTCTTCCGTTTTCTGCAGTTCCGGCTCTGCTGCGGCAGATTCTTCCGGCTTTTCAAACACAGGCGGCTCCGGAGAGATGCTGCTTTCTTCCTCGGTCGGCTGCATCTCTGCGACCTCTGCCGGGGCGGCAGCAGCTTCCTGCGGCTGTGCCTGAGAGGCTTTGCTTTCCGGTTTTCCGGGTCTGTCTGCTTCCAGCTTCCGTCTTTGCCCATGCGGAGCAATTCCCACATGGCCTCATTGTCGCTCAGGCCGCCCTTTGTCTGGTACAGGTCGTCTGTCAGTTCGTCCAGCACGCTCTGGCTCCCTGCACCGGACGGCTTCCAGTCAGCGGCCTTCTCCTGACCGTCCGCCGGGCGAAGCAGATCTTCCGGCAGCGAGCCGCCAGTTTCTTTTCATCCGTATTTTCGTTATTTTTCGGTGCGTTCGAAACTGCAGTGCGCTCCGGATAGAACTGGAAGGTCCCCAGAGACTGCGTCTCGTTGACCACACAGCCCAGCACACGCACACCGGATTTATCCAGCTTTTCAATGGCATCCTGCAGAGTGGGCAGCGGCGTCGTATCGTAGCGCACCACGAACAGCACATTGTTCGCCAGCTTGTTCAGGCGCAGCACGTCAGAGGAACGACCCACCGACGAAGCGTCGATGACCACGTACTCGTAGGGCTCCATGATTTTTTCCAGAAGCTCGAACAGCGTACCATCCAGAGGCACGGCGTTGCGCTCCAGTACCATCGGCAGCAGGTCCAGAAAGCCCGTCAGCGAAACGATGGCCTCCTGTGCAGCAGACTCGCCCTTATACAGAGCATTCAGAGTCCGGCTGTAATCCACGCTCTGCAGAAACATTCCGCCCAGACTCGGGGCGCGGGTGTTCAGGTCCAGCAGCAGAGTGCGCTTTTCCATATCCGAAAGCTGCAGAGCCAGGTTCGCCGCCACCGTGCTCTTGCCCTCGCCGTCCTCGGCAGAGGTCACATAGAACCGGTGCTGCTTTTCCTTCGTGCCGAAGCGATTGGTCAGGATATATGCCGCCGAGGCAAAGTTCTGCACAGCTTCGGCATCCGAGCGGTGCTTTTCGCTCAGGAGCTGGGTATTCTTCTGGAAATAGCCGTCGTCCTTCGGGACATTGCCCAGCGTTTCCAGACCCAGAACATCCTCCACGTCTTTCAGGTTCACCAGAGTGGGCCGCATAAGCAGTTCCAGAACTGCCATGCCCACACCGGCCATCAGGCCCAGCAGGCTGAAGATGATCCAGAGGCTGGCATAGCTGCCGCCACCCATCAGGTACTTTGCCTCCGGGGCGTCGATAATCGCCACCGAGCCCACCATCAGCGTCTCCGGCAGGATCGTCCTGCTGGCGTCCAGAATGGCGTTCATCAGCCGGATGCCGGCGTCCGCATTGTTCCAGCTCAGAGTGAGCTGAAGGACCTGTGTCTCGTTGTACCGGCTCACCTCCAGATTCTGGTAAACATCCTTCGTCGAGACCGACACAAGGCCCGTGCTGTCAAGAGCCGCCTGCAATACACGGTTGCTCTTCATCACAAAACTTGCCGCGTCTACCATATCCTCCGCCAGATGGAAGTCGTTGGTGCTCAGGTAGGAGGAGTTGTTGGTAAAGGCTCCCGTCGATGATTGGGAGGTGATGGCAATGGAACAGCTGATCTCATAGCTGGTGTAGTTGCCCTGCAGATAGGAGACACCGCTGAGCGCGAATCCGCAGATGAATCCCAGCAGGCCCAGCGCCAAAATCATCTTCCAGCGCTTGAAGGCCGCATACAGCAGGTCTCCTACACGGAGCTGAACATTGTTCATCGTTTCTCACCGCCCTTTATGACTCTTTTTTGTTCGAATCTTCTTCGTTCTTTTCTTCTTTCTGGGCCTCTGCTGCCTTCCGCGCCTTGCGGCGGGCCAGCACGCCCCACAGGAATACCAGCAGCCAGATGACGCCTGCCGCGATAACAGCCAGCACAGCCAGCGCGATGGCACTGCGCAGCGTGAATACCGGCACGTTCCAGTTCTGTTGTCTTGCCGTATCCTGTACGGTAAAGTTATATTTCTTTGCGTTTTCTGCATTCGGCTCACCGCGCACGACATAGTAGCTGCCCTCGGTCAGGTCGGTGAACATCTCGCCGGAACCGTTGGTCGTCCAGGTCTGGATGAGCTGGTCCTGAGCGTTGTACAGCGAGAGCTTTTCGTCTGCCGTGTCACTGCGCAGGACCATATCCACTGCGTGGATGGACACCCGCAGCATCCGGTTGGTGATGGACAGAGCTGCCGTGCTGAGGCCGTCGATACGGCCATCTGCCGCCACCGTTATGGTGTAGTCCGTATTGTCCAGGCGGTAGTTCTCCAGCGTCTGCTGCTCACGGATGTGATAGGTCGTGCTCTTGTCCAGGTCGGTCAGCAGCACATTGCCTGCGGCATCAGTCGTCACGGTCTGAGTGATGCCAGTGCGCTCGTTGCTCACAGCAAAGGTCACACCTTCCAGCCCGGTGGAGTTCAGTTCATCGGTGACGCTCAATGCGATTTTGGTCTTCTCTGCGTCGATCTCATGCAGCTCCGGATCCTCGCCGTTCTTCTTCTCCACCTCGACATTCAAATCTTCCTGCATGGTGGTGTAGTAGTTCGGTGCGGTCTGCTGCTGCACGGTGTAATTGCCCAGATACAGCTCCTTGCTCTCGCCGTAGCCGTTCTCATCGCAGACGATGGTATCTGCATATTGGCCCTGCGTATAGCGCACCGTGCCGTCCTTGGTCACGATGTCCTCAGCCGCGATGACGCGGAATGTACCGCCGCCCACAGGCAGCTGCGTCTCGGCGTCGTTCATCTGGATGCGAATGATGTTTTTGCAGGGCGACAGCCGGATCTGCACCACATAGGGGTCGGGCCAGTCGTACATCCGGTTCACATCATAATAGGTGTCCCCCGCCGCATCGTAGCCCTCCGGCTCGGTCAGCTCGTGAAAATAGTAACTGCCCTGCCAGATCTTTTCCGGCAGATAAAAGACGCCTTCCTCGGTCGTCTCATAGTCGCGGTAGTTGATTTTTTCCGGATAATAGGTATTCAGGGTCTGCAGGCTTCCGTTCTGCAGATGGGTCGTATCGGTGCGGTACAGCTCGAAGGTAACGCCCGCTTCCGGGATGCGCCGCTCCGTCTCATCATCGACCACTTCTACGAACACGGCGGTCTTAATGCCGTCCTCGCCGTAGCCGCCTCCACCACCGGTCTGGATGATCTGCTGGTCGAACTGACCGTTGCCGTCTCCATCACCGTCGCCGGTGCCGCCGTCATAGTACCAGCCGCCGGGGTCGTTATTGTTCCAGCCGGTGCCGCTGGACGAAGGCCCTTCGCTGGAAACGGAGGACGCCTCCTCATAACCGGTGTAGTCGCTCAGAAGATAGAGACCCAGCAGCGCAATGATGAGCACCAGCACAAACACAAGGCCGCTCATCATATCGGTGGCCGGCTGCCAGAAGTTGTACTCCTCATTCGGTTTCTGTCTGTGTCTTTTCATCCTGCGTGCCCCACTTTCAGAATCTTGGCGAACTCATCCACCGACAGCGGTCGGGAGAAGAAATAGCCCTGTCCTCGGTGCAGCCTGCCTTGCGCAGCACATTGAGCTGCTCTGCGCTCTCGATGCCCTCTGCCAGCAGGTTCAGCCGGAGCGTCCGGGCCTGCACAAAGATACCGGGCAGTGCGTTCGTCCGGTTCTGCATCTCGGCGCTGCACAGGTCGAGCTTGAGCACGTCGGTGCCGATGTCGCCCAGAGCACTCAGCTCCATATAATTTCCGTCAAAGCCGTCCAGCACGACCCGGAAGCCCATCTGCTGCAGCTGAGCCACCGTCTCACTCAGAACGTCGTGCGTTTCCAGATAGGCAGTTCTCGAAATATCAATGTCCAGATATTTCGGCGGGATACGATATTTCTTCAGCATTCCCGAGAAGAATTCTGCCACATCAATGGCCAGAATATCAGTCTTGGTCACGTTGACCGTAATAGGCATCGGACGGACACCCTCGTAGATCCACACCCGGATGGTCTTGCACACTTCCTCCCAGATATACTGGTCCAGCTTCGTGATATAGCCGTTGCTTTCCAGTACCGGGAGGAACACTGCGGGCGAAACGACGCCCAGTACCGGGTGGTTCCAGCGCACCAGCGCCTCGGCACCGATGACCTTGCGGGTGTTCAGCTCATACCGCGGCTGCAGGAAGAAGGTGAACTCGTTCTTGCGCAGGCCGTCCAGGATCTGCGGCATCAGTACGCGCTCGTTGCCGCCATTTCCGCTCATGGCTTCGCCGGTCATAGCGCCATTGCCCGTGTTCTTGGGCAGACGGTCCAGCAGTTCCAGGATCTGCCGCACCTCGGCGGCGGCTGCTGTAGCGGGCCTGCTCGTCCGTGGTGGGGATGACCGTCTTGTGGAACTCTTCGAGGAACAGTCCCGTCTCGCGGTTCATGATGTTCCTCAATACATTATTTATAATATTAAACAGGATAGACAGGATAACGCCTGCGATGGAGGTATAGAATGCCGTATCGATACCGGCCAGAATGGACTGCACGCTGCCCAGAGCGGCCTCCACCGTGACGAAGCTGATGTTCCGCAGGCCCAGCAGCAGACCCACGAAGGTACCCAGAATGCCGAGGCCCGTCAGGGTGCCGGGGATCTGGGCGATGACGCCTCGCCATGTGTACAGTGCAAGGACATCCTCGTTGAGGACCTCATCGATGTCGCTGACGATCTGCCCCGTCTCCCGCTGGTGCTGCACTTTCTCGCGGTACTCGCCAAACAGCTTGTCCAGCCGCTTCTGCTGGAAGAAGCGCTCAATCCGCAGCGCCGCGACCCATGCCGAGCTGCCTTCGGTCCCGGATGCCTTGCGAATGCTGTTCTGTCCGTTCAGCAGTCCGCCCGTAAACGAGATCGTCGGCAAAAGGCCATAGATGCACCACCGCCAGTGTGATCATACACATAAAGCCGACGATGACCATGGAAAGCAGGTCCGGAGAATACGCTGTGAGCACAACACTGCTCACAAGCAGCACTGCCACAGACAGGTAGGAAAACAGCCTCATACTTTCATCCTTTCTCACCATTGAAAGCGCAAAAGAAAAAGGCTGCAATAGTATCTTCCCAAAAATAAGGGAAAATCCTTTTGCAGCCGAACCACCTTTTGGTTTTATAAAACAACTTCCAGAAGGCTTCAAACTTTGCGTCCTTGACTCACATCAAGTTTGCCCAGATAATTCAATTATATTAAAGGAGCAAAGTACCCTTACGATTACAAAAGACGCACTACTCACCTTATTCTAGTGCTTATGATACCATTCTTAAAGTTCAAAGTCAATACAAAATCTCTTTTGGCAGACTTACTAGCAATTCAACTTTTTAATGCAACAGCAGCAGCGTTGAATTGTATATCGCAAATATGCTGTTATCATGTTGTGTTATTTTCTTGACTTGCGATAGATTCCGTACTATTTGGTTTCTATTCTACCACGCTTTTCTCTGCCGAAAAGATGCCGGAACGCAAAAAGCCCCCGGAGAGCCTTGGGCAGCTCTCCGGGGGCTTTTTCTATGCACCGGTGTTCCTCACACCGATGCATAGGCATTATTCAATTTCAATGAGGTTGGGATTGACCGGCAGAGCCTTCTGCTGCTGAGGTGCAGGCAGCGTGATGTGCAGGATGCCATCCTCGAACTTTGCGTGGATGTCCTCCTTCTTCACGGTGTCACCCACATAGAAGCTGCGGGCGCAGGTACCGGAGAAAGTCTCGCGGCGCAGATAGCGGCCCTCTTTATCCTTCTCGTCATTGGAGTGGCTGCGGACGGCCTGAATGGTCAAGTAGCCGTCGTTCAGCTCCATCTGAACGTCTTCCTTCTTGCAGCCGGGCAGATCAACAGCAACGTCATAGCTGCCGTCGGCGGTCTGCTTCACATCGGTCTTCATCATGTTTGCACCGCGCTTGCCGAAGGTCTCACGCTCTTCACGGTTCATCGCACGCTCCAGCGCACCATCGTTCCAGAACGGGTCAAAGAAATCATCGAACAGGTTTTCATGAAAAATAGTCGGCATAAACATAAATCATTCCTCCAATCCCGGCGTTCGGGTCGGGCAAAAAATTTATGAGATGTGCATCAGGAGCGGAGTCTTCCCGGGAGCCTTGCGGCTCCCCATGCCCCTCTCCTGAGCACGGCTTAGTTATAACACACACTTTTAGCGCTGTCAAGTATAGAGTGCTAAAATTCACAAAAGAATAATACTTTGATAAAATCTCATGCAATCTTTTCAAAAATCAGTCGTATCATCGTCTTTATGCAGCAAAAGCGCCAGGCACAGCAGTTCTTTGCACCGCCTGCGATTTCTCTGTATTTCAACGCTTACTCCACTTCACTCTTGAGCAGTTTCAGTGCCTTATCCATAGGCACACAGTCAGCATAACGGTCCGGCCAGAGAAGCTCATTATACTAGCGATAGCTCTGCTCCCCTGTCATATAGACCACCATTTTCTATAAGCAGAAAACGATTCTGAACCCCCTCTCCCCGTTCATACTGTATAGAAGAACGGTTTTGGAGGTGTTCCGTATGCTGTTGACCCTGCTGCAATTTTTCGCGTCCAAATTCCTCGTGCTTGCGCTCCATCTGGAAGCGGGCAGTTTCCCCCGCCCGCTGAGTCCACAGGAAGAGATCAGGGCCTTCGCCGATCTGCGGGCCGGTGATTCATCCGCCCGGGAAAAGCTCATCCGCCACAATCTGCGCTTAGTGGCGCACATCGCAAAGAAATACTATGCTCTCCCCTCTGAGCAGGGCGATTTGATTTCCATCGGCACCATTGGCCTGATGAAAGCCGTAGACACCTTCGACTCCACCCGCCGGGCGCGCTTCTCCACTTATGCCAGCCGATGCATCGAAAATGCTATCCTCTCCCCAGCGCACTTTGGGATGGAAAAGAGAATCCACCTCTTTCACGCAATGACGCATCTACGTCAAAATGGATTTTTGGAGCCGAGAGAGTGGTTTCTTTTTTCTGCTTCAGAGGGTGTCATGTGAGGGTCGTGGTCTAACCCCTCTATACATCTTACAGGTAACTTTGGCAGGCCCCCGCACCACTGTAGAGGCGCAGGCGTTCTACCGTATGTACCACTCTTACGCCGACATCCCGAACCCATGGGACCGTCTGCGTTGGTGCCGCTATGGTCTTGGCCTGCTGCAAAAAGAGGTTGCTGCCATGGTGGGCATGGAGGAATGGCTCTATTAGGATCTGGAAAGCGGCGCATTTCGCCGCAGCTTCACGCCCGAACTTGCGGACAAGCTCGCCGCCCTTTACGGTATCCCGGTGGAGGACATTCTGGACGACTACACCCTGTTTCTGCACCGGGGCGGCGGAGCCTTCCTCCGCAGATACCGGGAGGCAAAAGGCTGGAATCGCCAGCAACTTGCCGGCCACGCAAAGGTCAGCCGGACAAACATCCGCTGCTGGGAAAACGGACAAAAGACCATCAGTCAGAAGTGCTTTTGCCATCTGGTGGAAAACCTTGGTTCCGATTTTCCATCTATGCTTCGCATGTGAGGTATGGTAATTTTTCTCCGGCCAAACGAAAAAGCTCGTCTGCAAGCCACGATATGTGGCAGCGCAGACGGGCTTTCGTTATGGAATCATTCTGTTTCAATTATTCTGATATTCGCTCTGACTTCCATGGCGTTCCGTAAAACACGCAGTCGTTCTTCAAACATTGCTTTCCATGCCGGATGCTCGGAGAATACGGTGTGCTCCACCTGACGGACTTGGTTCAGTCCGATGTTCCGCACCGCTTCCACTGCAGCATCTTTTTGGCTCAGATGGCGTTTTCCCACGGTCAGACAGTTTGCGCCTTCTGGCGTGTCGTACTGCTGAAACGCCCGGTTGAAGTCCATCAGGTCGTGCAGACGGATGGGCTGATTGGTTTCGTTGTCTACCAGCAGACCCCAATTTTCCCAATGACGGTCGGTATTGCCCACCAGATAATCCAGAATGTTCATCATATAGTAGCTGGGAGCATCCAACTCTAAGATCTTATCCAGCGTGTTCCAATCATGGTTCGTGCAGTAGACGTCATAGGCTGCATAGGTCACAAGACTATATTGCTGAGATGTCATGATTTTGCTGATAGAAACCGGCTCATTTTCAAACATCCCCTGCTCATACAGTACCTGATGGCAGTCAAAGCACCGGCAGATTTTGCTAGCCAGCACTTCACGTTCCACCGCTTCCCTGCCACCATCCTTGTAAAGATAGAAGCCATCCTCTTTTCGCACCCACGCCTTGGGGTACAAGCCGCCCGTAGACAGGTCATTTGCCAGAAGATGGGCGTTTGTCACCGTCATTTGGTGCCCCCGCAGCGCAATATCCACAAGCGCATTGCTTAAGGAGTGTGCAAAAAGGTTGATATCCTTGAATCGAATCTTCTCGTTTTCTTCTTTCACCCAGAACACATCCAGCAAAGACAGACAATGGTAGGATAATGCAATCTGTGCTCGTTCCCTGTCCGTAACACTCTGAGATGCACCGATACTGTTCAGGATTTCCTTGGCGTAGGTGCGATCCAACGTCAACATCCGGGAGGCGCACCAATAGTAAAAGTTCGTTACATTATTGATGCGCTCGTCAAAATCATCCGATTCCACCAGAACCAGATCATAGGGCATGAAATCCTCGAGGCAGACCCTGCATTCCCCTGTCGTGCTGAGTTGTGCCACACAGCTTTCCCGGTGCATGATCTCGTAAAACATGGTTTTCATCCCTCCCTGCGTTCTGTGTCTTGCTCTGTATTTATATTACCTTCTTTTTTCACGGGACGCAAGAGCTTTTACTTTTCAAAAAGCTTTTTCTGCTGCTCCATCAGGACGGTTTCGATACGCTCTTTCAGCAAAAAGTGGAACTGTTTTGGGTAATATGCAGCGTCAAATAATTTCCAGCCATTTGTGATCCTCCGCCATTCTTCCCTGCGTTTTTTCAACAAGCTGAACCGGGTCATATTCCGGAACGCCAACAGCATCCAGGTAGTAATCCAAGCCCTTTCGTGTTTTCGGAATGCATCGGTCTGCCAGAAAGGCCAGAAAGTCTTCCCATGAGGGCGTTTCGTTCACACCAAACGCAGTATCCAGTATTTCGTCAACTTTGTTTTCGATGCAGATCTGCTCCGCTGTAAAATCTGCCAAAATCACGGTACACAACGTATTTCCGTCATAATACCGATATTCTTTCAGCTGATGTCCTTTCTGTTCTGCATTTCTGCGAAACAGTTCCGGGTCTGTGGATGCAAGTGGCTGGATGGTGATTTTTTCACCGTCAAAAGAGAGTTCTACCCGGTCCTCTTTTGAAAGTCCCATCGCATGAAGCCACACTGCCGGGAGATTGACCGAATACTTTTCTGCATTCTTTCCTGCTGTTCCCCCGGCTTTTCTTCTCATAATTTTCACGCTGCGACGATTCATGCACTTCACCTTCCCTTATAAAAAGAATACCATATTGGCCGCCAACAATCAATGATTTTTTTGTCAGCAAAATTCCAAAAACTTATGTAACACAAAAAGCCCCACGCTCAACACTGCCTCTGAATCTGACCGTCTCTGGTCAGAGCAGAAAGCATATGTTGAGCGTGGGGCTTTGTTTATCGGCTCGGCTGCCAGCCGGGCTTTTGGTGTTCCTTGGGTTTGTAAGTTCCTTTGGTAGTATCGATCACCGCCTGCAGCAATTCGAGCTTCTACCATGTGGGGCAGTTCAGACGGTCGATTTTTTCGATCACATAGTTGGCGTGGGCGGTTGCGACCCGTTTTCCGAGTTCGTCCCATCCCTCTTTCGTTTTGGGGTAATGTACCACCACTTCAATGGGGGCACTCTTTCGCATGGCTCACTCACCTCCGATTACATCGCTATCACCTCATTTTTACGGGTTACTGGTTGTCCGCTATTCGCTGCGGTTTCCGCTCAGAACGTTCAGAGCCAGACTGACCAGCAAAGCCATATCAATGCGGAGCATTTCAGCCTTGCTGGCATAGCCCATAAAGCGTTCGATGCGGGATTTATCGATCGTGAAGATCTGCTCCAGAAGAATCATGGACGGTTCTTCAAAGGCCGGGTTGGAATCCACCAGCACATGGGTGGGCTGGTTTTTCTTCTTTCCATCCGGGTAGTAACAGTTGCAACGATCAGTGTAGGCGAATGACGGTTTCCAATGTTGTTCTGCAGAACTACCACAGGGCGTTTTCCGCCCTGTTCCGAACCGATATGCGGCTCCATGTCTGCATAGTAGATGTCCCTCTGAGATATCTCCAATTGTTCGGTAACATAAAAATCGACCTCCTTTTTATAAGAAACAGCCGCCGCAGACGGATGCCACGACGGCTGTTGTTCAGGAGGTAAAACGAAATTGTCAGTTTTTCAGCGGCAGACTCATCTCACGGCTGGCACCGTTATAGATGCGAAGAATCTGCCGCATGTGGCGGTTTGCAGAACTGCCGGTGTCTTTCTGTGCCAGCTGCGTGATGGTTTTCGGATGTGTCCTTGCCAGCTGCTGCACCAGGCGCTCCCGGCTGTACTCGCCCTCGTACTCCGAAAAGTTTTCCGCAATATGAGCAACCTTTTCGACATGCAGAACACGCTGATATTCAGCGCACGGGATCAGCAGCGCACTGTTCACCATCTGATAGGCAAACTTGCATTCAGGCAAAGCACTGAGGTTTAAATTTGAATTCATCATAATTTCTCCTCCTTTACGGTTTTCAGGTAAGACATCATTCGCTCCATTAGTTCAGAAAGCTTCTTTTGGCAGACTTTATCGATCAGAACCTCCGGGTGTTCTTGAAAGACAACATTCCATCGAAAAATAAAATCTTCCGTTGCTCCCTGCAGTTCGCACAGCATGATGGAGCCGGTTGCTGCTGCTTTATCCTTGTAACGGGCATCCACCGAGGCTTTCAGTCGGTCTTTGTCTTCTTCGGACAAGTGCCGTTTATGACCCTGTATGCTCTGAAGAAAACTTGGTGGCGCATTGCTGGTCGGCTCAATTTCCTCTTCCGGCGGGGACTCGGTGATCGGTTCCTGTACCGGCGTTTCCGGCTGTTCTGCCTGCGGCGCTGTGTTGTTTTCCGTTGCCGTTGGCTTTTCTTCTGCGGTGCAGACTTTGGCTTCGGTGGTGGCTTGCTCGGCTTCAGACGTTCGAGGACCGTATCATCACGGTCACTCTTTTTCTTCTTGAGTTCCTCAAGAATTGCCGGGCGTTCTTCCTTTGGAATTGAAGCAAGCGCTACGATTTGTTCATCCGTCGCCTTGATATGCCCGGTCAGGATCTCTTCCTGCGCACCGGGCACCGCTTCTTCCGCAGCATCAATGCCTCGTGAATACTTTTCGGCACGTCGTAAGCTGGCTCAGTTTCACGTCAATTCTCCTTTCCGGTCATTTTCGATGCTCTGTTCTCCGATTTCAAGAAAGACGGTTACAGCGTCCGGCATGTCCTGCATCAGCTTGCGTGAACAGAATTAGCTAAATCAACCAATAAAGGCTCCGAATCTCTTTCTTATTAGGAAAAGATTCAGAGACCTCTGTTTTACAATTTTTCGGAATAGCGGCTTTCACCAGCAGCGTCATGGTACGGCCCAGTTCATCTTTCATTCCGGGAATCCTCAGCATCTCTGCAGAGGTTCGTTGTCATATTCGCTGGCATGGAGTGGTTTCACTGGCTGCATTGAGCTTCTGATAACATCCAAAATAGTCTGATCCGCCGGAAGCCACAGAACGGAATCAATGTCATCTTTTGTCAGCCACCGCGCGGCTTCCGCTTCTTTCAGAACAAGATCGCCGGAAACCACTTCACACCAGAAGCAGTCCATGGAAAGATGAAACGCCGGATAATCGTACTCGACCGTACCAATCCGGTCACCCACGGCGATTTCCGTGTCCAGTTCTTCTTCGATTTCCCGCTTCAGAGCCTGCTGCGGGGTTTCACCCGGCTCGATTTTGCCGCCCGGAAACTCCCATTGACCCTTGTAGTCACCATAACCGCGGGCGGTAGCGTAGATTTTGCGCTTTTCCTGCATGGAGTCGCAAATCACAGCGGCCACGACACGAATCGTTTTCATAACGTTCTCCTTTTGGATTCATTATAATGGCCGACCGTCAGAAGTCCCACCGACACGATAGAACACCCTGTTTCCTGCTTTTCTTGCAGTAACCAGCCCCATCTCATGGAATTTCATCACAAACGTCCGAATGGTTGCATACGCAGCGTTTCGGAAATCCTTTTCCAGCTGCTTTGTGGTAAACTCCTCTGCACCATAAGCAGACAGAACATACTCCCAGAGCAGCCGTTCTTTTTCTGTGATTTTTCCTTCCGCAAGAGCAGTTTGATATACCTCAAGATCAGTTTTCGGCGGGACTGCATCCACCTGCAGGCGGTTATAGACCTCATTGCAGAAGTAGAACAGAAAGGGAGTCACATCCGTATAGCCGGAAATCAGAGCATTTCTCTCCACGCGTTCGTAGGCTTTGTAATATGCGTCCTTGTTTTCAGCGATGTATCGGGAAAACGGCGTGAACAGTGCCGCAGGATAGCCCTGCTGAACAAGATACCAGAGGTGGAATAGCCGTGCAGTGCGTCCATTCTCGTCAAAATAGGGGTGGTAGTATGCAAAAGCAAAGTGCAGAATGGCAGCCTTATGCAGCTCATTGATGCCGTCATTGGCATTCGCAAAATCGACAAGACATTTCATAGCACGGGAAGCCGCTCTGCCGGAAGTCCCGGTCTGGGTTCTTCACCGCCCACAATAAAACCTCGCCATGCCGATAAAAGTGGTTTGGCAGTAATCGATCTTCATCCGGGAGATAATCCCCTGTGCTGATCTGATATAGGTAATGCAGATTCTCCTCGGTGATCCTATTCTGACGATTCGCGATAAACTCCAGTCCGCGCTTCATACCATAGATGCGGGCTTCTTGTTCATCACGAGGGGCATAGCCATCGAGGATATAACGGATACTGCTGCGGGCGAGCGGATACTTTCAATTTGAAAAGTAGCATAAATTTCCTCGGTCATCGCCGACAAACCGAAGTTTTGTCCACTGACAGGGACAGAGAGCAACTGCTTCATACCATTTGTTGAAATTTGCGCGAGGTTCGGCAGGTAAAACAGCTTATTTCCAGAAAAATCAGTCAACGGCAGAGGCTGCGCAGTTTTGCCGCAGCAATTCGGCAAATTCTTTGACGCTGACAGTCGAGTACTTGTATTCCATCCGATTGAGCTCAAACAAATGCTTATCTGAAAGCATTTTGGCAAACTGTACCCCATCCATTCTGTCCACCTCGCAGTTGATACTTATTGATACTATATAGTATCAATATACCGATTCTTTATAAAAAAGTCAACCGAAACAGGCCGAACCAACTTTTTTCCATACTTTCCGTCAAAATTCCCGTGGCACAGCCACGAATCACATCTCCATCGGCTTATTCCCCACTTCGTCCAGATACGCATTCAAAAATTCCGCTGCAAGGCTGTTGGGACGGATTTCGGGCAATAATTCACAATGCCCTCTTCTTCCAGTTCTTTTTCAATCAATGCCGTGCCGCATTCAAAGCAATGCTTCTGAATCATTTTTACACTCCAAACACTGTTTTCGTCAGCCGGATACCTGCTGCCGTTTTCATCGTATGTTCCATAAAGGTTCGGATTGCCTGCTGGCCGTACCCACTTTCGGACGCATTGACGATATAATCTGCCTCAACCAGAATCTGATAGTCAATGCCGTCGATCTGCGCCAGACTATGGTGGTGCCCTACCAGATAGGCCACCCGGTCGATCTGTGCCGCTGTCATGCCGGTATCCGCCAAGAACTTCCGCACCAGCGGGGCACCCTCCTGCTCCTGATATTTACCATTGGTGTTGCCGTACTTTTGCGGCAGAGCGGGCAGGCGATATCGTGGGTGATGGCCGCCACCTCCAGAATAAACTGCGTGTCTGCGTCCAACCCCTCCAGCTCACCAATGGTTTTGGCATAGGTCCACACACAGCTCAGGTGCGTGATGTCATGGATATTCCCTTCGGAAAAGGCGATCATCTTTTCCATGATCTGTGCAATGGTCATCATTTGTTTTCACTCCCGTTTTAATACTTAAATGTTCACCTTGATAAACGCGAATTTGTTATTCTCCTATGGAGGTACCGCTATCGTCTTTAAGACCACAAATCGCAACTATACCATTATTTTTATAACTCACAACGAGAATGGTATCATTTCCTATTTTCCAACATGCTGTGCCGTTTTCACTGGTATCAGGCTTCCCCCATACCTCTCTAAGCTGGTCAATATGATACCCAGGCAAAAGGTTATTAACATCGGCTTCACTCATTTCTGCGATTGCCGCCAGAGTGGGAAGATTGTCGTTGCTTTTGTGATTGTAGTATCCATAAAACCACGCCGATACACATATCGCAAGAACCAAGATGATTACAGCTATAACAGATAGCTTCTTTTTCATACAATCACACTCCTCGTCAAGTTCCGATTCATAAAATCCCCGTCAGCGCCACTGCAACCAGAAGGGACGGCAGCAGGTTTGCCACCTTGATGGTTCTTGGCCACACCAGATTGATGCCCACACAAAAAATCAGAATATTTCCTACCAGCGAGAGATTGTTCAGCACACCGCCCATCACAATGGCCAGCGCATTGATGATCGTTCCCAATCCCGCATTTTCGTTTTTCCTTTGCTTACTGATTCCTGTATTTGTTTAAGACTTCATCCGGGATATGACAGTAGCTGCAGTCTTCCGGGTACCGCTCCAGATGATGCTGATGCTCCTCTGCACTCCGGACGTAATTCGTCAGCGGCAGCACTTCCACAACGATTTTATCCCGGTCCTTCCGGCTGTCAATAAAGGCTCTTGCTTCTTCCAGATGTCCGGGATTTGTGCTGTAAAGCCCCGTGCGATACTTTTTTCCAACATCAACGCCCTGTTTGTTCAGGCTGTACGGGTCGATGATTTCAAACAGATGCTCCATAAGCTCTGTAACACTGGTACATTTCTCATCAAAGACCACTTTAACGCACTCTGCGTATCCATCATACGGGCCGTCCAGCGTGTTTGTTGTTCCGTTGGCTCTCCCGGCTTCGGTCGTCCGTACACCGGGCACCGTGTCAAAAAAATGCTGGACGCCCCAAAGGCACCCGCCTGCAATGTATACCGTTTCCATACTCTTGACTTTCCTTCTTTTACTGGTACAGTTTGCATCCATGCTCTGTACTCCTTACGGTTTCCTTGCTAGCTGCAAATCGATCCATCATACCAACTCACAAAAAGTGCTTCCGCACCATTGCAGAGTAATTATCATATTGTTGAAAGCCACATCGCTCATAAAATGGGATCGTTTTAGGATCAGACGGCATAACTTTCACATACAGAAGATTTTGATAGAAACTCATGATCCGTTTCATCAGCTCATCTCCAATGTACTGTCCCTGATAAGCAGGGTCCACCAAAAGATAATGCAAAATGCGACTGTTTCTCCATCATCAAGCGCGCGAACCAGCCCGACCAGCTTATCACCATCCCACGCAGAAATAACTCGTGTGGAATTGTGCATCGCACGGACAAGTTTTTCGGGATAATTGCCGGATTCCCAGTGAACGGATAAAAACAGTTTCTGCAATTCATCGGCCGTGAAATCTTTTGTTTGTTTATACTCGATTTCCCTGATGCACCCCTTTATAACTTCCACAAACGTGAATTTAGTAACGCAAAGGAAGTATATGACATACACCCAACTAAGTAATCCATGAAAAATCGCCCAACCGACAGACTTCCACGCTGTATAACTAATAACCATAGCTAATGCACTTCCAAAAGTTATTCCTGATTTTACCGGTTTCTTGACATTCGTTGATTTATTATCTTCCATATTTGTTTCCTCCACAAATTCTAAGTTGTTATTGTAAATCATTTTTTGATATTTCAATCGATGGATAGTGTTCTAAACTTGTTAAGTCAACATCTAATGGAGTAACGTATTCCATATAAAATTTTTCAGGATTTTTATCTTGCAATTTTTAAGTTTATTCTTAATTTTTTCCTCCTCTGTAGAAACAAAAACCACTGATACTACTCCTACCTTTTCACTTGGATTCATTCTGCTATCTTCAACATTTCCACATAAAATCATTCTAACTGTATTCATAATAATCCTCCTCCACATATAACTTACGATTTATCAAATAAGAATTTCCGTCAATTTTTCTCTTGATGCGGCTCGCTTCTAAGAGTAGGAACGAACTGTTCTGTTGCCGGAGACGGACCATTCAGGTCGATCTCCGGCAGTATTTTTGTTATCGCCTATTAAAAACAGCCAGAACGACTTTCTGCTGCGCTACATCGATGATGCCGTATGTATTCAGTCTGAGTTTGGGAATGACCGGAAGGCTGACGAAGGCGAGGGTCATAAAATGCCGATATCTTCCGCTACACCATGTGCCTTGAGGGCATCGTTCAGCGCCTGCATTTTCGCCGCAACGCTCTCTGCGCTTTCGGTGCTCATCAATCCGGCCACCGGAAGCGCAAGTTCTACCACGACCTGTCCATCTGCCACAAACGCAAGTCCGCCTTTGTTTTTCCGCACAGTGTTGCCGGCCAACATCATATCGGTATCGTTGTCCCCTGCCACGATCAGGTTATGGGAATCATGTGCGATGCTCGATGCAACGGCTCCGCATTTCAGGCTGAAGTTTCCTAAAAGCCAATGCCCACATGGCCGGAGTGATGATGCCGCTCAAAACGGCCAGTTTTACGATGTTGTGTTCGGGTCCACACCGGAGCTTTGCCCGGATGCCGTTGGAACGGGATGATTTTTCCTCCGTAAGCAGCTCGCCCCGGTTCAGGCAGATGACACGCTCCTGCTCCCCGCTTTCCCGAAGTTCCAGGTCCTGCAGTGTGATCTCATCCAGATCAAAGGAATCCATAACGTGGGAAAATCTCACACGGTCGATGTCAAGCGGTGCGGGCTTCAGCGTTTTTCCGTGCTCGGCCACCAGCGTGCCATTCTTGTAAACCTGTTCGACCGTAAAGGATTCCAGATCAGGAACCACAACCAGATCTGCCCGGTACCCCGGTGCTACGGCACCGCGCTGCTTGAACCCAAAATACTGTGCCGGAACCAGCGTCGCCATTTTGACGGCCACTGCTGGGTCTGCGCCCAGCCGGATCGCTTTACGGATGTTGGAATCGATGTGGCCGCTGTCCAGCAGGTCACCGGGGTGCTTATCATCTGTCACCAGCATGCAGCGGCTGCAATAAGGCTCCCGGAACAGCGGCATCAGGGCCTCCATATTTTTGGCAGCCGTTCCTTCCCGGATCATGATGTATTGTCCGCGCCGGAGTTTTTCCATGGCTTCCTCGATGTTGGAGCACTCGTGATCGGACTGAACGCCTGCCGCAATATAAGCATTCAGGTCCTTATCGCTCAAGAGCGGTGCGTGTCCATCCACAATCTTTCCTGCTTCGGTACAGTCGCGGATCTTCTGCAGGATCTTCGGGTCACAGCGCACCGTCCCATAGGCATTCATCAGCTCTGCAAGCCCCAGCACACGGGGATCGCCGTAGTAAGGCCGGAGCTGTTCTGCGTTCAGCACCGCACCGGATTCATCCAGATCCGTGGCCGGAACACAGGAGGGCAGCATGAAATAAACCGAAAGGGCCAGATTTTTTGTCGTTTCCAGCATAAAATCCAAGCCTTCCAGCCCGCAACGTTCGAGATCTCGTGTGGGTCTGTGACCACCGCAGTGGTACCGTGGGGCAGCACTGCCTGCTCGAAAGCCGGACCACAGAGCATGGAGCTTTCGATATGGATATGCCCATCGATCAGGCCCGGGCAGACATATTTGCCGTGCAGATCAACTTCTTTCCGGCCGTGATACGTGCCCACGCCCACGATCGAATTTCCGCTGATGGCAATGTCAGCGGTGTCGATCTCATCGGTAAACACATTGACGATTCTGGCATTTCTCAAAACCAGATCGGCCAGAGCATCTCCTCTGCCTGCCGAGATCCGGCGTTTCAGTTCATCGGACTGCATAGAAACATCTCCTCTCTGAAGTTCGATTTTCTCACCTGTGGATTGGTTCTGCCATTATTCTACCACGCCTTGCCGCTGCGGAAAAGATGTCGGGAAACAAAAATGGCCCCGGAGGGCTTGTTACAGCTCTCCGGGGCCACTTTATGTGCGTTGTGCCTTGGCGCACACGACCGGCGTTTTACTCGATTGCAATCAGATTCGGGTTCTCAGGCAAAGCCTTCGTCTGCTGAGGAGCAGGCAGCTCGATGTGCAGGACGCCATCCTCGAACTTTGCGTGGATGTCTTCCTTCTTCACATCGCCCACGTAGAAACTGCGCGCGCAGGTGCCAGAGAAGGATTCGCGCCGCAGATAGCGGCCCTTCTTATCCTTTTCATCGTTGCTGTGGCTGCGCACTGCCTGAATGGTCAGGTAGCCGTCGTTCAGATCCATCTGAACGTCTTCCTTCTTGCAGCCCGGCAGGTCAACCGCTACTTCGTAGCCGTTGTCCGTCTGTTTGACATCGGTCTTCATCATGTTTGCACCGCGCTTACCAAAGGCACCACGAGCCTCACGGTTCATAGCACGTTCCAGTGCAGCGTCATTCCAGAACGGATCGAAGAAATCATCGAACAGGTTTTCATGGAAAACAGTCGGCATAAGCATAAATCATTCCTCCAATCCCGGCGTTCGGGTCGGGGCAAAAAATCTGAAGCGTCCACTCGGAAAGGCTTTCCGGAGAGCCTTGCAGCCTCCTTTTGCCCTTCCTCCTGAGCACGCCACTGTTATAGCACCGTTAATTAGCAATGTCAATAGAAGAGTGCTAAAATTCACGAAAGAATAATACTTTTATAAAATCCTATGCAATCTTTTCAAAATTCAGTCGTATCATCGTGTTTTTAACATTTCTGCCGGTACATCGGCGTAGACAGATATTTCATGCCGTTGTCCGGGACGATGAGCACGATGTTCTTTCCCTGATTCTCCGGTCTGCGGCCCACCTGCACCGCTGCGTGCAAAGCCGCTGCTGCCGATGTGACCAGAAACAGTCCTTCCGCCCGCAGCACCTCATGGGCCGTTTCGTAGGCTTCCTCGGTGCGGACATTGATGCACGCATCGCTCCAGTCTGGCCGCAGATAGTCGGAAAGTGCGCTTTCCGGCACATCATACGCCGGCAAAACGCCATCTATGATCTGCGCATCCGGGTGCTCCGGGGTCAGGCGGGAGTCCGGATGGGGCTGCACCAGAACCACTTGCAGATTCGGGTTGCGGCTGCGCAGATAACTTGCTGTGCCAAAACCCGTGCCGCCGGTGCCCGCCATGCAGACCAGAATATCCACATGGCCTTCTGTATCATTCATTTCAACTCTTTGATTTCCGGGATGGATGCCGCTGCACCTTTGCGCTGCACGGCAATTCCGGCTGCTTTGGTAGCAAGCCGCATGGCGTCCTCTACTGAACTGCCGCTGCAAAGGCCCGCCAGAAAATAGCCGCTGTAAGTGTCACCGGCAGCTGTAGTATCCACAGCCTGCACCTTTTCGCAGGGGACAAACAGCCGCCGCTCTGCATCCAGATAGTAGCTGCCCGCACTCCCAGCTGTCAGAAGCAGACGGGTCTGCGGGTATTTTTCGTGCAGCAGGGTCAAAACAGCGTCCGCTTCAAAGGTCTCGGTTCCGGCAAGGGCGCAGACTTCCACCTCGTTGACACAGAGCACATCTTTTTTACTCCATTCTCTGAATCACCGCACCCAGCCATCGGCACAGGGTATCGCCTGCCTGATTTGCGATCTCCAGCACGCGGGCGTGGCTATGCTTGACCGTCTGGATGCCGGTGGCCATGTTGGTGATGCAGCTGACGGCCAGCACCTTCATGCCCATGTAGTTGCAGACCATGGTTTCCGGCACGGTGCTCATGCCCACGGCATCGGCTCCCCATCCCCGCAAAGGCGCGAATTTCAGCCGCCGTTTCATAGCAAGGGCCCATAAAGCCCATGTAAACGCCCTCCTTGTAGGCAATGCCCAGTTCATCGGCGGTCTGCTTGGCAAGGTTCCGCAGTTCCAGACTGTAAGGTTCGGTCATGTCCGGGAAGCGGGAACCGAAGCGCTCATCGTTGGGGCCAATGAGGGGGTTCGTGCCCATCATGTTGATGAAGTCGGTAATGAGCATCAGGGTGCCCGGCGCAAACTCCCGGTTGATGCCGCCGCATGCATTGGTCAGCACCACCTTTTCCACGCCCAGCAGCTTGAACACATAGAACGGGTAGCAGACTTCCTTCATGGAGTAGCCCTCATAGAAATGGAAGCGGCCTTCCATGGCGTAGACTTCCGTGTCCCCAGCTTGCCAGCCAACAATGCGCCTTTGTGTCCTGCCACCGTGGATACCGGGAAGTTGGGGATATCCTTGTAGGACAGTTCTTCCGTGTCCGTAAAGTCCACGGTCAGCTTGCCAAGGCCGGAGCCCAGCACCACCGCGATCTTCGGGCGCTTTTTCGTGTGCGTCTTGATATATTCCGCACTTTCCAGTGCCTTTTCATAAAGATGTTCCATACCGTTCTCTCCTTTTCCCAAAAATTCGATATACTCTCTGGGTTCAGTATATCGGATTTTTCAGGCCGATGCAAGACACCCTTCATCGAGTCTTATTAAAAACCAAGGAGCAGATACTTCACATCACGAGTGTGTTGTATCTGCTCCTTGGTTCTCCGAATGTCTTATCTCTGGCCAATGTTCCACCGAAACAGCTCATATCCCTCCCGGATATCCTCCGGCAGACGTTTCAAAGTCTCGTCCCGCAGTTCCTGCGGCATCCCGTAAAAAGCTTCGGCAATGCCGCCGGTGATGCAGGCAAGGGTGTCGCTGTCGCCGCCCAGAGAGACCGCATTGCGAAGTGCATCCCTTTATATCAAGTTTCGCCTTTGAAATCAGAGAGAATCATAGTATTGATGTATTTTCTCGGCCATCAGTTCCCGACGCCTTTGTAGAAAATCCTGATAGTCGCCAATCTCCATGCTTTCAAATCCGTCTGGAATACAATTCTGTTTAAGATTTTCAGCCAGCCTATCTTGTTCTATGATTCCACCATAAACAGGCTTTTTCGTATTGCATTGCCCTATCACTTCAGTCATATAGTGGGCTGGCGAACTATCTTTAATTTTAATGTTGATTTCCTGTTGAATAAAAGCATAATTCGCAATTTGATTGTATTGTGCTTGCACAATTCCATTTTTTATCAAGTAATTTTTCGGGAACAAATGGTGAATATCGCCTCTGTTTTCCAACATGGACTCAATATCAATTTCCATCGACAAAAAGCCTTTATCGTGTGCCTTGACCTGTGCCACAAGGAACATATTAAAATATGGGCTGCTCGCAACCGATGTGTTCAGCCGTTGAACAAGATTTACCTTCCAGTACGCCTCAGATAATTCGCCCGCCTCTGTGATATTCAGGTACTGCATCGGATCATCATAAGCAAAGAATCTCTTAATGTCGTAATCAAATGCAGACTCTGGCGAGCCAGAAGAATATCTTCCCGTCAAAATAGACAAAGCCAGCCACTTGCGTACAATCTTTTCAATTTGATTACTATCCACTTTTCGTTCACGAAGTGCAAGAAAAAGCGCATAGCCAAAGTTCAAAACATTTTGTGAACGAATCAGCGATTTTTTCACAATTCCCGCTGAGCGCACAATCATCAAATACCGTTCGTAATTGGTCTGATTCACCGCTTGCAGAACTGCCTCATGTAATTGATTGAACGACCTTTCTTCTATTTCAATCTTAAATTCACGCGTTTCAAAATCTCGACCTGAAAGCAAGCTAACCAAATCTGCTAGCTTTCCTCGCTTGAATTTATATGTAAATGCAACACGAAGAATATCCGTATAACATGTGCGATAAATCGGTGCATTCTTTGCAGCTGCCCACTTTATAGCTTCGAATTCCGGTCTCGCCGCAAATTCAGCATCATTTTTCTTGATTTCTTTCAAATCCTCCGGAGACTCCAACAAATGACAGAAGTAATCAATCGTTTTTCGGGTCACATTTCCATTATATATTTCATTCGAAGAAATCTTAGACATTGCAAAATCTGCTTGCGACAGAACCACACCCTTAGAATTGATTCGAATAAAAATTTCCGTTACACTGTCAATATCCAAATCTTCTGCCAGCGTAATAACACCAATGCTATTATTTTGTATTGCCCTCAACCGATTGATTGTGTCATTGATTTCCTGTGCTTTGTCCATAATTCCGTTTTTCTGGCAATATTCCATCACAAAAGAAAAAGAACCAAAGGACACATCCAGCACTTTTGCAATATCCGGAATCCATTTACTGCTTTTTTGATTTGCGGAATTTGCCACTTCAAATATTTCGTCAATGGGGTTAAACGCAATACAGACCCGTTTCCATTTATAGTGGCTGTCTAAAACCTCCTGTCCCACAATTGCAGCCGCCATAGCAGTAATACGCTGTTGCCCGTCGATCAGAACTTTTTCCCTATTGCAACTGTTCCGTCTTTCAACTTTACACTTGGATTTTGCCATACGATAATATATCCGACCGGAAAGCCCTTATAGAGCGAATCCATCAAATCACGCACTTGCGTTGCGTCCCATACAAATGGACGTTGCATTTCCGGAATCGCAATATTACCGGATTTTATATCCGCCAAAAGCACATCCACCGTATAATTATTCACGCTATATCGTGCCATAGTCAAATTCCTTTCTGTTGTATCATCCTGGAATTCTATCTAAAGTTGTTTTCATACAAAGCGTTATTAAATTTTGTTTAATCTTATCACATCCGGCGGGGCGGTGCAAGGGTGCTCTTGTTTCCTGTCCGCGCAGCTATTATAATAATAGGTACCGAAAGAAGGTGAGCTTCCTGCACGACATCTGGAATCCATGGCACGGCTGCGTCAAGTGCAGCGAGGGCTGCCAGAACTGCTACATGTATTTTCTCGACCGGATGCGGGACCAGAACGGAGCCGAGATCTACAAAACGAAAAGCGGCTTTTCCTATCCGCTCCAGAAAGACCGCACCGGACACTACAAAATTCAGAGCGGCGAGCAGATCCGGGTCTGCATGACCTCGGATTTCTTCTTGGAAGAAGCCGACCCGTGGCGGTCTGAGGCGTGGGACATCATGCGCCAGCGCAGCGATGTGGTGTTTTTTCTGCTCACCAAACGGCCGCAGCGGGTGCGGGAGTGCCTGCCGCCGGACTGGGGCAGCGGATGGGACAACATCTTTTTCAATGTCACCTGTGAGAATCAGCGCCGTGCCGATGAGCGCATTCCCATCCTGTTTGACCTGCCCTTCAAGCACAAGGGCATCATGTGCGCGCCCTTCATCGGGCCAGTAAGCATCCGGCAGTACCTTTCCGCCGGGCAGATCGAGCAGGTCATCTGCGGCGGCGAAAACTATGATGGTGCCCGCCCCTGCAATTTTGATTGGGTCAAATCGCTCCGGCAGGAATGCGTGGATGCCAACGTAACATTCTGCTTTATCGAGACCGGCACCGTGTTCATCAAGGACGGCAGGCGCTACCACCTGCCAAACAAGCAGCTGCAAAGCCGGATGGCCTGTAAATCCGGCATGAATTTTCAGGGCAGGCCCATTCATTTTGACCTCGTGGACGACTGGGGCTACCCCATCCCACAGGAAGATTTATATACGCCCCATTTCCGCGCAAACTGCGAGACCTGCGGCAGCAAGTTGATCTGCAACGGCTGCAGCGATTGCGGAAAATGCTTATAAAATAAAGGAGTTCTATGAAGAACCAGAAGAAAAAATCGTTTCCCTGCAGAGTTTTTCTCTGGCTGCTGGCTGTTTTGCTGGCCGTCTGCGTTGCGTTCGGCGTTTACGTCAGCGACTACTACCACGCAGACCCCGCCGCCGAGGATGCACTGGCGGCATGGATGAATCTTCAATAAAAGCAAAATATCCCGACTATTTTCCTGTATGTCACAGGAGAATGGCCGGGACTATTTTTATTATTCTGCGAACCAGCACTCAATACAAATGGAACTTATGGCTGATCTGGTGTGCAATTTCATCCGGCAGCGGACGGAAACCGATGCAGGTCAGGGTCATGCCTTCTCCGTTTTCATCAAATTCTTCCGGCTCCAGCTCGGTGTGGCAGGCATCCCGGATAAGCAAGAAGTCTTTGTTTTCCACCAGTCCCAATTCCTCGGCAATTGTCTTTGCTTTCAGCAGTTGATTGCGGTTCTTTGCCCCGCAGATAGTTTTGGTAAAAGAGCCATCGAACCACTCTCCGTAAGTTGCCTTATCCAACATGATTTCTGCCCGATAGCCGGTAATTTCTCCGTCTTTCTCGATGGGTTCCACGCCCTGTCCCATACCGATGGGGTCGGTGAGGAATGCCAGCGAAGCGTGGCAGCACTGCGCCGCCAGCTTACCGGGAGACATCTGCAGATCTTTTCGTGCAATGATGAGTTGACGCATTTTCTCTCCCATTCTTACGACAGCTTGATCTTCAAATCTGCCAACAGATTCACCGCTTCCGGCAGCGAAAATTTGCATCCTTCAGGCGGCTGCCCAGAATGTCCACCTTATAGCCTGTAGCATCCCGGAAATCCGCCTTGCGCAGATCACACTGGTAGAACTCCGTTTCGTGAAGTTCTACACCTTGAAATTCGCCAGCTGCATCTCGCATTTGGCAAACATGGAGCCGACAATTTCGTTGCCATCCGAAAAGTCGAAGCGGTTAAAGTTCATTTCGGTGAAGGTGTTATATTTCAGACTGCACTCTTTCAGCGTGTGGATAGGGTCCGGAAGGCACCGTTGGACATCAGCGGTGTCCACTCAATTTCATTCAGGCGGCAGTCCTCAAAATCCAGCGACTGCACCGAAGAATGAGTGCTGCGCAGACCTGTGATCTCACACCGCACGAATTTGCACTCATTCAGCGCGGTATGATCCAGTTCGCATTTGGTAAAGGAGCAATCCACAAACACGCAGTCGGTAAAGTCGCAATCCTCAAAGCCTCCTCGGTGAACGACAGGTCAGCAAACCGTTCACCCTCACAATAACGCTCTGTCATAAAATTCTCCTGTCAGCGCAGTTCTTCCAACAAGGCCGTGCAGCTTGTATCGTATCATTTCAAATTTGGAACGTGCGCGTTCCAAATTTACGCTTGCTTCAAGAACTCCCGCAGCACATCCTCTGGGCAGGGTGTATGGTTCGGGTACTTTTCCGCAGGTGCGGCGGCACCATCCATAATGTAGGGCACACCCACAATGTCCAGCATGGAAACATCGTTGTAGTTGTCGCCAAAGCCATCACATCGGCAAGGGCGATGGCCAGAGTTTTGCAGATGCTGCGCACACCGATGCCCTTGTTGGCAAAGGTGGTGTCGATCCAGTACGGCCCTGCCACAGCGCAGTTCGCCTCTTTCCATCGTGGGACAAACCGTTCCGTGTAAGATTCTACGCCTTCGTGCAGATACACCGATACTTTTGTGATCTCCTCCGGCACCTCGGAAGGGTCATGGATGATTTGATAGCGTTTCCGATGAACTGGATACGCTTGAGCATTCCCAGACCCCGCTCCATCAGGTAGGCGGTATTCTGACCGGAAAGCATTACCTCGCCCTGCCCGTCGCTGCGGGTCCACAGGTCGTTGGCGATTTCTTCGGCCAGCGCGCGCGGCATCGGGTTCTTGGCGATGCACTGTTCGTCCTTATAGATCACACCGCCGTTTTCGCAGAGAAACACACAGCAATCCGCCACCGGTGTAAAGAGCTTGCGCAGGCTGGTATACTGCCGGCCGGATGCCGGGCAGAACAGAATGCCGCGCCGATGCAGCTCCCGCATCTGCTCAAAGATCTCGCCTTCCAGTTCTTTCCTTGCCGTATTGCAGCAGCGTACCGTCAATATCGCTGCAAATCAGTCTGATTGACATTTTCCGTCCTCATTTTTCAAGATAATTTTAGGCAATTCCCCGGCATCCAGAACACGGATGCCTTCGTCCATCAGCATCTTGGCAAAAACACCCTGTCCGGGAATCTTTGTCCCGGAAAACGTTCCATCGTAAATTTCCTTCACGCCGCAGCTGGGGCTGCGGGATTGCAGGATGGCAAGCTCCACCCTATTTTCTTTTGCGATGGCAAGGGCTTTCGCTGCACCTGCCCGGAACTCCCGGTCCACATTGATGCCCTCTTTGTTCGTGACAACACCCTGCACGATTTCCGCCGGGCACCGCGGTGTGGGCAGGCCGCCCAGCACCTCCGGGCAGACCGGAACCACCTGATGCCACCCGCGCAAAATCGCAAACCGCCTGATTGTAATTGTTTCCGCCGCTGTATTTGCAGTTTTCGCCCAGCAGGCAGGCGCTGACCAGAATCTTCATTGTTGCGCGCTCCGTTTTTCAGATACTGAATCTTTTCCCTATTCTACCACGCTTTTGGGCATTGAAAAAGAGGATTTTGCTTTTCCTATCCCCATACCGGGAGGTCCGCCGAATTCTTTTGCATCAAATCGCATTGTTCAATCCTTTCCTTTGCGCCGAAAACACAAACAGGCCGAGACTCCTTTTTCGAGGCCCGGCCTGTTTTCAGCTTGAAAATGCACAATGACCGCGACTCGATGGAGCTGCTCTTGTGAGCAGCTCACGGAGTATTATCAGCCTTTAATAAACTCGTTTCAAAACATCAATATGTCTTAGTTTGCAGCGCAACCATATCAAATTTTCTACGTTTTTCCAGGTCTCATTTTCACGATTCCACGCAAAAAATTGAACGCTATCAGCGTTTAACAAATGCATATAGTGTGCCTACTCATTTTATCCATCCCATTTATACACAATTCCGAACCAAAAGAACCGCATAAAGTTCTCATCAAAAAACAGGGAGTGACATCAAATCACTCCCCGTTTGCATTGATTGTATCAGAGTTTCGTCATCCAGAGCCCATGCAGATTGCAGTATGCGTAAACGGCCACCGGTTTTCACTGCCCAGTTCAAAAACGCTGGGAGCCTGCCCGGATTCAGATAGCGTATCTGCCCGCCGTTCTCAGTCTCCACAAAAATCCACTGAATATAGTGAACATCCGCCATGGGGTGCTCCACCGCGCCCACTGTGACCGTGAGACGACTGCCGGAAAGCTCTGCCACCGGCAGATGCTTCTCGCCGCTGGCTTCCACCGTATTGGGAACCAGCTCTTTCATTTTCTCCCCGCAGCAGACCAGCGGAACGCCTGCGTTATGGATGGTAGTGACGAGGTTGCCACAGTGATTGCAGATGTAAAACTTTGCCTTCATATCGAAATCCTCCATCGGAATGTTATCGGTGTGTTTCTTGTATCTATATGATAACATTTCCTATTTATGATTTCTGTGACTGAATCACGCAAAGCGTTTTTCTGCCGTCTTCACCCTTCCCTCTGCTCCACGATTTCCAGACTATCCCGCCCTACATGGCAGAGCAAAACAGCACCTGCACACCAGCGGCTTTGGCTTCGGCCAGTGCCGTGCCAAACTCCGGCTGTGTGCTGACATTCGGCCGCACCTCGGTGATGCCTTCCATCTGAATCACGAAAGCCACTGCGCATCGATACCCTGCCTGCTGTGCCTGTGCCAGCTCGCGCAGGTGCTTCACGCCGCGCTCGGTGGGTGCATCCGGGAAATAGCCGATGCCGTCCACTTCCAGTGTACAGCCTTTGACTTCCAGCAGGTACTTCTGTTCGCCCTTTTCCATGTAAAAGTCGATGCGGGACTTGCCATAGGTGAATTCCGGCCTGATATAGTCGTAGCCCTGTTTTGCAAGCCACTCCCCTACCACCTTATTGGGTGCCTGACTGTCCATATTGACCCAGCCGAGGCCCTGCTTGTGTACCGCCACAAGGTCGTATTTTGTTTTGCGTTTCGGGTTATCCGACACTTCCAGCCGCACCGCAGTACCGGGCAGCAGCAGTTCCCTGCACCGCCCGGTGTTCTTGACATGGACGGTTTCCACTGCTCCATTCACTTCCACATGGGCAATAAAGCGGTTGGGACGGTCAACAAAATGCCGTCTGCGATTTCTCTGTATTTCTATCTTTACTCCATTTTGCCTGATACACCCGCTCCGTCCGGGCATCGAAGCAGCAGAAAATCACCTGCATGGCGTAATCCGCGTGATCTTCCAGCCACTGTGCCACTGTTTTGACTGCAATCGCTGTGGCATCCTCCAGCGGGTAGCCATACACGCCGGTCGAAATTGCCGGGAAGGCAATGCTGTGGAGTTCATACTCTTTGGCAAGGTCCAGCGAATTGCGGTAGCAGTCCGCCAGCTGCGCAGCATCCTCTGCTGTGCCGGAATAAATCGGCCCCACTGTATGAATGATGTACTTTGCTTTCAGCCGGTAGCCCTTGGTGATTTTTGCTTCGCCGGTGCGGCAGCCGTGCAGCGTGCGGCACTCCGCCAACAGTTCCGGCCCTGCTGCCCGGTGGATGGCACCATCCACACCGCCGCCACCCAGCAGACTCCGATTGGCCGCATTCACGATGCAGTCACAGTCCAGTTTGGTAATATCACCCTGCACCACTTGAATCTGATTTTTTACTTTTTCAGAAATCATTGTAAACTCCTCACTTTTTGAGCAGTTCCAACGCTTTCTCCATAGGCACGCAATCGGCATAACGATCCGGCCAGAGGAATTCATTGTAATAGTGGTAGCTCTGCTCCCCTGTCATATACTCGTTGTCCTGCGTGGAATTTGCATAGGCAGGAACGATCATGTGCAGGCCATGCTCAAAGCCCGCCTCCACCGTTGCATTGATGCAGAAGTCCGTCATGATACCGCAGACCATCACATCTTTTCGCCCTTTTCCGTCAGATATTCCAGCAAACCGCTTTCTTTTTTAAACGCGCTACATACGGTTTTGACGAACCGTCTTTCAGTCGGCAGCGGTGCAAATTCGGAATAGACCTCAAATTCATCGTCCCCGATGGAAAAGCCCGTGCCGGGCCCATCGTCATGCTGGACATAGACGACCTCGATTCCCTGTTCGCGGGCAGTCCGGATCAATTCCCTGATGTTGCTGACAAACTTTTCAAACGCATACAGGCGTTCATCCACGATACCTTTCTGTGTATCCACAACCAGTAAAACCATGTGTAAGCCCTCCTGTTTTTCTTTGGTTTCATTCTACCATAGACCGTTGCTTTCTACAAGCGGATTCAAAAAATCCCCACAGGGAAAACCTGTGTTTCACCTGCAGGGATTGATTCAGCCACCCAAGACGATCAGGATCAGCACCACGACCACTGCAATAGCGATCAGGCAGCCGCACCCGCTACCGTCCCCGCCGCCACCGCCATTGTTGTTGTGGTTTCCGCCACCACCACCGCCGCCGGACGAGCCGCCGAAGTTGCGGTTGAACGCCGTCATGTACTGGGCATATGTTGAGCGTAGGGCTTTGTTTACCGGCTGGGCTGCCAGCCGGGTTTCTGGTGTTCCTTGGGCTTATAGGTACCCTTGGTGGTATCAATGACTGCCTGATACAGTTCCAGCTTCTGCCATGTGGGGCAGTTCAGCCGCTCGATTTTTTCGATCACATAGTTTGCGTGGGCGGTTGCGACACGTTTGCTCAGCTCTTCCCAGCCTTCCTCGGTTTTGGGGTAATGCACCACCACTTCAATGGGAGCACTCTTTCGCATGGCTCACTCACCTCCGGTCACATCGCCATCACCTCATTCTTACGGGTCACGGGTTGTCCGCTATTCGCTGCGGCTCCCGGCGAGAACATTCAAAGCCAAGCTGACCAGCAACGCCATATCGATGCGAAGCATCTCGGTCTTGGCAGCGTAGTCCATACAAGAGGAAGAAGCAGTATTTTGGGCTGCTCCACCCTGTCCAATCCGATCTTCTTTGCATTCCTGCTGGGCGTGTGGTTCTTGCTCCGCTGAACGTGGCAGCAGGCAGCGCTATGAACATCTTTCCCGCTGCCGGGCAGGAGGGTGTATATAAGTATCGAAAGGTCTGATCATACCAGTTTTAGGGGATGGTTCTGCGGAGTCATCCGTTTTTTCTTGCTCTAATCGCATTTTTTCTGTTTTCTCTTGACGATGCCCCACTAATGGAGTAGGATTGTGCTGCAAAAACGAATTGCAAAAGAGGAGATCTACCCCGCCTGTGCAACAGTCACCTCCATGGCACAGCTCTATGACCGGGATGCTTCTCATTCCAGCGCGATCTATGTCCTGAGCACGCTGCTTTCCATCCTGACCATGCCGCTGATGATCGGGTTGTTTGAGCTGTTGCTCTGAAATACGAAAAAAGGCCGCCCGGCATCGCAGCAGGGCAGCCTTTACAACTACAAGGATGTGTCTCTATGAAACTCAAACAATTCATTCAGCAGGAAACGGTCCTCACCGCAGCCGCTGTGCTGGCCGTTGTCTCCGCCTTCTTTGTTCCGCCGGATGCGCAGTATCTCGGCTACATCGACCTGCGCACGCTGGCGATTTTGTTTTCCTGATGACGGTCATGGCCGGGCTGCGGCGGCAGGGCTTTTTTGATGGACTGGGCCGGGCATTGCTGTCCCGTACCCACAGCACCTTTCAGCTGACGCTGGTACTGGTCGGGCTGTGCTTTTTCGGAAGCATGTTCATCACCAACGATGTTTCCCTGCTGACCTTCGTTCCCTTTACGTTCGTGGTCCTGAGCCGTCTGGGAGCGGATGTCCGCCGCGCTCTTCTGATCCCGGTGGTCTGTATGCAGACCATTGCAGCAAACCTTGGCAGTATGCTGACCCCCATCGGCAACCCGCAGAACCTCTATCTTTACGGAAAAAGTGGCATGAGCATCGGGGGATTTGTGCTTCTTATGCTGCCCTACACACTGGTCTCTCTACTTCTGCTGCTGGCTTGGGCAGCGCTGGTCTGCCGAAAAGCCTCTGCCGCCCTTTCCGTGGATGAGCTTGTTTCTTCTTCTGCATCTCAGGGGGATCAGAAGATCATCCTGCTGTATCTGGTTCTGTTTGCCATTTGCCTGCTGTCCGTGATCCGGGTGCTGCCCTATAGCATTGCCTTTGCCGCTGTGCTCGTCTGTGCCCTTTTTGCAGACCCACACACCTTACGGGCAGTGGACTATTCCCTGCTTTTGACCTTTGTGGCTTTTTTCATCTTCATTGGCAATCTGGGGCGCATTCCGGCCTTTTCCGGCTGGCTGCAGGAGTTTCTGACCGGCCGGGAAGTTCTGGTGGCGGTTCTTGCTTCGCAGGTCACCAGTAATGTTCCCGCCGCCCTGCTGCTGTCCGGGTTCACGGCAGAGACACAAGCCCTCATCATCGGCACCAATCTGGGAGGTCTTGGCACTTTGATCGCATCCATGGCCAGTCTTATTTCCTACCGACAGATCGCACGAGAGCTGCCACAGGGGAAGAAGCAGTATTTTGGGCTGTTCACCCTGTCCAACCTGATTTTCCTTGCGATCCTGCTGGGCGTGTGGTTCTTGCTCTGCTGAGCGTGGCAGATGACTTATGGTTTTTCTATACCCTTTCTTTTTGTACCCGCAGTCGCAGTAGGGCCCGCCGGAGGCAAGGGTGTACTGCCGCTCAAAATTTGTCACGCCGCCCGCTTCGCTCATGGTGTAGTCCAGATGGCACAGGGCGGGGGTCAGGTCGTACAGACCCAGCTCCTTCATCAGCACACAGATGCCGCATTTGGTAAAGCGTCCCTCGTAGCCGCTGCCATCCGGGTATTCGTAAAACTCCATGTTCCACGAATAGGGGTTGCGGTCGGCGGCTTTCAGGGCGGCAGTGACTTTCATAGCGGCAATATCCTTTGCGGTAAACTTGCTTTTTCCGCTCTTGCGGCAGAACCACTGCATGGGCTTTGTCATCATGGCTTTTGCATAGTAATCCGTCACCCTGTCCACCTCTGGGCGTTGCGGCATGGAGAGAATGAACGCGCCGACCATGGCGCAGTTGACAAGATTCATTTTGAAACGGTCGGCTTTTTCAAACTCCGGCAGCCTGCGGATGACCTGTCGGTATTGCGGCTTCGCCTTTTCGTGATGGTTTTGCAGTGGTTGCATCATAGCCCAGCACAGCGGTCAGCTGCTTTTGAAAGGAGCCTGAAAACAGCACCCACATCCCCATGGGCATCCCTGCGTACTTCATTGTCTGTCTCCAAATCCGATCTTCACGATCTGCATTTTCATCCCGTTGTCCCCGACCCTTGCAAGAAACCGGAAAAAGCCGCTGACGGAAGGGTCTCTCAAATCGTTGTAACCCAGCATATAGCCCCGGCTGGACACTTGCAAACGGCTGTCCCATGGGGAAAGCTCGCTTTTCGCATCCGAAACCGCGAAATATGCTCCCACATCCTTGATTTTCGCCGTCCTGAGCCACGTTTTGACGATCATCTTCACCGCCGTACGGTTGGCAGCATCAAAGACCAGCACCCCGCCGGAAAAGCATCTGCCATCCCCTGCACCAGCGCCTTGACCTGCTGGGTCAGGAAGTAATAGAACACCCGGAGGCAAAGAACCCCGCCCGCCGGAGGCATCGATCTTGTCAAACCATGCAGGGTCTTTCAGGTCGCAGGGGATGTTTTGCTCCCGCTCCCCGGCGGGAAGCAGCTGCTGCCGCAGGGCAATCACATCCGGGAAATCCAGATTGTAGATTTTACAGCTGCCGTTGTCGCAGGCTTTGCCGGTGTTATCCAGCCCGCAGCCCAGATTGACCACTGCCGCGCAGGGGTGCGTTTTCAGGTACGCCTGCACCTCAAAGGCAAGGTCATTCTGCCGCATGGCGACCTCCAGCGCACCAAAGCGCTGCATCAGGCTGCGGGAGTTTTTCTCTGCCTCTGAAAAGTCGTAGTCGATCTGGTCGATCAGACGCACCGCCGTTTCGTCCTGGTAAAGGTTCGGATACAGCTCGGTGCACAGCTTCCGGGAGTACAGTGGGAGGATCAGCGTCTCCTGCACGGTGTTTTTCTCGATTTTATATTTCATAGGTTCCTTCCTGTTCTCCTTATTCTGCTTTCCGGCAGGCAAACCATGCCATGCTCTTCACTGTTCCAAGTGTTACGGTTGCATACCGTTTCTCCAGCCGTTTTTTCAAACTGAAGGCCGTCTCGTAGGGCGGTGTGAAGAATCCCGTCTTTTCATAAACGTGCCGAACAAACCATTCCGTCCGCTTCTGCTCCCCCTTCACATAGAAGCAGCCGCAGAAGATTCCGCCGGGTTTCAGCACCCGATAGGCACTGCGGATTGCTTCTTTTCGTTCCATGCTCCGTCCTCCTTACACTATTTCACCGCTTTTGCGCCGTAACGCAAAGCCAGCCCTTTTTATTTTTGTGGCTTTGGATCTGACAAAATCCTGCTTTTTCCAGATACTCTTTCAGTGCAGTATCTGTATAGATGGTCATTCCGTTAATGATTTGCGTCCATTTGTCGTCTTTTGCTGTTTCACCGTTTGCTTCGTTACAGATGAAAAAAGTCCCGCCGGGCTTCAGCACCCGATAGACCTCTCTGAAATTCTGCGCAAGTTCCGGCCAGAAATAGACCGTTTCAAATGCGGTCACTACATCAAACTGCTCCGCTTCAAACGGCAACTCTGCTACACTTGCCTGCTGCACGGTACACTGCCCTGCCGCAATGGCTCTGGCATTGACCTTTCGCGCTTTTTCCACGCTGACGGCTGAGTAGTCGATGCCCTGCACCTTGCCCTTGGGACACAGCTTCAGCAGCGTTTTGATGTTCGCTCCACCGCCGCAGCCGCAGTCCAGCACCATGGCATCCGGGGCAGGCTGCAAAAAATGCAATCCCCACGCTGCCATTGCGCTGTGCCCAAAGTTCATCATAGCAACCATGATCTTCCCGCTAAAGCCTACGGGCTTGCGGGTGTTTTCAAAGAAAGGACATAACGCCACCTTCTTTCTATTTACCGTTCACAATGCAATACTTTTACCAGATGCGCCCACTGCCCGGATGACAGGCCAGCAATTTCTCGTGCCGTAAGTTAGGTAATGCTAACTTTCTGTTCTATAAAAAGCCGCTTCTCAGCGGTCCTTCTGCCAAAATAATACGCCCTGCCGTCTCCTCTGTCAAGAAGTTTAGGCATTTTCGGAGATTCCGAAAGAGATTTCGCTCGGGAACCCCAACCGTCACCCCAGTGCCACATCCAGCACCATCATCATGCTGAAGCCCACCGCAAAAAACACCGTGCCGACGTTGGAGTGCTGTCCCTGCGACATTTCCGGGATCAGTTCCTCCACCACCACATACAGCATGGCTCCGGCAGCAAAGCTGAGCAGATAGGGCAAAGCAGGCACCACGATGCCTGCCGCCAGAATCGTCAACACTGCCCCGATGGGTTCTACGATGCCGGACAGCACGCCGCCCCAGAACGCCCGGCCTTTTTTCATTCCTTCCGCCCGCAGGGGCATGGAGATGATGGCACCTTCCGGGAAGTTCTGGATGGCAATGCCAAGGGAAAGTGCCAGCGCCCCGGCGGCAGTGATCTGAGCAGTTCCGGCAAGGTATCCGGCATAGACCACGCCCACCGCCATACCCTCCGGGATGTTGTGCAGCGTCACCGCCAGAACCATCATGGTGGTGCGCTGGAGCTGGCTTTTTGGCCCTTCGGCCTGCAAACTGTTCTGGTGCAGATGCGGGATGAGATGGTCCAGCAGCAGCAAAAACAGGATGCCCAGCCAGAAACCCACCGCCGCCGGGAAAAACGCCAGCCTGCCCAGATTTGCGGCCTGCTCCATGGCCGGGATCAGCAAACTCCACACCGATGCCGCCGCCATCACTCCGGCGGCAAAGCCGGTGAGGGCGCGCTGGATGCCGTCACGCAGAGAGTTTTTCAAAAAGAACACACAGCCTGCCCCAAAACTTGTGCCAAGAAAGGGGATCAATATCCCCCAGAATGCGTCTTGTATCATGTAGTACCTCCTTGTGGTTAAGCATAGCTAACCACACAAGCAGTATACTGCGCTCCGGCAAAAAGGTCAAGGGCTTTGCAGTATAGAGGATGCAGATCGTTTCCTGCACCGAAAAATTAACCTCTGCAAACTTGCCGGTTTCTACTTGACAACGCCCGGTGGGAGTGCTATTTTTACTTCGCGAATTTGTTTTGCCTAACCATCTGAGGGTTTTTTCCCCTGCATTTTTTTGCATCAGTTGTTAGGTAAAGCTGACTGTTTTTTCAAAACTGAGATAGAGGTGTGTTACCATGAGATTGAAAAAAGTATTTGCAGGTGCACTTGCGGCCGCTATGCTGGTATGCGCTGTGGCAGTCCCGGCCTTCGCTGCGGAAGAGGTGGAACAGGAAAACTGCCTGACCTCCAGCTATGTCCAGATGAACATCCCCTACGCCGACTTCTACAAGGCTGCCGGTGTGGACAACGCATCTGAGATCGACGCTGTGACCAGCGCCACCAGGAACAAGCCCCGTGCGGGCAAGCTTGTCGCCGGTTCCTACCACGTCAACGCAGATGGCACCGACATCACCGGCGTTTCCTTCCGGTCAAGGTGCTGACCCGTGGGCGCTGAAGAATGCAAAGCAGGTCACCGATGCCGACAGCTACGACATTACCGTTACCCTGAAGGACAAGGAATCCACCACCACCTACACCGGCGCAGATGCCCTGTTTGAGAACGAGAGCTACGCTTACTACAAGCTCAGTGAGACCCCTGTCTACTACATCACCGCATGGTATAACCTGCTGAGCGGCAAGTGGGAGTTTGGCAAGGTCCACGCCACCGAGACCACCGTAGAGGGCACCACTGTGGAGCTGAAAAACAACGGTCACCACGCCACCTACGAGATGAAAATCTCCGGTTTTGATCTGGACTACAAGGCCAACAAGGTCTACGGCGTAGTTCTGACCACCGCCGATGGCAGTGAGTACGGCCTGCGTCATCTGGCCAACATTTGGCATGGTACCAAGCTGGGCCTCAATGCCGATGATCCTTACTTTGCATCCATCATCGGCAAGACGATTACTCAGATCACCTTCTACGCCGCCGACGGTGTGTATGTTCTGCCGGTCAGCGTGGCGCTGTAAGTTTGCGGAAGGCTGCCTGATTCAGCCAACATATAGCACAAAAGGGCAAGGTCTCCTGCATGCAGGCGGCTTTGCCCTTTTTTATTGCAGATGGAGCCCAATCGCAGGGTCAACAGTTTTTACGTCTGCAAGACGGAATCAATATTGTCGGCATTACTCTGCGAATCACAAAAGGGTCCATCCAACAGCAATACTGCGGGATAGACCCTTTTATTCGCCTTCCGGCTCCTTGCAGACATCCACCCAGCCCTCGGCTCCGGCGGCTGCTTCCAGCTCCTGCAAGGTCAGCTTGACGGCGGTGTGACCATTGCCCGCTGCCGGGTAGACGGTATCAAACTTGCGCAGGCTCTCGTCCAGATAGACCGCCACTCATCTGCCTGTGCTCCCTTCCTTGTGTTGGGGATAGTATAAGCCCATTTTCGTACCATGTCAATAGGTTTATTCTCACAAAGACACCTCTGCCCTTTCGTCCGCCGGTTGCCCGCCGCCATCACCGCGCCGATTCGTGTACCACAGGTGCTTTCCAAGCAATCGCCTGCGCTGCCTGTTCTTCTAGTTTGCTTGACAGTCCTCGTCTCTCTTTTGATAAATCAGATTTATTCGATATCGTCATAAAATCTCTGTAACACTGCCGCTAATCCCTCCGGAGCTTCTATGTTTGCTTCATGACCTGTTTTCAAAAGTTCACGGTAGCAGGAATTGCTCAAATAACTTGCAAGTTCCTTTGAGGCTTTTTTATTTGCATCGTCTTTTTCGCCACAAACGATCAATACAGGACAAGACACCTTACATAACGAATCTCTGAAATCCAATTCTGCCATCGTGTCGCACAAACTGGTCACATCTGCTTTTTTGAATCCAAATTGCTTGAACATTGCATTTGGCATAAAGCGGAACAGCATATTCTGGAATTTCAATAATTTTTTAGGCATTTTGTATTGTGCCGCAATTAGCACAAGCGCCTTTACTTTATCCGGATGGTCTATCGCATAATTAAGTGCCAAAACAGCACCCAGAGAGAGCCCACATAAGACGATTTCGTCATTTTCCTTGTCGCACTCTTCTGAGAATGCAGTATACAGCTCCCCATAGGTGGCCGCTTTTCCTTCCAGCATCTCTGCCAGACTCAAGCTGACGCTTCTATCCGAGACCGTAGTTTCTTTTATCACTCTATCCCAACTGTCTGGTTTTTGTCCTAATCCATGTAAGTATAAATACTTCATCTACTTTTTACCATCATCGTTTTTCCTTTTTTCTTCATACGTCCTGCTGCTTTTCCAGTGCTTCAAAGTGATACCGGGGCTTGCCTTTGCTCTTTTTGCCGTACTCGATGGCTTCTTTAGGGCAATAGCAGATGCACGCCATGCAGTGGGTGCAGTTCTTGCCCCAGACCGGCCTGCCGTTTTCCAGATAGATATTGTTCAGGGGGCACAACTCCACGCACTTACCGCAGCCGATACAGGCATCCGTTGCCCGGAAGGCATCCGCTTTTACAAAAAAGCGATAGAACACCGGGTTCACTGGGCCGCTCATAAAGCGGTCGTAGAGGGTCTCTCTCGGCGGAGGAAATTCCTGCCCGGCCTTGAGCTGGGCCAGCACCTTCTGAAGCGCAGGCTCTGCCTGTTTCACGATGCTCCGTGCCTGCTCCTTTTGGGGTGCATTGAACATGGCAATGTAGTTTTCCGGCATGATGACCTGCGCAGTCCCCATATAATGCAGGTGTTTTTGCGCCGCAAGCTGCCGGTTATAGCCTGCCGCATTGCCAATTTCGCTGCCGCAGTCCATCACAAACCAGATACGCTCTGCCCCGGTCAGCGTGGTCTTACCCAGCCACTCCGACACCACCCGGGGGATGCGCCATGCGTAGGTAGGCGTGACCAGCACTACATCCCGGCCAGTCTGCACCGGGGCGGTATCCCCTGCCTTGATGCAGGCGTTCAGGTCGTAAAGCGGCATCTCCAACCCTTCGGCAATGCGCCGTGCCAGATACCGGCTGTTGCCAGTTCCCGTAAAATAAAGTACCATGGTTGCTCCCTCGTTTTTGTGTGGTTTTCGGTTGCCTGTCCGCCCGGCAAACTGGAACTTGTCGGGGCGAGGCCCCTCCATCTTGCTGCCGCAAGACCGTTCGGTCGCTTGAAAGCCCCACTGGGGCTTTCATTGTTCCGCTTCGCTCCACAAACGCGAATTGTTTACTTCTTCGTCTTAGGCGCAATAAGCAACATGACTGTCACAAGAATATATAAACCATACAGTAACCAAGTAATGGTATTGTTCCAAGGAAAACTCATTTCTGGATGGTTCAATGCAAACACTATAAATGCAATAGCTATAATCAGCATTATTAAACCGAGAATCCTTGATATACGCTTTTTCATGCAAAGCACTTCCTTGTCAAACTGGAATTGTTAATCTTGAACTGGTCCTATAATGCCAAATGCTATTGCATCAATAAAAAGCACGAACGCTATCACATAAACAATTAAAATAGTTGCAATGACTTTAATAACAAGTTGTTGATTTTGTCTTAAATTACTCTTACTAACAATCCTTAAGACAAAAATCAAAGCAACGAGGATGATAAAAGAAATAATATTATAAAGAACCACTGTTTTCATCTATGTGTCCTTCTTTTTTATATCAATTCCGAGTTGCCGCTCTCCGTATACCATAGTCTCCGCACGCCCAAAAAAGCCCCCTGTGCAAGCTGTGTGCTTACACCTCGCCCGCAAATTTCATGCCCCAGCTCATGCGGGTGTCGTACATCAGGCGGGTCAGGGCAAGGCTGTCCTGCGGGGTGTAGCGGTCGCTGCCGGTACGCCCCAGCTTGACGCAGCGGCTTGCTTCCCGGATCTCATACTCAAAGCCGTTGATGTCCACCGGGCAGCGGATGACCTCCGGCTCTTTGCCCTCCACTTCCAGCGTCATGGTCTCGGCGTGCTGGAAATCCGGCAGGAAAATACTGCCCTTGGTGCCAAGGATGCGGGCATTGCGCTCCAGCTCCTGCCCGATGGTCTGGACCGACTCCGCCTTGCAGCCGCCGGGGTAGGTCAGCACAAGGCGGCTGTAATCGTCGGTGCCGTACTCGTTGATGTGGACCTCTTTGGTCTCCACCTTCTCCGGGTCCTGTCCGGTCAGGATGCGCAGAAAGCCCAAATTGTAGATGCCGATATCCAGCAGCGCACCGCCGCCCAGACCGGAATCAAACTTGCGGTCCTTCCGGGCGCCGGAGGCCACAAAGCCGTACTGGCAGGTGATCTGCTTCAGTTCTCCGATGGTGCCAGCAGTAAGGATCTGGCGCAGACGGTCGTACAGCGGCAGCAGCCAGATCCAGAACGCCTCCATGAGAAAGAGGTGCTTTTCCTCCGCCAGACGGTACAGCTGCTGCGCCTGTTCCGGGTCGATGGTAAAGGGCTTCTCGCACAAAACGTGCTTGCCCTGCTCCAAGCAGAGCTTGCAGTTTTCGTAGTGCAGGGTGTTGGGGGTGGCGATATAGATGGCCTCCACCTCCGGGTCAGCAGCAAGGGCTTCGTAGGAGTCATAGCAGCGGGGAATGCCGTACTGCCGTGCAAACGCCTGTGCGCTTTCCATGTGCCGTGACCCCACGGCAACAAGCTGCTCCCCTCTGCGCCCATCTGTTCCACCGTAGATGCAAACTTTTGGCAATGGTGCCGGTCGCTAAAATTCCCCACTTCATAACGGTACCTCCCGATTTATCACTTGGAACTCAGTATACCACGCTTTTTCCCCACAGAAAAGATTCCGTACGCAAAAAACAGGCTCCTGCAAGCGTTTGACCACTGGCAGGAGCCTGTTTATTTCTTAAAGTTTCGTCATCCACAGACCATGCAGGTTGCAGTAAGCGTAGACCGCCACCGGCTTTTCGCTGCCCAGCTCAAACACCGCCTTGGGTGCCTGACCGGGGGCGAGGTATCGGAGCTGTCCGCCGTTTTCGGTCTCCACAAAGAGCCACTGGATGTAGTGTACATCCACCATGGGATGCTCCACCGCACCCACCGTGACGGTGAGGGTGCTGCCGGAACGCTCTGCTACCGGCAGATGCTTTCGCCGCTGGCTTCCACGGTGTTGGGAAGCAGTTCCTTCATCTTTTCGCCGCAGCAGACCAGCGGAACCCCTGCGTTGTGGATGGTGGTGACCAGATTGCCACAGTGCTCACAGATATAAAATTTTGCTTTCATATTCAAATCCTCCATCGGAATGTTGTTGGTGTTTCCTGTGGCTATATGATAACATTTCCTAGTTAGATTTTCTGTGACCGGGTCACGCAAGCAGCCATCGCATGAATCAACTTCACTCTTGGCGTGAGCCGGATGAAAAACTAGAAGGGTCGTTTTTCTTGACTTCGACCCGGCAGAAGAGTATACTCCGTGGCAGTGAAATATTCGGCTATGACGAGAAAGAGTACCCGGAAAGAATGCTGCAGAGAGCTGCCGGATGGTGCAAGGCAGTGCAGGGCGTCCGTGGAAAATCCTCTCCGAGCTTTCCGGCTGAATGGGCGGTATCTACGCCCCAGTAAGCGGAACGGCAGGCCCCCGTTATCACGGGCCGCGCATTGTTGGATGCGCACTGAGGGGCCGGGCTTTGCACCGGCAATAAGAGTGGTACCGCAGAGGAGTTTATGCGCCTTTGTCTCTTACGAACCGTAGGGGACAAAGGCGTTTTTGTTTGCGGGAAAGCCATTTTCCGGATGTTTCATTGCCTTTGCATCCGCAAAAATAAGTGTTCAGAAAAGGAGTATTATCATGAAAACATTGGAAAAAGTAAGCGACTTTGTGGGCAAATACATGGCCGCCATCGTCATTGTGGTAGCGGCACTGGCGCTGCTGTTCCCCGGCACCTTCAGCGTGGTAAAGACCGCATGGGTCAACACCCTTCTGGGCATCGTCATGTTCGGCATGGGTCTCACCCTGAAGCCGGAGGACTTCAAGGTAGTGTTCAGCCGCCCGAAAGACGTGATCATCGGCTGCATTGCGCAGTTCACCCTGATGCCCTTTTTGGCATGGGCGCTGACCCAGCTGTTCCACCTGCCCACTGAGCTTGCCATCGGTGTCATTCTGGTGGGTACCTGCCCCGGCGGCACCTCCTCTAACGTGATGACCTACCTTTCCAAGGGCGACGTTGCACTGTCCGTCGGCATGACCGCAGTTTCCACCGTGCTGGCGCCCTTCCTCACCCGCTGCTCACCCTGCTGTATGCCGGCCAGCGCGTGGATGTGAACCCTGTAAATATGTTCCTGTCCATCGTCAAGGTGGTGCTGGTGCCCATCGCACTGGGCTTTGTGGTCAACCACTTCTTCCACGCCTTCACCCAGAACGCCGTCCGGGTGCTGCCGCTGATCTCCACCACCGCCATCGTGCTCATCATCTGCGCTGTTGTGTCCGCAAACTCCGCCAAGATCATGACCAGCGGCCTGCTGATCCTTGCCGTGGTCATCCTGCACAACCTGCTGGGCTACCTCACCGGCTTTGGCGTGGGTAAGCTGCTGAAGCTGGATTCCACCAAGTGCCGTGCAATTTCCATCGAGGTCGGAATGCAGAACTCCGGTCTGGCCACCTCTCTGGCTGCCGCCCACTTTGCACAGTATCCGCTGGCAACCATCCCCGGCGCTGTGTTCTCTGTGTGGCATAACATTTCCGGTGCCGTCCTCGCCAACTTCTTTGCCCGCACCGCCGAGAAGAAGGACTGAGTTACTACATACCATAAGGGGCTGCTGCAAAAGGCTGGGATCTGCAACGATCCCAGCCTTTTTTCAAATCATTCAGAAGAGCTTGCTCAGAACCGAGTTCTGGCGGCTCTCATAGATGCCAGCATAGTGCTGTAGGAACTGCGTAATGACTGACGATTATCCTTCTACTTTGACCGTAGCACGATCGCTCTTTGCGTTTCCATCCGCATCCAGCGTGATATGCACAAAATGTTCCGGTTTGTCGTAATCCCTTGTCTCGCCGTCATCGGTATAGTATTCATAGGATGCACCATCGGGAGCATAGGCAAGCAGGCGCAGATCTGCAAAATCCACATCGGCAACGCTCTGGATTTTTTTGCCGTCCTTGGCAAGGGGCAGAAGGTGTCCCTTGCGCATAAAGAACACCACTTCATCCAGCTCCACCGGAATGTAATGATGGCCTGCTGGCAGCACGCTGGTTTCGATGCGGTTGCTTTCGCTGCACTTTACCCGCACCTGCAGCATCTCCTCCGGCAGATAAACATACCGACCACGGGCATTTTGCTCATATACCGGGGCGATCAACAGGCTTTCACCGATCATCACCTCATCCTCTACCTGGCTGGCAAAGTCATCCTCCGGGAAGGCGAACGCCAACGGCATACAGTACATACCGTCGTGCAGAGCAGCCTTCATGTACTCGCTGTAAATGTAGGGCAGCAGCAGGTAGCGCAGCTGTAAAATACCGGCAAAGGCGGCCTTGTTCTTAAAGCTGTAGGGTTCCTGCCGGCGGGTGCCGTTGGCAGAGTGGTTCCGCAGCAGCGGAGAGAAGATGCCCATGCCGTACCAGCGCAGCACCAGATCCTCCGTGGTATTGCTGCCAAAGCCGCCAATGTCGGGGCCTTCGTACAGGAAGCCGCACATATTCAGGGAGGGCATCATGTGCAGCGCAAGCAGAATGTGGCTCCACCAAGAATGGTTGTCGCCGGTCCAGATGCCGCCATACCGGTGCATCCCGATGCAGGCAGAACGGGAGTACATCAAAATGCGCTTGTCCGGCTCCAGCCGCTCAAAAGCCTCGCCTGCCGCACGGGTCATGTTATAACCAAAAGATTATGTACCTTGTCATGCCGCATACGCCCCTGTTTGGTGTTGTGGTAGAACAGCTTATAATCGTTTTCGTTGTTGGAAAGCTCTGCCACCATGCCGGTAAAAGCACCAAAGCTGGAAATATCCAGGTTTTGCTTGCTGTATTTCTCAATTTTAGCAAAGACCTTTTCAGTCTTTCCTCTGCGTAGAAGATAGCAGGCTCGTTCATATCATTCCAGAAGCCCTCGATCCCCTGATCCAGCAGAACTTTATATTGATTGCCAAACCAGGCGCGGGCTTCCGGGTTGAGCATATCGGGGAAGTGTACCCGTCCCGGCCACACACCGGCTACAAAGGGGTGCCATCCTGATTCGTGCAGAAGTAGCCGTTTTTCACGCCCTCCTCGTACACATCATATCCCTCTTCGACCTTGACTCCTGCATCGATGATGGGGACAAGATGGATGCCCTGCGCTTTCATCTCGGCGGCAAAGTCTGCAAAACGCGGGAAGCGCTGCGCATCCACCGTAAAGTCCTTGTAACGCTCCATGTAATCAATATCCAGAACCACAGCGTCCAGCGGCATATTATTAGCACGGTAATTTGCCACCACCTCGCGGACCTCGTCCTCGTTCATGTAGCTCCAGCGGCTCTGGGCGTTGCCAAAAGCCCATTTGGGCGGAATATAACTGCGCCCCACCAACTGGCGGAACTGGTGCACAATATCGGTCAGGCTCTCGCCCTCAATGATGTAGAGATCGTAATTTTCCTCGGCTACCGTGATGCGTAAGGTATCCAGGTCGGTGTAGCCGCAGTCAAAGGTGACCTTGCCCGGGTAGTCGATAAAAACGCCAAATGTATCCTTGCCGGACACGATCATAAAATTATAAGCACCGTACAGCGAGGATTTGCCCTCGGTATGGTTGCCGTCATCGGAGCATTTGCTTTCGTACACCCACCCGCGCTTGTTGATACCACGGACGTTTTCGCCAAGACCATACAGGACATCCTGCGGTTCCATGGCATAGGAGAAACCATTCGGCTCCTTGGTCAGATAGGGTATCGTTTCCATCATGGGCAAAAAAGAACCCACTACACTTTCGGTATCAAACGGTTGACCGTATCGCTTTTTGTAGATCATAGCAAAATACCTCTCCTTTGTTTTTGAATCGTCACAGTGTAAAACGTACCAACGTATTTTTGATGGACAATCTTGAAACGTGATGTTCCTGTTTGCCCAGATAGAGCTTTATGTCAGCCAGTATCACGCGCCTTACTGCAATGCACAGATCACAGCCACTGTTTCAGCACATCGTTCAGCTTATTCAAATCAAGCGGTTTGGCGATATGCTCGTTCATGCCGGTGTTCTTTGCCAGCTGCACATCCTCGGCAAAGGCATTTGCCGTCATGGCAATGATGGGCACTTTGCCCCGGCTGCCGGTAAGCGCACGGATCGCAGCAGTGGCTTCGTAACCATTCATGATGGGCATCTGGATGTCCATCAAAATGAGATCATACCACTTTTCCGGTGCTTCCATCACCTTTTCGACTGCAATTTTTCCGTTTTCGGCAATGTCAATGGTCACGCCCGTCATGCCTACGATCTCGGTTGCGATCTCACGGTTCAGCTCGTTATCTTCCACAAGAAGGATCCGCTTACCCGCATAGTTTTCCTTCGCAAAGTCTTCCAGATAGTTCCGGGCGTTTTCCTCCTTCTTCTCGGATTTAAACTGCCGCAGAGTTGCCGTCAGACGGGAACGGAACAGCGGTTTTGCCATAAACGCATTCACGCCCGCTGCTCTGGCTTCTTCTTCGATCTCGCTGAAATCAAAGGAAGTCAGGATGATGATCGTGACATCTTCTCCTACCCGTTCCCGGATTTTTCTGGCCGTTGCGATGCCGTCCATCTCCGGCATCTTCCAGTCCAGGATCACCGCAAAATAGTCACTGTTGGTCTCATGACGCGCATAGCAGCGCTCCACAGCTTCCTTACCGGTCAGGACCCATTCGCCCGCTATGCCGATCTCCTGAAGGGTCGCAACGGTGCTTTCGCAGCAGGTCTTGTCGTCGTCCACGACCAGTACCGGCAGATCGAGCAGTTCTTTTCCTGTTCCTTCTCGTTCTCCTGAAGCTTCAGATAGACTGTGACCGTGATCTTCGTTCCCTTGTTGGGAGCGCTCTCGACCTGAATGTCACCATTCATCAGGTTGACGATGTTTCTTGCAATGGCCATGCCAAGACCAGTGCCCTGCACCTTGGTCGTCCGGTGATCGTCTGCCCGGCTGAACGGCTCGAACATGATCTTCTGGAATTCCGGCGTCATACCGATGCCGTTGTCCTCGATGGAAAACTCGTAGCAGCCAAGCTCCGAGAAGCCGTTCGGTTTTTCCTTGATCGTAAGGGTGATGTTTCCTCCATCCGGGGTGTACTTGACGGCGTTGCTCATCAGGTTCACAAAGACCTGCTGGATGCGCAGGCTGTCGCCGCAGACAGCTTCGTGCTCGATGTGCTCAATGTGGACTTCGAGCTGATGGTGGTGCTCGTCGATTGCCGGTTTTGTGAGGGCGAGCAGGTTATCGACCAGCTCCGGCAGTCTGAAATCCTCCTCGGCAAGGCTTATTCGCCCGCTCTCGATTCTGGCCATATCCAGCACTTCGTTGATCAGTCCCAACAGATGACGGCTCGATTTTGTGATCTTGCCAAGGCACTCGACCACCCTGTCCTGACTCTCGATATTCGCACCCGCAATGGCGGTCAAGCCAACGATTGCATTCATCGGTGTACGGATATCATGGGACATATTGGAGAGAAATTCTGTCTTGGCGCGGCTTGCGTTTTCCGCCGCCCGGTACGCTTCCTTCAGTGCCTTATGGGATTCGATCTCGGCCTTTTCTCCTGTGACACATCCATAGATGCCAACAGTGCTTTGACCAGCTTTGTGCCATCCCACTCCAGCGGAATGAAGGAAGCGATCTTATAGGTATTTTCGTCTATGGAGCAGTGTTCAAATTTGTAGATGTCGTTCTCGCCCTGCAGATTCTTTCGGATATTTTCCGGCGAGATCAAAGCAGCCAATGCGTCCAGCTGCTCCAGTGTCTTATACTTTGCAACCACCTGCTCCACAAAATCATGGTAGGTTCCGTCGGCGCGTATATCATTTCACCTCGCAGATTATAGAACCGATACCGGTCATTCTCCAGATCACAGACGACAAAGCGGTCCAGCAGACGCACCATACTCTTGATCAAAAGGTCCATGGATGCGTTATCTGAGGCCATCTGCATCCGCCGTGCCATCTCTGTTTTGGACTCTGTGATGTCCCGCAGAAAAATCATCGCATATTCGGAATCTTCGATCTCACCGCGCATGACCACGTTGCTGACCCATCGTTCCTCCCCATTCAGAACGATGCGGCAATCCTGACGCAGCTCCGTCTCCAGCCCCTTTAATTTTTCCGTGATGTAAGCGCGATTATAGAAATTCGTTACAGACTTTTTGTCCTCTTCAACCACATAGTTATCCACAAAGAATCTGACCAGTCCATCCCATGTGTGGTTCTGCTCAAAGGCCGTCATCAAAGAGGGCTCCACTTTGAAAGTATCAAAGGTGTTCTTTTCCAGATTTACATAGTATTCGCAGAGGTTTGCGCTGGTAAATGCACGGTGAAATGCCGCTGCCCGCTGCGCCTGCATCCGGCTTCTTTTTCCGCGTCAATGTTGCTGATGATTCCGGCAATTCGATTGGCCGAGCCATCCAGACGGCGTATCACCTCCGCCGATGCCCGGAACCACTGGTATTGGCCATCCTGCATTTTCAGTCGGTACTCTACGCTGAACTTCGTGGCGTTGCTTTTGTCCGCGATCGTTTCAAAAGCAGCTGCATTACCCGGTCATGATCCTCCGGGTGCAGAAGGTTCGACCAAGAATCCAGTTTGTTCGGAAAATCCAGAATGTCATGATAACCAAGGATCTGCCGGAACGCATGGCTCCAGTTCACATGAACGATCTCACCGTTTTCATTACCCTCAAAATACCATAGTGCAGAATGGATGGATTCATTGACCAGCGCAAGGTTCTCATACGCCCAGTTCATCTGTACTGACATGATCCAGATCGGTGTTCCATTCGTATCGACTACATCTTCTTTATAGAGACGCACATAGACGGGAGAGCCATCTGCTGTAAGGATCCGGCCTTCTCCTTCGCCCTTGATCTGACGAAAGTGCGCATTGTCGAGGAATGTGGCATCTCTCTTATCGAAAAGATTCTTCAGCGAACCCTTTGTCTGCTCCATCAGGGACTCATAGCTGTGGTTCAGATTATGCAGCAACAGATCACTGACCGACAGGATCGACAATTCGGCATCATAGTACCCGGCAATGGTTCCGACACCGCCATTATGATAGATCGTCTCCTGCATAGCCTGAAATGCATTTTTCCCCAGCCTTACCGTATCGGAAGTGTAGATTTTATCTGTAAGTATTCTATCGAATTTCATTTTCATCCTCGTAGGGTTTTGACCCCGCCGCACACTTCAATTCTGGTATGTCTTTTGTGGTCAACTGATATATTAGTTCGCGCTCAAACTTGTACAACATGATTAGTATAGTATACTTTCGCAACATTTCGTTTTCAAGTGCTAATTGGCATTGGCTGTGTAAAAAAGAGAGGCCAATCTGCGTGAAAATTTACGCAAGTTGATCCCTGTAAGCAAATCAGGTCGCTCAACCGCTGCACTGCCAACGCCGAAAAGAAAAAATCCCGGACCTTTCTGGTGCCATCCAGTGCCGTAGAGTTGAAAATCACATGGTTGTGGATGTGCTGCCGGTCCGCCACTACAAAGGCGTGCTCGCCCTTGGTAAAGCGCATGGCAAGTTCATAGCCCACCTTTTTTGACCGTTTACATCCTTGACACCTCCGTTCTGTTTGTGATGAATATATATAACTATCGTTATTTTTCTTTGCCAAGATGGCTTGTCATGCTACAATAGCCGCATCTACGGCCACCAGACAACAGGAGGAGTATCTCATGGCCAAAACTGCCGACACCATTGCAATTTATTCCCGCAAGTCCCGCTACACCGGCAAGGGCGAGAGCATCGGAAATCAGATCGACCTCTGCCGCGAATATATCCGCACCCACTACGGCGATGCCGCAGCACAGAAAGCGGTCGTCTTTGAGGACGAGGGTTTTTCCGGCGGCAACCTGAACCGCCCGGACTTCAAAAGATGATGACCGCCGCCAAAGAGCGGAAGATCCGTGCCATCGTGGTCTATCGTCTGGACCGCATCAGCCGCAACATCAGCGATTTTTCCAGCCTGATTGAAGAGCTGGGACGGCTTGGCATCGACTTTGTGTCCATCCGGGAAAGCTTTGATACCTCCAGCCCCATGGGACGTGCCATGATGTACATCGCATCGGTGTTCAGTCAGCTGGAGCGTGAGACCATTGCAGAGCGCATACGGGATAATATGCACGAACTGGCAAAGACCGGGCGCTGGTTGGGCGGCACCACCCCACGGGATACGCCTCCGAGAGCGTCAAGAGCATCACGGTGGACGGCAAGACCAAAAAGGCTTGCAAGCTGAAGCTGCTGCCGGATGAGGCAGAGATCATCTACAAAATTTTCGACCTCTATGAGCAGTACGATTCCCTGACCATGACCGAGATCGAGCTGCTGCGGCAGGGCGTCAAAACAAAAACCGGGCGTTCGTTCACCCGGTTTTCCATCAAGTCGATTTTGCAGAATCCCGTCTACCTGATTGCAGACAAGGACGCCTATCAGTATTTTGTGGACAACGAGGCAGAACTGTTCTCCCCGGAGTCCGATTTTGACGGCATTCCCGCCCAAAGTCAGGAAAAAGGGCAAGCCATCCTTCATAAATTAAAGTAACAGTTTATGATGCTTCGGGGAGGAACTCGGCATGTTTTATCTCTTTACAATTTTTCGCCACAAAATTTCTGTTTCTGGCGCTTCATCTGGAAGCGGGCAGTTTCCCCCGCCCGCTGAGCCCGCAGGAAGAGATCCGGACCTTTGCCGCCCTGCGGACTGGTGATTCGTCCGCCCGGGAAAAGCTCATCCGCCACAATCTGCGCTTAGTGGCGCACATCGCAAAGAAATACTATGCTCTCCCCTCTGAGCAGGACGATTTGATTTCCATCGGCACCATTGGCCTGATGAAAGCCGTGGACACCTTCGACTCCACCCGCCGGGCGCGCTTCTCCACTTATGCCAGCCGGTGCATCGAAAACGAGCTCCGGATGCACTTCCGGCGGGAGCGGAAGAACGCCCCCACCCTCTCGCTTCAGGAGACTCTTGATGCCGGAAAGGAAGACTCTGCCCTCACCCTCGCCGATGTGCTGCAGGACGGCTTCTGCATGGAGGACAGCTGCGAAAAACAGGACGATGCCCAGCGCCTGCGCCGCCTCATCGAGGGGTTGCCTGCCCGGGAGCGGAAACTCATATTGTTAAGGTACGGTCTGGCGGGCCAGCCGCCGCTGACCCAGCTGGAAACGGCAAAGCTGCTTCAAATAAGCCGGAGCTACGTTTCCCGGCTTGAAACACACGCACTAGAGCTTTTGCGGGCCGGATGGGAGCAGCCTTAGCTTCCTCTTGCATTCCTCACCGAACTGTGGTACAATACTAAGGCACACAAATCGTGTGCCTTGTCGGACAGCGCCTGCTGCGTGGTTCGGCATACGGATGCGGGTCCTGTACGATGGAGCCGCAGTGAACCAGGTCAGGTGGGGAACCAAGCAGCCTTAAGCGGCGCGCCCGTGCGTTTCAGTCAGCCTGCATCCGTATGCCGAGTTACGCAAGGCGGGGTCAAACCCGTCAGCGCTGTCCGATTTTTATTACTGACGGGAGGGAAGCACCGATGTATCGCGCATTATACCGCAAATGGAGACCCCAGCGGTTTGAGGATGTCGTCGCACAGCGCGGCATCGTCACGGCGCTGCGCAATCAGATAGCGTCGGGCCGCGTAGGCCACGCCTACCTGTTTACCGGCGTGCGCGGCACGGGCAAGACCACCTGCGCGAAGATTTTCGCCAAGGCGGTCAACTGCCTCCACCCCCATAACGGCGACCCCTGCGGCGAGTGCGAGATCTGCAAGGGCATCGACAACGGCAGCATCCTCGACGTGGTGGAGATGGACGCCGCGTCCAACAACGGTGTGGACGACATCCGCGACCTGCGGGATGAGACAGCCTACACCCCCAGTGCCTGTCATTATAAGGTATACATCATCGACGAGGTACACATGCTGTCCACAGCGGCCTTCAACGCCCTGCTGAAAACGCTGGAAGAGCCGCCCGCCCACGTCATCTTCATCCTCGCCACGACCGAGATCCAAAAAGTCCCGGCCACCATCCTCTCCCGCTGCCAGCGGTACGATTTCACCCGCATCGGGCCGGAAGACATCGCCCAGCGGGTCGAGTATATCGCCGGACAAGAGGGCTTAGAGTTGACGACCGGTGGTGCTGAGCTGATCTCCCGCCTGGCCGACGGTGCCATGCGTGACGCCCTTTCGATCCTCGACACCTGCGCCGGCGTGACCGCAAAAATCGATGCTGATGTTGTCCGCCGGATGGCGGGCGTCACCGACCGGAGCTACCTGTTCCATATTTCGGATGCTCTGGAAGCGCAGGACGGCGCAGCGGCGCTGGCTCAGCTGGCCGCACTGCGGCAGCAGTCGGTGGACGTAAAACGTCTGACGGAAGAGCTCATCGCCCACTACCGCGCCCTGATGCTGGCGGCTCTGCCCGGCGGGCAGAGCCTGCTGTCCGGTGTTTCCCCCGAAGAGGAACAGCAGTACCTCGAAAAAGGCCCTCATCTGGGCCAGCGGGAGGCCATCCGGGCCATCCGTACACTGGGCAACGCCCTTGAACACATGACCCAGGGCAGTGACCAGCGCATCGAGCTGGAGCTGGCCCTCTTCACCCTCTCGGAGCCGCCGCAGGCCGCAGCTGTCCCCGTGGCGGCAATGCCTGTGCAGACTGTCGCTCCTGCCGCACCGGTCGTCCGGCCCTTTGTTGCGGCACCGATCCAGTCTGCGCCGCAGCCTTTCATGAGTACACCTGCTGCACCCGTGGAACCTATGGCCGCACCGGCAGTGGAAAAGGAGCCTGCTCCCGCGCCCGTTGTAGAGCCGAAGGCCTCTGTCCCGGATATTCCAGAGTCCCCCGCGCCCGCAGACGAAGAGCTTCCCCACCGCCCGACGAGCCGCCGGTGACGGAGTCGGCCCCTGCCCTGGGATGAGCCGACTGCGCCGGTACCGCCCGTACCGGAAGAGAGACCGGTTGAGCCCGCTGCAACGGTTTCGCCGGCAGCACCTGCCCCGGAGTATACCGCCGACCCGGCTCTCAGCCGACCCCGCAAGGTGGCCGCAGAGGGCGTCAATCCCTTCGAGCAGTGGAGCGAGGTCGTCAAGCTCTTACAGGAGAAGGACCCGATGCTTCACAGCTACCTGCGCAAATCGAAGGCGTACTTCGATGGCACACGGGTGCTCATCGACGGCGGCAAGACCTTCCGGGACTTCATCCGTGTCAACAAGGACAGCCAGCGGCTCATCAAAAAGCTCATCGCGCAGGTGTCAGGCGTCGCGGTGCCGATCGGCCCCTACGAGCCCCGCACCGCCGCAAAGCACGCCTCCAATGCCGAACAGTCGCTCCACGCGCTGGAAAAGCTGGGTCTGGACGTGAGCATTGAGGACAGCGCGAAGAAAAAAAGATAAACAATAACTTTTAAGGAGAACCAATTATGAAAGCAAGAATGCCCGCAGGCTTTGGCCGCCCGATATGAACGCCCTGATGCGCCAGGCACAGAAAATGCAGGATGACATGAAGGCCAAGCAGGCCGAGCTGGAAGCCGCCGAGTACACCGGCAGCGCCTCCGGCGAGATGGTCACTGTCCACATGAACGGCAAGCACGAGATCCTTGGCATCACCATTAAGCCCGAGGCCGTTGACCCCGACGACATCGAGATGCTGGAAGACCTGGTGGCCGCCGCCGTCAACGCCACCGTCAAGCAGGTGGACGAAACTGCTGAGGCCGAGATGGGCAAGCTGACCGGCGGGCTGAACATCCCGGGTCTCTAAGCGGGAGGGATACGCATGGGTTACACCGCAGCGCCGCTGGAAAAGCTTATTGAGCAGTTCAGCCAGTTCCCGGGCATCGGCCGCAAGGGCGCGACCCGGATGGCCTATCAGGTGCTGAGTATGTCGGACGCGGACGCCGCGGCACTGGCCGAGGCCATCCAGAACGCCCACACCCGGCTCCACCGCTGCCGCGTCTGTCAGAACTACACTGAGGCCGAGCTCTGCCCCATCTGTTCCAGCGCCAAACGGGACCGCTCCACCATCTGCGTGGTCGAGACGCCCCGCGATGTGCAGGCCTTTGAGCGCACCCGGGAGTACCACGGCCTGTATCATGTCCTCCATGGCCTCATCAGCCCCATGGACGGCATCGGTGCCGAACAGCTCTCGGTGAAGGAGCTGTTGGCCCGGCTGGGCAGCGGCGAGGTGAAAGAGGTCATCATGGCCATGAACCCCACCGTCGAGGGCGAGGCCACGGCCATGTATCTGGCAAAGCTCATCAAGCCCCTGGGCATCAAGACCACTCGTCTGGCCTACGGCCTGCCCGTGGGCGGCAGCCCCGAGTACACCGATGAGACGACGCTTTACCGCGCGCTCTCCGGCCGCGACGAGCTGTAAAGAGCAGATTTTATAGAACCTTAACGATTCTTTCAAAAATCGCTCTTGAAAATCCAGCAAAATGTGATATAATGACAAGACAAAGAAGCTGCTTTTATAGGCAGAGTGCGCCGAACGACGAGAATTTTTGCCCGTATACAGGACGGTGTGCAATGCTTATGAAAACGGCTTCTAGAGTAAAGGAAAGGAGGCGCGCTTCATGGCACCTGCCAGGGAACGTCCGGCGACAAAGACCATCGCCACAAACCGCGAGGCGCGTCACGAGTATTTCGTGCTCGAAGCGCTGGAAACGGGCGTCGAGCTGAAAGGCACCGAGGTCAAGAGCCTGCGTGCCGGCGGCGTCAACCTGAAAGACAGCTGGGTCGATATTGAGGACGGCGAGCTGCTGGTCAAGGGAATGCACATCACTCCCTACGACCACGGCAACATCTTCAATCAGGACCCTCTGCGGGTGCGGCGTCTGCTGGCCCACAAGACCGAGATCCGGCGTCTGCACCAGCAGTGCAAGCTGCAGGGCTATACTCTCGTTCCCCTTTCTCTCTACTTCAAGCATGGCCGCGTCAAGATGGAAGTCGGCCTGTGCAAGGGCAAAAAGCTCTACGACAAGCGTGCCGACGCCGCCAAGCGCGATGCCAAGCGCTCCATCGACCGGGCCGTGAAGTCCAACGGCAAATTCTACTAAATCTCTTTCAGGTAGCATTCCTGCCCTGAGAACACCAAGCTTTCTGCGCATGGCAACATGTGCTTTATGGGGGCGTAAAGGTTTCGACGGGGGGAGCGAGGCCTGGGCAGCGGGTAGCAGTGGGGGAACTGCTCTAAACTCCTCCAAAAAATTAACTGACAACAATAATTATCAGTTGCTCGCAGCCTGAGTGCTGCGCGTTCCGCCCACTCTTGTGTCGTGTGGGGCCGGGGCGTCCTTTAGACACAGCACCTGAACGGACCTAAGCTTTGCGGACCGGCAGGAACTCATGAAGCTACTGAAGCGTTAGCCTGACGACCGGCGTGACGCAGAGGGAATGTTGTAGATCGCCTGCACCCGGAGACACCTACGCTGAACTCTTTTCGGACATGGGTTCGACTCCCATCGCCTCCACCACACGTGAGCCAGACGAACCCTCTGTGCTCCACCAAAGGGAAGAGCCTCACCGCTTTGCAGTGAGGCTCTTCCCTTTCATCTTATAGCATCCTTATCCCATGAAATCAAGCAGCACGTCGATGTCCTGACTGATGGCGCGGAGATAGTCAGCTCCGCCGCGCCGGCCGTCATAGTTCCGGACGCGGCTGCTCATCTCATTCAGGAGCTCTTCCTTCCGCACCAGAACGGGGTCTCCGATCCACTCGTCTTTCTCTATAAAGGCTTCCAGCTGCTCATATTCTTTTATGATACGGACGTTGTACAGGTTCTCCGGGAGGGTACGGGCATCGAACCAGTCCGGCTGCGCGTGAAAGTCCAAAGGCGGCAGCGGGTCCAGCGGCTCATCGGCGTCCACACATAAGGATGCCGGTCATCTTCTTCCGGCGTCTTCTTGAAGCGTCCTACCCGGTCCTCGGCCTTGCTGACCGTCTCATAGTGGTTGAACAGCGCCTCAGCATCGTAACCATAGAGCTCGTAGGCGTCCGAATAGCGGTCTGCATAGTCCTTGTACTGGAACGTCTCGACGCTTTCCGTCCCCGGGGTAAGGTCAAGCCAGATGCTCACCGCCTCCGCATGGGTGGGCAGAGCTGCCATGACCGTCAGGGCCAGAACGCCCGATGTGACCGCCGCAATAAATTTTCTTCGCATGATAAAACCTCCTTTTTATGAGCGGTTCATCCCAGAATCGAGAATCTCCGCACTTCTACATTGTTATTCTCCACGCCGGAGCAGTCCTGAAAGACTTTATGCCGTATCCGGCCCCGGATGGTGTTGCCGCTGACTTCCTTCGTGCTGGCGATGCCGTAGCCGAGGGAGACGTCCAGCGTATTCCCTTTCAAGGCGCTGAGCTGATAGCAGATGCGCCGCCCGTTGTCGCCGCTCAGGGTGATGCGGCTGTTCTGGATGACCGTGCTGCCGTCGGCACGGTCATTGCCGGGCCAGCATGGGGTTCGCGCCCTTTTTCATATCGTGCTTTGCCATGCTGTCCGGCTGTTTCATGGTGATGTCGCAGTTGTCCACGACGGCGCAGGTCTTATCGCCTACCATACGGAAAATGGTCTCGCAATACTCCGCACGGACGGTGCAATCCTCCATCCGGACGTCTGTGGTGCCGCTCTGCCCCAGCGTGATGAACCACACCGGGCGATGATCGGCGTCCAGCGCCTCCTGCGTCTGTGTCTCATAGAAGCTGCAGCCCGAGAGGACGACATCCCGCACCGCGCCGCCCCATCCCCAGACCGCCAGCAGCTCGTCGGCACCGGACTTGTAAAATTCACAGTTCTGGAAGCGGATATTCCGGCTCTCCACCCTGTCCGTCCAGTTGCGCACCCAGATGCCGCCGGACGCGCCGGAGGTCATCTGACGGAATACACAGCCCTCAAAACGGATATTCTCGTTGCCGCCATACAGGTCGGCGGCGCCGCGCCCCCACTCGTTGGGCTCACAGTCGAAGGTGCAGCCCACAAATTCCACATTGCGGGCGAGCATCACCCGGAGCATATAGTTGGCCTGACAGCTGTCCGCTGCCCGGAAGGTCACATTTTCCAGCCGGACGTCGTGGGCGCGGTCATCATCAGAGTCTTTCATAAGCTCCACCGCCACACGGTCCTCTCTCAGGTCAGGGTACTGAATATCACTGAGCAGGACAGCGCCGTTTCCCTGGATGGTCAGTCCGCTGGGCAGCCCGAGGCAGGAGGAGAAGCGGTAGACCGCCCCCGCCGTCAGCTCGAGAGGCCGACCGGAGGCGCTGGCCTGCTGCATCGCGGCCTGCAGAGCCTGCAGGTCGTCCGCGATACCGTCGCCCTTCGCCCCGAACTGTTCCGGCGTAACGCCGGTACTCACCGGACGAGCCGTACTGCTCTGGGCAGCAGACGCTGTGACCGCCTGAGCCGGGGTCGCAGCCGCCGTTTCGCTCTTCTGCCCACAGCCGCACAAAAGCAGCACCGCCATGAGGACAAAGGCCAAAGCTTTTATTTTCACGTTCGAATGTTCTCCTTCTCTGCCGGGGCTTCTTATGTTTATCATACCATAAACCGCAGTCGATGTATAGCCAAAGAGCCGCTGCCCGCAAAATGCGGCAGCGGCTCTTTCAGCTTTCAGTTCAACCGGGTGTCAGCTCAGGACTGGCAGGCGGTGATGAGGCTCATCTTGTAGACCTCGTCGGCGTTGCAGCCGCGGGAGAGGTCGTTGATGGGAGCGTTCAGGCCCTGCAGGATGGGGCCGTAGGCAGCATAGCCGCCCAGACGCTGTGCGATCTTATAGCCGATGTTGCCGGCCTCGATGCAGGGGAAGATGAAGGTGTTAGCCTGACCGGCGACCTTGCTGCCCTTGCACTTGACCTGTGCGACCTCGGGAGCAACGGCTGCGTCGAACTGCAGCTCGCCGTCAATAGCCAGCTCGGGGCCATCTCCTGAGCCTTGATGACAGCGTCGTGGCTCAGAGCGACGGTGCCGCCCTTGCCGGAACCCTTGGTGGAGAAGCTCAGGACAGCGACCTTCGGGTCGATGCCGAACAGCTTAGCGGTCTTAGCGGTCTCGACAGCCACCTCAGCCAGCTTGGCAGAAGCAGCCACCTTGACCTCGCCGGTAGCCTTATCGACGGTATCGGTGTAGTCGATGTTGACGGCGCAGTCGCCCATAGCGATGCGGCGCAGGCCCTCTTCGCCAAAATCACGGTCCAGAATAAAGCAGGAGCTTACCAGGTGAGCGCCCTTCTTGGTCTTGACCAGCTGCAGAGCGGGACGGATGGTGTCGGCGGTGGAGTAGGTAGCGCCGCCCAGCAGGCAGTCAGCCTTGCCCATCTTGACCAGCATGGTGCCGAAGTAGTTGGACTTCTTCAGCAGAGCAGTACACTCCTCTGCGGACTGCTTGCCCTTGCGCAGCTCGACCATGGTGTTGACCATCTCATCGAAGCCGGCGTAGTTCTCAGGGTCGATGATCTCAGCAGCGGAAATATCAAAATTGCCAGCAGCGGCAGCAGCCTTGCACTCTGCCTCGTTGCCGACCATAACAACTTTCAACACGCCCTCAGCCAGCAGCTTGCTTGCGGCCTCCAGGATGCGGGGGTCATTGCCCTCGGTAAAAACGATCGTCTTGGGGTTTGCCTTCAGCTGGGCTACCAGGGGTGCAAACATATCAGCCATTATTGATTACCTCCGAAATTACTTTGCAATTATTCCGGGCATCACAGATATGCCCTTCTTTTTTATTCTAGCACAGAGTCAGAAAACTTCAAGACAAATCTTGAATTTTGTGGTATATTTTAAGGAAGAAATCGTGCGATGATTTGTTAAGAAAATGTCATTTAGTTTGTGAGAGGATACCGAGCTTATGGATTGGGAAACACTGAAAAACGACTGTCTCGCCTGTCAGCGCTGTCCGCTGCACACCACCCGGCACAACGTGGTGTTCGGGCAGGGCGTGGAGAATGCCGAGGTGCTCTTCGTGGGCGAAGGCCCCGGCCAGAGCGAGGACGAGCAGGGCCTGCCCTTCGTGGGACGCAGCGGCCAGCTGCTGGACAAATACCTCTTCGCCATCGACCTCGACCGTGCCTCCAACTGCTATATCGCCAACATCGTCAAGTGCCGCCCGCCTCAGAACCGTGACCCCCTGCCCGCCGAGAGCGAAGCCTGTATGCCCTGGCTGCGAGAGCAGTTCCGTCTGCTGCGGCCTAAAATCGTCGTCTGCCTGGGCCGCATCGCCGCCCAGCGGATGATACGCGCCGACTTTTCGGTGACGAAGGAGCACGGCACCTTTATTGAGAAGAACGGCATCCTCTTCATGGGGACGTTCCACCCCGCCGCCCTGCTCCGTCAGCCCCAGAACAAGCCGGAGGCTTTCGGCGACTTTGTGGCCCTGCGGGATAAAATACACGAGGTGTGCGAGCATACGTATTGACCCTCACTTTTTTCCTCATTTTTGCATACCCTATAGCAAAAGTGAGGTGTTTGAGTATGAATGCTGTACGCAGCGATTCTGTTGATTTCTTTCTGGGCACCACCACCCCCGCCGGGTTCAAGGGCTATTTTGAGCCGCTTCGGCGGGAGCCTGGGATGCAGATGTATCTCATCAAAAGCGGGCCGGGCTGCGGCAAATCGACGCTGATGAAGCGGCTGGCCGTCAAGGCCGAGCAGAAGGGGGAGCCTATCCAGCGCATCCACTGCGCCAGCGACCCCGACAGTCTGGACGGCGTCATCTTTCTCGACAAGCGCGCCGCCATCGTGGACGCCACTGCACCCCATGTCATGGAGCCGGACGCCCCGGGCGCAGAGGAGCAGGTGGTGAGCCTGTACCACACACTGGACGCCGACGCCCTCCACGCCCACGCCGACGAGGTGAAGCGGCTCTTCGCCCAGAACACTGCCCTGCGCAGCCGGGCCGCGCGGTATATCGCACCTGCCGGGAGCCTGCTGCTGGACAGCCGCCGGGCTGAGGCGTGCAGTGCCAACTTCGAGAAAGTCCGCCGCTACGTCAAGCGGCTCTGCGCCCGGACTCTCCCCGCCTGCCCGAGGGGCCTCGGCCAGCGAAGAGCTGCGGCTGCTGTCGGCCATCACGCCGAAAGGGCCGGTCTTCTACCGCGGCACCGTACAGGCGCTGGCCGACCGGTATGTGGTCTTCCATGACGACTACGGCGCCGTCTCCCGTCTGCTTCTCGAGCTCATCCGGGCCGAGGCGCTGGCCCGGGGCTACCACATCATCACCTGCCCCTGCGCCATGCACCCCGACGACAAGATAGACCATCTCTTCATCCCGGCCCTCCGGCTGGCTTTCCTCACCGACAACCGGTGGCACCCGGTGCAGCTGCCCGGCGTGCAGGCCGTCCGGTGTACCCGTTTCGTGGACCGGGAAAATCTGGCGGGCTACCGCGCCCGTCTCCGCTTCAACGAGCGGGCGGCAGCAGAGCTTTTGGAACAGGCCGCCGACCTGATGGCACAGGCCAAAGCCTGCCACGACGAGCTGGAGACGTACTACCGCGCCGCCGTGAACTTCGGCAAGGTGGACGAAGCTGCCGCCCAGTGCGCCGGGATGCTTGGGCTGGCGTAGGATTGGTGTCCGGATTGGGACTCTCGGCCAGGCTATCCTTCGTCCAACCTCTCAGTCTCGCATTCGCTCGACAGCTCCCCTAGTAGGGGAGCCTCTGGCGAAACTGTCCACTTTGCGGGGAATGCCAAAGCCTCTCCTACCAGGAGGTGGCACGGCGTCAGCCGTGACGGAGAGGTTGTACAAAGACGGACCTGCCAATTATAAATATAAAAAGTCAAAAAGGAAGTGACCCGCTATGTCTGCTTTTCGCCTGCCTGTCCGCCAGCTGGTGGAATTTTTGCTCCGCACCGGCAGCATCGACAGCCGCTTTACCGGCTTCGACCGCGCCAACGAGGGCGCACGCATCCACCGCAAGCTCCAAAAGGCCGCAGGCGAAAGCTACGCCGCCGAAGTCTTCCTCTCCGGCGAACGGGAGGCGGCGGGCATCCCTTCACCATCGAAGGCCGGGCCGACGGCATCTTCACCGACGAGGCGGGCGTGACGGTCATCGACGAGATAAAGACCACAGCCGTCCCCGCCGACGACATCGCCGAGGACATGAACCCCTGCCACTGGGCACAGGGAATGGTCTACGGGGCGCTGTATGGCCGTCAGCAGGGGCTGGAAAAGCTGGACGTCCGGCTCACCTACTACCAAATCGACACCGACGACATCCTCCGCTTCGTGCGGCATTTCACCCTTGAAGAGCTGGAAGCGTTTTTGCAGGATCTGCTCGAGCAGTACGCCCCCTGGGCGCAGCGTCAGCTGGCGTGGAAGGAGCAGCGGGGCGTGAGCCTTTCGGCGCTGGATTTTCCCTTTCCGGCCTACCGGCCCGGGCAGAGGGCGCTGGCAGGCGAAGTCTACCGCGCCTGCACTGCCGCGCCGTCTAAAAGCGGCGTCCGGCTCTTCTGTCAAGCCCCCACCGGCATCGGCAAGACCATGAGCGTCCTCTTCCCTGCTCTGCGGGCCATCGGCACCGGCTGCGGCGAGAAGCTGTTCTACCTGACGGCCCGCAACACGACTCAGTCCGCCGCCGAGGATGCCATTGCGCGGCTGCGGGCGTCTGATTCCAAGCTGGCTCTGCGCAGCGTGACCCTGACAGCCAAGGAGAAGGTCTGCCTGCACCCGGATGCCGAGGGACATCCCGCCTGCCTGCCGGAGCTTTGTCCCTACGCCAACGGCTACTACGACCGGGTGAACACGGCCCTGAAAGCCCTTCTGGACGACGGCACCGGCCGCTTCGACCGGGCCGCGCTGGCCGACGCCGCAAAGCAGTTCACGGTCTACCCCTTCGAGCTGGGGCTGGATCTGAGCGAGTGGTGCGACGTCATCATCGGCGACTATAACTACCTCTTCGACCCCGTGGTGCATCTGCGGCGGTTCTTCGACAGCGCGGGCGACTGGCTCTTCCTCGTGGATGAGGCCCACAATCTGCCCGAGCGGGCGCGGGCCATGTACTCGGCACGCTTCTGCAAGAGCAGCCTCACCGAGGCAAAACGCGCACTCGGGCGGGGCAAAAGCACCCTTAAGACAGCTCTGAGCAAGGCCGACAAAGCCTTTTTAGCGGGACGGAAAGCGGTCTCGACCCTCGCGCCCCGCCGGGGCAGCACTGCCGTCGAAGAGGACGACAGCGGCCAGACCTCCCTGCTGGGACCTGCGGAGACGCCCGCCATCGAGCTGCCCGCCGCCGACTACGCTCAGGACGGCACGGTGTTCTGCAAGGAGCTTCCCTCAGCCCTGCTGGCCCCACTGCGGGCGCTGACGGCTCCCTTGCAGGACTGGTTGGAAGACGATCCCGACGCCGAAGCCCACGCGGCCCTGCTGGATCTCTACTTTGAGGTGCAGGACATCCTGCGGGCGTCGGAACGGTATGACGAGCATTTTGCCGCCCAGCTCACCGCCCGGGGCAGTGACCTTGAATTGCAGCTGCTCTGCCTCGACCCTTCCCCCTTCGTGGACGCAAGCCTTTCGGCAGGGCGGGCGGCGGCGCTGTTCAGCGCGACGCTGACGCCGCCGGGCTACTACCGCACCGTCCTCGGCTGTCCCGAGGCCCGGGCCGTGGCGCTGGAAAGCCCCTTCCCGGCAGAAAACCTCGGGCTCTACTGTCTGCCCTCCATCTCCACCCGCTACCGCCAGCGGGACGCCAGCATCCGGCCCATCTCGGACGCCCTCGCGGCGCTGGCGTACAGCCGGGTGGGCAACTATCTGGCCTTCTTCCCCAGCTACGCCTATCTGCGGCAGGTGTGGGAGGACTTCACCGCCCGCTACCCGGACATCGGCACACTGGTACAGGAGAGCGGTCTGGACGACGCCGGGCGGGCGGCGTTCCTCGAGCGGTTTTCGCCCTGCCCGGAGAAGACGCTTCTCGGCTTCGGGGTCATGGGCGGCATCTTCGGCGAGGGCGTGGACCTCGCGGGCGACCGGCTCATCGGCTGCGCCATCGTGGGCGTGGGCCTGCCGCAGGTGAGTCCCCGTCAGGAGATGCTGCGCCGCTACTACGACGCCCAGAACGGGGCAGGCTTCGACTACGCCTACCGCTGGCCCGGTATGAACAAGGTCCTGCAGGCCGCCGGGCGGGTCATCCGGACGCAGGAAGATAGGGGCGTGGTGCTGCTCCTCGACGACCGCTTTGCCCAGAGCGAGTACGCCCGGCTCTTCCCGAAGCATTGGAGGCATCTGGAGTATCTGAGGGATACGAAGGAGTTGAAGAAAAAGCTGGAAGATTTCTGGGCTGAATAAACACAAAAAGAGGCAGACTCGCATCTGCCTCTTTTTCCATGCACTTATCGCTTTGCTTTCGCCGTCTTTTTCCGCATGATGTCCCACGAGGGCATCTGGCTGCGCAGGGTATCCCACGCCGTCATCCGGACGCTCGTCCGGGTGCGCAGACCTTCGAAAGCCTCATCGAGGTACTGCATCTCAGCCACAGCATGCATCGCGTGGTCGGAGACGCAGAGACGTCCCAGCGGGGTCTTACAGAGCGCCAGGACCATGGCGTCCATCTTCCGGCGGCCGGGCGTACCGGCACGGTAGCAGTCGGTGTTCTCCTTGTCGTCCACGGGGATGTGGGCGGCTTTCAGCATCTCGCAGGCCTCCCACGCGGCGTCGAGGACCAGGCCACGCTGCTCCTTCGTCGCCTTGGAGAGGTCGCCGCTGCAGGCGTAGCAGAGATAGCAGGCCGGCAGGATGAGGGCGAGGTGGCACTTGAGCCATCCGTCCATGTCGCTGACGAAGGTCAGCTTGTACTTTGCGCCCTCGAAAGCCGTCTTGACCCGGTAGCGGAAGACGCCCGAAAGGGCGCGGTAGCCCCGCCGATGGTCATATCCACACCGACGTGGGCGCTGACGACCTTATCGACATCCCGGTGGCCGCCGCTGCTCTGGAAGCCGAAGGCGATCTTATCCGCCGGGCGCTGCATGGCCTGCATGACCTCCACGGCGTGGGGGTCGTTGCCCACGAAGACGAAGTATTCGCTCCTGTTCTGCTTGAGGATGGGCAGCACGTCGGGCAGCTGCCCGGCATGCATCGTCACGAAAACGAGGTCGTAGCAGTCGTCCGGGGCCAGCGTGTCGATGGTGGCCACCCGGTCCACCGTAGTGCGGCACTGCGCCCAGTGGCGGATGACGAGGCCCCTTTGGTCGAGCCTCTCCTTCCACTCGCCCCGCGCCAGCATTGTGACGACATTCTTTTTGTTCTGCAGCAGACGGTGGGCCAGCTCACAGCCCTGCACACCTGCACCATAGACCAGTATCCTCATCTCTGCCTGCCTCCTTATATAGGCCCCTCTCCGGGGCCGGAAGTCATCAGTGCTTCAAAAACGAGAAGAAGCCCTTCTTCTCATACGACTTTTCCTCTGCGCCGGTCACGGTATAGCCCGTGTCGGCAATGGCAGCCTTCAGGGCCTCGATGTCCAGCGGCTGGGCCGAGACGATGACCGTCTCTCCCTTAGTGTGGGAGGAAGTCACCTTCTCCACCTGCGCAGTCTTGCGCACCACCTCGTTGACGTGGCTCTCGCACATGCCGCACATCATACCATCTACTTTCAGCGTCGTCTGAACCATTGGTCAGTACCTCCTAAGAATCGTCATCCACTGGGCAGACTGCACAAGCCGCCCGTGCGTTTTTCGTCATTTTGTTAGTTTTGCCTAACTTTTTGGGAAGCAAAAGGCCGTTGGCCCCGCGCACCCCTCAGCACCCGAGACAAAAGACCCTGTTTCTCTGTTTCCGTCTTCATCATACCACACCGGTATGGTAATTGCAAGTGCCGGTTCCTCACAGTACACGGGTGTGGTATATTTCTCCCGTCTCTACGTCTTTCCAGTAGAAAACGCCGTTTTCCAGAATCATATAGCTGTGGGGACTGTTTTCCTTCGGGATGCTCAGGGAGCCGGGGTTGAGGCAGACGTTCCTCTGCCCGAACTCCATCCACGCCGGGACGTGGGTGTGGCCGTGGAGCAGGATGTCCCCTTCGGCCAGCGGCGGCGGGTTCTTTCCATTATAGATATGCCCGTGGGTGGCATAAATGAGCTTTTCGCCCGCCGGGAGGATGCAGTAATCCGCCATCACCGGGAGATCCAGCACCATCTGGTCCACCTCGGCCTCGCAGTTGCCCCGGACGCAGCAGAGTTTGTTTTTCAGGCCGTTCAGCATCGGGATGACCTCTTTCGGCGCGTAGTCCCGGGCAGGTCGTTCCGGGGCCGTGGTAAAGCAGGTCGCCCAGCATCAGCAGCCGGTCAGCCCCCTCCCGCTCAAAGGCCTCCACCATCTTCTTGCAGTAATAAGCCGACCCGTGCAGGTCGGACGCGATCATCCATTTCATGGCATCTTTCCCCTTTTGTCCTGTTTTGACTTCATTGTAAAGGCTCTCAAACAGAAAGTCAAGCATGGCTCCCAGAGGTCAGAAACGCTTTTCATCTTTTTATTTTATCCTATCCCCTTGTCAGCGCAGATGTAAAATGATAAAATTTTCCTGTCCGAAAATCTCATTTTGTTAGGAAGGAAAAAACATTATGGAACAAAACTATGACATGGATGAGATCGACCTCCTCGAGTTGGCGCGGCTTCTCTGGAGCCACGCATTGCAGATCGCTGCGGCCGGCATTGCGGCAGCGGTCATCTGCCTGCTGGTCTGTACCTTCATATTGACGCCCCGCTATCAGGCCTCCGTCAATCTAATCGTCAATTCCCGGCAGGACGGCAATGCTTCCATTACCAGTGACAACATCAACTCGGCCCGGAATCTCATCGACACTTATGCAGTCATCATCAAGAGCAACATCGTCCTGAACGACGTCATCGAGCAGCTGGGTCTGGATATGACCTACCGTCAGCTGCTGGCCTGCGTCTCTGTGGACGGCGTGGGCTCGACCCAGATCATGTCCATCACGGTCACCAACGAGGACCCCGCCCTGGCCGGAAAGATCGTGCAGGCCATCGCCGAGACTGCCCCCGATGTCATCGTGGACAAGGTGGAGGCCGGCTCCTGCAAGGTCGTGAGCGACGTGGAGATCACGAGCAACCCGTCTTCCCTCAGACGAAGAAGTACGTCCTGACCGCTGCTCTCGGCGGCATTGTGGCGGCCTGCGGCATTCTGGTTCTCGACCACCTGCTCCATGACTACATCGTCGATAGCGAGGACATCCAGAAAAGCTGGAGCTTCCTGTACTCGGCCTTATCCCGGAGGTGTAATACCATGTGGAATCCGTTCAACCGAAACACCATCTCCAACCCTTCGGCAAGCAAGCGTTCGCTTCAGCTCATCACCCAGAAGGGTATGCCGTTTGCCTACGTTGAAGCTTACAAAGCTCTGCGCACCAACCTGAACTTTCTGTCCGGTTCCGGCGATGTCCACGCTTTCGTCGTCACCAGCACGGTCCCGGAAGAGGCAAAGTCCAATGTGTCGGTCAATCTGGCGCTGGCTCTGACGGAAAGCGGCAAAAGGTCGTCCTCGTGGACTGCGACCTCCGCAAGCCTGTCCTTCACCGCTATCTGAAGGCCGGACACAATCTGAAAGGTGTCTCCAACGTCCTGTCCCGTCAAGTGGCGCTCTCCGACGCCCTCGTCGAGCTGAAGGACATCCCCAACCTGACGTTCCTGCCGGCCGGCACCACCCCTCCCAACCCTTCTGAGCTGCTCAGCCAGCCCCAAATGCAGGAGATGGTGGACACGCTGCGCGGGAGCTATGACTTCGTCATCCTCGATGCGCCTCCCATCTCGATGGTGACGGATGCCGCCGTCATCGGCCGCATCGTGGACGGTGCTCTCTTCGTCGTCCGCTCCAAGTATGCGTCCACCGATGCCGTCAAGACAGCCCTCGAGAAGCTTCAGGATGCCGGCGTAAAAGTCCTTGGCGCCGTTCTTACCCGTTATGATGCCAAAAATCGCTCAAGCGCTCGGATTATGGGTACGGATATTACTACTATAACAGTAATTATTCCTATGGTGACCCCCATGGCCTTTCAAAGTCAGCAGCCAAAAAGAGCGGCCTGACGTCAAAAGAGTAGCATAACGGCAAAGAAAAGCATTCCGTACATACGGAGGATGAAGCATGACAGACCTTCATTGCCATATCCTTCCTAACATTGACGATGGTGCCAAAGATGTTTCGATCTCCCTTCGTCTGCTGGAAAAGAGTATGCAGACGGTGTGCGGAACATTGCTTTTACGAGCCACTTCAACAGTGAGTGGACGACTCCCGATGCATTCCTGCAAAGCGTGCGGCCGCCTATGAGACACTGACAGCCGCGCTTCCGACCGGACCGGAAGCCATGCAGTTCCGCTTCAAGCTGGGCTGTGAAGTCTACTTCTCCCCCAAGCTCTGTGAGCTGGATGCCAAGGCGCTCTGCATCGGCGATACCTCTTATATGCTAGTGGAGTTTCCCACTACCCACAAGCCCCATTTCATCCGGCAGACCTTCGCCCTCCTGCAGGAGCAGGGTGTTCTGCCCCTCATCGCCCACATCGAGCGATACCCCTACGTCCTCGAAGACCCCACCCTGCTCTACAACTGGGTGGCCGCCGGAGCCTATGTCCAAATCAACGCGGGCGCACTGCTGGATTCTCCAAAACTGCGCCGGACGCTCTGCAAGTTCATCTCGTGGCAGCTTGTCCACGTCATCTCGACGGACACCCACTCCCTGGACAAACGCCCGCCCCGGATGGCAGAAGCTGCTGCTGTTCTGGAAAAGGAGCTGGGCAAAGAGACTGCCTCAAAGCTTTTGCAGAACGGCGACGCACTTTTCGACGATGAGGAGCTGGATGTTTTCACTCCCCACCGGCCCAAAAAGTTCCTGAATTTCTGGATGTGACAGGCCTGTGAGTCCTCTATCCAGCTGAGCTTCCTCTCTATGCTGGTTTTTGTGAAAAGTCATACTTTTCCCTTTACAATCCACCCGTTTCGTGGTATCCTATCGCAGGCCGGTCAGAAAGGCTCTTCCCGTACTGCCCTTTCCGGCCCGCATCCCGGTGCTGTCCGGCGGCGTCCCGTAACACCGCTTTTGCGATGCACCGTATTTCTCAGCACTTCAATAAAACCCGTGTGGATTTTTACAGCATAGATGTTTGCTACTTTTCGCCACACAATGGCCCGCTTCAAGCCGCCGTTGTGTGGCTTTTCTTGTGCGGAAATTTCAGGAAAGGAAGCTTTTGCCCCCATGAACGATACTTTTATGAAGACGAAGCCGGTGTTCCCGCTGCTGGTGTCGATGGCTCTGCCCAACGTCATCTCCATGCTGGTGAACTCGCTGTACAACATCGTGGACAGCCTCTTTGTGGCCCAGATCAACGAGCAGGCCATGACGGCCCTCTCCCTCGTGTTCCCCATCCAGAACTTCGTGAACGCCGTTGCCATCGGCTTCGGCGTGGGCATCAACGCCCTCGTGGCCCTTTACCGGGGCGCAGGCGACCACGACAGGGCGGACGCCGCCGCCACCCACGGCATGGCCCTCTCGGTGCTCCACGGCATCCTCTGCACGCTGGCAGCTACTGCCATCATGCCCGGCTTCCTGGCCCGGTTCACCGCCGACGGCACCATCGTCTCTATGGGCGTGACCTACTCCACCATCGTCTTCCTGTTCGCTACCGTGAACATGGCCAGCCTCGCCTTTGAGAAGCTCTTCCAGGCCGTGGGCCGGATGAAGCTCACCATGATCGCCCTCATCTCGGGCTGTGTCTGCAACATCCTGCTGGACCCCGTCCTCATCTTCGGCCTCGGCCCGGTGCCTGCCATGGGCATTGCAGGCGCGGCGCTGGCTACCGGCATCGGACAGGCCGCCACTCTCGTCATCTACCTCGTGGTCTACAGCACCACCGAGTCGCCCGTCCATCTGCGCCGGAAGGCCCTGCGGCCTGACCTCTCTCTCGAAGGCCGTCTCTACGCCATCGGTGTGCCTGCCATCCTGAATCTGGCCCTGCCCTCCCTGCTGGTCACCTTCCTCAACGGCCTGCTGGCGGCCTTCTCCGAAAGCTATGTGGTGGTGCTGGGCATCTACTATAAGCTCCAGACTTTCCTCTATCTGCCCGCCAGCGGCATCGTGCAGGGAATGCGCCCCCTCATCGGCTACAACTACGGTGCAAAAGAGCACGCCCGCGTGGCAAAGCTCTACCAGCTCACCCTCGGCATGAGCGCCGTCATCATGGCGGCAGGCACCGTCATCTGTATGGCCGCTTCCGCGCCCCTCATCGGCCTGTTCTCCTCCACCCCCGAGACCATCGCCATCGGCCAGACCGCTCTGCGCATCATCTGCCTCGGCTTTGTGGTGTCGGCGGTGTCCACCACCTCTTCCGGCGCGCTGGAAGGTCTGGGCAAGGGTGCGGCCTCGCTGGTCATCTCCCTCTGCCGGTACGTCATCTTCATCATGCCGCTGGCGTGGCTGCTCTGCCGCCAGCTCGGCCCCACCGGCGTCTGGCACGCCTTCTGGGTCACGGAAGTGCTGTCGGCTGTCATCGCCTTTGCGGTGTATCGGAAGAGCGTAACGAGAAATTAACCTCTCCGTCACGGCTGACGCCGTGCCACCTCCCCTATCGAGGGGAGGCCTTGGCATTCCGGAAAGCTTCACCTCTTCGCCAGAGGCTTCCCTACTAGGGGCAACAACGACGACCGCCGCCAGTGGCGGAAACAGGGAGTCGCTGTTGGGGCAGCGGCCAGTAAGGCGCAAGCGAAGCGCTGCGGATGCTGGGTGCCGCAACCCGGCCTTGTCTGCGAAGCAGACTGAGAGGTTGGATGAAGGCACTCCTTCCCTGAAACGCAGAAAGCTCCCCATACCCTCACGGGCATGAGGAGCTTTTTCTTATTTTTTCTCTTTTTCCGGCACCAGCGCACACACCAGCCGCACCATCCACGGCAAAAAAGGCAGCCAGAGCAGGGCGCAGCAGACGTTGAAGGCGGTGTGGGCGTTGGCGATTTGCCGGGAAATGACTTCCAGCTCCGGGCCTTTGGGGGAGATAAGCTCCACCAGCCGGACGAACCAGGGCAGCAGCACCGCCGCCAGCAGACTCCCGCTGAGGTTGAAGCAGCTGTGGGCCAGCGCGGCGCGGGCGGCGTCCTTCCCCTGCCCGATGCAGGCCAGCAGGGCCGTGACCGTCGTGCCGATGTTGTCGCCCAGAAGGACCGGCACCGCCCCGGCAAGGCCCAGCACGCTGTGGATGCCGTCCGGCCCGGCCTGACGGGCCACGTTCTGCAGCAGCGCGATGGTGGCCGAACTGCTCTGCACCACCATGGTCATGGAGGGCCCAGAAGGATGCCCAGAAGCGGCGACTCCTTCACCCGGGTCATCCAGTCGAGAAAGACCGCCTGCCCGGCCAGCGGCTGCAAAGCCCGGCCCAGGATGTCGATGCCCTCGAAGAGCAGCCCGAAGGAGAACACCGCCTCTCCCACGGCCTGCCAGCGGGGCCTGCGGGCCGCGAAGTCGAGGAGGAAGCCCAGAAACAGCACCGGGTACACCAGCGTCTGGACATCGAAGGCGACGAGCTGTGCCGTCATGGTGGTGCCGATGTTGATGCCGTAGATGATGGCCACCGCCCGGGGCAGTTCCAGCAGCCCGGCGCTGACGAAGCCGATGACCATCACCGTCGCCGCCGAGCTGCTTTGGAGCACTGCCGTCACGGCCAGCCCGGTGAGGACGCCCAGCAGCGGCGTGGCCGTCAGCCGGGCCAGCAGCCGCTTCATGGCGTCGCCCGCCGCCCGCTGCAAGGCGCGGCTCATCCTGTCCATCCCGTAGAGGAACATTGCCAGCCCGCCGAACAGCGCAAAGAGCATCTCCATCCCCTGCTCCATCCGCACACCCCCCCCCTTGTCCAACAATGTATGAGGGGTGGACGGGCGGTATGACGGGAAGGCTTCTTCTCTGTACAACCTCTCCGTCTGCTTCGCAGACAAGGCCGGGTTACGGCAGCGCGTTAGCGCTGACGGAGAGGTTGGACTACGGAGAACTTGCTCTGAGACCCGCGCGTTATCTGATAAAGTGACATTTTTCTAACGCAGCATCGTCCAAAATCAAACTTTATCAAGGTGATAAACTTCGGGTGAGCTGATAAAGTTCGAACTTTATCAATAGGGGAAACTTTATCAAGTTGATAAAGTTCATTTTACAACGCAAGTATGTCCTTAATTTGAAACTTTATCATATAATCTACCTCAGTAGAGCGTGTTACTTCATCAGCCCCATCGTCCATGCTCGAACCAGCAGGCCCAGCAGGACGACGGCCAGCAGCACCACGGTGAGAGCGCGGCTCTGGGTGCGCTGACGCTTCTTGCGGCGGGCCGTGGTCTGCATATTCTGGCGGCTGCGGCTGTTCCGGCCAGAGGTATTCCGGCTGCGGCTGGATGTCCCCCGGCCCGAAGCAGCACGATTCCCGCCGCTCTGGCGCTTGCGGGATGTGCTGCCGCTTTTCTGGGACTTCTGACGGCGGGGCGCTTCGTCCTCAGCCTTCTTCTGAGGCTCGATGGTCTCCGACGCGCCGCAGCGGGACAGAAAGTCCTCCGCCATCCGGTAATACTTCTCGAGGTCGCCGGTGGTCAGGGCCGTTCCCTCATAGCCCGCTTCCAGCTCCTCCACGGCCTCGTTGAACCGGATCGCCGCCTGTGCGGCTGCGGTCCTGTCGGAGGCGTGGGCGGCCTCGTTGCGGGCTATCCGCACCGCGTTGCAGGCGCGGCGGGCCGCTGCCGGGTGGGGCGTATTGCCCAGCAGGTCCAGAGGCCGGGTGGCGTCCTTTTCCGGGTCCAGCAGGATGCGCATACAGAGGGTGGTATCCAGCTGCTGCCAGCCGGTGCGGCCATTCAGCTCCGGCAGGCGCTCGTAGTAGTCGGGGCTCTCCTTCTGGCGCTGGGCCAGATGCTTCATCAGGGCGTCCACGCTGTGAGCGCCGGGCTTTTCCTCCCAGTGCCAGCGCAGCAGCTTCCGGCTGATGTCGTCGCAGGCCGCTTTTATCTCGAACGCGGCCTGCAAAGCTTCGTCAGGCATAACTTCACTTCTCCTTTGTCCAACCTCTCAGTCTGCTCCGCAGACAAGGCCGGGTTGCGGCACCCAGCATCCGCAGCGCTTTGCTTGCGTCTTGCTGGCCGCGGCCCCAACAGCGACTCCCTGTTTCCGCCACTGGCGGCGGTCGTCGTTGTTGCCCCTAGTAGGGGAGCCTCTGGCGAAAAGATAAAGCTTTTCCGCCATGCCAAGGCCTCCCCTCGATAGGGGAGGTGGCAGCGCGGCAGCGCTGACGGAGAGGTTATTCCTTAAATTAAAAGCGGAGGAAGCCTCTGCCTCCTCCGCCGTACATCCTATTTTACATCATGAACTGAGAATACACGAAGCCGCACAGGGCGATGCCCGCACACACGATGGCGGTGATAGGCGGCACCCAGCGGATGAGCGTCTCAGCGATGCTGTCACGGGGTCTTCCTCTTCGCAGTCGTCCTCCTCGTCCAGCGGCTCTGCCTGCAGGCGGGACGGCGCGGCGGCGGGAGTCGAGGGTACCACACGGGTGCCGTACTTCTCCATCTCTTCGTCCGGCGCAAAGGACTTGGCCGGGCGCACCGGCTCCGGCTGGCGGGGCAGGACGCGGGTCGCCTCCTGCTCCGGGGCGCGGGACACCACGCGGGTCGCGTCCATCTCAGCGACAGGCGCATAGCCGGGCGCAGGCTCCGCCGCCCGGGGCGGGATGATACGGGTGGCTTCCTCCTGAGCCGCACCCACGATGCGGGTAGGCTCCTCAGCAGGCGCAGCCGGGCGTACCGGCTGGGCCGCAGGCTGCGGCTCGGGCTGGCGCACCGGGCCTCCGGCTGCAGCAGGGTGTTCAGCGCGTTCTGCAAAGGATGCGGTCACAGCCGCACTCGGTGCAGTAGACGGTGTCCTCTTCTTTCGGGTGGAAGGCACCGCAGGCGCAGTACCAGCCGTTCTCGAAGACCTGGGGCATGAACTTCATGCCGGTGCGGTTCATCCGGGCTTCGAGGGCCTTCTGCATCTCGACGCTCAGGCGGCGGGGCCGGCAGGCGCACCCGCTTGATCCTCTCGAGGTGGACGACCTTCCTGCCGCTGTAGACATTGCGCAGGGTAACGTCCACGCTGGTGATGGCCTTCTGGGTGACAAAGACGGCATCGTCCATGCCGAAGCTCTCGCCGGGCTTTGCGGTAAGGTCACGGTACTCGAACTCGTCCTCACAGAGGATGACGCCGTCCACGCCCTTGCACTTGAAGTGGATCTCCAGCGCCGTCAGGGTCACGCGGGAAATGTTCTTAAAGGTCAGACAGACCGCGTGTTCGCCGCTGACTTCGCCCTTGAGCAGCTCCACACAGACGAACTGCACCGGGCTGCCCGGGGTGTAATAGTTGGCCCGTGTCCGCGCGACCGGTTCAAAATTTTCCTCCACAACACTCTCCCCTTTCTCTTGGTTTACTGGTTGGCTTCGCCTTCATCCGGCGTTTCGGGGGCCGGGGCTTCCTGCGGGGCGGCATCCACTGCCTCAGCAGGTTCGGCAGGCTCCGCAGCCTCTGCGGTCTCGGCCTGTTCCACAGGCTGGACAGCGGGCTGATCCTCGGCGGGCTTTGCGTCGGGGTCCTCACGCGAGGGCAGGGTCTCGCCTGCCATCACGGCGTTGAACTCCTTCTCGTTCAGCTTCTCGCGCTCCATCAGGGCCTGTGCCAGCGCATGGAGCTGGTCGATATGCTCCGTCAGGGTGCGGCGGCAGGTCTCGTAGGCCTCGTCGATGATGTCCCGCATCTCGCTGTCGATCTCAGCAGCGGTGGTCTCGCTGTAGCCCTTGCCCTGACCGAGGTCGCGGCCCAGGAAGGTCTCCTCCTGGGAGGTGCCGTAGACCACCGGGCCCAGACGCTCGGAGAAGCCGTACTTGGTGATCATCTGGCGGGCGATGTTCGTCGCCTGCTGCAGGTCGTTGGACGCACCGGTGGAGATGTCGTCCAGGATAAGCTGCTCGGCTACGCGGCCGCCCAGACTGGACACGATGTCCTCGAACATCTCGCCCTTGGTGACGTAGCTGCGGTCTTTCTCGGGCAGATACATGGTGTAGCCGCCGGCCTGACCGCGGGGGATGATGGTGATCTCATGCACACGGGGGTGGTGCTTGCAGTAGAAGCCCGCCACAGCGTGGCCTGCCTCGTGGTAGGCGGTGAGCTTTTCTCTTCGGGGTGACGACCCGGCTCTTCTTCTCGGGGCCCGCCATGACCTTCATGGAAGCTTCCTCGATGTCCTCCATGGTGATGGCCTTGCGGCTGCGGCGTGCAGCCAGCAGAGCGGCCTCGTTGACGAGGTTCTCGAGGTCAGCGCCCGCAAAGCCTGCGGTGCGCTGTGCGATGACCTTGAGGGAGACATCCGGTGCCAGCGGCTTGTTGCGGGTGTGGACCTTCAGGATCTCTTCACGGCCCTTGACGTCGGGCAGGCCGACGTAGACCTGACGGTCGAAGCGGCCCGGGCGGAGCAGCGCCTTATCCAGGATGTCGGCACGGTTGGTGGCCGCCATCACGATCACGCCGTCGTTTGCCTGGAAGCCGTCCATCTCGACCAGCAGCTGGTTCAGGGTCTGCTCACGCTCGTCGTGACCGCCGCCCAGACCTGCGCCGCGCTGACGGCCCACAGCATCGATCTCGTCGATGAAGATGATGCAGGGCATGGTCTTTTTTGCCTTGTCGAAGAGGTCGCGCACACGGGATGCGCCGACGCCGACGTACATCTCGACGAAGTCAGAGCCGGAGATGGAGTAGAAGGGCACCCCAGCTTCACCAGCGCAAGCACGGGCCAGCAGGGTCTTACCGGTACCCGGAGGGCCCACCAGCAGCACGCCGTGAGGGATGCGTGCGCCCAGAGAGTTGAACTTGTCGGGGCTCTTGAGGAACTCCACGACCTCTTTCAGCTCTTCCTTCTCTTCGTCTTCACCGGCCACATCGGCAAAGGTGGCGGTCTTCTTGTTCTCGTGCTCGTCCTTGACCTTGGCTTTGCCGACATTCATGATGCCGCCGCCACCGCCGACGCCGCCCGCATCATCGAGAACAGCAAAAAGCCGGTGCAGCCCAGCATCCCCAGATAGAAGATGATCTCCATCCAGGGGATGGTCTCCTTGAGGGAGGTGTAGTCGTAGGTCATGGGCGCGTCGGGGTTCGCCGCGTCGTAGGACTCGATATACTTGTCCACGTTCTCGATGAAAACGTAGGCATAGGGCAGCTTGTAGCGGATGGTGACGGTGCCGTCGTCCTCCTGCACTGCGCCGGTGGACTCCGACGAGGAGGAGAACATCCCGCTCAGCAGACCGCCGGTAGACTGCACCGTGCTCTGGGTGGAGGAGACGTCCGGCAGGGGCAGGTCGCCTTCCTTCAGGTTCAGGGTGATGACGCTGGTGTTGCGGTCCAGCGTGAAGGCCGTGACCTGATTGTGCTCAAAGTAATGGACGACGGTGGAGTAGCTCATGGTCGAGCCGCTGGTGCTGCCCGCCCCGCTGCCCATCACCGACCAGACCATCAGCACGGCGGCCAGCGCCAGTGCGAGGATGAGCGGATTGATACGAGGTCTCTTAGGTTGCAAAAGGATCAACTCCAGTTCTGGTTTTATTTCTTACTTTTCGTAGACGCTGGGTTTGAGTACGCCGATGTAGGGCAGGTTGCGGTACTTCTCGTCGTAGTCGAGGCCGTAGCCCACCACGAACTCGTCCGGCACCGCGAAGCCCTCGTAGTCCGGGCGATGTCGGCCTTGCGGCGGCTGGGCTTGTCGAGGATGGTGCAGATCTTCACCGAGTTCGGGTTGCGCATCTTGAGCATCGGCACGAGGTTCGACAGGGTGATGCCGGTGTCGAGGATGTCCTCCACGATGAGCACGTCCTTGCCGGAGAGGTCGCCGTCCAGGTCCTTGATGATCTTGACGAGGCCGGTGCTGGTGGTGTTGCCGCCGCCGTAGCTGGACACCACCATGAAGTCGATGCTGCACGGGATGCTCACAGCGCGCATCAGGTCGGCCATAAAGACCACCGAGCCCTTGAGGATGGAGACGAGAACGAGGTTTCTGCCCTCATAGTCTTTGCTGATCTGAGCGCCCAGCTCAGCCACTTTCGCTTTCAGCTCCTCTTCCGAAACGAGGACCTTCAAAATATCGTCATTCATGCTCATGATTCGATTCCTCCAAAATTTTCTAGTTCCACCTGCAGCAGCTGCCCGGTGTCCGGCCCGGGGGCCAGCCCATCGGCAAAGCCCTCTCCGCAGACCCACAGCACCTGTCTGCCTGCCGCCAGCAGCGGCAGCGTGTCCCGTTCCCGGGGCGGGATGCCCGCCTCGTTCATCCATTTGCGCAGCTCCCGGTCTACCCCCGCCCGGCCGGACGGAAGCGGTCGCCGGGCTGACGGCAGCGCAGCCGCAGAACAGGACATATCGAGTTTATTTTAGCATAATCTGCCTGATTTTTTAAGTCTTTTTTATGAACACCCTGTGTTTTTTCTTCAAAACAGGCCGAAACCACCCGGATATGCAGCTTTCTGCCGCCGGGCAGCGGATAATCGCCGCCCTCCGGCAGGGATACTTCAAATTTCGGATAGTCCGCTTTTTCGCCCTGTCGGCGGGTGTTTTATCGGCTTCCTCCCGCCAGAGCACGCCGTCCCGGGCGCAGAAGCGGACGGCGTCGGTGAGCTGCACCGCGCCGCTGCCCTTTTCCACGAGGTCAGCCAATAAGCGGATATATTTTTCCTCCGCGTCCCGCACCGGCTCCACAAGGCTGTGGAGAGCCATGTCGAGGATGAGCGGGTCGGCCTGCCGCAAAGGCTCTGACATCCACACGGGCTGGCCGCTGCGCAGGGCGTATCCCGCCCCGCCGGGCAGGCTTTTTGCGTCCGCTGCCCGGGCCGAAGCCAGCAGCGCATCCGCCTGCCGGGCGAAGTATTCGTCCGCCTTGGCGGCTTTCTCACAGAAGCGGGCCAGATTGTGCTCGGCGGCGCTGTTGACCCGCAGAGGGCGGGCAGTGCGCCGTGGCGCAGACGGTTGCGGGCGTAGTCGTCGGCGTCGTTGGTCTCGTCGGTGACCCAGCGTTCGCCGCAGGCGCGGCAGACGGCCTCGGTGTCGGCCCTCGTCAGGCAGAGCAGAGGCCGCAGATAGCCCGGGCGGCTGGGCCGGATGCCCGCCGCGCCGTGGAGGCCGGTGCCTCTGGCCAGCCGGAACAGCAGCGTCTCGGCCTGGTCACTCCCAGTATGGGCAGTTGCGACGGCATCTATCCCGTCGGCCAGCACCCGCTCAAAGCAGGCATACCGCAGGCGGCGCGCCCAGTCCTCCCCCGCCCGGGGCTTTCCTGCCTCGGCTTCCAGCTCAGCGGCATGGAACACCCGCAGCGGCAGGCCCAGCCGGGCGCAGACCTCCCGGACGAAGGCTTCGTCCCGGTCCGCCGTCTCCCCGCAGGCCGTGGTTGACGTGGCAGACCGTGAGGGCGATGCCCTTTTCCCCGGCCAGCGGGCGCATGAGGCAGAGCAGGGCCATGCTGTCGGCCCCGCCCGAAACAGCCAGCGCGAGATGCTTTTTGCCGTCCAGCAGCTTTTCCCGGGCGCAGAAGCCGCGCACCGTCTGTAAGATCTCTTCGTAGTTCATCAGCGTTTGAAGTCCACATCCATAAAGCGGGTGTGGGCGCCGTCCCAGCCCAGCGGCACCGTGCTGGTCTCGCCGTGGCGGTTTTTTGCCACGATGCACTCGGCGGTGTCGGCGTCCACCTCCGCGCCGTCGGGGTTCTGGCTGGCGTAGTAGGAGTCGCGGTACAGGAAGAGGACGCAGTCGGCGTCCTGCTCGATGGAGCCGGAGTCGCGCAGGTCAGACAGCTGGGGGCGGTGGCTGGAGTTGTTGCCCTGCTTTTCCACCGCACGGGACAGCTGGCTCAGAGCGATGATGGGTACGTTCATCTCTTTGGCCATGATCTTGAGGTTTCGGGTGATGGAGCTGATCTCCTGCACGCGGTTCTCGCTGCGCTGGCCGCTGGTCATCAGCTGCAGATAGTCGATGACGATGAGGCCCACGTTGGGGCGGGCGGGGTCCTGATTGACCCGGCGGATCTTCGCCTTCATCTCGGTGATGGTGATGCCCGAGGTGTCGTCCATATAAATCGGTGCGTCGTGCAGTTTTTCGGTGGCGAGGGCCAGATACTCCCAGTCCTCGGCCCGGAGCGCACCGGTGCGGAACGCCTGACTGTCGATGCCCGCTTCAGCGGAGAGGATGCGGTTGGTCAGCTGCTCCTTCGTCATTTCGAGGCTGAAGATGGCCACCGGCACCTTCTGCTGCATGGCCACGCGGGTAGCGATGTTCAGCGCGAAACTGGTCTTGCCCATACCGGGGCGGGCAGCGAGGATGATGAGGTCGCCGCGGCCAAGGCCGGTGAGGACGGTGTCCAGCAGCCGGAAGCCGGTGGGGATGCCCTTATACTTGTCGGCGTCGGGGCCGCTGATCTTTGCAGATTTGTCAGAGTCTCCACCATGCTGGAAGAAAGGGGCGTCAGGGCGCTGGAATCGCGGCCGGAGCGGATCTCATAGATGCGCTGCTCGGCGTTTTCCAGCAGCAGGTCGGCGTCGGGCTCGTCGCCCGCGTCCTGCAAAATGTCCTTTGCGACCCCCATCAGCTGGCGCACCAGATACTTTTCCTGCACGATCTGCGCATACGCCTTGACGTTGGAGATGCTGGGGACCGTCTCGGCGAGGCCGGTCAGGTAGACTTTCGCCTCGTCGGCGCTGGGGAACACGCCGTCCGAGATGACGGCGTCCAGCAGGGTGACGAAGTCGATGGTCTGGTCGCTGGTAAAGAGGCGGAGCATCTCGGAGTAGATCTGAGCGTTCTGCCGGGTGTAGAACATCTCGGGCCGGATGATCTCGACGAGGTCGGTCAGGGTCTCGGGTTTCAGCAGCACCGCGCCCAGCACGCTCTGCTCTGCCTGCATATTGTAGGGCAGGTTGATGCCCACGCTCTCGAGGTTGAGTTCGTTATAATGTCGTTCGTTCGGCATGGTCGTTATCCTTCTGCTTTATTTATATAAATGCCGTAAAGCCAAAAAGCGCCCCCTGCCGAGAGGGGGCGCAGATAGCGGTCAAATCAGGCCTGCTCCACTTCTACCTGGACCTTGAAGGAAGCCACGACACCGACATGGAGGCGGACTTTGCCGTTGAAGACGCCCGCGTCCTTGATGTCCTTGGTCTCCAGCTCGATCTTCTTCTTGTCGATGGGAGAACCGGCCAGCTGGGCCAGAGCCTCAGCGACTTCCTTGCCGGTGACCTTGCCGTGCAGACGGCCGGAGGCACCGCCCTTGGCCTTGATGACCACGGTCTTGCCCTCGAGCTTCGCGGCCACAGCCTGAGCGGCGGCCACGTTCTCAGCCTCGTGGAAGTCGGCAGCGGCCTCCTTGCCCCGGGCGATATTCACCGCGCTGGCGTCGGCCACAGCGGCCAGCTTGCGCGGGAACAGAAAGTTGCGGGCGTAGCCGTCGGAGACCTCGTGGATCTCGTCCTTCTTGCCGATGCCCTTGACGTCCTGCTTCAGAATCACTTTCATGATAGTATCCCTCACTTCTCACCGGGAAACCGGTGGATTTCTATGGTTAGTATACAGCAATCGGGCTGTTACGTCAACGCTTACGCCAGCTCCCTGCCCACGACGTCCAGCGCCGCCTCGATGACCTTATCCATGTCGTAGTACTTGTACTCGCCCAGACGTCCGCCGAAGATGACCCCCGGCTCGGCGTCGGCCAGCTTCTTGTACTCGGCGTAGAGCGCGCCGTTCTTCTCGTCGTTCACCGGGTAGTAGGGTTCATCGCCGGGCTTCCACTCGGCGCTGTACTCGCGGCTGATGACGGTCTTGGGCTGGGTGCCGAACTCAAAGTGCTTGTGCTCGATGATGCGGGTGTAGGGCGTCTCGGCGTCGGTGTAGTTGACGACGGCGTTGCCCTGATAGTTGTCGGTGTCCAGCGTCTCCGTCTCAAAGCGGACGCTGCGGTACTGCAATGCGCCCAGCTTGTAGCCGAAGTAGGCGTCCACCGGGCCGGTGTAGACGACCCTGTCGGCCAGCTTGTCCAGCTCTGCCTTCTCGGCCAGATAGTCCACGCCCAGGCGCACTTCCATGCCGTCCAGCATCTTCTCCACCATGGCGGTATAGCCGCCGCCCGGGATGCCCTGATACAGGGCGTTGAAGTAGTTGTCGTCGTAGGTAAAACGGACGGGCAGGCGCTTGATGATGAACGCGGGCAGCTCGGTGCAGGGGCGGCCCCACTGCTTGCCGGTGTAGCCCTTGATGAGCTTTTCGTAGATGTCGGTGCCGACCAGGCTGATGGCCTGCTCCTCGAGGTTCTTCGGCTCCGTGATGCCGGCCTCGGCGCGCTGCTGCTCGATCTTCGCCTTCGCCTCGGCGGGGGTCACGACGCCCCACATCCTGTTGAAGGTGTTCATGTTGAAGGGCAGGTTGTAGATCTCGCCGTGATAGTTGGCGACAGGGCTGTTGGTGTAGCGGTTGAACTCCGCGAACTGGTTGACGTACTGCCACACAGCCTTGTTGTTGGTGTGGAAGATGTGGGCGCCGTAGCGGTGGACGTTGATGCCCTCCACCTCTTCGGTGTAGATGTTGCCTGCGATATGAGCGCGCTTGTCGATGACGAGGCAGCGCTTGCCGGCCTTCTTGGCCTCATGGGCAAATACCGCGCCGTACAGGCCAGCGCCAACGATAAGATAATCGTACTGTTTCATCACTGTTTATCCTTTTTCTTCTGTTCGGATTCCGACTCGAGGCCGCTCTTTTTCTGGGCCTCCCGGTACTGGTCGATGGCCGTCTGGATGCGGCTGTGGGCCGCCTCCGGGGTGATATGCTTGAGCTGGGCCGCTGCCATGGTCTGATGACCGCCGCCGCCCAGAGACTCCATGATGACCTGCACATTCACCGCGCCGAGGCTGCGGGCCGAGATGTTGACGCCGCCGCCCACCTGCACGGCCACGAAGCTGGCCTCCACGTTCTGGATGGTCAGCAGGTCGTTGGCCGCCTGAGCGATGGCCACCCGGGCCTCGGGGGCCACCTCGCCGCTGACGGTGATGGCGCAGCCCCGGTACATCTGGGCTTCCGATACCAGCCTGGCCTTGGTGGTGTACTCCACCATGCTCACGTCAAAGAGCTGACGCACGTGCTCCGTCTCCGCGCCGTAGCGGCGGAGGGCCGCAGCGGCCTCGAAGGTGCGCACGCCGGTGTGGAGGGTGAAGTCACGGGTGTCCAGCATGATGCCGGAGAGCAGTCCCTCGGCCTCGATGCGGTTGGGCTTATCGTCCCGGTCGCCCACATACTGCAAGAACTCCGTGACCAGCTCACTGGCCGAGGATGCATAGGGCTCGTGGCAGACGAGGTCGGCCTTCTCGATGAAGCCGACGCCCTTGCGGTGGTGATCGATGACGGCCACCTTGCCGCATTTTTCCAGTATCTCGCGGCTTTCCACCAGACCCAGCTGGTATGTATCCACGACGATACAGAGCGTTCTCTGGGAAATGATGGGCAGAGCGCCCTTGGGGTCGATGAAGTCGTCCTCCTGCCCTGCCGCGATGAGGGCGTTGATGAGGCTGCCCGCCAAAGTGGCGTCACGGCGCACGGCGATCACTGCCGGCACATCGCAGATCTTGCAGATGCGCAGCACGCCCTCCGCAGCGCCAATGGCATCCAGATCGCTCATCCGGTGGCCCATGATGACCACATGATCCGCCTCTTTGATCAGCGCAACCAGCTGATCGGCCACCAAGCGACTGCGCACCTTGCTGCGTTTTTCCACGCCGTGGCTGACACCGCCGTAGAAGGTAAAGCCGTCCGGGGTCATCTCGGCGGCCTGGTCGCCGCCGCGCCCCTGCGCCATATCCAGCGCCTGAACGGCCATGTCCTGAGCCTCCCGCAGGGTCTTGGCCCCGCGTCCGATGCCGATGGAGATGGAGAGGTTCACGCTGGGGTCGAGGGCGCGGATCTTGTCCAGCACGTCGTAGCCGCGCTTGGCGAACTGCTCCAGCTGGCGCTCTTCCACCACAGCGATGTAGCGGCCGCTGGCCACCCGGCGCAGAAAGCCCGTGCCGCGGCCTATCATATCTTCCAGCACCCGGTTGATGCCTTCCAGCAGGCGGGCGCGCTCGCTGTCCAGCATATCGCTGAACACGTCGTCGTAGCCGTCCACGAGGAAGACCAGATAGCCCGGGCGGCTGGCCTTATATTCGGCCTCCACTTTGCGGAGGGCCGTTTCCTCATTCAGGACAAGAAGGGTCATGCTCTCGGCCTCGCCGGGGACGGTGGAGCTGTGAGCGTTCCACACGCCGTCGGCCAGATTGAGCAGCTGGCCGCTGACCTTGCGTGCCTCCTGCAGGTCGAGGCCGGGCAGCACTTTCTGCACCCGGGGGACCCAGAAGGGCTTCGCCCTTCATCAGACGGGTGCGGAACTCGGTGTTGTACCACAGCACCGTCTCCCCAAAAGGAGGGCGGCGGGCTGGCTCAGCGGCTCGAGGCTGAACTGCGTCTTCGATTTTTCGAAGCTGCCGCCGCAGACCCAGCGGGCCACCCAGCTGCGCACCCGGTAGCGGAACACTCCGAACAGGGCGAACCACAGCACCGCCAGCACCACCAGCACAGGCCAGATGGCCGGGCGCTGCACCAGAAGCACCAGCACCAGCAGGGCGCAGAGCACCGCCAGCGCAGCGGTCAGCATTTCAAGAGTCCATCTTGGTTTTTGTTTCATGAAGTGTTATGCCTCCTGCGGGCAGACTCAGACCTCCATCAGGATGGGGAGGATCATGGGGCTGCGCTTGGTGCGGCGGTAGATATAGCTGCTCAGGGCCTCGCGCACCCGGGTCTTGACGCTGTTCCAGTCGCGGACGTGCTCGTCCACGCAGCGGTCAAGAGCCGTCTCCACGATGCTCTGGGCGCCGTCCATCAGGCTCTCGTTCTCCCGCACATAGACGAAGCCGCGGCTCACGAGGTCGGGGCCGGCCAGAACTTTGCCGGTCTTGCTGTCCACGGTGGCCACGATGATGACGAGGCCGTCCTCAGACAGATGCTTACGGTCGCGCAGGACGACGTTGCCCACATCGCCCACGCCGAGGCCGTCCACCATGACAGCGCCCGCCGTTACCGGCTCGCCCAGCTTCATCTCGTCCTGGCTGAGGATGATGTTGGAGCCGTTCTCGGCAATGAGGATGTTGCTGGTGGGGATGCCGAGGCTTGCCGCCGTGATGGCGTGCTTTTTCAGCTGCTTATATTCGCCGTGGACGGGCAGGAAATACTTGGGTCTGGTCAGGGTGAGCATCAGCTTCTGCTCTTCCTGACAGGCGTGGCCGGAGACGTGGACGTCGTACATGCCCTCATAGATGACCTCTGCGCCCAGCAGGAGCAGACCGTTGACGATCTTGGTCACGCTCTTCTCGTTGCCGGGGATGGGCTTGGCCGAGATGATGATGAAGTCGCCGGGGCCGACGCGCACCTGACGGTGGCTGCAGGAAGCCATGCGGCTCAGGGCGCTCAGAGGCTCGCCCTGACTGCCGGTGGTCACCAGCACCACCTGTTCCGGCGGATACTGGTTTATCTCATCGATGCTGATGAGGGTGCCTTCCGGGATGTGCATATAGCCCAGCTCCTGGGCCATGGCGGTATTGTTGACCATGCTGCGGCCGCTGAAGGCCACCTTGCGGCCATCCTCCACGGCGAGGTCGATGATCTGCTGGACACGGTAGATGTTGGACGCGAAGGTCGCAATGATGATGCGCTTGTTCTGCGCCCGGGCAAACAGGCTGCGGACACCGGCGGCCACCTTCTGCTCGGTGGCGGTGAAGCCGGGACGCTCCGCGTTGGTGGAGTCGCTCAGCAGAGCCAGCACGCCCTTCTGGCCGTACTCAGACAGAGTAGCAAGGTCGGTGGGGCCGCAAGCCAGCGGGGTGTAGTCGATCTTGAAGTCGCCGGTTTGGATGATGGTGCCGGCCGGGCTGTCGATGGCGAAAGCCACCGCGTCCGGGATGGAGTGGTTCACATGGATAGGCTCCACGGTGAAGCAGCCCAGCTTGAGCTTCTGCGGGGGGTGATCTCCACGAACTTGGTCTTGCCTGCAAGGCCGAACTCCTCCAGCTTATTGCGGATGAGGCCGCAGGTCAGGCGGGTGCCGTAGATGGGCAGATCGAACTTCTGCAGCAGGTAGGGGAATGCTGCCGATGTGGTCCTCGTGGCCGTGGGTGATCAGCAGGCCCTTGATCTTATCCTTATTCTGCACCACAAAGGTGAAGTCAGGGATGACCATATCGACGCCGAACATATCGTTATCCGGGAAGACGAGGCCGCAGTCCACGATGATCATATCGCCGCAGCACTCATAGACCGTCATATTCTTGCCCACTTCGCCGAGGCCGCCCAGCGGATAGATATGGATGGGCGTTGCAGCCTCTTTGGGCTGCTGGGGCGGCGGGGCCGGCGGGTGTAGTGGGGCGGCGGGAAGTGCGGGGGCGCTTTCGCCGGACGCATTGGCCGCAGCGGGAGCCTGGTTCTGTTCTTTTGTCTGTGCCATCGAAAACCTCCAAAAATTCAATCAGCAAAGCACAGGTCTGCCCTGGAAGACAGCCTGCCCTGCATTAAGGGAAGCATAAAACGCATCTGCTTCCGTCGGATGCATCGTATAGAAATCATTTTATCAGCGTTGTTTTTATACCACGCTGCTGGTTCCGCAGAAAGCCTTTTGCCCATCCAGTCCATCTGTTCGATGCGACCGCGGCGCTTCGGCAGGAACGCTGTGAGCGCACCCACGGCGCGCCCCTATACGCATTTCGTTGCAACAAGTATAGTATTTCTCGTCTCTTTTGTCAATTCCAAGCTTGGGCCGGGCGGTGGCAAATTATGCCCTGCCCCTTGACAGACGGGCCAAAATGGCTCTAAATAATAGGTACTACAAACATGATGCAGGAGAGACGCATGAAACAAGTCGAAGTTTACACCGACGGCGCGTGCAGCGGCAACCCCGGTCCCGGCGGCTGGGGCGCAGTGCTGCGCTACCGCTTTAACGGCAAGGTCTACGAAAGGAGCTCAGCGGCGGCGACGCCTCCACCACCAACAACCGGATGGAGCTGACGGCCTTCATCGAGGCGCTGCGCCAGCTCAAGGAGCCCTGCGAGGTGCGGCTGTGCTCCGACAGCCAGTACGTCATCAACGGGCTGGAAAAAGGCTGGGCCAGGGGCTGGAAGCGCCGGGGCTGGAAAAAGTCCGACGGCTCCCCTGCCCTGAACCCCGACCTCTGGGAGCAGGCCCTGGAGCAGGAAGCCCGCCACAAGCTCACCTACGTCTGGGTCAAAGGCCACGCAGGCCACCCGGAGAACGAACGCTGCGACCAGCTTGCGGTCGCCCAGAGCCAGGCACATGGCGGGAGACAGGGACGATGAACGATGCTTTTCTGCCCGGGAACGGGTTTGACACCTACGAAGAACAGGACCGGGTCCTGATGGGTCTGAGCGGCAGTGTGCGCAGCGGCGTGGCCGCCCGCATCCTGCAGCAGCAGGGCTTTGCCGTGGCGGCAGCGGTCGTCCGGCTGGCTGACACCCCCGAAGAACACGCCGCCGTGGACGCGGCCAAAGCTCTGGCAAAGAAGCTGGACGTGGAGTGCGTCACCCTCAACGCCGAGGCTCTGGCCGGACAGGATGCCGAAGCCGCCCGCTTCGCGGCCCTGCTCACTGCCGCCGACAAACTGGGCATCCAGTATATTGCCTCCGGCCGCTACGCCCGCATCGAGACAGACGCACAGGGCATGAGCCACCTGTTCGCCCCCGAGGGCGGCGCACCGGACGAGAGCGGAAAGCTTGCCGCCCTCCCGCCCGAGGTCCTGAGCCGACTCATCCTGCCGCTGGGCGATTTCGCCCCGGAGGACGTGGCAGAGATGGCGGAGGATCTTAAGCTCTGAAATTTTTCTGTTCCCGGTCAGCGCCTGAGAGGGCAAGCCCGTTGAAGCAAAAACCCCGCGCAGTTCAGCTGCACGGGGATTCGTTTATGGATCAGTTCTGGGGATGCACGATGTCGCGCCAGTCGAGGTCGCCGCGCTCGAGGCCGTGGATAAGGACCTCAGCGGTGGCGATGTTGGTGGCCATCGGGATGTTGTGGACATCGCACAGGCGCAACAGGGTCATCTCATTCGGCTCGCTGGGCTTTGCGTTGATGGGGTCGCGGAAGAACAGCAGCAGATCCACTTCGTTGCAGGCGATGCGGGACGCGATCTGCTGGTCGCCGCCCTGTACGCCCGCCAGAAAGCGCTGCACCTGCAGGCCGGTGGCTTCGGCGATCATCTTGCCGGTCGTACCGGTTGCCACCAATTTATGCTGGCTCAAAATCCGGCAGTACGCCGTACAGAACTGTACCATCAGCTCTTTTTGGAGTCATGCGCAATCAGTGCAATCGTCATCGGTCAACCTCTCCTTTTCCCGCGCCCCTGTCTGGGGCAATCATCTTGCACATATCATAGTATCACAGTTTCCGTCTTTTACAACTGTTTTTCGAGCAAAAGTTCTAATTTTTCATAGATTTCTGCCAAATCCACGCACCATCGCTCAGGCGGCGGGCTGCTCTGCGGGAGCGGTGTCGTCTGCAAGGGCGTCGTTGTTTTCCACAGTCTCCGGCACAGCATCCTGCCCGTCCGCTGTCGTGTCAGCCATCTCGCCTGCTCCTGTCTCGTCCAGCGTCAGGCTGCCGTCCTTCATGGCGTAGTAGGCGTCGAAGATGTCGGCCACGAGGTTGCCGGCGCGGGCGCCGCCGCCGCCGTACTCGATGACGATGCCGAGGGCGATCTCAGCGTCCTCGGCCGGGCCGTAGGCCACCATCATGGTGTTGGTGTAGTGCTTGCGGGTGCTGCCGACGTAGTACGTCTCGCTGCGCTGAGGGGTGCCGGTCTTGCAGGCGATGGTGACGGGGTAGTTTTTCAGGCCCGACATCGTCTCCGACACGCCGATCATACCCTGCCGCACGAGGTCGAAGGTGTCGCCCCGGTCCTCGATGACGTCCATCACCTCGGGCTGGGTCTCCTGCAGGACTTTGCCGGGGTTGGTGTCGAGGATGGCCTTGACGAAGTGGGTGCGGTAGCGCACCCCCCGGTTGGCCAGCGTGCCGGCGTAAGTCGCCAGCTGGACGGGGGTGACGACGGTGTTGCCCTGACCGATAGCGGCCTGGACGTCCAGTGAGGCGATGTAGTTGGAGTCGTTCTTTGTGGTCAGGCGGCCGGTGGCCTCATTGACCTCCACGCCGGTGCGGGTACCAAGGCCCATCTTGTAGGCGTAGGCATCGTAGACGTCACTGGTGGTGCGGCGGCCCACATCGTAGAAGAAGATGTTGCAGCTCCACTTGATGGCCGTGATGACGTCGATGTTGCCGCTGTGGCCGTGGCGGGTACACTTGGGGCGGTAGTCGTCATAATAGGTATAGACACCGTTGCAGTAGACGGTGGAAAAGCGGTTGATGATGCCGGAATCCAGCGCCGCCACCGCCACCGCAGGCTTGAAGGTGGAGCCGGGGGTGTACAGGCCCTGCAACGCACGGTTGAGCAGGGGCAGGCCCGGGTCCGAGCTGTACTGGCTGTACTGGGTGGCGAAGAGGTTCTGGTCGTAGCTGGGGTAGTTGGAGGCGGCCAGCACACTGCCGTCCTTCGTGCTGATGACCACCACCGCACCGGCGGCAGCCTTGGCAGAACTGCCGCTGTTGTAGGTGCTGTTTATCATCTCGATGTTCTTGGCCAGCGCCTTGTCCACCGCCTGCTGGAAGGCGCTGTCGATGGTGAGCTGGACGGTATGGCCCGGCTCCGGCACGGTGGTCATCGCAGTCCCCACGATGACGCCGTCCGAGCTGCGGGTGATGGTCTCAACGCCGTCCTTGCCCCGCAGCTCGTCTTCGTAGACGGCTTCGAGGCCCGACACGCCGATCATGTCGTTCATGTTATAGCCCTTTTCCCTCAGAGGGTAAGTGGTCTGGCCGTTCTCGTCGGTCACCTTCCACTTTTCGGCGGTGATCTTGCCCACACGGCCCAGCACATGAGGGATGATGTCGCCCTCATCGTAGCTGCGGGTGCTGGTCTCTACGATCTCCACACCGGGCATGGTCAGGCTGTTCTCCTTGATGGTCGCCACGGTCACTTCGCTGACATTCTCGGCCATGACGAAGTTGTTGACGTTGGAGAACGCCTGCTGCTGCATCTCGTAGTGGATGCCGCCCAGCACCCTCTGCCAGTGGAGAGGATAGCTTTCCAGCTTGTAGTCCTCCACCAGCTTTTCCATCACGTCATCGGCGGTGGCGTACTGCTGTAAGCCCAGCGAGTCCTTCATGGCCGCGAGAGCCTTCTGGTCGCTGGTGCTGTCGGCCTGCGCAGTAAAGCTGTAGTGGCCCGCCGCGTCCGGCTCGCCGATGAGCAGCGAGTCGTTCCATTTTTCGCCGTGGGCTTCCAGCAGCTCCACGATGCGCTGCAGCATGGCGTCAAGGTCTTCGTCCCCCATCAGCAGCTTGCTGAGCACCACATTGTAGCTGGTGGTGCTGGCCGCGATGCGGCGTCCGGCGCTGTCCACGATGTCGCCGCGGGCAGCGGTGACGGTAAAGTTATAATCGGTGGTGTTGGTCGCCTGCGCCTTGAAGCTGTCGCTGTTGACGAGCTGCAAAAATATCAGCCGCAGCACATACACGGCGATGAGCACCGAGGCGACGGCGATGAGCCCAGCCATCCGGCGCACCACGATCTTGTGTTCGTCTTGATTCATCCGTTTTCCTCCCGGCAGGGTCTGGCATCACACCACGCCGTTGTCTATCTTGAATTCCGTGCTGATGCGCTGCACTGCACGGTGGAGCAGCCAGCTCCCGGGGCCGTCATCAGGGCCGACGGCAGCACGACCCAGAAAACGCTCCCCTGCGCCCGCATAGCCCGGCATATAGTAGAAAAACAGCCAGTCCGCCGACAGCACCAGCAGGGCGCAGACCACGGCCAGCAGCACGAAGTTGGAGGGGGTGTCCTTCAGATAAAGCTGCACGACCACCGACACGCCGAAGCAGAGGATCATCAGCTCCAGCGCCAGCATCCCCACGGTGCGGCCGGCGGTGTAGTCCCACATCAGGCCGCACACCGCGCCAAAGATGGCCCCGGCGAACTCGCCCTCTGCGGCAGACACCGCCAGACAGAGCGGCAGCAGCCAGAGCGGCTTCGCTGCCCCGAACTGGAACAGCCCCGGCATGGTCTGCAACACCGTACACACCACCAGCAGAAGGATATAGCAGCCCCATTTCAGCCTCTGGCTGCGGCTGCGCTTGCGGCGAGATTCCATCTCCGGCCCTCCTCAGTAGTTGGTGATGATGAACACATGGCGCACCGTGCGGGGGTCTGCGCCCGGCTGGATGACGGCCAGCGTCGATTTGCCGCTGGCCTCGGGGGTCAGCTCCTTGATGACTCCCACCAGCACGTCCGGCGGGAACACCCCGCCCAGACCCGTGGTGATGACCTGGTCCCCCTCTCTGCTCAGGGTGCTGCGGGCGAGGTTCGAGGATGCACAGGCCGTCGGCGGCGTAGTCGGCGCTGCCGGTGATGATGCCGTTGTCCCGGGTGCGGGACACGACGCCCGCCGCATTGAAGCTGGGATGCAGGACGGTCATGACCTTGCAGCTGGTGAGGTCGGCTTCCCGCACCACGCCCAGCAGATAGCCCTCGTCGCTGATGACGGCGTCGTTGACGGCCACACCGTCCAGTGTGCCTCTGTCCAGCGTGAAGCCCCAGAAGGAGTCCAGCGGATCGCGGCCAATGACGAAAGAGGACGTGTAGCTCATCTCAGGGTGCTGCTCCTGGATGTTGGCCAGCGCCTTGTAGGCCTCGTTCTCGGCCTTGAGCTTGTCGTAGTCCACCATCTGGGAGCGCAGAGAGGCGTTTTCCTCGCTGAGCTGCTGGTTTTCTTCCAGAATGGCGTCGATGTTGGCGTAGTTCTCCCACAGGGAGGCCACGCCGCTGCTCACCGCCGCTGCTGCCCGCTGGAACGGGGCTACGGCCACGCTCAGCAGCTCCTGCGGGGCGGCGGTCAGGCGTCCGTTCGCGCCTGCATAGGCCATGATGCCCACGAGGAAGACCGCGATGGCAATGAGTATCTTAAATTTCCATGTGTCAAAAAAATCCTTCAAGGCGGGTTCCTCCCGAATCTGCAAAAAAGCGCGGACAGCCGTGCCATCCGCGCTCAAAACTCATCTTCTGCGGCGCAGCAGCGCAAAGGTCCTCCCTCAGCGTACCGCCGCAAATGGCACAGCCGAGGCTTACATATGACCGCCGTCGGTATCCAGAACGTCGTGCAGGACATCCACATGGTCCAGCATAGCACCGGCACCCTTGGCCACGCAGTCCAGCGGGTCCTCAGCCACATGGACATCGATGCCGGTCTCGCTCTCAATGAGCTTGTCGAGGCCGCGCAGCAGTGCGCCGCCGCCGGTCAGGGTGATGCCGTGGTCGATGATGTCGGCGCTCAGCTCGGGCGGGGTGCGCTCCAGAGTCTCCTTGATGGCACTGGTGATCTTGACCAGGCACTCCAGCAGAGCCTCACGGACATCCTCCGAGTGGACGACGACGTTCTTGGGCAGGCCGTCCACGAGGTTGCGGCCCTTGATCTCGAGGGTCATCTCGGGGTCCATCGGGTAGGCAGAGCCGATCTCGATCTTGATCTGCTCGGCGGTGCGCTCACCGATGAGGAGGTTATACTTGCGCTTGATGAAGGCGATGATGGCCTGGTCGAACATATCGCCGGCCATCCGCACACTGCGGGAGGCCACGATGCCGCCCAGCGAGAGATCACGGCGATCTCAGCCGTGCCGCCGCCGATGTCCACGATCATGCTGCCGGTGGGCTCGCTGATGGGCAGGCCCGCACCGATGGCAGCGGCCATGGGCTCCTCGATGACCGACACCTGACGGGCACCGGCCTTCAGAGCGGCCTCACGCACAGCGCGGCGCTCCACCTCGGTGACGCCCGACGGAATGCAGATGACCACGCGGGGGCGGGAGAACATGCTGTTGCCGCAGGCTTTTTTGAGGAAGGTCTCCAGCATATTGGCGGTGATGTCGAAGTCGGCGATGACGCCGTCCTTCAGGGGGCGGACAGCCACGATGCTGCCGGGGGTGCGGCCGATGACGGCCTTTGCCTCAGCGCCCACGCAGCGCACTTCGTCGCTCTTGGTGTCCACGGCCACAACAGAGGGCTCACGCATGATGATGCCCTTGCCCTTCATGTAAACGAGGGTATTGGCAGTACCGAGATCGATACCAACATCCTTTGAAAACAAACTCATATAGTCTTCTCTCCTTACGATTTTCCAGGGTCTATTCCAAAACGCAGAGCCGCCCGCTCAGACCAACGGGCAGCTCATCGCAGAATAACACGTTTTTATTATAGCCGCAAGGCGCGCTTTTCTCAAGCATTTCCGTAAACTTTTTCGAGTTTTTTCATTTTTGGCCGCCGGGGCCGCTTTTCTGTGTCCTGCATCAGAATCTGTTCAGCAGACGGGCCGTCCGGCTGACGGGCAGGCCCATGATGGTGTAGTAGTCCCCTTCCAGCCGGTCGAGCCAGAGGGCTGCGCGGCCCTGGATGGCGTAGGCACCGGCCTTGTCGTAGGGCTCTTTGGTAGCCGTATAGGCGTCTATCTCCCCTTCCAAAATCGGGAAAAAGGTCACCTTGCAGCTGTCCACGAAGCTCTCGGTGCGTACGCCGTCCGATACGCAGACGCCGGTATGCACCTCGTGGGTCGCGCCGGACAGGGCGCGGAGCATCCGCTTTGCGTCCTCCACGCTGTGGGGCTTGCCGAAGACTTCGCCGCCTACATCCACGACGGTGTCACATCCCAGCACCACCGCGCCGGGATGGTCTTTTGCCACAGCGCACTTGCCCCGGGCCAGCTTTTCCACCAGCTGGGCCGGAGTGGGTGCAGTGACTCCGCTCTCGTCGAAATCGCTGACGCAGATGGTGAAATCCGTCGTGTATAAGCTCAGAAGCTCCTTCCGGCGCGGACTGCCGGAGGCTAATATCAGGTTCTTCATCATCATTTCCCCGTCGAGCCGAAGCCGCCCTCGCCGCGGGCGGTCTCATCCAGTGCGTCGGCCTGCACGAATGCCGCCGTGTACACCGGCGCGATGCAGAGCTGGGCCACCCGCTCACCGGGCTGGATGGTATAAGCCTCCGCGCCCAGATTGACCATCGGGACTTTCAGCTCACCGCGGTAATCGCTGTCCACGACGCCGACGCCGTTTGCCATGCAGAGGCCGTGCTTGATGGACAGACCGCTGCGGGCATAGACCAGCGCCACAGCGTGTGCGCCGGGCAGCTCGATGGCAAGACCGGTAGGCACCAGCACCCGCTGCATGGGCTGGACCGTCAGCGGCTCATCCAGCAAGGCGCACAGGTCGGCGGCGGCAGAGCCGGAGGTGGCGTAGGCGGGCGTCCTGGCGCGGGAGTCTAACACTTTGTATTTTACAGTGATGGGTTCCATAGTATACCTCTTTTATTTTCAGTTCGTTCCCTTAAAGTACAATCCTCTCGTGAACTCTCCCTCAAACGGTGCGTGCTGGCGGATGCTGTCGAGGATGGCGGCGGCCTCTTCCCTGCTTTCCAGCGTGAAGTAAGCCACGCCGTAGTCCACGGTCAGTGCGCCGGGCTTGTCGCCCATATAGATGGGGACGGGATTATAAATAGTACGGACACCCAGCCCGCACCGCACCGGGAACTTCTTCGCCTTGCGGTCGGTGAGCAGGCCGGTCTTGTCGCAGTGGGCACAGTCGTGGATGTTCTGCAGCGGGCAGGCACGAGTGACCATCAGCGGCATATGGCCGTAGGTGATGACGCCGGTCGGCACAGGCTTGCCGTCACGAGTCGGCGCGATGGTGCTGATGTCGCTGTCCTTCACCTCGGGCAGGATGAGTACCGAGCGGAGGCCAAGGTCAGCATAATACTGGGCCGCGAGGTTATTGGTGACGTTGAGGCCGAAGCCGCCGGTCATGGGCAGGCCGCGGCAGAGCCGCAGGTGGGCGATGTTGCTCACCTCATAGCCCGCAAAGCCCTCGTCCTGCGTAGCTGCGATGCGGCGGGCGGTGTCCTCTTCCAGTGCGCCGAACATGACGCGGGGCAGTTCGAGAAGAGTCTTCTCCCGCCACTCGCGGGGGACGCGGTCGGCCTGCGCGATGGGCAGGATGAGGTATTCCACCCCGCTCAGTGCCTGCTCCGGCACCTGCTCCCAGCGCTCGAACCGGGCGCGGAGGGTGCGGTGGGGCGGCAGTGTGCGCAGCGGCAGAGGCGGAAGCTCCACCTCATTCACCGGCCACGGGCGCAGGGTCTCCCGCTTTTTCAGCAGGGCGTCCAGTGCCTCACGGCGCAGCTCGTTGATGGCACTGCCCGGCACGAACCAGGGGCCGCCATCCATCTCCACGTCGATTTTTTCGGCAGAGAAAGGCGTGCCGCCGGTCTTGCTCAGGCTGCGGATCAGGCTCTCGGTGGGGTCGGTGCGGGCGGGCTGAGGTTCGGCGTCGCCGTAGGCGAAGGCTTTGTTGGTGCCGTCAGTGACGGTCAGCTTCTCGCCGCCCTCTTCAATTTCAATTTTCATCTCCACCGGCACGCGGGGGCGCTCTCGCCGATACAGCTCCCGCAGGGCAGGCAGGGTCTTTTTGGTCAGCTCGGCGTCGGCCTCGCTGCGGACGCCGAACATCGTGCCGTCGATCTTTCCGTCCAGATAACCGGAGGTGAAGCCGGAGCGGCTGAACGCATTCTTCAGCAGGTCGCGGTCATAGGCGCGGCCCTCGCGGCCTGCCAGACAGGCGTTGACGGCAGCAGCTACATACTCCGGCGTCCGCAGACGGCCTTCGATTTTCGCTGATGCCACGCCGATAGCCTGCAGCTTGTCCAGCTTGTCGATGACGGAGTTGTCCTTGAGGGACAGGTGGTGCAGACGGCCCGGCTTGCCCTCGGGCAGAGCGTTGGCCTCGAAGGGCAGGCGGCAGGGGCCGGCGCAGGAGCCGCGGTTGCCGCTGCGGCCGCCCAGGAACGCAGACATGTAGCACTGTCCGCTGACGCACATGCAGAGTGCGCCGTGGACGAAGCACTCCGTCTCGATGCCGCAGTGCCTGGTGATGTGCTCCACCTCGGGCAGGCTCAGCTCACGGGCCAGCACGACCCGGGCAAAGCCCAGCTCTTTCAGTTCCAGTGCTCCCTGCAGGGTGTGGACGCTCATCTGGGTGGAACCGTGGCGGGGCAGCTGCGGCGCGATGTCCCCGATGAGCTGCGCCACCGCGAGGTCCTGACAGATGACGGCGTCGGCCCCGCTGGCGGCAACGGCCCGCACGGCGTCGGCCAGACCCGCCAGCTCGCCGCCGTAGACGGTGGTATTCAGCGCCACATGAACGGCCACGCCCCGGGCATGGCAGAACCGGACGGCTTCTTTCAGGCTGTCGGCATCAAAATTGCCCGCACCGGTGCGGGCGTTGAAGCCGGAAAAACCCAGATATACTGCGTCCGCGCCGCTGAATACTGCTGCGCGGAGCATTTCTTCACTGCCCACAGGGGCAATGATCTCAATTTTTGACATAGCTCTCCCTTTGACATTTATATAATGTAGATCACTTCTGCTGCAGCTTGGCCAGCTGTTCCCGCAGAGCGGCATTTTCCCGCTTGAGGGTCTCGTTCTCCGCCTTGACCTTGTCCGCTGCCAGCTTCGCCTTAGCTGCATCGGAAATGTAGTCCTGTATCTGGCTGCGCATATTCTCGGCGCTGCCCGCGCTCTTGCGGTACTCGTCCAGATAGTCCATCGCGCAGAACACCGCCGCCTTGGTCACAGAGAGGTTGCCGTTGTTGTCCAGCAGCTTCGTGATGTCATCGTCCAGCTTCTTGGCCAGTGTGGTGATGTAGTTCTCGGTATCGGTCGTTGCAATGGCGTAGGGTGCGCCTGCAATGGTCACTCTCACTTTATTTACCATATCGTCCTCACTTTGCGCGGCGCACGCCCTGCCGGGCTGGTCATTTCCGGTCGTTTCCCACTATCTCCGGGATTTTCGGAAACCATTTCGGCCCTGACAGGAGCGTTTAGCTGCGGCTTTTTCATGTTCAGCCGAGTTTGTCCCCGAATTACCCGCCCGAACCGATGCATTTCGGGGCAAACACGGCCCTTGTCACCCTTTATTATAATATAAATAGTGCGCGAGAAAAGTGCTATTTTTGAATTTTTGGCATATTTGTCAGAAACATTGCCATAAAAATGTCAGATACGGCAAAAATGGTTCCTTTTTCTTGCAATCCCCATCCGGAGTGATTATAATACTATTGTTATGTGTTATGCGAGGGGCGAGGGAATTAGAGGAGAAATGCCCTGTCACCGTACTAATTCAAAAATTTAAGCATTCGTGCGGATAGGAGTTCATTTATGACTACGAAAAGAATTTGCAAAAATTCTTCAGGACAAGCTCACCAGCGAATATGGTGTTGACCTGAGCGTTGCATCTCATCAGCAGATCTACCGCGCTCTGGCCCTCATCTGCCGCCAGATGATGAGCGCCAATCATCAGAAGTTTTTGTCCAAAGCCATCGGCACTGGCTCCAAGCAGGTGTACTACCTGTGCATGGAGTTCCTGATGGGCCGCAGCCTCAAGATGAGCCTGTTCAATCTGGGCCTGAATGACGCTGCCCAGAAGGCTCTGGCCGAGGCTGACATCAGCCTGGACAGCATCTACGAGGAAGAGCCGGACGCAGGTCTGGGCAACGGCGGCCTGGGCCGTCTGGCCGCCTGCTATCTGGACGGCATGGCCACCACCAGCATCTGCGGCACCGGCTACTCCATCATGTACGAGTACGGCATCTTCAAGCAGAAGATCGTCGATGGCTGGCAGCAGGAGACCGCTGACAACTGGCTGCCCGGCGGCCAGGTCTGGATCAAGAGCCACCCCGATCAGGCTGTGGAAGTCCGCTTCGACGGCGAGATCCACGAGAACTGGGACCATGGCTTCCACTATATCCAGCACACCAACTACAACAGCGTCATGGCCATCCCCTCTGATATGTACGTTCAGGGTTACGACGGCAAGGGCGTTGCAAAGCTGCGTCTGTGGCAGGCCAAGGCTCCCGACTTCGATATGTCCAGCTTCTCTCTGGGCAACTACAACACCGCAATGAGCAAGAACGCCAGCGCTGAGCTCATCTCCAAGGTGCTGTACCCCAACGACAACCACGTTGAGGGCAAGATCCTCCGCCTGCGCCAGCAGTACTTCCTGTCTGCTGCGTCCATCGGCGACATCGTCCAGAACCACCTGTCCACCTACGGCACCCTCGAGAACCTGCCCGACAAGGTGGCTATCCAGCTGAACGATACCCATCCGACCCTCGCCATCCCCGAGATGATGCGCATCCTGCTGGATGAGTGCGGCTTCGGCTGGGACAAGAGCTTCGACATCTGCCAGAAGGTCTTCTCCTACACCAACCACACCGTCATGGCCGAGGCTCTGGAGAAGTGGAACGTGGACATCTTCAAGATGACCCTGCCCCGCATCTACCAGATCGTGGTCGAGATGGACCGCCGCGCCCGCGAGAAGCTGGAAGCAGCCTTCCCCGGCGACCAGGGCAAGATCAACTATATGGCCCTCATCGGCGACAATCAGGTGCGCATGGCCAACATCTGCGCCTACACCGCCAACAGCATCAACGGCGTCTCCAAGCTCCACAGCGAGATCATCAAGGAGAGCGTCTTCCACGACTACTACCTGTTCAAGCCTCAGGCTTTCAAGAACGTGACCAACGGCATCGCTTACCGCCGCTGGCTGCTGGCCTCCAACCCCGAGCTGTGCAAGCTGCTGGACGAGACCATCGGCACCGGCTACAAGCACGACGCCGCCGACCTGTCCAAGCTGAACAAGTTCGCTGAGGACAAGACCGTCCTGAAGCGCCTGAATGAGATCAAGCTGGACAACAAGAAGAACTTTGCCGCTTACCTCGAGAAGAGCACCGGTCAGGTCATCGACCCCAACTCCATCTTCGACTGCCAGGTCAAGCGTATGCACGAGTACAAGCGCCAGCACCTGAATGCGCTGAACATCGCTGCTCAGTACCTGTACCTGAAGAATAACCCCAACGCCGAGTTCACCCCCAAAACCTACATCTTCGGCGCAAAGGCTGCCCCCGGCTACTACATGGCCAAGCAGATGATCCGCATGATCTGCAAGCTGGGCGACCTCATCAACAACGACCCCGTTGTCCGCGAGAAGCTGCGCGTGGTCTATCTGGAAGAGTACTGTGTCTCCCTGAGCGAGCACCTGATGCCCGCAGCCGAGGTCTCTGAGCAGATCTCTCTGGCAGGCACCGAGGCTTCCGGTACCGGCAACATGAAGTTCATGCTGAACGGCGCGATCACGCTGGGTACGCTGGACGGCGCGAACGTCGAGATCGCCGATGCCGCCGGCCACGAGAACGAGATCATCTTCGGTATGCTGACCCCGAGGTCAACAACCTCAAGCAGGTGGGCTACCATCCCAACGCCTTCATCACGGGCGACGACGTTGCAAACGCCGCTCTGAACTTCCTGGAGCGCGGCTGGAACGGCGAGAACTTCCACGAAGTCACCGAGAACCTGCGCAGCAGCGACCCCTATATGGTCATGGCCGACTTCAGGACTACCGCCATGCTCAGGCCGACCTGCAGCGCCTGTACGCTGACCGTGAGCATTGGGCTAAGATGAGCCTGAAGAACATCGCCAACAGCGGCATCTTCAGCGCTGACCGTGCCGTTCTGGACTACGCACGCGACATCTGGCACGCTTCTGCCGTGAAATAAACCTCTCAGTCTCGCTATCGCTCGACAGCTCCCCTACCGAGGGAGCCTCTGGCGAAGAGGGAAAGCTTTACGGAATGCCAAGGCCTCTCCTCGGTAGGAGGTGGCACGGCGCAAGCCGTGACGGAGAGGTTATCCCTTTAATAATAACGCAACGCCCCGTGGCATCGCTGCCCGGGGCTTTTTTTGAGAAAGGACGATCCTTTTTGCCTTGTCTGTTCAATAGTTTCGACCCCTACTTCAAGCAGCCCTTCGGCGCGGTGCGCGCCGGTCAGAGTGTGCATTTGTCCCTCTGCATCCCGGAGGAGCTGGGCTATGTAGACCCTCACCTCGTCCTCCAGAAAGAGGGCAGGTACGATGTCCCCGTCCACTACCGGATGAAGTTCGACGGCCAAACGCCCCATCAGAACCACTTCTCGGTGGACGTCACCCTCAACGACGTGGGCCTCTACTTCTACTATTTCGACCTCTACACCGACTTCCGCCGCATCGTGCGCGGGCCGGACAACTGCGGCGTCGTGAGCTGGCAGGAGGGCGAGAGCTGGCAGATCACCGTGTATGAGGCCGATTTCGAGACACCCGACCCCATCAAGGGGAAGGTGTTCTACCAGATTTTCCCCGACCGCTTCTGCGAGGGCGTGGAGAACAAGCCCATGCCTTTCCCCGACCGGCTTTATCAAGCCGACAAACACGCCGAGCCCTTCTGGCAGCCCAATGAGGTGGGCGGCCACCTGAACGAGGACTACTTCGGCGGCGACCTCAAGGGCATCCAGATGAAGCTGCCCTACCTCCGCAAGATGGGCGTGGATTACCTTTACCTGAACCCTATCTTCGAGGCCCACTCCAACCACCGCTACAACACCGCCGACTACCTCAACGTAGACCCCCTGCTGGGTACCAACGAGGATTTCGAGACCCTCTGCGCCGAGGCCAGGAAGTACGGCATCGGCATCGTGCTGGACGGCGTGTTCAGCCACACCGGCTCCGACAGCCGCTATTTCAACCGCGAGGGCCGCTACGGCGAGGGCGGTGCCTATCGTGACCCCAACTCCCCCTACCGCAGCTGGTACGATTTCGATTCCAAGTATAAGGGCGGCTACCGCAGCTGGTGGGGCTTCGAGACCCTGCCTGAAGTCAACGAAGAAACGCCATCCTACGTCGAATTTATCACCGGCGAGGGCGGTGTCATCGACACCTGGCTCCGCCGGGGCGCTGCAGGCTTCCGTCTGGACGTGGCCGACGAGCTGCCCGACGAATTTATTGAAAAAGTGCGTACCGCCGTCAAGCGGGTCGGCCCGGATAAGTTTCTTCTGGGCGAAGTGTGGGAGGACGCCACCACCAAGTTCGGCTTCGACAAGCGCCGCACCTACCTGCTGGGCAAGGGCCTCGACAGCGTGATGAACTACCCCTTCAAGAACGCCGTTCTGGGCTTCGTCTGCGGACGGGACGCCGGCCAGACCATGACCGACATCCTCTCCATCTGCGAGCACTACCCCGCCCCGGCCCTCGATACGGCCCTGAACTTCCTCTCCACCCACGATACCGAGCGCGCACTGACCGTCATTGCCGACGAGCCTGCCAATGGCCGGGGCCGCGAGTGGCAGAGCGGCCGCTGTGTCACCGGCGACGCCTACGAGGAAGGAATGCTCAAGCTGCGGATGGCTTACGCCATCATCTACACTCTGCCCGGCGTCCCCTGCCTCTACTACGGCGACGAGATCGGGATGCAGGGCTATCGCGACCCCTTCAACCGCGGCTTCTACTGCTGGGACAGCCACGAAGAGCGGCTGAAGCCTGTTCTGGCACAGCTGGCACAGCTCCGCCACACCTGCGAGGCCTTCCGCACCGGAGAGCTTCGTGTCCTGCGGAGGGCGGCGTCCTCCACTACCAGCGCATCGGCGAGTTTGAGGCGGCAGAGATCATCGTCAACCGCACCGAGCATATCATCGTAGAGCCGCTGGCCTCCGGCAAGCATACCGAGGTGAACCCCATGGGCTTCACCATCGTGGTGGAAGAGGTCGGCCACAACCCGAACCACAGCTACTACGACTATAAGTGACCCCCGCCCCCCTGCCCTGCCTGCGGCATCCCGACCGGCGTGAGCAGGGGTTTATTCATAATCTGTCTCTGTACTTTTCAGACGTTTTGCTCTATAATGGGGAAAAGGAGGGAGAACTCATGTCTGTTGACCCCATTTTCTGGCTGCTGGCCGCCATCGGCTTCGTCGTTCTCGAGGCCATGACCCTGAATCTCGTCTCCATCTGGTTTGCTGTGGGCAGCGCCGCAGCCCTGCTGAGCTGTCTGGTCACCGGCTCCTTCCGGGTGCAGGCGGTGGTGTTCATCGCCGTCAGCACCCTCTGCCTGCTGGCCCTCAAGCCCCTGTGCGCCCGGCTGCGCAAGCCGCCCACGGCAACGAACGGCGACCGCGCCCTTGGCCGGGAGGCCGTCGTGCTCACCTCCGTCTCCGCCGAGGCCACCGGCCGTGTCCGGCTGGACGGTGTAGACTGGAACGCCCGCTGTGCCACCCCGGCGACACCCTCGCCCCGGGCCAGAGCTGCCGGGTGGCAGAGATCCACAGCACCCTGCTCATCGTGGAGCCTGTCCTGACCGAGACCGCCCGCCGGGCGGCTCACTGATATGAAAGGAGCGTCCCTATGCCTATCATGCTGTTCCTTATCCTCATCCTCATCTTTGTCATCCTGCTGGTGGTTGTCACCAACATCGTCATCGTGCCGCAGTCCATGGTCTACGTCGTGGAGCGTCTGGGCAGTTACTCCGAGACATGGAGCGCCGGCCTCCACGTCAAGATCCCGTTCCTCGAGCGGGTGGCGAAGAAAGTCAGCCTGAAAGAGCAGGTCGCCGACTTTCCCCCTCAGCCGGTCATCACCCGCGATAACGTCACCATGCAGATCGATACGGTGGTCTTCTTCCAGGTGATGGATGCCAAGCTCTACACTTACGGCGTCAACCAGCCCATCGCGGCCATCGAGAGCCTGTCGGCCACCACCCTGCGCAACATCATCGGCGAGATGGAGCTGGACCACACCCTCACCAGCCGCGACACCATCAACAGCAAGATCACGGCCATCCTTGATGAAGCCACCGACAAGTGGGGCATTAAGGTCAACCGTGTTGAGGTCAAGAACATCATCCCGCCGCGCGAGATCCAGGAGGCCATGGAAAAGCAGATGAAGGCAGAGCGCGAGAAGCGCGCCGTGATCCTGAAAGCAGACGGCGAAAAGCAGGCCGCCATTACTGCCGCCGAGGGCGAAAAGGAATCCGCCATCCTCCGTGCAGACGCCGTCAAACAGCAGCGCATCCTTGAGGCCGAGGGCGAGGCGCAGGCCATCCTCGCCGTCCAGAAGGCCAACGCCGACGCCATCCGCCTGCTGAACGAAGCCATGCCCACCGATAAGGTCCTTGCCCTGCGCAGTCTGGAAGCGCTGGCCAAGGTCGCCAACGGCAAGGCCACCAAGATCATCATCCCTTCCGATTTACAGAATCTGGGCGGCGTCGTCCCCAGCATCAAAGAGCTGATGACCGACCCCAAAGATGCAGAATAAGAGGTTTCTCCTATGATTTACGATACCCTGAACAATCTCCCCAACTATCTCGGCATGAGCGACAACCTCGACGCTGTCATCGAGTTCGTCATGGCCCGGGACATCAACAATCTGCCCGCCGGAAAGACCCGCATCGACGGCGACAAGGCCGTGGTCACGGTGTGTACCGTCACGCCGCAGACCTCGGACAAAGTGCTCTTCCAGCGCCGGGACGATCACCTGACCCTCGAGACCGACCTTGAGGGCAGCGAGCTGTTCGAAGTTTCGCTGGGTGAGCTGACCCCCACCAAGCCCACCGACGAAGCTGCCGACCTGACCGTCGGCACCGCCGGCACCAGCATCGCCGGGATGCTCTGCGAGGGGCGCTTTGCCCTCTATCTGGCCGGTGAACCCTACAAGTCCGGCCTGAAAGCGCAGGGCTGCGGCAAGCTGAAAAAGGCCGTGTTCAGCATCGAGCTGGACGAGGACGAAGAAGAGGCCGCAGAGGAATAACGGAGGCTTTCTATGAAGCGTTTTCTGGGCATTTTCGCCACCGCGCTGCTCTTTCTGTTTCTGTTCACCTTCTTCGGCGGCTCTATTTTCTGGACATCCAGCACCACTTTTATGCGTGGATGTTCCCGGTCAGCCTTGGCATCGCCTCCGTCATCTGGGCGTTCTGGCGGCTGGACGACAAAGTAGAGGCCCTGCAAAGCGGGTGGACGAGCTGGAAGCCGCCCGGCAGAAAACAGACGAAGCCAAATAAAAAAGCAAAGCTCCACGCAGCGTAGGTTGTGTGGAGCTTTTTGTTATGGTATTCTTTGGACAGAGAGAAACAATCACAAAGGAGAGTTTTTATGGATTCTTACGTTACCGGCACTGCCATCCGGCAGCTGCGGGAAGCCAAACACATGACGCAGGCAGAGCTGGCCGAAAAGCTGGCCGTCAGCGCAAAGGCCATCTCAAGTGGGAGACAGCCCGCGGCCTGCCCGATATTTCCTGCTGGAGCCGCTGGCGGCGGCTCTGGGCGTCAGCGTTCTCGAGTTGATGCAGGGCGAACCCGTCGTCAATCGGAACCGCTCCGCCAACCTGCTTCGCTCCAAGCTCTACGTCTGCCCCCTGTGCGGCAATGTGCTCCACGCCACCGGCCAGGCTGTCGTGAGCTGCTGCGGCATCACCCTGCCGCCGCTGGACATCTCTGAGGCGGACGACGCCGACGAACACCATCAGCTGACGCTCGAGCGGGTGGAAGATGAGCTTTTCGTCACCATCCACCACCCCATGACCAAAGACCACTACATTTCCTTCATTGCCTGCCTCACCGGCGACAAATTGCAGCTGGTCAAACTTTACCCTGAGGGAGACGCCAGCTGCCGTTTCAAAATCACCGGTGCGGGCGTACTCTACTTCTACTGCAACCGCCACGGCCTGATGAAAGCACCGGACTTCCGCGCCGCAGCTCGCCATACGCCGTCCCAGAAACTCCATCTGCGGGAGCCGGACGAGGGCGACCGGGAGCAGGTCATGGCCTACCGGGAAGAGTTTCTTGCCATCAGCTCCCGGCTCGACGGCACTTCGGCGCTGGACAAATACGACGACTTTGGCCAGTGGCTGGCTAACATCCGCAAGCTGAAAGACCCAGCCACCACGCCTGCCGGGTTCGTACCGGCCACCCAGTATCTGGCTCTGGACGAGCAGGAACATCTTGTCGGCATGACCAACCTGCGCCACCACCTCAACGACTATCTGCTGGCCTACGGCGGTCATATCGGCTACAGCGTCCGCCCCTCGGAGCGGAAGAACGGTTACGCCAGCCAGATGCTCTGCATGACCCTCGAAAAGGCCAAGGAGCGTGGCATCTCCAAGGTGCGCATCTGCTGTGACCACTATAACATCGCCTCAGCAAAGACGATTCAGTCTAACGGCGGCGTACTGCAAGATGAGATGTTTGACTCCTCGGATGGGATGCTGACCCAGCGGTACTGGATAGAGAATCGATAAGACGCAAAAAGGCTCCGGCAGTGCCGGAGCCTTTGCTCTTATTCAAAAATCAGCCCAGATGGAACATATCAATGAGCACGATCATGGCCAGACCGTAGTACACCACGACGGCCACGAGGTCGTTGATGGTGGTGATGAGCGGGCCGGACGCCACGGCGGGGTCGATATGGATCTTATGGAACAGCATGGGGATGACCGTACCCACCAGGCTGGAAATGACCATCGCCACGATGAGGGAAACACCGACGCAGCCGGAGAGCAGGAACGCCTGCCCCCACGCATAGGCTTTGAAGAAGTGGATATAGCAGCCGAGGAAGCCCAGCGCCATGACGGCCAGAAGCGCACCGTTGACCAGACCCACCCGCATCTCCTTCCAGAGCAGATGCAGCTTTTGGAGGTGGTCAGATTCTCGTCCACCAGCACGCGGATGGTGACGGCCAGCGACTGGGTGCCGACATTGCCCGCCATATCCAGCACCATGGACTGGAAGCAGATGACGATGGGCAGGACAGCTACCACCGACTCAAAGGCACCCACCACCGAGGACACCAGCATCCCGAGGAAGAGCAGAGCGATCAGCCAGGGCAGGCGCTTCTTGACACTCTCGAAGACGCCCTCGTTCAAATCTTCTTCGCTGGTCAAGCCGCCCAGCTTTGCGTAATCGTCGCCCATCTCGTCATCGACCAGTTCGACGACATCCGCCGAGGTGATGATGCCCACCAGCTCGCCGGCATCGTTCAGGACAGGCAGAGAGCGCTCGGCGTAGTCTACGATGCGGTCGATGCAGTCGCTGATCTTTTCGTGGTCGGTCACATAGGGGTAGGACCGGGCAATGAGCTTTTCGAGGCGGTCCTCCGCACGGGCGATGATGAGGTCTTTCAGGTCGATGGCGCCGTAGAACTTGTCGTTCTCGTCCACGACGTAGAGGGTAGAGATGTTGTCGTTCTCGCCCGCCTGCTTCACCAGCTCACTCATGGCCTGCCGGATGGTCATGTCCTTCCGGATGCAGATGTAGTTGGTGGTCATGCTGCTGCCGATCTCGTCCTCGCCGTAGGAGAGCAACATCTTCACATCTTCGGCGGAGTCTTTGTCCAGCTGGCCGACGATCTTGGCTTTATCCTCTTCCTCGAGGTCGTCCAGAGCGTCCACGGCGTCGTCCGAGTCCATGTGGGAAACGACGTTGGCGGCCTTCTCGCTGGGCAGTTCTTTCAGGTAAGGTTCTGCGTCGTCCAGATAGGAGAAGATCTCGGCCACGGTATCCACGCCCAGAACGGCATAGAGCTTCTGGCGCTCGTCGGGCGTCAGGGCTGCGAGGGCGTCGGCAAGGTCGTTCTCGTGGTAATCAGAGAGCTTTTCGGCCAGCTCTGCCTGCGGCAGGCCGCTGTGGATGAGGGCGAGTATTTCCTGCTGGTAGTTCTTCTGCTGCATCTTAGGTTCCTCCTCCCTTTGGGGCATAAAAATACACCGCGTCGTCTTTTGGTCAGACTCCTGCGGTGTATCATGGGCAGATGCATTCAGGACGCGGCAGATTCAATCCATACTGCCCGCATCGCAGGAGGAGCGTTGTTTGGGGTTGTCTAAATGGTCGCCGGACATCGTGTTCGCTTCCTCCTGTAAAGTATTTGCCTTTTTCAGCCCCGTCATCATACTACGGCTGGACTATTTTTTCAACCCCTTTTACAAAATTTTTACCAGATTATTGCCAGATTGCACAAAAGAGCAGCCGCTCTCCCGTGAGGAAAGCGGCTGCTCTCAGTTGTCTTGCAAAAGTTTCGCTTAGTATGCGATGCCCCAGTAGACCATGGTCTTGGCGGGCTTGCCGCAGCAGGGGCAGACATCGCTCAGGTGCTCCTGCTCGAAGGGCATGCAGCGGCTGGACAGGCCGACTTCTTCCTTCATCTTCATCTCGCAGGCCAGGTCGCCGCACCACATGGTCTTGATGTAGCCGGTGTTGGCCTTGGCCAGCTCCTTGACCTCGTCCATGGTGGTGGCAGCCCAGGTGCGCTTCTCACGGTTGGCAAGAGCGCGCTCGTACAGGTCCTGGCGCAGAGCCTCCAGCTGGGCGGGGATAGCGGTCTCCAGCTCGTCCAGGCTGAGACGAACACCTTCTCGCGGGTATCGCGGCGGACGAGAACGCACTGGTTCTTCTCATGTCCTTGGGGCCCAGCTCGAGGCGCAGAGGCACGCCCTTCATCTCCCACTGAGAGAACTTCCAGCCGGGAGCGTTGTCGCTGTCGTCCAGCTTGACGCGGGCGTACTTGGAGATCTTCTCGGCCAGCTCAGCAGCCTTCTCGGAGACGCCGGGCTTGTGGGCAGCGATAGGCACCACCACGACCTGGATGGGGGCGACAGCCGGGGGCAGGATGAGGCCGTCGTCGTCGCCGTGGGTCATGATGATAGCGCCCACCAGACGGGTGGACACGCCCCAGCTGGTCTGGTACGGATGATGCAGCTGGTTGTCGCGGCCGGTAAAGGTCACGTCGTAAGCCTTGCTGAACTTATCGCCGAAGTAGTGGCTGGTGCCGCTCTGCAGGGCCTTGCCGTCCTTCATCATGGCTTCGATGGTATAGGTAGCCTCAGCACCGGCGAACTTTTCCTTATCGGTCTTGCGGCCCTTGACAACAGGGATAGCCAGGTCCTGCTCGCAGACGTCTGCGTAGCAGTTCAGCTGCTGCTGGGTCTCAGCCTCAGCCTCGGCTGCAGTCTCGTGGATGGTGTGGCCCTCCTGCCACCAGAACTCGCGGCTGCGCAGGAAGGGACGGGTGGTCTTCTCCCAGCGCACGACGCTACACCACTGGTTGTACTTCATGGGCAGCTCGCGGTAGCTGTGCAGCACGCGGGACCAGTGGTCGCAGAACATGGTCTCGCTGGTGGGGCGGACAGCCAGACGCTCTTCCAGCTTGTCGGAGCCGCCCATCGTGACCCATGCCACCTCCGGCGCGAAGCCATTGACCAGCTCGCCTTCCTTCTGCAGCAGGCTCTCAGGGATCAGCACGGGCATTGCCACGTTCTCATGGCCGGTAGCCTTGAAGCGGGCATCCATATCCTTCTGGATGAGCTCCCAGATCGCCTGACCATAGGGGCGCAGGATGATGAAGCCTTTCACGCTGGAATACTCGACCAGTTCTGCCTTGACGCAGATGTCGGTATACCACTGTGCGAAGTTTTCCTCCTGACTGGTGATCGCCTGTACGAGCTTTTGTTGTCTTTTGCCATTTTAATCTTGTCCTCCCAAGGCCGTGCGCCAAACGCTCATCGTTCCGCACGAACCCATATATAAAGCCCCGCCGCCTACTCTGCCGTGTGCAGAGGCGCGGATGCGGGGCTTTTTTGCTTGTTGGTCGCTCAGCCCTTGTGGCTGTCCACAAACTTCACCACATCACCCACCGTGCGCAGGTTCTCGATGGCGTCGTCCGGCACCTCGATGCCAAACTCATCCTCCAGCGTCATCACCATATCCACGATGTCGAGGCTGTCGGCCTCAAAATCGCCCATAATGTCACTGTCCATCGTGATCTTAGCGGGGTCGATGTCCAGCTGTTCTGCCAGCAGTGCGCGGATCTTCTCAAACGTATCCATGATAGCGGTCTCCTTTTGCTTTAATTTCGCATCTTCACGCTGCGCAGACCATGGCAGCCTTCCCCTCCTCCCCTTTGGCGGGCAGACTGTCTCCCTGCGCAGAACGCTCTCTTTCTTTATATCCCATGATATGCTTATTGTCAAGCCCCGTTTTGCATCCGGCATGGTTTTCCGGGCAAAAATTCCGTTCAAAATTTCTCTGCCGCCCCTTTTCTGCTTGACAGACGGGGGCTATTTTCTTATCATTATAGAGTGGCAAGTTTATGGGGACTGACCAGCAGCCCCAAAGGAGTTTTCAACATGAAGCTTTCATTCACCAAAATGCAGGGCTGTGCCAACGATTATATCTATCTCGACTGCCGCGAAAGCGGTGTGCCGGAGAACATCGCAGCCCTTTCGCAGGACCTCTCCCGCCGCCACTTTTCCATCGGCGCGGACGGCATCATCTGCATCTGCGCCCCGGTGACGGCCGGCGCAGACGGACGGATGCGCATCTTCAACGCCGACGGCAGCGAGGCCCAGATGTGCGGCAACGGCGTACGCTGCGTGGCCGAGTGGCTCTACACCCACGGCGTCGCCAAAGAGACGCTCGTCGTGGACACCAACAGCGGTACAAAGACCATCACCCGCAAGGGCCGCCAGCTCTGGCAGGTGGAGATGGGCGGATACTCCGCCATGGCGGCGGCTCTGCCCGCCGTGAATATGGGCGAAGGCCCGCTGGTGGACTGCCCCCTCACCGTGGAGGACAGGACCTGGCGTGTCACCTGCATCAGCGTGGGCAACCCCCACTGCGTCACCGTCGTGGACGATGTGGACAGCCTGAAGCTCGAGGACATCGGCCCGGCGTTCGAAAAGCACCCGAACTTCCCGGAGCGGGTCAACACCGAGTTCGTGCAGATAGTGGACTCCACCCACCTGAAAATGCGGGTGTGGGAGCGGGGCAGCGGCGAGACCTGGGCCTGCGGCACCGGCACATGTGCCACCGTGGCGGCGCTGACTGAGCTGGGCGTCTGCCCCGCCGGGGAGGACGTCCACGTCCAGCTGCGCGGCGGTGAGCTCATTATCCGGGTGCTGCCGGGCAAAAAACTGCTGATGACCGGCAGCGCGGTCACCGTATACGAAGGCGTCACTGAAGTTTAAGCATCCTTGCCCTCTCCGTTATGTTTTGGCTTTCCCTCTGAGGAGCCGGACGCGGAGCGGCCTGAGAGGGCAAGCCACTTATAAAGAAAGAATTGAGGGAAAGTATCATGAAAATGAACAAACATTACAATGAGCTGAAGGCCAGCTACCTCTTCGTGGACATTGCCCACAAGGTCGCCGCCTATCAGGAGGCACACCCTGAGAAGGAGATCATCCGTCTGGGCATCGGCGATGTGACCCAGCCGCTGGCCAAGTGCGTCGTGGACGCCATGCATGACGCCGTCACCGAGATGGGTACCAGGAAGGCTTCCACGGCTACGGCCCCGAGCAGGGCTACCCCTTCCTCAAGCAGGCCATTCAGGGCTACTACGCAGGCCGCGGCACCAAGCTGGACGAGGACGAGATCTTCATCTCCGACGGTGCAAAGAGCGACCTGGCCAATGTGCTGGGCCTGTTTGACGTGGACAACACCGTTCTGGTTCCGGACCCGGTCTACCCCACCTATGTGGACGACAACGTCACCGATGGCCGCAAGATCATCTATGGCCGCACCAGTCAGGAGAACGGCTTCCTCGGGATGCCCGACGACAGCGTGAAGGCTGACATCATCTACATCTGCAGCCCCAACAACCCCACCGGCGCTGCCTATACCCGGGACCAGCTCAAGGCATGGGTGGAGTACGCCAGAAAGAACAACGCTATCATCCTCTACGACGCCGCTTACGAGTGCTTCATCTCCGACGGCGAGCTGGCCCGCAGCATCTTCGAGATCGATGGCGCCCGCGAGTGCGCCATCGAGATCTGCTCCTTCTCAAGATCGCAGGCTTCACCGGCACCCGCTGCGGCTACACCGTCGTGCCGAAAGATCTGGAACGTGACGGCATGAACATCAACAAGCTCTGGCTGCGCCGCCAGACCACCAAGTTCAACGGTGTGCCCTATGTCGTGCAGCGCGGCGCTGCCGCCGTCTTTACTGAGAGCGGCATGGCTGAGATCCAGCACAACCTCGACTACTACCGCAAGAACGCCAAGGTCATCGCCGACGCTCTGGACGAGTGCGGCGTGTGGTACTGCGGCGGCAAGAACAGCCCCTACATCTGGCTGCGCTGCCCCGGCAGCATGAAGAGCTGGGAGTTCTTCGACTGGCTGCTGGAGAACTGCGGCGTCGTCGGCACCCCGGGCGTGGGCTTCGGCGAGTGCGGCGAGGGTTACTTCCGCCTGACCGCTTTCGGTGACGCCGAAAAGACCAGGGTGGCTGCCGAGCGCATCAAGACCGCCATCAAGGCTCTGTAAATTTTATCGCACAAAAAGAGGGAGGCACCGCCGGGGCCTCCCTTTTTGCTTGCAGTTTAGCGGTTGAAGGTCGTGCTGAGGGTCGTGCTCCACTCCCCGCCCGGGGCGAGGCAGGCCGCAGCAGCACGCTGCTCCCACTCCTGCGGATCGTCCACCGAGGCGGGCAGCGAGTTCCACGGCTCGATGCAGACGAAGCGCACCGGCTTGGACAGGGCCGACCAGATGAGGGTGTAGGGGAAGCCGGCCACATCGCAGACGATGCTGCGGCCCGTGTCCTTCTCGTAGATACCCAGCGTCCTGGTGCGCAGGCCCGCCATGCAGAAGCTGTCGTTGTCGAAGAGGTCGTTGGTCAGCTGGATGGCCTGCTGGTTCTTCCACTGGTAGTAGCATTTGCCCGTCAGCAGGCCGCCCCCGCTGGCGTCGAGGATGACCGGGCTCTCGGGCTGGTCGAAGCGGAACTCGTAGTCCTCGACGGTGTGGCTGTCATCGAACGGCACCTGAAAGGCCGGGTGGTAGCCGATGCCGAACCGCAGCTCTTCGGCACCGGGGTTCGAGACGGTGAGGGTGTGGTGAAGGGTCTTTCCGTCCAGCCGGAAGGTACTGGTGAGCACGAAGTCGAAGGGGAACTTCTCCGCCTTCATGGCCTCATCCGGGCGCAGCTCGAGCTGGATTGTGTCGCCCTCCGCTTTCAGCAGGGTGTGCTCCACGTCCCGGGCAAAACCGTGCTGGCCGCCCTTGTAGGTCTTGCCGCCATGGGTGAAGCTGCCGTCTTTAAGCTTGCCCGTCCAGGGAAAAGGATGGGGGCGTGGCGCTTCCAAACAGCCGGGTCGGCCTGCCAGAGCAGCTCCTCCCCGCCGCGTTCTTCAGGCTGACGGCCTCGGCACCGTGAGTGTCCACCGTAAGGCTCAGAAATTCGTTTTGAATGGTCGCCTGCATTTTCAGTATCTCCTTTGTCCTTCTTATTTTCCGGGGCCTGCTGTTTCCAGTATACTCCCCCGTGTGCCAAAAATAAAGCCCCCTTCCCATGCTTGCACAAATCGTCACTGGGCAAAAGCCTTCACCCCTTGGGGACAGATTTCCCCCGACCGGGGAAGCCTTTATTCGGAAGCACGATTTCCATGCTCTGCTTGCTTCAACAGGGCTGTGCCAGTGGCAGGGTGACGACAAAGGTAGTGCCGTTTTCGCTGCTGCTCTCCACAGTCACACTGCCGCCGTGCAGTACGGCGATCTCCCGCACAAGGGCAAGGCCAAGCCCACGCCGCCCATCTCCCGGCTGCGGGACTTATCCACCCGGAAAAGGGCTGGAAGATGCTCTCCCGGCAGTCTGCGGGGATGCCCGGGCCGGTATCCGCAACGCGCAGCACGGCAGTTTGCTTTTCCCGCCGCAGAGTGACGCGCACCGCACCGTCGAGGTGGTTATACTTGATACCGTTTTCCACCAGATTGAACACCAGTCGGTAGATCAGCGCATCACTGCCCACCATGCCCAGTTCCGCGCAGTCCTGCTGCAAGGAGATATTGTTTTTCTGGGCAAGGGGGGTCAGGTCGGTCAAAATTTCCTCCACCAGCGGTGCAAGGGCGATCTGGTCAGTACGGGAGATCGATTGCAGATTGCTCATCTCTAATAAAGTGCGCACAAGGGCGGTCAGGCGATTCAGTTGCTCCCGCAGAGAGCTGACCAGCCCGGCAGTCTCGGCATCCATGGCTGGGTGCTCCTCTGCAAACAGTTCCAGCTTCGTCTGCAAAATAGCCAGCGGGGTGCGCAGCTCGTGGGCTGCGTTGCCCGCAAACTGCCGTTGTAATTCAAAGGACTGTGCCAGGCCATCCAGCATCCGGTTTACCGACCGGCTCAACTGCCCGAATTCCTGCACGGTATCTTCGTCCAGACGGACGGTAGCAATGCTGTCCTGATCGACCCGCTGCGCCTGCTGCGCAAGCTGCTGCAACGGTTTCAGAGCTCTGCCGCTGACAAAATAAGCGATGGCCGCGCTGAGGATGGTGACCACAGCAGTGATGCACCAGCCCTTGCGGCCAAAAACCACCTTTGCATCGTAGACTTCCTGTGAAAAATGCGCCAGCAGGCTGGACATTTCCTCCTGCGGGATCTCGATGGTCAAGGAATCCTCACTGCCGGGCTGATACTGCATCATAAAGCCGTTGAGGGCATCCATGCCGGTTGCACCGGTGCGGTATAAAAGCAGGTTCATGCACACGCAGGCACAGGCGATGAGCGGCGCCGTCAGCAGGGTGATGCGCCATTGCAGGGACAACCGTTTCATTGTACCTCTCCTCCGATCTCGTAGCCTTCCCCGATGCGGTTGCGGATGGGGTCGTAGCCCAGCACCGCCCGCAGCTTTTTGCGCAGGGCAGAGATATGTACCCGGATGGAGTTGCTGAAGCTGTCCACGCTTCCGTCCCAGACGTGCTCAATCAGCTCTTCCTGACTGACCGGGCGTCCCTGATGCAGCAGCAGATATTCCAGTACGCCGCTCTCCTTCCGCGTCAGGGCAAGGGTCTGACCATCCACCGTGGCAACGCGGCTGCGGGTGTTGAAGCTGAGCCGCCCGCAGCACAGGCAGACGTCCTGCTGGATAAATTTGCGCCGGGTCAGGCTGCGCACCCGGGCTTCCAGCTCTGCAAGGTGAAAGGGCTTGGAAAGGTAATCGTTCGCCCCGGCATCCAGCCCCTCCACCTTATCTGAAATTTCACTGCGCGCTGATAAGATCAGCACACAGGTCTCAAGGTCGTGCTGCCGTAAGCTGCGCAACACCTGCATCCCGTCCACCTTGGGCAGATTGAGGTCCAGCAGTACAAGGTCGTACCGCTCTGCCGTCAGCGATTCCAATGCGGCTTCGCCGTCTGCACAGGCGTCCACCTCGTACCCGGACAGCCGCAGCTTCCGGGCAATGTCCTCCCGCAGGGAGTGCTCGTCCTCTACCACCAAAAGGCGCATTTTGTTTTCCACCTTTCCCATAAAAAATCCATTTCTTGCGTTTTTTCTTCATTATAACAGATTATAGCAGACGGTGTTAAGATTCGTGTTAAGATTTTCTTAGCAGAAATTTTATCCCGGAATAGTGTATACTGGTGCCATCAAACAACAGGAGGCTATGATGTTCATGACAAAAACAGGCGCAGCTGCTTTGCTTGCCGCCGGGGTTCTGATGCTGCTGTTCGGCTTATGGCGGGGCGAGGCAGACACCGTATTTTCAAAAGCCATCCGGCTGTGTATGGAGTGTGTGGGCATTGGATAAGAAAAAGTTAAAAAAGCTTTCTCCCCTTGCCCGGTTCCGGGGCTTTATACAGGCCGGGGCTACCCTGCTGACCAATCTCCACCTACCCAATTTTGCAAAGGAGCGCTGTATCAGGGCGGCGGAAAATACGTCTGCGTGCCGGGGCTGAACTGCTATTCCTGCCCGGGCGCGGCCGGTGCCTGTCCGGTGGGAGCATTCCAGGCGGTAGTGGGCTCTTCCAAATTCCGCTTTTCCTACTACATCACCGGCATTCTCATCCTTTTCGGGGTGCTGCTGGGACGGTTCATCTGCGGTTTCCTCTGCCCGTTCGGGTGGTTTCAGGAGCTGTTGCACAAGATTCCCTCTCCCAAGCTTTCCACCAAAAAGCTGAAGCCGCTGCGCTATTTAAAGTATGCGGTGCTGCTGGTCATGGTGGTGTTGCTGCCTTTGCTGGCGGTCAATGAGCTGGGCATGGGCGACCCCTTCTTCTGCAAGTATCTCTGCCCACAGTGCGTGCTGGAAGGCGCCCTTCCCCTCTCCCTGACCAATGCTGGCATCCGCGCCGCGCTGGGCAAGCTGTTCACATGGAAAGCCTGCATTCTGCTGGCAGTCATTATGGGCAGCGTGGTGTTCTACCGCCCTTCTGCAAGTGGCTGTGCCCGCTGGGCGCGTTCTATGCGCTGCTGAACAAGGTATCGCTGTTACAGATGCGCGTAGACACCCACAAATGCGTCTCCTGCGGAGCCTGTGCAAAGGCTTGCAAGATGGACGTAGACATTACCAAGACCCCCAACCACGCCGAATGCATCCGCTGCGGGATGTGCATGAAAGCCTGCCCCACGGACGCCATCCAGTACAAGTTCGGGCTGGGAGGACCAATCAAACACCGAAACAACAAAGGAGTAAAACCATGAAGATCCATCGTATCGCCGCACTTTTTCTCAGCCTTACGCTGGCTTTCAGCCTTGCCGCCTGCGGGCAGGGCGCGTCCTCTGCATCTTCTGCATCCTCTTCTTCTGCCGCTTCCTCTGCGGCAGCGGAAACCAAGACCGAGGAGCAGCTGCTGGCCGAGGAAAACGAGATCCTTTCTGCAAACGATGCTCTGTGGGAGAAAGTGTTCGCTTCCATGGACAAAAACATGACTGAGACCACCCTCAGCACGAACTACGGCGATTTTCTGCGCAGCTCCGTGGAAAAGGCAAAGGACCAATTCTCGGATGAGGAGTACAAGACCCTGACCGCCGATGCAGAAAAAATCCGTGCCATCGAGGAGCAGATTGCCACCCTTGCCCCGCGGACGCGGCCGCTTCCGGCGCTGCCGCACAGGGCACTGCCTTCCCCCAGTTTGAGGGCAGCGATTTAGAGGGCAACCCGGTGGACAACAGTCTGTTTGCGGGCAACGCCTTTACGGTGGTGAATTTCTGGTTCAACGGCTGCAAGCCCTGCGTAGAGGAACTGGACGACCTGAACGCCCTGAACGAGAAGGTCAAGGCACAGGGCGGCGAGGTTGTCGGCACCAACACCGAGACGCTAGACGGCAACCATCAGGGCATTGATGCCGCCAAAACTGCTGGCTGCAACGGGCGCAAGCTACCGCAACATCTACTTTGCCTCCGGCAGCGACGCCGGCAAGTTTGCGCTGAACATCATGGCCTTCCCCACCACCTACGTTTTTGACCGGGACGGCAACGTTGTGGGCCAGCCCCTGCTGGGTGGCATCGACAAGGAAGAAAACCTTGCCGCCCTGCAAAAAAATATTGACGCTGCCCTTGCCAAGGACAACGCCAAATAAGCTATTCTCCCCTGCCGATGAGGGGCAATTTCCCGTAAGCTGCTGCTCGTTTGCACCCTCATCAGTCACCTGCGGTGACAGCTTCCCCCCAACCGGGGGAAGCCTTTAGAGAAAATTTGATTTCTGTAATTCCCTGCCGCCTACGGGCGGCTTTTTTTGTTTGCACCGGGCATTGTCATGCACGCCCGGGCGCCGGACGGAATACGCTGGGGCAAAAGCATACTTTTACCAGCAAAGGAGCGTATCTCCATGAAGAACACCGGAACTCTCCGCATCCAGGCCTTTGCGGCCCGTCAGTCCAGCCCTGTCGAGGGTGTGACCGTCACCGTCAGCGGCAACGGCTTCACCGCCACCCGCCTGACCGACGCCGAAGGCAACGCCGACGACGTCACCCTTACCACCCCGCCTGTGCTCTCGCTGGACGAGAACAACACCACGCAGCCCCCCTACGCGGTCTGTGACCTCGTGGCCTCCAAGACCGGCTACCGCACCGTCCGCATCCAGGGCGTGCAGGTCTTTCCCGGGCAGGTGACGCTGGCCCAGCCCGAGATGATACCCGACACCGAGGAGATGCGGGACACGCCCAACGTCCCCATCGTCATCCCACCCCACAGCCTCTTCACCGGCGACGGCGGCAGCGGCCCGAACCCGTTCCTCTCCTGTGTGCCGCGGGTGCTGGACCGGGTCATCATCCCGAAAAATATCACCGTCCATCTCGGCAGGCCCGCCGCCTCGGCCCGGAACGTCACCGTCTCGTTCCGCAGCTATATCGCCAACGTGGCGTCCAGTGAGGTGTATCCGACCTGGGCTGACGAAAATAGCCCAGCGGGAAGTCGAACTGTCTGCCGACTCAGAAATTCCATTCGATCGTTATTTTTTGTTCTCCGGTAAGCGTATCTTTTGGGCTGACAATAACACGATGGACCAACAGTACAACAAGTTCGCGGGTCAGCTGCGAAACCTGTGCCAGTTCACGGACACGCTGCATCTGCGTCTGGACTCCACCGGTTTCTTCCTGCTGTTGTTCCAGTTCCGTTTCCAATGTATCGATCCGGGTCTCTGCCTTTTTCACTTCTTCCAGAAAGGTCTGGTTCATTTCAGAAAACTGAACGGCATCAATTAAACCTGACACCTTATCCAGATACAACTCCTGCATGGCCTTGCGCCGCCGGGCTGCTTCGCTCTTCAACCGTTTCAGCTCGTCACGCCTGGCCTGCTCTCGCTGCCAGATGGGGTCATCCTGTTCTGGAAGGGTAACTTTTCAGGGTCAAAATAGGCTGCCGCATACGCCCGGATACGTTCCAGTACAGCATTCTCCAACGCGTCCATATCTGTACAGGTCCTGTTGCCGCACACTTCCGGTGCGCGCTGGTGCATCCGGCAGCGAACATAGCGTCTTTGTGTTCCATCCGCTCTCGACTGACGGCCAGTTTGCTCCATGCAGCTGCCACAGCATCCACAAACCACTTTTTTTGCCAGCGGATGGATCGTTCCCTTCTCGCCGCTCCGGGTGCGCTCCTGCATCATCCTCTGGACCGTTTCAAACATTTCTCGCTCAATAATAGCTTCATGCGTATTTTCTACAACGATCCACTGCGATTTTGGAAGCCAAATCGTCTTTTCAGACTTGTAACTTATCTTTTTATGCTTTCCCTGCACCATATTTCCGATATAAAGTTGATCATGCAATATTTGATATACGGTGGGACTGCTCCAAAGAGCCGCATTTGTATTCTTCAATGCACTGCGGTAATGGATGCCATGCAGCTGCTTATAGGCCGTTGGGCTTGGAATTTTTTCGTCATTCAGGATGCGTGCGATCTTGTGTGCGCCGATCCCGTTAAGAGCCATGGAAAAGATCCGCCTTACCACTTCGGCTGCTTCCGGGTCGATGATGAGTTTTCCTTTTGCATTTGGGTCTTTGCAGTATCCATACCGTGCAAAAGAGCCGATGAACAGCCCCTCTTTCCGCTTGTGGTCAAGCACCGAGCGGACATTGGTGGACAGATCTTCCAGATACCACTCGTTGATCAGGCCGTTGATCTGGCGGGATTTTTTGTTCGCGGTATCGTTGGTATCCACATGGTCTACCACCGCAATGAAGCGGATGCCCCACTCCATGAACTTTCCGTGCAGATATTTTCCACGAGTTCCATGTCGCGGGTGAAACGGGATTGCGTTTTGGCCAGTACCACATCAAACTGATGTTCGCTTGCGGCTTGCAGCATCGAATTGAACGCCGGGCGGTTCCGGTCGATGCCGGAATAGTCCTCATCCGAATAGATCTGGTAAATATCAAGCCCTTTCTCCATGGCGTACTGGAGCAGCATCGACTTTTGATTCTGAATGCTCTCCGATTCACCAATTTTATCTTCATCTTCTTTGCTCAGGCGGCAATAAATGGCTGCTTTCATGATCTGCCCCCCTTTTGTACACGAGCATCCATGCGCAGCATAACGCATACCTCCTTCAAATTCAGGGATGCCACATCAGGCGCAGGATCTTGAAGGAACGGCATTGAGCAATCCATCGATGATATATCGCTCAAATTCCTTTTGAAACCGTTCTTTGCGCTGTTCGTTGTTGTCCGAACGAAATTTTTCGTGCAGAATAAAAGGAGTTTTTTTCATCGAATCCCCCTTTTCGGTCCATCTGGTCGTGATATGTGTCACTTCAGTCTATTTCCAGTCAGCGAAATTCAGAACTTTCCATATTTTTCATGCAAAATATTGCAAGACGTTCAAAATCAACTTGAAACGCCTTTGCCGCAATGGTACAATTATATTGTCATTTTATGGAAACTCGGCGCAAAGCCCCGTGCGGACAGGCCTCAAGCGTCGGAGTTCCTGTGGGATGTGTAAGAATCGCTAAGGCAGCACTGCGCTACTGCACCTGCGTAGTATTGCTTTCCGAAAATGTGAGAAAGTATATTTATATGATGAAAAAGATCTCCCGCCGCTCGTTTTGCAGGTCTGCGGTATTACTGCGGCAACGGCAGCACTGACCGCCTGCGGCGGCACTAAGACCGAAACAGCTAAAAAAGACGCTGCTCACGAAGCCATCACCTTTATGGCACCTTATAAGGAGATAGAAGCCTTTATTCAGCAGGTACACAGCGTTTACCCGGAAGTGAACATCGAGGTCGTGCCCTACAGCGGCGATAACACCACCACCTGTTTGCAGAATATGTTTGCGGCGGGCGACCTGCCGGACGTCTGCACCTTGACCTACTACGACCCCCAGATCGATCTGGTCTCCAACAAACTGCTGGACCTTTCCGGCTACGATTTTACGGATAACTATGTGGAGTCCCGTCTGCAGGACGTGTTCGACAACGGTGCCATCTACCTGCTGCCCTCGACCTACAACTGCTACGGCATCACCTACAACAAGACCCTGCTGAAGAAATACGGCTGGGAGCTGCCCAATTCTTTCGCTGAGCTGGAAGAACTGGCTGCAAAGGCAAAAAGCCGGGTCGATCTCTGTCTGCCGCAGATCCAGTATCCGGGCTACGGTTTCCAGTACCTGTGCAACATTGCAGACGCCGATTTCCTCGGCACACTGGACGGCAGGCTGTGGCAGCGGGATTATCTGTCCGGTAAGGCGAATGTCAGCAATACCCCGGCATGATACAGGCCATGGCCTATGTCCAGAAGTGGAAGGACATCGGGATGCTGAACGACTCCGGCGATGCTCTTGACGACAATGTGACCCGGCAGAGGATGGCCGAGGGGAACACCCTGTTTTTGATCGGAAACACCAACGGCATCGTGGAGGCAGACGGCAACGCCGATAAATTCGGCCTGATGCCGTTTCTCTCGGAGGACGGCACCCAGAATGTTTTGTGCTGAATGTGAACCGCTTCTACGGTCTGAATAAAAGCTGGAGCAGGACCCCCAAAGCTGGAAGATGCGCTCAAGGTGATGCGTGCTTTCCACCGTTGCAGCGCTCTGCAGCCCGCAACGACGCTGAAAAGCAGCCTGCTGCCCTTCAAGTACGCAAAAGCGGACGGCACCTACTATGCCGACATCGCCGATGCCCTGAACGCAGGCAACACCGCGCCCTTTATCTATTCCGGCTGGGAAAACACCATCGTGACCACCGGCCTTAAAATGCTGGACTTTATCAAGGGCGATGCTACCATGGAAGATGTGATCCGTCAGATGGACGAGGATCAGGATAGCGTAGTGAACAACACCCCGGATACCATCACTACCGTCACCGAAGAACTTTCGCAGGAGGATTGCGCCATGCTGGTGGGTCGCTGCTTTGCACAGGCTACCTGCAGCGACCTTGCGCTGGTCTCGCTGAGCACATGGATCCCCGGCAACCCCACCGATCAGAACCATCACGGCGTAGCGGCCAAACTGTACGCCAAGGATATTACGGATTACGACCTTTCAGTCATTCTGCCCACCGGCTGGAACCGCACCATCCAGACCGTTTCCCTGACTGGGCAGCAGATCAGCGACCTGCTTGCTTCTGGTTACGATGCCTACGGCAACGGCAAGGGCTACCCCTATGTGCTGGTAAGCCCGGTGCAGCTGGAGGCGGGCAAGACCTATCAGGTTGCCATCTGCGGTGTGAGCGACCAGTTGGCTGCGGAGACCACGGTCACAGACAGCGGCGTGGTGGGCATGGACGCCGCAAAAGCCTTCTTTGGCGCATACACCACCATCAGCCGGGCAGATACCGCATGGAGTTAAACAGAACAGACAGGAGATACTGGATGTGAACAACAAAATCTATAAAAAGCTGCTTGGTGGCTTCGGCTTTGTCATCATCGTGTCGCTCCTGACCCTTTTGTCATGAGCCAGACCTACATCCAGAACCTTGTCTACCATGAGCGGCTGAGCCAGATGGAAGAGGTCACCCACCAGATGTTCCGCAATCTGGAGGATGTCATCGACACCCACTGGGACGAGGTGGATGTGCAGTGCAATTATTTGTACTACACCCCGCTAAAGACCGATACCGATCTCTACCGCTATCTGAAAAAGCTGCCCGAGCTTTCCAATTACCATGAAAAACAGGTCGAATTGATTGCCGTGGATACTGCCGGATATTATTATACCGAGTATGGCCGCATGGGGCTGCTGCGGGGAATGAACTATCTGGAAAGCGCACCGGAGCGGGTCAGCTATATTTCCAACTCGCTGACCAAGGACGACTCCTGGATGGTGTTTCTGGAACAGCTCTCCACCCCCATCACACTGCAAAGCGGAGAAAAAGAGATCACCCTGCGCTACTTTGGCATCTCCCAGAGCATGACCCAGCTGAACGATTATTTCCGCTGTGACGCCTACGAAAACAGCAACAGTGTCTATGTGCTGGACAACAACGGCTTTAAGCTGTTCAACGCCAATGACACCGAGCTGCTGAAGGGACACAACGTATACACCGTCCTCTCCCGGATGTCCTATCTGCACGGCTCTTCCTTTGCGGGGGCAAAGGAGCGGCTTACCCGCACAGGCTCCTGCTATTCCAACGCCGTGCTGGATGGGACTGAGTATTTCTACGCCCTGAAGCAGATGGAAAACGCCCAGTGGACACTGGCGTTCCTTGTTCCGGCAGAATATGTGGCCGTGAATACGCAGAAGCTGGTCAACATCGTCATGGTCATCATCATCGTCATTGCGATGATGTTCTCGGTCATAACAGTTTTCGTTGGCTGGTTTCTCCTGCGGCAAAAGCAGCAGCAGGAGCTGCGGACTGAAAAAGAAGCGAACCTCCGTCTGGAACAATACAACATCCATCTGACGCAGGTAAATGATGAGCTGCGGCAGGCGCAGGTCGTTGCAGCAGAGGCTTTGCAATCCGCAGAGCGCGCCAGCAAGGCCAAGACGGACTTCCTTTCCAACATGAGCCACGACATCCGTACCCCCATGAACGCCATCATCGGCATTACCACCCTGATGAAAACGAGCTGCACCAGCCGGAAAAGCTGGCCGAACATCTGGGCAAGCTGGAAACTTCCGGTCAGCTGCTGCTGGGCATCATCAACAATATTCTGGATATGAGCCGCATCGAGAGCGGCAAGACCACCCTGAATGTGGAAAAAATGAACCTGCCCCAGCAGGTCAGCCAGCTGGACAGCATCATCCGTCAGCAGGCAGGCCAGCGCCGCCAGACCTTTACGGTAAACACCCATCTGCAGCACGAAAACGTACTGGCAGACCCCAACCGCCTGAATCAGGTGCTGATGAACATCCTCTCCAACGCGGTCAAATATACGCCCAAGGGCGGGCATATCCGGTTGGAGGTGGAAGAGCTGCCCCGGAACGAGCACTTCGCCCGGTACCGCTTTGTGGTGCAGGATGACGGCATCGGCATGAGCGAGGAGTTCCAAAAGACCCTTTTTGACCCCTTTACCCGTGAGGAAAAATCCGGCACCAATAAGGTGCAGGGCACCGGCCTTGGCATGGCCATCACCAAGAGCATCGTAGACCTGATGGGCGGCACCATCCACGTGGAGAGCACCCCCGGCAAGGGCACCCGCTTTGAGGTCGTGCTGGAATTTCCCATTGATGCCGAAGCAGATACGGTGCAAGAGGCACAGGTGCTCCCGGAGGAAGAAGAGACCGCTTCTCCTCTGTCCGGCATGAAGTTCCTCTGCGCCGAGGATAACGCCATCAACGCCGAAATTCTGGAAATGCTGCTGGAATCAAGGGCGCACACTGCAAAATTTACCCCAACGGTCAGGAGATCGTGGATGCCTTTGCCAGCGTCAAGCCCGGCGAGTACGACATGATTTTGATGGACATTCAGATGCCGGTGATGGACGGCCTGGAGGCCACCCGCCGCATTCGCAATGGCGAAAATCCACTGGGCAGGATCATCCCCATCCTTGCCATGACCGCCAACGCCTTTTGGAAGATATGCAGAAGAGCAAGGAAGCCGGGATGGATGTACATCTCTCCAAACCCGTGGACATTGCAGCGCTGGAACAGACCGTAAAACACTTCCGCGTTACCCCCATTAAAAATAGCGGAAACGCGCGTTTCCGCAGATGAAACACACAAATGATGTAAATAATGTAGAAGAAGGTCAGAACGTGAATACACTTTCCGAGATTGAGAAATATTACAAAGCGCGTGAGCAGCAGCTGTTGAAAAGCTTCATCGACAGGAAGCTGCTCTTGCCGCAGCGGAGCAAACGCTGAAGCGATTGAACGAAAATCAGAAAGCACCGATGGACGAAACCACCGAGCAGCGTACTGCACAGGAGCAGGCATTCAAAGAAAAACTCTATCGAGATCCGCTGACAGGAATTTACAACCGCCGCTATTACGAAGAAGTTGTCCGTAAATCCATCGGCCCCGCAGGGATCGCGCTGATAGATGTGGACGATTTCAAGATCTGCAACGATACCTATGGGCATTACGCCGGAGATATGGCACTGAAAACGGTGGCAAACACCATCCAGTCCTGCATCCGGGCGTCGGACCTGCTCATCCGCTATGGCGGAGACGAATTTCTGCTGGTGTTATCCGGCATTCCGGGAGACTTTTTGCAGACCAAACTGGAACAGATCCGCACCGCCGCGCAGATGGCATCTGTACCCGGCTATTCGCATTTCCGTATCTCGCTGAGCATTGGCGGAACGATACAGTCCCTCGCCGACCCTATGGAAAGCATCGTTCGCCGGGCGGATTGGCTGATGTATCAGGCAAAGTGCCGCAAGAATGCCGTCATGGTGGAGGTTCCGGGGCATAACCTGGCGGCTTTGGAAAAACTTTTGCAGAACAAGTCGCAGATCTTACTTGTGGATGACTCCGCAATGAACCGCATGATGCTGACAGAGATCCTGGGAGATAGTTACCACATTCTGGAAGCAGAAAACGGACGGGAATGCATGGAAAAATTGCAGGCAGAAGCCGGAAACATTGCACTGGTGCTGCTGGACGTCAATATGCCCGTTATGGACGGCTTTGAAGTGCTGAAAGCCATGAATGCCAACCACACCATCGAGGATATCCCGGTCATTATGATCTCCAGCGAGGACTCCGATGCGACGATCCGGCGTTCCTATGAGCTGGGCGCAAGTGATTATGTCAATCGCCCCTTCGATGCTCGTATCGTGTACCGCCGTGTGACCAACACCATCAAGCTGTACGCCAAGCAGCGGCGGCTGGTGCAGATGGTCTCTGAGCAGATCCGCGCCCGTGAAAATAATACGGATATGCTGGTGGGTGTACTGAGTCATATCGTAGAATTCCGCAACGGCGAAAGCGGCGCCCATGTGCGGCACATCCGTATCATCACCGAGCTGCTGCTCCGCCGTCTGTTGGAGATCAGCAGCAAATACTCTATCACTGCGGAACAGCAGGATATGATCCCGCTGGCTTCTGCCCTGCACGACATCGGAAAAATCGGCATTGACGAAAAGATCCTTAATAAGCCCGGCAGGCTGACCCCGGAGGAATTCGAGGTCATGAAGACCCACAGTATGCTGGGAGCCAAGATGCTGCATGATCTGGATAATTTTGCAGAGCAGCCGCTGCTGCAAACGGCCTACGAGATCGCCCGCTGGCACCACGAACGCTGGGATGGGCGCGGCTACCCGGATGGGCTGAAGGGCGATGAGATCCCCATCAGCGCACAACTGGTCTCGCTGGCTGATGTGTACGATGCACTGACCAGCGAACGCTGCTACAAAAAGCCTTCTCCCACGAAAAGCCGTGCAGATGATCCTGAACAGCGAGTGCGGAGCGTTCAACCCGCTGCTGCTGCAGTGCCTGACGGATATTCAGGCTGACCTGAAAGAAGAATTACAGCAGCACAACTGAGCAATGGATGCAATAAAACAGGAGAGCAAAACGCCCAAATGAAACACAGAATCTCACGCCGTGCATTTCTGCGCGGCTGCACGCTGCTGGCGGCATCTGCTGCCGTCGGCAGTCTGACTTCCTGCGGCGGAACGAACGCGAAGGACAGCGGTCTTCCGCAGATCATTGTGGGAAGCGATACCTATCCACCCTATATTTATCTGAACAATGACGGCGTTCCCGCCGGGATCGACGTGGAGATCGCCACCGAAGCGTTCCGCCGCATGGGGTATGCTGCCCGGTTTGAAACGATCGACTGGGAGCAGAAAACAAATCTTGTGGAAAGCGGCGCCATCGACTGCATCTGGGGCTGCTTTTCCATGCAGGGACGCGAAGAAATGTACCGCTGGGCGGGGCCTTACATGGTGAGCCGTCAGGTGGCTGCGGTGGATGCCGACAGCAGCATCCGATCCCTCAGCGACCTTGCCGACAAGACCGTCGCCGTGCAGAGCACCGGCAAGCCGGAGGAAATCTTTCTCAGCGGCTCCGACCCGCGCATCCCGCAGACGGTGGAGGTGCTCAGCATCGAAAACCGCAGCGTGCAGTACGCGCTGCTGTCCTGCGGCTATGTGGATGCCATCGCCGCCCACGAGACAGGCATTCTGCAATACATGAAGGACAATTCCGTGGAGTTCCGCATTTTGGAGGAACCGCTGCTGGTCACCGGGCTGGGCGCCGCCTTTGCCAAGAACGACACCCGCGGTCTGGACAGCCAGTTGACCGACACCCTTGCGCAGATGCGCGCGGACGGCACACTGGAGCAGATCCTTGGCAGGTATCTTGAACATGCTTCGCAGTATCTGGAGGTGGACACCATTGGCACGTAAAAACAGAACCATCTCAGATACATGGAGATGGGGGCTCTATCTGGTCATCGGTGTGCTTTTTATGGTCGGCGTCGTTTTTTTCTCGAGTTGGCAGGCACTGCACACAACGGAGGCTCGTTTCTGTCAGATTCTTGATTTTGTCAAATCCCAGTCCACCAGCTTTGAAAAGCACAACGATACGGTCGTGGCCAAAGCGCTCCGCCGCGCGGCGTATCGGTGCATCAGCTGGCACAGGACCCTGCGCTCGACCTTTCCGACCCGCAGTGCCTGAACAGGCAGGCAGAGCTGCTCTGGCTCACAGGTATTTCCGTTCTGTCTCCGGACGGTACGCTCCTGTGCGAATCCACAACGAACGGCATCGGCTATGCCCGGTTTGGAGAGCAGCTCAAGAATGATATGGTTCTGGACGTTTTCTCTTACCCGCAAAAGACCTACCTGAAGCGGGTCCTGCTGGAGGATGGGTCTGCCGTGGATGTTGCGGCACACCGGGCAGAAGGCAAAGAGGTCATCCTGCTTGCCTTCCGCTATACCCCGGCAGAATTTATAGAGGGAACGGCCTTGTCCATCCAGAGCGTACTGGACGGCTACTCGGTTGAGACCAGCGGCACATTGTTCATCGTGCAGAACAATCAGGTCATCGCCTCTAACCGCCCGGAGCTCATCGGGCAGGATGCTGCGGACAGTCCGCTGGTGCGGGAGATCCGCAAAGCCGGGGCTGCCAAAACGCTGACCCATACCCACGATTGGAACGGCTCCGGCTGCTATTTTGGAATGTACTGCCACGGAAGGTCTTTCGATCTCTACGCGTATACGGATGAAAAATCCGTCTTCCGTGAATCGTTTCCGCTGATTTTGATGGCGCTGGCCGGTTACATCCTGCTTGTAATGGTCCTTTGGGTGCTGCGCAGACGCTCCGTGCAGGAGATGGAGCAGCAGAAGAAAGAGCAGGAGAAGAAGTATCAGGCTCAGCTTGAGGAACAGAACCGCAAACTGGAGATCGCACTCCAGCACGAGGGTGCGGCAAACCGTGCCAAGCGGGAGTTCCTGTTCAATATGAGCCACGATATTCGCACCCCCATGAACGCCATCATCGGCTTCACCTCGCTGGCTGCGACCCATATTGATAATAAGGAACAGGTGCTGGACTACCTGAAAAAGATCTCTACCTCCAGCCATCATCTGCTTTCCCTCATCAATGATGTGCTGGATATGAGCCGCATCGAGAGCGGAAAAGTAAAATTGAAGAAAAGCGGTGCATCTGCCGGACCTCGTCCACGATGTGCGCTCCATCATCCAACCCGATGTTTCGGCAAAGCGGCTGTCGCTTTTCATCGATACCATGGACGTGGAGAACGAGGACATCATCACCGACCCGCTGCGGCTGAACCAGATCTTGCTGAACATTTTGTCCAACGCCATCAAGTTCACTCCCACAGGCGGTACGATCAGCATCCGCATTTCCCAGAAGAACGGTGCGCCCAAGGGCCGTGGCTGCTATGAGTTCCGCATCAAGGACAATGGCATTGGTATGAGCGAAGAGTTCCAGAAGCATATCTTTGAGGCGTTCAGCCGGGAGGAAAGCTCCACCGTCAGCGGCATTCAGGGTACCGGCCTGGGCATGTCCATCACCAAGAACATTGTGGATATGATGGGCGGCACCATTGCGATTGAAAGTGAACCGGGCAAGGGCAGCGAATTCATCGTAGATCTCTGCTTCGCACTCAGCGGACAAAATGTGGAGCCCAAGCAGCTCCCGCAGTTGGAAGGGCTGCGCGCATTGGTAGCAGACGACGATACCGACACCTGCCTGAGCGTCAGCGCCATGCTGTCAAGATCGGGATGCGGCCGGAGTGGACGATCTCCGGCCGGGAAGCGGTGATCCGCACCCGATACGCCATGGAGCAGGGCGACGAATTCAGCGTCTACATCATCGACTGGCTCATCCCCGATATGAACGGCATCGAGGTCGTGCGGCAGATCCGCAAGGTGATCGGGAAAAGCTGCCCGATCATCATTCTGACGGCCTACGATTGGACGGATATTGAAGAGGAAGCCCGCGCTGCCGGAGTGACCGCCTTCTGCGAAAAGCCGCTGTTCCTTTCCGAACTGCGCAGAGTGCTGGCAGAACCCTACGGTGCAGAGCCTGCCTGTAAGCCAGCGCAGCCAGCTGCCGCCGAGCTCAGGGGAAAGAATCTTTTGCTGGTGGAGGACAATGCCTTGAACCGCGAGCTCGCACTGGAGATCCTGAAGGAAGCGGGCTTTACGGTAGACACTGCTGAGGATGGCGAGATCGCTGTCCAGAAGATGAAGCAGGCGGCCCCCGGGCAGTACGATTTGATCTTAATGGACATCCAGATGCCCAAGATGGACGGTTACGAGGCAACGCGGCAGATCCGCGCCCTGCCGGATGCTGCAAAGGCAGACATTCCCATCTTTGCAATGACGGCAAATGCCTTTGAAGAAGACCGTCAGAATGCATTGAATGCCGGTATGGACGGCCACATTGCAAAGCCGCTGGATATTCCGCATCTGCTGCAGGTCCTTGCAGATGTACTGAAATCATAACGGCTGCCAGCTGACAAAGCAAAGCACCCGCAGCATTCGCTTCCAGAGGTCAAGAGCCTCTGCGAAGCCTGCTGCGGGTGCTTTATTTATTTTTGTCTGACAGGCGTTTGGCGCTTACAGGATCTTGTGCAGCTCCTGCACAAGGTCGCCGATCACGATGGGCTTGGACAAAAAGCCGTTCATGCCGCTTTCCAATGCGTTGCAGCGATCCTCGTCGAATGCGTTGGCGGTCATGGCAGGATCGGGAGCTTTGCCCGGGCAGGGTCATCCAGTGCGCGGATCTTCCGGGTGGCGGTGTAGCCATCCATCACCGGCATCTGCACATCCATCAGCACCAGATCATAGCTGCCCGGCGCTGCGGTGCTCACCTTTTCCACCGCCACTTCACCGTTTTCCGCCGTATCGACCTGGAAGCCGTACTCGCGCAGGATCTCCTGCGCGATCTCGCGGTTCAGCTCGTTGTCCTCTACCAGCAGGATGTGTTTGTCCTTAAAGTCGGCGTTCTTTTCCGGCAGAAGCTCCTGCGGCGCATCTGTCAGCTTCTGGCCGAGGGCGCTCATCAGAGTCTCGCGCAGGTCGGACATGAACATGGGCTTGGAGCAGAAGGCGGTCACACCGGCGGCCTTTGCCTCTACCTCAATGTCAGACCAGTCGTAGGCCGTCAGGATGATGATGGGGTATCGTCGTTCAGGCTGCGTATCTGGCGGGTGACCTCGATGCCGTTCATATCCGGCAGCCGCCAGTCGATGATATAGGCATGGTAGACATCGCTCATCTCGATGGACTGCCGCGCGCGCAGCACCGCTTCCTTGCCGGAAAGGGTCCACTCCGCGCGCATTCCCACCTTGACCAGCATCTTTGTCACGCTGTCGCAGGTGTTGAAATCGTCGTCCACCACCAGAGCCTTCAGACCTTCCAGCTCGGTGATCTTTTCCACCGGGCGGTGCTCTGCCTGCACCCGCAGCGGCACACGAATGATAAACTCGCTGCCCTTGCCCTGCGCTGTCTGCACCTCGATGGTGCCGCCCATCATATCCACGATGTTCTTGGTGATGGCCATGCCAAGGCCGGTGCCTTGGATACGGCTGACCGTGGAGGTGCGCTCCCGCTCAAACGGCGAAAAGAGCTTCTGTTGGCAAATTCCGGGCTCATGCCGATGCCGTTATCCTTGATGCGGAACTCGTACTGCCCGCAGCCGCACACCTGCCCGGCAAGCTGGCGCACCCGCACCGAGACCGTGCCGCCCGCCGGGGTGAACTTGATGGCGTTGGACAGCAGGTTCAGCAGGATCTGGTTCAGCCGGGTCTTATCGCAGTAGACATCCTCGTCGGTCACATCCATCGCGTCCATATAAAGTTCCAGCTGTTTTGCGTAGATCTGCCCACTGACAATGGTTTTCAAATCGTGCAGCACATCCGAAAGGTTGACTTCCACTTCTTCCAGATGGAGCTTTCCGCTTTCGATGCGGCTCATATCCAGCACATCGTTGATGAGCGAGAGCAGATGGTTGCTGGAAGCAAGGGTCTTGGCCAGATAATCCTTCACCCGCTCCTTGTCGTCGATATTGCTGATCGCCAGTGTGGTAAAGCCGATGATGGCGTTCATGGGGGTGCGGATGTCGTGGGACATATTGGAAAGGAAGGTGCTCTTGGCGCGGTTGGCAGTCTCGGCGGCGGCAACGGCATCCGAAAGCGCCTGATTTACCTGTTTGTCGGCGGTGCGGTCGGACATGACAAGGATGTATTTGGTCCTGCCCTCCACCTCGCTGCCTATGGCGATGTTATGGAACCAGCGGCGCTCTTTGGTTTCCAGATGCTCAAACTCGAAATCCCATTCCCGCTGCTGTCCGCTGAGAAGCCCATCCAGAAAGTTTTTGCCGTGCTCCGGGGCGCCCAGCTTGTCCAGAGCGAAGGCATTTTGCCGGACTTCTCTCCACGGGATACCCAGCAGACGCTCAATGTTCGGGCTGACATAATCCACCTTGGAGGTCTCTGCGTCCAGCATCAGGAAAACGTCGTCCACGTTCAGCGAGAGCTTCTGGAACAGCTCGTCCCGGTAGGAGATCTCGGTATCCTTCCGGCGCAGGGTCATATGGCTTCTGCGCACAACGAACAGAATGGCCAGCGCGGCAAAGCCAAGGACGATGCCCGTCACGATCTGCACCGTATGGAACCACAGCTTATCCAAATTGGCATTGACGATCTTGGTCGGCACAAGCCCACCATCGTCCAGCTCTGGACAGCAGTACCCTCGTAAACCAGATAATAGCTGATGTCGCCCAGTTTGACCTTCATGTTTCCGCTGCTGCCCTGTGCAAAGGCATTGGACAGATCCAGGATCTGTGCCTCGGAAAGATCGGAATGGTCGCGCAGCATCGCAATGAAGTTGTAGATCGTTTCCTTGCGGTTTACAGAATTGTCGATGACCACCCGCCCATCCGGGTAGATGACATAGTTACTGGCATTGCCCTGAAAGGCAGAGTTGTCCAGTAATCTCAGCACCTCATCATTGTAATAGGTGATGGCAACGGCATCGTAGGCAAAGCCCCGGTAGCTGCCCTGCGTTTCGGGACAGATGAACGCCAGCATCTGGGGCTTGCCGGGCAGAGCCGTATTCATCACAATATCGTTACCGTCGGCAAGCTCTTCGTCCAGATTTGTCTGCAGGCCAAGGTAGCCCGTTTTCCCGGTCACGGTCATGTAGTTGCCGTCATAGGTAAGAAAGTAGAATTCGGCAAACCCAGCCTCCTGCTGTGCCGCCCTGATATACGCCTGTATTTCGGCCTCATCCGAGGTACTTTCCAGAAAGCCGTTATACAGATGCAGATAGGTCAGGTTCTTGCGTACCATCTCTTTCAGCATATTATTGGATTTATGCAGCACCTCTTCCAGATGCGAGGTGCTTTCCTGATAGATGGTCTGGGACACAAACGAGATGTACTGGACACTGAAACCGACTGCCAGAAAGATCAGAAGAAGGATGGCAGCAACAGGGAGCCATTTTTGCCGGGGATGGCAGTTTCGTTTGGATTCGTGCTTTTCGTCTACCATCCCGCTCACCTCAGTGTCATGTAGTTTTCAGGCTCTGCAAGCGCTGCGCCGCCGCCGGAGACATAATCGCGCCATCTGTTTTTTACCCATGTATCTCCGTCCAAAGACGTGCCGCTCTCGCTCGCAAGCAGCGCTTCCATCTGTTTTTCCGCTGCCAGACAGGTCACGGTAACGGTGTCGTCGTCCTTCAGCGGCTGTCCGTTCCGGGTGATGCCGGTCAGGGTATAGCTGCCGCTTGCCTCTTTGACCTCCACGGCAATGCCGCTGACCACCGGCAGAGAGCCGCGGTTGAAGGGTACAAACCCACCCTTGCAGCCCTCCACAAAGGCGCGGACGGTCTCCTTCAGCTCTGCGCCGGTCATGGTGCGCTGGCGGGACATCAGACCGTTGGGCATGATCATGGAAGCGGCCATTTTCTTGTTATAATCTGCCTGCAGCACACTGCCGGTAAAGCTGTTTGCGGTGGCAAGCAGCACATCGGTGCCATAAACGCCCCGCAGCGTGTTCGCCATAACGGAGAAGGAGGCGCTGCCGCCGTTTGCGTGGAAGACATTGGAATAGCTCTTCCCGGAGGTCAGCACGATCTCGTCATCGTCAGGCGTTTCTTCGGCAAGAAGCCGGGCATTGAACGCACGATAAGCCTGCCGTGCCGTGTACTCGCCCGCGATCATTTTGGAGACAACGTCCTTGGAGACGGCAAAGAAATCGTTGGAGGCGATGCGGATATACATGTGGTTTTCTTCCACCACATCGCGCACGTCCTTCATGTACTCGGTCAGGCGCAGAGGGACATTCTGGCTGTAGCTCAGCACATCCTGCCCGTCGGCAACGATGCGGCTCTGTGCCTCCTCGGAGAGCATGACGTTCAGCACCTTCATGGCTTTTCGCGGCGCGCGGTGTCCTGCTCGAGGTCACGGTTCAGAGCGATCTGGAAATACGGGGTGGTCATGATCCACTTTTCTCCGTTCTGGCTGAAGAAGGGCAGGAAGATCGTGTCGATGCCCTCATCCTGAAACATCTTGACACCGGCAGAGCTGCCAAAGTACATGGCAACTTCTCCGTTTCGGAACATCCCGGTCACATCGTCGTAATTCAACGCAAGATCGTCTGCCGTGAGGTGGGTATCCTGAATGAACTGCGCCATCCGCTCAAACGCCCCCGGCCACACGGTGTCGTCCAGACCCACCCGTGCGGTGCTGGCAGGGTCGCTGTAAGCAGTGCGCCACTTGCGCCCATCAGTCGTGGTAAGCTCGGCAGCGGAAAGCCCCTGCAGCGTTTCCATGCAGGTGTAGTCGTAGGCATAATCGGCGGTAAAGCCGCGGATGCCCACTTTTTCAAACGCCTGACAGGCCGAAACGAAGCTCTCGTAATCGGTGGGCAGAGGAATATCGTACTGCTCAAAAAGGCTGCGGTTGACCACAAAGCCGTGGGCATCGGCGCAGACCGGCAGCCAGTTCACGCTGCCGTCCTCGTTTTGACGCTGCTGAGGTAGGTGTTGTACACAGCGCCCGCCTCGTTGGTCAAGGCAAGGTTCATCAGGCTGTCCTTCAAGGAGCCGCATCGTGCAGCGAGAAGCGGCAGCAGGTGATGATATCCGGCAGTCCGCCGTTCTCCTGCAAAACTTGTAAAATCCAAATCGTTGTTACCCACGATGAATTCAATATTTACATCCGGCAGCTGGGACTGGATATAGGGCGCATAGTTCTCGTACAGGCTGGTACTCCACAGATACACCTGAATGGTCTGGGCATCCTCCTGCTTTTCCACATTTTCGGCGGTTTTGTTCCGCAGCCGGTCAGCAGAGAGACCGCCATCACCAGTGCCATAAGCACGGAAAACAGGCGGCGCAATGTTCTTTTGTTCATCAAATCGTTCTCCTCACAGCTCTTGGGCAGCTGCCGTTCTGCACTCCCGAATACCACAAAAAGGCATAGGTACAGCATGACAGAACTATAGGATTATTTTACCACCGCCATGATGGATTTTCAATAAAATTTCATATATTGATTCATAAAAGCAGCGCGTCCGATTTCTTTGCGCCAGTCGATGCAGCTTTTTGTATCAACGCACAGGGTGAGGCGGGCTGCCAGTATTCTTATGTGCTGCCGCCCTTTCTTGCACCCTTCTCGTTGACATAGTTGAAGGTATCCTCAAACGAGCCGACACGGACGACCTTTGCAGGGGCGGTCTCTGCGGCAGCTTTGGCCAGTTGGGTTATTTTGCTCCCCGTGGCCCGAGCAGGCCCTGCGGGCCAACATCCACTGCCAGATCTCGCTAGCTCTCAACCGCATCTACACCGAGTGGTACCCCAGCAAGGGCTATAGTTTCAACATCACCAACTCCACCAGCTACGACCAATACTACGTCCATGGCCGGACGGTGTTCGACGTCATGGTGCGGCTGACGGACGACATCTTCAACACCTATATCCGCAAGACCGGCACCGTAAACCCCTACTACGCCGAGTACTGCGACGGAAAATCCGTCACCTGCCCCGGCCTCAAGCAGTGGGGGACCGTCACGCTGGCCAATCAGGGCCGCAGCGCACTGAGCATTCTCAAATACTACTACGGCAGCAACATCGAGATCATCCGCACCAGCAACATCCAGTCCATCCCCCAGAGCTACCCCGGGAGCCCTCTGCGGCAGGGCAGCACCGGAGCGGCGGTGTTCACCCTGCAGCGGCAGCTCAACCGCATCACCAAAGACTATCCCTTCCTCGGCCTGCTGACGGTGGACGGCATCTTCGGTCGCAAGATGACCGAGACGGTCAAAAAGTTCCAGAAGCAGTTCAACCTCACCGCCGACGGCGTGGTGGGCCGCAGCACCTGGTATAAGATCAGCTATATCTATGTCTCGGTGAAAGACCTTGCAGAGCTGACCAGTGAAGGCGAGACATTCAGCGGCACCCTCCCGGACAGCTCATGGAACTTCGGCAGCAGCGTCCTCAAACAGGGCTCCACCGGCAGTGAGGTAGAGCAGATGCAGTTCTGGCTGAGTACGCTGGCTCAGTATGAAAGCAGCATCCCCTCTGTCACGGTGGACGGCGTCTACGGCAGCGGCACAGCGGCGGCTGTCGGGCGTTCCAGCGGCTCTACGGCCTGACGGTGGACGGCATCGTGGGCCTCACCACATGGACCGAGCTGTACGACCAGTTCCGCAGAATCCAGTCCGACAACGGCACCCCCAACGCCTACCCCGGCACCGCCCTGCGCCAGGGCAGCAGCGGCCAGAACGTCCGGCTGGTGCAGTTCTGGCTGAAGATTGCGCGGACGGTCTATTCCAGTCTCAGCAATGTCACCGTGGACGGCATCTTCGGCTCGTCTACCGCAGCGGCCGTGCGGCGGTTCCAGACCTACTTCGGCCTCACCAGCGACGGCGTCGTGGGCCGGACGACATGGAACAAGCTCTACGAAGTCTACAACGACATCGCCAACCGCCTGCTTTCGCCCAGCCTGCGGCCCGGCGAGTACCCGGGCGTGCTGCGCAATGGCTCCACCGGCACCGCCGTCCGGGAGCTGCAATTCTACCTCTACCTTATGAGCGCCTACCAGAGCAGCATCCCTCTGTCTCCATTGATGGCCGTTTCGGCGCGGCCACCGGGCCGCCGTGCGGGCCTACCAGCGGTTCGCCGGGCTGACGGTGGACGGCATCGTAGGCCGGAAGACATGGGATTCGCTCTACGGCAAAGCGTCGGCCCTCCGCTCGTCCGGGCCGGTGGTCACCCTCAAGCGCCTCCCCTACCCCGGCACACCGCTCACCGTCGGCACCGACAGCAGCGCCGTGCTCTACTACACCCTGCTTTTGCAGCGCATCGCCTACTACTACGACAGTGTAGCGTCCCCGCGCTTTCCAGCCAGTACACACAGGAGACTGCGGACGCCACCGCCAGCGCGCAGGAGCTTCTGGGCCTGCCCGCCACCGGCGTGGCAGACGCCGAAACGTGGACATCAGTGGAAGCCCTGAGCTTACAGCTGGCGGCCTTCACCCCCAACCCCGACCGGCATCCCGAGCAGGGGTCGGACTACCCGGACCGGGCCATGAAGGAGGGCAGCGCAGGGCCTGACGTCAGCCTCATCGAGGGCTGGCTCAATGACCACTCCCAGCTTTACTGCGAGGAGGACTACGTCGCCGACAACGCTGTCTTCGGCCCGGAGGACACCGCCGCTGTGAAGGAGACGCAGCAGCGGGCGGGCCTTGAGACAAACGGCGTCGTGGACCGGCCCACCTGGGCCGCACTCCGCGCCCAGAGCCATACTGCCTGCGACAACTGCACAGAGGAGGGAGAGATGGCACGCTTACTGGTCTATGACGCCTACGAGAACAAAGTCTACACCTATTCGAGCCTGCGCGAGAACGACCCCATGCCCTACAGCACCGGCAGGACTCTGACCGTGCGGGAGTTCCGGGGCAAATCGAACAGCCCGGTGCTCTGGACGACCATCGCGGCAATGGAAGCGTGGAATCTTACCCGCCGCAAATACGGCAGGGGCATCCCGGTGGGATACGCCTTCCGCCGCATCTGGGAGGGAGGTCACGGCACCCGCAGCCAACACTATGCCGGCGTGGCCTTCGACGTGGGGCAGAGTCTCAGCCAGACCCAGCGCACCGCCATCTACAACGCCGCCCGCTCCACCGGGGCGTGGGGCTATGTCGAGCCGCTTAGCCAGACCCCACATGGGTCCACTTCGACCGGCGCTACGGCACGCCTGCCTGCAGAGGCACCACGGCAGGCTACCCCACCCTCCGCCGGGGCAGCCGGGGCTGCTACGTCATGATCCTCCAAGACGCCCTCTCGACGCTGGGCTACCAGACCGGGAACCGCATCGACGGCATCTTCGGCAGCCGGACGGAAGAAGCCCTCAGGGGCTTCCAGCGGCGCACCAGCCTGCGCGCCGACGGCGTCTGCGGCTGCAACAGCTGGAAAAGATTTCCACCGCCGTGCTGAGTGTTGGACGGACGAAAACGACCATTGACTGATTTTATAGTAGTGTAAAATAAAAAGGCTGCTGCAAAGTATGACCTCTCTGTCACGGCTTCGCCGTGCCGGAGAGCTGCTTGCAGCGGCCTCTTATTTTATAATTCAGTCGTCCAGCACAACATCCTCGCTGAGCACCTGTCCGATGGGCTTTGCAATGCACAGATCGGCCTCGGCGTCTGCATTCGTGGGCTGCATATTGATGACCACGAGGTGGTCGCCCCGGTAACGGATGAGTCCCGCCGCCGGGTAGACCACAAGGCTGGTACCGCCGATGATGAGTGTATCAGCGCGGCGGATGGCCGAGACTGCGCCGGACAATACCTGCTCATCCAGCCCCTCTTCGTAGAGGACGACGTCCGGCTTGATGATACCGCCGCATTTGGGGCAGCGCGGCACACCGGTGCTGTTGGCGATAAAGTCCACATCGTAGAACGCGCCGCACTTGACGCAGTAGTTGCGCAGGGTGCTGCCGTGGAGCTCGTACACCGTCTTGGAGCCTGCCGCCTGATGGAGGCCGTCGATGTTCTGGGTGATGACGGCTTTCAGCTTGCCTTCCCGCTCGAGCTTCGCCAGACGCAGATGCGCCGCGTTGGGCTTTGCTCCCTTGACGATGAGCTTATCGCGGTAGAAGCGGTAGAACTCCTCGGGGCGCTCTTCCCAGAAGGTGTGACTCAAGATCGTCTCGGGCGGGTAATCGTATTTTTGATGGTAGAGGCCGTCCACACTGCGGAAGTCCGGGATGCCGCTCTCGGTGGACACGCCCGCACCACCGAAAAAGACGATGTTCTGGCTCTGCGAAATGATTTTTTCCAACTTTTCAACCATATTCAACACCTCTTTTGTGTCTATCGACGGAAATCAGTGCAAAATTTTATGTATTCTGCATTTTGTTTTTCACATTTCAACGGTCATTTTCCGCAAATATCTGCCCCAGATGGGCGAAAATATCCTGCGGGAGCATCCCGTACTCGCCTTTTTGGCGGGCGGCATGGTCAGCGGCGGCACCGTGGAGCCAGACCGCACAGGCGGCGGCTTCGCAGGCGGACAGACCGCAGGCCAGCAGAGCCGACATCATACCGGCCAGCACATCGCCGCTCCCACCCCTGGCAAGACCGGGATTGCCGGTGGGGTTAACGCAGACGCAGCCATCCGGGGCGGCGACCATGGTCCGCGCCCCTTTCAGCACCACCACCGCATTCCACTGAGCGGCATACCGCCGGGCAACACCCTCCCGGTCGGCCTGAATGGCCTCCACCGAAAGCCCCGTCAGCCGGGACATCTCCCCCGGGTGGGGCGTCAAAATCAGCTCTTTGGCCGGGCGCGGAAGTTCCTCACCCGCGTTCATGAGGCTGGCGGCGGCGTTGAGGCCATCGGCATCCAGCACCGCACTGCCCGAAAAGCCGGTGAGCAGCTTCTTCACCAGCGTCCGCGTTCGGCGGCGCGGGCCGTGCTCTGGGCAAGATAGCCCAGTCCCGGCCCGATGAGCAGGACGGTGGCCTTCTGCCGGAGGATGCGGGGATGCTCTGGGGAGATGCCCCTTCTGCCCCCGGCTCACAGGGCAGAGACAGCATTCCGGCAGGCGTGCCGACACCGCCGCCAACACCGGCTCGACGCTTGCCAGCGTGACGATGCCTGCGCCGGTGCGCAGAGCGCCCTCGACGGTCAGCGACGCCGCACCGCGGTAGCAGGCGCTTCCCGCCACAGCCAGCACCGCGCCGAAGCTGCCCTTGTTGCTCTCTTTCGGGCGTTTTGGAATATGTGACCAGACAAATTCAGCCGTAATTTCGGGTGCCATGCTCACGCCTCCCCCTGAATGCAGCGCCTTATCTCTTTTTCCACGTCCTGCACCCTTCGTGGAACATCCGGGCCGAGACGCGGAGAGCCGTGGCCCAGAATGATGACCTGCTCCATGCCGTCGGAGGTCGCCACCCGGACCCGGCGGTTTTTGCCGATCTCGTGGGTGACGCGCTCGATGAACATATCCGCCGTCTCGGCCTCTTTGGTGTAGACGACGTGGATGTTGTGGTACTGCTCGATGCTGCCGGGACTGCCCGGCACACGGTAGGCATCGAACACGAGGATGAGGACGCACTTTTTGAAGCCCTGATAGTTGCAGAGAATGTCCATCAGCCGGTGGCGGGCGGCGTCGAGGCTCTCCTTGGAAAGGGCGTTCAGCTCGTCCCACGCAAAGATGATGTTGTAGCCATCCACCAGCAGGTATTCGGGGGCGATCTCCCACTGCTCGGCGGCGAAATCGGGCCGCTCCCGCTTCTGCACCGGGCGGAACGCCGCCAGCGGGTCGCGTTTGATGGGGCCGTAGGTGCGCTCAAAAATTTTCAGCAGTTCGGCGTCCTCTTCCAGCGTAGCGCGGTAAGCCGCCATCCGGCGGGGACGGGCCGCTGTTTCTTCTGCTGCCGGGGCGGTGTGGCCCCAGCCGCTGTCCACGTGCATATGGCTGCGCACCTGCTCCCACGGCACCACAAAGCCCGCACCGTGGGAGCAGAACACCGAGTCAGCGCCAGGTCGTGTTCCGGCTCATAGTCCACTGCCTCGATGACCTCCGCCGCGTTGTGGCAGGGGCGGTAGCCGTCCAACGTCAGGTTCAGGTGTCCCCTGCCCCGGGTGTAGCTGACCACCTCCATGGGGTAGCTGCGCATGGCAGCCACCGGTGCAAAACCGGTGAGGGTGGCCGTCTGGCCGTCCAGTGCCGTCTCGGGCGGGTCAAAGCTGCCCTCCATCCGCTGGACATCGCTCATGGCGCGGCCAATGTTCTCCGCAGGCACTTCCAGCCGGAAGGAATACCACGGCTCGAGGAGCTGGGTCTTTTTGATTTGGTTTGCCATCATGAGGCCCTGCCGCACGGCGCGGTAGGTGGCCTGCCGGAAGTCGCCGCCCTCGGTGTGTTTGAGATGGGCGCGGCCCGCGATGAGGGTGATCTTCATATCCGTCAGCGGCGCGCCGATGAGGACGCCGAGGTGCTGCTTTTCTTCCAGATTGGTCAGCACGAGGCGCTGCCAGTTTTTGTCCAGCTCTTCCTCCCGGCAGTTGACGGCAAACTGCATCCCGCTGCCCCGGGACAGCGGCTCGAGCTTCAGATGCACCTCGGCATAGTGGCGCAGAGGTTCATAATGGCCCACGCCCTCGATGGCCTCGGTGATCGTTTCCTTATATAATATGCCGCCGGAGTCGAACTCCACGTCCAGCCCGTACCGCTCGGCCAGCAGGCTCTTGAGCACCTCGAGCTGAATCTCGCCCATGAGCTGGACGTGTATCTCGCCCAGCGTCTCGTTCCAGACGACATGGAGCTGAGGTTCTTCCTCTTCCAGACGGTGGAGCTTGCCCAATGCGGCATGAACGTCCGCGCCCTCGGGCAGACACACCCGGTAACTCAGCACCGGTTCCAGCACCGGGAGGTCACTGTCCCGCTCGGCCCCGAGGCCGGTGCCGGGCTTCGCCCGGGTCAGTCCGGTGACGGCGCAGACCTGCCCCGGGCCGATGGCCTCTGCCAGCGTATATTTTGCGCCGGAGTAAAGCCGCAGCTGGTTGGCCTTTTCGGCCCAGGGCTCGCCGTCCGCTTCGCCGGTGAGCTGGGCTTTGACTTTCAGCTCACCGCCGGTGACGCGCAGCCAGGTCAGCCGCTCGCCCCGCTCATCCTGCGAGACTTTAAACACCCGCGCACCGAAAGCTTCCAGCGCCGGGGCGGCGCGGGTGTATTCGTCGAGACCGGCCAGCAGCTCGTCCACACCCTGCAGTCCGCCGGCATTCTCCCTCTGCAGGGCCACGCCAAACCAGCAGGGAAAGACGTGCCGCCGGGCGATGGCCGGGATGATGTCCTCCGCCGTCAGGCTGCCCGCGTCCAGCATTTTTTCCATCAGGCGCTCGTCGCAGAGGGCCAGTGCCTCGTCCAGTTCGGCCTGCTCTGCGCCGAAATCCACGAATCCGTCGCCCAGACGGTGGGAAAGCTGGCTCAGCAGCGCCGCTTTGCCCGGGCCGGGAAGGTCCATTTTATTGATGAACACGAAGGTCGGGATATGATACCGCCGCAGCAGACGCCAGAGCGTCTCGGTATGGCTCTGGACGCCGTCGGTGCCGCTGATGACCAGCACTGCGTAGTCGAGCACCTGCAAAGTGCGCTCCGTCTCGGTGGAAAAGTCCACATGGCCGGGGGTATCCAGCAGGGTGATATTCGTACTTCCCGTTTTCAGCAGGGCCTGCTTGGAAAAGATGGTGATGCCACGCGCCTTTTCCAGCGTGTCGGTGTCGAGAAAGGCATCTTTGTTATCCACCCGGCCCAGCTTGCGGATGCTGCCCGCGCGGTAGAGCATTGCCTCGGAGAGGGTGGTCTTGCCGGAGTCTACATGGGCAAGGATGCCCACCACCAGCTGTTTTTCGCTTTTTTCTGCCATGTCCGCTGCCCTCACACTGCGCCTGCGATGAGGCCGATGATGAGCAGCGCTCCGCCCAGGAGCAGATTCGAGAGCATACTGCAATAGGTGCGCTCTTCGGGTTCCAGCTCCTCGAAAGAGACGATGCGTTCATCGGCAAAGTCCACGATGGACTTGGTGGAGTGGAACTTCTTCTTTTTGCCCATATCCTTAAACTCTTCGCCCAGATGATGGATGGTCACACCGTCCAGACGGAGGTAGTTCACCCACGCCCACGCCAGCAGCACAACACCCAGCAGCAGGGCCGGGGCCTGCCACATCGTGAAGGTGCCGTCGCTGACGTAGCGGTCCCACAGCAGCATCAGCACGGCCACCACCGACACCCGGGTGACGGATTTATACAAAATGGGGCGGAACATATATTTTGATACATCGAAACCAGCTTTTCATCCAAGGACGCTCCTTTTATAGAAGTAACATTCTTTTTATTGTAGCATGATTTTGTGAAAAAAGATAGCCGCTTTGCGTTTTCCAACTTTCGTTGTATCCATTCGTCATCTCGTAAAAGTGCGACTTCTTTCCATTCTTTACCGTTTTTTTGCCGTCATTTTTCAGAGAAAAGCATCCGTTACTATTTTGTTTCTATTTCAGCGCTGTATTTCATTGACTTCTTTTGCCCACAATGTTAGAATACGAAAGGTGCGGCCCCGGGCGCTTTGTGCGTTTTGGCACCCGGAGCGTACCGTTTTTTGCATTTAGGATAGGAAAAAAGGAAAACAATATCTCGGAGGATCGTATCTCAATGAACATCGATTTTGAGTCCCGCAACATCACCCGCCGCAGCTTCCTGAAGGGCGCCGGCGTCGTGGGTGCCGCCGGCCTGCTGTCCGCCTGCGGCGGCAGCAAGTCCAACAACTCCGGCAGCACGGCTGCTTCCGGCGCACAGGCCCCCAACTCCACCGGTGCCACCCCCCTCAAGGAGTACATCTCCTGGGAGTCTGCCAACCGTGAGATCGAGCTGGAATATGCTGTACAGCCAGACCCTCACCGACGCCAACGTCGTCACCAACCTGTGGGACGGCCTGATGAGCTTCGACTGCTACGGCAAGCTGGTGCCCGCCATCGCCACCAGCTGGGAGGCCAACGAGGACTCCACCGTCTGGCCCTTCCACCTGCGCGACGATGTGGACTGGGTGGACTGCAACGGCGAGGTGAAGGAGCACATCACCGCCACCGATTTTCTGGTCGGTCTGGAGGGTGCTGAACGCCTCCAAGAACGAGGCCAACAACACCTCCATGCCCACCTTGTACATCGTGGGCGCTGAGGAGTACTACGAGAAGACCAAGGATATGGGCGCTGCAGCCGCCGACCTGCGCTATCAGGATATGCTGGACGCAGGCGTGGGCATCGAGGCTCCTGACGACTACACTCTGGTGTTCACCTGCAAGCACTCCTGCCCCTACTTTGATACCGTGGCCTCCTACACCAGCTTCTACCCCGCCTCTCAGGTGCTGATCGACGAGCTGGGCATCGAGACCTTCCGTGGCTGCGACAACACCAATATGTGGTACTGCGGCCCCTACCTCGTCGAGGAGTATATCCAGGGCAACACCAAGAGCTATATCCCCAACCCCCACTACTACAATGCTGCCAACATCAGCCGCTTCGAGCGTCTGACCGTGACCATGATCTCCGATCAGGCCATCGCATTCCAGCTCTACCAGAACCGCGAGCTGGACGAGATGGACCTGAACGAGAGCACCATCACCACCATCACCTCCGACCCCAACAACGAGTACAACAGCCAGCTCTGTGAGAAGCGCGCCCGCCCCACTGCCTACGCCATGCACTTCAACTACCAGAAGAACAACGCCGACGGCACCCCCGATGTGAACTGGAACAAGGCCATCGCCAACACTGCTTTCCGTCAGTGCTTCTACCGCGGCCTGAACCTGAAGGCATGGTTCTCCCGCTACAACAAGATCAACCCCCTGAAGTGCGAGAACGACTACTACACCATGAAGGGTCTGTGCTACAACACGCAGGGCGTTGAGTACACCACTCTGGTGGCCAAGGAGATGGGCTTCGACGCTGAGAAGTACGATGGCGAGACCATGATCCGCCTGCGTGCCAACGGCGGCGACATCTCCGCCCTGAAGAAGCAGGCCATGGAGGAGCTGAGCGCCATCGGCGTCACCTTCCCCGTCAAGGCCACCTACTTCATCATCGCCAGCAGCACCTCTGCACTGGACAACGCCACCATCCTCAAGCAGTGCTTCTCCGACAGCTTCGGCGATGACTTCATCAAGCTGGACATCCAGACCTACGTTTCCAGCCTGACCCAGGAGGTCCGCACTCCTCAGCTCCAGAGCTTTGTCATCAACGGCTGGAGCGCCGACTTCGGCGACCCCGTCAACTTCCTCGGTCAGGAGACCATCCACGACGACAATGCTTTCTACTCACACTACTACTCCAACATCGCCCGGGTGGCTGAGGCTCCTGCCGACTACCAGAAGGACCTGATGGATGCTTTCGAGCAGTACACCGATCTGGTCAATGCCGCCAACGCCATCGTCAACGACACCGACGCCCGCTACGAGGCCTTCGCCAAGGCTGAGGCCTATATGCTGGAGAACGTGCTGGTCAGCCCCACCTACTACGACATCGCATGGTCCCTGACCCACGCCAACGAGTACAGCAAGATCAACGCCATGTACGGCGGTTGCAACTACAAGGCTGTCAACTGGGAGACTTCCGAGGAAGCCTACACCACCGTCCAGTACGAGCAGTTCGCCAAGGCTTTCGACGCTGCTATTCAGGGCTAAGCAGACGTAAAAGTCATTCTATTTCAGTCAGCACATGAAATCTTTTCATTTTATGTGTTTGCTGAATCAATAAGATTCAATCCGTACCAGAGTGTTTTTTCTTGACTTCCCGCCTGTGGGATGATAGAATATTTGCAATCGATACGGGTTCTGCAATGGCGCAGAAACAGATCAATAAAATCTGTCTCTGCGCCCTTTTTGTACCCTTTTTAGGTAAAGTAGTATGGACAGGATAGGGATTTGGGAAACGCAGAGCCGTACCAATCATTACAGGAGGGAAAGAATATGTACCACGATTTTGAGTCTCACACCATCACCCGCCGCAGCTTCCTCAAGGGTGCCGGCGCTGTTGGCGCAGCCAGTCTGCTGGCTGCCTGCGGCGGCTCTTCTTCCAGCACCGCAGCCAGTGCTTCGTCGGCTTCTTCCGGTGCAGCTGCTTCCAGCAAAGGCCTGAGCGAGCTGTTTACTTACGAGACTTCTGGCCGTGAGATCGAGAGCTGGAATATGCTCTACAGCCAGCAGGCCATCGACTTCAACGTGACGACCAACATCATCGATGGTCTTGTCAGCTTCGACAACTACGGCAAACCGGTGCCGGCTCTGGCTAAGAGCTGGGAGCACAACGAGGACTCCACTGTCTGGACTTTCCACCTCCGTGACGATGTGGACTGGGTGGACATGAACGGCGAGGTGCAGGACCACCTGACCAGCAAAGACTTCCTCGTAGGCTTCGAGTGGGTGCTGAACGCAAAGAAGAATCAGGCCGCCAACACCTCCATGCCCTCCACCACCGTCGTGGGCGCAGCCGATTACTACGACAAGACCTATGCGATGGACGACGTAGCCGCCGCGGCCCTGACCTACGACGATATGCTGGCCGCAGGCGTCGGCATCGATGCACCGGATGATTACACCGTCGTCTACACCTGCATAAATCCCTGCCCCTACTTCGACACCGTGGCTTCCTACGTCTGCTGCTATCCGGCACCCCCGGCTCTGGTGGAAAAGCTGGGCGTCGAGGGCTTCCGCGGCGTGGACTACACCCAGCAGTGGTGCTGCGGCCCCTACCTCATCGAGGAATTCGTCTCCGACAACTCCAAGCGGTTCATCCCGAACCCTCATTATTATGCAGCTGACGAGTGCAGCCGCTTCGAGCGCGTGTCCCTGAGCATGATCACCGATTTGACCGTCGGCTACCAGCTGTATCAGAACCGTGAGCTGGACGAGCTGGAGCTGAGCGAGAGCACCCTGACCACCATCACCTCCGACACTTCCAACGCCTACAACGACCAGCTCTGTGAGAAGCGCCCCACCAAGTACGCCTACGACTTCCATTTCAACTTCTACTGCCTCAACACCGACGGCACCCCAACGAGAACTGGAACAAGGCCGTGGCCAACCGGGCATTCCGCCGCTGCTTCCAGGAGGGCCTGAACCTCATTCCCTACTACGCACGCTTCAACAAGATCAACCCCTCAAGTGTGAGAACAACTACTACACCATGAAGGGCGTCTGCTACAACTCCAAAGGCACCGATTATGTTGATCTGGTGGCCAAGGAGCTGGGCATCGACGGCGAGAAGTATGACGGTGAGACCATGGTCCATCTGCGCAAGTCCACCGCCGACTCCATCGCCGCCCTCAAGAAGCAGGCCATGGATGAGCTGACCGCCATCGGCGTCACCTTCACGGTCAAGGCTCCCTTCTTCTTCGTGGCCGGCAACACCGTGGCTCAGGACAACGCCACCGTTCTGACGCAGTGCTTCACCGACAGCTTCGGCGACGACTTCATCCAGCTGGACCTCGGCACCTACGTTTCCAGCCTTGCAAAGGAAGTCCGCATCCCCAAGCTCCACGGCTTCGTCATCAACGGCTGGGGCGCAGACTTCGGCGACCCCGTCAACTTTGTGGGTCAGGAGATCCTGCACGACTCCAACGCTTACTATGCCGTCAACTACTCCAACATCCAGCTGGTGGCGGAGGATCCCGCCGATTACCAGAAGGAGCTGGTAGACGAGTTCGAACAGTTCACCGACCTGGTCAACGCGGCCAACGCCATCGTGGACGACACCGACGCCCGCTATGAGGCTTTCGCAAAGGCCGAGGCCTACATGATCAACAACTCGCTGGCTGTCCCCTGCTACTACGATGTCCGCTGGTGCCTGACCCACGTCAACGAGTACACCAAGATCAACGCCATGTTCGGCCCCTGCAACTTCAAGTACGTCAACTGGGAGACCAGCGAGGACGCCTACACCACCGCTCAGTACGAGGAGTTCGCCAAGGCTTTCGACGCCGCAAAATCTTAACTTTTTCTTAACTCTTTTCCGCCGGGAGGTCCTGCTTCCGGCCCGTATCCCACACACGGGAGCTGTTCTTAACACAAGAACAGCTCCCGTTGTTTTGTTTTTGGGCCTGTTTATCTTATTTTCGTCACTCTTCATCACAGTAAAGTAAATTTATTTCATCTCTATGCAGAGTACGGCTTTCTTTTAGAAGAAAAAGCGATTTCCATTCCATTGACAACCATTTATTTCGATGGTACAATATATGTCGTGTTAAGGATTTTACGGGAGGAGCACAGACACAGACAGAGGGGTCTGTTTCTGCGCTCTTTTGTATTCTCTGGTAATACAGAGGGGCAGATAATCTCGTAGGAGTGGGAAATCGGCAGGGCAAGGTACCCTGCGCCATAGAGCCGAGACACGAAAGAATAATTGGGAGGAAAACACAATGAACGCAAATTTTGAGTCTCATTCCATCAGCCGCCGCAGCTTCCTCAAGGCTTCCGGCGTCGTGGGCGCTGCAAGCATCCTGGCCGCTTGCGGTGGTTCTTCCAGCAGCACTGCTGCCAGCACCTCCGGTGCTGCCTCCGGCGCAGCTGCACCTGCAGCCGACGCCATCACCGATTACGTCTCCTTCGAGACTGCCAACCGTGAGCTGGAGACCTGGAACTTCCTGTACAGCCAGTCCGCTTCCGACCTGAACGTCACCACCAACTGCTGGGAAGGCCTGCTGAGCTTCGACTGCTACGGCAAGGCAGCCCCGCCATCGCCTCCAGCTGGGAGCACAACGAGGACTCCACCGTCTGGACCTTCCACCTGCGCGACGATGTCGATTGGTGCGACGTCAACGGCGAGGTCAAGTCTCACCTGACCTCCAAGGACTTCCTCGTGGGTCTTGAGTGGGTCCTGAACGCTCTCAAGAACGAGGCTTTCAACACCTCTATGCCTTCTGAGACCGTCGTGGGCGCTGCTGAGTACTACGACCTGACCAAGGACAAGGGCGACGCTGCTGCTGACATGACCTACGAGGATATGCTGGCTGCCGGTGTCGGCGTCGAGGCACCGGACGACTACACTCTGGTCTTCACCTGCAAGAACCCCTGCCCCTACTTCGACACCGTCGCTGCCTACAACAGCTTCTACCCCGCCTCTGAGGACCTCATCAAGGAGCTGGGCATCGATGGCTTCCGCTCCTGCGACTACTCCACCATGTGGTACAATGGTCCGTACCTCATCGAGGAGTACATCCAGCAGAACACCAAGAGCTTCATCCCCAACCCCAACTACTACGCCGCAAACGACTGCACCCGTTTCGAGCATCACACCATCACCATGATCCCCGACCTGTCCATGGGCCTGCAGCTGTACGAGAACGGCGAAGTCGATAACATCGACCTGACCGAGTCCAACCTGACCACCATCACCTCCGACCCCAACAACGAGCACAACAAGTTCCTGTGCGAGAAGCGCCCCACCAAGTTCAGCTTCCAGATGCACCTGAACTTCCAGCGCAAGGATGAGAACGGCAATCTGGACGAGAACTGGAACAAGGCTGTTTCCAACCGCGCGTTCCGTCAGTGCTTCTACAAGGGCATCGACTTCACCAACTACTACGCCCGCACCAACAAGATCAACCCCCTGAAGTGCGAGAACGACTACTACACCATGCCCGGTGTCTGCTACAACACCAAGGGTGAGGAGTACACCACTCTGGTCGCCAAGGAGATGGGCTTCGACGGTCAGGCTTACGACGGCAAGACCATGATCCGCCACCGCGACAACGGCGGCGACATCGCCGACCTGAAGAAGCAGGCCATGGAAGAACTGAGCGCTATCGGCGTCACCTTCCCCGTCCACTGCTACCACTACATCAAGAGCGGCGACACCACTGCTCTGGATACCGCCACCGTTCTGAAGCAGTGCTTCTCCGAGAGCCTGGGCGATGACTTCGTCGTGCTGGACATCGGCACCTACGTCTCTTCTCTTTATAAGGAAGTCCGTAACGTCCAGCTGCACTCCATCCTGCAGAACGGCTGGGGCGCTGACTTCGGTGACCCCGTCAACTTCCTGGGTCAGGAAGTCCTGAGCGACGACAACGCTTACTACGCTCAGACCACCTCCTGGATCGCAGCCGTCGAGGCCGACCCGAAGGATTACCAGAAGGACCTGCTGGCTGATTACCAGGAGTTCACCGATCTGGTCACTGAGGCAAAGGCTATCGTCACCGATACCGATGCACGCTATGCCGCATTCGCAAAGGCTGAGGCTTCCATGCTGAACAACGCACTGTGCATCCCCTGCCTGTACGAGGTGCTCTGGTGCCTGACCCACGTCAACGAGTACACCAAGATCAACGCCATGTACGGTCCCTGCAACTACAAGGCCGTCAACTGGGAGACCCGTCAGGGCGACGGCTACACCACCGAGGAGTACGAGGCTTTCTCCGCTGCTTTCAATGCAGCAACCAAAGCCTGATGATTATTTTATAAAGGTTTGGTTATCATGTTAAAATACACCGTCAAGCGGCTGGCTCAGTCGCTCGTCACGATCTTATTGATCGCAACCATCGTCTTTTGCTGATGCGCTGCCTGCCTACGGACTACTACTTCACGGAAGAACAGCTCATGAAGTTTACCGAAGAGCAGAAATACGCCGCGCTGGAAGCCGCCGGTCTGACCGACCCCATCGGCACCCAGCTGCTGCACTTCTACAACGACCTGCTCCATCTGGACTTCGGCACTTCCCGCCGTATCCAGAATGGCGCTTCTGTCGTGAAGGTCATCGGCAAGAAATTCGGCGTCTCCATGCGCCTCGGCCTGATCTCCGCCGGCATCTCTCTGCTGGTGGGCATCATGCTGGGCATCCTGCAGACCGCCTTCAAGGACAAGGTCTTTGACTGGATCGGCACGGCCTACACCGTTTTCGTCAACGCTGTGCCTTCTCTGGTCTCCTATTCGCTGGTGCTGGTCTTCGGCTCCAAATACCTGGGTTTCCCCACGCTGTACTCCACCCGTAATGTCGGCCCGTCCAGCGTACTGCCCATCGTCTGCTTGTCGCTGGCGTCTATTGCAGGCTACGCTCTGTGGACCCGCCGCTACATGGTGGCCGAGCTGACCCGCGATTATATCAAGCTGGCCCGCGTGAAGGGCCTGAGCTCCAGCGAGATCATGTTCAAGCATGTGCTGCGCAACGCCATGGTCCCCATGGTGCAGTATATCCCCCAGTCCATCCTGCTGACGGTCGGCGGCTCTCTGCTGATGGAACGGTTCTTCTCCGTTCCCGGCATGGGCCCCCTGCTGACGGACGCCATCCAGCGCTATGACCTGAACGTCGTACAGACTCTGGTCATCCTCTACGCTGCACTGGGCATCGTGGGTGTTTTCCTGGGCGACGTGCTGATGATGCTGGTTGACCCGCGCATTACTCTGACCGGAAAGGAGGCCGCACGCTGATGGCTAAAGCATCTGATTTTGAGGGCAAGAAGCAGGACGAACTGTTCTACTTCGTCGATTACTCTCCGGAGGAAGCCGAGCGTGTCGGCTACTCCAACTACAGCTACTGGGGTTCTGTCATCCAGAACTTCCTCAAGCACAAGGCTGCTGTCGTCTGCCTGTTCCTGTTCCTGTTCCTCGTCATCTTCTCCTTCATCGCACTGGCCATCGGCAAGTACGATTATCAGACGCTGGTGACGGATTCCTCTCTGGCCTTCCGGAAGCCCAACAGCGAATACTGGTTCGGCACCGACAACCTTGGCCGCGACTACTGGTGTCAGGTGTGGTACGCCACTCAGGTGTCCATCCGTCTGGCCCTCATCGTTGCCGTGGGCGAGAGCATCCTCGGCGTCATCATCGGCCTGATCTGGGGCTATGTCCGTAAGCTGGACCGCTTCTTCACCGAGCTGTACAACCTCATCGACAATGTGCCTTACATCATCTACATGACCCTGATCGCACTGGTCGTCGGCCAAAGCTTCACCATCATGGCCGTCTCGATGATCGCCATCGGCTGGCTGGTCATGGCCCGCCGCGTCCGCAACATGGTGTTCATGTTCCGTGACCGCGAGTACAACCTCGCGTCCCGCTGCCTTGGCACCCCGCTGTGGCGCGTTCTGACCAAAAACATCCTGCCCTATCTGGTCTCCGTCATCATCCTGCGCATGGCGCTGAGCATCCCCGCCACCATCAACCTCGAGTCCACCCTGTCCTATCTGGGCATCGGTCTGGGCATCGAGACTCCGTCTCTGGGCCTCATCCTGAGCAAGGTGCGCGGCTTCTTCCTCGATTATCCTTACCTGCTGGTCTTCCCCGCATCCATCGTGTCCATCATCTCCATTTCCTTCTATATCATGGGCAACGCTTTCTCGGATGCTGCTGACCCGCGCAACCACGTTTAAGATGGGAGAGAAAATCACAAAAATGGATAGACAACCGATCATCTCTGCCAAAGACGTGGAGATCACCTTTAGCCTGCGCGGCAAGAAGCTGAACGCGATCCGCAAGTGCTCGCTGGACCTCTATGACGGCGAGACGCTGGCCATCGTGGGCGAGTCCGGCTCGGGCAAGTCCGTATTCACCAAGACCTTCGTGGGTATGCTGGATGTCAACGGTAAGATCACCGGCGGCTCCATCATGTACGAAGGCCGCGACATGACCAAGTTCACCGAGAAGGACTGGCTGGGCGTGCGCGGCAAGAAGATCGCCATGGTCATGCAGGACCCGATGACCAGCCTGAACCCGCTGAAGAAAATCGGCAAGCAGATCCAGGAGAGCATCGAGCACCATCAGGGTCTGAAGGGCGCGGAGGCCAAGAAGGCCGCCATCGAGATGCTGGCCAAGGTCGGCATCCCCGACCCGGAGCGCCGCTACGAGCAGTATCCGCACGAGTTCTCCGGCGGTATGCGTCAGCGTGTGGTCATCGCCATCGCTGCCGCCTGCCGTCCGCAGATCCTCATCTGCGACGAGCCCACCACCGCTCTGGACGTGACCATTCAGGCACAGATCCTGCAGCTCATCCGTGACCTGCAGAAGGAGCTGGGCATGTCCGTTATCTACATCACCCATGACCTGGGCGTTGTGGCAAACGTGGCAGACCGCGTGGCTGTCATGTACGCCGGCCAGATCGTCGAGTACGGCACCGTCGAGGAGATCTTCTACGACGCATGGCACCCCTACACCTGGGCTCTGCTGCAGGCTCTGCCTCAGCTGGGTACCAAGGGTGAGGCCCTGCCCACCATCGACGGTACGCCGCCGAACCTGTTCAATGAGATCAAGGGCGATGCATTTGCACCCCGCAACAAGCACGCGCTGGCCATCGACTTCGTGGCAGAACCTCCGTTCTTCCAGGTGTCCGAGACCCACGCGGCAAAGACCTGGTATCTGGACCCCCGGGCTCCCAAGATGGAACGCCCGCACTCCATCCAGAACCTGCGTGAGAAAATGGGAAAGATGGGAGGTTCCAACTTAAATGGCTGAGCGTGAAAAGCTGATCGAACTGAAGGACCTTCAGATCACCTTTGGCTCCGGCAAAAAGAAGTTCGTGGCCGTGGACCACGTCAATTTTGACATCTACAAGGGCGAGACCTTCTCTCTGGTAGGCGAGTCCGGCTCTGGCAAGACCACCATTGGCCGTGCCATCTGCCGCATCAACCCGACCTCGGGCGGCGACATCTTCTTCAAGGGCCAGAAGATCAACGGCAAGATCTCCAAGGAGCTGGACCGTGAGGTCATCCGCAAGGTGCAGATGATCTTCCAGGACCCCATGGCCTCTCTGAACGAGCGCGCCAAGGTCGAATACATCGTGGCTGAGGGTCTGTTGAACCACCACCTGTACAAGGACCAGAATGACCTGCATGAAAAGGTCATGAACGCTCTGCACGAGGTCGGCCTGCTGCCGGAGTTTGCTTCCCGCTTCCCCCACGAGTTCTCGGGCGGCCAGCGTCAGCGTATCGGCATCGCCCGTGCGCTGGTCATGGAGCCGGAGTTCATCGTGGCCGACGAGCCCATCTCGGCGCTGGATGTGTCCATCCGCGCTCAGGTGCTGAACCTGCTCAATAACATGAAGAAGTCCCGTGGCCTGACCTACCTGTTCATCGCCCACGACCTGTCGGTCGTCCGGTTCATCTCGGACCGCATCGCCGTCATCAGCAAGGGCCGTATCGTAGAGCTGGCAGAGGCAGAGGAGCTGTTCCTCCACCCGCTGCACCCCTACACCAAGGCTCTGCTGAGCGCTGTGCCCATCCCGGACCCGGGTCTGGAAAAGAAGAAGAAGCTTCTGGTCTACGACCCCTCCATCCACGACTACAGCGTGGACAAGCCGGTCTGGGAGGAGATCGCCAACGGCCACTTCGTCTATGGCAACCAGAAGGAGCTGGAAGGCTACCGCAAGGAATATCAGAGCCAGCTCTAAGCACTGTCACTTGACTGTATTTTAACACAAATGCCCCGCCGCATTGGGAAGCATCCCATTGCGGCGGGGTTTTGTGCTATAAAGGGCCGCTTCCCGGCAGAAATACGGGAAGCGGCCCCTTTGTGTTTTATATCAGTCTTGCACCGGGCTTCGGCTCATGGGCCTGCCAGAGGGTGACCCACTCGGGCAGATGCAGGGTCTTCAGGCGCTGGGGCAGGGCGGCGAGATCGCCGTCCGTGAGATACCACCCCACACCGAACGCCGCCAGCGCCAGGATCACCAGCACCGCCAGCAGAACGCGGAGAGGATGCTTCTTCTTTGGGGTGGGGTCCTTGCTCTGCGAACGGCCCGGAGGATCGCTCTGTTTGACCTGTCCGGCGGGAAGGAAGCCTGTCCCCTCGGCCTGCGGCAGACCGGCAGCGGCGCGGCGCACCATATCCAGCAGCCAGAGGCCGGGGTTATCTGCGGCGGAGACGGTGCGGAGCCAGCAGCCTTTTTTGGTGCTGAGCACCAGCACATGGTCGCTTTCCCGCTCGGCACAGGCCACGGCCAGCTCTGTTCCCACGATGCGGCGGGCCGCCTGCGCCCGAGCGAGGGCCAGACGGACAGGGTCGGGTTTGTCCCCTTCCCCGCCGAGCTTGGCCCGGACGCGCTTTTCGATTTGGGGGCCGACCTTGGCGTCGGCATAGCTCATGGTGCCGAAGTCGTAGACCTTCTCGGCACCGGGGACTTTCTCGAGCCGGGATTCCAGCAGCGCACCGGCGGCGGCATCGCCGCAGGCTAGCAGACGATCATGGGCTTCCAGCGCCTGCACGGCGGCAGCGGCCAGACTGGTATCGCCTGCACCATATACGTCCGCGCCAAAGCTGCTGCGGAGGCTCTGGGCCGCCTTTTTCAGTCCCGTGGGCGTGTCCGCATGGACAGCCAGCAGCGTCTCTGCGCCCCGGCTCTTCCACTGGGCCTCAGCCCTCCATTGGGGCGCAAACAGCGCCACAGCGGCCGCCAGCCGCCCCTGCGGCGCACCGTACAGGCGCAGCACACAGCGGGTCTCCTCTGCCAAATCCCATCAACCCTCATCTTTGATTTTTACCGGACGAACACCTCATCCAGTGCGGCCAGCGCTTCGTCGTCCGACTGCTGGGCTGCGGTGAGGGCCTGCGTCCCGGCAGGGACTTTGCCCTGTGCCAGACGCAGCACCAGTTCCAGTGCAGCCTGTGCGGCCCGGCGCGCACCAGCGCACGGTCAGGCCGGGAGACGAAAAGCTTCTTGACGTAGGCCACGCCATCCCGGGCAGCGCCCAGATAAACGGTGCCGACAGGGCGCACTTCGTCGCCGCCGGTGGGGCCGGCCACACCGGTGACGCTCACAGCGATGTCAGCGCCCGAAGCCTTTGCCGCGCCCAGAGCCATCTGTGCCGCCACGGGGGCGGACACGACGTTGTACTTTTCGATGACCGCCGGGTCCACGCCCACGAGCTTTGCCTTGGCCTGCTCCCAGTAGGTGACAAAGCCATAGCCGAACACCTCGCTGGAACCGGACACGGAGGTCAGGCGCTGTGCAATGAGGCCGCCGGTGCAGCTCTCGGCGGTGGCGATGGTCAGCCCTTTTCCTGCAGGGTATGGACCACCGTTTCTTCCAGACCGGCCACATCCTCATCATACACCGCATCGCCCAGCATATCATAGAACTTTTTGGCATACGCGCGGCACATTTTTTCGCCGTCCTCGTCTGAGCGGGCGCGGGCGGTAATGCGAATCTCGCACTCACCGGTCTTGCAGTAGATGGCGGCAGTGGGGTTCGGGTTTTCCAGCAGGTCGCGCACCTTATACTCAATATCGCTCTCGCCGCCCAGCACACGGAGGGTAACGGAGTGAAGAGTACAGTTCTGGCGCTCCATCAGCAGAGGGCGGACGCTCTCCGTCCACATGGCCTTCATCTCGTGGGGGACACCGGGCATGAGGACGGCGCAGTGGCCGTCCTGTTCGAACCACGCGCCGGGGGCAGTGCCGTGGTTGTTGATGATTTTATGGCCCTTGGTGGGGACCATCGCCTGTTTGCGGTTGTTGGGGGTCGTCTCGCGGCCGGTGCGGGCAAAGTAGCTGGTGATCTTATCCCACTCGGCCTCGTCGAAGGCCAGCTCATCCCCGAAGCAGGCGGCAACGGTCTCCTTGGTCAGGTCGTCTGCCGTGGGGCCGAGGCCGCCGGTAAAGACCAGCAAGTCGCAGCGGCTCTTAGCCTCGTTGACGAAATCGGCCAGACGGCCATGGTTGTCGCCGATGGTGCTCTCCCGCTGGACCGTGATGCCCAGATCAGCCAGCTCCCGGCTGAGGTACTGGGCGTTGGTGTTGAGGATGTTGCCGAGAAGGAGCTCGGTACCCACACTGATGATCTCTGCTGTCATGGCTCAGCCCTCGAATTCCACGTCGTCGGTGATACGCAGGCGGATACGCTCGGTGGCCTCTGCGGCCTCGGCTTCCAGCTCTGCCAGACCGGGCATCCCGGCCTCGGCTTCGAGGATCTCGCTCAGTTCGGGGCGGATCTTCGGGTGCGGCGGGGTGAAGATGGTGCAGCAGTCCTCATAGGGCAGGATGCTGGTCTCGAAGGTGTTGATGTGGCGGGCCGTCTCGACGATCTCGGTCTTGTCCATGCCGATGAGGGGGCGGAGGATGGGCAGGTCCTGGGCGGCGTCGGTACACTGCAGAGCCTTGACGGTCTGGCTGGCCACCTGTGCCAGGCTCTCGCCGGTGACGAGGGCTTCACAACCCTGCTTCCTGGCGATGATGTTGGCAATGCGCATCATGCTGCGGCGCATGAGGACGGTGAAGAGAACATCGGGCGCGTTATCGCGGATATACTCCTGAGGCTTAGTATACGGCACCACAAAGAGGTTGGTGCTGCCGGTATAGGGGGTGATGAGCTGGGCCAGAGCCTTAACTTTCAGTTTTGCGCGCTCAGAAGTATACGGAGGGGACGCAAAATGGATGTGGTCGAGGCCGAGGCCTCGCTTTGCCATCCGGTATGCCGCCACAGGGCTGTCGATGCCGCCGGACAGCATATTGAGGGCGCGGCCGGAAGTTCCGACCGGCAGACCGCCCTCACCGGGGATTTTCGGGCCATGAATATACGCACCGTAATCGCGGATCTCTACGATGACCTTGAACTGAGGGTTCTTGACGTCCACTCGCAGGTAGTTGTGCCTGCCCAGCAGATAGGCACCCAGCTCCCGCATCAGTTCGGGACTGGTCATGGGGAAGGTCTTATCGGAACGGCGGGCCTCGACCTTGAAGGTCTTGATGCCGTGGAGGCTGTCGCCCAGATAATCCTCGGCGGTCTGGCAGATGGTGTCGAAATCCTTCTCACAGACCACAGCACGGCTGAGGGCCGCGAGGCCGAACACCTTGCTCACCCGCTCAAAGGCGAGGTCCATATCAATGTCGTCCTCCTCCGGCTCCATGTAGAAGGTGGACTGGGTGCAGTAGACGCGGAACTTGCCCACCGTCTTGAGGCGGTAGCGCAGGATCTTCATCAGCGCAGTTTCAAACTGGTTGCGGTTGAGGCCCTTCAGGGACATTTCGCCCTGATAGCCCATAATGACTTCTCTCATCGTTACTCCTTACTTTTTGATTCTCTGCAAGTGCTTCATACCATCCTCAAAGCGCTCGAGGAAGGCATCCACATCCTCCGGGGTGTTGTCGGCACAGAAGGACACCCGGATGGCCGTGTCTATGGCCAGCGGGTCGCGGCCCATAGCCGCCAGCGTGTGGCTGGGCTGTCCTCTGCCGCAGGCACTGGCCGACGAGACGTAGATCTGCTTCTCGGACAGCCAGGCCAACATCGTCTCACTCTTGATGCAGTTCTCGCTGAAATTCAGCACCTCAGGCACAGCGCCCGCCGGGCTGTTGATCTCCACCTCCGGGAACACAGAAAGCCCCTCGCGGAGGCGGTCGTTGAGGGCGCGCACAGCCTTGTCACGGCTCTTGATGCTGCCGGCCAGGCGGGTGGCCGCAGCGGCAAGGCCCAGGGCATAGGGCAGGTTCTCGGTACCGGGACGGATGCCGCGCTCCTGCTCACCGCCCAGATAGGGCGGCTGGAACGCCTGCACCAGCCGGTCACTCAGGTAGAGCGCACCGATACCCTTGGGTGCGTGGATCTTGTGGCCGCTGACGGTCATCGTGTCAATGTTGTCCAGCTTGATGGGGACGCGCATCCAAGCCTGCACAGCGTCCACATGGACGATGGTGCGGCTGTTGCGGCGCTTGACCTCGGCAGCCAGACGCTCCACGTCATTGCGGGTGACTATCTCGTTGTTGACCATCATGCAGGCCACGAGGATGGTATTCTTGTCCACGGCATCCAGCATCTTGTTGATGTCCAATGTACCGTCGGCCTGAGGCTTCACGACAGTGACGTTATAGCCCTGCGCGGCCAGACGTTCCAGCGGGCGCTGGACGCTGGGGTGTTCGAAGCCCGACACCACGATGCCTTTGCCGAAAGTGCGGGTCTGGGCGGCGCCCAGCAGGGCCAGATTATTGCCCTCGCTGCCGCAGGAGGTAAAGTACAGCTCCTTCGACTTGCAGCCCAGGGTGCGGGCCACAGCGGCACGGGCGGCGTTCAGGGCCTCTTCGCTCCGTGCGCCGGGGGCATAGAGGCTGGAGGGGTTGGCCCAGTGCTCCCGCATGGCTTTGTCTATCACGTCTGCCACCTCGGGAGCAACGATGGTGGTGGCAGCGTTATCCAGATAATGCAGTTCCGGATCATGCAGCATAATTTCATTCCTGCCTTTTGTGCATAAAATATCAGGATAAGTATACCACAAAGTTCCGCATAACGCAAAATATTTGCACAGCAAAAAAGGGACTGCTCCATGCAGGAGCAGTCCCTTTCAGCAGCTTGCGGTTCGCGTTTGGGTTCAGCCGTTCTCGTTTGCCTTCTGCAGCCAGATGCTGCCGATGTCCAGTGCATTGTACAGACCATGCTTGGTGGTCTGACGTGCCACGCGGGCCTCACGGGGCTTGGACTCATCGGTAGAGAGCAGCTGCAGATGGACCTTGTCTGCCACATCCACACCGCCCACGGTCTTGGTGGACTGGATCTGCAGATAAAGCACATACGGGTCGGTCATGCAGCCGTAATACAGCTCATTGTCCTTGCGGACGAGGGGCTTGCCTTTATAAGTCAATTTTGGAGTAAATGGCATGTTGAAAGCCTCCCTATCATACTTGATTCACTTTAGTATATCATATTTATAACAGAAAACGCAAGGGCAGGCCCCCGGAATATGGGAATTTTTCCTCACGGGTTGCACGGGCCGGGGCTGTGCTGTATAATAGGGGCGAAAGTTACCATTCCGCCACAGGAGGACATTATGGCAGATTATCAGGAATATCGCCGCCGCATCCTTCACCGGCGCTGGCGCAGGATGTTCATCACCGCTGCGCTGCTCATCCTACTGGTGCTTCTGGCCGCTGTGGGCGTCCTCTGGAAGCGCCTTCACCGCGAGCCAGCTCCCAATACGGCCCAAGGCCCCACCATTCTGCAGCAGGAGCTGACCGGCAGCGAGTGGAACACCATCAGCTATACCCCGGCCCGACGCCTCAGTGTCCAGACCCTCGACAACGGGATGACTGCGATGGACTTCCGCCTCGCCGCCCAGCCTGCCAGCCCTGCCGTAGAGCGGAGCAGCTTTTCGGACGTGAGTTTTTTGGGCGACAGCCTGACACAGGGGATGCAGCTGTACGACACCGGCCTGCAACGCGCACTTCTGCGCCTATAAGGGCGTCGGCCCCAATGCCGTCGTCAACAACACCACCTGCCGCCGGGCCGATGGCGAAAAGGAAGTCCCGATGGAGGCGCTGGCCTCCCAGCAGCCCCGGGCACTTTACATCCTGCTGGGTACCAATGTGCTGACCTCTGACAGTGATTATACCAGCTTCCTCACCTATTACCGGCTGATGCTGGACATGATCTCGCAGGCACAACACGAAATTTACGTCCAGTCCATCACCCCGGTCCGGCCTGAAGTGAGCCAAAGTCCCC